>JAESFO010000002.1_pt1 | contig 1781530 bp, 1731 predicted proteins | sample 9269421 | NCBI WGS metagenome assembly JAESFO01 (sample SAMN14502839, study PRJNA617101) | algae metagenome | isolation source: Nostoc desertorum CM1-VF14 and co-occurring heterotrophs from rocky... | place: USA: Clark Mountains, San Bernardino, California | collected 2000-06-05
CGCCGGCATCGAATACGCCACCGCCAACGGCTTCTTCGCCGCCGCCAGCCTCCAGGGCGAACTCTCCGGAAATGTCCAAAACATCGCAGGTACCGCAAAGATCGGCGTGAAATGGTGACGGGGAGCGTGATTGAACGTCAGGTTTCGACAGCCTGACTTCTCGTTGGTGTGATGCCGGTGCATGCAACTTCAACGCCAGGCCGCCGCCGTGTCGTAGGTCTCGAACATGGGGGCTTCGGCCTTTTCATAGTGATGTACAGCCAATCCACCAGGCGTCGCCTCGACATTGATCAGCTTGAAGCCCGCAGGCGCCATGCCTTCCTGGAACAGCTTTCGGCCTTGTCCCAGAACGACCGGCGCGACCACCAGCCGGAACGCGTCGATCAATCCCGCGGTCAGCAACGACTGGGCGAGACGTCCGCTGCCGTGGATCTGCAGTTCGCGCCCCGGTTTCTGCCTCAGGTCAGCGACCTGGGCTGCGATATCTCCCGACAGGATCGTCGCAGGCCCCCACGGCGCTCCCTTCAAGGAATTCGTCGCAACATACTTTCGCAAGCCATTCATTTTACTGGCAATCGGGTCATTGGGATCGTCCATCTTCGGCCAATCGCGTGCGAAACTCTCATAGGTCCGGCGCCCGAACAGGAAGGCATCGGCCTGTCCGACCCAGCCGGTGACCGTCTGCATGAAGCTCTGCTCGAGAAAGGGGACAAACCAACCGCCGCGTGTGAAGCCATCGCTTGTGTCTTCATCGGGCGCACCAGGACCCTGGCAGACGCCGTCAAGCGACAAGAATTCCATCAACACCAGCTTCATATCGAGACCTTCCAGGTAACTGCGCATGTAACGATGCGCTCGGGTTTGAAAAAAGTTATCCGAATGGCTAACTAATGCAGGCAATCACTTAGCGCAAGAGCTAACTATTAACACTCAAACCGCCACCCGGTTGATCGCGGCGCCACAATGGAAGATAGTCTCAGGCGCAAGCAGCGGAGCAGGCCGATGAGCACGCCCACGTCTCGCCAGGTCAAGCAGCGCAAGGCGGTTGCCGAAGCGCTCGGGCGTCATAAGGTTTTTGTCAGTTCCCGGCGGTTCAAGGCCGGCGAAGAACCGACCTATCGTGTCATTGTTGCCAATGAAGCCTATCTGGTCGGGCAGCGAACGCTCGATCAGCTCTACAAAGGCTATCGTCCTGCAGAACTTGGCCTGGAGCCCTTGCATGAGGAAATGGGCGAATAAGCCCTTCCATGGCGAATTCACCCAAGCTCCAGTCCTACCGCGCCAAGCGCAATTTCGCGAAGACACCTGAACCCGCCGGCATCCAGGGCCAGCATGACGGCAACCGCTTCGTCGTCCATAAGCATCACGCCACGGCAGACCACTATGACCTGCGTCTGGAGATCGACGGCGCGCTGAAGAGCTGGGCTGTGCCGCGCGGACCCTCGCTCAATCCTGCCGACAAGCGGCTCGCCGTCCAGACCGAAGACCATCCCATCGACTATATTGACTTCGAAGGGGTCATTCCTGCAGGCGAATATGGCGGTGGTCCGATGATCGTGTGGGATACCGGCATCTGGGCGCCCATGGATGACATCGACACGTCGCTCGAGAAAGGCGCGTTCAAGTTCCGGCTGTTCGGCGAAAAACTGAAGGGCGGCTGGATGCTTGCCAGACTGAAGGCGAAAGAGGATGAGGACAAAGTCAACTGGCTGCTGTTCAAGGAGCGCGACCAGGCCGCCGACAACAAGGTCGACATCCTTACCACCCGCCCTGAAAGTGTGAAGTCCGGGCTTCGTATCGAGGAACTGGTCGAGAAACCGAAACCGGCTGCGAAGGCAATCGCACCAAAGCCGGCAAAAGCCGCCGGCGCCCTCCGGGGACCGATGCCGACGCGTCTCGAGCCGCAACTGGCCACCGCGGTCGCCACCCCGCCTTCGGGTAAGGAATGGCTGCATGAGATCAAGTTCGACGGCTACCGCACGGCGGCGCATATCGTGGACGGCGCCGTCTCCTTCATAACCCGCAGCGGCCTCGACTGGTCCAAGCGTTACGGACGATTGAAGACCGCATTCGAAACTCTCGCCTGCGCCAGCGCGATCATCGATGGCGAAATCGTTGTCACCGACGAGAAAGGTGTCAGCCGTTTCTCCGCGCTGCAGGATGCGCTGGCGGCTGGCGAGACCCACAAGCTCACCTTTTACGCCTTTGATCTTCTGTATCTCGACGGCTGGGACCTATCGGGCGTCGCGCTCGTCAAACGCAAGGAACTGCTCGGGCGGTTGCTGGGCGGCGTGACGGCAAAAGGCGCTTTGCAGCTCAGCGATCACGTCACGTCCGATGGCGATGCCTTGTACGAACACGCATCGGAACTGGGTCTGGAAGGCATCGTCTCCAAACAGGCGTCATCGATCCATGTGCCCGGCCGCTCCAAAAGCTGGACTAAGGTCAAGGCGCGTACGGTCGGCGACTTCGTCATTGCCGGCTACACCGTCTCCGAAGCGGCTGAAGGTCTCGCTGCCCTCGCACTTGCTGAATGGGTCGACGGCGAACTGGAATACCGCGGCAAATGCGGATCGGGTTTCGATGCTGAAACGTTGCCGATGCTGCTGAGCAGACTGCAGGCCTTGCAGGCCGACGCCGTCAGGCTGGAGGGCATGCCGCGCGAAGTCATCCCTGTTCGGCCAGTGCTGACCGCCCATGTCCACTATGCCAATCGCACAGGCGACAATGCGCTGCGCCACGCTGTCTTCAAAGGGCTGCGCGAGGCCGAGCTGTCGGCACGCACGGCAGCACCACGCAAGCGGCTGATTTCCGATGCCGACCTCGCCGGGATATTCGTCACCAATCCGACGCGTCGGATATTCGGCAGGACCGGGCCGACCAAGCTCGACATCGCCGTCTATTATGCCGCTGTCGGCGATTTCATGCTGCCGCATGTCCTCGGCAGGCCGGTGTCGCTGGTGCGTTGCCCGACGGTCAAGCCGGAGGACTGTTTCTTCCAGCGCCATGCCTTCACCGGCATGCCGGCGACCATGGTGTCGTTCGAAACGAAGAATTCTGACGGCGAGGCGCGAAGCTACATCGCAGTCGAGGATGCCAAGGCCTATCTAGCGCTGGCGCAGTTCGGCGTCGTCGAGTTCCATACCTGGGGCGCGCATCGGCAGAGCCTCGATAAGCCCGACCGTGCCGTCTTCGACCTCGATCCCGGCGAAGGCATCGATTGGCGCGAGGTGGTCGAGGCCGCCATTCATGTCCGAGGGGAATTGGAGAGCTTCGGTCTGGTGCCCTTCGTGAAGACCTCGGGCGGCAAAGGCATCCATGTCGTGGTACCGGTGAAGAAGAAACTCGGCTGGCGGCAATTCCATCAGGCCTGCAGCGAAATCTCTTCCTGCATCGCCGCCACCGCGCCCGAAACCTTCACCACCACGATGGGAGCGGAGAACCGCCGCAAGCGCATCTTCATCGACTTTCACCGCAATGCGCGCAGCCACACGGCGGCCGCGCCGTACACGCTGCGCAGGCGTCCGCATATGCCGGCTTCGACGCCGCTGGAATGGAATGATCTGGAATCCATCGACGCTGCCGAGGATTTGAACTATTCTTCGCTTCCAGGTCTTTTGGCCGCATCTGGTGATCCCTGGGTGGACATTGATGATTTTGCCCGGGAATTGCCGGCGCCTGCGAAGGCGAAGAAGTAGCGTTGTGTCGTCGCGTAGGAGGCGGAATTGGCACCCAGGGCAAGTTGGAAGGGCTATCTGAAACTCAGTCTGGTGAGCTGCCCCGTGCGGCTTTATCCGGCTACGAGCACGAAGGAGCGCATCTCCTTCAACCAATTGCACAAGAAGACGCACAACCGCATCAACATGAAACCAGTCGACCCCGAACTCGGTCTGGTTGACCGTGCCGACCTGGTCAAAGGCTACGAGTACGAGGACAAGCAATACGTCATCATCGACGATGCCGACCTTGAAAGCGTGCGCATTGAATCCAACCACACCATGAACATCGAGGCCTTCGTCGACGAGAAGGATGTCGACGTCATCTATCAGGACACGCCTTATTACCTGGCGCCTGACGGAGCGATGGCCGAGGAAACGTTCGTGGTCCTGCGTGAAGCCATGCGCAAGTCCGGCAAGCTGGCGGTAGCGCGGCTGGTGTTGTCGAGCCGAGAACGTGTCGTCACCATTGGTGCGCGCGAGAAAGGCATGTTTGTCTGCACGCTGCGCAATCCGCATGAGGTGCGCGGCACAGCCGAATATTTCGACAACATTCCGCAGGGCAAACCCGACCGCGAGATGCTGCAGCTTGCAGAAGCCTTGATCCAGCAGAAGCTGACCAAGTTCGATCCGAAGAACTACGAAGATCGTTACGAGGCTGCCTTGATGAACATGATCAAGGAGAAGCTGAAAGGTCATAAGCCGATCGTTGCAGCCGCTCCGGAACGCGGCAATGTCGTCAACCTGATGGATGCGTTGAAAGCCAGTCTCGGGCAGTCCAAGCCGCCGGCCAAAAGCAAGACCAAGGCACCCGCTGTTGAGGAAAAACCTGCCAAGGTTGCCGCGAGTGGCGGTTCCAAGGCGGGCGCCAAGAGCAAGAAGTGACCTCGGCCAGGGGCAGGACATTCGGTCTCATCGGCGGACTGGCGGCGTTTCCACGCCGTCTGGCGGTGCGCGAGGTCGGCGCGCAGGGCGGTGAATTGCAGCGCGGCGTCTCGCGGCGCACCAGCCATGTGATTTTCGGCCGCAAATTGCTCGGCAGAACCGACGCCACCCGGATCGCGGCGCGTTACCGCGAGGAAACCGCGAAGAACCGCCGCGTCTTGAGTGAGAACGGGTTTCTTAGATTGCTCGGACTCATTGAAGCGCCCGGTGGCGCGACGCTGAGCCGCCAGTCCATCCTCGACCAGTCCAAGCTAGCCTCGGGGGATTTCGACCTGCTCGCCCTGTTCGATGCCTTCGAACACGACGCCGAACCTTTCTCGTTCCGAGACCTGATCCTGGCCAAGAAATATGCCGGCTTGATAGCGTCGGGTGCCAGCTGGGGGACGATCGCCAGGTCGGTGCGCCGGTCCGGCTCGATCGCCTCGCTGACCGCGCTTTCGCTGCATGCCGATCGGGACAATGCCATCTATGCGCGCTCGGACGACGGCGTGAGCGAGCTGGATGGTCAGGCATTATTGCCTTTGGGCCGCGCCGAACCGGAGGATCTCGACGAGCTGTTCGCCTTGGCCGAAGAAGCGGAGGAGGAGGGTCGATACGGCGATGCCGCCGATCTCTACCGGCGTTGCATCGCTATCGATCCAAACGACCCGGTCGTCTTCTTCAACCGCGGCAACTGCCTGCTGGCGGCAGGCCGGGCCAAGGAAGCCGAACAATCCTATCTCGAAGTTCTCAAGCGCGATCCACGCTTCGTCGAGGCCTGGTTCAATCTCTCGGGCCTGCTCGCGGGCGAAGGCAAGAAAGACACCGCGCGCCGGCATCTTCTTGCCGCGATCGCCATCGACGGCGCTTATGCCGACGCCGTCTTCAACCTGGCCAATCTCGACTATGAGGCTGGTGACATGTCCGGCGCACGCAAGTGGTGGTCTCGCTATCTTGAGCTCGATTCAACGTCACAATGGGCCCGCGCGGCCAGCAATGGCATCCGTCTTGTCGATCTGGCGGAAAGAACAGCGAGTTGAACATGTCCTTCCTCTTTGACGGTCCGCAAGATGCCGGCTGCACCATCCTGCTCGGACATGGGGCAGGGGCGCCGATGGACTCCGCCTCCATGAATGCTGCAGCCAAGGCGCTTGCCGCGGTGGGATTTCGTGTCGCGCGCTTCGAATTCTCTTATATGGCCAGCCGACGCACCGAGGGCAGCCGCAAGCCGCCGCCGCGCGCCGAAACGCTCAATCCTGAATATGTCGCCGCCGTCGCAGCGTTGGACGCCAAAGGTCCCCTCATCATCGGGGGCAAGTCGATGGGCGGCCGCGTTGCCTCGATGGTGGCGGACGAGCTGTTTTCCTCGGGCAAGATCGCCGGGCTGCTTTGCCTCGGCTATCCGTTCCATCCACCGGCCAAGCCGCAACAGTTGCGCACCAGGCATCTCGCCGACTTGAAGACCCCGGCGCTGATCGTGCAGGGCACGCGCGACGAGTTCGGCACGCGCGACGAGGTGCCGTCCTACACGCTGTCGAAGGCCATCGAGCTGTTCTGGCTGGAAGATGGCGATCATGACCTAAAACCGCGCAAGAGCGTTTCGGGCTTCTCGGCAGCCGATCACCTGAAAAGCATGGCCGACAAAGTCTCGTCCTGGGCCGGTACGCTTCGGCGCTAAGCTGATGAAAATCGCGACGTTCAACGTCAATGGCATCAATGGCAGGCTTCCGGTCCTGCTTGACTGGCTGGCGGAGGCCGAGCCGGATGTCGTCTGCCTGCAGGAATTGAAGGCGCCGAGCGACAGGTTCCCGGCGAAGGCGTTGCGCGAGGCTGGCTATGGCGCCATCTGGCACGGGCAGAAAAGCTGGAACGGCGTCGCGATCCTGGCGCGCGGCATCGATCCTATCGAAACGCAGCGCGGCTTGCCCGGCGATGAAGACGACATGCAGAGCCGCTACATCGAAGCCGCCGTGGGCGGCGTCCTGATCGGATGCCTCTATGCGCCGAACGGCAACCCGGCACCGGGCCCGAAATTCGACTACAAGCTGCGATGGCTCGAGCGCTTGAAGAAACATGCCGCGGAACGGCTCGCACACAACATCCCGGTCATCCTCGCCGGCGACTACAATGTCATTCCGGGCGAAATCGACGTCTACAAGCCTGAGCGCTGGCAGGACGATGCCTTGTTCCGCCTTGAAGTGCGCCAGGCACTGCAGCAACTCATCGACCAGGGCTGGATCGATGCGATCCGCACGCTGCATCCCGACGAGCGCATCTACACATTCTGGGATTACCTGCGCAACGCCTGGGGTCGCAACGCCGGCCTCAGGCTGGATCATCTGCTGCTCAGCCCGGCAATCGCCGGCCAACTTACCGCAGCCGGTGTCGACCGCGAAGTGCGCGGCTGGAAGAAGGCGAGCGATCACGCGCCGGTGTGGGTCACGATCTCGGTCCAGTAGAATCCCGGTTAAGTAGAGAAGACACGTTCGCTGGCGTTGCCATGGAACGTGAGTTCGATGGGGCGGCCGGCGCGCGCCAGAGGGACCGGGGAAAGCGCCGGCCTAAGCGCCGGAAGTGGGGGCACTCCGGCACCTGGAACAGGATAGCACTCCGGATCTATCCATACATCACTTGTTTGAGGGAGAGCGGTTCAACGAATGGACCCCATTGCCGACCTCGATGCCGGCGAATGACGAAATCTGTCGACCGGGAATGGGAAGTGAACACGAACCTCACGGCAGTACCTCTGCGTCAGCATCCAGCAGGGTAGACAAGTCGAATGTTCCGATAACATATTGACGCAGGCGATGGGGCTTAGCAGGCGCGCAAGCGATGCCTGTTGGTGGTTGGAAGTAGCAAACCGGTACAGCCGTGCTTTCCGCGGTTGTAGGAGAGGAACCCCAACGATGCCGAACCCAAGCCAGAATAGCGACCAGTGGTGGGTCAACGACCAGACGCCGGACAATCCATACGGCAAAAGCACGGATTACGAAGCCTATCTCGATTATCTCGGAGCACTGGACCGCAGCCTGACGCCAGCAATCGCGGCGGGAACACTGAGGATCAATGTCTATGGGCTGAACGACCATCCCGAATACAAGGCCGCCGCGATCGGTGCCTTGCAGATGTGGTCACTTGTCACTCCTTTGAAGTTCGAAATCGTCGACGACGCGCCCTACAACAGCGCAACGGACTGGATGCAGGTTGTCAGCCCGGAGGTGGGCGAAGAAGATGATGGCAGCGCCTATTCGAACGATCGCTATGTCAGCATAGGCCAGCGCTTCCACGACACGGAGCCGAACAAGACAGACATTGGCGGCTATGTCTTCGATTCCTTCATCCATGAATTCGGCCATGAGTTCGGACTGAACCACCCCGGCCTGTACAACTACAGCGGTCCCGGCGGCGTCCAGATCAACTATCTGAACAATGCGACCTGGACCTATGATCGCCAGCAATACAGCGTCATGTCCTACTTCGACGGCATAGACGTCGGCGAAACCACCCGCTGGTCGGCCTCGACGCCGATGATGGCCGACATCGAGGCCGTCATCCGTCGCTTTTTCTCGACCGTCGACGCGAATGGTGAGCGCACCTATCAGGAGATCAACCTCAACACGGGCGACAACGTCTACGGCTTCGGCGCCACACAGGATGGCTACAGGCTCAGCGCCTCCGGCATGCAGCATGACATCGGCTTTGTCATCCATGACACCGGTGGAACCGACACGCTTGACTTCTCCGGTTCGACAGCGGGCACCATCCTTGACCTGCGCGCCGGACAGTTCTCCAGCGTCAACGGTCACAGCAACAACGTGTCGATCTTTGCCGGGCACAATGCCGACACGACCGACTATTACATCGAGAACGGTATAGGCAGCAGCTTCAACGACATTCTGATCGGCAATGACGGCAACAACGTCCTTGACGGCCGTGGCGGCGCCGACCGCATGGCCGGCAATGGCGGCGACGACATCTATTTCGTCGACTCCCTCGATGACATCGTGCGCGAGGAAGCGAATGGCGGCAACGACACGGTCGTCCTGCTCTCCAGGAATTTGAAGATCCGCAAAATCGCCAACGTCGAGCACATCATCTACGCCGACGAGTCGACGCTCCAGCCGGGAGGCGGTAGCACTGATACCCCGCCCATCATCGGCGACAACACGATGACCAGCATCATTTTCGGCACCAAGGGAAATGATACGCTCGACGGCGGTGCTGGCGACGACACCATCTTTGGTCAAGACGGTGACGACCTCATCATCGGCGGCCGTGACTCGCTTGCCAGCCGCGACATCAACAACACCATCGACATCGCGGATCTTCCAGACCAGACCGAGAGCGACGACGGCAACGACACGCTCTATGGCGGCCGCGGCAACGACACCATCCTCGGCGGCGCGGGCAACGATATCCTCGACGGCGGCGATGGCGACGATACGCTGAGCGGCCAGGACGGCGTCGACATCTTCAGGGGCGGCGCCGGCGTCGACACGGTCGACTACAGCAAGGAAAGCCCGTTCCAGCTGCTCGTCAACCTCGAGACGAACGTCGCCAGCGGCGGCACCGCCTCGGGCGACACCTTCTACAGCATCGAGAATCTTATCGGGTCGGATGACCGCATCGACCGCTTCATCGGCAACTCTGATGCAAATCATTTCTGGGGCCAGGGCGGCGGCGACTACTTCAACGGCCGTGACGGCGACGACATACTGGATGGCGGCAACGATGGCGACATCCTGTACGGTGAAGGCGGCAACGATACCATCATCGGCGGCGCCGGGCAGGACTATCTGGATGGTGGCGACGGTGTCGATACGGTGGTCTATGCAGGCAGTTCCGACGGCGTGACGATCGATCTAGCCAACGGCACAGCCAGCGGCGGCGACGCGGACGGCCCGGTGCAGATCGTCGGACGCGGCACTGTTATCCGGCATGATATCCTGGTCGGTTTCGAAAATGCCGTCGGTTCGTTCTACGACGACCATCTCATCGGCAACGCTCAGGCCAACGTTCTGTCCGGTGGTGCCGGCGACGACATTCTGACCGGCGGCGGCGGCGCCGACACATTGAATGGCGGTGCGGGAAGCGACACGGCGGACTATGCCGACGCGACCAGCGGCGTCAGGCTCCAGCTGGGCGCCGGCAAGTCCGGCGGCGACACCTACATCTCTATCGAAAATCTCGCCGGCTCAGGCTTCAACGATCAGTTGACCGGCGACAGCGCAGCCAATGTCCTGACCGGGCAGGGCGGCAACGACACCATCAATGGTGGCGGCGGCGATGACATCCTGCTCGGCGATTTCGCCTATCAGGGCGACATACCACCACGTCCCGGCATGGGCACCGGCTATGCCACGCTTGGGCCAGATGCGACGAACAATTCGATTGCAACCGCCTTCGACATCTCGAACAACTTCTCGCTGGCCGCCGATCCGGATATCTTCGATTCGACGACCACTCTCCATACGACCGTCAACGCCACCGGAAACGGCAAGGGCGGATATTATGGCATCACCCTGGCGGCCGGCACGGTCATCTCGATCGATATCGATGGGATTGCCGATCCCAACGTCCATGACAGCTGGGTGAGGTTGCTGGACAGCGACGGTAACATCGTTGCCCAGAACGATGACGGTGGTGGCGATCCCGGCTCGACCACCGGTCGGGATTCGAGCACGGTGTTCGTCGTCAAGGAAACCGGAACCTACTATATCCAGGAGGGTATGTGGTCGCCCGACTTGCCCGGCGATGGTTGGGCAGATGCCGTCCCGGAAGGCTCGACATACAAGGTGAACGTGTCGGTCGAATTCCCGCCGGCACCAGCTCAGCCGGGCGTTGCAGGCGCCGACAAGCTCAATGGCGGCAGCGGCAGCGACCTTCTGGATGGTGGTTTGGCCGCCGACACGCTGACTGGCGGCGCAGGCGAGGACTCCTTCCGCTTCTCGACGGCGCTTGGGAATGGCAATGTCGACTGGATCAAGGATTTCAACGTCGCCGACGACACGATCCTGCTGGACAACCTCATCTTCACCAACCTGGGCAATGACGGCGCTCTCGCCTTGGGCGCCTTCTTCAAAAGCGCATCAGGTGTCGCTCATGATGCCGACGACCGCATCATCTATGACATCGACAGTGGCGTGTTGTCCTACGACGCCGATGGTTCCGGACAAGGAGCAGCTGTTCAGTTCGCGCAGCTGAGCGCACATCTGAACCTGTCGGCAGCGGACTTCATGGTCACCTAGCGTGTTATGGAGGGGCGCTTTCGAGCGCCCCTCCCGACCAACAGCGTCTGTCATCCTGTGCATCCAGAGCCGGCCTGGACGCTGCAATGATCGAAGGGGAGTTTGTGATGAAGCGTCCGACCACGCGCCGCACGATACTGATGGCAGCGGGAGCTGCGGCTGTCGTTGCCACAGCGGGCACGGCTGCCGCTCAATCGACGGATATTCGTGGCGAGGTCACGTTCAAGGGCGACGTGGCAATCCCGGAAGGTCATCTTGATATCTATCTTGAGGATCCAGCCATCAAGGACAAGGCGCAACGTCGCGCCGCGAAAACGCGCGTCAAAAGCGACGGCGGCTCAAGGACAATAGGGTTTTCCTTGCCCTTGACCAAAAGCCCCACCGTCTCGCCGACGCTGCAGATCGTTGCGCGCCTGGAGCGCGCGGATGGCTGGCTGGTCGCCCGTGGCAGCGCAAAGGTCGAGGCGGGCTCACCCGTCCATGTCACACTCAAGACGGTAATGTATTGAAAGGCCGGGACCAATGGCTGGGGGTATGATCATTTTCGGCATCGAGAGACCTTGTCTCGATTGCGAGCCTGCATGAAGCCAACCTCGTCGTCGCAGCTTACGCTGCTGGGAATTCTCTCGTCATTTCGACGCGCTTTTTCCGGCATTGTCCTGATGAGCGGGGTCGTGAACATACTGGCGCTGACCGGCTCGTTCTTCATGCTGCAGGTCTATGACAGGGTCGTTCCGGGCCGAAGCGTGCCGACGCTGGTCGGCCTGGCGGTGCTTGCCGCCGCGCTGTTTGTCTTTCAGGGCGTTCTGGAATTAATCCGCTCACGCCTGATGGTGCGGCTGGGGCAGGGGCTGGACGCGGAGCTGAGCCCGTCGGTCTATTCGGCGCTGATGCGCCTGCCGCTGCGCGCCAAGCTTCCCGGCGACGGACTGCAGCCGTTGCGGGATCTGGATCAGGTCCGCTCCTTCGTCGGCAGTGCCGGGCCGACCGCCCTGTTCGACCTGCCCTGGGTGCCGCTCTATATCGGCATCTGTTTCATTTTCCATTTCTGGATCGGCGTCACCGCGCTGGCCGGCGCCATTGTCCTCTTCGCGCTGACGCTTCTGGCCGAATTCCGGACCCGCGGTCCGACAAGGATCGCCGGACAGCACGCCACCACCCGCAGCGCACTGGCGGAAGCGACGAGGCGTAACGCCGAAGCCATGCAGGCCATGGGGTTCGGCGCGCGCATTGCCGAGCGCTGGCATGCCGTCAATGCCAACTATCTGAACGCCCATGCGGCAGCCAGCGATGTCGCCGGCACGCTGGGTACGATCTCCAAGATATTGCGATTGATGCTGCAGTCCGGAATTCTGGCGATCGGCGCTTATCTCGTCATCAAGCAGGAAGCGACCGGCGGCATCATGATTGCAAGTTCGATCATGATGGGCAGGGCGCTGGCGCCGATCGAGCTGGCGATAGCGCACTGGAAGGGTTTTGTTGCCGCGCGGCAAGGCTGGGCGCGCCTGAAGCAGCTGTTGTCCGCATTGCCGGAGGGCGTCACCAGCATAACCTTGCCGGCACCCGTCAGCACGCTGGTGGTTGAAACCGTCAGCGTCGCGCCGCCTGGTGATCAGAAGCCAGTGGTGTGGGATGCGAATTTCACGCTGTCCAAGGGAGCGGGCCTCGGCGTCATCGGTCCGAGCGCTTCCGGCAAGTCTTCGCTGGCGCGTGCGCTTGCCGGCGTCTGGCTGCCAGCGCGCGGCGCCGTGCGGCTGGACGGCGCGACGCTTGACCAGTGGCCGGCCGAGGAACTGGGCAGACATATCGGTTATCTGCCGCAGGATGTGCAGCTGTTTGACGGAACGATTGCGCAGAACATCGCCCGCTTCGACCCGGATGCTTCGTCGGAAGCGGTGCTGGCGGCCGCAAGGGCCGCTGGCGTGCACGATCTCGTCGTACATCTGGCCGATGGTTACGACACAGGCGTGGGCGAAGCCGGTGCAGCCCTGTCGGCGGGACAGCGTCAGCGCATAGCCCTGGCGCGGGCTCTCTATGGCGATCCGTTCCTTGTCATCCTGGACGAGCCGAACTCCAATCTCGATGCTGAAGGTGAAGTGGCACTGTCTGCCGCCATTCAAGGTATCAGGGATCGCGGTGGCATTGTCGTCGTGATAGCGCACCGCTCCAGTGCCCTGGCCAGCGTCGATACCGTGCTGGTGATGGCCAATGGCCGCGTGCAGGCTTTCGGTCCCAAGGAAGAGGTCCTGAGCAAGGTCTTCCGACCGGCAGCGTCGCTCAAGGTCGTTGCCGCCGCGGAAAGAGGGGTGCCTGCGTGAGCAAAACCGCGTCTACGCACCGACAGGTCCAACGCTATCTCGTGGCCGGGCTCGCGACCTGTCTCCTGCTGGTCGGAGGTGTCGGCGGCCTGGCGGCGGTGACCAAAATGTCCGGCGCGGTGATTGCTTCCGGTCGGCTGGTGGTCGATTCCAATGTGAAAAAGGTCCAGCACCCGACCGGCGGCGTGGTTGGCGAGATCCGGGTCCGCGACGGCGACATGGTCAAGGCCGGTGATATACTGGTGCGCCTGGACGAGACGACAACGCGTGCCAATCTGGCCATTGTTTCGAAAAGCCTGGACGAATTTTATGCGCGGCTCGCCCGCCTGGAAGCGGAGCGCGACGGCAAGGATACGGTCAGCTTCCCAGAGGACTTGACGTCGCGGCACAGTGAATCCGGTGTCGCTGCATCGATTGCCGGCGAGCAGTCGCTGTTCGATTTTCGCTATCAGGCACGCTCCGGCCAGCGCTCGCAATTGCGCGAACGGATCGCCCAGTTGACGGAAGAGACCGCCGGGCTGACCGAACAGCGGCAGGCGAAACGTCGCGAGATCGAACTGATCCAGGTCGAGCTGAAAGGCGTGCGCGACCTGTGGAATCGCAAGCTGGTGTCGATCAACCGCATGACGGCGCTCGAACGCGATGCGGTCCGTCTCGAAGGTGAACATGGCCAATTGACCGCCGGAATAGCCCAGGTGAAAGGCAAGGCGGCGGAGATCGAATTGCAGATCATCCAGATCGACCAGGACCTCCGCAGTGAAGTCGCGACCGAACTGCGCGAAGTGCAGGGACGCATAGCCGAATTTGTCGAACGCAAGGTCGCGGCCGAGGATCAGCTGAAGCGCATCGATCTGCGCAGCCCGCAGGACGGCGTGGTGCTGCAACTGGCCGTGCATACGGTCGGCGGGGTCATCACGCCTGGCGAACAGGTGATGCAGATCGTGCCGGTAACGGACGAGCTGACCGTTGAAGCACACATCGCGCCGCAGGATATCGACCAGGTGACAACCGGCCAGAATGCGATTCTGCGCCTGTCAGCCTTCAACCAGCAGACCACGCCGGAACTGACCGGAACGCTGTCGCGCGTCTCGGCTGACCTGACGACAGATGAACGTACGGGAATGGCGTATTACGTCGCACGCGTGAAGCTTCCGAAAGCGGAGGTTGCCAAGCTGCACGGCCTGGCACTGACGCCAGGGATGCCGGCTGAGGTGTTCTTTCCAACCGGCGATCGAACGATGCTTTCCTATCTGGTGAAGCCGCTATCAGATCAGATTCAGAAGGCTTTCCGGGAGGAGTAGGCCTGTGCCCTTGAGATCAAGAGCAGCCTTCTCGCCAAACCTCCCCGGACATGTATCTGGTTGAAGCGGCGTAGCATCCGCCGCTACATGGAGGCATGAGCACCTTCAATACACTGGTCGCAACCGTCACGGCCCGGCAGGAGATCAAGAAGAGCCGTTTCATTGCGGTCGCGAGCCCTGTGTCGGATGAGGCCACGGCAAAGGAATTCATCGCGGCGCATTCCGACCAGACTGCGAACCACAACTGCTGGGCGTGGCGAATCGGACAGGCCTATCGGTTCAGTGATGACGGCGAACCCAGTGGAACGGCAGGCAAGCCGATGTTGCAGGCGATCGACGGTCAATCGCTCGACCGTGTCGCCATTGTTGTAACGCGTTGGTTTGGTGGCGTGCTGCTCGGCAGCGGCGGCTTGATCAGGGCATATGGTGGCACCGCGGCCATGTGCCTGCGAGAGGCCGAAAAGACGCCGCTCATCGATACGGTCGCGGCGACGATCAGCTGCGGTTTCAGCGAGCTGGCTCTCTTGCGGGCACGGCTGGAGGCGTTTCCCGGCGCGCAACTTGGCAGCCAGGCATTCACCGATACAGGGGCGGAGCTGTCAGTTTTGATTCCGAAGGATGGGGCAGACGGTATGGCGCGCATGGTAGGCGACCTGACCAGCGGCCGAGCCATCGTTAAATTTGACGGAAAGCTGGCACACACACCGTAACCTCCAAGCCGATTGGGGAATGGAGAAGTGGCTGGGGAACCTGGATTCGAACCAGGACTAACGGAGTCAGAGTCCGTGGGTCTACCGTTAACCTATTCCCCAAAAAGCATAGAATTCAATGCCTTGGCGAAACGAACTGATGTGCTTTACGGCTTTTGGCCGGCGGCTCGGTATGCCGCGCGCCCGTTTCTGCGCTGCCTTGTAGCCATGCTTGGCAAATAGTCAAGCCTCGACTGCGTTTCAATTGGCACGGCGGCCAAACTGCGAGCGCTCGAACAGGAGCACGACAATCAGGGCCAGGATAAGCGGGATGATGAGGTAGAACATGCGGAACACCAGCAAGGCCGCAATGACGCCGGCCTGGTCCATCTGGGGCAAGCCCGCCAGGAACACGACCTCGAACACCCCAAGACCGCCCGGTGCATGCGAAATCTGTGCCGCTGAAAAAGCGACCAGGAAGATAGCGAAGACAACGAGATAGCCGGGATTGTTTTCGACAGGCAGCGCAAAATAGAGGATCGCGCCGGCCGCCAGGATTTCCAATGGACCGATCACCAGCTGGCGCGCCACGATCGGCAGCCTGGGGTAGTGGATCTGCACGGAACCGATCTTCAGCGGCTTCAAGTGCAGCCAGCTGCCGAACACATAGGCAGCCACCACAAGAATCATCGCGATCCCGGCGCCGGCCGACAGCCCGCCATAGCCGACCTCCTTGAAAGCGCTGACATCGGCGAATCGTTCGAACAGGTCCGGGATGAGGATCAGCACGATGCCGCCGAGCAGGATCGACGACAGCACGAAGGTGATCCAGCAGACCGCAACCAGAACGCCGACTTCCTGGCCGGACAGGCCGCGCGTGGCGTAGGCGCGATAGCGGATCACCGCTCCGGAGAACACCGAGCCGCCGATGTTGTGCGACAGAGCGTAGGTGGTGAAGGAGCAGAGCGTCACGAACAGCCAGGACACCCGTTTCTCGAGATGCGTCAGGGCGATGTGATCATATCCGGCAAGGGCTGCGTAAGCGATGATCGAACTCAGTGCGGCCAGCAGCCAATGCGTCCAGCGTATCGCCGCAAGACTGGCCCAGACATCATCCAGGGAAATGCCGCGCAGTTCGTTGAACAGAACCCACACTGAAAAGGCGACTGCGGCCAGTCCGATGACCGGCCAGATAAAACGCTTGAAATTCATGCCGTCACGGCCATCAGCAACCCCAACCCATCACAATTCGATGCCCCGCACGGGCTTCATCGGCGACACCAGCACCGATAAACCTGCCGAACCAGAAATGCCCGATCGAAGCCGGCTATTCAACACTTGTGGCGTGTTTACGGCGATATGTGTGACGCCGGTACGGCAATTGACAATTTTCGGGCGGGACTTGGTGATTGGGCGCGGCGCTGTTAGTCTGGTGCCAACTTACGAAAATGTGCGTGCCAGCAGCGTCCGGGGATTCCCGGTTCGCGCGGCACTGGAAGGATAAACAGTGAAAGACCGCGACGCCGGCGCTGGAGCGCCGGAGGGCGGCATGTCGGAGGGGATTTCGGCATCGCCCGATCCTGGATCCCGGGCCGCAGGCCGAGAGGGACAGAGCAACAGTGGCACGCGATGGGATTCGCACGCCGCTGCTCCGCAGGCAGCCAAGGGACGTAAACGACGCAAGCGGCGGCGCGGGCGCAAGGTTTTCGCGCCAGCCGACGGCGCAACGCCCGCTGCTGCCACAGCCGGGGTACCGCTGGGAGCGGGGCAGACTCCGCTCGCTGCAAAGCCGCAACTCGCGGCGTCAACCCCGCAGGAGAGGCCGCGTTCCCCCTGGAACGGCGAATTGCCGGTCTTTGCCGCGCTCGATCTCGGCACCAACAATTGCCGCCTGCTGGTGGCGGTGCCGGGACGCCACGGCCAGTTCCGGGTGATCGATGCCTTTTCGCGCATCGTACGTCTCGGCGAGGGGCTTTCAGCGAGCGGACGGCTGAGCGACGCCGCCATGAGCCGCGCCATCGAAGCGTTGAAGGTCTGCGCCGACAAATTGCGCATCCGCAAGGTCGCCCGCGCTCGGCTGATCGCCACCGAGGCTTGCCGGTCCGCAGCCAATGGCGAGGAATTCCTGGAACGGGTCGAACGCGAAGCCGGGCTGAAGCTCGAAATCATCGACCGCGAAACCGAAGCACGGCTTGCCGTTTCGGGCTGTGGTTCGCTGATCGAACGCGAAACCAAGGGGGTGGTGTTGTTCGACATCGGTGGTGGTTCGTCGGAGATCGCCCTGATCGATCTCAGCAATCGCCGCTCGCAACGCCTGGCGAATCACATCGTCTCCTGGACCTCGTTGCCGGTTGGTGTCGTCTCGCTGGCTGAACGCTTCGGCGGCCGCACGGTGACGCGGGAAAGCTTCGCTGCGATGGTCGACGATGTCGCGGGACGGCTCGTCGCATTCGAAGGGCGCCACAGGCTGAGCCACCTCGTGGCAGGGCCGCACTTCCACCTGCTCGGTACCTCCGGCACGGTTACGACGCTGGCCGGTGTCCATCTCGACCTCGAGCGCTACGACCGTCGCCGCGTCGACGGCCTGTGGATGGGGCGAGAGAATGTCGACCGCATGGTGGAAAAGCTGCTGGGCTGGGATTTCCAGCAGCGCGTCGCCAATCCTTGCATCGGCGCCGACCGTGCCGACCTGGTTCTTGCCGGCTGCGCGATCCTCGAGGCGATCCGGGCGGTGTGGCCGTCGGAGCGCCTGCGTGTCGCGGACCGTGGCTTGCGGGAAGGGATATTGAGTGAATTGATGGCCGATGACCGCGCAACGCGTGGTTCCTGGCGGGCAGAGGGCCGGCAATGACCAACAAGAAGGATGGTGCTGGCAGCACGACACGTGTCTTGCGCACCAAGGTGAAGAAGAAACGTGGGCTGAAGGAATCGTCCCGGCGCTGGCTGGAGCGGCATCTCAATGACCCTTACGTTCAGCGTTCCAAGGCGGACGGCTATCGGTCGCGCGCCGCCTACAAGCTGATTGAAATCGACGACAAGCACCGTCTGCTGAAGCCGGGCCAGAAGGTGATCGATCTGGGTGCCGCACCCGGCGGCTGGTGCCAGGTGGCGGCAGCGCGTACGAAATCGACGGCAGAGGCGCCGCATGTCGTCGGCATCGACTATCTGGAGATGGATGCCGTTCCCGGCGCCGCCATCGTGCAGATGGATTTCCTCGACGACGCGGCGCCGACACGACTGATCGAGGCGTTGGGCGGCGAACCGGATATCGTTCTTTCCGACATGGCGGCGCCGACGACCGGGCATCGCCGTACCGACCATCTCCGCACCATGCATCTGTGCGAGGTGGCAGCCGACTTCGCCATGTCCGTGTTGAAACCCGGCGGGCACTTCCTGACCAAGACCTTCCAGGGCGGCACCGAAAACGAGCTGCTCGACATGCTGAAACGGTCGTTTCGCTCGGTTCATCACGTCAAGCCGCCGGCTTCGCGCGACGAATCGGTCGAGCTCTATCTGTTGGCCAAGGACTTCAAGGGACGGGCGCCGACCGAAGAGTAAGGTACAGCGCCTCAAGCTGTCGGTGCTGTGCTTTCGATCGGCTTTCCAGGCTGAGCCTTGTAACCGGAAACGGCGTTGCCGGCATCCGCTGACAGCCGCATGAAGGACAACGATGCCAGGGCAGCCACGCCGGCGACAATGAAGAAGGCGATGTGGAAGTCGCTCAGGGTAAGCGGTCCACCATGCGCCTTGGTGGAAATCTCCAGGATACCGCCGGCCAGCGCGACACCGAGCGCGATGTTGAGCTGCTGCGCCACCGCCGTGATCGGCGTTGCCTTTGACGTGTCTTCGGCAGGAATTTCAGCGAATGCCAGTGCATTGACGCCAGTGAAGAACATCGACCGGATGAAGCCGCCGACAAGCAGCACGGCCAGCATCAGCAGATAGGGCGTCGTCGGCGTGAACAGCCCGTTGATGGCGATGGAAGCGGCTGCCAGCAGCGAGCCCCAGATCAGGACGCGGCGGAAGCCGGCGACACGGAACAGCCAGGCGGTGACGAACTTCATGCCGATGGCGCCGAGGGCCGAGACGAAGGTGATCATGCCGGACTGAAACGGGGTCAGGCCGAAGCCGATCTGGAACATCAGCGGCAACAGGAATGGCACCGCGCCGATACCGATGCGAAACAGGCCACCGCCCAGGACGGAGGCGCGGAAAGCCTGGTTCCGGAACAGGTCGAGCGCCAACAGCGGGTTTTTGGCGTGGCGTGCGTGCCAGAGATAGAGCCCGCCGCAAACGACACCGACAATCACGGTGACGAAGCCAATGATGGGCGGCAGCGCCGGCAGGCTGACCACCGAAAGCCCGAAAACGATGCCGGAAGCGGCCAGCCCGCTCAGGATAAGACCGATGTAGTCGAGCGGCGGCGTCTCGCCGGGCGGCGTCTCAGGCAGGTAGCGGGTCGCCAGAATCATGCCGACGATGCCGATCGGCACGTTGATCAGGAAGATCCAGTGCCAGGAGAAATAGGTGGTGATGAAACCGCCGACCGGCGGGCCGACGAGAGGGCCGACCAATGCCGGAATGGTCAGCCAGGACATCGCGGCGACGAGATCGCTCTTCGGCGTTGCCCGCACCAGCACCAGGCGCCCGACCGGCGTCATCATCGCACCGCCCATGCCCTGGAAAAAGCGGGCAAGCACGAAGGTCTCCAGCGAATAGGCCATCGCACAGGCAACCGAGCCCAGGATGAAAACGGCGATTGCCGCCCGAAACACGTTGCGCGCACCGAAGCGGTCCGCCATCCAGCCACTGATCGGGATGAAGATTGCGAGCGCCACGAGATAGGCAGTGAGCGCCAGCTTGAGCGCGATCGGGCTTGTCTGGATGTCGGTGGCGATCGCCGGCAGCGAGGTGGCGATGACGGTGGAGTCCATGTTCTCCATGAACAGGGCGACGGCCAGAACGAGCGGGATGATTCTGTTCACGAAAAATCTGGACCTTGAAACCGCGGCACGATGGCGCGCCGTTACCATGGCAACGCAGCTACGTCCTGCCTTGTTCGGTCACTTTTTGTGCGACCCGGCCGGTATTTCAAGCGTCCAGGGCTACAAGCGGATCATTCCAGAGCTGACGCAAACCGAAGACGGGCACTATTTCCCGGCAGCGATCTCTTCTGCATAACGGCGCGTTTCGGCGATACGCTCGGGCGTAGCAGGATGCGTGGAGAGGAAGCCACTGTCGGAGGATTCGCCCAGCTTGGTCCGCAGCAATTCGAAGAAACGGGTAATCGCAAGAGGATCATGCCCAGCTTTGTGCATCAGTTCGACGCTGTAGCGATCAGCTTCAGCCTCGGCACTGCGTGAGTATGAAAGCGCCAGGACGGCTGAACCCTGCACCAGGACATCCTCGGTGCCGGAACCGATGTCTCCACCGATGAACATGATCAGCGTGGCGACGCCGGCAGCACGGTAAAGTTGCCTGAGGCTGTGCCGGTGATCGACATGGCCGATCTCATGGGCGAGCACCCCGAGTACAATTTCATCGTCCTGTCCAGCCAGCTCAACGAGTTCATCAGTCAGGACAACTGTGCCGTCAGGCAATGCAAATGCGTTCGGACCGATGATGCCACCCTTGCGGAAATTGAGGGTGTAGGGGGCTGGCTGACGAACATCACCTTTGATTCTGTCCGGTGTGAACGCTGCGATCTGCCTGAATTTTTCGACCAGCGTCTTTTGCCGTTCGACCGCCAATCCGCTTTCGCTGAACACGGTCTTGTCCAGAGAAACCAAGGCACTTTGGCTCATAAGCTGCGGCACGACCGGCGGTGTCACAAGCACGGCGACTTCTACAAGGGCCGGCACCGCAAAACGATACAACGCAAAGCAGAAGGCTATCGCCAATGCCACGAAAACGAAAAGGCGCGGGTGAAACCGCTCAAGCTGATGAATCAGGCCAGCGTGGCGCCCGACATGCGGTTTCATCAGAGCGTCGATGCCGTCGTTATCCGCCGTTTCGAAAACACCTTGGTCGGGAAAGGTGATGTAGCGAGGTATTGAGCCGATCCGGTCAGAGATTTGAAGCGTTGATAGCGGCAGGGACACGGCCACGCCGTCTCCCGTAACCAACGTCGTTGCAGAACCGTCGATACTCAACACCGCAGGCGTTGCCCTGGCGGAGCCCGACAGACGCCAGAGACCCGAAACGGTTTTCTGGATGACCTCAGAAGCCAAAGTCGAAGCCTTCGACATCCATGAATTCAGCCCCTACGGCGGAACCGGTATCACGCACCGTGCCGACATAGCTGTCGAGCGAGCCAACCGCATGCAGGCCGGTATGATCTGCCAGATAGCGCGCCATGCGGACTGCCGCCCAGGGGCGCGCGAGACCGAGCGTGAAAATCGTTGCGAGGAAATTCGTGATGGCGATCCATGCATAGCGCCACTTGCCAAGCTCCGACACGAAACGATGCCGCTGGTCGAGCACGGTTGCATTCAAAACGACGTTGCGGACGCCGGCCTTGTAGAGCAATGCGGGCAAGGCATAGACCAGAAACAGACCGAGCAGGATGCCGTATATGGCCAGCACAAGACCAGGGTGTGCCACTCCATCCTTCGGCACTTCGAATGCGCCGTAAGCCGCACCTATCGCCGTGACGAGGAAACCAAGGACGGCTAGCCCGGCGACGGTCAGAATGGCTGGTAGCCACCAGTGCCTGTAAAGGTCGCCTATCCTCGGATCCGATGAGATCGGGCGATCTCCGTAGGTCAGATTATCGAGCAGATAGCGCCAGCTCCAGCGGGACGCGTAGGGAGCGAAGATACCAAGCGATACGCCAGCGACGAAACCGGACAGAACGAACGCGCGAAACGCTCCCCAGTAGCCGCCTTTGAAGTTCAGCCGTACGTTACCATAGCTCGTCACGCGAGCATTGAATCGAAGGCCACGCATGATGAACCAGGGTATTGCCAGGGAGAAGCCCAGCGCAAAAAGCAAACCGACGATCGGGAACAAATTCAGCAGGACGTTGTACACGATCAGAAACACGATCACGATGATACGGCCGAGCAGGATCTGCGTTGGTCTTGCGTGATAGTCGAAGCTCGAACCGGCAAGATAGGTGTTGCCGTAGAAGTAGCGTTGGCGCCGGACCTTAGCCCAGGCCGAATAGATACCAAGCGTGATGATCGTCAAAAGCACATTGACGATCCAGATTCCGAAATACTCTCCGGCTCGACCTCTGAAGGAAAAACGCTCCAGGTTGCCAGGTACATTTCTGTCCACAGCAGCCCCAGCTTGACCTTCTCGCCCCCATTGAATGCTTGTCATGAATTTCGCCGCCCCTCTCGCGCCGGAAACTATCCCTGCGCGATGTAGAGCAGTGCGGTTGCAATCACGCAACTGGTCACAGCTGGGCCACGAGAGCTCCCGCGACATTCATTGTGACCTCCGACATGGGGCCTTGCCGCTTTCCATCGGCAATCAGACGTGTTACCAGCCACCGCCAATCCTGAAAGGGAACTTCGAGTCGGCGCACCCATCCGGGTCAGCGCCCGTTTCGGCTTTTAGACAAGGATCGGCAATGGCAAAGATCATCGAGACCGCTACCGGCGCCCTGGCGCTGACCTTCGACGACGTCTTGCTGCAGCCGGGACATTCCGAAGTGATGCCGGGCGAAACCGACATCCGTACGCGCATCGCCAACGACATCGAACTCAACGTTCCCATTATCTCCGCCGCCATGGATACGGTGACCGAAGCACGGCTGGCCATCGCCATGGCCCAGGCTGGCGGCATCGGCGTCATCCATCGCAACTTCACGCCAGCCGAACAGGCCGAGCAGGTCCGGCAGGTCAAGAAGTTCGAGTCCGGCATGGTGGTGAACCCGGTTACCATCGGCCCGGACGCGACTTTGGCGGATGCGCATGGCCTGATGCGTCACTACGGCATCTCCGGCATCCCGGTCGTCGAGAACGGCGGCACAGGCGGCCAGATCACCGGCCGCCTGGTCGGGATCCTCACCAACCGCGACGTGCGTTTTGCCTCCAACCCGGAGCAAAAAGTCTACGAACTGATGACGCGCGAGAACCTGATCACCGTCAAGGAAAACGTCGATCAGGACGAGGCCAAGCGCCTGCTGCACCAGCACCGCATCGAGAAGCTTCTCGTCGTCGACAAGAAGGGCAATTGCGTCGGCCTCATCACCGTCAAGGACATCGAGAAGTCGCAGCTCAATCCGCATGCCACCAAGGACGCGCAGGGCCGCCTGCGCGCGGCTGCGGCAACCAGTGTCGGCGACGACGGCTTCGAGCGGGCCGAACGCCTGATCGACGCCGGCGTCGACCTTCTCGTCATCGATACCGCGCACGGTCATTCCCAGCGCGTGCTCGATGCAGTGACCCGGGCCAAGAAGCTCTCCAACTCCGTGCGCATCATCGCCGGCAATGTCGCCACGGCGGCAGGCACACAGGCACTGATCGATGCCGGCGCCGACGGCGTCAAGGTCGGCATCGGGCCGGGCTCGATCTGCACCACCCGCATCGTCGCCGGCGTCGGCGTGCCGCAACTTTCGGCGATCATGTCGGCGGTGGAAACGGCCGACAAGGCCGGCATTTCGATCATCGCCGACGGCGGCATCAAATATTCGGGCGATCTTGCCAAGGCGCTGGCTGCCGGCGCGAATGCGGCGATGATCGGTTCGCTGCTTGCCGGCACGGACGAAAGCCCCGGCGAGGTCTATCTGCATCAGGGCCGTTCGTTCAAAGCCTATCGCGGCATGGGTTCGGTCGGCGCGATGGCGCGCGGTTCAGCCGATCGCTATTTCCAGGCGGAAGTGCGCGATACGCTGAAACTGGTTCCGGAAGGCATCGAAGGGCAGGTACCCTACAAGGGCCCGGTGGCTGGTGTGCTGCATCAGCTCGCCGGCGGCCTGAGGGCGGCGATGGGCTATGTCGGTGCTCGCGATCTCGGCAACCTGCGCGAACGGGCGACCTTCGTACGCATCTCCAATGCGGGCCTGCGCGAGAGCCATGCGCATGACGTGACGATCACGCGCGAAAGCCCGAACTATCACGGCGGCGCCTGAGCCGCTTGGACAGCAAGATGGGCGAGGGCAGTTCTGCCCTCGCGATCAGGCTTTCAGGTCGAAGACGGCGATCCTGCGCTTTTCGAACTTGATGCCGATTTCACCGCGCACGAGCCGCAGCGCAGCATCGCCGAACACGGCACGACGCCAGCCCTGCAAGGCTGGCACGTCGGCATCCTCGCCTTCCGCGGCAATCCGGTCGATATCGTCGCTTGTCGCCAGCACCTTGGCGGCAACGCCCTGCTTCTCGGCAACGATCCGGAGCAGGACCTTCAGCAGTTCCGATGCAGCACTTGTGCCCTCCGGTGGCTGAAACACCTTCGGCAGCTTCGGCATCTCGTCCTTGGGAAGCGCAAGCGCCGTGTTGACCGCCTCGAGCAGCGACGTTGCCGTGGCGGAGCGCTCCCAGCCTTTCGGAGTGGTGCGCAGGCGGCCGAGCGCATTGGCATCGCGCGGTGCCTGTTGCGCGACCTCATAGATCGCGTCGTCTTTCAGTACCCGTCCGCGCGGCACATCACGCTCTCGTGCCTCGCGCTCACGCCAGGCAGCAACGGCCTGCACCACCGCCAGTTCCTGCGGTTTGCGCAACCGCATCTTGAGCCGTTTCCAGGCATCTTCAGGATGTGGGTCGTATGTCTCGCGGGAGGTGAGTACCTCCATTTCCTCATTCAGCCAATGAGCCCGATCCTCACGGGCCAGTTGGTCTTTCAGATAGTTGTAGACGTCGATCAGATGGGTGACGTCGGCCAGCGCATAGTCGAGCTGCTTGTCGGATAGCGGCCGGTGGCGCCAGTCGGTGAAACGCGATGACTTGTCGAGGCGGGCCCCGGTCACCTTCTGCACCAGCTGATCGTAGGAGACGCTGTCGCCGAAGCCGCAGACCATTGCCGCAACCTGGGTGTCGAAAACCGGATGCGGAACGAGGTCGCCGAGATGGACAATGATTTCGATGTCCTGCCGCGCGGCGTGGAAAACCTTGGTGACGTTCTCATTGCGCATGAGATCGAAGAACGGCTTCAGGTCCAGCCCTGGTGCAAGCGGATCGATCAGCGCGGTAACACCGGGCGCCGCCATCTGGATAAGGCAGAGTATGGGCCAGAAAGTGGTTTCGCGGATGAACTCGGTATCGACGGTGACGAATTCGGATTTGGCGAGTTCGCGAACAACCGCATCCAGTTCGTCTTGGGTTGTTATCAGATGCATCAAAATCTCATTGGCAAGGAATGCGATCTTGTCTCGCCTGCCGACCGGCTTCGTCAAGTCGTCTATAGGCGCAATCTTGCCATCGGCGGTGTATATCGGCCTTTTTCCCGCCAGATTTGAAATCGCTGAGTGGGAATCGCGAACATTGCTGCAGAAGGGAACACAAGGAAGCGTTCCGCGAGCAGTCCTGCCAGCCTTTATTCAAGCGAAATCTCAGGTGCCCAAATGGCAACGTTGACCGTCAGCACGGAAGTTGATGAGGAGATCGCCGACATGATCGGCGAGGGCCTGGACGAGTACAATCTCGCGAAAGGTGGGCCCTATAACGAAGAAGATGTCTGGATCCTGGCGCACGGTGACGATGGCAGCGTCCTGGGAGGACTCAAGGGTCATATCGAATATTCCTGGATGTTCGTCGATTGGCTTTGGGTCAGCCCCGAGAGCCGCAAGGGTGGTCTTGGCAGCCAGCTGCTTGCCAAGGCGGAAGCGGTCGCCCGCGAACATGACTGTCTCGGCGCATATCTCGAGACCTTTTCCTTCCAGGCGCCGGAGTTCTACAAGCGGCACGGTTTCCAGGAATTCGGCCGCATCGACGATTATCCTCCCGGACAAGCCACCATCTGGCTGAAGAAGCGGTTCTGAGCGGCCACAGCTCTGATAAAACGGCCAGCCGGGCCGTATAGCTCTTCTGTTGGCGCGTTCTCCTTGACAAAAGCCGGCTTGCATGCGCTTTTCGCGCCAATTTTCGGGCATGGCGCATGCTGCGCCGCCCGTTCGCATGAACCCCTGAAATCTTGGAATGGCAGTCCTATGCATCGTTACCGCAGCCACACCTGTGCAGCTCTCAGGAAGTCGGATGTCGGCCAGAATGTCCGGCTTTCCGGCTGGGTCCATCGTGTACGAGATCATGGCGGCCTGCTGTTCATCGACCTGCGCGATCACTACGGCCTGACCCAGATCGTCGCCGACCCGGATTCGCCTGCCTTCAAGGCGGCAGAGACCGTGCGTGGCGAATGGGTGATCCGTGTCGATGGCGACGTCAAGGCACGCACCGCCGAAGCCGTGAACGCCAACCTGCCGACCGGCGAGATCGAGATCTTCGCACGCGAGATCGAAGTGCTTTCGGCCGCCAAGGAACTGCCACTGCCGGTTTTCGGCGAGCCGGACTATCCCGAGGACGTGCGGCTGAAGTACCGTTTCCTCGACCTGCGCCGCGACACGCTGCACAAGAACATCGTCAAGCGCACCCAGGTCATTGCCGCGATGCGCCGCGAGATGACGGCTGCAGGTTTCGCCGAGTACTCGACCCCGATTCTGACCGCCTCATCGCCGGAGGGCGCGCGCGACTTCCTGGTGCCGAGCCGTATCCACCCCGGCAATTTCTACGCGCTGCCGCAGGCACCGCAGCAGTACAAGCAGCTCCTTATGGTGGCGGGCTTCGATCGGTATTTCCAGATCGCGCCCTGTTTCCGCGACGAGGACCCTCGCGCCGACCGCCTGCCGGGAGAATTCTACCAGCTCGACCTGGAGATGAGCTTCGTCACCCAGGAAGACGTCTGGAACACCATGGCGCCGCTGATGACCTCGGTGTTCGAGCAGTTCGCCGAAGGCAAGCCGGTGACCAAGGAATGGCCGCGCATCCCTTATGAAGAGGCGATCCGCAAGTACGGCTCCGACAAGCCCGACCTGCGCAACCCCATCGTCATGCAACAGGTAACAAGCCATTTCGATGGTTCCGGTTTCAAGGTTTTCGCCAACATGATCGCTTCGAACCCGAAGGTTCAGGTCTGGGCGATTCCGGCCAAGACGGGTGGCTCGCGCGCCTTCTGCGACCGCATGAACGCCTGGGCGCAGCAGCAGGGTCAGCCTGGCCTTGGCTACATCTTCTGGCGCAAGGAAGCCGACAAGCTCGAAGGTGCCGGCCCGCTCGCCAAGAATATCGGCGAGGAGCGCACCGAGGCGATCCGTACCCAGCTCGGACTGGATGACGGAGACGCCTGTTTCTTCGTCGCCGGCGAGCCGGCCAAGTTCTACAAGTTTGCCGGCGAGGCACGCACCCGTGCCGGCGAAGAACTGAACCTTGTCGATCGCGACCGCTTCGAACTGTGCTGGATCGTCGACTTCCCGTTCTTCGAGTGGAACGAGGACGAGAAGAAAGTCGACTTCGCGCACAACCCGTTCTCGATGCCACAAGGCGGCCTGGAGGCGCTGAAGAACCAGGATCCGCTTACCATCAAGGCCTTCCAGTACGACGCCGTCTGCAACGGCTTCGAGATTGCCTCGGGTTCGATCCGCAACCAGTCGCCGGAGACGATGGTGGCGGCCTTCGAAAAGGTGGGGCTCAGCCAGCAGGACGTTGAAGAGCGCTTCGGCGGCCTCTATCGCGCCTTCCAGTACGGCGCGCCGCCACATGGCGGTGCGGCGTTCGGTATCGACCGCATCATCATGCTTCTCGTCGGCGCCAAGAACCTGCGCGAGATCTCGCTGTTCCCGATGAACCAGCAGGCACAGGACCTGTTGATGGGGGCACCGAGCCCGGCGACGCTGACGCAGTTGCGCGAACTCGAACTGCGCGTAACGCCGCAGAAGAAGGATGCCTGATCGGCACCCACGCCGGCAACCAATCAAAAGGGCTCCGACATCCGGAGCCCTTTTTTGTTGTCCCGAAACGAGCGGTTTGACGGGTCAGTGCTTGGAGTGATGTTTGGGCTCGTAGCGCCCATCCGCCGTCTTGTCGAACAACTCGTTGATCTGCGGGTGCCGCACGGGCTCGCCGGAATCGTCTTCGAGCAGGTTCTGCTCCGAGACATAGGCGATATACTCGGTCTCCGAATTCTCGGCCAGCAGATGATAAAACGGCTGATCCTTGCGCGGCCTGACTTCCGCAGGGATCGATTCATACCATTCTTCAGTGTTGGCGAATTGCGGGTCGACATCGAAGATGATGCCGCGAAACGGAAACAGCCGGTGGCGAACCACCTGTCCGATCGAGAATCTGGCTGTTTTCATCACACTCACCACGCAACTTTCCATTGTTATTTGGCGCAGGAACCTTCGCAATTCAATCCTGCCAGGCTTGCACCTCCTCCGATCAGCCTATAGGCCGGCTCGAGAATTGTCGGGGAACGGCATGTCGGAAGTCATCGGTCTGGTCTTGCCGTTCTTCGGATTGATCTTCCTGGGTTTTCTCGTGGCGCGCCTGACCAGGCAGCCACTGGAAGCGCTGGGGTGGATGAACACCTTCATCGTCTATGTCGCTTTGCCGGCGCTGTTCTTCCAGCTTCTCGCCAAGACGCCGTTCGAGAAGCTGACCGAATGGAATTTCATTCTCGGTTCGGTCTTTTCGACCTACGTCGTCTTTTCGGTGATGTTCGCTGCTTCCGTCATCCTGTCACGCGGCGAGATCGCTCAGTCGACCATCAAGGCGCTGGCCGCTGCCTACGGCAACATCGGCTACATGGGGCCGGGCCTGGCGCTGCTCGCCTTTGGCGAACAGGCTGCAGTGCCGGTGGCGCTTATCTTCTGTTTTGAGAACATCATCCATTTCGCCGTCGCACCGATGATGATGGCGCTGTCCGGCGGCGAAAAGCGACCTGTGCCTGCGCTGATCCTGGATGTCATCCGCAAGATCGTCCTGCATCCTTTCATCATCGCTACGGCCATCGGCGTCGCTGCTGCCTATTTCCAGTTTCGACCGCCCGTGCCGGCGGAACGGCTGCTCGTCTACCTGTCGAATGCAGCCGCCCCCTGCGCGCTGTTTGCCATGGGAGTGACGCTGGCACTGCGGCCTTTGAACCGTGTGCCGGCTGAAATGCTGCCGATCGCGCTGCTCAAGCTCGTCGTGCACCCGTTGCTCTGCTATGTGGTGTTGAGTGCCATCGGCAACTTCTCGCCGGCCTGGCTGTTTTCGGCGGTGCTCCTGGCTGCCTTGCCGACGGCTACCAACGTCTTTGTCATCGCCCAGCAATATGGCGTGTGGGTGCAGCGCGCTTCAGCCAGCGTGCTGATCACCACCTGCCTGTCGGTGTTTACGGTGACGGGCCTGCTTTATCTGATCCGCAACGGCATCCTACCGCCGGACCTGTTCCCTTAGCCCGCCCGCAAGCGCTGCAAACCCGCTGCCGGGGCGGAGTCCCTCGCGCATGAAGAAAGCACGCAGCGGCGCAAAACCACCAAGCAGGCCAAGGCCTGCGCTGCGCGCCATCTGCGCGGGCAGCATGTCTGAAAGCAATGACATGTTGAGCAGATTGACGGCTCCGCTTCTGGCCAGGATGTCGGGCCGCCGCTTGAAATCGTAGGCAGCGAGCGCCGCGATGGCACCAGGGTCGTCCCGATGTTTCGACGCAACGTCGATGAGATCGTCGATATCCCGGATGCCTAGGTTGAGCCCTTGCGCGCCGATGGGCGGGAAGACATGGGCGGCTTCGCCAACCAGCGCGATACGCCGTGCAGCAAAACGCAGGGGCGTCGCGGCCGAGAGCGGATAGATCTGTCGGCCAGGCTCGACACTGACACGGCCGAGCATCGACTGCATGCGTTCCTCGACCTTGACCGAGAGTGCAGCGTCATCGAGCGCCGCCAGCTCCTCGGCCATTTCCGGCTCGACCACCCAGACCAGGCTCGATCGGTTCCCGGGCAGGGGAACCTGCGTGCACGGGCCCGTTTCGGTGTGGAATTCGGTCGAAACGAAACCATGCTCGACCCGGTGGGAGAAATTCAGCACCAGCGCCGCCTGCGGATAGGTGCGCCTTGCGGTCGTTATGCCGGCGGCTTCGCGCGCCGGCGACAGACGGCCATCGGCGGCAACGGCAAGGGTGCCGGAAACGGAAGTGCCGTCAGCAAGAACAGCCGTTGCCGTGTCTCTTTCGAGGGACCATCCAGCAACCAGGGACTTGCGCCATTCGATCCCGGGCGAGGCTTCGACCGCCTTGGCCAGAGTCGGATTGAGCACATTGTTTGGAAAATTCAGGCCGAATTGCTCTTCGTCGATCTCGCTTGCGCGGAACGTGACCACCGGGCTGCGGATGAGGCGCCGCGTGGCATCAATGATACGCATGACCTTGAGTGGAGCGGCCACGGCTCGCAAGTCGCCAAGAATACCGATCCGGTCGAGCACCTTAAGTGCCGGATTCATCAGCGCGGTGGTGCGACCGTCGGAGATATTGGCGTCGGGCCCGACCAGAGATACAGAAAAACCGGCATGGGCAAAGCCAAGAGCCGCGATCAGACCGGCCGGACCGGTGCCTGCGACGATGATACGGGTTTTGGAATCGGGCATCGGCACTCGCTTTGTTCTCTGCTGGCGGATCGGAGAGTGTCCGGTGGCGGTCGACCTGCCATGAACAACGCATATAGTGCAGCCGGACTTGTATGATCAACGTGGCGATTCAGCCTATGGCCGGCCAGAGCGAAGATTTCAGCCATCTCGACCGTGTCGGCCGAACCGTTGCCGGCATCGGCACAAGACCAGGTTTCGTGGTCCTGGCAGCCCTTGCCAGTGCTGTTCTGCTGGCATGGCTTCTGCTCGCCGCGATGGCAGTCCGCAGTGTACAGGCCGGCTTTGCAGGTGCAGTGCCAGGTGGTGGCCTGCTGCAGGATCTGCCGGCAATACCGCTGCCCGATTTCCTTGGGCGCTTCATCGCATTGTGCGTCGGGGCGGCTCCATTCCAGGCCGCTTCCACCGGTCAGTTCTTCGTCTTGATCCTGATGTGGTTCCTGATGGCAGTGGCGACCATGTTGCCTTCGGCGGCCCCGATGATCCGTACCTATTGCGAAATCGCCGACACCGCCCGCATCAAGGGTGAGCCGGTGGTGCATCCCTTGATCCTGGTGGCCGGCTATATGGCGGTCTGGCTGGCGGCATCGGCGGTTTTTGCTGCTCTGACGCTGGGGTTGCAGATGATGGACCCCGTCGGGCAGGCGTTTGGCCCCGCCAATGGCATCATCGCCGCCATGCTGCTCGCTGTGGCCGGGCTCTATCAATTCAGCGGCCTGAAGGAAGCCTGCCTCAGGAAATGCCGCCGGCCGTTTTCCATTCTCTTTTCCCGCTGGAGCGACAGGCCTCGGCGCATTTTCGGCCTGGGAATCGAGCAGGGGATCTGGTGCCTCGGCTGTTGTTGGGCGCTGATGCTGGTCATGTTCGCCGTCGGCATCATGAATTTGTTCTGGATGGTCTTGCTGGGGCTGTTTGCCTTGCTCGAAAAACAAGTGAATGGCCGCCTGCCAAGCCGGATCGCCGGAGCGATACTGCTTGTATGGTCCGGCGCCCTGCTATTAGTGTCCCTGTGATAGAGGGACACCAGGCAATGACCGACCACAGCTGGGCAATGAAGGGGGAGCTTGTACTTTCCTGCAATTGCACGGTTTTTTGCCCTTGCGTGCTGTCGCTCGGCAACCATCCGCCGACAGAAGGTTATTGCCAGACCTGGGCAGGCTTTCGAATCGACGCCGGCCATTTTGGCGAAGTCGATCTGTCTGGGCTGAATCTCGGCCTGATCATGGAAATCCCGGGCTACATGAGCCGCGGCAACTGGACCGCCGGTCTTTTCATCGACAAGCGGGCGTCGATCCATGCGGTCAAGGCGGTCACCCGTATTTTCACTGGCAAGGCCGGCGGCACGACCTCGCTTTTGTCGATCCTGGTCGGAAAATTCCTCGGCGTCGAACAGGTGCCGATCAGCTATGAGACGCAGGATCGCACACGCGTCTTCCAGATTCCAAAGATCATCGATGGCGCCATCACGCCGGTTCCCGGCAAGACACGCGGCAAGGACACGGTGATCAGCAACTCCGAATACTGGATCGCGCCGGAGATCATCGTCGCGAAGTCCGACAAGAGCCGTATGCGAGCCTTTGGCCGCAACTGGAATTTCGCTGGCCGCTCGGCCGAAATCTGCAAGCTGGATTGGCGGGGCCCGTGAAGACGAAAACAACTGCGAAAAAGATTGCCGAACGTATCCCTCGTCCGAAGAAGAAGGTGACGTGGCCGCAGGCGAGGGCATTCTCCGTCCACCTGCTCACCGCATCCGGCTCGTTCCTGGCCTTCCTGTCGCTGGTAGCGGCAAGCGAGGAACGCTGGACGGCGATGTTCTGGTGGCTTGGCCTTGCCCTGTTCGTCGATGGCATCGATGGACCGATCGCGCGCAAGCTGGAAGTGAAGGAAATCCTGCCGACCTGGTCGGGTGAACTGCTCGACAACATCATCGACTACGTGACTTACGTCCTGATCCCGGCCTTCGCCTTGTATCAGCGCGGTTTCATGGGTGAGGGGCTTTCGTTCCTGTCGGCGGCGATCATCGTGGTGTCGAGCGCGATCTACTATGCCGACACCGGCATGAAGACGAAGGAGAACTTCTTCAAGGGGTTCCCGGTGGTGTGGAACATGGTTGTCTTCACGCTGTTTGTCATTGAACCGGGGCAGTGGGTGTCCTTCGCCGTGGTGGTGATTGCCGGCATCCTCACCTTTGTGCCGATCAATTTCCTGCATCCTGTCCGTGTCGTAAGGCTGCGACCCGTGAACCTGACCGTCACGCTGCTCTGGTGCGCCTTCGGTGCGCTGGCGCTGGCGCAGTCGGCCCTTGCCAGCTTCTACAACCAGATCGGTGTGCTGGGCGAGCAGGTCAGCCTTTTCACCAAGATCGGCATCAGCATCACCGGCATCTACCTGTTCTGCATCGGCGGTGTCATGCAGTTCTTCCCGAACCTTGGCGCCAGGAAAGTGTGAAGATGAGCAAAGCGATCCGCATCCACGTCCATGGCGGTCCCGAAGCCCTGGTCTATGAAGACGCCGATCCGGGTCGGCCAGGCCCCGGACAGATCCTTGTCAGGCATACGGCAATAGGTCTCAACTTCATCGATATCTACTTTCGCACCGGGCTCTATCCGGCCCCCAATGGTCTGCCGCTGATCCCTGGTGGCGAAGCGGCTGGTGTCGTGCTCGAACTGGGCGAAGGCGTCAGCGGGCTCAAGCAAGGCGACCGCATCGCCTACGCGATCAACATCGGTGCATATGCCGAACAGCGCGTGATCGCCGCCGACCGTGTGGTGAAGATCCCGGATGGCATCAGCGACGCACAGGCTGCTGGCATGATGCTGAAGGGCATGACGGCCGAATACCTGCTGCGGCGAACCTTCAGGGTCGGGCAGGGTGATACGATCCTTTATCATGCAGCCGCCGGCGGTGTAGGGCTCATCCTCGGACAATGGGCCAGGCATCTGGGCGCCACCGTGATCGGCACCGCGAGTTCCCCGGAAAAGGCCGACCTCGCCAAGGCGCATGGCTATGACCATGTCATCGATTACAAGACGCAGGATTTCGTAGCCGAAGTGGCCCGGCTGACCGATGGCCGCAAATGTGATGTCGTCTATGACTCGGTCGGCAAGGACACGTTCCCAGGTTCGCTGGACTGTCTGCGTCCGCTGGGCACCTTTGTCAGCTTCGGCCAGTCATCCGGGCCGATCCCGCCGTTCAACATCGCGCTCCTCTCCCAGAAGGGCTCGCTGTTTGCCACCCGGCCGACACTGTTTGTCTACAATGCCAGACGCGAAGATCTCGAAGCCTCGGCAAAGGCGTTGTTCGACGTGGTGGCGAAGGGCATTGTCGAAATCAAGATCAATCAGACTTATGCCTTGAAAGACGCCGGCAGAGCCCAAGCCGACCTTGAAGGACGCAAGACGACAGGAACGACTGTGCTTGTTCCGTGAGCCTTCAAGCGAGGTCTTGCTGAAATTCTTGAAGCTCTTTCAATTTGCGTGCCGCTATCGGAGTTAAGTCGCTGCTGCCTACGATGCTCGCGGGAACACAGAACATATTCGGGAAAACCGAATGGGAGGCACTGTGAGTGCACAAGAAGCCGCCACGAGCCTGCTCGAGGTTCGCGGGCTGACGAAGATATTCGGCACGCTGACGGCGTGTGACCATATCGACCTCACCATCCAGAAAGGCGAGATCCACGCGCTCCTCGGCGAGAACGGCGCCGGCAAGTCGACGCTGGTGAAGATGCTGTTCGGATCGCTGGAACCCCATTCCGGCGAAATACGCTGGGAAGGCCAGCCGGTCAGGATGACCAGTCCGAGCGTGGCAAAAAAGCTCGGTATCGGCATGGTTTTCCAGCATTTTTCCTTGTTTGAGGCGCTGACCGCCGCCGAGAACATCGCGTTGTCACTCGATGATGGCGCCCCGATCAGCTCGATCGCGGCCAAAGCCAGGGCACTGTCCTACTCCTATGGCCTGCCGCTCGATCCGAACTCGCTTGTCGGCGACCTCTCCGTCGGCGAACGCCAGCGCATCGAGATCATCCGCTGCCTGCTGCAGGCACCACAATTGATCATCCTCGACGAGCCGACTTCGGTGCTCACGCCGCAGGAAGCCGACAAACTGTTCGAAACCCTTGAGCGGCTCCGCGCCGAAGGCAAGTCGATCCTCTATATCTCGCACCGTCTGGAAGAGGTGAAACGTCTGTGCGACCGGGCGACGGTTCTGCGCCACGGCAAGGTGGTCGGTCACTGCAACCCGCGCGAGGAAACCGCATCGTCGCTGGCCCGTATGATGGTGGGCAACGAGGTCAAATCTGCCGAACGAACACCGATCACGCTCGATGGAACCCAGGAACTGCTCAGTGTCTGCGGCTTGAGCCGCAAGCCCGCCGGACCGTTTTCCACACCACTCAAGAACATCTGGCTCTCCGTGAAGGCTGGCGAGATCCTCGGCATTGCAGGCGTTGCAGGCAACGGTCAGGGCGAGCTGTTCGAGGCATTGTCTGGCGAGGTGCAGCAAACCAGTGCCGATGCCGTGCGCATTCGCGGCAAGGACGCAGGCAAGCTGAACATCACCGGCCGTCGTCTGCTGGGTGCAGCGTTTGTCCCTGAAGAGCGACTGGGTCATGGCGCCGCGCCACGCATGAAGCTTTCGGAGAACCTGCTGCTGTCGCGCTACGCCACCGACGGCAAGGCGTTCGTCAGCTCGGGCGGCATGGTCAAGAACGGCGCCGTCTATGAAGCGGCACAGCGTATCATCAAGATCATGGACGTACGCAAGAGCGCACCCGATCCGGAAGCCGCCGCGCTTTCAGGCGGCAATCTGCAGAAGTTCATTGTCGGCCGGGAGTTGGATCGCCAGCCAACGGTCATGATCGTCAACCAGCCGACCTGGGGCGTCGATGCCGGTGCCTCCGCCCACATCCGCCAGGCTCTGATCGAACTTGCGCGTGGCGGCTCGGCCGTGCTGGTCATCAGCCAGGACCTCGACGAGCTGTTCGAGATCTCCGATGCCATCGCGGTCATGCACAACGGCGAACTGTCCAAGCCGATCCCGATCGCGGAAGCGACTTTCGAAAGGATAGGCCTGTTGATGGGCGGCGCCGAACCCGGTCACGTCGAGCACAAGCTGGAGACCGCGTGATGCGCCTGGAACTCGTCAAGCGCCCACAACGCTCTATGCTGTTTTCTGCGCTGTCGCCCTTCATCGCCTTCGGTTTGACGATAGTCGCCGGGGCGATCCTTTTTGCGCTGCTTGGCATCAATCCGCTGACAGCCTTCTATATCTACTTCATCTCGCCGATCACCGAAGTGTGGCAGTTACACGAGCTGGCGATCAAGGCGGCTCCGCTGATCCTGATCGCGGTCGGCTTGTCCGTCTGCTTCCGCTCCAACATCTGGAACATCGGTGCCGAAGGCCAGTTCGTCTTCGGTGCGATCGTGGGTTCCGTCATACCGGTGCTCTATCCGGACTTGCAGGGCCCGTTCGTACTGCCTCTCATGCTGCTGATGGGCATGATCGGCGGCGCAGCCTATGCCGCGATCCCGGCATTCCTGAAGACCCGGTTCAACACCAATGAGATCCTGACCAGCCTTATGCTGGTCTATGTTGCGCAGCTCTTCCTCGACTGGCTGGTGCGCGGGCCCTGGCGCGATCCCAAGGGCTTCAATTTCCCGCAGACAGTGCAGTTCAATCCATCAGCCGTGCTGCCGGAATTGATGCCGATGTCGGGCCGGGCCAACCTGGGCTTTGTTTTCGCGCTTGTCGCTGCGGTCCTGGTCTGGATCCTGATGAGCCGCATGCTGAAAGGCTTTGAAATCCGTGTGCTTGGATCGAGCCCGCGGGCAGGGCGCTTCGCCGGCTTCTCGTTCAACCGCATGGTGTTTTTCGCCTTCATGCTTTCGGGGGCCTGTGCCGGTCTCGCCGGTATCTCGGAGGTTTCCGGTGCCATCGGCCAGCTACAGCCCTCGATTTCTCCGGGTTATGGTTTCACCGCCATTATCGTCGCCTTCCTCGGCCGTTTGAACCCGTTGGGCATCGTCGCCGCCGGCCTGGTGCTCGGCCTGACCTATCTCGGCGGCGAGGCCGCGCAAAGCGTGCTCGGCATCTCCGACAAGGTGGCGCGCGTATTCCAGGGCATGCTGCTGTTCTTCGTGCTGGGCTGCGACACGCTGATCCACTATCGCATCCGGCTTGTCGGCCTAGCGCCGGCTCCCAAGCTCGACGTTTCGCCGAAGCTGGAAGAGGTTCACTGACATGGATATCACTGTCAGCATTCTCCTGACCATTGCCACGGCCGCTACGCCGCTGTTGATCGCCGCAATTGGTGAACTGGTAGTCGAGCGCTCCGGCGTGCTGAACCTCGGTGTCGAAGGCATGATGGTGATGGGCGCGGTCGCCGGCTTCGGTGCAGGTCTGCTTTCCGGCTCACCCTGGATCGGCCTCGTTGCGGCCGTCGCTGTCGGCGCGCTGTTCTCACTGCTTTTTGCGGTGATGACGCTGTCGCTCGCCACCAACCAGGTCGCCACCGGCCTGTCGCTGACACTTCTCGGGCTCGGACTGTCCGGTATGCTTGGAACCAGCTTCGTCGGCCTGCCGGGCGAACGCCTGCCCAACCTGTACATTCCCATGCTGACCGACCTGCCTGTGGTTGGCAGGTTGTTGTTCGGGCAGGACCCAATTTTCTACATGTCGATCGCGCTGGTGTTCGGCGTATCCTGGTTTCTGTTCAAGACCCGTACCGGACTCACCTTGCGCTCGATCGGCGACAGCCACACCTCTGCCCATGCGCTGGGCATCCAGGTCATCAAGTACCGATACCTCGCGGTGATGTTCGGCGGCGCCTGCGCAGGCCTCGCCGGCGGTCACCTCTCGCTTGTCTATACACCGCAATGGGTGGAAAACATGACGGCCGGCCGTGGCTGGATCGCACTGGCCCTGGTGGTGTTTTCGTCCTGGCGGCCACTGCGGGTGCTCGCTGGCGCTTACATCTTCGGAGCCGTCTGGATCGGCCAGTTGCATGCTCAGGCCTTCGGCATCCCGGTCCCGTCGCAGTTCCTGTCGTCGCTGCCTTATCTCGCCACCATCGTGGTGCTCGTCATCATCTCGCGCAACAAGCGCCTCACCATGATGAACACCCCCGCATCGCTCGGACAGGCTTTCGTCCCGGATCGTTGACAACCTAAAAGAACACAAGCATAGCAAGGTTAATCCAGAGAGGTAACATCATGAAAAAACTACTGATTGCCCTTATGACCTCGGCAGCAGCGATGTCCGTTGCCGTCTCCGCTGAAGCTGCGGACAAATTCAAGGCCTGCTGGGTCTATGTCGGACCGGTGGGCGACTTCGGCTATTCCTACCAGCACGATCAGGGCCGCCTCGCGGTCGAAAAGAAGCTGGGTGACAAGGTCGAGACCGCCTATCTCGAAAACGTCGCAGAAGGCCCGGATGCCGAGCGCGCCTTCGAGCGTCTGGCACGCCAGGGCTGCAAGCTCATCTTCGGTACCTCGTTCGGCTTCATGGATGCCGAAGTGAAGGTCGCCAACAAGTTCCCGGACATCAAGTTCGAACACGCCACCGGCTTCAAGACCGGTCCGAACCTTGGCATCTACAATGCCCGCTTCTATGAGGGCCGCTACATCCTCGGCCAGATCGCTGCCAAGCAGTCCAAGAGCGGTGTCGCCGGCTACATTGTCTCCTTCCCGATCCCGGAAGTGGTCATGGGCATCAATTCCTTCATGCTGGGCGCACAGTCGATCAATCCGAACTTCAAGGCCAAGATCGTCTGGGTGAACTCCTGGTTCGACCCGGGCAAGGAAGCCGATGCCGCCAAGGCGTTGTTTGACCAGGGCGCGGACATCATCGTCCAGCACACCGATTCCACCGCGCCGCTGCAGGTGGCGCAGGAACGCGGCCTGCATGGCTTCGGCCAGGCTTCGGACATGATCAAGTTCGCACCGAAGTCGCAGTACACCGCAATCGTCGACGATTGGGGTCCGTACTACATCGAACGCGTCGAGAAGGCTCTGGACGGCACCTGGAAGCCGGAAGATCGCTGGGAAGGCATCAAGGCAGGAGCGGTCTTCATGGCGCCCTACACCAACATGCCGGATGACGTGAAGGCGATGGCGGAAGCCACCCAGAAGAAGATCGCCGACGGCTGGAACCCCTTCACCGGTCCGGTCGCCAAGCAGGACGGTTCGGCCTGGCTGAAGGACGGCGAAGTTGCCGACGACAAGACGCTGCTCGGCATGAACTTCTACGTCAAGGGCGTGGACGACAAGCTGCCGCAGTAAGCAAGCGATCTGCTCGAACGGAAGAGGGCGCCTCAGGGCGCCCTTTTTGCATTCAACCGAAGCGCAACGCCTGCGATCAGACGGCCATGCCGTGCAGATCGTAGGCATCGGCGCGGTCGATCTTGACGGTGACGATATCACCGACGCGCAGCGGCCGCCGCGACTGCACATGCACGGAACCATCGATCTCCGGGGCGTCATATTTGGTGCGGCCCTTGGCTACCGTGCCGTTCGCTTCGTCGATGATGACGGGCAGGCGCCTGCCGACCTTCTTCTGCAACTGTGCCGCAGAGATCTTCTGCTGGCGCTGCATGAAGCGGTGCCAGCGCGCCTCCTTGACGTCGTCCGGAACCTGGTCGAGGCCGAGATCGTTGGAGCGCGCACCCTTCACCGGCTCGTATTTGAAGCAGCCCGCCCGGTCGATCCTGGCTTCGTCCAGCCAGTCGAGCAGCATTTCGAAGTCTTCTTCGGTCTCGCCGGGGAATCCTACGATGAAGGTCGAGCGGATGGCGAGATCCGGGCAGGCCTCGCGCCACGAACGGATGCGATCCAGCGTCTTTTCGCCATGGGCGGGCCGCCGCATGTTCTTCAGGACCTGCGGCGAGGCATGCTGGAAGGGAATGTCGAGATAGGGCAGGATCTTGCCCTCGGCCATCAGCGGAATGACGTCCGCGACATGCGGGTAGGGGTAGACGTAGTGCATGCGCACCCAGACGCCGAGTTCACCCAGTTCCTGCGACAGGTCGAGGAACTTTGCGCGGACCTCGCGATCTTTCCACGGGCTGCTGGCATATTTGATATCCACCCCGTAGGCGCTGGTATCCTGCGAGATGACCAGCAGTTCCTTGACGCCGGCGGCGGCGAGCTTTTCGGCTTCGCGCAGCACATCTGCGGCCGGACGCGAGACGAGGTCGCCGCGCAGGTCGGGAATAATGCAGAAGGTGCAACGGTTGTTGCAGCCTTCCGAAATCTTGAGATAGGCGTAGTGGCGCGGCGTCAGCTTGACGCCCTGCGGCGGCACCAGATCGGTGAACGGGTCATGGGCCGGCGGGGCGGCCTCATGCACGGCTGCCATCACGCTTTCATAGGCCTGCGGACCGGTGATGGCGAAGACATTCGGATGCTTCTCGCGGATCAGTTCGGGCGTCGCGCCCATGCAGCCGGTGACGATGACCTTGCCGTTTTCCTTCAGCGCGGTGCCGATGGCGTTGAGGGATTCGTCCCGCGCGGAATCGAGAAAGCCGCATGTGTTGACCACGACAAGGTCGGCGCCGTCATGCTTGCGCGCGATCTCGTAACCTTCCGCGCGCAACCGGGTCAGGATGCGCTCGGAATCGACGAGGGCCTTCGGACATCCGAGGCTGACAAAGCTGATACGGGGCGCTGCGGTCATCGTGACGTTCCAATGGATGCGGGCCGGAACCCTTGAAGGGCCGGCCCGGAAATCTCTGGTTTTCTGTTGGTGCGCCCTGGGCGGCGCTCAATTCAGCGGCGCAATAGCACAGTTCGAAGGTCAAGCAAACGGCGACGGGTCGAGCGCCCCGGCTAAGGCTCACTCAGGCGCCCCTCAATGGGCGGCGCCTGCGGCTTTGCCGAACCAGGGCGACAGGAACTGGAAGTGTTCCGGGAACTGCTCGACCGCACCGTCGAGCAGCATCTTCAAGGCGACATAAAGAATGATGAGCAACCCGATATAAGCGATCCAGCGATAGCGGTGCAGCAGTTTGGCGACAAAAGACGCTGCGAAACCCATCAGCGCGATCGACAGTGCAAGGCCGATGATCAGCACTGTCGGATGCTCCATCGCAGCGCCGGCGACGGCGAGCACGTTGTCCAGCGACATGGAAACGTCGGCAATGACGATCTGCCAGGCAGCCTGGGCAAAGGTCTTGCGCGCAGGGCCGGATGTCGTCTTTCCGCTATCGATATCGTCCAGGGCCTCGGTGGCCTCGTGCTCTTCCTCGTGCGTGACGCTCAGTTCGCGCCACATCTTCCAGCACACCCACAACAGCAGCAGGCCACCGGCTATGAGCAGCATCGGGCCGATTGCAAGCAGCCACTGGGTGATCAGGGCGAAAATGATGCGCAGCACGGTAGCGGCGGCGATGCCGACGAGGATCGCCTTCTTGCGCTGGTCCTTGGGAAGTCCGGCCGCAGCAAGGCCAATGACGATTGCGTTGTCGCCGGCGAGGACGAGATCAATGGCGATGACCTGGAGAAGAGCCGACAAGCCTGCTGCGGTGAAGATTTCCATCGATGGAAGCGCTCCTCATCGGGTTGTATGAATCTGGCCCTACGAGCATCGACCTGTGGCGTCAAGTTCCTGGCGCGGAAAGGCCGTGGAAAGACGACACATCAGCCATCGCTGATTGTCCCGCCACCACCGGCAACCGCGATGACGACGTCGATACCGTTGACGCTGGGAACAGGAAAGCGCTAAAGCCGGTTTCGACTGGTTCGGCACGGCATGGCAATCGCCTTGCCACGTACTGGACAGTGGAGGGATGGCCGAGCGGTTTAAGGCACCGGTCTTGAAAACCGGCGTGGCAGCGATGTCACCGTGGGTTCGAATCCCACTCCCTCCGCCATTTCCCTGCGATACAAGCGTCGGTATGAAACCTCCTCCAGAAGATGCCTGGAATCCATGGTTGCCCGACAAGCTGGCTTCGCGGCTTGGGCACGATGGTCCCAGTTGGTATGTCGTTGGCGGATGGGCTTTGGACCTCTGGCATGGGCACCAGACCCGCGAGCACGACGATCTGGAGTTCGCCGTTACGCCAGATCAGGTCGAACACTGTCGCAAGCTCCTGTCGGATCTGGAATTCTTTGCCGCCCGAGACGGCACCCTGACGCATCATCCTGCCCAAGGCCGCGCTTCCTGTAGATCTCTGGCAGCTTTGGGGAGCCGACATGACCGCGGGTCTATGGCGCGTGGACATGATGATCGAACGGGGAGCAACGGACTTCTGGGTTTACAAGCGGGAACCTTCAATCCAAGTGCCGAGGGCAGCGGCGATCCGCAGGACCTCTGCCGGAATTGCCTATCTGGTGCCGGCCATCGTGCTGCTGTTCAAGGCGAAGCATCGCCGGGAAAAGGATGATTTCGATTTTCGTACCGCACTGCCTCGCCTTGATGCCGGGGAGAGAGCCGAGCTGACCGGCTGGCTTGAGGCAATGCATCCCGGCCATGAGTGGATCGCGTCTCTGAGTGAGGATCGCACCTTTAGCGGTTAGGCTAAAAACCGTCTTGACGAACAATGGGCATCAAACGAGACCCAGGCAAGCGACAGGCGGAAACATCGGCAACCGCATCATCTTTCCTGCCCGGCCAATTCGCTTTTCAGCCAGCGCTTGAAGGCAACGATCTTGGCATCGTTGGCATGGGCTGCGGACGCGACGAACCAGAGGTCGATGCCGGTTTCGACTTCCCACTCGAATGGCTTGACCAGCCTGCCGTCGGCAAGTGCGTCGGCAGCGATCGCTTGCCAGGCGATCATCACGCCGAGGCCGGCCGTTGCCGCCTCGAGCGACAGGGATGCGTCGGAGAAACTCAACCCTTGCGGCAGATCGGCCTCGACCATGCCATGCGGGGCCAGCCAGTCCGTCCAGTTCTCCATGGCTGGATAGCGGATCACTGGAGCCGATTTCAGATCGGCCGGTGTCCTCAGGTTTGAGGCGAGCGCCGGGGCGCAGACTGGAAAGATGCGCTGCCGCAGAAGCAATTCCGCGCTGGTGCCAGGCCACTTGCCCCGGCCCATGCGCAGAGCGACATCGAGATCGGACCGATCGAGGTCGGTTAATGTAAGACCGGTTTCGATACGCACCTGGATTTCGGGGCGCTTGCGCTGAAATGCGCTGAGCCGCGGCACCAGCCATCGCGTGGCGAAGACCGGCGTGGTGGTCACAGCCAGCACCGTACGATCGGTCGCACCGGCCTGATCCAGCGCCTGCGCGATCGAGCGGAACGCCGGCTCAAGTGAGGCCAGCATCCGTGCGCCGAATGGCGTCGGGGACAGGCCACGCGGCGTGCGCTCGAACACCGGACGTCCAAACAGCTTCTCGGTGCGGATGACATGCTGGCTGACCGCGCCAACACTGATGCCCATCTCCTCGGCCGCCTTTGCCAGTGAGCCGAGGCGGCCCGCCACTTCGATGGCACGCAGGCCGTTCAGGGGAATGCGATTCAAAGCAACCATATAGATATTGTATAGGCTCGTAGGCAAAATCTCCATTTTTTTCGTCGGCAGTGACAACGACACTCCTTGGCATTGAAGCGCCCCCGCAGGAGAACAAAGATGTCCCAGGCCAACCTTGTCGCCACGTCTGATCCGGCCGTCGTACAGCCATTCCGGATTGCCATTCCCGAAACGCAGATTGCCGACCTGAAGGCGCGGCTTGGCAAGACACGCTGGCCATATGCCACGACCAACGATCATTCACGCGGGCAACCGGTCGGCTTTGTCATGGAACTCGTCGACCAGTGGATGAACGACTTCCGCTGGCGCGAACATGAAGCCCGGTTGAACAGCTATCCGCAATTCATCACGGAAATCGACGGTCAGCCGATCCATTTCCTGCACATCAGGTCGCAGCACTCCGGTGCGTTTCCGCTGATCCTGAGCCACGGCTGGCCGGGCAGCGTGATGGAGTTCCTCGACCTGGTCCAGCCGCTGACCAACCCGACCAGCAGCGGCCAGGCCTTTGATCTGGTGATCCCCTCGCTGCCCGGATTCGGTTTCTCCAGTCCGCTTCGTGAAAGCGGCTGGGATTCAGCTCGGATCGCCAGGGCATGGGATACGCTCATGAAACGGCTGGGCTATGGCCGCTATGGCGCGCATGGCGGAGATGTAGGCTCCGGCATCGGGCGCGAACTGGGTATCCTGCAGCCGCGAGGCCTTGTCGGCACGCATATGCTGCAGATCTTCGCCTTCCCGACCGGCGCGGAAGGGGAAATGGACAAGCTCACGCCTTTCGAGGTGGAGGGTATGGCGATCCTGGCCGATTTCGAGAAATACAACGGCTATCATCAGATCCAGGCGAAGCGTCCAGGCACACTTGCCTACGGGCTCGTCGACTCGCCTGTCGCCCAGATGGCCTGGAACACGGAACTCTGGTTCGGTTTCGACGGCAACAACATCGCCAATGTCGATCGTGACCGCTTCCTGGCGCAGGCATCGCTCTACTGGTTCACGGGAACGGGCGGATCTGCGGCGAACGTCTACTACGAAGACCAGCAGACGGGTGCCGGTTATCGCGAAGTGATGAACCCAACGCCAACGGGCGTTGCGGTTTTCCCGAATGATTTCCGCTCCGTACGCAGCTTTGCCGAACGTGCCAACAACATCGTGCATTGGACCGAGATGCCGCGCGGCAGTCATTTTGCCGCGTCCGACGCACCGGATCTGCTGGCGCAGGATATCCGCGCATTCTTTTCGAAACTGAACGCCTGAACCAACCTCCCCACCATCGTTTTCAACACTAGTTTTCGCGAGAACAGCAATGTCATTGCCATTTGCCATCATCGATGTCTTCGCCACCAGCCCGCTTGCAGGCAATCCGCTGGCCGTCGTCCATGGCGGCGACGAACTGCCCGACGAGAGGCTGGCCGCCATAGCCGGCGAGTTCAACCTCGTCGAGACGACCTTCGTCCTGCAAGCGACGCTTCCCGACGCAACACGGCGGTTGCGCTCTTTCACAGCCGCGGGCCACGAGGTGTTCGGGGCAGGCGGACACAACTCCCTCGGCGCGTGGCTCTGGCTTGCGCAATCGGGACGGCTGGAATTGAGGGAAACGCGAACAGATTTCGCGCAGGAGATCGGTGGGCAACTCTTTCCTTTGACGATCGACGCAACACCCGGCCAACCGATCCGCGTGACGATGGCGCAATCCCCCGCCCGATGGGGAAACCAGGTGGAAGATCATGCAGGCTTGGCTGCTTCACTCGGTCTTGCGCCTGATACTGTCAATGGCGCCGGCCCGCCGATACAGGTGGTCGATACCGGCGCGGGCCATCTGATGGTCGCGCTCAGGGATCGCGCAACCGTCGATGCCGCGAGGCCAGATGTCCACGTGCTCGGCGCGATTCTGCGACAGGCCGGCGCCGAAGGCTGTTACGTTTACAGTCTCGACCCACCAACCGCGGGCGCATTCGCCTATGCCCGCTTCTTCAATCCGACAATGGGCATTGGCGAGGATCCGGCGACCGGCACTGCGGCAGGTCCCTTGGCCGCGCACCTCGTCCGTCACGGTTTCGCGTCGGACGGACGCGTCGTCGTCGAGCAGGGCACCAAACTTGGCCGGCCGAGCCTGATCGAAGTTGAAATCGACGGTCCCGCGGTGCGGATCAGCGCAAGCGGAGTGGTGGCCGCCGAAGGAAGATTGCGGCTTTGAGTGTGTCTCGGCCCGAGAGTTGAGCGATCGGAACCGGCGACTTACGAGCCCCGCGGCACAATGCCGCCATTTCGCCACAATCTCGCCGGTTTCGAACCATAGTCGGTTAAGCGCCTGATAAGCATTTCCTGCGCAAAAAGGGCTCTGGGGATCGGGGCGCGGGACAGGCTTGTCACACGAAATGCTTCGGCTTCGCCTGTGTTTGAGTAGCGTCGCCGTTGTTCGGAGGGGACAGTTCCAGTATGCCAAATTCGGCGCGTCTTCGTCGTTTTTCCACCTACGCGCTGCTGGCCGTCTCGGTCGGCGTTCTTGCCGCCTGTGCTTCGTCCGAACCGAAAAGCATGGTGAGCAAGAAACGCTCGAAGGAATATTTCGCCGAATCCGAATATGGCGTGAAAGCCAGCCCGCGTGTCGCCATGCGGCGCGGAGGAGGGCGCGACCAGCTCGGCAAGCCCTATCAGGTGCGGGGCAAATGGTACTATCCGAAGGAAGAGAAGCGCTATTCCAAGACGGGAACCGCTTCCTGGTACGGCGAGGCGTTTCACAGCCGCATGACTGCCAACGGCGAGGTCTATGACCTGTCGCAGCTGACCGGCGCGCATCCGACCATGCCTTTGCCGAGTTATGCCCGTGTCACCAATCTCGACAATGGCAGCTCCGTCATCGTGCGCGTCAATGACCGCGGCCCGTATCACGAGGGCCGCCTGATCGATCTGTCCAAGCGCGCCGCCGACATGCTCGGCTATTCGAACATCGGCACTGCCCGGGTCAAGGTCGATTATGTCGGCCGTGCGCCGCTCGAAGGCAATGACGATTCCTACCTCGTGGCCTCCTATCATCCGGGCAACAAGGTTCCCGATCCATCGGACGGACTGCCGACCGGCGTGATGGTTGCCATGAACGGCTCCATGCCAAGTGCGCCTGTTCGTGCAAGTGCAGCTGCCATTCCATTCCCCGGACAATTGACAGACACCACGTCGCTGCCTGAGCCTGTTCCGGCGGCGCAGCCGATGGACGCCGGCAGCCTCGCGCTGCCGGATTTCGGCCCGATCGCGCCGGCACGGCCGGACTTCGCCGTGAGCCCGAAACTGCCATTCGAAATGGCGAGCCTGAACTATGCTGCCGAGCGCACGGAGCGTTCCGCCAGCGCCTTTGCGGCACTGGAAGGGCCTGCGGCGGCACTGGGCAGCTGGAAACAGCCGGAGGATCCGTCCGACGACTATGTGGCTGCCGGCACGTTCGACGACGCCAAGCAGGCAAAGCAGGTGGCGGCAGCGCTAAAAGCCTATGGCCGCGTCGAGATCGATCAGGCCAAGCTCGACGGCAAGGACTGGTATTCGGTCAATCTCTACCAGGATGGCCGCATGAGCGTGGACAACATGCTGGAGGCAGCCTGGAGTCACGGCGCGCCGGACGCTTTCGCCGTTCGCGACTAATCGGGAAACGAACACGCGGATAAGTCGTCACCCACGCCTGCTGACGATTGATCCGTGACGAGCGATCCTGATAACCTCCCACCATGATTGCCAAATCCCGCTTTTGCTCTTCTTTGGCCAGCCTGCTTGGCTTAGCCCTGCTGGCGCTGTCCGCATTGCCGGCAGCCGCACAGCTGTTCGAAACCAAGGCGGCGACCGCCTATATGATCGACGCAGAGACCGGCACGGTGCTGTTTTCCAAGCAGGCCGACAAACCGATCCAGCCTGCATCGCTCGCCAAGCTGATGACGCTTGAGATGGCCTTCAATGCGGTGAAGAGCGGCCGCATGACGCTTAACGACACTTTCGTGGTCAGCGAAAACGCGTGGCGCAAGGGCGGGGCGCCTTCGGGTACCTCCACCATGTTTGCCGCACTGAAGTCGGCGATCCGGCTCGAAGACCTGATGAAGGGTATCGCCGTGCAGGCCGCCAATGATGGTTGCATCATCGTCGCCGAAGGATTTGCTGGCTCGGAAGGAAATTTCGCTCTTCAGATGAATGAGCGCGCGCGTCAGATCGGATTGCCGATCTCGACCTTCGTCAACGCCACCGGGCTGCCGGCGGAAGGGCAGAAGACGACGGTGCGCGAGATGGCGCTGCTGGCGTTGCGCCTGTCGCGCGAGTATCCGCAATTCTATCCCTATTTCGCTCTCAAGGATTTCACCTGGAACAAGATCACCCAGCGTAACCGCAATCCGTTGCTGGCGATGGATGCGGGTGCCGAGGGTCTGGCGGTCGGCGCCAGTGAGCAGGATGGTTTTGCCATTGTCGGCGCGCTCAACCAGGGTGGCAAGCGGGTGATCGCTGCCATGAGCGGCCTGGCCAACGACCGCGAGCGCTCGGAGGAAGTCCGCAAGCTGCTGGATTGGGGCCTGCGCTCCTTCGAAAAGACCGAAGTCTTCGCCAAGGACGAAGTTGTTGGCGAAGCAGCGGTGTTTGGCGGCGTCAAATCCGGCGTGGCGCTGAAAGCCAAGGAAGCGATCGACCTCGTCCTGCCGATCGCCAACCGCGACAAGGTCACCGCGCGTATCGTCTACAATGGCCCGCTACCGGCGCCCGTCGAGGTCGGCCAGCCCGTCGGCACGCTGCGCGTCTGGATTGGTGACACGTTGAGCCAGGAAACTCCGGTGTTCGCCGCCGAAACGGTGGAAGTCGGCTCCCTGCCACGCCGCGCGGCGGATGCGGTCAAGGAACTGGCGGTCGGCTGGCTGCGCTAGGCGGGCAAGGGCGTCGCCCCGCGGCAATTCATGGGCACGCTTTTGTGTGTCAGTAGTGGACCTTGCTGTCGGCCGGCACTATGAGTGGGTCGTTCGGATGTGCGCCTAGGCGACTCGGGTTGCTGCGACAGACAAAGCACATTCCGGCACCTGGATTTGCGCATCGCGCTTGTTGAGAATCGATTTCCGATTTTCCGGCCGATGCGCTAGTCCTCTCGCCGCAGCGGCGTTGGACACCTATGTTTGATGTCGGGGCCACAACCGAGGCGCAGCGTTTGGCGAACGGATCTTTCATCACTTTCGAAGGCGGCGAGGGTGCCGGTAAGTCGACGCAGATCAAGCGGCTGGCCGAGCGGCTGCGCGGCAAGAAATACGATGTCCTGGTGACCCGAGAACCGGGCGGTTCACCAGGGGCCGAGGCCATTCGACACGTTCTGCTGTCCGGTGCGGCCGAACCCTTCGGACCGAAGATGGAGGCGCTGCTGTTCGCCGCAGCGCGTTCCGATCATGTCGAACAGGTGATCCGGCCTGCCGTGGAGCGCGGCGCGATCGTGCTTTGCGATCGCTTCATCGATTCCTCGCGCGTCTATCAGGGCGCCACCGGCGGCCTCGACCCGGCGTTCATCGATACCCTGCAGCGCGTGGCCATCAATGGTATGGTGCCGAACCTTACCTTGATCCTCGACATCGATCCGGAAGAAGGATTGCGCCGCGCGACAGCCCGGCGCAATCCAGGCGAAACGCCCGACCGTTTCGAAAAGGAGACCCTGGCCATTCATCAACAGCGCCGCGATGCTTACCTGGCCATCGCCAGGGCCGAGGCCAGGCGCTGTGTGGTCATCGACGCTTCCGGTGACGCCAACACGGTCGAACATGCGGTCACGGATGCCGTTTTCGCGATGCTGGAGAAGTCCAGGCCGGCCAAGACCAGTCACAAGGCGTCGGTATGAGTTTCGAGCGGCTGGCGCCCGAGCAGCACGACACGCTGGATGAGATTCCGGAGCCCGCGGAGAACCCGCGCCTGATCGGACATGCGGACGTCACGACGACTTTGGCTGCCGCCTACAAGGCGGGAAAGCTTCCGCATGCGCTGATGCTGTGCGGACCGGCAGGCATCGGCAAGGCCACGCTTGCCTTCCACCTTGCGTATCATCTGCTGAAAAACCCCAACGGCAATCTGGCACCGGAAACCCTGGCCATTCCCGATTCTGCGTCGGGGCTCTACCGGCAGATCGCGATGGGCGCGCATCCCTCGGTGCTGCATCTCACACGACCGATGAATGACCGCACCAAAGCATTCAAAAGCGTGGTGACCGTCGACGAGATCCGCAAGGTTGGACAGTTCCTGTCGATGACATCGCACGACGGCGGCTACAGGGTGGTGATCGTCGATCCGGCAGACGATATGAATACCAATGCCGCCAATGCGTTATTGAAAAATCTTGAAGAGCCGCCCGCACGTACTGTGTTCATTCTCATCGTACATGCGCCGGGTAGCCTGCTGCCAACCATTCGCTCGCGCTGCCAGGTGCTGAGGCTGGCGCCGCTTGATGAGCGCGACCTGATGACCGTACTGGACGCAATCGGGCAGGCGGTTCCCGACGGCGACGTCCAACGCGCCGCGCTGGCGGAACGGGCAGGGGGTAGCGCCCGGGCTGCTATTCTGCTGACCCAATATGGCGGCCTGGAGATTGCCGCGGCACTCGAAAAGCTGGTCTCGGCGGGTCGGGTGGACCTTGCCAGCGCTTACAAGCTGGCTGAAACGGTGGCAGGTCGCGATCAGGCCATCCCGTTCGAGACCTTCAACCGCCACGCCCTGGAATTGCTGTCCTCGGCGGCAAGTTCCTGTGCGATCGCCGGGGATCTGGCGCGCGCCAAACTTTTGTCCGACACTTGGCAAGATGCGCAGCGCGCTATATCTGAGACTGAGACCTACAATCTCGACAAGAAACAACACGCACTGACGATGATCGACCGCCTGAATTCTGCGATGCGAATGTGACGGCCCTCTCGGGATGGCTTTCGCCATGCCGATGCGATATCCACGCCCCGATATCCGCTCAGACATTCTTCCATTCAGACATTCATGACGGCCCACAATGTCCCGTGAGAAATTCTACATCACCACTGCGATTTCATATCCGAACGGCAAGCCGCATATCGGCCATGCCTACGAACTGCTCGCAACGGATTCCCTTGCCCGCTTCCAGCGCCTCGACGGCAAGGACGTGTTCTTCCTGACCGGCACGGACGAGCACGGCATCAAGATGCTGCAGACGGCCAAGAAGGAAGGAATCACCCCACGCGAGCTGGCGGACCGCAACGCTGCCGAGTTCCGCCGCATGGCGCAGGCGCTCAATGCGTCGAATGATGATTTCATCCGCACCACGGAACAACGCCACCATGCTTCCTCCCAGGCCATCTGGAAGGCGATGGAAGCCAATGGCGACATCTACAAGGGTGGTTACGCCGGCTGGTATTCGGTGCGCGACGAGGCTTATTACGGCGAGGAGGAAACCGAAGTCCGCGCCGACAATGTCCGCTATGGCCCACAGGGCACACCGGTGGAATGGGTCGAGGAGGAAAGCTACTTCTTCCGGCTCTCGGCCTATCAGGACAGGCTGCTGGCGCTATACGAAAATCAGCCCGACTTCGTCGGTCCGTCCGAACGCCGCAACGAGGTCGCCTCCTTCGTCAAATCGGGTCTGAAGGATCTGTCGATCTCGCGCACCACCTTCGACTGGGGCATCCCGGTCCCAGGTGACGAAAAACACGTCATGTATGTCTGGGTCGACGCGCTCACCAATTACATCACCGCCGCCGGCTACCCGGACACCCAGTCTCCTTCCTGGAGCTATTGGCCGGCCACGCACATCATCGGCAAGGACATCGTGCGTTTCCACGCCGTCTATTGGCCGGCCTTCCTGATGTCGGCGGGTATCGAACTGCCGAAGCGCGTGTTCGCGCACGGCTTCCTGTTCAACCGCGGCGAGAAAATGTCGAAATCGGTCGGCAACGTCATCGACCCATTCACGATGGTCGATCACTACGGCCTCGACCAGGTCCGCTATTTCTTCCTGCGCGAGGTGCCGTTCGGCCAGGACGGCAGCTACAGCCACGAGGCGATCGTTAATCGCACCAATGCCGACCTCGCCAACGATCTCGGCAATCTGGCGCAGCGTTCACTGTCGATGATCGCCAAGAACTGTAACGGTGTGGTGCCGCAGCGCGGCACGCTTGCCGAGGCCGACAAGGCGATGCTCGAGCAGGCAACGGCAGCGTTGGCAACGGCGCGCAAGGCGATGACCGAGCAGGCCATCCATCAGGCGCTGGCTGCGATCTTCACGGTCGTCGCCGATGCCAACCGCTATTTCGCGGCACAGGAACCCTGGGCGCTGAAGAAGACCGACCCCGCGCGTATGGAAACGGTGCTGTGGACGACGGCGGAAATCATCCGACGTGTCGGCATCCTGTGCCAGCCCTATATTCCGGGTTCGGCCGCGAAGCTGCTCGATACGCTGGCTGTGGCCGGCGACAAGCGCGACTTCGAGAATCTGGCGGACGCATATGCACTGGTGCCCGGCACAGCACTGCCAGCGCCGCAACCCGTGTTTCCGCGTTACGTCGAACCAGCGCCGGAAGCGACAGCCTGATGCTTGTCGACAGCCATTGCCATCTGGATTTTCCGGATTTTGCCGAGGAGCGGGCGGCCATCGTCGCCCGCGCCCTGGCGGCTGGCGTCGGGCGTATGGTCACGATCTCGACTCGCGTGAAGCGGTTTCAGCAGATCCTTGAAATCGCAGAATCTTTCGAGGAAGTGTTCTGCTCCGTCGGTACGCATCCGCACAACGCCGCCGAGGAGCCCGACATCACGACGGAGGATCTCGTTCGACTGGCCGAACACCCGAAGGTGGTCGCGATCGGCGAGGCAGGTCTCGACTATTTCTACGACAAGGCGCCGCGCGATGCGCAGGCTCAGGGCTTGCGTACACATATCGCAGCCGCGCGTAGAACCGGACTGCCGCTGGTCATTCATGCGCGCAATGCCGACGACGACATGATCGCCATCCTGCGTGACGAGACAGGGAAGGGCGCGTTCCCTTTCATTCTGCATTGCTTCTCCTCAGGCCGACGGCTGGCCGAGGTCGGCGTGGAACTGGGTGGCTATGTCTCTTTCTCAGGCATCCTGACCTTCAAGAACTCGGCCGAGCTGCGGGACATCGCCAGGGACGTGCCACGCGACCGGTTGCTGGTCGAAACAGACGCGCCTTATCTTGCGCCAGTACCGCATCGCGGCCAACGCAACGAACCAGCTTATGTCACTGAAACCGCAAGGGTTCTGGCGGAAACGATCGGCGTAAGCCAGGACGAGATCGCACGGATCACCACCGACAATTTCTTCCGGCTGTTTTCGAAGATGCCGCAGCTGGCACAGCAAGGCGACTGAGCGCCGTGGCCGACCGGCTCCGCCTCACCATTCTCGGCTGCGGATCGTCGCCAGGCGTGCCGCGCCTCAATGGTGACTGGGGTAATTGTGATCCGGCCAATCCCAGGAACCGCCGCATGCGCGCCGCGGCCCTGGTTGAGCGCATCAAGGCCAATGGCGCCAGGACCACGGTTGCCATCGATACCGGACCGGATTTCCGCGCTCAGATGCTGCTGGCGTCGGTCAAGCACATCGATGGCGTGGTCTACACGCATGCGCATGCCGATCACATCCATGGCATCGACGACCTGCGCACCTTTGTGATCGGCCGGGATCGCCTGATGGATATCCATGCCGATGGGCCAACGATGGAGCGGCTGAAACAGGGTTTCAGCTATTGTTTCAAAACGCCGCCCGGAAGCTCTTATCCGCCGATTTTGCGGCCACATCTGATCGACCACCACCAGCCATTCTCGGTGGAAGGAGAGGGGGGCGCCCTCACCTTCGAGCCGTTGCCGCAGGTGCACGGCGACATCGTCTCCCTGGCCTTCCGTCTCGGGCAGCTGGCTTATTGTCCAGACGTGTCAGACTTTCCCGCACCGACGGCCGCCCGCCTGAGGGATCTCGACGTCCTCATCATCGACGCACTGCAATACAAAACGCATCCGAGCCATTTCTCGCTCAGCGAAGCGTTGTCGTGGATCGAACGGCTCGCGCCGAAGCGTGCCGTGCTGACGCATATGCATGTCCCGTTGGACTACAAGGCGGTGCAAGCTGAAACTCCGGACAATGTCGAACCGGCGTTCGATGGGATGATCATCGAAATTCCGTATCCATGAATGGAGCGATCCAATGGAACTGCTTGATATTCCAGTGAAACGTGCGGACGGACATGAGACCACGCTCAGCGAATACAGCGGCAAGGTCATTCTTGTCGTCAATGTCGCTTCGAAATGTGGGCTGACCCGGCAGTATGAAGGCTTGCAAAGGCTCTACAGCGAAAACCGCGACGCAGGCCTGGTCATAGCGGCGTTTCCCGCCAATGATTTCAAGGGCCAGGAACCTGGGTCCGATGCAGAGATCGTCGCATTCTGCACCAGCACCTATGATGTGCAGTTTCCGATTTTCTCGAAGATAGCCGTCACAGGCGACGAAAAGCATCCGCTGTACAAGCAACTGATTGCCTTGTCTCCGAGACGGTCGGCGACGGGCCAATGCGCGAGATGCTACAGGCCCGCGGCATTCCAGTTGGTGAGCACGGCGACATCCTTTGGAATTTCGAGAAGTTTCTTCTTGGCCGTGATGGCAAGATCGCGGCGCGATTTGCTCCGGATGTGACGCCCGACGATCCACGGCTTCTTGCGTCGATAGCGAAAGAGCTGGCGCAAACCGCCTGATCGGCACGTGCTGCCCGATAGACATGAGTTCCATAATCTATCTTATGCGACTTTTATGTTGGCACAACGCCGGATGAAACAGTAATCGAACTTGTGTCCCTGAAACCGATCCCCGATTTGCTGTCGAGGTTTTCGTGCCCTGCTCAACTTTCGGCAAAGATGGTCGTGTCGCTACCCGTCAGGAGGAAGCTTTGAAGCGTGAAATTCCGATCAAGTCCTATGCAATCTCTCTATTCATCCTAAGACCTCGCGACGGTGCTTTTGATCTCCTGCTGATGCGGCGGACAGGCAAAAATCTCAACGGACAATGGTGTCAGGTTGCGGGCAGCGTTGAACATGGGGAAACAGCGTGGCAGGCGGCAATCCGGGAGGCCCACGAAGAAACTGGCCTCATTTTGAATGAAGTATATTCCGCCGATATCTGCGAGCAATTTTACGAATCCGATCGGGACGCAATAGCGATTACCCCCGTATTCGTCGCCTTTGCGCCCCCGGATTGCGAGGTCCAACTCAACGAAGAACATGATGATTTTCGTTGGCTATCTTTTGCGGAGGCTACGAAACTATTGCCGTTCTCCGGACAACGGGCGACACTCGATCATCTCAAGAAGGAATTTGTTGAACGACAACCAAACCCGTTGTTGCGCATTCGATCGGAAGGTTAGCTCCTTCGAGGTAGAGAGAAGGAGGTTTTGTTGGTTGTCCTGCTTCTTTCGCCTCTGAGTGCGGATCAGTGGAAGACCTACCACGACATCCGCAAGAGAATCCTCTTTGACGATAGAGGCCTGTTGGCCGCATATGATGCGAACCATCCCGACGACACCAGTCCCGGCAACCACGCGGTACTTCTTCAAATCGACGGAAACTATGTCGGGGTCGCGCGTGTGGATATCAACGGCTCACATGCACAACTGCGGCGGGTGGCGATCGACAGGCCATTTCAGCGGCACGGCTACGGGCGGGAAATGATTTCCAAAATCATTGATTTCTGCCGCAAGGAAGGGATCAACCGCATTTCGTCATCCGTGGCCGCCGACGCGGTTGGTTTCTATCGAAAATGCGGATTCGTTGGTGGGGACTCTGAAATCGAGGGTAAGAGCGTCCCAATGCATCTGGATCTCGCGATCTCGTGAAGAACCAAAGACACTCGAGCATGCGACGTGCAGCCTTTTCGCGAGCCACCCGACGCGCCCAGCCCCTGCCCGCTCATCTCGTCGTCAGCCCATGGCAAGCAGCCGCACGGAAAAGGCTTCGGCCACGACTTCAGGCAAATTGCGCCAGGCCGTAGCCGACGGACCAATTCTCCTTCGGGGCATCAATGATGTTCACGAAAACATCCTCCGGCCGAATGCCAGGATTTTCGCCGAGCAGTTTCGCTATTCGCCCGAACAGCGCCTTTTTCTGTTCCACGGTGCGAGAGTTGAACACGGAGATCTGGATGTAGATGACATCGCTGCTCCGGGCGACGCCGTAGGCATTGCCGTGTCGGAAGTTCGCAGCGTCATGCTCACTGATGGTCATGAACTGATCGTCTTCAGGCACATCGAGCGTTTCGCGCATCGCGCGGTACAAGTTGTCGAAGATCGCCCGGCGGTAGGTCTCCGGCTTTCCGGCGCGCAGCGAGATGTGAACGAGCGGCATCGCGGGTCCTTTCCATGGATAAGGACTTGACGTTACGGGCCGCAGAAACATTTTCATATTTGATGAAAGATAATTTCAGCGATAACGGCTAGAAATGGCTGAACATCCCCTCGACTTGGATGCCGTCCGGGCCTTCGTCCGCATAGCTGAGCTTGAAAGCTTCACGCGTGCGGCTGAAGCCATGCGGACGACGCAGGCTGCCGTCAGCTTGAAGCTGAAGCGGCTCGAAAAGCGGCTCGGTCGCCGACTTGTCGAGCGGACGCCCCGGTCGGTGCAGCTTTCGGCGCAAAGCGCGGTCTTCCTTGAACACGCCCGTGAACTCCTGGAGAAACACGATCGCACGCTCGCCGTCTTTGGCGGATCGTCCCGGCAGCGCCTCACCATCGGCATCAGCGACCATGTTGCCGGGCCGGATCTCCCGGCGCTGATCGCCCGCATGAACGCACAGGACCCGCAGCTGTTGATCGAGATCCGGATCGGATCGTCGGGCGACCTGCTTCAAAGCTTCGATCGGCGGGAACTCGACACGGTGATAGTCCGCCTGCATGCCGGACGAAGCGATGGAGAAATCATTGCCGAGGAAAAATTCGGTTGGTTCGCAGCGCCAGACTGGCGGCATCGTGCGGACGAGCCGCTGCCACTTGCCACGATGGCGGAGCCCTGCGGCGTACGTTCGATCGCTGAGCAACTTCTCAACGCGGCGCGCGTGCCATGGACCGAAGTATTCGTCGGCGGCGGCGTGACGGCGGTTGCTGCCGCCGTCACAGCCGGACTCGGCGTTGCCGCATTGTCTCCGCGCATGGTGCCATTCGGTGCAGTTGACGTAGGCCCTAAACTCGGACTTCCCGAATTGCCACGCTTGCCAATCCTGTTTCACTCAAGGGCCAAGGAAGGTCGACCACGCGATGCGCTTGCCGCGCTGTCGGCAGCCTTCAGAAACGCAGTGCGGGGCTAGTCGAAGGCTTTTCGCCTCGGCGCCGAGAAGACCGCCCTGCCCGTAGATAACCCAGTCACCGCAAGATCATCCGGGCGATGAGCGGGAGCTGCAGCATGCGACAATCATCATGAAAATGGGCGTGCCAACCAGGACGCCAGCAATGGAAAACAGCGGTCCATAGATGAGTGCGCTCAGCGGAACGATGGAAATACATTCCCCGATGCCATCGTTCAGGCAATTGTGCATCCCACCCTCGAAAATGCCGTAGACGGGCAGAAAAAGTCCCGCGACGACGAGGCTGCAAAAAAAGCGCCAGCACCTGCGGATAGGATCAGGTTTCCGAGAGTTCTCATATAGTAGGGATAGACCGATTTCTTGGCTCAAGCCACTTGCTGGCGACGAACGCACGGCCGATTGAAACCTACAACAGATGGCGGTAGAACATTGTTCGCACTTACTTTTTCAGGATTTTCATGGCGTAATTTCGCGATCCTGCGGGCCTGTTTTCTATATAGCTGCATCTTACTCGCCACGGGCCTTGCCCATGCCGAAGAGGTCTGGGCCGACCTGGCATCAGGTACAACCAACGTTTCCGGCGTCGGGACTGTCCGATACACCATCGGATATAGCAGCATAGGCTACGATCATTTCCGTTCGGAAATTACCGCGACCTGGCACGACGGCGGCGATCGAACTCAGACGATCTACGACGGTATCTATGACAAGCCTCCGGCCAAGGTCTGGGGCATGCAGAACCGTCTATGCGTTTCGATGGCAGCCTGCACGCGTTACGAAGACGCCTGCACCACACAAACCATTGCCTATCGATATGACGTCGCGACGAAATCCTTTGCCGAAACCGGCGATCACGGCTGCCAGCGATAACCCGCCTCACCCCGCCATCAGCCCGGCCTGTCCGCGGCGCCAATAGGCGGCGGCGATGGTCTGGTCACGGCCAAGCCCCATCTGATCGCGCCAGGTGGTTCGAACAAGCCTGGCGGCTTCAGCTTCCGCCGCGAACCAGCCGAAGGCCGTGCCCTGCCCCGGCCATTGCACCGACAGGACCTGTTCGGCAAGGCGTCCGTCCATTCCAGGCGCCTTGCCGTTCCGCTCCAGCCAGTGCAATTCGATCTGGGTGACGTTGTTTATCTGTTGCCTTTCGTTTCCGTCGGCGATTTCGACGAAAGCGACGCCCCTCGTCTGCGGCGGCAACGTCTCCAGCAACCGGCCGACCGCCGGCAATCCCGTTTCATCGGCACCGAGAACACACCAGTCGGCCGGTCGCACGGGTCGCCCGACAGGCCCCATGATGCCGACCTTGTGTCCTGCCCTCGCCTGCATGGCCCAAGCCGAGCCGACACTTTCCCCTTCATGGATCAGGAAGTCGACATCCATGTGCCCGGCCTCGAGATCGAATGCGCGGATCGTGTAGACGCGAGCCGTTGGTCGACGCTCGTCCGAGGGCCAGAGCGGCAATCCATTGGCACCGAGGCTCGGCCAGACCGGATCCGGAACGGTCGCCGTCGGAAACAGAATGCGAATGTGCATGCCCTGGAACTTGCCGAAACGAGCGAGATCCTCGCCTGCCAGCCGGATGCGCCGCATATGCGGCGTCAGATCGGCGACGTGGATGACCGTCATCTCGCGGAACTGGGCAAGCCGCGTGTCGCCGGCAAGGTCACCGGTCCAGACGATCTCGGGTTCGTCCTGCCTGGCATAGATCTCGACGGCGGTAGCAAGGATATCCTTGATGCGCGCGAGCCCATCGCGCTCGCCAGCGCCGGCACGCAGGACCAGCAGATCGCGTTTCATTTCAAATGCCGCCTCGCCAAAGGCGAAGCGGAAGTCGACCCGTTCGTCGTTCCGGGACATCCGGGCGTCGAAACTCATCACCCTGTCGGTGATGAGATGAAGATATCGCTCCAGGTTCGGCAGTTGCAGGCGCGCTTCGCAGTTCAGGACGTTCATGGTCTCCCTCCTCAGCCGCCGATGCGGCTGGTCAGGGCAATCTTGAAGGTCCTGCCCTTCCCTTGCTCGGTCGCGGCCGTGGTCGACCATGAACTTTGCGGGTCCGTGTACGACGTGTTGAAGATATTATCGACGCCGAAATCCAGCCGGGTGTGGTCGTTGATCTGCCAGTTGGCAAAAGCGTTCACCAGGTTGAAGCCGGGATCGACGACCGATGGATCCTTCGGCCTCGACCGGCTCGTGCGTGTGACTTCCCCGATGCTGAGGAATTGCGCGCCGAAGGTCAGTCTGTCTTCGAGTGCGCGGAAGCCGACGGTTGCCGCAAAGCGGTCGAGTGGCGTGTTGTTCAAGGCCTGGCCGGCATAGACACCGTCGACGATCTTGGCATCGATCAGCGCGCCGGAAAGATTTACGAAGCCAACGCCATAGTCATAGACCATCTCGGCTTCGACACCTTTGAGGCGCGCATTGCCGATGTTGATGGCGGTTCTCAGTGTCTTGGTCAGGTCGACGTCGATGTAATCCTCGACATCGGTGTGGAACAGGTTGAGCTTGCCGCGAACCAGATCGCCGGCCGTCAGCACGTCGTTGTATTTGAGATTGACACCGGCTTCCCAGCTCCTCGCCGTTTCCGGCTGCAGCAGCAGATTGGGTATGTAGCTGTCGCCCGAGCCATGTGCGCCACCACCACGGTAGACGTCCTGCAGTCCGGGCGCCCTGTAGCCTTCGGCATAGGTTCCGTAGAGCTGGAACCCTTCGACCGGAGTGATGCCAACGGTGACGCGCGGCGACCAGCGGTCGCCGGAGACCGACGCGTCAACCGGCGGCTTGGTCCTGGTTTGTCCGTCGAGCGTATAGCCGTCGTAACGCAGCGCGGTGATGAGCTGCAGCCAGTTGTTGTAGTCTCCTTGCCATTGCACGAAACCGCCGTAGCCCTGCTGCTTGCCGGCGCCGAAATGCGCGGCATCCGAATCCCCGGTCAGGTGGTAATAGTCCACGCCATAGGTGACGGTGTGGGCAAACTCGAACGCCTCGAAACGCGAAGAGTTCTTGAGGTTGAACCCGGTCGTTGCGACCTCATAGTAGCGTGACTGGCCGATCGCCGATTTCGGCCAGACCTGCGCCTGATCTGCCTTGGTCCGGTTGTGATAGAGATTGGCGCTGAAGTCGATCAGCTGGTTGTCCTCGGGCCGGAACGTATAGGCTGCCGTATAGGTCTGGTTCACGGTATCGGCATCGTAGCGGCTCAAGGTCGGCGACGTGGAGCCGCTCGAACCGGTGATGAAGTCGTTGTAGTTCTGCAGGATCAGGCCGAGCTTGAGTTCATGCCCGTCTGCCGGACGCAGGGTGCTCTTGAAATAGCCGCTTGTCACCTTCTCACCGGTCCAGGGTACCTCGCTGCCATCGCCGTCCTTGTAGGCATGGCGGTTTCTGTAAACCAGGTTGCCGATGACGTCCGCATCCTCGCTGAACCGGTACGCACCGGTCGTGCTGGTCGTGAAGCCCCTGCCATTGCTTTCATAGCCGAGCTTCTCGCTGAGCGCCCACCGTTCCTCCGCGATGAGAAAATCGCTTGCATCCTTGGTGTCGAAGGAAACCACACCGCCGATGCCGCCGGAGCCGTAGGCATTGGAGCTCGGCCCACGAATGACGGTTGCTTCCTTGATCAGCTCCGGCTCGACATAGAACGACCCCGAGCCATGGCCGACACGCCAGTAGTCCTGACGGGCGCCATCGAGGGTGACGACAACGCGGCCATACTGTTCCAGGCCACGAATATTGATTGCCGTTGCCGGATCGTCTCCGTTCATCGACGCGGCAACACCGGGCGTGGCACGGAAAATATCCGCGGCGGTGTCGGGCTGTATGCGCTGAAGTTCCCTGCTGTCGACAGCGCTGATTGCCGCCAGAGCGTCTACAACGGCACCTTTCACCATGGTGGCTGTGATGGTGATGCGATCGAGCATCGTCGATTGCTGCGACGCTGCAGGATTTAGCTTCCTGGTCTTGGAGTGTTCGGCTGTCGGCTGGGCAGTTTGGGCATTCGCCGGTAAAGCCATCACGCTGCAGAACAGGATCGGAATTGCCGTTTCTGCCAGCCATGTCGTCTTTTTTGTCAGTCTCATTCGGATCGAGCCCCCGCTCATGAAATGCATGGCTGGCGGTACCCGACGGGCGCGGCTGGCAGTTTTGAATGCGCTGCCGATTGGCGGCGGCAGCGGTTAGATATTTAAACTTGATGACATTAGTCAACTTTATTCGTATAGGCTTCAAACAGAAAATGAGCCCCTGCTGAAGGAGTGACGCCATGGCCACAAGCCTGAATCCGGGTAACGTTGTGGCCTGTCGGTCAACGAGCTACGTCGCAACCCTCGCGCTCTCCTTCTTGATGGTAGCATCTATCTTCTGCTCCAATGCGGAAGCGGCTGAAGTGGTCGACGCGCGCGGACGCCAGGTCGAAACCGGCCCGGCAAAGCGGATCGTAACACTTGGGTCCGACATCACCGAGATCGCCTATGCGCTGGATGCCGGCAATCGCATTGTCGCCGTCGACCGGGGCAGCAAATATCCGCAGGCTGCAGCCGAAAAGCCGAATGTCGGCTACCGGCGCAAGCTCTCCGTCGAGGGCCTGGCTGCTCTCGATCCGGATCTGATCATCGCGGCGGAAGATATTGGGCCGGCGGAAGCCGTCGATGTGTTGTCGTCCCTGACGATCCCTATCGTCTATGTTCCGGAGGATAATTCCCGTGACGGGATCCTGCGCAAGATCGACCTTGTCGCCGCAGTGCTCGATCTGAAGCAACCGGGCACGAACTTGTCTCGTCGGGTGATGGAGACATTCGATGCCGCTGCGAAGCTCACCGCCGACATCCCGGAGGAAAAACGCAGGAAGGTGGTGTTTTTCCACGGTCTCGTCCGCCTGACGGCGGCAGGTTCCGGCACCGCTGCTGATGCCATCATCCGCTATGCTGGCGGCGTCAACCCAATGGCGGAAGTGGTTGGCTATAAGGCCGCCTCGGAGGAGAAGCTGATCGAACTCGCGCCTGACGTCATCCTGATGATGGGCGACGGCAAAGGCGGACCAACAGCCAGCGAGGTGTTTGCCGTGCCGGCGCTGGCTGCAACTCCAGCCGCGAAGACCAAGGCGCTGCTCGTACTCGATGGCGCCTACATGATCGGTTTCGGCCCGCGCACGGCCGATGCCGTACGCGACCTGGCCAAAGCCTTGTATCCGGAGATCGCTGTCGGCAACTGATCGATTGGCCGTGGTCGGAAACTACAGGCTTACTGCTACGACAACGTAGCGAATTCCGAAGCCTGTCTCAGGTGTTGCCGCAGCAGTGCCTCCGCCCATTCCATTTCACCGGCGTCTATGGCGTCGAGTATGGCGAGGTGCTCGCGGCAGGACTGCTCGATCCGCTCGGACGGAAGCTCATCGAACCCGGCCGATTCCTGCATGCGGCGCAGGTTGTTCTGCTGGCGCACCGCATCGGCCAGGAAGCGGTTGCCCGAGCAGATCGCCAGCCCCTGGTGAAACGACGCGTTGATGCGGAACCACTCGTCACCACCGATGCTGTCGCTATCGCCCAGCACCCGTTCATGCGCCCGCCGCACCGGCGTCAGCACGTGCGGGTCGGCATGGAAACCGACAGAGCGCAGCGCGGCACACTCGACCGCAGTGCGGAACTCGTAGCTCTCGCGGTAGGCATCCTCGCCGACCAGCGAATCCGCGAAACGCCAGCCATGCCCCGGCAGACGCTGCACGAGCCCCTCGGCAGCGAAACGCAACAGGAGCTTGCGGATGATGCCGCGTGAAACGCCGTAACGCGGAATCAATTCGGCTTCCGAAACCTCCTGCGGCAGCTCTCCAAGCGCACGCTCGCGCATCATGCGCCGATAGAGTTCCTCGAGCGGGGAACTGGGCAGCACTTCCGCTGTGTCGAGACCGGTCACGTCAAGCGCAACCTGCAGTCCACGGGTTTCCAACGGCGCCAGGATACCCTTGGAGACCAGGAGTTCGAGAGCGCCGCTGATCGGCGAGCGCGAGACACCAAAGGTGCGTGCGAGATCCGGCACGGAGACGCGGGTTCCGACACCCCAACCGGAATCGCGGATGCGATCGAGGATCCGCCGCGCCAGATCGATCTGCAGCGGGCTTGCAGCCTCGCCACGGTCGCTCTCCTCATCTTGTCGATCCATGCGACCTCCTGATTGGCTTCCAGCATTATAGTCGGGTCACGAGACATTACGAAGAGGGTGATTTGCTAAAAATAGTGCTTTTCATGCAATCAAAATGCATTATGATCGACAATCATGGCTTTTGAGGTAACCGCATGACAGTCGTTCCACCCTTCCCGCTCATCGACGTCAGCGGAACTCCGTCAGAGCGTGGGAAAGCGTATGGCGAGCAGGCGCGGGCACGTATCGGCCTGTCGATTTCGCTCTATGCTTCGCAGCTGGAGAGGTTCGGCTTTGCCCGCGAAGAGATCAGCCGGTTCTCCGGGATCTTCCTCCCTCGCCTGCGGGAATGGGCTCCCGATCTTGTGGAGGAGATGGAGGGCATAGCCGCTGGCGCCAATGTCGACCTGACATCGATCCTCATGGTCAACGCCCGCACGGAAGTGCTGCAGCTGGCGCGACGCGAAAAAGGCATTGCCGATGACGAGCCGGACGGCTGCACGGGCGCGGTGGTTCTGCCGGACGCGACGCGCGACGGCAGGCTGATCCACGGCCAGAACTGGGACTGGCGCGCAGAATGCGCCGAAACATCCATCGTGTTGCGTATCAGGCGCGACGACGGCCCGGACCTGCTGACCTTCACTGAAGCCGGAGGCCTGGCCCGTAGCGGCTTCAATGCAGCTGGCATCGGCATCACCGCCAACTATCTGGAATCGGATCGCGACTACCGCGAGATCGGCATTCCCTTGCCCTTCATCAGACGCCGGGCATTGGAAGCAGCACACTTCGCAGACGCCGTGCGCGTCGTGGCGATCACACCAAAGTCCGGCTCCAACAACATGATCCTCTCCACAGCGGAAGGTTTTGCCGTCGATCTCGAATGCGCTCCGGATGAGGCCTTCTCCATCTATCCCGACAAAGACCTCATCGTGCATGCCAACCACTGGCAAAGTCCCGTCGCACTGTCGAAGCTCAGGGAGACCGGGCTGAAGGACGTTCCGGACAGTTTCTATCGTGATTATCGTGTAAAGCGCCGGCTCATGAAGAGCCAGGGCAGTATCACCGTCGCCGATCTCAAGGACGCCCTTTTCGACGAATTCGCGTGGCCGCTCAGTGTCTGCCGGCCGCCGGTCAGGAAGGAAGGCGGCAACATCTCCGCGACGGTCGCGATGATCATCTTCGAGCCGGCCGCCGGCTACATGGAAATCGCGCCGCTGCCGGCCGAATGTCGTGACTTCACGCGCTATGAACTCGCCATGGATGAAGCCGTGCTTGCCCGCGTCGAACGCAGCAGGGCCGGCCACCGCGAAACCGTTGCCCGTGCAGTGGGAGAAAGATGACCCGCTTTATCCTCACCCGTATCGCCAGCGCGATACCAACGTTGATTCTGGTATCGATCGCTGTCTTTGGCCTGCTCCGCTTCATTCCCGGAGACCCTGCCGCCCTGATGCTCGGAGACCTTGCCAAGCCTGGCCAGGTTGAAGCCATGCGTGTCCAGATGGGTTTGGACAAGCCGGTTGTTGCTCAATATCTGATCTGGATCGGTAACGTGCTGACCGGCGACTTCGGCAGGTCGATCAGCACTGGACAGGACGTTCTGCCGCTGATGCTGAACGCCTTTTCGGTTTCAGCCACCATCGTGCTTGTCGGCGTGTTCATCGCCGCCCTGATCGCCGTTCCGGCAGGCATGCTGGCTGCGTGGCGCCAGAACAGCCCAGGCGACGTCGGCGTCATCGCGGTTTCGACCATTCTCCTGTCAATCCCGAGTTTCTGGCTCGGCCTCATGCTGCTGCTCGCCTTCGGCCTCCATCTCCGTTGGCTGCCGGTGATCGGTTGTGTTCCGTTCAGCCAGGGTTTCTGGCCGGCGCTTGTCTACATCGTCCTGCCGGTGACAACGCTTGTGTTGAGTGAGGCAGGGCCGATCGCTCGCATGGCGCGCGCCAGCACCATCGAGGTGGCGCGACTGGAATACATAACCCACGCGCGCGCCAAGGGACTTTCCGAGTCGGCGGTCATGTGGCGCCACGCCTTCAAGAATGCTTTCGCACCGACACTGACGCTGATCGGCTTCGTGCTCGGCAGCCTGCTTGGTGGCATAGCCGTCATCGAAACGGTGTTCACCCTGCCAGGCCTCGGCCGCCTGCTGGTCGATGCCATCTATGCTCGCGACTACCCGGTGGTTCAGGGCACGATGCTGTTCGTGGCGGCGATCTATGTCGTGGTCAATCTGGTCGTCGACCTGCTCTATCCCTTCCTCGATCCGAGGGTTGCGGCATGATCGCTCTCGTTCTTGGACAGTCCCGTCTGAAGTTCAATGCCATGTTCGGCATCACGGTGACCGCTCTCCTCCTGGTCGGGGCGATAGCCGGACCATGGCTGGTTGGCTACGATCCGCTGAAGCTCGACTTGCCCTCACGGCTGGCCGGCCCTTCGGCGCAGCACCTGCTTGGCGCCGACGAATTCGGACGCGACGTCCTCAGCCGGCTGGTGCATGGGGCCCGTACCAGCGCCTGGATCGCCTTTGCGACGGTGCTGTTCGCACTCGTCACTGGAACGGTGTTCGGCGTCGTGGCCGGCTTCCTGCGCGGCTGGACCGACCGCATCCTGATGATGATCAACGATGCCTTTCTCGCCTTCCCCGGCCTGCTTCTGGCACTTGGCATCATGGCCGTGATCGGTGCCAGCCGAGACGGCATCGTGCTCGCACTGGGGCTTGCCTACATGCCGATCGTCGTGCGTGTCGTGCGTGCGGCAGTCCTGTCCATCCGAGAGCGGGAATATGTCGAAGCCTCGCGTGTCATGGGCAACAGCGAGTTCATCACCATGGCGCGCCATGTGCTTCCAAATTGCGTTGCGCCGATCATCGTGCTGGCGACGACGATGTTCGGGTGGGTGATCCTTTCGGAAAGTGCGCTTTCCTTCCTCGGCCTCGGCGTTCCACCACCCGCACCAAGCTGGGGCAGCATGCTGTCGACCGCCCGCCCCTATATCGGCCAGGCGCCGCACCTCATCGTGCTGCCTGGGCTCTGCATCTCGATCACGCTGCTCGGCATCAACATGCTGGGTGATGCGGTTCGCGACTGGCTTGACCCCAAACTCTGAGGTCAGAAGATGGACGGCACCAGCCTTATGAGAAATTCCATGCTTTCGGTACGCGACCTGACGATCACCATCGGCCCAGGCGGCAAGCGTATCGTCGATGCGCTGAATTTCGACCTGGCCTCCGGCGACATGATTGCCATCGTGGGAGAATCCGGTTCCGGCAAGACCATGGCGGCTCGTTCCGTCCTCGGCCTGTTGCCACAGCCCCTGGTAACGGCTCCGGAGAGCCAGATCCTCTTCAAGGGCAACGACATCACCAGCATCGAACCGAGAGCGCTGCGCAAGATACGCGGCGCGGAGATCGGCATGGTTTTCCAGGAGCCGATGGTTTCGCTCAACCCGGCCGTCACCATTGGTGAGCAGATGGCCGAGGGCCTGCGCCTGCATCACAAGCTTGGCAAGGCCGAGATCCGCGATCGTTCGCTGGCGATGCTGGAGCGCATCCAGATCAAGGAGCCGGCAAAATGCCTGACCGCCTATCCACATGAATTCTCCGGTGGTATGCGCCAGCGCATCATGCTGGCCTCGGTCATGTTGCTGAAACCGCGATTGCTCATCGCCGATGAGCCGACCACGGCGCTCGACACGCTGGTGCAGCGCGATGTGCTGGACCTGATGGTCGAACTCACGCAAGCCGATGGCACCGCGGTCCTCCTGATCAGCCACGACCTCGGCATGGTCTCCCATTACATCCCCAATGTCGTCGTGATGAGCGAAGGCAAGGCGATAGAGAGCGGTCCGAGCTCGGAAGTCCTGCGTGCGCCGAAGCACGACTATACGCGCCGCCTGCTCGACGCGCTTCCGCGGCGCAGCGCTGGCGGCATGCGTGGTGGCGGGTGCGGCAAGCCGGTGGTCGAAGTCAGGAACGTGGTAATTGATTATCCCGGCCGCAATCGGCTTTTTTCCAGGACCGAGGCCAAGCGCGCCGTGCATGGTGTCGATCTCACGGTCCGAAGCGGCGAGACGCTGGCGCTGGTCGGAGCATCGGGATCCGGCAAGACCACGCTCGGCCGTGCCATTGTCGGCCTGGTCAGACCGACGTCGGGTCAGATCGCCTTTCTCGGTGCCGAGGGGCGTCGGCCGGCGGATCGTCAGGAGCGTCATCGCGAGATGCAGATCGTCTTCCAGGACCCCTACTCCTCGCTCGATCCACGCCAGCGAATTGCCGATATCATCGCGGAGCCGCTAAAGCTCGACAGAGCGATGAATGCTGCCGCGCGCGCCAGCCGCGTCGAACAGGTGTTTTCCGAGGTCGGATTGTCGCCGGATTTCGGTCGCCGCTTTCCACATCAGTTGTCGGGAGGCCAGCGCCAGCGTGTCGCGATAGCCCGCGCCATTGTCGGACGCCCCGCTTTCGTCGTGGCTGACGAACCGGTTTCGGCGCTCGACATGACCGTGCAGAAGCAGATCCTGCTGCTGATCCGTGAATTGCAGGCCCGGCACAATTTCGCCTGCCTGTTCGTTTCGCATGATCTCGGTGCAGTCGAACAGGTCGCGGACCGTATCGCGGTCATGCAGGATGGACGCATCGTCGAGATCGGTGAGCGCGACGATGTCATCGACCGGCCGCAACATCCTTACACCCGCCAGTTGCTGGAGGCGGCGATGCTGATCGATCGCCGTTTTGCCGAGAACGATCCGACCAAACAAGCGATGGCGCTCTGACGCCAAACCAGCACAATGGCTGGACTTTAGACACAACCAGCCACCACAAGACGGCTGGTTGCATCGAACGACTGGAGCATTTTGTAGCCAAGCGGCATCACTTGGCGTTACAAAAAATACTGTTAAAACAAAAATTTAGAGCACTTCCGCGTTTCCGTGAAAAACGGAAACGCTCTAGGTTACACGGCGATCTCGCGCCAGCTTTCGTGGCTCGGCGGACCGGCACAGACCGAAAGTTCCATGTTTTCGCCGAGCGAGTAGACCACAGAGCCGATCGTCATAGGAGCGGTCAATGCCGCACTTTGCGGCGTTATCGAGACGATACCGCCTGTCCTCCGAGCCGCAAGACTTGCCTTTATAGCGGCCACATCGGGCACGATGGCAATGTCCGTTCGCAGGCTTTGCAGGCGGCCGCGGGAATCCTCGCTGCCCTCCATGCGCGCGATTGCATCACGCCGGTCCAAACTGACCAAGGGATGGTTTGTGTGCAACGAACAGCCGTTTGAAAACGGTACTGGGACTGCTCCGCCGGCCGAACATTCGAAGGTACGCGCCTCGCCGCGATCACCCAACTGGTAGTTCTGGCCGGAGGCGTGCGGCACCCGACCCAGGAAATCGGCAGCGGCCGCGACCGAACGTTGAGCAAGTGCGCCGCGCATGACAAAAGCCACCGGCAGGCCGCTTGGATTGACTGCGAGTTGGCTCAGCGTGTTGACGCAGATGCCGAGCCCTCGGCCGGAAACACCCATCAGGCCGATCATTCCTGCGGAGGTGAAAACGAAGCTGTGGTGGTCCGCGTCCGCGATCTTCAGCAGCGCCTGGGCGCCATCGTGCCAACGTGGCAGGTCCATCGTCTGGGCGACCAGTGTCGGCCTGCCATCCACAGGTGCCACCGCCAGGCTGCTGCAATGAGCGGCGTTCGAACGGCCCCACCACCATTCTTCATCCATCAATTGCAATGCATAGGCAGTTTCTTCCTGCAATCCAGCGCCTTCAGCGATGCCGACAACTTCATCGGCAAGATCCGGAGCATGGGCCATGATCGCCACACGGAAATCCGTTGCCTCAAGGAACCGCGGCAGGAACAACGAAGCTGGTATTCCATAGGCTTCACCGATCGCCTCCCGCCAGCGTTCGACCTTGGCAAGGATCACGCTGCGCAGCGCCTCGCCATGCGCCTGGCCACGTCGCCGCGCATTCCCGGCACAGTCGACAATTGGCAGATTTTCCGTGCGCATGATCTTCCTCCTTTGCCCCTGTTGCGGGACCTGGTCGCTGAAACGGGATCGGGGGCCAAAGCCCCCGATCTGATCGTCCGGTGTCGGGATACCCTATTCTGACTTCCATACACCCCAGGTGCGGGTGTTCTCGGCCGGCCAGGCGGCATAGCCCTTCAGCTTCGGCGAGACTGCCTCCACCGACGGCTCGAAATAGAGGCCAAGCATCGGCACCTCTTCGGCCATCAAGGCATGCAGTTGCTTGAAGACGGCCTTGCGCTCATCGAACTTATCCGTGGCCACGGATTTGAGATAAAGATCCCAGGCCTTCGGACTGTCCCACTGCGCGGTCGGGTCGGTCTTCTTGTCGCCCATGATCGTGCTGTACATCAGCGACGGGTCGAAGCGGGCGGAATAGCCGAACGATTGCAGCTGAAACTTGCCGGCGAGGTAATTGTCGAGCTGGGCCGCCCAGTCGAGCACCTCCAGTTCCGCGTTGAACCCGGCGGCCGTCAGCATGGCTTGCAGCAGAACCGAGTTCTCATACATGCCCTGGTAACGTGTATTGGTCTGGATCTTCAGCTTTTCGCCCTTGTAGCCGGCCTCAGCGGCCAGCGCCTTCGCCTTTTCGGGATCGTATTGTGGCCACAGCGACGCAAAGCTGTCGTCGAAGAAGGCACTCGCCGGCGCCACTGCCGAAGGATCGGCCTTGGCCAGGCCATTCGTGCGGGCCGCGGCGATCTGCGAAATGTCTACTGCATGCGCCAATGCCTGCCGCATCTTCGGATTGGACAGCAGCGGATCCGTCGTCTGCATCAGGATCGCCGTCCACGACAATCCCGGCGATGAGACCACATTCATGCCGTGGGATTTCGCTTCTTCCAGCCGCGTCGTTTCGAAGTTGGGCAGGATGTCGAGTTCACCGGCAAAAAGTGCCGTCTCGGCAGCGGAGGTATCAGGAATAACCGTAAAGCGGACATGATCGACATAGGCCTCGCGGCTGCCGGCAAACCCGCTCGGCTTCTCGGCGATCGGCTTGTAGCCGTCAAAGCGATCCAGCGCGATATACTGAGCCTTCACCCACTCCTTCAGCCTGAACGGGCCGCTGCCGATGGCGGAACCATCGATCCATTTGCCGTCGGCGCCGACATTCTTCGGGCTGGCGACCCAGATATTGGCTTGAACACCAGCCAGTAACGGCAGAAAGAGCGCATTAGGCGCATTCAGCCTGAAGGTGACGGTGCGCTCGTCTATCGCCTCGACGGATTCGACCTTGAGGCCCTGGGTGCCATCGAAGCTGGTGACGAACAGCCATTCGTTGGCCGGGTCCATACGGCGTTCCCAGTTCCATTTCACATCGCCGGCGGTGACCTTGTCGCCATTGTGGTAAACGGCGCCCTCCCGCAGCGTGAAGGTATACGCCTTGCCATTTTCGGACACGTTCCAGCTTTCGGCCAGAACCGGCCCGATCGACAGATCGGTGCGGTAGCCGACCAGGGTCTCAAAGATCTGGTGCATGACCGTATCGGTGTTGGCATCACGCTGGATGCCGTTGGTAGCCCGGATATCGGCATTCAGGCGGACATTGAGCGTGCCACCTTTTCTTGGCGCCTCCTCCGCCATCGCAGGCAAAGCAACGCTGACCATGAGCGTGGCGGCCATCGCCTTGAGGACTTCCCGTCTTCCCATTAACAAAGCTGTTCCCATTCTTTTGTTCTCCAGCTGACGAATTGTGTTCGTTCTTAGCTGGACGCCGAATTCAGCTTCAGCGTCCGTGCAAAGAATTCCTTGACCTTGGGCACCAGGTGCAGGTCGTCATGCGTGATGCCCGGCACGATATCGTGCTGGACCGCGATGCCATGCTTCTCGAAGCTCGCCTTCAGTGCACGCATGCGATCGTTTCGGGTGGCACCTGCGAGGTCGGCTCCCGGCATCCACCAGGCGTCATCCTTGCTGATGGTGATCTCCCAGGTCTGCAGGTCGTCTCCTCCGATCACCATCTGCACGGCGACCTTGCGCATCGCCTCGAGATCGATCTTCTTTCCGAAGACCTCCTCGAAATCACGCACGCCGACCCAGAAATCATTGTCGAAGTCGAGCAATGTCACCACGCCTGGTGCACCGATCGAGGCGGCAAGCAGACGTTCGGGATGCAGGAACAGGAAGCGGTGGGTGAAATGCCCACCACCCGAGAAGCCATACATCATCACGCGCTCGCCCTGGATGCGATAGCGCTCGCGCATCTCCTCGATCATGTCCAGCATGACGGCGTCATAGTGCAGATCGCCGTGGCGCAGCATCTTGTAGGATGACAAATCGCCGGGAAAACAGATGCTGGTTGGGAACAGCGGTGCCAACACGATGACACCGTTGGCTTCGGCGAAATCGGCAAAGGCGTTGCGATAGGCTTCCATGCCGCGCTCCGTGCCGTGCACGATCACGGCAAGCGGATAGGTCTTGTCACCATCCTCTTCATAGTCCTGCGGAACATAGGCGCAGTAGGCAAAGCGCTGGTCGTAACGCGAGGCGTACACGGTCGTGTGCCCGAAATCGTAATAGGAGAGCTTTTTGCCGTGCCCCTGGACGTTTCGCATATCACCCTCCGTCGAAACCTTTTTTGTCGATGATAACTATTTCATGATTTTGTTTAACTGAAAAGCATATTTATTGAGAATTTCACGACCAAAGTCGCACTTTGCATCCATCAACATCATGACCCAAACCCCGACTATGTTCCTTGGGCCGGCAAGATCATGTGCATGTCGCTGGCAAAAGCCGGCAGGTATCGCCGCAGCGCTTGCGATACGTCGCGCCAGCAGCCATTATGTCCTTGAAATGATGCGAGCTTCGGCCGCCGATCGCTTGAGCGCAATCGACACGCATTGTGGCTTTAGCAATTTGAAACTGTAGCTAGATGCGTGAATTTCAGAAGCTGAAGTAACGCACCGCCAATGGCCGAAAAGATGCAACTTGGACTGACTGCCGTCGACACCGCCCCCCTGCACGAAAAAGTCTATCTGGAAATCGTCCGCACGCTGATGTCGGGACAATTTGCGCCCGGTCAGAAGCTGACGTCGCGAAAGGTGGCCAAGGAATTGGGGACCAGCGACATGCCGGTACGCAGCGCCTTCATGCGCCTGCAGGCGCTGCGGGCGCTGAGCCCCTTGCCCAACGGCAGCATGGAAGTGCCTGTCATCTCGGCCGAGCGGTTTTCCCAGCTGACGGCGGTCCGTACTCTTCTGGAGGGCTCGGCAACGGAACTTGCCGCGCAGCGCATCAACGGCAATGCCCTGCGCACGATACGCCGCAACTGTGCGGAATTGACCGAGGCAGCACAGGCCGGCGTCATCAACGACTACCTGCGCAAGAACTACAATTTCAAATTCTCGATCTATCGCCATTGCGGCAACGATCAGATGATCTTCCTGATCGAAACTGTGTGGATGCAGGTTGGTCCGTTTCTGCGCAACCTGACCACAGGCTTCGAGGACAATCTCGCCTCGATCCTCGACATCGACTACCATGACGAGGCCGTGGCAGCGATTGCGGAACACGATGGTGCGCGTGCCCGCGCCGCCATCGTCCGGGACATCAATGACGGCTATCAACATCTGTTGAAGCACGCCAGGTTCCCTGAAGCCGGCTAACCCGCACTCCGGCCGAAAGCCGAGACCTTCTTCAGCAGCTTGATCATCACCTGATCCATCGCTTCGTCGATCGGATTGCTTTCCGCCGATTGCCTGACGATCACCGTTTCCGTCTTAGGATCGATCCACAACCACTGGCCGTGAATGCCCATCGCCGCCAGCTCGCCGGTGCCGGTCTCGTACCAGTAATTTCGATAGCTGCCGGTCGGCAGGCAATCGGCCTGGTCACCGGCTGCCCAGATGGCGCGATCGCCGCCTTCCCACAGACCTGCCACCCAATCCGCAGGAATCACGCCGCAGCCGCCCTGACGCACCAGTTCGCCGACGCGAGCAAGATCACGCGCCGTCATCGAAATACCGCCGGACGCACGCGGGTTTCCGGCCCTGTCCACCGTGATCTGCGCATCGGTATGTGCCCCCATCGGCTGCCACAGCAGGCGGCTCAAGAGTTCAGCGAACCGCTCGCCGGCGGCCCGCTCGATCACCAGTGCCGCCATATCGGTGTTGGGTGAGCGATAGACATGCCTGGTGCCATGCGGATGCGAGGCCTTTGGCAAGGTGCACAGGAAACTCTTGAGATCTGGCGTCGCTTCATCCCTGTGTTCGGGGTTCCAGAGCATGGCTCGCCTGTAGCGGTCGAAGGCCCCACTGCGGTCAAGATAGATCTCGTCGAAGTCGATGCTCACCTGCATGTTGAGCAGGTCGCGCACAGGCACGTCGCCATAGGCTGAACCGATCGCTTCGGGGACATAATCGCCGGCGACAGCATCCAGCGAAAGCTTGCCGTTTCCGACCAGCGCTCCCGCGAGAAGGCCGGTGATCGACTTCGAAACAGAAAACACAAGGTGCGGCTTGGCAGCGTCGTTGTGGTCCGCGCACCATTCCGCGATGAATTTGCCGCCTCGCATGATGACGAAGGCATCGGTGTGGTTCCTCACCAGGAACTCGCGCAGGCTGCGCGATTGCCCATCGAGGTCGTCGACCTGGATGTCAGCGAAATCACCCAGTTCGCACGCCGGGCTTTCCTGCAACCGGGCACCGCGAATGGTAGCGGTCGGAACAAGCTCGGCTGCATTGTGAAACGTCCAGGACGAGTGCGGTCTCGTGCGCCAATTAGCCAGATCGATCTGTGCACGGTCTGTTATGGAGTTCTGCATTTTCACATCCGTATTGAACAAGGGAGACAGCTGAACCGTGGTATCGAACGGTCAGGCCAATGAAGGGCTACTCGCGCTCCCTGCCGAGCTTCCAGTAACCCATCAGGTTCGCGAGCCGGCGATCGATGCCCCGCTCCTTGACGAGTGCCGAGCGGATCCTGCTCACGGCTCCAGTCTCGCCTGCCACCCAGGCGTAGAACTTGCCGGGTGCGGATGAAGCGCGATCCCAAAGCAGATCATCGCTATCAGGTTCCATCAGAGCCTCGCCATTCGAACCGGACAAGACATCACGCGGCAGCTCGACCTGACTGGCAGCCGTTATCATCCTGTCGCCATAAGCATGCGTCTTCTCGGCCTGGCCTTCGCGAACCAGCCAGCGGAGGTCGAGGCCATCCCAGGACGGCAGCTCGAGCCTGTCCGCCTCGTCTGGCACCTCCAGGAAGGCATCGACCTGCGGCGGCGCGTCGAGCGCAGCCAGTTCCTCCAGGATTCCAGCAGCCGCCGGCAACGCGGTTTCGTCGGCAAGCAGCAGGACGTGCCGGACACCCGCAGGCGGCTGCCATTCATAGCCACCAACCTCACCGCTGTATTTCGCGTTCGGCGCCGATATCTGGATTGGATCACCGGGTTCTGCGTTAAGGGCCCAGCGTGACGCCGGCCCGTTGTCGCCATGCAGCACAAAATCGACATCGACCTCGCAGCGATCGGCCCGCAGGTATCGTATCGTGTAGGTGCGCATCGGCGAGCGCTCGCGCGGCGGCACGGTGCGATAGATATCGTACCAGTCTGGCCGGTTCGGGATCGCTGGCAACGTCCCGTCCGCTCTCGGGAAAAACAGTTTGATGCGCTGGTCCGGCGCAAAGGTCGTCATGGCGGCAACGTCCTCGCCTGTAAAAGTGATACGGGCCATATGCGGCGACAGGATCTGCCTGCCGGCATGGCGAACGTCGAAAATGCGATAGGCGCTCTGTTCAGCCACGTTCGACCTCCCCTTCTGCCACCTTCCTTCCGGCATCCAACCGCCTTGCGATCGCAGCGATGACGGCCACACGCTCCTCATTTGAGGCAGCGGTCGATCCGTCTGCATTCCACAGGCTGTTTTCGAAACCCACACGCACCTTGCCGCCAGCGGACATGGCTGCGGAAAGCGCCGCGGTCTCACCTCGACCGAAAGCGCACACCATCCAGTCGGGCTGTACCGGGAAAGAGGACGCGGCCTCTAGGAACGGGCCGAGGTCACTGGCACTGCTTTCCTGGCCGACGGAATAACGACCGAGTACATAAAGCACCGAAAGCCCTGCTTCCGGTACAATGCCGCGCCTGATGAGATCAGCGAGCCGGAGAACATCGGCGACATCATAGAGGATGTGCTGGACGGCAGTATCGCGCTCGGCACACCACTCGTAGAAATTGGCGGCCGCCGCTTCGGCACCGGCATCGGCAACGAATTCACGGACCGCCGCGGAAATCGCATCCGGCTTGAGATCGCGCACCAACGCCATCTGCTCCGCCGGCTTGTAAAGGCCTACGGCTTCGGTGGTGACCTGGATCATCATTTGCGGCACCATGGCCTCGATCAACCCGATCGCCTGGCGATATAGACCTGCGTCGAGTACATGGCGGCCATCCGCGTCACGCACATGAAGATGAATGGCACCAGCGCCCGCAGCGAAGCAGGCTGCAGCGTTCGCCGCGATTTCTTCCGCAGTCATTGGCAGGTTTGGATGATCGGCCTTGGTGCGGCGGGCGCCGTTCGATGCAACCATGATGCGCGGCAGGATCGGCGTGCTGTTCATGCGGTGCCCTCCAGTGTGCGCAGCAACGCAATCAGCAACTTGTCTCGGCGGGCGGCCAGCTCTTCAATGCTTTGGCCTGCCGCTTCCTCCTCGACCCCGGAAACGAGTGCCGCGCATGTTTCCGCATCGAGCTTCGGCTTGCCGAGCGATGCCCACCGCGCCTCCTGCGCCGGACCGAGATGTTTCAGATAGGCAGCCATCCCGCCCTCGCCGCCGCCGAGGTGATAGAGCATGTGCGGGCCGTCGATCGCCCAGCGCAAGCCGGGGCCGGAGCGGATGGCGCGATCGACGTCGGCAACGCTGGCGATGCCTTCGGCAACGATGTTGACGGCTTCACGCCACAATGCCGCCGTCATGCGGTTCGCAACATGCCCGGGCGCTTCCCGCGTCACCTTGATCGGCACCTTGCCGATGCGCTCCATGAATGCGTAGGCGGCGTCCTGCGCCGCCCGTGCCGTTGCCGTTCCCCTCACCAGTTCGACGAGAGGAACGAGATGCGGCGGGTTGAATGGATGCGCGACAAGCACCCGTTCAGGATGTCTGCACCGCAGCTGGAGCTCGCTGGCCATGAATGACGAGGTGCTGGAGCCGATCACCACATCGGGAGCAGCGATGGCATCTATTGCGGCAAGCAGATCCTGCTTGAGCACCTGCTTTTCAGGTGCGTTCTCCTGGACGTAGTCGCAGCCATTCAGCGCGTCCTCGAGCTGACCGAAAAACAGCAGATTGTCGGCGCAAGCGCTGGCGACAGGATTCAGCTGCGACAGGTCATGAAGCGCATCGTCGACTGTCTTGCGCAAGCGACTTTCCGCGCCTGGTTGGGGATCATGGGCGCGTACCCTGAGACCACGGCTCAAGAAATAGGCAGCCCAGGCCCCGCCGATCAGCCCCGAGCCGACAACGGCAACCGTCTCGATCGTCTTGGAGCGGAAAGGCCCCGCCTCCACCATTTCAGAGATGCCCTTCACGAACGAGGTCCGCGGTCACCTCATCGACCGCGTCGCGCAAGGTCTCGGCAAGCTGCGACAGTTCCGCGTCCGTCACGATGAAGGGCGGGGACAGCGCGATCACGTCGGAGTTCGGCAAGGCGCGGACGAGCACGCCACGACGGCGCGCCGCCAAGGCGACACGACCTGCCACCTTCAGCGAAGCCGGGAATGCTGCCTTGGTCGCCCGATCCGCGACGAGCTCCACGCCCATCATGAAGCCGGCACTGCGCACGTCGCCGACCAGGCGAAGGTTGAGCAACGTCTCGGCAAAACGCGACCCGAATGCTGGCGCCATCGCAGCGACGCGCTCGACAAGTTTTTCGCGCTCGAGAATGTCGAGATTGGCCAGGGCCGCCGCTGCACAGGTCGGGTGTCCCGAATAGGTGAAGCCGTGCGCAAACGGGCGTCCGTCGCGGGAAGCCTCTTCGAATACCGACCACATGCGCTCGCCGACCAGTACAGCCGACAACGGCAGATAGCCGCTGGTCAGGCCCTTGGCGGCAACGATAAGATCCGGCTCGATGCCATAGAGATCGGACGCGAACCATGCCCCGACGCGCCCGAAACCGGTGATGACCTCATCGGCAACGAGACGAACGTCGTGTCTTTCCAGCACCTTGGCGATCGCAGCGAAGTAACCGGCCGGCGGTAACAGCACTCCGCCGGTGCCCATCACCGGCTCGGCAATGAAACCGGCAACTGTATCGGCTCCCTCAGCCAGGATCATTTCCTCGAGCTCACGGGCAAGAAAGTCCGAATAGGCCTCTTCGGTGGAAAAGCCTCGCGCCGGCGCATCCCGATAGAGGTCAGGGCGCGAGACATGCCTTGCGAAATCGAGCGGCAATCCGAAATTCTGGTGTACCATCGGAATGCCGGACAGGCTGCCGGCCGCCGCCGTTACACCATGATAGGCGTACGACCGTGAGATGATCTTGCGCTTCAGCGGCTTGCCGCGAAGGATGTTGTACGACCATAGCATCTTCACCGCAGTGTCGTTGGCGTCCGAACCGGACAGACCATAGAACACGCGCCGCATTCCGTTTGGCGCGAGCTGCAAAAGCCGTTCCGAAAGCCTGATGCTTGGCTCGTTGGCAACGGTGTTGAAGGAATGAAAATAAGGCAGTTCCTGCGACTGCCGATGAATGGCGTCGGAGATTTCCCCACGCCCGTAGCCGACATTGACACACCAGAGACCAGCTGCGCCATCGAGATAGGTCCTGCCGGAAACATCTGTAATGGAAGAACCCGATGCCCGCGCCATCACCAGCGCGCCATTCCCCTGCTGATCGGCAATCGCCGTGAAGGGATGAAACTGGGTTTCCCGATCGAGTGCCACCAGGGCCTCGCCATCAAGTCCGGCGCTTGCCACCATCTTTCTCCTCCCGCACCGGTGACGTTGCAGAATCCGGTGCCTTTCCTTTGTATAATTTGCGATCGACGATCACACAACAAAAAGTCACTGATCCAGAATTTCCACCGCGTTTAAAGCGGCTGAAAAATCGAACATCATATTGATTCTAAAAAACTTGCTGGACCCTGGAGAGTCGAATTTTGTGAGAAGCATTCGACTTCGAAAAGGAACCAAACTGCCGAAGACAAACGCGCGATGCGGAAGCTATGCTTCGACGCAGACATCTCCGATCGGACTGGTGGAGCAGGCCAGGACATAACCTTCGTCCTTTTCGCTTTGCGAAAGCACCGACCGCTCGGGATCGGCCGCGTTGGCAGCCACTCGCCATTCTCCGGAAGTCACCTTGCAGCGGCAGCTTCCACAGATGCCGGCTTCACAATCGGATGTCAGTTTGACGCCAATCTTGCGTGCCAGTTCCAGAAGCGTCACCGCGCCCGAACCGCTGATCGACTTTCCGGCCTTGAGGAAGGAGACCTTGTAGTCGCCGATTTCCGGCAATGGCGTCGCCGCCCGATCAGGGCCGAAGGTTTCTTCCAGGAACGGGAATTCTGGCCGCACCCTCCAGCCTTCGTAGATTTCGCGAGCCTTGGTTCGAAAGCCATCCGGGCCGCAACACAGAACTGCCCTCTCGGCAAGGTCGGGACAAACCGCCTCCATCATGCCAGTATCAAGCCGGCCAGCCAGCGTCCCAGGCCCGCCCTCGAACCGACCCGCCAGGGCGGCGGCCTCAGCTGCGGCATTCCTCCCCGTCAGATTCCAGGAAAGCTTCAGCCGATCACCCATCTGCATCTTGATCGACAGCAATTCATGCAGGAAGGCGACATCTTCAACACCGCGTGCGCTGCTATGGAAGCACACATCGAGCGGCAGGTTTGTATCGGCAATGAAACGCAGCATTGCCATCATCGGGGTGATGCCGCTGCCAGCCGACAGCAGCAGAAGCTTCCCGGCAGCCCCGGCCGCAGCAAGGTGGAAGCGGCCGTTCGCCCCAAGTGAACGAATGCTGTCGCCAACCTTCAGCGTATCATGCAACCAGTTGGAAACACGCCCTCCGTCAACCCGCTTCACCGTCACCGACAGAAAATGCGGCCGCGATGGCGACGAAGAGATCGTGTAGTTGCGCCGGACAACCTCGCCGTTGATATCCAGCAGCAGGGTGATGAACTGGCCGGGCTTGTAGTCGACGGCATGATCCACCACGAAACGGAAGGTACGGAAATCGTTCGCCTCGTCGATGATCGCCACGCAGCGCAGCTTGCGCTCGTGAATGCCATGACGAGCAGCCACACCGCCATTCACCGTAGTGGATGGCAGCCGCGTGACCGGCTGCGCGTTTCCCCGCAGGATGGTGATTGCCGGCTTGCGCGACAACACTTCGACCTTGTCGCCGACATGCAGTCTACCGAGCGTACGCGGGACGAGGAACTGACCGAAATAGGCTTTGCCATCCTCACCCCGACGCTGCCGGCCAAGTAACGCCAGCGGCTCGTGATCGGACCTTGCCTCGCCGGTCGCGGGATCAAGCGTAATCATCACACAACGGTCGCAGGCACCGACGGCCTCGAACTCGACATCGCCAATGCGCACATGACGCCAGCCGTCCTCGTCAAAGGCAGGCGCACCACCGATCACCAGATTGGGCCGAAACCGCTCCATCTCGGCTTCGAGGTCAAGGTAGCGATTGACCTCGGCAAGCGAGACCGAATTGGTCAACAGCAACGGTGCGGTATCGGCAAAGCTCACCGTTCCGCCTGGGCCGATCGCCAGGGGCCGATGCGTGATTGCGCCCTTGATAACCATCCTGCAGGAGCGGTCGAGGAAATGTGTCAGCCACTGGCGTACCTCCTCACCGGCATCGAGCGCCACGACATCGTCGCCCCAGATCGACACGTTGCGGGCGACCTCGAGCCGGGCCCGCGAGAACACCAGAGGCGACATGCCAGGTGCAGAGAGAATGATGTCGTCACCGTCCACATGCGTGCGGATCTGCATCAGACGCGGTGCCTTGCGGGCTGTAAGGCAGTTGCCGGTCTCGTCGACCGCCATCATGCGTCGATCGCCAGCCAGCCCCTCGGCTTCCAGACGCACCGTCTCGATCGGAACACCGGCGCCCGACTTCAGCGGATAGAAGGTAATGCGCTCCAGGCGGCACGAAGTATCGAACATGACAGCCTACCGCAAATCCCTGCCCACGAGTGCGAGGCGAACGGCAGCGCAAACTTCCTGGAAAGCAGCGTCCGACACCTTCGAGATGCCGGTATGCTGCATGAAATTATGGATCAACCCGTCGAAGCAGCGATAGCGGACATCGTTTCCGGCAGTCTTGAGCTGCTCGGCGAAAGCCTGTCCCTGGTCTCGCAACACATCGTTTTCGGCCGCGTAGAAAAGGACCGGCGGCAGGTCATCGAGATCAGTCGCCAGCACGGGCGAAACGCGTGTGTCGATGGCCATTACAGGGTCCGGCAGATAAGCCTTAGCGAAATATTCGGTCTCCGCGAATTCCAGATAGTAGCCGGTGGCGAATTCACGGTCCGAGCCCGATGGCGGCGCCAGGCCGAGATACGGCCTGGCGTCGACCAGCGGATAGAGCAGGCAGACGCTACGAAAAAGCTGTTGCTGCCTGTAGTGGCGCATAAGCGCGATGGACAGGTTCGCACCCGCACTGTCCCCCATCAGCGCAAAGCATGTCGGGTCACCACCATGGTTCGCCGCTTCGGCTAAGACCCAGTCCACGGCTGCGAGCGCATCGTCCACCGCCGCCGGAAACGGGTGCTCCGGCGCAAGTCTGTATTCGACGAAGACAACAAGCGCGCCACACTGCAACGCGATGCGCGCCGATTGCAATGCGTAGGTTTCCGCATCGCCAAGGACGAAGCCACCGCCATGCAGATAGAGGATAATCGGCAAAGGACCGATGGCATCTGCCGGCTTGTACAGATGAAGCGAAACATCGCCCCTGCCCGCACCGAGCCTGACGATGTTTTCCATCACCGACTGTTCGGGAGGCTTGCTCATTTCCCGATATTGATCTTGGTAGCTGCGGCGAGAACTGTCCAGCGTAACCTCATCCTGCTGGGCGGCCTGTTCGCGCGCCAGCCGGTCGAGCATATCCCTGATATCCGGATCGAGTGCCATTTCCACTCCAGTTCCGACCAGGTCGTGAACCCTGGCGTCGTTTGCGCCGACAGCATGAATTCACGACCTGTATGCCGGGCTTACTTCAACAGGTCTGTCCAGATCTTGGTATACATCGCCTGGACATCGGCCGGACAGCCGACATTGACCTTGCCGTATTGGACCAGATCAGCTGGGATGTTCAGCTCTAGTGCATCCTTCATGTCCGCGGGCATGAACTTCTCGGACCCCTTGATCCCGTTCGCATAGCGCGAAAACGCCGACAACATCGCTGCATTCTCCGGATCCATGACAAAATTCATGAACAGCTTGGCGTTCTCGACATTCTTGGCATCCTTCAGGATCATCAGATTGTCCATCCAGACCGGATATCCCTCCTTGGGGTAGCCGTAGAGGATGTCCGGGTTCTGCAGTCGCGAACGGAAGGAAGAACCGTTCCAGTTAACGCCAGCGGCGATGTCGCCGCGCGAATATTTGTCGATGTTGCCGAAATCCATGGCCAGCCATTTCGGCTTGGCCGCCACCAGCGTGTCGCGCACCTTCTTCAGCACCGCCTTGTCGCTGGTGCACGGCTCGCCGCCCACATAGGTGACGGCAAGGAACATGACGTCCGACATTTCCGGCACGACATTGACCTTGCCGACCAGTTCAGCCGGCGGGTCCATGAAGATGGCCGACGTGTTGATGTCGCCGGAATAGACCGACTTGTTGACCGTCACGCCGGTCGTGCCCCACATCCACGGCACCGAATAACGCCGGCCGGGATCGAACGGCACATCGACCCAGCGCGGATCGACATTCTTGAAATTCTCCATCTGATCCGGACGGCTCTCCAGGACGAGGCCTTCGTCGATCCAGACCTTCACCACCGGCGCGGAAGGCACCACGACGTCATAGCCATGGCCACCCTGACGAACCTTGGCAAGCGCGGTGTCGTTGGAATCGTACTCGGTCACCGTGACCTTGACGTCGAATTTCTGCTCGAATTTCTTGACCATTTCCGGGCTGGTGTAATTGCCCCAGTTGTAGATGTTGAGCACGCCCTCAGCACCTGCCGAACCGATGCTGGTAAGCATTACGACACCAGCCGCGGCTAAGGTCTTCGTCCAGGCCATTGTGTTCTTCCCTCCCGGTTCTGCGCATCGTCATGTGCGCTTCACGAGCAGACTGTCACGCGATCGCGCGGCACACAAGAGTGCGATCTGCGATCGCAAAAAATAATTTAGCAACCGACAAAGTCGTGCTTTGATCCATACCCGAAAAGGCCTCCTGCGCACCGACAGGAAGCCTTGAAAACATGCTGACAACGCTGGGGATAGTGGCGTTGCCGCCACCGGTAGTTCACGCTGTGGCGCAAACATCGCGAATGGCATGGATGGCCGCCAACGCCTCGATCGAGCGGTCCGGATTGACGAACTCCGGCCAGGTCGACAGCTTCACCACGGCGAAATCAGTCTGCGGGTCCATGTAGATATACTGGCCGAAGATGCCCCGGCACATATAGGAGCGCCGCTCGGGATCCTCGATCCAGAACTGGTTGTGATAGGCACCGTGCGGCAGGACGGTCCGATAGACGCCCTGGAAGAGATCATGGTTGCCACGCCGGGTTTCCTCTATCCATTCCGACGGAACGATCTGCCGGCCGTTCAGCCTGCCGCCACGCAGATGCAGCAGGGCGAAACGGGCGTAGTCCCGCAGTGTCGCGTTGAGGCCACCGTCAGCAAGCGCATAGCCGCCGTGATCGACGGTGATGTAGGCATCCTCTTCCGCGCCCATCGGCGCCCACAATTCACTGCTGATCAACTCGGCCAGCGGCAGCCCGCTGACCCGTTCCATCAGGAAGCCGAGGATATCGGTTTCGATCGAACGATAGCTGAAAATCTGGCCATGCGGCCGCTGTTGCTCGGTCAGCGTCATGATCAGCTGCCACACGGTTTGTGGCCACTCGGGACGGGTCATCGGCTTCCAGCCGCAGGCCTGGTCTAGCTGCTGCATGTGCGAGCCCTCTGTCGTGTAGGACTCGTCGAACAGGACACCACTCGTCATGTCCAGCACCTGCTGGACCGCTGCGCCTCGATAGGCCGTCGCTTCCAGTTCCGGCAGGTATTTCGTCACTGGAGCAGCGGTCTCGACAAGCCCTTTATGAACAAGGATGCCCAGCACCGTGGCAACGATCGACTTGGTCACCGACATCGCCAGGTGGTGGCCATGCGGTTTCATCCCGTTCATGTAACGCTCGGCGACAATTTCACCGCGCGACAGCACGAGAAACCCGTCCGTGAAGCTGCTGTCGAGGAAATCGCGGATGGTGCGGCGGCGTCCGGCGATCTCGAACTCGATGTTATCGATTTCGACGGTGCGCGTCGGCAGCGGCAAAACCGGCCCCTGGCCGCGCCATATCTGGGCGGTGGCAGTCATTTCCCGCACATGCTGGAAAGTCCAGCGATGATAGGGGGGATAGTCCCAATCCGTACGCGGGATGATGGGCGTTCCCGGAATCTTCGGATCGCGCCAGGGCGCGCTGCTGTTGGCGTTCATCTTCAACTCATCTCCATTGCCGGCGGGCGATCTGCTTGAACGCCTGTCATCCCTCGATGTTTTCCCGCTCTGCGGTCGGCCCGGGCAACCGATGCAGCGACGCGACAAGCTCCTGTGTGTAGGCCTGTTGCGGATTCGTCAGGACATCTGCGGCGTCCCCCTGCTCCACGATCCTGCCCGCGCGAAACACATAGACGCGCTCGCAGAAGGAACTGACGACGGACAGGTCGTGCGAGATATAGATCAGCGTGAGCGACCGCTCGCGGCGCAGGCGAGCAAGCAGTTCCAGGATCTGCGCCTGCGTGGTCACATCGAGTGCCGAGGTGATCTCGTCGGCGATCAGCACCTGCGGCTGCAATGCCAGCGCCCTGGCGATACCAACGCGCTGGCATTGACCGCCCGACAATTGCCGTGGCTTGCGCTCGCCAAGCGTCGACGGCAATTCCACCATGTCGAGAAGTTTCGAGGCCTGGTTCAGTGCCTCCCGCCGATCGGCCATACCGTGACGCCAGATCGGCTCGGCGATCGTCTCCAGCGCGGTCATCCGCGGATTGAGGGAATCATACGGGTTCTGGAAAACCATCTGGACGCAGCGCCGCAATTCCAGGAGATCGCGGCCGGCAAGCCGCTCGATGGGGCGACCTCCCAGTTTGACCGTGCCGGTTGTCGGCCGGTTCTGCCTGATGATGGTGCGCGCCAGCGTGCTTTTGCCGGATCCGCTTTCACCGACGATGCCGACCGTTTCGCCGGTCGAGACAGTGAGGTCCACGCCATCCAGCGCCACAAAAGGAGCAGCCTTCCGGTTGCGGAAGATGTCGACAAGATCCCGCTTTGCCGGAAAGAGTACCCGCAGGCCTTCGACCCGCAGCAATGGCGCCTGATCTTCGCCTTGCGACCACCCTGCCTTGAACTGTTTTCTGCCCGGTTGCGAATCCACCAGCAGCCTCGTGTAGGGATGCTCCGGCGCACCGATGATCTGTCCGGCTTCTCCCTGTTCGACGATCTGGCCATGGCGCATGACGATGATGCGCGAGCATATATCGGCCAGAACGCCCAGATCGTGGGAAATCAGTGCGATCGCAAGACCTCGCTGCCGATTGAGATCCTTCAGCAATTCGAGGATCTTCGCCTGGACGGTGACATCGAGGGCCGTGGTCGGCTCGTCCGCGATCAGCAGTCTCGGCGCGCAGCTGATCGCGGCTGCGATCATCACGCGCTGCTTCATGCCGCCCGACAATTCGTGCGGGTATGATTTTGCCCGCATGGCGGGTTCGCGGATCCCGACATCCTCGAGAAGTCTGACCGCCCTCTCCCACGCCTCGCCTGCCGAAAGGCCAAGATGTCGGATCATCGGTTGCGTGATCTGCTTGCCGACCTTCTGCAGCGGGTTGAGGTGCGATGCCGGATTCTGGAAGATCATCGCCATGTCGCGGCCGCGCAGCTTCGTCCACTCGGTCTCGCCAAGACCCAGCATTGCCTGATCGTCGAAGCGGACCTCCCCGGCGACTTCGGCTGTCGACGGCAGCAACCCCATCGCCCCGCGGCAGATGGTCGATTTGCCGGAGCCGCTTTCGCCGGCAATGCCGACGATCTCGCCGGGCATGATCTGAAACGAGACGTTTTTCAGCACGCGGGTATTGCCGAATGTTACCGAGACATCGGCGATATCGAGCAATGGACGGCCTGCCATCACGAGTGGGGCAAGAGGGCCGTTCATGCCGACACCTGCCCGCGGCGCAACTGACCAAGCCCATCACCAAGGAAAGCCAGGCCCAGCCCCAGTGAAATGGCTGCAAGACCGGGGAACATGCAAATCCACCATGCCTGGCGGATGTAGCGGCTTCCGTCCGAGATCATCACGCCCCATTCCGCCAGCGGCGGCTGTGCTCCCATGCCGAGAAAGCCGAAACTCGCGCCAGCAAGCATCACCAGCACCGCATCACTCACCGCATAGGCGACCACCGGCCCGAAAGCATTGGGCAGCACATGGCGCAGGAGGACAACGCGATCGGTATAACCCAGGCATTGCGCGGCCTGCACGTACTCACTGTCCCGGATCGCCATGACCTCGGCGCGCACCAGGCGCGCATAGGTCACCCAGCCGACCAGTGCCAGCGCCATGAAGAAATTGAGCAACCCCGGTCCAAGTACACCAACGATTGCCAGCACCAGGACGAAGAACGGAAAGGCAGCCGTCAGATCATAGAGCCGCATCAGAAGCGTATCGATCGCACCACCATAATAGCCGCTCAGCAGACCGACGCTCGTGCCGATCAGAAGCGGCGGCAGCACGCCGGCAAGGCACATCAAAAGATCGATGCGTGCGCCGTGGATGACACGCGAGAGCACGTCGCGTCCGACCTGATCGGTTCCAAACCAATGAGCTGCGCTCGGGCCTTTCAGCGCGTTCGTGATGTCGACGGTGGTGGGGTCGTACGGCGCAACCACGGGCGCGAACAAGGCCAGCAGGACCCATGCGCCGACGATCGATCCGGCAACAAGGATGCTCCAGGGCACGATGACATCAGCTTGTCTGGTCAGTCCGGATGCGGGAGCGGTTTCCATCGACATGGCGATCTCCTACAGGCGTGCGCGGGGGTCGATGGCGGCAGACAGGAGATCGACCACGAAAGTCACCGCCACCGTCGTTACCGCAAACATCAGGGTGAGGCCCTGGACGACCTGGTAGTCCCGCGCCAGAAGCGAATTGACCATCAACGTGCCGAGACCCGGCACCGCATAGACGGTTTCAACGATGATGGTGCCGCCGATCAGGAAGGCCACGAGCACGCCGAACAGGTTCAGTGTCGGCAGGATGGCGTTGGGGAGAACGGTGTGCCAGAAGATCTCGCGTTCGCCGGCCCCTTGTGCTCGCGCCGCGACGACGAAATCGGCCGAGGCTTTCTCGATGAGAGCAGCCCGCAAGCTCTGGACCAGAACCGGCACCATCCAGATCGCCGTCGACAGAGCCGGCAGGAACAGGTGGTGCAAATGATCGGCAAAGGTCTTGCCGTAACCCGAGACGGGAAACCAGCCCAGCCCGACGCCAAAGAAACGCGACATCATGATGCCAAGCCAGAATACCGGAATGGCCATGCCCGCAATGCCGACGAAACGGATGAGCTGGTCGGCCAAGCTACCGGGCCGACGCGCGCTGGCAATTGCCAATGCAACCGATGGCGGCACCGCAAGACAGATGACGTAGCCGGTCAGGAAAAGCGTTGGCCAGATATACTGCCCTATCAAGGCGACGACCGGACGCTTGTAGCGCATGGATTGACCGATATCGCCAGCAAACAGGTTGCCGGCATAGGTCACGAATTGCTGCCACAGCGGCTGGTCCAGCCCGAAACGCTGCCTGATCGCTTCGATCGTTTCCGGGCTGGCGCGATCCCCGGCAATAACCCTGGCCGGATCGCCGGGCACCATATGCACAAGCAGGAACGTGACGATGCAGATGCCGGCAAGCACGAAGATCAGCTGGATGATGCGTCTGAGAACTGTTTGCAACTCGCCACCGTTTCCATTGCTGGAACCAAGCCGGCAAAGGGCCGGCACAAAGAAAGCGGCACGGTGCCTTTCAGCACCGCGCCACCTCTGGGAGGATCTATTGCTGCTCGATCGTTGTCTCTTCGAGCGTCCACTGCATCGCCGGCGTCATCTTCAGGTTCTTCAGACGCTTCGAATAGGCGATTGCGTAAGGCGAGTAATAAAGCGGGATCTGCGAGACTTCTTCCGTGGCGATCTTCGAAATCTCCTGGTAGATGGCAGCCCGCTTGGCTGGGTCCTGCTCACGTGATCCCTGCTCGGTCAGTTCGTTGAGCCGTTTGTTGTTGTAGAAGGTGTTGAAGGCGTGCGAGTCGCATTCGCCGCACAGCGCCCAGCGCACGGCGAGGTCGGGATCGGTCACTTCGTTCATCCACCAGGTTGGCGTGGCATCATACTCACCCTTGCCGGTCGCATCCCACCAGCCAGGCGTGTCGACATTGACGAGCACCGGCTTCAGTCCGATCGCTTCCCACTGCGCCTGCATCAGCAACCCGATCTGCTGGTTGGTCGAGCCTCCTCCCAGGATAATCTTTACTTCCTTCCCGGCCATGCCGGATTCCGCCAGCAACTGCTTGGCTTTATCCATGTCGGCGACGATGCCGGGATAATTGTCGTCGTGGAACTGCAATGACCCGGGAAGCGGCGTGTTCGCTGGCTTGGCATAGCCACCGGTGACAGCCTGGGTCAGCGCCTTGTTATCGAGCGCATAGGCCGCCGCCTGCCTTGCCTTGAGATTGGAGAACGGTTCACGGCCATGGTTGAGGAGTGAAACGAAAATGACATTCGACGGCTCCATGCGCATGTCGATGCCGTCGGTCGCCTTGAGATCCTCGACCTGAGACCAGTTGACACCGCGCATGACGTCGACCTCACCGGTCTTCAGCATCGCAGCAGCCGTTTCAGGCTCGGCGATCTCGAGCAATTCCACGGTCGCGTCCGACTTCGGATAACCCTGGCGCCAATAGTGAGGATTGGGGGCGAGAACGAGCTTTTCGCCCGGCTTCCATTCCTTGACCATGTAGGGGCCTGACGAAAGCGGCACCGAGGCAAAGGCACCATCGACACCGCGCTTGTCGACGTCGGCCTTGGAAACGATGCCGACATTCCAAAGTTCGAGATTGGCCAGCATGGGCGCCAACGCATGCTTCATCTTGATGACGACAGTCTTGGCGTCCTGCGCCGAAATTGATTCCACCGCCGCCAGAGGTGATGGCAGGGCCGACTCCTTGTCTGAACGGACGCGCTCCAGACTGAATGCGATATCGTTGCCGGTCACCGGCGAGCCGTCCGAGAATTTGGCGTCACGCAGATGCAGCGTGTAGGTCAAACCGTCAGCGGAGATGTCCCACTTTTCCGCCAGCCCCGGCTCCAGTTCGCCGGTTTCGAAATTGCGGTGCAGAAGGCGTGAATAAAGCTGGCCGAAGACTTCGATATTGCCGGCGGCGCCGGAGCGGGATGGATCAAGCGTGGTCGCCGGATAAGGCGATGCCATGCGGATAACCGACTCAGCCTGCGCAGCACCGCTCGGCGCCAGCACCGCCAAACCCAGCGCAGCCGTCAGCAACGCTCTCATCATCGTTTTCATCTGAAACTCCCTCTGGGGCGCTTGGCGCCTTCTTGTTTTCGCTGCTGGCCAGCCGTCAACACCGTCGTCCAACCAACATCATTATGCGATCGCAGATCGCAAATAATGTCAAGATCGTTGTGCAGTCACCTGGTGATTTCGATGCTCTTTTTCAGAAGGCTTGCCGCCAAAACTCCAGGAACTTTTTCACAGGCACGCTGATCCGAAACCCGGGAATCCCAAGTTGGGTTCGGCGAGCCGGCAGTGCTGCGCCGCAACCACCATCCACCCCGGCCGATACGACCGGGATTGGAATTGCTTATTGTTGTGATCCAAAAGCCTAGAACTGCCAGGTCTGCGAAGCACGTCGATGCGTCCAGTACCCTGCGAAGCGCCCGCCGGCGCGGATGAGGGATTCGCGCGGACCAGCTTCCACAACCCGGCCGTTCTCCACGAACACGATGTTGTCGGCGTGCGCGATGGTCTCCAGCCGATGGGCGACGATCAACACGGTACGGTTCGCAAAATTCCGGACGGCAGCAGCAATCGCCGCTTCGTTGCCGGTGTCGAGGGAACTTGTGGCCTCATCGAGCAACAGGATCGGCGCCTCCTTCAGCAGGGCTCGCGCGATGCTGACCCTTTGCCTCTCGCCGCCTGACAGCGCGGAACCCCTCTCCCCGACGGCCGCATCCCATGTCCCCAGGCGCGTGACGATTTCATCGACCCTGGCCGCGCTTGCCACTTGCTGGATGTCTCCGTCGGTGGCGGCTGGACGCGCAATCCGGATGTTCTCCCTGATGCCCCCCTCGAACAGCTGAACGGTTTGGAAAACCACCGCCACCTGATCCATCAGGCCCGCCGGATGATAATCACGGACGTCTCGTCCACCCACCAGAACCTTGCCGCCATCGACGTCATGGAACCTGGCTATCAGCGACAGGATCGTGCTCTTGCCGGAGCCGGAAGGGCCGACGATCGCGGTGGTCGAACCGGCCGGCACCTTGAAGGAGATGCCCTCCAGCACGACATTGCCACCCGGTGCGAAACCGACATCGCAAAACTCGACATCCGGCGCCCCTGCAACTGCATTTTCTGCCGGACGCAACAGCGTTGGCAGCGCGAGGATGTCCATAGTACGCCGCCAGGCGCCGCGCACGGATTCAAGTGCCAGCGCCAGATCCGAGAGCGTCGTGAAGGGCTCCAGATAGCGCGTCGTCACGACGATCAGCGCGACGGCCTCGATTGCGTTGACCTTGCCGGTCGCGACAAGCCCGGCAATGACGCCAATGAGCGCAACAAGCACCACCTGAAAGACAATCGAAAACAGCAAGGTGCCGGGCACCGTGAACCAGAGCATGCGCAGCCCGGCGCGATGCTGCCGCTCGACCGCATTTCCGAGTGGTGTGCCTTCGAGACCGAGGCGGCCGGCCGCGCGCAGGATCAGCTGCGCCTTTGCGAACTCGTCGGTTCGTTCGGCAGCCTCTTCGGAAGCGGCTGCAAAAGCCGCTTCCGACTGCCGCATCAATCTGGCCCCGAAAAACAGCGCCGCCAGGAGAACGGGCACGGCGGCCACGGCGACCAGACCAAGCGGCCACGCCACGAAAAGCAGGCCGAAGCCGATGAGCGGCGGCAACAGCAGGGAAATGCCTACCTGACCACAAAGGTTGACGAAGGCCGCAAAAAGCTCCGGGACCGAACCGGCGAGCGCACGCTTGGCTTCGCCCTGCTGTTTCGCACGGAACTCCCCAAGCGGAACGGTCAGCAGATGGTCGATGAGCGCATGATTGGCTCTGTTGGCAACGGCAAAGCCGAGGTCAAAAGCACGGACGATCAATCGCGATTCCGCAAACCATCCGGCCGCGATGGCGGCCGCGAGCACGCCGAGCCATGGCAGCGCTTCCTGCGGACCAGCGCTGAACAGCGACCGGAGCAAAGGCAAGAGAGCAAGCGCTGCTGCCGCGCGCGCCAGCGCAGCAAAAACAACCCAGGCAAGGTAAGGCGCGATATGGCGCCGAGCTTCCTTCGGGACCAACAGGTTCATGCCGCAACCTCCTCTCCGGCATGCCAGAGGTCCCGATAGAGCCCCGGAACGGCGACGAGGCTTTCGTGGCGGCCGGATTGTACGACGCTGCCGTCCTTCATCACGACGATTGTGTCGGCTCGGGTGATCGTGTGCAGTCGGTGCGCCACGACCAGGACGGTCCTGTCCCGCGTCAGCGCAGCGACCGCCTGCTGCACGAGATGTTCGGATTCCGGATCGGAAAATGCCGTCGCTTCGTCGAGGACCAGGATCGGCGGATTGGCCAGAAGAACGCGGGCTATCGACAGACGCTGCGCCTCGCCACCCGAAAGATGGGCATCCTCGCCGATGACGCTGTCATATCCCCGCGGCAATCGAGCGATCCTGTCATGAATGTTGGCAGAACGCGCCGCGTTTTCGATTTCAGTGTCGCTGGCACCAGGCCTGGACAGTGCGATGTTGTCGCGAACGGACGCCCGGATGAAACAAGCGTCCTGGAACACGAAACCGATGCGCTTGTTGAGAACCTGAGGACTGAGGTCACGGATGTCGATCTCGGCGCCCCCTGCCGACAAGGTGATGGCGCCTTCCGTTACATCGTGAAAACGACCCGGGAGCGCAGCCAGCGTCGATTTGCCTGCGCCGCTCGGTCCGATCAGAGCGGTCATCGTGCCGGGTTTCAGTTCCAGCGAAATACCCTTGAGCACCGGCTTGCCAGGGCGATAGCCGAAGGAAACATCGCGGAACCGCACTGTCAGCGGCCCCGCAGGCAGGTCAGCATGCGAGCTACGGCGATCGAGCTCCTTTTCCTCCAGCAAAACGCCGATGCGCTTGGCCGCCAGGCGCCCCTCGCGCAGTGGAATGAGCCCGTAGGCCACGGCCATGATCTGCGCCCCGAAAGCTGTGCCGAGGAAAATGAAAGGCAGGATATCGGCCGGCGTCATTCCGCCGGCGCTAATGCGCCACATGCCGCCGGCAACGATTAACAGAAGGAAGGTGGGCGGTTGAATGGCAAGTTGTGAAAGCACCTTGCGGCCCGCCATCGGCCGCTGCCAGGCGTTGAGGAATTTCGCCTGGCCGTCGAGCGCTGCACGCAAATCGCGCCCGTTGCCGCCAAACACCCGCACGACGGCGAGCGCGTCGACAAAGGCACCCGCGGCGGCATTGGCCTTTTTCGTCCAGTCGGCCACCCGCGCCAGATTGTCGCCATTGCCGCGCATCATGTGACTGAAGAGGAATATGAAGGCGATGATGGGAAGGAAGAGCATTGCCGCCAGACCGGCATCGACGGTGAAAAGATAGACGATAACCGCAACAGGCGTCACTGCCCCGGCCACGGCATCCGGCACCGCATGTGTGACCATGTAATGCAAGCGGCCCGCATCCTCCTGCACCGACTGGCGCACGGAAGCAGCGTTTCGCTCGGTGTACCAGCCGAGCGGCAGCCGGCCGAGTTTTTCGATCACGGTGCGGCGCAGGTCGCGGCCGAAATCGGCGTCCACCACATGCAGCCACAGAAGCAGCATCGAAGAGAACAAAGCCGCAGCCCCATAAAGGGCGAGCGTCGCGATCACCAATGGCTGGTATGCGCTCCAGCCGGTTTCACCTGAGAGCAGCTTGCGGCCGATTTCCGCGAGCAGGACGAACGGTGCCAGACGCGTCAGCGAGATCAGTCCCTGCAGCACGCCAGCGGCCCGCAGCTTCCATCGCAGCGGCGTCAGCAGTTCGAGCCCACGCTGGGAGCGCCAGCGGCCAACAGCAGGTGCCAGTTCGGGCATCGACGGTTCCGCCGCCTGCACAGCCTGTTCGGTGATCCTGGCTTCGACGGCCGGCTCGGCCTCCTCCGCGCCATGGTCCTTCCGCAGGCGCATCGCCTTGCCTCGCACCCAATAGGCACGGTGCTGGATATCGGCGAGCGGGAAGCCATGCTGCTTGTTGAGGCAGGCGCGCACCTCCTTCACCATTTTGGCTTCACCCGCGAGCCAGGCATGCCAGTTGGACCAGTCGCGATGCGGAATGGCGCCCGCGATGGCTTCGGGTGTGCTTTGCGTAACCCATTCCACGCTGGCATTGGGATGCGCAGCAACGGGAATGGCGCGGTCACCTTCCGACACCTCCTGGAGCAACAGGACAATGCGTGCTTCCCGACCGAGGACTTCGAGAATGCCGTTGATCGCGGGAATGGCTGATGGATCGCCGATCAGGAGATAGCCATCCGGCTCGGGTTCAGGGGGATCGAATTTGGTATAGGATATGTAGGACGCCGTGATCGTGTCGCCGGATCTGGCCGCCATGGCCCAACTGGCCGCTGGACCTGCTGGCTGGTGAAGCACGAAATCGAAGCTGACCTCCCCACTTTCGGGATCCGGATCAACCAGCGTGTAGCCACGCTGGTGAACCTTGTCGGAACCGTTGGGGTCCGGTGCCCACAGGCGTATGAAACTCGCGGTCGGCGTTTCACGCCCGTCAATCATGGTCGGTGCATGAAAACGGATGCGACGGAAGGCCGGAGCCAAGTCCTCGACGCTGAGCACGGTCATGACGTGCTCAGTCGCGCCGAAAGCCTTCATCAACGCGTTCTGGAAACCGCGTGCCATCACTGTCCTCGCTGCATGCACAATCGCCAGCGCCGACGGATCGCGTTCCGACAGGATCGATGGATTGCGCCTGGTGTCTGCCCGAATGCTCACAGCTTCGGAAAAACATGACTATTCAAATCATGAAATAGCCGCCAAGCTCGGTGAACCGCAACCGCCGCCGCTATCGCGAGATGAAGGAAAACTATCGCGAACCAACCAGCCTCAATGCTGCCGTGGCTGGCCGCGCGCCTGATCGGCCGTCGGCGGATGGCCGAAATGCTTTCTGTATGCGGCAGTGAAAGCTGCCGGGTTCGAGAACCCGACATGGCGGCCGGCCTCCGCAACGCGCAAGCCATGCTCGGACATCAGGATGCGTCCCATTTTCAATCGCTGGACCCGGACATAGCCAAAGATCGTAGTGCCGAAGACAAGCTTGAAGTTCGACTGCAGCGTGGTGAGGTTTACGCCGACCTCACGGGCAAGGTCGAGCGCTTTGGGAGGATCGGCCAGGCGCCGATCGAGGATCTCGCGAGCGTTGTGCGCTCTTTCGTATTGCAGCCGCCCGATTTTCTGGCCGACACGCTCCTGCTCATGCAGCGCAATGGCGATTTCAAGGAGAAATCGCAGCGTCTGGCTCTCGTGGTAAAGCCTTGCCAGATTTCCTTCGTAGGGGTGGTCCAGGATCTCGTTGGCGATTTCCACGGCACGCGCCAGGTGAGGCAGCGTCGCACGCCGAAAACCCGGCTGCAGGAACTCTCTCAGGCAGGACAGGCTGTCATTGTCCACGCTGCTCGCAAAACGATCGAGAAAATCCGGCCTTACGGTGATACCGAAGGCTCTCGCCCGCTGGCCGGAGAACCAGACACGCTCTCCGACCTGGCGCGACCCGAAACCCAGAACCTCGATCCTGCCCGGTTTGTGGGCGACGGAGGAATGGCCGCCGAGCCGCAGCGGCTCACTGCTGCCATCGAGCAGCACAGTACACAGCAGCGATGGCTCGATCTCAACCGCCAGGCCGCTGTCCTTCAGATAGGTTATATCGTAGCCGGACATCAGCAGACCAGGCTGAACCTCTTCGGCCTTGAGTATGCCGGACATGGCCGGGGTTTCGATCGACGTCCCGGCCAGAACCCGGTGTTCGATGGTGACCGCGCGTGCGGCGGCCTCCCGCAACAGGTCGGAGACTGAAAAGTCTCCCGTGATGACCGATGAAGCACCCATGATCGATATCCCCAGAAACGACACGCTCGCAGGCAGAACCCACGGTTTCTGTTTCCCGCGATGGTTTTGCTTGCTGCCGCGATAGTGACGCAATTGCGGCTGCCCAGCCGCACGACTAATACCTGATAATTATAATCATGATTTAGGAAGCTGGCTAGGGTCTGCCCCAGCCGGCGCATTTGAACTGCGTGGGGATCCAATGCGCTTGAAAGCATATCGGAGGTCGCTGGCCTGCGGCGCGGCCGTTCTGTTGAGCTTGCCGGTGGCTATGTTAGCGAAACCGGCTCTTTCCCAGGAAGCGGCCCAGGCCGAGCAAGGCACGACCTTGCTGGACAGGATCGTCCTCACAGGACGAAAGCGCACCGAGGTGGAAGAAAAGGCGCCAGTGAGCGCAACGGTGATCCAATCGAAGGATATCTCTCCTTCCGGTCTGGATTCAGGTGCCGATATCGCCAGGAAGGCTCCCAACACCAACTTCATCGACTACTCGCGTTTTGGCGACAACTACCTGAACATCCGCGGCGTCTCGACGCTTGGCGGTCCGCTCAACTCGTTCGATTCCACGGTCGGTTTCTCCATCGATGGCGTGCCGACCAGCGTGATCGGTTTTGCCCCGCCCCTGCTCGATGTCGAGCAGGTCGAAGTGCTGCGAGGACCGCAAGGAACCACATTCGGGCGCAACGCACTCGCCGGCGCCATCAACGTCGTCAGCCGGCCGGCGGACGGCGAACGCGACTTCCGCATCAACACCGAGATCGGCAGCAACGGTCACGCCTTTGTCGAAGGCATAGCTGGCGGCTGGATCTCACCCGATATCCTGGCCGGTCGCGGCGCGGTGCGCCTGCAGAAATATGACGGCGATGTCCCCAACCCATACCTCGACAAGGACCTCGGCGGTGCCAAGATCGGCGCGGCGCGGGGAACTGTGCGCTACACGCCTGACGCGACATGGACTATCGATGTCAGCGGTTCATACAACCGCGACCAGAGAAACAACCCCGCCTACCTGCTTTACAATCATCCCGACTTCCCCATCAGCGGCGAGGATGTCGAGCCGAAGAACCTGCGCACGATCGCGCAGGGCACGATCAACATTCGCAAGGATTTCGAGAACGCCAGCTTCACCTCGACAACCAGCTATCAGGACATCGGCGTCTCCAACTTCGGCGACTTCACGGATTCCTATCTCTACGGTCCGTATCTCGGCCTGCCGCCGCAGTTCCTGTTCAACCCTGCAGCCGACAAAGTCGAGTCGGACGAAAACGAGCGCATCTTCACCCAGGAATTCCGCCTGAACTCGTCAGAGTCATCGGAGTGGCAATGGGTTGCAGGAGCAAGCTACCTGCGTTCCGACTACGACTTCCATCGCAAGACCGCGACGCCGTTCCCGACGATGAACGGCACCTTCGACAACAAGATGACCAGCGAAACCTATGCCGCCTTCGGCGACGCAACGGTCCCGCTTGGTGAGCACTGGTCCATTTCGGGCGGACTTAGACTGGCGCATGATCGCCAGACCTTCGACGGCAACTACGTGACCAATGGTTTCCCCGGCACGATCCCGGCTTTCCAACAGGCCAGCGAGATGTCGGATACATACATGACCGGACGCGCCGCGATCGCCTACAACTGGAACGCCGACGTGATGAGCTATGCCTCCATCGCCCGCGGCTATGCTTCGGGCGGCTTCGAAAAGACCTCTCAATATGCTGGGTTCGGCATGCCCTCGTTGAAATTCGACCCTGCCAAGAGCTGGACATACGAAATCGGCACCAAGGCCAGTCTGAGCGACGGCATCGCCGTGCGCGGGGCCGTTTTCTACAACGATGTCCGCGACGGCCAGCTCAGCGGTTTCGATCTGGCGACGATGCGCGTCTTCATGACCAACCAGAATTTCCGCAGCTACGGCCTGGAACTTGGCGGCTCCGCCGAGCTGACCGACGGTCTCGAGCTGACCGGCGGCGTCGGATATACGAAGTCGGAAATGGTCGATGTGACGGCAGAATCGATGCTGACGGGTGCGCGCGAAGGAAATCGCGTGCCACAGGTGCCGGAATGGACCGCCAATCTCGGTCTCGCCTATCGGTTGCCTGGTGAGGCGCTGGGAGTGAGCGGCAACTTCACCGCCAATGTCAGCTATCAATATGTGGGGACGCGCGTCTCCGATCTTGCCGACAAGGAAGAGCTGGAGCCCTATCACACCATCAACGCGCGCATCGGCTGGGAAAACGAGAAGTATGGCTTCTACGGTTTCGTCAACAATCTGCTCGACGAGCGGCCGCTGGCCTATTCGCTGACGATGGCTCCCGGGGTGCGTGGCGTCTACATCGGTCGTGGCCGCGTTTTCGGTGCCGGCGCTACCGTCAAGTGGTGAGGTAGCGCACCAGCCGCCGATCCGGGCGAACTCGCCGGCAACAACGCTGATGCGAGCGACGGCAACCCATCTGCCGCAGTGACTTGGCGCCCAGAGTCTGGCATCCGATGCCGATGGGAGCGATGCGGGACATTTTCAGGGATAGGCTGACGGCCACGGCCGTGGCGGTCATCCTTGTCTATCTGTTCCTGCTGCAGGCTTTCATCTCCGGCATGACGCAGGGTGCGATGGCTGCCTCGGCCGCCGATCCGCTGCATGTCATCTGCACCACCGACGGCGCGGAATCTCCGTCGGATCCAACGGGACCAGCCGGAAAGGGCAGCACCTGCCCTTGCGCCGCCCTGTGTAACATCGCGGGTTTGGCTGCTCCGGCCGTCGTGGGTGGACAAGATCATGTCTATCTGACCGCGACCAGAGCTGAGCCAGTTCGCCGGCAGCTTGTGTTGAACCCTTTCACGCCATCGTTGCGTGGATTCGTTCCTGGCCCCAGGGCACCACCGTTCCTTTCCTGACCGCACCGTTCGAACACGACGGCTCGACGCTGTCGTGGATTTCACAACGTCAGGAGAAAACCCATGTCCGAACTCACCCTCGGGCGGGAGCCCGCAGGCATCGTTGCGCGCTCCGCGTCCGACCTTTATCGCGCCGTCTGGCGCTGGCATTTCTACGCAGGCCTGCTGGTCCTGCCCTTCATGATCACGCTCGCGCTGACGGGAGCGCTCTATCTGTTCAAGGATGAGATCGACGGCATCGTCCATTCCGACCTCAAGCGCGTCGAAGTCCAGGAAGGCGTGACAAAGGCACCGCCTTCGCAGATGGTCGCCGCAGCCCTGACCGCCAATCCGGGAACGGCCGTCAAATTCACCGACCCCGCCTCGCCCGACGGTTCCGCCGAAGTGACGATCGAGACGTCCGATCAGGGCAAGCTCGCCGTCTATGTCGATCCCTACACCGGCAAGGTGCTAGGTGCCCTGCCCGACCGAGGCACGGTAATGTGGACGATCCGCTATCTGCACAGCCTCAAATATTTCGGCTCGTTCACACGCGCTCTCATCGAGATCGCCGGCGGTTGGTCCATCCTGCTGGTCGGCACTGGTATCTATCTGTGGTGGCCACGTCGCCAGACGGGCGGGGTGCTCAGCGTGCGGGGGACACCTCGCCGCCGTGTCTTCTGGCGCGATACCCATGCCGTAACCGGCATCTTCGTCGGTTCCTTCATCGTGTTCCTGGCAATCACCGGAATGCCGTGGTCCGGTTTCTGGGGCGCCAAGGTCAACGACTGGGTGAATGGCAACAACTACGGCTATCCCAACGGCGTCTGGACCGGGGTCCCGATGTCGGACGAACACGCCAATCACATTGCCCAGATGTCCTGGTCTCTGGAACAAGCCAAGGTGCCGCAGTCGCCAGGACAGGACGGTCAACCCGTGGGCCTCGACAAAGCCGTCGCCACGTTTGAGAAGCTTGGTCTTCATAAGGGTTATGCGGTCAACCTGCCGGCCGACGCATCAGGCGTGTATACCGGTTCGGTCTTCCCCGACGATCTTGCGAGCCAGCGGGTCGTTCATCTCGACCAGTACACCGGCAAGCCACTCATTGATGTCAGCTACGCCGACTACGGGCCGTTTGCCAAAGCGATCGAATGGGGCATCAGCGTCCATATGGGGCAGCAGTTCGGCCTTGTGAACCAGTTGGTGCTGCTTGCGGCCTGCATCGCGATCGTCATGCTTGCCGTCTCGGCCGGCGTCATGTGGTGGAAACGACGGCCTTCGGGGTCGCTCGGCGTCCCGCCCCAGCCTGCCGACACGCGCGTGTTTCGCGGCCTGCTTGCCATCCTGCTTGTCGGCGGCCTCATCTTTCCGCTGGTTGGGATTTCGCTTGTGGTCATGCTGATTCTGGATTGGACATATTCCAGGATACGCGGGCCGAGAACCGCATAGCCTTCCGATCTTCTGGGGCGTAGTCGGTCAGCCTGCGTCCCAGTTGCTCATATGGTCGGAAGGTGAGCCAAGCCGTTCGGATGGCTGTACGCTTTCCAGGCCTTGCCGAGCAAAGCAGTTCCATTTGCGAGCCGCTGAACCGAATTAGCTTGTCACCTTCCGCTTGAATTTCAGGATTTCGTTTCGCGCAAACATTCTTAAGTTTACTATTCTTATGGACTTAAGGGAGGAGCGATCGATGATCGAGCGTTCGCGCAATTCCGTCATCATAATTGGCGGCGGTGCCAGTGGCGTCATCCTGGCGGCGCATCTGTTGCGTTCGAACGATCCAGGCCTGCGCGTCACCCTGGTTGAACGCCGCGAAAGCTTCGGCAGGGGCATGGCTTATTCCGCCGCCCTGCCCGATCATTTGCTGAATGTCGCCGCCACCAATATGAGTGCCTATCCCGATGATCCGCTCCACTATTGGCGCTGGCTTCAGGAAAAACAGCTTGTTCAGACCGATACCGGTCCGGTTTACACGTCTCGCAATACCTATGGTCGCTATCTGCAGGACATACTCGAGCGCCTCGCCGAACATGAACGCACGACGGGGCGCCTGCGGCTGATAAGGCAGGAGTGCACTGGCGTCGTCACGACGCCGGCCGGTGTGGAAGCGCGTCTGGCTGACGGCACCAGTCTTGTCGGTCATATAGCCGTCCTGGCCACCGGTCATGACCAGGAGCCAGCGCCCGATCAGAATTTCGCGGTGCGCATGGGCTCTGCCGACGATACACCGCTGGATCCGGACGTGCCCGTGCTCATCCTTGGCACTGGACTGAGCATGGTCGACGCATGGCTGACGCTCGAGCACCGTGGACACAAGGGGGAGATAACCGCCGTCTCGCGGCGCGGACTGCTGCCTTGGCCGCACCAGAAAGGCAATCCGATCAAACTGGACAGCGCCGACATTCCCCTCGGCACTGAACTGTCCTACTTCGTCGACTGGTTTCACAAATTGGTCCGCGAGACGGAAAAATCCGGCGGCAACTGGCGTGACGTCGTCGACGGGCTGCGGCCGTTCAACCAGCGGATCTGGCAAAATTGGCCATCCACCGCGAAGCGGCGGTTCCTGGAACACACCAAGGCGTGGTGGGACATCCATCGCCATCGCATGCCGCCGCAGATCCACGCCCGCGTGAACCAGGCAGTTCGCTCCGGCCAGTTGAAGCTGCTCGCCGCACGCGTGGTCGGTACGGCCTTCGACAATGGCGACAGGCTGGTGAAACTCTTGCCTCGCAGGTCACGAGCTACCGAAACCCTGCGGGTCGCCCGCATCTACGACTGCACGGGCATCGTCAAGGATGTCTCGACCGGCTCGGTCGCTGTGATCAGATCCCTGACCGATCGAGGCCTCGCCCGGTCCGATGCGCTGCGGCTTGGCCTCGATGTGACACTGGATTGTGCGGTGATCGACCGTAATGGCACCGCCTCCGACCGTCTCTTTGCCGTCGGACCGCTTACCCGCGGAACATTCTTCGAAATCGACGCCGTGCCCGACATCCGCAATCAGACTGCCAAACTCGCGGGACAACTGACGCAGCGCACGGCGCCAGGTTTCCGTTAGACGCAACGACGAAAGCGGCGCGAACTTCGGTCCGCGCCGCCATTTACACCTGCTTTGGGAAGCGTCAGTGGTTGCCGACCGGCACCATATCAAAGCCGCCAGCCGCAACACCAACGCTTGCCACCCAGGCAGCCTCTCGCCGTGACGACGAGTTCTGGACGAAGGACACGACGTGTTCGAAAGCGTCGAGATCTTCGGCTGTCCAGATTCCCCTGACCATGAACTCCGAAACCCCGGCATCGACGAAACTCAGCAGCTGAAGAGCAGCCTGGGCCGGCTTTCGCGACAGGATTGACTGACCTGAGGCCGCAGTTTCCTGGCCTGCAGCGTCAAAAACAACCGGCAACGCGAAACGAACCTTGCCTTGTCGACCATGCCTCGCTGCCGCAGCGCGAACTCGGCTCGCCAACAGGCGGGCCTCGTCCGGCGATATGGCAGCAAGTTCGAAGACGTCAGCATGTTTTCCCGCGACGTTCAGGGCCGTTCCGGACAGTCCCGCCATGCGGATCGGCACCGCTATGCCGCGCACACTCTTGCGCGGCACGAAGCCGCCCACGACACTGTAGAACGGGCCTTCGTGATCGATCGGTTTTTCATTCGCCCACAGGCGCTTCAGGAGCGTCAGATATTCGTCGACCCGCCGCCAGAAGGCGATATGGCTGGGCTGCTGGTCGGTATCGACCAGTCCGCGCGCAGGCACCCGAAGCGCGATTCGACCGCCGTGCCGAAGCTGCAACGCCGCCAGCCGGCGCGCTGCGCTAACCGGATCGAGTTCGCCAGCGCCGTGCGTCAGCACGATCTGCTGCTGTTCGATTCCAGCGACAGCGCGGTCGACAACACCAAGCGAGTTGCCCTGCTCGTCAGACAGCCAGGACTGAAAGCCTGCGCGCCACGCCGAACCGGGCGTGACCTTGCTTCCGACTGCATGCCTTTCAGCGGCAGCATTTGGTTGATCGGTACTTGCAGGGGATACAAAAGTGAACACAACGCTCATCACAACTTCTCCCTTGTTGTGGTGGACAGGCGGGCGGTTCAACTCCTCCGGAATTGCGGGCGGTCACCTCACCGCGTCAGTTCAGGGCACGAGCCCAAAGATGAAGGCGCTTGCAAAAAGGAAAGACACGGCGAAAACCGCATACGGCAGCAGCGCACCGCCAGCAGGCGACACTGAAATGCCACGGTGGCGGAACTTTCGTGTACCGGCCTGGGTCAGGAAATTCGCCATCGCGTCCTCCATTTCCCATTAGTCTATAAACTCAGTAGATTTTGTCGATTGCTATTTTTGAGACCGAATTGGGATGAATTTCTCAAAAATGACGGGCATGTCGAAGATTGTTCCCTATTGGACCGATGTGGGAAATTTGGCCCGCTCGAACCAGGGCGCACCAACGCTGTGGAGTCAGCCGCAACATCCGGCGCAATAATCCTAGCCTAACACGGCCGATTTTCGTATCACTCCGCCGCGCCCAAAAAGCGGCGCGATGCCCATGGAAAAGCCTCAGATGTTTGAAGACCTGCAGCCGGCGCCAACAGACAAGATTCTTGCCCTGATCGGACTCTACCGTGCCGATCCGCGTACCGATAAAGTCGACCTCGGCGTGGGCGTCTACAAGGATCGTAACGGCAAGACGGCTGTCATGCGGGCAGTGCGTGAGGCCGAAACGCGGCTTTTGCAGAACCAGGATACCAAGACCTATCTTGGCCTTGCCGGCGATCTCGCCTTCAACGAAGTGATGACCAAGCTGGTTTTCGGTGATAGCGCCGACCTCACCCGCATCCGCGCGGCACAGGCGCCAGGCGGCTCCGGCGCGCTGCGGCTGGCCGCCGAATTGCTGAAGCGTACCCGGCCGGGCGCCACGATCTGGATTTCCAACCCAACCTGGCCGAACCACATTCCCATGATGCGGGAAGCTGGGCTCACCATCGCCGAGTATCCCTATTTCGATGCGGCAAGCGGGTCTGTCCGCTTCGATGACATGCTGGCGACGCTGAAGACCGCCAAGCCGGGTGACGCTGTTTTGTTGCACGGTTGCTGCCACAACCCGACCGGTGCCAATCTCACCATCGAGCAGTGGGCGCAGGTGGCGGATCTGTTGGTGGAAGGCCACCTGTTGCCTTTTGTCGACATTGCCTATCAGGGTTTCGGTGAAGGTCTGGAAGCTGATGCCGCCGGCCTGCGTCTTATCGCCGGCAAGGTGCCCGAAATGCTGGTCGCTTCGAGTTGCTCCAAGAATTTCGCCGTTTATCGCGATCGTGTCGGGGCGGCGATGATCCTGGCCAAAAACGGCGCGGAAGCCGACATTGCGCTGAGCCACATGCTGGCAGCGGCGCGCACGCTCTATTCGATGCCACCGGATCATGGCGCTGCAGCGGTTCGCATCGTGCTGCAGGACGAGAAGCTGCGCGCCGACTGGGAGACCGAACTCGAGGAAATGCGCCAGCGCATGCTGCGGCTGCGCGTCGCTTTCGCGGAGGCTCTTCGCAGACAGTCCAATTCGGACCGCTTCGACTTCGTTGCGGAACACCGCGGCATGTTCTCGCGCCTTGGCCTGACGGAAGCTCAGGTCGACCGCCTTCGAACCGAGCATGGCGTCTACATGGTGGGCGACAGCCGCATCAATGTGGCCGGCCTGCCGGAGGATGGTCTGGACGACCTCGCGAAGGCGATCGTTTCGGTACTCGACTAGCGTATCGGCCCGGCGATCGAAGACGATTTTCCGGCAAGCACGACGGAGACGCAGCGCTCCAACCGGTTCTGCGAGATTGTGGACAAGAGGCCAATGCCACTCAGCGGCATTGGCCGTTCTGCTCGATGCGGATTAGGCTCAGGCCATGAAGCCCTCCAAGGACATCTCCCGCCTCATCGAGATCATGGCGGCCCTGCGTGCGCCCGTCACCGGATGTCCGTGGGACATCGAGCAGAATTTCTCGACCATCGCCCCTTATACGATCGAAGAAGCCTACGAGGTGGCCGACGCCATTGCGCGCAGTGATATCGACAATCTGCGCGAGGAGCTCGGCGACCTCCTGCTTCAGGTTGTCTACCACGCCCAGATGGCTGACGAACAAGGTGAGTTTGCCTTCGGCGATGTGGTCGAGGGCATCACCCGCAAGATGATCCGCCGCCATCCGCATGTCTTCGGCAGCGAAGAAGCCCGCAGTGCCGGAATGGCCAAGGGCATGTGGGAAAAGATCAAGGCGGAAGAAAAAGCGGAGCGCCGCGCCGAAAGGCTGGCGCGCGGCCTGGACCCTGAAGATCACGGCAAGGGTTTCCTGGACTCCGTGCCGGTTGCCCTGCCTGCGCTCACCAGGGCACTGAAGCTGCAGGAGAAAGCCGCACGCGTCGGCTTTGACTGGAGCGAAGCCGAACCGATCCTCGACAAGATCGAAGAGGAAATCGCGGAGTTGCGCGAAGCCCTGGACAAGGGCGACACCGCTTCGATCCGGGATGAATTCGGCGATATGCTGTTTGCCGTCGTCAATCTCGGCCGCCATCTCAAGGTCGATTCGGAAGCTGCCCTCTCCGGTACCAACGACAAGTTCCGCAAGCGCTTCCACTATGTGGAGCAGGCACTCGACACCTCCGGCAGCAGCCTGGAGAAAGCCTCGCTGGATGAGATGGAAGCACTTTGGCAGCAAGCCAAAGGTGCCGGCTGAAAACCTGGAGCAATGCCAGCAAAGGCGCAGCGGTTTGCGTCCGGAGTTATCTAAGACAAAGAGTTGGATGAATTTCCGTGAGAACCGGAGCCGACCTAGCGGCTCCACTCGGCCCGCTGGAGCACAACACGATATCCGTCCGGATCCTGGAAGCTGACGCCGACCTTGTCCCAATAGGGATTGAATGACGGAACCGGGTCAAAACCCGCCGATTTCATGGAAGCGACGGCATCCTCCCATATCGCCTGCTCGGGAAGGTAGAAGACGAGAAGGTGATCTTTCGACGGCGCTCGACCAGCAACCTCACCGTGCGCCTTCGTGAACTCCAGATGGTAGGGAGCTTTCGGGTGCCCCAATAGGATGCCGTCAAAGCCATTGTGATCATCGAAGCGCGCCAGAACCTGAAGGCCCAGCCCGTCTCTATAAAAGCGCAGCAAAGCTTCGAGATCATCGGATGGCCTTGCCACCCGCATCTTGGCGAGACTGGGCATATCAACCGCTCTTGCGTCGCAGCCGACCTTCAATCTCTTCGCGCGCGCTTTCGGTCGCCATCAGAGACAGGGAAACGCTGCCGTCTTCATTGTCCGTGCGCTTGACGACATCTCCGTTGCGGTAAAGCCAGTCGACCATGCCAAGTTGCGCGGGCTGCAAGGTGATCTCGACCGACTGCAGCTCACCCGATACTCGTGTTTCGATGAGCGCCTTGAGGGCATCAATGCCCTCTCCCGTCACCGCCGAAATGGCGATCGGCGGGCGTTTCGCATCGGTGCTTTCCGCCAGAAGGCGCTCCCGATTGCCCTCATCCAGCAGGTCGATCTTGTTCCAGACCTCGACGACACGATTGGTGTCGGCGGCATCGACGCCAAGATCGCCCAGGATGCGCTCGACATCTTCCGCCTGCGCGGCAGTATCCGGATCGGAGATGTCACGCAGATGGATGACCAGGTCAGCCTCAACCACCTCTTCGAGGGTGGCGCGGAAAGCAGCAACCAGATGGGTCGGCAGGTCGGAAATGAAACCAACCGTATCGGAAAGGATGATCGGCGTGCCGTGTGGCAAGCGCACCCGCCGCAATGTCGGGTCGAGTGTCGCAAACAGCATATCTTCTGCCAGCACGCCGGCGCCGGTCAGCTTGTTGAACAGTGTCGACTTTCCCGCATTGGTGTAACCGACAATCGCAACCACCGGAAAAGGCACTTTTTTTCGCTTGGCTCGATGCAGATCACGTGTGCGCCGTACCGTCTCCAGCTCACGCTTCAGCTTGATGATCTTCTCTTGCAACGCACGACGGTCGGCCTCGATCTGCGTTTCACCGGGGCCACCCAGGAAGCCGGCACCACCGCGCTGACGCTCAAGGTGGGTCCAGGATCGCACCAGACGACCCTTCTGATAGTTGAGATGCGCCAGTTCGACCTGCAGCGTACCTTCCTTGGTACGGGCACGTTCGCCAAAGATTTCAAGGATAAGGCCGGTCCGGTCCAGAACCTTGACGTTCAGTTCCTTCTCGAGGTTGCGTTGCTGCACTGGCGTCAGCGGATGGTCGATGATGGCGAGTTCGGCGCGTTTGTCCTTGACCGCCTCAGCCAGTTCAGAAACCTTTCCCGACCCCAGCAACGTAGCCGGCCGCGGGTCCGCGACGACGGCAATCGATGTCTGTACGGGATCGAGATCGATGGCGCGCGTCAGACCAACGGCCTCTTCCAGCCGCGCCTCGGGTGACCGTGCCAGCCGAACACGACCGGTATCGTCCTCTTGTCTTGTGTGATTCGGCAGTACGGGAACGACAACGAGGGCACGGGTTGCCTCTCCGGAGCCCGCGCCCTCATCATGTGCCGATTGCCCGCGGCCCTTCCGGCTCGCGTCGTCCTGCTTGGTCAATTAGCCGCCTTGGCTTTCCTCACCATCGAACATCTGAACCGGCTGGCTCGGCATGATCGTGGAAATGGCATGCTTGTAGACGAGCTGCGAATGCCCGTCGCGCCGCAGCAACACACAGAAATTGTCAAACGAGGTCACCACCCCGGTCAATTTCACGCCGTTGATGAGGAAGATTGTGAGTGGATTCTTGCTCTTGCGCACCGAGTTCAGGAACAGGTCCTGAAGATTTTGCGAACGCTCTGCCATTGTTCTTATCTTTCGCCGATCCCCTTCGGTATGCATGCCAGTGCGCCAAAATACTCGGCATATGTCAAGCTTGCAGACATGCTTGTCGTGAACAACGACAAGTAGAACGAGATGTATTGATGTCCATTCCTGTTGTGCCGGTTATCAGGCCGGACTTTTTTCCGCAACGTCAAAAAACGCCTGCCGCAACGAAAGTGTTATCGAGCCCGGATGACCATTGGCAACGGTATGTCCGTCAATGGCCACCACTGGCATGGCGATTGTCGTTGCCGAACTGATGAACGCTTCACGCGCTTCCTTGGCCTCGGCAACGGAAAAACCGCGCTCTTCAATCTTCAGGCCAAGCTTGGCCGCAACGTCAAATATCGTCGTACGGGTGATGCCTCGCAGGATCCCGTGATCCGCAGGTCGTGTCACCAGGACGCCGTCCTTCGTGACGATCCAGGCATTCGACGACCCACCTTCCTTGACGTTGTCGTTCTCGTCGACAAACCAGGCTTCCTGCGCTCCGGCTTCCTTCGCCTTTTGCTTGGCCAGCACGTTCGGCAACAGCCCGACCGACTTGATGTCGACACGGTCCCAGCGATTCTCCGGCACCGTGATGACCTTGATGCCATCTTCGGCGCGCTTGGCCGCAAGCGCCGGATTCACCTTCCTGGCGGTCACGACGAGCGACGACATCGTGTCTGCGGGAAACAAGAAGTCACGGCTGGCGACACCACGCGTCACCTGCACATAGACCAGGCCATTGAACACCTGGTTGCGCCTGACAACCTCGCGCAACACAATCTCGAGCGGCTTTCTGCCGACCGGCCATTCAATACGGAGTTCGCGCAGCGAGCGCTCAAGCCGGTCGAGATGGCGTTTCATGTCAACGATGAAACCGCGTGCCACCTCGCAGACTTCATAGACGCCATCGGCGAACTGGTAGCCACGATCCTCTATGTGAACAGCGGCATCGCGATGGGCGACATAGCGTCCGTTGACATAGGCAATGCGCGGCATGGCGAACTCTCTGAAATATCAGGTTTTCTTACGCGATTCCGATGACCGCGTATCGGACAAAGGCATGGTCCAGCCACCCCGCAATGGCTGGTCAAACGCCGAGAGACTTGAGCTTTCGATGCAAGGCGGATCGCTCCATGCCGATGAATTCGGCTGTTTTGGAGATGTTGCCGCCAAAACGATTGATCTGCGCGATCAGGTAGTCCTTCTCGAACTGCTCGCGGGCCTCGCGCAACGGCAGCGCCATGATGTGCTGGTCCGACTGGTTGGGGGTACGTGGCATCACATCGCCAATTTCCGACGGTAGCAGGTCGGCGGTGATCGGTGCCTCGACATCGTCACCGCGCGCCAGGATCATCAGCCGTTCGATGTTGTTGCGCAGTTGGCGCACATTGCCTGGCCAGTTGTGTGCCTGAAGCACCGCCATCGCGTCGTCGCCGATGCGGCGCGCTTTGATGCCCGCCTGCCTTGCGATCTGCTTGACGAAAGTATCGACCAGATAGGGAATATCCTCGCGTCGCTCCGCAAGCCCGGGCACCGCCACCGGCACGACAGCCAGGCGATGATAAAGGTCTTCGCGGAAACGTCCTTCGGCGATCATCGCCTCAAGATTTTGCGCGGTCGACGAGATGATACGGACGTCGACCTTGACGCGTTTGGTGCCGCCCACTCGCTCGAACTGTTGTTCAACCAGCACGCGCAGGATCTTGTTTTGCGTTTCGCGCGGCATATCGGCGACTTCATCGATGTAGAGAATGCCGCGATGCGCTTCCTCCAGCGCACCGACCTTGCGCTCCGTGCCATTCGATTCGGTACCGAACAGCTCGATCTCCATGCGCTCGGGCGTGATGTTGGCGGCGCTCAATGTCACGAACGGCCCGCTTTTGCGCGCCGACAAGGCATGAATGGCTCGCGCCGCCAGCTCCTTGCCCGAGCCCGATGGTCCCATGATCATGATGCGGCTGTTGGTCGGCGCGACACGCTCGATGGTCTGCCGCAACTGGCTCATCGCCGACGACATGCCAATCAGGTCGAACGTCTCGCCGCTTCGCTGCTTGAGGTCGGAAACCTCGCGCCGCAATTTGGACGTCTCCAGCGCACGCTCCGCGACGAGGATCAGCCGATCTGCCTTGAAGGGCTTTTCGATGAAATCGTAAGCACCACGACGAATGGCCGATACTGCGGTTTCGATGTTGCCGTGGCCGGAAATCATCACCACCGGCAGATTGGGATGCAGGGTCTTGATTTCGTCAAGCAGGGCCAGGCCATCGAGCCGCGAACCCTGCAGCCAGATGTCGAGGAAGATGAGACGCGGCGCGCGGTCGGCGATTGCCGCCAGCGCACTGTCCGCATCGTGAGCCGTACGGGTTTCGTGGCCTTCGTCGCTCAGGATACCCGCCACCAGTTCACGGATGTCTTCTTCGTCGTCGACGATCAGAATATCAGACGCCATTACCGACCTTCTCAGTTTCTCGTTCGTTTTCCGCCATCGCCCGGCCACGCGGTGCCGCACCGGCAGGAAGGATGATGCTGATCATGGCCCCTCGCCCACCGTGGAAGTCGGCAGGGGCATCGTGCAGTTCCAGTCGCCCGCCATGGTCTTCCACGATCTTTTTGACGATCGCGAGGCCAAGCCCGGTGCCTTTCTCGCGCGTCGTCATATACGGCTCGAGCAACCGCCCCCGGTTTTCACGCGGAAGTCCCTTGCCGTTGTCGATCACGTCGACCCGGATCGAGCCATCGACATGAGCGGCCTGAACACGGATCACGCCCTTTTCACCCGGTGCGCGTTCGAGCCCTTCCATGGCCTCAGCGGCATTCTTGATGACATTGCCGAATGCTTGCGACAGCAGTCGGTTGTCGAAGGTGCCTTTGAGCGGCTCGTCGCCGAAGGAACGTTCGAATGCGATGTCGGACTGGCTGACTTCCACCAGGAACGAGGCCTCGCGCAACGGCTCGCGCAAATCGATTGCTTTCATTTCGGGCTTGGGCATGCGCGCAAACGACGAGAACTCGTCGACCATGCGCCCGATATCCTCGACCTGCCGGATGATGGTGTCCGTGCATTGGTCGAAGACTTCACGGTCTTCGGTGATGACTTTGCCGTAACGACGCCGGATGCGTTCGGCCGAAAGCTGGATCGGCGTCAGCGGATTCTTGATTTCATGGGCGATACGCCGGGCAACGTCGGCCCAGGCTGAGGTGCGCTGTGCCGTGACCAGATCGGTGATGTCGTCCACGGTCACGACATAGGACTTCTCGCCCTCATAGGCCTCGTCCTCGTCTTCCTCAATCGTCACCTGGACGTTGAAAGTTCGTTCGGCGCCGGCGCGGAAGAAGGTCACCTGCTCACGATAAACCGGTTTGCCGGATTTGCGGCCGATCTCCAGCACGCGCCCGACATGCGGCAGCACGGCGGACAGATTCTGGCCCAGCGCAGTCTCGGACGACATCGCCAGCATCGCCTCGGCCGACTTGTTGACAATGGTGATCGTGCCAAAGGGATCGACACCGACAACGCCCGAAGTCACACCCGCCAGAACCGCTTCCGAGAACCGCAGCCGCTCGTCGGCCAGGTCCTTGGCGGTCAGGATTTCGTTGCGCTGGGATTTCAACTCCAGCAGCATCTTGTTGAAGGTATCTCCCAGATGCGCAACGTCGCCGTCCGAATTGCGGACTGGCACCGAGACATCGAGATTTCCGGTCGCCACCTCGTCGGCTGCGCCAATCAGCTGGCGAATCGGACGCACGAGACGATCCGCCACTGCAATACCTGTCCAGATGGCGGACAGGATTACGATGAGCGTCAGCGACATGTAAGGCAGTGCAAATGCGACCTGCGAGAACCCTCGATTGGTTTCTAGACCGCGATACTCCGCGGTATTTGCCCGCACGATCTCCCGCGCCCTGATCACCTCGGGGTCAACCACGCGAATGGTGTAGAGGTAGAGCCCCTCGATTTCCTTCAGCTTGATGATTGCGCCCATGATGTTGCGCGTGCGCGGCTCGATCAGCAGCGGCTTGCCGTCCACCGCCTGCTTGACTGCCCCGTCAGGCGGCCCAGGCATCGGGAAGTCGACACCTGTCTTGGCGCTCATCACGAAGGAGCCGTCTTCCTTGACCAGCGCGGCATGGGCAAGGCCACGGCCGATCGCTTCCTTGTTCATCAGGTCCAGGAAGCCGCCTCGGTCGAGCCCGTAGAGCGTACGCGAGCTGTCCAGGTCGTAAGCCATGGACAAGGTCGTGCCCTGCAGGTTGCGTGCATTTTCCTGGACATAGGCTTCCGCAATCGAAAGCGACGAATTGATGATGGTCTTGGTGCGGATCTCGAACCAGCGATCGAGACCGATGTTCAGCGTGATGGCAGCAATGATGGCCACCAGGATCGCCGGAACGGCTGCCACCAGTGCGAACATCAGGACGATGCGCACATGCAGACGAGAGGCCGCCTTGCCGACGCGACGCGCCGCGATGATTCGTTGTGCTTCGCGGGCAACGAGCGCCACGAGGAAGAAGATGAACAGCGCATTGAGGCCGATCAGCCACAACGTCGTTGTTCGATCAGGCGTGATCGGTGTCGCCCCGACCAGGATCGCGAAGGAAACCGCGGCTGTAAGCAGGGCGCCGATGATCGCGATGATGCCGGGAAGCGCCATCAGCCGCCTGGCCTCCTGCACACCGGATCGTCGAAACAATGGTCCGCTCAATGGTATGGCCTGCTCAGCCATTTCGCCGCTTGCTGTCATGGTTGCGTAGCATCTATGCAACGCATTGTGGCGAATATGCAACAAGACGTCCGATCACAAAAATCTTTCGACGTCTCATCAACTGGTTTTTGATGGACTAGTGCGATTTGGTCATTGCGGAACTGGACTAGGCCTGCCGCGCCCCGCGGTAGACGTTGACACCAAGATCACGAATCTTCTTGCGCAGGGTGTTGCGATTGAGGCCGAGCAGGTCGGCAGCGCGGATCTGGTTGCCACGTGTCGCCGTCATGGCGGCCAGCACGAGCGGATGTTCGACTTCCTCCAGAATGCGCTGGTACAGTCCTGATGGCGGCAACTCGTCGCCAAAGGACGTGAAATAGCGCTGAAGGTAGTGTTCGACGGCCTGGCTGATGGACAGGTCATCGGGGATCAGGACATTGGTATTGGGCACGGCAGGTGCCTCGCCGGTCTTCAGTTCTGCATCGATGATCTCGGCTGATATCTCGTCCTGCGGATAAAGCGCGGCCAGCCTCCGCACCAGATTTTCCAGTTCGCGCACGTTGCCTGGCCACGGATAGCGCTTCATCAATTCCACGCCGGCCGGCGCGATGCGCTTGGCTTGCAACCCATCCTTGGCACCGAGCTTGAAGAAATGCCGCACCAGGTCCGGAATGTCCTCGGCACGTTCACGCAGCCCGGGAAGCCGCAGTGGCACGACATTGAGACGATAGAACAGGTCTTCGCGAAACAGGCCCTGGTTGATCAGCGTGCGCAGATCCTTGTTGGTAGCCGCCACGATACGCACGTCCGTCTTGATCGGCGTGCGCCCCCCGACGGTCGTATACTCGCCTTGCTGCAGCACGCGCAGCAGCCGTGTCTGTGCCTCCATCGGCATGTCGCCGATCTCATCGAGGAACAAGGTGCCACCCTCGGCCTGCTCGAAGCGACCGGTGGAGCGGTTCTGCGCGCCGGTGAAGGCGCCCTTCTCATGGCCGAACAGCTCCGATTCGATCAGGTCGCGCGGAATCGCCGCCATGTTGATGGCGACGAACGGGCCGCCACGACGACGGCCATATTCATGCAGGGCGCGCGCCACCAGTTCCTTGCCGGTGCCGGATTCACCGCTGATCATGACGGTCAGGTCGGTCTGCATCATGCGGGCAAGCATGCGGTAGATGTCCTGCATGGCCGCCGAGCGACCGACGAGCGGCATCGTTTCGGGCTGATCGTCAGGACGGATGTCGGCCTTGGGACGGCGTGGTTCTGCCATCGCCCGGGCGACGATGTTGAGCAGTTCGGTCAGATCGAACGGTTTCGGCAGATACTCATAGGCGCCGGCCTCGGAGGCACGGATGGCAGTCATGAAGGTGTTCTGCGCGCTCATGACGACAACCGGCAGTTCCGGTCGCGCCTTCTTGATGCGGGGCAGCATGTCGAAGGCGTTTTCGTCAGGCATCACCACATCAGTGATGACAATGTCACCTTCGCCTGCGGCAACCCAGCGCCAGAGCGTCGACGCGTTGGAGGTCACCCGCACCTCGTGACCGGCGCGCGACAGCGCCTGGTTGAGCACGGTGCGGATAGCTGCGTCATCATCGGCGACGAGAATAGTGCCGCGCGTACTCATGGACGATATCCTTCATGGCTTTCCGCTGTTGGCTCCTTCCAGGCAGGCAGGAGCACGCGGAAGGTGGTACCGCGCGGTGTCGACTCACATTCGATGATCCCGCCATGTTCGCCGACGATCTTGGCAACCAGTGCCAGCCCCAGGCCGGAACCGTTCGGCTTCGTGGTGATGAAAGGATCGAACAGGATTGGCAGTATGTCCTCCGACACGCCGGAGCCGTTGTCATGCACACAGAATTCCAGTGGCAGCGACACGCGGTCCTGGGTACCGGGCACGGAGACGCGAATGCCGGGGCGGAAAGCGGTGGTCAGCGTGATCTCGCCGAGCGGGTCCGAACCGATCGCTTCAGCGGCGTTCTTGACGAGGTTCAGAAACACCTGGATAAGCTGGTCACGGTTGCCGTAAACTGAAGGCAACGAAGGATCATAGTCTTCTACGACCTTGATTCGATTAGCGAAACCGTTTCTGGCGATCGCCTTCACATGATCGAGGACCACGTGGATATTGACCGGATATCGGTCGATCGGTCGCTCATCGGAAAACACTTCCATGCGATCGACCAGCGATACGATGCGGTCGGTCTCATCGGTGATCAGTCGCGTCAGTGCGCGATCCTCATCCGAAGCGGAAAGCTCGAGCAACTGCGCGGCACCGCGGATGCCAGAGAGTGGGTTCTTGATCTCATGCGCCAGCATTGCCGCCAGGCCGGTAACGGAACGTGCCGCACCGCGATGCGTCATCTGCCGATCGATCTTGTCGGCCATCGAGCGTTCCTGAAACATCACCACCACCGAATCCGGAAATTCTGGCACCGGCGCGGCATAAAGATCGACAACCTTTTCGATGCCGAGGCGTGGTGAGGAAACATCGACACGATATTCATTGACCGGCGTGCGGCGGTCGCGCACTTGATCCACAAGAGCCAGCAACGGGCTGCCAAAGGGGATGAGTTTGGCCAACGTGTTGCGTGCCAGCATGGTCGCGCTGGAGCGGAAGAAGTCTTCGGCATCGGCATTGGCGTAGGTGATGTGGCCCTCCGGCCCGACCATGATCACCGGACGGCGAATTGTATTGAGAAGAATCTGCGCGGCGTCAGCCATATCCGCGACTGCGGTCGTCGCGATGGTCATGCCGCGCTCCTGATTTCACCGGACTGCATGCTGTCTGAAAACACCGTACGCAACAGCTTCACGACATTGGCAGGGTCGAACGAAGTCAGGATGTCTTTGCGCAGAACTGCGGGCGTGGCTTCTGCGTGTCGATCCAGATACCAGCCGAGATGTTTTCTGGCCTGCCTCAGACCACTCTCAATGCCGTAAAGTGCAAGCATGTCTTCATAGTGCGCGACAACATAGTCGGCGAATTCAGTGCCTGCCTTTGGCAGACCTGAAACTTCGGTCCCTGCAGCGGCAGCCGCGATCGTGCCCGCAGTCCACGGCGCGCCGTAGTGACTGCGGCCGGCCATCACGGCGTCTGCGCCGGATTGTTCGAGGATAGCGACCGCATCGGCGGGCGTCGCGACATCGCCATTGGCAACGACAGGTATCGACACGGCTTCCTTCACGCGTGCGATCGCGCGCCAATCGGCCTTGCCCTGGTAGAACTGGCAGCGGGTGCGGCCATGGATCGTCACCATGCTCACCCCGGCTTGCTCCGCGCGGCGGGCAAGCATCGGCGCGTTCAAGGCCTCCTCATCCCACCCCAACCGCATCTTCACCGTGACCGGCACCTTCACCGCATCGATCACCGCCTCGATCAAGGACAGCGCGTGGTCAAGGTCACGCATCAGCGCCGAGCCGGCATAGCCGCCGGTTACCTTCTTGGCCGGGCACCCCATGTTGATGTCGATGATGTCGGCGCCCTCGCCCGCAGCAATGCGCGCAGCTTCCGCCATATGCACCGGTTCGCGCCCGGCAAGCTGCACCATATGGACCGGCAAACCGGAATGGCGGATACGTAGGTCGAACCCTTCCCTGCCCCGCGCCAGTTCACCGCTCGCCACCATTTCTGAAACGACGAGACCCGCACCATGCGCATAAGCGCGCTTGCGAAACGGCTCGTCAGTGATCCCGGACATTGGCGCCAGGAAAACACGATTGCGTACAGCAACCCCGCCGACAACGAGCGGCAAGGCGAGCTTGTTCGGATAGGTCATGCACAAAAACCAAGCAACGTCTGTCTTTGCCTATTCACTAGCCAGATCGAGATGATTGTGCAATGCAGAATGAACATGCATTGCGGCTTATTTGGGAAAATGCTGGCCTTCCTCTTCGCCCGCGACTAAGCCTCTGCGCATGAGGGAACCGAGCGCAATCAGGGCTGTGTCCGCCGATGGCGGCGTTGCCGCCGTCATCGTTGCGGCAGGCCGCGGCGAGCGTGCCGGCCAGTCTGACGGCCCCAAGCAATACCGCCACATTGGCGGCCGCGCCATCCTTGCCCGCACACTGGAGACGTTCCTTTCGCATCCGCGCATTGGCCAGATCGTCATCGTCATCCACAGTGATGACCTGGAATTGCTGCAAAAGGCAGTTGGGGATCGTCTTGCTGGTGTCACAGTCGTCACCGGTGGCCGAACTAGGCAGGATTCTGTCCGGCTTGGCCTCGTCGCCCTGGACCATAAGACACCGGAAAAAGTGCTCATCCACGATGCGGTGCGGCCTTTTGCCGATAGCGATCTCATCGATCGCGTCATCGACGTGATTGGTGTTGGCCAGGGAGCACTTCCTGCTCTTCCCGTGGCCGACACGTTGAAACGTGAAAGCCGGGACGGCACCATCGGCGAGACGGTACCGCGTGCGGGCCTGCATGCGGCACAGACGCCGCAAGGCTTTCCCTTCCGCGCCATTCTGGTAGCGCACGAGAAGGCGCATCAGGCAGGCCGGGACGATTTCACCGACGACGCGGCCATCGCCGAATGGGCACGGCTACCGGTCAAGATCGTCGCCGGTTCACCTGACAACGTAAAACTAACCTGGGCACGGGATATCGTCATGGCGGATCAGCGATTGAATGGTGCGCGCTCGAGCTTCCCGGACATCCGTACCGGCAATGGCTACGACGTGCACGCCTTTGAGGCCGGCGACCACGTGACACTGTGTGGGGTTGCCATTCCGCACGACCGCAAGCTGTCCGGCCATTCTGACGCCGATGTCGGCCTGCATGCCTTGACCGACGCACTGCTCGCCACCTGCGGCGCAGGCGACATCGGCACGCATTTCCCGCCTTCTGATCCGCAATGGAAAGGGGCAGCCTCACGCTTGTTCGTCGAGCATGCAGCCAGGATCGTGCGGGCTCGTGGCGGACGCATCGCCAATGCCGACATCACCCTCATCTGTGAGGCACCGCGCGTCGGCCCTCACCGTGAAGCGATGACAGCCGCACTCTGCGAGATGCTGGGCATTGCTGCCGAACGCATCTCGATCAAGGCGACGACGAACGAAAAGCTCGGTTTCGTCGGCCGCGAGGAAGGCATCGCCGCGATTGCCACGGCGAGTGTCGTCTATCCCGGCGAGGTGCCGGAATGAGCGAACTCACGCAGCTGGCCGACCGTTTTCTGAAAGCCTGCATGTCACGCAAGATCATGGCGGCAACCGCCGAAAGCTGCACCGGTGGCATGATCGTTGCGCATCTGACTGACATCGCCGGCTCATCCGCGGTCGTTGATCGCGGTTTCGTCACCTATTCGAACGATGCCAAGATGGACATGCTGGGGGTCAGTGCATCCACCCTGGAAGCCTTCGGCGCCGTGTCGTCCGAAACGGCGCTGGAGATGGCCGCCGGCGCACTGTCCCGGTCGCGTGCCGGCATTGCCCTGGCTGTGACCGGCGTTGCCGGCCCCGACGGCGGCTCGCCGGAAAAGCCTGTCGGTCTCGTGTGGTTTGGCCTGGCAGTCAAAGGCCAGCCGACCATCTCGGAGTGCCGCATATTCGACAATCGAGGCCGCGACTTCGTCCGCCGCGAGACGGTTCGGCATGCGCTTGAGATGGGGCTCAAAGCTCTCGCCGGCTGAAAACACACTTCGTCATCAACCGTGCGAAGCCGTGTTTTCAAACATCCTTCCCATAAATCACGTCAGCACGCTTTTCGAACGCTTCGGAGAACATGCGGAAGGCCCGGTCGAACATCGTGCCCATCATGGCGCCCAGAATACGGCTCTTGAACTCGTAGTCGATGAAGAAGCGCACGAAGCAGCCATCGCTCGCCGGCTCGAAACCCCATATGTTGCTGAGGTATTTGAACGGGCCGTCGATGTATTTGACATCGATGATGCGGTCATTCGGCTTCAGCAGCACCTGCGTCGTGAAGGTCTCGCGGATCGCCTTGTAGCCGACACTCATATCGGCGATGAGCACAGTGCGGCCGTCGCGTTCGCGACTTGAACGCACGGTTAAAGCCTCGCATAAGGGCACAAACTGCGGGTATTTCTCCACATCGGCGACCAGCGCGAACATCTGATCCGGGCTGTGGGATACGCGGCGCGTCGCCTCGAATTTCGGCATGAAACCGCCTTATCGGGCGGTTTTCTTGAGCTGTTCTTCGCGCGCAGCGCGCAGCCGGGCGAAATCCTCGCCGGCATGATGCGAGGAGCGCGTCAGCGGGCTCGAAGCCATCAGCAGGAACCCCTTGCTCTTTCCGACGATCGCGTAGGACTGGAATTCCTCCGGCGTGACGAACTTCTTCACCGGATGGTGCTTCTTCGAAGGCTGCAGGTATTGGCCGATGGTCATGAAGTCGACATCGGCCGAACGCAGATCATCCATCAGTTGCAGAATCTCATGACGCTCCTCGCCGAGCCCGACCATGATGCCGGACTTCGTGAAGATTGAAGGGTCGAGTTCCTTCACCCGCTGCAGGAGACGGATCGAATGGAAATAGCGGGCACCCGGACGGACTGTCAGGTAGTTTGACGGCACGGTTTCGAGATTGTGGTTGAACACATCAGGCTTGGCCGCCACGACGATTTCCAGCGCGCGCGCTCCATCCTTGCGCAGGAAGTCCGGCGTCAAGATTTCGATCGTGGTCGTCGGCGCAGCCGCCCGAATGGCGAGAATGACATCGGCGAAATGCTGCGCGCCACCGTCTTCGAGATCGTCACGATCGACCGAAGTGATCACGACATGGGAAAGACCCATCGTCTTGACGGCTTGCGCCACGCGGTTCGGTTCGTCAGCGTCGAGTGCGGTCGGGATACCGGTTGCGACATTGCAGAAAGCGCAGGCCCGCGTGCAGATCTCGCCCATGATCATGAAGGTGGCGTGTTTCTTTTCCCAGCATTCGCCGATGTTGGGACAGCCGGCCTCTTCGCAGACCGTGACCAGCTTGTGCGATTTCACGATCTCGCGCGTTTCGGCATAACCCTTGGAGACCGGCGCCTTGACGCGAATCCAGTCCGGCTTGCGCAGCACCTCCTGGTCAGGCCGATGCGCCTTCTCCGGATGACGGGGGCGCGGCTTGTTGGCGACGAGATCGAGAACGGTGACCATCTGATCTTTCCTGCATCTCCCCGAAACCTTCGGAGTCGGAGACTGGGTACAAGCCTCATCTAAGGCTTTTCGGCTGGAAGAAAAAGACCGTGGCGACGCATGCTGCCACGGTCATTTTTGCATTCCTATGCGTTCAGCACCCGTCCATAGGCGTCGAGCACGCTTTCCTTCATCGTTTCCGACAGGGTCGGATGCGGGAAGATGGTGTGCATCAGCTCTTCCTCGGTGGTTTCGAGGTTCATCGCCACGACGAAGCCCTGGATCAGCTCTGTCACTTCAGCGCCGACCATATGAGCGCCAAGCAGCTGGCCCGTCTTCTTGTCGAAGATCGTCTTGACCAGCCCCTGGTCCTCGCCGAGCGCGACGGCTTTGCCGTTGGCGACGAACTGGAAGCGGCCGACACGAATATCTTTGCCCTGTTCTTTGGCCTTGGCCTCAGTCAGGCCAACCGATGCCACCTGCGGACTGCAATAGGTGCAGCCCGGGATCTTCAGCTTGTCCATCGGATGGACATGAAGGCCGGCGATCTTCTCCATGCAGATCACCGCCTCATGCTCGGCCTTGTGAGCCAGCATGGGCGGCCCGGCGACGTCGCCAATGGCATAGATGCCTGGGACATTGGTGCGGCAGAATTCGTCGATGACGATGGCGCCACGGTCGATCTTCACGCCGACAGTCTCCAGACCGAGATTTTCGGTGTTGCACTGGACGCCAACCGCGGAAATCATCCGGTCAGCGGTAATCGTCTGGGTCTTGCCTTCCTTGCCCTCGACTGTCGCCGTAACGGAATTGGCACCCTTCTCCACCTTGGTGACCTTCGTCTCGAGCAGGATCTTCATACCTTGCTTTTCGAGCTGCTTTTTCGCCCAGGTGGAAATCTCGGTGTCTTCCACCGGCATGATCTGCGGCATGATCTCGACCACCGTCACGTCGACGCCCATGGTGCGATAGAAAGACGCGAATTCAATACCAATGGCGCCCGAGCCCATGACCAACAGCGATTTTGGCATCTGTTGCGGTACCATGGCCTCGAAATAGGTCCAGATCAGCTTGCCGTCCGGCTCGATGCCGGGCAGCGCGCGTGGGCGTGCACCGGTGGCGATCACGATGTGTTTGGCTGTATAGGTGCCCTCGCCCTTGGTGCCCTTCGGGATCGGCCCCATTGGCTCCATCGGCTTCTTGGATGACTTGCCGACGACGATCTCGCCCGGCTTGGTGATCTTGGCTTCCCCCCAGATCACGTCGACCTTATTCTTCTTCATCAGGAAGCCGACGCCGTTGTTCATGCGCTGGGCGATGCCGCGTGAGCGGTCGACGATACCCTTGAGGTCGGGCTTGATCGTGCCTTCGAGTGTCAGGCCATAACTCTTGGCGTGCTCGGCATAATGGAAGATTTCGGCCGAACGCAGCAGAGCCTTGGTCGGAATACAGCCCCAGTTGGAGCAGATGCCGGCCAGATGCTCCCGTTCGACGATCGCCGTCTTGAAACCGAGCTGCGCGGAACGGATGGCTGCGATATAGCCGCCCGGACCGGAACCGATGATGATGACGTCGTAGTTGTCAGCCATGTTCTTCCTGCCTTCTTGTCAAGCGGCGCTGCGTGTCAGCAGCACCCAGTCATGTTCCTTGCTGTCACCGGACAGCGGTACGGCCTGCCGTCGCGTCACCTCGGCAAATCCATGCGATTTGTAAAGCCCGAGTGCCGTTTCGTTGTGGCTCTCGGTGATCAGGCTAATCGGAAGCCCGGCACCACGTGCGATCTCGTGCAGCAGCAGCCGCTTGCCCAAACCCTTGCCGCGGAGGTGGCGATAGACCCCCAGACTGTCAATGAACCAGTGCCCAACCAGCGTCTTCTGCAAGGCCAGGATCGGTTCGATCACCGGATGCGGGGCCGCTTCATCGACGATCAACGGATCGATTGCATGACCAATGATCACGCCGGCGATTTCGTCATCGAATGTTGCGACGCTGCTATCTCGCCAGGCCGCGCGTTCGGTGTCGGAGCGCATGAAGCAACGACCCTGCTCGAACGCCGTCTCTTTGCTTCCGTCAAGCACAGCGCCATACCAGAACCAGGATGCGAAACCGTGCGAACTCACATCAACCAAAATGGCGAGTTCTGCTGCATCGCTCCGCTTCGCTGGTCGGATGAATATCTCCTCCGACACGATCAAAGCTCCAGTATGTCGCGCACTTTCGGCGCCAGGGCGGCACCGATGCGACGGGTGTTTTCGGCATCGAGATGGATACCGTCCAGCGGTGTTGCCTCTGCAACCGTGCCGGCGTCGAAGAAACCGCAATTCGCCTCTGTGGCAAGTGCTGCATAGAATTGCGCGAGCTTGCGCGATTCCGCGATGCTCTCTCCATACATGGCGGAGAAATTGATGTCCGTGGTCTCCCTGACAGCAGGCGGCGACACCAGCAGGATTTTGGGTGCCGTAGCTGCCATCGGATAGACGAGACGGCGCACGATATCGATCAGCCGTCCCATGCCTTGCCTGGCGCCGATTGCGCGGCCGCAGATGAACGACTTCATGTCGTTGGTGCCAAGCAGCAGGATGATCAGGTCGAGCGGTGCATGCGATGCAAGGATCATCGGCAGCGTGCGGGCACCGTTGCGGTCGCAATCGGCCACATGGTCGTCGAAGGCCGTAGTGCGGCCGTTCAACCCTTCTGGAATGACCCGCGCCGCGCCGCCAAGCTCCGCCTGCAGCACGCTCGGCCAACGATCTTCGAACGCATGGCGGCCTTGACCCGCGGCATCGTAGCCCCAGGTCAAGGAATCGCCGTAGCAAAGCACGGTCCTCATATGCCGCCCTACTGCGGTTGTCAGACCAGCATGGTCATCGGGTTTTCGATGATGCGCTTGAAGGCGCCGAGCAGTTCGGCTCCCAGCGCACCGTCAACGGCACGGTGATCGGTCGACAGCGTCACCGACATGACGGTGGCGATCCTGATCTCGCCGCCCTTCACCACTGCACGTTCCTCACCTGCGCCAACCGCCAGGATCGTCGCATGCGGCGGGTTGATGACGGCGGCGAAGTCCTTGATGCCGAACATGCCAAGGTTCGACACCGCCGTGGTGCCGCCCTGATATTCCTCCGGCTTCAGCTTGCGATCACGCGCCCGCCTGGCCAGGTCCTTCATCTCGTTGGAGATCACCGACAGCGTCTTCTGGTCGGCCTTGCGCACAATCGGCGTGATCAGCCCGCCCGGGATCGACACAGCCACGCCGACATCGGCATGCTTGTGCTTGACCATGGCACTATCCGTCCACGACGCATTGGCATCCGGCACGGCGACCAGCGCCTGTGCCATCGCCTTGATGATCATGTCGTTGACCGAGAGCTTGTAGGCAGGGACATCGCCCTTTTCGGTCTTCTTCATCGGGGCGGCGGCATTGAGCTCGGAGCGCAGCTTCAACAGCGCGTCCAGCTCGCAGTCGAGGGTGAGGTAGAAATGCGGGATGGTCGACTTCGCCTCGACCAGACGCCGGGCGATGGTCTTACGCATATTGTCGTGCGGGACCAGGTCGTAGGAGCCCTGTTCGAACAGCTTGAGCACCGCTTCGTCCGACATCGGCTTGACCGCAGGCGCGGCAGCCCCCGGAGCGGCAGTTGCAGGTGCTGCAGCGGGAGCAGCAGCCTTGGTCACGCCACCACCGGCGATCGCCGCCTCGACATCGGCCTTCACCACACGCCCATGCGGGCCCGAACCGGTGACAGCTGCGACATCGACGCCGGCATCCTTTGCGATGCGGCGAGCCAGCGGCGAAGCGAAGGTGCGTTCTCCGGCGGTGGCCGGCGCGGCTCCGTTGCCAGCTGGTTTCGGTGCGGCAGGTGTCGCGGCAGTCTCAGCCTTTGCAGCTTCGGCTTTAGGGGCTTCGGCCTTTGCTTCTGCCTTGGGAGCCTCTGCTTTGGCAGGCGCGGCATCGCCGCCCTTGGCGGCAGCGCCTGCGTCCTCGCCTTCCGCAGCCAGGATGGCGATCACGGCATTCACCTTCACGCCCTCGCTACCGGCTGGAACAACCAGTTTGGCAACGGTGCCTTCATCAACGGCTTCGACTTCCATCGTCGCCTTGTCGGTTTCGATTTCGGCGATCACGTCGCCCGGTGAGACCTTGTCGCCTTCCTTGACCAGCCACTTGGCGAGATTGCCCTCTTCCATCGTTGGCGAGAGGGCCGGCATGGTGATGTTGATCGGCATTTTTCCTCCTCAGTTCCGCCCGGTCAGCGAACGGTGCTGGATATTGAACTGCTCCGACATTCTGCCGCGATAGCCTTCTTCCAATGCCTGAAGCGTCTCGATTTCACGGATGCCATCCTGTTCCAGCCTCATCCTGGCAATGTGCATGGCGACATCAGCGAGCACCATGCCCCAGTTGTGAGCGTTTGGTCCAAAGAGGTCTTGCATCGTGACGACCGCGTCCGAACCAATCCAGACGCGGAGCAATTCATCGAACTCGCTATTCTCGGCGACTACCGCGGGAACTTCTAGTTCGCGCACCATCTGGTTAACCCCGGTACGTCACCGCTTTCACCGCCTCGATCACTTCCGCGACATTGGGCAGCGCCAGCTTTTCAAGGTTGGCCGCATAAGGCATCGGCACGTCCTTGCCGGCGATGGTGATGACTGGCGCGTCGAGATGGTCGAAGGCCCGGCGCGACACTTGGTTGGCGATGAAGTCGCCGACCGAGGACTGCGGGAATCCCTCTTCCACGGTGACCAGGCGATTGGTCTTTTTCACCGAGGTGATGATGGTATCGAGATCCATCGGCCGGATGGTCCTGAGATCGATGATTTCGGCATCGATGCCCAGCTTCGCAAGTTCCGCCTCGGCCTTGACCGCGTAGGTCATGCCAATGCCCCAGGAGACGATGGTGACATCCTTGCCCGCCTTGTGGATGCGCGCCTTGCCGATCGGCAGAACGAAATCATCCAGCTTCGGCACGTCGAAGGAGTGACCGTAGAGGATTTCGTTTTCCAGGAAGATGACCGGGTTGGGATCGCGGATCGCGGCTTTGAGCAGGCCTTTCGCATCGGCTGCGCTGTAGGGCTGCACAACCTTGAGGCCTGGAATGTGGCTGTACCAGGCGGCGTAGTCCTGGCTGTGCTGCGCCGCAACGCGGGAAGCCGCACCGTTCGGACCACGGAACACGATCGGCGCGCCCATCTGGCCGCCGGACATATAGAGCGTCTTGGCAGCAGAATTGATGATCTGGTCGATCGCCTGCATGGCGAAGTTGAAGGTCATGAACTCGACGATCGGCTTCAGGCCTGTCATGGCCGCACCGACACCGACACCGGCAAAACCGTGCTCGGTGATTGGCGTATCGACCACGCGCTGCGGTCCGAATTCCTGCAGCAGGCCCTGGGTGATCTTGTAGGCACCCTGGTATTCGGCGACCTCCTCGCCCATGACGAAGACGTCCGCGTCGCGGCGCATCTCTTCAGCCATGGCGTCGCGCAATGCTTCGCGAACGGTGGTCGAGACCATTTCGGTACCGGTTGGAATATCGGGATCGGCGGCCACCTCGGTTTTGGGCGCTGCAGCAACAGGGGTAGCAGCAGCGCTCGATGCCGGAGCAGGAGCCGGCTCGGCGACGGCGGGCGCCTCGGCCTTCGCCGGAGCGGCGGCCTTGCCGATATCGCCGGCGCTTTCACCTTCCTGCAGGAGGACCGCAATCGGCGTGTTGACCTTGACGCCGTCCGAACCGGCAGCGATCAGAATCTTTCCAAGCGTACCTTCGTCGACAGCTTCCACTTCCATGGTCGCCTTGTCGGTCTCGATTTCGGCAATGACGTCGCCGGGGGCGATCTTGTCACCCTCGTTCTTCAGCCATTTCGACAGATTGCCCTCTTCCATTGTCGGCGAGAGCGCGGGCATGAGAATTTCGATCGGCATGGTCGCACCCTCCCCTATACCAGAATGTCCGTCCACAGCTCGGAAACATCCGGCTCGGGATCGGTCTGCGCAAAGTCGGCGGCATCGGCGACGATGTCGCGCACTTCCTTGTCAATGGCCTTCAGATCGTCCTCGCTGGCCCATTTCTTGGCCGCGAGACGAGCCTTGATCTGTTCGATCGGATCATGCTCAGAGCGCATTTTCTGCACTTCTTCCTTGGTGCGATACTTGGCCGGATCGGACATGGAGTGACCGCGATAGCGATAGGTCTCCATCTCGAGGATGATCGGCCCATTGCCGGAGCGGCACCAGTTGGTGGCGAGATCGCCTGCGGCCTTGACCGCGCGCACATCCATGCCGTCGACCTGGATACCCGGGATACGGAACGACAGGCCTCGCTGCGAGAAATCGGTTTCGGCCGACGAACGCGATACCGACGTGCCCATGGCATAACGGTTGTTCTCGATCACGTAGATGACCGGCAGCTTCCACAGCGAAGCCATGTTGAAGCTTTCGTAGACCTGGCCCTGGTTGGCGGCACCGTCCCCGAAATAGGTCACCGAGACGTTCTTGTTGCCGCGATACCTGTTGGCAAAGGCAAGGCCGGTGCCCAGCGAAACCTGCGCGCCGACAATGCCGTGACCGCCGTAGAAATTCTTCTCCTTGGAGAACATGTGCATCGAACCGCCCTTGCCCTTGGAGTACCCCCCACGGCGTCCGGTCAGTTCGGCCATCACGCCGCGCGGGCTCATCTCCATCGCCAGCATGTGGGCATGGTCGCGATAGGCAGTGATCATCTGGTCGCCGTCGATAAGCGACATCTTGAGGCCGGTGACGACCGCCTCCTGGCCGATATAGAGATGGCAGAAACCGCCGATGAAACCCATGCCGTAGAGCTGGCCGGCCTTTTCCTCGAAGCGACGCATCAAAAGCATCAGGCGGTACGCCGAAAGCTCCTGCTCCTTGGTGAACTCCAGGGGCTTCGGAGGCGTCAGGCTCATCGATTTGTCAGATTTGGACTTGGCAGGCGCTTTTCTGGCGGCGGTTGCCATGCTTCACTCCCTGTTGGCGTCTCTTCGCGGACCCTAGAGTGTTTCCGATTTCCACGGAAACACTCCAACTCTTCGGCTCTGCGCAATTCCGAACGCAAAACCGCTGCGCACTTTTGCTGGAATTGCTCCGGGAGGATGTTAGCTCCCCCACCGATTGGGAAAAGGCTAACATGCAAGCTGCCGTTACGCCATGCGGAAAAATGCATGGCTGGCATGCATCTAAGCAATTAGAAAGATTGGAAATAACAACGATTAACCGATACTAGGTTAATTGGCTTTTGTCGGCAACATGATGACCACTTCGTTGGCGCTCGTCACATTGAGTGCCCGCCGCGCCTGCTCGTCCAGCATGTCCTTTTCGATCGAGCCATCGTGCAGAAGCCTGACACGCTGCTCGATTTCCATACGGCGTTCCTTGACCGCGGCAAGCTGCGCCTGCAGGCTCGCTACCTGCTCCTGGAGCTTGGCTCTCGAATTGATACCGAAGGCACCGTGATAGGCATGGTAGCCGAAATAGCTCAAAACCACGGCACAAAGCGCCGGCACGATCAGCCGACCGGTATTTGTCTGCTTGTGCTGGCGTGTCCACATGGCGCGACTCCTCGTCCGCCTCTTGTCGCCCGATTGTACTTAATGGAGGGTTACGATGATGCTGGCGATGCCGCTGTGGGAGCTCGCTTCCGTGTCCGAAATTGCCTGCAAGAGAAGTCTTTGCGCTCAGAAAACACGCTGTAGGGAACGCGACAGCTCGAAGCCGGCACCCGCGCGGTTGAAGCAGGTCACACCCTTGCGCGCCGAGCGGCAGGTGACGGCGCCGTAACCCGCGCTCTCGCCGTAATGCAGGACTGGATAGTTGCCGGCGATGGTGTCGCCCACGCACAAGCGCTCACCTTCCCGCGAGCTCGCTGCAAGGCCGAAATCGTGGCCCCATTCCAGCTCGCAGCCACTCGGCCGCTGCTCAGGTCGATTCGAAAGCGCGGCAATGGTGCAGCGGACCGATGAAGCATCGAAAAACAGGCACTGGATGTTACCGGTCGGCGAGCGGAAGCCGTTCGGCACGTCCTGTGCAAAGGCCGCCATCGCAAAGACGGCGGCCGTCGCAAATGGAAACGCCAAGCGACCGATCCTTCCGACCGGTCGCTGGCGATAGACGCTATGGGTATCAGCCATCAAGCCTTGAGGATCGACGTGCCGGCATAGCGCGCCTGTGCACCGAGCTCTTCCTCGATACGGATCAGCTGATTGTACTTTGCCATGCGGTCGGAGCGCGACAACGAGCCCGTTTTGATCTGTCCGCAATTGGTTGCAACGGCGAGATCGGCAATCGTGGAATCCTCGGTCTCGCCGGAACGGTGCGACATGACAGCGGTATAGGCAGCCTTGTGCGCCGTCTCAACTGCCTCCAGCGTCTCGGTCAGTGAGCCGATCTGGTTCACTTTGACCAGGATCGAATTGGCGACGCCCATCTTGATGCCGTCGCGCAGGCGCGAGGAGTTGGTGACGAACAGATCATCGCCCACCAGCTGCACCTTCTTGCCGACGAGATCGGTCAGGTACTTCCAGCCCTCCCAGTCGTCTTCTGCCATGCCGTCCTCGATCGAGATGATCGGATAGTCAGCGGCGAGCTTGGCAAGATACTTGGCCTGAGCCTTGGGATCGCGGCTTTTTTTCTCGCCTTCATAGACGTAGTTGCCGTCCTTGAAGAACTCGGTCGCTGCGCAATCGAGCGCCAGTGCGACATCGACACCAGGCTTGAAGCCGGCCTTCTCGATCGAGGCCATGACGAAGTCGAGTGCCAGCGGGGCGCTCTTCAGGTTCGGTGCAAAACCGCCTTCGTCGCCGACATTGGTGTTGTGACCGGCGTCCTTCAGGCCCTTCTTCAGCGTGTGGAAGATCTCCGAGCCCCAGCGCACGGCATCGCGCAACGTCGGTGCACCGACGGGCATGATCATGAATTCCTGGAAATCGATCGGGTTGTCGGCGTGGGCGCCACCATTGATGATGTTCATCATCGGCACCGGCAGCACGCGGGCGTTCGGGCCACCGACATACCGATAGAGCGGCAGGCCGGATGCCTCCGCCGCGGCCTTGGCGACAGCCAGCGAGACACCGAGGATGGCGTTTGCGCCGAGGCGGCTCTTGTTGGCGGTGCCGTCCAGTTCGATCATGGTCTGGTCGATCTGGATCTGGTGTTCGGCTTCCATGCCGCCAATCGCCTCGAAGATCTCGCCATTGACGGCCTCGACGGCACGCTCGACGCCTTTGCCGAGATAGCGCGGACCACCATCACGCAGTTCGACCGCTTCGTGAGCGCCGGTGGAAGCACCAGACGGCACAGCGGCGCGACCCATCGAGCCATCCTCGAGGACGACATCGACCTCGACGGTCGGATTGCCGCGGCTGTCGAGAATTTCGCGGCCAACTATGTCGATGATGGCGGTCATTTGAAGCTCCTGCTTGGGATGAGGACGATGCGCGAAGTGACACCGGCGGGGTGACGCTGCGCAAACTCAATAGCCAAAGCTTCGCGAAACGCAACCGCGCCCGGCGGCAGATTCCGCTCTTTGTCCAGGCTTTGTCAGGCCGCCGGCTTCACCGTCGCGTTGAATTTGCCCATCAGGTAGGGTCCTGACTGCACCGGTTGATAGCGAGGTACCTCTCCTGGCTCCAGGCAGGTTTCGATATAGGCGATTTCCTGATGCCAGTTTGGCTGGTGAAAGAAGGCAAGCGACTGGCGCCGCGCAGACCTGACCGCACCGACATCCGGGTTGACGACCCTGTGCAGGGTCGAAACCCAGCGATCATTGGTCCAAAGCGCCATCAGATCGCCGATATTGATGACGAACGCCCCGTCCACGGGAGGCACTTCGCACCAGTCGCCTTCCGGCGTGAATATCTGCAATCCACCCGATCCAGGCTGCGGCAACAGGATCGTCAGGCTGCCGTAGTCGGTATGCGCACCGGCCCGCAGCTGACCGGCAAGTGGCGGTGTATCTGTCTCGGGGTAATTCAGCGCACGCAGGGCGCTGATCGGCCGATCGATCATCGGCTGGAAGTGGTCTTCGGGCAGGTCGAGCGCGACGGCGAACACACGCATGATGCGTGCGGCAAGATCCTCCATCGCCGCATAATATGCCTTCCAGGCATCAGTGAAGCCGTCCGGAGCTTCCGGCCAGATTGTTTCGGCATAGCAGAAAGCCAGCGCCTGCGGATCCGTCAGCCCCTCCGGAATTGAGAGCGGGCCGCCGTTGAAACTTTCCTTGAGGTCCGGCGGCGTGTCTTCTCCCTTGGACTTCGCCAGGGCCTCGGCACCGGCGCCAAGATAGCCATAAGGGTAGCCCGGATAGGGAGCCCTTACCTTGTCCTTCAATTCAGCGGACTGATCAAAGAAGTCTCGCGCCTTCGACCATACGGCATCGATCACGGCCTGCGGGACTGAATGGCCGCGGACCGCCAGGAAACCGGTAGCGCGGCAGATTTCGTCGACCTCTCGGCCAAGCGCCTTGCGGCCGACGACATCCGCCTGTTCGAAACGGGAAAGATCGAAAACCGGAAACGCCGCAACCATTTTCCACTCCCATCGGATTTCGGTTCCAATGCGAGCATAACTTTCATGCGAGTTGCTTCAATGAGGAAGCGTTGTTCCAGCCAGGCGCGCTAGTCCGCGAGAATGAAGGTGACCTTCATGTTGACGCGGTAGGCAACGATCTTGCCTCCCTCAACCACGATCTTCTGGTCCTGGATCCAGGCGCCCTCGACATTCTTGAGCGTCTTGGAAGCGCGTTCGATGCCTTTCTCGATGGCATCCTGGAAGCTTTTCTTGGAGGAAGCGGTGATCTCGGTAACGCGGGCGACGGACATGTCCTACTCCTGACGACGAGCCAATTTGCCCGGTGAGCCTACAACCGGGAAATACACCCCGCAAGCAAGGGTAGTCTCGCCGAGACTTTCGTCAGGCCTTGGCCACCTTGTCGAACGCCATCAGCCTTTCCAACAGTGCAGGCATATCCTTGAACGGCACCATGTTGGGGCCGTCCGACGAGGTCGAGTTATCTGGATCTTCATGCGTCTCGATGAAGACACCAGCCACTCCAACAGCCACCGCTGCACGAGCCAGCGTTTCCACGAAGCGACGCTCACCGCCCGACGTGGCGCCCTGCCCGCCTGGTTGCTGCACCGAATGGGTGGCATCAAAAATCACCGGCGCGCCGATGTCGGCCATGATCGGCAGGGCCCGCATGTCGGAAACCAGCGTGTTGTAGCCGAACGAGGCCCCGCGCTCCGTCACCAATACGTTCGGGTTGCCTGAATCGGTGAGCTTGGTCACCACGTTCTTCATGTCCCAGGGAGCGAGGAATTGCCCCTTCTTCACATTGACGACCTTGCCAGTCTTGGCGGCTGCAACGAGCAGGTCCGTCTGGCGCGACAGGAATGCCGGGATCTGCAGCACGTCGACATGCGGCGCCACGATCGCACACTGCTCCTCGGTATGGATATCCGTCAGGATCGTCACGCCAAGTTCCTTGCGCAGCTCCGAGAAGACCGGCAACGCCGCTTCCAGCCCGGCGCCGCGTGTGCTGCTCAGCGAACTGCGATTGGCCTTGTCGAAGGAGGACTTGTAGACAAAGCCGATACCAAGCTTTCCCGTCAATTCTTTCAACGCACCTGCCATGTCGAAGGCATGCTGGCGCGATTCGAACTGGCATGGCCCGGCGATCAGCGACAGCGGCGCATCATTGGCGAACAGCGTCTGGCCGACAGTCACCTTGGCATTGGGTTTGGTCATTTCAGGTCCTCGAAGATGAAGGCTGCACCCTGGCCCGGCGCGGGCGGCACGACAAGCCGGCCGCCCTGCAGATGGTGCTTGATGCCCGACGAAACAAGCAGCCGTTCTGTCGCGCCAAGATCTGCCACGGCGAAGATCACGGCGGCGAAACGGAGCGCAGTGCGTCCGCCGGCACCGATCGCGAATTTCGCCTCGAACTCGTCCGGTCGCATGACCAGGACATCCGCATTCGGCAACGCCAGCTGGCCGTTTGGCAGAGCCAGGGCTTTGCCACCGCCGGCAGCCTTTGCCAGGAGAGCTTGCTGTCCGGCCGGATCGTCACTTACAGCCACGATGCCGCGGATGGCAGCTACGCCATTGGCGTGCGCCTGCAACGCGGCGCGATCCACTTTGGGCGCATTGATCCTCTGGCAGGCGAAAACAAAGGCATCTGGCGTGTCGCGCCCCGATGCGAAGGCAAGCCTGAACGAAACCGTGTCACTCTTGCCGGAACGATCGGTGAATGGGCGCGAGAAGTCGAGCTTCTCACCTGCTGAAATGCCAGCCTCGACATAGGCGTGGTGGTCATGATCGGCATCGTCAGTGCCGAAGACAATTGCTGAAAATCCTTCAGCACCGTGATCCTCGCGATACATATGATCGCGGGCCACGAAGACATTGCCAGCCATGATCGCTTGCGCCGCCACTTCGGCGTCCGCCACGGCAAGCGGCTCCAGGAAGGTGCCGTCGACAAGGTAGACGCAGCAGTTTTCGGTGCCGAAGGGATGAACGCCGCGCGGAGCCACGGTGAATCCCAGCGCAGCAAGACGCGCCTCGGCGCTTTCGAGCGTCGCCGTCGGCAAAACGATGTGATCAAGCGGATGGACTGGTCGCTGCATGTTGGCGGCGGTGTGCATCATTCCGACTGCCGGTTCAAGGAAAATGGCTCTTAGAACGCCAGAGTCCCTGCCACGGTCCTGCGTCAGCCACATGACGGGTCCGGGCAGAACAAGCCATATCACGAACGCTTCGACGGCGATGAAATCATTGAGTAGGACGATCTATTAGTCTTGAAGCCTGCTGTCCCAGCCCGGCGAGAGCTCACCTGGCACACCTGCCGAACGGAGGAACAGGATATGGTCCGACAAATGCCGCTTTTCGCTACCCGTGTTTGATCTTTCGCTTCCCCTTGTTGTCGCGGTCGCGGTGACATTCTTCGTTGCCGGTGTGGTCAAGGGCGTAACCGGCATGGGCCTGCCAACGGTGGCGATGGGTGTGCTGGGGGCGCTCATTTCACCTCTGGCTGCGGCCAATCTGTTGATCATCCCCTCTTCCGTCACCAATATCTGGCAGCTGCTGGCCGGACCGAACGTCACCTTGCTCATGCGCAGGCTCTGGCCGATGATGCTGGCGATTGTCGTGGGAACGATGCTTGGCGCTGCATGGCTTGCCGAAGGCGACACCTCCCTGACAAGCACGGCGCTCGGCATCATCCTCGTTCTCTATTCGGCCTACACGCTGTTGGCGCGCCAGCTCAGCGTGAGCAAGCGTTTGGAGCGCGTGCTATCGCCGCTTGTCGGCGTAGTCACCGGCCTGATTACCGGTGCTACCGGCGTCTTCGTCATTCCAGCCGTGCCCTATCTACAGGCTCTTCGACTGGGAAAAGACGATCTGGTACAGGCTCTGGGTCTGTCGTTCACCGTTTCGACATTTGCCCTGGCTGCGGGACTGGCAGCACGCGGAGTGTTCAGGGCTGAGAACCTTGCACTCTCAGCGCTCGCAGTTGTGCCCGCTCTTGCCGGCATGTGGTTCGGGCAGGTCTTGCGGGGCAAGATCAGCCCAGCACTGTTCCGCAGGATATTTCTGCTCGGCTTGCTGCTGCTGGGGCTGGAGATGACACTGAGACCGCTTTTCTGAGCTCCCTCTCGTCATCGCCAGATCAGCTGCCAACCTGCAGATCAAGCCGCCAATCGTTGCTGCGCATCGTGTTGCCCGGAGGATACTCGAAGTCGCATTCGCCCATCAGCGCGAAACCAAGCCTGCGGCAGATAGCGTTGGAGGCGGGATTCTCGGGTGCAGGAAAGGCGTGCAGATAGCGATGCCGGCGCTCACCACGCAGCACGTTGACCAGCAAGCCTGTCGCATTGCCTGCGAGCCCGTGCCCCTGCAGACCGGGCACGACCGCCCAGCCGGTTTCGTACACAAGGCCGCCGCACCACATCCGCTCCCAGTAGCCGATCGACCCGGCACCAAGCCCATCATAGGAAATGCGGAACATCCGGGTTTCGCCCGCAATAGCCTTTTCCAGATAGCGCCGGTGACGGCCGAGCAATTTTTCCGGCGTTTCCGGACCACCGATGTAACGCTTGGCCTCGATCGTGTTGCAGCGTTCGAGGATATCGATATCACCTGAAGACCATGTCTCCAGCGCTATGCGGCCATCTTGCGCAACCATCATTTGCAAGTCTCCCGCCTGGTCTAGCCATCGAACACGTGCCGACTCGCCTCTCGCATGCTCAAGTGGAATGGCCGGCGAGAAGCCCTTTTCTCGTTGAATGTCTTTTTCGGGAAAACCGGCAAATCGGTTTCTTCCCCTTCCCCTGCGGCAGGCATAACCTTTCCCGCAAAAAATCATAAGGTCATGAGAGGGGACTGCTATGACCATACCCGGTGCTTCACCCAATCTCTACAATGAGGACCTCGCGCCTGCCAAGGTCCGCAACTGGGGACCGTTCTCGATCTTCAACGTCTGGACGTCCGACGTCCACAGCCTGTGGGGCTACTATCTTGCGGCCAGCCTGTTTCTGTTCTGTGGTGGATTTCTCAACTTTATCATCGCGATCGGCATCGGCTCGCTCATTATCTATGCGCTGATGAATCTGGTCGGCTATGCCGGGGTCAAGACCGGCGTGCCCTACCCCGTCCTGGCACGCGCATCCTTTGGCATCTGGGGCGCCAACGTCCCGGCACTGGTGCGCGCGATCGTTGCCTGCTTCTGGTACGGTGCACAGACAGCCGCGGCTTCCGGCGCCATCGTTGCCCTGCTCATCCGCAACGAAAGTATGCTTGCCTTCCACCAGAACAGCCACATGCTTGGCCATTCGACGCTTGAGGTGATCTGCTTTGTCGTGATCTGGGCCCTGCAGTTGCTCATCATCCAGAAGGGCATGGAGACGGTCCGCCGGTTCCAGGATTGGGCCGGACCGGCGGTGTGGGTGATGATGCTGATCCTTGCCGTCTATCTCTGCGTAAAATCGGGCAAGTTCGCCTTCACGAGCGACATTCCGCTCGATGTCCTGCGTGAGAAGACCAAGGATGCCGGCATTCCGGGCGATCCGGGGTCCTGGACGGCGCTGTTCGGCGTCGCCGCGATCTGGGTCACCTATTTCTCCGCGCTTTACCTGAACTTCTGCGACTTCGCCCGCTACGCGCCCGACAAGGCAGCCTTGCGCAAAGGCAATATCTGGGGCTTGCCGGTCAACCTGATCCTGTTCTCGCTGGTGGCGGGCGTGACCACGATCGCCGCTTACGATGTCTATGGCGAGGTGCTGCTGCATCCCGACCAGATCTCGGCCAAGTTCGATAGCTGGTTCCTGGCACTGCTTGCAGCGCTGACTTTTGCGGTCGCCACGCTTGGCATCAACGTGGTGGCGAATTTCGTCTCACCGGCCTTCGACTTCGCCAACGTCTTCCCGAAGCAGATCGACTTCAAGAAGGGCGGCTACATCGCGGCCGTGATCGCATTGGTGCTCTATCCGTTCGCCCCCTGGGAAGGCAGCGCCGCCTCCTTCGTCGGCGTCATCGGAGCCACGATGGGACCGATCTTCGGCGTCATGATGGTCGACTACTACCTGATCCGTAAAGGCGAGGTCGACGTCGAAGCACTTTACCGAGAGGACGGAGAATTCCGGTTCCAGGGCGGCTGGCATGTGAATGCCTTCATCGCCGCGGGCATCGGCGCGATCTTCTCGTCGATTCTGCCCAATTTCACCAACTGGCTGCCAGCCTGGTGGGGTGTTTATGGCTGGTTTTTCGGCGTGGCGATTGCCGGTGTCATCTACTACGTCCTGCGCTCTTCAGCGTCGGTGCGCGTACCGGCCAAAGCCTGACCGCAAAGAATCAGGGCGGGTTCGAAAAGCCCGCCCTGTTCATGCCGGATTGATCCGGGCAATCAATACAAAAGGTAAGCCAAAACTTACGCCATTTCAGCCAGCTTGCGCACGGTATTCCAGTTACGCGAGGTGCCGATGCCAAGGCGCTTGTGGCCGACAGCGCTGAGCAGGCGCGAATTCGGTCTCTCCCGCGAAAAGACGATCCAGATGTCGCCATTCACCAGCGCGATCTTTTCGTCTGGCGCCGCATAAGGCTTCAGTGTCTCGAGCGCCGCATCGGGCACCGGTTGACGCATGACACGAACCGCGACCTGGTCCGCTGCCTCGGCGGACTCTTTCGGAAACGGGTTTCCCGCAGCGAATGCCGGCCAGCCGGCTGCGTCACGCACGATGATGTCGACATGCCGACCAAAAGCTTGCGGGAATGCGGCCTCAAGCTGGGTTTCCAATGCGTTTATCGGATTTTCCGGCGCATCGAACAGCAGATTGCCACTGGCAGCCAGCGTGCGCGTATTGGTGTACCCCAATCCCTCGGCCATCGCCTTGAGATCGGCCATCACCACGCGACGCTGCGGTGTCAGCACGATGGAATAGAGCAGCGCAATATAGGTCCGCACTGCCCTACTCTGCCTCAGACCATCCGGCTCTGTTCGACCGCCGCCTCGATGAAAGAGGCAAACAGCGGATGCGGTTCCAGCGGACGGCTCTTCAGCTCCGGATGGTACTGCACACCGATGAACCAGGGATGGTCCGGATATTCGACCGTCTCGGGCAGCACGCCATCGGGAGACATGCCGGCAAAGACCAGCCCGCAGTCTTCCAGTCGCTGCTTGTAGTCGATGTTGACCTCGTAGCGATGGCGATGACGTTCGGAGATCTCGGTGTCGCCATAGATCGCGGCGATCTTGGAGCCGGATGCCAGCCGTGAATCATAGGCGCCGAGCCGCATGGTGCCGCCGAGATCGCCTGCCGCCTGCCGCTTCTCCAGCATGTTGCCCTTCAACCACTCCGTCATCAGGCCGACGACCGGTTCCTTGGTTGCACCGAATTCCGTCGACGAGGCATTTTCGATGCCTGCAAGCGAACGAGCCGCCTCGATACAGGCCATCTGCATGCCGAAACAGATGCCGAAATACGGCACCTTGCGCTCGCGGGCGAATTTGGCGGCAAGGATCTTGCCCTCCGAGCCACGCTCGCCAAAACCACCAGGCACCAGGATGCCGTGCACTTTTTCCAGGAACGGCGCCGGGTCCTCCTTTTCGAAGACCTCGCTTTCGATCCAGTCGAGCTTGACCTTGACGCGATTGGCCATACCGCCGTGCGACAACGCCTCGATCAACGACTTATAGGCATCCTTGAGGCCGGTATATTTGCCGACGATGGCGATGGTGACCTCGCCTTCCGGATTGTGGATGCGTTCCGCCACGCCCTGCCACGGCTCCATGCGCGGCTTCGGCGCCGGCTCGATACCGAAGGCCGCAAGCACTTCCGTGTCCAGTCCTTCGTTGTGATAGGCCATGGGCACGTCGTAGATGTGTCCTACGTCAAGCGCCTGGATGACGGCCGACTCACGCACGTTGCAGAACAAAGACAGCTTGCGGCGCTCTTCCTTCGGGATCGACCGGTCGGCACGCACCAGGAGGATATCGGGTGCAATGCCGATGGAACGCAGTTCCTTGACCGAATGCTGCGTCGGCTTGGTCTTCAACTCACCTGCCGCAGGAATATAGGGCATCAGCGTCAGATGTACGTAGACAGCATTGTTGCGTGGCAGATCGTTGCCGAGCTGACGGATGGCTTCCAGGAACGGCATCGCTTCGATGTCGCCCACCGTGCCGCCAATTTCGCACAGCACAAAGTCGTAATCCTCGTTGCCGTCGAGCACGAAGTTCTTGATTTCGTCGGTGACGTGCGGAATGACCTGCACGGTTGCACCGAGATAGTCGCCGCGCCGTTCGCGTTCGATAATGTTCTTGTAGATGCGGCCGGTGGTGATGTTGTCGTTCTGGTTGGCTGAACGGCCGGTGAAACGTTCATAGTGGCCGAGATCGAGATCGGTCTCGGCGCCATCGTCGGTCACAAACACCTCACCGTGCTGGTAAGGCGACATCGTGCCGGGATCGACATTGAGATAGGGGTCGAGTTTTTTGATGCGCGCGCGGTAACCGCGCGCCTGCAACAGGGCTCCGAGAGCCGCTGCGGCTATGCCTTTTCCAAGGGAAGAAACCACGCCGCCGGTGATGAATACATATCGCGCCATGGGAACCATCGCTTAGCGCGGCCTGATCGATTCCGCCAGTGGAAAAACCGCCGCGCGTGGTTTTTCCCGGAACTACTCGCTTGGCCGAGTTGCGGCCAAAACAAAAGGGCCGGCTGGTGCCGGCCCTTCCGCCACTTGTTCGTATCGCGTTACAGGACGACGACCTTGGTGCCCATCTTGACGCGGTTGTAGAGCTCGATGACGTGATCGTTGATCATGCGGAAGCAGCCGTTGGAGGAGCTGGTGCCGATGGTCTGCGGGGCAATGGTGCCATGGATACGCAGATGCGTGTCCTTCTTGCCGTCATAGAGGTAGATGGCGCGCGCTCCGAGCGGGTTCATGCCGCCGCCAGGCATACCGTCCTTGTACTGGCCGTACTTCTTCGGCTCACGTTCCTGCATGTCTTTCGTCGGGATCCATCGCGGCCACTCCTGCTTGTCGCCAACGCTGGTGTCGCCCTTGTACTGCAGGCCTTCCTTGCCGACCGCGATTGCATAGCGACGGGCCGTCGACCAGGATTCAACCAGATAGAGACGGCGTTCCGCCGTGTTGATGACGATGGTGCCGGGCTCGTAACCGGTGAACGCTACCTCCTGCGGCTCGTATTCCGGCTTCACTTTGAAGGGCTTCTTCGCCGACTTCTTGTCCATGACGGCATCCAGCGCCCGCGTCTGCGGCAGCATGGACATCGAGGACGAACCGGCATTGCCGCCGAACAGGCCGGCGAAAAGGCCGTTGTTGTTGCGTGGGCGGACTTCACCGGCACGCGGCTCGCTGCGCAGCTCGCCGTTGTTACCATTGGTAACGACGTCCTCAGCTTCCACCGTCAGCGGCTCCTCGACGACAGCCGGCATCGGCTCGATCGGCTTGGTGAGTTCGAGCTTGGCCAGTTTCTTGGCCTGCTTCGCATCCTCTGCCGGCTCCGCCGACTGGATCACCGGCTTCTGGCCTTTCTTGGTCAGGAAGTCCTGGCGGGCAGCCTCAGCCTTGACCTTGGCGGCTTCGCGCATCGCCATCTTGCGAGCCTCGAGCGCCTTTTCCTTGGCGAGCGCGCGTTCGACCAGGACCTGCTTTTCCAGATCCTCGATGCGAGCGAGGTCCGCCTCGGTCGGTTTCTTTTTCTTCTTGAGCTGCTTCAGCTCGACGGCCGCGCTTTTGGTCTTGGCGGCGTCGGCCTTGGTTGCTTTCGGATTGGCTGGTGCGGCCGCATAAGCAGGCGCACCAACGGTGAGCGCGGCACAAAGGCCGGCGAGAATGAAACTGCGAAGCCGCATGGCGAAGTTCCGTCCAGAAGAATGTTGCCCACGGCAAACAGCCGGCGCCATCAAGGCACCGCAATTGCCGCAATTTCGCTATAATCGAACAGGTGGCGACGGCTCAAGCGCCTTTGCCCACAGTGCAAGATCGAATCTTCGTGATGTCATCGCATTTGTGCCAACTGTGTTCCAGGAACAACAGGTAGTGGTGTTACTGTGCCGTACCGACAGTTATTTCCACGGCGACTGTGCCCAATCGGGACAGCAGAACACCACGCGATCGCGGGAAATGCCAAGCGGCTCAATTCAGCCGTTCGCTTAGCGTGATCGTGACCCGATCGCCGGGGCCTCTGCCGATCACCTTGAGAAGGTCGGCCTTGAGCGGCAGTTTGTGATTGCCGTCGCCGAGCGCCATGAACGAGCTCTGGAACGAGACGCCGTCAATGGCTGCGCGAACCTTCACCAGCCCCTTCGTTCCAAAAAACGCAGCCGAATGTGGCCAGAGGACATAGGTCCAACCGCCTTTGGCCGCGCTTTGGCATATCTGCGCATCAAAGCATGTGTCGAGAAGTTGTCCCATCTCTTGCCTCCCGGTGGAATTTCACCAAGGACGCGCGACGAGCGGCCGTTCCGACAAAGGCCGACAGATTTGACGCGTTCGCCTGGTGCTGCGACTTGCCGACTTCCGGCGCGTCGCGCACGTCGACGACCAAGGCATTTTCACCGACAATCAGCTTTCGAGCCTCGTCCGGAGTGATCTTCGGCACCACCGCATTCGCTGCCGCAATCATCTCTTTGACGCTGCTCGGCATTGTGTGGCTCCTCGGGGACAAACCGCACGGAGCCTGGTAGGACCTTGGAACTCCGGATAGATCCTCGAAAGACTTACGCCTCGAGGGCAAGTCATCGCCAAAACGAAAACGCCCGCCGGACCGGTCGGTCTGGCAGGCGTTTATGCGGAAAAGCCGTGAGGCAGATCGTTACTGGTTTGGAACCTGCGGCTGAGCGGGCTGCTGCGTTGCGGGAGCCGTCGCGCCGTTGGCCGCAGGAGCGGCAGCACCGTTGGCAGGCTGCGTCGACTGCGGCTTGGCGGCATCACCCGACGGCGGGGTCGGAGCCGTGTTGCCGGCCGGTGCAGCCGGCGTCGTGTTGCCTGGAAGCTGGTCGAGGACGCCCTTGCCGCCTGTCTGCTGCGTGATCGGCGCACGATCCAGGAAGTCGGTCGGCTTGCCGCCATAACGGGCGGAAATCGAAAGAATGAGCGATGTAGCGAAGAAAGCCGCCGCCAGGATCGCGGTTGCCCGCGTCAGCGCGTTGGCCGCACCACGCGCGGTCATGAAACCCGAACCACCACCGATGCCGAGACCGCCGCCTTCCGAGCGTTGCAGAAGCACCACGCCGACAAGCGCGAGCACGATCATGAGATGGATGACGATCAGGACGGTTTGCATTGTCTACCTTGGCAAAACTGGCGCGGACACCAGCGGCGACCGGTGAACAGGTGGCGGCTCATACAATGCTTTCGTAGCATTTCCAAGCCCGGCACCCGAATATGGGGATCGGGGTTGCCTTTGCAACCGCCAGCCGGGTTCCTAGAGGCTCCGATACGCCTCGGCGATGCCGAGAAAATCAGCGGCCTTCAGGCTGGCACCGCCTACCAACGCACCGTCGACATTGGCAACGCCCAGCAATTCAACCGCATTGGAAGGTTTGACGGAACCACCGTAAAGAATGCGAATCTTCGCCGCTTCAACTGCTCCGAGCTTTTCGGCAAGTTTCGCACGGATATGAGCGTGTGCTTCGGCGACATCCCCGGCTGTCGGCGTCAGGCCGGTGCCGATGGCCCATACAGGCTCGTACGCCAAGACAGCATTCACGGCGGTCGCACTTGCCGGCACCGAGCCGGCAACCTGACGGGACAGGATATCGAGCGTGGCACCCTGCTCGCGCTGCTCGCGGGTCTCACCGATGCAGATGATCGCGACAAGACCGGCGCGCCAGGCTGCTTCTGCCTTGGCATGGACGGTCGCATCGTCCTCGCCATGGTCGGTGCGACGCTCGGAATGCCCGACGATCACGTGGCTGGCACTGGCATCCTTCAGCATCTCCGCCGAAATATCACCGGTATGCGCGCCGTTTTCCTTGGCGTGGCAATCTTCGCCGCCAGTTCTGACCGGAGTGTCCGCAACCGCCTCGGCAGCGCGCGAAAGCAGCGTCGCCGGGACGCAGACCAGCGCATCGGTTTCCGCATCCAGGCCGTTCATGAAGCCATGACCGATCGAACGCAACTCACCAAGCGAAGCGCCGGTTCCGTTCATCTTCCAGTTGCCTGCCACAAGGGGACGTATACCTGGCGTCATTCTGCGGTTCTCCGATCGTTCTGTCCGGGCCTTCCCTACCAAAAACAGGCCACAAAGCAATCGACAGTAGGCTTGAAGGACGCTATTGCGCTTGGCTTACTTCAAATACGGACATCATCATGCTCTCTACATTGCGAAGCGCGGCGGGAACCTGGGTGGCGAAAGCCCTGCTCTCCCTCTTGGTGGTCAGCTTCGCTGTTTGGGGCATCTCCAGCCGCATGATGGGCACGATCGCCGGGCACCATAGCGTGCTGACGACGGGGGGCACATCCGTTTCCGTCACGGAATACCGCCTCGCCTACGATCGCGAACTCAATGTCATGTCGCAGCAGTTCGGCCAGCGGCTGACGCGGGAACAGGCCAAGGCGCTCGGCGTCGACAACCGCGTGCTCGTGCAACTTGTCTCCGGCGCGGTACTGGATGAGCAGGCACGAAAGCTCGGCCTTGGGCTTTCCGAGGATCGCGTTGCCGAACTCACCCGCGACGATCCAGCCTTCAAGGGCGGCAATGGCCAGTTCGACCGCCGACTGTTCGACTACGTGCTGCGACAGATCGGTATGCGACCGGAAGACTATCTGAAGAACCGCGTGCAGGTGGCGACCCGCCAGCAAATCGTCGAGGCCGTGTCCGACGGCATGCAGGCTCCGGATACGTTCCTGAAGGCTGTTGCGCTCTACCGCGGCGAAGACCGCACCATCGACTATCTGGTGCTGCCGAAATCTCTGGTCGAGCCGATCCCGGCGCCGTCCGATAGCGATCTGAGCACCTATTTCGAGGCCAACAAGAAGAAATATGCTGCGCCCGAATACCGGAAGTTTTCCTATGTCCGCCTCGAGCCCGAAGACATCATGGACCTCTCCGCGGTAACCGAGCAGCAGATCAAGGACGACTACGAGAAGAACAAGGCCCGCTACACGACGCCCGAGACACGCACGATCGAGCAGCTCGTCTTCAAGTCACCCGAAGCGGCAACCGCGGCATTCGATTCGCTGCGCAGCGGCGCGACCTTCGACAAGCTGGTGACTGCCGAAGGCAAGACACCCGCCGACACGCTGCTTGGAACGCTGGCCAAGGACAAGATCGCCGACAAGGCTGTGGCGGAAGCCGCCTTCGCACTGAAGGCCAATGAGGTAAGCCCGGTCGTCAAGGGTGCCTTTGGCCCGGTCCTGCTTCGCGTCACCGAAATCAAGCCGGAAGTGGTGAAGCCGGTCGCCGAAGTATCCGACCAGATCCGCAAGGAACTGGCCGTCAACGAAGCCAGCCGCATCCTGCTCGATACACATGATTCCTATGAGGATGCGCGTGCTGGCGGTTCCACCATGCAGGAATCTGCTGACAAGCTGAAGCTGAAGGTGGTCCCGATCGAGGCCATCGACCGGACTGGCCAGCGGCCGGACGGTACGGTCGTGGCCGGCCTTCCGGAATCGGTGTCTTTGATCCGCGCCGTATTTGACGCCGAACAGGGCATCGAGAACGAAGGTCTGACCACCGCCGACAATGGCTATGTCTTTTACGAATTGAACGGCGTCACGCCGGCTCGTGATCGCACATTGGATGAAGTGCGCCAGAAGGTAGTCGCGGACTGGACCGAGGCCGAAGCCGAGAAGCGGCTTGCCGCCAAGGCGGACGAACTGGAAAAGCGCGTCAAGGCGGGAGCCACGCTCGATACCGTCGCCGGTGAACTCAAGCTCGAAAAGCAGACCAAGCGCGGCCTGAAGCGTGAAGCCGACGATGCCGACTTCGGCAAGGAAGGCACCGCGGCTGCCTTTGCCGTCGCCGAAGGTGGCTCCGGCATCGTCTCTGCCCCGACAGGTACCGCCAAGATCCTGTTCAAGGTGGCGGAGGTGTTCGAGCCTGCTGCCGCCGACGCCTCGGCGGTTCCTGACGACGTCAAGAAATCCTTCGCATCCGGCATGTCCGATGACCTGCTTGAGGAGATGGTCGCGCAGTTGCAGTCGCAGTTCAGCGTCAAGGTCGACCAGGTGGCGATCGAGCAGGCCCAGCAGATCCGATGAGTGCGCTGAAGCCTCATATCGCCAAGGTTGCGGCGGGCAATACGCTCTCCTTCGAGGAGGCACGCGAGGCCTTTGACATCATCATGTCGGGCGATGCGACGCCAGGCCAGATCGGCGGCTTCCTGATGGCGCTGCGCGTGCGCGGCGAAGCCGTCAGCGAAATTTCCGGCGCGGTGGCCACCATGCGCGACAAGATGCTGCGCGTAGAGGCCCCAGCCGGAGCGGTCGACATCGTCGGCACGGGTGGGGACGGTTCTCATTCGCTCAACATTTCGACCGCATCCGCTTTCGTCATCGCCGGCGCCGGCGTGCCCGTGGCAAAGCATGGCAATCGTGGCCTGTCCTCGCAGACCGGTTCGGCCGATGTGTTGGCCGGGCTCGGCATCAAGATCGACCTCTCGCCCGAAGCGATCGGTGATTGCATTGCCAAGGCTGGCGTCGGCTTCATGTTCGCGCCCTCACATCATCCGGCCATGAAACATGTCGGCCCGGTGCGCGGCGAGCTCGGCACGCGCACGATCTTCAACCTGCTTGGCCCCCTCTCCAATCCGGCAGGCGTCGGCCGCCAGATGGTCGGCGTGTTTGCACCAGAATGGATCGTTCCCGTGGCGGAGGCATTGAAGGCCCTCGGTGCCGACCACGCCTGGGTAGCGCATGGCGACGGCTATGACGAAATCACCACCACCGGCGAGACAGACGTGGCTGAACTGGTTGGCGGCGCAATCCGCACCTTCAAGCTGACGCCGGAGATGGTCGGGTTGAAACGCCACACCAAGCAGGACCTGCGCGGTGGTGATGCCAGCTATAATGCCGAGGCGCTGCGCAAGCTGCTTTCCGGTGCGCCGGGTGCATATCGTGATACCGTGTTGATGAACGCCGGTGCAGGCCTGGTGGTGGCCGGCCGGGCGGCAACTCTGGAAGACGGAGTGAAACAAGCCGCTACGGCCATCGACACAGGCAAGGCCAGGGCAGTGCTGGAAACGCTGGTCAAGGTTTCCAACGAATAGGTCAGGACTGACGACAATGGCGGATATCCTGCGCAAGATCGAAGCCTACAAGCGCCAAGAGATTGCCGCTGCCAAGGCGCGTCTGCCGCTCGTCGAGATCAAGGCGCGCGCTGCCGATGCCGACCGTCCGCGCGGTTTCCTCGCAGCACTCGAAACCAGGCGGGCTGCCGGCGCCTTTGCGCTCATCGCAGAGATCAAGAAGGCAAGCCCGTCCAAGGGATTGATCCGGGCCGACTTCGACCCACCAGCCCTGGCGAGAGCCTATCAGGCTGGCGGCGCTGCATGCCTGTCGGTACTGACCGATTCACCCTCCTTCCAGGGCGCGCCGGAGTTCCTGACCTCAGCCCGCGAGGCCGTTGCTCTTCCGGCATTGCGAAAGGACTTTCTGTTCGATCCATACCAGGTTTACGAAGCGCGCGCCTGGGGCGCCGACGCGATCCTCATCATCATGGCAAGTGTCGATGATCAACTTGCTGCAGAGCTTGAAGACACCGCCTTTTCGCTTGGCATGGACGCGCTGGTCGAGGTTCACGACGAGGAAGAGACCGAGCGCGCCTTGAAACTCAGGTCGCGCCTCCTCGGCATCAACAATCGCAATCTGCGTACGTTTGAGACCAGTCTCGAAACCTCCGAACGGCTTGCAACGATGGTGCCGGCCGATCGCCTGCTGGTCAGCGAAAGCGGCATCTTCACCCATGACGACTGCCGCCGCATGGAAAAAAGCGGTATCGGCACCTTCCTCGTCGGCGAAAGCCTGATGCGACAGACCGACGTGACAGCGGCAACGCGCGAGCTGCTCGGCCTCGATGCCAGAGCCGAGGCCGTCTGAAGATGCCCGGAGACGCCCTCACCCATCTCGACGCGCAGGGCGAGGCGCACATGGTCGATGTCGGCGACAAGGCCGAAACGGTGCGCACCGCGGTGGCCGAAGGGTCCGTTTCGATGCAGGCTTCGACGCTGGCCATGATCCTCGACGGAAACGCCAAGAAAGGTGATGTGCTGGGAACTGCCCGCATCGCTGGTATCATGGCCGCAAAGAAGGCACATGAACTGATCCCGCTCTGCCATCCCCTGCTGTTGACCAAGGTTTCAGTCGATATCGAGCCGGACCACGCTTTGCCTGGCCTGAAGGTCACTGCACTTGCCCGCGTCACCGGAAAGACCGGAGTCGAGATGGAAGCGCTCACCGCCGCTTCGGTCGCCTGTCTCACCATCTACGACATGGCCAAGGCTGTGGATCGCGCCATGACCATCTCCGGCATAAGGCTGGTGGAAAAAACCGGCGGGAAGTCCGGAGACTACAAGGCGGGCGCCTGATGTCGCTGGTTCCCGTCGAAGAAGCGTTACAGCGGCTGCTGAGCGATGCCGAACCCCTCGGTGCGGAGACCGTCGCTTTGGCGGATGCCTTTGACCGGGTGCTGGCTGCGCCGCTGGCGGCGCTGCGTACCCAGCCGCCTTTCGATGCTTCCGCCATGGATGGTTATGCTGCGAAAGCTGCTGATGTCGCTGCAACGCCAGCAAGATTGAAGGTGATCGGCAGCGCACCCGCCGGCCGTGCATTCCAAGGCACAGTCGGCAGCGGCGAGACGGTGCGTGTCTTTACCGGCGCACCTCTGCCAGCCGGTGCCGACACCATCGTGATCCAGGAAAACGTGCGCGATCTCGGCGATGGTACCATCGAGGTTCAAGAGCCCTCGTCCGAGGGACGCAATGTCCGTCGCAAGGGCCTGGATTTCAATGCCGGTGACGTGTTGCTCAAGAAGGGCCGCGTTCTCGACGCTGCCGCGCTGTCGCTTGCCGCTTCTGCCAACCATCCGGCCCTTGCCGTGGTGCGCCGCCCTTTGCTGGCCATCATCGCCACCGGCGACGAATTGCTTCCACCTGGTAGCACGCCAGGGCCGGATCAGATCATCTCGTCCAATGCCTTTGGCGTGGCGGCGGCGGCGCAGTCCGTCGGCGCCCATGCGCTGGATCTCGGCATCGCGCCCGACAACAGGGACGCAATCGCTGCCGCAGTACGGCAGGCGGCCGAAGCCGGCGCCAACGTGATCGTCACACTGGGCGGCGCTTCAGTCGGAGACCATGACCTCGTCCATGAGGTCCTGACCGGCGAAGGCATGACATTGGATTTCTGGAAGCTTGCCATGCGCCCCGGAAAACCATTGATGTTCGGCCGCATGGGTGCAATCCGTTGCATCGGGCTGCCAGGGAATCCCGTGGCGAGCCTCGTCTGTTCGCAACTTTTCCTGAAACCCTTGCTCGCGCAGCTCGGTGGACGGCCTTTCAGCCAGAACATCCGCGAAGCCCGGCTCACGACCAATATGGGAGCCAATGACCGCCGTCAGGATTACATCCGTGCCAGGGTCGAACAGACCGGCGACACGTTAACGGCTACTCCGTTTGGCGTGCAGGATTCCTCGATGCTCCGGACTCTCTCGGAGGCCAATGGCTTGATCATTCGAGCGCCACACGCAGCAGCAGTGGAAGCCGGCTCCATCTGCAACGTGTTGATGCTGCGCTGATCCCAGCCTCCTGGGCAAAGAAATACTATGGCAACGGCCCTGGCTGTCTTCCATCAGCCAGGGCCCGACTTTCGCATCAATTCAGGACTTCGACGATTTCGTGGGTTTCCGGATCCACGAGAACTGTCCTGTTGTCGATGACGGTGTAGCGATATCGTGTATCGGGAACTTCATGGAGCGTCACCGTCTCGGGTACCCTCGAGCCCAGATTGAGTTCCAAGCCCAGCACGTTGATCGAAGCCACCGGATTCTTGTGGACGTATTCGCGGATGACGGTCTTTTGCTCCGGCTCGATCACGATCGCATTTGGCCGTGTTTCAGGGACCACAACGGTCCGCGTTTCTGGAACCACCACGGTATCCTGTGCGTAGGTAGCGCCAACGCCAGCGAGCACTGCGCAAACGGCATATATCGGAAGAAGCGTTTTCATCGTTCTCTCCTTTCAAGCACGATTGCCCAAAGGAGGAATGTCGGTTGCCGGTACGCGTTCCCAATGAATTAAGGTCTTGTTGCGGCAACTTTGTGCCAAGCAACAAGCCCATCGAAGCCGTTCCCTCAAGACGAGACGGTATCAGCGCAAGGGGAGGAAAAGCTCGGTAACGGCTTCATGTTCCGCCACCATCGGGATGAAACTCACCCGTCGGCAATAAAGCGGGAAGTCCCGCATATCCTCGCCACTCGCCGGCAGCCAGCTGCTGTATAAGTACAAAATTGCCGGCTCGAGATTGGCGGCACCAGTCACGCGGAGCACCGCGCATCGCCCGCCTGGAATGACGCCGGCTTCCACACCTTGATCGTTCGCCGCAATTTCGCGATCGGTTCCCGTGCACAGGTCGACGCGGAAATCATCCAGGGACACCGTGTCTGAATCCGAATGAAACACATTGTAGGTGGCTCCCGCACTTGCATTCAGACCGGCAGACCGTCGCCAGGCGATGAATCTCCGGATCGTCTCGCCGACCCTGGCCGGGTCGCCCCGATGTTTCATCACAGCGACGGGCGTTGCCGGCATCGCGATGACCTCCACGCGCTCCGGGGAATAGGTGGCTCGCGTGAGCTTTGTCCTCGCATCGCTCAGCGGCTGTAGGGCGGACAGCCATGCCTGCCAGTCGGGAGAAGCCTGGAACACGGACGGCAATTGTCCAATTCTACGCCGGAAGGCGCGGGCAAATGCTTCGGGCGCCGCATAGCCGACATTCATCGCGACTTCGGTGACCTGCGCATCTTCGTCGCGCGCCAACACCTGGGAGGCCCGCTTCATGCGCGCAAGCTGGACGTAGCGCTTCACGGACAGCCCGAAAGTGGCCGTGAATTGTCGATGGAAATGATACTTCGAGAAAGCCGCGACACCACTGAGGGCATCCAGGCTCAAATCATCGTCGATATGCTGGTCGATATGATCCAGCACCCGTTGCATGCGGATCTCGTAATGGTCACGTGACATCTTCGACATCGCGATCTCCTGTCGACACCAACTTGACGGCTCAAGAAGCAGCGCGCTCGACCATTCTTGCTGAATTGTAGCGGCCATGTTGGCGAGCAGGGATACCCCGCAGTAAGAACTTCGTGACGGCGGAAGCCACCCCGCAGCAACTCGAGCGCCAGGCCTTGTCAGGCGGGTGAAAGTCAACCGCCTGAATCCGGACAGCGGTTTCAGATCGTGGCTTCAGGCCCCGGGGGCAAGCAGGAGGTGAATTTTGGTTATGAAGGAACCGCCTTTGCCCGGTCGCAGACGACATCGCAGAGACCGTCTCACAGCAGCCCAGGTGTTAGGCCTGATGGGGCTGTGCGCCGTTGGCTCGGAACTGCTGGCAGCCTATGCCGAAAACACCGGAAAGATCGGTGCCGTCCTCTTCGCCCTGGTTTTCTTCGGAGCACTCTACGGCGCGCCGGCACTGCTCGCGCGCGAGGTCACCCGCCGAGCCGGATGGGGCTGGCCGTCACTACTGTTGCTTGCATTCGCGCTGGGTATTGCCCAGGCGTGCCTGATCGATCAATCGCTCTTCAGCGAAGACTATGTCGGGTACGAAGGCTGGGCGGAATCCCGACAGGCTGCATTCGTCCCGGTGCTTTCCATCAGTGCGAATCAGGCATTCAACTTCATCGTCGGCCATGTGATTTTCAGCTTCGGGGCGCCGATCGCTGTTGCAGAAGCGTGGCGGCCTCAACTTGCCCTTCGGCCCTGGCTCGGGCCTGTCGGCACAGGGATTGCTGTTGCCTTGTATCTGGGCGCAGCACTGTTGATCGCGGTGGAGCCGGAATCCCGAAGCGCCTCGACAGCCCAGTTCACCATATCCGCCGCCCTCGCTGGCGCCTGCATTCTAGCCGCATGGCTGATGGGAAGGAACCTTCGACCGCAGGCTGGGCCGGAACGGAGTGTTGCGTCACCTAGCCCGCTTTTCGCCTTCGCGGCGGCCTTCCTGCCCGGCCTCATATTGGCAAGCGATGTCTTGGGAGAAAACTGGACCGGTTTCACATTCAACGTCATCGCGACGGCGCTTGTCGGCATGCTAGTCTGGCGGCGGTCACAACGACCAGGCTGGGACGTTCGCCACACCGCCGCAGTTGCATTGGCTTTTCTGGTGAGCAGAGGCGTGCTGGCATTCACCTATTTTCCGCTGGCCGGCCAGGTAGAGCCATTCGCCAAATATTCCCACAATGTCGTGATGATGCTCGCCGTACTCGTTGCCGGCTGGTTTGCGTTGCACCCTTCTGCGCCAAAGCAATTGGCCTCCTGATACCGCACTCGACCCGAAGCAACTTCGCACCAGAAGTCGGGGCTCCTGTTGACCACATGGAAGCGAATCTGCTTGCCGAGTGGGCAAGGATTTTGGGCTTCAGCGGGTTCAGCGGCCGGCAATTCAAGACAAACGGCAACCCGCCTCTCCGTTAACCTGAACAAAGCGTCAACAAATTCATTAAACTTTAATTGGTTGCGGAACACAAATGGAACAGATAGTGTTTGTTCCGGGTTTGTTTTTCTGATTCCGGTTCCGTTCCACGGAGGGTGGCAATGCTGACACGCAAGCAACACGAGCTTTTGCTCTTCATCCATGAGCGGTTGAAGGAAAGCGGAATTCCCCCCTCCTTCGATGAGATGAAGGAGGCGCTCGACCTGGCCTCCAAGTCCGGAATCCATCGGCTGATCACCGCCCTGGAAGAACGTGGTTTCATTCGACGGCTGCCGAACCGTGCGCGGGCGCTGGAAGTGCTGCGATTGCCGGATTCGATCGCTCCCGGGCTCAACGCGGCCAGGAAATTCTCGCCGGCGGTTATCCAGGGCAGCCTCGGGCGTCCTGCCCCTAAGGAGCCGCAACGCCTGCAGACGCCCAGCAATGACGATGACGTCGCAGCTTCGGTTTCCATCCCAGTGATGGGACGCATCGCTGCCGGTGTACCGATCGACGCGATCCAGCACCGTACCCATTCGATTTCCGTGCCACCGGACATGATTTCGGGAGGCGAGCACTATGCCCTTGAAGTCAAAGGCGATTCCATGATCGAAGCCGGCATTTTTGATGGCGATACGGTCATCATCCGCAATGCCAATTCGGCTAATCCTGGCGAGATCGTTGTGGCATTGGTCGACGAGGAAGAAGCTACGCTCAAGCGTTTCCGCCGCAAGGGCGCCTCGATCGCGTTGGAAGCAGCCAATCCTGCCTATGAGACGCGAATCTTTGGACCGGATCGGGTCAAGGTTCAAGGCAAGCTTGTCGGACTGATCCGTCGCTATTAAGCGGCCCTGAATTTAGCCGACTACAAATCAACGGAACTGGCTTTCAGAATCTGTCCTGGACTGGGCAGAGTGGTTCGAGCTCGCCGCTTTGGGTTTGGATTTGAAGGCTTTTTCAGGGCGAGGCGGCAATCCTCTTGCCTCGCGTGTAAATCCTCGCTGGGCATGCCAGGGCCGATGTTTGGTATCGAGCGCGAACAGGACATTAGCCGGCTTATCAGCTGGAGAATCAAATCGCACCGCCGCGCTGCCGATACGAGCGAGATCCTGCTTAGTGACAACCACCACTGCCGGATCGTTGCAGGGGTCGTGTGCGGTTGCATCATCGATGACAATGAGTGCCGCGATCCCGCAAGCCGATTTGGCGATATCGGCACTGGCGGCCGTTACGACAACGGCGCCCGACAAATGGCGGGCGAAACACAGTCGCCGAGTGCACAGGAACGGCATGCCAAGCGGCATGTCGAGTGCATTTTCAACAGTCAGTTCAACGTCATCCGAAACATCTTCGGGGAAAATCGTCGTTTCTACGTTGAGCGCCCGGCGCCAGTTGTCGAGCGTGAATGGATTGGGTCGTGCCCGGCTGACTGCAAGCTCGTTACCGGCGATTGGCAAGGCGACGAGACGCGCGTCCTCTGAGATCAGCACATCGGGCGTTTCGACATTGCCCATCGCCGTCAGACCGGCCAGCGCAAAGGGCAATGCCAGCAAGCGTAGCCATGTCGTCGCCATCGCACCGATGGCGAGTGCGACAGCAACGAAGAGCACCGATTGCGTCGAGACCAGGCCAACCCCATCGACAGGCGAGCGTACCGAAATCCAGTCCGCGATCGCCATCATCACCGTCAGTCCCTTGCCCATCGCATAGAGAAACGGGCCATCGGCTCCAAACGGCATGGCAATCGCGCTGAGAACGGCGGCCAGCATGACAAACGAAACCACTGGCATCACGGCCAGGTTGGCGAACAAACTCAAGGGTGAGACCCGCTGGAAATGCCAGACCGCGAACAGTGCCGTGGCAAGGCCGGCGATGATCGAGGTCGCAGCCATGCCAGCAACCGCAATCAGCGACTTGTGCGCGAGGAACCCGGCAAACGAGCGCACCGGTTGCGCGGGGGCAGGCATAACTTCACGCCGCTGCGCCCAGGCCGCGTAGGCGCCGATCAGCGCGGCAGTCGCGGCAAATGACATCTGGAAAGACGGACCGACCACTTCATGCGGCGCAGTCAGGATCACGATCACTGCCGAGATTGCCAGGTTGCGCATCGACAGCGCCGCTCGGTCGAACAGCACCGCAATCAACATCACCGACAGCATGATGAAACTGCGCTCTGCAGCGACCACCACCCCGGAGATCGCGAGATATGCGGCAATCGAACAAAGGGCTGCGAAGGCAGCATATTTCTTGACAGGCCGGCGCGCCGAGAAATCCGGAAACAGCGCGAAAGCACCGCGCAGCAGAAACATCACGGTTCCAGCGACCAGTGCCATGTGCAGGCCGGATATCGAGATGATGTGGTAAATGCCGGTCCTGCGCATCGCTTCGTTGACGGAGTCTGGAATGCCGGCGCGCACGCCGACGATCAGGGCCGCAGCGATCTCGCCCTCCGCCCCACCAATTGAAGCGCGAATGCGATCCGCGATCGTTTCGCGGGCAGTCTCGATGGCAACCGACAGCCGAGTGGCGAGCGGCGCGGCCCCCTCCAGGGGAACAAGCTTGGGCTTTCCCATGAAGAAGCCAGTCGCCGCGATCCCGTCGAAATAGCTCTCGAAGGAAAAGTCATAGCCGCCGGGTCGTACCGGGCCGGCAGGCGGCATCAGCCGGGCATAACCGGACACGATCGATCCAGCGCGGATATCTGCCGGCATTGCCAAAGCCGAAAGCCGAACCCGCTCCGGCTGATAGCGCAGTTTGGGCCGCTCGGTATCTATGACGTCGAGCGTCAGTCGCGTGCGCCCACTGGCCATCGGTTCAACCGAGATGACGCGGCCTGTCACCCTGGTCGACACCTGCGCTCCCAGCATGCTGCCCGGCATGCGCCACGTCTCGACCTTGCCGGCAAGGATGCCCAGCACGAGGAACAGGGCGGCCATCATTGCAAGATGCACGCCGAGGCGGGAGCGCGAAAGCAGCGCGACGAGAGCAAGAGCGAGACTGCCGGCAATCAACTGCACGAAGGCCGGCTCGTGATCGAGGGAGAAGTAGACCGTCGCCCCTGCCCCGAGAAAAACCGGAGCAAACAGGAACGCGACGCCGCGATCGAACTCCAATGCGATCGCCTTCGCGAACTGGTCTCTGCCAATCAGCTTTCGCAAGTTTTGCCAGCGGGCTTCCAGCCACGGCGGGTCGCCTGGAGGCATGCCCCAGACATCGGAATGAGGATTCTGGCGTGCCGAGATCAGATCATCGAGCCGCGATGGCGCCCCGATCGTCTGAGTGTCAGGCGAGGCCGCCGCCGCGAAGCCGTCAACGACCGAGACAGAAGCGAACAGAAGACGCTCGTTGATGCCTTGTTCGGCATCAGCGTCCCCTTGCCCAACCCTCCCCGGTCCAGCCATCGGGCCTGCCCCTTGCGCCCCTGACCTCCTATGCTACATGAACGCCCAAACAACGAAAGTCCGCGCTCCCGCGCTTCTTCCCGAGAGTTCCATGCCCGATCAGGTCGTAACCCGTTTCGCTCCCTCTCCCACCGGTTATCTGCACATCGGCGGCGCACGTACGGCGCTGTTCAATTGGCTCTATGCCAAGCACACCCATGGCAAGATGCTGCTGCGCATCGAGGATACCGACCGCGAGCGCTCGACTGACGCCGCCACCGCCGCCATCCTCGAAGGGCTGACCTGGCTGGGCATGACCTGGGACGGCGAGGCTGTTTCGCAATTCCAGCGTGCCACGCGCCACCGTGAAGTCGCCGAGGAACTGGTGCGGCTGGGCAAGGCCTACTATGCCTATGAGACGCCAGCCGAACTGGACGCCATGCGTGAGTCCGCCCGCGCGCAGGGACTGCCGCCGCGCTACAACGGCCATTGGCGCGACCGTGATGCTTCCGAGGCTCCCAAGGGCGTGGCAGGTGCGATCCGTATCAAGGTGGCGCGCGAAGGTGAGACCGTCGTCAACGATCTCGTGCAGGGAGAGGTGCGCTTTCCCAACAAGGATCTCGACGATTTCATCATCCTGCGCTCGGACGGCGTGCCGACCTATATGCACGCTGTCGTGGTCGACGATCATGATATGGGTGTCACTCATATCATCCGGGGCGACGACCACCTGACCAACGCCGCGCGGCAGACCGCGATTTACCGCGCCATGGGCTGGGATGTGCCGAAGATGGCGCATATCCCGCTGATCCACGGTGCCGACGGCGCAAAGCTGTCAAAGCGTCATGGCGCACTCGGCGTCGAAGCCTATCGCGCCATGGGCTACTTGCCGGAAGCACTGCTCAACTATCTCGCGCGTCTTGGCTGGAGCCATGGTGATGATGAGGTCATGTCGATCGAGCAGATGGTGTCATGGTTCGATATCGTCGACGTCAACAAGGGTGCCGCCCGCTTCGATTTCGCCAAGCTCGAGGCACTGAACGGCGTCCACATGCGCAGTATGGATGATACGGCACTGACCAAAGTGTTTTTCGAGACGCTGCCCTATCTGCCCAACGGCGAAGCGCTGGCCACCCAGCTGGACGAGAAGAAGAAAGTCCAGGTGCTGCAAGCCATGCCCGGCCTGAAGGAACGCGCCAAGACGCTGGTGGAACTCGCCGACAGCCTCTATTTCATCGCTGCCCAGCGCCCGCTGCAACTGGACGAAAAAGCGGCCTCATTGCTCGACGCTGACGCCAAGGTCGTCCTCAAGGCCGTGCTTGGCCATTTCCAGGCGCTTGGCGAGTGGACCGTTGCCACGACCGAAGCCGCGGTACGAGCCTATGCCGAGACCGCGGGCGTCAAACTTGGCAAGGTGGCGCAGCCTTTGCGCGCGGCACTGACCGGCCGCAGCACCTCACCAGGCGTCTTCGACGTACTGGCCGTGCTTGGTCGTGACGAAAGTCTTGCTCGCATCGCAGATCAAATCGATTAGGAGTTCTGGTCCAAGAACTTTAGCATTGAAAGGTTTCTTTTGCGGTGCAACATTGCCGCCGGATCAATCAGCCCTAACTATTCCGGCGGCTGTAATCTCGTGCATTTCAAGGGCTTGTGGCGTTCCGCGTAGCGGACCGTCTTGGCCTGCAGACCAGGGAACAAGAAGGAGTTTGCGATGACCGGACAGACGGCAAAACTGGAGCTCGACGGCAAGACGCACGAGTTCAAGGTCCGAAGCGGTTCGGTCGGTCCGGACGTTATCGACATCGGTGCGCTGTATTCGACGACCGGAGCTTTCACCTACGATCCTGGCTTCACATCGACGGCGAGCTGCGAGTCGGCCATCACCTACATCGATGGCGATGCCGGCGTGCTTCTGCACCGAGGCTACCCGATCGATCAGCTCGCCGAACACGGCGATTTCCTGGAGGTGTGCTACCTGCTGCTCTACGGCGAACTGCCGACCAAGGCGCAGAAAGACGATTTCGACTACCGCGTCACGCGCCATACCATGGTACACGAGCAGATGACCCGGTTCTTCACCGGTTTCCGCCGCGATGCGCACCCGATGGCGGTCATGTGCGGCGTGGTCGGCGCCCTGTCGGCCTTCTACCACGACTCGACTGACATTTCCGACCCTTACCAGCGCATGGTTGCGTCCGTACGCCTCATAGCCAAGATGCCGACGATCGCGGCGATGGCCTATAAATACCACATCGGCCAGCCCTTCGTTTACCCGAAGAACGAGCTCAACTTCGCCGCCAACTTCCTGCATATGTGCTTTGCCGTGCCTTGCGAGGAATACAAGGTCAATCCAGTGCTGGCGCGCGCCATGGAGCGCATCTTCATCCTGCATGCCGACCACGAGCAGAATGCCTCGACCTCTACGGTGCGCCTGGCTGGCTCCTCGGGCGCCAATCCCTTCGCCTGTATCGCAGCCGGCATCGCCTGTCTCTGGGGGCCCGCGCATGGCGGCGCCAACGAGGCGGCACTCAACATGCTGTCCGAGATCGGCAGCGTCGACCGCATTCCGGAATACATCGCCCGCGCCAAGGACAAGAACGACCCGTTCCGGCTGATGGGCTTCGGCCACCGCGTCTACAAGAACTACGATCCACGCGCCAAGATCATGCAGAAGACCACGCATGAGGTGCTGGGTGAACTCGGCATCAAGGATGATCCGACGCTCGACGTGGCGATCGAACTCGAACGGATTGCATTGACCGATGAATATTTCATCGAGAAGAAGCTCTATCCGAATATCGACTTCTATTCCGGCATCACGCTGAAGGCGCTCGGCTTCCCGACCACCATGTTCACCGTGCTGTTCGCCGTCGCCCGTACCGTCGGCTGGATCGCACAGTGGAAGGAAATGATCGAGGATCCGCACCAGAAGATCGGCCGTCCACGCCAGCTCTATACCGGCGCGCCAGAGCGCGACTATGTGCCCATCGCCAAGCGCTGACCGTTCGCGCCTTCGCTGACGTTTTCACCGCCCCTGATGCACCGCATCAGGGGCGGTTTTCATATGCATCGAACACATGACGACCGCGTCCTCGTTGTCGAGTAACGACCGGGACATCACGCCGCTCTCAACAACTGTTGATTTGCGAGGCCTGTCATTTGACCGAGCACAGATGGCACCCGCCGCATTTCCCCGCTAGGTGCGGATTGGCAGCACATGCTGCATTTGAAATCACCCGCAACCAATTCAACCAAGATATTGAGGGATAATATGCAATTTGGTTTTCTGCAGCCTTGGGCGCCGCAGTTGCTCAGCATCCTGCGCATCACGACCGCAGCCACTTTCCTGACCCATGGCACCATGAAGCTGCTTGGCTGGCCAGCCCCATTCCCCTACCCGCTCAATGGCTTGACCACGACCGCTGCCGTCCTGGAAATCATTGGTGGTCTGTTGCTGGTCATTGGCTTGTTCTCGCGCCCGGTGGCTTTCATCCTCGCTGGCCTGATGGCATTCGCCTATTTCATCGCGCATGCGCCACAGGGCTTCTTCCCGGTACTCAACGGCGGTGAAGCCGCAATGCTCTTCTGCTTCGTGTTTCTCTTCATCGCTGCGGCTGGTCCCGGCGCGTGGAGCGTTGATGCAGTGCTTGGCAAAGACAAGTAATCAAGCCAGCAGCCCCAGCCACGAAAAAACAGCCGGCCTCAAGGCCGGCTGTTTTTTGTTTCGGTCCCGGGCACTCCTGACTCAAGCCTGTCAGGATGACATGGCTATCCTTGGCGTGTTTCTTCTTTCACGGAGCCTGTCGAGATGCTGAGCGCATTTGCCACCCGGTCCGTCAGCCTGCAATCCATGCTTCAGGTGACGTTTCAAGCCCCCACCGAAGACGTCGACCGTATCATGGCCGATGTTACCGCGATCATCCCGCTCGTCATGGGCAAATATGACAGCAATTCCTATCAGAGTGCCGAGGGGACTGAACGCTATCGTCCCCTGCCAGGCGCGGCAGCCGGACCGGAAACTGAACTTCGCAAGCGACCCGGCGTCGTCGAAGTGTTTTTTGAAATACCCGAGGACCAACAACTGCTCGGGAAGGTGGTCGAGGCAATCTTTCAGGCCCACAGCTACCAGGAGCCAGTAATCCGCATCCAGTCGATCCTCAGCAGCCGATCAAAGGGCATGGATGATAGCAAGAACCCCAACCGTTGGTGGAACACGACGGGTGATTGGAAGAAAAATGCCGAACTTGTTCAATCCGGCTCGGCAAGCTAAGCCGGCAAGGTCGCGACTGCTGACCTAGCGGCGCTTGCCAATTTCGCCAAGAACCACTTCGGCGGCGATCTCTCCGGCAGGACGATCTGTCGCCATGCGACGACGCACTTCGGAAAATCCGTCCTTCTGCCAGGACCGCAGACCATTGTCCGACCACAGGGCTTCGATCTGGCGGGCGAGATTCTGCGGTCGCACGTAGTTATCGTAGAATTCGGTCACCAGCGCCCGGTCGGCAATGAGGTTCGGCAACAGCGCAGACCACGTGGTGATAAGCTTCTGAAGCAGCTTCGCCACCGGATCGAGTTTGTAGGTCGACACCATCGGCACACCCGACAATGCCAGTTCCAACGACACGGTACCGGACGCGATCAGCGCGGCATCGGCTTCGCCGAACGCCTGCCATTTGCCTACCGCGTCCAGGACGATTTCCGGCCGGTGCGGCCAGGAGGAAACGGTCGTCCTTACAAACTCCGCCACATGCGGTACTGTCGGCAGCAGCAAGCGCATCCTGTGGCCGCGCTCGGCAAGTACTGCGACAGTTTCTCCGAATGGTTCGAGGAGTTTCTTCACCTCGCCACGCCGTGATCCGGGCAGGAGCAGGAGCGTCTTTTCCCGGTCTTCACCAAGATCACGAGGCGCGTTCTGCGCAGCGGCAGCACGCAACACGTTCGCATCATGGCTCAGTCTGTGGCCGACATAGGTTCCTTGCGGTCCACCAAGACGCTCCAATGCCTTCGCCTCGAACGGCAGGATGCAGAGAATATGATCGACGTACGGTTTCATGGCCGGCGCCCGGCCCGGGCGCCATGCCCAGACGCTCGGGCACACATAGTGCACGATCGGGATGGTCGCGTTGGCTGCACGCACCTTCTTCGCCACGCGCAGCGAAAAATCCGGGCTGTCGATGGTAATGAGGCAGTCCGGTTTTTCGGCTGTTATCAGCGACGCAACCTGACTGATGCGGCGGATCAAACGCGGCAAGCCGGCGATCACGGCGCTGAAGCCCATCAGCGCGATCTCGCTGGCATCGAATGGCGGGTTGAGACCAAGCGCCTTGAGATGACGCCCGCCAAGACCGACGAGATGGATCTCACGACCTGTCTTTGCCTTGAGCGCAGCGATCAGATCAGCCCCCAGCAGATCGCCGGATTCTTCACCTGCCACAATGGCGATCCTGAGCGGCCCAGCCGTCATGTGATCCGCTCCTTGGCTGGCAAACCGACCACAAAGAGGCCGAGCGCATCTGCCTTTGCAATGACCGCGGCACTATCCAGAACCAGCGACCGGCCCGCTTCCACCGCGATGCCGGCCAGACCGGCCGCGTGAGCGCCCTCAACGGTCTGTAAGCCAATGGAAGGCAGGTCCACCCTGAGCTCCTGTCCGGGCTTGGCGCATTTGACCAATACGCCGCCTTTCTTTCCAGCCAGCCGGCCGTGCCCGCGCAATTCTTTCACACGCGCCAGCAAACCGTCCGTTCCCTCGATCCCCTCCAGAGCGATGGCACGACCGCCGATCGCCACGGCACCTTGCCCTATGTCGAGCGTGCCGATAGCGATCGCAGCCTGATGCGCAGCCTCAATGTCCTTCCAATCGGCTCTGGACGGTGCAAGGCGGGTCAAGGGCCCTTCTTCCGCCGTCAGGTTCGGGACGATCTGATGTGCCCCGACAACGGCGAAACCACGCGCCTCGAGCCCGCGAACGACCACTTTGAGGAGGCCATCATCTCCCCGTGCCAGCGCGGAAATCACAAGCGGAACAACGGCTAGCAGACCAAGGTTGAAGCGCATCGCGCCAAGCCGCGGCCGCCGCTTGATTTCGCCGGCAAGCACGACATGGGTGATGCCGCGGCGTTTCAGGATGCCGACCAGAGAACCGATGTTCTCAAGCGCAAGCACCTCGTGCTCAAATCGCCCGAGTTCGCTCTCCGGCAACGCCTCGCCCTGTACCATCAGGATGAAGGGCTTATGCCCCCGTTCGCTGAGCCCGCTGGCAACGTCGTTCGGAAGCTTTCCGCCACCGGCAATGATACCGACCCTGGCGTCTGGCGGGAGCTGAAGGCGGCCGCCGCCCTCAGCTGTCGTCGTCGGCGTCGTCATCGGCCCCGCCCTTCAGCGGCGGCACGGTGTAGTGCCGCTTGCCACGGCTGGTTATGAAGTCGATGATCTTCATCGCAGCCGGCGAAGCGGAAAACTCGGCCTTGGCCAGCTCGACATTCTCCGCAACGGTGCGCGATGGATCGAAGATCGCGCGGTAGGCGCGCCGCAGCAGATAGATTTCGGAGCGCGCCAGACCAGCACGCTTCAAGCCGACGATATTCAGGCCGCGCAGCTTGGCGCGGTTGCCGACGGCAATGGCATAGGGAATGACATCGCCGACGAAGGCCGAGCAGCCGGCCAGGAAAGCATTGTCGCCAACGCGCACGAACTGGTGAACGGCGCTCAGGCCGCCGATATAGACATTGTCTCCTACCTCGCAATGGCCACCAAGTGTGGCGCCATTGGCGAACGTCGCATTCTTGCCGACAACGCTGTCATGACCGATATGCGCGTAGGCAAGGAAGTTGCCGTTGTCACCAACTGTCGTTTCGCCACGGCTGTTGTCGGTGCCGAGATGCATCGTCACGTTTTCACGGATGGTGCAATTGGCGCCGATGACCAGTGTCGTGCGACCACCCTTGTGCTTCGTGTTCTGTGGCGGTCCGCCCAGCACGGTCATCGGCCAAACTTTGGTGCCGGCGCCGATGGTCGTCCCGCCGAGCACGGATACGTGGCTCACCAGTTCGACATTGTCACCAATGACCGTATCGGATCCGACATGGCAAAATGGGCCGATGCGAACTCCAGCGCCTATCTGGGCGCCAGACTCAACAACGGCAGCGGAATGAATGAACGTCTCGGTTGTCATACGTACCTGAAAACTTATGGTCGCTCGTTCTCGACCATCATCGCCTGAACCTCGGCCTCGGCAACGACGGCACCGTCGACCTTGCCTTCGCAGGCGAACTTCAAAAGATTGCCGCGCTTCTTGAGCTTGCGCACATAGATCAGCAGCTGGTCGCCCGGAACGACGGGCTTGCGAAACTTGGCACCATCAATGGTCAGCAGATAGACAAGCGACGGCTTTTCAGCACCTGCAGCGCGGATACAGATCGCGCCTGCAGTCTGCGCCATCGCCTCCAGGATCAATACACCCGGCATCACCGGATGTTCCGGAAAATGGCCCATGAAGTGCGGTTCGTTGACCGTGACATTCTTGACACCGATGGCGGAGTTGTCACCGTCGATATCGATGATGCGGTCGATCATCAGGAACGGATAGCGATGGGGCAGGATTTTCATCAGCCCGATCAGATCGACGACTTCAAGCGTCGAACCGGCCGTATCAGCCATTCTTGTCCCCCTTGGAATGCTTCGTAAATGCGCGGATCGCCGAGAGTTCCCGGAAGAAGTCGCGCATTGGCTGCGCGGGCATGCCGGCCCAGCGCTCGCCCGCAGGAATGTCATACATCAAGCCGGAGGATGCGGCCACCTGGACCCTGTCGCCCACGGTAATGTGGTCGGCGATACCCACGCGGCCACCCAGCATGACGTAATCGCCTAATGTCACGGAACCGGAAAGACCGCAATGGCCGGCAATGATGCACCCTCGCCCGATGCGTACATTGTGGGCAATCTGAACCAGATTGTCGATTTTTGTCGCCTCACCGATCACGGTGTCGGCCATCGCGCCGCGATCCACCGTGGTGTTTGAGCCGATCTCGACGTCGTCCTGGATGATGACACGGCCGATCTGAGGCATGCGCTCGGGGCCCTTGGCACCGCCGGCGAAACCGAAACCGTCCTGCCCGACTCGAGCACCACCGTGGATGATCACGCGATTGCCGACCAGGGCATACTGAACACTTGCAGCCGGGCCGATGTAACCGTCACGGCCAATACGACAGTTGCGCCCGATAACGGCGTTGGCTGCAATAACCGTGCCGCTGCCGACATATGCGCCGGCGCCGATCACGGCACCAGCCTCGACGATCGCTCCGTCTTCGACATGAGCAGTGTCATCAACGAAGGCGCGGCTCGAAATTCCCTTTTCGGAGGTCAGTGCGACAGGCGTGGAAGCGTCAGGATACAACAGCCGACCGATCATGGCGAAAGCCTGCTGCGGACGCGGATTGATCAACACAGCGACACCGGCAGGCGCCTTGTCAGCGATATCCGCCGTGCACAGCACAGCAGCGGCGTTCAACGTCTGCATAAGGCCGACGTTGCGCTTGCCGTCCACAAAGACCAGGGCTTTGTCGTTGGTGTCGGTTGCTGAGGCAATCGTCTCGACGACTGTCTCGGCATATGCCTCGTTGGGCAAAGCCGAACCAGTCAGATTCGCGACTTCGGCCACCGTGAATCGGCGCGAAGCCACAAAAAACACCGGTTCGGTCATTCCTGAGCGGTATCCAGCCAAATCAGACCTTGGCCTTCCGGACAGAAATGTCCGGAAGCCGCCATGGTTCGCAAATCAGAATCGGGTCGAAATGCCGAAGTTGAATTCCTGGACGTCGTCCGTCTTTTCCTTCTTGAGCGGGATCGCATAATCGATACGCAGAGGACCGAAAGGCGATGCCCACATCAGGCCGATACCAGCAGACGCACGCAGCTTCATGCCGGTTGTCGTTCCGTCGACACCCGAAACCTCGTTGCCATAAAGCGTCGCTGCGTCCGCGAAGACCGCACCGCGCAGGCCGAGGCTCTCCGGAACGAGCGGCAACGGAAACTGAGCTTCAGCCGACGCATTGAAGTAAGTCGTGCCGCCCAGATGGTCGTAGCCGCCGCCGGGCCGGGCCGCTGCCGGACCGATACCATTGAACTCGAAGCCGCGGATCATGCGGTCGTTGTTCTGGAACAGGTCGAAGACGCGCAGGTCCTTGTCGCCATAACCCATGATGTGACCAGCGCCACCGGACACCAAGCCAACGATATCAAGCTCTTCGGACAGCGTCTGATAGATCGAAGCACGCGCCGTCAGCTTGACGAACTTGGCATCGCCGCCGAGACCAGCCACTTCCACACCGCCGTTGGCATAGATGCCATAGTGCGGGTTCTTCATGTCGTCGATGGTGTTGTAGACCAGTGAGCCACTGACCGACGACTTGATCCAGGCGCCACGCAGATTTCCCGTTACCGGATCGGTGATCGCGTTCTGGATTGCCTGCGAGACGTTGCAGAGCAGCGGATTGAAGATACCGGAGGCGTCGTAGCAGCCCTTGTCGTACTTATACTTCTCTTGCGAGATGTTGTAGGCGAGCTGCGTCGTCAGGTTCTGCGTGATCGGCAGGCCGAAGCGGATCGTCGCGCCGGTCGTTTCCGAATCGTAGGCATCGTATTCACGCGTCGAACGGTAGATATCGAAGCCAGCTGCAATGCGGCGGCCAAGGAAATACGGCTCGGTGAAAGACACGCTGTAGTCACGCGATTTCCTGCCACCACCGGCGGACAGCTTGATGAACTGGCCACGGCCCAGGAAGTTGCGCTCGGTGATCGAGCCCATCACCGACGGACCAGGCGTTTCGCCACCGGTCGAGTAACCGGCACCAACCGAGAAGTCACCCGTCGACTTCTCGACGAGATCGACCACGAGAACGACCTGGTCAGGCTCTGAGCCTGGCTGGGTCGAGATGTCGACCTTCTCAAAATAATCAAGCGCTTCGATACGCTTCTTCGCGCGCTGCACGAGCACCTGGTTGAAGGCATCGCCTTCGCTGAGGTCGAATTCGCGACGGATCACGTAGTCGCGCGTGCGAACGTTGCCGCGGATTTCGATGCGTTCGATGTAGGCCTTGGCACCCTGGTCGACCGTGTAGGTAACCGAGATGGTCTTGTTTTCAAAGTTACGGTCGCCACGTGGCGTCACCTGAGCGAAGGCATAACCCTGGCCTGCAACCCTTTCGGTCAGCGCGATGATCGAATCTTCGACCTTCTTGGCGTTGTAGGTATCACCCTTATAGGTCTGAACCACTGACTGCAGCGCCTGCGCATCAACTTCCGGGATCGACGAATCGACGCTGATATCGCCGAAGTCGTAACGGTCGCCCTCATCCACCGTGATCGTGACAGTGTACTGGTTGTTGGTGCTGTCGAGATCACCAGTGGCGGACACGACCTGGAAGTCGGCATAACCGCGATTGTAGTAGAAGCGGCGCAGCAGCTCCTCGTCGGCCTTCAGCTTATCCGCATCAAACACGTCGTCGCGAAGGATGAACGACAGCCAGCTCGACTTCTTGGTGCCGATGACATCGGTCAGACGACGGCTCGAGAACGCCTTGTTGCCCACGAAATTGACGGAGACGATCTTGGTGCGCTCGCCTTCGTTGACGTTATAGACGACGTTCACACGGTTCTCGCCCAGATCCATGATCTGGCTGGTAACCGCGGCGTCATCACGACCTATACGACGATAGGCTTCCTTGATCGCCTCGATGTCGGCATCGACAGCGGCCTGCGAATAGGAAGAACGCGGCTTCAGCTGCACGGCCATCGAAAGCTGGGCATCCTTGATCTTCTTGTTGCCCTGGAAGATCACCTGGTTGACGACCTGGTATTCGGAGACGCTGATGACCAGAGCAGAGCCTGCCTGGTTGATACGGACATCCGAGAACAGACCGGTACCGAACAGCGCCTTGACGGCTTCGTCGATGTCGGCGTTCGAAAAAGCCTTGCCGGGCTTGATCTTCACATAATTGCGGATCGTCTCGGCATCGACGCGCGTGTTGCCGTTCACATCAATGCGGCTCACCACGGCCGCATGGGCAGCAGACACCGATACAAACTGAACAGCGAGCGAACCCGGAACAACCAGGGCGGCTGATAAAGCCGCCGCGGACGCGGCGCTCAGAAACTTGGATGCTGCCTTCATCGGGCTATAAAACCTTTTTCTCGTAGTCCCCACGGCGAGAAAACCGGACGTCGCGGTCATTTTCCCGTACCGTATTAACCGGATTTTCCCTACACGCAAGGCTTCTGGTTAATTTGTATTTACTTACGTTCCCAGCGTGGCTTTCGCGTCACTCATATCCCTGCTCATGGTAAACGGCGCCTCAACAAACCCGCCCCACGAGCCAAATTCCTTCATGATTTCAGCATCCAAACAAATCGTTCCAGAACACGAAACCCATGAACCCCAGGACGAGAATCATTCCCGTCCGATAAACCGCCTCCATCATCCGCTCTGACACTGGCCGCCGGATGACAGCCTCAATCCCGTAGAAGAGAAGATGGCCGCCGTCCAGAGGCGGAATCGGCAGAAGATTGAGTATCCCTATCCCGACAGACAGCAATGCGGCAAGTTGCACTAGCCACTCGAAACCGAGCTTGGCGGCCTGCCCTGCCATACCGGCTATCTTCACCGGCCCGCCGAGCTGACATTTGTCCTCACGGCCAACCACGAAACGCTTCATGAAAAGGCCGGTACGCTCGATGATCTGGCCGGTCGCCTCGACAGCCGCAACGACTGCGCCACCCGGCGAATAGGTTATATGCCTGGGCTGGCCGACCTCCTTGTTGGTGGTCACGCCGATCACCGCGATCTTGACCTTGTTGCCAAGCGCGTCTTCCTGTTCGGACAATTGCGGCGTCGCCACCACGCTGACGTCCTTGCCGTCACGCAGCATGACGAAGGTGATCGCATCACCCGCCCGACCCGAAACAAGGCGCTGGACATCGGCAAAACTCTCGACTTTCGCGCCATCGACGCTGACAAAGCGGTCGCCAGGCAGAATGCCGGCCTCCGCCGCAGGACTGCCGGGACGGACCTCGGCCACCGCCGGTTCCAGCACGGACCGGCCGAAAGTCATGAACAGCACCGCAAAAACCGCAATGGTCAAAAGGAAATTGAACAGAGGACCGGCAAACACGGTCGCTGCGCGTTTCCAGACCGGCTGGGTGTGGAAGGCAATCCTGCGTTCGCTGTCGCTGAGTTTCTCGAGCTCCTCTTCACCGGGCTGGCTCGAAGTCGCGTTCATGTCGCCGACAAACTTCACATAGCCGCCGAGCGGAATCGCGCAGAGCTTCCAGCGCGTACCGCGACGGTCGTTGAAGCCGATCAATTCCGGACCAAAACCGATGGAGAAAGCGCGCACGCCGATGCCGCACCAGCGGCCGACGAGATAGTGCCCCATCTCATGCACGAACACGACGACGGTCAGAACGAACAGGAACGGCACAAGCGTGCCAAGCACAAAGCCCTGGGTGCTCAACAGCGCGGAAAGAAACTCGTTCAATTCACGTCCTCAATTCCCCGTTCCTTGGTCCGCATCGCAAATGCGACATCAATCCAGGCGAATCCGTGGCACCCATGCGCTGTGCACGTCGAAATTCAGACCGGAAAGAGCCCCTGCGCCGGATGATCCGCAGACCCTGCCACCCAGCCAATCAGGTACAGGGCCACGGCCGCAGCCACAAGTCCGTCGACACGATCCATGACACCGCCATGTCCCGGAATGATCGTACTGGAGTCCTTGGCGCCATGGCGGCGCTTGACCCAGGATTCGAAAAGATCACCGGCCTGTGCGACGATTGACAGCACCAGCGCCACGACGGCAAGCGAAGCAAGATTGGGCTGGCCCATAGTCGCCGCAACCAGAACGCCCGCAGCGACTCCGAAAACCGCTCCGCCCAAGGCGCCGCTTCGTGTCTTGCCAGGCGATATGGCAGGTGCGAGCTTCGGTCCACCAACGGCTTTCCCGACAAAATAGGCAAAAATGTCGGTTGCCCAGACCACTGCAAACAGGAAAAGTACAGCGGCAAGGCCCGCCCGGTCACTATCGCGCAGGAAAGCCAGCGCGAACCCGGAAAGGCCTGCATAGGCGAGACCTGCAGCATCCCATTGCCCAGCTCCGCGCATCGCCACGCAGATCGTGGCAATAGCGACCAGCAGCGCAAGCACGGCTGCCGTCGTCAAAGCCGATACCCCTGCAACGAGCACGCTGATAAAGACCAGCATCAAGATTTCCGGGAGAAAGCCGATCCGGCTCGCGCCGTTGGCGCGAGCCATATGGATCCATTCGTAGAAAACCGCGCCGGCGATCAGTGCTGCAAGAAGCCTGAATGGCAAGGCGCCGAACCAGGTTAGCGCCAATACGGCGATGCCAAGCACAACCGCGGACACCACCCGAATTTGAAGATTGCTGAGCCCATCACTCATGAGGCGACGTCTTGCGCGGCAAGACCGCCAAACCGGCGCTCACGCCCACCGAAGTCGCGAATGGCGTCGGCCAGATGCTCCCTGCTGAAATCCGGCCAATAGCAAGGCAGGAAAACAAGCTCGCTGTATGCAGCTTGCCACAGCAGGAAATTGGACAGCCTCATCTCACCGCTGGTGCGGATGAGAAGTTCCGGATCCGGTATGTCTGCGGTATCCAGATGCGCAGCGAAACTCTCGGCGTCGATCTGCTCGGGTGCGATCTCACCGTTTACGGCAGCGACGGCCAGCTTGCGTGCTGCACGCACGATCTCGTCGCGGCTGCCGTAGTTGAAGGCGATCAGCAGGGTCAGCTTCGAATTGCCTGCGGTGAGGGTCTCCGCCTCCACGAGCAGATTGCGAATATCGGGCTGCAGGCTCGCGCGATCACCAAGGATCCTGACCCGGACGCCGTTTTGATGCAACTCAGCCAGATCGCGGCGGATGAACAGCTTCAACAATCCCATCAGGTCCGAGACTTCGGACTTCGGTCGCGACCAGTTTTCCGACGAGAACGCGTAAAGCGTGAGATATGAAATACCGAGGTCGGGAGCAGCCTTCACGGCACGGCGCACCGCCTCCACGCCGGCGCGATGACCGGCGACACGCGGAAGGCCGCGCGCCTTGGCCCAGCGTCCGTTCCCATCCATGATGATCGCGACATGCGCGGGCGTTGCCATGGTTCTGCTTTCGCGTCGGCTGCGGCCGAGCCTAAACCTGCATGATCTCTGCTTCCTTTTCGGAAAGCATCCGGTCGATGGCCGTGATCGTCTCGTCAGTCAGCTTCTGAACGCGATCGGACTCCTTGCGATGATCGTCTTCGCTGATATCGCCGTCCTTTTCCGCCTTCTTCAGGTAGTCCATGCCGTCGCGGCGTACATGGCGGGCAGCAACACGGGCGTTTTCAGCATAACCATGCGAAATCTTGACCAGTTCCTTGCGGCGCTGCTCGTTGAGTTCAGGCAGCGGAATGCGCAGATTGGTGCCATCGACGATCGGATTGAAACCAAGGTTGGATTCACGAATGGCGCGATCGACGGCACCCACCATCGATTTGTCCCACACCGACACCGAGATCATGCGTGGCTCCGGTACCGAAATGGTTGCGACCTGGTTGATGGGCATCGCCGAGCCATAGGCCTGGACGTGCACGGCATCGAGCAGGTTGGAGGACGCGCGCCCCGTGCGCAACGAAGCAAGGTCTTGCTTGAAGGCGGCGATCGCCCCGTCCATGCGTCGCTTCAGATCGTTGTAGTCGCCACTCATTGTCGTCTCCCCGGCCCGCTGTCCGGGCCACTTGCGTCAGGACTGAGCCCTGTTGTCAATTGTCGGCTACCACCGTGCAGTGGCCGCCGCCCTTCAATATCTCGCCGAAACCGCCCTTTTCGTGGATCGAATAGACGATTATCGGAATGTTGTTTTCCCGCGCAAGCGCAATTGCGGCCGTATCCATGATGGAAAGGCCCTTATTGATGACTTCGGCATGGGTAATGCGATCGAAACGGGTTGCTGTCGGGTCCTTCTTGGGATCGGCAGAGTAGACACCGTCAACCTGCGTGCCTTTGAACAAGGCATCTGCGCCGATTTCGGCCGCGCGCAGCGCCGCTGCCGAATCGGTGGTGAAGAAAGGATTGCCGGTTCCGCCGGCAAAGATCACCACCTTGCCCTGGTTCATGTAGGCTGTCGCCTGGCGCTGCGAGAAACTCTCGCAAAGCTCCGGCATGGCGATCGCCGAGAGCACCACCGCGTCGACGCCGATCTTGTTGAGTGAAGTGCGCAACGCCAGCGAATTGATGATGGTGGCCAGCATCCCCATGTGGTCGCCGGTGACCCGATCGCCACCCTTCGAAGCGACTGCCACGCCGCGGAAAATGTTGCCGCCGCCGATGACGACGCCGACTTCCACGCCAAGCGCCCTCGCCTCGGCAATGTCGGATGCAATGCGGTCGACGACCGAAACGTCGATGCCGAAATGCTGCTCGCCCATCAACGCCTCGCCCGACGCTTTCAACAGGACACGTCGGTAGAGCGGTTTGGTTGTCATTGGGTCCCCTGGGGTCATGTCGCGGGATGGTCCCGGGCGAAGCCGGCGCTGTCCCGCACAGTTGGCGATGTGCTGCACCCGATACACGAAGGGCGCGGCCATGTCACGCCGCGCCCTCCTTCGATGGCCTGAACCTGTTGATGGATTCGCCGGCTTTCCTCAACTGACGCCGGCGTACGTTCCCTCGACCAGAACGTCTGGATGGTAGCCCGAGGGTTTGGAGCCGACCGTGGCGCCGCCGGTGATGCCGCCCTGGATCTCGGATCCGAAAAAGGAATACGGAAACGGGACAGCGGGGCGGCTGACGAGTTCGAGCCTTGACCGCAGCTCAGTCGGAATCTCAAAATCCAGAGCACCGAGATTGTCCTGCAATTGCTCCACCCTGGTCGCCCCGATGATGGTGGAGGCTACGCCGGGTTGCGTCGTCACCCAGTTCAGTGCCACCTGCGCCATGCTTCTGCCAAGCGCGACCGAGACCTTTTCGAGTTCAGCGACAATTGCCCAATTTCGGTCGTTGAATTTCTGAAATCCAGGATTGGTCGTACCGCGCACTGTTTCCAGGCGCCCACCCACTTTCTGTGCATCACCGGAGTGGTACTTGCCGCTGAGCAGCCCGCTGCCCAGCGGGCTCCATACCATGATGCCAGCACCGTACCGTGCGCCAAACGGCATGAATTCATGCTCGATGTTGCGTTCCACCAGCGAATACTCGAGTTGCAGCGTCGAAATCGGCTCGTAGCCACGAAATTCCGCGACGGCCTGCGCGCGGCTGGCATACCAGGCTGGCACGTCGGACAGGCCGACATGTCGAACCTTGCCGGCGCGCACCAGATCATCCAGCGTGCGCATCACCTCTTCCGGTGGCGTCAACCGGTCCCAGCAATGCAGGATGTAAAGGTCGACATAGTCGGTTCCGAGCCGCTTCAACGAAGCATCAAGCGCCCGCACGATGTTCTTGCGGCCATTGCCTCCGGTGTTGGGGTCCGGCCCTTCCAGATTCATGCTGAATTTGGTGGAAATGACCGCCCTGTCGCGCAGTCCCTTCTCGGCGATGAACGCACCAAGCCAGGTCTCGGATGTACCACCCGTATAGGCGTCTGCGGTGTCGAAGAAGTTGCCACCGGCCTCGACATAGGTATCGAACAGCGCGCGCGCTGAAGTTTTGTCGGCACCCCAGCCCCACTCGGTGCCGAAGGTCATCGCACCAAGCGCGAGCCGGCTCACTTTGAGGCCGCTGTTGCCCAGCGTGTAGTAGATCATGCCCATGGAAGTCTCCCGAAGTCGAAAATGCTGTCCGTCAAGGCGAGGTTCATCGACCAGGTGTGGTCTTCACCCAGTCGTTGCCGCGCTCGTGGGTCTTGCGAAAAGCGAAGGCGTCGACTTCCCACTCTCCGTTGCCACGCACCATTTCCGCCGTATAGATGCCCCATACCTCCCACAGCGGGTCGCCATTGCCCTCCATGCGGTTCCAGGCATAGCCATTCGACTTCACCGTTGCCCGATCACCATCCACGGACACGTCATGGTTGGTGCGCAGATGCAGGCTGGTCTTGCTGCCTTTCAGGTTCCCAGCCCATCCGGCGATCAGATCGTCGGCCGGGATGACCGCTTCGGGCTGGCCGCTGAGCGAACTGAAATCGACCCGCACGCGGTCGGCGAAGTAGCCACGTGCCAGCTTCCAGTCCTGTGCGTCGACGGCGCGGTCAATCTGGTCGACAATGCGGATCAGCGCACGCTCGTCGACAAGTCTTCGCAATTCCTTGTTCGAGGGTTCGGTAGCTGCAGCGCTGCTCCCCATGTCCGGAGCGGCCGCCACGGCAGCGTAAAGTGCAAGGCGCGTCAAAGCATTCATCGTCGTTCCTCTTTCGATAGCACTTGGTAGAGATGGATGGTCAGAAGACGCCGCCGCCGGCACCGACATTCTGGCCGGTCACCCAGCGCGCCGCATCACTGGCGAGGAACGCCGCGACTTCGGCGACTTCCTTCGGGTTGCCAATGCGATCGAAGGGCGACATGCCTGCCGCAACAGCACGATCCCTATCCGGAAGGAGCTCTGTGTCCGTGAAACCGGGCGAGATGGCGTTCACCGTGATGTTGCGTGGTCCAAGTTCACGCGACAGGACCCGTACGAACTGTTCCACCGCCCCCTTGCTGCCGAGATAGAGGGAGGTTTGACCGAAGAACATCCTTGTGCCCCCCGTTGAGGTGACGATGATCCTGCCGCCGTCGCGCAACCGTCTCGCCGCCTCCTGCAGGATGAAGAAGACACCTTTGGTGTTGGTATCGAAGACCCGGTCGTAGTCTTCTTCAGTCGCATCGGCGAGCGGCTTGATGATCGCCGTCGCGGCATTCGCAACGACGATATCCGGCTTCCCGAATGTCGCCTCCGCCTGGTCGAACAGGCGACGAATGTCGACCAGCCTCGATACATCGGCCTGAAGCGCGATTGCCTTTCCACCCCTGGCTTTGATTCCTTGAACGACTTCGCTCGCGCGGCTTTCGTTCTCGAGATAGTTGACGATCACGGCCGCACCGCCATCGGCCAGCTCTTGCGCGATCGCGCGACCGATGCCGCGCGAGCTTCCGGTCACGATTGCAATCTTTCCTTCGAACGACATCGACTGCTCCTGCATGAGGTTCGCGTTCAAGATGGCGCCTCGAGGATCAATTGATAATGTCGTTTTATCAGCACTTATTATGCGATATCATTCATGAATGGATCGCGATCTGCTTGGCCATTTGCCTGTCATCGTCGCCGTGGCACGGCGCGGCGGTTTTGCACCTGCAGCGGCAGAACTCGGCATGAGCCCATCGGCAGTCAGTCACGCGGTGCGGCTGGTCGAGGAACGGATAGGACAGCCGCTGTTCGCCCGTACGACGCGTTCCGTCGCCCTGACGGAAGCGGGGCGAGCGCTTGTGGCCATAACCGAACCCGCCCTGGAAGATATTGCCGAACGCATGGAGCGCATCCGTGCCGTGAAAGGCCATGCCAGCGGCTTGTTGCGGCTCAACACCTCGCGGGTGGCGCTGACGCTGGCGCTGCTGCCGGTGTTGACGGTTATGGCGGAACGCTACCCGGAGGTGACCGTCGAGATCTTCACCGACGAACGGCTGACCGACATCGTCGGAGAGGGTTTCGATGCAGGCGTTCGGCTGGGGGAGATGATCGCGCAAGATATGGTCACAGTGCGCCTGACGCCGCCCTTTCGTACCGCTATCGTCGCTTCGCCCGCCTATATTGGCCGAAATGGCAAACCGAGAAACCTGGGTGAGCTCGCCGACCACAACTGCATCGGCTACCGGCTGTTGCGGTCCGGCGCGCTCTATCGCTGGGACCTCCTGGACAACGGCAAGGACGTTAACGTTGCAACGCGCGGCACCGCGATCGTCAGTGACCCGATGTCGGCGCGGGACCTTGCACTTGCCGGGATAGGGTTGGCCTACGCCTTCGAGCCTCTGTTGCGGACAGATATTGCGGCCGGAAGACTGATTGAGGTCCTGCCCGATACATCGATCGAGGAACCAGGATTGTTCCTCTATTTTCCACGCCGGGCATCAATGGCACCAAAGCTGCGTGCCTTCATCGACACCGCACAGGAAATCGGCCGGGCATCCTCGCGGACACCCGACCGATCAAAAAGCCAGAACGAAGCTTCGAGCGATTACTTCTTGACCGCTGCGGCGACCTCGGCCGCGAAGTCGCTCTCTTCCTTCTCGATGCCTTCGCCGAGCGCGAAGCGCAGATAGGCGGTGATCTTGGCCGGGGCGCCGATTTCCTTCTCGGCTGCCTTCAGCGCCTGCTCGACGGTCAGGTCGGGGTTCAGCACGAAGGACTGCTTCAGCAGCACGACTTCCTCGTAGAACTTGCGCAGGCGGCCCTCGATCATCTTTTCGATGACGTTGTCCGGCTTGCCCGAAGCGCGGGCCTGCTCGGAGAAGATCGCGCGTTCACGCTCCACGGCTGCCTGATCCAGCGCGTCGACGTCGAGCGACAACGGGTTGGTGGCAGCAACATGCATGGCGACCTGGCGCGCGAAGGCGCTGGCCTTGTGCGCGTCGCCGGCGGTCTCGATGGCAACCAGCACGCCGAGCTTGCCGAGATTGTCGGCAACCGCGTTGTGGATGTAGGTCGCAACAGCGCCTTCAGCGACAGTCAGCTTGTCGGAACGACGGAAGCCGAGGTTTTCGCCGATGGTGCCGACAGCGTCCTTGATGGTGTCCGTGACGCTCTTGTCGGAGCCCGGATATTTGGCAGCGGCAACGGCCTCGGTCTTGCCATAAGCCAGCGCGACCTTGGCGACATTGGCAACGATCTCCTGGAAGGCATCGTTGCGGGCAACGAAGTCGGTTTCCGAGTTTACTTCGACGATCGCGGCTTCGCGCAGGCCGGCGTCCACAGCGATAAGGCCCTCGGCGGCAGTGCGGCCAGCCTTCTTGTCAGCCTTGGCAATACCCTTCGCGCGCAGCCAGTCGACCGCCGCTTCCATGTCGCCGTTGGTTTCGGCCAGGGCCGCCTTGCAGTCCATCATGCCCGCGCCGGTGAGGTCGCGCAGTTCTTTGACCTGTGCTGCTGAAATGCTCATTGTCGCCTCTTTGTTTCGCAATAGGCTGGCGCACCATCGATTCTTCGATGATGCGCCGCGTTCAGGCGCTTAACGCGCCAAGATATGAAATTGATGAAGGCCTGAAGCGGCCCTCGACCTTGGAGCGTTTCCGTTTTTCACGGAAAGCTCCAAGTTTTTTGTTTTCGCATTTGTACGACGCCAAGTGATGCCACCTGGCTGCAAAACGCCTTACGCTTCCGGGGTCTCGCTAGCCGGGGTCTCGCCGAGAACCGGCTCAACCGGAGCTTCAGCCGCGGCGCCGATGTCAACGCCCAGCGCGCCCTGCTGGCGGGCGATGCCGTCGATGGCAGCCTTTGCGATCAGATCGCAGTAGAGCTGGATGGCGCGGGCAGCATCGTCGTTGCCCGGAATCGGGAAGTCGATCTTGTCCGGGTCGCAGTTCGAATCGATGATGGCGACGACCGGAATACCGAGGCGCTTGGCTTCGAGAATTGCGTTCGCTTCCTTGTTGGTGTCGATCACGAACATCAGATCCGGGGTCGAGCCCATGTCCTTGATGCCGCCGAGAGCCTTGTTCAGCTTCTCGCGCTCACGGTCGAGGTTCAGGCGCTCCTTCTTGGTGAAGCCCTGGGCTTCGCCACCGGAGAGCAGGTCGTCAAGCTTGCGCAGACGCTGGATCGAATTCGAGATCGTCTTCCAGTTGGTCAGCATGCCGCCGAGCCAACGCGAATTCACGTAGTACTGCGCCGAACGCTGCGCGGCATCGGCAACGATGTCCGAGGCCTGGCGCTTGGTGCCGACGAACAGCACACGGCCGCCACGGGCAACGGTGTCCGAAACCTGCTTCAGGGCCTGGTGCAGCAGCGGAACCGTCTGCGACAGGTCGATGATGTGGATGTTGTTGCGTGCGCCGTAGATGTAGGGCGCCATCTTCGGGTTCCAGCGGTGGGTCTGGTGGCCGAAGTGAGCACCAGCCTCGAGAAGCTGACGCATGCTGAAATCTGGCAGAGCCATTGTCTAGTTCCTTTCCGGTTGACCTCCACGGACATTTGACGGTTTCTGGAAAACCGGATCGAAAGCGCATTGCTTTTCGGGGTTAACCTGAGCCGCCACCGGAGGTTTCAGCCGGATTTCTCCCGGACAGACACCAAAGCCCGTGTGTGGAATGGTCGCGCCTATAACCGTGTTGCAGCGCAAAAGCAAGCCTGCTGGCCGCGCTCCCTGCTATCGCGCGGCGATGAAGGCTCCCGTACCGATCATCGCACCACCGGCGACGCGGTTCATCAGGCGCATGCGCGCGGGTACACGGAACCAGTGCGACGCACGACCCGACAAGGCCGCATAAAAACCCATGGTCAGGATGTTGGCCGAAACCACGACCGCAACCACGACAAGGCCATCGGCGAAGGTCATGGCATGGAGATCGAGGATCAACGGCATGATCGAGGCATGGAACAGGATCGCCTTCGGATTGCCGAGCGCAATCGAAGCTCCAAGCACGAAGGAGCGAACGAATCGACTCTCGCCTTTGCCACTGTCTTCTGCCTGGGCAGCCGCCGAGCGCCACATCTTGAAGCCGAGATAGATCAGATATGCGGCACCGGCATATTTCAGGATGAGGAAGATCCATTCAAAGGTCTGCACCAGGGTGACCAGCCCGAGCAGCGCCAGCGTGACCAGCACGGCATCACCCGCCGCCACCCCCAGGCCGGCGGTGAAGGCCCGCGCGAAACCGCGCGAAACGCCATTGGTGATCACGGCAAACATCGCCGGCCCCGGCGTCATCGCCGCCAGGACGACCGCGGTGCTGTAGGCAAAGAGGGCCGTCAGTGTCATGTCCTCACCTTCCCGTTCTTGATCCGAACGCGCCGGAACACGGCGACGATCTCCTCACGGCTGCATTCGATGGCACCGAGCCGCACCGCGCGATCGCGCTCGAACCCCGTAATATCGTAATGCGGCGCCGATGTCTTCGGCGGCCCCTGGTAGGAAGAACGTTTCACGCCGAGCTGGGCCGCGAACCCATGCAGCTCGCTGATGTCGTCGGCAAGCAGATGGCACCAGCGATGGCCAGCCCATTTCCAGATTGCCGCATCGACATAGACCGCCATGGAACCGGCAGCAGCGCCGCTACTGCTTGCAGGGCTTCTGCGGCGTATCGAACAACGACAGATTGACCAGCTTGCCCGTCATCGAGAAATCGCCGTAGTCCATCGTGAGATCCCGCGTCAGTCCGTTCTCGTGCAGCTTGAAGGAGATGCGGTAGGACGGCAGCTCTTCGCCATCAGCCTTGTCGGTCTGGTCGAAATAGGCGATGTCGACCGGCCAGTATTTGTCCTTGCCGAACTTGGCGAGCGCTGAAAATTCTGGGTCGTCCTTTGCCGCAGCCACGGGTTTGCCAACCACCACAGTCGTTGTCATCACCTTGTCTGCCGTGTCTGACCCGTCATACAGGCTGGTCTCGTAGAAAGTTTCGCCCTTCTCCGCCTTGCCGATCAGCTCCACCAGATGCTGGGTCGGGAACTGGGTCGAGGTCAACTCCAGGGTCTTCCTGTCGGGTTTATCCAGAACGACCTTGAGATCCTTGGGCTCCTTGGTCGCCGTGCCCTTTATTTCCTTTTCCATCGACTGATCGACAAAAGACTTTGTCACGAAGGAGAAGGTCTTGCCCTGTGCGTCCTCGAAGGTCGTGGTCTGCTGGTCGGTAAGGCGCGTGTTGTTGTCGTTGGTTGCGATCTGAGTCACGAACCGGAATTTGACCGTATAGCCTTCGCAGGGCGAGCCGTTGAATTCGTAGACCATGCGCCCAGACAGGCCGGTGATGCCTGACCGATCGGAGGCCTTGTCCAATGCAAGGTCATAGACGGCGCGGTGTGGCTGCAGCAACGGCGCGGCAAAGGCAGGAGCAGCGGGCAGAGCAGTGGCGAGCAGAAAGGCACTGGTTAGAAGGCGCGTCACGCGCATGGGCAGCTCCGGTCGGTGCGGCTGACAGATGAGCCGCAAAAGATGATCCACATCACAAAAAGTCGTGGCGGAAGCGTGTCAAACAATGCAGTTTCGACCCAACCAACGCGACACCTTCAAGCAATAGGGAATTACCATGGGCGAAACAATCGAAAAGCGGCTAAGCGATCTCGGCATCACCTTGCCGGTGCCCGCAGTGCCGGTCGCCAATTACGTCCCGTTCGCCCGCAGCGGCAATCTCCTTTTGACCTCCGGCCAACTGCCGTTGAAGGATGGCAAGCTTACCGCGACCGGCCTGCTTGGTCGCGACGTTGACGTCGCCGCCGGTCAGGAAGCCGCGAAATATTGCGCCGTCAACATCCTGGCACAAGCCAAGGCGGCGCTCGGCGACCTCGAAAAGATCCGCCGCGTCGTCAAGATAACCGTATTCGTCGCCTCGACCCCCGACTTCGTCGAACAGCACCTTGTCGCCAACGGCGCCTCCGATCTGCTGGCCACCGCGCTCGGCGAAAAAGGCAAGCATGCCCGCTCGGCCGTCGGCAGCGTGTCGCTGCCGCTCAACGCGGCTGTAGAAATCGAAGCAATCCTGGAAGTCGAATAGGCGCGTCGATCATGACCGACATCTCCTGGTTGACCGCCCGGCCGATCGCACATCGCGGCTTTCACGATCTCAACGACAAGCGTTGGGAAAATACGCTTGCCGCGTTCTCCGCTGCGATCGAGCGCGGCTATGCCATCGAGTGCGACGTGCATCTTTCCGCCGACGGAGTGCCGATCGTTATCCATGACGACGACCTGCGACGGTTGACAGGCACTGAGGGTTTCGTCTGGCAGCGGACAGCCGCCGAGATGGCGCAACTGCGTGTCGGCGGCACCGATGACCATCCGCCAACATTGCGCGAGCTGCTCGACCTCGTTGACGGACGCGTGCCGCTCGTCGTCGAGATCAAGGGGACGCCCGGACATGACGCCGGGCTGGTCAAGGCGGTGGGACGTCTGCTCAAGCGCTACGAAGGCCAGGTCGCCATCATGTCCTTCGATCATTGGCTGATCCGCGAATTCGAGACGGAAGCGCCGGGCATTCCCGGCGGCTTGACCGCCTACGGCACTGCCAACCACGAGACCGAAGCACATTTTTCCATGCTGGCACACGGTATCGCCTTCACGTCCTATGCCGCCGGCGACCTGCCCAATCGCTTTGTTTCCTTCGTAAGGGAAAAGCTCGGCATGCCGGTCATCACCTGGACCATCCGCGACCAACCCGCGATCGATCTTACCTTCAGATATGCCGACCAGATGACATTCGAAGGATTTGAGCCCGATCACGTGCGGGTCGCCTGACCCATCTTGCACGCGCTGCGACGGACCATAGATAACACGCCATGGACCAGGGCGACGATGTGAGGGAATCCGGTGATACAGGCTATGCCGTGCGCATAGCCGCCGGCATCAATGCATTCACCCGCGAGGAATGGGATGGCTTCTCTGGCACGACAAGAACATCGAAGACCGGCTACAATCCCTTCATTTCGTTTGATTTCCTAAGCGCGCTGGAGGAGTCCGGCTGTGCCGTTTCACGCACGGGCTGGCAGGGCCATCATCTCAGGCTGGAAGCCGCCGACGGCAGGTTGCTGGGCGCCGTGCCTTGCTATGTCAAGTCGCATAGCCAGGGTGAATACGTTTTCGACCATGGCTGGGCCGACGCCTTTGAACGCGCCGGCGGCAGCTACTATCCCAAGCTGCAATGTTCGGTGCCGTTCACGCCGGCCGCGGGCCCTCGCCTGCTCGTCTCGGACCGTGAAGACGCCGATACCGTACGAGCTGGCCTGGCCGCAGGACTGAAACTCGTCACTGAAAGGCTTGGCGTCTCGTCGTCACACGTTACCTTCGCGGGTGAAGACGACGTCGCCACTCTCGGGGCTGCGGGTTTCCTGCATCGAACAGACCAGCAGTTTCATTTCTTCAACGAAGCCTATGATTGCTATGACGATTTCCTGGCCACGCTGGCGTCGCGCAAGCGCAAGGCCTTGAAAAAGGAACGCCGTGAAGCGCTCAGTCCTGGCATCACCATCGAGCGACTGACAGGCAGGGCGATCACGGAGCGTGCCTGGGACGACTTCTTCACCTTCTACATGGATACTGGCGGACGCAAATGGGGCCGCCCCTACCTCAATCGCCGTTTCTTCTCGCTGATCGGCGAACGCATGGCCGACGACATCCTGCTCGTCATGGCCAAGCGCAACGGCCGCTATATTGCCGGCGCCATCAACTTCATTGGCTCGAACACACTGTACGGGCGCAACTGGGGCTGCGTCGAAGACCACCCGTTCCTGCATTTCGAGGTCTGCTATCACCAAGCCATCGATTTCGCGATCGAGAATAAGCTGAAAGTGGTCGAAGCGGGCGCACAAGGCGAGCACAAGCTGGCACGCGGCTACCGGCCGGTGACGGTGCATTCCGCCCACTACATCGCACATCCTGGCCTCAGGCGCGCCGTCGCCGATTATCTCGTGCGCGAACGCCGCGAGGTGGCGGCGATGAGCGATTATCTCGATGAGCACACCCCGTTCCGCAAAGGCGAGCCGGTCATCGATTGATGCGCCACTAAGCCGGAGCGTCCATTCGAACACCCAAAAGATACTCTGAGCTTTTTGGATTGCGCGTCGTGCTAGTGCACGACTGTCTTGGAAAACACGTTGATCACCACCACGCCCGCCACGATCAGCCCCATACCGATCAGCGCAGGCATATCGAGCGCCTGTCTGAACCAGATCCAGCCGATGGCCGTGATCAGGGCGATGCCGGCAGCACACCACAGCGCGTAGACGATTCCAACCGGCATGGTCCGCAGCGGCAGTGACAGGAAATAGAAGGCGAGCGCATAGCCGGCTACTGAAACGAGCGAGGGTCCCAGCCTCGTAAATCCCTGCGTTTCCTTCAACGCCGTCGTGGCCACCACCTCGAACAGGATCGCAACCACCAGATAGATATAGTTTTGCAACATGCTTTTCCGGCGCCTGATTTCGTGCAACCTGCGCAATGAGTACCCCAGCCCGCCCGACAGCACGAGAGGCACATCATGAGCTATGACGATACCAACATCTTCGCCAGGCTGCTGCGCGGTGAGATCCCTTCGCACCGCGTCTACGAAGATGATGCCGTGATTGCTTTCATGGACGTCATGCCGCAAGGCCAGGGCCACACCCTGGTCGTTCCGCGCGCGCCGTCGCGCAACCTGCTCGACGCCGATCCAGCGACGCTGGCTCCCCTCTTTGCAGTCACACAGAAAGTGGCGCAGGCGGTGAAAAAGGCTTTTGCCGCCGACGGTGTTACCGTCATGCAATTCAACGAACCTGCCTCCGGTCAGACGGTCTACCATCTGCACGTGCACGTCATTCCGCGCTTTGAGGGTGTGCCGCTGAAACCGCACAGTGGCGGGATGGAAAAGCCTGAAGTGCTTGCCGAGAATGCCGAAAAGATCAAGGCGGCCCTGGCCGGTTGATTGCCCCTGGGCTCAGAAGTCCAGATAGAGCCCAGCCAGCAGCAGAAGTTCCGCGACTATGATACCGACGACCATGCGCTTGCCCGACAACAGGTAGGCAACGAAGCCCAGGCCGGCCGCGGCGATGCGGAGGACAAGCGATGTGTGTGCGAGCGCCCCGCCGGGAAAGACGATCAGATTGCCGATGACGGCAGCGACAAGCGCTGTCGCCATCGTGCGGACCAGCACCAGCAGGTCGGAATCCTCGGAAAGCTTGCCACCGAAATAGACGCCGAGGAAGCGCCAGATATCGGTGGCTGCGAAGCCGGCAACGAGAATGAACAGATATGGCCACCACCAGGCGCTGTTGGAAAAATAACTCATGCCGCGCCCGCCTTGCGCCGCCAGAGGTGCCAGCCATAGGCAACCGTGCCGCCAACCATTCCAGCAGCCAACAGATCGAATTGCGGTAACAGAACGTGGAAGACCGGCCCGAGAGCAAGGCCTAGAACCATCGCCACATGCCCCACACGCTCGCGTGCAGACCCCCACAGCGATGTCAGGAAGTACATCGGCGTTAGCATCAGCAGCGCCGCTGAAATGGTGGAAGGCAGCGCATCTGCCACCGCATAGACGGCGGTAACGACCATGATGTTCGACGCTACCAGCGTGCCACCGAGCCCAGCGTAGAAGGTCGTGCGCATGTCTCGCGGAATGTGCTTCAGGCGCTCCATCGCCAGGACCCACGAGGTAACTGCCACGAAATGCGCAAGCAGGTAGAGCACCCATTGCCGGGTCTTCTCGGCTCGCATCTCAGGCACGAGCGCCATCACCATCGGCATCAGGCGTATGGCCGACAACGTCACCGCAAACAATGCAGCCGGCAGGGCGACGCCGGACACGATCGCGCCTACGAGGACCACCATGGAAGGCAACGCCCAGACAGTACCTGTCATGAAGGCCGCTTGCACCATCGTGACCCCGGCATCTTTCGCCAATGCAGCGAATCCGACGAAGGAACTGACGAGGATCAGGCCGGGAAGAGAAAAAGCGGCGCGAACGCCGCGCAAAAACCATACCGAACGGGACATTGGCGTATCGGAGACCAAGGGCGACATGTCCCGGCCATAGCATGGGCCACCATGCGGTGCGACCACACCAAAAGGTGCATGCCATCTTTCCATTGATCCAGGAAAGCCTGTATGCAGGCCGCCCCTCACTCGGAGATACGACAATGGATGAGTTGCAAGTCGGCCGATACTGGGAAGCCAATGCCGAGACATGGACCCGGCACGTCCGCGCCGGCTACGACGTCTATCGCGACGCGCTGAATACACCCGCATTTCTGGCATTCCTGCCACAAGTCCAGGGACTGGCAGGCTTGGATATCGGTTGCGGCGAAGGCGAGAACACGCGTCAACTCGCGCGGCTGGGCGCCCGCATGCAGGCGATTGACATCGCGCCGACCTTCATTCGCCATGCCAGCGGTTCCGAAATCTCCGAACCTCTCGGCATTACCTATCTGCATGCCAGCGCCACGGCATTGCCCTTCTCCGATGCGACATTCGACTTCGCAACGGCCTTCATGTCGATGATGGACATAGCCGGGCCGGAAATTGCGCTAACCCAGGCATGTCGCGTGCTGAAGCCAGGCGGCTTCTTCCAGTTCTCGATCCTGCACCCCTGTTTCGTGCCGCCCTATCGCCGCAACATCCGCGACGACCATGGCGAGGTGCTCGCTGTTGAGGTCGGTCGCTATTTCCAGGCAACCGACGGCGCGATCGAAAGCTGGCACTTTTCAGCTGCGCCAGCAGAGGAACGAGCCAAGGTCGAACCTTTCCATGTACCCCGCTTCCACCGCACACTCAGCCAGTGGATAGCCATGATCGTGCAGTCCGGTTTCGCCATCGAGGCTTTGGGCGAACCAATGGCGAGCGAAGAGACTGCGGTAGCGGAGCCTGTTGTAGCCGATACCCGGGTAGCACCTATCTTCCTGCATTTTCGGCTGCGCAAGCCGGCGAGTCGGTAGCAGGCCTGCCAAGGCTAGCTTGTGGGTGCCGCCATCCTTTCAAACGCACTTGCCAGGCAGAGTTGCCGGTCGAGCCGCTCATGGATTGCTTGCGCACATTCCCGCGGCGTAAGCACTGAAGTGTCTACGTCCAGGTCATAGATACCCGGCTCATGCACGGCCGACTGCCATCGGCGCACGGGAAGCGGAATCGGATCATCAACGGTACCGACCAGATATCGGCCCTGCCGACCCGGTTCCGGATGGCTTCGACGTTTCATGATTTCGTGCAGCGAACATCTCACACCGACGAACAGAACCGGAAGGCCTTCGAGACGCCGTGCACAATCGGCAAGGATATTCAACGGCTTGGAGTAGGAGGTGTGATGTCCGACATCCGTCACCACGTTCAAGCCAAGCTTGCTGTGGGCTGCAATTGTTTCGTACAGCGCTGCGTACAATGTCGGAACCATTGTCTCCAGGTCTGGGCGCTCGCCGCCAGGCCTGAGACCTATGCCGGGATGATAGCGCTGTGGCGTGGCGAGCTCATAGGTATCGACGCCGAGATTCATCCAGACGCCGTCAAAGGCTTCCTGGATTGCCCGCGCGATACTCGACTTCCCCGACCGCGGAGCGCCATTCAAAATGATGATCTGACCCAAACTCATGTCGTCGCCTCCCTGAACAGACAAAAAAGCCCCGTCACCGGGGCTTCTCTTGTTGCTGTCAGCCAGCGCGGGTCAGTTCTTGCGCGGCAGTTGCGGCACCAGGCTGCGCTTGCCGCCATCCTTGCCCTTGGGCTCCGGCTTGGAAGCGACCGCCTTCTTGGCAACAGCCTTCTTGGCCGTCGCCTTGCGTGGCTTGGGGGCGTCCTCTTCCGGTTCCTTCTTCGGTTTCACCGGCGTCTCGTCGGCCAGCGTTTCGAGCTTGAGCCCGGCTTCGCCGGTCTCCTTCTTCTCGACGCTGACACGCACGGTGCCGCCATGCTTCAGCTTGCCGAACAGCACCTCGTCGGCCAGCGGCTTCTTGATGTGCTCCTGGATGACGCGACCCAACGGACGTGCGCCCATGCGCTCGTCGTAACCCTTGTCAGCAAGCCAGGCGATCGCCTCTGGCGACAGGTCGAAGGTGACGCCGCGCTCCGAAAGCTGAGCTTCCAGCTGCATGACGAACTTCTGCACGACCTGGTGCACCACAGGCACCGGCAGCGAGCCGAACGGAATGATGGCATCGAGACGGTTCCGGAACTCCGGCGTGAACAACCGGTTGATCGCCTCGACATCGTCGCCTTCGCGCTTGGTCGAGCCGAAGCCGATCGCCGCGCGCTGCGCGTCCGCCGCACCCGCATTCGTGGTCATGATCAGAATCACATTGCGGAAATCGATCTGCTTGCCGTTGTGGTCGGTGAGCTTGCCGTGATCCATCACCTGCAACAGGATGTTGAACAGATCCGGATGCGCCTTCTCCACCTCGTCGAGCAGAAGCACGCAATGTGGATGCTGGTCGACGCCGTCGGTCAGCAGACCGCCCTGATCAAAGCCGACATAGCCGGGAGGCGCGCCTATCAGCCGCGAGACTGTATGGCGTTCCATATATTCCGACATGTCGAAACGCAGCAGTTCGACACCGAGAGAAGCGGCGAGTTGCTTGGCCACCTCGGTCTTGCCAACACCGGTTGGGCCAGAGAACAGGTAGGAGCCTATTGGCTTCTCCGGTTCGCGCAGGCCGGCACGAGCCAGCTTGATCGCCGAGGTGAGCGCGGAGATTGCCGTATCCTGGCCATAGACAACACGTTTCAACTCGACATCGAGACCGGCGAGAACCTTCTCGTCGTCCGCTGAAACCGTCTTCGGAGGAATGCGCGCCATAGTGGCGATCGTCGCTTCGATCTCCTTGATGCCGATCGTCTTCTTGCGCTTGCCTTCGGGCAACAGCATCTGCGAGGCACCGGTCTCGTCGATCACGTCGATCGCCTTGTCCGGCAGCTTGCGGTCGTTGATGTAGCGAGCCGAAAGCTCGACCGAAGCCTTGATCGCATCGCTTGTGTACTTGACCTTGTGGAACTCCTCGAAATAGGGCTTCAGGCCCTTCATGATCTCGATGGCGTCCTCGACGGTCGGCTCGTTGACATCGATCTTCTGGAACCGGCGAACAAGCGCACGGTCCTTTTCGAAGAACTGGCGGAACTCCTTGTAAGTCGTTGAGCCGATGCAACGAATCGCTCCGGACGAGAGAGCTGGCTTGAGCAGGTTCGATGCGTCCATGGCACCGCCTGAGGTGGCGCCGGCTCCGATAACGGTGTGGATCTCGTCGATGAACAGGATGGCGCCAGGATAATCCTCCAGCTCCTTCACGACCTGCTTCAGACGCTCCTCGAAGTCGCCGCGATAGCGCGTTCCGGCCAGCAGCGTGCCCATGTCGAGCGCGAAGATGGTCGCATCGGACAACACTTCCGGCACGTCACCTTCGACAATACGTTTCGCCAGACCTTCGGCGATCGCGGTTTTACCGACGCCGGGATCTCCGACGTAGAGCGGGTTGTTCTTGGAGCGGCGGCATAGCACCTGGATCGTGCGGTTGATTTCCGGGGCACGACCGATCAGCGGATCGATGCGGCCCGCCTTTGCCTTGTTGTTGAGGTTGACGCAGTAGGCCGTCAGCGCATCCTGCTGCTTCTTCTTGCTGCCCTCTTCCTGCTGCTCGGCACCGCTGGTGCCGCTCGGCTCGTCCTCGGCGCCGCGCGGCGACCGGCTTTCGGACGAACCAGGACGCTTGGCTATCCCATGCGAGATATAGTTGACCGCGTCATAACGGGTCATCTGCTGTTCCTGCAGGAAATAGGCAGCATGGCTCTCGCGCTCGGCAAAAATGGCAACGAGCACGTTGGCACCGGAGACTTCCTCGCGCCCTGACGACTGCACATGGATTACTGCGCGCTGGATGACGCGCTGGAAACCCGCTGTCGGCTTGGAATCCTCGTCATAACCGGTGACGAGATTGTCGAGTTCGGTGTCGATGTAAGTCAGGACGGTCTGCTTCAGTTCGTCCAGATCGACATTGCAGGCGCGCATAACCGCAGCCGCCTCATTGTCGTCGATCAGGGCCAGCAGGAGATGTTCGAGCGTCGCATATTCATGGTGACGTTCGTTGGCGAAGGTCAGCGCCTGATGAAGCGCCTTTTCCAGGCCCTGGGAGAAAGCCGGCATGTTACCTCACTTCTTCTCCATCACGCATTGCAGCGGATGTTGGTTCTGTCGGGCGAAATCCATGACCTGAGACACCTTGGTCTCGGCCACTTCGTAAGTATAGACCCCGCACTCGCCCACGCCGTGATTGTGGACATGCAGCATGATGCGCGTGGCGGCCTCGCGGTCCTTCTGAAAAAAACGCTCCAGCACGTGAACCACGAATTCCATCGGGGTGTAGTCGTCGTTGAGGATCAGAACCCGGTATAGGCTGGGTTTCTTGGTCTTGGTTTTCGTGCGCGTGATGACGGCTGTTCCGCGACCGGTACCGTTACCGTCGCTGCCGTTCTGCATTCGCGCCACACTCGTGGCAGTCTTACCGGTGGTCACGTATTCCTGCCTTCTGGATCGAATCCCCATCAGAACCCGACATGTAGGGTATCGATGCAGGATTTTAAGCCCTTCTGGTTAGCTGACAATATGGCTAGGTCCTCATTCAGTACCGTTTTTAGCAAACGTGAAGACGTCGAGCCGGCGGATACGAAAAAACCCGGCTGCGCAGGCGCAACCGGGCTCGCTGAGCGGGCCAGAAACCCGCAAACTGGCAGAAAATGAAGCTTACTTCGCCTTGGCGGTAAGCGATTCGAACGGCTTGTAGGCGTCCTTGGCGAGATCGGCATACAGTTCGCTGATCTTGGTCGCCTCGGCCACGAAGGCCTCATAGGCCTGCTTGGCATAATCGGTCTGCAGTTCGACAGCGCTCTCGATCGACTTTACCGAGAGAAGCTTTTCGACGTGCGCAGCGCCGGTCTCGAAGCTCTTCTTGGTGTATTCGGTCGCCTCGGTGGCGATCGCCTGCACGCCCTTGGAGAGCGATGCAAAGCTCTTCAGGCCGCTGTCAGCAAATTCCTTGCCGTATTTGCTGAAATCCTCGTAGGTCTGACTCATCTGGCATTCCTTTCGTGCGGATCGGCTAATTTGTGCGATGCATAAGATGTATGCTGCGATGCACAAAAAGTCAATTCCCGCGCGGATGCGCCCCAGCCCCTAAGATTCGAATAAAGCTCGCCTCAAACGCCGCCGAAATGGTGAACGAGGCGGTTACCATAAACGGATTGGTAACGAGCGTTAAAGTAGGTTGGAGAAATGCGGGGTCGGACCTTTGCCGACTCCCCGGGGTGCAAGCAAAATTCAAAGGAAGCAGCAGTGCGTCAGGCGTTAACAGGCATCGTGTCCAAGTCCGTATCTTCCCTTCTCAAAACCTCCATGGTCGCATCGCTCGCGCTGACATTCGCGGTGACGGATGTCGCGTCGGCGTTTGCCGCGCCGTCCTCCGCGATCGTTGTCGACGCCAAGACCGGCAAGACGCTCTATTCCAAGGACGCCAATGCGCGTCGCTATCCTGCGTCGCTGACCAAGATGATGACGCTTTACCTGACCTTCGAGGCGCTTGCGGCTGGACGGATCAGCAAGAACACCCCCGTGGTGTTCTCGGCCAAGGCTGCCGCGGAACCGCCCACGAAGCTCGGCGTGCGCAAAGGTGGTGCCGTCACGGTAGAGACTGCGATCCTGTCCATGGTGACCAAGTCTGCCAACGATTCCTCGACCGCACTCGCTGAAATGATCGGTGGTTCCGAAGCGAATTTTGCGCGAATGATGACCTCCAAGGCGCGCGCGCTGGGTATGAAGGGCACTGTGTTCCGCAATGCCAACGGCTTGCCGGATCCGGGTCAGTTCACGACCGCACACGACATGGCCGTCCTCGGTATGGCGCTGCGTGAACACTATCCGCAATATTACGGTTATTTCTCCACGCGCTCGTTCGCTTACGGCAAGCGCCAGATCAATGGTCACAATCGCCTGCTTGGCCGCATCAAGGGTGTCGACGGCATCAAGACCGGTTACACCCGCGCCTCGGGCTTCAACCTGGTTTCATCGGTCGCTGACGGCAACCGCAAGCTGGTCGCGGTTGTCATGGGCGGCTCCTCCGGTGGCACTCGCGACAAGCAGATGGCTTCGCTGATTCAGACCTATATGCCACAGACCTCGACCCGCGGCTCCGGTCCGCTGGTGGCGCGCGCTTCCGGTGATACGGCAGTAGCGGCAATCGCCAATGTCTTCCTGCCCAAGAAGAACGCACCGACCCCGGACGAGAAGCCGGAGACTGTCGTTGCTTCGGCCGACGAGGCCGTTGCAGACGAGATTACGGCAGAAGACGCAGTGGTCGAGCCGGCGCCTGAAAAGCCCTCGCGCAAGAACAAGAAGGTGATTGCGGCTGCGGCCCCGGTTGTTACGGCTTCGGCCGCCGAAGTCGCCATCCCGGCGCAACTTCCGGTCGTGCAAGCCTACGCCCCTGTCGAAGAGACACCGATCGATCGCCTGATGACGGCTTCCACCAATGCTGGCTCTACAGCTTCCGGCAACTGGGCCGTGCAGATCGCCTCGGCACCGCGTGAGGCCGATGCCAAGGCACAGCTCGACAAGGTCGCCAAGCAGGCTGGCCGCGTGTTGGCGAAGGCTTCCGGTTACACAGTCGCCTTCGACAAGGACGGCACCACCTACTATCGCGCCCGTTTCGGTTTCGAGACCAAGGAAGCGGCATGGAAGGCCTGCAATGCGCTGAAGCGGAAGAGCATCTCCTGCTTCGCCGTGCAGCAGTGAGCAGATTTCTCCCGGAAACGTATCTTATCGAAGGAGATCAGTGGTGATTGGAGAGCAGGACGTCCTTGGCTTCGTTGATCCGCGCCGCCAGGAACGACGCGTTTCCGACATCGGGGTGCAGGCGCTGCATCAGGCGGCGGTGCGCCTTGCGGACATCCGTCGCGGCGGCGCCCGTTTCAAGACCAAGGATCTTGTAGGCCTCCTCCTTAGTCATGGCGCCCGCACCTGGCGCAACACCCAGCCTCTCGCCACGATACGTCTGCGTGTCGAGGCGCCAGGTGGGAAAACGGCGGTCAAGATACGTCTCTAGCAGCTGCCGGCTGTCCGGGTCGACCGCCAACTCCTGATAGAGCTGTCCAAGATCCGTCAGGCTCATGGCGCCGAGCATCTTACCCTCGCTGCGACCTGCCAGCACCAGCCCCTCCAGTCGACCGGTATCGTGGTCAAGCTCCATTTCCAAAGCTGCGGTACGAACCAGGGAATGGCGCGTGACCAGCGTGCCCACCGGACGTTCCCTGCGAAACATCATGTAGAGTGAGCCGGCGACAGCCAGCGCCAGCAGGCCGAAGCCAGCGCGTCCGGCGGCCAGGATCGCAATTCCCGCAGCTCCGAAGCCCACCGGCAGCGCGATGCGTGCTGTGGCAGCGACTGCCTTCGGATCTGCCCGCAGGAAAACGGCTGCCGCTCCAGCAAGCGCCAGCACGATTGCAGCGACGGCGATCACAATACCCATGGCCGACCATCCCGGTTCGACAAAGTCTACCGCGATCCTCTCCGGACACCAACAGGCAGGCAATTCATCAGTGAGAGGCGCTCCTCTTCATCTCCAGCAACGTCAGAGCAGGCCGAGTTCAGCCAGCTCCTGTCTCAGTTTGGACGGCATTTCCGCCCAGCCTACCCTGCCCGCGCCCAGGTCGGCCGGCGCATCGGAAATCTTCAGATAACGCCACCCCTGGAAAGCACGTCGCGGCTGCCATTCGGTGCGCACCACGACGGGATCGAGCACCAGGTGACAACGTCCGATACCCTCCTTGTCGGTGAAGGGTCTGATCTCTGTGATCAGCTGCCGGCATTGCACGCTGCCCTTGATCACCCAGTAGAGCGAACCGCCTTCGACAATTTCGGCAACACGCGTCGGCACCATGCGCGTGGTGTGGTATTGCTCCACCGGCTCTCCGGCTCGGCGCTTGTCATCGAGCCGGTCGGCGATCCATTCTTCAAGGTCCTCGACGCTGTCGCAGCCGACGCACAGTTTGATGAGATTGAGAGCCATGGCTGGAAGGTAGTCTTCCGGCAGCCCGGGTCAACGGCCTCGGCGACTTCTCCACAATGCCAGAGGCGACCGGTTCAACATTCCACCACATTCACGGCAAGACCGCCGAGGCTGGTCTCCTTGTATTTTTCGCTCATATCGAGCCCGGTCTGGCGCATGGTCTCGATGGCCGCATCCAATGGCACGAAATGCTTACCGTCACCCTTGATGGCAAGCGAAGCCGCGGTTACCGCCTTCACGGCCCCCAGCGCGTTGCGCTCGATGCAGGGTACCTGGACGAGCCCGGCGATGGGATCGCAAGTCATGCCGAGGTGATGCTCCAGCGCAATCTCGGCAGCATTTTCCACCTGCTCGGGCGTCCCTCCCATGACGGCGCAGAGTCCCGCGGCCGCCATGGCGGAAGCCGAGCCCACTTCGCCCTGACAACCCACTTCAGCACCGGAAATGGACGCATTCGACTTTATGATGCCGCCGATAGCGGCAGCCGTGAGCAGGAAATCACGGATCGACGGTTGGTCGGCCTCGGGATGAAAGTGCAGCCAGTAGCGCAACACCGCAGGAAGTGTGCCTGCGGCGCCGTTGGTGGGCGCTGTGACGACCCTGCCGCCGGCGGCATTCTCCTCGTTTACCGCCATGGCGTAGATCGACAGCCAGTCATTGGCCAGCAGTGGATTCGGCCGGTTCTGTTGCCACTGCTCCTGCAGCTTGTCGTGCAACTGACGGGCACGCCGGCGTACTTTCAGCCCGCCTGGCATGATGCCTTCCTGGGTCAGACCACGTTCGATGCAGCCAAGCATGGCGTTCCACACCGCGTCGAGCCCAGTATCGAGCTCCTCACGGGACATGTGTGTTTCTTCATTGACCCGTTTCATCTCAGCGATCGACAGACCGCTTTTTCCGGCCATGTTCAGCATCTCGACGGCATTCTTGAACGGATACGGCACCTTTTTGCCTTCCGTCGTCACGGTGCCTTTCGCCTTCATGCGCTGCAGTTCTTCATCCGACACGACGAAGCCGCCGCCAATCGAATAATAGATGCGTTTCAGGAGCAGACGATCAGCCCCATCATAGGCGTAAAAGGCCATGCCGTTGGCATGGCCGGTCAGCGGGGTCTTCTTGTCAAGCACCAGGTCCTTGGCCGGATCGAAGCGATAGGACGAGCGTCCAGGCGGCGAAATGCGTTTTTCCGCTGTGACCACCGCGACGATGGCTTCCGCCTTGTCCGGATCGACGGTCTGCGGAACCTGGCCAGCGAGTCCCAGTATCACGGCTCGGTCCGTGCCATGACCGATGCCGGTGTAGGCAAGTGACCCATGCAGGCTGGCCCCGACCCGCTCGACCTTCACGCCGGCGGGGCGCGGCCAGTCATTACCTTCGAGTTCCTCGAGGAAACGTGCCGCCGCCGTCATCGGCCCCATCGTGTGCGAACTCGACGGCCCGATGCCGATCTTGAACAGGTCGAAAACCGAAAGAAACACGCTTTAAAGCTCCTCAGGCGCTCCGGACAGGGTGCGCAATCTAGTCGATCATTCCGCCATTCGTCATCCATGCGCTAGACGCCACCCCGACGTCTGTTTCGCTGCAAGCGACATCGGTTTGCAACCATCGCTGGATAAGGCATTCCGTAGGGTTCTATGTATTAGATAGTGTCAATGAGCGATTCTTTTCTATTTTCGCTGAACGACCTTCTGGCGCTGGGTCTTTTCCTCGGCGTCTGGGTGTTCTTCGCGCTCGCTGCCGACGGCAAGGTCTTCCGCCGCATTTCACTGACCACAGCCATGAATGCACAGCGTGAAGCCTGGATGCGCACCATGGCCAAGCGGGAACTGCGCATGATCGACACCTCGATCATGATCGGACTGCAGCAGGGTACCGCTTTTTTTGCATCCAGCTCGATCTTTGCCATCGGTGGCTGCTTCGCGCTGCTCGGTGCCTCGGACCATGTGCTGGCGGTAGTTTCAACGCTTCCTTATGTCGGTACGCCACCACACGGTGTGTTCGAAGCCAAGATCGTCGGGTTGATCGCGTTGCTGGCCTATGCGTTTTTCAAATTCGGCTGGTCGTACAGGCTGTTCAACTACTGCTCGATCCTGATCGGCGCAGTGCCGACGACCCAGGAGGGCATCGTTGCACCGCATGAGACCGATGCCGCAGTGATGCGTGCAGCCAGGATGAATATTCTTGCCGGCAAGCACTTCAACGCTGGCCTGCGCGGCATCTTCTTTTCGCTTGCCTATCTCGGCTGGTTTGCGAATGCAGGTGTTTTCGCCGCCACCACGCTGATCCTCCTCGCCGTTCTCGTGCGTCGCCAGTTTTTTTCAAACGCTCGAGCCGCAGTTCTCGCTGCTATAGAGTGACCGGCTCTAGGCCGGACCGGGATACAGCCTGTCGATCTTGCCGGTTGCCCAATAGACGAAGAGGCCGATCCACTCCTTGATCGCCATGGTCGTCGTCTGAAGCGAATCGACGGGGTTGTCCGTGAAAAGGCCGACGCCTTCGCGACCTGACGTGCGATAATCGACAGGCCATGGCGTGGTTTCAAAACCGACCTTGTCGAACAGCGCCTTGGAACGCGGCATATGGAAGGCAGAAGTGACCAGAAGCCAGGTCTCGCCCGGTTTCGGCATCACCAGCTTGCGCGTGAAGACGGCGTTTTCGTAGGTGTTGCGGGATTCGCTCTCCAGAACCAGCCGCTCCGGCGCGACGCCAAGCGCCGTCAGCAGTCGTTGCGCAGTGACAGCGTCGCCCTCGCCTTCGAGAATCAGTTCACCGGCACCGCCGGAGACCACCACCTTGGCGTCCGGATACCGTCTGGCCAAAATCGCTGTCTCGACGAAACGGTCACCTGCTGTGCTCAGTTCGTAGCCGCCACGGGCAAGATTGATCGCACCTTCCATGCCACCGCCGAGCACGACGATTCCATCGACGCGCTGAGGCGCGGCCGGACGCTGATAGCGCTCCTCCAGCGGCGTCATGATCATGGCTCCGAACGAAGTCCACACCGACAGGACCATGATGATTGACGCGAGGAGGGTACCGGTCCTGAGCAGCCTGCGGCTACCGAAGAAGCCAGCGACAAGGCCGGCGAGCAGCAGAAAGATCGCCAGGTTGAGTGGTTGAACGAAAAACCAGAAAACTTTGGAAAGAAAGAAGAACATCAGTGGCCCCCGGTCACGTCCGAAGGCCGAACCCCAGTCCTCCCTCGACCGGCTGGGGACGAATCCCCAGCCTATGACAGTGGTCTATCGGGATTCAGGCAAAACTGCGGAACGCGACCTGCCCTCACCTTGGAATCAGGACAAAGAGCGAGAGGGTCGTCCTTTCACCACCACCGGCTGGCTTCGAAGCGGCCCGCAGCCTGCTCGATGACATATGCCGTCTGGAACAGCGTCTCTTCATCGAACGGCCGGCCTATGAGCTGCAGTCCGAGCGGCAATCCGTGTGAATCGAGCCCAGCAGGCACCGAAATCCCCGGCAAACCCGCCATGTTCACCGTGACCGTAAAGACGTCGTTGAGATACATCTTGACCGGATCGGCGGCCATGTCCTGATCGGCAACGCCGAAGGCGGCTGACGGTGTCGCTGGCGTCAGGATGACATCCACGCCCGCAGCAAACACATCCTCGAAATCCTTCTTGATGAGCGTGCGCACCTTCTGCGCCTGCAGATAATACGCGTCGTAATAACCTGCCGAGAGCACATAGGTACCGATCATGATACGACGCTTGACCTCACGACCGAACCCGGCCGCCCTGGTCTTCTCATACATGTCGACGATGTCCTTGCCCGGCACGCGCAGGCCGTACCGCACGCCATCATAGCGGGCGAGGTTCGATGAGGCTTCCGCTGGCGCCACGATGTAGTAGGCCGGCAGCGCATATTTGGTGTGCGGCAGCGAGATGTCGACGATCTCGGCACCGGCGTCCTTCAGCCAGGCGATGCCCTGCTGCCAGAGAGCCTCGATCTCTTCCGGCATGCCGTCGACGCGGTATTCCCTCGGAATGCCGACCTTCATGCCCTTTATCGGACGACCGAGCACAGCCTCATAGTCCGGCACCGGGCGATCGACTGAGGTCGTGTCCTTGGCGTCGACGGAGGCCATGGATTTCAACAGGATGGCGGCATCGCGCACATCGCGCGCGATAGGGCCGGCCTGATCAAGCGACGACGCAAAGGCGACGACGCCCCAGCGCGACACGCGGCCATAGGTCGGCTTGATGCCGACCGTACCGGTAAAGGCTGCCGGCTGGCGGATTGAACCGCCTGTGTCTGTGGCGGTCGCGCCGGCGCACAGAAATGCGGAAACAGCGGCGGCCGAACCGCCGGAGGAACCGCCTGGAACCAGTTGCATGTTGTCGTAGGTGCGGTTTTCCTCGACGCCACCCGGCTTGACGAAACCCGCACTGCCGTCATGGAAGGTTGGCTTGACTGTGGTCTGCACGCGCGAGCGGCGCCAGGGGTTGATCACTGGACCGTAGTAGGAAGTCTCGTTGGAAGAGCCCATGGCAAACTCATCCATGTTGAGCTTGCCGAGCATGACGGCGCCATCGTCCCACAGATTGCTCGTCACCGTGGATTCATAGCGCGGTTTGAAGCCGTCCAGCACGTGACTGCAGGCTTGTGTGTGCACGCCTTCCGTGGCGAACAGATCCTTGATGCCGAGCGGAATACCCTCCAGCGCCTTGCCCTCGCCCTTGGCAAGCCTGGCATCGGACGCCTTGGCCATGTCGCGTGCCTTGTCGTGCGTGACCGCCACATAGGCATTGAGGAGCGGATTGGCCTGATCGATCGCAGCAAGATAGGCGTTGGTGATCTCCGTTGCGGAAATCTCCCTGGCCTGCAGCTTCGCACGGGCTTCAGCAATGGTCAGTCTGGTCAGGTCGCTCATCGGGCAAGATTCTTTTCGTAAAATCGCGGACAGCCGGAAGCGGGATCTTTGATCGTTACCGCAACGGCCAGGGCTTTATTCCACCACCTTCGGCACCAGGAAGAAGTTTTCCTCGGTTGCCGGCGCATTGGCGACAATGTCGGCGGCCTTGTTGCCGTCCGTCACGACATCGGCGCGCTTCCGCATCGCCATCGGCGTCACCGAAGTCATCGGCTCAACTCCTGCGACATCGACTTCATTCAATTGCTCAACGAAGCCGAGAATGGTGTTGAGTTCGCCGGTCATGCGCGCAGCGTCCTCCTCGCTCACGGCGATGCGGGCAAGGCGCGCGACGCGCTTTACGGTCTGGATGTCGACAGACATGGGTGCCTCGGCGATCGTGTCGGAAAGGTTCAGGCGGCTATAGCCGCGCACCGCGCCGTGCGCAACCTTGAACGGCGCGGAACTACGCTCATCCGACCTACAATGAAATCGCGTCGCCAACCCTGGGTAGCGCTACCTTGGTGTCGGAGCCTTCCATACCGGCGACAAACTTGTCGGCCGACTGGTCAACCATGGGAAAGCTTCCGAAATGACACGGCACGACTGTATCGAACTTGAAGAAGCGTCGGCACGCGAGGGCGGCCACGGCGCCCCCCATGGTGAAACGGTCGCCGATCGGCACAAGGCCGATCTTGGGCTCATGCAGTTCGTTGATCAGTGCCATATCGGAGAAAATGTCGGTATCGCCCATGTGGTAGAGCGTCTCGTCTTCCGGGAAATGCAGCACCAGCCCACCAGGATTGCCGAGATAGGTGTTGGTGCCGCCCTCGCCCGAAAGTGAGGAGGAATGCAGCGCCTGTACAAAAGTCGTGGTGAAACCGCCGCAATCGACGGTGCCACCAATGTTGCCTGGATTGATCTTGTCGCCCGACACGCCCTTGCCGACGAGATGCATGCATATCTCGAAGTTGGCGACCAGCATGGCACCGCTCTTCTTCAGGATGTCGACGGAACTACCGACGTGATCGTCGTGACCGTGGGTCAGCAGGACGTGGGTGACGCCGTCAGCGACACCTTCCCAGCCTCCACCCCATGACGGATTGCCCACCAGGAAGGGATCGATCAGGATCGTTGCGCCGGCGGCCTCGACACGAAATGCCGCGTGCCCGTACCAGGTGAGTTTCATCAGGCTCTCCTCGATTTTGTGAGAGCAGGAAGATAGAACGGCGACGGATCAAGTCAAAGGAAAGCACGTGGCAATCATCGCAATCGAGGACGTGTCCCAATTGCTGACCGCAGGTGGCACGCTCGCCGGCATCGATCTTGGCGACAAGACCATCGGCGTTGCGGTTTCCGACCTCGGCCTTTCTTTCGCGCACCCACGCCCGGTGATCATGCGCAAGAAATTCTCCATCGACGCCGCTGCCTTGCTGGGCCTTCTCAACAAGGACAATGTCGTCGCGATCGTTATCGGCCTGCCCATCAACATGGATGGCTCCGAAGGGCCGCGAGCGCAAAAGTCGCGCGCCTTCGTGCGCAATATGGCACCGCTCAGCCCGCTGCCCTTCATTCTCTGGGACGAACGCCTGTCGACGGTGGCGGCGGAACGTGCGCTGCTCGAGATGGATGTCTCGCGCCGCAAACGCGAAACGCGCATCGATTCCGCGGCTGCCGCCTTTATTCTGCAGGGAGCCTTGGACCGTCTGAGGACACTCGCTCGATCCGGCTGAGTGGCGGCTGGCTGGAGCGGTGGCGGCGCCACCACGCCGAAATCTGACGGCGACGACGAAAGGCGACGATGCCCGCTACCAGGAAGGAATCAAAGACGCAGGCTTTGGCGATCATGCCCGGGATCAATGCGGGATCGATGCCGAGCATCTCGCCATAAAGCTGGAAAATCAGGTCATGCAGTTGGCGGCTGAGCATGACGTAGCCGAAATTCATGTCGTTGAGCGACAGGAAGTACCAGCCCCAGAACAGAGCGAGCGGCGCGATCCACAACAGCAACAGGGCGCGCATCAGTTCGCCTCTCCAGTCGCCAGGTACCTGAAATCCGCGCATGCGTCGGCCACGACCGCCTTGTCGGCGGTTCTTTCCTGGCCTGCGAGCAGTTGCGGTGTGTGGCGCATGGTCTTCCTGCAATCGAATAAAGACAGTGGGACTTGCCGCCCGCCACCGCAATGGAAACCATTTGTTAAGGTTAACAGCCGGGATGTGGATGGTCGCTTGTGGAAAAGAAATCGCTTCTTCCCCACAGGTGGAAGGATGCGCTCTCCTTTGCACGGGTCGCTGAGCCGGAATGCTCTAGCTTGTCAGCGGATAGAGCGTGTCCAGGATCATGCGTGCATCGTGGCGTGAATCGAGCATGCCGTAGGTATTGCGCCACTGCCCTGCCAGTCGCGTTTCGATGAAGGCATCGGCGATCCGCCCTGCCCCCAGCCGCTTCAGTTCCGCCGCCGCAGCAGCCAGAGCCAGTTGCTCCGTCAGCAACCGGGCGGAACCTTCATCCGTCGAAGCCACCTGCATGGCAGCCTTCAGAACACTGATCGTGCCGTGTCCGTTGGCACCGAGATCACGGTCGATACCCGCCAGCACTTCCTCGAACAGGGCCGGTGCACGTTCAAGCACGCGCAAAACGTCCAGCGCCATGACATTGCCGGAACCTTCCCAGATGGCGTTGACCGGCGCTTCCCGATAATAGCGCGCCAGGGGCGCCTCCTCGACATATCCGTTGCCGCCCAGGCACTCCATCGCCTCGTAGAGCAATGCGGGTGCGATCTTGCAGACCCAATATTTCACAACGGGCGTCATGGCTCTTGCGAAGGCTGCCTCACCTCGGTCCGCCGCCGCCTCGTCAAAGGAACGCGCCAGGCGAAACGACAGCGCGGTGGCCGCGGCGACGTCGAGCGCCATGTCTGCCAGAACGCGCTGCATCAGCGACTGGTCGATCAGATTCGCGCCGAACACCTTGCGATGGCGCGCATGATGAACGGCTTCCGCCAGCCCCGCCCGCATGATCGCGGCGGAAGCTACGGCGCAATCCAGACGGGTCAGCGTGACCATGTCCATGATGGTCTTTACGCCCTGCCCCGGTTCGCCAACCATCTCACCAATGGCATTCTCGAACTCGACCTCCGAGGATGCGTTGGAGCGGTTGCCGAGTTTGTCCTTGAGGCGCTGGAAGCGGAAGCCGTTGCCTGAACCGTCGCCAAGAATACGCGGCACCAGGAAACAGGACAGTCCTTCCGATGCCTGTGCCAGCACCAGGAAGGCGTCCGACATCGGCGCCGACATGAACCATTTGTGTCCGGACAGGCGGTAGAAGCCGCTGGACCCTGCGCGCTCCGCCTTGGTGATGTTGGCGCGCACATCGGTGCCGCCCTGCTTTTCGGTCATGCCCATGCCGAGTGTCAGGCCGGTCTTCTCGACCGGCGGTTTTTGCGCCTGGTCATACTTGCGTGTGGTCACACGCGGTGCCCACTCCCGAAAGATCTTCGGATTGGCCATCAGGGCTGCCAGCGAAGCATTGGTCATGGTGATCGGGCACAGGTGGCCGGTCTCCAGTTCCGCCGTCAGGTAGAACCGCGCCGCGCGCACCTGATGGCGGCGACCGATCTCGGTTTCACCATTCTCCCACACGGAAGAGTGGAGACCATTGGCAACCGAACGGCGCATCAGTGCGTGATAGGCTGGATGGAATTCCACCAGGTCGATACGCCGCCCCTGGCGGTCATGGGTCCTGAGCTTTGGCGTTTCGATGTTGACGAGCCGAGCCAGATCCTGCGCCTCCTGGGTCAGCACGAAACGACCGAGCTGGTCGAGATCCTTGCGTACCGGCTCCGAGAATCGCTCCGCCAGCTGGATCAGCAGCGGATCACCTCGCCAGGCATTGCCACCGGCAAGTGGTGGCGGCTGGTTCATCACGTCGTCGGCCACGCTTTCCCTTTCACATCGGTTCCGTTTGCTGCTCGAATCCGGAACCGCTGCCGGGTTTATAACGAAGCTGTCGCGTAGAGGCGACGAAAATACCGGTGGAAAGATGTGCTTTCCGATCGAGGCGCTTGCGGGTGGCCCGCGCGCGCCCTATAGCAGCGCCTTGAGATGACTGACGCTTCGTCCCTTCCGCTGTTTCCGCACCGCCATCTTCTGGGCATAAGCGACCTTTCTCCCGCTGACATCGAGATTCTTCTGGACCGCGCCGACCGCGCGGTGGCGATTTCGCGCCAGTCCGAGAAGAAGACCTCGACGCTGCGCGGGCGTACGCAGATCAACCTGTTCTACGAAGCATCGACGCGCACGCAGTCGTCCTTCGAACTTGCCGGAAAAAGGCTCGGCGCCGACGTCATGAACATGTCGGTCGCATCGTCCTCGGTGAAAAAGGGCGAAACGCTGATCGACACCGCGATCACGCTGAATGCGATGCGCCCCGACATCCTCATTATCCGTCATCAGTCGGCAGGTGCAGCAGCACTGCTCGCACAGAAGGTTGGCTGTTCGGTGGTCAATGCCGGTGACGGCACGCATGAGCATCCCACCCAGGCACTGCTCGACGCGCTCACCATCCGCCGCGCCAAGGGACCGTTGTCGAAGCTGATCGTGGCGATCTGTGGCGACATCCTGCATTCGCGCGTCGCGCGCTCCAACATCATCTTGCTCAATGCATTGGGCGCTCAGGTGCGCGTGGTTGCACCCTCGACGCTGCTGCCTTCCGGCATTGAACGCATGGGCGTCATCGTGGCCCGCTCCATGGCCGAAGGCCTGAAGGATGCCGATGTCGTCATGATGCTGCGCCTGCAGCGCGAGCGTATGGAGGGTGCCTTCGTGCCTTCGGTGCGTGAATACTTCCGCTATTTCGGTCTCGATGCCGAAAAGCTGAAGGCTGCCAAGGACGACGCGCTGGTCATGCATCCGGGACCGATGAACCGCGGCGTGGAAATCGCATCCGAGGTTGCGGACGGACCGCAGAGCGTCATCCAGGAACAGGTCGAGATGGGCGTCGCAGTGCGCATGGCGGTGATGGAAGCGCTGCTCGACCCGCGTCGCAACCAGGAAGGGCGCGGCGCATGACGAAAATGGTTTTCCAGCGTGCCCGTATCGTCGACCCCTCGCGCGGCATCGATGAGGTCGGCGCCGTCATCGTTGACGGCAAGACGATCGCTGCTGCCGGCGCTGACGCGCTGAACCAGGGTATCCCGGAAGGTGCCAAACTCATCGACTGCGCCGGCAAGGCGATCCTTCCTGGTCTGATCGACTCGCGCGTTTTCATCGGTGAACCCGGTGGCGAGCACCGCGAAACCATCCACTCGGCCAGCCAGGCCGCGGCGGCCGGCGGCATCACCTCGCTGGTCATGATGCCCGATACCGATCCGACGATCGACACGGTGGCACTGGTGGAATTCGTGCTTCGCACCGCCCGTGAGACGGCAAGTGTAAACGTCTTCCCCGCGGCAGCCGTCACCAAGGGCCTGCACGGCCGTGAGATGACCGAATTCGGCTTGTTGCGCGAGGCTGGCGCCGTTGGCTTCACCGATGGCCGCCATACCATTGCCAACACGCTGGTGATGCGGCGGGCTCTCACCTACGCACGCGACTTCGGCGCGGTGATTGCACATGAGACGCAGGATGCCGATCTCGCTTCGGCCGGCGTCATGAACGAGGGGCTCTATGCCAGCTGGCTCGGCTTGTCTGGCATTCCGCGCGAAGCCGAACTGATCCCGCTGGAGCGCGATCTGGCGCTCGCCCGACTGACCAAAGGCAATTATCACGCCGCCAAGATTTCGACAGCGATATCGGCCGCCGCGATTGCTCGCGCCAAGGCGGACGGCGCCAATGTGACGGCCGGTGTTGCCATCCACAATCTGGCGCTCAACGAAAACGACGTTGGGCAGTACCGCACCTTCTTCCGTCTGGAACCGCCTCTGCGCCTTGAAGAAGATCGGCTTGCCATGATCGAAGCGCTGAAGGACGGCACGATCGACCTCGCCGTTTCCTCGCACGATCCGCAGGACGTCGACACCAAGCGCCTGCCGTTCGCGGATGCTGCGGCAGGAGCCATAGGACTCGAAACGCTGCTTTCCGTCGCCCTGCGCCTCTATCACAACGAGGATCTGTCGCTGCTGAGGCTGGTCGAGGTGCTTTCGACGGCCCCTGCCCGATTGTTCGGTTTGCCAGGCGGCACGTTGAAGCCTGGCGCACCCGCGGATCTCGTTCTCGTCGACCTCGACGAGCCCTGGATCGTGAGCGAGGCCGGCATCCGCTCGCGCTCGAAAAACACCTGCTTTGAAGGTGCGCGTCTCCAAGGCAAGGCATTGCAAACACTGGTCGCGGGCCGCACGGTATTTTCCGCCTAGAGCATCCCGACAAAACTGCGCCGCGGTTTTGCGCCTGGACTTGCGTGAAAACAAAAGTTGGAACGTTTCTGCGTTTCCGTGAAAACCGAAACGCTCTAATGTCTGCAAGAGGCGCAGGGCAACGGGGGAGCAATGCAGCTGGTTTCCATTCTCGCACCGATCATCGGCTATCTGTGTGGCTCGATCCCTTTCGGTCTGCTTCTGACCCGCGCTGCCGGTCTCGGTGATGTGCGCAGCATCGGTTCCGGCAACATCGGCGCCACCAACGTACTGCGCACCGGCAACAAGGGGCTCGCCGCTGCAACACTGGTACTCGATGCACTCAAGGGCACGATTCCGGCGCTGGTCTTCGCCCGCTACGGCACGGAAGCCGGCGCACTCGCCGGCGCCGGCGCCTTCATCGGACACATCTTCCCGGTCTGGCTCGGCTTCAAGGGCGGCAAGGGCGTCGCCACCTATCTCGGCGTGCTGATCGGGCTTGCCTGGCAGGTGGCGCTGATATTCGCTGCTGTCTGGCTGGCGATGGCGGTGCTGTTCCGCTATTCTTCGCTGGCAGCACTTGTCGCCTGCGTCGTCGTACCGGTGGCGTTGTTCTTTTTCGGCCATGCGCAATACGCGCTTGCCTTCGCGCTGATGAGCGCACTGATCTTCTACAAGCATCGCGCCAACATCGAGCGCCTGAGGGCCGGAACGGAAGGCCGGATCGGAGCGAAAGGGTGAGCAGGCCACTTGCCAGGTTGCGCCTCAGCGACCGGCAACGGCTGAACTGGCTGCGCCTGATCCGCACACAGAATGTCGGACCGGCTTCTTTCCGCGCGCTCGTGAACCGCTTCGGTTCGGCTGAAGCAGCGCTCGAAGTCCTGCCTGAACTGACGCTTTCCGGCGGCGCCAGCCGCACGGTCAGGATACCAGCGATCGCCGAGATCGAGGCAGAAATGCGGGCCGCGAAGCGCGTGGGCGCGCGCTTTGTCTGCATTGGCGAGCCGGACTATCCATCGCTGCTCAAGCAGATGGATCATCCACCGCCGGTGCTTGCCATGAAAGGCACTGGCACGGTGTTCGCAGCACCGGCAGTCGCCATCGTCGGTGCGCGCAATGCCTCGCTCGCCGGCATCAAGATGGCACGCATGCTTGCGAACGAACTTGGTCGCGAAGGTTATGGAATTGTCTCCGGCCTTGCACGCGGCATCGACACCGCTGCCCATCAGAGCAGCCTTCTCACCGGCACAGTCGCTGTGCTGGCGGGCGGGCTGGATCAACCTTATCCGCCTGAAAATGCCGGGCTGATCGATGAGATCGTCGCGCGCGGCGCCGTGATTTCGGAGATGCCGTTCGGTTGGCAGCCTCGAGCCCAGGATTTTCCACGCCGCAATCGGCTGGTCGCCGGTGCTTCGCTCGGGCTCGTCGTCGTGGAAGCCGCCGAGCGGTCGGGATCACTGATCAGCGCACGGCTGGCCACGGAAATGGGACGACTTGTCTTTGCGGTACCCGGCTCACCGCTCGATCCGCGCTCTAAAGGCACGAATGGTCTCATTAAGGATGGCGCCACTCTCGTCACCGAAACCGCGGACATACTTAACGCACTGGCACCTCTGATCGGCACGCGGTTCGCACCGAACCTTTCTCTGGAGGAGCCGCCCGAATTTGCCACGACAGCACCGCCCAACGACAGGGAGCGTCAACAGGTCGTTGAAACACTTGGCCAAACCCCTGTAAATGTTGATGAAATCATCCGACACACCGGCTTGCATCCGGCTCAGGTCGCGATGATTCTGCTGGAACTCGACCTTGCCGGTCGGCTGGAGCGCCATGCGGGTGGTTTTGTTTCACTGATCTTTAGCCATTGATCGACATTGCCGGGTCAAATCGACCGCAAACTCGATCATTCGATAAAATTCTAATCTTATCCTACTGATTTTACTCATGTTTCATTGAACAGAATCGCGCACCACTCTCGCCATGCCAGGGCGTGGGGAAAACGGAGGCGATTGTGAAGGAACGTTTTGAGTTAGTGCTGGAGCCAACCGATCTGTGGTCGGTGTGGGACAACGAGACCGACCAGCCTGTGGTTTTTGCCAATCAGCTTCTTGCCGGTCTCAGCAAACGCGAGGCGGAAGCCGCCCACCAGATCCTGAGCGAAATCGTCAGGAAACGGGAACTGGAGAAGAAGAGGCTGGAAAAGAAGAAGCGTTCTTCCGACGCCGCATAAGCGCTTGGTCGGGCAAACGCTCTGCTTGTTCCCACGCGAAGCCGACTGATCGGCTTCCAATCGCGCCTTTTCCGGAAGCAGACCTCCAGCGCAGATACGCTCGCGCTCGCTCAGCGACTGGCCAGGTGGCCAACACACAAGCCAGCCGCAAACGGCCGATCATCACTCTATCTGAAACGTGCATTGATCGGGTCCGCACGATCGTCGATGTCGCACGGTGGAGTCTGAGCACTGGAAGGCGGTTCGGTCGTCGGCCGCGCCCGGAGGCGGTCTGGACCATTCAGGCTGCCTTTTCGTCATTCGACCCTCAGCCGACGGCCATTCGTGCTTGTGAGCCATTCAGAAACCCGCTTAGGGTAATAGTGGTCGCCACAACCGGCACTCGGTGTGATGGGACGATGCTCACGGCCATCGCGCCTGAGAAAACGCAATAGATTGCCTGGCCGTAGGTCAATGGCTGAAGAAGTGGGGGCCATTTGGCAATGGATCGAATATCGACGGGAGCGGCAGTCCTGCTGATGGCACTCGTTTCCGGCTGCGCGACATCTCCGACCAACTACGCAGCCACGCTCTCGACCAACGATCCCAAATGGCGATCGAAGCAGTGCCAACAGGTTCGAGCGACCGCGCTGGCCTTTGAAGCCAGGGAGAAAGAGACCCGCAAGCTGGCACCTGGCCTATTGCTAGGCCCGTACGGGATCGGGATTGCGCTCGCCATCAAGGAGCATCAGGACAAGCAGCGCAAGCAGATTGCCCGCGACATGCATATGCGATGCTCGAGTCAGCCCCTGCCGAAGGAATTGCAGGCGGTTTCGAGTTAAGGAAGCCATGGATGAAACAGGACTACACCTTGCGATGACACCTGAACGGCTCGAAGAATGTCTGTCGATTGTCCGCTGGTCGCCTGAAACCCTGGCGCAGGCCCTGGGCTGCGACGTATCGCTGGTCGAGGCGTGGCTGACCGAGGAAGCGGAAATCCCTCCGAAGACGGCAGCATGGGTCGATACCGTTGCTCAGTTCATGGAAACCGCCGACGGGATGAAGCCGAAGGGGCTGAAAGGAAAGAAGTGGCCCTAGGCCTGAAGAGTGCTCCAAAACAAATCGCAAGGCCGACAGTAATGGATACTCACCTTTCCACTGCAGGCGGAGACAACGACGACCGAATCTATACCGGCGACGGCAGTGATGTTATCCACGGCGACAACAACTTTCCCACGCCCTTTGCCGGCAACGATTAGATCGACGGCGGGGCCGGCGACGATTACATTTCTGGCGGTGCGGGCAACGACACCATTTTCGGCGGCGACGGTGACGACAGAATTGATGGAGGTTCCGGCACCGACGCATTTGACGGCGGTCTGGGGTTACGGCGGAACGGGTTTCGACTTCGCGTATTACTCGCAGGCGATAAGCGGCGTTCGAGCTGACTTAGCTGAAATAAAGTCGAGGACTGGCGATGTTGCTGGCGATACGTTCATATTTGTGGACTGCCTAGCGGGTAGCCAATACGCAGACAATCTTTACGGCGATCACAGGAGCAACATGCTTGTCGGCAGAGCCAGCAACGACTGGCTCAGTGGTCGCAACGGCGACGACAGCCTATACGGTGGTGCTTGTAATGATGCGTTTGTCGTGGACCCCACTGACGGATGGGACACGATCTTCGACTTCGAGGACAGCGTCGACAAGATTGACCTGCGCTGCGGTCGGCGGCAGTCACTCCCGGTGGTAAAAAAACCACCGTTCGCTCTCGACGCAGGCGAGTGATTTCAGTGCGTCGCGACGGGCCTTGGCGATGTCATGCACCAGGCGACACGTTTGACTTTCTGCCACAATGATTCGTTGCGCATCACAGGGATTCGATGCGTTCCGTTCTGGTTTTCAATGACCGCATCCGCTTCGGCACACAGGGCCAACTTAGTGTTTCTCAGCAGGATGTCCCGGTCGTGACGTGTGCTTCCTGCATAAATTGAAGCAATGCGTTCATTGCCAACCATTATGGAAATATTCGACGGCAATCCCTGAGCATTCGCGCGAACCGACAGGCTGTAGCCGTCGCGTCTCGCAGAAACCACTTTGGGCATAAAACTCTCTTTCTTTTCCCTCGAGGGACAGATCGAGACATTGCTTAGCCTGATATCACCTTCTGCCGGCATGCCGCCGACGGGAATAGCAAGCACGAAGTGGAGATTAATCGGATTTGCGAGGACCTCGGGCAATGGGCGATACCGATAAATTGCTGCAGCGGATCCGATCGCTGCATTGCTGCCAGCGTACGACCATTTTGATTCTTCGTCCGCAAGTTTCAATTCGACCGATTCCACAGTGCCACTTTCAACGAGGTTGGTCAGAGGAGCAGACGAAAAAGCCCAATTTGCGCATGAGGCGGCAGCTGAGCCCCATTGTTCACCGAAGCGGCAACTCTGAACCCAAGCAAACAGATTCGCGTCGTTCGCAACAAAATCATGGCCTTGGATATCAAATTTGAGCTTGGCATCCCGCAGATCAATCTGGCCGTCAAGGTACACATAAGCGACCAACTGAAGCGCACCGAACCCGTCGATATGGTTCGGATCAAGATCGGGTCGAAGTGACACCCTAAGCGTTCCAGCCCGATCCACCGGCGCCTTCATCCAAGAACCCCAGGCGCCAAAAGGAGGAATGGTCATCGTTGATCTATCAAGAATGCCCTCCTGCTGGAATGGCAGCTGTTTACAGACAATATCATCGGCGTTTGCCGAGGAGGCTGAGAGAATCGAGAAGACCGAAAGGATGGCTGGCTTAAGCTTGCTCATTGGGCTTCGGTTAGCAAAAACACCAAGCCGGCTCAACCGTACTTTAGCGCACGGTTGAGGACAGTGGAGCAACAAAAAAGCCCCCAGACGGTGCTGAGCGGGCGCCAATCGATGGCAATGCATGGTTGGATCATCGCGCCGGCTGAGACCGACTGCGATCGTGGCAACGGCCGGGAGCCAGTGCGGCCACAGTGTTCTACAAGCCGACGATGCTGTATTGAACCTTTCGAGCCTCGTCAAAGTGGCGTTCTGAAACTTCTCCGAGCTGACCGCCGTTTCGGCCTGCTTCGTCTCGACCGTTGTCATGTCTGCCGTCTACGCAGACCGAGTCGGTCACATCCGAGAACTGCCGCTTACGCAGCCTCTTCATCCTCGTTCCGTCCCGCACTGGACTTGCGCTCAAGGTAGAGCCACCGACTTCTCGACTATCTACCCGTTCCATCGAAAACACCTTGAGAAAGAAGGTCATCGTTGCCTGATGTTCGAACGTTCACGACGGCTCAACCTCACGGGCTCGTCAGGCCACCGAAATGACGATCGTTGCGTCAAGTTCCAAAACTGAGAATGCAAACGCAAAAAAGCCCGCCCACAGCGCTGCACATCAAACTGCCGGCCGCCTCCACTGGGCGGGCTCCTAGTGTTACTGCTGGAGTAATGTCACCGATCTACGTAACATATTCTCCGAATCCCTTGATCAGGGCATAGTAACTGCGGGGAACCTCAATGAAGTTGGGCTTGGGAGAGTTAAAATGTCTGCAGCAACGATACCTGTGCATTCATCGGGGCGCATGTTTGATGGAATTTTGCATAATATGAAATGGGATAGTGGTGTAGTCACCTACAGCTTCCCGACAAACAGTGACCAGTATAGCGGCTATGGCGGCTACCAGCCTTTTGGTTTTTCTCAATTGAACGGCTTTCAAGTAGCGGCAGCGAGAGCAAATTTGTCGGCCGTGCAAGACTTTACCAATCTCACTTTCATGGAGGTTGGCGAGTCGACGAGTGTTCACGCAACGCTCCGCTTTGCTGGCTCCAACAACACATTCACGGCCGAAGCGTATCTTCCTAATAATGTGGGAGAAGAGCCGGGCGATATGTGGTTTAGCCCCTTTGATTTTAGCAGCCCGGCCGTCGGCAACTACGCCTATTGCGAAGGGTTCATACATGAGTTGGGGCATGCACTCGGCTTGGTGCATGGGCACGACGGAGCAAACAATCCATTCGGTGGTTTGCCCTACAACTGGGACTCCCAAGAATACTCGGTGATGACGTATCGCGACTATGTCGGAGATAATCCAAACGGTTACAGCGATAATGAGACGTGGGGTAATCCCCAAAGCTTCATGATGCTTGATATCCAGGCCCTGCAATATCTGTATGGAGCCGACTATGGCTCATCCGGATCTGTTGGTGCAGGGAACACGGTTTACACGTTCAGTACCACTACTGGCGAGATGTTCATCAACGGAGTGGGAACCGGGACGCCCGGCGACAACCGCATCCTTCGTACGATCTGGGATGGAAATGGCATCGATACGTATGACCTGCGCAACTATTCCACCGATATGACAATCGACCTGCGGCCCGGCTTCTGGTCAACTTTCGACCGCAACCAGCTTGCAGATCTTGACGGTGATGGCAGCAGGCTAACTCACCTGGCTCAGGGCAACGTCGCCAACGCATTGCTGTTTGAGGGAGATGTACGGTCGCTGATAGAAAACGCTTTTGGAGGCTATGGGAATGATCTTCTCGTCGGTAACGATGCATCGAATGCGCTTTATGGCATGTCCGGGAATGATAATATCTATGGCGGGTCGGGAAACGACATTCTCTATGGTGGTGTCGGCGATGACAATCTGGATGGTGGTGCAGGCGCGGACACATTTGACGGCTGGGTTGGGTTTGATATCGTTTTCTACTCACAATCCACGTCCGGCATAACTGCCGATCTCGGCAACATCGTTGCCGGCACCGGTGATGCCGCGGGGGATACTTTCAATTACATCGACGGCATCTGGGGCAGTTCCTACGATGATCGCTTCTACGGTGATCAGTGGGGCAATGCCCTGTATGGCCGCGATGGCGTGGATTTCCTCTACGGCCGAGAAGGCAATGATCAACTCTACGGTGGCGATGGAAACGACACGCTGGATGGTGGCGCCGGCGCTGACGTGCTCGATGGCGGCCTGGAGTTCGACTTTGTTTCCTATTCCCAGGCAACGGCAGCCGTCACCGCAGACCTTGGGAACATCGTTGCGGGAAAGGGCGAAGCTGCCGGCGACACGTTCAACTATGTCGATGGCATCTGGGGAAGCTCCCATGATGATCTTCTCTATGGCGACCGGTGGAGCAATGTGCTGTACGGTCAAGATGGATCCGACAACCTCTACGGTCGCGGTGGCAACGATCAGATCTATGGCGGCGACGGCGATGATCACATCGACGGGGGCGTAGGAGCCGATCTGATCGACGGAGGCGCGGGCTTCGACACCGTCTATTACACGCAAGCTTCCAGTGGCGTTCGGGTCGATCTGGCGGGCACCTTGTCGGGAACCGGTGATGCCGCCGGCGACACTTTGGTTTCGATCGAGAAGGTGGTCGGAAGTTCCTACGCAGACGACCTCTACGGCGACCGGGGCAACAATACGCTTGTTGGTGGCGCCGGCAACGACTGGCTCAGCGGCCGCGACGGGAACGACAGTCTCTATGGTGGTGCCGGTGCCGATACATTTGTTGTAGCGCCCAACAACGGTTGGGACATCATCTTTGACTTTCAGGACAACGTCGACCGCATCGACCTGAGGGCCTGGGGCTTCGCAACTGTCGGCCAAGCGCTGAATTATGTTGCCGATACCGGACCGGATCTACGTTTTGATTTCGCTGATGGGTCCCACTTGTCGATCCTGAATGTTGCCAATTTCACAGACTTAGTAAATGACATTCTCATAGCTTGATTTAGAGTGTCGAATAAAGTTGACTGCGTCGTAGTGCGCCTCGCAGGCGGGAATCTGCATGCTAGGCGCCGCGGGCAACGTTGATCAGCGACTTCAGACCGCTGAGTGTTGTGATTCGGGGTTCACCGGCTTCGTTACAGGTTTGCCAGCCATGGACGACGGTACATTGAAGCCTGCTGGTAGGCTCCATGCCGAAGCGTCGTCATAGAGCTTGGGGGCATCAGCCACCGAGATATGGACATGATGGCGATGCGCGTTGGTACCGGAATATTTCCGCCAGATCCAAGGCGAAGGTCCGTCGGCGCCGGAGCAGATTCCGCCATCGGCGATCGCATACTTATACGCCGATTACGACTATCGAGCAGAGCCTGCGCCAGCTTCCGGTTATCGACGCCATGCGCAGGATTATCGGTCAGGTCGAGACCCTGGACCACGCCTTGAGCATTCGGATTGTGGTCCGACTTCCGTTTCGAATGCGCATTGGAGCCCTTGATCCCGTACGAGGTCTTCGAACGGTTGGGCGAAAGCGAACTCATCTGCGAGCGCAACATCAAGGCTGCACACTAGATGCAAAGCTATGCAGGATTCTTTTCCGCCGGCGATGACCGCCAGCGACCTATTGGGAGAGTGCTCTTTCGAGAGGATATGCTGTCGTGCTAATCAAGCTGGATGCAGCATTCGATTGTTCGATATGATCTGGCGCGCGGGGTGGCGGCTCTTGTTGTGTTCGGGGCACATCTCAGCCAAGTATTCCTCTGGCCGTTGATGCCTCGAGGCTCATGGATTGAGTATGTTTCAGGCTCCCTCGCTAGAGGCGCGGTCCTAGCCTTTTTTGTCTTGTCAGGCTTGCTGATAACGCGCAGCATTGCAGCCAACATACGACGCAATGGCTTTTTCGAGCCAAATGACTATTTGGTTAGCCGCATTGCCCGGATCTATCCGCCGTTCCTCATTGCGCTTGTAATCACTGTTGGCGTTGTCGCGATTGTCCAATCATTCAATCTGCCTGGAGCGAATTCCCCACTCGGGCAGCTGCGCCCACATGGATTGACCTACGAATATTCGGAACTCTGGAAATCTGCGCTGCTCTATAATGGGATGATCGCCGCCAACGGCCCGCTCTGGTCTCTCTACATCGAAGTCAACCTGTACTTGGTAGCAATGGGAGTGGCCCTTACCGCTCGCGGACGTTCGCTGATTTTCAGAGCCCTCGGAATCGCGGTTTTCGTCGCAGCACTGTATCTGGGTCGCGACCATCTCGGGTATTGGTTCTTCGGCTTGATCTGGGTGTTTGGGGCTGTGCTCAATCTTCCGCAAATCAAGCGGCCTGCGGTTTTTGCAGTGGTCGGGATACTAGTGACAACCGCAACTCTTCTAATACCGCCCTTTGAACCCGAGAGTTATATCGACGGATCGCGCTTCAGCCTCATAGTCCAGATTTTCTCGTGCTTAGTGTTCGCCGCAGGCTATCTGTACCGTCTCGGGCCGAACGGGCATGGCCTCTTTTTCTGACACAAAGTGCCGACTATTCGTACACCCTATACGTGACCCACTTCCCGATACTCGCCATCGGGCTCTCGTTGGCGACTGTCTCAGGTCTTGCTGCATCTTGGATGGGGTCGGCCTTATCCCTGCTGGTGACAGGCTTCGCTGGGCTGGGACTAGCCATGCTTGTCGCCAGCAAGGTGGAAGGCGCTCCGAGATTCAAACGCCTGATTTGGGAGATCCTCTATCGGGTGCGGGATCATTCTTGGCGGCTTATCGTGACGGACTACGCATCAGAGAAAAATGATCGATAGATCGGTAGTTTCGACGAAGCCTGCCCCTGCCCCAGCCGCAAGGGCGTTGCGGATCAACGTTCTATTCCCACATGACTTCGTTATGCGGGTATTTTGATGAACGAACATGACGTTCCTAGGCGCCGCAGTTCAGCGTCTCGTTGTAGACACGGCCCTTGTCGACTCCTTCAGATCGGCCGATGAGGTCGACCATCGGGCGATAGACCTGGTATTTGGCGCGTGCAAAATCATTCGGCGCGCCGACACGCACGATCGTGATAAGATTGTCCTTTCGAGCCCCCATCGGGGTATGCGAATCATAGAAGAACTATGCGCCCTCATGGTCGCGCCGGGCGGCACTTGAATGAACAGAGACTGAGTGGCAGATAGCCGCCAACTGAATAAATTGGAGACGATCTGTGAGCAGTCAGCCTGCCCATACCATCGCGAGCAGGATCCGGCCTGAGTTTCTCTTAGCTGGCTTTCTCGTTTTTTGCCTGCACTACTATGCGTACGTCTACCTATTCGCATTCGATGAAGGTGTTTCCGCCGCACCTGGAGTACTAAAGGCCGTTAAGGACATAGTGTTCATTGGCGCGTTGATAGCCTTAGGATTCGCAACTTCACGGGACCAAGCCAAGCCGTGGCAAGCTTATGTCTTCTGGCCCTTCCTCTTGATCTTAGCGGTGACCACTGCACTTCATGTACCTCAAACTGGCTGGTACGATCAACTACGAGAAAACATCAAGAACTTAGCACTCTTCGTGCCGATCTACTGGATGGCGTTTTCTCTAACTTCACAGACCAGAAAGCAGACCACAAAGCACTTTTTCGGAATCCTTATCTTTGCTGCCATAACGCAGAGCTTGTTTTCGTTTTTGTTCTGGTTCGCTGGTAAAAAGCTGTGGCTCGACGAGGTGTTCGTTGGCTTCATAGGGAATCCGAACTCATTTGCTCTGATGCTGAATCTGGCGCTGGCTGTCCTTTTAATGTTTCTGCATCGTTCGAGTGGCTGGAAGCTGACTTCTTTGGTCCTGATAGCAGTTGGCTTAATCGCTGCTACCATTATGAGAACAACCAGCGGCAGCCAATTCGCCATCTTCGTCTTTTTGCTCGCCTATTCGTTCATTTTGAACGTAGAGTCTTGGAAGAAGTATGCAGCCGTTGCCCTTGTGGTGACCGCCGTAATCGGTGTCGACAAAACAGCACTAGATTCAACATTATTCATTTTCCAGAACTTGGCTTCTACGATCGCGGGCACAAATGATCCTTCAAACGAAGGCCTCACATCTGCAAACCCGATACCTTCCAACCATCTCCCGAACAGCTCTCCGCCCGTGACCAGTTTGTCCGTAAGCCTTCGTGAGCAAAACATCCGCCAAGCATTCTCCGTTCTAACGGAAAGTCCCGAGGCAGCGTTGTTGGGCAGTTTCATGAATACCAGATTTGTTCCAATGGATGGCCAATTTTGGGTTATGCTTTATAACAATGGCATAGCTACAATACTGGCCTTCGCGATTGCTGCAGCTTTCGCCTTCACTTCCTCTGGCTGGTACGTCTGGCGTCACAGGAACGACAAAGTCTCAATCGTGCTGCACTTGATGATTGCCGCGTTCGGGATCACGTGTTTGGCCTCTCGTATCATTATGTACTTCCCGTTCAATTTTATGTTTTTTATGATATGCGGTTTGGCCATCGCTAAAGCAACGGAAGCTCGGCGGTGACGCCCGCTTCCGGTAGACTAAAGAAGAGATAAACGCCCAAGGTTCCAATTTTTGGCTATATCCATAACCAAGTATCGCATTCTTCAAGCTGCATACGCCCCTATTCTGGCCGTGGCGATGGCCATCATGTTTGGCCGCCTGCTGGTGCTTGCGAAAGTGCTAGACATAAGATCGTTCGCAGATCTCAATGCCGCTCTCATCGTTTCGGGCGTTATAGGCATGCTCGCTTCCTTTGGATTGTTCCTAGACCTCCAAAGGAAGCTGCCTGGACAACTTGCCACTGGAAAACGACGTGCGGCAGCGACGCTACTGGGGCAGTCATTTCTTGGAACGATGGTGATCGGCGGGCTTGGATTTTTGGCAGCGGGACTACACCTCTCGCTTGGGACCATCACTCCCTTAGTAATTGCGCTGGGGGTCCTTCACGGAACGTCACAACAGCTCTTTCTAATTGTGACAACCGAAAGTAGAAGTAACAATGAGCCAACTCGATTTGCCCTGCAAAGCCTGACACGTGCATTGGGGATGGCAATCTTCGCGTTTCCAATCGCTGTAGTTACCGGTTCCTCATCAGCGGTTGTAGTCGCCGAAAGCTTTATTACCATCGCCTCTACACTTTTGATCTCTCGCAAGGTGTGGAGAAAATTGAACCTATCCCCATTAACATCCCTGAAACTTGCCCTTCGTTCGATCGACCGAATCAACTGGAACTCGACGGTAGCGCTCCTATTGCTATCACTGGCGGTCACTGCCTCAAGTAACATGGATCGGTGGCTCTCTTCGACCAAACTATCCCACAATGATTTTGCCCAATATTCGTTCGCATGGATTACGCTTACCGCTGCTTTTGCTGTTCAGGGCCTGATCAACGCATCGGTGTTCCCGATGATTGCTCGCCGGTTCGCGCTGCACGGCCATCGTTCAGCGTTCAGACTTACCTTCCTCACCGCAACCGGAATTTTGGTCGTTTTCCTCTTCGCCATCGTGCCGTGTGTTTACATAGCGGACATCGCAATCCAGAGGCTATATCCTGCATACTCTGAGGCGACCCCCCTTATCCCACTGCTGTCGATCGCGGCAGCGCTGCGAGTTTCAGACTTCTGGTCAAGCTTCCTAGTAATCACCGGAAACGAAAGAACCTCATTGGCCATCAACATCGCAGCCGTAGCACTTTCACTTGGGATATGGATGATGGACACGTCCGGCTTTTATGCCAGCAGCGAGGCACTTGGGCTGGCCTATTTGGCCTGTTTTATTGCCGCTCTGACCTATCTTGGTTCCTTTGTGGCTTCTTACCGATATGCAAAGCGCCAAAATGCTTAAGACCATCATCCAGACGAACACTGTAACCCGCTGTTTTAGAACGGCCTACTACCTCAGGCGTGGTTCGAAGATATCACCGAACGCCATAGTTGTGGGTACGATCAAGGGGCTTTCCATCGCCCGCCATGTTACAATTGGTGCAAGAAGCCGGATCTCATTGAGCCCTTCCGCGAAGGTCGCGTTGTCCGATGGCGTGTGGTTGTCGACCGATATTGAGATTGAGACTGAAGGCTTGGTCTCAATCGGGGCCAGAACCACAATCCAGCGACGTGCGACTGTCAATGGCAATGTGACGATAGGCAAAGAGTGTATCTTTGCACCAAACGTTTTCATTTCATCCGGCACTCACCCATTTCGTGCTCATCCCGACATCTCGATCCGAGAACAAGAACGTCGCATTGCAGACGGCACCCTGCATTTCGAGGGCTTGGACCGCCCGGTGGTCATTGGTGATGATTGTTGGCTTGGCACCAACGCAGTTGTGTGCCCAGGCGTAACCATAGGCGATGGCTGTGTGGTGGGGGCAAATTCAGTTGTGACGAAGAGCCTGAAGGCTAGGGGCGTCTATGCTGGCGCACCAGCGCGCAAAATAGGTGAGCGCTAAGGTAAACAATTGACAACAATCTGTGTCCGTGCGTGAACAGGTTCACTTCTCATACCCATTGAGGGATTCCCTATGGTTAACATTGCGAACGTCCTTTCAAGCTTCAAGGAGAACCCTGGCTACGTTGCCATGCGGGGCTTGGCACGCTTCCCCATGGTGCGCAATGTCGTGAGTTCAGCTCGAGGTGCCTTGAACTATCGCGCCTTTCAACCGTTCCTGCAGAACTGCGAAAAGCGGATGGACCAATCATTCTTCAAAGATGTTGACCGCCGCATCTTCATCAATGAACTAAATCGGGACGGTCTCGCATTTGGGCTTATGTTGCCCGATGCGACCCTTAAGGAAATCCGCAACTACGCCATCAATACGCCTGTCTATGCGGACCGAAAGCCCAATATGGGCTTCTTCTATCGGGAACGAGAAGATGCCGAAGCCAAGATCGGCAAACCTATTCTCGTTGCCCAATACTTCAACGCTCGAAAGGACTGTGGCGCGATATCCAAACTCGTTAACGATCCATTTCTCGAATGGGTTGCGGCGATGTATCTCGGATCTGTGCCTACATTCGTCGGCTGCAATCTTTGGTGGACTTCTCCTGTCCAGGCCTCGGATGAAGACAAGGATAAGCATGCGCACTTCTATCATCGTGACGTAGATGACTTTCGCTTCTTCAAGTACTTCTTCTATATTACTGACGTGAAAGAGGATGAGGGCGCGCACATTTGCGTCCGCGCCTCGATCTCCAATCCTCCTGTTATCAAGAAGGGCGACCAGTGGAACATTCGCAGATACACTGATTCAGAAATCAACGGTTACTATCCTGCCGATGACATTCTTGAGATTACTGGACGCGCCGGAACTGGATTCGCCGAGGACACACTGTGCATTCATAAGGGCAGCACGCCCAAGACTGAACCTCGTCTGCTACTTCAGATTCAGTATGCACTCTTCGACTATGGCACCATGAACGACGACCGTAATCCTGCTGAATTGTCGCTAGTCTGAGGAGGTCCTGGGACTAAAGTTGAGATGGGTACTATCCAGACTGAACAGTTGATGGTTGAGAGGATGGGCGACGCAATCGCCCGTGGCGATTTCAGCGCATCGCCTGTCGATTACGCACTGCAGGGGCAAGCCGATGAGTAGAGTCCTCCCGTCACACAACGTCAGTCACTGGCGTTGTTGCGTGCCGCACATGCAGAACAAGCCATTATCGAGGTCAAGCTCCGCGTCGCGGTTTTCCGCCTCATCCCCGCAAGTCTTGCACGGAATCGCAAGACCGTTGACCAACCGGTGAACCCCTGAAAACTTCGAAAGCCTCGACGACTATCTGGCTTTGTGCGATCAGAAGAGGAAATTGGCGGGCGGTCTGACCCGCGTACACCACTATGCGCGACGCGGCGGCCTTACCATGGAATCGCCTCCCCACACTGAAGAATTTGCAGCCGATCATGCTCGACGCAAAGAAGAGCAGAAGTTTGCAACTGTCGACACCGGCTCCTGCAAGGATCTTGTCTGATCGCCTGTGCAGGTCTTCCTTTTACGCGCCGAAGCGCCTCTTCAGCAGGATACCCTGAGAATCTGCCTTGATCCACGCAACCGTCCATGGGCAAAGGACGGCTTCCAGATATCATGAGGAAAGTTGTGCGGTGGGATGGCCTGAATATCGAAGGCTCACCTTTCGCGATCTTCGCGGCAAACTATTTGGCCGATGATCAGCAGGCTTCTGACGTGGTCTGGAACGCGAACACCAAACGAACAAAGCGCGTGAACCGTGTGTAAACCGGCATGTTTTGAGTAAGAATATTTACCCTTAAGCGCTTGAAATTAATGGCGATCCCGACAGGATTCGAACCTGTGACCATCGGCTTAGAAGGCCGGTGCTCTATCCAACTGAGCTACGGGACCGCAGGCTGCTCCGGATCGGGGCAGCAGAATCAAAAAGCGGCAGTCGACGGCGTTCGTCGCCAACAATTAGCAGTCAATGCGTCCAAGGCGTGCGGCGGTCATAGCGGAAATTGTCCGAGTAGGAAATCTGCCGGCGTTTGGTTTCCTTCGGTTCCTCGACGCGAAACGCCAAGCCCTGCTTCTCGGCATAGGCGACCGCTTCTTCGCGCGTCTCGAATGAAAGCCGGATCTGGCTCTTCATGTCTCCGGAGGTGGTATAACCCATCAGCGGATCGATCTTGCGCGGCTTCTCCGGATCGAATTCAAGCACCCAGTTGCCGGTTTTGGCCTTGCCTGACTGCATCGCGGTCTTGGCTGGGCTGAATATGCGTGCGGACATGGAGACCTCGTTGCTCGGCAGCGCGCCGTTTCCTTCCCGGTGCTTACTGCGCAATGGAAATAACCGCAAGGCCAATGGTTTTAGGGCTTGCTTTGCGGCGTGCGACCCACTAGGCAACACGCGGCCTCGGAGTGTAGCGCAGCCTGGTAGCGCACCTGATTTGGGATCAGGGGGTCGCAGGTTCGAATCCTGCCACTCCGACCATTCTTCCCTGCAGCTTCAGGATGTTGACGTGCCGGCTCGCGGGGCGGTACCCAGCCGCAGCATCTGTCGAGGACTCCGGCGGCAATTGCCAAATTCCCGATGAAGCACCGGCCTTCCAAGCCGGCGGACACAAACTCAAATCTGAGTGTAATGCGTTCCGAATGAGGACGCCGATCATGGCATGCCGTCCTTGTTTACTTCGCTGAGCCCTGAATTGTCAGCGAAAATGCCGGCGGAGATGGCTTGGCGTCTGGAGGGTTGGCCGCCCAGGCAAACAGCCCAAAGCCGGCGATCATTGTCGGGACAGCCCATTTGAGCACCGAGATTAACGCCGAAAAACGATTGTAGACCCAGATGAAGCCACCAGCAGCGGTGAGAATGTCGACATTTTCTTTGACTTTGGCGAGCACGTCATTGTCGCTTGCCTGCTTCGGGTTAGCCGTTTTCGCTTGCTCGACGCGCTGGATGTAACCCTCGAGCGTCGTGGTTCCTTGCGGCAACAGGGCGGCATATGTCTGGACCAGCCTGGCCTGCAGCGCGGCCCTCTCGGAACCCGCGGCTGCGGGAGCGGCGACCTGCCGAAATGTCATGGTTTCAACCGTCAGAACCCGGATCGCTTTTTCGAATATTGCTGCAAGGCCGATGAAGCCGACAGCGAGCGCCGCGATAGCCAGCACCAGCCTGTCCCGGTCGACTGTGGGATCCAGCGATCCCAGCGAAGTCAACGAACTGCCAGCAAACACTCCCACGGCAGTCGCGGCAACGCCGCCGACCATCCATTTGGCCGTGTCCCGCAACGATTGCGCACTGGCCGCCATCGCCGACGCAACTGAAGAGCCCGTCTCGCTCACGGCTTCAAGAGCCCGCCAAAGTCGACAGCAATCGGCAGTTCCGACCTCAATCCCGCGATCTGGTCACGCAGTTGGTTTATTTCCTGAAAATTGAGCTTGTCAGTCGTCAGCACCACCGCTCGCAGTTCGTTCGCATCGACGTTCTCGAGCATCTCCCGTACCAGGCGCGCGACAGTCATCCTGTCTTTGTCGGTGCCATCGACCCTCAGATACGTTCCAGGCTTGTCGAAGATGCTGCCCAGATCAGGATCAGGAGTTGCCGGCACAAGGTCGATCGGTGCGGTGCCCGCTCCCGCACCAACCGGCACAGCAATCTGAATTTCGAACTCCTTGCCGCCGCAAACCACCCGAATGACGCCCCTGGCATCTGGAATGGCGATAAGTGGATTGGTCACGGCTGCCCTCCTCCGTTCCCCTTATCTTAGCACAAGATCATCGGAGCAGTGTGATCCCCTTCACATGGAGAACGCGGTTGACTCGATCCAGCCTGCATGTAATTGGTTGGACCATTGATCCAATTGGATGCCGAATGAGCAAGGTTCGCCTTCCACCCATCCAGACCACCGCCCGCGACGACGCGGTGCTGGAGGCGTTGGCGGATTTCGTTCAGCAGGAAACCTTGCAGCCGGGTGACAAACTGCCGACGGAACGCATTCTGGCTGAACGGCTCAGGGTCAGCCGCAACACGGTGCGCGAGGCATTGACGCGCTGGGAGGGGCTCGGCCTTGTCGAGCGCCTCCAGGGTAGCGGCACCTTCCTGAAGGCGGCCGTTTCCCCGCATATGCTGCACATGCCGCTGACGCTTGCCGGCGGCAATGATTTCGCCAGCCTCATGCAGACGCTGGAGGTCCGCCGCGCCTTGGAGGCCGAAGCCGTTGCCCTATGTGCCATACGCACGGGGCCGCAGGAACTCGACCTTATCCACCACAAGCTCGAAATCATGGAAGAGGCCTTTCACAGCCGCGCCGGCATGTCGTCCGAGGAAGACTGGGAATTCCACCAGGCGATCTACCGGGCATCCGGCAATCCATTGTTCGAGCAACTGATCGCTGCCATGCATGAAATGTTCCATCGCTTCTGGGAACATCCGCTTGGCGTTCGTGACTTCGGCCACGCCTCCTTCCCGTACCATCGCACCATTTACGAGCGCATCGCCGCCCGCGACGCTGAAGGCGCACGAACTGAGGCGCTGAAACTGATCGCCACCGTCGAAGCCGATCTGCGGCGGGGCGAGGCAGCACGCAACCAGGCACGACAGGCATGAACGACCCTCGCCCGAACCTCGACATCGATCCCGTTGCAGAGGCAGCCACGCTGCTTGCCCATGACGACCCGTTCGTCGGCGGCGCCGTTGTACCGCCGATCTACCAGACCTCACTGTTCACATTCGCCAGCTACGCCGAAATGGCGGACACCTTCGCCGGCAAGCGGCGTCAGCCGATCTATTCGCGTGGGGACAATCCAACCGTCATGGAATTCGAGAAACGGGTGGCAGCACTCGAGGGTGCCGAGGCAGCGCGCGGTTTTTCCTCCGGCATGGCGGCGATCAGCGCGACGGTTCTGGCTTTCGTCGGCGCTGGCGACCGTATCGTGGTGGTCCGCAACTGCTATGGCGACGCCTACCGCCTGTTCGAACGGCTGTTTCCGCGTCTCAACATCACGGTCGACTATGTCGACGGCTCCGATCCGGACGCCGTTGCCGCCGCCCTGCCCGGCGCAAAACTGCTTTACCTCGAAAGTCCGACATCGATGATGTTCGAATTGCAGGACTTGCCGCATCTGACCCGGCTGGCGAAAGAGCACGGCATCGTCACCACGATCGACAATTCCTGGGCGACCCCGATCTTCCAGAAGCCGATTGCCCATGGCGTCGATCTGGTGCTGCACTCGGCATCCAAATATCTGGGCGGCCACAGCGACACCGTTGCCGGCGTTGTCTCGGGCTCCGCCGACAACATCCGCCGCATCAACGAACAGACCTATTCCTATCTCGGCGGCAAGCTTTCGCCTTTCGAGGCATGGCTTCTGCTGCGCGGCCTGCGTACGCTGCCACTGCGCCTGCCTCATCACATGAAAAGCGGGCTTACGATCGCCGAGCGGCTCAAGGCGCACGGCATGGTCGAGCGGGTCAATCATCCCGTCTATTCCAACCATCCCGGCAAGGCGACGCTTGCAGGCTACGCTGGACTGTTCTCCTTCGAGGTGACCGAGGAGATCGACATCCCCGTTTTCACCGATGCGCTGAGCTATTTCCGCATTGGCGTGTCCTGGGGTGGCCACGAAAGCCTGATCGTGCCGGCGAAGGCATCCCTGGAACAGACCCCAGGCGTGAATTCCATGGCGCGCTTCGGCGTCAGCCCACGAACCATCCGGCTTAATGTCGGGTTGGAGAATGTCGAGGACTTGTGGAGCGACATCGCACAGGCCCTTGAAAAAGCAAGAAAATAACCTGTCGAACAAATGGGAGTGGAAGACATGGGAACATTGAAGACACTGCTTGCAGCTGTGGCCGGTCTGGCGATCTCGGCAAGTGCCGCGATGGCTGACACCACGATCAAGATGGTCGAGGTCATCACCAGCCCGCCGCGCACGGAATTCCTGAAGAAGCAGATCGCGGAATTCGAAACCGCCAACCCCGGCGTCAAGGTCGAGCTGATCTCGCTGCCATGGGGCCAGGCCTACGAAAAATTCCTGACCATGGTGCAGGCCGGAGATACGCCCGACGTCGTCGAAATGCCGGAGCGCTGGATGGGCCTCTATGGCGCCAATGGCATGCTGGAAGACCTTGGCCCTTATCTGGAAAAATGGCCCGACAACAAGACACTTGGCGAGCGGGCACGCCAGTTCGGTTCCACCGTGGGCGGCAAGCAGCTCATGGTACCCTACGGCTATTATTTGAAGGCGATGTTCTGGAACAAGAAGCTGTTCAAGGAGGCTGGTCTCGACCACGCTCCAACGACGCTCGACGAGTTTGTCGAAGCTTCCAAGAAGATCTCCGCCCTGCCCGGCAAATATGGCTACTGCCTGCGCGGCGGCCCCGGCGCAACCTTCGGCATGAACATGTTCATGAACATTGCCAACGGCAAGGGCGGTTACTTCAATGCGGACGGCACCTCGACCATGAACGAGGAAGGCTCGGTCAAGGGCCTGCAGATGCTGGCCGATCTCTACAAGAACGGCTACGCCCCGAAGGACAGCGTCAGCTGGGGCTTTAACGAAACCGTCACCGGCTTTTATTCCGGCACCTGCGCCATGCTCGACCAGGACCCCGATGCGCTGATCGGCATCGCCGAAAAGATGAACAAGGACGACTTCGCCGTTGCGCCGGTTCCAGCCGGACCAAGCGGCAAATCGTTCCCGACGCTCGGTTACTCCGGCTGGGCGATCTTCGCCAATTCCAAGGTCAAGGATGACTCCTGGAAACTGATGGAGACCCTGCTGTCGCCGAAGGGCAACATCGAATGGGCGAAGATGGTCGGTGTCCTGCCCATCCACAACGGTGCCGAAGAAGACGCATACTTCAAGACCGAGCAGTTCAAGGGCTGGTTCGACGAATTGAATGGCGGCGACAAGTATGAGTTCGTCACCCCGCCGACCCATCTGGAAAATCTCGGCAACTTCGTCGACCAGATCGCCATCAAGGGCTTCCAGGAAGTGTTGCTGGGCAAGCGCCCGGCCAAGGAAGTCGCCGACGAATGGGCGGCCTACATGACCAAGGAACAGCAGGACTGGATGGCCAAGAACAAGAAGTAGCAATCGGTCTCCCTGCATCGGGAGGCCAGCGAAACGGCCCGAAGGGCCGAATGAGGGGCGGCGAAGCCTGACTCTCCCCCGCCGGCGCCGCCCCTCACCGTTCGGACAGCTTTTCCCGACATCGAAGAGGGAACGGCCGTCCGCAGGTTCGCCATCGGAGCGTTTCCGCTTTTTTCGGGAATACGGAAACGCTCTAACTTTTTGTTTTTATGCAATTCCAAGCGCAAAACCGTTGCACAGTTTTGCTGGAATTGCTCTCGCGAGTGATTGTGATGACCATCGCTATCGATAGCGCGCCAACGCGCCGCAAGGGCCTGTCCTTTGCGTCCTTCGAGCCCTGGCTTTATCTCAGCCCGGCCATCGTGCTTCTGGTTACGGTGCTGCTTGTGCCGCTCATCATCGGCATCGGTTACTCGTTCCGGAAGTTCTCCGCCTTCAAGTCGGAATTCGTCGGGCTTGGCCAATACCAGGCGATGCTGTCGGACCCGTTGCTTGGCGAGGCACTCATAAACACTGCCTGGTGGACCATCGCCAGCCTGTTCTTCCAGTTTTTCCTTGGCCTTGGACTGGCGCTTCTGCTCGACAAACCCTTTGCCGGCCGCCGCGTCGTACAGGCGCTTGTGTTCCTGCCTTGGGCGGTGCCGTCATTCCTCTCGGGTCTCACCTGGGCCTGGCTGTTCAACCCCATCATCGGCCCGCTGCCGCACTGGCTCTACGCTCTGGGCTTGAAAGCCGAGCCGACCAACATCCTGTCCGATCCAGCCACTGCCATGTGGGGACCGATCATTGCCAATGTCTGGTTTGGCGTACCGTTTTTCGCCATCACGCTGCTGGCAGCGCTCAAGTCCATTCCTTCGGAACTGCATGAAGCGGCAGCCATCGACGGCGCCACGCCTTGGCAGCGTTTCGTCAAGGTGACGCTGCCTTTCCTGGCGCCGACCATCGCCATCACGGTGATGCTGCGCACGATCTGGATCGCCACCTTCGCCGACCTGATCTTCGTCATGACCGAGGGCGGTCCGGCCGGTTCGACCGCCACCATGCCGGTCTATATCTATGTCAGCGCCTTCAAGTCACTCGACAAAGGTTATGCCTCGGCCATTGCCGTGCTGCTGCTTGTACTGCTTATCCTCTATGCGCTCGTGCTCATCGGCATCCGTCGCACGCTTGTGAGGCATGTCTGATGATTGCCGGACAAACCCAATCCTCGCGCCTGCTGGGCGGCATCGGCCTCTATACGGCAATCACCGCCTATGTGCTGTTTGCCCTGTTTCCGATTTTCTGGACACTGAAAATCTCGGTGACCCCGACGTCGCTGCTTTATTCGGAAGGCATCACGCTCTGGCCGTCGCGCACGACCTTCGAGAATTTCTCGACAGTGTTGAGTGCCACTGACTTCCCGCGCTATTTCCTGAACAGCGTCATCGTCTCGCTGTCGACGGCCGCGCTCGTCACCGTCATCGCCACCTTGGCCGGTTACGCCATGTCGCGCTTCACGTTTCGCGGCAAGGCGGCACTCGCGATCATGCTGCTGCTCACCCAGACCTTCCCGCTGGTCATGGTCATTCCGCCCATCTATCGCATGATGGGCCAGGTCGGGCTGATCAACAGCCTGACGGGCTTGATCATCATCTACACCGCCTTCAACACCGCCTTCGCCACCTTCCTGATGCAATCCTTCTTCGACGGCATCCCGAAAGACCTGGAGGAAGCGGCCATGATCGACGGCTGCACCAGGGCGCAAGCGATGCGACGCATCATCGTGCCTCTGACCTTGCCCGGCATGGGCGCTACTCTGGGCTTCGTCTTCACCGCTGCCTGGAGCGAACTGCTCTTTGCGCTGATGCTGATCTCGAGCGACGACAAGAAGACCTTCGCCGTCGGGTTGCTGACTTACATCGGCAAATTTGCCGTCGACTGGGGTCAGATGATGGCCGCATCAATACTGGCACTGATCCCGGTCTGCATCTTCTTCGCCTTCCTGCAACGCTATCTCGTCACCGGGCTCACCGCCGGTGCGGTCAAGGGGTGATCATGGCTTCTGTCACGCTGGAAAAGGTCAAGAAGGACTATGGTGTCGTCCGCGTCCTCAATGAGGTCGATCTGAAGATCGCCGACGGCGAGTTCGTGGTGCTGGTGGGACCGTCCGGCTGCGGCAAATCCACCCTGTTGCGCATGATCGCCGGCCTGGAGGAGGTATCTGGCGGCGACATCCGCATCGGCGAACGCATCGTCAACGACGTTGCGCCGAAGGACCGCGACATCGCCATGGTGTTCCAGTCCTATGCGCTTTATCCACATATGGATGTCTCCTCCAACATGGGCTTCAGCCTGATGTTGCGGAAGACCGAGAAGGCGGCGATCGAGACCCGGGTCGAGGGTGCGGCGAAGCGGCTGGGGCTCGATCCCTTGCTGCAGCGTCTGCCGCGCCAGCTCTCCGGCGGCCAGCGCCAGCGTGTCGCCATGGGCCGTGCCATCGTGCGGGATCCCCAGGTCTTCCTGTTCGACGAACCCCTGTCTAACCTCGATGCCAAGCTCCGCACCCATATGCGTACCGAGATCAAGGCGCTACACCAGCAGCTCAAGACAACATCGATCTACGTCACCCACGATCAGACCGAGGCCATGACCATGGCCGACCGCATCGTTGTCATGCACAACGGCAATGTGCAGCAGGTCGGCGCGCCGCTGGAACTCTACGATCATCCGGCCAACATGTTCGTCGCCGGATTCATCGGCTCGCCGGCCATGAACTTCCTGCCGGCAACCGTTGCCCGCCAGGCCATCGCTGAAGCCGTTCTCAGCGACGGCCAGAAATTGCGGCTGCCCGACGGCCTGCCGCTGCAGGATGGTGATGTGCTCACTGTCGGCATGCGCCCTGAGGACATCAGGATTGTCGATGGCGGCCCTCTCCAGGCGAAGGTCGAGGTGGTCGAGCCACTCGGTATGTCGACGCAATATTACGTCCGCCTCGCCGGCGAACAGCTCCGCATCTATGCCATAGGGCGGCCCGTGCTAGCACCAGGACAGCAGGTGAGCCTCAGTGTGGATCTAAGCGCACAGCATATTTTCGATCCTGTAAGCGGCAATCGAGTCGAGCCGGGCAGCTGAGGCAGCACGCAGCGCCCTACAATTCGAACTCGCCCTGCCCTTCATCCATGGCGCTGACGGCATCGGCCGCCATGGTGCGGGTGATGCGTGCCTTTTGTTCCAGCGCCATGCGGTCGAGCCGCTCCACCACGCGCATTGCGGTTGCAAGTGAGCGCTCGATGCGCCGCACGAGATATTGTACGACATGCGGCTCGACTTCGATCTGGCGGTCGGCGAACAGCTTTGTGATGACGCCTGCCAGAAGCACGTCGTCGGGCTCGTGGATCTCGACGGTTGCCGCCGCCTTCAGGCGGGATGCCAAATCGGGCAGTGTCGTACCCCAGGCCGCCGGAAAGCGCCGTGCAGTCAGCAAAAGATGGGAGCCGGCGCCCCGCACATTGTTGATGAGATGGAACAGTCCCTGCTGGTCGAAGGCACCGGCATCGATGTCGTCGATCAGAACGGGCCGCCCGTCAAAGGCCGCCGCACCTTGTGCGACCTTGCCGGCCTCAATGACAATGGCGTCGGCTGCGTCGCGCCAGATTTCAGCCAGATGTGTCTTGCCCGATCCCGCCGGCCCCGCCAGCACCACCACCGGTGCAGGCCAGTCCGGCCAGCGGTCGACAAGTGTCGCTGCCTGCGCGTTCGACGCTGACACGACAAGGTCGTCGCGCGAGTAGGCAGTGCCGTGCCCGAGGTCGAGCGGAAGCTGACGCGGCCTTTCCATCAGTTATCCGCGTCGCGACCTGGTTCGCTTGCCCTGCAAAGGCGGCGGTTCGACGCCGTGCCCCTTGTAGAGCGGCGACTCCAGGTATCGCGCGATGGCGAAGCGCACCAGAACAGCGATGGCCGCGGCGGCCGGCACTGCGATGAGCAGGCCGACGAAGCCGAACAACGCGCCAAACGCGAACAGCGCGAACATGAGCCAGACCGGGTGCAGGCCTACGCTTTTGCCCACCAGCTTCGGCGAGAGGATGTTACCCTCGATGAACTGGCCAATGAAAAACACCGCGGCAACCGCAACGATCATTGTCCAGTCCGGCCAGAACTGCACGATGGCGACGCCGATCGCCAACACCAGCCCGGTCAGTGAACCGACATAGGGAATGAAGGAGATCAAACCGGCAAACAGGCCGATGAGGATACCGAAATTCAGCCCCGTCAGCGTCAAGCCAACAGCGTACATGGCACCCAGAACCAGGCAAAGCGTACCTTGCCCGCGTACGAAGCCGGCGGTGGCGCTGTTGATGTCGGCAGATATCTGACGAACAGTCTCGACATGATCGCGTGGTACCCAGCTGTCCACGGTTGCCACCATGCGATCCCAGTCGAGCAGCATGTAGAAGGCGACCACCGGCGTCACCACGAACAGCGATGCCACCGAAACCAGCGCCATGCCTGAATTCCACAATGACTGGAAAACAGTGGTCACCAGACCGAGGCCGGAACTCAGCACCGAATTCAGCCCGTCCTTGAGGCTGGCGGCGTTGACGCCAAAACGCTGTTCCAGCCATTTCGGGTCGAAATTGGTGACAAGGGCCTGCAGGCGGGTGAGATAGTCAGGCAATTTCTCCGCAAATCCCGCCATCTGCGAGGCCAGCACCGGCACTAGGATGACGAAGGCAAGCACAAGGATGACGATGAACGCGATCAGGATCACCACCGTCGCCATCACACGTGACAGGCCGAACCGTTCCAACCGATCGGCAACGGGATCGAGGAAGTATGCCAGCACCATGCCCGCCACAAAGGGCAGCAGAATGTCGCTGAACAGATAGAGGAAGCCGATCAGGATGACGGCGCCGACCAGCCAGAACCGCAGTTGGCGACGGAATGCAGCCGCGGCAGATGCCTCGGCGTCGTCGTGATCAGGAAGTGCTGCCTTCGCCATTACTGCTCATATGCCTCAGCCAGGCCACGAGATAGGCCGCGGCCGAAGCCACGGTCAAGAGCCCGGACAGCATTATCAGGATGGTACGCAACGGGTCGAGATGCATGGCGAAGGTCAATTCGGCGAGAACCTCCGCCGCCAGTATGATCTGCACCGCTGTATTCGCCTTGGAGACAAGGAGCGGCTTCACCTCGACCGGGTGTCCCATCACCGACGACAGCACGACCGCGCAGATGATCAATCCGTCGCGCGAAACCATGGCGACCACCAGCCACAGTGGCAGTTCTCCGCTGATGCCCAGCACGATGAAGACGGAAACCAGCAGAAGCTTGTCGGCGATCGGGTCGAGATAGGCACCCAGCCTCGAATGCTGGTTGAATTGGCGCGCGATGAAGCCGTCGACACCGTCAGAAATTCCGGCGACAACGAAGCCGGCAAAGGCCCACTCCCAGCGCGCCTGCAGCATGGCCAGTACCACGCCAGGCACCAACAGCAGGCGCATGATGGAGATCAGGTTGGGAATGGTTATGACCAAAGGCGGCCCGTCCTTGTTCCTGGCGATAGATGGGTGAAGGCGACAAGAACCGCAAGACATCATGAAAGAGCGTCTGGATATCCACGGATTTGTCTGACGCGTGCTCCGAAAATCGCGATCGGAAGCCGCCGTCGTTCCCTGTTGCGGTTGCGAGGCTGGACTGTTCGTGCGAAGAGCCGCGTGACGCGCTAAGGTGGTGCTGGCCGTTGCGCCGGCCCAAGCAGGGAACAGCCATGAACGAACGAACCAACGGGCTCACCTACGCCGACGCGGGCGTTGATATCGACGCCGGCAACCTCATGGTGGAGAAGATCAAGCCGCTGGTGCGAGCCACCCGCCGGCCGGGCGCCGATGGCGAGATCGGCGGTTTCGGCGGCCTGTTCGACCTCAAGGCGGCCGGCTTCACCGATCCGGTTCTGGTAGCGGCCAACGATGGCGTCGGCACCAAGCTCAAGATCGCCATCGACGCCGGCAAACACGACACCATCGGCATCGATCTCGTGGCCATGTGCGTCAACGATCTCGTTGTACAGGGTGCAGAGCCCCTGTTTTTTCTCGACTATTTCGCTACCGGCAAACTCGATCCCGACCATGGTGTTGCGATCGTCAGCGGCATCGCGGAAGGCTGCCGTCAGGCCGGTTGCGCGCTGATCGGCGGCGAGACCGCCGAAATGCCCGGCATGTACCAGGACAAGGACTACGACCTTGCGGGCTTCGCCGTCGGTGCCGCCGAGCGCGGCCAGCTTCTGCCGACCGACGATGTCGTTGAAGGCGATGTGCTGCTTGGCCTTGCGTCTTCCGGCCCGCACTCCAACGGCTATTCGCTGATCCGCCGCATCGTTGCCGCAAGCGGCCTCGCTTGGGACGCCAAGGCACCATTCGCGCCCGGTCTGACGCTGGCCGAAGCGTTGCTCGAGCCAACCCGCATCTATGTGAAGTCGATCCTCAAGGCGATCCGCAACACGCACGGCATCAAGGCGCTCGCCCATATCACCGGCGGCGGCTTCCCCGACAATATCCCTCGCGTCCTGCCCAAGGATTTTTCGGCCGAGCTCGACCTCGATGCCATCGATGTGCCACCGGTATTCTCCTGGCTCGCCAAGACTGGTGGAGTCGCGCCAGCCGAGATGATGCGCACCTTCAACTGCGGCATCGGCATGATCATCGTCGTGGCCTCCGGCCAGGCGGCGCAGGTAGCTGCCGTGCTGCAGGAGGCCGGTGAAACGGTCACGCCGATCGGCCGTATCGTGCCGCGTCGCGACACCGGCGTAATCTACCGGGGTTCGATCAGCCTATGATGATGCCACGCAAGCGCACGGTGATTCTGATTTCCGGCCGTGGCTCCAACATGACCGCCCTTATTGCGGCTGCCAGCGATCCGGATTTCCCAGCCGAGATCGTCGGCGTCATTTCCGACAAGCCGGATGCTGGTGGCCTTGGCATTGCGATTGCGCGCGGCATTCCGACCAAGGTCGTCGTCCGATCCGACCATCCTGGCAAGGATGCGCATGACGCGGCGATCGATGCCGCCCTGACTGGCTTCGGTGCCGAACTGGTGGCTCTGGCCGGTTACATGCGCCTGCTCACAACGCCGTTCGTCGAGAAATGGGAGGGCAAGATGATCAACATCCACCCTGCCCTGCTGCCGTCCTTCAAGGGACTGGACACCCACAGGCGCGCACTGGACGCCGGTATGCGCATCCACGGCTGCACCGTGCATTTTGTGACCCCGGCCATGGACGAAGGTCCTGTCATTGCCCAGGCTGCGGTTCCGGTCATGCTGGACGACAACGAGAACAGCCTCGCCGCGCGGGTGCTCAAAGCCGAACATCAGATCTATCCGATGGCGCTGAGGCTGGTCGCCGAAGGCAAGGCTCGGATGGAAGACGGACATGCCGTGTTCTCCGGCTTCGCCGACAGCGACACCGCCGCCGGCTTTGTGGTTACAGCGCCCAATCCCTTGCGCACCAGCATCGACCTTGAGCAATTGGCGCGCATCACGCCTTAGGCTAGAGCGTTTCCGTTTCTTACGGAAACGCGGACACGCTCTAACTTTTTGTTTTGGCGCAATTCCGGACGGAAAACCGTTACACACTTTTCCTGGAATTGCTCTAGGGTGCCGGTCCAACCGGTTCTGGAAACGCGCTTCGCGAGGATCACGTCATGAAACGGCTTCTTTTGCTGAGGCACGCCAAATCGGACTGGGACAATCCCGATCTGGCAGACATCGAGCGTCCGCTGGCACCGCGCGGCATCGAGGCAGCGCTTCTGCTTGGCCATACCATCACCCAGCGCAACTGGCTGCCCGACCGCGCGCTGGTCTCAGCGGCTGAACGCACCCGCGAGACCTGGCGCCTGGTGGCTGGCGAATGGATGTCGCGACCGGAACCCAACTTCTCCCAGGTGCTCTACGAGGCACCGGCCGAAACCGTCTTGGACGAAATCCGGCGCAACGGTGAGGACGCCGATACGTTGCTTGTGATCGGCCACAATCCCGGCCTTGGCGATCTCGCGGCCCTCTTGGCTGGCAAGGCCTCGCCTGCCAAATTGACGAAATCGCTGAACAAAAAATTCCCGACCGGTGCCCTGGCGGTGTTCGATTTCGACGGCGGCTGGGCCGCTCTCGGAGCAGACACGGCTACGCTTACCCATTTCCTTCGCCCGAAGGATCTCGGCTGAGCTGCCTCAGTGCCTTCTTGAACGCACAAAGCCGCTAAGCCGTCGCAGGACGAATGGCACGGCAAGAATTGCCAAAGTGCCCAGGAACCATACGAACACGATGGCCGGGCGCGCAACAGCGACGGCCGCCGCAACAAATTGCTGCAACAACCCGCCAGCGCCCTGCACATTCACCTGATCAACGACGTCCTTGCCGATGCCGATGGTGCCTATCGCATCCTTGCCGCCCTGCAGAAGCGCACCGGTGCTGGCAGAAAGCCAGCCACCCAGCCCGTCGATGAGCCCATAGGCCAACCAGGCAAGCAGCGACCAGATAAACACCGCTCCGATCGCGCCGACGAAGGCGAATTTCGACTGAACGGACGCAACATTGCTTGAAAACCTGCCGGGCACGCCCGCGAGCAGATCCGCGCCGGCTCTGCTTCTGTCGTGCCTTGAACGGCCCCAGGCTGGCTGCCCGGAATGTCCTTCGTCGTAGCGCTGCCCGTCGCGATATCTTCTGTCTTCCTGATAATCTTCCCGACCCTCGCTATCACGCTGATCGCGGTCGCGGTGGCTGTTCTTTTCGCCTTGCCCCAGAGCACTGAGAATAGACGAAAGTCCGCCGTGCCTTCCCCCTGGATACCCGCCATGACCACCTGAGCCATGGCCTTTCCTGCCATTTTTGGAACCGTGCCAACTCATAATCGTCTCCTCGATCCAACGTGGATCGAAGATAGTTCCTCTAGTGGCTAGAGGAGCAAGAGGCAGGGTTAAAATGCCGCACGCAGGCCAACGATAGACCTAGTGGATCGTCTCCACTTGCGTGCAGGCTTCGCGCTCCATCTGCAGCGTGGAGTGATGCAGATCGTACTTCTCGCGCAACATTGCCTCGACTGCCCGGCGCGCTGTTTCGGCGTCCGCGCCGTTGTCCAGCACGGCATGCGCGGTCAATGAGAGCTTGCTTTGCGTGATCGCCCACAGATGCAGGTCATGGACCGAAGCGACTCCCGGAATGCCCTTTATGTCGGTCTCGACCTCAGCCAGCTTCATGCCGGGGGGTACGCCTTCAAGCAGGATGTTGATGCATTCCTTGAGCAGCACCCAGGTGCGTGGAAACACCATGAAGCCGATGCCGACCGCAATCAGCGAATCCACCCACTGCCAGCCGGTGAGGTATATGATTACCGCGCCCGCAATGACCCCGACCGATCCCAGCATGTCGGCCCAGACCTCGAGATAGGCGCCTTTGACGTTCAGGCTCTTGTCGGCATGGCTGGTCAGCAGCCGCATGGAGATCAGGTTGACCAGAAGGCCGAGAATGGCGATCACAAGCATGCCAACCGATGCGATTTCCTGCGTCTCGAACAATCGCTTGTAGGCTTCGTAGAGAATGTAGAACGCCACCGCGAGCAACAGCATCGCATTGAAGGCCGCGGCCAGGATCTCGAAACGGGCGTAACCATAGGTGCGCAACAGGTCGGCCTCACGGCGGCCGAGGCGGATGGCGATCAGCGCGATGACCAATGCCATGGCATCGGTCGCCATATGCATGGCATCGGAAATCAGCGCCAGACTACCGGTCACGATGCCGCCGACGACTTCGGCGATCAGGAATGTCCCCGTGAGCCCAAGCGCGATCCACAATCGCGAGGCCGGTGTTGTCTCAAGGTCGCCGTGCTGGTGATCGCCGCTCATCGAAGCCTCCGCGCTGGTTTCCGGATCAGGCTAGACCGATATGGGCACAGGTTGGAAGACACTGCATCGTGACCACTATGGGAGAGAGATTTTCCCGGCCTGTCTCTACCCAACTGGAACCATGCTGATGGCGTTCTTCTGCAACAGGAAATCGATCACCGCGCGCACGGCGGGAAGCTGGCCACGTCTGTGCGGCGTCAGGATGGTCGTCATGACACGGCCAGCAGTCCATTCTGGCAATATCCGCGTCAGCCGCCCTTCCCCGACAGCCTCGGCCGAGATCAGTTCCGGCAGACAGACAATGCCGAGCCCCGCTTCAGCTGCCTTCAGCAACGGCACCGATTCATCTGCATAAATCCGCGGCCGTGGCGCAACCTCCATCGTATGACCGCGCGCATCGCTCAAACGCCAGACCTTCGTTGTCATCGAGCTCATCAAACCTTCATGGCCACTCAATGCTCCAGGCGTCGCTGGTACACCATGCTCGGCGAGATAGGACGGCGCCGCCACCAGGGTGATCGGGTCTTCGCCCATGCGCCGCTGGACGAGATCGGAATCCGGCAAAGGCGCGAAATGGCTGCGGATGGCGATATCGAAACCGTCCTGCACCAGATCGACAAAACGATCGGTGACGTGCAACTGGACCGTCAGTTTCGGATATTGCCGCGCCAGCACCGGCAAGCGATGCGCCAGTCGGAATTGTGCGTTCGGCACCGAAGTGGTGATCCGCACGATGCCGCTTGGCTCCGCCAGACGCCTGCGCACCACCATTTCGGCCGCTTCTGCCTCGATCACCGCCGCACTGGCATGATCGTACACATCACGCCCTACATCGGTCAGCGCAAAGCTGCGCGAACTGCGATGCAGCAGTTGCGCGCCGAGCGCCGTTTCCAAGGCCGCTACCCGCTTGCTTACCGTCGACTTCGGACACCCCAGCCGTCGGGCAGCGGCTGCGAAGCCGCCGCTGTCGACTGCCTGGACAAAGAAATTGAGGTCGTTGAGGTTCATGATTTAAAGTCTACATGCATGGACATTAAGTCCGAAAATGCCACTCTACAGCCAATAAGTCCATGATTGTATATCCATTGCATCAACAACGGAGAAACGACATGACATCCGAACCAATTTTCACCTCCGGCTTCCCCCTCGGCTCCTCGGCGGGGCTTGTCACCGCCTTCGAATGGCTCGGCCAGCCTTATCGGCTTACCCGCGTGGACATGCTGGGCGAGATGCGCACCGATGCCTACAAGCGCCTCAACGGAAGGGTGGAAACCCCGGTGCTGATCACAGGCGAAGGCCGCGTGCTCACCGAAACGATGGCGATCGCACTCTGGCTGGAGGCACGCGACACCGAACGTCGTATCAGCTTCGAACCCGGCACACCGGAGGCGGACCGGATGCATCAGTACATCGCTTTCCTGAACACCGGCTTCACCGGTGCATTCACACCGTTGTGGGTGGCACTGGAAGCCGAAGAGGCCTCGGAACAAGAACGGGAGACATTGCGCAAATTCGGCCGCGATTTCGTCGCCAAGCGACATGAACAGCTTGAGGCGATGATCGGTGAGAGCCCCTATCTGCTCGGAGACAAGCCGACCATGGCCGATGCTGTATTCGCCGGCGTCGCACGCTGGGTGGACTTCCACGAGGCGGCCGATCCGAACGACTATCCGCGAATCCTGGGACTGCGTCAGCGCATCGAAACCGACCCGGCATTTCGCTTTGCCCTGGCGGTAGAGGATGGCCGGCCGGCAATAGGCAGCGGCGCAATGAAAGGGCTTGTCCCGCTTGCCGATGTACTGCGGGAGACGAGTTCGGCCCTGGCTGCCTGATCAAGGTTCTCATAGGAAACGCGCGCCGTCTGTCGATGGCGCGCGTTTGCGAGGAAGCTTCTCTATCCCCGAGGGCTGTCGAGTCGCCTCGTCCAGTCTTCCACCCGATTGCTTTCCAACCGGCGCGCAGCATGGCCTCGCCACCCTTCCGCCAAGTGGTCGAGGGCAGCGATGCCGGCCAGTTCCGTGCGGTTGAGTGGATCAATATAGAAGGCTCGCCAGATCCGCCTCAGCGTCCAGTCCGGCGACCTGCGATCGAGCAGCGTGAGGCGGTCTTCCGGCGCCACGATGCCTGGCGTCAGCACACGGTAGTACCAACCCGTTCTCCCCGTCGATTGCACCTGCCGGGCCATATCCGATCTGCCGAAGCGTTCGTTCAGTTTCCAGCACGGCTGGCGCCCCTGGCTGACCTCGACAACGGCTGTGCCCAATGAAAAGACGTCACCGATCGCCGCTGTCTCCTCGGTAAGGCCGACGGTGGAGATGTTTTCGCCGAACGCGCCTGGACCAGCAAGCAGGGCATGGTGGCCAAAATCGCTTCGCCAGGCGGCATAGTGGTCAAAAGGATAATGGTGCACGGCTTTTTCCGGCCCACCATGGCGCACGGTGTCGCCCTGCCTGTCACCGGAAAGCCCTGTTTCAGACAAGGCAAGCGGTGCCGCCACCGCCAGTTTGACAATACCGCTCGGCGCGCCACGCAACCCGAGCGGCGCAACCTCGCCAATGCGCAGGTCGAGCAGCGGCAGGCTTGTCATCACCCGTCTCCCAGCCATGTGGGTTTATCGGTAAGCAGCAACCGCGCCGCATCGCCAAGGCGAGAACCACACTGTTGCGCATCTCGGCACAGCGCTTCCGAGCGGATGCTAGCAAGATCAATCATGCAACAACCTATCCCCTGCTCGACTGGCCGAATAAGGCGTATCCGTTCACACCCAGTCAAGCTGCCAGAACAGGATAGTCGGTGTAACCACGCGCCCCACCACCATAGAAAGTCGCCCGATCCGCTTCATTATAAGTCGCACCGCTCTTGTAGCGTTCGATGAAGTCGGGATTTGCCAGCGCCCAACGGCCGATCGGCAGGACATCTGCCTGCCCGGTCAGCAGATCGTCCTCCATATTGTTCAGGGTGCGGCCTGAACGCAGAAACAGCAGCGGCCGGGACCAGCGAGAACGGATGTCCTCGGCAAGCGCCTCATCGCTGGTGTGTAGAACGTGCAGATAGGCAAGTCCCAGGCGGTCGAGTTCAGACGCGACATGACGGTAGAATTCCCCAGCCTGTTCCCCTTCGGCCAGTCCTCCGATCGGCGCAGACGGGGAGATCCGAAAGCCCACGCGGCGCGGGCCGATTGCATCTGCAACCGCAGCGGCTACCTCCATTCCGAACCGCGCTCTGTTCTCGATCGATCCGCCGTAGGCATCGACACGACGGTTCGCGTTGGGAGCAAAGAACTGATGGATCAGGTAACCGTTGGCACCATGGATCTCGACACCGTCCGAACCGGCCTCAACGGCGCGCCTGGCAGCAAGAACAAATTCTTCCACTGTTCTTTTGATGTCGTCGGCAGTCATCGCACGCGGAATCGGTGCCTCCTGCATGCCGCTGGTCGTGAACATCTGCAAACCAGGCGCGATCGCCGATGGCGCGATCGGCTGACGGTGATGCGGCGTGTTGTCCGGATGTGACATGCGCCCGACATGCATGAGTTGGACGAACATCCTGCCTCCAGCGTCATGGACGGCCGAAGTGACCTTCTTCCAGCCTTCGACATGTGAATCGGTGTAGATGCCAGGTGTCGTGACGTACCCCTGGCCGTCATCGGATGGCTGTGTACCTTCGCTGACGATCAGGCCAAACGAGCCGCGCTGGGCATAATATTCGGCAGCCAGATCGCCAGGCGTTCCGTCCGCCTTGGCGCGGCTGCGCGTCATCGGCGCCATCGCCAGGCGATGCGGCAAGGTCATGTCGCCAATCGTGATTGGCTTCCAAATGTCGGTCATCTTGTCTCGTCCTCTGCGTTCAAAACTCTGGGCATCCCGCTTCCGCCTATGCGCGCGCGCATAGGCGGAACAGAAACGAAAGCGTCATCAACGGACCGATTTCGGCACGATCCCTCTACCGTGGCCTAGCGAAGCGTTCGTTCAAACCGCTTGTTTTCCGCCATTGCCAACAGACACAGGGCCAAGATAGCTTCGACTTCATCGAAACATTAGCGGCGCGAGATGGTCCGAATCGTGCCATTTACGGAACGAACAGCATGGATATTTCCAAATTGTCGGACTTCAACACGATCGCGCTGCATGGTGGCTTCAGTGCCGCCAGCCGGGCCAGCGGCATTCCCAAAACCACGCTTTCGCGGCGATTGAGCGAACTGGAGGAAGAACTCGGCGTGCGCCTGATCGAACGCGGCACGCGCGCATTGCGTCTCACCGAGGAAGGCCGATTGCTGCGTGACCGTAGCGCGCATCTCATCGAAGAGCTGGCAGAAGTGGGCGAAGAAGTGGCGGGCCATGCGGGTCGCCCACGAGGCAGGCTGAAGGTCAGCGTGCCGGGATTGTTCGCACACACCGCGCTCGGCAGGATCGTTGCGGAGTTCGTCGGAGCATATCCGGACGTCACCGTCGAAGTTTCAGTCAACGATCAGTTCGTTGATCCGATCGCGGACGAATTTGATATCGTCGTCCGGGCAAACCCGGAGCCGAACACGGATTTGGTCGGGCAGTGCTTCCTGCGCGACGATCTGGTATTCGCAGCATCGCCACGGCTGCCCATCCCCGAAAAAGATGGCTCAAGCGTGCCGGCAGTGGATATTACCGTGGCGCACGACGCGACCGAATGGATGCTCACTTGGAATGGCGAGCCGAGGATCGTCAGACCACGAACCGTGTTGCGCTGTTCGTCCATGCTTCTCGTCTACAACGCCGTTTTGGCCGGCGCCGGCGCCGCCATCATGCCGCGTTGGCTTGCTGAACCGGATTTCAGGACAGGAGCACTCGTCGATTGGGGAACCGTGCCTGGACGGCGGGTCGATGCGTGGGCGCTGCACACGTCACGACATCTGACCAGCCCAAAGGTGAAAGCCTTCGTAGCGATGCTGATGGCCGCCTACGACCCGGCGACCCGGCAAGACGCGACATTTCTTGCCAGGCTCGCCGAACGGCCGTTCGCGCGATAGAAACCGGCTTTGTTCAGGCGGCAGTGATGCCGCCATCATGGGCGATGATCTGTCCTGTGAGGTAGGAGGATGCGTCACTTGCCAAATAGAGGATCAGCCCGACCAGATTGTCCGGCCGACCGGTATGTCCCATCGGCACCGAGCTTTCCATGAAATCGGCGAAGCGTCGATGTTCCTCGGTGCTGATCTTGCCCTCCGCCTCCCGACCGAGTTTCGTGCCGAGGTGCCAGCCTGGCGCGATCGCATTGGCGCGCACATTGTCCTTGGCGTACTCGATAGCGAGCTGACGGGTGAAGCCGGCGACGCCAGCCTTGCTCGTCGCGTATGGAATGGCCGTCACCGGAAAACCCGGATAGACCCCGACAAGGGCGAGGTAAGAACTCAGATTGACGATCGAACCGCGTCCGCTGGCAATCAGCTCGGGCAGCAGCGCTTTCGTTACCAGGAAGATGCTGCGCAGGTTGACGGTGATCGCGCGATCCCATTCGTCGACGCTCACGTCGAGCAGGCGCGCAGGCGGTGTCGCTATGCCGGCATTGTTGACGAGAATGTCGAGTTTTCCGCCGCTCCAGTCGAGGATTCTACCGGCCGCCACCGCGACCTGGTCTTCTTTGGCCAGGTCGGCGGAAACTGAAAATCCGCGGCTCCCCAGCATCTGCATGGTTTCTAGCGCCGGGTCGCGGTCAACTACCGCCACTCTGGCACCGGCTTCAGCGATAGCCAGCGCAAAGGCCTGGCCAAGCCCTGCCGCGCCACCCGTCACCACCGCGGTACGCCCATCTAGCCTGAAACGGTCGAGTACCATGTCGCATCACCTCCTGCAGGGGCAACCGTCCGCGCAAGCGAGGCAGGCGCCGTTGTCGATGCAGAAGGATATGGCCAGCCGTCAGCCCGCATTAGAGGGGGGTGATGGGCCGCGACGTTTCAATTTCGGAACAAGATTGGCTACGGCCCATCAGCCGCTGAAACACAATCACAAAGCGGATGTCGGAATGCTACAGGCCGCCCGCACCCAGACCTTGTTGTCGTGCACGGCTGCACCGCCATACGGTGCAGGCGCGTCGGAACCGGTCAACACATTGATGCCTTCGCCGCGCTCGTGCGCCGAATTCGGCCAGATGCCTTCCGCGATCACCACGCCACGCTTCAGGCCGGCGAACAGCTTGGCGTGCAACACGATCTCGCCGCGCGGATTGCCAACCTCCACCCGCGCCCCCTCGACCAGGCCGAGTGACGCCGCATCCTCGGGATGAATCAGCAGCTCGGGTCGTACTTCCTTTGCCTGCGATACCGGTGTCTCGGCGAAAGAAGAATTCAGGAAGTTGCGAGCCGGCGATGTTGCCAGCCGGAACGGATGCTCTGCATCCGCCACCTCGATCAGGTCGACATGGTCGGGAAACTCCGGAAGTTGCTCGACAGGTCCAAAAATGCCCATGCTTTTCGGCGGCTTGTTGGGTGCATAGCCGCCGTTCCACTGCGGCCTGAAACGGAACTTGCCATCCGGATGGCCAAACCCCTTGATAAAATGCGCGGTCTCGAAATCCGGCTGCATATCGGCCCAGCGCTGCTCGCGCAGCGTATCGAAATCGAGGTCACGGTTCTTGAGCAACGCGTTGATGTGTTCCTTTTCGGTCAGCCCGAAACCCGGCATATGCGAAACACCCAGACGCTTGGCCAGTTCCTCGATGACGTAGTGGTTGGTGCGCGGGCCGGCCGGCGGCTCGATCAGCTTCGGACCGAGCGTGATGTGCTGGTTGCCGCCCCCCTTGTAGATGTCGTCATGCTCCAGGAACATCGTAGCCGGCAAAACGACGTCGGCCACCTTCGCTGTATCGGTCATGAACTGTTCGTGCACACAGGTGAACAGGTCCTCGCGCAGGAAACCTTCCTTCACAAGCCGCTGCTCGGGCGCGACATTCATCGGATTGGTGTTCTGGATAAGCAGCGCCGTCACCGGCGGGCCGCCATAAAGCGCATCCGGCGCATTCGTCAGCACCGGGCCAATGCGCGAATGATCGAGATAGCGCACCTTGGGGTCGCGATAACGGTCGCCTTCGAGCAAATCCTTGTTGAACTTGAAGCCGGAAATGCCTGAATTGGAATGGAAAGCGCCACCGCCTTCATATTGCCAGCAGCCGGTCACAGCGGCGATGGAAAGTGCCGCATGCATGTTCGCCGCGCCATTACGCTGGCGCGCAAAGCCGTAGCCCAGACGGAAGAAGGTGCGTTTGGTGGTGCCGATCAGCCGAGCGAAAGCCTCGATCTCTGCCACGGTCAATCCGGTGATCGCGGCAGCCCATTCCGGCGTCTTGTCAGCGAGATGTGCTTCCAGCCCCCTCGGATCGTCGGTGTATTTTTCAAGATACTCACGGTCGGCCATGTTCTCGCGAAACAGCACATGCATGGCCGCGCAGGCCAGCGCGCCGTCCGTGCCCGGCTTCACCACAAGACCGATATCGGCCTGTTTCATCGTCGCGTTTTCGTAGATGTCGATGACGATGATCTTGGCGCCGCGTTCCTTGCGTGCCTTGATGGCGTGGGTCATCACATTGACCTGGGTAACCACCGCGTTGGTGCCCCAGATGACGACGCAGTCGGAACGGCCCATCTCGCGCGGATCGGAGCCGCGCAGCGCCCCTGTGCCCATCACATAACCGGTCCAGGCGAGATTGGTGCAGATCGAACCGAAGAAACCTGAATACTTCTTGGCGTGCCGCAACCGCTCGATACCGTCGCGCTGCACCAGCCCCATCGTGCCCGCGTAAAAATAGGGCCAGACCGTCTCCGAACCGTATTTTTCTTCCGCGACGTTGAATTTTTCCGCGACGAGGTCGAGCGCAGCTTCCCAGCTCGCTTCCCTCCACTGCCCCTCGCCCTTGGCGCCAACGCGCACCAGCGGTTTCAGCAGCCTGTCGGGGTGATGCACGCGGTCGGCGTAACGCGCAACCTTGGCGCAGACGACACCCGCCGTATAGCTGTTGTCCTTGGCGCCATGGATGCGCCCGATACGGTCCGGCGCCAGCAGCTCGACGTCGAGCGCACAAGTGGATGGGCAGTCGTGCGGGCAGGCTGAATGGCCGATGCGGATCTTGGCGTGGGTGTTCATAAGGCTCTTTTACCTGTTCACCGGTCCGTAGTGTAGGGCCAGTTATTCAAGGATGGGAGGCAACGCCAACCTCCTGCAGGAACCACAAGGGAATCTATTTTTCTACTGCATGGAGCCAGTGGATCCACAGTCCCGCGGATTCTGCGACAAAACCGACAAGCTACTCCGCAATACCTTCCTCATACTCGGCCGACATCGTCAGCCAGCGCTCTTCATGGGCACTGAGCTGCGCTGCCAGCTCAGAGCGTTCCTTGGCAAAGCGCGTCGCCTTGATCGGATCCTTTTCGTAGAGCGCCGGATTGGCGAGCTCGTCCTCGATCAGATCGATGCGCTTGCGCATGCGATCCATCAACCCCTCGGTTGCGCGGATTTCCTTGGCGAGCGGCTCCAGCGCCGCGCGCCTTGCAGCGGCTTCCCGGCGACGATCAGCCTTGGAAGCCTTGTCTGCCTCGCGCTTCTCGCGACGATCGCCCGACACGCCCGTTACCAGTGTCTTGTAATCGTCGAGATCACCGTCATACGGATTTACCGCGCCGTCCTTGACCAGCCAGAGCCGGTCGGCCGTCGCCTCGAGCAGGTGGCGGTCGTGCGAAACCAGGATCACCGCACCAGGAAAATCGTTGAGGGCATGAATCAGCGATTCTCTGGAGTCGATGTCGAGATGGTTTGTCGGTTCGTCGAGGATGAACAGGTTCGGGCCATCAAAAGCCGCCAAGCCCATCAGCAGGCGCGCCTTTTCACCGCCGGACAAATCCTTGGCGGCGGTGTTCATCTTCTCGGTGGCCAGGCCGAACTGAGCGACACGCGCCCTCACCTTCGCTTCCGGCGCATCCGGCATGAGCCGACGCACATGTTCGTAGGCGTTTTCGTCCGGACGCAGGTCATCGAGCTGGTGCTGGGCAAAGATCGCCACCTTCAGGCCAGGCGCGACCGTCATCGTGCCGGTCTCTGCCTTGAGCCGCCCGGCGAGCAACTTGGCAAAGGTCGACTTGCCGTTGCCGTTGGCGCCAAGCAGCGCGATGCGATCATCGGCGTCGATGCGCAACGTCATCTTCTTCAAGATCGGCTTACCCGGCGCATAGCCGACTTCCACGCCGGTCAGCGCCAAAATCGGCGAAGCCACCGTCTTCACCGGCTCCGGAAACGAGAACGGCTTGACCGAATCGTTGACCAGGGCCGCGATCGGCTTCATGCGCTCCAGTGCCTTGATGCGCGACTGTGCCTGCCTTGCCTTTGAAGCCTTGGCGCGGAAGCGGTCGACAAAAGACTGCAGGTGCTTGCGCTGTGCTTCCTGCTTGATGCGGCCTTTTTCCTGCAGTTCCTGTTGCTCTGACAACTGACGCTCGAACTGGTCGTAGCCGCCGCGCCAGAAACTGAGCTTCTGCTGGTCGAGGTGCACGATCGAATTGACCGCGCGGTTGAGCAGATCGCGATCGTGCGAAATCAGCAGCACGGTGTGTGGATATTTCGAGACATAGTTCTCGAGCCAGAGCGTGCCTTCGAGATCGAGATAGTTGGTCGGCTCGTCGAGCAGCAGCAGATCAGGCTCGGAAAACAAGACGGCTGCGAGTGCAACGCGCATGCGCCAGCCGCCGGAAAAAGACGATGCCGGGCGCGCCTGGGCAGCCTCGTCAAAGCCGAGGCCTGCAAGGATGGTGGCGGCGCGGGATTCGGCAGTGTGCGCATCGATGTCGGCCAGACGGATATGGATTTCGGAAATACGGTTGGGGTCGGTCGCCGTCTTTTCCTCTTCCAGCAGCGCAGCACGTTCCTTGTCGGCGGCGAGCACGATCTCCAGCAGCGAATCCTCGGTGCCGGGCGCTTCCTGTGCCACCTGACCGATGCGCGTGTTCTTGGGAATGCTGATCGAGCCGGTCTCGGAAGCAAGATCGCCGGTGATCGCCTTGAACAGGGTGGTCTTGCCCGTGCCATTACGGCCGACAAGGCCTGCCTTCGTGCCAGTGGGCAGCGTCAGCGAAGCATGGTCGAGGAGCAGGCGTCCGGCGATGCGGAGCGAAAGGTCATTGATGATAAGCATGGCGGCGCGGTTTTGACCCGTATAGGCAACAATGGCAAGGGGATGCGGCCGACTGTTTCGGCCCGAAAGGCGGTCAGAGGCGGTGGGACGCTGCTATGCTGTCCTGACAGGCGCCAGCCGGCCAGCCCGCAACAAGTCGCTCAACACGGTATCGACCGCTTCCGCTGGAGCATCGGCACCGAGCCGGCGTGGCGGTGGCAAGGAATGACCGATGGCGAAAAGCAGCGCACTACCGGCCGAAAACACTGCAAACAGCAGGAACATTCCGGCTCCGCCGTAAGCTCCGAGAGCTATTCCAGCAAGCAGTGGGCCGAAGAAGTTGCCAATTGTCGACAGCGAATGCGCCCCGAAATAGGTGCCTCGGTTGGCGGCAGTCGAAATGCCGTCGACCAGCATGTATTCAGCTGGAACGACAAGAACCTCCCCGATCGTGAAGACAATCATCGAAACGACCAGCATCTCGACACCAGAAGATGCCGCGAACCCCAGATTGCCCAGGAGAAACAGCACGCACCCCAGTACCAGAGCATGCAGCGCGCCGATCCGCTCGATCACCCAGCGTGCGGGCGTGCTGGCTACCAGCACAGCGGCCGCATTGGTGCTGACCAGCAAGGCGAATATTTCCACGCCTTTGGTGAAATCCTTGATGATGTATTGCGACAGCGGCACCGACCACTGCCCATAGACAGCAACCAACAGCGTGCCGCCGCCGGCAAAAAACATCAGCCTGGGATCACGGAAAGCACCGACAAGACGCCGCCAGCCACCCACATGCTGCTGGGCAGCATTCGCGGCGCTTGTGGCAATCTCCGGCACCAACAGGAAGATGATTGCCCCGAACATCAGATGAACCATGCCGGCCACGACGAACAGAATGTCGGAAGTCGCGCCGAAAGCCAGGCCAATCATGGGACCGATCGCCCAGCCGGCATTGATGGCGAGGTAGCGCCACGAAAACACCTTCAGGCGCAGTCTTTCAGGCGCCGCATCGCTCATCATCGCGCGTGCAGCCGGCTCGTATACGGCGCCGGCGATAGAGGCCACGATGTGGGCAAAGGTGAAGGCCGCGACGGACTGGGCAAGTCCAAGGCCGATCATGCCGAGGCCGGCGAAGGATATGGCGATGGCCAGCACGGTTCTGCGTCCAAGCCGATCGGAAATCGCCCCGGCAAGCGGACTGACCATCGCACCAAGCAGAGGTCCCACGCCGATCAGCGCACCGATTCCCGCCGGACCGAGTCCAAAGTCCTGCTGCAGTCGAATCGCAAGAAACGACAGGCTCATGCCTTTGGCGACAGCGACAACGCCGGAGCCCGCAATCAGCAGGAGGGCGATCATGCGCCCAGTCTGTTCGGAGTAGCTGTTCATGGACATTCAGAGCACATTCGTCAGCTCAGGCAGACGACCGACGCCCATGGCTTCGCATTGAAGCTGACCGCATGCAATGGAAAACACTGCAGGGACCTGTGGGCCAGATGGAAAACTGGACCTGTGCGGTTCGCTGCCCGAACACCAGGATCCGCCGCATATCCTCCTGCAAGGAAACAGCCCGCCGAAGCGGGCTGTTTCCTTGCAAAGAGCGAAATTGATCAGCGATTGACCTTGGCAAGCAGGGCGCACAATGCCTGCAAATCGCCATCATAGGCACCGCTGCTCACCACTTCGGCGCAGCGGCGCTTCAGCTTCATCAGCTTGATGTCCGAAAGCTGGGCAATTGCCTTTGGCACGGCCGGGTTGTTGGGATTGAGTTTTCCGTTGTTGGTCGCATTGCCAAAGATCGTACCGCTTGGAGCGACCGGGCTCATCGGATTGCGTGGACTGGAAGGCCCGGAGGGATTGCTCGTGGTACCTCCGCCTATCCCGACTCCAACGCCCACGCCGGTGCCGTTTCGACCACCGACCGAAGCACCGAGACCGGCGGTGACCCCGTTCGAACCGCCAACGGAAGCGCCAAGACCAGCGTTCACACCGCCGCTGCCGCCGACCGATGCGGTTGCGCCAGCTGCAACACCGCCAGAGCCCCCAATTGTGGCTCCACCTCCCGCAGTGACCCCGTTGGATCCACCAACACTGGCACCCGCACCCGCAGTCACGCCATTGCTGCCGCCCACCGATGCACCAAGCCCCGCGTTGACCCCTCCAGTGCCGCCAACGCTCGCGCCCAGGCCAGCGTTAACACCATTCGAGCCGCCAATCGAAGCACCCAACCCGGCATTGACACCTCCGGGACCCCCAATCGAAGCTCCGACACCTGCGTGAACGCCTCCCGATCCACCTACGGATGCGCCAAGACCATCGGCACCTGCTGGCAAAGCCAAACAAACAACGACGGCACCACTCGCCAATGTTCCGGCGAGACTCCAAACGAAACTAGCCATTACATCCTCCTAATGGTTTGCGCTTCTTCGACAGCACGGCCAAAGCAGCCCGCAGCGAAGTCAAAACATCTGGAGAATACCAAACCTGTCAGTACATTCTCACGTTTTAATATTTATGGCTTTCGGTGCGTTTTCCACCATTGGTCAATTGCTGTCTAATTTTATTATATAACAAATCATCGGCATCCTTGAAATTATGCGAAAGTACGGCCCTCTTCTGCTCGCTGGAAGTACATGAGATCCATCTGAACCGACGCATGTCCAAGAACTGTTAGGATCATATGCGCCTGGCCTCGGTGATGCGTCTGATGGTTGAAAAGATGACCGAGCGCCGGAGCCAGACGCTGTGAAATGTTGCGCATATCGGTGGTCACATAAGAAAATCGGCCCGCAATATCCTTGTCGCTCAGGCCTTCGACCCATTCGACAATACGCCTGTCTTCGGCCTCGCGTGCCATCCGCAGCGCGGGCAGTGCCCGTTGCACGATAGCATCAAGGCTTGCCGGTGCATCGCCCTGGCCGGTGAAGCGCTTCATCCAGATGCGATCGGTGACCAGCAAATGGTTGAGCGTGCCCATCATCGAACCGAAGAACGCGCCGGTGTCGCGCGTGAATTGCTCGTCGGTAAGGGCGTCGGCGGCATCGTAGAGACGGTTGTTGGCCCACCGATTGTAGGCTGCGAACATCATGAAATGCCGTTTCATCCAACCCTCGGTTCCCGCCAATCGGCACGGACTGTCCACCCAAAGCCTGATCTAGAGTGTCGCAAGGTGCAAAGCCATGGCCATTTTGCCCGGCGGCAGGATCAACGCCTCCCCTTGGCAATGCGCCGGGCGGCTTGTATAGAGCCCGCCACACCTCAATCCCCATCACCAAAGGACGACCCATGGCGATCGAACGCACCTTCTCGATGATCAAGCCGGATGCCACCAAGCGCAACCTCACGGGCGCCATCACCAAGATGCTCGAGGACGCCGGCCTGCGCGTTGTCGCTTCCAGACGCGTCTGGATGAGCCTGCGCGAAGCCCAGGGCTTCTATGCCGTCCACAAGGACCGCCCTTTCTTTGGCGAACTGACTGAATTCATGTCCTCGGGCCCGACGATCGTGCAGGTTCTCGAAGGCGAGAATGCAATCGCCAAGAACCGCGAGGTCATGGGCGCCACGAATCCGGCCAACGCCGCAGAAGGCACCATCCGCAAGGTGCATGCGCTGTCGATCGGCGAAAATTCGGTGCACGGCTCGGATGCCCCCGAGACCGCTGCCGAAGAGATCGCCTACTGGTTCTCTGGCACCGAGATCGTCGGCTGATCGCCTTCGATTGCAGGGCACTCGCTTTATCGAAAGCCGGGCTGGTGCCCGGCTTTTTTGTATTCGTAGATCAGGTTGCTGTCTGGTTGACTGTATCGATCTAGCCTGGGGTACCCGTATCGCCTTGCTTGTCCTGAACCTGCTTCAGCACCATCGTCATCGGTTCGCTGGCAAGCGGATCGATGTAGTGTCGAACGTTGGTCAGGAACTGTGTCCGGCCGTCGACCGTGATATTGGCGTCCACCGCATAGGTCGTCTTCGGGCGGATGTCCCGACTATCGAACTTCAGCGTGAAACGCATGGGTACCTGGCCGGCGGGTGTAATACGCTGCTCGCAGATCACCTTGGCCGGAGCATCGGGCTGTGAGGTATCGAGCAACTGCACGGTAAGCACCGCATTCGTGGGTAGGATCATGTGTTCGCGATAGATCACTTCGCCGGTCAACCGGCGTTCGGCCGCCGCAGACATGTCGGTCGAAACAAGAATGCCCACCATCAGGGGCGCGAAGCCAAAGATCAGGAATTCCGCGATCCTGTCCAACATGACACTGCTCCATTGGCACTCGACAAACGTCGGCGCCAACGAAAAATCCGCCGTGATTGCGGACAATCCATGACCGATCTGGGGTATTTTCGAGCACGAAATGCTGGCTTTCCAACGGTCAGCGCCAGCGGGCAGCAGCCTTCTCGTCCTTGTCCTTGGCCTCCACCCAATTGCCTTCGACACCATCGGTCCGGTGCTCCTTCTTCCAGAAAGGTGCACGCGACTTGAGGTAATCCATCAGGAAATCAGCGGCCTCGAAGGCAGCTTGCCGATGTGCGGATGCGGTCACGACCAGCACGATGTTCTCGCCTGGCTGAATGCGGCCATGGCGATGGATGACCGTGACCCCATGCAGCGGCCAGCGGCCAATGGCTTCCGCTGCGATACGACTGATCTCTGCTTCGGCCATGCCGGGATAATGTTCGAGTTCGAGAGCTGTGAGCACCCCGCCTTCATCACGGCAAAGCCCGGAAAACGTGACCACGGCGCCGATGTCAGTGCGCCCAGCGGTAAGAGCCGCGACCTCGGCCGCAATGTCGAAATCCTGTGCCTGGATACTGACTTTCGGCTCAACGACGCCGGACACGGGATTAACCTCCCGTCATCGGCGGGAACAGTGCTATCTCGCGCGCACCAGCTATTTTCTCGCCGTGGTCGACATGTTCCTGATTGATGGCGACGCGGATCGAACGCGGATGCTGGAGTGCGGTTTCGTATTCTTCGCCGCGCGATTTCAACCAGGCCAGCAGCTCGGCCACCGTGGTCACCTCTGCTGGAAGGTCAACGTCTTCCTCGGTTTTTCCGATCCGTTCACGCACCCAGGCGAAATAGATGAGCTTCATCGCCGTCTCGTTACTCGTCGACGATATGCTTCAAGCCGGCACGGAAGTAGTCATAGCCGGTATAAAGCGTGACCACCGCCGCAATCCAGAGCAGCACCAGCCCGGTTTCCGTGGTGAATGGAAAAATCTTGTCACCTGCCGGACCGGCAAGGAGGAAGGCAATCGCCACCATCTGGATCGTCGTCTTCCATTTGGCCAGTTGTGTGACCGGAACGGAAACCTTGAGTGCCGCAAGATATTCGCGCAGGCCTGAAACCAGGATTTCACGGCACAGGATGATGATGGCTGCCCAAAGCGACCAGCCGGCAATGCCATCTTCGTCAGCTGCCAACAGCAGCAGGCAAGTCGAAACCAGAAGTTTGTCGGCAATGGGATCCAGCATCCTGCCGATGTTGGAGGTCTGTTGCCAGGCGCGCGCCAGATAGCCGTCGAAATAATCTGTAATCGACGCGGCCAGGAAGATCGCCAGAGCGAGCCAGCGCGCAAAATCGCTCGATTTCAAATGGCCTTCGAGAAAAAAACATACGACGACCATCGGCACCGCGACGATGCGGGCGTAGGTGAGCATGTTCGGCAGATTGAATGCGTGTTTCGCCATGCGTGCCTGGGAGCTTCCGGGGTCGTTTCTCTTTGCCTTCGTACTCAAATCAGATGCCGATATCAGGGGTCAACCATTGAAAATCGACTAGCCAGCGCAAAACACCGCACAAACGGTCAATTCTCGTGAAAATGGTTGTAAACAAGTCGTGCGACCTGCTCTGAAATACCATTGACCGACATGAGGTCGTCGACAGCGGCGCGGCTGACTGCCTTGGCGGTACCGAAATGCAGAAGCAAGGCGCGTTTACGGCCCGGACCGATGCCGGCGATTTCGTCCAGGGGACTCTTCACCATCTCCTTTTTGCGACGGGCACGGTGTGAACCGATCGCGAAACGATGAGCCTCGTCGCGCAGACGCTGGATGAAATACAGCACCGGATCCCGTACCGGCAGTGTGAAGGATGGTTTGCCTTCAACGAAAAAGCGCTCGCGGCCGGCCTCGCGATCCTGGCCTTTGGCGATGCCGATGGCCACCACGCGATCCTGGACGCCCAGATCCGCCAACATCTGGCGAACGGCTGACATCTGACCCTGGCCACCGTCGATCAGGATGACGTCAGGCCAGGCCGGGAAACCATTGGAGAGAAGATCGTCCGGCTCTTCATTCTCCCCATCCGTATTCTCATTGCCATGCTCCTTGATAAGACGGGAAAAGCGGCGCTCCATCACCTCGCGCATCATGCCGAAATCGTCGCCCGGCGTGATCTCGGTCGAGCGAATGTTGAACTTGCGGTACTGGTTCTTGACGAAGCCTTCCGGCCCGGCAACGACCATGCCGCCGACGGCATTGGTACCCATGATGTGCGAGTTGTCGTAGACTTCGATCCGCACCGGCGGCTTCTGCAGGCTGAAAGTCTCTGCGAAACCAGCCAGCAATCTCGCCTGCGTCGAGGTTTCCGCCAGCCTTCGACCAAGTGCTTCGCGCGCATTCTGCAGCGCATGGTCGGTCAGATCCTTCTTCTCGCCGCGCTGCGGCACCGAGATCGAGACCTTGCGGCCGGCGCGAGTCGACAATGCCTCGGCAAGCAATTCCTGCTCGTCCACCGCATGCGAGAGCAGCACCGTGCGCGGTGTCGGCTTGTCGTCATAAAACTGCGCCAGGAACGAACCCAGCACCTCGGCGGCTTCCATTGCCGGATCGGCCTTGGGGAAATAGGCGCGGTTGCCCCAGTTCTGGCCCGTGCGGAAGAAGAAGACCTGGATGCAGACCTGCCCGCCCTCCTGATGGATCGCAAAGACGTCCGCCTCTTCCACCGATTGCGGATTGATCCCTTGATGGCTCTGCACATGGGCGAGCGCCGCCAAACGGTCGCGATAGACCGCGGCGTGTTCAAAGTCGAGATTTTCGGCAGCAGCCTGCATGGCGGCGGAAATCTCGGTCTTTACCTTCTGGCTGCGACCGGACAGGAAATCCTTCGCCTCATCGACCAGCATCGCATAGTCGCCGTGCGAGATTTCACCCGTGCACGGCCCGGCGCAGCGCTTGATCTGATAGAGCAGACATGGCCGTGTCCGGTTCTCATAAAAGGAATCGGTGCAGCTTCTCAGAAGGAAAGCCCGCTGCAATGAGTTGATGGTACGCCCCACCGCCTGCGCCGACGCAAACGGCCCAAAATAATCGCCTTTCCGCGAGCGCGCACCGCGGTGCTTGTAGATACCGGGCGACAGGTGATCACCGGTCAGCAGGATATAGGGAAATGACTTGTCGTCACGCAGCAGTACGTTAAAGCGCGGCCGCAAGCGCTTGATGAGATTCGCTTCCAGCAGCAGCGCTTCAATCTCTGTGCGGGTGACGACGAATTCCATCGTCGCTGTTTCGCGCACCATGCGCCCGATGCGGTTGGTATGGAACCGCCCCTGAGCATACTGGGTGACACGCTTCTTGAGGCTGCGAGCCTTGCCGACGTAGAGCACGTCGCCATTGACGTTCATCATCCGGTAGACGCCAGGAGCATTGGGCAGACGCTTGACCAGCGTCTGGATGACCTCCGCGCCAACCTTGCCGTCGGTATCGCCGGCATGCTGCGTCCAGTCGATCGTCGTAAAAGCGACCTCAGGACCGGAAGTCGCCACATCCAGCTCGACGCTGTCGTCGTCATCCAGCTCAACGTCGGGTAGATCTTCACCCGCGCGTCCGTTTTTTGCTTTTCCGGAACTCATTCCACCACGCCTGTAACATCCGGCGTTTGCCATGCAAGGTGCTGGCCGCCGTCCAGCGCGATCATCTGGCCTGTGACCGACCGCGCATTCCATAGATATCGTATCGTCGCGCCAAATTCGCCAAGTTCGGCACCACGTCTCAGCAGCACGCCGTCGAGCTGCGTCTGGAAATCGTGATCTTCCTGACGCGCTCCTTTCAGTGTTGGCCCTGGGCCGATCGCATTCACCCGAACGCGTGGCGCCAGCGCTTGCGCCATGGTTTGCGTCGCTGCCCATAATGCCGATTTCGACAGGGCATATGAAAAATAGCGTGGCGTGGGTCGCCACACCCGTTGATCGATCATGTTGACGACCAGACCGTCCTGCCCCTCAGGCAAGGCACGAGCGAAACGCTGCGTCAAAAGCGCTGGAGCCTTCACATGCACCGCGAAATGACGGTCCCACCCGGGCCAATCGAAATCCTCGAGGGAATCTTCCTCGAACAATGAAGCGTTGTTGACCAGAAGATTGATCGGACCGAGCGCATCTGTGGCAGCGTCGATCAGCCCGGCCGTCTTGTCCATATCGGTCAGATCCGCGGCAACGACCGCAGCACGCCTTCCGGCGGCGACAATCTCTCCGACAAGGGATTCCGCCTCATCGCGGGACCGATTGCAATGCACGGCGACGGCAAAGCCGTTGGCTGCGAGATCCTCGACAATCGCCCGGCCCAGCCTTTTCGCTCCGCCCGTCACCAGGGCCGTAGCTATGATTTTGTTCGTCATCTGGCTTTCATCCGCAACAAGGGCAGCCAGCAAATGAGACCGCTCAATAGTAAAATGCTGTTCGTTCCTATGGCCACATTGTGTCGGCGCGTCGAAACGGCGGCCCCGACTCGCATTTTGGCCGTCTGATCGAACGGCCAATATAGGGACCTCAATCCCTTGTACCAAGCCGGGTACAGCCGCTCTGCCGAAAGGCTCCTGACAAGTTTGTTGCACTAGTGCAACGTCATCCTTCAGCCTCATTCGCGCCAGCTAAAGACCCAAGTTCAGGTTCGCTTCCGCCGTATTTGCCGCCCAAATTCCGGAACCGTTGAACGTGTGATCCGTTTCCTCCCCCGGCGGGTCTGGTTCGCAAGGAACAAGCCAGCGTCTTTGGCTTTATGGAGTAAGAACTATGTCTATCAACAACAAATTCGCGCGGACTTCGGTTGCTGCGATCGGGCTTCTCGCTGTCATCGGCACGGTTCCGGCTTTCGCTGCGGACGTCGTTTCGGAAGAGCCGCCGGCTCCGGCTCCTATTGCTGAGCTGCCGGTCGCTTCCTGGGCCGGTGCTTATGCCGGTGTGAATCTCGGCTACGGCTTCTCGGGCCGCACCAAAGTCGAGGACTACAACACCAGCATCAAGAAAGACGGCTTCGTTGGCGGCGGTTTTGCCGGCTACAACTGGCAGCAGGACAACTTCGTCTACGGCGTCGAGGGTGACCTCGGCTACAACGGCACGAAGGGTTCGGAAAACGGCTTCAAGTCGAAGTCGGGTCTGGAAGGCTCGATCCGCGCCCGCCTCGGCTACTCCGTCAGCCCCGATATCCTGCTCTACGGCACGGCCGGTGGTGCGGGTGAAGGCCTGAAGGTTACCGACGAAGTGACTGGCCTCAACGACCGCAAGACCATGTTCGGCTGGACCGCCGGTGTCGGTACCGACATCAAGCTTACCGACAATGTCTTCGGCCGTGTCGAGTATCGCTACACGGATTACGGTTCCAAGACCTTCGACAACGGTATCGGCAAGGTCAAGGACAGCGACAACCGCATTCAGTTCGGTGTCGGCATGAAATTCTGATCGCTTTGCGATCAGCAGCAAAAAGCCGGGCTTAGGCCCGGCTTTTTTGTTTTCGAACTGACGAGCGTATCGGCGCTCTATCAGGCCGGTATGCAGCTCTTCAGCTGCGGAAACTTCTCGTCGAAGCGCGCCGCCCAGCGCACCAGCCGCCCGCGCCCCTTTTCCCATTTGCCTGCGAAACGAAGCGACAGATAACCGAGCGCAGCGCGCAGCGCGATTTGACCAACGGTAATCTTGCTCGGCAACTTGGGAGGATTGGCGTTGAGACTGTCGAGTGCACGGGTGACTTTTTCCCACTGTCTGTCCAGCCAGGGCTGATACACCTTGTCTTCGGGTCGCACCCTGCGTTCATAGACCATCGACAACGCCGAATCGCAAATACCATCCGCCAAAGCCTCCAGAGTTTCCGCTTCCAGGCGTTTTTCGGGGTTGCGCGGAAAGAGTAGGTTCTTGGTCTGTCGGTTGAGGTATTGGGTTATGGCACGGCTATCGAACACCGATTGGCCTGTCTCCAGCGTCAGCACAGGGATCTTGCCAAGCGGGTTGGCAGCAATCAGATCCGCCGGGTCTTCCTCCGTCTTGACCGGCTTCAATTCCAACGCGATGCCGGCATAGGCAGCCGCCATACGGACTTTCGAGCTGTAAGGCGAAGTGGTCGCATAGAGCAGACTGGGCATGAAGTCCTCATTGGAAGCGTGCTCTTGTGGCACAGCTGCGCCGAGCAGGCCACGACTGGCCTCGTACAGCAACGCGTGAAACCGGATGGATCAGGAGGGCGCCCTTGCCAGGGCGCCGGACGCCTCAGCGCAGAACGCGGCAGGCACCATTGTAGACGTACCAGCGGTCGAAGCCTGAAACGCAGAACTCGACATTATCGCCAACGCCAGCAAAACCCTGCCCTTCCTCGATCAGGTACCAGATGGTGCGCTCGTGCCCGTCAGAGAGGATGACTTTTGCGTCGCAATAGCGGCGACCGATCGGCCAGTTGTCTTCGGCCGGCTGATAGCGACGCTCATTGATGCGCCGAAAGTCAGTGATCTGAACATCAGGGAGATTCGGCACATTGCGTACCTGGTAAGCAAAGCGGCTGCTGATCTTGTTGAGCACCCAAGCTTCACCGCACACGCCCGGATCACTAGAATAGCTCGACAGATCGGCGGCCTGCGCCACCGGAGCAACAGTCAGAACCGAGCCCAGGCCAATCAACCCGGCAAGAAAGGCTTTGAACGAGTAAGTCATGGCAGCGCCTCATTTCTGGTCGGCGGCACTGTGCGGATTTGCCGTCATACGGTCAAGCCAGGAAGTATGCGACCTCGATCAAATCAGATGCCTAGCTATCCTCGCGTACCAGCCAGTCGAGCCGCCAGCCTGTTGCCGCCGGTTCTGCCATCGCTGCCTGCAGCGCGGGCAGGATCAGACGAAGTTCCTGTTCCAAGGTGAATGGTGGATTGATCACCACCATGCCGGTGCCGTCCAGGCGTTCGCTGCTCGAATCCGGCCGCACCTCGAAGACGATGTCGAGCACCCTGCCGATGCCGGACGCCGTCAGCCGACTACGGAAGTCGGCAACGCCGCGTCGATCCTTGATCGGATACCAGAGTGCATAGATCCCGATCGGCCAGCGTTTGTAGGCCTTTTCGACACCTGCGGCGAGACGATCGAACTCGCCTTCCTGCTCGAAAGGAGGATCAACCAGCACCAGCCCGCGCTTTTCCTTGGGCGGCAGATGCGCACCGAGCGCCAGCCAGCCGTCCAGTTCGATGACCCGTGTCTGAAAATCGCCTTCAAACCGTCCCTTCAACCGGACAGCATCCTGAGGATGCAATTCGATCGCCGTGAGCCGATCCTGCTTGCGCAGCAGATGCCGCGCGAGCCATGGGGAACCGGGATAGAAGCCAATTCCGCCATCAGGGTTGCAGGAATTGACTGCTTCGAGATAGGGCCCCAGCAAGACAGTCGCCTGTATGCCAGGGTCGATCCCGGCCAACCGGCCGATACCGTCCCGCCACTCGCCAGTCTTCTGAGCCTCGGTGGAAGAGAGATCGTAAAGACCGATGCCGGCATGGGTATCGATGACACGAAACGGTTTGTCCTTCCGTTTCAGATATTCGATCAGGCGCACCAGGACGACATGCTTGACCACGTCTGCGAAATTACCGGCATGATAAGCGTGGCGATAGTTCATGAGCTTAGCCTGCGCCCCTGCCCCAGCGTGGCTTGGGCGGAGTTTCGGGTTTGCCGGGGCGTTGTGATCTGCTGAAACGGATCGCCAGCATCAGACCGATCACTCCGAATGCAAGCGATCCGAAGCCCATTTGCCGAACCCGTGCATCCGGCACGGCAGCCCCGCTGCGCAGGACAAGATCGACCGCCTTGATCTGCATGTTGTCGGCGTCTCCAAGGCCGAGCGTGAAGACATAAGTGTTTGCTTCCTCAACCTCGATCAGCCCGGCTTCGTCGCGAAATATCTTGTCGGTCAGCTGTGGGCTCTGTTCGCGAGGCGTCGGATTGCCGCTGAAGCTCAGTCGTTCGGCAAGCACTGTTCGGTTGCCCGCCGTGGCAGTCAGCGTCAGTACGGTGCGATCAAAAGCGATGATGCGATCGGCATTGGTGGTGAGGTCGACAAAGACCCGAACCGGTCCAGTTCCAGCTTTTAGCGACACCGTCACTGGTTTGAAGCGGCCATCCTGATAAGCGTGCCAGGTGCCGAGTTCTTCACCGGAAAAATTTCGAACGGCCCAGGGATAGATAAGACCAAGGGCGACGCCAGCCAGAATGAACAGCAGGAAAAACTTACGCATCGCTCAGCCCTTAGAGCGCTGAACGCGCCCGCGCAATGTCATGCCTTGCGTTCCCAGCGCCGGTCCGCCGTCTGCTGCCAATAGGTTACGGTGTGGCCAGCGCCCTTCATGTCCTTCCAATGGCTACGCGCTGCCTCGACCTGACCTGCGTCATGTCCGTCGAACAGGAAAACGGCGCGATCATAGCCGGCAAGGTCTGGAGGGCTGGCGCCGTCCACAAGGAAGCGGATCTGCGCCGAATTGGGGTTCATTTCCCCAGTTGTAAGCAGGACAGGCTGTTCGGCCGGATAAGGCTCACGGTCAGTTGCATGCGCCAGGAAACCATCATCGCGATAGATCCACAAATGCTGGTCAAGTGCATCCCTGCGCTCTTCCGTGCCTGTCTGCACGACCACGCGCCAGCCGCGATCGACACTGCGCTCGAGCAGGCCCGGCAAGGCCTCCTCAAGCGTCGACTCCGTCATGTGATAGAACAGCACTTCGGCCATCGATCAGCCTTCGTAGTGATCGCGCACCAGCCGATCGAGCAGCCGGACGCCAAAGCCGGAGCCCCATGATTGGTTGATCTCGCTGGCCGGCGCCCCCATGGCCGTCCCCGCGATGTCGAGATGGGCCCAAGGCGTTTCCTTGACGAAACGCTGCAGGAATTGGGCAGCAATGATGGCCCCGCCGTAGCGGCCACCAATATTCTTCATGTCGGCGTTCTTGGAATCGATGAGCTTGTCGTATTCGCTGCCGAGCGGCATGCGCCACAGCTTCTCCTGAGTCGCGGTTCCGGCCTGCACAAGCTGTCCGGCGAGTTCGTCGTTGTTTGAGAACAGCCCCGCATGGTGCTGCCCAAGCGCGACCATGATTGCGCCCGTCAACGTGGCAAGATTGATCATCAGCCGGGGTTCGAAGCGATTGTTGCAATACCAGAGCGCGTCGGCGAGCACCAGGCGACCCTCGGCATCGGTGTTGAGCACCTCGATGGTCTGGCCGGACATCGAGGTGACAATGTCGCCTGGCCGTTGGGCATGGCCGTCGACGCTGTTTTCCACCAACCCGAGAATACCGACGACATTGACTTTCGCCTTGCGAGCAGCAAGCGTGTGCAACAGCCCCGTAACCGCCGCGGCACCGCCCATGTCGCCCTTCATGTCCTCCATTCCCGATGCAGGCTTCATTGAATTGCCGCCGGTGTCGAAGGTCACTCCCTTGCCAACAAAGGCAAGCGGCTTGTCCTTGGCCTTGCCACCATTCCATTGCAGCACCGCCAGACGAGCACCGCGTGGTGAACCTTGCGCAACGCCAAGCAGGGAGCCCATGCCGAGCTTTTTCATTTCCTTCTCGGCCAGGATCTCGACCTTGACGCCCAATGCTTCCAGTTGCTTGGCGCGCTCGGCAAATTCGATCGGACCCAGCGCATTCGCCGGCTCATTGACGAGGTCGCGCGCGACGATGACGCCGTCGACAACGGTCTCCAGTTCGGCGAACGCCTTTTTGGCAGCGGCCGGATTTGCCGTCTGGATGGTGATCTTGATCGGTGTCTTGGCGTCGTCTTTTCCGTCGTCACTTTTCCTCGTCTTGTATTTATCGAAGGAATAAGCGCGCAACAAAATGCCGGCAGCAACGCCAGCAGCCTCTGAACCGTCTGTCCCGGTGCCCGGCAGATCGACGACGACCACAGTGTCCTTGGCCTTGCGCAGCGACGCAGCCACATGTCCGCCAAGCTTCAGCCATGCATATTCGTCCAGTGCGGATAGCTTGCCTGCGCCGACCACCACCAGCCGGTCAAGAGCGGTGCCTTCCGGCGCGAATATCTCAGCGGAAGAGCCGAATTTCCCCGAAAAATCCGCAGCCGGAAGAGCCCTTGCCAGCGAATCGGACGGATCATGCACCTTGGCACCTTCGGAAAGCCCCGCCTCTTCCGCAGAAAGCACAAAGACCGTGCCTTTCTTGACAGTGGCGAACTTGGCAAAGGCAATCGTGGGTCGGGCGGCCATGAGATCCTGCTTGATTTGAATGCTTTGAATAAAGCGCGACATTTCGCGCTTTTGGAACGTTTGGCAAGACCGGCAAACTTAGCGCCGATACCGGGAGCCGGGCTCAGCTCGCCGTGCTGTCACCTTCTGTCGCCGGATGCCTGAATGCAATATTTGGCAGCTGCCGACCCTTGACGATCGACTGTGCGTCGCACAAATGTCAGGCGCAAAGTGCTGTTAACCATACCTATTCGCCTTTTCTTATCCATTGCCGACCAGAGTCGACGGCACCGGACATGACGACTTGAAACGGAACCAGACCAGGCCGGTTGTGTGGGTGTCACCGGAAAGATAACTTCTAGAGCTGCGACACCCGTCGAGATCAATCGAGAAGAACTGCCCTGAATGAAGGTCGCCGAGCTCTATATCTTCCGGCGCGCGCTCTCGCTCTTTCTTGCGGCGTTGGCGTGGACGTTGGCGATCGTCTGGACGACGCAGGTTCTCACCCGCATCAACCTGGTGACGGACAATGGACAGTCGGCGGTAAGTTTCTTCCAGGTTGCCGCGCTTATCCTGCCAACCATCATCCCGATCGTTGTCCCCTTCGCTCTCATAGTGGCCGTGGCGCAGACACTCAGTGTCATGAATTCCGATTCAGAGCTTGTGGTGATCAACGCTGCCGGCGCTTCGCGGATGACCGTCGTCAAGCCGATCCTGATCCTCGCACTGATCGCAAGCGTGTTTTCCTTTGTCGTCGACAACGGTGTCGAGCCCTATGCCCGCCAGAAAAATCGCGAACTGATTGCCAGCGCGCGCGCCGACTTCCTGTCGTTGATCATCCAGGAAGGGACCTTCCGGAAAATCGAGGACGGCCTCTTCGTCCAGATCGGTGAACGTTTCGCGGATGGCGGTCTGGGCAGCATCTTCGTGGCGGATTCCCGCCAGCAAGGCACTGACCTTGTCTATTACGCCAAGACAGGCGCCGTCATCGATAAGGGCAGCGAAAAAGTGCTTCTGATGAATGATGGCGTCGTGCATCGCAAGGCACCTGCCGGCGATGTTTCAGTCATTCGTTTCACGTCCTATGCCTTCGATCTGTCGGCGTTTGCGACTGCGGCGCAAGCGACGCTCTATCCGAAGGATCAGACGACACAATATCTGCTCAACCCCGATCCTAACGACCGCTATTATCAACAGGCGCCAGACCAATATCGCGCCGAGCTTGCCTTGCGGTTCTCTGAATGGGCTTATTCGCTTGCCTTCGCGATGATCGCTTTGGCCGTCGCTGGTGATGCGCGCTCACACCGGGAAGCGCGCATTCACCCACTGATCACGGCAATCTGCATCGCGCTGTTCGTGCGCTGGCTGGGTTTCTTCGCCGCAGGCAAGGCCAACACCAATCCGTTCTATAATTATCTGGTGATAGCCGTGCCTTTTGGTGCGTCGATCGTGGCCGGCTGGGTCATCTTTTCCAACCGCCGGATGGAATTGCCGTCGAGTTGGGCCGACTGGCTCACGAACATGTTCAGCCGGTTCGGCGAAATCGGTATCCGGCTGAGACTTTGGTGGGCCAATCGCTCCGCAACGCGTCAGGGGAATTCCTGATGGGTTGGACGCTCGGTCGCTATTTCTTCTTCCGCTACCTGGGGATCACCATCTGGATCTTCCTGGGACTGTTTGCCCTTGTCTTCCTGATCGACTTCACCGAATTGACGGGTCGCATCGCTGGCGTCCCCGGTTTCACCTACCAGGCCGGTTTTGCGATCTCGGCGCTGCGCGTACCGATGATCATGCTGCAGACCGTTCCTTTTGTTGGTCTGTTCTCGGCCATGGCGACACTGGTTTCGCTCAACCGCAAATACGAGTTGGTCATCGCACGCTCGGCAGGCATTTCGGCCTGGCAGTTCCTGTTGCCCTGCTGCATCGGCGCATTGTTGTTCGGCACGGTTGCCGTCGCGGTCCTCAATCCGTTGGCTGCCTACGGCTTTTCTCAGTCTGAGAGGATTGAAAGCGAACTGCGCTCGGGATCATCAAACGACGTCTCGGCTGATGCAGCTCCGTGGATTCGTCAGAAAACCGCCGCCGGCGATACCATCATCGGCGCGCGCGCAATCCTGAACCAGGGTCTGGAGATGGCGGACGCCGTTTTCTTCCTGCTCGACCAGCAAGGCAACATCATCGAACGCAAGGATGCCAAGCACGTATTTCTGCGGGATGGCTATTGGGAATTGCAGGACGTCAGTATCCTCAAGGATGGCAATGTCGAAAAGAAAACGACTGACCGGTTAGCGACCGATCTGAAGCCGGAATTCGTGCAGGAACGGCTGGCGCGACCGGAAACAATTCCCTTTTACGAGTTGCCGCAAAAGATTGAAGTTGCTCGTTCCTTCGGGCTTAAGGCAAATGCATTCGCCATGCAGTTCGATTCGCTGGTGGCGATGCCCTTCCTTCTGGTTGCGATGACGCTGATCGCAGCAACCGTCTCGATGCGATTTGCACGCATGGGACAATCTGCAACGATGATTCTGGGTGGCGTAGTCGCTGGGTTTCTGCTTTATGTTGTGTCTGTTTTGGTCAAAGCGTTTGGAGTGGCGGGATTCGTCCCGACCGTGGTAGCTGCATGGTTTCCGGTGGTCGTGGCGATGTTCTTCGGGGTGACGTTCCTGCTGTACAGGGAAGACGGTTAGTGATGAGACCGGTTTTGCAAGGTCGCAGGCCGATCCGGGCGGCACTCCTGTGCGGAGTGAGCGCACTCGCTTGCCTTTTTGCCGGCAGCCTGGCAACGGCTGTTCCGGCCGCGGCGCAGTCCGTTGAAGCACCCAGCGTGCCAGCCGGTTCGCAGATGCTGCTCGAATCCGATACGCTGGTTTATGACAACGACAACCAGACGGTGACCGCCGTTGGCGGTGTGCAGATCGACTACGGCGGCAACAAACTGGTTGCCCAGCGCGTGGAGTACGACCGCAAGACCAAGCGTCTCGTCGCGACAGGCAACGCTCAGCTCGTGCAGAGCGACGGAACCAAGGTCAATTCAGAACATATCGACATCACCGACGATTTCGCTGACGGTTTCGTCAACGCGTTGCGCGTCGAGACTGTGGACAGGACCTATTTTGGCGCCGAAAGCGCCGAACGCATCGGCGGCGTGCTGACAACGTTCCACAACGGTGTCTACACGGCTTGCGAACCTTGCGAAGACAAGCCCGACAAAGCGCCGATCTGGCGCGTCAAAGCCAAGAAAATCATCTGGAACGGCCAGAAGAAGACGGTGCGCTTCGAGAACTCCAATTTCGAGTTCTTCGGCTTCCCGATTGCCTTCCTGCCGGCTTTCGAGATCGCTGACCCGACGGTAAAGCGCAAGAGCGGCTTCCTGATGCCCGGCATCACCTTCAACAGCAAGCTCGGCACCGGCATAACCGTTCCATATTACTTCGCGCTCTCGCCAACCTACGACATCACCGCGCGCGGAACCTACTATACCAATCAGGGTTTCCTCGGCGAAGCGGAATGGCGCCAGCGTTTCGACAACGGGCAGTACAGCCTGCGCATTGCCGGCATAGACCAGAAGAAGCCCTGGAAATTCGACCCCAACACCGTCGATTCCGGTCCGACCGGCGATCCGAACAAGTTCCGCGGCATGATGGGCAGCAAGGGTCAGTTCGCGATCAATTCGCGCTGGAACTTCGGCTGGGACGTTCTGCTGCAGACGGACAAGAATTTCTCGAACACATACAAGATCAACGGCTACGACGCCTCGGTTCACCGTTCCGAAGTCTATCTGACTGGCTTGAACGACCGTAATTATTTCGACCTGCGCGCCATGCACTTCGAAGTGCAGGAAAAGACGCTGCAACGGGAGGCAGGCGCTCGGTATCAGACCGGTGCGCGCGACGAATTCCAGCCATGGGTGCTGCCGTCGCTCGACTACGCCTACATCCCGGATGCGCCATTGGCTGGCGGCCAGCTCTCGGTCAACCTTAATTCCCGCATCATCAAGCGCGACCGCCTCGATGAAGCTTTCTCGGTGAACTACGACACGCTGAGTGCAGTACAGCGCGTTCGTGGCATCGAAGGCAATTCCGGCCGTTTGACTGCTGAAGCCGAGTGGAAGCGCAGCTTCGTCACGGATGGCGGCATGGTGATCACTCCGCTGCTGGCTTTCCAGGCAGACGCCAACTACCTGAATGCGTCTTCGGGCTCGCTCGATGCCGTCAATCAGATGGCTGCTGCGCAGGGCGTTTCCGCCGACATGCGCTCGTCCTTTGCCAGGGCTATGGCGACTGCAGGGCTCGAATTCCGCTGGCCGCTGCTGTTCACCAGCTTGACCGGCGGCTCACACATCATCGAGCCCACGGCGCAACTGTTCGTGCGCCCGAACGAATCCTATGTCGGCGGCCTGCGCGTTCCCAATGAAGACGCGCAGAGCATGGTGTTTGATGCGACCACGCTGTTCGAACGCGACAAGTTCTCTGGCTATGACCGTATCGAAGGCGGTACTCGCGCCAATGTCGGCGTGCGCTATTCCGGCAGCTATGCCAATGGCTGGACGACAAACGCCCTGTTCGGTCAGTCCTATCAGCTCGGCGGCACCAACTCCTTCGCACAGCCTGATCTGGTCAACGTTGGCGCCTATTCCGGTCTCCAGACCGACAAGTCCGACTATGTCGGTCTGGCAGGCTTCACCAGCCCCTACGGCCTGTCAGCTTCAGTCAGCGGCCGCTTCGATGAACAGACCTTCGAAGTCCGTCGCGCCGAAGCCAAGGCTGCCTACAGCGGCTCGTCGCCCATTTCTGTTTCTGCGCAGTATGCCTTCATCCAGGCTCAGCCCGGTTACGGGTTCGAAGAAGACCGCCATGAGGTCACACTGGGAGGTTCGACACGCCTCAACCAGAACTGGCGCGTCTTTGGTTCAGGCACTTATGACATCCAGACCCGGGTACTAACTGGCGATGGAGTCGGCTTTGCCTATGACGACGAGTGCTTCACCTATATGATGACGGTGTCGGAAAGCCGCGACCGGGTCACAAAGGAAGTGACCCGCAACATCGGCTTCAACATCTCGTTCCGCACCATTGGCGATTTTGGCTCGACCTCCAGCAGCTTCCAGTAAACCATCCCCCTTGCAGGACATGGTTTCGTCGCATAGGACGGGCATGGGAAAATTGTATTCGGCTCAGTGATGGGCCGGACCTGAAATGGATTTGGAACAGAGACGATGAGGAAACAGCTCTTTTCCGCGAGTCTTGCGCTACTGGTTGCAACCGCGGGTGTTTCGCTGACGGCGATGTCCCAGCCGGCCTTTGCCAGCGAAATCAAATATGTTGTCAACAATGTCGCCATCACCACCGGCGACATCCAGCATCGTGCTGCTTTCCTGCGCCTGCAGAAACGTAAAGGTGATGCTGCTGACGAGATGGTCGAGCAGACGCTGCGTCTCGCCGAGGCAAGGCGCTTGGGTATCCGGATCTCCGACCAGCAGGTGAATGAAGCCTACGCGCGCTTTGCCTCGAACAACAAGATGCAGTTGGCGCAGCTTGACGGCGTCATGGACAAATCGGGCGTCACCAAGCAGCATTTCAAGGATTTCATCCGCGCGCAGATGGCCTGGAACCAGGCGCTCAGCATGCGCTACCGTTCGGAACAGGGCGGCGGCGGCGGCATGAGCGAACAGGACGCCGTGCGCAAGATGCTGCAGAAGGGTGGAAACAAACCGTCCGCCACCGAATATCTGCTGCAACAGATAATTTTCGTCGTGCCGGCCGCCGAGCGCGGCGCATCGATGGCCAAGCGCAAGCGCGAGGCTGAAGCCATGCGTGCTCGCTTTAATGGGTGCAACACGACGCGTGAATTCGCCAAGGGTCTGATAGACGTTACCGTCCGCGACCTCGGCCGTGTGCTTGCGCCGCAGTTGCCAGCAGACTGGGCAGACCAGATCAAGGCAACAAAAGCCGGCGGCGCAACCAACGTGCGAGAAACAGACCGTGGCGTAGAGTTCATCGGCATCTGCTCGGCGCGTGAGGTTTCAGACGACAAGACTGCCCAGTTGATGCTCCAGAACGAAGGCCTCGGTGGCAAGAAGGACGATGCCGCCGACGAGCTCAGCAAGAAATACGTCTCCGAGTTGAAGGCCAAGGCCGTCATCGTTCAGCGCTGACGGCTGTGCGCGAAACCAGGCTTCCTCTCGCTCTGAGTGTAGGCGATCCATCTGGAATCGGCCCGGAGATCGCGTTGGCTGCCTGGCAACGGCGCAAAGAATCAGGCGTTCCTGCCTTCTACCTGCTTGCTGACCCGATTCTGCTGGCCGCACGCGGCCATCGCGTCGGCGCAAACATCGCAATCGTCGAAACGACTCCCGAAAAGGCAAACGCCGTTTTTCCGGATGCCTTGCCGGTCGTACGGCTGGAAGCGAAATTCCTCGATAGCGTCGGTCATCCTGATCCGGTCAACGCAAAGGGTGTCATCGAGGCCATCGACCGGGCTGTTGCGGACTGCCTTGCCGGCCGCGCCGCGGGGGTTGTCACCTGCCCCATAGCCAAGAAGCCACTCTATGATGCCGGTTTCGGCTTTCCCGGCCATACAGAATATCTGGCACATCTGGCCACGCGACACTCCGGTCAGACGGTAATGCCTGTCATGCTGCTGGCGGGGCCAGACCTGCGCACCGTTCCCGTCACAATCCACATTCCACTTGCAACGGTACCGAAGGTGCTCACCACCGAGCTGATCGTGGAAACGGGTCGCATCACCGCGCGCGATCTAAAGGGCCGCTTCGGGATCGAAGCGCCGCGGCTTGCCATTACAGGCCTCAATCCACATGCCGGCGAAGGCGGTTCCATGGGTAAGGAAGACCTCGAGATCGTTGCTCCCGCTGTCGAAGCCCTGCGTTCCGGAGGCATCGATGCCCGCGGGCCGCTGCCTGCTGATACGCTTTTCCATCGACGTGCCCGAGCGGGCTACGATGTTGCGCTTTGCATGTACCACGACCAGGCCCTGATCCCGGCAAAGACGCTGGCTTTCGATGAGGCCGTTAATGTAACTCTCGGCTTACCATTTGTTCGCACGTCGCCAGACCATGGTACTGCCTTCGATATCGCAGGCAGCGGTATCGCACGACCGGATAGCTTGATTGCAGCGCTGAAACTGGCTGCGGAATTGGCCGGTAATGCCAGGAGCACGGACGCATGAGCGCCGACGGACTGCCGCCGCTTCGAGACGTCATCGAACGCCATGGCCTTCAGGCCAAGAAGGCGCTTGGCCAGAACTTCCTGCTCGACCTGAACCTGACAGGCAAAGTCGCCAGAACCGCCGGTGATCTGACCCAGACCACGGTCATCGAAGTCGGTCCCGGGCCGGGAGGGCTGACACGTGCCCTGCTCCTGCATGGCGCTCGCCGCGTTGTCGCCATTGAACGCGATGAGCGCTGCCTGGCGGCACTCTCCGAGGTCTCGGACCACTATCCCGGCAGATTGGAAGTGATCTCAGGCGACGCGCTCAAGACCAATTTCACGACCCTGGTGGCCGATGGCCCGGTCAAGATCGTCGCAAACCTGCCTTACAACATCGGTACGGAACTGCTCATTCGCTGGCTAACCGTCGAAACCTGGCCGCCTTTCTACCAGTCGCTGACCTTGATGTTCCAGCGCGAGGTGGCCGAGCGCATCGTCGCAAAACCCGACACCAGCGACTATGGCCGTCTGGGCGTTCTGGCGGGTTGGCGAACGGAAGCGAAAATCGCATTCGATGTACCGCCACAGGCGTTCACCCCGCCACCCAAGGTGACGTCGTCCGTCGTGCACATAACACCGCGCGAAGCCCTTCTATCTGCAGATGTGAAGAAGCTCGGTCGCGTTACCGAGGCGGCCTTTGGCCAGCGCCGCAAGATGCTGCGGCAAAGCCTGAAAAGCCTTGGCGGCGAGAAATTGCTGGAGCGAGCCGGAATCGATCCGACCCGCCGTGCCGAGACCCTCAGCGTCGAGGAATTCGTTCAGCTGACCAACTTGCTGGGCAGCTGAGCCTCATCTCCAACCGCTCTCGCGCATTCCAAATCGGCTCTTCTCTGAACTTCGGTTCAGGCGGTGAACTGGACATCTCCGTCATTCAGGAAACATGCCCTGTCGAAGAGGCTGAGATCCAAAGGATTTGGCAGGCGAACATCGCCGAGGTTCGGGAATGGCTTGTTCGCAGGATCGTAAGAACGGTCGATCTGAGAAATGAAGACAAAGATCAGCCCCTTGTCGCGGGCGAATGATCTCAGCTCACGGATCTGATCGGCCAGAGCCGGGCTCTGGCGCTTCTGATCGAGCAATTGCAGGTAGTCAACCACGACAAGCGTGCCCGTGGGCGCCGCCTCAAGCGCTGTTATCATGTAACCAGCATCGATTGCATCAGAACCATCGAACTCGAACCGGCTGTCGAACTGGGCCGGTTCAATGCCAAGGGCATGGAAACGGCGCACTATATCCTTCTGGGTGTATTCAAGCGAGAAAAACGCGCTGCGACGTCCGATCTTCATCGCTTCGATTGCCAATTCGAGGCTGAACAGTGTCTTCCCCTGCCTTGGACGCGCGCCGACCAGAAGCAGATCGCCAGGCTGCAGCGAAGCGAGCAACCTGGCGGCGGCAGGCACTTCCTGACGTCTGGATGCCAGCAAACTCCAGCTCACAAATCCCTCTTTGGCCGCGGTACGGTCAAGCGCAGCATGAAGAGGGATGTTCTCCTCGCGCGACAGGCGCTTGGCCTGTCGCTTCAATTGATAGGCAGGGACAGAGAGCTTCATCGAAAAACCTCCTATTGCGAGCTGGTTTCGCAATCCCTCCTTATGCGCGATGCTCGAACAGTTGGTTCGATGAGAATTGGCCCCGCATGGACAATGCTTCCCGAGTGGAGGGCGGAGGCGCGGGCCAGTGCCGGGCAAAGCATAACAAGGCTTCGCTGAGTCGAGAACTGCCCCGATTCATTTCAACAGCCGGCAACCCTCAGACGGCTTCGTCCAGAAGACCTGACACGAAATCGAACAGTCCCGGCCGGCGGTCGCGTCGCAGGCGCTCGGCGGCAACAATGGCGCGCACTTCCGTGAAGGCGCGGTCAAGATCATCATTGACGATGACGAAATCATACTCCGTCCAGTGCTCGATCTCGGTGCGCGCATTTTTCAAGCGCGTTTCGATGACCTGTTCCTGGTCTTCAGCACGGCGCTTCAATCGCGCCTTCAGCTCCTTCATTGAAGGCGGCAGGATAAAGATCGAGACGATGTCGCCGCGCATCTTCTCCTTGAGCTGTTTCGCCCCCTGCCAATCGATGTCGAAGAGCATGTCGCGGCCGTCGGCCATGGCACGTTCAGCGGGTTCACGCGGGGTTGCATAAAAGTTCCCGTGCACTTCCGCCCATTCAAGCAGCTCGTCATTGTCACGCAGCATCTCGAACTCGCGACGCGACCTGAAGTGGTAGTGAATGCCGTCGATTTCGCTGCCGCGGCGTGGACGCGTGGTCGCAGAGACCGAGAGTTCGAAGCCTTGGTCACTCTCGATCAGATTTCGCGCAATCGTCGACTTGCCGGCACCCGAGGGCGACGACAGAACGAGCATCAGGCCCCGACGACGGATACGGGAACCGGTGTCCTTGACGGCCATCTGTTACTCCAGATTCTGGACCTGTTCGCGAAATTGGTCGACGACTGCCTTCAGTTCCAACCCTATGGCGGTAACTGCCGCAGCGTTCGACTTCGAACATAAAGTATTCGATTCGCGATTGAATTCCTGCGCCAGGAAGTCGAGCTTGCGACCGATGGGGCCTCCGGCGGAAAGCAGTGCCCTGCCCGAGGTCACATGTGTCTTCAGCCGGTCAATCTCCTCGCGGATGTCAGCTTTCGTAGCAAGGAAAGCTGCCTCCATGTGAAGCCTGGTTTCATCCAGACCGGCGCCGGTATCCGTCAGCAGCCGAACCTGCTCGGCGATCCGCTCACGGATCGCCGCCGGCTGGCGCGATGAATCCGCTTCCGCACGAAGCGTCAACGTTTCGATTGCGTCGAGTTGACCGGAAAGCAGCGCGCGTAGCGCTTCACCCTCACTCTGCCGCGCCTTGACAAGGCCATCGAGGGCCTCCTCGAGCACCCGCCCGATCGCTGCGTCAAACGCCGCCCGTATATCTTCGGTCTCGATCGTCTCGGGCACTTCCAGCACGCCACGCAGGGCCAGCAGTCCATCAGCCGTAGCCGGTGCTGCACCAAACTGTTCCTGCAGCCGTTTCGCAAGGCCAGCGACATCCTTCAGAAAGGCTTCATTGACAACCGGCTGGACGGCCTGGCTGCTCGTCCGCCCCACGGTCAGCGTTGCCTGGAAATTCCCACGCGCAAAACGTTTCTGCACCGCCTGGCGAACCATCTGCTCAAGCCGATCATAGCCAGGCGGCAGCCGTAGTCTCGCCTCGACACTTTTGCCGTTGACGGACTTCACCTCCCACGCGATGGCAGTGCCCTGATAATCAGCGGCCGCGCGGGCGAAGCCGGTCATGCTTTGCAGATTCATATCCCCGCGCCCCCAAAAGCGCCCTTATTGGACCGTGTTTGTCCCAGTCGCATCGCCATTGTTGGCGGGCTGCGTGGCAGTCCCAGCCTTGGCCGCTTCTTCAGCCTGCTTTTTCATCAAAGCACGGTAGCGCGCCACGTTCTCGTTGTGATCATCAAGAGTTTCGGCAAACACATGCCCGCCATTGCCATCGGCAACGAAGTAAAGGTCTTTGGTCTTGGACGGATTGGCCACGGCTTCGAGCGACGCACGCCCTGGATTGGCGATAGGCGTCGGCGGCAGACCATTGATCTGGTAGGTATTGTAAGGCGTCTGCTTGTCGATGTCCGACTGGTAGATCGGGCGATCGCCAGGCTTGCCCTTGCCACCGAACAGACCATAGATGATGGTCGGGTCGGACTGCAGCCGCATGCCCTTGCCCAGGCGGTTCAGGAACACGGCCGCCACCCGAGAGCGCTCGTCGCTGCGGCCAGTTTCCTTCTCGACGATGGAGGCAAGTGTGACAAATTCATCGACATTGGCCAATGGCAGATCAGTCGAACGACGCTTCCAGATTTCCTCAACGAGCTCTTTCTGATCGGCCAGCAGCTTGTCCACCATCTGCTGACGGGTAGCGCCGCGCGTGAACCGCAACGTGTCGGTAGCGAGGCTGCCTTCCGCAGGCAGGGTGGCCGGCATGTCACCGGTCAGTGCCTCCTCGGCGGCGACGCGCTGGAATGCCTGCTGGACCGTCAGCCCTTCCGGAATGGTCAGCGAATACATCACTGACTTGCCGCTCTTCAAAAGGTCCATGATCTCGCGCATCGAGGCACGCGGCTTGATCTGGTACTCACCAGCCTTGAGTGCCTGGTCGTTGCCATAGGCACGTACGCCCAGGCGGAAGATGCGCGCGTCTCTGATCAGGCCCCGCCGCTCCAGCTGATCGGCAATGTCCTGCACACCGCTGTTCGGCTTCACGAGGAAAGTGTCGCCGTTGGCCGACGGTCCCAGGCCGAAGAACTCCTGCCTGCCGAAATAGACCGCGCCGCCGGCGGCAATCACCGCCAGCATGACGCAGGAGACGAGGAAGTTCATGAAGACGATGATCTGGCTGCGCGATGCACGTGACCGCTTGGCGGGAGGCGGCGTTCCCACTTCCGGACGCAACGCCTCACTCGCAGTCTTGGGGATGATCGGCGTGGTCTGCGCGGCGGCCTGGCTGACATCCTCGTTGTTCGTCGGAGTGTTCATGGCGCCCTACCGTATGTCCCATCGACGAATTCCCCGACAGTAGCGGGGAATATGGCAAAAATGACGGATACGTCCGTCCCAAAGGCTGTCGGTAGATCGGCGGAAGCCGGTCAATCAGCCGTTATAGCGCTGGAAGACCAGCGATGCGTTGGTGCCGCCGAAGCCGAAGGAATTGGACAGCGCAACATCAATCTGCCGCTTGCGCGGCGTGTTCGGCACGAGATCGATAGCAGTCTCACGCTCGGGATTGTCCAGATTGATTGTGGCCGGCGCGATGTTGTCGCGGATGGCGAGGATCGAAAATATCGCTTCTGCAGCGCCGGCAGCGCCGAGCAGATGACCGATCGACGATTTGGTAGACGACATCGATACCTTCGAAGCCGCGTTTCCAATCAGGCGCTCAACGGCGCCAAGTTCAATCGTGTCAGCCATGGTCGAAGTGCCATGAGCGTTGATATAATCGATATCCGCGGCCGTCAGCTTGGCGCGTTTCAGCGCTGCGGACATGCAGCGGAAAGCGCCATCGCCGTCCTCGGCCGGCGCGGTGATATGATAGGCATCGCCGGTCAGGCCATAGCCGGTGACTTCGGCGTAAATCTTTGCACCACGTGCATTGGCATGTTCCAGTTCTTCCAGAACCACCACACCGGCACCCTCGCCCATGACGAAACCGTCACGGTCGCGATCATAAGGTCGCGACGCCTTTTCGGGCGTATCGTTGCGTTCGGTGGAGAGTGCGCGACAGGCGGCAAAACCGGCCAGCGACAGGCGCGTCACCGGGGCTTCGGCACCACCGGCTACCATTACATCGGCATCGCCGAACTGGATGAGCCGTGCGGCATCGCCGATCGCATGGGCTCCGGTCGAGCAGGCAGTGACCACTGCGTGGTTCGGCCCCTTCAGACCATGACGGATGGATACCTGTCCGGAGACGAGGTTGATGATCTGACCAGGGATGAAGAAGGGGCTGATGCGGCGAGGCCCCTTCTCCTGAAGGATGAGGGCGTTTTCGGCGATGCCCTCGATGCCACCAATGCCCGAGCCGATCATTACGCCGGTCGCACATTGCTCTTCGTGGCTTTTCGGTTGCCAGCCAGAATCCTTCAACGCTTCATCGGCAGCCGCAATCCCGTACAGGATAAAGTCGCCGATCTTGCGCAATTCCTTCGGTTCGAGAACGGCCTCCGGATTGAAGGTCCCGTTCTCGCCATTGCCGCGCGGAATAACGTGCGCGATCTTGCAGGCAAGATCTTCGACTTCAAACTCGGTGACACGCCTGGCGGCGCTACGACCGCTCAGAAGTTCCCGCCAACCGTGCTCGACCCCAACGCCATATGGCGACAGCAGGCCGAGGCCCGTAACGACGACGCGCCTCATTCCAAGCCTTTCCCGAAGACCTATGCCGGAAAAATCAGGCCGAGGCCTTGTCGATATACTTCACGGCGTCGCCGACCGTGAGGATGGTCTCTGCCGCGTCGTCCGGGATTTCTACGCCGAACTCTTCCTCGAACGCCATGACAAGCTCAACCGTGTCGAGGCTGTCCGCGCCGAGATCGTCGATGAAGGAGGCCTGCTCCGTCACTTTGTCGGCATCGACGCCCAGATGCTCGATAACGATCTTTTTGACGCGCTCTGCGGTGTCACTCATGTTGGCATCCTTCGTTCTATGATCTGTCTTCGTTAGCGGGCACAATGCCGCTAATCAAGCTGAAAGATAGGCCGGGCTTAAACACAATAAACAAGGCCGGCTTTTGCCCGAACCGCCGGGTTGCGGGCCGCATTACACGAAAACGGCCCGGCATCCAAGGCGCGAGCATCGTTTTTCCAAAGCCGCGACAACTCGCGGCCATACGTTATATCATCGCCATGCCGCCATTGACGTGAATGGTCTGGCCCGTCACGTACGATGCTTCCTCCGCAGCAAGATAGGCGACCGCCGAGGCGACTTCCGCACCCGTTCCCATCCGTTTGGCGGGAATTGCAGCCATGATCGCTTCTTTCTGCTTGTCGTTCAGCTTGTCGGTCATGGCCGATTCGATGAAGCCTGGAGCAACACAATTGACGGTAACGTTGCGTGTAGCGATCTCTTGCGCCAGCGATTTGGAAAAGCCGATCATGCCAGCCTTGGAGGCGCAATAATTGGCCTGCCCTGGATTGCCGGTGACGCCCACGACAGACGTGATGTTGATGATACGGCCGTAGCGACGGCGCATCATCGGATGCGTCAGCTCCCGCGTCAGGCGGAAGACGGCAGTCAGGTTGACCTCGATCACACTGTCCCAGTCGACATCAGACATGCGCACGAACAGCCCATCCTTGGTGATGCCGGCGTTGTTGACCAGGATGTCGACCCCTTCGAGATCAGCTTCCGCCTTCTGGCCCAGTGCCTTGACCTCGTCGCGGTCGGACAGATTCGCCGGGAAGAGCTTGACGCGATCGCCAAGTTCGCTGGCGAGAGCTTCCAGCTTTTCCACACGCGTTCCATGCAGGCCAACGATCGCACCCTGCGCGTGCAGTATCCTGGCGATGGATTCGCCGATGCCACCCGAAGCTCCGGTGACGAGCGCCTTGCGGCCTGTCAGATCAAACATGTCTTGTCCCTTTCAAGCACACCCATCGCATGGGTGAGGTCATCAGGTTTTCTCAGGCCAATACGGCAATGGCCGCGTCGACATCGCCAGGATTTCCCACCGAAGCCACGGCGATGTCGCGGTTGATCCGACGCGCCAGGCCGGAAAGTACTTTGCCGGCACCGACTTCATAGAGCGTGGTCACGCCATTGGCGGCAAACCACTCCACCGTCTCGCGCCAGCGTACACGGCCAGTCACCTGCTCGACCAGCCGTGCCGCGATCGTGTCAGGATCCTGGGTTGGCGAAACCGACACATTCGAAACCACGGGAACAACCGGCGCGTTCCTGGCGACATTGGCCAGGGCTTCGCGCATCGCGTCCGCCGCCGGCGTCATCAGCGCCGAATGAAACGGTGCCGACACTTGCAGCATCAGCGCTCGCTTGGCGCCCTTCTCCGTGCAGAGCTTGGCTGCGAGTTCGACAGCAGCCTTGGCGCCCGATATCACCAGCTGACCACCACCATTGTCGTTGGCAATCTGGCAGACGGATCCCTTGGCGGCTTCGGCACAGGCAGCTTCGACGTCGGGCTGCTCAAGGCCGATGATCGCTGCCATCGCACCTTCTCCGACCGGAACAGCCGACTGCATGGCATTGCCGCGAATGCGCAGGAGCCTTGCCGCATCGGCCACCGAGACGAAACCTGCGGCGGCAAGTGCCGAATACTCGCCCAGCGAATGGCCGGCGACATAGGCCACCTTGTCCTTCAGGGAAAAGCCACGCGCTTCGAGTGCCCGGACAGCGGCCAATGATACAGCCATCAGCGCAGGCTGCGCGTTTGCCGTCAGCGTCAGCTTCTCTTCTGGCCCATCCCAGATCAGAGCGGACAGCTTTTCCCCGAGTGCCTCATCTACTTCTTCGAAAACGCGACGGGCTTCGGGAAAGGCATCCGCCAGATCCTTGCCCATGCCCACCGACTGGCTGCCCTGCCCCGGAAAGGTAAACGCGACCGCCATAACGAGCTCCAATTGCTTGATCTCGCCTGCCCTGTGCGCAAGGCCGGGCCACAAGTCAAGCCCGATGCGGGCTTCGCGCGCCGTGGCCAACAGCGCTTCGGAAGGCTGGACGACGATCAATCATGATGAAAATCGAACACGATTCGTTTGCTGGCTCTTCTAAATTTCGCCACAGGCGCTAGCTTTTTGTGACATTTGAGTGACAGTTGCGTGACGCTTTTGCAGTCGGGGGACTTGTAAGTTGGCGAAGGGATGGTCAGGGAGCGGCATGAACGCGCCAGAACATAGACATGACACCGCCGTACTCGGCTTGGAACCGGGTGAGAAAAGGCGTGCCGTGCGCTATTGCGTGATGACATTGGCTGCCTCGGCAGCGCTGGTGTTCGCCATCGAATTGATCTTTCGAGGCGATCTCGCCAGCACGTTCGGTTTCTTTCTTCAGCCGTCGAAGCCTGGCTGGACAACGGTCATCCTGTTCACGCTTATCCTGATCGGCCTCGACGCGTTGCTCGGTCGCAATCATCAGAGCCTGATGATCTTCGCACCCTTGACCTTGGCGCTCGCTTTCGTCGGTCATCAAAAATCGCGCTACCTCGGCGATCCGCTGTACCCGACCGACTTCCTCTATGTACGCCAGATCGTCGAATTGCTGCCCCTCCTGGTAAGAGAACGCCCCTGGATGGGGGCGGCTCTGGCAATCGGCATCGTCGGGACGCTGGCTTTGGTGATGATGCTTTGGCGCATGTGGCGCCGTCGCGCGCCTGCTCTGCGCTACAAGGCGCGGTTGGCGCGCCTTGTCGTCGCAATCCCGCTGCTCGCCTTCTTCGTCTCGATCATGGACTACGCGACTTTTTCATGGACCCGAGACCGCCTGCAGATCATCCCGATGATGTGGGACCAGAAGGAAAACTACAATTCCAACGGTTTCGCGCTCGCTTTCGCGCTCAACGTGCCCATGGCACATGTTGGTGCACCCGCAGGTTATTCAGACAAGGCAATCGCGACCATCGCACGGCCTGAGGCGACCACAACGGTCCCGGAGGACAAGCCGGACATCATCATGGTGATGAGCGAATCCTTCTGGGACCCCACCATTCTGCCAGGCGTGTCGATCAAGCCAGATCCGCTGGCGGCCGTACGTCAGCTCCGGTCGGGCTCGATGCTGTCGCCGGAGTTCGGCGGCATGACCGCCAATGTCGAGTTCGAAGCCTTGACCGGATTTTCCAATGCCTTCCTGCCGGCAGGGTCGATTCCCTACCAGCAATATGTGCGCGCCCCGGTACCTTCGCTCGCTACCTTCCTGAAGAGTGAGGGGTATTCCGCAAGGGCATTCCATCCAGGCACAAACTGGTTCTGGAATCGCACCGCGGTTTACGCCGATTTCGGCTTCGACGATTTCCAGTCGGAAGAGACGACACCCCTGGAAAAACGTGGACCGCTCGCTTCTGACAAGGCGATGACGGACCAGCTCATTTCCACCGCCGATGCGGCGGAAGAGCCATTTTTCTACTTCGCTGTGAGCCTTCAGAACCATGGCCCGTACGAGCCCAATCGCTACACTGATGCATCCCATACCGTCGAGGCGCCGATCAGCCAGTGGGCAAAGGATTCGCTTTTGTCCTATGCCGAAGGTGCTGCCGATGCCGACCGCAACCTGAAACGCCTGATAGACTGGGCAGAAAAGCGTGACCGGCCGACCGTAATCGTCTTCTTCGGCGATCACCTGCCGCCGCTCGGCCCGGTCTACGTGGAAACAGGCTTTCTCAAGGACAACGTCGCGCCGCGCAGGGAAGCGCCCGATCAGATGAAGCTCCACCGCGAAACACCGCTGGTCGTCTGGTCAAACCGTACGGGCCTTGCCAAGGATATTGGCTCGGTCAGCCCCGCGCTCCTGCCATATCACCTGCTCAAGGCCGCCGGCATCTCGCACCCCTACTACACCGGATTCCTCGGCGAGGTGAGCAAGCAGTACAGTACAATCGACCGTAACGTGCTGCTGGCTACCGACGATGAAGCAACCATCGACTGGGCCAGACAAAAGCAGATCGAGCCACTGATCCGCGACTATCGCTACCTGCAATATGACATGATGTTCGGCAAGCGCTGGTCGGCCCGGGATTTCTTCCCAGAGACGATAAACCGCCTGGTTGCCCATACGAGCTGACGATCATCGGCGAGGCGTTTACGACGGGCTGCAATCCCGCGCGGACTTGACTTTCCGGAAGCATTCTTTATGTGTCCGCCCAAGTTTTCCGCGTCCGGGTGTTTTCCCCGTGTTCCAGCGGCTCGAACTCCAAGACAATTAACGGACGAACACCATGGCCAAAGCCGCTAACATCAAGATCAAGCTTCTGTCGACCGCCGATACCGGCTTCTTCTACGTGACGAGCAAGAACAGCCGCACGAAGACCGACAAGCTGTCGTTCCGCAAGTACGACCCGATCGCCAAGAAGCACGTCGAGTTCAAGGAAACCAAGATCAAGTAATCTGGTTCTCATTGGCATGCTGAAACGCCGCCCTTGGGGCGGCGTTTTTGTTTGCGCCGTCGGGCAAGACAAGCACCAGCCCTGCCCCGGAGCATTGGCTCCAGGACATGTCGGCTGAATGGCTAGAAGGAATAAGGGGGCCGGTCGGCGGATGGCAGCGGTACGAGGAGGCCACTATATGCCAACGCCGGCCGGCCGACCCCACGGACCCAGGAGATGCGGCGGACCTGAGCATCATGGGGTATCAATGGAACATGCCGGTTTCGCCCCCGCACCGAACAGTTCCCCGTTAGCGGCTGCACATTTGCGCAAGCGCTGATGAAAAGCAATACTTTCTTAACCACGCATCGGAGATTCGCGTGGGTTAAGGTAAACGACTAGCGTAACCAGCGGAAGCAACAGGCTAGGCAGCCTTTGCCACCACCCGATTGCGACCGCTGTTCTTGGCTTCATAGAGAGCGACGTCCGCCCTCTTGATCAGATCTTCCACCGTATCGGAGCCTTTGAGCAAGGCCGAAACGCCAACGCTGATGGTGACTTCGGCAGTCTTGCCTTCACGACCGATCGCGAAGGGCAAGCGGGCGATTTCAGCGCGGATACGTTCGGCCACCTTTTCAGCGACGGCACCTTCGGTATCCGGCATCACGACCACGAATTCCTCGCCGCCAAAGCGACAGGCCAGATCGATGCCACGCACGTTCTTGCGCAGCCGGTGCGCGAACTCGCGCAGCACATCATCGCCACCGTCGTGACCAAATGTATCGTTGATCGCCTTGAAACGATCGAGATCGGTGATCATCATCGACAAAGGCCGGCGACGTGCGACTGCCCGGTCAAAGAGTGTCTGCAGATGGCTGTCGAGATAGCGCCGATTGTGGAGACCGGTCAGGCCATCCGTCACCGCCATCTCGATCGTCTGGGTCACCGAGGCGCGCAATTGATCGTTATAGCGCTTGCGGCGAACCTGCGTGCGCAACCGCGCGGTCAACTCATGCGGATCGATCGGCCGGGTAAGATAGTCATTTATACCGAGCTCCAGTCCACGGATGACACGGTCTTCCTCGCCCTGATCCGCCAGCAGCATGATCGGCACGAAGCGTGTCCGATCGAGTGAACGAAGCTGCGAGCAGAGCCGCAGTGGATCGAAATCAGTGAAATCAGTCGAAATCAGTATGCATTCATAAGGAGTTTCGGCGGCCTGGAAAAAACCGGCATGAGGATCCTTGGCCGCATCCAGCACCGCCTTGCCGCGCAAGACTTTCTGAATGCGTTCCGTCGAGCTTTGGCGCTCATCGATCAAAAGCACCTTCGGTTGCGATTCTTCGTCGGCCAGATTGCGGCTCAGCAATTCCTCGATGCCGATATTGCGGGTTGTGGAGGCCCGCAGACGCAACTCGTCGGTCAGCATTTTCAGACGAACGAGGCTCTTCACACGCGTCATCAACTGCAGGTCATTGACGGGCTTGGTCAGGAAATCGTCGGCACCGGCCTCCAGCCCACGTACGCGGTCGGTGATCTGGTCCAGTGCGGTAACCATCACGACGGGAATGTGCGAGGTGGCCGGATCGCTTTTCAGCCGCCGGCACACTTCGAACCCGTCCATGTCCGGCATCATCACGTCCAGCAGAACGACGTCGACCTTGCCGTTCTCGCAGGTTTCGATCGCATCCGGACCGCTCGTCGCCGTCAGCACTTCGAAATATTCAGCCAGCAGCCGAACTTCGAGCAGCTTCACATTGGCCGGCACGTCATCGACGACAAGGATACGGGCTGTCATCTCATGCGGCTCCGGACAAACATCGGGCAATCATCAGGCGTCACCCAGATAGGATTTTACAGTCTCGATGAAGCGCGGCACCGAGATCGGCTTGGAAATGTAGGCCTCACAGCCGCCCTGGCGGATGCGTTCCTCATCCCCCTTCATGGCAAAGGCAGTGACGGCAATGACCGGAATGACGTGCAATTCGTCGTCTTCCTTCAGCCATTTGGTCACCTCGAGCCCCGAAACCTCGGGCAATTGAATATCCATGAGGATCAGATCAGGCCGGTGCTTGCGCGCCAGATCAAGCGCTTCCAGTCCGTTGCGGGTGCGCACGGTTTCATAGCCGCTGGCCTCGATGAGGTCGCGAAAGAGCTTCATGTTAAGCTCGTTATCCTCGACGATCATTACCTTCTTCGGCATAATTTCCCGCTCCGACGGCGCTCCCGCAAGGAAACCGTCGCATCGCGCTCCAAATACAGAGCGCCCAAACCCGGTTTAACTTTAACGCGAGATGATTGACGAAACGCAAACCGGCGGTCCGAAATCCGATCGGCTTGCCCGCAACAAAACAACAGCAACGCGACACAGGCCTTGCCCTCGGCAGTGCTTGTGACTACTTCCAGGCGCAGACTCATCATCATTGCTGGAATCAAAGGTAGCGATGGCAGACGCAGCGTCAATGCGTGAACAGGCTGAGGCCCTGGCCATCAACGCGCTGGCTTTTGTTGCCGGCGATGCCGAACTCCTGCCGCGTTTCCTGGCCATCACCGGCATAGAAGCCGGTTCCATCCGGCGTGCCGCCCGCGAACCCGGCTTTCTGGCCGGCGTGCTGCAGTTCGTTCTCGCGCATGAGCCGACGTTGATGCGCTTTTGCGAAGAAACCGGAACACCACCGGCATCGGTGAGCAAGGCACTGCGCGCCCTGCCCCTCGGCAACCAAGACGACTATGAGCATTCGACATGAGTGATGACCCCGAAACCGCCCGCCAGATCGCCGAGCTTGCGAGCGACGACCGACCTCTTCTGGTGCTCGATGTCGACGATGTAATCCTTGAATTTATCCGGCCGTTTCCACGGTTTCTGGAAGTTCGCGGCTATGACCTGACCTTCGCCTCGTTCCGCCTGACCGGCAACGTCGCGGAGAAGGCCACCGGGCGCATCGCGGAACAGCATGAAGTGCACACGCTGCTCGACGATTTTTTCGCAGGCCAGGCAGAGTGGCAATATCTGGCGGAAGGCGCCGTCGACACGCTGCGTTCCCTGGAAGACAAGGCCGAGATCGTGCTTTTGACTGCAATGCCTCACAAGCATCGCCTGGCTCGGCGCGCGCATCTTGACCAGCTTGGACTTCGCTATCCGCTACTCACCACGGAAATGGCCAAGGGACCAGCCGTCGCAAAGCTGCGCGGCAACAAAGGACGTCCGGTAGCCTTTGTCGATGATCAGCCCAACAACCTGATTTCAGCGCGAGGTTCGGTTACCGACGCGCATCTTTTCCATCTGATGGCGGACAACTCGTTGCGCGCTTTCCTACCACCCTTACCCGAAGACCTGATCGTGGTGCAGGACTGGCATGAAGCCGCACCGAAAATCGCGCAAGCGCTGGGCGTCTGAGAAAAGGTACAAAGACCATCGCAGAGAAAAAGCCCCGCTGGCGATCCAGGCGGGGCTTTTGTTACGAGGTCAGCCGATTCCCGATCTACTGCTGCGGCGCCGGCTTCTGGCCGGCTCCATCTTCCGCAGGCTCCGTGGCATCCAGATCCGGGTCGGTACCCTCCTCCTGGATTGCGTCGTCACCGGCATCTTCGGCCGGGTCGACGAGCGGATCAGGCCCCTTCACGGTAACGCCATTGACAGCGACACTGCCATCCGATCTGCCGTTGACCACCCATTCGATGCGACCATCCGGCAATGTCTTGGCAAATCCCTTCATTGCCAATGCTGCGGTAACCGCATTGCTGGCGTCCGGCGTCGTCTTGGCCGCTTCCTGCAGTGTCGCAACGATCTTGTCGTAGCCCGAGACTGTAACGGTCAGATCGATGTCCGGCTTCTTGGTCGGATCGGGTTTGTCGAACGGGAAGCGAACCTCGCCATTGAAGGCGATCTCACTGTCCTTGTTCTTGATCGTGCTTGGCTCGATCAGAACCTTCGGCGACTTGGCCAGGAATTCTGCCCCGATCTTGTCGCCGAAATCGGCCGGCAGAGGCGGTTCCTTGGTCAGGTCGAATGTGTCGATTGCCTTCCTGGCCATGGTGTCGAAATCGAGATTGGCGCCGCCGAGGTTGAGCTCGATATCGGTCGGCAACAACGAGACACTCCATGTCGGCAGCATCTGAGCGGCAACTGCAGGAACGCTCAGGCCGCTGGCCTTGAGGCCGTAGCTCAGCTTGCCGCTCTGGCTGACACCGTCCGCACCGAATTTTGCGACCAACTCGGTCATGCCGAATTCACCGAGCGGCGTACCAACCTTGAAGTCCTTGAAGTTGTAGGCGCCATCGAAGCGCTGCCAGACGGGCAGCGCAGCCAGGAGCAGCGTCTTCAGCTCAGCCTGATTGGCCTTCACCTTCGCTTCGTCCTGATTGGCGACGCCGAAAGCAGCAAGATCCAGCATCGCGCGGCTGCGCAGCCCCTTGGCGCTCGCGTCCACCGCGAAGCTCGGTGAATGGAAGGTGAGCGGTACCTTCAAACCGCTTTCGGGATCGTCGATCGTGACCGTTTCGCTGAAATCAGCCACGGTCTGGTTCATGGTGAAATCGACACCACCATCCGTGGCCTTTGCGCCTGTTCCCGTCATCGTGGCCGCACCGGCGGTGGCCTGCACGCTCGACTTCGGATCCTTCGAGGCCATGGTCATGCCGGCCATTGACGATGTCATGCTGGTGAACGCTGCCAGGGCAGGATCATAGAGACCGGAGAACTTGCCGTCCTTGATCTCGATCTCGGTATTCTGCTGTCCTTCCGGGGTCTTTATCTCGAATGTTGCCTTGGTCGGCAGCGCACTCGATACATCCCAGTTACCGTCAGAGCGCGGCTTCACGGCAAGCACATAGGACGGCACGTCGAATTTGACGAAACCCTGTCCTGGAAACGCATTCATCAGCGCTTTGAAATCGATCGTGAGCTGGTAGGCGTCGCCTTTCGGCTCAACCTTTATCACGCCCTTCTCGAAAGCCTGGCTGCCGAAATAGCGGGCGATGTCTTTCTGGATCTGGGTTGCCCCCTGGCTATCGATGCCCTGGGCAAAGGCCGGAGCGCAGATCGCCAAAGCTGAAACAGTCGTCAATATGCGGCGCACGTATGGTCTCCACTCTTGTTCAGGCAACGGTAAAACCCGCTCTACCAGGCCCCTTCGTAGGAAATTACCGCCACAACCACAAGGAGACATGACAATCCGCACCGATTGGAACTGTACCAAATGGGCAGAGCCACGGATCGTGCACCTTGCTTACCGACGCGAGCTAAAGGAGCAGGCGCATCAATGGGCGTCCTGCCTTGCGCTCGACAAGTCGCTCGAAGCCTGCCTGCTGGAAGACCCGGGACGAACCGACGAAAAGACCAAGCGAGCGCGAATCGCGCGAAAGATCGATCGGACAGGCCTCGATCTGCCGTGCGCCGTTTTTTCGGGCAAAGTCTATCCCACCCGAAACAAGCTGGTGCGTCAGCCCCTGCCCACGCGCTTTCACGCGGATGAAAAAGCATGAAATCGCCCAAACGCCGGGGTCGTCCGCATCCGATGGGCTGATCGGCGCGGATCCCCGACCCTTGTTGTTCCACTCGGGCACGTCGACACGCGGCCCAATCTGCATCCACCCTTGCGCCGTACCATCTTCCACCGCCAGCAACCCAGGCGGCGGTCCGGCCTCGATGCGTGCCCTGATATGATCCTTGTTGCTTTGCCGGTTGCTCGCCCTGCGCGCGGCCGGCGGCAATCTGAAATGCGTGCACCAGCAGCCATAGCAAGCGCCCTGTTTGCCAAACAGATCTTCGAACTGAGGCCAGAAATCTGGTGTCAAAGCGTGGATTTCGATGTTCATGACCCGTCCTTCCGGTCGCCTTGCATGGCCCGGCCGTGTAGACTAGTTTGCACTTGTTCTCTTTATGTTCGCAGTGATGGCGGCACCTGTCAACGATCCCGAGCACGGTTTCTGTCGTGACTGCCTGACGCTCCAGCGCAGCAGGATGATGCGGTGCGAGCGTTGCGGCAGCCCTCGGATCGTTCGTCATCCGGAACTCCACCGGCTGCACATTGCGCATATCGACTGCGACGCTTTCTACGCCGCCGTTGAAAAACGCGACAATCCGGCTTTGCGCGACAAGCCCGTGATCATCGGCGGCGGCAAACGCGGCGTGGTGTCGACGGCCTGCTACATCGCGCGCATTCAGGGGGTGCGCTCGGCGATGCCAATGTTCAAGGCACTCGAGGCCTGCCCGGAGGCGATCGTCATCAAGCCCGACATGGAAAAGTATGTGCGCGTCGGGCGCGAGGTCCGCGCCATGATGTTGGCCCTGACCCCGCAGGTCGAGCCGATCTCCATCGACGAAGCTTTCCTTGACCTTGCCGGCACCGAGAAGCTGCATGGCCTGCCGCCTGCCATGGTGCTGGCGCGCTTCTCGCAGGCGGTCGAAAGGGAAATCGGAATCACCGTTTCGGCGGGACTGTCCTATTGCAAGTTCCTGGCAAAGATCGCTTCCGATTTCCGTAAGCCTCGAGGCTTTTCAGTGATCGGCAGGGAGGAGGCCGTCTCCTTCCTCGCCGAGCAGCCGGTGACGATGATCTGGGGTGTCGGCAAGGCGTTCGCTGAGGTTCTGGCGCGCGATGGCATCCGCATGATCTCGCAATTGCAGAAGCTGGAACGCGGCGACCTGATGGGCCGCTACGGCGTCATGGGCGACCGGCTCTATCGTCTGTCACGCGGCCAGGACGATCGTCGTGTCGACCCCGATCACGACGCGAAGAGTGTCTCTGCCGAGACCACCTTCGATACAGACATTGCCACCATGGATGATCTTGTGCCGGTGCTGAGAGCGCTCTCTGAAAAAGTATCGGCACGCCTGAAGAAAGCTGGCATTGCCGGCCGCACGATCGTGCTCAAGCTCAAGAGCCACGATTTCAAGATCCGCACCCGCAACCGCCAGCTCGGCGACCCGACCCGCCTCGCCGATCGCATCTTCTCGACCGGCCTAGATCTGTTGCGCCGAGAAACCGACGGCACCAGATACCGGCTCCTCGGCATCGGTGTCAGTGATCTCTCGGACGACGGAAAGGCAGACCCGCCCGATCTGGTAGACGTGCAGTCACACAAGCGCGCTCTGGCCGAAAACGCCATCGACGCTCTGCGCGACAAGTTCGGCCGCAAGGCGGTGGAGACCGGCTACACTTTCGGCAAGGGTCATCGCGGCCGCCCTGCCGGTCCAGACGAGGATGAAGGTCCCGAAGTGCTGCATCCCTGGGAGCGCATCTGAGATACCGGACCTCTTGTCGCTTGGCTCATGCGAAAGGCACGGCTAGCGATTGTGGCAAGGCTATCGTTCTGCCAGACAATTGACCATGGCACCCGCTCCTTCGATCCCCAAAGCCGCGTTCTGGATGGCGCTGTCGATCGCGTCCTTCCTGCTGATGTCGGTTGCCGGGCGCATGACAACCAGCGTGCTCAGTGTCTTCCAGGTGCTAGAACTGCGCTCGGTCATCGGCTGGTTCATCCTGCTGCCGCTGGTGCTGGCACGAGGCGGCTTTGCGGCCATGGCCTCGCGGCGGCTGCCATTGCATATCGCGCGCAACATCGTCCATTATGTCGGCCAGGGTGCCTGGCTCTATGCCCTGACGCTGATCCCGCTCGGCGTGCTGGTTTCCATCGAATTCACCACGCCGATCTGGACCGCATTGCTTGCTGTGCTTTTCCTTGGCGAGAGACTGAACAGGTTTCGCATTGCCTCGATCGTGCTCGGCCTGATCGGCGTCATCATCATCGTGCGGCCAAGTGCTGGTTCGATCGAGCCAGGCCATCTGATCGTCCTGGGCGCAGCGGTTTACTTCGGCGCTTCGGTGGTGATGGTCAAGGCGCTTACCCGCACCGACAGTGTGGTGCGCATCATCTTCTGGATGCTGGTTGTGCAATCGGTGGTGGGGCTGATTCCTGCCCTCATTGAGTGGCGTAACCCGCCGCCCGAACTCTGGCCGTGGCTGCTTGTCATCGGCTTTACCGGCATGTCCTCCCATTTCTGCATGGCGCGCGCCCTCACCTATGCGGACGCCACCTTGATCTCTCCGATGGATTTCCTGCGTGTGCCGCTGTCAGCACTGATTGGATGGCTGCTCTACAAGGAACAGATCGATGTCTTTACCGCAGGCGGTGCAGCACTGATCCTGATGGGCAATCTGCTCAACCTGCCGCGTCGTTCCGCAAAAATGGCGGCGGCGACGGCAGACTGATCGGGAGAACTCCGGGAAAAGTGCGTAGCGGTTTTCCGTCCGGGATTGCTTCAAGGCAAAGATTTAGAGCGTTTCAGCGTTTCCGTGAAAAACGGAAACGCTCCAACATCAGTTACGCTTGAGATCGACCTGGGCGGTAATCACCGACCTGCCGGTCGTCGCATCCTTGTCGATGGTCACGATGCGCATGGCATTCTGGCCAAGTTTCTCGACACGCATCTCGGCATCACGGTCGCCATTCACCGGCTTGGCCCAGCGGATCCCGAGATTGAGCACATCTCCTCGTCGCTGCCCAGATAACGCAGCAGGTCCGGTCCTTGAGCCGAGATAGGTGCCATCATAGCGCTGTCCCTCGGCTTTCAGGCGCACGCCGATGCTGCGTGAGATGAGTACCATGCCCCGGCAATTGCCATCGAGCGCAAGCGTGGCGCTGCTTGATTTGGCGGCAAAGGAACAGGAAACACTCACTGCCGGCGCCTTGGTGTTGACGCGGAAACTGCCGTTGCCGCTCCACTTGCCTGCCATCGAGGCAAAGAAGCCTGGTTCGGCGGCATGTGATGGCTGCACGAGCAGCAGGGTCGCCACCGCGGCGGTCATGCAAAGGCGGATCGGCATTCGCTCTTCCCTTCGAATCACGCAAATCCTTGTGTCGCTTTTCGACGCCGTCTGTTTCAGTTTTGTGTCGGCGCTATCTGTCGCCCTCATCCGGTATGTTGAGAATATGACCGCAAGCCTTGCAATGCACGGCATCCGGCTCATGGCGCTGCAATCCGCATTGCGGGCATGGAAACAGCACCTTGGCCGGGCGGAACACGGCCTGGGCCAGTCGCACGAACAGCGAGATGCCAGTGATCATGGTGACGATGGCAGTAAGTTTGCCGGCAACGCCCGGCAGGACGATATCGCCGAAGCCGGTGGTCGTCACCGTCGCGACGGTGAAGTAGAGCGCGTCGACGTAGCCGACAAGGCCGGAACCTTGCCGGAAAAAGAAGGTGTAGACGAAGCCCGTAATCACGAACAGGAAGGTCAGCAGGTTGATGACCGCCTGCGTGGTCTCGCGCCACGCCAGGAACCGGCCCGAACCAAAATGCCGCCACAACACGCCACTGCGCGACAGCGACCAAAGCCGCAGGATGCGCAGGAAGCTGAGATTGGCGAGCGCCGTCGGAAACAACAATGTGAGCAGCACAAAGACGTCGACCCAACTCGTTGGCTGCCGCATGAGGCGCCGCATATCTGTCGAAGCAAGCAGACGCGCCAGCAGATCGGCAGCGACGATGACAGCCACGGTATAATCCAGCCACAGGAAGGAGGCCGTATTCTGCAGCAGCGGCGTAGCGACAAAGAAGGCGATGACGACGAAGTCGATCAGAACCACCATCGCCTGGAACCGGACGGCTTCCGGCGAGCGGCCATGATAAAGCCGGCGCAAGCGGTCGCGCAGTCTCGCCAGGGAAGAGCCGCTTGTGGTTTCGGGCTTCGCTTCAGCTGCCATTGCTATCGGGTAGCGTCAGCCAAGCCGCCCGTCCAGCATTTTCCAAGCCGGCTCCAGGCACCTAGACCAGTTCGACCTCGATGACGCCGGGCACGGCCCGCATGGCAGAGGCGACCTGGGGCGAGATGCGGTAACGGGTGGGCAATTCGATTTCGATTTCGCCCTGTCCGCCATCCTTGATCAGCACGAAGGAAACTTGCCCCTCACCTTTGACAGAAAGCTGGCCGGCCAACGTGTTTAGCGGGCTGGCATCGCGCAGGAAGATGCGCAGCGCCTTCTGGATGCGGCTCGCCTCGTCCTCCAGCGACTGCACCGTCTGAATGCGCAGGTTCACGCCTTCAGGCCTGTCTTCCGCAGCCACGGTGATGACAACGGATTTGCCGGCCTCCAGCATGTCCCGATATTGCGCGAGCGTTTCCGAGAACATGACAGCTTCGTACTGGCCGGTCATGTCGGAGAAATTGACGACGCCCATCTTGTTGCCGGTACGCGTCTTTCGCTCCTGTTTGGCGGTAACCGTTCCGGCAAGCCGGCCCGCGGATGCGCCACGTTTCACGGCGGCGGAGAACTCTGCCCAGTTCTGGACGCGCATCTTCTGGAGCGCGGCCTTGTATTCATCCAGCGGATGCGCCGACAGGTAGAACCCGACCACCTGGAATTCGCGGTGCAGTCGGTCCGCAGCCAGCCACGGTTCGGTCACCGGCAGATTGAGCGCCTGGGACTGTGCGCCCAGCGAGGCACCGAAGATGTCGGCCTGTCCCGAAGTGGCGTTCTGCTGCGCCAGCGCAGCCAACCCCATCATACGTTCAACGCCGGCGATCATCTGCGAACGATCGTGTCCGAAACAGTCAAGCGCGCCGGCCATGATCAGGCTTTCGAAGACGCGCTTGCCGACGATCTTGGGATCGATGCGTTCGCAGAAATCGGCGAGGTTCTTGAAAGGTCCATCCTTGCGCTTTTCGACGATGTGCTCGACAGCGGCGTCGCCAACGCCCTTCAGCGCTGCGAGAGAGTAAAAAATCTTGTTCTCGCCCACTTCGAAGTCACGGAAGCTGGTCAGAACCGAAGGCGCCACCACCTCGATACCCAGCCGCATCGCATCCTGGCGGAAATCGGCGAGCTTGTCGGTGTTCGACATATCGAGCGTCATCGACGCTGCCAGGAATTCCACCGGATAATGCGCCTTGAGATAAGCGGTCTGGTAGGAAACGATGGCATAGGCGGCGGCGTGCGATTTGTTGAAGCCATAGTCGGCAAACTTTGCCAGCAGATCGAAAATGAAGTCGGCCTGCGGCTTGGCAACGCCGCGCTCGACGGCGCCCGCGACGAAGATGTCGCGCTGCTTGTCCATTTCGGCGCGGATCTTCTTGCCCATGGCACGGCGCAGCAAGTCGGCCTGGCCGAGCGTGTAGCCGGCAAGCTCCTGCGCGATCTGCATCACCTGTTCCTGGTAGACGATGACGCCCTGCGTTTCCCGCACCAGGTGGTCGATCTTGGGATGGATCGACGCGATCTCCTCCTCGCCGTGCTTGCGCGCATTGTAGGTTGGGATGTTCTCCATCGGCCCCGGCCGATAGAGTGCCACCAGCGCGATGATGTCCTCGATGCGATCGGGCCGCATGCCGATCAGCGCCTTGCGCATGCCGGCACTTTCAACCTGGAACACGCCGACGACCTCGCCGCGCGACAGCATGGCATAGGTCGGCTGATCGTCGATCGGGATCGTGGCAAGGTCGATGTCAACGCCACGCCGGGAGATCAGCTTCACCGCCTTATCCAGCACCGTCAACGTCTTCAGGCCGAGGAAGTCGAACTTCACCAGTCCGGCATCTTCGACCTTTTTCATGTTGAACTGGGTGACCGGCATATCCGAGCGCGGATCGCGGTACATCGGCACCAGTTCCGACAGCGGACGATCGCCGATGACGATGCCGGCGGCGTGCGTCGAGGCGTGGCGGTAAAGCCCCTCCAGCTTCTGCGCCATCTCGAGCAGCGTGTTGACGATCGGCTCCTTTTCCGCCTCTTCGGCGAAGCGCGGCTCATTGGCGATGGCATCCGCCAGCTTCACCGGATTGGCCGGGTTCTGCGGCACCATCTTGCAGAGCCGATCGACCTGGCCATAAGGCATCTGCAGCACGCGGCCGACGTCGCGCAGGACGGCGCGGGCCTGCAGCGTACCGAAAGTGATGATCTGACCGACCTGGTCGCGGCCGTATTTGGCCTGCACATAGCGGATCACCTCTTCGCGGCGATCCTGGCAGAAGTCGATGTCGAAGTCCGGCATCGAGACACGGTCGGGATTGAGGAAACGCTCGAACAGCAACGAGAATTGCAACGGATCGACGTCGGTGATGAGGAGCGCGTAGGCGACCAGCGAGCCGGCGCCGGAACCGCGCCCCGGGCCGACAGGAATGTCATGCTGTTTCGCCCATTTGATGAAGTCCGACACGATCAGGAAGTAGCCGGGGAACTTCATGCGCTGGATGATGCCGATCTCGAACTCCAGCCTTTCGCGATACTGCTCCTCCGTAAAGCCTCCACAAAGGCCGCGCTCTGCGAACCGCTTGGCAAGGCCATCGCGAGCCTGCCTTGCCAGTTCCTCGGCCTCGGCCACTTCGGCGGCTTCTGCATCGGCTACATCGGCACCGGCGAAACGTGGCAGGATGGGTTTGCGGTTCTTCGGATAATACGAGCAGCGCTGTGCGATCTCGATCGTGTTGTCGATCGCCTCAGGCAGGTCGGCAAACAGCCGCGCCATCTCCGCCTGACTCTTCAGGTAATTGTCTGGCGTCAGCCGGCGGCGTTCGTCAGCTGCAATCACCGAACCTTCGGCGATGGCGATCAACGCGTCATGCGCTTCGAAATCCTCGCGCGCGGAGAAAAAAGCCTCGTTCGTCGCCACCAGTGGCAGGTCGTGGCGGTACGCCAACTCGACGGTGCCATGTTCGATGCCGCGATCGTAGCCGGCCACCCGTTCCAGTTCGACATAGAGCCGGTCACCGAACAGGGCCTTGAGCGTCAGCAGTCGGGTCTCGGCCAGATCCTTGCGATCGTCGCGCAAGGCTGCGCCGATCGGGCCACGCGGCCCGCCGGTCAGACAGATGACGCCTTCAGCGACTTCCGCAACCATATCCGTGGTGACATGCACCGGTTCGCCAGAGGGCGTTTCCAGATAGGCCCGGCTGATCAGCCGCACCAGATTGGCATAGCCGGCCTCTGTCGCCGCGATGAGCACGACAGGGCGCAGATCAGGTCCCTGCTTGCGGCGGTCGCGTTGTCCGTCGTTGCTTTCACCGGAAAAAGCCAGGTCGATCTGGCTGCCCATGATCGGCTGAACGCCGTCCTTGACTGCCTTCTGCGCAAACTCCAGCGCGCCGAACAGATTGTTGGTGTCGGTGACCGCTATCGCTGGGGACTGGTCCTTGATGGCGTGACCAACGATCGGCCCGAGTTGCAGCGCGCCTTCCAGCAACGAATAGGCCGAATGAACCCGCAGATGGATGAATGGACGCGCGGGAATCTCTTCCCGCTTCGGCGCCATTGCCTCGCGTTTGAGGGGATCGCGTATTCTGACTTCGTTTGTCACTGCTCAACTCGATCTGGCCGACGAATCTTTGGCTGCTTCCCGCTAATCTAGTCAGCCCATCGAGGCCCTGCCACCTCCATCCTCCGGATCAGCCCCTCGACCACAGAAAAGACCGTTCAGCGCTCTCCACACCGGCTTTGTGTGAAGCGCTTCACAGCATTCCCTGGGCGATACCGCCACGATCTCGGAGTGAGAATACCTCACGGAGGAGAGATCACCATGAGCAACCGTTTTGTCGTCGACCTGTCGGGCGTCAAGCTTGCCAAAGGCATGGATGAAAAGATCGCCCGCAACATCCAGCATGCCGTCCTGGCCGGTCTTGCCGAGACACAAACGCAGCCTGAACTGGTGCTGCGTTTCCCGAAGGAATGGCTGGGGCTGATCCTGCATCTTGATCAGCGCCAGATCCCAGCCCTGGAAAGGGAAATCGGCGGGCTGATACGCTGAAGCCATGCCCACGCTGGCTCAAGATCAGATAGTCGGCGCCATGGATGTGGGTGGTGCGCAAAAGTCCTGCCCCAGTGCGCCGGCGGAAGCTGGTGCGTTGCTTATCGGTGTCGTCGGGTCGGACGGCATTGTTCAGCCGATCCCCACCCGATTGGAAATCGACTCGGACTTCATCGCCCGAGCCAGCAAGGCCGGCGCACCGGAAGCACGATTTCGTTTCGCCGGACGGTGCGTGGAAGGAAAATGCCGCCAATGGACCGGTAATTCCTGCGGCGTCATCGAGAAAGTCCTGGCAGGCATGACCGACCAGGCCATCGATCCTGCGGCCGGTCTGCCACGTTGCTCCATTCGCGGCAGTTGCCGTTGGTACGCGCAGCGTGGCGGTGATGCCTGCCGGGCCTGCATTTACGTCGTGACTGACCAGAGAGCGGACCAACTGGCTGTCTGACGCGACCCAGCGGACTTCCCAAGCGTCCGCTGGGTCAATCCAGCCCGGAGCGTCTCCAATTTCGTGGAACCGTGGAAACGCTCCAATTCTCTGGCATTAGGCAACTCCGGACGCAAAATCGCTGCGCACTTTTGCTGGAATTGCCCTACGCAAATTCCATGATGACTGCGTCGACGGCCAGACTGTCGCCCGGCTTTGCATTCAACTTGGCAATGGTCAGGTCGCGCTCCGCGCGCAACACGTTTTCCATCTTCATGGCCTCGACCACCGCCAGCGTCTCGCCGGCCTTCACTTCCTGCCCTTCGGCAACAGAAATGGAAACGACAAGCCCTGGCATCGGGCACAACAGCAGCTTCGACGTATCCGGCGGCAGCTTCACCGGCATCAGCCGCTCCAGTGCCGCGGTCTGTGGCAACATCGCCTGCGCCGCCACCGACATGCCTTTCCAGGCGATGCGGGTACCGTTCGGCAATGGCCGCAGCTGTGCGGCGATCCGCTGCTTGCCGACCGTGCCGCGCCACACCGGTTCGCCCGGCCGCCAGTCCGATGTCACGGTAAGCGCCTTGCCGCCTTCAACCGACAGGTCGAGCTCCATCGGAATGGAGATCATGCCTTCGAGCACCGTGGCCGACAGGTAGTCCTGCCCGAGTTTCACCACCCAGTCGCGCTTGAGCGCGCCGGAATGCGGTGCCAGCCGACCGTCGAGGCGGTCGAGACGATCACGGCGCAGCAATTCGACCGCCGTCGCGATTGCGACCAGCACAGCCTTGTCTTCAGCGTTCGGCGTGATCGGCGCGAAGCCGTCCGGATACTCTTCGGCGATAAAACCCGTGGAAAGCCTTCCTTCTCGCCAGCGCGGATGCTGCATCAATGCGGAGAGGAACGGAAGATTGTGCTCGATACCGTCGACCACGAACTCGTCCAGGGCTTCCGACATGGCATCGATCGCCTCGATACGCGTTGGAGCCCAGGTGCAGAGCTTGGCGATCATCGGGTCATAGAACATCGAGATTTCGGAGCCTTCCGTGACGCCAGTGTCGTTGCGCACGACGACGTCGCCGAAAGTGCCCTCCTCTGGCGGCTGGTAACGCGTCAGTCGGCCGATCGACGGCAGGAAGTTGCGGTAGGGGTCCTCGGCATAGAGCCGGCTTTCAACCGCCCAACCGTTCAGCTTCACATTGCTCTGGTCGAAAGCCAGTTTTTCTCCAGCGGCAACGCGGATCATCTGTTCGACCAGATCAATGCCGGTGATCAACTCGGTCACCGGATGCTCGACCTGCAATCGTGTATTCATTTCAAGGAAATAGAAGTTTTTGTCCTTGTCGACGATGAACTCGACGGTACCTGCGCTCTGATAGTCGACCGCCTTGGAGAGCGCCACCGCCTGCTCGCCCATGGCCTTTCTGGTTTTCTCGTCGAGGAAAGGCGACGGCGCCTCCTCGACGACCTTCTGATTGCGGCGCTGGATCGAGCATTCACGCTCGCCGAGATAGACGGCATTGCCATGTCCGTCGGCAAGGACCTGGATCTCGATATGGCGTGGGTCGACGACGAATTTCTCGATGAAGACGCGGTCGTCGCCGAAAGAGCTCTTGGCTTCGGAGCGTGCACGGTCATAGCCATCACGCACCTCTTCCTGGGTCCAGGCGATGCGCATGCCCTTGCCGCCGCCGCCGGCAGAGGCCTTGATCATCACCGGATAGCCGATCTCGCCGGCGATGCGTTCGGCGTGATCCGCATTTTCGATGACGCCCAGGAATCCGGGCACGGTCGAAACCTTGGCGGCATTGGCGAACTTCTTCGATTCGATCTTGTCGCCCATGGCATTGATCGCCTTGGGCTTGGGGCCGATGAAGATGATGCCCTGCGCTTCCAGCGCTTCGCAGAAAGACGCACGCTCGGACAGGAAGCCGTAGCCGGGGTGCACAGCTTCGGCTCCGGTCGCCTTGCATGCCTCGATGATCCTGTCTGCGATCAGGTAGCTCTGCGCGGCTGGCGCGGGACCGATATGCACCGCCTCATCTGCCATCTCGACATGGACGGCATCCCGGTCGGCATCCGAATAGACCGCCACGGTGGCGATGCCCATCTTGCGTGCCGTCTTGATGACACGACAGGCGATCTCGCCGCGGTTGGCGATCAGAATCTTCTTGAACATGAATGCCGCGTCCTCCGCTAAGTCCTTACCTTTTATGGAGTCCCGCTCGCGTGCTCAAGCCGCAGTCATTTGCTAAGCCGCTGTTCGAAAGTTAAAGAGCGAATGTCTACTCCAGCCATTCGGTGGCGAAGGCGCCTGCAATATGCACATCGGTGCTTTCAAGCCGTCCTGGTCCAAGGTTGGAGAACTTGTGCGGGACATTGGCAGGAGCAACCAGGATTTGCCCGGCCCTTGCCTCAATGGTCTCGTCACCAATGGTGAAAAGCGCCCTGCCTTCCCTGACGATAAAGACCTCCGCATAAGGATGCCTGTGCAATTTCGGCCCGCCGCCGACCTGGTCGGAACTGTAGAAGATCACCGAGACCTCCGCACCAAAGGCTCCGCCTTCGAACTCCCCATGCCAGACATCCGGTTTCTCGGCCCATTGCTCGCGTTCGATCACATGTGCCATGCTCGCTCCGTTCTCGGTTGCCGACGCTGACCTTAGACAAAGATGCCCCGCGCCGGAACATCACCCCTTTCTCGGGGCACCTCACAGGAATAGGAAATGACCGAAGCTGACTACAGCGTTGACGTCCGCACGCTCGATGAATTCTCGCCGAGAGAACTCTACACGATGCTCAAGATGCGAACCGACGTCTTCGTGGTCGAACAGAAATGTCCCTACCCTGAACTCGACGGCACTGATCCCGACACCTTGCATTTGCGCCTGCTGTCTGGCGCTACGTTGCTGGCAAGCGCCCGTATCAGCAAACCATTGGAGACCGGAGACCCGGCCGTAATAGGCCGAGTGGTGGTCTCGCCAGACCATCGTGGCAAACGTCTGGGCGATGCGGTGATGAAGGAAGCGATCGCAACGTGCGAGCAACTCTTTTCCAACCACCCTATCGCACTTTCGGCACAGAGCCATCTGCAACGCTTTTATGAGACGTTCGGCTTTGTTGCGGTTTCGGAAGTGTATCTGGAGGACGATATTCCGCATATCGACATGGAACGCCGATTGACAGCAACAGCCGTATGACATCAACCACGCCCATGACCGTTTCCATCTATGTCGACGCCGACGCCTGTCCGGTTAAGGAAGAGGTGATCAAGGTTGCCGAAAGGCACGGTGTTGTCGTCACGTTTGTTTCGAATGGCGGGCTACGCCCTTCCCGTGACCCTATGATCCGCAACGTGGTCGTCAGCAAAGGCGCCGATGCCGCGGACGACTGGATCGTCGAAAACGCCGCGGCGAACGATATCGTCATTACAGCCGATATCCCGCTTGCTGCCCGCGCCGTTGCACTGAACGCCCATGTGCTCGGGCCTACCGGGCGCCCTTTCACGCCGGAAACGATCGGCATGGCGGTTGCCATGCGCGATTTGAAGCAACATCTGCGCGAGACCGGTGAAAGCAAGGGCTACAATGCAGGCTTCAGCCCACAGGATCGTTCGCGGTTCCTGGGTGAGCTTGACCGAATCCTGCGCCGCGCGCTCAAATCAGTGGCACCAAGCTGAAGACAGCAGGTCCGGTCATGGAAAGATTGATTGGCAAGTCGACAAACCGCCTGATGCCTTTTGCAGCAGCCGCCTGTGTGGGGCTGATCACACTGGCAATTGCGCTGCAGTTGCGGCTTGCGATCGCGTATTCGATCGGCGCGGACGCATTCTTTTTTGTCTATATCGGGCTGATGCTGGCGCGCATGCCTTATCTGACTGCGGAGCACCTGCGCCGCAAGGCAAGCGCCGACGACCTGCCGATCTTCATCATCTTTGCCGTCACTGCTGCTGTGATCGCCGTTGTCGTCGGCTCGCTCTTCTTGATCGTCAACGACAACCACAAGCACTCGTCGACAGAACTGCTGATGTCGCTGGTATCGCTGCCGCTCGGCTGGTTGACCATCCATACCATGGCTGCATTTCACTACGCCCACGTCTATTGGCGCGACGACGAGGTGCCCGATGCAAAGGGCAAGCCGGTGCGCCGGCCGGTTGGCGGTCTCGCCTTTCCGGGCGAAAAGCCGCCACAGGGTTGGGATTTCTTCTACTTCGCCATCGTCATCGGCATGACCGCGCAGACCGCGGATACAAATGTCACGACAACCCGCATGCGCAAGCTGGTGATCCTGCATTCGCTGATCAGCTTCCTGTTCAACACGGTCATCGTGGCGGCGGCAGTCAATGTTGCCGTCACGCTCGGCAACTGACCGCGCACAAAATCGTGATGGGGTGAAACAAGACGAGCCCGAAACCCGTACTACCATGCGACAACCACTCGCGAGCCGTATCTTGCGGCAGAAGGGGCGCGGTATGGACGCGATCGCCAACATAGATAAAGGCGCAGAAGCTTTGACGGACCGGCCTCCAAAAGGACCTCTGGTCTACCGGCAGAACCGCTGGACGCGGCTGACGCACTGGGTCTGGGCCTTTGCCTTGTTCTTCCTGCTGCTCAGCGGCCTTCAGATCTTCAATGCCCGCCCCCAGCTTTACATCGGCAAGGAGTCCGGCTTCGGCTACAACAACACGATCCTGAGGATTGGCGCGGAGAATACGAACGCCGGTCCGCGCGGCTTTACCGAAGTCTTTGGCTACCGTTTCGACACCACGGGCGTTCTCGGCTGGTCGGGGCCACGCGGCAACGAAACGGCCCGCGCCTTCCCATCCTGGGCAACCGTTCCCTCGTATTACGATCTCGGCACCGCGCGCGTCATCCACTTCTTCTTTGCCTGGACGTTGAGCGCGACGTTACTCGTCTGGCTGCTTGCTGGGCTGTTCAACGGCCACATCCGGCGTGATCTTGCTCCGCGTCCAACCGACATCCGCAATTTGCCTCGCGACATTGCCGACCACGTCCGACTGCGTTTCCACCACACCGGCCGCTACAACACATTGCAGAAACTTGCCTATGGCGGCGTGCTGTTCGTTCTTCTGCCGCTGATGATACTGACCGGGCTTGCCATGTCACCCAGCATGAATGCGGTCCTTCCCCTCCTGAACGAGGTGTTCGGCGGGCGCCAGACCGCGCGCACCATCCATTTCACGGTCATGGTGCTGCTCCTCCTGTTCTTTGTCGTTCACATGCTGATGATCCTGGCCGCAGGGCCGATCAACGAGTTGAGATCGATCATCACCGGCTGGTATCGAACCGATCCGCCGAATGGCGGGACAAGCGCGACCGAACGGAGCGAGTAAGATGACCAGGTTCCAGATCAGCCGCCGCAAATTCCTGACCGCCGCCGGCCTTGGCGCGTCCGGCATCGTGCTTTCCGGCTGCGATGCCTTCGACGGTCAACTTGGCATGGGGGACGGCCTGCGCAATTTCCTGGAGGGGGCAAACGGCCTGACCTATCGGGCGCAACGCCTGCTGGCCGGACGCGAGCGCCTTGCACCGGAGTTCACCGAAGCGGATATCCGCCAGCCGATGCGGCCGAATGGCATTACCGCCCCCGACGACGATGGCTACAAAGGCCTGCTGGCGAACAATTTTGCGGACTGGCGCCTCGAGGTCACCGGACTCGTCGAAAAGCCGCTGTCGCTGACGCGCGAGCAACTGATTACTATGCCAAGCCGCACCCAGATCACCCGGCACGACTGTGTCGAAGGCTGGAGTTGCATTGCGAAGTGGACGGGAACCCCGCTCTCTTTGGTACTGGACCAGGCTGTGGTGAAGCCTCAGGCACGTTACGTGATGTTCCATTGCCTCGATACGATCGACCGCAATCTCTCCGGTGATGTCAAATATTATGGTTCGATCGACCTGATCGACGCGCGCCATCCGCAGACCATTCTGGCCTACGGACTCAACGGCAAGCCGTTGCCCGTGGAGAACGGCGCGCCGTTGCGCGTAAGGGTCGAACGGCAGCTCGGCTACAAGATGCCAAAATACATTCAGCGCATCGAACTGGTTGATTCCTTCGGTAATTTCGGCGGCGGCCGCGGCGGCTATTGGGAAGACAATGGCTACGACTGGTACGGCGGCATCTGATCAGCCGACATCATCGCCAAAACAAAAAAGCGGGGTAGAACCCCGCTTCCTCGTCCGTCGAAAATCACCGCCGGTCCATCCGCGGTCGATGAAATCGTTCGACACCCGTCTTATAGGCACTCAATACAACAGCCACGTGACAGGCTGGCGCGATCTTCGACCGATTTTGGTTAAGCAACCGTTACCTCAACCACGCTCGATCCGGCACTGATAGCAATTGTTGCGGGCCGAGCGCATGTGCAGGTAGGCGACATCCTCGCGCTCAAGCAATGTTCTCGCGCGCTCTGCAATGTCCGGCGTCGGCACCACGGCGCCAGTTCCATAGACGATACGGTCGTCGGCGCTGTATCCACGCACGATGTAGTCTCTGGTATCCAGGAACAGCTCCGGAATAGCCGCTGCTTCCTCGGCGCGCTCGCATGCCTCGGCGTGCAGGAAGATCGGTCCGGTCTCGGCATAAGGCTGCAGTTCCGCGAACGGTCGGTAAGCGAGGATCAGATAGGCCTCGCCCGCTGCGACATTCCTGAGGCAGTGCCGACACGGCACGCCATCGCCGTCAGAAATCCTGCGTTCCGCTGCGTGGCCATAGGCGTCGGGTCCGCCTTCTTGCAGCGCTCGCACGGATTCGGTCGGCAAAGCCTTGAACAGGACGGTCATCGGTTCGGTTCTCCGGTTTCTTGAACCACAACCTACGACCGCGAGCAGGTGGTCTCCACCCGAATCCTGCCTTGCCCAGCGGTCCTGGAAGGCTCTCTTTCCCGGAGCGAAAATACGATCATGATAGATCGAAATTTCGCTCTATCTCCTTGTTTTGGCGTGTAATCCTTGTCCGAAAAGTCTGAAACTTCTTGCTTCGCCGACCTTCAACCGGGGATCATCGCTCAACGGATGAAATCATCGAAGCGGCGCAGAGTGACGCGGCGATTGCGCCAGTTCTCGTTCTCGGTCGGCACCAGCAGGAACTCCTCGCCATAGCCAACCGTCTCCAGCGCATAGCCCGGCACACCGAATTCGCGCACCAGCGTGCGCTTCAGCGAAGACGCGCGCTGCTCCGACAACGCCTGGTTGGAAGCGAATGAACCAACGGCGTCGGTGTGACCTTCGATCAGCACACGCGCATCGGGATCACGGCGCAGGGTGCGGCGCAGGCCATCGGCGATGATCTCGACCTTGCGATATTGCGACGGGTCGATCAAAGCCGATCCAAAGGCGAAGTTGATGGACTGGATGTCGATCGAGGGAGCCATCCGGCGCAGATCGGGGCGGCGCTTGAATTCGCGGATGGTGACGCGCTCGTCGGGACGCAGCTTCATGCGAGGCGCCGCCTCCAGCTTGCGTTCGATCTGTGCGGCGGAAGGCGTCTGGGCCTGCGCGAAGGCAAGGCTCGGCAGCGCGATCGAAGCAATCAGCGCAACGGCGACGGTACGACGAGAAATCATGTTGGGCTCCTGGAAAGACTATGGCCGGATCGATGTTGACCGCACCATGGCAGAGCCAAGCTGAAGCCCGAATGAACGCACCGTTCAGCAGCTCCCCGAGCAATTCCAGGAAAAGAGTGTGCGGTTTTCCGCACGGAATTGCGTAAAAACAAAGCGAGAGCGTTCCGAAACAACGGAAACGCTCTAGCGCATGACGCTGGCTGACCGCTCGACAAAAGACATCGGCCGCACGACTTCCTTCTTCTGCGCCACCGGTTTGAAGCCGAGCTTCTGGTAGAGCGGCAAGGCCGCCGGATGGTCCAGCGTGCAGGTCTGCACGGTAATCCGCTTCGGCCCATGCGACCAGCAAGCTTCGATGGCAGCGCCCAGGAACCAGCGGCCAATGCCCTGCCCCGTCGCATGCTCCATCATGCCAAAATAAGCCAGTTCAGCCTCTCCGGGCAGATGCGGCTTGACGTCGAAGAAGCCCGCCGGCGCGCCGTCGAGATAGAGCACGCGGATATCGCGGTCCTCCCGATGCAGGCCGGCTGCCAGTTCATCGTCGTTGAGCTTGAGCACATTGACCCATTGCCATTTGCGCCCGACGCGATCCTGCAGATAACGGTAGAAATGCAGCGGGATCATCCGCGTCTTCAAAAGCGCGATCTGCCGGTTGTAAGGCAGCGGCGGATAGTAGGCCGGCGGCACCTCCATCTCGAGGAAGGTCACCGTGACGTCGATCTGCTCCTGGTCGTCGGCACTCATTCGCTCAGCGGCCCTTGCCGGTTTCCACCGGCGTGTCCGGCAGGCCGCCCCACTCGGTCCAGGAGCCGTCGTAGAGCCGGTTGTCGGTATGGCCGAGCGTTTCCAGCGCCAGCGTGATGACGGCGGCCGTCACACCGGATCCGCACGAGGTAACCACCGGTTTCGACAGATCGATCCCGGCCTGCTCGACAACCTCACGCAGTTTCGACTTCGGCAGCAGCACGCCGTTTTCGGACAATGCACTATAGGGCAGATTATGTGCGCCAGGCATATGACCGGCGCGCACTCCCGCGCGCGGCTCCGGCTCGGCACCGGCAAAGCGCCCCGGAGAACGGGCGTCGGCGATCTGGGCTTCTCCGCCAGCGACAACCCGACGCATATCCGCGAGCGAGGCCACCCGGGAAGCATCGAAATCGGCATGGAAGATGCCGGGCGCGATCCTGGTCGGCTCGGCGGTCACCGGACGTCCGTCACCCTTCCAGCGATCGAATCCGCCATCCAGGATGTAGGTCTGGAACACACCCATGACCCGGAACATCCACCACGCGCGCGGCGCCGAGAAAAAACCCGGCCCATCATAGACGACAATCGTGTCGTCGGCTGAAATGCCCATCGTTCCGACATACTGGGCGAAGTCGCGCGGCGAGGCCAGCGTATGCGGCAGTGGCGAGTCCCGGTCGGAAACGGCATCCTGGTCGAGGAACACAGCTCCTGGAATATGCGCTATCTCATACTCGCCACGAGCATCCCGCTTCTGCGCCGGCAGATACCAGGAGGCGTCGACGATCGACAGGCCGGGCTGGCCCAGCCGCTGTTCAAGCCAGTCTGCATCGACGGTAAAGGGGCTGTCCTCTGCCATGCTGTACTCCCAAATATCTGGTGCCGGGCCAATCAGGCGACCGGCAAAGGCCCGAGCCGGATTCGGAAGCGCCGGTTTTCGCGGCCCTTCTTTTCGATCTTGCCGATATGAATCTCGCCGACTTCGCCTGTACGGGCAACATGCGTACCACCGCAAGGCTGGCTGTCCACCGAAGCGTTCTCACCTATCAGCACAAGGCGGATACGACCTGTGCCGCTGGGTGGGCGGACATTCTTGGACTTCACCAGGCCTGGATTGGCGGCCAGCTGTTCGTCGGTGATCCATTCGATGGAAATGGGGTGGTCAGCCCGCACCAGTTCCATCAGCTTTGCCGTCACCTCTTCCTTGGAATAGCCGGTGTCTGGAATATCCAGGTCGACGCGGGAATCGTTTTCGGCAACGGCGGCCCCGGTGATGGGAAACGGGCACACGACACTGAGCAGGTGGCAGGCGGCGTGCATGCGCATGAGCGCATAGCGGCGATCCCAATCGATAACGGCTATCAGCTTCTCACCGACATCCGGAACCGGCTGGTCCGGCGCCGGCACATGAATGATCTCGTCCTTGGTCTCGCCGGTCACCGTCGCGGCGATCGCAATGTGGCTGCCGTCCGCCCGCTCGAAACGACCCGTGTCGCCCGGCTGGCCGCCTGAGGTTGCATAGAAGACGGTGCGGTCGAGGATGATGCCGCCGCGATCGTTGACAGCCACCACGGTCGCTTCCAATTCCTTCACATAGGAATCGTCGCGGAACACCGCCTCGGTCTTGAATGCCATTACGCCACCTGTTCGAAAGGCACGGAAATAGTGCTCACTGCCTCCATCCAGTCCGGAGTCGGCAGGTTCTTGCTGCGCAAGAATTCCGGATTGAACAGTTTCGACTGATAGCGCGTGCCGTAGTCGCACAGGACAGTCACGATGGTATGACCCGGTCCCAGTTCACGGGCCAGGCGGATGGCGCCGGCGATGTTGATGCCGGTCGAACCACCGACGCAGAGCCCTTCCTCCTGGATCAGGTCGAAAACGATCGGCAATGCCTCTTCGTCCGGGATCTGGAAGGAGAAATCCGGTGTGAAACCCTCGAGATTGGCGGTGATGCGACCCTGTCCGATGCCCTCCGTGATCGAACTGCCTTCGGCCTTCATCTCGCCGTTGGTATAGAAGGAGAAAAGCGCTGCGCCCAAAGGATCGGCCAATGCAATCTTGACGTCGTTGCTCTTGCCCTTGAGGCCGGCGGCCACGCCGGCGAGCGTGCCACCGGAGCCAACGGCGGACACGAAACCGTGGACCTTGCCGCCGGTCTGCGCCCAGATCTCTTCCGCCGTTGTGCGGATATGGCCGTCGCGGTTGGCAACATTGTCGAACTGGTTGGCCCAGATTGCGCCGTTCGGCTCGCTTTTCGCCATCTGTTCCGCAAGGCGGCCCGACACTTTCACGTAGTTGTTGGGGTTCTTGTATGCGACAGCAGGAACCTCGATCAGTTCGGCACCGAGCAGCCGGATGGTGTCCTTCTTCTCCTGGCTTTGCGTATCGGGAATGACGATGACCGTGCGGTAGCCCAGCGCCTTGGCGACCAGCGTAAGCCCGATGCCGGTATTGCCGGCCGTTCCCTCGACGATGACGCCGCCCGGTTTCAAAAGGCCACGTCGTTCCGCGTCGCGGATGATGAAGAGGCCGGCGCGATCCTTGACCGACTGCCCGGGGTTCATGAACTCGGCCTTGCCCAAAATCTCGCAGCCGGTCTCTTCCGAGGCGCGGTTGAGGCGGATCAGCGGCGTGTTGCCGATTGCGTCGATCACCGAACGGTGCATGAGGAATCCTTCTCGTGTCAGCAGGGAACCCTAGAAACGCTGGGCTGCCGTTTCAAGGCTCGAATTGGCCTGGACCAGTTGCATCCGCTGTTGCAACTTCGCCTGGCAATGGAAAATATCAGTCCAAACTAAAATAGTGGGCATCCAAGAACATGCTTTCCTTTCGACTTAGGCACGGCTAGATGACCCATTGAAAGAGCTTTCGGGACACTGAATGACACTCTATCGGGCCAGCCCGAAAGACGGCGTTGCCTGGATCACCGGGGGCAGTTCCGGCATCGGCAGGGAACTCGCGAAGGAATTGGCCGCGAAAGGCTTCGTCGTGGCGGTCACCGCACGCGAAGAAGACCATATCGGCATGCTGATTGCCGAGACTGCTTCCCTGCCCGGCCGGATCGTGGCCTTTCCATGCGACGTCACCGATGAGCTGGGCATGGCCAACGCTGTCGCCACCATAGAGGCCGATCTCGGCCCGATCGCGCTCGCCGTCTTCAATGCCGGCAGCTACACGCAGGTGGCCGGTGACAATCTGTCGGTGCGCAAGTTCCGCCGCACTTTCGATGTCAATGTGATGGGTATCGTGCACGGGCTTGTGCCGACGGTGAAATTCATGCGCAAGCATGGCCGTGGCCATATTGTCATGGTCGGATCGATCAGCGCTTATTTCGGCTGGCCGACCACGGCCGCCTACGGCGCGACGAAGGCAGCCATCAATGTGATGGCGCAGTCGCTGAAATTCGATCTCGACAAGCTGAACATCCGCGTCCAGGTGATGAACCCTGGTTTCATTGACACGCCGATGACGCAGAAGAATGGTGTTCGTCTGCCAGCGCTCATCTCCTCGACCTGCGCAGCCGACAGGATGATGCGCGGTATCGAAACGGGCGGTTTCGAGATCACATTTCCGCGCCGTTTCACACTGTGTCTCAAGGTACTCGGCATGTTGCCGCACCCACTCCGCCACTGGTTCCTCAACCGGATGACGGGATGGGGCGACAGGCCACTGAGTTTCGGCCGCAAGCCGCGCCAACCCATCTAGGAAACTTATCCGGTCTCGGCCCAGCCGTTGCCTGTTGCCGGCCACCACCCTAGTTTGCGCCGATCAGTCTGGAGTTTGTCATGGGGCGCCGTATCGCGGTGATGTTCCTGGGTCTGGTCATCCTGATCGTCCTGGCGGCCTTGTTGGGGCCGCGCGTATCGGTCGACACCAAAATCCGCTTCGATCCGTCGAAGATCGGTGACGATCCACAGGCCTACCTCATTCGCGAGGAAGCCAAGCTGCCCGACATCCGGGACGGCCTGGAAAAGGAGATCATCTGGGCCAATCCGATGATCCATGCCAAGACGCCGCTGGCGGTCGTCTACATCCATGGTTTCTCAGCCTCCAAGGAAGAAACCCGTCCACTGGCTGACAGGGTGGCGGAGGAACTCGATGCCAACCTGTTCTACACGCGCCTGACGGGTCACGGTCGGGGTGGCCCGGCAATGGCCGAGGGCAATGTCAACGCCTGGATCAACGACTATGAGGAGGCGCTCGCCATCGGCCGGACAATCGGCGACAAGGTGATCGTCATCGCCACATCGACAGGCGCTTCGCTTGCAACCTGGGCGGCAAGCCAGCCGGATGCCTCCAGCGACGTCATCGGCATGGCGTTGATTTCGCCAAACTATGGGGTGCAGGCTTCCGGCGCCGAGATGCTGTTGTGGCCATGGGGCAAGCAGCTTGCAGAGCTGATCATCGGCAAGGAACGCTCGTTTGTGCCGCGCAATGCCCTGCAGGAAAAATACTGGACCTGGCGCTATCCCACCACGGCGCTGCTGCCAATGGCTGCGCTGACCGAGCTTGCCTATGGCGCGCCGGTCGGAGACGCCAAGGTGCCGGCACTTTTCATCTTTTCGAACGACGACAAGGTGGTTCGACCCGAGCGAACACGCGAAATCGCTTCGCGCTGGGGCACGCTGCATGAAGAAGTGCCCATCGACAACAGCGGTGATCCCGACAATCACGTCATCGTCGGCAATGTCCTGTCGCCGGGAACCACTGATTTCATCGCCCAGCGGATTGTCGTCTGGGTCAAGGCACTGATGGATGACGTTCCACCCGCCATGCATCCAGGCGGAGCGTCGACACCGGCCGACGCTCCAAAACAGTAATGTGCCGACGCCTCAGATGGCGGCGGTGATAATGATCTCGACCAGATATTGCGGGCCAGCCAGCTTTGCCTCGCCAGTGGCGCGCGCCGGCGTGTTGCCCTGCGGCACCCAGGCGTCCCATTCCTTGTTCATCTCGGCGAAGGTGCCCATGTCGGAGAGCCAGATGATCGCCTGCAGGATCTTGGTCTTGTCGGTGCCAGCCTTGGCAAGGAGCGCATCGACCGTCGCCAGGATGTCCTTGGTCTGCTCGCCGACGGTCTTGCCTTCGCCGACCTGACCGGCCAGATAGGCGGTATTGCCGTGGATGACCACCTGGCTCATGCGGGGGCCGACATCGATGCGACGAACGCTCATGGATAAGTCCTTTCCTGATTGGAAAGGCTTCTTTAGAGAGCACCTCGCCCGCCGACAAGGTCACGCCCGCCGAATACGGTCGCAGGCGCAATCAGTCGTGGCCGCTGTCATAGCGCGACGGCATTTTTCCGCCTTTCACAAACGCCACAGCTTTTTTCGCCACCCATGTTGACACATGTAATAACATAACATACGACCTGTTTCGCAAGAGTACGGACCACCATGAGCCAAGCTGCCCTCACGTTTCGCGACCTCACCCTGGGCTATGGCAGCCATCCGGCCGTTCATCACCTGAACGGGACGGTCCAGAAGGGTTCGTTGACCGCCGTCGTCGGCGCCAACGGCTCGGGCAAATCGACGCTCATGAAAGGCATCGTCGGCGCGCTGAGTCCCATGGCCGGCGCCGTCGTCAAGATGCCGGGCATTCGCATCGCCTATCTGCCGCAGCAATCGGAACTCGACCGCAGCTTTCCCGCCCGTGTCGTCGACCTGGTCTCGCTGGGCCTTTGGCCGCGCCGCGGCCTGCTTGGGCGACACACTGCGGAAGACCGCGCATCGGTAAGCAAGGCACTGATGGCCGTTGGGCTCGAGGGATTTGAAGGCCGCGCGCTCGACACGCTGTCCGGCGGACAGCTGCAGCGCTCCCTGTTCGCCCGTGTGCTGGTACAGGATGCCGATCTGATCCTGCTCGATGAACCATTCAACGCCATCGATGCCAAGACCGTTGGTGACCTGATCGCATTGATCAAGCGCTGGCACGGCGAAGACCGCACGGTAATGGTCGTTGCGCACGACCTCGAGCTGGTGCGTCAGAATTTCCCCGAAACGCTGCTGCTGGCGCGCCGCACGGTGGCCTGGGGCGCAACGTCGGCGGCGTTGAGCGCAGAAAACATGTTGCGTGCCCGCAGGTTTCATGAAGCCTGGGAAGACGATGCACCCTGGTGCGAACCGGATGGTCATGACCACGGCGCCCTTGAGCATGATCACGCGCACCATGGCCACGATCATCACGATCACTCCACCAAGCGGAGGGTGGCATCGTGAGTTCGCTCTACACTTTCTTCATCGCTCCTTTTGCCGATTTCGCGTTCATGCAGCGGGCATTGGCAGGCTCGCTGATGCTGTCGCTCGGTGCATGCCCGGTCGGCGTCTTTCTGATGCTGCGGCGCATGAGCCTTTCAGGCGATGCCATGGCGCATGCCATCCTGCCGGGTGCCGCCGCAGGTTTCCTGTTCTACGGGCTCGAAATCCTGCCGATGACAGTCGGCGGGCTGATCGCCGGTGTCATTGTCGCGCTCGGCGCTGGCGCGGTTTCGCGCTTCTCGATCCAGCGCGAGGATGCGTCGATGGCGGCGTTCTACCTGATCTCGCTGGCGATCGGCGTGCTGATGGTTTCGATCCGTGGCTCCAGCATTGACCTGATGCACGTGCTGTTCGGCACGGTGCTGGCGCTCAACAATGAGGCGCTCGTCCTGATCGGCGGCATTGCCGTCGTGACACTGGCCGCGCTTTTCCTGTTCTGGCGGGCGCTGGTCGCCGAATGCCTCGATCCGCTGTTCCTGCGCTCGGTGAGCAAGCTTGGCAGTCCCGTGCACTTCATCTTCCTGGGGCTGGTCGTGCTTAACCTCGTCGGCGGTTTCCAGGCGCTTGGCACCCTGCTTTCAGTCGGCCTGATGATCCTTCCAGCCGCCGCCGCCCGCTTCTGGAGCCAGCGCGTCGGGCCGATGTGCGCGCTTGCCGTCGCAATAGGCTTTGCCGCCTGCGCCGCCGGCTTGCTCCTGTCCTATCATGCAGCGCTGCCGTCGGGCCCGGCAATCATCCTCTCGGCGGGTGCTGCCTATATTGCTTCCCTACTGGCGGGACCGCGCGGCGTGCTGCGTTCGCGCCTCGTCCATCATCGCCACAGAACCGCCTGACCGTTTCAAAGGAGTTGGCCATGCTGAAATCAATCCGTCGCGCCCTGGTATTGAGCGTTATAACATTAACAACCTTGACCGCTGGCCAAGCCTTTGCCGAGCCTCTTAAAGTCGTGGCCAGCTTTTCGATCATCGGTGATTTCGCCAAGAATGTCGGGGGCGATCGCGTTGATGTAACGACGCTGGTTGGTCCCGACGGCGATGCCCATGTCTATGAGCCGAGCCCGGCAGACGCGGTCTCCATGGCGTCCGCCAAGCTGGTTCTCGTCAACGGCCTGCATTTCGAAGGCTTCCTGCAGCGCCTAGTCGAGGCAAGTGCCAGCAAGGCAGCGATCGTCGAATTGACCAAGGGCATCACGCCAATCGACTTCAAGCCAGAATTTGCCGAGGCCGAAGCAGCCGAAGGTGGGCATGAAGGGCACAATCATGGCTCGACCGACCCGCATGCATTCCAGTCGATCGTGAACGCCAAGGTCTATGTGAAGAACATCGCCGACGCCTTCTGCAATGCCGACAGCGCCGGTTGCGACGCCTACAAGGCCAATGCCGCCGCCTATACCGAAAAGCTCGATGGCCTCGACAAGGAGGTGCGCGAAGCGATTGCCGCTATCCCCCAGGAAAAACGCGTCGTCATCACCTCGCATGACGCGTTCGGCTATTTCGAGCACGAATACGGCCTGACCTTCCTGGCTCCACAGGGACTTTCAACCGAATCCGAGCCGTCAGCCGCTGACGTCGCCAAGCTGGTCGAACAGGTGAAGCAGGACAAGGCTGCGGCGATCTTTGTCGAAAACATAACCAATCCACGCCTGATCGAGCAGATCTCGGTCGAGACGGGCATCAAGGTGGGCGGCACGCTCTATTCGGACGCTCTCTCGAAGGCGGATGGTCCGGCCCCTACCTACATCGACCTGATGCGCAACAACATCAAGCAGATCAAGGGCGCTATCCTCGGCAGCTGACGCACGATCCGAACCGAACGTCGGCGATGCAACAATCGCCGACTTTCCGATCGAGATTCTGTCTGACGAAAACAATGGATGGAGCGGAGCGCGATATCCCCTCACCGCATTCCGCTCTGAAACAACAGCCTTTTCGCCGATCTATCGACCGGCTTCGACTTCCCGGCGGAAGGCGTTCCCTTCCGCCCATTTTCGGTAAAAGTATGTTATTAAATAACATTACAGGAGAGTTTCATGAAACGCCTTTTGGTAGCAGCCTCGATCGCCGCACTTGCTGCGAGCATGGCCACGACCTCCTCCTTCGCCGAGGAAAAGACCGCATGGCGCCTGTTTGTCTCGGATCATGCAGAACCGGTCATCAACGTCGTCGATGCCCTCACCGGCAATAAGATCGAGACGCTGCTGCTGAAAGGACCGGCCTCGCTGTATCGCAGCGCCAGCGGCCGCACCGTCCTTGCGGTACAAGGCAAAGCGAACGCGGTTTCCGTCATCTCCACCGGCATCGCCTTCGAGGACCATGGCGACCACGGCGACATTGAAGTGACCTCACCCAAACTGACCGGAAGCGAGATCACCGGCACGAAGCCGTCGCATTTCGTCGAGCACGATGCCGAATTTGCCCTCTTCTTCGACGGAGAGGGTGTCGCGCGGATCGTTGACGAGAAAACCGCTCTGGATGGTGGGACGAGTACGCGCGAAGTGAAGACCGAGGCACCACATCACGGCGTTGCGGCTGTCTATGGTGATTATGTCTTGTTGTCGGAACCCAACAGGGAAAAACCCGATGAGTTGCCGGTCGGCATCCGTGTCACAGACCGCGCCGGCAAGCAGGTCGGCGACATCCACGCCTGTCCGGATCTGCACGGCGAGGCCACGTCGGGCAAACTCATGGCCTTTGCCTGCGCTACCGGTCTCCTGCTGGTTCGCGATGGCGATCAGGGCCCATCTGTAGAGCACATCCCCTACCCGACTAACCTACCAAATGGAAAAGCGACGACGCTGCTCGGCGGCAAGGGCCTGCAGTATTTCCTCGGCAACTACGGCGCCGACCGGCTGCTGCTGATCGACCCTTCAACGAAGGATTTGTTCCGGTCGGTCGACCTGCCGACACGCCGTGTGCATTTCGCGGTGGACCCCATACGGCCGCGTTTCGCATATGCCTTCACCGAGGACGGTCAACTCCATCAAGTCGACATCGTCGCGGGCAAGATCGCGCAATCCGTAAAGCTCACCGAGCCTTACTCGATGGACGGCCATTGGAGCGATCCACGCCCGCGCATCGCCGTTGCTGGCGATCGCATCGTCGTCACCGACCCGCTGAAGGCGCAACTCCATCTCGTCGATGCAACGAGCTTTGCGAAGACAGGCGACATCGCGCTCGCCGGCAAGCCCTTCAACATCGTCGCAGTCGGTGGCTCCGGCGAAACACACGCAACCGAATAGCCTCCTCCCAAGGCTAGCTGCTGCGCCGCTGCCGCCTGACGAAATCGACAAAGGCGCGCAGTGGCGCAGGCACATGCCTGCGCCCGGGATAGTAGAGAAACGGGCCGGGAAACGCTGGCAGCCAGTCGTCCAGCACGCTGACGAGACGACCTGCCTCGATGTCCGCCCGCACATAGTCCTCGAATGTCGCCCAGAAGCCGACGCCGTCGAGGCAGGCGCGCAGCTGCGATGTGATGTTGCTCGACAACAGCCTTGCTTCCGGCTCGATCTTTTCAAGCACGCCGTCACGCTCGAATTCCCACGGCAACTTCATTCCGCTCGGAAACTGCGTACGGATGCAGGGACGTCCAAGCAGGTCGCGCGGTTTCAGGATCGGCGGGCCTGCAGCCACGACGGAAGGCGTCGCCACCACGACATAGCGTTGTGGCGGGCTGAGCGGGACGGCAATCATGTCTTGCGCCAGACTTTCTCCCCAGCGCACGCCTGCATCGAACCCCGCTGACACGATGTCGATGAAAGCCGTTTCGGCAACAATCTCCGCTCGTATGCGGGGAAATGCGCCGAGAAACGGACCGAGAAGGGGCGCAAGGACAAGATCGATCGCAGGCTGGGGAGCGTTGATTCGCAGCGTTCCACCTGGGCTATCGCTGTCCGACTGCAAATGATCGACCGCCAACGTGATGTCGGCGAGCGCCGGGGCCAGCCGTTCCAGTAGCCGCATGCCGGCTTCGGTCGGCGCGACACTGCGCGTGGTACGATTCAGCAACCGCAGATCGAGTGCCGCCTCGAGATCGCGTACCTGCTGGCTGAGTGTCGAGGCTGACACCCCGCGTTCTACCGCGGCTGCCCGGAAGTTGCGGCGGCGGGCGACGGCGGCAAAAGCGGCGAGCAGGTTGAGGTCGATCGGCATTGTACGAAAATCCGCACAGTCCATTTTGAAAACACTATCTTATCGCACAGTTCAGCATGCGCCATCTTTGCGGGCAAGCCCGATCATCGGCTCAACGCAAAAGGAATGGCCATGCGCGAACATACTCTTGGAAAGAACGGACCCATCGTTTCCCGCCTGGGACTTGGCTGCATGGGCATGTCGGATCTCTATGGTCCGGCGGACCGAGTGGAAAGCCTGGCGACATTGCACGCCGCACTGGATACCGGCATCACACTGCTCGACACCGGCGATTTTTACGGCATGGGTCACAATGAAATGCTGATTGCCGAGGCACTGGCCACGCGCAGCAACGGCAAGGTGGCGCTCAGCGTCAAATTCGGTGCGCAGCGCGGTCCCGACGGAGGTTGGCTTGGTTTCGATACCCGGCCGAATGCGGTCAAGACTGCAGCTGCCTATAGCCTGAAGCGGCTGGGCGTCGAAGCAATCGACATTTACCGACCGGCACGGCTCGACCCGAATGTACCGATCGAGGAAACGATCGGCGCCATCGCCGACCTCGTCAAGGCAGGCTATGTCAAGCATATCGGCTTGTCGGAGGTTGGCTCCGAAACCATTCGCCGCGCCGCCGCCGTGCATCCGATTGCCGACCTGCAGATCGAGTGCTCGCTGCTGTCGCGTGGCATCGAGGATGGCATTCTCGACACGTGTCGCGAGCTCGGCATCGGCATAACCGCATACGGCGTGCTGTCGCGCGGTCTGATCAGCGGCCACTGGGACAGGTCCAGGGCGACGATCGGAACCGACTTCCGCAGCCATAGCCCGCGTTTCCAGGGCAACAATCTCGATCGCAACCTCACGCTGGTTGATGCGCTGCGCAGGGTTGCGGAAACGCGCGGTGCCAGCGTCGCCCAGATCGCGATCGCGTGGGTGCTGGCACAAGGAAACGATATCGTGCCTTTGATCGGCGCACGCCGTCGGGATCGTCTGGCGGAAGCACTCGGTGCACTCGATCTTGTTCTTTCTGCCAGCGACGTCGCCGCCATCGAAGCTGCGGCACCCAAAGGTGCGGCAGCTGGACAGCGCTATGCCGAACATCAAATGGCGACGCTGGATAGCGAACGGGCAGCTTAGTTCGCCTGGGGACAGCGCCGGCTGGAGATCGGCGCTGTCCCAACAGGCTAAGGTTGCAGCCCGGCGCGCGGGATGGCATGACAGGTGAAACATCCCATCCCGCCCCCGGAGCCACCCAATGAACATCCGTCAGATTTCCGACGCCTATTCCGTCTCGCCGCAGATCAGCGCAGAGGACGTCGCGGCGATCAAGGCTGCCGGCTTCAAGAGCGTGATCTGCAACCGCCCCGACAATGAGGACCCCGGCCAGCCGAGCGCCGGCGAGATCAAGGCCGCAGTCGAGGCCGCGGGGCTTGAATTCCGCTGGGTACCGGTCATCAGCGGCCAGATGACGGCACAGAATGTCGACGACCAGGCCGAAGCGCTGGACGCCTTGCCCGGACCGATTTTCGCCTATTGCCGTTCCGGCACACGCTGTACGAACCTTTACGCCGCCGTGCAGCAATTGAAGGGCTGATACCCAAACCAGATTGTATTGCAGTCCCAGCCCATCTGACTGTCACGCTTGTAGGCCTCCATTCCAGGCCGTCTACACCTGAACGCCCGCATCCCAGGCGCCTGAAGAGGTGGGGTTTCGCCCAGGTCAGGCTGCGGGATGTTGCTTCAGCGGGTGCGCGACAGTGCCCTGTTCATTGCGAAGAGCACTCCGACAAAAGCGAAGACGAGAATCGCGAGGGCGACCAGGGGAAACGCGCCTGTACCGGTGCGGTCGAGCATGACACCCCCAATGACCCCGCCAGCCGCAACTGCCGTGTTCCAGCCGGTGGTGTACATGGCCTGGGCCACGTCAACAGAATTGCCGGCGAAGCGAGACAAAGCTGTCTGAGTGATCGTGGCGAAACCGCCGACGGCCAGCCCCCAGACAACAACAATGAGATATATCATCTGGACAACATCACCCCAGAAGTCGAGCAGCACAGCAGCGACCGCGAAGGTCAGGACACTTGCCAACGCAAGGGATTGGAGGCGTCGATCCACAAGAGCGCCCACGACCCACAAGCCCGCGATGGACCCGAGGCCGAAAATGAACAGGATGACATCCACGTTCGCCGACAGGCCGGCGGGTTGAAGCAAGGGTTCGATGTAGATGTAAAGAATGTTGTGGGCGACGACGAAGGTGAAGACCACGAACAAGACGGCCCGGATGCCGGTCGTCAGAAACACGCCGATCAGTGACTGCCGCTGTTCCCTCGTCTGGCCAGGAAAATCCGGCACGACAGCGATTACCCATACGATCAGCGCCAGCGATAGAACGGTCATCAAGCCAAAGGCGCCCTGCCAGCCGATGATCCGCCCGAGCAATGCTCCAAGCGGAACGCCGAGCACCAGCGCAATAACCGCGCCAGCGCCCGAGATCGCAATCGCCCGCCCGCTCAAATGGAATGGCGACATGCGGACCGCATACCCAGCCAGCAGTGACCAGACAATGCCACCGAAGACGCCCGCGAAGAAACGGGCCACCATTGAAATGGTATAATCATCGGACATCGCCGTGACGAGGTTGACGACGGCGAAGCCGAAAATTGCAATGAGCAGAAGAGGACGCCGCTGCATCCCCTGCGTCAGAGAGGTAACGGGAATGGCAGCGACAAGCGCGCCCACCGCGTAGGCGGTGATGAACTGACCCGCCAGGCTTTCGGACACGTTCAGGCCTTGCGCGATAGACGAAAGCAGGCCGGCAGGCATGATTTCGGTCAGAAGTGTGATGAAGGCGGCTGTCGCAAGTGCGAGCAGCCCGCCGAGCGGCAGACTTTGCGGCGATGCCGCAGAAGTATCGCGACCGGCAGCGCCAGCGTTCGATGTCGACGTCGATGTCATTGAGCAAACTCTTCCGGTGTTGTGCAAGACAGCGCCCACCTCCGCATCCGGACGACACGGATGAAGCGGCCCGCCTTTCTCCGCGTGGCAAGATAGGCGCTTCATGACTCAGGAAAAATCGGATACAATTCCTATCACTTATGAATATTTGTCGTGGCGATGGACCGGCTCGGGGCGTTAAGCGCATTTATGGAAGCGGCAGATGCCGGAGGGTTCACCGAAGCCGGTCGCCGTCTCGGCCTGTCTGCCTCCGCTGTCAGCAAGGCCGTGATGCGGCTTGAGGAACGGCTGCGCACACGGCTTTTTCACCGCTCCACGCGCAGCATCACGCTCACTCCGGAAGGGCGTCTGTTTCTGGAGCGGTGCCGGCGGATCGCGGCGGAGATGGAGGCAGCGGAACTCGACCTTGCACAGCTTCACGATGCTCCACGTGGCAAGCTGAAGTTCAGCCTGCCGTCGGCAGGCATGCCGTTCATGGAGCAACTGGCCGAATTCCAGAAGCGCTATCCCGACATCGAGCTCGACATGGACTGTTCAGATCGGCTGGTGGATGTGATCGACGAGGGGTTCGACGCGGTGCTGCGAACGGGCGATGGTTCGGATTCACGCCTCATGTCGCGTGTCATTGGCACTTACAGCCAGATGATCGTCGGAGCGCCCGACTATCTGGAGCGGCGCGGAACTCCCATGACGCCTGACGACCTAAGCCAGCATAGCTGCATCATGTACCGATCGCTGGTCTCGGGGAAACTCCTGTCCTGGCGTGTCGTTTACGATGAAGAGCCGGTCGACCTCCCTCTGTCGCCTGCAACGGTCGCCAATGCACTGGAGCCGCAACTTGCCTTTGCGCGCCAGGGTGTCGGACTCGCCTGCCTGCCGGATTTCACCGTGCGGGACGACATCGACAGTGGCAAGCTGGTAGCGGTGCTCGATCGCTATCTCACGGGAAGAACCACGTTCCGCGTGCTATGGCCGTCGAGCCGCCATCTGTCCCCGAAAGTTCGCGTCTTCGTGGATTTCGTTGCCGAGAACCTGCTATCGAAGCGATGAAAGCGGAGAGTGTTCGCACTTTTTCAGGAATGTGATTGCGCAACTCCTCGCACTTACTTCTCCGCAATGCGGATACTCCCCCGTGAAACCCCGATCCGTTGCGCGTGAACAGCAGGAGGTCAGTTGAGTGGGGTCGACCTGCCCATTTTTGTGCGAGCGTGAGCAGATTTCGTAACGAAGCGCTGCGATTTTGCAGCAACCTGACGGTGGAAATTCAACCGGCTCCGGCTCATCAGTGATTGGCAGAAACACAACTGCCGTTGTCGGGAGAGCCGGCTCGCGGCTCTGTTGGGTCAGATCGGCAGCGCACCGGTCTCCTTCAGCGTCTCCAGCACGATCGCCGTTTTTACATGCTGCACGGATTCGTGCGGCAACAGCTCATTGTTGACGAATTCCGACAATGATTTCAGGTCAGGCGTGACGACTTTGAGGATGTAATCCATCTCGCCGGTCAGCGCGTGCGCTTCCTGCACTTCCGGCAGGCGCTTGACCAGTTCCGCGAAGCGACGGGCGTTGTCACGGTTATGCGTGGCAAGCGTCACGGTGATCACATTGACCAGCGAGAATCCCAACTTGTCGCGATCGAGCACCGCCTGGTAATTGCGGATGTAGCCCTCTTCTTCCAGCCGCTGGCGCCGGCGCGAACATTGCGAAGCCGAGAGGTTCACACGTTCAGACAAGTCGTTGTTCGTAAGCCGCGCGTCGCCCTGCAAAAGGGCCAATATCTTGCGGTCAAACTGATCAATGCGCGCGCCCTCTGCCATCTTGTCCTCATTTATGCACGAAATGCGCACATTATGATGGAGGCGGATACCCGAATGCAAGCACCGTGCGGGCCATCAGGCATATACTCGGCGCAACTGGAGACAAACCGGAGGATTTGCCATGGGTCCCTTCCCGCACGACGCACCGCCCGCCACCATCAGCGAAGCCAATCCCGCCGGTACCGATGGTTTCGAGTTTGTCGAATTCGCCCACCCGGAGCCCGAGAAGCTCGCCGAGCTGTTCGCCCGCATGGGCTACACCGAGGTTGCCAGGCATAAGACCAAAAAGATCTCGGTCTGGCGCCAGGGCGACATCAACTACATTCTCAACGCCGAACCGGGCTCTCACGCCATGAAGTTCGTCGATGAGCACGGCCCATGCGCACCATCGATGGCATGGCGCGTGGTCGATGCCAGGCATGCTTTCGAACACGCCATTTCCAAGGGCGCCAAGCCCTATGAAGGCACCGACAAGGCACTCGATGTTCCCGCCATTGTCGGCATCGGCGGTTCACTGCTTTACTTTGTCGAGAATTACGGCGCCAAGGGCTCGACCTACGACGCAGAATTCGACTGGGTCGGCGCGCGCAACCCGAAGCCAGCCGGCGTCGGATTCTATTTCCTCGACCATCTCACCCACAATGTCTATCGCGGCAACATGGACAAGTGGTGGGATTTTTACCGCGACCTGTTCGGGTTCAAGCAGATCCACTTCTTCGACATCGACGGCAAGATCACCGGCCTCGTCAGCCGCGCCATCACCTCGCCCTGCGGCAAGATCCGCATTCCGCTGAACGAATCCAAGGACGATACCAGCCAGATCGCCGAGTACCTGAGGAAGTACAAGGGCGAAGGCATCCAGCATATCGCGGTCGGCACCGACGACATCTATGCCGGCACCGACAGGCTGGCCGACAACGGGCTGAAATTCATGCCGGGCCCGCCGGACACCTATTACGAGATGTCGCATGGCCGTGTGAACGGCCATGACGAGCCGATCGAGAGCATGAAGAAACACGGCATCCTCATCGACGGCGAAGGCGTGTTGAATGGCGGCATGACCAAGATCCTGCTGCAGATCTTCTCCAAGACCGTGATCGGCCCGATCTTCTTCGAATTTATCCAGCGCAAGGGAGACGAGGGGTTCGGTGAAGGCAACTTCCGCGCGCTGTTCGAATCGATCGAGCAGGACCAGATCAAGCGCGGCGTGCTGAAGGTCCAGGCTGCCGAATAGGCCGGTCGACAAACCGGTTCAAAGGTCGAGCGTCAGAGTCCCAGGCGCTCGACCTCCTTTTTCCTGAGTTTGATATCGTAGTCGAGCAGGAACTCGTCGAGTTGCGGCGGCTTGACCGACGTATCCGACAGCATGGCGTGTACCTGCCCGCGATGATGAATCTGGTGCAGGAACAGGTGCGCCAGCAGGTCGCCGATACGCTCCGGAATGATGCCGTCGTCGCCCCTGTCGGTCGGCACGCGCCGATCAAGGTCGGATTTGGTCAGGCCTTCGCAAAACGACAAAAGCCGCCGATCGGTCTCGGCCTGGACGGCAGCCAATCGGTCAGGCATCTCGAAATCCGCCCAGCCGTCAAAGACAGCGAGCCCGACTCCACCTTCTTCCACCATGTCGAGATAATAGAGATCGACCGACAGGACATGGTTCAGCGTCGCCTTGATCGACGGAAAGAAGCTGGCGCGCTCGGCTTCGAATTCGCCCGGCTTCAGCGCCGTCACAGCCCGATAGAGGCGGTCGTTGGACCACAGATTGTTGCCAGCCATGCGGCGAAGGTGATCGAGCAGCTGCATCGCTATTTGGCCGACAGCTCGCTGTTTACACGCTGCTGTATCTTCGACTGCATGTCCTGCATCGTCGTACCGAACCCCGCGAAATATGCCGCGTTGAACGACTTCAGCTTGCCCATGATCGAAACAGCCTCGGGCGTGCTGTTGAACTTGATCAGGGCTTCAAGTTCCTCGACCGTATAGGTCTGGCTCGCAGCCTGGATCATTGCCTTTTCCATCTGCGGCCTGACGGCGGAAACTTCTTCGCTGACGATTTTCGCCAGCTGGTCACGCTTGTCCTGCGGCAAGGCATCGCCGCCCATCGCAGCCATCATCGGGTTGACGAAGTCCGGCCCAAGGATGGAATCCAGCATGTTCTGCAAGGCTGGAAGTTTCATATAGCGCTCGGCCAGCACAGCCGTTTCCTGCTGCGCCAGCGCGGGTGTCAGGCTGAGAAGCAGAACCGCAACTGCCGGTAAGATCCGATTGCGCATTCTGCTCCCCCGCCGGTCAGTGTTGGTATTTTTCCACCTTCTGCTCGATGGCGCCGAAGATCGAATGTCCAGCCTTGTCCTTCATCTCGATGCGCACTGTGTCGCCGAAACGCAGGAACGGGGTTTTCGCCTCACCGCTCTCGATGGTCTCGATCATACGCTGTTCCGCAATGCAGGAATAGCCGGAGCCGCCTTCGGCGACAGGCTTGCCCGGACCACCGTCCTTCTTGTTGGAGATCGTGCCGGAACCAATGATGGTCCCCGCTGAAAGTGGGCGGCTCTTGGCCGCGTGCGCGATCAGGGCCGGGAAATCGAATGTCATGTCGATGCCGGCATTGGCGCGCCCGAACGGCTTTCCGTTGAGATCGACACAAAGCGGAAGGTGCAGCTTGCCGCCGTCCCAGGCATCGCCGAGTTCATCCGGCGTGACCGTCACCGGCGAAAACGCCGAGGACGGTTTCGACTGGAAGAAACCGAAGCCCTTGGCGAGTTCCGGCGCCGTCAGCGCGCGCAGCGTGACGTCATTGACCAGCATGACAAGGCGGATCGCCTCGCGCGCCTGGTCCCTGTCTGCCCCCATCGGCACATCGTCGACGATGACGGCAACCTCGGCTTCGAGGTCGATACCCCAGGCCTCGTCAGCCATGCGGATCGGATCGCGCGGCGGGACGAACGCGTCCGACCCGCCCTGGTACATCAACGGGTCGGTCCAGAAGCTTGCCGGCATTTCGGCGTTGCGTGCCTTGCGTACCAGTTCGACGTGATTGACGTAGGCCGAACCGTCGGCCCACTGGTACGCGCGCGGCAGCGGCGAATGAGCGTCGTGCTCATGGAAGCGCTCCGAAGGCACCGAGCCATGCTCAAGCGATTCCGACAGCGCCGCCAGATGCGGGGCGATGCGGCGCCAGTCGTCGAGTGCCGCCTGCAGTGTCGGCGCCAGAAACGAAGCGTCGGTCAGGCGCGTCAAATCCCGGGATACGACGACAAGCTTTCCGTCGCGTGTCCCGTTCTTCAAGGTGGCAAGCTTCATTCAGTTCCCCTTATCGTTCCATGAAGACTTTGAACCCACCATAGATCAGCCGGTTCATATAGGCAGGCATATTTTGCATGCCAGGCTGCAGACGGGGGTCCGCCATCACTTTCCCCATCACCTCGTCGCGATGTTCGCGCGATTTGTAGGTGACGTAGGAAAACACAATTGTGTCTCCTGCTTCCTTCTTCACTGCAAGCGGGAAAGAGGTGTCCTGGCCATCCGGTACATCATCGGCTTCGGCTTCGACGTAGGACAGCGCGCCGTGCTCCATCCAGACCGTGGCGGCAAGATCGACGTTCTTCCGATATTCCTCCCACTCCGCCTGCGGCACCGGCAGAACAAAGCCATCGACATAGGTCATGATCCATCTCCTCTAAGGGTCTGACGACCATAGGACGAATGAACTTTGCCCCCTCCGACATCTATTCGTAATATTTACCCGCGTAGATTATCTTTGCCGCTACTCGCCATGGATTTGAATCTACCAAAGGCCCATCCTCGCGATCTTTCCAGTCTTCGGCCCACCCCACCGCAGCCTCTAGAAAATTCTCGATCGAGACGTTCTCCCATGCATTGGCACCGGGACCATGGGGCGATGGTGGATTCAACCGATCTTTAGCGGCAGCGTCCGTTCGATCGTCGCGCAGGGCTGCCAGAAACGCCACAAAGCTTGGCAGATCTGTCACCTTTTCGAGCAGTGCGTCCGCCAAAACGGACGTTGGGGCAAGATGGCTCTCGACTCGATGGTCACTTGTGGCCACGTTCTAACTCCAGTCCCCTTCCGGCGTGCCGTTGAAGCGTTTCTTCAGGTCCTTCCAGCAATCGATGTAGTCTTCCTGCAGGGTCGGCAGTTCCGCACCATAGCGACTCAACATCTGCGGGAAGCGCGTCTCGAACATAAACGCCATGGTGTGGTCGAGCTTCACCGGTTTCAAGTCAGCCTTCGATGCTTTTTCGAAACCGGGAGCATCCGGGCCGTGCGCCAGCATCATGTTGTGCAGGCTCATGCCTCCCGGAACGAAGCCCTCTTCCTTGGCATCGTACTGGCCATGGATCAGGCCCATGAACTCGCTCATGATGTTGCGGTGATACCAGGGCGGACGGAAGGTGTTCTCCGCCACCAGCCACCGCGGCGGGAAGATGACGAAGTCGACATTGGCGGTGCCTTCTTCGCCGCTCGGCGCCGTCAGCACCGTGAAGATCGACGGATCCGGATGGTCGAACAGAATCGCTCCCACCGGTGAAAATGTAGCGAGATCATACTTATACGGCGCATAATTACCGTGCCACGCGACGACGTCGAGCGGCGAATGGCCAAGTTCCGTGACGTGGAACGAACCACACCACTTGACGACCATCCGGCAGGGCTTTTCCTTCTCTTCGAACCAGGCGCAGGGCGTCTTGAAGTCACGCGGATTGGCCAGGCAGTTGGCGCCGATCGGGCCGCGGTCGGGCATGGTGAACTTGGCGCCGTAGTTCTCGCAGATATAACCCCGCACCTCCGGATCGAGCAGTTCGACCTTGAACACCAGCCCGCGTGGCAGGACGCAGATCTCGCCCGGCCGCATCTCGATGACGCCCATCTCGGTGACGAAATTCAGCCGGCCGACCTGCGGCACCACCAGCATCTCGCCGTCGGCATTGAAGAAATGATCATCGACCATGGACGTGTTGGCGACATAGATGTGCGCCGCCATGCCACTTTGCCCGAGGGCATCGCCGGCCGTCGTCATGGTGCGGATGCCGGCGATGAAATCCGTCGGCTCCTTCGGCATCGGTGTCGGATTCCAGCGATACTGGCCAAGCGCCAGTTCATGGTCGCCTACATTGGGAGCGGTCTTCCAGAACGGATAGCTCGCGGCCTTGAAGCGTCCGGTGTGCTTGACGCTCGGCCGGATCCGATAAAGCCAGGAGCGCTCATTCGTGCCGCGCGGCGCGGTGAAGGGCGAGCCCGACAATTGCTCGGCATAAAGCCCATAGGCCGGCCGCTGCGGTGAGTTGCGCCCCTGCGGCAGCGAACCCGGCAGCGTCTCGGTTTCGAAATCATTGCCGAAGCCCGGCATGTAGGAAAAGGCCAAGGCATCCTCCCTTGATTGACCAAACTGGTTACATCTGTAACCATCGAAAATGTAACTATCAACGGTTCGGCTACTGCCGTTGAAGCTCAACCGGAATGAGCACCCATGGCAAGCCAAGACGACGTCCTTGAACTGGAAACTTTCCTGCCTTACCGGCTCTATCATCTGGCCGATCTGGTCAGCCGCGAGTTCGCGCGCGTCTACAAGGACCGCCTTGGCCTGACACGCCCGGAATGGCGCACCCTGTCGGGGCTTGGTCAGTACGGGACGATGACCGCCAAGGAGCTTGGCGAGCAGTCCGCGATGCACAAGACCAAGGTCTCGCGTGCCGTGGCCGAGCTGGAGCGGCGACGCTGGCTGATCCGCACGCCGGACGAGAAGGACCGGCGCATCGAACACCTGACCCTGACCAAGGCGGGCCTTGCTGCCTATCGCGGCATGGTGCCGTTGGCAAAGGCGTTCGAACGGGAGTTGCTGTCACGGATCAAACAATCTGGGCAGGGAGCGCTGACCGCGGCCCTGGACGCAATTGAAGCCGCCTTGTCCCTCACTCCATCCGGCGCGGATAGTGGAGGCGCGGCGGCAGGCGGTGATGGACGACGCCGAGCCCGACCAGACTGATGGAGCCGATCAGGATCGTGCCGAACAGCGAAGCGCTTTGCAGCGGCGCAGCGAGCGCGATCAGCGGCACCGCGCCTGCGGGTGGATGGGTGACGCGCAGCATCGACATCAGGGCGATTGCAACACCGACAGCCAAGGCTGCCACCGTCCAGCTCCCCGGGAGCGCCAGGGCAGCCGTGACACCCACGACCGTCGCCAGAAGATAACCGCCGAACACATTGGCCGGCTGCGCCAGCGGGCTGGCCGGCTGGCCAAAGATCAACACCGCCGTGGCGCCCAGCGGCGCCAGCAGCAGCGGCAGGTCGGTGAGCGCGGCAAGGCCGCCAACCGCGCCAATGCCGATGACGGCGCCCAGGCCGGACTTTGCGTGCGAAAGCGGATGGCTGGATGGCTCATGGCGTGCGGTGAAGGAGCGGATATGGCGGCGCATCGTCGGATTCCGGCTCCTGCACATCACCCCGAGCATCATTCGATCCTCGGGGCGAGAGCTTGCACGATAAAGTTGCCTGCTTTAGCAAAAGAGCTCACAGCACGGCAACAAAACTTATTCGAAAATTTCAACTGGTAAGAAAAAAATTTTCCTACCAGTCCATCACCACCTTGCCGGAATTGCCACTGCGCATTGCATCGAAGCCAGCCTGATAGTCATCGATGCCGATACGGTGGGTGATCAGTCCACTGACATCCAGCGGCCCCTGCACCAGCGCGATCATCTTGTACCAGGTCTCGAACATCTCGCGACCATAGATGCCCTTGAGATGCAGCATCTTGAAGATGACCTTGTTCCAATCGATCTCGAAGCCGGTCGGCGCGATGCCGAGAATGGCGATCTTGCCGCCATTGTTCATGGTGTCGATCATGTCGCGGAAGGCAACGGCCGAACCGGACATCTCCAGCCCGACGTCAAAACCCTCGGTCATGCCTTCGTCATGCATGACATCGCGCAGTTTCTCCTTCGAGGCGTCAACGACATGGCGCACCCCCATCTTCCTGGCCAGCGCCAGCCGGGTCGGGTTGATGTCTGTAATCACGACCTTGCGCGCCCCGACACATTGCGCCACCAGCGCCCCCATGATGCCGATCGGCCCGGCCCCGGTCACCAGCACGTCCTCGCCGACCAGGTCGAATGACAGCGCGGTATGAACCGCATTGCCGAGCGGATCGAAGATCGCGGCGATCTCGTCGGGAATGTCATCCGGGATCGGCACGACATTGTGCTGCGGAATGGCGACATATTCGCCGAACGAGCCAGGCCGGTTGACGCCGACACCAAGGGTGTTGCGGCACAGATGGCCCCTGCCCGCCCGGCAATTGCGGCAATGGCCGCAGACGATGTGGCCTTCGCCTGATACGCGCTGGCCGACCTTGTATTCGGTAACGGCGGAACCGACATCGGCGATGGTGCCGACGAATTCATGTCCCGTCACCATCGGCACAGGCACCGTCTTCTGGGCCCACTGGTCCCAGTTGTAGATATGGACGTCCGTGCCGCAGATCGCCGACTTCTTGACCTTGATCAGCACGTCGTTGGGGCCGATCTCGGGAACCGGTACGCGCTCCATCCAGATTCCCGGCTCGGCTTTTGCCTTCACCAGCGCGCGCATCATATTGGACATATAACTTCCCTTGGTGTTGACGGGCCGAACAACCGGGCCTCAGCCTTGATCAATTCGGATCTGTGAAGACGTCCAGACGAAATTCCATCTTACCACCCTGCAATCTCTTTGCTGCGCAAACTGAATGCAGGAAAAAATACTGTACACGCGCATCATCATCGTCAGCCCAAAGATTGCGTATGGCGATCTCCACGGCCTCGCGATCCGTCGGGTCAATTCCTTTGGCACAAAACCAGCACTCCTGGCCCGGCCCTGCGCTCACTTCAGCAGACCCAATTCCCTTCCAATCTCGGCAAATGCCGCGACCGCGCGATCGATATCGGCCTTGGAATGCGCTGCCGACATCTGCGTGCGGATGCGCGCCTGTCCCTTGGGCACGACGGGGAACGAAAAGCCGACGACGTAGATGCCGCGCTCCAGCATCTTGCTGGCCATATGTTGTGCCAGCGTCGCATCGCCAAGCATCACCGGGATGATCGGATGGTCGGCACCGGCAAGCGTGAAACCAAGCTTGCTCATCGAGGAGCGGAAATGCGACGCATTCGCGTAGAGCTTTTCGCGCAGCGCATCACCCTTGTCGATGATGTCGAAAACCTTGAGCGACGCAGCTGCGATCGCGGGCATCAACGTGTTGGAGAACAGATAGGGCCGCGAACGCTGGCGCAGCCAGTCCACCACCTGCCGCTTGCCGGACGTATAGCCGCCGGAGGCGCCGCCCAGTGCCTTGCCGAGCGTGCCGGTGATGATGTCCACCCGCCCCTCAACGCCACAGTGCTCCGCTGAGCCGCGGCCATGCTTGCCGACGAAGCCCACGGCATGGCTGTCGTCGACCATGACCATCGCGCCATATTTCTCGGCGAGATCGCAGACCCCCTGCAGATTGGCGATGATGCCATCCATCGAGAAGACGCCGTCGGTGGCGATCAGCTTGAAACGGCTGCCTTCGGCTTTCTTCAGCTCCTCCTCAAGCGCCGCCATGTCGTTGTTGGCATAACGGAACCGCTTTGCCTTGGAGAGGCGCACCCCATCGATGATCGAAGCATGGTTGAGCGCGTCCGAAATCACCGCGTCTTCCTCGCCGAGCAGCGTCTCGAACAGGCCGCCATTCGCATCGAAGCAGGAGCCGTAGAGGATGGTGTCTTCCAGGCCCAGAAAGGACGAGATTTTGGCTTCTAGCTGCTTGTGCTCTTCCTGGGTGCCGCAGATGAAACGAACCGAGGCCATGCCGTAGCCATAACGGTCCAGCGCCGTCTGCGCCGACGCGCGCAGCTCCGCATTGTCTGCGAGGCCGAGATAGTTGTTGGCGCAGAAATTCAGCACCTTCTCGCCAGCCACTTCGATCTCGGCCGACTGCATGGACGAGATGACCCGCTCGGACTTGTAGAGCCCCGCCGTCTTCAGGCCGGCCAATTCGGTGTCGAGATGAGCGAGAAAGCTGTGGGTCATGGACGACGGTCTCCCTGAGGCCGGCAAGGCATACTGCGACGCGCAGGCCGGAAGCTAGCATAAAAACGACCGGCGCAACTGCCGTTTCCTTCGCGGCACACCCCGTTTGAGATCGCTAGCATGGCGGCGCAATCGTACCAAGACGCGCCAGCGGAGCCCTGCATGACCATCGCCTCGATCACCCTTTACCGGCAGTGGCAGCCGTTCCGGGACGGCACCTACACCTGCTCCGGCGGGCGCAGTGCTGAAGGGTTTGATTCGACCATCGTCGAGATCGCCAGCCGCGACGGCAGCAAGGGTTATGGCGAGATGGCGCCGCTGGGTTCCTTCTATGATCCGGCCTTTGCCGAAGGCGCGCGTGCTGCCATGCGCGAACTGGCGCCACGGCTGATCGGCGAGCAAGCCTCCGGCATCGAGACTCTCAACCGCCGCATGGATCTCCTGCTCAAAGGCCATCCCTATGCCAAGGCCGCAATCGACATGGCGCTTTGGGATCTCGCCGGCAAACGCAATGGTCTTACTTTGGCTGCCATGTCCGGCGGCGCGGAAGGCAGCACTATCCCGCTCTACCGTTCTCTGGCGCAGGAAAGCCCTGATGCCATGGCCGCGCGGGCCAGGAAATACAGCGCCGAAGGTTACCACCGGCTGCAGGTCAAGGTCGGCCTCGAGGTCAATGACGATATCGCGCGCCTCGAGGCCGTGCGCGCCGCCGTGCCCTCGGGCACGGTGTTGTTCTGTGATGCCAACGGCAGTTGGGGAACCGCCGAGACCCGACGGTTCCTGCAGGCGACACGTGCGCTCGACTACACGCTGGAACAGCCTTGCGCGAGCTATGAGGAAAATCTCGCCATCCGCTCGGCTTGCGACCGGCCACTCGTCCTCGACGAGACGATAGACGGCGCCGACGCCTTGCTGCGCGCCATCGCCGACGGACTGGTTGACGGCATCACCATCAAGCTGGCCCGCGTCGGCGGACTGACCAAGGCCAAGCTGGTCCGCGACATTGCCATTGCCAGAAATCTGAAGATCACGATCGAGGATACCGGCGGCGCGCAGATCGACACCGCCGCCTATTGCGGGCTGCTGCTGTCGACGCCGGAATTGCTGCGTCAGCACACGGTGGATTTCCACAACTGGGTCACCGTTGCCAACGGCACGGCAGATTTCACCATAGTCAACGGCAGCATAACCCCGCCAAATGGCCTCGGTCTTGGCGTTGACGTCGATCCGGCCATGTTCGGCGAGCCGATCTTCCGCAGCTGACCTGGTTCATTCGAGACTGGCTTGCACGGCCTCTTGGGGGTAGAGCCTGTTCCAAAGGAGCTCCCCCATGACGACGACGGAAAACCTGACCCAGCTTGGCACCAAGGTGGAGACGCCGGATAGTCCTGACCAGGCCGTGCTGGAAACTGTGCCCTTCGCACACGGCGACGGCCCGCCCGCGATCGTGCGCTTCACCTGCCCCGAATTCACCTCTCTTTGCCCGGTGACCGGCCAGCCGGATTTCGCGCATATCGTCATCGACTATGCGCCGGACTCGCTTCTGGTCGAATCCAAGTCGCTGAAGCTGTTTCTCACCTCTTTCCGCAACCATGGTGCCTTCCATGAGGACTGCACCGTGATGATCGCACGACGTATCGTGGCAGCCACCCAGCCGTTATGGCTGCGCATCGGCGGCTACTGGTATCCGCGCGGCGGCATTCCGATCGACGTGTTCTGGCAGACCGGCGAGCCGCCCAAGGGCGCGTGGCTGCCCGACGCTGGGGTGGCCCCCTACCGCGGCAGGGGCTGACTGCGGTTTTTACCAGAGAAAGGCCCGTGGGATGGACCTCAGGAATTCATCCGCTCGCCGGCAGCCTGCCAGTTGATGCGCTCCGACAAGACGGCCTCGATATGCTCTGCCTTGCGGTTCTCGTAGTCGAGATAATAGGCATGCTCCCATAGATCGACGCCGACGAGCGGCTTCAAGCCATCCTGCAGTGGATTGCCGGCATCCTGATAGCCCTTGATGGCCAACTTGCCGTCATCGGCGACCAGCCAGACCCAGCCCGTGCCGAACACCGTGTCGCTTTCCTTGACTATGGCTTTGAACAGGCCCTTTTCGTCGCCGAAGTCGCGCTTGACCGCCTCAGCGAAGGCACCGGTCGGCATGGCCGGTCCCCCCTGGAATTGTTGCCAGTAGAAGACATGGTTCCAGGCCTGGCCGGCCTGGTTGAAGATCTTGTCCTTGCCGTCCTTCTTGGCCGCCACCACGACCTTTTCGAGCGTCAGATCGGCGTAGGGAGTGCCCGGCACCAGCTGGTTCAGCTTGTCGAAATAAGCCTTGTGGTGCTTGCCGTAGTGAAGTCCCACCGTGCGAGCCGATATCTGCGGGGCTAACGCGTTTTCGTCATAAGGCAGGGGTGGCTGCTCGAATGGATTTGCTGCGCGCAGGATAGAGGGGCGTGCCAGCGTTGCAGCGGCAGTGCCTGCGGCAAGCAGAAGGACGGAACGGCGTGTCGCAATCATCGTCTCGGCTCCTTGTTGAGATCAGCATGCCCAACGCGCAGCCGGTGTGGTCGTTCCGTGACAAACGCCCCAACCAGGACTTGAATCAGCGATCGAAAGCTCTGGTCGGCATCACTCGCACTGATATTGGCTGAGCGCCCACTCGCCGGTAACCGACAAAAGGTCGGTCATCTTCCAGGCACCGTCGACCTTCTTCAGCTTCCACTCCAACCGATGAGGATCGCTGCCGTCGACGAAGGCGACCACGACGCGCGCCTCGTCGCCATTGATCGATTCCAGCGATTTGAAGGTCTTTTCAAGCATCGCCTTGTCGTATGGGACCTGATCGAGCGGCATGTTCTGGTCGAGGCAATCACCTTGCCCCGATTTTTTCAGGACTTCATTCTTCTCGAGCACCGTCCTGGCCGGATCGGCGAAGCGGCTGCGATCGGCCAAAGCCAGATCCGCGCCGTCGACGTAAAACGATCGGACCTGCGCCGTGGGAGAATCCGGAGCGGGAGCCGTAGCCAGGTTCGACGCGCTCGGTGCCGCCCCGGCGGGCGCCGTCGGTGTCTTGGCGCCGAGCAGCCCTTCTGCGTGGGCATAGCCGACCGTCCCGGTGGCGAGAACACCGGCGAACAGCAAAGGCAAGAAAAATTGTTCGGCCACCATCGCCCTAGTCTGCTTCTTCTCCGCCCGAACAACCCAGTTCGCTGAGCTTCCAGCTGTTGCTCTTGGAGGCGATGTCAGCCACCTTCCATGAGCCGTCGACTTGCCTCAGATCCCAGACCATTTCCCGTTTGGAATCATCACCTTCGGTGAATAGGTTGAAGCTTGCTGTCACCCTCGCCTTATCACCATCGATTGCCTCGGCGAGCATCAGGCTGTCAGCAACGGTCTTGTCGTCGTAGTCCTGCGCGTCCAGAGCCGGATCGAAGTCGATGCACGCAACCTCATCCGGATGCTTCTTGATGGCGGCATCGTTGAGCTGGAACAGCTTGATGACGGGGTCGGTGAAGCGATCCCGGTATTGCGGGTCGGCGGCGAATTTGACCGGCGAGTAGAAAAACATCACCGCGTCCGATGCCGGTCCAGCCAAAGCCGAGCTTGAATAGGGCAAAACGGACAACACAAGCAGCAGTCCTGGTTTCATGATTCCCCCAATCGTGAGCGACAAGCGCGGTCAATCCATACCACGCATCCGCCATCTCGGCTTTTTTACGACCTGCCATCGAGCAGGAATCGGCCGGCGACAAACAAGCTCGCTTTCATGCCGCTGTCACCAAGCCTGCCTACCCTGCTTTGGTAATTTGCAATGCAGAGGCTTTTCATGATCACCCGACGCAACCTCCTCAAGATAGGCGGCACCGCCGCGATGTTTGCACCGTTCGGAGGTTTCAACATCGACAGCGCGGCAGCAGCCGAAGGCGCGCCGCTGTTCAAATTCGGTATCGTCGCCGATCCGCAATACGCGCCGGTCGTGCCCAACCTCAAACTCAACCGCTACTACTCGAACAGCCTGTGGAAGCTGTCAGAGGCGATCGAAGCCTTCAACCAGGAAGACCTGCGCTTTGTGGCGACGCTGGGCGACATCATCGACCGGCACTGGGAAAGCTATGCGCACATCCTGCCGCTCTACGACAAGCTGAAGCACGAGCGCTTCTTCCTGCTCGGCAATCACGACTATGATGTTGCTGCCGAGTACCTGACCTCGGTCGTGCGCACCGCCGGCATGGAAAAGGCCTATTACGATTTCGCTGGCGGCGGCTACCGCTTCATCGTGCTCGACGGCAACGACGTCAGCCTGTTTGCGCCGCCGAAGGACGATCCGCGCCATGAGATCGCAACCAGGCGCCTTGAAGAACTGAAGGCGAAGGGCGCAGTCAACGCACAGACCTGGAACGGTTCGCTGAGCGACGAACAGTTCGACTGGCTCGGCAAGACCATCATGGCGGCGCAGTCGGCGAATGAGAAGGTGATCGTCATGGGTCACTATCCGGTCTATCCGGAGAATGAGCACAACATGTGGGATTCCGAACGCATCGTGGAACTGCTGACCGGATCCAGCAACGTCGTTGCCTACTTCAACGGCCACAACCACCCCGGTAATTTCGGCGAGCTCAAGGGCAAATACTTCGTCAATTTCAAAGGCATGGTCGATACGCCTGCCACCAGCGCCTACTCGATCGTCGAAATCTTCGGTGATCGGATCGAGATCCGGGGCTTCGGGCGCGAGGAAAGCCGATCCTTGAAAATTCAAAGCGCATAAATCCTGCTGCAGCAGGTCCAAATCGGCGAGGACGCGCTCGCCGATTTCTCTGTGGTCTTTGCAGGAAATAGCCAGGCACGGTTGTTCGCTGCCTCGACGAATCCCGCTATAGTCAGGCCATGCCCATCCGCCAGCTCTCCGAAACGATGATCAACCAGATCGCCGCTGGCGAAGTCATCGAGCGTCCCGCCAGCGTCGTAAAGGAACTGGTCGAAAATGCGCTCGATGCCGGAGCCGGCCGTGTCGAGATCGTCACCGCTGGCGGTGGGCTGAACCTCATCCGCGTGACCGACGATGGCGCCGGAATGCCCGAGCAGGAATTGACGCTTGCAGTGGCCCGCCACTGTACGTCCAAACTCTCCGACGACATCAACGACATTCGCTCACTTGGCTTTCGCGGCGAAGCGTTGCCTTCGATAGGTTCCGTGGCGCGGCTGTCTATCCGCTCACGCACGGCACAAAGCGACAGCGCTGCCGAAATAAGCATCGAGGGCGGCCGCGTGGCGCCTGTACGACCAGCCGCAGCCAATCGCGGCACCACGGTCGAGGTGCGCGACCTGTTCTTCGCCACGCCTGCCCGGCTGAAGTTCATGAAGGGCGAACGCGCTGAAAGCTCAGCCACCAGCGACATCATCAAGCGCGTCGCGATTGCCTTTCCGTCGGTACGGTTCACACTGGCTGGCTCAGATCGCTCGACGCTGGAATTGCCGGCAACGGACGACAGCCCGGAAGGACAGCTGCGCCGTCTTGCACAGGTCATGGGTTCAGAGTTTCCCGACAACGCCATCGCTGTCGATGCCATGCGCGAGAGTGTGCGTCTGACGGGCTATGTCTCGATCCCGTCCTTCACGCGTGCCAATGCGCTGCAGCAATATGCTTATGTCAACGGCCGCCCCGTACGCGACAAGCTGATCGCCGGCGCCATCCGCGGCGCCTACATGGACGTGCTGCCGCGTGACCGGCATGCGGTGGTGGCGCTGTTCCTGACCCTTGATCCTGCGACCGTCGACGTCAACGTTCATCCGGCGAAGGCCGATGTGCGTTTCCGTGATCCTGGCCTGGTACGCGGACTGATCATCGGCGCGATCCGCGAAGCACTGACAGGCGCTGGTGTGCGGGCGGCCACGACCGGTGCGGCAGGCATGATGGCCGCCTTCAGGCCCGGTGCTGCAAGCTTCGGCCAAGGCGGCTCTACCAACGGCCATCGCAGCTACGAAGCGGCTTATCACGCCTCCGGGCCGGTGGGTTTCGATGCCGGGCGTTCGCCGCAACGCCCGCTCGACATGGGCTTTCGCGAACACGACCAGCACGCTTTCGACAGCGGACCTGCCCTCAGCGCCGATGCCCGCGCCAGCCAGGTCGAGGCTGTCGAGACCCTGCTTGGCGCGACGCTCGGCGCAGCGCGCGCTCAGGTGCATGAGAACTATATCGTCGCACAGACCCGGGATTCACTGGTCATTGTCGACCAGCATGCCGCGCATGAGCGGCTGGTTTACGAGGCGCTGAAGAATGCACTGCATTCCCGGCCGGTGCCGGCGCAGATGCTGCTGTTGCCGGAAATCGTCGACCTGCCCGAAGATGATGCCGAAAGGCTGGCCTTGCACGCCGAGACGCTGAGGCGCTTCGGCCTCGGCATCGAGCGTTTCGGTCCGGGTGCCATCGCGGTGCGCGAGACACCGTCGATGTTGGGTGAGACCGACGTACAGCAGCTCGTCCGCGATCTGGCAGACGAAATAGCTGACAACGACACCACCGAAACGCTGACCGAACGGCTTAATCACATCGCTGCCACCATGGCTTGCCACGGCTCGGTCCGCTCGGGCCGCCTGCTCAAGCCGGACGAGATGAATGCTTTGCTGCGCCAGATGGAAGCAACACCGGGCTCCGGCACCTGCAACCATGGCCGCCCGACCTATATCGAGCTCAAGCTCGCGGACATCGAACGGCTGTTCGGCCGGCGATAAGATCTTTCAGCCCGGACCGTTTCCGCTTTTTCGGAAACGTTCCGATCCATCGTCTAATGCAATTCCGGATGCGAACCGGCTGCCCACTTTTGCTGGAATTGCTCTAGCGCTTCATGTTGACGATGATCACGCCGCCAAGCGCAAGCACGCCGCCGATGATGCCGAGCGTCGTCGGCACCTCGCCGAGCCAGGCAAAGCCGATCGCAGTCGCGACAGGCGAAACCAGATAAAGATAGTTTGACGCGCGCGCGGCCGGCAGTCGTGACAGCGCCGTCGCCCAGGCGGCGTACGAGATGAAGCTGGGGATCAGGCCGAGATAGATTACCGCGCCAAGGCCTGCTGCATCGGCATGCGAGGCCTGAACGAGGCTTTCCGGGAAGAACGGTGCCAGGCACAGTGCGCCAAGCACCATGTTCCATTGCGAGACCGTCAATGGATGATGTCGAGAAAACAGGGGCTTCTGCACGATCGTGTTAACCGACGAACACAGCGCGGAACCTAGGATCAGCAGCGCACCGGTGTTGAATGTCAGCCCGTTACCCTCGCCCATGGCGATGACGCCGATGCCGGCAAAGGAAACGAAGGTGCCAATCCAGGCCAGCACCGGGAACCGTTCGCCGAGCAGGAACATTGCCATGATGGCGGTGAAGATCGGGCTGACATTGATGATGAAAGCCGCGGCTCCCGCCGATACCGTTGTCTCGCCGATGTTGAGCATCGCCGTATAGAGCGCGACGAAAATCGCGCCGCCGAAACCGAACCGCCACAGCTCGTTCAGCCTGGGCAATGCCGGGCGTTTGATGGCGAGGAAGATCGCGGCCGGCACGGCGGCGATGGCAAAACGCAGCGCCCCGAGTTCCAGCGGGCCGAAGGCGGCCAGACCGGCACGGATCGCCGGGAAGGCCGAAGCCCAGCCGACAACGGTAAGCGCCACCGCCAGCATCGCCGTGACATCTGTCCGCTGTTCCGAATTCGCCATGCTCATCTGTGCACTCATCGTCTTTCTCCGCGCCAGCTTTCGGTCGCGATGACACAAAACGCTTTTCCAATGGCGTTGACAAACGACGAAATCGAGGATGAGCTGTGAGCATGGATCACAGCTTGGACATCCTGCCGCCACTTGAAACATTGCGCGCCTTCGACGCAGCCGCCAAGACCGGCAGCTTTTCGGCCGCGGCCGACAAGCTCAATCTCACCCATGGTGCAGTCAGCCGTCAGATCGCGCGGCTGGAGGACTGGTTTGGCCTGAAGCTGTTCGAACGCGGCGCGCGCGGCGTCTCACTGACCATCGAAGGCAATCGGCTGCATCTGCGCACCAGCGAAGCGTTCGCTTTGATTGCCAGCAATTCCGACCGCTGGGTCGAACCGCGTGGCTCTGCCGTGGTGCGGCTGGCAACCATCCCGTCGATCAGTGGGCTTTGGCTGATGCCGCGCATGGCGGGGCTGGAAAGCGGCGATCCAAAGATCAGGATCGTTCTCGACGTCGACAACCGTCAGATTGATCTCGCCGACGAAGGTATCGACCTTTCGATCCGGTGCGGGCGCGGACGCGTTCCCGAACGCATCGCCATGCAGCTGTTCGAAGAGCACATGTTCCCGATCGCTTCGCCGGCACTGGCAAAGGAGGTTGGTGCCGGCAATGCCGAGCGGCTTCTGCAATATCCTCTGATCCACGATTCGGATGCCTCCGGCTGGCGCGCCTGGTTCGGCGAACAGGGCGTCGACTACCGGCCTCGCCCTCAGGATCGCCGCTTCGAGGATTACAACCTGGTGCTGGATGCCGCCGCCTATGGGCTTGGCATTGCCCTTGCCCGGCCGCCTCTGGCCGAAGGCCAGGTTGCGGCCGGACGTGTCGTGGCCGTCGACAGGCGCACCGCACTCAACCCGGTGTCCTATTGGCTCGATCGTCCGGCGGGAAAACCGCGCGCCGCAGCCGTGGAACTCGCCCGGCGTATCGCCGAAGCGGCCAGCGTCCCGTCGGAACGCTTCCAGAGTTTTCTGGACGCAGAGCGTGAGATACTGGCCTGAGGCTAAAACACCAAGAGGACGATCAGCAGCAACAAGGCCAACGCCGCAAGCCCAAAGGCAATCATGCGGGCACCGATTGCCGCTTCCGGTGGGGCGTCCCCCAATGTCCGGTGTGACGCCTTCGCTTGCATCGACCGTCTCTTCCCTCCAGTAGCCTCTTCCTCTTGAATCTGCCTGACCCTGGTCGAAAGCGGCAAGGCCAGCGCATAGGCTGGCAAGGGTTGATTGCGAATGCCGGCGTCGTCTCGGCCGGCAAGCAACCCCGACTGGGGTCGAGCCTCCGCTTCCGTGCCAGTTTCCCTCGCCGTCGACGGCCGCGGGTTGATCGGCACCGGTTCCTCCAACTCAAGCGCGGCGCGGTAGGCCTTGATGACCTGCGGTGATGCCTCCTTTTGTGCCATCACAACTCTGCTTGGCACAACGAGTGGTGGCGCCAGCGACGGCATCGGCTCAGCACCGAGTGGCGCACGTGGCATCACCAGCGTCTTGATCAAGGCTGTCTTTGCGGGATCCGGCTTCACCGTCGGCAACGGCACATCGCCGGCCGTTGCCTGCTTGAGCAGTGAAGCGAGGCGGGAGATGGCAGCGACCATAACGATCCAAGCGGTATTTTACCCAACAATAGCCCGTCTGCGTTGTGCGAAGCTGGCGCCATGCTTGACCTTGCCTGTATTTTGTGGCGGAAACGCTTGAGGTCAGGAGCTGTCAACAAGCTTGGCCGTGTGAGCACAGGTCGATCGCGATGATGAACCGTTTCGAAGGTCCCGGTGGCCGGGAAGCCCGCATCCGCTATCTGGACGGCGATTTCCAGGTTACCAGCCCGGGCGCTTTCGTACGCTGTGCCGTAACCGGCGAGAGCATCGCGCTTGACGAGTTGAAGTACTGGAGCGTGGCGAGGCAGGAACCTTATGTCAGCGCCGCCGCCTCCCTGCAGCGCGAAATCGAAGCCAACCCGGATCTGCGCAAGCGCAGCTGACGACTGTCCTTCAAGACGAAGGGACCTATCGGCCCACGCGTCGTCTGCGCCAGGCTTCGAGGGTCTCATCGACAATGCGCTGCGGCGTGTGGTCCGGCTCGAACACCGTCTCGATCTCAAGCACGCTGAGCTTTTCCAGGAATCCAGGCGGCGTCGCGCCGTGGCGCAGGCGCGCGGCATCCTTGGCCGTGGTGACGAGCCCGAGTTTTGCTGCCTTGGCGGTCGAGAGCAATTCGGCCAGTTCGTCCTCGGCGTAGACGTGATGATCGGGAAATGAGCGGCTGAGTGCCACCTTGCCGCCAGCTTCCGCCACCGTGTCGTAGAATTTTTCCGGATGGCCGATGCCGGCGAAGGCGAGCAGACGCTTCCCGACGAGCATCTTGGCATCGCTTGGCCGTGCACGAGCGGCAAAGATCGGCTTCCCGGCACGCGCAGCCTGCCGCACCACGGCATCGGCGCCACTGCCCTCGCCCATTCTGAGCAAGGCATCCGCATAAAGAAGCTGCGTGAGCACCGATGCCCTCAGCGGTCCGCCTGGAATGACCCGGCCATTGCCGATGCCATAGCGGGCGTCCACCACGACAAGCGCAAAATCGATATGGATACGCGCGCTCTGGAAGCCGTCGTCCATGATCAGGAAATCGCAGCCGGCCTTCTCGATCAGCATGCGCGCGCCCGCGGCACGGTTCGGTGACACTGCCACGGGAGCGTGCTCGGCAAGTAGCAGCGGCTCGTCACCGACATGTCTGGCCGCATCGTGAGCTGGATCGACGATATGCGGCTCGGCAAAGGAGCCGCCGTGGCCGCGCGACAGGAAGCCCGGCTTCAGGCCCTGCTGTTTAGCGTGCCTCGCAAGGGCAATGGCGACCGGCGTCTTGCCTGAGCCGCCGACCGTGAAATTTCCGACGCAAAGCACTGGCGCATCGATCTTTTCCCGTTTCGCAGAACGCATGCGGCGGCCGGCAACCGCGCCATAGATCCAGGAGACGGGTGAAAGCAGATGGGCGCGCCAGTCCGGTTTCTCCCACCAGAACGGCGGCGCTTCGCTGGCCATCGTCAGCGGCCTCCCGCCACCTTGAGGCGGGCCTTGACGACAAGCGGCTGGATATAGGGCTCTAGCGCTCGCTGCGTGGTGGCCAGCGCGCCACGCATCTGCTCGACGGTCGCGGCACCCGCTGCCATCATCTCGCGGCGCGCACTTTCATTGGAGAGCAGGAAGTTGACGGCGCCAGCCAGCATCGGGCGATCCCGCACCAGCTTGGCGGCGCCGGCATCCAGCAGCTTTTGATAGGAATCGCGGAAATTCTGCACATTGCGGCCGGCAAGAACAGCTGTTTCGAGCATCGCCGGCTCAAGCGGGTTCTGTCCGCCTTCCGACGTCAGCGACCGGCCTACGAAAGCAATCTCTGTCAACCTGAGATAAAGTCCCATCTCGCCGATCGTGTCGCCGAGCAGGATATCGACGTCGGGCGTGATCTGGTCGTCCAGACTACGCCGCGCAACGGTAAGTCCCATTCCGGCAAATGCCTCGACGAGCTCCTCGGCACGGTTAGGGTGGCGTGGCACGACAATGGTCAGCAGGCCAGGATGGCGCGAAGCCAGCGTCTTGTGCACTTCGGCGGCAATCACTTCCTCACCGTCATGGGTCGAGATGGCGGCCCAGGTCGGGCGCCCGTCGATCTGGCGGCTGAGCAAAGCCAGTTCACCAGCGTTCACAGGCGGCGGCGGCGTATCGACCTTCAGGTTGCCGGAAACCGTCACCGGCCGCGCGCCGAGGGCCCGGAAACGCTCACCATCGACTTCCGATTGCGCGACGACATGGGCAAGGTTCTCGAACAGAGCCTCGGCGATGTTGGAACGCTTCTTCCACGAAGCGAAGGAACGATCCGACAGGCGCCCGTTGACCAGAACCTGCGGTACGCTGCGCGCGCCGAGCTCAAGGATGGTGTTCGGCCAGATCTCGGATTCGGCGATGATGACGAGGTCGGGATGCCAGTGATTGAGGAAACGGCTTACTGCCGGCCTCAGGTCCAGCGGCACATATTGATGGATGACGCGATCACCCAGCCGCTCTGCCACCAGCTTGGCCGAAGTGACGGTTCCGGTGGTTAGCACCACCGTAACGCCGTAGTCGAGGATCGAGCGGACCAGCGGGACGACCGCATTGGTTTCACCGACGCTCGCCGCGTGTACCCATATCAGCGGCCCGTCCGGCCGTTCCTGGCTGGCAACGCCGTAGCGTTCGCGGCTGCGGGCACGGTCTTCCTTACCCTTGGAGGCACGCCAGGCGACATAGGGACCAGCCAAAGGATAGGCGGCCGAACCGGCAGCGCGGTAAAGCGAAAGCATCACGCGGGCCCAGCGCTCGCTCATCGGGCCGAATCCACCAGATGATAGGCCCTGGCTGTAACCGCATTGAGCGCGTCGGTGAGTTCGAGACGCTTGCGCTCCAGCTCGGCTTCGTCCGCATTGCTCGCCACGAAGATGGGCTCGCCAGCCGCGATCGCCGAACGACCAAACGGCAGGTTGATGGTGGTCTTGTCCCAGCTCTTTTCCAGAACCTTGCGGCGGCTGGTGGCAAGTGCCGCCGGGATGATCGGCCGGCCTGACAGCTTGGCAAGCAGGATGACGCCGAGACCGGCATCGCGCGGCGTGCCATGCGGAATATCGGCAATCATGCACACATTCTTGCCGGCCATCAGCGATTTCTTGAGCCCGATCAGCGCTTTGGCCCCGCCCTTGTCAATGTGCCGGGCATCCGCCCGGCCACCCGACCCGCGCACGGTCTCGATACCGAAGCGTTCAATGACCTGCGCGTTGATCTCGGCATCGGCACTGCGCGAGACCATAGCAACCAGCCCGCGCTTGGAAGGATAGAAGGCCGGCATCAGGATATGCTGGCCGTGCCACAGGGCGATGATGCCGGGCTCAATGCCTTCATATTCCTTGTCACTGAACCTGGCAGACTGGGCAAGGCGCGGATTGGTGAGCCGAATGAAGCGCATCGTCAGCGTGAACAGGCTGACGATCAGGCCTTTGACGAAACGCGACTGTGCAAGCGGCTCGCGCACCTTCTTCCACAGCGGCTTCAGTGCGCTGTTGGAGCGCTTCCTTTCGGCCGCGGGCCGGTCGACCTGCGGTTTCGCCACCTGCTCTTCCATCGTCACGCGCTGGCCTGACCCTGCGGGTCGAGCAGGCGATGCAGGTGCACGACGAAATAGCGCATGTGCGCGTTGTCGACGCTGGCCTGCGCCTTGGACTTCCAGGCGTTCAGCGCCGACTGGTAGTCGGGATAGATGCCGACGATGTCGAGTGCGTCGAGATCGCGGAACTCGCTGCCGCCTAGCGTCGCCAGTTCGCCACCGAACACCAGGTGCAAAAGCTGTTTCTTTCCGTCTTCCCCGGTCATGTCCGTCCTTCACATCATGTGATTTGGTGCTTGGTCTAGACCAAAGCCGCCAATTTTGAAACCTATGAAACGCCTCAGCCAGCGTGTCCGGAAATCACGCCCGCCATCATGGCAAGCATTTCACCACTTCCCGCGGCCAGCGCGCCATGGCTGACCTTCTCCTTGCCGAAGGCGGGCGTGGTCCCTTGGCTGTCGATCAGCCGCCCGCCTGCTTCACGCAGGATGAGCTCGGCTGCGGCGATATCCCAGTCATGCGCATTCGGCTTGACGAAAGTCGCATCCAGACTGCCCTTGGCAATCATCGCAAGCCGATACGCCAGGGAAGGGATATAGGTTGTGCGCTTCAGCCTTGCCTGCCAGGCCTCCGGCACCAGGTCTTGCAAGGCTTTCGGCCCACCCAGTTCAGCAACGGCAGGCGTATTGCGAACCTTGATGCGCTCGCCGTTGAGGAAGGCACCCCTGCCCGGTATCGCCCAATAGGTTTCGTGCGCCGCCGGACATTCGAGCACGCCAGCGATCGGCTTGCCATCTTCGACCACCGCGACGCTGACGCACCAGAATTTCTGGCCATCGAGAAAGCCACGTGTTCCGTCGATCGGATCGACGACGAAGACACGGCGCGCCTTCAGGCGCTCCGGACCGTCAGTCGTTTCTTCCGACAGCCAGCCATAATCCGGCCGCGCCGCCAGCAGCGTGTTGCGCAGATAGGTGTCGGCGGCATAGTCAGCCTCGCTGACCGGAGACGTCCCGCCTTTCATCCAGACTTCCGGGTTCTTGCCGAAATAGCGCAGCGCAATCACGCCTGCTTCGTGCGCAGCATCACGCAGCAAGGCAAGGTCTTCATCCGCGCCGGTGAGTCTCGCTGCATCAACTTCCGGCAAGGGTCATTCCTTCGATGAGCAACGTCGGCGCAGCAGTGCCGTATTCGCGGTCGAGGTCATTGGCCGGCACGAGCCCGAGGAACATCGTCTTGAGGTTCGAGGCGATCGTCACCTCGGAGACGGGATAGGTGAGTTCGCCATTCTCGACCCAGAAACCGGAGGCGCCACGGCTGTACTCGCCAGTCACCATGTTTACGCCCTGGCCGAACACCTCCGTGACATAGAAGCCGGTCTTCAAGGCCGCGATCAATTCCTCAGGCGAACGATCACCCGGTTCGATGGCAAGGTTGGTGGATGATGGCGAAACCTGCGAACCGCTGCGAGCGCCTCGACCATTGGTGGTGAGGCCGAGTTCGCGCGCCGCCGAAGTCGAAAGAAACCAGTGGTTGAGCACGCCCTTGTCGACCATCAGGAGCTTTTCACCGCCAACCCCCTCGCCGTCGAAAGGACGCGAAGCCTGACCGCGCCGACGCAGCGGCTCGTCAGTCACGGTGATCGCAGCCGAGGCCACCTGCTTGCCCATCATATCGCGCAGGAACGAGGTCTTGCGCGCCACCGAAGCACCGTTGATGGCACCTGCGAGATGGCCGGCGATACCACGCGCTACGCGCGGATCGAACACGACCGTAACGGTGCCGGTCGGAACCTTGCGTGCACCGATGCGCTTCACGGCCCGCTCACCCGCACTGCGCCCGATCGCCTTCGCATCGTCGAGGTCGGCAAAATGCAGGTGAGACGAGTAATCATAGTCCCGTTCCATGCCGGTGCCCTCACCCGCGATCACGCTGGCGGATCGGGAAAAACGCGTGGCGGCATACTGGCCGAGGAAGCCGTGCGATGTTGCGAGCACAAGTCCGCCCATGCCGGCGCCGGCGGCGCTGCCACCCGAATTGGTCACGCCTTTGACTGCGAGCGCTGCCTCTTCCGCGGCAAGAGCATCCTCGCGCAACCGGTCGGCGGAAACTTGCGTGTTGTCGAAAAGGTCGAGATCGTTCGCACCATTCGCAAGCAGCGAGGGATCCGCTAACCCCTGATACGGATCTTCGGGAGAGACCTTGGCCATAGCCACGGCTCTTTCGGCCAGCGATTTTGGATCCGAGGCGGCAGTTGCCGAAACGGAGGCGACACGATTGCCGACGAAAACACGCAGCGACACGTCTTCGCTTTCCGACGCGTTGGTGTTTTCCACCTTGCCGAGCCGAACCGAAACGCTGGTTGAACGACCGAGCACCACGACGGCATCCGCTGCATCGGCGCCAGCCTTCTTGGCGGCATCAACGAGCGCAGCGACGCGATCGGTCAGTTTCGAAGTGTCGAGCGTATCGGCCATGCTGATTTCCTGCTTTTCCGCGGCCGCGCTTTTGCGCGGGCGCCGTAGCACCATCTATTGTCCCCGTCCGGTCTGCGCAATGCCGAAAGCCAATCCGCCGCAGCTCGGGACGTGAACCTACCCCTGAGCTTCGGCACGGGCCGGGAATTGTTCGCTCCAGCGACACAACCCTTCCGCGCCTGCACAGAGTGCTGCGCCAGTTTCCGTCAGCGAATAGACGACTTTAGCCGGCAATCCCGCATAGACCTGCCTGTCGACGAGCCCATCGGCCTCCATCTCACGCAATTGCTGCGCCAGCATCTTTTCACTGATATCCGGAATGGAATGGCGCAGCCGGCCGAACCGACGCGGCGCGGTGGAAAGCGCACAGAGGATGTCGATCTTCCACTTGCCGGCGACCAGCTTCATCGCGATCGAGAAGCCATTCTCCAAAGGCCTGTTCATCCCCGTTCTCCTTACCAGAGGGTAACCACTTACGCTTTCGTGCGTATTGGCCTGCCCCCTTCCACCTCATAGCTCTCGGCCAACGGCAAGAAAGCCGTCCGTTCAGCCGATCGATATGGAGTGTCGCAATGAAGCCTGCAATCACTGTTTTGGGAACCGGACGCATGGGAGCGGCGCTCGTCCATGCACTCTTGAAGGCGGGGCACCGCACGACGGTCTGGAACAGGACCCTCGAAAAGACGGTACCGCTCGCCGCCGCGGGTGCTGCTGTCGCAACATCGGTGCGGGAGGCTGTCCAAGCGAGTGAAGTCATCATCGTCAACGTCACCGACTATCCTGCGACCGCCGTATTGCTGCGCGGCGACGTTGCCCAGGCTCTTCGCGGCAAGCTGGTGGTAGAGCTGACGTCCGGCACACCGCAAGGCGCACGCGAAACCGGTGGATGGGCCGAGGATCACGGCGTCACCTATCTCGACGGTGCGATCTTGGCCACGCCGGATTTCATCGGCACGGAGCACGGCACTCTCCTGGTCTCGGGACCACAACAGGCCTTCGAACGGAGCAAAGATATGCTTTTGGCGTTGGGCGGCAACGTCCAGCATGTCGGCGACGATCTCGGACTGGCGAACGCACTGGACAGTGCCTTGCTTGCTCTGATGTGGGGATCGCTGTTCGGCGCGCTGCAATCCATTGCGGTGTGCCGAGCTGAAAACATCGATCTCGGCGAATTGGCACGGCAGTGGACCGCAACCGCCCCGGTGGTCGAGGGGCTTGTCGCAGACCTGATAAAACGCACCAAGGCAGGACGGTTGGCGGCAGACAACGAGACGCTGTCATCGATCTCTCCTCACTACAGCGCATTCCGGCACCTGGTGGAACTCATGGAAGTGCGCGAGATCGACCGTACCGTGGTTGACGGTTATGATGCCATCTTCCGCCGGGGGATTGCCGCAGGCCACTTGCACGACGATTTCGCAGCATTGTCGCAGTTTATGGGAAAGGCCGGATAGAATGTCCCTGACGCATCTCATCGACACCTATTGTGCATCCTGGTCCAACCAGGATGCACAAAGGCGTCGCTCCTTGTTGTTGTCGGTGTGGAGCGATGGCGCGACCTATACGGATCCAACCGCTCATACGAACAGTGCCGATGAACTGCTCGCGCATATTGCGGGAATCCAGGCGCGGTATCCGGGCGCCCGCATCGTCCGGACAAGCGCAGTAGACATTCATCATGACATTGCGCGCTTTGCCTGGAGATTTGAGCTGCCAGACGGCTCGTCATTTCCCGAAGGACTGGATATCGCCTTCCTCGATCCCGGCCAGACGCGCATAGCCCGCATCATCGGCTTCTTCGGACCACTGGCGGCGAACTAGCCCCGGCTGCGGCATCGGCGATGGGCAGGTCGATATTTGCGACGAGCTCGCGCATGTGGTTGTGTTTGGGAATTCTCTTGGCCAAGACGCGAAAGATCCAGTCATGCCCCCCTTTCATCTCGCTTTTCCCGTTCGCGATCTGAATGAGACACGGACCTTCTACGGAGAAGTGCTCGGCTGCCGCATCGGGCGCTCTTCGGATACCTGGGTCGACTTCGATCTCTACGGTCACCAGATGTCGGCGCATCTGCGCCCCGGCACAGCCCTCGCTCAGCGCGACGGCGCTGTCGATGGCGTCGTGGTGCCGATCCCGCATTTCGGCGCCGTGCTCCCCATGGACGAATGGGAAAAACTCGCTGCTCGGCTGGACGCACGCGACGATATCGACTGGCTCGAACGACCGATGGTGCGTTTCAAAGGTCAGCCAGGCGAACAGGCCACGCTCTTCATCCGTGACCCTTCAGGAAACGCTCTGGAGTTCAAGGGCTTCCACTCACTGGAACAGGTGTTCGCGCACTGATCTTCAGGCGACGGGCGAAGCTATTCCTGTGGCTCGAGCCGCGCCTCAAGCGCAGCTTCGACGGCGCGTTTCACTTCGTCCTTCACCGCCTCCGTTTCCGCCATCACCGCATCGATCTTCATGAAGTCGAGCACGCGGAAGCGCGAGACCGGCGGGCGGATGAGGATATCGGGATGGCACTGAGTCAGCTTGTTGGCGATGATCGACTGCATCAGCAACTGGGTCGCACCGAACATCAGGTCGATCGAAGTCGGCCTCTTGCTGCCCTCTTCCGGGCCGCCGACGACATCGACCGCAATGGTGATATCGGCCACGCCTTCAACCAAGTCGAACGGTACCGGATTATAGATACCGCCGTCGATCAGCATGCGGCCGTCGCGCATGACCGGCCGGAACACCGCCGGAATCGCCGCTGAGGCGGCCAGCGCCGAATGCAGTTCGCCGCTGTCGAACACCGCCAGCTTGTGACCGAAATAGTCGGTCGCAGTCACCTTGAGCGGAATCTTCAGCTCTTCGAAGCTGGCCGGCACGACTTCCGGCAGGAAAGCCTTGAGGATGCGCTCGACATTGAACTGACCGAAGCGAAAACCGCCTTCCATCGCCTCAGCCAAGGTGCCCGGGCGGGCACGCCACATGCGGCTTGCCACCTGGGCCCGGGTGCCGAGTATGGAGCGCGCATAATCGTGGATGTCCCGGCCACTCATACCGGAGGCAACCCCTGCCCCGATCAGCGCGCCGATCGAGGAACCGGCAATCGCGACTGGCTTGATGCCGAGTTCGTCCAGCGCCTCGATGACATGGATGTGCGCCAGTCCGCGCGCGCCGCCGCCGCCGAATGCGATGGAAAAGGACGGGCTCAACCCTTGCCCCCCGTGGCGAGCGCAGGCCCGACCACAAGGATCGCCGGATCGACCGACAACAGTTTCCTGGCCACCGCCTTCACCTCGTCAAGCGTCACACCATTGATATAGGCGGTACGACGCTGGATATAGTCAATGCCCAGCTTGTCGAGTTGCAGTTCGACCAGCGTATTGGCGATAGAACTCGACGAATCCAGATTGTTGATGGCATAGGCGCCGATGAGGTTCTTCTTCACCGCAGCCAATTCCTGATCGGTCGGTCCTTGGGTCGCCAGGCCCTGCACCACATCACGCACGATCTTCAGCGTCTCAGCCGCCCGGTCCGAGCGTGTTGCAGTACCAACGCTCAACATAGCCGAATGGCGGCGATCGACCAGCGATGAGGAGACCCCGTAGGCAAGCCCCCGCTTCTCTCGCACCTCCTGATAGAGGCGTGACGTGTAGGCCTGGCCACCCAGGATCTCATTGAGCAGCGCAGCGGCATAAAAATCCGGCGCATCGCGCGCAACGCCCGGGAAAGCCCACTGCAACGACGTCTGCGGCTGATCGTAGTTGACCTCGACAGTCTGGCCAAGCTTCAGATCGACATCGGCAAGCGGCCGCAGTTGCTGCTTTTCCGGCAGACCGCCGAAGATTTCGTCGAGCTTGCGCTTCAATGTTTCAGCATCGATCGCGCCGACGACGGCGACATGCAAACCATCGCGGCCGAACATCGCCGTGTGGAAAGCGCGCAGATCGTCCTGGGTGATCGCCGCCACGGTTTCCTCTGTGCCGTTTTCCGGGTTGGCGTAAGGATGATTGCCGTAGAGTGCCTTGCGCCATTTCGCCTGGGCGATGGTCTCGGGATTGCGGGCGTTCGACTCGATGCCGGAAATGATCTGCGCCCGGATGCGTTCCACCGGCGCAGGATCGAAACGTGGTTCTTCGATCGCCAGTTTGAGCAGGCCCAGCGCATCATCCCGCTTTTCTGCCAGCATGCGCATCGTGCCGTAGAAGCCGTCACGGGTCTCTTCGAAACTCATTTCCGCGCCGACATCGTCGAGCTTGATCTGGAAGGCATCACTGTCGAGATCGCCTGCCCCTTCGTCGAACAGGCCGGCCATCAGATTGGCCGTCCCCTCCTTGCCGGCGGGATCCTGGCTGGCACCGCCGTCGAAAACGAAACGCACGGTCACGATCGGTACGGTGTAATCTTCGACCAACCAGGCGGTGATGCCCTTGTCGGACTTCACCTCCTGAATGTTCATGGCAGCCGAAGCGGTGAATGCCGGAAGTATCAGGAAGATCAAGCCCAGAGCAATTCCAGCAAAAGTGCGCGGTTTTGCGTAAAGACCAAAAATTGGGGCGCTTCCGCGTTTCCGAGAAAAGCGGAAGCACTCAAGCAGAAGCCGGACCGTCAGTCCGACCGCATGGGCATGGGCGGGTTTTGATGCCGTCATCGCTCAGTTCCCCGCCTTGGGCAAGAGATAGCCTGTCACCACTTTGTCGAGGACCAGATAGCGTTGTGCGGCCGCCTTGACCTCGTCGGCACCGACCTTGCGGACGCGCTCCGGCCACTCTTCGACATCCTTGACCGTGCCGCCTGTGGTCAACACGCTGCCATAGATATTGGCCATCGAGTCCTGCCGGTCGCGGGCGAAGATCATTGATCGAATGAAACGGTTCTTGGCCCGCTCCAGTTCGTCTGCGTTGACGCCGTCGCGCGCGATCTTTTCGATTTCCACGCCAACAGCCTTCTCGACCTCGTTCAGCTTGGCGGTTCCGCGCGGCGTAGCATAGGCGGCGAAGACGGTGTCGTCCAAGGCCCGGCCCTGGAACCCGGCGCCAACGCTGGCCGCGATGCCCTGCTTCACGATGAGCTCTTGATAGAGGCGGCTGCGCGTGCCGCCACCAAGGATCTCTCCCAGCAGGTCGAGCGCTTCCGCCTCCCCCGGTTTGGCAGTGTTGTAGGAAGGCACAACCCATTGCATTGAAAAATTCGGTACACTGACACGCGCGTCGGCGAGCGTCACCGAACGAGCCGTCGTTTTTTCCGGCTCCTTGGGGCGAATGCGAGGTGGCAGGTCTGGGCCACGTGGCACCTTGCCGTAGTTCTCTTCCGCCAGCTTGCGAACGGCTTCAGGCTCGACATCACCGGCAATGACCAGGACGGCATTGTTCGGCGCGTAGTAACGGTCGTAAAACGCCTTGGCGTCGACGCGGTTGAGTTGCTCGATTTCCTGCATCCAGCCGATCACGGGGATACGGTAGGGCTGGTTCATGTAAAGCGTTGCGTTGACCGCCTCGTCGAGCTGCGCCTGCGGGTCACTGTCGATACGCGAACGGCGCTCTTCCATGATGACATCGCGCTCGGTGGTCACGGCTTCGTCGCTCAACACGAGATTGCGCATGCGATCCGCCTCGAAACCCATCATCTGGCCAAGCGCCGATGGCGGCACCGTCTCGTGGAAAGCGGTGAAATCATAAGAAGTGAAGGCATTATCGTTGCCGCCTATATCGGCGACGGCCTGGTCGAGCGCACCGGCCGGATGATTGCTGGTGGCCTTGAACATCAGGTGTTCGAAGAAGTGCGCGATACCGGACTTTCCCGGCGGTTCGTCGGCACTGCCGATCTTGTACCAAACCATGTGGGTCACGATCGGCGCCCGATGGTCGGGAATGACCACCACCTGCATGCCGTTGCCCAGTGTGAACTGGCTGATCGTACCCTCAGGAGGTGCCTGCTCGGCCAGCGCCGGGCTGGCCAGCAAAGCGCCCAGCGATACCGCAAGCAACATGCGGCGCGGCCAACCTTTGCGAATTCCCATCGACCGCTCCGCTTTATCTGCAACCATGAGTCTTCGCCGATTCTCCTTGCATGCCCCTGCCCGTCTTGCCGCAAATCTGGGCCGAAGTCAGGCCGCAACACGAAAAGGTCTGGTCAGGCGGCCTCGATGAAGCGAATGACGGTTTCGCCGTAATTGCGTTCATCGATCACGGAAAACCCTGCCCCCGGCTGAAACGGGACGGCCGCTGTCTCCTCCACCACGCAAAGAGCGCCTGGCAGCAGCCAGCCGCCGGCGCGTGCGGATTGCAGCGCCTGTTCGCCCAGGCCTTTGCCATAAGGCGGATCGGCAAACAGCAGGCCGAAAGGCGCCATTGTCCCGGCCTCGCCGAGTTTGGTGGCATCGCGACGGAAGATCTTGGTGCGGCCGGTGAGACCGAGGGCCTCGACATTGGAGCGGATCAATCCACGCCCTTCCGCCGATTCCTCGATGAAAACCCCATAAGAAGCGCCCCGTGACAACGCCTCGAGGCCGAGCGCACCAGTACCGGCAAAGAGGTCGAGGACGCGTGCGCCTTCCAGCTTCTCGCCAAAACGATGCGCCAGCACGTTGAATACGGCTTCCCGCGCGCGATCGGTGGTCGGGCGAATGGATTGATCGCGCGGTGTCGCCAGCGGCCGTCCGCGAAATTCACCGCCGACAACCCGCATCAGCGCGACCGTGGGCCTTTGCCCGGTCCCTTGCCGCGCGGCGCACCGCCCTTGTCGTCAAAGGAGCGACCGCGTGGGCCACCTTTGCCGGAACCGGGCTTTTCCGACCGCTCCGCCTTGGCGCCCTGTGGTCTCGCGCCAGGCGCCATCCACACATTGGCACGGCGCTGGCCGGGCGGGTCTATCGGCCTCTGCTCACGCTCGCCCTTCTTCGGACCACGCTCGCCGAAGCCTTTTCCGGCACCACCCTTGGCGAAGCCGCCGCGATCGCCAAAGCCTCCACGGTCAGGCTTGGTCGACAGCTTGCCGAGCGCTTCGTCCCGGCTGCCTTCGCGCCGTTTGCGCGCTTTGATCAAGCCACCCTCTCCGGCCGGACGATGATCGCCATCACGCAGCGGCTTGGGCCGCGGTTTCTCTTCGGGACGCGGCTCGGTACGGCGCACCGGCTTGTTCGAGAAAGGCATCGTGATGTCGGCGTCGAAATTGGCGCCGGCTTCCTCAATCAGGGTTTCGCCGAGCTGTTCGCGCAACGTGCGGCCCTTGATCTCCTGCACGTGGCCTTCCGGCAATTCGCCGAGCTGGAACGGACCGTAGGAAACGCGGATGAGCCGATTCACCTCAAGGCCGAGCGCCCCGAGGATGTTCTTGACCTCGCGGTTCTTGCCTTCACGCAGGCCGATGGTCAGCCAGGCGTTGGTGCCTTGCGTCCGCTCCAGGGAAGCCTCGATCGCGCCGTAGAAAACACCGTCGACCGCGATGCCGTCCCTGAGATCGGCCAGTGCCTGCTCCTCGACCTTGCCGTGTACCCGCACGCGGTAGCGGCGGAGCCAGCCTGTGGCAGGCAGTTCCAGCACGCGCGACAAGCCGCCGTCGTTGGTAAGCAGCAGCAGGCCCTCGGTGTTGATATCGAGACGGCCGATGGTCATCAGCCGCGGCAGTTCGGCCGGCAGCACGTCAAAGACGGTCTTGCGACCTTCCGGATCACGGTTGGTGGTCACCACACCGGCCGGCTTGTGGAACAGGAACAGGCGAGTGCGCTCAATCGGCGGAATTTCGGTACCGTCGAGATGGATGACGTCGTCGGGCGAAACGTTGAAGGCGGGCGACGTCAATATCTGGCCGTTGACCTTGACGCGGCGCGCAGCGATCAACTCCTCGGCGTCGCGCCGCGATGCAATGCCGGCGCGCGCCAGCCGTTTGGCAATGCGCTCGCCAGTCTCGACGGTTTCGGCCGAAGCGTGGGCACGAGGGGCAGCTTCGCGGCGTGGTCCCTTGTCGAAGGGACGTTTGGGCGCAACGCCTTCCCGCTTCTGGAACGGCTTGCGTTCGCCATCAAACTCGCGCTTCGGGCGCTCGAAGCGGCGGTCCCCGGATTCCTTGTCAAATTGACGTCCTGACCGTTCGCCTTCAAATTTGCGCTCGCCGCGTTCGAAACGGCCGGGATGCTGGCTGCCCGAGCCTTCGCGTTTTTCATAAGGCTTGCGATCCGGACGAAAGCCGCCTTCGGGTCGCGGACCACGCGGCCGGTCACCAGTAAAGTCGCGCTTCGGGCGCTCAGCATCCGCCGAATGGCCCCCGCGTGGTGCATAGGGTTTGCGCGGACCGTCGCGCTTGACGAAAGGCTTGCCCTCACCGCGCGCACCTTGCTCGAAAGGCCGCTTGCCATAGGAGCTACCGCCTTCGCGCTTCTCATATGGCTTGCGGTCTTGCCGGACGTCACCTTCCGAGCGCGCGCTGCGAGGACGATCCGCGAAATCGCGTCTCGGCCGCTCGCCTTCAGCCGCACGGTCTTCGCGCGGCGCATAGGGTTTGCGTGGACCATCGCGCTTGACGAAAGGCTTGCCTTCGCCACGTGCGCCTTTCTCGAAAGGTCGCTTGCCGCCATCCTCGCGCTTCTGCCACGGCTTGCCGCCGCCCGGCTTGAAGTCGCCACGGGGCCGCTCGGCTGTTGCCTTGTCGCCATCAAAACGCTTGGCGAACGGCTTCTTGCCAAAGCCAGGCTTTCCACCCTTACCGGGCTCGCGGCCGCGTGGACCGTCTGTTCTGGGACCGCGCGAACGCGGCGGCTTGTTGTCTTTGTCGTCCATCTTGCCTTGCTCACCAGAGCTGAATGCGATCGGCATTCCGCCCTATTTCCTTGATTTGTCGCGCGGTCACGGCGTCGCGCGTCGGAAACGACGCGTCAGGACGCTGTAACGCTTCTGTTGTGCGCGTGATCCGGTTCGAAATCGATATCGGTTTTCGAAGTCGCGCGCTAGATAACAGGATCGCCGCCGAGTGGCGAGGACTTATTCTAAGCGCGTTCAGGAGCCGAAACAGCGTGAAACGACCAGATTTCATGGCAGCCGCGCTGAGGGAAGCCGAGGCTGCCGCTGCGCGCGGTGAAGTGCCGGTCGGCGCGGTCGTCGTGCATGGCAACACGATTGTTGCCGCCGCGGGCAATCGCACCCGGGAACTGTCGGACCCTACCGCACACGCAGAAATCCTGGCAATCCGCGAAGCCTGCCAGAAACTTGCCAGTGAAAGGCTCAGCGACCACGATCTCTACGTAACACTGGAACCTTGCGTGATGTGCGCGGGCGCGATCTCGTTCGCCCGGCTGCGCCGGCTCTATTTCGGCGCAGCCGACGAAAAAGGCGGTGCAATCGTCAACGGGCCGCGCTTCTTCTCGGCTCCCACCTGCCATCACGTCCCGGATGTTTATGCAGGCTTCGCCGAAGCGGAATCTTCAGCCATTCTCAAGGACTTCTTCCGGGATCGGCGCTAGAGCGTCTCCATTTTTCATGGAAGCGTGGAAATGCTCTAACTCTTTGTTTTTACACAATTCTGGACGAAAAACCGCTACACACTTTTCCTGGAATTGCTCTAAAATGCTGTTCGAAATGAATAACGCCGCTGCAAGGCAGCGGCGTTTCATTTTCAAAGGCCTTCAGCAGCCTAGTTCCACCAGTCGAACCAGCCCGACTTGCCGCTCTTGGCCTGGGCTTCCTTTTTCAGGCGCCGTTCCTTTTTGTATTCGTCCTCACCCAGATCGCCTTGCGGGGCGCTATCGGCAGCTGTGCGATAAACCACCGGCGGATCGGTCAGAAAACGGCGGCTGGTCGGCGTGCTCTGCTGGCTTGCAGCGACGCGTTTCGCCACTTCGGCGCGGCGGGAAACAGCCTGACCGCTATCGGGAGCTGGCGGATGGCTCGAACCCGACTCGGCCATTGCCTTACGCACGGCTACCGGGTCGCTCTGCACGTCGTCGCCAATGATACCTGGCTCGTAGTTCGGATTGTTCTCGTTGGCAGTCGCCTCAGCCCGCAAGCGCGCCCGGCGCTGCTCCGGCGATTCCGGCCATTCGCCGCCTGCGGTCTGCGTGATGGAATCCTGCGGCGCCGGCAGCGCTTCCTTCGCGCCCGCTTTCGGCTTCACCAGCGTCGCACGCGGCTTGTAGTCGATGGCATCGCGCTTTGGTGGACGCAGCGAGATCGCGTTCGAGACGTCGCCGAGCAACTGTTCGCCCGCCGGCGTGCCTGTACCGTAGGTTGGTGAGCCGACGCAGCCAGCCAGCGCAAAGCCGGACACCATGAGCGGCACCAGAACCAACGCACGCGCGCGGTGTCTTTCGGTCATGCTGATTCTTATCACTCTCGACCTCTGGCCAGCCCCGGTGACCCGGAAATGAAAACGCTATGCGCTCATTCAACGGGAATCCGGCGATAGTTTGTCATTGTTGTTCGTCGGAATTTCGCGTCTTTACCTCAACGCCGGGTTAAGGGCAACGCCGGCAGCTGTACTACCACCGGCATTGCAACGCCTCCTAAAGCCTAAAAGCGGCCAAGTGCCTTCATTTCACGCAGCGCTGCCGCGTCGCGCGCCGATACGTCCGGATAGGCTGCATCGGAGCCGACATCCGCCGTGTACCGCCACGAACGCGCGCATTTGACCAGACCGCGATCTTCCGCCTTGGCAATGACGACGGCAACACCGGGCACTTCGCGCAATGCGAAAGCATCGGCAGGTGCAGCATCATGCGAGATGACGAGGTCAGACGTGATGCTGATCTCGGCCAAGTCGATACCGGCAAGAGCCGCTTCCAGGCTGGCATCGCCGAGATAGACGACCGGTACAGCCTCCAGCGACGAGCCGATGGTCTTCTTGGCACGCTCCAGCTCCAGAGCGCCGGTAACGACGCTGCGTACCTGCCGCACCTTGCGCCATTTCTCGGCAAGTGCCTCGTTACGCCAGGCCGAAGGCACCGCCGGCATCTGTTCCAGATGCAGCGATTCGGCTTGCGGATTGCGGTCCAGCCAGGCCTCTTCCGTGGTGAAAGGCAAAAGTGGTGCCAGCCACTTCACCAGGCAGTCGAACAGGTGGCGCACCACCTGCACCGATGCCTTGCGCTTCACGCTGGAAGGCGCATCGCAGTAGAGCGCGTCCTTGCGGATGTCGAAATAGAAGGCCGAGAGCTCGACGACCATGAAGTCGAGCAACGCACGTGTGATGCGCTTGAACTCGAAGGCGTCAAATCCCGAGCGCACCAGTTCGTCGAGTTCGGCCAGCCGGTGCAGCATCAGCCGCTCCAGTTCCGGCATTTCGGCAAGCGGCACTTCTGCACCGTCATCATGCGCCAGCGTACCCAGCATCCAGCGGATGGTGTTGCGCAGCTTGCGGTAGGCGTCGATGTTGGTCTGCAGGATGGTCTTGCCGAGCCGCTGGTCCTCCCAGTAGTCGGTCGTTGCCACCCATAGGCGCAGGATGTCGGCGCCGGACTGCTTGATGACATCCTGCGGCACAACGGTGTTGCCGAGCGATTTCGACATCTTGCGGCCTTCCTCATCCATGGTGAAACCATGGGTGACGACCGTATCGTAGGGCGCCCTGCCCCTGGTGCCGCAGCTTTCCAGCAGCGAGGAATGGAACCAGCCGCGATGTTGGTCGGAGCCTTCGAGATAAACGTCGGCCGGCCATTTGAGGTCGGGACGATCTTCCAGCGTGAAGGTGTGGGTCGAACCGGAATCGAACCAGACGTCGAGGATGTCCATGACCTGCGTCCATGGCTCGTTGGCGCGAGAACCAAGGAAGCGCTCGCGTGCGCCTTCGGCGAACCAGGCATCCGCGCCTTCGGTCTCGAAAGCCTCGACGATGCGGGCATTGACCGCCTCGTCCTTCAGCACATTGCCGTCGACGTCGGCGAAGACGGCGATCGGCACGCCCCAGGCACGCTGGCGCGACAGCACCCAGTCGGGGCGCTCCTCGATCATGGAACGCAGGCGCGTCTGGCCGGCGGCCGGAACGAAGCGCGTGTCATCGATCGCCTTCAGCGCCCGGCTGCGCAGCGTCGTGCCGTCGCCGAGTTCCTTGTCCATATAGACGAACCACTGCGGCGTGTTGCGGAAGATGATCGGCTTCTTCGAACGCCACGAATGCGGATACTGGTGCTTCAGGCGTCCGCGCGCGAACAGCGCATTCACCGCGATCAGCGCCTCGATGACGGCCTTGTTGGCGTCGCCCTTCTTGCCGTTGTCGTCGATGACACGCGCCGGCCCGCCCTCGCGGTCGGGACCGAAGCCTGGCGCGTCCTTGGTGTAGAAGCCGGCATCGTCGACCGGGAACGGGATCGCAACATCGATGCCCTGTTTGCGCAGTTCCGGTGCGGCATCCATCCAGGCCTCGAAGTCCTCGCGACCATGACTGGGTGCCGTGTGCACGAAACCGGTGCCGGCATCGTCGGTGACGTGCTCGCCGGCGACCATCGGCACGACGAAGTCATAGCCGCCGCCAAGCCCCTTCAATGGATGAGAAAGCGTATACTTGCCAAGCTCTTCCGCGGGGACGCTGGCGAGCCGCGTCATCGTCACTTTCGCCTTCGCTGCCGAATCTTCGGCAAGCGCATCGGCAAAGATCAGCTTCTCGCCCGGCTGCGGGCCGAAATCGTTCTCTGCCGCCGTGACCTCGTAGAGACCGTAAGCGACACGCGGCGAATAGGCGACGGCGCGGTTGCCCGGGATCGTCCACGGCGTGGTCGTCCAGATGACGACCTGGGCGCCGGCGAACGCGCCGGTCGCGCCATTGACCGGGAACTTTACCCAGATCGTGTCGCTCTCATAATCCTGATATTCGATCTCGGCTTCGGCCAGCGCGGTGCGTTCGACCACCGACCACATCACGGGCTTGGAGCCGCGATAGAGCTGGTCGCTTGTCGCGAATTTCAGCAGCTCGCCGGCGATGCGGGCCTCCGCGTGGTAGGCCATCGTGGTGTACGGGTTGTCGAAATCGCCGATCACGCCGAGGCGCTGGAATTCGTCGCCCTGCACCTTGATCCACTTTTCCGCATAGGCGCGGCACTCCTGGCGGAAAGCCACCATGGCGGCCGGCTGCGAGAGATCCGGCTTGGATTTTCCCTTGGAGCGATAGTTCTCTTCCTCGATCTTCCATTCGATCGGCAGGCCGTGGCAGTCCCAGCCCGGCACATAGTTGGAATCGAAGCCGCGCATCTGGAACGAGCGGACGATGATGTCCTTCAGGATCTTGTTCAGCGCATGCCCGATATGGATGTTGCCGTTGGCGTAGGGAGGCCCGTCATGCAGCACATATTTCGGCCGGCCGGCGGCGGTTTCACGCAGCCGCTTGTAGAGGTCCATATCCTGCCAGCGCTGGACCAGCACCGGTTCCTTTTCCGGCAGGCCGGCGCGCATCGGGAATTCCGTCTGCGGCAAATAAAGGGTCTTCGAATAGTCGAGGGTTTCAGCTTTGTCGTTCATCGATCTGCCATATGCGTTGCCCGTCGGCGCGAGCCTCGAGCGTTGAACTAGCATGTTTTGGAACATGTTATGGAAAAAGCGCGAGAGCGGCCCGCGCAAAAAGTCCCGGCGGCTCCGACGACCTCAGGCCGTCCGGAACACCGGGCCACTAATTCGTATCGCGATGCCGCGAGGGCGCGAAAAAGCTGTCATGGCCGCGCTTTTAGCGGATAAGCCGACAGGAATAAAGCGCTTCCCCGACAGCAAGTGTCACGACGTTTGCCGATGCGTCGGAATTCGGACTGGGAAAAGCCGAAACTACCAGATTTCGCGGACCGGAACCCGATGTTCTGGAGCGCTAGCACCGGAGCGCAGAGAGGCTGCAAGCACTCATCTGCGCTCCAATGTCATGCGCCTAGAGCTTGAAGTCGAAGCGATAGCTTGTCGAAATGCCGAAGGTGAACTGGTCCTTCGAGCCATTCTGCCTGACCAGGCTGGAATCGGCAGCTGGCCCGGTCAGTCGGCTGTACTCACCAAACAGGCTTGCCGTGATCGGATCAGTCACCTTCCAGGTGACGGCACCGCCAACTCCGACCGATTTCAGGCCACCGCCGGGCTTGTATTCGGCAAGGCCGGTGGCCGCGGATTCGGCGGCGTTGACGCCATAATAGGCATCGAAATAGCTGGCGGAAGCGAATGACATGCGCGGACCGCCCGAAATACGCACTTCCGGAGTAACATCATAAAAGGCATCGGCTGCGAAGTCGGCAACGACACCGTGATGTGCACGCAATCCCTGCCGGACTTCGCCGCGCACGCGCAGCCAGTCGAGCGGATAGAATTCGGCGAAACCACCAAGTTCCCCACCCCAGCGCACCGGATCCAGCCCTTCCAGCCCTTGCGTGTCGCTGTCGCGGCGCAGCAGGAGCTTGCCGTTCAGGCCGGCGCGGAAATTGCCGTTGTCGTAGAGGCCAAGCGAAATGTTGTCGTTGCGGGACGAAAATTTGGTGTCGCCGCCTGCCTTGCCAAGCGAGATGATCGGCTCGGCACCAAGCAGATATTTCTTGCCGCCTTCGAAATTCGGAGCGACCAGACCGGTGACGCCGACCTCGAGATACCAGTCACCGCGTATCCAGCCGAAGAAATCACCTTCGGCACGCGCGCTGGCCGGCGCAAGTAAAACGACAGCAGCGATAGCCGCCGGGAGGGACTTTGCAGGACTCATCACAACACCATGCACAACTCACCGTTGCGTTGTCTATGCGGGCCTCTTGGTAAAATTTGATTTAAATCCCCGTTTCTCAAACACATTCGGTTTCGGCTCCGTCACTGGACGTCATATTGGCACGGCGTTATCGTCCGGCTTGTGACAGGCACAACCTTGGAGAGGACGGCCATGACCCTGCCCACGGACGAACTGAAGAATGTGATCGGCGAGGCCCGTTCCAAATGGGGATGGTTCGTGGCACTCGGCGTTTTGCTGCTGATCTTTGGCGGCATCGCTTTCGGCAATCTGTTCATCGCCACCGTCGCCTCGGTCTATTTCGTGGGCTGGCTGATGTTGATGGCAGGCGCCATCGAAATCATCCACGCCTTTGGCGTGAAGACCTGGGGACGCTTCTTCTACTGGCTGCTCAGCGGCCTGCTTTATGCAGTGGCCGGCTTCTTTGCCTTCTACAATCCACTGCTCGCTTCAACCGTCTTCACCCTGCTGCTGGCCATAGCGCTGGTGGCTGCAGGCCTGATCCGTGCCTCGATCGGCTACCAGCATCGTGCTGAAAAAGGTTCAGGCTGGATCATCGCGGGTGGTATCATCACCGCACTGGCAGGCCTGCTGATTGCCCTGCAATGGCCAGTCAACAGCCTGTGGGTGCTCGGCCTGTTCCTGGCGATCGACCTTGTCTTCCAGGGCTGGACCTACATCGCCTTTGGTTTGGCTCTGAAGAGCAGCAAGGCCTAGCCCGAGATCGATTTTCATCCGTTGCGCGTCCGAATGGACGCGCAACGATCTAGAACGCAATCTTCGCATCGAGGGCTGACAGCGGCCTGACACCGGCCAGAAGCGCCCTCGCCTCCGCTTCGTCCCGCTTCATCTGCACCACGAGCGGATCGAGGCCTTCAAACTTCACTTCCCCGCGCAGATAGGCAAACAACGAGACCTCGCAGGTTTCATCATAGAGACTGTCCGAAAAATCGAACAGGAAGGTTTCCAGCAGCGGCGCGCCGTTGTCATCCACTGTCGGGCGGCGGCCGAAACTGGCCACGCCGTCATGGATCGAACCGTCCTGTCGACGGAATCGAACCGCATAAATGCCTTCCTTCAGCATTGTTTGCGGTGAAAGCCTCATGTTTGCCGTCGGAAAGCCGAGCGTGCGGCCAAGCTGCTGCCCGCCGATCACTTCGCTTTCGACCGTAAAGCGGTAGCCAAGCAGGCCTGCCGCTTCTTCCGGCTTGCCTTCCGTGAGCAAGGCGCGGATCCGGCTCGATGAGATGACCTCGGCGCCTTCATCGCAGAACGCCTCGACCTGCACGACGCCAAAGCCATGGCGTTGGCCGGCTGCGGCGAGAAAGGCAGGGCCGCCTTGGCGATCCTTGCCGAAATGGAAGTCGAAACCTGTGACGGCGCAGGAAATGCCGAGATTGCGCTCGAGGATATCGGTGATGAAGGACTCCGCCGACCGATGCGAGAACTCACGCGTGAATTCCTGCTCGATCACCGCATCGAAGCCGAAATCGGACAACAATCTGGCTTTCACCGGCGGCGGTGTCAGCACGAACAAGGGCATGTCCGGCCGAAAGACGGTGCGCGGGTGCGGCTCGAAAGTCAGCACCAGTGCAGGCACGCCACGCCGCTGCGCTTCGTCGAGAGCCTGCTGCAAGACGGCCTGATGACCACGATGAACGCCGTCGAAATTGCCAATTGCAACAACGCCGCCGCGCAGCCGCGACGGCAGCTTCGTGTCACCCGCGATGCGCTCGAACGGCTTGTGCATGCCGGCCTTCCTATTTCAGCCGCGGCATGACGGCAACCGGCCGATAGCCGTGCTTTTCGAGGAAGGCAGCAAGCTGAACCGGGTCGGGCCGCAGCGGATCGCCGTAGTCACGGGCGTGAATACCGCCGGAGATGTAGAGCACGTCGAAACCGTTGTCGGCACCGCCCTTCACGTCGGTCATCATGCCGTCGCCGATGGCCAGCGCCCGATTGCGTGGGATCTCGCGACCGAGCACTTCCGCCGCAGCTTTCATGGCAGCAGCATAGATCGGCGCGTGCGGCTTGCCAGCGATCAGGGTACGGCCTCCAAGTTGCGCATAGTCGCGAGCGAGCGCTCCGGCGCACCAGATCAGCCTTTCGCCGCGCTCGACGATGATGTCGGGGTTGGCGCAGATGAATGGCAGGTTGCGGGCGCGCAGCCTGGTCAGCATCTCCGCATAGTCTTCCGGTTTCTCGGTCTCGTCGTTGAACATGCCCGTGCAGACGACCACCTGCGCCTCGAACTCTTCGGAGATCTCGACGTCAAGCCCGTCATAGATGTTCATGTCGCGGTCCGGACCGAGGTGGAAAACCTTGCGCGGTCCCTCCGCGATCAGATCGCGCGTGACATCGCCGGAACTGACGACACGATCGAAAGTGCCGTCCGGCACGCCGATCAGCCGCATCTGGGTGATCACATCTGCGCTGCGGCGTGGCGAGTTGGTGATCAGCACGACTGCAACGCCAGCCTGGCGCGCTTCGGCCAAGGCAGCGGCCGCCGCCGGAAAATGCGTCTCGCCATTGTGAACCACCCCCCAGACGTCGCACAGCAGCACGTCGTAGCGGCCTGACACGGCGGTTAACGTCTCGATCGTCTCAAAAAGGTCCGTCATGACATCCCAGGAAAAAGGCCGCGGTTGGGGTCTCCGGCTATGGGTTTGGGCACCAGACATTGCCAGGACGGCCCCGGATTAGCCGAAGCGTTCCCGCCTGTCACCAGCTTTCGCCGTAGCCAGGCAGCGGCAACAAGAAGGAGCCTGCGCTGGCGCAATCAACCGGCGGGACGCGCCCTTGCGCAACGCACGGCAAAGATGCAATTTCCGCCAGCGCCGATAGGTTGGCGTCTTTCCTGGGGGACAGCCGTGCCCGATACCGCCAATCACATCGCCTTCGCGTTGATCTGCCTCGGCATGGTGCTGACACCCGGCCCTAACATGATCTACCTGATCTCACGTTCGCTCTCGCAAGGGCCGAAGGCAGGATTGATTTCGCTGGGCGGCGTTGCCGTCGGCTTCCTGTTCTACGTATTTTCCGCCGCCTTCGGCATCACCGCGCTGCTGCTTGCCGTGCCTTATGCCTATGATGCGTTGCGGCTCGCCGGGGCGCTTTACCTGCTCTATCTTGCCTGGCAGGCCTTGAGGCCCGGCGGTCGCTCGCCTTTCCAAGTCCGTGAACTCCCACGCGACCGGCCGCGCAAGCTGTTCATGATGGGGCTGATGACCAACCTTTTGAATCCAAAGGTCGCGGTGCTCTATCTGTCGCTGCTGCCGCAGTTTATCGACCCGGAAAAAGGCCAGGTGTTGTCGCAGCTCCTGGTGCTGGGCGTAACCCAGATCGCGATCAGCCTGTCGGTCAATGCCATCATTGCGGTGACGGCAGGCTCCATCGCGGTGTTCCTTGCCGGCCGTCCGCTGTGGATGCTCGTCCAGCGCTGGCTGATGGGGACCGTGCTGGCCGCGCTGGCTGTTCGGATGGCGACCGAAAGCCAGCGCTGAATTTCCCGCCAGGGCCGAGCAACAGCTACATCGGGCGCCGGTCAATTCCTGGTTCCGGCTCGACCACCTTGCGATAGAGGTGCCAGGTGGCATGGCCGAGGATCGGCATGACGATGGCGAGGCCGGCGAAGATCGGGATCGAGCCGATCACCAGAAGCACAGCCACGATCAGGCCCCATGCCAGCATCGGCACCGGATTCATGACGACGGCGCGCACAGAGGTGTCGATGGCCGAAACCACGCCGACATCGCGATCCAGCAGCAGCGGGAAAGCGACCACGGTCGTGGCCAAAACCACGAGCGCAAATAGGAAGCCGGTGACATTGCCCCAAATGATCAGGCCGAGGCCCTGCCCGGTGGTCAGAACGTCACGGATAAAGGTTCCTGCCGATGCCGGTGGCTGTTCGCCGAAATAGGCCATGTAGATCGACTGGGCAGTGAACAGCCACAGAAGGAAGATGGCCATCAGCATGATGCCAATGACGGCGATGGACGGCAGCGCCGGTGAATGACGCACGTCCAGAGCGCGTTTCCACGACGTATCCATGCCACGCTCGCGGCGTCGTGACATCTCATAGAGGCCGATCGCCGCAAACGGGCCGACCAACGCGAAGCCGGTCATCAGCGGATAGATGAGCTGGATGGCGTTCGAACCAGACGACCATTGCGTCAGGATCAGACCGACGATCGGATAGATCAGGCCAAGAAAGACGTAGTGCGAAGGTTTGGCCCAGAAATCCTCGGCGCCGCGTTTCAGCGCATCGAAAAGATCCGAGATGGTGATGCGGCGCACCGTGGGCAGTTCGAGCCCATGTGCACCTGCCATGACGTGAAAACCGGCCATTACCTTCCTCCCGTCGGGTTGGAGGGCGGTCATCGCCAGGATGGCCGCCCGTGGCTGCCACTCAATCAAGGAACGAAGACTAGCAGTTTTCGCCGACATTGTCGCGCTGCCGCCATCACAGATTGTTGAGGCCCGACACGCTCTGCCTGCTAAAAGCCATGATCACCCTTATGGGAGATTTGATGCTCTCCTCTTTCGACCTTTCGTCATCGACAGATCGTGGTCCCCGGCTCCACCGCCGGGCCTTCTTCACACTCGCCGGCGGTGGCTTTCTCGTCGCGCTCGCTGGCTGCGGCACCCTGCGCACGACCGGCGAAGGCGGCGGCGCTTCATCATCCGCCTCCGGACTGGTCGGAAAGATCCGTTCCAGTGCAGGACTGTCGGCGATGGCGCCGGATTCGCAACTGGAACAGGCTGCCCTACAGCAGGCGCGTTATATGGCGGGTGCCGGCCGCATGGAGCACACCACCGGCAGGGGCAAGGATTTCGCGTCGCGCGTGTCCGACAACGGCATCGAAGGGGCCGCCGCCGAAAACATCGCCCAAGGCCGCATGGACCTTACCCGCCTGTTCGACATGTGGATGAACTCGCCACCGCACCGGCGCAACATGCTCGACCCACGCTTCACACGCTTCGGCCTCGCCTATGTGGCAGATGCCAAGCGACCTGACTGGCGCTACTGGGCATTGGTGCTGGGGAAATAGCAGGATCAGGGAATATGGCAGGGCAGTAGCAGGAATATCCATGCCCGATGAACTAGACGCCATCTGCCTTATTCCCTTATTCCCTCACTCCATATGCACCGTCGGCGCACCGCCTGCCGGCGCTTGCTTTGGCGATCTCAGCAGCAACAGCAGCGGGATAGCGCATGCCGTGACGAGCGCCATCAGCTTGAAGTCCGAGACATAGGAGATCATCTGCGCCTGGATGTTGACCAGACCGTCGACCTGCGACAGCGCGGTCCGGTCGCCCATTGCCGCAGTAGGGTTGGCGAGCCACAAATTCGGATTGAACGGGTTGATGAAGGCTGACAACTCGACGTGATTGATCTGCGTGTTCTGCGTCAGCACCGCCGTGAAGGCCGAGATGCCGATCGAAGAACCGATGTTGCGCACCAGCGTGAACAGCGATGTCGCGTCCGGCAGGTTTGCCGGATTGAGCGTCGAAAATGCCATGGTCGAAATCGGCACGAACACCAGACCAAGCCCCAGGCCCTGCACGACACCCGATGTCACGATTGGCCAGGCATCCATCTGCGGCGTGAACGCGGACATCATGTAGAAGGAATAGGCTGTGAGCAGCATGCCGACGAAGATCAGCTTTTTCGGATCAACCACCTTCATCAGGCGTCCGACCGCCAGCATCGAGATCATCGTGCCGACGCCGCGCGGTGCCATCACCATACCCGTCGTCACCGTTGGATAGCCGAAGATGGCCGACAGCATCGGCGGCAGCAACGCCATGCCTGCGAGCAGGATGACGCCAATGATGAAGATGAACACCAGCGCCGCCGCGAAATTGCGATCACGGAAGATCTTGGCATCGATGAATGGCCGCTCTGAGCTGACAGTGTGGACGATGAACACCCAGAAGCCGATCAACGCCAGGCCCGTCTCGATCCAGATCTCGGTCGAGGAAAACCAGTCGGCGTCCGGACCCCGGTCCAGCATCAGCTGCAACGCGCCAACACCGAGCGACAACATGGCGAAGCCGAAGAAGTCAAAGCCGCGCAAACGCTTCGGGATACTTGGCAGGAATGCGGCCATGCCAAGGAAGGCGATGATGCCGACCGGCAGGTTGATCAGGAACACCCAGCGCCAGTTATAGCTGTCGGTCAGCCAGCCGCCCAAGGTCGGACCAACCACGGGGCCGACCATGATTCCGGCACCCCAGATCGCCATCGCCTGCCCGCGCCGTTCCTTGGGATTGATGTCCATCAGGAAGAGCTGCGACAACGGCACGATGGACGCGCCGAACACGCCCTGCATCAGGCGGAACAACACCATCGTCTCCAGGCTCCAAGCGATACCACACAAGAGCGAGAAGGCGACAAAGCCGACGACCGAACCAAGGAACAATTCCTTGCGCCCGAACTTGTCCGACAGCCAGCCCGTCATCGGCGTGACGATGGCCGCGGCGACGATGTAGGACGTCAGCACCCAGTTGATGGTGTCAGGCGACGCACCGAGGTCGCCTGACATCGAAGGCAACGCGACATTGGCGATCGTGGTGTCCAGCACCTGCATGACGGTCGCCGCCATGATGGCGACGGTGGCCAATCCGCGGTTGGGGACTTCCCGAAAGGTTTGATCTGCACTCATGGCAATACCGTCCAGTACGGAATGATCAGCGACCTGCAGGCTTTCCGGGCGGCAGGTGACCCATTTCGGGAAAATGCCAGCCGCTTGGGGGGGGTAACGGTCGGCGCCCGCTCAAAGGTGCCTGCCGCCCGGAAACTCTCGGCGGGTAGCGACGAAAGGGTAATCCGTCCGGACGGCGCCTCAGCACCGCCCCAACCCGCTTCACCTGCCGTGCCGGCCCGCCGGCAAACCGATCCTCTTCGTAAAATGCACTCCGGCTCGATTGAGCCGTCTTATTTGGCCTCGCCCGCGAAGGCCTTGCCGAACAGGCCGCCAAAGCCGCGCGAGACACCGGTGTCGACGGTAACGGAAGCGCTCATGCCTGCGCGCAGTGCAAGTTCGGCATCCTTGTCGTCGAGCTGCAGGCGTACGGGAATGCGCTGCGTGACCTTGACCCAGTTGCCGGTGGCATTCTGTGCCGGCAACAGTGAGAACTGCGCACCGGTGCCGGCGCCGATCGCCTGGACACTCGCCTCGAAGGTCTTGTCCGGATAGGTATCGAGCACGACCTCCGCCTTCTGGCCCGGCTTCATGCGTGTCAGCTGCGTTTCCTTGAAGTTGGCATCGATCCAGGTATCGCCGGTCTCGACCAGTGCGAACAGCGGCGTGCCAACGCCGACATACTGGCCGACGCGGAAGGACGCGGCCTTGTAGGCAACGCCATCGTCGGGCGCCCTCACGGTTGCCTGGGAAAGGTCGAAAGCAGCCTTGTCGCGCGCCGCAAGCGCCGCCAACACCGTCGGATGCTGGTCGGTGACGATGTCGGGATTGCCATCGAGGGCAGCTTTGGCGCTGTCGATACCCTGGACCGCAACAGAGAGATCCTGCTTGGCCTTGTCGAGGTCATTGCGGGTCTGGTCGAGGGTGGATTGCGGATTGATGCCCTTCTTCACCAGATCGACGGCACGGTCATATTGCGACTGCGCGTAGGTGACTTCGCTCGACGCCGACAATTCCTTGGCCTGGGCCTGCCTGTAGGCGGAACGCAGCTGCTCGACACCGAGCCGTGCGTTGGCGACAGCGGCATCGGCCTGGGCGAGAGCGATCTTGTAGGGTTCGGGGTCGACGGCGAACAGCACGTCACCTTTCTTCACCGGCTTGTTGTCGGCAACATTCACTTCGACGATGCGGCCGGGGACATTGGCCGCGATCGAGAGCGTCGCCTGCTGCAGGTTGGCGTTTTCAGTTTCTTCGTAGCGGCCACCGGTCACCCAGTAATAACCGCCGGCAGCCACCAGTATCAGCGGCACCGAAACCATCAGGAGCAGGCGCAGGCTACGGGATTTCTTTTTCTGCGGCACCGCCAGCGTCTCCACCGGAGGCGGTGCTGCTATGGCCGGCTGGACAGCCGGCGTCGGCTGTTCCATCTCGAGCTTGGCAGCATCTTTCTCATCGATCTTGGACACGGCGTTCATTGGGGTGCACTTTCTAAGGTCTTGGCTTCGGTGCCATCTTCAACGTCTTGGGAGGACGTAATGCTGTTGTTCAGGTTCTCGATGACCCTCTCGAGCCCCTGCATGATGATCTTCTGGTCGGATTTGGAAACGCCGGCGAAGGCCTCTTCGGTGACCTCGCCGACAAAACTCTTCACGTAGAAGAAGGCTTCCCGCCCGAGCTCGGTCAGGAAAATCGCGCGAACACGGCGATCGGCAGCATCGGCGCGGCGCTCTACCCAGCCGCCCTGCTCCATGCGATCGAGCATGCGCGAAACGCTGATCGGCTCGATTTCGAGATATTCGGCGATACGAGCCTGGGTTGTTCCTTCATCCTTGGCGACCCAGAACAGCAGCCGCCACTGGGCGGGCGAGAGGCGGGTATCGATCGCCATCTGCTCCAGGCGCTTGCGCAGCAGCCGGCCCACGGTGTGGACCAGAAAGCCAAGTGTATGTTCCGTGTTCGAGGTCATGAGCGCGATATATAATGAGCATGCTTACTATTCAAGCCGATCACAAAAGACGTGAACCGGCAAATTTGCATGACAGCCATGCGCCGACGCTCGGGCATCCTGACATGCACGCACGCGCATGACGGCACGACAAAAGGGCCGAACCGATGGTTCGACCCTGACAAATCTTTGAACTGGACTAGGGCCAGGTGGCTTGCTGGCTGGACTTAAGCGTCTCTACTCCGCCGCCTGCTGCACTTTTGTGGTGAGCTGCAGCTCGACCGGTGTCGGGTTGCGCAGGATGTCGAGTACCGGGCAATGCCGGTCGACAATGTCCTTGAGCCGGGCGATGTCTGTCGCGGGGGCCGGACTGTCGATAAAAACCTCGGCATTGATGTGCTGATAGCCCGGCCGAACCTTCGGGTCGACGTTGAAGAAACCGCGAAGGTCGATATCGCCGCTCAACTGCACCGATACACTGTCGAGCGGAATGCCAAGCGCGTCGGCATATAGCCTGTACGTGATCTCCTGACACGAACCGAGCGCCGCCAGAATGTACTCGACCGGATTTGGGGCCGTATCCTGGCCGGCGAGCGCTGGCGGCTCATCGACACCGACGCTGAACTGGCGGATCGCCACATTCGAACGGAATCCATCGGCAAGCTGTGAACGCGCCTGGAAGGTCACCGCCGCCTGGCCAGCGTCCGCACCGAGCGCGTTCTTGGTGTTGTCGAAAACATCCTTGAAACGGAAAGCCATCGCTCGTCTCCAGTTCGACTGCATCGAATGTGCGGAGTGTTGCGCTTCGGCTCGGCCAGGAAAAGCAAAGCCATACCCTGCGCACGGCAGCAGCGGGCATCGCCGTGCGAAGAGCGCTGCAGGAACAGAACAATGTTGCAGTCGGCCCCCGCCACGGCATTTGAACCGCAGACAAGCCTAGAGCTCGAGGTTCCAGATCTGACCGACGAGTTCCTTGCCAAAGGACGTGTGGCGCTCCTCCTTGGCCAGCTTGAACCCTGCGTCCTGATAGATGCGCCGTGCCGCGACGAGAATGTCGTTGGTCCACAAGGTCAGGGTCTTGTAGCCGCGCGAACGGGCGAAGGCGACACATTCGTCCACCAGTCTCTTGCCAATGCCAAGTCCGCGCGCCGACGGCTCCACGTAAAGCAGCCTGAGCTTCGCCACGTCATCGGATTGATGCACGGCGAAGACCGACCCCACCACCTCGCCATTGCGCTCCGCAACCCAGGCGCGCTCCTTCTTCGGATCATACGACCTGACGAAACCGACAAGGATTTCGGCAACCAGTGCCTCGTAGGTTTCGTCCCAACCATACTCCTGCGCGTAAAGCAGGCCTTGCCGGTGAGTGATCCAGCCGACATCACCAGTCTGCAGCGGCCGCAGGATGTAGGGCACCTTTGGCTCAGTCGGATCGCCCAACAACCGCATGATCGTCATCATCGCCGTCACCAGCGTCTCACGGCGCTCGGCCGGCAGTCGGTCCAGCATCGTGCCGACTTCGTTGCTGGAGGCCTCATCCAGGCCAGCGAATGTCCGCCTGCCTGCATCGGTCAGCACGATTGCCGATTGCCTGGCGTCATCAGCCTGTGCCTGGCGCAGCACCAACCCCCGCTCTTCGAACTTCTTGAGCATGCGGCTGAGATAGCCGGCATCGAGCCCGAGCTCACGCCCGAGCTCCGCGGCGCTCTGGCCGTCGCGCTGGGCAAGGTCGAACAGGACCCGCGCCTCGCTCAGAGAGAACGGGCTCTTCAGCAGCACCTCCTCCAGCAGCCCGATCTGACGCGTGTAAAATCGATTGAAGGCGCGCACGCAGGCGACCTGCTCGTCATTGGGGCTGGAAAAGGCGGACATGGGAACCTCGATGGCATCAGTGGACTGCGTCAACGATATCGTTGACTAAGTCAAATATATGAATGCCTGAAGCAACGATCAAGCCCCTCCCGCTAGGCTTTCATGCATGAGGCGTCAGCCTACCGGCAAGACGGACCACTGTTCGATGATATGCCCTTGCGAAAACACCGCGATGGTGCCGAACTGCTGCAGGACGAATTCGGACTGCGTGGGACGCAGAAAGAAAAAATCGTCCGGCTGGAGCGTCGCATCGGCTGGCAGAGCCATGAACTGTTGGTTGGATGACTGGCCAAGTGTCGCTTCCTCCCGTGCTCCTTCGGGAAAGACCGGCTTCGCCATCCACTTGCCGCCATAGATGTAGCAGCCGCGAGGGGGGAACCGGCCAAGCATCTGCAATGCCCGGCCGACGAGGGCCGGGCCCGGCAGTTGTGCCTCCACCACCTTCAACACCGGCGTCGCGATGAATGCCGCCGGCCGGAAGCCGGCCAGGCCTGCGGTATCGAAGTCGCTCGGCAGCACGAACGCCGAACCGATCGACACTTCATTTGCCTGCGTCCGCGCCCCATGCAGCAGCGCGGTTTTCGAGCCGCCGGTGTTCAGGATCTGCCGCTCGCCCGGCCCGAGGCAGGCGACGAAGGCCTGGAATGCAGCGACCGATTGCGCCAATGCTTTTTCCGCGCCGCCGAACAGGTTTGGAATATGAGGCGCATGCGCCTCGTAGCCCATGATACCTTCGCAATGCAGCAAGGGATGCTGGCGCACACGCTGCAGCGCCTGCGACAGCGCCTTCGGTTCGGCAATGCCACCGCGATGCAGGCCGATATCGACCTCGAAGGCAATGCGCAGTTCACAGCCGAGTGCCTCGGCCATCGCCCTATATTGCTCAAGCCGCGCTTCCGTATCGATCAACCAGCAGACGCGTCTCCAGTCATCGTCCTTGCGCGCAAGAACCTGCCGGGCGGCTTCGATCGGCATCGGCTTGCCGAACAGCAGGTCCGCCTCTGGAAAGACCTTGAGAACCGCCTCGCTGATCGGCAGGTGGAAGGTCATGAACCGCGACGACCCCAAGGCCTCGGCAATGCGGGAAAGTAGCGGCAGGCAAGCCAGTGACTTGTCGACCAGCCGGGGCGCAAGTTCTGGTGCGAGCTTCTGCCGCGTCAGCGAAATATTGCCGTCGAGCCGATCACGGTCCAGCACAAGGCAAGGCTTGAACAGGCCGGCCTCGCGCAACGCCGCCGTCATGGTCTGAAAATAGCCGTCCATCAGTTCAACCCGAACAGGTCTGCCATATAAGGCGAAACAAAACGACCGTGCGGGTCGATGTCGCGCCGCACGTCCATCGCGTCGTCCCAGCGCGGATAGAGCGCCTGGAAATCCGTGGCCTTCAGGCTGTGCATCTTCCCCCAATGCGGGCGCCCGCCATACTTGCGGAAAATCGGCTCCGCCGCGCGCATGAAAGGCAGCGGATCGTTGGCCGCATCATGATGGATCGCAATCGAGCAGGTCGGCCGCCTGTAGAAAGGACTCAGCCAGAATTCGTCGGCTGCGACAGAACGGACCTCCATCGGGAAATAGACCTCCGGAAAGCGCTTTTCTGTGAGCTCGATTATTTCGGCCAACGCCTTGGGTCCTTCCTCGAAAGGCAGGTGATATTCCATTTCGTTGAAACGGGTGCGGCGGTCGCTGGCGTAGACATTGAGCCAATCCTGCACGTAATCCTCCGCCGGCAGCCTGGCCATCACGTAGCGGATGATCAATCCACGCAGCCATGGCGCCCAACGCAAGGCCGTGCGCAGCTTGCGCAGCGTAGCCAGACCTTCCTCATCCTCTTCCGGCGGCCTTGGGCTCACCGGCTTGTCGGACAGGTCGCTCGCAATGAACTGCGCATGGCCGGAAAATGGAACATAGTAGAATTCGGCAGATCGGTGCGCCCCCATCATCGGCTCGAATTGCGCAAGCATTTCCTTGATCGGCAGCACCCATTTGCGCCGGTGCAGCCTGTAGGTCGGGACGTTCTCCAACGCGACTTCCGTCAACACTCCGAAGCTTCCGAGCGCCACGCCAGTGGCATGTATCATGTCGCGATCCTTGCCCAGCGTCAGTTCGCGCAGCTCGCCTCGCCCATCGATGAACTGTGTCGCGCGGAGCTGCGTATGATAGGCACCGAGCGTGCGCCCCGACCCGTGTGTCGCTGTGCCGAGCGCACCGCCGATAGCCTGCTTGTCGATGTCACCCATATTGGGCAACCCCTGACCGACCTCCTGCAGAAGCCGCATCAGAAAGCCGAGCCTGGTACCGGCACGGACACGTGCGACAGCAGCGGCCCTGTCGTGCGAAACCAGCCCTTCGAACTTCTCCAGCGACAGCATCGTGCCATCGGTCCTCGCCAGCGGCGTGAAGGAATGCCCTGCCCCGACGACGCGCACTGGACCCGGCGCGGTCCTCACCGCCTCGACGATGCCTTCGAGGCTCTCCGGGGTCGATATCTGCCGCGGCGAACCTGCGACAAAGCCCGACCAGTTCGTCCAACGCATCGCCTTGGTCATCAGCTATCCTCGCTTCAGGCGGCCGCGCGGCGCCGCGACAGGGCGACAAACAGGCCAAGCAGGGCGACGGAGGCAATGACGCTGGCCGCCGCGAATTCGGGCACCGCTCGAAAATCGCCGTCGACGATGAGCAATGAGGCAGCGACCGGCCCGAGCGCCAGCCCGAACAGCTGTGCCGCAGGCACCAGCAGCGCCGCAGTGCGGGTCTCATCGGAAGTGATCGCCAGCCGTATCTGGTAGGGAACGATGAAGAGCAGGATGAAACCCATGGCCAGCGCGGCAGCCCAGAAGCTGGTCAACGCCGGCCCGCTGGCCAGAACCGTGCATGCAAGCACGGCAACGATGCCCACCCCGGCTATGGCGAGCCGATAATCGATTCGCGCCTCGAAGACGGTTGCAGTCATCGCGCCGAGGATCTGCGCGGCGAGGCTGGCCGAGACGATCAGGCCGACCGTGCGGCCGTCGATGCCATATTGAACGCCGAGTGGTTCCAGGAAGGCCCACACCGAACCGAAGAACATGAAGTAGCAGAAGATGGAAAGCAGCGCGGTGATGGCGCCAGGTGTCAGCACATTCGAGAAACGTTCGTCTTTCGGAAGGTCCGCATAGTCATCGGGTACCGCACGCGCAACCGCGAGCGACAGCATGCAAACCACGGCCAGCGTGATGAAACCGCCGCTTGCACCGTAGGCCGGGATCACGGCGAGTGCCAGCAACAGCGCCAGAACGCATTGGGCCAGGGTCTGCAACGACACAAAATAGCCACCGATGCGCTCCGCCCTGCGTGAGCGTGCAATCAGTTCGGTTGCCACCGCTACCAAGCCGCCCTCGGCAAGGCCAGCCGCTGCCCGAGCAGCGATCAGCATGTTTGCGTTCGCCGCATAGGCTGTCCAAACATTGGCCAGTGCCAGAAGTAAAAGCAGGATCGTGCTCTTCCCGCGCATGTTGCGTGCCGGGAGCGCCATTGCCACGACAGCCGAGCCGATACCGATGGTGATCAGTTCCGCAGTTGCCACCAGCGCCAGTTCATCGCCGCTGACATGGCCCTGCGTGAACAGCGCGCCGAGCAGAACTGGCTGCAGCCCAAGGACAAGCAAGCCGACCGAGCCGATCCACAAAGCTGCAGCGAGCTGCCGTGGTGTCGGATTGCCGACGAGCCAGTCTCCATCTCCAGCATGCGCGGAATTCGTCGAGTCCACAGGCGCCTCCCAACGTCCGTTGCCTCAAACCAAAAGCTGACAACCAATCAGCATCTTGAAAACTGATACATAATCATCTTTCTTGTCAATGCGGATTTGATGACGAGTATTCATTGGAGTGTGGACAGCCGGCTCATGAACCAGGCCAAACGTGCAGCCGCCGGATCGCAGTTGCGGCGCCGGCCGAAACAGGAACGCAGCCGGGAGCGCATTGACGCCATCCTGGCCACCGCCAAGCGACTGATCGGCGAAAAAGGCATCGATGCCGTCACCATGAAGGAAGTCGGCGCACTGGCCGGCGGACCCATTGCCACCGTCTATCACTACTTCCCGAACAAGTCGGCGATCCTGGCGACGCTTTACGAGCGCTTTTCGGAAGTCACGCGGGCGCGCCAGCAGAAGGTCATTGAGGTCATCGACGGGCTGGAAAGCATGATCGCGGCCTCAGACCGCATGCTCGACGACTACTACGAGCGTATCGCCGGCGATCCCGCCATCCTCGATCTGCAGCATGCCATTCAGGCCGACAAGGCACTGCAGAATCTCGACATCGCCGAGACACATCATCAGGCGAACATCTTCTGCGACAAGGTCGTCTATCTGTTGAAATCAGAGCGGCAAGAGGAGTTCAGGCGTATGGTGTTCCTGTTCTTTCAGCTTGCCGGCGGCGTCGTGCGATTGGCGCTGACACAGGATGGAACGCAGGGACGACGGACAATCGAAGATTACAAATCCATCATCCACGGCCAGCTGCGCACATTTTTTGACTAGCTCAGGTCGTGGCCACGACGACATGAGCCTGGATCTTGGCGGCAACCTCACCGTGCCCGTGTCTTTCCGCGATTGCCCTTGCGACATAGTCGGTTGCAGCGTCCAGTTTCCCCGCATCCCTGGTTTCGATTTCATTGCGCAGCACGGTTCCCTTGCAATAGGCGACGGCCGGAAGCCTCGGCGAGGATGCACGGCTCTGCTCTGCCCTCGTATCGATCTCGACGTGAGAAAATCCCGCCTTCTCCACGTCGCGGCGGATCAGTTCCTTGTCATGATAGCCGTGCGGCGTGCGCGCCAGGAAACGCGGCGGATCGTTTGGAAAGACTCGAGCGAGAGCATTCGTCACATCATTAGCCAGAACGTTCTCCTCGAGGCGATCCCATACACTGAACAAGAAATGCCCCCCGGGCCTCAGCACGCGTTTTGCCTCGCGATAGGCCGCGACGCGGTCGGGGAAGAACATCGCCCCGAATTGACAACAAACGAGATCGAACACGGCATCCTCGAAAGGCAGCGCCAAGGCATCTGCTTGCAGCCATGTGACACGGCTGTCAGGAGTTTGCCTGGAGGCGGCGTAGTCCAGCATCGGCTGGTTGAGGTCGGTCACTACGTATCTTGCATCAGGAGACAATTGTGGCGCCAACGCACGGGTGACAACGCCGGTGCCAGCAGCGATTTCCAAAACAGCGCCGGGTGAGAAGGAAGCGATGCGTCGTGCAAGATCGACGGCATATGGCTCGAAAATCAACGGCACCATATGGCGATCATAGTTTTCTGGTATCGAGCCCGCGAAGACTTGGTCCGCTTTGAACATGGCCATCACCGCCGTTCATCAATGGCGTGAGATTAGCATGTTTTTCCCCTGCGGGATCGGTGTGGCCGGCGAGCATACTGCAGAGACGGCTGCAGCCGGGATAAAACGCCGATTTCATGCGGCCAGATGCCGCGCTGCACCTTGACTCTCATCATAGGCGGGATTATCTCACCGCCACGTTAGCACTCACCAATAGAGAGTGCTAACCGAAGGTCCGGCAGGGCCGGACGGAGGAAATTCTTTCTCACCTTTCGCACCGAGGAAATCAAATGGCAAAGTCGAAGTTCCGCCCGCTTCATGACCGCGTGGTCGTTCGCCGGGTTGAATCCGAAGAAAAGACGGCTGGCGGGATCATCATCCCCGACACCGCCAAGGAAAAGCCGCAGGAAGGCGAAGTGATCGCCGTCGGCTCGGGCGCTCGTGACGAGGCCGGCAAGCTGGTTCCGCTGGATGTCAAGGCTGGCGACCGCGTCCTGTTCGGCAAGTGGTCGGGCACCGAAGTGAAGCTCAATGGCGAAGACCTTCTGATCATGAAGGAATCCGACATCATGGGCATCATCGGCTGATCACCTGCCCTTTCATCCGCACCATCCAAATCTTGATTTCGGGCGCTTAAGCCCAGGAGTACAAAATGGCTGCTAAAGAAGTAAAATTCTCCCGTGATGCCCGCGAGCGTATGCTGCGCGGCGTCAACATCCTCGCCGACGCGGTGAAGGTCACCCTCGGCCCGAAGGGCCGCAACGTCGTCATCGACAAGTCGTTCGGCGCTCCGCGCATCACCAAGGACGGCGTCACCGTCGCCAAGGAAATCGAGCTTGAAGACAAGTTCGAGAACATGGGCGCCCAGATGGTCCGCGAAGTTGCTTCGAAGACCAACGACATCGCCGGCGACGGCACCACGACCGCAACGGTTCTGGCCCAGGCGATCGTCCAGGAAGGCGCCAAGTCGGTTGCCGCTGGCATGAACCCGATGGACCTGAAGCGCGGCATCGACCTCGCCGTCGTGGAAGTCATCACTGCTCTCAGCAAGGCTTCCAAGAAGATCAAGACCTCCGAGGAAGTCGCGCAGGTCGGCACCATTTCCGCCAACGGCGACGAGTCGGTCGGCAAGATGATCGCCGAGGCGATGCAGAAGGTCGGCAACGAAGGCGTCATCACCGTTGAGGAAGCCAAGACCGCTGAGACGGAGCTGGAAGTCGTTGAAGGCATGCAGTTCGACCGCGGCTACCTCTCGCCTTACTTCATCACCAACCCGGACAAGATGATCGCCGAGCTCGAGGACGCCTATATCCTCCTGCACGAGAAGAAGCTGTCCAATCTGCAGGCCATGCTCCCGGTTCTCGAAGCCGTCGTGCAGACCTCCAAGCCGCTCCTCATCATCTCGGAAGACGTCGAAGGCGAGGCCCTGGCCACGCTCGTCGTCAACAAGCTGCGTGGCGGCCTGAAGATCGCTGCCGTCAAGGCTCCGGGCTTCGGCGATCGCCGCAAGGCCATGCTGGAAGACATCGCCATCCTCACCGGTGGCCAGGTCATCTCGGAAGACCTCGGCATCAAGCTCGAAAGCGTGACGCTCAACATGCTCGGTAAGGCCAAGAAGGTCCGTATCGAGAAGGAGAACACCACGATCGTCGACGGCGCCGGCAAGAAGGCCGAGATCCAGGGCCGCGTCGCCCAGATCAAGCAGCAGATCGAAGAGACCACCTCGGACTACGACCGTGAGAAGCTCCAGGAGCGTCTCGCCAAGCTGGCTGGCGGCGTCGCCGTTATCCGCGTCGGCGGTGCGACCGAAGTGGAAGTGAAGGAAAAGAAGGACCGCGTTGACGACGCTCTGAACGCCACCCGCGCTGCGGTGGAAGAAGGCATCGTTGCTGGCGGCGGCGTCGCCCTGCTGCGCGCCACCCAGGCCATCAAGTCGGCCGGCATCAATGCCGACCAGGCTGCTGGCATCGCGATCGTCCGTCGCGCCCTTCAGGCTCCGATCCGTCAGATCGCCTCGAACGCAGGCGCTGAAGCTTCGATCGTCGCTGGCAAGGTGCTCGAGAACAAGGGCGCGACCTACGGCTACAACGCCCAGACCGGCGAATACGGCGACATGATCGCTTTCGGTATCGTCGATCCGGTCAAGGTTGTCCGTACCGCTCTGCAGGACGCCGCTTCGGTTGCCGGCCTGCTGGTCACCACCGAGGCCATGATCGCCGAAGCTCCGAAGAAGGACGCTCCGGCTCCGGCCATGCCTGGTGGCATGGGTGGTATGGGTGGCATGGACTTCTAAGTCCAGCCAGCCGGCTCAAGCTTGTGAAGGGCGGCAGCAATGCCGCCCTTTTTCTTTGAGGAAGTCGTTTTCTGTCGCTGGTTGCGGCACTTCCGACATCGGAACAATTTTCACGATCCGCCGGTAAGTACCGGCAACGATATGGTTTTTTAACGAAGTCCGTCTACGGCTACCCTTCTCAGGCAATATCCGGGAAAGGGCGGCAGAAATGTCGCCCTTTCTTCTTTTGCGAGGGTGCCAACACGCATCGAGGATAGCCATGTCGGACACATCCGAGATCACGGTCGAGATTGATGCGACGCTGGTGCGGCGGCTGATCGACACGCAGTTTCCACAATGGGCACATCTGCCGATCCGCAAGGTCGAACCCGGCGGTTGGGACAACCGCACCTTCCTTCTGGGTGAAGCGATGAGCGTGCGCCTGCCGAGCGCGGCCGGCTATGCCGCACAAGTTGCCAGGGAGCAGCACTGGCTCCCAAGGCTGGCGCCACATCTGCCGTTGCCGATCCCGGCGCCGCTCGCCCTGGGCGAGCCTGACGAAGGCTACCCCTGGCCGTGGTCCGTCTATGGCTGGCTCGAAGGAGAGACCGCGACGGACCGGCGCATCGGCGACCTCGACGAATTCGCCGTCGACCTGGCCGGTTTCCTGACGGCACTCCATCGCATCGACGCCACCGACGGACCGGCAGCCGGACCGCAGAACTACTTCCGCGGCGGCTCCCTCACCGTCTATGACGACCAGACCCGCGAGGCCCTTCGCCTGCTTGACGGCAGGATCGACACAAAGACGGCGCGTGCGCTCTGGGAAGAAGCTCTCGCCACGCAGTGGACGCATGCGCCGGTCTGGGTGCATGGCGACATTGCGTGGGGCAACCTGCTGGTGAAGGACGGCAAGCTCAGCGCCGTGATCGACTTCGGCAGTTCAGCGGTTGGCGATCCGGCCTGCGATCTGGCGATCGCCTGGACGCTGTTTCATAACGGAAGCCGTCTTGCCTTCCGCCGAGCCCTGCCACTCGACACCGGCACCTGGGCACGCGGCCGCGCCTGGACCTTGTGGAAGGCGATGATCACGGTTTCGGGTCAGATCAGCCGAAGCGCCGAAGAGATCCGTTTGTCGGAACAGGTCATCGATGCCGTGCTGGCGGATCATCGGGCCGGGAGCTGAGCCGTCAGGATCGGGAAGATAACGACCGCGGCAATGCCCGGGTTGCGCGGCTGCATCGAAACGGAGGCGCCATGCAGGTCGGCGATCGCCTTGACCAGACTCAACCCCAGGCCGGTTCCGGGTGTCGAGCGGCTTTTGTCCAGCCGGTAGAGGCGCCGGAAAACCTTCTCCTGCTCTTCACTGGGGATGCCTGGGCCATTGTCCCGCACCTCGGCAACAAGGCCATCGGCCCGTCGACTCGCTGAAATTTCGATCCGCGTCCCTTCGGGGGTGTGGCGGATGGCGTTCTCGATCAGATTCGCGAAAAGCTGCGTCAACAGTTCGCGGTCGCCGGTGATCGTATCGCCAGCCTGACATTTTTCGATAAGCAGTGCCTTGCCGTCGTCCTTGGCGACCTCGGCATAGATATCCGCAACCGATGCCACCACCTCGGAGAGGTCGAGCTGCACGAAACGCGCCTTACGCGCGCCAGCTTCGATCTGCGCGATCCGCAGCAGCGCATCGAACGTCTCGTTGATCTGTGTGCTTTCTGCGCGTGCTTCGGCGAGATCCAGCGAAACATCTGTCTGGTTGCTCGCCTTCTCCGCAGCGCCGTCAAGGATCATGTGAAGGCGGTTGAGCGGTGTTTTCAGATCATGAGCAATATCGCTGCTGACTTGCCGCATGCCTTCCACCAGCGAACCGAGCCGATCGAGCGCAGCATTGATCTGGATCGAGACACCATCGATGTCGTCGTCGCGGCCAAGCTGCGGAATACGAGACTCGAGTTTGCCTTGCGAAACAGCCACCATCGTATCACCGATCGCATCCAGCCGACGCTGCACGCGGGATGCCAGGAATGCGCCACCGGCAATAGCAAGGCCAGCGACAATCGCGGCGGCCCAGACAAAGCTCGCCAAAAGCAGGCTTTCCAGCTCCTCCGTTTCCTTGAAACTCTGTGCGACGGTGAGATTGGTTGAGCCGACCTTGCCCGAATAGGCCCTGTATGGCGCTGTCTCAGGGAAACCAGGAGTGCCTTCCGGCACGATGGCGAACCCCTCAGGCAGGTCGATCGCCGAAAGGTTGCCAGCCAGGCTCTCACCTTGCGCGCCGGTCAAGGAGATCAACTGGTCATTGCCCGAATTGCCGACGGCGTGGCTATTTACCGCGATGATGAGGTCGTCGACGTCGCTCTCGGCATAGGTCGTCGCGATCATCGAATAGGCTTGCCTGACGGAGTCATCGAGACGCCGATCCAGGTTCGCGCTCATGGTCTGGTAGACGATGCCCCCTGTCAGCAGGAACGCGAGGATGACGAAGGCTGAGAAGGCCAGCGCCAGCCGGAATGGCGTCGAGCGCAGCAGGCTTTCAACGGGACGCATAGAGGCTGTAGCCAGTGTTCCGGACGGTATGGAGCAGCGGCACCGTAAAGGGGCGGTCGATCTTGGCGCGCAGACGACTGACATGGGTTTCGACCACACTGGTCTTGGGATCGAAATGAAAATCCCAGACCCGCTCCAAAAGCATGGTGCGGGTAATCACCCTGCCCTCACCGCGCATCAGCACCTCCAGGAGCCGGAACTCACGCGGCTGCAGCTCGATAGGCTGTCCCTGCCGCGCCACATGGCGTTTGACCAGGTCCATTTCGAGGTCCGCCACCTTCAGCACGGTCTTCTGCTCCTGCACCGGCGGCCGGCGGCCGAGCGCCTGCAGGCGCGCCAGAAGCTCAGAAAAGGCGAAGGGCTTGACCAGATAGTCGTCGGCGCCGGCTTGCAGGCCCTCGACGCGATCATCCACCCCGCCTACCGAGGTCAGGAAAATCACCGGCGTCATGACGCCCGCGGCACGCAGCGATTTCACGACGGAAAGCCCGTCAAGACCCGGCGTCATGCGGTCGACGACGAAGACATCATAGGCTTCGCGGGTTGCCTGGAACAGCGCGTCACGGCCGTCGGCCAGGTGGTCGCAGATATGACCGGCCTCGTTCAGCCCCCTGGCAACGAAGGCGGCCGTCTTCTTGTCGTCCTCCAACATAAGGATGCGCATGTGTTCGGATCCGGTTTGAACGGCCTCAACTGATCGCGATCCGGCATGCGAAGGAGCCGTCACCGTGCAGCCATCGGCGCGACGATGAGGTGGCAGGGCTTTATGATAAAATGATGGAGCGCTGCGGTCCTTATCATGGCAAGGCAGCCTGCCTGTTGCATTGAAAGCCATCCGTGCGCAGCGGCTGCCCCCAACGGAACAGGCTGGCTCAGCAAGCAGGCATAAAGGTTGCGCTTTGCCGCTGCCTGTCCGTCATCTTACGGATCGGTAGGATTTCGTATTTTCTGCGAGGGGAACGTCATCGCTCCTGATCGGTCGGACGAATCAGGATCTCGTTGACGTTGACGCGAGGCGGCTGCGTCACCGCATAGAGCACGGCGGCGGCGATGTCCTCGGACTGCAACGGCTCCATTGCAGCGCGGCGCTGCTCGAGATTGGCTTTCATGCCTGGATTGGTGATGTGATCGCCGAGTTCGGTTTCAACCATGCCCGGCTCGATCACCGTTACCCGGATCCTGTCGGCGTAGACCTCCCGGCGCAGTGCCTCGGAGAAGGCGACAACGCCGAACTTCGTTGCCGCATAGGCTGCAGCCCCCGGATTGGCAACGCGGCCTGCCACCGACGACACATTGACGATATGGCCCTTGCTCTCCTTGAGATGCGGCAGCGCCGCACGTGTCAGCTCCATCAACGCAACCAGATTGACCTCGATCATCTGCCGCCAATCTTCCGCCCGCGCCTCGGACACCGGCGCCAAAAGCATGACGCCCGCATTGTTGACGATGACGTCCAGCCTTTTGCCATGCGCCAGCACGTCGGTGATCAGGCCTTGCGCGCTATCGGGTCGCGCAACATCCGCCTCGATTGCGATGACCTTGCCACCGGCTTTCTCGATTCGTTCGGAGAGCGCCTTCAGGCGATCGGCACGACGGGCAACGATCGCCACCTCGGCGCCGGCCGTTGCGAGCGCCAACGCCGTGGCCTCACCTATGCCGGAAGAAGCGCCGGTGACCAAAGCTACCTTGCCCGCGAGTGGGCGGGCGGAAACCATAGTCGTCATGTTTCGCTCCTGGAGACAACGATGCCCTCACATCTTCTCGCTATCTAGAGCGTCAACTCCGGCCGGACAGGGTGGATACTCAGCTTTTCCAGCGGCGGGCCAATGCGTTTGTGAACACGACACCGCCAACATCATCAGTCGCTTCGCCGAGCGCGACATCCATGCCTGCACTGGTGACTCTCACCAGTGCAAAGCCGCCCATGAAGCCCGCTTTCGGCTTTATGATATCGAGACCGTTCCGCTGATAGATCATCGGCGTTTCATGCTGGTGACCGTGAAAGACGGCGACGACATTGTAGCCATCGAGCACAGCCTGCAGAGCTTCGCGATCCTCATCATTCCACCAGTGGGGCGCTCCGGAACCCTCGTCATCGAAGGTTGATTTCTGCGGATCCCAGCGCTCGAGTGAAAAACTGTCCCAGCCATAGTGCTGGAACAACACCACGGGCCGTCCGTCCGCCGCGTTGGCCGCAAGGTTGCGTTTCAGCCATGGCAGGCTGCTTTCAGCGCCAAACGCCGTGTCGCCCCCAAAGCGATGCAGTTGCACCAGATGCAGCCCGCCCCAATCCCAGGAGTAGCAATCGGAGCCGACGTCATAGTCGGCAACCGGTACTGGCGGCTTGAAGAACACGCCAGCTCGATGATTGACCTCGACATAGTCACGCAGTTCGCGTCGGTACCAGTCGGCGTGGGGTGGCGGCCCATTCTGGTCGAGGTCGTGATTGCCGAGACCGACATAGACCGGCACGTGCACGCGATCCGGCCCGATCCCCTGTTGGTAGCGCTGACTGAACTGGAGCAGCTGGGTACCTTCGCTTGGTTGCGTCACCTGGCCACCGCCATCATCGGTCATGTCGCCACCGACAATGATCCCCAGCGGCGTACCGATCCGGCTGCCGGCGGAGCGCAGAGCAGAGGCAACACCATTGATCTCGGCCGGCCAAGACTTGTCGCCAATACGGTTCAGCGTCGCGATATGGCGCAGCAGCGCCGCGTCGGTCTTGCCTTCCTGCAGGCAATCGGGGCTGAGACCACTCGCCATGCGGCAGGCATGGATATCGGCGATGAACAGGAACGTGGCATCGACTGGCGGCACGCCTGCAGTCGCCTGACCTTGGACAAGGCCAGGCGCGATCAGGTTTGCACCCGCGGCTCCGATACCGGCAAGCAACGCACGGCGCGATATCATGAATGGAGACTGACCAACCATGGCGGTCACTTCAGCATGTCGCCCACACCCTCGTCCAGCTATGGCACCAGGCTGACCTCACGCCCTGACGACTGCAAGGCCCCGCGCCTCCAGCGGTGCTGTCACTGTCTCCGGCGCATCTGCCGCGACAATCAGCGCCGTGACATCTGCAAGCGCAACCACAAGGCAAGGCGACACCGCCCCGAGTTTTTCTGTTGTCGCTAACACAACCGTCTCGGCGGCACGGCTGATCAACGCTCGCTTGATCGCCGCTTCCTCGATATCGCCGGTCGTCAGCCCCTCCTCGGCATGCACGCCGGTTACCCCGAGAAAAAAAAGGTCGGCACGAATGCGCGCAATCGCTTCGATCGCCAGCGCCCCGACGGCAACCATCGAATGCCGGAACAATTTTCCGCCGATCAGCACGACCTCGGCTGCATGTCCCTCCAATGCGACGGCGATCTCCGGACTATGGGTGACCGCTGTGAAGGCGAGGTCACGTGGTATGTGGCGAACGATTTCAAGATTGGTGGTGCCTCCATCGAAAATGATTGTTCGACCGGGCTCGATCCTTTCAGCGGCCTTGCGTCCCAGCATGGCCTTGGCCTCGACAGCCATGCCCCTGCGGATGGGCAGCGCGGCTATTGTCGGCGAAGCAGGCAGCGCGCCGCCATGCACGCGCTGCAACAGGCCTTCAGCCGCGAGCTCGCGCAGGTCGCGCCGGATCGTGTCCTCCGAAATCGCCAGATCCTGGCTGAGCCGTTTGGCCACCACTTCTCCGTCACGCTCCAGAAGCTCAAGGATCAGGCGCTTGCGTTGGCTGGTCAGCATTTTTTGCCTATCTGCACTTCACGATATTGCACGAAACTGCACGAATATGTATGAAAAATTCTTCAATCGTGCACAGTCCGGATCTCTCATGACAGAACGTGAAAATCAATGCTGATCCTCATCGCCGGCCCCTATCGCTCTGGGACCAACGACGACCCCGACAAGATGGCTGCCAATCTGGATCGTCTGGAAAGCGTCGCAGTACCGCTGTTCAGGGCTGGCCACATCCCGCTGATCGCGGAATGGGTGGCGCTGCCGCTCGGAAAACAGGCCGGCTCGACCGGCGTGTCCGACCCGATTTATGATGAATTTGCCTATCCCGTCGCCGAACGCCTGCTACGCCGTTGCGATGCGGTGCTGCGCCTGCCTGGCGCCTCGAAAGGCGCTGACGAAGACGTCCGTCTGGCTCGCGAGCGCGGCCTGCCGGTGTATTTCGATCTCTCCGAAGTGCCCTCTGCCGCTTGAAGCGCCGCAGCATAACACCCGTCATGAATGCGCGGTTCCGCTTCAACCGATTTGGTTTCGGACGCCGCGCATTCTTCGCTTGAAGCGTATTGTGCAACGCGATAGGCCCTTGCCACCACATAAGATTGGAGTGAGGCCGTGAGCGCTGAGAAGACCAGAACCGAAACCGATACGTTCGGCCCGATCGAAGTGGCCAGCGATCGTTACTGGGGCGCGCAGGCGCAGCGTTCGCTTGGCAATTTCAAGATCGGTTGGGAGAAGCAGCCACTTTCGGTGGTAAGGGCGCTCGGCATCGTCAAGCGCGCCGCGGCGGAGGCCAACATGGAGTTGGGTCGCCTCGACCCTGCACTCGGCAAGACCATCATCGAAGCTGCACAGGAAGTGATCGACGGCAAGCTCGACGATCATTTCCCGCTCGTGGTCTGGCAGACGGGCTCGGGCACGCAGTCCAATATGAATGCCAATGAGGTGATCTCGAACCGGGCGATCGAATTGCTCGGCGGCACGATGGGTTCGAAGAAGCCGGTGCATCCGAACGATCACGTCAATATGAGCCAATCGTCCAACGACACCTATCCAACGGCCATGCACATCGCTTGCGCCGAACGCATCGTGCATGATCTTCTGCCAGCCCTGAAGCACCTGCACGCCGCGCTCGAAGCCAAGGCAAAGGCCTTTGACCATATCGTCAAGATCGGCCGTACCCATACGCAGGACGCCACGCCGCTGACGCTCGGCCAGGAGTTCGGTGGCTACGCCGCGCAGGTCGCCTCCTCCATCAGGCGCATCGAACTGACCCTGCCCGGCCTGCAGGAGCTTGCGCAGGGTGGCACAGCAGTCGGCACCGGCCTCAACGCGCCGATCGGTTTCGCCGAAAAGGTCGCGGTAAACATCGCAAAGATCACCGGCATCGCCTTTACATCGGCTCCCAATAAGTTCGAGGCACTCGCCGCCCACGATTCCATGGTGTTCTCGCACGGCGCCATCAACGCCACGGCGGCCGCATTGTTCAAGATCGCCAACGACATCCGTTTCCTCGGCTCAGGCCCGCGCTCGGGTCTCGGCGAACTGTCGCTGCCGGAAAATGAGCCGGGTTCCTCGATCATGCCGGGCAAGGTCAATCCGACCCAGTGCGAGGCGCTGACACAGGTCTGCGTGCAGGTGTTCGGCAACAACGCCGCCCTCACCTTCGCCGGCAGCCAGGGCCATTTCGAGCTCAACGTCTACAACCCGCTGATGGCATACAATTTCCTGCAATCAGTTCAGTTGCTGTCCGATGCAGCGGTCTCGTTCACCGACAATTGCGTGGTCGGCATCGAGGCTCGCGAGGACAACATCAAGGCGGCGCTCGACCGCTCGCTCATGCTGGTCACAGCCCTTGCGCCGACGATCGGCTACGACAATGCCGCCAAGATTGCCAAGACCGCGCATAAGAACGGCACCACGTTGCGCGAAGAGGCCGTCGGTGGCGGCTATGTCAGCGACGCCGACTTCGATCGACTGGTCAAGCCGGAAGACATGACGCACCCCGGATAGAACCGGCAACGCCGCAAACCTGTGAACGATGTGTTGCCGGACAACCGTCTTTAGTGAACGCTGAAATTGCGTTACGTTGATGGTGTTGCGTTCCTGGGGGGACGCTTGCCATTGGAGGGTACATTGTCCGTCAACTCATCCGCCACTTCCGGCGTTACCTCAAACGCTTCGGCTGTCATTCTCGTCAGCCGCATTTTCCTGTCCATCCTGTTCATCCTGGCCGGTTACGCCAAGCTGACCGATCTGGCTGGCACTGCTGGCTTCTTTGGCAGCCTCGGCCTGCCGGTTCCATCCGTCACCGCCGTCGTTGTCGGTCTGGTGGAACTCGTCGGTGGGCTGGCCGTACTGGTCGGCTTCCAGACCCGTGTCGCGGCGATTGTCCTTGCCATCTTCGTTCTCGGCGCAACCGCAGCCGCGCATCTCGATTTCTCGCAGCCGCTCAACCCGCTGATGCTGCAGAAGAACCTCGCCATCACCGGCGGCTTCCTGCTGCTCGCACTGATCGGCGCCGGCGCTTATTCGATCGACGGCCGTCGCGGCTGACCGATCCGCGACGCAGAAACCGAAGGGCGTGGATGAACTCCACGCCCTTTTCGTTGTCAGAACGTTCCCATTTTTGTCTTCACGCAATTCCGGACGCAAAACCACCACACGCGTTGCCGGAATTGTTCTGGTGTCTGCATGCCCGCACCGATGTAGACTGCATCAGCGGCACCTCTGATGGGAGGCACGACATGCAAACCAATCTTCTTCTGCTTCTGTCCCGGCTTTTGCTGGCTGCCTTGTTCGTACCTGCCGGTATCCAGACGCTTGGCGACATAGGCGGTGCGACGCGTTATTTTACCGGTCTGGGCCTGCCCTCGCCGCAGCTTGCGGCCTGGGGCGTCGGCCTGTTCGAACTGATCACCGGACTTGCCATCCTGGCCGGCTTCCGGACCCGTATCACCGCCGCCTTGCTCGGCGCATTCTGTCTGGTTGCCGGTTATCTCGGCCATTATGGCCAGGGCGATGATCCGACACTGGCTTTCCTGCACACACAGATGCTGATGAAGGACATCGCTATCGCCGGCGGCTTCCTGGCACTCGCCGTTGCGGGCGCCGGTGGTTATTCGATAGACGCGTTGAAGCGTTAAGCGCGGCTACTTGGCGCTCACGCTTGGGCCGCCATCCACCGCCAGGAAGAGCCGCCGGTTGGTGATCTTGGCGAGTTGTGCCAAACGCCCAGCCGGACGCTCGCCGTAGAGGCCGGCAAGGTCGGCCGGGATGACCAGCGCGAGCGCGCCATTGCCACGGCTTTCCCAGCGCAGGCGCGGCATCACGCCAGGCATCGATGCCGTGAGCAGGTAGACGACACGCATCATGCCGGCCAGGATACGCGCCCGCTCCAGGTAGCGCGGCGTTGCCAGTGCTTTGATCTCCGGGGCAATGCTTTCGTTGAACACCCCGTCATGGCGATAGGCATTGGCCAGCGCGAGGAATGCCCGGCCCGGGTGGTCGACGCCAATGAAGGAAGCGTGCGCGATGATGTTGAGCGACTGACGACCGCGATATTCAGGATGCGCGCGCCAGCCGATATCGGCGAGCAGACAGGCCGCCCTGCGGTAGCGGGCCTCATCGATGGTTTCCTCAACCCCGAACGCTTCGAACGACTTGGCAGTCCAATCGACCAGCTCATGCGCGTGGGTGACTGAACGCGAACGCAGCCGCGCCAATTCCTCCGCCGCCGAGATCAGTGGATCGGCCTTGCGCTCAACCTCGTCGAGCAACGAATAGAGATAACCCTCGCGCACACCGATAGCCGATACAATGATCTTCGATGGCTGCATTGCGCCAAGGATTTCCTGCAGCACGACAGCGCCATATGGCAGCAGCGACCGGCGGTTCTTGGACACGCCCTCGATGCCTTTGACCTTTTCCACGTCGCCCTTGCCGACCTGCCTGAGAAAGGCCAGCGCACTTTCCACGCCGATCTCGTAGTGATGCATGACCCCGAGTGGATAGTTGTTCATCTCCATATGGAGACGTGCCAGGTTTCGCCAGGTGCCGCCAACGGCGTAGAAGGCCCTGCCCTGGCCGCCCTTGAGCAGCTTGGCCTTGGCCAGTTGCGTCTTGGCAATGCGGGTCGCTTGTGCCAGCGAGTTCTTGGCCATATCCTGCAAGCGCAGGCCGCCAAGCGGCAGCGTGATGCCGTCGCCGATCACTTCCCCGTTGATGTCGATCAGTTCCAGGCTGCCGCCGCCGAGGTCGCCCGCGATGCCATTTGCCGGATGGAAGCCTGAAATAACGCCGAGCGCCGAATAATAGGCCTCCTGGCGGCCGCTCAGCACATGGATGTCGGTGCCGAGAACCTGTTCGGCGCGATGGATGAAATCCGGCCCGTTGACGGCCTCGCGGGCCGCGGCGGTGGCCAGCACATACATGCGTTCCGCGCCGGCCTGTTCCGACAGGGCCCGGAAACGGCGGAATTCTTCCATCGATCGCGTAACCGCTTCGGGGTCCAGCTTGCCGGTGGAAACGATACCTCGGCCGAGGCCGGCCAGCATCTTCTCGTTGAACAATACGGTCGGCGAGCGCGCCAACCCTTCATAGACAACAAGGCGGATCGAGTTCGAGCCGATATCGATGATCGACAGCGGGCGGCGGTCCTGCAGCCGCCCCTGGGAAGCGGCCATCATCAGCCGGCCATGTCCTTCTTGCGGCGCTTGAATTGCGCGATGCGCTTCGGCGCATGCGATTTCAAGGCATCGCCCCGTCCCGACAGGCTCGGATTGGTCATGAAATATTCCTGCGCGTTGAACGGTTCTTCGCCCTCATCGGGCACAAGACGCCGCGAGGTACCGTCGGCCAATACTTCGAAACTTTGCTGGTTGTCCATGATGTTGCCCAGCATGATCTGGCCAAGAATCTGTTCATGCACAGTTGGATTGGTGATCGGCACCATGCATTCGACGCGACGGTCGAGATTGCGCGGCATCAGGTCGGCCGACGAAATGTAGACGACGGCGTCGTCGGAGGGCAGTCCGTGTCCATTGCCGAAACAGTAGATGCGGCTGTGCTCGAGGAAGCGGCCGATAATCGATTTCACGCGGATATTCTCGGAAAGTCCGGGCACCTGTGGCCTCAGGCAGCAGATGCCGCGCACGACGAGATCGATTTCCACTCCTGCACGGCTGGCATCGTAGAGCGCGTCGATGATGGTCGGGTCGACCAGGGAGTTCATCTTCATCCAGATGCGCGCCGGCTTGCCATTGTGCGCGTGTTCGATTTCTTCCTTGATGTGATCGAGGATACGGCTGCGCAGCGTGTAGGGAGACAACGCAAGACGCATTTCGCCGGTCGGCTCGGCATAACCGGTGATGAAGTTGAAGATCTGCGCGACATCGCGGGCAATGCGTGCATCGGTCGTGAAGAAGGACAGGTCCGTATAGATGCGTGCCGTGATCGGGTGGTAATTGCCGGTGCCGAGATGCACATAGTTGCGCAAGCGGCCGTCTTCGCGCCGCACCACCAGTGACATCTTGGCGTGCGTCTTCAGTTCGAGGAAACCGAACACGACCTGCACGCCGGCGCGCTCGAGATCGCGCGCCCAGCGGATATTGGCCTCCTCGTCGAAACGCGCCTTCAATTCGACCAGTGCGGTCACCGACTTGCCGGCTTCGGCGGCATCAGCCAGTGCACGCACGATCGGGCTGTCATTGGAGGTACGGTACAGCGTCTGCTTGATGGCGACGACTTCAGGATCCGCCGCCGCCTGGCGCAGGAACTGCACCACGACGTCGAATGATTCATACGGGTGATGGACGACGATGTCCTTCTCGCGGATCGCGGCGAAACAATCGCCGCCATGTTCACGGATGCGTTCCGGAAAGCGTGGATTGTAGGGCACGAACTTCAGATCGTCACGGGCGATGGAGACGATCTCGGAAATCTGGCTAAGCGCCAGCGGCCCTGTCAAAACACTGATCCGGCTCGACGAAACGCCGAGTTCGCCTGCAACGAACTCACGCAGTTCCTCGGGCATCAGATTGTCGAATTCGATACGGATCACCGAACCGCGGCGGCGGCGCTTCAACGCCGTCTCGAACAGCCGAACGAGATCCTCGGACTCTTCCTCGACTTCGATATCGCTGTCGCGGATGATGCGGAACGTGCCAGAACCGGTGACCTCATAGCCCGGGAAAAGCTTGCCGATGTAAAGGCCGACCACCGCCTCGAGCGGAATGAAGCGCACATGGCCCTTGCGATCCGGCAGGCGGATGTAGCGTTTCAGCGCCTGCGGCAGACGCAGCAGCGCGCTCATCGTCTCGCCGTTCTTGCGATGCCGGAGCTGCAGCGCGATCGAAAAGCCGAGATTGGGAATGAATGGGAACGGGTGTGCGGGGTCGATCGACAGCGGCGTCAGCACCGGGAAAACCTGTTCCTGGAAATGCTCTTCCAGCCAGATCCGCTCGTCCTTGGTCAGCACATCGCCGGCGACCGTCTCGATGCCTTCCTTGTTGAGCAGCGCCATCAGCGCTGACAGGCTCTTCTGCTGATCCTCCTGCAGGCGCTCCACTTCACGCAGCAATTGTTCGAGCTGCTGTTCCGGCGTGCGCCCATCCGGGCTTTTCAGCACGATGCCTTCACGTACCTGCCCCGCAAGGCCGGCGACGCGGACCATGAAGAACTCGTCCAGATTGGCGGCGGAGATCGACAGGAAGCGGACACGTTCGAGCAGCGGATGGTTCGCGTTGAGCGATTCCTCCAGCACACGACGGTTGAATTGCAGCCAGGAAAACTCGCGATTGACGAAGCGATCGGGATTGCCGCCCTCGACACTTGCCGTTTCGATATTGATGAAGTCGGCCTGGACCGGCTTGAGCTCGTTCATGTCCGCCTTTCTCTCCAGCGAGTCACACCGGTTAACCGGCTCAATTTATCCTGTGACAGGGTTTTGCGACAGTTTCATTTCATCGAACTTGCAAAGAACACAGATATGCTTCAAACGCATGTCGTACGCGCTGAAGGAGACGATGATGGCCGGCGGTTCAATTCCCCATTTCCAGAACGATGCGGGCCATCCGGCGATCGAGATCGGCGTACGCGAATTCATGTGTGTTGGTGCCAACCCGCCCTTCGATCACCCGCACGTCTTCCTCGATCTTGGCAGCGACGACGAGAAGGTCTGCCCCTATTGCTCGACCCTTTATCGCTATTCGGCCAAGCTGAAAGCGACCGAAACGGTACCGGCAGGCTGCCTCTACGTCGATCGCGCCGCCTGATCTTTCCAATCATCCGACCATGACCATGGATACGCGGTCCCGCCCGGTCGTGATCGCAGGCGGCGGCATTGCCGGACTGACAGCCGCGCTCGGCTTCGCGCAGCGCGGCTTCACGGTCGAGATTTATGAACAGGCACCTCGCCTCGAAACCGTCGGCGCGGGTATCCAGCTTTCCCCGAATGCGACACGAATCCTGGCAAGCCTTGGCGTGCTCGAACGGCTGTTGCCGACGGCAGTCAGGCCGGAAGCCGTTGTGCTCAAGGACGCAGCCAGCCTGAGGGAACGCGCGCGTGTCCCGCTCGGTGCCTTCGCTGAACAACGTTGGCAGGCGCCTTATCTCACCGCTCATCGCGCTGACGTGCAGGCGGCACTGGTTGCGCAAGTGGCTGAGACGACGGGCATTCGGCTTATCACCGGCGCGATGCTCAGGGATATCGGCATCTCCCCTGAAGGTGTTGTCGGCACCTTCGAACAGGACGGGACACAGGTCCGACCAATTGGCTCGCTCCTGATCGGCGCGGACGGCGTCTGGTCGAAAGTCAGGGAGCTGCCAGGACTTGCTGGCAAAAGCCGTTTCACCGGCGAGCTCGCCTGGCGTGTCACCGTTGCCGCAGACAGCACGGCCGGCAGGACCTTTGCTTCCGTGGGCGTGGCTGGCTGTGTCACCGCTTTCCTGCATTCCGGTTTTCATCTCATCGCCTATCCGGTCAGCGCAGGGACGGCTATCAACCTCGTCGCCTTTACCAAAGGCGAGCGTATCGCCGACGGCTGGTCCGGCCACGCCGATCCCGCAATCCTGGCCGGAGCGCTCAAGGGAGCGGCCCCTGTCCTGGCGAGGCTGGTTGCGGAAGCGGGTACCTGGCTGGCCTGGCCGCTGCATGCAGTCGACCAGAAACCGTCGTGGACACTGCCGCAAGGCGTTGCCCTGATTGGCGATGCCGCACACGCCATGACACCCTTTGCAGCACAGGGCGCGGGCATGGCGATCGAGGACGCCGCCACGCTTGCTGCTTGCGTTGCCGCATCTCCGGCCGGCATCGCCCAAGCCATGATAAATTGGGAGCAGCAGCGCAAGCCGCGCGTTGCCAAGGTTGCACGACGCGGCGCACTCAACCATCTGGCCTGGCATGCGGCGGGTCCGGTGGCGCTGGTCCGCGATTTCGTTCTGGCGCTGCGTCCCCCACAGCGCCTCGCATCCGATCTCGACTGGCTTTATGGCTGGCGCATCCCGGATGCCGGCTCCACCCACCAAGCCTGACGACGATTCCCGCTATTGCCGATTGTAAAGTTGCATCGACAGGTTCAGCGACCAGGGCAACGGGTTCCACCAACCCGTCCTGAGGCCTGCCACCCGCAGCGCCCTGGCCGTCCAGGTGTTGCAGCCGACAAGCGCGTTGAAAGCGCCTTCGGCTTCGTAAAAGCCATCACTGGCGCCGTAGCCGGCACCCGGAATGAATTTTGGCCGATCGGCCTGCCGCGAGAAGCTGGCAGCGATGAAATCGAGCAGCGCAGCGAACCGTGCGTCGCTGACATCATAGCCAGCCACGGCCGGATGTGGTTCGGGGATGAGGCCAGCCACATCGACATGCATCACGGCCGCATCCACCGTCAGCGCCTTGACCACTGGCAGCGGCTTCAGTTCTGACCAGGTTGGCGTCTCGAGATAGAAGGCCCGCCCACCCCAGCCGAAGATGAGGTAACGCACCCCTTCTCCGTTTGCCGGAATGCCGTCCTCAGAGAGGAACCGGAAACGCTCCGATACTGCGGCATCGACCGGAATGGCGATGTCCGTGTGGATGGGATTGCTGATGACATAGATACGACGCGTGATTGGACCGCCGCCCGTATCCCCTGACCAAAGCGGTCGTGGAACAACCGTGCCCAACACGGCGATGACAGCGACCAGAGCGAGGGCACTGAGAACAAAGCGAACAAGCCGTCTCATCTTGATGTCCCACAAAAGCCATCTGGCAGGGGAAGGCCTTATCAACCCAAGCAAAAGGCCCCGCCTTGCGACGGGGCCTCGTAGAATTTGAATTACCGCAGCGGGGTCAATGCAGAATCTGGCTGAGGAAGAGCTTTGTGCGCTCGTGGCGGGGATGATCGAAGAACTCGACCGGCGTGTTCTCTTCCACGATCTGGCCCTGATCCATGAAGATCACGCGGTTGGCCACCTTGCGCGCGAAGCCCATCTCGTGCGTCACGCACAGCATCGTCATGCCCTCTTCGGCAAGACCGACCATCGTTTCCAGGACTTCCTTGATCATTTCCGGATCCAGCGCCGAGGTCGGCTCATCGAACAGCATGATGCGCGGGTTCATGCACAGCGAACGTGCGATCGCCACGCGCTGCTGCTGGCCGCCCGACAGCTGGCCCGGATATTTGTGCGCCTGCTCGGGGATCTTGACCCGCTTCAGGAAATGCATGGCGGTCTCTTCCGCCTGCTTCTTCGGGATCTTGCGTACCCAGATCGGCGCCAGCGTGCAGTTCTCCAGGATGGTCAAATGCGGGAACAGGTTGAAGTGCTGGAACACCATGCCGACCTCGCGGCGCACTTCATCGATCTTCTTCAGATCGTTGGTCAGTTCCTTGCCATCGACAATGATCTTGCCCTTCTGGTGCTCTTCCAGACGGTTGATGCAACGGATCATCGTCGACTTGCCCGAGCCCGAAGGACCGCAGATGACGATGCGCTCACCACGCATCACCTTCAGGTTGATGTCCTTCAGCACATGGAACTCGCCATACCACTTGTGCATACCCACGATTTCGATCGCCACGTCGGTATCCGAAATATGCATCTTCTTGGTGTTGACGCTCAGCTCTTCCGCGCTGACTGCATTCTCTGTGGCCATAAGCCGATTTCCCCTTGCTTGATTCTGGTGCCGACCGTTGCCGGTCAGCGCTTGTGGCCGGTATCTAGCCGGCGTTCCATGAACATAGAATAGCGGGACATGCCGAAGCAGAACAGCCAGAATACCACCGCCGCGAAAATAAGCCCCGACGCAGGTGTCTGCGGCGATGCCCATGAGGCGTCGGAGAAATTCTGGCGCACGATCGCCAGCAGGTCGAACATCGAGATGATGTAGACGAGGCTGGTATCCTTGAACATGCCGATGAAGGTATTGACGATGCCGGGGATGACCAGTTTCAGCGCCTGCGGCAGCACGATGAAATACATCTTCTGCCAGTAGCTCAGCCCCAGTGAATCGGCGCCCTCGTACTGTCCCTTCGAGATCGCCTGCAGACCGCCGCGCACCACTTCCGCCATATAGGCTGCGGCAAACAGCGATACGCCGATCAAAGCGCGCAGGAACTTGTCGAAAGTGACGCCCGCCGGCAGGAACAACGGCAGCATCACGCTCGCCATGAACAGCACCGTGATCAGCGGGATACCGCGGATCGTCTCGATGAAGACGATGCATATCATCTTGACGACCGGCATCTTGGAGCGTCGGCCAAGTGCCAGCAGAATGCCGAGCGGCAGCGAGACGACGATGCCGACAAAGGATAGCGTCAGCGTCACCATCAGGCCGCCCCACAGTGGCGTCTCCACATGTGGCAGGCCGAACATGCCGCCAACCAGCAGGATGAAGGCCACGATCGGCAAAACCAGGAAGAACAGCACCGCATTGAGCCCCTTGTGCGGAACACGCGGGATCAAAAGCGGCGCAAGCAGCGCGACGAACATGATGCCGACCAGAATCGGCCGCCAACGCTCTTCCAGCGGATAGCGTCCGAACATGAACTGGCCAAACTTGGCGTTGACGAACGCCCAGCAGGCGCCGGACCAGCCGTCAGGCTGGATGCCCCCCTGCGCCACGGTTGCGCAGACCGAACGGTCAGGCCCCGTCCACTGTGCCTGGACGAAGGCCCAGTTGATGACCGGCGGCAGGATCATGGCGACCAGCACCAGCCCCAGAAGGGTCAGGATGGTGTCGCCAACCGAGGCGAAAAGGTTCTTGCGGACCCAGGCAACCAGCCCGCGTTCCCCGGATGGCGCCGGCATCGCCTGCGCCATCTCGGTACGGACCCAGGAAAGATCAGTCTGTGTCATGATCTTACCTCTCCACCAGTGCCATCTTGGCGTTGACCACATTCATGATGGCCGACGTCAACAGGCTGAGACCGAGATAGACCGCCATCATGATCAAGACGGGTTCAATCGCCTGGCCGGTCTGGTTCAGCACGGTTCCGGCAATGGCTGTCAGGTCCGGATAACCGATTGCGATGGCAAGCGAAGAATTCTTGGTCAGGTTGAGATACTGGCTGGTCAGCGGCGGAATGACGATGCGCATCGCCTGCGGAACGACGACGAGGCGAAGGATCGGCCCCGATCTGAGCCCCAGCGCGCCGGCAGCCTCGGTCTGTCCGTGGCTCACGCCGCGAACGCCGGCACGAACGATCTCCGCGATGAAGGCGGCCGTGTAGAATGACAGCGCAAGATAGAGCGACAGGAACTCTGGCTTCACCTGGAAACCGCCGGTCAAATTGAACGTCGATTTCTTGGGCATGTCGAAGGCCAGCGGGAAACCGCTAACAATGTAGGCGAGCAATGGCAGCCCGACGATCAGCGCCACCGATGTCCAGAACACCGGGAACTGCTGGCCAGTCGCCATCTGCCGTTGCCGTGCCCTGCGTGCAACGAACCATGACATGGCGATGCCGAGCACGAAGGCGAGCAGGATCAGCCACGAGCCCTCACCCCAGACTGCGCGTGGAAAATAGAACCCACGGCTGTTCAAATAGGAACCGAACGGCAACTCGATGCTGTCCCGCGGCAATGGCAGAACCGACAGCACGCCGAAATACCAGAAGAAGATGACCAGCAGCGGCGGGATGTTGCGGAACACCTCGACATAGACCGTGCAGATCTTGCGGATCAGCCAGTTGTTGGAGAGCCGGCCGATACCGACCAGGAAACCGATGATGGTTGCCGTGACAATACCGGCAAGGGCCACGATCGCCGTGTTGATCAGGCCGACGACAATCGCCCGACCATAGGTACTGTCCGATGAATAGGCGATGGCGCTGTCGGCGATGTCGAAACCCGCCCGTCCCTTAAGGAAGGCGAAACCGGATGCGATGCGCAAGCGTTGAAGGTTGTCGATGGTGTTGCCGACAATCCACCAGATGCACAGGATCAACGCCAGGGCGGCGACGACCTGGATGAAGATGCTGCGCACTCTCGGGTCATTAATCAAGGAGTCGCGAGTGGGCTCCTCGCGAAGGACTTCCTGCGATGCCATGGGTCAATCCCCTGAATGAGAAACCGGGAGACAGCATGCTGCCTCCCGGACGGTATTCTCGATCAGCGGATCGGCGGAGCGTATTGCAGGCCGCCCTTCGTCCAGAGGCCATTCAGGCCGCGTGCGATCTTGAGCGGGCTGCCGGCACCGACATTGCGCTCGAACATTTCACCGTAGTTGCCCACGGACTTGACGATGTTGACGACCCAGTCGTTGGAGACGCCCAGATCGGTGCCAAGCTTGGTGTCTGCTTCCTGGCCGAGAACGCGCTTCACTTCGGGGCCACCCGAAGCCTTCAGCTCATCGACATTGGCCTGGGTGATACCCAGCTCTTCCGCCTGCAACAGGGCAAAATAGGTCCACTTCACGATGTGGTACCACTGGTCGTCACCCTGACGCACGGCCGGTCCGAGTGGCTCCTTGGAGATGATTTCCGGAAGCACGACATGGTCGCCCGGCGACGACAGCGTCAGGCGGATACCGTAAAGGCCCGACTGGTCGGTCGTGTAGGCATCGCAACGGCCGGAATCATAGGCCGCATTGGCTTCTTCAACCTTCTCGAAGACGACCGGATTGTACTCCATCTTGTTTGCCTTGAAGTAGTCGGCAAGGTTGAGCTCGGTGGTCGTGCCAGACTGCACGCAGACAGCAGCACCCGAAAGCTGGAGCGCCGAATTGACGCCCGGCAGTTTCTTGGCGTTCACCATGAAGCCTTGGCCGTCGTAATAGGTTACGCCAGCGAAGTTCAGGCCGAGCGCGGTGTCGCGGTTGATCGTCCAGGTTGTGTTGCGCGACAGAAGATCGATTTCGCCCGACTGCAGCGCAGTGAAGCGTTCCTTGGCCGACAGCGGCGTGAACTTGACCTTGGTGCCGTCACCGAAGACAGCAGCTGCGACCGCGCGGCAGAAATCAGCGTCCAGTCCCTTCCATTCGCCCTTGTCGTCCGGCGACGAGAAGCCCGATAGGCCGGTGTTGACGCCGCACTGGACAAAACCCTTGGCCTTGACGGCCTCCAGGGTGCTTGCAGCCGAAGCAGCGGACGCCATCAGACCCATCGTCGTCGCTGCCAGAATGCCGATTGCAATGTGTTTCATAACCCTCAGACCCTTTTTCGGTTGTTTGGGCGCATTGCCCGATTTTTTGTGCGAACCCCACCAGCCATCCCGGCCCACTTCCGGAACGCGGCTCCCTAGCCGACGCACAAGCTGTTCCCGTTCACGAAGAACATCGAAGGCGATAATTCCCGTGAGGTCAAGAAAAATGACCGAACCGTGGCGACCAACCAGCAAATAATATCGACGCTCGAACAAAGGTTTGCTCATGGCTGCCGCATCATTCGGCAGATCGACGAAATTCAACTTCAAATTGCTCAAAAAGCAGCGCGAGTTTCGTGCCACTGGTCCATCTGAAGCGAGATGCTGGCGACCGCCCGGAGGTTGCGCCGCCGACCTGCCCGCTCTATCCCTTCCCAACCTCAGCAGGCAGCAGGATCATGGCAAAAAACAACGGCAATTGGGGCATCAACACGCGGCTCGCCCATAGCGGCAACGATCCGCGCGACTTCTTCGGCTTCGTCAATCCACCGGTGGTACATGCCTCCACCGTGCTCTACCCCGATGCCGCGACCATGAATTCCCGCAGCCAGAAATACACCTACGGCACCCATGGAACGCCTACGTCAGACGCGCTCGCCGCGGCCATCGACGAGCTCGAGGGCTCGGCCGGCACCATCATCGTGCCGTCGGGACTGGCGGCGGTAACGGTTCCGCTGCTCGCATTCGCCTCCGCCGGCGACCACATCCTGGTGGTCGACAGCATCTATCGGCCGACCCGGCATTTCTGCGACACCATGCTGAAACGCATGGGCGTGGACGTGGAATATTACGAGCCGCGCATCGGCGCCGGCATCAAGGCGCTGTTCCGGCCCAACACCAAGGTCGTCTTCACCGAATCGCCGGCATCCAACACCTATGAGGTGCAGGACATACCGGCGATCTCGAAGGAGGCGCATGCCATCGGTGCAGTGGTGATGATGGACAACACCTGGGCCACGCCACTTTACCTGCGTCCGCTCGACCACGGCGTCGACATCTCCATCCACGCCGCCACCAAATATCCCGGCGGCCACTCGGACGTGCTTCTCGGCACCGTTTCGGCCAAAGAAACCTGCTGGCCGCAGCTGCTCGCCGGCTTTGACGCCCTGGGTTGCTGTGCCGGTCCCAACGACGTCTACCAGGTGCTGCGCGGCCTGCGCACCATGGGCGTTCGACTGGATCATCACGGCAGAAACGCCCTGGAGATCGCCAGTTGGCTGGAAACACAGGCTGGCGTTGCGCAGGTCCTCCACCCTGCCTTGCCGAGCCACCCCGATCACGCCCTGTGGAAGCGCGATTTCAGCGGCGCCAGCGGCGTCTTTTCCATCGTCCTTGCCGGCGGTGGCCAGAAACAGGCGCATGCCTTCCTCGATGCGCTGAAGATCTTCGGTCTCGGCTATTCCTGGGGTGGTTACGAGAGCCTAGCCGTCCCCGTCTTCCTTGGCGACCGCACCATCGCCAAAGGTCCCTATGAAGGCCCGCTGATCCGCTTGCAGATCGGGCTTGAGGATATCGAGGATCTGAAAGCCGATCTCTCAGCCGGCCTGACCGCCGCCGTTAACGCCTGACACCTTTTTGGGAACAGCAGCGCGCTCGACTTGCGCGCCGCTGTTCAATCCGTCGACCGATTGGGCAGGCTGCCGGCATTCCTGAGCGCGGCAACCAGCAGGCTGGTATGGCCAAGGATATCGGTCTGTGCCTGCGCCTGCAGCGACAGGCCGTTCCAGTTCTCCAGCGGCTCCAAGAAACCCGCCAGTGCGCCGTTGACCCTGCAGCTGTCGACCGACTGACCGTTCTTGGTCAGCGCCAGGATGCCGACATCGCCGCCATAGCGGATGCCGGCGATACGCTGGAAGCGATAGTCACCCTCGACCCGTACATCGAAAGCCAGCTGCCCCGCAGTGCGCGCGGCAATGTCCGTCACCTTTTCCGAAAAACTGGTCGGCAGCGCGCTGGCGGCCCGCACCGCCATCTCGAACAGGACTGTATCCAACTCCGCCGCCATGATGGGCCCACTGTGCTGCGGGCATCGTAACAGGCAATTGGGCCACGCGCGTTTTGCACAGCGTAGCAGCGCGCTAAATTAGAACAATGTCAAATTCTTCAGCTGGTTAAGATGGTGAGCCGGGAGGGGATCGAACCCTCGACCACATGATTAAAAGTCACGTGCTCTACCGCTGAGCTACCGGCCCATCCTGGCTTTCTGGCCGGAACATCGCCCGGCTTTTGCCGACCGCGTTTCCGAATGCCGGTCCGCCTGAAAAGTGGGCGGAACATAGGGAGAGTACCCACCATGGTCAACCGGAAAAAAGCCGATTTCCAAACCGCTGCGGACAACCGGCTTTTTCGCAGCAAAAACAACGCCCATAGGCGTTGAAATCAGGCCGTCAGGGTTCGCCTGACAGCGTCATGCCAGCCCTTGAGCTTGGCAGTCCGGATTTTCGCATCCATTTCCGGCTTGAAGCGGCGGTCGAGTGACCAGGCCTTGGCGAAGTCCTTCATCTTCGGCCACACCCCTGCCTTGGAGCCGGCCAGCCAGGCAGCGCCGAGCGCCGTCGTCTCCAGGATGGTCGGGCGATCGACCGGTGCATCGAGGATGTCGGCGAGACGCTGCATAGTCCAGGCAGACGCCACCATGCCGCCATCGACGCGCAGCACCGTCTTGCCGTTGCCGGTCTTCCAGTCCTTCTTCATCGCATCGAGCAGATCGCGCGTCTGGTAGGCCACCGATTCCAGCGCCGCGCGGGCAAATTCCGCAGGGCCGGAATTGCGCGTCAACCCGTAGATCGCACCACGGGCGTCGGCATCCCAGTGTGGCGCGCCGAGCCCGACGAAAGCCGGCACCAGATAAACATTCTGGGCCTCGTCGGCTTGGGCTGCGAGTTCGCCGCTGTGTTCGGCCTTGCCGATCACCTTGATGCCGTCGCGCAGCCATTGCACTGCCGCGCCTGCAACGAAGATCGAGCCTTCCAGGGCATAGGTCGTCTTGCCGTTCAGCCGGTAGGCGATGGTCGTAAGCAGCCGGTTCTTCGAGCGCACGATGTCGGCTCCCGTGTTCAGAAGCGCAAAGCAGCCGGTGCCGTAGGTGGACTTCATCATGCCCGGCTCGAAGCAGGCCTGGCCAATGGTCGCCGCCTGCTGGTCGCCGGCGACGCCGAGGATCCTGATCTCAGCGCCGAACAGGTCTTTTTCCGTCATGCCAAAATCATCGGCGCAATCCTTCACCTGTGGCAGTAATTGTGCCGGGATGTTCAGGATGCGTAGCAGTTCGTCGTCCCACGCATTGGTGGCGATGTTGTAGACCAGCGTGCGTGAGGCGTTGGTTGCGTCGGTCGCATGCACCTTGCCGCCGGTCAGCCGCCAGATCAGGAAACTGTCGATGGTCCCCGCCAGAAGCTCGCCACGCTCGGCGCGCTTCCTCGCGCCCTTCACCTTGTCCAGCATCCAGGCGATCTTGGTGCCGGAAAAGTAAGGATCGAGCAGCAGACCCGTCTTCCTGGTGAATTTCGGTTCGAGGCCCTGCTTGCGTAATTTGGCGCAGAGCGGCGCGGTACGGCGATCCTGCCAGACGATGGCATTGTGGATCGGCTTGCCGGTCGCCTTGTCCCAGATGACAACCGTCTCGCGCTGGTTGGTGATGCCGATTGCGGCGACCTCGGAGGCCTTGCGGCTCGCCTTTTTCAGCGCGGCCTTGACGGTATGGACGACGCTTGCCCAGATCTCTTCCGGGTCATGTTCGACCCAGCCGGAGGCCGGAAAATGCTGGGTGAATTCCTGCTGGCCGACGCCGGCAACCTTCATGGCGCTGTCGAACAGGATGGCACGCGAGGATGTCGTGCCCTGGTCGATCGCTAACACGAAACCTGTCATCTCTTCCCCTCATGGCGATACGAGAAGGGAGACGGCATGACGCCGCCTCCCCTTGTTTCCGATACGAGCCTTGGCTCGCACCGTGTTACTTCTGCCAGCTCTTCACCAGCTCGTCATAGTTGATGGTGATCGGCTTGTCCTTCTCAGGCTCGATCTTGAGCTGTGGCGCAAGGTTGCCCTTCGAGACGGCATCCTTGTTCCAGTATTCGAGATCGTGCTCTTCGGCGAGCTTCGGACCGATCTCGCCCTGCACGCCGGCCTTCTCAAGGCGGCCCATCACCTTCTCCTGCTCGGCGCACAGCGAGTCCATCGCTTCCTGCGCGGTCTTGGCGCCGGAGGATGCATCGCCGATTGCCTGCCACCACAGCTGTGCCAGCTTCGGATAGTCCGGCACGTTGGTGCCCGTCGGCGACCACTGCACACGGGCCGGCGAACGGTAGAACTCGACCAGACCGCCGAGCTTCGGCGCGCGATCGGTGAAGCTCCTGTGGTGGATCGTGCTCTCGCGGATGAAGGTCAAGCCGACATGGCTCTTCTTCACGTCGACCGTCTTGGAGGTGACGAACTGCGCATAGAGCCATGCAGCCTTGGCGCGGTCATCGGGGGTCGACTTCATCAGCGTCCAGGAACCGACGTCCTGGTAGCCGAGCTTCATACCGTCCTTCCAGTAGACGCCATGCGGGCTCGGAGCCATACGCCACTTCGGCGTACCGTCGGCATTCACCACAGGCAGGCCGTCCTTGACCATGTCGGCGGTGAAGGCGGTGTACCAGAACATCTGCTGGGCGATGTTGCCTTGCGCCGGAACCGGACCGCTTTCGGAGAAGGTCATGCCCTGGGCTTCAGCCGGTGCATAGGCCTTCAGCCAGTCCAGATACTTCTGGATGGCATAGACCGAAGCCGGGCCGTTGGTGTCACCGCCGCGCGCCACGCAGGAACCGACGGGCTGCGACTTCTCGTTGACCTTGATGCCCCATTCGTCGACCGGCAGACCATTCGGGATGCCCTTGTCGCCGTTGCCGGCCATCGAAAGCCATGCATCGGTGAAGCGCCAGCCCAGCGACGGATCCTTCTTGCCATAGTCCATATGGCCGAAGACCTTCTTGCCGTCGATCTCGCGACCGTTGAAGAACTCGGCAATGTCCTCGTAGGCCGACCAGTTGACCGGTACGCCGAGATCGTAACCGTACTTCGCCTTGAAGTCGGCCTTGTTTTTCTCGTCGTTGAACCAGTCGTAGCGGAACCAGTACAGGTTCGCGAACTGCTGGTCGGGCAGCTGATAGAGCTTCTTGTCCGGGGCCGACGTGAACGACGTGCCGATGAAGTCGGCGAGGTCGAGGTTCGGATTGGTGACATCCTTGCCTTCGTTCGCCATCCAGTCGGTCAGGTTGCGCACCTGCTTGTAGCGCCAGTGCGTGCCGATCAGGTCGGAATCGTTGACCCACCCGTCGTAGAGGTTCTGACCCGTCTGCATCTGGGTCTGGATCTTTTCGACGACGTCGCCTTCCTGGATCAGATCGTGCGTCAGCTTGATGCCGGTGATCGCCGAAAAGGCCGGCGCCAGCACTTCAGATTCATAGGAGTGCGTGGTGATGGTTTCCGACACCACCTTGATCTCCATGCCGGCGAACGGCTTGGCGGCGTCGATGAACCACTGCATTTCCTTTTCCTGGTCGGCGCGCGAAAGCGTCGATACGTCGCCGATTTCCTTGTCCAGGAAGGCTTTAGCCTCGTCCATGCCTGCATAGGCGTTGCCCATGCCAGCAAGCAGGGCAAGCGCGGTAGTCGATATCAGAAATTGCCGTCGCATAAGTCTCCTCCTCAATAAGTTTAATATGCTCCGGATCGGCAGCGGACCGGCTGCCTCCCCGACGGTTTTCTCCCTCTAAACGTAGCGGAACACCGCTACGGCGTAGGCCACGGAGAGAGCGAGAGCCCACCACAGGCCGGCTCCAACGAGACCCAGCCAAGCGAGATGGATGAAGGCGCTGCCAAGCAGCGTGATGAACAGACGGTCGCCACGCGTCGTCTCGAAACGCAGCACGCCGACGCGTGGATTGCCGCCGGGCGACGCATATTCCCACACCGCCATCAAAGACAGGATGCCGAAGATGGTGAGGAAGAACATGGCAGTCGGGAACGTCCAGGCCATCCAGCCGCCGGCGATCAGGGGCGCCCCCCAGGTGCGCACGCCGTCCTGGACCGGGACGAACGCGGCCAACAGTCCGGATGCGCCGAGATAGACGGCGATCACGATGATGAGGGGAACGATCCAGTTCCGGGAAACAGCCATCATACCCTCCCCAGGGCGAAGCCCTTGGCGATGTAATTGCGGACAAACCAGATCACGATCGCGCCGGGGATCAGCGTCAGCACGCCGGCAGCGGCAAGCAGGCCCCAGTCCATGCCGGAGGCCGAAACCGTGCGCGTCATCACGGCTGCGATCGGCTTTGCATCTGTGGTGGTCAGCGTGCGGGCCAGCAGCAATTCCACCCATGAGAACATGAAGCAGAAGAAAGCAGCTACGCCGATGCCGCTCGCGATCAGCGGCATGAAGATCTTGAAGAAGAAGCGGGGGAACGAGTAGCCGTCGATATAGGCGGTTTCGTCGATCTCCTTCGGTACCCCGGACATGAAGCCTTCCAGGATCCACACTGCCAGCGGCACATTGAACAGGCAGTGCGCCAGCGCCACCGCGATATGCGTGTCGATCAGGCCGAAGGCGGAGTAAAGCTGGAAGAACGGCAGCGCGAACACGGCAGGCGGGGCCATGCGGTTGGTCAGCAGCCAGAAGAACAGGTGCTTGTCGCCAAGGAAGCGATAGCGCGAGAAGGCATAGGCCGCCGGCAAGGCAACAGCGACCGAAATCACCATGTTCATAACGACATAGGTGATGGAGTTCACATAGCCCATGTACCAGGATGGATCGGTGAAGATGATCCGGTAGTTCCGCAGTGTCGGCTCGTGCGGGTAGAGCGTCAGGCCGGACACGATCTCCGTGTTGGTCTTGAAGCTCATGTTGACGAGCCAGTAGATCGGCAGCAGCAGGAACAGGATGTAAAGCGTGGGGATCACCCACCAGAATTTCGACTCCTCGCCACGCTTGCGCATGCGCCGCGCGAGCTGCTCCTGCGAGAGGCCACTCCTCAGCGAACCGGCGGCGATCGCCGTATCGGTTGTCCGTTCGTTTGCGTTCGCCATATCAGCGCTCCGCGTCGTAGTTGGTCATGACGGTGTAGAACACCCATGACAGCAACAGGATGATCAGGAAGTAGACCAGCGACATTGCCGCCGCCGGACCGAGGTCGAACTGGCCGAGCGCCATCTTGACCAGGTCGATGGAGAGGAAAGTGGTCGAGTTGCCGGGGCCACCGCCGGTGACGACGAACGGTTCGGTGTAGATCATGAACGAGTCCATGAAGCGCAGCAGGACCGCGATCAGAAGCACGCGCTGCATCTTCGGCAACTGGATGTAGCGGAAGACCGCCCAGCGCGAGGCGCCGTCGATCTTGGCAGCCTGGTAGAAGGCATCCGGGATCGAGACCAGGCCTGCATAGCACAACAGCACGACCAGACTCGTCCAGTGCCAGACATCCATGATGATGACGGTGAACCAGGCGTCGAGCGGATCCTGCACGTAGTTGTAGTTGAGGCCGAGCTTGTTCAGGTAGTAGCCGAACAGGCCGATGTCGCTGCGGCCGAACACCTGCCAGATCGTGCCGACGACGTTCCATGGAATCAGCAGCGGCAGCGCCATCAGTACCAGGCAGACCGGGACACCCCAGCCCTTCTTCGGCATGTTGAGCGCGATCAGGATGCCGAGCGGCACTTCGATGGCCAGGATGATGGCCGAGAAGACGAGGTTGCGTCCCATCGCCTGCCAGAAGCGCGACGAGCCGAGCAGTTCCTCGAACCATTCGGTACCGGCCCAGAAGAACTGGTTGTTGCCGAACGTGTCCTGCACTGAATAGTTGACGACGGTCATGAGAGGGATCACGGCGGAGAAAGCCACCAGCACCAGCACCGGCAGGACAAGAAACCAGGCCTTGTTGTTCCAGGTTTTCTCCACGGTCAGGCCCTCATCTCGACGCGCCAGGAATCGGCGTAGACATTGATGCCGGCCGGTTCGAAACGCAGCTTCGGTTCAGCGGGAATTTCCTCGTCTTCGCCCACGATCGCCGCGATCTCGCGGCCTTCCAGCCTGGCGCGGACAACCTTGTGGCGGCCGACGTCCTCGACCTTGCTGATCGAGACGCCGATGCCGACCCGGCCGAGGCGCACATATTCGGGTCTGATCCCGAGTTCCATCGCGCCGCCGGTCTTCTCCGGAGCTCCCGGAAGCACGATGGCCAGCGAACCCAGTTTGGCCGTCTTGCCCTCGACCTCGATTGGCAGCACGTTCATGCCCGGCGAGCCGATGAAATAGCCGACGAAGGTGTGTTTCGGCCGTTCGAAAAGCTCTGCCGGCGTACCGATCTGGACGATGCCGCCGTCATACATCACCACCACCTGATCGGCGAAAGTAAGCGCTTCCGTCTGGTCGTGCGTGACATAGACCATGGTGTAGCCGAAGCGGCGATGAAGCTGCTTGAGTTGCGAGCGCAGCACCCATTTCATATGCGGATCAATGACGGTCAGCGGTTCGTCGAAAAGAATGGCGTTGACGTCGGAACGCACCAGGCCGCGGCCGAGCGAAATCTTCTGCTTCTGGTCGGCAGTCAGCCCCCTAGCCTTGCGCCTGGCCCAGTCGGCGAGATCGATCATGTCGAGTGTCTCGCGCACCTTGCGGTCGATATCGGCCTCCGGAACGCCACGATTGCGCAGCGGGAAAGCCAGATTGTCGTAGACCGTCATGGTGTCGTAGATCACCGGGAACTGGAACACCTGCGCGATGTTGCGTTCCTGCGTCGACAGATTGGTCACATCGTTTCCGTCGAAAAGCAGCTTGCCGTGCGAAGGATGCAGCAAGCCGGAAATGATGTTGAGCAGCGTGGTCTTGCCACAGCCGGAAGGCCCGAGCAGCGCATAGGCGCCGCCATCCTGGAAGGTGTGGTGCACTTCCTTCAGCGCGAAGTCGGTGTCCTTCTGCGGATTGGGCAGATAGGAATGGCGGATATGATCGAGATCGATGCGTGCCATGCCGCGCTCCTATGCCGCCAACCGCGGCGCGCCGACCGAACGCCCGGCTGCGTCGAAGACCATGATGTGGCGGGGATCGATGAACACCTCCACCTCGTCGTCGGTGGTGAGGTCGAGAATGCCGTGGGAAAGCATGACCCAGCGCGCATCGGCGAAATCCAGATGCACGAAGCTCTCCGAACCGGTGATCTCGGTGATCGATACCTTGGCACGCACCGGCACGGCCTGATCGTTCGGCCGCTGCAATGAAAGATGGTGCGGCTGGAAGCCGATGGTGTAGCTGGCATCGGCAACGCCGGTGATATCCGCCGGCACGGGCAGGCTCACGCCGCCATCGAGCAGAAACCTTGCGCCGGATTTGCGCAGGACGATCGTGTTGAGCGGTGGATCGGCGAAGGTGCGGGCCGTGATCAGGTCATTCGGTTTGCGGAAAACCTCGATCGTCGGACCAAACTGCGTGACCCTGCCCTCCGACAGCGTCGCCGTGTTGCCGCCAAGCAGCAGCGCTTCATGGGGCTCCGTGGTTGCGTAAACGAAAATGGTGCCGGCCTCGGCGAAAATCCTCGGCAATTCGGCGCGTAGCTCTTCGCGCAGCTTGTAGTCGAGATTAGCCAGCGGCTCGTCCAGCAACACCAGGCTGGCATTCTTGACGATGGCACGGGCAAGAGCGGTGCGCTGCTGCTGGCCGCCGGACAGATGAAGCGGCGTGCGCTCCAGATAGGGCGTGAGTTTCAAAAGGTCCGCGGCCTGCCGCACCTCGCGATCGATCCTGGCCTTGTCGGCACCAGCGACGCGCAGCGGCGAGGCGATGTTTTCATAGACCGTCATCGCCGGATAGTTGATGAACTGCTGGTAGACCATGGCGACGTTGCGCTTCTGCACCGGCACGCCGGTGACGTCCTTGCCGTCGAACCACACCGAACCGGTGGTTGGTCGATCGAGCCCCGCCATCAATCGCATCAGGCTTGTCTTGCCGGACAGCGTCGGGCCCAGAAGCACATTCAGGGAGCCGTGCTGCAGCGTCAGCGAGACGTCGCCGATGTGCGTTGCCGCACCGACGACCTTCGAGACGTTCCGCAATTCCAGCATTCGGTTTCCTCCCTATGCCGCGCTATTCGGCGGCAGCTATATGCGGACCGCTGACGCGGCGCAGAAATGCTTCCAGCTTGGCGGTCTGCTCGCGATCGAAATGCAGGCCGCGCTTGGTCCTGCGCCAGAGGATGTCCTCGGCAGTCCGCGCCCATTCATATTCGACGAGATAGCGGACCTCGGCCTCATACAGCTCGGCACCGAAATCCTGGCCGAGGTCAGCCGTCGACTTGGCTAGCCCGAGCAGGACGCGCGCACGCGTACCGTAGAGCCGTACTAGGCGCCTCGCCATCCGGGTTTCCAGAAACGGATAGGAACTCTTGAGTTTCGCAACCTCGGCTTCATAGCCGGTCGCTGGAAAGTCGCCACCGGGCAGCGGGCCTTTTGCCGTCCAGGGCTCGCCGCGCTTGCCGAGAAAGCCTTCGATCTTCTCCAGCATGGACTCCGCCAGCCGGCGATAGGTGGTGATCTTGCCGCCAAACGCATTGATGAGGGGCGCTGTGCCCTCCCCACCCTCGGCTTTCAGCACATAGTCGCGTGTGGCTTCCTGCGCCTTGGATGCTCCGTCATCGTAAAGCGGGCGGACCGCCGAATAAGTCCAGACGATGTCGGCTCGCGTCACCGGATCGGCAAAATATTCGCTAGCCGCCGCACACAGATAGTCGATCTCGCCTTCGCTGATCGTCACATTGTGCGGATCGTCGGAATAGTCGCGATCGGTGGTACCGATCAGCGTGAAGTCTTCCTCGTAGGGAATGGCGAAGATGATGCGGCCATCCTTGTTCTGGAAGAAATAGGCACGCGGGTCATCGAACTTCTTGCGCACGACGATATGACTGCCCTGCACCAGACGCACATTGTGCACGTCGTTCTTGCCAACAGTCTTTTCCAGGACATGGTCAACCCAGGGCCCTGCAGCATTGACCAGCAGCTTCGCCTTGACGGTTTCGGTGTTGCGGTCGCGCAGGTCTTCGATCGTGATCGTCCACAGGTCGCCCTCGCGCCGCGCGGCGACAACCTTGGTGCGGGTTCGGATGGTCGCACCGCGGTCGGCGGCGTCGCGAGCGTTCAGCACGACCAGGCGCGCGTCGTTGACCCACCCGTCCGAATATTCGAATGCCTTGGAAAACAGCGGCTTCAACGGCTTGCCGGCAGGATCGCGCTGCATGTCCAGCGTCTTCGTAGCCGGCAAGAGCTTGCGCCCGCCGATGTGGTCGTAGAGGAAAAGACCAAGCCGCAGCATCCAGGCCGGACGCGGACCACCAGCGAAAAAGGGCAGCACGAAACGCATCGGCCAGATGATGTGCGGCGCGTTGCGCCACAACACCTCTCGCTCCATCAGCGCCTCACGCACGAGGCGGAACTCATAGAATTCAAGATAACGCAGGCCGCCATGGATGAGTTTGGTCGAGCCGGAAGACGTCCCGCTCGCCAGATCGTTCATCTCGGCCAGGAACACGGAATAGCCACGACCAACCGCGTCGCGCGCTATGCCGCAACCGTTGATGCCACCGCCGATGACAAAAATGTCATGGACCGGAGTTCCGTCCAAAATGCCCTCCCATGATTTCGCATTGCAGCATAAAAAGCCGCATTTCGAAAGCGGTTGGATGTTATTTCGAAAACAGAACGAATGTCAAACGAAATTCAGATCAATAGAAAATGCTAGCCTGCGTTCATATCAGGATCGTGACGTCTCGATGAGATGAACCTCGGAGTCCGCGCAGATCTTGCGCACCGCAGGGATGTCGCATCGATCGGTTATGAAGGTGTTGACCTGCGAGAGATGGCCGATGCGAACCGGTGCAGTACGCTCGAACTTGGTGCAATCCGAAACCAGGATGACGTGGCGCGCATTGGCAAGGATGGCTTGCGCGACTTTCACTTCGCGAAAATCGAAATCGAGCAACGCTCCGTCGTGATCGATGGCCGAGGCGCCGATCACCGCATAGTCGACCTTGAACTGCTTGATGAAATCGACTGCGGCTTCACCGACGATGCCGCCATCCGAGCCGCGCACCACACCGCCGGCAATCACCACTTCTATCGAAGGATAGACGCGCATCCTGTTGGCAACATTGATATTATTGGTGATCACCATCAGGCCGTTGTGATCAAGCAGAGCCTTGCTCACGGCTTCGGTCGTGGTGCCGATATTGATGAACAGCGAGGCATTGTCCGGGATAAGCCGTGCGGCGGCGAGCCCGATCGCTTCCTTTTCGTCCGCGGCGATTTTCCGCCGTGCTTCATACTCCATGTTCTCGATGCCGGACGGAAAGAGGGCACCGCCGTGAATGCGTGTCAGGAGCCGCTGATCGCAAAGGTCGTTGAGGTCCTTGCGGATGGTTTGGGGCGTCACCTCGAAATGCGCGGCGAGATCATCCACCAGCACACGCCCTGCCTCCTTGGCCATCTGAATGATCTCGGCATGGCGCGGCGACAGGTACATTTCAGCAGTTCCCATTTTCGTTTTTGTTGTGCATAGCCAAAAACGAAAATGGAAGAAAAGCAAGAGCCAGCAGCAGCGAACATCGTATCCGCCGCATTCGCTTTCCTGTCGATGACAGCTATGAAAGGCCGCGAGCGATCTCGACAATCACATCGAAGGCGGCCTCGACATCTTCTCGCGTCGCCTCGAATTGCCCGACCTGGAAACGGATAGCGACCTGATCGTCGACGCGTGTCTGCGTAAGATAGATGCGGCCATCATCGTTGATGGCATTGACCAGCCGCAGATTGTGTTCGTCGCTGTCACGTCCCTCGCCTGCCCGGTGGCGGAATGAGAACAACGACAGCATCGGCGCACTGACCAGTTCGAAATCCGGCTCTTTCGAAAGCCGCTCCGCCAGGGCGGCACTCCAGCCCACATGGTTGCGGATCATGGTGCGCAGGCCTTCCAGCCCATGCGCACGCATCAGGAACCACAGTTTCAGCGCTCGGAACCGCCTGCCGAGCGTCACCGTCCACTCGGAGTAATTGACGACGCCGTCATGGCCATGTGTCTTCAGATATTCCGGTTTTATGGCCAGCGTCCGCACATGGCTTTCCGGATCGCGCACGAACTGGATCGAACAGTCGAAACTGGCGCCCAACCATTTGTGCGGATTGAAGACGATCGAATCGGCCTGTTCGATCCCACGCCACAAGTGACGATATTCGGGACAGATCATCGCGGCACCTGCCCATGCTGCATCGACATGCAGGTAGAGATCGTGACGGCGAGCGATTTCCACCACCGCGGCGATGTCGTCCGTGCCGCCGGTACTGGTACCTCCAACACAGGCGACGATGCCTGCTGGCAGAAACCCTGCTTCCTTGTCGGCGAGAATCGCAGCCTCCAGCGCGGCTGCATCCATGGAACGCAGCGGACCGCTTGTCGGGATCCGGACAAGGTTCTCGTCACCAATGCCGGCGACCCAGATGGCGCGATCGATCGATGTATGCACCTGGTTGGAGCTGTAGATGCGCAGTCGCTTCTGCCCAGGCAGGCCTTTCCTGTTGCCGTCCCAGTCGAGTGCCCGCTCGCGCATGGTGAGGATGGCTGCCAGTGTGGCGGACGATGCTGAATCCTGTATCACGCCGGAGAAACCGTCCGGCAGCCCCAATGCCTGGCGCAACCAGTCGATCATTTTCGTTTCGAGTTCGGTCGCGGCCGGTGAAGTCTGCCACAACATGCACTGCGCGGCGACGGCGGTGACCAGATACTCGGCGATCACCGACACCCGCGCGGCGTTTGCCGGGAAATAGGCGAAGAAGCGCGGATGCTGCCAATGCGTCATGCCGGGCATCACCTTGGCTTCGAAATCCGTGAAGATCGCTTCCATGGCCTCAGGCTGCTCGGGTGGCGATGCCGCGATCTGTTTCAGGATCGACCCCGGCGCCACCTGCGGCCGCACCGGCCGGTCCCGCACCGTATCCCGGTAGTCCGCGCCCCAGTCCGCAGCTCGCCGTGACCACGCACGGAATTCCTGGCTATCCATACCACCTCCTCGTCGAGCTTGGCCTGATATTGATTAACACGTGCATTATGGCGATGAGCAAGGCCATGCAAGCCTGGCCGGCAGCATTTTGCCGCCGACTTTTTGGCTATTGTTGCACGACGGTGATCGAAACGGCGAGTTGCTCGCGGCCTTGGCCCAGACGAATGCCGGAGACCGGCATCGCATCGCGATAGTCGCGACCGGTCGCCACCCGAACATACCGCTCATCCGGCGAAATACCGTTGGCGGCGTCGAACGACACCCAGCCCAGCCCAGCGACATGGGCCTCGGCCCAGGCGTGGCTCGCCACCTGTTCCGAAACGCCGTCCATCATCAGGTAACCACTGATGTATCGGGCTGGCAGACCAAGAAGCCGCGCCGCCGAAATGAAGACATGGCTGTGGTCCTGGCACACACCACTGCCAAGGCTGAGCGCTTCTTCAGCGACCGTTTCGGCGCTGGTGCTGCCTGGCAGATAGTTGATACGATCGCGCACCAGCCCCATCAGCCTGTGCAGCCGTTCGATCTCGGGGCCTTCACCGAGGCCCGAGACAAGACCACGAATACCATCGCCGGCTGTCGTCAGTGGGGTTTCGCGCAGGAATAGCCATAACGGCGCGAAGCCCTGGTGTGGCCCATACACACCCGCCTTGTCGATGGTCTCCACCTCGCCAACCGCCTCGATTGCGATGACGTGCGACGACCCTTCGACACTGACAAGGCGTGTGTCGTTGGCGAACTGATCGCGGAAGTGCACTTCTTCCTTGGCGCCTTCGATCTGCAGTGCCCAGGATCGCACCGTCTGTGTCGAGCCCGAGCCCGGCACAAGTCGCAGGCGCTGCAGGGCATAGCTGACTGGAGTGTCGTAACTGTATTCGGTCCGGTGCGTGATCCTCAGACGCATGATGACCAACCGGGACGTGTTGCGTTCACATTGGGACGGGTCGACATCGCAGGTTTCATCTCAATCCGCCTAGTAGAACCGATAGTCTTCAGCGATCTGGTCGCCAAGGCGCGTGTTCTCGGTGATGAAATTGCCGAGGAATTCATGCAGCCCGGCGTCGAAGACGTCCTTGATGGAGCCAACCTTCAGCATCGCATGAATTCGCTCCGCCGTTGCATGGCTGGCGTGGCGCGCGCCGTAGTCGCCGCACAGGAAATTCAGGTGTTCCAGAATGAACCGATAGCAGAAGGTCAGCGAGCGCGGCATGCGCGCATTGACGATCAGATAGTCAGCGATGTTGGTCGGCTTGTACTCCGCCTCATAGACCCAGCGATAAGAGCGATGTGCCGACACCGAGCGCAGAATCGATTCCCACTGGTAATTGTCGAGAGTCGAGCCCACCCAGGAGATCGACGGCAACAGCACGTAGTACTTCACATCGAGGATGCGGGCGGTGTTGTCGGCGCGTTCGAGATAGGTGCCGAGCTGCGAGAAATCGAAGATCTCGTTGCGCAGTTGCGTGCCGAAGAGGGAACCGCGGATCAAAGCCGTCTCGCGTTTGACCGCATCGAGCACCGAAGGCAGGTCGCGCTGGTCGATCGGCTTGGCGAGAATGCGCTTCAGCGCCATCCAGGCCTCGTTGGTGCTTTCCCAGGTCTCGCGCGTCAGCGCAGTGCGCACCATGCGCGCATTGTTGCGCGCCGTTTCGATCGACGACATGACGCTGGACGGGTTCGAGGTGTCACGCAGCAGGAAATCGGCGACGTTGGCCGCCGTGAACTCCGAATATTTCTGCGCGAAAGCAACATCGGAACCGGCGCTGATCACCACCGAATGCCATTCCTCCGAGGCATCTTGCGTGCGCGTCAGCGCCATGCGCAGCCCGGCATCGACCAGCCGCGCCATATTCTCCGCCCGTTCGATGTAGCGGTTCATCCAGTAGAGGCCGTTGGCGGTACGTCCTAGCAGCATTAACCGAGCCTCCCCTTGGCAGGTCGCCCGCTGCGTGCGAACGGTTGCCGACCACCGACTGCCGACCTGCCCTCAGTCATCCAGCACCCACGTATCCTTCGTTCCCCCTCCTTGAGAGGAGTTCACGACCAGCGAACCTTCCTTCAGCGCGACGCGCGTAAGGCCACCCGGAACCAGCTGGATGCGATCGGAAACCAGCACATAGGGCCTGAGATCGACATGGCGCGGCGCCAGGCCCTTCTCGGTCATGATCGGACAGGTGGAGAGCGCCAGCGTCGGCTGGGCGATGTAGTTGGCGGGCTTGGCGGCGAGCTTCTTGGCGAACTCTTCGCATTCCTTCTTGGTTGCCGCCGGGCCGACCAGCATGCCGTAGCCGCCCGATCCGTGCACCTCCTTGATGACCAGTTCCGAGATGTGTTCCTGCACATATTTCAGACTGTCCGGCTCGGAGCAGCGCCAGGTCGGGATGTTGCCCAGGATCGGCTTGCGACCTGTGTAGAACTCGACGATCTCCGGCATGTAGGAGTAGATCGCCTTGTCATCGGAAATTCCGGTGCCTGGCGCATTGGCGATGGTGATGTTTCCAGCACGGTAGACATCCATGATGCCCGGCACACCAAGTGCCGAATCCGGCCGGAAGGTCAGCGGATCCAGGAACGCATCGTCGACACGGCGATAGAGCACGTCGATCTGCTTGTAGCCTTCCGTGGTCCGCATCGCGACATGACCGTCGACGACACGCAGATCCGGCCCCTCGACCAGTTGCACGCCCATCTGGTCGGCCAGGAAGGCATGTTCATAATAAGCGGAATTGTAGATGCCCGGCGTCAGCACCGCGATGGTCGGCGTTCCGTCCACCCCTCTCGGCTTCACGGCAGCAAGCGACTGCCTGAGCAGCGCGGGATAGTTCTCGACCGGCCGCACCTTGATCTGCTGGAACAGCTCCGGAAAGAGCTGCATCATCGTCTCGCGGTTCTCCAGCATGTAGGAGACACCGGACGGCGTGCGTGCGTTGTCCTCCAGCACGTAGAATTCGTTTTCGCTGATGCGCACGATGTCGACGCCGATGATGTGCGTGTAGACACCCGCCGGGGGCCGCACGCCGATCATTTCCGGCAGGAAGGCTTCGTTGGCCGCGATCAACTGTTTCGGCACGCGCCCTGCCCGCAGGATTTCCTGGCGGTGGTAGATGTCGTCCAGGAACGCGTTGAGGGCCTGTACCCGCTGTTCGATGCCCAAAGCCAGGCGACGCCATTCCTGGCCCGAGATGATGCGTGGCACGATGTCGAAGGGAATGAGGCGTTCGGAGGCCTCCTGCTCGCCATAGACAGCGAAGGTGATACCGGTCTTCCGGAAGACGCGCTCGGCATCTTCCATCTTCTGGGTAAGTCGGCCTGGGTCTTGTTCTTTCAGCCAGCGATCATATGCCGAGTATGGTCTCCTCAGCCCGGTCGTTTCCGGAAGCATCTCATCGAAAGCTGCCAAACGCGTACTCCCCTCTGAAACCATTTCAACTGGCGTCGGAGAGGAAATCAAGCGCAATCGGCGATTTGCATCGTTACAGCGGCCTGGCCATCAAGATTGCACGATAGGCAGGCGGCAAAACAGCTTCTTGGGCAATGCGTGCTTATTCGGCGTGCAGTTTACCGTGGCCTAAAATGCCCGGAAGGTCACCGTCGTGAAGGTGTCGGAGATACCGGGAATGATCTGCACCTTCTCGTTGACGAAGTGGCCGATGTCCTGGTCATCGTCGATGTAGAATTTCGCAAGCAGATCGTAGTGGCCGGCAGTCGAATAGATCTCGGAGGCGAGCTCAGCGTCGGCAAGCGCGGCGGCCACCTCATAGGCCTTGCCGAGTTCGCATTTGAACTGCACAAAAAACGTCTTCACGGGCCGGCCTTCCTTCTGTTTCGCAACCGTTTTGGCAGACGTGTCCAGCGCATTCAAGCCGATTTACGACAGGGATAGTTGCCTGGCGCAGCGGCACATTGACAGGCCGGACCGGTGTGGAGTCAACTTCATCTCAATTCGATCGAAACCCATGAAGTTTCGACATGACGGAGGACCTCATGCGGACTTTCTGGCGCTGGATGCTGCGCGTCGTTCTTCTGCTCGTTGCCATCGCGCTGGTCGGCGGCTTCATCTTTCGTCAGAAGATCGGGGAACTGCACGCGGTCTACACCTATGCGAACGCGTTCAAGCCTGACGTCATCGATGAGAATTTCCGCTCGCTGTATAAACTCTATCCTGCCGTTCGGGTCGAACACGGCCCGGAGGTGAGCGAACTTCAACGGGCAGAAAAACCACTGCCGGAAGCCTATGTCTCCGCAGGCGAGACCCGCAAGGTCGCCGACTGGATCGAAAGGACACAGACCACCGGCCTGCTCGTGATCAAGGACGGCAAGATCGTCCATGAGGAGTACCGGCGCGGCAACAATGCCGGGACGCAGTCGATCGCCATGTCGGTGTCGAAGTCGACCATTTCCTTCCTCGTCGGCAATGCCGTTGCCGACGGTCTGATCAAGCTGGAGGATCCGGTCGATAAATACGCACCGTTGCTGGCCGAGGGTGGCTATAAGGGCGTCACGGTCAAGAACGTGCTGCAGATGTCGTCCGGCATCGGCTTCAACGAGGATTACGGCGATCTCAATTCCGATATCGTGCGCTACATCATCCAGATCCTCACGGGTTCGGTGAACGACTTCACCGCGCATCTGAAGAACGAACGGCCACAAGGCAGCTTCAACCGCTACGTCTCAGCCGACACACAGGTGCTCGGCATGGTCCTTGAGGGCGCAACCGGCAAACCCTTGCCCGACTATTTCAAGGAAAGACTGTGGTCCAGACTCGGCCCAGAGGCCGACGCTTACTGGCTGATCGACCAGAAGAAGGAAACGCTGGCGGCAGGGGGCCTGAATGCGGTCTTGCGCGACTATGCCCGCTTCGGCCTGCTTTATCTCAATGAAGGCCGCAACTGGAAAGGCGAGCAGATCGTGCCGGCCGGATGGGTGCATGCCTCGGTGACGCCGGACGCACCCTATCTGATGCCTGGTCGTGAGGACCCAGCCGCGGGTATTCCGTTCGGCTACGGCTACCAATGGTGGATCCCTGGCAAACCGCAAGGCGACTTCGCGGCGATCGGCATCTACGGTCAATTCATCTACGTGAACCCCGCGCGCAAGGTGGTGATTGCCAAGACCTCGGCCTATACCGACTACAACAACAGCGGTGGCGCGATGGAATATGAAGCGATCGACGCGTTCCAGGCGATCGCCAACGCGCTGTAACCGAAGGAGAACCAGATCCTCATCAGGGTCAAAGCAGAACGATTGACGCATCGGCAAATACGGTGGTAGCGGCAAAGCGCGATCCATAACCACGCGATATGTCCGCCGAACGTGGCGGCGCCAGGCTCCGACAATCCTCACATTTCAGAGAAGAAGATGCGCCCCATGAAAAACCTGACCAGGGCTGCAGGAGCGGCTGCATTGTTGCTGGCCGTCGGCCTGCTCGGTGCTGCACCGTCCGTCACAGCTGTTTCATCGGCACAGGCTCAGACCGAATACCTGCCGACCAAGAAGGATTTCATCGGCAAGTGGAAACTGAGCGGTTCGGCCATACGACCGCCACGGGATCTGAATGGATCGCCGACCGAAAAAGACGAGGCTGCGGCTAGCGAGTTCCAGCAGACCGTAACCACCTTCTATTCGGCCTTCGATTATCTGGAGATCAAGGCCGATGGCAGCTACAATTTCCACCAGCCTGGCGATCCTGCGTCTGGCCCTTGCGTGTGGTGCGGCAACTGGTCGTTCAAGAACGATTCACTTTGGCTGGAACTGGACACGGCACCACGCCTCGACATCTACGCCGAGGGCGGAGACATCCAGATGACCTACACTGCGGAGCCGGAAAAAACGTCCAAATACAAGTGGCAGGTTTTCGGCTGGTCGAAGCTCGATTGATGAACCACGGCCACCATAGTCCGCCTAGAGGGGTGGTAGATCCCCCCTCGCCCATCCCTCGGTGATCACCGAGGCGCGCGCATCGAACTGACCGACCTCGATCGCGTCGCGAATATTCTGCATCAGCTTCTGATAGTATGACAGGTTGTTCCAGGTCAGCAGCATAGCGCCCAAAGCTTCCTGCGAACGCACCAGATGATGCAGATATGCGCGTGAATAGTCGCGTGCCGCCGGGCAGTCGCTCTCTTCGTCCAGCGGACGCGGGTCGTCGGCATGGCGCGCGTTACGCAAATTGATCTTGCCGCGCCTTGTATAAGCAAGCCCGTGACGTCCCGCGCGCGTCGGCATCACACAGTCGAACATGTCGATGCCCCGCGCCACCGACTTCAGGATGTCATCGGGCGTGCCGACGCCCATCAGGTAGCGTGGTTTCTCCGCCGGCAACTGCGGGCACGTGATGTCGAGCATGTCCAGCATCACCGCCTGCGGTTCACCGACAGCGAGGCCGCCAATCGCATAGCCCTTGAGATCCATGGCCGACAGCGCCTGCGCGGAGCGCACCCGCAGCGGTGCGATGTCGCCGCCCTGCACGATGCCGAACATCGCCTTGCCGGGCTGATCGCCGAACGCCGTCTTGCAACGCTCCGCCCAGCGCAGCGACAATTCCATCGCACGCTCGATCTCCTTTGCGTCGGCAGGCAGCGCCGTGCACTCGTCGAGCTGCATCTGGATATCGGAATCGAGCAGGCCCTGGATCTCGATCGAACGTTCCGGCGACATCTCATAGGGCGAGCCGTCGATATGCGAGCGGAAGGTGACGCCCTGTTCGGTCAATTTCCTGAGCTTGGACAGGGACATCACCTGGAAGCCGCCGGAATCGGTCAGGATCGGGTGCGGCCAGCGCGCGAATTCATGCAGCCCACCCAGCCGTGCGACGCGTTCCGCCCCTGGCCGCAGCATCAGGTGATAGGTGTTGCCCAGGATGATGTCGGCGCCGACGCCGCGCACCTGATCCATGTACATGGCTTTCACCGTGCCGCCGGTGCCCACAGGCATGAAAGCCGGCGTGCGGATTCTGCCGCGCGGCATGGAAATTTCACCGCGTCGCGCCTTGCCGTCCGTGGCAAGCAGGGAAAAGGAAAAATTCTCGATCATGCGCTGCCTTTAGCCGTCGTGACGGCTTAACACAATCAGCCGCACTGACTTGTTGGGCCCAGTCGCTCCCTCTACCTTGCCGAGATCGCAAGATCATGGGCAGACCCGATGACAACACTTGTAGGTAAATGCCACTGCGGTGCCGTGCACTGGCGGTTCAATGGGGTCCCGGACGGTGCGACCGCCTGCAATTGCACGGTCTGCCGTCGCTACGGCACACTCTGGATATATGGTCATGAGGGTGAAGAGATCGAAGTGACCGGAGAGACCCGTGCCTATCTGCGCGACGATGGCGAGGGATATCTCACTTTCAATTTCTGCCCCAGATGCGGCTGCGTGGCGTATTGGCGAGGCACGCACCTGAACAGGCAAGCTCAGCGGCGCATGGCGGTCAACGTACGGCTTGCCGAGCCGGAAACTGTGGCCGCGCTGCCGATCGATCACTTCGACGGTCTCAGCAGCTTTGAGGACCTGCCACGCGATGGCCGCTGTGTCGTCGACTATTGGTTCTAGGCACGTGATCCGGCGTCATTCACCGAATTCCTTGTCGTGAACCGGTGCCGTGGCCGCCTGCTCCTCGAGCGACTGCCTGTAGCGGATGCAGCCGCGCATGAATTTCGGCCAGGGCGGTATCGCAATGGCGGGATCGGTCCTCTCTGGCAAAAGCTCCCAAAGGTCCGGGTGATGCCAGCACAGATCGTGACCGGTCGAGTCTCGATGCCTGCGAATGCCTAGCCGCAGCTTCTTCACCTCCGCGACAAGCTGGTCGCGGTTCATGGCTTCGAGATCGTGGTCCATCTCTCTTCCTCCGCTTAAGGCGCGCGTTTCCGCCAGGGTACCTTATGCTCAAAGCGTCGAAATGCCGACCTTATGAAGATCGCTATGCCCTGAACAGCAGGCTGCCGTCGCCGTAGGAATAGAAGCGATACCCGGTCTCGATGGCATGCCGATAGGCGGCACGCATGGTATCCAGCCCGGCGAAGGCCGAAACCAGCATGAAAAGCGTCGAGCGCGGCAGATGGAAATTGGTCATCAGCATATCGGCGATACGGAACTGGTAACCGGGCGTGATGAAGATGTCGGTCGCTCCGGACCATTCGCCAAGCGTGCCATCCTCGCGCGCGGCACTTTCCAACAGCCGCAATGATGTCGTGCCGACGCAGACAATCCGATTGCCCCGCGCCTTGGCGGCATTCAGCGCATCCGCCACCTGGCTCGACACGTAACCCGTTTCGGCATGCATCTTGTGGTCGGCGGTGTCGTCGGCTTTCACCGGCAGAAAGGTGCCCGCTCCGACGTGCAGGGTCACGAACCGACGCTCAACCCCCCTTGCATCCAGCGCCGCAAAAAGGTCGGGTGTGAAGTGCAGACCGGCGGTAGGCGCTGCCACCGCCCCCTCTTCCCGGGCGTAGATCGTCTGGTAGTCGGAGAGGTCGCGCTCATCATCGCTGCGCTTGGAAGCAATGTAGGGTGGCAAAGGAATATGGCCGACAGCATGCAGAGCCTCGTCAAGGAAGGCCCCTGAGAGGTCAAACCCCAGCAGCACCTCGCCGCCGTCGCGTTTTTCGAGCACCGTGGCATCGAGCTGGCCGAGGAAACAGGAAGTGGCGTCATGGCCGAAATGGATACGGTCGCCTTCTGCCACCCGCTTGCCTGGACGCATGAAGGCCAGCCAACGGTCCGCACCGGTGCGCATGTGCAGCGTCGCGTCCACCTGGGCGGAAGCTTCGCCACGCCGGCGTATGCCACGCAGTTGCGCGGGAATGACTTTTGTATCGTTGAAGACCAGCACGTCGCCGGGCTCGAGCAGCGACGGCAGGTCGCTCACCACCTTGTCGACCAGCCCCTCACCCGGCCGCACGACCAGAAATCGTGCCGTATCGCGCGGTTCAGCGGGACGAAGCGCAATACGCTCTTCCGGCAGCTCAAAATCGAAGAGATCCACTTTCATGGCAGCGGCAATAGCGCGATCTTGGTCGATCCGCCACCATGCTTGTTGCCGGGAACCTGCCGGTCAGTAGAGCCGGATCATCAACGCGCCTGCCAGCAACAGCGCGGCACCGACAATGCGGCCCATCGAGATTTCACGGACGGCGACGCCGAGGAAGCCGATCCGGTCTACGAACATGCCAGCCAGAAGCTGACCTGCAACAAGAAAAGCCATCAGCGCGGCGGCGCCGATTCTCGGCGTGAGAAGCACGGAACTTGTTACATAGACCGCACCCAGCGCGCCGCCGGCGACGAAAAGCCACGGCGCCGGTGCACGCCAGTCGATGGCGATGCCCTGCGCGCGCGTGGTGAAGAAAGTGACGATGCCAAGCACAATCGCTCCGGCCAGGAACGAGATCGCGGCGGCGGCCACAGGCACGCCCAGCCCGCGAGCGAGCTGGGCGTTGATAGGAGCCTGTATGGCAATGAAGGCGCCCGCCAGGACGCCAAGAAGCGACCAGAGAACGCCAGCCACAGGCTTATTCCTTGACGTCCGCTGCAACCTTCAGCGACACGATCTTGTCTGGATCCTGCACCGGCTCGCCACGCTTGATCTTGTCGACATTGTCCATGCCTTCGATGACCTGGCCCCACACCGTGTACTGGCGGTTGAGGAAACCGGCATCCTCGAAGCAGATGAAGAACTGCGAGTTCGCGGAATTCGGGTTCTGCGCACGCGCCATCGAACAGGTACCACGGGCGTGATTGACGTTTGAGAACTCCGCCTTCAGATCCGGTTTGTCCGAACCACCCATGCCTGCGCGCGACGGATTGAAATCCTTGCCGCCCGACTTGCCGAACTTCACGTCGCCAGTCTGGGCCATGAAGCCATCGATGACGCGATGGAAGACGACGCCATCATAAGCGCCCTCGCGGGCCAGTTCCTTGATGCGGCCCACGTGACCGGGTGCAAGGTCAGGAAACAGTTCGATGACGACCTTACCCTTGGTCGTTTCCATGATGAGCGCGTTTTCGCGGTCCTTGATTTCAGCCATTTGGGATACCCTTTCGATAAAGTCAGTTTTTGTCGGCGGCAATGCGGACCTTGACCATGCGGTCAGGGTCGGAAACCGAGCCGTTGTCGGCAGCATCGCCCTTCTTGATCTTGTCGACGAATTCCATGCCCTTTTCGACATTGCCAACGATGGTGTATTGGCCATTCAGCGACGGCGCCGGCGCGAACATGATGAAGAACTGCGAATTCGCCGAATTCGGATCCTGCGACCGCGCCATGCCGACAACGCCGCGCGCATACTTCTCCTTAGAGAACTCGGCAGGCAGGTCGGGCTCCTTCGAGCCGCCGGTGCCGGCGAGGCTGGCATCGAAGCCCTTCTTCATATTGCCGTACTGGACATCGCCGGTCTGGGCCATGAAGCCATCGATGACACGGTGGAAGGCAACGTTGTCGTAGGCACCTGCACGCACCAGCTTCTTGATCTGGGCAACATGCTTGGGTGCAAGGTCGGGCCGCAGGGCAACGACGACATCGCCATCCTTCAGCGTGATGACCATGGTGTTTTCAGGGTCTGCCGCGAAGACCTGCGACATGCCACCGAACAGGCCGGCGAGCACGACGAGGAAGGCGGCGAGCTTTTTGAGCTGCATGGAATGATCTCCGAAATATCTAGGGTCTGAACCTATTTCGCGAATTTGGCTTTGAGCGCGCCGGCAACTGCCACCGGCACAAAGGGACGAATGTCGCCGCCCATCGAGGCTATCTGGCGGACCAATGTGGCGGTAATCGTGCGCACCGAAGGGCTCGCGGGCAGGAAGACGGTCTGCAAATCCGGAGCCATGGTTTCGTTCATGCCGGCCATCTGCATCTCGTAGTCGAGATCAGTACCGTCACGCAGGCCACGGATCATGATGGATGCACCGTTCTTGCGGGCCGCATCGATCACCAGGCCGGTGAAGGAGACGACACGAATGCGCTCGGCTTCGTTGCCGAATTCGGCAGCGGCAGCCTTTTCGATCAGTTCGGAACGCTCGTCAAAGGAGAACAGCGGCGTCTTCGACGCCTGGATGCCGATGGCGGCATAAACCGTATCTGCTATCGCCAGCGAAGCCTTCAGCACATCGAGATGGCCGTTGGTCAGTGGATCGAAGGAGCCGGCATAAAGAGCGATGCGTTCAGTCATGATGCTGCTTCTAGCGGGCACCGGGCCGGAACGCAAATGGCCGTCCGGAGTACGGCGTGAACCCTTCATCAACCATGAACAGCAGATGAACGGCGCGATCACACACGGTTAAAGTCTGTTCACGTACAGATGATCATGCGCGGTGAAACCAATTCACCTTCTGCTCGTTTAGGGAACAGGAGATTAAGCCATGATGATCCTCATGCTCGCCACCGCAATGACCGTAGCCATGCTGATCGCGACCGTTTTCGGCCTGCATCAGGAAGCCGAGCGCGTGCGCCTCGACGACCTCGATCGCCGTCATCGCTTCGGCAAGCGCCGGTAGATCGGGGCCCCAACGGACCCGGCTCGCCTGCATCAGCGGGCCAGCCGCTTTTCCATATCCACTATCGTCCAACCCGGACGTTTCGGATTGCCCCGCCTGCCGGTTTCCCGATAGCCATATGCCGAATAAAGCGCGATGTTTCGCTCCATCCTGGCGTTCGTATAGAGCCTGACCAGATCGAGCCCGGCTTGACTTGCCTTCGTCTCGGCCCAGTCGAGCAGTTGGATGCCAAGCTTTTTGCCCTGAAACTCAGGCGCTACGGCCACGGAAAAAATCAGGATATGGTCTACGTGCCGTTCCAGAACGATCAGCCCGGCCAGCTCCCCTGAAATCTCGAGGAGCCACACCTGCCCCATCTCGATACGCGGTCCGTAATCCTCGGTGACTGGAATGGGTGGCGCGCCAAGCAATGGCGTATAAACCGCATAGGCTCTCTCTGTCAGAGCTGCCACAGCTCCGACATCGGATGGATCTGCCCGGCGGAGAATAGGGTCGCTCTGTTCCATTCGTTTCTGGCGCGCTCACTTTCCATGGCCACGATCGTGTGCCTGACACCATAGCCCCGATTGCTGTCCATCCAATGAGCCACCCGTTGACGTCGGTTGAGCAAGACCGGAGAGCACCGGCTTCGACAGGTTCGGATAGATCGAACAGCAAAAACAAAGGGCGGCTTGAAAAAGCCGCCCTTTCGCAAACAACATGCAATCTCTGCACTTAGGCGAGACACTTCACATGCCAGCCAGGTAGTCGATCAGGCTTCTGCGCCTTCGTTACCGTCACTTGAAGTCGCGTCATCGCGGCCTTCGGCAACGTCCTCATCGCCAGCCTCGTCTTCACCCTGCGGCTCCGAAATGCGCTCCACCGACACGACCTTCTCGCCCTCGGCGGTGTTGAAGATGGTGACACCCTTGGTAGCACGGCTGGCGAAACGGATATCGTGCACGGGCACGCGGATAACCTGCCCACCATCGGAGACGAGCATGATCTGGTCGTCATTGCCGATCGGGAAGGCTGCCACGAGCGGGCCGATTTCGCCCACCTTCGAGACGTCGGTGGCACGGATACCTTTGCCGCCGCGGCTGGTCAGGCGGAAGTCATAAGACGAAGACCGCTTGCCGTAGCCGTATTCGGTCACAGTGAGCACGAACTGTTCGTGCTGCTTGAGAGTTTCGTAACGCTCGTCGGAAAGCTGCGTTTCCTCCGAAACCTCCTCGTTGGTCAGCGCAACCTCTTCCTCTTCTCCAGCGCCGGCAAGGCGACGCTCGGCAACCGAGCGCTTGAGATAGGCTGCACGCTCAGCCGGATCGGCGTCGACATGTTCGATGATGGCCATGGAGATGGCGACATCGCCCTCTGCGAGATTGATGCCGCGTACGCCTTGCGACGAACGCCCCGCAAAGACGCGCACGTCGGAGACCGGAAAGCGAATGCATTGGCCGGTGTTGGCGGTAAGCAGCACGTCGTCATTGTCCGTGCAGGTCTCAACCGCCAGGATGGCATCGCCTTCCTCGTCGAACTTCATCGCGATCTTGCCGTTGCGCTTCACGTCGACGAAATCCGACAGCTTGTTCCGGCGAACGGTGCCCCGCGTCGTGGCGAACATCACGTCGAGCTCGCCCCAGCTCGCCTCGTCTTCCGGCAGCGGCATGATGGCAGTGATGCGGTCGCCATTCTCGATCGGCAGCATGTTAATCAGTGCCTTGCCACGAGATTGCGGATTGCCGATCGGCAGGCGCCAGACTTTTTCCTTGTAGACGATGCCGCGCGAGGAGAAGAACAGGATCGGCGTGTGCGTGTTGGCCACGAACAATCGCGTGACGAAATCCTCATCCTTGGTCGACATGCCGGAGCGGCCCTTGCCGCCACGGCGCTGAGCCCGGTAGAGCGACAAAGGCACACGCTTGATGTAGCCTGAGTGCGAGACGGTGACGACCATGTCCTCGCGCGGGATGAGGTCTTCGTCCTCCATATCCGAACCGGCATCGGTGATCTCAGTCCGGCGTGGCACGCCGAATTCGTCGCGCACAGCGATGAGCTCGTCCTTGACGATCTGCTGGATGCGTGCGCGGGATGCCAGAATCTCAAGGAAATCAGCGATTTCAGCGCCGATCTTGTTCAACTCATCGGCGATCTCGTCGCGTCCCAGCGCAGTCAGGCGCTGCAGGCGCAGTTCGAGAATGGCGCGGGCCTGCTCTTCGGACAGATTGTAGGTGCCGTCCTCATTGATACGATGGCGCGGGTCATCGATCAGGCGGATCAGTGCCTCGACGTCGGCAGCCGGCCAGCGACGCGTCATCAACTGGTCGCGCGCCGACTGCGGATCAGGCGCACTTCGGATCACCTTGATGACCTCATCGATATTGGCAACCGCAATTGCCAAGCCGACCAGCACGTGCGCGCGGTCTCGTGCCTTGCGCAGCAGGAATTTGGTGCGCCGGCTGATCACTTCTTCGCGGAACGCGACGAACGCGTGCAGCATATCCAGCAACGTCATCACTTCCGGCTTGCCGCCGTTGAGAGCGACCATATTGGCGCCGAACGACGTCTGCAGCGGCGTGAAACGATAAAGCTGGTTGAGGATCACCTCGGTATTGGCATCGCGCTTCAGCTCGATCACCACGCGGTAGCCCTGGCGGTCACTTTCGTCGCGGATATCGGAAATGCCTTCGATGCGTTTTTCGCGCACGAGTTCGGCCATCTTCTCGATCATCGAGGCCTTGTTCACCTGGTAGGGAACCTCGGTGATGACGATGGCTTCGCGATCGCCGCGTATTTCCTCGACATGCACCTTGCCGCGCATGACAACCGAACCACGGCCGGTCGAATAGGCATTGTAGATACCGGTGCGGCCAAGGATGAGACCACCGGTCGGGAAGTCGGGACCTGGGATGATTTCCATCATCTCGGTAAGGTCGATGGCCGGATTTTCCATGACGGCGACGGCGCCGTTGCAGACTTCCACCAGATTGTGCGGCGGGATGTTCGTGGCCATGCCGACGGCGATACCGCCGGCACCGTTGACCAGCAGCGCCGGGAAACGTGCCGGCAAGACACGCGGCTCCTGCCCCGAGGCGTCATACGTGTCCTGGAAATCGACGGTGTCCTTGTCGATGTCTTCCAGCAATTCATGCGCGACTTTGGTCAGGCGCGATTCCGTGTAACGCATTGCCGCCGGCGGATCGCCGTCGATCGAACCAAAATTGCCCTGCCCGTCAATGAGCGGCACGCTCATTGACCAATCCTGCGCCATGCGCACCAAGGCATCGTAGATCGAAGCGTCGCCGTGCGGGTGATACTTACCCATCACGTCAGCGACCGGACGCGCCGACTTCACATATTTGCGGTTCCAGTGATAGCCGCTTTCATGCGAGGCAAAGAGGATGCGCCGGTGTACGGGCTTCATACCGTCGCGCACATCGGGCAGCGCGCGGCTGACGATCACGCTCATGGCGTAATCGAGATAGCTGCGCTGCATCTCCTCGATGATGGAAATCGGCTCGATGCCTGAAGGGCCGTCCGGCCCCTGCGGTGTTTTCTGGTCGGTCAAAATGGATCGCAATCAACTGGGAATCACTGGCCTCTTATATAGGAAAGCCGCTCCATTCTCCAATGCGAGGGCGCGGTTTTTCGCCACGGAAGCGACGTTTTCCCGTGCTTATTTTTCAAGCTATTTCAAATAGATAGACGAACCAAAAAAACGCAGCACGAATGGCGCGTGGCAGATTGTGGCGACCGTGTGAAATGCACCGGTCGCTAACTGCGAAATATCTCCCGCAACAACCTGAGGTCGCGACGGATTTTGCCTCCTAGACAGGTAGCCGGCGCAATTCCGGAATGCGCTGACCGGATTGCCTGTATCCGCTCGGCGTTTGCCCCATGACCCTCCGGAAACGGCGATTGAAAGTCGACAGATCGCCGAAACCTGCCTCGAAGGCAATTTCCGAAACAGCGGCTGTGGTGAGGCGCAGCCGGACGGCGGCACGATGCAGCCTTGTCCTCAGCAGAAACTGATACGGAGTCACGCCGACGATCGTGCGAAACGAGCGCAGGAAATGGTATGGACTGGTAGCGGCTCGATCTGCCAATTCGGACAGCGAGAGATGCTCATCGCCTCGACCCTCGATGAGGCGTATCGCGTCGGCGATGCGCTTTTCATCGCGTTGGCTGATCTTTGCCGGCCTTCCCGGCAATCCCGTCAGCATGGTCGCCGTCGCACCTGCCAACCGCAGCGCGACTTCCTCGAGCTCATCGGCATCGCCGTCACGGCATGCGACCTCGGCATCCACGAGAAGCGCGGCAAGCACCGGACGTGCCGGCAGGTTCGGCGCATCGAATTCGCAATGTTTCGCTCCAGGCACATCTGCCAGGACCTCTTCCAGCATCTCGGGCGAGAATTGGAAGGATAGGCAATGGTCACCGTTGCTGTGCTCGTGCCCGCATTCGAAACATGCCCTGGCATTGCCAAGCAGCAAGGCGCCCGGCGTCATCACCGCCGTTCCTTGCCGCGTGCGGTAGCAGAAAGTACCGCGCGTGACGACTGCGATGCAGAACGAGCCGTGCTCTTCCTCGAAGGGCCTTTCGCCAACCGTCGCGGTGCAGACGATGTCGGCCGCGCTCCATCCGGCTCCTTTGGCAAGTATCCGCACCTGCTGGCTCATGACAGCGATTTAGCAATTTTTCCCAAGCCCAGACAGCCGGCAAGCGTTACGCCGATCATGTCTCCTGACAGGTTTGAGGTCGTCATGCATCACCGGAACTCCTTCACCGAGGCCCTGCAGGCGCCGGGACCCTTGGCTGCCCACGCCGACAAGCTCGCCCTCTACGGTCGCTTTGCGGGAGCATGGAGCTTCGATGCCAAACGATGGACCGACGACGGCAGGCTGCTCGTTGGCCGCGGCGAGATCCATTTCGGCTGGGCACTGGAGGGACGCGCCATCCAGGACGTCTGGATGCTGCCGGCGCGCGACGCAGGACCTTCAGCGGAACTCGGGCCGTGGACGTTCTACGGTACGACATTGCGGATCTACGACCCCGGCATCGATGCCTGGCACATCCTGTGGAGCGATCCGCGCACGCAATACTACAGCCGACAGACCGGCCGAGCCGAAGGGGCTGACATCGTCCAAATCGGCCATGACAGCAGCGGGACGCGGACACGCTGGCGCTTCACCGAAATCACCGACAATTCGTTTCGCTGGCTTGGGGAGCGGGCTGGCGGCGAAGGGGACTGGCACCTGCAAGTTGAATTCCTGGCACGACGCGTCGCCTGACGTTCCCATCTCATCAACACAATTCAAAACGAGGCTCAAAATGCTCGACCATGTCTCGATCGGCGTTGCCGACCCGTCGCGCTCCAAGACTTTCTACGACGCGGTTCTGGCGCCGCTCGGCTACTTGTGCCTCAGCGAATCTGCCGGTTCGCTGGGTTATGGCGGCGATCAGGTTTCGCTCTGGATTCTCGAAGTCGAGCGGCCTGTGCCGGCGGATATGGCATCGGGGCTTCACTTCTGCTTCGCCGCACCAACCCGCGACAGCGTTCGCGCTTTCCACGCGGCAGCCCTTGCCAACGGCGGCAGCGACAACGGCAAGGCCGGCCTGCGCGCCGATTATGGCGATGGCTATTTCGCGGCCTTCGCCATCGATCCGGATGGCTATCGCATAGAGGCCTACTGCGGTTCAGGCAGCTAACCGACTGAGCGTTGGCAACGCCCCCATATTCGCGCTACCAATGGCCTGGTTGCGGCGAGAGAGGGGAACGGCATGCCGAGCTACGAAAGCCTGTTCAACGCCTTCGTGACACTGCTCGTGACCATCGACCCGCCGGGACTAGCCCCGCTTTTCCTTGCCGTGACGCGTGGCATGAATCGCGAGCAGCGCAGCCAGGTGTCGGTTCGCGCCTCGATCATCGGCTTTCTGGTCATCGCGCTGTTTGCGGTCGCCGGCGCCTCGATCCTTTCGGTGTTCGGCATCACCTTGCCCGCTTTCCGCGTAGCCGGCGGCTTCCTGCTCTTCTTCATCGCCTTCGAGATGGTTTTCGAACGCCGGCAGGACCGCAAGGAAAAAAGCGCGGATGTGGCGATCACCAAGGATCACATCCACAACATCGCGGCTTTCCCACTGGCGATCCCGCTGATCGCCGGCCCCGGCGCCATCTCGGCCACCGTCCTGCTGTCAAGTTCGTTCCAGGGCATCGGAGGGCAGCTGGCGCTGCTCGGCATCATCCTCGCCTGCCTGCTCATCACCTATCTGGTGTTCGTGCTGGCGGAACGCATCGACGGCATTCTTGGACAGACCGGGCGCTCGATCCTGACAAGGCTGCTAGGCGTGATCCTCGCTGCGCTCGCCGTTCAGTTCGTCGCCGACGGTATCAAGGCTCTGGCGGCGAGCTGATCGCCCCAAGCGTGCAATCACACCGCCGCGCTGGCAGCCTCATTCGGCAGCGGTATCAATCACCTCGAAATCATGCGTCACGGTTGCCGTCTTGCCCATCATGATCGAGGCCGAGCAGTATTTTTCCGCCGACAGCTGAACCGCACGTTTGACCTTGTCGTGTGACAGTCCCTTGCCTTTGACGATGAAGTGCATGTGGATGCGCGTGAACACCTTGGGATCTGTCGCCGCGCGATCGGAATCGAGTTCCACGACACAATCCTCGACCTGCTCGCGCCCCTTTTCCAGGATGTGCACCACGTCGATGGCCGAACAACCACCCGTACCGATCAAAAGCAGTTCCATGGGGCTCGGGCCAGGTGTCTTGCCGTCATCACCATGCGTCGTACCGAGAACCAGCTTGTGGCCACTGCCGGACTCGCCCACGAATGTGCGACCCTCGACCCATTTGATCCGCGCCTTCATCCCTGCTTCCTTGTATCTTCGTGCCCGTGTTACGGCATTTCGGCCAGCAATGCCTTGACGACACTGGCTGAGTTCGTTGACGCCAGTGCCATGAAAGTCGCCATCTGATTGGCGCCTTCTCCACCACCGGCAAGGTCCGACAGGCTGCGCACCGCCAGGAACGGAACGTTGTTGCTGTAGGTCACATGCGCGACTGCGGCACTTTCCATGTCGAGCACCTTGGCATCGAAGGTTTTGTGCACGTAGTCACGAAATTCGGCATTGTCGACGAAAGCCTGGCCAGAAACACCATTGCCACCGACGATGATCTTCGGCGGGCTGGCAAGGCATTTGTTCTCGGGCGCGCAGGCCTGCAGGTCCAGCTTGACCGCGACCTTGCGGGCGGCGTCGAGCAGGGCCGGATCGGACGGGAACCAGAATTTCGTCTCTTCGGCGGTATTGCCCTGCCGGGTAACCGTCACAGAGCGCGGCACGATCATGCCATAGCCTGCAAACTGATCCTTCGGGATGAAGGGCGGAATTTCGTAACCGTTGCCAACCTTGCGCGCGAAAACCGCTTCCAGATATTCGCCCCACTGATCGGCGACGACGACATCGCCGATGCTGAGGGTCGGGTCGACGCCGCCGGCAATGCCAGAAAAAACCACGGAGGTCACGACAAACCGGTCGAGCGCCACCTGCATGGTCATCGCCGCATTGACCATGCTGACGCCACTCAGGAACAGCACGACGTCCTTGCCGGCCAGCTTGCCGGTGATGAACTGGCGGCCGTTGATCTCATGTTCGGTTCGATCCGAAAGATCGGCCTGCAGCGCCACCCATTCAGGCGGAAATGCAGACACGACTGCGATGCGCGGTTTGTCATCGAGCCGCTCTGCAGCGGAAACGACAGCGGACAACATGGCGAAGAACAGCAGGCCAATCGCAATCACGCGTGCGAATGCACTCATGCCGTAGCTCCTCGCCGGATCACCATGTCAGGCCTGTGGGCTGAGAAATTCCGCCCATCGGCAATCAGAACGGGATTTCGTCGTCCAATTCGCGCGAACCGCCGCCACCGCCACTGCGGTTGCCGTTTCCGCCACCAAAACCGCCACCACCCGAGCTGCGGCCGCCACCGAAGTCGCTCGGGCCGGACTGGCCGAAGCTGTCGCGGTTGCCCCCGGAATAACCGACCTGGCCACCTTCGCCCTGTCCGCCACGCGCATCGAGCATCTGCAGTTCGCCACGGAATTTCTGCAGCACGACTTCGGTCGTATAACGCTCCTGGCCGCTCTGGTCCTGCCATTTGCGGGTCTGCAACTGACCCTCGACATAGACCTTCATGCCCTTCTTCAGATACTGCTCGGCCACCTTGGCGAGCTGGTCATTGAAGATGACGACATTGTGCCACTCGGTCTTTTCCTTGCGTTCGCCCGAATTCTTGTCGCGCCAGCTTTCCGAGGTGGCGATACGGATGTTGACGACTGGCTCACCCGAGTTCAGCCGGCGGATTTCGGGATCCGCACCCAGATTCCCCACCAGAATGACCTTGTTGACGCTGCCAGCCATCACACTTCTCCGCGCTCGTCCGAAACCAGAATTCTTGCCGCACCATATAGGCTGAGGGATCTGCCCGCCTCCACGGACATGCCTTTCCCACAAGGTTTTTGTTCTATTTCTGTTCTAGTTCCCATGATGGCTATTTGTCAAGGAATGTCAGCAAAGGAGCCGGCTCGCCTTCATTTCAATTCCTTGCTCCAGCAAGGCTCTTGCGAAATCAATAAGTATTCACTTATGTTTTGGCATGGTCGAATCCGAAATCTTCAAGGCCCTGGCCGACCCGACACGGCGTGCGCTGTTTGAACGGCTGGTCGACGACGAGATGACTGTCTCCGAACTGCGTGCCGGCACGCCGGTGTCCCAACCGGCAGTCTCCCAGCATCTTGCCGTATTGCGCGGCGCCGGGCTGGTGAGCGAGCGCCGTGTCGGACGCAACGCCTTTTACCGGGCCGCCCCGGAAGGATTGTCGCCGCTGCTCACCTGGATCGAACGCTACCGCACCTTCTGGCCTGATCGCATCGAAAGGCTGAAAACCGTGTTGAAGGAAATGGATCAATGACCTCGCCCAGCCACGACGACATCGTCGTTGAATGCGATTTGCCGGACACGCCCGAAAAGGTTTGGCGCGCACTTACCGAGCCGGAAATCGTCGCGGCCTGGTTACTGCCGAACGACATCAAGGCCGAAACCGGGCAGCGGTTTTCGCTCGGCGACGAAGGTCGCATCGATTGCACGGTGCTTGAAGCCGAGCCGGGCCGCCTGTTGCGCTATTCCTGGCGTGAAACCGCCGGCCCCAACGCGGCGGAGGGCTTCGACAGTGTCGTCACCTTCGAACTGACACGTGCAGCCGACGGCGGCACGCATCTGCGTGTCGTGCATGACAGCTTTGTCTCAACGACCGTCTGCTGCATTTCCGGGGCGAGCTGCAGCGTCGCGGTCGACGCGCCCACGCCCACCAGAATTTTCGCGGCGGCCAATACGCCGCAATGGCGCATGGCTGCTTGAAAGAAAGAAAGAAAGGAACCAAGACATGTCCGGTATCGCCAATCTTGTGCCGATGGTGATCGAGCAGTCGAGCCGCGGCGAACGCGCTTTCGACATCTTTTCCCGGCTGCTGCGAGAACGCATCATCTTCGTCAACGGCCAGATCGAGGACAACATGGCCGCCATCATCTGTGCCCAGTTGCTGTCGCTGGAGGCTGACAATCCGGAAAAGGAGGTGTCGCTCTACATCAATTCACCTGGCGGCGTGGTGAGTTCCGGCTTCGCCATCTATGACACGATGCGTTACATCTCCTGCCCGGTGTCGACCGTCTGCATGGGCTTTGCGGCTTCGATGGGCTCGTTCCTGCTGATGGCTGGAGACCCTGGCAGGCGCATCGCGCTCCCCAACAGCAAGATCGTGCTGCATCAACCGCTTGGCGGCTTCCAGGGCCAGGCCTCCGACATCCAGCGGCACGCCGAGGACATCCTGAAGACCAAGCGGCAGATGATTGACCTCTACGCTCAGCATTGCGGCCGCACGGTCGAGGACGTCGAGAACACGCTCGACCGCGACCATTTCATGAACGCCGAGGAAGCCAGGGCATGGGGCCTGGTCGATCACGTCTACGACACGCGCAAACGGGCAGCCTAGGACGGCCAAATCATCGTCCATCCAATCCGATGGTCGACGAGCACTGGTCGTCACGGGTCAAGACGCTTATGTTAGCGTGATGACCCTCGCCCGCTTCTCGCCCACATCGTATCTGGCAGCCCTCGCAGTTGCGCTCCTTTCGACAACGACAGGGTCTGCTGGAGAAACCGGCAACCAGGCTGCAAAGCCCCTGCCCGGCGTCAACGGAGGCTACAGCATCGTCAAACCAGCCGCACCACAACCGGAGCCGGATAACTATGACCCGGCCTCTGGCCGCCAGTTCAAAGTTGGCGACATGGATGTTCGTATTTCCGGTTCGGTAATCGTGGATGTCGGCGCAGGCGACCTTCCTGCCCCGCGACGGTAATCTGCGCGAGATCTTCGGATTCTCGCCACGACAGCCGTACTGTCGGCGCGCCTGTCGCAAATTTCACGGAGCCGTACTCGCCGCAAAAGAACAGCCCCGCCGCTGCGCCTTGGCATGCGGACGGGGCTTTTTAGGGCTTTACCCAATTTTTCCGGGAGCGTTTTACCGGCTTTGGGTTTCGGGTGCTTCGCGGCTCGCGGCCGACGACCCGACTGGTGGTCTCTGATTGTAGGGGGATCGGCAGGTCACGGTCTGCACGGAAAGGCACCGCCTTCCTGACACCTATGCCCGCCGCGGCTCCAACGACACATGGAGCCTGAAGGGACTGTCCGGTGGGGTCATACCTCGCTCCTGTTGCTGGTTGCTCTTGGCGTCGGCCCCAACTCTCACTCGTTTTGGTCTGCGGCGCCTCGCAGACCGCCTTCCGGCTCGAGGATCGCCACGGGGCGATCGGTTCAGGCGACGGCTAACCTTGCGCCTTCACTTCCGCAGCGTCAACCGGCCGCCGGCCGTTTACGAAAATTGTGATCGGAACGGTCCGGAACGTCACGTTCTGCTGACATCGCATTGTCAGGAGCACGTTCGGCCTTTGTTCTTTTTTGCTTGCCCGCTCGCGCGAAAGGCGGTTAAACGCTCAAAGTAGCCGGAGAGTCTCGATCTCGCGGTAAAAATACCCATATGAGCGGGCGGCGACAGGGTTCGCCAATCCGAAACATTGCAAGCTGAGGCGGCGGAGCGGCATGGCCGACCATAAGTACATTTCCATTCGCGGCGCGCGCGAGCACAATCTGAAGAACGTCGACCTGGATCTGCCGCGGGACAGTCTCGTGGTGATGACCGGCTTGTCCGGTTCAGGCAAATCGTCTCTCGCCTTCGATACCATCTATGCCGAAGGCCAGCGTCGCTACGTCGAAAGCCTTTCTGCCTATGCCCGACAGTTCCTCGAGATGATGCAGAAGCCGGACGTCGACCAGATCGATGGTCTGTCGCCCGCCATCTCGATCGAGCAGAAGACAACGTCGCGCAATCCGCGTTCGACCGTCGGCACCGTTACCGAAATCTACGACTACATGCGCCTGCTCTTCGCGCGCGTTGGCGTGCCCTATTCCCCGGCTACCGGCCTGCCGATCGAGAGCCAGACTGTCTCGCAGATGGTCGATCGCGTGCTGACCCTGGAGGAAGGCACCCGCCTTTACATCACCGCGCCGATGGTGCGCGGACGCAAGGGCGAATACAGGAAGGAGCTGCTGGAGCTCCAGAAGAAGGGCTTCCAGCGCGTCAAGGTCGACGGCACCTTTTACGAGATTGCCGACGTGCCGGCGCTAGACAAGAAATACAAGCACGACATCGACGTCGTCGTCGACCGTATCGTCGTGCGTGCCGATCTCGCCACCCGCTTGGCCGACTCCATGGAAACGGCGCTGAAGCTGGCGGAAGGGCTTGCCATTGCGGAATTCGCTGATCGGCCGCTGCCCGCAGAGGCCACGGCAGAAGAATCCGCCTACAAATCCAAGAACGAGACGCATGAACGTATCCTGTTTTCGGAAAAGTTCGCCTGCCCGGTTTCCGGTTTCACCATTCCGGAAATCGAGCCGCGACTGTTCTCCTTCAACAACCCGTTCGGCGCTTGCCCGACCTGCGATGGCCTTGGCAGCCAGCGTGCCATTGATGAAAACCTGGTCGTGCCGGACGACAATGTGACCTTGCGCGACGGCGCGGTGGCGCCGTGGGCGAAATCCACCTCGCCCTACTATTCCCAGACGCTGGAAGCGCTGGGCAAGGTCTATGACTTCAAGCTTGGCGACAAGTTCAAGGATCTGAGGGAAGACGCCAAGCAGGCCATCCTGCGGGGCACCGGCGAGCGCGAAGTCACTTTCAATTATGACGACGGTCTGCGCTCCTACAAGACCACCAAGACCTTTGAGGGCGTGATCCCCAACCTCGAGCGGCGCTGGAAGGAGACGGAATCGGCCTGGATGCGCGAGGAAATCGAGCGCTTCATGGCTGCCACGCCTTGCCCTGCCTGCGGCGGCTATCGACTGAAGCCGGAGGCGCTGGCCGTCAAGATCGCCGGCAAGCATATTGGCGAAGTGACGCAACTGTCGATCCGCAAGGCCGACCTGTGGTTCAACGAACTGCCTGCGCAACTCAACGAAAAGCAGAATGAAATCGCCACCCGCATCCTGAAGGAGATCCGTGAGCGGCTGCGTTTCCTCAACGATGTCGGTCTCGACTACCTGACGCTGTCGCGCAATTCCGGCACGCTTTCTGGTGGTGAAAGCCAACGCATCCGTCTCGCCTCGCAGATCGGCTCGGGCCTTACCGGCGTGCTTTATGTGCTGGACGAGCCCTCGATCGGCCTGCATCAACGCGACAATGCACGCCTGCTGGAAACGCTGAAACACCTGCGCGACATCGGCAATACGGTGATCGTCGTCGAACACGACGAAGACGCCATCCTGACTGCCGACTATGTTGTCGACATAGGACCGGCGGCAGGTATCCATGGCGGCCGCGTCATCGCCCAGGGCACACCGCGAGAGGTCATGGCCAACCCGGCCTCCATCACCGGCAAATACCTTTCCGGAGAGCTCGAGGTTGCGACGCCCGCCGAACGACGCCCCGGCAAGAAAGGCAAGCGCGTCAAGGTTGTCGGCGCCCGTGGCAACAATCTGAAGAACGTCACCGCCGAGTTTCCGCTTGGCACCTTCACGGCAGTGACCGGCGTCTCAGGCGGCGGCAAATCCACCTTCCTGATCGAGACATTGTTCAAGGCCGCGTCACGCCGCATCATGGGCTCGCGCGAACATCCTGCCGAACATGACCGCATCGAAGGCCTGGAATTCCTCGACAAGGTCATCGATATCGACCAGAGCCCGATCGGCCGCACGCCGCGTTCCAATCCGGCAACCTATACCGGCGCCTTCACACCGATCCGCGACTGGTTCGCCGGCCTGCCCGAAGCCAAGGCACGCGGCTATCAGCCGGGGCGCTTTTCCTTCAACGTCAAGGGTGGCCGCTGCGAGGCCTGTCAGGGCGACGGCGTCATCAAGATCGAGATGCATTTCCTGCCGGACGTCTACGTCACCTGCGACGTCTGCCATGGCAAGCGCTACAACCGCGAAACCCTCGACGTCACCTTCAAAGGCAAGTCGATCGCCGATGTGCTCGACATGACCGTAGAGGAAGGCGTCGAGTTCTTTGCGGCGGTGCCTGCGGTGCGCGACAAGCTGATCACGCTCAACCAGGTCGGCCTCGGCTACATCCACATCGGCCAGCAGGCTACCACGCTGTCGGGTGGTGAGGCACAGCGCATCAAGCTCGCCAAGGAACTGTCCCGCAAGGCAACCGGCAAGACGCTGTACATCCTCGACGAGCCAACCACCGGCCTGCATTTCCACGACGTGGCAAAGCTCCTGGAGGTGCTGCATGAGCTGGTCGACCAGGGTAACACGGTGATCGTCATCGAACACAATCTCGAGGTCATCAAGACCGCCGACTGGGTGCTCGATCTTGGCCCCGAGGGCGGTGACGGCGGCGGTGAACTGGTTGCCTCCGGCACGCCGGAGGATGTCGTCGCGGAACCGCGCAGCTACACCGGCCAGTTCCTGAAGGAACTTCTGGAACGCCGGCCGAAAGGCAAGCGAGAGGCGGCCGAGTGAGCGACAGCGAAGGCGTCGTCTCTGTTGAAAGCCGGTTTGGGGTAACCGAAACGCTTGATCGGCTGGCGGAAACAGTGACCAGGCTGGGTCTCTATGTCTTCGCGCGTATCGACCATATGGCCGGTGCGCAGGATGTGGGCCTGCCACTTCGCCCGACGCAGCTTTTGATCTTCGGCAACCCGAAGGGCGGCACACCGCTGATGCAGGACAAGCAGATTGCCGGCATCGACCTGCCGGTGAAGGCTCTTGCCTGGGAAGATGAACACGGCAAGGTCTGGCTCTCATACAACGCGGCTGAATGGATCGCTGTCCGGCACGGGTTGGGTGATGCCAGTGTCACTGCGGTCCAGGCGATTGCCGGCGGTATGAACAAGGTCATCGGTCTGGCAGCCGGCCGGTAATAGCAGCACGCTGCCGCTTCTTGGCAGCTCATGCCGGCGGCATGGCATCCCGGGATTGGCAAGGAAGGAATCGAGACAAAAAAAGAGCAGACGAAATCCTTCGCCTGCTCTCCCCTAGCATTTGGCAGCAACGCGGCCGTTGGCACCGCGCACCGCCCCCGAGCCAAAGAACCGGGAGAACGGTATTAACGGTCTGTCTCATTTTAGCGCATCTTAATCCAAGGTACATACCTCAAATGGGGGAGATGCAAGGCTTTGAGCTGAACCGCAGGGACTCCGAAAAGCGGCATGGCCACGATACGCCATCCGAATTTGCCACACCATCTGAACGCGCCAAATCTGAACGGAATTGGCAGGATGATCTTCAGGATTGCTGATTTCGGATGGCTTGTGACGCCTTGCCGTGGTTGCCTATGCCCATTCGAGATTAAAGGAAATACTGGAGGGATGGAATGAGTACAGCTGGAAAAATCCGATCGGGCATGGGCGGCTGGACGTTCGAACCCTGGGATACATCGTTCTACCCGGAGACGCTGTCGAAGGCCAAACAGCTCAACTATGCCTCACGGCAGGTTCCGACCATCGAGGTCAACGGCACCTATTATTCGACCTTCAAGCCGCCAACATTCGCCAAATGGGCGAAGGATGCTCCGGACGATTTTGTGTTTTCGTTGAAGGCGATCCGTTTCGCAACCAACCGCCGGGTGCTGGCTGAAGCGGGCGAATCGGTGAAACGCTTCCTCGATTCGGGCGTTTCGGAACTCGGCGACAAGCTCGGGCCCATTCTCTGGCAGTTTGCGCCGACCAAGCGCTTCGACGTCGACGACTTCGGCGCGTTCCTGGCACTCTTGCCCGCAAAGCAGGACGGCGTGGCGTTGCGCCATGCGGTGGAGGTTCGCCACGATTCTTTCATCGTGCCCGAATTCGCCGCGCTGGCACGCAAGCACGATGTCGCGATCGTATATGCCGACCATGCCAAGTATCCGGCAATCGCCGACGCGACCGGCGGCTTCGTCTATGCGCGGCTCCAGACCGGCAGTGACGACAATCCCGACTGCTACACGCCCAAGGCGCTCGACCAATGGGCGGAACGTGCCAGGACCTGGGCAACGGGCAAAGAACCCGGCGACCTTAAGCGTGCGGATCCCGATACCCAAGCAGAGGTGAAGCCGCGCGATGTGTTCGTCTACTTCATCACCGAAGGCAAGGTCCGCGCTCCTTTCGGCGCCATGGCGTTGATGAAACGCGTCGGGGCCTGAAAATCAAAACGCGAAAGCCGCTTCGTTGGAAACGGCTTTCGCTTTGCGAGAAAGCGGTGAAGATTCTCCGCCGGTGTCAGGAGCCTCGTGCGACGCGTTCGATCTCCTCACGCACGAGGCGCTCGACCAGCGTTGGCAAATTGTTGTCCAGCCAATCCTGCAGCATCGGTCGCAACATCTCGGCAGCCATGTCGTCGAAGGTCTTCTTGGCCCGGCCGGCGAAAGCTTCAGACAATTCCTCGAAGGAAGCTGCGACCTGACGGCTCGTGTGCTCGGAGATCAATGCAGGCCGCAGGACAGCGTTCTCGATGGCGGGTTCATGCCGGGTCGTGAACTCAACCCGCTCATCTGTCACATCGCTGCCGGGCTGTGTCGTGAAAACGCTGTCTTCCCGGCCAGGAATTTCGTCGGCGCGGGTGTCGGCGACAAGCTCGACCTCACGAGGCCAACCGGCGCGAATCTGGCTGAGAGCCTCATCCCTTTCGACAACCGGTTGCGGTACCGCCGTAGCGGGCTGTTCGGACGCTGTCAGCGCGCCGATTTCAGCCAGCGTGATCACAGGAGCAGCCGGCCGCTGCTCTGGCGAGCCGGCAGCAAGTTGTGCCTGAACGTCAGCCAGGCTGATGGGTTTACCGGGCAGTTCGTCACGCAATTCGCTGCGGAAAGCATCGACGTCGGGAACGCTGTTTTCGACCGGTTCCGATCGCGCCGTGATCGGTTCGATATCCTGACGCGTATCGATCGCTTCAATTGAAGTCTTGCGGCCGGTATCGCTGTCTTCGATGATCCTGCGGATGGAAGCCAGGATCTCTTCCATCGAAGGTTCGCGTTGTGCGCTGCTTGCTGCCGTGGCCATTGTCACATTCGCCGCCCTGGAAACCTGTTGCATTTTCGGCCGGCGCCAAGGCCGGTTCGAATCACCGCTCAAGCGTAACCGACCGATTGCGATCAGAGAATCCCCAAACCGGGGACTCGTGCTGTTTCAACAGATTAGAGCAAGTGCAGCAAAAGTGAGCAGCGATTGCGGTCGGAATTTGCGTAAAAACAAGGAGTTGAAGCGCTTCCGCGTTTCCGCGAAAAACGCAAACGCTCTTGAAACAAAAACAGCCCCGCAAAGCGGGGCTGTTGAATTCATCAAATCCGAAGAACTAACGGCCGTCCGGCGTCCGCAGACCGTACCACTTGTCCTTGACGGCCTTGTAGTGCTCGTCCGGATTGTACTTCGCCACCTGAAGTCCAAGGCGATCGACGGTGAGGCGCCCCATCGCCTGGAGGATGCCGTAGCTGGCAATCACGACGTCGCGCTCGGAAGCGGCCAGATTGATCTGCGCGCTGATGACGACGTTCTGCGCGTTCAACACATCCAGTGTGGTCTGCTGGCCGACATTGCGCTCTTCGATCACGCCATTCAGCGCCAGTTGCGCGGCGGCGATGGAAGCACGGTTGGCGTCGACATTCTCCCTGGCGGCCTGATAGGCGGTCCATGCCGCCACGACGGCGTTGCGGACCTGATCGCGCGCCACATCGACCTCGATGCGAGCCTGGCCGAGCCTTTCCTTCTGCTGACGAACCGTCGCTGCGGTACGACCACCGGAGTAGATCGGCACCGTCAGCGTGGCGCCAACATTGGCTGAAGTCGACGAGCCGTCGGGGCTCAGGATGCTTCCGGGCGATGCATCCCGGTAGTTACGGGAAACACCCGCCGAAGCGCTCAATTGCGGCAGCAGCGCACCTTCAGCCGCCTTTACGCCAAACCCGGAGGCATCGACCAGATGCTGGTTGGCCAGGATGGCCGGGTTCTCGTTGTTCGCGGCCGCAATGGCGTTTTCGATGCTGGACGGCAGCAGTTTGCCAAGCGGCGATGGCGCCTTCAGCTTGCCGGGTTGATCACCGACGATCTGGCGGTAGACACCGGCGCTGGCCAACGCCTGCGCCTGGGCCGCGCTCACTTGCGCCTGCGCCGTAGAGCGTTGCGCTTCGGCCTGCGCGACGTCGGTGCGGGTACCCTCGCCCACTTCGAAGCGCGACCGTGCGGCACGCACCTGCTCGGTCAGGAATTTCAGATTCTGTTCCGTCAGCTTCGCGACCTGGCGATCGTGGATGACATTCATATAGGCCTGGGCCGCAGCAAAAAGCGTCGCATTCTGCTGGTTGTTCAGCCCTTCGACCGAAGCGCGCACCTGTGCTTCCGCCGAGGCCACATTGTTCTTGGTCTGGAAGCCGTCGAACAGGGTCTGGTTAATCTGCACGCCGAAATTGCCGGTGGTCAGGCGGCCGGCATTGTTTCCACGCGTGCTCGAATAGTCGATGGCCGCCGAACCGGTGATGGTCGGGCGCCAGCCGGATTTGGCGATCGCCACGCCTTCGTCGGTCACACGCACGCCGGCGCGCGACGAATTCAGCGTCGAGTTGTTCTGATAGGCCTTGGACAGTGCGCCGAGTATGGTTTCGGCAGATGCCGCGCCGGGAGCGAGCGCGGTCACCGAAGCAAGCAGAATGGCGAGGAGACTCTTGTTCACAGGATGCACGGCAAATCCTCATTCTTCATTGGAAACCACGCAAGAACGGCCGCCGTCTTTTTGGCAACCGTCATTGCGTGTTGTGTTCCCTGCCGCCAGCCCGTCTCCCCAAAGTCCGAACCGTCGGCAACGATCTGTTAACACAAGCCATCATGCCGCGACGTGAGCCGCAAGAGCGAATCTCTCAGAATTCGAAAACACGCACACGTTCGAATCCCGGTAGTGGCTTTATTGCCGCATTAAATGCACGCCGCCCTGCCGCTATTCCAGTAGTCTTCAAAAACAGACGAGCGACACCGGCATTGCCATGGCCTTCCACGGCAACCAGGCGGCCGCCTTCGGCGAGCTGGTCGAGAAGCGCCTGCGGCACCTCTTCCACGCTGCCGCCGACAAGAATCACATTGTAGGGCGCTTTCGAGGCGTGACCGTCGCGCAGCGCACCGTCGACCACCACGACATTGTCGTAACCCAGCGACGATAGCGTGGCGCGCGCAGTTTCTGCCAGCGCCGAATCGCTTTCCAGCGCAACGACGGATTTCGCAATCCGGGATAGAATCGCTGCCGAATAACCGGTGCCGCACCCGACATCGAGAACGGTGTCATCGACGTTGATTCCAGCAAGCTGGAGCAGCTTGCCGAGCGGCGAAGGCTCCATCATGTAACGCGGCTCACCGGCCACGCCTGCGAGGCGGATATCCTCATCGATATAGGCAAGGTCGCTCTGGCTGACGGACAGGAAAGCTTCGCGCGGAACAGCGAGGAAAGCATCGAGGACAGCAGCGTTGGTCACATCGGTGGTGCGCAATTGGCCATCGACCATCTTCACGCGGCGTGCGGAAAAATCAGCGCTCATGTTCCAACCGTCCCGCTTCCGGCGCCACTCCGGCGCCTATGGTCATACGGAACGCCCTCCGGCACCAGCACCGGTTGTCGGGATTGGAGGCCTCGCCCGGTCCTCGCTTTCCGAATGCGTTCCACAATTTAGCGTGGGGTGTGGCAGAATCAATTCGCGTCGTCAATCAGGGTTTTTCAAGCGTTACTGCCACACCTTTGGATATTGAAAATGAAGCTCCTGGCAATCTGCGTAAGTTTGGTGATGATCTCTCCGGCAGCCTCGGCCGACCCAATCGTTGGGGTAGCTTCAGTGGTCGACGGCGACACGATCGAAATCCACGGTCAACGTATCCGTCTCAATGGGATCGACGCCCCCGAAAGCCGGCAGATTTGCCTTGACGCCGGAGGGAGAAAATATCGCTGCGGTCAAAAGGCCGCGCTTGCGCTGGCTGACTTCCTCGATGATCACCGGCCGACATCATGTATCGAGGTTGATCGAGATCGCTATCGGCGATCTGTGGCGGTATGCACTGCCGGCGGGCAAGACGTGGCCGAATGGATGGTCAGTCAAGGACACGCGCTCGACTGGCCGCGCTACAGCGATGGCGCCTATGTGGCGGCCGAACATGAAGCGATCACAGCAAGACGCGGCATGTGGGCAGGTTCGTTCGCCCGGCCCTGGGAGTGGCGAGCGAATCGCGACGATGCGGAAATGATCGGCATTACGCTGCGAAAATAGGAACTCATTCCTTTTCTCTTGACACAATCCGGTCATAAGAACATTTTGAGAACACGCTGGGCAACCGGCCATTTTTCATTTCACGCATCAGTTTGCGCGCCGGACGCGCCACGGGAGTGTTTTGCCTTGCGCAAGCCGGAGACCATCGAACGCCTGTATCTGGATTTCGACGGGTTCTTCGCGAGCGTCGAGCAACAATGCGACAAGGAGTTGCGCGGACGGCCCGTCGGGGTGGTGCCATTCGAGGGTACGGACCGCACATGTGTCATCGCGTGCAGCAAGGAGGCCAAGGCATTCGGCGTCAAGAACGTGATGAACGTCAATGAAGCGCGCCAGCTATGCCCCGACATCGTACTCGTGCCGCAAAAGCCGGACCTCTATCGCCGTGCCCACAACACCCTTTTGGCTGAGATCGAATCGGTCATCCCGATCGATACGGTGAAATCGATCGACGAACTGACTTGCCGCCTCGATGACGGTGGCCGGCGCGATCCCGTGCCGCTGGTCGACCGTCTGAAACGGACATTGGCGAACAATGTCGGCACGCACATCACGTCATCAGTCGGCATCGCAGCCAACCGGCAGCTTGCGAAGATAGCATGCAAGGTCGGGAAAAAGGCCGGCGAGAGATATGGCAACGGGCTACTGATCTGGAACCCGGAAGACCTGCCGGAACCGCTGTTCAAGCTTACCCTGGAGGATATCCCAGGCATCGGAGAGAACATGGCTCGTCGGCTGTACCGCTCGCGCATCCAGACCGTCGAACAGCTTTACAACCTCGCACCAAAACACATGCGCAAGCTCTGGCACAATGTGACGGGCGAGCGTCTTTGGTACGCGCTACATGGCTACGACGTCCAGGCGCCGGCCGCAGAGCGCGGCATGTTCGGGCACGGGCGCGTCCTGCCGCCCGAAAGCCGGTCACTCCATGGAGCTTACGAGATTTGCCGACTGCTGCTGATCAAGGCAGCTCGGCGGCTGCGCAGGGGCGGATACTACTGTGCCGGGATCTGGCTCTGGCTGTCGATCCGCGACGGATCGTGGCAGGGTAAGCACCGGCTGCCGATTGTCCACGACGATCAGGCGGTGCTTGCGGGCCTGGACCGCCTGTGGGCGCGCGTGCGCAGCGAACTGCCCAGGACGATGACGGTGTTTCGCGTCGGCGTGACGCTCATGGATTTGAGCCCTGCCGACCAACGCCAACTCGACTTTCTGGAAGACGATGATCGCGCCCGCCAGAAATGGGAGCGCGCAGCCGGCGCGATCGACAGGCTCAACGCCAAGTACGGGCGAACCGTCATGTCGCTCGGCATGTGGAAACCGCCTGCAGGCGGCCATGTCGGTGGCAAGATTTCCTACACACGCATCCCGACAGCAGAGGACTTCTGGTGATGGCCGATCCGATGAACTGGAAACGCAACATTCAGGTCCGCGACCTCGACGAAGGCGACCGCTTCGAAATGCGCTGCAAAACGTGCAAGCACGTCACCTATCTCACGCGCTCGATGATCTGTACGTCACCCGAGCGCGAATTCCTCTACCTCGACGAGGTCGAGGCTGGCGAGGTTTGCAAGGCACGCGGTTGCCGGGGCAAGGTGAGCCTGTCGCGCGCGTCGAAGGGCGACACCAGCGCTTTTGTCGGCGGGCTTGCGTGACGATGCCGTGTGGATAAGGTCGAACACTTTCGCAGCATGAGGTCCACCATGCAAGCCAGAAGACCGCCGCGCCTGCTCAGATCGATAAAGCTGGCTGTTGCTCCGCCGGATGACGACGATGAAGGTGAAACCAAAGGCGTCATGACGCTCGACAGCGACCGGGGCGAGGTCGAGTACCTGCTAACGACAGACAGCGCCTTGGCCATTCGAACGAAGATGCAGGAATTCCTCGACATCAGCACCCGAACATTCGCAGGATTGTCGACCTCGCAGGAAGGCCAGACGCAAACAGTGCCCATTTCGCCAGCATCCATCACGATGGGCGACGCCGAAGTGGATGGTCAGAAGGTCGGCGTTCTCCAGATAAAGTCGGCGGACGGTCGCGAAGCGAGCCTGTTGCTTGACGAGGGGCAGGCTGAGTTTTTGAGCCAGGCGACAACGCAGTTGCAGGCATCCTTGAACAAGAGCCGTCAATAAGCAGAGGAGGTCTCACGCATGGCTAGCAAGAGGCCCTCCATCCCATCCCCAAAAACGCAAAAAGCCGCCCCGGCGAACCGAGGCGACCTGCCCTATTTGGGTAAATTGATGATGCTGTCGGGATCCTTGCCGTCCATGATAATCAACTCGCGAACTGGTTTGGGCGCACCACCCGAAATCGAGTAATTGACCGGCACTTCCACCGTTCGAAAGCCGGCAAAGATATCTCGGATAGGCCGGCAATCGTTGATAGACAGGATGAAGCGGCCAGCCAGAGAGCTCAACCTGCCTGCGATCTTCGAAAAATCGTCGCGACCGAAGACGTTGCTGCCGTAGTCTCCTTCACTGCCGTAATAGGGAGGATCGAGATAGAACAGCATTCCCGGCCGGTCGTACCGATCGATGAACGCCGACCAATCCAAGCACTCAATCACGACACCGGCGAGCCGTTCATGCACCTCCTCGAGCACCGAGCCGAGCAAATTGAGATTGAACCGCGCACCTCCGTGCGTATCAACGCCGAAGTTGCGCCCCACGACCTTGCCCCCAAACGCGAGACGCTGGAGGTAGAGAAATCGGGCGGACCGCTCCAGGTCTGTGAGCGTGTTAGGATCGCAGGAAACCAACCGCTCGAACTCTCGGCGCGAAGTGACTTGAAATTTCAGCGTTTCCATAAATTGCGGATAGTGCCGCTGAAGTATTCTGAACAGGGTTGCAACATCACCAGATCGGTCGTTGATAACCTCCATCCTGGGCGCCAACCGACGGCGAAAGAACACACCGCCCATACCGATAAACACTTCGGCGTAGCCCGAATGCGGCACCTGTTCGATCAATGCTGCTAGACGTTGGGCCAGCTGCTTTTTACCACCAATGTAGCCTGCCGGTGGCGCGACTGGCCTAACGGTTTGAAAGGAGAATTCCTCCTGCATGCTTTTGACTCTTTCGAGAATTCTGCCAGTGTCCGCGAGCCTGCAAAGGCGGCGGGTACGGCGTCTATCTCAGTGGAACGCTGATCGGGCTTTCGTGAAAGCTGGCCCGATTTTCGCAGGGCGGCAACCCTGCGACTGCCCGTCGAAGGCAGAACAAAAACCCGCCCGAGCGAACCGAGGCGAGCAATTTCATTCAGGCCTGAAGAGGCAAACAAGCGCGCCGCTGCGGCCGCGAAGCCGCTCCAATCCAATAGAAGCAGTTGCTCCCAATTGAGATGACTTTTCCAACGACGGGAGAACGGTGAAGCGTGCTTCCGGGCTGTGGACCACAATCGGCCAGCCCAGTTCATGGATGATGTTACAGGCGTACGCGATCTTAATGTAATAGGCAGCCGGCCCTGCCGGCACGCCATCCGGCACCGTTATGAGCCGGTCAAATACGTTGAAACCCTCGCGCGGATTTGGAGCGACAGTATAGTTCGCGACGGCATGGTCGACACCGAATCTGTCGCGAATGTAGCGGTAGATGCTGACCACTCGACAGGTGCGCTTTCGGTCAATTGTAAACTCGATGGTTTCCTGCTCTCCGGCTCGGACGGCGGGCTCAACGGCGCGCGACTGGATGTATGTCACCGGAGATTCCCTGTCGATCGCCGAACTGAACAACCACCACAGCACAACGGCGAATGGCGCAGCAATCAGTGCCGAAATCCAGTCGAATTCGGCGACACGAGTGGTGATCTTCATTTCACGACCTTCCCTAGGTAAGGTTGGATGAAGCCCCAGATTTGGTTGAGTGCGATGAGCAGCCCTGAGAGATAGAGGATAAATCGGGGCACGGTCTTGATGGCTTTGTTGAAAACGACCGATCGCGTGATGATGCGGAAACCGGCTTGCCACTTGTCCTCTGGTAGACCGAGGAGTTGCTTGAGCCGTTTCATCTCGATGTCGGTCATGTTGCCGACAGCGATTAGGTTTTCCCGCTCTTCCTCATTGAGGCGGGCTATCCATTCGATCGTCCGTTTGTCCACATCCCACCACCGCCGCGGCAGTTCAGAAGGATCTATCGCAGCCATGTGGCCCCCCGCCCTGTTTATAGCCCTGAGATTATCCCGACCGGCGAATGCCGGCCGGGCGCGGTTGCCGAGATCAGTTCGTGTTCTTCGGCGCCAAGAAGGTGACAAGTGCCGGCAACGCTGCGGTGACAACCGCCATCAGCACATAGGCGTACCAAGGCGAACCGTCCGGAAGGACAACCGCCCCCGTACCGCCACCTGCAACCGCTCCGCCGACGCCGGCGGCAATAGCTTTAGAAATCTGACCCATGAGACCTTTTCCTTTCCGGGGTTTTGAGTTGGGAACCAGCCGCCGTTCAGCCGCCGGCCTCGCGCAAGGCGATGGTGATGGTCGCGTAAGCGGCAGCCGCGGCGACAAGGATCGTGGAAGTCGTCTGGCCTGATGGATTGGCGCAAATCGGTTGCAGCGCTGACCAGGCTGCGCTTTCCTTGCGGACAGTTTTTTCCGAGATGGTGCCCGCAGCCGACGCAGCGATGAACGCCACATGGGCAGTGGTCGCGGCCGAACACACCTGCGGCAGGTTCTTCTGAATGGCAGAGTCGATTGAAGTCGTCTGGCAACCGGCGAGCGCAAGCATCGCCGCCGCCACAAAAAGCAGCACGCGCATGTGAAAGTGTCCTTCGATGTTTGAGGGGTGCCCGGCTCCCCCGGCCGGGCTCGGGTTATAGGGCGTCAGGAAGCCTTGGCGGCCTTTTCGAATGTCAGTTCATAGACCTCGCCGATCTCGAACTGTTCGATAGCGGAGGGATTGGTGATGGTGATCGAGAGATCGCCGGAAGGCGTGTACTTCGACCAGTCGCCATTGCCCTCAGGCAAGCCTTTCAGATAGGAGCCAAACGCAGCACCCATCTTCACCTCCACATTTACGGACGATGCATCGCCAGTGGTGCGGTGGTTGATTTCCTTGACGTAGAACATTGCTCGGACCGTCATCGGTCTTCTCCTTTGTTGAAACCGGCAAAACCCGGCCGGCCCGGGATCCTTTCAGGAGAGCAACTCCTTCGTGGCCGTGCGGAACGCGTCGCCGCAGGCAGTGGCGCCGTGCACGGTGGGATCGAAGGCGAGACGTGTTATGTCCCACTTGCCACGCTGCTTGATGCCAAGAGTGCCTTGCACCTCGGCGTGGGAAAGCACCGTCTTTGTGGTGACGGCGATGCCATATCGCCTGCACAGTTCCGCCAAGACCTTGGGCAGGGTCTCCCACTGAGCTCGCTTCATCGGCGCGCTACCGGCCGCGAAGGGGCTTTCGATCGCGCCGGCCATGCAACAGAGCGAAACGCCGATCGACCCACTGTTGCAGCCAAGCGTGTGGGCGGCATAACCCTTGCGAACCGGCGCTTGGTTCAAGTCGATCGAGGGCGTCCCTCGCACAAGCCTGCCGTCATCCTCGATCAGAATATGATAGTGCGACCGATCAAGTCCGGATGCCTTATGCGCACCGGCCGTCCAATGGACGATGATGCGCTGCATCTTCGCGGCAGGCATCCAATCTGCTGGCACTAGACCTCCAGTCGGACCAGGAGCCACCACAACAGCACCGAACAGCGCTGCCGACGTCTTCGGCCCAACTATGCCATCGGTCGTCAGGTTGCGTGCCCTTTGAAACTGCTTCACAGCTTCCGTTGTGCGGTCACCGAAGATGCCGTCGAGTGCGCCTGGCTGATAGCCAAGCGCCACCAGTCGGCGCTGAATATCCAGCGTCGTTGCCATGTCTTTGCCTTTGCGTTGTGGGTGTTACTGGCGCCCGATTCCGTAGCCGGGGGTCGGCGCCGGGATCGACGGCACCGGGGGAGCCGATGGCGGCTTTATCGCGGTGTCTAAACCGGACGCACCTGCGGCATTGGACGAACTGGAAGAGCTACCGGTATCGGCGTTCTTCTTGGCCGATTTCACCGGCTTCAGTTTTGCCTCGATCTCCGTGACGTAGCCGGCTTTTGAAAGGCGGTGCGTCGCCGTTTCGATGATGAATTCGAGTTCGTCGACACCAGGCCGGACGTTGTCGTAGCGGAATGGAGCTCCGGCCCTGATGCTGGGATCGCCAAAGACCATGACGCTGGTGCGGATCGTTTCCGCCTTCAAGTGTTTCGCCTTCGACTTGGCCGCCTTCTTGGCCTCGCCTTCATCTGCGAACGGTTCGGGAAGAGTGTAATCTGCAGTCCCTTCGTCATCGCTCTCGACCTCGAACTCGACGAGTTTCGCCTTGTTCCGGTCCTGGATGCGGCCCTTCACTTTCTTGAACTTGTTCCGGTGCGCGAAGTTCACCCTGCAGGTACCCTCCACAATGTTGGCGCGAGACGCGACAACAGCTGTCAAGTCTTTGCCCGATGCAGACTTGCCGCTGCCTTTGGCTGCAAAGATCAGCTTGCCATCCTTGATGGAGAACAGCGCATCGTGCCGTCGCGCCAAGCGTTCGACGACATGAAGGTCGCTCTCGTCCTGCTGGCCGAACCATTCGTATTTGTGCGAACCCACCTCATCATCGATCATGGGAGACAGGCCGTTCTCGCCGGCAATCTGCGTGACGATCTCCTTGACCGTCTTTTTGTCCCAATGCCTTGATCGATGCTGCTTCGCCTTGTCGCGAACGTTGGCGCCCTTGCCATTGATGGTCATCGCGTAAGGCAGGCACCGGACTTCCGGATCGTCGATCGTATAGGTGCCGAAATCGGCCATGCCGGTTTCAAGATAGCCGAGGGATACCGAGAGCTTGTCGCCCTTCTTCGGGATATCTGCGAAGGGATTGCTGTCGTTCAACTCACACGAGATCGTGTCCGAGGTTACCCCCTCCTTGTCGACTATCGTTACAGAGATCAGCCGCTCGTTGAAGATAGACGCAACGGCTTTCCCATTGACTTTTATTTCAGCGCGGGGCGTTTTCACGTTGAACTCCGGCAACAGGAGGTGGAGGAATGGTAACCAGGTCGACAGAAGAACAAGGCGTGTCACTTCGTACCGACAACATCGAAGGCGACAGAATCGTGCCCGCGACTGACTGGATTACGTGGGCCGTTGCTATACTTGGGCTGTTTTTCGGCCGAACTACGGACACTGCCGGTATTGTATGGCTCGTAGCCGGCATCGGTTCGCTAATACTGGCGCTGCTATTCACCTTCTTTTTCAAGAAGGTACAGGTTCTGAAGCACGGAAAGTGGGAAACCCTGAAATCGCTGGCGTCACCATCGCAAGCAGCGGAAATTGTAAGCCGCCTGCGAACCGCTAGTCCCAAAGACTGACCACCGGAACCACCTCGGATGCCGCCACGAGATCCGGCAATTTAATTACGGTACCGACCGGCAGCGGCACGGGCAGCGCCGCCAGCCTCGGATTGGCCTCCAACACCGCCTCTACATACCCGCTTTCGTCCCCATAAACACGACGGCAGATTCCGTCGATCATTTCGCCCTGAAGTGTTCGATAGGTCCTTGCCATCGTATGTCACCCAAATAGGCTTTGAACGATCGAAACTGGCGAGAAACCGCCCCCGGCGTAACGCTTCAGCCTCAGCCGAAACAAGTCCATGCGCGGCCGTCCAAGGGCATCATGGAAGGACTGGTCCTCCGAAACCCCTTCGACCACGTGCAATCCATAGACGTTGCCGGACAGCGTGATCAGCGGAAGCACCATGCCGGATTGCGCCGCGCCGCGAACGCCTTCTAGTACGGCCAGGCCGCCAAATTCGTGCGGGAACATGACCCCCTCGATGTCGGTCACGTCACTATCGCCGCCCGTCCACTGCAGACGATTGAGACCGCCAACAGTCTCGATATCCGCCCACTTGGTGGAAAGATCGCGACGTAGGCCTCGATAGCCGAAACGCAAGCTGTGGAACATGAACGGCCCGAGGGCCATTGGCACTGCCATCAGTTCGCTCCATCCGAATAGGCGCCACGCGACAATGCACTGAGTTTGGCCGAGATCGCGGATACTGCCGCGGCTGCGATCGCCTGCGGATCGTTCGACTGCGCATGGACGGTCACGTTGATGTTCGGCGCTGGTTGCGGGTTGGTAACACGAACATCCTGCGTTCCACTCGGCTGCGTGGTAACCGGCGCGGGTATCGAGACTTCCGGCACGCCGATCACGTTCACCTCAGCTGGTCCACCACCCTTGCCACCGACCGGCGACATGAGATCGCGGAACATCTGACCGAATGAAAACGGTACTGCCTGGCTTGGTGCCGGCGCCGGCGCGGATTGCCTGCCCGCCGACCTGTCCTCAGCCGCACGGTAGGCCCACGGCGCGAACGATGGATCAGCAAAGCGCGGGTCGGATGGTCCCTTGGCTATCAGCGCCCGCATCGTGGTTTCGGCCGCAAAAGCCGGGAGGCCGAGGGTTCGGCCGGCAAGCCTGCCGACACCCCCCAAAAAACCGCCGGATCGGGCGAACAGGCGGCCGAGTAAGCCGCCGCCCCCCGCGCCGACCGTCGCCGCCCCGCCGACGGCGGTAGGAGCTAGCTGACCAAGCTGCCGGAACCATCCGACCACCTTTGCCGCCCGGCCGGCGACGATGAGCAGGCCAGCGCCGATACCAGCCCATTCAAGCGCCGACAATCCCTTCAGGTTCTCGACGAATTCGCCTAGGCTGTGCGCATCCTTGACGGCGTCGATCAAGGTGGCGACAGCCATAGCCATCATGAAAATCTGCCCAGTCTTCGAAAAGGCCAGCGCCGCAGCACCCTGACCAAGCGCCAAGAGGGCACGTCCGGTGAGGGCGATCGCAACCGCGCCCCCAACAGACAATCCTCCGCCGAGCTTGTTGATGGCGCTGCCTAGATTGCTGACGGAAGCCACGATATTGCCGCCAAGCACGTTGTCGGAAAACGACTTCAGATCCTGGCCGATGCCACGGAAGCGGTTTGACAATCTGGCGAGCCCAACCACACGATCATCGGCTTCTTTCAGATCGCCGCCAAACGCCTTGCCAAAGATCAGGTCACCAATGTCATTGACAGCTTCACGTACACCGCCAGTGCCGCCATAGCCGATGCCACCCATGAACCCCTGGAAAGCGGACTTGACCTGGTCGAATACGCCGACGCGCTTGTCGAGCGTATCGAGCACGTCGCCGATGCCAAGCCCGAGTTCCTTGATGGTCGGCAGCCAGCTATCCCCAATGCCGATTCCGACCGCCCTGACCTTGTTGCCAATCAGCTGCAACGCGTTGGATGTCGTTTGCGCACGAACGAGATATTCGTTGAACGCCGAACCGGAGTAGTTCGCCTCGCTGCCTACCATCTGCAATTCGCGCCGCAATTCACGCGTGTCGGCAATGATCGGCATCAAGGCGCGCGCTTCATCGCCAAACAGGGCGGAGGCGATGCTGATCTGCTGTTCCTTCGGAAGCTTCTGGATACGCTCGATCACATCCAACGTGGTATTGAGCGCATTCTTCTGCATGTTCTTCGACACCTTCACCGCATCGAGGCCAAGCCTGCCATAGGCCACACGCTGCTGCTTTGTCGCCTGGGCGCCCTTGGTCAGCGCGCGGCCCATGTTGCGGAAGGATGTTGCCGCGACCTCGCTCTCTGCACCCGCGGAGATCATGGAGGCGCCAAAAGCGAGCGTTTCGGTGTCCGCGAAGCCGAACATCTTGCCGGTTGCCGCAACACGTTTGTCGAAGTCGACAAGATCTGCTGCGGCCGAAGCCGTGTTGTTCGACAGATGATTGATGGCATCGGCATGCAAGCCGAGCTGCGAGACGTTCATCTGCAGCTGCGTTTTGATCTTCGCCAATGCGTCGCCGGTTTCACCCTGCGACAAATCCCAGGCGACGGATACCTTTGCCGCCATTTCCGAGAATTTGCCGAGTTCCTGCAATGCGACGCCGGATTGGCCCGCCGCTGCATAGATGTCTGCGATCCCCTCGGCTGTCACCGGCAGCCGCTTCGAAAGGTCGATGATTTCGGCGCGCACGGCCGAAAGCTGTGCAGGCGTGCCGTCAACAACCTTGCGCACATCGGCGAACTTCTCCTCGAACTTGATCGCTGCGCCAACCGTGCCGCCGATCGCCTTCTCCATGCCATAGTAGCTGGCGCCAACCGCCAATGCGCCACGGACGAAGCCGCCCCCAAACGCGCCCGCGCGGCCGACAAGCGCGCCGGATGTCCGCTCACCCTGCCCCCGAAGGCGCGCCAATGCCGCGCCGATGCCCCTGGCGGGACCGGACACGCGATCGGTCAGGGCAACGATTAGACGAGAGGTAAGGGTCGCCATGTCATGGCCTCTGCGGCTTGATGATATCATCAACGGCATCGCGCCAGCGGATAGCTTCCGCTGACGTCAATGACGTGATTTCGGATAGAGGGCTATTTAGCTCCCGGCATAGCCAGGCAGTCAGTCGCCGCCACCCTGCTCGGCGACCATCATGAAAGGGCGCAGCGCGCGATCGCACGCCGCGTAGTCTGCCAGCGAGAACTCGGCGATTTCCGGCTGTGTCGCACCGGAAAGCTGAGCCATCATGACGGCGGTCATGCCGTGCGAGCCGCCGTCCTTCACCACATTCTCGACGACGATCAGATCACCGAGCTTCGGCTCGCGGAAACTGATCGTGTCGCCCGATTTGCCGGCCAGCGTGTAGGGCTTGGAAAGTTTGACTTCGATACTCGACATGAGATCGCTCCCTTACGCCAGCAGAGCCGAACGGATGGCGCTAGTCTGGTTAGCGCCGCCAATAGAAACGGAAAACGGATCCGCTTCGATCAGTACGCTGCCATCAACCTCCAGCTTGTAGTAGCGAAGCGTGATCGAAAAATCGTTCTCACCAGCCTCGCCTGGCTTCCAGGTGCCGTGGTCATTTTTCATCAATCGGCCACGGATGTAGGCGGTCGCGTTGATGATGGTGCCATCCTCATGCGCGAGAGCACCCGTCACCATGAATTCTCGTTCCTGACCAACTTTCAGCCCAAACAGGCTGATCACCTGAGGATCAAAGCCGGTCAGCTTGAACGACGCCTCGAGCTTCTCATACCCCATCGGAATATCGATCGGCATGACCATGCCAGCATTGCGGAGCTCCTCCATCTTCTCGGTCGGCACCGGAAGTGTGATCTCGCTGGCCTGGCCGATCTTGGAGACGCGATCGGTGAAGATCGTGCAGTTGCGCAGGATATAGCGCGGCATATCGGAATTGGACGCCATGATGGTCGCCTTTCAGAATTCGAAGGGTTGCGTGGAGGTGAAACTGACCGCGCTAGGCGGCCAGCGATCCGCTGCCGATCTCCTGCGCGACCTGGTTGAGCAGGAGCGTGTAGGAGGCGATATTGCGGTAGGACGTGATGCGGATGTCGACCATCGGCGCCGGCGGTTCGAACTTCACGCCAAGTTTCACGATACCCTGCGCCAGTTCAGTCTCGGTATTGCTGTCGAGCAGCCACACATCATGGCCGGGAAGGATTGCGCCTTCCAGCTCCATGGTACGCAGGAAGGCCCGGCCCGCCTCGATCATGAACTTGAGGTTCGCCTTGGTGAACGGCCGGTCGACGAACTCCAGGTAGGCCGATTCCAGCGCCTCGTTGATCACGTCGGCGGTGCGTCGAACCGACACGAACTGCCACAACAGATCGCTGTCGCAAGTCCAAACGCCCCACAGACGGTAGCCCGTGTTGTCGATGTTAACGATCGTGTTGATCCGGTTCTCGTTGAGAAAGTCGGACTGGGCCCCATACTCGATCGGGCGGTTGACACCGACGATGCCGGCAGCCTCGACGTTCGAACCGGCCCACCAGAAGCCCTGCTCAAGGTCCATCTTGGCTTGTCGCGCAGCCCACAATGGCGAGGAAGGTCGAGGCATATTGAGTAATGAAACGGTGTCGAATTTCAGCACCTTCGGATCGCAGGCGAAGATGCGTCCGGAATTGATCTTACCGCGATACTGCACCGCAGCCTGATCGGTCGTATCAGGCCCGTCCACATAGGCAATGGCCTTCAGCGCCTCGGCTACACCCATCAGTTCAGCCACGACCGGATTGATGGTCGCGCCAACGGCAGCCGTTGCTGTGGCATCCTTCGCCCCCGCCTTGCCGGTGATGGTGACGGCAGGGGCAGACGTGTATCCGTAGCCCGCCTTGGTCACCAGAATGGCCGTTACGACGCCGGCGCTCACGACAGCCCGCGCCTCGGCTCCGCTACCACCGCCGCCTGTGATGGCAACGGTCGTGGTGTCCTGGTCATAGCCGGTACCGCCGACGGTCACTGCGATCGAGGCGATACCATCCGCAGCGTTGGCCTGCGTGAAGCCAGGAGCGCATAGCAGCTTCGGCTTGTAGAGACCGTCCGAACGAGCGCGGCGGAATGCATGAACCCCGGTGAAGCTGATCGAACTGCCGATCAGGTTTGCCCAGGTTGCCGGCATCGTCGCACCTTCCTCGACGCGCACCAGGATGATCGGGCATCCGACCTGGTCGAAGATCGTGTCGATTGCGTCCTGCAGCGTGCCCGCAGCACCGAGACCGTCGGCATCGGACGGACGCAGGATCTGGATAGGCTTGTTGAGCGGGAACTTCACCGCATCAGCATCCTCGGCCGTGCCGATCAGGCCGATGACAGCCGTCTGGGCAGTGCGAACAAGAACAGGAGTTTCGGCGGACTGAAAAACGCGCGTGCCGTGGTGGAAGGACACAGAAGCCATTGAGGCTCTCCTTTCGAAATGGCCGCGAAGGCCGGTTAGATTGTCAGGTGAAAAAGGCGATCAGCCCGGCCAGTCGGCCGCGTCGATTTCAGCAGTCGTCGTGATAGCGCCCACCTCGATCTGCGCGAGCACGACGGCTTCGGCCGCGAAGCAGGCGTCGACATGGGCAAGAACGGCATCGCTAATGGCTATGACCGCGGCGGCATTTATCGTGGCGAAGCCCGCTGGCGTCTTCCACTCGGTTGTGAAGTTCGGGTCGCCGTCTGCCTTAACCCGCGCGCCGATGATCATTATTTTCGAGCGATCGTCAGTTGCGACCGGAACGCCGCCCACGGTGATGCCACTCGTCTCAATTCTCCAACGCTTATCCGCGGCGAAGCTCGCAAGTTGGTCCTTCAGTGGCACCGGCCACAGCGCCAGACCATATGGTTGAAGGACTGCAGCGAGGGCTGCTTCGGTCTGAGTACCGGTTTCGTCACTTGGCCACTTGGTCGGGCGATTTCCCAAGCCAATCCACGCTAGGTATAGCTCGTCATCCTCACTGTTCTCGACCGTTGCCTGCCTCGCAGACCCATACAAGCGCCCATCATCTGCAAGCCAGTACCAATTGGTGGCATCAAACATACTGTCCTCCCGTATCTTTGGTCCCTGCTATCGAGCCCGGGATGAAGTTTTCGCCGCCACCTGCAGTGCTGATCACGCCGTTCAGGTCGACCCTATAGCGCTTGCCTATGGCAGAGCCGCTGGTCGACCCGTTGCCCAATTCGACAGTTCCACCCGTCGTGGCAAACACCACCGCGTCGTTGTAGTTGTAGTTTGCAATGCTGAAGTAGAGGCCAGAACCGGTAGCCATATAAACGCCGCCGCCGCCTGAAACGTGGATCGCGCGCCGCGCATTGGACGTGAACGAAACGGAATTTGCACCACCAAGCACTGTGACTTGGCCTCCAGCCGCGAGAATGTGCGACCACGTGGTTTGGCCAACACCGCCGAAGGTAACATTCGTAAGGTTCACACTGCCATTGGCGCCGGAAGTCAAAGTATGCTGAGTTGGCACACCGGTGAGCGACAATGTTAGGCCCTTGAGATCCACCGTCGCGCCAGAAACGCCCATGCCGCCAGGGCCTTCAAGTATATAGGCGCCCTGATTGGCTACATCACCCTCGATTGTCAGGCCTGCCGGAATGTTGCCGATCTGGGCAAACGCATAGGTACCCGCAGCCAACTTGAATGTGATCGGCCTGCCAGGAACACCGTAGCGATTGCGAATGTAGGCAAGCGCGCCCGCCAGTGTCTTGAACGCGTGTGCCGCATCGTTGGCACTGCCGTCATTATTGTCGTTGCCGTCGGGCCGAATGTAGAATGTCGAACTCGCAAGCAGGGACCGCGTGTAGTTCTTGAGCCATTTGGCCTGCACCACAAAGTCACCGACCGCATCCTTCACGTCCTGCTCAGTGGCGAGCTGTACGCGACCAGGCATTGTGGTGGTAGCGGCGTCTTCGATCCATAATACGCCAGTAAAGACGAGGAAGACCGGTCGTGTGCCGGCCCAATATTGTACCATCATCCCTGCGAGAGGAGTGTCGAAAGCCCAAGCGCCATTGCGCCAAACTGCAAGTTTTTGCTCTTGGCCGGCCCAGGCCCCCGCTGCCGACGTATAGACGACGTAGCAATCGCCTTCCGCTGGGAGACCAGCCGGAGGATCACTTCTCCAGCCTGATACGACTATATCGCTGCGCACGAAAGGGTTGTGATAGGTGCCCGCGCGGCGAACGAACTGACGGCCATCAGGCAGCCCGATTCCATGACCATCAGGCGGCGAGATTATTGCCCATCCAGCAACCCCGAACTCAGCGATCTTCCCAGCTTGCCCGGCCCAGACACCCGTTGGCGCGGCCGGAATAAGATAAGTGTCACCAATAGCCGGCCCCGCCGGAGGCGCCGCCAAAGTCATCGACTTTACGGGGACCCACGGCAACCTCGTAAGCCGCTGCAGCGCGACTTGCATGGAAGGATCAATCTTGATCGTGACATTTGCCACGTCCGAGAATGCCACCTCAAGCCGAATCATTCCCTCCACGGTCTGGCCGCTGTCAGGTGTGGGCTTGCTGATCGGTGGGTCATATTTAGCAATAGCAATCAGATCGCCATCGATATCGATCAGACCGGCCTCGCGAATGGTATAAGGCCCATCTGCTGCGGCGAGAAAACAGTCGAAATAGGCAACGTTCATTGCGCCAACGACTGTGCCGTGACCACTGATCGTCTTGCGCGCCACTTCGTGATAGAGCGCCGTCTCGCCACCACTCGGCACAGTCGTGCCGTCACCAATGGCGATGTGCGTTATCTGGATCGTCGTGCCGTTGGCGAGGGCAGCCGCTTCCTTTGCGCGGCCGGTATTCGTCATCAGGGCGAATGAAGTCTGTGCCATTTCATGCAGCCTTTGGATGTGCGGTTGCGGACATGATCAGCGCTGCTGTTGCGCCAACGAAATTGGTGGCGCGCAGGACAGACGGCTCGAAAGCAAACGGATGAGCAGTCGCCGAGAGCGCTGTCTGGGCAAAGGCGCCGACATAGACAGGCCCACGCGCCTGCAGGACTGCACGGGTCGCGAAGACGCGCGACTTGGGCTTTGCGGCATCAACCGACTGGATCGCAAAACCTTGCGTCGGAAGATCGAAGACAGGGCCACCGTTGCGGTAGACGATCTCGACGCGAAACGTGCCGCGGCGCGATCCATCTTCCCACCACTCGATCACTCTTGTTTCGAGGTCGAACGCCGCAAGTGCGCGCCGCACTGCGCCAAGCGTGCCCTTCAGCCTGTGAACCATCGGAGAGGCCGCGATCACGGCCCGCTTCGTTGCTTCCGACCAGTCATTCGACCAAACATCGACAGACACACCCTGCGCCAGCCACGGTAGCAGCACAGCCGGACACGTCACCGGGTTCCAAATGGTGACAATCACAGTTGGATCGACGATGGCGATGCGCGCGAGCTCGGCCGAGAGTACCGCCCTTTCAATCGCCGACGCGGACTTCGGCAGGATTGCCCGGGCGATCGGCTCGACAGCGTCGATCGCTTCGACCGGCGTCATGACCAAGATCCTTCGATCTGGACTGTCGTGACCGTGACGGTACCGACCTGGCCAACGCCTTTCGGCCCCGGTACGATATCAGCCACCGGCTTCACAACGTCGATCGTCACCCGGTTATCCACGGCGGCGCGGCCGCCGATGACTTCCCGCTGTATTTCCAGACCAATCCGCCGACGATCTGCGGCATAGGCCTCGAGACGCTTCTTGGCTTCAGTCGCCATCGCCGAAGCATCGGCGCCAGGGGCGTAATACAGCTTGACCTCGATATCATAGTTCGTGACGGCCGCCGCCTCGATCCGGACATTGTCGCCAATCGGGCGAACTTCCTCTGCCGTGCACGCAAGGAAGACACGATCGAGCAAGGCCTGGTTTGCCGCTCCATAAGAGAGTGTCGAGAGAACGACGATCAGAATTTCCGGAGCCATCACCGGGTTGCCATTGGCCCGGCCGGGAAACGGGTTCGGGATCAGCCCCATGGAATAGGCGTCGGCGTGCAACGTGTTCGAATAGGTCGCCGCGTCTTCCTCCGAATAGACAACCGCGTCCGCCACATCGCGCACACCATCCAGTTCCAAGGCGTGGAAGACGTAGGCACCCTCCGGACCGGCAGTGGAAAACGCCTCGAACGCAAGCACGATACGTGCACGGAACAGTGAGTCGGTCTCAACCCATTTGCCCAATGCTGCATCCCATTGGGAATTCGGCGGTTGATCATCGTCCTCGTTCGGATAGATCAACCGTCCGATGCCGGCATAGGTGGCACCGATATGATCAAGATCGCCGCCAATTGCTGTCGCTAGCGAAAGGCCTCGAATAGCCTCGTTCACACGCTGACGGAACAGCGTTTCCTGATAGCCTCCTCCTTCCGAATAGGCGATGACGAGCGGATCCGTTTCCAGCTTGGTCAGGTCGAAGGCGATGCCGAACTTGGCGAGAGCAGCGACCAGATAGTCGTCACGCCCCGCCTTGATCGCCTCGAAGTCCACCGGAACGACCTGCGGCACGTCGCCGAGGACCGACAGGTCCGGCGCTACGAAACGGCTCATGATGGCCTCACCAATGGAATGATGACTCTCCGCTCGCCTTCATCGGGCGTGAAGTCGCCCAGATGACCGCGCGGGTAATAAATGCCGGTAAACTCGATCGACAGCGAACCGTCGGCGGCCATGCTGGTGATGTTGCAACCGGTCACCGCGTAGCGCGGTTCCCAGCGGGCGATCGCCATGACGGCCGCCGAATAGATCGCCAGGATGACCTGGTCGTTCATCGGCCGGTCGATCAGGTCAAAAAGTTCCGACCCGAATTCCCGCCGCATCACGCGGCTGCCGATCGGCGTCGACAGAATGACGCCGATCGACTGCTGGACGTGCTCGAAGCCGGACAGCAGCGAACCGGCATCGCGGTTGAAGCCGGTTCCCGCCACGATCAGCCGGCCTTTTTCTCTTCAGCCTTCGGCGCGGCGCGCTTGGCATCCGGCAAGGAAAGCTGGGCGCCATAGGGGGGCAAGAACTGCCTTGCCACGGCGTCGGGCATATCCTGCGGCTTGTCGCCTGCTTCGAACCAAGTGCCAGCGTAGAAGCCCGCTTCGTTGACGATGACCTTCATTTTCGTCTCCTTCTCAAACGCACACCCATTTGGACGCGCCTGAAATCAACGACGCACCGCAGCCGGTTGTGTCGCCCTGGCGCGCGATGGGCGCGCCTTCACATTTGTATTTTCCCGAACCGGTGGCGATGGCTGTCACACCGTGACCGGGGATCGGACAGGAATGGAGATCGCCCTTGCGAGCAATCAGCGGACCTTCACACGTCCACTTCGAGGCGGACGAAATGACAGTTCCGCCATGGTCGGAACTGTCACCCAAACGGACGATCAGAGGCATCAGGCAAGGTGTCCGGTTGCTGCAGTGTAGGTGATGGACGGAGCGTCGATCTTGACCTCACCATCGCTGATGAACAGGCGAACGCTGCCCTTCGTGATGACCGCGTCCGGCCCGTTGTGCGGGCGTGGGTTGGCATCGCTCGGTGTCGACATGTCGATCACGGCGTCGGTCATGTCGCCGCTCTCGGAAACCAGGTCTACCTGTTCGCCGACGGTCGGCGGGATATGGCTCTTGATGCCTCCAGACGCGACTTCCTTCCATGGCACCCATGGCGACAGGTAAGGGCCGTCCTCACCCTCGCTGATCTTCACCCGCGCCAGACCCTTCGCATTGTCGACTTCGCTGATGACACCGGTCCGCTTGCGATTCCTCGCGCGGCGGCTCAGTTCGGCGACTTGGCGTTCAAGCTCGACGATGCGGTCAATGAAACTGAACGACATGCTAAGCTCGTTCGCTTGTGACAGATGTGACGTCTGGCTCTGTTGTCTCTCCGGGCTCGACAGCGATGTCGAACAGCGCTCTAGCCTCATCGAGCGTCATGCCGAACCGGCGGCGCTGCGCTTCGTGTTCTAGGACACCGTCGGGATCGCCGATCAGCGAGAGGACCATCTCCCGCTGGGGATGATTGGTGGCCTCCATCTGAGCGAGGAGCTTTGTCCAGATGGACGTTGCAGCAACCGGTTCACCGAACACAGGATCCGGTAGCAGGTCGGTATTCACGACGATCTGATGCGCAGCGATCCTGACGCCTGTCGCATCCGAAGCGCGCCGCCGTTCCACCCGGTTAATTCCCGACGAAAGACCGCGCCAGACTTCAGCCCAGGCGTTACGAGGGTCGGTCAAGGCGTTCACTACCTGCCGACCGATGCAGTCGAGATAAAACTCCATGGCCGGATCGGTGACCGGGATGCCGAGACCGACGATAACCGTTTCACCAGTCTCCGGGTGAAGTTCGGTCATTGAAGCGGCAATACCCACTTCAATTGTCAAATCCGTCGCTCCGGACCGATGAAGAGCCCGAAGATGATCCTGCTGCCCATCGGCCTTGCTGACATCGGTGTAGACGGCGATAAAGGGCTGGTCACGGTCGGTGCGGATGCTGCCGTCGGCGGCAACGTCAAGCGCGCCAATCTGGCTATCGAGAACATTTGCCCCAACGAAGGTTCTGCCCTTCAGAGCTTCGATCGCTGCAATGCGCTGCGCCAGCCGAGCCAGCATCAGACCTCTCCGAGCTGAAGGACAAGACGCGAGAGGCCTCGATCTTCGACTGCCAGAACCTCTGACCAGGGCTCGCCTGGGCGAGCCAGTGCTTTGACCTTGTCACCCTGCCTCACGACAATGCTCGGATACTTCGCCCGATCGATGTGAAGCTCGCCGCGCTGCGCGGCGATGCGACTGCGCCAATCCTTGTCGGAGCGGTTGCCAGACACCATCGTCTCCTTGCCGCCGCCCGTTCGCAGCACGGCCTCGATCTCGATCGCCTGGCGCGACGGATCAAGCGCCCCGTCCTTGAAAAAGGACAGGCGAACAGGCTCTGCGAACGCGCGATCTACGGCAGCGAGCGTGCGATCGCGCAGAGCATGAAAACGAGCCGGAAGCATAGGCGCGATCAGCTGTTGCCGTTCTTGGCGGCTTGCTTGGCCGCGTCCTCGCGAGCGAGCAGGTCCGCTTCCGACTTGCTGACAGCCGCCTCACGATCCGCCAGCGCGGTTTCCGCAGTCTTCACCGCTTCTTCCCGGGCACCGACATCGGCAATCAGCTTTTCGAGCGCCTCGGTACGAACCGCGAGATCACTCTCTGCAGTTTTCAAAGCCTCCTCCCGGGACGCGAGAACACTCGCGAACTTCTTGAGGTCCTCTTCGCGACCGTCGGCGGAGCCCTTCGTGCCAGTTGCAGGAGCCTTGGCTTTCGCCGGGTCGGCCTCATAGGCAAAGCGGTTGGCGACCATATGCTCGCCATAACTGCGCGGCACGCGCACGGCTTCGTGCGGCCCGACCTTGCGATCGTCCTTCTCCTTCAGCACGGACGCCGGGATGGAACCCCCGTTGGGGAATGCGATGTGCATGGTTTCGTTCTTGCTCATGGGAAGCTCCTCTTTCGAATCTGGCAAACCCTTGGGTGGCAAGGGCTTGCCGGATACGAAAAGGCCCCGTCATCGTGACGAGGCCCTTCGTTTGCCCGCTCGCGACTTGCGAAACGACCGGTCAGGTGAGGGTCAGCTTGCGCAGCGTCTTCGGCTTGGTGCAGAGGTTGATCGGGTTCATCTGCACCTCGATCTCACGACCCTTGCCGTTCGGCTTCTTGTACTGGCGCATATAGAAAGGCAGGCCGATCGTGTTGACGGTCTCCTCATAGTCCGCCGGCGCAAAGCGCGTGATGAACAGGTCGGGGACGCCCTTGACGACAACCCGCGCCTCATTGGCCGCGATGTACGGCGCACCCAAATTGGCGGTTGCCTTCGCTCCGGTCTTGTAGCGTTCCCAGGTTGCTCCTCCGAACTGGAAGGTGTCGGGCACGTCTTCGCGCAACACCGATGCGCCACCGTTGTACAGAAACGTTTCCCTGACAGACTTGTGTGTCCACAAAGACTTGTGGAAGTCGCGGCCGGTCCAGACGTGAATGCCGGAATACGGCTCGTCGAGGTCGTCCTCGATCGAATAGACGACATCCTGCCAGAGAGAAGCGACCAGCGTCGTTTCAACATCCAGTTCCAGCGAGACAGCAGCCGGCACCGCAATGCCGAAGCGGTTGTAAAGATCGATCAGTGTCTTTCCACTCTTGGAGGTGACGATGCCCTTGATCGCGCCGACACGCAGATGCTCGAGCGTCATCGTCAGATCCTGCGCGTGGCGCTGACCCTTCCGTTCGACGCGTTCCTGGATCGTCTCAAGCGTATCAGCCGATCCGAACGCGCGGACGTTCTGGACCTCATCCGCAAGCACAGAATCGTCGCGCTGGAAGTGGTCGATGTCGAACGGGATGAGATTGCGATCCTCATCGTCAGTCGTTTCCCCTGCGCCACCGCGCTTTGTCGGCTCGACAAGACCAAGTTTGCCGTTGCGCTCTTCGATCGAGATACGCGTGGTTGGCACCCCTTCCTCTTCGAAGAGGCCGCTCGCAGAGATCTGACCGGGGCGATAAGGCTCATTGTTGATCGCCGCGGTCAGAGATTCGATGGTGAAGCCTTCACCATCCCAGATGTCTACCATTCCAGGCATGAAGCCCTCCTATCGAGCAATGATTGTGGAGGCAGCGAGCTGCGTAAGCTTGGCCGCCTTCTTGGTGCTGTCGTTGACCGAAGCGTCAAAGATCAGCATCGGTGTCTTCACTTCGGCCACGCGCTTGATGACAACCGCTTCCACATCGGCGCTCGTGGCGTCGACTTCGTAGGCGAGCAAGGCCGTTGCGGTTTCAGCGCCTTCCTTACCGACCACTTGGGCGGCGGGAGAGCCGACATATTTCTTCGAAGCAGTAATCTGCCCGAGAAGCGTGCCCGGCTCGAGCTTGCCGGCGCCGGATGCGATGGTGACGACCTCGCGCGAGATCATGCCGTTGCCTTCCGAAAGCACGAAGGCCAGCGCGCGCGGGCCCATGGTCTTGGTGTCCAGCATGGGACAGCCCTCCTACTTGCCGGCACGCCGCGATGCATAGATCGCGTTCGTGTCGATGGTTGCCTTCTTCGACTGCTTTGGCGCCGGCTGGGACAGCCCTGCAGCCGCCAAGCGCGAGGCCTCATAGCCCTTCGCGTCCGTGTCTTCGGCTTTTGCGACGCCGCTGACATTGCTGACAACGAATGCCGCCACGTCCTCGCCGGACATGCCCGGCGATTTCTGAGCCAGGTCGAGGGCCGCAGCCATTCGGCTGGCATCCCCCTTGACGCCTTCGGCGCCAAGCGCTGCGACAAGCCGATCGGTCGCCGTCTTGGCGCCTTCAGCCCGTCCCGTTTCCGTGGCCGCCTTCACGGCCGCGTCATGCTCGGTCTTCGAAATGCCCGCATCTTCGGCGGCGGGCGCGCCGCTGGTCTCGCTCATGGATGATCTCCTGTTTTGCGAGGTGGAGCGCCCGCCTTTCGGCGTGGTGGCGCGGGAGAGTTCGGCAAGGACGCTCTCGAAGCTGCCGACGCGATCGGCGATGCCTGCGTCGACTGCAGCCTTGCCAATGAAAGTGCGCGCTTCCGTCTTACGCGCCGCGGCAGCGGTCAGCCTGTTCCCGCGCCCCTTCGCCACGGTAGCGAGGAAGGCGTCATAGAAGGCGTTGACCTCTGCCTGGAGATCGTCCCGTACATCGGCCGAGAGCGGCTCGAACGGATTGCCGTCAACCTTGTGGGCGCCAGCGTGGATCAATGTCGGTGTGATCCCTTCGCGATCCAGCTGCCTGCTGAAATCGGCATGCAGGAGAACGACGCCGATCGATCCGGAAATGCCTGTTTCAGTCGTGACAATCTCCGTCGCCCCAGATGTAATTGCATAAGCCGCACTTGCGGCCATGCCGTTGACGACAGCAATCGTGCGTTTCACCGCCGCCAGTTCACGCACCAGTGCTGCAACCTCAAAGGCCCCGACGGCTTCGCCGCCAGGCGAGTGCATGTCGAGGATGACAGACTGAACTGCCGGATCGGCCTGGGCCGACTTGATTTGGAAGCTGATGCCCTCATAGCTGGTCAAGCCGGAAGACGCGCCAACCCATGCACCACGGTTCACCAGGGATCCAGTGATCGTGATGATGCCGACACCCTCACGCGTGACACGGTAGGGAACGGCCCTTCGAGCACCGTTTTCGTCCTCGACAACAGAGGATCCTTCGAAGCGGCTGGCGTCCGGAGCATTGACGCCGATACGCCCTGCAAGCACGGAAAGAACCACCTGCGCCTTGTCGCGCGTGACAAGAAGCGGCCGGTTCAACACCCGGTCGGCGATATGGATCAACGATGTCATGATCTTCCTAGCGGACGAACCGCATCCTCTTTGCGTACCGCACGCGGCGACCAGATTGGTTCGCTGCGCACTTCCCTTCGTAGTACGCGATCAGATCCCGAAGGGACTTGAGGTTTGCCTGCGACCACTGGACTTCATCCGAGCCGAAGCGTGTCATGGAGACCGCGCCGCCGGTCGCCACCATCAATTCGACCTTCCGCAGTTCCTTGGCCACAGCACACGGATCGTCGATGTCGACCGTGACGCCATTGATGACGACGTCGCCGGCAGCCATCAGGCGTTTTCCTTCTTCTTCGATCCGCCCTCGGATGGAATGACAGCATCGTCCTTTCCGGCACCTGGATTGCGCTCAAAGGGCGAAGGCATGTCGGCATCCTTGTATCGCTTGTGCCAATATTGGCGGCGGGCGAAGACCTCTTCCGCATCGGCACCGATCTCGGCGCACTCCATGTCGAGTGTGGACGTTCCGTTCAGCAAACGCTCGCTGGCGGCCTTCGCACTCTTCTGGTCATCGGCAGTAGCCTTTGCTGGCCCCTGCCAGTTCGCCCACAACACCTTGTCTCGGTTGGCGGCAAATGCGGCATAGCCGCCCTTGAAAGGAATGCGGCCAGTTCCGATCGCCTCATCCACGCGATGCTCGAAAGCAAGCTGACTGATCGGCGATGCAACACGATCACGGCGACGCGTCACCACCGGATAGAGGGATGCGCCCTCCATGCGGGTCGAGGAATATGTCGCCCCCTCATAATTCATCGTATAGGAGGCGACGCTGATGCCTATCGCTCGCGCCATACCACGCTGCAGTTCCTGCGAAACCGGCAAGAACTGTGGACCGGGAATGCCCGTCGCCATGAGGTCGAGCTTCTCGCCTGGTGCGAGATGAGTAACTTTCGGATCGCTGCCAACCGAAATCTCGCTCTCGGCGGCCTTATCCATGACAGCAAGGAAATAGTCGCGGAATGAATTTCGCAGCTCCTTGTCGTCCTGGTTCTCCCCCAGTGCTTCCATCGCTTCGAAGGCTTCAGCCGATGGCTTTTCGCTGGTCAAAACCTGCGCAAACACGGTCTGCAGGATTTGAGCCTGGATCGTCGTGTCGACCAGGATTTCCCATTGCAGATACTCGCGGAATGCAGTGACCAGCCGCGAAATGCCCCGAACATCATTGCTGTCGACCGGATCGAAGACATGAGCGACCATCTGGCGCCCCTGAGCGTCATAGGCCCGGTGATCGCGTTTGACGATGAAGCCGGTCTCCCTCTCGGCGAGCCGATAGGCGACTGGTCTGCCGATTTCATCGTGTATGACGCCCTGGAACAGGCCCTCCATCTCGCTCGTGTCCTGCACCAGCGCAGTCGGTGTGGTAAGGCAAACTTTTGTGCCGGACGAGATTCCATACCGACGACGAAGGCCAGCGGGCATATAATCCATCAAGGAAAGCGCTTCGCCGTAGACGACATCGTGCCGAATGGCGATGTCGACAGTCTGCGGTACCGTGAACTTGCCTTTCAGGTCGCACTCACGCGCATTCCAGGACCAATGCTTCCACTCAGCTTTGAGCAAGCTGATGAACTCGTTCGTCTCCTTCGGGTCATACCCAAGCTTCGCCAAGTCGGGCAGCGGGTTCAGGATCAACTCAACACCGACAGTGTCCGCGATCACCTGATCAACCGCGCCGCGCAGGCGACCGGAATTCTGGATGATATCCATCGCCAAGCCAGCTGCGCGCCGCCAAGCAATGCGAACGTCCTCACGATGGTCGCGCAAGCCAGTCGTTCCACGTGTGGACAGGATCCTCGATCGACTGTCACGCAGGTAGCTAGTGGACGGCGCAGGACGGCTTGGAACTGTGGCGGGCACAGTTATGCTTCCAGCCTTCACCCTGATACGCGGCTTTTCGCTCATGTCCGCCGTTTCCATTTTTCGCGCCGGGCTTTTGCCCTGTCTGCGTCACTTTCGGATGCCTGCGCAGCGGCCGGCTTTTGTTTACTATCCTGCCGCGGCACCGTGCCCTGCCGGAGCGCTGACAACAGGTCGTTTTCCTCGGAAGGCCGGAGCCTCCGTCGCAACTCGGCCCAGTCGTCGGCCCGGTTTGTCGAAAGACCCAGTTTCTCCGCCATCGCCATGGCGTAGATGTGAGTGTCGAGACAGTGGTTATCCGGACGCAAACGCTTCCATTCCTCATGGAAGCGGCCACGCTTGACCTCTGTCACGAACGCCTCGGCCGTGATCTGCAGGAAGTACTCCTTCGGAAGGAAGTCTCCGAAATGCACATAACCTGGCGGATCGTTCGGCTCGCCGGAGCGAAGCCCGGGCTTGTGCAGATTGGCGAACAGTTCCGACTTTAAGCCCCAGGTGCCGACCGGCCACATCATGGCGCTGCCGAAACGCTTGCGCTTGCCTCGCTTGGTGACTGACTTCTTCCCCGGCAGGCCGATCGCTGGAACACCACGCCCGCCGACACCTTGTACAGCATAGGTGTCGGGCCGACGCCGGCACCATTCGAGCACCTGGTTCGTACGGCCGCCGTCGCCGCCGTCCACGGCCATTGCTTCGATCCGCCTCTGCCCGCCAAAGGCATCGTCGATCGGCTTGAGCAGGAATTCATCCAGCTTAGGCCAAGCACCCTCGCCGGGATGATCGGTCGTACCTTCGAAGAAGCGTACGCCAAGCACCCAGCTTTGCCGATCTTCGCCGAAGGCGACAACCTCGCACCAAATGCCGTTATGCTGTACGTCGGCGCCGGCAACGAGGATCAGCCCTTCTGCCGGAATCCGCAATTCGACGAACGGCTCCCGGCGCTCCATGAGACGCTCGTACTCCGGAGCGTTCCCCTTTTCCTTCGCCGGGAGGCCAAGAACAAGGTTGTAGACGCCCTTTTCTCCGAGCCCACCGGGCTTGGCATGAGCCAGCACATCCTCTGCGATGGCTTCGTAGCTCATCATCAGAGAATCAAACGCATCCACATGGAAGCCCGGGTGGCGATCCGGTCCCTGCATCGTCGCAACATAACGACCATGCCGCACGCCAACGACACGCTCAGCCTCGCTGATCACGTGTCCGCATGACGGACATCCATAGAAGCTCTTGTGCGGATGCAGGCGATCGAGATGGAAACCCTCGTACACCTGCTTGAACTCGTGGCCGCATTCCACGCAGGCGATATTCCAGAACCGCTGGTCGGACCGCCGAAACGATCGGTCGATGCGGCAATGACCTGGACCATCGCCCAGTTCGTCGCCTGTGTCGATTTCCGGCGTTGACAGTTCGAATATCTTGAACGACTTCGTACGCCGGAACGCCGTGAAACGTCCGAAGAACAACGTCTCAGGATCGTCGCCGTTGAGGTGCGTCTGCCATTTCGAGACCTCGTCCTTGACACCATAACGGGTCGTTTTGCCCGACAAGTCGGTCGCGACGTTCGCATTTGCGAGCATCAGCGAGCCGCCGGCGAAACGCTTCTCGTAGATGGTTGAACCCGCGCCAGACCGGCTGACGGCGGGAAAGATCACCTGCTTGCCAGTTTCTGCCTGCCAGGCCTCGATCAGAGGCTGCAGCTTCTGGCTGTTCATATCCTGCAAGAAGTCGATCGAAGGCAAGCCATATATCGTGTTGTCCGGCGCCGTGTCCGCAATGTAGAGCGACCACGCCAGCGCAAGGATCGAAACGCCAGTCTGCTGCGACTTCCTGACCGTCACCAGGTTGCAGGGATGATCGAGCGATAGGCAGTCAGAGATCTCGCCGAGGTATGGCGCATCCTCGAGCGCCCACAACTCTCCTTTCTTCGGCCCGTCGACCAGCACGATGTTGGCTGGCAACCAGTTGCGAAACCGCAACGGCGGCTTCGGCCTGATTGCCTCCGACAGAGCCAGCGATACCAGTCTGAGCGCGCCGGGATGTCCCGGGCTGACATGAACCGTCACAGCTCTTCGTCCTCAAGAGCTTCGTCGGTCTCTGCCGCCGTCGTGACGATGGTCGCAAGCATGTCAGCGATCTCGTTGTTGAGACCGAAAGAAATCTCTCGCAACAGCACGCGCAGACCGTGAGTGCCCTCTCGCGATACCGCCAGCGCCATATCGTCGGCTTTGTTCTGAAGCCTGGCGATCGTCGCCTGTATCTCGCGTCCGCAGACGATCAATGCGTCCCGCGTACGGTCGGCCCGTATCAGCTGGCCCGCTTGCTCCTGTCGCCGGATCTTCTCGCGGGCGACCTTAAGCCAAGCTTCCTGCCGTAGCGCCTCGTCGCGCGAGGTGCTGGAGTTGACGGGCGTGGAAACCGTCGGCTCCTTGCGCGCCGCAGCGATCTTCTCAGAGCTCGCAAACTCACCGCGATAATGATCGTAGTGTGCCAGCGAAAACTTCGTGATGCGATCCCGCCCGTCGCGCTCGACCGGAAGATCGTGCTCTTCGACGAAGCGCCGAACCAGCTTGGTTACAGCTTGCTTTGTGACGCCGTCGCGCCCGGCGACCTCTGCCGGTGTCGCCATGATGTTTTCGCCCATCGTGACAACTTCCGAAACGGTTCTGACAACCCTGACAACCCAACTTTTCCAGCGGTGAGACTGGTAGGAATCCGGGCCGTACCCACGCCGCCAGGGCAAGGGAGAAGCATACGGTCCCTATGGCCGGGGGTAGCGTGTCACGGCATGATGCGGGCAAGCTCGTGCTCAACCCTCTTGAGTACGACGATGTGAGCAGTCCTTTCGAAGGCTGCTGCAGTCGCGCCCGTCACCATTTCCTGCGGAATGATGACGCCAGACTTCTGGATGGAGATCGGGAAACGATCCGACCCGACCCTCTTCACCACATGGCCATGGAACACGCCGCCATGCCGGTTAGGAAACAAGCCACCCTTCATGAAGGTTGAAGGAAACACCTGCCGCTTACCGAATGGCGCTGCGCTCACACCTGCACGCGTCTCGCGTGGGCTGAAGTACTTGAGCGCAATGTCGCCGCCCGACGCGGACATTTCGTAAGTCAGTTCGGTGAAACTCGGTCGCTTCACCTTGACAGCACGGACGATGATGTTGCGTTTCAAGCCGGTCTGTTTGGTGAGCGCACGATAGACCTGCGTCCTGACCATGTCGCCACCACGTGCGAGCGCTCGCTGCATCACCTTACGACTATCATCGCCCAATGACTTGATGGCATTGTCGAAGCGGTTCAGGCCTCGAATATCCTGCCAGCGAACCACGATGGCAGACATGCGATGCTCCCATTACAGGAGCGCAGTCATGACCGCCTCCCAATGAAAAACCCGCCTCGGCTTCCCGGGCGGGTTTGATCTACTTCTTCGCACGTTCAGATGTATGTCAACTTTCTGCCGCACGTCAACAGTGCCGCTAAAATAATTTCGAACGCGCCGCAATGGCCTCGAGCCTGACGCCACCAACATCACGCGTAAGCCATGGCGTCATGGATTTGTCAGTCGGAACGATCCTATGTGACACCATGTGCGGCGCGACTTCGCGCTCCAGCACTCGAAGCGCCGCCACCCACAGCTGCCAATCGAGACGCGCTAGAATGTCGCCTGTCGGATCAGTGGAAAATTCGTATTTCCGATACGCACCCCTTGCCGGCCGGCCCGAGCGTGCGTTGTAGCCATCCACCTCGATGTCATAGGTCTGCCCGAGATCGTCGGTCTTACGCTTCATGATGAACCATGCTGGCCGCCCTGCCCGCTGGATCATGCGGATATGTGAAGGCTCAGCATCCCATGCCGGTTCACGCCCCAACACCGCAGTGCCAACAACCAGGCTGACCATATGCGCCCGCCGCCGTGTTGCAGATCGAAGCATGAAGAGCTCGACAGCTTTCGACACTGCCGACGAAACCAGATCGCCATAACCTGGATGGTCGCCTTCCCAGTCCGCGAGCGCGTTCCATCCGGACGGAACAACAATATCCCGCAACGCCAGATCGGTCACTGCCTGCCCTACCGCTAAAGCATCATCGTGCGGCTCGCCCTGCTCGAAATAAGCGCCACTGCCGCGATCAACGTCTACCATGGTCATTAACTCGGCAAAGGCCGTCACCTTGCCCCATGACGACGCCTGCAGCATCCGCCAAGCGGAATTGACGTTGTCGAGACCATCCACGCCGCCGCCTTTCGGCAGTTCGTGGACAAAAGCCCAAGTCAAAAGCTCTTCAATCGTCACGGTTTTCATAGTTTCAGCCTCGATTTCCTTCGATTTGCACCGTTTCGCACCATTCCAACACCAATCAGCACACTATTTTGCACCAATTTTTATCATTTAATAACAATGACTTGCACCAATTCTCACCTTTTCAAGTAAGCGCATACGCATGAGATTTTTTAAGTCCGCCGCTAGAAGCGGACACCCCAACTCCCCCATTTTCGCGCGCCTATATGTGCGCGTGAAATGGTGCAAAATGGTGCAAGTCTTTGATTTTCCTCCCCAAACCCCTCCTTTTAGAAGGGTGCAGGCATCCCTGCAAAACGGTGCAAATCCCTGCGAAACTGCACCCTGCCGCACCGATTGAACGTTGTTCTGATGGGGTTGCGGGGATCATGTGCCGTGCCCGCCATAACCTTCGGGATAGCCGTCGGGCGAGCGGGTCGGCACGTCATGGAGACGAACTCTATAAACCGTTCCCCGATCATCGCGCCACGCATATTTGCGCTTCATGATCCGGCCAAAGCGCTGGATTTTGATTAGGTTCGCGTGCTGTTTCCCACCTGCCTGGTCCTCGCCATGGCGTACGTATGCCTCATAGAGCGTGTTGCCGCGCACCTCTCCCGCTTCATCCGCGGTCACGCAATCGCGGCAAAACTGCGCCGTCGGGTCCATCTCGAAGCGCATCTCGGCCGTGGCGGCCGTCACGTTATCGGGTATCTCCAGGCCCTTGCGGAGATAGATCAGAGCGCCCTCGACGAGCCAGTTGAGGATGCCCGGATATTCCGGAAGAAACCGCGCTACCATTTCATCGAAAGGCAGGCGGGCAGCCTCGGGCACCTGGACAGGCCAGTGCACCACAGCCATGCGTCGCCAGATACCCTCATCCGTGCCATTGATGCGCGGAAAGCCGTTGCCGGACATGTGGGCGGTGAACAGCGGCTCAAAGTCGAAGTAGCCCAGGAAGAGGTCGCGCGCACTCAAAGCCTCCCCACCGGTCGCTTCCTTGACGAAGTTTTCGCGCAGTTCCTCGCCTTCCGGCAGCTCCTTCACGCGCAGAAACCGTCTGCCATACAATCGGGCGATATCCGGCGTGGCAGCGCCACCTGCCGCCCCTTCACCGATAAAGGAGGATGCCGGCAGCGTGACAGCAGCTTCGCCGAGTAGCCGGCACATGGTTTCCATGTATACCGACTTGCCATTCGCGCCGGCGCCATAGTGGAAGAACAGCTTCTGGACGGTGAGGCCGAGCAGGCCAATCCCTGATGCGACCTGCACCATGGTTCGGACTTCCTCGATCGGCAGCATCTGGTTCATGAAAGCCCGCCACTGCGGGCAGTCCGCATCAGGGTCGTAGTCGACAGGGACGATCTGGGTGATGAGATCCTCGCGGCGATGCCCCTTCGTCACCTCCACCCTTGCGTCAGTCACCTCGATCTCGCGCTCGTTGTCGGCGTCACCAGGATAGATCACTTCATCCCGCGTGAACTTGGTGAAGGCGAGCGTGTGCCCGTTGACGGCGACCTTTAGCTTGTCGGCATTGAAGTCGTCGGGCGCCCGCATGACATGCGGTCCGACACAGGCGATCATCGCCTCCATCCTGCCTTTGTTCTTCGAAGTGACCGAGTGCTTCAGCCTGGCCGATTTGCGTTTGTAGATGCGATCGTGGATCGCTTCCGCCAAATCGATCGTCTTCTTATCACCAGCCGACCAGTCGGCCTCTGGCTTTTCCTCAATCCGCTCGGCCGCCTCGAGCACCTTGGCTTCATTTTCCGTCGGGCCGATATGGTCGACCTCCATGGCAATGCGCGCGCCTACGCGCTGCGCCAATGCCAATGTCCTGGGCCCGCCAGTGTCGGCGTCCCAATTGCGGCCGGTCCATACCGCCCAGAGTGGAGCGCGCGCCTTCGTCTGCGTCACGACCAGCAGATCCCGGCCGAAGTGTCCGATCAATCGCGCAGCATTGTCGGTGTCAGAGTGATCCAGCGATGCACACCATTTGATCAGGTCTACATCGGGGGTTGCGGGGTCGAGCGCCATCGCTGGCGCATCAGGATCAAAAGCGACAAGCGGGTTGTTCGTCGGTTTATCTACCGGCACAGCTGCGGCGCTATCACCTCTTGCAATCTTCGCCACGTTGGCCCCTAGTCTCTATCGCTGTTGTCGTTGCCGAACAGGATGTTGAAATCCATGCCGGGCGGCGCCCAAACCACCGGAATGAGCCTGCCCGGCCGAGCATGCCGTGCCCTGGCTCGAACCATGGCCGCGGCCGTCATCACCCGTTCCGAATCTCCATCGCCGAGCAGCACCAGCTCTTCGACCTGGTTAGCGACCCACATGGCATCATCCGGTGATTGGTCTGCCTTCGGCACCGAACCGGCGATCATCACCGGCCGCTCCACCCCGTTCTTGTCGCGTTTCTTCAGGTCGGGATGCGGGAAGCGGGACGATGCCTCGGCCGGGCCGGACAGATTTCCGAGATCGCCGGCCGCGCAATAAAAGGTGTCGGCTCGAAGGCCGTCATATTTGGCGAAGGCCAGTGTGTTCTCGATACCCTCGCCGGCCACCCACCGTAATGCTGACGGATCGCCAAGAAGCGGCAGCAATCCGCCCTTCTTGGATCCTCTCATCTTCTTGGTCGTCAGGATCTCTCCCGTTTCGTTGTCGACGATCAGTGGCCGGAACTTCGGCCTCCGCTCGAGATCGATCCAGGTGATGTGGCAGCCAATGACGGCCATCGTGGCGTCGACGTAGGGCACAACCATCGCCGGCCCCGTGTGCAGCGAGATCGGATCGCCGCGCTCGTCCTGGCCGTGCCAATAGGTCTGATTGGGCGAATAGCGCAGCCAGCGGCCCTGGTAGATGCCGCATCCGCGATCGGCGAGATACCGGTGCACGGGGCCGCCGACCATGCCTTGCAAGGGTAGCGCGGCCGAAACGATGCCGCGCGATTTCCTGCGTTCGGCCTCGCGGAAGTCAAAGACCTGCTTTTCTCGCTTCTCCTTGTCTGCCTCGGCCGCCCGCTGGCGAGCGGCTTTGCGTTCCTGCCGCGCGAGGCGATCCTCGTCACTCTCCTGAGCTCCGCCTGCAGGAATCTCCTTGCCGAGAACAAGCGAACAGGCCTCCAGCAACCCATCCTGATTCTTCAGGTCGAGATCCTCGCAATGCGCGACCATGCCGATCGCGTCGTGACCACCGGCACCGCAACCACGGCAAACCCAAACATTGCTTTTTGTGTTGAAGGAAAATCGGTCAACGCCGCCGCTTTGTGGACAGGGTTGCGGGTGCTCATAACCGCGCGGTTTGAATTTTAGGTCAATGCGCTTCGCCGCTTCCTCGATCGAAACACCGCGGGCCTCTTCCACGAACTCCTTGATCGCTTCGCTCATGCGGGCACCACATCGAGGATGTGCAGGCCACCCTTCGTCAATCCCGAGTATGACCATCCGGCTTTGTAAAAGCAGAACCCCCAAACAGGCTTCCCCCGGACCATCGTCGGCTGGACCTTTCGAGGATCAACGAACGTGAAGAGCCGCTCGCCGGGAAAACGTGACCAAGCGACATCCATTGCCTTGCCTAACATGACGCTGGCGAGGTCACCGCTCTCTCTGCGATAGATCGCGCATTCGACCCCGAGTTGCCCGTCCGCCCTGTGTTTTTCCTTGCGCCAAACGCACAAGGCTCCGGCGTCGCGGGTTAGGAGGAGCAGCTTAAAGCCAGGACCAACGATCAGCTCATTGACGCGCCCTCCGACGCGTCGGCGATAGCTGTAGTGCCTCCTAAAGAGATCGCGCGCAGTTGCGTTGCCGTCCAGAACCTCATTCCAATCTTCACCGAAGAGAAAAGGCTGGCCGTTCATTATGAGCCGAGGCCGTCTTGCGGGTAACCGAATTGCCGATCTTGTGGCGCGCTGCTCGGTCTCCGACAGCGGCTTGCCCCTGAAGATCGGATCGAGCACGTACCACTCCGGGAAACCCTGGGCTCGGGCTAACTCGCGCGGCTTGAGCATGCGCATACCGATATCGACGATGATGTAGACGACGCCGCGGATCGTCACTGTGACAATCTCGCCGCCATCCCAGCACCCGAACTCGCGCAGGAACTCTGCGACCTGACGGGCGCGACGCCACTGCGCCTCGGTCAGCGGCGGATGAGAAAGGTCGACATGGGTGAGGCCAAAGCGCGCCTTCGTCGGTACGGCCAGCATTGGATTGTCGACGGGAGCGTCCTGCCCGCCACTGGAATAGTACGCCGTGACAAGCGGCACGGTGACGACGCCAGTGTGATTGCCGCCTGCGGTCGGCGGCGGCGCGGGCACGCGAAGGTCACCACCGTTGCCAGCGTTGGTGCCGTAGAACTGTGTCAGATGCGCCGTCACGACCTGCTGTTGGGAGCCCTCATGCATGATCGTGGCGATCGGCTTGTCGACCGGTCGACCGATCGGCCCGCGGGCGCCGCCATTGTGCTGCGCAAGGTAAACCGCAGCTAAGCTGCCGCCGTTGCCGTCAGGTACGGGCGTCGGCATCGGTCGGTCGATTGGTAGCGATCGCGGCTCCTGGCCTTCCCGCTCGCCATAGCGCGGAACGAGGTAAGGCACGACAACTTGGTTCTGGTCACCATCTGACGCGGCGATGGTATGGATAGGCTCCGTGGCAGGGCGGTTACCGCCGCCGTGCTGGCCGCGAGAGACGAATGGCGCGAGCGCCGCAGCCGCAACTGTCTGCTGCGGCGATGTGGTCAGGCCCCCGAGCGGCTCCATGACCGATCGACCGGCCCGGTAGAATTCAGAGCCATCCTGTTTCAAGTCGCCGTTCTGCTGGGCAACGAAAGGCGCCATGGCGGTCTGCACCAAGCCGACAGGTGAGGCGCCGCCGGGACGCTTGATAAAGCTGTTCGCCGTTGCGGTCGGCGCTGGCTCGGTTACAGGCCGACCGACGCTATTCCCCCGGAAGATCGCGACGTGCGGCACGACAAGCCCGTGAGCGTCGCGAGATCTGGTAACGGTGCGCAGCGGCTCGTCGAGCGACTGACCGCGAAAGCCGTCTCCCTCATGATTCATAGTAGCGATGTAGGCATCGTCGCCGGCGTCGATGACGTGGCGCTTCACGCCTTTGGCCAGCCGGGCATGCGACTTCCGCGCCAGCGGTCGCACCACGCGCTTGCCGGTACGCTTTGTGTATTCCCGCCCTTCCTCCCGGGTCATGAAGATCGACGGGCAGTCGTCTTCGAAGTCGAGGATGTCGGCCGCGACCGGCCACGGCTGCAGCAGTCCGTCGCGCACAGCATCCGACTTCGGATCGCCATGCGTCGGCTCCGGGAACTGCACTTCCTCGCCGTCGCGTCGGAACACGAGGTAGAGCCGGTTGCGAATGGTCGGATCGCCTTGCGTGCAACTCTTTTCCTCGTGCCAGCCGGCCGAATAACCGAAGGCGCAAACCGCCTTGACGAACCGATGGAAGATTTCGCCGATGCGCGACAGGTCGCGCTGGTAGCCCTTGCCGTCGGCAGCGGGGATCAGCGGCGACCACTTCGAGAATGCAGGCACGTTTTCAAGGCAGATCAGCCAGGGTAATTGCCAAGGGTCCAGTTCCTTAAGCCACTTCACCAGCACCCACGCGAGGTCGCGCACAGATCGCGAGGTGATCGGACCACCCTTGGCCGGCGAGTGGTCACGGCAATCGGGCGAAAGCCACAGCAGTCCGAAATAGTCGTCGCCGATCAGCTCCTTCATCCGGACTTTCCACACATTGTGCGGAAGATGGATCGTCTCGCGATGGTTCTCACCATGCATCGCCAGCGCCGCCTCGTCGTGGTTGACGGCATAGGTCGGGGCCATAGGGTGGCCGAGCGGCAGCAGGCCCATCGCTTCGAGAATCTTGAGTGCCAGTTCTATTCCGAGACTGGCTCCGCCGCCGCCGGCAAAGCCGTCAGCGATCTTCACCTTTCGAGGGCCGTTCTTTGGTGGCGGTGCTACCGGCACTTTAATCCGCGGGCCGCGCATGCGCCCACGGGAAGGCAGGCACGGAAACTGCGACACCGCATCGCTAGTGGCGGCTTGGCCGAACAGATCGTGTGATGGAATAGCGTTCACGCCTCGCCCCCTGCCGGTTCCTTCCCTCTGTAGGGGCGAACAGTCGCAATCAGTTCGCGCCGCTTCGAGGCCGAAAAACCCGAATGAATGGCGACCTCGACAGAAGTGAGCCCCATTTCCTCAAGCAGAAGGATGCCTTCCACCTGCATGGCCTTCGGAAGCTGGCGGATCGCATCGGAAGTAACCGACCCCGGCATGCCGAAGCCCGGTCGCGAAGTCGTGCCGGTCATGACCGCGCCTCCAGATATGTGAGGCGGGTCGGCTCAATCGCGATGATGCCGGCCGTACCGAACAGGAATTCGTTGCGCCCGATGATCGTCCTGTCGCCGCTGTCTTCCTTCCTCCAGACGAGCTTGCTGCCGATCACGACGCCTGCCTCGCGCAGTTCCTGGTGAATGGCAGCCACGCTCGGATGCTTGCATTCAAAATCGATGACGTAAAAACGGCCGTCTGCGCCCAACTGCGCGGCCATTTGCAGGCGATAGATGTGGCGTTCAGACATGATCGCTGGTTCCTGTTTCAGTGCTCTTCCCGTGAAACATCGCCTCGCCTGCGGCCCTGTCCGGCGCCACGTAGAAGGCGCGGAAAGAGAGCTTCAGCCAGTCGCAGACGGCGATGACCTTGTGTGCAGCCACGTGCTGCCCGTTGCAGATGCGAGAGAGGTCGGTGGCGGTAACGCCGATCTCGTCGGCGCACACCCGCCAGCCTCGACCGTCGGCCTCGAGGCGCGCCCGCAGATGACGGCCCAACTCCAGATATTGATAGGCCGCGCGGTCACCCATGGCCCTGTCCCTTCCTGAAAAAGAGTTCGGGCGCCTCGCCCATCCATGTTGCCAGAGCGAAGAATTCATCCTCACCCGGATTGCGACCTCGGGCGGCCCGCTCGACCGCTTCGCGCGCGACGCCGGCTTCCTGGGCGACGATGTGCGGCGTCAAACCGCGATGAATGCGCCGAGCCTCGAGAAACAGCGCGAAGACATCGAACTTGATATTGCCGGGATCGAAATTGACGTCTGCCGCAGTCATAGCCGCACCAGCCGTTTGACTTGCCGAGGCTGGTCACCTTCGCGGTAATTCACCAGGACCGGCGGTACGTAGATCAGCTTGCGGTCGGCACGATCAGGGCCGCAGGCTTGGTGTCGCACATGTCCGGCGCGCAGGTGCACGGGCATATGCCGACCCGTCGAACCAGAGACCGCTCGGCCGCGCCGATCGAAGATCGTGCCAATCCGGATGACGGTGTGCGACGGGATTGCTACACGTCCGCGCTTGATACGCTGGGCATTGAGCGCGGCAGGATCGATAACTTGCTTGTCGATGCCGGCGGTATTGAGCATCAACAGTGCCACTGTCACCGCAAGGATAATGGCTCCGCCTTCTTCCGCATCGCGATATCGGGTGATCGAGATGCCGTTCAGTTCATGTAGGGAAACAACGGCACGGCTTTCAGAGACATCGGCGAGACGCTCGCGATAGAGCGCAGCGCAGTAAGCCCGAATGCGGTCGCCAGCTTCATCCAGCAGAACGAAGCGGCGCACATTCTCCTCAACGGAGAACTCAACCAGCAGCGGCGCATAGGGAAGCCGAGCAATCCCAGCTTCCACCATGGCGAGGACAGAATCTTGCACGTCACGTCGATCCATGATCCCGACGATCTCGCGCGATATCGAATAGCAGGGAGCCTGCTGCATAGCGGCGACCAAAGGGTCGCCCTCGCAAAGCTCGGCCAGCACGTGCAGCTTGGTCGCGATCATTCCGCCGCCTCCGCATTCGCGAAGGCCTCGGCTTCGATCAGATCGAACAGCGTCGGGCCATCATTGCCGCCCGCCGCTTCGCGCGCATAGGTTACGCCGTCCCGCCAGTAATCGGCGCTCAGCTCGATGCCGATCGCCTTCCTGCCCATGCGCAGCGCGCAGTAGGGAACGGTCATGATGCCGCCGAACGGGTCGAGCACCGTCTCGCCCGGCATCGAATAGTCCTCGATCGCCCGCTCGACGATGTCGAACTGCAGCGGACAAAGGTGCATTTCCCTGCCCTTCCGCTGCTGCAGCATGTTCAGCGTGCGCATGCGCGCAACATCCGTACGGATTGCAGGATGGTTGCTATGCGGCGGCGCGATCATGAAGGTCGGCGGCAGGCGTCCGGCTTCGTCGAGTTGCTCACAGAACTCGACATGGATCGCATGGTCGTAGATGTTGCGTTCGCACCACGCCTTCCAGCCACGATAGATCATCTTCGCGTCGAGCTTGATCAGCCGGGTCAGTTCTTCCGGCAGCAGCGGCCGGTTGCCGCTGGAGCGCCACACGCCATGGGCGTCGAGTTGCCAGCGCCCGCGCGAATAGCCGGTGCCCGGGATCGCACGGATCCTCTTGCTGTCATAGTCGTCATCACCAGGGACAACCGGCTTGCCCGAAATCACAGTGACGAAATCGGGCTTGGGTTTGACCACCGGAACATCCGCGTAACCGCGGCTGCGGTCCGTCTGCGGCTTGCGGAATTCCAGCGTGTACTCCGGCATGCCGTGGCCCATCCGGGTGCCATCCTTGCATTGCTCGGTCCAGCCCAGCCGGTAGGTCTGATTGTTCTCGCGCACCACATCGGTGCCGATCGTCACCCGGCCGAGGTAGGCGAAACCATGGCCGCGGAAGTGCGCCACGCAATCATCGGAGAACGGGGACACGGTCTGGAAACCCATGCCCTTGATGCCACCCGGCACGATCCTGTCCTTGACATGGATGATCGCTCTCCGGCCGGGCTTCAGGATGCGCAACAGCTCCGGTACCAGAAAGTCCATCTGCTGCCAGAAGTGCGCATCGTCGTCGGTGTGCCCGAGGTCGTGATAGGACGGCGAGTATTCGTATTGCGTTCCGAACGGGACCGAGGAGACGATCAGGTCGATGCTGTCGCTCTCCATCTCGCGCGTCTCGAGAATTGCGTCGTTGTTGATGACGCGCCAGCCTGGGCCGCTCTCTTCCTGCCGCAGCACACCCATAGATCGACGCATCGTTTCCGCGAGCGCCAGGTTGGAAAGTCCATAACGACGCACGATCGCCGCCATGCGAGCCGCCTGCGCCTCGAAGTTGCGCCAGGACCGTTCGATCTTTTCACGGATCGGCCGCTCGGCTTCCGTGTAGATCAGGTCGGCGCGCACCTGGTGCGTTTGGCCGAAGCGTTGGGTCCGAAAGAGCGACTGGTAGAAGTCGTGGAAATTGAAGCCGATGCCGAGATAGATGTTCCACCAGCAGAACGCCTGGAAATTGCAGCCGGAGCCGTTCAGCGTCGGCTTGGTACCGAGCTCCGCGAACTTCCCTTCCGCGAAGTCGACGACACGATCTTCGCGTTGTTTGAAATCCTGGTTGCCCCAGACTGTAAGAGCCGTCGGTACCGCCTTTTCGATGGCACGGCGCTCGTCTTCCAGGTCATGCCAGAGGATGCGGTGCGCGCTGGGATCCTCGGCCCGGATTTCCATCATCTTGGCGACGCGGGCATCGAGGCTGCGCTTTTTTTCGCGCGAGGCATCAACGACGCCATGTGCGGCATCCGCAAACATGCGCCCTTGCCCGTCGCGCTCGCTACCCGCCGAGGAATGGTCGGAAGGGATTTCATGCCAGCGGATGTCCATCGGCGGCAGGTCGTAGCCCTCGTCCGAGAAGCCAAGATCGGACGGTTTCTGGACGAACAGCGCCCAGCTCGACACCCACAGCCAGAATTCCTCTTCCTTGTGCGGGTGCAGGGTGAGCTTGTCGGCCTTGCTCGAATCTCGCTTGAAGAACCTGGTCTTCGCCTCGCCAACATCCATCACGCCCAGGAATGCGGCATAAGCCAGCAATTCGACATATTCGTTAGGGTCGGGGATCGCCGTCGCCACGAAACGGAACGGAATGCCATCGGTCTTGACGCCGGCGGCCCGATCGTCGCCGGCGGCCTGGGCCATGAACTCGCGAAAAGTCTTGGAGCCGCCGAACCCGCGTAGGCATGCGGCTTCGTCGAGCGACAGGAACGTGAAGAGGCTCATGTCGAGCTTGCCCTCACGCACCGTCTCATAGTTGGTGACGTAGAGAAGCTTATCGCCCGACCCCGTCGTGTTAGGCGCCTCCATCTGGTCGGTGCGGTTGATGAACTTCAGCCGAAGACCCGGATGATATTTCTTCTGTTCGAGAAAGAACTCGTATTTGACGCCAAGCGGCGCAACGATCAGGCCATGGCCGCCGGCATGCATCATGCACTGGCGGCCGATCTCCAGCTGCGTCGACGTTTTGTGCAGGCCGAAGCGCAGGAACAACGCACGGCGGCCGCCTTGGCACGCCCAAGGCACGATCGCCTGCGTCATCGGTTTAAGGATCGGATTGACGGTCTCCGGTAGAACGTCGAAGCCGAGCACTGGCGCGACCCGCACCTTTGCGTTGAGAAACTCCTGGTAGTCGGGATGGATGGTCATTCACCCCTCCGATCGGAGGGTTCACACGGTGCATGTTTGCCGCCGCCGTAGACGTACTCTTTCCAAGGCGTCCAGCACCAATTGCCGTCGCGGTTGCGAAGGAAGCCCCACTTGCGTCGAACCGCGCCCTGCCAGACGATGGTAACGACCTTGCCGGGTCGGCCGTCAGCGCGTCCTATCACTCGGTGCATGTGCTCGGCTGGCCTGAAAGACCAGCGCCAAGCTGGAACGACATGAACGCTCGCCGAGTAATTCAGCGCACGAGGCGTCCAAGCGTCAAAGTCCCGCTCATCCAACTTCTTTGTGAGGATCTCTTCGGCATAGGCGACGAGCGGAAAGGTCCAAAAATCCCAAGAATGATCATGGCAATCCGGATCGGCGTCGCCGCGGTGGAATATGTGGAGGCGCAGGCGGCCACACCAGATCCTCGTCAGATACGGCGTCGAGTGTTCACCGTCGACGCCATAGATCGTACTTGTGCCGATGAACGGAACCGCGCTCATGGACGAGGCTCCTGACGGCTACTCCGGATGTGACGGGTGCAGAAACGTTGCTGACCTGTATCGTCATAAGCGCGCTCGGCACCACACACCGGCATCATCGGACCATCCACTCCATAGGGATCGCCCACGAAATGAAGGCAGCGGCCGGCGAACATCGCGTCGACGAAGGTCATCGGGAGCGTCGCCGGCAGGTTCGGAACCTCGACGATCGGCGCAGAAGCAACCGGGGTCGCGACCGGCGAAGTCGCGCCCCCGGGACGGCTGCGGCGGCTTGGGAGTTTCGCGCGAGCCGGTTTTGGTTTGGCCGTCTTGGTGGGCCGATGCAGGCGGCTCCTGGCGTTGGCCAGGATAATCTTGTCGCGCTCCATCTTGCCGATCACGGCATTGCGGCTGCGGCCATTGCCGAGGCGCGCGGCGATCTGGGACGCGGTGAGCCCCTTAGCTGCCAACAGCTTCAGCACGTCGAGTTCTTCCGAAGTCCAAGCGGCACTCATGCCTGCCCCGCAGAGATCTTCGCCATCTGACGCCGACGGCGCGCGCATTCGCGCTCACCCTGGTGCGGATGATATTTCGACACGCTCCGATAGCCGCGCGTGCGCTGAAAGTGCGGAACGCGAGGAAGCAGAGGCATTTCCAAGAGAGGCTGAAGCGCAGCCATCAGACCGAATCGGATACCGGCGAGGCGCATCAGGCTGCTCCCCCCTTGCCCGCCCGCAAGACCGCAACACCGCCAGCCGCCTTGGCACTGGCCAGGACATCGTCGAGGCGATCGGCGACCGTACGCACGGAAGAATTGATCTTCTGGAGATCGTTCACTTCGTTGATCGAATAAAAGCCGTCCGCGCCGGCTTGAGCCGTACGAGCCATCAATCCGGACACCTGACCGACAAGTTCGGCCACTTGCGTCGACAGGCAGGCGATCTCGGTTTCACGCTGATCGGGTGCCGACAGCGTGTAGCCAGCAAAATCGGCCATGATCTTGGTAACCAAGGGCCGGCCGCAATCGTCCTCGAGGATCATGACGCAATTGACCGGCATCAGGTCAGCATCGGTCGGGCTGCGCCAGCGGCCCACCTGGCTCTTCGACATGGAAGTCAATTCCGTGACGCGCTCTATCGTGCCGCAGGCCTCGATCAGATCGCGCTGCGCTGCGCGGAGCCGGTAGAACCAGCGGTCAGTGAATTCAGGCATGGCAACCTCGCGACAAAAGCTTTCCCGCGCCGGGAAAACCCGACGTGTTTTCCCGTAGCGGGAAGGATCAGAAAGGAGTTCAACTCACGGGCATGGAAACCCGCATTCACATCACCGCATCATGGCGGCCCATGGCACCGGGAGAGCACCACGAGGCATGCTCTCCCGGCCCTATCATCATGGTGGGCGGCGAGCTGATCTGCTCCTACGGCGCAAGCGCCGTTCCGCAACCGGTGCAGGGGGCCTTGCGAGCCGTACCTGACCGCCCTCTTCGCTCTCAGGGTATGCGTGAAAATCCGCATGTCAGTGCTCCCGCTCAAGCCGCCGAGTTGCGGCTTCCAGAAACACAGTCAGGCAACGGAGAAGACGATGACCATTCCGAGCGCAGAAACGCGCGCACTCTTGGAAGAGATCAGGGCGAACCTTTTCAAGGAGGCCTTCATAGAGTTTGCCGTACAGGTCAGGCGACGCGACCGCAAGAGCTTCGAGGCTGCGGCTGCCAGCGTCCTTCGCGCAGTCGAAAAGCTTCCGGTCAAGCATCTCTCGCCGCCGGCGGACGTGAAGGCTGCAACGATCGACCTCAAACTGGTGCAGGAGCAAGGCCTCAGCGGCGCGCTCGCGGATTTCAACGACGCGGTGCACAAGATCGGCCACCGTTTGAGCTGACATCCGATAGCGATCGGCAAGAAAGCTCCAATCGGCACGGTCGCCAGCATTCGACCATCTCGTTACGACCCTGCCCCCAAGCAATCGAAACCGCCGCATGCGAACGCGATCCAGATCACGTCGCGAATGGCCAGTCACGAAAGCGCAGAAGGCGTCGTCGAGGCGCCGGGTCAAAGGACGCTTCATTCGGCAGCCTCCAGCTTTGCTGTCGGAAGTTCGACAGGCTCGGGGCCGTAGATGTCGGGCCGAATACGATATCGGGAAATACCGGTGAGCCGCTCGAAATCGAGAACACGAGCAGGCGGAACCTGCTTCCACGAATAGAAGGCTTGATGGCGAATGCCCAGCCCTTCGGCGAGCTTGCCTAGCCCTCCAACCTTTTCTGCACCCTGTTCAACGAGGTCGATCATGATCGCCATTGGTAAGCGATACCTACCTACATTGTCAAGTGAGGAGGTAGGTGCAAAAAAAGTAAGCGATAATTACAATTACCGCATGAGCGTCCAGAGCATCGATACATTGGGTGAGCGCATCAGATACGCGCGTGAAGCGGCGAAGCTGACGCAGAACGATATCGCCACCTTCTTCAACATCTCACGCGTTTCCGTGACGCAGTGGGAAAAGAACACCACGAAACCCGACATGAACAAGATCGGGAACCTAGCCGAACTGCTGCACACCACAGTGGACTGGCTGATTGAGCGCAAGGGCTTTCCCCCGATGGCGGTTGACGCGAAGGCGATCATCAAGCCACCTCAGAAGACCATGGCCATTCCCGGGAAGGAACTTGTCGGCGAAAAAGATATGCCCATCTACGCCGCCGCCATGGGCGGCGACGGTCATCTGCTCGTTTCGTTTGAAGCTATCGATTATTACAAGCGTCCGGCGGTTCTGCAGAATGTTCGTGGAGGCTACGGGATCCTGATCAAGGGAGACTCAATGGTCCCCGCCTATCGCGAGGGCGATACCGCTTTAATCAATCCACACCTTCCGCCGTCACGCGACAGCGATGTCATCCTTTACCACACCCCACCGAAAGAGATGGGCGAAGAGCAGGCGATCATAAAGCGCCTAGTCGGCATCAGCGATCGCCATTGGAAGCTGCAACAATACAACCCTGCCAAGGAATTTACCGAAGAACGCGTCGACTGGCCCGTTTGCCATCGCGTTGTCGGAAAGTACAACGCCCGTTAGCAAGCCATCGCAACGCCCTCTTCCACGTCGGGCAACTCGCCCCACGCACCGAGGATCTTCGCATCTTCCCACTCGCCGGTTGCCGGATCGCCTCTCCGGCTAAACGCGATGGCGGCTCGATAGTCTCCGGCGATCCGCCGCGCCAGTGCGCACGCATGCTCGCCGCTTTCTGCCTGGATCGGAGCCTCCGTTACGATCGCCCCCATACGTGTTGTCGTGTACGCCTGCACAACGAAGTAGGTCAGCATGGCCTGTCCCTCCTCTTTACCCCAACTGCCTCACCATGACAGTCGCATAAGAACAAAACAAGATCAAAATTGATTCGTGCCAATAGGCCAGAGAGACAACGGGTGTAGGCAAGGAGCGCGCTTACCTACACGGCCGCTTGACAATGTAGGTAGGTATAACTTACCTTCCTCTCCATCGCATCAGCCGATGGAGCTCTTCCCGTGTCTCTCACCATTCAGTCGCAAGCCAGCCAAAGCAGCTCGAGGTGCGTACCGCCTCCCACGGTCCACCTCGGCTTTTTCGAAGGCGAGAACAAGATCCGCAGCCGCGGCTACGATGAAGCATACGGCGTCCTGCAAACCGTTCTCTCGCTAATCACCATCATCTTCGCCCTTTTCGGCGCAGCGCTGATCCTCGAGGTGCTGTGATGGCCAATGCATGACGTTTCTTTCCATCGCCGCAGTTCCAACCAGCTGCGCCCGATCATGCCGGAAGATGGCGTCGAGGTTCATCCCCGTTGCCGTGAAATGGCGGATTTGATGCGCGAAGGCGTCACCCAATTCCGAGCACTGCTCGGCGCCGGCTTCACCTATGAGGAAATCAGCCTCCATCGCGACCGTGCCGTCACCCTGGCAACGCAGGAAAGCACGCGCCATGTCGACGAGCGGCCCGACATGCTGGAAGACATCATCGCCAAGGCGCGGGAAGCCATCACCAGCCGGCCGCCGCTTCCGCGCGGTATGAGGGAAACGCAGGTCACCACCATCCTGTGGGGACGATATTGCGTAGCGTGCGCAGCGCATAAGCTCGACCCTTGGCCGGCGCAGCGGGAACGCTGCCTTTCGATCCTTGCTCAATATCTTGGCCATTCCGAGCTGTTCGACCACAGCAAGCGCGCCGTGCTGCTGGCAGTCGAAGAGAAGATGCCCGGGGGTACGCAGTGAACGCGCATCCTCGGCAGACGGCGTTCAAGGTGCCGACCGTCCCTTCATTCATCCAGGACGGCACTGTCGTCGACCTGGTCAACATCACCCCAGCAGATATCGACTTCGCCGCCATGGCCGCAGGTCTCGCAAAGATCGTGCGCTTCAACGGCAGCTTTCGCGGGCTGGCCTATTCCGACGCCCAGCACTGCGTCATGGGCGCGGACGCGATGATGAACGAAACCGGCGATCAGGTGCTTGCCGGCTATTTCCTTTTGCATGACGGCCACGAATATCTGCTTGGCGATTGGTCGAAGCCATCTGTCGACGCCATACTGCACCATCTGCTTGCCTATGTCGGCAAGGATGACAAGACGGCAGGACTGAAGCAATTCATCCGCGAGGCCTACCGGCGCGCGATTTCTGACGCCAAAGCGCACATCGACCGCGCCATCTTTGCAGCGGCCCGCATTCCCAACCTCGCGAGCATGCCGGCGACGGTCGCGCAGGTGAAGGATATGGACACGCGCATGTTGCGCGCCGAAGCACTTGCCCTCTACGGCCAGAATGCCGCGCGGCACCTTCCCGCCGCAGACCGCCCCGCACCCAAGCTCGATGCCTCGATTAAGCCTTGGGGTGCCATGAAGGCCGAAGAGGCCTTTATCGATCGCCTGCAGCGCTATCTCGGCATTCGTACGAGGCTGGCATGAGCAAGAGCAAGACGGCCCCCTTCCGCGTTCATTTCGCAGACGGCGAGAAGGTCGATGTGCAGGCCGCATCGGTCGACGCCGCGAGAAAGCAGGCGGTCAAGCAGCATCCGACCGGCGACAGCATCGTGACCAAAATCAAACTCATCCGGAGGCAATCATGACCGCCCTGGAGATGATGATCGCCACCCGCGCCCGCCTTGATACCGGCGAGCCGCTCCGCCTGCTGATCGGGCACACGCTGCACCGCGCGTCCGAGATTGTGCCCGCACCCAAATTCCTTGCCGACCTTCGCACTGCCATCGCCTGCGATCTGGACGAACAGATCGCCGCTCTCACCGAAACCGAAAGGCTGTCGTCGTGAACGACCTGTCCGAATTCATCATGAGGCATCCGGTCCTTTCGGCCTGGATAGCCTGGAGCGTCTTGATCGTCTTTAGCGCCTGCGCGGCCGCACTCATCGTGAGGGCGCGCTGATGGCTTCGCTCAATAAGGTGCAACTCATGGGCCGCCTCGGTGCGGACCCGGAAATCAGAAGGCTGAACAGCGGTGACGTTTGCGTCAACCTTCGCATAGCCACTTCCGAGACCTGGCGCGACAAGAACAGCGGCGAACGCAAGGAGCGGGTCGAGTGGCACCAGGTGGTAATTTTCAATCAGCCACTCGCCAAGATCGCCGAGCAATACCTCAAGAAGGGTCATCTGGTCTTTGTCGAGGGCATGCTGTGTACCCGTAAGTGGCAGGACCAGAACGGCCAGGATCGCTACAGCGTCGAAGTCGTCCTCAAGGCGTTTAACGGCGAGCTAATCCTGATGCCGAATGGCGAGCGCAGAGGCCCCTCCGGCCCTGATGATTACGGCCAACAATCCAACCGATCCGATCAGCGCCAGTCCCAGTCTCAGCAGTCGCCGGGTATGCGCGAACTCGATGACGAAATCCCCTTCTAACCCTCAGAGGATCCTATGAAACGCATTCGCGATGCACAGACGATTATCGGCATGCTGGAAGGCGGCGAAGTCGCCGCCGCACTCGGCACCGAAATCACCGAAACGCTGGCCAAACTGAAGGAGCTTGCCGGCGATCGCCCCAAGTCCAAGGTCAAGGGCAGCGTCTCGCTGAAGATCAACCTCGAGGTTGAGGCCGGCACAGCCACCATCACCTGCGACATAGATTCGAAGCGTCCGAAGCCGGTGCGCGGTTCGTCCTTCTACTGGGTAATGGACGATGGCTCGCTCTCCACCGAACACCCTCAGCAAACCGACATGTTCGCCGGACCGCGCGAAGCACGCGGCCAGGCCTGATCTCTCCAACCTCGAAAGGATACCCCAGATGCCCAAGGAAGCAGAATTGAATTCCACGGCAGGCGAAGCGCTGCTGTCTAACCTTTCCTCTCCGTTTGACATCGACCTTCAGGTCGCCGCCGACCTTGGCGCTAAAGCCAAGGGTATCGAGATCGTCCTGCTTACGGCACCGGATGGAATGAAGGGCGTTCCGGCAAATATACCGGTCGCGCTGCGCCGCGGTGAGGCCCCGAGCGTCGAGAGCATCGCACACCTGTTCTCGTCTTATCGGACGCATCCGGAGCGAAAGTCCGGCCAGGCGCATGCCCTAACCTTCGAAACCTTCTGCGAACTGACCGGCCGGCACAAGACCGAGCACAGTGCGATCTTCGCCAACACCGACTGGAAGAAGCCCGCGTTCACCGCCGTGATCGACTACCACGAGAAAGCTACGGCCGGCCGCGCCGACAACGGCAAGCACCGCGTGCACTACGCCTTCCCGCTGTCGGAGGAATGGCAAGCGTGGGTCAACCAGGACGGCAAGCCCATGAAGCAGGAGGAGTTTGCCTGGTTCCTCGAAGATCGCGTCGCCGAACTGTCCAGCCCGACCGATCATGAGAAGGTCACATATAGCGACCAGTTCGCCACGACCGTGGCAACGCCGGCACAGGTCGTGGAACTTTCGCGCGGGCTGAGGGTGCACATCGATACCAAGGTCAAGGCGTCGACGACGCTGCAATCCGGCGAAGGCCAGATCGCCTGGGAAGAAACCCACAACGGCGATGATGGCAAGCCGATCAAGGTCCCCGGCCTGTTCCTTCTCTACATCGCCCCGTTCTTCATGGGCGAGAAGGTGCGCATTCCGGTGCGCCTACGCTACCGGGTGAAGGATGGCCAAACGGTCTGGTTCTACCAGATTTATCGCCCCGACATCGCCATCACCGAGCATCTGCGTGCGCATATGCTCACGGCCAAGAACATCCTCGAATTGCCGGTGTTCGAAGGCTCACCGGAGATGAGCGCGTGAGCGGCCCCTCCGTTTTCACTGTCGCGCGGGAGGCTTTGCTTCCCGCGCTACAGGCGGCACGCGCCGCCGTCGAGAGGCGCACCACTATTCCCGTGCTGGCGAACCTGCTCGTCGAGGCCAGAGACGGCCGTCTGTCGCTCACTGGCACCAATCTCGACCTCGAGGTCACCGCCTCCTGTCCAGCTGAAGGCAAGCTACCAGCTATGACAGTGCCGGCCGGGCTGTTCGTCGACGCGGTGCGCAAATTGCCGGAAGGCGTTTCGGTGCGCGTCGAGGCGGATGCCCAGTTCGCAACGATCTCGGCCGCGCGTTCGAAATTCCGGCTGCCCATCCTACCGGCTGCCGACTTCCATCTCATGGCGACAGGCGACCTGCCCAATCAATTTGAGATGGATGGCGCTGATATCGACCGGATCCTCGGCGCTGTCACTTTCGCAATTTCGTCGGAAGAGACCCGCTATTACCTGAATGGAATTCATTTTCACCAGAGCGAGCGCGACGGCGAGAAGAAGTTGGTTGCGGTGGCGACGGACGGACATCGTCTCTCTGTCGTCGACCTGCCGCTGCCGGAAGGAGCCGACGGCATGCCGGGCATCATCCTTCCCCGCGCCACCTGCGGCTTGCTGAAAGGGTTCGGCGGCAAAGGCAAGGTCAGCATCGGCCTCTCCGCCACCAAGATCAGGTTCGAGGCCGACGCCGCGGACGGCTTCGGCACGACGATCGTCTCCAAACTGATAGACGGCACCTTTCCGGACTATCGCCGTGTCGTGCCGCCGCGATATGCGAACACCTTCAGCCTCGATTGCGAGCAGTTCTCCACCGCGGTTGACCGCGTTGTCACCATTTCGGCCGGAGCCAAGGGCAGCGCGGTCAAATTCACCTTTGACACCGACACCCTAGTCCTGCTGGCCAACAACCCGGATGTCGGCACTGCCGAGGACTCTGTTTCTGTCAGCGACGCCACAGGCGACAAGGTCGAGATCGGCTTCAACGGCCGCTACTGCCTCGACATGCTCCAGGCCTGCCCATCCGAGCGCGTGAAGGTCTACCTGGGCGATCCCGGCTCGCCCGCACGCATCGAACCCGAAGGCCAAGACGACCAGGTCTTCGTCATCATGCCGATGAGGGTCTGAACATGGCCAAGGATGTGATCCAAGTCGACATCGGCGCGGCCTTGCAGGCCATACAGACGTCGCCAGAGTTAGCCGGGATGATCAACGAATTGATCGCGCCGACCGTTGCCAAGCAGATGGAAGCCGACGCGCAAGAGATCGACCGGCTGCGCATTCGTGTCAACGACCTGCTGGTAGCAAACAACCGCTATCAGCAGGAAGGCCGCGATGCTCGTGCCCAACTGAAGAGGCGCTTCGACCTTGCCGCCCACCTTGCTCACCAACGGGCATGGTCGGCAAAAACATTCGGCCCCGGCCCCCGGACCAGGGGCGTGCTTGATCACATCCGCAAGGAACTCGCCGAGATCGAAGCCGACCCCGCCGACGTTAAGGAATGGGTTGATGTGATCATCCTTGCTTTCGATGGCGCCTGGCGCGCTGGATGGGAGCCGGATGCCATCGTTGCTGCGATCGTTGACAAGCAAGCCCGCAATGAAAAGCGGCAATGGCCCGATTGGCGCACAGCCGATCCCGACAAGGCGATCGAGCATGTGCGTCATGGCCGCGACCAAGAGGCGGGAAGCGCCGCACAAGCGATGCCGGAAGGCACTCCCTGCGGATGCGCGAGCAGCCAAGACCAGGTCGCGGTCTCTATTTCCGAACTCCTCGATCGCGGCATGGACGAACGCCTGCGACAGGTGATTGAGTTAGCTGTGGGCGATTGCCTGCCGGAAGGGTCCAAGGATCGGATCACTCGCGAGGAAGCCTGGGCAATCGGTTATGGCGAGCCCTGTCCCTGCGGTGAACGTGGAATGGCACCGTGGGAAACCAGCGACGGTGATATGTGCACCGAGTGCCGGGAAGCTCAAGAGGAGGCCGGCCATGGCTGACGGCACCCACATTGAATGGACCGACGCGACGTGGAACCCGATCACAGGGTGCGACATCGTCTCGGCGGGCTGCAAAATCTGCTACGCCATGAAACTGGCCGGCACGCGGCTGCGGCATCATCCCAGCCGTGCCGGCCTGACCAAGGACACCAAGGCCGGACCTGTCTGGACAGGCGAAGTTCGCTTCAATGACGAGTGGGTGGACCAGCCGCTACGCTGGAAGAAACCGCGGCGCATCTTCGTCTGCGCGCACGGCGACCTGTTCGCCGAGAATGTGCCGGACGAATGGATCGATCGCGTTTTCGCCGTCATGGCACTGGCACCACAGCACACCTTCCAGGTTTTGACGAAGCGCGCTGCCCGCATGCGGATGTATCTGACCGAGCGCGACGCAAGACAGCGCTGGCGCAAAGATGCAGTCGAAGTAGCAGGCATGAACATGGTGATGGATGGCACGGTCGCCCAAGCACGCGTCACCACTTGGCCGCTACCAAACGTCTGGCTTGGCGTCTCGGCCGAGGACCAAAAGCGCGCCGACGAACGGGTTCCCGATCTGCTCTACACCCCGGCGGCAATTCGCTTCGTCTCAGCCGAACCCCTATTGGGCCCGATCGACTTCAGGCGAATTTCGGTTAACCATCCGACCTATTGTGGCGTTCTAGCCCACCTCGATGCACTGACCGGCCAAATGTTCGATCTTGGCGGCACACCGATCGATGGCCTAGCCGGACGCACAAGGCTCCATCAAATCATAGTCGGTGGCGAGAGCGGTGCGAATGCGCGGCCGATGCATCCTGCTTGGCCGAGCGCGATCCACAATCATTGCTCGGCTGCCGGTACCGCCTTCTTCTTCAAGCAATGGGGGCTGTGGGGACCGTCTGAACCTCGAGCGGGATCGCACGAGCAGTTCGCCCTGGCGATCGACGGTACCCTCTATCGTTCGGTTGACCTGGCCTATCCGGACGGCGCTCGCCGTGCCGCCGCTATCCGTGCGGGTCACGACCAGGCCCAGTTCCATGCCATGTATCGCGTCGGCAAGAGATTGTCGGGCCGGATCCTCGATGGAGTTGAATACAGCGAACAGCCACAGGTGAGGTCATGAAATACGACGCACCCGGACTGATCTGTTCAGCTGCTGACGCAATTCGGCGCAAGGATCCTGGCAGCGCATATGCCCTCTATGAGTTGGCCAGCAATCTCCAAAAACTCATGCGCGGCAAAGCCAGTCTTGAAGAATGGAAGCGCTGTTACGCTGACCTAGGACCGGATGTCGACGCCGACGAAAGGATGCCAGGATGATCGAACTTCCCAAACTGGCCATTTCCATTCGCCAGCCGTGGACGCATGCCATCGCTCAGGGATGGAAGCCCGTTGAAAACCGCGTCTGGTACACGAATGTACGCGGCCCAATCTGCCTCCATGCCAGCCGCTTCCACAAGGCGAGTTGGGAAGATGACGTCGCCGGCTACCGCGACCTGATCGAAGAATGCGAAATCGCAGGCGCTCAGCTGCCTGATCGGGAAGAACTAGCCTTCGGCTGCATCATAGGCACGGCAGAAATCGTCGCCTGCGTGTCGGAACACCCCTCGCCCTGGTTCGTCGGACCATATGCCATGGTCCTCGCCAACGCCCGGCCGCTCGCCGAGCCGATACCTATCATCGGCAAGCTCGGTTTTTTCGAATGGCGCGGCCGCGAGCCCAAGATGAAGGAAGATCCTGTCGCGGCCGTGCCCGCCCCACCAGCCCAAGGGAGCCTCTTTTGAGCGCATTCGGCCATATCTTCCGCTGGGATCGTCACGGCCGCAAAGGACAGGCCTGCAGCCTGCTCGCCCGAAGCCGGCGCTCACAGCCGTACTGTGGCCCGGAACTGGCCTTCGGCTCGGCCGAGGCGAAGAACTTCAATTCGATCCTGGTCGAATTCGCAGACGGCTATCGCCTCGTCACCAGCGGCAACAGCATTCGGAGAGCGCGGCCGTGAAGCACGACACTTCTCTTGTGGCGATGACCGTACCGCGGATCACCCTGTCTCTCGCAAAAGTGGCAATCGCCCTCGATCTCAGCCCGAACATGGTTCTTCAGCTTGTCAGAGAGCATCGTCTGCCTAAGCCGAAGACGTGCGGCCGCCGAAAGTTGTGGCGCGTCTCCGAAATTGAGGCTTATGTTGCCGGCTGGGACGAAGAAGACGCGGAAGACAGCGGAGAGGACGTCGGCGGCACCGATAGCAGGTGGGAAGCCGACTGATGCAGGAAGTGGCGACGATCGATCTCCCCTACATCGAGAAGAACAAGTCGCGCCACGGCCGATACCGATACTATTTCCGCTATGAGGGTGTTCGCGTCTGCCGCCTGCCCGACGATCCCGACAGCGAAGAGTTCTCAAAGGCCTACTGGATCGAGCGGAAGAAGATTGACGGCGGCGAAATGCCGAAGCCGGCGCCAAAGCCTGTCCTGCCTGGTCACCCACAGCCGAACACGTTCCGCTGGCTATGCATGCACTACAAACTGAGTGCTGCATTTACGACGCTCGATGCGACGACGCAGTCGAAGCGCAGCCAGATCATCGAATCCATGATGCTCGAGCCGGTGAAGCTGGGCGGCAGCGATCTGTTCGCCGACATGCCGATTCGCTCGCTCCATGTCGGAAACATCGAAAAACTGCGCGACCGCAAGAAGGATACCCCTTTCGCTGCCGATGAACGGCTGAAGATACTCCGCCAGGTGTTCGAAACCAAACGAAACAACCGGCAGGGCCTTCCGCAAAAGATCGTCAGGGTCAATCTGGCGCTGCTGGTCAAACCCTTCCGCAAGAAAACCGAAGGCCACCATACCATCAGCGGTGAAGAGATCCGGCAATTCGTCACGCATCACGGCATCGATTCGAAGGCGGTCCTCGGTCTCGCCCTCCTGATGTACATCGGCTTTCGTATCTCCGACCTTCAGGCGATCGGTCCTCGCCACCGCCGCGGCGACCGATTCGTTTTCCGTGTCTTCAAAGGCAGGAACAAGCATCCGAAGACGCTTGACATCCTGATCCATCCGATTCTCGACAGGATCCTCGGGCGCCACAAATTCAGCGGCCTGTTCTATCTCATGACCGAATACGGCAAGCCCTATTCGATCAAGGGCCTGTCGAAGCGCGTTTCGGAATGGTTCAACCAGGCAGGCCTGACCCACTGCACCGCTCACTCGGTGCGCAAGGGCCTTGCCACGAACATCGCCGAGAACGAGGCGACAGACCTCATGCTGAACAACATGTTCGGCTGGAACAACGACAAGACGTCCCGAATCTACACCGCTCAGGCTCAACAAGCGAAGCTCGCCAGGCAGGCAGTTTCGCGCATCGACTGGGGGGAAATCGGGAACCTATTGCCACACCTTGAGGAAGACGGTTCGGTTCCGACTGCCACACCTGACCAAATTGTGTTGAAAAAACAATCTGGTGGAACGCCTTAAGAAGGGAATTGGAGGCCTCGCCCGGAATCGAACCGGGGTGCAAGGATTTGCAGTCCTCTGCGTAACCACTCCGCCACGAGGCCTCATTGCTCCCGGCGTTCCACGGCGCTTCAATAGGTTGGGCCGTTTGGGCAGTCAAGGACACAAGCCTTATTCCGCAGACAATTCCCTAACCTATTGTGAATGACGCCCGAGACTGGGACACAATTGGTGTGCAGGGGATCGCCTACGAACGACGGCGCCGCTCCCACCAAACCACGAAACGACGGCGATGACGTCGAATCATCGCGAACTCGTAGGAAAGCACCAGGAAGCCGACTGGCAGCATCCACAGGCCGAGAACAGGCAGGAACCACAGGACGCCGCCAAACAGGAACGCCACGCCAATGGCGATACGCAATGCGCGCGAACGCGGCAATGCGAACTCCCGCCCGAACGCGGAGATCTTGTGCTTTCGTTTGCGAGGCTCGCTTTCTGCGCTCATGCCTTGCACCGTTCCGTCCATCCTTGTTCCTCTGCCTGGCCTGGCTCGAGGCTCAAAAGCCTAGTTTGCCGGCATTGGCGCCTGATATGATGGTGTCGGGCAGCGATTGCGAGAACGCGCCACAGAAAAACCTTTTAAAAAATTCGGATTCCCGCTTTGCAAAGCCGAAAAGGATCGCTATAGCCACCCCCGTTCGCACAAGAGCGCTGTTCCCCGGTAGCTCAGTGGTAGAGCAACCGGCTGTTAACCGGTTGGTCGCTGGTTCGAATCCGGCCCGGGGAGCCACTTCATTCATCTAACTGATCGTTTTGGTTGCGTTATCGGGAAGCGCTTGGATTTCTCCCCCGCTTTTGGTTGGCTGTATTTCAGCTTCCCCAGAAAAGCCCGCCGAAGCGGGCCTCCCTCGTGTTGTAGATGCTGAAACTACAACGAGTTAGAGCTGACCTACTTTTGACCTTCCCTCGGCCAGCGTGATCCTTGAAGCACAAGATCACGGGTATCCTCAAAATTTGGGTCAAAGGTCCACGTAGCGTGTCGTCATCACACCGACCTCCCCAGCTCCGCATGCGGCCCCATAGTCCTCGAACCTGGCGCCATATGACCGTTGCAGGCCGCGAGAATTAAGCACCACCGGGAAGTAGCCATCAACCAGATACTTTGTATTCCCCCGCTGGTCGGCGATGCGGGGCGTCGAAAGACAATATCCGAGGATGCAATAGCAGCTATTCGCGCGCCTTTCGGAGCAGCCAGCATCAAATTCATCAACGGAATTGGCGTAAAGCTTCGAGCATGAAGTGTCTGCCAGTTTGTGCGAACGTCTAGCTCGCAGCCTGAAAGGCGCATTCGCATATTTCTCAATTCAAAAGAGGCGAGAACGCATAATGATTACAAAAATTGACTCCATGTAACGGGGGGTGGCTTGTCTGCATGCCGCCTTCACCGCCATTGAGAACATGAACGACCACCACAACATCATCACCAACTCAGCGCTCGACTGCCCCTCTTTGCGCCCGACTTGGACATTGCCGTCGCAGTCGTCGGGAAGCAGAATGCTTGTCGTTGGAAAGGCTAAGTCCTGCCCACGCTGGAAAGCAGATGCTTCCCGCGCATTGATCATTTGCACCAAGGCCGCGCCTGGAAAACGACTTATAGCCACGAACCCCCGCGTTCCAACTATGATATTGACACCCACGTTCAGAGAGGAGGTTATGCAGAACTTCCTCGCCGTTCGGGGTGTTATCAAGTTGGTTACTTTCGACAAAACATACAATACGCGTTTTGCGTATCGCCCAACACTGACGTGAAAATCACGACATCGCGTGACAAGTCTGGTGCACGGAGACTGAGAGCACACCGCGAGGGTCCGCGTGCCTGCACCAGTGGCAGCTGTCTATCGCGCAGTAGATGAACTCACGAAATCCTTTCCTACTCGCAAATTCACGCGACATGGTGACCTTATTGGGTCCATCGCGAAGGTCGCAGCCTAAGCCCCCAGTCACCTCATATACCCTGGTCAGCCGCTCGATTTTTTCAGGCTGGAACCCCCGGCATTTTCCAGCATTTTGACGGATAGGCAGGGCGTCAAAAAGGACGCCGAAATGCAACACAGCATCAATCGGGAAGCACTCGCCGATCACGCGAAGCGTCAGTACGACATTCAGGCTAGGCAGGCCATCGGTATGGCTATGGCCGGCATGCAGAACGGCGCGGCGACGCAGATGATTTTCTATTGCGGGGCGTATTGCGTTGCGCGCATCAACCGATGAGATATCACGCGGGGGCGTCAGAGCCTCAAAAATCATTGCTCGACGGTATGAAGGTCGAGGAAAAGCCAACACCGAGCAGGACCGACGAAATCATTCGAATTGGCGTGGTTTTCGCCGGCGGATTGTTCATGCTGATCGGCATGGTGATTATAGCTCTCCAAGTTTTCAACTATTTGTACGATGGCAATTGACCTCCACTTTCTATCGTCAATCTCTTTGCATTGTTCTTCTTATCTGCGAGGTTGTCTCAAACAGAGCAGTGGAAGGGTCTACACTAGATACTTTCGCTAGTCCCAACGTCTTTGAAGTTAATCATGTTCGGATGGATCGTGGTGAAATCTAGCGATTGATCGCTCAGCGCGCAACCAGACTGCCCGCAAGACGCCAAGTCTCGCTAATCCTTTCGCAAAGAAACAAGTAGGTATCACCGCAGACCACGAAATCGGCATGGTTCCAGATGCTGGTCACCGCTAACGGCCGATACGTGATCTAACCTGACAATCGGCTATTTTGATCGGTACCGTTCGCTTCGATCCACAACGACTATTTCAACGCTGCGTAGAAACGGGAACGGTCCATGGATTGTTCTTACCCCAATTGGGGTAGGAGAATTTTGCTAAATTATGATCAGGGTCGACTAGTGCTCTTGGAGCACTTGCGAAAGTAGAGAGTCAGTGGCAGATACCCACCGATTAACCTCGCCGGAGGGCGCATGAGCAGCCAGCCAATCGATGGCATTGCCGGGAAGTTCAGGCCAGACCTTATATTAGCTGGCTTGCTGATATTCTGTGTCCACTACTACGCATATGTATATTTTTTCCCGTTTCATGAAGGAATCTCGGCTGCTCCCGGTGTAGTAAAGGCTATCAAGGACGTAGTTTTCCTTGGGTCGCTGATAGCGCTGGTTTTCGCCGTCTCATGGAAACAGCCTAAGCCGTGGCAAGCGAACGTCTTTTGGCCGTTCTTTGTACTTCTGGCTACGACTTCTACATTACATGTCCCGCAGACTGGCTGGTACGACCAGGTACGCGAGAACATAAAGAATGTTGCGCTGTTCATTCCGATCTACTGGATGATGTTTGCGCTATCTGATTATGCCAGAGAACAGACTACGAAGCACTTCTTCGGCATCCTTGTCTTTGCCTCGCTGACCCAAAGCGCGTTTTCATTCCTGTTTTGGTACGCGGGCGGCAAGCTCTGGTTGGACAGGGTCTTTGTCGGGTTCATCGCGAATCCGAACTCATTCGCCTTGATGCTCAATCTGGCAACGGCCGCGCTGCTGATGTTCTTGCACCGTGCCCAAGGCTGGAAGGCCATTTCAGTAATTCTGCTGGCGATCGCCTTCATCGCCGCAACGATCATGAGAACGACCAGCGGCAGCCAGTTCGCTATTTTTATCTTGCTGATCGCCTACTCTGCACTTTTGTCGAGGGCCTATTGGCGCAAGTCCATTGCTGCCGCTTTTGTAGTGGGCGTCGTTGTCGGCCTGAGCCAGACCTCGCTCAGTGAAACACTATACACATTCCAGAACCTGACCACGACGCTCAGCGGCGCCAACGATCCGTCGAATGATGGGATCAGCGTTGGAGAGACCAAGAAGGCCGAGCAGATCGAAGTAAGTCAATCCGTCGCGTTGCGAGACCAAAACATCAGACAGGCTTTTGGCGTTCTTTCGGAAGGCCCAGCAGCCGCTCTTAGCGGGAGCTACAACAACACCAACTTCGTGCCGATGGATGGTCAGTTCTGGGTCCTTCTGTTCAACAACGGCCTGCTGACGCTTGCGGCTTTCGGCGCGGCATCTGCTTTCGTGTTCCTCTACACCCTAGGTTATGTCTGGAAGAACCCGACGGACGAAACAACTGTTGCCTTGCATCTCATGATCACCGCGTTCGGCGTGACCTGTCTGGCCTCCCGCATTCTCATGTACTTCCCATTCAACCTGCTGTTTTTCATGATATGCGGCCTGGCAATGGCTAGAGCGACTCAGTCCAATCGCCAAACTTGTTCAATTTCCTGACGATTGCTTTCACGGACCCTCTGATGGCAAACTATGTCATCAACCCAGCGCCGGGGCATTCATCGCCTGCATCCCATCGGTGGCTTTTTCATCTGCTACGGAATGGGAGTTCTCTCCGCAAGAACGGTGACTGTCATACGCATCCCAAATCCAGAACGCCTTGACCATCTCAGAGATGCATTTCTGGAACGGTTCTTCCGCCTGTTCGGCGTCTAGGTTCCAAGGCGAGCGAAAGCGCCCGCGGGAAGCCGCGGTCCATGGAGTGCCCTTTCAAAGTTCTTAAGAAGACTATAGCGTTAGGTAGCTGTCGGATGTTCGGTTTGTCGAAGAAGTACCGAAATCATCGGAGAGGTGACACTCCAGCATCCTCCCTCTCCGATTCAATTATGGGGTTGGGGCATTGCACTGGAAAACCAAAGCGGCATACTTCCGAGTCTTGGGAACTATCCCGTTCGGATCAAACCTTCATTTTCTCGCCCAGCGACATATAACGCGCACATGGCCGCGCTCTGCCGAACACATAAAAGCGCTTGTTGGCGTTGCTAGAAAAACGATCAACGAGTTCCAGACACTTTCGTCGCTGCCCCTGCAAAGCTGCACTTTCTTTGAAATCGGCGCAGGCAGAGACCTGGCGGTGCCACTTGCGCTCCGCATGTTGGGCGTAGCCAACATTCTGACGACCGATATCATCCGACTGGCTAAGTTGGATCTCGTCAACACTGCGGCGAGGATGGTAGCATCCGAGCTGGAAATGCCGGCATCGAAGTTTGAATCTTGGAGCAAACTTGAGGCGTTCGGAATACGCTATGCAGCTCCCTTCAAGGCTGCCACCGAAGATCTCCCGCAGATCGACGCTTTCGTTTCGAATGAGGTTCTTGAACACGTGCCCCCGCCCGCACTAAAGGCGGTCTTTGCTAACGTATGCCGGAGAATGAAGCCCGGAGCGGTGAGTCTACACAATATTGACTACAGCGACCACTACGCCCGCGACGGGGGCGTTTCCCGCTATAATTTCCTACAATTCAGCGATGACGAATGGCGCCCGTTCAATGCCTCAATGCACTATGTAAATCGCCTGAGGCATAGTGAATACGTTGCGATCATGAGCGGAGCAGGTTTCAACGTTGTGTCTGAAGAAAAATATGGCGAAGAACTGCCACCCGATTTGGTTTTACATCCCAAGTTCGCAGCTTTTGAAGATGCGGACCTGAAAACGATGAGGTCGAGAATCTCCGCCATCAAACGTTAGCAACTTCCGCTAAGACTACTTAGCCGGTTGCGGGATTTGGTTGCCTCCATTGCCGATGAGCCAAGCTACTAATCGGTTTTTCAATCAAGGCGTAGCTGAGCAGCGCGACGACAATCGACGCAAAAACAAAAATCCAACGCCATAGTTCAACCGGACCGCCGACAGACCAGAATACGCGCCCAATAACTGGGATCATGAGCCAGTGCCATAAGTAGAGCGAATACGAAGCGCTTCCTATAAGAACGCCCGCGTTAGGGACTTTCCACCCTCGCCTCTCTAAGCCCACGAAAGCCACGATCAGCGCCGCATATCCAAATGCAAATGCAAGGCTGCGGAATTGGTACGGGAAATCCAAAAACCCGTAGAGATGAGCATAAGCGATCGCCAGTAACGCTGTTGCCATAATCGCAGCAAGCCGGAAGCCCGCATTTCTGTAAAGATACGCGCCCACGCCAGCGCCAAAGTAGATCTGGGCGTCACTAAACAGATGGAAATCCCAAAAACTCACCCAAAAGCCGACGCCCCCTAAAACCATCATAACTGCGCAGAGAGTGCACAATCCCAGTTTCGGCGCGACTAAACCGGCTATGAGATAGAAAAGCAGCTCATGTTCTAAGCTCCACCCTGGACTCCAGAAGGGAAACGGCTTTTGTGGCAGGATCAAGAAACTTACGATCATGCCACTCAAGCCAATTGCTTCCAGATCGACATGGAACCATCGATCCCAGAGATAGGTCCCAAGCGCGGCCAACATAACTATCCAATACAGAGGATAAATTCGAAGGAACCGCCGCCAAGCAAAAACGCCGAAATCGACGTCTTTCTTGTCGAGTGTCATGGCAATGATGAAGCCTGAGATAACAAAGAACAGGGAAACTCCCAAAGCTCCCTGATCAGAAATTCCAGGCCACCACCAAAGGTTAGTGCGAATTTCAGGCTCAAACACAGATTTTGAGTGAAAAACAACGACCATTAATGCCGCAATAGCGCGTAGCAACTGAATGGATTGGAATTTCCTACCAGCAGCAAAATTCATTTTGCGAGGCCTTAGCACAAGTCTCCGGTAACCATTGGCTAAGGCAGCTTGAGAAACGAAATGATGTATCGCTAATCACTGCAGCGCCATTAGTGTCGGATGATTGATTAAACGTGCCTAGAACTTGGAGCGTATTATTGCCGGATGTCGATCTGTTGATCAAGACAGGGATGGAGGAGTGGCCTGTAATATTTATCAAGTTATTGCTGCGTTTTAGCGGCTCGTTCTGTCGACAGTTTATTCACGTAAAGCACTGCTCAAGCGGAACAGTCGTTTCCTGGGCGTATGTGTATGATGACGGCCGTGTGGTGAACGGCCCGACACCTCCTGCTGGGGCAGCGGAGGTCGCCGCCCAGTCATTCTCGACCTTAATCGAGATGAAAATATTGATGTCCAGACCCTGGCGGCAATTGGCGATCGGTCCGGGCCACGGTTCGGCTGGAATGGAGATGGCTTCGGTGATCAAACCTCGTGGGCCGGCGCAACTGACGGATACTTGACCATCGGCTTGACTACGGATGGTTCTGCTGGCCCAGACGGCTTGATCAACCAAGCGAAGGAGTTTGCGTTTAATCTCTGGCTTCAGGACACAAATGGACCGACCTCCGAGCATCTGATCTACAAGCGCTAGCAATCGTGTTTGACACAAACAAAGAGGGGGTCCTTGATAGCGATGATGGCGCTGGAATGAGTTTCGTATCTGGCGGGACGCTAATCAGAATGGGGTCACGGACGCAGGTGAGCCCACGACACTTTCAGACGCGGGCGTCACTCGCATCGGACTCACTCCCCACTCAGCCGGCGCAACGTCGTTCGCAGACGGGTCGGCTATCACCGGAACGACGTGGTACGAAACTCTCGAGGGATCGACAAATCTCGGCGGCGACGTGACGCTTGTTTCGCGTCCAGCCGGTGCCATCGACATAAACACCTTGGCACCCGCGTAGAATGTGGTCCACCTCGATGCCGCCGGCGAATGTGAGGATCGACAACTTAATCCCCGCAATGGCTTCGCTTGGTTCGAACACATCGGCTGAGGCAACTGAGGAACGCGGCTTAGCCCCCTGCCGTGAGACCTATGCGATTGATGCCGGTTCGTTCTGGAGCCGCCGTTTTTCATATCAGGACCAGCATGTAAGGCTTTGGAACGATATCACTACTAGCCGGCAGAAGCGTTGCGATGCGAGCCCATCTGGGCCAACCCAAGTCAGGACCTCGAAGGTTTCGATGTCTCCCTCCGAGGTAGCCTTACAAGCGCTCCCGCCAACCAGATCGACTCACGGATTCTTCACCCTCCAACGGGATGAAAGCCTTGCCGCCTGCGATCGGTCGACAATACCCCTAACCCGCCACGACATCCGCCGAAAACCGCAGTTCGCGCATCGGCCGCACCTTGTTGGTCGTTGCGGAATAGATCGGATGCGCCTTGTAGGCGGCGAGTGCGGCGGCATCCTCGAACTCGGCATAGACGACGATGTCGATCTTGTCGCACATCGGGTCGACCTTGGAGTTGAGCGCCACTTCGAACAGGCGCGAATGTGGGATTTGTCCCAGGTCGAGCAGGCCGTCACGGACCTTTTCGACGTCTTCGCCGGGCCGAACGCTGAAGAATACGATGTGCCGGATCAAGCCAGCCTCCCTGCACCTTGCTCGCGCAGCGTTGCCCGGGCGGGATGGTGCGCTCATTTGAGATCAGCAGCTTCTGGGCCAGCGGCAGGCAGGCGTCAACCGGCAGGTTGTCGCGGCACGCTGGCGTGATCCGGAGAATCAGCCGGTGACGTAGGCGACCGCGTGTTTGACGCTTTTTGTTCCCGCATCCAGGTAGCGGCCCTGATTGTAGAGGCCGTCCCAGATCAGGAAGAAGGCGATCGCGGCGATGACGATGACGATGCGCATGGGTACACGCTAGGCGATTTCGATTACCACAATCATAACTTCGACCAATCGCCTGCCGTGTCGCGCAACCACCACCGATTGCCCCAACCGGGTCCTGCTCCTGCCTCTTGCCAGCGGCCACGACACGATAGAAAATCATCAATGGATTCATCATGAAGCGGACGGGCCCAGCCGGGCACGCCCGTTGTTGTTTTCGGGAGAGGAAATCCGCGCCGTGCACTGCATGGCGCAGCAACAGATGGGTCCGATCAGGAGCGGCAGAGGGAACTGCTTCTGAACAGGAGGGGAGTTTATGAACGAGAACCACCGAACCGCGCCCCTGATGACGGACGCCGTCCGCCTCGACGAGCGCAACTTTGCCGAAATCGTCAAGGGGTTGCCGGCCAAGGCACGCATGGTCTTCAAGGCCGCACTAGCCATGCCACGCGGCTCGCTCAAGGTTCGGATGCCCGACGGGCGCGCCGTCCTGGTGGAGGGCAAGGCGCCAGGCCCGAATGCCGAACTGGTGCTGAACAACTGGCGCCTGCCCAATCGCGCCTTCACCGGCGGCACCATCGGGGTCGCGGAATCCTACATGGATGGGGATTGGGAAAGCCCGGACGTCACGAGCTTCCTGGAACTCTTCGTGGTGAATACCGAAACCGGAGAAAGGGTGGCCGGCGGCGCCAGCTGGATCGTCAACACCGTGCAGCGTATCCGCCACTGGCTGAACGAGAACACCCGCACCGGCTCCAAACGCAACATCTCCGCGCATTACGACCTTGGCAATGCCTTCTATCAGAACTGGCTCGATCCAAGCATGACCTATTCGTCGGCGCTTTATTCGACCGGCGCCAACGACCTCGAAAGCGCGCAGGCAGCAAAATACCGGGCACTTGCCAAGGACATCGGCATCGGCACGCAGGACCATGTTCTCGAGATCGGCTGCGGGTGGGGCGGCTTTGCCGAATTTGCCGCGCGCGAGATCGGCTGCCGCGTCACCGGCCTCACCATCAGCCGCGAGCAGCATGATTTCGCCAAGGCCCGCATCCAGCGAGCCGGGCTGGCCGACAAGGTCGACATCAAGCTGCAGGACTATCGCGACGAAACCGGCAAATACGATCGCATCGCCTCGATCGAGATGTTCGAGGCGGTCGGCGAAAAATACTGGCCGACCTTCTTTGGCAAGGTGAAGGAATGCCTGAAGCCTGGCGGCACCGCCGGTTTTCAGATCATCACCATCAACGAGGCCGCCTACAAGACCTATCGCGCCCGGCCGGATTTCATCCAGCGCTATGTCTTTCCGGGCGGTATGCTGCCCACTCCGGCAATCCTGAAGTCACTTGGCGCCGATCATGGCCTCGCCTATCTGGCCGAGCGCGTCTTTGCGCAGGATTACGCTCGCACCCTGGCGGAATGGCGCCAACGTTTCTGGGCGTCCTGGGAGCGTATCGTTCCACTTGGCTTCGACGATCGCTTCAAGAAGCTCTGGGAGTTCTACCTCCACTACTGCGAGGCGGGCTTTCGCTCTAGCTACATCGACGTGCGCCAAGTCATCTATAAGGCCTGAAGCCGCGCAACCACGGCCACCAGAGCAATTCCAGGAAAAGTGTGTAACGGTTTTCCGTCCGGAATTGCGTAAAAAACAAAAGCCAGGGCGTTTACGTGAAAACGGAAGCGCTCTGGCAAAGAGGGCTGTGATTCCGTGCCATCCGGCGATCACAGCAGGATGCGATATTTGGAGAAGCCGTTTTCGCCCTCGCCGGCAGGTTCGATCTTCAACGTCTTGACCTGGCTCATGAAATCCTTCGCCTTGGCCCCCGTTTCGAACACCACGCTGGTCTGCGGCAACGGCACGAACGACCAGTTGCCATCCGCTGACGGGTTGATGGTGCCTTCGGCCACGATGTAGCGCACGATCACGTCGCGGTTGGTATCGGGCGCCTCGTAGATCACCTTGCTCTGATCGATCTCGGGGAAATTGCCGCCGCCACCGGCGCGATAGTTGTTTGTGGCGACGACGAATTTCTGCGCCGGATCGATCGCTTTCCCGTCAAACACCAGGTCCTTGATGCGATTGGAGCCGCCATTGATGACATTGCCCTTGGCATCGTATTTCGGCGGCTGTGACAGGTCGATGCGATAGCTGACACCGTCGATGACATCGAAATTGTATGACGGAAAATCCGTGTTGATCAGCGGCTGGTCGGCCTTGCCGGGTTCGATATGCCTGAAAATGCCAGCCGACATCTCAAGCCATTCCTTCACCTGGGCGCCGGTGATCTCTACGGCACGGACCGTATTGGGATAGAGATAAAGGTCGGCGACATTCTTGATGGCAATGTCGCCGGCAGGCACGTCGGTATAGTAGTCGGCGCCACCGCGGCCTCCGGCCTTGAACGGCGCGGCAGCCGAAAGCAGCGGCAGATCCTTCCACTGCGTGCTCTTGAGGATATCCTTCAGGTACCAGCTCTGCGCCTGGCTGACGATCTGCACGGAGGGGTCGTCGGCGACCAGCGCGAAATAGGAATAAAGCGGAGCGGACGTCTTGCCGGCCGGACGGCGCACGTAAGCCAGCGTTGCCTCGTGATCCTCTTTCAGCGCATCGACCACGCTTTTTACGTCCTCGACGATCGCCTTGTTCTTGTTGTCGACGCGTTCGAAGATCGGCCGCGCTTCCGATGTCGCCGAAACGACCCGCCACTTGCCGCCGTCGCGCTCGAGCAGCAGGTCTATCAGCCCCATGTGCGAACCCCAGAACCCCGCCATCACGGCTGGTTTACCCTGCAGCGTGCCCTTTTCAGCGTCGACACCGGCGAGTTGCTGGAAATCCTTCTTGCCGGGAAAGACCAGATGCTGGTGGCCGGTGAAGACGGCATCGATTCCTTCCACGCCGGCCACGAAGAACGAGGCGTTCTCCATCATCTCGGCCTGCTTGATATCGATACCGGAATGCGAAAGCGCGATGACGATGTCGGCGCCCTCCTCCTTCATCTGCGGCACCCAGGCCTTGGCTGCCTCGACGATGTCGCGGGTCACCACGTTGCCGGCGAGGTTCTTGGCGTCCCAAACCAGGATCTGCGGTGGCACGAAGCCGATCACGCCGATCTTGATCGGATGTTCGGCACCCGCCCCGTCCTTCAGCGTCTTGTCGAGGATCAGATACGGCTTGAGGTAGAGCTTGTCGTCGCGTGGATTGGCGGCCTTTTCGGTGCCCCGGATCAGGTTGGCGCAAACAAAGGGAAAATCGGCCCCTGCCAGCACTTTGTCGAGGAAGGAAAGCCCGTAGTTGAACTCATGGTTGCCCAGCGTCGAGCAGGAGTAGTCCAGAAGGTTCATGCCCTTCATGACGGGGTGGACGTCACCGTCCTTCATGCCTCGCTCGTAGGCGACGAAGTCGCCCATCGGGCTGCCCTGTAGCAGATCGCCATTGTCGACCAGCATCGAATTGACGGCTTCCTTGCGAACGGCGTCAATCAGCGCAGCCGTGCGTGAGAGGCCGAGCGTGTCATTCGATTTGTCGGCGTAGTAATCGTAGGGCAGCAGGTTCACATGGATATCGGTCGTCTCCATGATCCTGAGATGAGCCTGGTTGGCCGCGGCACGCGCCGAAAACGGATGCAGCATAAACAATGCTCCGGTTGCGGCTGCCCCCTGAAGCAGCGCACGGCGGGATATCGGCAGGAGCGGTTCCGACATGATGGATGATCCTTCGCTAACGTTTTGCTTGCCTGTCGCCCCGCGCAAATCTTGCGCCAAAAGCGTCGCAAGTCCAGCAGGCTCGCGTGACGCTCATGCGACGAAAGGCCGAGAAATACGACCTTTCCCAACGGGGATATGTCGTAATACGACAAACCTGCGCATACCCTCGGGCATAGGCTCTGTGGGTCAACGATCGACATGAGGAGATCGGCATGAGCGACAAAGACGAGACAACACCGGCGCAATATGCTTCGCCACCTTGTTTCATGCACGAACTCGATCCGGCCTTTCAGCAGGCGTTTTCCGACTGGAGCGATGTGCGGCGTTGGCGCAAGTCCGAGCGCGAAAGGCTGATTGCTGCGCGGCTCGCCATCTCCGCCGATGTCCGCACGACAAAGGCCGGGCGTATTGCCGAAGCGCTTGATGCGGTGATCGGCGATGTTGCCGGCAAAATGATCAGTCTTTACTGGCCGTTCCGCGGTGAGCCGGATCTGCGCGGCTGGATGGAAAGTGTGAATGAGCGTGGCGGACGCACCTCACTGCCCATCGTGATTGATAAAGGCCAACCGTTGATCTTCCGCGCCTACAGGCATGGCGACAGGCTCGAACGTGGTGTCTGGAACATTCCGATCCCGGCCGAAGGCGATCCGGTCGTTCCCGATGTCGTCATTTCGCCGATCGTCGGCATTGATCCCGAAAACTATCGGCTGGGCTATGGCGGCGGCTTCTTCGACCGCACGCTTGCCGCGTTGCCACGCAAGCCACTGGTGATCGGCATTGGCTATGAGATACAGCGCATCCCGACCATTTATCCGCAACCGCACGACATCCCGATGGATGCCGTGGTCACGGAGACTGCGAGCCCTGGGTGATCAGCCGGGCGCTGCGCTGGCCGGTCGTATAGATCCATAGCCAGCTCAGCGCCACAGCGATCCGGTTTCGCAAACCGATCAGGAAGAAGATATGGGCAATGCCCCACAGCCACCAGGCCAGCCATCCAGTCACGCTGAAGCGACCGAAATCGATGACCGCAGCACGCTTGCCAATCGTCGCGAGATCCCCCTGATGTCTATAGACGAATGGCCGTCTTGCGTTGTCTCCGGCCAACCTGCTCTTCAACGCGGCGGCGACATGACGTCCCGCCTGCTTCGCTGCTGGTGCGATGCCGGGCACAGGACGGCCATCGCCCCGCTTGGCCAATGCCGTGTCACCGACGACAAAGATTTCGGGATGCCCCGGCACGGTAAGATCGTCTTCGACAACCACCCTGCCCGCTCTGTCGGCTTCCGCGCCCAACCATTGCGCCGCTGGCGAGGCTGCAACTCCAGCAGCCCAGATGATCGTGCGTGCCGCCAGCCGTTGATCGCCGAACACCACGCCTTCTGCGTCACAGGCCGAGACTGGACGCCCAAGCTCGACGGTCACGCCGAGCCGTTCCAGCGCGGATCTGGCATAGGCTGACAGGTCGGGCCGGAACGCCGGCAGGATGCGTTCGCCTGCTTCGATAAGAACAACCTTGGTGTCGCGAGTATCGATGTTGCGGAATTCTCCGCGCAGCGTGGCATGTGCCAGCTCCGCGATCGTTCCAGCAAGTTCCACCCCTGTCGGACCACCGCCGATGATGACGAAGGTTAGCAGAGCCTGCCGTATCGCCGGATCGGTTTCGCGTTCAGCCCGCTCGAAAGCGAGCAGCATGCGCCGGCGGATGGTTGTCGCATCCTCCAGCGTCTTCAGTCCGGGCGCGAACTCTTCCCATTCGTCGTGGCCGAAATAGGCGTGGCGTGCCCCTGTCGCCAGCACCAGCGTATCGTAGCCAACGCTGCTGCCGTCGGCCAGAAGCACCCGTTTGTTCTCCTTGTCGATGCCATTCACTGTCGCCAGCAGCGTCGTCACGGCCTGCTCGCGGCGGACCAGATGCCGGACCGGCCAGGCGATTTCGGAGGTCGCCAGCGAGGTCGTCGCGACCTGGTAAAGCAGCGGCTGGAAAAGATGATGATTGCGCTGGTCGATCAGCGTCACCCGCGCCGGCGCCTTGCTTATCGCCCTGACGAATTCCAGGCCGCCGAAACCCGCGCCAACCACGACGACATGATGAGGCTCGCTGTTCATCGCAACACCTTTTGTGCATCGCAGCAAACATGCGGGCGCAAACGCAGAATTTCAAGCAGTCTTGAGATTCAAACCGGCTTTGCCGGCTACACCATCTCCGGTTTCAGTCCCATGGCGGTGCGGTCGACGATTTCGCGCAAGGCAAAGGAGGAATTGATCTTCGTCACATGCGGCATGGCTGATAGCCACTCCTTGTGGATACGCTCATAGTCGGCCAGATCGCGCGCCGCGATACGCAGGATATAGTCGTATTCGCCTGACATCAGATGGCAGGAAAGCACGTTCGGACAGCGTTTGATCGCCGTTTCGAAATCCGACAGCGTCTTCTCGAACTGGCCGGACAGCGATATATGCACGATGGCTGTCATCTGGTGGCCGAGCGCGGCATTCGACAGGCGCGCATGATAACCGCGAATGGCGCCGGATTTCTCCAGATTGTCGAGCCGGCGCGAGCAGGCCGACTGCGACAGGCCAACGCGCTCGGCGAGCGCCGCATTCGGTATCCTGCCATCCTTCTGAAGCGTGTCGAGAATAGCGATATCAATCTTGTCGAGTGGCATTCTTCGCGCTTCCTGCGAAAAAGTGATGATTTCGCGCAACGATTATCGAATATAGGCCCTATCGGCAAGCGCATTCGCAAACACATGCAACCCGATTGGTGGTTCACTGTTCTTCTTACAGGGAGAATGGCCCAATAGGGTCAAGAGGAGATCATTCAACATGCGTGTCGGTTGCCCCAAGGAAATCAAGAACCATGAATATCGGGTCGGTCTGACACCGGGCTCGGTCCGTGAATATGTCGCCCATGGTCACGAGGTGCTGGTGGAGACCGGCGCGGGTGCCGGCATCGGCGCCGACGACAATGCCTACCGCGCCGCAGGCGCGGCCATCGCCAAGACCGCCGCGGACGTCTTCGCCAAATCCGACATGATCGTCAAGGTCAAGGAGCCGCAGCCGAACGAATGGGTGCAGCTGCGCGAAGGCCAGATCCTCTACACCTATCTCCACCTCGCTCCCGATCCGGAACAGACCAAGGGCCTGCTGGCTTCCGGCGTCACCGCCGTTGCATACGAGACCGTCACCGATGACCGCGGTGGCCTGCCGCTGCTGGCACCGATGTCCGAGGTGGCCGGCCGCCTGTCGATCCAGGCTGGCGCGACCGCACTGCAAAAGGCCAATGGTGGCCGTGGCGTGCTGCTTGGTGGCGTGCCGGGCGTGCTGCCGGGCAAGGTCGCGGTCATTGGCGGCGGCGTTGTCGGCCTGCATGCGGCCAAGATGGCTGCAGGCCTTGGTGCCGACGTGACCATCCTCGACCGCTCCATCCCGCGTCTGCGCTACCTCGACGACATTTTTGGTGGCCGCGTTCACACACGCTATTCGACCGTCGAAGCGCTGGAAGAAGAATGCTTCTCGGCTGACATCATCGTCGGTGCCGTGCTGATCCCGGGCGCAGCAGCCCCCAAGCTGGTGACGCGCGAGATGCTGTCGGGCATGCAGAAGGGCGCCGTACTTGTCGACGTCGCCATCGACCAGGGCGGCTGTTTCGAGACCTCGCACGCCACCACCCATGCCGAGCCGACCTATGTGGTCGACGACATCATCCACTATTGCGTGGCCAACATGCCGGGCGCCGTGCCGGTCACTTCGGCGCATGCGCTGAACAACGCCACCCTGCATTACGGCCTGCAGTTGGCCGACAAGGGCCTGAAGGCCATCCTTGACGATCACCACCTGCGCAACGGCCTCAACGTCCACAAGGGCAAGATCACCAACAAGGCCGTTGCCGAAGCGCTCGGCTACGAGATGGTCGAGCCGAAGGCCGTCCTCGCTGCCTAATCACAAGGCGACGAACGCCGTCCTGATTTCCTTCCAGTGCCGCCGGAGCGTTCTCGTTTCGGCGGTTCTTTTTTGCACTGAGGCCGGCTCGTGCAATCACGTTCCCGTGCAAAGGCCGCCGGCGATGTTTCAAGCCTCGACAAAATCTGTCGCGAAGAGGTGACAATCCGTCGCGGTCAGGCTAAGGATGAGTCGTCTGGGGCTTCGCGAGGGGCTCCACCTGTTTGCGGGAGAGAGCAGCGCGAGCTGCCGCCGAAGGGGAAATCGCCCGAAATCTCTCAGGCAAAAGAACCGTAAACGGGAAAGACACTCTGGAAAGTCGAGGGCACCAAAACCCTCGCGCCGAAGGTGTAAGCGCTTCCGACAGGGTTCCGGGGCGCGAGTCTCTCAGGCTTCAGACAGAGGGGCACGGAGCGGTCGCATCCAGCGGCCGACCATCGTGCTGTTCTGGAGAAGACATGACGGGCGAAGCCACCAAGACCCTTCCACTCGAAGATCTGCATCAAGCCGCAGGCGCCAAGTTTGGTGCATTTGCCGGCTGGTCCATGCCGCTGACCTATCCGGCCGGCGTCATGAAGGAACACCTGCACACGCGCGAACATGTCGGCCTGTTCGACATTTCGCACATGAAACTGTTCGCAGTCAGCGGCCCCGGCGCCGCGGCCCTGCTCAACCGCGCCTGCCCGATCGACGCTGAGGCTCTGGAAGTCTCGCAGTCCAAGCTCACCTTTTTCCTGAACGACCAGGCCGGCATCCTTGACGATCTCATCGTCACCCGGCTAAGCGCCGACCGTTTCATGGTTGTTGCCAATGCCGGCAATGCCATCGCCGACGAGGCCCATCTCAAGGCGCTCGCCAGGGATTTCGACGCCAGGGTCGAACCGCTCGACCGCGTCTTCCTCGCCATCCAGGGGCCTGAGGCCGAAGCGGTGCTCGCGAAAGCCGGTGTCGACGGCAGCGCGCTCACCTTCATGCATGGCTTTGAGCCGAAGTCGAACTGGTTCATGAGCCGTTCCGGCTACACGGGTGAGGACGGCTTCGAGATCGGCCTGCCGGAAGCGGACGCGCGCGGGCTGGTCACGCAGCTGCTGGCAGACGAGCGCGCCATGTGGATCGGCCTTGCCGCGCGCGACAGCCTGCGGCTCGAGGCAGGCCTTTGCCTGCATGGCAACGATATCAGCCCGGATACGGATCCGGCGAGCGGCGCCCTGATGTGGGCCGTGCCGAAGGAAATCCGCGCCGCCGGGACCTTCATCGGCGCCGAAGCGCTGCGCGCCATCGTTGAAAAAGGCGCTGCGCAGAAGCGCGTCGGCCTGAAACCCGAGGGCCGCCAGCCGGTACGTGGCGGCGCCGCCTTGTTCGACGCCGACGGCAATCCCGCGGGCGCCGTGACCTCCGGCGGCTTCGGCCCGTCAGCCGGCCATCCGGTCGCCATGGGTTACGTTTCCACCCCGCTGGCCAAGGCCGGCACCAAGCTGTTCGCCGATGTTCGCGGAACCAGGGTTCCTGTCGAGGTCAGCGCCCTTCCCTTCACGCCTCACCGTTACCGCAAAGGATGATTTGCACATGGCCAAGACCTATTTCACCGAAGATCACGAGTGGCTGAGCGTCGACGGCAACGTCGTCACCGTCGGCATCACCGACTATGCCCAGGAACAGCTCGGCGATCTGGTCTTCGTCGACCTGCCGGAAGTCGGCCGCAAGCTCGCCAAGGGTGACACCGCTGTCGTGGTCGAGTCGGTCAAGGCCGCTTCGGACGTCTACGCGCCGCTCGATGGCGAGATCACCGAAGTGAATGGTACGCTCTCGGGCGATCCGGCGCTGGTCAATTCGGCTGCCACCACCGACGGCTGGCTCTGGAAGATGAAGCTCGCCGATGAAGGCCAGCTTGCCGGCCTTCTGGATGAAGCCGGCTACAAAGCCCATATCGGCTAAGCAGGACGTGAAACCATGACCGCTGCTCCTTATCCCTTTTCGACCCGGCATATCGGGCCGAGCATAACCGACGCCCGCTCCATGCTGGCGACGATCGGCGTGCCATCGGTGGAAACGCTGATCACTCAGGCCGTGCCGAAGTCGATCCGGCTCGACCGTCCACTCGACCTGCCGGCCGCCGCTTCCGAGGCGGAAGCCCTGGCGGAACTCGCCGAGAAGATGTCGACCAACGTCGTTTTGAAAAGCTTCGTCGGCCTCGGCTATCACGGCACGCACACGCCGCCGGTAATCCTGCGCAATCTGTTCGAGAATCCAGCCTGGTACACCGCCTATACGCCCTACCAGGCCGAGATCAGCCAGGGTCGTCTGGAGATGCTGTTCAATTTCCAGACGCTCGTGACGGAGTTGACCGGCCTGCCGGTGGCATCCGCGTCGCTGCTGGATGAGGCGACCGCGCTTGCCGAAGCGGTCGGCATGGCTTTCCGCCATCATCGCGACAAGCGCGCCAAGGTAGCCTTCGCCGGCAAGCTGCACCCGCAGACCCGCGATGTCGTCGTCACCCGCGCCGAGCCGCTCGACATCGAGGTCGACGGCGACATTATCGACGAAAACACGGCTGCGCTCGTCGTCGCCTGGCCGGACACCTTCGGCGTCTATGGTGACCATTCGGCCAAGATCGCCGAAGCAAAGGCGGCAGGCGCCGTCGTCATCTTCGTCGCCGACCCGCTGGCTCTCGTCGTCAGCGCCGCACCGGCCAGCCTCGGCGCCGACATCGCTGTCGGATCCATGCAGCGCTTTGGCGTGCCGATCGGCTTCGGTGGCCCGCACGCGGCCTATTGCGCCGTCTCGGACAAGCTGACCCGCCTGATGCCCGGCCGGCTGGTCGGTCAGTCGGTCGACACCAAGGGGCGACCAGGCTTCCGCCTCGCCCTGCAGACGCGCGAGCAGCACATCCGCCGCGACAAGGCGACTTCCAACATCTGCACCGCGCAGGCACTGCTGGCCAACATGGCGACAGCCTATGCCATCTGGCACGGCCCGGAAGGCCTGCAGGTCATCGCCGATCATGTCCATGGCCTGACGGCCCGGCTGGCGACAGCCCTGAAAGCCAAGGGACACACAGTCCTCGGCAACAGCCGCTTCGACACGGTCACGGTCGAACTGAAGGGACAAGCCAAAGCGAAAGCCAAGGAGGCCCAGGCCGATGGGCGCCTGCTACGCATGGTGAACGACGACCTCGTCGGCATCTGCTTTGACGAGACCTCGACCGAAGCCGATCTGCAGGCGATTGCCGCGCTGTTCGGCACGACGGTTTCCGAGAAAGCGGAACGCCAGCTTCCAGGCAAGCGCACCGTGCAGGGTTTCCTGTCTCAGCCGGTCTTCCACCAGAATCGCTCCGAGACCGACATGATGCGCTTCCTGCGCAAGCTGGCCGACAAGGACCTGGCGCTCGACCGCACCATGATCCCGCTCGGCTCCTGCACCATGAAGCTCAATGCCGCCGCCGAGATGATCCCGGTGAGCTGGCCGAGTGTCGCCAACATGCATCCGTTCGCGCCGAAGGCCCATTCGAAGGGCTACAAGGCGATGACCGATGACCTCGAGCGCTGGCTGTCGGAAATTACCGGTTTCCAGGCCGTATCGCTGCAGCCGAACGCAGGCAGCCAGGGTGAATATGCCGGCCTGCTGGCCATCCGCCGTTACCACGCCTCGCGTGGCGAATCGCACCGCAACATCTGCCTCATCCCCTCCTCCGCGCATGGCACCAATCCGGCCAGCGCTGCGATGGCGGGCATGGAAGTGGTGGTGGTGCGCTGCATGGAAAGCGGCGACATCGACATGGAGGACATGCGCGCCAAAGTGGCTGCCCATGCCGCCAACCTCTCGGCGCTGATGATCACCTATCCTTCAACGCATGGCGTGTTCGAGGAAGGCGTGAAGGAACTGTGTCAGCTCATCCATGACAATGGCGGACAGGTCTATCTCGACGGCGCCAACCTGAACGCCCTGGTCGGCCTCGCCCGTCCGGGCGACATCGGTGGCGACGTCTGCCACATGAACCTGCACAAGACCTTCTGCATCCCGCATGGCGGCGGCGGTCCAGGCATTGGCCCGATCGGCGTCAAGTCGCACCTGGCACCGTTCCTGCCCGGCCATATCGACCTTGGCACGGACTACCCGGTCTCGGCCGCACCTTACGGCAGCGCATCGATCCTGCCGATCACCTGGATGTATATCCGCATGATGGGTGCTCATGGTCTCAAGCAGGCGACGGAAGCAGCAATCCTGTCGGCCAACTACATCGCCAAGCGGCTCGAAGGGCACTATCCGGTGCTCTACAAGGGCGCCAACGGCCGTGTCGCGCATGAGTGCATCCTCGACACGCGCGTGCTGAAGGACAGCGCCGGCATCACTGTTGACGATGTTGCCAAGCGGCTCATCGACTATGGGTTCCACGCGCCGACCATGTCCTGGCCGGTGGCGGGCACGCTGATGGTGGAGCCGACCGAGTCCGAGCCCAAGCACGAGCTCGACCGGTTCTGCGAAGCGATGATCTCGATCGCCGGCGAGGCCGCCAAGGTCGCCAAGGGCGAATGGCCGAAGGAAGACAATCCCTTGGTCAATGCCCCGCACACGGCAACCGAGACCCTCGCTGGCGACTGGGCCCATCCTTACTCGCGGATGGAAGCCGCCTACCCAGCAGCCGATCCGGATACTGCTGCCAAATACTGGCCGCCGGTCTCGCGTATCGACAACGTCGCGGGCGACCGCAACCTGGTCTGTTCCTGCCCGCCGCTGTCTGAATATCTCGGCGCCGCCGAATAACGCACCGCCATCTGGCTTATCCAACCCCTCGCAACCTCGTTGCGAGGGGTTTTAAGCACGGAGAGCTGGTCGCCGCACCGGTTCGGTGATCCATCCGTCGACCACGACCCTGTTCCGCCCCGCACGCTTGGCCTGGTAGAGAGCGCGGTCGGCCCGGGTCAGCATCTCGGTGAGCGTGGCCTTCTTCAACGAACCGAAGGCGACGCCGGCACTGACGGTGCAGCGTAGCATGCCGACTTGTGTGTGAATTTCCTGTCCGGCGAAATCCGCCAGGATGGCACGGGCCGCGGCCTCGACGTAGTTCCCTTCGACACGCGCGATCACCAGCGCGAACTCCTCGCCACCGAGGCGGAATGCGCTGTCTCCGGCGCGTAAATTCGTCCTGATGACGTCGGCGAAGCGCTTCAGCACGTCGTCACCGGCCGAGTGGCCGTAGACATCGTTGGTATTCTTGAAATGGTCGAGATCGAACATCACGACCGCCAGTTCCTCGCCGAACGCCTTGTCTGGGTAGCTGTCCACCAAGGCACGACGGTTCTGCAAGCCGGTCAGCGGATCGGTCAGCGCCTCATTGCGGTGACGGGCCGCCATCCGCAGATTGTGCATGGTCATGGGCAGCGCGCCAAGCGCGGTGAGACATGCGACGGAAACGATGATGTTGACGCGTTCGGCCCAGTTGTCGGGCGCCTTGCCCAGCACCCAGCTGCCGTTGAACAGGAGCACCAGGCCGCACAAGGCAAACGAGGCCGCACAGATCGCAAACAGCACCGTCATCAGGGTGATGAGCGCCGGAAACTCCTCGCGGGCCTGCCAGAAAACCCAGCCGACCCACACCAGCAGCGCGGAGGCAAAAGCATATTCGACCATGAAGGCCGCGCCATCGAGGCCTACCATCATCAGGAAGGTGGTCGAAAGGACGGACGTAGCGACGACGACCAACACCTTTCGCGCGATATGGATGTGTCCATAGAATTGGCCGGCAGCGACCAGGACCAGTGCGAAGCCGCTGGGCAGAAGTGCCATCAGCAACGCTCCGATCCAGGGTTGCGGATCGTTGGTGTACCGCCAGAACGCAATGACGTGCCCGGCCACGACGATCAGGCCGACCGCAGCCGTGAGGAAGTAGTGGCTCTGTCGCATCGCGCTCCAGATCACCAGCATCGTTATGCTGAGACATGTGCCGGACAATGCTGCCGCCAGCAGCAAGGACTGATAGTCCAGCATTGTTCGCTTCCCCGCTATCACAACGGCGTACACTGTACGCCATCATCGCCCATTTTGCGGCAACCTGGCTCAAACGCTCAGGAGAAAGTCGCCAGATGGTTTACGAGACGTCTCCATTCGGAGTAGAGCACGCGCAAGCCATGAACGGAACACGAACTGCTGTGATCCGGCCCGCAAAACATGGCAGTATCACTCCCTGATTCGTTTTCAAAGCGCATGGACGAAATGGACGATCTTTTCGGCAATCCGGACAAGCAGCCACAACAGCCGCCGCGCGCCAGTTCGCGCCCCGCGGATCCGCTCGTGCAGGCTGCCAAGCGCACGCAGAGCAGCGCCGCCAAGGATGGCAGCGAGGGCTATAGCGCTGCCGATATCGAGGTTCTTGAAGGACTGGAACCGGTAAGGCGCCGGCCAGGCATGTATATCGGCGGCACCGACGAGAAGGCGCTGCACCATCTCTTCGCCGAAGTCATCGACAATTCGATGGACGAGGCAGTCGCTGGCCATGCCACCTTCATCGAGGTCGAACTGGGTGCTGACGGCTACCTCACCGTCACCGACAACGGACGCGGCATTCCCATCGACCCGCATCCTAAGTTCAAGGACAAGTCGGCACTCGAAGTGATCATGACGACGCTGCATGCCGGCGGCAAGTTCGACTCAAAGGTCTACGAAACATCCGGCGGCCTGCACGGCGTCGGCGTGTCGGTGGTCAACGCGCTGTCCGATGACCTCGAAGTCGAGGTCGCGCGTGGACGCAAACTCTATCGCCAGCGCTTCTCGCGGGGCATCCCGCAGGGCGGACTCGAATTCCTCGGCGACGTCCAGAACCGGCGCGGCACGCGGACCCGCTTTCATCCCGACGCCGATATCTTCGGCAAGGGCGCGCATTTCGAACCGGCTCGCATCTACCGCATGGCGCGCTCGAAGGCCTATCTGTTCGGCGGCGTCAACATTCGCTGGTCGTGCGATCCGGCGCTGATCAAGGATAAGGATCCGACGCCGGCCAAGGCTGAATTCCATTTTCCCGGCGGTCTCGGCGACTATCTGAAAGCTTCGCTCGGCGACGAGATGCAGGTCACGCGCGAGATCTTCTCGGGCAAGAGCGAGAAGCAGAGCGGCCACGGCTCTGTCGAATGGGCTGTCACCTGGTACGGCGGCGACGGCTTCCTCAACTCCTACTGCAACACCATCCCGACCGGCGAAGGCGGCACCCACGAGATGGGCTTCCGCAACGTGCTGACGCGCGGTTTGCGCGCCTATGCCGATCTGGTCGGCAACAAGCGCGCGTCCATCGTCACCTCGGAAGACGTGATGATTTCGGCCGCCGGCATGCTCTCGGTCTTCATCCGCGAGCCGGAATTCGTTGGCCAGACCAAGGACAAGCTGGCCACGGTTGAAGCAGTTCGCATCGTCGAAACCGCGCTGCGTGACCCGTTTGACCACTGGCTGGCGGACAACCCGCAGGAAGCCTCGAAACTGCTCGACTGGGTGATTGCCCGTGCCGACGAGCGGGTGCGCCGGCGCCAGGAAAAGGAAGTGTCGCGCAAGAGCGCCGTACGCAAGCTGCGCCTGCCCGGCAAGCTCGCGGACTGCACGCAGAATGCGGCGGCGGGCGCGGAACTGTTCATCGTCGAGGGTGACTCGGCCGGTGGCTCAGCCAAGCAGGCACGAGACCGCGCCATCCAGGCCGTGCTGCCGCTGCGGGGGAAGATCCTGAACGTCGCCAGCGCTGGCAACGACAAGCTTGCCGCCAACCAGCAGATTTCGGATCTCGTCCAGGCGCTCGGCTGCGGCACACGCTCGAAATACCGTGACGAGGACCTGCGCTACGACCGCGTCATCATCATGACCGACGCCGACGTCGACGGTGCCCACATTGCCTCGCTGCTGATCACCTTTTTCTATCAGGAAATGCCCAACCTGATCCGAGGCGGTCACCTGTTCCTGGCCGTGCCACCGCTCTATTCCCTGCGCCAGGGCGGCAAGATCGCCTACGCCCGCGACGATGCACACAAGGACGAATTGCTTCGCACCGAATTCACCGGTCGCGGCAAGGTCGAACTCGGCCGCTTCAAGGGTCTCGGCGAAATGATGGCAAGCCAGCTCAAGGAAACCACCATGGACCCAAGGAAGCGCACCTTGCTTCGGGTCGACGTGCTGGACGAAGAGACTATTACCAAGGATGCTGTCGACGCACTGATGGGCACCAAGCCCGAGGCGCGCTTCAGGTTCATTCAGGAGCGAGCCGAATTCGCAGCCGCTGACGCCTTGGACATCTGAGAGCATTCGGCTAGCGGTTTCGCCCCGGGAGCGGAGATGACGTGGTGAGTTGGGTGAAGCTGAAGGAATGGGTCGGCACGACATTCGCCGGCTCGCTTCAGCCAACCCGGTCGGACTGGATATTCGCGCTTCGCACCACATCGGCCGGGTTGATCGCCCTTTTGGCGGCCTATGCCCTCAAGCTGGAGCACCCGCAATGGGCAATGATGACCGTGTTCATCGTCGCCCAGCCGGTCGCCGGCATGGTACTTGCGAAAGGCTTCTACCGGCTGATCGGGACGGTTGTCGGCGCCCTGGCCGCCGTGGGGTTCACATTCGCGTTCGGTGGCAACCCCTGGCTCTTCGTTGCAGTTCTTTCTCTCTGGATCGGCCTCTGCACACTTGTTTCGTCGCTGCTGCGCAACCCCGAAGCCTATGGCGCGGCGCTTGCTGGCTACACCGCGATGATCGTCGGCCTGCCGGCCTTCGGCCAACCTCACCTGATCACGGATCTCGCGGTCGCCCGCTGCGAGGAGATCATCCTCGGCATTGCCTGTGCCGCGGTCACCAGCCGGCTGATCCTGCCGCGGCTCGCCGGCTCCGCGATCAAGGCGCGCCTGGAACGCTGTATCCTGGATCTTGCTGCCTATACGCGCGGCGCCTTTGCGGGTACGGACGCGGCCAAGCTTGACGCGCTTTACCGCAAGCTGGTCGCCGACACGCAGACACTGGGCGAAATGCGCGCCTATGCCCGGCTGGAGGCGCCAAGCGTGGCGACACGCGCGCACCCGGTGCGGCGGACCATCGGCCATCTGCTTTCCGCCTTGTCCGCCGCGCGCATGCTGCACACCCATGCTGCCCCGCAGAATGCCGCTCTCCTGCCGGTACGAGGACAGCTGAAGGCGCTTGTCGGAGAACTCGCCGACACACCGAATTCCCTTGAGAACACAAAGCCTTGGGAGGCAAGGCTTACCACAATTGCCAACGAGGCCCTGCACGTTCCCGATAGCGTCGCCGGCGAAGGCGAAGATCCGGTGGGAACCATCACCCGCCTCACTGTCGCCGGCGAATTTGCCCAATCGCTGCGCGAAGTATTGCGCGGCCTCGATGCCGTGCGGCGACCGACAACGGAAAAAGCCATGCGACAGCGCCGGCAACCGGCACTGATCGTGCATCGTGATCATCACGCAGCCTGGCGCAACGCCATCCGCGCCACGGTGGCCACAATGCTTGTGGCCAGTTTCTGGCTGGCCACCCACTGGTCGGAAGCGGCCGGCACATTGATCCTCGTTGCTGTCGTCTCCAGCCTGTTCGCGTCCAGGCCGGATCCGGCCCAGGTTTCGTGGGGGTTCTTCAAAGGCACGTTGCTGGCGCTGCCGGTTGCCTTTGTCGTTGGCCAGCTTGCCTTGCCGACCCTGCCAGGCTTTGGCTGGTTCGTGCTGTTCGTCGTGCCCATCCTGGTTCCAGCAGCTCTCGCCATGGCCAATCCACGTCTCGTCGGAGTCGCCACCGCCTTTGCGATCAATTTCTTGGCCTTCCTCAATCCGCATCAAGGCATGAGCTACGATCCTGCCGCCTTCTTCGCCGGCTCGATTTCCGTCCTGATCGGCATCCTGATCGCCATCGGCGTGTTCATGGTGGTGTTGCCTGTCGACCCGATCGCTACAGCACGGCGCATCGCCGGCGCCATGCGCGAGGATCTGGTGCGACTGTGCCTGCATGATCGCATCCCGCGCCGTTCGGCCTTCGAAAGCCTCGCCTACGACCGCGTCAACCAGATGATGCCGCTGGTACAGCAGGCCGGTCGCAAGAGCGAAGGCCTGTTCGACGGCAGCGTAGCCTCCGTCATGGTGGGGCTGGAACTGCTTCGCCTGCGCATCGACCAGAAAGCCGGAGGCCTGCCGTCGGCCATGACGCAGAACGTCAGCGATTTTCTGCGGCAACTGGCGCGCAATCTGCTTGTTCGCGTGCCGAATGAGGCCTGGATTGCCAGCATCGCCGCCATGCGTGCGGACGCGGCTGCCATTGCCGCCGCCGGCACGCCGGACGCGCTGCGCGTCGCGGCATCGCTGCGCGTGGTTGCCGCCGCTGCCGAAGACTATCCGGATTTCTTCCGCAAGGACTAGGACACCGGCTGTTCGGCTCGAGCTGGCCACAGCATCAGGCTGGCTTGGCTATTGCCGGACGGTCCGATGCGCGACGCAATGATCGTAGCTGTAGTTCGCGCGCTGCGCGGGGTTGAGCTCCCGATCGCGAAGAATGGTGTCGCGAGGCGTGGCGGCATCCGCGCAGATATCGGCAAAAGGCGCACGAAGATCATCGGCATATTCGATATTGATGACCCGGTCGCCGTAGAACCGCGTGTATGCGGAGCATTCGTCGTAGCGGTGGCATTCCTCGGATACCGCGAAATCGAATCCGATCTTCCTTCTCTCGCCGTCGGAAAGCTGGGGCGTGTTCTTTTGCCCCGCCGCGAGACCCTGCGCGTGTGCGGCGCGCACCAGCGATTCTGCGAAGGCGACAGCGTCGTTGTGCTTGAGTGCGCCCTTCGATCTCGTGAAGGAGTCCAGATTGTCAAATTCGACGGCATCGAAGCCTGAGCGGGCACATTTGGCAATGGTGACAGCCAGGCGCTCCAGCACGGCGGTCCGAAGTTTTTCCGATGATATGTCGAGCAGATACTCATCCGGCCAATCCGGATCGACCAGCGGCTTACCCTTGCTGCTCCTGACCAGCAACCGGGGCGGCCACGCTACGCCGGGCTGTGTCTGGAAACCATTGACGTAGCATATGTTGTACAGGCCTCGAGCCGGCGCAGCAGTGCTGTCACGCACGACGACAGTGGTCCCCACCGGAGGATTGTAGGCGCCGCCAAGCTGGTAGTCCGCGACGGCATTCGAAGGAAGCTGCCTGAATGTTCGAGCCGCTCCAGCCGCTTGTTCCGTTGAACTCGCAGATCCAGCACTTTGGACGAAGAGCGCTGCGACCAAAATCCAGGCTGGTCGATGCATGGTCCTGCGTCACCCTTGGCTGATTCCCACCAGCCAAAGTCTATGCGGCGGCGATGGCCAATGCATGACCGCGTGCGTTCTGGCGCAACGCATCAAGATGGATCGACTTTACCAGGGTAGCCAGATCGCCGGCAGCCTGCTGCCCGCCCAGTTCCTTGAGCATCAGCCAGCTCACTTCCTGAACGCCGGCGACGCGCTTGCCGTTGGCAACCTCGCGCCACACCTTCAGCGCCCTGAGTATGACGCCGTGCATGCCGGACGACAGCCCTGCGGAGGTAAACAGTGCCTGCAGCGCTACATCGTTGCCGCCTGCCAGCAGTGCCCTTACCCTTTGTTCCGATTGACCTGTGAGCGCGACCAGAACCGCGCCAAAGAAATCGACCTTGCCATGCGCCACGGTGCGAATGATGAAGGAGGCGGTGAGATCGCCGCGCAGGCGCAGATGCTCGACAAGGGCCGGGTGTTCCCCTGCCTGTGTGCTCTCGATCAAGGTGACGGAGGCCTTCACACAGGCGTCGCGCAACACACGCTCGGCACGCGCGGAGCCCATCAGCGCCAGTACCAGCGGTGAGCCCTTCAGCGCATCGCCAAGCTTGACCAGCAGCATATGACGGCAGTCTGCGGGCAGCGTATCATGCGCGATCAGCGCCTCGCGCACCGCAGGGATATGGCCATGCCGTTCGGCGACGCGCCGATAGCTCATCGACGCGATCGCGGCACCCGGATTGGAAAGCAGCGCCACGCAGGCTTCGGCCTCGCCGATCTCGGCGATCGCCGCTGCAACCGTCATGGACACGGCCGGCCGATCCGCAATCAGTTCCTGCGTCGCTTTCTGGCCGCTGGCGACCCGGTCGATAAGGTCGGCGTCGGTCAGCAGTGGCGAGCGTGCCAGAACCATGCTGGCAACCTCCGGCTGGTCCGAAGCCAGCGCGGCAATGATCTGCACCGGAGCGTGATGGCTCATCGAGAGCGCCTCGGCCATGGCCGCACGCACCTTGGAAGAGGCGTCGTCAAGCAGCAGTGTCAGTGCTGCCTCGGCGGCGCACCGATCCTCGAACGGGAGATCGCGGTTGACATAAGCTCTCGCCAGCGCGCTCGCCGCCGCCGCGCGCTCGGAAACCCTCGCAGTACCGACCCATTTCAGGAAATGAGGAACAACTATGTTCAAAGCTTCATACCCCAGCTGGCACACAACCCAGCAAACCCGAAAAAGACGTTAGGCAGAAATGGTTTACGAAGCGTTCACCATAATTTTTAACCAGCTTGCAGCCCCTCTCCGCTCGGCTTATCAAGCGGGAAACGGAGGATCGCCATGCCTGGTCTCTATCTGGAAGAGTTCACCGTCGGCCGCAATTTCCAGCACACGCTGCGCAAAACGGTGACCGAGAGCGACAACATGCTGTTTTCGGTCATGACGCTCAATCCACAGCCGCTGCACATCGATTTCGACTTCGCCTCCAGGACCGAATGGGGCAAGCCGCTGGTGAACTCCCTGTTCACGCTCGGCCTGATGATCGGCATCGCAGTCAACGACCTCACCGTCGGCACCACGGTCGCCAATCTTGGCATGAAGGAAACGACCTTCCCTCATCCGGTCTTCCATGGCGACACGATCCGCGTGGAGACAACCGTGATCTCGGTACGCGAATCGAAGTCCAAGCCCGATCGTGGCATCGTCGAACTCGAACACCGCGCCTACAACCAGGACAATGTGCTTGTCGCCAAATGCCTCCGGCAGGCAATGATGCTGAAGAGGCCTGCCTGATGCGATCGCTGCTGTTTGTTCCGGGTGATTCCGAACGCAAGCTGGAAAAGGGTTTCGCTTCAGGGACCGACGTGGTCATCATCGATCTTGAGGACTCGGTTGCCGCGCAGAACAAGGCGGCAGCGCGCGAAGTCGCGGCCGGTTTCATCGCCCGCCACCGTGCCGACACGAAGGCCGCCATCTATGTCCGCGTCAACGATCTGACCACCGGCCTCACCGACGACGATCTCGCAGCAGTAGTCGATTCAAAACCGGACGGCATCATGTTGCCGAAATCGAACAGCGGTCAGGATATCCAGCAACTGTCGGCCAAGCTGCGTGTCCAGGAAGCGCGTGCCGGCCTAGCCGATGGTGCGATCCGCATCCTGCCGATCATCACCGAAACGGCGGCCGGCGTTCTGGCAGCTGCCAGCTATGCCGGCGCCAGCAGCCGCCTCTCAGGCCTAACCTGGGGTGCGGAGGATCTGTCCGCCGCCATCGGTGCCCGTACGGCGCGCGACGACCAAGGCCGCTACACCGACGTCTTTCGCCTTGCCCGAACGATGACGCTGCTTGCCGCCTCCAGTGCCGAAGTCGCAGCGGTCGACACCGTCTTCCCGAACTTCGGCGACATGGCCGCTTTCGAAGCCGAATGCGTCGAGGCCGAACGCGATGGCTTCACCGCCAAGATGGCCATCCATCCGGCACAGGTTCCGGTCATCAACGCGGCCTTCACCCCATCCAGAGAGGCCGTCGAACGCTCAGCCGCCATCGTTGCGGCCTTCGCTGCGGCCGGCAATCCCGGCGTCGTTGGCATCGAAGGCAAGATGTATGACCGTCCGCATCTGCGCCTGGCCGAAAGCCTGCTGGCGCGGGCAAAAGCAGCAGGCATCGGCGCTTAGCTCTATTGCTGCTCTGCCTTCCATGGCCCCGCATAGTCGGCATAGAGCGTCGAGACATCCGGCCTCGGGCGTTCCGGCGCAGTGCCGGAAAATGTGCCGATGTGGATGAAGCCGATTACGCGCTCTTCCGGTGCAAGCCCCAGGATCGCGCGCCCTTCCGGCACGTCGGAATACCAGTTGCTGATCATGTTGGTGCCATAGCCCAGCGCGTTGGCTGCAATCATCAGGTTCATCGCCGCCATGCCGCCCGACAGGAACTTCTCCCAATCCGGGATCTTCGGATGCGCTTTCGGGACCGACACGACACCGATCACCAGCGGCGCACGCGAGAAACGCGCGAGTTCCTGGTCGCGGCGGACATCGCTAAGCGGTCCCTCCCGGCTCTCCGCCAGCGCAGCCAGCTTCCTGCCGACCTCCACCCGCGCCTCACCACGGTAGAGAATGAAACGCCACGGCTCGAGCTTGCCGTGGTCTGGCACACGCGAAGCCGCCGCGATGATTGTGGCAATCTCGGCGTCCGACGGCGCGGGCGCCTTCAACTCCGGGATAGGTGCGGAATTTCGGTTCAAAAGGTAATCGAGGATAGGTTTTGTCACGGCGCGGTTCTCCTGAATTCGGTTGGGCTGAAGCGCGCGATGGACATCGGCTGCTCTGGCGACGGCGCGGGATGCACCGGAAAAGAGCCATGAGGGCTTTCCGCCAGACTCTTCAGCCTTGAAATTGCCACCGGCTTGGGCTTCAACGCAAGGCATGTTCGTCGGGCTTCGCCGTCTTTCGCTGACCGTTATGGGAGCCACGCTCGGTGTGGCTCTGGCGTTGCCTGCTGGCGCGAAGGACCCCGACGCTCTCGACAAGCTGAAACTCCCCGGCATTTCAACCTATGCGCCGCCACATGCAGGCACGCAGCTTGCCCGCGGCGAGGGCGAAATCACGCTCAGTGCACAGCTCACCGACAAGGGTGAAGAAATCACCCGCGGCCTGGTCTGGCGTGTCTTCCGTCCTGAACCCGGCGCCGATGGCAAGCTACCATTGGTCGCCTCCGCACAAGGCGGAACGGCTGCCTTTCAGCTGCAGCCAGGCAGCTATCTCGTGCATGCCTCCTATGGCCGTGCTGGCGCCACCAAACGCATAACCGTCGGGCGCGATGCCAAGCGCGAGAGCATGGTTCTCGATGCCGGCGGGCTGAAGCTCGATGCGACGCTGGCCGGCGGCATCCGCATCCCGCGCGAAAAGCTTCGGTTTTCGATCTATGAGTCACGGGGCGGCAAGGACGATGAAAAAGCCCTCATCATCCCGAACGTGCAGCCGAACAGCGTCGTGCGGCTGAATGCCGGCGTCTACAATGTCGTTTCGACCTACGGCTCGGTAAATGCCGTCATTCGTTCCGACATCAGGGTCGAAGCCGGTAAGCTGACCGAAGCGACGGTCGAGCATCGTGCCGCTGAAGTCACCTTGAAACTGGTGCGCGAAGCCGGCGGCGAAGCGCTGGCCGACACTTCCTGGTCGGTGCTCAACGAATCCGGCGATTCGATCAAGGAAGCAGTCGGTGCCTTTGCACCGATGGTGCTCGCTGAAGGCAACTACACCGTCATCGCCAAGAACCGCGACCGCATCTACCAGAAAGACCTGACCGTCGAAGCCGGCAAGAACGGCGAGGTCGAGGTTGTCGCCTCAGAAGCGACCGCAATCGACCCGGCCGAGGGCGCCGACTAGCGCGTTTCCGATTTTCTCGGAAACGCGGCAACGCTCCAACTCCTTGTTCATATGCAATTCCGGACGCAAACCGCTGCGCAGTTTACTGGAATTGCGCCAGCCTCTGTCCGGATCAGGCAGCAGCGCGGCGAAACCGCCGCCGCAGGAATTTGACCCGATTGGCAGGTTCCACCGGCGCAAGGTCAAAGACGGCGCGATAGAGCCTTGTCAGCAAAATCTTGCGGTCGCGCAACGGATCGAGTTCTTCCGGCGTCAGCACCTTGCCTATTCTCACCTCGATCGAGCGACCCGCCAGTCTGGCGAATTCGCGGATCAGCAGCGAAATCCTCAGCGTCAGCGAGGCCTTGCCGACGAAGCGCGCCAGGCGCCCTTCCCGCTCGGCCAGGTTCATCGGCCCGCTGACCAGATGAAACAGCCTGCCGTTCTGGCCGGCAAAATGCATGGGAATGACGGATGCCCTGGCCTCCTGCACCAGCCGTGCCGGAAACATCTTCCACGGCAGGTCCTGGGCGCGACCAAAGCCCTTCGGCGCGGTGGCGACGCCACCAGCAGGGAAAACGACGATGGTCACCCCTTCCTTCAGCAGCCGCATCGCCTCATGGCGCACGGCCATGTTCGCTTTCACCGCCTCCTTGGTCTCGGCGAAATCGACCGGCAGCGAATAAGGCGCCATCTCGCGGATGCGCAGCAGGTCCTTGTGGATCATCACCTTGAACGGCCGGCCAAGCTTTTCGGCCAATGACAGCACGGCAATGCCGTCGCCAATGCCAAAAGGATGGTTGGCAACGATCACCAGCGGCGTATCCGGCAGATTGGCCGGTGGCCACTGGTCGGCGCAGTGGACCCGCACGTCGATCAGGTCGAGCATGCGCCCGAACACCCGGTCGCCGGTCGGTACGATGTTGCGGCGCCACAGATCATAGAGGGCAGCGAAGCGGTCGCGTCCCGACAGCCCCTCGACGGAGCGAATGAACCAGCGCGTCAACGCCGGCTGGCCGGCATTGGCGTAAGAAAGCTCCGGGAACGGTCTTTCGCGCGATCTCAGCTTCAGCATGTTCTGTGGTTAGTCGCGTTGGATGACGTCAACATGACGCCGATGTGAAAAACGGCGGTGGCCACGCCACCGCCGTTCACCGAAACACCTGCGATCAGGCGGTTTTCTTGCGCTTCAGGTCGGGCGGCGTTGCCTCGTCGACCAGACGGGCGAGCGCCTCATCTAGCGACAGCGATTCCTGGTCGCGCGAGCCAAGACGGCGCACGTTGACCGTCTGCTCTTCCGCCTCGCGCTTGCCGCAGACGAGGATGACCGGAACCTTGGTCAGCGAATGTTCGCGGACCTTGTAGTTGATCTTCTCGTTGCGCAGGTCCGCCTGCACCGACAATCCGGCAGCCTTGAGCTTGTCGACGACGCTGCGCGCATAGTCGTCGGCTTCCGAAGTGATCGTCGCCACGACCACCTGCAGCGGCGCGAACCACAATGGGAAGTGGCCGGCGTGGCTTTCGATGAGGATGCCGAGGAAGCGCTCCAGCGAGCCGACAATGGCGCGATGCACCATGACCGGCTGCTTCTTCTCCGAATCCGAGTCGATGTAGAAGGCGCCGAATCGCTCGGGCAGGTTGAAATCCACCTGCGTGGTGCCACACTGCCACTCGCGGCCGATGGCATCCTTCAGCGTGTATTCGAACTTCGGACCGTAGAAGGTACCCTCGCCCTCGTTGATGCCGGTCTTGATGCGGTTGTCTTCCCGCGCCATGCGGGCCAGCGAGCTCTTCAAAATCTCCTCGGCATGATCCCACATGGCATCCGTGCCGACACGCTTCTCCGGCCGCGTGGCGAGCTTCACCACAACCTCCTCGAAGCCGAAATCCTTGTAGACCGACATCATCAGGTCGTTGATCTTGAGGATCTCGGACTCCAGCTGCTCTTCCGTACAGAAGACATGCGCGTCGTCCTGCGTGAAGCCGCGCACGCGCATCAATCCGTGCAGCGCGCCGGAGGCCTCGTAACGATGCACCGCGCCGAATTCCGCAAGCCGGATCGGCAGATCCCGATAGGACTTCAGGCCGTGCTTGAATATCTGGACGTGGCCGGGGCAATTCATCGGCTTCAGCGCGAAGATGCGCTGGTCGGCGTCCGGATCCTCCGGATGGGTGAAGGCATGCGCAGATTTCACCGCGAACATGTTCTCCTGGTACCATCCCCAGTGGCCCGAAGTCTCCCACAGCGACTTGTCGAGGATCTGCGGGGCATTGACCTCCTGATAGTCGTCGCCAAGGCGGCGGCGCATATAGGCGACCAGATTCTGGAACATCTTCCAGCCTTTGGCATGCCAGAACACGACGCCGGGACCTTCCTCCTGGAAGTGGAACAGGTCCATCTCGCGGCCAAGGCGGCGATGGTCGCGCTTCTCGGCCTCTTCCAGCATGTGCAGGTACTGGTCGAGCTGCGCCTGATCGGCCCAGGCCGTGCCGTAGATACGCGTCAGCATCGGGTTGTTGGCATCGCCGCGCCAATATGCGCCCGCGACCTTCATCAGCTTGAAGGCGGTGCCGATCTGGCCGGTGGCCGCCATATGCGGGCCACGGCAAAGGTCGAACCAGTCGCCCTGGAAATAGATCTTCAAGTCCTGATCTTCGGGAATGGCGTCGATCAGCTCGACCTTGTAGCCCTCGCCCTTGTCACGGAACACCTTTTTCGCGCGATCGCGGTCCCAGACCTCCTTGGTGAACGGCTTGTTGCGCTGGATGATCTCCCGCATCTTCTTTTCGATGACGGGAAAGTCTTCCGGCGTGAAAGGCTCGTTGCGGGCGAAGTCGTAATAGAAGCCGTTCTCGATCACCGGGCCAATGGTGACCTGCGTTCCCGGCCACAGCTCCTGCACTGCTTCCGCCAGTACGTGCGCGGTGTCGTGCCGGATCAGCTCCAACGCGCGCGGATCGTCGCGCGTGACGATCTCGACCTTGCCGGAAGCCTTCAGCGGATCCGACAGATCGCGCAGGGTGCCGTCGACGACATAGGCCACCGCCTTTTTGGCCAGTGACTTGGAGATGGATTCGGCGAGCTCAGCGCCGGTCGTAGCGGCGTCATAGTCGCGTACGGAACCATCAGGGAATGTGAGGGAAACATTGGCCATGGTCTGCTCCTATCCAGTCCCGCATACGAACGCGGGTGGTGTTGTGCCGGATCGCGCCCGGCGGCGAGCGGTCTTTTAGGGGGAGTTGCGGTCAACGTAAAGTGAAACGGCGCCGCCGTGACAAAGCAACGCCGTTTGCTGGATCAACCCGCTGGTCGCCTTATTTGATCAGCCCAGGCAATTCCTCGAGGAAAGCGGCACGTACCACACGACCCATCAGCTTGTCGCTCTTGCCATTGTTGATGACGAGCTTGGCGAAGACGATGCGCTTGCCATCCTTTTCGGCCCAGCCGACGAACCAGCCGATCGGCCGGCTGCTGTTGGGGGCGCCGCCCTTGCCTGCCAGCCGGCCCGTCCCGGTCTTGCCCTTCACCTGCCAGCCACCTGCTTCAAAAGCCGGCATTGCTGCTTCGGTCATGTCATAGGCCTTCTCGGAAACCCGCAGGCTGCGGTCGGCGATACCGCGCAGAAAAGCGATCTGTTCGTCCGGCGAAATCTTGAGCGAAGAATTCAGCCAGGCCTGCGTCAGGCCATCATTCTTGCCGGGATTGCCCGATATGTCACGATTGCCGTAGTTGAACTTCCTGACGTAGTCGCCGAAACGCTCCGCGCCGAGCTTGCGGGTCAGTTCCTGCGAATACCAGACGACAGAGTCGGCCAGCCATATCGATGGATCGACGGTGCGCTGGTCACGCTTGATGGCATTGAACTCCGGCTTGTAATCCCAGCGCGGATTGTGCGGATCCGTCAGGATGCCGGTATCGTAGCCAATCAAGGCCAACGGCACCTTGAAGGTGGACAAGGCGCTCACACGCTTGTCGCAGCTACCTTGCCGATAAAGCGCGGCTCCACCCTTGGCGTCGACGATCACGGTGCATTCAAGCATCGGCCTTGGGCTGGAGGATTGCGCCGCCGCTGGCCAGCATGTGGCAAGCGATATCGCGACAAGGCCCGCACCACAAAGGGTTGAGCGAACGGAAACAGACATCATTATTCTCCGGGAAACAGCGCTCAGTTGGTTTTGACCGTTATGCAGTCGAACTTCTGCCGCTTGAGCGCCGCGCAAGTCTTGCTCGCCGCTTTTGCATCCTCGAAGCCATCGAAACGCACACGATAGAGCGTTGTACCGCGCGCCTGTGTCTGCATGATCTGGCCGGCTGCTTCCCCATGGATAGAACGAATGAATTTCTGCGCGTTGCCCAGCAACGCCTTTGCTGCCACCTCGCTGGGCAGCGCGCCGATCTGGATCTGCCAGGCCGATGGAATGAGCGCGACATCGGCGTCGCCATCGCCCTGCTCGATTACCGCCGCCTCCATCGTCTCGGCAGGTGCGACGGCCGGTTTCGGCCTGCGTGTCGGCAATGGCGCATTCGAGGCCACCAGCGGCGCGGCGATGACGGCTCCCTTGGTGCTGAAGCGCTTCAGCAAGGCTTCCATCCGGTCATCGCGGCTGCGGGCCGTCTTACCGCCGAGAACGACCCCGATCAGATGACCTTTGCCCTGCTCGAGCGACGACACCAGATTGTACCCCGAAACCGCTGTATACCCCGTCTTCAAGCCGTCGACGCCGGCGTAGCGGTACATCAGATTGTTGTGTCCTTTCAGCCGCTTGCCATGAAAGACGAAAGAAGGTTGAGAAAACAGACCGAACAGTTTCGGGAAATCCCGTTCCAGTGCCATGCCGAGCACCGCCATATCGCGGGCGGTCGTCAATTGGCTTGTCCGATCGGTCAAACCCGAAGGGTTGGCGAAGATGGTGTTGCGAAGCCCCAACTGCCGGCCGCGTTTGGTCATCAGCCGCGCGAAGGCAGCTTCCGACCCCGCCATATGTTCGCCAATGGCGGCGGCGGCATCGTTGGCGGAAATCACGATCATGCCGTTGACGGCCTCGCGTACGCTGATGCTGTCGCCAGGCTTCAGCCACAGCTTCATCGGAATCTTGGCTGCCGCATTTTTTGAGATGGCGATCTCATCGTCCCAGCCGAGCTTGCCCCGTTCGATCGCCTCGAAGGCAAGATAGATCGTCATCAGCTTGGCGAGCGAAGCCGGCGCGTGCCGCTTGCCGGCGTTCTCGTGACCCAGGACGGTCCCGGTCTGCGTGTCCAGCACCAGCCAGGACACGTCGGCCGTGGCCGCTCCCGCGCTCAGCAAAACCGCGCCCATGGCCAGCGAGGCAGCAAAGACCTTGCGACCGAGCCACATATCGATGACCGGCATATCCGCTCCGTGAATTTAGAGACGTCCCGAGGGAGTATGTATGACTGAAATGCAGACGAACCACCTGCCGGGAACGCGGCCCGTCATGTGAAATCCGCTGCCACTATTGTACGGAATTCATTAACGAAAAGTGGGGAGTTTTTTAACGATTTGGCGAATCCACAGCCTTGCGACTGATCAACCAGTAGCGCCATGGCATGTACCAGATATAGCGCGCATCGAGCACCGCCGGCACGTTGTCGATGCCGTGCGTGCCCCCGGGACCGCAGCGCATGATGCGGAACAGTCCCATCCAGCCACCGGCCCAAAGGCCATGCCTGGCGATCGCCTCATAGGCATATTCCGAACAGGTCGGCAGATGTCGGCACGTATTGCCGACAAAGCCGGAGAGCGTGAGCTGGTACAGCCGGACAAGGGCCGTGCCCGCCAGCCTGCCCGGGGTCTTACGCCAGGGGCCATCCCAGTTACGTCCACGAGATAAGGCAGGCCTTTTGTCGGCATGCCTATGATCGCAGTCGTGGCCATGTCCGCCCGCCTCGCCGGTCATTGCCGATATTGCGCTCGCGCCATCATCGGCAGTAGATGGCGCGCTTTGCCAGATTTCGCAACAGCCAGAGCAGTTGCAGGAAAAGTGCGCAGCGGTTTTCTGGCTGGAATCGTGAAAACGCTTTAGTGATGGCCACGCCGAAAACCGACAAAACCCGGTGTGACCGTGACCGGAATGCCTTGTTCGACAAGCGAAAGCAGTCCCAGCATGACTTCCTCGTTCGGCTCGCCATAGACGTCGAGCCGGCGCATGATGCAACTTTCCATCACGTCGCGAATATAGGGATCCGCCAGCCTCCAATGCGCAAGCACGGCTTCGGAGCTTGGCAGGATCTGCAGGCTGTTCGCCCGCATCGACTCGTCGTCAATGAAGGTTTCGACGACGAGCTGCGGACCGTGTGCCTCGGCAAAGGTCACGGCATTGCGAATAGCCTGCTTGAATGGCTCAAGCTTGCCGGGACGGATGTCGAAGCTGGACAGCTGAACGATGCGTTGCGACATTGCCGGCACCTACTGAACGGCTTCGGCTTGCGCCGCGGCGACTAGTGACGCCTTGGTTACGCGATTGACCTCGCCATAAGGCGAGGATGCGACATAGACCAGTTCCACGTCTTCGAGTGCATTGAATGTTCCCGGCGTGCCGGCCGGCAGATAGAGCACCTCGCCCGGCCCCGCCGTCTGCCATTCGTCGCGGCTCGCAACCGTGCAACGGCCCCGGATGACAATCAGCACCTCGTCATAGGCAAATTCGAAATCGCTGGTCGCTCCCCTTGGTGCCCTGAGAAAACCGATTGCCCCGAGTTTTGAGGTTGGTGCTTCATCCTCGTTGAGCACGTCGACCAGCTTTGTACCGGACCATTCCATCCAGTCCCGCACCCTCCCGGCCACGAACTTCTGGATGTCGGGCGTTTTCATATCCCCGGTGTTCATTGCTCTTTCCTTTTCCGCACCACCACCAAACCGTGGCGTTCGCCCGGCCTGATCGACTGCCTACAAGTTCAAGTAAACTTGAAGTCAAGAGCAATGCATGCGAAAAGGTCGGATGGAAACGACCCTCACCATCAATCAGCTTTCGCGTCGCAGCGGCGTGGCGGCCTCTGCGCTGCGTTATTATGAGGAGCGTGGCTTGATCCAGTCCGAGCGCAGAGGCTCGGGCCATCGCCGCTTCACCAGAGCCACCTTGCGACGGCTCGCCTTTATCGTCTTTGCCCAGCGCCTCGGCATGACGCTTGCTGAAATCGGTGCCGAGCTCGACAAGCTGCCGACGGATCACGTGCCGAAGGGCGCGGACTGGTCGTTGCTTTCCGGCTCCTGGTCGAGCCGCATCGACGAGCGCATTGCCGAACTGGAACGCCTGAAGACCGGCCTCGCGCAGTGCATCAGTTGCGGTTGCCTGTCACTCGAATTTTGCCGGCTGGTCAACCCGCACGACAAGGCCGGAGCCCTCGGCCCCGGCCCGCACTACTGGCTTGGCGACCACTCTTCGAACGACGACTAAAGCAATTTCAGCAAAAATGTGCAGCGGTTCAGCGTTCGGAATTGCGGGCGGGCCCATACGCTTCATCTCAAAACCGCACAGACTGTCGTCGCTAGATCCTCCCGTGCCGATCGGATCGCGGACGCAGATAGCCATCCCGCTGCTGCGGCGGTTTCTTCAGCGTCTGGAAAGTTGCAATCGTCAGCGCGTCGAGAAGCGCCTGGATGATCTCAGACATCACATTCACTCCGGTTTCGCGTATCTGTTTCATCTCCGGATTCAACGCCTTCTGGCGCTTGTCTTCAAACGAGTATATTTTCGCATTCGGATAACCTGAGATTATGCGAATGAAACGCAGCCGATTGCCGCTGACTGCCCTACGTTCCTTCGAGGCGGCTGGCCGCAATGCCAGTTTCAGCCGGGCTGCAGAGGAGTTGCACGTTTCGCAGGCCGCGGTCAGTCGCCAGATCCGCGAGCTGGAAACCACGCTCTGCACCCCGTTGTTCGAGCGTCTGCACCGCAAGGTCGTGTTGACCGAACCCGGCAAGGCGCTGCTCAATCAGCTGACGGCCAGTTTCGACGGTATCGAGAGAATGCTGACGGACATCGCCAACCGCGGTCAGACCCGCACCGCGCGGGTAAGTTCCGATGCATCGATTGCTGCCTGCTGGCTGATCCCGCGTCTGGATCGGTTCCGGCGCGTGAACCCCGACATCGATGTCGTGCTCGATGTCGATCCGCGACTGATCGAGTTCCGAGCCGATCAGGCCGAGCTTGCCTTGCGCTTTTCCTTCCGCAACACCAGCTGGCCTAACACCGAAGCCGAGCGCCTCGCTTATGCGCTCGAAACACCCGTCCTGGCGCCTTCCCTGCTGGTCGGTGGTCCTGCGATCGAAAAGCCGGGCGATCTCCGCCGTTTTACCCTGCTGCACGAAGAAAGCCGCGAACACTGGAAGAACTGGTTTCGGCTGGCCGGCGAAGAAGAGGCCGAGGTGCGGGCGCCGGGTCCGATGTACGCCGACATGGCGCTTTCCAAACAGGCTGCCCTGCTTGGACATGGTGTCGCTCTGGTCGATCTTCTCTACATGCAGGACGAACTCGCCGCCGGCACGCTGGTCCGGCCCTTTGCCACTGGGCTCAATTCGGGCAGCTATTTCCTGGTCGCGCGCAGCCTCTCGAAACTCAGCGAGCCTGCCCGTATCTTCGCCGAATGGGTCCGCGCGGAGTTTGCTGCAAGCGTTGCCGCGCTGTCGTCAACCGAAAGTGAACGGTGCGTTCTCGCTGAGTGAATGGGCAACCCCGCCCGCCTCGCCTATCTCATTCACCGAATTGGACAATCCGCCGCCGGCTGACCGGTGGCCAGTGGAGGCTCGGCAGCCGTTCTTCACGGCTCGCGCCGGCAGCCCAACATGGGGATGATATGACCGACAAAGTTGAATTCGGACTGGATACGTTTGGCGACGTCACGCTGGGCGGTGACGGCAAGTTGCTGCCGCAGGCTCAGGTGATCCGCAATCTCGTCGAGGAAGCCGTTCTGGCCGACGAGATCGGCATCGACTTCATCGGTGTTGGCGAACATCACCGCGATGACTTCGCGGTATCGGCGCCCGAAACCGTACTTGCAGGCATCGCCACGCGCACAAATCGTATCAGGCTGGGTTCGGCCGTCACGGTGTTGAGTTCGGACGATCCGATCCGCGTCTTCCAGCGCTTCTCCACCGTTGACGCGCTGTCGAATGGGCGTGCGGAAGTCATCCTTGGTCGTGGTTCGTTCACCGAATCGTTTCCGCTGTTCGGTTTTCGGCTCAATGACTACGAAACGCTGTTCAGCGAAAAGCTCGACCTGTTTGCGGCGATCCGCAAAGGCGGGCCGGTCACCTGGCAGGGCTCGATCCGGTCGCCACTCGAGGACCAGTCGGTTTACCCGCCGATCGAAAACGGCACCTTGAAGACCTGGATCGGTGTCGGCGGCAGCCCGGAATCGGTGGTGCGCGCTGCGCGCTACGGCCTGCCCCTGATGCTTGCCATCATCGGCGGCGATCCCAAGCGTTTCCGCCCCTATGTCGATCTCTACCACCAGGCGCTCGATCAGCTCGGCGGAACGAACCTGCCGGTCGGCGTGCATTCGCCAGGTTATGTCGCCGATACCGATGAGCAGGCACGCGAGGAACTGTGGCCGCACTACAAGGTTATGCGCGATCGCATCGGCGGCGAACGTGGCTGGCCGCCGGCGACACGCGCCGATTTCACCTCGGAAGTCGAGCGTGGATCGCTTTATGTCGGCTCACCGGAGACGGTGGCGCGCAAGATCGCGGCAACGGTAAAGGCACTGGGCGCAGCGCGCTTCCAGATGAAGTACTCCTCCGGCCCACTGCCGCATGAAAAGATGATGCGTTCGATCGAGCTCTACGGCACCAGGGTGATCCCGATGGCGCGGGAGCTGCTGGTGGAAAAGCTGGAGCCTTCTGAGGCCTGAGCGAATTGAAGGGCGGCAAGCCCTTGCCCGAAACAAACCAACGAAAAGGCCCGGCGCGTTTGTTTGCGCCGGGCCTTTCGATCAAGTGAGACCTGCCGAGGCTCAATCCTTGGCTTGAAGGTCGGTGCCGAGCGTATCCTTGACGAACAGCAGGCCGACGATCAGCGACATCGCTGCAATCACGATCGGATACCAGAGGCCGTAGTAGATATCGCCCTTCGCCGCGCTCATCGCAAAGATGATGGCCGGCAGCAATCCGCCGAACCAGCCGTTGCCAATGTGGTAAGGCAGCGACATGCCGGTGTAACGGATGCGGGTGGGGAACATCTCGACCAGGATCGCAGCGATCGGGCCATAGACCATGGTTACGTAGAGGACCAGCACGAACAGGATGGCGATTGTCATAGGCCAGTTCACCTGGTCGGGTGCCGCCACCATCGCGAACGCGCCAGCTGCCGGAATGCTGTAGGCCGTGATCTCGGTCGCGCCACCAGCTTCCTCTGCAGTCACCACCTTGTCCTTCACCGCCTTTTCAAGCGGAATGGCCTTCTTCTCGCCGGCGCGGATCGCCGCGGCGTCGAGCTTCAGTTCCGGATTGGCCGCCACGAAGGCATCGAGCTTCTGGTCTGCCACCGTCGCCGCACCGCGGACCAAAGGATAGCCGCCATCCCGCAGCGCGATGTTGACGGCCTTGGTGAAAGCGGCACCCAGCTTGGCAGCATCGGCGCCGGCCTGCGTCGCATTATACGACGTGGCTGTCTCTTCGCCGATCTTCACGGTCGCAGCCGTGCCTGCCGGAGCGGTGGTCACGATGTCGTAAGGCACAGAGCTCTTCGCCAGGAAGTCGGTGGCGATATCGCAGGACGTCTGTGGCTTGCGGGTGCCGACCGGGTTGAACTGGAAGTTGCAATCTCCCGGAGCGGCGGTCACGGTTGCCCGCACATTCTGCTGCGCGGTAGCGAGAGCTGGGTTTGCCGCCCAGGTCAGCGCCTTGAACAGCGGGAAGTAAGTGACGATCGCGAGCGCGAGGCCAGCCATGATGATCGGCTTGCGGCCGATCTTGTCAGACAGCCAGCCGAACACCACGAAGAAGACCGTGCCGAGCGCCAGCGCGATGGCGATCATGATATTGACGGACTGGGCGTCGACCTTGAGCACGTTGGTCAGATGGAACAGGGCGTAGAACTGCCCGGAATACCACACGACGGCCTGGCCAGCGGTAAGACCGAACAAAGCGAGGAGCGCGATCCTGGCGTTCTTCCACTGGCCGAAAGCCTCGGTCAACGGCGCCTTGGAGCCCTTGCCCTCGTCCTTCATGCGCTGGAAGGTCGGCGATTCACTGAGTGTCAGGCGGATCCAGACGGAAATGCCCAGCAGCACGACCGAAAGCAGGAACGGCAGCCGCCAGCCCCAGGCTGCGAAGGTTTCCTTGCTCATCGAGCCCTGGATGATCAGGATCACGATCAGCGAAAGGAACAGACCAAGCGTCGCCGTGGTCTGGATCCATGACGTGTAGTAGCCACGGCGATCATCGGGCGCATGTTCTGCGACATAGGTTGCGGCGCCACCGTACTCACCACCCAGCGCCAGGCCTTGCAGCATACGCAGGATGATAAGGATAGCCGGGGCCGCGATGCCCCACGACGCAGATCCGGGCAGCAGACCGACCAGGAAGGTCGACAGGCCCATGATCAGGATGGTGACGAGAAAGGTGTATTTGCGGCCGACGAGATCGCCGATACGGCCGAACACCAATGCACCGAACGGGCGCACCAGGAAACCGGCTGCGAAAGCCAGCAGCGCGAAGATGTTGCGCGTCGCTTCCGGATAGGAAGCAAAGAAGGTCGCGCCGATGAAAGCAGCCAGCGCTCCGTAAAGATAGAAATCATACCATTCAAAGACGGTACCGAGCGACGAGGCGAAGATGACTTTCTTCTCCTCTCGCGTCATGCCGCGGCCAGTTCTGCCGGCGGTCTGTGCCATTGCCATGAGTGCTCCTCCCAAATGCCCCGATGCCGGCTGCCCTTACCCTCCTCCGGATACGGACTCAGACCAGCCATCACGCAGAATCTGGCAGAAAGCGCCGGTCATGAGGACCGAGCAATTGGGATTATGACTTTGGTCTAATGTGACGGATGGCTACCCATCGAGCGCTTCGAGCAGCACCACCGCGGCCATCATGTCGCGCTTGCGGAACGCGCGACGCGCGACCGCTTCCGAATCCTGGCCCCAATGTTCGATCTGCCAGTCTTCGTCGACATGGGCTGCAAGCCAGGCAGTTTCCGCCGCCAGCTCGCCCTGCTCAACCGCCATTGCGAGCAGCGCCGATCCCATGATCGAGGTCATGACATGCAGAGATGCCAGGCGGAATGGATCTTTACGACGGGCAAGATGCGCACCGAGCACCGCGATGCTCTCACGCGGTTGCTCGACATGGATCACACCTTCCGCAAGTTCAAAACGCGCGCCAAGTGACGTCTGCACCCAGTCGAGCACAGGATCCCAATGCGTATTCTGGCGGTCGACCAGTCCCTGTGGACCATCGGCGCGATAGCACAACACGTCGGAGGCGGCGAAACGCAGGATATCCTCCAGCACCGCCTGTGTGTCGGCCGCGACACCGTCGATTGCCGTGTTGGCGAGACGCAGCACCGGCATCGTCACCGGATCGATCACCTCTTCCTGTGCTTCGAACTCGGCTGCCACCAGTGCGGCAGCCTTTTCGGTCGGCAGCGCAAGCAACGCCTTGCCCGGCGTGCGGACAGGCTTGCCATCGAGCTGCACGACAAATCCATTGTCCGAAGGCGCGACGGAGGCAGTCTTGTAAAAACGCTTCGGCAACGGCGTCCGCATCTGGATCTGGGCGCGTCGCGTCGGATCCGGATCGGAAAGCTGTTTCCCCGCCTCGAGATCGCTCAGAATATCGCGCATTGCCGGTACACCCACTATGCCGTTTTGGGCCGTCTTGGCCGATTGACGATGCTCAAGCCCACGAAGATCAGCCCCAGCGCCAGAAAGATCTTCCAGGTCAACGGCTCGCCCAGGATCAACCAGCCGCATATGACACTGAATGCGGGTGACAGGAAGGCGAAACTCGACAGTCCCGCCGCCGGATAACGCCGCATCAGCCAGAACCAGACGATATAGGTGATCGTGACGATATAAACAGCCTGGAACAGCAATGCGCCGGTCGCCAGCGGCGTCACGTCGCGGAGCGCCGGCCCGGCCAGCGGCACCAACGGGATCGCGATGATCGCTGAAACGACGAGTTGGTAGAGCAGCACCTTTTCTGCACTTGCTGTCTGCAGTTTCGAGCGCTTGATCGTCAGCGTCGTCAGCGCCCAGAACAGGCCGGCGGCGAGACTGAGCAGGTCTCCGAACAATGTCGGCTGCCCGTTGCTGCCCAGCCTGTCGGAAAAGATCACGATCACCCCGCAGAAAGCCAGCACCAGCCCCAGCAGCTTCTGCAGCGTCATGCGCTCGCCAAGCCAGAAATGCGCGCCGACGAGCACCCAGAACGGCATCGTGTTGACCAGCAGCGAATTGCGCGCCACGGTCGTGTATTCCAGCGCCACGAACACCAGGCTGAATTCGATTCCGAACAGCAGGCCCGCCAGAATGCCGCCGAAAAGCGTGCCGTCCCGCTCAAACAGGCGGATGCCACGGAATTGGCACCACAGGAATACAAGGACGCAGGCGATGGCCGAACGCGCAACGTTGAGGAAGATTGGATTGTAGCCTGCATTGGTCAGCTTTGCAGCGACACCGTTCAAGCCCCATGAAAAGGTCAGCACCAGCATGAAGCCGACCGCCGCGGCATCGATGGCATCGCGCCGGTCAAAGCTCTGGCTTGCTGTAGTCATGACGCCCTCCGCAGGTTCTGTCGCCTAACCTCCCTACAGCAGGTCGGCAGTCGCGGCATGATCCAAGGCACGGCTAGCGCAATTCCAGGAAAAGTGCATAGCGGTTTTCCGTCCGGAATTGCGTGAAAACAAAGAGCTGGAGCGTTTCCGCGTTTCCGTGAAAAACGGAAACGCTCTAGCGGTGGTTCACTGCAAAATCAGTCCTCGGCGCTCGTCTCATCGAAGCCGAGCAGGTTCCAGCTCTGGCGCATATGCGGCGGCATCGGCGCTGTAACGTCGATCACGCCCCTGTCCGGGTGTGGGATGATGATCCGGCGAGCATGCAGGTGCAGCCGGTTCTGCATGCCGCCCGGGAAATCCCAGTTGGTATCAGCCTCGAAATATTTCGGATCGCCGATGATCGGGCAACCGATATAGGCTGCATGCACACGCAACTGATGTGTGCGGCCGGTGTAGGGTTCCATCTCCAGCCATGAAAGCGATTGCGCGGCCTGCTCGACGATGCGGTAGTAGGAGACCGAGTGGTCAGCGCCCTTTTCGCCATGCTTGGCAACCCGCACGCGATCGCCGTCAGGGGTTGGTTCCTTGACCAGCCAGGTCGAGATCTTGTCCTCGCGCTTCGGCGGCACGCCCTTGACCAGCGCCCAATAGGTTTTTTTGGTTTCGCGGGCACGAAACGCTTCCGACAGTTTCATGGCAGCAAGCCGCGTGCGCGCGATGACCAGCACGCCCGACGTGTCGCGGTCCAGCCGATGCACCAGACGCGGCTTCTCGCCCTTCTTGTTGCGCCATGCCTCGAGCATGTCATCGACGTTACGCGTCACCCCTGAGCCGCCCTGCACGGCAAGCCCAGCCGGTTTGTTGAAGACGAAGACCTTGTCGTCCTCGTGCAGCAGCATCTTGGCGAGCACGTCGGCATCGCCCTGGTTGCGGATCGAATGACCGGTGAGCTGGTCGGCGCCGCCCTTCTTATCAACGTCGAGTGGCGGGATACGGATCACCTGCCCCGGTTCGACGCGTGTATCGGTCTTGGCGCGCGCGCCGTTGATGCGCACCTGGCCGGAACGCAGCAGCTTCTGCAATTGCACGAAGCTCAATCCGGGATAGTGGCTCTTGAACCAGCGATCGAGCCGCATGCCCGTTTCGCCGGCTTCCACCGTAATCTGTTCGACGCCTGCCATGGTCCGCCTTTATTGTTCGAAGCGGGCCAATAGCACTATGCGAGCGTTCTTACGAGCCACAGCCCGAGGAACAGGGCCAGAATCGCGCCAACGACACTCGCCAGCGCGTAACCGGCAGCCGGAACGACGTCGCCGCGCTCCCACAAGGTGGCGAAATCCAGCGAGAATGCGGAGAAGGTGGTGAAGCCGCCAAGAATACCGGTGGCGACGAACAGGCGCAGCTCTGTCGAAGCGCCACCGTAACGGCGCGACAGCATCTCGATGAAGGCGCCCATGATGAAGGAGCCGAGGATGTTGATGGCCATCGTGCCCCAGGGAAAGCTGGGACCGATCACCCTGAGCGCACCGAGATTGAAAAGATGACGGATGGCTGCGCCGATCGCGCCGCCAAGTGCCACGAGGAGAAGATGGTACATCAGCCTCGATCCCGTCAGCGCGACGACCTGGCCTAGGCCTGAGCCTTCTTGCCCTTGCTGGACGAGATCATCTTCCAGTTCTTGTAGAACATGGAATTGATGCGCTCGACGCTCATCGAAACGATGGTGAGCAAGCCCGCAACGAGACCGGGAACCGGGGAAGGACGGATAACGTCCATGAACACACAATAGCGGCGGCCATCATATTCGTTGACCGAGCGATGCAGCAGCGTGTCGTCGAAAATATACATCGGATTGTCGTGCCAGTAGTTCCTGGCGTCCTGGCATTCGACGAAGATTTCCGCGTTTACCGGGATCAGATTGTACAGCACCCGCAGCGAAAGGCGCAGCGGACCGAAATGCCAGGACGTCGATTCGCGGCCCGAAAACACCGACACCGCAATCGTCTTCACATATTTGAAGTCCTTATTGAACTCCGGAACGTTGTCGATCTTGTGCTTGCCATACCACTGGTAGACGTACATGCCGCGTCGGCCGGTACCGAAATTGGCGTCGATGTCGGCGATGATCTCGTTGCGGCGCTCCTTGAAGACGTTGAGCACCTCGTTGACTTCACGCTGATAATCGGCCGGAAACTGCTCCAGCTTCCACACGCCCCAGTTCTTGTAGCTGATCAGGTCGACCAGCAGATTGAAGGGCGACAACAGCCAAGTGAACATGCCGTTGCCTGTAAAATAGAGGCTGAACAGCCGCTGGTCCTTCTTTTTGTTGCGCAGCACATCGATGAGCCCGCAAACAAGCCAGATCAGCGTGATGATCGGGATGAAATAGAAACCGAGCCCCAGAAGCACGACGGCGATGGCGGCCTTGCGGATTGCCTTGCGTTGATCTTTGGTCATGTGAGCCTGGCGCCTGGCGCCACCCTTGATAAGAGTTTCGCCGCGCCCTCGGCCGCGACGCATTCACCCCAGTGACGGCTGCATAGGCGCAATTTCCGTCGTGCACAAGACGGCACAAAACCCGTACCAGCCAGCATCCCACAAAATTGGAGTATAATACTCACCTTTTCTGTGCGTCGGTGCCGGACGGCATATTTGCAAGACTTCGGATCTATGCGGCCAACATGAAATCAGCGCAGCGTTCGGCGATCATGATGCAGGGTGCATTGGTGTTTCCGCTGACCAGCGTCGGCATGACGGATGCATCCGCGACCCTCAATCGCGGTATCCCCCGAACCCTCAATTGGTCGTCCACCACCGCCAGCGGGTCATTACCCATCCTGCAGGTGCCGGCAGGATGGTAGACGGTCTTGGCCAGCGACCGGATATACGACACCAGCTCCGCGTCCGCGGTCTCTCCAGGTGTCAATTCGCTGAAGCCTAGTGCCTGCATTGACGGCGCGGCGAGAATGGCCCGCGCCAGCTTCACCCCGCGCAGCAGCGTATCGACATCCTCCGGTGCCGTGAGATTGTTGCCGATGAACCGAATGGCATCCTGCGGCTTTGCGCTGCGCAAAGTCACCTTACCACGAGAAACCGGTCGCAATATGCACGGATTGATGGAAACGCCGTGACCTTCCATCGACTGACGCGTCGCATCACCAACCAAAGCAGGCGTGACATGGAACTGCACGTCCGGCCTTCCGCAACCCGAAGTATCGACAAACCCGCCTGTTTCGACAACGTTCGAAGCGAGCAAGCCGCCACGACCACACAGATATTGCAGCGCATTCAAGGCTGCCCGCCAGCCGCGATCCTGCCCTTTGAGCGAGATCGGCCGGTCGGTGATGCCATAGACCGACGCGGTGATATGATCCTGAAAATTCTCGCCGACACCTGGCAGGTCGCGTACGATTGGAATCCCGAAAGCCGCCAGCTCTGATGCCGGACCGATACCGGACAGCATCAGAAGCTTTGGCGTGGCGAGTGCCCCGGCACAGAGGATGACCTCCTCCCTGGCTGCCGCTGCACCACTATCGTCATTGTCCGCACGATACCGGACCCCGCTCGCCGCGCCGTTCTCGAGCTGCAGTCCGAGGACCGTACAGTCAGTTCGCAGGGTCAGGAGTGGTGACCTTTGCACGGCTTTCAAATAGGTCGCCGCGGTCGAGCCTCTTCGTTGGGCGAATGTGGTTGTCTGGTAGAAACCGACACCGGCCTGCTCAGCGCCATTGAAATCCGCGTTGAATGGCAGTCCAACCTCCTGTGCGGCTCGCACGAAAGCTGAGCTGATCGGGTGCCTGTGGCGCGGTTCGGAGACTTTCAGCGGTCCGCCAACGCCATGAAACGCGTTCGAATAGGTTTCGTTGTCTTCGCAACGACGAAAGACAGGCAAGACGTCTTCATAGCCCCAGCCGCGGCAGCCGAGTTGGCGCCATCCGTCGTAGTCCTCTGCCTGCCCGCGGATATAGATCATGGCATTGACCGATGATCCGCCTCCCAGCGTGCGGCCTTGTGGAACCGTAAGCACACGGCCGTTCGCGCCTGGTTCGGGTTCGGTCTGATACATCCACGTCCGTTTCGTTCCGAGCACACGCACGAAGGTGGCGGGAACATGGATGAAGGGCGTGTTGTCACGGGGCCCGGCTTCGAGCAGGAGCACGCTTTTGCCGGCGGACACCAGCCTGTTCGCAAGCACACAGCCGGACGATCCGGCGCCGACGACGATATAGTCGTATGTTTGCACGGTTGATATCTCGACCCTTGGGATACGCCCGCATGAATGACAGGCAAATTGTAGTTGATGAAGTGAACTTATTCTAGTTCACAATGTCAACTAAAAAGGCGCGATCGCTGCTTTCACTTTTCCTCCAGACAATTGCGTCGCATTGGTGGGTTCGAAGTCGAGTACGGGAGCCGCTGGAAGGAACATGAAGCCAAAACTGTCCCACCAAACCATAACGTCGGTCGTGCAGCGCGACCTGGGACCAATCTCGGCCTGGACCCCCGTATCCGAAGGCGAGGAATCGCAGGTCTTCGGCATCCGGCTTGCGAATGAAGACTTCATCCTGCGCATCAACCGGCAGGCCGAGAGCTTTCACAAGGACGCCTTTTGCTATCGGCACTTCGCTTCTGCCAGCTTGCCGATCCCGCACATCCTGTCGATCGGCGAGGTCGACGGGCACGCGTATTGTGTTTCGCGGCGCGCTGCGGGCAGAACCCTGCAGGATCTGTCGCCGGCCGAACTGCCGCCTGTCGTTTCCCGCGTCGACGACGTCATGCGCGTCATTGCATCGACGTCGCTAGAAGGCACCGCAGGCTTCGGCACCTTCGATGCCAACGGCACCGGTAGCCACGGAAGTTGGCACGATTTTCTTGCCGTCATCGCCGATCCTGGTCTTTACGACTGGGCGAAACACGAACCGGCGGTCGACCGGCGCTGGGTCGAATCGCGTCTGCGCCTGCTCACTGATTTGCTGCCATCGTGCCCGGAAAGCAGACGCCTTGTGCATGGCGATTTTGGCTCCAACAATGTGCTGACCGATGGCCTCGCCATCACCGGCGTCATCGACTGGAGCGAGGCGCTGTTCGGCGATCCGCTCTACGACGTCGCCAACATCTTCTTCTGGCGTCCCTGGCTCGCCTGCATGGAAGCGCAGACGCGGTATGTCGAGCAGCATCGTCCGGACGTGACGGATAGCATTCAGACGCTGCGCTGCTATCAACTTCGCATCGGCCTGCAGCAGATCTTCGAGTGCGCCGAGGCTGAAGACTTGGCGGACCTGCGCTGGGCGATGGCCCGCTGCGACACGATCGCCGCCGACCTGCCTGTCTGATTGGCCTGCGATCCGCAATGCAGGCCATTGCCCGCCACAAGCTTGAACTCCTGTAGCGCATCCCATAAGCTCGGCATCATGTTCACGTCGACATTCTTCCCGCTGATCTGATCCGCACGGTCGTTCCCGAACGACCCGACATGCGGCGTCTTCACGCCGCCGGATCCGCTTCGCCGCTGCCAATGCGGCACTCGAGGAAGAACAGCCAATGCCCGCACCAGAACCATTCGGCCTGACGCCCGCTCAGGTCCAGCAGTTCACCGACGATGGTTTCGTCAGGATAGACAACGCCTTCAGCAGCAGCCTTGCCCGACAATGCCGGGACGAGCTGTGGACTGAAATCGGGCTGTCGCCGCATGAGTCCGAGACATGGATGAAGCCGGTCATCCGCGTCGGCTCGATGTCGTCACCACCTTTTGTGCTGGCTGCCAACGGCCCTCGCCTGCACCGGGCCTACGACCAGCTCGTCGGAGATGGTCGCTGGTTCGCGCCCAACGCACTGGGAACGTTTCCAATCCGTTTTCCGTCAAGGCAGGCTCCCGGTGACGATGGCTGGCACGTGGATGTCAGCTTTGGCACCAGCAATCCGGACTTCATGGCGTGGCGCGCCAATGTGAAAAGCAGTGGCCGCGCCTTGCTGATGCTGTTCCTGTTTTCGGATATCGGACCGAACGATGCCCCGACGAGGATCCGCAGAGGTTCCCATGCCGCCATTGCACGCGAGCTACTGCCCTATGGCGAAGCGGGCGCAACACTTCGGCAGCTCTCGGCCGATGGCTATGCTTCCACGCAGGACTGCGAGGTCGACCTGGCAACCGGCCCGGCCGGCACCGTCTATCTGTGCCACCCTTTTCTGGTGCATGCCGCCCAGCCGCATCGGGGTACGGAGCCACGCTTCCTGGCGCAGCCCCCTCTCCTGCCGAGAGGCGAGTTCGACCCCGCTTTGCCGCCTTCGCCGGTCCAGCGTGCCATTCGCCAGGCCTGCGGGCTGACGATCTGACCCCGGATATCCGGGGTCTTTCGCGGCCCCGGATACGCCAATCGCGAACCACCGCTCACATACGCAACGTATGCGTATTGAAACATCGCCGTGCGATATTACATACGCCGCGTATGTCAATCTCGCACACCCTGCATCGGCACGGCGCGAAATCTGAAGAGGACACAACATGGCACAGCGCGAACCGGTTTTCCCGGCAGACCGGCATGCTCTCTACGAAGCCCACGGCTATTCGGCCGCGATCCGTTCCAGCGATCTGCTGTTCGTTTCGGGTCAGGTCGGCAGCCGCCCCGACGGCTCCCCCGAGCCTGATTTCAAGCGCCAGGTCGAGCTGGCCTTTGAAAACCTGCGGGCAACCCTGAAAGCCGGTGGCTGCACGTTCGATGACATCGTCGACGTCACCACTTTCCACACGGACCCTGAGAACCAGTTCGAGACCCTGATGGCGGTCAAGAACCAGATCTTCGACAAGGCGCCCTACCCGAACTGGACCGCGATCGGCGTCAACTGGCTGGCCGGTTTCGATTTCGAGATCAAGGTGATCGCGCGCATTCCCGCAAACGCCTGAAGGCGCAGTCCGACGCCGGATCAGGCACAAGCAAACCGCTCCGTTTTAACGAAGCGGTTTTTTGCGGCATTCGCGGCCCTGGGCATGCTTCGTTCGGCTTTGCCAAAGCAGTGTTTCTTGCCTCCATCGCGCAAACATAGCCAAGGCTAAACCATTGAAAATAATCAATTAAAACCAAAATCACATTGACGACGGCGCCGTCGTTTGATAGTCAGCGGTCATCGGGGAGTAGCCACCGGAAACGGGGCCGCATCAACATACTCGCGTTCTCGCGTGGTGCGGCCGGCGCTTTGGCGCTCGGCAAGACCGTGACGACAGCTTTTCCTGGACAGGAAAGCTCCACTCGTCCGGCCAACGTCCTAACTCCGGGATCAGCAATGTCACCCGTTTCCATTGCCGTGCTGGCGATCGGCATGTCTGTCGACGCCTTGATTGCCGCGCTCGGGCGCGGCGCCTCTCCCGTTCGCCCGACCCTGTCGCAGGCGTTTCGGACCGGACTTGTGTTCGGCGTCGTCGAGATGCTGACGCCCCTCATCGGCTGGGCGCTCGGTGTCGCCGCCAGCCAGTACATCCAGGCGGTCGACCACTGGGTCGCTTTCATCCTGCTGGCAGCCGTTGGTGGCAGGATGACGACCCACGCCCTTTCACGAAAAGATGCCGCTCAGGAGGAAACAGACAGCCCGTCGGCGTATGGCCTGCTGGCAACCGCGGTCGGAACAAGCCTCGATGCCATGGCTGTCGGCGTCTCGCTGGCCTTTCTGAACGTCAACATCGTCGTGATCGCGGCCGCGATCGGCCTGGCCACCATGGTGATGTCGACAGGCGGCGTCCTGGCAGGGCGGTATCTGGGCGCACGCTTCGGCAGATATGCCGAAATCGTCGGTGGCATCGCCCTGATCGGCCTCGGCACGAAGATACTTTTCGAGCATCTCCTGGCCCCATGACATGCCGGCACCGTCGCGGTAATGCCTTGCCGCTCAGCTCGCGCGAGCTGAGCGACCGTGCCACAGGTATCGCCGACAATGCAGTTTTCCTCCTACATCGTCTGCGGCACGCCGCGCTCCGGCAGCACCCTGCTTTGCCGCATGTTGACCGAGACCCGCGTGGCAGGATGCCCACACTCCTATTTCCGCCAGGAAGACATCGCGGAGTGGGCCGAGGAATGGGGTGTCGAGCCGGCCCGAGGCCCGGACGATGTACAATTCGACAAGGCCTATGTCACGGCAATGCGGCGGGTCGGCACCAACGACACCGGGACTTTCGGGCTGCGCCTGATGTGGGCCAGTGTCGCCGACGCCTCACGACGACTGGACAACATCGCCGGCTGCAAGGTGGATATAGCGGCAAGGCTGGAGGAAACCTTCGGACCGACGCTCTACATCCATCTCTCGCGCCTGAACAAGGTTGCGCAGGCGGTTTCGCTGATCCGCGCTCAGCAGAGCGGCCTGTGGCACAGGAACAGCGACGGTTCGGTGCTCGAGGGCGAAGAAACGCCACGGCCCGTCGCCTACGATGGCGGCCAGATCGCCCAGACTGTCAGGGAGCTGGAAGAAGACGATGCATCTTGGGCAAATTTCTTCAGATCGCGCGCCATCGAACCGCTGCCACTGACATACGAGACAATGTCCGCCAACCCGCAACTTGCCTTGTCGAAAGTGCTGTCTGCCCTCGGCAGGGATCCCGGACTTGCCAGTACCGTCAAGGTCGGGACAGCCAGGCTGGCCGATGCGACAAGCAGCGATTGGGTTGCAAGATACAGACGGGAAACTGGACGGAAAGCCTAGATCGCTCTTTGCCTTCCAGGAGTGGGGTTATTCGCCCCTCTCCTTCCTCAGCTTCGACCAATAATCTAGGCGCTTCCTGATCTCGCGTTCGAAGCCGCGCTCCGGCGGGTCGTAGAAGGTCTGCCGCCCCATCTTTTCCGGGAAATAGTTCTGGCCTGAAAAGGCATCCGGCTCGTCATGGTCATACCGGTAGCCGGCGCCGTAGCTCTCTTCCTTCATCAGCTTGGTCGGCGCGTTCAGGATATGCTTGGGCGGCAGCAGTGAACCATTCTCCTTGGCTGCCCGCGTCGCTGCCTTGAAAGCGTTGTAGACGGCATTCGATTTCGGCGCGGTGGCGAGATAGACGCAGGCCTGCGCAAAGGCCAGTTCGCCTTCCGGCGAGCCGAGATAGTCATAGGCATCCTTAGCCGCGTTGGCGACGACGAGTGCCTGCGGGTCAGCTAGGCCGATGTCCTCGACAGCCATGCGCACCAGCCGGCGTCCGAGATACAGCGGATCCTCGCCTGCATCGAACATGCGTGACAGGTAATAGAGCGCGGCGTCGGGATCGGAGCCCCGCACGGATTTGTGCAGCGCCGAGATCAGATTGTAGTGGCCGTCCTGGCCCTTGTCGTAGATCGGTGCGCGACGCTGCACCACGCCTTGCAGTCCGGCGGCATCGAAAACCTCGCCCGGCTTGGCCGCGCGCCATACTTCCTCGGCGAGCGTCAGCGAAGCGCGGCCGTCGCCGTCGGCCATGCGCACAAGCGCCTCTCTCGCCTCTTCATCGAGCGGCAGCGGCTTGCCTTCCGTCTCCTCCGCCCGCTCCAGCAGCTTGGCGATGCTGTCTTCACCGAGCGACTGGAACACCAGCACGCGTGCGCGGGACAAAAGAGCCGCGTTCAATTCGAAGGACGGGTTTTCGGTGGTGGCCCCGACCAGAATGACGGTGCCGTCCTCCATCACCGGCAGGAAGCTGTCCTGCTGGGCGCGATTGAAGCGATGGATCTCGTCGACGAACAGCAGGGTCTGGCGCCCATTGGAGCGGCGCAGGCGGGCGGTCTCGAACACCTTCTTCAAGTCCGCCACGCCGGAGAAGATCGCCGAAATCTGTTCGAAGGCCAGACTGGTTTCACCGGCCAGCAACCTTGCCACCGTCGTCTTGCCGGTGCCGGGCGGTCCCCAGAAGATCATCGAGCCCAGCGAGCCCGACGCGATCATGCGCGACAGCGCACCATCCGGTCCGGTCAGTTGCTCCTGACCGACGACCTCGGCAAGCGTCTTCGGCCGCAACCGATCGGCCAGTGGCCGGCCAGGTGGCGCCTTCTCGACTTCATCGCTTCCGAACAGGTCGGCCATGGTGCGGCTTCAGGCGTGTTTCCACGCTCCCAGAGGGGTCGTTGGGCCTAATAACGTAGGACTTGCCGCAGTGTCTGCCCACCCCGCTCCACCGTAAAGCGCCACCAGCGCGTGCTTTGCAGTGCAGCTTCTTCCAGGCGTTTGGCGGAATCGATGGTGATGCCGTTCACCTCGCGCACGATATCGCCCGGCTGGAAGCCGAAATCCGAGGCCGGCGAAGCGCTGGCAATGTCGACCAGCACCACGCCCTTGATGTCGCTGCGCAGGCCGAGTCGCTGCGCCAGACGCGGCGACAGATCGGCCACCCTCGCCCCCGCGAACGGGCTGCGGCCACGCAGGAGGATCTGTTGCGTGGTGAGACCTTCCGGCGCACGTTCGAGCGCGATCGCGATCTGCTGCTGCTGGCCCTTGGTGAGGATGCCGAACGTGGCGTTGGAGCCGATCGTCAGCGTCGCCATGCGATAGTCGAGCGCCTCGATGCCTTCGATCGTCGCACCATTCAGCGTCTGGACGACATCGCCAGGCTTCAGGCCAGCCTTGGCGGCCGGACCACCATCAGCCACGGAAGAGACGAGCGCACCACCCACCTTTTCCATGCCCAGCGATTCAGCGATCTGCGGCGTGACAGCCTCGAACTCGGCGCCGATATAGGGCCGTTCGAAGAAGTCGCTGCCGGCCTTGGCGGCTTCCGCGAAGGCGCGCACCATGTTGGCGGGAATGGCGAAACCGATGCCGATGGAACCGCCGCTGCGGCTGTATATGGCGGTGTTGATGCCAACCAGCTGGCCACCCATGTTGATCAGCGCACCGCCCGAATTGCCGGGATTGATGGCGGCATCGGTCTGGATGAAGTAGCCGGAATCCGAGATGCCGATATGGCTGCGCGCCAGCGCCGAAACGATACCGGACGTCGTGGTCTGGCCAACGCCGAACGGGTTGCCGATAGCCAGCACGAGGTCGCCGACCTCAAGCGCATCGGAATCGCCGATCGGAACGACCGGGAAAGGCTTGTCCGCGGAGATCTTCAGCACCGCGAGATCGAGCGTCTCGTCCTTCAGCATCACCTTGGAGGTGAATTCGCGCCCGTCCGAGGTCGCGACCTTGACCTCGTCGGCGTTCTTGATGACGTGGAAGTTGGTGACGACGATACCGCTCGGGTCGACCAGCACGCCGGAGCCCAGCGAGGATTGCGCACGCGGCACGGAGCGGCCGAAGAACTCCTCGAAGAAGGGATCGCCATCGAAGGGCGACCGCACCCTGGCGGTTTGCGAGGCATAGACGTTGACGACGGCGGGCGCCGTCTGCTTCACCAGCGGCGCGAAGGAGAGTTGCACTTCCTCGCGACCGAACGGTACGCGCTTGTCCGGACCGCCGGTCGAATTCTCGCCTTCGACGCCGTGCAGCAGATCCGTCAGCACATCGGAAAGGCCCGGCTCGCTCTTGGCCGGCGGCTGCTGCGCATTCTCCTGCGCCAGCGAGCTGCCGGGCGCAAAAGCAAGCGACAGCGCCGCAAAGGCGGAAAACAGAATGAGGGACAGCCTGTTAGGGCGCATACCGAATCCTCCGAACGAATTGCGCGCCATTGTCGCGATGAATGTGCAAAATGAAAGGCCGGATCGGTATTTCCGATCTTTTGCCGAATTTGGGGCCAACGGAACCTTCAGCCCGTCCGTCTGCCGGAAACGACAAACCCGCCGGGCGCGCCTCTAGGGACACCCGGCGGGTTTCACAGCTCAACAATCAGCCGAGATAAGGATAGAGCGGGAAGCGCTCGGTCAGCGACACCACCTTGGCCTTGACCGCAGCCTCGACGGCCGCATTGCCCTCATCGGAATTGGCCACCTTGAGGCCATCCAGCACTTCGGCGATCAGCTTGCCGATTTCGCGGAATTCTGCCTGACCGAAACCGCGTGTCGTGCCAGCCGGGCTGCCAAGACGCACACCCGACGTGACGAACGGCTTTTCCGGATCGAACGGAATGCCGTTCTTGTTACAGGTGATGTTGGCGCGGCCAAGGGCGGCTTCTGCGCGCTTGCCGGTGGCATTCTTCGGCCGCAGGTCGACCAGCATCAGATGGTTGTCGGTACCGTTGGAAACGATGTCGAGCCCGGTCTCCTTCAGGCTTTCAGCCAATGCTTTGGCGTTGGCGACGACGTTCTGGGCATAGATCTTGAAGTCCGGCTTCAGCGCCTCGCCGAATGCCACCGCCTTGGCGGCGATGACATGCATCAGCGGGCCGCCCTGCAGGCCGGGGAAGACAGCCGAATTGATCTTCTTGGCGATATCCTCGTCGTTGGTCAGCACCATGCCGCCGCGCGGGCCACGCAGCGACTTGTGGGTGGTGGTGGTCACCACATGCGCATGCGGCAGTGGGCTTGGATGCACGCCGCCGGCAACCAGGCCGGCGATATGGGCCATGTCGACCATCAGGTAGGCGCCGATCGAATCGGCGATCTCACGGAACCGCTTCCAGTCCCAGACCCGCGAATAGGCGGTGCCGCCAGCAAGGATCAGCTTGGGTTTATGCTGCTGGGCAAGCTTTTCGATCTCCTCCATATCGAGCAGATGGTCGTCCTTGCGCACGCCGTAGGAAACGACCTTGAACCACTTGCCGCTCATGTTGACGGGCGAGCCGTGGGTGAGATGGCCGCCGGAATTGAGGTCGAGGCCCATGAAAGTATCGCCCGGCTGCAGCAACGCCAGGAACACCGCCTGGTTCATCTGGCTGCCTGAATTCGGCTGGACGTTGGCGAACTTGCAGTCGAAGAGCTTCTTCGCACGCTCGATGGCAAGCTCTTCAGCCACGTCGACGAACTGGCAGCCGCCATAATAGCGCTTGCCCGGATAACCCTCGGCATATTTGTTGGTCATGATCGAGCCCTGCGCCTCCAGAACGGCGCGCGAGACGATGTTCTCGGAGGCGATCAGCTCGATCTCGTGACGTTGACGACCAAGCTCGTTGCGGATCGAGCCGAAGATCTCCGGATCGACCTCCGCGAGCGGTGTTCCAAAGAAGGATTCGAGGGAGTTCGAAACGGCCGCTGCTGTTGCCATGGACTGGGATCCTCACTGTCCGGAAAAGTCACGGCGCCATTAACACAGTTGTCCGGGCGCTGCCACGTTTACACTGCGAAATCCTCTGGCCGGATCGCGCCGTTTTCTTGAACCACAAGGTTCGGCAAAACCAGGTGGTCAACCACAACCGTTCCCTCTTGCCATCGCGACAATCTGATTGCAATCTGCAATCAGATTGGAGAAAAACATGGGCACGATGATCTTCGGCATGCTGACGTCCCTGGACGGCTACATCACCGGGCCGGAAGGTGGCCCGGAATTGCCGGTGCCGGAAGCGCCGCTGCATCGATACTTCAACCAGCTGATGCAGGACACCCGGATCAGCGTCTGTGGTCGCAAGCTCTATCAAGCCATGCGCTACTGGGACACGGATCAGGCCGACTGGCCTGACGAGGCGCGGGAGTTCGCGGCGGCATGGCAGGCAACACCCAAGTTCGTCTGTTCCACGACGCTGCGTGAAGTCGGGCCGAATGCGACACTGATCAACGAAGATGTTGTCGGAACACTGAGGCGCCTCAAGGCCGAAACCGATGGCATGATCGATGTGGGCGGCGCCGAGATCGCGGCCAGCCTCGATGGGCTGGGTCTGATAGACGAGTACCATCTCTATGTGAATCCTGTGGTGCTCGGCGGCGGCAGACCGTTCTTCGCCGGCAAGACGCCGAAACTCCGGTTTGTCGGACAGCAGATCCTGCCGCAGGATGTCGTGCTTTTGCGTTATGCAGCGGCTTGATCGGTTCACATCGCTTGCGTCGGCACAAAGCCGCGTCTATTTAAGGCTCGCAACCGTCGAGAAGAAAGGAGGGCTGCGTGTTCAGACATGATCAACACCGTCAGCGTGGCCCGATCCAGGCCCTGCAAATGCGTTTGCAGGGCTGACCAACGAGACGATCGCACTCAAGCATCTCTATCTGGTCTGCCCCAAGGGGTAGCGCGACGTCGGCGAAATGCCGGTTGTCCGCTCATCGTTGCAACAACGAGCCAACGCAATCCGGCACATCGCCAGGCATCGGACGTGCCCGGCCGCCGGCAAGGCTCGCGACAGACCAGAGAAAAACCATGGCACTGATCAATCTCAAGGCACTCGGCGTCACACTCGGCGCACGCCTGTTCTCCAATCTCGACCTCTCCGTGGAAGCCGGCGACCGTATCGGCATCGTCGCCGCGAACGGCAGAGGCAAGTCGACGCTGCTGCGCACCATCGCGGGCACGTTCGAGCCGACAGACGGTGACATCACCAAGGCGCGGGGTCTCACCATTGGCCACGTCGAACAGGACATAGCTCCCTCACTGCTCGCCCTGCCCTTCCACGAAGCCGTGCGCCAGGCCTTGCCGGCGGAGCAGGCAGAAAGCGAAAGCTGGCGTGCCGACGTGGTGCTGGAAACCTTCGAGGTGCCGGATGACCTGCGCGAACGCGCGCTCGGCGCGTTGAGTGGTGGCTGGCAGCGGCTTGCCCTGCTGGCGCGCGTGTGGGTCAATGACCCCGATGCCTTGCTGCTCGACGAGCCGACCAATCACCTCGACCTCGCCCGCATACGCTGGCTGGAAGACTGGCTGAACAGCCTGCCCCAAAGCATCCCGCTGATCGTGGCCAGTCATGACCGCGCCTTCCTCGATGCCGTTACCAACCGCACGCTGTTCCTGCGCGCCGACCAGAGCCAGACCTTCGCCCTGCCCTATTCAAGGGCACGGGTGGCGCTGGACGAGATCGACGCCTCGCAGGAGCGGCAATATCAGCGTGACATCAAGGCAGCGCAGCAACTTCGCCGTCAGGCTGCAAAGTTGAACAACATCGGCATCAACTCCGGCAGCGACCTGCTGGTCATCAAGACCAAGCAGTTGAAAGACCGCGCCGAACGACTGGAGGATGCGGCACGCCCGGCGCACCAGGAACGCTCCGCCGGCGCCATCCGCCTGGCCAACCGCGGTACGCATGCCAGGCAACTGGTGACACTGGACGATGCCGAAGTGAGAACGCCCGACGGGACGCTGTTGTTCAAGACCGGCAAGCGCTGGATATGCCAGGGCGACCGCATCGTGCTGCTCGGCCGCAATGGCTCGGGCAAATCACGACTGGTCGGCATGCTGCGCGACGCGGTTTCTGGGAGCGACGGCGGCCAGTCCGGCATTCGCGCCACGCCATCGCTGGCGCTTGGCCATGTCGATCAGGCGCTTGCCGATCTCGGCAATGCAGACACGCCCATGGCTGCGATCGGTCGCCGCTTTGAATTCGGCGATCAGCGGCTGCGATCGTTGCTGGCGGGTGCTGGCATCGGCATCGATATGCAGGAGCGGCCGATTGGCCGGCTTTCCGGCGGGCAGAAAGCCAGGCTGGCCATGCTGGTGCTGAGGCTGACCAATCCCAATTTCTATCTGCTCGACGAACCGACCAACCACCTCGACATTGAGGGCCAGGAAGCGCTGGAGACCGAACTGATGGCGCATGAGGCAAGCTGCCTGCTCGTCTCGCATGACCGCAGCTTCGTGCGCACGGTTGGCAACCGCTTCTGGCAGATCGAAAATCGCAAGCTGATCGAAGTGGACGGACCGGAGCATTTCTTTGCAACCGTTTCCGGAGATGACTGAAGTTGATGGCGGGCGCCTTTATTTCCTGGCGCCTGCCTTCCTTGCCGCCGGTTTTTTCGCGCTTGCGCGCTTGTTCGCCTGCTTGCGCGAATTCAGTGCCTGGTTGAGCATGACCTCTCCGATCACCGCGCGCATGGTGGTGTCGTCGATCTTGCGCGCCCTCAAAAGACCGAGCAAGGCAGCTTGCTCGGCAGCGAAAGCGGCATCCAGCATCGCCTGCAGTGCCGGTTGGATGTCCTTGACGGTCGTATCTTCTTCCTCCCCGGCAACAATACGTTGCCGATAGGCTGGAATGAGTTGCTGCGCGGCGGCCAGACGCGCCTCATAGAGTGCGGGCGTGGCTCGCGCTTCATCCACCATCTGTTCAATGCGGGCAATCGCCGCTTCGGCCGCGACCTGCCGTGCCAGCCGCTCCTCGATGGCGCTCTCCTCCTCCTCGTCCAACGGAATGCCGCGTGCCACGATCGGCAGTGCCACGCTGGCCAGCAGGAGCGAGCAGATGATGACGCCAGCGGCGATGAAGATGACGAGGTCGCGTGCCGGAAAAGGAGGGCCATTCTCGGAGATGACCAGCGGAAGTGACAGAATACCGGCAAGCGTGATCGCGCCGCGAACGCCGGCCAGTGTCATGACCACCCTCAACCGCGTGGTGAGCCTGAATGTTTCGCGGCCTCGCCAGCGCTCGATGATGCCCCGCACCGTTGACCCGAAGACAATCCAGGCGAAGCGTATGGCAAGCAGGATGAGCGTCAGCGTTATCACGGCAAGCACCGGTTCCCAGAAGCTGCCGTAGAGAGACAATTCCGGTGGAACATTACGGATGATCGTCGGTAGCTGCAGGCCAAGCAGCAGGAAGATGACGCCGTTGAAGGTGAACGAGAGCATCTCGATCAGCGCCATGTTCTGCATGCGTGCCGGGAACGACAGGGAGCCGAACAAACCGGCGCGAGCGATGTAGAGACCGGCCGTCACCGCCGCCAGAATTCCGGAAAGATGAAACTTTTCGGCCAGCAGATAGGCTGCGAAAGGCAGGAGGATCAGAATGACCACTTCCACCTCCGGCCGCACATCGCCGATCTTGGCCACGATGCGCAGCACCTTGGCCACCGCCCAAAGGGTTGCAAATCCCGCCAGCGCGCCGCCGGCCGCGACCAGCACGAAGGTCACGGCCGTTTCACCCAGCGAGAACTGGCCGGTAAGTGCGGCAGCTACCGCAAATCGCAGCACGACCAGGCCGGACGCATCGTTGAGCAGCGACTCGCCCTCAAGAATGTGACGGACGCGGGCCGGAACGAGATCGCGGCCGACAATGGAAGACACCGCGACCGCATCCGTCGGCGACAGCACGGCAGCAAGCGCGAAGGCAACCGGCAACGGCACCTGCGGCAGCAGCCAGTTCAGTGCGTATCCGAATACCACGACCGTGAAGAAGACGAGCCCGAAGGCGAGACCGAAGATGCGCGGTGCCAGCTCGGCGAACTCGCGCTTCGGCAGCATGATACCATCGATGAACAGAAGCGGCGGCACGAAGACGAGAAGGAACAGCTCCGGCTCGAGTTCGACGCGCAAGCCGTCGATCGGCCACGCCAACAGGACACCCAACCCGATCTGGATGATCGGCAGAGGCAGTGGCAGGAAGCGCACCAGCACGCCGGATGCGGCCACCAGCACCAGAAGCAGCAGGATCAGGGTCGCGACCGCCAAGCATTTCTCCAAGAGTGACTGGTCCGACCTAGACCGTTTGGCGTGGCGAGGAAAGCACCGGCAACAACGACGCCAATTTTTCTCACCTTCTCAGCGCAGGCGCGAAGTCGTTTTTCCCTTTACGTCCAAAACCTTGAACCCACATGATGATTCAATCTTTCAACTTCCAGCCTGCGCCGTCAGACATCACCTCTCCTGAAGGTGCGGACATGGTCCACCAGTGCCCGCAGCTTCAGCGGCTGACGATGTCGCCTTGGGAAATAGAGATGGAAACCGGGGAAAGGCGGGCAATAATCTTCCAGGAGCGGCACCAGTTCGCCCCGGGCGACATAGGGTTCGAAGGTCTCCATCATACCGAAGGTGATGCCCGCACCGGCGCAGGCCATGCGGATCATCATGCCCATGTCGTTGGTGGTCATCACCGGATCGACCGCCAGCTCGAAATCGCGGTGGTGTTCAGTGAATTCCCAGCGATAGGGCGCCGTGTCCGGCCGCGGTCGCCAGCCGATGCAGACATGATCCGTCAGATCGCGCGGATGAAGCGGCGTGCCGCGCCCGGAAAGGTAGGCGGGTGAAGCGACCGCGCACTGCCGCTGTTCTCCCGAAACCGGCACTGCGACCATGTCCTGCTCGATCACCTCGCCCAATCGGACACCGGCATCGTAGCCTTCCGCGACGATATCGAATTCCTCGTCCGTGATGGTGATGTCCAGCTTCACCTCCGGGTATTGCGCGAGGAAGCCTGCAAGCAGGGGCCCGGATATGAAGCGCTCGGCAATCGAGGACACCGTAACCTTGAGCAGACCGGAAGGACGCGTCTGCGTTTCACGGACCGCCTGCACGGCCTCGGTTATGTCCAGCGCCGATGGCCTGACCATGTCGTAGAACATTTCGCCTGCTTCCGTGAGGCTGACGCTGCGCGTGGTCCGCTGGACCAGTGCGGTGCCGATCCGGTCCTCGAGCCGTTGCAATGCCTGGCTCACGGCTGAGCGGGTAACGCCAAGGCGTTCTCCCGCGAGCCGGAAATTGCGTGCTTCCGCCACGGCCAGAAACACCGAAATGCCTTCGAAATCATCTGCCATTGGTTAAAATTCCTAACCAAACTGTCTTCGATTGGCAAGTCGATCACGCCAATGGATGCTCCTATGTTTCCTGCCAGCCAGGTCGTGCGCAACGCATGTCGCAAGGCTGGACTGGAGATCGAACAATGACGGTACGCAGCAAAAGACACGTTCTGCCCGGCCTGATCCTGGCAGTGCTTTCGGCAATGCCGGCTCCGGCGTCGGAAAGCGTTACCGTTCCCAACATCCTCAAGGAGCGACAGATGACACAGCATTCCTACGTCGGCATGTGGTCGACCGATGACGGCCGGGTCCGCCACGAACTTTTGCCTGATGGCCGCTATGACGAAGCGCGCGGCAGCAGGCAGAGCGCCTATCAGGGCCGCTACGAAGTGACCGGCACCCACATCGAATACTGGGACGATACCGGCTTCACCGCTGACGGTGACTTCGTCGACAAAAACACCCTCCACCACGGCGGCATGATCCTGCGCCGCCAATGAATACCGGAGAGACACCCGCTCTCGATTGAAAGGAACTCACCATGACGATGACCGATCCTGTATGGTTCGTCACCGGAGCCTCCTCTGGTCTCGGCCAAGCACTCGCCGAGACCGTGCTGGAGCGCGGCTGGCGTGCCGCCATAACATCACGCAATTCCAATGCCTTGAACGCTTTGACCTCCAGGTACGGTGAACGCGCGCTCGCCGTGCAGCTCGACGTCACCGACAATACGTCCATCGAGCGCGCCATCGCGGCGGCAGAGGCAAAATTCGGCACGATCGACGTGCTGGTCAACAATGCTGGCTATGGCTATCTGGCCGCAATCGAGGAAGGCGGCGATCGTGAAATCCGCGATCAATTCGAAACCAACGTCTTCGGTCTCGTCGCCCTCACCAAGCGCGTCCTGCCTGGCATGCGCGCCCGCCGCCGAGGACATATCTTCAATGTCTCGTCGCTCGGCGGTCTCGTGGCCTTCGCCGCCACCGGCTACTACCACGCCACGAAATTCGCCGTCGAAGCGCTCTCGGAATCGCTCTCGCACGAGGTCAAGCCACTCGGCATCAAGGTGACGATCATCGAACCCGGCGCCTTCCGCACCGATTGGGCCGGTCGTTCGATGGTCGAATCCGAGACCATTATCGAAGACTATGCGGAAACCGCCGGAAAGCGCCGTGAGGCAACCCGTGCCGCATCCGGCCGCCAGCCGGGCGACCCCGCGCGAGCAGCCAAGGCGATTATCTCAGCGTTTGAAGCACAGGAACCACCGCTACGCCTGCTGCTCGGTGCCGCAGCTCTGACCATAGCACGTCAACGGCTCGACGCACTGCGGCAGAATTTCGATGCCTGGGCCGAGACGACGCTCAGCGCTGATTTTCCCGAATGACGCCCTCGCCAACTGGCGAGTTACCCAAGCCACGGAGACACACCATGAACGGAATTGAAGGAAAGGTCGTCGCCATAACCGGTGCCAGCAGCGGCATCGGGGAGGCAACGGCAAGAGTTCTCGCGGCGGGCGGCGCACACGTCATAGCCGGCGCGCGCCGGATGGATCGGTTGCAAATCCTCGGCGACGAGATAACCGCCGCCGGTGGTTCCGTCCGCACCCGTCGCCTGGACGTTACCAGGCGTGCCGATGTCGAAGCTTTCGCGCGCTATGCGCAACAGGAATTCGGCAGGCTCGACGTCATCGTCAACAACGCCGGCGTCATGCCTTTATCACCGCTCGCGGAACTCAAGGTGGACGAGTGGGACAGGATGGTGGACGTCAACATCAAGGGCGTGCTTTACGGCATCGCGGCCGCCCTGCCCTTGATGAACACGCAGGGTTATGGCCAGATCATCAACCTGTCGTCGATCGGCGGGCACAGTGTTTCGCCGACAGCCGCCGTCTACTGCGCCACGAAATTCGCCGTTGCGGCCATTTCAGACGGGTTGCGGCAGGAAACCGACCGGATCCGCGTCACCGTGATCTCGCCCGGCACCACCACCTCGGAGCTGGCCGACACGATCACGGACGCCAAGGCACGCGAAGCCATGAAAGCCTGGCGTGCCATCACCATCAGTGCCGAAGCGGTCGCCAACGGAATCGCCTATGCGATCAGCCAGCCAGCCGACGTCGATGTGAGCGAGATCATTATTCGGCCGACGGCAAGCCCACATTGATTGAAGATCACACGTCCGAGATCATCACTCCTCCTGGACGGTGGCTGTGCTCATTGGCCGGCCACGGGTCACAAATGCCACGGCGATCGCAGCCAAGGTCATAGCCCCTGCCACAGCAAACGTGATCCGCATCCCGGTGGCAATGGTCTCAGGATGCGCGACCGATCCGTCGGCCGCGCCGGAGACAAAGGCAAACAACGCGCCCATGACCGATGCACCGGTGATCAGCCCGAGATTGCGCGACAGGCTCAGCATGCCCGAGACGACGCCGCGCCGGTCCGGGCCGACATCCATCATGACGGCCGTGTTGTTGGCAGCCTGGAACAGCTGATAGCCGGGAGTCAGAACGGCAATGCCCACGACATAGCCGGCGACACCGAAGGAGGTCGGAACCATGACGAGGACAAACGCGCCGATTGTCATCAAGGAGAGGCCGCCGGTGACCACGAACGACGCACTCAGCCGGTCGACAATCCGGCCGGCAGGAATGCCGGTCAGGGCAGAGATCACAGGACCAACCGACATCACCACACCGACGAAAGCCGCATTCAATCCGAGAACATGGGCAAGATAGAACGGCCCAACCACGAAGGTGACCATCATGACGGTGGAAACCACCGCGTTCATCACCAGGCTGCCGCTCAGGGCGGCATCGCGGAATTCAGACAGTCGGATCAACGGCGAAGCCACGCTCGCCTCGACCATCACAAACAGCCCCGCTCCGAGAACGGCGGCGGCGAGCAACGTCACATTCAGCCATCCCATATGCGCGCCACCCACCGTGGCGGCGAGTGCGTAGGCGGCAAGCGTAAGGCCAAGCAACAGCGTACCGAGAGCATCAAAGCCGCTGCCCTTTCCAGCCGGCTTGGAGGCCGGCAGGAAACGCCAGGCCAGGAAAAGATTCAGCGCAGCGAGCGGCACCATCACCAGAAAAATCGCCCGCCAGCTTGCCGCGGTCAGCAGAACCCCACCCAGCGAAGGGCCAAGTGCGGTCCCGATTGCCGACATCGTGCCCAGCAACCCCATGGCACTTCCGGTCCTGTGCTTGCCGACGGTATCGCGGACGAATGCGATGCTGAGGGCCATCAGGACCGCAGCGCCAAGTCCCTGCAGGGCGCGCGCACCGATCAGCAACCACAGCGAAGACACGACGCCGCACAGGCCTGAGGCGACCGCGAACAGCGAGATGCCACCGATCAACATGCGTCGATGTCCTGCGAGATCACCGAGCCGCCCTGCCGAGACAATGGTGATCGTGACCGCCAGCAGATAGGCCAGCACAACCCATTGCACGCGCTGGAACGACGCCTCGAATGCCTCCGCCAGTGATGGCAATGCGACGTTGGCGATGCTGATACCAAGTGAGGAAAGCAGCATCGACAGCGCCAGACTGATCAGCGCCCAGCGGCCGGCGCCGTCAGGGGCCTGTTCTGTTGTTGTGTTACGCTGGCTGACGTTCGATTGCATGATCTGTCTGCCTCTGCCCGATTTGAAACTCGGACAGACAGGTAGTGCCGGACAACATATGGCGGAAGACACACCATTTGCACTCTATTCGTGCATATGACGCCTCATCAAAACAAAGAACATGCGTTATGCTCGACGAATGCAACACCCGGACCTCAACCTGCTGATCACCCTCGATGTGCTGCTTGCGGAAGGCAGCGTTGCCCACGCGGCCAGAAGGCTGCGGCTCAGCCCCTCGGCCATGAGCCGCGCGCTGGCGCGGTTGCGCGAAACCACCGGCGATCCGCTGCTGGTTCGAGCCGGTCGCGGCCTTGTCCCCACACCGCGTGCCCTTGAACTGCGCCAGCACGTCAGCCGTATCGTCGAGGAAGCCGAAGCGATGCTGCGCCCCGCTGAAAGGCTGGACCTGACAAGGCTCACCCGGACATTTACGATGAGGAACTCGGACGGTTTTGTCGAAAACTTCGGGCCGGCCCTGCTTGCACGCATTGCCAGGGAGGCACCCGGTGTGCGCATGCGCTTCGTGCCGAAACCCGACAAGGACAGTACACCGCTGCGCGACGGCAGTGTGGACCTGGAAACCGGCGTGATCGGAACCACCACGGGACCAGAGATCCGGGCGCAGACCCTGTTTCGAGACCATTTCGTCGGCGTCGTGCGGGCTGGGCACCCGTTGTGTGAGGGTGTCGTCACGCCCGAGCGCTATGCCGCCGGGCAGCATGTTCTCGTCTCGCGTCGAAATCTCGACAAGGGACCGGTCGACGACGCCTTGGAAGTCCTCGGATTGCGACGACAGATCGCGACAACCGTCAGCGGTTTCCTGGAAGCGCTGGTCTTTGCGCGAGCAGCTGGCCTGATCGCCAGCGTTCCCGAACGTTACACCGGCCACCTGAGGGATGGCCTGTTCCGCTTCGCGCTCCCGCTTGCCTTGCCGGAAATCACCATCTCGCTCTTGTGGCATCCGCGGCTCGACGCGGATCCGGCCCATCGCTGGCTGCGCAGTTGCGTTCGCGACGTCTGTGCCGAAAACATCAAAGCCACCGGCGTTGCCGCCGGTGGCTTTGATGACATCTGACTTGCCAGCTTCCTAGAGAGAAGAGGTGATCTGCAGTTCGTCGACGCCATCGCGCCGATAGATATCGTCGCGGAACTGCACGACGCCCGGGCCTGTAGACCAGGCCGAGACATAGGTGAAGTAGACCGGAACCGGATTGGTGACCGCAACCGGGGTGTTGTTACCCGTCTTGATGGTTTCCTCGAAATGCTGGCGGCTCCAGCCTTGCGTATCGCGCAGGATCCAGGTGACAAGGTCGCGCACGTTCTGCACACGCACGCAGCCCGAGGAATCAAAGCGCATCAGCTTGCCGAACAGGCTCTGCTGCGGCGTGTCGTGCATGTAGACGCCGTCCGGGCTCGGGAAGTTGATCTTGACCGACGCCATGGCGTTGCCGGTGCCAGGATCCTGGCGGAAGCGGTACTTGACGGCATCTTCCGTCGACCAGTCGACGGTCGTTGGATCAACTTCGGAGCCATCCGGCGCCAGCAGGCGGATATGGCTGTCCTTGAGGTAGTTCGGGTTCTTGCGCATCAGCGGAATGATGTCCTTGCGGACGATCGACACCGGCGCGTTCCAATAAGGATTGACGATGATCTCGTTGATCTTCGAATTGACGATCGGCGTCTGGCGGTCGATCTTGCCGACAATTGCCGTGTGGCGCAGCACGACACGGTCTCCCTCCACCGCTTCGATCTGCGCGGCCGGGATGTTGACCATCACATAGCGGTTGCCAAGGAATCCGCCCATGGCGCGCAGACGCACCAAGTTGGTTTCAAGCTGGCCGAGCCGCACCTGTGCCGAGATGTTCATCGCAGCGAAGGTGTACTTGCCGGTGACGCCGTCGGCCGGCAGGCCGTGACGGGTCTGAAAACGCTTCAACGCTGAATCGACATAGGAATCGAAGGATTCTGACAGGCCGGCATTCTGCGGCAGGTCACCGGATACCATCAACCGCTTGCGCAACGGCACGACGTCGGCATCCGACACACCAAGCTGCAGCTTCTTGGTCGCAGGCACTTGCGGCCAGCCGCCCTGAGCGACGATGTCACGATACTGGCCGATGGCCTGCTCGGTGTAGGTCACGGTCTGCGGGCTGAAGATCGGCAACGTCGAGGCGACCTTGCCACCTTGCGTGGCGCGGGCGTCAAAGGTGTCGTCCCAACTTCCCTGCCCTGAAGCCTTCAGGATACCATCCACGGCGTCCTGGGCACTGGCAGCGCCGGCGGCAAAAGCCACGGCAAGCGCGGAAGCTCCGGTGAGAAACAGTCGGCGGCTGGTGTTCATGGGCGTTCCAGACTTGTTCAACAATTCAACGATCGGCCAGTGGGCCTGGTTGGCGGCCCGCACTCTATGGTTGCCATCCTTAACATTTAGCCAACCATATCTCGCATCTCGCTGCCGGAAAACGCACATTCGCGAGAGCGGACAAGCCAGCCAGATCGACTGCACCGTCCTGTTTCTCGCTTTCACCGGAATATGGCGGCAATTGGGCGCGACGCCCGCGCTTTAGACCTATGTCGTACGAAAGAAAGGGCCAGTGCCTTTTCAGCACCGGCCCAGTCCGGAGATTTTGGTCTCCTCCTCCCCGCTCTTCGGCGTGGTATCTCGCCGCGACAAAGGGGTCGCGGAAGCGCACGCTCCGCCGGTAGTCCGGCTAGCGAGCACGAACCAGCCGCTTACATGCGGTAGGCGATTGTGTCGTTCCAGAAGCGATCGAGACGCTGCAGAGCACGGTTCATCTGCTTGAACTCGTCCTGGTTGATGCCGCCGACATGCTCGATCGAGCCGATGTGGCGTTCATAGAGACCGGCAACAACCTCGGCCACTTCATTGCCCTTGTCCGTCAGGCTGACGCGAACCGAACGACGGTCGATGCGCGAACGCTGGTGGTTGATGAAGCCGAGGTCGACAAGCTTCTTCAGGTTGTAGGATACGTTGGAGCCGAGATAATAACCGCGAGAACGCAGCTCACCGGCGGTCAATTCGGCGTTGCCGATGTTGAACAGCAGCAGAGCCTGGACAGCATTGATATCAGAACGGCCGTTGCGATCGAACTCATCCTTGATCACATCAAGCAAACGCCGATGAAGACGCTCGACCAGCTGAAGGGATTCCATGTAAAGCGTGCGGATTGACTCGCGGCGCTCATCGATAACATTGGCGGTCTTCGCCACAGGACGCGAATTGATCATTGTCTTTGCCTCTCGTTTGTCGCCCGGTGATTTTTTGTTTTTTGTCACCTTGATCGCGACACTATCGAATACCTATAAAATTCGACTTAAACGCCAGGGCTAACAAGAGCTTACCGGTAAGAGGTTTCGAGAGAGGGTTAATAAAAACCCCGTCCAGGGAAGAAAATTAACCTAAAGATTTAGCGAACGGCCAAACGCCGAAAATCAAACGCGCTGGCGACGTCGCTGGAAATGCACGACAAGCCGCAGCGCTATATAGATCAGAGCCACGGCGGCATGTGCTGCAACGATCGACCAGCGTTCACCGAAGAGCTGTGGGAAGCCCACATACATGATCGTCTCGGTCAGGGCACAGATGACCCAAATGACTGGGCCCCACGAGGCCAGCATCCACAGGCCAGCGGCGGCAAAGGGAAAGAAAACCGCCAGGGTCGCGGCCGCGAGCTGCCAATGCACCGGCATCAGGTCAAAACGCCATAACGGTCCCGGATAAAAGCCGATGAGGCGGACCCAGTAGAGCACGCCGAACAACAGGCAATAGACCGCAACGATACGTTGGAACCACTCGAAGATGAGTTCCGTCGTCGAAGGCTCCAGAACCAGGCGGCTTTGCGCAGCGTCGTTCACAGCGCCAGTTCCTGCGCGCCTAGCGACGCGAAATAGGGCTCGACATCATCTGGCGTGACCGAACCCAGCCCTTCGGGTCGCCATTTTGGCTCACGATCCTTGTCGACGATCGCCGCGCGGATGCCTTCGTAGAAGTCGTGGCCCTGCAGCATGCGCACCAGGATGCGGAACTCCATGCGCATGCAGTCATCCATCGACAGGAAGCGACCGGCGCGGATCTGTCGAAAGGCAACGTTCAGGCTGGTTGGCGAACGCTGCACGAGGGTAGCCAGCGTCTTGGAGGCGAATTCGTCACCGGCGTTTTCCAGGCTGGTGATGATCTCCGCCAAGCTACCCTTGGAAAAATGCCGTCCGATCGCATCGAGCACCGGCTGCGCCGTTTCGGCCGCCGTGTGCACGGTATGGCTGCTTAGTGCCGCGTCGACATCTCCGGTCTCGCTTAGACGCTGGATGATTGCGGGCTGGTCTGCCGCCTTGATCGCATGGGTGGCCAGGCCCGACCACAGCGCGTCGCCACAACGGATGCGCTCTCCCGTCAGCGCGAGATATACCCCGAAACTGCCCTCGAGCCCCGGCAGCAGATGACTGCCGCCAACGTCCGGAAAGAAACCGATGCCGACCTCCGGCATCGCGAATTGGGCGTTTTCGGTGAGTACCCGATGCGAGCCATGGAATGAGAGACCGACACCACCGCCCATGACGATACCGTCGATCAGCGAGACATAGGGCTTCGAGAAGCGAGGGATGCGTGCGTTCAGCCTGTACTCGTCGGCAAAGAACTCGACGGGTGGCCTGCCGGCCTTGCCGCCCTCATAGACCGCCATGATGTCGCCACCAGCGGAAAACGCCCTGCCCTCTCCCGTCAAGAGCACGAGATCGATCGCCGGATCGGCTTCCCAGGCGTCCAGCGCTCGTGAAAGCGCGTTGATCATGCGGTGCGTAATGGCGTTGAGCGCCTGCGGACGGGTCATGGTCACGACGCCGGCCCGGCCCTTCCTTTCGAAGCGGATTTCCTCGCCGCCGCCAAAGTCCATTGCCATAGAATCCTCATCCATATGCAGTGGAAGTGCTAAGCGCCCCCCTCCGGCGCGTCAATGCCGGCCGCCTTTCTCGGCAGGGGCTGACGCAAACCGCCCCGGAACGGGCCGCGACCATCCCCGCCGCTGCTGGCACAACCATGCCGCATTGGTCGCCCCGACCAGCCCGTGCTAAAAAACCGGCAATCGGAGTTTTGGCCATGAACAAGTTCACCCCCACAAAACCAGCCGGCGCCCGCAACGTCGATGAGATCACCGGCTCGCGCCGCTTGCGTCGCATGCGCAAGGCAGACTGGTCGCGCCGTCTGGTGCAGGAAAATCGCCTGACCGTCGACGATCTGATCTGGCCAATATTCCTGACCGGCGGAACGAATGTGCGCGAGCCGATCGATGCGATGCCGGACGTATATCGTCTCAGTGTCGACCAGGCCGTCGACCAGGCCGAACGCGCCGCCAGGCTCGGCATTCCGGCAATTGCGACCTTCCCGAACATCGAGGCCGGACGCAAGGACGAAGCCGGCTCGCACATTCTCGACCCCGACAATCTGATCAACGCCGCGACACGCGCGATCAAGGCCGCGGTTCCACACATCGGCATCATCACCGATGTCGCGCTCGACCCCTTCACCAGCCATGGCCATGACGGCATCCTGCGTGACGGCATCATCGTCAACGACGAGACGGTCGAGCAGGTCGCCGCGGCCGCCGTGCTGCAGGCCGCCGCCGGCGCCGACATCATCGCACCATCCGACATGATGGATGGCCGTATCGGCGCAATCCGCGACGCGCTCGATGCCAATGGCTTCCAGGACATCGCCATCATGTCCTATGCGACCAAATTCGCCTCTGCCTTCTACGGTCCCTATCGCGAGGCGATCGGCACGCAGGGACTGCTTAAGGGCGACAAGAAGACCTATTACATCGATCACGCCAACAGCGACGAGGCGGTACGGGAAGCCGAACAGGATCTTGCCGAAGGCGCCGACATGCTGATGGTCAAACCTGGCCTGCCCTATCTCGACATCATCCGCCGCCTGAAGGACGAGTTCGCCATGCCGACCTTCGCCTATCAGGTGTCGGGCGAATACGCGATGATCAAGGCAGCCGCCGCCAATGGCTGGATCGACGGCGAAAAGGTGATGCTGGAATCGCTGCTGGCCTTCAAGCGCGCCGGCTGCGACGGCATCCTCACCTATTTCGCGCCAAGGGTGGCCGAAATCCTGAAAGGATGACGCTGAAGCATGGTGTTCCGCTGGGCAGCCAGGACGATCGACGCCTTCTCGCTGACCGGACTGGCCCTCGCGACGCTGTTCTTCTGTGCCTCGCTGACGCCAAGCCTCATTCCGCGTGAAAGCATAACCCAAGGCATTCTGTCTGGTCTGAGTTTCTCTTGTGGTTATGGCATCGGCGTCGCCCTGCGTGCGCTGTGGACCTACATGGAATTGCCTCGTATGGATCGGCGCCGGCTGGTTTCCGCGTCGCGCGTCATCATTCTTGCCTGCGTGGTTGCTGCCGTCTTTTTCCTGATCGAGGCGTCCAGCTGGCAGGATTCCATCCGCGTCCTGATGGGCATGGAACCAGCAAATAAGGTCGGCCCCTTCGAGGTCGCGGCGATTGCACTGGCAACCTTCACGGTCGTGATTCTGGTCGCGCGGTTTCTCGCCTACGTCTTTCGTACCGTTGCAAAGCGCCTGCGCCCCCATGTGCCACGGCGTGTCGCCGGGGTCATTGGACTGGTGGTCACCGCGCTTCTGTTCTGGTCCGTGGCGGATGGCGTGCTTCTACGTTTCGCGATCCGCGCCATGGACTCATCCTATCGGGAACTGGACCAGATCATTGATGCCGAGATCAAGCCGCCAACCGACCCCCAGAAGACCGGCAGTTCGGCCTCGCTGATCAACTGGCAGGGGCTTGGCAAAATGGGGCGCAGCTACATCGCCTCCGCGCCGACCGGCAATGAAATTGCCTCCCGGACCAGCCTGGACGCCAAGGAACCCATTCGCGTCTACGCCGGCCTGAATTCCGCCAAAACGGCAGAGGACCGCGCAAGGCTGGCGCTTAACGAACTGGTGCGGGTTGGTGGCTTCGAACGCTCAACGCTCATCATCATCACGCCAACGGGGACGGGGTGGGTGGATCCCGCCGGAATCGATCCGGTGGAATATCTGCATCATGGCGATATCGCGAGCGTCGCCATCCAGTATTCCTACCTGCCGAGCTGGCTCTCGCTGCTTGTCGAACCGGGTTACGGCTCGGAAGCGTCGCGCGCGCTGTTCACCCAGGTCTATGGATACTGGAAGAAACTGCCGAAAGATCGGCGCCCGAAACTTTACCTGTACGGCCTCAGTCTCGGCGCGATGAATTCCGATCTGTCGAGTGATATCTATGATGTCGTCGCCGACCCATACCAAGGCGCCGTATGGGCAGGTCCGCCCTTCCCCAGCCGGACCTGGAAAACTGTCACCGCGGGCCGTGTCGCCGGCTCGCCCGCGTGGCTGCCGCGGTTCCGCGACGGTTCGATCATCCGCTTCACCAGCCAACGCAATGCGCTCGATCTCGACGGCGCGCCGTGGGGCCCGATACGGGTCGTCTATCTTCAATATGCCAGCGACCCGATCGTGTTTTTCGACCCCTATGCAGCCTACCGCAAACCGGACTGGATGAAGGGCGAACGCGGGCCGGATGTCTCGCCGCGCTTCCGCTGGTTCCCGATCGTCACGCTGCTGCAGCTGACCGTCGATATCGGGCTCGGCACGACCACGCCGATGGGCTACGGACATGTCTACGCGCCTGAACACTATATCGATGCGTGGATGGCCGTCACTCAGCCGCCCGGATGGACGGCTGAGAAGGTCGAAGCGCTGAAAGCCTTCTTTGTCGTTCAGCGCAAGGCCGAATGATCGACCTCAATATTTCTGAGGCACGTAGAGTTCCGGTGGCAGCACGGTGCGTTCGTATTCGGGATTGAAGACACGCTCAGGCAGCGTGATCTCGTCATGCGGCACGGTTTCATAGGGAACCTGGCGCAACAGGTGATCCATGCAGTTCAGTCGCGCGCGCTTCTTGTCGTTGCCCTCAACGATGAACCAGGGTGCCTCCTGGATATTGGTGCGTGTCAGCATTTCTTCCTTGGCCTTGGTGTACTGCTCCCAGCGCACGCGTGACTGCAGGTCCATCGGCGAGAGCTTCCACTGCTTCATCGGATCGTGGATGCGCATGAGGAAGCGCATCTGCTGCTCCTCATCGGTGATCGAGAACCAGTATTTTACCAGGATGATACCGGAACGGACCAGCATGCGTTCGAATTCCGGTACGTCGCGGAAGAACTCCTCGACCTGGTCGGGCGTGGCAAAACCCATCACACGCTCGACGCCGGCGCGGTTGTACCAGGAGCGGTCGAACAGCACGATCTCGCCACCTGCCGGTAGATGCGGCACGTAGCGCTGGAAATACCACTGCGAGCGCTCGCGCTCGGTCGGCGCCGGCAGCGCGACGACCCGGCAGATGCGCGGGTTGAGGCGTTGGGTGATACGCTTGATGACACCGCCCTTGCCGGCCGAATCGCGGCCTTCGAAAAGCACCACCACCTTGGCCTTGGTGTGGGCCACCCACGACTGCAGCTTGATCAGCTCCGACTGCAGTGTCAGCAATTCGCGGAAATAGACCTGCCTTTCGACAGATGGCGGATGCGAACGCTTGTAGATCTTGGCGATCTCCTCGGAGAGCGCCGGCTCCGACAGCTCAAGTTCATAGTCCTCGTCGAGCGTGTCTGCCAGCTCCGCCTCCAGCCAGTCAGCAGCGGGGGAATTGCGTTCCAGTTCGGTCATGATGTCGCTCCGCGTTCGCACCGTGAGCCGACCAATATCCGCGGGCAATGACGGTTTTATTGCAATTGCGGAACCAAAAGCGCCTAGGCTGAAATGAAGCGCCAGACCTTTTCGTCGGGCTCGACCTGTCCGCTCAGCACGAAATATTTGTAGAGCACCAGGAAACACAGCGCTCTTTCGGTCGGCTCGTCCAGAAACTGACGGCAATAGGCCTGCGCCGACGCGATGATGCGCTCCGCCTGTTCGGGATGGCGCTCGAAGAATGCAAACTTGTCGGCGATATCCGAGAAATCGGACGCGAGCTGCACGTAGTGCTCATCGGGCTTCAGATGCCCCTCGCAGAACCAGATCTCATTGGTCGGTTCTGGCATGAGGCAAAGCGAATTCGAACTCATGATCCATTTGAGGTTCGTCGCAACGTCATAGCCTTCAAGCGAGACGATGTAGCGATAGCGCTTCTGGTCTTCGACGCTCATGAAAGGCTTGTGGTGACGCTCCGGCGCATGAGTGGCAGGCGACCCGACATCACAGAATGGCAATCCCTGCGCAGCGTCCAGAAAGACCAGGCGCATAGGGTTGTTCATGTCGCCGCGCCAAACGACCCTGGGTTGCTTGTCGGCAAACCGCAGCCGATCGTCCTGCATCTGGAAATGTCGCAGCTTGTCCATCTTGAACAGCACGGCATCACCATTGTTTGCGCCAATCGGACGGTTCTTGACGATAGAAGGAACAGCAGGAAGTCCGCGGACATCGCCGAATTCCAGGTCCAGACGCAGGTTTGGATCGAAGTAGCGGGCGAACTCCTTGAGATCGTAATAGTACATCGACGGACGACGCGGCAGTGTCGCGATCGTCACTGCCGCCGGGCTCGGTGTGAAAGGCTCCCGCAACTTGTTGTAATAGTTGAGGCGATCGAGCAGCACAGGACCGCGGCGTAAGGCAGTCGCCAGCGCCTGGTCCAGCCGACGACGGAAGAGCAATTGCGGCGCACTGTCGCGAACAATGTTGCGCGCGTAATAAAAGACCTTCCCTGTCCTGCGACGAAGATTACGCATCGAAATTCCAACGCAAAAGCCCGCGCAGGCTTTTAGCGTCACGGGTCCCGCTGCGCCAGACAATCCCGAGAGAAAACAGTCAAAGAATGTGACGAAACATTATCAGGAAACAACGCCGAGCCGGCGGCTTGGCCAGCGCCCTTTTTTCTAGGCCGCAACGACAGCGAAACCACGGGCGCGCAGGCCGCGGCGCTCGGCGTGCAATGAGCCAACCAAGCGATCACGGCTACCGCCGATGTGCCGGATCAGGAGGTCCGCAGCCTCGTCTGCCCCCCCTGCCCGTAGAGCAGCCAGGATGGTTCTATGTTCCTGCCAGGCCCGTACCGATGCGGCCTCGTCGCGAATCTCCAGCCATCGCGCCCGCGATAGCCGGGTCATGGCATCCCGCACGGCACGAAAGAGGAACTCATTGCCGGACAGACGCGCCAGCTCGACGTGGAAGTCGGTACCGACCCGATGCCACTCGTCCCTCGGCGTATCCGCTCCGCAGGAGTCAAGCATTACCTCGATCGCATCGAGGCCGCTTCTGTCTTCCAGCGTCGCCGTCAATCGCGCGGCAGCAACTTCGACAGCCTGGCGATAGACCGCAATCTGCTCGATTTCGGCAAGGTTGATCGGTGAAACCGTCCAGCCCCGCCCTTCGCGCAACACAAGGCCTTCCGTCTCCAACCTGAGCAGCGCTGCGCGCACCGGCGTGCGCGAGGCCCCGAAACGGCTTTCAACCCAGCGCTCGGTCAGCTTTTCACCGGGACCGATGTCGAGCCCCAGGATCATTTCGCGAAGCTGACGCTCGACCTGCAGCATCTGTGACATCGCGCCCATTTCCCTTTGCCGCTGGCCCATTGACTTCGCAATGTCCGCGCCTGATACGGATACCAAATTGGTATCCCAACATGGGATACAAGACAACGCAGCGAAGAGCAACGCCATGTCGAGTGAAAGCACCACCTCCGGGGAAGCTGGCTACAATGTTCACTGGCGCCGCAATCTCGTCGTGTGCTTCGTCGGCTCCTTCACGACGCTGGTGGCAATGACGCTGCTTTTGCCCTTCCTGCCGCTCTATGTGGAAGAACTGGGCGTCAGCGATCATGCCGGAATCGTTCAATGGTCTGGCATCGCCTATGGTGCCACCTTCCTGGCGGCGGCCCTGGTCGCGCCATTGTGGGGCCGGCTGGGCGACCGCTATGGCCGCAAGTCGATGCTCGTGCGCGCAAGCTTCGGCATGGCGGTGTGCATGTCGCTGATGGGTATGGTCCAGGACGTCTGGCAGTTGGTGGCCCTGCGCCTTCTGATCGGCCTGGCCGGCGGTTATTCCTCCGGCTCGACCATTCTGGTCGCCATGCAGACGCCGAAGGACCGGTCCGGCTGGGCGCTGGGGACACTTTCAGCCGGCATCATGGCTGGCAATCTGGTCGGACCGCTGATTGGTGGCGCCTTGCCACCCAGGATCGGCATCCGCGCGACCTTCCTGATTGCCGGTGGCGTCATCTTCCTGGCATTTCTCGCCACGACCTTCCTGATCCGGGAAAATCGTCGACCCGCTGCACCCAGAACAAGGAAGAAGCAGGCAGGCAGTTGGTCACACATCTCCGACAAGCGACCGGTGGTGGCGATGCTGGCCACTGGCATGCTGTTGATGTTTGCCACCATGTCGATCGAACCGATCATCACCGTCTATGTCGCGGAATTGGTGGCGGATTCTACGAAAGTGACGCTGGTTGCCGGCTTCGTCATGTCAGCAACGGCGCTCGGGGCGATCCTCTCAGCCCCGAGGCTCGGCAAGCTCGCCGACCGCGTCGGCCACTGGAGCGTCATAGTCGGCGCGCTGCTGGTTGCGGCGCTATTGCTCATTCCGCAGGCATTCGTCAGCGAAAGCTGGCAACTGATCGTGCTGCGCTTTCTGATGGGCCTGGCGCTGGGCGGTCTGCTGCCCTCCGTCACCAGCGTCATTCGTCACAATGTACCGGACAGTGTCGGCGGCAATGTCCTGGGTTATTCGATCTCGGCGCAATATGTCGGCCAGGTCGCGGGACCGGTTCTTGGCGGCTTTATTGGCGGTCATTTCGGCATGCGCACGGTTTTCCTGTTCACCGCAGTGCTGCTGGCATTGGGCGCTCTCTTCAACTGGATCATGCGCAGCCGCTACGAACAGCCGCAGTCCGCGTAAAGCCCAACCGTGCGATCCTGCCTCGATCTCCAGGCATTTTTCTTCAAAGAACCCGCCTGGCTTCGCAGATTGTTGCCCTTGCCGATGGAATTTGGACGATGAGCTCTTCTCGTTTTGCCTTTGAACCTTATGCGCCTCTTGTGATGGCTGGAGGGCTCTGCGGTGCTGCGGGCGTGGCGCTCTCGGCGGCGGCCGCGCATGTCGGCGGCGCCTTTACCGGAGCGGTCGCATCGTTCCTGCTTGCCCACGCGCTCGCGCTGCTCGCGATCGGGTTGGTCGGTGGCAACAGGATACTTCGCCTCGGCGGGCTGGTGCTGCTGATAGGATTGATCCTGTTCTGCGGCGACCTGCTCGCGCGCGACTTCCTGGGCGGACGGCTCCTGCCCTTTATGGCTCCGACGGGCGGCACCCTGCTGATACTGGGCTGGCTGACGGTTGCGGCTTCAGCACTTGCCAGATCAAGAACCTAGGTGCCGGATTTTTCCAACTTGCCTGCCAGCCGCATGGCAGCACCATCCAGGATCAGACCGAGCCCCGTTTCGAACAGGGCCGTGTGTCCCCCGTTCCGGTAGTGAACCAGTCCCGCTGACAACAGCGGGTAATCGCGTGCCGCAAGATCGAGTTCTGTGCCTCGGCCCGGCCCTTCCGGATAGTCGGACTGCTCTTCGATCACGCAACCGAGCGTGTAGCGACCGAGCGCGATGAACAGCATCATCGCCTCGCCGACATCGAACCCCTGCGCGACCAGAAACGCGGTCTTCATCTCGATATCCTGCAATTCATCGGGTTCGACCTCGGTGCCCGCATGAACCCTTCCAGCATCGCGGTAGGCGAGCAGCGCAGCTCGAAAGCTGCGCGTATTCTCCGCTAGATATCGCCGCCAGTCGTTGCCCTCCTGGGGCAGCGGATTGGTGTGGCTGCGCTCCAGGATCTCCCTGTTCATGGCATCCAGCAGCGCGCGCTTGTTCTTGAAATGCCAGTACAACGCTGGCTGACGCACCTGCAGCCGCTCGGCAAGAAGCCGCGTCGACAGCGCATCGACTCCGACTTCGTTCAGCAGTTGCAGCGCCTCGTCGACGATGCGCACGCGGTCGACCTTCATTGCTGTCTCCCATCAAGAATGCCACCAGCATTGCATCCGGAATTTATCAATGATAAGTGAATTTATCACTGATAAATTTCGGACACGTTATGAACCGCTCCATCGCCATTATGCTGGCAACGGTCGCCCTTACCGCAACCGGCATCGGGCTCACCATGCCGGTCATTCCGGAGCTGCTGCGCGAGGTAGGCCACACCGGCGATCTCGGCTGGCGCTACGGCGCATTCCTCGCGTTGTATGCATTGATGCAGTTCGTCTTTTCGCCGCTTCTCGGCGCGCTATCGGATCGTTTTGGGCGCAGGCCATTGCTGCTGATCTCGCTTGCGGGTGCCGTGGTGGACTATCTGTTCATGACCCTCGCCCCAACGCTGTGGCTGTTGTTTATCGGCCGAGCAATAGCCGGCGTCACCGGTGCCGTTTCAGCGGTCGCATCGGCTTACATTGCCGATGTAACGCCTGAGGACCAGCGTGCAAGGCGTTTTGGGCAGCTCGGCGCAGCCTTTGGCGTTGGCTTCATCGCCGGGCCGGCAATCGGCGGCCTGCTCGGCGGCGTCTGGACCCGCGCTCCCTTCCTCGCCGCCGCGGCCCTGAATCTGGCCACCTTGCTCATCGCGACGCTGGTCCTGAAAGAGCCCAAGCGCGCGAGCAGCGAAGCGACGACCGTTTCGCTCAATCCCTTCGCTCCCCTGCGCTGGGCATTCGGCTTTCCATTGCTGCTGCCGTTGCTTGGTACAACCATTCTGCTGGCCATGGTCGGTGAAGTTGGTGGCACGATCTGGGTCGTCTACGTCGAGGACAAATTCAGCTGGGATCCGCTCACCGTCGGCATTTCGCTGACCTTGTTCGGCCTCTTTCACGCCCTGGCACAGGCATTTCTGGCCGGGCCTCTCAGCGAACGGCTGGGTGAAAAGAAAGCGCTTGCGATCGCCATCGGTGCCGACAGCACCGCCTATATCCTGATCGGGCTGGCAACGCGCGGCTGGATGGTCTTCGCCCTTCTGCCCATGCTCTGCCTTGGCGGCATCGGTGCGCCGGCACTGCAGTCAATGATGACCGCAGGAGTGGACGCCAACAGTCAAGGCCGGCTGCAAGGTGTGATTGCCGGCCTGACCAGTCTTGCTTCCATAGTCGCGCCTCTGGCGATTTCGACCACCTATTTCGCCACGCGGTCGACATTTCCCGGACTGGTCTGGATTGGTGGCGCAGCCCTTTACTTTGTCTGCGTTCCGCTGCTGACCATGAAGGTGAGCAACAGGGTCGCCGCCTGAGCGGCGGCCCTGTTTTGCAAACAGCAGTCTGGCTATTCCGCTCACGAAACGCCGAACGAAGCCTGAATGGTTGGCCTTGTGCCGCTCATTGGGGGGCGACTTGAACGAGATCCCCCAATAGTTGCGATAGATATCTTCAAACAGATAGTCGATCGGACGCATTGCTGCCTCACTTCCCCGATCCGGATCACTTTAGACTTGGATCGATCCAAGATCGGTCTAAAAATTTTTTGATCGATCCAAATCCTCCCTCTCCTTCGACGCGAAGTCAAGGCAAATATGGATCGATCCAACAATTGTGATACAAGGTCGGCGGTCTGGTGATCATCAGGCACCTGGAAAACGCTCGGACATCGCTACGTCCACCGATGAGAAGGATGACTGATGGCAAGACAGGCAACCGCGATCAAACCGGTCAGACTGGCGGATGTCGCCAAGGCTGCCGGCGTCTCGCACGGCACGGCCTCGAATGTCTTCAGCCACCCGGAAATCGTGCGCGAAGAAGTACGCGAGCGCGTCAAGGCAGCCGCGGACGCACTCGGTTACGCCGGCCCCGATCCCAAGGGGCGGCTGCTAAGGGCCGGCAAGGTCAACGCCATCGGCGTTGCCACCGCGGAACCCCTCTCCTATTTCTTCGACGATCCTTTTGCTCGCGTGGTCATGTCCGGCATCTCCGAAATTTGCGATGCCACGGGCGCCGGCCTCTCGCTGGTATCGGCGATCAACGGCGAACATCTCGCCTGGAACATTCAGAGCGCACTGGTCGACGGCTTCATCGTCTTCTGCGTCGAAGGCAACTGGCAGCCGGTGTATTTGACCCGCGAGCGAAAACTCCCCTTCGTTGTTCTCGACTTCGGTTATGACGAGGGCGCACTTTCGGCCATCGGAATCGACAACAAAGCCGGCGCGAAGCTGGCTGCAGATCACCTTCTGGCATTCGGCCACCGCCGCTTCGGCGTTCTGGCGCTGAGTTTCGACGAAGGAAGCAGCGGGCCGGTGACTGCCCTGCGCGCTGAAGGTGCCACCTATTCCGGCACACGCGACCGCCTCTACGGCTATCTGGAAGCGCTCGCTGATGCCGGCATCGATACAGCCAGCGTTCCGATTTACGAAACCGGCAACGATGTGCCGACCGTACATGCAAGCCTCGACTACATGTTCAGCCTCCCAGAACCACCGACGGCACTGCTCGCCATGTCCGACGGGATTGCCATGATCGCGATCGACTGGCTCAAAGAACGCGGCCTGTCGGTACCCGGCGATGTTTCCATTGTCGGCTTCGACGGCGTTCCGGAAGCAGCCACATGCAGGCCGCCGCTCACCACGATCGCTCAGCCGATGCGGGAAATGGGCCGCCGCGCCGCCCGCGCCATCCTCGACCCGGGCCAGGCCGAACGCCGGCAGGAAATGTCGATCGAACTGGTCGCGCGCGAATCGGCCGGCCCCGTCAGCGAACGCTGACCAGCGGCGCACCGAAAGCTCGGCTCTGCTGCAACGCCTTCGTCTTGCTCGTCCATCCAAGCTGCGACAGCCATTCCAGATAGTAGGCGAACGCGAATTGCGCAGCGATGCCGGTGGCAATCAGCATGGCGTCGTAGGAAAAGCCGCCGGGCCGAACCAGCTTCAGCACCTGCGCCAAGATCGCAAGCAAGGTGCCGGCAATGAACACCGGCAGCGATCGCTTGCCGAGAATGGCAAGCGGATGATCGAGCGGCTTACGGAAGAAGGCCGAAACTGCCGGCAGCGCCACGATCAGATAGGCAACTGAAAGCACATGCAGCAGCCGGAACAGCGACAGGAAAGACTTGTCGAAACCGGCAAGCACTGCCGGCAGGCCAAACCAGGTGTCCTGCCCCCACCAGGGACCACGAACCCAGACCAGAGCGACGAGCGCATAGGCGGCAGATGCACCGAGCAGCCAGCCATTCACTGGAATGCTGCCACCACGGCGCACATGCAGTGAGCCAACGACACCAATGGTGAAAAGAAACTGCCAAGAGAGTGGATTGAGGAACCAGAACCCCTGTTCGGGATAGTTGGGCGGCGCGACCTGGCAGAGGCCGGCCCACAACCATATGATGCCCGAAACCGTCAGCGTCGACAGCGGCCAGCGACCGCCAAAGAACAGAAGTGCGGGTGCCGCGAGAAGCAACACTGCATAGAGCGGCAGGATGTTGTTATAGCCGATCTGGTGACCGAGCGTGGCAATTCCGAGCAACACCTCCGGCGTGCGTTCGATCAGGGGGCCGATGTTGATCTGCGTCAGGAAGTCCGGGCGCTGGGCGAGCAATGCCGCCGCGCAGAAGATGGCGACCGAGGCCATGGTGGTGACGATATGAGCCGCGTAGAGCACGCCGGCGCGGCGCCACATCTTGAGCGTCGCCAGCAATCGGTCCCCAGGCTGGAATTTGCGGCCATAGGCTAGCGCCACCGCAATGCCGGAAATCAGCACGAACGCTTCGGCTGCGTCAGAGAAGCCGAAATTCTTGTAGGTGAAGAGCTCGAACTTGGTGCCAGGCACATGATCGATGAAGATCATCAGCAGAGCGAGCGCACGCAGAACATCGATGCGGGTATCACGTTCGGAAGAGAGCGGTGTGGTCATGATTAGGACTCCGCAACGGTTCACACTGTGCGCGGTTCGCCCCCAAGCCTCCGTCACGGAACCGCCCGACATTCCATATCAGGGCAAAAGCGACCAAAAACAGAGCAGGTTCAATCACTTTTGGGGCGATCCAATAATGTTTCGTTTTGAAGCCGGCAAACAGAGACAAAATGGTGGAAAATCAAACGGCTGGGACTGATAGCCGACAAAACTCGGAGATCGCGGCATTACGACGCGACCTGTCCTTTTCCTATCGCCTCCATGTCCCGCAGGACGCTGGCAGCGACACGCTTATCCTGCTGCACGGCTCGGCCGCGGACGAGACAACCTTGATGCCTCTGGCGATGGCTGCCGCCCCCCGGGCAAGGCTGGCGGCGGTGCGCGGCCGCATCATACAGGACGGTGATTTGCGCTGGTTCAGGCGGATCACGCCGACACAATTCGACCAGGTCAGCATCCGGACGGAAGCGCATGCATTTGCGCATTTCATCGACGAGCTGATAACGCTGCATAGCCTTGAACCGGCGAATGCCACCTTCATCGGCTACTCCAACGGCGCCAATCTGGTTTCCAGCACCATGCTGCTGCACCCCGGTGCCATCCGACGCGCGGTGCTGCTGCGTGCCATGCCGGTACTGGATCAGGTCCCGAATACCGACTTGTCGGATGCGCATGTGCTGATGATAACCGGCGCCAACGACGTCACCTATTCGCCTTTCGCGCCGGCGCTTGCCGGACTGCTGCGGGCACATCACGCCGAGGTCGACGCACACGTGGTAGCCGCCGGCCATGAATTCGGCGCAGTGGACGGCAATATCATCAGCGGATGGCTGGACCGCCAGCGATCCTTCGCTTCAACTTGAACGAAGGCCGCGGTCACACCATCTGATGAACGAGGCTGTTCCTTGACCGGCCAACCATGAGGATATTCAGGAAATGAACGCGCGCGTTCTTGATGGCGAGATTATCACTTCCAGGCTGGATGACGTCCGTGCCTATGACGGCGTCCGCTCGCGCCGCGTCTTTGCCTGCATCATCGACTATCTGGTGGTCGGCCTGCTGACTATCCCTTTCGCTATATTGGTGTTCCTCTTCGGCATCATCACGCTGGGGTTGGGCTGGATGCTGTTTTCAGTGCTCGTGCCCGCGGTCGCCGTGATCTACATCTGGAACACGCTGGGCGGTCGCGATCAGGCTACGCTCGGCATGAAGGCGATGGGTATCCGCCTCGACAGGCTGGACGGCACCCCGATCGATGGCATGACCGCCGTCGTTCATTCGGTGCTGTTTTGGGCAGGCAACGTGATTCTCACTCCGCTAGTGCTTCTGGTCACGCTGTTTTCCGACCGCAAGCGCACCCTGCACGACCTGCTGCTCGGTACCGTCGTCAGCCGTACCGACCGCTGAGGCGGGACTTGTCCACACTGTCCTGCCCAACCACCGAATATATGGGCCAGAAGGCACCCCGACACGATTATCCTGTTGAATTTTTTGCCGCGCGCGCCAAGCTAGGGCAGTTCGTGGGAGCATTTTTCGACGCGCGATGACGCAGCATCCTACCCAGTCTCCGCAATTCTTCCTGACCGCGCCTTCGCCATGCCCGTATCTGGAAGGTCAGTTCGAGCGGAAGGTGTTCACCCATCTGGTCGGTGACAAGGCATCGGAGATGAATGACCTCCTGACCCAGGGGGGCTTTCGTCGCTCGCAGAACATCGCCTATCGCCCCGCCTGCGAAAACTGCCGCGCCTGCGTTTCCGTGCGTATCCTCGCGCAGGAGTTCGAACCCAGCCGGAACATGCGCCGCGTGACGCAGCACAATGCCGATCTCGTCGGCGTGATGCACGACGCCGAACCGTCTACCGAGCAATATTCCCTCTTCCGCGCTTATCTCGACGCGCGTCACCGCAAGGGCGGCATGTCGGACATGACGGTGCTCGACTACGCCATGATGGTCGAGGACACTCACGTCGACACCAAGATCATCGAATACCGTCGGCGCGGACCGGACACATTCATCACCGGCAAGGGCCAAGGCGCGCTGGTGGCGGTGGCACTGACCGACAAGATGGCCGATGGCCTGTCAATGGTTTATTCCTACTTCGATCCCGACCTGGATGAGCGCTCGCTGGGTACCTTCATGATCCTCGACCATATCCAGCGCGCGAAGGCGATGGGCTTGCCCCATGTCTATCTCGGCTACTGGGTCAACGGTTCGCGCAAGATGAATTATAAGATGCGTTTCATGCCGCAAGAACATCTCGGCCCCAAGGGCTGGGAACGCTTCAGCGGCTGAAACTGACAATCCGGCCCGTCCAGCCTCACCAAGGCTCCTAACGCTGCCGTTGCTTTGACGGGGGGCCCGCACGTGACTGTTTCCCACGATCACTCGAAAGGTCTGCTCGTTGCCGCGCTTGGCGGCATGGCGCTGACCGTGGACATCCCACTGATCCGCCTCGCCGATGGCGCACCATGGACCATTCTGATGCTGCGCAGCGGCACCACGCTGCTTGCCGGTCTGATCGTGTGGGCTGTGTGGCGTTGGTGGACGCCCAGCGCTCCCAAATTGATCCCCGGTCGTTCCGGCCTGGCCGTCGCGACACTTTACGGGCTCGGCTCGATCGCTTTCATCACTGCTGTCTTCAACACCACGACAGCCAATCTCGTCTTCATCCTCGCGTTCAACACCATGTTCGCGGCGCTGCTGTCCTGGTTGTTCCTCGGCGAACGACCTCGCCCGGCCACTTTTGCGACAATGGCGGCCATGATCGTTGGCGTGGGTATTATCGTCGGAGGCTCGATCGGTTCCGGCCATTTGTTCGGCGATGTGCTCGCGGCCACATCGGCATTCTGTGTCGCTTCCGCGATCACGATTTCACGCCGCAGCGGCAAGGACATGGGCTTTCCCGCTCTTATCGGTGTCGTTCTGCCCTTTCTTGTGGCGGTCTACATGGTCTGGAACACCGGGTTTCAGGTGAACGCGCCGTGGTGGATCCTTTTCAACGGCGGTGTTGTCATCCCGATCTCGTTCTTCTGCCTGGCAACCGCCCCGAAATACATTTCGGGCCCGGAAGTGGCGATGTTTTATCTTCTGGAAACGGTGCTGGCACCGGTGTGGGTCTGGCTGGTGTTCAATGAGGTGCCGTCACGCGATACGCTGATCGGCGGCGCGATCCTGATCGTCGCCCTGATCGCGCATTCGCTATGGCAATTGCATCGCGGCCGCCAGCGCCGCGCGGCACTGGCCGTTCGTCACCCGGCCTGAACTTTTCTCTGCTCCAGGACCACCGGTTCCGTCGCGGTCGATGCGATGGCCTCGGGCTCGGCGGAAGGCGTCTCCGGCGGCTGGTTGTCGACCACTTCCACCTCGTGCAGCCATTCGCGCCAGATGGCAACAAGCAGCGCCATCAGCACCGGGCCAATGAACAGACCAAGGAAGCCCATGGTCTTCACGCCGCCGATCAGTCCGAAGAAGGTCGGCAGGAACGGCAGCTTGATCGGCCCACCCACCAGCTTGGGACGGATCGTCTTGTCGACAATGAAGAGTTCCACCGACCCCCAGACGAATAACACGACGCCGGCCACGACCGAACCCGAGCCGACCAGATAAAGCGAGACCAGCGTGAACGAGAGCGGCGCACCACCCGGGATCAATGCCATCACGCCGGTCAGCGCACCGAGCGTCACCGGCGACGGCACACCGGCAAGCCAGTAGGCAATACCCAGCACCACCCCCTCGCCGATCGCGATCACGGTCTGGCCGGTGACGGTCGAAGAGATGGTCGCCGGTACCACCCGCGAGATGCGCTCCCAGCGCATCGGGAGAATGCGCTCGCCCAGCGTGTCGATCTGGCGTGCGAAACTTTCACCGTCTCGATAAGCGAAGAACAATGCTATCAGCATGAACAGGAGGGTCAAAAGCAACGAAAACGCGCTGCCGCCGGCGGCCAGCACGGTCTGGTAGATAGATCGGATGTTGGCGCCGCTCACCAGTTGGATCAGTTGGCCGATGCCGCCAGGATGGCCAATGTTTCGCGTCCACTGCTCGTTCAGCCATTCACCGACCACAGGCAGACTGGCGATCCATTGGGGCGTCGGGGCACCATGACGGTTGGTCCCGATCGCCCAGGTCACCCATTCGCGCACTTCGTTGATGACATAGGTGCCGGCCAGGGAGATCGGAATGACCAGGAAGGCTAGGATCAGCAGCAGCGCAATGGTCGCGGCGATGGTGCGGTTACCGTTGACTGCGGCAAGCAGGCGTCGGTAGAGCGGCCAGCTGGCGAAGGCAATGACGAGAGCCGCCAGAACCGGGACCAGGAACCCATAGAAGAAGTAGACACCGGCCGCGACCACGAGGACGAGAAGCCAGCGAGCGGCCGACAATGGCGGAATGACGGCGGCCCGCATCGGGGCAGGCACCCCAAAAAGGCGCGGTTCCTTCGGTCTCGTCTGTGGTGATTTCAAACACTTACCCCGAATCGACAGCGACGCCACAAATGGCGCCCCCTCCACCACTATGGCGCACGATAGTGCAGCAATCGTGACTATAAGCCAATTGCAAGCAGATTCCTGCCAATGGTTGCCGCAGCACGTGGAAAACGAAGGTTCAGGCAGCCTTGCCGGTGGGGCGCAGCATGGAAACCATGACCGTGCGCACGACGGTCTCGACCTTGTCCAAGGCAACGCCGTTGGCGGGCAGGTCATTGTTGGCGATGCCCTGGATGATCGACATCATTGCCGGTACCAATGTTTCGAGCTCGAACAGCGGTTCGATTTCGCCGCGATCGAGTGCCGCACCCAGATATTGGAGGAAGATGCCGCGCACCTCGGCGAGATGGTTGCAATAGATCGCACGCACGCTCTCGCTGCGCGTTGCCTCGGCGTGAAATTGCGCAATCAGCGCGCAGGCATCCGTCTCATGTACGAAACGGATATGGGTCATCGCGCCAAACACCATGCCTTCGACGACATCGCGCTTTGTCAGCATCTCCGCCAGCTTTTCTTCATCATCGCGCCGCGCCGCAGCGCAGATCTCCTCGATGATCGCTTCCTTGGAGACGAAATAGCGGTACAGGGCGCCAGGGCTCATGCTGGCTTCCGCGCAGATCTGCTGCATCGAGGCACCCTGAAAGCCTTCGCGCGCAAAACAGGTCTTGGCCGCGTCCAGGATGCGCTGGACCTGAAGTTCGCGCCGCTCGGCCCGTGACAGCGCCCGCCCTTCATCAATCTCGGCTTCCAGCAGCATCTCGATATTGCCAAGCGCGGTTTTCATTGCTATTTCCGAAATGCGAATGATCATTCTCAATTTATGCGAGCGATCATTCTCGGTCAACATTGGGCTGCGCGAAACATTCCTGACAAAGTCAGGCAACGAAAATCGCGCGAGTTCGTTCATAGCGCTTATTGCATTCCGTCCATAGCAGCGAGGACTAGACCGATGTACCCATCCACCGATCAGGCCTCTCACCCGATCGCGAATGGCGACGCCCCCTATCTGAAGCTCATCGAGGCGATGCGCCCCCTCGCCGGTAAATGGAAGATCGAGATCCTCTGGATCCTTGCTCAACGCCGTCACCGTTTTGGAGAGTTGCGGCGCAGTTTGCCTGGCATCACCCAGCACATGTTGACGTTGCGCTTGCGTGAGATGGAGGCCGACGGGTTGATCAGCCGCACCGTCTATCCCGAGAATGTGCTCAGGGTGGAATATGAGGTCAGTGAGGGTGCCCAGCACCTGAAACCAGCTTTCAGGGCACTCGTCGAGTGGTCCGAGCAATATGGCCCACTCGCCAAACAACGCGAAGCTGATGCAGTCGTTCGCGCCTTGCCTGATATCGCGGCCTGAAGCGCCGTAAAACCCGAGAACCGCTAGGGACTCGTCTTGGTGTCGTAATCGGCGATATGGCCGAAGACGTACCCCTTGGCGCGCAGCCCGGTGACCAATGCTGTCAGCTTGTCCCTGCCCCGGAAGACATCCTGGAACATCTCGTCATGCATGAGCAGGATGAGCTTGTTCTTGCCGACCGTCCGGCCCGCGGCAAATAGGTGACCGATCTCGTCGATCAGCCGATCGACCGACTGGACCGGCTTGCCACTATCCTCGTGCACCCATTCGAAGTCCCAGCCGTAGAGGTGAAAGCCTGACGCGGCGACAAACTCGAAGTCCACCTGTTCGCGCTGCGCTTCCTCCAGACTGAGCCCGAAGTCGTCACGGGACATGTAGCGCAACCTGAACACGTCGCGCCCCGGCAACCGGGCCGGAATGGGAGGCGGCGCGCTGAGCCCAAGCACCGTATTGGCCTTCAGCATATCGGCGACCACCGCCTCGGTGTCGGCGTAGAAACGCTCATAGCGGTTGTTGGCATGGCTGAAACTATGGTTGCCGAGTGTCACCAGCGGCAGCGACTTGACACGCTTCAGCAGAGCTCCTCGCTCCGGGCTCGCCAGGACATGCTGCCCGACCATGAACATCGCTGCGGGCACCTGCTCGGCCTCCAGGACATCGAGCACGTTGGCGGTGCCATTGAGCGGGCCGTCGTCGAAGGTCAGGAAGATGGTGCGCTCGCCGGCGCCAGCCGGCGTGCACGCGGCAAGCACCAGGAACAGCGCCGCACGCAGAACTGCCGGCATCGAAACGCTCCACCCCTCGAATTTGAGCGGACCAAGGTAGAGAGCCGGGCACAAGCGTCAAGAAGTCACTGCGCCTATGGCCTTTGAAATTCAGGATGCGCCTGCACTGCGTAGCAGCCAACGATTGCCTCAGTCGGAAAGATATTCCCGCACCAGCAGCCGACCGCGATGAAGTTTGGCCTTGATACCCTGGCGTGTCTCGCCAAGGCTCGCCGCGATCTCGTCGATCGTCATCTCGCGCAGATCGCGCAAAAGCACGACGTCACGATAATGCGGCGGCAGCGCTTCAATCGCGGCGGCAATATCCAGGGCCAGTTCGGCTTGCGGGCGCGCACCGAAGGAGCGTTCGAGGTCGAGCTCCGCCAGGGACAGCGGCGCATGCAACCGCAGAGTGCGCGCCAACCGCGCGCATTCCCGCCTCACCACCGTGAAAAGCCAGGCAGAGATCGCCGTCAGCGAACGGATCGCCCCGATCCGGCGCGAGAGCTGCCACAGAGCCTCCTGCACTGCGTCCTCGGCATCGGCGGAACCGCGGCAGGTTGACCGGGCATAACGGCGAATGTCGGGTTGAGCGATCTTGAGAACCTTGACGATCGCTTCGCGGTCTCCCAACCGCGCAGCATCGAAAATATCGGAAGGAACGCCGTTCATCTGGAACCTACCGCCGCCGCCCCAGTCCCGTCGCGGCGCACATTGGGCAATAGCCGAGCAATCCCGACAGCGCCAGGCCTACGCCGGCAATGCCCCCCAGATAGCTGACGGGCGCTGCGAGCCATACCAACGCCGCGAACGCAGCCACGGCTCCGATGACGATCCGCACCACTTGATGCAGGCTGCCGATGTTCTTGCGATAGAAGGCCATGTCTTGTCTCTCCCGTCCGGCATAATACCGGCTTCAGGGACAAGAGGCGCGAATCCGGCAAAAGGATTCGCGCTCCGCAAAAATTATCCAAACTTTCCGGTACGTGGAAAACCCTTCGGCACCATGCGGCCGGCGGCGGCGCGATTACCGATCCATTCGGCAAGTTCCTCGCGCAGTCGGTTAAAAGTGCGATCAGCGGAATCTTGCCAGGAAAGGCCGCTTTCCATGACGAATGTCTTCACATCGAGAACACCGCCGTCCTTGTACTTCTGCAGGCGAACACCCTTGCCGCGCGCCATTTCAGGAACTTCAGACAGCGCAAACACCAGCATCTTGCGGTTATCCCCGACGATGGCGACGTGATCACCCGTCGCCGGCAGGCATCGCTTGGCCTCGTCAGGAGACTTGACGTTCATCACCTGCTTGCCCTTGCGGGTGTTGGCGACGACCTCCTCCTCGGAAACCACGAAACCGTTGCCCTGATGCGAGACCAAAAGCAGTTTCCGCTTCGGATCGTGGACAAAGGCCGTGACGATGTCCTGGTCATTCTCCATGTCGACGATGATGCGGATGGGCTCGCCATGACCGCGACCGCCGGGCAACCGGTCGGCGCCAATGGTGTAGAACTTGCCGCCGGTGGTGAAGATGAGGATCTTGTCGGTGGTCTGGGCATGGAAGGCAAGCTTCAGCCCGTCGCCTTCCTTGAAGCTGAACAGCGAATGATCCGTCAGGTGGCCCTTCATCGCGCGCAGCCAGCCCTTTTCCGATACAACCACGGTCACCGGCTCCTTCTCGATCATCGCATGCGCGATATCGGTCAGGTCATGCTCAGGTGCATCGGCGAACTGGGTACGACGCGGGCCGAGTTCCTTGTTTTCCTCGGGTCCGAAATCGCGGCGGATCTTCTGGATTTCCCAGGCGATGGTCTTCCACTGCTTTTCGACGGACGCGAGCAGCGATTCGATCTGCTTCTTCTCCTCCGAAAGCCCGTCGAACTCCTTGCGGATTTCGAATTCCTCGAGCTTGCGCAACGCGCGCAGCCGCATGTTGAGAATGGCTTCGGCCTGCACGTCGGTCAGCGACCAGCGTGCCATCATCACCTGCTTGGGCTCATCCTCTTCGCGAATGATACGGATCACCTCGTCAATATTGAGATAGGCGATCAGGTAGCCTGCCAGGATCTCGAGGCGCTTCTCGATTTCGCCCAACCGGTGCTTCGAACGACGAACGAGCACTTCCCGGCGATGATCCAGCCATTCCTGCAGCACGCCCTTGAGCGAGAGCACATTCGGCACCTTGCCGCGTGACAGCACGTTCATGTTGAGCGGGAACCGGCTTTCAAGCTCGGTCAGCTTGAACAGCGATTCCATCAGAAGGCCCGGATCGACGGTGCGGCTCTTCGGCACCAGAACGACGCGGATGTCCTCAGCGCTTTCGTCGCGGATGTCCTCCAGAAGCGGCAATTTCCTGGCCATCAGCAGTTCGGCGATCTTTTCGATCAACCGCGACTTCTGGACGCCATAGGGGATCTCGGTAACCGCGATAACCCAGGTGCCCCTGCCCTGGTCTTCCTGGGTCCATTTCGAGCGGACGCGGAAGCCCCCCCGGCCCGTTTCGTACGCATCGAGAATGGATTGGCGGCTGTCGACGATGATACCACCGGTCGGGAAGTCGGGTCCTTGTACGAACTCCACGAGCTTGGCAACGGAAGCGTCGGGATGATCGATCAGATGGAGCGCTGCATCGCATAGCTCTGCCAGGTTATGCGGTGGCACCGATGTCGCCATGCCGACGGCAATGCCGGATGAACCGTTGGCAAGCAGATTCGGGAACGCGCCCGGCAGGACGATCGGTTCCTCGTCTTCTTCATTGTAGGTCGGGCGGTAGTCGACCGCATCCTCGGTGATGCCGGCAAGCAGTTCCGTCGCCACATCCGTCATGCGCGCTTCGGTGTAGCGCATGGCAGCAGCATTATCGCCATCGATATTGCCGAAATTACCCTGTCCGTCGACCAACGGGTAGCGCATGGAGAAATCCTGCGCGAGACGCACCAGCGCGTCGTAGATCGACTGGTCACCATGCGGATGGAATTTACCCATCACCTCGCCGACGATGCGGGCGCATTTGGCAAAACCTTGGTCGGGGTTGAGGCGCAGCAACCGCATGGCGTGCATGATGCGCCGGTGCACCGGTTTCAGCCCGTCGCGCACGTCCGGCAGGGCTCGGTTCATGATCGTCGAAAGCGCGTATGAAAGATAACGATCTTCCAGCGCCTTCTTCAGGTCGACCGATTCGATATTGTCGTGGCCACCATTGTCAGGCGGCAAAAGGCTCTTTCCCATGGATTTGGACTAGCCGAGAGGGTGATTCGCGACAAGAGGCGCGCGGGTCAAGCTCTACCGAGACCAGTCTGGCGAAGCGGCTGATAGGCACCTACGCCCCATTTCCTCGGCCGGCAGTTGCCATGAAACTGTAACATGAGCCGTTTAAGCGCGACCGTCGGTGCGGGATGTTGCACGGACAGCCGCCATAACGTAAGGACCGCGCCTTGCCGCTGCGCGACTTGCCGGATTTGTCTTTTTCCGTGAATGTCGGCCTTTCTGGCGGGAATGCCTTCTTCCGGCCCAGTTCGTTGCGGACGGGTGAAGGTGCAAATACAACAGATTTTTCTAGACAGACCCTGTCCCTTTTGGAGCACGCGATGACCATCCACCGCTCAACCCTTCGCAAGTTTGCCTATTCGGCGCTTCTCCTTGCCCTGCCGCTCAACCCGGCTTTTGCGGCCGACACCAAGGCTGTGGCCGAGCGCCTGAAGGCTTCTTTCGAGAACCAGGGCGTGACCCTCGCCTGGACCGGCGTTTCCGGCGACACCTCCAACATGGTGCTGGAAGGCGTAACGATCGCTCCTGCCGGCGACAAGGAACCGCTGAAGATCGGCAACGTCACCTTCAAGAACGTGAGCGATGCCAATGGCGGCTATCTGGTCGACACCGTCTCGACTGAGGCTTTCGCCCAGGAGAAGGACGGTGCCAAGTTCGAGATCAGCCCCTTTATCATCAACGGCATGACCATTCCCGGAGAAGGCAACACCGATCCCGTCGCCTCACTGCTGATGTACAAGTCGGCACACCTTGACAGCCTTTCCGTCAAAATCGGCGACAAGACCGCGTTCTCGGTCGCGAATACCAACGTCAACATCGTTCCGCCAGCTGACGGCCAGCCGATGACCTTCACCGGCGGCGCCGAGAAATTCACCGGCGATCTGTCGCTGGTGCAGGATGCCGACACCAAGGCGATGATCGATGGCCTCGGCTACCAGAACATTTCCGGTAAGCTCGACATGGTCGGTTCCTGGGAACCGAAGGACGGCAAGATGGATCTGTCGAAGTATGACGTCACCGTCGACAATGCCGGGACACTTGGCATGGCCTTCTCCCTTGGTGGCTATACGACAGACTTCATCAAGTCGCTGCAGCAGCTCCAGAAGAAGATGGCCGCGTCGCCGGAAGGGGCCGACAAGTCGGCTGAGGGCATGGCCGTGCTCGGCCTGATGCAGCAGCTGACCTTCAACAGCGCCTCGATCCGCTTCGCTGACAACTCGCTGACCAACAAGGTGCTGGAGTTCGTCGCCAAGAAGCAGAACATGCAGGCGAAGGACATCGCCAACCAGGCCAAGGCCATCGTGCCGTTCGGCATGGCGCAGATCAACAACCCCGAGCTGACCGCGCAGGTGACCAAGGCTGTCAGCGATTACCTCGACAACCCTCAAAACCTGGTGATCGCGGCCAAGCCGGCCAGCCCGGTTCCGTTTGCGCTGATCGCTGCAGGCGCAATGGCAAGCCCCGCCGATCTCACCAAGACGCTCGGCGTGACCGTCACCGCCAACGGCAACTGAGGCATCCGCCGGAAAGCAAAAAAAGGCCGCCCAGGGCGGCCTTTTTTCTTTCGAAGTGTACTGGGCAGGACTGACTACCCTAGGCCCTGCTCAAGGCTACGTCCGTGTGGGGACGAACCGGCAGAAGCGCCGCCAGCACATCGTCGTCGACTGGCTCGAGGTCGATCGTGCCGACCGTCTCGCCATCCACGAAATTCAGAGCAGCGCGATAGCGCCTGGCCAGCGTCTTCATCGCCTGGTTCTGTGGGTGGGTGGTGACTCGCAGTCGCGTATAGCCCAGTCCACGCGCCTGCGCGATCAGACGCTCGAACAGGTGGCCGCCAATGCCGCGGTGCTGCAGGTGACGCTCGACGCTGAAGGCGATCTCGGCAGTTGGCTCGACATCCTCCGGCCGCTCATGCAGCTCGGCGGCGCCCAGCACCATATCGTCCTCGACATAGCCGATGACCGTGGTGCCGTCCGCAAAACTGCGCTCGGCATAGGAGGCTATGAAGGCGTCGTCAGTCAGACCGTTGAAGCGATCTCGCCGGCTTTCGGCGTCCAGCCTCAGCAAATGATCGCGGAACCGCGGCAATTCGGAGGGTCTGAGCTGGCGTATGGTTCCCGTCAGGGGAACGGTGTTTGTAATCTGTCTTTCCATGTCGCACTCTTCGCGGGTTCCTCCCCGAGTCGGTGCTCGACGCTGCATATATTGTGCAGCGCACCATTGCTTGCAAGATCACCCAACGTAACGTTTACGTCAAGGTAAACGCAACGGATCAGTTCCCTGCCCAGACATCCAGCACATAGCGGTTTTCCTTGGCGAGGCGTTCGATCCAGGCATCGGCCTCCTGCGGATCGGCGTCAGTCTCCTCCGCATAGAGACGCGTCAGCGCACGTTTTACATCCGGTTCCATCCGGCTACCGTCGCCGCAGACATAGATATGTGCTCCATTCTCGATCAGCCTCCAGACGGCAGCACCGTTCTTGCGGATAAGGTCCTGCACGTAAGTCCGTTCGCCAGCATGGCGCGAGAAAGCGACATGCAGGTCGACAAGACCGGCCGAAGCCATCGTTTCAAGCTCGTCGCGGTAGAGAAAGTCCTGTTCCGGATGACGACAGCCGAAGAACAACATCGCCGGCGCCAGTACCTCGCCGGCTCCCGCCATGGCCGCCCGCTCCTGCAGGAAGGCACGGAATGGCGCCAATCCGGTGCCGGGCCCAATCATGATCAGAGGCCGCGCCGGGTCGTCAGGAAGGCGGAAACCCGCCTTGGTCTCGCGCGTGGTGGCGTGAATGACAGCCCCCTCGCCCGCCTGCGCCAGATGGTTGGAACAGGCGCCGCGATAAATGCCGTTGCCCGACCGCGCCGGACCATCGACCACGCCAACGGTGATCGAGCAGCGCCCCGCCTGTGAAGACGGAGATGACGAGATGGAATAATAGCGCGGCGCCAGCAGTGGCAGCATTTCCAGATATTGCCCGAAGGAAAGTTCACAGGCCGGGAACTGTTCGAGCAGATCCAGTACGGACCGCCGCCTGGCGAACACTTCGGTCTTGTAGGGATCGACACCGTCCTTGGCTTCGCTGACCAGTGCCTCGAGCTGTGGCTTCGTGAAGGGACAACGGGTTGCCGCCGCCATTGCCTGGATCTGCTTGCGCGTGGCGACGGCCTGCAATTCCACGTAGTCGGAGAGAATGCGACGTATGGAGACCGGACCGTCTGCCGGAAACGGCGCCTGCCGTCCACCCGTGGTTTTCAGCCGCACCTGCGCATCGGCGGCGAACCCGAAACGCTTTTCCACCCTTTCAACCAGGGCCGGGTCGTTGACCGGAACGACACACAGATGATCGCCGGCGCGATAGCCGACACCATCCGGCAGCGCCACCTCGACGTGGCGGGTGGAACGGCCAGACCCGGACGATTGCAGCTCGCGATTGCCGATAACTGTCATAGCTACCGCGCCAGACTGGTGTAAGACGGGGTTGACTGGTTGCCCGGAGACAACCTCGACCTGGTAGAGAGGTTCTGCCTCCGCCTGCTCCGAAAAATCGATATCGAGTCCCAGCGCTTCTCCGAGTGATGGAAACAGCCCCTTGAACCAGTCCTGGAACTGGCCATCGAGGTCCTCGCGCGCGTCACCCTCACCGCGCTGTGTGATGCGCTGGGCACCTAGAGCCTCAAGACGCTCGTCGATACGCCGCGGCGTTGCCTGGAAGGTTGAGGCCCAGTCACGGTTGCCACAGCCGAACACCAGATAGTTGACGCCCTTGGCCGCGTTCGGCTCTGCTTTCTCCAGCCATTCCATGAATCGCGTCGCGTTGTCCGGTGGGGCGCCATTGTAGGAGGCGCTGGCGATCACCACCGCACCTTGCGTCGGCAGGCTGTCGACCCGGGCGTCGAGCTCATCCATGACGACGTCGAACCCGTTCAGTTCACCGGCCTGGGCGATTGCCCGGGCAAGATCTTCCGTCGTGCCGAGGTTGGAGCCGTAAAGCACGGTGAGCGGTGTGCCGTGTTTCGGTCGTCTGGCCACCTGCGGTGCCGACGATTGCGTGGCTTGATCGCCCGATGCGGCACCTGGAACCATCGCTCCGCGCGTTCGACCGGGGCGAGGTTTCACCCTCATGCGGAAACCGTCCGGCTTGATCGACATCGTTTCTTTGATGCGCAACTGGTATTTCTGGTGATCGAACAGCTGGAAGCGCTGCAGGATCATGCCGATCACGAGAGTCGCCTCCTGCATGGCGAACTGACGGCCGATGCAGGCGCGCTGGCCATTGCCCCATGGCTTGAAGGCATGTGCAGGCCGCGATGCCTCGGCTTCGCGCGTGAAATGATCGGGATTAAAACGCTCGGGTTCGGCTCCCCAGATCGAGGGATCACGGTGCAGCATCAGCGTCAGAAGTGTGGTGAAGGTGTTTTTCTTCACCTTGTATTGGCCGCCGAGCATCTCGTCATTGTAGGGATAGAGGCCGATCGCTGGCGCTGTCGGCCACAGTCTCAACGACTCGTTGAGCACCTGCTGCACGTAGGTGAGATGATTGACCTGGCTGATCGTCGGCATGACGCCAATGTCGTTGCCGAGCACGCGATCGACCTCTTCGTAGGCCTTTTCCAGCACATCCGGGTTGTTGAGCAGGAAATAGAGCGTGAAAGACATCAGCCCCGATGTCGTCTCGTGACCGGCGATCAGGAAGGTGATGATCTGGTAACGGATGTTTTCGTCGGACAGGCTTTCGCCGGTTGTCTTGTCGACGCCGGCCAGCATGAAGTTGAGCAGATCCTTCTGTGCCTGGTCGCCGCCGCCGCGACGGCGTTCGCGCACGATGTCGTCGACCAGCTTGGACATGAAGGCAACATCGGTCTTCAACTGCTCCAGCCGCCTGCGCAGGATCACCTTTTCGAACGGCAGTCCGCGCTGCACCATGCACGTTTCGAGCGTGCGCGTCAGCGCGTCGATGAAGGGATGATAATCTCGCCGATAGAAGGAATTGAAACGGTAGTCGAAGCCGCAGACCCCGATGGTGTCGAGTGCCAGTGCTGTCATGTCATGTACGACATCGATGTCGTCATCGACGTTGAGGCGCTCCCATTTCATGCAGAGTTGGCCGGCAATGTCCTGCATCAGCGGCAGATAACCGGCCATGGCACGCTGGGCGAAGGTCGGGAGCAGGATGTTATGGGCCTTTGTCCAATTGTCTTCCTGCGTGTAGGCCGTGAACAGCCCATCGCCTGCCGCGGATCGCACGCGCCGCAGCGAGCCGCGCACTGCTTTGTCGAAGCGGCTTTCGTCGCAGATTTCCTCGACCAGAGTGGCACCCGACACCACCACCATCGGTGTGCCCATCATATCGAGGCGGAAGATAGGCCCAAGCTCGCGCGCAAGCTGCATCAGGCTTTGGAGAGGCGTTTCGGTATCCACCGTCAGCATATTACCGACGATCGGCCTTTTGGGCGGACCTGGGATCCTGCCGAATCCGGTGTCCTGCGCCATGCACGCCCTCCCTCAGACTTGCATCCGGTTCTGTTCCCTACCGGGATAATCGTGAGTTTCAGCTGAAACGCAAGGATGTGGAGCTTCTGGCTTCCCGTTGAACCGATGACGCTGCGGAAAGGAAGGTTGCTCGATGTTTTCCTTCAAAAAGTTGACGAAAAATGTCATATATACGGAAGTCCAGTCTAGAATTATTCCAGACTATGCGCCATATTCGCCCGAACACGTGCTTTGCGAAGGAGCGACCATGCGGCTCACGCGTCAAACCAACTATGCTATGCGGATCCTGATGTATTGTGCGGCCAATGACGACCGCCTCAGCCGCATTCCCGAAATCGCCGCCGCCTATACGGTGTCGGAACTGTTCCTGTTCAAGATCCTGCAGCCGCTGGTCGAACATGGGCTGGTCGAGACCGTGCGCGGGCGCAATGGTGGCGTCAGGCTCGGCAAGCCCGCCGCCGAGATCAGCCTGTTCGATGTCGTGCGCATCACCGAGGAAAATTTCGCGATGGCGGAATGCTTCGAGGCCGATGCCGACTGCCCGTTGATCGACAGCTGCGCCCTGAATTCCGCATTGCGCGAGGCGCTCAACGCGTTCTTCGAGGTGCTCGCCCGCCACACCATCGCTGATATGGTTGCCGCGCGTCCGAACGTGCGCGCGCTGCTCGGGATCGATCTTCTGGAGCGCCGTGCCCCTGCTGCCTGAGCCTGGGGCTCGCTTTACATCGCCACCGATTGCGGCAGCACGAACGGCACGTCGCCTGTCGGCAGCACGCCGACGCGCAGGCGGCAGTCGAAGACCTTTTCGATCAGGCTATCGCTGAGCACCGCAGACGGCGTTCCTGCTGCAGCCAGTGAACCGCGATGCATGACGAAGATGCGATCGGCGTACATCGCCGTCAGGTTGAGGTCGTGCAGGATGGTGACGACGCCGCCTCCCCGTTTCGCGAAGTCGCGCGCGATGTCCATGATGATGAGCTGATGCTTGACGTCCAGGCTCGACACCGGCTCGTCGAGGAACAGATAGCGCGGCTTGCCATCCAGCACCGGCGCCCACACCTGGCACAGAACACGGGCCAGCTGCACGCGCTGCTGCTCGCCGCCGGATAGTTCCTGGTAGAAACGCCCGGCAAAACCGTCCAGGTCGACCTTGGCCAGCGCCCGCTCGGGCAGGCGCTGGTTCTCGCCGGCCAGCGCGCCTGATCGACCACCGATCAGACCAAGCCGAACGATTTCGTGCACCGTGAACGGAAAGGCGAGTGACGTTGCCTGGGGCAGTACGGCGCGCATCCCCGCCGCCTCCACCGGGCGCGTCGCCGATACTTCACGGCCGTTGATGGTGATCGAGCCGTCGTAGCCGAGATCCCCTGACAGAGCCTTGAGGAAGGTCGTCTTGCCAGAACCGTTGGGGCCGACGATAGCCGCGATTTCGCCTGGACGAGCTTCGAAAGCGATGCCGGAGACGATGCGCTTTCCGGCAAGTTTCACTGAGACATCACGGGCTTCGATCATGGCTGATCTCACAGGTCAATGACGCCGCGCTTGCGCAGCAGGATCCACAGGAAAAACGGACCACCAACCGTTGCGGTGATGATGCCGATCGGCAGTTCCGCCGGCGCAACGATGGTACGGGAGACGGTATCGGCCAGAATGAGCAGCGAGGCACCAAGCAACGCCGAGGCCGGCAACAGGTAACGGTTGTCCGGACCGATGGTCAGGCGCAGCAGATGCGGCACCACAATGCCGACAAAGCCGATACCGCCACTGACTGCGACCGAGGCGCCAACAGCCGCCGAAACGCCGGCGATGGCGATATATTTCAGCTTCTGCACCTGAACGCCGAGATGGTTCGCCGTCGCCTCGCCGAGTGACAGCGCATTCAGCCCGCGCGCAAAGAACGGCATCGCCACCAGCGCGACGAGCATGACGGGACCGGCGGTACCGATCTTGGTCCACGTAGCACCAGCCAGCGAGCCGAGCTGCCAGAAGGTGAGATCGCGCAACTGGCGATCGTCGGCCATGTAAATCAGCACCCCGGTGAGAGCCATGGCGAGCGCCGACAGCGCGATACCAGCCAAAAGCATGGTTGCAACGGAGGTTCGACCCTGGCGCGTCGCCACCTGATAAAGGATCAGTGTCGTAACCAGACCACCGATGAAAGCCGCGAACGGCAGCGCCATCGCCCCCAGGAGTGAGGTGAAGGGCGCAAGCGCCGTGCCGCCCAGCACGATGACCGAAACCGCACCGAGCCCCGCGCCAGCCGAGACACCGACGATGCCGGGGTCGGCCAGCGGATTGCGGAACAGGCCTTGCATGACGGCACCGGACACCGCCAGAGCCGCACCAATCAGCGCACCGAGGACGACACGCGGCAGGCGGATATCATAGATGATGATGCGGTCGCGGGCACTCAACACGCGATCGGCAGCGTCCGGACCGGAGAACCAGTCACGCAGCGCGTCGACCGCGGACGCGTCGGAAGCGCCCGCAGTAAGGCTGAACAGCGCGACGGCCACCAGCAGCATCGCCAGCAGAACGATGGTAAGGCGCGCACGAGCCGAACGATCGCCGGCTGCCTTGCGCGCCATCAAGCCGGATGGACCGGCAATGGAATGATCAACCATGGCACACGCCGCTCAATCGGCGATCTTGTTGCCGTAGAAAGCTGCGGCGAGATCATGGATGGCGTAGGCGGTACGTGGGCCGAAGCCGAGAAGATAGGCGCCGTTCATGCGGATCACCTTCTTTTCCTTGCCGGCCGGGGTCTCGGCGATCGCCGGATTGCCGAACAGCGCCTCGTCCGAAACCGGCGGACCGGCATGCGTCATCATCAAGATGACATCCGGTGCAGCGGTCACCACCGCCTCATCGGCAAGCTGCTTGTAGCCGGGCACTTCGGCGGCCACGTTGATGGCACCCGCCATCTTGATGATGCCATCGGCTGCCGTGTTGGATCCGGCGGCAAGAATCTTGCCATTCTGCATCGACAAAACGAACAGAACCCGCTTGCGGTCCTTGACGTCCGCCGTCTGCTTTTCCGCCGCCTTCAGCTTGGTATCGAGATCTGCCGCAAGTTTCTCGGCCTTGGCATCGGCGCCCAGCGCCTTGCCGACGATGCGGATCTTTTCCAGCACACCAGCGTGATCGTAGGTTTCGGGCACTTCGATGAAGGGCACGCTGCTCTTTTTCAGGACATCGACCGCGTCCTTGGGGCCGCTGCCCTTGAGCGCCAGGATCCCGGTCGGGTTGACCGAAAGCACGCCTTCCGGCGACAGTGCACGCATATAGCCGACATCCGGCAGCTTGAGTGCCGCTTCGGGATAGACGCTGGTGGAATCGCGGGCAACGAGCTTGCCTTCTTCGCCCAGCGCATAGACGATCTCTGTGACAGCCCCACCAACGGCAACGATGCGCTTGGTATCCGAGAACACAGCACCGCTCTCGCTGGCCACAGCTGCGGCAAGCGGCATGGTCGCCAGCGCGGTGCCGAAAACGGCCACCCGCACCAGCTTCTTCATGACGGCACACATCACGCGGCGCTCTGCTCTGCTACACGCGGCAGGCTTTCCGCCAGCGAACGCCAGTCGGCGCGCTCGACCTCGCCTTCGTGGCGTTTGCCGAAGAATTGGATGATCATCTTGCCGTCGGCATCATAGGCTTCCAGCGACGTGACGTGGCCGTCCTTGGTCGGCTTGCGCACGGCCCAGGCCTCGGCGATGTGATCCGCGCGCAGATGCAGGTGGAAGGTCTCGTCGAATATATTGATCCATGGGCCCATCGGGCTAACCGACTTGACCGGACCGGAGTGGATCTGGATGCAGCCGCGGTTGCCGACAAAGCACATGATCGGCTGGCCGCTTGCGGAAGCCCCCTGGAACATGGCCATCACAGCGGATGGATCGAGCTTCCAGGCATAATCCTTGCCGATCATCCGCACTGCCTGCTGGCGGCTTAGTTTCAGCGTGCGCAGCATGCCGAAGAACTGATGCGTGTCCGTCAGCTTGCTCCAACGATCGCGCAAGTCATCGACCGTCTGCGGTGTCAGCTCGCCCGGAGCATCGTCCTCGGCGACGGTGCCTAGAGCAACCGTCGGTTCCTGGTTTGGCGATACAAGCTGGTCGACCAGCTTCTGATACGCATAGAGATTGGACGCCGGCCTCAGATGCACCTTGTGCACAGCTTCACCGGCAGCATCGAAGAACTGCAGGCTGCGACGGATGTCATCGCCATCACGCTTCTCGACGGCAAAACCATGTGCCCACGCCTTCGGGAAGATGCGCAGGTCGATGTTTTCACCCAGGGCCATCGCCGTGTGCTCGCCGGTGACGACCTTGTCGTAGACACCGATCTTTTCATGGACCGCGCTTTCGTTGCGGGTCAGCGCCATGACCTCGCCGACTGGCTCAAGGCCGGTCAGCAGATCATTGACGCGTGGCTCGACGCGCGTCACCCCTTCGCCGCAATGCGCGGCCACCAGTTCGGCTTCCGAAATGCCGAGCTGTGCTGCGAGATCACGCTCGCGCATTTTGGGGTTTTCCGCTCGCGTCCGCCGAATTTCGTGCGGGGCTGGCTTTACGCGCTGGTCCATTTCCGTCCCTACCCTTGCTACCTTACTTGTTGAGGATGAGCTTGCCCTGGCGGGTGATCTTGAGCCGGTAGAGCGCGCCATGGTGCTCGATGCCGATCTCGTGTTCACCTTGGAAAAGCGAATTGCTGGTGAGCGTCCTGACCGAAAGCGGCATCCGTTCGACACGCAATTGCGCCTGCGCTTCAGGCCGGCGGTAGCGGAAACGGAAGTCGTCAGGGTTGTGCGTGTTCATCGTGGTCCACTCCTGATCTTGCCGGGTCGCGCCCGGCTTCCTGCAAAAGGCCGATTCATTTGTTGACTTGAATACTCATGTTTATTAGTCAGTGCAATACCGGACTAGATGAGTCAACATTTAACATGCCGGCCGAACGAAAAAGATGCGAGCCAGCCCCACGGCGAGCCAGCATGCAGACAGGAATTTGGAGTTGGAGATGGGCGTGGGGACGACTGGGCGGTCTGGGCAGGCCGCGAATTTTTGTGGCGCAGGCGGAACTGTCGCCAGGACATTGACTGCGTTGACAGCAGGCGCTGCTGTTACAGCACTGCTTTCAGGCGCATCGCTGGCCCAGGAAGCAGCCAAGCCGGCTACCCAGGCCGCGGCGCAGAACGGCCAGCCCGCGGAGGCAGGCAAGACTGACACCCAGGGCAGCACTCTGCTCGACAAGATCATGTTGATCAGCCGCACCGGTGAAAGCGCGATCAAGGCGCTCGCTTCGGTCAGCCATGTTGATCAGGAGCAGATCGAGCGCCGCATGGCGGCGACCCCCAATGAACTGCTGCGCGGCGTGCCGGGCGTCACCGTGCAGGCAGACGCTCGCCGTACCGCCTCTTCCATCAACATCCGCGGCTTGCAGGATTTCGGCCGCGTTGCCGTCATCGTCGATGGTGCCCGCCAGAACTTCCAGCGCTCCGACCACGGCACGCAATCGACCTTCTACATCGACCCCGAACTGATCAAGTCGGTCGACGTCATCCGCGGTCCTGTCGCCAACACCTATGGTTCAGGTGCGATCGGCGGCGTTGTCATGTTCGACACCAAGGACGCCGAAGACTTCCTGAAGCCCGGTGAGACCTGGGCAACGTCGCTGTCCGGCCGCTACGAGAGCAACGGCAAGGGCTGGACCACCAGCGCCACCGGCGCCTACAAATTCAACGACAACTTCGACGTGCTCGGCAACATCGTCTATCGCGACTACAGCGACTACAAGGACGGCGGCGGCAACAAGGTCGGCGGCAGCGGCTTCGAGGTGTTGAGCGGCATGCTGAAGAGCACTATCCGCCCGACCGACAACTCGACATTGAAGCTCGGCTGGATCGGCAACAGCGAAAGCTGGAATGAGGTCAGCGGTGGCAAGCCGGCCTACGACCTCGACATGAAGCAGAACACCTTCACCGGTCGCTACAACCTGACCGACGAGGAAAAGAGCTGGCTCGACCTCAACGTCAACCTTTCCTACAACAAGGCGACGCTCGACCAGACCAGCCTGATCCCCCTCGGCGGGCGGTTCGATCCTGTGACGGGTCGCCCGGTCACGCTGCCTGCCGGTTCCAAGACCACCTATGACATCGGCACCTTCGGCATCGACGTTTGGAACACCTCGCGCTTCGAGACCTCCGGCATCAACCACGAACTGACCTATGGTGGCGACTGGGTCTCGGACGACGTCAAGACCACCGGCCTTGCGGCAGGCGACGCCTTCTACACACCGGGCGGCAAACGCAATATCGGCGGCGCGCACATCCAGGACAAGCTGACCTGGGAATGGCTCGAAGTCATCGCCGGACTGCGCTACGACAGCTACAGCCTGAAAGGTTCGAGCTCGGAGACCTCTGGCGATCGTGTGTCGCCACGCATCACGGTGGGTGTGTCGCCTTTCGAGGCGCCAGGCCTGAACGGCCTGCAGCTCTACACGACCTATGCCGAAGGCTACCGTTCGCCGTCGCTTACCGAGACCTTCATCAGCGGCCTGCATCCTGCCGGTGTCTCCTTCCCGTTCCTGCCCAACCCGAACCTCAAGCCTGAGACCGGAAAGACCTGGGAAGCCGGCCTGAACTACACGGCTGACGGCATCTTCCAGCCGGACGACGCCCTGCGCATCAAGGCCGCTTATTTCAACAACGACGTAACCGACTACATCGGCGGCGTAACCCTTTCGGCTTTCGATCCTCGCAGCGGTTGCCGCCGCGGCGGTTCGATCCCGATCTGTTACCAGTACCAGAACTTCGCCAAGGCCAAGATCAACGGCTTAGAGTTCGAAAGCGTCTATGACGCGGCCTGGGGCTTTGCTGGTCTTTCGGCGTCTGTCATCGATGGTCACACCGTCTCCTACAAGGGCGTACGTGCCGACCTGACCACGGTGCCATCCGCGCAGGTGGCCGCACAGCTCGGCTTCCGCTTCTTCGAAGACAGGCTGACAATCGGCGGCGAAGTCCAATACAATGGCAAGCCTGAAGGCAACGCGGCAGCCCGCGACTACACACTGGTCAACGCCTTCGCTTCCTACAAGGCCAACGACAATCTCAAGGTCGACTTCCGCGTCGACAACATCTTCGACGTCAAATACGCCAACCCGCTCAATGCTACGACCACCTCGACGATCTATGAGCCCGGCGTGACTTTCAAGCTTGGCGCGACGATGCGCTTCGGAGGTTGACCATGAAAGCGAAGTCGCTTGCCCTGTTTGCCGCCCTCGCCGCCTTCCCTGCCGGCGCGGGTCCTGCATTTGCCCAGCAGGCGGCTTCGCTTTCCCTGGAGCTGAATGGTGCGCAGCCATCCGACAAGGGCTGCCGCCTGACCTTCGTGGTCACCAACAACCTCAGCGCCGATCTTAGCAAGGCCGCCTTCGAGATCGCCTTGTTCAACGAAGCCGGCGTCGTCGACCGCATGACCGTGCTCGACTTCAAGGAACTGTCAGCCGGCAAGACAAAGGTGACGCGTTTCGATCTTTCGGGTACGACTTGTACGAAGATCAGCCGCGTGCTGGTCAACAGCGCTACGGAATGCGTCGGCCAGGGCGTCGAACCTGCCGCCTGCATGCGCGACCTCAAGACCAGCAGCAAGGCGGGCATCACCTTCGGGGTCTGAGTTTCCGTCATGAACAGGAACTTGGACTTTGGACCCGCAGCCGGCTTTTCTGAACAGAGTACCGTTCCAGCCGTCTGCCGGACCGGATACCCCGGAAGCGGACGATCCCCGGATCAGCATTCCGAATGGCGTGCTGCAGCCGGACCGGCCCGAAACCATCAGCCTCGATGAAAGTGCGGATGCCGAGGTCCAGCCAGCTTCTGCAGAGCCAGATCACGCCAGCGAAGCCGCCGGTGCAAAGCGCAAATGGTCGCTGGCGTTTCTTCTTTCGCTCCTCTTCCACGCGGCGGTTGCCGCAATGCTGATCCTGGCGCCAGAGAGCATCCTGCCGCCACGTTCCCTGCTGAGTTCGACGCAAGGTGGTGACGGGCAGGACACCGCCCGGATCGGCAACAGCGAAGCCCCATCCATTTCCGGTGGCCGGCAGCAGCCTGACGTCACCGACGTCACTGTCGTTCCGGAAAGCGAGCTGCAGCCCCCTGGAGAATCCCGACCGAAGCAGGACTCAGCCGCTCAACCAACCAAACTTCCCAAGGACGTGGCAAAACCACCGCAGGGACCTGAGCAGCCAAAACCCGCCGAACCTGCCCCGGAAATCCTTCACGACCGGCAGGTGCAGCCCGACAAGGGCGCTGTCGCACCACAGGAAATGGCGCCGAAGGCGACATTGGAAATCTTGCGACCGGTAATGCCGGAACCGAGTGAGGCAGAGCGAGAACTCATGCAGCAGCAGGCCACTGCGGCACAAAGGCCACTACGGCCAAAATCCATACAGGGCGGGGATGGTCAGGCCCAGTCGGACGCGATGCGCGGCGCGAGTGACGGCCGTGCAGACGGCGAGGCAACATCCACGGGAAAGCGGCACCAGCAAACGGAAACGGGTGACGCAATCACATCCAAGTATGAGGCATTCATTCAAAGAAAGCTGGCTCGCGCCAATCGACAAATTTCTCAGGTGACCCAGGCGGCAGCCACCCGCAATGCCTGGGTAAGCTTTGTCATCAACGAGGACGGCAGCGTCACAGACATTAAGCTGGATAGAAGCTCCGGATCGCAAGCGCTCGACAACTTCGCGGTCACCATGGTGAAGGGAACCGCTCCCTTCCCGCCGATCCCGCCGGAGACTGGGCGTAAACTCTGGCTGGTGCCTATCGAAGTCGGGCCGTTCTGAACTCGCTCCCTCATTTCAACTCCACTCCTGAAAGGAATCACCCATGTACATCGCCATGAATCGCTTCAAGGTGCAGAACGGCTCGGAAGAGGCCTTCGAGGATGTCTGGAAAAACCGCGATTCGTCGCTGTCGGAAATGGCCGGCTTCAAGGAGTTTCACCTGCTGCGCGGCCCGGTCAACGAGACCGAAGGCTACACGCTGTTCGCATCGCATACGGTCTGGGCAAGCCATGACGATTTTATAGCCTGGACGAAGTCGGAGAACTTCCGTGCCGCGCACAAGAATGCCGGCAGCAGCAAGGTCCACTATCTCGGTCATCCGCAATTCGAAGGCTTTTCAGTCGTCGAAGGCGCCTGATCAGCCTCGCCGCAGATCAGCAATGGCGGCGCGATACAACGCCGCCATGTCCTCATCAAAACAGGCGAATATGATTTCCGCCACCGGTACATCTTGCTGAAGAAAATCAGCCACGGTGCTGACCGCAATCCGTGCAGCATCCTCCCTGGGGTAGCGATAGATGCCGGTTGAGATCGCAGGAAAAGCGATTGTCCGGCAACTGTTTGCCACGGCAAGCTCGAGCGACTTGCGATAGCACGACGCCAGCAGGTCGGCCTCGCCCTTGCCGCCGCCCTGCCAAACAGGACCGACCGTGTGAATCACATGTCTGGCTGGAAGCCGATAACCCTTTGTGATCTTCGCCTGTCCGATCTTGCAGCCGTTGAGCATCCGGCACTCCAGTGCCAGTTCCGGGCCAGCCGCACGGTGGATCGCACCATCAACGCCGCCGCCGCCAAGCAACGACGTATTGGCGGCGTTGACGATCGCATCGACCGCCAATTTTGTGATGTCTCCGGTTACCACCTGGAAATGTGCGGTCATTGATCCTTGCCCAGTTCAGGGTACAGCCTATCCTCCTCAGGCAGCCGCGAGCAGACTGGCATTGCCACCCGCGGCGGTGGTATCGACGCAGACTGCGCGCTCATGCGCATAGGCCGCAGGATAAATCACCTCGCTCACCAGTGGCACGATAGGTCCGCTCCGGCTTGCAACGGCCTGACGCAGGCTACGGGTGTCCTCGGGCGCACCGGAAAAGGCGACCACGTCGACTGGCAGCGTATCGATGGCACCAGCATCCATGCGCGCGTCGATGGCAGCGACCGGCAGCCCTTTGCCAGTCAGCACCGACAACGCGGCCGGCGCGCCAGGCGCCACCGCCAGGACGGCATTGCCAGCAGCAAGCGCCTGCACTGCCTGCGCCAGCAGCGTCTCGGCATCCGGTCCAAGTGCCAGCACACGGCCGCGCGGCGTCAGCGACAGCGTATTCGCCTCGCCCGTCGGTCCCGGCAGATCGACTTGGCCGAATTCAAGCCCGGCGGCAGCGCCGATGGCGTCAGCTGCCTTGCCGCGCAGATGCTTGCGCAGGATGGCGATACGGTCCGGTCGCACTGACCACCCGCCAAGCGCCGGATCGGGCATGTTGTCGGCAAGTTCCCTGGCCGACGCCGGACGCGCATCGCTCAGCGTCGTGCCGGCCTCCGGGCCCTTGCGGAAACGCCGCAGGTAGTGCGGACCTCCCGCTTTGGGTCCGGTCCCCGACAGGCCCTCGCCACCAAACGGCTGCGAGCCGACCACGGCACCGATCTGGTTGCGGTTGACATAAATGTTGCCGGCATGGATGCCGTCGACGAAATGCTGTGCCCGGGCGTCGATGCGGGTGTGCAGGCCGAAGGTCAGCCCATAGCCCTTGCGGTTGATGGCCGCGATCACGGCCTCGATCTGGTTGGAGTCGAAGGTGGCAACGTGCAGCACCGGGCCGAACACCTCGCGTTCCATCTCCTCGATGCCTTTGACACGGAACACCGCGGGCGCCACGAACCGGCCGTCCGTCGGGATGCCGAGTTGTGCGATCGTGCGCCCCTCGCCAGCCATCTTGGCGCTATAGTCCCTGATCGACTTCTGTGCCTCGTCGTCGATGACCGGGCCGACATCGGTCGAGATCTGCCACGGATCGCCAATGCTGAGCGCATCCATCGCACCCTTCAGCATTTCCAGCATCTTGGCCTCGACGTCCTTCTGCACGTAGAGCACGCGCAAGGCAGAGCAACGCTGACCGGCACTCTGGAAGGAAGAAGCCAGCACGTCGCGGATCGCCTGCTCCGGCAACGCGGTGGAATCGACGATCATGGCGTTCAGCCCGCCAGTCTCGGCAATCAGCATGGCATCGGGCGCCGCCGTCCTGGCCAATTGGCGTTCGATCAGCTTGGCCACGTCGGTCGAGCCGGTGAAGCAGACGCCCGCAATGCGCGGGTCGGCGGTCAGCGGCCCACCGACGTTCGGGCCGTCCCCCGGCAGCAGCTGGATCACATCTTCCGGCACCCCTGCCTCACGCAGCAGCTCGACTGCGCGAAAGGCGATCAGCGGTGTCTGCTCGGCCGGTTTGGCGATCACGGTGTTGCCGGTGACAAGGGCGGCAGCGATCTGGCCAGTGAAGATGGCAAGTGGAAAATTCCACGGCGAGATGCAGACGATGGCGCCCCGCGCCTGCGTGCCGGTTTCTGCCTGGGCGGCCTGTGTTGCATAATAACGCAGGAAATCCACGGCTTCGCGCACTTCCGCGACGCCATCGGCCAGCGTCTTGCCAGCCTCGCGGGTGGCAAGCGCGAAGAATTCGACGGCGTGTTTCTCGTAGAGATCGGCAGCACGGGCAAGGATGGCTGCCCGTTCGCCGACCGGCCGCTTCGCCCAGGCCGGCTGCGCCTCGACCGCGAAACGCACGGCCGTCGGCACCTGCTTGGCTGCGGCCTCGACGACCGTGCCGACGATTTCGGATGGCCGCGCAGGGTTGACCACCGGCCGTTCCTGACCATAACCGGCCGCGCGTGTGATCGGCTTCGCGGTCCAATGGTTGGCGCTGGAAAAAGCCGCCCTGGCTTTGTCGATCTCGGTCAGCGTCACGATATCGGTGATGTCCCAGCCCTTGGCGTTGCGTCTGCCGGCGCCAAAGATCGCCGCGGGTTTCGCGATGTTAGGGTTGGCGGCAGATTCCTGCGTCTCGACGGCTTCAAGCGGATCGCGTGCGATCTCTTCCGGCGCGACGTCTTCGTCGGTCAGCTGGTGCACGAACGAGGAGTTGGCGCCGTTCTCCAGAAGGCGTCGCACGAGATAGGCAAGCAGGTCAGAATGCGCGCCGACGGGTGCGTAGATACGGCAGCGCGTCCCTTCGGCCTTGCGGATCGCTTCATGCAGTTGCTCGCCCATGCCATGCAGACGCTGGAATTCGAAACTGTCGCGATCTGACGCCATCGACAGGATTGCCGCCGCCGTATGCGCGTTGTGTGTGGCAAACTGCGGATAGATCCGATCGGTCATGCCAAGCAGCTTGCGTGCACAGGCGAGATACGAGACGTCGGTGTTCACCTTGCGCGTGAAAACCGGATAGCCGGTGAGACCGAGTGTCTGTGCGCGCTTGATCTCGGTGTCCCAGTAGGCGCCCTTGACCAGCCGCACCATGATCTTGCGGTCGAGCTTGGTAGCCAGCGCATGCAGCCAGTCGATGGTGAAAGCAGCGCGCGGACCATAGGCCTGCACCACGACACCGAAACCGTTCCAGTCGGCGAGTTCCGGACCGCCGAGAACGCGCTCGATGACATCCAGCGAAAGATCAAGCCGGTCGGCCTCTTCGGCATCGATGTTCAAGCCCATGCGCGCCTTGCGCGCGGCACGCGCCAGCGACAGCAGCCGGTCGGCCATCACCGGCAGCATCGTCTCCTTCTGCGCGACCTCATAGCGTGGATGCAGCGCCGAGAGCTTCACCGAGATGCCGTGGTTCAGGCGGATGTCGTCACCCTTGGCGCCAGGGGCCAGTGAAGCGATGGCGTCGGCATAGGCCTTCAGGTAGCGCAGCGCGTCGTGTTCGGTGCGTGCGGCCTCGCCCAGCATGTCGAAGGAATAGAGATACCCCTTCTGCGTCATAGACTTGCCACGCTTGACCGCCTCGGCGATGGTGCGGCCGAGAACGAATTGTTCGCCCATTTCGCGCATTGCCGCCGCGACGGCCTTGCGGATCACCGGCTCGCCCAGCCGCCGCACCATGGAACGCAGCGTACCTTCGATGCCGCCTTCGCCTTCGTCGAGCACACGGCCAGTCAGCATCAGCGCCCAGGTCGACGCGTTGACGAAGATCGAGGACGACGAGCCGGAATGCGACGACCAGTCATGCGGCGCGATCTTGTCGGCGATCAGGTCGTCCATCGTCTCGGCATCCGGGACGCGCAGCAGCGCTTCCGCCAGACACATCAGCGCCACGCCTTCCTTGGTCGAGAGTCCGTAAGCCGAGAGGAAAACCTCCATCAGCCGTGGATCGGACGACCCGCGCACCGCACGCACCAGGTCGGCAGCACGCCTGGAGATCGCCTTGCGCTCATCCACCGACAGCCCAGTGGCCGCGGCCAGCCGCTTCACGGCCTCGCCTTCATCTGGGAGATAGTTGGCACGGATCTGCTGGCGGATGGTGGCGAGCGCGGGCATGGCGGTCCTTTGAAAGCGCAGGTTTGAGGGTCCGCTGACGGGTCACCGGACCGGATGGTGAAAACTAGCACGGCGCCGCGTTTCCATCGGTCCAAATAGCTGGCAATGGCAGTCTATACGAACTATGAATGGCATCATTAGCGACATTTTGGGCTATAAAATTGACCACAGAAGACCAATTAGACCGCCTTGACCGCAACATTCTTTCCGCCTTGGCCAGAAGCGGCCGCCAGTCGATGTCGGAACTGGCCGCAAAGGTCGGGCTGTCCAAGACACCGGTACAGGCGCGCGTCAAACGGCTGGAGAAGGACGGCTTCATCAAAGGCTATGCGGCAATCATCGATCGCGAGCGCATGGGCGAAGGCCATGTCGCCTTCGTCCAGGTGAAGCTGTCGGACACCCGTTCCAGCGCACTGGACGCCTTCAACCGCGCCGTGCAGGCCGTTCCCGAGATCGAACAATGCCACATGATAGCCGCGAGCTTCGATTATCTCCTCAAGGTGCGGACCCGCGATATTGCCGCCTACCGGCGCGTTCTGGGCGAACGCATCTCTGCATTGCCGCATGTCGCACAGACCTCGACCTTCGTGGCGATGGAGACGGTCAAGGACCGCTAGGCGCCCTGGGGAATCATGGCGAAAGCGTTTTCAGGAATGCCACGAGTGCCGCCCGCTCCCGCTCGGACAGTTGCAGAGGGTGTACCTCCGAAACACCTTCGACGCTGAGCGGTGCCTTTGCATAGTGTGCCACCACCTCTTCGAGCGTGCCGAACTGGCCGGCATGCATGTACGGTGGCCGGCCCGCGACGGCACGCAGGGATGGCGTCTTGTAGGCCCGGACCAGTTCCGGCTTGTCGCGTACCATAAACTTCAGTTCGCCACAGGCTTCCGGGCTACCATCGCGGTAGGTGCCAAGGCAGTTGAACGGATCGGCTTCGACTTGGGCTACCGCATCGACACGGCCGCGATCGGGCGGCAGGTCCACCACCGGTGGCACCCCGGTGTTGTGGAAGGCGTGATCGGTGAACAGCGGACCATTGTGGCAGGTCGAACAGCTCGCTTTGCCGATGAACAGTTTCAGCCCCTGGATTTCCTCGGGCGAAAAGACAGCGTCATCCTTCGGCTCCTGCCCCACAGCAAGAGCTGCAGCAAAACGGTCGAACCGCGCCTTCCTGGGATTGATGGAGCGTTGAAAAGCGGCCAATGCCTTGCCGATATTGGCAAAGACACGGTTGATGCCATCCCGCTGCCCGTCACTCATCCCGCTCCAGGCCGATTGTTCCGCAGCGGATCCAACGGGGCTGGCATTGGCAGGCACGTTGGCAAAATCGGGCAGCGGCCCGAAAATGCGTTCGTAGCGTTCGCCGAACCGCGCCTTGACGTAACGCGCGTAGGCGGCGCGGTTACCAGCCTGTTCAAGTGGATTTTCCAGTGGCACCAGCGCCTGTGCCCACAAGCTGTCGCGACGACCGTCCCAGAACAGCCAGGGGCTGTAGGCAACGCCGGCAAGCGGCTGGGTGCGCCGGTTGGTGCGCCCCACCCCCATTCCCTGAGCAAGGCCATCCTGGAACTGCTGGCCGATCTGGTGGCAGGACGAACAGGCAACCGTACCGGTCGGACTCAACGAAAAGTCGAAAAACAGGGTCGCACCCAGCGCCGCCGCGCCGGGATTGTCGGCATAACGGTTTGTGGTATCGGGTTTCAGCGGCGGCAAGGCGCTCAGCGCCAGGCTGGCGATGGTCCTTTTCTCGGCTTCCGAGAATTGCGGCCTGCCACAACCGGCAACAACAGCTGCCAGCGACAGGACAAGGGCTATGCCGAAGGCGTTTTTCACGGGACCGCGGAGACGCTCCAATCCTTTGTTTTTACGCAATTCCGAACGGAAAACCGTTACGAACTTCTCCCGGAATTGCGCTGGAAAACGCTTCATGCTCACAACACGATGTTGAACACCACGGTATCTGATCCGGCTGGTGCCGAAATGCCCAGTTTCAGTTGCCACCAACCGCTCATCGAGAACTTCACACCCGAAATCCGATACCGGCCTTCGCCCAGATAGTCCGTCATCCGTGGGCTGGTCGGCAAGCCATGCGCATGCTGCGGCATACCGCCGGCGATCTCGATCGTCGCATTCTCCACAGGCTGGCCTGCGCCAGTCTTCAGCGTCAGCACCCAATCCTGCAATTCGTTCTGCCTGGCTGCCCCGCCTTGCGGCACGAAGGTCGCGACGAACATGCCCTTCTCGCTGCCCCGAGTCTGTCCGGTTTCCGGCGCGGCGGCGGGCGGCGTGCTGGGCGCAGTCATGTAGACCACAGCCAGAACGCCGAGCACGACTGCGACAAGTCCTATGCCCGCAACCAGATAACGCCAGAAAGGTGCCAATGAAGCCCCACATCATGCCTGTGAACGTCAGCAACTGCGCCTAGCATCCCGTCCGCTTGTGGGAAAGTGTGTCGGTGGCACAAACGGCTTGAAGCAGGCATGGCGCGCGCCTCGACAAAAAGCTACAGCGGATCGCTCAGGGAGATGAGGTGATGTCAAAGGGTGTCGCCGCGATCGGCGAATGCATGCTGGAACTGTCGGGCCAGGACGGGCCTGACTGGCGGCTGGGTTTTGCCGGCGACACATTCAACACGCTGTGGGCGTTGGCCGCACTCACTGACGGCTCAGCGACCTATGTCTCCGCCTTCGGCGACGATCCCTTCTCCCATCGCCAGATCGAGTTCTTCACTGAGAACGGCATCGGCGTTGGCACAAGCCCCGTCATTACGGGTGCGCGGCCCGGCCTCTATGCGATCACGCTCGACGGCGCGGAGCGATCCTTCACCTACTGGCGCTCTGATTCGGCAGCACGCCAACTGGCCACTAGCCCAGATTCCTTAAAGAAAAATCTGGAAAATCAATCTCTTATATACTTTTCCGGAATCACTTTGGCAATTCTGGATCCGGACGCGCGCATGACCTTGCTCGATGCCATTTCCAGCGCACGGACAAGCGGAAGCCGGATCGCCTTCGACCCCAACTATCGGCCGCGCCTTTGGCCGGATCGCGAAACCGCGCAGGCTGCGATCGCCGATGCGCTTGCTGTCAGCGATATCGCTTTGCCCACCTTCCCCGACGAACGGATGCTGCATGGTGACCACACGCCCAGGGAGACCGCCGAGCGGATCGGCAAATCGGTACGCGAAGTAGTCGTCAAGAATGGCGAGCTGCCGGCCCTGGTTTCCGTCGGTGCGGAGTGGCAGGAGGTTGCCGCCATCCATGTCGCCAAGCCTGTAGACACCACTGGTGCCGGTGATTCCTTCAACGGAGGTTATCTCGCCGCCCGGCTCATCGGCTTGGCGCCTGCCGACGCTGCTCGCCGGGCCCACCGCGTCGCCTCAAGGGTGGTACAGGTGCGCGGCGCGCTGGCCCCGTTCGATATGCTGCGGGAGGCATTCGGCGATGAGAGCAATCCCAGGAAAAGTGTATAGCGGTTTTCCGTCCGGATTTGCCTCAACAGAAAGATGGATGGCGTCACTGTCTCGGTGAAACGGTGAACCGCTTCCACCGGCGGGCGGTTCTACCCCAGGCGGAACCGGTATTCCGTCACGTGATGATAGGTTTCGCCAGGCAGAAGCGTCGCCGGCGGAAAATAGGACCGGTTGGGCGCATCAGGCCAGACCTGCGCCTCCAGGCACAGGCCCGAAAAGCGGTGATAGTCCAACCCACCAAGCCCGGGCACCGCTGGTGCGATGTATTCCCCCCCATAAAGCTGCACGCCCGGCTCTGACGTCCACACTTCCATTTCGACACCGGAGGCAGCGCCTTGCACCCAGGCCGCCTGCCGCATCGGTCCGCGTGCCGCGGCCAGACAGAAGTTGTGGTCGTAGACGAACTGCTTGCCTTCGCTGCGCATCGTGCGCGCCTGGCGAAAATCGAGCGGCGTGCCGTCAACCGGCTGCACGACACCGGTGGGGATCATGTCGGCATCGACGGGCAGATAGGCTCCGGCCGGGATCATTATGCGATGATCCAGAACGTCGCCCGCACCCCCGTCGTCCAGATTGAAATAGGAGTGCTGGGTTAGATTGCACACCGTGGCTTCGTCGGCCGTAGCCGTGAACTCCACCGACAGCGTGCCCGGAATCTTCAACCGGTAGGTGCAGGTCACATCCAGCGCACCGGGAAAACCCATCGTTTCTGCCGGATCGTGCAGGCTCAATGTGACGAAGTCCCGCCCGTGCAGGGAAACCTCCCAGGCACGGCCCGCATAGCCGCCTGTGCCGCCGTGCAGCGTATGCTTGCCCAGGAAATTGCGATCGGCCTGATGACGCAGGCCGGCCAGCGTGAACCGGCCGTCATGGATACGATTGGCAAATCGGCCCACGACCGCGCCGAAATAAAGAGTGTCCTTTTCGTAGGCCTCGAACCTGTCGAAACCCAGCACCAGTGGTGCGTCGTGGCCGGCAAGGCGTAGATCCTGGATGACTGCGCCCCAGTTGAGGATGTTGGCCGAAAGCCCGCCGCCGCGGATGATGAAGCGGCGGATCGCCTCCCCCGCTTGCGTGGTTCCGAAGTGTTCGCCGTCTTTCATGCAGCTGACGCGGGTCGGCCAGTCAAACCGCCCCGCTTGCCGATCAGAGGCCGAGGCCGCCGATGCAGACATACTTGGTATCGAGATAGTCCTCGATGCCCTGATGTCCGCCTTCCTTGCCGAGGCCGGATTCCTTGACGCCACCGAATGGTGCTTCCGGCGTCGTGATCAGACCTTCGTTCACACCGACCATGCCGTACTTCAGGCCTTCCATGACCCGGAAGGCACGGCCGAGATCGCCCGTATAAAAATAGCAGGCCAGTCCGAATTCGGTGTCGTTGGCAAGTGCAACCGCTTCGTCCTCGGTCGTGAACTTGAACACCGGCGCAACGGGCCCGAAGATCTCTTCCTTCATGAACATCATGTCGGGCGTCGCGCCGCTGATGACGGTCGGTTCGAAGAACGATCCACCAAGAGCATGCGGTTTGCCACCAGTTTCGACCTTGCCGCCCTTGGCCTTGGCGTCGGCCACGAACTCAGCTGTCTTCAGCGCTGCCTTCTCGTCGATCAACGGCCCCTGCTGCACCCCCTCCTCGAGGCCGGAACCGACCTTCAGCTTGGCAGTCGCAGCCGCCAGCCTCTCCACGAACTTGTCATGGATGCCGGCCTGCACGAAGAAGCGATTGGTGCAGACGCAGGTCTGGCCGGAATTGCGGAACTTCGCGGTGATCGCGCCTTCGACGGCGCGGTCGAGATCGGCATCGTCGAACACGATGAAAGGCGCATTGCCGCCGAGTTCCATCGATACCTTCTTGACCGTCTTGGCGGACTTCTCGATCAGCATCTTGCCGACAGGGGTCGAGCCGGTGAAGGTGATCTTCTTGACCAGCGGGTTGAAGCAGAGTTCGTCGCCGATTTCGCCTGCAGCGCCTGTGACGATGTTGACCACGCCCTTCGGGAAGCCGACTTCCTCTGCCAGCGCGCCCCAGGCCAGCGCCGAGTAAGGCGTCTGCGTGGCGGGCTTGACGACGGCGGTACAGCCTGCGGCCAGTGCCGGTCCCAGCTTGCGGGCCAGCATGGAGGACGGGAAGTTCCAGGGCGTGATGGCGGCAACGACCCCGACCGGTTCCTTGGTGACGATGATGCGGCGATCGGCCCAGGGCGACGGCACGACATCGCCATAGGTGCGGCGGCCTTCCTCAGCGAACCACAGCACATAGGCTGCCGATGAGCCGACCTCGCCGCGGGCCTCGAACAGCGACTTGCCCTGCTCGGTGGTCAGCAGTTCGGCCAGCGCGTCCTGATTGTCCATGATGGCGTCGTGCAGCTTGCGCAGCAGCTTCGAACGCTCGAGCGCCGATGTCTTGCGCCAGGTGAGGAAAGCAGCGTGCGCGGATTCGATGGCGCGGCGGGTCTCGGTGGCACCGGCCTTCGGCACGGTACCGATCTTCAGGCCGTTGGCCGGGTTGGTCACGTCGATGGTCTGGCCGGAATCGGCCTGTACCCATTCGCCGTTGATGAGATTGGCCTGCCGCATGAAATGGCTGGTTTTCTGAAGCATGGTCTAGCCTCCCTTCGGCCGCGCGCGGACCGGTCATGAATAGGTCGATGGGTGTTTTCGGCGTCACTGCCGCAACTGGACCACCGCTCTTACTCCAGAGCCGGCCCAACGATCAATCGCCATAGCTCAAACTAAGCACTGGGCCAGCACAAATCCAGCCCTAGCCAAACAGATGGGCGGTAACTGCCAGCCAGAACGAAGTCGTGACGACCGCACAGGCGGTAGCAAGCGTCATCTGGTTGGACGCAAGCCCTTGCCCGGTCTCGAATTGCACGGCAATCAGATAGGAGTTGATGCCTGACGGCAGTGCAGCCACGAGAACGGCGACCTGGGCGGTCAAAGGTGGCAGATCGGCCAGCCACACCAGAAACAGTGTGATCGCTGGCATCATGAACAACTTCAGCACCGAAAGGGCAACAGCCGGGCCGATATGCCCGGTAATGCCGAAGCGATTGAGTCCAAGCCCCATGGCGAACAGCGCCACTGGAGCCGCCGTTCCACCCAGCGCCTCAGCCAACCGCGACACCAGTCCAGGCAGCGGAATTCCGGTCAATCGCCAGATGAGCCCCGCCAGGATGCCGATGATGAGCGGATTGATCAGCAGCTTGTGCAGGAAACGACGCAGCACTCGCAATGGATGCAGCCCCGTGGTCTTGCCGTCGCCGAACAGTTCGAACAGCACGATCGAGGCCATCATCATGATCGGCAAGTGCACTGACACCAGCAGTGACAGCACCTCGAACCCCTGTTTTCCGTAAACACCAAGGATGAATGGCACGCCAAGCAGCACGACGTTGGAGTAAGCCGCCGAAACGCCGCCAACAATGCCAATACGACTGTCTCGACCGAACAGGCGTGTGGTGACCAGATGGCCGGCCACCCAGGTCAGCGCGACGGCGGAAAAATAGGTTCCCCACAATATCCATGGTGCCGAGCCGTGAAAATCGGACTTGACCATGGTTTCGAACAACAGCAGCGGCATCGCGACGCCGACGGCGAACTCAGCCACCCCTTCCGCGCTTTGTGCCTTGAGATACCCTGTGAGCCCGGCGATATAGCCCAGCGCCACAAGGCCGAAGACGAACAGGACTGTTTCAGTAAGCGGCGACATCATTTCCCCCGACAGTCGACTGATAGGAGAGCGTTCCCAGCACTGCAACAGCCACGCCCCAGGCATCTCTGGCGCATGCCTATTGTCGCAGCCGTCAAAACCTGTGCCTGCTTGCCTTCCTGCGAGCTTTGCGATCCCTATATGCCCCATACCGGCGTCGATGGGACGCCGGAAAGGGTCCTGATGCTTCGCTTTTTCCTTGTCCTGTTGCTGTTCCTGACTCCCGTCTCCGCCTCAGCGACGGATGCCGGTTGGGCACTGCTCAGGGCCGGCGGACACGTCGTTTTGCTCCGCCACGCCATGGTGACCGGCAATGGCGACCCAGCCGGTTTTGATATCGACAGTTGCGCAACCCAGCAGAAGCTCTCTGAACGGGGCAAGCAGCAGGCGCGCAAGATTGGCGCGCTGTTTGCAGCGCGCGCCGCGCCCATCGACCAAGTGCTGTCCAGCCGCTATTGCCGCGCACTCGACACGGCCGGCATCGCCTTCGAGGACAACAAGGCCGAGAAATTCGAACCGCTCGATCTCCTGTCGAAGGATTCGGCGGCAGCAGCGACGCAGAACGCCGCCGTGGTAAAGGAAGTGGAGAGTTTCACGGGCGACGGTAACCTGGTGATGATCACGCATCTGGAGAATATCCAGGCGCTGACTGGCGCAGGCGCTCGCGAAGGAGAAGCAGTGATCGTCGGCATCGACGGCGAGAAGCTGCGGGTGCTCGGCCGCATCATCTTCTGAAGGCTTGAGCAGTAGATACTTTCCAGCAAAGCTGCTGTGACTTTGCCAAAACTGCAACAATCAATGTCTGGCTGTCGCAAGACCAGGTTCGGACACCGAGAAGACCCCTCCCTGCCTTTCAGTTACCTTGGACCTGCTTGCCTTCCCTTGCGACACGCGGCGATAATATGCTTGTGCAAATACGTTTCTTGACATCCGCGTGGCACATTCGCCCTTTTCCTGCCATGCAAAACGGATTAGAGAGCGCGACAACCTCCAACACTGAATCCGCTCCGCTCGAAGGAATTGCCCGTGTCCACGACATTTGAAAAAGTTGCCAAAATCATTGCCGACACGAGCGAAATCGACATCGACACCATCACGCCTGAGAGCCATACCATCGACGATCTCGGCATCGACAGCCTCGATTTCCTCGATATCGTTTTCGCCATCGACAAGGAATTCGGCATCAAGGTTCCGCTCGAGAAGTGGACCCAGGAAGTCAACGACGGCAAGGCATCGACCGACGAATATTTCGTCATGAAGAACCTGTGCGCGAAGATCGACGCGCTGGTCGCCGCCAAGAGCGCTGCCTGACAATCGGCGGGCCGGCGCGATGGCTGCCCTTGACGGGCGCCGCGCGCTGACCCACAAACCGCCCATGAAATCCCACGACGTCGTCATCACCGGCATCGGCCTCGTTTCCTCCCTCGGGGAAGGCCCGGATGCGCACTGGCAGAAACTGACGGCCGCGGGCACCAAGCCCGTGCTCGATGCGGAGCGCTTCGCTCCCTACACCGTCCATCCCCTGCCCGAGATCGACTGGAACCTGCAGATCGTCAAGCGCGGCGACCAGCGCCAGATGGAAACCTGGCAGCGACTGGGCACCTATGTGGCCGGCCTTGCACTCGACGATGCCGGCATCAAGACCGACGAAGCTTTGTGTTCCACCATGGACATGGTGGTGGCTGCTGGTGGCGGCGAGCGTGACGTGGCGGTCGACAACGACATCCTGGCCGCTTCCGAGAGCCGAAGTGATTTCGATATCCTGCTCAACGAGAAGCTGACCACCGAACTCAGGCCAACGCTGTTCCTGGCACAGTTGTCCAACCTGCTCGCCGGCAACATCTCGATCGTGCACAAGGTCACCGGTTCTTCGCGCACATTCATGGGAGAGGAAGGTGCTGGCGTCGCCGCTGTCGAAACGGCCGCCGCCCGCGTTCGGTCCGGCCAGTCGACACACATGCTGGTCGGCGGTGCGTTCCAGACCGAACATCCCGACATGCTGCTCGGCTATGAGCTTGGCGCCTATCTGCACAGGGGTAGCTGGAAGCCGGTCTGGCAGCGTTCCGGTTCCGAAGGCGGAGGCGTGGTTTCAGGCTCGGGCGGCGCGTTCCTCGTTTTGGAAAATCGCGAGCATGCCGAGAAGCGCGGCGCCCGCATCTATGCAGAGCTTGGTCCGGTCCGCTCTGGGCGCGCGCGCCGCAAGCGCGGTGAACTCGGCTCGACCATCGAAACCCTGCTCAAGGCAGCCAACCTGCCACAGGGCCAGGTCTTGGCGCTTTCCGGCGCGTCCGGAGGTCATGCCGCCACGTTGGCTGAGAAGGCAGCGATCGATGCGCATGCCGGCCTGACCGCACGCGGCTTCGGCACGCTGACCGGCCACATGAAGGAAGCGCAATTCCCGTTTGCGGTAGCGCTTGCTGCCATGGCCGTCCACAACAGGGCGCCCTATCCTGTCTTCGATGCGGCATCTGAGCGCAATTTCGACGGAATCCCCGAGCAGGTACTGGCAACGGCGGTCGGCTATCACCAATTCGAGGGCCTGGCGCTGGTCAGCGCCGCTTGAGCGGAATGCGCCGGCCGGAAGACGGCATGGTGTGTCGCCGCCGCAAGGCAACGAGAGCGTTTCCGTTCTTAACGGAAGCGCGGAAACGCTCTATCTCTTTGTTTTACGCAATCCCGGACGCAAAACCGCTACGCACTTTTGCTGGAATTGCTCTAGGGTCAAGGATTGAGGCATGGCAAAGCTGAAGGATCATCTGGGCAGGCCGGTCGTTGCGGTCACCGGAATTGGCGTCGTCACATCATTGGGCATCGGCAAGGCCGACAATTGGGCAGCGCTGACTGCCGGAAAGTCCGGCATCCATCCGATCACCCGCTTTCCCATCGACCAGTTGAACACCCGCATCTCGGGCATGGTCGATTTCCTGCCGTCGAGCAGCAAGGGCGCAAGCGCCCTCACCTATGAACTGGCAGAAACCGCTGCACATGAAGCGGTCGCTGAAGCCGGCCTCGACCCTGAGAATTTTGGCGGTCCGCTCTTCCTGGCCTCACCACCCGTCGAACTCGACTGGCACGACCGGTTGGCCCTCTACAAGGGCGGCGACCAGCCGGACGCTTCCTATCGCATTCTCGAAGTGGCGCGCGGGCTGAATTCGTCGGACATGTTCGATTCGGCGCAGTTCGGCACCATCGCCGACCGCCTGTCGGATGCTTTCGGCACCACAGGCCTTCCGATCACGCTGTCCACCGCCTGCGCTTCCGGCGCAACCGCCATCCAGCTTGGCGTCGAAGCGATCCGCCGCGGCGAGTGTGATCGGGCACTATCTGTTGGCGCTGATGGCTCGGCCACCGCCGAGGCGTTGATCCGCTTCTCGCTGCTTTCCGCGCTCTCCACCTCCAACGACGTGCCGGAAAAGGCCTCGAAGCCTTTCTCCAAGGACCGTGACGGCTTCGTCCTGGCCGAAGGCTCGGCCGCGCTCGTGCTGGAATCGCTGGAAAGTGCGCTGGCGCGCGGCGCCACTGTGCTCGGAATCCTGCGCGGATGCGGCGAAAAAGCCGACGACTTCCACCGCACCCGGTCCAAGCCGGACGGCTCGCCGGCGATTGCCGCGGTCAAGGCAGCACTCGCCGATGCCGGCCTTTCCGAAGATGAGATCGACTACATCAATGCGCACGGCACCTCGACGCCGGAGAACGACAAGATGGAACATCTGTCGCTATCCACGGTGTTCGGTGAGCGGATCAGCCAGATCCCGATCTCGTCCAACAAGTCGATGATCGGCCATACATTGTCTGCTGCCGGTGCCATCGAGGCCGCCTTCTCGCTGATGACCATGCGCGAAGGCGTCATCCCGCCCACCATCAACTACGACAATCCCGACCCGGCGATTGCGCTCGATGTCGTGCCGAACAAGAAGCGCGAGGCCAAGGTTGGCACGGTTCTGTCCAACTCCTTCGGCTTCGGCGGCCAGAACACCTGCCTTGTCATGGCAAGGGAACCCGTTTAAGGCGCCTCTCAGCAAGGGAATAGGGCAATAGGGAATAGGGCATTTTGTTGCCCTGCTGCCCAACTCCCTTATTGCCCTGTTTAAGACGAACTGGACGCGAGATCATATGCGCGCACTGCAACTCATCGAGGATCGCCGGCTCGAACTGGTCGACGTCGCTCCTCCTCCACCTCCCGCTGTCGGCGAGGTGACGCTGCGCATCAAGGCCGTTGCATTGAATCATATCGATGTATGGGGCTGGCGCGGCATGGCGTTCGCCAAGCGCAAGCTGCCGCTGACCGTCGGCGCTGAGGCTTCCGGGGAAGTCGAAGCGATCGGCCCTGGCGTGTCCAACCTGGTTCCCGGCCAGCTTGTCTCGATCTATGGCGCCCGTACCTGCGGGCTATGCCGCGCCTGCCGTGAGAAGCGCGACAATCTGTGTGAGCATGTCGGGGGCGTGCACGGATTCCACCTCGATGGTTTCGCGCAGGAAAAGATCAACCTGCCGGCTCGCCTCCTGGTTCCAGCCCCTCCCGGCGTTGATGCCATCGGGGCTGCCGTTGCGCCGGTTACCTTCGGCACGGTCGAGCACATGCTGTTCGACAACGCCAGGCTGGAACCCGGCGAAACGATCCTGGTCCATGCCGGCGGCTCCGGCATCGGCTCGGCTGCGATCCAGCTTGCCAAGAAGATCGGCTGCACCGTCATCACCACCGTCGGCTCCAACGACAAGATCGAAAAGGCCAAGGCGCTCGGTGCCGATCACGTCATCAACTACCGCGAAGATCGTTTCGAGGGCGTGGTGCGCAAGATCACCAGGAAGAAGGGCGTCGACGTCGTCTTCGAACATGTCGGCAAGGACACCTGGGCCGGCTCGATGTTTTCCCTGAAGCGCGGCGGCCGCCTCGTCACCTGCGGCTCCACCTCCGGTGTTTCGACCGAAATGAACCTGATGATGCTGTTCCAGCAGCAGTTGAAACTACTCGGTTCTTTTGGCTGCCGCATGGAAAACATGGCGAACGCCATGCAGAAGATGGCTGCAGGCCTCGTCTCGCCTGTCATCGACACCGAGGTCGACTTCGACGGTATCGACGCTGCATTGAAGCGCATGGAAGGTCGCGACGTTTTCGGCAAGATCATCCTGCGCGTGGGCTGATGGCCGACGCGCGCGAACCCATGCTGCGTCCCCTCGTCTACAAGACGCTGCGCGGGCTGAAGGTTGCGGAATACTGGCTCACCGCGCGCGTCGCGATGGCGATCCTGGCGGTCATGCGCATGCTGCCGCCGGACCGCGCCCTCAACTTCATCGATCGCGCGGCTCGCACGATCGGCCGAAAGGTGGGACGTCACCGCGTCGCCATTACCAACCTCAAAAATGCCTACCCCGACAAGAGCGACGCCGAGATCGAAAAGATCGCCTCGGACATGTGGGGCAATATGGGGCGGCTGGCGGGTGAATATGTCTTCCTCGAACAGCTGTTCGACTACGATCCCGATGCCGAGACGCCCGGCCGTGTAGAGGTCATCGGCAAGGAACTGTTCCTGAAGATCCGTGATGAGAAGAAGCCGCACATCTTCTTCACCGCGCATATGGGCAATTTCGAGCTGCTGCCGGTCGCGGCTGCCACGTTCGATCTCTCGGTTTCGGCGCTGTTCCGGGCTCCGAACAACCCTTACCTTGCTGAATATATCTTCCGCACGCGCGCAGCGACGATGGGTGAACTGCTTGCCTCCAAGAACGGCGTCTCCTTTGCCATGGCGCAGGTGCTGGAACGCGGCGGCAATGTCGGCGCCCTCGTCGACCAGAAATTCACCAACGGCGTTCTGTCCACCTTTTTCGACCAGCCATGTCAGACCAGTCCGCTGGTGCCGAAACTGGCCCGTCAGTTCGACTGCGACGTCTATCCCGTCTTCTCGGTGCGCCTGCCCGGCAACCGCTTTAGGCTGACGCTGTGTGACAAGCTCGAATTGCCACGCAATGCCGCTGGTCAGTTGGACGTGGCCGCGATGGTCCAGCTGATGAACGACACTGTCGAGGGCTGGGTGCGGCAGGATCCCGGGCAGTGGATGTGGTTCCACAAACGCTGGCAGATCAGGGGCCGCACGCGCTAGCATCGAAATCCTCGCGCGAATGTGACGAGCATTTCGGACAGGGATCGCTTAAACTCGCAACTTCTGCCACACTTGATCATTAATCTTTGTAATCGACAGTGCGGTCATAGCAGGGCGGCAGGGCGATGACGGACGAACAGACAAGGAAGAAAGACCCGGCGTTATGGACGCCGTGGGGTAGCCAGCAACCGGCAAAGCCAGGTGAGAAATTCGCAGCTTTGCGGCGGTTGGCAAAACGTCTGCGCAGCGTGCGCAAGAAAAAGCTGGCAAAACCGGCGGTCGCCGGCAGCTAGGCCAACCCACCGCGGGTCGACTGTTACGGCATGGGAATTGCGCGCCGAGACCCTAGCCGCCGTAATAGTTCATCACCGTATGACGCGCTTCAGCAAAAAACAGCCAGCGTTCGGTCAGCATCCCGCCGATATGGCTGAGCACAGCCACCACCAGGGCTACGAGCGCCACGCCACCAGCTTCAGCTCCGGCCATAAACGCGGCCAGCACCAGGAAAATCAGTGCTCCCGGCAGCAATCCACCCAATAGGAGGGCGAGCATGCGCAGCTTGGCGGCGTGTTTGCGGACGACACGGAAGCCCATCTCGGTGGTCAGGTAGTTCTCGGTGACATGCGGCCGCTCGAACAGCCGAACGCGACCGATAGCGTCCAGGCCGGTTGCACTTCCTGGTGTCGACAAGGGTTGATGGCTGTCGAGATGGCGCAACCAGGTGATCTTCATCGCCCAGGCCGCAATCAGCAAAACCAGTGCCAGAAGCAACAGCAGGCTCGCCGATCCGCCTCCCGCAATGCCAAAGGCGCTGCCCAGCAACGCCCCCCCAGCCAAGGCGAACAGCAGATAGCTGCCTGTCGTCAGCCGGGTGTGCCAAGCTTGCACCGATTTCAGCGAAGCATAGATCATCGAGGTGCAGAAGACCGTAGCAAGCGACAGTACAGACCCGGCAAGGCCAAGTGGCGCAGAATAGCGCCCCTCGATAACACAGAGCCATGCGGACACGGTCAATGGCACGAACGCCAGAACCGACAGCACGCCTTCGCGCGAGAGCCAACTCGAGCGCCACTGCGAGAATGCCCGCCAGGCGCGCTGCGGGTTGCCGAGATGCAGTGTCGAGGACAGCAGTCCGCCCGCGATGAGGCCCAGCGCGGAAATGTGGGCGACCTTGGTGGCAATTGCTGCCGGATCGAGCAATCCGAACCCCAGAACCACTGCCAGCCCGTAGCCGAGGCCGGACAGCACGGTGAAGGCAATGATGGAGGCTGCCGGATGCATTGGATCAGATACGGTCCAACATGCCGTCGAGCCAGGCAAAGAAACCGGTAGCACCGCTGGTGTCCTCGCCTGTTGTCATCTGGCCGGCGCTCGCAGCCAGCGGCTTCCTTGGCCGGGGTGGCAGATATTTGTTCACCGGGCGCGTCCCCTGCTCCGGCATCAGGTCGATGCCACCCCGCTCGGCAACCATGATCGAAACGGCAGAGGACGAATCTCCGAGATCGCCGAAGTGGCGGGCATTGGCCGGGCAGGTTCGCACGCAGGCCGGCTGCCGGTCCACTTCCTCCATGGTCTCGTTATAGATGCGGTCGATGCACAGCGTGCATTTCTTCATCACACCGGCGGCCAGATCCATCTCGCGCGCACCATAAGGACACGACCAAGCGCAGAGACCGCAGCCGATGCATTTTTCCTCATCGACCAGCACGATCCCGTCCTCGGCGCGCTTGTAGGAAGCGCCGGTCGGGCACACGGTCACGCAGGGCGCGTCTTCGCAATGCAGGCAGGATTTCGGGAAGTGCACGATACGCGCCTCACCTGCCTCCCCGACGATCTCGCCGCCCTCCGGCACCACCTCGAAGGAATGCACACGGTTCAGCCAGGCACCCGAAACATCGGCCCCATAGGGCTGTTGGTCCGACAACGCGGCGCCATACCCTCCGGTATTCCATTCCTTGCAGTTCACCACGCAGGCATGGCAGCCGACGCAGACATCGAGGTCAATGACGAGGCCGAGCTTCTTGGCAGCTGGCAGTGCGGGCAGGCTGGTCATTGCGCCCACTCCTGCCCGTAGCGCAGTTCCTTCGGACTCGGCGACTCGCCATCCGGCTCGGCGATGCCCGGAAAATGCGGTTCGCTCACGGCGCCCTTGTCGGCTTTCTCGATACGAACTCTGAGATCGTACCAGGCTGCCTGCCCGGTGATCGGATCGGAATTCGACCAGCGGTGCCCGCCTTGCCTTGGCGGTAGAAGTTCGTGGATCAGGTGATTCATCAGGAAGGATTTTTGCGCCTCCGGAACGTTGCGTTGCAGCCCCCACGCCCCTTCCCGCTTGCCGATGGCGTTCCAGGTCCACACCGTCGAGGAATTCACCGCCTCCATCCGCGCCACCGGCACCTTGATGCGGCTGTGGTGCGAGATCAGCCAGACCCAGTCGCCATCAACGAGCCCCAGTCGCTCGCAGATCGCCCCCGGAACGTAAAGTGCGTTGGCGGTGTGGATCTGCCTCAGCCACGCATTCATCGAACCCCAGGAATGATACATCGCAGCCGGGCGCTGGGTGATGGCGTGGTAGGGAAATTCCGTGCTGTCCACCATCGCCTCACCGAGTGGCCGATACCAATCGGGCAACGGATCGAACACATCGAGAATACGCTGCCGATGCGTTTCCGGTGCCAACGGCTCGCGCACGCCTTCCGCGGACAGTCGGAACTTCTGCAGCGCTTCCTGGTAAAGCTGGAATGTCACCGGTTGCGGCGTATCGAAAAAGCCCATGCGTACAGCAAAGTCCTGATAGGCTTGGTTGGCATGTTTGAAGAACTGCGCTTCCAGCGGAATATGCGCTGAGAAGAACGAGCCATTTTCGATATAGCGTTGCAATTGCTCGGGATTTGTCGCACCGCGCCCGACGCGATCACCTTTCAGGCCGCGGAATCCCGCCAAAGGACCAATGCCCGGCCGACGCTCGTGGCGGACGATGTAGTCGGCATAATCCGTGTACAACGGCTTGCCGTGATTGTCGGCGAAGCCGGGCAGGCGCAGCCGCGCGCCGAGATCGATCAGCACGCTCTGGAAACCGCGCACATTGCGGTCCGGCTCGATCACTGGCCAGCGGATGGCATCCTGCACGGCATCGGGTTCCGAAATCGGCCGATCGAGCAGCGAGATGCAGTCGTGGCGTTCGAGATAGGTCGTGTCGGGCAGGACGAGGTCGGCATAGGCGACCATCTCGGAAGCATAGGCGTCGGAGTAGATGATCTTCGGGATCTTGTATTCGCCGGTCGCCGGGTCCTTGTCCTCCAGCATACGGATCACGCCTGCCGTGTTCATTGAGGAATTCCAGGCCATGTTGGCCATGTAGAGGAACAGCACATCGACCGGGTACGGATCGCCGGCATGGGCGTTGGCGATCACCATGTGCATCAGCCCGTGCACCGAGAACGGCGAATCCCAGGAGAACGCCTTGTCGATGCGCGCCGGTCGCCCTTCGGCATCGACGAGGAGGTCCTCGGGGCCGCGCGGAAAGCCGAGATGCGGCCCCGAAAGCGGCTTGTTGGAACCGAAATGCTCAGCCCTGCCATGCGGCGTCGGATGCGCCGACACCGGTTTTGGATATGGCGGCTCGAAACGGAAGCCGCCGGGACAATCGACGGCTCCGATCAGCACCTGCAGCATGTGCAGTCCCCGCGCTGTCTGGAAGCCGTTGGAGTGGGCAGACAGTCCGCGCATGGCATGGAACGACACCGGCCGCCCGACAAAGCCTTCGTGCTGTTGCCCGTGCACATCCGTCCACGGCTGGTCGATCGTAATCGCCTCGTCGAAGGCCACGCGCGCGATTTCCGCTGCGAGCCCGCGGATCGTGTCTGCCGCGATGCCGGTTTCATCCGCCACGGCTTCCGGGGCGTATTTCGGGTCGAGGTATTTTTCCGCCAGCAGTTGAAAGGACGGCACCGCGAAGCGGCCATCGGCGAGTCGCACACGACCGGAGAGCGCAGCCCTTGCTCCTTTGGCTCCGATCGCGACGACCTGCTCGGTCACGCTCTCGAAGACCAGTGGCCTGCCCTCGCCATCGCGCGCGAACAGGCCATGCCCGGCAGTGCCCGGAGCATCGATGACCAGCCAGGCGGCGTTTGAGTAACGCACCAGATAGTCGACATCGATCCGGCGCGCCTTGAGCAGTTCATGCACGATCGCGAGGATCAGCAGCCCATCCGTACCTGGACGAATACCGATCCAGTTGTCTGCGACCGCCGAATAGCCGGTACGCACCGGGTTGACCGACACGAAGCGAGCACCATTCTGCTTCAGCTTGGCTATGCCCATCTTGATCGGGTTGGAATCATGATCCTCGGCGACGCCGAACAGCACGAACAGCTTGGTCCGATCCCAGTCCGGTGCCCCGAACTCCCAGAAAGCGCCACCGATGGTCATGATCCCGGCAGCCGCCATGTTGACCGAGCAAAAGCCGCCATGCGCGGCATAGTTCGGCGTGCCGAACTGCTGAGCCCAGAAACCGGTCAGCGATTGCGACTGGTCCCGGCCGGTGAAGAAGGCAAGCTTCTTGGGGTCGTCCTGGCGAACGCCATCCAGCCAGCTGGTAGCGATCTGAAGCGCCTCGTCCCAGCTGATTTCCTCGAACTTGCCCGAGCCGCGCGGCCCTACCCGTTTCAAGGGCGCGCGCAACCTGGCTGGCGCGTAGTGCTGCATGATGCCGGCCGAGCCCTTGGCGCAAAGCACACCCTTGTTGACCGGATGGTCGCGGTTACCCTCGATGTAGCGGATCTTGCCGTCCTTGATGTGCACGTTGATGCCGCACCGGCATGCGCACATGTAGCAGGTTGTCTTGCGAACCTCGTCGGCAACCGGCTTCGACAGCGCCACCCTTTCGGTTTGATTCATCAATCGGGTTCCTCCGGCTTGGAGCGTACCGACCCGGGCAAGGAAAGGAAATGCGCGAAGGACGTTCCCGACAGTAATTTCGTTCATGAACAGATCACAGCCGAGCATGATCTCCCATCGTCCTGATAATCCGGGAAAATAACCTATCGGGCACCCAACCTGTCCGCATGGCTGGTTGCGCCAACTCTCTTACATCCGTTGAACCATCGCCTGCGGCTGCGTTGACTTGCCACGGCATCGTCCTAGCTTCGATCGCGCAGCCGGATGGAACGGGGGTGCTTCCGGCTGGGGCGGACGCCGCCAATGGCGGCCAGAAAGGACTAAACGTGTTACAGAATCATACACTTAACGGATTGAGTCGGCGTAAGCTGCTCACGCTCATTGGCATGACGGCGGGGTCTGCTGCCATGTATCAGGCAATGACCACGATGGGCCTCGCGGCCGAGTCCGGCTACAAGGGGCGCATCAAGCTGGAAGGCGATCCGAAAGGCAGCACCGTGCTGATCCTCGGGGCCGGCCTTGCCGGCATGACGGCAGCGCTGGAACTGCGTCAGGCTGGCTACAAGGTGAAGATTCTGGAATACAACAACCGTGCCGGCGGCCGTAACTGGACCGTACGCGGCGGCGACACGTTCAGCGAGCTTGGCGGCGGCAAGCAGACCTGCGAATTCGAAGAAGGTCTCTACGTCAATCTCGGCCCCTGGCGCATCCCCTATCACCACAACGGCCTGCTCGACTATTGCAAACGTCTGGGCGTCAAGCTCGAGCCATTCCAGCAGATCAACCATAACGCCTTCCTGCATTCTTCGACCGCGTTCGGCGGCAAGCCGCAGCGCGTGCGCGACATCAAGACCGACTTCCAGGGTCATACTTCCGAGTTGCTGGCCAAGGTCACTCAGAAAGGCAAACTGGAAGGCGATGTCACCAAGGAAGACCAGGAGATGCTGCTGGCAGCGCTCAAATCCTGGGGCGCTCTCGACAAGGACTATGCCTATGCCAAGGGCCTGACTTCCGCGGAATATCGCGGTTACGAAAAAGATCCTGGCGGCGGCCTGGGCGCAGCACCGGTCCCCGGCGACCCGATCGGGCTTTCCGACATCCTGAAGTCCAAACTCTGGGGCAGCCTCGCCAATTTCGCATTGTATGAATTCCAGACCACCATGTTCCAGCCGGTCGGCGGCATGGGCAAGGTCGGCGAGGCCTTCGCAAAGGAAGTCGGTGACCTGATCACCTTCAACGCCAAAGTGACCAAGATCGATCAGGACGAGAAAGGCGTCACCGTCACCTACGAGGACACGACAAAGCCCGGCGCCATGCAGGAAGCCAGCGCCGACTGGTGCATCTGCACCATCCCGCTGACCATCCTGAGCCAGATCGAAGTCAAGGTCAGCGGCGCCATGCAGGCAGCGATCGCGGCCGTGCCCTACGCCTCGTCCGTCAAGGTCGGCTTGCAGTTCAAGCGCCGGTTCTGGGAAGAGGACGACCTCATCTTCGGTGGCGTATCTTACACCGACCTCCCGATCACCCAGATCTCCTACCCCAGCACCGGCTTCAACACGACCGGCAAGGGTGTGCTGCTCGGCTGCTATACCTGGAATGGCCCGAACTCCTACGAGTTCACGGCGCTGTCGCCACAGGACCGGGTCAAGCGCGCAGTCGAATATGGCAGCCAGATCCATCCGCAATACAAGGATGAATTCGAGAACGGGGTCTCCTGGGCCTGGCATCGCTCTCCCTACACGCTGGGCTGTGCAGGTGACTGGACCGAAGAAGCCCGCCAGGAGCATTACGACAACCTTTGCCAGCTTGACGGACGCATCATGCTGGCCGGCGAGCACGCTTCCTACATTCCTGCCTGGCAGGAAGGAGCGATCCTGTCGGCCCTCAACGCCATCGAGCGCCTGCACAAACGCGTTCTGCAGGGGTGACGCCCGTACGGCCCATCCCTCTTTCCCCCAATTTTGCAAGGCACGTCATCATGACTACCAAGACAAACCGGCCATTTGGCCTCGCCGCTGCCGCGGCAATTCTCACCCTCTCCAACTCAGCAGCTTTCGCCGACTCGGCCGGTGCCACCTTTTCGACCGGCGACAAGTTCTCTCAGAAGACCGGCGAAGACATCTACGCCAACCTTTGCCAGGCCTGTCATATGGAGAAAGGTGAAGGAGCCGCCGGCGCAGGCAAATATCCGGCGCTTGCCAAGAACACCAACCTGGAATCGTCCGGCTATCCGATCTTTGTCATCCTGCATGGCCAGAAGGGCATGCCGCCTGTCGGTCAGATGCTCGACGACGAACAGGTCGCGGCCGTGGTGAACTATGTCCGCACGCATTTCGGCAACGACTACAAGGACGCCGCAACCGCGCAGGATGTGAAGGACGCCCGCTAACAAACGACAGGAGGCGGACCCTCGAGGATCGCCTCCCCCGATATTTTCAGCAAAAAGGAGAACACCGGCTATGAAAGCACGGACAGGCGCTGCTTTGGTTGCGGCACTGATGGCGATGACCGGCGGCGCGATGGCGCAGGACGTCGTGCGCCACAAGATCCCGAATTCGGACTTCCCGATCTCCCAGGCGGTCGAAGTTCCGGCAGGCAAGACCACCGTCTATGTCAGCGGGGCAGTACCCTCGGTGGTGGACGAGAAAGCGGAAAAAGGCTCGCTTGCCGCTTATGGTGACACCAAGACCCAGACCGTTTCGGTATTGAAGTCTATCGAAAAAACGCTCGCCGGCCTCGACCTCAAGATGGGGGACGTCGTCAAGATGCAGGTCTTCCTGGTCGGGGATCCCAGCAAAGGCGGCAAGATGGATTTCGGCGGCTTCATGGAAGGCTACACGCAGTTCTTCGGCACCAAGGAACAGCCGAACCTCCCGACACGCTCGGTCTTCCAGGTCGCCGGTCTTGCCGCACCCGGCTTCCTCGTCGAGATCGAAGTGACCGCGGTAAGGCCGTAAGCCGATCCGAACTCAGCAAGGGCTGCCGTGAGGCAGCCCTTTTTCATTGCCGATGACGAATGTCGGCTCCAGCGCCTAGTATGTGACGACGATCCGCGTGTCATTGATGCCGACTTCCCGGACCAATGAATAGAAGGTCGCGGCGTTGGCGGTGGCGAGGCGCACGCAGCCATGCGAGGCCGGGCGCCCAAGTTGCCGCACAGCATTGGTGCCATGCACGGCATAGCCGCCATTGTAAAAGACGGACCAGGGCATCGGCGAATTGTCGTATTTCTTGGAGTACCACATCTTGTGCAGCCGCTTGGGTTTCCAACTGCCGCTCGGAGTAACGTAACCCTTTCGAGCCGTTGAAACATTCCAGCGATACAGCACCTCGCCATAGCGGCTGACAGTCATCGTCTGCGTCGAAATGTTGACCCTAGCAATGAGGCCGTCGGCACGGCTTTCGACCGTACTCACCAGCAACACTGCCCCTAAAATACCTCCCATGAGAACAGACTTCTTCATGAGTCTAGCCCCTCTCCTTGCATTGCTTCCCCAGAATTCCGATCCCTCACTTTATCTTTCAAAGGTTAAAAGAACAGTGATCTGCATTACACAGCAGACCTTGCGACCATCTGTTGACGCAGATTTGAAGGGATTGCCGGCGTAAACGGCGCCGGGCCGCTGGATCAACGCGCAGGCTCTTGCAAGCCATGGCCTTTCCCTGCTCAATTTCCAACATGACCGATCGACTCCTGCAACGCGTCGAAGCACGCACCGACGACCTCGTCGCGCTGACAGCCGACCTGATCCGCTTCCCAACCGTGAACCCGCCCGGCGAGGCGTATCGCCCCTGTGCGGAATTCATTGCCGACCGTTTGAAGAAGCGTGGTTTCGGGGTTGAACTGATCCGTGGCGAGGGCACGCCGGGCGACAACGACCGCTATCCACGTGTCAATGTGGTTGCGCGCTTCGACGGCCGCTCCCCCGGCCCCACCGTGCATTTCAACTCTCATATCGACGTGGTCGAAGCCGGAGAAGGCTGGACGGTCGATCCCTTTGCCGGCGTGGTGAAGGATGGCCGCGTCTATGGACGCGGCGCCTGCGATATGAAGGGTGGCCTTGCTGCCTCCATCATCGCGGTCGAAGCCTTCATGCAGGCCTATCCGGATTTTCCCGGCGCCATCGAGATCTCGGGCACGGTGGACGAAGAATCCGGCGGTTTCGGCGGCGTCGCCTACCTGGCCAGCAAGGGTTATTTCTCAAAGCCCAAGGTCGATCACGTCATCATCCCCGAACCGCTCAACAAGGATCGCATCTGCCTTGGCCATCGCGGCGTCTGGTGGGCCGAGATCGAGACGCTCGGTGAGATCGCTCACGGCTCGATGCCGTTCCTCGGGGACAACGCAGTGCGCCATATGGGCGCTGTTCTGGCGGCTTTCGAGGCCGATCTCTTTCCCGCGCTCGACCTCAAGCAGACGTCGATGCCGGTGGTGCCCGAGGGCGCGCGGCGCTCCACGATGAACATCAATTCGATCCATGGCGGCCAAACCGAGGACTTCCGGCCAGGGCTCCCCTCTCCCAACGTGCCGGATTCCTGCCGCCTCACCATCGATCGTCGCTTCCTGCTCGAAGAAAAGCTCAATGAGGTGAAGCGCGAAGTGATCGATATCCTCGATCGGCTGAAGCGTGAGCGGGCGAAATTCGACTATCGCATCCGCGACGTCATGGAGGTGCAGCCGACCATGACCGAGCGCGACGCACCTGTCGTCAAGGCGGTGGCCGAAGGCATCATGCAGGTGTTCGAGCGCGAACCCGACTATGTGATTTCCCCCGGCACCTACGACCAGAAACACGTTGCCCGCATCGGCCACCTGTTTGATTGCATCGCCTACGGGCCGGGCATTCTCGACCTCGCCCACCGACCCGACGAATGGGTCGGCATCGAGGATATGGTGCAATCGGCCAAGGTCATGGCGATCGGGTTGAATGTGCTGTTGCGGGGCGGACGAAGCTAATGCCGCAGTGACGTGACCGACAGCTGCGGTCGCTGGTTGATCGTCTGGAACACCACGCAGTAGCGTTCGGTAAGTTTCACCAGCGAATCGATGCGCTCCTGCGGTTCGTCAGTCTGCAATTCGATCTCCAGTCTTATCGTCCTGAATCCGACCGGCGCTTCCTTGGCGACGCCCAAAGTGCCACGAAAATCGAGATCGCCCTCCGCGGTTACCGTGGCGCCGTCCAGTCTGAATTCGAGCGCAGTCGCGACGGCCTTCAGTGTCACGCCGGCGCAGGCAACCAGGGCCTCGAGCAGCATGTCGCCGGAGCACAGTTCCAACCCGCTGCCACCGGTTGCCGGGTGGAGACCTGCTACTGCCAAGGCCCGACCGGTTTCCACCTTGCAAGCGATCGACTGGTCATCGATCGAACCTTTGGCGCGCAAGGTGATGAGCGCTCTTTCCGGTGTCTCGCGATAGGCTTCCTTGAGGGGAGCCTGCAGATTCCTGAGTGTTGCGGCATCCATCGTCACACCCTCCGCCCGCGCAAGTCACCGTTGCCGTGGCGCACCAGATATAGCCTGTATATTGGCACAACATTTCCTCATCGACATCATCGAAGAAAACAAACGTGATTTACTCCGTTGGAATTTCACGCTTCTATCCCGCCCGAGCTAAACAAGCGGAATAATGAGGGGAATTGCGATGAGGCTCTGGAAGACGGTTTTAGCGGCCACCGCCGTGGCGCTTGGCTGCAGCACGGCAGCCTTCGCCGCCCGCACCGACCTGGTGCTTGGCATGGTGCTGGAGCCGCCGCATCTCGATCCGACCGCAGGCGCAGCCGCCGCCATCCGCGAGGTTACTTATGCCAACATCTTCGAGGGACTGACCCGCATCGGCCCCAATGGCGAGGTCTTGCCCGATCTCGCCGAAAGCTGGACGATTTCCGAAGACGGCAAGGTCTATACTTTCAAGTTGCACACGGGCGTTAAATTCCACGACGGCACCGATTTCGACGCCTCCGACGTCAAATTCTCGCTGGACCGCGCCCGCGCGGAAAACTCCCAGAACGCCCAAAAACAGCTCTTCGCAGCCATCGACACCGTCGATGTCGTTGATCCTGCGACCGTCAAGGTGACGCTGAAACAGCCGCAGGGCTCCTTCCTCTACAATATGGGCTGGGGCGATGCGGTGATCGTGGCGCCGGAAAGCGCCGACACCAACAAGGAGAAGCCGATCGGCACCGGCCCCTTCAAGTTCCAGAACTGGGCAAAGGGATCCTCGGTCACGCTGGTGAAATCGGACAGTTACTGGGGCGCTCCGGTTGCTCTCGACAAGGCCGAATTCCGTTTCATTCCAGATGCCTCCGCCGCGGTTCCCGCCATGCTGTCCGGCGACGTGCAGGCTTTCCCCAACATGCCGACCAGCGACAGCCTGTCCCAGTTCCAGTCAGATCCACGCTTCAAGGTCGTGGTCGGTTCGACCGAGGGCGAGACCATTCTCGCAATGAACAATGGCAAGCCGCCATTCGACCAGCTCAAGGTCCGCCAGGCAATCTCCTACGCGCTCGACCGCAAGGCCATCATCGATGGCGCTTCGGAGGGTCTCGGCCAGCCGATAGGCTCGCACATGTCTCCGTCCAGCAAGGATTACATCGATCTCACCGGCACCTATCCGCATGATCCGGCCAAGGCGAAGGAACTTCTCAGGGAAGCCGGGCTGGCGAGCGGCACCAAGGTGACGCTGAAGCTGCCGCCGCCGCCCTATGCGCGCCTCGGTGGCGAAATCATCGCATCGCAGCTGCGCGACGTCGGCATCGAAGCCGAGATCGTCCCGGTGGAGTGGGCGCAGTGGCTGGACCAGGTCTTCACCAAGAAAGACTACGACCTCACCATCGTTTCGCATGTCGAGCCCAACGACATCGGCATCTACGCGCGCAAGGACTACTATTTCAACTACCAGAACCCCGAGTTCAACAAGGTCATCGAGGAACTCGATCTCACTGCAGACGAAGCCAAGCGCAAAGAATTGCTCGGCAAGGCGCAGAAGATCCTTGCCGATGACGCCGTCGTGGGTTTCTTGTTCGAACTGCCGAAGGTCGGTGTCTGGGACGCCAAGATCGAAGGTCTGTGGCAGAACCAGCCGGTGCCGGCCAACGACCTCACCAAGGTGAAGTGGAACGACTGAACAAGGTGACGTGACGACATCGGCATCCGATGACCGCCTATCTCCTCAAGCGCATCGCCATCGCCTTCGCCACGCTGGTGCTGGCCTCCATCGTCGTCTTTGCGGTGCTGGAGGTCCTGCCTGGCGATCCGGCGCGCCTGATGCTCGGCATGAATGCCAGTGCCGAGCAGGTTGAGCAGGTGCGCACGCAGATGGGCCTGAACGATCCGCTGCTGCTGCGCTACCTGCACTGGATCGGTAATCTCGTCGTGCTCGATTTCGGCCGCTCCTACACCTATTCGGTGCCGGTGATCGACCTCGTACGCGAGCGCGTCGCCGTTTCGCTGCCTCTGGCGCTGATCGCGCTTGCACTGTCGACGCTGATTGCCATTCCGGTTGGCCTGTATGCCGCTTCACGTCAGGGCCGCTTTGGCGACACCGTCTCGATGGGTGTCTCGCAGATCGGCGTCGCCATACCCAATTTCTGGTTTGCGCTGCTTCTGATCTACCTCTTCGCAGTATGGCTGAAATGGGTGCCGGCAGGCGGTTTTCCCGGCTGGAACGCCGGCGTGTGGCCCGCATTGAAGGCGCTGATCCTGCCCGCTATAGCCCTGGCATTGCCGCAGGCGGCGATCCTTGCCCGCGTCACCCGCCAGGCGCTGATAGAGGTCCTGTCGGAGGACTACATCCGCACGGCCCGCGCCAAGGGCATGCCCTATCGCGCTGTGCTCTGGCGACACGCGTTGCGCAATGCCATGATCCCGGTACTGACCATTCTCGGCCTGCAGTTCGCTTTCCTGCTTGCCGGTACCATCATCATCGAAAACGTCTTTTACCTGCCGGGTCTCGGCAGGCTCATCTTCCAGGCTATCACGCAACGCGACCTGATCGTGGTGGAAAGCGTGGTCATGCTGCTGGTCGCGACCGTGATCCTCGTCAATCTCCTCGTCGACTTCTCCTACGCGGTGGTCGACCCACGTCTGCGAGGGCGTTCGTGACGCTGCAGACGGAGATCCCGCGCGCGAATCTGGCTTCGCTGGCCAGCAAGGCCCTGCGCCACAAGTCCTTCATCGCGGGCTTCCTCGTCACCTTGCTGGTGGCGGGAATGGCCTCCCTGTCCTTCCTGTGGACGCCCTATGATGTCACCAGGCTGGTGATCTCCGACAAGCTGCAGGCCCCATCTACGCTACACTGGTTCGGCACCGACCATTTCGGCCGTGACGTGCTGTCGATGATCATGATCGGTGCGCGCAACTCCATTGCCGTCGCCCTGGTTGCCGTCGGCATCGGCCTGGGTCTCGGCGTACCGCTGGGCTGCTGGGCCGCGGCGCGCGGAGGGCTCGTCGATGAAGCCCTGATGCGGCTGAACGATCTCGTCTTTGCCTTCCCGGCGTTGTTGTCCGCCATCATGATCACTGCGATCTTCGGTCCCGGCGCGATCAACGCCATCATTGCGATCGGCATCTTCAACATCCCGGTTTTTGCCCGCGTCGCCCGCGCCGGGGCGCTCGCCATCTGGCCGCGCGAATACATCCTCGCCGCCCGCGCCGCAGGCAAAAGCAAGGTCCTGATCACACTCGAGCACATCCTGCCCAACATCGCGACCCTGCTTCTGGTTCAGGGCACGATCCAGTTCGCGCTGGGCATCCTGGCCGAAGCCAGCCTGTCCTATGTCGGGCTGGGCGCCCAGCCGCCGATGCCGAGTTGGGGCCGCATGTTGTTCGAGGCGCAGACACGCATGGTGCAAGCCCCCTGGATGGCGATCTTCCCCGGCATGGCCATCGTCATCACCGTTCTGGCGCTAAACCTGCTGGGTGACGGCGCCGCCGATATCCTCGATCCGAAATCGCGGCGGCGCCGATGAGCCTACTTGAGATCGAAAATCTGTCGCTTGCCATCGGCAACACGCCGATCCTGAAGGATGTCGACCTTGCCGTTGCGCCCGGCGAGGTCGTCGGGCTGGTCGGAGAATCCGGCTCCGGCAAATCAATGACGGCAATGACCGTCATGCAGCTACTGCCTTTTACGGCCGAGGCGACCGGCAGCGTGCGCTTCGACGGGATCGATATCCTCACCGCGACCGAAGACCAGATGTGTGCCCTGCGCGGCGATGACATTGGCATGGTGTTCCAGGAACCGATGACCGCGCTCAACCCGGTCAAGACCATCGGCGAGCAGGTCGCGGAAGGCATCCGCTGGCACACCAAGGCAGGTCGCACCGAAGCGGAGGACCGCGCCCGAAAAATCCTCGACCGGGTTGGACTGCCGGAAGCCAGGTTCCCGCTGACGCGCTACCCGCACGAACTCTCCGGCGGCCAACGCCAGCGCGTCGTCATTGCCATCGCCTGTGCGCTGAAGCCGAAGCTGCTCATCGCCGACGAACCGACCACGGCACTCGATGTCGTGCTGCAGGCACAGATCCTCGACCTGCTGCGCGATCTCGTACACGAGAACAACATGGGCCTGCTGCTCATCTCGCACGACCTCGCAGTCGTCACCGAGATGGCGGATCGCATCACCATCATGCGCCATGGCGAGGTCATGGAAGCAGGCGAGACCGCCCGGACCTTGTCCGGACAGGTACACCCTTATACGCGGCAACTGGCCCTGGCTTCGATGCATGTGCCGAAACGCTCCCCCTCCCGGTCGAGTGACACCGGGGCCGTCCCCCTCGTTTCCGTCGAAAACGTCTCGCGTCTCTATCAGGGCCGCCGCACATCCTTCTTTGGACGTGGCGCCCCGGTCCATGCGGTCGATGATGTGTCGCTGAGCATCGCGCCGGCGCAATCGGTCGCACTGGTCGGCCGCTCGGGCTGCGGAAAGTCCACGCTGGCACGCATGATCCTGGCGCTGGACAACCCCAACGCCGGTTCGATCCATTTCCGTGGCGAGACGATCTCACATCGCGACGAGGCGCAGTTGAAGCGAGCCCGGCGTGACATGCAGGTGGTGTTCCAGGATCCTTATGGTTCCTTCGATCCGCGCCAGAAGGTCGAGAAACTCGTCGCCGAGCCGCTGCATCTGCTGGAGAAGAAGCCGACGCCGGCCGAACGCCGTGACATGGTGGCGCATGCCTTGAACGAGGTGGGGCTTGGACCCGCCGATCTCGACAAATATCCGCACGAATTCTCGGGCGGCCAGCGCCAGCGTCTGTCGATTGCCCGCGCCATCATCACGCGGCCAAAACTGATCGTTGCCGACGAGCCGGTATCTGCCCTCGATGTATCGATCCGGGCCCAGATCCTGGATCTTTTCGCCGACCTGAATGGTCGCCTGGGTATCGCCTATCTCTTCATCACGCATGATCTTACCGTGGCGCGTGCGATCACCGACGAGGTGCTGGTCATGCACGAGGGGCGGATCGTTGAACGCGGCGCGACACGGGATATCCTCGATCGCCCGCAATCGGAAGCGGCGCAGGCGCTGGTCGCCGCGGCACCCGACCTCCATCGCGCAATCGCCAGAAAAATGCGGGAACAGGGCTGAGGCTCCTGCGTCAGCGAGCCCGGCTAGATCATCTGGAACTCGCCGGTCTTGTTGAACCGGACATAAGCCTCGATGCTGCGTGCCATGTTGGGCAGCAGGTCAGGCAGCGCTTCAGGCGCGAACCAGCCGACGGCGCTGCTCTCGTCGTCCATGACAGCCGCCTCGCCGCCGAATGAGCGCGTGTAGAAGATCAGCGCGAAGAACTGGGTCTGGTCCCCGTTTGGAAACTCAAAGGTCTCGTGGCGAGGATCGCTGGCGAAGGCGAAAGGTTTGACACCCCGGACCGTCAGCCCGGTTTCCTCGGCGACCTCGCGAACGATGATCGTTTCGATGTTCTCGCCTTCTTCCGCATTGCCGCCCGGCAATCCCCAGATATTGAAGTCGGTTCGTTTGTGCAGAAGGATGCGACCGTCGTCGCGCTCGATGACGATACGTGCGCCGGGCACCAGAACCAGGCGATTGCCGACCAGTTGCCGCAACCGTCCGAGATAGCTGTCGGCAAAACTCAAGCAGCAGCCCTCATCGCCCTTGACCGACCTTACGACTTCACCACGTCGACCGGACTGATGTCGAGCAGTTCGAGCGTGCGGCGCAGCAGCTTCACCTCGTTGTCGGCAAGGTGATGATCGGCCTTGGCGATTTCGGCCATATGCTGCGCGAGCAGACGTCGGCGCTCGATATCGAGATCGCGGAACATCGCGATCGCCTGCGAACCGTTGGTCTCATAGCCATATTCGTTGAGGTATTCGATCACTGCATCGATACTGTCTTCCGGGATGCCGAAAGAACCGGAACAGATGCCCCGGAACGCTTCCATTTCGCTTTCCGAGACCGAGCCATCGGCGAGGATCATGCGAAACAGCATCAGGAGCTCGGCCGAAAGCACAGGATCGTCCGCGACCTTGCGCACACCAGGGTCCCCTTCGAAGATCGAACGAATCCTGTCCAGCAGCGCAGTCGCCATCGCAGTCCTCCCGAATCGATGTTCATTCGTAGCGCATGACCCCGAAAATCGGAATCGATTTTCGGAAAGGGGGGCGGCCGGCACCACCCGGGGTGGCGTACGCCACCCGTCATGCGCCAAATCAAAGTGCTAAAGCGACCTTTGCGCGTCCTAGAGGACGCGCGGCGCTCCAGCGTGGTTTGGCCCTTGCGCAAACGAGCCTGCTATGATCGAACGCCGCAGTCCGCCTGATTGTTCCCTTTCCCTGGCGTCTTCCCGCCGATGATCGACCTTTCCATTCAAACCATCGCCATGCTCGGCCTCGCCGCTTTCGTGGCCGGTATCATCGATTCCATCGCCGGTGGCGGCGGACTGATCACCATTCCAGCACTGCTTCTGGCCGGTTTCTCGCCAATCGAGGCACTCGGCACCAACAAACTGCAAGGACTGTTCGGTTCGGGTTCGGCAACACTGGCCTATGCAGCCAAGGGCCAGGTCGACCCGTTGAAGCAATGGCCTTCGGCGCTGATGTCGCTGGCCGGCAGCGTGCTCGGCGCGCTCGCGGCGACCGTCGTGCCGGGCGATATCCTGCGTGCCGCCCTGCCCCTCATCCTGATCGCCATAGCGCTTTATTTCGCGCTCAAGCCCAACATGAACGACGTCGACCGTACCAAGCGGTTGTCACCTTTCCTGCTCGGCTTCACCGTCGTCCCGGCGATCGGCTTCTATGACGGACTGTTTGGTCCAGGTGCCGGTTCCTTCTTCATGATGGCCTTTGTGGCACTCGCCGGCTACGGCGTGCTGAAAGCCACGGCGCACACCAAGTTGCTCAACTTCGCCTCCAACATCGGCGCCTTCGCAGTTTTCGCCACGGTCGGCGTGATCTTTTGGAAGGTTGGCATCGTGATGGGCATCGCTCAGTTTCTGGGAGCAAGGCTCGGAGCAAGTCTTGCGGTCCGCGTCGGCTCCAAACTCATCAAGCCGCTGCTGGTGCTGACCTGTGTCGCGCTCGCCGCGAAACTCCTGACCGACCCGGCTAACCCGCTGCGCGTCCTGATTGGGATCTGACGCAACCGCTGATAGAATTGGGCTGCACGAATCATGTGGAGAGGGTCCAGACATGAATCTCAGCGCACCTACCCAAATCGTCTTCATCATCACCGTCGTCATCGCCGTCATCGCTCTTTTGATGGGCCTTGGCGTGTTCAGCCTTGGCGCGATCTCGGCCTTCTGGGTTATGACGCTCGCCTACGTTATCCTGGCGGTCGCCTGCCTGCTGCGCGGCGCCTGACGCAGGCAGACGAGCGGTTCTTTCGGTTTCGGCGGGCAACCGCTATGCTTCTGCGGTCAGGAGATGGCGATGGCCGCCGAAACCAGGAACAAAGACGAAGAAGCGCTTGCGCAGCAATTTGTCGTGCTGCGCCGGTCTCCGGTGCCCGCGCTGCAGCCCTTCGTCACCGATATCTGCGGCTATCGCGAAACAGCCGGCGGACGCTATCGTCAGATTGAATACGCTCCGCTTGCCGTGCCGCTGGTCATCAATTTCGAAGCGCCTTTTATGATCGCGCTCGGCCGTACACCGAACGAAGACGACCGTCATGACAGTTTCGCCGCAGGCCTTTATGCCGGGCCTGTGTTGATCGATTCGTTCGGCCATTGCTGCTGCCTGCAGGTGAATTTCACGCTTGCGGGCGCACGCCGCTTTTTTCGGATGCCGCTCAGTGAACTGACAGACCGCATGGTGCCGTTGGACGACGTCCTGGGACCGGAAGGTCATGCCTTGCGCGAAATGCTTGGCAACGAACCCGACTGGCACCGCCGCTTTGATCTGGTTGAGGCCTTCATCATCCGCAGATTGGCTGCCGCGCCGGTACAGGGACCACAGGTCGCCTGGGCGGTGGACCAAGTCCTGGAAAGCAGTGGTCAAGCCCGCATCGGCGCGATCGCCAGCGAACTTGACTGGAGCCGCAAACACCTTGCTGACCGCTTCCGCGACGCAACTGGCATGGCGCCCAAGACACTGGCGCGCATGGTGCGCTTCAACCGTGCTCTCGAACTGTCGCGCCGAGGCGACAGCAACTGGGCCGGCATAGCCGCCGATTGCGGTTATGCTGACCAGGCGCATCTGGCCCGTGAATTCCGAGACTTCGCGGGCACCACGCCGAGCACGCTTACGGCATGACCTGCAGCCTCCAGATGCATGAGCCTCATTCCAGGTAACATTTGTTCAAGACGCTCCGTTGCGTCCTTGCCAGGATGGCTCATCGACCAACCTGACAGGAGAATTCAATGTCCGTCGAACCACCCCGCCTCTACCCCGTCATGCGCTTTCGCGACGCGCCTGCCATGATCGACTGGCTGGACAAGGCTTTTGGCTTCACCGTGCACGCCCGCTATGGCGAAGGCGAGATCATCCAGCATGCCGAACTCGCGCTCGGTTCGGCCATGATCATGCTTGGTTCCTCGCGCTGCGACCGCTTCGGCGAGATCGTCGGCGAACCCGGCCCCAACGGACGTTCCATTTACATTGCCGTCGATGATGCAGATGCCGCGTTTCTGCGCGCCGAAGCCGCAGGTGCCGAGATCCTGGAGGGCCTGACGGATCGCGGCTATGGCAGCCGCGAATTCATCTGCCGCGACCCCGAGGGCAATGTCTGGTCGCTCGGCACCTACTGGCCAAAGAGCGGCGACAGGCCGAACTGACACTTTGGCATCTGTTCCCAGAAAGGGCGTGGCGCGCCCGGATTTCGCGCTGGGCAACTCGCTTGCCGGCGCGAAATCCACCATGCCATCTCCAACCTGGAGTATTTCCGCCGTCTCGAAAACACTTCCGGACGCGAGACCGTTGCGCTGAAGGGCTCTACCGCGCCAGGGAGAACAGCGCGTCGCAGTCGAGATGTGTCTCCAGCGCAGCTGCGATTTCATCCAATGCCGCCTCGACATTTGCCCTGTAGTCGATGCCGCCGCCGGCGATCCCGAGGCTTTCCAGAAAGCGAGCGCGGAAGGCATCCGCGCCGAACAGCCCGTGCAGATAGGTGCCGAACACCTTGCCATCGGCGGAAACGGCGCCGTCCGGGACATTTTTGATGATCGTTGCCGGGCGCCGGCAATCCGGCCCAGTGGTGCGACCGAGATGGATTTCATAGCCTTCCAGCGGCAGGTCGAACACCGCAGAACGCGCATTGCTGGTGCGCACGGTCTTTTCCGGCTCCATCACGGTCTCGACATCGAGCAGGCCCAAACCCTCGGTTTCTTGCACGCTGCCCTCGAGACCTTGCGGATCGCGAACGACACGACCGAGCATCTGGAACCCTCCGCAGATGCCGACGACATGACCGCCGCGCCTGACATGCGCGGCAAGGTCGCGATGCCAGCCTTGTTCGCGCAGATGCAGGAGATCGCCGATGGTCGACTTTGAACCGGGGATGACGACGAGCCCGGCATCGGCCGGCAGCGGCTTTCCAGGTGGCACGAACACCACTTCGACCTGCGGTTCGGCCTTCAACGGGTCAAGGTCGTCAAAATTGGCAATGCGCGACAACATCGGCACGGCGACCTTCAGTGCGCGCTTCTCGCCTGCCGCCAGCCGCTCGAGCACTACCGAATCTTCAGACGGCAATCGTGACGCAGCCTTCAGCCAGGGCACTACGCCGAAGCAACGCCAACTCGTGAAACCTTCGATAGCCTTGATACCATCATCGAACAGCGTGACATCGCCGCGGAACTTGTTGATGAGGTAGCCAGCGATCATGCGCCGGTCTTCCTCCGGCAGGATCAGATGTGTGCCCGCCACCGAGGCGATCACTCCTCCCCGGTCAATGTCGCCGACCAGCACCACCGGCACATTGGCGCGCGTGGCGAAACCCATATTGGCAATGTCGCGGGGCCGCAGGTTGATTTCCGCAGGCGAACCGGCGCCTTCGACAATGACCAGATCGGCGCCGTCCTTCACCTTTTCCCAGGAGTCCAGCACCGCCGCCAGCAGGCGGCCCTTCATCGTCTGGTAGTCCCTTGCGCGTGCCTCGCCGAACATCCTGCCCTGCACGATCACCTGCGAACCGATATCGGTTTGTGGTTTCAGCAGCACAGGGTTCATGTGCACGGTGGGCACGACGCCGCAAGCCAGAGCCTGCAGCCACTGTCCTCGTCCGATTTCGCCGCCGCCGGCTTCGCCGGGGATTTCGGCCACCGCCGCGTTGTTCGACATGTTCTGCGGTTTGAAGGGACGCACCTTCAGGCCACGCTTGCGCGCCGCGCGGCAAAGCCCGGCGACCAGCACGGTCTTGCCGACATCCGAGCCCGTGCCCTGAAGCATGATCGCGCGCGCCATGATCACCCCTCTCCGCCGATAATGGTCGACTTCGCGGCCAACGGTCCGCCACGCCAGAGATAAAGCGCAAGAAGCGGCTCGACGCCGGTTTTCATGGCGTGGTTGATGCTGGAAGGGTGATGGATGATCTCGCCGGCACCGCGCACCTGGAAGGCGCCCTCGCCTTTGCGCCAGCCCGTGCCGTCAGTCAATGGAATATAGATCTCCTCGGCCTGATGATGGTGGTCCGGATACACGACCTCCGGCCCGAGGATCAGGAAACCGCCGGCCACTTTGTCATTGGCAAAATGACCGCGCGTGCCGAACACTTCCACCCAACCGTAATTCTCGAGGAAATCAGGACCGAAATCCTCCTGTGTATAGGTCTGGCCCCAGCGGAGCTGCCGTCGGTTGTCCGCAAGCAGCCGAACGAGCGGCTGCGCTATGCCCGGTGCAATTTCACGGATGCGGTCGAGATGGCGGATGCACGGCACTGTCTTCGGTTCGAGCGGGCGCAAGGACATCGACCAGTTGATGGCAGTTGCCGCGTCGTGCGCAATGGAAGCATCTTCAAGCTGCAGAAAGGCGTGGAACGCCTGCAGCAGTTCTGCAAAATTTGTCGTCACCTCACACTCCGCTCTCGCATATGTGCACAGCCGCTTTGCCTTCCTCCTTCACCGGATTGATCCCTAAGGTCGGGTTGCGCGGGCGCATCATTGGTCTAGATTGCAGTCCACGCATAGCCAAAAACGACATATCCGGGAGGACGCCATGGATACCGTCACGACGGCGGCCAGCGGCCAGTTCGAACTCAACGAAGACCAGCGCGCCATCCAGACCATGGCGGAAGCCTTTGCCGACGAGCGCGTCGCCCCGAACGCGCTCGAATGGGATCGGGCCAAGCATTTCCCGGCCGATGTTATCCGCGAGACCGGCCCGCTCGGGCTGGGCGGCATTTATGTCCGCGACGATGTCGGCGGTTCGGCACTCGGCCGGCTCGACGCCGTATTGATCTTCGAAGCGCTGTCACGGGCCTGCCCGGCGTTCTCCTCCTTCATCTCGATCCACAACATGGCGGCGTCAATGATCGACCGCTTTGGCAACGACGAACAGCGCCAGCGCTTCCTGCCAAAACTGACGTCGATGGAATGGCTGGCCAGCTACTGCCTGACCGAGCCGGGCTCGGGTTCCGATGCCGCAGCCTTGAAGACCAGGGCAAGCCGTTCGGGCGGCAATGGCTCCGACTATGTCGTCAACGGCACCAAGCAGTTCATTTCGGGCGCGGGTGATTCCGACGTCTATGTCGCCATGGTACGCACCGGCGAGGATGGCCCCAAGGGCATCTCGACGCTGGTGGTCCCGAAGGACGCCCCCGGCCTTTCCTTCGGCGCCAACGAGCACAAGATGGGCTGGCACATGCAGTCGACCCGCACGGTGATCTTCGAGGACTGCAAGGTGCCGGCGGAAAACCTGCTGTCCGACGAAGGCATGGGTTTCAAGATCGCCATGGCCGGCCTCGATGGCGGCCGGCTGAACATCGCCGCGTGCTCGTTGGGCGGCGCCCAGTCGGCGCTCGACAAGGCGTTGACCTACACGAGCGAACGCAAGGCTTTCGGCTCCGCCATCAATCAGTTCCAGGCATTGCAGTTCCGGCTGGCCGACATGGAAACCGAACTGCAGGCCGCGCGCGTCTTCCTTTATGCAGCAGCCTCGAAACTGGATGCCAAGACACACGACGCCTCGAAATGGTCGGCCATGGCCAAGCGCTTCGTCACCGACACCGGCTTCGAGGTCGCCAACCAGGCGCTGCAGCTGTTCGGCGGTTATGGCTATCTGCAGGACTATGGCGTCGAGAAGCTGGTGCGCGACCTGCGCGTCCACCAGATCCTCGAAGGCACCAACGAGATCATGCGCGTGATCGTGGCGCGGCATTTAATTGGAAGGCAGTAGGCGATCGGCAGCAGGCAGTCGAAACGGATGTCGCCATCCACTTTGTACTGCCTCTGCGCAACGCCTGCCGGTTGCCTACTGCCTAATCACAATTCCGGAGGAACTCCCCAATGACCACCATCGCCTTTATCGGCCTCGGCAACATGGGCAATCCCATGGCCGCCAATCTCGTCAAGGCGGGCCACAAGGTCATTGGCTTCGACCTTGTTCCCGAAAATCTCGCCCTGGCGAAGGAGCACGGCCTGACGATTGCCGAGGATGGCCAGAGTGCGGTCAAGGAAGCCGAGGTCGCCATCACCATGCTGCCGGCGGGCAGGCACGTGCTGTCGGTCTATGGCGAAATCACGCCCTGGGCCCCGAAGGGTGCCCTGTTCATCGATTCTTCCACCATCGATGTGGAGTCCGCACGCAAGGCGCATGCGATTGCGCGCGAAAACGGCCTCCTCTCCATTGATGCACCGGTTTCCGGGGGCACCGGCGGTGCTGCCGCTGGCACGCTGACGTTCATGGCTGGTGGTTCGAAGGAGGCTTTCGAGCGCGCCGAGCCGGTGTTGCAGCCGATGGCTGGGCGTATCGTCCATTGCGGCGAGGACGGCGCGGGCCAGGCCGCCAAGATCTGCAACAACATGATCCTCGGCATCTCGATGATCGGCGTGGCCGAAGCCTTCGTGCTGGGTGAAAAACTCGGCCTGTCGCACCAGGCGCTTTTCGATGTTGCCTCGACGTCGTCCGGGCAGTGCTGGTCCTTGACCACCTATTGCCCTGTGCCCGGCCCGGTTCCCGCCTCTCCTGCGAACCGTGACTACAAACCGGGATTTGCGGCGGCTCTGATGCTGAAAGACCTGAAGCTCAGCCAGGAAGCCGCCCAGACCGCAGGTGCCGCGACCCCGCTCGGGGCCGAGGCCGCACAGCTTTACGCGCTGTTCAACGCACAGGACGGTGGCGGCACCGACTTTTCCGGCATCATCAATTTCCTGCGTGGATCGAACGGATAAGCCGTTCTATCCATTCAATTTTCCTAAAATGCGTCTCAAAAAATCGGCAAATTTAGATTTGCTTAAGCTCTCGCTAACCACGCGGTAACGATGTGCCTGTAGAACGAAGCTCAAGGCGGACGAAACGCTCTGCCCCGCGCTCCGGATCAGGTCTCGCGTACCGGAGCCGTTAGTTTCGCAGGTTCTTAGTAGCGAAACGCCATGCGTATCTGGCAAAGCCGCGTTCCCTCGAGGGCGCGGTTTTTGCCGTTAGAGAGCAGCTTCACCTGTGGAAGCTGCGCGTGATCATCGCGCCAATCGTTTGAAATTTGCCTTCACCCGCCGGCTCGCCGGCTTGAGGGCGGCGTGCACCGATCTCTCAAGCGCGACACCGTTCAGCATCGACGGCGCCTGGCCGGTCATCACTTCGGGCCAGAAACGGCTCCACGAGTCGATCATCGACAATTGCGCAGCTGCAACGCCTTCGGCCACCGCGGCCACTTTCTCGGAAACCGCACGCACGCTCTCGTCGCGCCAGCCCATACCTCCAGCCTCCGCAGCCATCAGCGGCAGCCGCAGCATCACGACCGCGGGCGCAAGCATCAGGTCGGCAACAGCCTTGGCACCCGCCGGCTGGCGGGCTCTCTTTCGAGAATTGCTTTTCACAGGATGATCCAGGTTGAAGGGACTTGCCTGAAATGGCGAATGCAAAAGCCGGCGGATCGTTCCGCCGGCTTCCTGCGACAAACTGTCAGCTCCGACTATGCCTTGCGCAGGTCTTTCTTGGCAAGGTCGAGCGCCTTGCCAAGACGCTCGCAGCACATGTCGATCGTATCGCGGGTCCAGATCAGCGGCGGCGACAGGATCATCGTGTCCCCGGTGGCGCGTAGCATCAGGCCGTTGGCGATGGCATGGTCGCGAACGGTGACAGCAGCGCTTCCAGCTGGCGAGTACCGCTCCTTGGCCGCCTTGTCCTTGACGATTTCAATGCCGCCCATCAGACCGACCGAACGGACCTCGCCAACCAGATCATGGCCGGCGATGCGTTCCTGCAGGGCCTTGGCAAAATAAGGCCCGGTCTCGTTCTTCACCCGCTCGACCAGCCCCTCGTTGGCGATGATATCCAGGTTGGCGATTGCTACGGCACAAGCCACCGGATGACCGGAATAGGTATAGCCGTGGTAGAACTCGCCACCTTCGACCAGCGTCGCAGCAATACGATCGCCGACCAGCAGCGCCGAAAGCGGCTGGTAGCCGGAGGTCAGTGCCTTGGCGGTGGTGATGGTATCCGGCTGGATGCCGTAGTAGTCGGCGGCAAACCACTCGCCAGTGCGGCCGTAACCGGTGATCACCTCATCCAGCATCAGAAGCACGTCGTGCTTGCGGCAAATACGCTGGACTTCCGGCCAATAGCTTGCGGGTGGAATCTTGACGCCACCGGCGCCCATGATCGGCTCGCCGATGAAGGCGGCGACGTTTTCGGCACCAGCCTCGAGGATCGCATCCTCGACGGCCTTGGCGGCACGCAGGCCGAAATCATGGTCGCTCTCGCCGGGAAGTGCCAGTTCGTAGGCGTAAGGCATCATCACATGGACGATGTTGGGTACGGCGCCGCCGAGCTGGCTGTGCATGCCCTCCATGCCACCGAGCGAGGTGCCGGCTACCGTCGAGCCATGATAGGCATTCTTGCGCGAAATGATGCGGTTCTTTTCCGGCTTGCCTTCCAGCGTCCAGAAATGGCGCACCAGCCGAAGCGCGGTGTCGTTGGCTTCCGAACCCGACGAGCCGTAGAAGACCTGGCTCACGCCCTTCGGAGCAATCTCGGCCAGCCGCTTGGAAAGCAGCACCGGCGTCGGCGTCGAGCACTTGAAGAAGGAGTTGTAATAAGGCAGCTCCTTCATTTGGGCGTAGGCGGCATCTGCCAGTTCGTCGCGACCATAGCCGACATTGACGCACCAGAGGCCGGCCATGCCGTCGAGGATTTCGACGCCTTCGGAATCATAGATGAATGGCCCCTTGGCGTGGGTGATTATACGCGAACCGGCACCACGCAATTCCTTGTGGTCGGTAAAGGGGTGCAGATGGTGCGCAGCATCGATCTGCTGAAGCTGCTTCAGCGAAAAATTCTGATAAGTCATTGAGTTAGCCTTTCCTTTTGAATCAACCCGGCAACAGCCGGAGACGGATTCTCAAGGGACGGAAGGCGGCGAATAACCGATGCGGGCACACAGTCGCAAAAGCTCGGCATGGCGCGTGCGCGGTGAAGGCGTCACGGCGATATCGAGCTTGCGAGGATGGGCCACTACAGCACGCATGGGCACACTCTAGCCGACCCTGTAACGGCTGTTCAACCCACCGCGTAGCGCCACCACACTGGCAACCATGAGAATGAGGCAGATCACTCCCAAAGTCACCGGCAAACCAGGCGCGCCGAACAAGGTCATGGCACCGCCGGCAAGCGGCGGCATGGCAATCCCGCCAACACCCCACATCAGTGAAAAGGCTGCGTTGCCGGCAATGAGCGCCTGACCCGTGAAACGCTCGCCGAGTTCAATGATGGTCATGGTGTATATGCCGTAGGATAGCGCACCAAGAACGAACAGGAACGGCCACACCAGTGGCGTAGTGATCATCAGAGGCAGCAGTGCACAGCCGGCTGCTGTTGCCACGACACAGCCCAACCGCACAACCTGCGCCGAAAGCCGTTCTGCCAGCAGGGCGAGCGGCACCTGCATGGCGATGTTGCCAGCGATCATGACAGTCAGCAGCGCCGACATGCGCGCCTCGGTGATGCCGAAATGCGTGCCGTAAACCGGCAGAAGCGCCAGCACCGCCTGCTCGAACCCTGCAGCCACGACCACCGCGATGAGCAGGAGCACAGCCAAGGGCATGAAGCCCAAAACCGAGACATGGTGACCGGTCTGGTCGACCCTGGGCAATTTGGGCAGGACCGCCGCAAGACAACTGCCGCATAGGATGAAGGCAACGATGCCGACCAGAAACGGTGCCCAGCCTTCGGTGCCGACCAACAGCAGGCACAATGGCCCTGTGGCAAAGCCTGCCGAGATCAAGGTGGAATAGACGCCCATGATGCGCCCTCGCCTCGCCGGCGGTGCCAGCGCGATCATCCACACTTCGCTCAGCACATAGAGCGGATTGGTGACGACACCGATCATGAAGCGCAGCGGAAACCAGGCATAGACATCGTAGGTCAGGCCGATGAGCGCCAGCGTCAGCGCCGAGAGCGCGGCACAGGTCAGCGCTGTACGCCCAGCCCCGAACCGCCGTGCCAATGACGGGATCAATGGTGAGGACACGATGAAGCCGATCGGCGTCATCGCAGCGGAAAGGCCGATCATCGCCGGCGACACGCCTTGCCGCTGCAGGATGAAAGACAGCAGCGGATAGGTAAGCCCCTGCGCGATGGCGAACACCGACACGGTCGCGATCACGCCCGCGATCGCAGCCCAGTTGGTCGTCAACTCATTCTCGCAGCGCTCTGCAGCGGCCATCATCCCTCCCGACCGCGCCCATCTTCGGGGTCAACGGCTTTCGGGTGCTAGCCGTTCATCGCAATGGAGGAAAGGGCCGTATGGTCAAGATCGCTTGCTCCACCCCAAAACCACTGTGCTTCAGGGGAAGTATCGCGCCAGTGCTCCTTTCCTGCCCTGGGCGTACGGCTTCAGCCAGCTGTCGTCGATGCGCAGACCGTCGTCGGCGGACGGTCCTTTGCCCAGTGTGCGCCGCCAGGCGCGGAACTTGTAGTGATCGAACACATCCAGACAATGTACGGCATAGGCGGCAGCGAAAGTCTTGTCGCCCTCGACGATGACGAGGTTCTCGTCGTTTTCGTAGGAGGCCTTGTAGCCCAAGTTATGGCTGCCGGTGATGACGGTGGCGTTGTCTTCCATCGGGTCGATGATGACGATCTTGTCGTGCACGATGGCATGGCCGATGGTCAGCACCTCGGCCTGGAAATCCGTCGCGATCGAGGCTCCGGTCAGGTTCGCGGCGCGTACGATGGAAACATTCGGCATCTCCCATACCTTCTCTGGGAACACGAAAGGCGACTTGCCGTCATTGTTGGATTTGCGCGTGACCGGGTCCCGCGTCGACGGCACATAGTTGGGCATCGCCGCCTGATCGCTGATTGCACCCTGCACGATCAGGTCACGATTTGCCCTGGCGGCGGCAACAGCTTCGGCAACGATCGAATTGTCGCCACGGCGCGAGGGATTGAACACCAGGAACAGTACGGCCTTGCGGGCCGCTCGGATGCGGTTGAACACATCCTCCAGATCGACCGGCCGAACCGACAACGTCTTCTTGTTGCGGTCCGGATCGTTCGGCGAGAACCATATTGTCATGCCGTCGACGGGTGCACTTTGGCCGTTCAGCGGATTGGCGATGTGATTGTCCTTGCGAAATGTGGCGCCCTGCGTCTGGACAGCGTGACCCGGTGCATCCTCGCGTTGCGGCGCTGGGAACACGTCAGCCTTCATCCGCTCCCAGTAATCGTTGAAAATGCTCGCCATTTCGGGATCATCACGAATGAAGGCATTGTTGGACTGGCCGCAGATGCCGGTCGTCGTCCAGTTGGTCGAGCCGGTCATCACAGCCTGTGGCACACCATGCTTGTCGCGATAGACGGCAAACTTGTTATGGCCGATATGGTTGTTGTTGAAGAGCCGGTCGGTCACGGTCACGCCGGCATCGCGCAATGCCTTCCGGTAGGGCGCATTGCCGAAGTCCCATTTCTTGGTCTGCGTGTCCTTGCCGGAATTCGAGAGGATCACCTCGACGCGGTCCTTGGCCGCAATGATGGCATCGCGCAGCGCATCGTCGCCCAGTTCATAGAGCGCCAGACGCACCGAGCCACCTTCGGCTTTTGCCCGCGCCATCAGGCTGGTCAAGACGTCGGGCACATCGCCATGCAGATAGGCGCGGATCTTGCTGTTGCGGTCCTGCAGCTCTTCGCGGATCTTGTCGCGCTGGCCGACCTTGATGCCGGCCTCGGCCAGTGCACGCGACATCCATTGCGTCGACAGCACGCCATTGGTGAAAGCCACGCGCGCCTTGCCGAACATCGAGCCGAGGAAGATGGTCGGGCTGACGGCGCCCTGCCCCAGATAGCCGAGCGGCCGCTGCGCGCCGGTATAGGTGGGCCTTCCATCGACCTCGGGCGGCCTGGCCGGCACCGGCTCCAGCCCGGCCTTCATGGCGCCCACGGGACGCACACGGTAGGCAATCATTTCCCCGTCGGGCCGCATGGTCAGGCTGTCGCGCCGCCGCCGCACCGTGAGGTCGCGCCAGAAGGTCTTCTGCACCGGCCACACGCCGGTGTCCTGCGGAATCCAGTCCTTGTTGCGCTGCCCCTTGAAAGGCACCCAGGAAGCCAGGCAGCGCTCTTCACCCGTGTCAGGATAGAGCCGCACGAGCTCGAAACCGAGGCAGCCCGGGATCATGCCGTCGACATCCCAGGCGATGAAGGCGACCTCGTTGTTGGTCGCTGCCCGCACTCTCACCACATCGGCCATGACATCCTCCCCAGGCTGGCACGGGAAAGCCAGGCTCATGAAGCGTGGGCGCGGCCACGCAATCAGCCTGGAAGCCTCCGGCGCGCGGACACTCTAGACCGCTCTCATGGCGCGACTGTAACGCCGTTCACATTTGCCTGAGTCGAGTTTCGACTACCTGCCGAACACTACTGACATGACAGACGCCATGTCGCTTTGCTTGCTCTAGTGGTCGCCGCCTCCGCAATGGCGGATCGGCCGGCGGTCCATTATGCGGCGACAAAATCGCATGAGGATTACCATGACCGCCGCGCTGCAACCCGCCGAACCGGCCCTGGCCACCGATCGCGCCCGTCGTGGCGGACGCGCCGGCAAGCGCGCCGCTGGCGCTGCTGCCTTTGATCAGCCTGCCTTCCGGCAGCTCAAGATTCCCTTCGCGCCGACCAGGCTGATCTCCGACGACGAGCTGGAATCGATCCACCTCGCCTCGTTGCGCGTGCTCAAGGAAATCGGCGTCGACGTGTTGCACGATGAAGCCCGCCGCATCATGAAAGCGCATGGTGCCGATGTGCGCGAAGGCGAGTTCCGCGTCCGTTTCGACGCGGACATGATCCTTGAGCTGATCGCCCATGCGCCCAGCGAATTCACCATTCATGCCCGCAATCCGGCGCACAATCTGCGCTTTGGCGGCAACAACACCATCTTTGCGCAGATGGCCTCGGCGCCCAACTGTTCCGATCTCGACAGCGGCCGCCGGCCCGGCAACCAGCGCGACTATCGCAATTTCCTCAAACTCGCGCAGATGCACAACATCCTGCAGATGACCGGTGGTTATCCGGTCGAGCCGATCGATATCCACCCGTCGGTTCGGCATCTCGAATGCATCCGCGACCTCGCCATCCTGACCGACAAGGCCTTCCATGCCTATTCCCTCGGCAAGGAACGCAATGTCGACGGCATCGAGATCGCCCGTATCGCGCGCGGCATCTCGCGCGAGCAGATGATGGAAGAGCCGTCGCTCTACACCATCATCAACACCAACTCGCCGCTCAAGCTCGACGTGCCGATGATGGAAGGCATCATCCAGATGTCTTCTATGGGCCAGATCGTCGTGGTGACGCCCTTCACGCTTTCAGGCGCCATGGCACCCGTTACGATCGCCGGCGCCCTCGTCCTGCAGAATGCCGAGGCGCTTGCCGGCATTGCCTTCACCCAGATGGTCCGCAAGGGCGCACCGGTGGGCTATGGCGGTTTCACCTCCAATGTCGACATGAAGTCCGGCGCGCCGGCTTTCGGCACGCCGGAATACATGAAGGCGCAGCTGGTCGGCGGCCAGCTGGCGCGCCGCTACAACCTGCCCTATCGCACCTCTAACACCTGCGCCGCCAACACGGTGGATGCACAGGCTGCCTATGAAAGCGTGTTTTCGTTGTGGGGCGTCATCCAAGGTGGCGGCAATTTCATGATGCACGGCGCCGGCTGGCTGGAAGGCGGCCTGCGCTGCTCTTACGAAAAGATGATTCTCGACATCGACCTCCTGCAGATGGTGGCGGAATTCCTGACGCCGCTGGATCTCTCAGAAGACGCATTGGCCATCGATGCCATCCGCGACGTCGGTCCCGGCGGCCATTTCTTCGGCACGCCGCATACCCAGTCGCGTTACAAGACCGCCTTCTATTCGCCGATCCTGTCCGACTGGCGCAATTTCGAGACCTGGGCCGAGGCAGGCTCCCCCACAGCCATGGAGAAAGCCAACCGCGTCTGGAAGGAGCGCCTGGCGAGCTACGAGGAGCCTTACATGGATCCGGCCATTCGAGAGGAACTCAACGCCTTTGTCGACCGGCGCATCGCCGAGGGCGGCGCCCCGACTGATTTCTGAATACGGCTCGATGAAAGCGCACGTGATGTTCAATCACGTGCCAAGGCTCGACCGCTCCCTGAATCAAACTGTTCAAGTAGAGACATATCCTTATGAAATCCCACGTTAAAGCGGTTGTGATCGGCGGCGGCGTCGTCGGCTGTTCGGTCCTCTACCACCTGGCAAAAGCCGGCTGGACCGATGTCATGCTGATCGAACGCTCGGAGCTCACCTCAGGCTCGTCCTGGCACGCCGCCGGCGGCTTCCACACGCTGAATGGCGATCCCAACGTCGCCAAGCTGCAGGCCTACACCGTGCAGCTCTACAAGGAGCTCGAGGAGCTTTCCGGACAGTCCTGCTCGCTCCACCTGACCGGCGGCATCATGATGGCCGACACCCCGGAGCGGATGGACTTCCTAAGGCTCGCCCACGCCAAGGGCCGCTATCTCGGCATGGACACCGAGCTGATCACCCCTTCGGAAGCCAAGGCAATGTTCCCGCTGATGGACGAGACGAATTTCGTCGGCGCCATGTGGGATCCCGTCGAAGGCCATCTCGATCCATCCGGCACCACGCACGCCTATGCCAAGGCAGCCAAGAAGCTGGGCGCCGAAATCGTGCTGCGCAACCGCGTCATCGAATTGACGCAGGAAGTCGACGGCACCTGGAACGTCATCACCGAACAGGGCACGGTGAAGGCGGAGCACGTCGTCAACTGCGGTGGCCTGTGGGCACGCGAAGTCGGCCGCATGGTCGGCGTCGAACTGCCGCTACTGGCCATGGAGCACATGTATCTGCTTACCGAACCGATGAAGGAGGTCGAGGAATTCAACAAGTCGACCGGCCGAGAGATGGTCGGCGTGCTCGACTTCAAGGGCGAGATCTACACGCGCCAGGAGCGCAACGGCATCCTGCTCGGCACCTATGAAAAGGCCTGCAAGCCGTGGTCGCCGGTGAACACGCCCTGGGACTTCGGCCACGAGCTACTCCAGCCCGACATCGACCGCATCACGCCCTCGCTGGAAATCGGCTTCAAGCACTTCCCGGGCATCGCCAATGCCGGCATCAAGCAGATCATCAACGGCCCGTTCACCTTCGCGCCCGACGGCAATCCGCTGGTGGGCCCAGTACAAGGCCTGACCAACTTCTGGTGTGCCTGCGCGGTCATGGCCGGCTTCAGCCAGGGCGGCGGCGTCGGCCTCGCCCTGTCCAACTGGATGGTGAACGGCGATCCCGGTTTCGACGTCTGGGGCATGGATGTTGCCCGCTTCGGCGAGTGGGCGAGCCTGCGCTACACCAACGCCAAGGTGCGCGAAAACTACTCGCGCCGCTTCTCCATCCGCTTCCCGAACGAAGAGCTGCCCGCGGCTCGCCCGGCGCAGACCACCCCGCTCTACGACACGATGGTGGCGAACAATGCCGTCATGGGTGACAGCTGGGGTCTGGAGACTCCGCTCTGGTTTGCACCGAAGGGAACGGAGCCAAAAGACGTCGTGTCTTTCCACCGCTCCAACGACTTCGAGCACATCGGCAATGAAGTGCGCGCCGTACGCGAGCGCGTCGGCGTCACCGAAATCGCCAATTTCGCGAAATACGAAGTCAGCGGAACGGCTTCCGAGGATTTCCTGAATCGCCTGATGACCAACCGCATGCCGAAAAAGGGCCGCATCGTCTTGACCCCGATGCTGAACGAATTCGGCAAGCTGATCGGTGACTTCACCATCGCCAAGACCGGTGACGACAAGTTCATGATCTGGGGTTCGTCCGCGGCGCAAAAGTACCACATGCGCTGGTTCGAGAAGCATCTTCCGGAGGACGGCTCGGTTCGCATCCACCGCTTCGACCAGACCCTTGTCGGTCTCTCCATTGCCGGACCGAAAAGCCAGGAGCTGCTGCAAAGACTGACCGACATCGACGTGTCGTCCAAGGCCTTCCGGTTCATGGATTTCCGCGAGATGGCCGTTGGCGGCGCGCCATGCCTGGTCAACCGCATCACCTATACCGGTGATCTCGGTTATGAAATCTGGATGCAGCCGACCTATCAGCGGCTTGTTTACGCCGCCATCAACGAAGCCGGGGCGGAATTCGGCATCGTCGACTTCGGCATGCGCGCACTGCTTGCCATGCGCCTGGAGAAGAACTTCCCGACATGGTTCCGCGAGCTCAGGCCGATCTATGGCCCGTTCGAAGGAGCGATGGACCGCTTCATCAAGATGGAGAAGAACGACTTCATCGGCCGCGAAGCCGCAGCGGGCGAACAGGCTGAAATGGCCAACGGCAAGGGTTCCAAGCTGCGTCGTGTCTCCTTCCTCGTGGACGCAGCCGATGCCGATGTGATGGGCGACGAGCCAATCTGGGCCAGGGTTCCCACCGACTACGGCACGATCGAGAAGCCGCACGGCTACGGTGCGCCGCGTTTTGACGAATTCGGCAAGGAAGTGCGCGGTTCCACCGCCGCACAAGGCGCCTCAGGCGTGCGCGGCATCGTCGACGGCGAATGGCGCGTTGTCGGCTGGATCACGTCGGGCGGCTACGCACACTATGTGCAGAAGTCGATGGCGCAGGGTTACGTTCCGGCGGCATTGGCCGAGGACGAAAGCACCGGCCTGTTCGAGATCGAAATCCTCGGCCACCGCCGCCCTGCTCGCATCAACATCGAACCGCCCTTCGATCCGAGCGGCGAAAAGATGCGCGGGTGAGCCATGTCGACGGCTGGTCGTAGTTCAGGGAGTTTCGGCCGCCATCGCAAGATCATGCCCTTCGAGCCGGGCAGCACCTCGCAGCCCGGCTCCATCGAAGAATTGCGCACCGCCTCACGCGAAAAGGCGGCTTCGCTCAACCAGCATGTCCTTGGCTACGGCGAAACCGCCGAGCGTGAGTGGGCTGCAGCCGGCATCCCGGCTCCCGATCTGCCGACGATGCGGAGGTATCGTCTCGAGCGCATCCGCGCCGAACTGAAGCGGCGCGGCTATGCCGGTGCGCTGCTCTACGATCCCGTCAACATCCGCTACGCCACCGACAGCACCAACATGCAGCTCTGGGTCGCACACAACCCGACCCGCCATTGCTTCGTAGCGACGGAAGGCCCGGTCGTGCTGTTCGACTACTTCTCCTGCGAACACCTCTCCGACCATTCCGGCGTTGTCGACGAGGTTCGGCCGGCCATATCCTGGATGTATCTTTATGGCGGCGAGCTCACTGAGATGAAGGTGCGCCGATGGGCTTTCGGCATCGCCGAGCTGGTGCGCGAACATGGCGGCGGCAACAACCGCATCGCTGTGGATCACCTCGACTTCGAGGGCGTCGAAGCGCTCGCGCGGCTGGGCATCACGATCGGCAATGGCGAAGCCGTGATGGAGAATGCCCGCCTCATCAAATCGCCCGACGAAATCCTGGCCATGCGCCGTGCCATTGTCGCCTGCGAGGCCGCCATGGGCGAGATGCAGACTGCGTTGAGGCCCGGTATTTCGGAGAATGAGTTGTGGGCGGAACTGCACCGCGGCAACATCGCACGCGGTGGCGAATGGATCGAGACGCGGCTGCTCTCCTCCGGCCCGCGCACCAACCCCTGGTTCCAGGAATGCTCGTCGCGCGTCATCGGCGCCGGTGATCTCGTCGCGTTCGATACCGATCTTATCGGTCCCTATGGCTTCTGCGCCGACCTCTCGCGCACCTGGCTGTGCGGCGACGGCCACCCCAGCAACGAGCAACGTGATCTCTATCGTATTGCCGCCGACCAGATCGCCCACAATACTGACCTGATGCAGCCGGGTATCTCGTTCAAACAACTGGTCGAGCGCTCGGCCGTACCGCCGCCCGATTGTTTCCCCACCCGCTACGGCGTGCTCTATCACGGCGTCGGCCTCGCTGACGAATACCCGACCCTGCCGCATGCAACCGACTGGACTGCCGATACGCCGGACGGCGTTCTTGAGCCAGGCATGGTTCTGTGTGTGGAAAGCTATATCGGCAGGCTGGGCGGACACGAAGGCGTCAAGCTTGAAGAGCAGATCCTGATCACTGAAACCGGCCACCAGAAACTGTCAGTCTATCCTCTCGACGAACGCCTGTTGGCCGGGTGATCGCTGGCCATCCATTTTGGTGTGGAAAGCGCGGGCTTTGGCATGGCTGTGAACGACGCCGGCACGGATAGTGGCATGTCGCTCTCAATCCTGGGATCAAGCTCCATGCCCTCTCCTTTCCGCTCCGGCATTCTCAGCGCAGCCCTTGCTGCCAGCCTCGTCTCGGCCGCTCCTGCGGCCAAGGCTGCCTCCATCGCGCCGAAAGTCCTGGTCATCACCATGTTCAGCGGCGAAGCGAAACCCTGGCTGGAAGGGCGCAAACTCGATACCAAAGTGAAGGTTCCGGGCCTTTCGAAGGAATATCCGGAGATCGCCTGCGATGCAGAGGGCCTCTGCGTGATGACGACGGCGATGGGCTACGCCAACGCTGCAAGTTCTGTTTCGGCAGTGATCTACAGTGGCCTGTTCGACTTCAGGCAGAGCTACATCCTGATCGCCGGCATTGCCGGCGTCGATCCGAGCGACGGCACGCTGGGTTCCGCGCATTGGGCACGCTTTGCCGTCGATGCTGGCCTTCGCCACGAGATCGACCCGCGCCAGATCCCGGCCGACTGGCCGGATGGCGTTATCGCACTCGGCGCCCAGAAGCCGGGCGAGAAGCCCAAATGGGGCTCGGGCACGGAGGTCTACAAACTCAACGAGAAGCTGGCGGACAAGGCGCTCGCCCTGACCCGCAATGTCGAACTTGCCGACAGCGATGAGGCCAAGGCCTATCGGGCCACCTACAAAACAGCGCCCGGCAACGCAGCGCCGGCCATCAGCATTTGCGACACGCTTTCGACCGACACCTACTGGCACGGCTCGAAGACGGCAGAGAGCATGGGCAAATGGGTGTCTCTGCTGACCGACGGCGCCGGCAACTACTGTACGACCCAGATGGAAGACAACGCCTCTCTGACAGCGCTTCAGCGTGGCGCCGATGCCGGCCTGCTGCAATTCGATCGCATCGCGCTTCTGCGCACGGCGTCGAACTTCGATCGCGAACCGGAAGGCAAGACAGCCATCGAATCGCTCAGCGCCAACTCAGGCGGCTTCGGCCCGGCAACCGCCAATGCCTATCGCGTCGGCTCGAAATTCACCGATACCGTCATCGGCGCATGGGCCGATTGGCAAAAAGGCGTACCGGCACAATAAGGCCAACCGGCGCGAAGTGGCCAGGCAAGCCGGCTGACACCGGATCAGCCGGCAACCAGTTCAGTTTCGCCTGCAAGGGCCTCGCGCAATTTCGCCAGCAACGCCGGTGCCGTGGTTCGTGCGGTGATGAAGGGCAGTCCCTTGCGGCGCGCCGTCCAGCCGATGACGGCGACATCCTTCGCCTTCGGCTCGAAGCGCTGCGCCAAGGCCCAGCTCTGGCAATCGATGGTGGCAACATCAGCACGGCCTTCCGCGACCGCTATGATGGAATTTCGGTGACCGCCGCTTTCCAGGCGACCCACAAAGATATCGAGGTTTTCGCCCTTCGCCTGCAGGTCGCGTGTGATGGCGATGATACCCGACATCGAATCCAGGCCATTGAAGGCAAAACGCTTGCCGCGGATCGGGTCCAGCGGGATTACGGCCCGGCCGTCGTCAGGTGCCGCGACGTGTCGTCCCGGCTGCCGCATGATGATCGCACTGGAGTAATCTCCGTCCCGACCGCCCTCGATGCCGTTGTAGTTGGGCTGGCCGACCACCTGCACATGAGGCTCCAGTCCGAGTTCCATCGGCCCCCAGCAGGTCTGCGTGAACAACAGTACCGGATGCAGCCAGAGAGCTTGAAAATCGAGTTCGTCCGCTGGCAGCGTCGCGGGATCACGAACGACGACCTCGCCCGAGGCATCGCGAATGCCACCGGGAACAGCGGGCAGATCGGCGTTGCGCCGCGCCAGCATTTCAGGGGCATCGACCCCGGCGCGCCGCAAGGCAGCGCTGATCCGCGCCCACTGGACATCGACCTCGGCGCGCGCCTCGGGCCAATCATACATCGGCAGAGCCGCAACAAATTCGCTCATGGTGGTGATATGGCTGCTGCTGGTTGTCGGTTTCAAGCCAAGAAACGGAAGCCCTCGCCGGAGTGCCTCATTCCTTCGACGGTTCGGCCGGAACTGGCACGCTGCCGAGGCCGTTGACATTATGAGCCCGTACACGCGGCGCAAACGCCCTGCCCTTTTCCGGCACGCGCCGCAGCACGGGGTGCACGATCGGCTCCTTCGCCTTGAAGGCGTAGGCCTTCAGCAGCGCGAAGTAGTTCGGATAGGAATAGCCATTGTTGGCTTTTAACCACTTTTCGCGATCATCCCGGAACAGCTTCGGCAGCTTGTACCAGGCCACCGTCGGCTTGCTGTGATGCACGAAATGCAGGTTGTTGTTCAGGAACAGGAAGGACAGCGGCGAGCGTTCCACGATCACCGTGCGACCTTCGGGATGTTCCGACCACTGGTGCTCGGCATAGGTGCGGATCGCGATGAGTGACTGGCCGAACCACATCGGCACCAGGATGTAGAGCCACAGCGGCATGCCGAAACCGAACTGGATGATCGACAGGGCCACCGCAAGCCCGATGATGTGCAGCAGCCAGGCTTTGCGGATCACCTTGTCGCCGGCAAGCATCTGCTTGGTGTCGTCGATGAAGAAGCCGATCATCGACATCCACGGGCCAAGGAAAAAGCGGCCAACCATGGTGTTGTTCAGCCTGAGCAGCAGCTTCACCACAGCCGGCAGATCTTCGTGATGCCACAGCGCTTTGTAATAGCTCTCCGGATCGTCGAGCGGATCGGTCAGGCGTTCATCGGCGTGGTGGCGCAGATGCAACGTCTTGAAACGGCGGAACGGCCATATCAGCCCGATCGGCAGAAAGACAAAGGCCTCGTTGACCAAGCCATTGCGGGTTGGGTGGCCATGCAAAACTTCATGGATCAGCGACGACTGCAGCGCAACCATCAGCGTCAGCAAACCAAGGGCGACCAGCGGATAGGATGGCCAGATCAGAATGCCGGCGACGAGCCATGTCCCGTAACAGCCGATGGCGAGAAAAACGGTCGGCCACTCCACCGTCGGTTTGCTGCTCGTCTTCTTGCGCTTGCTTGCCATGCTATCGACCACTGCCTTTCAGTCGTCGGAACCGGTCTGCGATTCCTGACAGCATTGTGTCAGCAGTCATGCGCTGTCTCAACGCGACAAAGCGCACAAAATGTTGCCATTGCGCACACTTGCAAGCATATGATGCGCTTAGTAAACAAACCAGGAGATTCATTTACGCCATTTTGCGTGAATGACACCGCTATGTAGAACTTTTTGCTAGCTTTTAGAGGAACAACGCAATGGACAAGCGCGACCTCTCAACCGTGTTTCGGGAGCGGCTTAAAATGCTCTTGACACGGTCCGACCTCAACCAGTCGGCCTTCGCTTCTGCTGTCGGCATCGATCGATCGGCACTCTCGCAGTTGCTTTCAGGTGCATCGGTGCGGCTGCCGCGCGCAGAAACGCTTCTCAACATTGCCGCCGAATTCAAGGTCTCGCTAGACTGGCTGCTCGGGCTTTCGCAGGATGAAGGCGTGACCGGCGAGATCCGCGAAAGTCTGGAGATCGAAGAAGCCTCAGGAGGCTTCGAGCGCACGCTGATCGCGAAATGGCACGCGGAGGCAGCCGGCACCAAGATCCGCTACGTGCCGGCCGGCATACCGGACCTGCTTCGCACCGAGGCGCTGGTGGATTATGAGGCCGGCATCTCCAACAAGAGCCGGCAGGCGCAGGCGGGGGAAACGCAATACCGCATCGACTACAGCCGGCGACCGGAGACAGATATGGAAGTCTGCATGCCGCGCCATACGCTGGAGATCTTCGCGCGCGGCCTGGGAGTCTGGGATACCTTCCCGGCCGAAGAGCGCCGCGAGCAACTGTTGCACATGGCTGCCCTGCTGGACGATCTTTACCCGACTTTCCGCCTCTACCTCTATGACGGGCGCATGCGCTACTCGATTCCCTACACGATCTTCGGGCCTTACCGCGCGGCAATCTATGTCGGCGACATGTATCTGGTTCTCAACGCCACGCAACCGATCCGCACGCTGACCGGTCATTTCGACAATCTCATCCGTGCGGCCGAAATCAACGCGCATGAGGCCGCTGCTTTCGCCCAGCGTCTGGCCGACCTGCCTCTTGCGGTTTCGCGCGCCTGACTGCAATTCTCCGTTTTTCGCGGGATCTTATCGGAAAAGTCTGCAACTTTTTCGGGATCATGCCCGGGCCTCGATCATCAAAACAGGAGCCATCATTGGGTCGTCCTATCGTCGTGCCTCCACAGTCCGGCCGCGCCTTCCGTATCAGGAAGGGTGAACTCATCCGCATCATCGATCCCAAAGGCCAACAGGTCGCCGATCTGTGGGCTTTCGTGACGGGAGACACGCTGGACTGGCTGAGCACGTCGAACACCCGCGATATCATCGAGCGGTTGTTTCCGGCGATCGGCGAACACTTCTACGGCACCACCGGCGAGCCATTGCTGACGCTGGTGGCCAACGATTCCCCCGGGCCGCACGACATGCTCTTTCCAGCCTGCAACGCGGCACTTTACCGCCGCGCCGGCTTCGACGAGCATCCAAGCTGCCAGGACAATCTGCACAAGGCACTCGCCGCCGAGGGCATCACGCTTCCCTTCACCCCGGATCCGGTCGACTTCTTCCAGAATTCGCTGCCGACAGCGGACGGCACGCTGCTGGTCGATGCCTCGATCAATCCGCCGGGCGGGTCGGTGACGCTGCGCGCCGAACGTGATCTCCTGATCGTCGTCACGGCCTGCTCGGTCGACCACCACCCGACCAATGGCGATGTCTGCACCGAAATCGAGGTCGAGCTGCTGCCAGCCGCGTGATTTCGCGCCACCAACGACGCGCTTTGCCTTCCCCGCGCGGCAGAAGGCAAAGCGCCCTTCCATTGACTGGACATAAAGACTTCTTTATATCCTTATTCAAACTCCAGTTTGAAAGCGCGCGCCATGACGACCATCAATCCGATCGATGCCCTGATCGCAGAAAAGGGTGTGCTGCTGGCCGACGGCGCCACCGGCACCAACCTGTTCGCCATGGGACTGCCGGCAGGCGAAGCGCCGGAAATCCTCAATGAGACCGCGCCCGAGACCATCGCAAAACTGCATCAGGGCTTTGTCGACGCCGGCGCCGACATCATCCTCACCAATTCCTTCGGCGGCACCCGTCACCGGCTGAAGCTGCACCATGCGCAGGACCGCGTCTTCGCGCTGAACAAGACGGCTGCCGAAATCGCGCGCTCCGTTGCCGACAAAGCTGGCCGCAAGGTCATCGTCGCCGGCTCCGTCGGTCCGACCGGGGAACTTCTCATCCCGCTTGGCGCCCTCAGCTACGACGATGCCGTCGAAGCCTTCGCCGAGCAGATCGAAGGCCTGAAGGCCGGCGGCGCCGAGGTTGCCTGGATCGAGACCATGTCGGCGCCCGATGAAATTCGCGCCGCCGCGGAGGCAGCCATCCGTGTCGGCCTGCCCTATACCTATACCGGCTCCTTTGACACCGCCGGCCGTACCATGATGGGCCTGCTGCCGAAGGATATACATGCGGTCGCCGATGGCCTTGCCGTAGCCCCGCTCGGCGTCGGCGCCAATTGCGGTGTCGGTGCATCCGACATCCTGGCGTCCCTGCTCGACATGACCGAAGCGAAGCCTGACGCTACCGTCATCGTCAAAGGCAATTGCGGCATCCCGGAATTCCGCGGTACGGAAATCCACTATTCGGGTACACCGGAACTGATGTCCGACTATGTGCGCCTGGCCATCGATGCCGGTGCCAGGATCGTCGGTGGCTGCTGCGGCACTTCCTTCGCCCATCTGGCAGCGATGCGCAAAGCTCTGGATGTGCACAAGAGGGATGTGCGCCCGACGGTAGAAACCATCATCGAGCGCATCGGACCGCTGCGCAACAAGGCTGCCAGCGCCAACGTCAGCGAGACCGCTGAAGGCCGTCGCGAGCGTCGCCGTTCGCGCGCCTGACCTCTTCGCTCGCTTGTAGCGTTTCCGTTTTCTCGGAAACGCTACAACTCTTTGTTTTACTTGTTTCTATGCAATTCCGGACGGAAAGCGCCACACGCTTTTCCTGGATGCGCTAGTTGCTGTTATCGGCGTAGCGTGCCTGCGCCGAGCTGAAATCAGCCGACGGCCCGTCATTGCGCATCAGTGCGATCGTTTCCGATGCGCGCGGATCACTGAGTTTTTCCAGCGCAGCGCGAAAGCGCTCATTGGTAAGGGCAGACAGCGCCGTCTTGCGCGCGGTCTCCACGTCCCTGCTGATCGTCGTTTGCGATACCCTGCTCGGTTCGGCAACCTGTGTTGTCGCCATCAGAACCGAAGTCGAAATCCCGTCTATGCGCACGTCCAAACCCTTAAAGAGCGTCCCCGACAGCTCCTTACCCGACGTTACATTGCAGTGCGGTATCGAAACTATTCGGCATTTTAACGATCGGCAAATAAGCAGCCGATCAAGCCGGCCTGACACCGAATGCAATGAGGGTTGCGGCAAGCCCGCAACCCTCGCCGACAGATCAGGCGATGCCTTCTCCAGGCAGCCCAGCAGCAATCAATTCATCGCCGCGGCCAGTCGCACCAGGGACAGGAACTCCGCCCGGTAGCCGAACGGATCGGCGCCGCGCGCCGCGTTGGCGATCTCCTGGATGCGGTCGTAGCCGAACTTGGCGGTCGCATCCTCGTTGCGCAATTTTTGCCCGAAAGCTGCGACGGCAACCGAGAAACGCTGGTCCGTGCCGGCTGCATCGAAAGATGACACTTCATTGGCCGCCGTCACCGGGGTGGTGATCAGTCTGGACGTATCCGCATCCGGCAATTTGTAGCGGACCTTCACAAAGGCATATTCGTCCGCATTGGAAACTCCGCCATTGCCGGTCGTCGCTTCACCGTAACGCAGGTTGTCGACCTGTTGCGTGGCGCCTTTCGGCGTCAGCTCGTAGATCGCCGTCACCGAATGGCCTGAGCCGATCTCACCCGCATCGACACGATCGTTGTTGAAGTCCTCGCGGTTGAGCGCTCGTGTCTCGTAGCCGATCAATCGATATTCCGAGACCTTTGCTGGATTGAATTCGACCTGGATCTTCACATCCTTTGCAATCGGGAACAGTGTCGAGGATGCCCCTTCCACCAGCACCTTCTCCGCTTCGGCCAGCGTGTCGATATAGGCAGCGGTGCCATTGCCGTTCTGGGCGATGGTCTGCATCATCTGGTCATTGAGATTGCCACGGCCGAAACCGAAAACCGAAAGGAAAACACCGGTCCCGCGCTGCTTCTCGATCAGACGCTTGAGATCGTCATCGTCAGTCTGGCCGACGTTGAAATCGCCATCTGTCGCAAGCATGACCCGATTGATGCCGCCCTTGACGAAGGATTTCTGCGCCAGCCGGTAGGCTTCGCGGATACCGGCTTCACCGGCAGTGGAGCCCCCCGGCGCCAGATTGTCGATGGCCCGCAGGATTTTGTCCTTCTCTCCCGCATTGGTTGGTTCGAGCACGGTTCCGGCATTGCCCGCATAAGTGACGATGGAAACGGTATCGTCGGCCTTGAGCTTGTTTACCAGCAGGCGGAAAGCGGATTTCAATAGCGGCAGCTTGTCCGGCTCGTCCATCGAACCGGACACATCGATCAGGAAGACCAGATTGGCCTTCGGCTGTATCGCGGGCTGCATGTCGTAGCCCTTGATGGCGACATGCATCAGTTTGTGTTCGCCATTCCAAGGCGCCGGCAGGACACTGACCGTTGTGTTGAACGGCGTTTCGGCGTTGCTCGGTCCCTTCCAGTCATAGGGGAAGTAGTTGACCATCTCCTCGACACGCACCGTATCCGGTTGCGGCAACAGCCCATCCTTCAGCGAGCGGCGCACGAAGGAATAGGATGCGGTATCGACGTCGATGGAGAAGGTCGAGACCGGATCTTCCTTTGCCGAGCGCACTGGATTGGTCTTGAAATCCTGGATGCGGTCACGATTTTCCTCAGGCGGCCGCATGGTGTCGGCAGGCATTGGTGCGGGGGCAATCGTCGGTTCCGCCATCGGCATGACGTCGGCCGAGCTAGCCCCCAGCCTCTGCGCCGCTTCAGCCTCCGCCATCGGCATGGCCTGGTTCATCTCGGCGCTCTTCATCCGCGCAAACTCTTTGCGCGGGGCGGCCTGCACGTTGCCGGCGGGTGCGGCAGCCTCGGGTTTTGCGGCGGAGGCAAAAGGAGCGACCTGTTGCTTAAGGTCTTCAGTTGACGGGGCTGCAACCACCGGCGGTCGCGCCTGCGCGTCCGGTTTCGCCGATGCCGCCTTGTCGGCGAGCGTTTCAGCGACCGTTCCGCCTGTGTCGAGCGCCGGACCGCCATCCTGCATCAGATGAAATGCCGCGTAGCCGGCAATCGGCAGTGCCACGAGACCGGCAATGGCCGGTGTGGCGATGAGTTTCTTCTGCATGATCTCTCTCCAGAGCATGAGTGCTCGTGAAGTGAGACGCGGCCTTGCCGCCGTTCCTTGGGTTGCCACTTCATCTTTTTCGTCGAAGGCCATCATGGCAGCAGAAAGCGCGCGCGCGCGTGCCTCCGCATCCGGCCCCGGCAGTGCCGCATCGCGCAACTTTTTGAGTTCGTTGTCATCGACCATGGTCATACTTCCCCGGCTAAACGCATCAGGATTTTCAGCCGTTTCTTCGCTTCGTGGATGTGCCACGAAACCGTCGCCTCCGAGATTGCCATCGTTTCGGCTGCCGCCGCGTGGTTGAGCCCTTCGCCATAGACCAGCAGGACGGCTTCACGCTGCTTGTCAGGAAGGAGACGCACGGCCGCCCAGAGTGCCTCCACCGGATCGTCCCGTTCAGCGGCCTGCGCCTGTCCGACAATCAGCGCATGACTACCATACGCTTCCGTCTTGGCGCTCTCTCTCGCACTCTTGCGTGCAACGTCACGCGCAGCGTTGAGGGTCATCGCATAGAGCCAGGTAGTGAAGGCGCCGCCGCCGCGATAGTCGCGGATTGCGCGACCGAGCCGCACGCACACGTCCTGGGCAATATCTTCGGCATCGGCCTTGCGGCCGCTCCAGCGATAGGCGACGCGATAGACAAAGTCGTAGTGGCGCCCGACCAGCTGGCCGAACGCGTCCCTGTCTCCCTGCCTGGCTCGTCCGATCAGCTCGCTGTCGGATGCCTCGTCGTCGAGCATCATCGCCATCATTTGCCTGTTGGACGACGCCTATTGGCCAATCCTTGGGCGGATGGGAAGATTTTTTCCAGAGATGTCCGAGAAAGGACCTGCCAAAGCGGAAAGGTGAAGCGATCAGCCCAGGGTTTCGCCGAAGAAGTCGATCAGCCGCTTCCAATGGCGCTCGGCGCCGGCGATGTCGTAGACGCTGTGGTCGGGCACACACCAGCCATGCTGCATGCCGACATAATTTTCGATGACGTGATCGACCTCTGCTTGCCGCAGGGACTGCGCCAGCCGGGCCGACTGCTCCGGCGGAAAACTGCCGTCGACGCCGGCCGAACCGACATAAACGCGCGCCTTGATTTTGGATGCGTTCGAAGCCGGGCTATCGGACGCCTCCGTGCCCAGCCGGCCGCCATGGAAACTTGCGGCTGCGGCGATCCTGTCCGGATAAGCCGCTGCCGCATTCAACGCCCGGCCGCCGCCCATGCAATAGCCGACGGCGCCGATCTGACCACGCACACCTTCGGCTTCAAGCGCGCCAATGAAGGCGCCGCTGTCGCGTGCGGTCATGTCCTGCGTGGTGCCGCCGACCAATGCCGTCAGCGCCGCCTTGCTCTTTTCTTCGACAAAACCCGTCTTGGCGTCGAACGGTCCATAAGGCGTGTTGCGGTAGAACAGATCCGGCAGCAGCACGGCATAGCCGTGCCCTGCGAGCCTCGTTGCCATATCATAGAGCGCGGGACGAGGGCCGAAGGCATCCATGTAGAGGATGACACCGGCTTTCACCTGGCCGTTACGGAACACGGAAGCCCGCGCTACGCCGTCCTGGGTTTTGATCGTGATGTCGCGCTTGCTGGCTGATGGCACCATCCGTCTCCGTGTCTGGAATAGGAGCGGATAGATAGCGCAGGTATCACGGCAGGCAACCCGGATTGTTCACCCCTCGAGGCGCACCGTGCGCGCGCCGACCAGCAGTGCGCGCCCCGCTCCGAACCCCATTACGGCGACGCCGAGACCGAGAGCCACGAAAAGGATCGCGGAGGCAGCGAAGCTGCCTGTCCAGCCATGAATCAAGCCGACCAGCAGCGGGCCGATCGCCGCCAGCACATAGCCGACACCCTGCGCCATGCCGGAAAGATGCGAGGCCACGTGTGGGTCGGGTGAGCGCAGGACAATCAGCGTCATGGCGGCAGCAATCAAGCCGCCCTGCCCCAGCCCCTGCGCGATGGCCAGCGGCAGTGTCATCGAAGTCGGCGCAAACAGGATACCCAGCAATGCAATGACTGCGACGGTGACAAGAACGACATTGACGAGGCTCTGGTTGCGGCAGCGGACCGCGATCGGTGGTACCGCCAGGCAAGCGACGACCTGGGCCATTACCGACACAGAGACGATCACGCCCGCTGCCGTCGCGTCGAAGCCGCGTTCGCGCAGGATCGGGGCCAGCCAGCCGAAGATGCTGTAGGCCAGCGCCGACTGCAGACCCATGAACAGCGTGACCTGCCAGGCCAGCCGGTCACGCCACAGTCCGGTGACACGGAACCCGCTATGACTTGCCCGGTGGCGGCTGGCGAATGCCTGCGGCGCCCACAACAACAGCACGGCGAAGGCTGGTATCGCCCAGGCAGCAAGCGCGGTCGACCAGGAACCCGCGATATAGTGTTCGACCGGCAGCGTCAGCCCGGATGCGGCCGCCGCGCCGGCGCACAAAGCCATGGTGTAAAGACCAGTCATCAAGGCCATGCTGTCGGGGAAATCACGCTTGACCAGGCCGGGCAGCAGCACGTTGCCGACCGCAATGGCAGCGCCCGCGATGAAGGTAGCGGCAAACAGCATCGGCACCGACCCGAAACCGCGCAGCGCCGTACCCAGCGTGACCAAAACCATGACGCCGAGTAGCGTGCGCTCGGCGCCATAGCGCTGTGCCAGCCTGGGCGCAAAGGGAGCAAAGATGCCAAGACACACTACTGGCAACGTCGTCAGCAGCGAAGCACCGGCGCTGGACAGGCCCGTCGCCTGCATCATCTCCGGCAACAGCACCGAGAGGCTCGAAAACAACGGGCGCAGGTTGAAGGCAATCAGCACGAGGCTGGCGCCAAGCAGGATGCGCGCCGCCGGGCTTGCAAGCAGCGGAGCTTGCGGTGGCGGCAGGCTGTCGGCCTCGGCATCGACAAGCTGATCGTCAATACCATTCATGACAGCAGCCCCGGTATCGCTTCGACGGAAGGTCTGGTTCATTGCGCGAGATGCCGGTCAAGTTGCGAAAGTACGGGCGCCATGAAAGCGCGAACGGCGTCACCAGCGCGATCCGGATCGCCCGAGGCGATCGCCTCGACGATTTGCGCGTGCATCGGAGCGTCCGGCTCCGGCAGATCGCCACCCAGCGTCGCCTGGATGGTTTCGGCAATCGCCGCAGTGAAGAAATCGTAGAGCTCCACCATCGCGCGGTTGCCCGACATCGCCACGATCGCCTTGTGGAAAGCGAGATCGCGACAGACGAAATTGTTTTGGCCGCCATCGGCGACCGTACCGCGCTCTGCGAGCAGGCGGTTGAGCCTTTCGATGTCCGCCGGTGCATGCCGCAGTGTCGCCAGCCGTGCAGCCTCGACATCAAGCGCTGTGCGCGCTTCCCACTGATCGCGCAGGCAGGCCCGCCTGACCCGTACCAGCGCCGCGGTCGGATCGATAGCCGAGCGCACATAGGTTCCGGACCCTTGCCGCGTTTCGAGCAGGCCCTGCGAAACCAGCGCGCGTACGGCTTCTCGTACCGTGCCTCGGCTGACCGAAAGCTGGTCGGACAAGGCGGCCTCGTTGGGAATGCGGGCACCGACCGACCAGCGACCGCCAAGGATTTCGGCGCGCAGGCTCTCTGTGGCGCTATCGGTTAGATTCGTACGGCTGGCCGGCTGCATGAGACTACTCATCAAATCATCAGATGACTTGATGAGTAATTGCGGTTCTGCTCTCGGTCAACCAGGGAGGCAAGATTGAGCAGCCGAAACGATTGGGCCAGGCTACGCGAAATTCATCTCTCGAAAGCAACGATCGCTGACGCTCGGCCCTTTCAAGCGAAACGGCTAGAGATTGGCAAAGCTCACCATATGAAAAGCCTGCACTTCGACGGGATAACGATAGTCTACCCCATAGGGGCAGGCGTTTCGATCCAGGCAACCACCGGTCCGGCACGGTCCGCCATCCGCACCTCGGACATGCCCGAGACAGGCCTCATAAGCAAAACCTTCGCCTGAATAGGCGTCGACCGGACAGGATTTCAGGCAAGGTTTTCCAACACATAGATCGCAAAGATGATTCAGATTGCGAAAGCCTTGAATAGGAACCTCATCGGCAAACAGCAATGCTCCACGATAGGCGTGCCACAGGCCATATTCTGGGTGCATGAGAATACCGAGCGGTGACGGCTTCAATCCTTCCGCCCGCATCGCCCATTGCTGGAACGGCTGGTAAGGTTTGTCGGACGGATAGACGGCTGACGCTCCCCAATGGGCCGCGACCCCATCGATGATTTCCCGTGACCATGTGTCGAGCGGGTTTGGCAAATCCTGCGGCTTCTGTTGCCGCCATTTCATGAAATGCTGCCAGGGCGCCGCGCCAGCCTGGCCAATCAGAAGAGCGGACTTCACCGGCCTGCCTTCCGGGCCTACCGGCGCCGCCTCTTCGTCACCAAACACAAAACCGCCGCGCAGAATGAGCCCATGCGCGGCGAGTTGGTTCGAAATCGTATGCAACTGTCGATTGTTGGCCTGACGACGATTGCTCACGGCGGCTCGACCTTCATTGGCAATCGACCAAAATCACTTCTTGCCCGGGTCGGAAAACGCGCTCCGCCAGACTTCCTTGTGAATGATGTTGGCCACTTTAGCCCGGCCTGAATCGGGCTCCTTTCAAGTGAAGGCGTCAGGCATCGACTCCTTCTTCTTGGCGATGAAGCCCTGCAGCGCCTCGTCGATGCCTTGGTCGAGATCCGGGGCCTCGTAGCTTTCCAGCCAGCGCCGGGCGAGTTCGTTGGCGCGCTGCGGCGCCGTCTTCTCGCCTTCCGCCAGCCACTGCTCGTAGGAGTTGTTGTCCGCGATCGACGAGCGATAGAAGGCCGTCTGGAAGTTGGCCTGGGTGTGGTCGCAACCGAGATAGTGGCTGCCTGGTCCAACCTGGCGGATGGCATCCATCGCCTGGCCATTCTCCGACAGATCGACGCCCTCGGCAAATTTCTGCTGCATGCCGAGCTGGTCGATGTCCATCATGAACTTCTCATAGCAGGAGGCCAGTCCGCCCTCGAGCCAGCCGGCCGAATGCAGCACGAAATTGGTGCCGGCGAGGATGGTCGAGTTCAGCGTGTTGGCGCTCTCATAGGCTGCTTGTGCATCCGGAACCTTGGAGGCGCACAGCGAACCGCCGGTACGGAACGGCAGGCCAAGCCGGCGTGCAAGTTGTGCTGCCCCGTAGGAAACCAGTGATGGTTCCGGCGTGCCGAAGGTCGGCGCGCCCGACTGCATCGAGATCGAGGACGCAAAGGTGCCGAACAGCACCGGAGCGCCGGGCCGGATGAGCTGGGTAAAGGAAGCGCCGGCCAGAACCTCGGCCAGGACCTGCGTTAGCGTGCCGGCGACCGTCACCGGGCTCATCGCGCCGGCCAGGATGAACGGGGTGACAATGCAGGCCTGATTGTGGCGTGCATAGACCTTGAGCGCCCCGAGCATCGTCTCGTCGAAGACCATCGGTGAATTCGCATTGATCAGCGAGGTCAGCACCGTGTTGTTCTCGACGAAGTCGTCGCCGAACACCAGCTTTGCCATCGCAACGGTGTCTTCCGCACGTTCCGGCGCCGTCACCGAGCCCATGAACGGCTTATCGGAGTATTTGATGTGCGAGTAGATCATGTCGAGGTGGCGCTTGTTCACCGGCACGTCGACCGGCTCGCATACCGTGCCGCCCGAATGGTGGATCGACGGCGCCATATAGGCGAGCTTCACGAAATTCCGGAAATCCTCGATCGTCGCATAACGACGATTGCCGTCGAGGTCGCGCACGAAGGGCGGCCCGTAGACCGGCGCGAAAACCGTGGCGTTTCCACCGATCTGCACCGAACGCTCCGAATTGCGTGCGTGCTGGATGTATTGCTTTGGCGCGGTCTTGAGCAGCGAACGGCAGAGCCCGCGCGGGAAGCGAACGCGTTCGCCCTTCACATCGGCGCCGGCCTGCTTCCACAACTGAAGCGCCTCAGCATCGTCGCGAAACTCGATACCGGTCTCTTCGAGCACTGTGTCGGCGTTCTTTTCGATCAGCGCCAGGCCTTCCTCGTCCAGCACCTCATAGACCTTGATCTGACGCCGGATATAGGTGAGCTGCTGACCAGGACCACCGCCCGTACGCGCAGCCCGCCTCGCGGCAGCACCGCCGCGGTCACCGCGCCCTCGCCTGCCGCCCGCCGCCGCTTCTTGATCGACTGCCGCGTTCTCGCTCATGTTTGTTCTTCCTTGAAATCCGTTCGACCACCTCGCGGCGGCTGCTTTCCGGATCGTAGCCATGCACCCTATCCGAAACGGCCAGCGAGCGCCAAGGTCTGTCGCAAAATCGACAAGAAGAACAACAGATTCCCGGTCGCTTTCCTTTTGCGGAAAGTCGCAAATCAGCTATGGATGCGCGTCGCTGCACGGTAGGTATTGAAGCGACGATTGGTGCGTTGCGACAGATCGCACGACCGCAGGGAGATGGATCAAAAATGTCCGACGACGAGATCATCCTTTCCGAACTCTCCGACGAGGAACTCGTGCAGCAGATGCACGACGATCTTTATGACGGCCTGAAGGAAGAGATCGAGGAAGGCACCAACATCCTCCTGGAGCGTGGCTGGGCACCTTATGCGGTCCTCACCGAGGCGCTTGTCGAAGGCATGCGCATCGTCGGCGAAGACTTCCGCGACGGCATCCTGTTCGTGCCGGAGGTGCTGCTTTCCGCCAATGCAATGAAGGCTGGCATGTTCATCCTGCGCCCGCTGCTTGCCGCCACCGGCGCGCCCAAGCAGGGCAAGATGGTGATCGGTACCGTCAAGGGCGACATCCACGACATCGGCAAGAACCTTGTCGGCATGATGATGGAAGGCGCCGGTTTCGACGTCGTCGACCTCGGCATCAACAACCCGGTCGAGAAGTATCTCGAGGCAATCGAACAGCATCAGCCCGACATCATCGGCATGTCGGCGCTGCTCACCACCACCATGCCCTACATGAAGGTCGTCATCGACACGATGAAGGAAAAGGGCATTCGCGACGACTACGTCGTGCTGGTTGGCGGCGCGCCGCTCAACGAGGAATTCGGCAAGGCCGTCGGCGCCGACGCCTATTGCCGCGACGCCGCCGTGGCGGTGGAAACCGCCAAGGACTTCATGAAGCGCAAGCACAACGTGCGCGCTTCTGCCTGATTGTAGAAAGGCCGCGCCTTGCGACGCGGCCTTGTCGTTGCCAGTTATTTGGGGAGTCGGTCAGTTTTTGACCGTCTGCTCGACAGCGCGAGCAGTGCCTTTGACGTCCTTGCCGACGCCACGAACCGTGTTGGCACAGCCGGAAAGTACGAGCGCCACGGCAATGACGGCGAGCGGTGCGACGCGTGACAGTTTCATGGACAGTGTCTCCCTTATGGTGATGTAACAATCATCAACGCCAAAGGGATGAACCGGTTCCAAACGATGCAAAAGGCGATGTTGGAGTGATCCACATGGCGACAGGACAGAAACTCGACCCGACAGCACTCGCCGATGCGGTGGTGATGAAGAATGGCGAGGTCCCGTCGACCGCGCCCCTCCTTGAGCGTGTGCGGGTCATTGCTTGCGGTGCTATCGCCCGAGAGGTGCTGGCGGTCTGCAAAGCCAACCATCTCGACCATGTCGATCTGATCTGCCTGCCGGCGATCTGGCATGTCTATCCCGACAAGATCGCGCCTGCGATGCGCGAAGCGATCGCCAAGGCACGGGCGGAAGGCTACAGCCGTATCTTCATCGGCTATGCCGAATGCGGCACGCGCGGCGAGCTCGACAAGATCTGTGAAGAAGAGCGCATCGAACGCATCGGCGGACCGCATTGTTACGCCTTCTTCAGCGGCAACGAGGCATTCGCGAAAATCACGGAAGACGAGTTCACCGCCTTCTACCTGACCGATCTGATCACGCGACAGTTCGAAGCTTTCGTGATCGAGCCCCTCAAGCTCGACAAGCACCCCGAACTGAAGGAAATGGTGTTCGGAAACTACACCAAGATCGTCTACCTGGCGCAGACCGAGGACAAGGTCCTGCAGGACAAGGCGAAATGGGCCGCCGACTATCTGGGGCTCGATTATGAATACCGCTTCACCGGCTATGGTGATCTCGCGCATGCGCTTCTCGCGGCAGCCGAACACTGACCCGGCCCCCTGGCTGCTCGTTAGATAACATTCCCCGATAGTTGGACTGGTTTTCTGTTGCTCTCGCGGGCTATAACGCCGTCGTCGAGATACAGGGGACACGACATGCATCTGCGCGCCTTCCTTTTCACGGCTGCTGCCGTCCTGTTCGCTGGAAATGCCCATGCGGACGGCGTGGTGCAGAAATTGATCACTCCGGCAGACAAGGCGCGACTTGCCAAGTATGACGAGACCCGCAAGACGGCACTGACTGAAGCCAAGGCAGGCCAACCGAACGAGGTAAAAGACCTCGACACGGTGCTCGCTCGTCCCCTGGTCGCATTTTCGGACAAGGACCTTACCGGCAACTGGCAATGCCGCACCATCAAGGCCGGCGGCCTTGGCCCGCTCGTCATCTATGGCTGGTTCAAATGCCGCGTCACCGACGATGGCTCCGGCTGGATGCTGGAAAAAACCACCGGTTCCCAGCGCACCAAAGGCCGCTTCTATGACGACGGCGAGAAGCGCTCGATCTATCTGGGCTCGGGTTTCGTCGCCGGTGAAAAGGTACAACGCTACGGTGCTGGCCCCAAGACCGACCAGGTCGGCTATGCCTTCCGCACGGGCCTGAATGCCTGGCGCATCGAATTTCCGGCGCCCTACTATGAATCAAAACTCGACATCATCGAATTCAAGCGCTGATCGCTTGTAGTCCATGAGCGCATGCTGAGATAAAGGATTAACCGGCTCAGCCGAGAATATTGACTGGGGACTGAACTTGCGACCTGTGCAGCTATCGCACCCGACCAGGTTCTAAGAGGCTGGACTTCCAAGGATGAACGAGGCTGCAGACACGGCACCCATCGTCGTCGTCACCGAAGGCGGCGGCCACATCTGGGCAATCGTCAACGCCATAACCGAGCATTTCGCCAGCGTCACCGTCATCCTTGAAACACCGGTTTCCAAGTGGTCGTTGCTGAAGCGCCGCGCCAAGCGTCAGGGCTGGATTTCCGTTTTTGGCCAGATAGGCACAATGGTGCTGGTGCGCTTTGGCAAACGGTTCGGTGCTGCACATGCCGAGGAGATCGCCGCCGAGTATAATCTAAGGACCGAGCCGAAGCCGGGCCAGGATATTGTGCATGTGTCCTCGGCCAACGCGCCGGAGACGATCAAGGCGATAGCAGACATCAAACCGGGTGTCGTGCTGCTTGCGGGATGCCGTGTGCTGACGCGCGACACCCTTGCCGCGATACACTGCCCCGTCATCAACTACCATGCCGGCGTCAATCCGAAGTATCGTGGGATGAACGGGGCCTATTGGGCGCTGGTGAACAACGATGCCGGGAATTTTGGCACGACCGTTCACGTCGTCGACACCGGCATCGATACCGGCGCCGTCTTGCGCCACACACGTGGCACACCTGGTCGCGGCGATACCATTTCATCCTACCCGCTTCGCCAGGCAGCTATTTCGCGTGACGCCTGCATCGACGTGATCGAAAAGGTTCTGGCCGGCCGCATCGAACCCTTCGATCCCGGCCTGCCTTCCCAGATCTGGTTTCATCCGACGGTCTGGTTCTATGTGTGGACCGGGATACGTCGCGGCATCTGGTAGGCCAGAAGCCACCTTGCGTTTACGGAACGGCATGCCGGTATTAAGGTTCTCGCATGTCAGAGCTCGACCACCGGCAGATCATCGCGTCCCTCTCGGTGGAAGACCGGCGCGAACTGACCGAAAAACAGGATGGGCCAGGCGTGATACGGCTCGCCATTCACGGCGGATCGATCGTGTTGCTTGCGGCCCTCATCCTGCTCAAGGCACCGTTCTGGCCGCTGCTGATGTTGCCGCTGGGCATCCTCATCGTCTTCCTGTTCACGCTGCTGCACGAAACGATCCATGAAACGGCATTTCGCACCGAACGCGTGAACCGTCTCGCCGCTGTCATTTCCGGTTTCCTGATCCTGCTGCCGCCGGCCTGGTTCCGTTATTTCCACTTCGCGCATCATCGTTACACCCACGATCCCGACAACGATCCGGAGCTGATGAGCCCGAAACCCGAGACCATTGCGCAATATCTGCGCTACCTGTCCGGCTGGCCTTACTGGAGCGGCATGGCCAAGATCGTCGCCGTCAATGCTCGCGGTGGCAACAAGGATTCCTTCGTACCGGAAAAGGGCCGCGCCAAGGTGATCACCGAGGCGCGTTGGTTCCTTGTCATTTATGGACTGCTTGCCGCGGGCTCGGCACTCCTGCAATCGCCCGCACTGCTATGGATATGGATCGTACCGGCACTGCTGGGCCAGCCTTTCCTGCGGGCCTACCTTCTGGCGGAACATACCCGCTGCCCACATGTCGCCAACATGCTCGAAAACACCCGCACCACCTTCACCACGGGCGTCGTGCGTTTCGTGGCATGGAACATGCCCTATCACGCCGAGCATCACTCCTATCCCGCAGTGCCCTTCCATCGACTGCCCCGGTTCCACGAGATCATCGCCGAGCATCTGCGCTCGACGGAGCGCGGCTATGTGCGCTTCCATCGCAAGCTGGTGAACGATCTCGGCAAACACGACGAATAGAGCCGCACGCAAGGGGTGCCTTGAACCCGGCTACGCTCTTTCGTTTTGCGACATTCGAGCGCGTCGTTTTTGAAGGCGCGCGCGTCGTCTGATGAGAAGCGGGGTATTCCCGCTTCCGGCAATGCTCCAACCATTGAAGGAAGACTGAGAAATGGCCGATCTGATCGTCGTTTACTGGCGCGACATTCCCGCCCAGGTCATCGTGAAAAAGGGCCGGCAGAACGCCAAGCGCGAACTGCCGCTGCGCTTCACAGAAGCAATCGACATGGCCGCGATGCGCTCAGGCGCGGCCGAAACCGACGCCTATCTGGCCGAATGGCGCAAGGCGGACCCCGTTCCGGTCGGCGACGACCTCGAGGCGGAAGTGGAAAAGGCGGCGGCGGCCATCGACGCGGACTACAGCCGGGAGCGATTGGTCGCTCTCGCCAAGGCAGGCGGCAAGGAAAATGTCTGAAACCCAGCCGACACCGAATACGGGCACTGTTAACACCGCAGCGGGAGCTACGGCCGGCGTGACCCAGGCGACTTTGGTCCGCAAGGCGGCAGCAAAGAGCGACTACAAGCCTGCTGATGTTTCACCGCAGCGGCGCGTGCAAAGGTCCTATTCGGTACGGCTCTGGGCGATTCGCCATTCGAAGCTGCTGGAGTGGTTCTACCGGCGTTTCGCGGATGCGTTCCTGCTGCTGCATCCGGTCTGGAAAGGCCTCGGCTACGGGCGCGTCGAAGCGCCCGTCAAATTCGTCGAAAAGCGCGTGAAGGGCTTCATGTTCGACTGCCGCATGTGCGGCCAGTGCATCCTTTCCTCCACCGGCATGTCCTGCCCGATGAACTGCCCCAAGCAATTGCGCAACGGTCCTTGCGGCGGTGTACGGGCCAACGGCAACTGCGAGGTCGAACCCGACATGCCCTGCGTCTGGGTCAAGGCCTGGGAAGGGTCGCGCAACATGGTCAATGGCGATGCCATCCTCAACGTGCAGAAACCGGTCGACCAGTCGTTGCGGGAAACCTCAGCCTGGCTGCGTGTGACCGCCCAGGCAGCAACGGCGCGCGACGCTGCAAACACCGGAGCGTCCGCATGAGCCTGCGCCCGCCCCAGCGCGACGAAAATCCGGCTGGCATCCATCTGCCGCTGGAACCCCTGCCCGGCCATTCCTCGCGCGGCCGCCTGGAGCGCGTTCTGCGCCGCGGCGAGTTCGCGGTGACCACCGAGTTGAATCCGCCCGACAGTGCCGATCCGGAAGACGTCTACAACCGCGCCAAGGTGTTCGACGGCTGGGTCGATGCGATCAATGCCGTCGATGCGTCCGGTGCCAACTGCCACATGTCCTCGGTCGGAATCTGCGCGTTGCTGACCCGCATGGGTTATGCCCCGGTCATGCAGATCGCTTGCCGCGACAAGAACCGCATCGCCATCCAGGGTGACGTTCTGGGCGGTGCGGCCATGGGCGTGGCCAATATCCTTTGCCTCACCGGCGACGGCGTGCAGGCAGGTGATCAGCCCGGCGCCAAGCCGGTGTTCGATCTCGACTCCATGTCGCTGCTCGAAACCGTCCGCATCATGCGCGACAATGGCAAGTTTCTGTCGGGCCGCAAGCTGACGACGCCGCCGCAGGTCTTCCTCGGCGCAGCGATCAATCCATTTGCACCGCCCTATGATTTCCGCCCTATCCATCTTGGCAAGAAGATCGCCGCCGGCGCGCAGTTCGTTCAAAGCCAGTACTGTTTCGACGTCCCGATGTTCAAAACCTTCATGCAGAAGGCGAGTGATCTCGGCCTGACCGAAAAGGTCTTCGTTATGGTCGGCGTCGGCCCGCTGGCTTCGGCCAAGACCGCCAAATGGATCCGCTCCAATGTGCCCGGCATCCATATCCCCGATTCCGTCATCAAGCGCCTCGAAGGCGCCGAGGACCAGAAGAAGGAAGGCAAGAAGCTCTGCATCGACATCATCAACGAGGTGAAGGAAATTCCGGGCGTGTCTGGCGTCCACGTGATGGCCTATCGTCAGGAAGAATATGTCGCCGAGATCGTCGATGAATCGGGCGTGCTCAAGGGTCGCAAGCCATGGAAGCGCGAAACCCGGCCCGACGACGCGCTGGTCGCCGAGCGCCTTGGTCACATCCTGCATGACGACGTCACAGAAACCCAGGTCGACATGGTGAAGACCGCGCATTGAACAGGCGCTGCTGACATCATTCGCTTGATCCACATCAGAAACGATATAAAGAAGTCTTTATATCCGGAGGGAGTTTGAAATGACCCGCACCATCGTCGCTTCGGCGACTCGCGAAATCGTCATCGGTTTCGACCAGCCGTTCTGCGTCATTGGTGAACGCATCAACCCGACGGGCCGCAAGAAGCTGGCCGCGGAGATGCAGGCCGGCAATTTCGACACCGTCATCAAGGATGCTCTGGAACAGGCCGCCTGCGGTGCCACCATGCTGGATGTCAACGCGGGCGTGACATCAGTCGATCCCAATGCGACGGAGCCCGGTCTTCTGGTTCAGACCCTGGAAATCGTACAGGGTTTGGTTGACCTGCCGCTCTCGATCGACTCCTCCGTCACCGCCGCGATCGAAGCTGGCCTCAGGGTCGCCAAGGGCCGCCCTCTGGTGAATTCGGTCACCGGCGAGGAAGAGAAGCTGGAAGCCATCCTGCCGCTGGTGAAGAAGTACAATGTGCCGGTGGTTGCCATCTCCAATGACGAGACCGGCATTTCGATGGATCCGGACGTGCGCTTCGCCGTTGCCAAGAAGATCGTCGAGCGCGCCATGGACCACGGCATCAAGCCGGAAGACGTCGTCGTCGACCCGCTGGTCATGCCGATCGGTGCACTGGGCGACGCCGGCCGGCAGGTCTTCGCGCTGCTGCGCCGCCTTCGCGAAGAGCTGAAGGTGAATACGACCTGCGGCCTCTCCAACATCTCCTTCGGCCTGCCGCACCGCCACGGCATCAACGCCGGCTTCATTCCAATGGTGATCGGTGCCGGCATGACTTCGGCAATCATGAATCCGGTCCGGCCGCAGGAAATGGAGGCGGTTCGCGCCGCCAACGTGCTCAACGGCACCGACAAGGACTGCACGAACTGGATCAGGACCTACAAAGACTTCAAGCCGGGCGAACATGCCGCCCCTGCACCGGTGGCAGTCAATGCCCCTGGCGATGCTGCCGCAGGCGGACGTCGCCGTGGCGGCCGCGAAGCCAGAAGAGCAGCCGGTTAAGCCGTGACCTTCCCTGCGCCCGCAGGCGTTCGGCGCCTAGTCCTCGGTCCTGGTGCTCCCGAGCACCAGACTGAAGGCGAACACGCCGACGCAGCCGCCCACGATGCCGCAGAGCATCATCGAGGCAATGCTGGCTGCATCCGCAGGGCGAGACGGAAACAGATAAACAATGGTCGCCGTCGAAGCGATGATCGCAGCCGCAAGATAATGCGGATACCGGGTCCAGCTGCCTTTGGTGATGCGCACCGCAAGCAAGCCGGTGGAGATCGCCGACAGGGCGGACGGAAACAGGGCAACCAGCGAAAAGTCGGGCTTCATCGGCAAGCGTGCCTCTCTCACAGGCCTTGCCTTTATCGCACTTTCGCCAAGGCAGCGTTAACATTGGTGGTGTCGAAGCGATGAACGCCCCTCTCAATCCGACCGATCCTCTGGTCCTGTTCATGCCGTCCGGCAAGCGCGGGCGCTTCCCCGTCGGCACGCCGGTGCTCGATGCGGCACGCCAGCTCGGCGTCTATGTCGAATCGGTCTGCGGGGGGCGCGCCACCTGCGGACGCTGCCAGATCGAAGTGCAGGAAGGCAATTTCGCCAAGCACAAGATCGTTTCCTCGCTTGACCACATCTCGCCGAAAGGTCCCAAGGAAGAGCGCTACGAACGCGTCCGCGGCCTGCCCGACGGCAGGCGACTGTCCTGTTCGGCCACCATCCAGGGCGACCTTGTCATCGACGTGCCGCAAGATACGGTCATCAACGCCCAGGTGGTGCGCAAGGCCGCCACCGACCGCGTCATCGAGCGCAATTCGGCGGTACAGATGTGCTACGTCGAGGTCGAACAGCCCGACATGCACAAGCCGACCGGCGACCTGGAACGCCTCAAGGCGGTGCTCCAGAATGACTGGGGCTGGAAGGACCTGCGCGTCGCGCCGCATCTCATCCCCGAGGTCCAGAAGATCCTGCGCAAGGAGAATTGGGCGGTTACGGCGGCAATCCACAAGGACATGGAATTCTCCCGTGCAACGGTGATTGCGCTTTATCCAGGCCTCAAGAACGAAGCCTATGGCATTGCCTGCGACATCGGCTCCACCACGATTGCCATGCATCTGGTGTCGCTGCTGTCGGGCCGGGTGGTCGCCTCTTCCGGTACGTCGAACCCGCAGATCCGCTTCGGCGAAGATCTGATGAGCCGCGTCTCCTACGTGATGATGAATCCCGATGGCCGCGAAGCCATGACCAAGGCCGTACGCGAGGCCGTTAACACGCTGATCGGCAAGGTCTGCGAGGAAGGCGGCGTCGACCGTCACGACATCTTCGATAGCGTCTTTGTCGCCAACCCGATCATGCACCATCTTTTCCTGGGCATCGATCCGACCGAACTCGGACAGGCACCTTTCGCACTCGCCGTATCCGGTGCCGTGCAAGGCTGGACCAACGACATCGGCATCGACGTCAACCGCGGTGCGCGCTTCTACACGCTGCCTTGCATTGCCGGCCATGTCGGCGCGGATGCGGCCGGCGCGACACTGTCTGAAGGACCATATCGACAGGACAGCATGATGCTGCTGGTCGATGTCGGCACCAATGCCGAGATCGTGCTCGGCAACCGCAACCGCGTTGTTGCCGCCTCCTCGCCAACGGGTCCGGCTTTCGAAGGCGCGGAAATCTCGTCCGGCCAGCGCGCCGCGCCTGGCGCTATCGAGCGCGTGCGCATCGACCCCGAAACGCTGGAGCCGCGCTATCGCGTCATCGGCACCGACAAATGGTCCGATGAGGAAGGCTTCGAGGAAGCGTCCTGGACCACCGGAGTCACCGGCATCTGCGGTTCTGCCATCATCGAGGTGGTGGCAGAGATGTATCTCTCCGGCATCATTTCGGAAGACGGCGTCGTCGATGGCTCCCTGATGGCGAAAAGCCCTCGTATCATCCAGAACGGCCGCACCTTCTCCTACCTGTTGCGCGAAGGCCGCCAGGGCGAGCCGCGCATCACCGTCACCCAGAACGACATCCGCGCGATCCAGCTTGCCAAGGCCGCCCTTTACGCCGGCGTCAAGCTGCTGATGGAAAAGCAGGGCGTCGAAACCGTCGACACCATCCGTTTCGCCGGTGCTTTCGGCTCCTTCATCGATCCGAAATACGCCATGGTACTGGGGCTCATCCCCGATTGCGACCTGTCGGAGGTTAAGGCTGTCGGCAACGCCGCGGGCACCGGCGCCTTGATGGCACTGCTCAACCGCGACCATCGCCGCGAAATCGAAAAGCAGGTGGCGAAGATCGAAAAGATCGAAACCGCGCTCGAGCCAAATTTCCAGCAGTTGTTCATCGACGCCATGGCCTTGCCGAACAAGGTCGACCCCTTCCCCAAGCTTTCCGAACAGGTCAAACTGCCGCCACGCAAGATGGCAAGCGATGACGCCGCTGCCGGAGAGGCAACGCCCCGACGGCGCTCCCGTGAGGAGCGTGCCGCCCGGCGCAATCGCGAATAGGTTGCTCACCAAACCGGCAACCACAGTGGAGATGCCGGAATGGAACTGGGTAATGACGGTTGAAGCCCTCATCTTCGACGTTTTCGGCACTTGTGTTGACTGGCGTACCGGCGTCGCCCGCGAGGTGGCCGCGGCGACAGCCGCGAAGGGACTGCAGGTCGACAGCGTCGCTTTCGCGGATGCCTGGCGTGACCTCTACCAGCCGAGGATGGAGGAAATACGCTCCGGCCGCCGATCCTATATCGATCTGGACGTGCTCCATCGCGAGAACCTCGACGCAACGCTCGATGGTTTCGGCATCGCAGGGCATTTCAGCGAAGATGAGCGTGCGGCGCTCAATCACGCCTGGGAGAAGCTGCCGCCCTGGCCGGATGTTGTTCCGGGCCTGATACGGTTGAAGGCCAACCGGATCATCGCACCATGCTCCAATGGCTCGATCGCATTGATGACCCGGCTGGCGAGATATGGCGCCCTGCCCTGGGACTGCATTCTCGGTGCCGGCATTGCGCGTGCCTACAAGCCCGACCCGCGTGCCTATCTCGCAAGTTGCGAAGCGCTGAGACTTGAACCTGCACAGGTCATGATGGTGGCCGCGCACAACAACGACCTGTCTGCAGCACGCGCATGCGGACTGAAGACCGCATTCGTGGCACGCCCGCAGGAACACGGCCTAGGCCAGGTGACCGATCTCCGAGCGACCAGCCACTGGGATATCGTCGCCGCCGATTTTCCTGCGCTCTCGGCACATCTGGATCTGCGCCATCACGACTAGCGGCTCGCAATACCCGGTGTGGCTGTCACGACACAGGGTGATGTCAAAGCCCCCGCTGCATGGCCCCGCTTCTCTCCAGGCGCCTTTTTCTCGCCCCCTTCGATAGGGACATGGTCGGCAACCGCCGTTTCGACGCCTGTTCGAAGCGCTGAAAAACTCCCAACCGATCCGCGCCTTTCACCAAAGCGTGATTTTGGGTGATTGGAAGCGTTCAGACTTTTCTGCGACGACCGGTCCAAAAGACGCAAACAAGTTCAGGTTCCATCATGCCCGTTTCCATCAGCCGCCGTCTATTCGTTCTTGCCATCCCGTTCGTTGCGGCTGGCTGCACCACGACGCAGAAGGTCGGCGCGATAAAGCCCGGCAAGCGTGAGGTCCCGCAATACTATCGCGATATGTATGCGGCCGTGTCCGACGACGCCTTCCCTATTCCAGCCCCGGACCTGAGCAAGATCGAACCGAAATATTATCGCCAGGAAGTTGCCTATCAGGGCCCGGAGCCATCGGGCACCATTGTCATCGATACGCCGAACCGCTTCCTCTATCTGGTGCTCGGCGAAGGCCGGGCACTGCGCTACGGCGTCGGTGTCGGCAAGGCCGGCCTCGCCTTCGAGGGCAGCGGCGTGATCCAGTACAAGCGTGAATGGCCACGCTGGACACCAACTCAGGACATGATCACGCGCGAGCCGGAACGGTACGGCCCGCTTGCCGGCGGCATGGAACCGGGACCGACAAACCCACTCGGCGCCCGCGCACTTTATCTGTTCAAGAACGGCGTCGACACGCTCTACCGCATCCACGGCACCAACGAGGACTGGTCCATCGGCCGCTCGATCTCGTCTGGCTGCATTCGCCTGCTCAACCAGGACATCATCGACCTGCACCGGCGTGTCCAGAGCGGCACCCGCGTCGTCGTGCTGCAGCAGGACAACGCGCCTGCGGCGTGATGTCGGATCGGCATCCGATCGGCCGCTGGCACAATCGGTGACGCCACGTCATCCTTGACTTTCGCCCCCGAAGCCCAAAATTTCTGGTTCTTGGGGGCAGTCATAGCCGGCCAGCCGGCGCAGCATCGGTCCGTCGTGTTCCATGGCCAGCATCCGTAGCCAACTCGTCTCGTTTGTCTTGAAGCATACACGCAAGAAGGCGTTCTCCAGCCCGGAGAATATGCACCGCTGGATCCAGCATGCGCGCAAGAAGCAGTGCCATCAGCCACCGCCCGTGGTGACGCAGCGTTTCGACGTCACCACGCGCAGCGTTGCGGGCTTCCCCGTTTACGACATCGCGCCGAAGAACGGCAGCAGCAGGCGGATTCTTTACCTGCACGGCGGCGCCTATGTCTTTGAAATCACCACCTATCACTGGGCTCTGGTTGCCGAAATGGCCGAACGCCTCGGCTTTGGCATGACCGTGCCGATCTACCCGATCGCGCCCGAACACGACTTCCACGACATGTTTGGCATGGTCGGCTCGGTCTACCGCGAAATGCTCGAAGAGACGGCTGCGGAAGACATCATTTTCATGGGTGATTCAGCCGGCGGCAACATGGCCGTCGTGCTGACCATGATGATGGCTGAGGAAGGCCTGCCGACGCCCGGCAGCCATGTTCTGATCTCGCCGGGCCTCGATATGTCGCTGGCCAATCCCGCAGTGTTCGAAGCCGAGCAGCGTGATCCCTGGCTGGGTATTCCCGGTGGCCTGGAAGCGGTACGTCTCTATGGCGCCGGCATGGAACGGAACGACTGGCACATCAGCCCGCTTTATGGCGACCTTACTGTTTTGCCGCCGACCCTGCTCCTCACCGGTTCCCACGACCTCCTGACGCCAGACAACCTTATCTTCGCCGAAAAGGCGCGTGCGGCAGGTGTCGAGGTCGAGCTGGTTCACGAGGACGGCATGTTCCACGTCTGGCCGCTGATCAACATGCCGGAGGCACGCCGCGCCCGTGATCGTATCGTGGCATTCCTGAGCAGCCAGGAACGCCGGACCAGGATGCCCCTCGCCGCCGAATAACCGGCAGCCCTCAGAACCGCCCGGTTTCCCGGAACACGTCGAAGGTCGCGCGGATATGGTCGGCCACTGCCTTGACCGGAGCGCTGGCATCAGGCGTGACGATCATCGCCAGATTGTAATTGCCGATATGCGGCATGCCGTCTTTCGGGCCAAGCTCGACCATGTCGTTGCCGAGGAAGGATTTTGGCAGCGGCGCCACCGCAAGATCGGCCTGGATTGCCGCCCGCTGACCGGCTGTATGAGCACTCATGTAAGCGACACGATAGTTGCGTCCCTCGCGCCCGAGCGCTTCCAAAGCGCCGGCGCGCCACACGCAGCCCTCCTCCCAGATCGACACCGGGAGCGGCTCGCGCAGATGCGCGCAGCCACCCTTTGCGCCGGCCCAGACGATGGGCTCGGTCAGCAGCACCTCGGCACCGATCGCGCTGGTCTTGTAGGAATTGGTGAGCAGCGTCAGGTCGAGCGCACGGTCGTCCATGCGCCGGCGCAGGTTGATCGACTGGTCGATGGTCACATCGACCGCAATCGAGGGATGCGACTTCGCAAAGCGCTTCAGAACATGCGGCAGGATGCGTTCGCCATAGTCGTCCGGAGAGCCCAGTCGCACGATGCCGACAATGTCTGGCACGATGAACTTGGAAACTGCCTCGCGATTGATGGCAAGCAGCCGGCGCGCATAGCCAAGCAGCATTTCGCCGTCGGTGGTCAACGCCACTGAACGCGCATCGCGCGCGAAGACCGAGCGACCGAGCACATCCTCGAGTTTCTTGATCTGCATGGAAACCGCCGACGGCGTGCGGAAGACCGCTGTGGCCGCAGTGGTGAAGCTGCCCGTCTCGGCGATCGCCACAAAAGTGCGAAGTACATCCAGATCGAGCAGGGGAAGCGGATGGTTAAGTGGCGCATTCATGGCATCACCTTCAAATTTTCTGATGCAAAAGATCATCCCATTTCGTTTGATTGAATATCACGGAAAGTTCATAGTCAACAGCATCGAGAAGGCCTGATCGGTCACTGCTGACAATCGCTGGAACAGCAGCCGCGTCGACTGGCCTGCGAGCAGAGTTTCCAGCCAACCGTGGAAGGAGAAGTGCATGACCATTCTGTCGACCATCGGTCGGATCGCGACCGAACTCGGTGCGGCTCGCAGCCGCTACCTCACCGAACGCGCCATCAATTCCCTTCCCGCCGAAGTGCAGAAGGATATCGGCTGGCCGGTCAGTTCGAAAATGGTTGCTCCCGGCGTCGGAAGCTGGGCCGGCGCAAAATGAAAGCGCGCTGTTGTATCTGAAGCCCGCCGCGATCCCTCCGGCGGGCTTTTTCGCGTCGATCAGTGTCGTTAACTTGCCATGCAATGGCTGCATGACGCATATGAACAAGCCGCATAGCGGCTCAAAATCGGGTCAACGCATTGTAAAAACTGCATAATATCGATTTTTAACCGAAATCGTGACAACACCGATGTCGCTTTTTCGTGCGAAACGCTTCGCTTTTGCGATTTTGTTTTCGTTTGGACAGGCCTATATGCACTGCAGCAAACGAGCTGCCCCACTCCATCACGCGAAGGCGACCCGGCCGCGCATCGGCCCGAAAATCGAAAACCGATTTTCGGTAGGCACGATGCGCAGATTAAAAGTGTTAGAGCGTCCTTTGCGCATCCTGGGATGCGCGGCGCTCTAAGGCAACTGATTGGAGAAAACGATGAAGCTCTTCGCCCGCCTGTTCGCCCGCCGCGAAATCAACCTGACCACCGCTCTCGAGCGTCAGCGCCTTGCCAAGACCATGCCTGGCCAGACCGGCGCGGTCGCAGCCGCCCGTCTCGGTTTCGTCGCCTAAGGCATAGAATTCACTGCGGCACGACTGCCGCTTTTGCTCAACGCCGCCTCGGCTTCGCCGCGGCGGCGTTTTCGTTGCGGCTGGCGGCCGTCACGCGCCAAATCGCTGCGGGCCCGTTATTCGGAAGCGCTGTAAGGATCAGCCAACGCTGCGTCCGGCCGGCTGATCGGGACTTTCGTCAGCGACGTCCTTTTCGACAGGGCCTTGTCCCCGCTCGCTGCAAGCAGCTTGCGGAAAGTGGGATGCATGCCGCCATCCGCATAGGCATGGACCGTCGTGCCGGTCATCGTCGACGCCATCGTCTCAGCGGTTGAAAGATCCCGCTCGGTCCGTGCAGCCACCAGCGGATCGGTGCCGGATATGGCGGGCGGGCATGCCGCGAGCGGGTCGACCGGGTCACCGCCTGCAAATTCGGTGTCGAAGACATAACGTTTGTCGCAATAGGCCACCTTGGGCTGGCGACGCGTTACCTCGAAGCTGTCGTAACCTTTCTTCAGATCGGTCCAGAAGCCGTAGTTCGGGTTGCTGCGATTGCGCGCCATCTTCTGGGCGGTCATGCGGAACGGAAAGGCCTGAACCTGGAAGGACGTCTGGCCGCCTTTCAAGGCTTCGCGGGCCACCGCATAGATTTCGGACACGCCCTCATCGGTCAGTGCGTAACAGCCCGACGACGAACAGGCGCCATGCACCATCAAGGCTTCACCGGAATAGCCGAGCGCGGACTCCAGCTTGTTGGGGTAACCCAGATTGAAGGAGAGGTAGTACTGCGAATTGGGGTTCAGCCTGTCGGCGCTGACATGGTAGAACCCTTCCGGCGCCTGGCGATCACCGATCCTTTTCTTGGGTCCGAGCTGACCGGACCAGCGACACATCGGGTAGGTCTTGAGCAAGGCATATCTGCCGTTGCCGTCCCGTTTCCAGATCTCGAGCTCGCTCTCTTCCTTGAAGATACGCACCAGGATGGGCGACGAAGGCGCCATACCCTTGCGCTTCATCTCGGCCACCAGCTTGGCCGCAATGGGCTGTACGCCTTTCGCACCAACGTCGAGCGCGGACGAAACACATCCGGCAGCGAGAGCGGCCAACAGGATTGCGGAACTGAGTTTGGCGAGTTTTGCGAACACGGGCTTATGAGCGGTAGCTGCGGATCAAAACGCAGTATGTCGGTTAACACGGTTAACGCTTCGTTCCATTCACAAGAATGTCAAGTCGAGCGCACAACTGCAACGCCGTCCAGTGACCAGCCTCACTGCAGGGCGATCAGACATAACTTCGAAAGGCTGGCATTTTTGCGGCATCGCCCGGAGCGCCGGACAGGCATCGACGGATTCAAAGCGCTTTCGGTAGCCGATTTGCGACCCATGTCGCAAATTTTATCTTTTAGAACCATTCTAGACGATTGACAGAAAATAAGTTTCCTGATGACGCTATGCTGATCGCGACATTCTGTTCGCGTCATGGGAGGAAGAATTTTCGTGAACGCTGTTAAGCATCCGATCAAACGATCGCTGGTCTTTTTCCTGGTTCCTGATTTCACCATGGTCGCATTTGCGACAGCGCTCGAACCGCTGCGCATCGCCAACCGCATGCTTGGCTACGAGGCATATCGCTGGCGCCTCGCCAGTGCGGACGGCAAGCCGGTGCCTGCCTCCAACGGCGTGCTGTGTGCGGTCAACACCTCCCTCGACGAGGAACGTCGCAAGATGGCCGGACCGGATCGTCCGTCGATGGCCATCATCTGCACCGGCATGGACGTGGAGAAGTATCACAACAAGTCGGTCTTTGCCTGGCTGCGGGAGGAGTATAACCGCGGCGTCGCCGTCGGCGGCCTGTGCACCGGCGCCTATGTGCTCGCCGCTGCGGGTCTTCTGTCCAACAAACGCTGCGCCATCCATTGGGAAAACCTGCCTGGTTTCCAGGAAGCCTTCCCGAAGGCAAATGTCTTTGCCGATCTCTTCGAAGTCGACCAGAACGTCTACACATGCGCCGGCGGCACAGCCGCGCTCGACATGATGCTGAAGCTGATCGGCGATGATTTCGACGAGAGCCTCGTCAATCGCGTCTGTGAGCAGGTATTGACCGATCGCGTCAGAAGCCCGACCGACCGTCAGCGCTTGCCTTTGCGGGCGCGCCTCGGCGTGCAGAACTCGAAGGTGCTGACCATCATCGAGTTGATGGAAGCCAACCTCGCTGAACCGCTGTCACTGATCGAGATTGCCGATCATGTCGACCTGTCGCGGCGCCAGATCGAGCGCCTGTTCCGCACAGAGATGGGTCGCTCCCCTGCCCGCTACTATCTCGAGATCAGGCTCGACCGCGCCCGCCATCTGCTGATCCAGTCTTCGCTGCCGGTGGTCGAGGTGGCCGTGGCCTGTGGTTTCGTTTCCGCTTCGCACTTCTCGAAATGCTACCGCGAACTTTATGCCCGCTCGCCGCAGCAGGAACGGGTCGATCGCAAGCAGTTGCTGGCCGCCTGAGCCCGATAATTCTCCCCGCATAACGGGGAGAGCCATCTCACCGGCTGTCGAACATCAGGCTGCGATCACGCCATTTCTTTTCCCCCGCAAGGCAGTCGATCGTCGGTCCGGCCTCAGCCAGCACGATCGGCGGATGTGCTGCCTCCTCGATTGCCCATTGCGGCGAGGCAGCACCTGCCAGTTCCAGCACCAGTTTGCGGCGGACCGCTTCGGGAAACTGTTCCCAGCCGTTGACCGGGATCATGAATGCGCCCGGCCCACCGATCACGCAATCCCGGTAGTATTGATCGAGATCGCGGATGTCGTAGGACGTCTCCATGCCGCCGTTGGTCATCAGCGGCAAGCCGTTGATGACGATACCCTGCTTGATCACGGCATCACGCACCAGCGGCACGGGAGCGCCCTGATTGTTCGGTCCATCGCCTGAAATGTCGATGACGCGTTTGGTCCCCTCGAAACCACTCTCGGCGAACAGATCGGCCCCGAATTCAAGCGCCGCCGAGATCGATGTCCGGCGCGCGCTGTTGGGTGGTCGTGCCGTCAACCGCGCCACCACGTTTTCGGCATCTGCCCGGGTGGCGACCAGTGTCCACGGAACGACCACGACCTGTGAATTGGTACCGGCCCATTCGACATAGGTGATTGCGATCTTGCCGTGGATACCGTCGGCAATGGCACGCAGTACCGCTTCGTCGGTGAGCGCCGTGGCATAGCCACGTCGCTGGATCTCCAATTCGTCGGGCGACATGGAAAGCGAAACGTCGACGGCCAGTACCAGTTCGACATCGACCTGTTCGGCGGCCTGGGATGCGGGTGTCAAACCAACTGTCAGCGCCGAGACGGCGCCGGCAATCAGGAAACTGGCTGCGGATGCCGACATGAACCGAAGGTAAGCGAGATTCGGCTTCCCACAAAGACCAAGCCCGGCAGCTGCCGGGCTTTATCCCTCACGATTTCGCGAGGTTTGTGACAACGCGCCTAAGCAATTCCAGGAAAACTATGAGCGATCTTCCGTCCGGAATTGCACGAAGACAAAAAGGCAGAGTGCTTACGCGTTTCCGCTAAAACGGAAACGCCCTCTTATCAGCTGCGCGGCTTAAGGTTCTCCGGATCGTAGAGTGGCTTGTAGCCGACGCCAACCACTTCGACAGGATAGGTGTCGGCGAAGTATTCGACCTGCAGCTTCTGCCCTTCCTTGGCGTAGGCCGACGGCAGATAGGCCAATGCGATGTTCTTGCCGATCGTCGGACCATAGGCCACCGAGGTGGTGAACGAGCGGCGGCCAAGCTCGTCGACCAACGTTTCGCCGGTTGCCGGGTCCATCACCGGCATGGCGCCGACCGGATAGCGGGCAACACCGTTGGAATCGATGTTGTCGGTCATCACCAGCGTGCACAGCATTGCTGGCTGGTGCGCGCGCGCCCTGTGCTCCTGATGTTTCGGCTTGCCGCGAAAATCGGCTTCCTTGACCTTCGGGCGCTGCAGGTCGCTTTCCAGGAGATTGTATTCCGTCAGCAGATCGGCGTTCTGCAGACGCAGGCTCTTTTCCATGCGACGCGAATTGGCGTAGGTCTCGACGCCGAAGGCCATGACCCCGGTGGCGCGCAGCGCATCCCAGACGGCAAGCCCGTCCTCGTAGCGCATATGCAGCTCCCAGCCCTGCTCACCGACATAGGAGATGCGGAACGCCGTCACATCCTTGCCTGCGATCCTGATCGGCTTGATCGCAGCGAAGGGGAAATTCTCCGGCGCAAGGCTGGCCGGATCTTCGACAACCTTCTGCAAGGTTGTACGGGCATTCGGTCCCCAGATGCCGATGGTCACGAATTTTTCCGCAACATCGGTGACGGTGACGTTGAAACCTTTGTCTTCAGCCACCCGTTTCACATAATGGAAATCACGCGGTCCGGCATCGGCTCCGTCGATGACCCGGCAACGATCGGCCATGCGGATGACGGTGAGGTCGGCGCGAACCATGCCTTCGTCGTCAAGGAAGTGGGTGTAGATGCCCTTGCCGATGTTGTTGTCGCCGCCAATCTTGGCCGCACACAGCCATTCCATCAGCTCGACATGATCGGGACCTTCGACGTCGAACATGTAGAAATGCGACAGGTTGACGATGCCGCAATCCTCACTCATGGCGAGATGCTCGGCATTCGACACGCGCCAGAAATGGCGGTTGTCCCATTCGTTCTCGCGCACCGGCACGCGGTTGCCGTATTTCTCGAGCAGGTGCTCGTTGGCGGCATAGCCGTGCGCACGCTCCCAGCCGCCGAGTTCCATGAAATAGCCGCCAAGTTCCTTCTCGCGCTCATAGAAGGGCGAGTGCTTGACGTTGCGGCCCGTTGCGTAGGGCTCGCGCGGATGGACCGCCGGCGTATAGATCTTCTGCGCAGCTTCGCCGCAGCGGCCTTCGATGAAGCCTTCTTCGAGCTGATGCGGATAGAAGCGGCTGTAGTCGATCGAAGCATGATCGACATGGGTGCGCCCGTCGGTCATCCAGTCGGCGATCAGCTTGCCGTAACCGGGGCCGTCCTTGACCCAGATGGCGACGGCATACCACAGGCCGCGCACCTTCTGGCTCTCGCCGCAGGATGCGCCGCCGGCGGCAGACACCTGAAGCAGGCCATTGAAGGAATGACCTTCATTGTAGCCAATCTCTCCAAGGATCGGCGTCAGCTCGATCGCGCGCTCAAGCGGCTCGAGGATCTGCTCCATTTCCAGATCGCGCTGCGATGGCGACAGCCGGGCTTCATGCTTTTCGAGCAGCTCGCGCGGGTGGCACAGGCGCGGGTTCTTTTCCTCGTAGTAACCCCACTCGATCTGGCCACCTTCGGTTGTCTTCGGGTCGCCGGTGTCGCGCATATAGGCCGAATTGCCTTGATCGCGCAGCAGCGGCCAGCCGATCTCCTTGCTCGTACCGGCGAATTCATTGTACGGGCCGAAGAAAGTGAGCGGATGGTCGACCGGCATCACCGGAAGGTCCTCGCCCGCCATCTCGGCGATCAGCCTGCCCCACAGACCAGCACAGACCACGACATGGTCGGCCTCGATCGTTCCGCGATCGGTGACCACGCCCCTGATGCGGCCATTTTCGATGACCAGGGATTTCGCTGCGGTGTTGGCGAAGGCCTGCAGTTTGCCGGCAGTGACGCCCTGGTCGACCAGCTTGCCCGCCACCGTCTGCGACCGTGGAATGACGAGACCGGCGTCAGGATCCCACAGGCCGCCCTGGACCAGGCTTTCTTCGATGAGCGGGAATTTCTCCTTGATCTCGGCCGGTTCGATCAGCCGCGCACGCGTGCCGAAGGCCTTGGCGGAAGCCACCTTGCGCTTGATCTCGTCCATGCGGGTATCGTCGCCGACCCGCGCAACTTCGAGACCGCCGATGCGGGCGTAGTGCCCCATCTTCTCATAGAATTCGAGGGAATAGAGCGAAGTCCAGCAGGACAGGAAATCGTGGCTGGTCATGTAGCAGAAGTCGGAGGCGTGTGCGGTCGAGCCGACGTCGGTCGGAATCCCCGACTTGTCGATGCCGACGATATCGTCCCAGCCGCGCTCGATCAGATGGTGCGCCACCGACGCCCCGACGATCCCCCCCAACCCGATGATGACGACCTTCGCCTTTTTCGGGAACCCTGCCATTGCATGCCACTCCGAGATGATACTTGCGCGCACACTATAGGCCGCCGCGATGCGATTGCAGCCTGTTTGCGACATTGCAAAAAGGCGGCGCGACGTGCGCAGCGGCAACCGATTCAGCTCTCCTCAATCAGGTGAACTTAACCGTTACTTTCGGATTTGCTGATAGATGAGAAAGATGATCGGATGTTCTCGTCTGGAGCGCCGCGGAGACCGGAGGTGAACGTGGCCTTCGAACAGGCTTCCAAGGCCGGCAGCCGGCATGTGTTGTCGGTTTTGACCAGCCCTTTGACGTTGCTGGCGGCAGCGTTGCTCCTCGTCTTCGTGCTGTTGCTGGTCCCGCTGCGGCTGCCGGTCGGGCCGATGTATTGGGACATCTACATCTATTACGATGCAGCCAACCGCATCTTAGATGGCCAGATACCGGTGCGTGACTTTTTCATCCCGGTCGGGCCGCTATGCTACTATCTCTTTGTCGGCTGGCTGACGCTCTTCCCCAACGGACACCCTGTTCTGCTCGCGCACTGGTCGCTACTGGCCATCACCGCCCCCGCTATGGCAGCCATCGTCTGGCACGTCGACAAACGATCGCGCTTCACGGCCTTTGCTCTGCTCATTCCGTTCCTGATCTTTGCGCTTCTGCCATTCGACACGCGCGACATGTATGCCTATCCAGGCTCTGACGGCTTCGGAGTTTATAACCGCCAGGTCTGCCAGATACTTTACGTATTGGTCGCCGCCTTCACTTTCGTTCGCGACAGGCGATTGCTTGCGGGTCTCATCGCCGTTTGCATGGGTTCTCTTTTCTTCGTGAAGATCACCGGCTTTCTTGCTGCGGGGCTGATCTGCGTCTGGGCCCTGATTGCTGGTCGCGTTGCCTTGCGCGAGGCATTGATAGCCGCAGTCGCCTTCATGGCAATCCTTGCAGGCATGGAGATATCGTCGGGACTGGTCGGCGGTTACGTCAACGACATTATCGTGCTGGTCGGCTTGAACAGCGGCACGCTCGTGCCACGCCTCTTGCGCGCCCTGTCCCAGAATTTCGGCGTCGTGCTTGCAACGACAGCGCTGGTGACAGTGCTGCTGTGGGTGGATTGGCGCAAACTTGCCGCCCTACCGGGCGAAAAAAGCTCGCTGCTCGGCTGTGACAGCCTTTGGCTGGCAGCGGTGTTGCTGGCTGGTATTCTCTTCGAAACACAGAATACGGGCAGCCAGGCCTTCTTCTTCCTGTGGCCGATATTGCTGGCAATTCTGCTCAGGACCAGCAGGGTCGCCAACCGTCCTGCCCTGGTGCTGACCGTCAGCGCACTCGTTGCTGCGGCTGCTCTGCCGCTGGTCGTTCGGGTCATGGAACGTGCCGCGCGCACCTATATCGGTGCCATCAGGAACGTGCCGCTGCAGGAACACAACCTCAAGACACTTGGCGCGCTCACCATGCGGCCGGAGGTGCAGGCACGCACCGACAACATGCTGCGTTTCTATTCCGAGCACAACGGACTCTACCAAGACCTGGCAGACGTCAATGAATTGCCGAACCCGCTGTTCTATTCCGATTTCGAGTTCCAGATCGCCTATTTGAAAACGGCCGATATGGCGATCGATGCCATTCGGGGCATCGAGACCAGGACCGGTGTCCGCTTCGACACGATCATGTCCCTGAACTTCGTCAATCCGTTTCCCTGGCTGATGGAACGCTCCGCACCGTTGCACGTCACGATCGGCGCCGATCCCGGCCGTACCGTGCCATTGCCTGGTTCAGCCGAAGAACAGGCCGTTGCCAGCACGGATCTCGTCCTGCTGCCAACCTGTCCGCCAACAGCGAACAACAAGATCCTCTACACGCTCTATGAGCCGGCTCTTACCAGGCACCGGCGTTTGAAGCTCAACCAATGCTATGACGCGTTTGTGCACCCCAGGTTCGATACGGCGCTTGGCCCGGACGTCATCGCACCGAACTGATCGTCGCCCGACAGGCATTCGGGGATGCGCGAAGCATGTTGCGGCCTGGCGGTTCTACATAAATCAAAGGCCGGACAGATGTCCGGCCTTGTCTCTTCGCAGCAAGCAGCTTGCGCTTACTTCACGGTAGCGTTGCCGCCGGAGATCACGACGGTCTCGGAACCGGTCAGCGCTTCGAGGTCGCCATTCGGCAGGGTGACAAAGCAGCCGCTCGCGCAGAACTCGACGGTCTCGCCGCCCGCAAGCGTCAACTCGCTCTTGCCGCCGCCTTCCGTCACGATCAGCGTGCGCGTTTCATTGTCCTTGTTGACCGCGCTGGCCGTGTTGCCAACCTCGCTCGCGGCTATGAGAGCGACGGCGGCGATGAGGATCTTCCACATTGCTATTCCGGTGTTTCCACCGCCTCTGTTGCGTTCGCGAGGCATTTTCGCCCTTCGCAATCAAGCTTATAGGACAAACAAGCTGAACCGCAACTGAATGCCTCATTCATGCCGCAATTGGGTAACCGGCCCATACAGCTAGCCCGGATCGGGCCGGCGCGGCTTGCGGCGACCCTTCGGCTGGTTGCGTTCCGCCTCCTTCGCCGCCTTCTCCTCGGCATGCAACGCTTCGGTCTTGTCGTCGTCGCTCGGCCAGGGTTCCTTGTTCGTATGGGGCATCTGCTGACGTGGCGCTGACGGGATCTCGATGCCTTCCTTCTCGAAAGCATCTATGATGGCGAAACGGATGTCGTTCTGCACCGAACCGCCATTCGTGATATCGGCCAGGAAAATGCGGACCTGGAACTCCAGCGCGTTCAGGCCGAAATTGGCGAATTGCACGAAAGGCTCCGGGTTCTTCAGCACCAGCTGATGCCCCCGCGCGATCTCGGTCAGAACTTCGTGCACGTGCCGGACATCCGAGCCATAGGCAACCCCGACATTGATCTCGACGCGGCCGAGCTTGTTGCGGTGTGTCCAATTCCCGACCGCGCTGTTGATGAGGTTCGAATTCGGCAGGATAACCGACTGGCGCTGGAAGGTTTCGATCTCCGTAGCGCGCACGCTGATCTTTTTCACCGTACCGCTGACGTCGCCCGCAACGATCCAGTCCCCCACCTTGAACGGCCGCTCGGCAAGCAGGATCAGGCCGGAGACGAAGTTGGAGACGACGTTCTGCAAGCCGAAACCGAGACCGAGGGAAAGACCACCGGCGATGAGCGCAAGGTTGGACAGGTTGATGCCTGCCGATGAGATGCCGACGACTGCGGCCAGGGCGAAGCCGGCATAGCCGACCACAAGCCGGATCGAGTTGCGCACGCCGGTATCGACCTTGCCGCGCGCCATCACGGAATCGTCGAGCCAGGACTGGAACCAGCGCGTCAGGAAGTAACCAAGGATGAAGACGAGGACACCCGTCAGGATGCCGAACAGCGAAATGGTGACGGACCCGACCGTGACCCCCATCGCAATTCTGTAGGTCCATGCCTGGATATCGGCGAACTGGAAGCCCCACATCAGGAGCAGCATGGGCAGGAAGACGATGACGATCAACAGGTTGAGGGCAATGCTTGTCGCCAGCCCCAGCTGGTCGAGCGTACCTTCCTCCAAGCTTGTCCGACCTGCAATCCAGCGTCCCACGGACGTCTCCGCGAAGCCGCCCTCGGCGCCGATGGCACGGGCGGACAGGAAGCCGATATAGGCCGTGATCAGGAGCGTGCTCGTGATCACGATCTGGCCTGCCAGGAAATTGGCGAAACCGATGTAGCCCAGCAAAGCAGCGACGATCGTTATGGTCCCGAGCGCATAGGCGAGGAACCGCAGCCAGGCTGGCCAAGGCCTCCATTCGCCGGATTTGGCCCGGAACGGCCGCACCAGGCCCATCATGATCAGGATCAGGCCGACGATGATTGTAGCGACAAAGCTGCGTCCGACCGTGAGCGACAGCGGCGAGCCCATCTGCTCGTTCACCACGGACAGGAAGCCGTTCACGCCCAGCACCACCGCCATCGCGGTGGACAGTACCACCAGCCAGCGCGCCGGACCGGATTCGACCGGAATCAGCCGCCAGTTGGGCACGTTCGGCGAAAGCGCGGCGTTGGTCAGCCGATGGACGCAGAACACGATCAGGATGATGCCCATGATCGAGCTCAGGAAGATGCCTATGTCGCCCCTCAGCACCCCGTAATAGTCGAAAAAGAAATAGGCCAGGCTCAGGAAGACGCCCAGGCCGAGCGTTGGCAGCAAGGTAGACCAGAAAGCCGCCGACAGGCGGCTGAGATAGGTCGGCTCCTCGACGGTCGGATCCGGCTCGAAGATACGACCGAAGATGCGCCGCACCACGATATGCAGGACCAGCGCCGCCACCAGCGCCATGAGCGTGGCAGCCAGTGCGGCCTGGTACTTGAACTTGAGGACGAACGAGAACCAGGAACTGACGGCGCTGGACAGATTGGAGAACTCGGTATTGGCGTCGACGGCAAGCTTGGTGCTCAGGAGGTCGTTCAGCGCGTAGCGTTTGGTCAGCGTTTTGCGGAAAAGTTCGCTGCGCAAGGTGGAGATCTTGTCGCCCATCGTCGCAATGCGGACCGAGAGCGTCTGGGCACCCGCGATAACGGCATTGATCTCGGCCTTCTCCGTTGTCAGTGCCTTGCGTTCTGTGGCGACGATGTCCGGTTCCGCCGGTTGGCCCTGCGCAGGCGGCGGCCCGAGCTGCTCGAGCCGGGCATTGATTTCGGTCAGCCGCGGTCGAAAGACAGTCGCCGTGCCGAGTGCCTGCCTGGAAAGCTCCTCCAGCTGGGTCCTGATGTCGACCAGCGCACCATCGTCTTCCTGGTTGTCGTCGATCTGTTTGGCAAAATTGTCCGTCTTCGCCACCAGAACCTTGAGCGCCTTTTGCTGTTCCGCGACGAGATCGTCGGATGACGGTGCCTGAACGGGTGCGGCCTGAGCAGCCGGTGGTGCTGCTTGGGCGGCCGGTGGTGCAGCCTGCACAGGCGGCGGTGCCGATTGAGCGCTTCCATTCGGCGCGGTCGGCTGCGGCGCCGCCTGTTGGGTCGGCTGAGGAGCGGCTGGCTGGGCGGTTTCGCCGAGCAGCGGAATTCCAGTCTGCGCCAGCACCAGCGATGGCATCGCAGCGGTGAGAACCAGGATCAGCAAAAGGCGGACAAATCGAAAAAACATAGACCGGCAACCCGTAAAGCAACCTTCAAGGCTGCGAAATCTTGCCCTTGATAGAGACGGCATTGGGGCGGAGCAAGCTGCTTCCTACCTGAACACGCTGGTCGGCCAGTCGAAAAGCCGTGGCGCAATTCTGGCTTTGGCGCCAGGGCTGGCTCTATAGTCTCCCTTGGAAATGGGTTATCCGAGCCGCATGCGGATTCGGGATGGAGTTGGCATGGCGGAATATTCGGCTCTCTCGCTGCTGCGCAATGCGCTGTCAGGCAACAAGGATTGGAAACCCGCCTGGCGCAAGCCCGACCCCAAGGCCTCTTATGACGTCGTGATCATCGGCGGCGGCGGCCACGGCCTTTCGACCGCCTACTATCTCGCCAAGGAATATGGCATTACCAATGTTGCGGTGGTCGAGAAGGGCTATCTCGGCTCGGGCAATGTCGGCCGCAACACGACGGCCGTGCGCTCCAACTATCTGCTGCCGCCAAACACCCGCTTCTACGAACATTCGATGAAGCTGTGGGAGAACCTCTCCCATGACCTCAACTACAATGTCATGTTCTCACAACGCGGCGTGCTCAACCTCGCGCACACCCCGGCCCAGTTCGACGACTATGCCCGCCGCGGCAACTCCATGCGCCACCAGGGTGTCGATGCCGAACTGATGTCGGTTGCCGAGATCAAGCGGCTGATGCCGGCGATCGATGTTTCGGCCAGCGCGCGTTTTCCGATTATTGGCGGCATGATGCAGCCGCGCGCAGGCACCGCTCGTCACGATGCCGTCGCCTGGGGGTATGCGCGCGGTGCCGACCGGCGCGGCGTCGACATTCTTGAAAACTGCGAAGTCACCGGTTTCCTGCGCGACGGAGATCGCGTCACCGGCGTTGTCACCACCCGCGGCGAAATCCGCGCCAGGAAGGTGGCAGTCGCTGCTGCCGGCAGCACCGGCCGCGTCATGCAGCTTGCAGGAATCGACCGGCTGCCAATCGAAAGCCATGTGTTGCAAGCCTTCGTCTCGGAATCGCTGAAGCCGTTCCTCGACACCGTCGTCACCTTCGGCATGGGCCATTTCTATATGGGTCAATCCGACAAGGGCGGCCTGATCTATGGCGGCGATCTCGATGGCTACAATTCTTATGCCCAGCGCGGAAACCTGCCGATCGTGGAAGAGGTGATGGCGGAAATGCTGGCGCTGTTCCCCAGCCTAGCCAGCGTGCGCATGCTGCGTTCCTGGGCTGGTGTCTGCGACATGTCGATGGATGGCTCCCCCATCATCACGACGGGGCCGTTGCCGGGCATGTATCTGAATTGCGGCTGGTGCTACGGCGGCTTCAAGGCGACACCTGCCTCGGGTTTCTGCTTCGCCCACACCATCGCGCGTGACGAACCGCACGACCTCAACGCCGCCTTCACGCTCGACCGCTTCCATCGCGGCACTGTCATCGACGAGAAGGGCCAGGGCGCCACGCCTCGCCTGCATTAGGACTGACCATGCTGCTCACCTGCCCTTATTGCGGTCCACGAGACGTGTCCGAATTCACCTATCAGGGCGACGGCAATCGCCAGCGCCCTGCCCCCAGTTCGCAGGATCTTCAGGCCTGGAACGAATATGTCTACGACCGGCAAAATCCTGCCGGCGACCATAACGAGATATGGCAGCACTCCGGCGGCTGCCGCAGCCATATCCGCGTGCTGCGCAACACTGTAACCCATGTCGTTTCAAGCTCCGCGCCCGTGCGCGGCAACACCCATCATCGCGCAACCGAGCGGCGCAAGCCCGGAGCCAAGGCATGAGCCCGCGTCGCAACGAAACCGGCGGTCAGATCGACCGGCTTAGGACCATCCGCTTCACCTTCGACGGTGTGCCGTTCACCGGTCATGCCGGCGACACACTGGCGTCTGCCTTGCTTGCCAGCGGCGTCACACTGATGGGGCGCTCGTTCAAGTACCATCGGCCGCGTGGCGTTCTGAGTGCCGGCGTGGACGAGCCGAATGCGCTGGTCACCATCCTGCACGGCACCGCGCGCGAGCCCAACATTCCGGCAACCGCCGTCGAGATTTATGACGGCTTGCGGGCCGAGAGCCAGAACCGGTTTCCGTCGCTGAAGTGGGATGTTGGCGCCGTCAACCAGCTCGGAAGCAAGGTCATCGGTGCCGGTTTCTACTACAAGACATTCATGGGCCCGGTGATCGGGCCGCTCAAGGGCACCCGTTTCTGGATGTTCTGCGAGCATTTCATCCGTCGCGCCGCCGGCCTCGGCCGCGCCGGCACCGTTGCCGACGATTCCCGCTATGAACGCATGAATGCCTTCTGCGACGTGCTGGTGGTCGGTTCGGGCCCTGCAGGCCTGATGGCGGCCAAGGCCGCTGCCGAAAGTGGCGCGCGCGTCATCCTGACGGAACTTGATCCTGGTTTCGGCGGTTCCGCCAATTGGTCGGGCGAGACCGTCGACGGTGCGCGTGCTGCAGATTGGGCAAGCGAAATCGTCAACGGCCTCAAGGGCCGCAACAATGTCCGACTGCTGCGCCGAACCACAGTCTGGGGCTACTACGACGGCAACACGCTGGCCGCACTGGAACGCGTCTCGGACCACAAGGAAACCGCAGCGCGCGGCGAACCGCGCCATCGCCATTGGACCATTCGCGCCAAGTCAGTCGTGCTGGCCACCGGTGCCTTGGAACGACCCCTGGTTTTCCCGGGCAATGATCGCCCTGGCGTCATGCTTGCCAGCGCAGCGCAGCGCTACACCAACCAGTTCGGCGTGCTTCCAGGCGATAAGATCACGCTCTTCACCAACAACGACACGGCCTACCAGGCGGCTGCGAGCCTGAAGAAGGCCGGAGCCAATATCGCCACGATCGTCGATGTCCGCACCGACATTTCCGATCAGGCGCGCGCGCTGGCTGTGTCGGCTGGCGCGGAATTGATCGCAGGGCATGCAGTATCGGCGACCGATGGCGGCAAGACATTGAGCGGCATCAGGATCCAGCGGCTGGATGGTACCGGCGGGCTCCTGACCGGCGAGCAGCGCGGTATCCAGACCGACTGCCTGCTGATGTCCGGTGGATGGTCTCCGGTGTTGCATCTGGCCAGCCAGGCTGGCGCGAAACCCGAATGGGATGAGAAACTGCAGGCTTTCCTGCCGCCGCAGCCGACGCAGAGCTGGAGCGGGGCCGGCGCCTTCACCGGGCGGCTCGCCACCGCCGATGCGATTGTCGACGGCTACGCGGCCGGCCTCACCGCGTCAGGGGGCAAGGCGCGGGTCATCGAGCAGCCTGAAATCGAGCCGGCCTCGGTAAACCCCGAACCGGCGCCGGTATTCGAGATCAAGGCCGACGGCAAGAGTTTCGTCGACTTCCAGCACGACGTTACAGCGGATGATGTGCGGCTGGCCCATCGCGAAGGCTTTGTCTCGGTCGAGCACCTGAAGCGCTACACCACGCTCGGCATGGCGACGGACCAAGGCAAGAGCTCGAATGTTCCAGGCCTCGCGATCATGGCCGAGGCGCTTGGCAAGCCTATCCCCGAGGTGGGCACGACCCGCTTTCGGCCACCCTATACCGCAGTTTCCATCGGTTCGCTGGCCGCGGAACGATATGGCGATCTCAAGCCTGAGCGGCTGACGCCGATGCACGACTGGCACCTCTCTCGAGGCGCCACGATGTATTCCGCAGGCCTGTGGTTCCGCCCCATGATCTACGGGCACGCAGGCGAAACGGTCGAGCAGGCCTATGTGCGCGAAGCCAGGGCCGTGCGAGAAACCGCCGGCATCGTCGACGTCTCGACGCTCGGCAAGATAGCAATTCAAGGTCCGGACGCAGCGGAACTGCTGGACCGCGCCTACACAAACGTCTTCTCGAGCCTGCCGGTCGGCAAGGCGCGTTATGGCTTGATGTTGCGCGAGGACGGGTTGGCCTTCGACGACGGCACCACCTGGCGTCTCGGCCAGGACGATTTTCTGATGACCACCACGACGGCCAATGCCGGCAAGGTGATGCAGCATCTGGAATATTTCCTCGATGTGATCTGGCCGGAATTGAAGGTCACCGTCACGTCCGTCACCGATGAATGGGCAGGTGCCGCGATCGGCGGACCCAAGGCGCGGGAAATCCTCGCCGCCTGCGTCGAAGGCACGGCCGTCGACAATGCCGCTATGCCTTTCATGGGCATCGTCCATGGCGAGATTGCCGGCGTTCCGGTGATGATCTGCCGCCTGTCCTTCTCCGGCGAGATGGCCTTCGAGGTCTACTGCGGTGCAGGATACGGCACCCATGTCTGGCAAGCGCTGATCGAGGCAGGCAAGCCGTTCGACCTTGTGCCTTACGGGCTGGAAGCGCTTGGTACGCTGCGCATCGAGAAGGGCCACGTCACCGGCGCCGAGATCGACGGCCGCACCACAGCGCGCGACCTGCATCTCGACTGGATGTTGTCAAAGAAGAAGCCCTTCATTGGCTCGGCCATGATGGATCGTGAGGGTTTGGCTGCCACCGACAGGCTGCAGCTCGTCGGCATTGTCGCTCTCGACAACAGGCCGCTCAACGGCGGCGCGCATATCGTCGAGGAACTCGACGAGGAAAATCCGCACGGCTCGATTGGCCATATCACAGCCTGCTGTTATGCACCGGCACTCGGCAAATACATCGCTCTCGCGCTCATCCAAGGCGGCAAGGGCCGTCGCGGTACGCGCGCCTATGTTTCCGATCCACTGCGCAAGCGTTTCGGCCCCGTCGAAATCGTCAGCCACCACTTCTTCGATCCGGAAGGGAGCCGCATGCATGGTTGAGCGCCTTTCGCCACTGGAACCCGTCTATCGCTCGGGCTCGCACGGCCGCTTCGAGGACGGCGTTGGCGTGATCCTGTCCGAAACACGCCCCGGTTCCATCATCCAGGTTGCAGCCTGGCCAGGTGAGGAAGCACGCGTGATCGCCGCCATCCGCAAGGTGACCGGCCTCGGCTTGCCGGATGGCGCCGGCGGTGGTGCCGTTGACGGAGAAAAGGCCGCGTTCGGCTTTGCGCCCGGCAAATTCACCATAGTCGACGAAGCAGAAGGCATTGCCACTCTGCTCGCCAAGGCGATCACTGCGGCGATTGGCACCGTGACGGATCTGTCGCATGGCCGCACCGCGATCCGCATCGAGGGCCCGGAGGCTGAATGGGTCCTAGCGAAATTCTTCGCCATCGACTTCACCCTGTCCGCCTTTCCTGTGGGCGCGGCACGCTCGACCACCCATCACGACGTCTTCGCACAAATCCAGAGAACGGGCGGCGACCGTTTCGACATCTACGTCTTCCGTTCCTTTGCACGTTCCTTCTGGAAAGCACTCGGGCATGCGGCGGAAGAAGTCGGGTACGAGGTCGCCTGAAAACGGGAGCGAGGAAGCCGCGCCATGGAATTCATCAATTCGCCGGCGGCCAAGGCAGCAAAGCTACCCTTCAGCCAGGCAGTGCGCGTCGGCGACATCCTCTATCTGTCGGGCGCCCTCGGCAACTTGCCAGGCAAGCTGGAACTGGTACCGGGCGGCATCGAGGCCGAGACGCGCCAGACGATGGAGAACATCGGCACCGTACTGCGGGAAAACGGACTTGGCTTCGCCGATATCTTCAGATGTACGGTCATGCTGGCCGACATGTCGAAATGGGGCTATTTCAACCGAATCTATCTCGAATATTTCAATCCGGAACGGCTGCCGGCCCGTTCAGCCTTTGGTGCGAACGGCCTCGCATTGGGTGCCCAGCTCGAGCTCGAATGCATGGCCTACATGCCGCCACGCTGACCAGGGAAGTCGCATCCGTCACTGCGCACTGGCCTTACGAAGAGCGCGTCCTGACGCTAGAGGGAAACGAGCGCCGGTTCGATAGTTGACTGAAAGAATCGACGGTTTCGGCCGCCGTCGATTGACCAAAAGGCCGGCACTTCGACTTCGTCACCCATGGATACACAGAATTCCGCGACCATAACCGGTCGCGTCGCGCCACCGGACAGCGTTTCGCTGCTCATCCCGGTCACTGTTGCCTGTGGCGTCTTCATGACCAGCCTCGACCAGAACGTGGTCGTCACCGCCCTTCCCGGCATCGGCGAGACACTGGCGCGTCCGCCAAGCCAACTTGGCCTGCTGGTCACCGCCTATGTCGCCAGCCTGATCATCATGATGCCTCTGGGCGGCTGGGCTGCCGATCGCTTCGGCCTGCGCAACGCCTATTGCTTCGCGCTGATCGTTTTCGGCATCGCGTCGGCGCTGTGTGGCATCGCCAACGACATGTGGACGCTTGTCGGAGCCCGTGCTTTGCAAGGGTTTGGCGGTGCGCTGATGGGCACGCTCGGCCAGATCGTGGTGCTGCAGAGCTTTCCGCGCAATCGCACGCTGAAAATCAACATGTACATCTCTCTGGCCGGCCAGTCGGGACCGCTGGTCGGTCCGCTCGTCGGCGGCGCGCTGACGACCTACATTTCGTGGCGATGGATCTTCTTCATCAACGTACCGCTGGCGCTTGCCGCGCTTTTGCTTGCCGCAGCCCTGTTTCCGGCAGCCAGGAAACCGATCCGTACCCCTTTCGACTTTCCCGGCTTTGCCCTTGTCGGCGTCGGCATGGTGCTTCTGGTGCTCGGCATGGATTCACTCGCCGCCAAGGACATGGCGGGAGGCTTGATTGCCGCGCAAGTTGCGCTCGCCATCCTCCTGCTCGGCTTCGCCATCTTCTATCTGCTGCGGGCACGCAATCCTGTCCTCGATCTTAGGCTCCTGCGCATCCGCACCTTCCGCGTCGCTTTCCTCACCGGGGGCGGCCTCGACACGATCGGCCTGAGCTCCGTCGTCTTCATTTTGCCGCTGATGTTCCAGCTCGGATTCGGCATGAGTGCCGTCCACGCGGGATCGCTGACATTCATGGCGGCGGTCGGTTCATTGCTCACGCGCTTTGTGATGCCCGCCATGCTGAAGCGCTACGGCTTCCGCCGTGTGCTGGTCACCAACACGCCCATCGTCGCGGCCCTTGTCGCCGGTTTTGCCTTGATCCAGGCAACGACGCCTGTGTGGATCGTGCTGACCTATATCTTCATGTTCGGGGTATTCCGCTCGGTGCAATGGGCCTCGACCGGCAATCTTGCTTATGCCGATATCGAGCCCGAGCAACTCGCCCGTTTCAGCGCACTCTATTACATCCTGTGGCAGCTGGGCGTCGCCATCGGCGTCGGCATTGCGGCAGCGGTTCTGTCGTTCCTGGCGGGTCCTGGAGGCCATGTCTCTGTGACAGACTTCCGCATACTGTTCTTGATTGAAGCCTTGATCACGCTCTGCGCGCTGTTCGCCTACCGCCGGCTGACGCCACAGGACGGCCAGAATGTCAGCGGGAATGCGGTAGTCAGTAGTGAGTAGTGAGGGTTTTGCCTCGCCTGGTGTGACAACCCTATTGACTACTCACTGTTTGCTACTCACTCCACAAACCTCACCCACTCCTCCAGCGGCGCGCGGTCGGTACGGAAAGTGCTTTCCGGCTTTGACGTGTCTTCATGGCCGAGTGCCATGCCGCACACGACGATTTCTTCCTCGGAAATGCCGAGAACCGGGCGGATCTGCCTGTGGTAGGGCGCAAAAGCCGCCTGCGGGCAGGTATGCAGCCCCCTGGCCCGCGCTGCGATCATGATGTTCTCGAGGAACATGCCATAGTCGATCCACGAACCCTGGTTCAGCCGCCGGTCAATGGTAAAGATCATGCCGACCGGGGCATCGAAGAAGATGAAGTTGCGGTCGTGCTGCGCACGCATCTTGTCGACTTCGCGCCGGCCAATTCCGAGCGCTCCGTAGAGACCGAATCCGTTGGCGCGACGCCGCGTAAGATAAGGCTCGAAGAACTGATCGGGGTAGTAACGATATTCGTCCCATTCCGCCTTCTCGGCGCGAATGCCGGAATTCAGGATGGCATCGCTCAGCGTCTGCTTCACCTCGCCTTTCACGACATACACTTTCCACGGCTGCATGTTCGTGCCGGACGGTGCACGCGAGGCGACCGTGAGAATGTCACGGATCGTTGCATCATCGACCAGGTCGGGCAGGAAGGCGCGTACGGAGCGGCGCGAAATGATTGCTTCGTCCACCATCGTCGTTTCGTCCGACTTCTGGGCTCTGCTTTCCGGTGCCAGCATGGCAATCTCTTCAACGCAGGATTTCAAGAAGCACGTCCCCCCAACGCGCGGTCGCGGTGCCTTTGCATGAAGCGCTAAAATACCGCAAGCAATTTTGTCTGAGCTACCGGGGCATGTTGGTCTCACTGCAAGCGTAAAGCAGCCATTCTATGGATTTTTCAGACACGCCCAAGATCGCGCTTGATCTTTTCACGCAGTTGGCGTCTCATGAAATTCTGAATGATTTTTTCACGAGCGGTTGAAAAGTGACATCACCTGCTGCCCAACCGGATGCGCAGACCGGCGAACGCTTTCTCGCCGCAGACATTCGCGCGCTGCGCAAGACGCGAGGCCTGACGCTAGCGGAAATCGCCTTGAAACTCGGCCGCTCCGTCGGCTGGGTCAGTCAGGTCGAACGCGGCCTCTCCGTACCTTCGCTAGGCGACCTGCGAGCTCTGGCGGACTTGTTCGAAGTACCGATCAGCCTGTTCTTCAGCCATGACGTGCCGGAAGAAAACGAGCGAGGTGTCGTGGTCCGCGCCGGCCGGCGGCGAGCGCTGGGTACCAGCGAATCGGGACTGGTGGAAGAGCTTCTGTCACCCGATCTTGGCGGCAGTTTCGAGATGCTGCGTTCGGAATTCGCGCCGGGCGCGGAATTGAAGAAGGCCGCAACAAGACCGACGGAAGAAGCCGGCTATGTCACGTCCGGCACATTCGAGATCGAGATCGATGGCGTCTGGCACACACTTGGCGAGGGCGACAGCTTTCGTTTCGCCGGCAAGCCCTTTCGCTGGAGGAACCCGGGAGCAGTGCCGGCGGTGGTGATCTGGGTCGTCTCGCCACCCGTCTACTAGCGACATGATCCCGGACCGGAGGCCGGCGAAGCCGTGGCCTCTTCAAAGATCATGCGCCAAAACAAAGAGATAGGGTGGAATGCCGATCCTTCTTGATCGCGTTCTGTCTTGGAAATCGGGGAGGACAAAATGGCCGGAATTCCAACGACGGCGCGTGTGGTCATCATTGGCGGTGGCGCGGTGGGCGTATCGGCCCTCTACCATCTGGCCAAGGCCGGATGGACTGATTGTGTCCTGCTCGAAAAGAACGAGCTGACCTCCGGCTCGACCTGGCACGCGGCCGGCAATGTGCCGACATTTTCGTCGTCCTGGTCGCTGATGAACATGCAGCGCTATTCGACCGAGCTTTATCGGGGGCTGGCGACGGAAGTCGACTACCCGATGAATTATCATGTCACCGGCTCGATCCGGCTGGCCCATAGCACGGAGCGCATGCAGGAATTCCAGCGTGCCAAAGGCATGGGCCGCTATCAAGGCATGGCAATCGAAGTCATCGGCACCGACGAGATCAAGGCGCGCTACCCTTTCATCGAGACGCATGACCTTCAGGGTGCTCTCTATGATCCGAACGACGGCGACATCGATCCCGCCCAGCTCACCCAGGCCTTGGCCAAGGGTGCGCGCGACAAGGGCGCCAGGATCATCCGCTTCTGTCCGGTCACCGGCGTGCGCCGCGAACGCGACGAATGGGTCGTGGTCACCGAGCAAGGTGAAATCCGTTGCGAATACGTCGTCAACGCGGCCGGCTATCGTGCCGCCGAAGTGGGCAGGATGTTCGGCCGCGAAGTGCCAATGATGGTGATGAGCCATCAATACATCCTTTTTGACGAAATCCCCGAGCTCGCCGCCTGGTCGAAAGAAGCAGGCCACAAGCTGCCGCTGCTGCGCGATGTCGATTCTTCCTACTATCTGCGCCAAGAGAAGAACGGCATGAATCTTGGTCCTTATGAGCGCAATTGCCACGCGCACTGGGCCACGCCCGGCGATACCATGCCACCTGATTTCTCGTTCCAGCTGTTCCCGGACGATCTCGACCGGCTGGAATGGTACCTGAACGATGCCATCGAGCGGGTCCCGATCCTCGGCACCGCCGGCCTCTCCAAAGTCATCAACGGCCCGATCCCCTATGCTCCGGATGGCAATCCGCTGCTTGGGCCGATGCCGGGCGTGCCCAACGCCTTCGAAGCCTGCGTCTTCACCTTCGGCATCGCCCAGGCTGGCGGCGCCGGCAAGGTGTTGGCAGAATGGGTCACCGAAGGCCAGACCGAATGGGACATGTGGTCATGCGACCCGCGCCGCTTCACCGCGTTCGGATCGGCACCGGACTATGCCGTCGCCAAAGGCATGGAAGTCTATGGCCACGAATATGCCATCCAGTTCCCGCGTCATGCCTGGCCTGCGGTACGCGACCGCAAACTTTCGCCATTGCATGAACGCCTGAAGGCCATGGGAGCGCAGTTCAGCGCCTACAACGGCTGGGAGCGCGCGACCTGGTACGCGAGGCCCGGCGACGACATCTCGGAACAGTCGACACAGACCTTCGCTCGCTCAGGACCTTGGGAGCCACGCATTCGCGAGGAATGCCTGGCCGTACGCGACACCGCTGGCATTCTGGATCTGCCTGGTTTCAGCCGTTTCCGCCTCAAAGGCCAAGGTGCCCGCGAATGGCTTTCCACCCTCATCACCGGCGTGGTGCCGAAACCCGGCCGCATCGGCCTCGGCTACTTCGCCGACGACAAGGGTCGCATCGTCACCGAGATGTCGATCATGGCGCTGGAAGAAGATTTCTTCTTCCTGATCACCGCCGCGGTAGCGCAGTTGCACGACTTCGAGTGGCTGTCGAAACATTTGCCCCAGGGCACCGAAATCACGCTGCAGGACATGACTGAGGGCTTCTCGTGCCAGATCCTGTCCGGTCCGAATTCGCGTGCAATACTGGCCGATGTAACGGACGCCGATCTGAGCCAACCCTGGCTGTCACATCAATCTTGCCAGATTGCCGGCCGCTGGTTGCAACTGGTGCGCGTCTCCTTCGCCGGTGAACTCGGCTGGGAATTGCATACCAAGGTCGAGGATACGGCCGCCGTCTTCGACGCAGTCTGGACTGCCGGGCAGAAGCATGGCCTGAAACCGTTCGGCATGTTCGCCCTCGACAGCCTGCGCCTCGAAAAGGGCTACCGCGCCTGGAAGGGTGACCTCTCGACCGACTATACCATCCTGCAGGGTGGCCTCGAACGTTTCGTGAAATGGGACAAGCCGGATTTCCGCGGCAAGGCTGCACTGCTCAACGAAAAGCAGCAAGGCGTGAAGAAGCGCTTTGCGACACTGGTCGTCCAGGCACCCGGCGAATGTGACGCGCCTTATATGTCCACGCTCTGGCATGACGATGCGATCGTTGGCGAAACCACGTCCGGAGGCTGGGGCTACAGAGTGGACAAATCCATTGCACTCGGCATGGTGCGCGCCGATCTGGCCGTGCCGGGCACCGAAATCGAAGTCGAGATTTTCGGCGAACGCTTCAAGGCGACGGTCCAGGACGACAAACCCTTGTGGGACCCCGAAAATCAAAGGCTGCGCGCATAATGACCCTTCCCTTCCCTGACCACGCCTTCGGCGCTTTCCTGTTCGACATGGACGGTACCATCCTGAGCTCGATCGCTGCTGCCGAGCGGGTGTGGGCGGCGTGGGCGCAAAAGCATGGACTTGATGTCGAGACATTTCTGCCCACCATCCATGGCGTGCGGGCCGTGGAGACGATACGTCGGCTGAACCTGCCGGGCGTCGACGTCATGGCAGAGGTCGAAGCATTGACCCAGGCCGAATTCGAAGATGTCGAAGGCATCGAGGCCATTCCAGGCGCTGCTGCGTTCCTCAAGGCACTGCCGCCACAGCGCTGGGCGATCGTCACCTCGTCGCCGCGTCGGCTGGCGATCCGCAGGCTGGAAGCCACGGGCCTGCCGATACCGCAGCTGATGATCACCGGAGAAGACGTGACCAACGGCAAGCCGGCGCCGGACTGCTTTCTGCTTGCCGCCAACAGACTTGGCCTGAAACCGCAGGACTGCCTGGTCTTCGAGGACGCGCCGGCAGGCATCCAGGCTGCGGAAGCCGCCGGCACGAAGATCGTGGTCATCACCGCCACGCACAAGCACGCGATTGAAACGCCGCATCCAACCATTGCCGGATATGGCTCGCTGGTACCCTTGCTCAACGGGGGCAGCAGGCTGGTGCTCACCAAATCCGGTTCGACGACCTCTGCGACAGCAGGAGCCTGACATGCCAAAACCCTCTTCCCGCATTTCCGGCATCACGCCTTCCGGCAAGGACGGCTGGGAGGTGCATTTCGCCGCCTGGCAGCGCCTGGAGGCCGGCGAAGACATCATCATGCTCTCGGTCGGCGACCATGATTTCCATACGCCTACCGAGACAGTTGAAGCCGGCATCGCCGCATTGCGTGCCGGCCATCACCACTACACCCAGCTACCCGGCATTCCGGCACTGCGTGAGGCCATGGCGCGTATCTCCACGCGCTGCACCGGCGTCGAGACGAGCCCCGAACAGGTGATCGCCACGCCCGGCGGCCAGGCATCGCTTTACGCCGCGGTGCAAGGTGTGCTCGATCCCGGCGACCACGCCATTGTCGTGGCGCCCTACTATGCCACCTACCCCGGCACGTTCCGCGCCGCCGGCGCCGATTTCACGGTCGTCGAGACCCGTGCCACCGACGGCTTCCAGCCGGACGCCAGGGCGATCGAGGCCGCGGTGCGGCCGAACACGCGGGCTATGCTGATCAACACGCCCAACAACCCGACCGGGGCGGTCTACGCAAGGGAATCGCTGGAAGGCATCGCCGATATCTGCCGTCGCCACGATCTGTGGCTGCTGAGTGACGAGGTCTACTGGACGCTGGGAGACAGCGAACATCTGTCGCCCCGCGCCCTGCCGGGCATGGACGAGCGCACGCTGGTCATCAATTCGATGTCGAAGAGCCACGGCATGACCGGCTGGCGCCTGGGCTGGCTGACCGGCCCCCAGGAACTGATAACGCTGCTGATCAGCCTCAATCTTGTCACCACTTATGGCCTGACCGATTTCGTCAGCCGCGCGGCCATCGAAGCGCTGAACAATGATTACGGCGTCGAGCAGATCGCCGCGCTCTATGCCGGACGGCGGAAACTCTTCCTCGATGCGGTACGCGGCATGAACAACGTGATCGTTCGCGGCTCAGAAGGCGGCATGTATGCCATGCTCGACGTCAGCGCGGTCGAACCGGACGACGAGAAGTTCGCCTGGGCTTTCCTGGATCGCGAGAATGTCGGTGTCATGCCGGGTTCCTCCTTCGGCGATGCCGCAGCCGGCCATATCCGCATCAGCCTGTGCCAGCCAGAACCCATCCTTCTCGAAGCAGCCGAACGGCTGCGCCGCTTCGTCTCCACCTATCGACGCGAGGCCGCATGACTGCCCTTCCCCAAAAAGCCCGAGCCGTCATCATCGGCGGCGGCGTGTCCGGTTGCTCGGTTGCCTATCACCTGGCCAAGCTCGGCTGGACCGACATCGTGCTTCTGGAGCGAAAGCAGCTGACGTCGGGCACGACCTGGCACGCCGCCGGCCTGATCGGCCAGTTGCGCGCCTCGCAGAACATGACGAGGTTGGCGAAGTATTCCGCCGACCTCTACGTCAGACTTGAGGAAGAGACCGAAGTCGGCACAGGCATGCGCCAGGTCGGCTCCATCACAGTTGCCCTGACCGAGGAACGCAAGCACGAGATCTACAGGCAGGCATCGCTCGCCCGTGCGTTCGACGTCGATGTGCGCGAGATTTCTCCCAGCGAAGTCAAGGAGATGTATCCGCATCTCAACGTGTCGGACGTTGTCGGCGCAGTGCACCTGCCGCTCGACGGCCAGTGCGATCCGGCCAACATCGCCATGGCTCTGGCGAAAGGCGCACGCCAGCGTGGCGCCCGGATCGCCGAAAACGTCAAGGTCACCAAGGTCCACACCAGAAACGGACGCGTATCTGGCGTCTCCTGGGCACAGGGCGAAGACCAGGGCACGATCGAGACCGACGTCGTCGTCAACTGCGCCGGCATGTGGGCGCGTGAACTGGGCGCACAGAACGGCGTCACCATCCCCCTTCATGCCTGCGAGCACTTCTATCTGGTCACGGAGCCAATCGCCGGACTTACCCGCCTGCCAGTGCTGCGCGTGCCGGACGAATGCGCCTACTACAAGGAGGATGCCGGCAAGATGATGCTCGGTGCCTTCGAACCGAGGGCGAAACCCTGGGGCATGGAAGGCATCCGGGAAGACTTCTGCTTCGATCAGTTGCCCGAGGATTTCGAACATTTCGAGCCCATCCTGGAAATGGGCGTGAACCGCATGCCGATGCTGGGCACCGCGGGCATCCACACCTTCTTCAACGGCCCTGAAAGCTTCACGCCGGACGACCGCTACTATCTCGGCGAAGCGCCGGAGCTCGACGGCTACTGGGTTGCAGCCGGCTACAATTCGATCGGCATCGTTTCCTCGGGCGGTGCCGGCATGGCGCTGGCGCAGTGGATCAACGACGGCGAAGCGCCATTCGACCTCTGGGAAGTCGACATCCGCCGCGCCCAGCCATTCCAGAAGAACCGTGCCTATCTGAGGGAGCGCGTCTCCGAGACGCTCGGCCTGCTTTACGCCGACCACTTCCCCTACCGGCAGGTGGTGACGTCGCGCGGCGTGCGCCGTTCGCCCATCCACGAACATCTGAAGGCACGCGGCGCAGTGTTCGGCGAGGTCGCTGGCTGGGAACGCGCCAACTGGTTCGCCCGGGACGGACAGGAACGCGAATATCGCTATTCATGGAAACGCCAGAACTGGTTCGACAACCAGCGCGAAGAACATCTGACCGTGCGCAGCAATGTCGGCCTGTTCGACATGACCTCGTTCGGCAAGATCCGGATCGAAGGACGCGACGCCCTCGCCTTCCTGCAGCGGCTCTGCGCCAACGACCTCGACGTTGCGCCAGGCAGGATCGTCTACACGCAGATGCTCAACCGGCGCGGCGGCATAGAGAGTGACCTGACCGTCTCCCGGCTCTCCGAAACCGCCTTCTTCGCGGTTGTTCCGGGCGCCACGCTGCAGCGCGATCTCGCCTGGATGCGCAGACACGTGAAGGATGAGTTCGTCGTCATCACCGATGTGACAGCTGCAGAATCGGTGCTTTGCCTTATGGGTCCGCGTTCACGCGCGTTGATTCAAAAAGTCAGCCCGAACGACTTCTCGAACGAAAACAATCCGTTCGGCACGTTTCAGGAAGTGGAGATCGGCATGGGTCTCGCCCGTGCTCACCGTGTCACCTATGTTGGCGAACTTGGCTGGGAACTCTATGTGCCGACCGACCAGACAGCGCATGTGTTCGAGACGATCGAGGAAGCCGGCAAAGACTTCGGCTTGAAACTCTGCGGCCTCCACACGCTGGATTCCTGCCGCATCGAAAAGGCCTTCCGTCATTTCGGCCACGACATCACCGACGAAGATCATGTGCTGGAAGCCGGCCTCGGCTTCGCGGTCAAGACGACAAAGGGCGACTTCACCGGCCGTGACGCCGTGCTGGCAAAGAAGGAAGCCGGACTGGAGCGTCGCCTGGTGCAGTTTCGCCTGATCGATCCGGACCCGCTGCTGTTCCACAACGAAGCGATCGTACGCGATGGCAGGATCGTCGGAACCATTACGTCGGGCAACTACGGCCACCATCTCGGCGGCGCCGTCGGCATGGGTTATGTGCCGGCCAAGGACCAGAGCGAAGCCGATATCCTCGGTTCCCGCTACGAGATCGAGATCGCCGGTGAACGTTTCGCTGCCGAAGCCTCGCTGAAGCCGATGTATGATCCGAAGGCTGAGAGGGTGAGAGCCTAGCTCTCGTCTGTCACAGAGAGAAGGAAAGCAGCTAAAACGCCTTCAGCTTGTGCCGCACCTGTCCCAGGAAAGCCTCACGGCTTTGTGGCGTCGAAGCATCCATCAGATAATGCGCTACAAACAATGTCTTGCAGCGTTTGGCACACAAGGCGCGGATACCGCGAAGGATTGTCTTCCGTCCCGGATGGCCGACGATATGCGACCACCAGCGCGGCGCGCCGCATGTCGTCACCACGGCGATCTTCCGGATGTGTCCCATCAGCGGGGTAATTCGCCCCCCGGGATCGAGAGCGAAGGCAACGTCCTTGACCCAGACACGATCCAGCCAACCCTTCAGCATCGCCGGCAACCCGTACCACCAGGTCGGATAGACAAAGACGATCGCCTCGGCCCATTTCAGATGCGCGATGTGTTCGGCCAGCGCCGGATCGGCCGGCGCGCGTTCATTGTACTCGCGCCGTTCGCCATCTCGCATCACCGGGTCGAAATTTTCGGCATAGAGATCGACGAGCCGTGCCTCGCAGCCTTTTGCAGCGATGGCGTCGAGCGCGGCATCGCGCACCGCCGCGCAGAAGCTTTCCGGCACAGGATGGCAATAGACGACCAGCACCCGCATCAGAACGTATCCATCCTGTGCGCCACCTTGGTCAGGAAGCGATCTCGGGACTGCGGTGTCGATTGATTCATCAAATAGTGCGCCAGATAGGAAACGGAAGCACCCGGCTTGACGGACGCGCGCAATAGCCGCCCGATCAGCTTGCGCGGCGGGTCTCCGACCAGGAAAGCACGCAGCCGGGAACCGCCATAACTGGTCACCGCGACGACCTTGCGGATGTTGTCGAGTGTAGGCTTCACCTTGCCTTCGACCAGCCGAAACGACACGCCCGGCAGGAAGACGCGGTCAAAAAAACCTTTCAGAATAGCGGGATAACCGTAATTCCACACCGGAAAACACAGAACCAGCCCTTCCGCCTTGCGCAGTCGTTCGACATAGCCTCTCACCGGCTCGATATTGCCCGGCACATCGTGATAGGCCATGCGCTCGGCACGGGTCAGCCGCGGGTCAAAGTCTTCGGCGTAGAGATCACAATCGTCGACCTCATGTCCTTTGGCCTTAAGACGCTCGACGATCAGTGTGTGCAGCGCAGCGTTGAAGCTTGTTTCGACCGGATGCGCATGGAGGACCAGGACACGCATCGCCGCGCTCAACCCGCTTTTGCCAGGCCCTTGAAGAGGAACGTCCGCCCCGAACGGTAGTCATAATCGGGGTTTTCCCAGGCGATCATCTTGCCAGGATTGAGCAGGCCTGACGGATCGGCTTCACGCTTGAAAGCGAGCTGGATGGCATCCGTCTGCTTCATGCCGCCCTCCTCAAGCGTATAGCGGTGCGGATTGAAGATCGGACAGCCATTCGCCTCGAACAGCCGTACGATCTCGTCCAGCCGCTCCTCCGTGGTGAAGCGCACCAGATTCAGGCCGAAGCAGGTGATGTTTCCATCCAGCCGCACGAACTCCAGATGCGAGAACACCTCACCTTGAAACATCGCGTCGATCTTCTCGACCAAGGCCAGGTGATTGGGAAACGGATAGAGCGATTGCAGGTAGGTGATCGCCGGATCGACACGCAGCGCCCGCAGCGTCGTGTGGTTCCACGCCAGTTCGAAGGCTGGCGGCAGGCCTTTCTTCTCGTCGTCGCCCAGAGCGGCGGCGTTGAAGATCACCTCGCCGCCCTCGCGTCGCGTGAAGGCAAGAAATGCATCGAGCGAATGCGGAGCGACCATGACCGCGCAGATGCTTTGTCCATCACGCAGGAACTTCTGGTGCCGCTTGAAATAAAGCTGAGGCACCGGAGCAGCGATCGGGGTGATCAGCTTGGTCAGCAGCCCGTCCTGACAGGCCAATGCGTTACCATAGCGGGCAGCGCCCATGAAGCTGTCGAAGCCGACCAGCACATCGACCCAGTCATAGGCGGCGGTCAACGGCATCTCGACTTCCGTGATGATGCCGTTGGTACCATAGGCGTGGGTGACCTTGTGCAGATCTTCGCCGGTCAATTCCAGCACCCTCGGCTCGGCCTCCATGGTCACCACCCGCAACCGGATGATGTTGCCGAAGTCGCGCAGGCCACCGAAATTGATCGAGCCAACCCCGCCGGAGCCGCCGGCAATGAAACCACCGATGGAGGCGGTGTTGTAGGTGGATGGGTGGAGACGCAGTTCCTGCACCGAATGCGCGCGCGTCGCCCTGTCGATATCGGCCAGGATGGCACCGGGCTGACACACCACGCGGCCGGGGGAAATCGCAACGATTTCATTCATGTCGGCCAGGTTGAGCACCACACCGCCGGAAAGCGGCATCGCCTGCCCGTAATTGCCGGTCCCGGTGCCGCGAGGCGTCACCGGTACGCGATGCGCAAAACAGGCCGCGAGGATGCGCACGACTTCCGCCTCGGATTTCGGCGAGATGACGAGATCGCCGGTGACATGTTCCAGCTGGCGTTTGAGCACCGGGCTGTACCAGTAGAAGTCGCGGCTTTTCTGCTGGATGATCTTCTCGTTGTCCTCGATCTTCAGTCCTTCGAGATCTCGTTTCAGTGCCGCGATATCCATCATGCCCCCATCCGTTCATCGAGCTCGGCATAATCCGGCAGGCTGGTATCGATTTGCCTGCCGCCACGAACAACGATGCGATCGGCTTCCGGACGCGACAACAATTCGGTCCAGTTTCGCCCCTTGAAAACAACCAGATCGGCCGGTCCGCCCGGCTGCAACACTCCCGTGTCGGCCAGCCGCATCACGTCTGCCGGGGTCTGCGCGACCGCGCGTGGCCAATCACCAACCGGATGGTCGAGATGCAGGATGCGGGTGGCCATCCTGTAGACCTCGAGCATGTCGAGATCGCCATAGGCATAGAACGGATCGCGCGTGTTGTCCGAAGCCACCGCGACGGGAATACTACGCGCCTTCATTTCATGCAGCAATGTCACGCCGCGCCAGCGCGGCGTGGTCCCGTCATGCCTGCGGTCCTGCAGATAGAGATTGCACATCGGCAGCGACACGACGGCCATTTTTGCCCGCGCCACCTTGTCCAGCGTATCCAGCACATCGCTCTCGGGCTGGCGCGCCAGGGAACAACAGTGGCCGACGAGGATTTTACCCTCAAAGCGATGGCGCAGCGCCGCTTCAGCTATCTTTTTCAAGGAAACAGCGTCGGCGGCATCGGTCTCGTCGGCATGAAAATCCAGATCGAGATCATGCTCGATGGCGAGAGCAAACATCCTGTCCAGCAGGGCATCGAGGTCAGGAACCATATAGGTGACTGCACCCAGAACACCTCCCGCCGCGGCCACGCGGCGCACCAGTCCTGCGAACCAGGCCTCGTCACGGGTTTCTTCGATGCCGACAAGACAAGCCGCCTGCAAGTCGATACGCCCTTGCCATTTTTTCCGCATGTCCTCGAACACGGGCCAGGAAATTCCATCCTGCGGTGCGGCACTGTCGAGATGTGTACGGATAGCCTTGGTCCCATGCGCGAAAGCCGTACGCAAAGCAAAGTCCATGCGCCGGGTGACATCGTCTGCATTCCAGCGTGCGGTCCTGTCCGCATGCGTCGCGTGCAAGGCACCGGCAAACGAACCGTCTGGATTGGGGCTGCGCGGCCAGATATGGCCCTTGTCGAGATGGGTATGGCAGTCGACGAAACAGGGCAGGACGATGCGCCCCCTGAGGTCGATCGCCGCTGGCGCAGACGACGATCCCAAGCGACGTGGGACCATTGTGACGATACGACCGCCATCGATGGCGACATCCGCGTTCACAAAGCCGTCGGCGTCGGCAGCACCGTCGAACCCGACGGTCAGCGAGGCATGAAGGCGAGCATTTTCAAGTATATAGGCTTCGGATGGCGGGAGTGGCAGTGTGTTCAATGCGCCTCCGCGTCCGCCACAGCCCGGTCACGCAGCGTGAACGGGGCGCAGCCTCGGCAATTGGATGAAATGGCAGCCATCACGTCTCCTGCTTCAGCGCGCTCTCATGCCAGCGGCGCAGGACAAGATGCGACAGCAAGGACAGCGCAAGAAAGATGACGATGCCGGTCAACGAAATCAGGATCAGCGCAGCAAACAGCCGTGGTGCGTTCAGCCGATAGCCCGCTTCAATGATGCGCGAAGCCAGCCCCGAAGCCTGGCCGGACGTGCCGGCGACAAACTCGGCCACCACGGCACCGATCAGCGACAGGCCGCCGGCGATCTTCAGGCCGCCGAGGAAGTAAGGCATGGCCGCCGGCAGGCGCAGGTGCCACAGTTCCTGCCAGCGCGTCGCGCCGTTCAGCCGGAACAGGTCGCGCAGGTTGCGGTCGACTGAATTCAGCCCCAGCGTCGTGTTGGAAAGGATCGGGAAGAAGGCGACGATCCAGGCGCACAACAGAAGCTTGGCAGTCTGGTTGTCGACATAGATGTTGATCAGCGGGAAGATCGCCACGATCGGCGTCACCTGCAGGATGACGGCGAAAGGAAAGAACGACATCTCGACCCATTTCGACTGGGCAAACAGCACAGCCAGCCCTACCCCGCCGACAATCGCCAGCGCAAGGCTGAGGAATGTGATCTTGAGGGTAACCAGCAGCGAGGAAAACAGCAGAGGCGCGTCATCCTGAAGTGTCTGCACAACCACGCCTGGCCTCGGCAGGATGTATTTCGGAATGTCGTTCCAGACGCAGATGCGGTCCCAGAACCAGACCGCGAGCACCATGATGGCAAGTGGCAGCACCCAGGAACCGATCTTTTCCAGGCGTTGCTGGCGAACGCGCCGCGCCTCTTCCGGGTCGAGAACGACCGACCGGTTCTCGACGGCGGTCATGGTCGCGCCTCCACCTTCGCATCCATGGCCGCACTCAACTCGTCCGACGTCCGCCGGCAAAGCTCCGCATAGGTTGATGACGTGCGGAACGCCTCGTCGCGCGGATAGGGAGCATCGACGGTCAAGTCGCGGAACACCCGCCCCGGCTTCGCGGCCATCACCACGATGCGGCTGGACAGGAAGACGCTTTCAAAGACGCTATGGGTGACGAAGACGGCAGTAAAACGCTCCTGTTGCCAGAGTTCCAGCAGGTCGTTGTTGAGCTTGAAACGGGTAATCTCGTCCAACGCCGCAAACGGTTCGTCCATCAGCAGCACGCGCGGCTTGGTGACCATGGCGCGCGCGATGGAAACGCGCATCTTCATGCCGCCGGAAAGCTCCCTTGGCACGGCATCGGCGAAGTTCTCCAGATGGACACGCGCCAGCATCTCCATAATTGCCGGCGTGGCTTTGAGACGCGAGACGCCGCGCAGGCGCAGTGGCAGCCAGACATTGTCGAACACGCTTGCCCAGGGCAGCAGTGTCGGCTCCTGGAAAACGAAGCCGACGCAGTCGTCCCCCAGCGCCTTGCGCCATTCCAGATGACCGGAGGTCGGCGTGGAAAGCCTGGCAATCAGCCTGAGTGCCGTCGACTTGCCGCAACCCGAAGGACCGAGCAGACTGACGAAATCACCTTCGCGGATGGCAAGATTGACGTTGTCCAAGGCGGCCACGCCATTGGAGAACACCTTGCCCACGCCTTTGAACGAAAGCAGCGGCGCGGTTCCACGCAGCCAGCTATCGTCCCTGTCGGTCACCTTCTGCAACATCAGTGCCTTTCCGCGGATAAGCAGCCGTCTTCCCTGCTCCCCTTGCGGGAGCAGGACGGGCATACGCCTGCCACGCGATTTGCCGGAATACCGCTCACTTCTTCAGGTCGAGACCGACGCCCTTGTTCACGAACTGCAGCGTGTAGCCCTTCTTGATGTCGATACCGGCCGGCAGCACCTTTGCCTTGACCATCTTGTCGTAGAAGCTCTGCATGCGCTCATCCGTCATGGCACCGATACCCAGCTTCTCGGTGTCGCCGGAATCGACGATGCCGTACTTCTTCATCATCTCGATGGAGAAGGCGATCTGTTCGTCGTTGATGTCGGGATTGTCCTTCTTGATCGCTTCGTTGGCGGCCTTGTTGTCGCCGTAGAGATAGTTGTACCAGCCCTTGGCCGAACCATCGACGAAACACTGAACCACTTCCGGCCGCTTGTCGATCGTGGTCTGCATCGCCTCGATCGTGGTGGCGTAGGTGTTGAAGCCATAGTCGGCGAGCAGGAACAGGTTGGGCTGGAAGCCGCCCTCCTTGGCCACGGCGTGCGGTTCGGAGGTGACATAGCCCTGCTGGATCGACTTCTTGTTGGCGATGAACGCAGCCGGGTTGAAGGTGTAAGGCACGCGCTTGGCCGCGTCGAAGCCGAATTCAGACACCATCCAGAGGAAGAAGCTCTGCGCTCCCTCGTCGCCGATGATGTATTGGTCGGCCTTGGGCAGGTCCTCCCACTTGTCCAGGCCCTCGCCCGGATGCGCCATGATGACCTGCGGCTCCTTCTGGAAGGTGGCCGCGACGACGCGCAGAGGAATGCCCTGATGCACGGCATCGAATGCCTGCAGCATGTTACCGCCCATGTAGAAATCGATCTTGCCGGCCATCAGGAGCGGCCGTCCGCTGCCCTGTGGACCGCCCTGCTGGATGGTGACATCCAGGCCGCATGCAGCATAGGAACCGTCGGCGACTGCCTGGTAGTAGCCGCCATGCTCGGCCTGGGCGAGCCAGTTGGTAGCGAACGTCACCTTCTCGTTGGCCATCGCAGTGGACATCCAGCCGCCGAGCAATGCGGCGGCCGCCACGGTGGCCTTGGCCAGGATCTTCTTCATCGATTTCCTCTCCCCTTCGTTCGCACGCGACACAGCGTCATATCGACCGACCAAGCAAAGGCCGTGCCACAACGCCCACCGCGCAATTCCGGAAGAGCATTGTGTTGGGTGTTCCCTGCCCTGCGACTTCAGGCGTCATCGTGCCCACTTTCAGGGCAACTGTCCATGAATAGTTCATGGTGAAAGTAATACTGTCATCGCACAAGCAGCGCTTGAATCGTGACTGCATACCGGCCTAGTTTCCCTGCCTCGAATGGAGATCGTGATGTTCCGATATTTGATGCCGAAGTCGATCAAGACGCCTTTTGCCCGCTACAGTCACGGCGTCGAGGTCCCTGCAGGCAAGCGGCTCGTTCTGTGCGCCGGCCAGGTAGCGATCACCGCTGACGATTACATACCCGAAGAGGTCGAGGAACAGGCGGAGCTGTGCTTCAAGAATATCGCAGCCGTCCTGGCCGAAGCAGGCCTTGGCCTGAAGGATGTCGTGCGCATCAACGCCTATGTCACCGATCGCGCCTATCTCAAGCCTTACATGGCGGTGCGGGATCGCACCTTTGCCGATCCGGCGCCGGCCTCGACCCTGATGATCGTCGGCGGCTTCGCCCGGCCGGAATTCAAGGTCGAGGTGGAAGTGATCGCGGCGGGATGAGCAACCAGCCCCTTCCCTATGATAAGGGAACCCGAATGCGGCCTATGATCCGGAGACTGATGTGACGACGAAAAGACGCGTCTGGTGGGGCGATTTCCGCACCACTGAATATGCTTCGATAGACCCGGAAACGACGATCGCGGTTCTGCCGGTGGCGGCGATCGAGCAGCATGGTCCGCATCTGCCGGTGTCGACGGACACCAGCATCATGAACGGCATGCTGGAAACGGTGATCGAGCGGCTGCCAGCGGATCTCGACATCCGTATCCTGCCCGTGCAGGCGGTGGGCAAATCCAACGAACATGTGCATGCGCATGGAACGCTCACCTTGCCACCGGCAACGCTGATCGACGCCTGGACCGAACTCGGCCTTTCCATCGCGCGCGTCGGGGTGAAGAAACTCATCATCGTCAACTCGCATGGCGGCAATGAGGAGATCATGGGCATCGTCACGCGCGAGCTGCGCGTGCGCGAAAACATGCTTGCCGTGAAGACGAGTTGGCAACGTTTCGGCCGTCCCGCCGGCATGTATACCGAACTTGAAGATCGCCACGGCATTCATGGCGGCGATGTCGAGACTTCCCTGATGCTGCATTTCCGCCCGGACCTGGTCGACATGGGAAAGGCCGAGAACTTTGTCTCCAATGTCGCCAAGGCGGAGAAGGCATTTTCGCTGCTGCGCCAGACCGGCACGCATGCCTATGCCTGGATCGCGCGCGACCTTAACCCCCATGGCGTGGTGGGAGATGCTTCGATCGCCTCCGCCGAAAAAGGCCGGCTGACCGCCGAATATCAGGCTGATGGGTTCGTCGCCTTGTTGAAGGATGTTCGTGCTGCCAAGTTGAGCGATTGGGTGCTGTAGGGTGCGTCCTTCGAGGCTCGCTTCGCTCGCACCTCAGGATGAGGACGGTTGTGCAACGCCTCCTTATGCTGAAACGCAAGAGCGTTAGAGGGCCATACCAGCCTCCCTCATCCTGAGGTGCGAGCCCGCAAAACCTTGAAAAGACTGTCAAAACCATAGGCGGGCGAGCCTCGAAGGACGCACCAAATGCTAGCCCTCGATCTCGAGCTCAAACGGCACGCCTTCATAGGCATCGGCACCACGGCCGATCGAAGAGATAGCGGCGACCATGCGGCCATCGCGGCCAAGGATGTGATCTGCCACGGCGACAAGGCGCGGATTTGGCGTGGCCGAAGGCGATAGCCAGCGCAGCGTCCTGGCCAGTTCCATCTCGTCGCGTCCCGGCGCGAGAGCAGCCGCGATGATGTAGGCTGATGCCGTCGAGCGGCTGATGCCGGCATAGCAGTTGATTACCAGCGGCCGCGACCTATCCCAGCCCTGCGCGAAACCAAGCAGTGCACGCACATGCTCTTCGCCGGGCAGCGTCATGCCTTCCTGCGCCTCGGCGATGTCATGCATGACGAGATGCAGGTGGTTTTCCGGCTGGATTGCCGCCGGACGCACCATGTCCGTGCCAGCCGCCAGCAGCGACAACAGCCGCTCGGCACCGGCACGGTTGACCGTAGTCTCGACCTTGGAGAGCGGACAGACAATGATCATGCGCGTATCCTGTTTTGCGAACCATCATCCTTTGCGGCCCAACCGGCAAGGGCGACGTCGAGCCGTTGCCATTCGTCTTCCGAACCCGGCAGGCCGGAACGCAGCGTATGCGGTCGTTCCCTGAAATGGCGCAGCAGGATGCCCTCTCGGCCCAGTGCGCTGAACAGGCCTGGCGCACCGCCGAAGTCGAGATAGCGGAACAACGACGTTCCACCAGCGACCGGCACGCCGTGGCGCACGAATAACGCATCGAGCCGTGCGGCGTCAGCGTTCAATTGCTGCCGCATCCGCTCCTGCCAGGCGATATCACCGAGTGCGCGAATTCCATATTCTAGTGTCGGCCCTGCCACCGCCCACGGCCCCAGCTCGCTGTCGATCTGCGCAGCAGTCGCCTGCTCCGTGAGCGCAAACCCAAGACGCATGCCGGCAAGCCCGAAGAACTTGCCGAAGGAGCGCAGGACCACCAGTCCGCCATGTCCGGCGTCGGCAGCAAGACTTGCAGCGCGCGGACCCACGTCCATGAAAGCCTCGTCGACCACGAGCAGGCCAGCCTTTGCTTTCATGGCGTCGGCGAGCTTGAGCAGTCGTTCGCGCGAAACGACACGCCCGTCCGGATTGTTGGGATTGACCAGGATGGCGACGTCCGCCTCGGCCAGAGCATCGAAATCAGTGGTTTCAGCAACAACATGGCCGGCGATGGCAGCTGCCCGCGCGTGCTCGGCATAAGTCGGCGACAGCACCAATGCGCGCCCTGCTTTTACCAGCGAAGCGACACGCGGCAACAGGATCTGTGTGCCAGGGCCAGCGACGACATTGGCTGCCGAAGGCGCACCATAGGTCGTTGCCGCAACCGCCAGCAATTCGGCAAGCCGCCCTGCTTCCGGCAATCGGGTGAACGCTGTGGCGGGCGGATCGAAAAGCGGATAGGAGTGCGGATTGATCCCGGTCGAGAGATCGACAAAAGGCTCCGGTGCATCAGGAAACAGCGCCCGCGCCCGGCCGAGGCTTCCGCCGTGATCAACTGCCGCAATTGCCTCGCCTGGAAGCCTCATGTCCGCCCTGACCGCCTTTCTGTCGTTGCTGATCGAAACTCGGCTCGGCTATCCGGACCGACTATTTCGCGCCATCGGTCATCCGGTGACGTGGATCGGCGCCCTGATATCCTGTCTCGATCGCAGGCTCAACAGCGCCGCCGACAGCGACGCCGCGCGTCGCATGGCCGGCCTGTTTGCGCTGCTGCTCATCGTTGCCGTACCGGCCACGATCGCCCGGGTAGCGGAGTCTGCCCTGCTTGCCCTGCCATTCGGCATTGTCGCGGTCGCGCTGCTGGGAAGCTCGCTCCTGTCGCAGAAAAGCCTCGCCAGCCACGTCGAAGCAGTGGCCGATGCACTCGACAGCGGCGGTCTGACGGCTGGGCGAAAAGCAGTGTCGATGATCGTCGGCCGAGACCCTGAAAAGCTCGACGAAGCCGCGGTCGGACGGGCTGCGATTGAGAGCCTGGCAGAGAATTTTTCCGATGGCATTGTTGCTCCCGCCTTCTGGCTTTGCGTCGGCGGCCTGCTCGGCGGTGTTGCCTACAAGGCCGCCAACACCGCCGATTCGATGATCGGTCACCGCACCGAGCGCCACGAGGCTTTCGGCTGGGCCGCGGCGCGCTTCGACGATCTCATCAACCTGCCCGCCTCGCGCCTGACAGGCCTGCTGATCGTCGCCGCCGCATTTCTCATCAAGGGCGCCGATCCGGCCGAAGCCTGGCGCGCCATGTGGCGCGATGCTCGCCACCACCGCTCCCCCAATGCCGGTTGGCCCGAAGCTGCTATGGCTGGCGCCTTGGGTCTGGCACTTGCCGGTCCGCGCTCCTATGGCGGCGTTCTGGTGGAAGGCCGCCATATGGGAGAAGGTGGTCGCGCCGCCGTCACCAGCGCCGATATCCGCCAGGCACTCAGGCTCTACTGGACCGCCGACATGCTGCTCATCGCGCTGTTTGGCGCGCTGGCCCTGCTGATGTGGTAGGATTAGAGCGTTTCCGGTTACGGAAACGCGGAAGCGCTCCAACCATTTGTTTTACACAATTCCGGACGGAAAACCGTTACACACTTTTCCTGGAATTGCGTTAAAACTCGATGCCCTGCTGGGCTTTCACGCCAGCGGAAAAATGGTGCTTCGTCGCGCCCATCTCGGTGACGAGATCGGCAGCTTCGACGAGCGTCGGCTTGGCATTGCGCCCGGTAACGACAACATGCAGGTCCTCGCGCCGGGCCTTCAGCGCTGCCACGACACGATCGACATCCAGATAGTCGTAGCGCAGTGCGATGTTGAGTTCGTCCAGCACGAGCAGGCTGATGGACGGATCGGCCATCAGCTCCTCCACCTTCACCCAGGCGGCTTCCGCGGCGGCGACATCCCGCTTCAGATCCTGCGTTTCCCAGGTGAAGCCCTCGCCCATCGAATACCAGACCAACTGATCGCCGAAGGCCTTGAAAGCATCCTTCTCACCGGTGTGCCACTTGCCCTTGATGAACTGCACCACACCAACGCGCCGGCCGTAGCCCAGCATGCGCAGCGCCAGCCCGAAGGCAGCCGTGGTCTTGCCCTTGCCAGGACCTGTGTTGACGATGAGCAGGCCCTTCTCGATGGTCTTTTGTGCCACCTCGGCGTCCTGCACCGCCTTACGCTTTGCCATCTTGGCGCGATGGCGCTGGGCTTCGCTGTCATCGATCTCGGCCATATCATTTCACCTTGAGCGGCAAGCCGGCAACGGTCAACACGACCTCGTCGGCGACAGCCGCAACCTGCTGGTTGAGACGTCCGGCAGCGTCGCGGAAGCGACGTGCCAGCGCATTGTCCGGCACGATGCCAAGCCCGACTTCATTGGACACCACGAACCACGGACCGCGCGGTTTCGACAGCGTTGCGGTCAGCCTGGCGCATTCGGCTTCGACATCATGCTCGGCCAGCATGTGATTGGTGAGCCAGAGCGTAAGGCAATCGAGCAGCACCGGTTGCCCGGCGGGCAGGAACGACAGCAATGTGACAAGGTCGAGTGGCGCGTCCGCCGTTTCCCAGCCTTCGCCGCGACGAGCACGATGATGTGCGATACGTTCGCGCATTTCATCGTCATAAGCTTGAGCAGTCGCGATATAGGTCCAAGGCGCCGGCAGCGCGGTAACCAGCTTTTCGGCGTGCGCGCTCTTGCCGGAGCACGCACCACCGATGATGAAGGTCAGGCGATCAGGCAAAGCTGTCGCGAAGGCTCGACGACTGCCCGGTGAAGCGACCGCGCACCACGCCGATAACCGCGCCCAGCACGACCCAGAACACCAAGTTGGTCAGCGTGACCGCCACCACGAACTGGTGATGCAGGCCTTCCGGGATCGGCGTGTCATAGCTTGCCGGCTGAGGAGCGCCAACGACATGCGGCGCGACGATCAGCACGATGGCCAGCACCGTGAGCGGCAACGACCGACGGAAAGCGATCAGCGCAAGGCCAATGGCCGTCGCGACGACGGTTGAAATCCACCAGACCTGCCTGGGGAGCAGATCAGCCGCAGGCATCGCCGGCAGTTCCGGCGGCAACCCGAGGCCCGGCGCCAGTGTAAAGACAGCAAAACCGGCAAGCCCCCAGAACACACCCTGGCGCCAGTTGCCGATGCCGCCCGCGAATTCCGAGAAGGCGACAAGGATCAGCGCGAAGCCGATACCGGTGACGACATTGGACAGCACGTTGAACGAGAACCGTTCAACGCCGTCGGCGGGCGCCCAGCCTTCCTCTTCCTCCGCCGGAGCGGCCGTCGCAGCTGGCGCGGCCGAACTCATCGCGTTGGTACCGGCATCGGCGGCGGGAGCGACAGGTGCCGCCGCATGTTCATGGCCGCCGGCGGCCTGTTCATAGACTTCCGCTTTCAGGATAAGCGGAACGGTGGCGTAGGCCTGCAGGCAGGCGAGAACGATGCCGGCCAACAGGCCCGCGATCGCCGCGACGAACACGACGTTGCGAAAAACAGACATGGTGGGTTCCCCCTGGGTTAGTGGCAGGGGAATGCCATCGAGTGGCGTGCGTCGTGGGCGGCGTTGTGCACGGCCTCGATATGCGAGAAGCCGGTGAAGCCGATGACGAAGATGCCGAGCAGGCCAGCCATTGCCAGCTGCAGGAAGCGCGACTGCGAAGAGGTCGAGGCGCCGAGAGAAACGGAAGCGGTATTCATAGTCTGTCCTTTCGCCCTCCACCCGAGGGCATTACCGTCATTGCCGTCGCCGGCAGGTCTCCTGGCTTGCGGATCAGCGCCCTTCCCCACCTTCCCGAGGCAAGCCTCAGTGGCATTGGAGAGGACTACCGCTCACAGTTGCGGGGGCAGCCACGGCTTCGGATGGTTTTCCCCCTCCCCACCGTATTCCCTCTTGGTCCCGAAGGGACCGACGACGGCAGGAACTATAGAAAGAATTCTGGCGCCCGGCAAACCAAATTCCGCCATTGCCAGACGCATCAGCGTCATTGGCGCCCGGCTGTCGTCCCTACATCGATTTCGGCAGATACCGCCAGGTAACAACGGCACAGGCAGCTGCAAGGCAGCCAAGCGTGGCAAAAACCGAGCCCAGGCCGAAAAAGGCCAGCACAAGCGAGTAGACCAGGGGTGGGGTCAGCTCCGAGAAATCGAGATAGGTGCGGTAGACGGCTGCCATTTGCGGCCGCTCATAGGCGCGCACCGAGCGCATGAAGGCGGTGGAGCCGATGGCGTCGAGTGCGATGGTGAACAGGGCGCCGACCAGGAGCAGGCCGGCGGTGGCAAGCGGAATCAGTTCGCCGATGGCGCCGGCAAGCCACAGTGACACCGCCATCCCGACAAAGGCGAGCGTCATCACGTTGCGCGCGCCGTAAAGCCTGCCTGCCCTGCCCCAGAAGATGGCTGAGAACAGGAGGGCGTTGCCGGCCGAAACCAGCAAGCCGCCGGCGAGTTCACCCTGGTCGGTGATGACCATGAACAGCGGACCATAGACAAAGAACGTGGTCCAGTAGCAGGAACGGCCGAACGCGATGAGCCAGGCGAGCCGCAATCTTGGCTGGCTGACAAAGCGTCCGATATTGGCGAATGGATTGATGGGGCGGCTCTTGCCCGGCACGATCATCGGATTGTCTCCAAGCCGGTAGTACCAGAAGAGCGCAAGCAGGCAGAGCGCGAAGATCGCTACCGCTCCATGCGCAGCATAGATGCCGTAGCGTGTGTACAGGAAGATGCCGAGCGTGGGGCCGCTCGTCCAGGCGATCATCGACCAGGCCATGCGCAGGGACTCGGCCTGCATGAGATCGGTCTTGCGGATATGGTCCATGATATAGAGGTTGAGCGTGATCGACAGCGCGCTCGCACCCATCACCCTGCAGAGCATGCCGATGATCTGGCCCGGCAGCGAATGGGTGACGAAGAACAGCGAGCCGATCCCAAGCAGCAGCGCGCCGGCCGTGTAGACCCACCTGCGTGCGAAGCGGTGGATCAGCATCGGCATGAACAGCGTGACCGACAGCCCCAGCAGCGACACGATGGTATAGAGGATCGAGACCGTCTGCTCGTTCTTCAGGATTTCATAAGCCTGGATCGGAATGACCGAGGCGACCGTGGCTCGCGCCGCGGATTCGATGGCGTAAAGCGAGGCAAAGGTGCGCGCATCCGCCGGCGGAACCGCCGGTAGCCAGATCGGATGGCGGACATGCGTGGACATGAATTCCCAAACTAACGACTCGCAAAAGAAATTTGCGTCACCGACGGCCGGACCGGTAGCAGGAAACCGACGCACTCGCGCCGGAATGCGAAGCCGGCCAACCACTTGCTTCGGCTGGCACAACCATACGCACCCTTGTCGCGACCGGAAGAAACGATGGCGATCAATCCCTTTTTCGAGATTTCGGATCGACCACAGCCACGAGAGCCGCCGCGGCCAAACCTGCCGCCGCCACGACCAGCAGAACAGCCAACAGGGCATGGGCCGTTACTGCTCCGGCAAGAAACCGCCCGGCAACGGCAACAATCAACGCTCCGCCACCGATCGACATGGCGGCAGCAAGCCCGGCAGCAGTGCCTGTCATGCCATCGCGCACTGCCATCGCCCCCATGTTGGCGACAGGCAGGGTCAGGCCATTGCCGACGCCGATGAAGATGCAGGGACCGAAGAACGCCAACGGATGCGTCATACCCATGGCCGACAGCACCAGGCCAGACGAGAGCCCGCCACAGGTTAGCACGCGGGCGACGACAAGCAATGTGACACGAGGCACCCTCGAGCCATAGCGCCCCGTCAAGAAACTGCCGCAGATAAAGCCAGCAGGAACCATTCCCATAAACAGGCCGAGCATCGCGCTCGATCCACCAACCACCAGAGGCGCCCCAGCCAGGAAGACGTAAAGTATCCCGGATGAACAGGCCATTACGAGGATGTAAGTCCAGAATCTGACAGAACTCAGCAGTTGCGCGTATGAGCCAAGGTAGGACCCTGCCTTTTCGACTGGAAAGGCAGTCTCATTCAATTCTCGTTTCGATAGAAATAGGAGGATCGTGCCGAAGACCGCGAGAACCACGAAGATGGTCCGCCACCCGAAGAGTTCATCCAGTGTCCCGCCGAAGGTGGGACCGAGCATCGGCGCCAAGGCCCATGCCATAGCGGCATAACCCATCCTGCTCGTTCCCTCATGCTCCTTCGAGGTTTCCTTGATTGCGACAAGCGCCACCGAAAAACAGGCCGCAATCGAGGCTTGCATCGCGCGAAACACCAGGAATGCCAGAATGTTGGAAGCAAGTGCACAACCTATCGACGCAAGAATGAAGACTGTGAGCGAGACAAGCGCAACAGGCCTGCGACCGTACCGATCCGACATGGCGCCTGCGGCAAGCCCCACCAGCGCCGTCCCGATCGCGTAGCCCGCGACTGCAAGGCTGATGAGTGTAACGTCAACCTGCAACTCGAGCGCGATCTTAGGCAATGAGGGCGAGATGACATTGACCGGCAGCACAGAGAGTGCGGACAGCAGAACAAGGATGACAAAGCGGGCTTGCGCTGCTTCATCCGCCTTACCTGTCTTCGCGCGGGGCTTCGTCGAATTGCGGGGGCGAGGATCTCCCTTCATGACCGCTTCCTTGGAAATCGGAGGAGTTCGGCCAATCGGACATGGCCGACTTGGCCCGAGGGCAATAAAAAAGGCCCCGTCAGGAGCCTGTTTACCGCGCATGGGTGCTTTCGCCGGATGGTTACACCATCCTGCCCATGCGCCTTCCTACCACGATAGCGATCATTCCAAGGTTCATGGTCTCATTGCTAGACGGACGCTGCGATCCGGTCAACGGTGCGCTGACACACCACTCTCGCTCCGCCCGCATCCATGCTAGGCATTGCGCAGTTGAAATTTCGAATCCCGCCGCATGAACCTCGAACAGCAGACCATCTCCTCCCGGCGTATAACGCTGATCGATGCCCTTCGTGGCATCGCGCTGCTGGCGATGGCCAGCTACCACTTCACCTGGGACCTTGAGTTCTTCGGCTATGCGAGCGCCGGGTTGACCGCGCATGGCCCCTGGAAGCTCTACGCACGCTGCATTGCCTCCAGTTTCCTTTTCCTGGTCGGCGTCTCGCTCGTGCTTGCGCACGGCGACCGCATCCGTTGGCCGGGCTTCTGGAAACGGTTCGCCATGGTGGTGGCGGCGGCCGCTGCGATCTCCCTGGCGACGTATCTAGCCACGCCCGGCAGCTTCATCTTCTTCGGCATCCTGCATCAGATCGCCCTGGCCAGCTTGCTCGGCCTGCTGTTCCTGCGCGTGCCGGCATTGCTGACGCTCGTTGTCGCCGCGCTGGTCATTGCGGCTCCGTACTATCTGCGCTCGCCTGTTTTCGACCATCCGGCTCTTCTGTGGGTTGGCCTTTCATCAGTCGATCCGCGCTCGAACGACTATGTGCCGCTATTCCCCTGGTTCGGCGCGGTGCTGATCGGCATCGGCCTGGCCAAGATCGCCAAGGCAGCCGGCTTGTTCGAACGGCTGGCAAACGTCTCGCTCGGCCAGACGTTTGAGCGCCCCCTCACATTCATCGGTCGCCACAGCCTGGCTTTCTACCTCATCCACCAGCCGGTGCTGATCGGCTGTGTATGGCTGTTCGCGCAGGTCTGGCCTGCGCCCGCGCAGGATCCGAAGCTCGGCTTCACCAATGCCTGCCAGGCATCGTGCCAGGACAGCCGCGACGCCGCCTTCTGTGTGCGCTATTGTGCCTGCATGCTCGCCGCGGTCGAAAAGGACGGCCTGCTGACGGGTATCATGAAGGGTGACCAGCCGGCTTCAGCCAGGACGCGCATCAGTGACCTCGCCAGCACATGCACGGTTCAGACCGAGGACGCCATGAGCCCTGGGGAGCCACAATGACCGATGCCGCACGCCTGCCGTTTCCGCTGCCGCCCATCATCTTCCTGATTGCGCTGATCGTTGGAATTGGCTTGGGCATCCTCTACCCTCTGCCCTGGTTTGGCGACGTCCTCGGCGACATCCTGTTCGGCTTCGGATGGCTGGCTGCGCTGGGCGCGGTGGCCTTGTGGTTCACGGCCATCCGCATGATGTTCAAGGCGAAGACGCCGCTGAACCCGGTCGCCACGCCGGCGCATCTGTTGACCAAGGGTCCATTCGGCATCAGCCGCAACCCGATCTATCTGGCGCTGGCGACACTGGTCGTCGGCATCGGGCTGATCACCGGTAATGTCTGGCTTATTCCGCTTGCCTTCGTTGCGGGGCTGCTAACCAGCAAACTGGTGATCAAGCGAGAGGAAAAGACCCTCGCCGGCAAGTTCGGCAAGAAATATCACGACTACGCCAAGCGCGTGCGGCGCTGGATCTAGAGCCAAGCAGCGCTCAGCCAAGCGCCGTCAGAGAGTCGCTGAAGCGCACTCTTAACCGGCACGTTCGATGCGGATCACCTGCGCCTTGTCGGTCAGGTGACCGTCCTTGGTGATGGCTTCGACCGCCTTGCGTACCGCCGCTTCCGTAGTTTCATGCGTGACCAGGATAACGGTCTTCTTGTCGACCGCCTCCGGCCCGACCGCGTGCTGGACGATCGATTCCAGTGAGATGTCGTTGTCGGCCATGCGCTTGGCAACCGAAGCGAACACACCGACGCGGTCATGCACGGTAAGCCGGATGAAATAGCCACCGGCATGGCTGCGCATCTGCGCCTTCTTGTAGGGTTTCAGTTCCTTGGCCGGACGACCGAACACCGGCCCGTGCTGGAATCCGGGCCGGCTCTTGGCAATGTCGGCGATGTCGCCGACGACCGCCGAGGCCGTGGCATTGCCGCCGGCACCGGGGCCGGACAACAACAACTCGCCCAGGATGTCGGTCTCGATCGCCACGGCGTTGATGACACCGTGCACCTGCGCGATCACCGAGGCGGTCGGCACCATGGTCGGGTGCACGCGCTGTTCGATGCCGCTTTCGGTGCGCTGGGCAACACCGAGCAACTTGATGCGATAGCCGAGTTCGGCTGCGGCGCGGATATCGGCCTGGGTGATGTTGGAGATGCCTTCCAGGTAGATGTCGTCGGCAGCGATCTTGTGACCGAAGGCAAGACTGGTGAGGATGGCGAGCTTGTGTGCCGTGTCGTTGCCCTCGATATCGAAAGTCGGGTCAGCCTCGGCATAGCCAAGACGCTGCGCATCCTTCAGGCATGCCTCGAAGGACAGGCCCTCGGCCTCCATGCGGGTCAGGATATAGTTGCAGGTGCCGTTCAGGATGCCGAAGACACGGTTGACCGAATTGCCGGCCATCGCCTCGCGCATCGTCTTGATCACGGGAATGCCGCCGGCCACGGCCGCTTCATAATTCAGCAGCACGCCTTTCTTCTCGGCGATCTCGGCCAGCGCCACACCATGCTTGGCAAGCAGCGCCTTGTTGGCGGTCACCACATGGCGGCCGGCCTCGAGCGCGGCCCTGACGCTGTCACGTGCCGGCCCCTCATCGCCGCCGATCAGTTCGATGAACATGTCGATCTCGTTCGAGCGGGCAAGATCGACCGGGTTTTCGAACCAGGACACTTTGGAGAGGTCAACGCCGCGATCCTTGTCGCGGTTGCGTGCCGACACGGCGGTCACCGTGATGGTGCGACCGCACTGGCGGGTGAGTTCCGCCGCCTTTTCGGTGAGCACGCGCACAACCGACGCACCAACGGTGCCGAGGCCGGCAATTCCAACACGCAAGGATTCAGCCATGATGGACGGCCCCTCTTTCTCGGTCATTCAGGATGATTCGTGGCAGGCGGCTCAGCGATGCGCCGCCAGTGGCACCACATTGTTGGGTTGCTTGGCGGTGGTCGCCAGAAACTTCTTGATGTTGCGGGCCGCCTGCCGGATGCGGTGCTCGTTCTCGACCAGAGCCAGGCGCACATAATCGTCGCCGTGCTCGCCGAAACCGATGCCCGGCGCCACCGCCACGTCGGCGTGCTCGATCAGAAGCTTGGAGAATTCGAGCGAACCGAGATGCTTGAACGGCTCGGGAATCGGCGCCCAGGCGAACATCGTCGCCGCCGGCGCCGGGATGTCCCAGCCGGCACGGCTGAAAGCGTCGACCATCACGTCGCGGCGCTTGTGATAGATATCGCGTACTTCCTCGATGTCGGAGCCGTCACCATTGAGCGCGGCGGTCGCCGCGACCTGGATCGGCGTGAACGCGCCGTAATCGAGATAGGACTTCACACGCGTCAGTGCAGCGATCAGCCGTTCATTGCCAACGGCAAAACCCATGCGCCAGCCCGGCATGGAAAAGGTCTTCGACATCGAGGTGAACTCGACGGTGACGTCGATCGCACCCGGCACCTGCAGCACCGATGGAGGCGGGTTGCCGTCGAAATAGATCTCCGAATAAGCCAGATCCGACAGGATGATGATGTCGTTCTTCTTCGCGAAGGCGACGACATCCTTATAGAAGTCGAGCGTCGCGACATAGGCCGTCGGGTTGGATGGATAATTCAGGATCAATGCCAGCGGCTTCGGGATCGAATGGCGCACGCCACGCTCCAGCGCCGGAATGAAGCCGTCATTCGGTTCGGCCTGCAGCGAACGGATGACGCCCCCCGACATGATGAAGCCGAAAGCGTGGATTGGATAGGTCGGATCCGGGCACAGCACCACATCGCCCGGGGCGGTGATGGCCTGCGCCATGTTGGCGAAGCCTTCCTTGGAGCCGAGCGTCGCCACCACCTGGGTATCGGGATTGAGCTTCACGCCAAAACGGCGTGCATAATAATTGGCCTGGGCGCGCCGCAGGCCAGGAATGCCGCGCGACGACGAGTAGCGATGCGTGCGCGGATCGCGCACCACTTCGCAGAGCTTGTCGACGATGGCCTGAGGGGTCGGGAGATCGGGATTGCCCATGCCGAGATCGATGATATCGGCGCCGCGTGACCGCGCGCTGGCCTTCAGGCGATTGACCTGCTCGAAGACGTAGGGTGGAAGACGGCGGACTTTGTGAAACTCTTCCATGTTCGTTCCGATCGAGAGGCGCTTTGGCGGCGCGCTATAGCCTTATTTGCAATTCGGGTCGAGAGCGGGGTCACACTTGGCCCCGATCTGCTTCAGGGCATTCTTGGCGTGACTTGCCTTGAGCTTGTCCAGCTCGGCGGCATCGGCCGCAGCGGCTGGATCGCCAGGATGCGCCTGCACATTGGACTTGGCCGCCGACAGCTGCGCGAGCTTGGCGTTCTTCTCGTCTTCGGTGAATTGCGTCGCCGCATTTCGCGGCTTGATGTTCAGATTGGGAAATGTGCCGGTATCTTTCGGGCCGGTCACGGAACCACCGGACTGTACTTCCATCGAGGGGCCGCTGCTCGAACTCGCACAGCCAGCCATGGCAAGGCCGCCTGCGACAACGAGCGCCAGCGACAACCGTTCTGCGCCGACAACCAGAAGCTGACCAAAACGAATTGTCATACTACTTTCCCGCAATGGCCATTAAAGCTCACTTTCCCGTCACGGGAGAGCAAAAGCATCTTGGCTCCTATTCGACCTTGCATGATACTATGTCAAGAAATGCCTAGGGAGGAACCGCGCAAACCATGGCCGACAGACCCGATGCAGGCAAGACGGACACCCATGAACCGCCATCCGTCGAGCAGTATCTGGTAAAGGATCCAGAGCGTTTCGCGCTCAATCTCGCGCGCGTGGTTGAGCAGGCGGGCAAAGCCGCCTCGGCCTGGGCTGAACCGCGCGAACGCGGCGAGGTGCGCGACAGCGTTGCCGAGCCGATGGCCGACATGGTCAAGACCTTCTCCAAGCTCACCGAATATTGGCTGGCCGACCCCAAGCGGGCGCTGGAGGCACAGACCAGGCTGTTCGCGGGGTACATGAATGTCTGGGCCAGCGCCATCCATCGCATCGGCGGCGTTGAGGACGAGGCCACCGGTGTCAGGCCCGAACGTGGCGACAAGCGCTTCCAGGACCCGGAATGGGGCAAGAACGCCTTCTTCGATTTTCTCAAGCAGGCCTATCTGGTCACCTCGCGCTGGGCGGCCGACCTGGTCGAACATGCCGAAGGCCTGGACGAGCACACGCGGCACAAGGCCGGTTTCTATGTAAAGCAGGTCTCGAACGCGATCTCGCCATCCAACTTCATTCTCACCAACCCGGAATTGTTCCGTGAGACCGTCTCGTCGCACGGCGAAAACCTGGTGCGCGGCATGAAGATGTTCGCAGAGGATATGGCTGCCGGCAAAGGCGACTTGAAACTGCGTCAGGCGGACTATTCGAAATTCGAGATCGGCCGCAACATCGCGGTCACACCAGGCAAGGTCGTGGGCCGTTCTGACGTCGCCGAGATCATCCAGTACAGCCCGGCAACCGAAACCGTGCTGAAACGGCCCTTGCTGATCTGCCCGCCATGGATCAACAAGTTCTACATCCTCGATCTCAATCCGGAGAAGTCTTTCATCCGCTGGGCGGTGGAACAGGGCCACACCGTCTTCGTCATTTCCTGGATCAACCCGGACGAACGCCACGGCACCAAGAACTGGGAAGCTTATATCCGTGAAGGGCTGCAGTACGGCCTCGACGTCGTTGAGCAGGCGACAGGCGAACGCGGCGTCAATGCCATCGGCTATTGCGTCGGCGGCACGTTGCTGGCTGCGGCGCTCGCCCTCCTGGCGCAGGAAGGCGACGATCGAGTCAAATCCGTCACCTTCTTCACCACGCAGGTCGACTTTACCTATGCCGGGGATCTGAAGGTCTTCGTCGACGAGGAACAGATCGCGGCACTCGAAATAGCCATGCGTGGCAAAGGCTTCCTCGATGGCACCAAGATGGCGACTGCATTCAACATGCTTCGCTCGGGCGACCTGATCTGGCCCTATGTCGTCAACAACTACATGCGCGGCAAGGAGCCTCTTCCTTTCGACCTGCTTTACTGGAACGCCGATTCCACGCGCATGGCCGCCGCCAACCACTCCTTCTACCTGCGCAATTGCTATCTCGAGAACAACCTTTCGCGTGGTCAGATGGAGTTGGCCGGACGCACGGTCTCGCTCTCCGACATCACAATTCCTGTCTACAATCTGGCCTCCAAGGAAGACCACATCGCGCCGGCACGTTCGGTTTTTCTCGGCTGCCAGTATTTCGGCGGCGAGGTCGACTATGTGATGGCGGGTTCCGGCCATATCGCAGGCGTCGTCAATCCGCCCGCCCTCGGCAAATACCAGCATTGGACCGGCGGCAAGCCGATTGGACGATTCGAGGACTGGATCGCTGCTGCCACCGAGAACCCAGGCTCGTGGTGGCCACACTGGCAACGCTGGATCGAGGCGAAGGACGGCATGCGCGTGCCCCCTCGAATTCCGGGCAACACCATGGAAACGCTGGGCGACGCTCCTGGCGACTACGTGAAGGTACGAGTGTAACAATCTGTAATATGCGGTGAGTTGACCTGTTCGCCAAAGCGGGCGAAATGGTCGCGTCAATCATCATTTTGACGCAAATCACGCAGGCTCGCACGATTTCAGAAGGAAGCTTGCGGATTTGTCACAGGTCTCGTTTCCGATTGCGGAAACTCGATCATTCGGCGGCGCCCCGGCGCCTGAGATGACGGTTCGTATCGGCTAGCGAGGGGGAATTTGGATTTGAGGGCAAACAGCTCGCGCTTCGCGAAAGGAGAACGCCGCGCCGTCATGGCCGCGTTGTGCGCGTTGCTGCTGGCTTCCTGCACCTCGACCGGCGCACCCGACCTCGGCGTTGCCGATCCGAATTATGCTGCTTCCCAGGCCGGAGCAAATTCAGCCGCGCCAATCGCGCAAAACACGACCGATCCGGCCCTTGCGGGCACAACGACACCGCAAACCCTGATGACTGCCGAAGGCGACACCGCCCTGCCCGAGCAGATCGCCTACCTGCCCACTGCAAAGCCCGGCACGCCGGCATTCCCGCTGACGGCTCCTGCAGACGCGCAGGCGATCGCCGGCAACACTCCGCAGCAGCTGGTCGCGCCGGAGCAGAGCCCTCAGGAGACCGCAGCTGCGGCGCAACAAGTTGCGGCCGGAACCACCACCGTCCTGCCGCAGCAAGGCATCGCGGCAAGCCAGCGCGCCGCCGACCCGGCAGCCGCAGCAACGCAAACGGCCGGCGCGGCAACATCTGAAATGAACCACCCGGTCTATGTGACCGCGGGCGAAATGCCGGCAGCACCTGCCAAACCCGAAAAGAAGGGCTTCCTCGCCTCGCTGTTCGGCTCCTCGCCCGCCAAGGCAGCGCCGGTCGCTGAGAAGCCGAAACCGATCGTGCCTACCGAGCAAGCCGAAGCCAGGCAGGCGATCATTCCTGAAGACAAGCCAGCCAAACCCATCATCACGCTGGCTTCGGCCGAAGCAGGCCAGAAGCAGGCGATGCTCGCCTCCGTGGACGGCTCATCCGCCTTCAACAACCTGCCTGGTGTGCGCAAGACCGCACTGTTCGAGATCACCCGCCGTTCGGGCACCTACGATGACAGCGACGTCGACCTGAATGAGGATGATGACGGCCCATATCAGGTGGCTTCCGCAGCCGGCATGGCACGCCTTGCGCCCAACGGCCTGCTGAAACAGACCGAAAGTGTGGATGTTGCCTGCCTCAAGCCATCGCTGGTACGCGTGCTGAAGCAGATCGAAGGACATTATCGCAAGAAGCTGATCGTGACGTCCGGCTATCGTGACCAGGCCCGCAACGTGCGTGCGCGCGGCGCCAAGAACTCGCTGCACATGTACTGCGCGGCAGCCGATATCCAGATCGCCGGCGTCAGCAAGTGGGATCTGGCAACCTATGTGCGTTCGCTGCCCGGACGCGGCGGTGTCGGCACCTACTGCCACACCGAATCCGTGCATGTCGACGTTGGTCCCGAGCGCGACTGGAACTGGCGCTGCCGCCGCCGCGGCTAGTCGCTGGGCGACTTCGCTTGAATTGCTCTAGAAGAATTTTTTCAGAAACGCCGCCGTTCCCTCCGAAAGGCCAACGATCTTGTTCGTGGCCTGGCGGTAGAACTTGAAATTGAGTTCGGTCCCTGGCCGTCCATCCTGCCAGTCGGTCAGATGCCTGAGCTCGCCGCGGCCCAGCGGCCGCCTGGCTAGCGCGGTACGCCTGACGGTTATGCTGACGCGCGGCGTCTGTCGTTCGATGTCTGGCTGCCTCGCGACCGTTTCGGCCGACAGCACGATGCCGCGCGCGACGAGGCCATTTCCGCCCTCGTTCTCGCTTGCGAACAGAAAGATGGTGTCGCCGGCGGCGATGGCCTTGCCGCCATACATCGTCTTCTGCGCGCTGAACACGAAATGCTCTGCTTGCGGATCGGCAATCTCGGCCTTGATCGCGAACGCCATGTCATCCTCTCTCTCGCTCGAAAGGATAACACGGCCACAAGGAAACGCTCAGGTCACGCTGTCTGGAGAAATCAGACGCCATTTGCCAAGCAGCGTCAGACCTGCGGCCCTGGCCAGCGCGACGGAGGCCGCATTGTCTGTCTGGCAACGATATTGCGGATGGTAGCCCTGTTCATAGATATAGCGGGCAAGAGTGCGCACCGCCTTGCGCGCATGGCCCAGCCCGCGAAATTCCGGCAGCGTCAAAACGCCGATGTCCGCCAGCCGCGCATCACTCCAGCCATAGGCTTGCCAGGGATAAGCGCTGGCGGCACTGACCAGTCGATCCTGCTGGAAGGAACCGAACACCGCCCAATGATCGAGTTCAACAAAGGCGTCGTCGAGGTCCTGGTCAGAGGCAGCCGCCTGAAAGGTTGAGAAGACAGCTTCGTCTCGTTGCGACAGCTGCCGAGCAGCATCCCCGCTTTCCAGTGCAAGCTCGGCCCGCTCCGGTTCGCCGAAATAGAAAAGATAGTCGGCGCTATGCAGGCTGATTCCCACCTCGTCCAGCTTCTGGTGGAAAACCAGCCCGGAGGGGCACCGAGATCGATCGAGGCCAGCCTTGTCGGCCAACGATGGCGCCACCGCCGCCAGAATCTTGCCTGCAGGCATTTCCAGCACCGTCACGCTTTCATCCTCCTCAAGAGCAGGATTGACGGCGAGCAGAAAAGCATCGTCGTCATGGAGCACATCGCCATCAGCGAAAAGAGTTCGCCAGAAATCTGTAATATCCTGCGAAAACAATGGCATAAATTACACTCCCCTAGCGCTTCATCGAACTTCGCCACACACGCCAGGGCGGATTCACGGTCGCGCAAAAAACCTCCTCTGGCTGCATTGGACAAGGCGGCAACAATACGGCGCCAACCATGCCAGCGATCCGACCTTTGCTGCGCCAGATCAATATCGCGGGCATCTCTGCAGATCGGGCCGTGAAACCCTGAGAATCCAGCTCTTTCGGGTCTGCTTCGAAAAGGTTGGAAAAAAATGCAAAAACCCGATTTTGACGGGTTGCCCGCCGCGCACAACGACACTATAAGCCGGCCTTGGCTGCGCCCATCGTCTAGCGGTCAGGACACCGCCCTTTCACGGCGGTAACAGGGGTTCGATTCCCCTTGGGCGTACCAGTTTTCTCCAAGCACTTGGCGATATGTCGCCGGCACACAGCGAGCGTCCGTCGAACAAGCGGATGCGCTTTTCCATCAACCCGATACGACTGCCGACACACAGACTTCAGATCTCGCTGGATAGCCCAGAGTATCGAAGCTGAGCGGTCTTGCTTGCGTTGGATTTCGGACGGATTGCCACTGGTACCTTCTGGTAACGCATCAGTGTTAGCTTACGGACGCTGAGTGATGTTGGGGAGTATCACTGTGAGTAACCTAGGGCACCAAATCCGGGGGTATGACCCGTCACCCTCGCCTTTCTACAGATTTGCCTTGATCGTGTTTTCGGCAGGGGCTGCAGTAACAGCGGTGCTGGAATGGTTGCTGCCCGCCCTGAACTAGCGCGCGCGGAGATCGCACGATAGGCGGCGATATCTTCAAGGCCGCTGGCCGGCGATAGCGCCCCGTATCGACAACAAGAAGAGCCGGCGGCAGTTAGCCGACGCTTCCGAGATTGCCCGCCAGCACGATGAGGTCCGCTTGTCGGCTAGCGCCTGTCTTGGCAAAGATCGAACGCAGATGTGCGCGTGCCGTTTCGTAGGAAATCGACTTCTGTTCGGCAATCTGCCGCAGCCGCAAGCCTTGTCCGAGCAGCGCGGCGACTTCGGCTTCGGTACGTGTCAATCCAAAGGTCTGGCGCAAAAGTCGCGGCTCGGCGGTGTTGCGCCGATCCGGGTCCTCTAGAAGGCAAACCCCGACGGATGGCGAGAAAAAGTCCGGCAGGCTGCCGCCCAGCCGCTGGATGCGCATCGCCAGCGGTCGCTTTCCCTCACGCGCTATCAGGATCGGGCCGTCGGCACCGTCGGGACGCAACCACGATTCGGAGAGTACGGAGCGCATCCGTTCCCGGATACGCTTCGTCTCCTCGGAACGACGCGAACGCAGTTCTCCTTTGCTGACCTGTAGCTCGGCGCCCAGCAACCGGCTGGCGGTGTCGTTTGCACTCGTCACCTTGCCGAAGCGGTCGAAAAAGATGGCCGCCACATCCGCCATCTCGAAAGCGTCCATCATGCCGGCGATTCGATGCTGCATGGCGCTGCGCATCAGCGTCGATGCCATGGTAAGACGATCACGCATTGCACGCAGCACCGCCACCTCCTCATCGCTGAAGAAGTCATCGGTGAGTTTGCGATGCAGCGTCATGACCAGCATGTCCTCAGGTCGCGAAAAGGCCACCATGCACGAGCGCCCGATTCCGTGCTTGGCGTGGAAGCGGTAATAAGGATGATTTTCGAAATCATCACGCGACGTGTATTCCGGATCACAGGCGGTGCCTTGCCGCAGCAGGAAGGGTACGCCGCGCAGCCGCCATTCGTTCGCATACCAGCCGTTGTTGAAATAGTCCTCGAAGGCTCCTCCGAGGCTTTCGGTCGATACGATCAGCCCAGGTGCTCGCTCTGCCACCGGAATGATATTGACACCGTGCGAACCTGTCGCCTGGGCGATACCATCGACCACCTCCTGCCAAAGCGACGGATTGAGCGTTGCTTCCACAACCTTGTCGAGGGCAAGGTCGAGCCCCTTGAGGTCCATATTCAAATCCCGAGCCCCCCAGCTCGCACCATCCTTAGATCATTGCAGAGACGCTGATGGGAGTACAACGGAAAAGCTTGGCGTCTGTTCCGGGGAGTACCAAAGGATGAGACGCGGCTGGGCTCAGGTGCTGACGCCGAGCTCCACAAGCCGCTCCACGCAGGACTCCTCCGCCTGGTCAAGTTCAGCCAGCGTCTCTTCAAGGTCTCGGCGCTTTTGGCGTAGTGAGTCGCGCTTTTCCTCGATGCGCTTGATCATCAGCTTTAGCTGTCCGACTTCGCCGGGCGGCTCCTTGTACATCTGGATGATTTCGCGAATCTCGGCGATGGCGAACCCTAGCCGCTTGCCGCGCAGGATCTGACGGATGAGATGACGGTCGGAGGGGCGAAACAGGCGCGTGCGCCCGCGCCGCACCGGAGCGACCAGCCCTTCGTCTTCGTAAAACCGCAGCGTGCGCGTCGAAACATCGAATTCGCGCGTGAGTTCGGTAATCGTGTAGTATTCCCGCATAGTCACTCCGGGCGCTTACGCCGTTGTCCGTCGTGCCACTCCTCACAGATGAATGATGCGAGAATCGAACAGCATGCGGGTTCCATGGAAGCTTCGCACGGCATTTACGTAAAAGTCAATTGCAGGCAAAAATCCTCAATTGTTTCCGTAGTCCAGCTTCTACGTTCTCCACCACTTCGCCCGCTCATCCAGACGGCCGTGTTCGAAACGCGAGAGCCTGGCCAGTGCCGCCCGCGCCCGGAAATGCCGTTCACCCCAGATGGAGCCACCAACTGGCGAAGCTCAGAAAAGCCAGGAAACCGATCACGTCGGTGATCATCGTGGTGAAAATCGATGACGAGATTGCGGGGTCCGCTCCGAACTTGTCGAGAAAAAGCGGGATCAGGATGCCGCCGAGCGATGCAGCCAGCATATTGACGATCATCGCCGCAGCAATGACGAGGCCGAGATCCACATTCTGGAACCAGGTGCCCGCGACCAGCCCGAGCAGGGTCGCGATGATGGCGCCGTTGATCAGCCCGACCAGCACTTCGCGGCGAATGACGCGACCGGCATTGTAGATATCGAGATCACGGGTCGCCAGCGCCCGCACTGTCACAGTCATGGTCTGTGTACCGGCATTGCCACCAAGGGAAGCAACGATGGGCATCAGCGCGGCCAGCGCCACCATCTCCTCGATGGTGGCACCGAACATGCTGATGACCGATGCCGAAAGGAAAGCGGTGCAGAGATTGACCAGTAGCCACGGAACGCGTGAACGCGAGGTCGCCGCCACCGTGTCGGACAGTTCCTCATCGCCGACACCACCCATACGCAGCAGGTCTTCCTCGGCCTCCTGCTGGATGACATCGACGACATCGTCGATGGTCAGCACGCCGACCAGCCGTTCGTTTTCGTCGACGACCGCGGCAGACAGAAGGTCATATTGTTCGAACTCGCGTGCCGCCTCTTCCTGGTCCATCGTTGCCGGAATGGCGTGGCGGGTCTCGTGCATGATCTCTTCGACCTTCACTGCGCGCTTGGCGCGCAGCACCTGGTCGAGCCCGACAGCGCCGAGCAGCTTGAACGTCGCGTCGATGACGAAGATTTCGGAAAAGCGGTCTGGCAGATCCTTGTCTTCACGCATGTAGTCGATGGTCTGCCCCACCGTCCAGAACGGCGGCACCGCGACGAACTCGGTCTGCATGCGCCGGCCGGCGCTTTCTTCCGGATAGTCGAGCGCACGCCGCAGCCGGATGCGCTCGGTGAACGGCAGTTGCGACAGGATCTCGTCCTGATCCTCCTGGTCGAGGTCCTCCAGGATATAGACGGCGTCGTCCGAATCGAGCTCCTGCACAGCCTGCGCGATCTGCGCATTGGGCAGGTTGTCGACGATGTCGAGGCGGATCGCCTCATCGACCTCAGTCAGTGACGAAAAGTCGAAATCGGAACCTAGGAGCTCGACCAGTGCCCGACGCTGTTCGGGCAGCAACGCTTCCAGCAGATCACCCAGTTCAGACTGGTGTAGGTCTCCCACTTCCCGCTTGAGAGCGAGGATGTCGCGATCGGCGATGGCTGCACCGATATGGGCAACGAAGGGCGCACGGATGACGCCATCCTCGCCGTAGATTTCGGCGTGGACTGGTTCGGCCTCGTTGTGCTCCTCACCTTGCATGATTTCCCCGCGACCGGTTTGAAGGGAAGGGTCAGTGCCGGTTTAGAACAAGACGACGCCGGATAGAAGCCGTATGGCGGCCGGAAAAGTGCGCCAATCCAGGCTCGTGCACGCGGCCAGGTCCGCCTCGCAAAAACTCTTTGCCGGAACGTGCGATTATTGCTTGAGATGGCCTTGTTTCACCGGAAACGATTTGCTACACGCCGCGGGCCGGTCCACTCCGGCTCCTACCACGTGCGGTCGTGGCGGAATTGGTAGACGCGCAGCGTTGAGGTCGCTGTGGGGCAACCCGTGGAAGTTCGAGTCTTCTCGACCGCACCATTCTCTCTCCGAGAATCCAGCATTCCTGCACTTCCAGCCGACCGCCAGGTCGTTTGGGCGTAGCGATCGACCGGCTGTCCCCAAAATCCGAGATATGCCAGCCGACCGCAGCGCTGCAACAGGTGTCTGAAGGCGTAGGTCTAGGCTCGTTTCAGCCTAGTTAGCTCCGCCGAGTTCCTTGGTCATCTTGCAGAAATTGTCATGCTCCTTGGCGATAGCTTCATCGCCGCATTCCTTGTTCATTCCGGCCCTGTCATCATCGGTCAACGCCATCCAGGCCGCTTTGAAGTCGGCATCGGATTTCAGCGTCTTCATGTCCTTGTCAGTGTAGAAAGGTGCCATCTTCTCGGGATTATCAAGTGCAGAAGTTCCCTTTTCTCCGGCGGCTAAAGTTGCACCGGTCATAATCGCAAGCACGATTGCACTCGCACAAAGCAATTTAGTCATGATTCTTCCTCCTGGTTTTTGAGATCTCTGAACCGCGATCTCCTGAACCAACGAAAGGTCTCTGCTATCGTTCCAGAAAGCTGAGCGGCGTCGGCGAAGCGAAGCCGCTCCACGAGAAATGCTGCTCTCATTTGGAAATCCGCGCAGATCGCCTCTTTCCCGAGATGGAAGTGATCCAACCTGCTGGGGCAATCGCCGGAACTGGACGTCGGCGTGGATTGACGCCATATGATGTCCAGCCTTTCCGTGAGCACCATGACCGAACGCAGCCAGATAGCCACGACGTTCCTGCCGTTTGCCGGCTCCGCGCCCGTGGAGTGGCGCATCGAGCCCGGTCTTGTCGACTACACACACGCGCTCGACGTCATGGAAGCACGCGCCGAGGCGATTCGCGCAGGCACCGCAGGCGAGATGATCTGGCTGGTCGAACATCCCCCGCTCTACACTGCCGGCACCAGTGCGCAGTCAGGCGATCTGATCGACCCGGATCGCTTTCCGGTGTTCAAAGCCGGCCGGGGTGGCGAATACACCTATCATGGCCCTGGCCAGCGGGTCGCTTATGTCATGCTGGATTTGAAGCGCCGGCGCGAAGACGTACGCGCCTTTGTGGCTGCACTCGAACAGTGGATCATTGCAACTCTCGCCGCCTTCAACGTCAAGGGAGAGCGGCGGGAAGACCGCGTTGGCGTCTGGGTGGTGAGGCCCGACCGGCCAATATCACTCGACGGCGCCCCGGCTGAAGACAAGATCGCGGCGATCGGCATCCGCCTGCGCAAATGGGTCTCGTTCCACGGCATCGCCATCAATGTCGAACCAGACCTGTCGCACTTCGGCGGCATTGTTCCTTGTGGCGTCACTGATCATGGCGTCACCTCGTTGGTCGATCTTGGCTTGCCCGTGACAATGGCTGATCTCGATGTCGCCCTGAAGGCAGGCTTCGAGACCGTATTCGGACCCGCAGAGGCACCCGAAGTCGAGCGACAGCGCAAGGCAAGCTGAAGCCTGTAGAGACGAAGGCCAAGGCCACGTGCTGCAAGCTCCGCCCCCACGACCTCACGAGGTCCCCTCGCCGTCCTGGAAGCAGCAAGACGCGAAAAACACCGAAGGAAAGGCGCGTTGCGACCATCGCAAGCGTACGATTGATACGCCGCGCCGAGACTCCATCAATGCTGGTTCTGACGGAATTTGCCCGAAGGCCCGTAAAGAGCCGAACTGGCCGAACTGATGGTCTGTTCTTGATGGCCGACTGAAGCGTCGGCCACATGGTCACGGCCTGCTGGCCGCGACGATTTCCTCACATTGCGCCGATCCACATTGCCATTGAGACAAGGAAAGCGCTCATGCAGACAAGAGAGGCGACGTCCTGGATCAGATCGGTCATAGCTGGCTCCTGTTGTTAATATGTACGTAATTTGTTCTAACTTTGTTCTAAAGTCAACGGAACAAAATAGCACCATCGGACGATTCCGGGTGGTGCCTGGAGCCAAGGTTAAAGAAAGGTTGATAATGTCGAAGAGACAACCGGTTGTGCCAGCAATTCACAGCCCCCTGCCCAGTCCTTATGACAAAGCCACGGGCGGTGAGACACTAAGCCGATGTCTGCCAATTTTACGGTAGCAAGACCTGACCTTCAGCCAAGGTTACGGCGGTCCATACGGCAGCGAGGGACAATCGCGGTGAGCTTGCGTTCCCTACCCATAGTGCCGCTCGGTGCTTTTCAGTTCCGGCACCGGGTCGACCGTCACTCGTATCTCAGCGCTTCGACGGGATCGAGCCGCGCCGCCCGCCAGGCCGGGAGCAGCGTTGCCAGGAACGAAAGCACAAGCGCCATGACGACGACAGAGAGCGTCTCGCCTGCTTCCATCTTGGCCGGCAACTGGTTGAGGAAATAAAGCTCTGGATTGAACAGCACCGTACCTGACAGCCACGAGAAGAACTGACGGATGCGCTCGACATTGAAGCAGATGAGAACGCCGAGCAGCACGCCGGCAATGGTGCCGGTCACGCCGATCGCGGAACCCGTCATCAGGAAGATGCGCAGCACAGCACCACGCGTCGCGCCCATGGTGCGCAGGATGGCGATATCCTGCCCCTTGTCCTGTACCAGCATGATCAGGCCGGAGATGATGTTGAGCGCCGCCACCAGCACGATCATCGTCACGATCATGAACATGACGTTGCGCTGGACCTGCAGCGCGGAGAAAAAGGTTTCGTTGCGCTGGCGCCAGTCGGTCAGGTAGATCTGCCGCTGCGCGGCCTCCTCGACCTTGGGCTTGATTGCTTCAACGTCATCGGGACTGTCGAGATAAACCTCGAGGCTCTGCGCCTTGCCCTCCGAATTGAAGTACATCTGTGCTTCGGAGAACGGCATGTAGACGATCGAGGCATCGTATTGCGACATGCCGACCTCGAAGATTGCCGTCACCGGATAGCCTTTCACGCGTGGCGTGGTGCCAAGCGGGCTGACATCGCCGTCAGGCGAGATCAGCGTGATGGTGTCGCCCAGCACCAGGCCGAGATTCTCTGCCATGCGGCGACCGATGGCAACGCCGCCGGCGGTGTCGAAACCGGCGATCGAGCCCTGCTTGATGTTGTTGGCAACCAGTGCGACCTTGTCGAGGTCCTCGCCGCGGATGCCGCGCACCAGCGCTCCGCCGCCTGAGCCGACATTGCCCTTCGCCAACACCTGGCCCTCAACCAGTGGAACGGCATATTTGACGCCGGGCACGCCGTTGATGCGCTTGGCAAGCTCGGCATAGTCTTCCAGCGGCAGATCGACCGGCGAGATGATGAGATGTCCGTTGGTGCCGAGGATTCGCGACAGCAGCTCGGCGCGGAAACCGTTCATCACCGCCATCACTACGATCAGCGTCGCAACGCCCAGCATGATGCCGACGAAAGAGATCGAGGCGATGACCGAGATCACCGTTTCCTTGCGGCGCGAACGCAGATAACGCCAGGCCACCATGCGCTCGAAACCCGAAAAAGGCCCGGCGCCTGCCGGCTTGGTTGCCCCCGTCTGGCTCATGCGACAGTGCCCTGGCACTGCTGAGCGATCAGGCGGGTCGGACCGAAACCATAGGAACCCATGGAAACGAAGTGCGCCTTCATTACAGCGGTACGACCTTGCCTTCGGCCAGTGTCACGCGGCGGTCCATGCGGGCGGCAAGTTCGTGGTTGTGCGTGGCGATCATGGCGGCCAACCCAGACTGCCGGACCAACGCCTCCAGCGCATCGAAGACATAAGACGCTGTCGCCGGATCGAGATTGCCGGTCGGCTCGTCGGCCAGAAGCACCAAGGGGGCATTGGCCACGGCGCGTGCAATCGCAACGCGCTGTTGCTCGCCGCCCGACAGCTCTGCCGGCCGATGCTGCGCGCGTTTGCCGATCTGCATGTAGTCAAGCAGTTGCGCCGCGCGCTTGCCGGCCTCCGGCTTCGACAGACCGCGTATCAGTTGCGGCATCATGATGTTTTCGAGCGCCGAGAATTCCGGCAGCAGATGATGGAACTGATAGACGAAGCCAATGTCGTTGCGGCGGATCGCCGTGCGCTCATCGTCCGACAATCGTCCGCATGCCCTGCCGGACAGTATGACATCGCCACCATCGGGTCGCTCAAGCAGGCCGGCCGTGTGCAGAAGCGTCGACTTGCCCGTGCCGGATGGCGCCACCATCGCCACCATCTCGCCCCGGTGCAGCGTGAAGTCGGCGCCATTCAGGATGGTGAGCTTGCGCGGTCCCTGCACATAGTGCCGTTCTACACTTTTCAGCTCCAATACCGCCTCAGCCATCATTCGTACCTCAGCGCTTCGACAGGATCGAGCCGCGCCGCCCGCCAGGCCGGGAACAGCGTTGCGATGAAGGAGAGGACAAGGGCCATGACGATGACCGAAAATGTCTCGCCGGCATCCATCTTCGCCGGCAGCTGGCTGAGGAAATAGAGCTCGGGATTGAACAGCACCGTGCCCGACAGCCAGGAGAAGAACTCGCGGATGCGTTCCACATTGAGGCAGATGAGAACGCCCAGCAGCACGCCGGCGACGGTACCGACCACGCCGATCGCAGCTCCGGTCATCAGGAAGATGCGCAGCACAGCGCCACGCGTCGCGCCCATGGTGCGCAGGATGGCGATGTCGTGCCCTTTGTCCTTCACCAGCATGACCAGGCCTGAGATGATGTTCAGCGCTGCCACCAGCACGATCAGCGTCAGGATCATGAACATCACGTTGCGCTCGACCTGCAACGCCGAGAAGAAGGTCTGGTTGCGCTGGCGCCAGTCGGTCAGGTAGATCTGCCGCTGCGCCGCCTCTTCCACCTTGGGTTTGATCGCTTCGACATCGTCGGGATTGTCGAGATAAACCTCGAGGCTCTGCGCCTTGCCCTCCGAATTGAAGTACATCTGCGCTTCGGAGAACGGCATGTAGATGATCGAGGTGTCGTACTCCGACATACCGACCTCGAAGATCGCTGTTACCGGATAGCCCTTGAGACGTGGCGTCGTACCCAGCGGGCTGACATCGCCATCAGGCGAGATCAGCGTGATGGTGTCGCCCAGCACCAGGCCGAGATTCTCTGCCATGCGGCGGCCGATGGCGACGCCGCCGGCCGTGTCGAAACCGACGATCGAGCCCTGCTTGATGTTGTTGGCAACCAGGGTGATCTTGCCAAGATCTTCGCCTCGGATGCCGCGCACCAATGCGCCTCCACCCGATCCGACATTGCCTTGCGCCAGAACCTGACCTTCAACGAGCGGAATGGCATACTTCACACCGGGCACGCCGTTGATGCGCTTGGCAAGCTCGGCATAGTCTTCCAGCGGCAGATCGACCGGCGTCACGATGAGATGGCCGTTGATGCCGAGGATGCGCGACAGCAGCTCGGCGCGGAACCCGTTCATCACCGCCATCACGACGATCAGCGTCGCGACACCCAGCATGATGCCGAGGAAGGAGATCGAGGCGATGACCGAGATGACCGTTTCCTTGCGGCGCGAACGCAGATAGCGCCAGGCCACCATGCGCTCGAAACCCGAAAAAGGTCCGGCGCCTGCCGGCTTGGCTGCCGCCGTCTGGCTCATGCAGCGGCACCCAGACGCTCGAGAGCAGCCGCCAGCGGCACCGTTTCGCGCTCACCGCTCTTGCGGTTCTTGATCTCGACCTCACCTGCTGCAACACCACGCGGTCCGACGATGACCTGCCAAGGCAGTCCAATCAGGTCCGCGGTCGCGAACTTGCCGCCAGGACGCTGGTCGGTGTCGTCGTAGAGCACGTCTTTTCCGGCCGCCGTAAGCGCGGCATAGAGCTCGTCGCAGGTGCGGTCGCAATCGGCATCGCCGGCCTTCATGTTGATCAGGGCGATGTCGAACGGTGCTACGCTCTCCGGCCAGATGATACCGGCGTCATCGTGGCTCGCCTCGATGATAGCAGCGATCAGGCGCGTCGGGCCGATGCCGTAGGAACCCATTGAAACGTTATGTTCCTTGCCGTCCGGCCCCTGCACCTTGGCACCCATCGGCTTCGAGTACTTATCGCCGAAATGGAAGATGTGGCCGACTTCGATGCCACGTGCGGAGAGACGCTCGCCGTCAGCGATCTTGTCCCAGGCGGCTTCGTCATGCATCTCATCTGTCGCCGCGTAAGGCGTCGTCCATTCCTGAACGATACCGGCGATTTCGGCATCGTTCTCGTAGTTGACGTTTTCGCCGGGCACAGGCAGCGACAGGAAGTCCTTGTGACAGAACACCTGGCTTTCGCCCGTCTCGGCCAGAATGATGAATTCGTGCGAAAGGTCACCGCCGATCGGGCCGGTGTCGGCACGCATCGGGATGGCTTTCAGGCCCATGCGGGTGAAAGTGCGCAGATACGACACGAACATGCGGTAGTAAGCAGCCTTGGCACCCTCATAATTGAGGTCGAACGTGTAGGCGTCCTTCATCAGGAACTCACGGCCACGCATGACGCCGAAGCGCGGGCGCACCTCGTCACGGAACTTCCACTGGATATGGTAGAGGTTGAGCGGCAGGTCCTTGTAGGATTTGACATAGGAACGGAAGACTTCCGTGACCATCTCCTCATTGGTCGGACCGTAGAGCAATTCACGATCCTGCCGGTCCTTGATGCGCAGCATCTCCTTGCCGTAGGCATCGTAGCGGCCACTTTCGCGCCACAGCTCTGCCGACTGGATGGTCGGCATCAGGATTTCCAGAGCGCCGGCGCGGTTCTGTTCTTCCCGGATGATGGCGCAGACCTTGTCGAGCACGCGTTTGCCCAGTGGCAGCATCGTGAAGGAACCTTGCCCCTGCTGGCGGATCATGCCGGCACGCAGCATCAAGCGATGCGAGACGATCTCGGCCTCGCGGGGGTTCTCTTTCAGGATAGGCAGGAAGTAGCGCGACAAACGCATGGGCTGGTCCGTAAATGAGGAAGGCCGCGCCGGAATCGGCGCTTAGCAGGCTTCAATGCAAGGGCTTCATAGCCATTTCATGGCGGAATGGAAACCCGCGCGTCCGTGGCAAGTGCGTGCCGGTAATGCGTGTCGCTTTGTTATGCAAGCCAAGCTGTTTTATTGTGCAATGCAGCACAAGAATGCCCATTTCGAAGCAAAATTTAACGTGACATTTTCATGCGCGCTGTTCTAGTGTGCACAGATAACCGAGAGGACGGGTTAAAGACCTGTTCTCCTGCGCGGTCAAAGTCTTGGGAGGATGCGATCTAGGCGCGGTAACTCGCAGCCGCCGGAAACGGAAAGCAGATCGGACGCGTTTAAATTGCAAGGCTTCGTGCCTTGCATTTTTTTTGAGCAATCAAGCAATTGCAGTTTTCCTGTGAGATCAAGCATTAAGCCAGTTCAGACCCGGCTTCATGCTTTTGGCGGCAAAACGCCTCGCTTTTTCTTTCCAGATTTACTCAAGTTCATTTACCGCGCTGCGAAGCAAAACCACCTGTCGGCGCTGCCTTCGGCCTCCATCAAAACGCTGTCACGCAACTGTCACCACGGTGTCATTCTTGTCAGTTTCACGGCTGCCGATGCAACAAGCGCCTGTCAAAAAACTATCAGCGGAAAATTCGATGCTGCGACGCAACATACCTTCGCCCCACGCGCTATGCCTCTCCTATCCATGAAAGCGTTCGCGATAGGCGTTCGGGCCGATGCCAAGATAACGCAGGAACGCGCGCCGCATTGTCTCCGGGGAGCCGAAACCGCATCGCCTGACAGTGCGGGCAACACTCAGTCCATCTTCCAAGAGCCGGCGCGCAGTCTCGAACCGGATCGTTTCCACCGCGCGTGCTGGTGTGTGCCCCGTGCGTTGCCGATAGTGTCGGGAGAATGAACGAAGGCTCATGCCCGCCTGATCGGCCAGTGACGCCAGCGACAGATCGCGATGAAGATTGGCAGCGATCCATGCATGCAGGCTTTCGAACATTTCGTCCGCCGCCTGAAACGCAAGCACCGTGCTGAACTGGGTCTGACCTCCCGGGCGCTTCAGGAAGACAACCAGTTGCCGTGCGACCTCCAATGCCAGTGGACGCCCATGATCGTGTTCGACCATCGCGAGTGCCAGATCGATGCCTGCCGTGATCCCCGCGGAAGTCCACACCGAACCGTCGCATACGAAAATCGGATCGCGGTCGAGCCTGACGGCAGGGAAACGTGCTGCAAACTCGTCACAACGCCGCCAATGCGTTACGGCCCGGCGACCGTCGAGGAGTCCGGTTTCGGCGAGCAGAAAGGCACCACTGCACACCGAGGCGGTTCGCTTCGTCAACAAGGAACGTTGTTTGACCCAATCGACGAGAACGGCATTTCGGCTCGCTTCGTTGACCCCATAGCCGCCTGCAACAATCAAAGTCGCAGGATAAGGCGGCTCCTCCGATAACGCGGCGGCCCGCAGCGCGATACCGGAACTTGTGGTGATCTCCGGCTCCTCCGCCACAACCACGATCTCATAGGGTTTGGGCATAGCCGAACCCGTCAGATCATTCGCGGTGGCGAAAACCTGCGCCGGTCCCGTCACATCCAGTATCTGGGCGTTCGGGAAGGCCAGGATTTCTACACGATGGACAGATGGGTTTGGCATGAAACGAGCGATGATTGGCACATGCGCCAATTTTCCCGAACTACGATCAACTCGTCAACCCAAGGCAATTCCGCGAAAAGCGCGGCGGTTTTCACCCGGAATTGCCTCCGAGCAACGGGACAAAGCTGATCGCCGGTTCCGAAAAACGGTGAAAAGCGCCAGGAGGATCACATGACATTTCGCTTCGGCATATTGTGCTTTCCCAAAGTCCAGCAACTCGACCTGACCGGCCCCTACGAGGTCTTCGCTTCTGCAAGGGATGCGGAAGTTCATCTCGTCTGGAAGGATTTGCAGCCTCTGCGCTCCGCAACCGGCCTCTGGTTGAAGCCGGATACCACCTTCGCCGATGCTCCAGATTTCGATGTTCTTTGCATTCCCGGCGGTGCTGGCGTGAACGCGCTCTTGACCGACGAGGAAACGCTCGCGTTCATTCGCGGCAAGGCCGCCGCTGCACGGTTCGTGACATCGGTCTGCACCGGAGCGCTCCTTCTCGGTCGAGCCGGTCTCCTGTCAGGACGTCGCGCAACGACCCATTGGAACGCCGTCGACTTTCTGCCAGGTTTCGGAGCAATCCCCACCAAGGCGCGCGTCGTTAAAGACGGATCACTGATCACGGCAGGCGGCGTGACCTCCGGCATCGACTTCGGTCTGGCGGTCATTGCTGAACTGATCGGCCAGGAACAAGCCGAAACGATCCAGCTTGCGCTGGAGTACGCTCCTGAACCACCGTTCGGTGCAGGTCTGCCCGAGATTTCGTCGGCATCGGTCGTCGCAGCCGCGCGCGCCGGCATGGCTGGCTCACGCGCGGAACGAGAAGCGCTCCTGCTCTGAAACGGCTGCGCGAGAGCGATTCAGTTTTGCGGCTGAGCCGGTTCGTCGAACCTGGGCAGGATTTGCGGAATGTCGTCGACGGTCCAGCCGAGACCGACCGTCACGGCGTAATAGGCACCCAGGACGATGAAGGCCCAGATCGTTGTCCAGATGATGACGTAAAGGAACCGGGGTTTCTTGGGCGCACTGGCAGTAGTGCCCAGCACGACTTCGTTTTCTTCATCTTGCCGGCGGAAGCTGAACGGCAGGATGGCGAACAGCGTGATCCACCATACCACGAAGTAGACTGCGACCATCGAGATCCAGTCCCAAGGGGTGATGGTGCCTCCAGTCATGCCTGCTCAAGCTCCACCAACGTGCCGGCGAAGTCCTTCGGATGCAGGAACAACACCGGCTTGCCATGTGCGCCGATCTTCGGATTGCCGTCACCCAGAACGCGCGCGCCTCCGGCCTTCAGCCGGTCGCGGGCAGCAAGGATGTCGTCCACCTCGTAGCAGACGTGGTGCATGCCGCCGGACGGGTTCTTTTCCAGGAAGGCCGCAATCGGTGAATTCTCGCCGAGCGGTTCGAGCAGCTCGACCTTGGTGTTGCCGAGGTCGATGAAAACGACGGTCACGCCATGTTCCGGTAGCGCCTGCGGCAGGGTTACCTTGGCACCCAGCGTGTCGCGATAGACCGCACTGGCCGCAGCCAGATCCGGTACTGCAATCGCGACATGGTTCAATCGTCCGAGCATCAAAACTCCAGGCAGTTCAGCAAACGACTAGCAGACATCGACTGCCGATTGCCTACTCCCTTTTCACCGTGTCACAAACACCGTCACCAGCGGCTTCTTGCCCCAGGTCTCGTTGGCGGCGGCACGCACGGCACGCCGTACGGACTCCTGCACCAGGTCGAGGTCTTTTCGGCGCTGGCGAGGGATCGAGTCGACCGCACCGACGGCGGCGTCGAGCATGATGTCTTCCAGAAGTTCGCCCGCAGCGTCGGCCTCGGCCACACCGATGGCAACGAGGTCGGGATCGCCGGCGAGTTCATACTTGTCGTCCAGCACGACGTTGACCGCGACATGGCCGGCAAAGGACAACTTGCGACGCTCGCGGATACCCATCGCCTCGTCGCTGCCGACCAGCTTGCCGTCCTTGTAGACGCGGCCATACGGCACCTGGTCGACAACCTCGGCAGCTCCCGGGTAGAGCCTCAGCATGTCGCCGTCGCGCACCTGCGCGACCTGGCGGATGCCCGACATCGACATCAGCGATCCCTGCGCCACCAGATGCGCGGCCTCGCCATGCACCGGCACGCCGATTTCAGGCCGCACCCACTCATACATGCGCTTCAGTTCGCTGCGGCGCGGATGGCCGGACACATGAACCAGCGCATCGCCGTCCTCGATGATCTTCATGCCGAGATCGATAAGGCGGTTCTTGATCTCCAGGATCGCCTTCTCGTTGCCTGGGATAGTGCGCGACGAGAAGATGACCGTATCGCCGGCCGTCAGCGCCACCGACTTCATCTCGTCACGTGACAGCTTGGCAAGAGCCGCCAGCGGCTCGCCCTGGCTGCCGGTGCAGATGATGACAAGGTTCTCACGCGGGATGAAGCCGTAGTCCTCCTCGCCGATGAACTCCGGCAGCCCATCCATGTAGCCCAGCTCGCTCGACACATCGATGACGCGCTTCAGCGAACGGCCGAGCACCAGCACCTGGCGGCCCGCGTCGCGCGCAGCGCGAGCGATCGCCACGACGCGCCCGACATTGGACGAGAAGGTGGAAATGGCGACACGGCCCTTCGCCTCCTCGATCAGCTTTTTCAGGCTCGCGCCCACTTCCTGCTCGGAAGGCGAATCCCCGTCCCGCAGCGCATTGGTGGAATCACACACCAGCGCCAGCACGCCCTTGTCGCCATAGGCACGGAAACGTGCTTCGTCGGTCTTTGGACCGATCGACGGCGCCGGATCGATCTTCCAGTCGCCGGTGTGGATCACCGTGCCGACCGGCGTGGTGATCGCCAGCGACATCGGCTCCGGAATCGAATGCGCGACCGGGATCGCCTCGATCTCGAATGGTCCCACGGTGAATTTCTCGCCTGCCCGATAGATCGTCACCGGGATCTTCGGCGCATCCGCCTCCCCCTGACGCTTGGCCTCCAGAAGACCGGCGCCGAATGGCGTCATCCAGACAGGCACCTTCAGCTTCGGCCAGATGTCGTGCAATGCGCCATAGTGATCCTCATGCGCATGCGTGATGACGATGCCGCGCAGGTTGGCGAGCTTGTCTTCGATGAAGCGGGTGTCCGGCAAGATCAGGTCGACGCCTGGATGGGCAGGATCTGGAAAGGTCACGCCGACATCGATGACGATCCATTCCCGATTGTTGGCTGGGCCGTAGCCATAGAGGGCGAAGTTCATGCCGATTTCGCCGACGCCGCCCAGCGGCACGAACACGAGTTCGGCGTTGTCCGCTTTCGCCATCCAGTCTCTCCTTTTCGTCCCACCATGCGCACAGACGGCGCCGTGGAAGCCTAGAGCATGATCCCGAAAAGTTGCAGACTTTTCGGAAAAGGATCATGCGATAAAACAAATAGATAGAGCGGACTGCCGTTCACCGCATTCCGCTCTATTGCGCTTCAGTCGAAGCAACGGCGCCGAAATGCACATCGCCGGCAGCAACCGTTATCAGGCGCCCTCCGCTTTCGCGGATCACGAAACGACAATCTTCGTCAATGGTCTCGAAAGTGCCCCGCACGACATCGCCATCGATTCTGACCGCTACTTCGCTGCCCAGTCCGGCCGCACGTTTCAGCCAGCGATCGCGGATGGCATTCAGCCCCTGCCCATCGGCCCACAACCGCGCATTCTCAGCCCAGGCATCGGACAGTGCCAAGAACAGCATCTCGGCATCGCAGGTCGCCCCCAGAGCTTTCAGCGACGTGGCCGGATAAGGCAGCCCCTCGGGATGCGTAGCAACATTGACGCCGATGCCGATCGCCACCGCAAACCGGCCACCATCCAGCAAAGCCGATTCCAACAGGATGCCCGAAAGCTTGGCGCCGGAAGCCAGCACGTCGTTGGGCCACTTCAGTTCGAAACGGTTACGACCGGCACTCGCACCGTCGAGCCCGACAGCGACGCGTCCCTTGGGCACGACTGCATCGAGCGCATCCGCCAGCGACAGCCCGGCGACAAAGCCGAGCGTTGCAGCCGTGCGCAACTCACCTTCGACGACCACAAGCAGCGTAGCGGCAAGATTGCCTTCAAGCGTAGCCCAAGCACGGCCGCGTCGGCCGCGCCCGCTTTCCTGCTTCTTGGAAACGACCCACAACTTGCCAGGGTCACCGGCGCGGGCATGCTCGAGTGCCACCACGTTGGTGGAGCCGACGCTGTCATGCGCTTCGAGGCGAAAGCCCTGGGAAGCCGCAGTCGGCGCCAGTGTGAAGCCCATCAAAAGAACGTCTTCGCAGCGGCTTGCGCATAGGTGCTGATCGGGCCGCCAATCAGCACGTAGAACAGCACGAAGGCACCGGAAACGCCAAGCACCAGGCGCAGTTCGCCGGCCATCGGCTGGAAGCCGCCGACAGGCTCATCGAACCACATGAGCTTGATGATACGCAGGTAGTAGAACGCGCCCACCACCGAAGCCAGGACACCAATGATCGCCAGTGCGTAGAGATTGGCGTTGATCGCGGCGAGGAACACGTACCACTTTCCCCAGAAGCCCGCGAGCGGCGGAATGCCGGCCAGCGAGAACATCAGGATGGTGAGGATGGTTGCCATCACCGGGTTTGTGGAGGAGAGGCCGGCCAGATCGCTGATCTTTTCGACATTCTCGTTGTTGCGGCGCATGGCCAGGATAAAGGCAAAGGTGCCCAGCGTCATCACCAGATAGATCAGCATATAGATGACGACGCCGCGCACGCCAGCCTCAGAATTGGCTGCGAGACCGACCAGCGCATAGCCCATATGGCCAATCGAGGAATACGCCATCAGGCGCTTGATGTTGGTCTGGCCGATGGCAGCGAAGGCACCAAGCGCCATCGACGCGATCGAGATGAAGACGATGATCTGCTGCCAGTCCTTGGCGATCGGCTCGAAGGCTCCCATCGTCACGCGCACGATGAGCGCCATCGCCGCCATCTTCGGAGCAGCGGCCAGGAAAGCCGTGATCGGTGTCGGGGCGCCTTCATAGACGTCGGGCGTCCACATATGGAACGGCACGGCGGAAATCTTGAAGGCAAGACCAGCCAGCACGAAGACCAGACCGAACACCAGGCCAAGCTGACGTTCACCTTGCCCCAGTGCCGAGGCGATCGCCTCGAAGGAGACATTGCCGGTGTAGCCGTAGACCAGGCTGATACCGTAGAGCAGCATGCCCGACGACAGCGCGCCGAGCACGAAGTACTTCAGGCCGGCCTCCGTCGAGCGGACATTGTCGCGGTTGATGGCGGCGAGCACATAGATCGCCAGCGACTGGAGCTCGAGCCCGAGATAGAGCGCGATCATGCCGTTCGCCGAGATCATCAGCATCATGCCGAGCGTGCAGAGCAGGATCAGCACGGGATATTCAAACTTGTCGAAACGCTCGGCCTTGGCGAAGCGCACCGACATGATCAGCGTCACCGCCGAGCCGACCAGCGAGAGCAGTTTCATGAAGCGGGCGAACGGGTCCTGCACAAAGGCGCTGCCAAAGGCATTGCCTTCGCCCGAGACGAACAGCATCCAGCCACCGGCAACGATCAGGATCGCCACCGCAAGCCCGGTGATGGCCCCGCTCGAAGCTTCGCGCGAATAGGCGCCAACCATCAGGAGGACCAGCGCGCCGATGGCGATGATCAGCTCCGGCGTGGTGAGCGAAAGGCTGGAGATAAGATCCGAGGTCATGATGCTCTACTCAGTGCGCCGCCGCGGTCTGCGCGGAGCCGATGGATGCGGTGACGTTGGTGACGAGGGACTTGACCGAGGCGGCCGTGGCGTCGAACACCGGTGCCGGATAGACGCCGAAGAAGATGACCAGGACCACCAGCGGATAGATCACTACCTTTTCACGTAGCGACAGGTCCAGCATGCCCTTCAGGCTGTCCTTGGTCAGTGCCCCGAAAATGACGCGGCGATAGAGCCACAGCGCATAGGCTGCCGAGAGGACGACGCCCGTAGCAGCGAAGAATGCCACCCAGGTGTTGACCTTGAAGGCGCCAAGCATGGTCAGGAACTCGCCGACGAAGCCGCTGGTGCCTGGCAAGCCGACATTGGCCATGGTGAAGATCAGGAACACCGTAGCGTATTTCGGCATGTTGTTGACCAGGCCGCCATAGGCAGCGATCTCGCGGGTGTGCAAACGATCGTAGATGACGCCCACGCACAGGAACAGTGCGCCCGACACCAGGCCGTGGCTGAGCATCTGGAAGATCGCGCCTTGCACGCCTTCCTGATTGATCGTGAAGATGCCCATGGTGACGAAGCCCATATGGGCGACCGACGAATAGGCGATCAGCTTCTTGATGTCCTCCTGCATCAGCGCCACCAGAGAGGTGTAGATGATGGCTACCACTGAGAGCGTGAACACCATCGGCGCGAAGAACTCGGAGGCCAGCGGGAACATCGGCAGCGAGAAACGCAGGAAACCATACCCGCCCATCTTCAGCAGGATGCCAGCCAGGATGACCGAACCGGCCGTCGGCGCCTCGACGTGCGCATCCGGCAACCAGGTGTGCACCGGCCACATCGGCATCTTCACCGCGAAGGAGGCAAAGAAGGCCAACCATAGCCATGTCTGCATGTTGGCGGGGAAATTGTGCGACAGCAGCGTCGGGATGTCGGTGGTGCCGGCCTGCCAGAACATGGCCATGATGGCCAGCAGCATCAGCACCGAGCCGAGCAGCGTATAGAGGAAGAACTTGAACGAGGCATAGACGCGCCGCTTGCCACCCCAGACGCCGATGATGATGAACATCGGGATCAGGCCGGCTTCGAAGAAGACGTAGAACAGCACGATGTCGAGCGCGCAGAACACACCGATCATCAGCGTTTCCAGGATCAGGAACGCGATCATGTATTCCTTGACGCGCTTCTCCACCGAATTCCACGACGCCAGGATGCAGAGCGGCATCAGGAAGGTCGTCAGGATGACGAACAGCATCGAGATGCCGTCGACACCCATGTGGTAGGAGATGCCGCTATCCAGCCAGGCCGCCTTCTCGACGAACTGGAAGCCGGCGCTGGAATTGTCGAAATAGATCCAGATCGGCAGCGACACCAGGAAGGTGACGATGGTGGTCCACAGCGCGATCGCACGCACGTTGCGGCGGCCTGCTTCGCTGTCGTCGCGAATGAACAGGATCAGCAGCGCGCCAACGAGCGGCAGGAAGGTGACCGTGGAGAGAATTGGCCAGTCGGTCATCAGAGCATCATCCAGGTGACGAGTGCCGCCACGCCGATCAGCATGGCGAAGGCATAGTGATAGAGATAACCGGTCTGCAGCTTGACCACGCGGTTGGTGACATCGACCACGCGCGCCGAGACGCCGTCAGGTCCCAGGCCGTCGATAACCGCACCGTCGCCCTTCTTCCACAGGAAGTAGCCGAGACGCTTGGCCGGCCGCACGAACAGGAAGTCATACAGCTCGTCGAAGTACCACTTGTTGAGCAGGAAGGCGTAGAGACCGCGATGGCGTTGCGCCAGCGCCACCGGCATCTGCGGCGAGGAGATGTAGAACTTCCACGAGACCAGGAAGCCGACCACCATGGCAACGAACGGCGACAGCTTCACCCACATCGGCACGCCATGCATGTCGTGCAGGATGTGGTTGTCCGGCAGCGTGAACAGCGAGCCCTTCCAGAATTCGGCATAGGCTTCGCCGATGAAGTAGTCATGGAACAGGAAGCCTGCGGCAATCGCGCCAACCGCCAGGATGAACAGCGGCACCAGCATTACCGGCGGCGATTCATGCACATGATGCATCACGTCATGGCTGGCGCGCGGCTTGCCGTGGAAGGTCATGAAGATCAGCCGCCACGAGTAGAACGAGGTGAAGCAGGCAGCGATGACGAGCAGCGTGAAGGCGAAGATCGCAACCGAGTTATGCCCGACAAAAGCGCTTTCGATGATGGCGTCCTTCGAGAAGAACCCGGCGGTGCCGATAACCGTTGCCGGGATACCGACGCCGGTCAGCGCCAACGTGCCTATCACCATCATCCAATAGGTGGTCGGGATCAGCTTGCGGATGCCGCCCATGTTGCGCATGTCCTGCTCGTCCGACATCGCGTGGATGACCGAGCCCGAGCCCAGGAACAGCAGCGCCTTGAAGAAGGCGTGCGTGAAGAGATGGAAGATCGCCGCGCCATAGGCGCCGACGCCCAGCGCCACGAACATGTAGCCGAGCTGCGAGCAGGTCGAATAAGCGATCACGCGCTTGATGTCGTTCTGCACCAGACCGACGGTGGCCGCGAAGAAGGCGGTGATGGCGCCGATGAAGGTAACCACTGTCAGTGCCGTGTGCGACAGCTCGAACAGCGGTGACAGGCGCGCCAGCATGAACACACCTGCGGTGACCATGGTCGCTGCGTGGATCAGGGCTGAAACCGGCGTTGGGCCTTCCATGGCGTCCGGCAGCCAGGTGTGAAGCGGCACCTGCGCCGACTTGCCCATCGCGCCCATGAACAGGAGCAGGCAGACGACGGTCAGAGCCGCGCCCTTGTCCAGTGCATAGCCGAGGAAGGTCAGCACGGTCTCGCCATGTGCCGTCGCGGCGGCGGCAGCATCATGGCCGGCCGGTGCGAACGAAGCGGCGTTGGCGAAGATCGTCGACAGGTTGACCGAACCGAACAGCATATAGACGCCGAAGATGCCCAGCGCGAAGCCGAAGTCACCGACGCGATTGACGACGAAAGCCTTGATGGCAGCGGCGTTGGCGGACGGCTTCTTGTACCAGAAACCGATCAGCAGATAGGACGCCAGGCCGACGCCTTCCCAGCCGAAGAACATCTGGATCAGATTGTCCGACGTCACCAGCATCAGCATGGCGAAGGTGAACAGCGACAGATAGGCAAAGAAACGCGGCCGGTTCGGATCATGGTGCATGTAGCCGATCGAGTAGATATGCACCAAGGCCGAGACTGTGTTGACCACCACCAGCATGACGGCGGTCAGCGTGTCGATGCGCAGAGCCCACGAGGCATCGACTGCGCCCGACTGGATCCAGCGCAAAACCGGCACGGTGAACGCTTCGCCTGATCCTAGCGCGACCGTGAAGAAGGCCACCCAGGACAGGGCCGCCGCGATCACCAGGAAACCTGAGGTGATGTATTCCGATGCCTTGGCGCCCAGCGAATTGCCGAACAACCCGACGATCAGGAAGCCGATGAGAGGGAGAAAGACGATTGCCTGATACATGATAGCTTCGCTCAACCCTTCATCATGTTCACGTCTTCGACCGCGATCGAACCGCGGTTACGGAAGAAGACGACCAGGATGGCAAGACCAATCGCCGCTTCGGCCGCCGCCACGGTCAGCACGAACAGCGCGAAGACCTGGCCGACGAGATCGCCCAGCGCCGCCGAGAAGGCGACGAAATTGATGTTCACCGCAAGCAGGATCAGTTCCACCGACATCAGGATGACGATGACGTTCTTGCGGTTCAGAAAGATGCCGAACACGCCGAGCGTGAACAGGATCGCCGAAAGCGTGAGGTAGTGCGCGATACCGACGGTCATCTCAGATGCCCTTCCCCGTCTCGACTTTCTTGATTTCGATGGCCGTCGCCGGCGTGCGACCGACCTGCTCGGCGATCGACTGGCGCTTGACGCCCGGCTTGTGGCGCAGCGTCAGTACGATCGCGCCTATCATGGCGACCAGAAGCACCAGGCCCGATATCTGGAAGTAATAGAGGTAATCCGTATAGAGGATGTCGCCGAGCGCCGCCGTATTGGTGCGGGTAGCGATGTCGGGCGTCTTCTGCGCAACCGTCGTGGCTAGCTGCGGTGCGAAAGTGTAGCCACCGAGCACGACGATGAGCTCGGCCGCCAGGATCAATCCGACCAGCGCGCCGATCGGCGCATACTGCAAGGCGCCGCTCTTCAGTTCCGCGAAATCGACATCCAGCATCATGACGACGAACAGGAACAACACCATGACCGCGCCGACATAGACGACGAGCAGGATCATCGCCAGGAATTCGGCGCCGGTAAGCAGGAACAGCCCGGCCGCATTGAAGAAGGTCAGGATCAGGTACAGCACCGAATGCACGGGATTGCGCGACGAAATGACCATGAAGGCCGACGCCACAGCGATAAAGGCGAAGAGGTAGAAGAAAGCCGCCTCTAGTCCGTTCAACATTGGGGTTCCCCCGGGTTCCTGTTGGGCCTGGCTGACGCCCTGCCCCATTCAGTTCGGTTTCGCTCCGCCTCCGGTCGCGAAACCGCGTTGTCCTTAGACGAGCCGTTGCGACGCGTCCACTTTTCAAAACTCACCGGTACGGCGCGTCCAGAGAGATGTTGCGCGCAATCTCGCGCTCCCACCGATCGCCGTTGGCCAGCAGCTTTTCCTTGTCGTAGTAGAGCTCTTCGCGCGTCTCCGTCGCGAACTCAAAATTCGGCCCTTCGACAATCGCGTCCACCGGGCAGGCTTCCTGGCAGAAGCCGCAATAGATGCACTTCACCATGTCGATGTCGTAGCGCACAGTGCGGCGCGTGCCGTCGTTCCGGCGGGGACCGGCCTCGATGGTGATGGCCTGAGCCGGGCAGATTGCCTCGCACAACTTGCAGGCGATGCAGCGTTCTTCACCGTTGGGATAACGGCGCAGCGCGTGTTCGCCGCGGAAGCGCGGGCTGAGCGGCCCCTTCTCGTATGGGTAGTTGATCGTCTCCTTCGGAGCCATGAACTGCCGCATCGACAGGAAAAACGCCCCGACGAAGTCTTTCAGCAACAGCGCCTTGGCGGCTTGAGCGAGAGCACCCATCATGCCCATCCCGTAATCTTGAGGAATGCCGCGGTTGCGACGACCATGAACAGCGAGATCGGCAGGAATACCTTCCAGCCCAGCCGCATCAGCTGGTCGTAGCGGTAACGCGGCACGAATGCCTTCACTATCGAGAAGAAGAAGAACATCAGGCAGACCTTGAGGATGAACCAGATCACGCCTGGCACCCAGGTGAAGGGTGCGAAGTCGAACGGCGGCAGCCATCCACCGAGGAACAGGATTGTGGCGAGTGCGCACATCAGCACGATCGCCACATATTCCCCGAGGAAGAACAGCAGGAACGGCGTCGACGAATATTCGACCATGTGGCCGGCGACGAGCTCGGATTCAGCCTCGACCAGATCGAAAGGCGGCCTGTTCGTCTCGGCCAGGGCCGAGATGAAGAAGATGACGAACATCGGGAACAGGCTGAGCCAATGCCAGTCGAGGAAGGTATTGGGCATGCCGAGCTTGGTACCCAGGCCGTCCTGCTGCGACAGCACGATGTCGGTGAGGTTCAGCGAACCGACACAAAGCAGCACGGTAACGATGACGAAGCCGATCGAGACTTCGTAGGACACCATCTGGGCCGCCGAGCGCAGCGCGCCGAGGAATGGATATTTCGAATTCGAGGCCCAGCCACCCATGATCACGCCGTAGACCTCCAGTGAGGAGATGGCGAAGACGTAGAGGATGCCGACATTGATGTTGGCGATGGCCCAGCCGGCGTTGACCGGGATGACGGCCCAGGCCGAAATCGCCAGCACTGCCGAAACCAGCGGGGCGAGCAGGAACACCCCCTTGTTGGCGCCGGACGGAATGACAGGCTCCTTGAACACGAACTTCAGCAGATCGGCGAAGGACTGCAGCAGGCCGAAGGGGCCAACCACGTTCGGGCCGCGCCGCAACTGGACAGCCGCCCATACCTTGCGGTCCGCATAAAGAAGGAAAGCGATGATGACGAGCAGCGGCACGATCAGCGCGACCGACTTCAACAGTATGATCAGCGCTGGCAGCACGTAGAAGGAGAAGAAGCTGTCCATGGTTTATTCCGCTGCCTGCCTGAAGCCGTTCTTCGCGAGCGCCGAACATTCGGCCATCACCGCGGAAGCGCGCGCTATCGGGTTCGTCAAATAGAAGTCCGCCACCGCCGAAGTGAAGGCCGCCTTGGTGAGGCGTCCGCCCAGCTTCGCCGCCTTGGCGACATCATCGGCCGCCCCTGCCGCGATCTGGTCGATGCGGGCAAGATGCGGGTACTCGCCATAGAGCTTCTGCCGCAGCTGCGCCAGCGAATCGAAGGGCAGTTTCTTGCCAAGCACATCCGACAGCGCCCGCAGGATCGCCCAGTCTTCGCGGGCATCGCCGGGAGCGAAGCCGGCACGGTTGGTCTGCTGCACGCGGCCTTCGGTGTTCACGTAGGTGGCTGATTTTTCAGTGTAGGCTGCGGCCGGCAGGATGACGTCGGCGCGGTGTGCACCGGCGTCGCCATGCGTTCCGATATAGACGACGAAGCCGGAAGCCTTGGCCATGTCGAGTTCGTCGGCACCGAGCAGGAACAGCACTTCGCTGTCGCTCAGAATGCCGGCAGTATCCTTGCCGCCCTCGCCCGGCACGAAACCGATGTCGAGGCCGCCGACGCGGGCAGCGGCAGTATGCAATACCGCGAAGCCGTTCCAACCGTCCTTCACCGCGCCAACCGCCTGGGCAAGCTTTGCGACCTGGCCGAGCACAGCGGCGCCATCCGAACGCGACAGTGCGCCCTGACCGACGATGATCAGCGGATGTTCGGCCTTCTTCAGCGTCTGGAAGAACTTGCCATTGCCTTCGGCTAGGTCCTTCAGCGTGTCTGCGCCGGCACCGAGCGTCTCATAGTCGTAACGGGTGTCGCCGACCTCGCCGATGACGGCGACCGGCAGATTGCCGACGCGCCAGCGCTTGCGGATGCGGGCATTGAGCACCGAAGCCTCAAAACGCGGATTCGCGCCAACGATCAATACGGCGTCAGCCTCCTCGATGCCCTCGATGGTCGGGTTGAAGATGTAGCTGGCACGACCGAGCGAAGGATCGAGTGCTGCGCCATCCTGGCGACAGTCGATGCTGGCCGAACCGAGTGACTGCGCCAGCAGCTTCAGCGCATACATTTCTTCGACGGCAGCGAGATCGCCGGCGATGGCACCGATCTTCTCCGGCGCCGCCTTGGCAACTGCACCCTTCACGGCCTCGAAGGCTTCCGCCCAGGTGGCCGGAGCCAGCTTGCCATTCTTGCGCACATAAGGCCGATCGAGGCGTTGCGTGCGCAGGCCGTCCCAGATGTATCGGGTCTTGTCGGAGATCCACTCCTCGTTCACCGCTTCGTTGACGCGCGGCAGAATGCGCATGACTTCGCGGCCTCTGGAGTCGACGCGGATCGCCGAGCCGACCGCGTCCATGACATCGATCGATTCCGTCTTGGTTAGTTCCCACGGACGCGCCGTGAAGGCGAAAGGCTTCGAAGTCAGCGCGCCGACCGGGCACAGGTCAACGACGTTGCCCTGCAGTTCCGACGTCATCGCCTGCTCGAGATAGGTGGTGATCTCGGCGTCTTCGCCGCGACCGATCAGGCCGAGCTCGGAAATGCCGGCGACTTCAGTCGTGAAGCGGACGCAACGCGTGCAGTGGATACAGCGGTTCATCACCGTCTTCACCAGCGGCCCGATATACTTGTCTTCGACTGCACGCTTGTTCTCGTGGAAGCGCGAGGAGTCGACGCCGAAGGCCATCGCCTGATCCTGCAGGTCGCACTCGCCGCCCTGGTCGCAGATCGGGCAGTCGAGCGGATGGTTGATGAGCAGGAACTCCATCACGCCTTCGCGCGCCTTCTTGACCATCGGCGAGTTGGTCAGCATTTCCGGCGGTTCACCGTTCGGGCCGGGACGCAGGTCGCGCACGCCCATGGCGCAGGAGGCCTGCGGCTTGGGCGGCCCGCCCTTCACCTCTACCAGGCACATACGGCAGTTGCCAGCAATCGACAGCCGCTCGTGGAAGCAGAAGCGCGGTACTTCCGCCCCCGCCGCCTCCGCCGCCTGCAGCAGCGTATAGTGGTCGGGTACCTCGATCTCTTTCCCGTCGACCTTGAGCTTTGCCATCAATTGCTCCTGGCGGCCTGAGCCGCTACGTATGCGTTGCGAACGGCGAGCACACCGCGCGTGTCGTGGACCTGCATCGCCGTCGCCTTTCCTTCGCTCAGTTTTTCGTCTTGGCGGTGAAAGCCGCCGCTTGTGTCAACCAGCCGTCGCGTTCGACACGGCCCTTGAACCCAAGATAATCATCCACCCAGGCAACCTCGGCAGGCGTCCAGGCAGCAACCTGCGCATAGGTCCAGACGCCGAGGTCGTTGAGAACTTTCTCAAGCTTGGGACCAACACCGGTGATAGCCTTGAGATCGTCCGGGGCGACGGGCTTGTGGATGCTGGCAGGCTTGCGGAAATCCTCCGGCTGCAGGGCAGCCACGACAACTGCAGCCGGCACTTCGACCACGGCGGTCTCGGTGGGCTGAATGTCTTCCGTCATCTCAACGACCGGTTCCGCGACCTGCTCGGCCACGGACTGCACCTCGGCGATCAGCTTTTTTGTTGCAATGCGTGCCCGCGCCGCCGGAGCCTTGGCGGCCGGTGCTCCGTCGCGGTCAGCAAAACTCGTCCCGGAACCAGGGAAATCGTCCAGAACCGGCTGCATCAGGCGCTGCGACATCTCGGCGGCACCAGTCAGCGCGCCGACCCAGACGCCGAAAGCATGGCTGGCCAAGCCAAAGCCGAGCGCCGAGAATGCAGCGGCGCCGGCAACCGGATGCGCGAACAGGTTGACGGCACTGGCCATCTCCTGCGGCATCATCCTGGTCAGATCCTGGGTCATCTTCTCGAATTCGTTCCTGTCAGGCACTGTGTCGGGTATGGGAAACATCGACATTGGCTCACTCCTAAGCCGTTTCGTTCCTGATGCCCTGCTTTCAGCCGTTTCCTTGAAACCCGGGTTTGTCCCGGCTTCCGTTTCTTGCCTTTACTCAGCCGCCACCAGCACAGGCTCGGCACGATGCGCGTTGCGGGTGAATTCATCGATGCGACGCTCGATCTCCGGGCGGAAGTTGCGGATCAGACCCTGGATGGGCCATGCTGCGGCGTCGCCGAGCGCGCAGATCGTGTGACCTTCGATCTGCCTGGTGACGTCGAGCAGCATGTCGATCTCGCGCTTCTGCGCCTCGCCCCGCACAAGACGCTCCATCACACGCCACATCCAGCCCGTGCCTTCACGGCATGGCGTGCACTGGCCGCAGCTTTCGTGCTTGAAGAAATAGGCAAGTCTGGCGATCGCCTTCACGATATCCGTCGACTTGTCCATGACGATGACGGCAGCCGTACCAAACGAGGATTTCTTCTCGCGCAAACCGTCGAAGTCCATGGGGCAATCGATAATGTCCTCAGCCTTGACGACCGGGCAGGACGCACCGCCAGGGATGACGGCGAGCAGGTTGTCCCAGCCGCCGCGAATGCCACCGCCATGCTTCTCGACGAGTTCACGGAAGGTGATGCCCATGGCCTCTTCGACCGTGCAGGGCGTGTTGACGTGCCCAACCAGCATGAACAGCTTGGTGCCGACATTGTTCGGACGACCGATCGACGAGAACCACGCTGCGCCGCGGCGCAGGATGGTCGGAGCCACAGCGATCGACTCGACGTTGTTGACCGTGGTCGGGCAGCCATAGAGGCCGACATTGGCCGGGAACGGCGGCTTCAGGCGCGGCTGGCCCTTCTTGCCTTCCAGGCTTTCCAGCAGCGCTGTCTCTTCGCCGCAGATATAGGCGCCCGCACCGTGATGAACGTAGATGTCGAAATCGTAGCCGTTCTTGTTGCCCTTGCCGATCAGCTTGGCTTCGTAGGCTTCATCGATGGCCCGCTGCAGCGCTTCGCGTTCGCGGATGAACTCGCCACGCACATAGATGTAGGCGGCAACTGCCCCCATGGCGAAGCCGGCGAGCAGGCAACCCTCAACCAGCGTGTGAGGATCATGGCGCAGGATATCGCGATCCTTGCAGGTTCCTGGTTCGGATTCGTCGGCATTGACGACGAGATAGCTCGGACGGCCGTCGCTCTGCTTGGGCATGAACGACCATTTGAGGCCCGTCGGGAAGCCGGCGCCGCCACGGCCGCGCAGGCCCGAAGCCTTCATCTCGTTGATGATCCAGTCGCGGCCCTTGTCGATGATCGCCTTGGTGCCATCCCACTGCCCGCGCGCCATGGCGCCTTGCAGCGACTGGTCGAAGCGGCCGTAGATATTGGTGAAGATGCGGTCCTTGTCCTGAAGCATTTTTCGTCCCTCAGACCGGTTTCTTGCCGAACACGCGGATGTATTCCTCGACGCCACCCTTGGCGAGCGCCTTGGCCTGCTTGACCCAGTCCTCGCGCTCGATACGGCCATGGAAGGAAAGATAGCCGTCGACCCATTCGCGCTCGGCCTTCTTCCACGATGCCACCTGGGCATAGGTGAAGATGCCGAGTTCATGCAGCGTGGCAGCGATCTTGGGGCCGACGCCGGAGATCAACTCGAGATCATCGACGGCAGCCGGCTTCGAGATGCCTTTCGGACGGTTCTTGTCCTCAAGCGAAGGCTTGGCGGGTGCAGCCTCTTTCTTTGCCGGCGCGTTCTTCGGCGCAGCAGCGGTTTCAGCCTTAGTTGCAGCCGGTTTGGCTGCAGCCTTTGCCTGCGGAGCCTTGACGCTCGCTGCTTTTTCAGCAGCCGGAGCAGCCTTGACCTTGGATGGCGTCTTCACAGCCGGGCTGGTTTCGACGGCGTCGGTCTTAGGCTTGGCAGCGTTGGAGGGCGGCACGGCGGCAACCTTGGCCGGCTCGGCGGCAACGGCAGGCGCCTCCTTCGCGGTTCTCGCGGCGGCCTTGGTTTCCTTGTCGCGCGTGGTTTTGAGGATCGCCTTCTCGTCGGCCAATGACGTGAAGCCACTGGTCGGCGCAGAGAAATAACGGCCGTTCTGGGGGCCGACCGGCACGGAATGACCCTTGCCCGCCTCGAAATCATCGATGATCTCGGCCAGCCGCTCTGGAGTCAGATCCTCATAGGTATCCTTGAAGATCATGACCATCGGCGCGTTCACGCAGGCGCCAAGGCACTCGACCTCCTCCCACGACAGCGTGCCGGCTTCGTTGGTGTGGAACTGATCGTGATGGATCTTGGAACGGCAGACATCCATCAGTTCTTCAGAGCCGCGCAACATGCAGGGCGTGGTGCCGCACACCTGGATGTGGGCGCGGGTGCCGACCGGCTTCAGCTGGTACTGCGTATAGAAGGTGGCGACCTCCAGCCCGCGGATATAGGGCATGCCCAGCATTTCGCAGATCGACTCGATCGCCGCCTTGGTGACCCAGCCTTCCTGTTCCTGCGCCAGCATCAAAAGCGGGATGATGGCCGACTGTTCACGGCCCTTCGGATATTTAGCGATCCACTTCTTGGCCGATGCCGCATTCGCCTTGTCGAAGGCGAAGGAAGCTGGCTGGACGCTTGCATCTGCGAGACGACGGACTGACATTTAGCGGTCAACCTCTCCGAACACGATGTCGAGGGAGCCGAGGATGGCGGTGACGTCGGCCAGCATGTGACCGCGGCACAGGAAATCCATGGCCTGCAAATGCGCAAAACCGGGCGCGCGCAGCTTGCAGCGATAAGGCTTGTTGGTGCCGTCGGAAACCAGGAAGACGCCGAATTCGCCCTTCGGCGCTTCAACGGCAGCGTAGACTTCACCGGCCGGCACACGATAACCCTCGGTGTAGAGCTTGAAGTGATGGATGAGCGCTTCCATCGAACGCTTCATCTCGCCACGCTTCGGCGGCACCACCTTGCCGTCGATGTTCGACACCGGGCCGGCGCTCTCCTTGCCGAGCAGGAGATCGACGCACTGGCGCATGATCCGGGCCGACTGGCGCATCTCCTCCATGCGGATGAGATAGCGATCGTAGCAATCGCCGTTCTTGCCGATCGGGATGTCGAATTCCAGCTCTGAATAGCATTCATAGGGCTGCGACTTGCGCAGGTCCCAGGCAGCGCCCGAACCACGCACCATCACGCCCGAGAAACCCCAGGCCCAGGCATCTGCCAACGAGACGACGCCGATATCGGCGTTGCGCTGCTTGAAGATGCGGTTGGGGGTGAGCAGCGCATCGAGATCGTCGATCGACTTCAGGAACGGATCGATCCACCTGCCGATGTCTTCGATCAGTTGCTTCGGCAGGTCCTGATGCACGCCACCCGGACGGAAATAAGCGGCATGCATGCGCGAACCGGAAGCCCGCTCGTAGAACACCATCAGCTTTTCACGCTCGATGAAGCCCCATAGCGGTGGGGTCAGTGCGCCAACGTCCATGGCCTGCGTCGTCACATTGAGGATGTGCGACATGATGCGGCCGATCTCGGAATAAAGCACCCGGATCAGCTGACCGCGCTTCGGCACCTCGATGCCCAGCAGCTTCTCCGCGGCAAGCGCGAAAGCATGCTCCTGGTTCATCGGCGCGCAATAGTCGAGCCGGTCGAGATAAGGCACCGCCTGCAGGTAGGTCTTGTGCTCGATCAGCTTCTCCGTGCCGCGGTGCAGCAGGCCGATATGCGGATCGACACGATCGACCACCTCGCCGTCCAGCTCCAGCACGAGACGCAGAACGCCGTGTGCGGCCGGATGCTGCGGGCCGAAGTTGATATTGAAGTTGCGAACTGAGGTCTCAGCCATTTGATTTACTGACCTTGCTGCCTAGAGCGCCTTCACGAGCTGGGCCGCGACATACGCAGCGACTCCGGCCAGTACCAGCCAGAGCACCTTGCGCACCATCGAGCCGCCAGCCGCTTTGCCGCCGGTCATTGCTTCGCCTTTTCATCGCCCGGCAGCACGTATTCGGTGCCTTCCCAGGGCGAGAGAAAATCAAAACTGCGGAATTCCTGCTTCAGCTCCACCGGCTCGTAGATCACGCGCTTGGCTTCGTCGTCGTAACGCACCTCGACGAAACCGGTGAGCGGGAAGTCCTTGCGCAGCGGATGGCCGTCGAAACCATAGTCGGTCAGGATGCGGCGCAGGTCCGGATGGCCGGAGAAAAGCACACCGTAGAGATCGTAGGTCTCGCGCTCGAACCAGTCGGCACCCGGCCAGACGGCGGTCACCGACGGAACCACGGTCTCCTCGTCTGCGTGGGTCTTGAGACGGATGCGCAGATTCTGCTTCGGCGACAGCAGATGATAGACCACGTCAAAACGCAAAGCCCGTGACGGATAGTCGGCACCGGACACGTCGATGATCGAAATGAACTGGCACCTGGCGTCGTCGCGCAGGAAGGTTGCCGCCTTGACGACGTCAGCGGCATCGACCAGCACGGTCAACTCGCCATAGGCAACAACGCTGTCGACAACCGTGGCGCCTAGCTTGTCCTTGATATGGGCTGCAAGGTCGTTGAGGGCTTCACTCATGATCGCTCACCGTTCGATAGTGCCGGTACGGCGTATCTTCTTCTGCAGAAGAAGCAGCCCGTAGAGCAGCGCTTCAGCAGTCGGCGGACAGCCAGGAACATAGATGTCGACCGGCACGACACGGTCACAGCCGCGAACCACCGAATACGAATAGTGGTAATAACCGCCGCCATTGGCGCAGGAGCCCATCGAGATGACGTAGCGTGGCTCCGGCATCTGGTCGTAGACCTTGCGCAGCGCAGGCGCCATCTTGTTGGTCAGCGTCCCGGCGACGATCATAACGTCCGACTGGCGCGGCGAAGCGCGCGGCGCGATGCCGAAGCGCTCGCTGTCGTAGCGCGGCATGGCGCTATGGATCATTTCCACCGCGCAGCAAGCCAGACCGAAGGTCATGTACATCAGCGAGCCGGTGCGCGCCCAGGTGATCAACGCCTCGCTTGAAGTGACAAGGAAGCCCTTGTCGGCGAGCTCGTTGTTGATGTCCAGGAAGAACGGATCGTCCGAACCGATCGGCTTGCCGGTGTTCGGATCGAGAATGCCTTTCGGCTTCGGCGCGACGAGTGTGCCGGAACTGTCGTTCAATCCCATTCCAGCGCTCCTTTTTTCCATTCATAGGCAAAGCCGATGGTCAGCACGCCGAGGAAAACCATCATCGACCAGAAGCCCAGCATGCCGATCTGGCCGAAGGAAACCGCCCAAGGGAACAGGAATGCCACTTCCAGATCGAAGATGATGAAGAGGATCGACACCAGGTAAAAGCGGATGTCGAATTTCATGCGGGCGTCGTCGAAGGAGTTGAAACCGCACTCGTAGGCCGACAGCTTTTCCGGGTCCGGATTGCGGTAGGCGACCAGGAACGGCGCCACGATAAGGGCAATGCCGACGGCCAGCGCCACACCGATGAAGAGAACGATGGGCAGGTACGAACTGAGGAGTGCGTTCATGCTGCGACTTTCCATTGGTGGCTGATCCACCTGATACAGCACAAGACCTTAGGGCGGAAGCATGTGGGTTCAACCGCCGGACCGTTTACGGGCCCATGCTGCAATGCGGCGACGGTTAGCGCAGCGCATTCGGCGAAGCAAGTCAAACCTTGTCCAAAATGCGACTGTGGACGCCTCTTCCAGCAAAACTGGTCCGATCAGCTCCTATTTGATTTCCTTCACTTTTTACTCCACTTTTCTCTCCTGACAGGATTGGAGGCCAAACCCTGCTAGCATGCGGAGAATCGCCGGCAGCCCCGGCTCGCTCCAACGGTCAAAATGTCGTCAGGATGAAAGACAGGATCTCGCTCAGAACGGCCCGCCGTATCGCACTTGCAGCACAAGGCTTCGCCGACCCGCGACCAGTTGGCACACCCGACCGCCGCCACCTCGGCCGCGTGCTTTCACGCATAGGCCTTTTGCAGATCGATTCCGTCAGTGCGGTAGTGCGTGCGCACTACATGCCGCTCTATTCACGCCTCGGTTCTTACCCGATGTCCCTGCTCGACGACGCCATGGCACCAGGCCGGAAGCGCCTGCTGTTCGAGTACTGGGCGCATGAGGCCTCGCTGCTCCCGGTCGAGACCTATCCTTTGATGCGCTGGCGCATGGAACGCGCCGGGCGTGGCGAGGAGATGTATCTGGGCCTCGCCAAATGGGGCTGCCAGAACACGTCCATGATCGAGGAGATCTATCGCGAAGTGGAAGCGCGCGGCCCTATCGCTGCTTCCGAGATCGAGGGCCACAAGGGCAATGGCGGCTGGTGGGGTTGGAGTGCCGCCAAGCACGCATTCGAATGGCTGTTCTGGGCCGGGCGTATCACCACGCATTCGCGCCGCGGCTTCGAGCGCCTTTACGACCTGCCGGAACGCGTGCTGCCGCAGGCCGTGCGTGACATGCCTGTTCCCTCTCCCGAAGACGCACATCGCGAACTGCTGCGCCTGTCGGCGCGTGCGCATGGCGTGGCGACCTATTCCTGTCTTCGTGATTACTTCCGGCTCGCGCCGCACGACACCAAGGGTCGGCTTGAGGAACTGGTCGAGGACGGCGAACTGATCCCTGTCCGCGTCGAGGGGTGGGACAAGCCGGCCTATCTGCATAAGGACGCGCGCCAGCCGCGCAAGGTCGAAGCGCGCGCCCTGCTCGCCCCCTTCGATCCCCTGGTGTTCGAACGCAGCCGCGCCGAGAACCTGTTCGACTTCCGCTACCGCATCGAGATCTACACGCCTGCCGACAAGCGACAGTACGGCTACTATGTGCTGCCCTTCCTTTATGACGAAAAGATCGTGGCGCGCATCGATCTCAAGGCCGATCGGCCAGCCGGTGTGCTGCGCGTGCATGCCGCCTATGCCGAACCGAGCGCGCCGCCCGAAACTGCGACCGAGCTGTTCGAAGAGCTGAAATTGATGCAGGCTTGGCTCGGTCTCGAACGCATCGAAATAACGCCTGCTGGCGATCTCGGTCCGGCGCTCGTCACTCTCGCCGCCACCGCGAGAGCCGCCTGACAAATGCTACAAACGCAAAGGAGGCGCTACTAGCGCCTCCTTCTCCGTCAGGCTCTGTCCCGTTTACTGGAACATGCCCTTGGGTGTTTCGCCCTTCAGGAAGGGTTCCGTGAAGGCTAGCAGCAATGCCGGCTGGGTGATGACTGCCGTGTGCGAGGTGGCGGGCAGGACGGCGAGGCGGGAAGCAGCAAGCGGCTTGCCCATGTCGCCCATGGCGCCGCCGCCAAGCAACCGGAACAGCGCAACCGAATGCTCGAGCGTAGCCACGTCAGCATCACCGCTGACGATCAGCACCGGCATCTTCAGCGCCTTAACGTCAGTCTCCCAGGCCATCGGCTCCTTTTCGAGCTGGATCAGCTTGGCAACAAGAGCGGGGAACCCGTCCGGATTGGCGGCGAGCTTCTTGTATTCCGCGGCGAAAGGCATGTTGACGAACATCTCGACATTCATCTGCGGGATGAAGGCGGTGAATTCGGGCTGCCAACCCTTGGAATCGTAGGCGACCGATGCGGCAACCAGCTTGTTGACCTTTTCGGGATGACGGATGGCGAGCTGCAGGCCCGCGGCTGCGCCCATCGAGTAGCCGAACACGTCCGCCTTCTTCAGACCCACCTTGTCCATGAAGTCGGCGACATCGTCAGCGAGATTGGGATAGGTGATCGGCCGGTCGATGTCGGTGGTGCGCCCATGCCCCTGGAACTCCAGCGCATAAACCTTGTGGGTCTTGGCCAAGGTCGGGATGATCTCGCCCATCGAAGGGATGTTCATATAAGCACCGTGCAGGACGACCAGTGGCTCACCCTCGCCCGACACCTCGTAATACATCTTCATGCCGTTGACCTCGACACGCCCGCCTACGGGTTCGGCTCCGGCAAACACCGGACTGACGAGGAGAAAAGCAGCGGCAACTAGCAATGCGCGGAACATGAGGCTCTCCGTTGTTGTCTCATGCGTTTTCGATAACGCTGCCTGTAAGACGAAGCAGCGTTTCACATTCCGACATGGCCAGACAAAATTTTCTTCTGGCGGCTGGCGACTAACGACGACGCGGTGGCACTCTCGCCATCTTTCCGAATCCTCGGCCTGACCGGGACGCCAACCGAAAGACCACCTCCATGCCGCATGAACCCGTCGCGCAATTTCGGACCGCTACCACAACAGATGTGGCGTTGGTCCGCGACGTTGTGCGCGCGGCCTATTCGAAGTGGATCCCGGTAATCGGACGCGAACCGAGCCCGATGAAGGCCGACTATGACGAGGCGCTGCAAAAGCACCACTTCACCCTGCTCTATCTGGGCACCGAGATCGCCGGCCTGATCGAGACCATCCAGGAAAGCGATCATCTCTGGATCGAGAATGTCTGTGTGCTACCCGCCCAGCAGGGAAAGGGGCTCGGCAGGATACTGCTTGATCACGCCGAACAGTTGGCTCGCCAGGCTGGTCACAACGAAACACGGCTGCTGACTAATGCCGCGTTCGAAGCCAATATCGCGCTTTACGAGCGCCTTGGCTATGTCATCACCGAACGCGAGTCATACATGGAAGGCATCACTGTCTATATGCGCAAGCGTCTCGCACTTCACCTCTGAACCGGTCAGCCATCCGAGCTCTCGCATGCAACGCGTCTTGATCACCGGGATGTCCGGCACCGGCAAATCAGCAACGATTCGGGAGCTGGCCGCGCGTGGCCATGCAGCGTACGACCTCGACACACCGGAGTGGTCACACTGGATCGAAGCCGCCCGTGGCGACACGCTGACGCCCGCAGACGGCAAGGATTGGGTCTGGCAGCTGGAAAAGGTTCGCACACTACTTTGCGAACCTCGTGAAGAGACACTCTTCGTCAGTGGCTGTGCCGAGAACATGGACGAGCTTTTCCCGCTGATCGATACCATAATCCTGCTCTCCGTACCGATCGAGACGGTCATGCAAAGGTTGTCGGCAAGAACTCCCGACGGCTACGGTCATGCCGAGGAGGAGCGGTGCAAGATTGCCGAGCTGATCGCCACGGTCGAGCCGTTGCTTCGCGAGTCCGCCGACCACGAAATCGACTCGAGAGGGCCGGTCGCAAGGACCGCCGACCGGATCCTTGAGCTGGCCTAGCAACCCCATGGTTCTACCGGACGAGTCACTGGCTCGCGCAATCTGGATCAGGCTTGCGGTAAAAGCTCTGGATCGATGGCCGCGAGTTCTTCGAAATATTGCCGCAGCGTCCGTGGCTCTTGTCCGAGGATGGCGCGCAGGGTCAGGCTGTTTCCGGCAGAGCCGAATTCCGTATAGGACTCAAATACACGTGCCAGCTGAGCCAGCGCATCGCCTTCGAAAGGCGGCTTGGCAATGGCCGCCCACGCCTCGAAGCTGAGTTCCACCGGCTCTATCGCCCGCCCAAGCAAGGCGCTCATCAAGGCGGCAATCTCGATGCGATTGTGCATGCCGTCGGCGGCAAGCTCAAAAGAACCATAGGCGAGCCGGTCCCCTGTCAACGCCTCGGCCGCCACTTCGGCGACGTCGCGATAGTCGACGCGCGCCAGCCGCACCGTGTTCGAAAAAGGTTCAGCGAAGATGCCGTTACGGACCACGGCCTGCCAGGCCGGGGCAATGTTCTGGAACAGCGTCGCCGGATAAAGGATGGTGTAATCCAGTCCGGAACGCAGCAACGCCTCTTCCACTGGCAGTTTGCTGGCATGATTGGCCAGCCCGTTGGCCGGATGGATGACGGACGAAAACACGAATTTGCCGATCCCCGCCCGCTTCGCCGCATCAACCATGGCAATGCCGAGTGCCGGCTCGTCCGCCACGAAAGGCGGGCCGACATGGTAGACCCCATGAACCCCCATGAGCGCGCCGTCGAGGCTTCCGGCATCGCGCAGGTCCCCATCCACGATTTCCAATGCGCCGTTTTTTCTTGCTGCTCGCGCGGCAGCCTCGTTGCGCACCAGCGCCCGCACAATGATGTCGCGCCGGGCAAGCTCCGCAGCGACATAACCACCGCTCCGGCCCGAAGCGCCCACCACGAGTACGGTTTTCCTGTTCGGATCAGACATCGGTTTTCCTCACATATTGGAACCACATGCCTCCGAAGATCGGTCTCTCACTTGCCGATTGGTAGTTCGACTATCTGTGATACGGTCTCTCGAAAATCGGAGAAACAAGAATGGATCGGTTTGACGACGTCGAAGCATTCCTGGCGATCGTCGAACGTGGCAATCTGTCTGCCGCCGCCCGCCATCTGAGCCGTTCACTGCAAGCGGTCAGCCGTTCGCTGGCCACCCTTGAAAGGAGTGTCGGCGTGGAGCTTGTTCGCCGCACCACCCACAAGGCGCAGCCCACGGAGGCCGGGCATGACTTCTACCGCCGGGTGAAACCGGCGTTCCTGGAAATTGCCGAGGCCAGGATCGAAGCCGGGAAGCGCAGCGCCGAACCTTCCGGGCTGCTCAGGATCGGAGCACCGGAACTGTTCGGACCTCGCTATCTTGTTCCGATCGTCACGCGTTTCATGGAAATGCACCCCAGGCTGGAGGTCGAACTCAGCCTGTCGAACCGCTTCGTCAACCTTGTCGAGGAAGGGCTAGACCTCGCCATCCGCATTGGCGACCTGCCGGATTCGGATTTGAAGGCACGCCGGCTCGGCATCATGCGCCGGGTCGTTTTCGGCGCACCGTCTTATTTCGAAAAACGCGGCCGACCCGCACACCCGCGAGACCTTGCCGGACATCATTGTGTTTTCCGCAACACCGATCGCGATGCCGGTGCCTGGCAATTCCAGGAAGGCGGCAAGCCACTGACCGTGAAAGTCGGCGGGCGGCTGCATCTCGACAACGCGGCCGCCAGTCACGCAGCGGTTGCCGTTGGTCTCGGCATCGGCCGCGTGCCGCTCTGGCAGATTCAGGATCTCGTCGACAGCAGCACCGTCGAGGTGATTCTGGAGGACTTCGAACAGCCGGCGGTTCCGGTCCACATCGTCTGGCCGGCGGCCCGCCTGCCGCTCGCCAAAACACGGCTTTTCATCGACTTCCTGGCAGCCAATCTGCACATTCAAACGCGTGAACGGGATTGCGTCGTGGTTTGATGTCGGCTCGGTGGCCGAGGCGCACCATCACGCTTGCGACGCGAACCGCCGTTACGGCGCGTTGACAGCACGACCTGCCAGAGCCTAAATCCGGAAAAGACGGTCTTCTCCCTTCACCGGGAGAAGCGAAGAGGGAATGCGGTGCGAGGCGACAGCTTCAATTCCGCGGCTGTCCCCGCAACTGTAAGCGGCGAGCCAAGGCCGAAAGCCACTGGGATTTCCCGGGAAGGCGGCACCAAGGCACCGACCCGCGAGCCAGGAGACCTGCCGTCTGACCAGAATTCCCACGCCTGGCGGGTGACCCGGGCAAGGAGCCTGACTTGGATCGCAACAATAATTTCTCGGCTGGGACAGCGATTGTGACAGCGGATGCGGAGATCGCGCCGGTCACCATCATCGTCTGCTCATCCTGCCGTGACGAGAACGGCTCGGATGCCCACCCGCGTGCCGGCGCAGTCTTGGCAGAAGCCACTCATACAGCCGCTCGAGACAACCAGGCTATCGAAGTTCGCACCGTCGAGTGCTTGGGTAACTGCAAGCGCCGGCTTTCGGCTGCCCTGCTGCGCGATGACTGCTGGAGTTACGTCTTCGGCGACCTGACCATCGAATCGGGTTCCGATCTCGTTGCTGGCGCGGAGCTGTTCGCAACCTCGCAGGACGGCCTCATCCCATGGCGTGGCCGTCCCGATTCCCTCAAGCGCGGCCTCGTCGCGCGCATCCCTCCCCTCGCTGTGTTGAAGGACCAGACATGACCGCTTCCGTTTCCCGTGTGCCTTGCACCGTCGTCACCGGCTTCCTCGGCGCCGGCAAGACGACACTGATCCGCAACATCCTCGAAAACGCGAAGGGCAAGCGGCTGGCCCTCATCGTCAACGAATTCGGTGACGTCGGCGTCGATGGCGAGATCCTCAAAGGTTGCGGCGTCGATACCTGCCCGGAGGAAAACATCGTCGAACTCGCCAATGGCTGTATCTGCTGTACGGTCGCCGACGATTTCGTGCCGGCACTCGACCAGATCCTGGCACGCACGCCGAAGGTCGACCACATCCTGATCGAAACCTCCGGCCTGGCATTGCCGAAGCCGCTGGTGCAGGCTTTCCAGTGGCCGACTGTGAAGAACCGCGTCACCGTCGACGGCGTCATCGCCGTGGTTGATGGACCGGCCCTTGCCGAAGGCCGTGTCGCCTCGGACATGGAAGCGCTTGCCGCTCAGCGGGCTGCAGACGGTACGCTCGACCATGACGATCCGGTCGAGGAAGTGTTTGAAGATCAGGTCGCCTGTGCCGACCTGATCATCCTCTCCAAGAACGACCTACTGGACGAGGCCGGTGCAGCGCGTGCCAACGCCGTGCTCAGCGAGCATGTCGCGCGCGCCGTCAAGGTGGTACCGACCGCACAGGGCAAGGTCGACCCGTCCGTGCTGCTCGGGCTCGGTCTCGCCGTCGAGGACGACATCGAAAACCGCAAGAGCCATCATGACGGCATGGGCGACCATGAACATGACGACTTCGACACCTTCGTGGTCGAGATCCCCGCTGTCGCCAATCCGGAAGACCTCGCGCGCCGTGTCGCCGAAGCCGCGGACAAGGAAAACGTATTGCGCGTGAAGGGCTTCGTCGAAGTTGACGCCAAGCCGATGCGGCTGCTGCTGCAGGCGGTCGGGCCACGCGTGAACCATTATTACGACCGCGCCTGGACGGGAGAGGACGATCGCCGCTCGCGTCTGGTGGTGATCGGCCTCAAGGGCCTCGACCGCCCGGCGATCGAACGCATTCTGATGGGCTGAGAACCGAACCACTGTGGACGGAAAGCCAGTCGCTTTCGAATCCCGGTCCCTGTCCGGGCGACAGCGAAACGATACGATGAAAGGCAGCGGGCAAAGCTGTAAGGTGTTCAGGCCATGCATATCCTGACCACCACCTCCGCCTCGCTCGACGATATCGCCGAGCCGGTCGACCTGCGCCAGCAACCGGCGGAGATGGTTGCGTTGTCTTTCACCGACAGCGATCTGGCCGGATTGGCATCCGCCTGGCAGGCGGATGCCGCCACCCTGCCCTCGATGCGGCTGGCGGCGTTACGCGACCTTCGCCACCCGATGTCCGTCGATCTGTGGATCGACAGTGTGGCACAGCACGCCAAGGTGATCCTTGTGCGCATCCTCGGCGGCTATGACTGGTGGCGCTATGGTTGCGACCAACTGGCGGCGACAGCCCGCGCCAGGGGCATCAAGCTGGCGCTGCTGCCTGGCGAATCCCATGACGAAGATCCGCGCCTCTCGGAAGCGGCCACGTTGCCCGCGGACGAGCTTGCTGCCCTGCTCGCTTATTTTCGCCAGGGCGGACCAGCCAACATGTCCGCACTGGTCAATCGGCTGGCTCGACTTTGCGGCCACGACCGGGCTGTTGCCCAACCGGTCGAACTGCCCAAGGCAGGGTTTTATCAGCCGGGCGTCGGGGTCGTGGACGCGCTTCCTCTCACTTTCGCCGGCAAACCCGCCGTCCCCATCCTCTTTTATCGTTCAATGCTGCTCGCGGCCGATGCTGCCCCCATCGATGCTTTGGCCGCAGCCCTGGAAGTGAGCGGCATCACGGCCGTGCCCATCTTCGTGCCCAGCCTGAAGGACTTGGCCTCGCTGGCTTTCGTCGAAAAGGCACTCGGCGCTCTGAACCCCGCCGCCATCGTTACCGCCACCGCCTTTGCTTCCGGCGCAGAACCGGGAGCAGAAACCCTGTTCGACCGCGCCAGAGTGCCGGTGTTCCAGGTCATCGTCGCCACGACGCGCCGCGACGCCTGGGAAACCAACCAGCGCGGCCTGGCGCCGGCCGATCTTGCCATGCATGTCGTCCTGCCGGAACTGGACGGCCGCATCCTGGCTGGCGCCGTTTCCTTCAAGGCCGAGATGGAGGCCGATACGGCGCTGGCCTTCCGCGCTTTCGCCAACAGGCCGGAACCCGATCGCGTCGAGCGTGTCGCCAACCGCATCGCCGCGCATATCCGGCTCCAGCAGGCGGCACCCGCCAAGCGACGCCTTGTCATCCTGATACCCGACTATCCGAGCGCCCCCGGCCGCACCGGTTACGCTGTCGGCCTCGACGTGCCCTCTTCGGTGCTCGCCATGCTGCACGACCTTAAGGATTCCGGTTACGCGGTTGAGAAGATTCCCGAATCTCCGCGCCGGCTGCTCGACCTTTTGGAACAGAGTGGCGAACAGCTTACGGCAGACGACTACGCTACGCTTTCCAGCAGCCTGCCGGCAGGCGCCCGCCGGACGGTGCAAGATGCCTGGGGCGAACCCGCGCCCCATTTTCCTTTCCGTGCCGCCACCTTCGGCAATGTTACCGTTGCTCTGGCACCGGACCGTGGGCGCTCTGCCGACCGCCGCGCCGACTATCACGATCCAACGCTGCCGCCGCGCCACGAACTGGTCGCCTTCGGTCTTTGGCTGCAGAAGTCGCTCGGCGTGCATGCGATCGTCCATGTCGGCGCGCATGGCACGCTGGAATGGCTGCCCGGCAAGACGGTCGCCCTCGGCCCGACCTGTTTCCCGGAAATCGTCACCGGCGCACTGCCGGTGATCTATCCTTTCATCGTCTCCAATCCTGGTGAAGCGGCACAGGCCAAGCGCCGCATCGCGGCAATCACCCTCGGCCATCTGCCGCCGCCATTGACCGGCGCCGGCCTCGACGAACACCAGCAGGAACTGGAGCGACTGGTCGATGAATATGCCCAGGCCGATGGGCTCGACCGCCGACGGCGCGACCGGCTGGCCAGGCTGATTGTCGAAACGGCTGCGAAAACCGGGCTTGCCTCGGAAGCCGGTGTCGCCAGGACCGACGCGCCCGACGAAGCGCTTCGCCGCATCGACGCCTGGCTCTGCGATCTGAAGGATTTCGCGGTCAAGGACGGGCTGCACATCTATGGCCGTGCCCCGGAGGGCGAAGCCGACCAGTTGCGTCTGCAAAGCGCAGCGAGTGAAAGGACGGCGCTGCTTGCAGCCCTCGATGGCCGTCATATCACCGCCGGTCCGGCAGGAGCGCCTGCTCGCGGCCGCACCGATGTCCTGCCGACCGGTCGCAACCTGTTCACCGCCGATCCGCGCACCATGCCGACGCCGACCGCCTTCGATCTCGGCAAGGCGGCAGCCGACGAGATCGTGGTCAGCTACATGCAGGGCCATGGCGACTGGCCGCGCGCTCTGGTCATCGATCTCTGGGGGTCGGCGTCCTTGCGCACAGGCGGCGAAGAAATCGCGCAGGGACTGGCGCTGATGGGATGCCGACCGCAATGGGATGCCGCCACCGGTCGTGTAACTGGTATCGAAGTGTTGCCGCCTGCCGCGCTCGGGCGGCCGCGTGTCGATGTCACCTGGCGCATATCCGGCCTGTTTCGCGACATGTTCCCTACCCAGATCGCCCTGATCGATGCGGCGGCACACGCTGTCGCCCAGCGTGACGAGGACGACAGCGAAAACCCGCTTGCGGCGGCAACGCGCGCAGCGGGCCGGGTCGAACCGCGCATCTTCGGCTCCTCACCAGGCACCTATGGCGCCGGGCTGGAGGCGATGCTTGCCAGCGGCGAATGGGGTCGGCGTGAGGAGCTTGGCCGTGCTTATCTCGAAGCCGCCTCGCATGCCTATGGCGGGGTTGAGGGTGAAGGCTCCGCAGCGCCCGGCGCCTTTGCGGGGCGCATCGCCGAGGCCGATCTGCTTGTCCACACCGGCGACGACCCAGGCCGCGACATCCTCGAAGGTTCGGCCGATGTGGCTTTTATCGGCGGCTTCTCCGCGGCGGTTGCCGCGCTCGGCAAAAGCGCTGACGTCATCGTGCTCGACACGACGGATCCCGCAAAACCCAGGCCACGCTCGGTATCGGATGCGGTCACACGCGTCGTGCGGGCCCGTGCCATCAACCGCCGCTTCATCGAGGGCCAGATGCGGCACGGCCCGCGTGGAGCCTCGGAATTCGCCGAGACGGTTGACCGCCTGATCGGCTTTGCCGAGACCACCCATGCCATTGCCGGCAATCTGATCGGCGCCGTGCACGATGCCTATCTCGGTGACGATGCGGTGCGCGCGTTTCTGCTGGCCGAGAACCCGCGGGCTGCCCAGTTCATCGCCGAGCGCTTTCAGTCGGCCAGACGGCGTGGCCTGTGGCACCCGCTTCGCAACTCGGTCGATGACGATCTTGCCGCCCTGATCGCTGAAGCCCAGGATCATGCGGCAAAAGGAACGGAGGCGGCGGAATGAACGCCTTCCAGCGCCGCGGTGCCTGCCCCGCTTTGTCGACGCCGATGCAGACCGGCGACGGGCTTTTGGTGCGGCTCAATCCGGTTGCTGGCGGACTTTCTCCCAAGACCCTGATCGGGTTGTCGGAATCCGCCGCGCGGCATGGCAACGGCATCATGGAGGTTACCGCCCGCGGTTCGATCCAGATTCGCGGCCTGACCTCTGCAAGCGCCGTTCAGCTGGCGGCGGAAGTGAACGCACTTGGCATTGCGGTGCGAACCGGCGTTCCGGTCGAAACCGGCCCCTTGGCCGGGCTGGATGCACAAGAAATTGCCGACTCCCGCCCGCTGGCCGGAGCGATCAGCAGAGCGATCGAAAAAGCCGACCTGGCCGGCAGGCTCGGACCGAAAGTTTCTGTCGTCGTCGACGGTGGCGGCGCCTTCAGCCTGGATGCGATCCTGGCCGACATCCGGCTCGTGGCGGTTCAGGGTGGCGGCAATGCAGGATGGCATCTTGCCACTGGCGGGACAGCGATTACCGCGCGGCCAATGGCTTTGCTGGACGAAGAAGGCGCATGCGAAGCGACATTGGCGATCCTTCAAACCATCGCCGCGATGGGACACGAAGGTCGAGCGCGTGACTTGAGCACATCGCCCCTGCCAACGACTTCCGACACAGCCGCACCGATATCTGAGCAACGTCGCCCAACCGATTCTATTCCCATTGGAATTCTTTCCCTGGCCAACCAAGCCCATGCTGTGGGCATCGCCCTGCCCTTCGGTTCGATGTCAGCGGAAAGGATCGCAAGACTCTGCCTGGAAGCAGCCAAACGCGGCGCCGTTGAAATCCGCCCGGCTCCGCAACGCATCCTGCTGTTTCTTGGCCTGCTCCAGGAAGCCTGTATCGACCTGCAACAGGCGGCCACTACGCTGGGTTTCGTAACCGGACCAACCGACCCCCGTTTGCACATCGCGGCCTGCCCGGGCGAGCCTGCCTGCGCTTCCGGCCGGATGGCGACGCGCGTAATCGCCGAAACGGTTGCCGCCAGCCATCCTGGCTTGTTCGACGGCTCCTTCACCCTGCATGTTTCCGGCTGTGCCAAAGGCTGCGCGCACCCTGCCATGGCAGCACTCACCCTGGTCGGCGGCGAAAACGGAGCCGGACTTGTCGTGGACGGGACGGCGAAGGCTCTTCCGCCCCGATACAGCCCGCGATATGAAGCCGCGCGCGGCATTGGCCGCGTCGCCGCGCTGGCCGGCAATGCCAGGCGCGGCAACGAAACCGTCGCCGCCTGCCTTGCCCGGCTGGGAGAAGCGGCGATCACCGACGCCTTCGCGAGATTGGGTACGGATTGAGTATGGCCGCCTATGACTACATCCATGACGGCAACGCCATCTACGAGCGTTCCTTTGCCATCATTCGCGCTGAGGCCGACCTGTCGCGTTTCTCGGAGGCCGAGGCCGATATTGCCATCCGCATGATCCATGCCTGCGGCCAGGTCGAGGCGGCACGGCATTTTGTCTTCTCACCGGATTTCGCCATCGCCGCGCGCGATGCGCTCAAGGCAGGCGCGCCGATCCTGTGCGACGCCGAAATGGTGTCGCATGGTGTCACCCGCGCTCGCCTGCCGGCCGGCAACGACGTGATCTGCACCCTGCGTGATCCCCGTACCGCCGACATAGCCAAAGCGATCGGCAACACGCGTTCGGCTGCGGCCATCGACCTCTGGACCGACCGTCTCGCAGGGGCTGTGGTCGCCATCGGCAATGCGCCGACGGCGCTGTTCTACCTGCTGGAGAAGCTGCGCGACGGCGCACCCAAACCGGCCGCGATCATCGGCATGCCGGTGGGATTTGTCGGCGCCGCCGAATCCAAGGATGCCCTGGCCGAGAATTCCTATGGCGTTCCGTTCGCGATCGTGCGCGGCCGGCTGGGTGGCAGCGCCATGACCGCTGCCGCATTGAATTCACTGGCGAGGCCTGGCCTATGAGCGCGCTGGCAAAAGGCCGCCTCATCGGTGTCGGCACCGGCCCCGGCGATCCCGAACTGATGACGCTGAAGGCCGTGCGCGCGCTGGCTGAGGCCGATGTCGTGGCGCATTTTTCCAAGCGCGGTGCCAACGGCAATGCCCGCACCATCGTCGGCGCGCATTATCGGGCCGACTGGATCGAACTGCCGCTGGTCTATCCCGTGACCATCGAGATCGACAAGGACAGCGACGACTACAAAGCGGCGATTGCCGGTTTTTACGAAGAATCCGCGACCCGGGTCGCCGAGCATCTCGACCAGGGTCGTACCGTCGCCATCCTCTCTGAGGGCGATCCGCTGTTTTACGGCTCATACATGCATCTGCATGTACGCCTTGCACATCGCTACCCCACCGAGGTCATCCCCGGCGTGACGGCCATGTCCGGCTGCTGGTCGGCCAACGGCCTGCCGATCGTGCAGGGTGACGATGTGCTGACTGTCCTGCCCGGCACGATGAACGAGTTCGAACTGACCCGGCGGCTGGCCGACACCGATGCCGCCGTCATCATGAAGGTCGGCCGCAACCTGCCGAAGATCCGCCGCGCACTGGATGCCACCGGCAAGCTCGCGCGCGCCGTCTATGTCGAACGCGGCACCATGCCAGGCTCGGTCTCGATGCGGTTGCAGGACAAGCCGGACGACAAGGCACCCTACTTCGCCGTGGTGCTGGTCGCAGGCTGGTCCGGACGCCCGGAGGCAAACCTATGAGGGGCCGTCTCTTCGTCATCGGCCTCGGCCCCGGCAATGCCGACCAGGTCACACCGGAAGCGAACCTCGCGGTCGCAGAGGCCGAATTCTTCTACGGCTACAAACCCTATGTCGACCGGCTTGAGTTGAAGCCGCACCAGACCCGGATCGCGTCCGACAACCGCGAAGAACTGGCGCGCGCCAAGGAAGCGATCGTCAAGGCGGCGGAAGGCCATGCGGTGGCTGTCGTCTCCGGTGGCGATCCGGGCGTCTTTGCCATGGCGGCCGCGGTGTGCGAGGCGATCGAGGATGGCCCCGTTGAATGGCGCGACATCGATCTGCAGATCGTGCCGGGAGTCACTGCCATGCTCGCCGTGGCAGCCCGCGCCGGCGCACCGCTCGGCCATGATTTCTGCGCCATTTCGCTGTCCGACAATCTGAAACCCTGGGATCTGATCGAACTCAGATTGCTGGCGGCAGCAGGCGCCGGCTTCGTGATCGCCCTCTACAACCCGATCAGCAAGGCCCGCCCCTGGCAGCTTGGCCGTGCCTTCGAAGCCCTCGCCGCGATATTGCCGGGTACGACACCGGTGATTTTTGGCCGTGCCGCCGGCCGGCCGGACGAGCGTATCGAAATCGCTTCGCTGGCCTTCGCCCGGGCCGACATGGCGGACATGGCAACCTGCGTGATCATCGGATCGCCCGAGACCCGTATCATCAAGCGCAACGGTAAACCGGCGCTGGTCTACACACCGCGCTCGGCGACAGGACGTAGAGAATGATCGACCATGGCAAGCAGTTCCAGGATGCCTGCCGCCGAAGGCACTGCCGGCAGAACCGGCCTGCGGATCATCACCACCTCGATACCAAGCGCTCGTGCCGCGGCGATCTTGCCGTAGGTCGCCTCGCCACCGCTGTTCTTGGAAACGATGACGTCGATACCGTGCTCGATCAGCAGACGACGCTCATCCGCCTCGTCGAAGGGCCCGCGAGCCAGCAGATAGTCGACATGGGGAACGCCGAGCGGCGGCTCGACCGGGTCGACGCTGCGCAGGAGATAGTGGTGCTGGGCAGCCGCTTCGAAAACACCAACGTCCTGGCGCCCAAGCGCCAGGAAAACACGCCGAGCGGTGCGACCGAGCGCAACGGCAGCATTTGCAGCATCGTTCACTTCCGTCCAGCGGTCACCTTGCTGCCGTTCCCAGCCGGGGCGGCGCAAAGCCAGGATAGGCACACCGGTAAGCCGCGCGGCTTCGGCGGCATTGTCGGAAATGCGCGCCGCATAGGGATGCGTCGCATCGATCAGAAGATCGGCCTTTATACCCTCCAGGTAGGCTGCAAGGCCTTCGGCGCCGCCGAAGCCGCCGACCCGCGTCGGCACCTGTTGGGCAACCGGGTTTTCCGTGCGCCCTGCCAGCGAAAGGGTCAAGTCGACGTCGGGTCTTGCCGCCAACCGACCGGCCAGTTGCCTGGCCTCTATGGTTCCGCCCAGGATGAGAATGCGGTGGGGCATCATGCCTGCTGAGAAAGAAACGCGCGCCGTGCCGGCCTGGCTTGCCATTGTCGGCATTGGCGAGGACGGTGTAGCGGGTCTGGGCGACGAGGCCAAGCGCCTGATTGCGGAGGCCGAGTTCGTCTTCGGCGGTAAGCGCCATTTCGATCTCGCGGGTTCCCTTGTCACCGGCGAGATGCACCTGTGGCCGATACCTTTCGATCCGCGAATGGAAGCCGTTCTCGACCGCGCCGGTCGTCGTGTCTGCGTGCTTGCTTCCGGGGATCCCTTTTTCCACGGCGTTGGCGTGACGCTGGCACGCAAGGTTGCCGCCGCTGACATGGTGGTGGTGCCTGCGCCTTCTTCCATCTCGCTCGCAGCCTCCCGGCTTGGCTGGGCATTGCAGGACGTCGAGATGATTTCCCTGCATGGCCGCCCGCTCGACCTGATCCGGCCGTTGCTGCAGCCCGGCACCCGGATCCTGGCATTGACCTCCGACGGGGCAGCACCGTCCAGGCTTGCCGCGCTGCTTGCCGAGCTTGGCTTCGGCCCGTCCAGGCTGACTGTGCTGGAAGCACTGGGTGGCTCGGACGAGGTCGTCCGCAGCGCGCGGGCCGGCGACTTCAATCTCAAAAACATCAATCCACTCAATGTGCTGGCCTTCGAAATTGAATCGGAAGCGCAAGCGCGGATCCTGCCTCTGGCCTCCGGTCTTTCCGACGACCTGTTCGAGACCGACGGCCAGATCACCAAGCGCGAAGTCCGCGCCATGACGCTGTCCGCGCTGGCGCCACGCCGCGGTGAGGTTTTGTGGGACATCGGCGCCGGCTCGGGTTCCATCGCCATCGAATGGATGCTGTCGCACCCGTCGTTGCGTGCCGTCGCCATTGAGGCCGATACCGGGCGCGCCGAGCGTATCCGGCGCAACGCCTCTACCTTCGGCGTGCCGGGATTGACGGTGATCGAAGGCGAAGCACCGAAAGCACTGGCTGGCCTGCCCGCGCCGGATGTCATCTTCATCGGCGGCGGCGGCACTGATGCGGGTGTTTTCGACGCAGCACTGAAGGCGCTGCCGTCTGGTGGTCGCTGCGTGGCTAATGCCGTGACCCTGGAGATGGAGGCGCTGCTGGTCGCCCGTCAGGCAGAACTGGGCGGCACGCTCACCCGCATCGCCATTTCGCGCGCAGCGCCCGTCGGCACCATGCAGGCCTGGCGCCCGGCCCTGCCTGTGACGCAATGGAGCTGGATCAAGCCATGATCGTCGCGGGCATCGGCTGTCGCAAAGGCGTGGACGCGGCCAGCATTCTGGCGGCGGTGGACGCAGCCCTTCTCAGCCATGACCTCGATCGCTCCGCGCTTTCCGCGCTTGCTACCACCACCTTCAAGCGGGATGAGGCGGCCATCTTTACCGCCGCAGAACAGCTCGGCCTCGACGTGATCATCGTCGACGGCGCGGACGAGACCCACGCCGCCCTTACCCGCTCCGATATTTCCCTCGCGATTGCCGGTTCGCCATCCGTTTCGGAAAGCGCGGCACTTGCGGCGGCTGGCAAAAACGCGCGACTGCTTGGACCGCGCCTCATCACGGGCGCGGTCACCTGCGCCATCGCTGTCAACGGAGCCTCGGCATGACCGTGCATTTCATCGGCGCTGGTCCTGGCGCCGCCGATCTCATCACCTTGCGCGGCGCCAGGCTGCTAGCCGCATGCCCAGTCTGCCTCTATGCCGGCTCCATCGTTGCGCCGGAACTGCTGGATCATTGCGCGCCAGGCACGCGACTGGTCGACACCGCGCCGATGTCGCTGGATGAGATCGAGGCTGAATATGTCGCGGCAGACAAGGCCGGGCAGGACGTGGCGAGGCTGCACTCCGGCGATCTTTCGGTGTGGAGCGCCGTCGCCGAGCAGATCCGTCGGCTCGAACGCAACGGCATTGCCTATACGCTGACCCCCGGCGTGCCTTCCTTCGCCGCCGCGGCTGCGGCGCTCAAACGTGAACTGACCATCCCGGAAGTGGCACAAAGCCTGGTGCTGACCCGCGTTTCGGGCCGCGCCTCCAAGATGCCGCCCGGCGAAACCCTGTCGGCCTTTGGACGAACGGGCGCGACGCTGGCGATCCACCTCGCCATTCATGCCATCGAGCAGGTCGTGATGGAACTGACCCCGCATTATGGCAGCGATTGCCCCGTCGCCATCGTCTTTCGTGCCAGCTGGCCGGACGAGCGCGTCATTCGCGCGACTTTGGAGACCGTTACAGCCGCACTGGCAGCCGATCCGATCGAGCGCACCGCGCTGATCTTCGTCGGGCGTTCGCTGGCCGCCGAGGACTTCACCGAGAGCTCGCTATACGACGCCTATTACCAGCGCCGTTTCAGGAACCGGCTATGACGCTTTCCGCTGCGCTCGAAAAGCTCACCATACACAAGCCGCAGCTCGAACCCGGCCATGTCTGGCTGGCCGGTTCCGGCCCGGGCGACCCCAGCCTACTGACACTGGAAGTGCTCTCCGCGCTCAACCAGGCCGATGCGCTGGTGCATGACGCGCTGGTCTCCCAGGAGATCATCGACGTCGCCGAACAGGCTGAAAAATTCTATGTCGGCAAGCGCGGCGGCAGGCTGTCCATCCCGCAAGGTGACATCAACTCCCTTCTGGTGAAGCTGGCCAGGGAGGGCCGCAAGGTGGTTCGGCTGAAAGGTGGCCACCCCTATGTCTTCGGACGCGGTGGCGAGGAAACGCTGGCGTTGACCGAAAGCGGCATTCCTTATCGTGTCCTGCCAGGCGTAACCTCCGCTTTCGGCGGGCTGACTTCGGCCGGCATTCCGGCGACCATGCGCGGCATCAACGGCGCAATCATCCTGGCCACCGGCTTTGCCGCGGTCTCCGACGATCGCCCGGACTGGCAGGCGCTCGCACGCACCGGCCAACCGATCGTCATCTATATGGGCCTGACCCACATGGGAGCGACTGTCGCCGATCTTCTGGCCGGCGGGCTGGCACCTGCTACGCCGGCAGCGCTGATCGAAAACGCTACATTGCCGCAGGAGCGCACCGTCGTTGCCACCCTGGGCACACTGGTGGATGCGGCCGCACGCGAAGCGATCGTTTCACCGGCACTCATCGTCGTCGGCGGCATCGTTGCCATGCGCGAACGATTGGCATCCAGATCATGAACGCCAGCGCCATTATCGTCGGTGCACCGCGTTCAGGCTCCGGCAAGACCAGCGTCACCATCGGCATTCTGCGCGCGCTGGCAAGACGCGGCGTGCGTGTACGTGGCGCGAAGTCCGGCCCGGACTACATCGATCCCGGCTTCCATGCTGCCGCCACCGGTCTTCCTGGCGTCAATCTGGACAGTTGGGCGATGCCGCCTTCCCTGCTCAATGGCCTCGCGGCACGCGCCGCCGGCGATGCCGAACTGGTGGTGCTGGAAAGCGCCATGGGGCTTTTCGACGGCATTCCCTCGCCGGACGGCCGCACCGGCTCGGCAGCCGACCTTGCCCGCCTCTACCGGCTGCCGGTGCTTCTGGTGCTCGACGTCTCCGGTCAATCGACGACAGCGGCCGCGATCGCCAAGGGCTTTTCCTGCTACGACCCCAATGTGCGCATCGCCGGCGTCGTGCTCAATCGTCTCGGCAGTGAACGCCACCGCAAGCTGTGCGCCGATGCCATCGAGGCTCTCGGCCTGCCGGTGGTGGGTGCCATCCAGCGCGATTCTGCCCTGGCACTGCCCGAGCGCCATCTCGGCCTTGTCCAGGCCAGCGAACATGCCGGGCTGATATCGCATCTCGACCGGCTGGCCGACATGGCCGAAACCTCGCTCAACCTCGATGCGATCATGGCGCTGTCTGCGACGCTGCGACCAGCAGCAGGCGATTTCAGCGCGGCGTTGCCTCCACCCGGTCAGCGCATCGCGCTGGCCGAGGATGCTGCCTTCACCTTCGTCTATCCGCACGTCGCCGCACATTGGCGCAATGCTGGCGCCGAGATCATGCCTTTCTCGCCGCTGGCCGACGAGGCGCCAGATGCCGGCTGCGATGTCTGCTGGCTACCGGGTGGTTATCCTGAACTGCATGCCGGCAAGCTCGCTGCCGCTGCGAACTTCCGCACCGGTATGCAGCACTTCGCCACGACAAAACCGGTTCATGGCGAGTGCGGTGGTTTCATGACACTGGGGACAGCAATCGAAGACGCCGACGGCGTCACCCATCCGATGCTTGGTCTGCTCGGTCATTCGACATCCTTTGCCAGGCGCAAGATGAATCTCGGCTACCGCGAAGCCCGGCTGAACAACGATTGCGCCCTCGGGCCAGCCGGCACGGTCGTGCGCGGTCACGAATTCCACTATGCACAGGTGACGGACGCTGGTTCGGATGAACCGCTGGCCGAGCTTGCCGACGGGTTGGGCAATCCGCTTGGTGCTTCCGGTGCGCGGCGCGGCCTTGTCAGCGGCACGTTTTTCCACGCCATCGCGGTGAACGCATGAGCAGCAGTTCAGCCTCGGCCAGGATCGCCAACGACATTGCGCTGTCACTGGTCTTCTTCACACGACTGCCGTTGCCGGTTCTCGATTTCGGCGACCGCAAGCTGGCCGATGCGATCTGGGCAGCGCCGATCGCCGGTGTGGTCGTGGCGGTTATCGGCGCGGCCACTTTCACGCTGGCAGCGAGCTTCGGCGTAGCATCCGGCCCGGCCGCCGCGCTGACGCTGGCCGCGATGATGCTGACCACCGGTTCCCTGCATGAAGACGGCTTTTCCGACGTCGCCGACGGCTTCGGCGGCGGCCGGACCCCGGAACGCAAGCTGGAGATCATGCATGACAGCCGCATCGGCGCCTATGGCGCCTCCGCGCTCGGCTTGAGCATCCTCATCCGCTGGAGCGCATTGGCGGAGTTTTCCAGCGGTTGGTCGGCTTTGCTTGCGCTGGTCGCTGCCCATGCCGCCTCGCGTGGCCTGCTCGGTGCCTTCCTGCACTGGCTGCCATCGGCAACCGCCGAGGGCCTTTCCACCCGCATCGGCACCGTGTCGCTGGGCACTGCGCAGGCGGGCATCGTCCTGGGTGCTGTCGCCCTGCTGGTTCTGGGTCTTGATGGCGCTCTTGCCGCTGCCATCCTCCTCGCCATGATCTTCATTTTTTTCCGCAGGCTCTGCCTCAACCAGATCGGCGGCCATACCGGAGACGCCGCCGGTGCCCTGCAGCAGCTTTGTGAAATCGCCGTCCTCATCGTCGCGTCCGTCGCGCTCACCTGATTCTGTTTCGGAGACGAACCCGTCATGTCTTTCAAATCCTTCGATGAACTGCGCGCCGCCTGCCGCAACCTGCCCACTGGCAGCGAGGCGGCTGCGGCGGCTGTCGCCCGCCGCCAGGACACATTGACGAAGCCACAAGGCAGCCTGGGACGACTGGAAGCCATTGCCGCCTGGCTGGCGCGCTGGCAGGGTCGCGACATGCCCAGGCTCGACCGTGTGAAGGTATTTGTCTTCGCCGGCAACCATGGCGTCACCGCCCAGGGCGTATCGGCCTACCCTTCCGAGGTTACCGTGCAGATGGTGGCCAACTTCGCCCATGGCGGCGCAGCCATCAACCAGCTTGCCCGCACCACCGGTGCGGAGCTCGATGTCATCCCGCTCGACCTCGACCACTCGACCAGAGACTTCACCCAAGGTGTCGCCATGGATGAAGCGGCTTTCCTCGCTGCCGTCTCTGCCGGCTATGATGCCGTCGACGCGGATCTCGATCTGGTCTGCCTCGGCGAAATGGGCATCGGCAACACGACGCCGGCTGCCGCGATCTCCGCTGCCTTGTTCGGCGGCGGTGCCGAAAAATGGACCGGTCGCGGCACCGGCGTCGACGATGCCGGCCTGAGGCGCAAGATTGTTGCCATCGAAGCCGGACTGGATCGTCATGCCGCTGCCTTGTCCGACCCGCTCAAGGCGGCCGCGGCACTCGGGGGGCGCGAACTCGCCGCCATCTTCGGTGCGACCCTTGCCGCGCGTCACCGCAACGTGCCGGTGTTGCTCGATGGCTTCGTCTGCACAGCAGCCGCAGCCCCCTTGGCCAAGCTGCATCCCGCAGGCCTTGCCCACACCATCGCGGCCCATGTGTCGGCGGAGGCCGGCCATCGCGGTCTGTTGCAGGCGCTTGGCCTCAGCCCACTGCTCGATCTCGGCATGCGCCTCGGTGAGGGATCCGGCGCTTGCCTCGCCGTCAATCTCGTCCGCTCGGCGCTTGCCTGCCACGCGGGCATGGCAAGCTTCGCGGAAGCCGGTGTTTCGGACAAATAGCCAGCCGGCTGGCGACCGACCTCCCCAAAGGCTAAGACAAGCCGGTGGCCTGGCATTGCCAACACGCGGCTTTTCAGAGAATCTCCAATGCTCAGGGAACTTACACCGTAGCCGCTGCTTTCTGACCAACGGCATGGAGATTTTCGATGGCGATGAAGCACTTCGCAACCTGCGCCCTCACGGCAGTGCTGGCGATTGGCCTCGGCGCACCAACCTTCGCCGGCGAGAAGAGACATCACCACAGGAAGCAGCGCGTCCATCACGAGGAGCGTTACGTGCCGGCCGGGCGTACCCTTGTTGAAATGCTGTTCGGCGGCCCGCGCTACTACGACAAACAGATGTTCACGACAGCCGTTGGCCCCTGCGCCTATCACCGCATCGGCCCGGACGCCAATGCGGTCAACGACATCAACGACCACTACTGCGGGAAGTAGCGGCGTGTAGCGAAAATACTGTTCATACTCCTGACCGCGAGTGAACGGGGTGACCCACCCAATCGGGTTCAACAAATCCCGCCCGTCGAAACCTCCTTCTTTCATCCAGTTGGTATCACCATATCCCTCCTCAACAGGTCGCATGCCTGTTGAGGCCTTGGCTTCGCTTTGGAGCTCTGCCATTCATCACGCAACGTGAGCGTGTGCGCCAGAAAGTGAAGAAACCAAAACGGGTATTCCGCCGTATGGTTTTCCGTGGGGCCTCGTTGGAGACTGCTAGATGAACCACGGCGAAACAGGAACGTTTGAAAAACCGGTGACCGTGCGGCTTGCTTCTGGACGGAGGCTGGTGAAGAGCACGCGAGAAGCGGCAGAACTCCTGCTTTACGATTGGCCGATCGGAGAGACGGGGCAACGCATAATGGCTCGCATGGCCTGCATGAGAGTGCTTGGCGGAGGCAGCGAGCCTGAAATCGCCAGACAGGCGTTTCTGGTCGCAGCCAAGGAAGCAAAGATCCTGACAGCCTGACGATCACGACATTCGCTTTGCGAAGCAATTTCTGTCTCGACGATTTCCATCGCGCAGCTTGACGGTCGAAGCATTAGAAATCGTATGCCTGCGCTTGGGCGTCGGGGCGATGAGGTGACAGTCAAGCTTCCAAACCGTCCCTACGACGATCGTCGCACTTGTCGCCTCTGCTGCGATGGATAGTTTCGCAGCTGATCGGGGTCGCCTGACAGCAGTTCTCGGCGGGCTCAGGCAACATGGTCGGTCTGGAGGGAGGCGAGCCCGATCACCCTGCCCTCATGACTCGCTACGGATGACAGTCGCGGCCCGACCAGGTAAGGGTCCGCGAGAAAAGAGGGCATCATGAAATCACTGTTCCTGTCCGTTGGTCTTTTGCTGGCCATGTCGCCATCTGCTGCTTTCGCACAGCAGATTGAATCCTATGTCGCCAGATTGAGCGCCGCCGATCATTTCAACTCGAATGGCGAACGCCTCACCAACGTCGCCGCGATCATCCGCCAGGACAGGGCAAATCTGTATGTCTACGCAAAGGGGGACCCTGAGGATGAGACGGATTCGTTCTTCTCCGACAAGGGCAACCGCGCCAAGCTCGAAAACATGTTGAACCGGGGGACGGCCAGCAAGGCCTCACGGCAGGCGATTCTGAACGGGACGCCGATGATCAGGGTCGAGGTCCATCCCGACTTCATCGATGTCGAAGTCTATCGGAACTGATCCGCTGCCACAGCTTCTGTCTGGTCAGCAGCAATATCCTCAAAAACGATCCGTGCCGGAACAGAACCGGCGCGGATCTCCGCGAAATCGCGGGAATCCTGTAAGATAGGCACTCTTAGAATAGATGCTAAGTAATTGAAATGGTGGGTGATGTAGGGATCGAACCTACGACCCGCTGATTAAGAGTCAGCTGCTCTACCAACTGAGCTAATCACCCACGGGGCTGGTGAAAACCAGCTTGGGCGGGCATATAGCCGCCACTCCCCCTCCTGTCCAGCCCCTGTCGCTTCATTTCCCGACAAATCGATACGGTTCTTTTTGCCGCACCTGTCTGGAGCCCGGTTTTTGCCTGCCGGATCACACGAACAGCTTGCCCTCGCCAACCTTCACTGCCTGGCCACCGATGCGGGCGGATGCCAACTTGCCGCCCGCGACGTCGAGCTCAAGACGGATTCGCGATGGACGCCCCATTTCCAGACCCTGTTCGATCCAGCAGCGTGTCATGCCATCGCTTGGCTGGTCGAATTGCATGATTGCGCCGGCAAAGGCTGCCGCCGCCGAACCGGTCGCCGGATCTTCGTAGGACGGATTGCCGGGCACGATCATGCGCACGTGGAAGGCGCTCTCCTTGTTCACCGTCTCGCGGCAGTAGACATAGGGGCTGGCAAAAGCCCATTCGCTCTTCTTTGGCGCCAGCTGAGCCCACATGTCGTTGTTGAGCCGCGCCTTGGCCGCGGCCGCCAGGTTCGCGACCGGGATGGTCACATAGGGCACGCCGGCGCTGAAGAAGGCGACGCGGTGGTTCTCGAAACCGATCTCGTGCGGCCCTAAACCCAGCGCCGCACCGATCGCCTCAGGCTCGGCCGTGAGCTTGAGCTGCTCCGGCAGTTTGGCAAGGTCGAACTCGGCGAAGGTAGCGCCCTCACCGCGACTTACGGCACACCGCACCGGCCCGATATTCTCCTCAAGCACGAAGATGGCGTCTTCCTTGCCGCCTGCGTGCTCGGTCAGCGCCACGGCGCTGCCGACGGTGGGGTGGCCGGCGAAGGGCATCTCGTAGTCCGGCGTGAAAATGCGGATACGGGCGCGGTGCCGTGGGTTCTCCGGTGGCAGCACGAAGACCGATTCGGACAGGTTGAACTCGCGGGCGATCCGCTGCATGGCATCGAGGTCCAGCCCTTCGCAGTCCAGCACAACGGCCAGAGGATTACCGGCCAGCCCCTCGTCGGTAAATACGTCATAAATCAGATAGTTACGTGCCGCCATTGCTGAATTCCTGCTCGACTGCCAGCCAACATGACTGAAAATTAATTTGCTATTGCCCGCACAAAACCTGATGTGTCGCTATAGGGACATTCGAGCAGCATAGGGGTCCAAGGTGGACCAGACTGTCAAGCGGCCAGGGGCGGAGGAGGCTTCCGCCATCAGGGCGTCCCTCAACCTCGATATGCCGGGTGCTGCAAGGCAGCGCCGGAGAGGCTGGCTTTATGCGGTTTTGGCCTTGCTTGTCATCGCGGCGGCCTTTGGCGGCTGGCGCTGGTATGCAGGCACACCCGCCCGCATCGACTATACCACGCAGCCCGCCGCGCGCGCCGATCTCACCGTCCAGGTTTCAGCAACCGGCACCTTGCAGCCCCTGACCCAGGTCGACATTTCCTCGGAGCTTTCGGGTATCGTGCGTACCGTTGCCGTCGAGGAAAACCAGCAGGTCAAAAAGGGTGATGTGCTGGCTTCGCTCGACACCACCAAGCTGGAAGTCCAGATCGAACGAGCCACGGCCTCGGCCAAGGCGGCAGCCGCCGCCGTCGAGACCGCACAGGTCACGCTGCGCGAGAGCGAACAGAGCCTGTCACGTACCTCCGAACTGACCCGGCGTGGCATGGCCACCCAGCAGGCACTGGACACTGCGCAGGCAGCGCGCGACCGCGCCAAGGCCGCACTGGACAGCGCGGAAGCCAGCCTCGCGATCGCGAACGCCGACCTGAAGGCACAGCAGACCGATCTCGCCAAGAGCACTATCTATGCCCCCATAGACGGGATCGTGCTCACCCGTTCGGTCGATCCCGGCCAGACGGTCGCCTCCTCGCTGCAAGCACCCGTGCTGTTCGTCATTGCTGCCGACCTGAAGAAGATGGAAGTGCAGGCTGCAATCGACGAGGCCGACATCGGCACCGTGCAGCCCGGCCAGAATGCGCGTTTCACCGTGGATGCTTTCCCCGAGCGGCCGTTCAACGCGCAGATCCGCGAAATCGCTTACGCATCCGTCACCACCGACGGCGTCGTCACCTACAAGGCTCGCCTTGAGGTGGACAATGGTGAACTGCTGCTGCGCCCCGGCATGACCGCCACGGTTTCGGTGGTGACTAAACAGGCCAAGGGAGCGCTGACGGTCCCCTCATCCGCCTTCCGCTTCCGCCCGACCGCAGATGCACGCAATCGCGAATTCAGCCTGCTCTCAATGTTCACCGGCCGCCCGAACCGCATCAATGCGGGACCTCGCGACCGCCAGCAGGATCGCGGTCCGGAGGGCACGCGCCGTCTTTTCATCCTGAAGGATGGCCGCCCTCGCCCCGTCGACGTCACCGTGGGTTCGACCAACGGCGACCTGACCGAGGTTCTGTCGGGACTTGACGAAGGAGATCTCGTCGTCACCGCAGCACAGCAGCGCAGCTGACCATGCGTGGAGCTCCCCTGATAAACTTCGACAAGGTCTGGAAGACCTATGGCGAAGGCGAGGCTCGGGTGAACGCCCTGGCGGGCGTCGATCTCGCCATTCCGCGCGGCGAATTCGTTGCCATCATGGGTCCTTCCGGGTCCGGAAAATCCACGGCGATGAACATTGTCGGTTGCCTCGACACGCCGACCGCCGGCACCTACAGCTTCATGGATGTCGATGCCGGCAGGCTCGACCGTGCGCGCCGCGCCACTTTGCGCAACCTGCATATCGGCTTCGTCTTCCAGGGTTACAACCTTCTGCCGCGAACCACGGCCGTCGAGAATGTCGAACTGCCGCTGATCTATCGCGGCGTCGCCCATAACGAGCGCCGCCAGCTTGCCATGCAGGCGTTGGCAGAGGTGGGGCTGACCGGCCGCGAACACCACACACCAGCCGAGCTCTCCGGCGGCCAGCAGCAGCGTGTGGCGATTGCCCGCGCCATCGTCAGCCGCCCGACCCTTCTGGTAGCCGACGAACCGACCGGCAATCTCGATACGGCCCGAAGTCACGAGATCATGGACCTGCTCACCCAGTTGAACCAGGAACTTGGCCTGACCATCGTCATGGTCACCCACGAGCCGGATATCGCCGCCTATGCCGGCAGGACCATCCGCTTCCTGGACGGCCATGTCGCTTCCGATGCGAAGACAACGGAGGAAGCCCTGTGATCTGGGAAACCATCCGTCTCGCGCTGCGCTCGGTTCGCCGCAATGCGCTGCGTTCTTTCCTCACCCTGCTCGGCATCGTCATTGGCGTCGCCGCTGTCATCGCCATGCTGACCATCGGCTCCGGCACGACGCAAAAGGTGAAAGCCGACATCTCCAAGCTGGGATCGAACCTGCTCGTGGTGCGTTCCGGCCGCTTCAATGGCCCCAGAAGCTCCGATTCGGTTGCGCGACCTCTTGAAGAAAAGGACGCTGAAGCGCTGTCCAGGCAATTGTCCGGTGCGCGCGCAATCGCCCCCGCAGCACAGAAGCAGGTGCGCGCCGTCTTCGGCACGGAAAGCCTGGTCACGAGTGTGACTGGAACCGAGAGCGCTTTCCTCGATGCCCGCGACTGGAAACTCGCTTCCGGCCGTGCTTTTTCGGAATCCGAGACCCGCTCGGGCACTGGCGTCTGCCTGATCGGCGAGACGGTGCGCCAGCAATTCTTCGGCGCCGGCGATCCTGTCGGCGAAGCGATCCGTGTCAGTCAGATGAGCTGCCAGGTGATCGGCCTGCTCGAGGCAAAAGGCTACACCGGTTTCGGCCAGGATCAGGACAATGTCGTGCTGATGCCGCTGCATGCCTTCCAGCGGCGCATTGCCGGTAACCGCAATGTCGACAACATCTATGTCGCCGCCGACGACGCGACACCGACATCGGTGCTTCTACCACGTGTCGAGGGCATCCTGCGCGACGCAAGGCGCGTGCCGCCGGATGGCGAAAACGACTTCGACATCCGTGACATGACGCAAATCGCCGACACGATGGCAAGCGCGACCGCGACCATGACCGGCATGCTGGGTGCGGTCGCCGGGGTGAGCCTGCTGGTCGGCGGCATCGGCATCATGAACATCATGCTGGTCTCGGTCACCGAGCGCACGCGCGAGATCGGTATCCGGCTCGCCATTGGCGCGCATGAGCGTCACATTCTCATCCAGTTTCTCGTCGAGGCCACGGTGCTGTCCCTGCTCGGCGGCATTATCGGCATCCTCCTCGGTCTGTCCCTGGCGGGACTCGCAGCCGTGACGATGTCGATCCCCTTCTCGCCGAGCCCCGCGGTCATACTGCTCGCTGTCGGGTTCTCGGCCTTGATCGGCATGGTGTTCGGCTTTTTCCCGGCTTTGCGCGGCGCGAGATTGGACCCGATCGAAGCGCTGCGGCACGAATAGCGGAAGCTATTTCCGCAACAACGTGTTCGCGGTGCCTTCTTCGACCTGGTCGATGACGAGCAGCTTGACCGGATCAGCGCCCAGATTGACGGCCTGATGCCAGGTATCGATCATTTCGATGATGAAATCGCCGGTCTGGTAGATCTTGCTTTGGCCTGTCTCGACATTGGTCACCTGCAAGGTACCACCCTGGACATAGGCGTAGCGGGCCGACGGATGCTTGTGCACCGGCAAGGTCGCGCCGCTCGGGATCTCGTAGGTCGAGACCAGGACCTGCACATTTTTCTGCGGCAGCACTATCGGTTGTCCGCTGGCGGTGGTCGTGGCCGAAGCCAGCGGTTTTACCGCCACCTTGGCGCCGGTGTTGCCGCTGTCGAGTGCGACCGCTGCAGCGCTGTAGGACAATGCTGCCAGCACGATCATGCCGGACAAAAGGCGCCTTCGAACAGTCTGCATGATCGTGACATCCCTCTGAAGCAGTCAGCAAAACCAACGACGCCAACCAGTGACGCAACGGCATGCCAGTAGCAAGGGCTGTATGACGGGTTGCAGAACTCAGGTGAAATGCCAGCGTGCTACGGCGGCGAGATGATTGAGCGTTCCTTCGGGCAGATCACCTGCAGAACGGACGATCACCGGACCTTCGATCTCCGGTTCGATTTCGGAAGCGACGAAGGCGCGTATCCGATCAGCCACGGTTTCGGCAGACTCGTCGAGATAATAACGGCGAAACAGCATGGTCGAGCCATTGATCGAATGCAGATGGTAGCCCGGCTCACGCGGCGTGTGGGTCAAGTCGAGTCCGGTTTCTTCCATCACCTCACGGTGCATGTTGCCCACCGTGTCGGCACGGCCGTCGACAAAATCCTCGGGTTCGAAGGAACCAGCCGCAAAATAGATGCGGCCGGCATTGGCCGTATGCGAGCCCATGCGCACCGCAATCAATGCGCCGTCGCTTGCCACCAGGGCAGCCTGCGCAAAACAATGCTCGATATCGGGGCTACCCTTGTTCTTGCGCCAATAGAGCATCGTTGCGAACCGCGCCACGTGGCAGCGGCCGACCAGGTCGCCGTGACTGTCCAGCTTCAGCTCCGACGGCAGCGTCAAGGTGCCATCATAGAGACGCGGATTGGCGGCGTGCTCCTGTCGCCAGTTCTCTTCAATGAGCGCCATGTTCTCGATTTCGAACGGATGCGGCTCGGGGTCGAGCCGCACATCCACCGAGCTTACGGGCACAATGGCGCCGCGCGGAATCTCGAAGCGCGCCATTCTCAGACGAGGTCCAGCGTGACCGCCACCGGACAATGGTCGGAAGCCTTCGGCCTGTCCCATCCGATGCGTGGAAAACGCTCGATCTCCTGGCTAGGCGGGAATGGAGTGCGCCATGGCTGCCCGTTGCGGATGATATCGGGAATAGCTGCATTGCGCGCGGCCAGGCCTTTCGACAGCAGGATGTAGTCGAGCTGGCACAGGTGCCGCTCCTGGGGGCCGCGTGTATGATAGAGCGTCCAGCGATCGATTTCAGGACGTCGCTCTACGATGTTCTCGGCAAAACCATCCGCCAGGAAAACGTTCAGGCAGGTTTCGGTCTCCGTCACCGGCTGGAAATTGTAGCCGGCATAGGCGTCGCCACCGATCAGCACGCGGTGGCGGTAGTCGTTTATGTCGCCGCAGATCGCCCAGCGCTTGGAAGCAGCATGTTCGGCGCCGAAACGCTGCTCGATGATGCGGCGCACCGCCTTCGCTTCCGCGTTACGCAGCGGCATCGTGGCGGCACGGCCATCCAGCCCGTTGCGCGGCGGCCCCATCGACTTGAAATGCACCAGATAGAGCGTCAGTGGCACACCACCGACCGTGACGTCGATCTCCAGGCAATCGCGCCGGAAAATGCGCTCGCTGGCTTCATAACCGAGCGAAGCGAGCTCCGGTGTGAACAGGCCGAATTGCTCGAAAGTGACATAAGCGTGGCTGGTCATGCGTACGAAATCGATCGGCTGGCCATGCGCGGTTTCGGTGCGCATCATCACGGCAACATCGATGCCGCGTGAATCATTGCCGTCGGTGGTGTATTTCTGGCGATAGCCCTCGCCCACCATCTTGAACAGATAGCCGTATTCGAAGGCTTTCAACGCGTCGATATTGTCCACCTCCTGCAGGCAGATGATATCGGCGCGCGTCGCGGCGATCGCCAGTGCCGTGAGTTGCCGGGTATCGTCGGAATGGGCGATCACTCGCGCCTGTTCGAGTTGCCGGTACTCGGCCTCACTGCGGATATCGAAGAGCGCCAGAGTGCGATCCTCGTTGAGCTGATTGCGGTAGCCCGAAAAGTCGAACCTGTTCATCAGGTTCTCGACATTGAAGGTAGCGAGGCGCAGCGACATGATCTGAGCTTTGCCTGCAAGTCGCACCAAAGACAAGGCTGAACCTGTTCGATAACGGGACGCGACAAGCCGTTTGGAATAGTTGATGAAACCTTTCCATTCATCGCCCGTTCATGGACTGAAGCCCATTGTCGCGTCCTCCCTCGGAATCCAAGGGCGCGGGGCCTGTGGTTTATGGAGAGTGTTATGAAACGGCTCATCAACTTCCGCACCGGGCTCGTGACGCTCGGCCTGCTTGTCGGTCTCTCGGCGCCGGCTCTTTCCGTTCCAATGCCAGCGCCTGCTGCACCCACTGCTCCCGCAAACGCTGACATTGTAAAAGTTCGCGACAGCTGGGCTGGCGGCAATGATCGCGGTGGCAACAGCTATGAATGGCGACGTGGCTGGCGCGGTGATCGCAGTTGGCGCGGCGATGGTTGGCGTGGTGGCGGTCGCCATTGGCGCGGCGACGGCTGGCGCGGAGATGGCTGGCGCGGCGACCGCGGTTGGCGTCGAGGCTGGCGCGACGACGGCTGGCGTTATCCTCGTCATCACCGTCGCAGCTGGAACAATTCGGGCGTCTATCTGGGCCTCGGCCTTCTGGGTTCCGGGATGCTCTATGACGACTACTATTACCGGCCGCGCCCGCGCATCTATCGTGCGCCCCGCGCATCGGGGCACGTGCAATGGTGTTATTCGCGCTACCGTTCGTACCGGGCCTGGGACAACACCTTCCAGCCCAACTACGGATCACGCCGGCAGTGTGTATCGCCCTATCGCTATTGAGACGCCAATCAGTCAAATGACTGAGCCGGCGCGGCCCCCCGCCGCGCCGGCTCTCGCACCGCCGCCGGGAGCCCCCCGCGGGACCGGTCGAATCGGTACGGAAATGTTGGCTTCCCGCGTCACCGCGCGGCATAATCGCCTTGGCACATCCATTTCTGGACATTGCCCTGCCGGCCAAGACAAGCGACCTTCATGCCAGTTGGAACCGTGCCGGAATGGCACATGAAAAAGGCCGGCGAAGTGATTCGCCGGCCTGGATTTTGCGACTGAACATTACTTGAGGATGTCGTCACGAAGCATCCTGCGCCCCGCACCGGTGCGGAGTGTTCGACAGCGCCTCAGTTCTTGGCTTTGTCGACCAGCTTGTTCTTCGAAATCCACGGCATCATGCCACGCAGCTTCTCGCCGACCTGCTCGATCGGATGCTCGTCGTTGAGACGACGGGTTGCCTTGAAACGAGCCAGACCGGAACGATATTCCTGCATCCATTCCGACGTGAACTTGCCGGTCTGGATGTCGGTGAGCACGCGCTTCATCTCAGCTTTGGTCTCCGCGGTGATGATACGCGGGCCTGAAACATACTCACCCCACTCGGCGGTGTTCGAGATCGAATAGTTCATGTTGGCGATGCCGCCTTCATAGATCAGGTCGACGATCAGCTTCACTTCGTGCAGGCATTCGAAATAGGCCATTTCCGGCGCATAGCCGGCCTCCACCAGCGTCTCGAAACCGGCACGGATCAATTCGACCAGGCCGCCGCACAGAACCACCTGTTCGCCGAACAGATCGGTCTCGCATTCCTCACGGAAATTGGTCTCGATGATACCCGAGCGGCCACCACCGACGCCGCAGGCATAGGACAGCGCGAGGTCGAGCGCATTGCCCGACGGGTCCTGGTGGACGGCAACAAGGCACGGCACGCCGCCGCCCTTCTGGTACTCGCCGCGCACAGTGTGGCCCGGGCCCTTCGGGGCAACCATCAGCACGTCAACGGTTGCCTTCGGCTCGATCAGGCCGAAATGCACGTTGAGGCCGTGTGCGAAAGCAATTGCGGCACCGTCACGGATGTTCGGAGCAATCTCGTTCTTGTAGATGTCGGCCTGCAGTTCGTCAGGCGTTGCCATCATCATCAGGTCGGCCCATTTGGCGGCTTCCGCAACGGTGAGCACCTTGAGACCGTCAGCCTCGACCTTCTTGGCGGTAGGCGAACCAGCCTTGAGACCGATGGCGATTTCCTTGACGCCGGACTCTTTGAGGTTCAGCGCATGGGCACGGCCCTGCGAACCGTAGCCGATGACGGCGACCTTCTTGCCCTTGATCAGGTTCAGATCGGCATCACGATCGTAATAGACACGCATTTCTTCAGTCCTTCCCGTTGAAGTCAGTGGCCTTGCGGCCGGGGTTTTGCCCGTAAAGAGCGAGAAACTGCTGGGTGGCACGCGCCGCGTCGGTTTCGATGGTGGCTTCGGTCAGACCGGGCCAATCACCGAGCAACAGACGGATCTGCACGTCGCGCGCGACCAATCCGAAAAAAGTACGAAAGGCGGTTTCGGCATCCTCGAAGACAAGAAGCCCCGCCCGCCTGCCAGCATCGAGCACGGGCTTCAGGCGCTTGGCGAGTGCAAAGCGGCCGTTTTCGAGAACGATGGCACCAAGGTTATCCTTGCCCGAACCGGCGTGACTGACCGCAACGCGGTTCAGCGCGATCGACGTGTCGCTGGCAATCACCTTCAGCCAGTCGCGTGCATAACCTTCCAGGCTCTCCACCAGGGAAATCAGATCGGGATTGCCCTGGTCGACCGGAGTGACCCGCACTTTCGATGCCTGCCAGCGCACGGTCGCGGTGAGCAGCCCGTCGCGATCACCGAACCATTTGTAGAGCGTCTCCTTGGAGCAGGAGGCGCGCCGCGCCACCGTCGTCATGGAAAGATGATCACCCTCCTCGACGAGAAGCCGCAAAACCGTGTCCAGCACGTCCTTCTGGCGATCGGTCAGCGCGTCGGGTTGCGCATTCTGCGCCTCCGCCCCGCCCTGATTGATTTCCGTTTCCATCGCCGATCGCACCGTACCGTACGTTACGGTTCGGCTTTAACAACAGGAACCCACCTCGTCAATCCCGCTTGAGCAAAATTGCGCACTGGGGAGATCCCACCATGGCTCGACACACGCAAGACCGGTCCATAACCTGACAACCATGCAGCATGATAACTCCTGGCTCGACCTCGACTACCGAACGCTTTTTCACCTGGATCAAGATCGCCGCATCGAACGGGAGAACGACCCGGACTGCTCGCCCGGACCACGCTTCTGGCTGGCGGGCTCTGTGGAGAGCAACTTGTTCGGCATCGGTGCTGACCTGGGCGCTCGCACTGCAGCCGAGCTGGAAAGCCTGGCATCGACCGAACCACTCTTCATACACCCCGCGAAACCGAGGCATCTCGACCGCTACCTGGAGGTGTTGGGGTCAACCACATACAATTTTGGGCTGATCTACGAGCTTCCCCATGTGCTGTCCTTCTCTTCACCCGCGCAGATCGTCAGCGGCGATAGCGAGGATGGGCTCGATCTGCTGCAATCCCTCGCCAAGAATGGTCCGGCCAAAAGTCTGAAGGAGGTCGGATTCCACGGCCCCCAGGATTTCTGGTCGCCCTGGTGCGCAGCCATCGTCGATAGCGAGATCGTTTCGATCGCGTTCGCCGCGCGATTGTCCGATGTCGGGGTAGAGATAGGCGTAACCACGATGAAATCGTTCCGCGGTCGCGGCTTCGGAGCGGCGGTGACTGCGGCCTGGTCTCAGTTGCCATCCTTGCGGGATCGAACGCTGTTCTACAGCACCGACCGCGCCAATCTTTCCTCCCAAAATGTGGCAGCAAGGCTGGGGCTGAATCAACGCGGGACAACTTTGCGGGTGTATTAGGCCGCGTTTGGCGCGCCTATCGCACCCTCACCTTCTCGGCGAGGAAGTCGAGAAAGGCACGCACGCGCGCCGGCAGCACGCCACCTTGTCCGACATAGACGGCGTGGATCGGCTCGGCTTCGCCGGGGCTATAGTCTTCGAGCAGTGGCACGAGACGGCCGGCGGCGAGGTCTTCTTCCATGTGAAAGCGGGCTGTGCGGGCAATGCCGACACCGGCAAGAGCCAGACGCCTCATGGTGTCGCCGTCGCTGGCCAGCGCGTTGCCTTGCGGCGCTATGCGCACAACCTGTCCGTTTTCATCGAGAAACGGCCAGCCTTCGATCAACCGTGAAAAGCCGAAGCCAAGCAGATTGTGATTGGCGAGGTCGGCGGGCGTTTGCGGCGTACCGGCACGCTGCAGGTAGGTCGGTGAAGCCACCACGATCGCCTTGCTCTCCCCCAGCTTGCGCGCAATCAAGCTGGAATTGGCAAGCGGACCGACGCGGATTGCCACATCGGCGTGTTCCTGCAGCAGATCCACCACCACATCGGAAACGACGAGGTCGAGCATGATCTCAGGATAGCGCGCCAGGAACTCTGGTACGATCGGAGTGAGCATCCATTGCGAAAAGGCAGTGTTGCAGTTGACCCTCAGGCGCCCCCGCGGCACGGCGCCCGCGGCAGCCTCGCGTTCGGCGCTGTCGACGTCAGCCAGAATGCGCACGCAACGCTCGTAGAAAATGTTGCCTTCGGCAGTCAGCGCCAGCTTGCGGGTAGACCGGTTGAACAAGCGAGTACCGAGACGTGCCTCCAGCCGCGCGATCAGCTTGCTGACAGCGGAAGGCGAGAGCCTGAGCGCCCTGGCTGCCGGCGAAAAGCCGCATAACTCCACCACGCGTACGAACACATCCATTTCACCAAGGCGGTTGGTGTCTATGCGGGAAGCAGCCATGCTTTTGTGAAATCAGTTCATGAATATCTTGCCTGACGGCAGTTTAGTTCGCGACAGCAAACCTGTCCATTTTCAATCACGGCGCGATTCTAGACGTCATCGATAGCCGCGATGGTCGGATCGACGCCGAGCTTGGTCCAATCCTGTTCAGTCAGGCCGATCAACCGGAACGGGTCGATCATCGTTCCGGCCACCATCGAGCCCAGCAATTGTGGCATGGGCGGCATGCGCGCCGCAATGGCGACCAGCCGATCGCGCATGAACGGTAGAAACACCGAATCCGACTGGTAGAAGGGCGTGAACATCAAGGAAAGTGCCTGGAAGGTGCGTACATGCCGCCGCCGGGTGCTGGCATAAGACGCGAGTGCGTCCTCAAGGTGGCTGCTCGTCTTCAAAGCATGGCTCAAAGCGGCGGCATCCAGCAACGCCATGTTGGCGCCCTGGCCAAGCTGAGGGCTCGTCGAATGCGCGGCGTCACCGATGACGGCCAGCCGCCGGCCAGTTGGAAGCTTCAGGGTATGATGGCCGTAGCGGGCGAGCGTCAGCTGGTCGAAACTGTCGATCTGCGCGAGATAGGATGCGCACTCCGGCCACAATGAAAACACCCGCTCCTTCCATGCCGCCAGCCCCCTCGCCCGCACAGCCTCGGCCTCGGCTGGCTTGAGGCTCCAGAAGAAAGCCGCCATCTTCTCACCGCCGGGATTCGAGCGGCCGATCGGCAACACTCCGATCATGACCGAGGCGCGATCGTAGCGCTGGGTGAGTGCATGTTCATCGAAGCCCTCGCCGCGCCAGCCGAGCGAAGCCCAGAAGGCACCATAGGCGAGCGAACGTGGCTCCGCCGGCGTCGCTGCATGGCGACGCAACTTCGAGCGTGAGCCGGAAGCATCGACGATCAAGTCGAACGGGCCGATCCTGCGCCCTTTGTCTCCGACCAGGTGGGCCCGCTGACCAATATCCAGCGTTTCCAATTCGACGCCGGTTTCGATGCCGATGTTGGCATCGCTCACCGCACGATAGAGCACGCCGAACAAAGCCGCGCGGTGCACGGCGAGGCCGAAGCGTCCACCCGGCCGTGCGTTGTAGCGCACGTCGAGTACCGTGTTGCCACGCGCGGCATCGGCGCCATGCAGACGTTCAATGCGGCTGCCGAGCGCAAGGATGGCATGCAGCAGGCCGAGATCGGCAAGCACTGTCAGTCCTGTCGGCTGCAGGATCAGGCCGGAGCCGACGGGTGACGGCTGCCCAAAACGTTCGAATATGGTGACGCGGTGCCCGGTGCGATGAAGATAGAGCGCCGCGGCGAGTCCGGCCGGGCCGCCGCCAGCGATCGCAATGTCGAGATGAGAACCCATGCGTCTACAGCGTCTTCGAAAACCAGTCGGCGGTCTTGGCGATGACCGGCTCGGCACCGCTGCTGAAATAGCTGAGTGCATGGTAGATGTGATCTTGGCCCGGCAGCACCAAGGCCTCCTTGGGATTTGCCGCCGAAGACGCCACGAAAGGCTCGACATAGGCTCCGGAAAAATCGGCATCCCCGGCGATGGCGAGATAGGCGCCGCGATAGCGGGCTATGGTCGGCGCAAGCGGGAACCGGTCGAGGCTGTCGAAGAAATCCTTCTTCAACACGAGCTGGTGATCGCCGAAATCGATGACGGCGACACCCCTGCTCGCAGCCTTGTCAAAGGCCGTTTGTCCGACGTCATCCACCATGTCCTTGTGGAAGTCGCCGACTGATGACCAGGTCACCAGCGACTTGACCGTGGCTGGCTCTCGGTCCGCGGCCAGGATGGCAATGCCGCCGCCGAGGCTGAACCCGAGCACACCAAGCCGTGCTCCATCGATGCGTTCATTGCTCTCCAGGAAGGCAAGACCGCTGAGTGCATCCTGCAGCTGGCTGTCGACGGTCAGGTCTTCGGCATTACCGTTGCTTTCGCCGAAGCCCCGGAAATCGATGCGCATCGAGCCGATGCCTTTAGCGGCAAGGGCATCGGCCTCGCGTTTGTATATGGAGGCAATCTCATCGCGGCTGCCGGCAAAGCCATGCAGCATCAACACCGCGGGCACCTTGCCGCCGCCGTCCGGCAGATTCAGCGTACCAGCAATGCCGTTTTCCAATGTCACCACAGTTTCGCCTGCAATGGCGCTGAGCGGCCAGACGGCTGTGACCATAACGCCGACCAGAACCGCACAGCGTGTGAACAAGGCGTGCATGGTAACCCTCGTGGAAACACGGCCGAGAGTTGTCGCTCTGGCTGTCGCTGTCAACGCGGTGATCCGTCGCCCCGATGCCCCCGGATCGCGCGTAGGGTCCAGGTTCATTTGCTACCTTTTTCCACGGCCGCTTCATTTGCTAACCTGAACACAAAATGGGGGTATCGATGATCAGCCTGAACACCAGGCCGGAGCCGGTGGGCATTGTTCCGGAGCGCACTGCAGCAATCGTGGTGGACATGCAGAATGCCTTTGTTTCGAAGGGCGGCATGTTCGACCTGGCAGGCGTCGACATATCCAATGCACCTGCTGTCGTCGAGGCCAACCGGCGTCTGTTGACGGCTTGCCGAAGCGCAGGCGTCAGGATCGTCTATCTCCAGATGTCCTACCGTGATGATCTCAGTGATGCGGGTGACGTGTCGTCGCCAAACTATCACAAGGAACTTGGCATCACGACGATGCGCAAACGCCCCGAACTTGGCAGCAAGCTGCTGGTTGACGGGACCTGGGACTGGCAGATCGTCGATGCTCTCAGCCCCGGACCGGATGACTGGCTCGTCCGCAAATCCCGCTACAGTGGCTTTTGCGGAACCGATCTTGAACAACGTTTGCGCAATGCCGACATCCGACACCTCCTCTTCACAGGCGTGGCCACCAATGTCTGCGTGGAAAGCACAGCCCGGGATGCCTTCTTCGCCGAATTCTGGCCGCTTCTGGTCGAGGATGCAGTGAACCATTCCGGGCCGGACTTCAATCGTCAGGCCGCAGTCTGGAATTTCGAGAATGTCTTCGGATGGGTGACCGATAGCAACCACGTGATCGCGGCCCTGGAAGCCGCGACCTGATTGTCCCTAGATCGTCACCTGCGTACCGACCTCTACTACACGGCCTGTCGGGATCTGGAAGTATTCGGTCGCGTCTGCTGCGGTACGCGCCAGGCCGATGAAAAGCCGGTCCTGCCACAACGGCATGCCCGAATTTGGCGAAGCCTTCAGCGATCGACGCGACAGGAAGAACGACGTCGTCATGATATCGAACTTCCAGCCCTGCTTGCGGCAAATGGCCAGCGCTTTCGGAATGTTGGGCTGCTCCATGTAGCCGAAGGTCAGCGACACCCGCATGAACAGCTCGTTGATGGCCTCCATCTTGACGCGTTCGCTGTCGGGCACGACAGGTTGCGGCGCCGTCACCACCGAGAGGATGACGTTCTGCTCATGCAACACCTTGTAGTGCTTGAGGCTGTGCATGAGCGCCGTCGGCGCGCTCAGCGGATCGCTGGTCAGGAACACCGCAGTGCCGGCCACCACCTGCGGCTTTTTCTTCAGAAGATTGCCTGCGAGGAAATCAAGCGGGATCTCGTTGCGGCGCGTCTTTTCAAACAGGTAGCGACTGCCACGTACCCAGGTCCACATCACCAGCACCACCGAGAATGCGACCGCAAGCGAGGCCCAGCCGCCTTCGAAGACCTTGACGATGTTGGAGACGAAGAAGCCGACGTCGATGAACGCGAACAGCGCCGTCAGCGCCACGGCAAGGCCGAGGTGCCACTTCCAGATGCGGGTCATGATCACGAACAGCAGCACGGTGGTGACCAGCATGTTGCCAGTTACGGAAATACCATAAGCGGATGCCAGCGAGCTCGACTGCTGGAAGCCGACAACCAGCAACATGACCACGATCGCCAGGATGAAATTGACGCGCGGCATGTAGATTTGGCCGGACTGCTTCTCCGAGGTGTGCTGGATTTCGAGACGCGGCAGCATGTTGAGCTGCACGGCCTGACGGGTCAGCGAAAAAGCGCCTGAAATGACCGCCTGGCTGGCGATGACGGTTGCGGCGGTCGCGAGCACCACCATCGGAATCAACGCCCAGCCTTCGTTCATCTCGAAGAACGGATGGCCAATTTCTCCGCCCCTGGCCAGCACATAGGCCGCCTGCCCTGCGTAATTGAGCAGCAGGCTGGGAAAGACGACCCAGAGCCAGGCAAGCACGATCGGCTTGCGGCCAAAATGACCAAGGTCTGCGTAAAGCGCTTCCGCACCCGTCACGGCCAGGAAGATCGCACCGACGGTGACGAAGGCGACGCCGGGCGAGTTGATGAGGAAATGCACGATGTAATAGGGGTTTATCGCCAGCAGGACTTCCGGGTCATCGATGATGTGGACGACGCCTGAAACCCCGATGGCAAGGAACCAGAGCGCAGTGATCGGCCCGAAGATCAGGGCCACACTGCCTGTGCCGAACCGCTGTACCGAAAACAGGATCGCCAGGATCACCAGCGTGAGCGGCACGACATAGGGATCAAACGCCGGCGTGACCACCTTCATGCCTTCGACGGCCGACAGCACCGAGATTGCCGGTGTGATCACGGCATCGCCGTAGAACAGCGAAGCACCGACCATGCCGATGCCAAGCACGATTGCCGAGCGTTTCTGGAATGTGGCGCGCGCCAGCGCCATCAGCGACAGCGTGCCGCCTTCGCCACGGTTGTCAGCGCGCAGCACGAACATGATGTATTTGATGGTGACGATGATGGTCAGCGCCCAGATCACCAATGACAGGACGCCGAGGACATCCTCGCGCTTGGACAGTTCACTGCCGGACGCTGCGACCAGCGCTTCGCGGAAAGCATAGATCGGGCTGGTACCGATATCGCCATAGACGACACCGAGAGCACCCAGCATCAGCACCTTGGTGCTGTGCTGCTCAACCCCTGAATGCTCGGGCAGTTCGGTTCCTTCAGCCTCAGCGCCATGGTTGGCAGCGGCCATCGGTGACACTCCGTTTCAAGCGCGCGGTGCTCTACGCTTGCCGCAATGCAATATCAAGTGCCCCGGCGTCATGACGCTGACATTTGCGGGTTCGAACAAATTGCCTTACCACCCGCACGCCTTCAGGAACCGCCCTATCGTGCCTGCCATGCCATACTCCAGCGCATCGGCTGTCAAGCCATGTCCGATAGAGACTTCCGCCAGCGCCGGGATGCGCTTCACCAAGGGCGGCAGATTTGACACCACCAGATCGTGTCCGGCATTGACCTGCAGTCCCGCAGCCATTGCCGCGTCCGCCGTTTTTCCAAGCCTTTCCAACTCCTTGGGCGCTTTTTCCGAATCGGAATGGTAACCGCCGTAAGGGCCGGTGTAGAGCTCGATGCGATCGGCGCCGATATCACGCGCCACCGTTGCGCCAGCAGGGTCAGGATCGGAAAACAAGGAAACGCGGAAACCGCCCTTCTTCAGGCGCCTGACGATGGGTTCGAGAAAATCAGCCTGCCCTGCAAAATTCCAGCCATGATCCGAGGTCGCTTGCGCAGGGTCGTCCGGTACCAAAGTCACTTGCTCGGGCTGGTTCTTTTCCACAAGCTCGAGAAAATCCTCTGTCGGGTAACCTTCGATGTTGAATTCGGCCTGTGGAAATTCGTCGTCGATCAGCGCGCGAAGCTCCGGCAAATCGGAATGACGGGTATGACGTTCATCAGGCCGCGGATGCACGGTCAGCCCATGCGCACCGGCTGCGAGCGCAATGCGACCGAGACCGGTCACGCTTGGCCATGGCAGATCGCGACGGTTTCGCAGCAACGCAATGGCATTGAGGTTCACGGAAAGCTTGGCGGGCATGGTCGGCCTTGAGGCGGTTGCGGGCGGCAGAACCTATAGCCCAGCGCTGGCGAAACCAACATCCTTTTCGGCTGTTCCAGTCTTCCGCTTTCGATTGCGTGCTTGGGCTGGATAGGCAAGATGAGCGGCACCTTTGGGATTCCCATGCCAATGCTGCGCATTCTCGATTCACTCTCCGATCCCGGCAACGCGGCGCGCCGTAACGAGGACACCGCTGGCGGCAACGCCGCTTGCGCTTTCGTCATCGACGGTGCCACCGGGCTCGGCGGCAAACCGCTGCTCGACGCCACATCTGACGCAGCATGGCTTGCTGTGTTTGCTGCGCATGTTTTTGAAGCAGAAATCGGCACGGCCAACCCGATCGCCGATGTGGTTCGCAACGTGAACACACGCGTCCAGCAAAGAATCGTCGAAGTCGCCGCCGGGGAGATTGTGGAAGCCTGGGCCCTGCCGACCGCGAGCTTTCAACTGGCGCGCATGGAAGGTCGCGAATTGACAGTCTACGGCCTTGGCGACTGCCGGCTGTTCCTGGCTGGCTCGGATGGCACGGCATTCGAAACCAATGGAGACTACAGCAAGGCCGAAAGCGAAGGTGCGCGCCGTGCCGTGGCGCAGGCTGGTGGCTTGGCGGCCTGGCGTTCGCTCGCCGAGGAGCCTGTGGTGCGCGAAGCCCTGCGTCGATCGCGGGCACGCCACAACCAGCCCGGCGGCACGGTGTGGACGCTGGGCAGCGCGCCCGATGCCGCCGCCCATCTTTCCGTTCGCCGGTTGAACCCTGGCCTGCCGGCACGCGGACTTTTGTGTACCGACGGTTTTTCCGCGCTGGCCGACAAATATGGGCGATATGACGGCGCAAGGCTGATCCGGGCCGCTTCCGAACGCGGTTTGGCGGCGCTGATGGCCGAACTGCGGCATATCGAGCGTGAAGAGGACCCTGATGGGCAGCAATATCCCCGCTTCAAGGTAAGCGACGATGCAACGGCAGTGTTGTTTGAAATCATCGCCTAGCCAGCGCGGCACGGCGGCGTTTCTGTCCTCAGTTCACCGCACCACTGTCAGCCGCTCAGCAGCGCGGGTGATCGCGGTATAGAGCCAGCGCTGGCGTGTTTCCTTGAAGGCGAAGCTCTCGTCGAACAGCACGACCTCGTTCCATTGCGAGCCCTGCGCCTTGTGCACGGTCAGCGCATAGCCGAAGTCAAAATCATCGAAGCGTTTTTTCTGCTGCCAGGAAATCTCTTCTTCCGGATTCTCGAAAGCCGCCTTCAGCAGCTTGATCTTGGCAACGCCGCGGTCGGGATCGTCTTCTTCCGGCGAGACCAGCAGGTTGATGCCTGGCTTCACAGTTTCGCGCGAAGAGGTCATCACCTTCCACAACGAGCCGTTGAGCAGGCCCTTGGCCGGGTCGTTGCGCAAGCAGACCAACTTGTCGCCAGCCTGCGGATAGTCCGCGGTAAACCCCTTCAGTTCACGCAGGCGCTGGTTGTAGCGCCGCCGGGTCTGATTGCGTCCGACCAGCACCTGATCCGCCTTCAATACTAGATCCTGGTTGACCTCCTCGCGACCAATGACCTGGGCAGCACCATAGTCGCCACGCATGAACTCACGCCCCTCGCGCACATCCAGTGCCAGACGGATGATTGGGTTGTCGCGCGCCTGGCGATGGATCTCCGTGAGCAGATAGTCTGGTTCATGCTCGGTGAAGAAACCACCGCCAGAGATCGGCGGCAGCTGCGCGGGATCGCCCAACACCAGCACAGGCGTGCCGAAAGACAGCAGATCGCGGCCGAGCTGTTCGTCGACCATGGAACATTCGTCGATGATGACGAGCGCCGCCTTGGCGATCGGGCTCTGGCGGTTGAGCGAGAATGTCGGATTGATCGACGTCTTGCCCGTGGTTTCATCCTCCACGGCCTCTTCGCCGCGCGGACGATAGATCAGCGAATGGATGGTGCGGGCATTAACCGCCCCCTTCGAACGCAATACCTGGGCCGCCTTGCCTGTGAAGGCCGCGAACTGCACCTGACCGTCGACATGCTCGGCAAAATAACGCGCCAGCGTCGTCTTGCCTGTACCCGCATAGCCGAAAAGACGAAACACCTGCGGCTGGCCGATCTTCAGCCAGCGTGCAACTGCCTTCAGCGCCTCATCCTGTTGGGGTGAAAGTTCCATGGCAAAGGTGAGACCGGATTCGAACGGAAAACACAATACTGTTGGTTGGGAGAACCGATGGCTCCACCAAGGATAAAGTTATCAATGCCAGATCGGAACGCAAAGGGAACGATTGAGATGTTGAATACCTGCTGACAAACCCAACAGAGCAATCGGGGAAAATCCGGTAACCTTGCTTCAACAGCAGCTCTGCACTGTCGAGAAGCGGCCAGCTATCATGCCGTCATGCGTGTCTTGATTCTGGGTGGCAACGGATTGATAGGCTCGGCCGTGACGCTCGCACTGACACGGCGCGGCCACGACCTCATGGCGATCGGGCGTGACATTGCTGCCGCATCACGACGCATGCCGGATGTTGACTGGCGCAAGATTGACATTGCTCGCCTAACCGATGTCGAAGCCTGGCTCCCCTTGCTCAAGGAAATGGATGCGGTCGTCAATTGCGCAGGAGCTTTGCAAGACGGAGTTCGCGACGATGTAAGGGCAGTGCAGGAAACCGCGATGCTTGCCCTCTACCATGCATCAGTGACGTCCGGCATCAAACTCATGGTTCAGATCTCGGCTCGCACCGACGGGATCGCTGCAGCAACGGAGTTTCTTGCCACCAAGCGCGTGGCTGACGAAGCGTTGACACGGTCCGGCTTGCCGTTCGTTATCCTGCGGCCAGCGCTCGTCATCGGCCGAAATGGTTATGGCGGCTCATCACTGCTGCGAGCACTGGCCGCCTTTCCACTCGTGACGCCGCTGGTGAATGCAAACGCACCGATCGAGGTGACCGCGCTGGACGACGTCACCCTTGCCGTGATCCAGGCACTGGAGAGCCGTATTCCTGCCGGCAGCGATTTGCATCTTGCAGCACCGCAAACCTTCACGCTGGCAGAGATCGTAGCTCGGCACCGGGCTTGGCTTGGCCTGCCGGCTGCATCTGTCCTGGCCGTTCCAATGTCTGCAGCATCAGCTGTTTCGCGGCTGGCCGATTGGCTCGGCTGGCTTGGCTGGCGCTCGCCCTTGCGATCGACGGCGATGCTCGCCGCGTCTGGTGGCGTGACCAGCGCCGGCGATGTGAATTTGCCTTTCACGCCAAGCATACTCGACGAAACCCTTCATGCCCAGCCGGCAGGAGCTCAGGATCTATGGTTCGCCCGGCTCTATCTTCTGAAGCCGCTGATCATCGGCACGCTGTCGCTGTTCTGGGTCGTTTCGGGCGTAGTATCGCTAGCCTTTTTCAAGACCTCCAGCGCTCACCTGACAGAGGCAGGACTTCCCTCAGCGGGCGCCCTAATGCTTACCCTCGCGACCAGCCTTGCGGATATCGGGCTGGGGCTCGCAGCCGCCATGCGGCGCACGGTTCGTCCTGCCTTGCTTGGCATGATCGGCCTCTCGCTGTGCTACCTGGCGACGGCGTCCATTCTGGAACCCACGCTATGGCTCGATCCCCTCGGCGTTTTGGTGAAAGTCATTCCGCAGATCATGCTGGCGTTTGTCGCGCTCGCCATTCTCGAGGAACGCTGAGGACGGTGGATCTTCTGCGGCTCGCCCATGTGCTTGGCGCCGCGGTGCTGTTTGGCACTGGCCTCGGCATCGCATTCTTTATGGTCGTCGCGCATCGGAGCTTGAGGCCGGACCTGATCGCCCATGTCGCCGGTACGGTTGTCATAGCCGATACGATCTTCACAGCGACAGCTGTCATCCTGCAGCCAATCACCGGCGCCCTTCTGGCCTACCAGCTCGGCTGGCCGCTTTCCGAAGGCTGGATCGCGCTCTCTCTGGCTCTCTATGTTGTCACCGGACTATTCTGGTTGCCGGTGGTAGTCATCCAAATTCGCTTGCGCGATCTGGCGCGGACGGCTGCCGAGACCGCAAGCCCCCTGCCCGCACAGTATTACCGTCTCTATCGAATCTGGTTCGCTTTCGGCTGGCCGGCCTTCGCCAGCGTTCTCGCCATATTCTGGCTCATGCTGACGAAACCATCGATCGCTTTGTTCTGACAGGCCGTGCGTCTGCCCAAGTCGCTGGCGACCAAAGAAAAAGGCCAGGCGTTTCACCCGGCCTTTCTCCTTCCAAATCGGAAACAGCTTTATTTCTTGGCGTGCAGGGCGATGTGTTGCTCGAATGCCTTGCCGAAAGTGGTGAGGAAATCCTTGGTGCCCTGATTGGTCAAGTTGCCGGCCTCGTCGAACAAGCTGGCAGCTCCACCGATATAGGCTTCCGGCTGCCCCATCACCGGCATGTTCAGGAAGGCCAGCGACTGGCGCAGGTGATGGTTGGAGCCGAAGCCGCCGATAGCACCGATCGAGGTGGAGATGATCGCCGCTGGCTTGCCGTTCAACGCGCCCTGACCATAAGGACGCGAGGCAACGTCGATGGCATTCTTCAAAACACCCGGCACTGACCGGTTGTACTCGGCAGTGGCAAACAACACCGCATCGGCGTCGGCGATACGCTTGCGAAACGCAACCCAGTCCGCCGGCGGATTGGTGTCCAGGTCCTGATTGTAGTGCGAAACAGCACCGATATCGAGAAAGTCGAACTCGAGACCTGGCGTCAACGCGGCAAGCGCCTTGGCAATCTTGCGGTTGAAGGAGTCCTTGCGCAGGCTGCCGACAAGTACGGCCACTTTGGTCATGGAAATATCCCTTGAGAGAATGGTTTGAGATGCCGCCAACGCCGGAAGCCGCGGGATGTCCCCGGTGGCCGTATGATCCCCTCGACCGGCGCCAAGCGGTCGCCGAATAGTTCATATCACCCGATACGGCAATTCAACGTTTTGCGAACAGTGCGTCACCAGAGCGACGGACGAAGGGCCTGGCATCCTACAGCGTGTCACCCGGTCTCGGTGCAGTGTGCTTCTGCAGCCGTGGCAGCTCATCGTCCATATGCAGGAAGGGAAGCTGTTCGCTTACGTAACCATGGACCGTCGGCGGGTAACGTTCCGGGTGATCCATCGCGCCCAGCATGAAAAACACCTGGTCGTCGATGCGCGCGTCACGATAGGCGATAGGCGCCCCACAAGCCGCGCAGAAACTTCGGCTGATCGGAAACTTGCCGTAGGTCGACGCTTCGCCACGGAAAGCCACGTCCCTGGCCAGGAAGCCGACGAAGGCTGCGACGGGCGCACCACTTGCCCTGCGGCAGTCGCTGCAATGGCAGTAGCTGGTGTAGAAGGGGTCGGCTGAAGTCTCGAAGATGATCGCGCCGCAGCGACACCCGCCAGTGTGAAGTACGGTCATATCGTCTCCTTGCATGGCTCGCTGCGTTGCCGAAAGCCTCGTCGCCATCTGGGAACCATAGGCCGTTTGGCGATATCTACCTCGCTCAGCGGAAGCAACGTAGCGAATAACGCAGCGAATATTGGGGCAGACTGGAAAGCAGTGACCGTATCCGGCCCGACATCAGACAAAGGAAAGCCCGTCTGCTACTTTTGTAGGCATATGCCTGCAGACGGGCCCGCCCCCGCACGATGAATCATCCCCGTACGCATAGAGCAAGAGCGACGATATCGCTTTGATCGGGCAAGGAAATTGTACTTTGTGGCAATGCCCTTACGAAACCGGAGGTCGCTGGAGCATTTCTGTTTTTAACGGAAACGCGGAAACGCTCCAACTCTTTGTTTTTACGCAATTCCGGACGGAAAACCGCTGCACACTTTCCTGGAATTGCTCCAAGCGTAAGTGTTGCGCTACCCTGGCTTAGCCACCTCGCTGGAAAGGCTGGCTGTCACCCCGCGCAGCCCCCGCATCCCGAGCGCAGCGAGCGCACATGACAACAGCAGAGCCGAACAGGCGACCAACACCACGGTCGCACCGAAGGTGTCCAACGCCACCCCGGTAACGAGGGCTGCCACCGGCGCACCGAGCAGCACCAGACTCAGCGAGATGCCGATGACGTTGGCGCGCAGGTCCTTTGGCACGCTCGACTGCAGCAGAGTCGCAAAGACTGGCGACAACGGCCCGGCGGCAACGCCCAGCATGGCGCCCGAGGCGATCATGATCGGCACCGACCGGCCAAACAGCAGCAGGGCAACACCGGCAGCGAGCCCGGCAAAGGCGACAGAGAAGATACCACGCAGCGACGGCGCCTGGCTGGCGAAGGCCAAAGCGACATTGGAGGCGATGGCACCTGCCGAGGCTGCCGCCAGGAACATGCCGAGCAATGCCGCCGACCTGCCTTCCGTACGCAGGATTGCCGGCAGGGCTATGCCTTCGACAGCAACGAAGACGCTGGTACCGATACCGGCCAGGATCAATGCCGAACGCAGTGTCGGCTGGCCGAAGATGAAACCAAGCCCGGCTTTCATCTGGCCGAGCGTCGAACCGGCGATGCGGCGCAGCCGGAAGCGCGGCACGCTGACAGCGACCAGAATGGAGGCCAGAAGATTGATGGCGGCAATGGCCCACAACAAAACCGTCGTGCTCACGACGGAGACCAGGAAAGCTGCTATCGCCGGCCCCGCGATCGCCGCGCCGTTGTCGACGAGGTCGTCGATGGCGTTGGCGCGGATCAACGGCAGGCGCGCCAGCCTGGCGATCTCGGGCACACGCGCCTCGATGGCGATGCCGCCAGGTCCATCGAGGATAGCGCCGAGCAAGGCAAGGCTTGCCAGCAGTCCGATGGTGAGCATGCCGGCGTCATGGGCTGCTGCGGCGCCGACGGCAGCAGCAGTCCCCATCGCCACAGAAACCAGCGCCATGCGGCGGATGCCGACCTTCTCGGCGATGATGCCGCCGAAGGCCGAGCCGAAGATGGCGGGAAACAGTGTCAACGCCGCGATGATGCCCATCCAGCTGGCATTGCCCGACAGGTCGTAGACCAGCCAGGGATAGACCACCGCGGTGATCGCGTTGGCAAGATTGACGGTGATGCTGGCAAGCTGGAGCCCGGCATAGGGCCAGATGGTGCGCGCCAGCCGCAGTGCCTTTTGGTCGTCGGCCATGATGATGAACGGCTATCGCTTGTCCTGTGCAGCTGCATCGCCCTTCGGTGCCTTCTCGGGCACGAAATAAAGCAGCCAGATCAGCCAGGAGAGATAGATGTACTCCCAGGCGCTCGCTTGCCCGTTGAAGGCAGCCATCACGTCGGGAAGCTTGTAGAGACCGATGAAGCCGAGAAAGCCCAGCCACCAGCGTTTCTGCATCTGCATCGTCGTATCTTTCCCGGAACAGTTGCCGTTTCGGTCAACTGCTCCGTCTCCTTGGTTGGACGCATTTGCCCCGGAATTGCGCCGAGGTCGAAAGCGACTGGCGAACTCTCAAAGCCCGCCTCCATCGCCGACGTCAGGTCGCCGGCGCCGCGCCTGGCCGCAGGAAGCGCGTGATAAGGAGCCGCAGCATCGGCCGCTGCTCCAGGGGGTTGAAACCGGGATCGATGGCAACCCGGCTGAAGACACCGTCGATGAGCGCCGCGATCCAGCGCGCACTGTCGGCGGGGTCGAGCGTCGGATCAACCTGGCCGCGTGCTGCCGCATTGCGCAGCAGCGTGTTCAGCGCCACCTGCAACTCATTGTCGTTCTTGGTGACCAGCCTGCCGATCTCCTCGTCTCGCATCGCCTCCGCCGCGATCTCCAGCGCCAGCTTGAGATAGGTCGGGTCGGAAGCAAGCTCGAGCACGATGTCCATGAAGTCGAGCAACTCGGCGAACAGGTCCGCCGACTGGATGGTGCCTTCGAAATAGTCCGCCGTCTGGCGCCGCTCCTCTTCCACGATGGCAGCGATGATCGCCTGCTTGTTCGGGAAATAATAAAAGAGGTTGCCGGGACTCATGCCGGCCTCGGCGCAGATCTCCGCGGTCGAAGTGCGATGGAAGCCCTTGCGTGCGAAGCAGGCAACCGCCGCCTGCAATATCTGCTGGCGCTTCGCTTCATGCTTCTCGGGGTCGACCTTACGCATTCCGCCTCATTTCCGCCTCTTTATTTTTAGACTACTCAGTCTAATAAATGGCGATATGTGTCATGTCAACGCAAAATCCACATTCTTTTGGCATCTTGACACCCAACAGAGTCATTTATTAGATCGACTAGTCTAATAAATAAGTGAGCGCGGCGGGGACGCCGCAGATATAGGCGACAGTACTCATGCGTTACGTTTCTCGCCTCGTTCGGGCAGCGGCGGCATCCATTTTCATTGTGGCGGCGGGCACAGGACCGCTGCTGGCGGAAGGCGCCGCGGCGGCCTCAGCCGACCTGTCACAGCGTACCGTTTCCACCTTCATCGCCGAACGGCAGCCGGCCGAATGGACCCTGACCTTCACGGGCGTGCTGGTGGCGCGCGATGAGATCGCCGTTGGAACCGCGCTGCAGGATCAGCGCATCGCCGCGGTCGAGGTGGAAGTCGGCGAACACGTCAAGGCCGGTCAGGTGCTGGTCAGGCTGGAAACGGCGATGCTGGAAAACAAGCTGCGTGAATCGGAAGGCCGTGTGGCACGCAGCAAGGCTTCTCTTGCCCAGCAGGAAGCAACACTGGCTCAGGCCCAGTCGGCACTCGATCGTGCCGAGCGTCTGCAAATGACCCGCACCATCTCGCAGCAGACTTATGAAGACCGCGCTTCCGCCGTTGCGGTAGCCAAGCAAGGTGTTGCCGTGCAGCGGGCGGAGAATGCCGAAGCGCAGGCGCAGCGCGCCGAAGCGGAACGGCAGTTGGAGCGCGCGATCGTGCGCGCGCCTGCCGACGGCGTGGTCTCCGAGCGACTTGCCCGCGCCGGTGCGCAGGCCGGCGCCGAACCGCTGATCCGCCTCATCCGCGACGGTGCGGTCGAATTCGCCGCCGAGGTTCCTGAAGCCGACCTGCCGGCGCTTGCCGTCGGCCAGCCGGTCAAGGTCAGGCTCGCCGGCCGTACCAGTGAGATCGACGGCAAGGTGCGCATCGTTGCGCCGAAGATCGATCGCGAGACCCGGCTGGGAGCAGCACAGATCACGCTCGATACCAGGGAGCCGCTGTTTGCGGGCGCTTTCGGCAGGGCCGAGGTGATCTTCGCCAGGCGGGAGGCCATCGTCGTTGCCGACAGCGCCCTTGTCTATGGGCGCGGCACCGACGATTGCGCAGTCTTTGTCGTCAATGACGGCCGCGTGCAGCGCCGCCCGGTTGAGACCGGCCTACGCAAGAGCGGCAAGGTCGAAATCCGCGCCGGCCTCGAGCCCGGCGAACGCGTCGTCGCCAAGGCGGGCGCGGCCCTGCGCGAAGGTGACGCGGTGACGGTCGTCGACATGGTGCAGGCCGGAAGTGTGAAGAAGTGACAGGCCCCGAAAGTCGGAACCGATTTTCGGAAGGACCATCGAGTATGAAAAATGCACGCTAGCAATATCTCCGCCTGGGCGATCCGCAAGCCGGTCCCCACCATCGTCCTGTTCATCGTGCTGACCTTTGCGGGTCTCGCCGCCTTCATGCGGCTGCCGATCAACGCCAATCCCAACGTCACATTCCCGATCGTGACCGTGACGGTGACGCAATCGAGTGCCGCGCCCGCGGAGCTGGAGACGCAGGTCACCCGGCGCATCGAAGGCGCGGCCTCGGGCCTTGCCGGCGTCAACCACATCAAGTCGACCGTCACCACCGGCACCTCGACCACCGAAGTCGAATTCAAGATCGGCGTCGATCCCGATCGCGCCACCAATGACGTGCGCGAGGCGATCCAGCAGATCCGCTCGGACCTGCCGCAGTCGATCCAGGAACCGGTGATCTCGCGCGTCGACGTCGACGGCGCCGCCATCCTCTACTACACGCTGAAGGCGCCACGCATGACGCCGGTCGAACTGTCCTGGTTCGTCGACGACACCATCAACCGCGAACTGCTCGCCGTCAGCGGCGTGCAGAAGGTGCAGCGGCTGGGCGGCGTCAACCGCGAGATCCGCGTCTCGCTCGATCCCGACAAGATGCTGGCATTGGGCGTGACCGCCGACCAGGTCAACACGGCCCTGCGCGAGATCAACGCCAATATTCCCGGCGGCCGCGGCACCATCGGCGGCCGTGAGCAGTCGATCCGCGCGCTGGGAAGCGTCAAGACGGTGGAAGAACTCGCGCAGCTTTCCGTGTCGTTGCCGAACGGGCGCTGGGTGAAGCTGGCCGACATCGCGACCGTCACCGACGGTGCCGCCGAGCCACGTTTCTTCGCGCGGCAGGACGGCGAAGCCACCGTCGGCTTCTCCGTATCGCGCGGCAAGGGCTACAGCGACACCACCGTCGCCGACGCGACGCGCGCGCGCATCGCCGAAATCCAGGCCCGCTCGCCAGATATCGAGATCAAGGAGCTGATCTCGACCGTGCAGTACACGATGGAGAGCTACGAGGCCGCCTCGACCGCGCTGGTGGAAGGTGCGGTGCTGACCGTCATCGTGGTGTTCCTATTCCTGCGCAACTGGCGCGCCACCATGATCTCGGCACTGGCGATGCCGTTGTCCATCCTGCCAACCTTCGCGGCGATGGACCTGCTCGGCTTCACGCTGAACTCGATCAGCCTGCTGGCGCTGACGCTGGTCATCGGCATCCTCGTCGACGACGCCATCGTCGAGATCGAGAACATCGAGCGTCACATCCATATGGGCAAGCGGCCCTACATAGCTTCGATCGAGGCCGCCGATGCGATCGGGCTGGCGGTGGTGGCCACGACGCTGACCATCGTTGCCATCTTCGCGCCGGTGAGCTTCATCGGCGGCGCCGTCGGGCAGTACTTCAAGCAGTTCGGCGTGACGGTCGCCGTTGCCGTGCTGTTCTCACTGCTGGTCGCCCGCCTGCTCACGCCGCTGATGGCCGCCTATCTGATGCAGCCGGCGAAACAGGTCGACCATGACGCCAAGCCATCCAGGATATCGACCGGCTACACCACGCTGCTCGCCTGGACTCTCGACCATCGCAAGACCGCGCTCGCCATCGTGGCGGTGATCTTCGCCGGCTCGATCGGACTGCTCACCATGCTGCCGACCGGCTTCCTGCCGACCAGCGACGGCAACCTTTCGCAGGTCAAGGTGACGCTGCCGCCCGGCACCCGCCTCAACGAGACCGAAAGCGTGACCGACGGCATCGCCAAGCAGCTTCTGGCCCGGCCGGAAGTGGAGACCGTGCTGGTCACCTCCGAAAACGTCAACCAGGCCAACTTCCTGATCCGGTTGACGCCGCGCAGCGAGCGCAACGAAGACCGCAAGGGCTTCGACATGGCAGTGCGGCCGATCTTTGCCACGACACCGGATATCCAGTTCACCTTCCTTTCGGATGGTGGCGGCAAGGAAGTCGCGGTCAACCTCGTCAGCGAAGATGCGAGAGTGCTGTCCGACGCGGCGCGCAAGCTCGAAATGGAAATGCGCGGCCTGCCGCAACTTGCCAACGTGCTGTCGAGCGAACCGCCGCTGGCGCCCGAACTGGTGGTGAGGCCCCGGCCAGACGAAGCGGCACGCCTTGGCGTGTCGTCGATGGCGCTCGGAACCGTGGCCCGCATCGCGACACTGGGCGAGATCGATTCAGCCTCGGCGCAGTTCAACCTCGGCACCCGCCAGGTGCCGATCCGCGTGCTGCTGGACAGTTCCGCCCGGGCCGACCTTGAAGCGCTGCGCAAGCTGCGCGTCGGAACATCCGGCGGCAAGATGGTGCCGCTCACGTCGGTGGCCGACATCACCTTCGGCGCCGAGGAAGGCCAGATCGAGCGCCTCGACCGCAAGCGACAGGTTGCGATCGAGGCCAACCTCGACAATAAGGCCACGCTCGGTACAGCGATGGCCGCGATCATGGAGTTACCGGCCTACAAGCAGCTGCCGGCCGGCGTCAGCCTCAAGGAGTACGGCGATACTGAAGCAATGGCCGAGATGTTCCGCAACTTCGCGCTCGCGGTGCTGGCCGGCGTGCTGATGGTGGTCGCGGTGCTGGTCCTTCTGTTCAAGGACTTCCTGCAGCCCGTGACGATCCTGATCGCGCTGCCGCTGTCTCTGGGCGGTGCAGCGCTGGCGCTGATCATCGCAGGCTCGGCGCTCGACCTGTCATCGGTCATCGGCATCCTGATGCTGATGGGCATCGTCGGCAAGAACTCGATCCTGCTGGTCGACTATGCGATCGAAGCCAGGCGCGAGGGTCTCGACCGGCGTACCGCGCTGATGAAGGCCGGCACCACCCGTGCGCGGCCGATCATCATGACGACGATCGCCATGGTGGCCGGCATGGTGCCGGCGGCCATCGGGGTTGGCGCCGATGCTGGCTTCCGCGCACCGATGGCCATTGCGGTGATCGGCGGCCTGATCACGTCAACGCTGCTGTCGCTGGTGTTCGTGCCGGTGATGTTCACTGTCATGGATGATCTGAACGGCTGGTTTGCGCGCAGGCTGCGGCCGCTGACCTCGGTCACCGAGGCCGATCGTGTCGCCGGAGAACTGCTCGCAACAAAGCAGGCCGAAACGCCGAGCCCGTAGTAAGCCCCCAGTTGGGTTCGGCCAAGGCGCAGGGGCAATCGCCTCCCCTGCGCCTTTCTGTTTGCGCGCTCTATCTGAAGAAAGCGAAGAGCCCAGGCGTTAAGCAACCACGGGGATCATTGTTTGCCATAGGCTGTTTTTGCACTGGCAATAAGGGCAGCGATCTCGGGATCTGGCTTTGATGGATCAAAGAATTGATCGCGGATCGGCGGACCGTTGATCTCTTGCCAGGTATTCAGATCACCACGCAGGCGCCATTGCGGACCTAGCAGCGAATATCCGCTCGAAGCATTTGGCATGAAGTCAACGATGATGACCTCCCGCAGATCGACGAAGCGGACGCCAACAAGATCGGCCTTCTCAAATTCGGCCCGCACCCCGTCATCGACCAGGAAGCCAAACGGGACAATGTCTGTAGCCTCGAACCATCGTGGCAGGTTTGGCTCAAGGACGAGGCTCTGCGCACAAGCGACCGCCATCCTGCCCCGCAGCATCTGGACCCTGTTTGGGCCGGCCAGTTCCGGGTGGATCGCTCCGTCGATGTCCATGCGCGACAGGTCGCAAGCTGGTCGCCGGTCGCGGATTTGGCAGAAACTCATTTTCCGCGTCGAATTCGACTGCCCGTCTTCATGCACCATGTCGACGGGCTGGACGCGAAGCCCGCTCGAAATATGGTGATCGAGGAGCCCGATCAATCTGTCCGAGGCCAGGAAACCATCATAGAGCGGATAAAAATCGAGATCGATCCACCTTTCGCGTGACGTATACCACAGAGGGCCGTCAAAGACGTATCGAAACTCAGTCTCGCTCCAATGCTTGTCGCGGGGCTCGCCGTCGAGATCAGTATAGCGACGAAGCTGCATGGGGGCGAGACGCCCCCTCAGAAACGGCGCAACACGACGGTCATGATCCGCGCTGTAGGTCAGGATGTGATAAAGCATCAGCGTCCACCCACGCTCGCGATGTCGCGGCGATCAATACCCCTGCGCCTCTCCTGCTACCGATCGGCTGTCCATGGCGCCGTTGTATCGAGCACCGCCGCCTTTCTGGATTTCACCAAGGCTACGCCCGCCGATCAGGATGCCGGCCGCCTGTCCCCAGGTCTTGCCTTCCGGTGTTATGTCGAGCTTGTAGCCCATGCCGGCGAGCAGCTTCTGTGTGTCTGGCGACAGGCCGTTGTGTTCGACATAAAGCGTGTCCGGCAGCCATTGATGATGGATGCGCGGCGCATCGATTGCTTCCTGGATGTTCATGCCGTGGTCAATGACGTTGAGGATCGCCTGCAGCGTGATGGTGATGATGCGCGAGCCGCCCGGGCTGCCAATGACCATGAATGGCTTGCCGTCCTTGGCAACGACCGTCGGGCTCATCGAGGACAACGGCGTCTTCTTCGGCTGGATCGCGTTCGCCTCGCCCTGCACCAGGCCATAAAGATTGGGCACGCCCGGCTTCTGGGTGAAGTCGTCCATCTCGTTGTTGAGCAGGATGCCGGTGCCGTCGGCGACCACGCCGGCGCCGAAAGCGCCGTTCAGCGTATAGGTGACGGCAACCGCGTTGCCGTCCTTGTCGATGATCGAATAATGCGTCGTTTCGTTGCTCTCGCCGAAGCCCCGCGGCATCAGGTCCTTCGAGACGCCGGCGCGGAACGGGTCGATCTTGGCGCGGATCTGGGCCGCATAGCCTTTGTCCAGCAGCTTATCGATGGGATTCTGCACAAAATCCGGATCGCCCAGCGCCGAGTTGCGATCAACATAGGCATAGCGCATGGCCTCGGCCATCAGATGAACCGTATCGGCCGAGCCGGCGCCGAGATAGTCGAGCGGATAGCCTTCGAGTACGTTGAGGATTTCGCAGATGATGACGCCACCCGAGCTCGGCGGCGGCGAGGAGATGATCTCGTAGCCGCGATAGTTGCAGGTGATGGGGGCGAGTTCGCGCACCTTGTACTGCTCGAAATCCGCTTTGGCGAGAATGCCGCCTTTGGCGCTGGAAGCCGCGACGATGGTGTCAGCAATGCCGCCCTTGTAGAAAGCGTCGGGTCCCTTTTCCGATATGGTGGAGAGCGTGGCGGCCAGGTTCGGCTGGACCAGTTTCTCGCCGATGCCGAAAGGCTTGCCATCCGGCTTCAGGAAGATAGCCGCAGCCGCGGGGTCCTTGGCCAGCCTTTCCGCGTCGGAAGCAAGAGCGGCAGCGTCGCCCTGTTCCAGCGTGAAGCCATCGCCGGCAAGCCGGATCGCCGGCGCCATCAGGTCGGAGCGCGGCAAGGTGCCGTATTTCTCGCGAGCCATTTCCAGGCCCGCGACCGAGCCCGGCACACCGACGGCCAGATAGCCGTCGAGGCTGGCGCCCTTGATCGGATTGCCGTCCTTGTCGAGATACATGGTCTTGGTGGCGGCGAGCGGCGCGCGCTCGCGGAAATCGAGGAAGGTGGTCTTGCCGTCCTTGAAGCGGATGGTCATGAAACCACCGCCCCCGATGTTGCCGGCAAGCGGATAGGTGACGGCAAGCGCGTAGCCGACGGCAACGGCCGCATCGACGGCATTGCCACCCTTCTTCAACACCTCGACACCGGCCTCGGTAGCCAGCCGCTGTCCGGTGACGACCATGCCGTTTTCACCCTTGGCGGGCGCCGGCGAGGCGGCAATGGCAAACTCAAGCGGCGCGAAGGCAAGCGACGCAGCAAGGCTGAAGGATATCAGCACATGGCGGATTGGTTGCATGACCATTCTCCAGAGATACCCCCGCCCCAGAGTGGTGATTCACGACGGGACCAATGACTCGCCTCAAAACCGTTTCGACGCAAGGCGCCATATGCAGGAAAATAATCGGTACAACAGGCGCAGCAATCGCACTCAAACAACGACATCAATTCGGCAGGTTTTCGAGCAGGAAGCGGATTTCGTTGCCGCCCATCACCTTGCCGGTGTCCGGGTCGCTGAAACCGGCGGCCAGCAACGCATCGGTGATCTGGACGAGCCCGGTGGTGTCGAACGGCATCGTGACGGCGCCGTCGAAATCCGAACCAAGCGCGACATGATCGATGCCGGCCACGCCGACCGTATGCTGGATCGCCTTGGCGATGGCGGTTGCGTCCTTGCCACAGACCGCGGTTTCCCAATAGCCGATGCCGATCAGCCCGCCCCTGGCTGCCAGTGCCTTCAGTTGCTCGTCGGACAGGTTGCGGTTGTTGTCGCAGGTGCCTTTCACGCCGGTGTGCGAGACGACGACGGGACGCGTCGATATGGCAAGCGCGTCGTCAATCGTGGCCGAAGAAGCATGCGCGAGGTCGAGGATCATGCCCTTTTCCTCCATGCGGCGGACCATCTCGCGGCCCTTGTCGGTCAGTCCGCCCTTGTCGACGCCATGCGCTGACCCGCCCATCTCGCTGTCGAAGAAATGCGCCGGCGACATCATCCGGAAACCGGCGTCGAAGAGCACGTCGACATTGGCCGGATCGCCTTCCAGCACCTGGGCGCCCTCGATGGCGAGCACGCCGGCGACGAGGCCGGACTCCACCTTGCGGCGATCGAGGAAACGGCGCAGGTCGCGCTTCGACCGGATGATGACGAAATGACCGTCGGAGCGTACCGCCATGTCGTTCAGCCTGGCAGCCTGGTAGAGCGCGCGCTGCTTCAGGCTGAAGATCGCGGAAATCGGCCAGCGCTGGCCGATGGCAAGCAGCGTAACGTTATCGGTCGAACCGTCATTATGCTCGATATTCAGGCCGCGCGGCGACTTGCTGACCACTGCAAAGACCTGCAGGGCGACATTGCCTTCGTCCAGACGGGGAATGTCGACCTGGCCGCGGGTGCCGCGCGCCAGGAGATCACGGCCCCACAACAGCGGATCGGCATGCAGGTCGGCGACGGTGAGCGTCTCATGCAGCGCCCTCGCCCTGTCCGACGCGGCATAGGGCGGCGGGTTGCTCACGCCGTTCATCGCCTGCTCGACACGCCCCGGCAGCACAAAGAAGAAAAAGCCGAGCCCGATGGCGAGTAGCACCACCAAGCCGGCGAGAATGTACTTCATGAAACGCCGCATCACACCCTCCACCACCGCAGCGTTTCGGCCGTACGGCAGAAACGCAGAAAACCGCTGCACATTTATTTGCTGGAACTGTCCAGCCGACGATCATTTCCCGGCGAACCCGGGAAGTCGAGGCGACAGCATTGCGGCCAGCGAGTTCTCAACCGGTTTCAATTCCAGCGAGACTGAGGGTCACATCCTGGGCGGTAACGCTCCTCTGGCCGAGCAGAGGTGCTGCTACCCTTTGTAGACCAGCCCTTGCGGGTCGATCTCCGGTTTGCGGCCGGCGATGAGATCTGCCAGGAAAGCGCCGGAGCCGCAGGCCATCGTCCAGCCGACATGGCCATGTCCGGTGTCGAGATAGAGGTTCTTGTATCTGGCGCGGCCGATGACCGGCACCGAGTTCGGCATCATCGGCCTCAACCCCGACCACAGCTCGGCCTTCTTCTCGTCGAATGCGCCCGGGAACAAATCCTTGGCCGTCCTGAACATGGCGGCGAAATCGCGCGGGCGATAAGAACGGTCGAAGCCGGTGAATTCGGCCGTCGAGGCAATGCGCAGCCTGTTACCGAGCCTCGAATAAGCTATCAGCTGGTCTTCGTCGGCGCCGCCCATGGTCGGCCCCTTGCTTTCGTCTTCCAGCGGCACCGTAGCGGTGTAACCCTTGACCGGATAGACTGGCAGGTCGATGCCGTAGCGGCGGCCAAGCAGGCCGCTTTCCGGCCCCATCGAGATCACAACTGCATCGCCCGAGATCGGGCCTTTCGAGGTCATCACGTTGCGGACGGTATCGCCCTCTATGTCCAGCCCTTCGACATTAGTGCCATAAAGAAACGTCACGCCGAGCTTTTCGGCGGCAAAGGTCGCGAGGTTTTCGACGAACTGGCGCGAATCGCCGGTCTGGTCGATCGGCGAATAGACGCCGCCAGCGATCTTGTCCTTGGCGCCTGCAAGGCCGGGTTCCAGTTCGACCAGCCGGTCGCGGTCGACAATCTCGATCGGCAGGCCATGCTTGGCGAGGAATTCGTAGTTCGCCGTACCGTGCTCAAGGCTTTTCTGCGTACGGAAGAAATAGAGGATACCGCGGCGGCGCTCGTCATAGTTGACGCCAGTGAACTGCTGCAGCGCGTTGATGCAGTCGCGCGAATAGAGCGCCAGTCTCAGCTTCACCTCGCTGTTGGCGCGCAGGCGCTCCTGCGTGCATTGCCTGAGGAAGCGCAGGCTCCAGGCGAAGAAATAGGGATCGAAGCGCAACCGCACCTTGATGCCCAGATCATGGTTGTAGAGCGCCCGCAGGAAGGTCTTGAGCGCGGCCGGCGAAGCCCAGGCCGTCGCATCGCCGGGCGAAACCAGGCCGGCATTGGAATAGCTGGTGCCTCGCGCGGCCGTCTCGTGACGCTCCACGACGGTGACCTCGTGGCCGTCTCTGGCCAGATAATACGCCGCAGCAGTACCGACAACGCCGGCGCCCAGTACCACAATCTTCAAAACCGTCTCCCCGAAACCGACCAACGACCGCTTTGCCTTACCGCATGACCTTTTCCGAAAAGTCTGCAACTTTTTGCTGTGCTGACCTTCGGTTCGGGGTCATGCCTGAGGCACCCACCTGCCGGCGGTCCTCATAACGGCAATCGCCCGGCATTTCGAGCCTCGCCTGATGGTCCAGATATTTGCGGAACTCAGCCCCGGGAGGAGTTCTTGCTCGCCAGGATGCGCTCCCATGCGAGTGCGTCACGCACGATCAGCTCGAGATCGTCACGACGCGGCGTCCAGCCCAGTTCAGCCCGGGCGAGGTCGGCATTGGCAATGACGGAAGCCGCATCACCGGGACGACGCGCTCCCATGGTGACTGGAAAATCCATGCCGCTGACGCGACGCACGGCCTCGATCACCTCGAGTACCGAATAACCATGGCCATAGCCGCAATTGGCGACGAGATTGCCGGCCCCCGCGCGCAATCTCTGCAAGGCCAGCCGATGCGCGGTGACAAGATCGCTGACATGGACGTAGTCGCGCAGGCAGGTTCCGTCAGGCGTCGGATAGTCGTTGCCGAAAACCTCCAGCGAGGGCCGCTTGCCGATCACCACCTCGGAAGCCACCTTGATCAGATGTGTCGCCCGCGGCGAAGCCTGTCCGGTGCGGCCCTTGGCATCGGCGCCGGCGACGTTGAAATAGCGCAGCGCCGAATAACGCAGGCCGTGTGCGGCGGCGGCGTCGCGCAACATCCATTCGCTCATCAGCTTGGACAGGCCGTAAGGGGACTCTGGCATGGTGGCGGCGTCTTCCGTCACCGGCTCCAGCCGGCTGCCGCCATAGACTGCAGCAGTCGATGAGAAGATGAAGTTCTGCACCCCGCCGCGGACCGCGACCTCGATCAGCGAGCGAGTCTTGGAGGTGTTGTTCTCATAATAGGCCAGCGGATCGGCCACTGATTCCGGAACGATGATGGAGCCCGCGAAATGAATGATCGAATCGATTCCGTGCTCCCGGATGATCCGGGCGACGAGGTCCCGGTCGGCGACATCACCAACCACAAGCGTGGCTTCAGGCGCGACTGCCCAGTCGAAGCCGGTGGACAGCCGGTCAAGGACGACGACTTCCTCCCCGCCGGCATCGAGCAGTTCCCAGACCATATGGCTGCCGATATATCCGGCACCACCCGTCACCAACACGGCCATACGGCCACTCCCCTCAAAAATCCGCAAACTGTCTCATCCGCAGGATTGTTGCAGACGCTAGCCGGAAAGCCTTAAGAAGCAATGTGACGGCATTGCCATTTTTGCGGCGTGGCTTTTGATCCACATCAAGGGAATAGTTCACAGACCGTGTTCGTTAGATTTGGTTCAAGGCGTGGCATTTTGACCAAAGCTGGTCCATGGACGCCGAATGGGCCTATGACTATGATCCGGGCGTAAACTGGGAAGCACAGATGAACTATCAGCGGTTCTTCGAGGAAGCGATCGACCAGCTCCATGCGGAGCGCCGCTATCGGGTATTCGCCGACCTGGAACGCATCGCGGGCAAATTTCCGCGGGCGATCTGGCGCGCCAATGGCCGCGCCCAGGAAATAACCGTCTGGTGTTCCAACGACTATCTCGGCATGGGTCAGCATCCCGATGTCATCGCCGCGATGCAGGCCGCTGCCGGCGGCATGGGCACGGGTGCCGGCGGCACCCGCAACATTTCCGGTACCAACCACCCACTGGTCGAGCTGGAGCTCGAACTTGCGGACCTGCACGGCAAGGAGGCCGGTCTGGTCTTCACCTCCGGCTTCGTCTCCAATGAGGCGGGCATCTCGACCATCGCGCGACTGCTGCCGAACTGCCTGATCCTCTCCGACGAGCTCAACCATGCCTCGATGATCGAAGGCATCCGTCGCTCGGGTGCCGAGAAGAAGATCTTCCGCCACAACGACGTGGCGCATCTGGAAAGCCTGCTGCAGAGCGCCGGGCGTGAACGCGCCAAGCTTATCGTGTTCGAGAGCGTCTATTCCATGGACGGCGACATCGCGCCGATCAAGGCAATTGCCGATCTCGCCGACAGGTACAACGCCATGACCTATATCGACGAAGTCCATGCTGTCGGCATGTATGGCCCGCATGGCGGCGGCATCACCGAGCAGGAAGGCCTGGTCGACCGCATCGATATCATCGAAGGCACGCTCGCCAAGGCGTTCGGCACGCTGGGTGGCTACATCACCGGCCCGCGCGCCGTCATCGACGCGGTGCGCTCCTACGCACCCGGCTTCATCTTCACCACAGCACTGCCGCCGGCCATCGCTGCCGCGACCACAACCTCGATCCGCCATCTCAAGGCCTCGCAGGTCGAACGCGACGGCCAGAAGCGCCAGGCCGACCGCACCAAGCGGGTTCTGGCCGACGCAGGCCTGCCGGTCATGAATTCCGCCACGCATATCGTGCCGGTGCTGGTCGGCGAGCCCGAGCTCTGCAAGATGGCGAGCGACCGCCTGCTCGGCGTGCACGGCATCTACATCCAGCCGATCAACTATCCGACCGTGCCGCGTGGCACCGAGCGGCTGCGCATCACGCCGACGCCGTTCCATGACGACGCGCTGATCGACGGCCTGCGCGACGCGCTGGTCGAGACCTGGGATGCACTCGGCATTCCCTACGGTTCCACCGGCCGACCGGCCGTTACCGAGAGTGAGCGCATCATCCCGCTGCTGGTGCCGAAGTCGGGCGGCTGACAGGCCACCCTCGAGCGGGCGGGATATTAGCCGCATCAGCTCGCCTCCTGCTGACGGAGCTGGTCGAGATAGTCGCGAAGCAGCGCGGCGCGTCTCGGCCTGAAGCTCTTCGTTCCAAGGCGAACCGGCCCGATCCGCTCGACGCGGAAGATTCTGAACGCCCCCCGCAGGCAGCACCATGCAAGCAACGAGACCGAGACATTCGCGTAAGTGATCGCCAGCGGGAAAACAGTTCGCTCGGTTTCGGCACCTGCGGCATCGACGTAGCAGAATTCCAGGGCGCGTTCGAGCCAGCAGCCCTCGCGGATAACATCGATGCCTTGCACCTGTTCGTAGCGCGGCAGCGGTCGATACACGTGTGATATCGCGTGAAACAGCTGCTGCTCGCGATCGGTCGGGATCGCCGCGCCGATCTTGGCAAGGACCGACACCGCAGCCCGGGCGAGTGCGGGATCGCCGAAGCTTTGAAGGTCGGCCATCCCCAGCGCGATCGCTTCCAGCTCCATCCGGTCGAAGGTCTGTGGCGGCAGCGCATCGTCTTCCGTGAGGCGATAGCCGTAGCCGCGTTCGCCCTCGATCCGTGCTCCGGCGGCGCGAAGGCTGTCGATGTCGCGATAGAGTGACCGCAGCGAGACGCCGGTTTCCTCGGCGAGGCGCGCCGCGGTTACGGGTGCCGGCAGCATGCGCAGAGCATGCAGGAGTCGAAACAGGCGATCGGGTCGAGCCATTAGCAACTGCCTTGTCAGTTGGTATCATCTATGGTCGATTCCATCAAATCGCCAGGAGGCTTCTCGATGACAGTAAACACGGTCCCACATCTCAACTTTCGCGGCTCGGCTCAGGAAGCGCTGGGCTTTTATCGATCAGTGTTCGGCGGCGAGATGACCGTCGTGACCTATGAGGCGGCGGGCAATGTCCATGCCGAGGCCGAAGCCGACCAAGTGATGTGGGGACAGGTCGTGGCCGGCAACGGCTTCGCGATCATGGCATATGACGTGCCAGGGCATCTGCCCTGGAATGCCGGCGATGCAGCCTTCTTCGTTTCCGTCCGAGGCAACGACACCGGGGAGATCAGTGCCTTTTGGGCGAAGCTCGCAGTCGGAGCGACGATCGTCCAGCCGCTCGCGGCTGCGGGTTGGTCGCCGCTCTATGGAATGCTCAAGGATCGCTACGGTATCACCTGGGTGCTGGATATCGCTGTCGAATACGCCCCCACAGAGCCTGTGTGAGCAACGGCGACACGTCGAGCTTGAGCGATTGCCACCCATCCATCCGCAACACTGCATTCAACCGCCGAGGCCATGATGAAAAAAGCACCCATTCTGTCAGCGTTTTGTGCCGCTCTTTCTTTTGCCGCTCCAGCAAGCGCCATGGAGATTTCCGCCGACACGATCCAGGCGGTTCAAAACTATAGCGGAAACGCGAAAGTCATTTTCGAGCGCGGTGAGGTTTTCGAAATCACCTCGGAGAAAATCTCGAGTTCGGGCGACACCAGTGAATATTCGGGACACGTCGTTGTTTCGTTTGGTGGGGCAAAACTGGAAGCGAGCACGCTTACCGTCGAAAAACGGAAAGATGGGAAATCCCTGCTGACTGCAGAAAGATTCTCGTTACTGCGGACTGGAGCGAAATAGCGGGGTCAGGAAAAGCCTGCAGCGATTTGCCGCCCAGAACGGTGAACCGTTCCGGCGGTTCGGATGAACTGCTTCAATTGCTCCCGGCATAACTCCTGTTCGCCGCGTTCTGCACGAGGGCGATGGCCAGTGGTGGCAGAACAAAGCTCCACACCGCCAGCCAGGGCAGTGAAACCAAAGCCGCCTGCCCCTTGTCGCGTGCGCGGTCGTTGAGAAGATCGCCAAGGGTCACCGCCAGGATCGGCAGGCCGAACGGCGCGAGGATCGCAACCAGCGTGGCAGCGCGTGGCGTGAGCAGCCGCTGAGAAGCCTGTGCGCCCGCCAGTTCCCCATGGATCCGGTAAACCCAATAGGCAAGGTAGATAACCGAGCCCACCGCGGCACAGAGCAACAGAAACGAAAGGATCAGGGCGAGCGGGCTGGCATTGCCGAATGTGGAGACCTGCAGGAAACGGGCGACGAGCCCCATAAGGAGGAACAAGATCGGCGGCGCCAGCAAGATGACTGCAATCATGAGCGGCGATCGCTGCTTTGGAGGCAGCGGCTCGTGACGATGGCGTGGAGCTTCACCGAAGTCGAGAGGCTGAGCCGGCAGTAGAACCAATGCTGCCAGGACAACGCAACCTAGGAGGAGCCAGACGATCAACAAACCGTCTCGATCGAACGCATACAACAATCCCGTGGCCATTGGAGCAAAACGCGACACCAGGATGGTCGCCGACATCAGGACGAAAACGCAGGCAAAGTCGAATTTACCCGGTCGTCCGCTCACCAGAATAATTGCGATCGCGAGGGGGAAAACGGCCCGAACCGTCCCGACCACCAACCCAAACAGAAACAGCAATACGGGCGATCCCCAGGCGACAGGCATCACCAGAAACCCGGCCGTGGCAAGGCCGCAGACGAGGATGGACACGATCAGGACCGTCCTGCCTTGGCGCATCGCCGCGATAAGCGCCACCAGGGCACCGACAACCAGGCCGAGGGTGGAACCTATGAAGAATATTCCCACGCCTTGGGCGCTGATTCCGGTTCGCTGCAAAGCCAGAGGGAAGAATGTGCTCAGCCCTTCCCCGCCAAAGGCCATGAAAAGTGAGGAGAAAAAGAGTGCCCAATAGCGGTATGTGCTCAGAAAATCCGCCATCGTAAAACCGGACTTTGCTGAAGCGATGGAGGTGTTGCTCATTGCAGACGCGTTCTCTTTCTGAGATCTCCGTCAGGCGCTTGAATGGTAGCACCTTCAGGTGACAGGGCTTTCGAAACCGACTTGTTACTGTTAGGGTGGCGTCGCAGAAATCAAATTCGTAACGGGAAGTTACACACTCTTGCCTGACGACGGCGACAGTACAAGCGACAGTCGACACCGAAGGCAGCTGGTTACGCGATACGGAACCAGCTGCCGTTCCTCAACCGATCATCCACTTCGCTTTGTTTCGACCTCCGGTGCCCCCGCCGGGGGCTTTCTGCGTTTGCGCAATAACCCTTAGGATCAACAATGGAACTCCTCGCGGATCCAGCCATCTGGACCGGCCTCATCACCCTTATCATCCTCGAAATCGTCCTCGGCATCGACAACCTCGTCTTCATCGCGATCCTCGCCGACAAGCTGCCTGCGCATCAGCGCAACAAGGCGCGCGTGATCGGCCTCACGCTCGCGCTGGTGATGCGCATCGCATTGCTGTTCTCGATCTCCTGGATCGTCACGCTCACGCAGCCGCTGTTCTCGATCGCGACGTTCTCCTTCTCGGGTCGCGACATCATCCTCATTCTCGGCGGCGTGTTCCTGATCGCAAAGGGCACGCTGGAACTGCACGAGCGCCTGGAGGGTGACCACAGGCCAAAACAAGGCAGGATCGTCCAGGCCGTGTTCTGGCAGGTCATCGTGCAGATCGTCGTGCTTGATGCGGTGTTTTCGTTGGACAGCGTCATCACCGCCGTCGGCATGGTCGACGAACTCTGGGTGATGATCGCGGCCGTCTGCGTGGCCATGGCGGTGATGATCGCTGCCTCGAAGCCACTGATGGGGTTCGTCTCGCGGCACCCGACCGTGGTCATCCTCTGTCTCGGTTTCCTTCTGATGATCGGTTTCAGCCTCGTCGTCGAAGGCTTCGGCTTCCACATCCCGAAGGGCTACCTCTACGCCGCGATCGGTTTCTCGGTGCTGATCGAAGCGGCCAACCAGCTCGGCCGCCACAACCGCGAGAAGGTCATCAGCACCGGCGACCTGCGCGAACGGACCTCCGAGGCCGTGCTCCGGCTGCTCGGCGGCCGTATCGGCGAACAGCCGCTGGGCACGATCGTCGACGTGATCGCCGAGCAGACCAGGCGCGACGAACTGTTCAAGCCCGAAGAGACGGAGATGATCCGCGGCGTGCTCGACCTTGGCAAGCGCCCGGTCTCCTCGATCATGTCGCCCCGCAACGAACTGGAATGGCTGGACCTGAACGAGGACGCCGAGACCTTGCGCACAACCATCCCCAGGCTCACGCACGGCCGCGTCATCCTCGCCCGCGACAGCGTCGAGGATTTTGTCGGAGTGGCTGTGGTCAAGGAGCTTTCCAGCGCCTTGCTCGATGGCGAACGGATCGACTGGGCGCGCATGGCCCGGCAGCCGCTGGTCGTGCACGAGACCACCGACGTGCTCACCGTGATGGAGCAGCTGCGGCGCTCGCCGGTGCAGATGGCCATGGTCGTCGACGAGCACGGATCGCTCGAAGGCATCGCGACCCCGACCGACATACTGGAAGCCATCGCCGGCGAATTTCCCGACATGGACGAGGAGGCAGCCGTGCTGCAACGCCAGGACGACGGATCATGGCTGGCAGACGGCTTCATCGACATCCGCCAGCTCAGCAACGCCATCGATCACGACATGGTCGATGATGCGGACCGCTACGCCACGCTCGCAGGCTACATTCTCACCGAACTCGGCTACCTGCCGAAAGAGGGTGAGGTGCTCGAGGCGGAAGGCTGGCGCTTCGAAGTCATCTCACTCGACAAGCGCCGCATCGGCAGGGTGCGCATCAGCAGGCTGGCAAGGGAATGATGGCGGCCGGAGATCAGGCCCCTTCCTTGCCCTGGATCGATATCCCGGAGCGTTTCCGTCTTTCACGGAAACGCGGAAACGCTCTAAGTTTTGTTTCGCCGCATTTTTATAACGCCAAGTGATTCCACTTGGCTACAAAATGCTCCAGGTTGCGAGTGGGGGCCTTGAACGGAATGCGCGATGACAATTCATACCATTGACGACCGCTACAGGTGCCCGCGGCCGCGGATACCACTTGCTCTGGCATTCGTGATTGCCAGCGGAACGGCGTGGGCAGGAGAAAGCGTCACCATTCCCCGCTACCAGCCGGAGATCGGCACGGTTCACACCTGGCGCATCGAGAAGACGACGGAAAGCGACATGTCGCTCTGGCTCGACAAGCCGGAAGCGGCTTCGATGGTGATGCGCGGAGATTTCCGCCAGCAGACGGGGGTGGTGTCGCGCGACGACAAGGGGATGCGGGTGCGCTGGATGCTGTCGGCCGATCTCCCGCCGGCCGCGCTAAGCGCTGCCGATTCGTATGCAATGAACCCTCAATATGCGAATTCGCTCGCAGCCTATGGCGTGCAGCAGCTGGAGTTCGAGACGGATCTGACCGGTTATCCGACGGCATTGGTCGGAGCCGACCAGATCGTCGCCCACATGCAGAACCTCGTCGCCACGCCTGGACCTGGCGGCCTGACGGTGCCTGCCGACAGCGTAGCCGGCCAGATGGTACAGGCGGTCAAGGACAATCCGCTCAGGGTTGTCGACGTCCTCATCCCCGAGGTCATTGCTCTCAGCCTGGGACAGGCCTCGCAGGACGCCACCACGGAGGTCGGCAGCACGTGGACGGCAAAAGGCGACGAGAGCGTCGGTGACGCGATCGTTCCCGCGACATCGGACTGGAAATTCGCGTCGACGGACAAGGCCAGGCACACCGCCACCTTCAACATGAAGCAGAGTTTCGATGCAGCCGCCCTGCAGTCGGCCGTGAACGCGCGGGTCGAAAAGATGATCGCCGGCTTCGGCGAGCGCGCCAGCCAGCTGACCGAAGAACAGATGGCTCGGGTGCGAAGCTCCCGGAAGTTCCGCGACCTTACGCTTGTCGTATCGCTGCAGGACGGTTCGACCATAGAAGCGCTGGACAGCGTGACGGTTGACACCGCTGGCACAAAACTAGTCACCGTCACCCATATCTGGCGCGACGACCAGCTGCCGACCCTGCCGGAACCCCCTGCGTGGAAGGCCAAGGTAATTCCGGCTCAGGTCGCCAGCCCGCTGCAGCAGGCTCCCGTAAAGCCTCTCGACCTGGATATGCTTTCCGGTGGGACCGAGAGCAAGCCCACCACACCGGCTGGGCAGCAAGCTGCGTCGAAGATCATCGCGCCGGTCTCCCTGAAGCTCGCGAAAGCCGAAATCGCCAAGGACCCGCTCTACGGTGAGACCGTCGTGAGCGTCGTTCTGACACCAGACAGCGCCAAGGCCTTTGGCGAATTCACCCAAGCCGCAATAGGACAAAAAACACAGCTTCTGGTCGGCGAGAAAGTGATCCTGGAACCGGTCGTACGGGAGCCAATTCTGCAGGGCGAGATCACCATCAACGGCTTCGATTCGACGGCAGCGCAAGGCCTGGCCGACCAGTTGTCAGCTCCCGACGCGGCGATCACCGTGCGGCTGGCGCCGTAGAGCAATTTCAGGAAAAGTGCACAGCGTTTCCGTCCGGAATCGCCTAAAAACAAAGAGTTAGAGCGTTTCCGCGCTTCCGTTAAAAAGAAACCGCTTTAGAGCTGGAACACTTGCGCTTCGCCCTGAACGTGCGCTCCTTGGAATGTTGCCGCCGGTTTGAATTAGGCGTTCCTGCGGCGCAGCATGAAAAAGGCCAGACCACCCGCGATGAGGCCGCTTATGGCCCATTTGTAAGGAAGCACGTCGGCGATCTCGCTGCGGATCGCACGCACCGCGACCGTGCCCGGGCGCGTCTCGACCGAGCCGTTGCCGGCAGCGATCTGTTCCGGTGAGACCACCCATTCCGCGCCGGTTTTCTTGTCGTAAGCCATGAAACCGAAACCGACGACGAGCGCGACCACCAGAGCCACGGCGATTCTCGGGATGAACGACATCTTGTTTAGCTCCAGCACATCAGCAAGGCATGCAACGCCCCAGAGTGGTTGCGCTTGTCAGCGGAACCACTCTGGCACTTGGTTTTCAGGCAATTCCGGAACAGGACCGCAGCGGTCGAGCCTTGTCAGATGCTGCGCATCCAGCCGTGGTCGTCCTTGACGGTGCCGCGCTGCACGCCGACCAGCTTGGCGCGCAGCTGCGAGGTGACCTCGCCGTCGCCGCTGTTACCGATCGAGAACGAGCCCTCGCGGAACTTCACCGTGCCGATGCCGGCGATGACGGCGGCAGTGCCGCAGGCGAAAGCCTCGCGCAACTTGCCGCTCTTGGCATCGGCCTGCCACTCGTCGAAGCCATAGAGCCGTTCCTCGACCGTGTAGCCGGCCTCGGCGGCGAGCTTCATGATCGACGCACGGGTGATGCCGGGTAGGATGGTGCCGAGCGGCGGGGTGACGATGCGCTTGTCGTCCATGACGAAGAAGACGTTCATGCCGCCGAGCTCCTCGATCCAGCGGCGCTCGGCCGCGTCGAGGAAGACGACCTGGTCACAGCCGTTGCGGGTGGCTTCGGCCTGGGCGACCAGGCTGCCGGCATAGTTGCCGCCGCATTTGGCCGCACCGGTGCCGCCGGGGGCGGCGCGGGTGTAATCATCCGACACCCAGACGCTGACCGCCTTGTAGCCGCCTTTGAAATAAGCGCCGACCGGCGAAGCGATGACGCAGAAGATGTATTCGGTGGCCGGGCGCACGCCGAGGAAGGCTTCGCTGGCGAACATGAAGGGGCGCAGATACAGACTGCCGTCGCCTTCCGGCACCCAGGCGGCGTCGGTGCGCACCAGCGTCTCGACCGCCTCGATGAACAGGTCCTCCGGAATGGATGGCATCGCCATGCGCTCTGCCGACAGGTTGAGGCGGCGCGCATTCTCTTCTGGACGGAAAAGTGCCAGCCCTTCCGGGGTGCGATAGGCCTTCATGCCTTCGAATATCTCCTGGGCGTAGTGCAGCACGGCTGCCGCCGGGTCGATGGCGAAAGGCGCGCGGGCGCGAACCTGTGCATCGTGCCAGCCGCGATCGACGCTCCAGGTGATCGTGACCATGTGGTCGGAGAACACCTTGCCGAAGCCGGGATTTGCCATGAGCGCGGCGCGCGCTTCCGGCGAGGTCGGCGAGGCATGCGGTATCAGTTCAATGCGCGGCTTTGCGGTGGTCTGGGCGGTCATCTGGCGTACTTTCCTCAAGCCGTCCGTCGGGAGCGGCAAATATCGCCTTCTCAGAGGCACGTAATAATATTGCTCGTAACAATCTTGCGCGAAATTACAAGCGCCGCGTCCAGTCCGCGATGCGGGTTGCGGCTTCTTCGATCTGGTCCAGCCGGCGCAGGAAGCACAATCTCAGGAACTTCTCGCCTCCCGCCCCGAAGGCGGTGCCGGGCGCCAGGCCGACATTGGCGTGGTCGACCATGTCGAAGGCGGCGGCACGGGAATCGCTCAAGCCGTCGATGAAAAAGAACAGGTAGAAAGCGCCGGGCGGAACCGCGAAACGCGCCTTGCCGGTCTGTCCGAGGATGTCGCAGACAAGATCCCGCGCCTGGCGCGCATGGGCAACCTGCCTGACGACGAAAGCATCACCGTCATCGAGGGCGGCCACCGCGCCGCGCTGCATGAACTGCGCTACGCCCGAGGTCGAATACTGGATGAGGTTCTCGAACACCTGCTGCAGCGAAGGATGCGTCTTGATCCAGCCGACGCGCCAGCCGGTCATCGACCAGTTCTTCGAGAAGCTGTTGACGAAGAGGATGCGGTCATCGTCGCGCATGACGTCGACGAAGGACGGCGCCCGACCGCCGTCATAATGGAACAGCGCGTAGATCTCGTCGGCGATGATCCAGAGGTTCCTGGCGCGCGCCAGTTCCAGGATCGCCCGCAAGGTGGCGTGGTCGGCGGTCCAGCCGGTTGGGTTCGACGGCGTGTTGACGAAGATCGCCCGCGTGCGCGGCGTGATTGCCGCCGCTATCTTTTCGACATCGCAGGACCAGCCCCAGGAACCAGCATTGTCGGTGAGGTCGAGCACCACAGGGACCGGCACCGCGCCGCTGATGCCGGCTGCCGCGGCGAAATTCGGCCAGGCCGGCGACAGATAGATCACTTCGTCGCCCTTGCCGGCGACGGCATCGAGCGCAAGCTGGATGGCATGCATGCCGGAACCAGTGAGGATGAATTCCTCCGGTGCGAAACTCCTGCCGAAATGACGCTCATAATAGCGGCTGAGCGCCTGCCTCACTTCCGGGATGCCCTTTTGCCAGGTGTAGAAGGTCTCGCCCCCGGCAAGCGCGCGGCTGGCGGCATCGGCGATAAAGGCAGGTGTCGGCTGATCGCCCTCCCCCGCCCAAAGCGGGATCATGCCGTCGCGGCCGCGGCCATGGTTCATGACGGCAACGATGCCGCTCTCAGGTGCGGCGCGCGCTTCCGCACGCAGGGTCTCGAACAAATGCATACCAGGTTCCATATCTTTAAGCCTGAAGTGCTATCGCTTTTGCCCAGGCCCGAAAACAGCAAAACCCGGCCGCAAGCGACCGGGTTCTTGGTCCAGAAGGACTGACGACTATTTTTTGGCGAGCAGGTCGCGGATCTCGGTGAGCAACGCGACATCGGCTGGCGGCGCTGCAGGCGCCGGGGCCGGCTTTTCGCTCTCGAGACGGCGACGCATGTTGTTCACTGTCTTGACCATCAGGAAGATGATCCAGGCGAGGATGAGGAAGTTGAGCACAACGGTGATGAAGGAGCCATAAGCGAAGACGGCGCCCTGCTTCTTGGCTTCAGCCAGCGTCGTGGCCGTTACCGACGACGACAGACCGAAGAAGTAGTCATTGAAGTCGAGGCCACCGAAGATCGCGCCGACGATCGGCATGATGATATCGTTGACCAGCGAGTCGACGATCTTGCTGAAGGCGGCGCCGATGATGACACCGACCGCCAGATCCATGACATTGCCTTTGGAGATGAACTCCTGAAATTCTTTCAGCATTTTGTCCTCCTTTTTCGTGGCGCCGCGCCACGACCCTCGGCAACCGGCCTCTCTGCCGATTCGCAGAAACAATAACAAAAACACACCACAGCACGAGCAAAAACGAAACGCAGGGTTGAGACGCCTGCGCGATGGTCCGCACCCAAGGTCGTGATGGACACACCGGCGAAGCTGTGGTTGCCTCGAAGCGCCATCGACACAACGATACAGGGAGACGGCGTGCAGGGCTGGTTCATCGTCATCATAGCGCTCGCCTATGTGACGCTGCTGTTCGCGGTCGCCAGCATCGGCGACCGGCGCGCCGCCGTGAGCGGTCCCGGCCGGCCACGGCCACTGATCTTTGCGCTCAGCCTTGCCATCTACTGCACCTCGTGGACCTTCTTCGGCTCGGTCGGGCTGTCGTCAGAGCGCGGCTGGGAGTTCCTCGGCATCTATATCGGCCCTGTGCTCCTGTTCATGTTCGGCTATCCGCTTTTGTCGCGCATCGTGCGGCTGGCCAAGGCCGAAAAGATCACCTCGGTGGCCGACTTCCTGGGCGCTCGCTACGGCAAGAGCTTCACCGTGGCGGCGATCGCCACGCTGATCGCCACGGTCGGCGCCGTGCCCTACATCGCGCTGCAGCTGAAGGCGATCTCCGGCTCGGTCAGCCTGATGGTCGAGCATTATTCCGGCTCGCCGCCCTCCTTCGACCCATTCGTTTCCGACATCTCCCTGATCGTCGCGATGCTGCTTGCGGTGTTCGCGGTGCTCTTCGGCACCCGCCATGCCGACGCCACCGAACACCAGGACGGACTGGTGCTGGCGGTCGCTGTGGAATCGGTGGTGAAACTCGCTGCCTTCGTCGCCATCGGCCTGCTCGTCACCTTCCTGGTGTTCGGCGGCCCCGGCGACATGTTCGACAAACTCGCCGCCAATGCCCAGGTGCAGCAGGCAATGAGTTATCGCACCTCGCTTGCCACCTGGCTGGTGCTGACGGGCCTCAGCGCCTTCGCTATCGTGATGCTGCCGCGTCAGTTCTACGTGATGATCGTGGAGAACCGCAGCCTGCGCGAACTGCGCACCGCAACCTGGGTGTTCCCGCTCTACCTCGTCGCCATCAACCTGTTCGTGCTGCCGATCGCGCTGGCCGGTCTGACCGTCGTCGGCGACCGCACCTCGAGCGATCTCTACGTTTTGTCGCTGCCGCTGCTCGGCGGCCATGACGCCCTGGCGATGGCCGCCTTCATCGGCGGGCTTTCGGCGGCTACGGCAATGGTCATCGTGGAGAGCGTGGCGCTCGCCATCATGATCTCCAACGACCTCGTCATCCCGCTGTTCGTGCGCCGCGTGCTGAAGAACAGCGCCTCGGAAAACGAGGACTGGTCGACGCTGATCCTGAATGTGCGGCGTGGCTCGATCTTCATCGTGCTGTTCATCGCTTTCCTCTACTACCGCGCCTCGACCGACAGCGCCCGCCTCTCCTCGATCGGCCTGATGTCGTTCGCGGCGATCGCGCAGTTCGCGCCTGCCTTGATCGGCGGCCTGATCTGGCGTCGCGCCAATGGACGCGGCGCCGCGCTTGGCATGGTGGCAGGCATAGCGATCTGGGCCTACACGCTGCTGTTTCCCTCGCTTGCCGCGCCCGACAATTTCATTGTCGTCAACGGCCTGCTCGGCATCGAGGCGCTCAGACCGCAGGCGCTGTTCGGCACGGTCGCCGAGCCGCTCAACCACGGCGTCATGTGGAGTCTGTCGATCAACGCGTTGTTTTTCCTACTTGGATCACTGTCGCGCGTGTCGGTGCCGCTGGAGCGTATCCAGGCAGCGATCTTCGTGCCGCGCGACGCCAGCCCGATGCCCAGCCTGCGCCGCTTCCGCACCGCCACCACGGTGAACGACCTCAAGGACACGATCGGCCGCTACCTCGGCGTCGAACGCACTGAACGCTCGTTCCAGAGCTTCGAGCGCGACAACGGCATCTCGCTGCACGGCAACGAACATGCCAGCATGGAGGTGATCCGCTTCTCCGAGCAGTTGCTGGCAAGCGCCGTCGGCTCGTCCTCCGCGCGGCTGGTGCTGTCGCTCCTCTTCCGCCGCAACGACCGCGAATCCAGGGATGCGTTCCGCCTGCTCGACGACGCTACGGAAGCGCTGCAGCACAATCGCGATTTGCTGCAGATCGCGCTCGACCAGATGGAGCAAGGCATCACCGTGTTCGACCGCGACTTCCGGCTGATCTGCTGGAACCGGCAATACCGCGCTTTGTTCGACCTGCCCGACGACATGGGCCAGGTCGGCGTCTCGCTCGACCAGATCCTGCGCCATCTCGCCAATCGCGGCGACATTTCGCAGGAAACGCGGCTGATCGTGCTCGACCGGCTCGCCAGTTTCGCCGGCCCATGGCAGATGGAACTCAAGGGCAGCGGCCGCATCCTGGAGCTGCGCTCGAACCCGATGCCGGATGGCGGACTTGTCGCCACCTATGCCGACGTTTCGGCACGCGTGGAATCCGACCTTGCGCTAAAGCGCGCCAATGAATCGCTCGAGCAGCGCGTCAAGAGCCGCACCGCCGAACTCACCCGCGTCAACGAGGAACTGGCGCAGGCGCAGATGCTGGCGGAGGAGGCCAATCTCGGCAAGACACGCTTCCTGGCCGCCGCCGGGCACGACATCCTGCAGCCGCTCAATGCCGCGCGGCTCTACTGCGCCTCACTGATCGAAAAGGCCGGCAAGGGTGTCGCCGGACAGGCGGCGATAAACATCGAATCCTCGCTGGAATCGGTAGAAACCATCCTCGGCGCGGTGCTCGACATCTCGCGGCTCGATGCCGGCGCTATGAAGCCGGAAGAGACGACATTCCGACTCGACAGCCTGCTTCGCCAGATCGGCACCGACTTCAAGCCACTCGCCGCCGAAAAGCAGCTGAAGCTGACCATCGTGCCGTCATCACTGTCGGTGACCACCGACCGCAACCTGTTGCGCCGGCTCATCCAGAACCTGGTCTCCAACGCCATCAAATACACCCGCAAGGGCCAGATCCTGGTCGGCGTGCGACGGCGCGGCGAACTGGCCGAAGTGCAGGTGATCGACACCGGCATCGGCATCGCCGGCGACAAGCTGAACACGGTTTTCCGCGAATTCACCCGGCTGGACGAAGGCGCGCGCGAGGCGCAAGGCCTCGGCCTCGGCCTTTCCATCGTCGACCGCATCGCCCGCGTGTTGCGGCTCGAGATCAGGCTGTTCTCGAACCAGGGCAAGGGCACGCGCTTCTCGATTGTGCTGCCGGTGGCGGAAGCTGCCGCGCCTGCGCCCGAGGCGCGGCCTCGTACCCTCTCGCGTGCGAGTTCGACCCTGGCAGGACTGACCGTCGCCTGCATCGACAATGATGCCCGCATCCTGGAAGGCATGCGGCTTCTGATCGAAGGCTGGGGCTGCAGGGTGACGACCTTCTCCGGCTCCGCCGATTTCCAGGCGCGAACGGAGAATGCAGCGCAGCCCGACCTCATCCTTGCCGACTATCATCTCGACGGAGAAACCGGGCTCGACGTGATCGTCAGACTGCGCCGCCACTACCGCGACGCCATACCGGCGGTGCTGGTGACGGCGGACCGCACCAGCGAAGTGCGCACGGCGGCTGCTGAACTCGATGTTCCGGTCATCAACAAGCCGGTGAAGCCAGCAGCGCTGCGCACCATGATGGCGCGCGTGAAGCCGCTGGCACCGGCAGCAGAGTAGAGCAACAGGGTCAGTTCCCGCCCTGCAGCGGATCGGTGCCTATCTTCGACAGCTGGATCACCGCCTGGGTGCGGCTGTCGACATCGAGCTTCTGCAGGATAGCCGAGACGTGCGCCTTGATCGTCGCTTCCGAGACGCCAAGCTCGTAGGCGATCTGCTTGTTGAGCAGACCTTCGCCCAGCATGCCGAGCACGCGCGTCTGCTGCGGGGTCAGGGTCTGCAGGCGCTTGATGAGGTCGGAGATTTCCGGGTCGCGTTCAACGCCGAGATCGATGCCGGCGGGCGCGGCGATATCACCGGCGAGCACGGCTTTCACTGCCTCGCGGATCTCCTCCATGCTGGCCGACTTGGAGATGAAACCGGACGCGCCGAGTTCCAGTGCACGGCGGATTGTGACCGGATCATCATGCGCCGAGACCACCACCATCGGCACCGACGGATGGATGCCGCGCAGCGCCACCAGTCCCGAGAGACCGCTGGCGCCTGGCATCGACAGGTCGAGCAGCAGGAGATCGATATCCTCATTGGCGGTGACCAGCGCCTTGACGCTTTCGAAGTCGCCTGCCTCATGAATGGCACCAACGTCGCCGACGCCGGCAAGCGCTGCCTTCAGCGCACCGCGAAACAAGGGGTGATCGTCAGCGATGACGAAGCTGTAGCCTGCCGGCAAATGGTCCTCCCCGATTCAGGAACGTTTCCGCATTTTCGGAAACGCTCCATCTGCTTGTCTGCTGCATGATCTCCCTAAAAGCCAGGCTTTTCGGGATCATGCTTCGGTCCTCTTCCCGCAGGATCAAGCGGAGCGGATTATGCGGTCACGGCCGCCGTTTTCAAGCGGCAAAGACCACGGCGGCTTTTTTCCAACAGACATGCCTGTCACAAACGACGTTATAGTCCCATCACCGCCGCCTGTGTTGATTGGGCGGGATGAACACCGAGGAACAGCATGATCCTGGACGGAGCGGTTGAAACCCCGCGGTTGACGATCCGCCCGTTTGTCCCAACGGACGCGGCCGCGCTGGTGTCGGTCTTTTCCGATCCGGATGTCGCCCGCTATGTCGGGAACGGTGAAGCGCTGTCGCTCGAGGACGCAGAGCTCTGGGTGACCAGGTCCGGCGAGAACCTGAAGCGCCATGGCTACGGAACAGGCGCCGTGATCGCCCGGTCGACAGGGCAGTTGATCGGCTGGGCGGGATTCGCCCGGCCCAAGGACGGCCCAGAGCAGATCATCTACGGGCTGACTGCCGCGAACTGGGGGCGCGGATTCGGCGATGAAATCGTCCAGGCGCTGATCGGCGTTGCCGGCGAGCGCGGTATCGCAACCGTTATGGCAACGGTCGACCAGGCCAACACGAAGTCGATCCGCCTGCTGGAGAAGCGCGGCTTCCGCCTCCGTGACCGCAACCACGGCGGCGACTCGGAGGTGCACCTCTATGAACGGATCCGGTCCAGATGATCCGGGTCAGGTCTTCTGCAGGTTCGGCTTGGCCGGATCGGTTTCCTTGTCCATGTCCTTGACGATGCCCATGAAGCCGCGCACGAAACGCTCCATGTAGCCCATGGTCTTGTTGAATTCCTCTTCGGACGGCAGTTTGGATTCCAGCCGCGCCGTCAGCGAATTCTCAAGTTTGGTCACACGCTCCTCCAGCGACTTGACCGTGCCCTGCAGCCGGTCGATGTCGTCCTGGAAAGCGGTGCGTTCGTCGGCGGCGACACGGCATACCAGCTGGCCGTCGCGTTCGTTGCAGATCGACATCGCGCCAGTCTGCGTGTCCATGCGCACATAACCGTCATTGGTTTTTTCCAGCTTGTAGCGGCTGGCATCCTCGGCGAGCGCAGGAGTCGCCAGCAGTCCGGCCAATGCAGCGGGAACGATCAGCCTGTCGAAACGCATGGTGTTCTCCTTCAGCCGTTTTGCGCAGTGTGGATGCGCTTTGCGCCAGAATTGCGGAAAGCGCGCAATACGCCCTTTCCGGGGCGCGCCAGAATTGCGGAAAGCGCGCAATGCGCCCTTTCCGGGGCGCCGGAATCGGGGAAGCGTGTGGTTCGCACTCTTTCCCGGTCGCCACAATCGGACTATAGCGCTGGCATGTCACGATTTGTCTACAAGATCGCGCCGCAGTCGCTATGGCAGGAAGCCGAAGCCATCGGTCGTTTCACCGGTGCTCCGATCGACCTCGCCGACGGCTACATCCATTTCTCGACCGGCAGCCAGGTCAAGGAAACGGCAGCCCGTTATTTCGCTGGCATGGACGACCTCGTGCTGGTGGCGCTCGATGAAGCCAGGCTCGGGCCGGCGCTGAAATACGAGGTTTCCCGTGGCGGCGAGCTGTTCCCGCATCTCTATGCCGAATTCACGCTCGATGTGGTTGCCTGGGTCAAACCGCTACCGCTTGACGCCGACGGCAGCCATGTCTTCCCGCCGCTGGAGGCCGAATGAGCCTGATCGACCGCATCGGCCAGCAGGTCCTGTTCAGCTTCGATCCCGAGACAGCGCACGGCTTGTCCATCACCGCCCTGCGGTGCGGCATGCCCGTAGCTTCGCGCCCTCCGCGTGATTCCCGTCTCAAGATCAGCCTGTGCGGTCTCGATTTCCCGAACCCAATCGGCATGGCGGCAGGCTACGACAAGAATGCCGAAGTGCCAGACGCGCTGCTTGGCCTGGGTTTCGGCTTTGCCGAGGTCGGCACGGTGACGCCGCTGCCGCAGACCGGCAACCCGAAGCCGCGCATCTTCCGCCTCACCCGCGACGAGGCGGTGATCAACCGGTTGGGCTTCAACAATGAAGGCCACGACGCCGCCGAGAAACGCCTGCTGGCGCGCAAGGGCCAGAGCGGCATCGTTGGCGTCAACATCGGCGCCAACAAGGACAGTGCCGACCGCAGCGGCGATTATGAAAAAGGCGTCGCGCGCTTCGCGCCGCTGGCTTCCTATCTCACGGTCAACATCTCCTCGCCCAACACGCCAGGCCTGCGCAACATGCAGGCGCGCGAGCAACTGGGCGAGTTGCTGTCGCGCGTCATGGCGGCTCGGGCCAAGGCAACGAAGCAGCCGCCAGTGTTCCTGAAGATCGCGCCCGACCTTGCCGAGGCGGAGCTCGAGGACATCGCCGCCGAAATCACCGAAAAGGCGGTGGACGGCGTCATCGTCTCCAACACGACGATTTCGCGCCCGCCACTGAAAAGTGCTGCCCATGCCGGCGAGACCGGCGGGCTTTCCGGCAAGCCGCTGTTCGAACGATCGACAGCGGTGCTGGCGAGGATGCGCAGGCTGCTCGGCCCGGAGCGCGCCATCATAGGCGTCGGCGGTGTCGATTCGGCGGAAACGGCGCTGGAAAAAATCCGCGCTGGCGCCGACCTCGTGCAGCTCTACACCGGCATGATCTATGCCGGCCCGTCACTGCCGGGACGCATCGTCACCGGCATGCTGCGGGTGGTGGAGAAGGATGGCCTGAAATCCATCCGCGCCCTGCGCGACAGCAGGCTGGATGAGTGGCTGAAGAAGGGATTAGGGGAATAGGGAGTGGAGATAGCGGGGGACATACCCCCACTGTCCTACTGCCTACTTCCGCCTAGAACGCCTCACGCACCCGCCGCTGCATGATCGAGAACAGGCTGAAGCCACGAACCAGCAGGAAGACGTGCAGCGAAGCCCACAGGCCGTGATTGCCGAAGGCCGGCGCCAGCGTCAGCAATGCGGCCAGGAAGACGACGAACGACAGCAGCATCATGTTGCGCATGTCGCGCGACCAGGTGGCGCCGATGAAGACTCCGTCCATCTGAAAGGCGAGCACGCCGCTGATCGCTGTGAAGGCGGCCCAGGGCAGGTAGGTGTCGGCGACCATGCGCACCGCATCCGAAGTGGTGACGATGCCGACGAGTGCGGCGCCGCCGAACAGCAGCACCAGGGTCGCCGTTCCGGCCAACCCGTAACCCCACCACAATGTGAGCCGTACCGCACGGCGGAACGAGCTTTCGGCACGGGCACCAATGGCGCGGCCGGCGAGCTGCTCGGCCGCTGTGGCGAAGCCGTCGAGGAAATAGCCGGCGATCAGAAAGAAGTTCATCAGCACGGCATTGGCGGCAAGCGTCACCGTGCCGAACTGGGCGCCCTGGCGAGTGAACAGGGCAAAGGCGGCAAGCAGCGAGAAGGAGCGGATCATGATATCGCGGTTGAGTGACATCATGTGCCTGTAGGCCGTCCAGTCGAGGATACGGCTCAGCGGCAGCCGCCCGCTGCGCGCGAAGCGCCGGAGCACGATCGCCAGCCCGAGCAGCATGGCGCAGAACTCGCCGATCACCGTTGCCCAGGCGACGCCCGAGACGCCCCAGTTGAGCTCGAGCCCGAGCACGATGCACAGCGCGATGTTGATGCCGTTGAGCACGATCTGCAGGAACAGGCCGAGATTGCCCTCGCCGCGCCCGAGCACGTAGCCAAGGATGGCATAGTTGACGAGCGAGAACGGGGCGGCCAGCAGGCGGATGCGGACATAGGTGTCCATCGCCTCGCTGACGCGGGCCTCGGCACCCATGAATTTCTGGCCGAGCAGCGATACCGCCGGCGCGAGTGCCGCAAGGATGACGCCGGCAACGATGGCGATCAGCACCGCACGCCAGAACACGGCCTGCTCTTCGGCCGCGTCGCCGCGGCCGAAGGCCTGGGCGACCAGCCCGGTGGTGCCGGAGCGCAGGAAGTTGAAGGTGGTGAAGACGACGTCGAAAGCCAGCGCGCCAGCGGCGAGCCCGCCGAGCAACGCGGCATCGCCAAACTGGCCGACGACCGCCGTGTCGACCAGGCCGAGCAGCGGCGTGGTGAGATAGGCAAGCGTCATAGGCACCGCGATGGCGAGCACCGAGCGGTTGGTGACGGAGAACGGCCGGCTTGCGGCCGCTGACGACGCCTGATCCAGCTTTCTCTCCCATCTCGAACGCGTCGCCGATGTGGCCCAATTTGGCCCTGCCACGCAACTGACATTCCGGGCTGGGCAATCGAATTGTCGATCATGGCCCCCGCGCCCGGTGGCTTGCCTGCACAGGGTGCTTTGGTGGACAGCCGAAACAATCTGGGTCACTGTTGGCAGACAACCAACGAACAAAATGCAGGTCACGGTGCAGCTCAGCATCACCGCCAAGACCGGATTGCTCTGCGGAACCCTGCTTCACGCCGGCTGGGCGCATGCCGAAGACCGTATGGTCCTGCTTGACCGCAACGGTTTCGTCCTGCGTGCGCATCTGCAGGCTGGATTGAACGCCGTCTCCGAACACAATCTGTTCTGGAATTATGCCGAGAGCTTCGCGCCATCGGCCGGCTTCGATCCCAAGGCGACATGGCTCGAAGGTTACGTCAAGCCGGGGCTGAGTTTCACCCAGGGCCTCGGCGGCGTAAGCCTCTACGGTAAGGTTTCAGCCGTCGCTTCCGGTACGCTCGGCTTTGATGCCTACGACACCGGCAACACCGGTGCCGTCACGCTCGAAGAAGGCTATCTCGGGCTGCGCTCCGAAAAGCCGGCCAGCCCGTCATTCGACGTCTCGCTGGGACCGCGGGAATTCAAGGCCGGCACCGGAATGCTGCTGGCCAATGGCGGTTCCAGCGGTTTCGAGCGCGGCGCGCTCAAGCTCGGACCGCGCAAGGCATGGGAAGCTGCCGCCATTGGCCGGTTCGGCTTCGACGATTTCACGATCACCGCCTTCTACCTCGATGCTAACGAGCGCTCGAACAGCGACACCAACACCCAGATCGTCGGCACCGATCTTCGATATCAATCCGACGACGACAGTTTTGCAGGCGCCACAATCGGCCATGTGCTGGAATCCACGGCGCCCTACCCAAAGGCCGCTCCCGGAGGTCTTGGTGTGCCGGAGGTTCTGCCCGATGCGCGCGCCGGCCTGAATTTCATCAATCTGTACGGCAAGGCCAAGCCGTTCGGCGAGAGCTTCGACGGCTTCTTCGTGGCCGGCGATTTTGCCTATGAGCAGAACAACCGTATCGACATGCGGGCCGGGGCCGGCCGCATCCAGCTCGGCTACACCTTCGCAGACTATTCGTGGGCGCCGACCCTGGTCTATTCCTACCAGACCTTTTCCGGCGACGACCCCAAGACCACAAAACTCGAACGTTTCGATCCGCTGTTCTACGAAGGCAGCCCCAGTGCGTGGTCGACCGGCTCGAAATCGTCGATGGTCTTCATCAATTCCAACATCAACGCACATCAGCTGAGCCTGCGCGTCACGCCGACGGAACGCGATACGTTCACCTTGCGCTACGCCTATATCAGCGCCAACGAGCTGCTAAGCCCGATCCAGTTCGGCCAGGCGACGCGCGTCGTCAACGCCAATGGCGTGCCGAACCCGATCGCCGGCGTGACCGCCAGGCACCTCGCCGACGACATCTTTCTGGAATACAATCGCGTCCTGAACCCGAACACCTATCTCACGGCGGGGTTCAGTGTTTCCTTTCCCGGGCCAGGGGCCAATTCCGTCGTCGATGCGGATGCACCCGTCTGGACAGGAGGTTTCGTCAATGTCGTTGTCGATTTCTGAAACCCGGCCGCGCAGGCTTGCCGCTTGTTTGATGATCGTTCTCGCATTCGGTGCAGCGATGGCGTGTACCCCGTCCGCGGCGCAGGAGGACAACACGATGTCGGCAGAGGCTTCCGACCCGGTGAAGCTCGGCTGGATGATCGGCTCGCCACCGCCGGCGGACAAGATAATCCGCTTTTCTGATCCCGATTATTTCAGCTTTCCCAAGCTGCGCTGGACGGTTTGCCATTTTCGCCAGCTGATGCCGACGGTCGGCGTGAGCCGTGGGCTCGACGCGCCGATTCCGTTCGAGCGCAGGCTGGACGACAAGATCGACGCGCTGACTTTCACGCCGCTGGGCGGGACGGCACCGATGACCTGGGCGCAGTCGCTGTCGGCCAATTACACCGACGGCATCGTCATCCTGCACGAAGGCGTCATCATCTATGAACGCTATGCCGGCTGCCTGGGCGATACCGGCCAGCATGGCGCCATGTCCGTGACGAAATCTCTGACCGGCCTGCTTGGCGAAATGCTGGTGGCGGAGGGCAAGCTCGACGAGACGGCGAAGGTCGCCGCCATCGTGCCGGAGCTCGCCAAAAGCGCGTTCGGCGATGCCACCGTGCGACAGGTGCTCGATATGACCACCGGTCTTCGTTACAACGAGGACTATGCCGATCCCGATGCCGATGTCTGGCGCTATGGCGCGGCCGGCAACCCGCTGCCCAAACCCGCAGGCTACACCGGCCCGCAGACCTATTTCGAATATCTCGAAACCGTCGCCAAGGAAGGCGTGCATGGCACGGCCTTCGGCTACAAGACCATCAACACCGATGCGCTGGGCTGGATCATCGCGCGCGCCACCGGCCAATCGGTGGCGGACCTTCTGGCCGATCGCATCTGGAGCAAGATGGGGGCCGAACAGGACGGTTATTATACGGTCGATTCCATCGGCACGCCCTTTGCCGGCGGCGGGCTCAACGCCGGCCTGCGCGACCTTGCCCGCATCGGACAGCTGATGCTGGAAGGCGGGGTCATCAATGGCCGGCGCCTGGTCCCGGAGGCTGCGATCGACAACATCCGCAAGGGCGGCGACAAAGCGGCGTTCGCAAAAGCCGGCTATCCTCTGCTGAAGGGCTGGAGCTACCGGGGCATGTGGTGGGTAAGCCACAATGAGAACGGCGCCTATATGGCGCGCGGTGTCCACGGGCAGGCCATCTATGTCGATCCGAAAGCCCGCATGGTGATCGCGCGCTTCGCATCCACCCCGCAGGCCGGCAATGCGGCTAATGATCCGACATCCCTGCCCGCTTATGATGCCGTGGCAAAGCATCTGATGCAGTAGGACGGCCTTTCGTCACGCCGCCCAGTCGCGAGGCCCCAGCACTCCTTTCACAACAGTTCCCGAGTACGACCGCTTGCCGCTGCAGATCGCCCATCATCCCGACTATGACGCCGGCTTCGCCGTCAACCATCGCTTCCCGATGAGCAAATATCCGCTGCTGATGCAGGCCCTGGTCAAGCGTGGGCTTACGGCCGCCTCGCACCAGCCAGAGCCGGCAGCGCCGCAATGGCTGAAGCTTGCCCATGACACGGCCTATGTCGACCAGGTCATCGACTGCGCCGTGCCGGCCAGGATCGAGCGCGAGATCGGCTTTCCGGTCGGTCCGCGAGTATCGCTGCGCGCCCAGCTTGCGGCGGCCGGCACAGTGCTTGCGGCGCGGCTGGCGCTGGAGCACGGCATCGCCTGCAACGCGGCCGGCGGCAGCCACCATGCCAGGCGAGTGCAAGGCGCCGGCTTCTGCACCTTCAACGACGTCGCCGTCGCAGCCTTGACGCTGATCGAAGAAGGCCTTGCCGGCGATGTGCTGGTGGTCGATCTCGACGTGCATCAGGGCGACGGAACCGCCGATATCCTGCGCGACGAGGAACGCGTTTTCACCTTCTCCATGCATGGCGAGCGCAACTATCCGGTGCGCAAGATCGCATCGGATCTCGACATCGGTCTGCCCGATGGCATGGAGGATGAAGCCTATCTGGAACGTCTGGCCGATGTGCTGTCAAGACTGTGCAGCCTGCGGCGATGGGATCTCGTTTTCTACAATGCCGGCGTCGACGTGCATGCCGAGGACCGGCTCGGCCGGCTTTCGCTAAGCGATGCCGGCATCCGCGCCCGCGACAGGCTGGTGATCGAAACCTTCCGGTCGCGCGGCACACCGCTGTGCGGGGTCATCGGCGGCGGCTATTCGACGGATGTGCCGACACTGGCGGCGCGCCACGCCATCCTGTTCGAGGAGGCAGCGGCGGGAGCCTGACCTCCTGTTCCGGCACAATTTCGGATGGAAACCGCTGTTTCCCGGACTTGCCCTATTTGCGGTAGCTGGCCAGCCTGAGGAGGATGAATGCCGGGATGACGATGGCCGCGCCGAGTAGGATGTAGCCGACGAAACGGTCGACCGCCCGGAAGCCGAGGTTCCACAGATCGACGAAGAAATTGCGGATGCCATAGAGCACGTCGAACGGCGACCAGCCGAACGCGGTCATGACGATGCCGACCAGGAATGACACCACCAGCAGCTTCAAGAACACCTTGATCGGCGAATCGCCGAGGAAACGGGTCAGTGCGGACAAAGGCTCTTCTCCTTCGAAGTTCCTCCGTTGAGATACGCGCTCGCGACGCCCGCTTCAAGTTACCGCTTTGTCATTGCCGGACAGCCTGAGGCCATGCTAACGAGGCGGCGCGCGGGTATGATGTAATGGTAGCCTGTCAGCTTCCCAAGCTGAACGCGCGGGTTCGATTCCCGCTACCCGCTCCAAATCCTATGAGCTAAGTTATTGATTTTATTGTAACAAGTTGGGTTCACAACCCACCAGCTTGCGATTTCATCGATTTTCGTGACACTATCTGTGACACAATATGTGACACAGGGCGGGGAAATGGGGCGGAAAGCCGATCCGAAGGATCGCGACCGGTACTTGCAGGATCGCGAAGGGAACTGGAGCTACAAGCGCCGAGTTCCGGCCAAGGTGGGCGACCTCGACGAACGCGGCCCGGTCATCCGGATATCGCTCGATACCGATGACATCGCCATCGCCAGAACGAAGCGAGACGTTTACGAGGAAGCCGACAACGCCTTGTGGGCCAGCCTCATACAGGAAGGCGAAACCTCACAGGCGAAGGCGCGCTACACCGCCACGGTGAAGCGCGCCGAAGCGCTCGGCTATGCGTATCGGGCGGCGCCGGAACTGGCTTCTACCGCCAAGCTGGAAGACGTACTGGAGCGCATCGAGGGGCACATAAGCGGGCAAACGCCCCTGCCCGTCGCGCGCGCTGTGCTGGGCGGTGAAACGATGCCGCCCGTCAAGGTCTCGGAAGCCTTCAAGACCTACAAGGTTGACATTGCCGCCGATGAAAACGTGCAGAAGTCCATCGGCCAGAAGAAGAAGTGGGCAAACGTCAAACAGCGCGCCGTCGACCGGTTCATTGCGCTGAACGGCGACATGAACATGCTCGATATCGGGCGAGAGCATGCCACGAAAATGTATGACTTCTGGCGACCGCAGATCGCGCCGGAGAAAGGCCAGCCGACGCGCACGGCATCGTCCGGCAATCGCGAACTTGGCAACATGCGCGTGCTGTACCGCGACTATTTCAACCACGCCGGCCTGAAGGACAGGCCGAACCCGTTTGACGGGCTAGGCTTCCGGGAAAAGAACCGCAAGAAACGTAGCCGCCCGCCCTTCCCCATCGAGTGGATTCGCGACGTGCTTCTGCAGCCTGGTCCGCTCGCCAAGCTGAACGACGAAGCGCGCGGCGTCGTGCTGGCGATGGTCGAGACCGGCGCGCGGCCCAGCGAGCTTTGCAACCTCACCGCCAGCCGCATCGTCCTCAAGCACAAGGTGCCGCACCTGGTCATTGAGACGCGCGACGATCCGGAAGATCCGCGCGAGGTGAAGGCCGAGTCGTCGGAACGCATCATTCCGCTGGTCGGCGTTGCGCTCGATGTCTTCCGGAAGCATCCGGAAGGCTTCCCGCGTTACCGCGACAAGGAAAGCGCCATGTCGGCGGCCATCAACAAGTTTATGAAGGAAAACAACCTACGCCCGTCGCCGCGGCACGTGCTGTATTCGCTGCGGCATTCGTTCGAAGATCGCATGAAGAATGCCAAGCTGGACAGTGAACTGCGGCGAGCCCTGATGGGCCACACGATCGACAGGCCGAATTATGGCGAAGGCGGTTCCCTGGAATGGCGGCGCAACCAGCTTAGGCGGATCGTGCTGAAGTACGATCCTGCAATCGTCTAGCGCGCTCGAACACCGCCAGCTTGGTGTCTTCAAGTTGACGGTAAGCGGCAAGCTCGCGTTCAAGCCGCTGATAGATCGGCAGATAGATTTCGGCTTCCTTGGTGCCGAGATTGACAAGGCACTCGGCAAGCAGGTCCATGGCATCTTCGATGCGTTGGGCAGTGATGGGCTTGCCGCTCTTGCTCATGCGGCGGCGTCGATGTTTCGGCGCTCGACGGTGAACGAGATGGCCACGACCCAAGGATCGGTGTCCCATTCAAAGCCGCGATCGGCGTTTAGGTGATCCCAAAGGTCGGCATACCACTCGCGCGCATTGCACCAATGCTCGCCGCCGACGTGCATAGCTGCTTTATTCTCGAAAACTCGCCCCGAAGCTTTGTCTTTGAAACATCCCTCGGCGACCGCATCGCTTTCGCTGATATCCTGCAAGCGCTGCACGCGCACCTCTGTGACAGTCAATGTGAGACGCGATGCCCATCGAGGCATGTGCATTGCCTGCCGGAACTTCCCCGCGTCGAACGCCAGCGGCCCCCTGATATGGTCGGTATTGGGTGTTGCTTCGTAATAGATCGAGTATGTGTGCGGAAGAATATCGCAAGGGGCTTGGCGGTCGGCAGTGTTCCATGTGCGCCAAGCCTCCCGAACATAGAGGCGGTCACCAGCTTCAAAGCGGATATCGGGCACAATTTGGCCTCTGACCTCGCCCGTATCGGCCTGAAGCCGCCAGACACCATCGTCACTCTCGACCGCTTCCCATTGCGGTTCATGCGCGGAGAGTGCCGAGCCCTGCAACACCCGCCGCGTCTGCGTCTTGGTGCCGGCGAGCAGCGCGCGCACCATCGGAGCGGAGAAGAGGATAGGACGATCCACCATCACGCCGCCTCCTTCGCCATCTGGCCGAAGGCAACGGCGGCGGACAGCACCGACACGTCGACGACATCGCGGTTACGTGGCCCCTTGATCGACACAATCGACCAGTCCGGCGCGTACTCGACTGCCGCAACGGCTGCGCCTTCCTTGCGAACACTGGCGATGCTCAATTCGTGGTGAAATGCCGAATCGAAATAATTTCGCTGCGGCCTGATCGTGAGGAAGAGGGGCCGGTCGCTGCCGCGCACGCAGTTGTTCATTTCTATGCCAAGCTGATCGAATTCGTCACGCCGTGTAAGCAGCCTGACGTCAATGCCGCTGTGCGTAAAAGGCTTGGTCAGCGCAGGCGCATACACGATGTGGTCAGCAACCATGCGCAAAGTTTCCGGGCGGCGCGGCATGACCGCTTCGGTGCCAAGGTCGAGGCCAATCATCACCTCGTCTTCGAACCGGAAGGGACGTGTTCCCGCGATGACCCGTTCGATCAATGACACCATGGGGAGGTTCCGTTCCGCCAGCTTTGCCGCGCGGTGCTTCACTTCCTCGACAGGCGTTGAGACTTTCAGCCCCTTGCACTGTGCAAGGTAGCGCAGAATACGAGCGGAATCGTTGCTGTCGATCGACAGCGCGTGGCGGGCAAACCATGCCAGTGCGGAAGCCGGCAGCGCGTAAGGCCGGGCGGCAAGCAAACGTGCAGACCAGTCGTCAACAGCCTCCGGATCGGCTGGAAAAGCCTGAGTGAACACAGACGCCGGCAGGAGCCGGGAAGCTAGAAGAAGCTCCCTTGTCGCAGCCGCCGCTGTGACCTTGCGGGCATGCCACGGAACTTTGAACGCCTCGCACTGGTCGCGCAGGCGCATACGGCTGTCGCGCGCGTGCTGCAGGAAGCGCAGGTGGATCGGGTTTGCCTTGATGGCATAGCGAGCGATCGGGATACGGTCGACCAGATAGGCGACCTCGGGCAAGCGCAGCATCAAATCGCGGTTCGACATCAGTACCCCCTCGCCGGGTTGTCGCAGTATCCGCCGCGATCGTAGTGCTGATGGAACCGCCACCAGCCGGAACGGCTGGCGTCGACGACAGGCATAAGCTTGCCGTTGTACCATTCCAGTTCGCCGGGAATTTCCTTCGGTTCGGTGTCAGTGTTGCGCGGTGTCTCAGACATGGCCCGATGCCTCCGCTTTCGCGATGGCCGCAACGATGATGTCGCGGTCGTTGCGGGCCTGTCTGGTGCGCATCGTGTTTTCCACGGTGGTTGGATTAAAGCTGGCAAGCCGCTCAACATGCGGCAGAGCAGCTTTCAATGCGGACACCATTTCGGCGATCTGATCACCGTCTCGAAGGGCGGCAGGAGAAAGCCACTTCTCGCCGTAGACGTGAACGACACGGGTGCCGTCCTGCTGCACGACGACGCCGCGCTTGCCTTCGCGGGTGACATAGTGGCCGATGATGTCGCCGGCAAAGCCGTCATGGGCAATTTCGACATGCTGGGAGCCCCGCGCAATCGCGGCTTCGACGCGCGGGTCTTGGTCGTGGCTGGACATATTGTCCCTCCCCATTTCCACGGATGATCAGGAAAGAGCCCGCGCCGCGACGTGGGCGAGGATGCCCATCGCGATCAGCAGGCAGGCGATGACGATGCCGGCCAGCCAGAAGATGGCCGGGCCGGACAGGGGCTGGAAGGCGGACGGCTGGCAGTCGCCGTCGCACTGGCATTCCGGGTACAGGTCACACCTGACCGATGCCATGTCGTGGTCGTGGCGGTGCTGCATCACACCGCCCCGAACCACATCAGCAGGGCGGCGACGAACGAAGCCATCGCCAGCGCTGCCGAGAGGTCTTTGAACGTGGCCATTGCCAGTCAGGCCGCCACGGCGCGGACGTTGAGCGAGCGCGCCAGGTTGGCGGCTTCAGTGCCGTGGCGCGTCACCTGGTCGGACGTGAAGTCGCCATAGATGGCGAGGCTATCAGCCGTGACGGTGTGTCCGGCCGCGCGCATGTCGGCCATCGCTGCGGCCATGCGTTCGATAGTGGATTTGCTGGAAGGGACAAGCGCCTTGTTGGAGGCGGGGCGCTTCTGGGTGGTGATCATGTGCGTTTGCTCCATCGCGTGATTGCGATGGCGCAAAATGTGAATTACTCACACTTCTGTGTCAATCTAAAATGTGAAAAAGTCACACTATGCTGTTTTCAAGCGAAGATTGCCTTGCAGCCCACCCTGGCGTTTCACCTTTTTCAAAGCCAGCGGCGGAATGACCGCGAAAATCTCACCAACCCAAGCAAGGTGAACATTCTCGATAGCGGCAGCGTTCCATGAAATGAGGTTCACTGAACCGTTCTGCCCCCGCATGATCGTCTTTATGAAGCGCCGGCCATCTTCAGTTCTCACCGCAGCCTCCTCGCCGAAAAAGTGCTCAAGAGGCCGCTGCTGCTCGCGATAGACAACAATGACTGATCCGTCCTTGAACACCGGAAGCATAGAATCCCCCCGAACACCGAACGCGACCATTTCATCCGGCAAGTCAAAAGGCACGTCTATTTGCTCCAGCCCTTCTTCCGGTACTTGTTCAAAATCCGGCTCCACTTGCGCACCCGCCCCCACGTACCCAACTAACTTTACCTTACGCTTGTCGAACGGCGATGGCCCCTCACCTTCTCCCGATAGCAACCAGCCTTCGCTAACCTTGTAGGCTCGCGCATAGTCTGAAGCCGCACGGGTGATGGCAGATTGGCCGCGCTCATGCTGTGAATAAGTGCTGTAATTGAAGCCAAAGCGTTCGGCTGCGTCCTTGGCGGTTCTGTATCCGCGCAAAGCCCTTACCCGCCGAAGCCGCTCTGCCTGTTCGTCAATTCTGGTAATGTCCATGGCGTGAGTTTTTCACATTTTTAGTGTGAGTTTCTGCTTGACAGTTCGATGTGACTTTCTCACACTTAGGGGATGGTCAACGATCTCATCAACGTTGCCTCAATTCGCGAGGCTCTCGGGTGGACGCAGCAGCAAGTAGCTGACTTCTGCGATACCGATCGCTCGACCGTGTCGAAATGGGAGAAGGACGCCCCCACAAAAGGGCCCGCCCTCGTATTGTTGCGGCAGCTCAAAACTCTGGCGGATTCCTCCGGGCAAGAGCCCACCGAGGAGGCTGCATGAAGTCCTCGGTTCATCAAAGGATCCTTGCATGGACACTGCAAAGTACCTGCGCTTTCAAACGCGCGTCGTTGGCAATGAGGAAAAGCAGCTTGTTTCCCCTGGCGCTGCTTTCCGTTGGCGCAAGCAACGGGACGCTGCCCGCCGTCGACTTGAACGCAGGATCGACCGTCACAAACTCACGTGAAAGGGGATCACCAGCCCTTCTCGGGAAAAATTTGTTCGGCTTTTGGAATTGGCGCGGGCTGGAGCATGCGAATCCGGGCACCATTTTCCAGTTCGTCGATCCGCATTTCCATGAGAACTTCGGTTTCGGCGACAAAATCCCAAACGCCCGCCGCGTAATCTCTCCGTTTGTCGTTCGGATTGTTTCTTGCCGCTTTGTCGGTTCCTGTGCGCAGCGTTGCCGCCTGATGGGCAATGTGATGCATCGCCCGTTCCGGCAATATCTCGGCAATGGAGAGCAATATCGCACGCATTGCGTCGACCTCGCCGCAAAGGCGAGCGATGGTGCGTTCGTATTCTTCCTTTTCCGCCATGGTCGCGAATCCCTTTTGTTGTCTGGACAACGCGAAAGGAGCATCGCGACCGGCGGAACACAAGCGGGGCGGCGCTCCAGCCGCTCCGCTTCGTTGCATGTGGAGGCCGCATGAAATCCGGCCTGTTCAATCGTGCCCTTGCCGATCGTGGCGCCCGGATTTCCGGCGTGCCCGCGGCGCATCAGACCGTTGGACCTGATGCGCCGCCCCTTTCGCCGGTAGTCCCCCTCCTGACTGGCGAAAAGACCGTGCTGCCTTCCCTCCTCCCGGGCAGCACGGTCGCTCTTTCCGGGCCTGCCCTTATCATGGTGCGCGCGGTCGCCGCCTACGAGCGCTGCGACAATGCCGCCGCCGTCACCATGGCGCTGGCCGACTACTGCAACAAGATCGGTGCCGGACCGCTGGCGCGTGCCGCGCTCGATGCCGCACAGGCCGCGCCGAAAAGGGCCGCCCCGGTGGCTATCCCGTTCGTCGACGACGACGGCGAAGACATTGCCGACGTGCCGGCCTTCGACCGCGTTGGCGAGAACCGATTCCGGAGCGGCGGACCATGAGCGCATCTGTTTGCGGACCTCCATAAGGTAACGCCCGCACCCTGCCACCCCGACCCCAGCCGATCACGAAAATCTTTCGCGGAAAGATTTTCTTGACCGGCGAAGCTTTGTCCACGGATGCCCGCCATGAAGCTGCCGCGACTGACCAGCGACGACGAACGCAACGACCTCAAAGCAGTCACGCGCCAGGCGCTGCAGATCGCCCGCCCGACCAAATTCGCGCTGGTGACGCGCGCCGACGCCCCGACGCTGTCGAACTACGGAAGCCCCGACCATCCGCTGTTCATGCCTATCGACGTTGCGGTTGAACTGTGCCGCGATGTCGGCACGCCGGTCATCATCGAAGAGATGGCACGGCTGTGCGGCTTCAAGCTGGTGCCGCTGGAACCGGACGAAGGCGGCACCATCACGCTCGACGACGTGTCGCGCACGCTGAAGGAAACCAGCGAGGCGGTGACCTCGCTTGCCGACTTCGCGCAGGGCAAGCCCGGTGCAGCACGCGCCGCCATCCGTGAAATCGACGAAGGTCTGGCCGCCCTCAACCGCGTGCGCCGCAAGGTGGTGGCGGCATGAGCCAGCGCGAGTTCGTCAACCGCAAGGTCCGGCACGGCGACAAGGTCATCCCGTCGATGTTCATCGAATGCAAGTGCGGCACCGGCATGCACTTCAAGCAGACCGGCGCGACCCGCAAACCGCCGGAAGCCGCCGAACAGTATTTCCGCCGCAACGGCTGGACGATCGGCGCAAGGCCGAACGGCGACCGCTGCCCCGTCTGCACCCTTCGCACCCCGAAAGCCGAAACCATGGAAAAGCCCGCCGCCACGCCTGCGGTCGCCGAACCGACGCGCGAGGAACGCCGCATCGTCTTCCTGAAGATCGACGAACACTACGAGTCCGAAAAGGTCGGCTATCGCGCGCCCTGGACGGATGCCGCGATCGCCCGCGACCTGAACGTGCCGCGGGATTGGGTGGCCAAGGTGCGCGACGAACATTTCGGGCCGGGCGGCTCGAATGCCGACTTCGACGCCTTCCTGGAACAGGTCGCGCCGATTCTCGCTGACTTGAAGAACCTCGCCCGCTCCACCGCCGCGCAACTGGAAGAAGCGCGCAAGATCGGTGAGCGGGTCGACGACATCGAGCGCCTTGCCAAGCGCATCGAACGCGAAATCGGGCGCGCGTGATGACCGATACCGCCCGCCATCCCAACCCCGAGAGGACACCCCTATGAGCCGCGTCTTGCGGAGCTTCCGCGAAATGATCGGCCTGCTGTCGCGTGGCGATTTCGACCGCCACTGCAACACCCTGCTGACCGAAGCAATCCACGCCGTCGAGAACTGCCCTGCCGACAAGTGCAAGGCGGAAATCACGGTCAAGATCACGCTCGATTACGAGCTGGGCCGCATCGACATTAAGGCCGACGCCAAGTCGAAGCTGCCCGACACCACCAAGTTTATGAAGACGCCGTTCTGGGCGGTCGACGGCCAGCTTTCGGTCGAACACCCCAGCCAGATCGACATGTTCCCCGCCCGCTCGCGCAGCCGCGAAGCGGATGGCGACGAAGACGACGAACGCGAGGCCGCAAACGGCTGATCCGGACCGTCTCAAATCCCTCCGCAACCAAAGGACTGAACCATGGCCAATACCAATCACACGCCGGTCGACGCGCACGCGATCGACCTTGTCAGCAAGCTCGCAGTCGAAAGCACGTTGCCGACGCTGTCCACCATTTCCATTTCCGGGCTTGGCGACGGCCTGCCGTCTTCCGTTCCCGCCGCTTTCGACCGCAAGGAACAGGTGTTCCGTTCGGTCAAAGGCGTCATCGAGGAGTATCGCACTGCCCCTGCCCGCCGCAGGGGCGCGGCGACCGTCGACACGCTGAGCAGCTTCATCGACCTGACCAATCGCCACAAGGACGAACACTCGGCCTTGTTCGGCAAGACGTCCTGGCCGGACCCGAAGCTGACCGCCGTTCTGAACTACGACGCGAATGGCGTTGCGGCCCGGTACCGCGACCATCGCATCGTCTACGCCTTCCCGCTGACTGAGGAATTCAAAGCCTGGGTGAGTTTCAACAACAAGGGAATGGAGCAGGAAATCTTCGCGGCATTCCTGGAGGAGCATGCGGCAGAACTGTCGTCGCCGACCGATGGCGAACGTTCCGAGTATGAACGCCTGTTCAAGGAAAAAATGGCCACGCCTTCGGAGGTTGTGGCGCTGTCCCGACACCTCGAAGTGCATGTGAAAGCCAGGGCAAAACAGGGCATCCGCCTGCAGACCGGCGAACGCACCGTCGAGTTCGCGGAAGAACATGTGAACGCAAAAGGCGACCCGGTGGTGGTGCCGGGCATCTTCATGGTGTCGGTGCCGGCCTTCGTCGACGGCGATGCTGTTCGTATTCCTGCCCGCCTGCGCTACCGCGTGCAGGGCGACAAGGTGATGTGGCTGTACCAGCTTTATCGCTGGGAAACGTACCTGCGCGAGCAGGTCGGTCATGACCTGAAGAAAGCAGCGACCGACACCGAACTGCCCGCCTTCGAAGGCTCGCCGGAGGCGTGATGTCTGCTCCTTCGGCTCGCGGTCTGTTTCGCGCCACCGGCAAAAAAGCCAAGCCGGTGGCGGTACGCGTCTCCAGCGATCTTGGTGGTTCCTACGAATTCACCGAGACGAAGGATCGCGAGCCGAATGACTTCTATCCGACGCCGGTCGAGCCGACGCGGGCGTTCCTTTCAGTCGAACTGGAACGGCTGCGCGAATTTTCCGGCGTTTGGGAACCTGCCTGCGGTGATGGTGCCATGCTGCACGAATTCACCGCGGCGGGTTTGACCGCTTTCGGATCTGATTTGATCCAGCGTGGCGCGGCGGCTGAAGTCCGCAGCTTCTACGATTATCGCGAGCCCGCCTTTCCGGCGATCGCGACCAATCCGCCATTCGCCGAGTGCAACACCGATCCGGGCTGGATTCGGCACGCGCTCGGCACGCTCGGCGTCGAATACATGGCGCTGCTGCTGCCGATGAACTGGACCGGCGCGCAGGGTCGCGCCGCGCTGTGGGCGGAGTTTCCGCCGGCCCGCGTCTACGTGATGCGCTGGCGCATCGACTTCACCGGTCAGGGCGCGCCGCCGATGCTCAATGGCTGGTTCGTGTGGGACCGCGCGTGGCGCGGCGAAACCGTGCTGCGCATGCTCGACCGCAAGGATGTCCGGCAGGGCGAGCTTTTCAGCGAGGCGGCAGAATGACCGCCTACGATCCCGCCACCGATTCCGCCAGGAGCTATGAAGCCGCCATCGCCGCCAAGCGTGCGCGCGGCGACACGACGTGGAAAAAGCCGCTGCCGGAATACTCGCCGGCCATGCTGCGGCTGCATCTGATTGCCCGCGCCAAGCTGGCGCGCGACCTGCGCCGGCAGACCGAAAAGCAGTATGTGCGAGAGGCGGCACGGCTGTCCGGCGTCAAGGTGCATGTGGTGCGGCTCGCCCTGGAAGGACGACTGCGCAAGGCCGAACCGCGCGTGCGGCTGTGGGCGGCGCTCGGGCACTTCCCCGGCCTGATCGGCATCGTTCTGACCGACGACGGAGGCCAGCACCATGGCTGAAGTCGATCGCCAAGCCTTTGCCCAAGCCTTCCGCGACCGGCTTGCCGAGATTGGCTATTCGCTGCGGCGCGCCGAAGCGCAATGGCCCGAGACCGACCTTGCGATGCTGTCCCGTGCTTCGAACGGCATCACCATTTCCGCCGGCAATTACCTGCTGCTTTGCCAGATGGCCGGGCTTGACCCCTACGCCTATCTGGACCGCACGCCGCGCCGCCGCGTGACGATGAAAAGCATTTTAAATCAAGCCGTTACACCACCCGTCAAACGTGAAACAGGGGCGAGCGAATGAGCTACCCGAGCGATGTCCTGGACCCGTGGGTCCTCAAAATGCGGGAGGCGGAAGACGATGCCGCCCGCGCCGAAGTGCTGTTGTCGGCCCCGGTGCTGACCCTTCTGCGCTGGAAGCCGATCTTCCGCGAAAGCTGCCGCCGCGCTGCCTTCGACGAAGGCGTGACCTATCTCGACACGCTGTCGGACACTCTGAACAGCCCGCGCCATCGCGGCAACCTCGCCGGCACCATGCCCATGGCCGGGGCGACCTCGCATCTGCTGGGTGTCCTTCACCGCGCGGGAGGCAACCATGGCTGAACCGGGAATGCGCAAGCTCGACCAGGGCCTGCCGCGCATCGACATGTATTCGCCTGAATTCCGGGCGCGGCAGGCGTTGCGCCGGCAGCAGGCAACCATCGTGCCCGATACGAAGGCGACCCGCGCGGAATTGGCCAAGGATGCGCTTTCCCTGCTCGATGACGCGCGAGAAAAGGCGGACGTCATCGTTGCGGAAGCTCGTGAGGAGGCGGCGCGCATTCTCGCCGAAGCCGCCGAACAGGTCGCCACCATATTTGCGGATGCCCGCACCACCGCTGACCTGATCGTCGACCGGCTCGACGCTTCGCAAAAACCGCGCGTGACCGTGCGCGAAATCATTCGCGAGATGGCGGACCGCTTCGACGTCCGCCCGGAAGACATCACCGGGGCATGCCGCACCCGCATTGTCGTCAAGGCCCGCTGGGCGGCGATGGTTGCCGCACACCACGCCCGGCCGGACCTCTCCACTATCGCCCTTGGTCGCGAGTTCGACCGCGACCACACCGCCGTCATCTACGCGCTGCGCAAGTCCGGCGTGCGGCCTATGCGGGAGAAGGTCTAATGCTGCTCGACTTCGATCATGGGGCCGCACAGGCCGATTATCCGCCGCTGATCTGCGACAGCTTCGCCGGTGGCGGTGGAGCCTCGACCGGCATCGAAATGGCGCTGGGGCGCTCGCCAGACATCGCCATCAACCACAACCCCGCAGCGCTGGCGCTGCATGCGGCGAACCATCCCGACACACTGCACCTGTCGGAAAACGTGTGGAAGGTCGATCCGCTCGACTATGTCGCCGGGCGTCATGTCGGGCTGGCGTGGTTCTCGCCCGACTGCAAGCACTTCTCCAAGGCCAAGGGCGGCAAGCCGGTCGAACGCAACATCCGCGACCTGGCGTGGGTGGTGGTGATGTGGGCTGAACGCGTGCGCCCCGACGTGATCATGCTGGAGAACGTCGAGGAATTCCGCGATTGGGGGCCGCTGCGCGAGGAGACGCGCGACGGCAAGATCGTGCTGCTGCCCGATCCGGAACACAGGGGCCGCACCTTCCGCGAGTGGACGGGAAAGTTGAAGCGGCTGGGCTACAAGCTGGAACACCGCGAACTGCGCGCCTGCGACTATGGCGCGCCGACGATCCGCAAACGGCTGTTCCTGATCGCCCGATGCGACGGTCAGCCGATTGTCTGGCCGGCCCGCACGCATGGCGACCCGAACCGCGAGGATGACCGCAAGCTGATCGAAGCCGGAAAGCTGCTGCCCTATCGCACGGCGGCGGAAATCATCGACTGGTCGCTGCCCTGCCCTTCGCTGTTCGACACCAAGCAACAGATTTGGGAAAAATTCGGCCTTCGCGCCATCCGCCCGACTGCAGACGCCACGCAAAGCCGGGTGGCGCATGGCATCGGACGCTATGTGTTGCGTGCTGCTGCCGATGGCAAGCGGCCATTTCTGGTCAGCGTGGCGCATGGCTACAGCGGCGGGCGGCGCGAATATTCGCTTGATGAAACATTCGGAGTGGTGACTGCGGGCGGCATCGCCCATGCGCTTGTCTCACCTACCCTTGTGCAGTCCGGGTATGGCGAACGGGACGGGCAAGCGCCGCGCTCGCTTAACATCGGAGCTCCACTCGGAACAGCCGTGGCGGGTGGCGTAAAGCACGCTGTCGTTGCTCCGCACCTTGCTGCTTACTACGGCAGAGGTAGCGGGTCGGTCGATCGGTCTGCTTCTGCTGAAAAACCGGTCAACACCATTGTCACTGAGAACCGCCATGCCCTGATCGTCCCGACTTTGATCGGATGTGGCGGACGCGCTGGCCAGAGCAGGCCGCGCGGCGTTGATGAGCCGACCGCGACGGGGACCGCGAAGGCTGATGTGTGTGTCGCAGCGGCCTTCCTGGCGCAGCACAATAACGACGACAGACGTGCCGGAGGCGTCAATCCAGGCAGGCCGGCGACTGTGCCTGTCTCCACACTTACAGCCAGCCCGCAGCAGGGCGTCGTCGCTGCGCATCTGATGAGCCTGAAGGGAAGCGAGCGCCGCGATAGGCCGGCAAACGCTCCTCATGCGGCTGTCCTGGCCGGTGGCGGACACTCGGCTATCGTTGCCCCGTTCATCGCCAAATATTACGGCGTCGAGCAGGAAAGCGGATACGACGAACCAACGCATACGGCCACCGACAAGGCCCGGTTCGGACACGTCGAAACCGAATTTGCCTTCCCGCCCTTCACCGAAGAACAGGCCGACCGCGCCCGCGAAGTGGCGGCGTTCCTGCGCGCGCATGGCGAATGGGACGGTCGCGAGTTCGTGACGCTCGAAATCGACGGCGTCACCTTGGTGATGGTCGATATCGGCATGCGGATGCTGAAGGCGCGCGAACTGTTCAACGCGCAAGGCTTCCCGCCGGACTACATCATCGACCTGGAGTTCAACGGCAAGCCGCTGCCGCAGTCCGATCAGATTTCGTGCTGCGGCAACAGCGTGTCGCCACCGATGGCCGCCGCCTTGGTCGCGGCCAACTGCTCGCACCTGTCTCGGTACGAGGTGGCGGCATGATCCGGCTTTTGCTCACCATGGCCGTCAATTTCGGCTGCACAATCCTCTATCTCTGGCTTGGCTATGACCTGCACGTTCCGACGTTCCTGTTCGCGTTGGGGATCGTGCAATTGGCCAGCGCCATTCGAAAGGGTTCGGCATGAACGCGGCCACCCTTTCCCCGGATGCCAAGCACCTGCTTTCCATTCGCCGCAGCGTCGAGCAGATCGCGCCGGGCGACTGGACGCCGGTTCATGGCGAGCATGGCGCGTTCATCGAGGCGCGTGCCGATTTCGGCGAAATCGTCGTGCTGGCACGCTTCGACCCGGAAGCCAGCGTCGACGAAATCGCCTTCGCAGCCGGCGCGCCGGATACTGTGCGGTTCCTGCTGCGGCTGCTCGACACGGCATTCACCGAAATCCGCAGGCTGAAAGGGCTCGACCAGACCAGCCAGCCGCCGCGCAAGGACTATGCCGCCGAATGCTCGATGAAATGCGCGGAACCGGGATTTCTCCGCTTCCTGGCGGACCGGCACGGACTTGAAGCGCCGCTGACCAAGGATCGCGCAGCACAGAAGGTGCGCGGCCTGCTCGGCGTCGGAACTCGCAAAGAACTGAACGAAGGCGGACGCGCCGAAGCGGCCTGGAAGGCCCTGCGCGCCGAATTCGACGCCTGGAGGAAGAAGCCATGAACGGCCCGCGTCTTTCCATCATTCCGGCGCGCGCCGCCACCGATCCGGCCTTGAAGCCGCGCGACCTGCAGGTGCTGTGCGTGCTGGGCCGCCATACCGACGAACTTGGCTGGTGCCGTAAGAGCCAGGTCAAGATGTCCGATGAAATGGGCTGCGCGCGCGCCACCGTCTATGAGGCGATCGAACGGCTGGTCAAGGCCGGCTATCTGGAACGCTACGTGCAGGAAGAACAGAACGGGCGCGACAGTCCGCATGTCTATCGCGTCATCCTCGACCCGAAACACCCCGACCCGTCGAGCGTTCGCGATGCCGATTTCGACGGCGTGGACCCTGCCGCTATGTCGGCACCCCCTGCCGGTATACCGGCACCCCCTGCCGGTCCTAGACCGGCACCCCCTGCCGGTTCTGGACCGGCACCTAAGAACGACAGTTCTAGAACGTTTATTCAGAACGATATCGAGAAAGAACGCGAGCGCGAGGAAAACCAGAAAGCGGTCAAGGTCTGGCTGAAGAAGACGCATCCGTCCTGGCCAAGCTTTGTCAGCGACAGCGAGCCGAAGGCGCTTGCCGCGGCGCTGGCGCTGACCGATGAGGAGCGCACGCAGGCCGCCGACCGCATGGCCGACTATCTGGCCAGCGCCAAGGTCGGCGGACGGACCGTCATCTGCACGTTCGCCGTCTACCTGTCGGAAAAGCGCTGGCAGAAGCTGCCGGAGAAGGTGAGCCGTCCGGCACAGACAGACGGCTACGGTCCCGCGTTCGGGCCGGTGTGGGCGGCTTGGCGCATGCTGCGCCTGCTCAACGGTCCGGAAATTGCCGACGCAACGACGCCGGAAAGCCGGTGGCCAACCGTGGCGGCAGTGCATGTCAGGGCACGGCGCGGTCAGGGTCATGACTTCGGTGAGCGCTTCCATGCTCTGAAACCGCTCATGGTCGCGGTGCCTGTCGGGTCCGACATGTGGCAGCGCTGGCAGGCCGAACACCTCGTGCAGGGCTGGCCATGGCTTCCCGATCCGGGTTCGCAGCCTGTCGTCTACTTCCCGGCCGGCGGGCCGGAAGGGTTGGAAGCGTTCAAGGCCGATGTGGCGCGAGGAAGTCAGGATGATGCGAATGGACGTGAAGCGGCTGCATGAGGCGGAACGGACTTGGATTGCGCCCGACACGGGCGAAATCATCAACATCGACCGCGCCTGGCAGGCCAGCGACAGGCGAATCGCCATCTCGCAAAGGCAGCGTGCTTTGCTCGCTGCGGCTGGTCAGGACGGCCCGGAAGCGCGCTGGTATGTGCTTTCGGTCGGTCAGGGCGCTGATAATTGCGTGAATAACCTGTTGGCGGATGCGAAAATCGAACACTGGATGGCGCAGCAAACCATCGTTGTTCGTCGTCGTGGCCGGTACGGAATGGAGCGTCCGAAGGACAAAACAGTGCCCTTCCTGCCGGGCTATATCTTCGTGAAAGTGGTGTGGTGCATGCCCTGCTGGGAGGCTCTTTCGGGGCTGAAAGGCGTGCTGGGTATCGTTGGCGGCGTCGAGCGTCCGCCCTATGTCGATGACGCTAAGGTGTTGAAAATGCGTGCAGACATCGAGAATGACCCTGAAGCGGTGAAGGCGATGTTGCGCGCAATCAATCCGGGCGACAGGGTGAGCGTGGACGATGGTCCGTTTTCGTCCTTCCCCGGTGTCGTCGACACGGTCAACGAGAACACCGGCAGGGCCAAGGTCGAGGTGCTTATCTTCGGTCGCGTTGTGTCCGTAGACTTGGCCATTGCGCACATCAGCAAAACGTTCTAGCCGTTTCGTCCTAGGACGAGCCCGACAGAGTCGCACTCCTCATCGCGAGGCAGGAAGCGCCATCGGCCCCAGGTGAAGCGCAGGCAAGAGCCGGTCAGCTTCACCGCAACGGCGAAGCATTCACGAACATCATGGCAAACAAGCCCCGGTCATTCCGGCCTGCCCACATGGCAGCGCCGGACGATGCGCGTCGAGAGTACGACCGCCAGCGCGACAAGCGCGCATGGCGTGGCTGGTACAAGACCGTAGCATGGCAGCAGAAGCGAGAGGAGCAGCTTGCGGCTGAACCTCTCTGTGCTTTCTGCCGGAAGGCTGGTCGCCTGACACCTGCCACCGTGGCCGACCATGTGCATCGGCACTACGGCGACTATGAGAAGTTCTGGAACGGTCCGCTGCAATCGCTCTGCGATCAACGGCCATGGCGTTGTCACTCCAGCACCAAGCAACGGCAGGAAAAGGGTGGGCTGTCTCGATGAGAGGTTCTGGCGTCACGACAGCCATGGTCGAGTCGATCCCTGCCAGCGGTGCGGTCGTCATCGTCCATTCGGTAGCTATGCGTAGGTATGTGGAGCAGATGATTTTCGACCTGCGCGGTGACCAGGTCGCCAAGCTCTGCAGGGTACACAGCATAAGCAGCTACAGTGACCTTGCCCGTTTGCAAGGTGTTCGCATGCCGATTCGTATCGATCATGCTGCCTACCTTCACATGGACGCGCGCGTCATTGCCTACCTTGAGCAACTGGAACGGACCGTCGAACTCATGTTCGGCGCAGGTGCAGGCAAACCGATCGGTATTGCCAAGCTCTGACCCTCATGAGGGGGCGGGTCAAAAGTCTAGGGCGCCGGGGGCCTAGACCGCTCGGGGTCGAAGCGTGTGTCGCCGCGAAATTGGCCAGATTATTTTTTTTCCCCTCGGGCATCGCGCCCCTAACCTCGATTGGAGCAGACGGTGGCGCGTGGTCGGAAGCCGGACACGGCAGAACAGCAGGCGGCGAAAGGCGCGCCGGGCAAGCGGATGCCTAAGGCGACCGTCAACGCCGTTCGCAGCAACAGCCGTGCAGAGCCGATCGTTATCGGCAACGTCCGCCCGCCGAAGTGGCTGAGGAAAAGCAGGAAGGCGACCGAAGTCTGGAACGACCTCGCGCCGCGGCTCTCCAAGCTCAACCTGCTTAGCGAACTCGATGCCATCCCCCTCGGGCGCTATTGCCGGTATGTCGTCGAGTGGATCGCAGCCGACCTTGCGGTGCAGAAGGAAGGCACCTGGTTCGCCGCGGTCGGCACCAATGGCGAGCCTACCAAGAAGCGGCATCCGGCTTGGCAGGCATGCCAGGACATCGAGAAGATGCTGCGCGAGACCGAAGCCAGCTTCGGCATGCGGCCCGATGCTCGTTACAAGATCTTGCGCGATCAGGCCGCGTCGCACGGATTGCTGCCGCTGTTCGATCGCAACGACGATGAGGAGAAGCCGGCGGAACCTGCTGCGGCCAATCCGGCACCAAGCCCAGAAGCTGATGCGCTCGGTATCCTCGCCAACTTCGATTCCGTGCCGCCAAGTCGTGCGAACTGATCATGACCATTGCCGACACGTCGGCGGCGGCCGTCGTAGCCTCTGCCGGCCATCTCTTGTGGCCGGAGCCGGAGTGGATCGCGGAAGCGGTCGCGCGCGGCTGGGAGTGGGCTAGGACGCAATGGCGTCGGGCCGCGTGTCAACCTGGTGCGTGGTTCGATGCCAAGAAGGCGGATGCCGCGGTGGCGTTGTTCCCGCGCATCTTCCGGCTGACGGAAGACCGGTTCGCCGGCAAGCCGTTCAAACTTAGCCTGTGGCAGGAAATCATCGTCCGGATGCTGATCGGCTGGAAAGTGCCGGTCGAAATCAAGGACGATGAACAGTCGGCCCCTCGCATCGAGCAGGTCCGGCTGTTCCGCCGCCTGCTGTTGTGGGTGCCTCGCAAGAACGGCAAGTCGGAATTCCTTGCGGCGCTGGCGCTGCTGTTTTTCGTCCTCGATGGCGTTGTGGGCGGACAGGGCTTCGCCTTCGCCCGAGACGAAAAACAGGCCCGCATCGTCTTCGACAAGATGAAAGCCATGATCGCGATGTCGCCGGCCATGGCGGACAAGGCGCAGGGCTTCAAGAAGTCGATCTGGATACCGAAAATCCGGTCGGTGTTCGAACTCCTCACCGGCAAGCCGGAAGGCAAGCACGGTCGCTCCCCGACCGTCATCGTCGGGGATGAAATGCACGAATGGGAAAGTGCTGAATTGGCTTCGACACTTCGCCAGGGCACGGGCGCTCGCCTGGAGCCGATCGAGCTTTACGCATCGACCGCCGGCCTGAAGTCCAACCCGACCGGTTGGGCGCTGTGGGAGGAGTCGGTTTCGATCCTCGACGGTCGCATCGACGATCCGACCAGCCTTGTCGTCATCTTCGCGGCCGAACAGGAAGCGGACTGGCAGGACGAAGCCAACTGGCCGCTCGCCAATCCGTCGCTGGGCATTTCGCCAACGATGGCGTTCCTGCGGCGCGAGGCGGCACTTGCCGTCGACAATCCGCGCGCGGAATCACATTTCCGCTGCTACCACCTCAACCAGTGGATCGACGCAGTCGTTCGCTGGCTGAACATGAAGAAATGGGATGCTTGCACCGACGACAAGCAGGCGTGGCATGCCTACGCGACCGGCGACGACGGGCATTTCCAGCAGCGCATGCAGGAAGTCGGCTTGGCCGGGCGGCAGTGCTTCGGCGCGTTCGACATTTCGTCGACAGACGACATCACCGCCTTGATGTGGGTGTTCCCGCCGGACGGTACCGAAAAGAAGTGGAGGACTGCCTGCCGCTTCTGGGTGCCGGAAGACAACATCGAAAAGCGCGTCAAGCAGGACCGGGTTTCATACGACAAATGGCAGAAGGCCGGTGCCCTGATCCCGACACCCGGCGACTATGTCGATCAGGACTATGTCAAGCGCGCCATCATCCAGGGGCTTGATACGTTCGAAGTTGCCGCCATCGGCTACGACCCGTGGAACGCCACCAAGCTCTACACCGACCTGGTCAAGGAAGGTGTCTCGGAAGAAATCTTCCTCAAGATGCGGCAGGGACACCAGACGCTTGGCGAGCCGACCAAGTTTCTGGAGCACCTGGTCACGTCGGGGAAATTCGACCACGGCGGCCATCCCGTTCTGCGCTGGATGGCTGGCAACACGTCGGTGCGGTTCGACGAAAATCTGAACTTCATGCCGACGAAGAAGCGCAGCGCCGAAAAGATCGACGGCATCGTTGCCGCGGTCATGGCCTGCGGTCTGGCCATCGCCACGACCGACAGGGACGATCTTAGCGACTTCCTCAAGAACCCGGTGACAGCACAATGAAGTTCTGGCCGAAGTGGGCTGGCCGTATCTTTTCGGTCTCGGACAAAGACCTGCCGGCGGCGATTGGCGTGCAGGATAATTGGGCCGACGAAGCCGTTTCGGTCGAAGGCTCGATGAACCTGTCTGCCTTTTGGGCTGGTGTCCGCATCACTGCCGAAACGGTCGGCAGCTTGTCCTTTGAGATGATGGAACGCGACAGGTCCGGTCGGAAGGTTCGCGTCCCTGACCACGACCTGCAGTCGCTTTTCAGCGCCAGCCCCAATGCCGACCAGACCGCTGTCGAGTTTTGGGAAGGCCGCATGCTTGGCCTTTGCACGTCGGGTAACGGCTTCGCGGAAAAGGTCGAGAGCGCCAACGGCAAGCGCCTGATCGCGCTCAACTCGATGCCTGCCGATACGCAGGGCAAACGCAATGCGAACGGCGATATCGAATACACATTCTACGATCGCGGGAAGCAGGAACGCCTGCCGGAAGAAAAGGTTTTTCATATCCGTGGGTTCGGTGACGGCATCATGGGGCTTTCACCGGTCGAGTACGCCCGGCAGACGCTTAGCCTGACCATCGCTACCGAAAAATTCGCGTCACAATCCTATTCGCGCGGCCTTCGGTCGAAGGGCTTCTTCGTCATGCCGGCGGGCAAGACGCTGAACAAGGAACAGCGTGACGATGCCCGCAAGACGCTGGTCGAGGCGAACAGCGGCAAGAACGCTCCATGGGCCGGCGTCCTGGAAGGCGGGGTGGAATTCAAGTCGGTATCCCTTTCGATGCGGGATGCCGAAATGATCATGAACCGTCGGTTCAACGTCGAGGAAGTGTGCCGCTGGATCGGCGTTCCACCCATCATCATCGGTCATGCCGCCGAAGGGCAGACGATGTGGGGCACAGGCGTGTCAGCCGTGATGCAAGCCTGGTACACGCTGCGCCTGCGCACTTACCTGAAGCGCATCGAACAGGCCATTTCGAAACGCATCTTCAGCCCTGAAGACCGCGCCCGGTTTTCGGTGAAGATCAATTACGAAGATCTTCTGCGCGGCGACACGGTCGCCCGTTCCGCCTTCTACACCGCTCTCCTGAATGCCGGTGTGATGACCATCAACGAGGTCCGCGCGCTTGAAGGACTGCCGCCCGTCGCGGGCGGTGACGTGCCGCGTATGCAGATGCAGAACGTGCCGATTTCCGGTGCGCCCGGCCAAATCGGACACAACGGCGGCCCAGCCATAGGAGCAAACGAATGAAGGCCCGCAATTTCGCGTTCGACGCGCTGAAGACCTGTGATTTCGCGCTCGATACCAAGTCGATTTCGGATCAAGGCGAATTCGAGGGTTATGCCTCGACGTTCGGCAATGTCGATGAAGGCGGCGACCTGGTCGAACCGGGCGCATTCATCGAAAGCGTCGTCAAGGCCAAGAAGGATGGACGCAACATCCCCATGCTGTGGCAGCACGATCGCGACGAACCTATCGGCGTCTGGAAGGACATCGCGGAAGACAGCAAGGGGCTGTACGTCAAGGGGCAACTGATCCTTGAAGGCGACCCGGTTGCGCAGCGCGCTTATGGCAAGCTCAAGGCCAAGGCGCTTGGCGGCCTGTCGATCGGCTACCGGCTTCTGCCCGGTGCGGTGGAGCCCGACGAAAAGCGGCCCGGCGTCACGCGCCTCAAAAAGGTCGACCTGCGCGAAATCTCGCTGGTGACGATGCCGATGAATATCGAGGCGCGTATCACCAGCGTCAAATCCTTGCTCGACGACGGCAAGTTGCCGACCGTCCGCGAATTCGAGGAGTTCCTGCGGGATGCAGGCGGCTTCTCCAAGAGCCTTGCGGCAGCGATTGCCGGCAAGGCTGCGCCTCACCTTCGGGGGGAGCCCGAAGCCACGGCGAAGACCGCACGGCGCTTTCTTGAAGCGCTGCGCGCGAACTGACCTCCCCCGAAACCAATCCAAGGAATCCAGTTATGAACACCCATTACCGCATCATGGCGGGTGGCGTTGCTCGCCTTGCCGCCAGCGTCGTCGGTCCCCGCATCTTCTTCGACCGCGTGAGCGAGGGCCACGACGCGCCGACCGTCGAGCAGCTTGCCGGCCAGGTCAGGGACGAATTCCAGAAGGCTATCGACAAGGTCAAGGAAATCGCCGTTGAAGCCCTGGGCAAAGCACAGTCCGGCGAGGAGCTTTCCAAGAAGCTGAAAGATGAGGCCGACGAACGCCTGATCAAGATGAATGGCCTGATGACCCAGGTGGGCGAACTGGAACAGAAGGCGGCCCGCCGCGGCGGCGGCAGTGACGAAGCCCCGAAAAGCATCGGCCAGCAGTTTGTCGAAAGCGAGCGCTACAAGCAGTTTTCGTCCGACGACTTCCCGCGTACCGGAAAGGCCGATCTCCGCATCAAGGCCAACATCACGTCGGCAACGACTGTGGCGCCGGGTTCGGCTGGTTCCGCAATCCAGCCATATCGCGACCCTGAGTTCGTTGAGTTGCCGCAGCGCCGGCTGACCATGCGGGGACTGATCACCCCCGGCAACACCAACAGTTCGGCCATCGAATACGTGCGGGAATCCGGCTTCACCAACAACGCCGCCCCTGTCGCGGAAGGGGCGAAGAAGCCGCAGTCGGACATCAGCTACCAGCTCGTGAACACGTCGACGAAGGTCATCGCGCATTTCATGAAGGCGAGCCGGCAGATTCTGTCCGACGTGCCGCGCCTGCGTTCCGATATCGACGGGCACTTGCTCTACGGCCTGGGCCTTGTCGAGGAAGCGCAGATTTTGAACGGCGATGGCACCGGACAAAACCTGCTTGGCATCGTGCCGCAGGCCACCGCATTCGCGATCCCGGCAGGTCTCACCCGCCCGGCGAACATGACTTCGATCGACGTGCTGCGTATCGCTATGCTGCAGGTTGCGCTCGCCGAATATCCGGCGACCGGACACGTTCTCAACCCGATCGATTGGGCGTCGATCGAACTGACCAAGGATACGACCGGCAGCTACATCATCGGCAATCCGCAGGGGACGCTCGCGCCGACCCTTTGGGCACTGCCCGTCGTTTCCACGCAGGCTATGACGGCTGGAAAGTTCCTCACCGGCGCTTTCAAGCTCGGCGCTTCGCTCTACGACCAGTGGGAAAGCCGCATCGAGGTCGGTTACGAAAACGACGACTTCACCAAGAACATGGTGACCATCCTCGGCGAGGAGCGTCTTGCGCTCGCTGTGAAGCGTCCGCAGTCCTTCGTCTACGGCAACACCGCGCCGCCCGCTCCCTGATCCTGAACAATAACATCGGCAGGCGGCCTAACGGGCCGCTTGCTTCACCCTTGGCAAACAGGAGCAATTCTCATGTCGAAGACCAAATATGATGTCGTGCGCGAACATATCGGTGAGCGTCCTTACACTCATGGCGAAACACGTTGGGCTTTTCCCAATGACGTTAGCCATCTGATCCCGCACGTCCTGGTCGAGTCGAAAGACCAGACCGATGATGCCGCTGCCGGCTCGGGCACCGATACGGAGACCTTGACGGCCGACACTGACACCGACACCGACACCGACACCGACACCGACACCGACACCGACACCGAAAAAGCGGAACCGCCTGTCAAGAACAAGGCCGAACCGCAGCCGAAGAACAAGGCCGAGTAAAGCGCCATGCGCGTTCGCGTTGTCAGGGCGGCAGAGCCGATTGTGACGCCCGATGCGATACCCGGTTCACATCAACCGGGTGACGCTTCGGTCGCCGCTCTCATCGCCGCCGTAACCGAAACCATCGAAGGCCCTGAAGGCTGGCTGGGCCGCTGCCTTGGTCCGCAGACCCTGGAGGCAACGATGCGCCAGGTCTGTTCCCGCGAAATCGATCTGCTGTTCCCGCCCATCATCCCGAACACAGTTTCCATCAAGTACCTTGATGACAATGGCACGGAACAGACAGTGCCGGCCGGAAACTATCGCATGATCGGGAACACTATTCTTTTCAACGACAGCTATTCGTTCCCGTCCGTGCTGTGCGCGCCCGACGCGATCCGCATCCGCTACGAAGCGGGCTATAACGGCGCAGGCGACGGCAAGACCGGTGCCGTGCCGGAACGTGCCCGGCAGGCCATCATCCTGTCCGTGCAGGAACTGCTGCGTGTCGGCAGGGATGACCACGAATTGCGGTCCGAGACCGTCGAGGGCATCGGCTCGGAAACCTATGTCGACAGCGACAAGATCGCTGCTGTCGTCGAGAAGACCTGCGACCGCCTGCTGTCCACCCTGCGGTGCTACATTCCATGACCCCCGCCGAAGCAATCGCCATGCTCGACCGGCAGCTCGCCAGGCATGGGCAGGATGTGAAGCTGCGCAAGACGAACGCGACGGACGGGCAGGTCACGGCCCGCGCGTTTGTGCGGGGCTACGGGGCCAAGGAACTGGTCGGCCTGATCAAGCTTGGCGACAAGCAGGTGACGGTTTCGCCGTCCAGCCTTGGCGTGTTCGGCGAGCCGCAGGCCAATCAGTTCGTCTTCGTCGACGGCAGGAACCGGACCATCCAGGGCGACCCCGAGTTGATCTGCGTCAACGGCGTGCTGGTGCGCGTCAACATGACGGTGCGCTGATGGCCCGCACGGTTCCGGTCGCCGAAGCTTTTCGCGTCGCCGCGCAGAAGACGATCGAGGCGACGCACAAGTTGCTGGTCGAGACAGCGAAGCAGAAACACGCCGAAATCATGAATCGCGATCCGCGCCCGGCCAGCTTCACCCGCTATGTCGACGGGCGCGAGGGCGCGGCGGAAGAATCGGTGCGAGCCGGCGGCGTCATCGTCTACCGATACCCCCGCCTCGAGGCGGTTGCGCAATTCGCCATGGAAACGCTGTTCGACCTGTCGCCGGTCCTGTCCGGCGACTATCGCAACAGCCACACGCTGTTCCTGAACGGCTCGCCCGTCGCCAACCTCGACGGCCTGCGCCCGGGTGATGAAATCAGCATCGCCAACCCGCTGCCCTATGCCCGTAAGATCGAAGTCGGCGCGATGGCCATGCGCGTTCCCGGCAGCGATCTTGTTTATCAGCAGGCGCGCCGCAAGGTGATGTCGCGGTGGGGCAATGTCGCCAAGGTCGATTTCACCTATCGCGCCATCATCGGCGGCGACCAGATCAACCAGGCGGCTGCGGCGTCCAGCGGGCAACCCTGGTGGCTTGGTGGTGCCGCGGCGCGACCGGCCACCGGAGCGACCGAAACCCGCATTGCCAGGGCATTCGGCGCGACTGCCCACAATCGCGCCAACCTGCGCTTTCCCTGCCTGATCATCCGCGAGAGGTAACATGCCCGATTTCGCAGGTGCCAAGGCAGCGATGCGCGCCCGGCTGACCGACAACTGGCACGCCGCGCCGATCGTGTTCGGCAATCGGGCAAAGCCGCTGGGCTGGACGGCTCCATGGCCGCCTGCCGATGCCGATGGCATCCTGCAACCATGGGTGCAACTCGAAATCATCAACACCAGCGCCGTAGTCGTGGCCGGTGGCACGCCCGGCAACCGGGTCTGGAATTATGACGGCGATATCCTTGCACATGTCTTCGTTCCCGCCGGCAGCGGTGAAGACATCGCCACGCAATATGCGGTCGCGATCGGTGAGATTTTCCGGGCGGCGGAATTCTACAACGCCGTAGACGGTTTTTGTGTTCGTACCCTTGCCCCGTTTGTCGACGGCGGCGGCTCGGGCGATGACGACGGCAGTTGGTTCCGCGTCTCGATGTCGGTCGGCTACACATACTGGCACCGCGGCTAGGCCGCTTTCTCCCCACAATCGAAAAGGACTTTGCCATGGCTTACGGCGAGCAGTGGAACGCCTATACCGCGTTCAAGGCACAGGCAGGCAAGGGCGCGCAGGCAACCGGTGCCGGCGCGCTCGTGCTGCCCGAATCCGGCGGTCAGGGTGGCCGCATGACCAAGGCCGCGATCGAAAGCGGGTTGGTGCGGCAGGACGGCATGCAGCGCCGCGGCCGCCACGGTTCGCAGAAGACCAGCGGCGCTTACAATGGCGAACTGATCGTCGGCGCGACCGATCCGATCTTCGAAGCCATCATGCGCGGCAACTGGTCTCCGGCAGACCTCTCCATCACCGAAGCCGACATGACCAGCATCACCACCACCGAACACACCATCGTGGCGGCGGCGGGCGACTGGATCGCAAAGGGCCTGCGCGTCGGCGATGTCATCCGCCTGGTCGACCAGGACCTGGCCAATGCCGATCTGAACATCCGCATTTCCGGCCTGTCCGCCACCACCATCACCACGCCCGACACGCTGGTGCCGAATGCGGTCGCGGATACCGACTTCGCGGTTGTCCGCAAGGGCCGCAAACTCATCAACCCCGGCCCCGGCCAGTTGCTTCGCCGCTATTTCACGGTCGAGGAACATGAATATGACCTCGACGCCTCGGAACTGTTCACCGACTGTATGTTCTCTCGCCTGCGCATCGCCATGGCGGCGGATGGCAATGTGACGACCGAATTGGGCTGGACCGGCACCGGTCAGTTCGAAACCAAGCTGGGTGCGCAAGCCCCCTTCTTCCCTGCGCCGGCCGATCCTGTCGGCGTACCCATGGCGGCGCTGGAAGCCTCGCTGCGGGTCGGCACGCAAGACCTGATCGACCTCACATCGTTTGATGTGACGATCGATCTGCAGGCTTCGACGCCGAGCGTCACCGGCCCCAGCAAATACGCGCCCGATGTGTTCCTGGGCACCATGGCGGTTTCGATGAACCTGACCGTGCTGCGCAAGGATCTTCTGGCGGTGGCCGATTTCATCAACGAACAGCCGCTGTCCCTGCACTTCCTCGCCGGCACCAATCCGGAGACTGGCCCAGCTGACTTCTTCAGCCTTGCCGTGCCCAATTTCACCTATGGCGCGGTCGACAAGAGCGCCGTGGCCAAGGCAGGCGGGGCGCGCACCGAAACGCGGACCGTGCCGACTGCGCTGGTCGGTATCGACGAACGCGGCGGTGCTTATGACCGCACCATGATCAAAATTCAGGTCAGCAACGCCGCCTGATTTTCCTGTCCGACCGACATCGGTTTCAGCGCTGAAACGGCGGCAGGTTGTCGGACCTGCCGCCGCCCCTTCCGACAAAGGATACGAACATGGCCAAGGCCGACGAACAGATTGCCGAATTCTCGTTGGATGATTTCAACAGTGCTGACACCGCCGACATGACGGTCACGGTCAATGGCAAGCCAACCACATGGAAATGGACTTTCGCCGGTCCGGGCCATGACAACACGGTCGAGCAGAACAACCGCAACGCCCGCGAGCGTTTGCAGGCGGACCGGATGAAGGAACAGGCCATCGTCAATGGAAAGAAGTGGAAAGCGCCGGATGAAACGGTCGAGGATGTCCGAAAGCGCAACATTGCGAACATCGTTGAACGACTGATTGGCTGGACGCCCGTCAAGATCGACGGCGAACTTTACCCCTTCTCGGCTGACAACGCGGCCAAACTGCTCATCGATCCACGCAAACAAGACCTCTATATCCAGGCGTTGGAATTTCTTAGCAGTGAACAGGCTTTTTCGAAGGGCTCCGCGAAGCCCTGATCGAATTCGCGAAACGAGAATTCCCGCTGGCCAAGGCCGATGAAAAAGGCATCACCCAACGGGCAATGCTACAAAGCCTCCTAAAACGGACCCGCGATGCAGAGAAGCGGGCCGCCATCGAGGCGGAATTGACTATTCCGCCTCTGCCGCTCTCCGTCCGGTACCTGTGGTCGACCTTCCATCGCATTTCGAACCGGCGTCCATCGGGCTATGGTCTTAGCCTTATCCCCTGGAGCGAAATAGCGGCGTTTCAGCAAGTGACGCGTTTCAAGCTGTCAGGCTGGGAACTCGAAATCATCGAAGCTCTCGATATGGAACTGGTGGCGGCACACGCGGCCTAGCGCTTGCCGTTCAAAGTCCGTTCAAGCAGATCGTTCTGCTTTTCGGTTAGAACTTCGATGGTGCGCAGATGGTCGGTGATAGCGCCAAAACAATAGAGCGCTGCGCCCGACAGGATCGAACCGAAGCCGGCCCATAGCCAGAATACGCTTGCCTGACCTTGCAGATTGAGGCCGGTGAAGACGCCGTAGGCCACGGCAACTAGTCCAGCCATCACGGCCAGCATACCAAAAATCCGAACGATCCCCGCCATTTCATCCTCCGGCCTCGCCTCCCTGGCGAGGCCGCCAATCTGGTGGAACTATGCCCGCAGAGCAAGTCGTTACTGAAATCCAGATCACGTCGGCTCAGACGGAAGCTGCGCTGGCACGCATCGAGCAAGCTTATGCGCATGTAGGCGACCGGGCCGCAGCGGCGGAAGCTCGCGCGCAAGCCGCACTCGACAAAACTGTGCAGTCGTTGACTCGAGTGCCGCAGTCCATCGACCGCGTGCAGGCAGCGTATGACAAGGTCAGAGGCAGTATCGACCCTGTTGTCAACGCACAGATTCGCGCGGAACAGGAAATGACCCGGTCGCTGTCGGCCATTAATCGCGCTGTGTTGTTGGGTGTTACCACCGAACAGCAAGCTGCGCGCGAAATCGCTGGGTTGCGCAGCAAGCAGGTCGCTGAAATCAACCGCGTTCGTGATGCGCAGGAAAAGCTGAACGACAGCGCGCGGGCGGCCAACGACAACAATCCAGCGTTCCGCCGGCAGAATCTTGGCTATCAAGCGTTTGATATCGGTCAGGGACTTGCTGCGGGCACGCCGCTAGCTGTGATCCTTGCACAGCAGGGACCGCAAATTGCCCAGCTTTACGCGATGCAGGGCGGGTTGAACGCGCTATGGCAGGATGCCGTCTCAATACTAGGGGCGCTCGCGCGTGCTGCTGCACCATGGATTGCGGCTGCCGCTCTCATCTATGGCGCGTATCGGCTTATCAAGTCCAGTTCTGCCGAAGCCGCCCTGGCGATCGACGACACGACGGCCGCACTTGCAAAGCAGGCGGCACCGATCGGTTCGGTCAAGTCGATGGTGTCCGACCTCTACAGCATCCAGAAGGATTACACGAACGCGATTTCCGCGACGGCGCGCACGCAGACAGCGGCGACAGCAACGATCATCGCCAACAGCGAAAAGGAATTCAACGCCAAGAAAAGCTTGCTCGAGCTCGAATTGAAACGTCAACAGGCGGCCATCGCGGCACAGCAGGCAGAAATTGCCATCGCCGGCTTGCAGATGAAACGCGAAGTTGGCCAGCAGGTATTCACCCGAATGGATACCGAGCGGACCGGGTTTTCCGATCCACGTATTGGACGTTTCGTCAATCTCCCCGACGACATCACTGGCCTGGAAAAGACCCGTGAAGTGTTGGAGAAAAGCCCCGCAAACGAGACGATCAAAGAGCTTCGCGCGAATCTCTCTCTCACGGAAGTCGGCGTTAAGGCGCTTCAGGATGCGCTGAAAACCACCTTCGACTCCACGACCGTCAAGCCTGAGAAGATGAGTGCAGGCGCTGCGCGCGCCTATCGCGACCTGATGAAGAATGCCGACGATCGACTTGCGCAGATGCAGGTCGAGATAGACTCGGTCGGCAAGGTCGGCATCGAGGCCGACAAACTCGCATTCAGACAGCGGCTGCTTTCCGATGCGACCGACCATGGTCGGAAGATCGGTGAGGAACAGCGAAAGGAGATTGAAAAGCGCGTTCAGAAATTCGAGGAGTTGGCCACAAAGCTTGCAACCGTCAGGCTGCAGCAGGATTTGCTGTTCGAACGGCAGCAGGCGTTTCGCAATCCGATTGACCAGCGCATCGCGTCGGAGCTTCAGCAGCGCGGTCTGCCGATCGACTTCAACAGCGAAGCCGCCGCGGCGATCCGCTACAACGAACAGCTTTACATTGCCCGCGACCTGACTTTCGATTTCGCGTCGACGCTGGCGCAGGATTTGCGCAACGGCGTGAAGCCGATCGAAGCGCTGACCAATGCGTTCGGTAGGCTGGGCGACAAGCTGCTTGATATGGCGCTGAACAACGCCATCAACAGCCTGTTCGCCAATCTGGCCGGCGGCGGCAGCGGCGGTTCGGGCAGCGGCGGCGGTGGCTGGCTGGGCTCGCTGTTCTCCTGGCTGGGCTTCGCCAATGGCGGCGCGTTCGGTGCGTCCGGACTGACCGCCTTCGCCAATGGCGGCGCGTTCACCAACTCCATCGTCTCCAGTCCGACCCTGTTCAAATTCGCCAACGGCACCGGCCTGATGGGCGAAGCCGGCCCAGAAGCCATCATGCCGCTGCGCCGTACCAGTTCCGGGGCGCTCGGCGTGATGGCGGCGAACCAGAACGGCGGCACCGTCGTGCAGATCATCGACCAGCGCAGCGGCGGCGCACCTGTCTCGACCGAAGAAGGGTTGGGGCCGAATGGCGAACGCCAGGTGCGCGTGATCATTCGCGATGCGCTGGAGCGTTACGATGGTGAATTGCCGATGAAGATCGAAGGCAAAGTCGATGCCATGCAGCAAAATCCACGCCGCCGTGGCGGCGGATGGTGATGACTACACTCGCGGTTTCGACCAGGGATTGTCACGATCTTGCTGGCGACCCTCTTCCAGGGTCTTAAGAAGTGTCTCGCCGGTTTCGCGCGCTGCTCGCGCAATGAAAGCCGCAATGCCTTCTAGGATCAGTTTTTCCGCTTCCGAAATAGTGAGGTCTTTCCCTCCGGTTGCCACCCCGACACCGAGATTGATTTCCGGGCCATCATCATTTCCAGCGATGCTCGAAAATCTCAGGGACACGTCGGCGCCGACGCAATCCTTGCCATCGTCTCTTACAAACGAGGCAAGACCTCCCAGGGTAACCCGCGTCAATTTGCGATCAGAATAATCCTGCATTTCAAACCCCTTCCCAATTTCAAACCCGGCGCAACTTAGCGGAACCCTTTGAGGAGTCCATGACCTTCGCCTATCCCCTGCCCCTCGCCACGCTGGCCGACCGCCTGCCGATCCAGTCGGCGGTGTTCACTGACCATCGCAACGACGAACTGTCGGGCTCGGCGGATGCCCGCGTCTGGCAGGCCGAAATGGCCGATCCGCTGTGGACGGCGGAAGTCGTGATCGACACCGTCTATCACCGGGAGGCGTCGCAGATTGCGGCGACCATCCGCAAGCTGTTTGGGGCGCAGGAAACCTTCTGGCTGTACGATCCTGTGAAGCAGTATCCGGAAGCCGATCCGACCGGGGCTATTCTCGGCGCGTCACTCGTCAAGGTGAACACGCTTGGCGTCGACAACAAGTCGCTGCGTTTCAGCGGCCTGCCTGCGGGCTACGCGCTGACCTTGGGCGACAAGTTCCAGATCAATTATGTCGGTGGTCGCAGCTATTTCGGGGAAGTCTCCGAAACCGTCGCCGCTGCGGGCAGCGGCATCACGCCGGCTTTCGAGGTGTTCCCGCATCTGCCGTCCGGCCTTGCCGTCAACGACACCGTGACCCTGATCCGCCCGGCCTGCAAAATGTTCATCATGCCGAAAAGCTTTCGGCAGGGAACGCAGGACGGCATGTTTCACCGCGGCATCGGTTTCACCGCCATGCAACGAAAGCGCCCGTCGTGAAGAACATCCGCGCCGGCAACCAGGTCGCCTTCGCCACGGCCCGCGACAAAGGCATCGTGCCTCGTCGGTTCGTGTGGATCACGGCACCGCGTTTCGACAATGGCGTTTACGAAGATTTCGGCCTGTGGACCGGCGACGACGATGCGATTTTCTCTGTCGTCGACGGCACCACCGGCCTGCCGGTCGCGCGTCCCTATTATGGCGGCGTCAATCTGGAAGTCGGGGAGATTTCGGAAGACTCGAACCTGACCATCGAACCGGTCGATGTCGAGTTTTCGCAGGTCGCGCCGATCTGTCAGGAAATCGCGCGCGGCCACAATCTGCGGCTGGCCAGGATCGAAATCCACGACGGCACGCTGGACCCCGCCACCCGCCTGCCGACCGATGCCGCAGAACTGGTGATGGTCGGCATCATCGACGGCGCGCCGATCGAAACGCCGGCAGCGGGCAGCGACGGGTCGATCAAGTTGAGCGTCGTTTCCGAAGCGCTGCTGATGCTGACCCGCAAGAATCCGCGCAGGCGATCCTATGAGGGGCAGAAGCGCCGGCAGGGCGATGAATTCGGGCTCTATTCGAATGTCGTCGAAAGCTGGAAATTCGCTTGGGGCCAGAAATGATTGGGGGGCCAGAAATGACCGACCTGGTGCGCCTGCCCGACTGGCGCTTGCGCTTCGACGCGGCGATTGACGAAATCCGCTATGTGCCGTTCGCCTGGGAAGACCAGCACGATTGCGCACTCGGCCTGCCCGGCAGGCTGGTCTGTGCGATGACCGGTGAAGATCTGACCACGCGCTACCGCGGCAAGTACAAGTCGGCGCGCGGCGCGCTCGGCATCGTGCGCCGCGCCGGCTTCGACAATCTGGCCGACATGGTCGGTTCGATCCTTCCGGAAATCCATCCGTCACAGGCCACCATTGGCGACCTCGCTGCCTATGAGATGGATTCCGCCTTCGGTTATGCGCTCGGCGTCGTCAACGGCGAACGCGTTTTCGTGCTGCGGCCGGAAGGCATCGGCACCATGGACCTGCTCGACGCCAAGCGCGCTTTCAAAGTCGGATAAATCATGCTGCGCATTTTCCCTGCCGCGCTGGCGTTGCTGCTGGCGGCGACGACGCTTGGCCATGCCGAGCCGATCACGATCGCGCTGTTCGGTGCGGCCTTCGCCTCGACCTTTGCCGGCGGCCTGGTCACGCTCGGCATCATCTTCGCCGCCAATTACGGTTTCGGCCTGCTGCAGCGTGCGCTGTCGAAGAAGAACAAGAACGACACCGCGCAAGGCGTCCAGCTTCAGGTTTCCGTTGGCGACAACACGCCGCTGGCGTTTCCCGTCGGCCCATCCGCCGATGCCGGCACGCGCAAATATGCCGGTAGCTGGGGGCAGGAAGGCAAGACGCCGAACGCCTATGTCAGCGACGTGCGCCAGATCGCCGACATTCCACTGCCCGGCGCGCCGGGCCTTTGGGTGGACGGCAAGAAAGTGACGGTGCTGTGGAGCGAAGCCCCGGCCCCGCAAGGCTATCCCGTGCAGGAATACCGCAAGGATGGCGTCGACTATCTGTGGGTGCGCTACAATGACGGCACGCAGACCACGTCCGACCCCTTCCTGTACGCCAAATTCAGCGGCTCCGAACATCCGTGGAAATCGACGATGATCGGGCGCGGTTGTCCGTTCGTGGTGCTGACCGCGCGCTACAACACCGACCTGTTCAAGAACGGCGACATCCAGTACCTGGTCGAACCTCCACTTGCGCGCTGGTATGACCTGCGCAGGGATTCCACTGCCGGCGGCGTCGGTCCGCAGCGCTGGAACGACTGGACCACGTGGGAGCCGTCCGCCAACCCTGCGGTCATCATCTACAACATCATTCGCGGCGTCTATTACGGCGACGAATGGGTGTATGGCGGTCAGAACCTGCCAGCCTTCCGTCTGCCGGCGTCGAACTGGATGGCTGCGGCTAACGAATGCGACCGGCCCCGCGCGCTGGCCAATGGCGGCAGCGAACCGCAATTCCGCTGCGGCTATTTCATCGACGGCGACAAGGAACCGCTCGCCGTCATCGAGGAATTGCAGAAGGCGTGCAGCGGGCGCGTTTCGGAATCGGGCGGCATCTTCCGGATGCTGGTCGGCGCGCCGGGGTCCGCCGTCTATTCCTTCACCGACGCCGACATCATCGTCACCGAAGGGCAAAGCCTGCTGCCCTTCACCAAGCTCGACCAGACGTTCAACGCCATCGAGGCGACCTATCCGGAGCCCGCCGAACAGTGGTCGACGAAGGACGCGCCGGCCCGCTATTCGTCGGTGCTGGAAGCGCAGGACGGCGGACGCCGCCTGCCGACGCCGATCAACTTCGCCGCCGTGCCCTTCGCCGTGCAGGTGCAGCAGTTGATGACGACGATGATCGAAGACGAACGCCGCTTCCGCGTTCATGCCTTCTCGCTGCCGCCGGACGCCTATCCGCTGCAAAGCAATGATGTCGTCACCTGGACTTCGGCCCGCAATGGCTACGTCAACAAGAAATTCATCATCACCAAAAAGGCCGGGCGGCGTACCTATAACCAGGCCGTCATCCTGAAGGAGCTTGAGCCGGGCGATTACGGCTGGTCGAGCGACAAGGAACTGCCGGTCATTACCGGCCCGGTCGGCCCGCTGCCGGTGCCGCCGCAATTGATGACCGGCTGGCAGGTGTTTCCCGACACCATCTTTGATGAGAACGGCAACGCGCGCCGTCCGACCATCCTTGTCAAATTCGATGGCGATCTGGACGATGTCGCGACCGTTCGCATTCAGGTGCGGTTGGCGACCAGCGACGATGTCGTGTTCGACGGGCTGGTGCCTTATGGGAAGCCGAATGCGGACGGCTCGCCCAAGGCCGTCAAGTTGAGCGGCACGTTCCTGCCCAACACCAACTATGAAGTGCGGGGCATCTTCGAGCCCTTCAGCGCCCGCGAAACCGATTGGTCGGCATGGCTTCCGGTCAAGACGCTGAACATCCGGCTTGGCGACAACGACGTTTACCTGCCGGGCATGGTCGAGGAAATCAACCGCAACGTCGGCAACATGCTACCGCCGCTGCAGGAAGACATCCGCACCATCATCGAGCGGGAAAACAAGTCCGCGCAGCAGGCGCTTGAGCAGGATGCCGGCCAGTTCCGCAACAAGCAGTCGCAGATAACGCAGATCAAGGCTGCCTATGATACCGTCACGGCGGAATACAAATCCGTGGTGCTGGCGGCGACCGGGCCGGGCTCTGCCATCGTCCAGCGGCTTGATACCTACGACGCCAAGATAGCCGACAAGGCGAGCGTTTCCGCTCTCGTCTCGATCGGGCTTGTCGCAACCGATGTGAACGGCGTCATTACCGGTACGGGAACCATCATCCAGGGGGTGCAGGCATCGGTCGCCGGCATGTCCGCGCAAGGGCAGTTCCGAACCTATGTAACCGCAACCGAGACGGGCGCAGAAGCGACAGTTGGTCTTGCGGCGTCTGCCACCGCCAACGGCGCGACGCGGTCAGCGGCGATCCTGCTGTCTTCGCGATCGGACGGCAAGACCATGGCCGGGCTGGTGGCTGACCTGATCTATTTCACCGATGGTTCGGGCAATAAACAATTCCCGTTTGTCTTCTCCGGTGGCGTCATGCGTGCGAATTTCGCGAACATCGGCACCATCACCGCTGGCTACATCCAGTCGCCTGATGGCCTCCATGTCTACAATGTCGCCGCCGGCACGCAGGAGTGGTGGCGGCTGTGACCATTTCGGCAGCATTCTGGGATTGGGTCGGTGATCGCTGGCGCGGCAGATGGGTGCTTCCCGGCTACAACGCCCGCGACACCAACGTGCCACGGAACAAGGTCGTTCTGGACACCGATGACATCGGCACGCTGTCCAAGCTGGCGAATGGACAGGCTACCCTTAGCTATGGCGGAAGCCTGGATACAGGGGCGGTTACGATCGGGACATGGCCCGATCCCGGATTTGTGCCGCTCTGCACGTTTCACTTTTCGATTGCTGGCGGTGAGTGGGACAACGTCTACACCATGCAGAACACGGGCAGCGCCAGCGGCAATTACTACATCAAGGTCAGCCGCACCGGCATTGTCGCATCGCTCAAGCTCATCAACAGCACGTCTCCGGTGACAATCGCCTGGACGGCATTCCGCCTGCCGGTGATGTGATGTTCAGGCAAGCATTCCGTGGCTGGGATGGCGGAATTTTCAAATTCCGGATCACCCGGCCGGACAGGACAGTCGACGCGCGGTATGCCTCCATCGACGACTGTGTCTTTCATGAGCAGATGCTGTTCACCCAGCCCTATTGGCTCGGTTTCGTTCCGTGTCCATTCGCTGGCGTGGTGAGCAAGGACCTGCTCGACCAGACGGCAACGGTCAGCATCCCGAATGCCGGTGTATCAGACCCCGAATATGTGATGTTTCCGCGCAATGTCAGTGGCCGCAACTGTTTCCCTCGTCCCGCATCGGTCGGGTCCGGCAACAGCCAGGACGGCTATGTCAGCGAAGCATGGGCCATTCGCATGGTCAGCATCACGGCGACCAGCCTGACACTACGTTTCACCAAGCCGGCATTGAGCCTGCAGAGTCCGCTCGGCTGCTCTGTCGTCCTCATGAAGAGGGGTTAGAGCATGGCGACCCTTGAGGCCCGGATTTCGAACGCCGGCATCGAGATCGCCAAGCCCGGCTTCGACGTCCGTACCGCGTCACTCGCAAACATGGCGTTTTCGCCTAACCTCGTTGCGATGCGGGTGGCACTGGAAGGCACGATAACCGCTGTCCCGCACAGCGAAGGCGCTCCCTACACGGCGTATTACAAAGCGACCAAGGTGTTCCCGACTCCGTTCCCCGACCCGCCCTATGCCCTCGTTGCCGGGATTGGTAGTGACGGCACCAGTTATCAAGCGCCGTTCGTGATCAACACGGCGGGTGGCGGCTTTCTTGAAGTCACGCCGCACTTTGAACTCAACACCTATGCCGATCGCATCGACCTTTATGTGATGCAGTGGTCTGCCGGCGGCGTGCTGCTGCCGACTACGTGGAAGTACTGGATTTTCCAGAACACACTTTACTGAACCGACAGGAAATCATCATGACCCAGCCAGATCAGGCGGGGCAGGAAACTGCCGCGCCGCTCAACGCGCCTGCGCAATTCAACGTAAACCCGATCGCGGCGCTGACAGAAGCGAACGTGCTGGTTGGCTGGTTCCAGAGCCGCAATCTGCTGCTGGCTCATGACCTGGTGAACCTGCAGGCCGAGAACGCCAACTATCGCCAGCAGATCAGTGACCTGGTCGCGACCGTCACCCGGCTAGAAGAGCAGATCGCAGCCCTGCCGCCGGTCTTCGGTCTGCTTCGGACTGGGGAGGAATAGCCATGGCCATTCCCTACTACATCATTGGCACGGCCACGCTGACCGTCGGTTCAACCATCATGACCGGCCAGGGTACGCTTTGGCAGGGTTGGGTGAAGCCCGGCGACGCGGTCATTGCGCAGGAAGGCACCTACAATGTGGTGGTGTCTGTGGACAGCAACACGCAGATCACGCTGCTGCGCCCCTTCCGCGGCGTCGCACAGGCGGGACAGCCCTACATCATCATGCGAACGCCGGATGACGTGTTCACACAGACGCTCACCCGGCAGCTTCTTCAGACTGTCAGCGATTCCACCTTGGCGGCCCTGGCCGGTATTCCGCCTGCTCCCAACAAGCTGCCGTATCTCGACGGCAGCGGGGCAGCGGCAACAGTGGACTTCAAGGCGTGGGCACGGTCCTTCCTGGGCCTGACAACCGCCGCGGACAAGCTTGCCTATTTCGTGGATGCGACAACAACCGCGCTGATCGATTTCAAATCATGGGTTCGATCGTTGTTCGGGCTTACCGTGGCCGCGAACAAGATGGTGTATTTCACCGACGCGAACACTGCCGCGCTCACCGATATTTCGGCGAAAGGCCGCGAACTGGTTGGCGGGTCAGATGCCGCCGCTATGCGTGTCACCCTGGCGCTAGGGTCGATGGCGGCGCAGGATGTCGCCAATGTCATCGTTCCCGGGCCGCAGACGATCACGCGGGCCGGCAGCGGCGTTGTCACCAAATTCAACACCAATGCGGCATCGAAAGCGTCGTGGATTTCATGGGGCAATGCCAACGGCGATCGTGGCTATATCGGCAACGGAGCCGACAGCGATCGGGTGGAAATCGTCAACTATGCCTCAAATGCTGGCGATATCGCTTTCTACCTTCAGGGTGCTTACCGCGCATTCCTCGGCGCACAGGAGTTTGCGCCCGCCACCGACACTGGCCTCAATCTGGGTACGAGCGCCAGACGGTTCTTCACTGTCTATGCTGCGCAGGGAACTATCAACACCTCTGATGGACGGGAAAAGCTGCTCCGTGCTTTTACGGCGCAAGAAATTTCGGCGGCGAAGGCCCTGTCTGCCGAGATAACGATGTACAACTGGCGGCGTGATCTCAGTGAGGCAGGCACACCGGCTCCGCTCTATTGCGGTCTCACGGTTCAGCGTGTGATCCAAGTTTTCGCAGATCATGGACTTGACCCGAAAGCCTACGGTTTCATCCGTCATGACACCTGGGGCGCCGAGCCTGCGTTGTTCAATAAAGAAGGCGAGGAGGTTCGCCCAGCCATTCCGGCCGGCGACCGCTATGGCCTGATGTATGACAGCATCGCGATGTTCATCGCGCGTGGTTTCGAGGAGCGCCTGGCTGCGCTTGAGGCGGTTTAGCCAATAGCCACAAGGAAGCCGAAGACCATCAGCAGCGGCGAAATCTGAAGTAGCAATTCCATCATGGCCGGTCTCATTCGCCCCGCGATAGAGCCCAAGCCGCCCCGCCTCTTCATCCTCCCAAACGGTTAATCCTCCCTGAAAGGACCCTTCATGCGTCTCGTCACCAATTGGCGGGCGGTGCTGCGCTATGCGTGGACCGTCCGCCTCGCCCTACTGGCCGCGATCCTCAACGGGTTGGCCATCACGGTTTCCATCATCACGGGTGCGCTGCCTGTGCCACCGCTCTGGCTGGCCGCGCTGAACGGTCTGCTTGCCGTCGCCCTGTCGGTCGTTCGCATCATCGAGCAGGCCAACCTGAAGGATACCGGCGATGAGTAGGCGGGCGAAAGCAGCTCTCGCGTCCGGCCTTGGACTGGTCGCGCTGACGGCGACCTATCTGGCGCAGCCATGGGAAGGCAAATCCAATGTCGCCTATTGGGATCGGCTCGGGCGCGTCTGGACGATCTGCTACGGCGAGACGAAGGGCGTAAAGCCGAACATGCGCATGAGCGATCAGCAATGCACGGCTGCGCTCTACCGGCGCATGGAAACCGACTATCACCAGCCGCTGACCAAGTGCATCAAGGGCTTCGACGGCAAGCCATTGAGTTGGCAGGCCGCTGCGCTCGACCTGTCGTGGAACGTCGGCGTCGAAGCGGTGTGCAGGTCGACGGCGGCCAAGCGGGCGCGTGCCGGCGACCATATCGGATCCTGCTATGCGATGACCTGGTTCAACAAGGCCGGCGGCGAAGTCGTCGACGGGCTGGACCGCCGCCGCAAGTTCGGTGACGCAAGCCGGATTGGCGAACTCGAACTGTGTCTGGCGGGGCTGTGATGGTCGCGCAGGCAAAGCTCTATCTCGCGATCGCCAGCGCCATTGCCGTCGCCATCACCGTTGCAGTCGGCTTCTACTGGCGCTCCGAAGCCATCGAGGCGCGTGCCGGCGAACGCGCGGCCAAGGCCGACCTTGCGACGGCGATCGCAACCAATCAGGCGAAAGACGAAACCATTGGCCGGCTGCGCGCCACCGTGGCCGCCAATGACCGGATCGTCGCGGCGATGGCCGACCAACTCACGGCCATCAATGCCGCCGTCATCGACACCAACCAACAGATCGGAGCCCTGAAAGATGGAAACGAGGAAGTACGTGCGTTCCTGGCTGGCCGCGTGCCTCCTGACCTTGAGCGCCTGCTCAACAAGTAGCCCGATCGTCGTCCCCGCGCCCGAAGTGGTGCGCGAGACAGTGCCGGCAACGCTGGTGCGGCCCTGCCCGGCCAAACAGCGCGGCCCGCTGAAGGCGACTGCCGATATCGTCAACCGCCTGACCTATACCGAAGGCGCGCTGGCCACATGCGCCGCGCAAGTCGATGGCGTGCGCGCCTGGAATGAGGGGCAGAAATGACAACGCGGCTCGACGATATTTCTGAGGCTATTGGAGGGCTTCGGGCCGATATGAAAGCCTTGTACCGGCTCTTTGAAACGTCGGAGCGCCGCGCGTTGGATCATCGCAAGGGCGTCCATCGGCGTATGGATGACCTGGTCGGTGAGGTTTCGGACGTAAAGGAGACGGTCGCCGCGGCGACCGGCAGCATCGACACGCTGAAAGCCGAAGTGACCAAGATCAAGGATGTAACTGACGATGTCGAGCGCATGCGCCAGCGTGCCATCGGCGCCGGCACTCTTGGCAAATGGCTGTGGCGCGCCGGCTATGTCATCATGGGTGCCGCCGGCGGCTTTGCTGGTGCGATTGCCTTTCTGACCGGCCGGCCGCCGCCGTAGCTGGTGACAGTCTTTCCAGGGATAAAGCCCGTCCAGTTCGCTGGGCGGGCTTTTGCATTTCCGGCGCACGGACTAGACCGCCGCTCATGAACGCGACAGCCTCATATGATGATAGGGATTTACGCACCCGCTTCGACGTTATTGTCGTTGTCTTGCCGGAAGGGGGCATCAGCCCACGCATGAATTCCTCGACGCCTGAAAGCGTCGGCTAACTTTGCTCTGGCTGTTTCGCGCAAATTCCCCTGCAGGTGTTTCTTATCTGTAGGCTGAGAATACCCCAGGTGGGCGTGAGCCGGATAATGCGCCAATCCGTCATCAGCTACGCAGAAAGCCCCTTCCCCTCCTCCATCCACAAGCATGATTGAGCGGATTTCCTGACAAGTCGCCCAGTAGACGCCAAGGTCTTGTCTTGTGGGATCTTTGGCTACCAGCGGCGCGACGATCGCTTCGTGGGCTTCGTCCGAGCTGCAGTGATCGGACCTGCAAATGCTGAGTGTTCCAGCTTTAAGCTGAGATTTGCTGAATCGAGCCACACTGTTCTCGAAAGTGAGCGGATCGATTAGGGCAAAAACGATCCGCTCGTCGTCCCCAACGACGCTTGGGGAATGCTCACTCTGCTGCTCCAGTTCGCATTGGCATTCGCTTCGCATCAAAAGCTTCTGAGATAGCTCGCCAAGTCACTGGGGAATGAATTCACCTCGGCCTCAAACTCACCGGGAACAAACTGCTTACCTTTGAGCATGGTGTAACCAATGCTGCCATCGTCCTCGAAGCTAAGGACAGCATGCATTTCTTCGCCGATCCATTCGAACCCAATCTCACCGTCCCCAAGCCAGACTGTTGGCAAAGGGACGCCTTCGGGCATTGCTGCTAGAGCACCAATAGCATTCGTCTTCGCAGCTTCATTCTCATATCTCTTGATAAGGCGAATGAGCGGAGCCTGTTCCGAATTCAGGCCACCCCACTTGGCTACTTGCCGACGGCGGAGGATACCAAACGAACGGTGTAACGCTTTTAGCTCCGCAATTGTTGGGCCGTGCCACACACTAGGAGCCAAAACCTGGCTGGAGTCGAAATACACAGAGCGAACAACGCCAATTGTGTCGCGAATGCTAACATTCTCGGACACATGCTCGTGCGCTGCTTGGTTGCCTGCAATGCGGAATGAATCATAGCTGACAGGTGGAAATTCCTCGTTGAGAAATTTCCCTGCCGCATTGGCGTTCGCGAATTCTTGAAGCATGGTCATCTGAATATAGTAGCCCCAGCCTCGCTAACCAACTCTGAAAGAAGCTGCTTGGCCTGATCCCCCGACATTGGCTGCGCTACATTATTTAAGTCAAGGTGAATAAAGCAAGAGGGGAAATCGATCACGCTTGGCGTTGCTGTCGTTCCGTCCACCTGGACGCTGACAAATTGACCAATGGCAGTGCCACACCGAAAGATTCTATTGACCGTTACGTCGTTCGATAGTTTGACTCGGCGATTAACTGTAAATGAAAGGTCCAGCGCATCATCAGGCGCTATGTTAGCGCCTATTTTCGTCTCTTCGCGGAAGACGGAAACAGCGTCGGGCTGAGAGTCAACCGGATTCTGTAAAACCGAGACGAGCGCCACTCGATTGATCTGGCTGTCGGAGAGATAATCAATGAGTTTGTGGGCAGCTTCCATCAGACGGGCAAGCGCCTGATTTCGATCTGCGATCAAGGGCGGGCTGAAATTCTCCCCTCCGTCGCCGCGGACGGCGCATTCAATCCGACCTGGGCTTACAGTCACTGAGGTATGGATCCCCTCAATGACGGCGAATGCATGCCCGCCGGGAGGGGCGCCAGGCGGGGCTTTCATCATTTGATCAGGGCTGTCTCCAAAGAGCGCAGACCATACCCTGAAAACGTCCGCCGAATTAAATGTTGGGCAGAAGACAACGGATGAAATCGACTCCAATTCCCATTTCATCCGTGCCAATCCCCACCAAAACCTTAGCGATTTTCACCCGTCTTAGAGAATGTAGGGTGGACAGGCAAGTTAGTCCATAAAAGCATTGGCTACTGGTAGATATGGTTCTCGCAGCGACTGATCGTTCTGTCGCCTAATGCCTCAAGCCGTTGCTGCATCTCCCCGTTGAGGACGATCATTTCTTTCAGCGCCTTCATCACATCGCCCTTGTGATAGGCGACGAAATTGTTAGCGACACGCTGCAACTCGGCTTCCTGCCTAGCATCGAGGCGAACAATTCGATCCATGGTGACCTCCTATTGAACAGTCACTCCGTTTGGCGGGATATCGACAAGCGCTGTCATGTTGTCGGGCAAGGGACGCTGGAGCGCTTTTGCTTCTTCCCATGGCGCTGTAAGCCACGTTGCGGTCTCTTCACGCGTAGTTAGGATCACCGGCATCGCCTTGAAGTGGATCGGCTTCACCACTGCATTCGGGTCGGTGGTGAGGAAGGAATAGAGATCGATCGTCACCGGTCCCTCGGTCTTCTTGCGAATGCTGGTCCACTGCGGAACCCATAATCCGGCAAAGAAGGCGAGCGGCCGCTCCTCGGTGACCGAGAACCACTGGTTCCGCTTGTTGGGTTTGTCCCACTCCGCAAACGACGTCATCGGCACCACACAGCGATATCGAACATCGTACCATTGCGCCCAGTGCTTGCTGTCCAGGGTTCGAACATTCGTTGTGCCGGCGTCAGGCTCGACTGCCAGAAGTTCATTGAACTCCTCCTTCGAAATCTTCCGGCCCTTTTCTTCAAGCTTTTTCACTCGTGCTTTTGTGGCCTGCAGGATGGCGTATGGGGATGACGGCAGCCCCCAGCGCACCTTGACCAGTTCCCTTTGTCCATCGAGCCCGTTGCGGACGATCGGGCCGTGGCGATCGGGGCCGATCATCATGCTCGGCATCCAGTTGCCAGACAGGTCGCGCAACGCCCGCGTCCAATCAAGAACTGCCTGCTGTGTGGTGGTCAAATTATATAGATTGCACATGGTTGCCCTTATTGCGCAGTGGTCGGCACGTTCCCGGCGACCGAAAAGCGCACCTTAATGCCAATCTCAATCTGCTCATTGATGTTTTCAAGGAGCGCCAAGGCTTCTTCTTCGTTCGGCGTGTTGACGCAGATGAAATAGTGCATGAGTTCGCACGCAGCCAGCTTCTGGCCAAGGACCGAAACCTTGTTGAAGTGCCAGAGTATCTTGTCCAAGACCGCATAGACCTGGTCTCTTTCCTGCAACAGTTCGGCATGCAGGGCGGCGTCTTCTTCAGGGGTAAGGCGGGGCATCATCATTGCCTCCTTTAGTCGGAAAGCGCCAGTGAACAAAAAAAGAACAAACGAGTCAAGCTCGCCCCTTGACGGCGTAGGATTTTAGTCCTTTTTCATAGGGTCATGCCCGAACCATATTGGCCGAAACGCAAGTCCGCATACACGCTTTCGCATGCCCGAAAGCATTACGAGATTGCGCGCATCTGGTGCCGGTATTGCAAGACCGAACGGCACTTCTGGCTCGATGACCTCAAGCAACTGTTTGGTGACATCGAATGCGACGATGTCGTGTATCAACCCGGTTGGGCTTGCGAGCACTGCCGCAAGGATGGAACGCTGGCGTTCGAACTTGTCCAGCCATCGGCGGCGGAGCGCCAGACGATGGTCATCCGCCGTATCGGCAAAATCCGATATGTGCGGAAGGTGGAATGGCGGGATGAACAGTCATGACGTTCAAGCTGCCGGAAATCACCTATCCCCTGACCATCGGCACGATTGGCGTTGTGCTGGCGACGGGTCATGAAATCCACGCCACGTGTTGCGGGTGCCGCAGATATGGACGGGTGAACCTGGTGCGGGTCGCAAAACGGTCGCCTCTTGGCCTGGAGCAACCGACTTTGCGACTTGAATTGCTGGCTTACGTTTCTTGCCAGGTCTGCGATGATGCCGGCAGGGATGGCAAAGACCTGATCTTCACCTTTATGACGCCTGCAGACCATTGCGAGTGGCCGCGTGAACAGCATGAATGGCATGAGGATATCAGGCGGGCTCGATCGGGGAGCGAATGAACGATGAGCCGCAGCGTCGACCTGCAGTCCGCAATGCTGTCATCCTACCCGCAAGCCAAGCTTGAGGTGACGTGCGACACCTGCGGCCTGAATGTTCGTTACGATAAGCTCGACATGCTGGAGGCTGGCGGCGACCGCCCGCTTGGCAGGCTGCTGGAAGCAATCGTTCGCCGGAACGGCTGCACCTTGAAAGAGCCGATCCCGGCCTATGATAAATGCGGCGCGGTCTACGCGAATCTGCCGGCATTGCCGGCGGCGGAAAAGCCCAATCCCTATGCCAAGGCAAAGGGTGGGTAGTGAACCCCGAATTCGTGACACCATTTGTGACACTATCCGTGACACTATCTTGCGATGCCTCCACCATAACTAATTGAAAATACGTCGAAGGATTTATGGTTAGACGCCCGCTACCCGCTCCAGCTTGCGCCTTTGATCCGATCGAGCATTTCCAGCGTATAGACGCCGAATGCCCCCTGCGTCGCCTTCCGTCCACACATGACGCCCACCGGATCTCACGAATGGCTTTTCGTTCTTTCATGCAACCACTGCTGCTGATGGGATTGGCTGTCGCTCTGACCATGTTTGCGCATCGTGGCATGGCCGGCGATGCAGAGGCGGTGCGAATCGATATCGGCGACTACCAGCTGAACAGTGTTCTGATCCAGCCCGGCGCGAAGGCGGACCTGCCGCCGATCGTGTTCATCCATGGCGCCAGCAGCAGTCTGTATGACCCGTTGCTGGCATTTCGGAACAGGTTGGAGGGAAGAGCCGCACTGCTGTTCGTGGACCGCCCGGGCCATGGCGCCTCCGACACCGGCGACGCACGGAACATCCTCCCCGATGGCCAGGCCGATGCGATCTCGGTGCTGATGGAAAAACGCGGCATCGGCAGGGCCATCATCGTCGGACATTCGTTCGGTGGCGCGATTGCCGCGGCCTTCGCCGTCCGCCATCCCGAAAAGGTGGCTGGTCTCGTTTTTCTTTCACCGGCCGTCTATCCCTGGTCTACCGGCATCGACTGGTATTACGACGTCGCCCGTGTCCCGGTCATCGGCCATCTGTTCAGCGCACTGGTGGTCCCGCCGCTCGGTTTCGCGGCGATCGAGGGAGCGGCGGACGCCGTGTTCGCGCCCAATGCGCGTCCCGACGACTATGTCGAGAAAACCCGCGCATTGCAGGCGATAAGCCCGGGCCGGTTCCGCCACAATGCGCAAGAGATCGCCGCGCTCAGCGACTGGGCCAAGGTCGCCAGCCGCGACTACCCCGGGATCAAGGCACCCACGGTCATCATAACGGGCGATGCCGACAAGGTCGTCTCCCCCGAAATCCATTCGCGTCACCTCGCCAGCGACATACGCGGCTCTCAACTGATCGTCGTGCACAATCTGGGGCACAAACCGGATTATGTCGCCGGTGATCTTGTCGTCGCCGCCATCGAGCGGGTTGCCGGCCGCAAGCGGGATCTGCAAGCGATCGCACGCGCGGTGGAAAAAAGAATAGCGGATGATGGCAAGGATTGAACGCTGGCGGCTCGGATGCGCCTTTGCGCTGGCGATCTTCTTCGGTGCGGCCGGCCTGCTCCACATCGCCCTGCCGCAGCCGTTCCTGCGTATAACGCCCGGCTGGGTTCCGGAACCCGAACGCGTCATACTCTTCACCGGACTTTGCGAGATCGCCGGTGCGATAGGCCTTCTCGTGCCGCGCACAAGGCGTTACGCCGGTGCAGGCCTGTCGCTTTATGCAATCTGCGTGTTCCCGGCCAACATGAAGCACGCCTACGATACACTGAGTGGCGGTGACCCTTCGCTCTGGCAATGGGCCTATCACGCCATCCGCCTGCCGCTTCAACCGGTCATTGTCTGGCTCGCGCTTTTCGCTGGAAATGTCGTCGGGCCGCCCTTTCGCAGGGCCTAGACGCACGGTCAGCCCGTTTGACGCATTGCATTCAGCACCTCTCGAACAGACGTATCCGTTCCCAATCGGTAACGGCTGTCTCGAACGCACCGAGTTCCCAGCGGCCGCAATGGAGGTAGTGGTCGACGACGATGTCGCCCAGACCGGCGCGCATCGCCTGCGATGTTTCCAGATGCCGCAGCGCATCGGCCATGGTCCTGGGGACCCGTGACACCGCGGTCGCGCCATAGGCATCGCCGACATGTTCGGCGTATGGCTCCAGCCTGTTCTCGATACCTGCCAGCCCGCTGGCGATCAGCGCCGCGAAAGCAAGATAGGGATTGGCATCCGCGCCCGGAATCCGGCATTCGAAGCGCAGCGACGCGCCATGTCCGAGCACGCGGAAAGCGGTCGTGCGGTTGTCGATCGACCAGGCCAGTCGTGTCGGCGCGAACGTGCCCTCGGTGAAGCGTTTGTAGGAATTGATGTTGGGCGCGTAGAAGAAGGTCGCTGCCGGAGCATGAGCGATGGCGCCGGCGAGGAAATGCCGGAACGTGGCGGACATGCCCTTGGCATCGGACGGATCATGGAAGGCCGAGGCGCCGCTTGCGGTGTCGCATAGCGAGATATGGACATGGCATGAGCTACCGGACAGCTTCTCGTCGAGCTTCGGCATGAAGCTGACGGCCCTGCCCATCCGGTGGGCGATCTCCTTGCAGCCATTCTTGTAGAGGACGAGGCGGTCGCATGTTTCCAGCGCCCCGGCATATTGCAGGTTGATTTCCTGCTGGCCGGGACTGCATTCGGCCTTGGAGCCCTCGACGGGAATATCCGCCTGCTCCATCAGGGTGCGGATCGCGCGGATATAGGGCTCGTCCTTGCTGGTCTGGAAGATATGGCCATCCTCCGCATACCAGCTCGAGAACTTGAGATCCTGGTATTTTCCCGCCCTCGCCTCGTCGAAGGTCTGGTTGAACAGATAGAACTCGAGCTCGGCGGCCATGTCGGCGGCGAGCCCGATGTCGGCCAGCCGCTGCAACTGGCGGCGCAACATCTGGCGCGGCGAGTGATGAAGCGTGACGCCCTCGCGGCTTGTCACGTCGGCCAGGACGATCGCCGTCTTTTCCAGCCACGGAATGGCGCGCGTCGTGGACAGGTCGGGCACCAGGGCAAAATCGCCATAGCCCTTCTCCCAGGAGGCGCTCTCATAACCGGGCACCAGCGTCATCTCCATGTCGGTGGCCAGGAAATAGTCGCAGAACAGCTGCGTGCCGGCGCCGGTCTCCAGAAAGAACCGCCCGGTCAGGCGCTTGCCGATCAGCCTGCCCTGCATGTCGGTCATTGCGACGATCACCGTGTCGATCGCGCCTTCGCTGATCGCCTGGCCGAGCTGCTTCAGCGTCAGCCGCCCGGCGATCGGCGAGTGCGAAGGCCCCTCGGGCCGAGGGCGATCGGGGAATGGCGATGGATCGAGGCGTGGCGCAAGATCGTAGTTCATATGCGATACTCCAAAGCGGATGAGTTGGTGGGTCAGATCGTCTGCGGGCCGGCTTCGGTCGGCCGGGTTTGGAAGAACGCCGCGCCTCTGCCGAACCGGGCGACCGTCATCATCACGCAGCTTACAAGTGCGATCGCGATCAGCGACCAGAATGCCGGCGGCTCCAGCTGACGAATGGAGATCAGCGCGATGGCCAGCAGCACCCCACCACCAAGCACCGGGATCAGGCCAAGGCTGATCAGGTTGCGCAGGCTGGCCGTCACAGTGGCGCGGAACGCCCAGGTCACCGTGAAGCCGGTCACTGCGTAGAACAGCGCGAACATGATGCCGACCACGCTGACGACCGTGTCGAAAGCACCGGCTACCGACGACAGGAAGACATAGAGCCAGGTCACCACGATCATCGAAACACCGAAGATGATCGTTGCCTTGGCCGGCGTGCGGTATTTCGGGCTGATTTCGCCGAGTATCTCGGGCAGCAGCCGATCGCGGGCCATGGCGAAGGAGATACGGGCAGCACCGACCAGGAAGGCCTGGGTCGTGCCGAGGATCGACAGCACGATGGCGAGCGCCATCGCCTTGTCCCACGGCGACCCGACCAGCTGGTGGGCGATGAAGATCAGTGCCGAATCCTGATGCGCGCTGATGTCGGCAAGCGAAGCCGCCCCCTGCAGCGTCACCACCAGCACCGTGTAGTAGACACCGAGGATCGCCACCGACCACAGCGCCGCCTTGCCGGGATTGACCTCCGGCCTTTCGGTCTCTTCGTTGAGGTAGATCGACGTGTCCCAGCCCGTGAAGAGATAGACGGCTACGATCATGCCGGCGATCAGGCTGCCGGCGCCGCCCACTCCCTTCGGCGACAGCCATTCCCATGTCGGCGTCACCGTGCCGGCGCGTTTCATGATGAACACGACGTAGACGCCGATGATGCAGAAGCTGACCAGGATCAGATGCTCGACCAGCGAGATGAATGTCTGGAAGCGCGCGGTCATGTGGATGCCAACGATGGCGTAGATGACCGTGATGGCGCCAAGCAGCGTCGCCGAAATCACTTCACCCCAGGCATTGGAGACGTCGGCAAAGCCGAGCAGCGTCAGGATCGCCGGGCCGATCGGCAGGATGTCGCTGACCGTGCCGAGCAGGTATCCGGCCAGCATCAGGCAACCGACCAGATAGCCGAGATACGGACTGACGGCGCGGCCGACCCAGACATAGGCGCCGCCGGCGTTCTGCTGCCACATGTTGAGACGGTGATAGGACCAGGCGATGGCCAGCATGGCCGTGGTTGTGGCAATGATGGAGAGGCCCCCCGCATAGGCGGTGGCCGGAATGAGCAATCCGAGTGAAACAGCGGTTGCCTGCCCCGGAGCTGACGAGGCGATGGAGATAAGGACACTCTCCCATATGCGAATCGCGCCGGATTGAAGGCCTGGCGATGCACTTTCCGTATGGTCTGTCATCGAAGACTCCCTGGATGGATCGAGGCGTGCCCGCCCCCAACGGACGGACGCTCTGGATTGCGAAGCTGAAGCCTGCCCTCAGGCGTCCACGACCATGCGTGGCAACGGCCGGGTAAGCACCCGTGTCCGGAACAGCAGGTAGAGGCAGCCGACCGCCAGCCAGCCGAGACCGAGTTCGACAGCCAGTCCGTCGAGGCTGAAGAACAGCCAGCCGCAGAACAGGGCTCCGGCCAGCCCGACCAGCATGGCAAGGACGTTGCGCGGCTGGTCACCCGAACGCATCACGCTGGCCACGACGCAGAGATTGACGGCGAAGAAGGCGGTGAAGGCACCGAAGTTGATGAACGAGGTCGACGTCGCGATGTCGAATCTGGCAGCGCCCAGCATGACCAAACCAACCAGCGCGATGTTGACCACCGGCGTCTTAAAGGACGGATGTATGTAGGCGAAGCCGAGGGGTGGCAGGATCCCGTCGCGCCCCATCACATAAAGAAGCCGCGAGGCACTGGCATGGGCGCAAAGGCCGGCGGCGAAGAAGGCGATGGTGACAACGACGGTGAACACGGTCTTGAACGTCTCGCCGCCGATCTGCCCGACGATTTCATAAGCCGCGGTATCGATGCTCGCATAGTCGAGCGAGGGGTGCACCAGCATCATGAGGTAGGCGGCGGCCAGAAAGATCCCCCCGCCGAGCAGCGTGGCCAGCATGATGGCGCGCGGAATGTTGCGTCGCGGGTCGACGGTCTCCTCCGAAAGCGTGGAGATCGCGTCGAAGCCAAGGAAGGAATAGCAGGCCACTGCCGCACCCGCCATCACCAGGGGCAAGGTGGTGGCCTCGTTGAAGAACGGCCGCGTCGAGACGATCGTGCCGATCTGCGGCGTACCGAGGGCGAAGCGGATGCAGAGATAGATCAGGGCCAAGACCATCAGCAGTTGCACGGCCATGATCGCCAGGTTGATGCGGTCGGTCAGCCTGATGCCCAGCGCGTTGACGAGCGTCGACAGCGCCGCGACCGCAACCACCCAGATCCAGAACGGCACGTCGGGCGCCAATGTCGACAGGCCGGTGGCCGTCAGCAGGCAGATCACCATCGGGATGAAGAAATAGTCGAGCAGCAGCACCCAGCCGACGGCAAAGCCGGCCATCGGGCCGAACACGCCGGACGCGTAGGTGTAAGCCGACCCGGCCTTGGGATTGCGCGCCGCCATGTAGCCATAGCTGGCGGCCGTGAGCAGCATGGCGGCGGTCGCGATCACATAAGCCAGCGCGACTGCGCCGCCGGTTTTCACCGCGATCGCCCCCAATGTCGCGATCACCACCATGGGGGACATGTAGGAAAGGCCGAACATTGCGGCCGATGTGGCGCTGAGGCGCCGCTCCAGCGTCGGTTTTGTGTCTGTCATTGGCTTGTTCCCATTGTTTTCGGCCATTTTCGGCCTGTTCCCGCCCGTTTGCCGGGCTTGGTCTTGATGTTCGGACGCGTTCCCTGCGTCAGTCGTCTTGATGTTCCAACGACGCGCCGCTCCGTAAGGGATCGACGCGGCGCGCCGCTGGACCTCGTCCAGACTGGGCTAAGGTCTGGACGGAAGGCGTCAGGCTGCCTCTTTACGGGCCGATGCGTGAACCAGATCGAGGATTTCTCTCAGCGTTCCGATCAGCGCCTCCATTTCAGAGGTGGTCGAAATGAAGGGCGGCGCCAGCACCACGGATGAGCCGAGTGGACGAATGATGAAGCCGCGCTCTCGCGCCGCCTTTGCAATCCGTTCGCCGATACGCAAATGACCGGCGAAGGGGGTCTTGCTTCGCTTGTCGGCAACCATTTCGAGAGCGCCCATCAGCCCGACACCCCTCGCCTCGCCGACCATGGGATGTTCAGCGAGCTGCTCCAGACCGCTCTGGAGCACCGCGCCGACATCGCGAATGTTATCGACGACGCCCTCCTCGGTGATGATGCGGATGGCCTCTAGCGAAACGGCACAGCCGACCGGGTGCCCACCGGTGGTGAACCCGTGTGGAAATTCCTCGAGCGCCTCGGCGGCGGCTTTCGCGCGCCGGTCGATGTCCTCCGACAGCATGACGGCACCCATCGGGAAATATCCGGCCGACATGCTCTTGGAGGCCACCATGATGTCCGGCTGCATCGCCACGGTCTCGGTTCCCCAGAGACTGCCGGTGCGGCCGAATCCGCAGATGACCTCGTCTGCAACCAGCGGAATGCCGTGCCGCCGCAGGATCGGCTGGATGTGCCGGAAATAGTTCTTCGGCGGCACGATGACGCCCCCAGCCCCCATCACCGGCTCGGCAAACATGCCGGCAATGGTTTCCGGATCTTCCGCCTGGATCGTGGCTTCGAGGTTGGCCGCAAGCCGCGCGCAGAACTCATCGTCGCTCTCGCCAGGCGCGGCATAGCGGTAGGCGTGCGGGCAATCGAGCACCACGATCTCGGGCAGCGGCAAGCCGAACGCCCTGTTGTAGTCCTTAGCCGTCAGCGACGCGGCCATGACGGTCGCACCGTGATAGGCATTCTTGCGGGTCAGGAACTTGCGGCGTCGCGGCTGCCCCTCGAACGCCCACATCATCCACAACAGCTTGACCACCGATTCATTGGCTTCCGAGCCTGAATTGGTGAAGAACGCCCGGCTCATCGGCACCGGCGCCAGTGCCAGCATCTTCTCCGCCAGCGCGATCGACGGCTTTGAGTTACGGCCGAAAAAGGTGTGGTAGCCCGGCAGTTCGGCATACTGGCGGGCAGCAACTTCCGCCAGGCGCTGTTCGGAAAAGCCCAGCGTCATGTTCCACAGGCCGGAATTGCCTTCGAAGTAGCGCCGGCCACCTGTATCGACGATGTAGGCGCCCTCCCCCCTCTCAACCACCACCGGCCCGTCCTCGCTCAAGGAAGGCAGGTCACTGAATGTGTGGAAGAAGCTCCCGCTCTCGCGTTGCTCCCAGGACTGGCTGGCTGCGGTCATCTTTTCGTCTCCTCCGAAATCCGATTATTGACCAAAACAGCCAAATTGTGCTTTGTCAATAAATAATGCAATTTTAAGATCCAGCCGTTGCGACATCGAGAACGTGCATACCGGCCAAGAATGCCCATAAAACGGGCAAAATCCTGCATCTATGCCGCACATAGCGTGATTCTGAAATGAACTTTTACATCATATAAGGCACTTGAGATGGCGCGATACACCCTCGGAGACGATGACCTGCCGCATGCCGCCGAATTCATGGAAAGCCCGATCGGCTATCACAGCCCGGGTCTTCAGCGCGTTCTCAACCTGATGCGCGGCGGCGCGCTCGACGGCAAATATGTGCTGGTGACGATCGAGCCCTGCCGCCGCTGGGCGCTGGCGCGACTGCCTGGGCGCCGCGGCGCCCCGGTCAGCATCGTCTCCGGCGTCGAATACACCAGTCAGCTCGACGCGGAGCGGGACGTCTTTCGCCGCCGCTGGCACGAGCTGACCGGAAAAGAACTTCCCTTCTGAGGAGCCTTTCATGCTCAAGATCACCGCCTATGCCGACAGGATCAGCTGCTTTCCCGGCGAAACGGTCGACATCAAGGTCAGCGCGACCGGCCTGCGCGCATACGACGCCGAGCTGAGGCGGATCATCCAGGGCGACATCAATCCCGATGGGCCGGGCTACCGCGACGAGCTGATCGCAGTCGATCTCGGCGGGCCGTTTGCGGCACGCGAGCAGACGATCCGCACCGGCTCCTATGGCCTGGTGGACAAGACGGCCAGGCTCTGCCCATCCGGTTCCTTCACCCTTGCGGCACTAATCTGGCCGACATTGCCAGGACGAGGCAGGCAGGCGATCATTTCGACCGGCACGGTACAGAATGGCTGCAGCGTCTTCCTTGATGACAATGCCATGGCCTCGGCCACGCTGACCGACAACGGCCGCGCGACCACCGCCGCTTCCGGCACGCCTTGCCGGGAACGCGCCTGGTATGTCGTCGTCGCGAGCTACGACACGCAGAGCGGGCGGCTGGCCGTCAGCCAGACGCCGGTGAAGAGCTTTCCGAATGTCGACGACCTCGGCTCGTCCAGCGTGCCCGCCCGCGGCCATGCCGCGCCGCCGCAGGCTCCCTTTCTGTTCGGCGCGGTCGACACGGAAGAAGGTTTCCCCGGCTGCTTCTTCAATGGCAAGATCGAGAACCCACGCATTTATGACGGAGTGCATCCGCACGAAACGATCGCCGAGGCCATGCTCGGCAGGACGGCCACGCCGGCGCCGGCGGCAGACTGGGATTTCGCTGCTGGCATGCGCGGCGATCGTTTTTCGGATCGCGGCCCGCACCGGCTGCACGGCCGTTTCTTCAACCTGCCGCACCGGGCCGTTTCAGGCTGCGGATGGAACAGTGGGCTGCACCGCTGGACCGAGGACCCCGCCAGCTATGCCGCGGTCCATTTCCATGACGATGATCTCTACGACGCCGGCTGGCAGACCGACTTCACGATGACGTTGCCGCCCGACCTCAAAAGCGGGGTCTATGCCGTGCGGCTGTTCTCGCACGAGGATGCCCAGGCCGAATATTTCGTCGTGCTCGCCGTTCGGGCAAGGCACGGCAGGAACGACGTCGTCTTCGTGCTCCCGACCGCCAGCTACATGGCCTATGCGAACCATCGTCTCGGCATCGATGTCTCGGAGACCGAGATCGGTGCCGGACAATTGCTGCAGCTCGACCGGCATCATCTGCACCTGCAGGAACATCCCGAATACGGCCTGTCGCTGTATGAGGTGCACAATGACGGATCTGGCGTCTTCTATTCATCGAGGCTGCGCCCCATCCTCGACTTCCAGCCCAAGGTGCAGGGTTTCATCGGCGGCTCCGGCTCGAACATCTGGCAATTCAACGCGGACACACACATCCTCGGCTTCCTCGAGGATCGCGGCATCGCCTATGACGTGCTGACCGACGAGGATCTCGACCGTGAGGGCGTCGCGGCTTTCGACGGCTATCGCGCCGTGCTCACCGGCAGCCATCCCGAATACACGAGCACCCGCATGCTGGACGCCTATCAAGGGTTCCTGGCCAAGGGCGGGCGCGTCGCCTATCTCGGCGGCAATGGTTTCTACTGGCGCATCGCCTACAGCGAGACGTTGCCTGGCGTGATCGAATGCCGGCGCGCGGAATCCGGCATTCGCGGCTGGGAGCCGGGCAACGGCAACTACTGGCACCAGTTCACCGATGAACTTGGCGGCCTGTGGCGCCGCATCGGCCGCGCGCCGCAGCAGGTCTTCGGCGTCGGTATGACGGCGCAGGGGTTCGATTTGTCGTCGCCCTATCTGCGCAACACGTCGAGCCACGATCCGCGCGCCGCCTTCATCTTTGACGGCATCGAGGGCGATATCCTCGGCGATTTCGGCCTGAATGGCGGCGGCGCCGCCGGCAACGAGATCGATCGTGCCGATTTCAGCCTCGGCACGCCGCCGCACGCGCTGGTGCTGGCGTCATCCCGGCTGCACACCGACATCTACCTGATGACGCCCGAGGACCTGCTCGACCCGACCCCGACATGGTCGGGAACCCAGTGCGACATGATCCGTGCCGACATGGTGTTTTTCGAGACGCAGAATGGCGGTGCCGTTTTCTCGACCGGCTCGATCGCCTGGGCCGGTGCCATGGCCTGGAACGGCTTCGACAATCACATCGCCACCATCACCGAGAATGTCATCCGCCGCTTTGCCGAAAAGACAGCGTTCGGCTGAGCATCCCCCTCAACCGTCTTCGCCGCCGATGCGAACGCGGCCGGAGCGCACGGATTCGAGGTCTTCCTCGAGGTGGACGAAGGTTTCCTCGCGCGAGGTCTGCAGATGCATGCGCATCAGCGCTGCAGCGACCTGATATTCGGCGGCCCGCAACGCCGCCATGATGCCACGATGCTCGACCATCGACTGGCGGATGCGCTCTGACCGGCCGAAACCGAGATATTCGTTGACCCGGCGGATGTTGTTCTGCCGCGCGATCGCGGCGACAAGGCTGGCCGAGCCGGTGCCCTGGGCAACCATCAGGTGAAACTTGGCATCGAGCTCGAACAAGCGCCGGCTGTCCATGGTTTCCATGGCCTCGATGGCCCGCACGTGCTCGGCGTCGAGCGCCTCAAGCGCGGATTCGTCAATCTGATAGCGGTCGGACAGGATCGCGGCCGGCTCGATGATCTGGCGCAGCCGGTAACCATCTTCCAGCGCGGCCGCCCCGACATCCGCAAAAATCCAGCCGCGCCCCGGGGAAGGTTCCGCCAGCTGGTCGCGCATCAGGCGGCGCAAGGTGGATGTCAGTGCGCCCTGCGTCGCGCCGTAGCGGCCGAGAAGCGCGCGTTCGCTGATGACGCCGTCCAGCAGGCCGAGCGCCATGTCGCGCATCACCTTTTCATCGAGCGACAGCGCACCGGCCTGCTCGGCGTCGCGCGGAACCGCCTCGACCAGCCTGAAGCCGCGGTTCGGCTCGTAGCTGACGATGCCTTCGCGCTGCAACTGCATCAGGGCCTGACGCACGGGCGTGCGCGAAACGCCAAGGGCAGCGGCGATCTCCGCCTCGTTGATGCGTTCACCAACCTCGATGCCGGCGAAAAACTCCTCCTGAAGCTGGTTGCGGATGCGTTCCTGAAGCGGTGAGACTGCGGTCATCCATTGACGCTAGCATTGTGTTTTGCGCACGTATAGTACGCATGATGCGACCATCGCCGAGTAACCCGCCAGGTTCTACTCCGACGGCCCCTAAGATATTTCGAGCGGCATGCACGATGACCTGATGAAATTTCTTGAGAACGAATGCGCTTCATTCTCCAGCAAGGTGACCTTCTTCCTGCCTATTGATACACAAATCAAAATATTTTGGCGCATCTTGCTTCGCAGGCTTACTTAGAACATCGTGGTAAATTCAAAATTTACTTCACGATATTAATATCCTGGCGCTACACAGCTTTTATTTGTTTACCAACACAAAAATTTTCCAAATAGCGAGTACCACTTTCCGTCAAAGCACGTATGTTCGCCGTGCTTCGACGCTCAAGGTGCACATCGACGGGGAAGCAGCCCGCCTGGTGGCATGTCGCCTACAAAAGTGCCAGGCGGGCACCAATTCTCGAAGATCAACCGTGCCGCTGAACGCCCTTGCCCAGCAGGACCGTCAGATACACCCCGCCCAGCAGCGAGGCGAACAGCCCGACGGGAAGCTGGTAGGGGAAGAAAAGCATCCGCGACAGCCAGTCGGACAGCACCATCAGCAGCGCGCCAAGAATGACGGCGCCGGCCAATTGCGGCCGGGCCCGATCGAGGCCGATCATGCGGGCCAGATGCGGTGCGATCAGGCCGATGAAGCTGAGCGGGCCGACGAACTGGGCGGCGACGGCACTGGCGAAGGCGGCGATCAGGATCAACGTGTTGCGGGCAAGCCGGACCGATAGCCCCAGCGCAAGCGCGGTACTGGGGCCGAACGGCAGGATCGCCAGCCAGCGGGCGGCAAGCAGCAGTGGGGCGGAGATCACGACAAGGCCGAAGACGGCAATCGACGCCTCCAGCCAGGTTGCCTGGATGGTTGAGCCGGTGAGCCAGCCAAGCAGCCTGTAGGATTGTGCGTTGCCGAGCGCGATGACGGCCGCCAGCACCGCGCTGCACAGCGCGTTCATGGCGATGCCGGCGAACAGCAGCCGTTCGGGGCCAAGATTGCCGCGCGCAGCGATGATCAGGATCACGGCGAGCGCCACGACTGCTCCTGCAGTCGAGCCAGCCAGCTGCCAGCCGAGCCCGGCGCTGGCGGTGAACAGCAGGACGGCCGCCAGACCGGCGCCGGCACCGGCGCCGATGCCTAGCACTTCAGGACTTGCCAGTGGGTTGGACGTCACGCGCTGGATGACGACGCCAGCGGCGGCGAGCATGCCGCCGCAGGCGGCCGCGACGGCGACGCGCGGCAGGCGCCATGCCACCAGATCGGCTAGCAGGTCACCACCGGCGAGCGACCATCCGTGCGGCCCCTGGCCAAGCAGCAGCCCAACGGCCAGAGCGACGATGCCAGTTATGCCGAGCATGGCGACGCAGAGCCAGGGGCGGACAGCACGGCGCGCAGTGTGTGCGGGCCGCTCGAGCGAGGGCCATTCGAAAAGGCGCAGGCGCGGCAGCAGCCAGAGCAGCAGCGGCCCGCCCAGCAAGGCGGTCGCGGCACCTGTCGGCACCCTTTCGCCGCCGGCCCCGGCAGCGAGTTGCACCAAGCCATCTGTCAGCCAAAGCAGCACGGCGCCGATCAGCGGAGCGGCGATCAGCTTCTGCTTCAGCGAACGGGCGCCGGACAAGGTGGCCAGCACGGGTGCCGCAAGGCCGACGAAACCGATGATGCCGACTTCCGCCACGACGGTGGTCGCCAGCCAGACCGCCAGCGCGATCAACAGGAAACGGCTGCCATTCAACGAGAGGCCAAGGCCGCGCGCAGCGACGTCGTCGAGGCCGAGTATGGCAAGTGGCCGCATGAGCAGGACAGCAGCGGCAAGGCCGGCGGCAAGCCTCCAGCCGATGGCGATCGCGGGATCCCAGCCCTGCTGGACGAGGGAGCCGCCACCCCAGATGAACAGCGAAAACAGATAGTCGCCATTGGCCAGGATGAGCGCGGCACCGGCGGCATTGGCAGTCAGCGCCACCATCATGCCGGCCAGCACGACCGAGACGGGTTCCAGCCCGCGTCGCCAGGTCAGGGCAAGGATCAGCGCCACGGCGAGCGTACCACCGGCAAAGGCCACCCCGGCAGACGAATGCTCGATCAAGGCCGGCGCGTAGAGCGTTGCCAGCGCCAGGGCCAGCTGTGCGCCGGCCGAGATGCCCAGCGTCGAGGGTTCGGCCAGCGGATTGCGCAATATGCGCTGCAGCAGCAGGCCCGAGAGCCCGAGTGTAGCACCGGCAAGCAAGGCAACCGCAGCCCGCGGCAGCAGGCTGTAGAACAGAATGACGCGGTCGAGATCCACAGCCTGCCCCGAGTGCAGCCCGGACCACTGCGCCACGACCTTCCGGCCGAACAGCGCGCAGGCGAAAAGCCCGAGCCCGCTCCACAGCAGGATCGGTATCGGGACGCGGCTAGCCATGATCCGGTCCTGGTGCCATGGCATCGGCCAGCAGGCGCGCGAAGCGACGTGCCGATGGCAGGCCGCCGAAATGGTTGACGGGATCGAGCACCGCGACACGCCCTTCGCGGACGGCCGGCAGGGCGTTCCACAGCGCGTTGTCGGGCAAACCGCGGCTAACCTCCGCCGGCAGAGGCGCAAGGACGATGATCGAGGCTTCCGGGACGCGGGCAAGCGCCTCGATGCCGACCGGCGCCGCCGCGCTGTAACTGGTGTCGTCCTTCCAGGCATTGCCGATGCCCAGCCGCGCCAGTACGTCGCCCGGCATGGAGTCCGCACCGAAGGCACGGAAATGGCGGGCATCACCAAGGCTGATCAGAAAGGCTGGGCGTGACGCGAAGGAACGCAGGGACTGGCGCCGCTTCTCCAGTTCGGTGGTCGTCTCGGCGACATAGCGTTCGGCTTCCTGCCTGCGCCCGACGCGTTCGCCGAGCGCCAGTGTCGATGACTGCGCCAGCGGATAAGGCGGCTTGCCGGCTTCATAGATCGGCAACGCCAGCACCGGCGCGATGCGCTCCAGCGAGGGGCGCTGATATTCATGGAAGCCGGATATCAGGATCAGGTCGGGGGCGATTGCGCGCAGCAGCTCGTAGTTCGGTGAACCCCTCAGGCCGAGATCGACGACGCTTGCCGGCACCGCCGGTTCCACGGCGATGCGGGCGAACTGCTTCAGCTCCGTCGCGGCGGCCGGCACGACACCGATCGCCAGCGCCGTCTCAAGCAACCCCCAGTCGATGATGGCGACACGCAACTGCGCGGCAAATGCCGGTCGCGGCAGCAACGCCGAGGTGGCCAGGGCCAGGAAAGCTCGCCTGTCGAGACAAGGCAAGGCTGATACGCCCACCGGTCGGTCATCGCGCCTACAGGACATAGCTGATCGGTGCACCGGTTTGCGGATGCCTGGTTATGCCCATGGCCAAACCGTAGATGCTGTCCAGCATCGCGGGCTCCAGGATCAGCTCGGGCGTTCCGCGTGCGACGATCCAGCCCTCGCGCAGCGCGATCAGTTCGTCGCAGAAGGCAGCCGCCATATTGATGTCGTGCAGGACCGCGACGACGGCGAGACCCTGCCTGCGGCTGAGTTCGCGCACCAGCGCCAGGATCTCGACCTGATGCGCGAGGTCGAGCGCCGAAGTCGGCTCATCAAGCAGCAGGCAGCGTGTGTCCTGCGCCAGCATCATGGCAAGCCAGGCGCGCTGCCGCTCTCCGCCCGAAAGGCTGTCGACCATGCGTTCGGCAAGAGCGGTGAGCGAAGTCTGCGCCAGGGCCCGGGTGACCTTGTCCTCGTCATCGGCGCCGAAACGACCGAGTGCGCCATGCCATGGAAACCGGCCGAGGCTGGCCAGTTCACGCACATTCATGCCTTCTGCCGGCGGCGTGAACTGCGGCATGTAGGCGACGCAACGGGCGAAATCGCGCGTGCCGTAGGTTTCGAGCGGCCTGCCTGAAAACCGGATCGAGCCGGCGGCCGGATCCTGCTGGCGCGCCAGCAGTTTCAGCAGCGTGCTCTTGCCCGACCCGTTCGGTCCGACCAGGCCGTAGAACCGCCCTGGCTGAAGCGTCATGCTGAGTGGAGACAGGATGGTGCGTCCCCCGGCGGCAAAGGAGACGGCGTCGACATCGTAAAGATGCAGGTCGGCATTGTTTGCTGCATCCATGACGTCATTCCTCACAACGACGGCAGTCGCCTTCGGCGACTACCAGCTTGTATGCGCCTTCAGCTTGAAGGCGCGACCCTCGCCATAGCTGCAGACCAGGGCGCCCTGGCAGCTCGACACATAGGCCTTGTCGAACACATTGGTCACATTGAGATCTATACCCCAATTGTCCTTCTCATAGCCGAGCTTCAGATCGACCAGGGTCGCCGCCGGAACTTTGAGCGTGTTCTGGTTGTCGGCCCAGGAAGAGCCGACATAACGCAGGCCGCCGCCGACGGAAATGCCGTCATACCAGCCGCCACGGAAGGTGTAGTCGGCCTTGGCCGAGGCCATCACCTCCGGCACGATGAAAGGTCGCTTGCCGATGATGGTCTTATCCTCGTCCTTCGTGACCTCGATGTTGTAAGCGGTCAGCGCTGCCGTGATCTTGAAATCCTCGGTGACATTGACCTTGCCCTCCAGTTCGACGCCGCGCGAGCGCACCTCGCCGGTCTGGACATAGGTGAAGGGAGTCAGGTTGGACTGCACGTTGCGCCGGGTCAGGTCAAACACCGAGAGCGTGAACAGGCCGTCGACGAAGGTCGGCGCGTACTTGATACCGGCTTCATACTGGATGCCGTCTTCCGGCTCGAACAGCTTGCCCGAGGCATTGGTGCCGATGAGCGGATTGAAGAAGGTGGCGACGCTGGCATAGGGCGTCAGCCCGTTGTCGAATTCATAGGCGAGACCGGCGCGTCCCGAGAAGGAGCCGTCGCTGCGCTTCTGGGTGGCGTCCAGCGTCGGCGCATAGAAGTTCGGCCGGTCATGCACGCTCAGCCAACCGCGATCGTAACGGCCGTTCAGGGTGGCAATCCAGCCACCACCGAAACGCAATTGGTCCTGCACGTAGAGGCCGAGCTGCTGCTGGCTGAGATCCTGATTGAGATAGCTGACCCTTGGCGTCAGCCCCACGCCGTAGACGGGATTGAAGGCATCGATGGGCGGCGTCGTGCCGAACAGCGCCGACGACTGCACCTGGTCGATGTTGTAGAATTTATAGTCGATGCCCGCGAGCAGCCGGTGTTCGATGCCGCCGGTGTCGAACTTGCCCTCGACCTGGTTGTCGAGCAGGAACGTCGTCACATCGCTGTCATGGCCGAAATTGATGCGATCGAGCGTAGTCGGGCCCGCCCAGCCATTCGGATAGATGCTGATCTCCCTGACATTGGCGGCGCCGAAGCGGGCGTTGGAGCGGATCGTCCAGTCGCTGTCGAACGTATGCTCGAATTCGTAGCCGAGCGAGCCCTGCCGGCGCTGGTAGGTATCGACATCCGGCTCGGTGTAGTTGGCGTCGCGCGGGATGCGGCCATAGTTGATGCCGCCGACGATGCGGTCGACGACGGTACCCTCATACGGCAGGAAGGAACCGCCATTGTGGTTCTCGTCGATATGGCTGTAGTTGGCCAGGATGGTGAGGCTGGTCTGTTCGTCCGGCTTCCAGGTCAGGCTTGGCGAGATGAAGCCGCGCCAACCGTCCTGGAGATCGGAATAGGTATTGCCGCCGGCGACCTTGCCGAGCACCCGGTAACTCAGCACCTTGTTGTCTGAAATGCCGCCGAGATCGACGCCGAGATAGGCGTTGCCGGCATCGTTGATGCCCGTCTCGACATAGCGCCGCGTCTCGAAGTCGGGGCGCTTGCTGACATAGTTGATGACGCCGCCGGGGTTCGAGCCGCCATAGAGCACGGAGGCTGGCCCCTTCAGCACTTCGATGCGCTCGAGGCTGAACGGATCGACATAAAATCCGCCGAAGGCATGGCTGAACAGTTGCAGGCCATCCATATAGGTTCCGGTCGCCGTAGCCTGGAAACCGCGGATGAACATCCAGTTGGTGTCGCTGTCCGGTCCGAAGGGCTGCGCGAACACGCCCGCCGTGTAACGCAGCGCCTCGTCGGCCTTCTGCGCGCCCTGCTCGTCGATCTCCTCGCGGCCGATGACGGACACCGACTGCGGGATTTCCTTGATATCGGTGGCGGTCTTGGATCCGGTCGTGGTGGCCTTGGCCACGACGCCCTTGACCTTGCCGACGGCAGCCGAACGATCGCCCGTCTGTTCGCCCCCCTCGCCCTGCAGGACGATCTTTTCCAGCTGGGTGGATTGCTGGGCAAGAACCGGTCCCAGCGAGGCGATGACCGCCAAACCCGAAGCGCCGAGCAATGTAAGTTGAATACGTGCCATGCAGACCCCCACGCCACCTCGCCTTTCGCACTGGAAAGGACTTTCGATTCAGTTGAGCTATTAAGTTGAGTTAATAACTCATCTTATCTTGCAGTGGCTTGGACCTTCTTGCGGTGAATTGTCGATTCCTGACTGAAAAGCAGGTGGCCCGAACGGTGGTCACCGGTGCGCGGCATTGCGGCGCCATTCCGCCGGCGTCAGCCCGACCACGGCCTTGAACACGCGCGTGAAATGGGCCTGATCGGAAAACCCTGCCGCCAGCGCAACCTCGCTCAGTGTCAGCGATTCACGACGCAGCTTTTCCTGAACCTTGCGGACACGCGCCTTCATCTGCCAGCGATGCGGCGGCAACCCGGTCGAGGCCTTGAAGGCGTGGCTCAGATGCGTTTCCGACAATTGCACCAGATCGGCCAGTTCGCTGAGCCGGATCGGCCTGAAACAGTTGTTTTCCATGAACTCGGTGACCAGCCGCAACTGGCTGCGTGACAGGCCGGACCTGCGCTGCCCCTCCTCGCCCCGGATGTCGAAAAGCAATGCCAGCAGCGCATTGATCAAGCCGGCACCAAACAGACCGTGCATCGCGACCGGGTTGGTGCACTCGTCGGCGATGGCCCGGGCCAGCGGTCCCATCCGGGGATCACTGAACTGGAAACGCGGCATCGACAGGCGCGCCTGGTCGACGGTCCGGCCGAAACGCCGCGTCACGGCGGCTTCCGAAAAATGCAGATCGAGATGCTTGATCCGCTTCAGCCGCTCGCCGCGGCCACTGATCGGCATACCGGCCGGCACGTAGCTCATGGTTTCGGCGGCGTCATGACGACCGGCCGTTCCGGCACCCGGATGGTCGAACACGAAGACCCCTCCGGGATTGAGATCGAGCATGACGAACAGGCGCGGATCGGGCGAGACGTAGTCGCCCTGTGCGTCCTGCGCGCACTGGGCGCGCCAGACATCGGCCACCACGTCGTCCCAGGCACGCCATTTCAGATTGTCGACCACGGCAAAGCCGTGGACCATGGCGTGCATCTTTGGGCGGAAATTCAAACCTGCCCCCATCCTTCGGCATCAGGGATGAGATTGTCGAAGATTCATGAGTACATTACTCATATTTTAACGGCAAGCATTGATTGAATTTGCGCGACGCCCGGCTGAATGCCCTCTCCCGGCAGTCGCGGGTGCAGACTGGACAAGGGCGGCACAAAACGACGACAGTCCTCTTCGTCGTCAGAGATGACGCGTCGCCGAAACACACAGTAGCCAACGTCCAGAACCGGGAACTGACGATGCGACTGGCCGGCCAGGCCTCATTCGAATACGTGCTCACAAGCGCCGACGAAACCTTCCTCTGGCGCAAGGACAATTATCCCTGGGTGCGGAATGTCTGGAACTTCCATCCCGAGATCGAGATCCATCTGATCACCAACGCGTCGGGCCTGCTGCTGGTCGGCGATCACATCGGTGAATTCGGCCCTGGCGAACTGACCGTCGTCGGCAGCAATCTTCCGCATGACTGGGTCACGCAGGTACAGCCCGGCGAGCTCATCGAAGGCCGCGATATCGTCATCCAGTTCCACCCGGACAAGCTGCGCGATGCAGCCGCCCTACTGCCGGAACTGGGAAGCTGCGCGGAATTCCTGAAAAGGGCGGAGCGCGGTCTCAGCTTCCATTCCGGCACCCGCGAGCGCGCTACCAGGATGATCCATGACATGGAACCGCTGTCGGGCATCGCCAAGCTTTCCGCGTTCCTCGGCCTGCTCGATGTGCTGCAACGGTCGGACGAATACCACGTCCTGTCGTCACAGACCTTCTCGCCCGACCTGGAATACGGTTCGGCCGACACGCTGCAGCAGGTGTTCTCCCACATTCTCGCCAATATCGGCCGCGAAATCCGCCTGCCCGACGTGGCTGCGCTGGCCGGAATGAGCGAGAGCTCCTTTTCCCGCTTCTTCAAGAGAAACAGCGGCCACACCTTCACCGATCACATCAACAAGTTGCGCATCTGGAAAGCCACCCAACTGCTGACGCAGTCCGACATGCCCGTCACCGAGATCTGCTTCGAGGTTGGCTACCTGAACATCTCGAACTTCAATCGGACATTCTTGCGCCAGCATCACATGACGCCTTCCCAGTACCGCAAGATGGCTTCGCATCGCCTTTTGAAACGCGACGCATGATCCGGCGTAAACGGACTTTTGATCCATGCTGCAACGCAAAAACGTGCCAAAGGCGCGGCAATCCCGCATGAGAGTACAGGAATCGTGCAGCAGGAACGCTAGAGCGCGGGCCTGCAACTGCTAGCATTCATACCGGCGTCACATCCGGCATCGGGGGACGTCAAGTGGAGGTGCCATCGAGGGCGGCATCATCCAAATACAATCTGCCTGGGAGGAAAATATGGCTTCGAAAAAGCTCGCTTCGAGCATCGCATACGCTTGTCTTTTTCTGACAGCGACTTCGACTGTGGTCGCCGCTCAGGAGAAATCCTGTGAAAAGCCGATCAAGGTACTCGCACAGCCGCGCGACGGACTTACCCTTCTCGAGAAATACGAAGACGAATTCAAGAACCTCAGCGGCACCACGTTCCAGATCGACTATCTCAACGAGAACGACCGCCGGGCAAAGTCGCGCGCCGATGCATCCACCGTCGGCAACTACAATGTCTATTATGTCGACGAAGCCAATGTGGCGCTGTTCTCGTCATCCGGCTGGATCGTGCCCCTTACGGACTATTATCCGGCGGATTACGACTATGCCGATTTCGATCCCGGCCGGCAGAAGGTCGCGACCGTTGCCGACAAGATCTGGTTCGCTCCCCTCACCGGCGGCGGCGATCTGATGGTCTATCGCAAGGACCTGCTCGAAGCAGCCGGCGTGCAGCCTCCGAAGACACTCGACGAGCTGATGGCCGCGGTCGAGAAACTCAACGATCCCGACAAGGGGGTCTACGGCATCGCCCTGCGCGGGGCACGCGGCTCTGGCGCCAATGTCTGGCGCTGGATGCCATATTTCAAAGCCTACGGCGGTGCCTGGTTCGACGGTGACAAGCCGGTCTTCGATTCCGAGGCGGCGCTCAAGGCCACCGACACCTACCTGAAACTGTTCAAATATTCGCCTCCGGGTACCCAGACCGGCAGTTGGGACGAGTCCACGGGAGCCTTCCTGGCCGGCCAGGTTGCGCTGCTGGTCGAGTCCACACCACTGGCTGGCATGGCTACCGATCCAAAATATTCGCAGGTGATCGGCAAGGTCGGTTTCCTGCCGCCGCCATCGCCTCTGCCCGGGGGGGGTTATGGCCATGGCCTCGCCATCGCGGCCAAGGCCAATGCGGACGAGGCTTCCAAGCGGTGCGCCGGATTGTTCATCGCCTGGGCAACGTCCAAGGAAAACGAGAAACGCCGGCTCGACGAGCATCAGTTCGGCGAACTCAACCGCACCAGCATCCTCGCCAGCAAGGAGTTCGCCGGCATCTATGGCGCCGATCTCGGCAAGGCGATGGCCGACACCGGAAAGGTGACTGCCGTGAACTTCTGGCAGGACCGCCGCTGGCCGGACCTCGGCGATCGCTGGGGCATTCTGCTGGAGGAACTGGTCAACGGCACCCGCACCGACGTCAAGGGCAGCCTCGATGAACTCAAGGCATACGCGGACGAGCTGATCAAGAAATAGCTTGCTCGCGCTTGCGGTGCGGCCCTGGCAACCTCCCCCGCCAGAGGCCGCACCGTGACCCGATCCGATTACCCTGAGGTCGAGTGATGCTGAAGCGATCGTCGCTACCCACCGCGTTCCTGGCACCCACCATGGTGATACTGCTCATCCTGGCGATGGTGCCGACCGTCTACGCCATCCTGATTTCCCTGCAGAACCGGGAGCTCAGTTCGACGACGCATAACTTCGTCTGGTTCGCCAACTTCATCGCACTTTTCTCGGACGCGCGATTCCTGAATTCGCTGTGGGTCTCGTTCAAGTGGGAAGTCGTCACCGTGGTGGCCACGATGCTCGTGGCCATCGGGCTTGGCGTGCTGATGTTCGAGAACACATCGGCGCGTACCCGCAACCTGCTGTGCATCCTGTTCATCGTTCCCGTGCTGCTGCCCAGGGTATCGGCAGCATTCGTCTGGAAATTCGCCTTCCATCCGCTCTACGGCATCGCCACCTATCCCTATCGCGCACTGACGGGCCGGATCTTCGATCCGCTGTCGGATGCCTCGACGGCCCTGTTTGCGGTTGCCTCCGTCGATGTCTGGCAATGGGGGCTGTTCTTCTCTGTCATCGTGCTCAAACTACTCGAGACACTGCCTCCCCAGCCGCTGGAAGCGGCCCGCCTCGACTATGCGCGTCCATGGCAGGTCCAGGCCTATGTCGCGCTGCCGATGCTCAAGGCGCCGCTGATCAGCCTGATGTTCGTCAAGATGATCGAATCGCTGCGCTCATTCGACCTGATCTATGTGATGACGCGCGGCGGTCCCGGCGTGGCGACTGAAACGCTGGATATGTATGCGTTCTCGCAAGGCTTTATCGAGGCCGGCAAGGTTTCCTACGCCTCGTCGATGGCGGTGATCATGATGATCGTCACGAGCGTCACCTTCACGGTGCTCTGGAAGCGGGTGCAACGATGAGCCCTGGACGTCTGCTCGCGCGGCTTGTGCTGGCGTTCACGGCATTCCTGGCCGTGTTTCCGCTGATCTGGACCGGGCTCAATGCGCTCAAGAACAATGTCGACATCATCACCAGGGTGCCGAAACTCCTGTTCACGCCAACTTTGGACAATGTCGTCTACATCCTGGAACGCAACAGTGTGCTGGCCGGCCTGACGAACTCGATCATCGCCTGCGGCAGCGCGGTCGTCATCGGCCTCGTGCTCGGCTTGCCGGCGGCCTACGCCGTCGCGCGCTATCCTAATCGATGGTCGGCCGACATCCAGTTCTTCGTGCTGTCGCTGCGCTTCCTGCCGCCGGTGGCGGTGGCGATCCCGCTGATGGTCATCTGGCTGCAGCTCGGCCTCTACGATACGCTGCTCGCGCTGACCATCACCTATTCGCTGCTCACCATCTCGGTCACGATGTGGTTGGCGATCCCGGCATTCCAGCGCATTCCGCCGGAGATCGAGGAGGCCGCCTTTGTCGATGGCTACGGGCCTTATGCGGTGTTCTTCCGCGTGTCCCTGCCGGTCGCCTCCCGCGCGCTGGTCGGCGCGATCGCCTTCAGCTTCGTGCTGGTCTGGAACGAGTTCCTGATCGCGCTGATGCTTTCCAGCGGCAATGCCAAGACCTTGCCGATCGTCGCCTCGGAACTTTCCCAGCAGGGCATGAACGTGCCCTGGGGCATCCTCAATGCGTCCGTCGTGTTGCTCTCCCTGCCTCCGCTGCTGTTCCTTGGCGTGCTGAGCGGGTTCCTGAATTCCGCATTCCGCAAGAAATCCTGACCTGAAAGCTCTGCCATGAAAGCCCTCGTCCTGGAAAAGATGAACCAGCTCGCACTCCGTGAGATCGACGTGCCGGAGAAACTCGGTCTGCGGGACGTGCGGATCGCAATTCACACCGTCGGCGTCTGCGGCTCGGACGTACATTATTACACCCACGGCCGGATCGGAGACTATGTCGTTCGCGGCCCCATGGTGCTCGGTCATGAGGCCGCCGGTGTCGTCATCGAGATCGGAGCCGAGGTGACCAACCTGAAAGTCGGGGACCGGGTCTGCATGGAGCCCGGCGTGCCCAACCTTTCATCACGGGCAAGCAAGCTTGGCATCTACAACGTCGATCCCGACGTCACGTTCTGGGCGACACCTCCCATTCACGGCGTGTTGCGACCGCAGGTGGTCCATCCTGCTGCCTTTACCTACAGGCTGCCTGACCAGGTCTCCTTCGCCGAAGGCGCCATGGTCGAGCCATTCGCCATCGGCATGCAGGCGGCATCTCGGGCCCGTATCGTTCCCGGCGACATCGCCGCGGTGATCGGCTGCGGGCCGATCGGCATCATGGTGGCGCTCGCGGCGCTGGCCGGCGGCTGCAGCAAGGTCTATGTCAGCGACTTCAGCGCGCCGAAACTGGAGATCGCCGGACGCTACCCCGGTATCGTTCCTGTTGACCTGAACCATACCACGCTCGCCGGCACCGTCTCAGCCGAGACGGACGGATGGGGCGTCGACATCGTCTTCGAGGCAAGCGGCAACCCCAAGGCTTTCAGCGACCTCTTCCGGCCAGTCCGGCCAGGGGGCACGATCGTCCTGGTGGGACTGCCTGTCGATCCAGTCGCCGTCGATGTGCCGGCGGCGATTTCCAAGGAAGTGCGGATCGAGACCGTGTTCCGCTACGCGAACATCTTCGAACGGGCCCTGCAGTTGATCGCCTCCGGCAAGGTCGACCTGAAACCACTGATCACCGAGACGTTCGATTTCGCGCGAAGCATTCTCGCGTTCGAACGCGCCGCCCGCGGCCTGCCCGGCGACGTCAAACTGCAGATCCGCATGAACGAGGAGAGGACCTAGCAATGTCGGCCATCGTCTGTTCCCACATTGCCAAGGCATATGGTTCGACTTCCGTCATCCAAGACTTCAACCTGGAGATCAACGACCACGAGTTCATCGTCTTCCTCGGACCGTCGGGTTGCGGAAAATCGACCTTGCTGCGCATGCTCGCCGGGCTGGAGCAGATCAGCGGCGGCGAGCTCAGCATCGATGGGCGCATCGTTAACGAAGTGGAGCCACGCGAGCGCGGCATCGCCATGGTTTTCCAGAACTACGCGCTCTACCCGCACATGACGATCTTCGACAACATCGCGTTCGGCCTGAGGCGGCTGAAGGTGCCCTTCAACGAGATCGAGCAGCGTGTGGGATCGGTCTCGGCTACGCTCGGCCTCGGCCCCTACCTGAACCGCAAGCCATCAGAACTGTCGGGCGGACAGCAGCAGCGCGTGGCAATAGCCAGGGCGATGATCAAGACGCCGAAGGTGTTCCTGTTCGACGAGCCGCTGTCCAATCTGGATGCCAAGCTGCGCAACCACATGCGCGTGGAAATCGCAAAACTGCACCAGAGCCTGAAGACGACGACCGTCTATGTGACGCATGACCAGCTGGAAGCCATGACGCTGGCCGACCGCATCGTGCTGATGCGATCAGGGCAGATCGAGCAGGTGGCGACCCCGGAGGAGATCTACGAGCGCCCGCGCACGCAATTCGTTGCCGGTTTCATCGGTACGCCGGCCATGAACTTCCTGGATGCCACCGTAAGAAAGACGGACGGCTGGCGGCTGGCGATCGCCGAACATGGTTTCGCGGTTTCCGGCCAGGCGTTCCGGCTGGAGGATGGGATGCGTGCCGTGCTCGGCATCCGCCCCGCAGACTTCTCGCTCGGCAGCAAAACCAACGCCGCGATCACACTTTCCGGCAAGGTGGCACTCGCCGAGTTCCATGGCAACGACGCCTTGATTTCGGTGCCGTTCGGCTCCGGAGAAGTGACCGCGATCGTTCCGTCGGCGGCGCGCATCCGCGTCGGTGACGAAGTCACCCTGACCGCGCCGGAAGAGCGCCTGCATCTTTTTGACCAGGCAAGCGGCGAGACCCTGCGCGCCTAGCAAGGAAGCGGATCGCAGCACTTGTCACGCTGGGGATGTGTTTTGCCAACATCGAAGGGTACGAGAGCGACGATGAGCTTGGCCGGTGCCAGCCGCTGCTCCCCGCTGACACCTGTCGCGGTGGGGGCACCACGACAGGTTCGACGATCGGCAGGCATCGGCCAAGGCCCTGTTCAGGTATGAACTTCAACTCCACTGGCGCGCACCTTGCCAAGCAGTGGGGTCTGCGGCAGGGAGTCTGTGACCAGGATATCGACATCACGCAACGAGCCGAGCCTGACCAGCGCACGCCTGCCGAACTTGCTCGAGTCGACTGCCAGGATCTTGCGCCCGGATTGCGCCAGTGCCGCGGAAACGACCGCCACTTCGGCATGGTCGTCGTCGCAGATATCCCCGTCGTCATCGATGCCGCTGACCGAAATGATAGCCAGGTCGAACTTGAAGCGGCGAACATAGTCGGCCGTGTCCTCCTGGAACACGCCACCGTCGACGGGGCGAACGAAGCCACCGGGTACAGCAATGGAGAAACTGGAGTTTTCGCTCAAGATGGTCGCGACCCGCAGGCTGTAAGTAACGACCCGCAAATCGCGCCGCGACATCAGGGCCAACGCCACCGCTTCGCAGGTCGTTCCGGTATCGATGAAAACGGCTGCCCCGTCGGGAACAAGGTCGGCGACGATGGCCGCCACCTTTGCCTTCTGCGCAGCGTTTTCAGTCCGCCTTTGCCGCAGCGCTATGGGATCGATCGCCGTTATGGTGGCAGCACCGCCGTGCAGCCGCCTGACCCGCCCCATCTGCTCCAGCGCCATGACATCACGTCGGGCGGTCTGTGTCGTCACCGAAAACAGGCGTGTGATCTCGTCGATCGAAATGTAATGGTTCTGCTGGATGTAGCGCAGAAGGAATGCCTGCCGGCTCTCCTTCTTGCCGCTTCCCTCACCACCCGTGGTCGCTTCAACGCTCATCCGAATCTCGTGCCCCACTCCCCGGCCCATGTTGTGGGCCTCGATCGGAGACAACTCAAGACATCCAAAATTGGAATGTTGTCAAACCAACACGACTGATGTGTAATGTTGTCAAACTGACATATCCGGGGACTAATGTTGAAAAAGTAACATTTGAGCAGAGGGGACCGTTCATGCGTAGCAACACAGGTGCAGGCAACAGAAGCGCGATATCACGCCTCGGCCTTACGGCCAGCGTCATCACCTTGGCCACCGCGGCAGCGTGGTCTCCGGCGTGGGCTCAAGCCAACAACCATTCCGTCAAGTTCATGGCGTTCAACATCTGGAATGTCGGGCAGAATTCCAAGATGTGGGACCCGATCCAGAAAGCGGCGGGCAAGTTCGTCTTCGCCGATGCCATGAAAGAGCTGATCCGGAACGTCGCTCCGGACGTGTTCGTCCTTCCCGAACTGAACAACAACAACAAGGTCGCCAACGGTCAGAACCTTGTCGATGCCTTTTCGCAGAACACAATCGATGCGATGAACCTCGTGCCGCGCAAGCAGCCAGGTTTCATCCCGGCTCAAAAGAACCCCGACGAAGGGGGCAAGGGCAATGGCAGCATCTTCTCCACGGTTCCTTTCACCAATCTGCCCGGCGATGTCGTGCGCATCAGTCCCGGCAACGGCTTTCCCGATACCGTCGTCAACAGCGTTCACATGAACTACTATGACGAGCCCACCAATCGCCTGAAACAGGCCAAGGAACTCAACACCGCTGCTGCCGGAACCGCGATCCCGACCGTGATCCTCGGCGACTTCAACGCCGGCGATGTTTCCGAGCGCGGTCTGCACCGCGCCGAGCAGCAGGCGACGCTGTTTGCGCGCACAATCGTTGACACCGGAGCCAGTACGCTTTGGAAAACCCTTGCCCAGCAATATGTTCCGCAGGGCCAGGAAACGGCCTTCACCAACTATTTCAATGACATGCGAACCGTCGAAGGCAACGGCCAGGCAAAGTACCGCAACATCATCACCAGCTACTTCAACAGCCACCGGTCTGAATTTCCCGGCATCACCAGCATCTCGCAGATGAGCTGGCGGCAATGGGAGGAAATCGTCGCCAAGGACATGGCATCGAAGGGGCTGAACTTCGCCGACGAGACCTATCCCGTTGCCGCCAACCTGCCGGTGACGATGAATGTGCTGAAAAAGCAATATCAGCTCTTCCAGCTGGAGCGGAACCGGGAGCTGTTCCAGCCGAGCCGGGTCGGAGACGAGCGCGCGACCTGGACAAGCGACGGCGAGGACAAGACCAACACCTGGGAAAGCTGGGATCGCGTCACCATCGACCACGTGATGATGTCGCGTCCCTTCGCCAAATGGACCGAGATCGCCGACACCGGCGAATATTCGGGCAATCTGGCCAAGAAAGCGCAATTGCCGAACGGCAATTCGTTTTCCGACCATGAGCCGGTCGCCCAGGAACTGCGCTGGGTCGGGCCGCAACTGCAGAGCTACGACGATGGCGGCACAACCAGGACCCGGCTTGTCTGGGGCTCGGAGGCCTACAATTTCGAGGGCCGCAACAAGGAATTTTATCTGACGCGGAACAACAACCGCAACGACATCTATCTTGGCCAGATCGCCGACGCCGACGGCAATCCGATCCTTACCGGCCTGACGCTCGCCGAAAAGAAGACGCTGCTCGACTGCGGCAGCAAGGATGCCCGCTTCAGCCAGGCGATCAAGGAATACTGCATCGACGACCATTCCTTCATCGGCGAAACACTGGTGACCGATGGCGGAACCGTCATCGTCGATGAGGATGCCGCCCTGGGCGGCCCGGCAGCCAGGCTCCGGCTGGCCAATGGCGGCCTGCGGATCGCCGGCCAGGCGATGAACGAGCTCAATCGTTCCGTCGTACTCGAACAGAATGGCTGGATCGATATTGCCGATGCCGGCAATGCCCTCACCGTCGACCAGGCAATATCGGGGCAAGGCAGCCTGACCAAGCGGGGCGCAGGAACGCTCGTGCTCGCCGGCACCAACAGCTATACCGGCGGGACCGTTGTCGAAGGTGGCGTCCTCAAGGCGGGAACCGCCGGTGCCTTTGTCAGCGGAACCGGCTACGCAGTCAATGCGGGCAGGCTGGATCTCAACGACTTCGATCTGTCGATGTCTTCCTTGTCCGGCCGCGGCGGTATACTGGACCTCGGCAAGGCCTCGCTCAGCGTCGATCAGGCCAACAACAGCTCCTTCGCCGGGACCATCGAAGGCGCCGGCGGCCTGGCCAAGACGGGTAAAGGGATACTGGTCCTGAACGGCCAGAACACCTATGCCGGCCCGACGCTGGTCAATGGCGGCGGGCTGATCGTCGGCGACGATAGCCACGCGGACGCGCGGCTGGCGGGAAGTGTTTCCGTCGCCGCAGGCGCCACTGTTGCCGGCAAGGGCACCATCGGCGGTCTCGTGGTGGCCAACGGGGCTTCGGTGGCCCCCGGCAACTCGATCGGCACGCTTTCCGTCGCCGGCAACCTCACCCTCGACGCCGGCTCGGTCTATGAACTGGAGATCGATCCTTCAGGAGCTTCAGACCGGTTGACCGCCGGCGGAACCGCCTTGATTGCAGGCGCGGCCATCAACCTGAACAAGGCGTCCGGCAACTACGAACCCGGCCACCGCTACACCATCCTGACCGCCAATGGCGGTGTCAGCGGCTCGTTCGCCTCGCTGACCCAGAACATGCCCTTCATCGACCTCGGGCTGGCCTATGATCCGAAGAATGTCTACCTGGACATTGCCCGAAACGCGGTGGCGTTCCCGACCGTTGGGACGACGGCCAACCAGCAGGCTGCGGCCGCCGCCATCCAGGCACTGGGCGGTGGCAATGCTATCTATGATGCGGTCGTCTGGCAGACCAGCGGCCAGGAGGCACGTGCCGCCTTCGAACAGCTGTCTGGCGAGGTGCATGCCTCTGGTGCGACCGCGCTGATCAATTCCTCGCAATACGTGCGCAATGCAGCCAACGATCGCGTCCGCGCCGCCTTCGGCGATGTCGCAGCCGCCGCCATGCCGGTCATGGCCTATGGCCCCGACGGCAAGGACATCGAAGCAGCTACCACCGCCAGGACCGCAGCCTGGGGCCAGGTCTTCGGTGCCTGGAGCAGCATCGACGGCGATGGCAATGCGTCGCGCATGAAGCAGTCGACCGGTGGCTTCATCACCGGCATCGACACCGAACTTGCAGAAGCCTGGCGCGTCGGCGTGCTCGCCGGCTACAGCCGCACCTCCTTCGATGCCAAGGATCGCTCGTCCTCCGGCGACAGCGACAACTATCACCTTGGCCTCTATGGCGGCACGCGCTGGGGTGCCCTGGCCCTGCGCACCGGGCTGTCCTACACCTGGAGCAACATCGAGACTGGCCGCACCGTCTCCTTCCGCGGCTTCAATGACGGCCTGTCGGCCGACTATGATGCCGGCGCCTTCCAGGCCTTCGGTGAACTGGGCTATCGCCTCGATGCGGCAGGTGCTGCCTTCGAGCCGTTCGTCAACCTCGCCCATGTCAGCCTGCACACCGACGGCTTCACCGAAAAGGGCGGTGCTGCGGCACTCAGCGCCGAGGCGCAGACCACCAACACCACCTTCTCCACGCTCGGCCTGCGTGCCTCGACCGACTTCATGCTGGGTTCGGTCGCAGCCTCGGCCAATGGCACGGTCGGCTGGAAGCATGCCTTCGGCGACACCACGCCGTTCACCAAGGTCGGCTTTGCCGGTTCCAGCCTGTTCACGGTGGCCGGTGTGCCGATTGCCAAGAACACCTTCGTGCTGCAGACAGGTCTCGACATGAAGGTGACCGACAACGCCACGCTCGGCATCTCCTACAATGGCGAGTTCGGCTCCGGGTCGTCGACCAACGGCGTCGACGCAAGGCTCAGCGTGAAGTTCTGACGCAAGATAGCCCGGGGCCGGCCCATCTGGCCCTGAGCCAACCTGCCGCGACGTTCAAGGCGCCGGGTTCCCGGCATGAACGATCGCAGCGATGAGCCTCTCGTCGTCGGCCTGCTTTCCTCCGTGAACTGCGGCGGACCGGCCCTGTCCGTCGCCTCCAGCGGTCATGCTTCATCGCGCATTGATGAGATTGCGCTTTGCGTTATAAAAACCGTGGAAAGATGCGCTCCGTGCGCGACCTTGTTCCACTGCAAGAATGGATCTTCTTGATAATTCTTCTTGATGGAAGTGCTGGAATCCGCATGACAATTTTGGTTCAAAACAGATTGAAATGGCTTTTTTCACAACTCGGTCAATTAATAATAGCAGTTGGGCTCATTTCAATCGTTTTCAATTATGCTTACAGATATTTGGTGGATTGGAGCATCTCCTCTCCGTTGTTTTACATTTCGACCTTGATTGCCGCATTTATCGTGTTTTTGGCCTTTCGGCGCGACTACATTTTCGTCAACCGATTCGAGTTTGGCGAGGCAGATTTTGATGTCTACACCTTGCTTGGATCGCACAAGAACTATCCGTTGTCTGAATATAAGTGGGTGCCATCCTTGCATAAGGTGGTGAACCTTCCGGAAAACAAAGCCGCATTGTCGTTTTCCGTTGTCGATCGATCGAATGGACGCAGCATCCGGAACTATTCGTGGGCCGGATTTTCCAGCGATGACTTCCGCTCGGTATCACAGATGTATGGATACCGCGGCGATACAGACTTCAAGCAGCGCGACTTCGGACGGGTATGACCGACGCCGAAATTCGGTAGCGTTTCGAACCCGGCAAAGCGCTACTTGCCGGCGTTTTGGCCAACAACGCCGACAAAAACGCCGGTTGCGCATTCAGTTCACGTGGCGCTGCTGCACATCACACAGGGTCGAGCGCGTCAGAAAGCGCTTTTCCCGTCCGTTGTCGAGCGAGAACATCCCGCCGCGTCCAGGCACGACGTCGATGACCAGATCGGTGTGCTTCCAGGCGCTGTACTGGGACTCGCTGATATAGACCGGCGTGTCGCCGATGGTGCCCAGCAGCACGTCACGATCGCCGATGATGAAGTCTCCGCGCGGATAACACATGGGCGATGAGCCATCGCAGCAACCGCCGGATTGGTGGAAAAGCACCGGCCCGTGATCGGCGATGATCTCGTCGAGCAACTCGATCGCCTCGGGCGTGGCGGTGACCTTGTCCTGCGAAAGCTTTTCCAATGTTCACTCCCGTCGTCGCGCGGCGCGGCGAAAATCGCCGCGCCGCAGGCGCAACTCAAAACGGCTCAGAAGAAGCCGAGCTTCTTCGGGCTGTAGCTGACCAGCATGTTCTTGGTCTGCTGGTAGTGGTCGAGCATCATCTTGTGGTTCTCACGGCCGATGCCCGACTGCTTGTAGCCGCCGAACGCCGCATGCGCCGGATAGGCGTGATAGCAGTTGGTCCAGACGCGGCCGGCCTGGATCGCACGGCCGAAGCGATACGCCCGGGTGCCGTCGCGGGTCCACACCCCGGCGCCAAGCCCGTAGAGCGTGTCGTTGGCGATGCTCAGCGCCTCGTCTTCATCCTTGAAGGTGGTGACGGCCACCACCGGCCCGAAGATCTCTTCCTGGAAGATGCGCATCTTGTTGGTGCCCCTGAACACCGTCGGCTTGACATAGTAGCCGCCGGCGAGATCCCCAGGCAGGTCGTTGCGCTCACCGCCGGTCAGCACGTCGGCTCCCTCCTTCTTGCCGATATCGAGGTAGGACAGAATTTTCTCGAGCTGCTCGGAGGAGGCCTGCGCGCCGATCATGGTCGCCGGGTCGAGCGGGTCGCCCTGCACGATCGCTTCGACGCGCCTGATCGCCTTCTCCATGAACCGGTCATAGATCTTCTCGTGGATCAGGGCACGGCTCGGGCAGGTGCAGACCTCGCCCTGGTTGAGCGCGAACATGACGAAACCCTCGATCGCCTTGTCGAGGAAGTCGTCGTCTTCGGCCGCGACGTCCTGGAAGAAGATGTTCGGCGATTTGCCGCCCAGCTCGAGCGTCACCGGGATCAGGTTCTGCGAGGCATATTGCATGATGAGGCGGCCGGTTGTCGTCTCGCCGGTGAAGGCGATCTTGGCGATGCGCGGATTGGATGCCAGCGGCTTGCCGGCTTCGAGGCCGAAACCGCTGACGACATTGACCACGCCCGGCGGCAGGATGTCGGCGATCAGTTCCAAAAGCACATGGACCGATGCAGGCGTCTGCTCGGCGGGCTTCAACACGACGCAATTGCCGGCGGCAAGTGCCGGCGCCAGCTTCCACACCGCCATCAGGATCGGGAAGTTCCACGGGATGATCTGGCCGACGACGCCGAGCGGCTCATGGAAATGGTAGGCGACCGTGTCGTGGTCGATCTCGGAAATCGAACCTTCCTGGGCGCGAACTGCCGCGGCGAAATAGCGGAAGTGATCGATGGCAAGCGGGATATCGGCAGCGGTGGATTCGCGGATGGGCTTGCCGTTGTCCCAGGTCTCGGCGAGCGCCAGGGTGGCGAGATTCTCCTCCATCCTGTCGGCAATGCGATTGAGCAGCAGCGCCCGCTCGGCCACGCTCGTCCTGCCCCAGGCATCCTTGGCCTTGTGCGCGGCATCGAGCGCCGCCTCGACATCGGCTGAATCGGAGCGGGCGATCTCGCAGAGCACGCGGCCGTTCACCGGCGACGTGTTTTCGAAATACCTGCCCGATTTCGGCGCCACGTACTGGCCACCGATGAAATTGTCATATTTCTTGGCGAACGGCGCCTTGGCCGAACGGTGAAATTCCACCTTGTTCATGGCATCCTCCCAGATGTGTCGAAACCGCCAGATGCGGCCCGGGGAGAGTGTTGCTGCTGGCCGGATGGTTGTCAGCGTACCGCGGAAAGCGAGCCCTAAGAGGTGTCGCAGAACTGCGACAGGTTCCTGACGCTGAATGCGCCATAGCAATTCCAGCAAAAGTGCGCAGCGGTTTCGCGTCCGGAATTGCGCCAAACAAGCTAGCGCGACATTTCCAGCCTGTTGAGCTTCCGATGCAAGGTAGCGCGACTGACACCCAGCAGCCGGGCGGCTGCGGCGACGTTGCCGTCGGACCGCGCGAGCGCTCGCTGCAACACCGCCCGCTCGGCCTCCCGCAGTTCCCCGCCACCGAGCTCCCGCTTTCCGAGCAGATCACCGGCCGGAAGTGGTTTCGCGAGTTGGTCGGATGTCAGACCGAGCGACATGCGCGCCGCGCGTGTCGCCCCGATCACGAGATCGTCATGGTCGATCGCCAGCAGGCCGCCGGCATGCTTGTCCTGCGCGGGCGCAAGCAGGATTCGCGCCTCGGGAAACATCAGCCTGAAATGGTCCGCCTCGATGCGGCGCGCGGCATCCGCCACCGCCATCGAAATCAGGCTGACGAAACCCTCGGTGAGATCCGCCCGGCACGACGACACATCGAGCGCGGCGGCAAGATTGCCTTCATGATCGAAGATCGGCGCCGTCGTGCAGGAAAGCCCGGTGTTGCGATCGAGAAAGTGCTGGTCGGCATGGATGGTCAAGGTCCGCTGCTCCACGATGCAGGTACCGATGCCGTTGGTACCTTCGGCATCTTCGCTCCAGACAGTGCCCGTCCACAGGCCCCAGTTCTCGAACGTCCTGTCGTCGCCGGCCGCGCCGCGCCGATCCACCGGAATGCCGTTGGTATCGGCAAGCAGGACGCAACAGCCGACGCCGCCCACGGCGAGGTAGAGCCGGTCGAGGCTGGCCTGGGCGGTTCGTATCAACGGCTCGATGCGCTGGTGCGCCGTTCGTAATTCCGCGCTTGTGAGCCTGAGCGGCGGCTTGTGCTCGGCGGGATCGAGACGATGAAGAGACGCGGAACGCTGCCAAGACGCCACGAGCGCAGACCGCGCAGCGTCGCTGGATTTGATGGCTGCCTGAACCTTGTCGGCATGCCTGGCATATGCATGCATCGGCTTCTCCAGACGTCGTCTTTCGTGCCTTTGGTAAATGCTCGCTAGCTATGCAAGAATATAACGATCAGAGTGGGAATAACACAAGCAAGCTGCCATAGGTTGGCAAATGGCGCTCATTGCCATTTCGTACAAGACCGCCACGATCAGGACAGAATGGCAGCGATGACTAACCCGGACCTTTTCCCGTTATGAACGGCTGACCATGAACGATCCCAGCAGCATCGCCTTTCTCACCACATCGGAAGGACAGGATTGGCAGGGCAGCCTTGCCGAAGCGGCAGCCAGATGGCGAAAGGAGGGCAGCGCGGTTGTCGGCATGCTTTCAGCCGCCCCCGACGCTCAAGGCTCCTGTCGTGTCGGCTATCTGCGCGACATCGTTTCCGGCCGGAAGTTCTCGATCCAGCTCGATAACCCGCCGGAAGGAACGAACTGCCATCTCGACACGGCCGGCATGGATGCCGCCTGCCAGTTCCTGCTTTCCCAGATCAGCACCGCCGATGTCGTCATCCTCAGCAAATTCGGGAAAACGGAAATCACGCAGCATGGCCTGTGGGCCGCTTTCGTGATGGCTGCCGAAGCCGGCAAGCCGATCATCACCACGGTATCGCCCCGGCAACGCAACATCTGGCTGCAGTTTGCGCCGGGAGCATGCGAGTTGATGCCCGATACACACGCGATCGACATCTGGTGGCAGACCGCCAGGTCCCGCCTGGCGGCCTGACGTGAAAGGCGGACTACTCGCCGGCGGCGGCCTGTAGCTGCTGTGCCTCGGATTCAAGGCGGTCGCCCACCGACAACCCGTGTGATTTCGCAAACGCCGCGGCAGAAAGCTTCTGGCCTGCCTCGGTGCGAACCTTGCCGAACTCGATGGTTCCGCCCTGGACGGTGACGTGCACGGTCTGCTCGCCGATCGCGGCGATCTCGCCGGGCTTGCCCTGGACGTCGCCGAACCGGCGCACCGGATGCCTGCGGCTTTCGAACAGCCTTACCTTCTCGCCGAAAACAGTCGTCCAGGCGCCCGGCGCAGGATCACAGCCACGGATGAGATTGTGGATCGCATCCAGATGCGCGTTCCAGCCGATCCTGGCCTCGGCGTCGCGACACCAGCCTTCATAAGAAGCGGCGTCCTCGTCCTGAACAGTTTCGATATGACGGCCGGCGACAACAAGGTCCGCCGCTTCCAGCATGGCTTCCACGCCGAGCGGGAAAAGCCGGTCGAAATAGACGGTTCCAAGCGTGTCGTTTTCGCCGATCTCGACGGTTTTCTGCAGGATCGCCGGCCCCTCGTCCAACCCGTCGGTCGGCCGGAAAATGGTAAGGCCGGTGCGGCTGTCACCCTTGATGATCGGCCAGTTGATCGAGCTGGGACCGCGATACGCCGGCAGCAGCGAAGGATGGTATTGGATCGTGCCGTGTCTGGGGATGTTGACGAAGTCCTGCGGCGCAAACTGCAACACATAGGCCATCACCGCGAGATCGACATCGAGCGCACGTAATGCACCCTCGGCAGCCTGGCTCTTCAGGTTCGCAAGCTGGAAAAGCCTCAAGCCGTGCTCTTCGGCCGCGACCCGCAGGGGATCCGGGCGAGCACCCGGCTTCTCGGGCGCACAGAATACGCCGGCCACGTCGTCCCCGCGCGCCAGGAATGCCTCCAGGACGCTCTTGCCGAAAGCCTGCTGGCCAATGATTGCGATACGCATGATGCCTCCTCTGAATTGGCAAAGACCGTCCGTGCCCTCGCCTGCGGCGAGAGCCGATCCTCGACTGCTGGTGAAAGCCGGCAGTGCCGGCGTAAAACTCAACGTCCGGTGTTGATCCAGATCACCTTGGGTTCGGTGAAATTGTCGATGGCAGCCTCGCCATGTTCACGGCCGAAGCCGGAGTCGCGTGCGCCGCCCCAGGGCAGGCGAATATCGGTCGGTCCATAGGTGTTGACCCAGACGGTGCCTGCCTTGAGCCGCTTCGTGAAGCGGTGCGCGCGCGCGATGTCGCCGGTCCAGACACCGGCAGCCAGGCTGTAGGCCGTTCCGTTGGCGATCCGCAGCGCGTCCTCATCGTCCTTGAAAGGGATGACGGCTGCTACGGGGCCGAAGATCTCTTCCTGCGAGATGCGCATGTCGTGGCGCACTCCGGCAAAGACAGTCGGTTCCACGAAATAGCCGGTCGATCCGCGTCGTACGCCACCGGTAACCACGGACGCCCCCTCGCTGCGGCCGATCTCAATGTAGTTGAGCACCCGGTTCATCTGGGCTTCCGACACCAGCGGCCCCATCGCGGTCGACGTTTCAAGCGGGTCGCCGACACGTGTCGATTGCGCCCGTGCGGCCAGCCGCTCCACCACCTCGTCGTGGATGCTCTCATGTACCAGGATACGCGACCCCGCCGAGCACACCTGACCGGTGTTGAAGAAGATGCCGGAGCCCGCTGCCTTGACCGCGGTATCGACATCGCCGTCCGGGAAGATGATGTTGGCCGACTTGCCGCCGAGCTCCAGCGTCACCCGCTTGAGGTTGCCGGCGGCGCCTTGAAGGATCTGCCTGCCGACGACCGGCGAACCGGTGAAGGTAACCTTGTCGACATCGGGGTGGTCGACCAGCGCCTGGCCGGCCACTTTGCCGAAGCCCGGCACAACGTTGAGGACGCCGACAGGAAAGCCGGCTTCCAAAGCGAGGTCGCCTATCTTGAGAGCCGTGAGCGGCGTCAGTTCGGCAGGCTTGAGCACCACGGTACAGCCGCAGGCGAGCGCAGGAGCGATCTTCCACATCCCGATCATCAGCGGGAAGTTCCAGGGAATGATGGCGCCGACGACACCCAACGGCTCGCGGACGGTATAGGTCAGAGCATCGGGGCGCGCCGGAATCACCTGGCCGTTGATCTTGTCGGCCATCCCGGCATAGTAGGTCAGCGTGTCCAGTACGGCTGGCAGGTCCTGCCGCGCGATCGCGGAAATAGGCTTGCCGGAATCGAGGCTTTCCAGGCGGGCAAGCTCGGCTTCGTCCCGCCGGATGAGCTCCGCGAGCTTGAGCAGCAGCGCGCCCCGCTCGGATGCCTTCATCTGACCCCACGGCCCTTCGAAGGCGGCGCGCGCCGAACGAACCGCGACGTCGATATCTTCCGCACCGGCCTCGGCAACCCTGGCCAGCACCTCTCCGGTCGCCGGGTTCAGCGTCTCGAAGGAGCGCCCTGAAAGAGCGGCGACGCGACACCCGTCGATCAGAAGCTTGTGTGTATCGCTATCGATGACCCGGTCCAGCACATCTTCCTCCAAATATGAAGTCTAGTTCATATCTACCGTGCACGACCGCGACCCGATTGGTCGTTATCACCACGACCATGAAACTATTTTCATTGTAAATTTGAGGGAATATGAAATCTTCTGCCGGAAGACCGGCAGAGAAATATGATCGGGAAGACTTATCTTCTGCTCACAAGATATGAACAATAATTCATATCTTAAACAGCGATCGGTCAGCCATGGAGGAGGCATGATCCAGATCGAGATCGAACCCGTATGGCGTTTCAGCAAACGCGAAGGGAACCGCTCGCTGCAGATCATGCTGGATTTCCTTGCCGAAATTCATGCCACAGGAAAGATCACCGCGGCAGCCGACAAGGCGGAGGTTTCATACCGCCACGCCTGGAACCTTATCGAGAAATGGTCGGACTTCTTCGAGATGCCGCTGGTGGTACGCAAGCAGGGCAGCGGAACCAGGCTGACGCCGTTCGGTGAAAAGCTGGTCTGGGCGGGACAGCGGCTCGAGGCCCGGCTGAGGCCCCTGCTCCAGAACCTGTCGCAGGAGCTCGAGACCGAAATCAACCAGATGCTGCCGGATGGTCCGCTGGTGCTGCGTGTCCATGCCAGCCATGGTTTCGCGGTGCCGAAGCTGCGCGAACTGCTCAGCCGCGAGCCGGGCCTCGATGTCGACTTCCGTTATGTCAGCAACCAGAACTCGCTCGTCTCATTGTCGCATGGCGGTTGCGACCTTGCCGGCATGCACCTGCCCCAGGGCGATTTGCGAAAACGGGCGATCGCTGTCAGCAAGGGTTGGCTGAACCCGAGCGTTCACCGTGTCATCGGCTTCGTCACCCGGGAGATCGGCCTGATCGTGGCGCGCGGCAACCCACTCGGGATCACGACGGTGGAACGTCTGCTCGACCCACAGATCCGTTTCGTCAATCGCGACCCGGATTCCGGCACGCGGCAGCTGTTCGAACTGTTGCTTGCCCAGCACCAGCTCGATGGAACCCGCATCAACGGCTATGAACATGCCGAGTTCACCCATGCCGCCGTGGCCGCCTATGTGGCATCCGGGATGGCCGATGTCGCCTTCGGCGTGGAGGCGGCAGCCCGAAAGTTCGATCTGGGTTTCGTCCGCCTGCTGACCGAGGACTATTTCTTCGTCTGCCGCAAGGACATCCTCGAAGTCGACGCAGTCAGGCGTATCCTGAAGGTCATGCAGGGCCGCGACTTCCACAGCGCCATCTCGCTCGTGCCCGGCTACAGCGTCAGGGACCCGGGCGTCATCAAAACGATCGCCGAAGTGTTTCGCAAGTCGGAATAGCCAGCGTTGCGCCCGGCTTGAAATATAGCGTCAGGAATACCGCGGCAACACCAGATCCCGCGTCAAGGGTGCCAGTGCAATCCCGCCGGCATTTTGCGTATCCAGCCAGGCGATTTCTTCGATCTCGGCCGCCGGCGTCGGCTTACCGATGGCGTTCACCTCATACAGATCCGCCACAACCATGGCATCCGGCTCGTTGGCTGCTTCGGCCGAGAACACACCGAGATATCGCAACGCGTCCATCTCGAAGGAGAGACCCAGTTCTTCGTTCAATTCACGCAAGAGTGCCGCTTCGGGTTTCTCTCCCGGTTCGATCTTGCCGCCCGGCTGCATGAAAGTGGATGTGCCGCGCTTGCGCACCAGCAACAGTCTGCCTCGGGCATCCACAATGGCAGCAGCCGCGATGCGAATTGTCTTATGTCCCATTGACGGTGCCCCCAATCCAACCTTCGGAGGCGCGGCCCGTCAGGGATGCGCTGAGTCTCCCGGTTGTGTCGAGCTTGTGTCTCCGCGCAAAGCGGCGCGCCGCAGGACAGGCACGCAAATCTGCTGCTCGATCCCGGCAAGACGCGCCACGGCGACGTCGACCCCGTAGAGCCTGCTGAGCGCCTCGGGTGTCAGCACCGCATCGGGCGGTCCCGACGTGACAATCGTGCCGGCGCTCATCAGAGCGACGGTATCGGCGCAGGCGAAGGCGTGGCCGGGCTCATGCGTCGAAAGCACGACGGCGATGCCCTCGCCGGCCAGGGCCAGGATCTGGTCGAGGATGCGCGCCTGGTTGCCGAAATCGAGACTGGCCGTCGGCTCGTCCATGACGATCATGGCGGGGCGCTGCGCCAGCGCCCGCGCGACCAGTGTCATCTGGCGCTCGCCGCCGCTGATCGCTGTATAGGGATGGTCGCCCAGATGCGCGATGCCGAGCCGGGTCAGCGTGTCGTGCACGATCGCCCGGTCGCCGGCCGATGGCCTATCGAAAGTGCCGATCCGGCTGGCACGTCCCATCAGGACGACGTCGAAGACGCTGAAGGGAAAATGCGCCGCCGTCGCCTGCGGTACATAGGCGACGCGCTGCGCGAAATGCCGGCGCGACAGGCTGGAGACAGCGATGCCATCCAGTTCCAGCCGCCCGCCGAGAGCCGGCAGCAGACCAAGCAATGTCTTGAAGAGGGTTGTCTTGCCGCAGCCGTTCGGCCCAAGCAGGCAGAACACTTCGCCAGCCGAGACCGAAAAGGTGGCGCCGCTGCCGACGCGTTTTCCCGGATAGCCGAAGGCGAGATCGACCGCACTCAGCATCACGCCCAGCCTCTTGCCGACTTCACCAGCAGCCACAGGAAGAACGGCGCGCCGACGGTTGCCGTCAGGATACCCAGCGGGATTTCGATGCTGGCCGCGTTGCGGGCCAGCGTGTCCATGAGCACCAGGTAACCTGCCCCCAGCAACACGCTGGCCGGCAGCAGCCGCGTGAAGTCAGGGCCGACGAGGGCGCGCGCCAGATGCGGAACCAACAATCCGATCCAGCCGACGATGCCGGAGACGGACACGGCAGCCGACGTCATCAGCGTCGCGGCAACGATCAGGACGAGCCGGATCCTTCCCGTTTCGACGCCCAGCGCCCGCGCCTCTTCATCGTCAAGCGTCATCAGGTTCATGCGCCAGCGCAGCAGCACCATCGGGATGAGGCCGACCACCATCACCGGCAGGATCGAGAAGAGATCGCTCCGGGTGACGCTAGCGAGACTGCCAAGCAGCCAGAAGGTGATGGCCGGCAGCTGGTTGTAAGGATCGGCCAGCACTTTGAGCAGGGAAATGCAAGCGCCAAGCAACGCCCCGATCGCAATACCTGCCAGCACCAGCATCAGCATCGGGTCGCGTCCACGCGCGGCATTGCCGATGCCATAGACAAGCGCCACGGCGGCCAGCCCACCGGCAAACGACAGGAGCTGGACGGCCAGCACCGACAGCGAAAAGAAGATGCCGCAGATCGCGCCGAGGCTGGAGCCGGCGGAGACCCCCAATATATCCGGCGAAACCAGCGGATTGCGGAACAGCCCTTGATATACCACCCCACTGACAGCGAGAGCGGCGCCGACCAGCAGTCCGCACAGGACACGCGGCAGGCGCACATTCCACACCACCGTATCGACGATCGCCGGCAAGCCGCTTTCGCTCCCCGTCAGCCTTGCCGCGACGACGCGGAAAGCCTCCGGCAGGCTGACACCGTACTGGCCGAATGAAAGCGCTGCCACCACCACGAGGAGCAGCGCCAGGCATGCCGCGACCCATCCCAGCCGGGTTTTTCCTTTGCCGGCTGTCGAGGGTATAGCCCCTGGAGGTTGCATCATCTTATGGTTTCGGTCGGGCATCCGTGAACAAGGCGTCCAGCTGCTGGTCCGTCAGATCGACATGGTAGAACAGCTTGTAGAAGGAGCGCACGGTTGTGGCCGGTTCAGCCGACGATTTCCCCGGATAAAGCACCGAGACCAGCCAAGGCACGCCGACCAGCCGGTTGATACCGGGAGGAGAATCGAACCAGCCGAACGGCAGCGTCGGTGTGTGGTAGACACGCCCCTTCTGGACAGCGCCGATACCCTCCAACGACGGATCCTTGAGAATGGCCGACCGGGCGTTCGCATCGAGCGTCAGGATCACATCGGGGTTCCAAGACAGGACCTGCTCCAGGGAGACATTCGCCAGGCCGCCCTTGCCGGCCGCGTCGGCGACATTCCGTGCACCGACCGCACCAAGGATCTCGGTGGTGATCGACCCGGCCAGTCCGGTCTCCAGGCCTTTCGGGCCGCGTCCGTAGTAGACTTTCGGACGTTCATTGGCCGGTATGCCGGCCAGCAGCGCGTCGAGGTCCTTGAGCGTGGTTTCGGCATAGGCGGCGAGTTCTTCACCGCGTTGCGGCACGCCCAGCAGTTCGGCGGTCTTGCGCAGCGTTTCCGCCGACTTCGCGAACGAACCGTCGATCAGGACATACGGGATTCCGGTCTGCTCCTGCACCCGGTCCGCCAACGACGCGTATGTCGCGTCAACCGTACCGACATCGATGATGATGTCCGGCTTCAGCGACAGCACCAGTTCCAGATTGGCCGTGTTGCCCTTGCCAGTCAGCCGGCCATGGGCGGGCAGATCCCTGTAGGGCGACACCAGGAATTGCTTTTCCGCAGCACTCGGCTCGCGCACCCAGCCCACCATCTTGTCGGGCGCCAGCACGTACAACAGCACGGAGGCCGGCGGTCCCGCAGCCAGAACGCGCTCGACGCGCTCCGGCAGCGTGACGGAACGCCCCGCGGAATCGACGATGGTGCGGCCCGCGGCCTGCGCCGATGCCACTGCCGCAAGGCCGAGGCATAGAAGCAGAAACGCCTGCGCGAGCCGTGCCAGAAATCCCCGTCGATTCATTGCTGTCCCCCTCTTCGAAACCACCACGATTGTTATGTCTGTTCTGACATATCGGTCAAGGAAGGGGATTGCTGGCCTATCGCAATAAACTGTTTAACGCAGACCGTCGCCTTGACGGAATGTGCGTTCTTTGTATTTGTCCGTATATTACGACTACAAATTGGGAGGACGACCTGTCGTCACGTTGGCGGCAGGCCCGTCCGGTCGGGGCCTTGAGGGGGATTTTCATGAAGCGACTTTCGTCGACGACTTTGCTCGTCCTTTTGACAACCACTGCGGCACTGCCTGTTGCCTATGCGCAGCAACAAAGCGGAGTTGCCGAGCAGAAAAAGGACACTGCACCGGCTGCCCGCACGGCCACATCCCCGGTCTTCGAGCTGGGCGAGATCGTTGTCTATGGCGCCGCCGCCGGCACCTCCTCCGACATTGGCGGCCAGTCGGTGTCGCGCAGCGTCGTGACGGCGAAGGACATCCACAAGAGCAACCGCAACACGCTCGATGATGCGCTGGCAGCCACGCCGGGTGTCGAGGTCTCCAACACCGGCGGCAGCCGCAACGAAAGGCTGATCTATGTGCGCGGCTTCGACCGTTTCCAGGTGCCGCTCTACATCGACGGCGTCCGCGTCTATCTGCCGGCCGACAACCGCCTCGACTACGGACGCTTCCTGACGCCGGACCTCTCCGAGATCCAGGTGCAGAAGGGTTACGTCTCGGTGCTGAGCGGACCCGGCGGTATGGGCGGCGCCATCAACCTCGTCACCAGAAAGCCGACCAAGGAATTCGAAGGCGAGCTGCGCACCGGCGTCGACATCGGCAACACCGGTGATCTTTCCGCCTTCACGACATCCGGCTGGGTCGGGACCAAGCAGGAGAAATTCTACCTCCAGGCCAGCGGTTCATTCCGCAACACCGACGGCTGGTTCCTGCCAAAGGGCTTCAATCCGGTTCCGGTCGGCATCGGCGGGCCCGTCGAGGATGGCGGTCGCCGGGACTTCTCGAACGTTCGCGACTGGCGCGCCAACTTCAAACTCGGCTACACGCCGAACGAGACCGACGAATACGTCATCAGCTACACCAAGCAGCAGGGTGAGAAGGCAGCCCCCTACAGCATCTACGAGCCGGTACGCGGCATCACGCGCACGCCGCTGCCGGCGGGCGCTGCCTATCAGCGCGACTGGGAATGGCCGCGCTGGGATATCGGCTCGCTGGCCTTCTACTCGCATACGCAGCTGGGCAATGAGTCCTACGTAAAGACCAAGGCCTACTACAACACCTTCTACAACCTGTTGTCGGCCTATGACGACTCCACCTTCACCAGCCAGAAGCAAGCGCGCGCCTTCAACAGCTACTATGACGACAGCGCCTATGGCGTCAGCGTCGAGGCCGGCACCGAACTCATCCCGATGAACACGCTGAAAGGCGCCGTTCACTACCGCCGCGACGACCACACCAACTGGGATCACAACCAGCCGGGCGCTTCAGCCTTCGTCGACCCCAAGCAGACGAAGCTTGAGGACACCTGGTCGGTGGCGGTCGAAGACACTTTCCACGCCACCGAGAGCTTGGATTTCGTCGGCGGCATCAGCTACGACAGGAACAAACTGGTCAAGGCCCAGAAATACGACGCAGCCAGCAAGAAGATGTCCGAATACCCGCATGGCGGCAGCTCGGCCTTCAACTGGCAGGGAGCGGTGATCTATCGCTACAGCGACGCGTCGGAATTCCACGCCAGCATCTCCTCGCGCACCCGCTTCCCGACGCTTTTCGACCGCTTCAGCACCCGCTTCGGCGATGCCTTGCCGAACCCGGACCTCAGCCCCGAACGCGCGGTGAACTACGAACTCGGCTGGACCGGCAAACCGACCGAAACGCTGAAGATCGGCGGCTCGGTGTTCTACAGCGACGTCTCGGACGTGATCCAGTCGGTGAGCATCGGCGGCGGCAAGGTGCAGAGCCAGAACATCGGCGATGGTCAGTATTACGGCGCGGAAGTCTACGGCGAATGGGATGTGCTTTCCAACCTGACCGTCGGCGCCAGCTACACCTATCTCAAGCGCAAGCTGGTCGATCCGGTCCGGCCCGGGCTCAAGCCGATCGGCACGCCGGAGCACAGCGCCTACATCTATGCCGACTGGGTGCCGTTCGAACAGTTCACCGTGTCGCCCAACGTCGCCATCTACAGCGCGCGCTGGTCGACGGACCGGCTGGAGACGGCGTTCTTCGAAACCAAGGGCTTCGCGCTGGTCAATCTCAACGTGAACTACAAGCTGAACGACAATTTCGAGTTCGACTTCGGCGTGAGAAACATCTTCGACAAGAACTACCAGCTCGCCTACGGCTTCCCGGAACAGGGCCGTACCTTCTACCTGAACTCGGCGATGCGGTTCTGACCGATGGCGAAGCCGGCGAAACCGCGCACGACGAAAGTCGTGCGCGGCGCCGGCCCTGACGTGCCTGTCCAGGCAAGCCAAGGCGAACCGGCGCCGGAAGTGCCGGCGCCGCTGCCTGACAACACCATTTCGGCCACCGCCGCGCCGGAAGCCGAACCCGGCGAAGAACCGGCACGCGACCGCAGCGAGGCGAAACGCTGGTTGCTGGGTGGCATCATCTCGCTGGCGGCGCATGCCGGCATAGGGCTCTATCTCGCCGCACTGACGCTGCCCCCTGCCGCCGATCCGGGCATGGTCGAAGCCATCGCAGTGGAATGGGTGCCGCCGGAAACCTCCGAGCCTGCACCAAAGGCGGAGCCACCTGCGCAAGCGGCCGCCGAACCGGCAAGCTCGGCGCCCGACATCGAAAAGGCGCCGGAAAAGCCTTCGCGGAACGAACCGGTTCAGGCGCAGCCTGCCCCTGAACAGGACAAGTCTCCAGCAACCAAACCCGAGCCGCAGCCGCAGGAGGAAGCAGCGGAGGCCAGGACGGAAGCACAGCCGAAAGAAGACACCGCTCCGGCGCCAGACATTCTCCGCTCGATGCAGGAGGACCTGTTGAAACAGCCTGCCCTGCCGACCATCGCGAAAGCGCCGGAAAAGAAACTTGCTGTCTCGGTTCAGAAGCCGGCTGCCGCACGCCATGAAAAGCCGAAAGCCGAAAAGAAAAGCCAACCTCGCAAGCCAGCCGAACCCGCTAAGCCGCCCCGCCAGGAGCGTAAAAGCTCCCCAAAGAAGACCGTGACAGCCACCGGCATATCTGACCAAGCCGATCGAGCAGCAGCGGCTTCACCGAAGCAACCCGCTTCGACGGGATCCCCGAAGACAGCCGCCCGCAGCCCGGTGTCACCGGCGAAGTGGCAGGCCGAGGTCATCGCCCATATCCGCCGGTTCAGGCAATATCCTCCAGGCGTCAGCGGCTCTGCGTCGGTTCGCGTGCAGTTGCGCGTCGATGCCCAGGGTGTCGTGAAATCGGCTACGGTCGCAGGCTCCTCCGGCAATGTGGCCCTCGATCGCGCGGCGGTCGAAACCGTGAAGCGAGCCTCTCCGGTCCCCGCCCCGCCACCTGAAATAGCCCGCTCCTCGATGACGCTGGCGATCACGATCAGTTTCAAGCGCTGAACCGCCGAAATGCCTTGTCGGCAAATTCGCAACCATCCACACCAGTCGTTGACATCGAGTCGGCGTTCTATACTAGATATCGGAGTCGAGGTTCTCCCGAGTCGTCCGGCTTGGGAGCTAAGAGGGAAGCCGGTGCAAAGCCGGTGCTGCCCCCGCAACTGTAAGCAGTGAGCCCGCGTCGAAGAATGCCACTGGTGCCGTAACGCACCGGGAAGGCCGACAAGGGCGACGACCTGTGAGCCAGGAGACCTGCCGCGACGAACGAGAACGAACCTCGGGCGGGGTGTCCCGGTGGTGCGCGTGGCCGGGCGTCACTGCGTCCCGAACGGCCAATGCGTTCCCACTAAATCCCCCGCCCACAACGCCACGGGGATGATATGGCAACGACTGCAGCACTCACCACGAACGGAGCTCCTAAAGCTCCCTTTATCGCCGAAAGCCACATCTCACCTCAGGCCGAGCCCGGCTACAAGGTGATACGCCGCAACGGTTCGGTGACGCCGTTCGATGCAACGAAGATCGTGGTGGCGCTGACCAAGGCTTTCCTCGCCGTCGAAGGTTCGACCGCGGCGGGTTCGCGGCGGGTGCATGACGTTGTCGAGGACCTGGCCGGACAGGTGGTTGCGGCGCTGACGCGTCGCTTCGAGGCCGGGCGCACCTTCCATATCGAGGAGATCCAGGATCAGGTCGAACTGGCGCTGATGCGCGGCGAACACCACAAGGTGGCGCGCGCCTACGTGCTTTATCGCGCGGAGCGCGCGCGCGAGCGCCTGGCCGGCAAGGCAGATGCGGTCGTGCCGGGCGGTTCGCTCAATGTGAAGGGTGAAGACGGCACGCTTGCACCGCTCGACGAGGCACGCTTCTCGCGCGTGGTCGAGGAGGCCTGTGCCGGGCTCGACGCGGTTTCGCCGGAAGCCATCCTCACCGAGGCACGCCGCAATCTCTATGACGGCATCACCCTGGATGAACTGTCGCTGGCGCCAATCCTGGCCGCACGCACCCTGGTCGAGACGGAGCCGAACTACGCCTTCGTTTCGGCCCGCCTGCTGCTCGACCGCCTGCGCCGCGAGGCGCTCAGCTTTGTCACCAGCCGCTCCGAACAGGCAACGCAGGCCGAGATGACGGGCCGCTATGCTTCCTATTTCCCCGAATTCATAACAACCGGCATCGAGGCCGAACTGATCGATCCCGAACTCGGCCGCTTCGATCTCGCCCGGCTCGGTGCCGCGCTGAAGCCCGAACGCGACCTGCAGTTCCAGTATCTCGGCCTGCAGACACTCTACGACCGCTATTTCCTGCACACGAAGGGCAAGCGTTTCGAACTGCCGCAAGCGTTCTTCATGCGGGTCGCCATGGGACTGGCGGTGCGCGAGATCGACCGCGAGGCACGAGCCGTCGAATTCTACGACCTCCTGTCCTCTTTCGACTTCATGGCGTCGACGCCGACGCTGTTCAATTCCGGCACGCTGCGGCCGCAATTGTCATCGTGCTTCCTGACCACCGTCGCCGACGATCTCGACGGCATATTCAAGGCGGTCAAGGACAACGCGCTGCTGGCCAAATATTCCGGTGGGCTCGGCAATGACTGGACGCCGGTGCGTGGCCTCGGCGCGCACATCAAGGGCACCAATGGCGAGAGCCAGGGCGTGGTGCCGTTCCTGAAGGTTGCGAACGACACCGCCATCGCCGTCAACCAGGGCGGCAAGCGCAAGGGTGCCGTCTGCGCCTATCTCGAGACCTGGCATGTCGACATCGAGGAATTCCTCGACCTGCGCAAGAACACCGGCGACGATCGCCGCCGCACGCATGACATGAACACGGCCAACTGGGTGCCGGACATGTTCATGGAACGGGTCGAGGCCAACGGCGAATGGACGCTGTTTTCCCCCGACGAGACGGCTGACCTACACGACCTCTACGGCTTGGCCTTCCGGCAGGCCTACGAGGCCTATGAGGCGAAGGCTGCCGGCGGCGGGCTCAAGGTGTTCCGCAAGGTTCGCGCCATCGACCTATGGCGCAAGATGCTGACCATGCTGTTCGAGACGGGACATCCCTGGATCACCTTCAAGGACCCCTGCAACATCCGCTCGCCGCAAGGGCATGTCGGCGTGGTGCACTCCTCCAACCTGTGCACCGAAATAACGCTGAACACGTCGAAGGACGAGGTCGCCGTCTGCAATCTCGGCTCCATCAACCTGGTCAACCACGTTGCGGAAAAGGGGCTGGACCTCGATCGCCTGGCAAGGACCGTCAGCGTCGCCATGCGCATGCTCGACAACGTCGTCGACATCAATTTCTACACCATCCCCGAGGCGCGCCGTTCCAACCTGCGCCACCGGCCGGTTGGGCTGGGACTGATGGGTTTCCAGGATGCGCTGCAGCTTCTGCACATCCCCTATGCCACGGATGAGGCGGTCGCCTTCGCCGACGCCAGCATGGAGGCGATCAGCTACCATGCCATCTCCGCCTCGGTCGATCTTGCCGCCGAGCGTGGCCGCTATCCGAGCTACGATGGATCGCTGTGGTCGAAGGGCATCCTGCCGATCGATTCCATTGCCCTTTTGGAAAAGGCGCGGCCCGGCGTTGAGATGGACGCGTCTTCCACGCTCGACTGGGACGCGCTGCGCAAACGGGTCAAGAAATCCGGCATGCGCAATTCGAACTGCATGGCGATCGCGCCGACCGCCACCATCTCCAACATCTGCGGCGTGTCGCAGTCGATCGAACCCGGCTACCAGAACCTCTTCGTCAAATCGAACATGTCCGGCGACTTCACCGTAGTGAACGCACAGCTCGTGCATGATCTCAAGGCGCGCGGCCTGTGGGACGAGGTGATGATCTCCGATCTCAAATATTTCGACGGCTCGCTTGGCCAGATCGACCGGGTGCCGGACGACATCAAGGCGCTCTATGCGACCGCTTTCGAGATCGATTCCTCCTGGCTGATCGACGCCGCGTCCCGCCGCCAGAAATGGATCGACCAGGCGCAGTCGCTCAACCTCTACATCGCCAATCCTTCCGGCAAGAAGCTCGACGAACTGTATCGCCTGGCCTGGCGAAAAGGCCTCAAGACGACCTACTACCTGCGCTCGCGCTCGGCGACGCATGTCGAGAAGTCGACGCTGAAGGGCACCGACGGCAAGCTCAACGCCGTCTCCGCGGTTGTGGCCGCGGCACCCGCCGCGCAAGCCATCGTCATCCATGCCGATGCGGCATGGGGCAAGGCCTGTGCCATCGACGATCCCGAATGCGAAGCCTGCCAGTAAACAGCAGAGAAAAAGAAGGAGACAACAAGATGCTCGACTGGTCAGAACCGAAAGCCCAGCCCAAAGCCGTTATCGATCTCGCGGCGGATATGCCGCCCGTTGCCACCGCCACCGGCCTCGGCGAGATCGACCGCAGCGGTGCCCGCGTTTCCGTCGACGAAAAACGCATGATCAATGCGCGTGCCGATGTGAACCAGCTGCTGCCGCTGAAATACCGCTGGGCGTGGGAGAAATATCTTTCCGGCTGCAACAACCACTGGATGCCGACCGAAGTGTCGATGCAGGCCGACATCGCGCTGTGGAAATCGAAGGACGGCCTCACCGATGACGAGCGGCGCATGATCAAGCGCAATCTCGGTTTCTTCGCCGCCTCGGAATCGCTTGTCGCCAACAACATCGTGCTGGCCATCTACCGGCATCTTACCAATCCCGAATGCCGGCAGTATCTGCTGCGCCAGGCCTTCGAGGAGGCGATCCACACCCACACCTTCCAGTACATCGTCGAGAGCCTGTCGCTGGACGAAGGCGAACTGTTCAACATGTATCGCGAGGTGCCGTCGATCACCGACAAAGCGGCGTGGGCGCTGAAGCACACCCAGCATCTCGACGATCCGGACTTCCGCACCGGCACACTGGACGCTGACCAGGCATTCCTGCGCGACCTCGTCGCCTTCTATGTCATCTTCGAAGGCATGTGGTTCTACACCGGCTTCGCGCAGATCCTGTCGCTCGGCCGCCGCAACAAGATGGTCGGCATTGCCGAGCAGTACCAGTACATCCTGCGCGACGAGTCCATCCACCTCAACTTCGGCATCGACGTCATCAACCAGATCAAGATCGAGAACCCGCATCTGTGGACGAAAGTGTTCCAGGAAGAGGTTCGCGGCATGATCGCCGACGCCGCGGAACTGGAGGCTTCCTACGGTCGCGATACCATGCCGAGAGGCTTCCTCGGGCTCAACGCGGCCCTGTGCGAGCAATACATGCATTTCATCGCCAACCGGCGCTGTGCTCAACTCGGTCTTCACCCCGTGTTTGCGGAGGCCGAGAACCCGTTCCCATGGATGTCGGAAGCGATGGACCTGAAGAAGGAGAAGAACTTCTTCGAGACCCGCGTCATCGAATACCAGAACGGCGGGGCACTGGCATGGGACTGAACGTCGAAGCACGGCACATCGCCGGACAGTCGGCAGCGCTGCAACAGCCGGAAGACGTGTTCCTGTCGTGGCTGCTTGCACAACCTGTCGGGACAGATCTCGCTGCGGCCGCGAACATCGAGATCGCCAGATTGCAGCGATACCAGGGAGACCATCCCGGACCGCGCCGGCTCGTCGAGCTGTTCGAGACCTTGCAAGGGTCGGTCGTCCCGGGATCTGCGATCCGGCAATGAGACGCAAGGTCCTCATCGTTGGGATTGGTGCCGGCAATCCGGATTTCGTGACGGTGCAGGCGATCAACGTCCACGGCCATGTGACCCTGTTCTTCATTCCAGATCACGGGGCCGCCAACGGCCCCGGCAGAAGAATGAAGGACCCGGCCCGCCTTCGTGCGGAGATCCTCGAACTCTATGTGCGGAACCGGCCGTTCCGCACAACCTCCTACAAGGAGCCGTTGCGCAAGGATGACGGCATGGAGCCGCAGGGCGACATTCGACACGCCGGTCTCTCCTTCCAGGAAATGGACGCTTCCGAATGCGGCGCATTCCTGGTCCGAAGCGGATTTTCGCTGACCGAGACGGTGGGACGCGTCCTGCAGCGGCTGCGCTCTTCGGGAGATTTCGAGCTCGACTATGAGGTGATCCCCGGCAACAGCGGCATCCAGGTCCTGACGACGGCGCATAAGGTGGCTCTCTGCAATGTCGGCAGATCGATCCTGACGGCGACCGGGCGTTCCCTCGCCGGAGGTTTCCCCAACAACGCCGACACCATCGTGTTCATGCTGCCCGCTGTCCCCGTGCAGGATACCGTCAGCGGGCACAACGACGTGCATTGGACCCTCTATGCCGGCATGCCGGACGACATGCTCGTCTCCGGCCGACTGCGGGAGATCGTCGGCGGGATCGAACAGGTTCGCAACGCAGCGCTCGACGGTAAAGGCTGGGTTGTCGAAGCCATGCTCCGGCAAAAAGGCGCGCATGGCAGCTAGGAGAAGACCTGGCCGCGCGCCACCGATGGTCTTTGCAGATTCTTATTGCAAACAATTCTCATTTGCATCAAAGATCAGATGCAAATGAGAATTAATCGCAACAAGGAGGCATTCATGCATGATGGGATGAGACGGTCGATCCTGGCCGCAACGATGGGAATGGCCATCAGCGCCATCCTGGCGATCGCACCGGCGGCCGCGCAGGAGAAATTCAAGGCCGTGACCACCTTCACGGTCATTGCCGACATGGCCAAGAATGTCGCCGGCGATGCCGCCATCGTGGAGTCGATCACCAGGCCGGGCGCCGAGATCCACAACTATGCGCCGACGCCGGGCGACATCCAGCGCGCGCAGGGCGCAAAACTCATCCTGTGGAACGGCCTCAATCTCGAACTGTGGTTCGAGAAGTTCTTCCAGAACCTGCATGACGTGCCGGGCGCTGTCGTTTCTCAAGGCATCGAGCCGATGGGCATCACCGAGGGACCCTACACGGGCAAGCCCAATCCGCACGCCTGGATGTCGCCCAAGAACGCGCTGATCTACGTCGACAACATCCGCGACGCCTTCATCAAGAATGATCCGGCCAACGCCGACACCTATCGGGCCAATGCCGAGGCCTACAAGCAGAAGATCGAGGCGACGATCGCGCCGATCCGCCAGAAGCTCGAGGAGATCCCGCAAGACAAGCGTTGGCTGGTATCGAGCGAAGGCGCCTTCAGCTACCTGGCCCGCGACTTCGGCATGCAGGAGCTCTATCTGTGGCCGATCAATGCCGACCAGCAGGGAACGCCGCAGCAGGTTCGCAAGGTGATCGACGCCGTCAGGGCGAACGGGATCGTAGCGGTCTTTTCCGAAAGCACGGTTTCCGACAAGCCGGCGCGGCAGGTGGCCCGCGAGACGGGCGCACATTATGGCGGCGTGCTTTACGTCGATTCGCTCAGCGAAGCGGATGGCCCGGTGCCGACCTATATCGACCTGCTGCGCGTCACATCCGACACCTTGCGGCAGGGTCTGGCTGAAGGCCTCTCGCAATGACGGCTGCCTTCAAGATCCTCGCTCGGCCGGCCTCGCCGGCTGGCATCTCCGTCAAGGACGCGACCGTCACCTATCGCAACGGCCAGACCGCGATGCGTGATGCCAGCTTCGAGATCCCGACCGGCACGATCACGGCGCTTGTCGGCGTCAACGGTTCGGGCAAATCGACCCTGTTCAAGGCGATCATGGGTTTCGTGCGGCTTGCCAGAGGCAGCATCCAGGTGCTGGGCATGCCGGTCGCCGAGGCTTTGCGCAGCAACCTGGTCGCCTATGTGCCGCAGGCCGAGGAGGTCGACTGGAACTTTCCGGTCCTGGTCGAGGATGTCGTCATGATGGGCCGCTACGGCCACATGAACATGATGCGCATACCGAAAGCCGCCGACCGTGACGCGGTCTCGGCGGCCTTGGCCCGCGTCGGCATGTCGGAATTCCGCAAGCGCCAGATCGGCGAATTGTCGGGCGGGCAGAAGAAGCGCGTCTTCCTGGCGCGCGCGCTGGCGCAGGACGGGCGCGTCATCCTGCTCGACGAGCCGTTCACCGGTGTTGACGTCAAGACAGAGGACGCCATCATCGACCTGCTGCGCGCTTTGCGCGACGAAGGTCGCGTCATGCTGGTTTCGACACACAATCTTGGCAGCGTGCCGGAATTCTGTGACCGCACCGTGCTTTTGAAAAACACCGTGCTTGCGTCCGGCCCGACGGCCGAGACCTTCACCCAGGCCAATCTGGAGAACGCCTTCGGTGGCGTGCTGCGCCATTTCGTGCTCGGTGGCGCCGGACTGCATGAGGACAAGGACCGACGCCGCCTCGCCGTCATCACCGATGACGAGCGGCCGCTGGTCTTCTATGGCGAACCCGGGGCCATGCAGCAGCAACTCAGGGAGGACAGTGAATGAGCACGCTGCTCTTCGAGCCCTTCGGCTATCACTACATGCTGAACGCCATGTGGGTTTCGGCGCTCGTCGGCGGCGTGTGCGCCTTCCTCTCCTGCTATCTCATGCTGAAAGGCTGGTCGCTGATCGGCGACGCACTCTCGCATTCGATCGTGCCGGGTGTCGCGGGCGCCTACATGCTGGGGCTGCCCTTCTCGATCGGCGCCTTCTTCTCCGGCGGTCTCGCCGCCGCGGCGATGCTTTTCCTCAACCAGCGCACCAAGCTGAAGGAAGATGCCATCATCGGCCTGATCTTCTCCTCCTTCTTCGGGCTCGGCCTGTTCATGGTATCGCTGTCGCCGACCTCCGTTAACATCCAGACCATCGTTCTTGGCAACATCCTCGCCATCACACCTGAGGACACGCTGCAGCTGGCCATCATCGGTTTCGTCTCGCTTGCCATCCTGCTGCTGAAATGGAAGGACCTCATGGTGGTGTTCTTCGATGAAAGCCATGCGCGCTCGATCGGCCTCAACCCGGTCGCGCTCAAGATCATGTTCTTCACCCTGCTGTCGGCATCGACGGTCGCGGCGCTGCAGACGGTCGGCGCCTTCCTGGTGATCTGCATGGTGGTGACGCCGGGTGCCACGGCCTATCTGCTGACCGATCGCTTCCCGCGCCTGCTTGTGATTGCCGTGATCATCGGAGCAGCCACCAGCTTCGTCGGTGCCTATGCCAGCTACTTCCTCGATGGGGCCACCGGCGGCATCATCGTGGTGCTGCAGACGCTGATCTTCCTGACCGCCTTCGTCTTCGCACCCAAGCACGGCATGCTGGCGGCGCGCCGCCGCGCCGCCGAGGCACTGGAAAGGACGGCCTGACCATGTTCGACACCTTGCTCGCGCCCTTCCAGTTCGACTTCATGATCAACGCGATGGCGATCGCGGTGCTGGTTGCGGTTCCCACCGCCCTGCTCTCCTGCTTCCTCGTGCTCAAGGGCTGGTCGCTGATGGGCGACGCCATCAGCCACGCCGTCTTTCCCGGCGTGGTGCTCGCCTACATCGTCGGCCTGCCCTATGCGGTTGGCGCCTTCGCTGCCGGCATGATCTGCGCGCTCGCCACCGGTTTCCTCAAGGACAACAGCCGCATCAAGCAGGATACCGTGATGGGTATCGTATTTTCCGGCATGTTCGGGCTTGGGCTGGTGCTCTACGTCAAGATCCAGTCCGAGGTCCATCTCGACCACATCCTGTTTGGCGACATCCTTGGCATCAGCCGACGCGACATCATTGAAACAGCCGTCATCGCGGCGATAACCGCCGGTATCCTCATCGTCAAATGGCGCGATTTCCTGCTGCATGCCTTTGACCCGGCGCAGGCGAGAGCCGTCGGGCTGCAGGTACGATTGTTGCATTACGGCCTGCTGTGCCTGATCTCGCTGACCATCGTCGGCGCACTGAAAGCCGTCGGCATCATCCTCGCCATCGCCATGCTGATCGCGCCCGGCGCCATCGCCTTCCTGCTGACCACGCGCTTCAGCGCCATGCTCTGGCTGTCGATGGTCATCGCGGTCGGCGCGTCATTGCTGGGGGTCTACCTGTCGTTCTTCATCGACAGCGCACCCGCGCCGACCATCGTGCTGCTGCTGACGGCACTGTTCATCGCGGCCTTCCTGTTCGTGACGCTCAGGGCCGGGCAGATCGCCTCATCGGCGCAGGTAACCGAATGAGGCCATGAGAGACCCGCATTCGCGAAAGCCAATCGGCGCTATGTCCGGCTCCGGCTTCGCTTCAGGGGCCGAACATAGATTTCGAGCCTGTGGCTGACGATGGCAAAGCCGTGTTTACGGGCGATCTCTTCCTGCAGGCGTTCGATCTCCTCGGACTGGAACTCGATCACGCTTCCGGTTTCCACATTGATGAAGTGGTCGTGGTGTTCGCGCGGCGTGGTCTCGTAGCGCGCGCGGCCATCGCCGAAAGTATGGCGTTCCAGAACCCCCTTCTCACGCAGCAGTTTGACGGTGCGATAGACGGTCGCGAGCGAAATCGTCGGTTCTATCGCGGTGACGCGGCGGTGCAATTCGACGACGTCGGGATGATCGCTCGACTCGAACAGGACCTGCATGATGATCCGGCGCGGACCTGTCAGCCGCAGCCCGAACTCCCGGCAAAGATCCGCGATGTTCCGTTCCAACCTTTGGGTCTCCCGCTTGCTCGGCATTCGACGAGGCTTCGCCGATCGGGCTTTTCCTATCTCAGATGCCTCGCATTCGCAAAAAACATTGCCGTGCTTCGAGAGCGACAAAAGCAACGATGCGAAGCCAAGTCTTTCCTATGGCGGCGGTTCGCATATTGACATAAAGATGTCTTTATGTGATTTGTCTTGATGACGTCGTTCCTGGAATGAAGAGTGTCGCAATATGTCTTCGGTCGATGAGCTCTTCGGCCCGCTGTCGTCGCGTCCCGACGGCTCGGAAATCCTCGCAGCGCTGAAGGCTGCCGCTCGCGAGCGCATCCTTGTGCTCGACGGCGCGATGGGCACGCAGATCCAGGGGCTCGGTTTCGGCGAGGATCATTTCCGCGGCGAGCGGTTCGGCGGCTGCGCCTGCCACCAGCAGGGCAACAACGACCTGCTGATCCTGTCGCAGCCCAAGGCCATAGAGGACATCCACTACGCCTATGCCAAGGCCGGCGCAGATATCGTCGAGACCAATACCTTCTCGTCCACGTCGATCGCGCAAGCCGATTACGGCATGGAAGACATGGTCTATGATTTGAACCGTGACGGCGCCCGGCTGGTGCGGCGCGCGCTGCGCCGGGCGGAGCAGGAAGACGGCAGGCGCCGTTTCGTTGCCGGCGCGCTGGGGCCCACCAACCGCACCGCATCGATCTCGCCGGACGTCAACAACCCGGGCTACCGCGCGGTCACCTTCGACGACCTGCGCCTCGCCTATGGCGAACAGCTGCGCGGGCTGATCGACGGCGGTGCCGACATCATCCTGATCGAGACCATCTTCGATACGCTCAACGCCAAGGCGGCGATCTTCGCCTGCGAGGAGATCTATGCCGAGAAGGGCGTGCGGCTGCCGATCATGATCTCCGGTACGATCACCGATCTTTCCGGCCGCACGCTTTCAGGTCAGACCCCGACCGCCTTCTGGCATTCCGTGCGGCATGCCCTGCCCTTCACCATCGGCCTGAACTGCGCGCTGGGCGCCGCCGCCATGCGTCCGCACCTCGCCGAACTGTCTTCGGTGGCCGAGACCTTCACCTGCGCTTATCCGAATGCCGGCCTGCCGAACGCATTCGGCCAGTATGACGAAAGCCCCGAATTCATGGCCGGCCAGGTCGAGGACTTCGCGCGCGAGGGGCTGGTCAATGTGGTCGGCGGCTGCTGTGGCTCCACCCCGGAACATATCGCGGCGATCGCCGACGCGGTTTCCAGACACGCGCCGCGGGGCTTGCCAAAACGAACGCCGCTAATGCGCCTCTCTGGCCTGGAGCCGTTCACGCTGACCAAGGACATTCCCTTCGTCAACGTCGGCGAGCGCACCAATGTCACCGGCTCGGCCAAGTTCAGAAAACTGGTCACCGCCGGCGACTATGCGGCCGCGCTCGATGTCGCCCGCGATCAGGTCGCCAACGGCGCGCAGATCATCGACATCAACATGGACGAAGGCTTGATCGACTCGCAAAAGGCGATGGTCGAGTATCTCAACCTGGTCGCCGCCGAACCGGACATCGCCCGCGTACCGGTGATGATCGATTCCTCGAAATGGGACGTCATCGAAGCCGGCCTGAAATGCGTGCAGGGCAAGCCGATCGTCAATTCAATATCGATGAAGGAAGGCGAAGCGGCCTTCCTGCATCATGCCAGGCTGTGCCGCATGTACGGCGCTGCTGTCGTGGTGATGGCTTTCGACGAGGTCGGACAGGCCGACACCCAGGCGCGCAAGGTCGAGATCTGTACGCGGGCCTACAAGCTGCTGACCGAACAGGCTGGCTTCGCGCCGGAAGACATCGTCTTCGATCCGAATGTCTTCGCGGTCGCCACCGGCATCGAGGACCATGACAATTACGGTGTCGACTTCATCGAGGCGACGGGAGAGATCATCGCGACGCTGCCGCATGTCCATATCTCCGGCGGCATCTCCAACCTCTCCTTCTCGTTCCGCGGCAACGAGCCGGTGCGCGAAGCCATGCACGCCGTGTTCCTCTACCACGCCATCCAGCGCGGCATGGACATGGGCATCGTCAATGCCGGGCAATTGGCAGTCTATGAATCGATCGACCCCGAGCTGCGCGAGACCTGCGAGGACGTCGTGCTCAACCGCCAGCCCAAGGCGGGCGGCACCGCGACCGAACGCATGCTCGAGATCGCCGAGCGCTACAAGGGAACGGCCGGCAAGGAAACCAAGGAGAAAGACCTGGCCTGGCGCGAGTGGCCGGTCGAACAGCGGATTTCGCATGCGCTGGTCAACGGCATCACCGAGTTCATCGATGCCGACACCGACGAGGCCCGGCTGAAGGCCGAGCGCCCCCTGCATGTCATCGAAGGCCCGTTGATGGCTGGCATGAATGTCGTCGGTGACCTGTTTGGCGCGGGCAAGATGTTCCTGCCGCAGGTGGTCAAGTCTGCCCGCGTCATGAAGCAGGCCGTCGCCGGATTGCTGCCGTACATGGAGGCCGAGAAGCTCGCCAACGCCGCCGCCGGCATCGACAATGGCGAACGCCAGAGCGCCGGCAAGATCCTGATGGCCACTGTCAAGGGCGATGTCCACGACATCGGCAAGAACATCGTCGGCGTGGTTCTGGCCTGCAACAATTACGAGATCATCGATCTCGGCGTCATGGTGCCGGCGACCAGGATCCTGGAAACCGCGCGCAACGAGAAGGTCGACGTGATCGGCCTTTCCGGCCTGATCACCCCGTCGCTGGACGAGATGGTGCATATGGCTTCGGAGATGGAGCGCGAGGGTTTCGACATTCCCCTGCTGATCGGTGGTGCAACGACCAGCCGCGTCCACACCGCGGTCAAGATCCACCCACGCTACCAGAAGGGGCAGGCCGTCTATGTCACCGACGCCAGCCGCGCCGTCGGCGTCGTTTCCAGCCTGCTTTCGCCCGAGATGAAGGCCGGATATGTCGAGACGATCCAGGCGGAATACCGCAAGGTGACCGAGGCGCATGAGCGCTCGGAGCGGGAAAAGCAGCGGCTGCCACTGGCCAAAGCGCGCGCCAATGCGCACCGGGTCGACTGGACCGCCTACCAGCCGCCGAAGCCGTCTTTCCTCGGGACCAAAGTGTTCGAAAGCTGGGACCTGGCCGAACTTGCCCGCTATATCGACTGGACGCCATTCTTCCAGACCTGGGAACTGAAGGGGCGCTATCCCAAGATCCTCCAGGACGAAAAGCAGGGACCGGCGGCACGCCAGTTGTTCGACGACGCGCAGGCGATGCTGAAGAAGATCATCGACGAAAAATGGTTCGCACCCAAGGCCATCATAGGCTTCTGGCCAGCCAACGCTGTCGGCGACGACATTCGACTTTTTACAGACGACACCAGGGGCAAGGAGCTGGCCACCTTCTTCACCTTGCGCCAGCAGTTGAACAAGCGCGACGGCAAACCGAATGTCGCGCTCTCGGATTTTGTCGCGCCCATGGATGGCGGCAGGCCCGACTATGTCGGCGGTTTCGTCGTGACGGCCGGCATCGAGGAAATCGCCATCGCTGAACGCTTCGAACGTGCCAATGACGACTACAATTCGATCCTGGTGAAGGCGCTGGCCGACCGTTTCGCCGAGGCTTTCGCGGAGCGTCTGCACGAGAAGGTGCGCAAGGAATACTGGGGTTATGCGCCGGACGAGAACCTCGCGCCCGACGACCTGATCGGCGAGCCTTACCGCGGCATCCGCCCTGCCCCCGGCTATCCGGCCCAGCCGGACCACACCGAGAAGGTGACGCTGTTCAACCTCCTGAAGGCAGAGGAGCGGATTGGCGTGCGCCTGACCGAGAGCATGGCGATGTGGCCGGGCTCGTCAGTCTCCGGCCTCTATCTCGCGCAACCCGAAAGCTACTATTTTGGCGTCGCCAAAGTCGAACGCGATCAGGTCGAGGATTACGCCAGCCGCAAGGACATGAGTGTCGTGGATGTCGAGCGCTGGCTTGGACCGATCCTCAACTATGTGCCCTCGCCTCTTGCCGAGGCCGCCGAGTAAATCGACCCTGTCGTCTTTGCACTGCGCCGATGTCGCTTTCGTCATCGCACCGGCACGGCGTCCGTGATCAGATCACCATGTTCAAGGTGCTCTCCGGCGAACCACGCCGGAGGGATAATTGGGAAGCCGGTTTGATGCCGGCGCTGCCCCCGCAACGGTAGCGAAGCTTCTGTCCCGACGACAGACCACTGGGCGAAAGCCTGGGAAGGTGTCGAGACGGTCCACAAGGACAGCTTCGAAGCCCGGAAACCAGCCCTGGACTTTTTGGAACTCGACTGATCGCGGTGGGCGGTCAAGAGGCAGAAAGTCGTGCGCCGGTCAAAGACCGTCCAACACGGCCATCTACCCTCCATCACCACCAGTTCAGTCCTTTGACGAGGACAGGACATGGACGCACGTCATGAAATGCTGAAGCTCATCCGCGCGAGGCGCGATGGCTTCTCGCTGGAACAGCCCTTCTACACCGATCCGGATTTCTTCAAGCTCGACATGGAGCTGATCTGGTACCGCGACTGGCTGTTCGTCGGACATGATTGCGAGATCGCCAAGCCGGGCAGTTTCTTCACCGTCCAGATCGGCGCCTACCCGATCGTTCTGGTGCGTGACCGCGAGAACAGGATCCGCGCCTTCCACAATTCCTGCCGCCATCGCGGCAGCCGCGTCTGCACCGTCGACAAAGGCACCTCTGCCCGTCTGGTCTGCCCCTACCATCAGTGGACCTACGACCTCGACGGCAAGCTTCTGTTCGCCCGGCAGATGGCCGAAGGCTTCGACCGCAACGACTACGGGCTGAAGCCGGTCGCCTGCGAAAGCGCCGGCGGCTACATCTTCGTCTGCCTGGCCGACCAGCCGGCGGACTTCGCTCCCTTCCGCCAGATGATGGAGCCTTACTTCCTGCCGCATCGCCTGGCCGACGCCAAGATCGCCTTCGAAAGCACGATCGTCGAAAAGGGCAACTGGAAGCTGGTCTGGGAAAACAACCGCGAATGCTACCATTGCGCGGGTAACCATCCGGAGCTCTGCAAGACCTTCCCTGAAGCGCCGACCGTGACCGGCGTCAACGGTGTCGAGGATGACCCCGAGTTGCTGGAACACTGGGCACGCTGCGAAGCCGACGGGCTGCCTTCGCGCTTCGTCATCGATACGGCCGGTCAGTACCGCACGACACGGGCGCCACTGCTTCCACATGCGGTGAGCTACACCATGACCGGCCAGCGCGCCGTGCAGCGCAACCTGTCCGACGGTGTCGCCACCGACCGCATCGGCACCCTGATGCTCTACCACTATCCGACGACCTGGAACCACATACTGGGCGATCACGCGGTGACGTTCCGCGTTCTCCCGATCAGCGCCACCGAGACGGCGGTGACCACCAAATGGCTGGTGCACAAGGATGCCGTGGAAGGCGTCGACTACGACCTGCAGAACCTGATCCACGTCTGGACGCTGACCAATGACGAGGATCGCCGCATCGTCGAGGAGAACGCGTTCGGTATCAATTCGCCGGCCTACCAGCCAGGCCCGTATTCCGAATTGCACGAAGGCGGCGTCATCCAGTTCGTCGAGTGGTATGCGCGCTTCATGGAGCCTCGGCTGACCGAGGGCGAAAGACCCGCGCTGCGCAGCGTCGCTTGAGGCCGCTCCAATGAACGCCGTCACGAGCATCCATCTCTATCGCCATCTCGACGAGATGGCGCCATGGAACGACCGCCTGCAGGTGCTGGAGGTGGCCGGCATCACCGACGAAGCGCCCGACGTGAAGACCTTTACCTTCCGCTCGGATGCGCAGACCTGGTTCCGCTACAAGCCGGGCCAGTTCATCACGCTGGAGCTGCCGACGGCCGACGGTCCGCTGATGCGTACCTATACGCTGGCTTCGTCACCATCGCGACCGCTTTCGATCTCCATCACCGTCAAGGCGCAGGCCGGCAGTATCGGCACACGCTGGATGTTCGACAATCTCAAGCGCGGGTCGCGCATCAAGGCGCGCGGCCCGGCGGGCGATTTCTCGCACCACAACCATGCCGCAGCGAAGTATCTCTTCATCTCGGCGGGCTCCGGCATCACGCCAATGATGTCGATGCTGCGCTGGCTGAACGACTGCGCGCCATGGACGGACATCGCCTTCGTCAACTGCGCCAGGCGGCCCGAAGAGATCATCTTCCGGAAGGAACTGGAGCTGCTCGGCGCCAACATGCCCGGCCTGTCGCTCGGTTTCATGATCGAGGAGCGGTCGAGCCGCGAAAGCTGGTTCGGCCATATGGGACGGATCGACGCCGTCCGGCTGCCGCTTTTGTCGCCCGACTTCCACGAACGCGAGGTATTCTGCTGCGGACCGGATCCGTTCATGCGCGCCGTGCGAACCATGCTGGAAGCCACCGGCTTCGACATGGCCCACTACCATCAGGAGAGCTTCGGTGCACCCCCGGTGGAGGTCCTGCCTCCCGCCATCACGGACGCTGGAGCTGCCCAGCCCGCCGAAGCGACGATGCCCGTCCGTTTCACCAGTTCCGATGTCGATGGGCAATGTGTCCCCGGCCAGACGGTGCTGCAGGCAGCGCGCGCCAGCGGCGTTCGCATCTCGGCGGCCTGCGAGTTCGGTCTCTGCGGCACCTGCCGCGTCAGGAAGGTCTCGGGCGACGTGGAGATGAGCCACAATGGCGGCATCCTCGATGAGGAGATTGCCGATGGTTACATCCTCGCCTGCTGCTCGAAGCCGCTCACAGCGCTGGAGATCGAGGCATGACCACCCGCGACGACGAAAAAATGGTCGCAACGCGACCGCAAAAGGTCGACGCCACGACCATGGCAGCGATCTCGCCGCTGCCGCCACCGGAAGAAGTCTTTGCCGACTGGCTGATGTCTGTGCCGCCAGGCATCTGTCTCGAGATTGCCGCGCAACGACAGATCGAGCTTATCGACCGTCACGGATCACTCCACCCGGGCGTTGCGGTGCTTCGCAGTCTTCTGGCGGCTGTCGCCTGCTCGGATGACTGGCCCAGACCCGTTCCCAATCTTTGAAGATCAGACCCAACCCTGCGCCAGCCCTCCCAAACCAATGATGAGTAGCCAGCGATGAGCATCGTGCATCTTCAACAGACATCCGCCGCCGATGACAGGATCGGCGACCTCATCGCAGCGCGCCGGCCGGGTCATGGCCTGGTCCGGGCGTTCTACATGGATCCCGCGATCTTCGAGCGCGACATGGAGCGCCTGTTTCGCCGGCACTGGCATTGTCTGGCGCATGCCAGTGTCATCCCCAACCCCGGCGACTTCGAGCTGTTCCGGCTCGGTGACGAGCAGATCATCCTGACGCGAGTGGCGGATGGCACGATCCACGCCATGCTCAATGTGTGCCGGCATCGCGGCGCCGAGGTCTGCACCAAGCCGAAAGGCAATGCACGCTTCTTCGTCTGCCCCTACCACGCCTGGACCTACAGCAATGACGGCTCGCTGCGCGCCGCGCGGCTGATGCCGAAGGACTTTGACCGCAGCGAACACGGGCTGAAGAAACTGCACATTCGTGTCGCGTCCGGGCTCGTCTTCATCTCCTTCGCCGAGACGCCGCTCGACTTCGATCCGATCGAGCAGTCGCTGCGCACCAGTTGCGGCCAGTATGGCTGGGGCGAAGCGAAGGTGGCGCATCGCGAGCTCTACCCGCTGCAGGCCAACTGGAAGCTGGCAGTCGAAAACTACGTCGAGTGTTATCACTGCGGACCGGCGCATCCCGAATATTCGCAGACCCATGCGCTGGAGCAGCCGCTCGAGATGATCGAGAAGCTCAACCAGGCGATGGAGGCGCGTACCTGCGCACTGGGTATCGACGTGGTCAGCGGCGATCGCTGGCAGAATTCGGCCGCAGGTCAGGAAGCGATCCACACGTTCCGCTATGCGCTCTACGACGGCGTCTCGACCGGCAGCCAGGACGGAAAACCGATTGCACCGCTGATGGGTCGGTTCAGCGAATATGACGGCGGCGTCACCTCGATCCATCTCGGCGGCACCACCTTCCTCGTCTGCTACCCTGACCACGGCATGATCTACCGCTTCATCCCGAAGACCGCCGATACATGCGAGATGGAGTTGATCTGGCTCGTGCGCGGCGACGCCGAGGAAGGCCGCGACTACGACCTGGAAAAGCTTACCTGGCTCTGGAAGGTCACCACCGAGGAGGACAAGAAGATCATCGAGCACACCGCGCGCGGCGTGCGCTCGCACTATTTCGTGCCCGGCCCGATCGCGCCGATGGAGCACAACGAGCTCCGCTACATCAACTGGTATCTGGAGGAAATCAGCCGCCGTTAGAGCGTTTCCGTTCTCGCGGAAACGCTCTAACTCTTTGTTTTTACGCAATTTCGGACGGAAAACCGTTACACACCTTTCCTGGAATTGCCTGTAGCGAATGACTTGGCCGGAAATCGAACAGGGAGGATAGGATGAGCAGGAACAGAGGCGTGGTCTATCTCGGCCCAGGCAGGGTCGAAGTCCAGGACATCGAGGATCCCAAATTCGCAGCCCCGGATGGCCGGCGCATCGAGCATGCCGTGATCCTGAAGGTGGTTTCCACCAACATCTGCGGCTCCGACCAGCACATGGTTCGCGGACGCACGACTGCCGAAGCAGGGCTGGTCCTTGGCCATGAGATCACCGGCGAGGTGATCGAAAAAGGCAGCGGCGTCGAAATGCTCGAAGTCGGCGATATCGTCTCCGTGCCCTTCAACGTAGCCTGCGGACGTTGCCGCTGCTGCAAGGGACAGGACACGGGCGTGTGCCTGACCGTGAATCCGTCCCGCGCCGGCGGCGCCTACGGCTATGTCGACATGGGCGGCTGGATCGGCGGGCAGGCCCGCTACGTCATGGTACCTTATGCCGACTTCAACCTGCTGAAGTTCCCCGATCGCGACCGCGCCATGGAAAAGATCCGCGATCTGACCATGCTGTCCGACATCCTGCCGACCGGCTTTCACGGCGCTGTCCGCGCCGGCGCCGGTGTCGGCTCGATCGTCTATGTCGCCGGAGCCGGACCGGTTGGCCTCGCCGCGGCCGCTTCGGCGCGCATCCTGGGTGCTGCCGTCGTCATGGTCGGCGACTTCAACAAGGAGCGGCTTGCCCATGCCGCCAGGGTGGGTTTCGAAGCCGTCGATCTTTCCAAGAGCGAAAGGCTGGGCGACATGATCGCTGAAATCACCGGCTCCAACGAAGTCGACTGCGCGATCGACGCGGTCGGTTTCGAGGCACGTGGCCATAGCGGCGGCGAGCAGCCGGCAATCGTGCTGAACCAGATGATGGAGATCACCCGCGCGGCCGGTTCGATCGGCATTCCCGGGCTCTATGTGACGGAAGATCCAGGCGCCGTCGACGCGGCGGCCAAGCATGGCAGCCTTTCGCTGCGCTTCGGCCTGGGATGGGCCAAGGCACTGTCGTTCCATACCGGACAGACGCCGGTGCTCAAATACAATCGGCAATTGATGCAGGCCATCCTGCATGACCGCCTGCCAATCGCGGATATCGTCAACGCCAGGGTGATCTCGCTCGAGGACGCAGCACGAGGCTACGAGAGCTTCGATCACGGTGCTGCCGTCAAGTACGTGCTTGACCCGCATGGCGATATTTCGAAAGCTGCCTGATCGGGACGACCTCAAAAAGGTCGCAGCGGCGGCGCAGGCTTTGGGAGAACCGATGTCCTGCGCCACTCCCCGATGGGAACGGGAAGCTGCCGGATTTTGTTCGAGAGCAATTCCAGGAAAAGTGTGTAACGGTTTTTCGTCCGGAATTGCGTAAAAACAACGAGGTAAAGCGTTCCGTGAAAAACGGAAGCGCTCTACCCAGGAGATATATCCATGAATTCCCCGGCAAAACTGCGCGTGGGTTTTATTCTCGGCCGCTCCTTCACCCTGTCGGCCTTCGCGCTTTTCATCGACACGCTGCGGTTGGCGAGCGATGAACTCGACCGGTCTGGCCGCGTCAGCGCAGACTGGCATGTGCTGGCGAGTTCGAAGAACCCCGTGAAATCGAGCTGCGGCGTGCAGGTCGTTCCGACGTCCGGTTTCGTGGAGCCGACCCATTTCAGCCACATCGTGGTGGTCGGCGGGCTGCTCAATGTGGAAGAGCCGGTCGACGCCGAGACGACGCGTTACCTGCGTCGCGTTGCAGCAGCAAACGTACCGCTGATCGGCCTGTGCACCGGCACGTTCATCCTGGCTGAAGCCGGTCTCATGAAGGATCATGAGTGCTGTGTCAGCTGGCTCCATGCGCGCGACTTCCAGGACCGGTTTCCCGACCATGTCGTCCGCTCCGACAGGATATTCCATCTCGACGAGAACCGTGGTTCGTGCGCCGGCGGCAGCAGCGCGGCCGACATGGCGGCACTGATCGTGCGCAGCCACATCAGCGAGGATGCCGAGCGCAACGCGCTGGAAGTTCTCCAGATCGATCACGCCCGCTCCCCCTTCCATCTTCAGGCGAGGCGCACATTTGCCGACGAGGCGGAAGACGTCCGTATCAAGGCGACGCTGCTGGCGATGGAGCAGCATATCAACGACCGCATCCCCATCACCCAACTGGCACGGCAGGTAGGCGTGAGCCGCCGTCAGCTCGAACGCCTTTTCAAGGAGAAGGCGGGAATGTCGCCAGCCAATGCCTACAAGCGCGTGCGGCTGATCCATGCCAAGGCGCTTGTCGCAAACACCGATGCTTCCATGCTCGAGATCGCCCTGGAAGCGGGATTCGAAAGTGCCTCGCACTTTGCCAGGACCTTCAAGAAGTTCCACGGCCAGAGCCCGTCGGAGCTGCGGACGGCGGCGATCCACATCTGACGGAAAGTCTGCGCGAAACCGTAATGGCGGGTTCGCGGGATTTGTTGGCAGGTGCGCGAGAGCAGCCTGAACGCCGCTGTGGCATGCTCGGGATATCGGTCATGCTTTCGGCAGACCTGGTCAGCGGAAGGAAACAGATCATGTTCCTGGACGATACGCGCTTCCCGCTTGTCTTCGCGCGAGAAGAAGGACAAGCGCCTGCCTCGATCCTTGCCGAACTCGAAGGGCTTCTGAACCGACAGACACCGTTCGTCCTGATCACCGATCACGCGCCGGATGACCATCGCACGGAAACGGCCGAAGAGCGCAGGGAAAAGGCCCTGTTCTTCAAGCGGACCAAGGATCGTTTCAAGAAGTATTGCCGCGCCATGATCGTGATCGAAGGGAAAAAACCCGCCAGCGCGGCGGTGCGGCTGGCAGCGGCGACCGCGAGCAAGGCGTTCGGCTTTTCCGTTCTTTTCGAGACGGACGAGAGGCGAGCGGCGGCCAGAGGCATGCTTGTGCTGCTCGAGGCGCGTGCCGGAACATAGGCTCCCCGGGCCTCGATGACACGCCGCATGGGTTTGGGATACGCTGCCGGCTTGGCTGATCCGGATCGGAGAAGCAGGTGAATTTTCCGCGAATACAGGGCTTCGGACGGGTGGATGACGTGCCGCGCCCCGTCTTCAGCCTGATCACCGAAACGACTTTCGTCGGCGAGACGGAGCCCCACCATCATGACAAGGCGCAACTGATGTGTGTCATCAGCGGTGTCCTGACGATGCGGGCTGCCGGCGGGCTCTGGACTGTCCCGCCGCATTGCGCCATGTGGATACCCGGCGGCATTTCCCATGCCGGCCGGGTCGCCGGCCATATCAGTATCCTCAACCTCTACATCGATGCGGGCCTGGCCGCTTCGCTCGACCAGGGTTGCGGCATCCTGTTCGTCCAGCCTTTCCTGCGCGAGCTCATCCTGCGGTTCGACTGCGAGATGCCACCGGCGGCAATGGGCCGCGAGCGCGAGGCAAGGCTCATCGCCGTGCTGCTGGATGAGCTGGCGACCGCAACGCTGGAACCGATCCACCTGCCCATGCCCAACGACAGAAGGCTTCAGCTGCTGACCAAGGCGATGATCGAGCATCCGGACCAGCGCTTCACGATCGACGAGTGGGGCGCCCGCGTCGGCGCCAGCAACAGGACGTTGAGCCGGCTGTTCCAACGGGAAACCGGCATGTCGTTCGTTCGCTGGCGACAGCAGCTGCACGTCGGCCTGGCATTGCAGCGCCTTGGGAAGGGCCAGTCTGTCACGAACATCGCCGGTGATCTCGGCTATGACAGCGTCAGCGCGTTCATCTCCATGTTCAAGCGCATGCTGGGAACAACCCCGGCACGCTATTTCGATGAAGTTGCCATGGGCATCTCGGAGCGAAATGCCCGCAGGACGCTGGTGCGCAGCGAAGAGGCAGAAACGGCGCCGAATATCATCCCACTCAAAAAACGGCCCGCGTGATGTGATGCGCGCGGTAAGCAGGGTCGAACCGGGACAGCGTCGGAGAACGACATGGGCCTGCCGGAGCCGCCGGAAGAGACGGCGGCTCCGATCGTTTCAGGCAGCTTCAGCCTTCAGCCGCAGTTGATGTGCTGCCGCCACCATGTTGACGAGAGCGGGACGCACCTCTTCCCACCTGCGTGTCTTCAAGCCGCAATCGGGGTTCACCCAGAGCTGGTTTTCGCCGATCCGCTTGCTTGCGAGAACCAGAAGCTCGGCCATTTCGCCCACCTCCGGAACGCGCGGCGAATGGATGTCGTAGACACCGGGCCCGATCTCGTTGGGGTATTTGAAGCTCTTGAAGGCATCGAGCAGTTCCATGCGCGACCGCGACGTTTCGATCGAGATGACGTCGGCATCCATCGCCGCGATGGCATCGATGATCTGGTTGAACTCCGAATAGCACATATGGGTGTGGATCTGCGTCTCGTCGGCGACCCCGCTCGAACAGATGCGGAAGCTCTCGACGGCCCAGTCGAGATAGGCCTTCCAGTCCGATTTGCGCAACGGCAGGCCTTCCCTGAGAGCAGCCTCGTCGATCTGGATCATCGCGGCGCCGGCCGCCTCCAGGTCGGCGACCTCGTCGCGGATCGCCAGCGCGATCTGGCGACTGACGGTCTCGCGGGGCAGATCGTCCCTGACGAAGGACCAGTTGAGGATGGTAACCGGCCCGGTCAGCATGCCCTTGACCGGCTTCACGGTAAGCGACTGCGCGAACTGCCACCATCTCACCGTCATCGGGTTGGGGCGCGACACGTCGCCGAAAATGATCGGCGGACGGACGTAGCGCGAGCCATAGCTCTGCACCCAGGCATGCTGGGTGAAGGCGAAGCCCGACAATTGCTCGCCGAAATACTGGACCATGTCATTGCGCTCGAACTCGCCGTGGACGAGCACGTCGAGACCGATCTCCTCCTGCCAGCGTATGGCGCTTTCGGTCTCCCGCTTCAGAAAGGCCTCGTAGTCGATATAGCTGAGCTCGCCCTTGGCATGAGCCGACCTTGCCTTGCGCACTTCGGCGGTCTGCGGGAAGGAGCCAATGGTCGTGGTTGGAAAGGCCGGCAGGCCGAGCTTTCTGTCCTGCCGGTGACGGCGCTCGCCGAAATCGGCCTGGCGCCGTTTCATGGCATCGCCAACGCCGGCCAGGCGACCTTCGACCAGGGGATCATGCACCTTCAACGACAGCGAGCGCGCCCTTACGGCATCGGTGGATGCTTGCAGCTGCGCCGCCACTGCGCTCCGCCCCTTTGAAAGCGCCTCCGACAACACCGCCAGCTCATCGACCTTCTGTAGTGCGAAGGCCAGCCAGGGCGTGATGTCGGGATCGAGCGCCGTCTCGATCTCGAGGTCGACGGGCACATGCAGCAACGAGCACGATGGTGCGATTTCGAGGTATTGTGGCGCTCGCACGGCCAGGATCGGCTCGACACGGTCGAGGATCGAGGCGAGATTTGCGCGCCAGACATTGCGACCGTCGACAAGGCCGAGAGAGAGGACGAGGTCCTTGCGGGCGCCAAGCACCACTTTCTCCAGTTGCTGCGGCGCCCGCACGAGGTCGACGTGCAGACCCGCCACCGGCAGCGACAGCGCGGTGTCGAGATTGTCGCCCAGCGACCCGAAATAGGTCGCCAGCATCAGCTTCAAGCCCGGTACTGCCCCAGCCAGCCTGCCATAGGCGAATTCGAAGGCGTGGCGTTCGTTCGGAATGAGATCGAGCACCAGCGCCGGCTCGTCGATCTGGACCCAGTCGGCGCCAGCGGCGGCGAGCTTGCGCAAAAGTTCCTCATAGACCGGCAGCAACCTCGGCAGCAGCGAGATCGGGTTGAAGCCTTCCTGATGGGATTTGGCGAGCTTGAGGAAGGTAACCGGGCCGAGGATCACCGGTCTTGTGTGGATGCCGAGTTGCCGGGCTTCCAGGAAATGATCGACAGGTTTGGTCGTAGCCAGCGAAAAGACCTGATCATCGGTCAGTTCGGGGACCATGTAGTGATAGTTGGTGTCGAACCATTTGGTCATCTCCAAAGCAGTCACGCCGTGACCATGGCCGGGATGAGCGCAAGCCGACGATGCCTCGCCTTGGCTACCCCGCCCCATCGCGAAATAGCTGTCCAGCGGCAGCTCACCACCGTCCCATTGATAGGCAGGCGGGATGGCGCCGACCATAACGGCCGTGTCGAGCACATGGTCGTAAAGCGAAAAATCGTTCGAAGGGATCCTGGTAACGCCACGCCTGACCTGCTCGATCCAGTTTGCGGCGCGCAGCGCCCTTGCAGTCTCCAGAAGATCAGAAGCGGACGATTTGCCGGACCAATAGGATTCCAGCGCGAATTTCAGTTCGCGCCGTGGGCCGATCCGCGGCACGCCGAGGGTGGCTATGGCAATTGTCGACTGAGACATGATTTACCCCGATTGAGTTGGGGCTGGGCAGCAGACGCATGGCAGTGAAGACCACACCAGGCGGTCGTTGCTGCGACGCACCGGGACACCCCGCCCGTGGACGATATTCCGCCATGGCAGGTCTCCTGGCTCGCGGGTCGTTGCTTTCGTCCGTCTTCCCAAGGCATTCGCCTCAGTGACATCAATGGACGGCAGCTCGCCGCTTACAGTTGCGGGGGCAGCTCCGGCATTGCATTCGCGCGCACCGGCTTCCCTCTTAGCTCCGGCGCATCACAAGCGAGAGACCGGAGAACCATGACAGTCGCCAGTTTCCGGCAGGCAGGAAGGAAAGTCAATATCGCATAAAGAGATGTTTATATCTTTACATCCACATTCAGAGGAATGGCCGAACGCAGCAATGCAGATCGCAACCATTGCGAACGAAACGGAAACGATGCTTCATGACCGCATGAACATCGCCGTCCGTGATTCGATCGAGCAGCCTGCCTATTTGTCGAAATTGAACGACGGGCAGCGGGCGGCGGTCCTGCACGGGGACGGCGCGGTCTGCGGACCGCTGCTGATCATTGCCGGCGCCGGATCGGGCAAGACGAACACACTTGCCCATCGGGTGGCGCATCTCATCGTGCGCGGCGCCGATCCGCGACGCATCCTCCTGATGACGTTCTCGCGCCGGGCGGCAACCGAGATGAGCAAGCGCGTCGAGCGCATCGCCGCCGAGGTGATGAAGGAGCGCGCCGCAAGCCTGACGGAGGGACTGACCTGGGCCGGCACGTTCCATTCGATCGGCGCAAGGCTGCTACGCGACTATGCGCTGGAGATCGGGCTTGAGCCTGGCTTCACCATCCATGACCGCGAGGATTCCGCCGACCTGATGAACCTCGTGCGGCACGAGCTCGGCTTCTCCGAGACCGAGAACCGCTTCCCGACCAAGGCGACGTGCCTCTCGATCTACTCGCGCGTGGTCAATGCGCAGGATGTGCTCGAAAAAGTCGTCGCCGACTGCTTCCCGTGGTGCGTCGGCTGGACCGAAGAGCTGAAGCGGCTGTTCGGCGCCTATGTCGAGGCCAAGCAGCGGCAGAACATCCTCGATTACGACGATCTGCTGCTCTACTGGGCGCAGATGGCGGCGGAACCAGACATCGCCGCGCATCTGTCGTCGCGCTTCGACCACATCCTCGTCGACGAATACCAGGACACCAACCGGCTGCAGGCATCGATCCTGACCGCGATCAAACCGGACGGAGCAGGCCTGACGGTGGTGGGCGACGATGCCCAGTCGATCTATTCGTTCCGTGCCGCGGAAGTCCGCAACATCCTCGACTTCCCGACCCTGTTCCCGGCCCCTGCCGATGTGGTCACGCTCGACCGCAACTACCGTTCGACCGATGCGATCCTGAATGCCGCGAATGCCGTCATCGGCGAGGCAACCGAGCGCTTCACCAAGAACCTGTGGACCGACCGCTCCTCGCACGAAAAGCCGGCCATCGTCACGGTGCGCGACGAAGCCGAACAGGCAAGCTACATCTGCGACGAGGTGCTGAAGGAACGCGAGACCGGAACACTGCTCAAGCAGCAGGCGGTGCTGTTTCGGGCATCGCATCATTCAGGACCACTCGAGGTCGAGCTGACCCGGCGCAATATTCCCTTCGTGAAGTTCGGCGGGCTGAAGTTCCTCGACGCGGCCCACGTCAAGGACGTGCTTGCCGTGCTGCGCTTCGTGCAGAACCCGCGCGACCGCATCGCCGGCTTCCGTGTCATGCAGCTGCTGCCGGGCATCGGGCCTGCCGCAGCGACACAGGCCATCGACAGCATGGAACAGTCGCTCGACCTCGAAATGGGCCTGGCGCGTTTCGTACCTCCGGCTCGCGCTGGCAAGGACTGGCCGCAGTTCGTCGACCTGTTCTGCGACCTGCGCCGTGGTCCAGGCTGGCCGGCGGAGATGGAGCGGGCAAGGCTGTGGTACGAACCGCATCTCGAGCGCAAGCACGAGGACGCCACCGTGCGCCGGGCAGACCTTTTGCAGCTCGAGCAGATCGCGTCGGCCTATCCGTCACGCGACCGCTTCCTGACCGACCTGACGCTCGACCCGCCCAGCGCCACCAGCGACGAGGCCGGCCCGCCGCTGCTCGACGAGGATTACCTGATCCTGTCGACGATCCATTCGGCCAAGGGCCAGGAATGGACCAAGGTGTTCCTGCTCAATGCCGTCGACGGCTGCATCCCGATCGATCTCAGCGCCGGCGAACGCAAGGAGCTGGAGGAGGAACGGCGCCTGCTCTACGTCGCGATGACGCGGGCGAAGGATTCCCTGCACCTGATCGTGCCGCAGCGCTTCTACCCCTCCAGCCAGGTCGCGCGCGGCGACAGGCATGTCTATGCCTCGAAGACGCGCTTCATCCCTTCACACATCCTGCAGCATTTCCAGCTCACATCCTGGACAAGCCAGGCGCTGCGCGACGAACAGTCGGCACGGCCGCGCACCAATGTCGACCTCAAGGGCAAGATGCGCTCGATGTGGAAGTGATCGCCGCAGGTTATCCGGCGGCCTGGCCTGCCCCGATGATGCTCCTGATCTCGGAGCGGCAGGAGCCGCAATTGGTGCCGGCGCCGAGTTCCCTGCCGATGGCCTCCAGGCTGCGGCAGCCGGCGGAAACGGCATCGGCCAGCTGGTTGACGCCGACGTTGAAGCAGGAGCAGACGATGCGGCCGGTAAACGGCACGGCAGCGGGCGCACGGCCGGACAACAATGCCTGGCGATCGGCCAGGGTCAGCGGCGCCCGACTGCCGAGCAGCGAAACCAGCCAGTCGCGTGCCGGCAGCTGCCCTTTCGGGGCAACCATCAACGCTTCGGCCAGCGCGCCGTTTTCGTCCACCGCCGCGGCCCGATAGGTCAGGCCCTTGCGGTCGCGATATTCAGCCAGATTATCGGGCGTGGCGAGCAGCTCGCGCGCCAGCAGGATGCCCTGGTCCGGCGTCTCGGTGCCGGCGAGTTCATAAACCCAGCCGCTAGCAACGGCCTGGCGGCTCCAGTGGACGAAGCCGGTCGGCCGCAGGTTGCGGCGCGTCATCAGCACACCCGCCCAGGCGATCTCTTCGCGCACGATGCGCAACGGCACGTTCTTCAGCTCCGGCTGGCCGGAATGCGGATCGGTGATTGGCGTCGCCAGCGCCCCTGCCCCGGCACTGGCCGCGAAATGACCGCTCCAGTGCATGGGCAGGAAAGCCTGGCCGGCCCGCTGCGCGTCGGTGATCCGGACCCTGGCACGGGCCGAACCATACCGTGTCGACAGATGCGCGAGATCGCCTTCGGCCAGCCCGTTGGCTTCAGCGTCGAGCGGATTGAGGTCCAGCATCGGTTCCGGCGCGTTCGCCATCAATCGCGGCACCGCACCGGTCCGGGTCATGGTGTGCCATTGGTCGCGCAGCCGGCCGGTGTTGAGCGCCAGCGGATGAGCGGCGCTGACGGCAAGCGCCACGCCTTCCTGCCGCACGGCGATGAAACGCGCGCGGCCATCGGGGGTCGGAAAGCTGCCGTCGCCGAGCAGGCGGCCTGCCCTCCGTTCATCGCGTGCCGGCCAGAGCCTCGGCTCGAACGTCTCATAATCCGCGTCCGGCATTTCGGCCAACGCGCCAAGATCGAACAGCCGCCCACCGTTGTTCTCGAAGGCGGACAGTGCGGCATGCTCGCGAAAGATCGCGGCCGGACCATCGAAATCGAAAGCCTCGCCAAACCCCATGCGGGCGGCGACATCGCAGATGATGCGCCAGTCCGGCCGCACCGCGCCAGGCATGGCCAGGAACGGCCGCTGCCGCGAAAGTCTCCGTTCGGAATTGGTCACCATGCCGTCCTTCTCGCCCCAGGCGGCGGCGGGCAGGAGCACGTCGGCGAAACGGGTGGTGTCGGTGCGCGTCACGTCGGACACGACGACGAAGTCGCAGGCCTTCAGGGCGGCGCGCACACGCGTCGCATCCGGCATCGACACCGCCGGATTTGTGCCCATGATCCACAATGCCTTGATCTGTCCCGCACCGACCGCCCGGAACATCTCGACCGCCTTCAGGCCAACCTGGCGCGTGATACCGGGCGCGCGCCAGAAACGGCCGACGCGGTCGATCTCGTCGGGACTGTCGAAATTCATATGGGCGGCAAGCTGGTTGGCGAGGCCGCCGACCTCGCGGCCACCCATCGCGTTCGGCTGGCCCGTAACGGAGAACGGCCCCATGCCAGGCTTGCCGATACGCCCGGCCGCGAGGTGGCAGTTGATGATGGCATTGACCTTGTCGGTGCCATGCGCCGACTGGTTGACACCCTGGCTGTAGACGGTGACGGCGCGCCTGGTAACCGCGAACAGCTCGTAGAAGAGCCGCACGTCGGCATGGCTCAAGCCACAGCCTGCCGCCACCGCGTTCTCGGAAGGCGCATCGGCCTGCGCCAGGGCCAGGGCGGCATCGAAGCCGCGGGTGTGGGCGGCGATGTAATCCTTGTCCAGCCCGCCGGCACGCGCCAGATGCGCCAGAAGGCCGTTGAACAGAAGCACGTCGGTGCCTGGGTCGAGTGCCAGATGCAGGTCGCATTCATCGGCCGTGGCGGTGCGGCGCGGATCGATGACGACGATCTTCGTGCCACGCGCCTGCCGGGCGGCCAGCATGCGCTGGTAGAGGATCGGGTGGCACCAGGCGGTGTTCGAGCCGGTGAGCACGATCAGGTCGGCTTCATCGAAATCCTCATAGACTCCGGGCACGATATCCTCGCCGAAGGCGCGGCGATGGCCGGCGACCGACGAGGCCATGCACAGCCTGGAGTTGGTGTCGATGTTGGCGGAGCCGATGAAACCCTTCATCAGCTTGTTGGCGACGTAATAGTCCTCGGTCAGCAATTGTCCGGAAATGTAGAAGGCGACCGAATCCGGCCCGTGTTCGGCGATGGTGTCCCGGAACTGCCGGGCGACGAGGTCGAGTGCGGTATTCCATTCCGCCCGCCTGCCGGCGATTTCCGGATGAAGCAGCCGTCCGTCCAGGCCGACCGTTTCGCCGAGCGCCGACCCTTTCGAGCACAGCCTGCCGCGATTGGCCGGATGATCGGGATCGCCGCGAACCTCGCCACCGGGCTTTGCCAGCACGCCGCAGCCCACCCCGCAATAGGGGCAGGTGGTGCTCACCTCGGTGCTGTCCATGCCGGTGTTCACTCCGCTGCCTGCAGCATGGCGTCGAGCGCGATCGCGATGCGTCCCGCCTCGACGCGCACCGGGATCGTCTTCACCGATCCTTCGTCGGCCCCCTGCGCCTTGCCGGTTTCCAGCGAAAACACCCAGTTGTGCAGCGGACAGGTCACGGCAGCGCCGTGCACGATGCCCTGGCTGAGCGGCCCGCCCTTGTGCGGGCAATGGTCCTCGATGGCGAAGACGCGATCGTCATGCGTGCGGAAGATGCCGATCCTGCCATTCGGGGTCTTCACGCAGCGGGCGCCGCGCAGCGGGATGTCGTCCAGCGTTCCAATGTCCAACCAGCCCATCCGCTCACTCCGCCGCCTGCTGAAAATCCGTCTCGGCCATCGGCTGGAACTCATGCTTGTCCTTGCCCGAGACGCGTTCGGACCACGGATCGACCTGCGCGAATTTCTGGCTGAAGACAAAGCGTTCGAAATAGACCTTGCGTCTGTCGGGATCAGCCATGACCTGGCGGCGGACCTCGTCGAGGCCGACGCGTTTTGCCCATTTGTAGATGCGCTCGAGATAACGCGCCTGCTCGCGGTACATCTGCACGAGCGCCACGATCGCTTCCATCGCCTCGTCCTCACTGCGCACCAGGCCGAGCACTTCCGTGCCCTTGATGTCGAGGCCGGCGGCGCCGGCGAAATGGATCTCGTAGCCGGAGTCCACGCAGATCACGCCGACATCCTTGCAGGTGGCCTCGGCGCAATTGCGCGGGCAGCCGGAGACCGCCATCTTGACCTTGGCCGGCGTCCACGAGCCCCACATGAACTTTTCGATGCGGATGCCGAGGCCGGTCGAATCCTGCGTGCCGAAGCGGCACCAGTCGGTGCCGACACAGGTCTTCACCGTGCGCAGCCCCTTGGCATAGGCATGGCCCGAGACGAAGCCGGCCTGGCCGAGATCGGCCCACACCGCCGGCAGGTCCTCCTTCCTGATGCCCAGCATGTCGATGCGCTGGCCGCCGGTGACCTTGACGGTCGGGATGGCGAACTTGTCGACCACGTCGGCGATGGCGCGCAACTCGGCGGCCGAGGTGACACCACCCCACATGCGCGGCACCACCGAATAGGTGCCGTCTTTCTGGATGTTGGCGTGGACGCGCTCGTTGATGAAGCGCGACTGGTAATCGTCGGCATAGTCACCCGGCCAGTCGGCGACGAGATAGTAGTTGAGCGCCGGACGGCATTTGGCGCAGCCGCAGGAGGTCTTCCACTCCAGCTCCTGCATCAGCGCCGGGATGGTCTTCAGGCCCTTGGCCTTGATCAGCCGGCGCACCTCGTCATGGCCGAGGTCGGTGCAGGTGCACATCGGCTGCACGGCGGCCGGATTGTAGGCATCACCCAGCACCAGCGCCATGACCTTCTCGACCAGCCCGGTGCAGGAACCGCACGAGGCCGACGCCTTGGTGTGGGCGCGCACGTCATCCAGCGACGTCAACCCCTTTTCCGTGATCGTAGACGCGATTCTGCCCTTGCAGACGCCGTTGCAGCCGCAGATTTCCGCATCATCCGCCAGAGCCGCAACGGCCGCCAGAGGGTCCGCTGAAGCGCCCCCCTGGAACGCCTGTCCGAAGATCAGCGTGTCGCGCATCTCGGAGATGTCGACTTCCTTCTTCTTGAGATCGTTGAACCAGGCGCCGTCGGCGGTCTCGCCGAACAGCACCGTGCCGATGATCCGGTTGTCCTGCAGGATCACACGTTTGTAGATGCCGGCCGCTGCATCGCGCAGGATGATCTCCTCGCGATCCTCGCCATCGGCGAAATCGCCGATCGAATAGAGGTCGATGCCGGTGACCTTGAGCTTGGTGGGCGTGTCCGAATGCACAAAGCGTCTGTCTTCGGCGCCGGCCAGTTTCGCTGCCATCACCTTGGCCATTTCGTAAAGCGGCGCGACGAGGCCGTAGACATGGCCGCCAACCTCGACGCATTCGCCGAGCGCGAATATGTCCGGATCGGAGGTTTGCATGCGGTCGTCGGTGACGATGCCGCGATTGACTTCCAGCCCCGCCTCCCTGGCGAGGCCGACATTCGGCCGGATGCCGACGGCCATCACCACCAGCGTCGCCGGAATGATTTCGCCAGTGTCGAGCTCGACGCCCTGCACCTTGCCGTCGCCGACGATCTGCCTGGTGTTGGCCCTGGTCCGGACCGTGATGCCGCGCGCTTCCAGCTGCTTCTGCAGCAGGTAGCCGGCGGCCGGGTCGAGCTGGCGCTCCATCAAGGTCGGCATGACATGCAGCACGGTGACGTTCATGCCGCGTTCCTTCAGGCCGGCCGCGGCTTCCAGCCCGAGCAGGCCGCCGCCGATCACCACCGCCCTGTCGCGCGACTGCGCGGCGAGCAGCATGGCGCCGACATCGTCGAGGTCACGATAGGAGAGCACTCCGGGCAGGTCCTTGCCGGGCACCGGGATGATGAAAGGCACCGAGCCGGTGGCGATGACCAGCCTGTCATAAGGCTCGGTCACGCCCTTGTCGGAGGTGACTGTCCTGGCCGTGCGATCGATGCCGACGATCTTGTGGCCCTTGTAGAGCATGATGCCGTGCTTGATGTACCAGCCGTCGCCGTGGATGACGATTTCCTCGAACTCCTTCTCGCCCGACAGGACCGGTGACAGCATGATGCGGTCGTAATTCACGCGCGGCTCGGCGTTGAAGATGGTGATCCGGTAACGATCGGGTGCGGTCTCAAGCAGATGCTCCAGCATGCGCCCCGGGGCCATGCCGTTGCCGATGATGACGAGTTTCTCTGTCATGGTTCCCGCCCCTATTCGGCTGGTGAGACGGTGGCCTGTTCGGCCAGCGCGCGGGCCTGCTCGATGCGCAGGATGGCGAGATGCATCCAGGTGAGACAGGCGACGACGATGACGAACAGCAGCATGAAACAGCTCGACCAGACATCGGTGAGGTCGTTGAGCGCGCCGAAGGCGATGGGCAGAAAAAAGCCGCCGAGCCCGCCGATCATGCCGACAAGCCCGCCGACCGCGCCGACATTGTCGGGATAGTAGACCGGGATGTGCTTGTAGACCGCCGCCTTGCCGACAGCCATGAAGAAGCCAAGCACGAAAGCTATGGCGATGAAGGCGATCCAGCCGATCTCGAAATGGAAGGAGACCGGGCCGCTGATGCCGCGCACCGTGAAATCAGCCGCCGGCAAAGCCAGCACCGCGCAGCACACCGCCGACACGGCGAAGGTCCAGTAGAGCACCATGCGCGCGCCGATCCTGTCCGACAGGACGCCGCCATAGGCGCGGAAGATGGAGCCGGGGATCGAATAGGCGGCACCCATCATGCCGGCGGTGGCGATATCGAAGCCGTAGACGCCGATCAGGTATCGCGGCAGCCAGAGCGCCAGCGCGACGAAGCCGCCGAAGACGAAGAAGTAGTAGAGCCCGAAGCGCCAGACACGGACGTCCTTCAACGGTTCGAACTCAGCCCGGAAGTTGCGCGGCGGCGTGGCGCCGGTGACGCGGCGCTGCCGGATCACCGGATCGTCCTCGGCGCTGAACCAGAAGAAACACGCCATGAAGCCAAGCACGCAGGCCCAGATGATCGCCACGTCCTGCCAGCCCAGCGCCAGCATGACGAAAGGCGCCAGGAACTTGGTCACCGCGGCGCCGACATTGCCGACGCCGAAGATGCCGAGGGCCGTGCCCTGCTTCTCGGCCGGGAAGAAGCGCGAGACATAAGCAACGCCGACAGCGAAGGAGCCACCTGCCAGGCCGACGCCGAGGGCGGCGATCAGCATCTGCGGGTAGGTCTGCGCGAACGCCAGCAGGAAGGTGGCGAGCGCCGCCGCCAGCATGGTGGCCGTATAGACCAGACGGCCGCCGAAACGATCGGTCCACACGCCGAGCACGATGCGGACAAGCGAGCCGGACAGGATCGGCGTGCCGACAAGCAGGCCGAACTCGGTTTCGGAAAGGCCGAGCTCCTGCTTGATGCGGATGCCGATGATGGAAAAGATCGTCCATACGGCAAAGCACACCGTGAACGACAGCGTGGACAGGGTCAGTGCATACGTGGCCGCCGGATCCCGGCTTTGTCGAGAAGATACGCTCATGGTTCGCTCCGTATTGGGCAAGCGCCGCCGTGCGGTTGAAAACAAAAAGGCTGCCGGACAGGTCGCCCCGCGTCCGTGGGATCGCGTGGTGAGCTGAACGGCAGCCTTGCCTGGTGCGCCCGTCGTTGGACGCAGAATTCGTGGCCCAACCCTGGGCCTCGACTGTTACAAAGCAGGATGCGTGCCAGTTTGGGCAGGCAGGATTTTATTTAATGGAATCAATCATATTCGGCGTATCGACCGAAATCGGCATCTGTCAGCGCTGGCAAAACTTCCGGCAAACGGCATATCGCCATGCACAAAAATGATGCAGTGCGAAAGACCGCCTATGCCTTCGGCGCGGCGGCAAGCTGGCCTTGAACGTACTCCCCGACCCGGTCGGGATCGAACACCTGCCCGTCGAAGAAACCGTCCGGCCCGAGGATGAGGCTGGCGCCGGCCGAACCGACCGGTGTTTCCGCAACCAGCGCACCTTCGACCTTGGCATTGGCCCCCGGCAGCGCCACGCCGAGATCGCGCAGGGCCTGCCGGTAGAGATCGGGCCGGTAGGTCTCGCGCGCGATGGCCTCGTTGGCCTCGATCGTCCCGATCTGCCCCCAGCGAGCCATCTGGCTGTAGAACCAGAGCGCATGGCTCTTCCACGGAAAGGTGGCTGCCTTGGCATACGGCACGAAGAAATCCGCCGCCGCGATCTCGCCGCCATCACCGGTGCGGATCAGCCCGGCGAGCGCCGGCTTCAGCCATTCGGCGGGACAGTCGACATAGGCGGGCCCTGCCATCAGTTGCGCCAGCTCGCCATGGTTGCCGCTGTCGCCACACCATTCGGCCGCGCGGTACAGCGCCCGCAGCAGCGCCGACAGCGCCTCGGGCTGATCCTCGGCCCACTCGGCCGCGACACCCAGCACCTTTTCCGGGCTGGAGCGCCAGATCCCGGCTTTGGTGGTGACGATGCGGCCGACGCCTTTCGCCACCGCCGCCGTGTTCCAGGGTTCGCCGACGCAATAGCCATCGATGCGCCTGGCGCCGAGTGCGTCGGCCATGAAGGAGGGCGGCACGATGACGATCTCGATGTCGCGCTCGGGATCGATGCCGCAGGCGGCGAGCCAGTAGCGCAACTCGTAGTTATGTCCGGAGTGCGGATGCACGACGCCGAAGCGCAGCGGCGCTTCGCCGGCGGCCTTTCGGTGCACCACGACCGCCGCGAGCGCCTTCCCGGTGGAACGGGGATCGAGATCCGGCGATGCGCCCTGCTCCAGCATCGCCTGCCAGAGTGCACGCGAGACGGTGACCGCATTGCCGCCGAGCCCCAGCGCCATCGGCGCGATGGTGCGCGCGGCAAGCGGTGTCAGGCCGAGATTGCAGGCGATCGGCATCGGCGCCAGCATATGCGCGACGTTGAAATGGCCGACGGCAAGGCGGTCGCGGATGCTCGCCCAGGAGTTCTCCCGGGTGAGATGAAGATCGATCCCTTCGTTGGCCGCGAAGCCGAGTTCGCGCGCCACAACCAGCGCGGCGCTGTCGAGCAGCGGCAGGAAGCCCGCGGAGATCTGGTGGGCCTGGTTCATTGATCGTCTCCAGCGCCCAGCAGGCCCGCGGCGGTGACCAGGCTCTGCGCCACGTCGCCGATCTTGCGGTTCTGGTTCATCGCGGTCTTACGCAACAGGGCATAGGCTTCCTGCTCGGAGAGCCCGCGTGATTTCATCAGGATGCCCTTGGCACGTTCGACCGTCTTGCGGCTTTCCAGTTCGCTGCGCGCTTCCTCGAGTTCGCGTTCCATGCGCGAAAATGCGTTGAAGCGGCTGATCGCCATGTCGAGGATCGGCTTGACCCGCTCCTTCTTCAGGCCATCCACGACATAGGCCGAGACGCCGGCATCCACCGCGGCCTCGATCGAAGCGGTGTCGGAGCGGTCGACAAACATTGCAATGGGCCGCTTCACCGCACGCGACAGCTGGAACATGTTCTCCAGCATGTCGCGGTTAGGATTCTCGATATCGATGACGATGACGTCCGGCTGAAGCGCCGCGATGCGGGCTGCGATGCCGGTGACGTCGTCGAGAAGCGTGACCTCGGCATGGCCGGCCTCACGCAGCCCGGCCTCGATGATCGCCGCGCGGATGCGGTTTTCGTCGATGACAAGGATGCGGAGCGCACTGGCAAGCATGCGCCACCTTTGCCGCGCATTTGCTGCAATGCAACAAAAATTGAACCCAGGGTTCGGAAATGCCGGGCCGTCGCGCTTTGCGCAGGTGTCGACCTCACCGGTAAAATATGCTCGATGGGGGTGGGAGGGCAGTCGATCGTTGTGGAGGATGGATGATGTTTCGATCGTTGCTGCTGGCTGTTACGCTCGCGTCGGCTGCTGTTTCAATCCCGAAGGCGGCGCTGGCCGGCCAGACCGCGCAGACGTCGAAGGCCACCATCCAGACCAACCTCGACTACCTGCTCTACACGCCTTCGGACTATGATGCCTCCGGCAAGACATACCCACTGGTCGTCTGGCTGCATGGCGGCGATCAGGGCGGCAGCGACATCGAAAAGGTCAGGCGAAGCGGGCTGCCGAAGCTTATCGAGAGCGGCAAGGATTTTCCGTTCCTCGTCTTCTCGCCGCAGAACCCCAGCGAGGAACTACTCTACCCGATCGAGAAGGTGGACGCCGCGCTCGAGGAGATCATCGCCAGCCACCGCGTCGATCGCAGCCGGATCTACGTGATCGGTTACAGCCGCGGCGCTTTCGGTGCCTGGGCGCTCGCCGAGCAGTTTCCGCAACGGTTCGCGGCCGTGGTCCCGATCGCCGGCGGCGGCAATCGCCACTATCTCAGCAGGACGAGCGAAAAAGCCGCCTTCTGGGTGTTCCACGGTACCGACGACGATGTCATTCCGCTGTCGGATTCTGTCGTGCTGTACGAGCGGCTCAAGGCTCTCAAGCGAGATGTGCGGCTGAGCGTGCTCGAAGGCGTCGACCATTCGGCGATCGAGGCGGCTGCCCTGGGCGACGAAAAACTGTGGGACTGGCTGCTGAACCAGCGCCTCTAGAGCGTTTCCGTTTTCCGCGGAAACGCTGAAACGCCAACTCTTTCCAAAAATAACAAGCCCCATACCCGGGCGGGAATGGGGCAACGACGGTACCGCCTGAGCGGATCTGGGTTATGCGGCCTGGCCTTGCGGACGCGGCGCAAGCCCGGCGCCCTGCTCGCAGACCTCGATGTGCTTGGCGAGCGCCTGGTTCGACAGCACCGCGCTGATCGTGGTGATGTCGCGGCCCTGATAGCGCGGCATCTGCTGGAGTTCCTTCAGCCGTTCCAGAAGTGAAATGCGGGTCATGGTCTAGCTCCTTTGCTGATGATATTCCGCGCCGCGACGGCTGCCTTTGCATCCGCTGCCGCCGCGCCGACGTTCCTCGACCCCCAATGCCCCTGAAACACGTACCGAAGGCAGCCCTGATGCCCGCCGCGATCTCCCTGACGCGCTCTTTGCGTCTCCGTGAAAGGCGGAAACGCCCGGATCAGGCTGCCTTCTTCCTGGCCGCCTTGACCGCGTTGAACGGAATCTCGACGTCGACGGCGAGTGTCGAAACCTGATCGCCGCGCTCCATCTTCACGCTCACCTTGTCCTGGTCGATCTGCATGTGCCTAGAGATGACGCGCAGGATCTCGTCCTTCAGCTTGGCGACCAGATCCGAGCCACCGGCACTGGCGCGCTCATGGGCAAGCAGCACCTGCAGGCGCTCGCGTGCCGCCGGTGCCGACTGCGGCTTGGAAAAGAACCGGAACAGATTCATGCCGCTTTCCTCCCGAAGAGCTTGCCGAAGAAGCTCCGTCTCTCGCCAGGGACGGTAACCGGCAGGGCTTCACCGCGCAGCCTGCGCACCGCGTCGAAATAGGCCCGCGACGGCGCGCTGTTCTCGTCGGCCAGCGTGACCGGCGAACCGAGGTTGGAGGCGCGCAGCACATCCATGCTTTCAGGAATGATGCCGAGCAGCGGGATCGAGAGGATCTCAAGCACGTCGTCGACCTTCAGCATGTCGCCACGCTCGGCGCGCGTCGAATCGTAGCGCGTCAGCAGCAGATGCTTTTCCATGCGCTCGCCGTTCTCGGCTTTCAGCGTCTTGGAATCGAGCAGGCCGATGATGCGGTCGGAATCGCGCACCGAGGAGACTTCGGGATTGGTCACCACGATGGCGATATCGGCATGGCGCATGGCAAGCGTGGCGCCGCGCTCAATGCCGGCCGGGCTGTCGCAGATGACCCAGTCGAAGGCTTTCTTCAACGATGCGATGACCTTCTCGACGCCTTCGGGCGTGAGATTGTCCTTGTCGCGCGTCTGCGAGGCCGGCAACAGGTAGAGCGTCTCCACCCGCTTGTCGCGGATCAGCGCCTGGGTCAGCTTCGCTTCGCCCTGGATAACGTTGACGAGGTCGTAGACGACGCGCCGTTCCGCCCCCATGACGAGATCGAGATTGCGCAGGCCGACGTCGAAATCGACGACCACGACCTTGTCGCCGTTTTGCGCCAGAGCGGCGCCCAGCGCAGCCGAGGACGTGGTCTTGCCCACGCCGCCCTTGCCCGATGTCACCACGATAACCTTGCCCATTGACCTCTCCTTTATGGACCTTCGTCGGGTCAGCCTAGAATTCCAGTTTTGAGCGCATGGCCTTCCAGCCACACCTGCACTGCCCGCCCCCGCAGATCCGGCTCCATGTCCTCCGCCGTGAGGTAGAAGCCGTCGATCGCCATCATTTCCGCCTCCAGCTTGCGGCAGAAGATGCGCGCCGAACCGTTGCCGGTGGTGCCGGCCAGTGCACGCCCGCGCAGCGTGCCGTAGACGTGGATCGAGCCACCGGCGACGACCTCCGCGCCCGATGCGACGGAACCGATGATGGTGACGTCGCCTTCCGGGAAGAAGATAGACTGGCCTGAACGGACCGGCTCGGTGACGACCAGCGATCCGGTGACCTGGACCGATGGCCCGGCAGCCGTGATCGTTTCCACCGCCGGGGCGTCCTGCGGCTCGACCGATTCGCCCGCCTCATCTGATTCGTCTTGCGCCGACGGATCGAAATCCGAGGCCGGGCGCCCATCATTCATGGCCGGCGGCATGTCCGGCCCGAGCAGCGAATGCCGCGCGCCTTCCAGGCCCATGACACGGACGTTACGCTGGCTCAATTCGTCCACCAGCGTGCGCAGTTCCGCCTTCTTGATATCGAGGCCGCTTATGTCCAGCACCACCGGCCGCCGCAGGAAGAAACCGGCGGAACGGGCGGCGAGATCATCAAGCCCGGCCAGCCAGTCTTCGAACGGCAATTCCGGGGCAAGCGACAGGGCAAGGAAGGAGCGCCCCTTGAGGCGGATGGGCCGGGGTTTGGTTAACACGATGGTGATCTTGGTTAATTTTCGGTTTCCAAGGTGTAGGAGCGAAATGGTTAACAAAAGGTTAACACCGTGCCCGCCGACGCGGTTTGACGCGGTCAATCTGATAGTCGGCTGGATATCAGCCGACGGACACAGCCGCGGCAGGTTCGGAACTGCAGCGATTGACACAGGCATCCTGTACCGGCGGGATGCTGGAATCAGGCTGCCAAGCCGTCATGAGGACGGCAAACGGCGGCACCCGCCGACAACCCGGAACGGTGAATGGAATGACCTTGGCCTTCGCTGACTTCTACGACGCCGAGCTGACCCGGCACAATCGACACTTCAGGGCTGCCGCTGATGTCGGACCGCATGACCGGGTGCTCGACATCGGCTGCGGTGCCGGGCTGACCAGCCGCGAGGCTGCCCACGCGGCAGAAGAAGGCGAAGTGTTCGGTGTCGACACCTCCGCCGAGCTGCTCGAGATCGCACGGCAGCGTTGCGCCCAGGACAGGCTGGGCAACGTGACCTTCGAACTCGGCGATGCACAATCCTACCCTTACCCGGCCGCCCATTTCGATCTGTGCATCAGCCGGTTCGGCATGATGTTCTTTGCCGATCCGGCAGCGGCCTTTGCGAATATCGGCCGCGCGATGCGACCGGGCGCGCGCCTGGTGTGGATGGTGTGGCAGAGCCAGGAGCGCAACGCATGGTCGGGCGCCATCCGGGAAGCCCTGAACCCGGCAGGCACGCCCCCGGCGGCTGTTCCGATGGCGTTTTCGCTTGCCGACCCCGCCGTTGCGACGGCACTTCTCAGTGCCGCCGGCTTCACATCCATCGACTTCATCGATGTGCATGAACCGGTGTTCTATGGCCGGGACATCGATGCGGCATATGATGCCCTCACCTCCTTCCAGATGGTGAAGGACGCGCTTGCCGACGCGACGGAACCGCCAGCCACGGTAACGCGGCGGCTGCGCGACATGCTGCAGGCGCATCTGAGCCCCGAGGGCGTGCTGTTCGAGTCGCGCGCCTGGATCATCACGGCGCGCCGTGGATAGCTGACGCAACAGACCATCGATTGCGGGCGGTTCAGACGATGCGGGGCCAGTGGGCATGCGCAGATATTTCGCCGATACAGTCGCGCAGATCGTGTTTTCCACGATCGTCGGCGCCTTTGTCGAGATCGTCGTTGCCGGGCTGACGCCCTGGCAGAGCATGGGCGTGCGCCTTGCCGCGATACCCGTCATCCTGTTCGTCGGCCGTCCCTACGGCATCTACCGCGACTGGCTGTTCGCCGTGACGGCGGGCAATTCGAACCAATTGAAAGCCGCTGCCGTCGACACCGTCGCCAATATTAGCTTCCAGATTCCGATCTACTGCGTGCTCCTCGCCATCAACGGCGCCACCATCCCGCAGATCGTTTCGGCGTCGGGCAGCATCGTGGTCATCTCCGCACTTTCCGGCCGGCCATACGGCCTCTACCTGGTGTGGTGCCGGAAGTTGTTCGGCGTCTCCGACACGCCTTCTTAGAAGCCCGTCCCCGGCAGTTGGACCACTCCGGCATCCATTGGAAGAAAGGGGTGTTTTCCCAGACCTCCAAGACTCCGCTTGACATTTTTGTTCTCTTTTTGTTCACTGCTCTTCTCGAAGCCGCAGGAGGCTGGAATGTGGACTCTCACGATCAGGATGGATGGCGCGACGAAGGAAGAACTCCGGAGCGCGTCGAAAGCAGCGGAAGCCGTCTTCATTCGCGAAAAGATACATCCGCTGGATGGACTGGCGGGGCACTCGCTGCTCGAAGACTGGGATGAGCGTGGCTGCCATGACGACGACCCGGATTATACGGATGAGGACGCCAGGAACGCCAACACCTGGATCGGTGCAGAAGAAGCCGCGATCCTGGCGCTGAGCAAGGGCCGTTCCTTCTTTGAAGTCTCGCGCATATTCGAGATGACGGTTGTCGAGATCAACGCGCCCGCCAACGTGCTGCCCGTGGCAGCCAACAACGAAATCGATCTGCTCACACGCAAAGCCGCCTGACCCGTTTCCGTCTTTCTCCGAAACACGAAAACGCTCTTTGTTTTAACGCAATTCCGGACGTAAAACCGCGGCACACTTTTGCTGGAACTGCTCAGATTGGAACAGGACTATGACCGAGCCGGCAAAAGTACGGGACAATGACACACGCCTGGAGATCGACAAGGCGGCAGATGCGCTTATCGCGGCTTCGGATGGCGATGCACGCTCTGCCGTTGTCGCGCTGCTGATTGCAAACAAGTTGCAGGAGCACGAGCTGCATCTGACCCGGCTGGCGGTATCATCCGGCTATTCGCGTCAGCAGCACCTGAAGCGAGCGATGGAAGAGGCCTCTCAGGCTTAGAGCTTGTCGAAAAGCCATTTTACCGAAATTGCCTTGTCCGGGCTGGGTGGACGACAGCAGCCAGGCTACAGCCGCAATGTCAGGCAGTTTGCCGCGGTGCCGGCCTCGGTAAACTGACGAACCGCTGCGTTTCGGCCCGCATCTGCGCGGCTCGCAACAGCTGCGCGTAGTGCTTGCCAAACTCAGTATGCACCCCTTCGCCACGAACGACGGCATGGCTGTTGATTGCCAGAAGAAACGGGATCATTTGCGCGGCCTCCTCGGTTGACTGGACGCGATGATCTCAGGAAACCTGCCGAACCTCCCACCCGTTTCATGGCAACGTCAGTCCGCTGGAGAGAGCAGCCTGGCTTCGTAAATCCGGGCAAGAAACGGGTGGCCGTTTGACGCTGCGCTGTTGAACTAGAGCCTGCAACGAGCAGGAGCGTGCGATGGAAACCCCGACGATTGAACAAACCGCACTGCAGCGGCGCAGGTTTCTTGCGCTGCGGCGTAAGGAACGCGAAGAGCATCGGCTCAACCTCTTGGATGCCTGCCTCACGGACTATGAGAGAGCCGCCCGAATCCGCCAATGGGCAGATTGGGTGTTGCCGACAATCCATGACGAACCGGAAATCGCCCGCCTGGTCGAGTGGGCAAAAGGGAACGCGGCGCAACTTGAGGCAAAGTCTGCGGCCGCGATGAGCCGGATGGGCCTCAAGGAGCTCTTTCCGGACGCGGACGACCTGCACGATCCGCTTGGAGATCCGGTGCCGAAACATCCCTGGGGCCTTTAGAGCGTTTCCGTTTTTCACGGAAACGCGGAAACGCTCTAGGCTTTGTTTTCGCTGCGTTTTTGTAACGCCAGGTGATTCCAGTTAGCTACAAAATGCTCTGGTGCAAAACCCGCCCGAGGTGAACCGGGGCGGAGGTTGCTTCAGTTGTTCTCGGGGCTGGTCTCAGCCTCATAGCAGAGCCAGATGATCCTCCAGATCAGGATCAGAGTTGGAACGGCCAGGATGCCGGCCAGGACAAGCTGAGGCAGAAGTGGCAGGTCCAGCAACGCTGCAACCACCCAATGGATGACGCCGACCGAGATGAGAAGCTTGGCCGACAGAAGCAGCGTCGCGGCCGCAACGCCGAACAGCGAATACGGGGTGAGGATACGGTTCATTTCAAATGCCCGTGTTTGCGCAGCTGCGGAAAGCAGCGCGCATGATGATCGGAAGTGTGGAATTGATGCCCTGAAGGGCTAGGCCGCTGCCGCCGGCGGGTCGCGGACCTGCGGACGCTCGGGCTTCTGCCCGCCGATGTCATACGAGACCAGTCGCTCGACCCGGGAAGACAGTTCAGGCGCTTCCAGCGCATGCGGCCCGGGCAGGATCGTATCCAGGGCCGAGGCGTGGAACTTGGCGCGGATCGACCGGGCGCTCTCCAGCGCCAGTGACGGCGCCTTGTTCGGCAAGCCCAGTTTCAGGTCCGGCTGGGCTACCGAGACCCGCGGCAAGCCGTCAGAGACGACGGCCGCAGCAGGCTGTCCATACTGCCAGAAGAACAGCACAAGGAGGACGCAGAGAAGCCTCTGCGCCAGGGTCCGTGTCCCGTACTCGGTTACCATCATGCGAGCATCGCTACGGCATCGGGGCCTCGCAGGCAAGGCAAGCGGCGCAGATCCGCCGGGAAACAGCCTTGTTGACCGCCTCAACTCACCTCGCGCAGGATGAAGTCGTAGAGCATCTTGGCGGCGGGGGAGAGCACGCGCTGCTTCATGGTGATCAGCGAATAGGGGCGTACTTCGATGTCGAAATCCGTCGGCACAACGTCGATGGCGCCACCGAGCCCTTCCGGCCCCTGGATGAATTTCGCCACCTGCACCGAGACGGGCGCGATCGCATCCGACTGCGCCACCATCACCAAAGTGAGCAGCAATGAGCTGGTGTTGAAGATGCGCTCGGGCAAGGTGATGTTGCGGTTGAGGAAGTTTGCCTCCATCACCTGGCGCAGCGGCGAGGAACCCGACTGGAACACCCAGTCGTAGCCGGCGGTCTCCTCGAGACGCACTGTCCTGTTCACCATCAGCGGGTGGCCGCGCCGCACGATCAGACAAGCCTTTTCGATACCGATGACGCGGCTCTCGAACAGGCGTGGATTGAGATCTTCCGGCACGCGCGCGATGATGAAATCGTGGCGCATGGCGATCAGCTCGCGCGCCAGCACATTGCTGGTCTCGACCTGCATTGTGATCTCGATGCGCGGATAGAGCCGGCGGATTTCGCGGATGGCAGGCACCGCCAGTTCGATCGCGGGCGCCGTCACCGCGCCGAGGAATACCGAACCGCCCTTGCCCGCCTTCAGTTCGGCGATCTCACGGTCGGCTTCGCGCATCTCGATCAGGATGATGCGGGCGCGCCGGGCCAGCGCTTTGCCGTAAGGGGTCATGGCAATGCCGCGCGGCAGCCGCTCGCACAGCGTCACATCGAGAATGGCCTCCATCTCGGCTATCATGCGCGAGGCGGCCGGCTGCGAGATGTTCATCACCTGGGCCGCGGCACTGACCCGGCCATGATCGTCGAGCGCCACGACCATGCGCATGTGGCGCAGGCTGAGCCCGCTGTGCAGGAGTGCCGCTCCGTCTCCGCGGCCGATGCCATCCCGCTGACTATCCATGAGCCCTCCTGACTGCCGACTGCCGACTGCCGACTGCCGACTGCCGAAACAGATATACCATTTTCGATATATCAAACAGCGAAGATCGAATTTGACAGTTATGGCAAAGGGAACCACCCTTCGCGCGACCTCGTTTCGGCAGCTTAGCCGGCGTTGAAAGAATGGCCGGAAACGGCGACGAGGTGACTGGGAGGCTAGCAGGGATCGACAGGCCCGCCATTGGCGGGATTGCGCGGGCGCCGGATTTCAGGCGCGGCATTCTTCAACTTAGGGAGAGAACAGTGAAGCTCATGAAGACGTTGGTCGCCACGGTGGCGATCGGTTTCGCGGCCATGACTTTCGGCGCGCACGCCGAAGACAAGGGCCTTGTCGGCATCGCCATGCCTACCAAGTCCTCGCTGCGCTGGATCAGCGACGGCAACGAACTGGTCAAGGCGCTGGAAGCCAAGGGCTACAAGGCCGATCTGCAATATGCGGAAGACGATATTCCGAACCAGCTCGCACAGATCGAGAACATGGTGACCAAGGGCCCGAAGGCCCTGATCGTCGCTTCGATCGACGGCACCACGCTTTCCGACGTGCTCAAGAAGGCCGCCGAACAGAACGTCAAGGTCATCGCCTATGACCGCCTGATCAAGCAGAGCGGAAATGTCGATTACTACACCACCTTCGACAACTTCCAGGTCGGCGTGCTGCAGGCCAATTCGATCCTCAAGGGCCTCGGCTACCCTGAGAAGAAGGGCCCGTTCAACATCGAGCTGTTCGGCGGCTCGCCGGACGACAACAACGCCTTCTTCTTCTATGACGGCGCCATGTCGGTACTGAAGCCGCTGATCGACAAGGGCGACCTGGTCGTGAAGTCGGGCCAGATGGGCATGGAGAAGGTCGGCACGCTGCGCTGGGATGCGGCAGTCGCGCAGGCCCGCATGGACAACATCCTGTCGGCCAACTACTCGGACGGCAGCCGCGTCGACGCGGTGCTGGCACCTTATGACGGCCTGTCGCGTGGCATCATCTCCTCGCTGCGCGGTGTCGGCTACGGCACTGGCGACCAGCCATGGCCGATCATCTCCGGCCAGGACGCCGAAGTGCCTTCGGTGAAGGCGATGATCGCCGGTGAACAGTATTCGACCGTCTACAAGGACACGCGCGAACTCGCCAAGGTGACCGCCGAAGTGGTCGATCAGGTGATCCAGGGCAAGGAGCCCTCGCAGATCAACGACACCAAGACCTATAACAACGGCGTCAAGGTGATCCCGTCGGTGCTGCTGAAGCCGGTCGAGGTCGACAAGTCGAACTACGAAGAGCTGCTGGTCAAGTCCGGCTACATCAAGGCTGAAGACCTGAAGTAACCAGGCTCGGGCTCCGCGCCGGCAACACCGGCGCGGGGCTCCTTCCGCAGCTTTCAACAGCCCCTTTTAGCCTCTTGGGCCGTTCTGTATCATGGGAACCCAGCCTTCCGCGGGCGGGCTCCACAGGCGTCGGGTTTGGCAATGGCAAAAACCATTCTGGAGATGCGCGGCATCACCAAGACGTTCCCCGGGGTGAAAGCCCTGCAGGACGTCAATCTGAGTGTCCAGGAAGGCGAGATCCACGCCATCGTCGGCGAGAACGGCGCCGGCAAGTCGACGCTGATGAAGGTGCTTTCCGGCGTCTATCCGCATGGCAGCTATGAGGGCGAAATCCATTTCGACGGCCAGGAATGCCGTTTCGGCGGAATCCATGACAGCGAGCGCGTCGGTATCGTCATCATCCACCAGGAACTGGCGCTGGTGCCGCTGCTGTCGATCACCGAGAACATCTTCCTCGGCAACGAACAGGCGAAATTCGGCGTCATCGACTGGCACGCGGCACGCAGCCGCGCCAAGAAACTGCTGGCGCGCGTCGGCCTCAACGAAAATCCCGACACGCTGATCACCAATATCGGCGTCGGCAAGCAGCAGTTGGTGGAGATCGCCAAGGCGCTGTCGAAAGAGGTCAGGCTGCTGATCCTGGACGAGCCGACCGCCAGCCTCTCGGAGAAGGACAGCCATGCGCTGCTCGACCTTCTGCTGGAATTCAAGCGCCAGGGCATGACGTCGATCCTGATCTCGCACAAGCTCAACGAAGTGAAGAAGGTGGCCGACCGCGTCACCGTCATCCGCGACGGCCGCACCATCGAGACGATGGACCGCGACGACGTCAGCGAAGACCGCATCATCACCTCGATGGTCGGCCGCACCATGGAAGACCGCTATCCGACGCGCACGCCGAAGATCGGCGAAACCATCTTCGAGGTGAAGGACTGGGTGGTCCACCATCCGCTGCACCCCGAGCGCCAGATCATCAAGGGCATCAACCTGTCGGTGCGCAAGGGCGAGGTCGTCGGCATCGCCGGGCTGATGGGCGCCGGGCGCACCGAGTTCGCCATGAGTGTGTTCGGCCGCAGCTACGGCACCAAGGTCAGCGGCGAAGTGCTGCTGCACGGCAAGGCAGCCGACACCACGACGGTGGAAAAGGCGGTGGCCGCCGGCCTCGCCTACGCCACCGAGGATCGCAAGACCTACGGCCTCAACCTGATCGACCATATCAAGCACAATGTGACGGTTGCCAATCTGCCGGGCGTGTCCTCGAAGGCCGGTGTCATCGACGACATGCGCGAATTGAAGGTCGCCAAGGATTTTCGCAAGCGCACCAACATCCGCTCCTCCAGCGTCTACCAGGTCACCGGCAACCTTTCGGGCGGCAACCAGCAGAAGGTGGTGCTGTCGAAATGGCTGTTCTCCAATCCCGACGTGCTGATCCTCGACGAGCCGACACGCGGCATCGACGTCGGCGCCAAATACGAGATCTACACCATCATCAACAAGCTGGCCGATGAGGGCAAAGGCATACTGGTGATCTCGTCCGAGATGCCGGAACTGCTCGGCATCTGCGATCGCATCTACGTGCTGAACGAAGGCCGCATCGTCGGCGAACTGGCCGGGCACGAGGCCAGCCAGGAAAAGATCATGCGGGCGATCGTCCGCGGGGAGGAGAAAGCGGCATCATGACCACCGAAACCGCGACGCCCACCGAGACGGCTCCCGCCAGGCAATCCATGCGCGACGCGCTGAAGGAGAACCTGCGCGAATACGGGCTGGTGCTGGCCCTGATCGTCATCATGGTATTCTTCCAGGTGATGACGAACGGCATCCTGTTCCTGCCGGTCAACCTGACCAATGTGGTGCTGCAGAACTCCTACATCATCGTGATGGCGCTCGGCATGCTGCTGGTCATCGTCGCCGGCCATATCGACCTTTCGGTCGGCTCGGTCGCCGGTTTCGTCGGCGCGGTCGCGGCCGTGCTGATGGTGGACTACGGATGGAACCCGCTGCTTGCCGCGGTGGCCTGCATCGCGGTCGGCGCCGTCATCGGCGGCGCGCAGGGCTACTTCATCGCCTATATGAAAATCCCCTCCTTCATCGTGACGCTGGCCGGCATGCTGGTGTTCAAGGGTCTGCTGCTCGCTTTGCTCGGCGGCCGCTCCGTCGGGCCGTTCCCGACCGAGTTCCAGATGCTGTCGGCTGGTTTCATTCCAGATTTCATCGGTCGCTGGACCATCGTCGAACCGGCGCTCAATGCCTCGGGTGCGGCGATCCCGAACACCGGCATCGCGCTGCATTCGACCACCATGCTGATCGGCCTGCTGATCGTGCTGGGCATGTTCTACGCCGCAACGCGGGCGCGGCGCGCGCAGGAAAGCCATGGCCACGAAACCGAGCCCTTCGGCCTGTTCGCGATCAAGAACGCCATCATGGCCGTCATCATCATGTTCCTGATGTACAAGTTCGCGTCTTACAGGGGCCTGCCCAACGTTCTGATCGTCATGGGCATCCTGACGGCGTTGTTCGTGTTCATCACCAAGCGCATGACCTTCGGCCGACGCATCTTCGCCATGGGTGGCAACATCAAGGCCGCCGCCCTCTCAGGCATCAAGACCGAGCGGCTCACCTTCTATGTCTTCGTCATCATGGGCATGCTGGCGGCACTGGCCGGCCTGATCTATGCGGCGCGCCTCAACCAGGCGACCCCGAAGGCCGGCGCCGGCATGGAGCTCGACGTGATCGCGGCGGTGTTCGTCGGCGGCGCCTCGGCCATGGGCGGCGTCGGCGAAGTTGCCGGCGCGGTCATCGGCGCCTTCATCATGGGCGTCATGAACAACGGCATGGGCATCATGGGCATCAACATCGACTGGCAGCAGGTCATCAAGGGCCTGGTGCTGCTCGGCGCTGTCGCCTTCGATCTCTACAACAAGAAAAAGGCCTGACCCGGAAACAAGGGGCCAGGACAGCTCGCAAGCCGGGAGACCGGTCGCATATCCGGGGCAGTGAAGCCTCGCGGGCAACATCCGAACGAACCATTTGAACGCGGAACGCCAGCCGGGCCGCGCAGGAAGGACTTTGCCGGATTGACGGCGGAAAGAGGCCATCATGCTGATCTCTCAGTTCCTCGACGACAGCGACGCCATTCGTGTCGTTGCCCGCAACGGCGGCAAGGCCCGTGTCGTCACCGGCGCCCGCAGCGTCTATTCACTGGCAACGGAAGCGGCTCGCACCGGCACCGGTCTGGAAGCGCTGATCGAGAAGAAGGGTCTTGCCGATACGGTCGACCTTGAAGCGCTCTACCGAAAGGGCCGGCTGCTGTCGCCGATCAACCATCCCGACCCGGCGCATCTGCATCTCACCGGTACCGGCCTCACCCATCTCGGCTCCGCGGCAACGCGCGACGCCATGCACAAGAAGCTGAATGCCGAGGGCGAGGAACAGCTGACCGATTCCATGAAGATGTTTCGCATGGGGCTGGAAGCCGGCAAGCCTGCGGCTGGGCAGGCCGGTGTCCAACCGGAATGGTTCTACAAGGGCAATGGCACCATGGCGGTGGCGCCGGGTGCCGCCCTGCTCTCACCGGCCTTTGCCGAAGACGCCGGCGAAGAGCCTGAGATCGCCGGCATCTATGTGATCGGCGATGACGGCATGCCGTTCCGCGTCGGCTTTGCCCTGTCGAACGAGTTCTCCGACCACATCACCGAGCGGGTCAACTATCTCTATCTCGCCCATTCTAAACTCAGGAACGCCTCCTTCGGCCCGGAGATTCTGATCGGCGACCTGCCCACCGACATCCGCGGCACTTCACGCATCCTGCGTGACGGCGACCTGCTGTGGCAGAAGCCGTTCCTGTCGGGCGAAACCAACATGTCGCATTCGATCGCCAATCTCGAACACCACCATTTCAAATACGCGCTGTTTCGCCGGCCTGGCGACGTGCACGTGCATATGTTCGGCACCGCGACACTGTCCTTCGCCGACGGCATCCGCACCAAAGGCGGCGACGTGTTCGAGATCGAAGCACCTGAGTTCGGCCTGCCGCTGCGCAATCCGCTCCAGATCGAGCAGCCCGAGACCGTGCTGGTGAAGGCGCTCTAGACGCTCCCGGTGTGCGTCAGCTTTGAGTTTGCGCGTCAGGCCTTAATCCACCGGGTGCCAGTCAGGTCTGTTGTCGAAGACCGACGCAAGCCAGACTGGCCTGGACCATTGCATCCTCTCGCTCATTTCCCGCTCGAGACGATCCGAGCAGATGGCGCCTTCGGGAGGCAGGAGATCGATCGATGTCCACCGGCGGGACAAAACCGCGAATGCCAGCGCAACAACGCCCAGCAGTCTTGCAAGCAGTGGGAGAGCTGTCATGTCAGGCCTCCTGATGCCGCGTGTGCGGCATGCAGCTGCGAAGTCCATACCATAGCATGAACGGGCGTCGCTTGCATCGCCCGGCAGGCAGTGGCCAAAACAGCGAAAAAGGAGTTTCGAGCAGCCGGCATACAGCGACGCATCTTGCGTTGACCCTGTTAGAAGTGGTTCATTATTCTCCCAAATTCCGTCGAAACTGAAGGTCCACTTCAGCGGATCGACCCAGACCGCCTTTGGGAGTTAGAGTGGAAAGAAGTTCACGCCGGCATGAAGGCCCCGCCCATCTGGTGCACATCGCCCTGGAGCGCCATTCGACTATGCCGATCAGCCGGCAGCTTTACCTTCAGTTGCGCCAGGCCATCGTTTCCGGCCAGATACCGGCGGCGGCGCGACTGCCTTCGACGCGCGCTGCGACGAAGCTCTGGGCGGTATCGCGCGGCAGCGTTGTCGAAGCCTACGAAACACTGCTCAACGAAGGCTATGCCTCCGGCCGCGGCGGATCGGGCACCTATGTCGCCAAGGATGTGCCCGAGCGATTGGTCACACCCGTACACGCGCAGACGGAACGCGCCGCCGTCCCGCCGCGCCTCTCGCGCGCAGCACTTGCATCCGTTCAATCAGCGGTGCTGGAACCTCCGCCACAGGTACCGTTCGTTACCGGCCGTTCCGCCCCCGATGCGAAGACGCGCTCCATCCTGAAGCGGCTGGCGTACCGCCATGTCGGCATCCTCTCGGACCACTACCGGGACCCACAGGGGGAACTGCTTCTCAGGGAAACGGTGTCGTCCTATCTCGCCGCGGCGCGAGGCCTGCGTTGCTCGCCCGAGCGCATCTTCATCACCGCCGGCTCCCAGCAGGCGATCGATCTCGCCATTCGTACGCTGACCGACCCCGGAGACCAGGTGGCCATAGAGGATCCCGGCTATCCACCGGCAGGGCTGGCCCTGGCCGCGCACGGTGCCCGGCAGGTCGCCGTTGCGGTGGACGGGGACGGCATTCGCGTCGACAGCCTGGCCGAGCACGGCGACGCCATTCAGGCAGTCTATGTGACCCCGTCGAACCAGTATCCGACAGGTGCGGTGCTCTCGATGGCCCGCCGGCTGGCGCTTGTCGACTGGGCAGCCGCAAACGGCACGTGGATCCTGGAAGACGACTACGACAGCGAGTTCCGCTACGACGAACGGCCTCTCGCCGCACTCCAGGGCATCGATGACCATCAGACCGTCATCTACATCGGTACCTTCAGCAAGGCGCTGCTGCCGGGGCTGCGCCTTGGCTACCTCGTCGTTCCTGACAGGGTGGTGTCGGCCTTTCGCAGGATGCGCATCCTGCTCGATCGTTTTCCGGCGCCGTTCCAGCAGCTGGTGGTGGCCGATTTCCTGCGCGAAGGACATTTCTCGAGCCATCTGAGACGATTGCGCGAGGCCTACCGGATGTCCCGCAACAGCCTGGTGTCGGCGCTCGGCGATCGACCGGCGGCTCGGCTCACGGTGAACACGCCCCACCAGGGCGTCCACATGATCGCGAAATTGCCCGATGGGATCGACGATGTCGGCTTCGCCGGTGCTGCCCGCCGCGCCGGCGTTACCGTTCTCCCGGTTTCACCCATGTGCATCGGTAAGAGCCCGCGCCAGGGTCTCTTGCTCGGCTTCTCCGCATTGACGAATGCGGAGATCGATGTCGGCGTGGCGCGGCTGGGCCATGCGCTTGAGACTGTGAACCGCAAAGGCCCACCGACATGATCACGCCGGCCGGTAGATCTGCGCCTCGGAGCCCAGCGGGAAGGTTTTTGAGTCGATCCGCTTGAGGCGGGCCGGCGAAACGAGATCGGCAAAAATCGGCAGGCCCTTGCCCAGCGCCAGCGGATGCACCACCAGCCGGTATTGATCGACCAGCGCCTCAGCGATCAGACTGCGCGCGAAGGCGGCACCGCCATGGGCGACGATTGGCTTGCCGTCCTGGCTTTTCAGCCTTGCGATTTCATCGGCCAGGCTGCCGCTGGCGACATAGGCCTCGCTCCAGCTTTCCGCACGGGGTTGCGGCTGCCCGGACGGCGTGCCGATTGCCTTCAGCACCGCCGGCCCTTGCCTCGAGAAGACGGCCTTGGGAATCTGGTTCATGAGCGGTGCGAATACGCCGGTGGCGGTCGGCCAATAGGCGGCCATGCTTCGGAAGGTACGGCTGCCCATGATGTGCAGGCCTGCATTCGACAGGTTTTCCAGCTTCCAGGCCATGGCCTCCTGATCGCCATCGCGTATCCAGTCGGCTTCACCGTTGGGGCCGCAGACAAATCCGTCGAGCGACATCGTCATGGTCAGGATCAACTCTCGCATCGCATTCCTCGCGCTGGTTGGCGTTCCAAGGACGGGCGGGCGTGGAGGATTCCGACAAGGGAAGCGAAGAAAGTGCGCCGCTCACGCCGCCAGATGTTCGAACAATCTCGCCACCGCCTCGGCACCCGGGTCGACATGCCCTTCGAGCTGCCGGGCGTTGATGTAGGCGGCGCGGCCGGCCTTGGCGCGGGTGAGCGTGGCGGTGAAGTCCGCGCCCTGTCGTGCCGCCTGCGCCGCATCGGCCATGCTTTTGCCGAGCGCTTCGAGCGCTGGTGCCAGCGCGTCGACCATGGTGCGGTCGCCGACATGGGCACCGCCGATCTCCTGCATGCGCGCCAGCCCTGCCCGCAGCGCCTCGCGGATCGGCAGGCCGCTCGATGCGCCGTCGCCGGCGGCGGCGAAGAAGATGGCGAGCAGCACGCCGGAGGAGCCACCCATGGTCTGGCTGAGCTCCAGGCCGATGGCACGCAGCAGCTGCGTATGATCGGACAGCGGCAGGCGGTCGATGGCGTTGATCAATGCACGGGCGGCACCTGCCAGGGTCGAACCGGTGTCGCCATCGCCGGATTTGGCATCAAGGGCATTGAGGTCCTGCTCAGCAGCGATCAGCACGTTGCAGCAATTGATCAGGAAAGCGCGTGTCGCGGCATGGTTGGACGGCATCGGCATGATCGGCGTCAGGCCGTCCGGCAGAGCGGCGACGATGATCGGGCTGACCTCGGACACGCCCGGCCAGGCTGCGATCGGGACAGGCGTCTTCAACAAGGCCAGCTCGGCCGCATTGGCGGCAAAGACCGAGATCGAAAAGCCTTGCATGTCGAGCGAGGTCATCAGCGGCGCGGGACCGACGGTGTGGGTGATGCTTGCACCGACCGACGAGCCGACAAGCTCGTGCGCGAGCACAGACGTCTCCAGCACAGAGGTACCACCGAGATTGTTGATCAGCGCGACATGCGGCCCCTCGCCCATCACGGCGGCCAACCTTTCGGCCATTGTAGCGACGGAGGCCCTGGCGCCGGCGAAATCGATCTGTTCGACGCCGGCCTCGCCATGGATGCCGAGCCCGAGTTCGGCCTTGCCCTCGGGAATGCGGTCTTCCTTCGGCGAGCCCGGAACCCGGCAGGTGTCGAGCGACATGCCGATGGAGCGTGTGCCGGCGATGACGCGTTTGGCGGCCGAAGTGACTGCGTCAAGATCGGCGCCGCGTTCCGCGAGCGCGCCGGCGATCTTGTGCACGAACAGCGTGCCGGCGACGCCGCGCGCCTGCGGCAGGTCGGGCAGTGCGATATCGTCGCCGACGATCACCATGGAAACGTTGAGGCCGAAGGCGCGCGCACGCTCGGCGGCGAGGCCGAAGTTCAGCCGGTCGCCGGTGTAATTCTTGACGATGAGCAGGCAGCCGGCCGGGCCAGTGACGGCAAGGATCCCTGCCAGCACCGCATCGACGCTCGGTGAGGCAAAGACGTCGCCGCAGACGGCAGCCGTCAGCATGCCCTTGCCAACGAAGCCGACATGGGCCGGCTCATGGCCGGAGCCGCCGCCCGAGACGATCGCCACCTTGGACTTGTCCCAATCGCTGCGCAGCACGACACGGATGTGCGGATAGCCGTCGAGACGGGTCAGCGCGCCGCCGGAGAGCGCGAGCACGCCGTCGATCGCCTCGGTGACGACGTCTTCGCGCTTGTTGATGAACTGGGCCATGAAACTGCTCTCCCTAGATGAGGCGCATGCCGGCGGCGTCGAAATAGAGCGGCCGGGAGGGTTGGATACGGATAGTCTCACCGCCCCTGAGCGGCGTGTGCGCGTCGGTCACAGTGACGAGGTCGTGTCTCCTCAAGGTCAGGTGCAGGCGCGTCTGGTCGCCGAGATGCTCGACCCGCTTGACCAGCGCCTCCTCGCCGTCGCCCTGCACGATGTGCTCGGGGCGCAGGCCGATGCTCTTGGCGCCCGCCGGCGCGCCGGCAAACAGGTCTGCCGGCAGCACGTTGATGCGCGGCTGTCCAAGCCGGGTCGCGGCATAGACGCTGACTGGCTGCTCATAGACCTCGCGCGGCGAACCGAACTGCACCAGCCTGCCTTCGTTGAGCACGCCGACATGGGTCGCCATGGTCATCGCTTCGATCTGGTCGTGGGTGACGTAGAGCAAGGTGGCGCCGAGCTTCGCCTGGATGCGCTTCAGCTCGATACGCAGATCGGCCCGCAGCTTGGCGTCGAGCGAACTCAGCGGCTCGTCCATCAGGAAGATCTCGGGGTTGCGCACCAGCGCGCGGCCGATGGAGACACGCTGCATCTCGCCACCGGACAGCGCGGTCGCCTTGTTGTCCAGCTTGTGGGCGATCTGCAGGACCTCGGCGACCTCCTTGACCTTGGCGTCGATGACATCGCGAGGCGTCCGCAGCAGCGGCGATTTCAGCGGGAATTCCAGGTTCTGGCGAACCGTCAGATGCGGGTAGAGCGAGTATTGCTGGAAGACCATGGCGACGTTGCGCTCGGCTGGCGACAGGCCCTTCATCGGCTGGCCGCCGAGATAGACCTCGCCGCTGTCGGGTGTGTCGAGGCCGGAGACCATGCGCAGCGTCGTCGTCTTGCCGGCGCCGGTTGGTCCGAGCAGCACGACGAAGGCACCGTCGGGAACCGTCAGCGAGACATTGTCGAGCGCGACCGTGTCAGCGAAGCGCTTCGTCACGTTCTCAAGCACGACATCAGCCATGGCCGAGCACCCCTTCATTGGCCTGCGACAGCAGCGCCTTGCCGCTTTCGGCGTCGAACAACGACAGCGTGCGCGGGTCGAACTCCAGCCCGACCAGCTCGTCCTCGCGCACCGCCTGGGCAGACGAGATGCGCGCCTTCAGGTCGCCATGTGCGGTGGCGAGCGTCACGATCTGGGTGGTACCGAGATATTCGACGGCGCTGACACGGCCGCGATAAGGAGCATCGTCGCGGAAGCTGACATGTTCGGGCCGCACGCCCAGAGTGAGACGGCCGGCGCGGCCCTCGCGCACAGCCGGCACCTTGATCCTGACGCCGCCGAGATCGACGCTGTCGCCGTTGATGCCGATCATGCCTTCGAAATCGAGGAAGTTCATCGACGGCGAGCCTATGAACTGGGCGACGAATTTAGTCGCCGGCCAGTCATAGATCTGCTGCGGCCGGCCGAACTGCTCGACGACGCCATGGTTCATGACGACGATCTTGTCGCCCATCTGCATGGCTTCCAGTTGGTCGTGCGTGACATAGACGGTGGTGGCGCCCATGCGGTCGTGCAGCGCCCGCAGTTCCTCCGCCATGTGCTCGCGGAACTCGGCGTCGAGCGCACCGAGCGGCTCGTCCATGAAGAAGGCCTTCGGCCGCCGCACGATGGCGCGGCCGAGCGCCACGCGCTGGCGGTCGCCGCCGGAAAGACCGCCGACCGGCTTGTCGAGGATGTGCTCGATCCGGAGGATACGAGCGACCTCGGCGACGCGTGTCCTGACCTCCTCGCGTTTCATGCCCTGGCTGACCAGCGGATAGGAGATGTTCCTGCGCACGTTCATATGCGGATAGAGCGCGAACATCTGGAACACGAAGGCGATGTCGCGCTGGCTCGCCCGCTTCATGCCGACTTCCTCGCCGTCGATGAAGATCTCGCCCGAGGTCGGCAGCTCGAGGCCAGCCATCATGCGCAGCGTCGTCGTCTTGCCGCAGCCGGAGGGGCCAAGCAGCATGAAGAACTCACCGTCCTCGATGGTGAAGGATGAGGAGCGCACGGCCGTGAACGGACCGAACTCCTTGCGCACGTTCTGGATTCTGATCTGCGCCATCGGCCTACTCCGGGAAATGGCTGACGATGATGAACATCACCGTGCCGACGAGGGTGACGATGAAGGACCACGAATAGAGCGCCAGCACGAAGGGCTGCATCAGCATGACGACCCCGGCGGCGATCAGCACCGACGCCAGCATCTCCCAGGCCCCTCGCCTGAGATGGAACAATCCGTCGAAGAAGCTACTCATTTGCGGACCGCTCCGAAGGTGATGCCGCGCAGCAGGTGCTTGCGCAGGAGAATGGTGAAGACCATGACCGGCACCAGGAACAGGGTCGCGCCTGCGGCGACGGCCGGCCAGTCCTGGCCGCTGACGCCGATGATGGTCGGAATGAAGGGCGGCGCGGTCTGCGCATTGCCGGAAGTCAGCAATACCGCGAAGGCATATTCATTCCAGGCGAAGATCAGGCAGAAGATCGCCGTCGACGCGATGCCGGTGGCCGCCTGCGGCAGCACGACCTTGTAGAAGGCCTGGAAGCGCGTGTAGCCGTCGATCAGCGCCGCCTCCTCATATTCGATCGGGATCTCGTCGATAAAGCCCTTGAGCAGCCAGACCGAGAGCGAGAGGTTGACCGCCGTGTAGAGCAGGATCATGCCGGCATGGGTGTCGCTGAGCCCGAGCGCGCGGAACATCAGGAAGATCGGGATGGCGACCGCGATCGGCGGCATCATGCGCGTCGACAAGATGAAGAACAGCAGGTCATCCTTGAGCGGCACCTTGAAGCGCGAGAAGGCATAGGCCGCAGCGGTACCCAGCACGATGCACAGCACGGTCGAGCCGAAGCCGATGATCACCGAATTGGTGAAGCGTTCGGCAAAACGCGACGGCCCGGAAATGACGAGGCCGTCCTTGCGCACCAGCCTGTCGTACCAGGTCTGCGGCTCGCCAACCGCCTGCAGCTGCTCCTCGGTCAGGCGGGTGCGCGTGGTGAAGACGTTGACGTAACCTTCGACAGTCGGTGTAAAGAAGGTCTTGGGTGGATAGGCGATGGCGTCGGACGGCGACTTGAAACTCGTCGCGATGATCCAGAACAGCGGCAGGATGGTGATCAGCGCATAGAGCACGACCAGGACCCCGGCGCACCATTTCTGCCGCAGCGACGGCTCGGTGACGGAATAGCTGCTCATCGCTGTTTCACCTTGTTCAGGGCTTTGACGTAGATCGAGGCCAGGCCGAAGACGGTCACGAAGAGGATGACGGCGTAGGCGGAGGCATAGCCGGTTCGCCACTTCTCGAAGGCTTCGCGCTTCAGGTTGATCGAGGTGAGTTCGGTAACCGAACCCGGCCCGCCGCCGGTGAGCTGCACGACGAGGTCGAACATCTTGAAGTTCTCGATGCCGCGGAACAGCACGGCCAGCATCAGGAAGGGCAGCACCAGCGGAATGGTGATGGTCCAGAACTGCCGCCATTTCGAGGCGCGGTCGCATTCGGCTGCCTCATAGATGCTGGCCGGAATGGAGCGCAGGCCGGCGAGGCAGATCAGCATCACGAACGGCGTCCACATCCAGGTATCGACGATGATGATCGCCCATGGCGCCAGCGACACGTCGCCGATCATCGAGAAGGAGGACGGGTCGGCGCCAGTCAGGAAACCGACCGCATAATTGAACAGGCCGATCTGCGGCTGGTAGAGGAAGGTCCAGAAATTGCCGACCACCGCCGGGCTCAGCATCATCGGCAGCACGATGATCGTCGTCCAGAGATCGTTACCGCGGAACTTCTTGTTGATCAGATAGGCGAGCGTGAAGCCGATCAGCACCTGCAGCACGATCGTCCAGATCAGGAAATGCGCCGTCGCCTGCATGGTCAGCCAGATGTCGCGATCGGACAGGATGTTCAGATAATTCTTGAGGCCGATGAACTCGACCTCGGCATTGGGGCGGTTGACCCGGAAGTTGGTGAAGCTCAGCCGGATCGTCCAGATCAGTGGAAAGATGTTGACCGCCAGCAAGAGCACGATCGACGGCGCGACGAACAGCCAGGCGAGTGCCCGGTCGGACAGGCCGTGCACGCGCCTGGTTATGGCGCGCGGCGTCGCCGCGGCGACGCGATCGACCGATGATTGCAACATTGATCTTCCCCTGCTTGGCAACTGCGGGACGGCCGCATCATGACCCGCCGCGTGGCGGCGGGCCAGAGCTGACACATGGCCCTGAAAATCGGCATGGACCGTCGGAAGGGCCATGCGCCGGGTCACGGTGGTGGAGCGCCCCTTGCGTATGAAAGGGCGCCTGGTAGTCCAGCGGCGGTCAGTACTTGCCTTCGTCGTCGAAGACCTGCGTCCAGTCCTTGACGAGGCCGTCGAGCGCATCCTGGGCGGAACCCTGGCCGGCGACGACATAGTCGTGGAAGCGCTTCTGCGCCGCCTGCAGCAGCGAGGCATAGGACGGCTCGGCCCAGAAATCCTTTACGATTGCCATGGAGTCTAGGAAGGTCTGCGCATAGGGCTGGCTGGTGGCGAAGCCCGGATCCTCGACCACCTTGCGCAGCGCCGAATAGCCGCCCATCTGCCACCATTTCTGCTGAACCTCGGGCTGGGCGAACCACTTGATGTAGGCCAGCGCATCGTCCTTCTTTTCCGAGGCAGAGACCACAGAAATGCCCTGGCCGCCAAGCTGGGCGAAGGCGACACCGTCCGGGCCAGCGGGGTTCGGGAAATAGCCTGACTTGTCGCCGCCGACATTGGCGTCGGCATTGATGCCTGGCCAGGTGAAGGCGAAATTCATGTGCAGGGCAACCTGGCCCGATTTGTAGGCGTCGATGTCCTCGGACATGTAGGCATCGGAATGACCGGGCGGCGTGCAGCAGTCATAGAGCTGCTTGTAGAATTCGAGGCCCTTAACCGACTTGGCGGAGTTGACGTAGCCTTGCAGATCGTAGGGCTTGGCGGGGTTCTCGTACTGGAAGCCGAACGAGTAGAGCACATCCATGACGCCCATGGTGATGCCTTCGGAGCCGCGCTCGGTGTAGATCGCCGCGCCATAGACCGTCTTGCCGTCGATCTGGCGCTTCTGGAAGAATTCGGCGATGTCCTTCAATTCAGCGAAGGTCTTCGGCACAGCAAGGTCGCGGCCGTATTTCTGCTTGAACTCGGCCTGCAGTTCGGGGCGGGCGAACCAGTCCTTGCGATAGCTCCAGCCGACGACGTCGCCGAAGGCCGGCAGCGCCCAGTAATTCGGCGAATTCTTCGGCCATTCCGCATAGCCGACGACGGTCGCCGGAATGAAGTCGTCCATCTTGATTCCTTCCTTGTCGAAGAAATCATTGAGCTTGACGTATTGACCATTCTCGGCGGCGCCACCGATCCACTGGCTGTCGCCGATCATCAGGTCGCACAGCTTGCCGCCGGAATTCAGTTCGTTGAGCATGCGGTCGGCGAAGTTCGGCCAGGGCACGAACTCGAACTTCATCTTGACGCCGCTCTTGGCCTCGAAGTCCTTGCTGAGCTCGACGAGCGCATTCGCCGGATCCCAGGCGGCCCAGCACAAAGTCAGGTCCTTTGCGTGCGCCTGGCTCGTGCCGGCGGCCCCGGCGGCCAGAAGCGCACCCAGGGCGGCCAATGATGTGACATAGCGAGATTTCATGGCTGGGGCCTCCCGTCCCCTGCTTCCGACCTCCATCGGAAGAAAACACCCTATTCAGGGCACCTGACGCGGAACGACCTTCCCGGCCTCACTCCTCCGCTGTGGTCCACACCGATCCTCCCGGCCTGCCACTGCGAGAGTCATAATTGAGGTGCGCACCTCAAAGCAAGCAAATTTTGAGGTGCGCACCTCAATTCTTGCTTTTCATCTACTTTTGTTGGAGAAATCCGGCTAGGCAATTTCAGCAAGTGCGAGCGGTTTTGCGTCCGGAATTGCGCGAAAACAAAGAGTTAGAGCATTTCCGCGTTTCCGTTGAAACGAAAAGGCTCTAGCGGAAAGGCGGGATGACAAGCGTGCGGCCAACCGCAAAAGACCTGGCAGAAGCCGCGGGCGTGAGTCTCGCCACCATCGACCGCGTGCTCAACGAGCGCCCCAATGTCAGCCCAAAGGCGGCGAAAAGCGTGGCCGAGGCGATCGAACGCATAGGCTTCGTGCGCAACCCCGCCGCCGTGGCGCTGGCACGCAACAAGACCTACCGCTTCCGCTTCGTGCTGCCGACGTCCGGCGACCAGTACCTGTCCGAGATGATCGCCCGGGTTGGCGAAGCCCGCGAAGCGGCGCGCGGCGATTCCACCGAGGTCGAGGTAGCCCGGATCGCGATGAACGACCCGCACCCTGTCGCGAAATACCTCACTGGCATCGATCATGACGAGCTGGACGGCGTCGCAGTGATGGCGCCGGAATCGCCGCAGGTCCGCGACGCTCTGCTGCGGCTGGTGGAACGCGGCGTCAAGGTGGTGCAGTTCCTGTCGGGCCAGGAACGGCTGGAAAGTGCCGACTATGTCGGTGTCGACAATTTCGCCGCCGGCGCCACCGCCGGCAAGATCGTCGGCCGCTTCATCGGCGAACGGCGCGGCAAGATCGTCGTCGTCTCCGAAACCATGATGGCGCTGGACAGCATCCAGCGTCGCCTCGGCTTCGACAGCATCATCAATGCCCGGTTTCCGCAACTCCAATGCCTGCCGTCGCTGGAAACCTACGCCGACGAAAGACGCGCCGAACTCATCATCCAGCGCACCCTGCAGCACAATCCTGATACGGTCGCCGTCTATGTGCTGAGCTCCGAAGCGCGGATTCCGCTGACCGCCGTCTGGAACGCGCAGGACACCCGGCCACTGACCATCGTTGCGCATGAGCGCACGCCCTTCAGCGAACAGGCGCTGCTGGACGAGCGCATCGACGCGGTTATCGCGCAGGACCCCGGCCATGCGGTGCGCAGCGCGCTGCGCATCATGCGCGCCCGTTCCGACCACCGCGAGCTTCTGGCCTCGCAGGAGCGCATCCGCATCGAGGTCCTGCTCAAGGAAAACCTGCAGTTCGCATAGGTTCGCGCCAGCCGCCGCGCAGAGAGCGATCGGCTATTCATCACTTTCGATCGCGATCTCCCACTGAAGGAACTCGGCTATTCTCGTTGAGATCTGCTCATAGAAATCTCGCCGGTCAAAATCGGAGCAGACCATTTCGACCCTATTGAATTGAGCGATGTATGCGCCGTCACTGGCCCAGTCGCCAGCCGCCGTCGCGTTCACGATCGTTATGCTGAGCCATGGCCGGCCATCCGCGCCGCCAAAACAGACGGCGCCCGTCTGCCTGAGTTCAGGCTGCCCCTGGAGAAATCCTATCAACGGGCCTGTTTCGGAAAGTGTGTTCCGCGCGTGTGGAGGCAGGATCGAGATGTACCAATAGCTGGAAATGCGCTTGTCCCTCCTGAAGGCTTCTGAGTATTCCATCAGAGCAACTCCAGCAAAAGTGTACGCGGTCTTGCGTCCGGAATTGCGTAAAAATAAAGAGTTAGAGCAGTTCCGGTGATTCGAAGAAAACCGAAATAGCTTTAAGCGTCAGCTTGCCAGCGACGATTCCCGCGCGCTGCGCCGGATCGCCATTGGCGGCTGTCCGAAGGCACGGATGAAGGCGCGCCGCATGCGTTCGCGATCGGCGAAACCGGTCTCAGCGGCGACCACCTCGATCGGATGCCGGCTCTGCTCCATCATCACGCGCGCCGTTTCGAGCCGCAGGTTCTCCACCGCCTTGGCCGGCGTCTGCCCCGTCTCGGCGCGGAAGGCGCGGCTGAACTGCCGCGGGCTCAGATGGGCAGCTCCAGCGAGCTCCTCCACCGAAAGCGCCGAGCGCAAGTTGGTCCTTGCATAGGCCAGCGCCTTCTGGATGCGATCGGACTTGGGATCGAGCGCCAGCAGCTCGGAATGCTGCGACTGGCCACCGGCACGGCGGTGATAGAGCACCAGCCGCTGCGCCACCGCCCGCGCCAGATCCGCACCGAGATCCTTCTCGATCATACCGAGCGCCATATCGACGCCCGCGCTCATCCCGGCCGAAGTCCAGACCGAACCGTCGACGATGAAGATGCGGTCCTCTTCCATGCGCACGCTTGGGTAACGCGCCTGCAGCTTGCTGGCGACAAGCCAGTGCGTGGTTGCCCGCCGGCCGTCGAGAAGGCCTGCCTCCGCGAGAATGGCGGCGCCCATGCAGATCGAGGCGATGCGGCGCGTCGACTTGAACGCCTTGCGGGCAAACGCCACGATGGCGGGAGCCGGCTGGTCGATGACGATCCCGGTTCCGAAGATCAGCGTGTCATAACCAGACAGGTGCAGCTTGCGCGTCTCGATCGGGATGCCGAACGAATTGCTCAACAGGCCGCCCGTCTCCGACAGGATCTCCATGTCATAGACCTTCTCGCCGGTAACCAGATTGGCGAACTCGAACGCCGAAGCGGCGGCAAGGCTCATCATCTGGAAGCCGGGCGTCAGGACGAAACCGATCCGCAGCATCCGCGCACTCCTTCGGGATCTATGGCGCAGAAAGTGGAATAGCCGAGATTCAGGACACTTTCCATCTCGCCGTCAAAGCGGCAGTTCCGAACCGGCTTTTTCCGCCACCATGTAGGCGGCATACCAGTCGGGCCAGTTGAAGTCGTGCTGGCCGCCGTTGCGCTTCTCGTGTTCGCCATGCGCCTCTGCCGCGCGCCGAAGTGCCGCCATCAGGTCGGCCACCGAACCGTAGGCGGTGACGTCCGGCTCGACGCGTCCCGGCAACCGCGCGGTGATCTCCTGGAGGATCCAGCCATTGCCATCCGGATCGCTGAACGTGGCGAAGGAGTTATAGCTTCGTCCCTCTGGGTCACGTCCGGGCAAGGCCGGTCCACCGACAGCGGCGCGATGGAACGCTTCGCTCACCGCGACGCCATGCGCCTTGAGGTTTGCACGCGCCGTCGCGATGTCGCTGACGATGAGATAGAGCCCCTGCGCCGAGCCGGGTGCTGCCGGCGTCAGCCCCTTGCCGAAATGGATCGAGGCGTTTGAGCCGGGCGGCGTGAACTGCACGACACGGAAGGCGTCACCGTTGACGAAATCAGCGTCGAGCCGCCAACCGAGACCGGCGTAAAATGCCTTGGCGCGATCGACATCGGCAACGGGAAGCACCACGACTTCCAGTTTCAGCGCGGTTGCGGACGACGGGTTTTCGGAATGTGGAATCCGGGACATTGTCGTTTCCTTTCCAATAAGATTGCCGTGGACGGCATCGCTGTGAGGGACGCCGCCTCCAGGGGATCAGGCTGCATAACGTGTTGCGGGAGCACCCAGCGAAAGCTTGGGCCTCAGGGCATTGCGCGCGGCCTCGAAAGCTTGCCAGTCGGCAATGTCCGGCAGCGACGGAATGGTGACCAGTTCGCCAAGCTTCAGTCCCGCCAGCGCAGCGTCGACCATCGCATCGGCAGACATGACGATTTCGGCGGGCAGATGCTCGACGGGCGTGCCGGACAAGGCCCAGAAATCGGTCGCGGTTGCGCCCGGAAGCACGGCCTGGACGCGGATGCCCTTGTCGGCGAGCTCGTGGTGCAGCGACAGCGAAAAGGCCAGGATAAAGGCCTTGCTGCCGCCGTAGACGCCGTTCAGCGTTTCGGGGGAAATGGCGACGACCGAAGCGATGTTGATGATCGTACCCTTGCCGCGCGATACGAAACCGGGCGCCGCCGCATAGGCCAGCCGCATCGGCGCGGTCACGTTGATGTCGATCATCGACTGCATGGCGTCGACATCGCTGGCGAGCAACGGCGCGGTCGCGCCAATTCCCGCATTGTTGATGAGCACGGTGATACTGGCGTCGGTGCGTAGCAGGTTCTCGACTTTTCTCAGGTCCGGGCCACTGGCCAGGTCAGCCGGGAACACTTCGACCGAACGGCTGGTGGCGTTGCTGATGGCGCCGGCGAGGCTGCGCAATTTGCCGGCATTGCGCGCCACCAGTATCAAGTCATAGCCCTGTCTCGCCAGACGATCGGCATAGATCGCACCGATTCCCGACGATGCGCCGGTGACGAGAGCCGTACCCTTGTGTTCGCTTGTCATCTTCGTTCTCCTTTGATGCTCCCATCGATGGGAGACCACCTGAAGATAGGACGACCTGTGCTCGTCCTGAATGTCGAAGATGCCACCTTTCAGGACATTCGAATGCATGACTTCCAGCACGACACTGCGAACATGCCCGAAGCGGGTCTCTACAATTTTACGAAAAATTTAGGTTAAGCAGAGCTTTCCGCGCGCCGGCGTTTCACCAGGAAAATTGAACGGTAAGTTGGGGCCATCATCCTGCATCGACGGAGCCCCCCGCATGACCATGCTCGCCAGCAGCAGTTCCCATGCCGCCGGCCGTCCCTGGTCATCACACGCGAGCATCCCGACCACGCGAACGCGGATGGTCGGTCCCGATATCCTTCGCTCCCTGGCGATCCTGCTGGTGATGCTGGTTCACCTGCCCCTCAACGCCACGCCAGCTGCTTTGGTGACCGTTCGCGAATATGGCTGGCTTGGTGTCGATATCTTCTTCGTGCTCAGCGGCTACCTGATCGGCACGCAACTGTTCAAGGAGATCGCACGGATGGGTACTGTCGATTTCAAGGCATTCTACCTACGCCGCGCTTTCCGGATCTTTCCCGCCTTCTTCGTAGTGCTTGGGTTCTATGCCTTCATTCCGCTGCTGCGCGATGCACCGACGATGCAACCGCTGTGGAAATTCGCAACCTTTACGGTCAATCTCGGTTTCGACCCGAGACAGGGCAACGCTTTTTCGCAGGCATGGACGCTTGCTGTCGAAGAACAGTTCTACCTTGCCCTGCCTCTGCTGGTGCTTCTCTTCCACCGACGCATTGGCACCCGCTGGGTGCTCGCGCTCGCAGGACTGCTGACAGTGGCAGGGATCGTCCTGCGCTATACGCTATGGGACACGCAGGTCGGCGCACTCGTCGCAGGGGGACAGTTCCGTCCTGCCTTTGCCACTTACCTTCGCGATATCTACTATCCGACCTATACGCGTCTGGACGGACTGCTGTTCGGCGTCGTGCTCGCGGCAGCGCGTTTCTTCAGACCGGACTTTTGCGGGCGCTGGCTGCCCGCAAGGGTGACACTTCCTCTTGGGTTGGCCTTCGTCATCGCGGCGTTGATCTGCTTCGCGATCCGGGGACCGCTCGAAGGCACAGGGATGTTTCCGGTGTTTCAGGCACAACTCGGCGCGGTCGCCGGTTTTCCGCTGATCTCGATCGGCATCGCGCTTGTGTTTTGCGCAATGCTCGATCTCGAACACGTCCTGAAGCGCTGGCCTGTACCGGGGGCAGCTCTCGTCGCCACCCTGTCCTATAGCCTCTATCTCACACACAAGTCCGTCTTCCACATCATGCGCCTGCTGGTGGGAGAAGAATACCTGCAGGGTGGCATCGGCTTCTTCATCTATCTGACCACAAGCTTCGCCATCGCGGCTCTGCTCTGGTTGTGCGTGGAAAGAACGGCGCTGCATTTGCGGGATCGATTGCTTTCACCCTCCCGCTAAGGCGCATGGGCCCAGACGGCAAGCGGGCGCCGCAGGCGCCCGTTTCTCCGTCAGTCTTGATGCGGCCACTCAATAGATATCGAAGTCGAAATACTTCGCCTGCACCTTCTTGTAGGTGCCGTCGGCGACGATGGCGTCGATTGCGGCGTTGAAGCGCTCGCGCAGCGCATCCTCGCCCTGGCGGATGGCGATGCCGATCTGTGCTTCGGTGCCCTTCACATCGCCGATCACCTTGCAGCAATCCTTGCCGTTGCCGTTCTTGACCCAGTCGACCAGCACGAACTTGTCGGTGATGATGGCGTCGAGGCGGCCATTGACCAGATCGGTCGCTGCGTCCTCATGCGTGGGATAGAGTTTCACCTCGGCACCGGCCTTGGCGTAGACGTCCTGCGCATAGGTGGCCTGCATGGTCGAGCCTTGCGCGCCTAGCGTCTTGCCTTCCAGCGCCGCCGGCTCGGTGCCGGTCACCGTGGTGTCCTTCAGGCCGGCCAGCGCCAGCGGCGTCGAGTAGTACTTGTTGGTGAAGGCGACCTGCTTCTTGCGCTCCTCGGTGATGGTCATCGAGGCGATGATGGCGTCGAATTTCCTGGCCTGCAGCGCCGGGATCATGCCGTCCCAATCCTGCGCGACGATCTCGCATTCGATCTTCATCTCGGCGCACAGCGCGTTGGCGATATCGACGTCGAAGCCGGCCAGTTTGCCGTCCGCCGTCACCGTGCTGAAGGGCGGCGCCGCACCTTCCGTGGCGATCTTCAGCTTCTCGGCGGCAGCCGGCGCAACCATCAGCCCCATGACCAACGTCGTCGCGGCAGCAGCCGAGACGAGCCCTTTCGAAATCTTCATTCTTGTTTTCCCTCCACGACAGCCGAAACGGCCTGATCCTGCCAAACATGTGCCGGCAAAGCGAGAAAGCGCCAGCGCCGGGCTTCGATTGGTGCTCCATATGTGGCCGCGCCCGATCTCCCGCGATAACACCCGGCTCACGCAAAGGTGACCCGGTCCCGCCCGCATCGGGTTGAAGCGATGGGTCCGGCTGTTAGCCTGCCGCATGGGTTTACCCCCTGGACGCGGAACCGGTCGGCGATGAGCGCCGCCAGTCAAAGCCGCGCCTGCTGACCCTTGGAGTCCCCGATCAATGGCCAGTTTTCCCCTTTCCCGCCGCACCATCATGACAAGCGCCGGCGCCCTTGCCGCCGCCGCCGTCCTCGACCTGCCAGCCGGCATCGCACCAGCCCAGGCACAGGACGCACCTGTGAGCCACAATCCCGGCTTCTATCGCTACAAAGTCGGCGACATCACCGTCACCGCACTCAACGACGGCTTCGGCAAGCGCCCGCTCGAAGGCTTCATCCGCAATGCCGAACTCGCCGACGTCGAGAAAGCACTGGAAGCCGCCTATCTGCCAAGCGACGCGCTTTCGATCTCCTACACCACGCTGGCGCTGCAGATCGGCGACAGGCTAGTGCTGATCGACACCGGCAATGGCGATTCCGGCGCGCCAACCTCCGGGGTCTGGATGAACAATTTCAAGGCCGCCGGCTTTAAGCCGGAGGATGTCTCGACCGTCATCATCAGCCATTTCCACGGCGACCACATCAACGGCTTCCGTCTCAAGAACGGCACCGCCGTATTCCCGAATGCCGAAGTGATGGTGCCGGCCGCCGAATGGGCGTTCTGGATGGACGATGCAAAAATGAACGCTGCACCGGAAGCCGCCAGGAACGCCTTCGCTACCGTGCGCCGCGTCTTCGGCCCCGTCGCCAAGGATGTGAAACAGTTCGAAGCCGACAAGGAACTCGTGCCCGGCGTGACCGCGATCGCCGCTCCGGGCCATACGCCTGGCCACACCGTCTTCGCCATCACTTCCGGCGAAGGCAGGCTGATGGCGCTGTCGGACACGACCAACCATCCGGCACTGTTCGTGCGCAATCCCGACTGGACGGCGATCTTCGACATGGACGGGCCGCAGGCAACGGCCACCCGGCGCAAGCTGCTCGACATGGCGGCGGCGGAGAAGATGCAGGTCGCCTTCTACCATGCCCCCTTCCCCGCCACCGGCCACATCGCCAAGGCAGGCAACGGCTTCGAACTGGTGCCTGTGCAATGGAGCAGCGCGATCTGATTCACGCGATCCAGTCGCAATGTCTCACTGATGGCAAAGGCCGGGACATGTCCCGGCCTTAGATCATCCGCGCCAGGCGATCAGCCTGCAGCTCAATAGATGTCGAAGTCGAAATACTTCGACTGGATCTTCTTATAGGTACCGTCGGCAACTATGGCGTCGATGGCGGCATTGAACTTCTCGCGCAGTTCGTTGTCTTCCTGGCGCACCGCAATGCCGGCTTCGGTCTCGGTTCCCTTGACGTCGCCGATCATCTTGCAGCAGTCCTTGGCCGAACCGTTCTTCATCCAGTCTACCAGCACGAACTTGTCGGAAAGCACGGCATCGAGACGGCCGTTGACGAGGTCTGTCACCGCCTCTTCCTGTGTCGGATAGAGCTTCACGTCGGCGCCAGCCTTGGCGTAGACGTCCTGCGCATAATCGGCCTGGGTGGTGGAGGCCTGCGCGCCGACAGTCTTGCCCTTGACCGCCTCGCCATCCGTGCCGGCCAGCGAGCTGTCCTTCAGGGCAACCAGCGCCAGCGGCGTGGTGTAATATTTGTTGGTGAACGCGACCTGCTTCTTGCGCTCCGGCGTGATGCTCATCGAGGCGATGATGGCGTCGAACTTCTTGGCCTGCAGCGCAGGGATCATGCCATCCCAATCCTGCGTCACGAGTTCGCATTCGGCCTTCATCTGCGCGCAGAGCGCATTGGCGATATCGATGTCGAAACCTTCGAGCTTGCCGTCTGCGGTGAGGGTATTGAAAGGCGGATAGGCGCCTTCCGTGCCGATCTTGATCTTGTCGGCCGCAAAGGCGCTGCTGGCGCCGGCCACCATCATCGTTGCGGCCGCGACCGTTGCGAACCACCTGGACATTTTCATCATGTTTCCCCTCGGGTTGGTCTTGTTGTCCGTGGACAGCCAAGCACGCCGCCGGGAGCCAGGCAAGCGCAGGATGCGATGTGGACTTGCTGCTTTAGGCGGGCGGCTTTTAGGAAAGGGGAGTAAGGGAGTAGGTGTTTGTTCCCCTATTCCCTTATCTTGCTGCCCTGAAGTGCTTCGACAGCTTCAGGCCTTGCGCCTGGTAGTTGGAGCCGAGATCGGTGCCGTAAAGCGCGGTCGGCCGCTTCAGCATGTGCTCGAAGACCAGCCGGCCGACGATCTGGCCATGGTCGAGGATGAACGGCACCTCATGGCTGCGCACCTCCAGCACCGCGCGGCTGCCGGTGCCGCCCGCCGCCGAATGGCCGAAGCCGGGGTCGAAGAAACCGGCATAGTGCACGCGGAATTCGCCGACCAGTGGATCGAACGGCGTCATCTCGGCAGCGTAGAGCGGCGGCACATGCACCGCCTCCTGGCTGACGAGGATGTAGAACTCGTCCGGATCGAGCACCAGCTCGCCGGCGCCGCTGCGATAGAGCGGCTCCCAGAAATCGACGATGTCCTGGGCGGCGCGTCTGTCGACGTCGACCAGCCCGGTGTGGTGCTTGCCGCGATAGCCGACCAGCCCGTCCTTGTCGCCCGCGAGGTCGATGGACAGCGCGATGCCGCCATTGGAGATGTTGGGCGGATCGATCGCCACCAGCGTCTCGGCGCGGTGCAGCGCATGCAGTTCGTCTTCCGACAACAGCGCATTGCCGGTGCGGAAACGTATCTGCGACAGGCGCGAGCCGGTGCGGACGACGATCGGAAACGTGCGTGGGCTGACCTCGAGATAGAGCTGACCGCGATAGCCGGCGGCGATCTTGTCGAACTCCTGGCCATGATCGGTCATGACGCGGGTGAAGATGTCGAGCCGACCAGTGGAGCTTTTCGGATTGGTCGAGGCGGAAATGTCGCCCGGCAGCTCCAGACTTTCCAGCAGCGGCACGATGTAGACGCAGCCCGTCTCCAGCACCGCGCCGTCGGCGAGGTCGATCTCGTGCAGCTTCAGCCGATCGAGCTTGGCCGCCACCGTGCTGTTGGGGCCGGGCAGGAAGCTGGCGCGAACACGATAGGCCTTTTCGCCGAGGCGAAGGTCGAGGCTGGCCGGCTGGATCTGATCAGCATCGAGCGGCCGCGGCGACTTCAGGCTGCCCGCCTGGAACAGCGCCGCGATATCCTGATCGGGAAGAATGCCTGTCTTGCGCAATGACAACTCCACAGGTGGCTCAAGTCAGCCAGCCCTCCATGCTCTTAATGAAGCCGGCAATTGACGCAAGCCGCCCCCGGGTCTAAAGGGTGCTTTATCCCGTGGTGATTTGGCCGGTCGGCTTGCAGCCACGTTAAACAAGTCGCTAAAGGACCGCAGGGCCCGACAAAGGCCGTATGGACCGGTTGCGACTTCGCGGCCGGTTTTTTTGTGTCCGCCAGCTATCATGGCGGCCAGTTTTTGTGTCGGAACGGAACCATGACCGAGAAAAAGCGCAACTGGAAACCCGCAACCCAGCTCGTCCACGCAGGCACGCTGCGATCGGGCTTCGGCGAGATGTCCGAAGCGATGTTCCTGACGCAAGGTTATCACTATGACAGCGCCGAGCGCGCCGAAGCCCGCTTCAAGGGCGAGGAGCCCGGCTTCATCTATTCGCGCTACGCCAACCCCACCGTCGACATGTTCGAAAAGCGCATGTGCGCGCTGGAAGGCGCTGAAGACGCCCGCGCCACCGCTTCCGGCATGGCCGCGGTGACCGCTGCCGTGCTGTGCAGCCTCAAGGCCGGTGACCACATCGTCGCCGCGCGCGCTCTGTTCGGCTCCTGTCGCTGGGTGGTCGAGACGCTGGCGCCGAAATACGGCATCGAGGCAACACTGGTCGACGGCACCGAGATCGGCAACTGGGAAGCGGCGGTACGGCCGAACACCAAGCTTTTCTTCCTGGAAAGCCCTACCAACCCGACGCTGGAGGTGGTCGACATTGCCGCCGTCGCCAGGCTCGCCAACGCGATTGGCGCCAGGCTGGTGGTGGACAATGTCTTCGCCACCCCGCTGCAGCAGAAGCCGCTGGAGCTTGGCGCGCACATCGTCGTCTATTCGGCCACCAAGCACATTGACGGCCAGGGGCGCTGCCTCGGCGGCATCGTGCTGTCCGACAAGAAATGGATCGACGAGAACCTGCACGACTACTTCCGTCACACCGGCCCGAGCCTGTCGCCCTTCAATGCCTGGGTGCTGCTGAAGGGCCTGGAGACGCTGCCGCTGCGCGTGCGTCAGCAGACAGAAGCTGCAGCCAGGATCGCCGACTTCCTGGCCGACCATCCGAAGGTCGGAAGGCTGATCTATCCCGGCCGCGCCGACCACCCGCAGGCCGACATCATCAAGAAGCAGATGACCGGCGGCTCGACGCTGATCTGCTTCGACCTGAAGGGCGGCAAGAAATCGGCCTTCGCCTTCGAAAACGCGCTCGACGTAGTGCTGATCTCCAACAATCTGGGCGATGCCAAGAGCCTGATCACCCATCCGGCGACGACGACGCACAAGAACCTGACCGACGAAGCCCGCGCCGAGCTCGGCATTGGCGAAGGCACGCTGCGCCTGTCTCTCGGCCTCGAAGACACCGACGACCTGCTCGAAGATATCGAACAGGCGCTCAAGAGGGCGTGACGATCTGGAGCGGAATGCGGTGGAAGAACCCGCATTCCGCTCTGTTTCCCCGCTACCGCAACGATTTCGGCGCGACCGAGCGCCAGCTCATCGTCATGGCGTGGCGAACGGTCTCCTCGTCCGCCTTTTCCAGCCAGACCCGTGTCCAGCCCTTCTGACCCCACGAGCCCGGGATCGGTTCGAACTGGCCGGTCGATGTTTCGAGCAGCAGCCGCTGCTCATCCGGCGCGAGCTTGATGACGGCGCGGCTATCCTTCGGCCGCAGGGTGGCAAAGATCTTGCCGCGTACGCGGAAATCGGTGACGTCGAAATGGCTGCTCTGATCGGATCTGGGAAAACCGAGCGCGATCTGGCAATAGCGATCCTCGGACAGCACGGCCAACCTCCCCATCCCCCTGCCCCGACGATCATGCCGCAAACCGACCGGCGGCGATACCGCTGAAAAGGTCAGGCGCCCGACAGAACCTCCTCGGCTTCGTCGGACTTGGTGGTGATGTTCATGGTGTTGCCGCGCCAGTCAATGGCGCCGCCGAGCCAGCCGCGCAGCCAGATGGCCGGGACCATGATGTCGCGCACCACCATGGCCGCAATCAGGCGTGGAGAGGCGTACCAGCCCTTGGCCAGCGCCAATGCATATTCCGGCAGGTAGACGGCAGCCAGCACCAGCAAGGTGGTCGAGAGCATGTCGGCGCCTGAGCCGGCGGCGGCAATCAACGCGAACAGCAATGGCATTGCTGCGCCGACAAAAAGCTCCGGCGCGAAAAACAATGGGAAGGTGACGCGGCGCAACCGCGCCCAGCGTGCCTGGCGCGACCACACCGCCTCGACTTTGCGGTACCCGAGCGGCTGCTCGAACGGCGAAGCCACCAAGTGGACTTTCAGGCCGAGCCCGTTGACAAGCTTCGTGGCGGCGGCGTCTTCGGCGATCTCGGCGGCCAGGGCATGGATACCGCCATTGGCATCGAGCAGCGGCTTCGACCACAACATGCTCTTGCCCTGCGCGAAGCCGAGACCGGCGGCAGCGCCTGTATATTGCCAGCGCGCCTGCAGCGTGTTGAGGAAGGCGCATTCGACCTCGGCCCAGAACCCGTCGGGGCGCGAGCCGACCGGCGTCGAGCAGACGAGACCGCTGTCCGGGCGCCAGGCCTGCATCATGTTCTGGATGTAGTCGCGCGGCATCAGCACATTGGAGTCCGCCAGGATCACCCAGTCGTGCCGCGCCGCCTCCCAGCCTTTGACGCAGTTGTTCAACTTGGGATTGCCGCTGATACGGTCATCGCCGAACAAGAGGCGGGCCGGTACGTCGGGGAAACGCGCCATGGTGGTGCGAATGGTCAAGGCGACCGGGTCATCGGTATGGGCCACACAGAAGATCAGTTCGTAGTCCGGCCAATCGAGCCGAAAAGCACATTCCAGCGTCTCAGGTGTGAAGGGCTCGATACCGCGCGCGGGTATGACGATCGAGACCGGCGGCGCATCGCTGCGAGGTGCCGGTGCCGTGCGGCGTCGCTCCAGCTGGGACCACGCCAGTCCTATGGAAACGAGATTGGTGAGAAGCAGAGCGGCAGAAAAGGATGCGGCGGCGATTGTCAGGTCCATGAAGTCAGGTCACTCCCGGAAACGCGGGCTTTAGAGCACCGCGCGTCCTTTTGGACGCGCAAAGGATGCTCTAAGACTTTGATCTGGCGCATGATCCTTTCCGAAATCGATTCCGATTTCGGAGTCATGCGCTAGCCTTGTTGGGCCATCCAGGAATCATCACGGGACCGGATGCGATCGGCGCACACCATCACCGTTTCATGTCGTGCACATGACAGAAGGTTGACCATGACGGTGCACGGGCGGAAACTCGTTGCAGTTTCTGGTACCGAGTCGCATCAGGTTGCCCATGTACAGCGCAGTCACCCGTAACATCGTGGTCGAGGTGGAACCCTTCTACCTCGAGGACCGCTCGGACCCCGATGAGAGCCGTTACGTATGGGGCTACCGGGTGACGATCGACAACCGCTCGGACGAATTCGTGCAGCTTCTGTCGCGCTACTGGCACATCACCGACGGCATGGGACAGGTGGAGGAGGTGCGCGGCCCTGGCGTCGTTGGCGAAAAACCGGAACTGAACCCCGGCGACAGTTACCAATACACGTCGGGCTGCCCGCTTTCGACGCCCTCCGGCATCATGGTCGGGCACTACACGATGCGCAACGCGCGCGGCGAGCAGTTCGACATCGCCATCCCCGCTTTTTCGCTGGACCTGCCCAACGCCAGGCGGGTGGTGAATTAGAGGGCAGAATGTTCGATGCTTTCCGGCGCGGCGGGTTCATGGTGTCGGCTTAAGCCTCTTTTGAAACTGGTGCGTCCGCACGAAAAACCGGTCGGTGGAGCTTTTCGGCATCCAGAGACCATCGTCGAACGACCGGGATAGGGTCCATCCTTCGCGCTGGTAGAATTTTTCAGCGCGGACGTTGCCTGCCGTGCAAAACAGCTCGGCCTCTTCTACTCCGTTTTCAGCCAGCCTGGCCTCTGCTAACGAGAGCAGGCGGTGTGCCACGCCCTGCCCGCGAACGTCCCTGTCGACATAAAGCTTGACTACCTCCGTGCCTTTTATCGACACGAAGCCCAGCAATCCTGGGTCGACCGCAACGTAAAACGTATCGCACGCCTCATGCAGCCAGATGGTGAAGTGGTCTGGTGTCCTGAAGGTCAGAACCCCTTCGGGGACAAGAGCGGCATGGGCGTCATGCCAGCCCCGGTGCCACAACTGCACGACAGCCGCATGGTCTACCGTTTTTGCCGGCCGAATTTGCAACATTGAACCGCCTTTCCACTATGCCGCCGTGCAGCGGACCTGTCCTTTTCCGCACGAAGAAAAGGACAGGTCGCGCTCACACCTTGGCGGTCCGACGCCAGATGAACAGGCTGACAAGGATGAGCAGCGCCGCCGCGGCAGCGATCACGCCGAAAAAGGCGTGTTCGAACGCGGTGCCCGCCAATACGGTCAGCGTCTGCGCTTCCACAGGCGCCAGCTGCTCGGCGACAATCAGCGCCTCGTCGAGGCTGTCGGCCGCCTGCGCGGCAACGCCTTGCGGCAGCACCAGGGCGTAGGTGTAGAGCCCCGACATCAGCGAGCCGAGAAAGGCGATTCCGAGCGCACCGCCAAGCTCGAAGGAGACCTCCTCGATGGAGGCTGCCATGCCAGCCCTTTCCTCCGGAGCCGACAGCATGATGACACTGGATGCCGCCGTCATGGCCGCGCCGAAGCCGAAGCCCATCAGCGACAGCGCGGTCAGCCACAGCCAGGTCGCGCCCTGGTAAACCAGGAGGTAGACGACAAGCATCGCTCCGGCCAGCAACAGCGAGGACCACAGCACACGCACGGCACCGATGCGCGGCAAGGCGAGGCCGGTCAATGGCCCGGCGATGAAAGCCGCGAGCGGGATCGGCAGGATGATCAGGCCGGCCTGCAGCGGCGAGAGACCCAGCACAAGCTGCAGGCGCTGGCTGAACACCAGCTCCACGCCGATCAGGGCCGCCGACGCCACCATGGCTGTCGCCACGCCCGCCGAAAAACGCGGATTGGCGAAGAGCGAGAAGTCGATCAGCGGTGCGCGGCTGGCAAACTGGCGGCGCACGAAAATGATCATGGCGACAAGGCCGACGGCAAAGGCGAGCGCGGCGGTGACCCACGACGGATCGCGCTTAGCGAGCTCCTTGATGGCATAGGTCAGGCCGATCAGACCGATCATGATCTGGATCGAGCCGACCAGGTCCCAGGGATGACTGCTGTTGCCCGGCCGATTGGGCAGCAGTGTCGCGCCCGCAAGCAGCGCCATCAGCACCACTGGCACATTGATCAGGAAGACCGAACCCCACCAGAAATGTTCCAGCAGCGCGCCGCCGACGACCGGACCGAAGGCGGCGCCACCCGAGGCGACCGCCGCCCAGACGCCGATGGCGAAGGCGCGTTCCTTCTCGTCGGTGAAGGTCAGCCGGATCAGCGACAATGTTGCCGGCATCATCATGGCAGCGCCCAGGGCAAGCAGCGCCCGCGCCGCGATCAGCCATGCCGAGGTCGGGGAGAACGCGGCACCGAGCGAGGCCAGGCCAAACACGACGAGGCCGGCCAGGAACATACGCTTGTGGCCGAGCCGATCGCCCAGCGTGCCGACACCCGGCAGCAGGCCGGCAACCACCAGCGGATAGGCATTGACGATCCAGAGCTTTTCCGTCGCCGTCGCCCTGAGATCGTGCGTCAGCGTGGGAAGTGCGGTGTAGAGCACCGTCATGTCGATGACGATCAAAAACAGCGCACTCGACACGATGGCCAGAACCAGCCAGCGGTTGGACGGGGACATGATGGCTCCTTCAGTATACTCGCGGCCTTGAACGGCCACGGGCATGCATATAAATACGATCGTATTGAAATGGAAGAGGTCAGATGTCAGGAAGACCACGCAGCATCGACCGCGATAAGGTTCTCGATGCCGCCGAGACAGTGGTGACCGAGCTCGGCGCATCGGGGCTTAGCTTCGACGCGGTGGCGAAGGCCGCCGGCATCACCAAGAGCGGCGTGCAGTATTGCTTCGGCACCAAGGACAATCTGATCCGCGCGATGATCGCCCGCTGGGCCGACGCCTATGAAGCCAAGGTCAAGGACGAAGCAGGCCCCGAACCGTCAGCCACGTCGGTAATCCGGGCACATCTTTCGGTGACCCGGGACGAGGACGAGGAGGAACACTCGCGATCCGCCGTCATGATGACGGCGCTGCTGGAGGCACCGGAGCGCGTCGCCGAAAGCCGGGAGTGGTACAACGGCTTCCTGGCAAGGCTTGACCTGTCGAGGCCGGCCGACCGCCAGGTCGCCGTTGCCTTCCTGGCAGGCGAAGGCGCCTTCCTGCTCAAGGCGCTCGGCCTGATCAGCCTGAATGAGGCCGATTGGCACGCCCTGTTCACGGATATGCTGAAGCTGATGGATCAGAAGTCAGGCTGACGGCTGGCGAGCAACCTAGCCGACCACGCGCAGCGTCCGCTCACGGTCTGAGCCGAAGGTTTCCTACTTGGCGGCTGACTTGCTGGCAACAGGACCGGGAGGTAGCCTCAACCTGGTTCGGTCAGTTCTCCTCACCTATTCGGCGGCGACCGGGCGGTCCTTGTTCTCGTCGAACAGCGACGGTTGCGAAGTCCCTTCAACCAGATGCAGATCCGGTTTCCTGCCCTTGCGGACAAAACTCAGCAACCATTGCGACAGCCACTCCATGTACAGGTAAATCACGGGTGTGACGAACAGGGTGAGCACCTGCGAGACCATCAGGCCGCCAACCACGGCAACGCCCAGCGGCTGACGCAGCTCCGCACTGGCACCCTCACCGATGGCGATCGGCAACGTGCCCATGATGGCGGCAAGTGTTGTCATCATGATCGGGCGGAAACGCATGACGCTGGCCTTGTGGATCGCGTCGCGCGCACTTCGTCCCTCGCGACGCAACACCAATGCCACGTCGATCATCATGATGCCGTTCTTCTTGACGATGCCGATCAGCATCAGAAGTCCGATGACGGCAATGACCGAGACATCCATTCCAGCAAGCCGCAGCGACAACACCGCGCCGAGCAATGCCGAAGGCAGGCTGGTCAGGATGGTCAACGGATGGATGAAGCTCTCATAGAGCATGCCAAGCACGATGTAGATGGTCAGGATTGCGCCAGCGATCAGCAGGCCCTGGTTGGCGAGCGAATCCTGGAACGTCTTGGCCGTACCCGAAAAGGAGGTGGCAATCGTCTTCGGCACGCCGATCTCGGCCTTGAGCGCCTCGATGCGGGTCACAGTATCGCCGAGCGATACGCCTTGCGGCAGATTGTAGGAGATCGTCACCGCCGGCAGCTGGCCAAGCTGGTTGATGGTGAGTGGCCCCGCCGTGCGGTCGACCCGGGCGAAGGCGCCCAGCGGCACCAGCGTGCCGCTGGACGTGCGGAACTGGATCGACAGCATCCGCTCCGGCGACCAGTCGATCTTCGGGTCGAGTTCGGTGATCACCTGATAGCTGTCGGCTGCACCGAAGATGGTCGTCACCTGATCGGTTCCGAAACCGCCATAGAGGCTGTTGAGCAGCGTGTTGGTGTCGACACCCAGGGTTGCCGCCTTGTCGCGGTCGACAATCAGCGAAGCCTGCAGAGCGGTGTTCTGGAGATCGTTGTTGACGTCGGCGAACATCGCATGGTCAGCCTGCATCGCCTCCGTCAGTTTCTGCGCCCAATCGTTGGTCTCGTCGGTCTTCAGACCCTGGACGACCAGCTGATAGGCACTGGCCGAAGAGCGTGATCCCAGCCGCAGGTTCTGCACCGGCTGCATGAAGGTGCTGATGCCGGCTACGTCGGCGAGTGGACGCCTGAGGCTTGCCATCACGTCCGTCATCTCGGGGCGTTCGCTCTTCGGCTTCAGCTCGACGAACAGCGATCCCTGGTTGAGACCACCCGAACCGAAACCGCCGCCAACCGTCGACGAGACATGCGCCACATACGGCGACTTCTCGAAGACTTCGGCGACCTGGGCCTGCAGCTTCACCATCGCATCGAACGAGATGTCCTGGCGCGCACGGGTCGAAACGGAAATCTGGCCGATGTCCTCCTGCGGCAGGAAGCCCTTGGGTGAGACAGTGAACAGCCAGACCGAAAGCGTTGCTGTACCGAGAAAGACCAGGAAGACGATCACATGATGTGCAAGGCACCAGGTCAAAACCCGATCATAGGCACGTGTCAGCCAGCCATGCTGGTGCTCAGCGCCCTGCCCTGCCTTGTGCCCTTTCGGAAGGGTCAGGAGGTACGCCGACAGCATCGGCGTCAATGTCAGCGACACGAACATCGAGGCCAGGATCGCCACTGTCACCACGACCGCGAATTCGTTGAAGATGCGGCCGATGACACCGCCCATCAGCAGCACCGGAATGAACACCGCCACCAGCGAAATCGACATCGACAGGATGGTGAAGCCGATTTCCCGCGAGCCTTTGACGGCGGCCTGGAAGGCCGGCAGGCCGTCCTCTTCCATGTGCCGGTAGATGTTTTCCAGCATGACGATGGCGTCGTCGACGACCAGCCCCACCGCGAGCGTCAATCCCATCAGCGAGATGTTGTCGATGGAAAATCCGAGCAGGAACATCACGCCCAACGTGGCAATCAGCGAGATCGGAACCGCCACAGCCGGGATGATCGTCGCTGTCACCCGACGCAGGAAGACAAAGATCACCAGCACGACCAGCCCGATGGTCAGCAGCAATGTGAACTGCACGTCATCGACAGCCGCGATGATCGAGGTCGAGCGATCGTTCATCAGCTGGATCGACGCAGCCGCCGGCATCTGGTCTTCGAAGGACGGCAACATCGCCTTGACCCGATCGACCACTTCGACGGTGTTCGCATCAGGCTGACGCTGCACGGCCAGGATGATGCCGCGCGTCTTGTCAAACCAGGAGGCCGATGTCGTGCTCTGCACGGAATCGATGACCCGCGTCACGTCACCGAGACGGACGGGATTGCCGTTCTTGGTCGCGATGATGATCTTGGAGAAGGCGGCCGCGTCCTGCAGCTGGGTGTTGGTGGTGATGGTCAGCTGCTGCTGGCTGTTCTGCAGTACACCCACAGGCGCATTGCTGTTGGCTGACTGCACTGCCGCTTGCAACTGGTCGATGGAGATACCCCGTGCGGCCAGCGCCGTCGGGTCGATCTGGATGCGCACGGCGTATTTCTTCGAGCCCCAGACCATGACCTGGGCGACCCCGTCGATGGTCGACAGCGAAGGCGAAATCACGTTCTGGGCAATAGCGTCGAGATCGGTCAGCGGCACAGTATCGCTGGTCAGCGCCATCAGGAGGATCGGCGCATCGGCCGGATTGACCTTCCTGTAGCTTGGCGGCGACGTCATTTCCGGCGGCAATTGCCGCTGCGTTCGTGCGATTGCCGCCTGCACGTCGGCAGCCGCGGCGTCGATATCGCGGTTCAGCGCAAACTGCACGGCGATCGAGGTCGAGCCCAGCGAATTGGTCGTCGAGATTGAATCAACGCCGGCGATGGTGGCGATCTGCTTGATGAGCGGAACCGCAACCGATGTCATCATCGCGTTGGGCGATGCGCCCGGCAGCGATGCCGAAACATTGACAGTTGGGAATTCCGCGCTCGGAAGGGCAGCAACCGGCAGGAATTTATAGGCAAACAAACCGCCCAGAATCAGCGCGATCGACATCAGCAGTGTCGCGACGGGCCTGCGGATGCAGAATTCGGAGATCATGGTCGGTCAGCCCGCCGTTTCGTTTCCGTTTGCCTTGACGGCGGCCTTGGGAGATGTGCTTCCGCCTGTCCCATTCTTCCCGGCGCTTTCCGCTTCGCGCACGGCAGTACCTGGTTTCAGGCTCAGCTGGCCATCCACCACCACCTTGTCGCCATCCTGCAAGCCACTGGCGATAGCGCTTTCATTTTCGTGGCTGATCGCCACCTTGACCGGCCGCGCTTCGACCGTGTTGTCGGCCTTGACGACATAGACAAATGAACCTTGCTGGCTGGGTTGCACAGCTTGCGTCGGCACTGTGACGACTTGCGGCATGATCCCGGCGTTGACCGTCACGTTCACATACTGGCCCGGCCAGAGCTTGAGTTCGGCGTTGGGCACGGTCGCCCGCGCTGTAATGGTACCCGAAGCTGTGTCGACCGTGGAGTTCACGAAATCAACCGTACCGGAGCCTATCGGCGCGGGAACACCATCCTTGTGCAGCGTCACCGAAACCGAACCGGGCTTGGCTACAGCCTGCTGCAGCAGGGAAAGGTCGGCCTCCGGGAGATTGAAGGCGACGCGTAACGGGTCCATTTCGGTGATCGTCACCAGCGGCGTCGCTCCGGTGCCGGTGCTTCCGCCGGCCGTGACGAGATCGCCAACACTGACGCTCACGGCGCCTAGCCGACCAGAAATCGGCGCAGTGATGGTGGTGAAGCCAAGTTGAACCTGGTCGGCATCTATCGCCGCCTGATCGGCAGCCACCGTGGCCTGCGCTGCCTTCTGCGCAGCCAAAGCCTGGTCATAGGCCTGCTGCGTGCCAGTCTGCCTGGCGAGCAGGCTCTTGGCACGGTCCAGATCGGCATCGGCGCTCGCCGCCAGGGCCTGATCCTTGGCCAGCGTCGCCTTGTCCTTCTCCAATTGCGCCTTCAGCGCGCGATCATCGAGCGTAATGAGAAGGTCGCCTTGCTTGACCATCTGTCCGTCCTCGACAGCAATGGTCATGACCTGGCTGGCGACGCGTGCATTGATGTTGGCGACTGCCGGTGATGCGAGGAAGCCGATGGCGTAGCGCTGGATCGGAAAATTGGTGACCTTCGCCGTCGCGGTTGCCACGGTGACGGCATTGCGGCCGGCACCTTGCCCACGACCACCTCCGCTATTGTTGCCGGTCGCGGCCTGCGCCGCGATCTCCTTTTCCCCGAACGGCAGCATCTGCCAGACTTTCGAGGCTTGGGCAGGCCACAGATAGGCTCCGGCAGCGACAACCAGAACGCCTCCGATAATCCCGACGAGTGCTTTGTTGCGAACCGTCAATGCGCCCTCTCGATCCAAAGTCAGGCCCTTGCCTGCCGGTCACAGCGCATCCGTATTCACCTCATCGTATGAGGTCGTGCGCGATGAATCCCAGATTAAGATAGCGCAACTTCGCGACTGAAAATGGTCAAAACGCCTTCATTACAAAGATTTAATGCGCTGCACAAATTCACGGCGGCGTGATCGGTGCCTCAGCGGAGCATCGGCCAGAGCGTTGCCGCAAGCGCCAAACCCATGACGATGTTGAACCATTTCAGCTTGACGGGATCCGACAGGAAGCCACGCAATGCCACGCCGAAGCCGGCCCAGCCCGAGATGGTAGGCAGGTTCACGATGGCGAAGGTCATGGCAATCACAGCCACGGAAAGGAATGGTCGATCAGGGTTGGTGTAAACTGCCATGGCAGTCACCGCCATCACCCAGGCCTTGGGATTGACCCATTGAAAAGCGGCAGCTTCAAGCAGTGTCATCGGACGCGCCTTCTGCTCGCCACCGCTGCCCATCGAGCGGGACATCGCTATCTTCCAGGCGAGATAAAGCAGATACGCACCGCCAGCGATCTTAAGCCCCGTGTGCAGAGCAGGAAATGCAGTCAGCGCTCCGCCCAGCCCAAGGCCGACGGCCAGCGCCAATATGAAGAAACCGACACTGATGCCGACCATGTGCGGAATGCTGCGTGCAAAGCCGAAATTCACGCCGGAGGCCAGAAGCATGAAGTTGTTCGGCCCAGGCGTAACCGAAGTCACGAAGGCGTAGACGACAAGGGCGATAAAGGCGTCGAAGGACATTGCAATGGTTCGAATATGGAGCCAGCAAACAGGTCAGGCTAGTTGACCTGTCTGCTGGTTCGAGTCACGGAAATTGTTGTCTCGGTGACAATGCCGCCGGGGCGGCTTCGCGTCACATCCCCTGCGGCCCGCGGTTCATCGCCGCCACGCCGGTGCGGCAGATCTCGACAAGGCCGAGCGGGCGCATGATGGCGATGAACTGGTCGATCTTCGAACCCTTGCCGGTGATTTCGAAGATGAAATGCTCGGTGTTGGCATCGATCACGCTGGCGCGGAAGGCATCCGCCAGTCTCAGTGCCTCGACACGGCTGTCGCCGGTTCCCGCCACCTTGACCAGGGCGAGTTCCCGCTCCAGTGGCCGTTCCTGCCCGAGTTCGCCCGAGCGCACCGTGAGGTCGACCACGCGGTGCACGGGCACGATACGCTCGAGCTGATGCTTGATCTGCTCCAGCACATGTGGCGTGCCGCGCGTCACGATCGTGATGCGCGACAGATGCTTCTCGTGCTCGGTCTCCGAGACGGTCAGGCTTTCGATGTTGTAGCCACGGCCGGAAAACAGGCCGATGACCCTGGCGAGCACGCCCGGTTCGTTGTCGACCAGCACCGACAAAGTGTGGTTTTCCGGTTTTTCCGTCTCCTTGGCGATAAAATAGGCGGAGCCGGTGGGTTGAAGGTGCTGTGCGTTCATAAGATGAATCTCGATCTAAGGTATTTACGCTAACTCGTTGATTATGCGACGCGTGACAGAGTCACGCCGTCCATCACACCAGTTCCCTGCCCTTGGCGTCGATGGCGTTGGCGACCGCTTCGTCCGTGGCCTCGTCCGGAAGCAGCATCTCGTTGTGCGCCTTGCCCGATGGGATCATCGGGAAGCAGTTGGCGAGATTGGCAACGCGGCAATCGAACAGCACGGGCTTCTTGACCGAGATCATTTCCTTGATCGCGTCGTCCAGCTCGTCCGGCTTTTCACAGCGGATGCCGTGACCGCCATAGGCTTCTGCCAGCTTGACGAAGTCCGGCATGGCCTCCGTGTAGGAATGCGACAACCGGTTTCCATGCAGCAACTGCTGCCACTGGCGCACCATGCCCATGTACTGGTTGTTGAGGATGAAGATCTTGATCGGTGCCTCGTACTGCACCGCAGCACTCATCTCCTGGATCGTCATCTGCACCGAGGCGTCGCCTGCGATATCGATGACCAGCGCATCGGGATGCGCGATCTGCACGCCCAGTGCTGCCGGCAGGCCGTAGCCCATCGTGCCGAGCCCACCCGAGGTCATCCAGTGGTTCGGCTTGTCGAAATGGAAGTGCTGTGCGGCCCACATCTGATGCTGGCCGACCTCGGTGGTGATGTAGGTGTCGCGGTCCTTGGTCAGTTCGTAGAGCCGCTCAATCGCATATTGCGGCATGATGACATCCTTGCTCGGCTTGTAGGCAAGCGAGTCACGGGCACGCCAGCGTGCGATCTGCTCCCACCAGGGATAAAGCGCCTTCTTGTCGGCCTTGGCGGTGGCACGCCACAACCGCACGAGATCTTCCAGAACCCGGCCGACGTCACCCAGAATGCCGATATCGGCGTGGACGTTCTTGTTGATCGAAGACGGGTCGATATCGATGTGGATCTTCTTGGAATTGGGTGAAAATGCATTGAGGCGGCCAGTGATGCGGTCGTCGAAGCGCGCCCCCACGCACAGCATGACGTCGCAGTCGTGCATGGCCATGTTGGCTTCATAGGTGCCGTGCATGCCGAGCATGCCGAGCCAGTTCTTGCCGGATGCCGGATAGGCGCCGAGGCCCATCAGCGTCGAGGTGATCGGGAAGCCGGTCAGATCGACCAGTTCGCGCAGCAGGTGGCTTGCTTCGGGTCCTGAATTGACGACGCCGCCACCGGAATAGATGATCGGCTTCTTGGCACCGGCAAGTATCTCGACCGCCGCCTTGATCTTCTCGAGATCGCCCTGGACTTTCGGCTGGTAGGAAGTGCGCGGCGCTGTCTGCGGCGGCGTGTAAATCCCGCGAGCGAACTGCACATCCTTCGGAATGTCGACAACGACCGGCCCAGGACGCCCGGTGGTCGCGACATGAAACGCCTCATGGATGATGGCGGAGAGTTCGTTGACGTCCTTCACCAGCCAATTGTGCTTGGTGCAGGGTCGGGTGATCCCGACGGTATCGCACTCCTGGAAAGCATCGGAGCCGATCAGCGACGTCGGCACCTGCCCGGTCAGGCACACCAGCGGGATGGAATCCATCAGCGCGTCCTGCAGCGGCGTCACCGCGTTGGTGGCACCGGGACCGGAAGTAACCAGCATGACGCCCGCCTTGCCCGTGGAACGGGCATAACCTTCTGCGGCATGGCCGGCGCCCTGCTCATGACGGACCAGAATGTGCTGGACGGCGTCTTGCTGGAACAACTCATCATAGATCGGAAGGACCGCGCCACCAGGATAGCCGAAGAGATGCTTGACGCCGTTGTCGATCAGCGCCTGCACAACCATTTCGGCGCCTGTCATCTCGCGCCGCTCGCTCTGTCCGTTGCTCATGGGGTCCCGTTCCGTCTTTTCCTGCTTTTTCAAGCGCTTGCTGGTATTCTGGTCATATTCTGGATAACAAAAAAGGCCCCCGAGGGAGCCTGTGTGTTTGCGCATGGGAGGACTTCGCCCGGCGGTTACACCGCCTTGCCCACGCGCCTTCCTACGAGAATGAGTACCATCTTGTTCATCGTGGCGGACAATAGGTGCAAGCACGAAGCGCTGTCAACCGTGATATCGCGCTGATTTCAACATCGTTGAATGTGTGTCTTCCGTGCGAACGGCGACGCCGCAATCGCTCCGAACGATTGCGGCGAAATGCCTGCAGCCATAACATCCACGGGACAGCCTAACCCTTTGCCTTGCATCGCGGATCGTGCGGATCGCACTTCATCGGCTTACGGGCAGGCGATACAGGTTTGTGGGGCGCAGCCTGCGGCCGGTGCGGTGCATTCATGTGAGCTGTCTGACGTTGCAGCATCGGCCGCCCAGCCGGCCTATGTTGGGGTTGACTACCACTTTGCATCGGCGAGGTCTCTGCACGGTGCCGTTGTTCAATCGCAGGATTTGTTGGCGGGAGCTTCCGCGGTTCGTGGTTTGCATGAACTCGCTGCGGCCCGACTTTGTTCCTGTTGATCTCGGTCATGGCGCCGGGCGCCCCCTTGCCGGTTGTAGCTGGCAGCCGCCTCCTGGACGGCTGTTGTGTCTTTCCGTCCACTGCTGATACTGCGGGCTTCCGTGGCAGGGCCGGCTGGGTAATAACCGGTGTTTTGTTCCCGGTCATGTCATTGGATTTGGCCGGTCCTGTGGGAGCGGGAGCAATGGGCACCGCACCAACCGGGGGCTTGCCGGGCGAAGGTGGAGACCCTCCTGGCTGCAATGACGCCGCTCTGAGCTTCACCTCGCGCGCCTTCGAAACATCGAGCCTGGCCGACGCTAAAGACCCCTTGGCCGGCGGTGCGATAGTTGCTGCTCGAATCTTGCCGGCAACAGGTTGCGGCAATCGCGCCAGCATCGGCCCGGCGTTGATAGGAATCGCCTTATTCTCCACCCGCACCGTCTGATTGTTGTAGACATTGTTCACGACCACGCGCTGATCGATGATGGTGGTGTTGCGCACGATTGTCACATTGTCCTCGACCGGACGCAGCGCCGGCAGAATCTCCACGGCGCTGATCGCCACGACCGGTACGAAAGACCACCAAACGTCGCGGAATACCACACGTTCCTCCGGCGGTGGTGCCGGTAGCCAGCCGACATAGTCATTGCTCTGGCGCCAGACGACCCAGGCCGGCGCCCATTCGTCTCCAGCGACCCAGACCCAGCCGAGATCGTCGTCGTAGGCCCAGCGTCCGTAGTGGAAGACGACAGCACCGAACGGCTCGCCGGATTCCCAGTACCAGCCGTCGTCGGTCCATACCCAGCGACCAACTGTATATGGCCGCCATGTAGCCGCCACGGACGGCACCCAGACTTCGCCGTATGGCTGCGATATCTGCCACACGCCATATCTGGACAGCCGTTCACGAACTTCCATCGAAACGGAGGCGGCGTGTACAGCCTGTGCAGTTGGCGCCAGCAACGGAAGACCGGTCGTCCCGCTGATCGCAAGGATAAAAGCCAAGGACGCCGCCTTGAGGCGACGGCCTGTTAGACAGATATGTTTCGCATTCACGACACCTACTCCAATGCCCGTGCCCTTCTGCGAAACGCGACCGGCGGCCATCCCTCAACGCGGACCGAGATATCGCAGGGAGCACGATTTCAAAGCACCAAGACAGGATTGCGGCAGGCCCGGATCACGTTCCCGCGAGCTCCGTCCCCGGCGGAGGCGAAACGGGTGCAACTCATTGAAATCGCTTCAAACTATGGTGGGGCGTGACGAAGGTGTCTGTCTTTGCCGATACTCCCCATACCCGGCTGGGAGGATCGGCACGGCCACGCACGACCACTACGATTCCAAGGGAGGAACCCTCGCATGCTCGACAAGGCGCCCAACGCAAAGCTCGCCAAACTGCTCGCCGATTTCGGTGCCGCCCTTGCCGCCGCCGATCTCGAAAAGGCGGTCTCCTTCTTCCAGGACGACTGCTATTGGCGCGACCTTGTCGCTTTCACCTGGAACATCAAGACGTTGGAAGGCCGCGACCAGATTCGCGCCATGTTGAAGAGCCAGCTTGGTGCCATCAAGCCATCGAACTTCGCGATCGCCGATGGCGAAGATGCCACCGAAAGCGATGGATTGCTGGAAGGCTGGATCACGTTCGAGACGGAGGCGGCCCGTGGCTTCGGCCACATCCGGCTGAAGGATGGCAAGATCTGGACATTGCTCACCACTGCGGCCGAACTGAAAGGACACGAGGAAAAGGCGGGGTTCACCCGCCCGCTCGGCGCCAGGCACGGCCAGGGCAAGAACCGGCCGAGCTGGAAGGAGGAGCGCGAGAAGGAACAGGCCGAACTCGGCTTTGCCACCCAGCCGCATACGCTCATCATCGGCGGCGGCCAGGGCGGCATCGCGCTCGGTGCGCGGCTGCGCCAGCTCGGCGTGCCGACCATCATCGTGGAGCGCAATGAGCGTCCGGGTGACTCCTGGCGCAAGCGCTACAAGTCACTCTGCCTGCACGACCCGGTCTGGTACGACCACCTGCCCTATATCGACTTTCCGAAGAACTGGCCGATTTTCTCACCCAAGGACAAGATCGGTGACTGGCTGGAAATGTACACCAAGGTGATGGAGCTAAACTATTGGTCATCAACCGAGGCCAAGAGCGCATTTTATGACGACGACAAGAAGGAATGGACCGTCACGGTGCGGCGCGACGGCAAGGATATCGTTTTGAGGCCCAGGCAGCTTGTACTTGCCACCGGAATGTCCGGTCGGCCCAATCTGCCGAAATACAAGGGCATGGATACCTTCAAGGGAGACCAGCACCATTCCTCGAAGCATCCCGGACCGGACAGATACGCGGGCAAGAAGGCGGTTGTCATCGGTTCCAACAACTCCGCCCACGACATCTGCGCCGCCCTTTGGGAAAACGGCGTCGATGTCACCATGGTACAGCGCTCGACCACGCACATCGTCAAATCCGACACCCTCATGGAGATCGGGCTGGGGCCGCTTTATTCAGAACAGGCGGTCGAGAATGGCGTCACCACCGCCAAGGCCGACCTGATCTTCGCGTCCGTGCCTTACAGGATCCTGCATGAATTCCAGATCCCGCTCTACCAGCAGATGAAAGAGCGCGACGCCAAATTCTATGACGGGTTGGAAAAGGCTGGCTTCATGCTGGACTGGGGCGACGACGGCTCCGGCCTGTTCATGAAATATCTGCGTCGCGGCTCAGGTTACTACATCGACATCGGCGCCTCGCAATTGATCATCGACGGCGAGATCAAGCTGCAACGCGGCCAGGTCCAGGAGATCAGGGAACATTCCGTGCTGCTCGAGGACGGCACCGAATTGGCGGCCGACGTCATCGTCTACGCCACCGGCTACGGCTCGATGAACGGCTGGGCTGCCGAACTGATCAGCCAGGATGTGGCCGACAAGGTTGGCAAATGCTGGGGCCTCGGCTCCGGCACCACCAAGGATCCCGGCCCATGGGAAGGCGAGCAGCGCAACATGTGGAAGCCGACGCAGCAGGAGGCGCTGTGGTTCCATGGCGGCAACCTGCACCAGTCACGCCACTATTCGCAGTTCCTGTCCCTGCAACTGAAAGCCCGGCAAGCAGGCATTCCCACAAAGGTCTATGGACTGCAGGAGACGCATCACAAGGGTTGAACGCCGCTCGATCTTCCTCGTTGAAGGATCGCTCCGCCTGAATCCAACGTCAGCCCAGACGTTTCTGGATGGCGGACTGCACAATCATGAGAATCGACACGATGACGAGATAATAGACGAGCGCAGCGCAGTACCACTCGACGAAACGAAAGCTGGCTGCGATGGCGTCATTGACCACAGCCATGATCTCGCGCAGCGAGATGACATAGGCGAGTGAAGTCAGCTTCACCAGATTGATGAACTCGTTGACCAGAGAGGGCAGCGCAATTCTCAGCGCCTGCGGCAGGATCACGAGCCGGAAGCCTTGGAAGCGGGTCAAGCCAAGGGCCTCGGCGGCGTCGTACTGGCCGGGACCGATGGCACGCAGCGCCCCCTTCATGATCTCGGCCATGTAAGCGGCCGTCACCAGGCTGAACGAGATCGTGGCGGCAAAGAACGGCGTATACCAATTGGCCTTGAGCAGTGCCGGAACAAGTTGCGGCGCCCCGTTCCAGATCAGCAGCAACACGAGCAACAGCGGCGCCGCACGAAATACCCAGACATAGACCTGTGCGACGGCATTGCGGCCACGCCTCGGGGAATTCAGGCAAAGCGCGATTGGCAGGCAGGCGGCAAACGACACAGCCTGCACCACAACGGACAGGAGCAAGGCTACGATCGCCCCCCATAGCATGGGTGGCGATGCTAGCGCCTTCAGGAAGAGGTCGACATCGAAGGTCATCGCCGGCAGCTTTTCAGGCTCGAGACGGTCAGGACTCGTAATCCACGTCGAATACCGCCGGGTTCAGCCCGTACTTCTCTGCAAGCCGGGCAAAGAACCCCTGCTCGCGCAGTGTCTTCAGCGCCACCTTGATGGCCGCGGCATCACCGTCCTTGCGTGCAACGTAGATGCCGTAGGTAAAATCCGACTGCCAGGTATAGGCGATCTTCAACTGGTCCTGCGCGCCGGCGACGCGGAAGGCGCCCTCCGCTTCCTCGGTCAAGGTGGCGTCTGCGCGCCCGACCAGAACCTGCTGATACGCGCCCTGCTGTGCTGGATAATTCTGGATCACCACTGCCGGCTTGCCGGCGGCGGTTAGCTCCTTGTTGAGCGGATCCAGTCGCTCCTCGCGGTAGTAGGTACCAGCTTCCAATGCCACCGTTCGACCGCTCAACATGGCGGGTGCAGTAATCTCACTATTGTCGGCCTTGGTGACCAGGACCGTTGCCGACTTCATGTAACGCACGCCGTCATAGGTCTTGCGGCGTTCCTCGTTGACGTAGATGCCGGAGACGATCATGCCGCAGCGGCCTGATCCCAGTGTCGGCAGCAGGCCTGCGAAATCGGTGATGACATAGGATGTCTTGGCACCCCATGTTTTGGCCAGTGCCTCCGTGATCTCGATATCTATGCCGACAGGAACCGTGTCGCCGGGATCTTTCTTGTAGGACAAGGGCGGAAACGCCGCCGTGGTGCAAACGCTTATCGCGCCGTCCGACACGAAACTCGGCGCCCCCGCCAAGGCTGCCTGCGTGCTCAGCAGCATGGCAGCCCCCATGATGAAAGCCTTGGTCATTGCGTTCCCCTTATTGTTTTGTTGTTCGTTGCTGCTAGCGTACGCGGTCGACGATCCCGCCATAGGTCAGAGGATCGAAGGCCGGCATGATCAGCGGATCGACATGGCCGTCGCGCCGGGCGGTGAGCACATACTGCATCATCGCCTCGTTGCTCGGCATCTCGAACACCTGCACAAAGTCATAAGGTCCCATCGTCGCATAGAAGGCGATCGATCGGCCGCCGAGTGCGGCCACCCGCTCTTCGCTGCGCTTCCGGCGCGCGGCACTGTCCGACAATTCCGCCAACCCCTTGGCGGTGAGTCGCATCAGCGAGATGTACCGCTGCGGCTCGAGAATTTCGTTCGCGCCCGGCGCAACGCGGTCATCGTTCATTTTACCCTCGCCAGCTTGGCCAGGCCGGCCAAAACGGCATCGGAGTCGGCGATCGTGCCGAAGATGCCGTTCTCGACCGTCACCATATGCAGCGCCGCTTTATGCGCGTACTGGTCGCCGCTGGCGCAGGCGTCCGAGATAGTCAGGCACTGGAAGTTGCGATCGCAGGCTTCACGCAATGTCGTGTGCACGCAGACATCCGTCGTGCAGCCGCTGAAAAGCAGGTGACTTATGCCCTGTGCGCGCAGCACATGCTCGAAGTCGGTATAGGTGAACGCGCCGTTGCAGGTCTTGTCGACGATGATGTCCTCGTCCCGAACATCGATGTCTGCGACGATCTGGAAGCCGGGACTGGAACGCAGCAGAACCTCGGTGCCTTCAAGGCCGTTGCGCTTGCGCCGCCATTTCTCGTAGGGCGTCATATCCGCCATGTCGCCCCGATAACCCTGGCGCGTGTGGATGACGCGCACACCGGCGGCGCGGGCAGCAAGGATCAGTCTGTTGACCGTTGGCAGGATTGCGCGCAGCGGCGACGGATCGTAGCCGCTTTTGGCGAAATAGCCGGTGTTGGAGAGGAAGTCTTCCTGCAGGTCGATCACCACCAGCGCTGTGGCGCTGGCCGACAGTTTGCCGTCATAAGGAAAGTCGAACGGCTTGGCCGAAATCATGAAGTCCTCCTCGGATCTGTTCTTCTATTGGTAACAGTCGGAACAGTTTGACAAAAACGATTTATCCTGACCAGAATTGCTTAGGAAAACTCAACAATAGGTACCCATCTGAGTGTGTTGCCGATGGTTCGACCTCTAGCCTTTCTGCCTTACCTCAAGGCTTTCGAGGCAGTTTCGCGACTCGGGACACTGCGCGGTGCGGCCGACGAACTTCATCTCAGCCCGAGTGCAATTTCCTTGCAGCTGCGCAAGCTTGGCGATGTCACCGGAATTGTCCTGTTCGAGCGCGACGGCCGCAACGTCGCGCTGACCGAAGCCGGACGGGATTTCTCGCGCACGGTCTCCCAGACCTTGGCGCAGCTTTCGGCCGCCGTCCGTGACTCTGGTCGGCATGACGTCCATGGTGCAACACGCTCGCTCTCGGTTTCGCTGCCAACCGCGCTTGGTGTTGCGTGGCTGAGCAGCGCTGTCGTCGAATTCGCCGAAAGCAGGGGTATTTCCAATCTGACCATCAACGAGGCGATCGTCGCGGATGCCGTTGACTGGGAGCGTAGCGACATCGCCATCGTCTACGACAACCCGCCCTTCCCTGGCCGCTCATGGCAATTGCTTTCTGAGGTGCAACTCAAGACCGTGTGTTCGCCGGTCTTGTTTCCTCGTCTGGACCTGCAGCATCGCGAACGCCGGCTTAACGGCATCACCTTGCTGCATGAGGACGATGGGCAGGAATGGAACAAATGGGCGATCGCAGCCCGCGTCGATCTCCAGGGCAGCGCCAGGGTGCGTGTTCCTTCCGTGGCGCACGCCGTCTCCTCGGCCGTTCAAGGGCGAGGCATCGCCTTGCTGTCCAATGTGCTTACGGGCAGCTACCTGAACGAAGGCCGGCTGATCCAACCCTTCTCCACTGCCATCAATGCGGCGCGCGCCTATTATTTCGTCTCGGCCGCCGATCGCGCCGACGATCCCCTGTTAAAGGCTTTCGTCGCTCGCATGATCGAATTTCTGGAAACTATGAAAAACTGATCAGTCGCTTTTCCATGAAAACGCTCAATGGATCAGGTCGGTAATCGCCGAATGGCCCAATGCGCACAAAGCCGGTGCGTTCATAAAGACCAAGAGCTTCGTGATTGGCAATGCCGGTCTCCAGCCGCAGCCAGGTGATGCCCGACTCGCGCGCCCTCGCTTCCAGATCCGTCAGCAGCGCCCTGGACAAGCCTTTGCCCCGGGCTGCCGGCACCACCCACATGCGCTTCAGCTCTGCCCAACCGTCGTTGAGTGCCAATGCCCCTGTTGCGATGGCAACGCCATCGGCGTCGCGCGCCACGGCGAAGCGGACATTGTCGGCCCGCAATTCTTCGATCGACAGGAAATGGTTGCTTTCGGCGGGATAAAGTGAAGCGCCATACTTCTCCCCATCTTCCAGCAGCGCAACGATCTCGGGTTTGGCTGGGTCTTCCAATGTGATCGCGAATGTCATCCGTTCAAGCCTCCGCCAATGTCGCCGGTTTCTGTCTGGACGAGCCAATCCGTTTCCAGAACAGCAACGTTCCGCTGAGACCTCCATGAGGTTTCAATGCGTAGTCCGGGATCTCGCCGGCGAGCGTGAAATCGAGCCTCTGATAGAGAGACCTCGCACCACCATCGGTTGCCGTGTCGAGGACCAGAAGCGTGCGCCCCTCACGCACGGCATATTCTTCCGCAGCCTGCATCAAGCTGGTGGCGATCCCCCTGCCCCGATGACCATGCCGCGTCATCAGCTTGGCGATTTCGGCTCGATGCGGCTGATTTTGCGGCAGTCCGAGCAGCAATGTTACCGTGCCGGCAAGGGTATCCCCGTCGAAAGCCCCCAGCACGACCCGGTCGCCACGTGCCGCGGCAGCCAGCGACTGGTCCCAGAACGCCCTGGCGGCTTCATGGGAGAGCGGATGCATGAAACTGACCGACCCGCCGGCAGCGACTGTTTCGACAAGAATTTCGGTCAATGCCGCCAGGATTTCCGGCGAGTTGGTGAGTGTTCTGATTTCGATTGCAGTCATCGTCGTTTTTTCAGGTGAAAAGCTCAGTCGAAATGGCTGAAACGGCGGCGTTTGCGCGAGCGCTTGATCTCGTCGACACGCCCACCGTCGTCGGCATTGAGGTGCCGGCCGCGTTCCAGCAATTCCAGCGTATATTCTTCATAGGTCAGCCCGACCGCTTCGGCCTTGGCCAGTCGAAACAGCGCGATATCGCGCGATTTGGGTTTCCAGGCGGCCTTTTGAGCGCTGCGCCAATGGATAAAGCGATGCGGATCCCCCTTGCCCCAGGCCGGCCCCTTGTAGTCGTCGAGCGGCGGTCCGCCATTGTGATTTCGCTTCGGCATCCGTGGCATGATCACGTCCTGATGAGCACGGTAAGATAGCGAGCAGGTCCCGGCCCAGGTGCGTGGAAAACGCAGTCAGCCGGTGCGCCAAGCGCAAGGCAATCGCCCGGCTCCAGTTTGTGCACCACCTCGCCCTCGGTGAAATCGAGCCGTCCCTCCATCAGCCAGATCTGCTGACGGATGAAGGCATAGCTGCTCGCCGGCAGACTGACCCGTGCACCTGCGGGGAGTTCAACCTGCACCATTTCCAGCGGCATGTCGGTCTGTGGCGACAGGTGCCGGCGGACGTAGCCGGTACCGGGGTCGCGCCATTCCGGTTGGTCTTTGCGCCTCGCAATGCTGCCACCCTGCAGCTCGGCGCGGGCGATCAAGCTGGAAAGCGTCAGCTCGAATGCAGTCGCAATGCGCACAAGGATCGGCGCGGTCGGGCTGGCCGAGCCTCGTTCGATGGAACTCAGCATCGCTTTCGATACGCCGGACCGGTCGGCAAGCTCTGCCAGCGACCAGCTCCTCGCCACGCGCTCAGCGCGGATGCGAGCGGCAATTCTCGACGAAAGATCATCCGATATATCAGACATGCGTCCAAGATATCATATGATTGCTGTTGTGAAAGGGACTTCTCGCGGATTGTTCAAATTGTCGCAGGTGTTTTAACCGCCTCTATACCATCCGCTCACACACGACCTTAACCGAGATTGATTAGCATCCGCGAAGGTAGTGGGGACCCCATTCGTTGATGTTTGTCGAACGCGCAGTTTCCGGTGGCGAGCCGATATCGCAAGAGCGGCGGGATGCGACCCAGACCGACAAGCGCATCCTTGGCCATGTCGTACGCTGCGACGGTGCCCGCGCCACCATCAGCGCTTTCGCCGATGGCGAGGAGGGTCTTGCCACCGGCCACTGGTCCGTCGGCAAGATGATCTCGATCAATCTTGGCAGCACACGCACCGTCGGCCTGGTCTACGCCATCTGTAAATCAGATCTCGCCTGGAACGACAGCGGTCAGAATCCGATCGAGGTCAACATCGAACTGGTGGGCGAAGTGCGCGACGGCGCGGAGCCGGCCGCAAAACCGGTATTCGACCGTGGCATCACCATCTATCCGCACATTGGCGCAATCGCCCATCGCATCCGCAGCCGCGATCTTGCTGCGGTCTACGACCTTGCCGGTCGTCGTGCCATCACCGTCGGCGCTTTGTCGCAGGATGAGGCAATCTCTGCCAACATCGCCATCGACGACACATTGTCCCGACATTTCGCCGTTGTCGGCACCACGGGTGTCGGCAAATCGACTGCGGTTTCCCTGCTCCTGCGCAAGGCCATCGCCGCCAGGCCGGATCTTCGGGTGCTGATCCTCGACCCGCACAACGAGTTCGCGGCGTCGCTGCAGGATCAATGCGTCAAGGTCGACGCCACGACACTCGATCTGCCATTCTGGATCTTCAAACTGGAAGAATTTGCGGAAGTCGTCTTCCGGGGCCGCGAGGCACCACCCGAAGAGGTCGACCTGCTGCGCGACTTGATCCCTGTCGCCAAGAACCTCTACCGCAACGCCGGCGGCACCAGCTTTGTACGCCGCGGCGCCGACACCATGACCGCCGACACGCCGGTACCCTATCGTATTGCCGATCTCCTCAAGCAGATCGACGAACGCATGGGCTTGCTCGAAAGCAAAGCCGAGAGGCCGACACTGAAGTCGCTGCGCATACGCATCGAGTCGGCAGCCGCCGACCCTCGCTATCGTTTCATGTTCAATTCGCGCCTGATCGACGACACGATCCACGAGACGATCGGCAACATCTTCCGCGTACCGCATCACGGCCGTCCGGTGACCTGCTTCGAAATGGCCGGCCTGCCATCCGAAGTCGTCAACTCGGTGTGCTCGGTTCTCGCACGCCTTGCCTTCGACCTTGCTCTGTGGAGCGAGGGAAAACTGCGATTGCTGTTCCTGTGCGAAGAGGCGCATCGCTACATGCCCGCCGACCCGCGCCTTGGCTTCGAGCCGACCCGGCATGCCCTGTCGCGCATCGCCAAGGAGGGCCGAAAGTACGGCTGCTATCTCGGCGTCGTTACCCAGCGCCCGGGCGAACTCGACCCGACCATCTTGTCGCAGTGTTCGACATTCTTCGCCATGCGCCTCTCCAATGAGCAGGATCAGGCCATCATCCGTTCTGCCATCGCCGACTCTTCGGCCTCGAGCCTCGCCTTCGTTACGACCGCTGGGTCGGAACGTTCGGATTGCGCTATGACAGATCCAAGGTCGAAAGCACGAACCGCATGCTGGCGAACGCACAACCGGTCAAGACCGACGACAATCAGCTGACCTGGCGCGCCGGCCTCACCTACCTCTTCGACAATGGGCTGGCGCCCTATGCCAGCTACACCACATCGTTCCTGCCGACCCTGGGAACGGACAAGGCGAACAACCCCTTCCGCGCGCAGACCGCCCAGCAGTTCGAGGTCGGCATCAAATACGAACCGGTGGGCGCGCGCGGCATGATTGGCCTGTCGGTGTTCGACCTGACGCTTGAGAATGCGCTGACCCCCGACCCTAAAGACTCGCGTTTCTCCGTCCAGGCGGGCAAGCAGCGCGTGCGCGGCGTCGAACTCGAAGGCAAGATGGAGCTCACGCCTGAACTCGACGTACTGGCGGCCTATGCCTATTCGCATTCGGAAGTGCTGCGCTCGAACAGACCGGTCGAAGTCGGCCGCGAAATGCTCAGGCTGCCAGAGCACCAGGCCAGCCTGTGGGCGATCTACCGGCCGACTTATGTGCCGGGCCTTGCCCTCAGTGCGGGCGTGCGCGCCACGTCGTCCTACCAGACCGACAGCACCTACCTGGCGCAGCTGCGTATCCCGGCCCGAACCCTCGTCGATATCGGCGCGGAATATGACTTCGGGGCAATCGACAAAACGTTCGAGGGCACCAAGCTGCAGGTCAATGTCAGCAATCTGTTCGACAAAAAGTATGTCTCGCACTGCCTGAACCTGACCGGCGGCAGCTGCAATTACGGTGCCGGACGGACGATCACCGCAGGCATCAACTACACATGGTGATGATGTCCGACCGAGATATCCGAGGAACGCGCTCCCCTTTGGCGGCGTTGCGCCCCGCGATCCTGATGCTCGGCCTGGCGTTGCTGTTCAGCAGCTTCGGCTGGCGGTCGGCCCATGCCGAGATCATTCTCATCGATGCAGCCGGTCGCGAGGTGAGGCTGGAAAAACCGGCAACGCGGATCGTGACGAACGAGAGCCTGCTTCTGCTTTCTCTGGCGTTGATCGACGCCGACCCGGCCGCGAAAATCGTGGGATGGGCTGCCCCCAGACGCCTCGACAGCGGTGTCCTGGCCGCTTTCCGCAAGCGGTTCCCGCAGGCCATGGACATTCCCGAGGTCGGCGGCGTATTGCCCACCAAGAGCTCCGCAGAAGCGATCCTCAGCGCGCGTCCAGATATCTTCGTCGTCAGCATCTGGGACCCCGGCTGGAATGACATCGTCGAGATCCTGAAATCCGCGGGTGTCCCGACGATCTTCCTGGACAGCCCCAGGAACAGCACGCTCAGCCCGGCTGATGTAACCGCCTTTTCGATGACCTTGCTTGGCAAGGCGATTGGTTGCGATGCGAAAGCCGGTGAATATGCCGGGTTCGTCAAGGAGCGTTACCGTCTGATCGAAGAACGACTGAAGGACGCGAAAGATCGGCCTAGCGTATTGATCGACGCTCACGCTGGTGCCGTCTGCTGTTCGTCGCCAGGCGCAAGCAACCGGATGACCGAAGCCGTCGAAATGGCTGGCGGACACAGCATCGGCGCCGATGTTCCCGGCTATGACGGGCAGCTCAGCGCCGAGTTCGTCCTCGGCATAGACCCCAAGGTCTATATCGCGACCGGCGGCCCGCACCTTGCCGCACAAGGCGGCCTGGTGGTTGGAGGCGGGGTGAGTGCACAGTCGGCCCAAGCTGCGCTGCGCACAGCGATCGGTCGCGATTTCCGCGGCGAGCTGACGGCGGTGCGCAACGGACGCGCTTACGCCGTGTCGCATCAGCTCTCGATCTCGGCCCTGAGCTTTCTCGTTTTCGAATGCTTCGCCAAATGGCTGCATCCGGAGCTCTTCAGCGATCTCGATCCGGACCGCACTCTGGCGGAGATCAACGAGCGTTTCATGGCCATACCGCTCGAAGGCACATTCTGGATCGGTTTGAAGGAAGATGCCGCAGCAGCCCCGCAATGAGGCGTCCAGCTGAGCATCCCGCAGCGTTAGAAGGCGCATGACGCGACCCAAGCTTGAACGCAAGGTTTTGATCATGATGACATTTTCTGCCCAGACCCGTGTGGCGTTGTCGGATCCGGAGGCGATCATCGCACCGGTCTGCGAACACATGCTCGAACATGGCGGCGTCTCGCGCATCGAGGATGGTGCCCGCATTCTCGAATTCTCCGGCGCACGTGCGCGATTCAGCCCGACCGATGACGGGACATTGGTGGATGTCGAAGCTGACAGCCTGGAGAGCCTCTATTTCGTGCGGGTTGCCGTCGCCTCTCATATCCTGGAATTCGCCGAGCCCGCCGCTCCCACCATCGTCTGGCGCGGCGACGGTGGCGAATTGGCGCGCCCGCCGAATTTCCAGATCCTGCGCGTAGCCAATGTACAAGACATCACGCCGCATATGCGCCGCATCTCCTTTCGCGGCGACAACGTAGCCCGCTTCGCGGGAATGAATGCGCTGCATCTCAACGTCCTGTGCCAGCATCCCGGCCTCGCGGCACCGCAATGGCCGACGGTCGGCGGCAACGGACTGGCCCAATGGGAAGATCCGGCGAGACGCCCGAGCTTTCGAAAATACACCGTGCGCTCACTCGATGTCGCCGCAGGCAGGCTCGACATCGACTTCGTGCTCCACACCGATGCCGGCCCCGGATCGGCACTCGCCGAGACCACACAAATCGGCGCCGAAATCGGTGTCGTCGGCCCAGGCGGGGGCGGCCTTGTCGATGCCGACTGGTATCTCTTTGCGGGGGACGAGACTGCCCTGCCCGCCATTGCCCGCATGCTGGAATGCCTTCCCGCGCAAGCGCGTGGCAAGGCATTCATCGAAGTCGCTGACAAAAGCGAAGCCCAGCAGCTCAAGTTCCCGGCCGGCATCGAGGTGACCTGGCTTTATCGCAACGGTGCCGCCGCAGGCACGACGTCGCTGCTGATCGACGCCGTGCGAAGCAGCATTCTTCCGGATGATGGATCATCGGTATACATCTGGGCCGGCTGCGAATTCGCCGCATTTCGGCAGATCCGCAGCCATTGCCGTGGCGAACTCGGCCTGAAGAAAGAACAGCACCTGGTGGTGTCCTATTGGAATCGCGGCAACAGCTCCGAGTGACCCTGCGCTTTTGCCGCGAACCGTCCCCGCCAGAAATGTCCGTTGACATCATTCCTCGGGAAGGAAGGCCGGATTGTAGACGATTTCCCAGAGGTGATCGTCCGGATCCTGGAAGTAGCCGGCATAACCGCCCCAGAAGGTCTTCTGCGCAGGCTTGACCAGTCGAGCGCCGGCGGTGATTGCCTTTTCCATCACCGCATCGACTTCCGCTTCCGTCGTCACGTTGTGGCCAATCGTCAATTCCGTCGGGCTGCGCCCGGTCTTCGTTATTCCTGCATCATGAGCAATGTCGTCTCGCGCAAAAAGTGCGAATTTCAACCCGCTCTGCAGATCGAAGAAAACAACGGCGCCGTGCTCGAACTCGGTACCGATGATGCCTTCCGTCTGCAGCCCCAGCCCGTCGCGATAGAATTTGAGCGATGCCTCGAGATCATCAACGCCGAGCGTTATGACACTGATCCTCGGTTTCATGGTTCTGACCTTTCCAAAACTGTCTGACGATATCGGCAGACACCAGGTCAGCCGCCTGTCCTATCTGAGCCCAAATGAACTTCATTGCTTGAACATTTCGGCCAATCTCGCTGTTTGCCGCGGCCAGCCGGTTGAACCTCGACGCTGCCGCGCGTACCTGTTGCAAACGAGATCGGCCAATGTGGAAGGCCAGGGAGATCATCATGCAGGCGGTGCCCGCGCAGGCGACCGGCTACTATCATGAACGTCCGGTTGCGCCTCTCCTGCGCGACTGGTTCTCGGCCGTCTGGGCTCACCAGATGCCGGAAGCTGAAGCCCCGCCTGTCATCGTGACACCCGACGGTACGATCGATCTGCAGTGGATCGACGGCCATTTTCGCATTGCCGGTCCCGACAGGGACCCGCAGACCGAAACCATCCCGGCTGGTGTCACAGTCATCGGCTTCCGCTTCCAGCCGGCAGCGGCAGCAAGCTGGCTCGGCCTTCCTGCCACTGAACTGCTTGGCGAGCGCCTGGCAATCGAGACCGTGCTTGGTCGGAAAGGCCGACAGCTGGGCGCCAACATCCGCCATCAAGACAATCTGGCAGAACTCATTACTTCCATCGAAAAGAGCATTGCGGATGCCCCTCGCCGCCAGACCGCCGACCAAACCATGCGAGCTGCATTCCACCTGATCGAAGCCGGTCCACCCTCGAATACCCCTATCATTCCCTGGCTTGGGCGAGCACTGGCAATGAGTGAGCGCACGCTGAGGCGTCGTTTCGACGAAAGCTTCGGCTACGGTCCCAAAACGCTCGACCGGATCCTGCGCTATCAACGCTTCCAACGGCTGTCGCGAAGCGCACAGGCGTCAGCGGCGGTGCTGGCCGTCGAGGTCGGCTACGCTGATCAGGCGCATCTGGTCCGGGAAAGTCGACGCCTCACTGGCAGCACGCCGGGGCAACTTGAGCGCGTCCTGACCAGCGCGGGCGCCTGACCGCCTGCCACATATGCCGGCACACTCCTCAGCCTGTAGCCCACGCATGCCCGACAACGATGGCCGCATAGCGGGCAGCCTTGCCGAACCCGACCAGCACGACGAAACGCCATAGGCTGACACGTGCCGCACCTGCAGCGACCGTCAACGCGTCACCAATGACCGGCAGCCAGGCGAAAGGAAGCGTCCACAGGCCGTAGCGCCGGAACAAGCTGCCAGCCTTCTCATAATGCTCGCCAGACACAGGAAACCAGCGACGGCCATGGAGCACTTCGACGCCGCGGCCGATCGCCCAGTTCACGACCGAACCTGCCGTATTGCCGACCGTCGCCACGACGAGAAGGAGGGCGGGATCGCCACGACCGGCGGCCAGCAGTCCGAGCAGAACAAGTTCGGACGACGCCGGCAGCAGGGTTGCGGCAAGAAACGCGCTGACGAACAACGCGCCATAAGATGCGAGCACGTCCATCAGAACCTAATATGACTCGCCGCCCATCATGCTCAGACTGTTACGTCGACAATGCCCATCATGCCAAGCTGCTCGTGCTCGAGAATATGGCAATGATACATACGCTGGCCCGGCAGATCCTGCTTCAACACCAGCCTTACGGTTTCCCCCCGTGCCACGTTTACGGTGTCCTTCCAGGCCCGATAGGCGGGTGGCGTCACCTTGCCGTCGCGCTCATGCTCGATCACCTGGAACTGCGTGCCATGAACATGGAACGGGTGGTCCATGTCAGCCTTGTTGATCACTTCCCACAGTTCGACGTCACCGGCTTTGGCAACGATGTCGACACGTTTCATGTCAAAGGCCACGTCATTGATGAAAAAGCCCATTTCCATGCCGCTGGCTCCCATGCCCATCTTCTCGGTAAAGACGAAACGGCGGTTGATTGTCGGGTCGCCGAGCGCCGCAATGGTACGCAGCTTTTCGGGCAGCGGCGGCATGGCATCACCGGCGGTGTCCGAAACGTTGACCGTCAGCAATGCCAGACCGGCATCATCCGGCTTGCCCGGCCCCATCCAGCCACGATCATAGGCCAGTGTTTCCAGCCGCATGGCACCTGGCTTGTCGAACGACACCACCAGGTCGAGCCGTTCCGCCGGTGTCAGCAATATGTCATCGACCGGAACTGGAGCCTCCAGCAAACCGCCATCGGTACCGATCACGGTGATGGCCGCCGCGCCAAAAGAGAGTTTCAGGAAACGCGCGTTGGTGGCGTTGAAGAGGCGAAAGCGGCGTTTGGCGCCAAGCGGCACATCGAGGGCCGGGTTTTTCTGGCCGTTGACCAGAACATGATCGCCGACACGGCCGTTCATCAAATCCATCATCGAATTTTCGGGAATGGTCCCATCGGCGGCAAGGCGCAGGTCTGTGAAGACAAGCACAGTATCGCCATAGGCAGCTGGAACTGGATCGGCCTTGGGCTTGACCAGGAAGACACCGGCCAGCCCACGATAGACCTGTTCGGCCGTCTTGCCGTGGGGATGCGGATGGAACCAGTAGGGAGCAGCACTCCCGGCTGGCAGATCGAATGCATAACGGCGGATGGCACCAGCGACGACAGGATCCATCGGATTGCCATCCTGGTCTGCCGGCACTGGCATGCCGTGCCAGTGGATGGTGCTATCCTCGCCGGGTATTTCGTTGCTGAAGTCGATCTCGATGCGATCACCTTCGAACGCTTCGATCAGCGGACCAGGTGTCATGCCATTGTAGGCGAGCACGGGCGTGTCAACGCCTTCGGCAAAACGGGCCGTCGCCGGCGCTGCCGTCAGCCTGGCGCGGAACAGGCTGGCATCAGTGCTCTCATTGGCCAACCGGGGCAATTCACGCAACGCCTCGCCTTCCTTCAGCGTCGGCGATGCAGCAGGTTTAGCCGGTTCAGCCGGCATGCCGTGGGCTGAATGATCCATGCCAGGCATTGCGTTCATGTCGTCCATCTTCATTTGCGCCAATGCCTGGCTGCCAGCAGCAAGCGTCGCGAGACCCGCCGTGAGAAAGGTGCGCCGATGCATGGGGGAACTCCTGTTTTCATGTTCTCGATTGTTGCGGTTCAGTGCGCGCCATAACGTCTGACGGCGGCGCGCCTGGGTTTGGGCGGAACCGCTTCATGGCCGCTCGAAAGTTCTTCGATGATCGGACAGTTCGGCCGCTCGTCGCCGTGGCAGGTCTTGGCCAGATGCCGGAGCGTCTCTGCCATGGCGCGCAGCTCGCGCATCTTGCGCTCCAGCTCGGCGACATGTGCCATCGCAAAGCGCTTCACGTCACTGCTGGCGCGCGACCGATCGCTCCACAGCGCAAGCAGATTTGTCATCTGCTCGACGGAGAACCCAAGATCGCGCGCGCGCCGGATGAAGCGCAGCATGTGCACCTCATCCGGCGAATAGTCCCTGTAGCCGGCGTCGGTACGCGCCGGACTGGCGATCAATCCGACCTGCTCGTAATAACGGATCATCTTGGCCGATACGCCCGAGGCGCTGGCTGCTTGCCCGATGTTCACCGGTCAGCCTCCATCCCGCGAAGATGGGTTGCGCTGTCAGGATGGATGAAAAAGGCGGGTATGATCATGGGTTTCGCAACTCCCTTTTCGGTTGTTGCCGATGCAGATAAGGCTTCCAGTGACTGGAAGGTCAAGCCGCAATTTCTGAAATTTCGTCAAGGCGCGCGGGTCGCAAGTCGTGCATCGCAAATCCAGTGCAGGAAGGCGCTTGACCTTCCCAGCGTGGCAAGCCCCACAACCGGCTCATCAACCACCAAAGGAGTGTTGCGATGCTGAACCTGAAAGTTCCGGAAATGACTTGCGGCCATTGCGCCAGCACTGTCGAGAAGGCAGTGAAAGGGGTCGACCCAAAAGCCAAAGTGACGGTCGACCTCGGCACATCAACCGTATCTGTGGAAGGCGCAGCCGACGAAGACGCCGTGGCGGCAGCAATCCTGCAGGCCGGCTATACGAACGAGAAGCTTGTCACAAGTTGCTGCGGCAGCTGCCACTAAAGCGCTCCGTTCCCGGAAATTCCCGCAAAAATGCTGTCATGAAAAACGGCCCCGCACTTTGACGGGGCCGTTAAATCACTGACGCGCTCCCAACTGGGAAAACCACATCGTTGCGCCACTTGCAGATGGCTAGCCAGCAAATCTCGTTTCAGCCACCCATCCATTGCGGCAGGCAGGCTTTGGCGATGACATGCGCCGGCGGAATCGAAGGTTCGATGCCGGAACGCATTCGGGCTCTTTCGAGAAGCAGGCGTACGTGTTCCGGCCGCCAACCGTCGCGCTCCATCACGAGCTGCACGATCTGGTCGCCCAAAAGCTCTTCCAGTGTCTCTCTGCGCTCACTCATGTCCTGCCTCTTCGAAGGCCACCCGCGATGCATAGATAGGGCGCCAAACATGGCAGACCAATGATGCTTCGCCGGCTATTTCGAGGAATTTAAAGAAAAAAAATGCGGCAGCGTCCGCGACGTGTTTCACATTCGCTCGCGGCGCGTCCGGCCGCGGTCTAAGCCGGTGGCGGCGCGCCTTCGAATTGCGGCAAGCCGTCATCGATCACGAGCCAGGGCTGCTTCGAAGCCGTAAAGATGTGCATGTCGGGAGAGAACACAGCCGGATCGTCGAGCGACCCCGAAGTCACGCCCATGACACCGGCCTTCTCGCGGCGCGAGAACATGGTCGTGCCGCAATGCGGACAGAAGCCGCGCCTGATCTCCGCAGAAGAGCTGATCAGGGCCAAAGGCCCTTCGACAGTCACCACATCGATGGCAAACAGAAGCCGTGCATTGAACGCCGCGCCGATCGCTTTCTGGCACAGGCGGCAATGGCAGACGCGCTGGTTGATCGGTTCGCCTTCGGCGGAGTACCGCACCACGCCGCAGAGGCAACCACCCTGGTATTTCATCGTCATTCCGGCTTGCTGAGAAAGGGAACGGCACGGTAGCTTGCCGCTCCGTGCCGTCAAATGAAAAGCTGTGATGCGGCCTATTCGAGCGGTCGATCAAAGCGTCCTGGCTAAGACCTCAAGCTGGTCCGCGCAGATGCCCCACCCTTCGTGAAAACCCATCTGCTCATGCTGTTCGCGATCAGCGGCATTCCAGTGCCGGACACGCGCAATGTAGCGGGTCTTGCCAGCGCCTTCGTCTTCGAAGGTCAGAACAACCGTCATGAAAGGTTTCTGGGAAGGCTGCCAGTCGCCGACAAAGGCGTCGGTGAAAACCAGCTTCCGGCCTGGAACCACTTCCAGATACTGGCCGGCGTTGGGGAACTCGCTGCCATCCGGGCCGGCCATCACAACCATGGATGCGCCACCGGCGCGCAGATCCACCTCGGCACGCGGCGTTGTCCAAGGTTTCGGCGCAAACCACTGCGTCATCAGCTTCGGGTCGGTCCAGCAACGGTAGACGGCTTCGCGCGGCGCATCGATGATGCGGGCCAGAACCAGCTCGTTCTCCGACGACGGTGCAATGTCAAGTTTGGTAGCCATGGTAATTCTCTCCTCAATGGGTTGATTTCGATCTTCCCACCGAGGACGGATGGCCGGCCCCCAACCCGACATCGTTGCCGAAAAAATTGGCGAACAATCCGAAAACAGGATTCATTTCAGAAGTTTGCAAGCAAAAGCGTCAGTGCTTTCTCGCCTGCACCAGATACGCGTCGATCGCCGCTTCACCCAGCCACTTCGCGGCTTCCAGCCGATGCAAGCCCTCGACGAGCACATGGCGCTTGCCGTCGTGCCGAACTTGGATCGGCATTTTCATGCCGTTCTCCAGAATGTCTTCGGCAAGATGGCGGACGGTTTCAGGGTGCAATGTCTTGCGTCGCGCCGTCGGCACATAGATGTCGTCGATCTTCACCCTGTGCACTCTCAGCATGGCGGCTCCCGCAAAACATCTCTCTGCCTTAGATAGTCGGTTTACACGCCGGCACCAAGCAGTTGCTGGCCCGATGCTTTCCATTTGACGCCTCGCGAGACGATGGTCGAAATGGCGGAGACTCACGGGCCTGCCATGAACCGACCGCCTTCGACATTTCCGGACTTCGGCTTGTCCCCGCAGCAGCGCCACGCCGCGGTGCGAAGCCATTACTACGAGAAGCCGGGCATGGATGGCGCGCGTGGTGAGATATGGGCTTATACCGACCGCCTGTCCTATCGCCCGGGAGAGATCGTGCTGCTGCAGGTCAGTGCGACAGCGCCGCGCTTTTCAATCGAGATCGTTCGCGATGGCGGCACGGAAGCCGTTTTTTTTGAACAGGCTGACATCGATTGCCATTGGCAGGACACCCCCGAACAATGTTCGGTCGAAGGCTGCGGCTGGGGGACAACCTGCGAATTTGCAATCGGTGCTGATTGGCCGTCGGGTGCCTACAGGATGACGCTGACAGCGCAAGGCCGCGACGAGCAGCTGATCCAGTACCGGCATCTTTTCATTGTCGCACCGCAAGCCGGCAAAAGACCGGGCCGAGTTCTCCAGGTCGCGGCCACCGGAACCTGGCTGGCCTACAACACCTGGGGCGGCTCCAATCATTACGAAGGCATCACCGGACCGAATGGCAACCAGTATTCACCGATCGTGTCGATCGAGCGGCCTTGGTGCCGCGGTTTCGTCACGCTGCCACCAGAGGCCCCGCGCGTGCCACATGGTGTGTCCATGCCGCCGAAGACTGCACCACGCTATCCGCATATGGAATGGGCTTATGCCACCGGCCATTCCAAGAAGTATACGTCTTCCGGCTGGGCGAGTTATGACAGTCACTTCTTCCGTTTTGCGGAACGCAGCGGCTATGCCATCGACCTCGCCAGCCAGCACGACCTGCATTTCACCCCCGAGATCCTTGACGGCTACGATTGTGTCGTCTTCGTCGGTCACGATGAATACTGGACCTGGGAGATGCGTGACGCCGTCGACACCTATGTTGAAAGGGGCGGTCACGCCGCGCGCTTCGCCGGCAATTTCATGTGGCAGACGCGATTGGAAGACGGTGGCCGACGGCAGGTCTGCTACAAATATCGCGCCCGCGCGGAGGATCCGGCCTACAAGGGCGGCGATGTCCGCCGTGCCACCCATTCCTGGGAAGCTCCCGAAATCGGCAGGCCAGGGGCGGAAACATTCGGATTGAATGCCACCCGCGGTCTCTATGCCGGCTGGGGCGGTTGCGCACCGCGTGGTGCGCGCGGCTTTCCGATTTATCGGCCCGAGCATTGGGCTTTCGCCGGAACCGGTCTCTACTATGGTGACCTGCTCGGCGCCGACAGCCACATCTTCGGTTATGAGGTCGACGGTCTGGAGCATGAGATCCGCGGTGGACTGCCCTACCCGACCGCCGGCAGCGGTGCGCCGGCCGGCCTGGAGATCCTCGCCGTCGGCATGGCTTCCCAGGTCGAGGAAAGCGCTGACATTGCGCCAGAGGATCAGTTTCTCGGCGACGAGGACGGACGCTTTGCCGCCGAGACCCTTTTCGGCGAGGCAAGCGACGCCAATCTCGACAAGGTCAAGCGTGCGAATGGCATGATCGTCTCTTTCCAGCGCGGCAAGGGCGAGGTCTTCCATGCCGGCAGTTGCGAATGGGTGGCCGGGCTGCTGCGCCAGGATGCCATGGTCGAGCGCGTGACGGCCAATGTGCTTGATCGTTTCCTTGGCGCGCGATCCTGATGACCGTGACCCGACAAGATCCTCCGCTGGAGCTTCCGTGACAAAACCCAATCTCTTCCATTTCACCCGACTGCCGCGTCCGACCGTGGATCATGCCGCCGGCATCTATTTGTGGGACAGCCAAGGCCGCCGCTACATCGACGGCTCCAGCGGGGCTGTGAACGTCAATATCGGTCATGGCAACCAGGCGGTGATCGACGCGATGAAGCGGCAGATGGATCGCGTCAGCTTCGCCTACACCATCCATTTCGAAAACGAACCGGCACTCACGCTTGGGCGTGAACTGGCACAGCGCCTGCCGGCTGGGCTGGACCGCATCTACTTCGTCTCTGGTGGTTCCGAGGCCGTCGAAGCCAGCCTGAAGCTCGCGCGGCAATGGGCCGTTGCCACGGACCAGCCCCAGCGCTGGAAGATCATCGGACGGATGCCGTCCTACCATGGCATCACCATCGGTTCGCTCGGCGTCACCGGCGACGAAGTCCTGACACCTGCCTTCACGCCCATCGGCAAATCGATGCCCCTGGTGCCGGCACCCCTCGTACACCGGGACAAAGACAACCTCTCGCTTGAAGAGCGAGGGCTGCGCTATGCCGACATGCTCGAGGACAAGATCATCGAAGAAGGCGCCGACAGCGTGCTTGCCTTCATCGTGGAGCCGATCGGCGGCGCCGCCACCGCCGCCCTGGTGCCACCCGACAGCTATTTCGCCCGTATCCGTGAAATCTGCGACCGCCACGGCATCCTGCTCATCCACGACGAGGTGATGACCGGAATCGGCCGTACCGGCCGTTTCCTCGGTGGCGATCACTGGAACTGCCGTCCCGATATCGTCGTGCTTTCCAAGGGGCTGTCTTCAGGCTATGCGCCGCTCGGTGCAATCGCGGCAACCGAAGCGATTGTCGGCCCGGTGCTCGCCATGGGCGGTTTCCTGCACGGTCACACCTATGGCGGCAATCCCGTCGCGACCGCGGCCGGTCTGGCCGTGCTTGGCGAGATCGACAGGCTTGGGCTCACCGAGAATGCCGCCGCCATGGGCAAGGCGTTGAAAGGAGAACTGCAGACCCTGACGAAGCGCTTCCCCTTCATGGCCGACGTGCGCGGCAAGGGCCTGCTCCTCGGCGCCGAGCTTTATGCCGACGCGATCGCGAAAACACCGCTCCCGCGCGGGCACAACGCCAATCTGCGCCTCATCGACCTTGCTTTCGAACGTGGGCTGATCATCTATTCGCGCCGGGTGCGCGGTGGACCGGAGAGCGACAATTTCATGGTCTGCCCGCCCCTGATCGTCACGCGAGAACAGATCGGCGAGGTCGTCGATGTCTTGAGCGACAGCCTGCAAGCCCTGGCCAACGAACTCGGCCTGCCGGTCAATTCCTGAGGATCCCATGGCATCGAACAAAGTCATCATCACCTGCGCCGTTACCGGTTCGGTACACACGCCGTCGATGTCGCCGCACCTGCCGATCACCCCGGACCAGATCGCGGCGGATGCGATCGCGGCAGCCGAGGCCGGCGCCTCGATCCTGCATCTGCACGCGCGCGACCCGAAGGATGGTCGCCCGACTGCGGATCCGGCCGTGTTCATGCAGTTCCTGCCACGCATCAAGCAGGCGACCGATGCGGTGGTGAACATCACCACAGGCGGCTCCTCGCTGATGAGTCTGGACGAACGACTGGCAGCACCCTTGCAGGCCGAGCCGGAAATGTGCTCGCTCAACATGGGGTCGATGAATTTTGCCCTTTTCCCGATGCTGGACAAGCCACGCGACTGGCAGCACGAATGGGAACCAAAGCTGCTGGAGGCGACGCGGCATACCATTTTCAAGAACACCTTTGCTGACATGGAGACCATCCTCGACAAGCTCGGCAAAGGGTGCGGCACGCGATTTGAGTTCGAATGCTACGATGTCGGCCACCTCTATTCGCTCGCCCATTTCCGCGACCGCGGATTTGTGCAGGGCCCTCTCTTCATTCAGTTCGTGCTGGGCATTCTCGGTGGGATCGGCGCCGATCCGGAAAACCTCCTCCACATGAAGCGGATTGCCGACAAGCTGTTCGGCAGCGACTACAGGTTCTCCGTGCTTGCGGCCGGCCGCCAGCAGATGCCGCTGATCTCGATGGCCGCGGCCATGGGCGGCAATGTCCGTGTCGGCCTTGAAGACAGCCTCTACGACGGCCGCGCGCTGGCAAAGTCCAATGCCGACCAGGTCCGGCGCATCCGTGGAATACTCGAAGGCCTCTCGCTGGAGGTAGCAACGCCCACCGAAGCACGCCAGATGCTGGCGCTTAAGGGTGGTGACCGGGTGGCATTCTGATGAACGATATCAAACAGGCGACTGTTCAGATTCGCCCTGCTCGCCCCGAGGATACCGACAATATCCACGCGGGCCTGCTGGGCATCGCCGAGACAGTCGGCGAAATGCACAAGATGCGCTCGACGCCTGACGACATTCGCCGCGACGGTTTTGGAGACCGGCCGCATTTCCAGGTGCTGATCGCGGAAATCGATTCAGAATTTGCCGGCATGTGCCTGTATTTCCCTATCTATTCCACCTGGAGAGGGAAGCCTGGTGCTTTCGTTCAGGATCTTTTTGTCGCAGAGCAGTTCCGTGGGAAAAAGGTCGGTGAAAAACTGCTGCGCCGTCTGGCACGGCAGGTCAATGACGACGGTGGCGTCTATCTGGAGCTCGCGGTCGACACCGGCAATGTCGGTGCCCAGCGCTTCTATGAGCGCATCGGCATCGCCCATCAGGACGACGACCAGGTCCACAGGATCATCGGCGATGCGTTCTTCGCCTTTGCCACGGCCAGGGATTTCGGGGACGAGACGTGAGAGCTTATTACGCCGACGAACAGAAGTGCCATGATCCGAAGGCCTTTCTTTCCAGTGGCGCACCGCAGCCCAATCCGGAACAACCCGAACGTGTCGAGCGCCTGAAGGCTGGCGCGATTGCCGCCGGCTGCTCGATCGAGCGGCCGCGCGATCACGGGCTTGGACCGGTCGCAGCCGTGCATACGCCGGAGTATCTCGATTTCCTCGAGCATATCTTCGAGCGCTGGCAGCGCATCGAGGGCGCCTCCGCGGAGGTGATCCCGAACATCCACCCGCTCGCGCGCACCGGCTCCTACCCCGCCTCTGCCGTCGGCCAAGCCGGTTACCATATGGCCGACACCGCGTGCCCGATCTCTGCGGACACCTGGAACAGTGCACTGTGGAGTGCCTGGAGTGCCGTGGATGCGGCAGAAGCCGTACTTTCAGGCGAACCCGCCGCCTACGCACTTTGCCGTCCGCCCGGCCATCACGCCTTCGCCGATGTCGCTGGAGGCTTCTGTTTCGTCAACAATTCGGCCGTGGCCGCGCAGGTGCTGCGCAGGCAGGCGGCACGGGTGGCGATCCTCGATGTCGACCTGCATCACGGCAACGGCACACAGGGGATCTTCTATGCGCGCCCTGACGTCCTCACTGTCTCGATCCATGCCGACCCGGTGCGCTTTTATCCATTCTTCTGGGGGCATGCCGACGAACGCGGTGAAGGACCGGGCCTGGGCTACAACCTCAACCTACCCCTACCCCGCAAATCCGGCGACGAAACCTTCCTCGACGCACTTCAGGCTGCCTTCCGGCGTATCGGCAGCTTTGCGCCCGATGCCGTTGTCATCGCGCTCGGCCTCGATGCCTTCGAAGGTGATCCTTTCGGCGGCCTGTCGGTTTCAACGCCCGGCTTCGCACGTATCGGCGAGGCGATCGCCAGGCTCGGCCTGCCGACAGTGATCGTCCAGGAGGGCGGCTATCTGTGCGATGCGCTCGGCGCCAACCTGACCAGCTTCCTTACCGGCTTCGCCGGCAGCCACCGGCGATAGCGTGGTTGCCATCAGCGCTGCTGCCGCAGCATGGCGATGATGCGGGTCACGCTCTCGACCGTCTCGGCGATCTCGGCTGCGGTGTTGTAGTGCGCGATGCCTATGCGCACCACGCCCTGGTCGGCAGGAATGCCAAGCTGGTGGACGATCTCCCAGGCGTAGTTGTGGCCCGACCACAGGAAGATGCCTTCTGCATTCACGAGCCTCACGATGCTTTCCGGCACGATCCCGTCGACGGTGAAGGAAACGGTCGGCACTCGCTCATGCACGCGTGTCCTGTCGGTGATGCCGTGGATGGTCAGCCCGTCGATCTTGGAAAGTCCGTCGATCAACTGCAGCGCAAGGGCGTTTTCATAGGCGATAGACGCGCTGAACGCAGCGGTGATCTTCTCGCGCCGCGAGCCCTTTGAGCCGGCTCGTTCGCCCAGCCGCTCGAAATGGCCGATCGTTGCGGTCAATCCCGCCATCAACTCGATCTGTGGTGTGCCGAGCTCGAAGCGCTCCGGCAGGTCATTGGAAGAGCACCGGCATTTGTAGGGCTGCAGGGCGTCGATGACTGAGCGCCTGCCCCACAGGATGCCCATATGCGGCCCGAAGAACTTGTAGGCCGAGCAAACCAGGAAGTCGCAGCCGATTTCGCTGACATCGACACGCCCATGCGGTGCGAACTGTACGGCATCGACATAGACCAGCGCACCGGCATCCCTGGCAATGGCGCTTAGTTCCTTCACCCGGTTGATCGAACCGGTGAGATTGGATGCATGGTTCAACGCCACCAGCCGCGTGCGATCGCTGATCAGCGCAGACAAGGCAGCCGGTTCGACCTGCCAGCTTTCCTGGTCGAAAGGCAGCCAGCGCACGACAAGGCCACGGTCCTCCGCCAATTGCAGCCAGGGCGAGACATTGCCCTCATGATCCATGCGGGTGACGATGATTTCGTCGCCCGGCGCGAAATCACGGCCGAGCGTACGCGACAGATGATAGGTCAGCGTCGTCATGTTGGCGCCGATGATGATCTCCTCCGCCGTTTCCGCACCTAGGAAATCGGCCATCGCGGCGTGGGCATCGTCCACCACCTTCTGTGCGGCCAGGGTCGTCTCGAAGAAGCCGCCAAGATTGGCATTGGTGCTGAGCAGGCATTGCGACACCGCATCGGCGACCGATTTCGGCACCTGTGTGCCCGCGGGATTGTCGAGATAGATGCGTCGACGACCGTCATCGGTCAACGAAAGCGCCGGGAATGCAGCGCGCACGGCCTCGATCGGAAAATTCATCCTGTCCTCGCTTCGTCTGTCTGTCCTTCATGCGGCATCTGAAAACATGCGGCTAGGGACAAGGATTGCCGACGCGCTGATGCACGGCATCGACGGCTTTCTGCATCTCTTCCGTCCAGGCCACATCGGCACAGCCGAGTGCCGTCTCGAGCTGGGCAATGCTGGTCGCACCGATGATGCTCGATGTTACAAAGGGACGGCTGGCCACATATGCGCCTGCAAAGAGTGCCGGCTCCATGCCGAAGGAACGGGCCAGTTCGTTGTATTCCAGCAGCACGGCGGCAGCGTTCGGTGTCTGGTAGCGTTGGCCGCGATTGAACAGCTGCGTGCGTGAACCCGCCGGAAGTGCACCATGATCGTATTTGCCGGTAAGATAGCCCTGCGCCAGCGGCGAATAGGCCAACAGCGAGACGTCTTCGCGGGCGCAGACTTCGGCCAAGTTCACCTCGAAAGTCCGGTTGACGAGACTGTAGGCGTTCTGCAGCGAAACGACACGCGGCCCAAAGCCGTTGTCGCTTTCGGCCAGGAAACGCATCGTGCCCCAGGAACTCTCGTTCGACAGGCCGAAATGACGGATCTTGCCGGCTTTCACGAGCTCATCGAAGACGGCCAGCGTCTCGCCGATCGGGGTTTCCTCCCCGCCGGGAGAATCCGCGCGCGGCGACGTGCCACCGATACGCGTGGGATTGGCGCCCCACGGCACATCACGATCCGGCCAGTGGATCTGATAGAGGTCGACATGGTCGGTGCCGAGCCTGGCCAGCGACTTGTCGATGGCGTCGAAAATGTCCGCACGCACCAGTCTGGAGGAACGCCCGCCGCGGAACCACTCGCTGGCCGTACGGCCGACCACCTTGGTGGCCAGCACGACTTTGTCGCGGTTGCCGCGCGCCTTCATCCAGCTGCCGATGATCGTCTCGGTACGCCCTTGCGTCTCTGCCTTGGGTGGAATCGGATAGAGTTCGGCCGTATCGATGAAATTGACGCCGTGCGCAAAGGCCAGGTCCATCTGCGCGTGCCCTTCGGCTTCGGTGTTCTGCTGGCCCCAGGTCATGGAGCCCAGGCAGATCCTGGAGACGAGAAGATCTGTCCGGCCGAGACGGCTTTTCTGCATTTTTTCTCCGGAAGGGTGTGCGGCCGCGAGCGTGCAGCAATGTGGATGGGGGAAGCCCAGCATAGGCAAGCCCGACTTGCAGGCCAAGCCCTGCGAGGCTTCAGAAAAGGGTTGAGACGAAGGGCACTAGAGCATTTTGTAGCCAAGTGGAATCACTTGGCGTTACAAAAATGCGACGAAAACAAAAACTTAGAGCGTTTCCGCGTTTCCGTGAAAAACGGAAACGCTCTAACGACGACGCGTGGCGGCCAGGGCCTTTTTCTTGGCGTCGTCGATCAGCATATTAGCCACCTGCATGCGGATCATCGCACGTTGCCGCAGGTGCGGCGCGACCCGGTCCGGATGATTGGTAAAGGCGAAGTCGCGACGCAGGCGCCCGAGATCTGCAGCCTTCGCAATGCGGCCGAGCCCGAGTTCTGAAGCGATGGCCTCGGGATCGATGGGCGGAAGGATCTCTTCCGGCTCGGGATGTTCGTCTGCCAGTGCGACGCGTGCCTGATCGAGCAGAGCCGAGAACTCGGCGGCCAGATCAGCGCCGCTCTCGCGATACTCGGCCGCCGCTGCCTCGCCCGATACCTTGATGCGGCCGGAATGCAGTTCGTCGACGACGGAAAGATAGTCGAAGGGAATGGTCGGCTTGGCGCCCACTTCGTCTGCTTCCCCGGAAGCGACAAAGAGATCGTCGAGCAAGGAAGCGAAATCCCGCTTGGCTCCGGTAGCGATGTCAGCCTCCCAGCAATGCGCGCCCAACCGAACGTGGGCGGACGATACATCCGGCTCGTTAAAAATGCATGCCATCAGCGGCAGGATTTTTAGCGGCTGGCTCGCCATGTCGAAGGGGCAGCGAAGACATTCCCGAGGCGCCGGTCGGCAGGCTGCGACATATTGTGCAACGCAGCATAAAACCAGGCATTGCGGCAATGCTGCACTGCAACAATGGTCATGAATCACCTATATGGGAGATGGGAGGACCAACCGGAGCCAAGAACCATGGGGTTCTTCACCGAGATGTTCGCCCGTCCGCGCCCACAGGAGCAGGTGCGCTATCGCGCCTCGCTGGCGCTGATCTATGCGATGAGCCGCGCCGACCGTGCCGAGGCCGGCATCAAACCGGCGGACTTTCCGCGTATCGCCCGCATCCCAGCGCTTCGCTGATCGTAGCCATCAATCGCCAACAGCCGGCCCGGACCCTTCACGCTCGCGTTTGCCCACCGCTGATGAAGGTGACTTTGCCCAATGGCACGCCATTGTGGCGCAGGATGTCGTAAGCCGTGGTGACATGGAAATAGAAGTTGGGCATGGCGAAATGCAGCAGATATTGCAGGCCAGGCATTGAAAGTTGGCGGCCACCGAGCCGAAGTTCAATCGTCTTTTCCTCGGACCCTGCAATGTCCTGTGCGGTGAACGTCGCCAGATAATCCGTCGTGCGACCGATGCGTGCATGCAGATCGTCAAAGCTCTGCTCATCATCCTCGAAGCGCGGCGCGTCACGTCCGGCCAGCCTTGAGCTCGCACCCTTGGCGTGATCGGTTGCGATCTGCACCTGCCGGGTCAATGGGTACATGTCCGGTGCCAGGCGCGCAAAAAGAAAGACTTCCGGATCGATCTTGCGTTCCGCTGCATTTTGCTCTGCAGCGTTCAACACGCCGGCCAATGCCTTCAGCCTGGCCTGAAACACCGCGACCGATGCGTCGTACATGGATATCGCCATGACCGTTTTCCCTGTTGCCCCGACCGAGACGTAGCGCCTTCGCCGACGATTCTTCAAGTGCCGCCAAGCCGTCACGCGCCTGCCTCATTCGGCACCGATGCTGGTTGCATCGAGTGGAGATTCGTCGATGAAAAGCGCCCTTTTCGCCGCGACCGCAGCAGTCAGCCTGACCCTATTGGCTCAGGCCGCACGCGCCGCCGAACCGCCTTATCTCGACGACCGCACCGATGCCGCAGCCGTCATCCGGTCGCTCTACAACGCCATCAGCCGCCACGAATATGCGCGTGCCTGGGATTATTTCGGCGACACCAAACCGGCCAAGGATTTCGACAGTTTCGCCAAGGGATACGACGGTACCGAAACAGTCGAAGTGGTGACTGGCAACGCAGGCAGCGACGGCGCTGCCGGCAGCATCTACTATACCATTCCGGTCGCTATCCGCGCCGTCGACAAGGCCGGCAATGGCAAGGTCTTCGCTGGCTGCTACACGCTGCGGCAGGTCAATGCAGAGATCCAGGCTCCACCTTTCAGCCCGATCCGCATTGAGAAAGGCGAACTCAAGCCTTCCGACAAGGAATTGGGCGAGGCTTTGCCGGAAAGCTGTGGCGACAGCCCGCCAATCCCGAAAAAGGATGCGGAACTCGATCAGGCAAAACGAGCTTTTCTTGCTAGCTATGCCGAGGAGTGCGACCAGGAAGGTCCCGCTGGCCGCCAGATCGGCGATCCCACTGTCTACAGCATCAGCTACAAGCCCTCGGACGATCAACCGGACAAGACGGTGCGTCTGTTTCAGTTCTTCTGCTCGATGGCTGCCTACAATGAGAGTTCCATCTACTATTTCTCGGATGCAGAGCAGAGCGTGAACCAGCTACAGTTCGCGGTACCGGAACTCGACATCCGCTATGAAAACGGCAACACCGAAGGCAAGGTCGAGCATATCGGCGTCATCGGGTTCCGCACCGTCGACCGGCTCATCAACTCCGGCTACGATGAGAACGCGCACACACTCGTCTCTCATGACAAATGGCGTGGTGTCGGGGATGCGTCATCGAGTGGCACCTACCTGTTTCGCAACGGGGCGTTCGCGCTGGTCCAGTATGACGTCGACGCGAGCTACGACGGCGAGGTCAACCCGGAAACGGTGATCGACTACAACACCGCGCCCTGATCGCCGATCGTTTCGGTCTATCTGGTGCGCGACAGCATCCAGTTCAGCGTCTCGCGCCAGTCCGTCATGCGGATCGGCGTGCCATGCGTCCCTGTTTCAAAGCGCACGAAGCGGGTCGGATAAGCCTTTGACCTGGCAAGGATCGAACGGAAGAAAGCTTCCTGGTTTTCAACGGGAAAGACCGGATCCTTGCTGCCCTGTCCAAAAAACACCGGCACACGCCGCTTGAAGGCCGGGCTGGCGAAGAAACTTTCGTCCCACAATGACCCGAGCAACAACAGCCCATCGATGCGGTTGCCGGTATCCGGGCGATCCGCCAGCTTCCAGCACAGCGCTCCGCCCATCGAGCCGCAAGCGATGAAGATCTTCGCGCCGGGCGAACGCTCGGCGTAGTAGTTGATCAGCGCGGCCACCTGCCCTGCACCCTTGTCTCCGAAATCGGTGAAATCCGGAGACAGATACAGGCCACCATTGCCGGCCATCAGGTTCTTGAGGCGATTGAAGTTGCCGCCGAAGGTGAAATCATCCACGCCCTGCTTGCGGCTGCCGCCTTGCCCATGCAGGTAAAGCACGATGATAGCGGCTCCCTCCATCTTCCCAACCGCGACATGGCGCAGCGTGCCGGTGTCAAGCTTGAGCGCCAGGTCCTTCTGCACGTTGCGCACGTCGGTCGAGGTATATTGGGGGCGCACCCGCCGCTCCGGTACCGCGTCGCGCTCGTTGATGTCGCGCATCTCGCGGTAGTCGACCACGCGGTAGACGTCGCCTTTCTCCGCAGAGAGAATGCCCGGATAGGCAAACAGCTCGTCCTTGAAGGGCTTCAGTGTTTGCGCTTCGGCAATATCCGCCATCAGGCCAGACAGCAGCAGGACCACCAGCGAAAGGCGGAGGCAGCGTGTGAAGCCGGAAGAGAGAGAAGAGATAGCCGTCGTGTTCATGCAAGAGGGTTGCGTTGTCGCCTGCCCTCTTGTCAATCCTGCAACACACCGCCGGCTTCAGCCAATGCCTCGCGCGTGTCGACATCGACGAAGGCGCCCGCGCCGATCTCCACGTCGATGACGTCCAGCCCTTCCGCCTCGACAAGATGGCGTGCGCCGGTGTCACCCTCCAGATGACTTACGGCAGCAAACAGAGAACGCGGCAGGATCACGGGATTGCCACGTCGCCCATCATGCGACGCGCGCACCACCGAAAGGCCACCGGAGGCGCGGAAGGCATCGATCAGCCGGTCGAGATCCGCTGGCGATACACCAGGCATGTCGCCGAGCATCACCAGCACTCCGGCGACATCATCCGCGAGCGCGGAGACACCGGCCTTCAGCGAGGTCGACAAACCTTCGCCAAAATGCGGGTTCTCGACAAAAGTGGCCTTGAGGCCAGCGAGCGCCTTTTTCACCCGCTCCGCCTGATGGCCGGTGACCACGATGACACCGTTTGCCTTCGAGGCCAGGGCTCGTTCCGCGCTCTGCCGCGCCAGCGGCTTGCCGCCAAAAAGCGCGAGAAGCTTGTTGGGCCCACCCATGCGGCTGGAGCGGCCAGCCGCGAGCAGCACGACCGGAACCTTCAGCGCAACCGCTTTTGCTTCCCCTTTGCCGGAGGTGAGTTCGCGCGGCTGCGGTCGGGTCGGAATTTCCATCAGGAGCCCACCCACGCCCATGCCGGCAATATCCTCGTTCGTCACTGAAATACCAGTCATCAGTCGGTCCAGCACCCAGTCGAAACCATTCAGCTTCGGGCTGCGCGCACAGCCCGGCGCACCGAGTACGGATTTTCCATGCCGCTCGCCGAGCACAAAAAGATTGCCCGGATCGACCGGCATCCCGGAGCGGTGGACGATGCCGCCGGCAGCGCGGATTGCCGCCGGGATGACGTCCTCGTCTGGGTCACTCATCGCCGAGGCGCCGAACACCAGCACCATGTCGCTGTCATCCGACAGTTGCTCGATGGCGCGAGCAACATCCGCCGCTGCATGCGGCGTGCGGATCTCGCCCGAAATCGCACTGCCGGTCCGTCCCAGGCGCTCCTCGGTGACCTGGAGGGTCTTGTCCAGCACGCTGTCCTTGATCGAGGGCAGCATGGTTTGCACCACGCCCACCCTGAAAGGTTTGTAGGAATGCATGCGGAAGGCTTCCCGACCCCGGCCCAATTCCAGCGCACGTGCCAACACGCGTTCCGAGATGGCGAAGGGAATGATCTTGATGGTCGCCACCATCTGTCCCTCCATCATCGGCGCGAAGGGCGGCATGGTGGCAATGGTGATATCGGGATCGACCAGGTTGATGGAATCGATCAGTTGCTTGTCGACCGTAAAGACACCGGAAACGGTGGCATGAAGGTTGACGCGGCCGGTGGCAGCGGGTTTCGCCTCGATGCCGGCAAAGGAAAGTCCCGAGGCCAGGCGTTCGGCCGCGGCATTCTCCTCGACGTCATCGGCTGCGAGCACCGCGACGATGACATCGCGCAACCCGGCATCCCGCATCGCGGCAACGTCTTCGCCAGAGAGCACACGCGCCTTGCGCAGGCGCCTGTCACCGACAACGGTCGAATGCGCCAGGATAGCGCCCTCGGCTTCCTCCAACGGCACCGGACCGAATTTCACGCTGCTTCGCCCTTGCGTTGAAGGCCGCGCGAACGGAATGCATCGATCACCTCGGCCAGCACCGCTACTGCGATCTCCGCTGGACTTGCCGCTCCTATATCGACACCGATCGGCGCGTGGATGCGCGCGATATCCTCTGTGCCTGCCCCCAGTGCCAACAGGCGCTCGACCCGCCGGGCGTGCGTCTTGCGGCTGCCGAGCGCGCCGACATAGAAGCAGCGCGCGTCGAGTGCCGCCTTCAATGCGAAATCGTCGATCTTTGGGTCATGGGTGACGGCGGCAAGCGCCGTGTAACCATCAAGCGGCTGTTGCGCCAGAACGTCCTGTGGCCACTCGGCATGAAGCGGTACATCGGGAAAGCGATCCGGCGTGGCAAAAGCGGTGCGCGGATCGATGATTTCGACCGGATAGCCCGCGATCCTGGCCATCGGCGCAAGCGCCTGGCTGATGTGAACGGCGCCGATCACCACCAGGCGCGGCTGCGGCAGATGGGCATTGAGGAAGAACGTGCGGCCCTCGGCCTCGACAGAACCGGAGAGTCCGGTGCGGAAAGCCCTTTCGATGGCAGCACCGAGTTCTCCGGCGACCGTATCGCCCTCGCGCACGACCCGGTCGCGTCCATCGCCAAGATCGCTCACCAGAACTGCCGCGCGGCGTGCGCGGCGCTCGACGTTCAATGTCTTGAGGACATAAGGATCCATGCTGCCCGGTTCCTACCCCAACCGCTCGACATAAACCTTGATACGCCCACCGCAGGAAAGGCCAACCTGCCATGCCGTCTCGTCCGCAACACCGAATTCGAGCATCCTGGCCTTGCCGGAACCGATCACGTCCAGCGCCTCGGCCACCACGGCGCCCTCGACACAGCCTCCGGAAACCGAACCATGGAAATTGCCTTCCGCATCGATCACCAGATGGCTGCCGGCCTGGCGCGGCGCCGAGCCCCAGGTTTCGACAACAGTGGCGATGGCGACATCCTTGCCGTTCTTCATCCAGTCTTCCGCGATCAGCAGCGGATCTCGGGCCTCGTCGAGATAGGCGCTGTTCTGCATGGCCATTCCTCCAGACATTGGCTAAGGCATGTCGCGCAAAAGTGCGCAGCGGTTTTGCGAGAACGACATGCGCAAAAACAAAGACCTAATGCGCAAGGAGCGTATCTGAAAGATCGCGACGCGCATTAGGCCGCCCTTGCCGTGACAGCATCGAGCCAGCGGCGCGGATCGTTCTCGTGCATCCGGCTTCGACCGAGCGACACGCAAAGATCGGCAAGCGCGTTCAGATTGTGTACGGGCCGGAATTCGTCGACATTCGGCAGCATCGCACGCACGCCGCGCGCCCGCGCCTCGAACCCGTCGAAGCGCAGCAGCGGGTTCAGCCAGATCAGCCGACGGCAGGACTTGTGCAGACGTTCCATCTCCCTGGCGAGCCCGTCGACATGATCGCGCTCCAGCCCGTCGGTGATCAAGAGCACCACCGCGCCTTGCCCCAGCACGCGCCGTGACCACAGCCGGTTGAATTCGGCGAGCGTCTCGCCGATGCGGGTGCCACCCGACCAGTCCTTGACGGCGGCAGAAGCGTCCGCCAGCGCCTGGTCCGGATCGCGATGCCGCATCTGGCGCGTCAGGTTGGTCAGCCGTGTGCCGAACACGAAGGCGTGCACGCGCCGCCGCTTCTCCGTGAGCGCATGCAGGAAATGCAGGAAGATGCGCGTGTACTGGCTCATCGAGCCCGAAATATCAGCCAGCACCACCAGCGGCGGATAAATCTCGCGCGGCGACCGGAACTTCGGCAGGATCAGCGCCCCACCAGTGCGGGCCGATGCCCGCATCATGGCGCGCGGATCGATGCGCCGGCCGGACGCGTCGGCCTTGAAGCGCCGTGTCGTCACCATGTCGAACGGCAAGCGCAGTTCCGAGATCGCCCTGCGGGCATCGGTCAGCTCTGCCGCGCTCATCTGGGCGAAATCCTTGCCACGCAGCATTTCATTGCCGGAAACGGTGAACCGCGCGTCGATTTCGATATCCGGAATCTCGCGTGGTGGTGCCGCGTTCTGATGTCCTTCGAACATCGCATCGCTGACCCGGCTCTCGGCGGCGCGTGGCTTCTGCCGCTCGCGGTTCTCAAGCGCCACCGGCGAGAACATGGCGAGCAGTTTCTCGACAAGCTCGCGCGACTTCCAGAACAGCCGAAATGCCTCGTCGAAGGTGGCATGGTCCTCGTGGCGGGTGACGAGCACCGCATGCAGCGTCCAGTAGAAGTCATCACGGCTGCCGATACCGGCGGTGAGCACCGCCTCGATCGCATCCTTCACCGAGGCAGGCCCGACCCGCATGCCTGCCTTGCGCAAGGCACGCGCAAAGTAGACGATGTTGTCAGCGATCCGGCCTTCCGGCTGGCTGCCTGTCATTTCACCCTACTCCGCCGCCGAGGCGAGTTCCGCCTGGACTTCCTGGAGAATGCGCCGTCCTTCACCCTGTTCGATGCGGGCGATGTCGTCCTGGTACTTCAAGAGGACGCCGATCGTGTCGGAAATGGTTTCCGGGTCGAGCGCCACCTTGTCGAGCTCAGTCAACGCGCCGGCCCAGTCGATGGTTTCCGCCACGCCCGGCGCCTTGAACAACTCTATCTGCCTCAGCTTCTGGATGAAGGCGACGACTTCCGCCGACAGGCGCCTGTTGGCGCCCGGCACCTTGCGCCTGACAATCTCCAGCTCGCGTGCCGCATTCGGATAGTCGACCCAGTGATAGAGGCAGCGCCGCTTCAGGGCATCATGGATTTCACGGGTACGGTTGGTGGTGATGATGACGATCGGCGGCTCTTCAGCCCTGATCGTTCCCAGTTCAGGCACCGTGACCTGGAAGTCGGACAGGATCTCGAGGAGGAAGGCTTCGAAAGCCTCGTCGGTACGGTCGAGTTCGTCGATCAGAAAGACAGGGGCGGCCCCTTCCTTGCCGGTCAGTGCATCGAGCACGGGGCGGCGGATCAGATATTTTTCCGAGAAGACATTGCGTTCCATGGTCGAACGCTCGACCTTGCCCGCCGCCTCTTCCATGCGGATCTCGATCATCTGGGCGGCATAATTCCACTCATAGACCGCCGAGGAAACGTCGAGCCCTTCATAGCACTGAAGACGGATCAGACGTCGGCCAAGCGCCGACGCCAGCACCTTGGCGATCTCGGTCTTTCCGACACCGGCTTCGCCTTCGAGGAACAGCGGCCGCTTCATGCGGAGCGACAGGAACAACACCGTCGCCAGCGACCGGTCGGCCACGTAGTCCGCGTCGGTCAGAAGATCGAGAGTCTCGTCGATCGTCGCCGGCACGGGGCACGGTTTCAGCTCGGTCATCCTGGCTCCGTGAATGCCCGCGTTCTAGTCCTGCAATATGCGGTAGCCGCGGTCGTGATAGATCAACGGCTTCAAATTATCGCCGATGCGCAGACCTGTCACCTTGCCAAAAAGCACACGGTGGGTGGCCAGGTCCTTGGTATCGACCAGCTCGCAGTCGAAAACAGCCAGCGCGTCGGAGAGCGTCGGCGCACCGGTCGACAACGTGTCCCATTGCCCGAGCGCAAAACGCTCATCAAGCGACAGTCCGGTTACGCCGGAAAAACCGACCGACAAAGGCTGATGGTGCGAAGACAATGTGTTCAGAGCGAAATTGCCGTTCTGGATAAACGCTTCGTTCTTGGGATTGACCCGGTTGAGGCAGGCCAGAACCATCGGCGGCGTGTCCGACACCGAACAGGCTGCAATGACGGTGGCGCCGCGTCTGCCAGCGACGCCATCGGTGGTGATCACATGAACATGGCCAGCAAAATGGCTCATCGCGTCGCGATAGGCCTGCGGCTCGACATCATTCTTCATCAGCACGGGCGATTTTCCAGACACCAAACCCCTAGCGCTATATATGGCCGCAACCTGCGCACGACAAGCGAAGTGGTTGATGCAGCCGCCGAAATTGCCTTGTTGCACCAAAAGCTGCCAGCCTTTAGGTCTGGACCGACACCGGTTCGAAAACCGATGGGGGAGCAGTTTACCGGAATGCGACTGCCGAACGCACTCATAGGCCTGTTTGGCGGGCTGCTGTTGACCGGTGCCGCTGCTGCGGCGCCGCTCAATATTGGTATCGCGGCGCCCCTGTCCGGCCCGTCTGCGATCCTCGGCAGGCAGATCGAGTATGGCGCGCGGCTGGGCGCGAGCACCCTTGGCGCCGAAACCACCCTTGTCGACGACAAATGCAGCGCGGACGGTGGTGCTGCTGCAGCCGCCCAATTCGTATCGTCCAAGGTTGACGTTGTCGTCGGCTTCCTCTGCACCGAGGCGATCGAGGCCGCGATGCCGATCCTGAAACAGGCGGGCATCCCGGTGATAACGCTTGGCGTACGCAGCGAAGGTCTCACGGACAGACGCGCCAAGACGGGCTGGCCAGTGTTCCGATTGGGTCCGCGCGGCGATGCCGAACGGGACGCCGCTGGCACGATCCTGTCAAAGCAATGGCGCGACGCTTCCTTTGCCATTGTCGACGACGGCACCATCTACGGGCGCGAGTTGGCGGAGGCTGTGCGGGTCGCAACCCAGCAGGCAGCGCTGAAACCGGTTTTCACCGACACATACCGTCCCGAACTGGACAATCAGGTCGGCCTTGTCGGGCGGCTGCGCAAAGCCGGCGCCGATGCCGTCTTTGTCGGCGGCGACGGCCGCGATGTCGCCATCATGGCGCGCGACGCGGCCAAACTAGGCTCCGGAATGGCCTTTGCCGGTGGCGAGGCGTTGCGCGCGGCAGCGAGCGATGTGCCTTACGCAACAGACACCTTGATGATCGCGATGCCGGAATGGGCGGAGGTCGCGGAGAAGAAGACGCTTGACCTGTTTTCTGTCGGCAAGGTCTTGCCCGAGGGCTACGCGCTGCCGGCCTTTGCCGCGGTCGAGATCGCCGATGCGGCCAGGAAAGCGTCCGAGGCGGACCGGAAGCCGCTGACGACGACACTGTCGGACCGGACTTTCACGACGTCGATTGGCTCGATTGCCTTCGACGCGAAAGGCGACCTGACCCGGAACCCGTATCGCGGCTTCCGCTTCGACGGCGCGCGTTTCATACCCCTTGAGGAGCAATGATGTTCCGCACCGGCCAACGCAACCTGATCACAGATGTCGCTGGCCTGCGTGTCGGCAACACCGGGGATGCAAGGCTGAAGTCGGGAACCACGGTTCTCGTTTGCGACGAGCCGGCGGTGGCTGGCGTGCAGGTCCTGGGCGGCGCTCCAGGTACGCGCGAGACCGACCTGCTCGAGCCGCACAATTCGGTCGAAACCATCAACGCACTGGTGCTTTCGGGCGGTTCCGCCTTTGGTTTGGACGCAGCCTCCGGCGTGCAGGCGGCACTGCGCGAACTGGGCGTCGGCTTCGAGGTCGCGGGCTTTCGCGTGCCGATCGTGCCGGCGGCCATCCTGTTCGACCTTCCCAACAATGGCGACAAGAACTGGGGCCGGTATCCGCCTTATCGCGAGTTTGGATACGAGGCGACGCTTGCCGCTTCGACGGATTTCGAAATCGGCACCGCCGGAGCTGGTACTGGTGCCCTGACCTCAGGCCTGAAAGGCGGCCTTGGCTCCGCTTCGACCGTACTGGACAATGGCATCACTATCGGCGCCCTCGTCGCGGCCAATCCAACCGGTTCGGTGACCGTCGGCCGTAGCCGCCATTTCTGGGCGGCCCCCTTCGAGATCGGTGATGAATTCGGCGGGCTGGGCTACCCTTCCCCTCTCCCCGCCGACAGCCAGCAGGTCCGGTTGAAGTTCCGCGACAATCCTGTCGGCGCCAACACCACCATCGCGATCATCGCAACCGACGCGGTGCTGACCAAGGCTGCCGCCAAACGGCTGGCGATCGCAGCACATGACGGCTTCACGCGCGCCATCTGGCCGACCCATACACCAGTGGACGGGGACCTCGTCTTCGGCCTCTCGACAGGCAGGAGTGGTATCGTGCCCTCGCCCGTCGAAGCCATCGACCTTTATGCCGCCGCCGGCGCCACCATGGCGCGGGCGATCGCACGCGCCGTGTTCAAGGCGACACCTTCGGAGGGCGATCTTTTTCCGGCCTGGTCTTCGCTGAAAGACTGAGTGTACAGCGAGCGCCTGCTGCGGGCATAGTAACAGAGTTCGAGAGGGCGGATGATGCGGGTGCGGTTGGCGAAGTTGATAAGCTTGGCAGGCGCGTTATGGCTGGCGGCAAGCGCTGCATGGGCCGGCGATGTCGCACAATTGCAGGTGCTCGGCTTCAGCAAGGGCGGCGGCATCTTCGCTTTCGAAGAATATGGCGTGCAGGACGGCTCCGGCTTTCCCTACGCCAATCGCTACTACATCGATACGGCGACGGACACGTTCGTCAAAGGCACACCGGTGCGCGTGCGCATCGATGATGAAAGCGCCACCCTGCAGGCTGTTCGCGACAAGGCGCGCGAACAGGGCGAGGCGATCGTCAAGCAAGCCGAACTCAACGCCAACCAGGGGTTCATGGCCGGGAGCAATCCCGTGACCGAACTTTCCACCGACCCGCAGCGCATGGTCGTCAATCCGCGCCCGGTCTTTCCGGCAATCGACGAGCCGCTGGAATTCAGGCTGAACGAGTTCGTGCTGAGCGGCGACGAAGTCTGCGCCAGCCAGGGCGAGACCAAAGGGTTCCGTCTCCTGCGCATCGAGGCAACCCCCAATGGCGCGACGAAGCTGCTGCATGAAGACAAATCCATCCCGAAGAGCCGCGGCTGCCCGACTGGTTACGGGATCGGCGCGGTGCAAACTTACAGTGGCGACAGCCTGTCCACTTATGCCGTGCTGATCTGGACGCGCGGTTACGGCTTCGAGGGTCCGGATTACCGCTGGATCGCGGTGACTGGGCGGCTGTGACCGCGTCTGCCTCGCCAGCTCCGATAGGCGGCGCGACGGCGACCCGGCTGCATCAGGCTTTGCCTGCGCTGCACACGACAATCGCCGGCGCCCTCGTTTGGGCCCTTTCGATGGGCGCGAGCGCCTGTGCCAGACTGTTCCTGGATGACTGGCAGACGTCGGGAAGCATCGTGACAGTCGTGTTGTTGTTTGCCGCTGGAGGGGCTCTCGCCTTTCCGCTTGGCCTGTACGCGGCGCGACTCGTTTCGCTTGGTCGGTCCGGCGAAGTGGCTTTCGCTGCCTTTCTGGCGTGTCTCATCGCCGCGACAATCGCGATCACCGGCGGCCTCTACGCGCTGCAGTACCGCAGTTATTATGCCGAATGGCACGGTACACCGTTCAGCCTGCGCTGGTTCTTCCAGTTCGCCTTCACCAGCGCCGGCGCGCTCTACCAGTTCGCAATCCTCGGTATTCGCTTCTATTTCCCACTCGGATTCGTCACGCTGTTTGCCGCAGCGCTGTGGTTTGTCCGTCAGCCGCGTTGAGCATTTTCTCCTGCTCTGTTAGGACGCGGCGTAAGTTTTCCCGAGACATCAGGACGGACCGATGATTCCACGCTACTCCCGGCCGGAAATGGTCGCCATCTGGTCACCGGAAACGCGCTTCCGCATCTGGTTCGAGATCGAGGCGTATGCCTGCGACGCATTGGCCGAGCTTGGCGTCATTCCGAAGGAAGCCGCGAAGACCATCTGGGAAAAGGGCGGCGCCGCCAAGTTCGACGTCGACAAGATCGATGAGATCGAGCGCGTCACCAAACATGACGTGATCGCGTTCCTGACGCATCTCGCCGAGTTCGTCGGCCCGGATTCACGCTTCATCCATCAGGGCATGACTTCGTCCGACGTTCTCGACACCTGCCTTGCGGTGCAGCTCACCCGTGCCAGCGACATCCTGCTCGCCGACATCGACGCCTTGCTGGCAGCGCTGAAGCGGCGCGCCTTCGAACACAAGGACACCGTTACCATCGGCCGCAGCCATGGCATCCATGCCGAGCCGACCACATTCGGCGTCAAGCTTGCGCAGGCCTATGCCGAATTCAGCCGCTGTCGCGAGCGGCTCGTCCATGCACGCGAAGACATCGCCACCTGCGCGATTTCCGGCGCCATTGGCACCTTCGCCAACATCGATCCCTATGTCGAAGAACATGTTGCCGCAAAGCTGGGCCTGAAGCCCGAGCCGGTATCGACGCAGGTCATCCCGCGTGACCGTCATGCCATGTTCTTCGCCACACTCGGTGTGATTGCCTCGTCGGTGGAACGGCTCGCCACCGAGATCCGTCATCTGCAGCGTACCGAAGTGCTGGAAGCGGAAGAATATTTCTCCCCCGGCCAGAAAGGCTCGTCGGCGATGCCGCACAAGCGCAACCCGGTGCTGACCGAGAACCTCACCGGCCTTGCCCGGCTGGTGCGTGGCATGGCGCTGCCGGCCATGGAAAATGTGGCGCTCTGGCATGAGCGCGACATCTCGCACTCCTCGGTCGAGCGCATGATCGGACCGGATGCGACGGTAACCCTCGACTTTGCCCTGGCGCGTCTCACCGGCGTTATCGACAAGCTGCTTGTCTATCCCGAAAACATGGACAGGAACCTCAACAAGTTCCGCGGTCTGGTCCACTCGCAGCGTGTGCTGCTGGCCTTGACGCAAGCCGGCGTCTCCCGCGAGGACGCCTATCGGCTCGTCCAGCGCAACGCCATGAAGGTCTGGGAACAGGGCGCTGATTTCCTTGAGGAACTGCTTGGCGACAAGGAAGTGACGGCAGCACTATCGGAAGCCGAGATCCGCGAGAAATTCGACCTCGGCTACCACACCAAGCATGTCGACACGATCTTCAAGCGGGTGTTCGGATAAGCTCTCATGCGGCTGGCGGTCATTTCCGACATCCATGGCAATCTGCGCGCGCTGGAAACGGTGCATCGCGAGATCAGGGCGGCGGCGCCCGACCTGATCGTCAATCTCGGTGACTGCCTGTCCGGTCCGCTATGGCCGGAAGAAACCGCGCAATATCTGGCGGCTCAAGGCTGGCCGACCGTGCGCGGCAATCATGATCGCGAGCTCGCCGAGACGCCGGCCGCGGAGCTCGGCGAGTCGGACGCGTTTACCCACCAGGAACTTTCCAGGGTGTCGCGGGAATGGGTTGCTGCATTGCCAGCGACCATGAGCCTTGAGCCGGACGTCTTCCTTTGCCATGGCAGCCCGTCGAGCGACGAAATCTTCCTGCTGGAGGAAGACGGTGGCAATCACTTCTTCCCATCCACCGAGAGCGCGGTTCGGCACAAGCTCAGCAACGTCACCGCGGAGCTGGTGCTGTGCGGCCACTCGCATACGCCACGCGTCGTCCAGGTCTCCGAACGCCAAATCGTTCTCAATCCGGGCAGCGTTGGGGTGCAGGCGTTTCCCGGCCTTACGGTGACCGGCAGCCCGCACGCGCGTTTTGCGATCGCCACGCGCCAAAGCGGCCGATGGTCGTTCGACCTGCGCGCCATCCACTATGACTGGGCAGAGGCTGCCAGCCGCGCCGAAGCCGGCGGTTTTGCCAATTGGGCGCACGGGCTCTCGACGGGATTCGCCGCCGACGCCGTCGGCACCTGAGGCAATCAGGCGGCGAACGGGTCCAAAAGGACGACCGTTCCGTCTCGCGCCTTGTGAGCATTGATAAGGGGCACAAGACGCTGGAAATGTTCTGTTTCGACATGGGCTCTTAGCGCCGAGCGGTCCGGCCACTCTTCGACAAAGACGAAATGGCCGGGGTTTTTCTGATCGATGAAGAGCTCATAGGAGATGCAAAGCGGCTCCCGTCGCGTTTTCTCGACAAGTTCTGCATAGAGCGGCCGAACGTTTTCGATCGCTTCGAGCTTGATGAAATCGTGAGCGACAACCTTGAGCATGAGGCCATTTCATCCTGTGAATGAGGGCTGAAGCGGAAAGACCGGCCGAAACATCGGTCTCATCCTCCGAAAGCGCGTACGAACCTGAGAGCACCAGATGGTGCAGGTCCGCGCAGGACGAACCGCTGCACATATTTCGTATCGATGTCCTGATAGGTCAGCCGTCCATCGCTGACGAAGCCGGCGCGGCTGTAGACATCGGGATTTCCGATCAGCGCGCATCCATTGGCGCCACGTTCATCCAGCAGCTTCAGCCCGGCCGCAATCAGCGCCGTGCCGACACCCCGGCGCTGCATGCTCGGCTTGACCGCGATCGGACCAAGCCCAAACCAGCCGTCATCGACGCCGTCGATCGTAACCGGCGAAAACGCCACATGGCCGACGATCCCACCGCCCTCTTCAGCCACCAGTGAAATCGTCAGATCGCCATCGGCCCGCAGGGTCCGGATGATATCCGCCTCCGTGTCATCACTGAAGGCCATCGGTTTGAACGCAGCCCACGTCAATTCATGGATTGCGTCGTGGTCAGCGTGCACTTCCGACCGGATCAGCATTTCATGCAGGAGCTCCAGGCACTGTACGGATTACAGTACCCCAGGGATCGGCATAGGTGGACGATGCCTTGGCGTTCGATGAGCGCATCTCCACCCAGGACAGCCCCGAACGGCCGGCGTCGCGCGTGCCAGCGCCCGCGCTCTGCCAGGTGTTGGCGCCGATGTGGTGATGATAACCACCAGATGACAGGAATACCGCCTGCGAGCCATATTTGGTGACCGTGTCGAAGCCGAATTCCGTGTTCCACCAGGCCTCGGCCTGATTGGGGTCGCCGACCCGCAGATGAACGTGGCCGACCACCGTGTTTTCCGGAGCACCCTTCCAGCCGGCGTCGCCGGCTGGCACCGAACCGATCACGCCGGGGATATCCATGCGGATCGTCGCCATCTCGACGGTTGGGCCGTTCCATTTCCAGGTGTCGTGCGGACGATCGGCGTAGATCTCGATGCCGTTGCCTTCAGGATCAGTGAGATAGGCGGCTTCGGAGACCAGATGGTCCGAAGCGCCTTCGACCGCGATCTTGTTTTCGATGGCGTGGTTGATCCAGCGTCCGAGATCAGCTCGGCTCGGCAGAAGGAAAGCGGTATGGAACAGGCCGGCGCTGCGGGGATCATCCGGCTTGGCAGCAGGATCGCGCTCCAGCACCAGCAACGGGCGATTGGCAGCACCCAGCGTGATCGTCTCGCCGTCGCGCGTAAGTTCCTGCAGTCCGACGACGGCATTGTAGTACGCAGCAAGTTTGTCGGCGTCGCGGGCTTTCAAACCGACGCGGGCGACACTGACCGGGGTGGTGGCGGCGAAAGGCAAGGGGCTCATCTTGGTCTCCGAGCGGGCCGCGCCGGTGATGGCTCCCAGAGCCAGAATGCCGGTTGCGCCCATCATTGTACGTCGCGTCAGTCGCAAAACCCGATCTCCGACAAACGCGGCAGTGGTTGTCCCCACCAGATGAGGCATTTCCACTGTTCACACAAGACAGTAAAAATCGAACATGGTGTTCACAGTTTTGATATAAGACCTCACTGACCCATCGTACCATCCGGACATTCCGTTGCGCCAGCAAGTGATCACGGCAGACAGGCTCTCCCCGCTTCACTATTGTTTGCCAACAACTTGAATTGGTTCATCATTCCATGACAGTCATCAATTTGAGACCTGCGCGGGCCGGCGACGGGCAAGCGGTTTTCGACGTGACACGGGCCTCGGTTCGAGAGCTTGCAAGGAGCCATTATTCCGAAAGTCAAATCGCCGGCTGGATGGACGAGCGCACGGCACAGACCTACGAAAGGCTGATCGCAGCGGGAAGCATGGTGGTTGCCGAGCAGGACGGCAGGATCGTGGGTTTCGTTGATGCCGAGCCCGGCGAAGTAACACGGCTCTTTCTCCTCGCCGCGGCGGCCGGCTTAGGCCTCGGCAGCAAGCTGCTTGAAATCGGCATCGCCAAGGCGCGGCAAGGTCATGATGGCCCGATCCGGGTTGAAGCTACACTCAATGCGGAAGGTTTCTACGCGCGGCATGGTTTTCGCCCGATAGAGCACGGATTCTTCTCCCATGGTGTCGGCGGCGACCCCATCGGTATCATCCTGATGGAACTCTAGCCCGGAGAGGGTCAAGGTTGCGCCAAAAGGGTCGGAACGCTACATCCGCGGCATGAAAGTCAAGGACACCGACATCCTCATCGTACCCGGCTATACCAATTCGGGGCCTGACCACTGGCAGAGCCGCTGGGAAGCGAAACTGTCGACGGCGCGCCGCGTCGAACAGGCCGAATGGTCCAAACCCGTGCGTGAGGACTGGACGGCTCGCGTCGCTGAAGCCGTCAACGAAGCAACCAAGCCGGTTGTGCTGGTCGCGCATTCGCTCGGTGTGCCGACAGCCATCCAGGCGCTGCCGCTGTGCAAGAAGCCGATCGCCGGTGGCTTCTTCGTCGCCCCGCCGGACGTCGCCAACCCGAAGATCAAGCCGAAGCACCTGATGACGTTCGGCCCCTACCCTCGCGATCCGCTGCCTTTTCCCTCGATGGTGATCGCCAGCCGCAACGACCCGTTCTGCGATTTCGAAATCGCGGAAGACCTCGCAGGTGCATGGGGTTCACTGTTCATCGATGCCGGGGAAGCCGGCCATCTCAATTCGGAATCAGGCCATGGACCATGGCCGGAAGGCTCGATGACCTTCGCGCATTTCCTGTCGCGGTTATCAGCGAATAGTGGGTAGTGAGTGGGAACTTCGCCTATTCGCTGCTCACCACTCACTATCTCACTACCCAATCGACGCTTTCACGCTTGCCAGCAGCGTCTTGGCACCAAGACCAACCAACGCTTGCTCAGAACCCATGGCAAGCAGCCTGTAGCCCATCTTGACCAGGCGGCCGCTGAGGCCGGCATCCAGGACATAGATCGCCGCATGCTTGCCCGCCTTGCGGCTGCGTTCGGCGATCAGTGCGATCGTCTCCATCATGTCCTCGAGCGTCGAATCCACGACCGCGCCATTGCTCCAGGCGATCGAGAAATCCGAAGGGCCGACAAAAATACCGTCGATACCGGGCGTCTCAAGAATACCGTCCAGTGCGGCGAGCGCCGCGCGTGTCTCGACCATGGCAAAAGCCAAGGTGCGCTGGTTGCTCTCCTTCAGCCAGTCGGCCTGCGTGCCCTTGCCGTAGCGCGGCAAGGCATAGGTAGGTCCCCAGGAACGCTCGCCGAGCGGCGGGTACTTCATCGCCGCGGCGAAAGCCCTGGCGTCGGCCACCGAGTTGACCATCGGCGCGATCACCGCCTCGGCACCGAAATCCAGCGCGCGACTGGCCATGTCGAAACGGCCGACCGGAATGCGCACCAGCGCGGGCTTGCCAAGCGACTGGATCGGCGCGATCGAGCGCAAGACGCTGTCCTCGTTGTGACCGCCATGCTGCATGTCGAGCGTCACCGCGTCGAAACCCTGCCTGGCGACGATCTCGACGGTCAACGCATCCGGCACGCCCGACCAGGCGGTGCACAGCGTTTCATCGGCTTCCAGGCGAGCTTTAAGAGACATCGGCAATTCCTCTCCAGATCAATTCCAGCAAAAGTGCGCAGCGGTTTGCGTCCGGAATTGCTTAACACATAAAGCAGGAGCATTTCCGCGAAAACGGAAGCTCGATTTGAATCCAGTTTCAGCCGGAAATGGCGGAAAAGGCAAAGAAAAACCGCCCGGAAAAACCGGGCGGTCCATTGGTCCAGCCATGCCGGCGCCCGACGATCAGGTGTTCTTGATCTGCTCGATGGCCTGGGCCATCAGCTCATCCATGGTGCGCCGGATCTGATGATCGGACTGGTCGATATTGGCGGCATCGAAATCCTTGCGGATCTTGCGGAAGACGTCATGATCACCCGCTTCCTCGATATCCGAAACCACGACTTCCTTGGCATAGGCGTCGGCGTCGGCGCCGGTCTTGCCCAGCTTCTCTGCCGCCCACAGGCCCAGCGCCTTGTTGCGGCGCGCGTTCGCCTTGAAACGCAGTTCCTCGTCGAAGACGAACTTGCGCTCGAAGCCCTCTTCGCGGTCCTTCATGCTGCTCATCGCAAATCCTCCGGTGGAACCGATTCGGTTGGTGGTCGATATATGCGTATCCGGATTTCTCAAACCAAATGGCTGGCGCGCGGTCAATATGCGATCTTGTCCAGCGCCAGCCCGCATTTCTCACACTCGATGCAGCCTGTGTTGCTCTTTGGAGCGCCGCGCGTCCATTCGGACGCGCAAAGGACGCTCCAACACTTTGAGTTGGCGCATGATCCTTTCCGAAAATCGAAGTCGATTTTCGGGGTCATGCGCTGGCGAGGCGGATACGGCGTCGAGGGGCGAAAAGCGTATAAAGACATACGGTTGAGCCACTTGACGCCGTAGACGTCCGCCGAAAGAGCAACCCGAAGGGCCGGTTGAAGAAGCCGACAGGGTACGTCGCCACGCTTGCGCGATGTCCCGCGTCGCGTCTGCGCGCGGCTCCTGCCCTGTCGGCTTCTTGAACCGGCGCAGGCCGCATCGAGTGCGAGAAATGCGGGCTAGCTTGTTGCGTTGCGGCATTTCGCCCCCGGAAAGCGGTGATTCGACCGATTTGCCGATTGAGCGATGTCCATGATTGCGGTAGAGACCGCGATTGAGACCATAGACGCGCCAATGTGCCGCGAAAGAAAGGGACCGGTCGTTGCAACCTGCCCTTCCAACCAGAGAAAAAATCCGATGAAGTCACGCCGCCGCATTTATGAAGGCAAGGCCAAGATCCTTTATGAGGGACCCGAGCCTGGAACGCTGATCCAGTTCTTCAAGGATGACGCGACCGCGTTCAACAAGAAGAAGCACGAGGTGGTTGACGGCAAGGGCGTGCTCAACAACCGCATTTCCGAGCACATCTTCAACCATCTGAACCGCATGGGCATTCCGACCCACTTCATCCGCCGGCTCAACATGCGCGAGCAGCTGATCAAGGAAGTCGAGATCATTCCGCTGGAAGTGGTGGTGCGCAACGTCGCCGCCGGCTCGCTGTCCAAGCGGCTCGGCATCGAGGAAGGCACCGTGCTGCCGCGCTCGATCATCGAGTTTTACTACAAGGCCGACGCATTGGACGATCCGATGGTGTCGGAAGAGCACATCACAGCCTTCGGCTGGGCTAGCCCGCAGGAAATCGACGACATCATGGCACTAGCCATCCGCGTCAACGACTTTCTCTCCGGGCTTTTCCTCGGCGTCGGCATCCAGCTCGTCGATTTCAAGATCGAATGCGGCCGGCTGTTCGAAGGCGACATGATGCGCATCGTCGTGGCCGACGAGATTTCGCCCGACTCCTGCCGCCTGTGGGATGTCGCCACCCAGGACAAGCTCGACAAGGACCGGTTCCGCCGCGACATGGGCGGGCTGGTCGAGGCCTACCAGGAAGTGGCGCGCCGCCTCGGCATCATGAACGAGAACGAGCCGCAGCGCCCGACCGGACCAGTCCTGGTCTCCTCGAGCGGCCCGAAGGACACCAAGCACTAATACGATTGCCGCGCCGACTTCTGACGGAAGTCGGCGCATCTGGTTTCCGGAGCAGTTTCGCGGAGCCGACCAACAACCACAACGAGGATTGCATAGCGTGATTAAGGCCCGTGTCACCGTGACCCTGAAGAATGGCGTGCTCGACCCGCAGGGCAAGGCGATCGAACATGCCCTGGGCGGCCTCGGCTTCGACGGCGTCGGCCAGGTACGCCAGGGCAAGGTTTTCGACATCGAAATCGATGGCACCGACAAGGCCAAGGCTGAGACAGCGCTCAAGGCGATGTGCGACAAGCTGCTGGCGAATACGGTGATCGAGAATTACGCGGTGGAGATTGCCTGACGTGAAAACCGCCGTCGTCCTCCTCCCCGGCCTCAATCGTGACCGCGACATGATCGCGGCGCTGACCAAGATTTCCGGCAGCGCACCGGCCACTGTCTGGCAGACAGACACGGACATTCCCGATGTCGACCTGATCGCCATTCCGGGTGGTTTCTCATTCGGCGACTATCTGCGCTGCGGCGCTATCGCGGCGCGCTCGCCGGTGATGCGCGCAGTAGCCGAAAAGGCCGCGAAAGGCGTGATGGTCGTCGGCGTCTGCAATGGCTTCCAGATCCTGGTCGAGGCAGGCCTGTTGCCGGGCGCGCTGATGCGCAACGCCTCGCTGAAGTTCGTGTGCCGCGAAGTGAAGCTGCAGGTCACCAATGCCAACACCGCCTTTACCCGCGGCTACCAGCCGAACCAGATCATCCGTTGCCCGGTCGCGCATCATGATGGCAACTATTTCGCCGAGGCTGAGACACTGGCCCGCATCGAGGGCGAAGGCCGCGTGGTGTTCCGCTATGCCGAAGGCACCAACCCGAATGGCTCGATCAATGACATTGCCGGCATCATCAACGACAAGGGCAATGTGCTCGGCCTGATGCCGCATCCCGAAAACCTGATCGAAGCGGCACATGGCGGCGTTGATGGCCGCGCTCTTTTCGAAGGCGCGCTTGGCATCGCAGCCTGAGCCATCTCTTCTTCCGATACCGACCAGATCTCATCTCGACTTGGGGAAGCCGAAACGATGAATGCAGCAAAGATGGCCGTCCGTTTCGGCTTCGTCGCTTTGGCTGGCCTCGCACTGGTGGCCTGCCAGTCGAAGTCCTACAATTCCGCACCAACTGGCGGCGGCAAAAGCGCATCGCTGCGCGCCATGGAACAGGTGGCGATCGCAGCGCATAAATGCTGGATCGCGTCCAAGGACCCTGCTTTCAAATCCTACCAGATGGCCAATGAGCTGAACAATTTCGGCGGCACGCCGCGCTTCCTGCTGGTTCCAGCGAAGCACTATGGCGGCAAGCCGCTGCTGGTAGTGCAGGCACGCGGCGCCTCCAGCCGTGTCGAAGTGTTCGGCCCGCTGATGAGCGAGCCACTCTCCGGCCGCATCGGTTCCGATATCGCGCGCTGGCAGACCGGCAACGGCGACTGCGGCGCCAAAGCCTAGCAGCAAGGGCGCGCGGATTTCTCGTCCACGCGGCCCTTGCCTGCCCGGCCGGGCTTCAATTCCTCCTGGAACGCTGCGGCACGCCGAGTTCGGCAAGCTCTTCGTCGCCAAGCTCCATCAGACCCCGGCGGGTTAACTGATATTGCGGCAGCGTGTTCCAACCGCGTACCAGCCTTTCGAGAAACCTCACGAAAGGCAACGGCTCCGAACTGGTGGAGCGTATCGGCGCAGGATATCTCTTTTTCCGTTCCATCATACGAGCCCTCGAGCGGAACCGGCTGCTCAATCGAAGAAGGACCGCATTCCCTCGCGATAGGCGTCGGAACGAGAAACGCCGATATCTTTCAGCTGTTCGTCGGTCATCTCAAGCAGCGCAAGCCGGCTGCGGCGGCGCTCCAGCGCCCTGCCCAGCCAGGTTGGGGACGAGGTCATCATCACCGTCACGCGACGGCAAAATCCCGAGAAGCCCGACGGCTGCTCGATATGGATGATCGAAGACGATTGTCTCCGATAAATTGTCTCTATTGCACTTGCCATAACAGCACCATTGTCACAATTACCGCGACAATCGCGGTGCAATCCATATGTATTGACTCTTCAATTGATACAATATACTAAATTGTCACCATGACAAATTGGCTCCCCGACCTATCCTCCGGCACCGGCCCGCTCTATCAGCGCCTTGCCGATCGCATAGAAGCCGATATCGACCGCGGCGTGCTCGGTGCCGGTACAAAATTGCCGCCCCAGCGCGACCTCGCCTACGACATCGGCGCCACGGTCGGCACGATCGGTCGTGCCTACCAGTTGCTGCGCGAGCGCGGTCTTGTCAGCGGCGAGGTCGGTCGCGGCACCTATGTGCTCAAGCGCCACTCCGACAGCACGCAGCCAGACGATGCAATTCCGCTGCCGGCTCATCCGGAAGGCACACGCCTGACCGTAGCGCCGGCTGGCAAGCTGCGCCTCGACAGTACGGCAGCACCCGACACCGGCCAGGGCGGCGCCATCACCGATCTCCTGGCACAGATCACTCGCGACCATGCCTATGAGATCGCCAGCTACACGCGGGATTTCCCACAACGCTGGATGGATGCCGGCAGCCTCTGGCTTGCCCGCAACGGCTTCCGCCCTGCCCCTGACAGCATCGTACCGACCCTTGGCACGCATGCGGCGGTCATGGCTGCAATCGCTGCGCTGACCGCACCTGGCGACTACATCGCTTTCGAGCACCTCACCTATTCGCAGGTGTCGCGCAGCGCAGGACTGGTCGGGCGACGCATCGTACTGGTCGGCTCCGACGCCGCGGGCATTGATCCCGAGGATTTCGAGCGCGTCTGCGCGCAGAAGCATCCCAGGATGATGTTCCTGATGCCGACCGTGCAGAACCCCACGCTGGCAACGATCGATGTCGGCCGTCGACGCGACATCGCGCTGATTGCACGCGAATACAATGTGCTGCTGGTCGAAGACGATCTCTATGGTGGCCTTACCGAGGACAAGACACCGCTGCTTGCCGAATTCGCACCGGAACGCACGATCGTCGCCAGCGGCCTGTCGAAATCGGTATCGGCGGGGGTCCGTGGCGGTTGGCTGTCATGCCCACCCGCCTATCGGCACCGCATCCAGGTGGCGCATAAGATGCTGACCGGCGGCATGCCCTTCCTGCTTGCCGAAGTCGGATCGAGGCTGGTGCTTTCCGGCAAGGCGCATGAAATTCGCCGCAACAGCATTGCCGAAATCAATGCCCGCATCGCCATCGTGCGCGAAAAACTGGCTGGCTTCACTTTCCAGGCTCGCGACAATGTCCCCTTCGTCTGGCTCACTCTGCCTGACCCCTGGCTTTCCGGCACGTTCAAGAACGCGTCGTTCGAGAACGGCGTGCTGCTCGACGACGAGGACGAGTTCAAGGCAGGCCGGTCGGAACAGGTCTTCCATGCCGTGCGTTTCGGCATCTCGGCGCCGGGCCCGCGCACTGATGTCGCGCGCGGCGTCGAGATCATCCGGCGGCTGCTGGAAGAAGGCCGCGCCGGTTACGATTCCTTCGGCTGAGCTTCAGTCCGTGATCGGTGCTGCGTGTGCTTCCGCATTGCCGGCGGCGGCAAGGCGATCGAGTGTCGCTACCAGCCCAGCCGTATCAGGACAGATCTGCAGGGACGTCATCTTGCCCCAGGCCAGATGCACGGCGTGAATACCGCGATTGTAGGTGCGCACGCCATCCGTGCCGCTGTTGGTTTCCAGCCAGGTGACAATGGCCAGCGTATTCCATGGCGGCCCGCTGACGGCGATCCGATCCAGGTCGAAATGCAGATCGGGCAGCAGCCGATAGAGGCGCTCATACCATTCCTTCGTCTTCGGCAAAGACGTTCGCACACCGGAAAGCGCGTGCCCGTCGCCAAGGAAACGATGCTCAAAACGCGACGCGAAGCCTGCCAGTACGGGGCCGGCATCGCCCTCGTTCACGCTGTCGAACAAAGAGCGGATTCGCGCACGAACAATCGCATGGTACATGCCAACCTCCACATCATAGTTCAATGATTGAACCTACTGCCTTGAGTTCAATCAGGCAACCCACTAGCCTGAGTGCATGAAGAAGGTCAGTTTTGGCGAAATGCGCTGCTCCCTGGCGCGATCCCTGGAGATCATCGGCGACTGGTGGTCGCCTCTCATCATTCGCGATATCTATCTCGGCCTTGTGCGCTTCGACGACATTGCGCTCAATCTCGGCATCTCGCGCAACCTGCTGACGCTGCGTCTCCGGCATCTTGTCGACGGTGGCGCGCTGAGACGCACCGCCTATCAGGAACGGCCGGTACGCTTCGACTACCAACTCACCGAAGCTGGAGAAGAATTGGTTCCCATCATCCTCGCCCTGACTGCCTGGGGCGATCGCTGGGCGCAACCGGCAGAAGGGCAGCCGATCCGGTTCCTGCACAAGACCTGCGGCTGCACGCTCACCCCGAAAATCGCCTGCTCGGCATGCGGAGACGAGGTGAAGGCATCCGATGTCCGCGCCCTGCCCGGCCTTGGCGGGGCCGCGCGGCCAGGTACGATGGTGCTGGCAAAACGCCTCGCGCAGGCAACCAGGGCCTGATCACTGGCAAACTGCCTGTGGCATGCGGCCATTTTTCTGAAATCGGCAGTGTCGCAGCGCCGCCTGTTCGGCTATAGGGGCCGCAACACGCTCTCGGAGTTGCCCGCTGCACCATGACCATCTCCAACACCGTGAAGATCACGCCGGAACTGATTGCCTCTCACGGGCTGAAGCCTGACGAATACCAGCGCATCCTCGAGCTGGTCGGGCGCGAGCCGACTTTCACCGAGCTCGGTATCTTCTCGGCAATGTGGAACGAGCACTGCTCGTACAAATCCTCGAAGAAATGGCTGCGCACGTTGCCGACGAAGGGCCCTCGGGTCATTCAGGGGCCCGGTGAAAACGCCGGCGTGGTCGACATCGGCGACGGCGATGTCGTGGTCTTCAAGATGGAGAGCCACAACCACCCCTCCTTCATCGAGCCCTATCAGGGCGCGGCCACCGGTGTCGGCGGTATCCTGCGCGACGTCTTCACTATGGGTGCACGGCCGGTTGCGGCGATGAATGCGCTGCGCTTCGGCGCACCAGACCACCCCAAGACCCGGCACCTGGTGGCTGGCGTGGTAGCCGGCGTCGGCGGCTACGGTAATTCCTTCGGTGTGCCGACTGTTGGCGGTGAGGTCAATTTCGACGCCCGCTACAACGGCAATATCCTGGTCAACGCCTTCGCAGCCGGCCTCGCCAAAGCTGATGGCATCTTCCTGTCGCAGGCCAAGGGTGTCGGCCTGCCGGTCGTCTATCTCGGCGCCAAGACCGGCCGTGACGGCGTCGGCGGTGCCACCATGGCCTCGGCCGAGTTCGACGACAAGATCGACGAGAAGCGCCCGACCGTGCAGGTCGGCGATCCATTCACCGAGAAGTGCCTGCTGGAAGCCTGCCTGGAGCTGATGGCATCCGGCGCGGTCATCGCCATCCAGGACATGGGTGCCGCAGGTCTCACCTGCTCGGCCGTCGAGATGGGCGCCAAGGGCGATCTCGGCATCGAGCTAGAACTCGACAAGGTACCGGTGCGCGAAGAGCGTATGAGTGCCTATGAAATGATGCTCTCCGAGAGCCAGGAACGCATGCTGATGGTGCTGCGCCCTGAAAAAGAACAGGAAGCCGAAGCGATCTTCCGCAAATGGGGGCTCGACTTCGCCATCGTCGGCAAGACCACCGACGACCTGCGCTTCCGCGTCCTGCACCAGGGTGAGGAAGTCGCGAACCTGCCGATCAAGGAACTCGGTGACCAGGCGCCTGAATATGACAGGCCGTGGGTGGAACCGGCCAAACGTGCACCGCTGGCGGCCAACGACATCCCGCAGGCGGATGTGGCCGATGCATTGTTGAAAATGCTCGGCGGCGCTGATCTCTCGTCACGCCGGTGGGTGTGGGAGCAGTACGATACGCTGATCCAGGGCAACTCGCTGCAGATCCCCGGCGGTGATGCCGGCGTGGTGCGCGTCGACGGCCATGCCACCAAGGCGCTTGCCTTCTCCTCCGACGTGACGCCGCGCTATTGCGAGGCCGATCCCTATGAGGGCGGCAAGCAGGCAGTGGCCGAATGCTGGCGCAACCTGACCGCAACCGGCTCGCTGCCGCTCGCGGCGACCGACAACCTCAATTTCGGCAATCCGGAACGCCCGGAGATCATGGGGCAGTTCGCCAAGGCCGTCACCGGCATCGGCGATGCCTGCCGCGCACTCGAGTTCCCGATCGTGTCGGGCAATGTCTCGCTCTACAACGAGACCAACGGGCAAGGCATCCTGCCGACGCCGACCATCGGTGGCGTCGGCCTGATCGACGACTGGTCGAAGATGGCCAAGGTGGGATTCGCCGGCGAAGGCGAAGTCATCCTGCTCATCGGTGGCCCGGCCGGGTGGGGCAGCCACCTCGCCCAGTCGATCTACATGCGCGACATCCACAACCGCAGTGATGGCCCGCCGCCGCCCGTCGACCTTGTCCACGAGAAGAAGGTCGGCGACTTCGTGCGCAAGCTGATCCGCAGCGGTGCAGCAACCGCCGTGCATGACCTGTCGGATGGCGGTCTTGCCGTGGCGCTCGCCGAAATGGCGATGGCATCGGGCATCGGTGCAACGGTGCCCGGCCTGAGCGATGCCAACCCGATCCCGGTCTTCTTCGGCGAAGACCAGGGCCGCTATCTGGTCACGGTGAAATTCGCCGGCCAGTCGGAGGAATTGCAGGCGCTGTGGAACGAAGCCAAGGCGCTCGGCATCTTCGCGCCGTGGATCGGCAACACCGGCGGCAGCGAATTGAAACTGGGCTCCGCGCGCGCCATATCAATCGAAGACTTGAAAGCGGCGCACGAATCCTGGTTTCCTCGCTTCATGGACGCCTAGGACGAGCGAGAAGATAATGGAATCGGCAGCTGACGCGGTGGCAAATCGAAAATGGCTGAGTTCCTGATCAACCTGATCGTGTTCTGTCTTACTGATTTGGTCTGCAGGATTCTGCGAAGCACGGCGAGAGCGGCAGGCTGGCGGCCCGCTGAAAGTATAACGCAACTGACTAGATCACTCTCGATCTCGCTTTTCCCCGGTGTCGGCTTGAATGGGTGTCGGTCCATTGGGAGTGGACAGCGGTTTTCCGACCAACGATATTCAGCCTTGTGGCCACGCAAATCCCGATCAGCGGTTGGTTTGAGACCAATGCTGGTGAATTGACCGAAGCTCACGAATCCTGGTTTCCTCGCTTCATGGGGAATTGAACAAGAAGGAACGTCCCATGGCTATGGACTCCCGCGACATCGAACGGCTGATCAAGGAAGGCATTCCGGACGCCAAGGTGACGATCCGCGATCTCGCCGGCGACGGCGACCACTATGCCGCCGAAGTCGTGGCCGAGAGCTTTCGCGGCAAGAACCGCGTTCAGCAGCACCAGATGGTCTACGACGCGCTGAAAGGCAACATGGGCGGCGTGTTGCATGCCCTCGCCCTGCAGACCAGCGTACCGGAGTGATGCGGGCCGTCTTCTTCGACGTTGACGGCGTTCTGATCCACAGCCTTTTTCATCCTGACCCGGCGCGACGCCGGCGCTGGGATCAGCATCTCCTGGAAGATCTGGGAGTGGCCCGAGAGGATATCGCCCCTCTCTTCGGACCGGAATTCAACGATGTCATCGAGGGGCGCGTTTCACTCGTCAACAAGCTTGACGCGTTCCTGCCGACGATCGGCTTTCACGGTTCTTCGCTCGATTTCCTGACCTATTGGCTGACACGCGACGTCAGCCTGAACCTGCCGCTTCTCGATCTCATCAAGAAGCTGCGTCGTTCCGCCGAAACGCGTCTTTTCATCGCCACCAATCAGGAACACATCCGGGCCTTCCACCTGTGGAGCGAAGTCGGGCTGCGGCATTATTTCGACGAGATGTTCTACGCGGCGCGCTTCGGCGTCGGCAAGAACAGCGGCCGCTTCTACGAAAGCGTCGACCAGTTGATCGGACAGCAAACCCAGCCACCACTCTTTTTCGACGATTCCGCCAAGGTTGTCGCGGCCGCACGGCAGCATGGCTGGGAGGCTGTGCTCTATCACGATCTCGACGATTTCACGCGTCATCCGTGGATTGCGTCGCGGCTCGACTGAACAAATTGCCCTCAAGGGTATGAAGACTACCGTTTTTGAACTGCCAGAATGGGGCCGGCCGGATACGAACCGCCGACAATTGTGTCGGCCCCGTTGGAGAGCGTCGAGACAGCGCCATCAAAGAACAGCGCATTGCGGCAGCCCAGTTCATCGCGAAACAGCCTGGCGAAGCCGCCAAGGCTGACTTCGCCACGCGAGATCACCAGCACCACCGTATCGGGATCGCGAACGCCGACACCGTTGCGGATATAGCGTGACGTGCCATTCGGTTCGAAGCGCGGATGCAGGGCTCCGTCGATCACCAGCATCGGACCGGATTGGGTTGCGTAGGTCACCGCGGGCCGGGCAGCCGCGAAGGCGTCGGTTTCCAGGACGCCCGCCTTGCCCTCCGTGCCGATGTAGAAAACACCGTTGGGCTTGAGGAAGAAATTGCCCTCTGCGTCATTGCGATTGAGCGGTGTCTCTTCGTTGCCATTTTCCACGAACAGCCCGACCGGCGAAAGGTCCTTGTGGTACATGCCGGCATTCATGGCGAGCAACACCGGCGATCCGGCAGCAGCACGCGTGGCTTCAATGAATTTCGTTACGGAACCGTACGGTTTGGCTGCCGCATCCTGCCGGTGCAGCGATACCGCGTACCGGCGCAGATCCAGCTCGCACACGACATAAGCGACCGTCTCGAACGTGAGATCACGGCAGGGTTCCGGTAACGCGCTCCTTGCTGGCGACCGTGCAGGCTGCTGCACCGACGATGGTGATCGCGGCGACATCGGAGCCGATGGAGGAGGCGCCGATGGCGTGGACTGTCGAGGCGCCACCTGTTGCGAACGCCAGGCAAACCAGGTCACCAGAGAGGCGCCCGCGAGCAATAGAACCAGCAAAACGATCCAGGTTCGACGTGTCATCGGCAGCCCAAGACTGCGTTCTGCTTGGCCCAGCAACCGACTGTTGCTTGCGCCATTTCGGCATGGTGATCGGCAAACATCTTGTTTCGGCCCGCTGTCGGGGTTATCTCATTAAAAATGTTACAGCCCGACTCCCGCGGGCGCAGAAGGATTTTGGCCCATGAGCGGAATCAACGACTACATCGACAGCGAAGTGAAGAGCAACGACGTCGTCCTGTTCATGAAGGGCACGCCGGGCTTCCCGCAGTGCGGCTTCTCGGGTCAGGTCGTGCAGATCCTCGACTACATCGGCGTCGACTACAAGGGCGTCAACGTGCTGACTTCCAACGATCTTCGCCAGGGCATCAAGGACTATTCCAACTGGCCGACCATCCCGCAGCTTTACGTGAAGGGTGAGTTCGTGGGCGGTTGCGATATCATCCGCGAGATGTTCCAGGCCGGCGAGTTGCAAGCCTTCCTCGACGAGAAGGGTATCAAGGTCAAAGGCGCCGCCTGACCTGATCCTTGCCGGGCAGCCCCCTGCCCGGCTGAATTAAATCGTCCGCTTCAGGACATAAGGCCGATGCGCCCAGATAGCGCATCGGCATTTTGGCATTGGGGGATCCTCATGGATACGCAAGCCCAGCAAGACGCCCGACAACCGGCCTTTGCTATACCGCGCTGGGAATTCATCTCCATCTGCGCCGCGCTGATGGCGCTGAATGCACTCGCGATCGACATCATGCTGCCCGGTCTCCAGGAGATCGGCTCCAGCCTGGGCGTCGCCAACGAAAACCACCGCCAGTATGTGATCTCGGCCTATTTCGGCGGGCTTGCTGCCGCGTTGATCTTCTATGGACCGTTATCGGACCGCTTTGGCCGCCGTAAACCGCTGCTGGTCGGTCTGGTCATCTATATCTGTGCAGCCGCCAGCGCGGTGTTTGCGCCGAGCTTCGAAACATTGCTGCTGCTGCGTTTCATCCAGGGTATCGGTGCCGCCTCGACGCGCGTCATCGCCGTCTCGATGGTACGCGACCGTTTCGGCGGCCGCGCCATGGCCGAAGTGATGTCGCTGATCTTCATGGTCTTCATGGTGGTTCCGGTTGTCGCGCCCTCGATAGGGCAACTGGTGATGATCTTCTCCAACTGGCACATGATCTTCATGGCGATGGCTATACTGGCTACGGCGATCGCGCTGTGGACCTTCATCCGCATGCCTGAGACACAGCATCCTGAGGATCGGCGGCAGGTCGATCTCAGCTCCGTCTTGCAAGGCTTCGGAATCGTGCTGTCGAACCGGCTGTCGCTTGGCTATACGCTGGCATCGACCGCTGTGTTTGCCTCACTGTTCGGCTTCATCAACTCCGCCCCGCAGATCTATCTCGACATCTACCATCTCGGTTACTGGTTTCCGGTGCTGTTCGCGGCGATCGCCGGCATGATGGCCGTATCCTCGTTCGTAAATTCGCGTCTCGTCATGCGGCTCGGCATGCGTCGCCTGTCGCACGGTGCGCTGATCGGTTTCACCATCGTCTCGACGGTATGGTTCGTTCTGTCCCTGCTTGGACCGATACCACTGCCGCTGTTCGTGCTTCTGTTCGCATTGGCGATGTTCCAGTTCGGCTGGATCGGCTCCAATTTCAACGCCATCGCGATGGAACCGCTCGGCCACATCGCCGGCACGGCAGCCTCGATCCAGGGCTTCATCCAGACGCTCGGCGGCGGACTGATCGGCGCAGGCATCGGCCAGGCCTTCGACGGAACCGTGACACCACTGGCCGCCGGCTTCTGCGGTGTGGGAATCCTGGGATTGGTGTTCGTGCTGATTGCCGAACGCGGCAAGCTGTTTACCGCGCCCAATGCACCACACCCGGTCAGCGCGGATCTTTCCCATTGATAAGAAGCCGACGGCCACGGCCGCCGGCTTCTACGAGGGCAATTCCTGCAAACTGCGCCGCGGTTTTGCGTAGGAGAGCTGGAGTGTTTCCGCTGAACGCGGGAGCACTCTAGGACCAGAGTTCGCGCTTGATCTCGGCCCAGCTTGCCTTGTCCGGTGCCACGATCAGGCCGCCGGCAATATGCGATGGCAGATAGGCGGTGCCGTCGAACCGCGCGGCATAGCCACCAGCCTCCTGATGGATCAACACACCGGCCAGGTGGTCCCATGGCATCATCACGTTCTGAACGATGAAATGCGCGTGACCGCCTGCGAGCACGCGATACTCATGCGCCGAGCAGCGATAGCCGATATAGGACAGGCACTTCGCCTGGTTTTTCGCCAGCAACGAACGCTCCGGCTCTTCGAAAGCCTGCCAGCCGAGCGCGCCGGTCATCTGTGTGAAAGGCACCGGTTCGGCCACCGTGGCAGGCTGCCGTCCCTGCCCGTCCACCATATGACTGCCTGCCCCCCGAACGCCGACCAGGGCATCCTTGCCAACCGGGTCATAGATGATGCCGGCAACAGTCTCGCCATCCTTGACTACGGCCAGGATCACGCCGAACACCGGCACGCCGGAAGCGAAGTTGTAAGTGCCGTCGACCGGGTCGATGACAAAGGCCAGCTTGCTGCCTCCGAGCTTCGCCAGCAGCGTCTTGTCGGCCTCGCAGGCTTCCTCGCCGACAATCAGGGCATCCGGATATCTTGCGGCCAGAGCCTGGGTGATTACACGCTCGGCATTGATGTCAGCCTGGGTGACGAGGTCTGCCGCCGACTTCTTCTGCTGCACGTCACCTGCGCCGAGGCGGCGAAAGCGCGGCATGATCTCCCGCTCCGCGGCATCGGCCACAACGCCGGTCAACCATTCGATGTCACGGTCGTCAAAGCGCATTTGTATTCTCTGAAGCGGGAGCCAAAGCAGCGAAATCGAACAGCTTGCGATCGAGCAAGTGAGAAGGCCGCACATTGGTCATGGCGCGGATCATCGTGTCCTTGCGGCCCGGCATGCGCTTTTCGATGTCGTCCAGCATCGCCTTCATGGCATTGCGCTGCAGCCCTTCCTGGCTGCCGCAGAGGTCGCAAGGAATGATCGGAAACGCCATGGCATTGGCAAATTTCTCCAGATCCTCCTCGGCGCAATAGGCCAGCGGCCGCAGCACCATCATGTCGCCCTCGTCATTGAGGAGCTTCGGCGGCATCGCAGCCAGCCGCCCGCCGTGGAAGAGGTTCATGAAGAAGGTTTCGAGGATATCCTCGCGGTGATGGCCGAGCACCAGCGCCGAGCAGCCTTCCTCGCGCGCCACGCGGTAGAGATGGCCGCGCCGCAGCCGCGAACAGAGCGAGCAATAGGTCGAGTTCTCGGGCAGCTTGTCCGTGACGATCGAATAGGTGTCCTGGTATTCGATACGGTGCAGGATACCGTTGGTCGTCAGGTAGTCCGGTAGAATGTGCTTGGGAAAATTCGGCTGGCCCTGGTCGAGATTGCAGGCGATGAGCTCGACCGGCAGCAGACCACGCCATTTCAGGTCGAGTAGCAGCGCCAGCAAACCGTAGGAATCCTTGCCGCCCGACAGGGCCACCAGCCAGCGTTCGCCCGGTTTCACCATGGCGAAATCGTCCATGGCCTGGCGCGACAGCCGGAGCAGGCGTTTGCGCAGCTTGTTGAATTCGACAGATGACGGCACGTCACGAAACAGCGGATGGCAACCACCATCGAGATCGGGAATCGGGTCTGCTGGTGCGTTCATGGCGTTACGTTCCGCAGGATCTTGGCGCATCCAGTCGATGCGCGGCTCTGATGCCGCGCCTTATACCGGGGCTCGCGCCGCCAAACAAATGCCTGAAACAAAAAAGGCCGCCCGAAGGCGGCCTTTTGCATTCGAAATTCGCGTGCTGGATTAGCGCGAATAATATTCGACGACCAGGTTCGGTTCCATCTGGACAGCGAACGGAACGTCAGCCAGGCCCGGAACGCGGGCGAAGGTCGCGACCATCTTGTTGTGGTCGGCTTCGATGTAGTCCGGCACGTCACGCTCGGCGAGGCCGACGGACTCCAGAACGATGACGAGCTGCTTCGACTTCTCGCGCACTTCGATGACGTCGCCCGGCTTGCAGCGGTACGAACCGATGTTGGTGCGCTTGCCGTTCACATTGACGTGGCCGTGGTTCACGAACTGGCGTGCTGCGAAGATGGTCGGCACGAACTTGGCGCGATAGACGACGGCGTCCAGGCGCGACTCGAGCAGGCCGATCAGGTTCTCGGAGGTGTCGCCCTTGCGGCGGTTGGCCTCTTCGTAGGTCTTGCGGAACTGCTTTTCCGAAACGTCACCATAGTGACCCTTCAGCTTCTGCTTGGCACGCAGCTGCAGGCCGAAGTCGGAAAGCTTGCCCTTGCGGCGCTGGCCGTGCTGGCCGGGGCCGTATTCGCGCTTGTTGACCGGGGACTTCGGGCGGCCCCAGATGTTTTCACCAAGACGGCGATCGATCTTGTACTTAGCGGATTCGCGTTTGCTCATCGCATTCCCTTTTCAAAACAACACACCCGAACCACCGCGGTCCGGGTGAAGGAAACGCGCCCTCCTCTGGCCTCCGTTTTCGAGACCTGACAGGATTTTCCGCGCAAGCGACTGGAAAACCCACGGGACACGTCAGTTTGCGGGACCGGGAAAGTGTATACTTCTTTCTGCCCGGTCTCGCGGCCACAGAAAAACCAAACACCGGACGCGTGGCCCGGTGCTTGGACGGCTACCTAGTGGAAGTGCTTCGCCTTGTCAACGGCGGGGCTCAAGACGAGACATCCGCGCAATCTGGAACTCCATGGCCGACGTATTGCCTATTTCTTCTGAAGACGCTCACCAATACCGGACGCATAGTTCATGACATGGAAGGTGTAGTTCTCTTCCACCGTCCCTTGGAACAGATGCGCCCACGGCCCGATCGCATAGATGCCGAGGTCCTCGCCGCCATGCGTCTCACTGGAAAGCGGTACCAGCGAATGCTGCACGAAATCCGGCTTGGTCGTTTCCTCGGAGGTCAGCATGGGACGTTCGGATGGTTTCTCCGAGCCGCCCGGTCCATTGGCAAAGCCTATGGTGGTGTAGGTCTTGCCGTCCTTGCCATAGATCGGCTCGTCATCGACACCGACTGAAATGCCGAGGATCGGATTACCGCGCTTGGCATAACCGGCGATCGTCAGCGTGTGGCTATGATCGCCGGTGACGACGATCAGCGTCTCGTCGAGATCGACCTTGCGCAGGATCGCCTTGATCGCCTCGTTCATCGCCACCGCATCCGAAAGGGTGCGATAGGCGTTGGACTCATGGCTGGCGTGATCGATACGGCCGCCCTCAACCAGCAGCACATAGCCTTCCGGATTGCGGGAGAGCATGTCGATCGACTTTTCCGCCATCTCCGCCAGCGACGGTTCGCCCGCCTTGTCGCCCGGGCGGTCATGTTCGTATTGCATGTGCGACGGCTCGAACAGGCCAAGCAGATGGTCGGTCTTGGCCGGATCGATCGCCTTGAACTGCTCGGCATTCCAGACAAAGGCGCCCTTGTCGCCATAGCGGCTGAGCCAGGCTTGTGTCAGGTCCTTGCCATCCTTGCGCTTGCCTTTCTTGTCGGCATATTCCGGATCGGCAGCCGTTGCCGGCAGGAAGCGATCACGCCCGCCGCCCATCGCCACTTCGAGACCGTTGCCGTAGCGCATGTCGACCAGTTGCTGTGCGATGTCGGCACAGCCGGCGGAAACCACCCCGGCCGGCATGTCGGCATCCGATTCCCAATCGCGGTTGGCGATATGGGAGTAGGTCGCGCCCGGCGTGGCATGCGTAAGCCTGGCGGTGGTGATTGCTCCCGTCGACATGCCGAGCGTCTCGGCCATTTCCCACAAGGTGGTCACCGTCTTGGTCTTCTGATCTTCGCAGGAATCAAGCCTGGCGGTGTGGTTGAGCCCCATCAGGTCGTTGATGGTCTTCACGCCTGTCGTCATGGCGACGGCGCTCGGCGCGGAATCGGTGATCTGGGCATCGGCGGAGTAGGTCTTGGAGGCGGCCAGATAAGGGAATGCCTCCCAGGCAAGAACATTGGATTCGCCATCGACGCCGCGCTGCTGCCCTTCGAAGATGCGGGCGGCGGTAACCGTGGAGAAGCCCATGCCGTCACCCACGACCAGGATGACGTTCTTGGCGCGATTGGTGTTCTTCTGGCGCTTCAGGATCTGGTTGAGCGCGCCGTCGGCCTGTTTGTAATAAGGGTCGTCGCCCTGCAGCAGCCTGGCATCCTCGGCGCGAACGCCCGTAACCGTAGCGATGCCAGCCAGCACGAACAGGGCCGGCCGGGCAAAATCCTTCCAGTAGCGTTTCATTCCTTCCTCCACAGAATGACCCCACCGCGAGACAATGATTAGCCCGCTAATGAAATCTGGCAATGACTGGGAGGAGAAAAGAGCCATTTTCCCCAGCGTAAAGCAGGCGTATCTTGTCGAAGCTCACATGCGGAAAGGTCTGCCCGGCTCAGGCGACAGCGTCGAAAGCTGCTCTGGCGGAACGCAGATTGTCACGGTTGCCGGCAGCCCAGGTGCCGAGCGCGGCAATCGGCACGGCAAGCGACTGCCCAAGTTCCGTCAGTGCATATTCCACTTCCGGCGGCGTGGTCGGGCGCACGGTTCGGCTGACAAGACCGTCACGCTCGAGCGAACGCAACGTAACGGTCAGCATGCGCTGGGAGATGCCCTCGATCGCGCGCCTCAGCGCGTTGAAGCGCATCGATGCCGGCTGCAGGTTGAGGATGACCAGAATGCTCCAGGTGTCGCCGACACGATCGAGCACCTCGCGGATCGGGCAGTTGCCATCGGCATCGGTGGCGAAACCTGGCGTGGTGTGGAGCAGCGGCACGCCCACTTCATTTGTCCTGGCGTTCATGCAGTTCCCTTCGCGTAACCTGGGCACGAAATCATGCGTTCTTTTCGCGACGGCCCGTCGCGGCTATGTAGTTACCGGTGATAACCTGATTACTCGAAATATCCATCTTTCCCGAAAAAGGGAAGGGACAAGACAAGGAGACCATCCATGAAGATCGCCCTCATCGGCGCCTCCGGCTTCGTCGGCAGCGCCCTGCTCAAGGAAGCCACCCAGCGTGGTCACAGCGTCACGGCCGTTGTCCGCAACCCCGAGAAGGTCGCTGCCGCCTCTGGCGTCGCCGCCGTCAAGGGCGATGTCAACGACGTCAAGCAGCTTGCCGCGTCGCTCGCCGGCCATGACGTCGTCATCTCCGCCTTCAACGGCGGCTGGGGTGATCCAGACATCTACAACAAGCATCTTGCCGGCTCGCGTGCGATCGCGGCGGCGGCCAAACAGGCCGGCGTGCGGCTGATCGTTGTCGGCGGCGCCGGCAGCCTGCTGGCGCCTGACGGCAGCCAGATCGTCGATTCACCCGACTTCCCTGCTGCCTACAAGGATGGCGCCCGTGCCGCCCGCGATGCGCTTGCCGAGCTGCGCAAGGAAAGCGGGCTGGAATGGTCATTCGTGTCGCCAGCCGCACACATCGCTCCGGGCGAACGCACGGGCAAGTTCCGTCTCGGTGGCGACGAGCCTGTGCTGGACACCAAGGGCGAGAGCCATGTCTCGGTCGAAGACCTTGCCTACGCCATTCTTGATGAAGCCGAGAAGCCGAAGCACACCGGCAAGCGCTTCACACTCGGCTATTGATCGGGACCAGCCTGCCGGTGGGATCAATCCTCGGATTTCTTCTCCGGCAGGCCGTCGAGCTTGGTTTCTGCCAATTCTTCAAGCTCCTTCTCGGTCATCGACTGATACATCTGCTTCGACGCACCGATGAGCTCGCTCTTCTTGATCTCGCCGCGCTTGGCGGCGAGAGCGGCACCCGCCGCGCGCTGCTGGGCTTTGGAGGTGGCGGGCATGATCGCGTCTCCTTGTTCGACTGAACGGGAAACGCCTTGCCCTGCCATGCGTTCCGGCAATTTTCAGGATGTGGTCAGCCCGAAGCCCTGCATCAGGCGCCGCGTCGCAAAATTGGTCTTGCCCGAGGTGAAGACGGCGAAATCGATTCCGTTGCCGTGAAGCTCGACCGCCTCGTTCGGCTGTCCATCCTCGAGCAGCGACAGCGCCCGGCGCGCGATCGCTTCGGCCGGGTCGATCCAGTCGACCGGCCACGGTGCGGTCTTGCGCATGCGGTTGACCAGAAAGGGATAGTGCGTGCAGGCCAGCACGACGATGTCGGTGAAGCGGCCGTCCTGCTCGATGAAACAGGGGGCAATCTCGGCACGCACCGCCTCTTCGTCGACGAAACCGTCGCGCATGTAGATCTCGGCAAGGCCAGCCAGCGCGGTCGAGCCGACCAGCCGGACATGGCATTTCTGTGCCCATTTACCGATGAGGTCGCGCGTGTATTGCCGCTTCACGGTGCCGGGCGTTGCCAGCACAGAAACGAGGCCTGAACGGGTGCGTTCTGCCGCAGGTTTGATCGCGGGTACGGTACCTACGAAAAGATGGGCAGGAAAAGCCTCACGCAGCGCGTCGATGACCAGTGTAGAGGCAGTATTGCAGGCAATGACCGAAACCGCCGGCTGGTAGCGATCCAGCAATTGCCCGAACAGCGCCAGGATATGTGCATTCAGCGCCGGCTCCTCCCAATTGCCATAGGGAAAAGCGGCATCGTCGGCGATGTATATGAAGCGACGATCGGGCATCAGCACGCGCGCTTCGCGCAGCACAGTGAGCCCGCCGACGCCGGAATCGAAGATCAGGATCGGCTGCTGCCCGGTCATTCCATGCCCTCAGTCGTTGTCCAGCCCCTTGCCACCGACCGGCGGCAGCGTGTCACCGTCGTCGCTGTCCTCCGACGGATGCGCTGCACGATCAGCCCTGGCCTTGCGCTCAGGGTAGCCGGCGCCGCGCGGCTCCTTCGGCGAGAAATAGTCGAGCGACGCAACAACGCCACGCAGTACCTTCAGCTCCGGCTCCGCAAAGCCGGCGCGGGTCAACACGGCACGCAGGTTGTCGACCATCTTGGGCTTCTTTGCGGCGGGCCTGAAATAACCGCGCGCCTCGAGCGCCGCTTCCAGATGTCCGAACAGGCCGTGCAGCTGTTCCTTGGTCGCCGGCAGCATCTCAGCGCTGGAGAAGTTGGTATCGGTCTCGTTCTCGAGACCGGACTTCATCCACTCATAAGACATCAGTAGCACGGCCTGCGCGATGTTGAGGGAGGAAAAGGCAGGGTCGACCGGAAAGGTGACGATCTCGTCGGCAAGGCCAACCTCGTCATTGTAAAGTCCGAAACGCTCGCGCCCGAACAGGATGCCGGTCTTCAGGCCGTCCCGCGTGCGGGCCCGCAGCGACCTGCCCGCTTCCACCGGTCCGCGCACCGGCTTGAAGCCGTCGCGCTCGCGCGCCGTGGTGGCGAAAATGAAATTGAGGTCGGCGATGGCTGAAGGCAGGTCGTCGTAAAGCTTGACCGCATCGATGACGTGATCCGCCCTGCTGGCCGCCGCCCGGGCTTTCTCGCTCGGCCAGCCGTCGCGCGGATTGACCAGCCTCAGCTCGCTCAAGCCAAAATTCGCCATGGCGCGCGCCACCATGCCGATGTTTTCGCCAAGTTGCGGCTCGACAAGGATGATGGCGGGGCCAGCGGCCTGTTCAGGGGAATTCGTCATGACAAAACGCTCATTTGCGGCACTGTCGCGACCCCTGCCACATCCGGCCGCGAAAATGAAGCTTGGCTGTTCCCTTCGACCGCAGGCGTTCAGCGATGCTGCAACGCCAGGCGCACGCCAAGCGCGCAGTAGATGCCGCCGACGACCTTGCCTTGCCATTTCAGGATCGTGGGGTTGCGGCGCAGCAGGTTGCCGAGCGCGCCTGCGCCAAATGCGAACACCAGCGTGCTTACCAGCCCCAACACGACAAAGATGATGCCGAGGCTGAGCAACTGGAAAGGCACCGGCCCGTTTTCCGGCCGCACGAACTGGGGAAGGAAAGCCAGGAAGAACAGCGCCGTCTTGGGGTTGAGGACTTCGGCCAGGATTGCCTGACGAAAAGCCTTTCCGGCGCTGATCGGCAGCGTATTCGCGGCCAGCTCCGTCGGCGCCTTGGCCAGGATCGCGCGGATGCCGAGGTAAACGAGATAGCCGGCGCCGAGATATTTGACGACCGAGAACAGCATGGCCGATGCCGCAATGATGGCCGAAATGCCGACGATGGCCAGCACGGTGTGGATCATGTCGCCGGCGGCGATGCCGGCACCGGTGGCAACGCCCACCTTCGTTCCCGAACTGGTCGAGCGTGCGACGGTGAGCAGCGTAGCTGGCCCCGGAATGAAGACGAAGCCGAACACGATCGCGACATAAGAAATCAATGTTGCCAGATCAATCATGCGTGAGCTCCCTGCCAAAGGCCTCCAACAGCATCATTGTTTCGGCCGAAAAGCAACGCGCTGCCGATCATCTGGCGTCTCCGCCAGCAAGCATCTGCATGCCACCGAATGGCCAATCATGCGTTCTGAGCGTTTGCACCCCCAATCGGGCTTTGATATAGGGGCCGCATCTCTTGGCCGAGCCGTGCGCGAGGCCCTTCCCGACCAGCAGCGAGGCTTCTTTCCATGGCGAAGATCAAGGTGGCTAACCCCGTCGTCGAACTTGACGGCGACGAGATGACCCGCATCATCTGGCAGTTCATCAAAGACAAGCTGATCCACCCTTATCTCGACCTCAACCTCGACTACTACGACCTCGGTATCGAGCATCGCGATGCCACCAACGACCAGGTGACCATCGACGCCGCCAACGCCATCAACAAGTACGGCGTCGGCGTGAAATGCGCGACCATTACGCCTGATGAAGCCCGCGTCGAAGAATTCAAACTCAAGAAGATGTGGAAGAGCCCCAACGGTACGATCCGCAACATCCTGGGCGGCGTCATCTTCCGCGAACCCATTATCATGAAGAACGTGCCGCGCCTGGTGCCGGGCTGGACCAAGCCGATCATCGTCGGCCGTCACGCCTTCGGCGACCAGTACAAAGCGACCGATTTCAAGTTCCCCGGCAAGGGCAAGCTCTCGATCAAGTTCGTCGGCGACGACGGCCAGGTGATCGAGCATGACGTGTTCGATGCACCGGGCGCCGGCGTGGCGATGGCCATGTACAACCTCGACGAATCGATCCGTGAATTTGCGCGCGCCTCGCTGAACTACGGCCTGCTGCGTGGCTATCCGGTCTATCTTTCAACCAAGAACACCATCCTCAAGGCCTATGACGGCCGCTTCAAGGACATCTTCCAGGAAGTCTACGAGAAGGAATTTGAGGCAGCCTTCAAGGACAAGAAGATCTGGTACGAACACCGCCTGATCGACGACATGGTCGCCTCCTCGCTCAAGTGGTCGGGGGGCTACGTCTGGGCCTGTAAGAACTATGATGGCGACGTACAGTCCGACACCGTCGCGCAGGGCTTCGGCTCGCTCGGCCTGATGACCTCCGTGCTGATGACGCCGGACGGCAAGACGGTGGAAGCGGAAGCCGCGCACGGCACCGTTACCCGCCACTATCGCCAGCATCAGAAGGGCGAGGAAACCTCGACCAACTCGATCGCCTCGATCTTCGCCTGGACCCGCGGTCTCGCGCATCGCGCCAAGCTGGACGACAATGCCGAATTGAAACGTTTTGCCGAGACGCTGGAGCGGGTCTGCATCCAGACTGTCGAGGGCGGTTACATGACCAAGGATCTGTCGCTGCTGATCGGTCCCGACCAGCCCTGGCTGTCGACCACAGGTTTCCTCGACAAGATCGACGAGAACCTGCAGAAGGCGATGGCCTGATCCTGGCGGTTATAGGATTGGAAAAGCCCCGGAGCATCCGGGGCTTTTTTGTTGTCGCCGTCGTCCCCTTCCCCCTTGCGGGAGAAGGCCGAAGCCCTCAAACCAGCGGCAGGTTGATATCGGTCAGCAGTTCGGCCGGCGGGACGTCACGCGGGTTGTTGATGTATTCCTCGAACATAACAGTGTCGCGCAGCTTGCGACCGGACATGGGCAGCCATTCGCCATAGAGCCAGGTATAGGCTTTGTGCATCTCGGCATAAGGTCCTTTGTGGCGCAGTACGGCATACTCGCCCCCTTCGAGCTTCCGACGTTCCAGCGGCGCCTGGGCTGGCTGTGTCGCGTCCATCTCGACGCAGGCATAGGAGCGCAGCTTGTCGACCGCGACAACATCGGGATCGTCGAGATAGATGCCGATCATACGCAGACCGGGGTGACCTTGGCCTCGGGCATAGAGCGTGCCGAACAGCTGTTCGAACGCCTTGCCGATGCCCATATAGGAACCCTGATGCGAAACGCCGACTACTTCGGTGGGCTTGAGCGTGCGGACGGAAATATCAAACATGGTGGAAGCCTTTCTCTGTTTGCTTTCAAAGAGTGTGTGGCTTCCCTCTCTCCTGTAGCGCGCCGGCGGCATGCCGTAGGCAGCCTTGAAGATGCGGTTGAACGACTGGACATTGGGATAGCCAGACCGTTTCGCAATTTCACTGATGCCGAGATCCGTCTCCACGATGTCGCCGGCCGCCCGATGCAACCTCAGTCGCTTGACGGTAGCCGCAGCGGTTTCGCCGTAGATGGCGCGATAGATCCGATGCCAGTGATAGGGTGACAGGCAGGCGATTTCGGCCAGGCCGTCCATATCCAGCTCCTCGTCGAGGTGCTCGTGGATGTGGTTCGAAACCCGTCTCAAACGGGCTTCGTAGACTGCCCATGCCGTTTCGCCATTCATGTCAGGCCTCATGCAAATCGATCGGCTGGAAACAACCATAGCGGCTTTTGACAAATCCTGCTGACTTGCATGGCAGGCAAAACGACGACGCCGTGTTATGCAGCCAGACGGGGAGAACCTGACAATGAACCAGCCATCGAGACCGACGCTTTACGGTGCGGATTACAGCGTCTATGTGCGCATCGCACGACTGGCGCTGGCGGAGAAGTGTGTCGACTACGAACTGGTGACCGTCGACATCTTTGCGGAAGGCGGACCGCCCGACTGGTATCGCGCATTGCACCCCTTCGCGAAAATCCCGGCCTTCGAACATGATGGGCTGAAACTGTTCGAGACAACGGCGATCAGCCGTTATGTCGACGAAGCCTTCGAAGGCCCCGCTCTGCAGCCCGGGCAGCCGCGCGAACGCGCGGTTATGAACCAGATCGTCGGCCTGCTCGATGCCTATGCCTACCGCACCTTAGTGTGGGACATCTATGTCGAGACCGTCTCCAAACCGCGTGAGGGCAGGACGCAGGACGAAGCCGTCGTGTCGGCCGCACTGCCCCATGCCGAAACCTGCCTCACCGCCCTCGCCGCGCTGAAATCTCCGGGCCCATGGCTGCTCGGCGCACAACTGACCCTGGCTGACCTGCATGCAGCGCCGATCTTTGCCTATTTCATGCAGGCCGGCATCGCAGCGCCGATGCTTGCCGGGCATCCCGCCCTGCTGGACTGGTGGCAGGCGATCCAGACGCGAGAAAGCTTCACGGCCTCAAAGCCAACCAGCTAGCCCGACATTCGAAAGATTTTTTCCGTAAGCTTCCAAAACCGAGGCGTGGTTTCTTGCCCTCGGCTGTCAAGCGCCCCAAATAGAGGCAGCGGCTGTTCTTGCCCCGAGCGTCCTTGAGCATCTGCATGCCTTTGCCTGATGTGGACGCCTTTCAATCGCTGTCCTTTCAAGACATTTCAGGAAAGAGACCCATGAGCCCGACAATCCGTTTCAACGACGGCAAGGCCATCCCGCAACTCGGCTTCGGTGTCTGGCAGGTGCCGAACGAAGGCGCCAATGCCGCCGTGACTGCCGCGATCGAGGCCGGTTACCGTTCGATCGACACCGCCGCCATCTATGGCAACGAAGAAGGCGTCGGCGACGCGCTCGCAGCCTCCGAAGTCGACGATATCTTCCTCACCACCAAGCTGTGGAATTCCGCACAAGGTTACGATTCGGCACTGAAAGCCTTCGACGCCAGCCTCAGGAAGCTGCGCCGCGACACGATCGACCTCTATCTCATCCACTGGCCGGTGCCATCGCGCGATCGTTATGTCGACAGCTGGAAAGCGCTGGTCAAGCTGCGCGAGGAAGGCCGCGTCGCCTCGATCGGCGTTTCCAATTTCCAGATCGCCCATCTCGAGCGGCTCAAAGCAGAGACCGGTGTGGTTCCGGCAATCAACCAGGTGGAATTGCACCCGCGCTTCCAGCAGAAGGACCTGCGCGCCTACCACGACAGGGAAGGCATCGTCACCGAAGCGTGGAGCCCACTCGGCCAGGGCACGCTGCTGCATGATCCGGCACTCGTCGCGCTGGCGAAGAAGCATAACAAGACCGCCGCCCAGGTGATCCTGCGCTGGCATCTCGACATCGGCAACGTCGTCATCCCGAAATCGGTGACGCCATCGCGCATCGTCGAAAATTTCCAGGTCTTCGATTTCAAGCTGGCGGCTGAAGACATAGCCGAGATCGAGAAGCTCGACAGCGCCAAGGGCAAGATCGGGCCAGATCCCGATACGTTCGCGATGGGGTAATTCAAGTTTAGGGTGCGTTCCTCGGGAACGCGCCCTCCCTCCATACCTTGGTTTTTCGTGGCTGCCTTTAAAGCGGCGCAGCTTCGTCCAGATTTCGTCCCGGTTCAGCGCGTAATCTCGTCCCAAATTCGGGGGAATCATGCGCAAACGTACCGTTGCCCTGTTGGGGGTATTTACCGCTGCCTGCGCCATATGGGCACTCAACAGCAGCCTGCTCGCCGGCGCAGCGGAGCGACGACCGATGTTGATCGCGCATCGCGGGCTTGGCCAAACCTTCTCCCCTGTCGGCATCGGCAACGACACCTGCACGGCCGAGCGCATCTATTCGCCGGAGCATCCCTATCTCGAGAACACCATCGAAGGTTTCCGGGCAGCGTTTGCAGCGGGCGCAGACATCGTCGAGCTCGATGTCCACCCGACCACAGATGGTGATTTCGCGGTGTTCCATGACTGGACGGTGGATTGCCGTACCGATGGCAAGGGCGTGACGCGTGAAAAGAGCCTCAAGGAACTGAAGGCGCTCGACATCGGCTACGGTTATACCGCCGACGGCGGCAAGACCTTTCCGTTCCGTGGCAAGGGCATCGGCCAGATGCCGAGCCTTGGCGAGGTACTCAGCGCATTTCCGGACAAGCGTTTTCTGATCAACATCAAGAGCGACGACATTGCCGAGGGCCGGCTGCTGGCAAGGATGATCGGCGCGCTGCCGCCAGAGCGGCAAAAAAGCATCATGGTCTATGGGGGCGGCAAGGCCATCGACGCCTACCGGGCCGCCCTGCCCGATGCGGTCGTGCTGGGAACGGACCGCGTCGTTCCCTGCTTGATGCGTTATGCCGCCCTCGGCTGGAGCGGTTATGTGCCCGAGGACTGCCGCAAGACGCTGTTCATGCTGCCGGCCAATTACGCTCCCTTCGCCTGGGGCTTTCCCAACCGGCTCAGCGAGCGGCTGAATGCCAGCGGCTCGACGCTGGTGATCCTTGGCGACAATGACGGTTCGAAGCATTCAGCCGGCGTCGATGACATCGCGACGTTCAGGAAACTGCCCGTCCGTTTCGATGGCGCGATCTGGACCAACCGCGTCGACCGGATCGGGCCTTCGGTGGCTGCTCCAGAATAGTCAATGCCGGGTATTCCACCCGGCATTGACGGCTGCTCAAACCGTGGGTTGAAAACCCGCCCGACTGCCTATGCAGCGAGCGCTGCCTTGACCGCGGCAATGGCATCGTTGGCCTTGGAGGCGTCCGGGCCGCCAGCCTGTGCCATATCAGGCCGACCGCCTCCGCCCTGGCCGCCGAGCGCAGCGGACGCCACGCGCACCAGATCGACGGCGCTGAAGCGACCGACAAGGTCCTCGGTGACCGCAACGACGACACTCGCCTTGCCTTCAGCCTCACCGACCAGCACGACAACGCCTGAACCCAGCGCCTTCTTGCCCTCGTCGGCGAGCGGCTTCAGGTCCTTCGGCGAGACACCGCTGACCGACTTGCCGAGGAAACCGACACCTGCCACGGTCTCCGCGACATTTTCGGCCGCGCCAGCGGAACCACCACCCATGGCGAGCTTCTTGCGCGCATCGGTCAGGTCGCGCTCCAGCTTCTTGCGTTCGTCGAGCAGCGTTTCCACCCGCGCGAGCACATCGGCCGGGGAAATCTTCAACGTCGCCGCGACTGCCTTGAGCCGGCGGTCCTGCTCGTCGAGATGGCGGCGTGCCGCCTCGCCGGTCAAGGCCTCGATACGGCGAACGCCGGCCGCCACCGGGCTGTCGGAAACAATGCGCACCAGGCCGATATCGCCGGTCGCCTTCACATGGGTGCCGCCGCAAAGCTCGATCGAATACGGCCGGTTGGCCTTCTCGCCATGCAGTGCCGTACCCATCGAGACGACACGGACCTCGTCGCCGTACTTTTCACCAAACAGTGCCATCGCGCCTTCCGCGCGTGCATCATCGACCGACATCAGCCGGGTCGTGACCGGGCTGTTCTGTACGACGATCTCGTTGGCCATGCGCTCGACCTCCTCCAGCTCTTCCGAGGAGATCGGCTTGTTGTGCGAAATGTCGAAACGCAACCGCTCCGGCGCAACCAGCGAACCTTTCTGGGCGACATGGGTGCCCAGCACTTCGCGCAGCGCCTCGTGGATGAGGTGCGTGGCGGAGTGATTGGAGCGCAGGCGCGTCCGGCGCGCATGATCGACCTCGAGTTCGACGGCAGCGCCTGTCTTCAGCGAACCCTTGGTCACCTTGCCTTGATGCACGAAGAGCCCATCGGCCTTCTTCAGCGTATCGGTGACTTCGATGCGGAAGCCTTCGCCGGAAATCGTTCCGGTATCGCCCATCTGGCCACCGGACTCACCGTAGAAGGGCGTCTGGTTGACGATGATCGCCACGCTGTCGCCTTCCCTGGCGTCGTCGACGACCTTGCCGTCACGCAGGATTGCCGTGACGATGCCTTCGGCCTTCTCGGTCTCATAGCCGAGGAATTCGGTCGCGCCGATCTTGTCGCGTACGGAGAACCATACGGTCTCGGTCGCAGCTTCGCCGGAACCGGCCCAGCTCGCACGCGCTTCCGCCTTCTGCCGTTCCATCGCGTCGGTGAAACCGGCAAGGTCGACGGAGATGCTGCGCTGGCGCAGCGCGTCCTGCGTCAGATCCAATGGGAAACCATAGGTGTCGTAGAGCTTGAAAGCAGTCTCGCCGTCCAGCATGTCGCCGGCACCGAGTCTGTCGGTGGCGTCGGCGAGCAGGCCGAGGCCGCGCACCAGCGTCTTGCGGAAGCGTGTTTCTTCCAGCTTCAGCGTTTCGGTGAGCAGCGCCTCGCTACGCACGAGCTCGGGATAGGCCTGTCCCATCTCACGCACCAGCGCCGGCACCAGCTTCCACATCAGCGGTTCATTGGCGCCGAGCAACTGCGCATGGCGCATGGCGCGGCGCATGATGCGGCGCAGCACATAGCCGCGCCCCTCATTGGAAGGCAGAACGCCATCGGCGACCAGGAAGGACGACGAACGCAGATGGTCGGCGATCACACGGTAGGAAGCGACGTTCTCGCTGCTTGGGCCTTGCCCGAGTGCAGACGACGCCGCATCGATCAGATGACGGAACAGATCGGTCTCGAAGACGCTCTCCACACCCTGCAGGATGGAGGCCATGCGCTCCAGGCCCATGCCGGTATCGATCGATGGCCGCGGCAGGTCGATGCGTTCTTCCTTGGTGACCTGCTCATACTGCATGAAGACCAGGTTCCAGAACTCAAGGAAGCGGTCGCCATCCTCTTCCGGGCTGCCGGGAGGGCCGCCCCAGATGTGCTCGCCGCGATCGATGAAGATCTCCGAACACGGGCCGCACGGGCCGGTATCGCCCATTGCCCAGAAATTGTCCGAGGTCGCAATGCGGATGATGCGGTCATCCGAGAAGCCGGCGATCTTCTTCCAGTAGCCGGCAGCCTCGTCGTCGGTGTGATAGACGGTGACGAGCAGCTTGTCCTTCTTGAGCCCGAACCCCTTGGTGATCAGGTTCCAGGCCAGTTCGATCGCGCGTTCCTTGAAATAATCGCCGAACGAGAAATTGCCGAGCATCTCGAAGAAGGTGAGATGGCGGGCGGTGTAGCCGACATTGTCGAGATCGTTGTGCTTGCCGCCGGCACGCACGCTCTTCTGCGCGGTCGCGGCGCGCGAATAAGGCCGCTTCTCCAGGCCGGTGAAGACGTTCTTGAACTGCACCATACCGGCATTGGTGAACATCAGCGTCGGGTCGTTGCGCGGCACCAGCGGGCTGGAGGCGACGATCTCGTGGCCTTCCTTGCGGAAATAGTCGAGAAAGGTCGACCGGATATCGTTCACGCCACTCATCGAAACTGCCTTTATGGTGAAGCCGCCGGCCGGACCGGTGGAAATGGAATAGGCCTTTTAGCGGCAGCCTTCCAGCCTGTCCAGAAACAGGCTGGGCCTACGCGGGCAGACAAAAAGCCACCGCCGGAAACGCAAACCGCCGGCGCAAGGCCGGCGGTTAAAACATTGTCATCAGGCGATGAGCTTCCCCTTAGGGGTGAGCAGAGCGTTACCCTTCCGCAGCGTCGTCGACGTCGTTGTCGCTGTCGCCGCCATTGTCGAGGAACTTCTCCGCGATCAGCCCCGAATTCTGCCGCAGCGCTAGCTCGACCTCACGGGCAAGATCCGGATTGTCACGCAGGAACTGCTTGGCGTTCTCGCGGCCCTGGCCGAGACGCTGCGAATTGTAGGAGAACCATGCTCCCGACTTCTCGACGATGCCGGCCTTGACGCCGAGATCGATCAATTCGCCGGTCTTGGACACTCCTTCGCCATACATGATGTCGAATTCGACGACCTTGAAGGGCGGAGCCAGCTTGTTCTTGACGACCTTGACGCGGGTCTGGTTGCCGACGACCTCGTCCCGATCCTTGATCGAACCGATGCGGCGGATGTCGATGCGCACCGAGGCGTAGAACTTCAGCGCGTTACCGCCGGTTGTCGTCTCGGGCGAGCCGAACATGACGCCAATCTTCATGCGGATCTGATTGATGAAGATGACCATGGTGTTGGAGCGGGAGATCGAAGCCGTGAGCTTGCGCAGCGCCTGGCTCATCAGGCGGGCCTGCAGGCCGGGCAGCGAATCGCCCATCTCGCCTTCGATTTCGGCGCGCGGGGTGAGTGCCGCGACTGAATCGACCACCAGAACGTCGATGGCGCCCGAACGCACCAGCGTGTCGCAGATCTCCAGTGCCTGCTCGCCGGTATCCGGCTGCGAGATCAGCAGGTTTTCCAGATCGACACCCAGCTTGCGGGCATAGACCGGGTCGAGCGCATGTTCGGCATCAACGAAGGCGCAGATGCCGCCCTTCTTCTGCGCTTCCGCCACTGTGTGCAGCGCCAGCGTGGTCTTGCCCGAGCTTTCCGGTCCGTAGATTTCAATGATGCGGCCGCGTGGCAGGCCGCCGACGCCGAGCGCGATGTCGAGGCCCAGAGAGCCTGTCGGCACCGTGGCGATCTCGACCACCTGCTCATTGGCACCGAGCCGCATGATCGAGCCCTTGCCGAATGCCCGTTCGATCTGCGACAGCGCAGCGTCGAGCGCTTTTGTTTTGTCCACCGAATTGTCCTCTACAAGCCTCAAGCTATTCTGAGCCATGATACATCACCCCTTGGTCGTCAATGAAGGCCGGACAGTCCGGGATCCCTTGTTATTATGTACCCTTTTTGTTCCCTTTTTGCAAGCCGCTCCAACACATTGAAAAATATGTTCAATTCTGATTTGTTCTTTTTTTGTTTTGCGGAAGGCATTCGTGCGGCGTGCTCACGCACGCAAATCACATTGGCGCGATGCGGCCGTCGCCGATTCGGCACGGCGGCAGCAACGGGCCATAACGCGACCGCCAGCATCGCGGTGCATGCATGAGCCCCATGCCGAAGCTTTTCGCCGCTGGTGGCGCGCATGTCGACCGACGCGGCCAGGTCAGCGGCACCTATGTGCCGGCGGCTTCCAATCCCGGAACGATGCGCGAGGATGTCGGCGGCGGCGTCTTCAATGCACTGCGCACAGTCGTGCGGCGGGGCGTCGCCACCTCGCTGATGTCGGTGCGCGGTGGCGACACGGCGGGCGAGACGGTCGCGCGGACGATCGCGCAGGCTGGCATCAAAGACCTGTCCGTGACCTTCCTCGACCGTGCGACGCCGAGCTACACGGCAATCCTCGATAGCGAGGGCGAGCTCCAGGTGGGCTTTGCCGACATGGGACTCTATGACCTGGCCTTCCCGAAACAGATGCGTCGCGCTAACATTCGCGCTGCGATCGAAGCAGCCGACGCGGTGCTGTGTGACGCGAACCTGCCGACCGCCGCGCTTGAAAGACTGATGGCGCAGGCTCGAGATCGACCGGTCTTTGTCATCGCCATTTCACCGGCCAAGGTGGTGCGCCTCGGCACCCTGTTCGAGCGGCCGGCGCTGGTGTTCATGAACCGTCGCGAGGCCACGGCTTTGACCGGCCTTTCGCGCGAGACACCGGAGGGCGAACTTGTGGCGGGCCTGCGCGGCATCGGCATGCGCGGTGGCGTGGTGACGGCAGGAGACCGCCCTGCCCTCGGTTTCGATATGGACGGCGCGTTCGCGGTCTCGCCGCCTGCGCCCAAGGCCGTCGTCGACGTAACCGGCGCAGGCGATGCGCTGGCAGGGGCCACCACCGCGGCGCTGCTGCGCGGGCTGCCGCTGCGCGTCGCCCTGCGCGAAGGTGTTGCTGCAGCCGGGCTCGCCATCGAAAGCCCCCTCGCAGTACCCGACTTCACCCAGGCATCCTTTGCCGCAGCCCTGGCCCTTGTGCCGGAAGCGCGGGAAGTGGCATGAGGGCTGCAATCCCATTCTTGAACGGCTGTTCGCGAACCGCGTGACGCCAACCGGAGACTTCTCATGATCCTCGAAACCGCCCGCCAGTACATCGATATCCACGCCCCCGTGGCCGAGGCGCTGAAGGCGGGCCGCCCGGTGGTGGCGCTGGAATCGACCATCATCACTCACGGCATGCCCTATCCCGACAATGGTGCGATGGCGGCGAATGTCGAAAAGATCATTTCGGATGAAGGCGCGGTGCCGGCAACGATCGCGGTCGTCAATGGCCGTATCAAGATCGGGCTTTCCGATGGCGAAAGGGAATCGCTTGCCATGACCGGCGATGCGATGAAGCTGTCGCGCGCCGACTTTGCCTTCGCCGTCGCCGAAGGGCGCACCGGCGGCACGACCGTGGCCGCCACCATGATCGCGGCACATATGGCTGGCATCAAGGTGTTCGCCACCGGCGGCATCGGCGGCGTGCACAAGGGCGCCGAAAAAAGCTTCGACATCTCGGCCGACCTCGACGAACTGGCGCGCACGCCGGTTATCGTGGTGTCGGCGGGTGCGAAGGCCATCCTCGACATCGAAAAGACGCTGGAAGTGCTGGAAACGCGCGGCGTACCGGTGATAGGCCATGGCTGCGAGACGATGCCGGCCTTCTGGTCGCGGCAATCGCCCTTCCGTGCGCCGCTGACGCTGGATACGCCCGAAAAGATCGCCAAACTGTTCAAGACCCGCCAGGCGCTTGGCATCGATGGCGGTGTACTGGTGGCCAATCCGGTGCCGGTAACCGACGAGATCCCCGCGGCCGAGATGGCCGGCTATATCGAGGCTGCGCAGAGGGCAGCCGAAGCGCAGAACGTGACCGGCAAAGCCGTCACGCCGTTCCTGCTCGGCAAGATCCTGGAACTTACCAACGGCCGCAGCCTGAAGACCAACATCGCGCTGGTGGAAAACAATGCCCGCGTGGCGGCCAGGGTCGCCAAGGCCCTGTAAAAAGGTCGCCGGCTTCTACGCCCCCCGCCTTCCCTCCAGCGCGCAACTGTGGTGACGATGTCCTGGGCGGACGGCGAAGGAATGAGGACAGAATGCCGATCAAAGGAAAATTGACCATCGCGGCGTTGGGCGTCGCGGTGCTGCTCGCAGGTGTGGCGAACAGCCAGGCAGCGACCAAATGCACGGCCTATGAGCAGCAGGTGGCCAAGCAGATCAGGGAAGGCAAGGCCTTCCTGAAGCAGGAAAGCTTCAAGAAGTGGATTGACGACGGTCTGCAGAGCAAGGCCCCCTACAACAAGAAACCTTATACCGCCTACAGCAAATGGTACGCCCGGTTTGACAAGCTGGGTTCGATGGGAGCGGAAACGGAAAACGTGAAATTCCTTGAAAACCACGGCTTTACGGCATCGGCCGCTTATTCCGTGTTTCAAGGCTATGCCCTCAACGGCAAGCTGACATCCGATGTCGACATCGACTTCGAAAAGAAGATGAACGCCTTTTCCTGCGGCTGATTTCAGTCGTTCCAGGCTGGCTTGATGTGTCTTACTTTCCCGAACGCAACCCAGCCTGATAGGATTTCCTGGCCCAGGAAGCCATTTCGTCCGGGTCGTCGGCGGCGCCGTCCGGCAGGGTCCAATAAGGCATTGCCACCTGCTTGCCGTGGCGTGACCCGACATAGGTCCATTGCGAGCACCCAGCCGCGTCGAATTCGCGGCCGAGCTCGGCATCGCCCTTCAGTATCAGCTCGCCGCGCAATTCGATAGCGACGATGACACCGTCGAAATAGATGCCCTTGCCGCCGAACAGCCGGCGGATGCTGACCGGGCCCAGGCCAGCAAAAAGGTCGGAAATCGCATCATTGTCCATGGCTTGATCTTGTCACGAACCTCAGAGCAATTCCAGAAAAAGCGGGTAACGGTTTTCCGTCAGGAATTGCGTCAAAACAAAGGGTTAGAGCATTTCCGCATTTCCATCAAAAATGGACGCTCCGGTGATCGTCGCGGCGCAACCAAAGGTCTCCTGACAGGTTTTGTCTACAAAAGCGTGTAGAGTTTCAGGCCAAGAACGAGGAAACGATCATGCCCATGCTTCTTCAAGGCTCCTGCCGCTGCGGCGCAGTCCGCTTCGAAGTCGGAAGCCACACACCGGCACCCTACCAGCTTTGCTATTGCTCGATCTGCCGCAAGCAGCAGGGCGGCGGCGGATACGCAATCAACCTCGGGGCCGCTTCCGCAACGCTGAAGATAGCCGGCAAGGAGAACCTCGGCGTCTATCGCGCCGAGATCCAGGACGACGAACGCCCTGTTTGCGAAACCTCCACAGGCGAACGCAATTTCTGCAAGAACTGCGGTTCGGCCCTGTGGCTCTATGACCCAACCTGGCCGGAACTCGTGCATCCGTTCGCATCCGCGGTCGACACGGAGTTGCCTGAACCGCCGGAGCGCACGCATCTGATGCTGAAATACAAGAGCGGCTGGGTCGAACCCGACATCCGCGACGGCGACAAGGTCTTCAATCTCTATCCTGAGGAATCGATCGCCGACTGGCATAGAAGAACGGGAATGTGGGTGGAGTAGATTTTCTCTTCCCCCCATAACGGGCAGTAAAATCAGCCCTCGCCCGCGAAATCCTTCAGTGCCTGTCCCTTGAGGCGGAAGAACACTTTTTCTTCCTCTCGCGAAGCACCGGTTTCATCGTAGAAAGCGAGCAGCCGGGTATTGTCGCGGTCCGCGGTCCAGTCGACACGCGACATGCCGCGCAGCACGGCGATGCGGGCAAGCGCCCGCAAAAGCGACGTGCCGGCGCGGCTGCCGCGCGCGGTTTCAGAGACGAACAAGTCCTTGAGAAACAGCCCGCTCTTCAATCCTGGACCGGGGTAGATGGTGGAGAAGGTGGCGAAACCGATCAGACGATCCGTTTCGGCGACCAAAATCTCGACGCCGGCTGGAAGGTTGGCGAGGTCCGCCAGGATGACCTCCCTCGCAGGGCACGGCACACGGTAATGCTGCTGCATCGCTTCCAGGAGGGCGGCAAGCTGCGCGTGGTCGGCGAGGCGGTGCGGGCGAACAGAGATCACGCCCGCATCAGCCGAATTCATTGCAGCAAAATCTCAGGCAGCACTTTGGGCGCGGGCTTCAGCGAGCGCCTTGAGGTCGGCTGGCTTCAACTCCACCGATTCACCGCAGCCGCAGGCCGACGACTGGTTCGGGTTGCGGAAGGTAAACCCTGTGCGCAGCGTGGTGCGCTCAAAATCCATCTCGGTGCCGAACAGGAATAGCGCAGCTTCCGGCGCGACATAGACGTGCGCACCATCACGCTCGACATGATCGTCCTTGGCATTCGGTTCGGTCACCAGGTCGACCGTGTATTCCATGCCGGCGCAGCCGCCCTTCTTGATGCCGAGGCGAATGCCTTGCGCATTCTCGCGCGTGGCCATGATCTCGCGCACGCGCTCGGCGGCCCTGTCGGTCATTGAAATGACGGCGAAGCGTCCCATGTCATTCTCCAGTTTCACGCGGGTTAAAGGCCCACGGAACGAGTCTAGCTATAAGATGGTGAAGTTTTCGCAGCCGTGCAAGACGGCTTAGTACCACCCCACCGCGACCTGAGCCTCTTCCGACATGCGGTCGGGGGTCCATGGCGGATCGAACACCATCTTGACCTCGACGCCGGAAACGCCTTCCACGGTGCCGACGGCATTTTCGACCCAGCCAGGCATCTCGCCGGCAACCGGACAGCCTGGCGCGGTCAGCGTCATGTCGATCTTGACCGTTCGGTCGTCCTCGATATCGATCTTGTAGACCAGTCCGAGCTCATAGATGTCGGCCGGGATTTCCGGATCGTAGACCGTCTTCAGCGCCGAAACGATGTCGTCGGTGATGCGCGCCAGTTCGTCTGCGGGAATAGCCGAAACGGGAGCGGTCTCGGCTGGCACCGCCTGAGGTGTCTCTGTTTCAGTGATCGCGGCGTCTTCCATGGCTCTTACCCGAAGAATTTCCGTGCTTTTTCCAGCGCCTCGACCAGCGCGTCGACCTCGGCGTGCGTGTTGTACATGCCGAAGGATGCCCTGCATGTGGAGGTCACGCCGAAGCGTTTCAACAGTGGCTGCGCACAATGCGTGCCTGCACGCACGGCAACGCCCTGCCGGTCGATCACCATCGAGACGTCGTGGGCGTGGATGCCCTTGAGCTCGAAGGAGATGATGGCCCCCTTGTCCGGGGCATCGCCGAAAATGCGCAGCGAGTTGATGGAACGCAGCCGCTCATGCGCATAGGCCTTCAAGTCAGCCTCGTGCGCGGCGATCCGCTCACGACCGACCGATTCCATATATTCGAGCGCGGCACCGAGGCCGATCGCCTGCACGATCGGCGGCGTGCCGGCCTCGAAGCGGTGCGGCGGATCGTTGTAGGTGACGATATCCTCCGTCACCTCTTCGATCATCTCGCCACCGCCCATGAAGGGCCGCATGGCCTCGAGGCGCTCCTTCTTGCCGTAGAGCACACCGATGCCGGATGGACCGTAGACCTTGTGGCCGGTGAAGACGAAGAAGTCGCAGTCGAGATCCTGCACGTCGATCGGCATGTGCACGGCGCTCTGGCTGCCGTCGACCAGGACCGGAATGCCATGCTGATGCGCGATGCGGCAGATTTCCTTTATCGGCGTCACCGTGCCCAGCGCATTCGACATCTGGGTGATGGCGACAAGCCTGGTGCGGTCGGTCAGCCGCTTTTCGAATTCCTCGATATGGAACGCCCCGAAATCGTCCACCGGCACCCAGACCAGCCTGGCGCCCTGGCGCTCACGGATGAAATGCCACGGCACGATGTTGGAGTGGTGCTCCATGATCGAGAGCACGATCTCGTCGCCCTCACCGATATTCGGCATGCCCCAGCCATAGGCAACCGTGTTGATGGCGGCGGTGGTGTTGGAGGTGAAGACGATGTTGTCGGTGCTCGGCGCATTGAGGAACCGCCGTACCGTTTCGCGTGCCTTCTCATAGGCATCGGTCGCAGCATTCGACAGGAAGTGCAAGCCGCGATGAACGTTGGCATATTCCTGGGAATAGGCGTGTTGGACGGCGTCCAGCACCGCCTGCGGTTTCTGCGCCGAAGCACCGTTGTCGAGATAGACCAGCGGCTTGCCGTAGACCTCGCGCGACAGGATCGGGAAATCGCGGCGGATCGCCTCGACATCGTAGGGAGCGGTGGTGTTCAGCACGTGATCCATTTTCCTGATCAGAGCGAATAGTGAGCAGCCAGTAGTGGGTAGTCAGTAGTGTTCGGGAGTAGCGGGGTAGAGTTTCCTTCCCTGCTCACCACTCCCACATTCCCTACCCACTACCCATGTGTCGCGAACCACTCGTCGAGCTTGCCCTCCAGCGTCTCGACGATCTGCTCGTCTTCCAGTTCCTCGATCACTTCCGCGACAAAGGCTTTCACCAGCAGACCACGCGCGGTCTTTTCATCGATGCCGCGCGCCATCAGATAGAAAAGATGGCCGTGGTCGATCTCTGTGACGGTGGCGCCATGGCCGCACTGGACGTCGTCGGCGAAGATCTCCAGTTCCGGTTTGGTCGAGAACTCGCCATCGTCCGACAGCAGCAAGGTGTTGCAGGCCATCTTGGCGTCGGTCTTCTGCGCGTATTGATGCACATTGATGCGGCCCTGGAAGACACCACGCGCCTTGCCGGTGACGACGTTGCGGATTACCTCCGTCGACGTCGTGTGCGGCACCGCATGGTCGAGCACCATAGTCACATCGGTGTGGGTATCGCCGGCGAGCAGGTTGACGCCGCGCATCCTGAAATCCGCGCCTTCGCCCTTGGTGGCCACCACGACTTCCTGGCGCACCAGCTTGCCGCCGGCATTCAGGAAGAACAAGGTGAGCCTGGCGTCCTTGCCGATCCAGGCCTTGAATTGGGCAAGGTGCGAAGCTGTTTCCGGCTGCTCCTGCACGATCAGCCAGGTCGCTTCCGCGCCTTCGTCCAGCGTCAGCTGACTGACGGACGAGGTGAGCGCAGCACCCTCACCGGTCTGGTGCTCGACGATCACTGCCTTGGCGCCCTTGCCGATACGAACCGGCAGCCGCACATGGCTCTGGCCGCCGGCCTGCACATTCTGCAGCTCGATCGGCTTTTCCAGTTCGATCCCGTCAGCGATTTCGACAAACACGCCGTCGGCAACGAAGGCTGTGTTGAGCGCGCCGATGGCATCGTCAGTGCCATAAAGATCGAGCGCGGGAGCGAAGCTGCCATCAGTCAGCTTGTCGGACAGCCGGGCGAACGAGACACCTTCGATCGACGGAAATTTGGTCGTGGACGTGCCATTCAGCACCGACACCACCGTCGAGCCTTCGATCACCGGGGCAATCGCCCTGGCCTTTGCCGAAGGATCAAATCCCGGCACGGCAGGCAGCAAGGTGCGCAGGTTGGTGTAGTGCCAGCTTTCGATGCGCTTGGTCGGCAGGCCGCCCTTCAGCGCTTCGATGGCGTTGTCGCGCCGAACCATGACCTCGCCATCACCCGGCAGCAGCGACTGCCGCTCACCGAAGGCGTCGATCAGCGCCGTCTCGGCCTGGGTCAACTGCGGTTGAACATGTGCATTCATGACAGTTCCCTCACGCAGCCTCGCCGATCACGCCGGCATAACCATTGGCCTCCAGGTCGAGCGCCAGCGACTTGTCGCCCGACTTGATGACCTGGCCCTTGTAGAGCACGTGCACACTGTCCGGCACGATGTGCTCGAGCAGGCGCTGGTAGTGGGTGATGACGATGATGGCGCGATCAGGCGAACGCAGGGCATTAACACCATCGGAGACGATCTTCAGTGCATCGATGTCGAGGCCGGAGTCGGTCTCATCGAGCACGCACAGCTTCGGCTCGAGCAGTTTCATCTGCAGTATCTCGGCGCGCTTCTTCTCGCCGCCGGAGAAGCCGACATTGAGCGGACGCTTCAGCATGGCAATGTCCATGCTGAGCGAGGCGGCTTTCTCCTTCACCAGCTTCAGGAATTCCGGCACCTTCAGCGGCTCCTCGCCACGTGCCTTGCGCTGCGCGTTCATGGCCACTTTCAGGAACTCCATCGTCGCCACGCCCGGTATCTCCATCGGATACTGGAAAGCGAGGAAAATGCCAGCGGCGGCGCGCTCGGCCGGATCCATCTCCAGGATCGACTCGCCGTTGTAGAGGATGTCGCCTTCGGTGACCTCATAGTCCTCGCGACCGGCGAGGATGTAGGACAGCGTCGATTTGCCGGAGCCGTTCGGGCCCATGATGGCAGCGACTTCACCCTTGTTCACCGTCAGGTTCAGGCCACGAATGATCTCGGTGCCGTCATCGGCGATGCGGGCATGCAGGTTCTTGATCTCAAGCATCTGTTCTTCCTGAATCTTTTGATCGGTCAGCCGACCGAGCCTTCGAGCGAAATACCGATGAGTTTCTGCGCCTCGACGGCGAACTCCATCGGCAGCTCCTGGATGACATCCTTGACGAAGCCGTTGACGATGAGCGCGATGGCTTCTTCTTCGGGAATGCCGCGCTGCATGACGTAGAACTTCTGGTCCTCGGAAATCTTCGACGTCGTCGCCTCATGCTCGAACTTGGCGGTCGAGTTCTTGGCTTCCATGTAGGGAACCGTGTGCGCGCCGCACTGGTCGCCGATCAGCAGCGAGTCGCAGTTGGTGAAGTTGCGCGCGTTGGTCGCCTTGCGGTGAGCCGAGACCTGGCCGCGATAGGTGTTCTGGCTGAAACCGGCCGCGATACCCTTGGAGATGATCCGGCTACGGGTGTTCTTGCCGAGATGGATCATCTTGGTGCCGCTATCGATCTGCTGGTAGCCGTTCGACACTGCAATCGAATAGAAATTGCCCTGGCTCTCATCGCCACGCAGGATGCAGGACGGATACTTCCAGGTGATCGCCGAACCGGTCTCGACCTGCGTCCACGAGATCTTCGAACGATGGCCACGGCAATCGCCGCGCTTGGTGACGAAGTTGTAGATGCCACCCTTGCCCTGCGCGTCGCCGGGATACCAGTTTTGCACGGTCGAATATTTGATCTCGGCATCGTCGAGGGCAACCAGTTCGACCACGGCGGCGTGAAGCTGGTTCTCGTCGCGCTGCGGCGCGGTGCAGCCTTCCAGATAGGAGACGTAGGCTCCTTCTTCCGCAATGATCAGCGTGCGTTCGAACTGGCCGGTGTTCTTCTCATTGATGCGGAAATAGGTGGAGAGCTCCATCGGACATCGAACGCCCTTCGGCACGAAGACAAAGGAGCCGTCGGTGAAGACCGCCGAGTTCAGTGTAGCGTAGAAATTGTCCGAGGTCGGCACGACCGAACCCAGATATTTCTTCACCAGTTCCGGATGTTCGCGGATGGCTTCGGAGATCGAGCAGAAGATGACGCCAGCCTTGGCCAGCTCTTCCTTGAAGGTGGTGACGACCGACACAGAGTCGAAGACCGCGTCGACCGCGACACGACCGGACTTGTAGACGTTGTCGCTGGCGTCCTCGTCCGACAATCCGTCGACCGGCGCCTTTTCCTTCTGCACGCCAGCCAGGATTTCCTGTTCTTTCAGCGGAATGCCGAGCTTCTCGTAGACCTTCAACAGTTCCGGATCGACCTCGTCGAGCGACTTCGGACCGGACTGGTTCTTCGGTGCCGCGTAATAGTGGAGGTCCTGGAAATCGATCTTCGGGTACTCGACGCGCGCCCAGGTCGGCTCGTCCAGCGTCAGCCAGCGGCGATAAGCCTCCAGACGCCATTCCAGCATCCACTCCGGCTCGTTCTTCTTTTCGGAAATGAAACGGATAATGTCTTCCGAAAGCCCCTTGGGGGCCTTGTCGGTCTCGATCGTCGTCTCGAAGCCATATTTATATTGGTCGACGTCGATCTTTCGGACTCGATCGATCGTCTCCTGCACGGCAGGCATAAGCGTTCTCCATCCATGCCGAGGTCAAGGCCCGGCCGTTTTCAAACTATGGCACCGCCGGCCCGATACGGGCCGTGCTTGGCGGCGTAAGTTCCATATAGTGCGCTCCGGCCAAGAAAACACCCGGCCAATCGGAACACACGGCTCTACCAGGCCGAAGCCTGAATTCTTTCCGCCTTTTCAGGCGGCTCTCTCCCGCGCAGCGCGGCGGGCGGCAATGCCGGCCAGCGCCTTGCGAAACCGTTCGACATCATCGGCGGTCGTGGCAGCACCGATCGACACACGCAGCGCCCCGCCCTCGTCGCCATGGCCCATCGCCTTCAGCACATGGCTCGGGCCCACTTTGCCCGACGAACAGGCAGAGCCTGCCGACAGCGCGATACCCGCCAGGTCGAAGGCAATCTGCACCGTCTCTGCCTTGGTGGCTGGAATAGCGAAGAACGTCGTGTTGGCAAGACGTTCCACACGCTTTCCGAAAATTTCGGCGTCCGGCACAAGGTCGGCTACGATCGCCTCGATGGCGTCACGCCGCTGCCGGACAGCCTCGATATCGGCAAGCCCGGCGAGTGCTTCGCACGCGGCCGCGCCAAAGCCGGCAATGGCGGCCAGGTTCTCAGTGCCGCCGCGATGACCCTTCTCCTGGCCGCCGCCGGTAACCAGAGGCGCCGGCATCATCAGGTCGGAGGCAGCGACGATGGCGCCTACACCCTTAGGACCGCCGAGCTTATGCGAAGAGAGAATCAAGTAGTCCGCATAAGGCGCTGACATATCGAGTAGAATGCGCCCTGCAGCCTGCACCGCGTCCACCACCAGGACACCGCCGGCTGCTTTCACGGCTTTGGCAATTTCGGCAATCGGCTGGACAACGCCGGTCTCGTTGTTGGCGGCGTGGATGGCCACCAGAGGCAGGCCTTCGGTTTTGTCGTGGCTGGCAAGTGCCAGGCCCAAAGCTTCGAGGTCGAGGATGCCATCGGGTGTAACACCGATACGCGAGACCTTCTCTGGCGCGAAACGGCCGCCGTTCAGCACGCATGGGTGATCGGCCGCAGACACATACAGGCGCGCCATGCGCAGTACCGCGCGGCCCATGCGCCAGTCGGGAGAGAGCAATGTTACCGCCGCTTCCGTGGCACCGGAGGTGAAGAAGACATGATCCGCCTTGGCGTTGACCAGCGCGGCGACATCGCGACGCGCCTCTTCGATCAAGCGCCTCGCCGCGCGGCCTTCAGCATGCACCGAGGAGGGATTTGCCGCATCCAACGCCGCGACAACAGCCGCGCGCGCCGCTGGAAGCAGCGGTGCACTGGCATTGTAGTCGAGATAGGCGCGATGCTCGGCCATTTTACCCGGTGTTTTCCTTTCAAAACCCGCTCTCGCGATGAGAAGCGTTATTTCCTTGAAATTCCAAGGCCAGCCGTCCTATTACGCGGCTTGCGGCAGCAATGGCAGAGCCTTACATCTTTGCCATGCAGTTTTGAACAGTTCTAAACTAGCTTCTAGGTAGGCGCTCGCCTTGCGTCAAGCTTGGATTGGAGCCGAGGCTGGAATTGTTCGGACGCCTAGCACATGACCCCGAAAACCGGAATCGATTTTCGGAAAGGATCATGTGCTAAACCAAAGTGTTAGAGCGTCCTTTGCGCGTCCAAAAGGACGCGCGGCGCTTCAGAGCGTACACCAGGAGTTATTCATGCCAGAGGTCATTTTCGCCGGTCCGGCCGGTCGCCTTGAAGGTCGCTACCAGCCTTCCAAGGAAAAGAGCGCGCCGATCGCCATCGTTCTGCATCCGCACCCGCAGTTCGGCGGCACGATGAACAACAAGATCGTCTACGACCTCTTCTATATGTTCCAGAAGCGCAATTTCACCACGCTGCGCTTTAATTTCCGCAGCATCGGCCGCAGCCAGGGCGAATTCGACCACGGCACGGGCGAACTTTCGGATGCCGCGGCGGCGCTCGACTGGGTGCAGTCCCTGCATCCCGATTCCAAGAGCTGCTGGGTAGCCGGCTATTCCTTCGGCGCATGGATCGGCATGCAGTTGCTGATGCGGCGCCCGGAGATCGAAGGCTTCATTTCGGTGGCGCCACAGCCCAACACTTATGATTTCTCCTTCCTGGCGCCTTGTCCGTCCTCGGGCCTTATCATCCACGGCGACGCCGACAAGGTGGCGCCGGCCAAGGACGTTCAAGGGCTGGTCGACAAGCTGCATACCCAGAAGGGCATCACCATCACCCAGAAGACGCTTCCGGGCGCGAACCACTTCTTCGCCAATGACGCCGATCTGCTGATCGAAGAATGCGCGGATTACCTCGACCGCCGTCTCGCCGGCGAACTGGCCGACCCGCGCCCGAAGCGACTGCGCTAGAAGCCCATGCCGGCTTGCCGGCAACAGGACAGCACATGAAAATAAGACCCTATGCCGAGCGCGACACTGCGCGCCTGGTCGATATCTGGCTTGCCGCCGTCCACGCCACGCATCATTTCCTGACCGAGGAAGACATCCAGTTCTTCGAGCCGCGGCTGCGCGATCTGCACATACCGGCACTGGAAGTCTACGTCGCAGAAGGCGACGACGGCCAATTGCAGGGCTTTGCCGGGCTGGACGGCGCAAATCTCGAAATGCTGTTCATCGATCCCGTTCATCATGGACACGGCATCGGCAAGCAGCTGCTCGACCATGCTGTCGCGCTCAAGGGGCGCCTGAAAGTGGACGTCAACGAGCAGAACCCAGGCGCTCTGGCCTTTTATCTCAAATGCGGCTTCACACAGGTCGGCCGTTCAGAGCTCGACGGCTCGGGAAAGCCTTTCCCGTTGCTGCATCTCGCACAACTGGGCTGAGACAGTCGTAAACCGCAACAGGCGCATTGCCTCTGGGCTGCGTTGATTTCAAGGTAGTCCTCGAGAAGAAGGATTTCACCCTTGTATCAGCCGCCGCATTTCAATGAGACGCGCCTCGAGGTCCTGCACGCACTGATCCGCGCGCACCCGCTGGGACTGTTGATTTCCAATGGAGTAGACGGACCTGTAGCCGATCCGATCCCGTTCCTGCTCGACGCGGAAACCGATACGCAAGGCAGGCTGCGAGCGCATCTGGCCAAGGCCAATCCACACTGGCGGCTGATTTCGGACAATCCATCAGCCAGGGTTCTGGTCGTCTTCCAGGGCAGCGATGCCTATGTCACGCCGTCCTGGTACGAAACCAAGCGCGAAACCGGCAAGGTGGTGCCGACGTGGAACTATGCCACCGTGCAGGTTCGTGGAACGGCAAAAGTCGTAGCCGACAGCGCATGGCTTGCGCGGCAAATTACTGACCTCACCGGCAAGCAGGAAGAAGGGCGCGAACATTCCTGGGCGGTTACCGATGCCCCACCGGAATTCATCGAGGCTCAGATCAAGGGCATCATTGGCCTGGAAATCACGATCGAAGACATAACAGGCAAATGGAAAGTTAGCCAGAACCGGCCTGTTGCCGACCGTGAAGGCGTGGCAGGCGGTCTCGACCACGAAGCCTCGCCGCACTCGCCTGACATGGCGGCGCTGGTGCGCCGCTATGGCGGACTCGACTGATCGGCCCCAGAGCGTTTCCGTTTTTCACGGAAACGCTCCAATTCTTTGTTTCTATGCAATTCCGGACGGAAAACCGCTACGCGCTTTTGCTGGAATTGCTTTCGTGCTGGGTCGCAGGCCGGTCGTGGACGATTCTTCCGGAAGCTCTACCGCTTCTTGGCGTTCGCCAGACGGTCCGTCTGGGGCGGGGCAGGCCGACCGGGTTTGAGCGGAACAGGAAGCCCAGGCGAGCGCAGACGATGGCGGCCACCACCGCAAGGCCAAAACCGAGGCCGAAACCGACAATGGTGTCGCTGGGATAATGAGCCCCGACGAAGATGCGCGTTGCGGCCAACCATAGGCCGAGAAGCAGGAACCAGTATTTTCCACGCGGGAACAAAAGCACCAGAACGGCTGCGACCGATCCGATCGTCGTGGCATGCCCGGACGGGAAGGAAGCGAAGATGGCCTTCACCGTGAACGGATGGAACGAGAACGCACCATATTCTTCGTAGAGCGCGGGGCGGGCGCGGCCGAACAAAATCTTCAAGACGATGGTCAGCAATCCAGGCAAACCGACCGCCACAAGTACGAAAAGCGCAATGGAGGTGCGGTTGTAGACCGCCATCAGTTGCTTGCGGCCAAGACCCGACCAGTCGATTTGATTGGCCACCAGCAACCACGCCGCAGCGGGCCAGAGATACCACTCGCCCAACCCCAGCGGCGTGGACATTTCGGCCAGCGCACCAAAAACCGGATGCCAATCCCGTACCGAAGCGTGATCCAGATAGATGGCGGCCAGTCCCGCCAGAAGGACACAGCCTATCGTCCAGGGCAGCCAGAATATCCGGTCATATTGAGCCGGCCGCCGGCGGAAACGGCGACCAATGACAGCGAAGGTGGTGACCGTGTTCATCCGACTGCGCGCAAGCATGCGCTGCAGCAGCGGCCGTGATGGCGCGCCAGCATCCTTCATCCTCAAAGCCCCTTACCCCAGTTCCGCCAATCAGCGGCAGCAACACATCGGTAGAGTGACGCTATCATGACAGATCATCAAGGTCTGGCTAACGAACGGTCAAGGATTGGCGACCTTGTATAGCCCGAGTGCCAATTTGTCGCCGGACGAGTAATTGGTGCCGTCGATTTCCTTCAGCCGCGTTACCGTCTTGCCTGAACTGGCCAGTGCGGATTGAAGTGCTGGCTCGTCAGCAACAGGAACCAGTGCAAGCGCGCAAGCTGGATCCACCGCCAGATGGGCCGCGGCTCCTTGCGTATCGGTCAGCTTGGTATTGGTGCCGGCCATGAAGATCAGGCTTGGCTCATGGTATTGCGACGATGCCAGAACCGAATTCTCGCAAGGCTTCTTTTCCTGGATCGCGGCGACGATGCGTGGTGTCAACCAGATCGGCGTCAGCGTCGGCACGATAAGCCCGATCAGCACTGCATAGGTCGCGCCCGCAGCAGCAGCGGCGGCACCGATGCGATTCAATGAAAGCTGCGATTGGCGCGGAAACGCAAGATAGCCTGCGGCTAGCGCAAAAATGGCCGCCGGAATGCTCCACGGATTGAACGCGCCGGTCAAATAAAGCGGCGCTCCAACTGCAATAGCCGCGATTCCCAGTGTGACGACGACAAGACCGAAAGCTGTCGCCCAATAGAGCCAGGTCTGCCAGCGTTTCAGGGCCGCCTGCTCCGGCGACAAGGTAAGCAGCCAGCCGACCAGCAGCGCTACGGCGGGATAGGCCGGCAGGACGTAATGCGGCAGCTTGGTGGGCACCAGTTCGAGAAGGATCCAGAACGGTATGTACCACGCAAGGCAGAAACGCAGCCGTGGGTCACTGCGCATATGATTGAGAGCCGCCAGCCCCGCCCCGAGCGCGATCAGGCTGAACGGCCACATGAACAGCGAATAGGTCAGCGAATAATAGCCGGGGGGCATGCCATGCGATTCCTGACCGTCGGCAACCTTGCCGACCAGATCCTTGCCGACGGCTTCCTGCCAGAATGCACCACCACTCTTCCAGGTGATCACGGCAAGCCAGGGCACGACGATGAGAGCCGCCAGCAAAAGGCCCCTCCCGGCCTTCAGCCGCGAAAGCCACCGCGCGTCGCGCTCGAAAGCGAGCAGGATCAGGATGGTCACAAGCGACAACGCTGGCGTAATCGGTCCCTTGATGAGGATACCCACCCCTTGCGCAATCCAGAAAAGCCAAGGCAGATATGCAGCCGATGGCTCGTCGCGGCGTGCCGCGACATAGATCTGCGCCAATGCGCCCTGCGCAAGCACACAACACGCCAGGAGGAAGGCATCGGTCTTGGCGATGCGCCCTTCAAAGGCCGTGGCAAAGATGGCCGCGATTACCAGACCGGCAGCCACGCCGGCATTTGCTCCAAACAGAACCGTTGCCGTCCATGCTGTCGCAACCACTGCAATGGCGATGCCCAGCGCCGAAACGAGACGATAGATCCAGATCGGAGCGACAGCCCCCTCGCCGCTCAATCCCACCGCCGCGGACTGCAGCCAGTAGATGCCGATCGGCTTCTTGTAGCGCGAAGCATCCTGGAAGCGGATGTCCATGTAGTCGCCGCTCTCGGCCATCTGCTTGGTGGCCTGGACGAAACGCGCTTCGTCGCGGTCCACCACCGGCAGGCTGGCGAGCCCCGATGCAGAAAGCACGAGACTGAAGAAAAACAGAAACAGATATTTCCTGGTCATCTCCACGCGCCTGATCTCCTACCGAAAGATTGATACGTCGTGGACACAAGCGCCATCCAAGGCGATTTCGAAGAACAATTGCAACTACCGGTCATGGCCGATCGTCGGTCAAGCGCGATTTTTGGTCCAAAATCAATACGGTAACTCTCCGAAATCGCCTAAGTCAGTCGACCTTGCTCATGGCAGCCTTACGCTCATTGGCGATCAGCCAGAGATTGCGGATATAGATGAAGAGGCCCAAGCCCTGCCCGGCGATAAAGACCGGGTCACGGCGCTGTATTGCGTAGACCAGGAGCAGGCCGCCACCGCCCAACGAAAAGAACCAGAAGGCAATTGGGACCACCGAACGCTTGGCCCGTTCGGAGGCAACCCATTGCACCACGAAGCGCATGGTGAAGAAGAACTGCGCGATGAAGCCGAGCAGCACCCAGCCATCGAACTGCTGCACGAAGACTTCATGCAGCCAGGTCACCAGTTCCTGGAACACACTATCCATGCGTGATTTCCCTTGCCCTTGGCATGCGCCGGCGCCGGCGCCGCAGCCACCAAACTCCGAGCAGATCGGCGGCCCCTTGCAGCCCCCGATCGAAGATGCCGTAATTGGACTTGCCGTGACGGCGCGAGCGGTCGACCACGTCGCGATGCACCACGCCGTAGCCTTCCTGGATAATGAGCGCCGGCACGAAACGATGCGTGCCGTCGAAGAACGGAAGCTTGCGGAATATCTCGGTACGCACGGCCTTCAGTCCGCAACCGGTATCGCGGGTCTGGTCGTGCAGGATGGCGTTACGCAACCAGTTGGCGAAACGCGAGGCGAGCTGCTTGGCCTTGCTATCACGCCGCTTCAGACGCTGTCCCTGGGCCGCACCAACCTCCGGACCGGCTGCGCGCAGCGCATCGACCAACACCGGAATGTACTGCGGATCGTTCTGGCCATCGCCATCGATGGTTGCGACGATATCGCCCTGCGCCGCCCAGACACCGGAGCGCACGGCAAGGCTCTGCCCGGACGACTTCTCATGGCGGATGTGGCGAACCGGAAACGGTTGCTCGGCATCCAGGGTGGCAAGCACCGCCGCGGTGTCGTCGGTCGAGCCGTCGTCGACAACAATGACCTCGAAGTCGCGCCCGCTCATGGATGTCGCGATTTCGTCGATCAGCAGAGGCAGGTTAGCCGCCTCATTGCGGCCTGGTATGACGATGGAGATCAAGGCGTCCGCCATGGCAATCAGATCGACCGAACAGCTTCACGAATGTCGAGCGACGCGGTCGGCCCGACGCGTGCTCTGGAACGGCGGCGCGTCCACCGGAACGCGGGCTTTCCTTACGCCAGCGGCCAGATCGTGGCAAGCATCCGGGATACGGCAATACCATTCACGGACGCGTGATCAGCCCACCTGTCACAGACTCGCTGCAGCCGGTCGTGGTCGGAAACGTCAACGGCAGACCACGCTCGGCACGCACGGCAAGATAGGCCCAGGCCTCTGCTTCAGTGGCGTCACCATTGAAGCCGGCATCCTCGGCCAGGATCACCTGCGCACCGGCCTTGAGCGCACCAGCGCGCAGGTCGCCGACGATATGCGGGTTCTTGCGACCGCCACCGCATACGATCCACAGTCGCGGCGCTTCGGGCATATGGGCGGCGGATTTGAGAATGGCCTCCGCCGAAACGCTGGCGAGCGTACGAGCCCCGTCGGCGAGTTCCAGACCCTCGACTCCGTCAAGCGTGAAATCGTTGCGATCCAGGGACTTCGGACCGGATTTCGCAAAGAAGGGACTGTCAAGATAGCGCTCGACAACCGAGACGATCACACCACCTTCGCTGGCGATTGCACCACCGGCATCGAAAGGCACTCCGCCTTCGCGCGCGACCCATTGATCGATCAGCGTATTGCCAGGTCCTGTATCGAAGGCGATGGGATCGCCGCTTTCCCCGACATAGGTGATGTTGGAAATACCGCCGATGTTGATGAACACGACCGGATATTCGCACGCAAATGGCTCAGGCAATGTTCTGGCCAGCGCGGCATGATAGGCGGGAACCAGTGGCGCTCCCTGGCCACCGTGCAGCATGTCATTGGCACGCATGTCATAAACCACGGGCAGATCGGTGCGCGCTGCCAGCAACGGCCCATCACCGAGCTGGACCGTCAGCCCCAGATGTGGCCGGTGCAGCACGGTCTGACCGTGGAAGCCGATCAGATCGGGCTGCCCCCATTTCCTGGCTTCCCCAGCCAGAAACCGCGTCACGGCATCCGCGTGCCTCTCCGTGATCTCCTGCTCGAGTTCGGCAAGCGTTCCCGGGCGCTCCTCGCGCCGGACAATGGCCTTGGCCTCCTCCAGCCCGGCCGCGATGCGCTGGCGGAAGGCCGCCTCGTAAGGCACGAAGAAGGATGGACCGCGCTCGAGCGCATTTTCACCGTCGCTACGCAGCATGGCGAGGTCGATGCCGTCCATCGAGGTACCGCTCATCAGGCCGATTGCGCAGAATTGGGGCATTCCTGACCTATATTCTTGTGATTCCAGGCCCGGCGATGCTAAAGGCCCGGAGCAGCGCACGCCAAGGGCTGCGCTGCTTTCTCTTTGTTTTCCGGAATCCTGTCATGCCCGCCTTCAAGTCCGACTTTCTGCGCGTTCTCGACGAACGTGGCTTCATCCACCAGATCTCCGACCCGGAAGGGCTCGACGCATTGGCGAAAAAGGGCCAGATCTGCGGCTATGTCGGCTATGATGCGACGGCTACGTCGATCCATATCGGCAATCTGATCACTGTCACCATGCTCTACTGGCTGCAGGAAACCGACCACAAGGCGATCACGCTGATGGGTGGTGGCACTTCGATGGTAGGCGACCCCTCCTTCCGTGACGAGCAACGCAAGCTGCTGACCGTGGAGCAGATCGAGAGCAATATCGAGAGCATCAAGAAAGTCTACGGCAATATCCTGCGCTATGACGGCTCGAACCCGGCCATCATGGTCAACAACGCTGACTGGCTGCTGAAACTGAACTATGTCGAATTCCTGCGTGACGTCGGCCGCCATTTCTCGGTCAACCGCATGCTGTCGTTCGACAGCGTGAAGCTCAGGCTGGACCGCGAGCAGTCGCTGTCGTTCCTCGAATTCAACTACATGATCATGCAGGGCTACGATTTCACCGAGCTCAGCCGGCGCCATGGCACGGTGCTGCAGATGGGCGGCTCCGATCAATGGGGCAACATCATCAACGGCGTCGATCTGAGCCATCGCATGGGAGGCCCGCAGCTCTACGCGCTGACGACGCCGCTGCTCACAAAATCCTCCGGCGAGAAGATGGGCAAATCTGCCTCGGGGGCGGTCTGGCTGAATGGTGATCTCTTCAGCCCCTATGATTTCTGGCAGTATTTCCGCAACACCGAGGATGCCGATGTCGGTCGCTTCCTGAAGATCTTCACGCGCCTGCCGCTCGATGAGATCGCAAAGCTGGAAGCGCTTGGCGGTTCAGAGCTCAACGAAGCCAAGAAGATCCTCGCCACGGAAGTGACGGCAATCGTGCATGGACGCGTTGCCGCACAAGAAGCTGCCGAGACCGCGCGCAAGACTTTCGAGGAAGGCGCGCTAGCCGACAATCTGCCGTCGATCGAGATACCCGGCGCCGAGCTGGAGGCCGGCGTTGGTCTCCTCGCCCTGCTGGTGCGGGCCGGACTTGCCGCTTCCAATGGCGAAGCGCGCCGTCATGTCCAGGGCGGCGCGGTGCGGCTGAACGATGAAGCGATCACCGACGAACGGCGCTCTGTCACGCTTCAGGATCTGAGTCCGGAAAAAGTTGTAAAGCTTTCACTCGGCAAGAAAAAACACATTCTGGTGCGGCCGGTGTAAGTCGACGGCCTCATCGAAATTCGAAGATCGAGCGAAAAATACCAGGTGCGATGACCGACAGTGGGTTGATCTGCAGGTCGGGTTTTTTGGCGCTTCCCCTCAATCGATAGGTCACCCCGATCAGGCCGCGGTCGCGACCATTGCCCAACAATGCGCCAACCAGCGGCAATTCGCCGAAGATGCGGTTGAAGCCATAGGCCGGCATGAAAGTGCCGGTCATGTCCATGTTGTCGTTCTGGTCGTAGAGCGTACCCTGGAAAGTGGTCCCGATCAGCGGACCACGCAGCACGCCATTCGCCACCTTGAGAGAACCGGTTCCTTTGACGATCTCGGCATAGCCTCGCTCGAACTGAACGCGAGAGGTATCGATATCGGCCTTCACCGCCTGGTTGAGCGAACGCTTGTCGCCGGTCGGCGTCGTCGAGACGATCGACGCCAGCTTTGGCTCGTTGACGATCTGGAAGTTGCGGGCATCCACCGTGCCGCGCATGGGCCCATCCGCTGCGCCGGCCAGCGCTACGGCGATCGAGCCTCCTTCCATGTGCTTGTAGATGTCGAGGAAACGCAGCACCGCACCCGCATCCGCTGACTTCATGTCCAGCGTATGCCGGCCGCCAACGGTGTTATTTGAAACGTTGATGGACGCGCCGGAACGAGCTTGAGCGCTTACCGTCAGTCCGTTGACCTTCGATCCAGCGCCGCTGTAGTCGAGCGTGAAGTTCGACACGACTTCGTCGTTGAAGCCTGTCAGCGCCTTCACGTCGGCAGTTACCGAGATCGCGTCACCGCCTGCGCCCTTCGTGGCGCTGTCGGTGTCTGAGGTGAACTGCTTGACCAGCGCACGAGCATCGAGTGCTTCGCCGTTCACCTTGACGGCATACCCCTTGCCAGAGCGTTTGATAGAGACGGCAACGTCATCACCACGGTTGAGCTGCACGTGGGACAAAGTCGCGGAAACCAGATCACCATTGGACAGTTCTACCGCGCCGCGAGCCTCAAACGTCTTGCCATCGAGATCGAAATTCGCAAGCCGGGTGGTCGACCCGGTTTTCTCCATGGTGAAGGAGACCGTTGCCGGCACACCAGGCCCCTTGCTCCATCCGGCCCAGGGGATATTCAGCTTGGCGTTGGTCAGGTCGGCAACGACGTCCTGATTGGCATTGTCGCTCTTGTCGAGCGCGATCTTCATCGTGCCGGAAAGCATGGCAGAGAGGCCAGGCATCAAACTCTGCCGGATTTTGTCGTCGACCGTCAGCGTCACCTGACGGGAACGTGGCGGCCCGTCTGCTTCGAGCGGTTCAGCCAGCGTGATCTCTGCGGGAATGTCATTGAGCAATGCGTGCGCCTTGACTATCGCGCCCCTGGGATCGACGACGATGCTGCCGTCGGCACCGGTGACCATCTGATCGTCGATCGGCTTGGAAATGGCGAGATCCTGGTAATCCAGCGACACCAGCCAGCCCAGCTTTGACGTATCGATACCTTTCTGCAGCGGGATATCCGCCCTGACGTTGCCGGTGACGGTTCCTGACAACTCGTCCGGCTTCAAGCCGACGTGGCGCATGGCGTTAATCGGTTCGTAGGAGGCCAATTCAACGATAGCGTCGGCATCGCCCGCGACATCGATGTTCAACGCGCCGATGACTGGCGGGATATTGGCATTCTTGACGCTGAGCGTACCGTTGCTTGCCGCCACCAGTCGGCCACTCGGCATGTAGACCGTCCCGCTGGAAAGCGAGATGTCGACATCGTTGCCGTGGAATTCGACCACGCCATTGGCGTCGCGGATAGGCGGAATTTGGCCGGCGGTATCGAACCGTGATCCTTCCAGCTGGAAGCGGCCAAACACCTCGTTGCGATCAAGCGGAATCCCGTTTCCTGCCCGTCCGGGCGCCACTTGGTATTGCAGGCTGGCTTCCACGACCTTGCCACCGAACAGGTTCACCAGCACCCATTCGCGGGCCCCACGCGCAGAAAACCAGGGCCAGAGCTGTTTGACATGCGAGACCGGCATGTCGTGAACGTTCAGAGCCATCGAGACGCCTGGCGCCTTACCGGCAACGAACTCCACAGCTGCATTGCCCAGCACCTCACCCGACGGCCCCGATCGGACCGCGATGGTTGGCACGACAAGTTTGCGGCTCACAGTCCGGTACTCGCCTGCGATGCGTCCGACGACGTCAAGCGCAGGTTCCGACGAATCGATCGGCGCCAGCATCGACTTGTTGCTGACCAGGTCAAAACGGTAGGACGGTTCGTCACCGGCGATGCCCTCGCGCGGTTTCGGCCCAAGCGAACCTTCGATGTCGAAGCCCGACCGACCAATACGCAGGTCGAGGCCGTCAATGCCGATCTTGTTGGCACCGCGTAGCAACGTCGCCTTGAGTTTCGCATCGACCGGCAACATTCCGCGTGCACCGAGGTCCAGAACAGCACCGGCCAAGGAACCAGAAAGGCTCAATCGTGGCTGAGCATCGCCCTCACCCTCCGTTCCCTCCAGATGCAACGTCACCGCCCCAACATGGCCACCGGTCTGCTCGGGTGCCTTGGCATCAGCTTCGATCGGCTCCACCGTAATATCGGCCTGAAGAGCCGTTACCTTGCGTGCGGCGGGATCACGACCCGCAGAAGCTTCCACTGCAAGCTTGCGACCGTCGATATCGAGCTTGGAAGAAAATCGCACGGCAGCGGGACCGGATTGCAAAACTGTCGCGTCGGCAACCCTCACAAGCCGCACATCACCGGTCGAAGACAGAACCACCGCAACATTGTCGAGATCGATCGAACGGATCGAATCCAGCCGGATTGCGTCAAGCGACTGATGGACCGCACCGAAGACCGCATCGACGATCTTGTCTGGGTCAATCAGCCCATCGGCGTTGCGCAGAGAGGCAGCCCAGTCGCTGTTCCCTTGCGAGGGCATGGCATCGGCGAAGAGGCTCGCATCGGAAATCCTTGCGCTGGTGAGCTGCACCTCGCCCGACAAAAGCGGCAGCAGGCGCAAACCAAACCGCATCAGGCCGGCTTCCACCATGGGCTTGCCGTCACTGGCGATCAGCTTCATATCGCGGACTTGCAGCGCCAGGAAACTCGCTTTGTCGAGCGTGATGCTGGCTGGCCCCATTGCAACGCGAACATCGACGCCGGCCATTCCCTCGATGGCTTGCTCCGCGGCCTGTCGCAACCGCTCCGAGCCTATCCCGCTGGCACCGATGGCATAAATTCCTCCGACCGCCAACATGATCAGCACACCGATGCCGAACAGAACACGCGTCAGAAGACGGGCACCGCGACGAAACCTGGCCCGCCCAAGCGGTGGTACGGCATTGGCCGAAGGCAGGGTGCGGAGATCTGCAATCTCGTCGCGCCTGAACCGGATCTTCTCGTGCCTCGGGAGTTCCTGATTCACCTAGTCTTCCGTCTTCAGCCCTCGTTGGCCGACGATTCCACGCTGACACTAGAGCGTTTCCGCCTGAGCGGAAACGCGGAAACGCTCTAACTCTTTATTCTACGCAATTCCGGACGCAAACCGCGGCGCACTTTTGCTGGAATTGCTCCATATCGAGCCAATCCAAAGCGCGAGCGGCAAAAGCAGAATCGTGCTTTGCCTTCCACCGCGCGCCGATTTATTGAGGATCACGCACGATGCCAGCAGAGGTCATTCCCCTCGCCGGCGTCATTGGTTCGGCGCTTAGGTTCAAACAAAGGCGTGGTTATGGCCGATCTTGATGTGGGTGACACTGCACCCGATTTCACTCTCCCAGCCGACGGCGGCGGCAGCCTCAAACTCTCTTCTTTTGTCGGCAAGCCGGTGGTTCTCTACTTCTATCCCGAGGACGACACACCGAGCTGCACCAATGAGGCAATCAGCTTCTCGCAACTCAAATCCGATTTCGAAAAAGCCGGCGCAGTGGTGATCGGGTTGTCGCCCGACAGCGTAAGGAAGCACGACAAATTCAAGGCCAAGCATGCCCTGGAGATCGCTCTTGCCTCCGACGAAGAGCGCAAGGCTATCGAAGCCTATCACCTGTGGGTGGAAAAGAAGATGTATGGACGGACCTATGTGGGAGTGGAACGTGCCACCTTCCTGATCGGGCGCGACGGCCATATCGTCCGCATCTGGCGCAAAGTACGGGTCAAAGGCCACGCCGAAGCGGTTCTTGAAGCGGTTCGAGCCCTGTAGTCTGACATCGGTTCGGATTTACGGACCTTAAAGCTGCATGGATCGTGCGGGGCAAGGCTTTGTTAACCATAACAAGTGCCTAATGGGCATTGTTGGGGTAGCAAACGAAAGCCTGGTTCGGTGAACGCAAACGGTCAGTCGGCGGTGTTCGGCAGGCGCAAGGAGCCGCATACGGTCATCATCGCCCGTGGCGATGAAATACGGCACTTCACGGTGCGTCCCTGGATGATTGCATGTCTGGGTTCAGTCGTTGCTGCCGTCGTCGTCGGTTACCTGCTGGCCACATCCTATCTCGTTTTCCGTGACGACCTTATCGGCGCAACGACCGCTCGCCAGGCCCGCATGCAGCAGGCCTATGAGGACCGCATCTCCGCGTTGCGCGCGCAGGTGGACCGGATCACCAGCCGTCAATTGCTCGACCAGCAATTAATGGAGACCAAGGTCGGTGAATTGCTGGCGCGTCAGACCCAGCTCAGCCAGCGTCATGGCCGACTTGGCCCCATCTTGGAACGTGCAGAAACTCTCGAAGGGATCAGCCCGGAACTGCAGAGCCCAACGCCAACCGCTCCAGCCGATCGAACCAAGCCTGAAGACCATGCTGCGCTCATCGGCGACAAGGCGATGCCGGAGCTTGCCGCACTGGCCAGCATGGGCGGGAGTTCCGAGGCGCCGGCGTTTTCACGCTGGTCGACTCGCGCCGACCTACCTGTGGATGCGTCTTCCGCGGACCGCGCCGACAAGCTGTTTGGGGCCATCAATCAATCGCTGCAGGCGATCGAAACCGAGCAGCTGCAGCGCATAACCCGACTTGCTGACACAACCTATCAGAATGCGGATGCCATCAAGGATGCACTGCAGGCAGCAGGGCTGCCTGTGGACGCCGATTTCGGCAAGGATGAAACCGATGTCGGTGGCCCGCTTGTACCGATTGATCGCGCGACATTGTTTGACACCAGGGTCAAGGAGCTGGACGAAGCACTCGACCAGCTCGACCATCTACGCAAGGAAGCAAGGCGATTGCCTCTCGCCAATCCAGCTCCGGGCCGCGCGGTGACCAGCCCTTTCGGCGTACGCACAGATCCTCTGCTGGGCACCGCGGCGCTGCATTCAGGCATGGACTTCCGCATTCCGCTTGGCTCCCCTGCCCGCGCCACAGCATCCGGCATAATCACCAAAGCAGGCTGGAACGGTGGCTACGGTCGCATGGTCGAAGTCGACCATGGTCAAGGCTACACAACCCGCTACGCCCATCTCAGCCGCGTCGATGTCTCCATCGGCCAGGCCGTCAAAGCTGGCGACGTCGTCGGCCAGACTGGATCATCAGGCCGCTCGACTGGTCCGCACCTGCACTATGAGGTCCGGCACGACGGCGATGCCATCGATCCGTTGCGCTTCCTGAGGATCGGCAAGAAGGTCGAGAAGTACCTGTAGGCGCGATCAGATGGCGTAACGTCATCGTCAATTCTCGCGTTTCGAAATTCTCCAGGCTCAAGGCCACAGCCCCGGATAACCACGCAGACCCGATCGGTCCTTATGCCGACCGGGGCAAGATGCCTGCGCCCTGATCCGTGACTCGCCCTTGCATTGCCTCAAGCCCGCAGAGCGCGTCAGCCGCCGCAAAAATTCCATATTGACGAACGCGTCATAAAATGGAACAAACATTCCATAAAGAAATAATACGCTTCAGGCATTCCAATCGATGCCCTGGAGTTCCATCAAAGGAAATACCCATGCCGGCCCCTGGAGGAACATGAGGCAGGCGTGCCTGGGAGCAGGAACCGGATTGTCAGGTGCGACCGGACACCATCTGTGGAGGAGAACTGAAATGAAGAAGCTTTTGCTGGGCGCAATTGTTACGGGGCTTATGACTGGCACTGCCCTCGCCGGCGACATTGGTGTGTCGATGGCCAATTCGGATACGTTTCTGACGGTGCTTCGGAAAGGTATCGAAAAGGCGGCATCCGACGCCAAGCAGCCGGTCCAGATCGAAATCGCCGACGACGACGTCAACAAGCAACTCAGCCAGGTGCAGAACTTCATCGCCGCCAAGGTAGATGCGGTGATCGTCAATCCTGTCGACACCTCGGCCACCGCGAGCATGACCAAGCTCGCCAACGACGCCGGAATTCCGATCGTCTATGTCAATCGTCAGCCAATCGACATGGACAAGTTGGGAAAAGGCGCATTCGTCGGCTCGAACGAAGTCGATTCCGGCACGCTGGAGACGAAGGAAGTCTGCCGCCAGCTCAAGGAGGCCGGCAAGACGGAGGCCGGCATCCTGGTGATGCAGGGCGACCTGGCCAACCAGGCAGCGGTCATGCGCACCAAGGACGTGCATGACGTGATTGCGACTCCGGACTGCTCCTTCATCAAGATCATCGACGAACAGACCGCCGGTTGGGATCCGGTCAAGGCTCAGGATCTGATGACCAACTGGATCGCCGCAGGTCACAAGCCGGATGCCGTCATTTCCAACAATGACAACATGGCCATCGGCGCCATCAACGCGATGAAGGCTGCGGGCTGGGATATGAAAACAGTGATCGTCGGTGGCGTCGACGCCACGCAGGAGGCGCTCGCCTACATGAAGGCCGGGGATCTTGATGTGACGGTCTTCCAGAATGCGGCAGCTCAAGGCGGCGGTGCGATCGACACCGCAATGAAGCTCGCGAAGGGTGAAGCTGTGCAGTCGCCGGTATGGGTGCCGTTCGAACTGGTGACGCCAGCCAACATGGATCAGTATATCTCAAAGAACTGACCGGGACTGGGAGCGCGCCGCATGCGCGGCGCTTCTCTCCTCCGATTTCATCAACCTTGCATCTGAACCGGGTCTGGGAGGACTGATCGGCATGCAGAGCCCTTTGGCAGCCACGACGCACGACACCGGCATCGTTCCCATCGACGACTACATCCTCGAGGTTGAGGGTGTGCGTAAGGAGTTTCCAGGGGTCCTTGCACTCGACAACGTGCAATTTCGCCTGCGCCGCGGCAGCGTTCACGCCCTGATGGGCGAAAATGGCGCCGGCAAGTCGACGCTGATGAAGATCATCGCCGGCATCTACACACCCGACTCCGGTTCATTCCGCTTTCACGACAAAGATATTCGCCTCAGGAGCCCACTCGATGCCCTCGAAAAGGGCATCGCGATGATCCATCAGGAACTCAACCTGATGGCGCCGATGACGGTGGCCGAAAACATCTGGATCCGGCGTGAGCCGACCAATCGTTTCGGTTTCGTTGACCATGCCCGGATGCGTGCCCAAACCGCTGCGCTGTTCAAGCGCCTCAACATCGACCTCGATCCGGATGCCCAGGTCGGCACACTCAGCGTTGCCAATCGACAGATGGTCGAAATCGCCAAGGCGGTGTCCTACGAATCCGACGTGCTGATCATGGACGAACCGACGTCAGCCCTGACCGAGCGCGAGGTCGAGCACCTTTTCAAGATCATCCGCAGCCTGCGCGAACAGGGCAAGGGCATCATCTACATAACGCACAAGATGAATGAGCTGTTCGAGATCGCGGACGAATTCTCGGTGTTCCGTGATGGCAAATACATCGCGACAAGAAAATCGACCGAGGTGACGCGAGACGACATCATCCGCATGATGGTCGGGCGCGAGATCACCCAGATGTTCCCGAAGGAAACGGTTCCGATCGGAGAGGTAGTGCTTTCCGTGAAGGACCTCGCTCTGAACGGCATCTTCAAGGATGTCACCTTCGAATTGCGCTCTGGTGAAATTCTGGGCATTGCCGGACTTGTCGGCTCAGGCCGCTCCAACATCGCCGAGACGATCTTCGGCGTTACGCCAGCCGATTCGGGCACGATCGAGCTGTTCGGCAAGACGACGCGCGTCGACAACCCCGCCACCGCAATGCGTCACGGCATGGCCTTCCTCACAGAAGACCGCAAGGACACGGGCTGTTTCCTCCTGCTCGACATTCAGGAAAACACCCAAATCGCCGTGCTGCAGTCGGGCTATGTCAAGAATGGCTTTGTCGAGCAAAAGCGTCTTGCCAGGGATTCGATCGACATCAGCAACGCCTTGCGCGTCAAGACGCCCGACATGTCAGAACCGATCAACAATCTGTCCGGCGGCAACCAGCAGAAGGTTCTCATCGGACGCTGGCTGCTGACCAAGCCGAAGATCCTGATTCTCGACGAACCGACGCGGGGTATCGATGTCGGCGCCAAGGCGGAAATCCATCGCCTGATTTCCAAACTGGCGGGCGAAGGCGTCGCAGTCATCATGATCTCATCCGAAATGCCGGAAGTACTCGGCATGAGTGACCGCATCATGGTGGTTCACGAAGGTCGAGTGACCGGATTTCTGGACCGCGAAGAAGCCAATCAAGTGAAAATCATGGAGCTGGCATCTCACTGAGATTTGCTGCCCCACCTTGGTGGAGACAAACATGACTACGAATGATGTTGCGGGGCCCACACGCATGATAGGGGCCAAGAAGCGCCTGCCGCCGGAAGTTTCGATCCTGGCCGTCCTTATCGGGATCGCGCTGGTGTTTGAGATCCTGGGCTGGATTCTGGTTGGCGACAGCTTCCTGATGAACAAGCAGCGCCTCTCCATCATTATCCTTCAGGTGTCCGTCATCGGCATCATTGCGGTCGGTGTCACACAGGTCATCATCACCGGTGGTGTCGACCTGTCTTCCGGTTCGGTTGTCGGTCTCGTTGCCATGGTCGCGGCCAGTCTGGCGCAAACGTCAGTCAACCCACGCGCTGTCTACCCATCGCTGACCGATATCTCGCCTATCTTTGCGATTTTGGTCGGCCTTGCCGTCGGCCTGCTCGCCGGCTGGGTGAACGGCTTCATCATTGCGAAAACGAAGATACCGCCGTTCATCGCCACGCTTGGCATGATGGTGTCGGCGCGCGGTCTCGCCAAATGGTACACGCAGGGCCAGCCTGTAGCCTTGCTGTCGGACGAATTTACGTGGTTCGGTAAAAGTTTCGATGTCTTCGGCTTCCCGCTGCCGCTGCCGGTGATTATCTTCCTGCTGGTTGCGGTGGTCTTCCATGTGGCGCTTGGCTACACACGCTACGGCAAGTTCACCTACGCGATCGGCGCCAATCCACAGGCGGCGCGCGTATCGGGAATCAATATCGGCAACCATCTGATCAAAGTCTATGCCATCGCCGGCCTGCTCTCTGGCCTCGCCGGCGTGGTCACGGCAGCACGTGCGGCGTCCGGTCAACCCAACATGGGTGTCGCTTACGAACTCGATGCGATTGCTGCGGCCGTGATCGGCGGCACATCCCTTTCCGGCGGCGTTGGACGAATATCCGGAACCCTGATCGGTACCATCATCCTCGGCGTGCTGACCTCGGGCTTCACCTTTCTGAAGGTTGGTGCCTATTACCAGGAAATCATCAAGGGCATGATCATCGTAGCCGCAGTGATCATCGATCAACAGCGTCAGAACCGACGCAAGAAGGCCTGAGCCGTCTCCTCCCAGGACAGCCATCTCGCCGCGCCGACCTCCGGCGCGGCGTTTTCCCTTGCACCGGGCATAAACTCTGCCGCATCGGATGCAGGCCAGAGCCTGCCGGTCAAATTCGGGTCGTCGCTTTGAAGAATCTGGTGGGCGATGACGGGCTCGAACCGCCGACATCTTCGGTGTAAACGAAGCGCTCTACCAACTGAGCTAATCGCCCGCTCCGGCGCGGACCTTTAAGCAGTTAGCGAACGCTTCGCAAGACCAAATGACAAGATTGAAGGGATGTTAAGCTCGCACTTTCGCGGCTTTCCAACGGCTTGTCAAAAAACCTTCGCATGAACTGCAATTAGCCGTGACGGGCCGCTTGACACCTGCCGGTGAACCCCTTATCCAGCCGCCAACGACGACACAGACACGTGTCGTCGGTGCGCGGGTGTAGCTCAGTCGGTTAGAGTGCCGGCCTGTCACGCCGGAGGTCGCGGGTTCGAGCCCCGTCACTCGCGCCATTCTAATTTTCAGCAGAAAGCTGTTGTTTTTCAATCTTCATGCGGCACGGCCTGCGTGAAGATACCGGATGTCACGCTGCGCCGCAGGCAAAATCGTTTATCAGCAGGATCACGTCCTTGGCCGCGGCGGACCGTCAGCCGCGAAACTGCCGGCAAAAAAATCGGTATGATTATCAACCCCTCCAAAATCTCTACAAATTAGCGGCTAGCGTTGGAGTGCGCTGGCCAAGTCGGTGATTCTGCATATAAAGCGTGCTTCAACCGGAACGTTCGAACCGCAACATGGACCTCCCCATCTTCGCCATCAATCTCGACACCGAAGTCGACCGCTGGGAGGAGCTGGCGGGCAATGCCAGTTCCGCGGGACTTTCCTTGCGCCGTGTATCAGCGATCGACGGCAGAGGTCTGCCGGTTGAGAATTGGGACGGAGTAGATCTGGCGACGGCCAGGGCTCGGAGCGGGCGAGAGATCCTGCCGACAGAGTATGCCTGCTACCAGAGCCACCTGACCGCATTGCGGACATTCCTGGACGAAGGCAAGCCATACGGGCTGATCATCGAGGACGACGTCGCCTTCAACGAGGATACGTTGAGCCGGATTGAAGCGATCGTCGCAGCCGCACCGAATTTCGACGCCATCAAGCTCACCACCCACAGAACCGGGCTGTTCATCCGAGCAGTCACAACCTCGCGAGGCGATGAGATCGGGCGGGCACTCCATGGTCCGCAGGGCTCCGCAGCCGCCTATCTCGTTACAAGACAAGGCGCGCAGAAGCTGATTTCGAAACTTGCCACGATGACCTTGCCTTGGGACATCGCCCTGGAACGATTCTGGGATTCCGGCCTAGAAGTCTATTCAACGCGAAAGAATGTGTTGAGCTTCACGTCGCGCAGCGCTGTTTCCAGCATCGCAGGGCCTTCAGGAAGCTACAAAGGTGCCAGATTCTCGTGGTGGAAACGGCTGGGAACGGCTTCCTTCCGCGCGAAGGATCAGTTTCGACGTCTGCATCACGTTTTTCTGCGGCCGCCACTGGGCAGCGAGACGGCGGACTTTGCAGCGTCCAGGCAGCCCTTATTGTGGCAAATGCTCGCAACACTTCTCGTGCTGGCTTTCATCTCACCAGTCTGGCGGGAGGCTGACACCTATCGCTACGCCGGAGTTCTCCTCTTTCTGGCGGGCATCTTCCGCTGGCTGGGCAAGGATTTGTGGACATACGGCAAGCCATTGATCGGCGGGGTCGGCTATCTCTGTTTTGGCTGGACCTTCTATGTGTTCGCCCGCCTTGCAGTCGTCTATTTCACGAGCGGTCAACTCGGCGCGTCCGAGGGCATCTACTTGTTTCCCGCTCTCTATGCGACGACGGGCTTCACACTCCTGGCCTATGTCAGGCGCCCGTCGATCGTCGCCGCATGTTTCATGGTCGCGAGCCTGGCCTTTCTTGCAGCGAGCACCGGCTACGCGGCTATACTTCAAGGCCTGAAGCCCGAGCCGATTCTGTTCAACAACCCTATCCACGCGGCGGTCGGCGCTGGTTTCATCTTCCTGTGCGCACTGCAGTTTGCGATTTACACCACGCAGCGCAGCGACCTGGGAGCAGCAGGCAAGGTGCTGTTCTGGCTGCTCTCAGCAGCGGTGCTGGCTTTTGCCGTCGTCAACATCGTCGCGCTGCGGTCGAAGGGTGTGTGGTTTGCTCTGGCTGCAGCGCTTCTTCTGCTGGTTGTCTTGACCGTGCTGCGGGGAAGTCGGCGCCACGTGATCGCGGGTATGGGCGCCCTGGTTCTGATCCTCGGTGGCCTTTTCTTCTCTTACGGAATCCTGTCATCGACTGCGGGCGACACGGTTACCTTCATCGGAAGGTCCATTGCAGACGCGACGGCCAACGGCGTAGGCAGTGCCCTCGAACACGCCATCCAGAGCGACCTGACGCCGGTATCGGCCAAAGAGCGCCTGATGTTGTGGTCCAACGCGCTTGAAGTCTGGAAACATCATCCGATTTTTGGCGCCAGTTCAGCCTGGCTCACCGAATGGCAGAACAGGGCCTATCACACCCAAATCTACGATGTCTTCCACAACGGCTATCTTGAGATCGCCGTGCGCTACGGCGTCGCCGGGCTGATGTTCTATGCGTTTCTCTTCGCCTGGTCGGCAAGGCAGGTGCAGCAAGCGGCACGGACCAAGCTCATCGAGCCAACCGCATGGCATTGCTACATTTCAACGCTGACCTTCTTCGCCATCACACTACTCAGCAACTCCAACAACCGGTTGGCGATCGGCGAGAGTTACATGTGGTTCGCGACGGCTTTCGGCTTCTATTGTTTCTACCTGCGCCAGCGCGCCAAGCAGGTTCAACCACAGACATATTTCTAGTCCGGGTCGGGGCGCCGCCATTCAGGCAAGCACCCAACAAAAAAGCCGGGCGCTAGGCCCGGCTTTTCGCAGTTCTGAACAAACAGCGCGCCTTAATTGACGGCGTCCTTCAGGCCCTTGCCGGCGGTGAACTTCGGCACCGTGCGGGCCGGGATCTTCACTTCCGCGCCGGTCTGCGGGTTGCGGCCGGTCGAGGCAGCGCGCTTCGAAACCGAGAAATTGCCGAAGCCCACCAGACGGACATCGCCACCCTTCTTCAACTCGCCGGTGATAACGGCAAACACCGCATCCACCGCCGACTGCGCGTCACCCTTAGAGATCTTCGCGGCATCGGCGACAGCGGACACCAGTTCGTTCTTGTTCATCAAAATTCCCTTCCATGAGAACACCGGAACTTACGACTCATCCGGCAGGGATTGGACTTTAGAAAGAAGCGTTCCGACAACCAAGCCAAAAGACCGACAAAAGAGCGAAAAAAGCCCGGAAAACCGGGCTTTTTCACAAAAAAGCCGGGCACAAGGCCCGGCTTTTCGTTTGTGCATTGCACTCTTAGCCGATGCTCACTTAGCAACCCGAAAACCGAAACCGATTCTCGGCAGGCACAAGGCGCAGCTTTAGAGCCTCAGAGCATCCTTCGTACGCCCCAAGGGACGCGCGACGCTCTAGTGAGCAAGCGACTTTCCAGCGTCATCGACATCGGCGCTTGCCGGAGTGTTGACGGGTTCTACCCACTCGATCGGCTCGGGCATCCTGACCAGCGCGTGCCGCAGCACCTCGCCGACACGCGAGACCGGAATGATCTCCATTCCGTTCTTCACATTGTCCGGAATCTCGGCCAGATCCTTGGCGTTGTCTTCCGGGATCAGCACCTTCTTGATGCCGCCACGCAATGCTGCGAGCAGCTTCTCCTTCAGGCCACCGATCGGCAGGATGCGACCACGGAGCGTGATCTCACCGGTCATCGCCACATCGGCCCGGACCGGAATACCGGTCAGGATCGACACGATGGCGGTTGCCATGGCCGCACCGGCGGACGGACCGTCCTTCGGCGTGGCACCCTCCGGCAGGTGCACGTGGATGTCGCGCTTGTCGAACAACGGCGGCTCGACGCCGAAATCGAGCGCTCTGCTGCGGACGTAGGACGCCGCCGCCGAGATCGATTCCTTCATGACGTCGCGCAGGTTGCCGGTCACCGTCATCTTGCCCTTGCCAGGCATCATGACGCCTTCCACGGTCAGCAACTCGCCACCGACTTCCGTCCAGGCCAGACCAGTAACGACACCGACCTGATCATCGGACTCCGCGCGGCCGAAGCGATACCGTTCGACACCGAGATAGTCAGCCAGATTCGCGGCGGTGATCTTCACCGACTTCTTCTTGGTCTTCAGGATCTCGGTCACCGCCTTGCGGCCAAGCTTCATCAGCTCGCGCTCAAGGCTGCGGACGCCCGCCTCGCGGGTGTAGGTCTGGATGACAGCACGGATGGCATCCTCGGAAACCGAGAACTCCTTCGGCTGCAGTGCATGGTCGCGCACCACCTTGGGCAGCAGATGCCGCTTGGCGATCTCGATCTTCTCGTCTTCGGTATAGCCGGCGATACGAATGATCTCCATGCGATCCATCAGGGGCGCAGGGATGTTCAACGTATTGGCCGTCGTCACGAACATCACGCTCGAAAGGTCGTATTCGACCTCAAGATAGTGGTCCATGAACGTCGCGTTCTGTTCCGGATCGAGCACCTCGAGCAGCGCCGAAGACGGATCACCGCGGAAGTCCTGGCCCATCTTGTCGATCTCGTCGAGCAGGAAGAGCGGGTTGGACTTCTTCGCCTTCTTCATCGACTGGATGACCTTGCCGGGCATCGAGCCGATGTAGGTGCGACGGTGACCGCGAATCTCGGCCTCGTCACGCACGCCGCCGAGCGCCATGCGGATGAATTCGCGACCGGTCGCCTTGGCGATCGACTTGCCGAGCGAGGTCTTGCCGACGCCAGGAGGACCGACGAGGCACAGGATCGGCCCCTTGAGCTTCTTCTGGCGGCTCTGCACGGCGAGGTACTCGACAATGCGGTCCTTGACCTTGTCGAGGCCATAGTGATCGGTATCGAGCACGTCCTGCGCGAAATTCAGGTCCTGCTTGACCTTGGAGTTCTTGCCCCACGGAATCGACAGGATCCAGTCGAGATAGTTGCGCACGACCGTGGCCTCGGCGGACATCGGCGACATGGTGCGCAGCTTCTTGAGCTCCGCCTCAGCCTTCTCCCTGGCCTCCTTGGTCAGCTTTGTCTTCTTGATGCGCGCCTCGATCTCGGCGGCCTCGTCGCGACCGTCCTCACCTTCACCGAGCTCCTTCTGGATCGCCTTCATCTGCTCGTTGAGATAGTACTCGCGCTGTGTCTTCTCCATCTGGCGCTTGACGCGCGAGCGGATGCGCTTCTCCACCTGCAGGACAGAGATTTCGGCCTCCATGAAGCCCATCGCCTTCTCGAGACGCTCCTTGACGGAAAGCGTGGCGAGCATCTCCTGCTTCTCTGGGATCTTGATGGCGAGATGCGAAGCAACCGTGTCGGCGAGCTTGGAATAGTCGTCGATCTGGCTGGCCGCACCGACCACCTCAGGCGAGATCTTCTTGTTCAGCTTGACGTAATTCTCGAAGTCGGAAACCACAGAACGCGCCAGCGCCTCAACCTCGACCTCCTCCTCCTCCGGCTCCGCCAGAACACCGGCCTTGGCCTCGTGATAGTCGGTTCGGTCGGTAAAGGTCACGATCTTGGCGCGTGCCACGCCCTCGACCAGCACCTTCACGGTGCCATCGGGAAGCTTCAGAAGCTGCAACACATTGGCCAGCGTGCCGATGTCGTAGATCGCATCGGGCTCGGGATCGTCATCGGCGGCGTTCATCTGGGTGGCAAGCAGGATCTGCTTCTCCTGGCCCATCACTTCTTCGAGCGCCTTGATCGATTTCTCGCGCCCGACGAAGAGCGGAACGATCATGTGTGGGAACACCACGATGTCGCGAAGCGGAAGAACCGCAAAGGCGCCGTCACCGGTAGCCTTGGATATTTTGGCCATTGTCCAACCTTTCCTTCGCGATCGCCTTTGGCCAATCGCGAATCTCATATTAACGACCGCGGACCATTCCGCCTACCACCGATTGTGACGGGAGTTTTGCAGCACAGAATTCGGCCCGTGGCCTTCGCTTGTTAAGTGGATAAGGCACCGGCAAAGATCAAGGTCCACCCTCACCTACCTTTAGTGCTAGGCAGCCTGCCAGCGATGTCCTTATCCGCGAAATGAAAACGGCGCCGAACGGCGCCGCTTCGACCTTGAAAAAGGGGGTGTCAGGCGCTGACGTTGCCCTTTTTTTCCTTCTGCTCGGAATAGATGTAGAGCGGCCGGGCATTACCCGAAACGACTTCCTCAGAAATCACCACTTCGCGGACACCTTCAAGCGCCGGCAGCTCGAACATGGTGTCGAGCAAGATGGCTTCCATGATCGAACGCAGACCGCGAGCGCCGGTCTTGCGCTCAATGGCACGCTTGGCGATCGCCGACAACGCGTTCTCGTGGAAGGTCAGATCGACGCTCTCCATCTCGAACAGGCGCTGATACTGCTTGACCAGCGCGTTTTTCGGCTCGGTCAGAATCTGGATCAGTGCCGGCTCGTCGAGATCCTCGAGCGTCGCCAGAACCGGCAGACGACCGACAAATTCCGGGATCAGGCCGAACTTCAGCAGATCCTCAGGTTCGACCTGGCGGAACAGGTCGCCGGTGCGGCGATCTTCCGGCGAGGCGACCGTCGCGCCGAAACCGATCGAGGTCTTGCGGCCACGATCGGAGATGATCTTGTCGAGCCCGGCAAACGCACCACCGCAGATGAACAGGATGTTCGCGGTGTCGACCTGCAGGAACTCCTGCTGCGGATGCTTGCGGCCGCCCTGCGGTGGCACCGAGGCAACCGTGCCTTCCATGATCTTCAGAAGCGCCTGCTGGACGCCCTCGCCCGACACGTCGCGGGTGATCGATGGATTGTCCGACTTGCGGCTGATCTTGTCGATTTCGTCGATGTAGACAATGCCGCGCTGCGCACGCTCGACATTGTAGTCGGCAGACTGCAGCAGCTTCAGGATGATGTTCTCGACGTCCTCGCCGACATAACCGGCTTCGGTCAGCGTCGTGGCATCAGCCATCGTGAACGGCACGTCGATGATGCGGGCCAGGGTCTGGGCAAGCAGCGTCTTGCCGCAGCCGGTCGGACCGATCAGAAGGATGTTCGACTTCGCCAGCTCGACGTCGTTGCTCTTGCCGGCGTGCGCGAGGCGCTTGTAGTGATTATGGACGGCCACCGACAGCACGCGCTTGGCGTAAGGCTGGCCAATGACATAGTCGTCCAGAACTTTCAGGATTTCCTGCGGTGTCGGCACGCCTTCGCGCGACTTCACCATAGAGGTCTTGTTCTCCTCGCGGATGATGTCCATGCACAATTCGACGCATTCATCGCAGATGAACACCGTCGGTCCGGCGATCAGCTTGCGCACCTCGTGCTGGCTCTTGCCACAGAAGGAGCAATACAGGGTGTTCTTGGAGTCACCGCCGCTGTTGCTGACCTTACTCATCGTCCCAGTCCTTTCATGGGCACCCGCCGATGGTTTGGCGTATGGCACACCTACATATCTATCGCGGGAATCCGCGCCGGCCAGTGGTCTGGCTCCTGCAACGCATTCCGTACGAAACACAAATCAGAAAACGTGGCAATGATTCCTGCAGCCCCACGGAAAGCTAAGCCGCCGAAAATCAACATAGCCTTAACGTAGGCAATCGTCCTCGTCGAGGAAACAGCCAATTGTGGCTGAAATGCCGCAAACCACACCAAAAGCGTGGTCTGCCGCCGACAACTGACAATTTTAGCTAGGCTGAATATCAGCTTGCGGCCGTTTCCGCCGGCTCACGGCTCTCGATGACCTTGTCGATGAGGCCGAAATCACGGGCCTCGTCGGCTGTCATGAAATGGTCGCGGTCCAGCGTCTTTTCAATGGTCTCATAGTCCTTGCCGGTGTGCTTGACGTAGACCTCGTTCAGACGGCGCTTGAGCTTGATGATATCCTGGGCGTGGCGCTCGATGTCGGAGGCCTGGCCCTGGAAGCCACCCGATGGCTGATGCACCATGATGCGGGCATTCGGCGTGGCGAAGCGCATATCCTTGTGGCCGGCACAGAGCAGCAGCGAGCCCATCGATGCAGCCTGGCCAATGCAGAGCGTCGACACCGCCGGCTTGATGAACTGCATGGTGTCATAGATCGCCATGCCGGACGTCACCACGCCGCCAGGCGAGTTGATGTAGAGGTTGATTTCCTTCTTCGGGTTCTCGGCTTCAAGGAAAAGCAGCTGCGCGCAAACCAGCGTCGCCATGCCGTCTTCGACCGGGCCAGTGATGAAGATGATGCGTTCCTTGAGAAGACGCGAGAAGATATCGTAAGCCCGTTCGCCGCGATTGGTCTGTTCGACCACCATCGGAACGAGGTTCATGTAGGTTTCGATGGGGCTCTTCATAAATGGTCCCTTGCCTGGATGGGTTTCCGCGCCGAGTGGGCGGAATCGATGCTGACGGTGTTTTCCGTAGATAGGATGCCGGCTCACCCTAACGCAAGACCGTGCCGCCTAGCCATCCGGCCAGCGCATTTTATGGCCTTGCCGCCGTTAACGAATTTTAAAGAATTCACTTTCCCGCCCATCACCGTCCGTTAAAGTTGAAGCGAGCGGCGTGAGTTCGCGTAAAAAGGGGTGGCATATGTTGAAGAAGCAGCTTTCGCTGGCCGTATCCGCGCTGATCATGCTCGGTACCGCCTCGGAAACAGTGGCCGGCGGCCGCGCGATCGAATGTTACGAACCATACCGGACGCGTCCGGTCTACGACACCATCTATGGCGAGGAGCAGGTCAGCCCAGGCTACAGCCGGGTGGTCAGGACCCCGCCGATCTATGGCACCCGTCAGCGTGCAGTGCTGATCCGCCCTGAACGTGTCACTTACGAGGTAATCCCGGCGGTCGTCGACACACGCTACCGCACCGTTCAGGTCTCGGATGGCGGCTATGGCTGGGAGTGGCGCTGGATCAACGGCCGCCGCGTGCTGTGCAAGATCAAATACAAGCCGCGCTACGAGAGGGTGGCCGAAACCGTCGTGATCCAGCCTGAATCGCGCCGCCGCGTCGTTGTCCCTGCGGAATATGGCTACGAGACCGAACAGGTCGTCGTGCAGCCGGGATCGGAGCGTGTGCTGGAGGTGCCGCCGACCTATCGGCAGGTCGCGCGTCGTGTGATGGTCTCGGAAGGCCAGACCGGCTGGCGCCGCGTGCACATCCCACGGCACTGCCAGTATTGAGCAGGCTGCGTGCAGACAAAGCCGGGGCAATTGCTCCGGCTTTTGCCGGCACCAGCAATGGCCGCGCTCAAAGCAGCCAATGGAAGGCGCGACGCAGGAAAGCCTGCCCGTCCCGCGTTATCGGGTCGCCATGAGCCATCAACACGTTGTCCGCGGACCAGGCGAGGATTTTCCCAATTGAGGCACGTGCCGCCCGCCTGTCGGTGAATGCGATCCGAAACTTGCGAGGCACGGACGCTTCGGCGCCGATCATCAGATCAAGCCGCGCCACGACCGCGCGCCAGCCGGAGAACCAGCCGGGTCTGAATTGCTGGATCAGATCGCAGAAGAGAACGGTACGGCTCGCCAGGTGAAAAAACACGACTTCGGTTGTGATAAAATTTCCGCCCATGACGACCTGCCTCACATCCGTGTTCCAGGCCGACTGGCCGATGTCGGCGAGGTCACCATCAAACGGGATATCAGGTCGCTTCTCGCGTAATCCCGGCGGGGCATAAGTCTTTGCTTGTGGAAAGGCGCGCTGCCAGTCACCAAGGAACAGGTGATGCAGCGAATTGGGCGGGACGAGATAGCCTACTTCGCCCAACGCGCTGACGGCCGCTTGCAATTCGGCTGTAAGCGCAACCGGCGACCAGATGAACAGCTGATTGCCGGACAGGCGAATGACAGCCATGCGCGTCGGATAGTGAAAACCGGCCGCGGCTGTTACGGTCGGGCCTTCGGCAATCCAGATTTCAGGCCCGAATTGCGTCAGGGTGGAAGCCACTTCATCACCATTATTTACAGACGAGTAAATTTACACATATGTATAAAAATGCCAAGTTTGAAACGCACTGAACGGTCCAGAAACCTGATCCTCGACGCTGCCGACGGCGCGTTCCGGGAATTCGGGTTCGAAAACACCTCGGTCGAGGAAATCGCCGAGCGCGCCGGGTTGACCCGCAAGACGGTCTACAATCTGTTCGGCTCGAAGGAGGACATCGCCCTCAGCCTCATCGCCCGCGTGGAAGCGAACGACGCCGGCTACCGCGAGCTGATGACGCGCAACATGAACGTCACCGAATTGCTGGAACTGGTTCTGACGGACAGCGCAGGCTGGTGCATGGCCAATCCATCACTGGCGCGCCTGGCGCTTGCGCCTTCCATACGACCATCCCCGGAGCCACCGTCCCAGCGCCCGTCTTTTCAGGGGCTGGTCCGGGACATTCTTGCTCTTGGCCAGCAGCAGGGACTGGTCCGCAAAGACGAGGAAGCAAACTACATGGCCCTGGTCCTGCTCGGGATCTATGGCCAGGCGATGCTGAACTCGCTTGCCGGAGAAGCGTTCGATCACAGCCAGGTGCGCCGGCTCATCCGCATCGTCGTCGAAGGCATCGGCGAACAATCGTAGCTTGCCAGCACCAGCCGGCTTTTTCTTGAAGAACCGGGTCTCCATATCCAGCAGATGGAGAGAGTGGATTTTTCATCACCAACCAAAGAGGAAGTAACCCAGCGAGTGGCTTTTGCGATCGTTGGGGTTCTCATAATTGCCGCCGGGTTTTGGATGTATTCGGGCTACAGCCGGGTTGTCAGAAAGCTACATATCTCGGGCACCGTGATCTCCGTCGTTTCGAGCAGGTCCGGCAGCCGATATTTTGTTCGACTGGACAGCGCCCAAACGATTTTGATTCCGGGACCGCCCATCGTGCTTTACCCCAGCGGGGCCGCCGTCGCGCTTGAACAGCTCGTGCACGAGAATGGCTCTATCACCTACGAGTTTCCGCACCAGTCGATCGATTGACGCCGGAGATTTGTCGCGTTAGTCCTCCCCCCGCAGTCGCTTTAGCGCTGCCGTAGGCGTTACCGTCATCCAACGCGCCTTTTCGAGAAGGTCCCGGCTGGGAGATCTCGATCACGAAGGCGCAACGGTATGTCCATTCTTCCTGCTCAGCGGCTTATGGCCCGCTCGACACATGCATTGGCAGGCACGCTCCTGCCAGGATGCACGCTGTCGCGCCGCGCATGGCCCGGCCCCACCGTCCGCCTTTCCCAACAAGCACCTGAAAGGCAAAACCCATGAAAATGACTGGCAATACCATCCTCATCACCGGTGGAACGAGCGGTATCGGCCGCGCGCTGGCCGAGGCTTTCCATGCCCGTGGCAATCGCATCATCATCACAGGACGGCGGCAGTCCCTGCTCGATGAAATCACGGCGGGCCGGCCTGAACTCCACGGCATCCAGCTCGATCTGGCCGATCCGGCCTCGCTCTCCCGCGTCGCAGCCAACGTCCGGCTGCATTTCCCCGAACTCAACGTGCTCGTTGCCAACGCGGGCATTTCGCGTGCGGAAGACATGACTTCCGACAGTTGGGATGCCTCCGACGCCGAGGCGATCGTCGAAACCAACATACTGGGCGTACTGCGCATTACAGCAACCCTTTTGCCAACGCTGAAGGGACGGCCTGGTGCGACGATCATCGGTACCAGTTCGAACCTGGCCTTCGTGCCGCGCGCCGATTTTCCCGCCTATTGTGCAAGCAAGGCATTCCTGCATTCCTGGCTGCAATCGCTGCGGCACCAGCTCCGCAACGTTCCCGTCGAAGTGCTCGAGCTCGCGCCGCCCTACGTGCAGACGCAGCTCACCGGCGCCCAGCAGGCAATCGATCCACGCGCCATGGCTGTCGACGCCTATGTCTCGGAGGTGATGCAGCTGCTGGAAATGGGCGAACATCCTGGGGGCGAGGTGCTGGTCGAACGCGATCGTTCCCGGCGCTGGGCCGAGCGCGATGGCCGTTACGAAGCCACTTTCGCAACCATGAATCCCGCGTGAGAGATCGACTGATGACGCTGGTATCTTGCTGCCGGCAATACCGAGCTCAGCCCACAGAAAGAAGCCGGGTCACGGGCCCGGCTTCTTTCTGTCATTTGTCGACAGGTCTTGCCTTTTCGGTGATCTCCCGTGGAGATTGCCTGTTCAGACCTGTTCGTGCCCTATCGCACGGTTCTGCATCACCTTACCGCGCGGCATCGCAACGACTAGCGCAGCGCCCGTTTCCCATCATGGATGGGATCAACGACTTGCCTGCCAACTGCGGCCTTTCAGATCTGTTCAGCCCGAAGCCAACGCTTGAGCCCCTCGACATCACCGTCACCGACCGCACGGGCCACGCGGCGACCAACGGAGGCACCGAATTTGTAGCCATGGCCGGAACAGGGCGAGACGATCAGGCACCTGCCCTTTTCGCGCGCCAGAAACTTCTCGTCGGCAGTGAACGTGTAGGCACAGGTCACCACATCGGTCACCCGGTATTCGTTGATGCGGGCAATCGGTGGCGAAAACAGGTCACGGATCCGCTCCCCCTCACCTGGCACCGGCATGCGGTTCCAGTCGGCATCGTCGGTCGGCACCTTGTGCAGGCCGGAGCCGAATTTCATCCCGGCCCCACGGCTCAGCGGGATCATGTAGCCGTCGGTCTTGCCACCGACGTCGAGGATGACAGGAGAGGCTTCCCAGGCAGAGCGCAGGTCAGCCGGCGGTTCGACATAGGCCAGCGCGGTACGATAGGTCTTCAACTCGTCGCCCAGTTCCGGAAACAGCTTCAGCACCCAGGCGCCCGCCGTGACCACCACACGATCGGCCTGGAGGCTGTCACCATCGGCAAGCGTCACCCGCCCAGCCGAGGCGTCGATCGCGATTGCCTTGCAGTTTTCGCGCACATCGGCCCTATGCGCGCGCAGCCATTTCACCAGCCCCGCCGCGATCCTGCGGCAATGCAGCGCGCCGCCTTCCGGTGAAAAATACGCGTAGCGAAAGGTTCCGGGCTCCAGGAAAGGCCAGCGTTCAACCGCGGCCTCGGGCATCAGCAGCTCAATCGGCCAGCCGCCCGCGTCCATACCCTCCCGATATTCCTCCGCCTCATCGCCCGCTTCACGCGACACGCACAGGAAGCCGCGCTGATCGAGATGGTCTTCGCCGAGGTCACTCCACAACTCTTCCCAGGCGGCATAAGCCTCGCTGATCAACTGGCCATAGCCGGTTCCCGCGCGATAGGCGCGACGGATGATCCGGTGATGGTCTCCCGAGGCAGCCAGGGGATTGGGGATGGGTCCCTGCTCCAGCAAGGTGACGCCATGGCCTGCCTTGATCAGCGACCATGCGGTGGAGAGGCCGGCAATGCCGGCGCCGACGACGATGACGTTCATATTGGCAACAGCCCTCTCATGCGGGAAAGTCATCTCAATTCACAATCCCGGAGCGTTTCTTGCAACACCATCTCGTACGCATCGATTGCTCCGAAGTCACCGACATGCATGCGCTTTTTGCCGAAGCCTTTGGCTTCCCGGATTTCTATGGCCGCAACTGGGACGCCTGGATCGACTGCATGTCGCATCTGGACGAACCGGATGCTGGCCTTTCAACCGTCCATGTGGAAAAAGGCGGCATCGTCGTCATTCAGCTGGAGCAGGCTGAAGCGCTCAAGCGCGGCCAGCCGGATCTGCTCGCCGCCTTGTGCGAATGCGCGGCCTTCGTGAACTGGCGACGCATCGAGGCCGGCTCCGGCCCGATCCTGTGTCTTTCCTTTGCAAGCTGAGAGCGACATATGCCGACCAAGCCAGCCTATCTCTTCTTCGACCCCGCGAGCCGGCATGTCAGCCTCGACCCACACGAGCCTGCCTTCGTTCAGGATCCCTATGGCGCCTATGCCTGGCTTCACGCCAACAGTCCGGCCTTCTTCTGGAAGGAATTCGGCTTCTGGTGCCTGGGTGGCTATGACATGGTCAATGGCCTGCTGCGAGACCGCCGCTTCGGTCGACAGAACCCGACCGGCATTCCGGACAGCCGTGGCCTCGACCAGGATCGCAGCCATCTGGCCGCGTTCGACGCGATCGAGGCCAATTCCATGCTGGAGCTTGAGCCGCCAGTGCACACCCGGCTGCGCACGCTGGTCAATCGCGCCTTCGTCTCTCGCCAGGTCGAACGGCTGCGGCCCCGCGTGGAAGTGCTCGCCAACGAGTTGATCGATCGCTTCGAGCCGGGCAAGCCCGTGGACCTGCTGCCTGCCTATGCAGCGCCGCTGCCGATCACCATCATCGCCGAGATGCTCGGCGTGCCGGTGGAAATGGGCCCGCATCTGCTCGACTGGTCGCACCAAATGGTGGCCATGTACATGCATGGCCGCACCCGCGAGACCGAAGATACGGCCAACCGCGCAGCGCGCGAATTTGCCGACTTCCTTCGCGGCTATGTCACCGAACGGCGCAACCAGCCAGGCGACGACCTGTTGTCGCTGCTGATCTCAGCCCAGGAGGATGGACAGAAGCTCTCTGAAGACGAACTGGTATCCTCGACGATCCTGCTGCTCAATGCCGGCCATGAGGCAACCGTGCATCAGACAGGCAACGCGGTGCGATCAGTCCTCGCGCAAGGCGGCGATCCGCGACGCTTCTTCACATCGCCGGAGGCAACCGCTGCAACGGTCGAGGAATGCCTTCGCTATGATGCACCGCTGCACATGTTCACCCGCTACGCCTATCAGGAGATTGAGGTCGTACCGGGGGTGACCATAAAGCCGAACGAGCAGGTCGGGCTCCTGCTCGGAATGGCCAATCGCGACCCCTCTGCCTTCACAGGAGCGGATGTCTTTACTCCGGCGCGCAACGACCAGAAGAATGTCTCCTTCGGCGCCGGCATTCATTTCTGCATCGGAGCCCCATTGGCCAGGCTCGAACTGCAGGTGTCGCTGAAGACGCTGTTCGAGCGCCTGCCGACATTGCAGTTCGCCGACGAGCCGCAGTTTCGCGACACTTATCACTTCCACGGACTGGAAAGGCTCAGCGTCCGCGCCTGAGTTCCTTATATGAGCGTGAGGTGAAGTTCCTCACGCCAACACTGCCGTTCCATGCTATTCTTTGCCTTTCGCAGGCATTGTTTCGCATCGCCGTACGTCTCGATGAGGGGGAGCGTGCACCATGCGGCAGGACAAATATCTGCTCGGCCGTGGCCCGGCCGAGGAAGCAAGGCTGAAACGGCAGATCGCCAACCTGGCGCCGGATTCCGATGCGCAATTCGAACGCATCGGCATCAAGCCGGGTGAGCGGGTCATCGACCTGGGTTGCGGACCGGGCGGCGTGCTGCACCTGCTTGGCAAGCACGTCGGTGTGACCGGCTCGGTGCTCGGCCTAGAGCGCAGCCCGCATTTCGTCGAAATGGCACGTCGTTTTGTCGCTGATCATGCGCTGCCGCAAGTCGAGGTGCGCGAGGGAAACGCCTACGATACCGGGCTGGAACGCGGGTCGTTCGATGGCGCGCATATGCGGCTGGTGCTGGTCAATGTTCCGGAGCCGCAGCGCATCGTGCGCGAGATGGTGGCGTTGGTGCGGCCGGGAGGCTGGATCGCGAGTTTCGAGGCTGATTTCGTCGCCCATTTCTGCGATCCGGCACTACCGGCCTGGGATCGGCTGCTCAAAGCCTACATAGCCTACTCAGAGGCTCAACACATCGACCTGTTCATCGGCCGGCGCACGCATCGCCTGTTTCGCGAAGCAGGTCTGACCGACATCCATGTCGACGCGGTCTACCATGTCTACCCACTCGGACATGACCGCCGGCCGATGCTCTACGAGTTCGTCAACAATGTGCGCGAGCAGATGATCAATCAGGGTTTCATCGCACGCGACGACCTCGAAACGGACATGGCCGCGCTCGAAACCCATCTGGCGGATCCCGATGTGCTGGCGACCTCGCACACCTTCTTCAGGGTGTCGGGTCGAGTACCGCGATAGGAACGCCGTCAGAGCTTGATGACGTATTCCTTGCGAGTCGTTTCAAGAACTTCCCAGCTTCCCTTGAAGCCCGGCCTGAGCACGAAACTGTCGCCTGCCCGCACGGTACGCGCCTCACCACCGTCCTCCGCGATCACGGAAACGCCTGCAAGGATGTGGCAGAATTCCCATTCGTCATAGACGATGTGCCATTTGCCCGGTGTCGATTCCCATATGCCGGCGTAAAGGCCGCCATCGCGCTCCTCGGCATTCCAGGTACGGAATTTCGGATCGCCCGAGACCAGTCGGTCCGGAGCCGGCGCGCCATGCTCCGGCTCGATGCCGTCAATGGAAACGGTGAGGAATTTCGGCTGGCTCATGAAGAAGGCTCCGGTCTGATCCGGAGCCTTCTGTGCCATGCCGATCAGACTTTGGCGAGCGCCTGTTCGAGATCCGCGACGATATCGTTCACGTCCTCGATGCCGACCGAGAGACGCACCGTGTCCGGACCTGCGCCCGCAGCAACCTTCTGTTCGTCGGAAAGCTGGCGGTGCGTGGTCGAGGCCGGGTGAATGACCAGCGACTTGGTGTCGCCGACATTGGCCAGATGCGAGAACAGTTCCAGCGCCTCGACGAACTTCACGCCGGCTTCGTAACCACCTTTGAGACCGAAGGTGAAGACAGCGCCCGCGCCCGATGGCGAGTACTTCCTCTGCAGCGCGTTGTTCTTGTCCGTCGGCAGGCCGGGATACGACACCCACGAGATTTTCGGATGGTTGGCGAGCCAAGCAGCCACGGTCGAAGCATTGTCGCAGTGGCGCTGCATGCGCAACGGCAGCGTTTCCAGGCCGGTCAGGATCAGGAAGGCGTTGAAGGGCGATATCGCCGGGCCAAAATCGCGCAGGCCGAGTACGCGGGTCGCGATGGCAAAGGCAAAATTGCCGAAGGTCTCGTGCAGCACCAGGCCGCCATATTCTGGGCGGGGTTCCGACAGCATCGGATATTTGCCGGATTTCGACCAGTCGAAGGTGCCGCCGTCGACAATTACGCCGCCGATCGAATTGCCATGGCCACCAATGAACTTGGTCAGCGAATGCACGACGATGTCGGCGCCGTGCTCGATCGGGCGCACCAGATAGGGTGTCGCCAGCGTGTTGTCGACGACCAGCGGAATGCCATGCTTGCGGGCGATATCGCCGAGCTTTTCGATGTCGACGAACTCGCCGTTCGGATTGGCCAGGCTTTCGGCGAAGATGAACTTGGTGTTTTCGTCGATCTGCTTCTCGAAGGTGGAGACATCATTGGTGTCGCCCCAGCGTACTTCCCAGCCGAAGTTCTTGAAGGCATGGCCGAACTGGTTGATCGAACCGCCGTAGAGCCGGCGTGCAGCGACGAAATTCTCGCCGGATTTCAACAGCGTGTGCGCGACCAGAAGCTGCGCGGCGTGACCGGATGCTACCGCAAGTGCGGCCGTGCCGCCCTCGAGCGCTGCGACACGCTCTTCGAGCACAGCCTGTGTCGGGTTCATGATACGGGTGTAGATATTGCCGAACGCCTTCAGGCCGAACAGCGAGGCTGCATGATCCGCGTCGTCGAAGACATAGGACGTGGTCTGGTAGATCGGCGTGGCGCGAGCGCCCGTGGCCGGATCGGGTTTGGCCCCGGCGTGAACCGCGAGCGTGTTGAAACCGGGTGCGCGCTGGCTCATCGAAAACCTCCTCAAATCGCCCCAAAAAATCGCCGGGCATTCTTGGGCGAGCCGCGCACCGAATGCAAAGAAGATTTTGCCTGGTGAGTGCTATTTTTCAAACCCCCGACCAAGGTTTCGGCAAAACACTGGAATATTATTGCTGGCTACCTCTGGCGAACGCCAAAACTCTGGAAACCCTGACGCATGATGGGCTTCTTGGAGGACAGCACGCCCGAATTGACGCCGTTCCACCCAATCTCGCCGGAGAGACGACCATATTCGATCTTGGGGCAGCGGTTCATCACCACCTTGATGCCGGCAGCCTCCGCCTTTGATGCCGCCTCGTCATGGCGCACGCCGAGCTGCATCCACACAACCTTGGGCAATGGATCGAGCGCCAGAACCTCGTCGACGATGCCTGGCACGGCGGCCGGCGCACGGAAGATGTCGACCATGTCGATCGGCTGGGGGATATCCGACAGCCTGGCATAGGTCATCCGCCCCAGGATCTCCTTGCCGGCATGGCCGGGGTTGATCGGAAACACCGAAAACCCCTTGTCCAGCATATATTTCAGCACGAACCAGCTCGGCCGAACATCATTGGCGGACGCACCGACGATGGCGATGGTCTTCACTGAGTTCAGGATGCCGGCGATATAGGCATTGTCATAGGCGTCGTGGTTCATGCGGCATCCGGTGCGAAACGATAATGATAGCTGTAAAGTAGGGTGTTGAAGCCCAAAGCCCGATAAACCGCAAGGGCTGGATGATTGTCGGCCACCACCTGCAGGCAGGCCTTGTCTGCTCCAGCGCCGCGGGCCCAGTTCATGAGCGCACCGACCGTTCGTTTGGCCAGCCCATTGCCGCGATGGTCCGGGTGGGTAGCGACGGATTCCACCACCAGCATGCCATGGCAAAGGATGCCATAAGCGATCGAGGCGGTCCGACCACCGGCGCGCGACGAGGCGAAAGCCTTCGGCAGGCTGATCGAAGCGACCATGTCGCGGAAGATCACGGGATCCTTCGCCAGACGATCGCGCAGATCGAACCAGTTCTCCGTTGGCTCGGTCGTCACCATCGTACCATTGGCATCGGATGCAGGCTGGGCCACCAACGGCGCCAGTAATGTCAGGGTGCTCGCCTGCGTCGTGTAACCGCGCCGGTCAAGTTCGGCCGAAATCTCGCGCGTGAAATCGGTGAGGCGGAACACCGGCACCTGGCGGAAACCACGATAGAAAGCTTCGACCCTGTCGATGAGCGCAGCATCGCAATGGCGCTCGCCCGCCAGCGGATTGGCGGAGTTGGTCCGGCGGATGCCACCACCCGAACGGCGCAGCAACCAGCCGCCGGCAACCTGCTCCGCCGCCGCGGGCCAGGCTTGACGGCAAGCCTCCTCGACGTGCCAGACAGTGTTAGGCCGAATGTCGAAAACGAGGCTTTGGCTCATTGGCTGGGAAATGCCCGGTGTTTCGATGCGCGTGACATGGCAGAACGCCGTATCACTCGCCCTGCCATTCAGGCTGCCGCTTGCCTATAAAGGCACCGATACCTTCTTCGGCGTCTCGCGCCAGCATGTTGTCCACCATCACGCGTCCAGCGTAGTCATAGGCATCCGACAGGCCCATCTCTGCCTGTGCATAGAAGGCTTCCTTGCCGGTGCGGATCGTCAAAGGCGATTTTGAAGCAATGGTTTGCGCGTATTTGGTCACGACCTGATTCAAGTATTCGCGCGGCACGATGCGGTTGATCAGGCCGAATTCCTTGGCGGTAGCGGCGTCGATGGTCTCGCCGGTCAACAGCATTTCCATCGCCTGCTTGCGCGATACATTGCGCGACAGCGCCACCATCGGCGTCGAGCAGAACAAGCCGATGTTGACACCTGGCGTGCAGAATGTCGCCTCATGCGAGGCGATCGCCAGATCACAGCTGGCGACGAGTTGCAGGCCGGCGGCTGTCGCCAGTCCGTCAACCGCCGCGATCACCGGTTTCGGATGGCGCACGATGGTCTGCATCAGGGCCGAGCAGGCAGCGAAGGTCTTCTCGAAAAAGGCCCTGCCGCGGTCGCCTTCGCTGCGATGCGCAGTGAGTTCCTTGAGATCGTGTCCGGCACAGAACACCTTGCCGGAAGCAGCAAGCACAATGACGCGCACGGACGGATCCTGACGCAGTCGGTCGAACTCCGCCTGCAACGCAGCCATGACAGCCAGCGACAAGGCATTTGCGGGCGGACTGGCAAGCGTGAGCCGTGCAACGCCGCTGGTCTGTTCGACCAGCACCGGCCCGACGGGTTCGGTCTTGATGGCGACGATTTCGGCCACGTGCTGATCTCCACTGCTCGACGGCCCAGCCGTCGGATTCGTTCAGTATGAAACAAAAGAACTAGCACGCAGCCGATTGAAGGAAAGGCTTTGGGCATGTTTTCTGGACCGTAACAACCTTAACAGGCGTGAGGCTTGGACCGAAGCGCCACGACAGCGGACGGACGATACCATGCCGATGCAGGACGATCTCAAGCCCGTGTTGACCGCTGGCGAGGCCAACGCCCTCCTGAAATCGGTCTATCCGCAGCTCAACGATGACTATCTCGCCTATGAGGCGGTCGATATCTTTCCGGGCGGCTGCACGGTTCGCCTCAATGCGGATGAGCGGCACCTGCGCCCGGGCGGCACCGTCTCCGGCCCCTGCCTGTTCACGCTGGCCGATATCGGCGGATATGTCTGCGTGCTTTCCCACGCCGGCCCGGACGCGCTGTCCGTCACCACTAATCTCAACATCAATTTCATGCGTAAGGCCGAAGCAGGACCGGTTCTCGGCCACTGCCGCATCCTGAAGCTGGGCAGGAGCCTCATGGTCTACGACATCGATATCGTCGCGGGAGCAACGGGGCACACCGTCGCCCAGGCCACCGGCACCTATTCGATCCCACCGAAGCGCTGACGCGTTCAGTCCAAAATCGCCACATCCATCCCAGCCAGGCTATCGCGCTCCGCCACGGCCTCGATGCCGGCAATGCGATCACCTTTCAGCGTGACGCGCAGGACAAGCAGTGTCCGACCACCGGCCTCGACCACGACCCCGAGCGTACCGTCGAGCATGGCCGGCTTTGCCCCACGGGCGCGGCCATTGAACGCATTGGCAACGGCCGTCGGCCCACGCAATTCGGCCTCGGAGCCCAACCGCATCGCCGCCTCATCGGCCCGGAATATGACCTCCGGATCCAGGATCGAGAGCAACGCCTCGAAATTGCCGTCACGTGACGCCGCGATAAAGGCTTCAACGACCTTGCGCTGGCGGGCACGGTCCGCTTCCGGTGAGACCGAGGTGCCCTGCACGCGCTGGCGGGCACGGCTGGCCAGCTTGCGTGTTGCATCGGTCGTGCGCCCGACGATCGGGGCAATGTCATCGAACGGCAGGTCGAACATGTCGTGCAAGACGAAAGCGACCCGCTCGGCCGGTCCAAGCGTCTCCAGGACGATGAGCATGGCAAGACCGACGGAATCGGCCATGGCGAGTTGATACTCTGGGTCGTAGGAGGCGGTGCCGGCTTCGGACGGCAGATCGTGTTGGCCGTCGCTGATCGGATCTTCACGACGCAACTTGCGCGACCGCAACATGTCCAGGCAGATGCGTGCAATCACCGTCCTCAGCCAGGCGCCGAGATTGTCGACATCGTCGACGTCGGTCCGATTCAGCCGCAACCATGTTTCCTGCACGGCATCCTCGGCCTCTGTGCGGGAGCCCAGCATGCGGAAGGCAACGGCTCTCAGATGAGCGCGGTTTGCCTCGAACTGGCCTGCCAGAATCTTTTTTTCGTCCATCGGTCACATTCCCTGTCTGCCGTGCGTCTTGCCGATGACGAACGAAATCCGGCCGATGTGACCAGCAGGGCGCGGAAATCGTCGCGAGCCCGATCTAACACGGAGATGAAAGCCATGCAGGCCCGAATGAAGAACCCCGTCTTTGTTATCCCTGAAGCCATGCAGGCGCTGATGGCGCTCAACAAGGCGACGGAAAAGAGTGGCCTTTCCGAGGTCACCACCAAGCTCGTCCATCTGCGTGCCAGCCAGATCAATGGATGCAGCGTGTGCGTGGATATGCATGCGCAGGAACTGAAGAAGGCGGGAGAGACTGACCGCCGCATCTTCGCCGTGGCGGCCTGGCGCGATACACCATTCTTCAACGAAGCCGAGCGGGCGGCGCTGGCGCTCACCGAGGCTGTCACGCGTATTGCCGACCGCTCGGACGCAGTACCGGACGATGTCTGGAATGAAGCTGCCAAATATTACGACGAGAAGGCCATATCCGGGCTACTGTTGCAGATCGCACAGATCAATGTGTGGAACCGGCTGAACGCCAGCGTGCGGCAGGTGGCCGGCGCCGCGTGGAATTGATTGAAAAACGCGTCGAAGGCCGGGAGCTACCCGGCCTTCGACACCATTTTTGCTACGCCGCCCGGGCCTGGAGCCGGCGAGCGACGTCGCCGATCGATTCTTCGAGCGAGCGGGGTTTGCTTCCTGACAGGATCTCGACCGCATCGGTCGTAGAAGCCACCCATCCCTCGGCGACAGGATGGAAGATTGCCGCCAGAAGTTCGGCATAACCCTGTGACAATCCACCAGCCACCGTTTCGGCGATGAAGGTGCGGTCATCTACCGAAGCGTAGCGGATCGTCCGCCCGAGTGCCTTCGACAACAGCGCAGCTGCCTCGGCATAGCTGTAGGCCTTGGAGCCGGTCAGCTCAAACGCCTTGCCGTCATAACGGTCCGTCAGCAACGCGCCAGCGGCAGCAGCGGCGATGTCGCGGGCATCGACGAAACTCGTCTTGCCTTCGCCCGCCGGCACCCGAATTTCACCAGCCTGCACGCCGCCCGCCCAATAAGTCGTGAAATTGTCGCTGAACCAGTTGGGGCGCAGGATCACGAAAGGTGTACCGGAGCGCTCCAGCTGCAATTCGAGTTGCCGGAACGGAATGGCGTCGCTGGCGTCGACGCCGATCGCCGTCTGGAGAACCACCTTGATCTTGCGTGGTGCCGCGGCCTCCACTACGGGCCTCAGCAGCCCGAGTTGGTCAAGGTAACCCGCTGGCGAAACGGCATAGATGCGGTCAACGCCGTCCAACGCCGGCTCGACGCTACGCGGATCGGTCAGGTCGAGGCGGACGGGTTCGGCACCCGCCGGCAGGCTCGGGGATGCAGCGCGGCTTGCCGCCTTGACCTGCTCTCCCTTTACCAGCAATTCGGTTACCAGCGGGGCTCCGACATTGCCTGTCGCCGCCAGAACCAGGATCTTTCCCTTGGACATATCAAACTCCTGACGCTTTCTTTTGGAAAGCGGGTTTCAAACAGAAGCTTGTTAGCCAAAGGAAACGTGCATAAAAAGAAGGTACTATCCGGTTACAAGGTAGCACGCGTCGCCCCCAAGTTACCGACAGGTAATTGCCTCAACGGACAAGCAGCCATGCGCAACTATGACGTCTATGCCGAGAACTGTCCGACAAGGCTGCTGCTCGATCACATAGCGGACAAATGGACCGCGCTGGTCTTGTGGAAAATTTCGGACGGACCGGTGCGCTTCAACCAGTTGCGCCGCGACGTCGAAGGCATATCGACAAAAGTGCTGTCGCAGACATTGAAACGGCTCGGCCGTGATGGGTTGATCGCGCGCAAGGTCTTCCCCACCGTACCGGTCACCGTGGAATATTCGATCACCCCGCTGGGCAACACGCTCGCGGAGAAGCTCTCGGCCATCACGGAGTGGGCTGAAGCCAACATCGAAGCGGTGATTGCGGCCCAGGAACGCTTCGATCGCGAGTGTGTCTGCACAGGCGGCCCCGTGGCTTCGAATGGCGCGAAACGCGGCCTTATTCAGCCCGCTGGAATGCGGTAAAATAATACCACAACTTTAAAGCATTGTTTTTAAATAATTTTCCAAAAAACCCTCGACTTCAGATCGCTTGACGACGTCAATGCCCTCTCCTATAAGCCGACACAAAGCAGCGGCCCGCAAAAGGTCGCCGTTTTGTTATTGGCAGCAGGCAGTCGCCAGCCGGCAATAAAAGCAACAAGAAACGCCTTCTTTTGAAGGTCCGAAACGAAAGCATGTAACCATGGCAACCTTTTCGCAGAAGCCTGCGGACGTGGTGAAGAAGTGGGTGCTGATCGACGCCGAGGGTCTCGTCGTTGGTCGTCTGGCATCGCTCGTCGCCAACATCCTGCGTGGCAAGAACAAGCCCACCTTCACGCCCCACGTCGACGACGGTGACAATGTCATCATCATCAACGCCGACAAGGTCGTGTTCACCGGCAAGAAGTACACCGACAAGGTCTACTACTGGCACACCGGTCACCCCGGCGGCATCAAGGAGCGCACTGCGCGCCAGCTGCTCGAAGGCCGCTTTCCGGAGCGTGTTGTCGAGAAGGCCGTTGAACGCATGATCCCGCGCGGTCCGCTCGGCCGTCGCCAGATGAAGAACCTCCGCGTCTATGCTGGCGCTGAGCATCCGCACACCGCCCAGCAGCCTGTGACGCTCGACGTCGGCGCGCTGAACGCCAAGAACAAGAGGGCTTGATAATGGCTGAGCTTTCCTCGCTCGCAGAACTCGGCTCGGTCGCGCAGACCGCGCAGCCGGCCGCTCCGGTCCACGTCCAGAAGCTCGACAAGTCGGGCCGCGCCTATGCCACCGGCAAGCGCAAGGACGCCATTGCCCGCGTCTGGGTGAAGCCCGGCTCCGGCAAGATCACTGTCAATGACAAGGAATTCGGCGCCTATTTCGCGCGTCCGGTCCTGCAGATGATCCTCAACCAGCCGATCATCGCGGCCAACCGCGCCGGCCAGTACGACATCGTCGCCACGGTTACCGGTGGTGGTCTCTCCGGCCAGGCCGGTGCAGTCCGTCACGGCATTTCCAAGGCGCTCACCTACTATGAGCCAGCGCTGCGCGCCGTGCTCAAGAAGGGTGGCTTCCTGACCCGCGACAGCCGTACCGTCGAGCGTAAGAAGTACGGCAAGGCCAAGGCCCGCCGCAGCTTCCAGTTCTCGAAGCGCTAAGCGTTTTCGCGAGACCAAATCGAAAAGGCCGCCTCCGGGCGGCCTTTTTGCTTTTCTCGGCAGCAGGACCGTTTGCAGCCTGCAAAGGATCAATTGATGCTGGCGGTCGTCGTCGGCAGATCAGGCCGCCTCTCGCCATACGACACACGATAGCCCTTGGCCGCCAGCCACTCGATTGCAGCCCGCGGCTCGTCGGTCTGGATGATGGTGGCACCGTGCTCGGCCCAGAAACCCCAGCTCTCGGCAGGCATGCCTGCTGCCACGGCCAGCTCGTCGCCACGGCCGCCAGCGAGGAAACCGCCCGGCTTGTTGAGGATGGCGTAGGTATTCGCCCACAGATGCCAGCCCCCACGCACAGCAGCTGCCCGCATACGGGTCGAGAACAGCGCCCCTCCTGTATCGGTCAACCTCTCGGCACCGTTGCGCCAGTTGATCAATTCCATCGCGTGGGAATTGAAGATGCGGGCAACCTTCTCGACGAAAGCCACATCCCGCACGGCGTCGTCGGCGATGATCGGCATGAACTGAAAGCCCTCGCCTGCCGCCCTCAGCGCGGCTCCGACCTCGGCGATGCGGGCGTCGTTCCAGATATTCTCCTTCACCACGACCTGTTCGGCCATACCGAGCGCCTGCGCCTCGGCGATGATCTGAGGCAAAGCGTCGGTACCAAGCTTGTTGTCGACATTGACAAGGATCCGGCTGCGCGTGACGGCAAGCAATTCGGAGAGTGTCGAGACGGCTTCGTTCGTTTCGACGCGCCCCGCCTCGATGACCAGCCGGCAGCTCTTGAGCTCCGCAACTGTGCGTTCGGCAGCCTCGCCTTTGCAGGTCGTGGTACGATCGAGCCAGCTGTCATGCATGATGATGAAGGTGCCGTCCTTCGAACGGCGCACATCGACCTCGATCATTTCCGCGCCGGCCGAGATCGCATCCTCGATGGCAGCCAGCGAGTTTTCCGGGAAACGCGCCTTGCCACCCTGCAGGCCGCCGGCGCGATGCGCCACGACCATGACATGATCACGCCATTGGTTTGCGTGCTGCAGGCGGTCAAGGATGAGTGCCGTACGATCCTGCCCTGCGCCGGCACCGGGTGTCATCGTCAGCATCGCAGCCAGTGCCGCGCCGAGGCGTGCCATCCGCATAAAGAATCGCTCCATACCGGAAAAGGCGATTTGAAAATTTCCTGTATCGGGGCCGCTCTTAGCGGCGCGGCATGACGACGGCGTGAACGAAGCCGGCTTCGCAAGCGCACGAACGGTGCTGCTACGGGTTGCTTACAAACAAAAAAGCCCCGGTCGAAACCAGGGCTTTTTCATTCAATGTCAGACGGCCTTGCGGCCGCGCGGCGATTACTGCGCCGTCTTGGCCTTCTCCTGCTCTTCCTTGAGCTTCTTGGAGAAGTCCTGGTTGTTCTTGTTGACGAACTCCTGCAGCTTCTTCTGACGATCTTCGATGTCGGACTGCTGCATGGCGGGACCGTCAAAGGCAGTGCCGAAACCGGTCAGCGGAATCTTGATCGGGTTCGGCTGCGCCTGGAAATTGATCGAGGTCAGCGTGATCTGCTGGCCCTTCTTGAAGGAGGTGACGAGCTGGTCGGTCAGCGGCACCTCGGCAACGCAGCGATCCGGGAAGCAGATGACATAGTCGAGCTTCTGCGCCTTGTTGTTGTCGATCTGGAGCGCGATGCCGGGAGGAACCAGACGTCCGCTCGGCACGGTGACCTGGAACACCTTGCGGTTCACCTTGCCACGCAGGTCGATCAGGCTGACGCCGGTGATCAGCTGGCCGTTGCCGGCGGTCTGGATGTTCTGCACGTTGCAGATGTCGACGTCTTCCTGCTTGGTGCAGGCCTTGAACCAGCCCTGCGGGATCTGCTGCTGAGCGGAAGCAGCCGGAACGCCTGCACCCAGGATGCCGACGACGCCAGCGGCCATGAGCGAAAGACGATGAGCTTTGCTGTTCAGGCTCTTCATATGATGAACTTCCTCTACCTTGATCCCCGTAGCGGCCTTCAGACCTTGGCGTGCTACCTCTTGCCCAAATGAGGCAACAGAATGACTTCGCCCGGCGTGTTACACCGGCATTGTTCCTGAATCCAGCCCACCAGCGCATTTCCTGCCCAGTTTGGGCGTTCTGTTCTTTGCCAGCTTCGTCAGCCGGCTTGCGCCAGCTGCCCGACCATTTCTTGACTATGGCCACGGTACGGCCACAGCTCATGCTAGGTTGCGTCTCGAATCACACGTTCCGTTCGAGGCTACGGCATGAGCCGCTCTTTCTATTGGCTGACCGCCGCGTTTCTCCTTGCTGGCAGTGCTTCGACCCTGGCCGAGCCGAAATACGGCATCGCCATGCAGGGAGAGCCGGCGCTGCCTGCGGGCTTCACGCATTTTCCCTATGCCAATCCCGATGCGCCAAAGAGCGGAGATGTCACCTATTGCGTGATCGGCTCGTTCGACAATCTCAACCCGTTCATCCTCAAGAGCCTGCGGACCACGGCGCGCGGCATGATCGACACTATCTTCGGCAATCTCGTCTTCGAGCCGCTGATGCAGCGCAACTACGACGAGCCCTTTGGCCTCTACGGCCTGCTTGCCGATAGTGCAGACATGGACCCGGAGCGCAAGTGGATCGAGTTCCACATCGATCCCAAGGCCAAATGGTCGGACGGGCAACCGGTGACACCGGAAGACGTGCTCTTTACCTACGACGTCTTCACCGAAAAGGGCCGTCCTCCCTATTCGGATCGGATGAAGAAAATCGCAAAGATCGAGAAAACCGGCGAGCGGAGCATTCGCTTCACTTTTAACGAGGAAGCCGATCGCGAATTCCCGCTGGTCATTGCGATGACGCCGATCGTGCCGAAACATGCCTTCGACAAGGAGACTTTCGACAAGACGACACTCAAACCACTTATTGGTACAGGGCCATACATGGTGAGCGAAGTCCAACCGGGCGACCGCATCGTGTTCAAGCGCAACCTTGGCTACTGGGGTAAAGATATCCCCTCCAAGCGCGGCTTCGACAATTTCGACAAGATCACGATTCAGTATTTTCTCAATGCCAACTCCCAATTTGAGGCTTTCAAGAAAGGCATCTGTTCGGTCTACGCAGGCTCGGCCTATATGGGGATGGGCGCGCTCCAGGCAGAGCGCGATTTCAATTTCCCTGCCGCGCGTAACGGCGATGTTATCGTGCAGGCTTTTGAGCTCGGCATTCCACCCGTCGTAAGCGGCTTTCTCTTCAATACGCGTCTCAAGAAATTCCAGAATCCGGTCGTGCGGCGTGCACTGAGCATGTTGTATGATTTTGAATGGGCCAACAAAAATCTGTTCGGCGGCAAATACATCCGCACGATGAGCTATTGGCAGGGTTCTGATCTTTCCGCGCTAGGGCAGCCAGCCAGCGAAAAAGAAAAGGCGTTGCTCGCCCCTTACCCCGACCGTGTCCCGAAGGACGTTATGGACGGCACATGGCGCGCTCCGACAACCGATGGATCGGGTCAGGACCGGAAAGTATTGCGTGCCGCCTTCGATCAATTCGAACGCGCGGGCTATCATATAGTCGACGGCACAATGCTTGACACGGATGGCCAACCATTCGGATTTGAAATCGTTGCCTCATCCCAGGACGAGGAGCGCCTTGCCTCCTTGTACCAGCGTACGCTGGCCAAACTCGGCATCAACGTCACCATCCGCACGCTCGACGGCGACCAGATTCAGGCACGCAAGCAACGCTTTGATTTCGAGGTCCTGGTGGGAGGGGGAGGCTTCAACAATTCTCTCTCGCCCGGCATCGAGCAGGTCGGCCGCTGGGGTTCGGAATATGCCAATGTCAGCGGATCGTTCAACCTTGCCGGTGTCGCCGATCCAGCAATCGACGCGGCCATCAAGGCCATGCTCAATGCACGAAACAAGGATGACTTCGTCGCTGCGGTGCGGGTACTCGACAGATTGTTGATTTCCGGCAGCTACATGGTGCCGTTTCAGCACAGTGGTAAGCAACTGGCGGCCTACTGGAAATATCTGGATCATCCGCAAAAGACGTCCATATTTGGTTTTCAACTGCCGACTTGGTGGCGCAAGCCGAACTGAACTTACCGCGAAAGGACGAAGCGATGAGCGAGACCCTGAGCATCGACGTGGTGTCGGATGTCGTCTGCCCCTGGTGCTTCCTCGGCGAGAAACGGCTGCAGCATGCGATCGAAAGCCTGAAGGATGTGAGTGTCGAGGTGCGCTGGCGTCCGTTCCAGCTCGACCCGACCATTCCGCCGGAGGGCAAGGACCGCAAAGCCTATATGCAGGCCAAGTTCGGCGACGGTGACCGTTTGAAACATATCCACGCCAATCTGGCATCGCTGGGCGCCATCGAAGGCATTTCCTTCGATTTCGACGCCATCAAGGTGGCCCCCAACACGTTGGACGCGCACCGGGTCATACGCTGGGCCGGAACTGCCGGCGTCGCCGTCCAGAACAAGCTGGTCGAGCGGCTGTTCAGCGCCTACTTCGAACGTGGCGAGAACACCGGCGATCCTCGCGTGCTGATCGAGGCGGCGCGCGAGGCCGGAATGGACGTCTCCATCGTCGAGACACTGCTGCCGACTGACGCGGACGTTGAGGCCGTTAAGGCCGAGATTGCCACTGCCGCGCGCATGGGCATCACCGGCGTGCCGTGCTTCCTGATCGAGGGGCGCTATGCAGTGATGGGCGCGCAGGACACCGAGACGCTTGCCGACGCCATCCGCCAGGTAGCCGAGGCCAAGGCGCGCGGAGAGCTCGAAAAGGCGGTCTAAGACCTACACAGCCAATTTCGCGAGCTGCGTCATCACCACCGCCGAGCCAGCAAGACGCTTTTCCGCGGTCGGCCAATCGCGGGCAAACACCACGCTTTGATCCGGCCTGATCTTGGCGAGGGATCCCTGCTCGCCGATGAATTTGACCAGTCCCACGGGATTGGAGAACTCCTTCTTGCGGAACTGGATGACGACGCCCTTGGGACCAGCGTCGAGCTTCTCGACATTGGCCTTGCGGCACAGCACCTTGATGAAGACGATCTTCAACAGGTGCTTCACCTCTTCCGGCAGCGGACCGAAGCGGTCGATCAGCTCGGCGCCGAAGGCGTCGATCTCCTCCGTGGTCTCCAAATCGCCAAGGCGTCGGTAGAGAGCCAACCTGAGCTGCAGGTCCGGCACATAGCCTTCGGGGATCATGACGGCGGTGCCGACGGTGATCTGCGGCGACCAGCCGGTGTCGGCAGCCTCGCCGGAGTCCTTTACCTCCGCAACCGCCTCCTCGAGCATCTGCTGATAGAGTTCGAAGCCCACTTCCTTGATATGCCCGGACTGCTCCTCGCCGAGCAGATTGCCGGCACCGCGGATGTCGAGGTCATGGCTGGCGAGCTGGAAGCCGGCCCCCAGCGTGTCCAATGACTGCAGAACCTTGAGGCGACGGTCGGCGGTGTCGGTGAGTTTCTTGTTGGCTGGCAGCGTGAACAGCGCATAGGCGCGGACCTTGGAGCGGCCGACGCGGCCGCGCAGCTGATAGAGCTGGGCGAGACCGAACATGTCGGCACGATGCACGATCAGCGTATTGGCCGTCGGAATGTCGAGACCGGACTCCACGATCGTTGTGGAGAGCAGGACGTCATACTGACCGTCATAGAAGGCGTTCATGATATCGTCGAGTTCGCCTGGCGGCATCTGGCCATGGGCGACGGCCACTTTCAGTTCCGGCACCTCGGCCTTGAGGAAATCCTGGATTTCAGAGAGATCCGAGATTCGCGGCACGACATAGAAGGAATGGCCGCCGCGATAACGCTCGCGCAGCAGCGTCTCGCGAATGACCAGCGGGTCGAACGGCGAGATGAAGGTGCGCACCGCCATCCGGTCGACCGGCGGCGTGGCGATCAGCGACAGTTCGCGCACGCCGGTCAGCGCCAGTTGCAATGTGCGCGGGATCGGCGTCGCCGACAGCGTCAACACGTGCACGTCGCTCTTCAGTTCCTTCAGCCGCTCCTTGTGCTTGACGCCGAAATGTTGCTCCTCGTCGATGATCAGCAGGCCGAGGTTCTTAAAAGAGATCGAAGAACCCAGCAGCGCGTGGGTGCCGACGACGATGTCGACCGTGCCGTCAGCAACGCCCTTCTTGGTTTCCGCCAGTTCCTTGGTGCCAACCAGTCGCGACGCCTGGCGCACGCGGATCGGCAGGCCTGAAAAGCGCTGCGAGAAGGTCTTGAAATGCTGGCGCGACAGCAGCGTCGTCGGCACCACGACAGCCACCTGAAAACCTTCCATGGCAGCAATGAAGGCGGCACGCAGCGCCACTTCGGTCTTGCCGAAGCCGACGTCACCGCAGATCAGGCGATCCATCGGCCGGCCGGCCGAAAGGTCCTCGGTGACCGCATCGATGGCCGACTGCTGATCGTCGGTCTCTTCGTAGGGGAAGCGTGCGGCGAACTCGCCATAGAGCCCGTCGGCCGGCATCATGGCGGGCGCTGCACGCATCTGACGCTCGGCGGCGATGCGGATCAACTGGCCGGCCATATCGAGCAGGCGGCGCTTCAGCCGCGCCTTGCGCGCCTGCCAGGCGCCGCCGCCCAGCTTGTCGAGCGAGGCTTCCGCCGAGTCCGAACCGTAGCGCGACAGCAGCTCGATGTTCTCGACCGGCAGGAAGAGCCGGTCATCGCCGGCATAACGGATTTCCAGGCAGTCGTGCGGTGCGCCTGCCGCCTCGATGGTTTTCAGGCCGACGAACCGGCCGATACCATGATCGGCGTGAACGACGATGTCGCCATGCGACAGCGAAGCAGCCTCGGCGATGAAATCGGCGGCCCGCTTCTTGCGCTTGGACCGGCGTACCAGCCGGTCGCCCAGAATGTCCTGTTCGGCAACGACGACCAGTGCATCGGTCTCGAAGCCGGTTTCCAGAGGCAGGACAGCCAAGCCCGCCTCGCCCGGCGCCAGCTTTTCTGCATCGGCCAGTGACGCGACCGGCTTGATGTTGCCGAGATGGTGTTCGGCCAGGATCTGGCCGAGACGGTCGAGCGAACCTTCGGTCCAGCCGGCGACGATGACCCGGCGCCTGGCTGCACGCTCCTCGGCGATGTGTTTGACAGCCACGTCGAAGACATTGGCGTTGGGGTCGGCGCGTTCCTCGGCGAAGGAGCGGCCGGCACGAGAACCGGCGTGGAAAACCTTGCGCGCCCCGGCGTCTGGTGCATCGAACGGCGTGAATTCGATCTGCTCGCGCTCTTCGGCTGCCGTCTTTACATCATCCGGCGCCAGATACATCAGCCCTGGCGCCACCGGCTTGTAGGGCACGGCATCCTTGAGCGCTGCGTCCGCCTGTTTGCGCCTCGCCTCATAGTGGTCGAGTATGAGATCGTGCCGCTCGACCAGCGCCTCATGGGCCAGATGATCAAACACCACCGGCGCATCCGGCAGGTAGTCGAACACGGTTTCCAGCCGCTCATAGAAGAACGGCAACCAGTGCTCCATGCCGGCGAAACGGCGCCCTTCGGAAACCGCGGTATAGAGACCATCATCGCGCGACGGCGCGCCGAAGGCCTCGATGTAGGAGCGGCGGAACCGGCTGATGGTTTCTGGCGCCAGCGCCACCTCGCTCATCGCCTGCAGTGTCATCGACTTGCGCTGGCCGGTCGTGCGCTGGCTAGCGACATCGAAGCTGCGGATCGATTCCAGCGTGTCGCCGAAGAAGTCGAGGCGCAGGCCTTCGCTCCAGCCAGGCGCGTAAAGATCGAGGATGCCACCGCGAACGGCGAATTCGCCGATATCGCGTACCGTCGGCACGCGCTCGAAGCCGGAATTCTCCAGCCGCGAAATCAGCTTGTTCATGTCGACCTGATTGCCGGGCCTGGCGTGGAAGGTCTGGGTTTCCAACAGTTCTGCAGGTGGCATGCGCTGCAACAGCGCATTGACTGTCGTCAGCACGATGGCCCGGTGCGGCTTCCTGGCCAGAGCGATCATCGCCGCCAGCGCATCCAGCCGGCGCCCGGCGGCGTCGGAACCCGGGGAAACACGGTCGTAAGGCAGACAGTCCCAGGCTGGCAGTTCCAGCACCGGCAGCCCGGGCGCAGCAAAGGCAAGCGCCTCGGCAATAGCGGGCAGACGCTGGCCGTCACGGGCAACGAACAGCAACGGCCCATCCGGTGCGATTTCGTTGGCCGCCTGCACCAGAGCGAAGGCTTCGAAGCCGTCGGCGACGCCGTCGACGATATAGGAGGCGGCGCGGCCCTTGGGCAGACCGATTTTGGGTATCAGGCTCATGATCGTTTCAGAATTGAAGCGTTTCGCGCGACGCCAGGATCTTGTTCAGGATCGGCAGATCGATGTCACCGGGAACCGGTTCGCCGCCGGTCAGCCAGGGCATCAGCACCGTGTCGGAAATTTCAAGGAGCTTTTCATATTGGTGGATCTCGTCGGCGGTCAAGCTGGCGATCTCGCGCTCTGCGAAATTGCCAAGGATGAGATCCATCTCCTTCATGCCGCGATGCCAGGAGCGGAACAGGAGCTTCTTGCGGTGCGGGTCCAGTTCATTGTTCGCCAGTCTTGCGTTCGATCGTGTCGTTGCGGTCATGGCGGCGGCATCCCTTACTTGCAGGGCGCATATAGCGTGGATAGGCGGCGGTGTCAGCCCGACCAAGGCCGTTCACGGCCAAGTCGCCAATGCTCTGGACTGTGATTGATCTCACAGTCGCACGCCCGGCTTCGTGATCAGATTTCCGGTGCACTCAAGCACCTGGTCACATGAGGGAGCATGATTATGGTCAAAGCAGTCACCAAAAGTCCCGTCAAGACCACTGCCGCCAGCCTGAAAAGTACCGATGTAAAGTTCGGCGACAGTTTTCTCAGCGATCCGTCGAAAGCCTTGAAAGCCAAGGGCCTGGTCATTTCAGACGCAGAGGCCACCCGGCTCTCCCGCGAAGTCGCAAAGCTGAGAACGCGCCCCGGCGGCGCGCTCACCGGCTCCGAGGCCGCGGAAACAGAAGTCACAGTGTCCGTCGGCGTCAAGTTCTGACAACGACGGGAAGGTCGGCGGCGGGAAACCGCAGTCGATCCGGCATGCGTTCATCGTGCAAAGCCCTCCGCGCCATGCGTACCGACGTGACGCGGAGGGAGTTTCCCCGACAGCAAACAGAGGTGCACCATGTTCGACGCAGACTACAGAACAGCCGACATCCTTGTGGTCGTACCGCCTTTCGCGAGCCCGGATCGACCGGCTCTCGGTCCGCACGTGATTGCCGCGCGCGCAGCGCAGGCCGGCTACGAAGCCCGAGTGCTCTACGCCAACCTCTCTTTCGCCAGCCGGATCGGCGTTCGCCGCTACCAGAAGCTATGCGGAACACCGACCGGACTGCTGATCGGAGAACGGATTTTCGCGCGCGCCATGTTCGGCACCAAGGCGCATGGGCATATGGACCCAGAAGTCGAGCGTGCCATCACCGCAGCGACCGCCCCGTCTGTCGTCACATTGGACTGGCTGCAGGAAACCGCGAAACAATGGGCCGATGACTTCTCCGCGGAACTCCGAGCGATGCCCGCGACTATCATCGGCTTCAGCACCGTCTTCGAACAGACCCTCGCTGCGCTTTCCATCGCCAAGCGAACCAAACAGGCCGCGCCGGACAAGATCTTCCTGCTCGGCGGCGCCAATGTCGACGGCATCATGTCGGAAGGCATCCAGCCATTGGCCGGCTCGATCGACCACATCTTCTCCGGCGAAAGCGATGTCTCCTTCGTCGATTTCCTGACCAATCTGCGCGATCAAAAACCGGGCAATGGCAAGATCATCCGCGGTGAACCACTCGAGGCCCTCGATGACTCGCCGATGCCCGACTACGACGACTATTTCGCGCAACTGGCGCAGACGGTAGCCTGCGACATTCATCCCGATGGATTACGTCCGGAGGAAATCTGGCTGCCTTATGAAACAAGCCGCGGCTGCTGGTGGGGTGCCAAGCAGCATTGCACGTTCTGCGGCCTCAACGCCAACGGCATGCAGCATCGGCAGAAATCGGCGGAAAAGGCATTCACCGAACTCAATGATCTCGTTGCGCGGCACAAGTCGACGAGGATCATGATGGTCGACAACATCATGCCGCACTCCTACTTCTCGACCCTGCTCCCGGAACTGGCCAAGGCCGAAAACAAGGTCGGCATCTTCTACGAGCAGAAGGCCAATCTCTCCTTCCAGAAGATGAAGCTGCTGAAATCGGCTGGAGTAGAGCGCATCCAGCCTGGCATCGAATCGCTGGCGACCTCCGTGCTGAAACTGATGCGCAAAGGCAGCACCCTGAAGATCAATCTTGATTGCCTGCGTTTCGCCAGGGCGCTCGGCATCGAGGCAGCCTGGAATCTGCTGACCGATTTTCCCGGCGACGAGGACGTGGCCTATGAGGTCACGGCAGACCTGATCCCGCTGCTGCAGCATCTGCAGCCGCCGGTCGGGGTCGGCCAACTCAGCATCGAACGGTTCAGCCCGTATTTCGACAGGAAGGACGATTACAAAATCACCAACGTCCGCCCCATCCCAGCCTACAGCCTGGCGTTCCCGACCATCGAACATGCCGACGATATCGCCTATCACTTCATTGGCGACTACGATTCCAGCCTTCGCCGCAGACCGGACCTGGCGCGACGGCTGGGTGACGGTGTCGAAGCATGGAAAGCCGCCTGGGCGCCGGATCGCGTCATGCCCGTCCTGTGCGTGCTTGATCTGTCGCCCGGCCGCTACCTGCTGGCGGATACACGTGCCTGCGCCCATGTCGATGCCGAAATCCTCAACGAAGCAACGATGTCAGCCTATCTTTCCGGCGTCGGAGACCAAACCGTGCTCCGGCGCGCGCTCGAAAGGGGCTACCTGCATGACGACCATGGGCTGCTGTTGCCGCTGGCGACCGCAACCGAACATCTGCTTGAGAGATTCGAATCGCCGCGCAATCACGCGGCCGGGTTCGATCGGCACGCCCCCGGATCAGGGAGCACTCAATCCCTGAAAACCGCCAGCGCCTGACAACCGTGGTCTGAAGCAACAGGAACCGGCCGCATATGCCTTGCGCGTGCGGCCGGTTCCGCGCTTATTGCTGCGATGCGCCCTTCCCTGCTCGACCCGCTGTTTTCACCCATCACGACGCTTGCCGGTGTCGGATCAAAGGTAGCAGCACTCGTCGAGCGGGTGCTGCCGGTGGATCTCGGCGAGCGGGAGGCGCGTGTCGGCGATCTTCTGTTCGTGCTGCCGAACTCGGTCATCGACCGCCGCAATCGCCCGGGCATTGCCAATGCGATCGAGGGTGCGATCGTCACGCTGGAAGTACGCATCGATCGACACCAGCCGCCACCGCGCGGCAACAGGTCTGTCCCCTACCGGGTCTATGCGCATGACGACACCAGCGAGATCACGCTGACCTTCTTCCACGCCCATGCCAGCTATCTCGAAAAGGCAATGCCCGAGGGCGAGCTGGTCGTGGTGTCCGGACGCATGGAGTGGTTCAATGGCCGGCCGAGCATGGTGCATCCCGACCATATCGCGCTGGCAAGCGATGCAGGCAACCTGCCGCTGGTCGAGCCGGTGTATCCGCTCACGGCAGGCTTATCCGCGAAAGTGCTGCGCCGCGCCATTGCCCAGGCGCTGGAGCGCGTGCCCGCGCTTTCGGAGTGGCAGGATGCCGGGTTCATGCGGCGCCATACCTTTCCGTCATTCGCGGCAGCGCTTGGCCGGGTGCACAATCCGGAAACCCCGATCGATGCCCAGCCGGAAAGTGCGGCCTGGCGCAGGATTGCCTATGACGAATTCCTGGCGGGCCAGCTGTCGCTCGCCCTGGTGCGCTCACGCATCCGCAAATTGTCAGGCAGACCGTTGAACGGCGATGGCCGCGTCATCGACCGGCTGCGCACGGCCCTGCCCTATTCCCTGACGGTTTCGCAGGAAACCGCACTTGCGGAAATCCTCGCCGATCTTGCAACGCCCGAACGCATGCTGCGCCTGCTGCAGGGCGATGTCGGCTCCGGCAAGACGGTGGTTGCGTTGCTGGCCATGGCGCGGGCGGTCGAGGCGGGCGGGCAGGCAGCTTTGATGGCGCCGACCGAAATCCTGGCGCGCCAGCATCTCGCCACCATCGCGCCGCTGGCCGAAAAAGCAGGGCTTACGACAGCCATCCTTACCGGCCGCGAAAAGGGGCGCGAACGCACAGAAACGCTGGCCAAGCTCGCCGACGGCTCGATCGACGTCGTCGTCGGCACCCATGCGCTGTTCCAGGAGACCGTGGCTTTCAACAACCTGGTTTTTGCGGTGATCGACGAGCAGCACCGCTTCGGCGTGCATCAGCGGCTCGCCTTCACCGCCAAGGGTGATGCGCCCGACATGCTGGTGATGACGGCGACGCCGATCCCGCGCACGCTGGTGCTCACTGCATTCGGCGACATGGACGTCTCCAAACTCACTGAAAAACCGTCCGGGCGGCAGCCGATCCGCACCGTTACCCTGCCGCTGGAGCGGCTGGAGGAACTGGTTGATCGCATTCGCGACGCGGTTGCGGAAGGCCAGAAGATCTACTGGATCTGCCCGCTCGTCGAGGAATCCGAAGAGATCAAGCTGATGTCCGCGGAGGACCGTTTCACTTCACTGAAGCCGGTGTTCGGCGATCGCCTCGGGCTGGTGCATGGCCGCATGAAAGGCGCGGAGAAAGATGAAGCCATGCGCGCCTTCAAGGAGGGCGAAACCCGCGTGCTGATTGCCACCACAGTCATCGAGGTGGGGGTCGACGTGCCGGACGCCACCATCATGGTGATCGAGCATGCGGAGCGCTTCGGCCTTGCCCAACTGCATCAGCTGCGCGGTCGTGTCGGCCGTGGTTCGAAACCGTCGAGCTGCGTGCTGCTCTACAAAGATCCCCTCGGTGAAACGGCAAAGCGTCGGCTTTCGGTGATGCGCGAAACCGAGGACGGCTTCGTCATTGCCGAAGAGGATCTGAAGCTGCGCGGCGAAGGCGAGCTTCTCGGCACCCGCCAGTCCGGCACGCCGGGCTTCCAGGTGGCGCGCATCGATGTTCATGCCGATATGCTGGAGGCGGCGCGCGACGATGCAAGGCTGATCCTTTCGCGCGATCCCGAACTTCAGGACGAACGCGGCGAAGCGCTGCGGCTGCTGCTTTATCTGTTCGGGCGCGACGAGGCGGTGCGGCTCTTGCGGGCCGGTTGAGACTAGAGCGTTTCCGTTTTTACAGAAACGCTCTAACTCCCTGTTTTTTCGCAATTCCGAACGGAAACCGCTATGCACTTTTCCTGGAACTGCTCAAAGTACCGGCGGGTGGATTGCCGAGGTCGATCAGCTGCCCATCCGGTCCCTTGAGCTTTTTCCTCGGATCCGGCGCGACAAGGCCGGCCGAGACGATCAGGCGGGCGCCCTCCTCGATGGTCATGTCGAGCATGACGATCTCGGACTTGCGGACATACATCAGGAAGCCGGTGGTCGGGTTCGGCGTGCACGGCATGAACACGCCGATCAGAGGATCGCCGTCGACATCCAGCTTCTCGTTGATCTCGGTGTGCTTTTCGCCCGCGACGAAGACCAGCGACCAGACATCCTTGCGGGGATACTCGACCAGGCCGACCTGCCGGAACATCTCGCTCTTGTTCGAAAGCACGGTCTCGAAAATCTGTTTCAGCGAGCCATAGATGCCGCGCACCAGCGGCATACGCCCGAGCAGGCGTTCGCCGAAAGTGACGATGGCGCGGCCGACGATGTTGGCGGCAAGGAAACCGATCAGCGTGATCAGCACCAGCGCCACGATGAGCCCGAAGCCAGGAACCGGAAACGGCAGGTAGGTATCGGGATTGTAGCGCCCTGGGATGTAGGGTTTGACCCAGGAATCGACCCAGCCGATGAACGACCACGCAATATAGGCGGTGATCGCCAGCGGCGCGCAGACGACAAATCCGGCGAGAAAATAGTTCCTCAGGCGGGTTAGCGCCGATGTTCTGGGTGTATCCGACATTCCGTGCTCTGAGATTGTGCGTTGCACCACCTTAGAGCATCACCGTGAATGGGCAACAATCCGACGCTCTGTCGGAGCATGATCTTTTCCGAAAACCGGTCCGACTTTCGCGTCGCCAACCTTTGGTTCGGGATCATGCTCCATCGCGGCAGTCCGGCCGTCACTCCACCGTGACGGACTTGGCCAGATTGCGCGGCTGGTCGACATCGGTGCCCATGAACACCGCCGTGAAATAAGCCAGCATCTGGACCGGCAGCGCGTAGAGGATTGGCGCGATGATTTCCGGAACGTCCGGCAGAACGATGGTGTCGATGGTCTTGACCGTCGACTTCTCGGCGCCCTTCCTGTCGGTGATCAGGATGATCTTACCACCGCGCGCTGCCACTTCCTGCATGTTCGAGACGGTCTTCTCGAAGATGCGGTCGAACGGAGCGATGACGACAACCGGCATGTTTTCGTCGATCAGCGCGATGGGCCCATGCTTGAGTTCGCCCGCCGCATAGCCTTCGGCGTGGATGTAAGACAGTTCCTTGAGCTTCAGCGCGCCCTCGAGCGCCAGCGGGAAATTGGTGTCACGGCCGAGATAGAGCACATCGCGGTGATGAGCGAGATCGCGCGAGACCTTCTCGATCTGCTCCTCCAGCTTGATGACCTGGCTGGCCAGACGCGGCGCCTCGGCAAGCTGCTTGACCAGCTTCGCCTCGTCATCGGGCGAGATGAAGCCGCGGGCAACGCCGGCACGCACGGCGAGCGCTGCCATCACCGAAAGCTGGCAGGTGAAGGCCTTGGTCGAGGCAACGCCGATCTCTGGTCCGGCCAGGATCGGCAGCACGACATCGGCTTCGCGCGCCATGGTCGATTCGCGCACATTGACGACGACACCGATCGGCACGCCTTCCTTGCGGCAGTAGCGCAGCGAGGCCAGCGTGTCGGCGGTCTCGCCGGACTGGGAAATGAAGAGAGCTGCGCTGTTCTTCGACAGCGGCATTTCGCGGTAGCGGAACTCCGAGGCGATATCGATATCCACCGGGAGCCGCGCCAGGCGTTCGAACCAGTACTTGCCGACGAGGCCGGCAAGATATGCGGTGCCGCAGGCAGAGATCGCAAGGCGATCGATCTTGGCGAAATCCCACGGCAGGTCCAGCGCCTTGGCCTTGCCGTTGGTGAAATCGATGTAGTTGCCGAGCGTGTGGGAGATGACTTCCGGCTGCTCGTGGATTTCCTTGTGCATGAAGTGGCGGTGGTTGCCCTTGTCCACGAGGAACGAGGTGCCGATCGACTGCTGGCGCTTGCGCTCGACCTTGTTGCCGTCCATGTCGAAGATGGTGATCTCGTTGCGACGCACCACCGCCCAGTCGCCATCTTCGAGATAGGTGATGGAATTGGTGAACGGTGCCAGCGCGATGGCATCCGAACCGAGATACATCTCGCCCTCGCCGTGGCCGACGGCGAGAGGCGGGCCGTTGCGGGCGCCAACGATCAGGTCTTCGTCACCCTTGAACATGATGGCGAGTGCGAAAGCACCTTCAAGGCGCTTCAACGCATTGTGAGCGGCCTCCACCGGCTTGGCGCCACGCGCCATTTCGCGCGAAACCAGATGGGCGACGACTTCTGTGTCGGTCTGCGAGGAGAATTCATAGCCGTCCGCCGAAAGCTCGGTGCGCAGCTCGGCAAAATTCTCGATGATGCCGTTGTGAACGATCGCCACACCATTGGAGAAATGCGGATGTGCGTTGGTTTCGTTGGGAACACCGTGGGTCGCCCAGCGGGTATGACCAATGCCGATGGTGCCAGCGAGCGGCTCGGCCTGCAGCCGGCGCTCGAGATTGACCAGCTTGCCCTCGGCGCGACGGCGCGACAGTTCGCCATGTTCGATCGTGGCGACGCCGGCTGAATCATAGCCACGATATTCGAGCCGCTTCAGCGCATCGACGATCAGCGGTGCAACCGGCGAATGGCCAACAATTCCAACGATTCCGCACATAAAAGCTGCCCCGATTCCTCTTGGCGATCACCCGGCCGCTGTTTAATCGACCGCTGCCACCCACGACAATCACATTGCGTTTCGTCCAGTCTTTTGACTTAGAGCGTTTCCGGTTTTTTCGGAAACGCGGAAACGCCCTAACTTTTTGCGCAATTCCGGACGGAAAACCGCTACGCGCTTCTCCTGGAATTGCTCTGGACCTGTCCCGCTGCCTCGTATGACAGGCGTTTGGCGAAGTCCAGTCGCAACAACTTCCTATTTCTTGACAGCAGAAGCCCGCCGCTCGCGCAGTTCCTTGCCTTTGCCGGGCAAGGTTTTCTGGCGTGCACGACCAAATGCCAAAGCATCTTCGGGGACATCTTCCGTGATCACACTTCCAGAAGCGATGTAAGCGCCGTCGCCAAGCTTGATCGGCGCTACCAGCGACGAGTTGGAACCGACAAAAGCACCGGCACCGATATCGGTGAAGAACTTGGAATAGCCGTCATAGTTGCAGGTGATGGTACCGGCGCCGATGTTGGCGCCAGCGCCGACACGCGCGTCGCCGATATAGGTCAGATGATTGACCTTCGCGCCGGCCTCGATCCTGGCGTTCTTGACCTCGACGAAATTACCGACCTTGGCCTTTGCGGCGAGATCGGAGCCTGGCCGCAGGCGCGCATAGGGGCCGATGTCGGCATTGGCCGCAACAGTAGCGCCTTCTAGGTGACTGAACGCGTGGATCTTCACGCCGCTGGCGATCATCACGCCGGGCCCGAAGAACACATTGGGCTCGACCACCGTGTCCTGGCCGATCTCGGTATCAAATGAGAAATAGACCGTCTCCGGCGCGATCAGCGTAACACCGGCAAGCATTGCCTCCTTGCGCCGGCGCTTCTGCCAGATGGCCTCGGCTTCGGCGAGCTCGGCGCGATTGTTGATGCCGAGCGCGTTCTCATAGCCTGCCTCGGTTGCAACGACATCCAGCCCTTTGCCGTTGGCAATCTCGACGATGTCGGTCAGGTAATATTCGCCCTTGGCGTTGGCGTTGCCGACGCCGTCCAGCAGGGCGAGCGCGTGCTTGCCGGAGACCGCCATCATGCCGGCATTGCAGAAGCCGATCTTGCGTTCCTCGTCGGTACAATCCTTTTCTTCGCGGATTGCGGTAAGTTTACCGCCCGTTTCGATCAACCGGCCGTAGCCGGCCGGGCTTGGCGGACGGAAGCCGATGACCACGACGGCAGCCCCTTCGGCGAGCTTGGCCCGCGCCTCACCGAGAGCCGCGGCATCGATCAAGGGTGTGTCACCGAACATGACGAGGACATCGTCGTAGCCCTTCGCCAGGGCCTCGCGCGCGGCCAGCACCGCATGCGCGGTGCCAAGGCGCTTGTCCTGCACGAAGGTGCCGGCCCGCGGCGCAAATTTTTCAGCCGCCTTGCGCATCTCTTCGGCGCCATGGCCGATAACCAGGGCAATATCCGTGGCGCCGGCAGTCTCCGCAGCCTTCACCACATGCGCCACCATTGGCAGGCCTGCAATCTGATGCAGGACCTTCGGCAACGCGCTCTTCATGCGGGTGCCTTCGCCGGCGGCGAGGATGATGGAAAGGCAGGTTCTGGATGTCATGGGCAGCTACCAATGCGGGAAAGACGAAGGCCTTCTAGAGCATTTCCGGCGAAAACAGAATCGCCTTCGATGCTCCATCTTCTTGTTTCGATGCAATTCTGGACGCAAAACCGCTGCGCAGTTTTGCTGAAATTGCTCTAGCATCGGCGCATTATGGTACCAATACGGTTAAATTTCGGGCTGGAGCAATGCTAGGAAAAGTGCGCAGCGGTTTTCCTGGAATTGCGTAAAAACAAAAGTTAGAGCCTTTCCGCGTTTCCGTGAAAAACGGAAACGCTCTAGCTATCCGAGACGCCCCAGCGCCGGGAAGTTTTCCAGCAACCAATAGGCCATCACCTGCACACCGCCGGTCAGGAAGAAGACACCGGCAACAACCAGCAACGCACCGATCACCTTCTCGACCCGGCCGAGATGAACACGGAACTTGCCCAGGAACCGCATGAAGGCTCCGGAAAACAACGCGGCAATCAGGAATGGAATGCCAAGACCGAGCGAATAGGCTGCAAGCAGCAGCGCGCCTTCGCCCACAGTCTCGCGCCCGCCCGCCAGTGTCAGGATCGGCCCGAGCACAGGGCCGATGCATGGCGTCCAGCCAAAGGCAAATGCCAGGCCCATCACATAGGCGGCAACCGCACTGGCCGGCTTGCCCTGCGACTGGAAGCGTGCCTCCCGCGACAGAAGCGGAATACGCAGGACACCCAGGAAATTGAGGCCCATCAGGATGATGAGCGCGCCGGCGATCATCGCCAGCGGCTCCTGGTAAACGCGCAGCAGCCGGCCAATGGTGGAGGCGCCGGCACCCAATGCAATAAAGACGGTAGAGAAGCCGAGCACGAAAGCTATGGAGGCAGCGATCAACGCGCCGCGGGCTCCGGCCTTGGCGGCGACACCGGCATTGCCGCGGAAATCATCGACGGAAACGCCGGCCATGTAGCACAGATAAGGCGGAACGAGCGGAAGCACGCATGGCGACAGGAAGGAGATGGCCCCTGCCCCGATCGCGCTGACATAGCCGACATCCAACGCCATATTTAGTGCTCCGTCCGTTGCGCAGCAGCATATAGCCCCGGCGACGCGCGGTCTCCAATCACCATTGTGTGGCAAGTCAGCGCAGAACGGTTTTATCAGCGATGACGAAATCGTGAGGCAAGGAATTCGTGGAAGCGGATTGAAACTGCCCTGGGCCATCTCTCCGTCCTGCCGGCACTCTGGGCATATCCCACGGGTCGGGACTTCGATCTCGACATGGACAACAGTTCCTGTTGCAGTTCTGTCAGCCGCAAGATCGCGACTTCTTCCAAGTCGACACAGGCCCGCGTCGACATGGCCAAAGTCGCCCGGTGACGGGACTGTCAACACGCACCACGGACCGCAGAAGATCGTCTTCAAATGCGTGAGTTACGCCTCGCTCGAGGCATGCAATTTGAGGCGACCTCTTGACCGGACTGAAAAGCACGGCCATGTGACGGGCGGATTTTTCAGCTTCCGGCGCTTCCATTTCCTGGTTTGACGCCGCACGGGAACGCAGCCGCTCATGGACATCGTCGTCGTCGAGTCGCCGAACAAGGTTAAAAGTATCAACAAATATCTTGGCCGGAACTACAAGGTTCTGGCCTCCTTCGGCCATGTCCGCGACCTGCCCGCCAAGGATGGTTCGGTGAAGCCCGACGAGGATTTCGCCATGTCCTGGGCGGTCGACACGGCTTCGGCCAAACGGCTGACCGATATCGCCAAGGCAGTGAAAGACGCCGACGGCCTGATCCTTGCAACCGACCCGGATCGCGAAGGCGAAGCCATTGCCTGGCACGTTCTGGAAGTCCTCAAGCAGAAGAAGGTGCTGAAGGACAAGCCGGTCAGGCGCGTCGCCTTCAATTCCATCACCAAGCAGGCGGTGCTCGATGCCATCGCCAGCCCGCGCGAGATCGATCCGCCGCTGGTGGACGCCTATCTGGCGCGCCGCGCCCTGGACTATCTGGTCGGCTTCACGCTTTCACCGGTGTTGTGGCGCAAATTGCCGGGCGCCCGGTCCGCCGGCCGCGTGCAGTCGGTGGCGCTGCGTTTCGTTTGCGATCGCGAGGCTGAAATCGAACGCTTCGTGCGCGAGGAATATTGGCAGATCGCCGCCATTCTCGGCACACCGCGCAATGATAGCTTCGAAGCCAGGCTGACGGCCTATGAAGGCAAGAAGCTGCAGAAGCTCGACATTTCCTCGCAAGTCATGGCCGACGACATCAAGGCGATGCTGGAAGGCGCATCCTTCCGGGCGTTGTCCGTCGAAGCCAAGCCCACCAAACGCAATCCTGGACCGCCGTTCACAACCTCGACGCTGCAGCAGGCGGCTTCGTCGCGCCTTGGCTTCTCGGCCCAGCGCACCATGCAGGTTGCCCAGCGCCTTTACGAAGGCATGGACATTGGCGGCGAGACGGCCGGCCTGATCACCTATATGCGTACCGACGGCGTCCAGATGGCGCCTGAGGCGATCTCGGGGGCCCGCGACACCATCGCCAAGGAATTCGGCGCCAAATATCTGCCCGAAAAGCCGCGTCACTACACGACCAAGGCCAAGAACGCGCAGGAAGCCCACGAAGCGATCCGCCCGACCGATTTCAACCGCACGCCGGCCGAGATGCGCAAATATCTCGATTCCGACCAGGCGCGGCTCTACGAGATCATCTGGCAGCGGGCGATCGCCAGCCAGATGCAGCCGGCCGAGATCGAGCGCACCACGGTCGAGATCGAAGCACGCAATGGCGCGAAGATCGCCGGCCTGCGTGCGGTGGGCTCCGTCACCCGCTTCGACGGCTTCATCGCCGCCTATACCGACCAGAAGGACGAGGATTCGGAAGACGAGGAAAACCGCCGTCTGCCCGAAATCCGCGCCGAGGAGACGCTGAAGCGGGAGCAGGTCAACGCCACGCAGCACACGACCGAGCCGCCGCCCCGCTACTCGGAAGCCTCGTTCATCAAGAAGATGGAAGAGCTCGGCATCGGCCGCCCTTCGACCTATGTCGCGACGCTGAAGACGCTGGAAGACCGCGACTACATCAAGATCGAAAACCGCAAGCTGATGCCGCAGTCCAAGGGCCGGCTGGTTACCGCCTTCATGGAGGGCTTCTTCGAGCACTATGTGGAGTATGACTTCACCGCCTCGCTTGAGGAGAAGCTCGACGAGATTTCCGACGGCAAGCTCGCCTGGAAGGACGTGCTGCGCGATTTCTGGAAGGATTTCTCCGGCGCGATCGACGGCATCAAGGAACTGCGCGTCACCGACGTGCTCGATGCGCTCAACGAAGAGCTGGCGCCGCTGGTCTTCCCCGAGCGCGAGGACGGTTCCAATCCGCGCATCTGCCCGAAATGCGGCAACGGCAACCTGTCGCTGAAGCTCGGCAAGTTTGGCGCCTTCGTCGGCTGTTCGAACTACCCCGAATGCGGCTACACGCGCCAGCTCGACGGCCCGAACGGCAACGGCGAAAATGGCGCGGTCGAAGACGGCACCAAGCTGCTCGGCAAGGATCCGTACACCGCCGAGGAGATCACGCTGCGCTCCGGGCGCTTCGGTCCTTACGTGCAGCGCGGCGAAGGCAAGGATGCCAAGCGCTCCAGCCTGCCCAAGGGCTGGACGGCTGCGACGATCGATCATGAGAAGGCGCTGGCGCTGCTGTCGCTGCCGCGCGACGTCGGCCAGCATCCCGAGACCGGAAAGATGATTTCGGCCGGTCTTGGCCGTTACGGCCCGTTCGTCCTGCACGACGGCACCTATGCCAATGTCGAAAGCATCGAGGATGTCTTCTCCATCGGCCTCAACCGTGCCGTATCGGTGCTGGCGGAGAAACAGTCGAAGGGGCCAGGCGGACGCAATGGCGGCACGCCGGCAGCGCTGAAAGATCTTGGTGACCACCCTGCCGGCGGCGGCAAGATCACGGTGCGTGACGGCCGCTACGGTGCCTATGTCAATTTCGGCAAGATCAACGCGACCCTGCCCAAGGGCAAGGACCCGCAAACGGTGACGCTGGACGAGGCGGTCGCCTACATCGCCGAAAAGGAAGCCAAGGGCGGAGGCGGCAAGAAGCCGTTCCGCGGCAAGAAGAAGGGATAGGGCATTGGCGCGCAGGATCTCCGGACGAAGCCATGGCGATCCCCGCGCAGCCGATACCCGCAGGGGAACACCCGACCAGTATCGACCCTCGCGTGACGAAATCCTGCGTTACATCGCAGAGAATCCCGATCGCTCCGGCAAGCGTGAGATCGCCAAGGCCTTTGCCTTGCGCGGCGACGACCGCGCCTGGCTGAAGGATTTGCTGCGCGACCTTCAGGATGAGGGCCTGCTGGAAAAGTCGCGCAAGCGCCACATCCGCCCCGGCGCCCTGCCCCATGTCGCTGTGCTTGACGTGATCGGGCGCGACGACGAAGGCGGCCTGCTCGGCCGGCCGGCTGAACATCAGGGCAATGGCGAGCCGCCGGTGGTCTCGATCCGTGTCTCGCGCGGCGGCCCCGTAGCCGGCATCGGCGACCGGGTGCTTGCCAAGACCTTCCCGACTGACGACCCCACCGGTCCGGCCTATACGGCACGGATCATGAAGGTATTCGAGAAACGCAAGGACGCCGTGCTCGGTGTCTTCCGTGTCCTGAAGGACGGGACGTTCCGCATCGAACCGGTGGAGCGGCGGCAACCCGAACTCATCGTCGACAGCGAATTCCAGAACGGCGCCAAAAACGGCGACCTGGTTGAAGTGGCGCCCTCAAGCTCCGCTCGCTACGGTTTGCCGCGCGCCAAAGTGCTTGCCGTTCTGGGCTCGCTGACCAGCGAGAAGGCGGTCTCGATGATCGCCATTCATGCCCACGACATCCCGCATATCTTCCCGTCCGACGTGCTGGCCGAAGCCGAGGCTCTGAAGCCGGTGACACTGCAAGGGCGCGAGGACTGGCGCGACCTGCCGCTGGTCACCATTGATCCGGCAGATGCGAAGGACCATGACGACGCGGTCTACGCGATACCGGACACGGACGAGAACAATCCCGGTGGCGTGGTCGTGACGGTGGCCATCGCCGACGTCGCGGCCTATGTGCGGCCGAATTCCGCGCTCGACCGCGAGGCGCTCAAGCGCGGAAATTCGGTGTATTTCCCGGACCGCGTGGTGCCGATGCTGCCAGAACGCATCTCGAACAATCTCTGTTCGCTGCGTGAGGGTGAAGACCGCCCCGCCATCGCGACGCGCATGACCTTTTCCGCCGAAGGGCGAAAGATCCGCCACAGCTTCCATCGCGTGATGATGAAGTCCGCCGCCAAGCTCGCCTACCAGCAGGCGCAAGCCGCCATCGACGGGGTGTCGGATGACAAGACCGGCCCACTCGTTGAGCCCGTGCTGAAACCTTTGTGGGATGCCTATGCGGTGCTGAAGCGTGGCCGTGATGCCCGCCAGCCGCTGGAGCTTGATCTTCCGGAGCGCAAGATCCTGCTGAAGGAGGACGGCACGGTCGACCGCGTCATCGTCCCGGAACGGCTCGATGCGCACAAGCTGATCGAAGAGTTCATGATCCAGGCGAATGTCGCCGCTGCCGAGACGCTGGAAGCCAAGAAGCAGCCGCTGATCTATCGCATCCACGACGGCCCGACGCTTGCCAAGCAGGAATCGCTGCGCGAATTCCTGCAGACACTCGGCCTGTCTCTGGCGCGTGGCGCGCAGATGCGACCGAGCCAGTTCAACTCCATCCTCGAACGCGTGCGTGGCGCCGACAACGAGGCACTCGTCAACGAGGTCGTGCTGCGCTCGCAGAGCCAAGCCGAATACAACCCCGACAATATCGGCCATTTCGGGCTCAACCTGCACCGCTACGCGCATTTCACCTCGCCGATCCGCCGCTATGCCGACCTGATCGTGCATCGTGGGTTGATTGCGGCGCTGGGCCTCGGGCCGGACGGGCTGACACGCGGCGAGGAAGAAAGACTGGCCGAAACCGGCGCGCTGATCTCGACGGCAGAGCGCCGTGCCATGGCCGCCGAACGCGAAACCGTCGACCGCCTCATCGCTGCCTTCCTGGCGGAGCGTGTCGATGAGCGATTTGATGCACGCATCTCCGGCGTCACCAAGTCAGGACTTTTTGTCCAATTGCCGCAATACGGCGCAGATGGTTTTATCCCGGTGTCATCCTTGGGTGACGATTATTATATATTCGATGAAACGGCGCGTTCGCTTTTCGGGGAACGCAGCGGCAAGGGATATCAGCTTGCGGACCGTGTCGAGGTCCGCCTTGTCGAAGTGGCGCCGCTGGCCGGCGCGATGCGCTTCGAAATGCTGAGCGCACCGAAACCACTGCCTGGCTCAAAACGGTCGTTTCACAAGGCAAAGGGCCGCGCCCGAGCCTCGCAATCGCGTTCTGGACCGCGCGGCAGGAGACGATGATGCAACAGCAGGTTTTCGGTGGCGAACAGCACTCCAGCAGGCCAACCCGCCCGCTGTGGACGGCGATGAAGCGCGGTTTCCTGTGCCGCTGCCCGAATTGCGGCGAAGGCAAGCTGTTCCGTGCCTTCACCAAGACCTTCGATCACTGCGAAGCCTGCGGTGAAGAGTTCCATCATCACCGCGCCGACGACCTGCCAGCCTATCTGGTGATCGTGATCGTCGGCCACGTCATCCTCGGCGGTTTCATGGGCGTGGAGGCGACCTCGACGCTCTCCATGTGGCAGCATCTGGCCATCTGGGCGCCGCTCACCATCATCATGTCGCTGGCGCTCCTGCAGCCGATCAAGGGCGCCGTGATCGGCCTGCAGTGGGCTTATTACATGCACGGCTTCGGAGGCGAGGTCGACCATATTGAGGGCCATCCTGAGACGTGACGTACAGGCTGGTGCAACGGACCAGTCCAGACCACCCCTTTAATTTGACAAAAGTTTCCGCTAGGTCGGTCACATGCAAGGGATGACCAAGGCGGAAGTCGACAAGGCCGAGCGCAAGGACGCGGCGCTCGGAGATGGGCCGAAACGGCCGCGCGATGCCGCGACGCTGATCCTGCTCGATCGCAAGGGCAACGACTTCCACGTGCTGATGGGCCGCCGCCATGCGGCCCATGCCTTCATGCCCGGCAAGTTCGTTTTCCCAGGTGGCCGCACCGATCCCGCCGACAGCCGCGTTCCGGTAGCGACCGGACTGCATCCCGAAGACGAAACCAAACTCACGGTCCGCGCCGGGCGCACAGGTCCGACTCGCGCTCGCGCGATCGCCTTGTCGGCCATCCGCGAAACCTATGAAGAGGCCGGCCTGCTGATCGGCCGCAAGGGCCCGCTCGCGACCGGTAAGCGCGACTGGCAAGGTTTCGTTGACCATGGCGTGCAGCCTTCGCTGGAAGCCGTGCGTTTCATTGCCCGCGCGATCACCCCGCCCGGGCGCGTGCGCCGCTTCGATACCCGTTTTCTCGCTGCCTGGCGCGACGACGTCGCCGTCGCCTTGCCGAACGGCCCGACCAACGAGCTCGAGGAGCTGGTCTGGTTGCCATTGGCCGAGGCCAGGAAAGCCGATATTCCGACGATTACGCGAACGATCCTGGATGAGTTGGAAAAACGGCTCAACGACGATCCGCTGCTGCGGCCCGGTGGAGCGGTGCCCTTCTACCGGATGCTCCACAACCGCTTCGTGCGTGACGTTCTCTAAGACAAATCCAAAAATCAGGCTGGCATGACGGACGAAACCATGGCGCAAGACGAGGAGCGCGTACATTGGCTGCCCATGATAGCAGCCATTTCCTCGATCAGCGTCGTGGGCATTGCCATCGGCCTTGGCATGCCGCTGCTCAGCGTCATCCTGGAATCACGCGGCCATTCTGCTTCGATGATCGGCCTCAACACGGCGGTCGCCGGCCTCGCCTCGATCGCCGGAGCGCCGTTGGCGACACCGATCGCCACACGCCTTGGCGTAGCCTGGGCTATGCTGATCATGATCGCGGCAGGCGCACTTGCCTTTGTCGGTTTCCATTTCGCGCCGGCATTCTGGATGTGGTTTCCGCTCCGCATCGTGCTTCACATCGCCTTGACTGTCCTCTTCATCCTGTCCGAATTCTGGATCAGCACCTCAGCGCCGCCGCAACGGCGCGGCCTGGTGCTCGGCATCTACGCCACAGTGCTCTCGCTTGGTTTCGCAGCCGGACCGTGGCTGTTCTCGCAGATCGGCAGCTCCGGTTTCCTGCCCTTCGGCGTCATCATCGTGCTTGTCGCAGTCGCGGCGATCCCCGTGCTTGCAGCGCGCAAGGAAAGCCCGCCAATCCGACCGGAAGGTGAAGAAACCAGCGGTTTCCTGCGCTACATCTGGCTGGTTCCGACCGCCACCGCCGCCGTCCTGGTGTTCGGCGCGGTCGAGACCGGCGGCTTTGCGCTTTTCCCGATCTATGGCAACCGGATCGGCTATTCAGAAGCGGACGCCGCGCTGCTGCTCACCATGATCGGGCTGGGCAATGTCCTGCTGCAGATACCGATCGGCATGGTCAGCGATCGCGTTGGTGACCGGCGCTACCTGCTGCTTGCCTGCGCCGCCGTCGGGCTCATCGGAACGCTGGTCATGCCGCACCTTGCCTCGAACTGGCACCTCATGGCCGGCCTTTTGTTCGTATGGGGTGGGGTGGTAGCGGCACTCTACACCGTCGGCCTTGCCCACCTCGGCTCGCAGCTTTCCGGCCACGAGCTCGCTTCGGCCAACGCCGCTTTCGTGCTCTGCTATGGTGTCGGCATGGTGCTAGGACCACAGGCCATCGGCCTCGGCATGGATGCCTTTGGGCCGTCCGGCTTTGGCGGTGCGCTGTCGCTGTTCTTCGGTGCCTATATCCTGCTGGCAGTCGGGCGGCTTGTCCTGAAAACAGGCAGAGGCTGACGGATATCAGGCCGCAAGCGGCCGGGCTTTCAGCCACAGGAACAACGGAATCCGATCCCAGTTGCGCATGGCAGCCCATTGCGGCCCCGCATCAGGCGTCGGCTCCAAAAGCGAAGTAACCGCCAATCCAGCTGCTTCCAGTGCGGCCATGTAGTTCTGCAACGGCTGCGACCAGCCGGCGAAACGCATGCGCAAGCCGTCCCGCTCCTCAGCACCCTCAAAATGCTCGCGGCCAAAATAGGTGCCCTCGACCACGAAAGGCGTTTGCGCAAGCTCGCGGTCGAAACGGCCGCGATCGGCAAAGGGATGCACGATCGAGACAAACAGCGTGCCGGATGGACGCAGCACGCGCCGCATTTCCTTCACCGCAGCGGGCACATCATCGACATCCATCAAAACGTTGTAGGCCATGACGAAGTCGAAGCTGGCCGCTTCGAACGGCAGAGCCGTGGCGGGCGCGACCGCGTAACGGTCAGCCGAATCGACCTCCCTTGCGGCGGCGACAAAAGCTTCGACCGTGTCCGTCGCCGTCACACGATAGCCGCGCTCCTTGAGCAGGCGCGAAACCCTGCCCTCGCCGCAGCCTACCTCCAGTGCGTCACCACCGCCCTTGCCGATGAACTCGTGCAAGGCCGGCCGGTACGCCCAGAATGCGTCATGATCAGGTGCGCGGGCCCATTCGATCCATTCGGATGCGACATCGGACCAATGATCGTGATCTTTCCTGGGATCAGTCATGGCGGGCTCCTTGTTTCGAGACGAAACGGCCCTGATGGCTCATTCACCGGGTCCGTACAATGTCCTATTCCGGCCCGCCCTTGCTCCAGCCATCGGTCCTTGCAGACCTAGAAGAGCCGCCCCACTCAGTCGCCGGGTTTCTTCTTGCCGGTCAGAAGGGCATAGACGGCCATGGAGTGACCGTGACCGAGATCATAATCCGTCTTCAGCCATTCGATGATCTGCCCAGCCTTGACACCCGGCTTGAGTTTTCCGCCTTCCGAAAAGCCCCTGGCGTCGGCGAGACGCATCAGATCGTCCGGTCCCTGGCCCGTCTTGTTCTTGATCGTATCGAGATAGGCCTGGAAAGACATGAACTTCTCCGGTTGTTGAGACGCCGGAATATGAGATGCGCCATCGCCTCCCGCAATGGCTCTGATTTGCGCCATGGCAAATCAGGACCCGGGTGATTTGCACCAGCAAGGCCTGCCAGGGTTGTGTTCCTGCCAGATTGCTGTATAGACGCGCGCAATCTGCCGGTCCCAGCTGGGGGCTGAACGGAGGGCCGGAGGTTTCGCAAGGAACCGCCGTGTGGAGCGAAAACGCTTCCGCCTCCCGTGTCTCCGCTCTCGACCGTCTCGTCGTGCTCCTTTCTTCTCCGCCTCGCGGATAAAGAGAAGTTGCAGAGGCTTTAGCCGCCGGGAACCGGGAGAGAAACGAAGAAAGGCAAGACAAATGGCTCTTTACGAACATGTGTTCCTTGCCCGGCAGGATCTGTCGCAGCAGCAGGTCGATGAGCTCGTTGAACGTTTCAAGGGCGTCATCACCGCAGGCGGCGGCTCGGTTGGCCGGGTTGAGAACTGGGGACTGAAGTCCCTCACCTACCGGGTCAAGAAGAACCGGAAGGCTTACTACACGCTCATGGACCTGACCTGCCCACCGGCAGCGCTCAGCGAAATGGAACGCCAGATGGGTCTGTCGGAAGACGTCCTGCGTTTCCTGACCATCAAGGTCGAGAAGCACGAGGAAGGCGTTTCGGCAATGATGCAGAAGCGCGAAGAGCGCTCCGAACGTGGCGGCTTCGGCGACCGTGACCGCGGTGACCGTGGTCCGCGTTCGTTCGGCGACCGCGGCGATCGTGGTCCGCGCTCGTTCGGCGACCGTGACGGTGGCGATCGTGGCCCGCGTCCGCAGCGCAGCTTTGAAGGGGGTGCAGAATAATGGTCGACATCAACCAGATCCCGACCCGGCGCCCGTTCCATCGCCGCCGCAAGACCTGCCCGTTCTCCGGCGCCAACGCCCCGAAGATCGACTACAAGGACGTGCGTCTGCTGCAGCGTTACATCTCCGAGCGCGGCAAGATCGTGCCGTCGCGCATCACCGCCGTCAGCCAGAAGAAGCAGCGTGAACTCGCCCAGGCGATCAAGCGCGCCCGTTTCCTCGGCCTGCTGCCCTACGTGGTCCGCTAAACAGCTTTCCCGCGGGCAGCAATGCCCGCGGGTTTTCCCCCGACGTGATGGGCACGGCCGGTGGTACTGAAATCCCAAGTTGGGCCTTGCCCTAACTGCCTCGACAGGCAGGACAGCGAAACCGGCGCTACGGTGCCATTCTCTTCCTGACTGTCTCCCGAACGGCGTCGATCACGACGCAGATGGAGAAAACAATGGAAGTCATTCTTCTCGAACGCATTTCCCGCCTCGGCCAGATGGGTGATACCGTCAAGGTCAAGGACGGCTTCGCCCGCAACTTCCTGCTGCCGCAGGGCAAGGCGCTGCGCGCCAACGAAGGCAACAAGAAGAAGTTCGAAGGTCAGCGCGCCCAGTTGGAAGCCCGCAACCTCGAGCGCAAGTCCGAAGCCCAGCAGATCGCCGACAAGCTCGACGGCAAGAGCTTCATCATCGTGCGCTCGGCCGGCGAAACCGGTCAGCTCTACGGCTCGGTCTCGACCCGCGATATCGCTGATCTGCTGACCGCCGAAGGCTTCTCTGTTGCCCGCAACCAGGTCGAACTGAACCACCCGATCAAGACCATCGGCCTGACCAATGTGGCGATCGCGCTGCATCCGGAAGTCGAAGTCACGGTGACGCTCAACATCGCCCGTTCGTCCGAGGAGGCCGAGCGTCAGTCCAAGGGTGAGATGCTCACCACTGCTGAAGCCATCTATGGCGACGACATCAACGAAAACGCCCGTCCGGACAGCTTCTTCGATCCGAACGCCGATTTCGAAGGCGAAGAAGAGAACGCCTGATCTTTTAGAGATCTGTCATAAAGCCAGTCTTGCTGCTGGATCAAGAAACCGGGCCTGGCGCCCGGTTTTTTTATGCCAACGGAACTTTTCGACGCTTCCGCCTTTTTTGAAGGATTGGACAGCACTGCTGTCACTATCGTTCTTTGAGGGCACGTCATGAATGTTTTTCTGGAACGCATTGCCGAACGCGTTGTTCGCAGAGGCAATCTGGTCATCACCGGGCCGAATGGGACGACCCGGACTTTCGGCGACGGCAGCGGCCCGAAAGTGCATATGGTGATCCATACGCGTCATGCAGAGCGCGCTATCACCCTGCACCCATCCCTGGCCATTCCTGAAGCGTTCATGGAAGAGGAACTCGACTTCGTTGAAGGCGACGTGCTCTCGTTCCTCCACCTCGTGTATCAAAACACCGGAATTTCCTGGATAGAGTCGACCTGGGGCAAGTTGGTAAATTCGGCGAGGCTGACCGTCCGCCCACTGCAGCAGCTCAACAATGCCCGCCAGTCGCGCCGGAACGTCGCACACCATTACGACCTGTCGGGCGATCTCTACAAACTCTTCCTCGACACCGACATGCAGTATTCCTGCGCCTATTTCGAGCGCCCGGACATGACGCTGGAGGAAGCGCAGCTGGCCAAGAAACGGCATATCGCCGCCAAGTTGAAGGTGCGGCCTGGCCAGACCGTGCTCGACATCGGTTCGGGTTGGGGTGGGCTCGGCCTCTATATCGCGGAAGCCTTTGAAGCGGATGTGCTGGGCGTCACGCTCTCCACCGAGCAGCACCAGGTTTCGACCGACCGTGCACATGCCCAGGGCCTTGACCGACGCGTCCATTTCGAGCTGCGCGACTATCGTGACTTGTCCGAGCGTTTCGATCGCATTGTGTCGGTGGGCATGTTCGAGCATGTCGGCATCAACCACTACAAGACCTTCTTCGACAAAAGCGCGAAACTGCTGAAGCCGGACGGCGTCATGCTCCTGCACACGATTGGACGAACCGGGCCGGCCACCACCACCAACGCCTTCATCCGCAAGCATATTTTCCCTGGCGGCTACATCCCGGCACTTTCGGAGATGATGCCGCATATCGAACGCTCGGGCCTGGCCGTGACCGACGTCGAGATCCTGAGGCTGCACTATGCCGACACGCTGAAGCACTGGCGTGAGCGCTTCCTGGCCAACCGCGACAAGGTCAAGGCGATCTACGATGAACGCTTCTGCCGTATGTGGGAGTTCTATCTGTCGGGTTCCGAAGCGTCCTTCCGTTGGCAGGACCTCGTCGTGTTCCAGATCCAGCTCACGCGCAAGAACGACGTCCTGCCCATGACGCGCGACTATATCAGCAAGTGCGAAAAGGCGCTGGAAGTCAGAGATGCGCCGCAGAAGCCGCTGTTCGCCAAGCCGGCACGGCGCCGCAAGGTGAAGGACTAGGCGCGAGTATTCCACGCCCGGCGTTTTGCTGCACTGATGCCACAGCTATTGATATGGACTAAGAGAGGGGGATGAACATCCTCCTCTTTGTCGTCGCGGCTATCGCCGAAATTGCCGGCTGTTTTTCGTTCTGGGCCTGGTGGCGACTGGAGAAATCGCCGCTATGGCTGCTTCCGGGTCTCGCCTCGCTGGTTGCCTTCGCCTGGCTGTTGGCGCTGGCGCCGATCGACGCCGCCGGACGCGCCTACGCGGCCTATGGCGGCATCTACATCGCCGCCTCCCTGCTCTGGCTCTGGCTCGCGGAAGGCGTTCGTCCCGATCGCTGGGATATCGTCGGCGCCGCGATCTGCGTGACGGGGGCGTCGGTGATCCTGTTCGCACCGAGGAGTGTCTAGGCATGGAACTGCCCGCACCGCTGCGACAGGCCGTCGAGCAATTGCTGGACAACGTGCCGCTGGCAACCCTGAAGCAGGCTTCCCGTACTCTGTCCGACCGCTACCGAGCGGAAGTACGCGACGGGCGTCTGCATATGGGCGATGACGTTGCCGCCAAGGCCTACCTCGCCACCCGCCTGCCGGCCACCTATGCGGCGGTCCGCACCAGCCTCGAGGTGCTCGCAGACACCTTGCCGGATTTTGCCCCGAGGACGATGCTCGACATCGGCGCTGGACCGGGCACCGTGTTGTGGGCTGTGGCCGACCAGTGGGCTTCGATCGAATCCGCAACGCTGCTGGAAGCCAGCAATGCTGCCCGCAAGGTGGGTCAAACGCTCGCGACAGGTATCAATGTGCCGCAGGTGCACTGGCAGGCCGGAGACGTCACGATCGATCTGGCTGTCATGCCGGCCGCCGACCTCGTTACCATGGCCTATGTCATGGATGAAATCGCGCCCGCGTCACTGCCTCGGCTCATCGAACGCCTCTGGCAACTGACCACCGGCACGCTGCTCGTCGTCGAACCGGGCACGCCCGCCGGCTGGCAGCGCATCCTGCATGCCAGAGCCAGGCTGATCGAAATCGGCGCGTCTGTCGCCGCTCCTTGCCCGCACCAGGCGCCCTGCCCACTGGTTGCGCCGGACTGGTGCCATTTTTCGCGACGTGTCGCCCGCTCGCGCCTGCACCGGCTGGCCAAGGATGCGGATGTGCCCTGGGAGGACGAGAAGTTTATCTACCTTGCCGCATCCCGCATGCCTCAGACCGCGCGGGCAGCCCGTGTTCTGGCGCCGCCGAGAAGCGGCTCAGGCAAAGTCGCACTCAAGCTGTGCCAGCCTGACGGCATCGTATCGGAGCGGCTTTTCACGAAACGTGACGGCACCGTCTTCAAGACGGCGCGCCGTCTGGATTGGGGCGATGCGATCGACCTCGAATCTGCCTGATCACGCCAATAGTTCTTGATCTGTTCCTGTTGCTCGGCTAGGCTTTATGCCCCACCGAGTCAATCGGATTCGGGGTGCTGGAATATCGTCCTGTGGACGATGGGGCAGTTCTGTGAATCACGGGCATTGGTTGGTCGTTCGGAGAGTCTGAATGGACCGTTGCCGCGATCCTTCTGCTAACGACACACCGGAATAGATTGGGGATATCATGGCAGAGGCAGCTCTCAAATTCGGCGCAGCGGAAACGCCGCTCTATCGTGAAGCCCCCAACAACATCGAGGCCGAACAGGCTCTGCTCGGCGCCATGCTCGTCAACAATGACGCCTTCTACCGGGTCTCCGACTTCCTCAAGTCCGCTCATTTCTACGAACCTCTGCACCGCAAGATCTTCGAGGTCTCAGCGGAACTGATCCGCATGGGCAAGATGGCCAATCCGGTGACCATCAAGACATTCCTGCCGGCCGACGAAAAGGTCGGCGACATGACCGTGGCGCAGTATCTGGCAAGGCTCGCCGCCGAGGCCGTCACCGTCATCAATGCCTCCGACTACGGCCGCGCCATCTATGACCTGGCCACCCGCCGCGCGCTGATCACCGTCGGCGAGGACATGGTCAACATCGCCTACGACGCGCCGGTCGACATGTCGCCTTCGGAGCAGATCGAAGACGCCGAGCGGCGCCTGTTCGAGCTGGCCGAGACCGGCCGCTACGATGGTGGTTTCGAAGCCTTTACCGACGCCGTCAAAACCGCGGTCGACATGGCCAATGCCGCCTATATGCGCGACGGCCATTTGTCCGGCATCTCCACCGGCCTGCGCGACGTCGACCGCAAGCTCGGCGGCCTGCAGCCTTCGGACCTGATCATCCTTGCCGGCCGCCCGGCCATGGGCAAGACATCGCTGGTCACCAACATCGCCTTCAACATCGCCGAAGCCTACCAGCCGGCACAGCAGGCCGATGGGTCAATCAAGGCCGCCAATGGCGGCGTGGTCGGCTTCTTCTCGCTGGAAATGTCGTCCGAGCAGCTGGCGACCCGTATCATCTCGGAGCAGACCGAAATCTCGTCCTCGAAGATCCGCCGCGGCGAAATCACCGAGACCGATTTCGAGAAGCTGGTCGCCTGCGCACAGACCATGCAGAAGATCCCGCTCTACATCGACGCCACCGGCGGTATCTCGATCGCCCAGCTTGCTGCGCGCGCGCGCCGCCTGAAGCGCCAGCGCGGCCTGGAAGTCATCGTCATCGACTACGTCCAGCTGATGCAGGGCTCCGCCAAGTCTTCGCAGAACCGCGTGCAGGAAATCACCGAAATCACCACCGGTCTCAAGGCGTTGGCCAAGGAACTCAACGTTCCAATCATCGCGTTGTCGCAGCTGTCACGTCAGGTCGAAAGCCGTGACGACAAACGCCCGCAACTGTCGGACCTTCGCGAATCGGGCTCGATCGAGCAGGACGCCGACGTCGTGCTCTTCGTCTACCGCGACGAATATTACATGCAGAACAAGCAGCCTGAGGAAGGCACGCCGGAATACGAAGACTGGCGGATCAAATTCGAGAAGGTGAAGGGCAAGGCTGAACTCATCATCGCCAAACAGCGTCACGGCCCCACCGGCACGGTCGAGCTTGCGTTCGAGGGCCAGTACACCCGCTTCTCCGACCTCGCGGAAGAGCATCAGTTGCCCGAGCGGTTCGAGCATTGATCCGCATCCCGATATCCCAGCGTAGAACTGGCCTCGTTCATGGCTAAGTCGCGCGTCCAGTTCATCTGCCAGAATTGCGGCACCGTGCATCAGCGCTGGGCGGGCAAGTGCGATGCCTGCGGCGAATGGAACACGCTGATCGAGGAAGGTACGGCCGGCGGCATCGGTTCGGGACCCGCTTCGCTGAAAAGTGCCCGCAAGGGCCGCGCCGTCGCGCTGACGACGCTGTCGGGCGACATCGAGGACGCGCCGCGCATCGCCTCCGGCATCGGTGAACTGGACCGGGCGACTGGCGGTGGCTTCGTGCGTGGCTCGGCACTGCTGGTTGGCGGCGATCCCGGCATCGGCAAGTCGACGCTTCTCACCCAGGCGGCGGCGGCACTCGCCAATCAGGGCCATCGCATCGTCTATGTGTCAGGTGAAGAGGCGGTCGCGCAGATCCGGTTGCGCGCACAACGACTGGGCGCCGCTTCGGCGCCGGTGGAACTCGCCGCCGAAACCAATGTCGAGGATATCCTGGCAACCATCGCCGATGGCAAGCGCCCGGATCTGGTCATCATCGATTCGATCCAGACCTTGTGGACAGACCTCGCCGATTCGGCCCCGGGAACGGTCACCCAGGTGCGCGCGGCGGCACAGGCGATGATCCGCTATGCGAAATCCACAGGCGCTGCCGTGGTGCTCGTCGGGCACGTGACCAAGGAGGGGCAGATCGCCGGACCACGTGTCGTCGAGCATATGGTCGACGCCGTTCTCTACTTCGAAGGCGAAGGCGGCCACCACTTCCGAATCCTGCGCACGGTGAAGAACCGCTTCGGCCCGACCGACGAGATCGGCGTGTTCGAAATGTCGGATAAGGGACTGCGGGAGGTCGCCAATCCTTCCGAGCTTTTCCTCGGCGAAAGGCACGCAAAGTCGCCCGGCGCTGCGGTTTTCGCCGGAATGGAAGGCACCCGGCCGGTGCTGGTCGAGATCCAGGCTCTTGTCGCGCCCTCGTCTCTCGGCACGCCTCGCCGTGCAGTTGTCGGCTGGGACGGAGCGCGGCTGTCGATGATCCTGGCTGTCCTGGAAGCGCATTGCGGCGTGCGTTTCGGCCAGCACGACGTCTATCTGAATGTCGCCGGCGGCTATCGCATTTCGGAACCGGCTGCCGACCTCGCGGTGGCTGCGGCGCTGGTGTCGTCACTCACCGGTCTTGCCCTTCCCGCTGATTGCGTCTATTTCGGCGAAATCAGCCTTTCCGGCGCCGTGAGGCCGGTTGCGCATGCGCAACAGCGTCTCAAGGAATCAGAGAAGCTGGGCTTCGGAAGCGCAGTCCTGCCTGTCGGCAGCGAGGAAATTGCCGGGGGTATAGGCGCCGGCGCTTTCCAGCCTACCGAGCTCGCCGATCTTGTGACGCGCATCGCCGGCACCCGCCGCGGACGCGCCACCGAGGACGAATAACAGGGCATATGGAGTAGGCGCAGGACATGCCGATTACGCTGCTAGACGGGATTCTCGCCGGCTTCACGCTTGTTTCCGCAATGCTTGCCATGGTGCGCGGCTTCTCTCGCGAGGTGCTGTCGATCGCTTCCTGGGCGGCAGCCGCGGTCGCAGCCTATCTGTTCTACAAGCCGGTCGTTCCTTACGTTCAGCCCTATATCGACAATGAAAAGATCGCGATGGGTGCTGCCGCCGGCATCGTCTTCCTCATCGCATTGATCGTCGTGTCGATCATCACCATGAAGATCGCCGACTGGATCATCGACTCCCGGGTCGGCGCGCTCGATCGCACGCTTGGTTTCCTCTACGGCGCTGCACGCGGCGTCCTGGTCGTCGCTGTCGGCCTGATGTTCTTCAACTGGCTGGCCGGCGAGAAGGCACCGAATTGGGTGGCCGAATCGAAATCGCGTCCGCTGCTGGAATCGATTGGCAAGTACATCGAAAGCGTGCTGCCGGAAGATCCGGAAAAGACGATCCTCAAGCAGCTCAACAAGAGCGGCGTGGTGCCCAATACCGGCACGCCGCCTGCAGGTACGCTGGCTCCAACTCCCGAAGGCACGGTGCCGGAAAACAACGAAGCGCCGGCTCCGGACGACGAGGCGCCGGCCGACCAGCCGCCCGCCGGCGGCAATGCGCCGGCTACAAACAACTGACGATCGTGTGAAACGCCGCGAGAGCACGTTGCTTTCGCGGCGCCATGGCCTTATATCGCGGTTTTAGCGGACAAGAGGCTTCCGGCATGGCAGACGCAAACGACGTGCTTTGCGCCGAGGCAGATGACCACTTCCACGACGAATGTGGTGTCTTCGGTATTTTCGGTCGCCAGGATGCGGCCGCCATCGTCACACTCGGACTTCATGCCTTGCAGCATCGCGGCCAGGAAGCGGCGGGCATCGTCTCCTATGACGGCAGCCAGTTTCATGTTGAACGGCATGTCGGCCTGATCGGTGACACCTTCACCAAGCAGTCGGTGATCGACAGGCTGCAAGGCAACCGTGCCATCGGCCACACGCGCTATGCAACGACCGGCGGTGCTGGCTTGCGCAACGTGCAGCCATTCTTCGCAGAACTGTCCACCGGCGGCCTCGCCGTCGCCCACAACGGCAACATCACCAATGCCCTGACCGTGCAGCGCACCCTGCAGAAGCAGGGTTCGATCTTCTCATCGACATCCGACACCGAGACGATCCTGCATCTGGTCGCCACCTCCAAGGAGCGCGACATCAATTCGCGCTTCATCGAGGCGATCCGCCAACTGGAGGGTGCCTTCTCACTGGTGGCGCTGACCTCGAAGAAACTGATCGGTGTGCGTGACCCGCTGGGTATCCGCCCGCTGGTGCTGGGAGATCTCGACGGCGCCTGGATCCTTGCCTCCGAGACCTGCGCCCTGGACATCATCGGCGCCCGTTTCGTTCGCGACGTCAAGCCTGGTGAAATGGTTGTCATCACCACCAAGGGCATCGAAAGCCATTTCCCGTTCGAGCCACAGAAAACCCGCTTCTGCATTTTCGAATATGTCTATTTTGCCCGCCCGGACTCTTCGATAGAAGGCCGCAACGTTTATGATGTGCGAAAGCGCATCGGTGCGGAGCTGGCGCGCGAAAACCCGGTCGAAGCCGACATCGTCGTGCCGGTTCCCGATTCCGGAACCCCGGCCGCGATCGGCTTTTCGCAGGAAGCTGGAATTCCGTTCGAACTCGGCATCATCCGTAACCACTATGTCGGACGCACCTTCATTTCGCCCGGCGATTCCATTCGCCACATGGGCGTGAGGCTGAAGCACAACGCCAACCGCCGCATGATCGAGGGCAAGCGCGTGGTGCTGGTCGATGATTCGATCGTGCGCGGCACCACTTCGCAGAAGATCGTGCAGATGGTGCGCGATGCCGGTGCCAAGGAAGTACACATGCGCATCGCTTCGCCGCCGACCCGCGCGTCCTGTTTCTACGGCGTCGACACGCCGGAGAAGTCAAAGCTGCTCGCGTCCCGCATGTCGGTGCAGGAAATGGCGGAATTCATCCGTGTCGACACGCTCGGTTTCCTCACCATCGAGGGGCTCTATCGCGCCGTGGGCGAGGCCTCGCGTAACGAGGAACAGCCGCAGTTCTGCGATGCCTGCTTCACCGGGCAATATCCGACGCGCCTGCTCGACCACGAAGGCGCCGACAATGTGCGCACGCTCTCGCTGCTGGCCAGTGGTGGACAATAGGTCGAGCGCACGGCATGCCGCTTGGCGTCTTCTGGGTCGATTTCGAGGAGAATGACTTCGAGCGCGTTCCAGTTTGGATGACACTTGGGGTCGGAATTACCGCTTACGACGCAAGGGATGCCCTTGCCCTACTGAAATTGCGCTTTTTCGCTGAGGCTGAGATGCCAGTGTGTCGCATCAAGCCAATCGAGAGCATAGAGGATATCGAGCAGAACCACGTTCGGCCCAATATCGGCAACTTCCTTCGACGCGGCGTCTGGTACCCTGCCGTCGACGGCTGGTCATGACTAGACCCGCGTTTCCGCGACTCTTCCAACCAGACCTCGTCTGATGGCGAGAACATCGCCTGGCCCGTGAACCGCGGCATAAAGCAGCCCCGCGAAGAAAGTGAAGTGGTCGACAAAGAAGCCGAACTCGGCCTGGTTCGCCTGCCAGCGCGACGGGCCGTGGAAAGAGAGCGCCAGGAAGATCACATAGGCCGCCGCCAGCAAGGCCGCTTCCGAAAAAAAGGCGCCGCTCAGGAATGCCAGCACCAGCGTGACTTCGAAGATCGCCGCCAGCCAGGCCAGCAGCAACGAAACCGGAAAACCCGCCGCCGCGATATAAGCGGCCGTATCGGCCATCCCCGCAAACTTGAAAGTTGCGGCCATGGCGAAGACACCGGCGAAGATCAGTCTTGCGATGAGAATTGCAGCAGTCCGGCCCATCTTGTCCTCCTTTGCAAGCCGTGTTCGCTTCAAGGACGTCCGGGCATCGACTTCCCCGACATGGCTCCCCGAAAATACTGCGACCATTCGTCGAACCGGCCACAGGCAAGGACCGGCGGGGTTTCGTTTGCGCGGATTTCGTCCTATCTGGTCGCGCTGACCGTTCTTGTCATATTGGATGACCGCATGACCGCTACTCCAGACCTCACCGGCCGCCTCGCGGTCGTCACCGGCGCTTCGCGCGGCATCGGCTACTTCATCGCCAAGCAGATGGCGGCCGCCGGCGCACATGTCATCGCAGTTGCCCGTACCGTCGGCGGACTTGAAGAACTGGACGACGAGATCAAGGCGGAACACGCCAGGACCGGCAAGGGCGAAGCGACCTTGGTGCCGCTTGACCTCGCCGACATGGCCGGCATCGACCGGCTGGGCGGCGCGATCCATGAACGCTGGGGCAAGCTTGATATCCTGGTCGCCAATGCGGGCGTGCTCGGCGTGATTGCCCCGATCGGTCACGTCGAAGCCAAGACTTTCGAGAAGGTGATCAACGTCAATGTCACCTCGACATGGCGATTGATCCGCTCGGTCGACCCCTTGCTCAGGCTCTCCGATGCCGGCCGGGCCATCCTGCTCTCCTCGGGGGCGGCACACTCGGCACGCGCTTTCTGGGGACCCTACGCCGCCTCCAAGGCCGCAGTGGAAGCAATGGGGCGCTCCTGGGCGGACGAGACCCGCAATTCGCCGTTGCGCGTCAACATGGTCGACCCCGGCGCCACCCGCACCGCCATGCGCGCGCAGGCGGTACCTGGCGAAAACCCGGACACCTTGCCCCACCCTTCCGAGATTGCCGCGCGCATCCTGCCGCTTACCGGCCAATCGGTGACCGAGACCGGCATGATCTTCCAGGCCAAGCCCAATCGCTGGGTCTCATACCAGATGCCCGCCTGAGATCTCGGACCCCCACGACAGGCATGGTTGCGGGATGAATTCCTTCCCCGGTATCGTTGCTCTTGGCAGGGGCAGCCAACCGGGAGGAATTTCCATGCACAAACTGCTTTTCTTGTCCGCAACCGTGGCGCTGACGCTTGCGGGATCTGCTCACGCCCAGGACAAAACGATGAGCTTCTTCGTCACCAGTGCCGGTTCCGGCAAGGGCGCGGATCTCGGCGGACTGGCTGGCGCGGATGCCCATTGCGGCAAGCTGGCCGAGGCCGCCGGCGTGACCAGCAAGATCTGGCATGCCTACCTTTCCACCAAAGACACCGATGCACGCGACCGTATCGGCAAGGGGCCGTGGTTCAACGCCAAGGGCGAAAAGATAGCCGATGATGTCGCCTCGCTGCACAGCGACAGGAACAATCTCACCAAGCAGACCGCGCTCAACGAAAAAGGTGAAGTAATCAACGGACGCGGCGACAAGCCGAACCGCCACGATATCCTGACCGGCTCGAACCCGGACGGCACCAAGGCCGCCGACAAGACCTGTGGCGACTGGACACAGAGTGGGGCTGAGGGCATTGCGCTCATGGGTCACTCCGATCGCACCGGGCTGGACGATTCGGCAGCGGCCAAATCCTGGAACTCGTCGCACGGCTCGCGTGGCGGCTGCAGCCAGGACGCACTGAAAGGCACCGGCGGCGACGGGCTGTTTTATTGTTTTGCGGCTGAGTGAGCGAACCCGCAGCAACCGACGAATCCAGAGCGTTTCCGTTTTTACCGGAAACGCTCCAACTCTTTGTTTTTACGCAATTCCGGGCGGAAACCGCTATGCACTTTTCCTCGAATTGCTCTAAGCCACACTTAAATCCAAGTTCGGTTGCTGTGTTCACTTTTGAAGGCAGCTGGCGCCGAAGGTTGATTCAGCTTTCGGAGCCATGCGGCATGGGCGCGCTTTCACGCACGGCCAAGACTTGCTAGGTTCCGTCAACTCATTCATTCCCAATCCTAAAGTGAGGACTTTCCATGTCATCGACCGTTGCCCTGGTCTGGTATCTCGTCGTTGCCGGCCCGCAAGGCGGCATGGTTGTGCTGCCGAGCACCTTCGACAATCGCGAGCAGTGCGCTGCAGCTATCACCGAATTCCAGAAGCAGCAGCCCGCGCCGACCGGCTGGACGGTCCAGTGCGTGCCGAGCGCCTCGCCTTATGCCGATATGGGCGACGATGAGCCCGGCGCAGAACAACAGCCGCAGCAACAGCAGCAACCGGCCCCCGCCCAGTAAGCCGAGCACGGCGCTGAAGCCATTCCAGGAAAAGTGGGTAACGGTTTTCCGTCCGGAATCGCCTAGACAAAAGTTGGAGCGTTTCAGCGTTTCCGTGAAAAACGGAAACGCTCCAAAACTGCGCCAACGCAAGCATTTGTCTGGCTCAGCAGCACTGAGGCAACCTCTCGTGTAGCTTGGCAGCTACGGAGGGGCTTGGAACAATCACGATCCTGGCTCGGCCGCGCATTCCGTAACCGAGCCCATATGACAGACGTCGTTCTCTCCGATACGCGCGAAAAGGTGCTGACTGGCATTCTGCTGACCAGCCTGGCCTATCTGCTGTTTTCGTTGCAGGACGCCTCGATCAAACTGCTGGTGACGACCGCCACGGTTTGGCAGATCCTGTTCATCCGCAGTGCCACGATCCTCGTTGGCTGCCTTGCAACCGGCGGCGGGCAGCTGGTCATTGATTCGGCGCGTTCGCCGATCCTCAAATCCATGCTCTTGCGCAGCTTCCTCATCCTCGCGGCATGGCTTTGCTACTACACGGCTGCGAAAGACCTGCAGCTCGCCGAGCTCACCACCATCTATTTCGCCGCACCGATCATCGTAACGGCGCTGTCGATCGTGATCCTGAAGGAGAAAGTCCCGCTGCTGCGTTGGGTGGCCGTCCTGATGGGCTTCGGTGGCGTCTTCGTCGCCTGTGACCCGGCAAGCCTCGGCTTTTCGCTGCCCGTTCTGCTGGTATTGGCGGCTGCCGGCTTCTGGGGTCTCTCCATCGTGTTGCTCAGCAAGGTCGCCACACAGGAACGCACCACCGTGCAGCTCGTGCTCAACAATGCATTCTTCCTGGTGATCGCCGGAGTTCCATTGCTGTGGAGCTGGCAGACCCCGAGCTGGCAGGAGCTTCTCCTGATGATCACCGTGGGCATCCTCGGCGGCCTCGGCCAGTATTTTCTGTTCGAGGGCATGAAACGGGCGCCGATCTCCATCATCGCCCCGTTCGAATACACAGCCTTGCTCTGGGCCTTCGCGCTCGGGTTCCTGATCTGGGGCGACGTACCGCGCGATGCCGTGTTTGTCGGCGCGGCCATCATAGTGCTCGCTGGCCTTGTCGTCGTCGCCAGCGAACGTTTCCGCAAACCCGCGGCCTGAGCAACCGATACTCCTGTCAGAAGGCTGTCAGGAGACCGGAGCTATCATGATCGGCTCCGGAGGGCTGATGGAACAGGCGAATGAGGCTGAAAGGAACCGTGCGCTCGGCATCCTGCTGGTGGCGGCATCGGCAATCGTGTTCGGACTCAGCGGTGTGCTTACCAAATCGATCACAGCCGACGCGCTGACGGTGACCTGCTGGCGTGGATTTGTCGGTTTCCTGTTGATCGGAGCCTATGTGTGCTGGCGGCCAGGCCGAGCTGGCAAGCGACCTGATATGCGGCTCGGCTGGCGAGGATGGCTTCTGGCCGTCGAAGGGGCTGCTGCCAGCATCGCCTTTATCGCGGCTTTCAAATTCACCTATGTCGCCAATGTCGCGGTGATCTATGCGACAGCGCCATTCGTGACTGCCCTGCTCGCCTGGATCCTGATACGTGAGCCATTCCGGCTGCCAACCATGGTTGCGGCCCTGCTGTCGCTGTGCGGCGTCGCCGTCATGGTGCATTCCGGCCTCGGCACCGGCAATCTGTTCGGCGACGGACTGGCGCTGCTGATGACGATCGGCAGCTCGCTCTACATGATCATGGTCCGTGGCTTTCGCGATACGCCCGTAGTCTGGGCCGGTGCCGTCGCGTCGCTGCTGCTGTTCGTGTTTGGCTGGTTCGTCACGGATCCATTGGCGATCAGCCGCCAGGATATCCTCCTGCTTGCGGTTTTTGGGACCTCCTTCGCGGTCGCCTCGGTGCTATGGACCGAAGGCAGCAGGCTGATCCCCGCTCCGGAGGCGGCGCTGCTTGGCGCAGCCGAGATTCCGGCCGCGGCGTTGTTCGCCTGGCTTTTCCTGTCCGAGATCCCTCCCTACGCCAGTCGGGCTGGAGGAGCCGTCGTACTCTGCGCGGTCCTCGCACATGGTTGGCATGACTGGAGTTCCGCCCAGCGCCTGGCGCAGCTTTCCACAGGCAAGGCCGTAAAATAATTGCGCTGTCATGGAACCATCACAGAGCCCGCGCATTATTGTGGTGCGGGCCATGCTCTAGTCCCCCCAACCCCTCGGCCCGCTCCCCTCCAGCCGACCTTATGGTCGGCTTTTTCTTTGCGTCAGTCGGCCTGACGGTCAGCCATCCTTATACGAGCGCACTCTCCCGTTTCGCATTGACCTTGATGTCACTTTCGATAGGGTCTGCGCGGTGCGGCCGGTGGTCGGGGCGCACAAAGCGTCCCTATGGACGCGCGACACCCTGAACTGCATTGGGAGTGACGCGGTATGATTCTCTGCGTTGGCCTGTTTGCCGCTGTCGCGATTGCCTGGCTGCTCATCGCAGTTATCGAGAAAGTGCGCCTTGGGTTGAGTTTCGCCCAGGCATTCCTCTACACGCCGTTCAAGCTCGCGTACCGGATCACCGATCAAAACCTCAGGACCATCCGCGACGCCAACGCTCCCGTGATCTATGTGATCGTCCACCAGTCGAAGCTCGATCCGGCGCTGATGTTGTCATTGTTGCCGGAGAACACGCTCCATATTCTCGATGAAGCCTCCGCACGCTCCTTCTGGCTGGAACCCTGGCGCGAACTCGCCCGCACCATCGCCTTCAATGCAGAACATGTCTTCGTCAGCCGGCGGCTCGTGCGCGTCCTGAAAGGGCGTGGGCGGCTCGCCGTATATTTCCCGGACGCTGTCGAGCCGGACGTGAAGTCATTCCGGCTCTACCGCGCAGTATCGCGCATTGCCTTGCAGGCGGATGCCCGTATCGTACCGGTCTTCGTAGGCGGCGCACGCTGGCTTCCCAGTTCGCTGACACCCGCAGAGCGAGCTCCTCGCAGACTGTTCCCCAGGCTCACGGTCAGCGTGCTGCCGCCCATGACGCTTGAGCAACTGGCCACACGAGATGGCGAACCCGCTCGAAATCGCGGCAATGCACTGTTCGACTATGTTGCGGAGGCACGCTTCGGCGCCACCGATCCCGGCCGTGGCCTGTTCCAGTCGATCCGCGATGCTTCCGACCGTTTCGGCGCTTCCCATCCCATCATTGAAGACGTGGTGAGCGGAACGCTCAGCTACAGGACACTCTTTGCAAGCGCCCGCGTCTTCGGCCAGCACATCGAAGCGCGCACAGCGCCCGGCGAGGCCATTGGTGTTCTTCTACCCAACACCAATGCCATGATGATCTCACTGCTCGGCATGTGGTCATCCGGCCGCGTGGCCGCGATGATCAACTACACGGCGGGCCCGGCCAACGTGACCTCCGCCGTGCGCACGGCAGTGGTCCGTACCGTCGTCTCGTCGCGGGCCTTCATCGAAAAGGCATCCCTTGCCGATGTTGTCACAGCCGCCGAGGAGGGTGGCGCCAAGTTCCTTTGGCTCGAGGATATTCGTGAAAGCACCTCCAGCCTCGAAAAGCTCGCTGCAGCCGCCTGCTGGCGCTGGCCGCTGCAGCCGCAGGACGCACAGAAGCCAGCGGTGATCCTGTTCACGTCGGGTTCCGAGGGCCACCCAAAAGCGGTCGTGCTCTCGAACAGCAACCTTGTGGCCAATGCCATGCAGGCCGAGGCACGGCTCACGATTTCGCCCGGGGATATCCTACTCAATGTGCTGCCGGCCTTTCATTCGTTCGGCCTGACTTGCGGCACCATCCTGCCGCTTGTGAGCGGGATGCGGGCGTTTCTCTATCCCTCCCCTCTCCACTACAAGATCATTCCTGAGATTGCCGGGAAGACGCACCCGACGGTGATGATCGGCACCGATACCTTCCTGGCAAACTATGCGCGCCACGCCGGCGACAGTGACTTCTCCAGCCTGCGGTTCATCGTGGCAGGTGCCGAACCCGTGAAACCGGAGACACGCCGTACTTACCGCGACCGTTTTCAGGCCGATATCGTCGAGGGTTTTGGCTTGACGGAGGCCGCCCCGGTGGTGGCTGTCAACACCGCGATCCACAGCCGCGAAGGCACGGTCGGCAGGCTGCTGCCCGCCATTCGCATGCGGCTCGATGCAGTCGAAGGCATCAAGGATGGCGGCAGGCTATGGCTTACCGGACCAAACATGATGATGGGCTACATGACCGCGGACCGGCCGGGAGAGCTGCAGCGCCTGGAGAATTGGCACGATACCGGCGACATCGTCTCGGTCGACAGGGATGGTTTCATCACCATCCGCGGCCGAGCCAAGCGTTTTGCCAAGATCGCCGGCGAGATGGTGTCCCTGGGTGCGGTCGAAATGCTGGTGCGATCGCTCTGGCCGGAAGACAATCATGCCGCTGTTGCGGTGCCCGACAAACGACGGGGCGAACGTATCGTGCTGGTAACCACCGCTGGCGATGCCGATCCTGAGGATCTGCGCAAATTTGGCAAGCAGCATGGCGCGGCCGAACTGATGGTGCCGCACGATATCGTCAAGGTCGACGCGCTCCCGGTTCTGGGATCCGGCAAGACCGATTATGTTGCCGCGAAAAAGCTGGCGATGGAGCAACTGGGGCTGGCCGTCTGAAACTTCGGAAAAACCTGCTCAGACGATGATCGCGAACTCAGCCTTCGTTTTCGATCCCCTTGTGGTCGACATCCGGCGGCAGGATCGCCTCGCCTTCCTTCTTGGCGCGACGCGAATAGGCGCGCACGCTGAAGGGCAGGAAGATCAGATAGGCTGCCACCGATGCCGTCAGCGTATGCCAGGGGTAACTGACCAGCAACAGCACATAGAGCACGACCGCAAGGATCACCGGCAGCACCCGATCTCCGGGAATCTTCAGGCTCTTGCCGGAGTATACCGGCAACCGGCTGACCAGCAGGAAAGCAATCAGCACGGTGAAGGCGACACCTGCGAAGGCGATCGGCCGTGTCGGCTGCATGCCGAGGAAAGCCAGATAGAGCGGCAGCAGGACAAGCACGGCACCCGCCGGTGCCGGCACGCCGACGAAATAGTCGGCCTGCCAGGCTGGTCGATCCGTCTGCTCGTCGAGCACGTTGAAGCGCGCCAGGCGCATGCCGCAGGCGATGGCGAACAGCAACGCGGCGATCCAGCCGGGCGATCCAGCCCTGTCAAGCAGATAGGCGTAGAGAACCAGTGCGGGTGCGACGCCGAAATTGACGATGTCGGCCAGCGAATCCATCTGTGCGCCGAACTTGGACGTCGCCTTGAGAAGGCGTGCCAGGCGGCCATCGATGCCGTCAAGGAATGCTGCGAGCAGCACCATCACCACTGCAGTCTCGAAACGATTCTCGAAAGCGAAGCGAATGCCGGAGAGGCCGGCGCAGATCGCCAGAACGGTCACGAGGTTCGGAAGAACCATGCGCAGCGGGATCTCGGTGATGCGCGGTCCGCCATGACCATGCGGCTCGAATTTCTTGAAAGGAGCGCCCATCGCGCCGTCCTTACGAGATGCGCACAAGCGGCGCCGCCTGCGCGCCACCGAACTCGGCAATGATGGTTTCGCCGGCAACCGCGGTCTGGCCGACGGCAACGCGCGGAGCGGCGTTGGCAGGCAGGAAGACATCGACACGCGAGCCGAAACGGATCAACCCGAAACGCTCGCCAACCGCCAGCGTGCCGCCGGCGTCAGCCCAGCAGACGATACGTCGCGCCACCAGGCCGGCGATCTGCACCGCGGCGACCGTGCCGTTCGGGCTTTCGATGACGAGACCGTTGCGCTCGTTTTCCTGGCTCGCCTTGTCGAGTTCGGCATTGAGGAACTTCCCAGGCCGATGCTCGATGCGCGTGATGCGGCCACGCACGGGAGAGCGATTCACATGGCAGGAGAACACATCCATGAACACCGAGATGCGCGTCATCTCGGTGGTGCCGAGGCCAAGCTCACGCGGCGGCACCGCTGGTCCTACCGCCGAGACGACGCCATCGGCGGGGCTGACGACCAGACGGTCATCGACCGGTGTGACGCGCTCCGGATCCCGGAAGAAATAGGCGCACCAGGCAGTGAGGATCAGGCCGATCCAGAACAGCGTTGACGAAAAATAGCCGAGCAGCAGCGTTGCCGCGGCAAAACCCGCGATGAACGGATAGCCTTCGCGGTGGATCGGAACGAACGCGTTCTTGACCGTGTCGACAAGATTCATCGGGCTGGGGGCGGCTCCGTTTCGGATGCGCCTCTCTACCGGAAAGCGCTTGCCATCGCAACGCGCCAAAGCCGCGCGGGCGCCGGTCGGTGCTTAAACACAGCTGCGGGCGCTCGGATATCCGGCAGATCAACTGGCTAAGAGATTGAGATCCCTCTAATTTTCTTCGGCGTGCGTAACCTGGAATGGAACGCCCGGCAGATAGACCGGAATAGGCCGGATCTCATAGATTGCGGTCGGATTGGCGCTGCGGAGACTGCGTGCGGCCTCGACAGCTTCCTCGCGGGTTGCACAGTCGACGACATAGAAACCGAGCAACTGTTCCTTGGTCTCGGCGAATGGTCCATCGATGACCATGCCTGCTCCCGGCCCACGCAATGTGAAAGCACCTTCGGTCGGCCCGAGGCGGGCGGCAGGGCCCAGCTTGCCCTCTGCAAGCAGTCTATCGCGGACAATGGCGAGATCCGCCATCACGGCAGCGTCCTCCTCCGGCCTCCACGATTCGACCACGCCCGAGGCGTGGTAAGCGAGAATGGCGTACAGCATCGGTTCCCCGGCTTTGTTACAGCGCACGTCCCTGCCCCTCGACGTACGTCAGCCCGATCGCAGCTATAGCGCAGATGTGTGTTGCCTACGATACTTCTTCCGTGCGCCTGCGCACGACGACGCCAAGATCGTCCGTTTCGCGGGCAATGCGCAGGCGTTCTTCCGCTTCCGTCGCTTCGCGCTGGCGATCCCACATCGACGCGTAGAGACCATTCTGCCGGAGCAGATCGCCATGCTTGCCGCGCTCGGAAATCTGACCATCCTTCAGGACAATGATCTCGTCGGCCGAAATCACGGTCGACAGACGGTGCGCGATGACGATCGTGGTGCGATCCTTCGAGACCAGGTCGAGTGCTGCCTGGATTTCCTGCTCGGTATGGCTGTCCAGTGCGGACGTGGCTTCGTCGAGGATCAGGATCGGCGGCGCCTTGAGGATCGTCCTGGCGATGGCCACGCGCTGCTTCTCACCACCCGAGAGCTTGAGGCCACGCTCGCCGACCGTGGTGGCATATCCCTCCGGCAAACGCTCGATGAAGGGGCCGATCTGGGCCAGCTCCGCCGCGCGGCGGACTTCGTCCTCGCCGGCGTCCATGCGGCCGTAGCGGATGTTGTAGGCGACGGTGTCGTTGAAGAGCACGGTATCCTGCGGCACCATGCCTATGGCCGAGCGCAGGCTTTCCTGCGTGACGTCGCGTACATCCTGCCCATCGATCAGCACCGCGCCCGACTGCACGTCGTAGAAGCGGAACAGCAGCCGCGAGATCGTCGATTTTCCGGCGCCCGAAGGCCCGACGATGGCGACCGTCTTGCCGGCCGGAACCTCGAAGCTGACGCCCTTCAGGATCTTGCGGTTGGGATCATAGGAAAAATGCACATCGCGAAATTCGACATTCCCGCTGCCGATGGCGAGGGGTTTGGCGTTCGGTCTGTCGACCACCTCCTGCTTGACGCCGAGCAGATCGAACATGTGTTCGATATCGGTCAGGCCCTGGCGGATTTCGCGATAGATGAAGCCGATGAAATTGAGCGGCACCGAGAGCTGGATCAGCATGGCGTTGATGAACACGAAATCGCCGATGGTCTGCGTCTTGTTCATCACCTCATAGGCCGACATGCACATGACGACCGTGGTGCCGAGGCCATAGATGACACCCTGGCCGAAATTCAGCCAGCCGAGTGACGTCCAGATGCGCGTGGCGGCGGTTTCATAACGCGCCATCGACCGGTCGAAGCGCTGGGCTTCCATCGCCTCGTTGCCGAAATATTTGACCGTCTCGAAATTGAGCAGCGAATCGATCGCCTTGGTGTTGGCGTCGGTATCGCTGTCGTTCATGTCGCGGCGGATACCGATGCGCCAGTCGCTCGCCCTTACCGTGAACCAGACGTAAAGCGCGACGGTAACGGCGACGACGGCGACATATTTCCAGCCATAGGTGAAACCGAAGATACCGGCTGTCAGTGCGAACTCGAGCACGGTGGGCGCCGTGTTGAGCATGATGAAGCGCACGATGGTTTCGATGCCTTTCGTGCCGCGTTCGATGATGCGCGACAGGCCGCCGGTGCGGCGCTCCAGATGAAAGCGCAACGACAGCTGATGCATGTGCACGAACGTGCGGAAGGCCAGCTGGCGTACCGCGTGCTGTCCAACCCGTGCAAACAGAGCGTCGCGCAGCTGGTTGAAACCAAGTTGCACGAGACGCAGGAAATTGTAGGCAATCACAAGCGCGATCGGCGCCAGCAGGATTTCAGGCAGCGGCGGATGATATTGCCCGGTACCAGCAAGCGCATCGGTCGCCCATTTGAAGAAATAGGGACCTGCCACCAGCACCAGTTTGGCTATCACCAGCAGCAACGTCGCCCAGGTGACGCGCCAGCGCAGGTCGGGCCGGTCGGCCGGATACATATACGGCCACAGATTGCGCAGCGTCTGGAAGGTGGCGCCGGTATCGGCGGCGGAAACGGTCTTTTCAGCCACGGTTCTTGCCTTATGAAATCGATTCGGCCGTACGACGGCAAGCGTCAACCAGCGCAGCGACAGATGCCGAGACACCAGCGAGCGCCTTTTGGTCGACCTCGTAGCGCGAACGCTGCCGGTCGGGCGTGAAGCGGACCAATCCTGCTTCGACCAGGATCTTCAGATGTTGTGAAACCGTCGACTGCGCGAGGTCGAGATGGTCCACCACCTCGCCGCAACAGCAGGAACGGCTGGCGGACAGGCACTTCAGGATCTCGATCCGCGCTGGATGCGACAGCGCCGCAAACTTTGCGGCGACTGCGTGCGTATCGACAGGGTGGCCTGCGCCACAAAGTTCAAGCGGAGAGTCCATGGTTCATCGTCGATAAACGATGAACCAATTTTGCGCAACCTGGCCAGATGGACGAAACGAATTCTATTCGGCGACGGTTGCCTGGTCGCCCAATGTCTTCATGTCGGCGGTTTCGCCTTCCTTCGACTTCTGGGGCACCTTGAAGACCTGGCCGGGCCAGATGCGGTCCGGATTGCTGATCTGCTGCTGGTTGGCAAGGTAGATCGTCGAGTAGCGCACGCCATGCCCGTAAACCCGACGCGAGATGCGCCAGAGTGAATCGCCGCGACGGATGATGACGGCGTGGTCGACTTGCTCAAGCTTCGGTGCGACGGTGGTCGGTGCCTTGTCTGCCGACGCCGCGTCCTGCTGAGGCGTGGCCGGAGCCGCTTCAGAAGCAGAAGGAGCGACCGCGGCGACGGCCTCGCCGGGCTCACGCTGGAATGGCACCGCCGCCCGGGCAATCACCTTGGAGCCGTCGGCATCCAGCAGATCGACCCGAACGGTGTAGTCGCCAACCGGCAGATCGCGGGTCGCCTCGACGAGGAACTGTCCCTTTTCGGATGCCACAGCCTCGCCGAGCAGGATTTCGTTGGCATATGCGCGAACCTTGCGGCCTGGATCGGCGGTACCGGCGACAAAGATCTTGCCGCCGTCGATCTCGACAGCGCCGACTGAGACCTTCGGTGCTCCGGGTGCCGGCTGGGCTACGGGTTCGGCAGGCTGGGCTGCGGAAGCCGTCGGCTGTGGTGCAGCCTGTGCGCCGGCAGGCGCGGCGGATGTCTGCTGGAGACTGGTTTCTCCGCCGGCTTTATCTTCAACCTTCGGCACCGAAAGCAAGGTTGCGGCCTTGCCTGGCTCCTCGACCAAAGCCAGCACCTGACCGTTCGACTTTTCTGGGATCGCGACAACGGCGGTCTGCGCCGAGGGCACGACAGCGTTGGATGGGGAGGTCGAACGCAGCTGCAACTGGTAGTTTCCAGGCTTCAGCGGATCGTTCAGAACGATTGCAAAATCGCCGTCCGGCCCGGCCGTCGTGGTCCCGAACACGGTAGCACCCTGCACGACATCAACCTTTGCATTCGGAGCGGCCTTGCCGGCAACGACGACGGAGCCGTCCCCTTCGGCACGAACCACGTCGAACGTCGGCGCGACAGGGCCAGCCGCTGGCGCTGGTGCGGCCGGCTTTTCCGGCGTCGGTGTCACGGCGGCCTGCTGCTCAGCCGGCTGCGGTGACGTCGTTGGCTGTTGCACTGCAGGCTGTTGCGTTGCCGGCGCGCCTGGCTGAACGGCAGCGATCTGCGCCGGTGGAGTGGATTTCAGGTAGGGATCGAGCGCACCGGAGATATATGCCACTCCGGCCACCGCTGCCGCGCCGCCTCCTGCAAATAGCAATGCCCTGACAAGCGCTGTTGTCATATCCTCTAAGCCCCCTTAGCCACCTAATGCCGGTCTAGCTGCTTTTCGCAGAGCCGACAAGAAAAAGCCCGCCTTCAGGCTTGACCGGACCTGCAGACGGCATCACCAATCCAATCATGAACACGATTCGATCCGTCTGTGTTTATTGCGGCTCATCAACCGGCCGCGATGGCATCTATCTCGAAGCCGGTCGCCAACTCGGCCATTCCCTTGCCCGCTCAGGCCTGCGCCTGGTATATGGTGGTGGCACCAAGGGTATCATGGGTGCGGTTGCCGAAGGCACCATGCGCTCGGGCGGCAAGGTCATGGGCATCATACCACGCTTCCTGATGAACCGGGAGGCGACGGAAAGCGCGCTCGACCGGCTGCATGAGCTGGTCGTTACCGAAAACATGCACCAGCGCAAGCACAGGATGTTCGAAGAATCCGACGCCTTCGTAGCGCTGCCCGGTGGCATCGGCACGGTCGAGGAAATCGTCGAGATCATGACCTGGGCGCAGCTCGGCCATCATCGCAAGCCGATCGTATTCGCCAACATAAAGGGTTTCTGGGACCCGATGCTGGCATTGATCGATCACATGGCGGCTGAAGGTTTCATCCATACGGCTCACAATGTGAGACCCCTGGTGGTCGAGGATCCCGACAAGATCGTTGCGACCATTCTTGCTACAGGCGCTGCCGTCGACGCACCAACCAGCGGAATCTCTTCCGTCATCGACAAGATGTGATGCCGACGGCGGCGGATCGCTTTTCTCCGAACGCGGAACTGTCTGGATAAGAACTGGCGTACCTTTGCCGAGATTGCCTTAGCCACGCCGGCTCGCAGTGAGCATCGACCACGTATAGATGGCCAGCGCCGCCCAGATAAGACCGAAGGCGATCGCTTTGGTCGTGTCGAACGGCTCGCCAAAAACGAAGACGGCGATCAGGAACACGATGGTCGGCGCAATGTACTGCATGATGCCGATGGTCGAGAGGCGAAGCAGCTTGGCGCCGAAAGCAAAAAGCAGCAGCGGCACGGCGGTGACGATGCCGCTGCCCATGAAAAGCAGCGTATCCGTCGTGTTACCCGTCGCAAAATGCCCCTCTCCCTTCAAAGCCAGCCAGACGACATAGGCGAGGGACGGGATGGAGAGGAGGAGCACTTCCAGCAGGAACCCCTGGCTCGGACCGATCGGCAACGTCTTGCGGAAAAACCCATAGGCCGCGAAAGAGAAGGCCAATGCCAGCGAAACCCAGGGCAAGGTGCCGCTTTCGACAGTGAGCACAATCACCGCCACTGCAGCCAGCGCGACAGCGGCGATCTGCAGGCGGTTCAGACGCTCACCAAGCAGCAACGCGCCGACCAGAACGTTGACGAGCGGATTGATGTAGTAGCCCAAAGCAGTTTCTACCGTGCGGTCGACGGCAATCGCCCAGACGTAGATGCTCCAATTGACCGTGATCAACGTCGCCGTCAGCGCGGCCATTGCCAACATGCGTGGCGAACGCAGCGCAACTTTGAAATCGTCGGTGCGACCAAGCCAGATCAACAAGGCGGCCGCGATCGGCACCGACCAGATAATACGATGGGCGATGACTTCGGCCAGCGGCAAATGGGCCACCGCCTTCATGTAGAAAGGCAGAAGCCCCCACAGGAGATAGGCGCCGAGGGCAAGGAGAAAGCCGCGGCGCGCGCCGGAATCAGTTTCCATTGGTACAGTCTGGGTGGTCATGGCCCAAAGCTATGCGCCAGCGACCGTACCAAGACCATCAAGTAATTCTGATGCATCGTGGACTTTCGCTGATGGATTGCTTGAGGTCGCGGCACCGTCTTGGCTCTATTCGGCGGCAACCAGCCCGGCCATCTCGCGGTTCTTCATCAGCTTGTAGATGATGGAATCCATCAGCGCCTGGAACGAGGCATCGATGATGTTTTCCGACACACCGACCGTCCACCAGCGGGCACCGGTGGAATCGTGCGATTCGATCAACACTCGGGTGATCGCCTCGGTACCGCCATTGAGGATACGCACTTTGAAATCGGCGAGTTCGAGGTCGACAATTTCGTTCTGGTACTTGCCGAGATCCTTGCGCAGCGCGAGATCGAGCGCATTGACCGGGCCGTGGCCTTCGGCCACCGACATCTTCTCCTCATTGTCCACCACCACCTTCACGATGGCTTCCGAAACAGTCCTCAGCTGGCCATTGGCGTCGAACCTGCGCTCGACCATGCAGCGGAAGGAGGTGACGGCGAAGAATTCCGGCAGGCCGGACAACATCTTGCGCGCCAGCAATTCAAAGGAAGCATCGGCCCCTTCATAGGCATAGCCTTCGGCTTCGCGTTCCTTGACAACGGCAATGAGCGCGTCCAGCCGCGCATCGTCCTTCGGCACGTCGATGCCGCGCCGCTTCAGCTCTGCAAGGAAATTGGCCTTGCCGCCCTGATCGGAGACCATGACGCGACGACGGTTGCCGACAGCTTCCGGCGGCACATGTTCATAAGTCTGCGGCTCCTTGATCAGGGCCGACGCATGGATCCCTGCCTTGGTGGCGAAGGCTGAGGAGCCGACATAGGGCGACTGCGCCTCAGGAGCACGGTTCAGCAACTCGTCGAAAGCACGGGAAAGGCGCGAAATGCCGGCCAGCTGCTCGGTTGAAATGCCGGTCTCGAAGCGATCCTTGTAGGCCGGCTTCAGCATCAGTGTTGGGATCAGCGTCACCAGGTTGGCGTTGCCGCAACGCTCGCCGATGCCATTCAACGTACCCTGGATCTGCCGCACGCCGGCCTCGACGGCGGCGAGTGAGTTGGCGACGGCCTGCCCGGTGTCGTCATGGGCATGGATGCCGAGATGATCGCCCGGGATGCCGGCTGCAATTGCGTTTTCGACGATGACACGGATCTCGGCAGGCTGGGTGCCACCATTGGTGTCGCACAGCACCACCCAGCGCGCGCCTGCCTCATAGGCGGCTCTGGCGCAGGCCAGCGCATAGTCCGGATTGGCCTTGAAACCATCGAAGAAGTGCTCGCAATCGACCATGGCCTCCCTGCCGGCGGCAACAGCAGCGGCCACGGATGCGCTGATCGCCTCGAGGTTCTCCTCATTGCTGCAGCCCAGCGCGACGCGAACGTGATAGTCCCAGCTCTTGGCGACGAAGCAGATGGCGTCCGAGCGGGCCTGCACCAGCGCGGCGAGACCAGGGTCATTCGACGTTGAAACGCCGGCGCGCTTGGTCATGCCGAAGGCAACGAATTTCGAGTGCGTCGTGCGTTTTCTGGTGAAGAATTCGGTATCGGTCGGATTGGCGCCGGGATAGCCGCCCTCGACATAGTCCATTCCGAACTCATCCAGCATGCCAGCGATCGCGATCTTGTCCTCGACCGAAAAGTCGATGCCCGGCGTCTGCTGGCCATCGCGCAATGTCGTGTCGAAAAGGTAGAGGCGGTCGCGTTGCATGGTCATTTTCCGGCGTATTTGTCGGTTGCGCGGATCAGGCTGTCGAGGATACCCGGTTCGGAATAGGCATGTCCGGCACCTTCGATGAGATGGAAGTCCGCCCTCGGCCAGGCCTTGTGCAGTTGCCAGGCATATTTTGCCGGGCACGGCATGTCGTAGCGGCCGTGGATGATGGCGCCGGGAATATCCTTCAACTTGTGGGCGTCGCGCAGGATCTGCCCCTCTTCGAGCCAGCCGGCGTGAACGAAATAATGGTTTTCGATGCGGGCGAAGGCGACTGCATAGTCGTCTTGCGCGAATGGGTCACTGGTCGACGGCTCTGGCAGGAGCGTGATGGTCTCGCCTTCCCAGATCGACCAGGCCTTGGCCGCCTCGACCTGCTTCTGGCGATCGCTGCCAACCAGCCGCCTGCGGTAAGCTCCCATCATGTCGCCGCGCTCGTCCTCGGGGATCGGCGCCAGGAACCGCTCCCACTTGTCAGGGTACATTTCCGAGACGCCGAACTGATAATACCAGTCGAGTTCGGCACGGGTGAGCGTGTAGATGCCGCGCACCACCAGTTCACTGACGCGGTCGGGATGTGTTTCGGCATAGGCCAGCCCGAGCGTCGAGCCCCAGGACCCACCAAAGACCAGCCACTTGTCGAAGCCGGCCTTCTCGCGCAGCCGTTCCATGTCGGCGATCAGATGCCAGGTCGTGTTGGCTTCCAGCGAAGCGTTGGGCGTGGACTTGCCGCAGCCGCGCTGATCGAACAGGATCACGTCGTAGAGCTTCGGATCGAACAACCGGCGATGGTTCGGCGAGATCGTGCCGCCCGGTCCACCGTGCAGGAAAACGGCGGGCTTGCCGCCCCTGGTACCAACCCGTTCCCAATAGACCTGATGACCGTCGCCCACATCCAGCGTGCCGGTCTCGAACGGTTCGATCTCGGGATAAAGTGTACGCAATTCCAGACTCACAACTTCAGCCCTTTCTCAGGCCAGTTTTGGGTTTCGCGATCGGGATGCTGGAAGGAGATGATGTGCTCCTGCCGCGCATAATAATCGAGGTCCTGATGCACCGGCGCCTCGAAGATCTTCTCCACCCAGGGCAGTCGCGATGCGTAGTTGACCTGATGCGTCGGTGCCAGGTCGGAACGGTCGTCGAAACTGCCGATCGAAATCTCCAGAGCATCAGGGCTCTTGTAGGTCATCGGCGTACCGCACCGTTTGCAGAAGCCACGCGCGATGTTGATGGACGACTGGAAGTAGCTCGGCTCCTCATGCACCCATTCGACACCGTCCGACGGCACCGTGACGAAAGCGCCGAAGAACGAACCAAACTGCTTCTGGCACATGCGGCAATGGCAGATGGATGGGCGCCCCAGCTCACCGCGTATGCGGAAACGCACGGCCCCGCACTGGCAGCCGCCAGTCCTGATGGCATCGGTCATGATCTTTCCTCCGGTGGCCAGGTTTCTGTGTCGTGGTCCGGGTGCTGGTGGTTCACCATCGAGGTGATGAACGGGACGGAAACCGGATCGTCTTCCGTTATTCCGCCGGGCAATGAAGGGATCGCATCGACATAGGGCAGCTTGGCCTCGATGCCCCACTGGATGGTTGGCGGAATTTCCTCAGGATGATCGAAGGCCGCAATGGCCAAAGCGATGCCATGGGGATCTTCAAAGCTCAGTGGCGTGCCGCATTCCGCGCAAAAACCGCGCTTGGCAAAGCTGGAAGACTGGAACAGCTTCGGTTCGGCGCGCGTCCATGTCAGCCTTGCGCCGGCGATGGAGACCAGCGGCTGGTAAAAATTGCCGCTCGCCTTCTGGCACATGCGACAATGGCAGATCGAGGCTTCACCCAGCACGCCTTCGACGCAAAAACGCACAGCGCCACACTGGCATCCGCCGGTATAGGTGGGTTTGTTGTCGAGGCTCATCACGCCGACCCGTGGCAGACGGCTTCGATGTTGTTGCCGTCGGGATCGAAAACGAAAGCGGCATAATAGTGCTCGTGGTAGTGCGGGCGCAGCCCCGGAGCGCCGTTGTCCCTGCCACCCGCAACGACTGCCGCCTTGTGGAAAGCGTCGACATCGGCCCGGCTGTTGGCGGTGAAAGCATAGTGACGGCCCGGCGCCGAAGTCCTGGTCTCGTGAAGCCAGAACACCGGCCGGTCCCGGCCGTAACCACCAACCTTGGCGCCACCCGTATATTGCTCGGGCACCATGTAAAGCAGTGAGGCGCCAAGCGGCGCCATCGCCTTGTCATAGAACGTTTTCGCCGCCTCGAAATCGACGACGGAAATGCCGGTATGGTCGATCATCGCTTCACCTCCCAGGTTGTCACCCGCTCCCCTGTCACCGGATCCTTGCCATCCTTCAACTGGATACCTTGTGCCAGCAATGCGTCACGGACGCGGTCCGCCTCAGCCCAGTTCTTGGCCGCAATGAAGGCGAGGCGCTCCGCTATGGTGTTCGAAACAGCCTGCTCATCAACGGCTGCGGTCGCAAGACTGAAACCGAGGAATTGCAGCGCTGCCTTGAGGCTTGCCGCCGCGTCATTTCCTTCGGCGGCATCAGCCGCAAGCTGCGTCAGCACCTGGAAAGCCTGATAGGTGCCAAGATCGTCCGACAGCGCCTCGATGATGGCTTGTGGAACGTCAGCAGCCTCGCCGTCAGCCAGATCGGCGCCACGCTTCCACTTGCGCAGCGTGTTCTCGGCTTCCTCCAGTTTACGGACCGAAAAGTCGATCGGTTCGCGATAGTGCGTCATCAGCATGGCAAGGCGTAGCACCTCGCCCGGCCATCTGCGGCCGCCGAAGGTCTCCGTCTCCAGGAGTTCGTTGATCGAGTAGAAGTTTCCCAGGCTCTTGGACATCTTCTGTCCTTCGACCTGAAGGAAACCGTTGTGCATCCACACATTGGCCATCACGTCGGTGCCGTGGGCGCAGCGCGACTGCGCGATCTCGTTCTCGTGGTGCGGAAAGATCAGATCCAGGCCGCCGCCATGGATGTCGAAGACTTCGCCGAGATAGGCCGCACTCATGGCCGAGCACTCGATATGCCAGCCGGGCCGCCCCCTGCCCCACGGGCTCTGCCAGCCAGGCTCTTCCGCAGATGAAATCTTCCAAAGGACAAAATCGCCCGGGTTCTTCTTGTGTGCGTCGACGGCGATGCGCGCGCCGGCCTGCTGCTCGTCCAGGGGACGCTTGGAAAGTTCGCCATAGTCCGGCATCGATGCGGTATCGAAAAGCACCTCGCCTTCCGCTGCATAGGCGTGACCGCGATCGATCAGCTGGTGGATCAGGCCGATCATGTCAGTCTTGCCGTCGGCACGCGGTTCCACAAAATCGGTGGCGCGCGGCTCGTAGGTCGGCTCAAGGCAGCCAAGCGTGGCAACGTCCTTGTGGAACTGGTCCGCCGTCTTCTCGGTTACCCGCCGGATTGCTTCGTTGAGCGACAGCTTGCCGGAGGCGATATCGTTGCCGAAATCACGCAGGGCACGCGCGTTTATCTTATCGTCGAGGTCGGTGATGTTTCGCGCATAGGTGATGTGCTCGGCGCCATAGACATGGCGCAGCAACCTGAACAGCACGTCAAAGACGATCACCGGCCGCGCATTGCCGATGTGGGCGAAGTCGTAAACGGTCGGGCCGCAGACATACATGCGCACATTGTCGGGATCGATGGGGACAAAATCCTCCTTCGCCCTGTTCAACGTGTTGTAGAGGCGCAAGCCCTTCGAACCCTCAGACATTCATCCCCTTCCCGACCGGTCCCGGCCGCCGCGCATTTTCGCGCACAATCCAACCCCAGCCTGCTGGCCGGGGCGTTGTCCACTCAGAGAGAAAGTTGAGGCGAAAACGTCCAGACCAGCGCGAGCGCTAGCCAATAATGCAAATGCCACAAATGGCGAAAGACGTTCTCATGGGCGGCTTTATCGCGCCCGCCCGTGTTGCCGTCAAGTCGCAACTTTCACCGGCAGGTCGCCCTAACGGGCGTAAACCATTTGAAGAAACTTTTTCTTAAGCATGTGCGTTCAGTGCTATAATATTCGTCGGCTCATGTGGAAAACGCCACGATTTGGTCGGAATCGGCCATCAAGTGCAGCGCCTTCCAATGACCTTGACCTTGGGGAAGTCGAAATGCCACGCAGCAAGCAGGAAGCCAGTCGAGCGAAACAACCGACACTCGCCAGCCAATACCGGGCAATCGGCCCGGCGGCGGTGGTAGCGGCCTTGCTCCACACGGCTAAGAAGAAGAAGCCCGCGCACAAGATCACGTCGCCGCGCGCGGCCTGAACAAACGGTCTGTCGGCGAAGACCGTCGCTGACGAGCCGATGCTCGCTCGGCGCAAGAGACTAGAATAGCGACATCTGATCAGCATCGTCGCCACCGGGCTTCTTGCGCGCTGGTTTGGCCGATCTTTGCTCGGCCGCCAAGTCTTCGGGCGACACGACAAACCTCTCCTGGATCTCCGGACCCGAATTGGCGACCTTGTTGACGAGGTCCGAGACCGGGATTGCCTCGAAGAACCCCTCCTCGACCGGGCGCAGAAGATCGGCGACAGCACGCGGCTCCTGGCCCCGACAATCCAGCCAGCGCGAGAAATCCTCCGGATGGATGACGACCGGCATGCGGTCGTGGATTTGGGCGATGTCGGCATTTGCCGACGTGGTCATGATGGCACCTGTATCCATCTCGGAGCCACCGGGCTCCGCGTACGTCTCCATGAGCCCCGCAAAGGCGACAATGCCGCCGCTTTTCGGGCGCACCCAGTAGGCCTGCCCCTTCCTGCTGCCTGCCTGGCGCCATTCATAAAAGCCACTGGCCGGAACCAAGGCGCGGCGATGGCGCATGGCTGTGCGGAAGGAAGCTTTCTCAGCCGCGCTTTCGGATCGGGCATTGATGAGAAGTGGAAACTGACGTGTGTCTTTGACCCAGGTCGGTATCAACCCCCAGCGAACCAGCATGGAGCTCCGGTCGGAACGGTTCGAACCGGGTGCCTTCGGAGCGCCGGAAATCACCATCGTGATGGGTTGCGTGGGTGCGATGTTGTAGCGCGCCGGAAAGGGCTCGATATCATCCAGACCCAGGAACGTCGTGGTCTGGTCGGGCGTGGCGGTCAAGGCAAAACGTCCGCACATGGCGCAATCTCTTCTCTGTCTGGCTCCGAAAGTGGTGGTGGAAGCGTGTGGCTGCAACCGCTAAAGCTCGATTTGGAAGCACGATCCACAGCCATCGCCCTGTCTGGCAAACAACGGGAAGACACTTCGAAATGATCCGCAGGCAAACCATACCGTCGGTTTCAGTGGCGGTGGTGCGGGGCGACACCGTGCTTCTGGTAAAACGAGCCAGGCCGCCTTCCCAGGGCGTCTATGCCTTCCCGGGCGGCAAGGTAGAGGCCGACGAGAGCCTGGAAAGCGCCGCCAAACGGGAGCTTCTCGAGGAGACAGGCCTCGGCGCGGCCGATCTGCGTCCGCTGATCGAGATCTTCATCGACGGCTCCACCGAAGGCCACCCGGTGGACTATCGCCTGACGGTGTTCGGTGCCCGCTACATCGGCGGCGAAGCCAAGGCCGACGACGATGCAGAAACAGCGGCCTTCTATACGCTTGCCGAGATGGAAACGATGCCATTGGCCGGTTCCGTCTTTTCGGTCGCAAAGGACTTGCTGCAGCCGGATAAAAAGCCGTTGGGCTAAACCCGGCTGTGCCTTGCGGCAGACAGATTGTTTGTTCACAAAGGCTTATGATCCGCGCTTTTACGCTTTTCATGCTTGGTCTTGCCATCCTCGTGGCCGCTCCGGCGCGCCCGGTGACGGCTGCCGAGGCGCCATTCGAGCCTGGGCTGATGCGGCTGGCCGAAGTGCTGGGATCCCTGCATTTCCTGCGCAACCTTTGCGGCGAAAAGGGAGATCAGTGGCGCAGCGAGATGGAGAAGCTGCTGGAATCCGAAAACCCCGATGCGGAGCGGCGGGCGCGTTTCATCGCCGCCTTCAACAGGGGCTACCGCTCGTTCGGCAGCACCTACACGCAGTGCACATCGTCTGCCAGCGAGGCAATCAGCAGGTACATGAAAGAGGGCGAGAAGCTCTCGCGCGACATCGCGTCGCGCTACGGCAATTAGCGAGCTGTTAACTTTTTCATCATTGTGGCAGCACAGCACCAAAGTCCTGTGGTAGGAACCTTAATGGGACATTAAAGGGACGGGTCAAGTTTGATCCTCATTTGAAGGATCGCCGCTTGAACAAGGGTGATAGTTGCGTATGGGACACACAGCCAACGATATCGATGCCCTCGTCAGGGAAGAAAAACGCCTGACCGCCGTCGAAAGCCATAGCGAAGCATGGGCGGAAGGGCTTTCTGCGGGTATCGAGCCAGATATCATCGCCGAGGCTGCACTGGAAACCGCATTTTGCGAGATGCTGCGCGCCAATGGCGAAACCGCAGCCCTTGCCCTGCTCGACAGGATGCGTGAAAAGGTAATTGCCGGGGCGTTCGAGCCTGACCAAGTGCGGCACTGAACCGACGCCCGGCGCCGACCGGCGGAATAGCCTTTCCGCCGCGCGGCGGCATACCGACCGGGCGCGGCCCGGCAGCATGGAGAGGCGGCCGTTGAAATCTTCGTCCTTCGACAGACCCCGCGGCCTGGCGTTTGGCGCTGGTTTCCTCGCGCTGACGCTTGCGACAGCTTCGGCGCTGCTCACAACGGCCCGACCTGCCACTGCACTGAGCGAAATCAAACACGACGACGTGCAGGTCCCCGGCAAGCGTCCGCAGATGGGGCCGGAAGCACCAAAACCGGGTACCGTACCACTGCCGGATCCAATCCAGACCGTTCCGCCAGCCCAGAAGACAACGCCGCCGGGCCAGGACGAGCCCGAACAGGTTGAGCCAGCCAAACCGGGAGAAGGCAGCGGCAATCTCGCGCGGCCGCAGATCGATCCGACCGCGTCGTTGCCGCCTGTGCAATATGACCTCGCCAAGCTGCCGGAACCGGTGCGGCGCATGCGCGACCTGATCATCGAAGCCTGCAAGAGCGGTGATATCGAGAAGCTTCGCCCATTGATCGGCATCGGCGATTCGCTGACACAGCTTTCGCTGACCGATATCGAAGGCGATCCGATCGCCTTCCTCAAGGGATTGTCGGGCGATACCGAGGGTCAGGAAATCCTGGCCATCCTGCAGGAGGTTCTGGACGCGGGTTACGTGCAGCTCGACCCCGGTACACCCCAGGAGCTTTATGTCTGGCCCTACTTCTTCGCCTATCCGCTGGCCAAGCTCGACGCCAAGCAGCGGGTGGAGCTCTTCAAGATCGTCACCGCCGGCGACTACGAAGACATGAAGCAGTACGGCACCTACATTTTCTACCGGGTCGGCATCACGCCGCAGGGCCGCTGGACCTTCTTCGTCGCCGGCGATTGAGGTCGCGATCCCCTTTTCAGGACAAGACCTGCTGCCAATGAGGGGCTGGCGGGACACAATGCCCGCCAGACGAGGTTAGTATCCGCGGCGACGGTAGTAGCGTTCGTCGCAAGGCGCAGTGAAGATGCGACCGTAACGATCCTGATAACGGCACATCTCCCGACCGCGGTCGCGCGGTTGTGGACCACCAGAGGTTGCCAGAACCGCGCCGAGCAGCGCGCCGGCACCAGCGCCGATCAGAGTGCTCTCCGTATTGCCGCCAATCGCCTGGCCGACCAGCGCACCGCCAGCTGCGCCAAGGGCGGCACCGCCAGTTGCCCTCTGCTGTTGTGCCGTCTGCGAGCAGGCGGCAAGACCAAGCGTCATCACCAGGGCCGTGGCGGTGCCGAATTTCGTCAGATTCATCAGGACTTTCTCCGTTGGGTCCGTACGGACGTCAACGCGACCTTAGCGATCCAACATGAACGCAGCCTGTCCAAATCTCAGCGCGATCCGCTGCCGAACTTGTTCGCCGCCATGACACCCAAAGTCGGGAGAATCACGACGTTGACCAGATAAATCAACAGCAATACCGGCCAGGCGGCTGATGCAGTCGACCCGACTAGCTGACAACAGCTTCCGAGAATTCGACTGCCCTGCCCTGCGATGGCGTGACGATCTCACCTTCCCACATGACGCGGGAGCCACGCACGATGGTGCCAACTGGCCAGCCGGTGACTTCCTTGCCGTCATACGGCGTCCAGCCTGCCCGCGAGCCCGCCTGTGCATTGGTGATGGTCTCGCGCCGCTTCATGTCCACGACCGTGAAGTCGGCGTCGTAACCGGCGGCGATGCGCCCCTTGCGCGCCATGCCGAAGATGCGGTTCGGACCATGGCTGGACAGATCGACGAAGCGTTCCAGCGTGAGCCGACCGGCATTGATGTGATCCAGCATGATCGGAACCAGTGTCTGCACGCCGGTCATGCCTGACGGCGAAGCCGGGTAGGTTTTTGCCTTCTCGGCCAGCGTATGCGGGGCATGGTCGGAGCCGAGCACGTCGACAATGCCCTGGCTGATGCCATGCCAGATGCCGTCGCGATGGCGAGGCGCGCGCACGGGCGGGTTCATCTGCAGAAGCGTACCAAGGCGGCCATAGTCGTCGGAGCTCATGGTCAGATGATGCGGCGTCGCCTCGCAGGTGGCGACATCCTTGTGCTGCTGGAGGAAAATGATCTCCTCGGCCGTCGAGATATGCAGCACATGGATGCGCGCACGGGTCTGGCGCGCGATGCGCACCAGACGCTCGGTGCACTGCAGCGCAGCGATCTCGTCGCGCCAGACAGGGTGCGAAGACGGGTCGTTCTCGACCCGCAAGCCAAGGCGCTCGCGCAGGCGGAATTCGTCCTCCGAGTGGAACGCCGCGCGGCGTCGGGTGTTGCGCAGGATGGAGGCCACGCCTTCGTCATCCTCCACCAGGAGGTCACCCGTGGACGACCCCATGAACACCTTGATTCCGGCCGCTCCCGGCAGCCGCTCCAGTTCGGCCACATCACCGGCGTTGTCACGCGTACCGCCGACCCAGAAGGCGAAGTCGCAGTGCATACGTCCGGTGGCGCGTCCGATCTTGTCGGCGAGCGTCGCTTCGCTCGTCGTCAGTGGATTGGTGTTGGGCATCTCGAAGACGGCCGTGACACCCCCCAGCACCGCAGCGCGGGAACCGGTTTCAAGATCTTCCTTATGTTCAAGGCCCGGCTCGCGGAAATGCACCTGGCTGTCGACGACGCCGGGCAGCACGTGCAGGCCACGGCAGTCCACGGTTTCACCGGCGGAAGCGGTGCTGAGATCACCGATTGCGGCAATCCTGCCGCCGTTCACGCCAACGTCGCGCGGGCCAATGCCATCATGATTGACGACGATGCCGCCCTTGAGGATGAGGTCGTAGGTCACTGCCATCCACTCCGGCCCTTGTGTGGGAATTGCCTGCGGCTTACGTAATGGCTCTTCGAAATGCAAGATCAGGCCCATGCCGACAACTCTTCTCGCAGACCGCGCCCTCGTCTCCGTTTCCGGCCCCGAGGCCGAGCACTTCCTGCAGAATATCCTGACGGTCGATCTCGATCCGCTTGGCCAAGGCGAGACCAAACCAGGTGCGCTTCTGGCGCCGCAAGGCAAGATCCTCTTCGATTTCCTGGTCTCCCGCACGGGCGAAAATGCTTTCCGGCTGGAGTGCCGTTCCGACATTGCCGATGATTTCGTCAAGCGGCTGATGTTTTACCGGCTGCGCGCAAAGGTCGATATCTCCAAGCAGGAACAGGATGTTGTCGCCGTTTGGTGGCAGGCTGATTCAAATGCCTCGCAAAATGATTCCGCAGCCTCAACCAGTGAATCAAATGCCGGCGTGCGCGACAGCCGTTTCAGCTCTCCGGTCCTGCGCTTCTACGAAGCGCCATTGCCTGCAGCGAACGCCACGCAAGCCGAATGGGATGCCTTTCGCCTTTCACAGGGCGTCGCTGAAAGCGGTCCCGACTACGGCCTGAACGATGCCTTCCCGCACGACGTCCTGCTTGATCAACTGGACGGCGTCGGCTTCAAGAAGGGCTGCTTCATCGGCCAGGAGGTTGTTTCGCGCATGCAGCATCGCGGCACGGCGCGCCGGCGTGTGCTGCTGGTGGAGGCTGCAAGTGCCCTGCCCGCCTCAGGCACCGAGTTGACCGTCAATGGTCGCCCTGTCGGTACCCTGGGCTCGGTGTCAGGCACGCACGGTCTGGCCATTGCGCGCATAGACCGCGTCAAGGCCGCGATGGACGCTGGCCAGGAAATCAGCGCCGAAGGCGTCGCTGTTTCGCTGGCCATTCCTGGCTGGGCACGCTTCACATTCCCCGAAACCACCAGTGCGGAAGACGCCTGATGGCAGACCGTGTCGGCGCGCCGCCACGAGCCTGGCAGCGCATGCTGTCGGGACGCAGGCTCGACCTGCTCGACCCTTCCCCGCTCGACATCGAGATCGGCGACATTGCGCATGGCCTTGCCCGCGTCGCGCGCTGGAACGGCCAGACCTCCGGCGATCATGCGTTTTCTGTGGCACAGCACTCATTGCTGGTCGAAGAGATATTCCGGACCATCGTGCCGTCGTCGTCTCCCGCCGCACAGTTGACAGCCCTGCTGCATGACGCGCCGGAATATGTCATCGGCGACATGATCTCGCCGTTCAAATCGGTGGTCGGTGGCGGCTACAAGTCCTGCGAAGAGCGGCTGCAGCATGCCATTCACCTGCGCTACGGATTGCCGGCTTCCGCAAGTCAAAGCCTGAAAAGGGATATCAAGCGCGCCGACCAGATCGCTGCCTATTTCGAGGCGACGGCACTGGCAGGTTTCGGACTGGCGGAGGCTGCGGAATTTTTCGGCCGCCCACGCGGACTGTCCATCGATCAGTTCAACCTTACCCCCCGACCTGCCAAGCAGGTGGAAAAGGCGTTCACCGCCCGGTTCCACAAGATCGAAGTCGATTTGCGGTAGAGCGTTTCCGTTTCTCACGGAAACACTCCAATTCCTTGTTCCAGCGCAATCCCGGACGGAAACCGTTACACACTTTTCCTGGTCAGCCTTCGACGAAGCGCAGACCGACCACGCCGACAATGATGAGCGCGATGCAGCCAAGCCTCAGTGGCGTCGCCGGATCGCCAAACAGCACAATGCCGAGGGTCGCGATACCAACCGCGCCGATACCCGTCCAAACCGCATAAGCGGTACCGGCCGGCAGATGACGCATGGCGAAAGTCAGCACGAAGACGCTGAGCAACGCGAAAAAGATACCGCCGACACTCGGCCAGAACCGTGTCCAGCCCTCGGCATATTTCAATGAAACGCCCATCGCGATCTCGATGACACTCGCGACAAGAAGCAGCAGCCAAGCCATTCCGGCCCTCCTTTGATATTCAGATGCGGGTCCATGTGTGCTAGCAGGCACCAAAGAGCAATTACGCACCTTTTGGTGCCTATAGGTTTTCGATGGCCGCGCCAAATGTCTATGATTCTTCCTGTTCCGCACGGGATGCACTGGAACTTATCGCGTCCAAATGGGCGATGCTGATCCTGCCGGCTCTATCTGGAGGGCCAATGCGCAACAGCGCGCTGCTCAGGAAAATCGGCGGCATCTCGCAGAAGATGCTCACCCAGACGCTGAAAGATCTGGAGCGTAACGGGCTGGTGATCCGCCAGGACATGCAGACAGTGCCGCCGCATGTCGAATACAGGCTGAGCGCTCTCGGCAGTTCACTCAGCGAAGCGCTGATCACGCTCGACCGCTGGGCGGAGCGTCATTCGGGCGATCTCGACGCCGCCCGCGAGCGCTTCGACGCTGACCGAAAGTTTTTTGATTAGCGCCCCTGGCGCTCCAAACGATCCAGGAACCACTGCGTCAACCGGATCCAGACCTCGTCTTTCTCGCCAGTGTCCTCACAGCCGTGGTCGAGGTTCGGATTGTCGTTGACCTCGATGACGAAAACGCCGTCCCTGGTTTCCTTCAGGTCGACGCCGTAGAGGCCATCGCCAATGCAACGGGCAGCCTTGACTGCTGTCTGGACCGCATGTGCGGGAGCATCCTTCAGGGTGAAAGTCTTGAAGCCGCCCTCGTCTGGTTTGCCGGCGCGATCGTGGTTGACGATCTGCCAGTGCTGCTTGGCCATCAGATACTGCACGGCAAAGAGCGGCTCGCCGCCCAGTACGCCGATGCGCCAGTCATAGTCAGTCGGGATGAACTTCTGCGCAACGAGCAGGTCGGAATCCTCCAGCCACTCGGTCGCCAGCTTCTTCAACTCTCCGAAATCCTTGCACTTCTTGACCCCGCGCGAGAAAGCGCTGTCGGGGATCTTGAGGACCAGCGGAAACCCAAGCGTGTCGGCCGCCACCTCCAGGTCTGAGGGACCGGCAATCATCACGGTCGGCGGCACCGGTACGTCGTTGAAGGCCATCAACTCGTTCAGATAGACCTTGTTGGTGCAGCGGATCATCGAGAGTGGATCGTCGATGACCGGCATGCCTTCCTGCTGGGCACGACGGGCGAACCGATAGGTGTGGTTGGAAATCGAGGTCGTCTCACGGATGAACAACGCATCGTAGTTGGCAACCCTGGCCAGGTCTTTTTTGGTGATCGGCTCGACCTCGACGCCCATTTTCTCGGCTATGCGCGCCCAATACCGCAGCGAGGAGATCGCCGAAGGCGGCAATTGCTCATGCGGATCGACCAGCGTTGCAAACGTGTAGCGTGCCGGGGTGCGCGCCTTGCTGTCTCGCCATTCGCGGCCGGTGTAGACGTCGAGGCACTCGAGAAAGCGCTTCTCCTCCACCTCGGTCATCCGCGCCAACGGATAGAAGCCTATCTTGCGGATCGTCGCCCATTCGCCGGCGTCGTTTATCGCCACTTCCAGCGCCGGTGCACGGAACCAGTCGAACAGGAGTTTGGCGAAACGATCCCAGGCCCTGCCGGGACCGATACCGAAGAAGATGTGAACCTTGGATGGGAAGGCGCCGCCGAGATCCTTGCGGCACTTGTTCAGCGCCAGCTCCAGTTCCGGCAGCGCGTGCTCGTAGAGCTTGCGCTCGGAGAGATCGATCATCGTCTCTACGGTCGGAATGACCTTGTGGCCGCGCGAACTCGCCAGCAGCGAGGCATAGTAGCCACGGCTCTGGTAGTCATAGCGGTTGGAGAGGTTGATCACCTTCGGGCGCTGGCCGCGGAACAGGGCGGGATGGGCCAGATAGTCGCGATTGGTGATGACTTTGTGAGGCGTTGCCACCTGGTCGAGATCGTTCTGCCTGCCTGTGAGGATGACCCAGGTCATTGTTTCGCGCGCGCTCCAAGAATGATGGCGGCACGCAGTCCGTCGCGGCCGAACTGCGCCATGGAAATGAAGATGTCGTACGGCACTGGAATGTTGGCGGCATCCACCTGCGTTTCTTCCCGCTCGTCCTCGACCCATGGATCGTGAATGAGGATATGGTCGCCGTCATCGCCGATGGCCAGAACCCAGTGCGGGACTTTCTTGCCGAACATCAGGAAGCCGCTGATCAGGACGACAACCAGCTTGCCGGCGGCGACCGCGGCGCGGATGTCTTCAATGGAAAAGGCATTGTAGCGCACCGGGATGCCATATTCTCTGGCACGACGCTGGAAATCGATCTGTGCCAGTTCCATGACACGGCGCTTCTCGACACTGCGCACCGACTGCAGGAACAGCGGCCCGTCGAACGAGACGAAAATCTCGGCCGAAAGTCCGTATTCGTAAGCAGCCACCGCCAATCCGAACGGCTCGCAGCCGCCTGGACCCGACATCATGAAAACAGTGGTTGCCTCCCGCCATAACCGCACTTCCATGACCGGGTCTGGCCTGAAGCCGGAATCGAAATGCGCCATGGTCATCATCAGACAGCATGGACCGCAGGTAAAATCGCAGGTCTGCTCATAGAACGGCACGGAGGTAAGGACCGGTACATGACCGCGCAGCATCTTCTCGTAACGCAGTGCAGGCGCGCCATCCTCGTAATAGTCGTTCTCGCGACCAATCTTGCGATAGCCGGATTGTTCATAGATGCGGATGGCGCGCGCGTTGTCCTCTCGCACTTCCAGGCGCAACATCATGCGGTCGTGTTCGAAAGCGATGTCCTCTGCCGCCTCCAGCAACAGGCGGCCAACGCCCTGCCCGCCAAAATCAGGGCCTGTAGCCAATGAATAGAGCCGTGCTACGCGGCTGCCCTTGCGAAACAGGATGATCGCATAGCCCGCAATGTTGCCGCCGCTCTCAGCGATCAGGGTCTCAGCCGTTTCCCGCTCGATGAGCTGGCGGAAGGAACGGCGTGAAATGCGGTCGGTTTCAAAGACGGCGTTCTCGATGGCTGCGAGAGCATCGACATCAGAAGCGCGGGCCGTGCGGACTTCGGCAGGCATGAAGGCTTGAAAAACCTCGGTGCGTGGCAGGAAACTGGCCTATCGAAACATCGAAGACGCCGACAGGAAAGCCGACGCATGTTCAGCGTTTCGCGCTTCGATTTCGGCTGAATTGTGACAGATTCGACTTGCTTGCCAAGACGTCGGACAACTTCCTTCGCCGGAGATGTCCAGGCTTCCAACGACCGTCGCAGACAGGCGCCTGACAGACCCATACGAAAAATACAGGTCAGGGCTTTGCTGCCGGCTGCAGCCGTGCAACCAAGGGGCATGATCAGTGCCGAGCGACAACAGTCCCTGCGTCCCTGGCCGAGATGGCTCGGATGGGTCGGCATCGCTCTCCTGATCGCCGCCATCCCGGCAGCGTTGGGAGCAATGACGATACCGGCGAATGAATACAAAGCCTGGGGCGTGGATGCTGTCGATTGTGACGGGCCGATTTCGGTCTATCTGTTTGCGGTCCCCACACTGCTGATCTACGGCACGGGTGCGATCGTGAACGGCCGCTATTTTCGCAACCGGCTGAACCTGGTCTTTGCAGCCTTCTCTGCCCTGCTCTGCGTGCTGATAGCCGCCAATATCGCCAGCGCTGTCGGCGAACAGGTGCATATGGAGCGCGATCTCCAGGCCTGTCGATAAGCGGGACTGTCAACAGCCCCGCTCAGACCTTGCTTTCGACGCCTTCGATCAACTGGCGATAGGCATTGCGGGCAACGATAGCGAGCCGTTCCTGCGGCAGGGAGCCGACAACGGCACAACCATAACCCTTGTCGAGCCAGTAGACTGCCGTAGGTCCGTTCTTCTCGGCGTAGGTGCCCTTGGCATAGCTGCCGGATTCCGAAGTTACGAAAAGCGAGATGCGGTTACCCTCGGCATCTTCATAGAGCAGCATCGCCGCCTTGCCCGTGCCAGAAGGCAGCAACCGGCCACCGACCAGCTGGAATCCGTCGGCGGTGAGATCCGGGGTTACCAGTCGCAGGCCGATCCGCGCCGACAGCCAATTGCGCATATGCTCCCCGTCCGAGGCGGGCACCTCGACCGCATGACGCTTCTCGGCTGCATAGACAACGTAGGCAGCAACAGCCTCCTCGGCGAACCTGTCGGCCGAAGGGTCTTCCATGCCGATGCCGCGCGAACCGACGACGTAGCCCCCTGTACCACCCATTGCCAGCAGCGCCGCTGCCGCAGCGGCCTGCCACCAGCGGGAACGCAACGGCGGCCGGCGGCCGCCATCGCCAGCAATCAGCTTGGTGAAGCGTGCCGGAACCGACTCATCAAGAGTGGCTGACAAGGCGCCGCGCAATGCTTCGCGGTCGGCACTGAACCGATTGCTCCTGGCCTTCATCTCTGGATTATTCTCGAGCCATGTCTCAAAGGCGACGCGTTCTTCGTCGGGCAACTCACCGTCGAGTGCCAGATGAATGTCCCGTTCCGTGAAATCGCGCGCGGTCATTTCTCGACCACCTTCAGCGAACGGCGCCGTGCACGATCGTCGAGCAGCGCGCGCAGATCCTCCCGGCCGCGCGAAATCCGTGACATCAGCGTCCCCGCCGGGATGCCGAGAATGTTGGCTGCCTCGGCGTAGGAAAAACCTTCAATGGCCACGGTAACGATCGCGGCGCGGCGCTCGGGAGTGATAGCCTGCAAGGCATCGAGGATTTCCCGGGAGGCGATGTTCTCGACCTGGATCGATGGCACTGCCAGCGCCTCATCGCCATCCAGTGGCAGCATCGCCATTTCGCCGCGGCGGCTCACTTTGCGCATCTGGTCGATGAAAAGGTGGTGCATGATCGTGAACAGCCATTTCCTCGGGCTTTCGCCGGTTTGCCAGTTGTCCAGCCTGGCCAACGCACGCTCGAGGCAATCCTGGACGAGGTCGTCCGCGGAATCGCGATTTCGCAGCAGCGCACGCGCATAGCGGCGCAAGCGCGGAATCTCGCCAAGGATCGCGGCCTTCCTGTCGTCCATGGGTGGCGGTTCGCCAATCTTTCCCGTTGCCCCGGCGATTGAACGCGCCTTCGCCGTCTAGCGCAAGCGGCGCGCCAATACCCGCTCTGTTGCCTTCAGGGACAGAACGAAGCCAGCGAAGGGATTATTCCCGGGCCAATTGACGGGTTAAAAAAATAAACGCCGCCAGCTCGTGGAGCCAGCGGCGTTGGAGAGCCGGCTGATATCAGAACCGGTAGTTGAGACCCATCTTGACGGTGTGGCTCTTCAGGTCGTCCGAGCGTTTGGCGCCGTTGCGCAACGTGTAGTCCACGTCACCGTAGTTCACGTAGTTGTATTCGACCTTGGCCGAGATGTTGCCGGCGAACGCCTGCTCGATACCGCCGCCGAGCAGATAGCCGCCCTCCCACTTGCCACCCGAGGCAACGGTGCCGCCCGGCTTGACCTTGGTCATCGAATAACCGGCCGTGCCGTAGACCAGTGTCCTGTCGAAGGAGACGCCTGCGCGAACCTTGGCGGCACCGGTCCAGGTGCGCTTCAGTTCGGCGCCGTCATCCAGCTTGTGCTTGGTGCCCTTGGAGTAGGTGCCGTCCAGTTCCGCGCCGTAGACGAACGGACCGCTCTGGAAGTTGGTGCCGACCTGGCCGCCGAACTGCCAGCCGCTCTTGCTGGAAAACGGGTTGGGAAAGCCCGAGGATGATGTACCCAACTGGCCACCGATATAGCTGCCCGACCAGTTGTAGGCGGGATCCGAATAAGTCTGGTCGGATACGAGGTCGGCCGCCACGGCCGGCACGGCGAAAGGTGCAAGGCCAGCGAACATGACGAGAAACAGATTTCGCTTGGACATGGTTTTAGCTCCGAAAATGATTGAGCTGCGGAGCATTTAGCTCCGCAGCCCGTTGACGGGGCTGACGGCCGGTCGGCGACTGGGGAAGCAATCCGCCGGCTGGGCCCCGTGCACCAGCGCGCTGGTTGCATGGGGACAATGGCCGGCATGGATTACGCCAACATTGCGCAAAGTTTAGCGAAAACAAATATTTATGGGTAATATTTCAGTAAGATTCCTTAAGCGTTCCTGAATGCCGCTATCCCTCCTTGGGCGCCCGCGACAGCAGCCGCTGGTAGAACAATCCAATGCCGATGAGCACGGCTCCGAGGCCGATGAAGGAAAGCGCTCGCAACACGCCTTCCAGTTCCGACATGTCGAACAGGAAGACCTTCAACACCGCGATCGCGATCAATGCCGCCGAAGCAATGCGCAATACATAGGAACCGAGCCGGACACCGACCACGAGCAGCACGACACCGAGCAGCAACCACAGTGCTGAATAGCTGTAGGTCTCGATCTGCTCCATGCCACTCCACAGGCCGATGAACTCCCCCTTGAAGAAGCGCCGCACCGACAGGGTCGCATAGGCAAAAGCCAACACCGCCCCGATCAGAGCAAGCATGGCAGAATACCATTTCGGGCGCTTGCCGCGCGCGTAGTAGGCCAGCGCTCCGGCAGCAGCGGCTGGCAACAGATAGGCCAGGAAAAGCAGGTTGAAGACTGGAATCCTGCCTGTCGACTCATCGGTGAACAGCGGATTGAGGATGACAAAATGCTGGCCGACGATGGTGAGCGCCGATATGACACCGACGATCAGCGAACCATAACGCAATACCGAACTGGGCGAGCGCATGTCGATGCTGATGAGGATAGCGCCAGCACCGAGGGTTATCAGCGTATAGATCGCCTGTTCGGCCAGCGAGACCCGCCCGTCGTCGATGACGCCACCATGCATGGCGTGTCGCACCAGCATCGCCACGCAAAGCAAGGCAAACAACGCCGCTCCTGCTTCCATGGCGAGGCGTGGGCGGCCATTGGTGGTGCGCGCCAGCTGCCAGGCGGCAAAGCCGAAGCCAAGTGCCGGCACACCATAACCGGCCAACAGCCAGTTGAAGACTGGCGTCCTGGACAGGAATTCAGCACCGACGATGGTCAGATCGAAGGCTATGCGAGCAAGAACGGCCACGACAGCGCCTACCGAAAGCCAGCCGAGGACGGGATAGTTGCGCCAACGCGTAGCCAAGGCAGGCACGACGGCGGCCGCCCCCAACAGAACGGTGGTAAGGCCTGAACCAAAGGCCATATGCAGCAACAGCACGGTTGCGAGCCCCGCACCGGCCAACGCGAAGGAAACAGCCAAACCTCCAACGAGCGGAGGTTGTTCGGCCCGCGCGATCCATTCGCCACCGACAATCAGGACAGCGAGCAACAGCAAAGTGACTGCGGCATAGACGAAGTCCCGATCGATATCACCGAACGTCACCCAAAGCGACAGCACGATCACCAGGGGTACAGTGGCAGCGCATGCAGCCCACGAGGTCGACAGGGCAAGGCTTGTCCCGACATGTCGCCTGGCGCTCCACAGGCCCGCGCCCAGGAACAGCAGACCAAGTACGATGCCGATGCGAACCATCACGGCGTCTGCAACGACGGTCACCGGCGTGGTGTCGATGGTCGCGTAGCCAGAAAGATCGATGGATGTCTCAGCCAAAGGCGTGATCTTGAGATAGGCAAAGATCGCCGCCAGTGCAGCGCCGTAGAGGACAGGGAGCGCCTGCGGCCGAAACACCACCGTTCCGATCATCGCGGCGACGATCAGAGCTGCCGGCCAGGCACCACCAAGATCGGCAAAACGCGGCTCGGCAAACAACACCAGCGTTGCAGCCGCGACGAAGATCGCCGGAGCGATCGAAGTCAGGTCGAAGCCTATCCTTGCCTCGGTCTGGCTCGGCTCCGAACCGAGCCAGACAAAACCAAGGACCGCAAGGACAACGAGATTGATAAAGACGAGGACGCCGAAGCCGGGCAGCGGCGCCTCGACCATATAGAGCACGATCCACAAACCGACGCCGGCAAAGGCTGCCGCCATGAGCAGCGACCAGCGGCGAATGCGCGCAATGAAGCCCGTCGCTGCGAGAACGATCGCCAGATAGCCGAACAAGGCCCATGGGTTGGGTGATTGGGAAGAGACCAGCATCGGCGTAGCCAGCGCGCCGAGCAGCCCTATGCCGGCAAGCGCCTGGCCATGCACGAGCGCGGCGGCGATCGTCGCGACGCCGATCAGCCCAAGCAGCATGAAAGCCACCGAGGGGCCAATAAAACCGTAAATGCCGTGCGCAGCATAAACGGTACCAAACAATGTAAAGGCGCCGGCGGCGGTGAGAATCGCCGGGATGAAGGCGCCGGCAGCGCCCTCCACAGGCACCTTGAAGCCGGTGCGGCGGATGAATTCACCGCCGCCAGTCAGAACAAGGCCAAGGATTGCGGCCATGGCGATCCGTACACCCGGCCCGAAGATGCCTGCCTCGATGCTGTAGCGCACAAGGAAGAGACCGCCCAAGGCGAGTGCTATACCACCGACCCATACCGCCCAGCGCGTGCCAAGTGCGGTTTCGATATCCGGCTTCTTCGTCGTTTCTTGCGGTTTCGCAGCACCGTCTTCGCCCTTAGGCTCGGAAACAGTTTCCTCGTCCCGAGCCGGGCTGCCCCACGGGCCAGATGCCGCAATTTCCTGCACATCCTCCGGTTCGGAGGTCTGAGGAACACCATCTGACCTGCCCTCGAGCAAGGCCTCGCTCGAGCTCAGTGGTGATGGCTGAGTCGCGAGCGCCTCGGCGGGCCTTAAGACCGATCCCGCCGCGCCCGGAATGACCAGCTTGCGCACTTCACCGAGCTCGCGTTCGATCCTGCCGAGCTGCGAGCGCTGTCGAGCCACGATAACGAGCAGAACGACAAAACCGACAATGCTGAAAACATCCACCGAGGCATCCCCCTGAAGCCGCGTTCCACCCCGTCGCCCGAATCGCCTAGCGGGCCGCCAGATTGGCTACCGAGAAGATCGAGCAGGTTTCGGTACCGAAGGCCAGTAGCCTGCCTGCACTGTCCTTCAAGGTCGCTTCCGATACGGCCAGCGTGCGCCCCTTGTGCATGATCCTGCCTTCGCACACCACCTCGCCGATGTTCGGCGTAATGGGTCGCATCAGGTTCACCTTGAATTCCGCCGTCGCATAGGCCTCGCCCTTGGCAAGCAAGGTCTGCACGACGCAGCCGAGCGCCGAATCGAGCACGGTAGCGGCCCAGCCGCCGTGTACCCCGCCCATGGGGTTGAGATGCTTTTCGTTGGGCATGCCGCGAAAGACGACACGCCCTTCCTCCGCCTCGGTGAGGGCGAAACTCAGTTGATACGCCATGGGCGGCGCTGGATAGCGACCGTCGATGACGCGCTGCAACAGCTCCAGTCCAGAATAGGCCAGCATGTCGGCATGCGGAATAGTGCCAACGCCCTTGGGCGAAATCCGGCCGGGATAGAGTTCAACGGCACTCATGCGGCGGTGTCTCCCCTGGTCGTGCCATGGGCAGCATGATGCTTGCGCAAGGCAGCAATGAAGCCGGAGCGAGCGTCCGGCGGTTCGACGCCACGTGGCTCATAGACATGACGGGTGAAAAAGAACGATGTCAGCCTGAAGGCTTGCTCCACCGCAGAAAGATCCGCATTCAGCCCGGCGCCACGCTGCAGGAACATAGGCAGCGCCAGCATCTTGTCGTGCCAGGGCGCGCCCGCTTCGCGCGACACCGCCCTGCCCGACTTCGGCGAGACATAGGCCAGGTTCTCCTTGGTCCCGGTCGCGGCACATTCGGAAAGGTCGAGGCCGAAGCCGAGTTCATCGAGGACCATGAGTTCAAACCGCGCAACCAACCCGCCTGCAACCTCCGCATCCTCCAGATGCGCAATGATGAGGGCCAGCGTTTCGTAGAGCCCGTCATGCGGATCGCGCTCCGGCAGAAGCCGGAGATTCGCGGCCAAAAGCTGCAAGCCGTAAACGGCGACCGCGCTGTCCATCAACCGCGCTGCATTCATTTCGATGGCTTCGGCCTGAAAGGTTCCGAGATGCTCGTCGAGGCGGGCGTGCCAGATCAGGTCGACCCGGTTACCGGCCTGCAGCACTGGCTGCATCTTGCGCGCACGACCACCGCGCACCAAGCCGAGATGCCGGCCATGCGCGCGCGTCATCACCTCGAGGATGGCGCTGGTTTCGCCATGCTTGCGGGTGCCGAGTATGATTCCCTCGTCGCGCCATTCCATCGCGGGAGATTTGACGCCTTCGACGGGGAAATCAAGGAGCAGGCGGAAAGGCCGACACATCCTTCCGCCAAAACAAACGGCCCGCGGCGAAAGCCGCGGGCCGCAAGAGACCGACTGGAGGTCGATTAGAAGTTGCGCTGGAAGCGGACGATGCCGCCGAGGCTGTTCTTCTTGTCAGCCTTTGTCCAGCTGTTGAGGTAATCAGCCTTGCCGAAGCGACCCTCGTGGACGAAGTCCACTTCCGGCGTGATCGTGAAGCCCGGCACGATTTCGTAGGCAACGTTGGCCGCGATCGCGAGGCTACGGTTGTCGTCGAGCGAGACCTGGGCATTGAACTTGGTCTTGGAGTCGAACTTGTAGGTACCGCCGCCCCAGACAGCCCAGTTGCCACCCCAAGGCTTGTACTGGTTGCGATCGATGTTGTCGTCCGAACCATAACCAGCCATGACGAAGAGCGTGAGCTCGCTGGTCGCGTTCACATCGAGGCGAACCTTGCCAGCCCATTCTTCGTAGGCGCTGTTGTAGGCTGCAACACCGGTGATCGAACCCCAGTCGCCCTTGTACTTCAGACCGCCGACCACGTGCGGAACGTAGCTGTCGATGGTGTTGTTGTCGGCGGTCCAGGTGTCGCCAACGCGCTTGATGCGCGAATAGCCGCCCGATCCCTGTTCCAGCGACAGGATTCCCGAGAAACCGCTGCCGGCATCGAAGGTGTAGCTGATCAGGTTGGTGTCTTTGCCACCATAAGGAATCAGCGTGTCCTGGATGACGTTACCGGCATAGCCGATGAACGAATCATATGCCGTTTCATCCTTACCGACGCGCAGACCACCGAGCTGGATCCAGGCGAAGTTCAACGAGACACGGTTTTCACCCTTGTCATTGACGTTGCCGGCCGAAGCGCCCTGGCCATTGCTGAAGTTGAAGCGGGTTTCGGTGAAGGTCTTCAAAGTGCCGAGCTCGGTTTCCTGACCGGTCCAGGTCCTCAGCGCAAAACGAGCGTTCTTCGCATAGGTTTCCTGCTTTTCACCGTTCAGGCGGTCGGTGGTCTTGGCGCCGTCGAGCGTACCGACGTCACCGAGGCCAGCGTCGTAACGGATGTAACCACCAACGCGCAGGCAGGTCTCGGTGCCCGGGATGTAGAAATAGCCGGCGCCGTAGACGTCGCAGATCTTGACGTATTCAGCGGGTTCCGGCTCGGCGACCACAACAGCGTCGGCGGCGCGCGCACCGGAAACTGCGAGCAGTGCCGCAGCCGAGCCGAGAAGGAGGCTCTTGATGTTCATTTTGACCTCTCCAGTCAATTTTCAAAAATATGTTTTCAGATTTCTGGCTGAAGGCCATTGCCACCAACCGCCACTCGAAAGGCGACGCCCGAGCGCCCCTTTCTGTCGGGACAATACGCATCGAGTTTCCACTTTCAACGGATATTGCACTGCACAACGGCAAGACAGGATATTCGCCTGCCGCTTGTTGTATATTTACAACTAACTTATTGATATTCAAAGATTTTTGGCACATACGGCACATCGACAGAAATCTGTCACAAAAGACTGATTATTCGCCGAATAACATTCTATCTGCTAACGAAAATCGAGAATGAAAACCGACCTGCCAAAGGCGGTCAGGCGGCCTCGGTTGGCCGCCCGGCCGCCGCCGCAAAGGCCTCGGCAGCACGGATGACGTCGTTTGCGTGATCCTTGACCAGAAGCGCGAGCGGAGCCTCGCCGTCGAATTCCGACGCCGGCCGGATAAGCCATGACCAGGCCGTTCTCGGATGCCCGATGAACTCGAGCACATCGCGAATGCCCGGCACCGGACGGCCATCGACGAATTGAGCAAGCGGGAAGACGTGTTTCCTGCCACCGGTGCGCAGCGCAATCACTTCGCCCCGTCGTTGCCAACGGTGCAGGGTAGAGCGCGGAATGCGCAACGTTTCTTCCAGATAGGTAGAGCCGGCTACCTGGCCGGCCCATTCTTCGACCAGGACGGATGCCAGACCATTGCGCTGCGGCGATCGCTCCGAGCCGGATTCGGGCAGGGAGCCTTCCAATCGAGAAGCCCCCTCTTCTGCGCGCGCCCTGCCTTCCGAAGCCTGAGCAGCGTCGACCAGCAGGAGTTTGATAATCTTGGCTGCGAGCTTCGATGGATCCCTGAGCAACCGGTCCATTGCCCGGCGCTGGCGCGGAGAGAGATTGACGATTGCCGCGGCAATGCTGCCACCGACAAATGCCGCGGCCGCAATTGCCGCCTCGTTGGACAAATCGACGCCACCTCGCAGGACGCGCTCAAGCTCAGCCACTGCAGCGCGCTCGAGGTCAAGCCGGGAAAGGCCGCCCGTGGTGCCGGTAAGTCCATTCATGCGCATCATTCCGCCGCCGCCCCGGCGCAACGAACTCCACCGGGACGCGACGGCTATAGGTGCCGCATATGACAGTTACGCGACAAACGGACAGCCCGACTAATGCGGGAAATCCAGACCCATCTGGCGATAGCGCTCTGGGTCGTCGCCCCAATTCTCCCGGACTTTCACGAACAGGAAAAGGTGGACCTTCTGCTCCAGTATTTCGCCGATCTCCTTGCGCGCGGACTCGCCGATTGCACGGATCGTCTCACCTTTGTGGCCAAGCACGATCTTTTTCTGACTGTCACGCTCAATATAGATCACCTGCTCGATACGCACCGAGCCATCCTTCTTTTCCTCCCATTTCTCGGTTTCGACATGGGAGGCGTAGGGCAACTCCTGATGCAGGCGCAGGTAAAGTTTCTCGCGCGTGATTTCGGCAGCAAGCTGGCGCATGGGCAGGTCGGAAATCTGGTCTTCGGGATAATACCAGGGGCCAACCGGCAAAGCCTCGCCGAGATAGGTGAGCAGGTCCTTGCAGCCGGAGCCCGTCAGAGCCGAAACCATGAAGGTACGCTCGAAAGCAACCCGCTCGTTGATAGCCTTCGTCAACGTCAGCAGCGTCTCGGGTTTCACGCGGTCGACCTTGTTCAGAACCAGTATCTTTGGTTGGCGCACATCGGCCAGCTTGTCGAGAATGGCATCTGCATCCCCCTTGATGCCGCGTTCGGCATCGATCAACACCAGAACCAGATCCGCGTCCTTCGCGCCGCCCCAGGCGGTGGTGACCATTGCGGTATCGAGTCGCCGCTTCGGCTTGAAGATGCCAGGCGTATCGACCAGCACGATCTGTGCATTTCCGTGGGTCGCAATGCCGCGCACGAGGGCACGGGTCGTCTGCACCTTATGGGTCACAATCGACACCTTGGTACCGACCAGCTGGTTGATCAGCGTCGATTTCCCGGCATTGGGCGCGCCGATCAGCGCGACAAAACCAGAGTGCGTTGTCCCTGCGTTCATGTCTGCCGTCATCGCACATTGTCTCCTTCGGCGGCCCATACCCCTTCGCGGACCAGAAGCACCGTAGCGGCGGCCTGTTCCGCTTCACGTTTTGAGCGGCCGGTGCCCGTCGCCGATTCCTTGGAGGTAACACTCACTGTTACTGTGAAAAGCGGGTCGTGATCCGGCCCCTCCCGACTATCGATGCGATACTCGGGGGTGGCGGCTGCCGCCTGATGCGCCCATTCCTGCAATTCAGTCTTCGGATCGCGTCTCGCTGCACCAACGGCTTTGGCGCGCGGCCTCCAATAAGCGTGGATGAAGCGCCTGGCTGCATCGAGTCCATCATCGAGATAGATGACTGCAATCAGCGATTCCAGCGCATCGGCGCGCAGGTTGACTCGCTTGCGTTCGGCGAGGTTCCGAACCTCGCTACCCGCCCGGATTAAATCAGCCAATCCGATCTCATCAGCGATTTGTGCCAATGTTTCGGCGTTGACCAACGCATTGAGCCGCACCGACAGCTCGCCTTCGGGCGCGTTTGGAAAGTCGGCCAGCAGCATATCCGCAACAGCAAGGCCGAGCACCCGGTCGCCCAGGAATTCGAAGCGCTCATAGTCGACCCCGGCATGGCTACCGCGGGCGCTGGCATGTGTCAGCGCTCGCTGCAGACGCTTGGGATCGCGGAAACTATGACCGGTTCGACTTTCCAGGACGGCGGCCAATGCCTCGGGAGTTAAACGCTTGGGCGCCGTCATTGGTTAGTGAACAAAGGTAAAGAGGCGCGACGGACGCATCTCGGAAGGCCACTTCCAGATCTCGAGCGGGCTGGCACCGCCGGCGATCGAGAAGAAGATGATGTTGGCGCGGCCGACGAGATTGTCCGCGGGCACATACCCGACACTGAACCGGCTGTCGCTGGAGTTGTCGCGGTTGTCACCCATCATGAAATAATGGCCTTCCGGCACGACGAATTCACGTGTGTCGTCACCGATGCCGTTTGGCGTCAGGTCAAGCGTATCGTAGCTCACCCCGTTCGGCAGTGTCTCGCGGTAGACGTCGACAGGCCTGTTCTGCTCGGTGATATCGGGGTTGTCGATCTGGCCAACCTTGGTGCGCGGGACGCCAGCGCCATTGATGAAGAGTTGACCGCCCTTCATCTGGATCTTGTCGCCAGGCATGCCGACAACCCGTTTGATGTAGTCGACGGATGGATCCGGCGGGAACTTGAAGACGACCACATCACCGCGGTTCGGTTCCGAGCCCCAGATGCGACCCGAGAACAGATCCGGTCCAAACGGCAGCGAATAGCGCGAATAACCGTAGGCCCACTTGGTGACAAAGAGATAATCGCCCTCCAGCAAAGTCGGCCGCATCGAACCGGAAGGAATCGAAAAGGGCTGGAAGAACAAGGTACGAATGACAAGCGCCAGAAGCAGAGCCTGCACGATAACGCTTACGGTTTCGCCAAGTCCGCCGCTTTTCTTCTCGGATTTGTCAGCCACGCTCATCTCATCCTCACTAGAGCACCGCGCACCTATTCGGACGCACAGGGAACGCTCTAAAACTTTATCTACACATCCTTCTTGCCGAAAATCGATTCCGACTTTCGGGCTGATGCATTGTCCCGCCGTTCATATACGGGGTCGCCGGCTGCCGGGCAACGCCGTTGTCTTGCCAGACAACGTCAATAACTCCTCCAGCCTCCATCACTGTGGCGCTTCTGCGACCGGCAGTGCCTCGATGATCACAAAGGCTTGAGCAAGCGGAAAATCGTCGGTGATCGTGAGATGGATCACTGCGTGATGCCCGGGCGGCAGAAGCTTCTTGAGCTGGACTGCTGCGCCACCGGTCAAAACCATGGTCGGCTTGCCACTTGGCAGGTTGGCCACGCCCATGTCGCGCCAGTACACCCCCTGCGCGATGCCGGTTCCCAGGGCCTTGGCGCAGGCTTCCTTGGCGGCAAACCGCTTGGCGTAGGAGGCTGCCCGGGCTCTACGGCCTTCTGACCGGGCCTGCTCGACATCGGTGTAGACCCGCTGGACGAAACGCTCGCCATGTCGCTCAAGCGACTTCTCGATACGACGGATGTCGATCAGGTCAGAGCCGATGCCGATGATCATCGTGTCGCCGAACCCAAGGCATCAGGGCCGGATACCCGGTGATGCGCGGCCCTTTCGGCAAGCCGCCGGCGTCGACGCTCCCGAAACGCCGTCATTCCCCAGCGCGTAAGCCCATAAGCGACAACGCCTGTCAGAAGACCAAGTGGAACTGCGCCGATCGTCATCGGCTTCAACACCGGCTCCCAAAGCTGCGACAGGCTCAGATGCTCCATCATGGCACCGAGATGCTCCGGCACTCCCTTGCGTGGCAGGTGCTGGTGCAAAATCAGCTTGCCGGTCTCCCAGGACGCCCCCCACAGAAACGGCATCGTCAGCGGATTTCCGAGCGCGGTACCGATGGCAGCGGCGACCAGATTGCCGGCAACCAGCCAGCATACGGCTGCGGCAACGAGAAAATGCAGTCCGAGAGGGAAAAAGGAAGCGAACACGCCTGCCGCCACTCCGGCGGCTACCGCATGCGGCGTTGCGTTCAGCCGCACGATGCGCCTGGCATAGTAACGCAACGATCGTGACAACGAGCGGCGTGGCCAAAGCCACACCCGCAGGCGCTCACCGAGACTTTCCGCTTTTCTGCGCTTGAACAACATGTCGATCAGGCCAACCCCACCCGGGCCAATCAGAGCGTGCGACTGCCCGGCTTCACCGGCGGAATGGCGGCCAGCTCGGGCGGCAACTGATCGGCAGGATACGCCGGAACCTCATATTGCGCGAGTGCAATCAGCGGCACGCCGACGTCGGTCTTGCCGGCCGAACGATCAATGATGCAGGCAGCCGCCAGGACCTCGGCACCCAGACCGTGCAGGCATTCGATCGTCTCGCGGATGGAGAGACCCGTCGTGACGATATCTTCCACGATGACGACGCGTGCACCTTTCTCGATATCGAACCGGCGCAGTCTGAACACCCCCTGCTCGCGCTCGACCCAGATCGCCGGTACGCCAAGATGACGCGACGTCTCGTAAGCCGGGATCAGGCCGCCAACGGCAGGACCGACGACATAGTCGATTGGTCCGCGTATCTCGGCGCGGATCTTTTCGGCCAACGCCTTGCACAGGCGCTCAGTCTTGTCCGCATGCATGAACACCCGCGCCTTCTGCAGGAAAGTCGGGCTGCGCAGGCCGGAGGTGAGGATAAAATGACCTTCGAGCACCGCCCCCGCCGAGCGAAAGATATCAAGCACTTCAGCCGTGTTCATGCCTTGCGGCTCCAATCATCCGTTGACACGCCGCGCATCGCTGACGCTCGAGTTTTCCTTGAGCTGCGACAGCAGCCGGTTCAAGTGCTTCAGATCCCAGACTTCCAGGTCGACCAGCATTTCGGTGAAGTCGGGCGCCGTGCGGACCATCGACAGCGTGTGGATGTTGGCGTCGTTTGAAGCAACGACCTGCGCGATATCAGCAAGAGAACCTGGCGCATTGATGGCCGTCACCGAAATGCGTGCCGGAAACCGCTCCCGGTTGTTCTCATCGATATCCCAGCGCACGTCGATCCAACGCTCCGGCTGGTCGTCAAAGGCAGTCAGTGACGGCGACTGGATCGGATAGATGGTAATGCCGGAGCCAGGCTGGATGATGCCGACGATGCGATCCCCGGGGACCGCGCCTTCAGGCGCGAAGCGCACCGGCAGATCACCGCGCACGCCGCGGATCGGCACCGCCGCATCGTCCCGCGGCTGTGTCTTGTCGCGGCGTGCGGCACGCCCCGGCATCTGGAACAGCATGCCGGCAGCATTGCGGATGCGTGACCAGCCTTCCTCGCGTTGTTTCGGCGGTGCGACGGTGACGCGCTCGTCCTTGTAGTCGGGGAACACGGCTTTCAAGACATCTGCCGAAGCGAGCTCACCACGCCCGACTGCCGCCAGAACGTCCTCGATATCCTTCCGTGCCAGCCGGTGCAGCACCGACTTCAGGTTTTCCTTCGAGAAGGTTTTGCCACCACGTTCGAAGGCGCGTTCGAGGATTCGCAGGCCAAGCCCTGAATATTGCTTGCGGATGGCGTTCTTGGTGGCGCGGCGAATGGCGGCGCGCGCCTTGCCGGTGACCACGATCGATTCCCAGGCCGCCGGCGGCACCTGCGCCTTCGAGCGGATGATCTCGACCTCGTCGCCATTCTTCAGCTCGGTCATCAGCGGCATGACGCGACCGTTGACCTTGGCACCGACGCAGGTGTCTCCGACATCGGTGTGGACCGCATAGGCGAAATCGATCGGCGTCGCGCCACGCGGCAGCGCGATCAGCATGCCTTTTGGGGTGAAACAGAATACCTGATCCTGGAACAGTTCCAGCTTGGTGTTCTCCAGGAAATCTTCCGGATTGTCGCCTTCGGCCAGCTGCTCGATGGTACGGCGCAGCCACGCATAGGCGTTGGTCTCCTTGGAGATGATGTGTGTGCCGCCATTGGCCTTGCCGGCCGCATCCTTGTAGATCGAATGGGCGGCGACGCCGTATTCCGCGATCTTGTTCATCTCGCGCGTGCGGATCTGCAATTCGACACGCTGGCGCGAAGGGCCGACGATGGTGGTGTGGATCGACCGGTAATCGTTCTGCTTCGGCGTTGAGATGTAATCCTTGAAGCGTCCAGGCACCATCGACCAGGTGGTATGGATCAGGCCAAGTGCGCGGTAGCAGTCCTCGACCGTGTCCATGACGACGCGAAAGCCGAAGATGTCGGACAGTTGCTCGAAGGACAGCGCCTTGGCTTCCATCTTGCGGAACACCGACCATGGCTTCTTCTGGCGGCTTTTGACGCTGGCCTTCATCGCATGCTTGTCGAACAATGCCGACAGCGCGTTCTCGATCTCGGTCAGCACGCCCTTGTTGCGTTCCGAGATTTCGGCGAGCCGCGCGGTTACCGTGCGATAGGCCTCCGGGTTGATATAGCGGAACGCAATCTCCTCGAGCTCCTCGCGCATGCCTTGCATGCCCATGCGTCCGGCCAGCGGCGCATAGATCTCCATTGTCTCCTCGGCGATGCGCAGACGCTTGTCCTCGCGCATGTGATCGAGCGTACGCATGTTGTGCAGGCGATCGGCGAGCTTGACGAGAAGAACGCGCACATCCTCGGAAATCGCCAGCAGAAGCTTGCGCAGGTTTTCGGCCTGCTCGGCCTTCTTGGAGACGAGATCGAGCTTTTTCAGCTTGGTCAGGCCCTCGACCAGCTTGCCCATGTCGGGACCGAAGAGCTCATCGATCTCGGCACGCGTGGCTGTGGTGTCCTCGATCGTGTCGTGCAGCAGGGCTACAGCAATGGTTGCCTCGTCGAGATGCATGTCGGTGAGGATGGCTGCGACCTCGAGCGGGTGCGAAAAATAGGGGTCACCAGAGGCACGCTTCTGGTGACCATGCTTCTGCATGGCGTAGACATAGGCCTTGTTGAGCAGCGCCTCGTTGACGTCCGGCTTGTAGCGCTGGACGCGCTCGACAAGCTCATACTGACGCATCATGGGCGGATTCTCGCAACGCTGAAATGAATCATGCGCCGCTCGCTGAGCGACGCATGTCACAAATAGCCACGAAAACTATGGCGCGAAAGGGCTTAAGCCCCGCCGGCTATCAATAATCGTCGTTCTTTTCCGGAGCCACCAGGCCTTCGATACCGGCCAGCAGATCCTCTTCCGACATGCGGTCGAAAGTAATGCTCTCTTCCGGCTCGTCGGCGTCGGCCACAACAGCGGTTCCGGTCTGATCGGTGATCGCCTCGGCTTCCGGTGCTTCCGGCTCGTCGACCTCGACATGCTTCTGCAGCGAATGGATCAGGTCTTCCTTGAGGTCGCCGGGCGAAAGCGTCTCATCGGCGATCTCACGCAGTGCCACGACCGGGTTCTTGTCGTTGTCGCGCGGCACGGTGATCATCGCACCCTGGCTGATCTGACGGGCGCGGTGACCGGCCAACAGCACCAGCTCGAAGCGGTTGTCGACCTTGTCGATGCAATCTTCAACGGTTACGCGGGCCATTCGATGCCCCTTTCATGCTCTTGATCTATTGGAAATCTGGCGGGCTCCATAGCCCGAACCGGCCCGGAATACAAGCGCGGCGCGCCTCAAGCACCCACCAGGCCTGTCTCCGATCACAATTTCTTGCTCAATCCCTGCCTACCCTTGGAATGCCATCATCCGGGCGTTATTTCCAAAACAATATGGGCTTGGCGGTTTTCTTTAGAAACCTTGCCAGACGTACTTATCGCATTGCCTATTTTCAAGAAGGATATTGCCATGTTCGACCCACGCGAAAAGATCGCTCTTTTCATCGACGGCGCCAATCTTTACGCCACTTCCCGTTCCCTCGGCTTCGACATCGACTACCGTAAACTTCTAGCCAGCTTCCAGAAGCGCGGCTATCTCCTGCGCGCTTATTACTACACCGCACTGGTCGAGGACCAGGAATACTCCTCGATCCGGCCGCTGATCGATTGGCTCGACTACAACGGTTTCAAGGTTGTGACCAAGCCGGCCAAGGAATTCACCGACGCTGCCGGCCGCCGCAAGATCAAGGGCAATATGGACATAGAACTGACCGTAGATGCGCTGGAACTTGCCGATGTCGTCGACCACTATGTTCTCTTTTCCGGTGATGGAGACTTCCGCACTCTGGTGGAAGCCTTGCAGCGACGTGGCCGCAAGGTCTCGATCGTCTCGACCATGGCATCACAACCGCCAATGATCTCGGATGACCTGCGCCGGCAGGCCGACCATTTCATCGACCTGATGACCTTGAAGAACGAGGTTGGCCGCGATCCGACCGATCGTCCGGTCCGGCGTCCGGAACCGGCCGCCGCCCAGGATGAAGACGACGACCAGTATTAATGGACCCGTATTGATGGTGGGGGCCGTCAGATGGTAGCACCCGAGCATGCTTGCCTCCGCCGAACCTGATCACGACTGTCCACTTTGCCCGCGTCTGCACGACTTCATCGCCGGTTGGCGTGAACGCGAGCCTGGCTGGTTCAACGGTCCCGTACCGGCATTCTTGCCCAAGGGCAGTGCCCCAGGCCGGGAAGACAGCGTCCGCCTGCTGATCGTGGGCCTGGCACCTGGCCTGCGCGGCGCCAACCGGACCGGACGGCCTTTTACCGGCGATTATGCGGGCGACCTGCTCTATTCGACGCTGATTGCCCACGGTTTCGCCCGTGGACGCTTCGAGGCGCGACCGGACGACAGCCTGGAACTTGTCGACACAGCCATCGTCAACGCGGTGCGGTGCGTGCCCCCGGAGAACAAGCCGACTGGTCCGGAGATCGCAACCTGCCGAGCGTTCCTGGTCCCGACGATGGCGCGCTTTCCGAATCTGCGTGCCATTCTGACGCTGGGGGCGATTGCGCATCAATCGACCGTTCGAGCCCTTGGCCTGCGGGTCGCAGCCTTCCCGTTCAAGCATGGCGGCAGCTATGACACAGGCAAGGTCCAGCTCTTCTCCAGCTATCATTGCTCGCGCTACAACACGAATACCGGCGTGCTCACGACGGAGATGTTCGTGAAGGTGTTTTCAGACATCAGAGCAGCGCTGGGTCCGGCATAGGCTGGGCTGCTCAACAACGCGGCCGGGTTCTGCGACAGACGCCTAGCCGCGTTCCTTGAGCAGCCTGCCTTTTTCGCGGGCCCAATCGCGCTGCTTTTCCGTCTCGCGCTTGTCGTGCAACTTCTTGCCGCGCGCCAGGCCGAGCAACAGCTTCGCCCTGCCCTTGTCGTTGAAATAGATCTTGAGCGGCACCAGGGTCATGCCATCGCGCGCGACACCCTGCCCCAACTTCGCGATCTCGCGCTTGTTGAGCAGCAATTTTCGGCGTCGCCTCGGCTCATGGTTGAAACGGTTGCCTTGCAGATATTCCGGCAGATAGGAATTGATCAACCAGATGCCGCCATCCTCCACTGAAGCATAGGATTCCTGGATATTGGCCTGCCCTTGACGCAGAGACTTCACCTCTGTGCCGGTCAGCACCAGGCCAGCCTCGACCGTATCGAGCACTTCATAGGAAAAACGCGCCTTGCGGTTTTCCGCGGCGGTCTTGTTGTTGGGGTCGGCCTTCTTCACCTGGTTCATGGCATTCAATTTCAATCAACTGTCGACGCGCCATCGCTTCGCCACCCGGGCGCGCCGGAAAAGAAGCCATCAAATGGCAATGCGGGCCGAATTCCGCAAGAGCAATTCCAGGAAAAGTGTGTAACGGCTTTCCGTCCGGAATTGTGAAAAAACAAAGAGTTAGAGCGTTTCTGCGTTTCTGCGAAAAGCGGAACCGCTGAAACCCTATAACAGCTCAGTTCAAAAGACCTGCAAATTTCATCGCCGCGTCGATCTTGGCTGCAGTGCTTTCTTCCACCGTCATGAGCGGCGAGCGCACTGCATTCTCGATACGACCAAGCCGCGAGAGCGCATATTTGGCACCGGAAACGCCTGGCTCGACGAAGATCGCCTTGTGCAGAGGCAGCAACCGATCCTGCAGCTCCAGTGCGCGCTCCTTGTCGTTGGCAAGCGTGGCTTCCTGGAACTCGGAGCACAGGCGTGGCGCAACATTGGACGTGACCGAGATGCAGCCGACACCGCCATGCGCATTGAAGCCGAGCGCCGTTGCATCCTCGCCGGAAAGCTGGATGAAATCCTTGCCGCAGGTAGCGCGCTGTTCGGACACGCGCTCGATCTTGCCGGTGGCATCCTTCACGCCAACGATGTTTTTGAAATCATTGGCCAGCTGCCCCATCGTCTCCGGCATCATGTCGATCACCGAGCGCGGCGGGATGTTGTAGATGATGATCGGCAGTCTTGTGGCCTTCGCGACCGCAGCGAAGTGCTGATAGAGGCCGCGCTGGGTTGGTCTGTTGTAGTAGGGCGTCACCACCAGGGCAGCGTCGGCACCGGCCTGTTCGGCGAACTGCACCAGACCGACCGCCTCTTCGGTGTTGTTGGAACCGGCACCCGCGACCACGGGCACTCGGCCCTTGGCGACCTCGATGCAGGTCTTCACCACATGACGATGCTCTTCATGCGACAACGTCGGCGACTCACCCGTGGTGCCGACCGGAACCAGCCCGCGGGTTCCTTCTTCAATCTGCCAGGCAACAAGCGCGCGAAAGGCTTTCTCGTCGAAGCGCCCGCTCTTTTCGAACGGTGTCACGAGCGCAGTCAGCGAGCCTCTCAGCATGTCTTCAAACTCCACGGAACCAGCGGTTTCCAAGCTTCTTTTTCAGGGTATCGATCGAACCAGGCCGATCCTGAACGGCTCTAGCCCATCGAAAGGCCGGGCACCATAGTCTCGACACTGTTCTGGAGCAAGTAGAGCCAGCGCGGAAGACGGCAAACGAAACGGAACCGATAACCTTTCTTTTATCGGCTTTGCGCAAGCGACAGCTGGGGCTTCCACAATCCCAACCTATTTGTAGCGCGTCGACACCTTGAACAGACCGGAATCATGACCGCCAGACGGCTCTATCGTTTTGCTATCCTTGGAGCGATCGTGGTGCTGGCGCCTGCGATCGCCATTGGCAGCGGCATCGACAAGCGTCTGTCCGATGCGCTGCCGATGTTTCCCGTACCGAAGAAGCAGGACCTGCCGGCTTTCAATCCGATGCAGCTGAAGATCGGCCTCGACGCGCTTGCCGCCAAGGATTTCGACGGCGCGCGCGCAGCCCGCGACAAGCTGCCTGTTTCCTCGCTCGACCATCATATTCTGGCTTGGGCCATCGCACTTTATGGCGGCGACAGGGTGCCGTCCGGCGAAATCGCCGCGGCCTCCGAGTTGCTTCCCGGCTGGCCCGGCATGGCAACGCTGCGCAGGAACAGCGAACGTGCACTCGTTCGGGAAAACCCCGGCGCCGACATCGTTATCAAGGCTTTCGACGGCAGTCAGCCGCAAACGGCCGAAGGCATCATCGCGCTTTCGCGTGCCTATGTCGCCAAGGGCGACGTGAAAGCGGCGCAATCCGTGCTTTCCCCCTTCTGGCGCACGGAAAAACTGGAGGCCAAGGACGAAACGGCAATTATCAACGAATTCGGCCCGATCATTCCAACGGCGGATCATCGTTATCGCATGGAGCGCATGTTCTATGCTGACCGAGTCGACTCGGCTCAGCGTGTTGCCATGCTGGCCGGCGCGAAAGAACTGGCCGATGCCTGGGCTGCAGCCTCGGAAGGTGACAAGAACACACCAAAACTGCTGGCTGCGGTTCCGACAGAACAACGCTCCGCAGGCTACCTCTTTGCGGAAGCGGAATATCTGCGCAAGCGCAAGAAATTCGGCGACGCCGCAGCATTGATCCTGAAAGCCCCCACCGACCGCGCCGCACTCGTAGACCCCGACGCATGGTGGGTCGAACGGCGCGTGCTTTCGCGCGAACTGGTCGACAAGGGCGACATGAAGACAGCCTACCGGATCGTCTCGACACACATGGCGGAAAGTCCGACCAATGCCGCCGACGCCGAGTTCCACGCCGGCTGGTATGCCTTGCGAGGCCTAAAAGATCCAGCCAAGGCGGCTGAGCATTTTTCCCGCATTGCCAATCTGGCACAAGGCAGCCTTTCGCTATCGCGGGCCTACTACTGGCTTGGCCGCGCCGCCGAAGCCGGTGGGCCAGGCGATGCCAAGGAATACTTCACGAAAGCCGCGGCATTCGGCACGACCTTCTATGGCCAATTGGCCGGCGAGCGCGTTGGCAGCCGCACACTCAACATCGCCTCTCCGCAACCCAGCGACATCGACCGGCAGAGTTTTTCGAAACGGGAAGCGGTTTCCGCCATCGACCGGCTACAGGAAGCGGGCTACGAGCGCTACGCGAACACACTCTATGTCGATCTGGCAGGTCAGTTGACCAGTCCGGGCGAGGTGGCTCTGCTTGCCGCGATGGCTGAACAACGAGGCAATCATTTCCTTGCACTGAGGATCGGCAAGATCGCCGCGGCGAATGGCGTGAATGTCGGGGCATTGTCGCACCCGATCGGTGTCATTCCGGAAACCGCGAATATTTCCGGCTCCGGCAAGGCACTGGCTTATGCCATTGCGCGTCAGGAAAGCGAGTTCAACGTCAGCGCGGTTTCCCGTGTTGGTGCGCTCGGCCTGCTGCAATTGATGCCTAGCACGGCCGAACAGCTGGCGAAAAAAGCCGGCATGGCATTTTCACAAACCAAGCTCACCACTGATCCAGGCTACAACGCCACGTTGGGTGCGGCTTTCCTTGGCCAACAGCTCGACCGCTACAACGGCTCGTATGTGCTGACCTTTGCAGGCTACAATGCCGGACCGCGCCGGGCCGACCAATGGATCAAGCGTTATGGAGATCCCCGCGGCAAGGACATCGACACGGTCGTCGATTGGATCGAACGAATTCCCTACGCCGAAACAAGAAGTTACATCCAGCGCGTGATGGAAAATTACGAGGTCTACAAGATGCGGATCTCGGGCGAATTCGATATCGTTGGCGATCTCGTCAACGGACGAAAATAGGCGGCAAAGTCCGCTCCCCGTTTGCCCGAACGTCGTCCGATTCCATTCACAGAACCCGATTTGACGCCGCCCTCCCTCACCTGTAGCCCTTGTAAAGCGGCACTGAGGGAAGGAGCCAGACGTGACGGCAGGTTTCTCCGATTTTTTCTATTCTTCTCCGGATGGTTTGAAACTGCACGCCAGAATCTACGGTGAACACAACCATGACAGTCTGCCAGTCGTGTGTCTGCCGGGCCTGACGCGGAATGCGCGGGATTTCCATCAACTGGCGCTCTATCTCTCCAACGCGGCAGAACCACAACGCAAGATTGTTTCATTCGACTATCGCGGACGCGGCCAATCCGCCTATGACACCAATGTCGCCAACTATACGGTGGGTGTCGAAGCCAACGACATTCTGGCTGGCCTCGATCAGCTGGGAATCAAGCAAGCCGCCTTCATCGGCACATCGCGTGGCGGCCTGATCATCCACGTTCTGGGGGTATTGAGATCCACGATCCTGAAGGCGATCGTGCTCAACGATGTCGGACCGGCGCTCGAAATCACAGGGCTGGCGCACATCAAATCCTATCTTGAGAGGGCCCAGAACCCCCAAAATCTGGCGGAAGCTGTCGAAGCGCAGAAGACGGCTCACGGCCAGGACTTTACTGCCCTGACCACCGCAGACTGGGAGCGCATGGTCGCCGCCATCTATCGGGAGGAAGATGGCAAACCCGTTCCGGACTTCGATCCGAAACTGGTAGAGACGCTGGCGGCCGTCGACCTGTCGAAACCGCTGCCAACCCTCTGGCCGCAGTTCGAGGCACTTGGCGAGATACCGATGCTGGCAGTTCGCGGCGCCAACTCAAGGTTGTTGTCAGAAGAAACCCTGCAGGAAATGGCGCGCCGTCACCCGAGGTTGCAGACCGTGACCGCAGCAGGCCAAGGTCATGCTCCATTCTTGGAAAACGGCGAACTACCTGAAACCATCGCCAGATTTATCAACGCTGCGGAACGGCAGCAGTAGTCTCATGAAAGCGCATGAGCATCGAACCCGTTCAGGCGCGTTTCTTATCCTCGGACTTTGCTGAAGTCGGCTTCTTCTTCGTCCGCGGCTTGCGCGGCTTGGCTGCAACGCTCTCCAGAGGCGACAGACTCGCGCCGTCGGCAGATCCCGTGGGCCGGGTTTCCAGCACGACAACACAGCTGTCGAGATCATTGGTCGCGAGATGCGCATAGCGCATTGTCATCTGCAAGGTCTGGTGGCCAAGCCACATCTGCACACGACGGATGTCGATACCACCCTGGACCAGCCTGGAGGCACAGGTATGGCGCAGGATATGCGGCACCACCTGCTCGTCAGCGCCAAGACCAACTTCCATCTTCGCCTCGTTCCAGATCTGGCGGAACTGCGGCTGGTTCAGCATGGCAAACGGACCTTTCGGCCGGCGGCCCTCGCCTGAAAAAGCAACGACTTCCCGGGCACGAAGGGTCAATGGAATGGTGCGGCTTCGGCCCGATTTGGTGATCCAGAAGCTGACCCGTGTCGGCTGCAGGTCGTTCCAGATCAGCCCGAGCGCCTCGCCGAGGCGACAACCGGTATCGACCAGGAAAATGGAGAGCCGATAGGCGTCCTCGCTGCGGCTGCGAATGGCCGCAAACAACCGTGCCTCCTCGTCTTTTTCGAGGAAACGAATTCGCCCTGCCCGCTCCTTCTGGCGGCGGAACTCGGGCAAGCTGTGGATATCTCCCATTTTATGAGCCTTGCGCAGCAGTTTGCTCAGCGCAGCCATCTTGCGATTGATGGTTGCGTTGCTGTTGCCACGTTGGCGCAAGGTACCGATCAGGGTATCCAAGGTGCCTTGGTCGAAAGCACTGAAGCGTTCGCCAAGCAGAATCTCGTCTATCTCGCCGATGAACGAACTGACATTGTATTTATGCCGTCCATCATCCCACAATATATCGCGATAGGCTGAGAACAGCTCACTGATCCGATAGGATTTTACCTCTCGTATATTGCCGGTACTGTATTTTATCCGGACATTTTGAGACGTAAATGCAGCGAATCGATCGGAGAGCATGCTCTCCTGCAGCGCGTCTTGAGACATCTTTTTGCCACACCCCCCTGTGGATGCGCAAAGGCTTATCCACAAGGAGACATCCTTTCAAGAGAGCAATTTGCGTGAATCTCATTCCGAAATGATCGGAATCCCTTCGAGACTACCCACAAACTTGCTTCCAGTTACCGTTCCACCCCCTGTTTCCGTCTTTGTTCCCAAGCCCAACGTCAAACAAAAGAGCCCGGGCGCATAACGCCCGAGCTCGATAGATGTCTAAAGAGACGACATCTCTTAGAAGTCGCGCTGGAAGCGCAGGATGCCGCCGATGCCATCATCCTTAACGGGATGATACTTGCTGCTCGCGTAGTTGTAGTAATCAACTTCAGCCGTGACGGTGAAGCCTGGAACCAGCTCGTGAGCGATGTTGGCAACCAAGCCCAGAGTCTTGCCCTGGTCGTAGGAAGCCTGAACGTTGAACGAGGTCTTCTCGTTGAACTTGTAGGTACCGCCACCGAAGACGGCCCACTTGCCATCCCACTGCTTGTAGTAGGTGCGACCACCGTTGAAAGCGAGGTTCTCGCCACCAAAGCCGCCCATCACCCACAGGTCGATCTGGTCAGTTGCCTTGACGTCGAGGCGAACCTTGCCAGCGACTTCTTCGTAGTTGCTGTCGTAAGCGACAACACCAACGATCGAACCCCAGCCAGCAGTGTACTTCACGCCGCCGACGACGTGCGGCACATAGCTGTCGATGGTGTAACCCTTGTCACCCTGTTCCAGCGAGACGATCGCCGAGAAACCGTTGCCGGCATCGAAGGTGTAGCTGATCAGGTTGGTGTCGAAACGACCATAGCCGACGATCGTATCGTCGATGACGTTGCCGGCATAACCGGAGAACGTATTGAAGGCCGATTCATCCTTACCGATGCGCAGGCCACCGAGCTGAATCCAGGCGTAGTTCAATGAAACGCGATTGTTGCCGTTCTCATCGATGTTGCCTGCGCCGGTGCCACCACCGTTGCCGAAGTTGAAGCGAACTTCGGTGTAGGTCTTCAAGGTGCCGAGTTCAGTTTCCTGACCGGTCCAGGTCTTGAAGTTGAAGCGAGCCTGCTTGAAGTAGGTATCGTGAACGCCCTTGCCCATCTTGTCGGCAACGTCCTGGATGCCTTCGCGATCACCAACGCCGATGTCGTAACGGATGTAGCCGCCGATGCGCAGGCAGGTCTCGGTGCCCGGGATGTAGAAGTAGCCAGCGCCGTAGACGTCGCAAATCTTGACGTATTCAGCGGGTTCCGGCTCGGCGACGACGACAGCGTCGGCGGCGCGCGCACCGGAAACTGCGAGCAGTGCCGCAGCCGAGCCGAGGAGAAGGCTCTTAATGTTCATTTTCTGACCTCCAGTCAGAATCGAACAGATTCGCGAAAAGAATCGCATCTGGAACGCCACAAGATGTTGTTCTTGTTTGTTTTTTTGGAATGAAGCGGCTGACTTGCACTGGAGGGCTTGCGCTTCGCGATGAAAAAATAACCATCACGAAATGCCAGGACCGCTCGTTGGAGGCGGCTGAAAATACGGAAAATGAAAGGAGCTGGCGGAGAGGATGGGATTCGAACCCACGAGACCCTTTTGAGGTCTACTCCCTTAGCAGGGGAGCGCCTTCGACCACTCGGCCACCTCTCCGTTGCGGCGCTGGATAAAGAAAAGGGCCGGCACAATCAATAAGCCAGCGCATATGACCCCACAAAAAAGACGATGCTTGAGAAAGAATGGCGCGCCCAGGCCGCCCTTGGTCCGTGATTCTGCGCAAAACAGGCCAAAAGGCCGTCCTGCAAGGGGCGACTGGAACTGCATGGTTAACGAGAGCTTTCGGCCATGGGCAAAATCGTGTCATTTGTGCAACAACGCTATCCGATAGCGCCCAGGCATTGCTTTCACCGGTACGTTCCTTGTTGAACCGGACAGCCCGATGGGTAATGTCGACATCGAAGAAGCGGCGCGCAGCGCATCTTTTTCAGCAAGGGGATGGGGCAGGGAACGCTGTCCTTCAGCAAAAAATACCCAGACCCGTTTTTAAACTTTTGACTGGAGGTCAGAAAATGAACATTAAGAGCCTTCTCCTCGGCTCGGCTGCGGCACTGCTCGCAGTTTCCGGTGCGCGCGCCGCCGACGCTGTCGTCGTCGCCGAGCCGGAACCCGCTGAATACGTCAAGATTTGCGACGTCTACGGCGCTGGCTACTTCTACATCCCGGGCACCGAGACCTGCCTGCGCATCGGCGGCTACATCCGTTACGACGCCGGCTTCGGCGACGTCGGTTCCTTCGATGGTGCCAAGACCACCGATCGTCTGAACGGTGAATCGCAGAGCACCTACTACAAGAACGCCCGTTTCGCGCTGAAGACCTGGACCGGTCAGGAAACCGAATACGGCACCTTGAAGACCTACACCGAAACCCGCTTCAACTTCGGCAACGGCCAGGGTGGCAGCGCGGGCAACGTGAACAGCGATGGCGAAAACCGCGTTTCGCTGAACTATGCCTGGATCCAGCTCGGTGGTCTGCGCGTCGGTAAGGACGAGTCGGCCTACAACACCTTCATCGGCTACGCCGGCAACGTCATCCAGGATACGATTGTTCCTTATGGCGAGTTCGACACCAACCTGATCAGCTACACCTTCGACGCCGGCAACGGCTTCTCGGCGATCGTCTCGCTGGAACAAGGTTCGGGCAGCTACAACACCCTCGTGAAGAATGGCGCTGGGGTCTGGGTTGACGGCGTCGTGAACAACACGATCGACAGCTACGTTCCGAACGTGGTGGTCGGCGCCAAGTACACCCAGGGCTGGGGCGGCATCACCGGCGTCGTTTCCTACAACCCGTCGTGGGAAGAATGGGCCGGCAAGGTTCGTTTGGACGTGAACGCAACCGACCAGATCTCGCTCTTCGTCATGGGCGGCTATGGTACGGACGACAACGCGTTCCGCACCTTCTACAAGCCTTGGGCTGGCAACTGGGCCATCTGGGGTGGTGGTACCTACAAGTTCAACGAGAAGACCTCGTTCAACCTGCAGGCATCGTATGATGAGTACAAGAACCTCGGCATCGCAGCGAACATCGCTCATCAGCTGGTTCCGGGCTTCACCATCACGGCCGAAGTCGACTACAACCATGTCGGTACCTACGACAGCCCGAAGGATGGCGTTACGGCCAACTGGGTTGGCGCCGACAAGAAAAACAGCGTCGGCGGCCTTCTCCGCTTCCAGCGCGACTTCTAAGCGAGAGTCTTTCCCGACTTTCCAGAACCCGGCGGGCAATCGCCGGGTTCTTCATTTTTGGGCACACCGAATGCGCTTTGTTGGGAGGAGCGGGCAACCGCAAGATTCCCCCACAAAGGAAAATGGTCGTCGGACCGTTACCACTCTGAGCAATCTCAATGCTTGCGTGGTCCTGCCTGTCGCTGTAGCCAGAACCGGAATCCAATCCGGGGCTTGTCCATGCCAAAAATCCCACCGCTTTCGCCAATCGTCGCAGCGCTGCCGGCCACAGTCCCGTTCGTCGGTCCCGAAGCACAGGAGCGCGATCGCGGCAAGCCGTTCCGCGCACGTCTCGGTGCCAATGAAAGCAGCTTCGGCCCCTCCCCGCGCGTGGTCGAGCGCATGCAAGCCATTGCCGGCGACATGTGGATGTATTGCGACCCGGACAATCATGACCTCAGGCAGGCCGCCGCCGCGCATCTCGGCATCTCCGCCGACAACGTCGTGGTCGGCGAAGGTATAGATGGCCTGCTTGGCTTGCTCGCCCGCATGTATGCCGGACCGAACGATCCGGTCGTGACCTCGCTCGGCGCCTATCCAACCTTCAATTTTCATGTCGTGGGCACCGGCGGACGGCTGGTGACGGTGCCATATGAAAATGACCGTGAGAGCCTCGATGGCCTGCTCGCCGCCGTAAAACGCGAGAACGCGCCGCTGGTCTATCTCTCCAATCCCGACAATCCGATGGGAAGCTGGTGGGAAGCCGACGAAATCAACGGCTTCATGGAAGCCCTGCCGGAAACAACGATGCTGGTGCTGGACGAAGCCTATGGCGAACTCGGACCAGCCTCGGCTTCGCCGTCAGTTGACGTGACGCGGCCTAATCTCATTCGCATGCGCACCTTCTCCAAGGCCTATGGGCTGGCGGGCATCCGGCTGGGCTATGCCTTTGGCGAAAAGCAGGTGATCAGCGACTTCGAGAAGATCCGCAACCACTATGGCGTGAGCCGCATGGCACAGGAGGCCGGCGTCGTGGCACTCGCCGATCAACCGTGGTTGCGGGAAGTCGTGGCCAAGGTCGAGGCAGGGCGCCAGCGAATCGCGGCAATTGCTCGCGACAACGGGCTTGCTCCCCTGCCCTCGGCAACCAATTTCGTCACCGTCGACTGCGGACGTGACGGCGCTTTTGCGGGAAAGATCCTGCAATCGCTGTTGTCGCGCGACGTCTTCATCCGCAAACCGATGGCGGCAGGACTGGATCGTTGCATCCGCATCAGCGTCGGCCTCGATCACGAGCTCGACATTCTGGCTGAAGAATTGCCAGGTGCCGTGGCCGCAGCCAAGGGCAACTGAGCCAGCGAGCCTGGCGATCGACAGATATCCGGACTAGCGACGCTGGGCCTTAGGCATCGTCACCCCGCTTGCCCGCAGTTGCCAACGAGTGCCGTCGCTGCGGAAATCGGCGATGCTAAGAGGCTCGACATCAATGAACTGGAAGCCGTTGAGCGGCGCCTTCAAGACATGCAGGATCGCCGCCCGGATCACAGCGGGATGGGTAACCGCAATCGTATGGCCGGGCTCCGCCACCTGCTCGTCGAACAGAGCGGCTACGCGAGCGGCAATACTCCTGAAATTCTCACCGTCCGGCGGTGTCGCGCCAGGATCAACCAGCCAGGCGCTTGCCACGTCCGGCTGGGCACGTTGGACATCCTCGAAAGCTCTGCCTGACCAGGCGCCGAAATCCTGATCCTTCAACGCAGGCACATCTGCCGCCTGCAGGCCCAAGGCTTCAGCTGTCTGGCGGGCACGAAGCACGGGACTTGTCCAGATACGCGTTGCCGTATCCAGGTTTTCAGCCAGCGCTGAAATACCGGCAAGCACCCTGTCATCAAGTGATTCGTCCGCAGGGAAAAAGCCGCGCCGGCTGGCTGCGGTCAACCCGCAGCAGATCATGGTGAGACGGACAAGCATGCGGAATCACGACCCTTGTGTGCCCAGGAAGCTAGCACAGACACAGATCAGCACCGCAGGATGAATGTGGGGGCGAAAAAGCTGCACAAGCATCGGCGGGCCGACGATGAACTAGCCAAGTCTCGCTGAAATTTTCGTCGCCGAATCGCAATAGAATGCAACGTTGACGCAATCTCTCGGGCATAGTGCGCCTGCAGCGACAGACAATGGACCGGAAAGACTGAATGCAGGCGTTTCGCTTCAACCACGAAAGCGTGCTCTATAGGGCTTTGTCCATCACGCTCTGGCCGCTGATTTTTGCTGCAAGCATGACCGGCAGTCATTTCGCATTCGAAAGCAGCCATCCCATTCTCTGGTTCAACGTCGTCTATCTGGCGACGATTGCCGTGATCGCCTTGTTCGAGCGCATCATGCCTTATGAGCGAAGCTGGCTGGAACCCGATGGCGAGACCTTCAACAACGTCGCACACACGCTGGTCACCAAAGGCCTGACACAGATCGCAGCAGCGGTGACGACCTCGTTTCCAATGCTGTTTGCAACAGTCGCGCAGCCCGCGCTGCAGCATTCCTATTCATTCTGGCCGAGCGAGGCGCCGATGTTCGTTCAGGCGGTTCTTGGCCTGATCATCGCCGAGTTCGGGCTCTATTTCGCGCATCGCCTCAGCCATGAACGCCTGCTGCTCTGGCGGTTCCATGCCCTACACCACAGCGTCGAGCGCCTCTGGGTGCTCAACACCGGGCGTTTCCACTTCGTCGATTCGCTGATCAAGATGCTGCTTGGCCAGTTGCCGCTTTATCTGCTCGGCGCGCCGTTGCCGGTGTTCCTGTGGCTTGGTGCCGCGTCGGTGTTCATCGGCCTTTTGACCCATTGCAACATCGATATGCGCACAGGCTTGCTCGACCGGATCTTCACCACGCCGTGCATCCATCGCTGGCACCATTCGCGCGACCTGCGCGAAGGCAACACCAATTATTGTGAGAACATCGTCATCTGGGATCAGGTGTTCGGCACCTATCACAATCCCGCACGCCCCTCCTCGACCGATATCGGCATCAGCGGAACCATCGACGGAAGTTTCCTGGGCCAGATCGTCCAGCCGTTTTCCAAGGCCGGTGTACGACGCATCCTCGGCAAGCCGCCACAGAAAACAAGTCATGACAAACCTGAGCGCCAGGAAAGCTGACGGGCTTCCGCACCTGTCTTGCATTGTCACAAGCGGCCCAGGGCGCCATCCGCTGGACCTTTGATGTTTTCTTTCGTCCTGTCCGCACGAATCGAAATCTTCCGCGCTTGAATTAATTGAACGTTCGTTTTATTCTTGTCGTTGCGGAGAGGATCATGGCCAGAACGACAGGTTCGGACGGCGAACGGACGGAAGCGGCGATCCGCGACGCGGCGCTGTTGCTGATCGCGCGTCATGGCTACGAGGCAGTTTCAATGCGGCAGCTGGCTGCGGAAGTGGGCGTGCAGGCTGCCGCGCTTTATCGCTATTTTCCAACCAAGGAAGACCTGCTCTACACGCTGATGCTGGATCATATGGCGGGACTGCTGGCGGCGTGGCAGGCCGCTCGCCCCGAGACAGCCGGCCCGGTGGCGCGTCTCGCGGCCTATGTCGAAAACCATATTGCCTTCCACATCGAGCGCCGGTCGTCGACACATGTCTCAAACATGGAGTTGCGCAGCCTTGCGCCGGAGCGGCTGACCCACATCCTGAAGCTTCGCACGACCTACGAGAAAGAACTGCGCGCGATCCTGCGGGACGGCGCGGAAGCAGGTGCCTTCGCCGTTGACGACATTGGCCTCACCGCGATGGCGCTGATCCAGATGATGACCGGCGTCATCGTCTGGTATCGGCCCGGCGAACGCCTGTCGATCGGCGGTGTCACTGAAACTTATCTGGCCATGACCATGCGCCTTGTCGGCGCGCCACAGCCTGCTGGGGAGCAAAGGCATGTACACGAACACGCTTAATTTCGGGCTCGGCGATGATATCGAAGCGCTGCGCGATCTGACACGCCGCTTTGCCCAGGACAGAATTGCGCCACTGGCGGCGGAGATCGATACGAGCAACGAATTTCCACCGCATTTGTGGCCCGAGCTCGGCGCGCTCGGGGTGCTCGGCATGACAGCAGATCCGGATTATGGCGGTTCGGGCATGGGCTATCTTGCGCATGTGGTGGCGATGGAGGAGATCAGCCGCGCGTCGGCCTCGGTCGGCCTTTCCTATGGCGCGCACTCCAATCTCTGCGTCAACCAGATCAACCGTTGGGCAACACCGGCGCAGAAGGAAAAATACCTGCCCCAGCTTTGTTCGGGTGAACATGTCGGCGCACTCGCCATGTCGGAACCCGGCGCCGGTTCGGACGTGGTGTCGCTGCGCCTGCGCGCCGAAAAGAAAAATGACCGTTATGTGCTGAACGGCACCAAGATGTGGATCACCAACGGTCCCGACGCCGAAACCATGGTGGTGTATGCAAAGACCGACCCGGAGCGGCATTCACGCGGTATCACCGCCTTCATCATCGAGCGCAGTTTCAAGGGCTTTTCGGTGGCGCAGAAGCTCGACAAGCTCGGCATGCGCGGCTCCAACACCGGTGAGCTGGTGTTCGAAGACGTCGAAGTGCCGTTCGAAAACGTGCTTCACGAAGAAGGACGCGGCGTCGAAGTGCTGATGTCCGGCCTCGACTATGAGCGCACCGTACTTGCTGGCGGCCCGCTTGGCATCATGGCTGCGTGCATGGACGTCGCCCTGCCCTATGTGCATGAGCGCAAGCAGTTCGGACAACCAATCGGCAGCTTCCAGCTCGTCCAGGGCAAGCTGGCCGACATGTATACGACGATGAATGCCTGCCGCGCATATGTCTACGCGGTGGCTGCCGCCTGCGACCGCAAGGAGACCACGCGCAAGGACGCCGCCGGCTGCATCCTGTTTGCCGCTGAGAAGGCAACCTTGATGGCGCTGGATGCCATTCAGTTGCTCGGTGGCAACGGCTACATCAACGACTATTCGACAGGCAGGCTGCTGCGTGACGCCAAGCTCTATGAGATTGGCGCCGGCACCAGCGAAATCCGCCGCTGGCTGATCGGCCGCGAAATGATGGCGGAGGCGATCTAAGGTGGAACCCGCGCGACATCTGCGCCGCGCGGGTTGTCTTTCAATGCTCAGGCAACACGATCCCCATCGCTTTAGCCCAGCGGCCCAGCACCTGGAGTTCCTCGGCGTTGGCGAGCCGATTGCCGAAACCACGCACCTGGATCACCCGGTTCCGGTGATCGAGCTCAATCGTCAGCAGTCGGTCGACACGGCCGGGCGAACGCCGGCGCATCGACCAGATCGAACAGCCACCGGAGATGCACTTTTGCGCATAGCTCCAGACGCAATGATGCATCGCCCGGCTTTCCGCCACGAGTTCGTTCGCGGTCACCAACTGGGTCACCACGAATTCCTCACGCCGCTTGCGCGCCTGGCTGCCGGAAGGCTGCCAATCCCAGTCTGCCAGAACCGAACCCGCCCAGCGACCAGGGCCCTGCTCCCCTTTGCCATGAGCGCGGAAAGCGAGACGGGCAGCCTCGATGCGGGCGACAGCCGCGATGTCGCGGTGCCAGTCTCGCATCTGCCGCGTCAGCGAACCGAGCGTTCGGCCCGAAAGGCTGAACGTGCGATCTTGCTGATGTCGCGCAGCGATGTAGTCGCAGAGATCGTCGATTTCCTCGACAGGAGCAGGATTGCCGCAGAAGAATCGAGCCGCTTCACGCCAGAAAGTGAAATCGGCACGCGGCGTGCGTGCGATCTTGGAACGGGTAATACGCAGCGCCACACCCAGATCCTCAGTGTAGGAGCGAGCGATGGCCAACCAGATCGCCGCGTCGAAACCGAGGTCGGCGGGCGAATTGAGGAACCAGTGGACTTCCTTGCGCGAAAGCCAGTCCCTCGCCTCTTCCTTCCACAACGATCTCCCGCGCGCCGCAACCACATACCAGCGCCGGCGCAACGTGGTCTCATCCGCACCGAGGTTGGAACCGTCGAGCCAGATCTCCTCCAGCGCGTGGGGTACGGGGTAAAGCGCAAAAAGATGACGTGCCGCCGCCAGCCGCAGGCGCGCAGGATCCCGAGTCTTCAGCTTAGGCTGCCAAGCCTCAGGATCACGGGCCAAAACACCCGCGAAACCCTGCGCAGCATCCCTCAGAGCACGCGCGAAATCAGGCGCGGGCCGTGGGGGGCGCTGCGCGCGCCGCAGCGTTGCCTCATACTGGGCTATGCGTTCGCGCTCGGCTTCGCGCCGGCGCCGGATCATGGACTTGGCCATGGTCGTTCGTCCTCAATGAAACCCTGTCAGCCGGACGCAAATCGAGCGCCGGCACGGAATGTGTCGAACTCGGTTGCGCAGTCATGGACAGGTCTCCTTTCGGTTGAACGGGACGGCTCTCTATGCCGCCGACCGACTTCGCACAAGAAAGAAATCGATACTGTTTCCAATGACATAGGCTACTGTTGCACACAGGCAACCCACGCCCTGGACAAGCGGATGACGGCGGCGGGGAGCACAATGCTCCCCACCGTTTCAATGAAAGCCGCGCGGCATTCGCGCGTCTGGCGCAGTCACGACCTGATGATCGTCAGACCAGATTGCCTGGACCGGACCGCGCCACGTTATGAAACGAACCGGCAGGCCACCCTCCTCGAAGAGGCACGCCATATGCCTTGTTCGTCGGATCGCTTCATTGGCCTCCCCTCTGAACCAGCAAACGCCGTGCAGGGAACTGCGACGGCCGAAGTACAAGGTTCGCCTTGGAGGGATCGCCAGATGCTCTCCAAACCATTCCCAATGATCATCGATCCGGTCGATCACCCATTGCGGGCAATCCAATTCCAGAAGCCGAAAATAGGATTGGAAAATGCCGGTCTCGACACGCGTGTCGCTGTCGATGAGCGGCGTAACAAACCGCACATACATGATGACTGCCGCCTGCAGCCGAAACACAGGCAGTCCTCTGATTTTCGGATAGCGGGACAATCCGCTGCGGCGCGGATTAACCGATCGTCCTGCCCAGAGGCGCGAAACGCATGAAGAAGAATTTCATCGTCACCTCCATCAGAGTGTTGTTCGCGGCTGCTCCAAAGAAGGCTAGCCGCATGCGGGACGCGGCTGATACATCGAAACCAGTGTCGCTGCAAGAGCGCAGCGCTTGAGGGAGTGAAGCATGCCGGTGATTCAGTCTTCCATCTCCACCTCCTCCGAGGGCTTCCGTGCCAATGCAGAGCGCATGCGCGCGCTGGTCTCAGACATTTCGGACAAGGCTGCCCTGGTGCAACGTGGCGGCTCCGAGGAAGCCCGCGCTCGCCACACCGCGCGCGGCAAGCTGTTGCCGCGCGATCGGTTGGCGCAATTGCTGGATACGGGCTCGCCTTTCCTCGAGATCGGCCAATTCGCGGCCTGGGACATGTATGACGACGCGATTTCCGCCGCCGGCATGATCGCCGGCATTGGCCGTGTCGAAGGCCGCGAGGTCATGGTGGTGGTGAACGACGCCACCGTCAAGGGCGGCACCTACTATCCGCTGACAGTGAAGAAGCACCTGCGCGCTCAGGAGATCGCCCTGCAGAACAGGCTGCCTTGCGTCTATCTGGTCGATTCCGGTGGCGCCAATCTGCCCAACCAGGACGAAGTCTTTCCCGACCGCGAGCATTTCGGCCGTATCTTCTACAACCAGGCCAATATGAGCGCGGCCGGGATTCCACAGATCGCCTGCGTGATGGGTTCCTGTACGGCGGGTGGCGCCTATGTGCCGGCGATGGCGGATGAATCGATCATGGTGCGCAAGCAGGCCACCATTTTCCTCGGCGGTCCGCCGCTGGTGAAGGCGGCGACCGGCGAAGACGTCAGCGCCGAAGAACTTGGCGGCGCCGACCTGCACACACGCGAAAGCGGCGTTGCCGACCACTACGCCATGGACGATGAGCATGCGCTGGCGATCTGCCGCCGCATCGTGCGCAATCTCAACCGCAAGAAGGAGATTGGGCTCGATCTGCGTTCGCCCTTGGCGCCGCTCCATGATCCGCGCGAGATCCACGGCATCGTCCCTGCGGACCTGCGCCAACCCTATGATGTGCGCGAGGTGATTGCGCGTATCGTCGATGGTTCGGATCTCGACGAATTCAAGCAGAACTACGGCACGACGCTGGTGACCGGGTTTGCCCACATCCACGGTATCCCTGTCGGCATCATTGCCAACAACGGCGTGCTGTTTTCAGAAAGTGCCTTGAAGGGCGCGCACTTCATCGAACTGTGTTGCCAGCGCAAGATCCCGCTGGTGTTCCTGCAGAACATCACAGGCTTCATGGTTGGCAAGAAATACGAGGCTGGCGGTATCGCCAAGGACGGAGCCAAGCTGGTGACCGCGGTCGCAACCGCACAGGTGCCGAAGGTGACGATGATCATCGGCGGTTCGTTCGGCGCCGGCAATTATGGCATGTGCGGCAGAGCCTACTCGCCCCGCTTCCTGTGGATGTGGCCGAACGCGCGTATTTCGGTGATGGGTGGCGAACAGGCGGCCATGGTGCTGGCACTGGTGCGGCGCGAGAACATCGAACGCAAGGGCGGCGCGTGGTCGGCGGCTGAAGAGGCCGAATTCAAGCGTCCGACGCTGGAGAAATACGAACGCGAGGGGCACCCGCTCTATTCTTCAGCTAGGCTCTGGGATGATGGCATCATCGACCCCGCCAGTTCTCGGGAAGTGCTGGCGCTTTCCCTGGCGGCCGCGCTCAACGCGCCGATCGAGGATACGAAGTTCGGCGTGTTCAGGATGTGATGCCGTGGTTTTGTCTCAAGCGCCAAAAACACATGGCAGGAGCAGCGGCTGGCTCAAAGAATTCAATTGGCCGCGGACAAGAATTTCATCTACGCACTGCCATGTTCTGTTTTGGGCACATGGGGGTAAAATTGCGACGTCTTCGTTCTTTGAATATATCCATTCTCGCCGGCGTTATTCTTGCGGCGACTTCAAACATAGCAAGCGCGGAGCCACTGGCAGGCAGTCAGGGCGACAAGCGTTTCCCGCCGACCTTGCCGAGCAATCCAAAGGACCCCTGCACGAAGGCATGGAAGGCCTATGTAACGGCCGGAGGTCACTCGGCCTATGCAATCACGCCTTATTCGCGAGTGAGGGATATCTTCGTCATCTGCGGCAGCTCGCTGAACGCAAAGACGCAGGCCGCTGCGGAAGAAAAAGCGATGGCAAGCTGCATACGGACCCGAGACAGCTACAAGGGCAAGATCAACATAGGCGGCGTCTGCGAGATCGCCGCTTCGAAATAGGCCGCGCTTTTCGATCGTTTCCATTGCGCAGGGCAGCGCCACGGGATGCGGTGCCCGATACCTTACCAACCATCGGGATGAGTCATGAAGTTTTTTCAGATCGTAAGAGTGTCGATCACGGCTGCGATTTCAGTTGCGACAACCGCGAGCATGGCGAATGCGGAATCGCTGGCGGGAAAAGTGGGAGACAAGCGCTTCCCGGTCGGCGTCATGGGCACGTTGGGCGGCTGCCAGAAAACGTACAACAAATATATCGCTGCGGCCGGTCATTCAGCCTACGCGCAGACGCTGCTCGGACGCACCGACGAATTCTTCATCTGCGGGTCGCATCTGAATGCAAAATCGCAACAGGCTGCAGAAGCGCAGGCGCTGAAGAACTGTGAGGAAGCCCGCAAATACTACAAGGTCAAGGTCACGGGAGCCTGCTCGATCGCAGCGTCGAAATAGCCGAGCCTAGAACGGAGCGGCGCCCGTTCGCAGGGGACGCTCCAGTTTGCAAAGCAGTGAAATCTCAAAGGTGACAGGAGGAAATCATGCAGTTCCATCGCGGCCGCCTGATCGACCACATCCACCTTCGGGCAGCCGATCTGGAGGTGACCAAGCGTTTCTATCGCGCCGTGCTCGCCGCCATTGGCCGCGCGGATTCCATTCATGAGGGCGACACCTTCTTTTCCGCCGACGAATTGTGGATCGACGTCGCCAGCGGGCTGACATCGCGGGTGCATCTCGCTTTCCAGGTGCCCGATCGCGAGACAGTAGCGAAATTTTACGAGGCGGGGCTCGCCGCCGGTGGCAAGGACAATGGCGGGCCAGGTGAGCGCAATTATCATCCCGGCTACTATGCCGCCTTCCTGTTCGATCCGGACGGCAACAACATCGAAGCGGTCTTCCATGGCCCCTCCGAGCGTTCCGCGCCTTCTGTCGTGATCACGCCGGAATAGATGCAAGCGGAAGCAGGATGCCCGGGACAGGTTTCGTCGAAACGGATTTCGCAAGGGTCAGCTTGGTGCAATCGCACGCCGGCGCCCCCCCGCGAAAACCACGAGAATTCAATTCGTTGCTGGTGGAGTTCGCGAAGAGCGTTTGAGCCGTCTTTTCGCCGATGGAGGCCCCAATGTTCTCAAAGATCCTGATTGCCAACCGCGGTGAAATTGCATGCCGTGTCATCCGCACGGCACGCCGACTGGGCGTGACCACCGTTGCGGTCTATTCGGATGCGGATGCCGCCTCGCTGCATGTCGCCATGGCCGACGAAGCCGTGCATATCGGTGCCTCTCCGGTTGGCGAAAGCTACCTGAAGGGAGATCGCATCATTGCCGCGGCAAAGCAGACAGGAGCCGAGGCCATCCATCCCGGCTACGGTTTCCTTTCGGAAAATCCGGATTTTGTGGATCAGGTCATCGCCGCCGGCCTGGTCTTCATCGGCCCGTCGGCCGATTCCATCCGCGCTATGGGCCTCAAGGACGCCGCCAAGCGACTTATGGAAAAAGCTGGTGTGCCGGTAGTACCCGGCTATCACGGCGAAGCGCAGGATATCGTGCTGCTTGCCGGCAAAGCCCGCGAGATCGGTTATCCCGTGCTGATCAAGGCGCGTGCCGGCGGCGGCGGCAAGGGCATGCGGCGCGTCGATAACCCCGACGATTTCTCGGAGGCCCTTTCCGGTGCCCGCCGCGAGGCCAAGGCGGCCTTCGGTGACGACCGTGTACTGGTCGAGAAGTATGTCGACAAGCCGCGCCATATCGAAGTGCAGGTGTTCGGCGACAATTTCGGCAACGCTGTGCACCTTTACGAGCGCGACTGCTCCGCGCAGCGCCGCCACCAGAAGGTTATCGAGGAAGCCCCCGCCCCAGGTATGACGCCCATCCTGCGCGAGGCGATGACCGACGCAGCCGTCAAGGCCGCCAGGGCAATCAAATATTCCGGCGCGGGCACCATCGAATTTATCGTCGACGCATCGCAGGGGCTCCAGGCCGACCGCTTCTGGTTCATGGAAATGAACACGCGCCTGCAGGTAGAGCATCCGGTCACCGAAATGATCACCGGCGTTGACCTGGTCGAGTGGCAGTTGCGTGTCGCCTCGGGCGAGAAACTGCCCAAGACACAGGACCAGATCAGCCTTTCCGGCCATGCCTTCGAGGCGAGGCTCTATGCGGAGGATGCTGCGAAAGGCTTCCTTCCCGCGATCGGCACGCTGCACCACCTGCGCTTCCCTGAACAAGCATCGGCCGGGGCCACCATGCGCATCGAAACGGGCGTGCGTGAGGGCGATGCCATTTCGCCGTATTACGATCCGATGATCGCCAAGCTTGTCGTGCATGGAAATGACCGCACGGCCGCACTTTCTGCACTGGAAAACGCATTGGCGGGAACGGAAATCGCCGGCTCGGTCACCAACACGGCCTTTCTGGCGGCGCTGGCTGCAGACCCGGATTTTGCCACGGGCGATGTGGACACCGGGCTGATCGGCCGCAAGCAGGAAGCGCTGACCACCATTCCCGCTCCGGGCGACGAGGTCATCGCCACAGCCGCGCTCGCAGCCGCCGACGTTGCGAAAAATCGCGATCCGTCTGAACCATGGTCATCGCTCGTCGGCTATGCCCATTTCCATGCAGGCGCTCGGAACATCACACTCAAGGCGGGCGAAAACACCATCACGGCCCGTATAACCGCACGCAGCGACGGCGGCTTCGACGTTGCGACCGACGACGGCATCCATTCGCTTCGTGCCGGCGGCGGCAAGCGGCTTGCACGCTGGCCGGAACACGTCACCGTCTTCTCCGGCGCGACAGGCTACAATTTCGGCGTTCCGGACCCGCTGGCCAGGGCCGAGGATGCCGGTGCGGGCACCGGCAACCTGCGCGCGCCGATGCCCGGCCTGGTCAAGGTGGTGCGCTCGGGACCCGGCGAGACCGTGGTCAAAGGCCAACCGCTGCTGATCCTCGAGGCCATGAAGATGGAACACACGATCGCGGCCCCTCATGACGGTACGATCGCAGAGATCGCGGCCGAGGGTGCGCAGGTGACGGACGGCACCGTCCTTGTGAAATTTGTAGAGACAGACGCCTGAGCGCCGATATCGAACGCCTCCAAAAAAGAATGGCCGGGTTCATCCCGGCCATTCTCTATTGGAAATCAACCTGACGACCCTAGAGCGTTTCCGTTTCCCACGGAAACGCTCCAAGTCTTTGTTTTTAAGTAATTCCAGATGCAAAACCGCTGTGTGGTTTTGCTGGAATTACTCAGTCCAGCTTGATCGGCGCGTATTTGCCGTCGTGCCACTGGTTGATGTCGAACTTCGGATCCTTGATGTCACCCTTCTCGTCCAGCGTGATTTCACCAACCACCGTGGCGATCGGCTTGCCGTCCTTCAGGGCCGCAGCCACCTTGGCCGGATCGTCGGAACCGGCACGCTCGACGCCCTGGGCGATTGCCTGGATGACGCCGTAGGAGAACAGGGTGAAGCCTTCCGGCGAGAAGCCGCCGGCCTTGATCTTTTCGACAGCTTCCTTGGCCTCGGGCTTGGCCTGCGGGTCGGACGGGAACACGAACATCGTGCCTTCGCCAGCCGGGCCGGCGATCTGCCAGAACTCCGGATTGGAAAGGCTGTCGGGCATGATCAGCTGGAAATCAAAGTTCTGTTCCTTGGCCTGACGTTTGATCAGACCACCTTCCGGGTGATAACCGCCGAAATAGACGACATCGGCTTTCAGTTCCTTGAGCTTGGTGACCAGCGCCGAATAGTCCTTCTCACCGGCGTTGATGCCTTCGTAGGCGATTTCCTTGAGGCCACCCTCATTCATGGTCTTCTTCACCGCATCCGCCGCGCCTTGGCCGTAAGCGCTCTTGTCATGCAGCAGCACGACATTCTTGCCGGCATATTTCTTGGCTATCCACGGACCGACGAAATTACCGCCGGCATCGTCACGGATGTAGAGGCGCAGGATCGTCGGCCAGCCCTTCTTGAAGGCAGCTTCCGTCAGTTCCGGGTTGGACGAAGCCGGCGTGATCATGACGATGCCATTCTCGGCATAGATGGCCGACGCCGGAATGGTGGAACCCGAACAGGCATGACCGTCGACGAACTTGATACCTGCGGCCGCAATGCGGTTGGCGACCGAAACGGCCTGCTTGGGATCGCAGGCGTCGTCTTCGACGACGATCTTGATCTTCTTGCCGCCGATGCCACCCTTCTCGTTGATCGCTGCGGCAGCGGCATTGGCGCCCTGCTTGAACTGATCACCGATCGGAGCGAGCTGACCGGTCATCGGCCCGACCACCGCGATGGAAATGTCTTCGGCGTATGCCGCCGACGCGCTGAGCACCGTGGCAAACACGGCTGCGCCCAGGAATTTTGCTGATTTCAACTCGAACCCTCCCATTGCCTTGCGCAAGCCCTCCCGGCTGCGCTTGCGTGCAATGGGCGCAAAAATTTGCTTTTCGTCAAGCCCATGCGGGCTGCATTGCATGCGTCCGGTTAATGCAATGATCAATTCTTGTGATCGAAGTCAAAACGGACGCCAGTCCTGCCAAAGTATCGAAAATCAGAATGGCCGGGACGAACCCGGCCATTCTTCTGTTCAGCAGGAACCTGCCAAGGATCAATCCTGTTTGATCGGCGCATACTTGCCGTCATGCCATTGGTTGATATCGTATTTGGCGTTCTTCAGGTCGCCTTTCTCATCGAAGACAACCTCTCCCACGACAGTGCTGATCGGCTTGCCGTCTTTCAGTGCTGCGGCAACCTTGGCTGGATCGTCGCTGCCGGCGCGCTTGACGCCTTCGGCGATGGCCTGGATCGTTGCATAGGAGAACAGCGTGAAGCCTTCCGGAGCGAAACCCTTGCCCTTGATCTTCTCGATGGCTTCCCTGGCTTCCGGCCGCGCCTGCGGGTCCGACGGGAATACGAACATCGTGCCTTCGCCCGCTGGGCCAGCGACCTGCCAGAATTCGGGGCTGGCGATGGAATCCGGCATGATGAGCTGGAACTTGAGACCCTGCTCGGCTGCCTGACGCATGATCAGCCCCCCTTCCGGGTGATAGCCGCCGAAATAGACGACGTCAGCCTTGAGGTCCTTCAGCTTGGTTACGAGCGCCGAATAATCCTTCTCGCCGGCGTTGATGCCTTCGTAGAGGACGTCCTTGAGTCCCGCATCGTTCATCGTCTTCTTCACGGCGTCGGCGACGCCCTGACCGTATGCGCTCTTGTCGTGCAGGACGACGACATTCTTGCCGGCATACTTCCTGGCGATCCAGGGACCGATGAAGGCGCCCTGTGCATCGTCACGGGTATAAAGGCGCATGATGGTCGACCAGCCCTTCTTGGCCGCGTCGTCGGTCATCAGCGGGTTTGAGGAGGCCGGGCTCATCATCAGCGCGCCGGCTTCGGCATAGACGGCGGAAGCCGGAATGCTCGAACCCGAGCATGCATGGCCATCAATGAACTTGACGCCGTTGCCGACGATCCGGTTGGCCACCGAAACCGCCTGCTTTGGGTCGCACTGGTCATCTTCTATATCCAGCTTGATCTGACGTCCCCCCACGCCGCCCGCGGCGTTGATCGCCTCGGCGGCAGCCTGCGCGCCCTGCTTGAATTGATCGCCAATCGTGGCGAGCTGCCCCGTCATCGGTCCGACAACCGCGATGGAAATGTCTTCGGCGTAAGCCGCAGAGGTGCTCAACGCCGCCAGCAACAGCGCTGCGCCCAGGAATTTTGTTGTTTTCACTCTAATTCTCCCATTTTGCGCTCCCCTTTGTCGCGCACGATCGAGAATGGGTGAAAAAAACCGTCGCTCGTCAAGTCCGGCCGAACAAAGCGAAAACCGCGCCGGTCTTGTCACGACCGGTCGCGGTTTTCTCGCTATTCCCCCGAGCATAGCTTCTGGAGGAAGTCTTCCCTGTTGCCTGGTCGATCCGGCTAGCCGGTCGCCTTCCTTGGTATTCGCCGTTGGAGCGGCGTCGCCATCTCTTTCGGATGGAAATCAGTGCGTGGTCATCCACTCGCGGGCATCGCGCAGTGCCTGTGCGATCTCGCCCTTGGACATTGCCGACGAAAGTTCCGAGCGCCATTCGGCGGCACGCAGCGAACCCTTGATGGCTGCAATGTTGAACCATTTGTGAGCGGCGATGACGTCGGTCTCGCAATCGCGGCCGGTCGCATACATCACGCCGAGTTCGAAGAGAATGTCGGCCTGCGCGGTTGCGCCCATCGTGCCGACGCCTGCTTCAAGCATTTCGAAACGTGCCATTTGAAATCCCCTTGTCTGACCCTGTTGCTCCTGAAAGCCGCCGTCCGTTTCTTGGTGTGGACGTGCGCTCTTCCGATGCTTCGAAGGATGCCCGGGACGCTTGAATCCGTCGTTAAATGGCTTGCTTAATTTGAAGAAAACAAAGCTAAAACAAGAAGTAAACGTGAGAAACCGTTAAGGATAGGAAGGGCGCGATTGCTGGGTTTCCGCTCAAATTCGATGAAAATTCGCGACTGCGAAGACAACGTTTCGCTAACCACGGCGAAGCTTCCATTTTGGTAAGAAATCAAAAACGCGCATTTCCGACGTCTTTCCAGGATCAAAGAAAAGCAGCTTTCCTTCCCCAGCGGCACGGCTTTTGTTTTACCGGGGACTGGATTAGCTTACCTGAGCGTAAGGGATGGAGAGGCTGGACCCAGCGTCCAGTTGAAGCGCAAAGGGAGGAATTCGATGCTTCGCAAAGTCAGCCTGGCACTCGCTGCCACATTGATCATGTCGGGTATGGCGCTCGCCGACCCGATCGAAGGCAACTGGAAGACCGCATCCGGCGCGACTGCCGCGATCTCGGGCGGCGGCTCGTTCTCGATCACGCTGAAGACCGGCAAGCACGCGGGCAAGACGATCGGGTCCTTCAAGGCTGCCGGCGACGGCAAGTATTCGGGCACGATCACCGATCCAGACACCGACAAGACCTACAACGGCAAGGCTTCGCTATCCGGCAGCTCGCTGAAGATGAGCGGTTGCGTGCTGGGCGGCCTGATCTGCAAGAGCCAGACCTGGACCAAGCTGTAACCGGACAGCCTGCAACGAATGACGGCAAGGCGTTTCCGCCACGCGGGGACGCCTTTTCTTGTTGCCACGTCTGAACAGGCACGCTTGTCTCTTGGAGAAGGGACATGCCGTGACGTCTCAATTTCCCGTCAATCATTTTGAACCCGGGATGAACGGCAACCTCAGAAGGGGTTCAGCCGCGTTGCGGCATTCTCTCCAGTATTGAAGGAGAGACACCCAGATGTTCGCGCGCCGCTTTACCATCGTCTGCCTGCTGACGGCGCTGTTCGGCATGGGTTTTGCGATCCTCGTTGCAGAGAATGCGCGGCTGGACCACGGCTGGAACCAGGCTGGTCTGCGATGCGGCACCACCTGCTCCAGTTCATTTTGATCGAGACGAAAACGCCATGACCTCGTTTGTGCAAAACGCCATCGCCATCCTGAAGCTTCTGCCCCGTGCGACGCTGATCCTGATGTTGCTTGCAGCACCGGTTCTGGCTGTGCCGACGATGCGGGCTGATGCAGGTTCGACCATTGAAGCGCCGGCACTCAAGAAGAAGGGACTTGGCCTGGTCTTGCTGGTGAGCCTGCAGCGCGCCTGAGTTCCGCGATTTGCGAACGCAACTGGAAAAGCAAATAGCGAACCGTCTGAGGAGCCACCCCTCCCAACTGTCATTTTCCATCTCTATAATGGGTCATGGAAAAGCGAATCTACCCACAAGCGATTGAAACCGTGGTCATGCCGGAGCCCTACGCCCGGCAATCCTTTGACGATGCTGGCAAGGCCGTCGCGGCGTTGCGTGCGCTGTATGAACGCAACACCAAGTTCCTGCGTGATTCCTTCTCGGCACTGGCTGCCGGCGGGGACAATGACAAACGCTACCGCGCCTTCTATCCCGAGGTGAGCGTCGTCACCAATTCCTTCACCCAGGTGGACTCGCGCCAGGCCTACGGTCACATGCCGACACCTGGCCAGTTCTCGACCACGATCACCCGGCCGGACCTGTTCCAAAGCTATTTGACCGAACAGTTGCGGCTGATCATGCGCAACCACGGTGTTCCGGTCATCGTTTCGGAATCGGAGACGCCGATCCCCGTGCATTTCGCCTTCCTTGAAGGGACCTATGTCGACAGCGCCGCGGCTGAGCGCATCCGCCGCCCGATCCGCGACCTGTTCGACGTGCCGGATCTCGACGGCACCGATGACCAGATCGCCAACGGCACCTTTGAAGTGGCGCTGGGCGACCCACGACCGCTGGCACCATTCACCGCCCAGCGCATCGACTACTCCCTGCATCGGCTTACCCACTATACGGCGACAAGCCCGCAGCATTTCCAGAACTTCGTGCTGTTCACCAACTACCAGTTCTACATCGATGAGTTCTGCGCAATGGCGCGGGATCTGATGGCGAAGGGTGGCGAGGGCTATACCGAGTTTGTCGAGCCGGGCAACGTTGTGACGAAACCGGGCGCGACGGTGCCCAGCGAAGGGATTGCACCGCCACGCCTGCCGCAGATGCCCGCCTATCATCTGAAGCGCGGCGATCATGGCGGCATCACCATGATCAACATCGGCGTCGGCCCCTCCAACGCCAAGACGATCACCGACCATGTCGCGGTGCTGCGCCCGCACGCCTGGCTCATGCTTGGTCACTGCGCCGGCCTGCGCAACACACAGGCGTTAGGCGACTACGTGCTGGCGCACGCCTATGTTCGTGAGGACCACGTGCTGGACGACGATCTGCCGGTGTGGGTGCCGGTGCCGGCGCTGGCCGAAGTCCAGGTGGCGCTTGAAGAGGCCGTCGCCGAAGTGACCGGGCTTTCCGGTTACGATCTCAAGCGGGTGATGCGCACCGGCACCGTCGCGACCATCGATAACCGCAACTGGGAGCTGCGCGATCAGCGCGGCCCGGTACAACGGCTGTCGCAGTCACGGGCGATTGCCCTCGATATGGAATCGGCAACAATTGCAGCCAATGGCTTCCGCTTCCGTGTGCCCTACGGAACGTTGCTGTGTGTTTCCGACAAGCCGCTGCACGGCGAGTTGAAACTTCCCGGCATGGCCACCGAGTTCTACAAGCGACAGGTGTCGCAGCATCTCACCATCGGCATCCGTGCCATGCAGAAGCTGGCCGAAATGCCGATGGAACGGCTGCACTCGCGCAAGCTGCGTTCATTCTCGGAAACCGCGTTCCAGTAACAGCCGGCTCCTGCTGGGCGGTGTCAATCGCCGTTCACCAGCTCGAGAATGAGCCGCTGGATAGCTCCACCGCCTCCCATCTCGACGCGGTCGAAATCGCGGCTCTGCTGGCGTTGCGCGATCGAGGCTTCGGAAAGCGGTTTCTGGATTTCCTGGCGGATCTTCTGGCAACCGGGATCGTTGGGCACCGATACTCCGATGGTCGTCCGTTCGATCTGAGCCAGCATCGCCTTGATGTGATCGCCATGCACCTTCTCATGGCGACGAAGGCCTTCGATAAAGATGTCCCAGCGCTTCTGCACCGCAGGCGGCAACGGGTTTGCAGGTTTGGGCAGAGTATAGGTGATGATGAGCGTTGGCGTTGCCGACTTCAGTGTACAACCACCGTTTTCCGGGACGTAGTTTCGTCTCCAGGTGAGTTTAAAGAATGTGTGTGCGATGACACGGCCACCACTTCTTCCTACTTCCGGCCCGTTCTGACCGATCGATGCGTAGAGTTCGGCGCCGGTGGTGCCGGTGACGGCGTAGGGTTTTTCCTGCTCTATGGTCTTGGCAATGGCGGAGGTTGCCACGAGCAACGCTGCCACGGATGCCGACAGGAGGCCAAGCCCAATCTTCGAAGTCATTCTGTCCTCTGCCATGGTGCCATTTTCGCGCGCACCATAGATGCCGAACCGGCGACGATCAAAACGGAATCGAAATTGTCAGCTGCTGGATTTCAGCGCTCGCGCACAAGCTTGGCGACCAGGGCCTCTACTCGGCCACCTTGACGGTGCTCACGCTGGTCGAAGGCGACCTGCTTTGCCTCATACTCTTCGTAGATCGTATCGACACGCCGCTGGGCCTCACGCTGCGTCTTGATGCAGTGCGGATCATTGGCCACCGCAAGATCGGCGATGGCGCGCTCGCCAGCAGAAATGCCCTGCCTGGCGATGCGGCCGTGAGTCTGCTCATGTGCGCGCACGCCGGCGAAGAACCGCTGCCACCGCTTGCGCAAGGCAGGTGACATGGGCGTCGTCACGTTCGGGTACATATAGGTCATGTCCAGCGTCGCGCTGGCGGCCCTGACATGGCAGACGTCAGCCTTCGCCTTGAGATCGAAATTCCAGTCGACAGTGTAGGAAGTCTGGGCAATGGCCCGTGTCAAAAAGCCGTGCTTGGGACCACTCTTGTCCATCGCCTCGATCAGCGCCTGGCCGCTTTCACCAGCGATGTCATAGGTGCGTATGTGTGTGATGACCTTCGAGCCGGCGGTCGCGACACCCGGCGCGCCTATCGCTGCCAGCAGAGCGAGACTGCAGAAAATAGACCGGCCCATCATATATCCTCCCGCGCTCGCCCATTTTATCACTCTTGGGGTGCGAGCACAGGAGCATAAACGCTACCATACGGTCAAATTAAGGCTCTTAGGATCCTTTTGGCGCCTTAGGGCGCCACGCACCCACGCCCAAGCGGAAGACGCTCTAATGCGTCGGCGATACGCATCGCCTCCAGCGGAATCGATCCCGATTTCCGGCCGATGCGCGGTCCCGAAACTACATGTTCTGGTAGACTGGCCCCTCGCCACCCTGCGGCGGCACCCAGTTGATATTCTGGTTCGGGTCCTTGATGTCGCAAGTCTTGCAGTGCACGCAATTCTGCGCGTTGATGACGAAACGCACGTCCTTGGCCGACGGATCTGCCGCGGCATTGCCGTCAGCGTCCACCCACTCGTAGACGCCGGCCGGACAATAGCGCGTCGACGGGCCACCGAAGACGTCGTGCTCCGAACTCACCTGCAGCGCGGCATCCTTGACCTGGAGATGGACCGGCTGGTCCTCTTCATGGTTGGTGCCGGACAGGAAGACCGAAGACAGGCGGTCGAAGGTCAGCACACCGTCGGGCTTTGGATAGGCGATCTTCTGATGCTTCGACGCTGGCTCGAGCGATGCTGCATCGGTCTTGCCGTGCTTCAGCGTGCCGAAGGGCGAGAAGCCGAACAGCGTGTTCAGCCACATGTCGAGCGCACCGATGCCAACACCGGCAAGTGTTCCGAAGCGTGACCACAGCGGCTTGACGTTGCGTACCTTCTTCAGATCCCTGCCGATGTCACTGTCGCGCCAGGCTTCCTCGTAGGATACGAGTTCGTCATTGGCACGGCCGGCTGCAATCGCCTCCACGGCATGCTCCGCTGCCAGCATGCCGGACAGAACGGCGTTGTGAGAGCCCTTGATGCGCGGCACGTTGACGAGACCCGCAGCACAGCCCATCAGAACACCGCCGGGGAACGACATCTTCGGCACCGACTGGTAACCGCCCTCGGTGATGGCACGAGCGCCATAGCCGAGACGCTTGGCGCCGGCAAAGGTCGGCGCAATGGCCGGATGTGTCTTGAAGCGCTGGAATTCCTCGAAGGGCGACAGATACGGGTTCTTGTAGTTCAGGTGGACGACGAAACCGACCGCCACCTGGTTGTCCTCGAGGTGATAGAGGAAGGAACCGCCACCGGTCTTCATGTCGAGCGGCCAGCCGAAGGAATGCTGGACAAGACCAGGCTTGTGGTTCTCCGGCTTGACCTGCCAGAGTTCCTTGAGGCCAATGCCGAACTTGGCCGGCTCGCGGCCGGCGTCGAGCTGATATTTGGCGATGAGCTGCTTGGAGAGCGAGCCGCGTGCGCCCTCCCCGATCAGCACGTACTTACCCATCAGCGCCATGCCTGGCGCGAAGTTCGGCCCGTGCGTGCCGTCCTTCTCCACGCCCATGTCGCCGGTATAGACACCGGTGACCGCACCTTCTTCATTGTAGAGAAGGCCGGCCGCGGCAAAGCCCGGATAGATTTCAACGCCCAGCGCCTCGGCCTTGCCGGCCAGCCAGCGGCAGACATTGCCGAGCGAGACGATGTAGTTGCCGTGATTGTTCATCAGCGGCGGCATGAGAACATTCGGCAACCGGAAGGAGCCAGCCGGTCCGAGCAGAAGGAAATGGTCCGCAGTAACCGGCGTCTTGAAGGGATGATCTCCTTCCTCGCGCCAGCCGGGAAGGAGGCGGTCGATGCCGATCGGATCGACGACCGCGCCGGAGAGAATGTGCGCACCCGCTTCGCCGCCCTTTTCGAGCACCACTACGGAAAGATCGGGATTGAGCTGCTTCAGCCGGATCGCTGCGGCGAGGCCTGCCGGCCCGGCTCCGACGATCACCACGTCGAATTCCATGCTCTCGCGTTCGATCTCGCTCATAGGTCCCTCCGCACTGGCTTGCCGTTCCGGCATATTGCTGGCTCATGCGCTCCATAGCGCATCATTCCGCGACGCGAAACCGGCATGGAACGACGGCATCGCATTGACAACAGACGAAGCCGCCATGTTCTGCAGAATATTTTACGTTCACGTAAACGTCAATTGTGAGATGTACCTGAAAACTGACGCTTTTCGAGATGCCAGTTATCGGTCATAGTCCTGTTCATGCGCATTCATGGGCCAGCCGGCTTAGCAACGTCGCGCCTCCGTTCCGCTTCGGGCCTGTTGTGGCCGGCGGCCATCATCGGCTTTCTCCTGTTAGTCTCTCCGGGCCAGGCTCAAAAGAAACAAAAGGTTTGGGAAAGCGGAGCTTATTCCTTTTCCGACGAGCTCGGAGGTTTCCGCATCAGAGGGGTCTCCGGCAAAGGCACGCGCGCGGATCCAATCGTCATTGACGAGGAATTCAGTTCCGCAACGCCGGTGACGCTGACGATCCGCACCATCAAGCCGATCCAGCCCTTCGACAGCACGGGCGATTATGCCAGCGGCATCATCTATATGCGCATCAATGCGCTCAACAGCAGCGGCCATGCCTGGGTGGAGTTCCAGTTCGAACTGCAGGAGATTCTCGACCAGCCAAGCGTGTTCGGCGACGGCCTCTCCTTCGATCAGCGCAACAAGACACCGGAGAACATCGGATCATCGAACTTTGCGACCTTTGACCGCAATTTCGAACCCTACGACCGGTTGCTGTTCACCAAGGGCAAGGTCGATCCGCTGGAAACAGCGGAGTTCGAATTCCTGATTACCGACTACACCCCGCGCTGGACCTTCTATCTGATGCAGGATCCGCGTATTCCATCAAGCTAGGATGCTTTCGAAGCGAAGATCACGGCAGCACTGCCACCTCAAGGCTTGAAAATCCTGCGCCATCGGAAGATGGTGCGGCCATGAATGCCCCCTCACCCCAAAACCAACCGGAGTTGCACGAACTGCTGGCCTTCTACCTGGAGGCTGGTGTCGAAGACGCATTGACCGAAGAGCCGGTGGATCGCTTCGCGGAGATGGCGCAGACACGAAGCGCCTCGGGCCCAGCCTCCGCTCCCGGACCCTCCTCGGATCGCCGTCCTCAATCCGGTGGCGCCTTTGCAGAAAGCAGTCCCGCCAATCCGGCTGCTGCCCAACGTGGTCCAATTACCGCTGCGGTGCCAGACGAGGCTCAGGTTCAGCTGGCGCGCCAGCTTGCGAGCCAGGCCTCCAACCTCGACGAATTGCGCGAGGCCATGGCTGGCTTCGACGGCTGCAACCTGAAATTCACCGCCAAGAATCTCGTCTTCGCCGACGGCAGCCCAGACGCCGCGCTGATGCTGGTCGGCGAAGCGCCGGGCCGTGACGAGGATCTGGAAGGTCTGCCTTTTGTCGGCCGCTCGGGTCGGCTGCTCGACCGGATGCTGGCAGCGATCGGCCTCGATCGCAAATCCGCCTACATCGCCAACGTCATCCCATGGCGGCCACCGGGCAACCGCACGCCAACCCCGCACGAGACCGAGATCTGCCGGCCGTTCATCGAGCGGCAGATCGAACTCGTCAATCCGAAAGTCCTGGTCAATCTCGGCGGACCTTCAGCTAAAACCCTGCTCAACACCACGGAGGGTATCCTGAGATTGCGCGGCAACTGGCGTGCCCATACGACAGCCGCCGGCATGGCAATACCCGCGATGCCAACACTGCATCCTGCCTATCTGCTGCGCACTCCTGCGCACAAGCGGCTGGCCTGGCGCGATTTCGTCGAAGTGAAGATGAAACTGCGCTCGCTCTCGTGAACCATTGTCTGCCCGGACGATCGTGATCCCGGGCAGAAGCGTTTTTATCCCTGGAATACCGGTTTTGCTCAAACAGCGAGCCGGCGCAGGCCGACATATTGCAGCTCGGCGAACAAGGCTACGGCGATCGCCTGGGCGCTGACGAAGGCGATGCCGAGCAGGTTCGGTGAGACGACACCCGAAACCAGCAAGCCGAAGCTGGCGGCGACCCACAACACATTGATTGCGATGATCTCGACCAACATGGTGCGCGACACAGTCTGCCGGCGTGACACCGCAAGCACCATGAGCACGAACGGCACCAGCGCAGCACCTGCCCAGAACAGCAGGCTCCGGGGAATTTCCAACAGGGGGCTCAACATATGAGCGCCGCCGAGCAGGATGATGGCCGTGGCACCACTTGCCAGTGCATCGAGCAGCAGCACATTGCGGAGGAACGGGGAAACGGAAATCTGCATGATCTTTCTCCAGGCTCGTGATGCTGCGGACCGTCCGGCATCTGATGAACAGAGATTGTCAGGCCGGCTCAGCCGCGGCGATTACGCGCCAGGTAATGGAAATGAATTTTCTCCGATCATAGATTTGCGGCCGTCCCGATGCGCATCTTCTCCACGATGTGCGAAGGCTGCCTATCTCTCGTTTCACCAGAACAGGATTTTCATGAGCGCGCCCCAGACCTCTGCCGGTACCCTGCTCCGCGAATGGCGCACGCGCCGACGCATGAGCCAGCTCGATCTCGCCATGGAGGCCGAGATCTCACAGCGACATCTGAGCTTCGTGGAAAGCGGCCGAGCGATGCCGTCACGCGACATGGTGCTGCGACTTTCGGAACAGCTTTCGGTGCCGCTCAGGCAGCGCAATCAAATCCTTCTCGCCGCGGGTTTTGCTCCTTCCTTCGGCGAACGCTCGCTGAACGATCCAGACCTCGCTCCAGCGATGGACGCCGTAAAGCTGGTGCTGAAAGGGCATGAACCCTTTCCCGCCCTTGCCGTCGATCGGCACTGGAACCTCGTTGCCGCCAATGCTGCCCTTGCGCCGATGCTTGCCGGTGTCAGCGACCCGTCGCTGCTGCAGGCGCCGGTCAATGTGCTGCGGCTCAGCCTGCATCCGAAGGGCGTCGCACCCAATATCGCCAATCTCGCCGAATGGCGTGCACATCTGCTGGAACGGTTGAAACAACAGGTCGAAGCCTCCGGCGATCCTGTCCTGGAAGCACTTGAGGAAGAACTGCGGGCCTATCCTGTCCACTCGAGCACAAGGCCACCAAAGCCGGAAACCAATGCAATCGTTCATCCCTTGCGGATGCGGCTTGGTGATACTTTATTGTCCTTCATCAGCACGACCACGGTGTTCGGCACGCCGCTCGACGTCACGCTTTCTGAACTTGCGATCGAAACCTTCTTCCCCGCCGATGAAGAAACGCGGCAGGCTTTGACCCGCCTCGCGCTCGAGCGGGCGAAAATAGCGGGACAAGCCTGATCAGCCGGGTGGCTGCGAAGCCTTCCGCGCCGACGCCCGCTCAAGGCCGAGCTGCCGCTCGCGCCAGATGATGAAAAGGCCAGCGGCAACCACGATCGCCCCTCCGACCAGCATGTGAAGCGTCGGCACATCGCCAAAGGCGAGATAGCCGACGACGATGCTGAGCAGCATCGAGGTGTATTCGAACGGCGCCACGACCGAGGCCTCGGCATGGCGATAGGCCGAGGTCATCAGGATCTGCCCGAGCCCCCCGCAGAAGCCGGCCAGGATGAGCAGCACGACCTGTCTTGTCGCCAGCGCCTGCCAACCGAACGGAATGGTCAGCAAGGCAAGGATACTCGCCGTCAGCGAGAACCACAGAACGATGGTTGCCGTGCGCTCGCTGTGCACGAGGCTTCGCACCAGAAGCATGGCAACCGCCGAGATCGCTGCTGCGATGAATGCGGCAATCACGCCCAGTACCTCCTGGTCACCAAGAGCAGCACCTGATCGCAGCAAGGTGAGCGTCGGCCAGGAAATGATGACGACGCCGATGAGACCGACGATAACCGCGCCCCAACGGTAGATGCGGATGGTCTCGCGCAGGAAGATGGCGCTGAACACCACGACCAGAAGAGGCTGCGCATAGTTCAGCGTGATCGCTTCCGGGAGCGGCAGGCGCGTCAACGCGAAGAAGCCGAAACCCATGGCGCAGACCCCCACCACGCCGCGCGCGATATGGTTGAGCGGACGCCTGGTGGAAAAGGCCGTGCGAAGTTCGCGCCGGAAGCCGAGGAAGACCAGGATCGGGAAGATGGCGAAGAAGGAACGATAGAACACAATCTGGCCGGCGGGCAGCTCGCCGGCGGCCTTGATGAGCGACGACATCGCCACGAACACCGAAACCGACAGGATCTTCAGCGTGATGCCGACCAGTGTATGCGGCTGGACGGAAGATGCATTTGACGTCACTGCATGCCGGCGTCCCGTATCGCCCCCCAGATGCGCGACGGTGTCGCCGGCATGTCGATATGTTCTATGCCGTAGGCGCGATAAAGCGCGTCCGTCACAGCATTCAGTGCCGCCGGCGTGGCGCCGATCGTTCCGGCCTCGCCCGCTCCCTTGATGCCGAGTGCGTTTGTGGTCGAGGGCACGTTGCGGGTCTCAAAATGGAAGAAGGGCACGCTGTCTGCCCGCGGCATGGCATAGTCCATGAAGCTGGCCGACAGCAACTGTCCATCCTCACCATAGACCGTGTCCTCCACCAGTGCCTGGCCGATGCCCTGGACGACACCACCATGCACCTGGCCAGCGAGAAGCAACGGATTCACCGTCGCGCCGAAATCATCGACGATGGTGTAGCGCACGATCTCCGTGGTTCCCGTATCGGGATCGATCTCGACCTCGCAGATGTGCGTGCCATTCGGATAGGTAGCTTCGTCCTGCACAAATTCGCCGAACCCCTTGAGGTCTTCCGGACTACTCGCCGCCCTGGCGATGGCGGCAAAATCCATCACGCGATCTGTGCCGACGATCCGGGCGATGCCATCCTTGAGCTCGATGTCGGCACTGGCAGCTTCCAGCTCGTTAGCTGCGATGCGCCTGATCTTTTCGGCCAGGTCTTCGCCGGCACGTGCTGTGGAAACACCTCCGAGCGGAATGGAGCGTGAACCACCTGTGCCGCCGCCGGCCTTCAATTCATCGGTGTCACCCTGGCGAACGTTAATACGTTCGATAGGCAGATCGAGTTTCTCGGCCAGCAATTGCGCGTAGGCGGTGGCATGGCCCTGGCCGTTGGTCTGGGTGCCGATCTTCAGCGTCACCGTACCATCGCCGTTCAATTCGACATGTGCCGGCTCGGAACCGGCGAAAGCACAGGCTTCGACATAGGTCGCCATGCCGATGCCGCGGATCTTTCCGCGTGATTTCGCCTCCTCCAGCCGTGCGGAAAATTGAGTCCACTCAGCCCGTTGCATGGCCTGTTTCATGTGACCTTCGAATTCCCCCGTATCGTAGAGGCGGCCGGTCTGTGTGCGGTAAGGCATCTGGTCCGGCCGGATGAAGTTCCGGCACCGGATCTCATCAGCGGTCAGGCCCATGTCGCGCGCGCAGGCGTCGACCAGCTTCTCGATCAGGAGCGCGGCTTCAGGACGACCTGCGCCGCGATAGGCATCGACAGGCGTGGTGTTGGTGTAGACAGCGGTTACGGAAACATCGAGCGCCTGGATGTCGTAGACACCGGTGGACATCGAAACACCGACGACCGGAATGAACGGTCCATATTGCGAGATATAGGCACCCATGTTTGCGACGAGGTCCACGCGCAGGCCGAGAAAGCGCCCCTCCCGGTCCATCGCCATTTCCGCGGTGGTGACATTGTCGCGACCGTGTGCGTCGGTCAGGAAATGCTCGGTCCGGTCCCCGGTCCATTTCACGGGTCGCCCGAGCCGCCTGGCCGCTTCCAGGACAAGCAGATACTCGCGGTAGACGAAGGTCTTGGGTCCGAACCCGCCGCCGACATCCGGCGTGACAACCCGCAGTTCATCCTTTGTGACGCCCAATACGCCGCTGAGGATTTTCTGCATCGAATGCACGCCTTGCGAGCCGGTGGTGAGGACGAAGCGTCCCTCCTGCTGCTTCCATTCACCAATGGCGGCACGCGCCTCCATGTAGTTGCAGACCAGCCGATTGTTGACGAAGTTGATGCGCGTAATCTTGGCGGCTTTCGCAAAGGCTGCGTCTGTCCGCTCCGTGTCTCCGATGTGATAGGAAAATGCACGGTTCGAACCGAGTTCCGGCCAGACCAGCGATGTTTCCTCGTCGAGCGCCGTCGCCGTTACAGCTGCGGCATCCTGTGTGTCGAAGTCGAGCTCGATCAATTCGGCGGCGTCCTGTGCCTGCTCGCGACTGTCAGCCACGACGAAAGCGATCGCGTCGCCGACATAGCTCACCTCATCCCGGCACAGGATCGGGATGTCGCGCGTCGGCGCCCGGGTGCCGTCAGGCTGTGGCTGCATGACGCCGGATCGCAAGTCGCGGAGATGATCGAGATCGGCTCCGGTAAGAACCAGATGGACGCCCGGCGCCGATCGCACTGCCTTTGTCGAGACAACCGAAAAAAGCGCCTTGGCAACCGGAGAACGCACCACATAGCCATGCAACACGCCGTCCGGACGGATGTCATCAGTGTAGCGTCCCTGTCCAAGGACAAAGGCGTTGTCCTCGACCCGGCGGACCGAGGCGCCCATCCCGAATCTGGGTGTGACGACAGACATGGCAACCTCGCGGGGATCGGAGAAGGCAGGGAAAGCCTTGGGATGTGCCGGCAGTTTTGTCGAGGGACGGTTTCGTGTAAAGAGCCGCAACCTCCTTTGTCTTGTCCCAGCAAATGCCGGCTACGCCGAAATCATCAGGAAAAATCGACGGATGCGCACAGATACCGGCCAGGTCTTCAGGCTCGAAGACTATCGTCCCAGCGACTACCTGATCCCCAAGACCGAGCTGAATTTCTCGCTTTCCAGGGAAGCGACCCGGATCACCGCTACCCTCGCCGTCGAACCCCGGCAAGGCGTTGCGGCTGGAACCCCGCTGGTGCTGGATGGGGATGAATTGCGACTTGCAGGCGTTTCGATCGACGGCAAGCCGCTTGGCACGGCCGATTATGTCGCGACTGCAGATCAGTTGACCATCCTGAAGCCACCGGCAAAGCCGTTTCGACTGACCATCGAAACAGATGTGAACCCTTCGGCCAACAGCACCCTGATGGGCCTCTACCGTTCAAGCGGCGTCTATTGCACGCAATGTGAGGCTGAGGGCTTCCGCCGCATAACCTATTTCCTGGACCGGCCGGATATCCTGTCGGTGTACACCGTGCGCATCGAGGCCGATCGCAATGAGGCGCCGCTGCTGCTGGCCAACGGCAATCCGATCGGACACGGGGATCTCGACGACGGAAAACACTTCGCCGTCTGGCACGACCCGTTCCCGAAACCGAGCTACCTGTTCGCGCTTGTCGCCGGCAGCCTCGGCAAAGTGGCTGATGAATTCACCACACGATCCGGGCGCAGGGTCGACCTTGGCATCTATGTCGAGCACGGCAAGGAAGCGCTGGCCGGCTACGCCATGGATGCCCTCAAGCGCTCCATGAAATGGGACGAGGACAAATTCGGTCGCGAATACGATCTCGATGTCTTCAACATCGTCGCAGTCTCCGATTTCAACATGGGTGCGATGGAGAACAAGGGCCTCAACATCTTCAACGACAAGTATGTGCTGGCCGACGAGCAGACCGCCACCGATGCCGACTTCGCCAACATCGAGGCGATCATCGCCCATGAATACTTCCACAATTGGACAGGAAACAGAATCACTTGCCGCGACTGGTTCCAGCTCTGCCTGAAGGAAGGACTCACCGTCTATCGCGACCACGAATTCTCGGCGGACGAACGCTCGCGCCCGGTCAAGCGCATCGCCGAAGTGCGCACGTTGCGTGCCCACCAGTTTCCGGAAGACCAAGGGCCTCTGGCGCATCCGGTACGCCCCCGCCGATACCGCGAGATCAACAATTTCTATACCGCGACTGTCTACGAGAAGGGCTCGGAAGTGGTGCGCATGATCCGCACCATCCTCGGCGCAGAAACCTTCCGCGCTGGCATGGACCTTTATTTCGAGCGCCATGACGGCGAGGCAGCCACCATCGACGATTTCCTCAAGGTCTTCGAGGATGTCTCGGGCCGCGACCTCTCGCAGTTTGCGCTGTGGTACCATCAGGCCGGAACACCACATGTAACCGTCAGTTCCAGTTACGATCAGGCTGCCCGCGTCTTCACGCTCGAGATCGAGCAGTCGCTTGCGCCAACCCCGTCAGAAAGCCGCAAGCGGCTGATGCATATACCGCTGGCATTCGGCCTCGTCGGGGCCGACGGCAACGATCTGCACTACAACAGCGTTGAGGGCGCAACGGTCGAGACCGGTGTCATCCACCTGCGCAAGCGGCATCAATCGGTGCGCTTCACCGGCATTGCCGAACGGCCGGTGCTTTCGCTCAATCGCGGTTTCTCGGCGCCGATAACGCTTTCGCTGGAACAGAAACCAGACGATCTCATCTTCCTGGCGGGTAACGACCGCGACGCCTTCTCGCGTTGGCAAGCCTTCAACACATTGCTTACCGATGCGCTGATCGCCGGTTTCCGCAATGTCCTCGGCGGAAAGCAACCAGAATTCGGCGAGCATCTTCAGGCGTTGGCCGGGCGCATCGCCACAGACACGTCGCTGGAACCGGCATTCCGTGCCCTGGCGCTGAGCTTGCCCGGCGAAGCCGATATCGCGCGCGAAATCGGCAAGGGGATAGACCCCGATGCGATCCTGGCAGCACGGCATGCATGTGCCCAAGCGCTGGCCGCGGCCAATGAACCGGGCTTCAGGCGTCTCTACGACGAATTGCGGGATAGCGGCCCCTTCCTGCCCGACGCCGATGGCGCGGGTCGGCGCGCGTTGCGCAACGTGCTGCTCGACTACCTTGCGCTGCTGTCGGGCGGCGCCGACCTCGCCGCCAGCCACTTCGAGAAAGCCACCAACATGACCGACAGGGCGGCGGCTCTGGCTGTCCTTGCTCATCGCCACCCTGATTCCACTCATGCCGACAAAGCCTTGAAACAGTTCGAGAAACAGTACGCGGATGACGCGCTGGTGATGGACAAGTGGTTCATCATCCAGGCAGGCGTACCGGGACAGCGTGCGCTGGAAACGGTAAAGGCGTTGACTGAGCACCCCGCCTTTTCGATCGGCAATCCCAACCGCGTGCGCGCGTTGATCGGGACATTCGCAGGCGCCAACCAGACCGGATTCCACCGCGCCGACGGGGAAGGCTATCGTTTCTTTGCCGACATCGTCCTGCAGGTCGAAAAGCGGAACCCTCAGGTCGCCGCGCGGCTGGCTACCGCCATGCGCTCATGGCGCTCCCTGGAACCCGTGCGGCAAGGCCACGCGCGCGAAGCCCTGGTATTGATCCTCGGCCAGGAGAAGCTCTCGGCGGATCTCAAGGACATTGTCGAGCGCACATTGGCCTGATTGACGGCCAGAACACGGGCCGGCGCTCAAAACGCCGGCCGATTTACTGAATCTTCAATCTTTTTTCTCCTCACCCACTGGACAAGGCGAATCACGTTTGATTCTTTAATGGCGATTCGGAAGTACGGTGTTGCCGGATCACCATCGGGGAAAAATTCGGGGAGAGCCATTCCATGGCCAAGGCGGACGCGTTGCGCGCGCCCGGACGGACAGCTTTTGAGTGGCGCAGCCGTCCGCGCCGCAGCAATGCCTTGCTCGGCAATGCGCGGCTGATCGCCGGCCCGGCCTACGGCAAGCTGCTGGCCGCCGAACCGGTATTGCGCCGGCTGATCCCTTCCCTGATCATCCTTTTCCTGATCGTCGTCGCCTGCCTGCGCTTCCTGTCGATGATGAGCTGGCATGACGACATCGAACGCAATGCCAAGACAATCCTCACGCTTTCGGCTGGCGAACTCGCCAAGGCTGGCGCAGCCGCACCTGCCACCAACCCGCAGGAGTTGCTTGAAGATGCAGTCCGGCAGGGTTCGCTCGGCGCGGATCACGTACTGGCCGTGACAGACAAGGAATTCACCGTGCTTGCGGTGTCGCCGAAGTCGACCCGTTGGCAGGGCCGCACACTCGACAGTGTCATCTCGGGTGGACAGCCGCTGTTCCTGTTCGGCGAGCGCGCCGGCGTGCTCGATGTGCGCATCGGTGAGACCGAGTGGTATGCTGCCGTGGACCTCAGGCCCGATGGCAAGGGTGCGGCGGCCGTCCTTGTTCCGCAGGAAGCGGTCTTTGCGGAGTGGCGCAAGTCCGTCTCCCTGAACGTAACCCTGTTCGTGCTCACAGCCGGCGTGCTGCTGATCGTGCTCTATGCCTATTTCTGCCAGGTGACGCGCGCCAAGAGCGCCGACCGCATCCTGGGGGATTCCCTGCAGCGCATCGACATGGCACTGGTCAGGGGCCGCTGCGGTCTCTGGGACTGGGACATGGCTCGCGGAAAGATGTACTGGTCGCGCTCCATGTACGACATGCTCGGTTACGAGCCTTGCGAGACGATGCTGTCCTTCGGCGAGGTCGACGAGATCATCCATCCCGAAGACGGCAATCTGTTCGAGCTGGCCGAGCGCATCGTGGCACGAGAGATCGATCAGATCGATCAGGTCTTCCGCATGCGCCACGCCGACGGTCAGTGGGTATGGATGCGTGCCAGGGCCCAGGTAATGGATCCGGATGCGCCGGAAATCCAACTCATCGGTATTGCTGTCGACGTCAGCGAACAACGGCATCTTGCGCTTCGCTCCGAGGCCGCTGACCTGAGGCTGCGCACGGCAATCGAGAACATCAACGAATCCTTCGTGCTGTGGGATGCGTCGGAACGGCTGGTGATGTGCAATTCCAAGTTCCAGCTGGACAACGGCCTGTCCGACCGCAGCGTCATGCCCGGCACGGCGCGCGCCGAGATCGAAGAGCGCATGCTGGCCTTCGCTGCCGAACGCCGCCTGGCCAATGCGAACGGCCCCAATGGCGGCATCACCATCGAGCGCCAGCTGGGCGACGGTCGCTGGCTGCAGGTGAACGAATTGAAAACCCGCGACGGCGGCACCGTCTCGGTCGGTTCCGACATCACGCAGATCAAGCAGCATCAGGACAAGCTCATGGACAGCGAGCGGCGCCTGATGGCCACCATCCACGATCTCAGCCTCGCCCGCCGCGCCGAGGAAGAGCGTACGCGCGAACTGGTCGAACTGAACCGCAAATACATTCGCGAGAAGGACCGCGCCGAAGCCGCCAACCAGGCAAAGTCGGAATTCCTCGCCAATATGTCACACGAGCTGCGCACGCCGCTCAATGCGATCATCGGCTTCTCGGAGTTGATGGAGCAGGCACTGTTCGGGCCACTGGGTTCCGAGCGTTACGAAGAATACGCCACCGATATCAATTCATCCGGCAAATACCTGCTCGGCGTCATCAACGACATCCTCGACATGTCGAAGATCGAAGCTGGCCAGTTCTCGATCGACCGGGAGCAGATCGACCTCGGTCCGCTGATCTCCGAGACGGTACGAGTGGTCTCGCTGCAGGCCGCCCAGAAGGCGATCACCGTGGAGACGCGCATCGCCGACAGCCTGTCACTGGTTGCTGATCGACGAGCCATCAAGCAGATCGTCATCAACCTGCTCTCCAATGCGGTGAAATTCACCGGCCAGGGCGGGCATATCGTGGTGAAGGCCCGCAACGCCTCCGGCGCGCTCACACTCACCATCGAAGACAATGGCTGCGGCATTCCGAAGACCGCGCTTGGCAAGCTAGGACGACCCTTCGAGCAGGTGCAGAACCAGTTCTCGAAGAACCATACGGGTTCCGGCCTGGGGCTCGCCATTTCGCGTTCGCTGGCCGAACTGCATGGCGGCGCACTGAAGATCCGCTCGACGGAAGGCTCCGGCACCATCGTATCGGTACGCATCCCCCTTCGGAAAGCACCGCAGCTGGTCAAGGCAGCGGCTTGATGCATGCTCCTGAACCGAAGGGCCGTAGACCTTCGGATAAGGACCTTACGACAGGATGAAAACAACCCGGCGGCGGTTGCCGCCGGGATGTCTCAGAGAAGCTTATTCGACTTCGCTCTGACGATGGTCGCGACCGCCACGCTTCGGCAGCTCGCTCTTTTCGATCTTGCCGTCATTGTTCTTGTCGAACAGTGCGAACATCTTCTTCTGGTGCGCGGTGACATCTTCCTGGGTGAGTACGCCCTCGCCCTTGCTGTCGTAACGTTCGACCATGCGCTTCGCCATGCGTTCGAAACGCGCCTTTTCGAGCGCGGCAGCAAGCTGTTCGACGGTGACCTTGCCGCCATTGTCGGCGAGGATCTTCTTCAATTCCGGATTCATCGCCTCCGAGAATTGATCGAAGGTGATGCCACCGTCGGAATCCTTGAGGGCCTTCTGGAGGCGCCAGTGCGAGCCATCGCGCATGTCGCCACCCTTGTTCTGTTCGGCATGGGCGGCGGTTCCAACGAGGCCGGCAAGGGTCGCAAATGCGAAGGCAAGTTTCGTCGACTTTTTCATCGGTTTCTCCTGTTGCATCGTCACCCCCGATGCTTTGGAAACCGCTCCGAGGCGTCAGTTCCTCACGAGCGCTTCCTACGCAGCAAAAGGTCGAAGTCCTTCCTGACCTTTCGCGACGTCTCTTTGAGGTGCGCTTCCAGCACCGTGAAATCGGGCAGATCGGTTGCTGCCAAAAGAAGGTCGACCAGACCCGGCGGCACGTCATCGCGTTCGAACGTGCTGGTCAGGCAGAGCCTGATCATCTGGGTAACCGACAAATACAGCGAATATGCGTCGCAAAGTGCGTGCCGTATCTCGGGATCGGCAAAGTTTGGTGCCAATCTCGCCAAAGTCTGCGCGGTGCCGGGTGTACGGCCATCGCCTTCAAGCTGACCTGTGATGGTCGCCACCTGAGCGACAAATTCCAGGTCGATCAATCCACCGGGAATAAGCTTGATGTCCCAGAGATCGTGCGGCGGCTTCTCGTCCTCGATCAGCTTGCGCATCTCGACAGCCTCAGCCGCCACCTTGGCGCTGTCGCGCGCCTGCGCCAGGATGTTTTCCACCTCCTGTTCGATCTCGGCACACAGAGCGACATCGCCGGCAACTGCTCTCGCCCGGGTCAGCGCCATCTGTTCCCAGGTCCAGGCTTCCTGCCGCTGATACTTACGGAAAGCGTCGACATGCGTCGCCACTGGCCCCTTGTTGCCGGATGGCCGCAGTCTCAGATCGAGCTCGTAGAGCACACCTTCGGCGGTCGGCGCTGAGACAGCAGCGATCAGGCGCTGCGTCAGCCGAGCGAAGTAGTGCGATGGCGCCAGAGGCTTCTCGCCGTCCGACTCTTCTGCCTGCTCGTCATGATCATAAAGCAGGATAAGATCGACGTCCGAACCCGCCGTCAGCTCGCGGCTGCCAAGCTTGCCCATGCCCAGAAGCGCGATCCTGCCTCTCGGGATGCGGCCGTGGCGCTGCGCGAACTCTTCCACAACCGCCTCCAGTGCCGCTCCGATGGTCAGGTCGGCGAGATCGGAAAAGGCGCGGCCAGCGCGCGCTGCGTCGATGGAACCGGCCAGAAGTCGTACGCCGATGAGGAACTTCTGCTCGGCTGCGAAAATGCGCAGGCGATCGAGCACCTCTTCATAGGCACGGTCGCCGTCAATGAAGGCTGCCAGCCTCGCCGACAGATAGGTGCGGTTCGGCAGCTCGGTGAGCAGCGCAGGATCGAGCAGGCCGTCGAACACATGCGGGCGACGCGTGATGATCGCCGCCAGCCGCGGCGCGGCACCCATGATGGTCGCCATCAACCGGAGCAGCCCCGGATTGGATTGGAGCAGCGAAAACAGCTGGATGCCTGCCGGCAGACCGGACAGGAATTCGTCGAAGCGCATCAGCGCCTCGTCGGCGCGGCGTGTCTTGCCGAAGGCTTCCAGGAGTGCAGGCGTAAGTTCGGTCAGCCGCTCGCGTGCCTCCGCCGATCGCGTCACCTTGTAGCGGCCGAAATGCCAGGTGCGGATGACTCGGCATATGTCGCTCGGCCGCTGGAAGCCTAGTCCGAGCAAGGTCTGCAGGGTGTCAGGGTCATCGACGTCGCCGGTGAAGACCAGATTGCCGACGCCGGCCGACAATTCAGGTGCGGCTTCGAACAACGCCGCATAATGGCCCTCCACCTGCTGCAAGGCAGCGCGCAGCGTTGCCGAAAAGGTCCCGGCATCCGTGTAGCCCAGCATGTGGGCGATGCGCTCCAGCCCCTCATCGTCTTCCGGCAGCATGTGGGTCTGCTCGTCCGCCACCATCTGGATGGCGTGTTCGACGCGGCGCAGGAACCAGTATCGATTGGCGAGAACGTCGCGTGCTTCGGGCGTGATCCAGCTGCGCTCGGCGAGTTCACCAAGCATCGGCACGGTCTCGCGCCCACGCAATTCCGGAAACCGGCCACCCGCAATGAGTTGCTGTGTCTGCACGAAGAATTCGATCTCGCGGATACCGCCGCGGCCAAGCTTCACGTTGTGGCCTTTGACCGCAACTTCGCCGTGCCCCTTGTGGGCATGGATCTGGCGCTTGATCGAATGGACATCGGCGATCGCGGCATAGTCCATGTATTTGCGCCAGACATAAGGCTGGAGTTCCTTGAGGAAGGCTTCACCGGCGGCGATGTCGCCGGCCACGGGCCGCGCCTTGATCATCGCGGCGCGCTCCCAGTTCTGCCCCCTGCCCTCGTAATAGGTCAGTGCGGCTTCCACCGGGATCGCCAGCGGCGTCGAGCCAGGATCGGGCCGCAGTCTGAGATCCGTGCGGAAGACATAGCCATGTTCGGTACGATCCTGGAGGATGCGAACCAGGCGACGGGTCAGTCGCGAGAACAATTCGGTGGCATCGAGCGGGTCGATCACCGCCGAAGCCTCGGGCTCGAAGAAGACGACGAGGTCTATGTCTGAGGAAAAGTTCAGCTCGTGAGCACCGAGCTTGCCCATGCCAAGCAGGATCCAGCCGGACTTCAGCGTCGGGTTCTTCGGATCGACCAGCTTCAGCTTGCCCTGTTGGTGAGCGTCACGCAGCAGAAAATCGACCGCCGCGCGGATCGAGGCGTCGGCCAGATTGGAAAGCCTGCGCACGGTCAACGACGTCTCGGCAATCCCGGCCAGATCGTCGAGTGCGATCAGGAAATGCGCCTCGGCCTTGAGACGGCGCAGCTCCATCATCAGGCTCTGCTCGGAAACGTTCTCCGAACGCGATGCGGTACCCATCGTCTCGGCCACCGCGGCAAGACGCTGTTCGACCGTTTCGTCGAACAACGCGTCCAGTATCTGCGGACGGCGTCTCGCCACATCGCGCAGGAACGGAGAAAGATCGAAAACGGCAGCCAGGAAATCCTGCGCGTCTCCCTTGCCGGCCAGGAACGTCGCCAGGCGCGGCAGTTCGTCTTCCGTGGCCGCCGAGGCGATGTCGGCAAGCTCCTCGCGTGAATGGCCGTTATCGAGCGGCGCAAGTTTCACTTTCGGCTGCAGCCGGAATCCTGCCTTCTTCCGCTCAGCTGCCGCACTTGCCGTCATCCGTTTCTCCCCGACGAAACTTCCCGCTCCGGAAAGCTCATGACGACGCATAGTCCAGGATCGGCAGGTTGCAGATCAAGGGTGCCCTTGTGGAATTTCATGATTGCCTTGGCGAGGCTAAGCCCAAGTCCCGATCCGGGTTGCGAGCGGCTCTTTTCCAACCGCACGAATCTTTCGGTGACACGCGCACGGTCCGCGTCGTCCGGGATACCCTGACCATTGTCGGCGACGGTGAGCCTGATCCCGCCCGCCACCCGCTCGAGCGCAACCCGCACCATCGGGCTGGCCGTCGCGTCGACCGAATATTTGATCGCATTGTCGACGATGTTGGACAGCGCCTGCCCGACGAGTTCGCGGTTGCCATCGATCAGATATGGCCCGGTGACATTGGCTTCCAGACCGACGCCCGCTTCCTCCGCCACCGGTTCATAGAGATCGACGACATCGCGGACGGTTGCGGCCAGATCAACCTGAGTCACATTTTCTGACGAATAGCCCGCCTCGAGGCGGGAGATCATCAGGATGGCGTTGAAGGTCTTGATGAGCTGGTCGGACTCCGCGATCGTGCCTTCGAGGGCAGCCTTGTAGTCGGCCGCACTGTGTTTGCCCGACAGCACGGCCTCGGCGCGGTTGCGCAGCCTGGTCAGTGGCGTCTTGAGGTCGTGTGCGATGTTGTCGGAGACCTGTTTCAGGCCTTCGTTCAAAGTGGCGATGCGTGCCAGCATCGCGTTGAGGTTCTCGGAAAGCCGGTCGAACTCGTCGCCTGCTCCACTGACAGGAAGCCGGCCGGTCAGGTCGCCGCCCATGATGCGGCGGCTGGCCTCCGACACGTTGTCGATGCGCTTGAGCGCGGTGCGACCGACCAGGAACCAGATCAGCAATGCGCCCAGTCCCATCATGCCGAGCGTCAGGGTAAGCGCCCGACGCACGACACTGCGGAACCGCTCGGGCTCACCGAGGTCACGGCCGACAAGCAGGATCATCTGGTTGGGCAGCCGCACCACAAGGGCAATGGCATCATGCCCCTTGTTGCGGCGTATCTGGGCTGGTGCCTGCCCCGAAGGCTTGCCGGCGTCGTTCGCGCCCTGCGCCTGCTCTCCACCGCTTTCGCCATAGCGTTCGTAGGAAAACGGGATTTCCGTCCAGCCTTCGCGGGCAATCACGCCCGGCTCGATGCTCTGGACGTTGCCGGCCAGGACCTCGCCGTTGGGATCGGCGATCATGTAAAGGTTGGCCCCTGGCGCGCGCGAGCGCCGCTCCATGGTGCGTACGAGAAATGGCAGGCCGCCACGCTGGTAGGAACGGGCGAGATCGGCGACTTCTTCGTTGATGGTTTCCTGCGTCTGCGCCGTCAGCATGCGTGCCGACAGCGAGGTCATGTAAAAGACCAGCAGGACCGCGCAGATCGCAAACAGCAGAAGATACAGCGCGGAAAGGCGCGCCGCCGTCGTCTTCATGATGGCTGGCACGGTCAGAGCCATCGAGACCTAACCGCCACTCTTCAGCATGTAGCCGGCGCCACGAATGGTATGCAGGATCGGCTTTTCGAAGCCTTTTTCGATCTTGCCGCGCAGCCGCGACACATGCACGTCGATGACATTGGTCTGGGGATCGAAATGATAGTCCCAGACGTTCTCGAGCAGCATCGTGCGCGTCACCACCTGGCCGGCATGACGCATCAGATATTCAAGCAGGCGGAATTCGCGGGGCTGCAGAACGATCTCCTTGCCGGCGCGCTTGACCGAATGGGAAAGCCGGTCGAGTTCGAGATCACCGCTTCTGTAGACCGTCTCGCTCTCCTTCACGCCGGCACGGCGGTTCAGGACCTCGACCCGTGCCAGCAGCTCGGAGAAGGCATAAGGCTTGGTCAGGTAATCATCGCCGCCTGCACGCAACCCTGTTACGCGATCATCCACCTCGCCGAGCGCCGATAGGATGAGCACCGGCGTGGTGTTTCCGCGTGAGCGCAATGCTGCGATGACGGAAAGACCATCACGACGCGGCAGCATGCGGTCGACGACCATCACGTCGTATTCGCCGCTGTCGGCCAGCGCGAAACCGGTCTCGCCGTCGCCGGCGACATGGGCTGTATGTCCTGCCTCGGTGAAGGCCTTTTCCAGATAGTCGGCGGCTTCCCGATCGTCTTCGATGATCAGAATCTTCATGGAGCCGTTATACGCAATTTCCGTTGCGGCAGACATCTCTGGACATCCTGTGATTTTGCGGCAGCGGGACGAGCGCCCCGCTGCCGCTGAGGTCGGACACTACTGACTGACACGCCGACCATGCTTCCTTCGCGGCGATCCGGGGGTGCGACACCACCGTTCCGGAAGCAAAGTTTTCCGGGCGCTGGAACCATCATGATGACGGCCAGCATCCGAAAGACACCAACAGGCACCGGATATCCGGTCCGCCTGGTTCAGTGCCCCCACTGCTCCAGGCGGACCGGTATTTCCCTTGCCAGCGGCGATCGATCAGCCCTTGGCGACCGGCAGCGTCACGAAGCGGTTGGTGTCCTCGCGGCTGATCTGCACCAGCACCTGCTTGCGGCCAGCCTTCTGCGCTTCCTTCATCGCATTGGAGATGTCGGATGCTCCGGCGACCTCCTGGCTGTTGATGGCAGTGATGACATCGCCCGCCTGGATTCCACGATCGGCGGCATCGCTGTCAGGATCGACGTCGGTCACGACCACGCCCTTGCCATTGTCCGATTTGGTGACGGTCAAACCGAGGTCAGCCAGTGAGTTGGCACCCGATGGCTCGGATGGCTTGCCGGCCGATGCCATCTTGTCGCCATTCGGCAGCTTGCCGAGGTCGACCTTGATGGTCTCTGCCTTGCCACCACGCCAGACGGTGACATCCACCGACTTGCCGGGCTGGTAGGCGCCGATCAGGCGGGCCAGTTCCTTGGTGGTCGCGACATCCTTGCCATCAACCTGGGTGATGACGTCACCGGCGACGATACCTGCCTTCTTGGCAGGGCTATCGTCCTGTGCACCGGAAACCAGCGCGCCCTTTTCAGCCTTCAGACCAAGCGATTCGGCGATATCGGCGGTGACAGGCTGAATTTCGACACCGAGCCAACCGCGTTCGATCGTGCCGCCCTTCATCAGCACGTCCACCACCTGCTTGGCGGTGGAAGCCGGAATGTCGAAGGCGATACCGACGCTGCCGCCCGAAGGCGAGAAGATCGCGGTGTTGATACCGACCACCTGGCCACTCTGGTTGAAGGTCGGGCCACCGGAGTTGCCGCGGTTTACCGGCGCGTCGATCTGGATGAAATCGTCATAGGGGCCGGCGCCGATGTCGCGGCCCCGAGCCGAGACGATGCCGGAGGTAACGGTGCCGCCGAGTCCGAACGGATTACCGACCGCGACCACCCAGTCGCCGACACGAACCTTGGAGTCGTCGGCGAACTCGACATAGGTGAATTTCTGGTCCTTGTTGTCGACCTTGAGCACGGCGAGATCGGTGCGCTGGTCGGTACCGACCAGCTTGGCATCGAATTCCTTGCCATCGGTCATGACGACGGTGAAGGCGGTGCCGCCGTCGACCACGTGGTTGTTGGTGACGATGTAGCCGTCCTCGGAAATGAAAAAGCCCGAGCCCTGCGCAACCGGACGCGGCTCGCGATTGGGGTTGTCACGATGCTGGAAGCTGCGGCCGCCCTGGCCGTTGGGGCCGCGGAACTCCTTGAAGAAGCGCTTGAGCTGCGGATTGTCCTGGAAGAAATCGGGAGCGTCGAAGGGCATGCTGCCGTCATCGGAAGCAGGCTGAACCTTGGCCTTGACCTGAACCGAAACAACGGCCGGCGAAACCTTCTCGACGAGATCGGCGAAACCCGGAACCTGCGGAGCCTGAACGTTGACGGCCTCGGCCATTACGGGGGCCGTGCCGGTGGTCACCGCACCGAAGCCGATGGCGCCGGCGATCGCCAGCGAAGCGGCTGCAGCGGCAAGGCGCGAACGGGTACGGGAGGAAGTGGGGGTAGCAGTCATTGATCCGTTGTCCTCTAGAACTGGACGCTCAAGCGGCATCCTTCGAGACAACAGATAGAGAAGACGACATTACCGCTTCATTTCCGGTAGATGAAACTTTGGTAATGTTGGCCGCGAGCCGCAGCGTGCCTGGAGCGTTTCCGTTCGAACGGAAACGCGGAAACACTCTAACTCTTTGCTTTTACGCAATTTCGAATGGAGAACCGCTGCGCTTTTTCCTGAAATTGCTCTAGTCGCGCTTCAGCATCGCGTCGAGTCTGGCTTTTTCGTCCGCGCTCAAGCCGGCTGTTTCCACGGTTTTGGGCCGGCGCGCCGCCCGCAGCATGAATCCCCCTCCGACCAGGAGAAGCAGCACTGGTGCCCCCCACAGCAACGCGTTGCGCCATTCGAAACGCGGCTTCAAAAGCACGAACTCGCCATAGCGCGAGACGACATAGTCGATGACCTGCGTGTCGCTGTCGCCGGCTTTCAACCTATCGCGCACCAGGACGCGCAGGTCACGTGCCAGATCGGCATCGGATTCGTCGATCGACTGGTTCTGGCAGACCATGCAGCGCAGGCCGGTCGACAGCGCGCGTGCGCGCGCTTCAAGTGCCGGATCGGACAACATCTCATCAGGCTTTACGGCGAAGGCACTGCCTGATGCCAGCAGCACGAACCCCAGGACCAGTCCGGCAACAAAACCTCGCATCGTCATGACACGGCTGCCGCCGCTGCTGGCTTGCCCTTGCGCTTGGCCGGCGCACCGACCCGCAGGCGCCGGTCGGCCAGGGACACTGCACCACCCGCCATCATGACCAGCCCTCCCAGCCAGATCAGCGTCACCAGCGGTTTCCACCAGATGCGCGCAACGACCGAGCCGTCGGCAGATTCGTCACCCAGTGCGATGTAAAGCTGACTGAAGCCGATCGTCTTGATGCCTGCCTCGGTGGTCGGCATCTGGCGGGCCGGGTAGAAACGCTTGGACGAATTGATCGTGCCCGTCACCTGACCGCCGGCATCGACCAACTGGAAGCTGGCACGGTCCTCGTTGAAGTTCGGCCCCTTCATCGGCTGGATTCCGTCGAAACGCACAGCCCGGCCGGCAACCTCAACCGTCTGCTGCGGCTTCATGGTCAGGATGTGCTCTTCACCGAAATTCAGTGTGCCGACCATGCCGATCAGCGTGACGCCGAGGCCGGCATGGGCAAGCGCGGTTCCAAAGACCGAGCGCGGCAAGCCGATGAAGCGACGCAGCATGATCCGAGGCGCCACGGAACCAAAACCCGATTTCATCGCCAGGTCGGTGGCCGCCCCCAGGATCAGCCAGACGGCGAGGCCGGTGCCGAAGGCAGCGAGGACTGACCCGCCGTCGATGAGGAAAAGCACGACCAGCGCCGCCAGCAAGGCTGCGCCGAACGCAGCCATCAGGCGCTGGGCTGCGGCATACACATCGCCGCGCTTCCAGGCCAGTAACGGCCCGAACGGCACCAGTAGCAAAAGCGGCACCATCAGCGGACCGAACGTCAGGTTGAAGAAGGGTTCTCCGACTGAAATCTTGTCGCCCGTCAGCGCCTCCAGGGCGAGCGGATAGAGCGTACCGATCAGCACGGTTGCCGTCGCTGTGGTCAGGAACAGATTGTTCAGCACCAGCGCGCCCTCACGCGAAATCGGCTGGAACAGGCCACCCGCCGTCAGCGAGGACGCCCGCAGTGCAAACAACGCCAGCGACCCGCCGATGAAAAAGAGCAGGATGCACAGGATGAAGACGCCGCGCGACGGGTCCGTGGCAAAGGCGTGAACGGACGTCAGCACCCCGGAGCGCACCAGGAAGGTGCCGAGCAGCGACAGCGAGAAGGTGAGGATGGCGAGCAGCAGTGTCCAGATCTTCAGCGCCGAGCGCTTTTCCATGACGATGGCGGAGTGCAGCAGCGCAGTTCCTGCCAGCCACGGCATGAAGGAGGCATTCTCGACCGGGTCCCAGAACCAGAAGCCGCCCCAGCCGAGTTCATAGTAGGCCCAGTAGGAGCCCATCGCGATGCCGCCGGTGAGGAATATCCAGGCCACCAGCGTCCATGGCCGGACCCAGCGCGCCCACGCGGCATCGATGCGGCCATCGATCAGGGCGGCGACGGAGAAGGAGAAGCAGATCGAGAAGCCGACATAACCGAGATACAGCAGCGGCGGATGCACCGCCAATCCAAGATCCTGCAGGATCGGATTGAGGTCGCGTCCTTCGACCGGAGCCGGGACCAACCGGGTAAAGGGGTTGGACGTCGACAGGATGAACAGCAGGAACGCGACCCCGATCGAGCCCTGAACGGCCAGCACGTTGGCCTTAAGGCTGGCCGGCAGATTGGCGCCAAAGGCCGCGACCAGGGCACCGAAGAAAGCCAGGATCAGTACCCACAGAAGCATGGAGCCTTCGTGATTGCCCCAGGTTCCGGTGAGCTTGTAGATCATCGGCTGCAGCGAGTGCGAGTTCTCCCAGACATTCACGACCGAAAAATCGGAACCGGCATAGGCAACCATCAGGGCGACGAAGGAAAGCGCCGTCAGGGCAAAACCGGTGATGGCGGTAGGTGCTGCCACCGCCATCATGCGTTCATTGCCGAGCCGGGCACCGACCAGCGGCACGACCGTCTGGATCAATGCCAGCGCAAAAGCCAGAACAAGGGCGAAATGACCGATCTCAACCATGCCCGCTATTTAACCTGTGTTTCCTGCCATACGCCCTTGGCCTTCAACCCATCGGCGACTTCCTTGGGCATGTAGCGTTCGTCGTGCTTGGCCAGCACGCTATCGGCAACGAAAACGCCATCGGCGCCAAATGAACCTTCGGTGATGACGCCCTGCTCCTCACGAAAAAGGTCCGGCAGGATGCCGGTGTAGGTCACCTTCACGGCATCGTGCGTGTCGGTCACGGCAAAGGACACGGTGGTCCCCTGGCCGCGCACGATCGTGCCTTTTTCCACCAGTCCACCGAGCCGAATACGCTGGCCAGGCGCCACGTTCGCGGCAGCAAGATCGCCCGGCATGTAGAAGTATGAGGCCTTCTGACCGAGAGCATAAAAAGTCAGGGCGGCCGCGATCGACAGGAAGCCCAGGCCCGCCACGATCACCGACAGTCGCTTCTGCTTGCGCGTCATCGCCTACTCCGTTGCCGCGAGGCCGAGTGTACCGGCAAACGCCGTGAATTGCTTGGCTTCCGGACTATCGGCGCCAAAAACCGCGATACCGCGCCGTAGTGCGGCGCGGGCCTCGTCGGTCTTGCCCAGCACGACATACGAACGAATGAGGCGCATCCATCCTTCCGTGTCGCGCGGGTTCTGTTTGAGCTTTTCATCGAGACTGGCCACCATCGTCTCGATCATGGCGCCGCGCTGCTCGTCCGACAGCGATGAAGCGGCGGCCACATCGCCTTCCGACGGGCCGCCCTGGGATGGAACCGGATTGGTCTCCAGGCTCGCCAGCGCCTGTCCAACGGCCTTGCGCCATGGAGAATCCGCCGGCAGCGTTGCCTGCAGCTTCTGAAGCGTGGCGACTGCCTCCGGCTTGCGACCTTCCTGCGAAAACGCCAGCGCAAGATAGAAGTTCGCCTTTGGATCGTTGGGCTCAAGTTTCAATGCGGCCTCGAAAGCAGCCTGTGCGTCGGCCGAAACAACCCCGCCGGCGCCATTGACCATTGCCTCGCCCAACCCTGTCTGACGGGCGGCATTGTCTCCCTCCAGACGGATCGCGTTGCGGTATGCAGTAACTGCATCGCCAAACCGGCCGATGCGCAGATAGATCGGGGCCAGAACATCCCAGCCGCGGCCATCGGTGGGGTTTTTCACCAGATGCGCTTCGGCTCTCGCCACCAGTTCATCGACCGAGCTGTCGGCCGGATTCTTCGCAAGGCGCTCCGCCAAAGGCTGGGAAGGCAAGTCCGGAGAGCCAAGACGGCCATAGATGCCCCAGCTCAAGAGGGGTACAGCCAGCACCGCGACGACGGACAGCAGACGGACGACTTTCGATCCCGAGCCGGAATTCTGTACCGCAGTTTCATTGGCGCCAAGGCGCAGGATACGGCGACCGATTTCAGCACGTGCCTGCTCGGCCTCGGCCGGCTGGATCAGCCCACGCGTCAGATCCCCGTCGAGTTCGCCCAGCTGGTCACGATAGACCTCCAGATCGTGCGCGTTTTGGGACTCCTGCCCCCTCCCCCCTCCGGCGAGAGGCAACAGCACGGCCAGGCTCGCGCCCAGCGTCAGCACCGCGGCTATGACCCAAAACAGCATGGCACTTCCAATAGCGGTCCGGCTTCGTCCTGCCAACACAAGCGTCCTGCGACGCTTTGACAGAATTGCGGCCAGGAGACTTTGATCGAGCGCAAATGCCGACTGCAGCGGCCCCTTGGAAAATCGCGATAGCGGCGGGTTAGGTCAGCGGTGTCCAGCTGCCGTCCGAATTGCGGCAGGCGGTGCCGCGTGCAATCTGGCCGGCGCCACCTGAATAGACCGTGTGGCGATACTGGCGGCAATCCTGAGAACCGACGCGATATGGCTGCGCTGCGACGACCTCGCCATAACGGCTGGATTGGTCGCTCTTCCAGGTCACGGTCTGGCCGCTGGCGGTATATTCCAACGCCTTGTATTCAGCCTCCAGCGCCTTGCGCTTTTCGGTCGCGCTCAGGTTCGCCCCGATGTTGCCGCTGATAAGGCCACCGCCCATTTCCGAAAGCACGGTTGCGGCGACAGAAGCACTGTCCGGTCCGGATTTCGGCGTGATGTCAGGCCCGCTTCCATTCGAGCCGGTCGTGCTGCAGCCAGCCAGCGCCAGCATTCCGGCAACAAGGCCCATGCGAATCGTCATGCTGTCAAAATTCCCCTCTTCGCCGCGCAATCGGCGACGGCCGCGGCGATAGTCCCGATATTGGGCTGAAATTGGGCCATGTGCCACCCCCATAACACGTTCTTCACTGGACGCTGCGCAAGCGCACGATCGCGTTCAGGCCTCCAAGCGCCGAGCGTTCCAGTGCGAGCGTGCCACCATATTCCTTGATCAGGTCAGCCACGATAGCCAGCCCCAGCCCCGTCCCGGGTTTCGTTTCGTCCAGCCGCTTGCCGCGCTGCAAGGCCTCTCGTGCCTTGTCTTCCGGAATACCTGGGCCATCATCCTCGATCGATATCTCGAACTGGTCGCCATTTTCGTCGGCCGCGGCCACTGGCCTGACCGTTACCTTTGCGTTGCCGCGCGCCCATTTCATGGCATTCTCGAGCAGGTTGCCCATCACCTCCTCGAGATCCTCACGCTCTCCAGCAAAGATGATGCCCTCGGCAGGCAGCAAAAGCGAAAGCGTCACTTTGGGGTTCAGCTTCTGCATCACGCGGACCATGCGCTCGGCCAACGGCGCGACCGGCGTGCGGTACACGACGCTGTTGCGCTGGGCCGCGATACGCGCGCGCTGCAGATAGTGCTCGACCTGCTTTTGCATTGACGCGGCCTGGTCGGTAATCAACTGGCCTTTCTGCCCGCCAAGCGCCCGCCCCTCGTTCAGGAGCACAGCAAGCGGTGTCTTCAGCGAATGTGCCAGGTTGCCGACCTGCGTACGCGAGCGTTCGACGATGCGCTTGTTGTTTTCGATCAGCGCATTGGTCTCGTTGGCCAGGGGCTCGATCTCCGCCGGGAAATGACCGTCCAGGCGCTGCGCCGTCCCCTCTCGCACCATGGCCAGGGCCGCCCGGACCCTTCGCAACGGTTGCAGGCCGAGCAGGATGGCAATGGCGTTGATGGCGATCATGCCGGCGCCGAACAGCGACAGGTAGGTAAACAGCCGTCCCTGGAACGACCGGATTTCCTCTTCAAGCTCGCTCTTGTTACCCATCACCCTGAAACGCGCGATGTGGTTTTTCGCATCGAGCACGAATTCGCTTTCGAAGACCTGCAGCTCCTCGCCCCTCAGCCCTTTTGTCGAATAGCTGCGTTGGAAGCTGGAGTTGAACGGCACCTCACCGATGCCCGGTGAAGGCAGCGTCTGCGCCATCATCGACGATGACCGCAAATGGCCGCTGACACCTTCCGAGGCCGGCTCGACCGACCAATACCAGCCGGAAAAAGGTTCGGAGAAGCGCAAGTCGCCGAGATCCGGTGCACCGATCAGCACGCCCTTGTCAGAGATGCCGACAGACCCGATCAGGTTGAAAAGATGCGCCGAGAGCAGGCTGTCGAAACCACGCTCGCTGGCCTGACGGTAGAGCGTGGTGATCAGGGTGAAGATGACGACCAGCGTCAGCACCGCCCAGATCGACGAGAAGGCAACGACGCGAAAGGTCAGGGAGCGCAGCCAGAAACGCAGCGGCGCCCTCGTCTTTGTGCGTTTGGTGGTGGCAAGCGGTTCCGCTTTACGCCTCCGGTTCACGCATGCGGTACCCCATGCCGCGCACGGTCTCGATCATGTCGACACCCATCTTCTTGCGCAGCCGGCCGACAAAAACTTCAATGGTGTTGGAATCACGATCGAAATCCTGATCATACAGATGTTCGACCAGCTCGGTGCGCGATACCACCTCACCCATGTGGTGCATGAGATAGGCAAGCAGCCGGAACTCGTGCGACGTCAGTTTCAGCGGCACACCATCGACATCGGCCTTGGAGGCTTTGGTATCCAGGCGCAGCGGGCCGCAGGTCAGCTCGGATGAGGCATGGCCGGCAGCGCGGCGGATGAGCGCGCGCACACGTGCCAGGACCTCTTCGATATGGAAGGGCTTGGTGACATAGTCGTCGGCGCCGGCATCGATTCCGGAAACCTTGTCGCTCCAGCGATCGCGCGCCGTCAGCATCAGCACCGGCATCTTGCGGCCGTCGCGGCGCCAGCGCTCAACGACACTGATGCCATCCATCTGCGGCAGGCCGATATCGAGCACGACCGCGTCATAGGGCTCGGTATCGCCGAGATAATGGCCTTCCTCGCCATCATAGGCGCGGTCGACCACATAGCCTGCATCGACAAGCGAATCGGCGAGTTGCCGGTTCAGTTCCTTGTCGTCCTCGACCACCAGTACGCGCATCCTGCCTCGTGTCGTTTAGTTCGATTGTTCGGATATAGGCCGATTCCGAAACGCGGAAAACGCGATCAGCCCGCCGGCACCACCATCTCCGCCCTGCGCGGACGCTCTCCGTCCTTGCCAGGCACCAGCACGACAATCACGCAGACCTCCTGTCCACCGCGGTTGGCGGACGAAGCCTTGGCGAGCGTACCACCGTTCTGGGCGGCGACTTCCTGGCCGATCGCGTAGCAGTCGGCCGCAACGGTCACAACCTGCCTGGTATAGGCGGGAGACGAGATCGGCATGGCACTCGCCGGAGCGGCGGCAATCAGCCCGCCAACGCCGAGCGCCAGCACAAAAGACCGAAAAGTGGAGCGGATCCTGTTCATGGCGCCTTTATTAGCGCATCGGGGCTGAACACGAAATGAACACCGGCGACTGTGTCTCCCTGCCTCATCCCACAATGGCGAACCGGGCGGACCTTAACCGATACGTTAGACGGCAGACAACCGTCCAGACGAAGCGATCCGATCATGGATGACACCCGCTCGCCGCCAAAACGCGGAGAGACACCGGCCAAACAGATGTTTCAGTCCTTGCCCGCGTGGCTGCCGTGACTATGGTCGCCGACAACTCAAAGCCAACCAGCAAAAGAGAGTATCGCATGAAACTTGGTTTCGTCGGCACGGGCGCACTCACCGCAGCGATTGTCACAGGGCTCAAATCGGTGGCCGACAATTCGGTGTCGGTGCTTCTGTCGCCACGCAACGAGGAAATCGCAGCAAACCTCGCTTCGCGTTTTGAGGACGTGCAGGTGGCGAGCGACAACCAGGCCGTACTCGACGGCAGCGATACGGTGATGCTGGGCGTCCGACCGCAGGTCGCACACGAGGTCATCCCATCGCTACGGTTCAGGGCGGACCATCACGTTGTCAGCCTGATCGCGACGCTCTCGCTGGAAGAGATCGCTGCGCTGGTCGCACCGGCCCACAAGCTGACCAAGGCGCTGCCGATGCCGATGATCGCGTTGAGGCAAGGCGCTACCATCCTCTGTCCGCCAGACAAGGACATAGCTGCCTTCTTCGGAAGCCTTGGAAAAGCGATCGAGGTCGATAGCGCAAGCGAATTCGACGCTCTCAGCGTCGTGACAGCGACTTATGCCAGCTATTTCAAATATCTCGATACCGTCCACGCGTGGCTCAAAGCCCAGGGTGTCGATGAGACAAGGGGGCGCGATTACATCGCCACCCTCTTCAAGGCGCTGGCCAATGCGCCCGACGCCTCGCCCGCCAGCGGCTTCATGCATCTGTCGCAGGAATACGCGACGCGCGGCGGCATCAACGAGCAGATCCTGCGCGAACTGACGGACGCGGGACTGTTCGACACTTTCAGCCAAAGCCTGGGCGGCGTGCACAAACGGATCGTTGCTTCAAAGACGTAGCGCACGCGGGATCGTCCGAATTGGTCAAGTCCGGCCGGCCCCGCAAGGGAGCCGGCCTTTCTGGTCGCCCTAGTTCATTTCGCCAACCGGTTGTACTTCTTCAGGGCTTCCTGCAGCCTGTCGTGTGGGATAGCGAAGGAAACGTTGTCGTCGCGCCCCTTCATGGTCTCGGCCGCTACCATGGCATTGATGATCGCCTCTTCCGTCGCATCCGCCGTGGCATGGAACAGCGGATTGATCTTGTCATTGGAAACCATCTCGACCGTCGTGTTCTTCTCCTGATTGAAAGCCTCGGGATTGGCGGTCGAGAAGGTGATGAAAATATCGCCACTGCCGTTGCCGCCATAACCACCCGTCTTGGCGATGCCAAGCGGCACGCGGCGGGCGAGCCGCTTCAGCTGATGCGGCAACAATGGCGCATCAGTGGCGACCACGACGATGATGGACCCCGCCTCCTCGCGTTTCCATGACACATCCGGCATCAGGTCGGTGATCTCCTTGCCGACGGGAGCACCAGCAATGGTGAGATCCGCGCGCGAGCCGAAGTTGCCCTGGACCAGAACGCCGACATTGTAGCCACCATCTTCCGCCGACAGCTTGCGCGAGGCCGTACCGGTGCCGCCCTTGAAGTTGAACAGGTTCATACCCGTGCCGCCGCCGACATTGCCTTCCGCAATTGCACCGGATTTGGCCGTATCGAGCGCGGCGTAGACATGTTCCTTCTTCACATGCATGCCGTTGATGTCGTTCAGGATGCCGTCCCAGGTCTCCGCCACCACCGGCAGCCTCCAATAGAGATCGCGGAAATGCGGCCCGACGAGATTGTTCTCGGCCTCCCAGGAGATGACCGAGTCGCGGACGACGCCGACGCTGTGCGTATTGGTGATCATGATCGGGCCTTCGAGGAAACCGCTTTCCTCGATCCAGGTCGTCCCGGTCATCTCACCATTGCCGTTCAGCGAATACCAGCCGGCGAAAGACGGCCCGAACGCCTTGCCGCGCGGCAGGATTGCGGTGACGCCCGTACGCACCGGTCCCTTGCCGACCGCTATCTTGCCTTCGCCCTCGATGATCGTCGCGTAACCGACGGTGACGCCAGGCACGTCGGTGATGGCATTGTTCGGCCCCGGTGTCCCTTCGAACGGAATGCCAAGGTCGCGGGCACGCGGTTTATCGGCAGCCGATGCGGCAGCCGCACTCACAGCCAGAGCGATGCCGCACATCACTCCGACCAGACTTCTGTTTGCACGTTCCATGGTGTCTCCTCCACTCTGATGAAAACGCGCTCAGTCCTCCTTTGATCTTTCGATCAACCAAGCGGCGAACGCATATCGCCATCAGGACATGGATGCGGCAACCGTGATTGACGCAACGTCAATACAAAGGCAGGCTCTGGACCAAAGACTGGAGCCAGTTCGGCAAGTGCCTTGGCTGCAGGGCAGACATTGCCGGTTCCCAAAAAGGAATGGCCCGACCAGGGGCCGGGCCATTCCTCGGTGAAATCTCACCTCGATAAAAAGAGCGAATGACTGGAGGTCAAGCCGGCACCCGCTAAAGCAGAAATGCTTAGAAGTCGCGCTGGAAGCGGAGGAGGCCTCCGACGCTGCTGTCCTTGTCCGCACCGGACCAGCTGCCACGGTAGTCGGCCTTGCCGAACTTGCCTTCGTTGACGTAGTCAACTTCGGCCGTGACAGTGAAGCCCGGCACCAGCTGATGCGCGACGTTGACGGCGACGCCAAGGGTCTCGCCTTCGTCATACGACACCTGGGCGTTCAAAGAGGTCTTCTCGTTGAACTTGTAGGTGCCGCCGCCCCAGACGGCCCAGTTGCCGCCCCATGGCTTGTAGAAGCTGCGGTAGATGTTGTCGTCCGTGCCGTAGCCGCCCATGATGAACAGCGAGATCTGGTCAGTTGCGTTCACGTCGAGGCGAACCTTGCCGGCCCACTCTTCCCAAGGCGCATTGTAGGCGACGACAGCGGAAATGCCGCCCCAGCCCTGCGTGTACTTGGCGCCGACGACAACGTTCGGAACGTAGCTGTCGATCGTCTGGTTCTGATCCTCACGGAAGACCCAGTTGCCGGCATCGTCCTTTACGTAGGTGTCATAGTTACCCGATGCCTGTTCGAGAGACACGATCGCGGAGAAACCATTGCCGCCGTCGAAGGTGTAGCTGATCAGGTTGGTGTCGAAATCACCGTAGGGAACCAGCGTATCCTGGATCACGTTGGCGGCATAACCCGAGAAGGTGTCGTAGGCCGACTCGTCCTTACCGACGCGCAGGCCACCGAGCTGGATCCAGGCCCACTTGAGCTGGATGTCGCCCTTGTTGCCGGCTTCACCACTGCCATCGCGGTTGCCGAAGTTGAAACGGGTCTCGGTAAACGTCTTCAACGTGCCGAGCTCGGTTTCCTGACCGGTCCAGGTGCGCAGTGCAAGACGGGTGTTCTTCTGCCAGGTATCCTGCTCATCGCCGTTGAGGCGATCGCGGGTCTTGGCGCCGTCGAACGTGCCGATATCGCCGAGGCCGGCATCGTAACGGATATACCCGCCGATACGCAGGCAGGTCTCGGTGCCCGGGATGTAGAAGTAACCGGCGCCGTAGACGTCGCAGATCTTGACGTATTCTGCCGGTTCCGGCTCTGCGACGACGACGGCGTCGGCGGCGCGAGCGCCGGAAACGGCGATCATTGCCGCTGCCGAGCCGAGAAGAAGGGTGTGGATTTTCACTGATATCCCCTGTTCGTACTTTAGGACCGTCAAGTTCCTCCAGTCGCAGGCAAAACGCCGCCGGAAGTTCCCGATCCGAACGAGCCGACTATGCATAATTTGTGGCATCAACTCTGATAACAAAAATGTTACCGATCTGTAACATTCCAAATAATGCATAAGTATCCACCCGGATACCACCAGCTCACAAATCGCTGATTTCGCTCATAAATTCGTTACTTTCGATAAATCTAATGTAACAGTATTAATTTTAATACCGGAATTGGTGACGCCAATTCGTTTCAATTGTGCATTTATTGCGTTGCAATAAAGACACAATCGATCAGGCGACCATCGATCCAGGTGCTTTGGATTGTTTCTGATCGAAAATCTGCTGTGCGTGATGAATCGCGTGGGCATTGCTTTCAGACCAATCGCGCAGCACGCCAAGGGGTAATTTCAGGGAATTGCCTAGCGCTGTGAGGCTGTATTCGACACCAGGCGGCGTGGTGTCGACGAGGTGGCGATTGACAAGGCCGTTCCGTTCGAGCCGCCGCAAAGACTGCGTCAGGGTTTTCTGGCTGATGCCTTCCACCTGACGCTTGAGCGCGTTGAAACGTGCCGCACCTCCGTCGAGGTAGATCTGCCGCAGCACGACCAGGGTCCATTTGTCGGAGAAAAGTTCGAACATCGTATCCCCGTCGACGGCCAAACGGTCGGTGACGTGATCGTTCATAACTGTCTCCTGATTTGCTTCCCCCCAAATCGAAACTCGCGCAGTAACAGCCGTAGGCTGCTTTGGTTCCTTCACAATTTGGAGTTTTTCATCGCTCGCCGCCGATTTGGCCGACAACGGCGGCGATGGTGCCATTCGCAACGGCTTGCGATTTCTGGCTCGACGCCCGATCAGCCCTGCCGCGTCTTGGACGCAGTGCAACATGACTGCACCAATCTAAACCGACACTCTGAGCCAAAGGCGGGCTCGCGCCTCGGAACCGGCATCATCCCTGAGGACGACAGGATTGCACCCGCAGGGCTGCTAGGATTGGCCACATTCGAAAGAGGGAAACCATGCAGGCGGACGACGGCAAGCCCGTGGTGATCGTAACCGGTGGCGGCAGCGGCATCGGCGCCGCCGTTGCCGAACGGCTCGCCAACTCCCATCATGTCGTCATCTGCGGGCGTCGCAAGGATGCGCTCGATGCGGTCGCCTCGCGCAGTGGAGCGCACGCCATCGCCCTGGATGTCACTGACCATGTTGCCGCGAGGCAGATGGTGACGCAGACACTGGAGCGATACGGACGCCTCGACGGCCTCGTGCTCAATGCCGGTATCATCCTGTCCGCGTCGATCGCGGAACTCCCCATCGCTGACTGGGAGCGGCAGATCGCCGTCAATCTGACGGCGCCCTTCGTCATGACCCAGGCAGCACTGCCGCATCTTCTGGCCAGTCGCGGCGCTGTCGTCGCAGTGAGTTCGGTGGGCGCGATGCAAACCGGACCAGGTATCGCAGCCTATTCAGCTGCCAAGGCAGGCATCAGCCAGTTCACCAGATGCCTTGCCTATGAATATGCGCGCCATGGCCTGCGTGCCAATGTCGTGGCACCCGGCTGGATCCGTAGCGAGATGGCAGACGAGGAAATGCGCGCGCTGCCGATCGGAACCGACCTGGAGGCTGCTTACGCCAAGGTGAGCGAACATGTTCCACAACGACGCGCCGGCTCTTCGGCGGAAGCCGCCGAGGTCATCGCTTTCCTCCTGTCGCCTGCGGCTTCTTTCGTCAACGGCGCGGTCTATGCGGTTGATGGGGGCTCGCTGGTCGCCAATTCCGGCATGACCTATGTCGACGGATTGAGCGCCGAATAGGCACAAGTCTACCGCAATCGAATTAGACCGGCATCCGTCGGCACGAACCGGCAAGCCTCGAAGTAGAAATCCCGCAAATGTGGGTCAAAATCGACATGCAGCCATTCGCAGTGCGAAGCCTTGGCGTTGTCGACGGCGACCCGCACCAGTTGCGAGGCATAGCTGCGGCGACGGTGCGCCGGATGCACCATCGTATCGAGCAGGAAAGCATGCACGCCACCATCCCAGGCAACGTTGACGAAGCCGATGAGCTCGCTCCCGGTCCGCAGGGTCACCCAACCCAGGCTGAAACGGTTGACCTGAGACCACCAGTCATCGTCAAACTGCGCATGCTCGAAACATTCGGCATGCAATGCATTCAACTCTGCACTTTCGAAAACGCCACGCCATAGAAAGTGCGGCAGGGAGCGATCCGGCGTTGTGTCCAAACTTGCTGTCATACGTGTTTATCGTCAGCCGCCGCCTTTGAGACAAGCTATTCGCAAAGCTGAGCCATGCCCGCGGGCCGTTTGTGCCAATGGGTGCAGCCCTCGGTCGCGGGAAGATCCGTTTATAATGGAACCGCGTCTCTGCGGCTGCATGATAAAGATGCGTCCGACACACAAAGACCTGTAGCCTCAAGGAAGATCAGATGACGGAACACCGTATCGTCGCGGCCACACCCGAGCCGAGGACCCGGGACAGTCTGGTCCGTGATCTGCAGCATCTGGGCGTAAAACCAGGCGAAACGCTGCTCGTCCATTGCGCCCTGAGCAAACTGGGCTGGGTCTCCGGCGGTGCAGAAGCGGTTGTGCGCGCCTTGCTCGGCGCAATCACCGAGACCGGCACATTGGTGATGCCCACGCAATCGTCGCAGCTCAGCGACCCCGTGCACTGGCAGGCACCGGCCGTTCCTGACAATTGGATCGAGATCATTCGCGAGACCTTGCCGGCCTTTGACCCGCTCACCACGCCGACCCGCGATATGGGTGCTGTCGCAGAACTGTTCCGCACCTGGCCAGGTGCGCGGCGAAGTCTGCACCCAACCTGCTCCTTCTCCGCCCTCGGCCCCTCAGCAGAGACGATCGTCGCGCGGCAACCGCTGGCGGAGCCATTCGGCAAGGACGGCCCTCTCGGGCACCTCTATCGATCGGCAGCGCGTATTCTGCTGCTCGGCGCAGATTTCGACACATGCACCGCTTTTCACCTGGCCGAACAAGTCGCGTGGCCAGCCCTTCCGAGGATAACAGAAGGATCTCCCCTCATCGTGGACGGGCAACGCCGCTGGGTCAGTTTCGACATTGCGACCGGGGATGCAGACCGTTTCCCGAAGATCGGGAAGGAATTGATGCGACAAGGTCTCGTCCAGACCGGAGTGGTTGGCTCCGCGACCTGCCATCTGATGTCGATGCCTGCAGTTGTCGATGCCGCCGCCAGGATCATGGCCACGCAGCAAACTCCTTCCTGATGATGCGTTCGAAAGAAACGGCACATGAGGAGGTCAATGTGCGCAGACACGACGCGGCCCTTTACTCTCCCTTCACCAATCGCGCATCCAATGGTGAAGCTCTTGCCAGCACAGCCGCGATCGACCAATAGTCGGCTCGGCAACTGAAATGGGGCCGCCCGCGTTCCTGATTGCGTGGCAAACGAGTATACTGGCGCCACGGCGCAACCCATCGCAAGCGTGTAACCGGCCTCGATGAACATCCCCCAGGAACCGCGCAAGAAAAGAGGGCCGATCGCGGCCTGGTTCCTGTCGCTCGACGCATGGCTGGATTCGAGCCTCTACAAGTTGCGCTATCGCGCCGGTGAATTCTGGGAATCCGCGACCATCTTCTTTCGCCGCTTCAAGGTCACCGGCTGGCGACGCTGGCTGATCGAAGGACTGTCAGAGGGTTTCACGCTCGGTGCCGGCGCTTCCGTTGCGCTGCTGGCGCTTGCCTTGCCCGCCTTCCAGGAGACATCGGGCGACTGGCGCGCGCAGGGCGACTTCGCCGTGACCTTTCTTGACCGCTACGGCAACGAGATCGGCCAGCGCGGCATCATCCAGCGCGATTCCGTGCCCGTAGACCAGATGCCGGATCATGTCATCAAGGCTGTGCTTTCCACCGAAGACCGTCGCTTCTTCGAACATTACGGCATCGATTTTCTCGGCCTGGCGCGCGCGCTGACGGAAAATGTGCGCGCCAATTCGGTGGTTCAGGGTGGTTCCTCCATCACCCAGCAGTTGGCCAAGAACCTGTTCCTCACCAACGAACGCACGCTGGAGCGCAAGGTCAAGGAGGCTTTTCTTTCGCTGTGGCTGGAAGCCAACCTCTCCAAGAAGGAAATCCTGCAACTTTACCTTGATCGCTCCTACATGGGCGGCGGTACTTTCGGCATCGAAGCGGCGGCCGATTTCTATTTCGGCAAGAGCGTGAAGGATCTGACGCTGGCCGAGGCTGCGATGCTGGCCGGCCTGTTCAAGGCGCCGACCAAATATGCACCGCACATCAACCTGCCGGCAGCGCGCGCCCGCGCTAATGTCGTGCTCAACAACATGGTCGACAGCGGCTTCATGTCAGAGGGGCAGGTCCTGCAGGCCAGGCTGCACCCGGCCAATGTCGTCGACCGTGGCGAACGCAAGAGCCCCGATTATTATCTCGACTGGGCCTTTGACGAGGTCAAGAAGATCGCGCCGAAGGGCACGCACTCCCTGGTTGCGCACACGACGTTCGACGCCAACATCCAAGATGCCGCCGAGGAATCGGTCGAGTTCCACCTGCGCCAGTACGGCAAGGAATACCGCGTCACCGAAGGCGCGGTCGTCGTCATCGAGACCAATGGCTCGGTGCGCGCCATCGTGGGCGGACGGGACTACGGCGCCAGCCAGTTCAACCGCGCCACCAAGGCGCTGCGCCAGACGGGGTCGTCCTTCAAGCCTTATGTCTACGCGACCGCCATGGAACATGGCTTCACGCCGGATTCGGTCGTTTCAAGCGGTCCCGTCAGCTGGGGCAACTGGTCGCCCAAGAACTACAGCGGCGGTTTCGGCGGCAAGATCACATTGCTCAACGCTTTTGTGAAATCCATCAACACCGTACCAGTCAGGCTCGCCAAGGACTCGCTGTCGATCCCGCCGATCAAGAAGCTGGCAGAGGACATGGGCGTTGAATCGCCACTGGAATCGCACAAGACCATGGTGCTCGGCACCTCCGGCATGACGGTGATGGACCAGGCCACCGGTTATTCCGTCTTTGCCCAGAACGGCTATGTCGGCACCCGCCACGGCATCACACAACTGGTCACCCATACCGGCGATGTCGTCTACGACTGGGCAAAGGATGCACCCGCCCCTCGCCGTGTGCTGTCGGAGAAGGCGTTGCGCTCGATGAATGCGATGCTGACCCAGGTGCCCGTCATCGGAACGGCGCGGCGCGCGGCTCTGCCCAACATCGTCTCCGGCGGCAAGACCGGCACCACGCAGAGCTATCGTGACGCCTGGTATGTCGGCTTCACCGGCAATTACACGGCGGCTGTCTGGCTCGGCAATGACGATTTCAGACCGACCAACAACATGACCGGCGGCTCGCTGCCGGCGATGATATGGCAGCGCATGATGGTCTACGCCCATCAGAACATCGACCTGAAGCCGATACCCGGCATCGACCAGCCTTTCGTCGACAAGACGGTGGCGGCAAAGGCCGAAGAGGCGCAGAAGAAGCAAGCCGCCGAAGAGGAAGCGAGGGTCGCGGCAGAACGTCCGCCGGTGCTTTCCAGCCGCACCACGCAGACGCTGCGCACGCTCTCCAAAACCTTCGAGGACGCAGTTCAGCTCGTTCCACCCACCACGCCTGAAAAGCTCTCGGCGCTGTGACGCTTGCACGTCCGCTTGCCTGTCTCTCCCCCTGCCGCTATGTCGCGATGACCCCTTGCCCTGACGAGCCTCCATGCTGAAGAACGCCTTGCTGACGCTGCTGGCACTTACCATCGCCATCGGGCTCGGCGGCGGCAGCGTCTGGTATACGCTGGATGCCCAAAGCGGCGGCGGTGCCATCCGCATCGGACCATGGACGGCTTTTCCCGACATCGGCACACTCGACGCCGACCCCTATTCGCAGGCGCGTGTCGCCCGCCAGGGTGCGCTGACCCTCGGCCGAGCCGAAGGCTTGTCGTTTATCGCCGAGGCCGATTCCAGTGGCGAGGGATTGCGGCGCGAATGCATCTATACGATTGAGGGTGGCTCCCCCACCGCGCGTTTCTGGACGCTGCACGTTGCGGACCTGGCGCTCGATCCAATCACCTCGGGCAGACCGCATCAGGCTGCCCTGCACTCCTATGAAATCCTGCGCCAGGCCGACAACTCGGCCATCATCACGGTGGCTCCAAACGCCGCCCCGGGCAACTGGCTGCCGGTCAGCGGCTCAGGTCCGTTGCGTTTCATATTGAATTTCTATGACACGCCGATTGCCGCTTCGACGGGGCTTTCCGACGTCAAGCTGCCTGCCATCGTCAGGGTTGGCTGCAATGGGTAAGCTTCTCCACGCCGTCATCATCGGCCTGATCGGTGCTGCGATCGTCCATATCGTGGTGCTGTTGCTGGTGCCGGAGTTTTCAGAGCGCGATGCCTGGTCGAACCTGTCGATGAAGGCGGATTTCTACACCATGACGCGGCTCGATGCCGAGACGGGCAGCCCGGCCCCGATCAAGTCGATCGATCCGCTGTTTGCTGCCGCGGCCTGCCGTTTCGACCTCAGCGACGGCGTGGTGCAGGTGACCGCACCCGGCTCGGTGCCATTCTGGTCGGTCTCGGTCTATGACCGTAACGGCCACAACATCTACAGTTTCAACGACCGCAGCGCGACCAGCGGGCAGATGGACGCGGTTGTGCTGACACCAGCGCAGATGATCGAGATGCGCAAGGCGTTGCCGGAAGGCTTCGAAGGTTCGATTTTTGTCGAAGCCCCCATCGAAGAAGGCATCGTCGTGCTGCGCGCATTCGTACCGGACGAAAGCTGGCGCCCGGCCGTGACTAAATTCCTCAGCCAGAGTTCCTGCGACCTGCAGCAATTCTGACCCGAGAGCATTTTGTAGCCAAGTGGAATCACTTGGCGTTACAAAAATGCGACGAAAACAAAACTTAGAGCGTTTCCGCGTTTCCGTGAAAGACGGAAACGCTCGAACGGCCATCCTGTTCAGTGTCGCGGCTTCGGCAACGGCGTGCCGCTCGCGCCAGCTTCGATGCCCGCGGCAACCGGCATTGCCTCCTGAGGCCGCTCGTAGCGGACTCCCGGGAAGATGATCACGGCCGCCGCCGTATCAACGCTGCGTGGAAGTCTGCTTGGTGCCGCACTCCGCGGCGTGAAAGACAGAACCTGTCCCATGGTTCGCGCATTCCTCTCAGGTTGTACCCAGAGCACAAACGCAACGCCTCCTTCTGTGATTAGGCTCTCAGAGGGTTAACGTAGCGCTAACGGATCGTCGCTAATTTGAAGATTGTTCGCGCGTTTCGCGGCCGGTTCGGCTCTGGCGCAAGCGATGGCGAACTGGTGTGAATTGTACAGGCGTAACCGTGTCTTCTTCCGATTTCCGGCAAATCGCTATGCGGACCGAAAAGCGAAAGGCCGAGCGGCTGTTTCGCGCCGCCATCTCAGCGTTCTGTTCGCTGCCGCGTCCCTCTCGACGCGAGATCACGCAGCTGGAAGATCTTGCGCTGCCGCTCTTCGACGATGTCCCCGATGAAGCACTGCGCTTTGGCGCCGCAGCACTGTCGGAAACCGAATATGCGCCGCGACAACTGGTGTTGCGTCTGGCCGAATGCAAGGTTGACGTCGCCGCACCGCTGCTGATCCGGTCGGCAGTGCTCAGCGATGTCGATCTCATAGCCCTGATCGGCCGGCACGGGCTGCCGCACGCACGGGCGATTGGTCGCCGCAAGGACCTCAATCCGGCCATCGCCCATCTGATCCGCGCGCTGGAAAGGCCGAAACTGGCCGTAGCTCAGCCTGCCGAGGATGCCACCCCCAAAGTCCATGACCCCATCACCACTGAACCGGGCATTGCCGCCGAAGGCGTCCGTCACCGGCTGCGCGCGATCATGGCGGAAACCCGCGGCACATCCACCGCGGTGCGCGACACGACAGCCTACTCGAAATTGCGCGAGACCGCGCTAAGCGGCAATCTGGCCTTTTTCCAGACCGCGTTGGCCGATGCGCTGCGGATCGACTTCGCCACAGCCCATTCCATCGTCATGGCCAATGATCATGCACGGCTGCTCTCGGCACTGCGGGTACTGGAGCTTGGCGAGGACCATGCTTTCCTGATCGCCGTCGCCGTCCTTCCGCAACAATTCCCGAATCCGCAGGCGATCCGCCTTTTCCTCGACCGTTACCGGCTGCTGCCGCCAGAGGTCGCTCGCAACCAGCTCAGCCAATGGCAGCTTGAGGCCATGTCGCCCGGCCTCCGCGATGCGCGGCAGACGACGGCAAACTCCGACAAGCCTGTCGTTGCGCAGCCGAAATTCGGCAAGAGTTTCAAGAAGCCCTGATCGCGATCAGTTCCTCGATCGGAACCGAGCCTGGCTCAACCTCGACCACCCAGATGTCGGGATCGAATTTTCGCTCCCGCTCCAGTCTGGTGTTGACGGCTTCTTCGTCCAACGTCGTTTCGAGTTTGCTGAACAGGCGCTCGTCCGGTCTGGCTTCGTCGTAGCTGGTCTGGGGGGCTGGGCCGAACAGCGTTACTTCGCCGAAGCGATCACGCGTCAGCACAAAGACGGCGCCGGCCTCGGTCGCGCCGCGCTGAATGACGGCCGCGAAGCCGCTCGACGAAAAGACCCGTCGCAGCATGGCCGAGACCCAGAGATCGGTGGTTACGCGCATGCCCGGTCTCCGCACGGAAGGCCACAGTGTATGTTGCTGGTCATGGATTGATTGCTGTAGCAGCGCGTGCGCTGCTGTCCAGCGAGGAAAGGCCTAGTTCGTCAGGCCGATCTCGCGCATCTTTGCGTACACCACCTCATCCGGCTCGCCGGTTTCGGGCAGGCCGAAAAGCGACTGGAACTCGCGGATGGCAGCCTTCGTGCGCCCCCCCATGACTCCATCCGCCTTGATATCATTGTTGCCAAAAGCGCGCAGGCCAGCCTGGATTTTCACGATCCGGGCATCAAGCCTCTGCTGACCAGGAGCCGGGAGTGAACCGGGTTGATTGCCAATGATCCCGGCTACGTCGTCACGCGGCGCGGGCTGCGGCACCACGGACGCGGTCGTGCCTGCGATGCCAAGCTGGTCGAGCAGCGCCTCATCGATATTGCCGGAAACCGCCAAGCCCATTTTCTGTCGGTAGGCCTCGATCGCCTTGCGAGTCGCAGGCCCGGTCAGACCATCGACTGTACCATCGTAGTAGCCGATATCTTTCAACACGCCCTGCACACGCTGCACAATCGGGTCGCTTTTGGCGATAACTGCAACCGGAGATGCAGACCCCTGCGCGGCGGACGCCTGCGGTTCGGGGCGTTCGATATTGATCGTGGTTTCCGGCTCCATTTGTGCCGGCGCCGGGAAATGCTGGTAGCTCCGGGTGGCAAAAAAGGCACCGGCGTGCACGCCGGGCTGGTACCAGAGCGCATTGGCCGAGACGTAGAACAGCGTCACCAGGAAAGCCGTCGAGCCGCCCACCAGAACAGGATTGTTGGCGATCGCTTCACCCAGCGCCGCAGTCCCGGCCTGCAGCATGCCGGGACGCTGCTTGGCTCGCGCGCCTTTCCTAGGCTGTTTTGCGGAGCGGGCCAACGCCGGCCTCCTTTTCGTTCCGTGGCTGCGAAAGCGGCAGAACTGTCGGCTTGGCCGCACCACCCTTCGGCCCGTCCACCGGCAGGCTGATCGTCACCTTGGTGCCCTCACCCGGCGCGCTTTCGATCGACATCGTGCCGTCATGCAGGCTGACCAGACCCTTGACGAGGGACAGGCCAAGCCCGGTACCTTCGAAGCGACGGGTGTAGTCGTTCTGGATCTGCATGAATGGCTTGCCGAGATTGCAGAGGTCGGCCTCAGCGATACCGATGCCGGTGTCACTCACCCAGAAATGCAGCCGCGAACCAAGACGGCGGGCACCGATCGACACGGCGCCACCATCCGGTGTGAACTTGATGGCATTCGAGGTCAGGTTGATCAGGATCTGTTGCACGGCGCGACGGTCGGCATTGATCTCGCCGGCGTCGACCGGAATCTGCGTGGTCAACTTGATATGCTTTGTCTCGGCCTGGATGCGCATCATCGACTGGCACATCTCGACGGCATCGACGAAACGGAAAGGCTCCGGCTGCGCTGAATATGCGCCCGATTCGATACGCGAGACGTCGAGGATCGAGGTGACCACCGCCAACAGATGCTGACCGGAATCACGGACCAGCTCGACGTACTCCTTCTGGCGCGGATCCTTGAAGCCACCAAAGATCTCGTTGAGCAGCATGTCGGAGAAACCGATGATCGCATTGAGCGGCGTGCGCAGCTCGTGGCTGACGGCAGCAAGGAAACGGCCCTTGGCGACGTCGGCACCTGCAGCGGATTCCCGCGCGACATCGAGCGCTTCCCTCAGGTCGACCGTCTCGTCATTGGCGCGCAGCAGCGCAACGAGGTCGTCGCCGACGCGCATCAACTCCAGCTGGAATGGCCTGTGGTTGGCACCGAGATCGGCGGCGTCGCCCTTCGGCAAGCGTATGCGCAGTTCGACGCGACGCAGCGTAGCACCTTCGCGCATGTCAGCCAGCGCAGACAGGTAGGCAACGCGATCTGCCAGGTGGACCCGGTCGAACAGGCCGGTACCGGAAAGCAACTCCGGTGCGAGCTTCAGCAAGGTGCGCGACTGGGAAGATGCGTCTGTCACTTCTCCGTTCAGACTTATACGCAGTACTACCGCGTCGATGACATCTTCGAGACGCGCCGGCTCCTGCGCAGGTTCGTCCGAAGTCAGCGCCAACCCACGCATGCGTGGCAGCAGGGTGAGCCCCCAGGCGACCGGGAACAGCCACTGCCAGGCTGCAGCTGCTTCCATCGGCAACGCAGGGCTTAGCGCAAACTGGAGGACAACCGCTGCCATGGCAGCGATGACACCAAGGCCCACGGAGCGGCGGCGGCCACCAACAAAGAAGGCTTCCACGGGAAGAGCCAGGACCAGCACCAGCAGCGGCGAGGCTAACCCACCCCCAGCTGCAATCAAACCAGCCAGGCCAATGGACGCGGTACCAAGGGCGACGCCTGCAGATGGCATGAGCCGACCCGTTGCTGCCACCAACAACGCCATGAACCATGAGAGTCCGAAAACTGCAAAGATGGTGGCCACCGTCACGCCGGCACCCAGCCTTGCCGTGACCAGCACCACAGCCATGCTGGCGGCAAGGAATGGCGCCGCAAGCATAAGGCCGACGAAGCGACGCTGCATCCGGCGCATCATCGGATCGATTACGGACGTGTGCACGAGGCGCTCGCAGCCAGTGGCCACGGCATCGGGCAAGTCAGCGTATCGGGTCGCCATAGAATTCAACGCAACGCACTCTCGACTGTCTGCTTTGCAGATCACTTTTGGTTGGTTTGAAACTCGCACCCAGCATTTAAGGAATGAATAAAACGAAGTCTGACAACGACATCTCGACGGCGAATATCGGCACCGAATGGCCCGCATGCCCAGCCGATTGCCGTCATGGTAAACGCGGGGTTAGCCGGGTTGGGTCGCGGACACGACGCCCGTTTTCGAGCCGGCTACAAACCTCATCGAAAAAGGCCTTCAGAAGCAATCAGTTAGATGGTTAGTTCAACCCTAATCGGACTGCTCTCAATTTAGCATTGCCTAAATCAAAAACCATTCCTTACCCGGTCGTCTAAAATTTGAAGAAAATTCTCCGTTGGCCTGCAAGCCGTCCTTTGTGCGACTGTGTCAGGATCACTCTCAACAAACGAGGTCGCGGCACAAGAATGCGCGGCCCGGTCACAACGAGAGAGGGTCATACCATGTTCTTCCTGCTCAGAGCCGCGTTCTGGTTCTCCCTGGTGCTGCTCGCGCTGCCTTTCGGCATCGGCTCCGGCGAACAAGGCCGTGAGAGCGTCAATCCGATCCAGGCACTGCTGGCGGCACGCGACGCCGTCGGCGACATTGCCGGCATGTGCGAACGCAAGCCTGATGTCTGCGAAACCGGAAAGGCCGCCATGCACACGATCGGCGTGCGCGCTCAGGAAACCGCCCGCATCGCCGCCGACATGCTCGATCAGCAGCCTGCCGAACAGGTCGCGCGGCCGGCCGAGGCCGTTCCTGCCACCGACCAGGCCACCATTACCGGCAGCGTCATCCCGACGCCGTCAGCCCGTCCAGATCCGAACAGCTGATCACCATACGCCTCACATTCCGCGCCTTGATTTTCCCTGCCGACCTCCGGCATCACCGCAGGCTGCCTCCCCTCTCGGCGCCTGCGGTTTTTCTTTTTCCGTGACTGTGTCGAATGTCGTGACTATATCGCCTGCATGACGACAACGATCGACGCCATCCGCGACGACTTCTCCCTGCTCGACGAGTGGGAGGATCGCTATCGCTACGTGATAGAGCTCGGCGAGTCGCTTGCTGAATTCCCGGAAAGCGCACGCGTGCCCGCCAACAAGGTGCCCGGTTGCGTCAGTCAGGTGTGGCTGACCACCCAACGCAACGGCGATACAGATCCCGTCCTGACATTCCAGGGCGATTCCGACGCGCATATCGTACGCGGACTGGTCGCGATCATGCTGGCGCTGTTTTCGGGCCGCCCCTCCAGCGAAATCCTCAAGACCGACGCGGAAGCCACGCTTCGAACGCTGGGACTGGACGAACATCTTTCACCACAGCGGGCCAATGGACTGCGCTCAATGGTCAAGCGCATCAAGCATGACGCCGAGGCGGCACTGACGCAGGCCGCCTGAGTTTTCTCCGGATCAGCGCGATCGCAGCCTTTGCAATAGCGATGACATCAACAAACAACCAAAGAAAAACGGCGCCCGAAGGCGCCGCTCAACTTTATACCTGAAGTATACTCCACGAGATACTACAGGATCGACTAATGGATTCAGCGCCCCTTGCGCTTGCGGCCCAAGCCCATCTTCTTTGCGAGCTGTGAGCGGGCAGCGGCATAGTTCGGCGCCACCATCGGGTAGCTGGCGTCAAGGCCCCACTTCTCGCGGTACTGATCCGGTGTGAGCCCGTAATGGGTCATCAAATGACGCTTGAGCGACTTGAACTTCTTACCGTCCTCAAGGCAGACGATGTATTCGTCATGAACCGAACGCTTCGGGTTGACGGCCGGCTTCTGCTTGTCAGCAGGCGGCTGTTCCACCGTTCCACCCACCCTGCCCAAGGCAGCGTGAACGTCTGCGATCAGATTAGGCAATTCACCGACAGGAACGGGATTGTTGCTGACATAAGCGGCAACGACGTCCGCGGTGAGTTCGATCAGCATATCGCTATTTCTAGGAGGCGTTTCCGCAATATCCATAACGTTCTGGTCCCAACGAGAGTTAAGTCTTGCCCATTCTTCAGAGGGCGTCGCACGATTCTCAACAGGGCGCGCCCATGAGTCGTGTCACGCAGCCTTAATGGACTTGATGGGCAAGTAAGTCAATTCATTGACTGACTATATTAATACTAAACAAGCAAATATTCTTGGACGAATGGATATTTTCCGTACTATGTACACATTTCCGGCTCTCCCCGCGCCTTAATCAACGACACTCCTGCAGAATTTCTTGAACTATTTCGAAAGTGTCGACGGAAGGTTCTTCCAACGGCTGCTGTTCCCAGCGGCAAACAGCTGTCCCTCGGTACCGGTCAAAGCCACTGACGCCCCTTGAACGGAACGCGGCCAGCGTGTTCAGTCAAACTCTGGATTCGACAGCACGAGACATGGATGACCCGAAAAGCGATCTTCCCATCTGCCGAGGCACCGCGGGCGAAAAAGCAGCCTCAATCCGACACGCACCACGGCATCACCCGAACCGACGACTATGCGTGGCTGAGAGCTGACAACTGGCAGGAAGTCTTCAAGGATCCGTCGCTGCTTGCTCCAGAGATCCGAACGCATCTGGAGGCCGAGAATTCCTATCAGTCCGCGCTGATGGCGGACACGGCAGAGCTGCAAAAAGCGCTTTTTGCCGAGATGAAGGGACGTATCAAGGAGGATGATTCCTCGGTTCCGATGAAGGATGGGCCGTTTGCCTATGGCTCCTCCTTCAAGCTTGGCGGCGAGCAGCCGCGCTATTTCCGTATGCCAAGAGAGGGCGGCGAACAGCAGATCCTGCTCGACGGCGACCTTGAGGCCGAGGGCAAAGCCTATTTCCGCCTCGGCGGCATCGATCACTCGTCGGACCACAACAAGCTGCTCTGGTCGTTCGACGACAAGGGCTCGGAGTTCCACACCCTGCTGGTGCGCGACATCGCCACCGGCAAGGACCTGGCCGACCGGATCGCGGATACCGGCGGCAGCGGCGTCTGGTCCCGGGACAATAGCGGTTTCTTCTATACCAGGCTGGATGCCAACCATCGCCCTTCCAAAACGTTCTACCATGCGATCGGCAGTGCTGAACAAGAAGATCAGCTTGTCTATGAAGAACAGGATCCCGGTTTCTTCATGAGTGTCGGTGGAACACGCAGCAATGAATGGATCATGATCGGCATCAACGATCACGAGACATCCGAATACAGGCTGCTGCCAGCCGGCGATCCCACGGCTGAACCGAAGCTTGTGGCAGCCCGTGAGACCGGGCTGCAATACGACCTCGAGGAAGGCGGCGACGTCTTCTTCGTCCTGACCAATGCCGATGGTGCCAAGGACTTCAAAGTCATGGCAGCTCCCGCACACGATCCGATCAGGGCCAACTGGAAGGAAATCGTGCCGCATGAGCCAGGACGGCTGATCCTCTCCATCATCGGCTTCAAGGGTTTTCTGGTGCGACTGGAGCGCAAGGACGGGCTGCCGCGCATCGTCGTGCGCGAGCGGGCAAGCGGCGAGGAACACCTGATTTCATTTGCAGAAGAGGCATTCTCGCTCGGCCTGTCCGGTTCCTACGAATATGATACCGACGTGGTGCGGTTCTCCTATTCGTCGATGACGACGCCGGCCCAGGTGTTCGACTACGACATGCGTACACGCCAGCGCACACTCCTGAAAACACAGGAGGTGCCATCGGGCCATGATGCGAGCCACTACGTTACGCGCCGGCTCATGGCACCATCGCATGACGGCGAACTGGTTCCGGTATCGCTGATTCATCATCGTGACACCGCAATCGACGGTTCGGCACCCTGCCTGCTTTACGGCTATGGCTCATACGGCATCGCCATCCCCGCCTCGTTCAATACCAATTGCCTCTCGCTGGTCGACCGCGGCTTCGTCTATGCGATTGCCCATATCCGCGGAGGCAAGGACAAGGGATACGCCTGGTATGAGGACGGCAAGCGAGACAGGAAGACCAACACCTTCAAGGATTTCATCGCCGTCGCCCACCACCTGGTGGCCGAACGCTACACGAGCCACGATCGTATCGTTGCGCAAGGCGGTTCGGCCGGCGGCATGCTGATGGGGGCGATCGCCAACATGGCGCCGGAGGCTTTCGGCGGCATCGTGGCCGAGGTGCCGTTCGTCGATGTGCTGACCACCATGCTCGACGAGACCTTGCCGCTGACACCGCCGGAATGGCCGGAATGGGGCAATCCGATTGCCTCAGAAGCAGACTACAAGACGATCGCGGCGTATTCGCCTTATGACAGGGTGGGCACTGCGGACTATCCGCCGATCCTCGCCGTCGCCGGACTCACCGATCCGCGCGTCACCTACTGGGAGCCGGCGAAATGGGTAGCCAAGCTCCGCGAACTGAAGCGCGGTGACAATCCAGTCCTGTTCAAGATCAATATGGACTCCGGCCACGCTGGTGCGTCGGGTCGTTTCTCCCGACTGGAGGAAGTCGCGCTGAACTACGCGTTCGCGCTGAAAGTAACGGGCAAGCAGACTGCGTAGTGGCGGACTTGCAAGGCGGACGACCGGCACATAGAATAGCCAAATGCTTCACTATTCGTCCAAGTCGCCGCCGCCTGTCCCGACAGACGCGCTGAGCCAGATCCTCCAGGATTTTCGGCTCAGCGGCGTCAGCTACGGCCGTTGCGAGTTGCGGCATCCATGGAGCATCACCTTTCCCCAGCAACCTCTGCTGCGGTTTCACTTTGTCAGCGATGGGCCGTGCTGGGTGCACACCGAGGCCGAGGGCTGGCTGGAATTGCGCGCGGGCGATCTCGTGCTGCTGCCACAAGGCGTCGAGCACCGCCTGGCCAGTTCGCCGGAAGTTACCGGCAACTGCATGACGAGTTGCGAGGTGACCCAGCTGGGCGGCAATGTCTGTGAGGTGGTGCAGCAGGGCGAAGGCGCTGCCAGCGTGTTGTTTTGCGGCTCGATGGCGTTGGGAGCCTATGCCCTGCACCCGCTGATCAGCCTGATGCCCGTCATCATCAAAGGCTGCGACGTGGCCGCCAATGACCCGATCGTCAGTCCCCTGCTGGAGGCCATGGCCCAGGAGGCGTGCCATCCCAAGATGGGCGGCGCCACCATATTGTCGCGCATGGCCGACCTGCTTACCGCCCGGCTGATACGCTGCTGGGTCAAATCTCATGACAGCTCGACCACCGGTTGGCTCGCGGCCATTCGCGACCCCCATGTCGGACGCGTGCTTGTGGCGATGCACCGAGACCCCGGCCATAACTGGACCCTGGAAAGTCTCGCCGGCCTGGCTGGCCAATCGCGCTCGGTTTTCGCGGAGCGCTTCAGCGCCATCCTTGGCGAAGGCGCGGCGCACTATCTGGCTCGCCTGCGCATGCAGCTCGCGAAGGAATTGCTGGGACAAGGCGATCTTTCGGTCGCCGAAGTCGCCACCCGCCTGGGCTATGAGTCGGAAGCCTCCTTCGCCCGCGCATTCAAACGCATCACCAATGTCTCGCCTGGCGTTGTGCGACGCACAATTTCCGGACGAATGGACATGGAATTCGGATTTTAAGATACATATCATCCTGAAAAGCTTGTTTATGAAGACCTCCAAACCTTGGAGACCTTCATATGACGGACACAACCCTATCGCTTGATCGCGCCGCGATAGATATCGAAGCGGACGCGTCGGAAGAAACGTCCTGGAGCGCCACGACCTGGCTCGCCGTTCTGTCGATGGCCGCCACCAGCTTCGCGCTGGTGTCGGCTGAATTCCTGCCGGCGGGCCTTTTGACACCAATGGCGCGCGATCTGGGCATCAGCGAGGGAACCGCCGGGCAGGTCGTCACCGCCACCGCCTCGGTGGGCGCCGTGGCGGCGCTGCTGAGCAACGTTCTCATCGGCAAACTGAACCGCAAGACGGTGCTGATCGTCCTCAGCGCGCTGGCGATCGGCTCCAATATTCTTTCGGCACTGGCAACGGACTTCTGGCTGCTGCTGCTGGGTCGCGCCGGGCTGGGCATTTCGATCAGCGCCTTCTGGGCGCTGTCGGTCGCGGTCGTGGCGCGGCTGGTTGGCGCCAACGCGACCGGCCGGGGCATGGCCATCGTCACCCTCGGCGTCTCGCTGGCCACCATCGCGGCGCCGTCGCTCGGCGCGCTGATCAGCGACTGGCTGGGCTGGCGTGTCGCCATGGCGATGACGGCGGGGCTCGCCGCGCTGGCCATGGTGCTGCAGTTCATCAGCCTGCCAACCCTGCCGGCGGCCGCGAGCAACAGCCTGGCCGACGTGCTTCGGCTGACGCGCCGGCGCGGCATCCAGTTCGGCATGCTTGCCATCCTTGTGCTGATGACCGGGCATTTCGCGGGTTCGGTCTATGTGCGCCCGTTCCTTGAGAAGGTGACCCTGCTCGGCACCGGACCGATCGCACTAGCGCTGCTCGGATTTGGCATCGCCGCCGTGGTCGGCAACGTTGCTGGCGGGCGCATGGCGGATGCCAACATCCGCATGGCTCTGGTCACCACCTCGATCCTGATGGGGCTCGGCGCGCTCGCGCTGGTGTTGTGGGGCGCGCATATCGGCGTCGCCTTCGGTTTCGTCACGCTCTGGGGCTTCGCCTTCGGCATGGCGCCGGTCGTGTTGCCTACCAATCTGTCGCGCGCGGCGCCCGACGCGCTGGAGGCTTCCGGCAGCCTGATGGTGGTGTCCTTTCAGGTCGCCATCACCATCGGAGCGGTTGTCGGCGGCTATATCGTGGACACCTATGGCGCTTCGGGGCCCTTGACCCTTACCGCCATTCTCGCAGCGGTAACGGCGGCCCTGGTGCTGCTGCAGCCACGCGGATAAACCTTGCCTGGAGCAATTCCAGGAAACGTGCGCGCGGTTTTGCGTCCGGAATTGCGTAAAAACAGAGAATTAGAGCGTTTCCGCGTTTCCGTAAAAGACGGAAACGCTCTAGCCCCGCCGGCGCACATGGCGGGGCAGCCGCTGGCGCGAACCTCCTCCACGGAGGCGCCGTCAAAAGCCGCTAACTCTGCGGCTTCGCCGACTGATATCCATCCTTGTGCGCCGGGATGGCTTTCAGATACGCCGCGATTGCCGCACGGTCCTGCGGTGTCAGCTTGGCCATGTTTTCCTGCACGTCGGCCATGGCGCCACCGGCCGAGTCGAATTCCGGTGTGAAGCCGGTTTCGAGATAGTTGGCGATGTCGGCGGCAGACCAGTCGCCGATGCCTCCCTCACCACCGGTGATGTTCGGCACCACACCGCCACCCTCGGCCGCTTTCGCGCCGGCAAGCCATTCGGCCTTCTTCGCCCCACCGAACATGTCACGCGGGGTGTGGCATTCGCCGCAATGCCCTGGTCCCTCAACCAGGTAGCGGCCGGCGAGCACATCGGCTGGCGCGTCGGCAGCGAATGCAGCGACCGGGCTGCTGTCGAGGTAAAGCTGTTTCCACAGGCCGATGCCGCGGCGAATGTTGAAGGGGAATGAGAGCATCGGCTCCGCCGCCTTGCCCGGCACGGCCGGCAAGGTTTTCATGAAGGCATAGAGATCGGCGACATCCGACAGCTTCATGCGCGCGTAGGAAGTATACGGAAACGCCGGATAGAGATGCTCGCCTGCCGGCGAGACACCACGCATTATCGCATTGGCGAAGTCTTCCACCGACCACGCGCCGATACCATCGGTCTTATCCTGCGAGATGTTGGGAGCAACGAAGGTGCCGAACTCCGTCTTCAGTTCGAGCCCGCCGACGAGCTCGAGCCGGGCTTCCCCCTCGGCCTTCGGCCGGGCGTGACAGGATGTGCAGCCGCCGGCATAGAAGATACGCTCGCCGCGCCCGGCGTCGCCCAGGCCGAGCTCCTGCACGTCGCCTGCCGTCAGCCGAACCGGCTCCGAAAGCCACCAACCGATACCCGCGGCGACCGCAGCCAGCGCCACGACGGCGCCGGCTATTTTTCCCAGCACCGGATCAGCTCTTCTTCAGGCGATAGACCTTGTGGCAGGCACCGCAATTGGCGGCGACCTTGCCGAAGCTTTCCTTCAACGCATCGACATTGGCCGGAGCTGCTGCGACGGCAGCCTTCACATCGGCCAGAAACTTGTCTTCGGCGGCCTTGAAGCCGGCCATGTCTTCCCAGATCTTCGGCGAGGCTTCGGTCTTGCCCTGATCGCTGCCGGCCGGGAACAAGGCGGCCACGTCGAACTTGTCGGCATTGGCTTCAAGCGCCTTCAGCTGCTCCAGCACGGCTGCGGCATCAAAAGCCTCCTCACCCTTCACGACCTTGGAAAGACCGCCGACGATCTTGCCGCGTTCCTTCATCGAGGCCTCCCGGTCGGCGATCGGATCGGCGAATGCTGCCGAACCGGCGAAGGCGAGCATTGAGATGGCGAGGACTAGCTTTCTCATTCCGTGGGCTCCGTGGTTGAAAGATGAGGCATATGCCTGCGGACAACGGCCAAGGTGGCGTAAAAATTCCCGAATATCCACCACCGCCGCCCTGAACTTCCGGTGAACGCCCGGACGCTCCTACGAAACTCGGCCACAATGCATTGATTTCAAAAAGAAAAAGCCCCGCAAGAGCGGGGCTTGTCCTGAACGAAAGGGCTATTTCAGGCCTTCTCGTAGAGTTCCAGCACGTAGTCCCAGTTGATGAGGCTGTCGACGAAAGCCTCGAGATACTTCGGACGCGCGTTGCGGTAGTCGATGTAATAGGAATGTTCCCACACGTCGACGCCGAGGATCGGGGTCGCGCCATGGACGAGCGGGTTCTCGCCGTTCGGGGTCTTGGAAATCTCGAGCTTGCCGTTCTTGACCGAAACCCAGGCCCAGCCGGAACCGAACTGTGTGGTACCTGCGGCAATGAAGTCGGCCTTGAACTTGTCGTAGCCGCCGAGATCGCTGTCGACTGCCTTCTGCAGCGCGCCGGGCAGCTTGTTGCCGCCGCCGCCCTTCTTCATCCACTTCCAGAAGTGAATGTGATTGTAATGCTGGGCCGCGTTGTTGAAGAGACCGGCATTCTTGCCGAACGACTGCTTCACCACCTCTTCGACCGACAGATTCTCGAGACCTGCCTCGGCAGCCAGCTTGTTGCCATTGTCGACATAGGCCTTGTGATGCTTGTCGTGGTGATATTCCAGCGTCTCCTTCGACATGAAGGGCTGAAGCGCCTCATAATCGTAAGGCAGGGCGGGCAATTCGAAGGCCATGGATAAACTCCCTTGTGGCAAAAATTCAGTGTCGATACCGAACTAAGATAGGGTTGGATCGGGCAGCGACAACTCCGAAAAAACGGAGCGCCGGCCATCTTCTAAAGCATCTCGCGGCAAAGTGTGTAGCGGTTTTGCGATAGCGCATGCGTAAAATCAAAGGCCTGATGCGCAAAGAGCGAATCCGAAAGATCGCAACGCGCACAGGCCTTTAATTCACCGGCGTCGAATGGGCCCAGTCCCAATAAAGCTCACGCGCCTTCTTGGCGACGGGACCGGGCTGCAGATCGCGATCCTCGAAGCGGGTGATCGGTACCACCTTCGAGTGATTTCCGGTCGAGAAAATCTCGTCAGCCTCGCGAAAATCCTTCACCGTCAGCGTCTTCTCGGTGGTGCGGAAGCCATAATCGGCGAGCAGCTTGATGGTGCGCGCACGCGTGATGCCCGAAAGGAAGGTGCCATTGGCAGCCGGGGTGAAGACGTGGCCGTCCTTGACCATGAAGACATTGGACGAACCGGTCTCGGCAACATTGCCGAGCATGTCGAGCACCAGCGCGTTGTCGAAACCGCGCGCCTTGGCTTCGAGGATCGAGCGGCCGTTGTTGGGATAGAGGCAACCCGCCTTGGCATCCGTCGGCATGGTTTCCAGCGACGGGCGCCGAAACGACGACACGCCGATCGAAAATCCGGCCGGCGGCAACATCGGCGCTTCGTAGAGACACAGGCAGAACCGGGTCGATGCCGGGTCCGCCGGCACCCCCATGTAGCCGCCGTGTTCGGCCCAATACATCGGCCGGATGTAGACGGCCGTCTTGCCGTCGAACTTCTTCAACCCGTCCCAGGTCAGGCCGATGATTTCCTCCGGCGTCTTGGTAGGCTTCAGGCCGAGTGAAATAGCCGATGCGTTGACGCGGGCAGCGTGGCGGTCAAGGTCCGGCGCAACGCCCTCGAACCAGCGCGCGCCGTCGAACACACTGGATGCCAGCCAGAACACGTGGCTGCGCGGGCCAACGAGAGCAACATTGCCTTCATGCCAGTCGCCGTCGACGTAGGTCCAGGTCGTTGAAAGCGCTGCCGTTGCCAAAGTCATCGTCATGTCCCGTTTCTTGCCGCGTTAAGGCTGTCGAGATTGGGCGTGCGGTCACGATCCCGTCAACCGGCATCGGTCAGATTTGGTAAGGCCAGCGCAGCGAGCGGTCATCACGCATTCGCCCATATCGTCACGCAGATGTGATCGGATGGCTGCCTAAAGGCGCGAAGAGCAGGCCAGGCAAGCCCTGGCGCGTTCGAGACCGACACGAATCCGGTAGTCCACCTCAAAATGGCGTTGCCGATCGGCAACAGTGGGCCGCCTGTCACCGCCTCGCCTCTTTTTGTCCACCTTGCCGCCCGATTTAGAAACGCCTATCGCGCCCAATTGAAAAGGAAGCAACCTTTCGGGGCTCTGGCCCGTTCACGCTTTCTTCGACATATCGAACTATTCCAAGGCCATCATGATCAAGACGCCAGCTGCCCTCCCGATGACCCGTCGCGGGTTTCTGAACACCGCCCTGGTCGGTGCCGCGTCAATGGCGCTCGCCGCCTGCACCACCGTTTCCCAGGAACCGCCACCCGTCACGCCGGTCGCCCCTCCTCCGCCCCCGGATCCGATACTGCCGGAATATGCGGTGATGTACGGCCCGGTCGTGGACGAGAATTACGAAATCCCCGCCATCCCCTACCGCAAGATCGACCAGCAGTTCCTGCGTCAGGTGGTTCCCGACCCCACCGGTGAGAAGCCAGGCACCGTCGTGGTCGAGACCTCCACGCACTTCCTCTATGTCGTGCTGCCGGGCGGCCGTGCATTGCGCTATGGCGTCGGCCTCGGCCGCGCTGGCTTTGCCTGGTCAGGCAGCGCGGTCATGCAGTGGAAGCGCAAATGGCCGAAGTGGACGCCACCAGAGGAAATGATCCAGCGGCAGCCGGAACTGAGGAAGTTCAGCGCCGACAATGGCGGCATGCCGCCGGGCCTGAAGAATCCGCTTGGCGCGCGCGCGCTCTACCTGTTCCAGAACGGCGAAGACACGCTCTACCGCCTGCACGGTTCGCCGGAGTGGAGTTCCATCGGCAAGTCCGTCTCGTCGGGCTGCGTGCGCCTGATGAACCAGGACGTCATCGACCTGTACGACCGGGTCAAGAACGGTGCCAAGGTGATCGTCACCGACGTCGCCGGACGCCCCGTTGCGCCGATGGCCCCTGACGAACAGGGTATTCCAATCGACGAAGGGGTTCCCGAGGCGCGCCTTCTCGGCCCTGCCGGCCGTTCGTGGTTCTAGCCAAAACGACCAGAACCAACCCTTGAGACAGCCGTCATCCCACCGGGTGGCGGCTGTTTTCCTTTGCGCCCGACCCCCGTTCGAAAAACCTGCAGCTATCGGAATGATGCTCTAAGCTGCCGTCCTCGCGCTCCGGAGGACATGGCGCATGTGGGGATACTTGAAATTCGTTTTTCTGGCGACGGCCGCGCTGGCCGCTGCAACCGGCTGCCGCGTCAGCGCGGCGGAAATCGACCGCGCCGACCTCTACCGCGCACAGGCAGTGACCAACGGTTTCGGCGAAGCGAACCGCGTGCGAGCTCTGGCACCCAGCCTGACGGAGGTGCTGGTCAAGGTTTCCGGTGATCCAAGGCTGAGCGGCGATCCGCGCGTTGGCGAAATGGCTGCCCATGCGGCCGCCTACGTCAAGGACTTCAACTATCGTGACCTGCTCAACAACCGCCCACCACACGACGAGCAAGGCACCTACGACCGGCCGCAATATCTCACCACCGATTTCGAGCCTGACAAGATCGATGTCCTGCTGGCATCGTTGGCGCGCAAGCCGTGGACTTCGCGGCGCCCCGCAATCGTCGCGCTCTTTGACATAAGGCCGATGAAAGGCGACGGTTTCGCGCTGTCCAAGGACGGCGATGCCGCAGGCGCGGCCGACATGCGCACCGCCCTGACGGTGGCCGCAAGACAGGCCGGCATGCCGCTGGTGCTACCCGGACAAGACATTATCCGCTCAAACCGGGACAAGAAGCTGGAAGTACTGGCCGGCATGGCGAAAGCCCTTGGCGGCGACCTGGTGCTTGCCGGCACGATGGCGTGGCGCGACGAAGCACTTGGCTGGGTTGCTGACTGGCAGCTCCGTGCCAACGGCAAGGATTATCGCTGGCAGGTGCGCGGCGTAAGCTTTGACGACGCGTTCCGCAACGCCATGTTGGGCACGGCGCAGATCCTGTCGGGAAACGGCCAGCCCGAGGCGGTCACTTCTGCGCGGTAAATAGCGATCAAGTCGTGAAATTCAGCGCATAACGGCGCTGATCAATCATCTCGCCGCGCGACCGGGAAAAAACCTCGACGGTGTCGATGAAACAGAAGCCAAGTTTCGCGAGAACCCGCCCTGATGCGACATTGTCGGCTGCGTGCCCGGATTTAAGCCCTTCCAACCCGGCGTCTTCACGGGCAAAACGCACGGGAGACCGTGCCGCCTCGACTGCAAACCCCTGCCCCCATGCCGCGCGGTCGAACCAATAGCCCAGGCTGCCGACGCCACCGGCGATCTCGTCGATATCGACGAGGCCGATCATCCGTCCGTCCTGCTCAACGGCGAACCGGTAGGCCTCACCCGCCAGCCATTCGCGCGGCTGGTCGTGAAACCATTGTCGTATCTCTTCCAGGTCTGGCGGAAACGACGCCATGCGCAGCATGCGCGTCACATCCCAGTCCGACTGAATCGCGAAGGCCTGGTCGGCATCCGCGGCAATGGTCGGCCTCAAGACGAGACGCTCTGTGCGCAAGGACCGGCGTACGACCGTCATCCTGGCCATCAGCGATCGAAGCCTCAGCCGCGGATCACCGGCGCGAGAGACTGCCCAGTATCCCGCGCACGATGGCGCGGCCGAGTGAAGAGCCGACCGAACGCACGACCGATTTGATTGCGGCTTCGGTGACGGTTTGCCGGTTCGATGGGCGCGGCGCGCGCTGCTGGCCGGAAGGCTGGCGGCTGCCGCCGCCGAAATCCGGCAGTGTCCAACCAGAACCGCTTTCCTGCGGTGCCTGCGCCTCGGCCGCCTTCTTCTGCAGCATCTCAAAGGCCGATTCTCGGTCGATGGTCTCGTCATATTGGCCGGCGACGGGGCTTTCCGCGATCAACCTGCGGCGCTCGTCGGCGGTGATCGGGCCGAGTCTGGAAGATGGCGGACGGATCAGTGTGCGCTGGACTATGGAGGGCGCACCTTTTTCCTCAAGCGTCGAGACCAGCGCCTCGCCGGTGCCAAGCTGGGTGATCGCTTTGGCGCAGTCGAAATCGGGGTTGGGACGGAAGGTCTCGGCCGCTGTCCTCACTGCCTTCTGCTCACGCGGCGTATATGCACGCAGCGCATGCTGCACGCGGTTGCCAAGCTGGGCCAGCACCGTTTCCGGCACATCGAGCGGGTTCTGGGTGACGAAGTAGACGCCGACACCCTTGGAGCGGATCAGCCGCACCACCTGCTCGACCCGGTCGATCAGTGCCTTTGGCGCATCGTCGAACAGAAGATGCGCTTCGTCGAAGAAGAAGACGAGCTTCGGCTTGTCGGGATCGCCGATCTCGGGAAGCTGCTCGAACAATTCCGACATGAGCCAAAGCAGGAAGGTGGCATAGAGACGGGGATTGCCCATCAGTTTGTCGGCGGCAAGCACATTGACCGCGCCACGGCCGTCGCGCGTGGTGCGCATGATGTCGGCGATACGCAGTGCGGGCTCGCCGAAGAAATTGGCCCCGCCCTGCTGCTCCAGGATCAGCAGCGAGCGCTGGATGGCGCCAACCGACAGCTTGGTGACATTGCCGAAACGGGCGGCAATCTCGCTGGCACGTTCGGCGATGTTGGCGAGCAGTGCCTGCAGATCCTTCATGTCGAGCAGCAGCAGGCCTTCCTCGTCGGCAATACGGAAGGCAATGTTCATCACCCCTTCCTGCGCTTCGGTGAGGTTCATCAGCCGCGACAGGAGCAGCGGCCCCATCTCCGAGACCGTGGCGCGGATCGGGTGACCCTGTTCGCCGAACAGATCCCAGAAGATGACCGGGAATTCCTGGAATTCATAAGGGTCGAGCTTCACGTCCCTGGCACGCTTGACCAGGAAGTCCTTGGCCTCCCCCATGGCTGCAATGCCCGAGAGATCACCCTTGATGTCGGCGCAGAACACCGGAACGCCGGCATTCGAAAAGCCTTCGGCCATGATCTGCAGCGTGACGGTCTTGCCGGTTCCGGTGGCGCCAGTGACCAGGCCATGCCTGTTGCCATAGCGCAACAGCAGGCTTTCCGGCCTCTGATAGCTGTCATCCGGCTTGCGGCTGGCGCCCAGGAAGATGCTTGTCTCGTCAGCCATGTCTCGTCTCCGCAAAGCCGCTGTGCAAATCGTCACAAACCAGTCCCGTCGCAGGTATAGTAACGCGATCACCAAATTCAAAGGCGTAGCCTGCATTTCTAACACGCGTTGCGACATTGGCCGCATTGCGATGCGGACCAATGGACCTTAGAGTGATTTGAAAGTGGCTGATGCGGCCGGCAGACGAGGATAGATGATGGGCAGCAAAGCCGTCGACGAACCGAGCGAACCCGACAATCCGCAAAGGCAGCGCTGGCTTGCGCTGGCCGAGAAGGCGCTGGCCGGCGCCTCCTTCGACGAAAAGCTGGTTTCGCAGACCGATGACGGCATCCGCATCGACCCGCTTTATGAACGCGCGACCGGTCGCGAGCACAGCTTGCGCGCCAACCCGCTGAAGCCCTGGATCATCTCGCAGCGTGTCGATGATCCCGATGTCGAGCGGGCCCGCCTGCAGGTCACGGAAGATATTGCGCAGGGCGCCACCGGACTGTCGCTGGTGTTCGAAGGCGCGCCGAACTCGTTCGGATACGGCCTGCCCTATGCACCCGACACGATCGAGCGCGTACTGGAAGGCGTGCCGCTCGACCAGACCTATCTGCGTGTCGACGTACATCCGGCAAGCCGTGCCATGGCCGACTGGCTGACGGCGTTCCTGGCCAAGCGTCGCGTCGACCCGGCGAGGCTCAACCTGTCCTTCGGCATCGATCCGGCAGCGATTTTCGCCGGCACCGGCCGGCTGCGGATGTCGATCGAGGCCCTGCAGGCTTCGATGCCGCAATCACTGGCACATTTCTTCGCCATGGACGTGCCTGGCGTCCTGCTCGAAGCCGACGGCCGCGTGTTCCACAATTCTGGTGCCACCGAAGCGCAGGAACTCGGCATCATGCTTGCTTCGGCCGTGTCTTATCTGCGGCTGTTTGAGGAGGCGCGGCAGGCCCTGATCTACGCTGCACCCCATATCGGCTTCGCGCTTTCAGTCGACCAGGACCAGTTCCTGTCGATCGCCAAGATCAGGGCGTTGCGTCGGTTGTGGACGCGGGTACTGGAGGCCAGCTCCATCCAGCCGGCGCCAGCCAGCGTGCACGCCGAGACATCCTATCGGATGGTCACGGCACTCGATCCGGAAACAAACATCCTGCGTTCGACCATCGCGTGTTTCGCCGCAGCAGTCGGCGGCGCCGATTCGATCTCGATCCTGCCGCACACCATCGCGCATGGCCTGCCGGCTGCCTTCGCGCGCCGCGTTGCCCGCAACACGCAGCTTGTCGTCGCCCGCGAAAGCCATCTCGACCATGTCGGCGACCCGGCTTTCGGCTCCGGCGGCATCGAAGCGCTGACGGATAGCCTGTGCGAGGCAGCCTGGAAGGAATTCCAGCGGATCGAGAAAGAAGGCGGCGTGCTTTCGAGCCTGAAGGATGGTCATATTCAGGGCCGCATCACCGCTGCCCGCAAGGCTCGCGCCGAAGCCTATCACCGTGGTCAACGCGCCATCGTCGGCACCACGCTGCATCCGCTGAAAACCGAACGGCCGGTGGAGACGCTGGACGCCACCCCGCGGATCATACCGATCGACGGCACCGTATTTTGCGAAGCGCTGCCGCCGGTCCGTGACGACCTGGTGGTGGCCGGAGGAGCCGCTTGATCCCAGATTTCAGTAAGATGGACTGGGTGGCGCCGCGTACGCCATCCACCACGAGCAGTGGCACCTGGGAAACGCCGGAAGGCATCGCGGTCAAGCGCCAATATGATCAGGCCGACCTCAGGGATCTTGGCAGTCTCGACACCTATCCGGGCCTGTCGCCATTCCTGCGCGGCCCCTACCCGACCATGTATGTCCAGCAGCCCTGGACGATCCGGCAATATGCCGGTTTTTCGACCGCAGAAGAATCCAACGCCTTCTACCGGCGCAATCTCGCTGCCGGCCAGAAGGGGCTTTCCATCGCCTTCGACCTCGCCACGCACCGCGGTTACGACAGCGACCATCCGCGTGTCGCCGGCGATGTCGGCATGGCCGGCGTGGCAATCGATTCCATTCTCGACATGCGCCAGCTCTTCGACGGCATCCCACTCGGCGAGATGACCGTCTCCATGACCATGAACGGCGCGGTGCTGCCGATCCTGGCGCTCTACATCGTTGCCGCCGAAGAACAGGGCGTCTCGCAGAAAGACCTCGCCGGAACCATTCAGAACGACATTCTGAAAGAGTTCATGGTGCGCAACACCTACATCTACCCGCCGAAGCCTTCGATGCGGATCGTGTCGGACATCTTTTCCTACACCTCCAGGCACATGCCGAAGTTCAACTCGATCTCGATCTCCGGCTATCACATGCAGGAAGCCGGTGCGACGGCCGACCTCGAGTTGGCCTACACCATTGCCGACGGCATCGAATATGTCAGGGCCGGCGTTGCGGCAGGCCTCGACATCGACAAGTTCGCGCCGCGGCTTTCCTTCTTCTGGGCGATCGGCATGAACTTCTTCATGGAAGTCGCCAAGCTGCGTGCCGCGCGCCTGCTCTGGGCAGAACTGATCGAAAGGAACTTCGCCCCGAAGGACCCGCGCTCGCTGTCGTTGCGCACCCACAGCCAGACATCCGGCTGGTCGCTGACCGCGCAGGATCCCTACAACAACATCGTGCGCACGATGATCGAGGCGATGGCGGCAACGCAGGGGCATACCCAATCGCTGCACACCAATTCGTTTGACGAGGCACTGGCCCTGCCGACCGACCATTCGGCGCGCATCGCCCGCAACACGCAGATCATCCTGCAGAAGGAAAGCGGCACCACCCGCATCATTGATCCGTGGGGCGGCTCGGCCTATGTCGAGCGGCTGACGCATGAACTTGCCTCGCGGGCCCGCGAGCATATCGAGGAAGTCGAGAAACTTGGCGGCATGGCTGCGGCGCTGGAAAAGGGCATTCCGAAGCTGCGCATCGAGGAAGCGGCGGCACGTACACAGGCGCGTATCGACTCCGGCGAACAGACGTTGGTCGGCGTCAACGCTTTCCGCCCGGAACGTGACATCGAAGTAGACGTGCTGAAGATCGACAACGCCGAAGTTCGGGCAAGGCAACTGTCAAAGCTGCAGCAACTGAAAGGCACGCGCGACGTCGCTGCCGTCGAAACGGCCCTCGACCAATTGTCGAAGGCTGCCGAAGGCGACGGTAACCTGCTGGAGTTCGCCATCCGCGCTGCCCGTGCGAAGGCGACCGTCGGTGAGATTTCGCTTGCGCTGGAAAGAGCCTTTGGCCGTCACGTTGCCACCGTGCAGATGATCTCCGGCGTCTACCGTGCGGCGCTCGGCGAAAATGCCGAAGTCGACCGCCTTCAGGAAAAGATCATCGCCTTCGAGAAGAAGTACGGTGCCAGGCCACGCATCCTGGTCGCGAAGCTGGGGCAGGACGGCCATGATCGCGGTCAGAAGGTGATCGGCACCGCCTTTGCAGATCTCGGTTTCGACGTCACGGTCGGCGCGATGTTCCAGACACCGGAGGAAATCGGCAAGCTGGCGGCCGAAAACGACGTCCACATCGTTGGCGTTTCGTCCCTTGCGGCCGGGCATTTGACCCTGGTTCCGGAACTGAAAGCCGTCCTGAAGAAACTCGGCCGTGAAGACATCCTGATCGTCGCCGGTGGCGTCATCCCACCGCAGGATTTCGACGCGGTTCTGAAGGCAGGTGCGACGGAAATTTTCCCGCCAGGCACAGTCATACCGGAAGCAGCGGAACGGTTGGTTGACAGGCTTCTCGACTAGAGCGTTTCCGTGAAAAACGGAAACACTCTATCTATTGCCGCAGCCCAACCACTTCCCATTCCCGGCCATTGACTAGCACCGTGTCGCCCACGCTTTTGCCAAACAGCGCGAGTGCCATCGGCGAAACATGCGAGATCGACCCCTTGGCGGGGTCCGCCTCGTCCTCGCCGACGATCTTCCATGTCACAGCCTTGCCTGCCTCATCCTCCAGCGTCACGCTCATGCCGAAGCGCACGACGCTGCCGTCCGGCTCTGGAACGGAGAGTTCGGCGTTTTCGCGCCGGGCGCTCCAATAACGCAGGTCCCGCGAAACCAGCGCGATACGTTCGCGGTCGCTGTCCGCTTCGGCATTGGCCAGTGCAGCGCGCAATGAGGCCATTTCGGCATCGATCATCGCCAGGCCATTCACGGTGACGAGATTGCGATGCAAACTGACCGGCCGCTCGCCGATGCCGGCAATAGCGTTTTCGCTGTCTTCTTCACGGGTGAAAGCTCTGCTCATGAAGGGAATTTAGGACTGGCTAGCCAGCTTAACAAGCCGGGAGCGCCACAGGACATTGCTGCCGACCTCTTTATGACGGCCCACCTAGCCAGCCGGTCATCGCCATGGCACGGTTCCTGCCCGGCAGCCGGGAAAACAAGGAATCGCACCAATGCTGAACAGACGCCACCTCCTCGGCTTCGCCGCAGGTGTTGCCGGGCTCGGGCTGACGACGGGCGTGGCAGCGGCTGCCAAGCAGACGGCATCGAAGCAGCTCTCGGCAAGCGGCATCGACCCTGCAGCCTTCGGCGTACGGCCAGGCGCAACCAGCGACCAGAGTGACGCTTTCGGCAAGATGCTGAAAGCGGCCAGCGACGCCAACCAGCCGATCCTTTTGCCGCCTGGCGCCTATATCGTCTCCGGTCTCGTGCTGCCACCACGCGTGCGGCTTAGCGGCATACCCAGCGCCACCCGGTTGATCCATGGCGGCGGCGGACCGTTCCTGTCCGCTGAGAATGCCGACCACATCGCCTTTTCCGGCCTGGTCTTCGACGGCGCCAAACAATATCTCGGCGAAAGCGTTTCCGGCCTGCTCGACCTGCGCTCGGTGAAAGCCCTTGCAATCGACGACTGTCAGGTGAACGACGCTTCCAAGAACGGGATCGCGCTGCAACGCGTGGCCGGGCGCATCGAACGCAGCACGATCACGGGTGCAGCAGATGCCGGCATCTGGTCGGTCGACGCCGCTGGCCTCGCGATCAGCGCCAACACGGTCAATGACTGCGCCAACGGCGGCATCCTGGTGCATCGCTGGCAGATCGGCGAAGACGGCACCATGGTCATTGGAAACCGCATCGCCCGTATTGGCGCGCGTAATGGCGGCACCGGCCAGAACGGCAACGGCATCAACGTGTTCCGCGCCGGCGGTGTCCTCGTCTCCAACAACATCGTCAGCGACTGCGCCTTTTCAGCGATCCGTGCCAATTCGGGCTCCAACGTGCAGATCACCGGCAACAGTTGCCTGCGCTCGGGCGAGACCGCGCTCTATGCCGAATTCACCTTCGAAGGGGCTGCGATCGCCAACAATGTTGTCGACGGTGCGGCCAACGGCATCTCAATCGTCAACTTCAACGAAGGCGGGCGCATGGCGACCTGCAGCGGCAACATCGTGCGCAATCTTTCCACCACAGGCCCGTACCCGGCTGAGGTCGGCGGGTTCGGTATCGGCATCGGCGTCGAGGCCGACACCACGGTGACCGGCAACGTGGTGGAAAACGCACCGCAATGCGGCATGCAACTCGGCTGGGGACCTTACCTGCGCAACGTCGTGGCGACGGGCAATGTCGTGCGCAAGGCGGGAATCGGTATTGCCGTCAGCGTCGTCGATGGCGCCGGGCCAACAATCATCACAGACAATGTGCTGCAAGAGGTGCTGCATGGCGCCATCATCGGCAAGCGCTGGGCAGAGCCGGTGACTGTGGATCTGGCCGAGGTCGGCAATGCCGGCTTCACCCATCTCACCGTGGAAAGGAACCGGGTGAGCTAGAGCAATTCCAGGAAAAGTGTGTAACGGCTTTCCGTCCGGAATTGCGTAAAAACAGAAAGCTGGAGCGTTTCCGTGAAAAACGGAAAACGCTCAAGCGTCAAACCAGCGCGGCGGTCGGGCGCAGGAGGCCGACCCGGGCACCCAGCCGACTTTCGACCGGCGGATTGGCAAACTCGACCAGCTTCACCGCCAATTCGGCATCACCCTGCAACAACTTCGCCAGCACGGCGGCAACCATCACTCCCGCAGCGCGCTCGGCGCCATCATCGCATTTCAACGCGATGCCGAGCCCGAGCTCCGGCAATGCAGCGCAGAACACGCCCTCTGCGCCCACCTTCACGAAAATACGCCCCGGAGCCGCCCGCATCAGCCTGGTGTCCAAACGATCGGTTCCCGCCACCAGCAGGGGTTCAGCCATGCACGCGTCGACCAGCCGCTTCGCTGCCTTGGCACGCTCCGGCGCAAGGCCGCGACCCGTCGCCATTCTGGCGAAGCCCGCCGCGAAGCTGCGCAACGGCACCGCGTAGGTCGGGATCGAACAGCCATCGGTGCCGCAATGGGAAGCGCTGTGGGCGGCACCTGTCACCGCCTCCATCGCTTCCTTGATCATTTCCTGCATCCGATGGCCTGTCGCGACATAGCCGCGATGGTCGATGCCAGAATGGCAACAGGTGCAGATAAAACCGGCGTGCTTGCCGGAACAGTTGTTGTGCAGAGGATTGGGTTCACCGCCGGAGCGCGCGAGTTCGATCGTTGCCTGATGGTTGGAAGGCCAGTGAGAACCGCATTCCAGCGCGCTGACATCAAGCCCCGCCTTGGCGAGCATCGCAGCGGCGAGCTCGACATGTTCGGTTTCGCCTGAATGAGACGAGCAGGCCAGCGCCAGTTCACGATTGCCGAAACCATAGGCATCGGCCGCACCGCTCTCCACAAGCGGCAGCGCCTGGATTGCCTTGACCGCCGAGCGCGGGAAAACCGGATGTGCGGTGTTGCCGATGTCGAACACCGTCTTTCCGTCAGCATCCACCACTGCAACCGCACCACGATGGGCGCTTTCTACCACGGCGCCGCGCAGCACCTCGACCAGAACCGGATTGGCCATGGAATCCTCGCTTCGATTTCGCACCGAACGGGTAGCGGCTCTGCGCTTAGCACGCAACCGGCAAGCATTGGCCCTATGGCAAGCGGTCCGAGGCCCACTCCAGGCTGGACCGAAGCCGACGGAACGAAATCACAGGCATCGAGGCGAGAAAAGCATAAGCCTTTCGATTGAAAGGATATCTCGCTTCAGCGCGCCCAATGCAGCGGTCTGTGTCCTGCAAATCGTTGGAAAACACAACCAGAGCGCTCACCCTTGACTCACTACCCGCCCAACTATGTATATACATATCATATTTTAAGCGGATCAAAACCGACTCTCGGGAGGAGGAAATCATGGCAGCGGCATCAACCGGCGTGGCCGAAAGGCGCACGATCGATCGGATTCCAGAAGGAGAGCGGCACGGGTCGCCCTTCAACCAGTTCACGCTTTGGTTCGGCGCGAACCTGCAGATCACGGCGGTTGTCGACGGAGCCCTGTCCATCGTTTTCGGCGCGGAGGCGCTGACGGCGATCATCGGCCTGGCCATCGGCAACCTGCTCGGCGGCGCGGTTATGGCGCTGCATTCGGCGCAGGGCCCGCGCCTCGGCCTGCCGCAGATGATTTCCAGCCGCGCGCAGTTCGGCGTCAAGGGCGCGGCGCTGCCGCTGATCCTGACCGTATTGATGTATCTGGGGTTTGCCGCCACCGGCACGGTTCTGTCCGGTCAGGCGATCAACCTGATGTTCGGCGTGCAGGCGCCGGCCTTCGGCATGCTGATGTTCGGCCTCATCACCATCATCGTCGCGGTGGTCGGCTACAAGCTCATCCACGTCATCGGCCGCATCGCCACGGTCGTCGGCATCCTCGGCTTCGGCTACCTCGCCATACAGCTCTTCTCGCAATACAATGTGGCCGACGCCTTCGGCCAGAAGCCGTTCAGCTTCGCCACCTTCCTGCTTACCGTTGCGCTCGCCGCCGGCTGGCAGATGACCTTTGCACCTTACGTGGCGGACTATTCGCGCTATCTGCCCACGGCAACACCGGCAAAAACGACCTTCTGGTCTACGCTTCTCGGCTCGGCCATCGGCGCACAGATCGCCATGAGCTTCGGCGTCATCGTGGCGGCTCTCGGCGGCAAGTTCCTGCAGAACCAGGTCGGCTTCATGGGTGATCTCGCCGGAGCCGGACTCGCCGCACTGCTGACCTACATCGTCATCGTCACCAACAAGCTCACGGTGAACTGCCTCAATGCCTATGGCGGCTCGATGACGATGCTGACCACGGTCAGCGCCTTCACCCGGCAGGACCGCATCTCGCAGGCGACACGCATTGCCTACATCGTCGTCTTCGTGGCCGCATCGGTGGCGATCGCCATCTTCGCCAGCTCGAACTTCCTGTCATCCTTCAAGAACTTCGTGCTGCTGCTGCTGGCCGTCTTCGTGCCGTGGAGCGCCATCAACCTGGTCGACTACTACCTGATCTCGAAAGAGAAGGTCGACATCCCGGCGCTTTATGATGCATCGGGGCGCTACGGCGCCTACAACTGGATTGCGCTCGGCTGCTACCTCTTTGGCGTGGTAGTGCAGATTCCTTTCCTGAACCAGGCGCTCTATGAAGGACCGATCGCTGTTCTGCTGGGCGGCGCCGACATCTCCTGGATCGTCGCGCTGGTGGCCACCTCGGTGGTCTACTACTTCCTGGCGCGCGGAAGCGCCAACGTGCCTCAGACGATGATTCTGCCCAAGGACGCACCTGCCCGGGCATGACCCGGCAGTCGAGTATCCATACAAAAGGAATTGGCCGCCGCTTCACTGAAACGGCGGCCAATTCTTTCTGCCTAATGCCATTGCGAATGGAAAAGCACGCCGCACTTTTCCTGAAAACTGCCTCAGCGGATGCGGTCGAGGATCGAAACATAGTTGGCGACGGCAGCGCCGCCCATGTTGAAGATACCCCCGAGCCTGGCGTCCTTCACCTGGATGCCACCAGCCTCACCGGCAAGCTGCATGGCGGTCAGCACATGCATCGATACGCCGGTCGCACCGATCGGATGGCCCTTGGCCTTCAGGCCACCTGAAGGATTGACCGGCAGCTTGCCGTCTTTGGCGGTATAACCTTCGAGCGCCAGCTTCGCGCCCTCGCCCGGCCTGGCCAAGCCCATCGCTTCGTATTCGATCAGTTCGGCGATGGTAAAGCAGTCATGCGTCTCGACGAAGGAGAGGTCGCCAAGCGTCACGCCGGCCTTCCTGAGCGCGCGCTCCCAGGCCTGCTCGCAGCCCTCGAAGGCAAGGATGTCGCGCTTCGACATCGGCAGGAAATCCTGCACATGCTCATTGGCGCGGAAGGTAATGGCGCGGCGCATCCTGAGCGCCGTGTCGGTATCGGCGAGCACCAGGGCAGCGGCACCGTCCGAAACCAGGGAACAGTCGGTGCGCTTCAGCGGCCCGGCGACAAAGGGGTTCTTCTCGCTTTCCTGACGGCAGAAATCGAAGCCGAAATCCTTGCGCATCTGCGCATAAGGATTTTCGACGCCATTCTTGTGGTTCTTGGCCGCGATCATGGCCAGCGCGTCGGACTGGTCGCCGTAACGCTGGAAATAGGCCTGGGCGATCTTGCCGAAGACGCCGGCGAAACCGGCAGGTGTGTCAGCGTCTTCCGGAAGATAGGAGGCTTTGAGCAGGTTCTTGCCGATCTCGGGGCCAGGCGTTGTCGTCATCTGCTCGGCACCAACCACCAGGACGATACGGGCGGCGTTGGCATCGATGGCGCGGATGCCCTGGCGAACCGCAGCGGAGCCGGTGGCGCAGGCGTTCTCGACGCGGGTAGCCGGCTTGAAGCGCAGCCGGTCATCAGCCTGAAGCACGAGGCTGGCGGTGAAGTCCTGGGCCGAAAAACCGGCGTTGAAGTGGCCGAGCACGATTTCGTCGACATCGTCCGGTCCGATACCGGCATGTTCGAGCGCCTCCGAGGCGACCTTGGTGATCATGCCTTCGAGCGTCTCGCCCTCCAGCTTGCCGAAGCGTGAATGCGCCCAGCCAACGATGCTTGCCGTCATGGGAGTTCTCCAGATTGGGCCTTGCCTTTTCTAGCATATTAGGTCCGGCGCGGTAACTGTTCAATCCTGAACATATAGGCCAGTCGGGAAGAGGTGCCTCCGAAGGCGGAGACCCTGCATGCCCCGCGTCGCAACGACCAAAATAGATGGCGGGATTTTTATTGATTGACGAGTCAATAAAAAATAACCTGCTCGGCGGGAGAAACTGAAAATGCCGAAAATCGGAATGGAACCGCTGCGCCGCAAGGCGCTGATCGACGCCACTATCTCGGCGATCGGCGAGCGTGGATCGCTCAACGTCACCATGTCGGAGATTGCCGACCGTGCCGGCGTATCCTCGGCGCTGGCCCATCACTATTTCGGGCCGAAGGAAGAGCTGCTGCTCGCCACGATGCGACATCTGCTGGCCGATCTCGGTGCCGACACGATCACAGCCCTCAACAAGGCCGGCACGCCGCGGGAACGGCTCTCGGCAATTGTCGGCGTCAACTTCAACGCCGGCCAGTTTCGCGAAGAGACCGTGCACGCCTGGCTCGCCTTCTATGTCGAGGCACAGAATTCGCTGTCGCTGAGACGGCTGCTACGCATCTATGCGCGCCGGCTGCATTCCAACCTGATGAGCGGACTTCTGCCGCTTGTGTCTCGCGACGAGGCCGCACGGATGGCCGAAGCGATCGCCGCCATGATCGACGGGCTCTACATCCGCCGCGCGCTGCGCGACGGCCTGCCCAATCCCCTCAGCGCCGGTGCGCTGGTGGAGGATTATATCGACGCCAAGCTGGCGCAGGTACGATGACAAAAGCTCCCAACACTCTGATCATCATGGTCGACCAGCTCGCCGGAACAGTGTTTCCGGACGGGCCGGCGGACTTCCTGCACGCGCCGAACCTCAAGGCGCTCGCCGCACGCTCGGTGCGTTTCCGCAACAACTACACCGCCTCACCGCTCTGCGCGCCCGGACGCGCGGCTTTCATGAGCGGGCAACTGCCGTCGCGCAACGGCGTCTATGACAATGCCGCCGAATTCCCGTCCTCGATCCCCACCTTCGCGCACCACCTGCGCGCGGCCGGCTATCACACGGTGCTGTCGGGCAAGATGCATTTCGTCGGACCGGATCAGTTGCACGGCTTCGAGGAGCGACTGACCACCGACATCTATCCGGCCGATTTTGGCTGGACGCCGGATTACCGCAAGCCCGGCGAGCGCATCGACTGGTGGTATCACAATCTGGGTTCGGTGACCGGCGCAGGCGTAGCCGAAATCACCAACCAGATGGAGTATGACGACGAGGTCGCCTTCCACGCCCAACAGAAGCTCTACGATTTCGCCCGGGTATCGGACGATCGGCAGCGCCGCCCCTGGTGTCTGACCGTCTCCTTCACCCATCCGCACGATCCGTATGTCGCACGGCGCCGCTATTGGGACCTCTATGAAGATTGCCCGGCGCTCGAGCCCGCAACCGGCTTCATCCCATACGAGAGGCAGGACCCGCACTCGCAGCGGCTTTACAAAGCCAGCGACTACGACAGCTTCTCGATCACGCCCGACCACATCCGTCGTGCCCGCCAGGGCTATTTCGCCAACATTTCATATCTCGACGACAAGGTCGGCGAGCTGCTGTCCGTGCTCGAGCGCACCCGCATGGCCGACGACACCATCGTCGTCTTCGCATCCGATCATGGCGACATGCTGGGCGAGCGCGGTCTGTGGTTCAAGATGTGCTTCTATGAGGGTTCGGCCCGTGTGCCGCTGATGATCGCCGGCAAGGGCATCGGCCCTGCCCGCATCGACACCCCGGTTTCGAACCTGGACCTTTGTCCGACACTCTGCGACCTCGCCGGCATCGACATCAGCGCCATCCAGCCCTGGACCGACGGGCAGTCGCTCATGCCGCTGCTTCAGGGTGGGGAACGCAGCGAGCCGGTGCTGATGGAGTACGCCGCCGAAGGCTCCTACGCGCCGATGGTGGCGATCCGCGAGGGTCGCTACAAATTCGTCCACTGCGAGATCGACCCGCCGCAACTGTTCGATCTGGAACAGGACCCGCACGAGCGCATCAATCTGGCCGGCGATCCCGGCCATGCAGCGGTGGCTGCGGAGTTCATGGAAAAGGTACGGTTACGCTGGAATCTGAGTGCGTTTGATGCTGCCGTGCGAGAGAGCCAGGCGCGACGCTGGGTGATCTACCCTGCACTGCGCAACGGCGCCTACTACCCGTGGGAATTCCAGCCGCTGCAGAGGGCATCCGAGCGCTACATGCGCAACCACATGAACCTCGACACGCTCGAAGCGGACAAACGCTTTCCGAGGGGAGAATAATGCTCGAAGCGGATTTCGTCATCATTGGCTCCGGCTCCGCCGGGGCGACCATGGCCTACAGGTTGTCGGAGGACGGCAAGCATTCGGTGATCGTCATCGAATATGGCGGCTCCGACGCCGGCCCACTCATCCAGATGCCATCGGCGCTGTCGATCCCGCTCAACATGCCGCTTTACGACTGGGGCTTCGCCTCCGAACCTGAGCCTCACCTCGGAGGACGTATCCTCGCCACGCCACGCGGCAAGGTGATCGGCGGGTCATCCTCGATCAACGGCATGGTCTATGTGCGCGGCCATGCCCGCGACTTCGATCACTGGGCCGAACAGGGGGCGAATGGCTGGAGCTTCGCCGACGTGCTGCCCTACTTCAAACGCATGGAAGACAGCCATGGCGGCGAGGATGGCTGGCGTGGCAAGGGCGGCCCGCTGCACGTCCAGCGCGGTGCCCGCACGAACCCGCTCTACGCCGCCTTCATCGAGGCAGGCCACCAGGCCGGCTTCGAGCTGACCAACGACTACAATGGCGCCAAGCAGGAAGGCTTCGGGCCGATGGAGCAGACAATCCGCAACGGTCAGCGCTGGTCGGCCGCGAATGCCTACCTCAAGCCTGCACTGAAGCGGCAAAATGTGAGTCTCGTCAAAGGCTTCGCGCGGCGCGTGATCATCGAGAATCAACGTGCTGTCGGCGTCGAGATCGAAGCTCGCAAACAGATTCAGGTCGTTAAAGCGCGACGCGAGGTCATCGTTGCAGCATCCTCGATCAATTCGCCCAAGATCCTCATGCTGTCCGGCATCGGCCCGGCGAAACACCTGGCTGAACATGGCATTGCGGTCGTAGCTGACCGGCCTGGCGTCGGCCGGAACCTGCAGGACCACATGGAGCTTTACATCCAGCAGGAAGCGACCCAGCCGATCACGCTGAACTCGATCCTCAACCCGTTCTCCAAGGCGTTGATCGGTGCGCGCTGGCTGTTCTTCAAGAGCGGACTGGGCGCCACCAACCATTTCGAGGCAGCGGCCTTCGTGCGTTCGGCACCGGGCGTCGACTATCCAGACATCCAGTATCATTTCATTCCGGCGGCCGTGCGTTATGACGGCAAGGCGGCAGCGAAGTCGCACGGTTTCCAGGCGCATGTCGGGCCGATGCGGTCGAAATCGCGCGGCTCGGTCACGCTGCGCTCGCATGATCCCAACGCCAAGCCGGTGATCCGCTTCAACTACATGTCGCACGCCGATGACTGGGAGGATTTCCGCCACTGCATCCGCCTTACCCGCGAGATCTTCGGTCAAGCTGCCTTCGATCCGTTCCGTGGTCAGGAGATCTCGCCCGGCAGCCATGTGCAGAGCGACGATGAGCTGGATGCATTCATCCGCTCGCATGCAGAGAGCGCCTATCATCCCTGCGGCACCTGCCGCATCGGCAGAGCCGACGATGTCCATGCCGTGGTCGACCCGGAATGCCGGGTGATCGGCGTCGACGGACTGCGTGTCGCGGACTCCTCGATCTTCCCACGGGTCACCAACGGCAATCTCAACGCGCCATCCATCATGACCGGCGAGAAAGCAGCCGACCACATTCTTGGCCGCACACCGCTCGCGCCTTCGAACCAGGAACCCTGGATCAATCCGCGCTGGCAGGTCTCGGACAGATAGAGCATCATCGGCTACCCATCCGGCAGGCCACAGACTTCGGAGTATCCCATGCGCGCCCAACCCAAGGCATCGCACTACATCAATGGCCGTTTCGTCGATGACGAACAGGGCCCGCCCCTGCCGGTGATCTATCCGGCGACCGGCGAAACCATTGCCACGCTGCATTCGGCGACACCCAACATCGTCGAACTGGCCGTGGAGGCAGCACGCGCCGCGCAGCCGGCCTGGGCCAGGATCAAGCCTGTCGAGCGCGGCCGTATCCTGCGCCGAGCCGCCGACATCCTGCGTGCCCGCAATGCCGAACTTGCCCGCATCGAGACACTGGATACCGGCAAGGCCATCCAGGAAACGCTGGTTGCCGACCCGGCATCCGCCGCCGACGCGCTCGAGTATTTCGGGGGGGCGGTGGCGAGCTACACCGGCGACTACATCGATCTCGGCGGTCCCTTCGCCTATACGCGGCGCGAGGCGCTCGGCGTGTGTGTCGGCATCGGTGCCTGGAACTATCCGATCCAGGGCGCAGGCTGGAAATCGGCACCGGCGCTCGCCATGGGCAACGCGATGGTGTTCAAGCCTTCGGAGAACACGCCGCTTTCCGCGCTTGCGCTTGCCGAAATCTACACGGAAGCCGGACTCCCGGATGGACTTTTCAATGTCGTGCAGGGTTACGGCGATGTCGGCGGCGCGCTGGCTTCACACGAGGTGGTTGCCAAGGTTTCGCTGACGGGATCCGTGCCGACCGGCAAGAAAGTGCTGGCGCTGACCGGCTCGCTGATGAAACACGCCACGATGGAACTCGGCGGCAAGTCCCCGCTGATCGTGTTCGACGATGCCGACCTCGAGAACGCCATCGGTGGCGCCATGCTCGGCAACTTCTATTCGACGGGTCAGGTCTGCTCCAACGGTACCCGCGTGTTCGTGCAGAAGGGTCTGCACGACCGCTTCGTCGAACGGCTGACCGAACGCACCAAGGCAATCCGCATCGGCGACCCGCTCGACCCTGAAACGCAGATGGGCCCGCTGATCAACAAGGCGCAGCACGACAAGGTGTTGTCTTATGTCGGCATCGGCAAGGCTGAAGGCGCTTCGCTGCACTATGGCGGCGGCGAGCCGAAACTGCAGGGCTTCGAGAACGGCTGCTACATTGAGCCGACCATCTTTACCAACGTCACCGACCAGATGCGCATCGCACGCGAGGAGATCTTCGGACCGGTGATGAGCGTGCTTTCCTTCACCGATGAAAACGAAGTGATCGACCGCGCCAACGATACGGAGTTCGGTCTCTCAGCCGGTGTGTTCACCCGCGACCTGCCGCGCGCGCACCGTGTCATTGCCGAGTTGCAGGCCGGCACCTGCTGGATCAACAACTACAACCTGTCGCCTGTCGAAATGCCGTTCGGCGGCTTCAAGCAGTCGGGCATCGGCCGTGAGAACTCGCTGGCAGCGCTGGCGCTCTACTCGCAGGAAAAGTCGGTCTATGTGGAAACCGGCGACGTGGCGAGCCCATACTAGGCCCGCCCCACCTTGCCGGCATCTTCGGTCTTGTCGAGATACTGCGTAAGGGCAGTGACAAGATGATAGAAGATGCTGGCCGGCACTTCGGTTGCCCGTGAGCGGCCACGCTCGTCGATCCAGTCGATCCACAGGCCGAGCGGCGCCGGATCGATGTGCCAGCGGAACAGGCGCCCCACACGCGCCTCTATCTCCGGTTTCAGATCCGGTCCCCCAGTGCCGTCCAGCGCGATCGCCGCCTTGATCGCCTCGGTCTGCGGCCAGCTGCGGGAAATGCCGTCGAGCGGCAGGCCATCGCGCGAGACAGCACCATAGGCCAGCCCGGTGGCGCGGTTCAGCCCATTGGCTATGGCCGAGGCGTAGAGCTTGCGCGCGAAACCGGTGAGATCGACCTGGCCGCTTCGCTGCGCGAAATCGACCAGCAGCGATGCCCATTCGAAATGATGCCCGGGTTCGGTCCATTCGCCGCGTTCGCCCGGCGCCGGTTTCCATTCGTCATCGAAATATTCGCCGAGCGTCCAGCTGTCGCGGTCGAAGAAGTGGTTGCGGAACAGGTCGACAAGCCTTGCGGCCCGGCGCAGATAGGTGCGGTCACCGGTGGCCGAATGCCATGCCAGGAAGGCCTCCAGCAGATGCATGTGCGGGTTCGAACGACGCTCCCCCTTCCCGCCCGATATTTCCAGGAAACCGGTCAGGCGTTCGTCCTCCAGATGCGCATCCAGGAAGGAGAACGTCTCCTGGCCCAAACGTAGCGCATCGGGATTGCCGCACATATGCGCATGGGCCAGCGCCAGCAGTACGCAGGAGTGGTCATAGGCATCCTCCGCAGCATCGGCGACGCTGCCATCGACATTCATCGTGCGCACCCAGCCGCCATTGTCCGTGCGGCCATGAAGCGCCATGAAATCGATGCCGTGAGCGATCAGGCGATCAGCGGGACCATCCCAGCCACGCGCCTTGGCCACCGTGAAGGCATAGACCTGACGGGCCATGGTGCGCATGCGCTTGGGCTTCATCAGAGGCGATGCGTCGAGACCCAAGGCCTCGTGAAAACCGCCAAAGCGATCATCGACCCCAATGGTCGACCACAGCGGCATGGTTTCCTCGAACAGCCAGTGGCGGACACGCTTGCGCCAGGAGCCGCTCTCGATGACACGATCATGCGCCGGTGTGAACTTCGTTTCCAGGCGTCCGCTCTTCTCGAGCTGCTCGACCACCTTGCGCACATTCTGGCTGTGACTGACGGGAGCCACGAAAGTGGCGTCGGCGGTGGAAACGATGGCTATGTCTCGAAGGCCGACGGCCGAGAGAAGGCGGCCCTGGCTGCGGATGTAGGAGTTCTGGCAATCGATCGCCACGACGTCGCCGATGACGACATTGCCTTCCTTGTCGGCAGGGCCGACGTCAAGCAAGGACTGCCAAGAACCAAGGTCGTTCCAGCGGAAACCGGCCGGGACCATGGCGATATCAGCTGCCCGTTCCATAATGGCATAATCGATCGAAATCGCGGGGATGGCTTCGTAGAGATCCTGCGCCATATAGAGGCCGGAAACATCGCTGGTCGCCGCCCTGAATGCGGCTTCCGTGGCCCGCCATATGTCCGGTCGAAACGACAGGAAGGCGTCGCGCATGGCGCTGGCGCGAAACAGGAAGATGCCGGCGTTCCAGTAGAAATTGCCCGCTTCCAGATAGTTCTGCGCAGTAGCGAGATCCGGTTTTTCGACGAAACGCGATACGTCGAACACTCCGTCCTGTTCCGCACCGGCTTCGATATATCCATAGCCCGTTTCCGGATGGGCCGGCCGCACGCCAAATACGACCAGCCTGCCAGCACCGGCAGCTGGAACCCCGGCTTCCACCGTTTGCCAGAACTGGGCAGCGGTTGAAATCTCATGGTCGGATGGCACCACCAGCATCAGCGCATCGTCGAACTCGGCAAGTGTGCGCAGCGTTGCCAATGCCACGGCGGCTGCGGTGTTGCGACCAACAGGTTCGAACAAGGCGCCACCACCGCCAAGATCGATGCCCGCAAGATCACGGCCGACCCGATCGGCATGGCGCTCGGAGGCAATCAGAAAGACGGAAGCCTCGCCGTCCCTGCGCGCTGTCAGGCGCTGCAGCGTCTTTACCAGCATCGAACCGTCACCCGACAGGTCGTGGAACTGCTTGGGGTTGTCCTCGCGCGACAGCGGCCATAGCCGCGAACCGACACCGCCGCTCATCACAAAACCGACGATGCGCTCGTTCATGCCGTCCCCGTTGCCCGCATTCAAAATGTCTGATTGTACGGTCCGACGTCAGGGCTGCGCCGCAATAGCGCATTGACCCCTTCGAACATCTGCCGCCGCCGCTCCGCGGAAACCGGGCTTTCCACCACGACCACCAACTCGGGCTTGTTCGACGAAGCTCTTACCAATCCCCAGGTGCCATCCTCTGCTACCACGCGCACACCGTTGACCGTGACCAGGTCCACGATCTTCTGCCCGGCGAAGACCGCGCCACGTTCCCTCAATGCCCGGAAGTCTGCGACGACCCGCTCCACCACGCCGTACTTCTTATCGTCATCGCAGTGCGGCGACATGGTCGGGCTGCCGTAGGTCAATGGCAAGTCGCGATAGAGATCGACCATCGACTTTCCAGGATTGCGATCAAGCATGCGACAAATCGCAATTGCCGTCACCAACCCATCGTCATAACCGCGCCCGATAGGCGGATTGAAGAAGAAATGGCCGGACTTTTCAAACCCGGCGATGGCGCCAAGCTCGGCAACCCTGCGCTTGATATAGGAGTGACCGGTCTTCCAATAATCCGTCTTGGCACCGTTGCGGCGCAGAACGTCATCCGTGTTGAACAGACCGGTCGACTTCACATCGACCACGAAAGCTGAACCAGGATGCTCGCCGGAAATGTCGCGGGCGAGCATCACTCCCACCTTGTCGGCGAAGATCTCGTTGCCTTCATTATCGACCACACCACAGCGGTCGCCGTCACCATCGAAACCCAGGCCGATATCGGCACTGGTCTCCAGCACCTTGTCCCGGATGGCATGCAGCATTGCCATGTCTTCCGGGTTGGGATTGTAGCGCGGGAAAGTATGGTCGAGTTCAACGTCCAACGGAACCACTTCACAGCCCATGCGCTTCAGCACCTCCGGGGCAAAAGCCCCTGCGGTGCCATTGCCGCACGCAGCCACCACTTTCAATTTTCGGGAGATGCGTCCGCCGGAAACGAGATCATCGATGTAGGCGGTGCGAAAGTCCGGGACGAACTCATAGCTGCCACCATCGACGAAATCGAAATCGCCACCGAGCACGATGTCCCGCAATGAAGCCATCTCTTCCGGACCGAAGGTAAGTGGCCGCTGAGCTCCCATTTTCACACCCGTCCAGCCGTTCTCGTTATGCGACGCGGTGATCATGGCGACAGCGGGAACATCGAGCGCGAACTGGGCGAAATATGCCATTGGCGATAGCGCCAGTCCGATATCCCTGACCTTGGCGCCGGCAGCCATCAGGCCGGACACCAGCGCCAGTTTTATCGACAGCGAATAAGACCGAAAATCATGACCGGTGACGATGCTCGGGCCAACGCCCAGTCGACGAATCAGCGTGCCCAGCCCCATGCCCAGGGCCTGGACGCCGACAAGGTTGAGTTCAGGTGGCTGCGTAGAGCCGGGATAGCCGAACCACCAGCGCGCATCATACTCGCGGAAACCCGACGGTTTGACGAGCGCCGCAGTCTCGAACGCAAAGGTGTCGGGCTTGGCCTCAGTGATGATCTTGAAGGTCAAGACAGCGAAACTCCCATCGGCACAGGCCTTTTTGCAGCGAGAATGACGTTGTGCATCGCCCTCGCGTGCAGCGCTCTTAGCACATCTGCCTAACAGGAACCTTATTCGGAAAAGCACTGCGCCGACAAAGCTCAACAAAGCTCATGAAATGCGACGGTAACTGCGCCTTACCCGCTTGCAGGAACCGAACGTGGCAGCTATAAGCCCGCCGTCTGGTCACGGAGTGTAGCGCAGCCTGGTAGCGCACATCGTTCGGGACGATGGGGTCGCAGGTTCGAATCCTGCCACTCCGACCAGAAAAAAGCGACTTGGCTTTCCCGAAAACGGCCGGTTCTCAGCTCTCAGATCCATTCCGAGCCATGCGGCAAATTTGCCGCGAAACAATCATCGAATCCGCACTGTCGGTGCCGATCACGTTGCGTTGCCGGTGTTCACGACATGATGTCCCGCCCCCGTTCCGCCGCAATGGCCTTTCAGGGCAGCGGTGGGGCTTCAGTGAGAGGATTTCCCGATGCGACTTCACACTACCATTGCCGCCATGCTGATGGCGGTCGCACTCGCGGGTTGCGAGACGTCGGAGCAGCAGCAGCGGGCAGGTACGGGCGCGTTGATCGGTGGCGCTGGCGGCGCATTGGTCGGCCAGGCGATCGGCCGTGACACCAAGAGCACACTGATCGGAGCCGGCGCCGGTGCGCTGCTTGGCGCGGCCGTGGGCAGCTCGACGACCCCGCAACGACGCGGCGAAGAAATGTGCCGCTACCAGGACCGCTATGGCCGCGTCTACACCGCGCCATGCGATGAGCGCTATTATAACGGAAACTATTGAGCCCCAGGCCTGGAGCGTTTCCGTTTTGGCGGAAACGCGGAAACACTCTAACTGGTTGTTTTTTCGCAATTCCGGACGGAAACGGTTACACGCTTTTCATGGAATTGCTCAGTTGCCGCCAGTATGAGAAAAGCCCCGGCTCGAACCGGGGCTTTTCTTTTCGATCATCTGCGTCGAACCGGTGTCAGGCACTTGCCCGGAAACGGGTTGTGTCGATGGCGGCAGTCATCAGCGTCTGCGTGTATTTCTCGCGTGGATGGTCGAAAATGGCGTCCGTTGGCCCTTCTTCAACAATCTTGCCCTGCTTCATGACGATGATGTAGTCGGCCATCGCCCGCACCACCGCAAGATCATGACTGATGAACAGGTAGGACAGGTCATGATCGGCCTGCAACTTGCGCAGCAATTCCACGATCTGCTTCTGCACAGAACGGTCCAGCGCCGAGGTCGGCTCGTCCAGAACCACCACTTTCGGTTTCAGGATCATTGCGCGGGCTATGGCTATGCGCTGGCGCTGGCCGCCCGAAAATTCGTGCGGATAGCGATTGCGCATGATCGGGTCTAGCCCCACCTCCTTCAGGGCTTCCACCGCGCGTCGGTCGCGCTCTTTGGACGACAAAGCAGGTTCATGCACCAGAAGTCCTTCGGTGATGATCTGCCCGACAGTCATGCGCGGCGACAACGAACCGAACGGATCCTGGAACACCAGTTGCAGTTCGCGGCGCAGTGGGCGCATCGCCTGTTTGTCTGCTCCGGAAATGTCGTTGTCGCCGAAACGTATCTGCCCGTCGCTTGGCAACAGCCGCAGCAACGCGCGTCCGAGCGTCGATTTGCCTGAACCGGATTCGCCGACGATGCCGATGGTCTGGTTGCGTTTGAGACGAATGGAGATGTCGTCGACAGCACGCAGGATGACCGGATCACCGGCAAGAAAGCCACCACCGATCTTGAAGGTAACTTCGACCTTGCGCCCTTCGAGCAGAACCGGGGCATTGGGTGCTGGTGCCGCCTTGTGGCCGGTGGGTTCAGCCGCCAGCAGCATCTTGGTGTAGGGATGTTGCGGGTTGGCGAAGAGCGCTGTGGCCTCTCCTTCCTCCACCACCTCGCCGGAACGCATTACGTAGACGCGGTCTGCGAAGCGGCGCACGATGCCGAGGTCGTGCGTGATGAAGACGATGGCCATGCCGAGTTTCTTTTGCAGCTCGGCCAGCAGCACCAGAATCTGCGCCTGGATGGTCACGTCCAGCGCCGTCGTCGGCTCGTCGGCGATCAGGATGTCCGGATCGTTGGCGAGCGCCATGGCGATCATCACGCGCTGGCGCTGGCCGCCCGACATCTCGTGCGGATAGGATTTCAGCCGCCGCTCAGGATCCGGAATATGGACAAGGCGCAACAGTTTCAGCGCCTCCTCGCGTGCGGCCGCAGCACTCAGACCGCGATGACGCCGGATCGGCTCCATCAACTGGTTGCCGATCGTGTAGAGCGGATCGAGCGATGTCATCGGCTCCTGGAAGATCATGCTGATCTTGCGACCACGAACCTTGTTGAGCTCGCTCTTGCGCATGGTGAGCAGGTTCGAGCCACGATAGTCGACCGAGCCGGTCGCTTCGCCATTGGAAGCAAGCAGCCCCATCGCAGCCATCATGGTCTGGCTTTTGCCGGAGCCAGATTCACCTACGACAGCGACGGTTTCGCCAGCTTTCACGTTGATGTTGATACCCTTCACGGCCTCCACGGCACCATCGAGCGTGCGGAAACGAACCTTGAGGTCGCGAACATTGAGAACGGTTTCTGCAGCAGCCATCTCAACGGTCCTTCGGATCGAGCGCATCGCGCAGGCCATCGCCGACGAAGTTCAGCGCAAACAGGGTCGAGACAAGGAAGAAGGCGGGGAACAGCAGCAACCAGTTCGCGGTACCGATGTTCTTGGCCCCGGCGGAGATGAGCACGCCCCAGCTGGTCATCGGTTCCTGGACGCCAAGCCCCAGGAACGACAGGAAGCTTTCCAGGATGATGACCTGCGGCACCAGCAACGTCATGTAGATGACGACCGGTCCGAGCAGATTGGGAATGACATGGCGCAGCAGTATGCCGCGCTGGCCAACTCCAAGCGCCTCCGCAGCCTGCACATACTCCTGGCGGCGAATGGACAATGCCTGGCCACGCACGATGCGAGCCATGTCCAGCCATAGCACGGCACCAACCGCCAGAAACATCAACACGAAGTTTCGGCCGAAGAACACCACCAGCATGATGACGAAGAAGATGAAGGGAAGGGAATAGAGCACATCGACGATACGCATCATCACTTCGTCGACTTTACCGCCGGAAAAACCTGCCGTGGCGCCATAAAGTACGCCGATGACGACGGCGACGACACCGGCAAGCAGGCCGATGGCCAGTGAAATGCGCCCGGCGACCAGGGTGCGGGACAAAAGATCCCGGCCGATATTGTCGGTGCCGAAGAAGAAATAGGCTTGTCTTACCGTCGTGCCGATGACGATTTCGTTGCCTTCCGGCGACTTGCTCAGGACCTGAGCGCCATCGAACGTATCAGAACGGTCGAGATAGCGCAGATAGCGTTCATCGATCGGCTTGGAAGAGGTCAGCGTTATGGTGAGATTGCCACCATCCTGCTTCACGTCCTTGATATCGACACGCATGCGCCGAACCACGTCGTCCAGCGCAGTCTTGATCATCTCTTCTTTCGGATAGGCCGAAAAACTGGGCGGCGTGCGCACATAGTCGGAATAGATGGTGGTGTACTGGTGCGGCACGAACCAGGGACCGATTATGCAGACCAGCCCCATCAGGATCAGATAACAGAGGCTGATCATGGCCGCACGATTGGCTTTCAACCGTGCCCAGGCATCGCCCCAGAGCGAACGGCCCACGACTGTCGAGGCAGGCGCTGAGGTGGCTGCGATCTCAGTCATAGCGCACCCTCGGGTCGACCACCGCGTAGAGGATATCGACGATCAGGTTGAAGATGATGGTGAATATGGCGATCACCACCACCGTGCCCATTACCAGCGTGTAGTCACGGTTGAGCGCCGCATCGACAAAGTAACGGCCGACGCCGGGTATCGAGAAGATGGTCTCGACCACGATGGAACCGGTCAGCAGCGCCGCAGCGGCGGGACCGGCATAAGAGACGATCGGCAGCAATGCGCCTCGCAAGGCATGCTTGACCACAACCGACCAGTCGGAAAGACCAAGCGCCCGCGCCGTTCGAATATGATGCGATCGCAGGGATTCGATCATCGAGCCGCGCATCAGACGCGCCACGATGGCGATTTGCGGCAGTGCCAGCGTGATCACCGGGCCAATCTTGTTGATCAAGGCGCCGTCGCCCCAGCCGCCGATCGGCAGAAGTTTCCAGCTCAGCCCAAAGACAAGCTGAATCAAGGGCGCGATGACGAAGGTGGGGATCGTCGAGCCGGCGGTTGCCACCGCGATTACAGCATAGTCCGCAGTCTTGTTCTGATTGAGTGCGGCAAACACACCGAGGATGGAACCAATGATCAGCGCCAGGATCAAGGCGGAAGCGCCGAGCTGGACCGAGATGGGCAGGCCCTTCCAGAACAGTTCACCCACGGTGAAATCAGGCAGATTGTAGCTTGGCCCGAAGCTACCGTGCAGCAAGTTATTGAGATAATTCAGATATTGTTTCCAGAGCGGATCATTGAGCCCGAACTGGGCCTCAAGATTGGCTTTGATGACGGGACTTAACCCGCGCTCCTGATTGAAGGGGCCGCCGGGGGCCACCCTGATCAGGAAAAACGCCAGCGTAACGATCACGAATAGCGTCGGGATGGCGGTCAAAAGCCGCCGGAACACGTAAATCAACATAGTCGCCAGACCTCACCAGCGCAGGAAGCCGCCGCCTCCTGTTGGAGACGGCGGTCCATACGGATTATTGGTCTTTGCTGATGAAGCGCGACGGATGCACGTCCATCACGTTGTCTTCGAAGCCGTGCAACTTCGGAGAGACGATGTTGTGGAAGCTGTAGTAGAGCAGTGGAATCTGACCGACTTCGTCAATCAGGACGCGCTCGGCGTCGCTCAGCAGCTTCATGCGTTCTTCCGGATTGCCACCTGCGGCGGCGGCCTTGTTCATGGCTTCTTCGAACTTCGGGCTGTTGTAGCTCGAATAGTTGTTGCCGCTATCCTTGCGGGTGATGCCGAGGAAGGTTTCCGGATCCTGATAGTCCGCAATCCAGGCAGCGCGGGCAACGTCGTAATTGCCCTTCTGTTCAAGGAAACCGTAGTGGGTCTTGGTGTCGGTGTTGAGCAGGGTCACCTCGACGCCGAGCGGCTTCAGCTGTTCCTGGATGGCGACGGCGGTATTCTTGTGGTTCTCCGAAGTATTGTAGCGGATTTCCATCTTCAGCGGGTTGCTGGGGCCGTAGCCGAGCTTCTCCAGGACCTTCTTGGCTTCGTCCTCGCGGTCGATCTGCGACTTCTCCGCGAACTTGGCCATGGCGGGCGTATAGCCCTTGATGCCAGGAGGCACCATCGAGTAGCCGGGGAACATCGAATTGTTCCAGACCTTCTCCGCCAGGAAGTCGCGGTCGATCGCCTCGGAGATGGCGTTGCGCAGTTCAGGATTGTCCCACGGCTTCTTGTCGGTCTTGATCGCGTAATAATAGGTACCGAGATAAGGCGCGACGCGGATCTGATCGCCAAACTTCGCCTTCAGGTCAGGCAACTGCTCGGTCGGCAGATCGTCATAGCTATCCATTTCGCCGGCTTCGAAGCGCTTCATCGCCGAAGAACGGTCTTCAGTCGGGATGAAGTTGACCACATCGATCTTGACGTTGGCGGCATCGTGGAATTTCGGGTTCTTGACCATCTTGATGTGGTCGTTCGGTACCCATTCAGCCAGCGTATAAGCGCCGTTGGAAACCAGCTTGCCCGGCTTCACCCATTCCGCGCCGAGCTTCTCGATCGAAGCCTTGTTGACCGGATAAGCTGCCTGGTGGGTCAGCATTTCGAGGAAATAAGGTGTTGGCGCGTTGAGCTTGACCTCGAGGGTCAGCGGGTCGACAGCCTTGATGCCCATCTCTTCGGGCTTGGCCTTGCCCTTGTTGACATCTTCCGCCTTGACCACGGGATACAGCATCGAAGCGTATTCAGCGCCGGTCGCCGGGTCTTCGAGACGATGGAAGGCATAAACGAAGTCGTCAGCCGTCACCGGGCTGCCGTCCGACCAGACCGCATCCTTGCGCAGCTTGAAAGTATAGGTCTTGCCGTCGTCAGAAATCGTCCAGCTTTCAGCGGCACCCGGGATGAGATCAGCCTTGGCATCCTGCATGACCAGGCCTTCGAACAGATCGCGCAGCACATGGGCTTCATAGACAGTCGACGTCTTGTGCGGATCGACGGTTTCCGGTTCGGCGGCACTGCCGCGATTGTAGACCACTTCGGCGAACGCCGCCGAATGGAAGGCACCACTCGACAAAGCGAGCGTAGAGGCGAACACAGTCGCCTTCAGCATGGTTTTCAGCATGGAACCAATTCTCCCTTTCTCTTGCGAGCCAGCCAAGTCGGGGCTCGCGGGACGTTGACACCCGCAGGCCGTTCACCGGCCTCTCCTGGGGCGAGCCGCGGTTCCCTCTCCGCAGCAGATGGGCAGACACTAACGCCGCGAATTTTTATTTCAACACACCTTCAACCTTCCCCTGCGTCATCTTTCATGGATAGTTGTGCAGATGTTTCGAAAGATTAATAAAATCAAATACGTAACCCATAACTAACCATTATTCGGCTTAACCCACGAAAAACCCAACTCGTTTGACAGCCGCCCAAAATATTAATGTGGCATTAAGCAACCCCCGGTTACTTTCGAATGTACTTTTGTAGGCTTTTCTTTTTTAGGCGGGAGAAAGCATGCATAGTATACGAGGAGTCTCAACTTTCACTCTCCGCTCGAGAATTTCGAGATGGAAAGAAAACGACGATGGAACTTCGGCGATTGAGTTTGCTTTGCTTGCGCCGCTGTTCATTCTTTTTTTGCTCGGGATGGTTGCATACGGCATTTATTTTGGTGCCAGCCATTCCGTACAACAGATTGCGGCGGATGCGGCCCGCACCGCGATCGGCGGGCTGAACCAGACCGAGCGTCAGTCGCTCGTCACCACCTTCCTGGCCAACAACGCGGCGGGCTATCCGTTTGTCGATGCCACCAAGCTCACGGTGGTCGCCAGGGACAGCACGGCCGACGGCAGCCAGTTTGTGGTTTCCGTCACCTATGATGCGCGCAACCTGCCGATCTGGAACCTTCTTTCCGGATTGCCGCTGCCGGGCACCAACATAGCGCGCCAATCCACCATCCGCGTCGGGGGCATCTGATGAGCGCTCCATCCAGTTTGCGCAGTCTGATCGAACGCTTCCTGCCTGATCGGAACGCTAACTTCGCCATCATGGCAGCACTGTCCATGCCCATCGTCATTGCAGTGATGGCCGTCGCCATCGATGAAGGCTCCCTCTACACCGAGCGGCGTGCATCACAATCCGTCACGGACCTTGCAGCCATTGCGGCAGGCTCCAATCTCACCAATGCCAACCAGGCGGTGCTGAACACGTTGAGTGACAATGGCCTGACCGGTGCAACGGTGGTTCAGCCGGGCACAGGCACCCCGACCCCTGCAAACCCGCTGGTGAGTGTCGTGCGAGGCAAGTACACGCCGACTTCGGCGGTCGGACAGCGTTTCCAGGCCAATGTGCAACCCTACAACGCTGTCTCGGTGTCGGTGCGCAAGGTTGGCACGATGTATTTTGGCGGTGCCTTCATGAGCCCGCCGATCATCAGCAACAATGCCATCGCCTCGGTCACTCCGCAGGCTGCCTTCTCCGTCGGCTCGCGGCTGGCCTCGGTCGACACCAGCAAGAGCCCCCTGCTCAATGCGGTGCTCGGCGGCCTTCTCGGCACCAATGTCGCGCTCAACGTGATGGACTACAATTCGCTGCTCAGCGCCGACGTAAACGTTCTGTCGTTTCTGGATCAGCTCGCCATCAAGCTCAATCTTACCGGCGTCAGCTATTCAGACGTACTCGGCTCCAAGGCCACCATCGGCCAGATCCTCAGCGCGCTCGCCAGTGTGCCCGGGCTGGATTCACGCAGTCAGCTCGCGCTGCAAACCCTGGCGGCGGGCGCGACCAACCTGATCAAGATACCGCTCAATGCCCTTGTCGACCTTGGCAACGTCGGACGCCTGGGCCTCGGCCAGCGACCAGCTGGCCTGACCGTCGATGCCGGCCTGTTCAACATGGTGTCGGCAGCAGCGGGCCTCGCCAACGGAAACAAGCAGATAGATCTCGGAGCGGCCGTGAACATTCCGGGCGTGCTGAAAATCAGCATCCTGCTCGCCGTTGGTGAACCACCTCAATCTTCCCCATGGTTCAGGGTAGGACAGAAAGGGGACGTGGTGCGCACCGCCCAGACACGGCTGAAACTGGTCGTCGAGGTTCTTCCGGCCTCCAGCCAACTGACATCGGGCGTTGACATCAAGAAGGACGCACAGGGCAAACCGGGGGTAGTCACCTTACCCGTCAACGTCGAGCTGGCTTATGCCGAAGCCACACTCAGCGACATCAGTTGCTCGACCGGGCAGCCGGCGAGCCGTGTCGTCACAATCGCCGCGCGCCCGGGAATCGGTGACGTGAAGATCGCGCAGACCACAGGAACGGATTTTGCCGACTTTACGCAACCGCAGAGCTTCACCCCAGCCCCGATCCTCAATGTAGCGATCAACTTGTTGCTGCTGCAACTCAATCTGGTGACGGTGAACGCCTATGCCGATATCGACATCGGCAATACGAACACGACGAACCTGACTTTCAACAATACGGACATAACCGCCAAAACGGCCAAAACCGTAAAGACGACGAACTATACCAACTCGGCAACCACATCACTGCTCAGCAATCTGCAACTGAGCGCAACCGTTCTGGGAATAAAACTCGACCTCATCACGGATCTTCTCCTGAACACCATTCGTCCAGCACTAATCCCCCTCCTGCAGACGATCACCACTCCGCTGGACAACGTGCTTGCGTGGCTGCTGTCGTCTCTGGGCATCGGACTGGGCGAGGCTGACGTACGCGTGACCGGAGCCACATGCGGACAATCCGTCCTCGTGCAATAAACGCTGCTGGCGATATCCGGAACATGGAGGCGGAGGGCTTGCCCTCCGCCTCTCTTCAATCAACAAGCCTGGCCAGAAACGCCCCCTGTGGCGGCAGTGAAACATTCGCATCGACGACGGCCTCGACACCGGCGAAATCAAGTACTTCCGCGATTTCGAACCCGTCGGGCAACGGCCAGACGATGTCGCCATGGGTGAAATTGAAAACACACAGCAGCGCCTCCCCCTCCCCTTTCCTGACGAAGGCAAGCACATCGCCCTCCGCACCCAGGAACCGGATCGAGCCCGTCGCAAGCGATGGGTGCTGCCGGCGCACTGCCAACGCCGTGCGATAGACGGCAAGCACGCTGTCATTGCTATGGTTCTGAGCATCAACAGCGCGCATGCGATGTTCATCCGGTATGGGAAGCCAAGGTCTCGCAGTTGAAAAACCGGCGTTCACGGCACCGGCTTCCCAGGGCATCGGTGTCCGGCAGCCGTCGCGCCCCTTGAATCCAGGCCAGAAACGGATGCCATAGGGATCGCGCAGATCTTCAAAGGCAAGCTCGGCCTCGGGCAACCCAAGCTCTTCGCCCTGGTAGAGGCAGATCGAACCGCGCAGGCAGGCGATCAATCGAACGGCGAATTTCGCCACGGCCTCGTTATTTCCGCCGGGCGGCGTCCAGCGACTGACATGACGAACGACATCGTGGTTGGAAAAAGCCCAGCAGGCCCAGCCTTCCGGTGCCGCGGCTCCAAACGCCTCGACACAGCCACGCACATGCGCAGCCGAAAACGCCTGTCCCAGCAGATCGAAAGTGTAGCACATGTTGAGACGATTGCCGCCCGAGGTGTAGGCCGCCATGGTCTGCAACGACCGGCCTTCATCGCCAACTTCGCCGACCACGGCGCGACCGCCATATTCGTCGATCAGGCCACGAAACCGCTTGAGGAATTCGAGGTTTTCCGGGCGCGTCTTGTCGAACAGGTGCTCCTGGAAGAGATAAGGATTGGTTTCGGTCAACGTCCCCGCGAGGCTTGCGGTCAACGGTGGATTCGAGCGCAGCCAGCGGTCATGCACGTAGTAGTTCACCGTATCGAGACGAAAGCCGTCAACGCCGCGCTCCAGCCAGAACCGAACGCTGTCCAGAAGCGCGTCCTGCACCGCCGGATTGTGGAAATTGAGGTCCGGCTGGGCGGCAAGGAAATTGTGCATGTAATACTGCCGCCGTGTCGCGTCCCATTCCCAGGCGGGTCCTCCGAACACCGACAACCAGTTGTTCGGAGGCGAGCCATCCGGCTTTGCCTCGGCCCAGACGTACCAATCCGCCTTTTCATTATCGCGGCTGGCACGGCTTTCCTTGAACCAGTCATGCCGGTCCGACGTATGCGACAGCACCTGGTCGATGATGACCTTCAGCCCCAGCCGGTGCGCCTCTGCCAGCAGCGCATCGAAATCCTCCAGCGAACCGAAGATGGGGTTGACGGCCCGGTAATCGGAGACATCATAGCCCATGTCGGCCATGGGTGACTTGAAGAAGGGCGAGAGCCAGACGGCGTCAACGCCGAGCGAGGCGACATGGGCAAGCCGCGCAGCGGCACCCTTGAGGTCGCCGCTGCCATCGCCAGTCGTATCCTGGAAGGACCGCGGGTAGATCTGGTAGATGACGCAGCCGCGCCACCATTCGGTTCCAGGATTGGTCATATCGGCTCTCCAACGTCCTCGCCCAACTCGCGCTCGATCATAAAGCAGACCGCCCTGCCCTCGATCCGGCGCCAGGCCTCGGCGGATGCGTCAGGGTCAAGCGCATCGAACCAGCGATAGCCGTCGCGCAGAGGCAAAACGAAGGTCGAGGATCGCCGATCGCCATTGACCAGAACGGCGATCCGGCCTCTGTCGACGTCCGCGCTGCCCAGAACCATCGCCAGGCGGTGCCGGCTCGGATCATTCCAGGCTGCTTCATCCATCGGCAGACCGGTTTCCGTCATCCAGACGACATCGGGCAACCCGCCGCCGTCACGCGGCTGTCCGGTCAAAAAGCCTGTATCGCGCAGTGCAGGCAGGTCACGGCGCAAAGCCGATAGAGCGGCGACATAGCCTTCCAGGGGCTGGTCGCGCCTGACCCAATCCAGCCAGGTGAGGTCGTTGTCCTGCGCGTAGGCGTTGTTGTTACCGCCTTGGCTCCGGCCGAATTCGTCGCCTGCGGTCAGCATGATGGTGCCGCGCGAGGCAAACAGCGTCGCGAGCAGCGCTCGCTGGTCGCCGGCACGCTGTGCAGCGATGCGAGGTTCAGCGCTCTCGCCCTCGACGCCGAAGTTCCAGGACAGGTTCTCGTCATGGCCGTCACGGTTGGCTTCGCCATTGGCCTGATTGTGCTTTCTCTCGTAGCGCACCAGGTCGGCGAGCGTCATGCCGTCATGGGCAGCGACGAAGTTCACGCTGCGGCTTTGCGTTTCGTCTGCGAAAACATCCGAAGACCCGGCCAGCCGCGTCGCCAGCCGTCCGACTAAGCCCGCGTCACCGCGCCAGAAACGGCGGACGTCGTCGCGATATTTGTCGTTCCATTCCAGAAACGGGGAACCAAACCGGCCGAGTTGATAGCCACCCGGCCCGATGTCCCACGGCTCGGCAATCAGGATACGGTCTGAAAGAACCGGATCGGCACGCATGGCCGCAAGCAGTTGCGCGTTCGGCGCGAAGCCATTGTCGTCACGCCCCAGCACGGGAGCAAGATCGAAACGGAAACCGTCGACACCGGCATGGCGCACGAAATGGCGCAAGCTCGCCAGCACGAGATCACGCACTGCCGTGTGGTTACAGGCAAGCGTGTTGCCGGTACCGGTGTCGTTGATCAGCCGACCGTCCGCCGCATGCCGATAGTAGGCGAGATTGTCCAGGCCACGCAGCGACAGCGTTGGCCCGTGCTCGTCGCTCTCACCGGTATGATTGAACACCAGATCGAGGATGACGCCGATCCCCGCCTTGCGCAGGGCATCCGTTGCCGCCCGCAGGTCAGCAATGCCTGCTGGCGCCAAATGCGGATCCAGTGCCATGAATGTGACCGGGTTGTAGCCCCAGGCATTGGTCAGGCCAAGCGGCGGCAAATGGCGTTCGTCGATCTTTGCGGTGACCGGCATCAGTTCGACAGCAGAAACGCCGACCTTCTTCAGGTGATCGACAACGGCAGGATGTGCAAGGGCACGCAGCGTGCCGCGATCTTTCTCCGGGACGTCCGGATGGCGCATCGAGAAAGCCCGAACCGGCAGCTCGTAGATAAGCCCGCCCGGGCGGAACAGCGGCGGCGGCACTGACGGTGCGCCGGACAGGGCCGTAACGACCGCCTTCGGGACCAATGGCGCGGTATCGCCGCCTTCTCCGCGTCTTGCACCGAGCTTTGCATCGTAGACGTAGGGGCGGTCGATGACGACGGCATAAGGATCGACCAGCAATTTGTCGGGATCGAAGCAAAGGCCCCGGGCAGGATCGTAGTCACCATCGGCTCGATAGCCATAGCGTGAGCCCGCCCTGATACCTTTTGCATGCAGCCGGAAGATTCCATCCTCGCCACGCACCATCGGCAGGCGCTCGATCTCATGGTCGGCAGCGTCGAACAGGCAGAGCTCGATCTTTCCGGCACGGCTGGACCAGACCGCGAATTCGGTGCCTGATTTGTCGGGTCGTGCTCCGAGTGTGGCGGGGGCCATGCGCTCCTGCAGTGAATTCGGTGTTGTGTGCGACTCGCCAGCAGGCAACAATAGCAAGCTTGCCGCAACGCGAAACCACGCGTTTCATCACCCCGTTTCAGAAAGTCGATACTGGCTGTTTCACCCGAATGTCTTGCCTGCAACCGATGAGGAGTAAGTCGTGCCCTACACCATCCGCTTGCATCGTGTCCTGAAAGCTCCGCCCGAAAAAGTCTATCGCGCCTTCCTCGATGCCGAAGCCATGTGCCGTTGGCTGCCGCCCTATGGCTTCCTGTGCAGCGCCGAGCATTTCGACGCCAGGGTTGGTGGCACCTTCCGCATGGCATTCCGGAATTACACGACCGGCCACGTCCATTCCTTCGGCGGTGAATTCCTGGAACTCGAGCCCAACCGCAAGCTTGTCTACACCGACCGCTTCAACGATCCGAACCTGCCGGGAGAAATCAAGGTCACGGTCAACCTCACCGAAGTCTTCTGCGGCACCGACCTCAAAGTCGAGCAGGCCGGCATACCGGACCTGATCCCGGAAGCCGGCTGCTATCTCGGCTGGCAGGAATCGCTGCTGCAGCTTGCCAATGTGGTCGAGCCCAACATTCCATAGCCCTATCCCCGCAAACTGGGAGGGAAACGCCGTCTCGCCTTCGCGCGAGACGGCTCAGGTGATCACGCTTGGCTTGTCGCGGCCGGTATGGCGCCTGATACCGGCGATGTCGTCGGCGGCCGCGATGAGGTCGGCCAGCGCTTCCTGCGTGTCGAGGCCATGCTTGGACTGATCCGGCTCGTAGCGTTCGATATAGACACGCAGCGTGGCACCTGAAGTACCGGTTCCAGAGAGCCGCAAGACCACGCGCGAGCCACCCTCGAACAGGATGCGGATACCCTGCTTCTGGCTGACCGACCCGTCGACAGGATCGTGATAGGAAAAGTCGTCGGCCGCGGCGATCTTCAAACCGCGTACAGTCGTTCCCGCAAGCGAACCCAGTTTGGCGCGCAGTTCATCGACCAGCGCATTGGCTCGGGCGCTGTCGACTTCTTCATAGTCGTGACGGGAGTAATAGTTGCGGCCGTATTCAGCCCAATGCCCGGTGACGATTTCCTTGGCGCTTTCTCCCCGCGCGGCCAGGATCGACAGCCACAACAGCACGGCCCAGAGACCGTCTTTCTCGCGCACATGATTGGAGCCTGTGCCAGCACTTTCCTCACCGCAGATCGTAGCCATGCCGGCGTCGAGAAGGTTGCCGAAGAACTTCCAGCCGGTCGGCGTCTCGTAGATGCCGACACCGAGCTTCTCCGCCACGCGATCGGCCGCGCCGCTGGTTGGCATGGAGCGCGCGATGCCCTTGAGGCCGTCCTTGTAGCCCGGCGCCAGATGCGCGTTGGCGGCCAGCATGGCAACGGAATCCGACGGCGTGACGAAGATGCCCTTGCCGATGATCAGGTTGCGGTCGCCGTCGCCATCGGAAGCCGCGCCGAAATCCGGCGCGTCCGGCCCCATCATCTCGTCGTAGAGATGTTTGGCGTGGACAAGGTTCGGATCGGGATGGTGACCGCCGAAATCCGGCAGCGGCTTGAAGTTGCGGCAGGTGCCATTGGCTGCGCCGAGCCGATGTTCCAGGATTTCCTTGGCGTATGGGCCGGTGACAGCATGCATCGCGTCAAAGCGCATGCGAAAGCCGGACTTGAACAATTTGCGCAGCGCATCGAAGTCGAACAGCACTTCCATCAATTCGGCATAATCGGCGACGGAATCGATCACCTCCACCGTCATGCCACCCGCCGTAACCGTGCCGATCGTGTCGAGATCGATCGGCGCGATATCGGCGATCCTGTATTCGGTGATTGCCTTGGTATGCGCGTACATGGCGTCGGTCAGCTTCTCGGGTGCCGGACCGCCGTTCTCGGCATTGTATTTGATGCCGAAATCCTCGTGCGGGCCGCCGGGATTGTGCGAGGCCGACAGGATGATGCCACCGAAGGCCTTGTATTTACGGATGACGGCGGAAGCGGCCGGTGTCGACAGGATACCGCCCTGCCCGACCATGACCTTGCCGAAGCCGTTGGCAGCGGCGATGGCGATCACCTTCTGCGCCACTTCGCGGTTGTAGAACCGGCCATCACCGCCCAGCACCAGCGTCTTGCCCTGAAATCCCTGCAGTGAATCGAAAATCGACTGCACGAAATTCTCGACATAGTTTTCCTGCTGGAACACCGGCACCTTCTTGCGCAGTCCGGACGTGCCGGGCTTCTGGTCGTCAAAGGGCTTGGTGGCGACGGTACGGATCATCGTTCAGGCAACCTTCCTTGCAAGCAGCGAGCGATAGAGCTCGACATATTTCTCCGCGCTGCGGTCCCAGGACACGTCAGCTTTCATGCCTTGCCGCTGGATTGAGGTCCAGACGCCGGCATTGCCGTGTGCCTGCATCAAACGATGTACGGCGTGCAGCATCGCATCGCCGCTGTTGGCAGCGAACTGGAAACCGGTGGCCACACCGGCGGCCACCGCGGCTTCGTTGGCGTCGATGATCGTGTCGGCCAATCCGCCGGTGCGCGCCACCATCGGGACGCAGCCATAACGCAGACCATAGAGCTGGGTCAGGCCGCATGGCTCGAACCGAGACGGGATGATGATGGCGTCGCAGCCGCCCTGCATGACGTGCGACAATGCTTCGTCATAACCGATCACCGTGCCGATACGGCCACGATGGCGGGCGGCGGCAGCCAGCAAGGCGCCTTCGAGACCTGGATCGCCGGATCCCAGAACGGCCAATCTGGCACCGGCCGCGACAACGCTGTCAGCCACGGCAGCAAGGATGTCGATGCCCTTTTGCCAGGTGAGACGGCTGACCACGCAGATGATCGGGCTATCGTCCCTGGCGAGATTGAAGCGTTCTTCCACCGCGGCGCGATTCGCGGCGCGTTTGCCCAGGGTCTCGGCGGAATAGGTCGACAGCAGATGCTTGTCGGCCGCAGGATTCCATATGTCGACGTCGATACCGTTGACGATGCCATGGAGATCGGCCGCCCGCAGGTTGATCAGCCCGTCCAGCCCCATGCCGAACTCCGGTATGCGGATTTCCTGTGCGTAGGTCGGGCTGACGGTGGTGATCGCCCAGGCCGCCTGCAGGCCAGCCTTCAGATAACCCACACCCCCATAATATTCGACGCCATCGAGGCTCATGGCCTGTGCAGGCAGGCCGAGTTCGCCGAAGATGCCGGCGCCGAACTGACCCTGGAAGGCCAGATTGTGCACGGTGATGAGCGATGGCGTGCCGACCGCCTTGCCGTAGCGCATGTAGGCCAGCGTCATCGCAGCCTGCCAGTCATGCGCATGCACGATATCAGGCTTGTAGCCATCGATGCTGCCGCCGGCAATGTCACCGCCGACACGGCTTAGCGCAGCGAAGCGACGCCAGTTGTCCTGCCAGTCGCGACCATTGGCGTCGCCATAAGGCCCGCCGACGCGATCAAACAGATGCGGCGCGTCAAGTACCAGGAGATCGAGCCCATCCACCTGTGCTGCCTGGACGGTGGCCTTGCCGCCATAGAGCGCCTGATACGTCGCCGCGGCCTTCTTTTTCTTCAGCGCATCCATCACGACAGGATAGCCTGGCACGAGCGAGCGCATCGCCACGCCCTTGCCGGCCAGTGCGACCGGCAGAGCGCCGGCGACATCGGCCAACCCGCCGGTCTTGACCAGTGGGAATATCTCCGGCGTGACGGACAGAACCTGCATGCGTTACGTTCCCAACCTGTCGATCATGTCCTGCGTTATCAGAACAATGCCCCGTTCCGAAACCCGGAAACGCTTGCGGTCGAGTTCCAGGTCCTCACCAACGATCAGGCCTTCGGGAATGTGCACACCGTGGTCGATGACGACGTTGGTCAGTTGCGCGTTGCGGCCAACATGGCAGTCGGGCAGCATCACGACATGGTCGAGGCTGGAATAGGAATTGATGCGGGCTCCGGTGAAGATCAGGCTGCGCTTCAGCGAGGCGCCCGACACGATGCAGTCGCCGGAAACCAGTGACGATACCGCCATGCCGCGCCGTCCCTCGTCGTCATGCACGAACTTCGCCGGCGGCTTCAATTCCGCATAGGTCCAGATCGGCCAGTCGCGGTCGTAGAGGTCAAGCTCGGGCGTGATGTCGGTGAGGTCGATATTGGCTTCCCAATAGGCGTCGATGGTTCCGACGTCGCGCCAATAAGGGCCCGCCTCCGCCGTCGAACGCACGCAGGACTTGGCGAAACGGTGCGCCACGGCCTTTCCGTGCTGGACGATGTAGGGGATGATATCCTTGCCGAAATCGCGGCTGGAGTCCGGCTCGGCCGCATCACGGCGCAGCTGCTCCATCAGGAACTTGGTCTTGAAGACGTAGATGCCCATCGAAGCGAGCGCATAGTCCGGCTTGTCGGGAATGCCGGGCGGATCGGCCGGCTTTTCGATGAAGGAGAGGATGGCATCCTTGTTGTCGACATGCATGACGCCGAAACCGGTGGCTTCCATGCGGGGGACTTCGAGACAACCCACCGTGACGTCGGCGCCGGCATCGACGTGCTGGCGCAACATCAGCTCGTAGTCCATCTTGTAGATGTGGTCGCCGGCCAGGATCACCATGTATTCCGGCCCATAAGCCTCGATGATGTCGATGTTCTGGTAGACCGCGTCGGCTGTGCCCTCATACCATTGCGTTTCCGAAACACGCTGGCTGGCGGGCAGGATATCGAAACTCTCGTTTCGCTCCGGCCTCAGGAAGTTCCAGCCGCGCTGCAGATGGCGGATCAGCGAATGCGCCTTGTATTGAGTGGCCACCCCGAGGCGTCGGATGCCCGAGTTCAATGCATTGGAGAGCGCGAAGTCGATGATGCGGGTCTTGCCACCGAAATAGACCGCGGGTTTTGCACGCCTGTCGGTCAACTCCTTGAGACGACTGCCGCGTCCGCCGGCCAGGACATAGGCCATCGCATCACGCGCCAGCGGTTGCGACCGTTTGAAATCCGCCATTATCAACCTCCCTGCTTTGCCCCTGGAGCCGCCGTTTTCCTCGCACGTGGCCCAGTACCCGAACTTGCCTGTCCTTCGACCTTCCTGCCCTTGGTCGGCGGCACGAATTCCAGCATCAGCGTCGCCAAAGGCGGCAACACCATCAATGCCGCCGCACGGTCGCCTTCGGCATGCGCTTCCACGACGCCGCCATTGCCCTTGCCCGAGCCGCCATAAGCGACGGCATCGGTATTGATGATCTCGCGCCAGGTGCCCGCTTCCGGCAACGGAACGCGATAGTTCTCGCGTGGAACCGGCGTGAAATTGGAGATGACGGCGACCGGATTGGCGCCCGGAGCCTTGCGCAGCCAGGCAAACACCGAATTCTCGGCATCATCGACGATCAGCCATTCAAAGCCTTCCGGCTCGCAGTCGCGTTCATGCAACGCCGGCTTCTCACGATAGAGGCGGTTCAAATCGCGCACGACGTCCTGCACGCCGCGATGCGGAAGATGCTCAAGCAGATTCCAGTCGAGTGCACGAGCCTCGCTCCACTCGCGGCGCTGGGCGAACTCCTGCCCCATGAACAGCAGTTTCTTGCCTGGATACCCCCACATGAACGCGTAGTAGGCGCGCAGCGTTGCGAATTTCTGCCAGTCATCACCGGCCATCTTGCCGATCAGCGTCGACTTTCCGTGCACCACCTCGTCATGGGAGAGCGGCAGCACGAAATTCTCTGTAAAGGCATACATCAGCCCGAAGGTGATCTGGTTGTGATGGTGCTTGCGGAAGATCGGCTCGCGGGCAAGGTATTCCAGCGTGTCGTTCATGAAACCCATGTTCCACTTGAAGCCGAAACCCAACCCACCCTCGTGTACAGGATGCGAAACCCTCGGCCAGGAAGTGGACTCTTCGGCAATCGTCATGACGCCGGGATGGGTGCCGTACAATTCCTTGTTCATGCGCTGCAGGAACGCGACAGCCTCGAGGTTCTCGCGCCCACCCTTCTCGTTGGGGATCCACTCGCCCGCCTTGCGGGAATAGTCGAGGTAGAGCATCGAGGCGACAGCATCCACGCGCAGCCCGTCGACATGGTATTTTTCAGCCCAGTAGAGCGCGTTGTTGACAAGAAAGGACAGCACTTCACGGCGGCCGAAATTGTAGATCAGCGTGTTCCAGTCGGGCTGAAAGCCCTTGCGTGGGTCGGCATGTTCATAAAGGGCGGTGCCGTCGAACCTGGCGAGCCCGAACTCATCGGTCGGGAAGTGTGCCGGCACCCAGTCGAGGATGACGCCGATGCCGGCCCTGTGAGCGCCGTCGACGAAACGTGCGAAGCCTTCCGGGTCGCCGAAGCGGGCGGTAGGCGCGTAGAGCCCGGTGGTCTGATAGCCCCAGGACGGATCGTAGGGATGCTCCGAGATCGGCAGCAGTTCGATGTGCGTGAAGCCGGTGTCGATCACATAGGGGATGAGCCGCTCAGCCAGCTCGTCCCACGTCAGGAAACTGTCGTCCTCATTACGCTGCCACGAGCCGGCATGAACCTCGTAGATAGAGATGGCCTGACGACGCGCTTCCGCCTCGCGCCAGAACTTGCGATGCGCGGCGTCGCCCCATTTGTGGCCTGATGGAGCCGCCGTCACCGAAGCGGTGGCGGGGCGCAACTCCGAGCGGAAAGCGAAAGGATCGGCCTTGAGTGGCAGGCGAACGCCCCTTGCACCGACGATCTCGTATTTGTAGGGCCGTCCCTCGCCGAGGCCTGGAATGAATATCTCCCAGATGCCGCTGTCCTGCCGCAGCCGCATCGGATGGCGGCGGCCGTCCCAGGCGTTGAAATCGCTGACGATGGAAACGCGTTTGGCATTGGGTGCCCAGACGGCGAAATGCACGCCGCTCGCGCCCTCATGATCGATCAGATGCGCACCCAGTTTATCAAACAGGCGCAGATGCGAACCTTCGGCCATATAGTAGTCATCGATCGGCCCGAGCACTGGCCCGAAGGAATAAGGATCAGTGATCCACCAGTCGCCGCCGGCATTGCGGGCGTGGTACTTCACGGGTTGGCGCTTGGCGACCGCGATCGGTCCTTCGAAGAAGCCGGCCTCGCCGCGGCGGGAAAGTTCACCGACCGCCTTGCCGGCCAGCGTGTAGACCGAGACGGTCTGGGCATCGGGAATGAAGCACCGCGCGACGAAACCTTTTCCGGCTTCTTGGACGCCCAGGACCGAGAAGGGATTGCCATGCGTGCCCGCCGCGATCGCCTTGACGTCGGCTGCCGAAGCCGACCCGTCAGATTGATCGCTCGTCGCGGTCGCGCGCGGCTTTTTTGTCAAGCAATACCCCTCCCTGGGTCCACGGCCACGGTCATGGCCTCATGCAATCACATCACACAGGCACGTTCCAGATTTCTTTCGCATACTGGCGGATCGTCCGATCCGACGAGAACCAGCCCATACGCGCAACGTTGCGGATGGCCCGGGCGTTCCAATCCGCGCTGTCGCTCCAGACCGCGTCCACCTCACGCTGCTTGGCCGCGTAGGCGTCAAAATCTGCCGCAACCATGAACCAGTCGCTGTCGTAGAGACCGTTCATCAGGTCGCGATAGCGGTCCGGATCATGCGGCGAGAACACCCCGGACGAGATCGCTGAGATGGCCTGCGCCAATTCCGGCGAACCTTCGATGACGGCGCGCGGCTGGTAGCCGCTGCGGCGGCGTTCGGCCACTTCATCGGCCTTCAAGCCGAAGATGAAGATGTTGTCGTCGCCGACATGCTCTTTCATTTCGACATTGGCGCCGTCGAGCGTACCGATGGTCAGCGCGCCGTTCAGTCCGAACTTCATGTTGCCGGTCCCGGACGCTTCCATGCCGGCCGTCGAGATCTGCTCCGACAGGTCGGCCGCCGGCATCATGATCTCGGCAAGGCTGACATTGTAGTTGGGCACGAACACGACCTTGAGCAGTCCGCGAACGGCGGGATCCCCATTGATGACCTTGGCAACGTCGTTGGCCAGCTTGATGATCAGCTTGGCGTTGTGATAGCTCGGCGCCGCCTTGCCGCCGAAGAACTTCACGCGTGGCGTCCAGTCCTTTTCGGGATGGGAACGGATCTGGTCGTAGAGCGCCACGGCCTCCAGGATGTTGAGCAGCTGGCGCTTGTATTCGTGGATACGCTTGATCTGGATGTCGAACAACGCCGACGGATCGACGCGGATACCCAGCCGATCGGCGACCAGATTGGCAAGCCGCACCTTGTTGGCGCGCTTGACGGCTGCGAACTTCTTGCGGAATGCCGCATCGTCCGCGAACCGGTCCAGCTCCTTGATGGCCGCGATGTCATCGAGGAAACGATCGCCGATGGCTTCACGTGTCAGTGCCGTCAGGCCGGGATTGCACTGAATCAGCCAACGCCGTGGCGTGATGCCGTTGGTCTTGTTGTTGATGCGGTCGGGATACAGCTGGTGCAGGTCGGCGAAGACCGTCTGCTTCATCAGTTCGGTATGCAGTGCCGACACGCCGTTGATCGAATGCGAGCCGACGAAGGCAAGATTGCCCATGCGCACGCGGCGGTCGCCGTTTTCCTGGATCAGCGAGATGGACGCGATCTGGTCACCGGAGAAACGACCCGTCGAGCGCGCTTCCTGCAACACTTCGGCGTTGATGGCATAGACGATCTGCATGTGGCGCGGCAGCAACCGTTCGAACAGCGGCACCGGCCAGCTTTCGAGTGCCTCCGGCAGCAGCGTGTGGTTGGTGTAGGCGAAGGTTCGCTTGGTGATGTCCCAGGACTTGGCGAAATCCATGCCATGGACATCCATCAGCAGCCGCATCAGTTCGGGCACCGCAACAGCCGGATGGGTGTCGTTGAGGTGGATGGCGGCCTTGTCGGGCAGCGACTCCAGTTCGCCATACTGGCTGAGGTGACGCTGCAGGATATCCTGCAGCGAAGCGGTCGAGAAGAAATACTCCTGCCGCAGCCGCAGTTCCTGGCCAGCCTTGTGCGAATCCGCAGGGTAGAGCACGCGCGACAGCGCGTCCGCCTTGTTGCTCTCGGCGAGCGCGCCGATGTGGTCGCCAGCGTTGAATTTGTCGAGCAGGATCGGGTCGACCGGCATACCGGACCAGAGCCGCAGCGTGTTGACGCGCTTGGCCTTCCAGCCGACCACGGGCGTGTCATAGGCCACCGCCAGAACATGCTCCAGAGGCTTCCAGACGTGGCGCTCGAGCCGACCGTCCCTGGCGGTGACGGATTCCACAGAACCGCCGAAGCCGACTTCGAAGGAGCGCTCGCGGCGCTCGAACTCCCATGAGTTGCCATGATCGAGCCAGGTTTCCGGCAGTTCCACCTGCCAGCCGTCCTGAATCTCCTGGCGGAACATGCCGTTGGCGTAGCGGATGCCATAGCCGTGCGCCGGCACGTCGACGGTCGCCATCGATTCCATGAAGCAGGCGGCAAGCCGTCCCAGGCCGCCATTGCCGAGCGCGGCATCAGGCTCGAGCGTGGCGATCTCGTCGAGGTCGACTCCGAGCGAAGACAGCGCCTCGCGCATGGGGTCCATGATGTCGAGATTGGAAAAGGCGTCGCGCATCAACCGGCCGATCAGGAATTCCAGCGACAGGTAATAGACGCGCTTTTCCTGCTGGTCGTAGGTCTCCTTGGTGGCACTGATCCAATGATCGATGATGCGGTCGCGCACCACCTTGATCGAGGCCGTCAGCCAGTCGTAGGGCGTCGCAACCGTCGTGTCCTTGCCGACCCGATATTTGAGGGCCATCAGCACTTCGGACGCGAGCGTCTGCGGGTCTGGATGATCGAGATCAGGCAGCGGGACACTCAGCGTCTTGGTGCGGGTCATCTTGCCTCTCGCGCGACCGGCGATCAGAGCTCACTCGTCTCGCCGAGAACCGATTTTGCCTTTCAAAAAGCATGCATAGCAGGACGTTCCAGTCCAGACTAGACAGCCGATCGGAATTTTTCAATCGATTTAATATTGCTAATGTTCTGCATTGCACCCAGAGCATATCGCAATGCACTCCAGGCGCAATCGGCAGATCATGCTGCAACCGCGGCAGCCTCCGGCGGAGCCTTCGCGCCGGTCATGAAGGCGACCGCATCCGACATCGAATACTCCTTCGGATCGATGACAGCGAGACGTCGGCCAAGCCGATGGATGTGGATGCGGTCGGCCACCTCGAAGACGTGCGGCATGTTGTGCGAGATGAGCACGATCGGCAGGCCGCGCCGCTTCACGTCGAGGATGAGCTCCAGAACACGCCGGCTCTCCTTGACGCCGAGCGCTGCCGTCGGCTCATCCATGATGACGACACGACTGCCGAAAGCGGCAGCACGTGCCACAGCCACCCCCTGGCGCTGCCCACCCGACAAAGTCTCGACCGCCTGACCGATATTCTGGATGGTCATCAGGCCAAGTTCGGTCAGCTTTTCGCGTGCCCGCTTTTCCATCGCCGTGCGGTCGAGCATGCGAAACCAGGAGCCGAGAATGCCGGGTTTGCGGATCTCTCGGCCAAGAAACATGTTGTCGGCGATAGACAGGGCCGGCGACAAAGCGAGGTTCTGGTACACGGTCTCGATGCCGGCGGCGCGCGCCTCCATCGGAGACTTGAACAGCACCGGCTTGCCTTCCAGGAGGATCTCGCCCTCGTCCGGGGTGACGGCACCGGAGATCGCCTTGATCAGCGAAGACTTGCCGGCACCGTTGTCGCCGATGACTGCCAGGATTTCGCCTGGGTAGAGATCGAAGTCGGCGCTGTTCAGTGCCGTGACGCGGCCATATCGCTTGACCAGTCCGCGTGCGGTGAGAATGGGTTGCGTGGTCATCCTGCGACCTTCCTGATCCATTGGTCGATGGCAACGGCGCTGATGATCAGCACGCCAATCAACAGATAGGTCCATTGCGGGTCCGTGCCGATGAGGCGCAGCCCGAGCGAGAAGACGCCGACGATCAGCGCCCCGAAAAGCATGCCGAGGATGGATCCACGTCCACCGAACAGCGAGATACCGCCAATCACCACCGCGGTGATGGATTCGATGTTGGCGAACTGGCCGGCGGTCGGCGAAACCGAGCCGATACGGCCGATGAGCAACCAGCCACCGAGGGCACAGATCAAGCCGGAAAGCACATAAACCGATAGCAGCATGCGGGTGACACGCACCCCCGACAGCCCGGCCGCGTCCGGATCATCGCCGATCGCGTAGACGTGACGGCCCCAGGCGGTGTGGTTCAGGACGTACCAGAGGATGGCCACCAACAGCACCAGGGCGACAACGCCATAGGTGAAGACCGCATTGCCCATGCGGAAATTGTTGCCGAAGAACTGCAGGATCGGCGCCTGCGTCTCTATATCCTGAGCGCGGATGGTCTCGTTGGCCGAATAGAGGAAATTCGAGGCCAGAACGATCTGCCACATGCCGAGCGTGACGATGAAGGGCGGCAGCTTCATGTAGGCGACGAGCGCGCCATTGATCCAGCCGCACAGTGCACCGACGGCGAAGCCGCAGAGGATCGCGATCGACGGCGGCAGCCCGTAGCGGAAGGTGAACTGCCCCATCACCACCGACGACAGCACCATGATGGCGCCCACCGAGAGGTCGATGCCGGCTGTGAGGATGACCAGTGTCTGCGCGGCGCCAATCACGCCGGTGATGGCGACCTGCTGCAGGATCAGCGTCATCGAGAAGGCGGAGAAGAACTTGCCCCCGATGATCAGGCCGAAGATCAGCACCGATACCACCAGCACGATCAATGGCACGGCGGCGGGATTGGAATGCAGGAAATGCTGTAGCTTTTCCAGGGTCGAACGCGTGTGCGTGTCGAAGTCCGCCACAGCCGTGTCGGCTCCAGTCAGCACTTTCTCGAATTCCTGCGGTCGCCTGGCATCCGCCGAAGCGTCGGTCATGTCGGCTCCTCCCGATCGGGACTGAAGTCCCGTCATACGCCCAAGGTGATGATGCCTCGCCAGCGCGCCGATGCCCTCTCCCCGGCCAGAAGACGGCCGGATGAGAGGGTGCTCCGCCAGGAGAGCACCCGCTTAGGCAATGTCACGCGGTTGTGGGCTCAGATCAACCCCAGCACTTGGCAAGGCCGGTCTTGACGTCGATGGATTCGACGCCCTTGGCCGGCTTGTCGGTGACCAGCGCCACGCCGGTATCGACGAAGCTCTTGCCTTCCGTCGGCTTCGGCTTCTCGCCGCTGTCGGCAAACTTCTTGATCGCCTCGACGCCGAGCGACGCCATCAGCAGCGGATACTGCTGCGAGGTGGCGCCGATGACGCCGCCTTCGACGTTCTTGACGCCAGGGCAACCACCGTCGACCGATACGATCAGCACGTTCTTTTCCATGCCGACGGCTTTCAGTGCCTCATAGGCGCCCGCCGCGGCCGGCTCGTTGATGGTGTGGACGACGTTGATGGAAGGATCCTTCTGCAGCAGGTTTTCCATCGCCTTGCGGCCACCTTCCTCGTTGCCGTTGGTGATGTCGTGGCCAACGATACGCGGATCGTCCTCGTCGCCGATCTTGTTGGCGTCCTTGGGATCGATACCGAAACCGATCATGAAGCCCTGATCGCGCAGCACGTCGACGGTCGGCTGCGACGGGGTGAGGTCGAGAAATGCGATCTTGGCATCCTTCGCCTTATCGCCCAGCGTGGCGGCGGCCCACTGGCCGATCAGCTTGCCAGCCAGCAGATTGTCGGTGGCGAAAGTGGCATCCGCGGCATCGGCCGGCTCGAGCGGGGTGTCGAGCGCAATCACGAGGATGCCGGCGTCGCGCGCCTTCTTGATGGTCGGCACGATGCCCTTGGTGTCGGACGCGGTGATCAGGATGCCCTTGGCGCCGTCGGCAATGCAGCTTTCAATCGCAGCGACCTGGCTTTCGGTGTCACCGTCGATCTTGCCGGCATAGGTCTTCAGGGTGACGCCGAGTTCCTTCGCCTTGGCGGTGGCGCCTTCCTTCATCTTGACGAAAAACGGATTGGTGTCGGTCTTGGTGATCAGGCACGCACCGACGTCGGCTGCCGAGGCAGGCGCGGCAAAACTTGCGAGTGCTGCGACCGCAGCACCAAATACGGACGTCTTGAGAACAGAAAATCGCATTGAGGTACTCCTCCCAGAACCAAAGATCGCGGCCAGCTGAATGCGCACCGCCGAGGCGCCCGTCTGCTTTCCCGGTGAGCTCCCCGGCACAAACGAAACACCAATCGCAATCTCGAGTCAATAATTAAATCACTCTTATTTATTATTGACACACTTGCGGAGCCGGCTCATTCTCGGTCAAAAGTCAGACAAGAAATCATGGGAGGGAGGAAGCTGTTGGACGACGGCGTTCAAAAGCACGGTTCGGGCGAGCCGGCGGCCAGCCGTTTCCACCGCGGAACGAACCAGAGCGGCATGCGCGACCACAATGAGCGGCTCGTGCTTTCGCTCGTGCGCCAACATGGCGGCCTTGCAAAATCCGACATTGCGCGCATGACCGGCCTGTCAGCGCAGACCGTCTCCGTCATCATGCGCGAACTGGAAGACGAAGGCCTGCTGCTCAGGCGCGAACCGCTGCGTGGACGCATTGGCCAACCCTCCATTCCCATGGCGCTCAATCCGGAAGGCGCCTTCTTCATCGGCCTCAAGATCGGCCGCCGCAGCGCCGAACTGGTGCTGATCGACTTTCTCGGCGAGGTGCGCGCCATGCTGCACCACTCCTACCGTTATCCGGCACCATCGGAGACTGTGGATTTCGTTGCGGCAGGCGTCGCGAAACTGAGGTCAGAACTGACGCCTGCGCAGGACCGGCGCGTTTCCGGCCTCGGCATCGCCGTACCTTTCGAACTGTGGAGCTGGGCCGACGCTGCCGGTGCGCCGCGCTCGATCATGGAAGAATGGCGTCACCGCGACATCCGCGCCGACATCCAGTCGCTATGTGACTTCCCGGTTTATCTGCAAAACGACGCTACCGCGGCCTGCGGCGCCGAACTTGTTTTCGGCAACGCACTGGATGTGCGCGATTTCGTCTATTTCTATATCGGCGCCTTTGCCGGCGGCGGCATCGTGCTCAACGGCCGCATCTACAGCGGGCCGACCGGCAATGCCGGCGCGCTCGGATCAATGCCGGTGCCTGGGCCGGACGGCAGGCCAATCCAGCTTATCGACGTTGCCTCCATCGCGACGCTGGAGAAGGCGCTCGCGCTGCGCGGAGTGGATGCACAGCACCTTTGGACTTCACCCGAGGAATGGGGCGACATCGGACCGGAACTCGACGCATGGCTTGCCGACGCAGCCAATGCTCTTGCCTACGCCATTGCCTCCGCATCTTCCGTGATCGACTTCGAGGAAGCGGTGATTGACGGCTGGATGCCCACCACGATTCGTGCGCGCCTGGTCAAAGCCGTTGGCAGTGCGCTGGACCAGGTCGACGCCGAAGGCCTCAAGCTGCCAAGCGTGCGCGAAGGCACTGTCGGCATTCATGCCCGTGCGCTCGGCGGCGCCAGCCTGCCGCTTTCCGACCGTTTCCTCGTCGGCCCAACCTCCACATCCGGAACACTTTGACCATGCTGATCGGCATTTCCCCCCTGCTCGGGCCTGAACTTCTTGCTGTGCTGCGCGCCATGGGCCACGGCGACGAAATCGCCATCGTCGACGGCAACTATCCAGCCGAAGAACAGGCCACACGCCTGATCAGGGCAGACGGCGTCGACCTGGTGCCAATGCTCGATGCCATCCTTTCCGTTCTGCCGGTGGATGACTTTGTCGAAGAAGCGCTGTTCCGCTCTTCGAAAAAGGGCGATCCAAAGCTGCTCGACCCCGTCCATGGCGAGATCGAGGCGGTCTGCGCCAAACGAGCGCCTGGTCGCAAGGTGGTTGCCATGCCCGGCGCCGATTTCTACGCCAGGGTGAAGGCCGCCCACGCCATCGTCCAGACATCGGAGCCCCGGCTCTACGCCAACATCGTCGTCCGCAAGGGCGTGATCTATCCGACCGGAGCTTGAGCGCATGATCCTGTGCTGCGGCGAGGCCCTCATCGACATGTTGCCGCGCGAGACCACAGCCGGCGAAGCGGCTTTCGCACCCTATGTCGGCGGAGCGGTGTTCAACACGGCAGTGGCGCTCGGCCGGCTGGACATTCCGGTGGGTTTCTTCACCGGCATCTCGACGGATTTTTATGGCGACATGCTGCGCCACGCCCTTGTAGCCAGCAAAGTCTCGCTCGACTTCATCAAGTTTGCGGATCTGCCGACCACGCTGGCTTTCGTGCGGCTCAACGCTGGCCACGCCAGCTACCTCTTCTATGATGAAAACACCGCGGGCCGCATGCTGGTTGAAGCCGACCTGCCTGCCGTCGGCGACACGGTTGAGGCCATGCACTTTTCCTGCGTCAGCCTTATCCAGGAGCCGTGCGGAGCGACCTATGAGGCGCTGATGCGCCGCGAGCACGACAGGCGCGTGATGATGTTCGACCCCAACATCCGCAAGAATTTCATCAAGGACAAGCCGAGGCATCTCGCACGTATGCAGCGGATGCTGGCGCTCGCCGACATCGTCAAGCTCTCGGACGAGGACCTGGACTGGTTCGGCGAGACCGGTACCCTCGAGGACATCGCAGCGCGCTGGCTCGATCTAGGTCCCAGCTTGATGGTGGTCACACAAGGCGCCAAGGGCGTGGTGGCTTTCTCCAGAAACCATTCCGTCTCGGTGCCGGCCGAGTCGGTCAAGGTTGTCGATACGGTCGGAGCCGGCGACACGATCAACGCCGGGATTCTCGCTTCGCTGCGCGATCAGGGACTGCTGTCCAAGCAGGCAATCGCCGCTCTTTCCGAGAACCAGATCCGTACGGTGCTCGCCTTCAGTACCAGGGCAGCCGCCATCACCGTTTCCCGCGCGGGCGCCAATCCACCCTCACGGCGGGAGCTAGCCGGAAGCGCCGCTGTCGCCAGCTGACAGCCGCAGCCGCAATCACATTATGTTTCGCCGCCCGCGATGCGATTGCGGTCAATCGTCTAGGAAGTCCTGAAAAAGCTTGGCTTTGCAGCTTTTCCTGCAAGCAATTCGAGATCTTTTGGTAACAAGGGGCACCGCTGCCTAAAGCCGCAGCTCGGCCGCAAATCTTTCGCGCGCCGTGCAACTCTGGTACCAGCGGCGCGTTATCAGGCAAAACTCGGGACCGACATGCAGTTCATCGATCTAGGCGCACAGCGCGCACGCATCCACGACAGGCTGAAAGCGGCCATGGACAAGGTCGTTGAAGAAGGCCGCTATATTCTGGGGCCGCAGGTCGCTGAATTCGAAGCCAAGCTGGCCGACTATGTCGGCGTAAAACACGTCGTGGCCTGCGCCAACGGAACCGACGCGTTGCTGCTTCCTCTCTATGCCTCCGGCGTGGGACCTGGCGACGCGGTGTTCGTGCCGAGCTTCACGTTCGCAGCTACGGCCGAAGTGGTGGCGCTGGCCAAGGCCGAACCGATCTTCGTCGACGTTGATGCCAAGACCTACAACATCGACATCGAAAGCCTGGAAGCGGCCATCGCCATGGTCAAGGCCGAAGGTCGACTGAAGCCGAAGGCGATCATCCCTGTCGACCTGTTCGGCCTTGCCGCCGACTACGAGGCGATCATGGCGATTGCCAAGCGCGAGAACCTGCTGGTCATCGAGGATGCGGCGCAATCGATCGGTGGCACCGCCGACAATGCCAAATGCGGGGCCTTCGGCCACGTCGCCGGCACCTCGTTCTACCCGGCTAAGCCGCTCGGCTGTTATGGCGACGGCGGCGCCATGTTCACCAATGATGCGGCACTCGCCGAAAAGCTGCGGTCCTTCGCCTTCCACGGCAAGGGCGAGACACAATATGACAACGTCCATGTCGGCATCAATTCGCGCCTCGATACACTGCAGGCGGCTATCCTGATCGAAAAGCTGGCGATCCTGGAAGACGAGATGGTTGCCCGCCAGAAAGTGGCAGCGCGTTACGCCGAAGGCCTCGGCGATATTGTCACCGCGGCGCGCAACCTCGACGGCACCCGTTCAGCGTGGGCGCAATACGCCATCGAAACGCCCAAGCGCGATGGGCTGAAGGCTCACCTGCAGGAAAAGGGCATTCCGTCCGTCATCTACTACGTCAAGCCGCTGCACGAGCAGGTTGCCTATCGCCACTTCCCGCGCACGCCCACGGGCCTGGCGGTGTCGGAAGGCCTGCCAAACCGGATCCTGTGCCTGCCGATGCACCCTTACCTCAGCGAGTCCGATCAGGATCGTGTCATCGAGACGATCCGCAACTATATCGGCTCGAACTCGGCGCAGGCAGCCGAATAAGCCCCCTGTTTGTTGGGAAGCAAGGCAGGCGACGCCGATTAAAGCGTCGCCTCGGCGCAACGGTCGTTCTGCCCTCATTCGCCTGTTTGAGGCACTTCTCCCGGTGCGCGAAGAGAGGCTTCACCTGCCCTTGGCGATGAAGAACGGGTTGGCAAAATCGGCGTCGTGCGCCTGGTTACGCTTGCCGTAGGTAAGCGGTGCACCATCAAGGGTCGACGTGCTGCCGCCCGCAGCGCGCAGCACCGCATCGCCAGCAGCCGTATCCCACTCCATGGTGCGGCCAAAACGGGGATAGATATCGGCTACAGCTTCTGCGAGCAGGCAGAATTTGAGCGAAGATCCGATCGAGACGATCTCCGTTGGCCCCAGCGTTGCAATATAGTCGTCGGTCTCCGCCGTACGATGCGAGCGACTGGCAACGACCGCGAGTGGCGAGGCGGCTGGGCGCACCGTGATCGCCCTGCGAGCAACAACGCCGAGGCTGGCATCGACCTCCGCAGCTTCCGCCCTGCCCGGCCGCCCCGAATAAAGCGTTCCCGAGCACGGCGCGAAGACAACGCCAACCTCCGGAATGCCATGGCGTATCAGCGCGATGTTAACGGTGAAGTCATTGCCACGCTTGACGAACTCCTTGGTGCCATCGAGGGGGTCGATCAGGAAGAAGGCTTCGCCCAGCGATGTCGGCAGGATGCCGGCACTGGCCTCTTCTTCCGCCACGCAAGGAACATCCGGATAGATTTCGCGCAGGCCAGCCAGGATGAGTTGCTCGGCCAGCCGGTCGGCTTCCGTTACCGGCGAGGCATCCGCCTTGGCGTCGACAGCACAACCTTCATGGAAGATGCGCATGATGGCGCTGCCGGCAGCCAATGACAGTTTTTCGAACACGGCAAGCATCGCGGCATCGGCTGCCGCGTCCGCCAGGATATGGACGGCACTCATCTCGGGCGTGTTAGGTGTCATGGCAGAACAAGCTTGAAATGGTCGACTTCAACCGATGGGATACAGCATGCCGCCGGACATGCAAGCAAACAGCGCGAAGGCGGCCCGCCATTTGTGGACCGATATCGATTGGCGCTCAACACGCCCTAGATGCCGCCACCGCTTTCATACTGCGTTTCGGCCTTGTCACGCTCGGCTAGCCAGTCGTCCAGGATATCCACCATCTCTTCGACGGTTCTGCCGACGGTTTGAAGGCGAATCTCCGGGTTCTCTGGCGGCTCGTAGGGAGAATCGACGCCAGTGAAGTTCTTGATCTCGCCGCGCAAGGCCCGTGCATACAGGCCCTTCGGATCGCGGCGCGCGCACTCCTCGAACGGCGTGTCGACGAACACTTCGACGAACTCGCCGCCAGCCATCAATTCTCGCGCCAGACGCCGCTCGGCGCGGAATGGCGAGATGAAGGAAACCAGCACGATCAGGCCGGCATCTGCCATCAGCTTCGCCACCTCGGCGATGCGGCGGATGTTTTCGACGCGGTCGGCATCGGTAAAACCAAGGTCGCGGTTGAGGCCGTGGCGCACGTTGTCGCCGTCGAGCAGATAGGTATGGCGACCGGTAGCGGCGAGCTTCTTCTCGAGCAGGTTGGCGATGGTCGACTTTCCCGAGCCCGAAAGCCCTGTGAACCAGAACACCGCCGGGCGCTGGTGCTTCATGTCGGAGCGCGCGCGCTTGTCGACATCGAGCGACTGCCAGTGGATATTCTCGGCACGGCGCAGCGCATGCTGGATCATGCCAGCACCAACAGTCGCATTGGTGATGCGGTCGATCAGGATGAAGGCGCCGGTCGAACGGTTTTCAGCAAAGGCGTCGAAAGCAATTGGTGTCCGGGTCGAGATGTTGACGACGCCGACCTCGTTCATCTCCAGCGACTTCGCCGCTTCTTCCGTGAAATCATTGATGTTGAGACGGTGCTTCAGTTCGGTGACGGTCGCGCTCGCCTCGTCTGTCTCGGTGCGCAGGATGTAGGAGCGGCCCGGCAGCAATGCCTGTTCGTCAAACCACACCAGATTGGCGGCGAATTGATCGGACACCTGCGGGCGGGCATCCGGCTGCACCAGCATGTTGCCGCGCGAAACCTCGACTTCCTCGTCCAGCACCAGTGTCACCGCCTGGCCGGCAATAGCCTTCTGAAGGTCACCGCCATAAGAGACGATGCGCTTGACGTGGGCCGAGCGGCCGGACTTTGCCACCACCACCTCGTCGCCACGCGACACCGAGCCGGACGCGACAGTGCCGGCAAAGCCCCGGAAATCGAGGTTCGGCCGGTTCACATACTGCACGGGGAAACGGAACGGCTGTTCGGCCGAAGCGCTGTCGACCGGGACGGTCTCCAGATGCTCGATCAGCGTCGGACCTTGATACCAGGCCAGGCGTTCCGAACGCATCGAGACATTGTCGCCGTAGCGCGCCGACATCGGGATCGGCTCAATGCTCTCGAAGCCGAGGTCGCGCGCGAAGTCCCGGTATTCGGCAACGATGCGATCGAAGGTGACACGGTCAAAACCGACCAGGTCGATCTTGTTCACCGCCAGCACGATGTGGCGGATGCCAAGCAGCGAGGCGATGATGGAATGGCGCCTTGTCTGGCGCAGCACGCCCTGGCGCGCATCGATCAACACGATGGCAACATCAGCGGTGGAAGCGCCGGTCGCCATGTTGCGGGTGTATTGTTCATGCCCCGGCGTGTCGGCGACGATGAATTTGCGCTTCGGCGTAGCGAAGAAGCGATAGGCAACGTCGATGGTGATGCCCTGTTCGCGTTCGGCCTCAAGACCATCGACAAGAAGCGCGAAATCGACATCCTCGCCGGTCGTGCCGTGCTTGCGGGAATCGCGCTCAAGTGCCGCCAGCTGGTCCTCGAAGATCTGCTTGGTGTCGGAGAGCAGTCGGCCGATCAGCGTCGACTTGCCGTCGTCCACCGAGCCGCAGGTGAGGAAGCGCAGCAGCGATTTCTTCTCCTGCGCGGCCAGATAGTCGCGCACCTCGTTGCTCGGCTCGAGGGTCTTTGCCGGAACATGGCGCATTCTCAAAAATACCCCTCGCGCTTCTTCTTTTCCATCGAGCCGGCCTCGTCGCGGTCGATCAGGCGCCCTTGCCGCTCGGAGGTGCGCGCCGTCAGCATCTCGCCGACAATGGCTTCCAGCGTGTCGGCGCTGGATTCGATGGCACCGGTAAGGGGATAGCAGCCGAGCGTGCGGAACCGCACCAGACGGTTTTCCACCACCTCATCCGGACGCAACTTCATGCGGTCGTCATCCTTCAGGATCAGCATCCCGTCGCGCTCGACCACAGGCCGCTCCTTGGCGAAGTAGAGCGGCACGATGGGGATATCCTCCTGCAGAATGTACTGCCAGATATCGAGCTCGGTCCAGTTGGACAGCGGGAAGACACGGATCGATTCACCAGCGGCGATGCGGGTGTTGTAGATGTTCCACATTTCCGGCCGCTGGTTCTTTGGATCCCAGGCATGGCTGGTATTGCGGAAGGAGAAGATGCGCTCCTTGGCGCGCGACTTCTCCTCATCGCGGCGGGCACCGCCGAATGCCGCGTCGAAGCCATACTTGTCGAGCGCCTGGCGCAGGCCAACCGTCTTCATGATGTGGGTGTGCACGTTCGAACCGTGGTCGAACGGATTGATGTTGTCGCGCACACCGTCCTCATTGACGTGCACCAGAAGGTCGAAGCCGAGTTTCTCCGCCATCTGGTCGCGGAATGCGATCATCTCGCGGAACTTCCAGGTGGTGTCGACATGCAGGAACGGGAATGGCGGCTTGGCCGGATAAAAAGCCTTCATCGCCAGATGCATGAGAACCGAAGAATCCTTGCCAACGGAATACAGCATCACCGGCTTGGAGAAATTGGCCGCAACCTCGCGAAAGATGTGGATGGACTCCGCTTCCAGCCGCTGGAGGTGGGTCAGCGTGGCCGAACGGATTTGAGGTTGGGACATTGATTGAGCACACGTGGTTGCTGCAGCAGCCGGCTGCGTCTGGTTGCGGCGCACAAAATCCTCTTGTTTTCATTCGAACTCAAGGGGGTTGCCTCCAATCACCGCGCAAGAACAGGATGAAAATTCCAGCAAAGCACCATTTGCCAACATCACATTCTCCCAGCGCCGATGCTTTAGCGCCGATCCCGTCACGAACAAGAACCAATCTCCGGATCGGGGTGCTCGAATTGCGATGGAATCAGACCATCACACCTGCATCCATCGAGCGGGTCACCCTTTCAGCTCAACCTGTCGAGCGCGGTGGACAGGCTTTGAAAATGCAGATATCCCGCACCCGCATCTAGGATTATCAGTCTTCCATTCGGCGCGATGAAAAGAACTTTCGATTTTGTAGCTGCAGCCCTTGGCCTGGCGGTTCTATGGCCGGTACTGCTGGCGCTGGTTTTTATCATCAAGCGTGGCTCGGAGGGCCCCGGGATATTCTCGCAAGTCCGCGTGGGGCGAGATTGCAAACCATTTCGTTGCCACAAGCTTCGTTCGATGCGTGCCGATACGCCAAACGTGCCGTCTCATCACGCAACCGCCGGGCAGATTACGTCGATCGGACACTTCATTCGCAAGACCAAGCTCGATGAACTGCCGCAACTCTGGAACGTGCTGAAGGGCGAAATGAGTTTCGTCGGTCCGCGCCCCTGCCTACCTTCTCAGACCGAACTGGTTGAAGAGCGCCAGCGCCGCGGCGTCATGACCTTGCGCCCTGGCATCACCGGCCTTGCGCAAATCAACGACATCGACATGTCCAATCCGATAAGGCTCGCTGCCAAGGACGCCGAATATCTAGAGACGCATACTTTCCTCGGGGACTTCGCGATCATTTTCCGGACCGTTTTCCGCGGCGAAGGCAGCGGCGATCGCATTAGATAGCCGCGCCCGGGCGTGCGCTGCCGCTACGCCTCTCCTCAGGCTGCAATGCGGGGACCGCGTCCAATCTGGAAATAAGACAGGCCCGCCGCTTCCACTTCCTCGATGCGATACATGTTGCGACCGTCGAAGATCGCGCGATCCTTCAACGCACTTGCAAGACCGGCGAAGCTCGGGTTCCGGAATTCTGCCCACTCGGTGACAATAGCGAGAGCGTCCGCACCCTCTATGGCATCTTGCGCGGTTTTGGCGATCTCGACCAAACTCCGGTCTGGGAATAAAAATTCCCCCTGCTCGCCTGCCTCTGGATCGTAGGCCCGAACCTTCGCACCTGCCCGGATCAATTCGCCGATCAAAACCCGACTTGGCGCCTCTCTCACGTCATCGGTGTTCGGCTTGAACGCAATCCCCCAAACGGCGATTGTGCGTCCGCTCAATCCGCCTTTCGCCTTGTAGAATGAAGACAACATCTCAAACAGCACGCGCTTCTGCCGATCGTTGGCGCGCTCCGTTGCCTCAAGAATACCCAAGTCCACATCGTTCTGGCCTGCCATCTGGATCAGGGCCTGGACATCCTTCGGGAAACAACTGCCCCCGTAACCACAACCTGGATAGAGGAAATGCGGGCCAATACGGGGGTCACTGCCAATGCCTCGCCGGACAGCTTCGATGTCCGCACCAAGTTTGGCCGAAAGACCTGCCAGTTCATTCATAAAGCTGATGCGCGTCGCCAGCATGGCATTGGCAGCATACTTGGTCAGTTCCGCACTTTTGGTGTCCATCACCATGATGTTGTCGCGGTCATGGTTCAGCGGAGCGTACAGACGACGCATTTTCTCGACCGCCCAATCAACATCCCCACCGACAACAATGCGGTCCGGTTCCATGAAATCGCGGATAGCCACACCTTCCCGCAAGAATTCCGGGTTGCTGACCACCGCAAACTCCACGGAGAGGTTGCGCTCTTTCAGAGCACCCGAGACCACCTGCCGAACCTTTTCGGCCGTACCAACAGGAACGGTGGATTTGTTGACGATAATGGTTGGACGAGTGATCCGCCGCCCTACCTCTCTGGCGACCCCAAGCACGTATTGCAGGTCAGCGCTGCCATCCTCGCCAGGCGGCGTACCAACCGCAATGAAAACAATCTCGCCATGTTCAACTGCTTCGTCATAGCTCGTCGTGAACCGCAGCTTACCGGCTTCCCTGCCGTCTCGAACCAAAGCGTCCAGCCCCGGCTCGAAAATCGGAATACCGCCACTGTTGAGGAGATCGATCTTCCTGGCGTCAACGTCCAGGCACATCACATCGATGCCGATGTGTGAGAAGCATGTACCGGCAACCAGCCCGACATAACCCGTGCCGACAACAGTGACCTTCATGATTGACAGAAATCCCATCGATCGCCGCTTGACGCTTCAGGCAACCCTATGCCTCGGGTCACGCGGGCTATCCGTCAGAACTGACGATATTTCATTATGCCGTTTACTGCATAGTGCATGAAATTCCAGGCAGAAACAGGCAGGCTCAATTTTTCGATTTCACGGTAGCTCTGCCATACCTTCATGGCAGACTTTTTCTTGTTACGCGAAACTGAATTGCTGACAACACGATAGCGCATGAGATCGGCATCGAGCCCATGGGCTCGCCTGCCCGGCTTCAGAATCTCCAGCCAGCAGGCGAAATCGTCATAGTAGGTCTTCTTCATCACGACGGGGCCGACCCTGGAGCGGTCGATCATCACCGTGGAAGTGGCGATGACATTGTTGCGCAGAAGCTGGCCGTAGGAAACATGTTTCGGCACACCAATGTAGCGGCCGACGTCCTGTGCGTCAGCGCTTATGCGGCGAAAACCGGTAAAGGTTAGCGGCGCTTCATTGGCTTTTGCATAAGCAAGCGTGCGCTCGAGTTTTTCCGGCAGCCAGAGATCATCGCTGTCCAGATAAGCAAGCCAACGCCCTCTCGCCGCAGCAATGGCTGTATTGCGCGCAGTTGCAGGACCACCGTTGGTGACATGCTCGATCAGTTTGACCCTCGGGTCACGTGCACACCATTCCCCTACGACCGCTCTCGTGTTGTCGGGCGAGCAGTCGTCGACTATCAGCATCTCCCAATGAGGATAGGTCTGATCGATCACCGAACGGATCGTGTCTCCAACCAGAGCCTCCACCCGAAAGGCGGGCGTTACGATAGACACCAATTCGTTTTCGAAGCCGCTCATCGATATCACGCCAGTTGAGGGTGTCAGACGATGGTGCGGAAGTATTCTATGGACCGCCGAAGGCCGCTTTCGACATCAACCACTGGCTTCCAACCCACTTTGGTACCGACAGCGGAAATGTCAGGGCGGCGCTGACGCGGATCATCCGACGGCAGTGGCAAAAACGAAATACGACTGGACGAGTTGGTCAGTCTGATCACCATCTCCGCGAGATCGAGCATTGTGTGCTCCTCGGGATTGCCGATGTTGAAGGGTTCCGGTTCACCTTGATGCTCATGGTTCATCACCGCGACCATAGCGCTGATCAGATCATCGACATAACAGAAGCTGCGCGTCTGCGTGCCATCGCCAAAGACAGTCAAGTCCTGGCCACGCAACGCCTGTACGATGAAATTGCTGACAACTCGCCCGTCATTGGGATGCATGCGCGGACCGTAGGTGTTGAAAATGCGCACTATGCGAATGTCGGCTCCCTTGCGACGATGATAGTCGAAGAACAGGGTTTCAGCACAGCGTTTGCCCTCGTCGTAGCAGCTGCGTAGACCGATGGGATTCACGTGTCCCCAGTAACTTTCCGGCTGAGGATGCACGGACGGATCGCCGTACACCTCGCTGGTGGAAGCTTGCAGAATGCGAGCGCCATTTTGCAAAGCCAGTTCCAACATGTTGAGACCACCCCAGACACTGGTCTGCAACGTCTTGATGGGATCGTGCTGATAGTGCACGGGCGATGCTGGACATGCCAAGTTGTAGATCTGATCGACCTCCAGCCTGATCGGATCGACAACATCATGCCGGATCACTTCGAAATCGGGATTCTGCATAAGGTGCGCTACATTCGTGCGCGAGCCGGTGAAAAAGTTATCGAGGCAGATAACGACACTACCCCGCTCCAGAAGCCTTTCGCATAGGTGAGAGCCAAGAAATCCCGCACCGCCGGTAACGAGAACACGATTCTTCTGAAAATAATTATGCACTCGATCGTCCCACGATAGCGCGTTCATATCGGCCATAGCAGACGAAATTTGGCCGGATGGCGAGCGTTCTCGATTGGCCTGCCGCAAAAGTCAACCGATGACGCCACCTGCCGTGCTACTTTTGCGACAAAGGCTGCCCCGCAGCTCAACCGCGTCTGGCTCGATCGCTACACAGAAGCGAGGCCGCTGCAGTGAAGACGAAATTAAGCATGGCGATGATCAATGCCAGCCACGCCATCTCGACTGCGCTGAAACCATCATTCCCGGTCCACAAGAACCACCCGCTGACGCCGACACAAACGCTGGCAATGTTTGCCACAAGCGCGAACCTTTCCAGGCCTGCAATTATCAGGAAACTTGACCAGAAATCTGCCATGCGGAAGCTGGCTGCTATCGCAAGCGGAGCGACAAGCGCAACCGCGCCTCCATACTTTGGAAACAGTACCGGGACCGCGTAACTCGCTGCGATGCTCCCAGGTATCGCCACAAAACAGCATGCCAGCAGCATGCCGAAGGAAACCACCGCGCTGATCTTCCAGGCTCGGTCAAGACCATAGGCGGCATATCTGCGGGCGATAAATGGAAAGACCGACGCATTCACCACAGCTTGAACCGACAATGCGACGACCATGATTGTCCACGCAAAGGCGTATTCAGCAAAACCGGCCTTGTCCAGGATCTCCAGTGCGAACCATCGGTCTACATTGGTTGACAGGAATGAGACCACCGAGACGCCCAACAGAGCCAAGATCGCCCCCCAATCCAGGCTTGATAGCTGGCGTATGGCGGATTTTGCTACCACGAAGGTCGGGCGCAAGGCCGATGGGACTGTGCGCATCAATATCGTCAGCGAGATTATCGTAGAGACGATGGCTTCAGCCACCACCACGGTCACGGCAGAAGGCACAAGGGCCGCGATTGGCACAATGACGAGGATAATCCCGATCGATCTGACCAGATTTTCAATGGAAAAGTCTAATGTTCTGCCGCGACTACGACTTACCGCGGTCACCACCAGAAACAGTTGCTGGGCAATGCCATTCAAGAAGCCGGCCAAAAACAGCGGGGCAGATAAATTTGAAAAACTCGACCAGACGGGCACAAGGCTGAGAGCAACGATCCCGACAGCAAGCGATCCAGCGATGGTTTGCGCAAGCAAGATCGCCGCTTCGTTCTCGCTGTTATGAAAGAGCAGAATGGGAAGACTGCGCGACAGCTTGTAGTAGAGGCCGAAAGAACCGGCCATGGTCACCGCGCTTGCGACAAGAAGGGCGGCGCTATAGTCGGCGAAAGCTGCGACATCCAACATCCTGGCCATGACCAGGAGGCGAACGAGCATCAACCCCATCGCAAGCGCCAGCACCGGAGCATACAATGCGTGCCTAAGGCGATGTCTCGTTAAGAATACCATCAAGGGGTAATGTGTTCAGATGTTGGGCCGCTCATCCCGCACGAATCCGAATTGCAATCCATGCATGCCGACGAGACCGGCATGAGATCAGCCAAGAAGACTCCAGTCGATCGGGGTGCCCATCGGCGCATCCCTGTTCACTCGTTTGCCAACCACCACATCGTAGAATTTCGGCGGCAGTCCGAACCCTGGGCGAATGATGCGGACGTTTTCCGCAGACAGTACATCGCCGGCCTTCACATCGCGCGAAATGTAGAGAGAGCGTCGGAAAGCAGTCGATTTTTCTTCGGCCGGCTGTGTTCCGTACCTGACTACACCCAAAGACTGCCACGCCCGTTCGGTTTCGACACGGAGTTGCAGGAATTCCTCCGGTTCAAGCGAGAAGCTCGAATCGACACCGCCGTCACTTCGAAGCAAGGTGAAGTGTTTTTCAATGAGCACCGCACCGTGCGCGACAGCGGCGGCTGAGGCTCCGCATCCCATCGTATGGTCGGAAAGACCGATCTCGCAGCCAGGGAATGCCTGCCGCAAATGTGGAATGGTCAGCACATTGGTGTTTTCCGGGGTTGCGGGATAAGTGCTTGTGCATTTGAGCAGCACGATATCCTTGCATCCGCCTTGCCGAGCGGTACGCACGGCATCGTCAATCTCGGCCAGCGTGGCCATGCCCGTGGAAATGATCATGGGCTTGCCGGCTGCTGCAACCTTGCGGATCAAAGGCAGATCCGTGCACTCGAATGACGCGATCTTGAAGGCGGGAACATCGAGCGATCCGAGGAAATCCGTAGCGGTATCGTCGAAGGGCGACGAAAAGCAGTGAATCCCGTGGCTAGCCGCGCGCTCCATAATCGGCTTGTGCCAGTCCCAGGGCGTATGCGCTTCCTGATAAAGTTCGTAGAGCTGTCGGCCAGCCCAAAGACTCCCCTCGTCTTCGATTACGAAGCCAGGCGCACGGATGTTTAATGTCATCGTGTCGGCGGTGTAGGTTTGCAGCTTGATGGCGTCAGCGCCGGAGCGGGCCGCGGCGTCCACAATTTCCAGCGCTCGGTCGAGTGACTGATTGTGGTTGCCAGACATTTCGGCGATCAAATAGGGACGATGACCCAGACCAATTTCGCGATTGCCGATCTTCACAGCGTCTTCCTTTTCCGACAGCCCAATTCGTGCCTGCATGGCCGCAGTAGAATTCAGACTGCTCGCAGCATTGAGAAACGAAGTCGACAGGTCATGTCCTGAACTTCGTTGAATATGTCAAGGCACGCTGCCTGGCTTCTTCATCAGTATCGAGGCGCCAACGCTCGCGAATTCAACACCGCTTCCACCACACGATCGACACCCTTGCCGTCGCAGACGACAGCTGCCGCGAGATGCATGTCGCGGAGTTTGGTCGGATCTGCAGCCAGCATCCGAACAGCGTTGGCCACACGGTCAGCCGTATCATGCGAGAACTGTCCGATGACAATTGCGGCACCGGCTTCCTGCAAAGCTGCCGCGTTATGCAGTTGGTTGTCGGCAACGACGAGCAGCAGAGCTGGCCGACCCAGGCAGCAGCGTTCGTAGCTGGCACTGCCTGGGGCACCGATGACCAGGTCTGCCGCTCCAGTAAGCGCCGCCATCGTCTGGGCATCGGCATCGGTGTGAAGGCGCCAGCCGGGGCCACCTGCAGCAATGGCAGTTCCTACAGCATAGAGATGAGGGGCTGCCGAACCGAGAACGCAATCCACCTCATACGTTCCGCCGGCATCAAGAAGCCCCTCCAGCACTGCCTGTGTAGCGTTCGCGTTGTCGCTCAACCCCATGGAGATCAAAACGCGCCGCACCGCCCGCGGCACTCGTTCGAGGGCAGCATATCGTTCCTTCCTGAAAGACTGGCGGAGCATTGCGTAGTCGCTGCCGCAAAGCAGGACCGTGCCGCTCTCGACCTGAGCGCCATATTCTTCAGCTCGGCGTCGAAAAGTCGTGTCGACCAAATGCGTGCAAACGTGACGTCGTGAAGGTGCATCGTCGATGACCAGGACCTTCCTGGCCCAGCCCGCCATCCCCCTCTCGAATCCTTCACCCAGGCCGTAGTGATCGACGACCGCAAGCTCCACGCCGGACGGCCAGTGTGATGCCATGCGTTCGACATCGCTTTCTGTGGCTGTCATGCCTTTCAGAGTATCGGGAAAATCGGCGAACAACTGTGGGAAGGTCGTCATCGTCTCATTGGAGACAGCAAAGGCTATCTCGAAACCGCTTTGTCTGAGCGCAGTTCCCAGAGCACCGCAGCGCACCAGATGCCCTCCGCCGATGACAGATCCTGCGTCGCACCGGATCACCGCCTGCATCAACATCTCCTGCTCGGTAGGCCTTCAAATTGTATATGTGTCAGGGCAAAGGTCTGAAAATGCAGCCTGATATTGCTGCTCTGATGCCCATTCACTATAGAAGCGCGACAGATCGGACAATCTTACGGCGCTGACTGGACGTACAGATGATCATCGTAGTGCTGCAAGCAAGAGCATCCTCGAGCCGGCTTCCGGGCAAGGTCCTGAAACCCATCCTTGGAAAGCCAATGCTGCATCATCAAATTGAGCGGATCCAGCGTGCAAGGATGCCTGCACGCCTGGTACTGGCGACCAGCCGGAACCCGGACGATGATGCGGTGGCGAATATCGGCCACAATGCTGGCATCGATGTCTATCGCGGCAGTCTCGAAGATGTTCTTGATCGCTTCTACCACGCGGCAGAACCGTTCGCGCCGTCACATGTGGTGCGATTGACCGGGGACTGCCCGCTAGCTGATCCGAGCATCATTGATGCGGTCACACGCTTCGCGGTCGAAGGTGACTACGACTATGCTTCAAACACCATTCGACCAACCTTTCCTGATGGGTTGGATGTCGAGGTCGCTACCTTTCAAGCGCTCCAAGCAGCCTGGAAGGAGGCGACGACAAAATCCGATCGAGAGCATGTAATGCCGTTCCTTCATCGCCAGCCGGACCGTTTCAAGCTGGGGAATTATGAAAATACGCAGGACCTGTCCGCATTGCGCTGGACGGTTGACGAACCTGCGGATTTTACGTTTGTCGAATCCATCTATGAAGCCCTTTATCCTGCAAACCCGGCCTTCGACAGCGCTGCGGTTCTCAGCCATCTGGGAAAAAACCCTGGGCTTGCCTCGCTCAATTCCGAGTTCGTGCGAAACGAAGGATTCAAAAGCGAATGAAGCTGCGGCCGGCGACTATCGACGACGCGCAGTTGCTGTTCGATTGGCGTAACGAGCCGCTTACCCGGGCGATGTCGGTAAATACCGAACCGGTCGCGTGGGATGACCACGTGAAATGGCTGTCGATAAGACTGGCCCGGCCCGAGCCGGGGCTATACATCTGCGAGGATGGCATCCCGTGTGGCATGGTGCGTATAGACAACGATGAAATCAGCTACACCGTGGACATGGATTTTCGGGGCAAGGGTCTGGCCACCAAAATGCTGATACTTGCCCGGCACCAGTTCGGCTCCAAACGCGCAAAAGTAAAACGAAGCAACGAAGCTTCGGCAAAAGCGGCGACAAAGGCCGGCCATACAGTTGAATATATCTAAGGATTGAAGTCGACATGTCCAATGCCAGCCTAAAACAGGAAACGGGTTCCTCTCACGCAAGCAGCAGCCGCTATCGAACTTCCGAGGAGATGCTGGACGAAGCGCTAAAGATCATTCCGCTTGGCTCGCAGACTTTTTCCAAAAGCCTGACCCAGTACCCGCGTGGTGTCTCGCCCTTCTTCATCCAGCGTGGCGCCGGCTCCGTCGTCTGGGACGTCGACGGCAACTCCTATACCGATTTCAACAACGGCCTGTGCTCCGTCACGCTCGGTCATGCTGACGCCGACGTGAATGCCGCCGTCCTTGAACAGTTGAAAGATGGTGTCTCTTTCCCACTGGCGCATCCGCTCGAGGCGGCAGTGGCGGAACTCATCGTCGAGATGGTTCCGTCGGCCGAAATGGTGCGTTTCGGCAAGAACGGATCCGATGCGACATCCGGCGCCATAAGGGCGGCCAGAGCCTTTACCGGCAGAGAGCGTGTCGCCATGTGCGGCTATCACGGCTGGCAGGATTGGTACATCGGGTCAACAGCTCGCAACAAAGGGGTTCCGAAAGCGACCCGCGAGCTCTCTCATGTCTTCCCGTACAACGATCTGGAAGCGCTCGACAAAGTGCTCTCCTCCCACCCCGGTGAGTTTGCTGCGGTCATACTCGAACCGATGAATACGACCTTCCCGAAGGAGGGCTACCTCCAGGGACTGATCGATCTCGCTCACAAACATGGTGCCATCGCGATCTTCGACGAAACCATCACCGGGTTTCGCTACAGCGAAGGTGGCGCACAGCAGCTTTTCGGCGTGAAACCCGATCTCGCTTGCTTTGGCAAGGGTCTGGCCAATGGCTATCCACTTTCTGCTGTGGCTGGACGGGCGGACGTCATGGCCGAGTTTGCCGAAATATTCTTCTCATTCACCATGGGTGGAGAGGCAATGTCGCTGGCAGCAGCTCAAGCCAGCCTGAGGAAAATCCGTAGCCACAGCGTGATCGAGAAACTCAACGCAACGGGGAGCAAGATCGCCGATGGCGTCAAAGCCCTGATTACCAAGCACGGCTGCGAAAATTTCCTCGGCTTCGCCGGGCACCCGACATGGTCGTTCCTGACCATAGCCGATGCCAACGGCAGCACTTCCTTCGAGATCAAGACCCTTTGGATGCAGGAAATCCTGGCACGGGGCATCATTTCTGTAGGCACCCACAATGTCAGTTTTGCGCATAGCGATGCTGATGTCGCCAAGCTGCTCAATGCCTATGACGAAATCTTCCCGCTCTTGCGCGACGCAGTGGAAAACAAAGCCATCCGGCAATATCTTCGCTGCGAACCTCTGGTGCCCTTGTTCAGGCTGAGATGAACGAGGGTAAACCGTCGAAATCGCATCGCCACGTCGTTTGACTGTTGACACTTCCGGGACATCCCTGCCGAATTGCCCCGGGGCGATGCTTCGACCCTACCATTGATGCCCAAGTGGCAAAAGACGCCTGACCGAGTCAATGAAACGGTAGGCCGGGCGACGCCGAACTTCCGTTACCCGGCCTTCTGCCTGGGATGGCCGACGATCCATCAGAGCTTCCCATTGACGCTCCTGAATCAGGTTCAAGACCGAATCCTCGCCTTCAAGGGACGTAGCCGAGGTTGAATCGTCGGGAACAAGGACACCCGTCTGGCATAGTGCAACGAAACGATCGGGGTTCGCACCTTCGAGATATTGGTATTTGGTCGTACTTATGCAGCGAACATGATCGACATATTGCGCCAGGCGATAGATCGTCGAATACGCAAACCTCAAAGTTTTTCGAGAGGTATTGTCAGAATCATGCGCGCTGTCCAAGAGCTTGAGCTTGTTCATTTGCTCCTGGCCATATGCGTCCAGTTGGAAACCCGCCGTCTGGTAATTCGAAGGTCCTACGGCGATAACATTCTTCCCAAGAACTCCCGCTTCCAAGCCAGCGCTACTGCCGCAAACAACCACGGCATCAGCCTGCTCGATTAGATCAAGCGTACTCGACGTATCCGCCGCCGGAATAAACTTCACCCCTCTCTTCTTCGACCAGGTGCGATAGTACTCTTCCGAATGATGTCCATCATATTGACCAATGCTGACAGCCCAATTTGGATGGCACCGTAAGACCACATCTTCCGGCTTCAGTTTTAAGTGATCAATCAAGGCATCATAAGCCGCAGTGCGCTCTGCCCAAGGATCCTCCCAATCGGGATGTCCATAAAACTCATTTCGGCTTCCCGGAAGAAGCAGCACTTTTGACGAACCCGAGTTCGGCCAGCTCGCCGCGCTTGCACCAGTGTTATACGCCTGCCATTCCTTTTGGTTTTTGCGGAGAAAGCGCGACGCGATATGACTGCTGGCACGGAGCGCCTGAGCCTCGGTCAATGGGACATCACGCCAATCTCCCACCATTCGGTCGGCAGACTTGAGACCAAGGCAGCTTTCATTCGGAAACAATTGAAGTCCGTCTCCAAACCAGGTGCGTTCCATGGAAACATATCGAATGCCCATGGATTGAGCGGCTTCTATAATTCCTCTGGTGGCATCCATCCGACCATTAAAAACGCAGATCGCATCCAGCCGTTCTTTTTCGATCCACTTCCTCGCAGCCGAGTAAGCCGCCATGGCAGTGGGCGCCAACCTGGCATTGATCTCCGCGAATACGCCTGACGAATAGTCCTGATCGGATTCAAACCGCCCAATCGTACTGGCACTCGACTCAGCCCATTTCATCGCCGACGAGCATTGCTCGCCGGCTGCGGCTGCCGAACCGATCGCAGTTATGTGCCTGTCTTCGTAGGACCGTATTCCGCCCATTCTGCAGGTGATGCAGTTTGATCGGGCTTTTGGGCGAAGCTCCCTCGTATAGCAGCTTCCAAAATTGGAATCGCATGTCAAAAACCGCGCTTCGTGACCGGCGAGACGGACAAGCCGGGCCAGATACGCCAGATGCTCCACGTGAGGCCGCCAGGAATAGATCGACGAAAAACCTATCTTCATCTTCGGTATCACCAACTGGTCTGCGGCTGTTCCGCGCTATTTCTGATGCAGAACTGCTCGCCTGGAACCAGTCCAGACAGTCCTGCCCCATTTCCGGGTGGCGTCAAAACAGCGCGCCCGATCGATATGAAGATTCGCAAAATTGCGAACACGAATGTTGAGACACAACACACCCAGGTCTGCGCGAGTTAGCTGCCTGACATCATCCCAAAACCGGCAGAAGAGCGGGCCATCAGCGCCCTTTGAAGGGTAATGCGATATCTCTTGCCAGCGAGAATGCCTGCTCAAGCCAAGTTCCAGACTATCGTTCCGCCCCGCAACATTGCGAAGTGATTTCTTACGCCTTATAGAGGCCAGGACCACTGATCAAGTTTCAAAGAAATCCACTGTCATGGATACAATTGGGTTATTGCGGATGCCGATTGGCAACCTGCAATCTGCATGGAATGCGCTTTATGAGCTGGGTTTCGATCCAGAGATGGTCGACGAAAACTCAGACTTCGACGGCTTATCCCACCTGATCGTACCGGGTGTCGGCAATTTCAAAGCCGTCATGGAACATCTCGAGTCGAAGGGCTTACCGAAGATCATCCGTGACTTCGCTGCCACCGGGCGCCCGACCCTTGGAATATGTGTGGGAATGCAGTTACTGGCCACCACGGGAACAGAAAGCGGCAGTACCGAGGGGTTGGGCTTTGTCAATGCAACCGTCGATCGTCTGCCGGGCGGCAAGGGCTTGCCACTGCCGCATGTAGGCTGGAGTACAGTTGACTTCCGTCGGGACCACCCTGTTACGGAGAATGTCAAACAGGGGCGCGATTTCTATTTCGTTCACTCATATGCCATGCATTGTAGTGACGAAAAAAACGTTATCGGCCTGACTGGTTATGGAACGGATTTCGCCTCGATCGTGAGTGCGGACAATGTGGTCGGGTTTCAATTCCATCCCGAGAAGAGCCAGGCCAACGGCTTGAAGCTTTTGGAAAACTTCTGCCATTGGGACGGCACGTGCTAAAGAAACGCATCATACCTATCCAACTCCTCAACGATGGACGGCTGGTCAAATCCGTAAGATTTGACAGCTGGCGCGATGTTGGCGATCCGGTCAAAAGTTCTGCGGTCTACAACTCTCAATATGCCGATGAACTTATTTTTCTGAATGTTTCCCGCGAAAGGCGCAGCGTCGAAGATCTTCAAAAGATTATCACAGATGTGTCAAAAGTGAGCTTTATGCCCATGGCCATGGGGGGTGGCATCAAGACGGCCGAGGATGCAGCCTTCATCATCCTGAATGGCGCTGACAAAGTCGTTGTCAATTCCGTCGCCTACTCCAATCCATCCGTCATTTCCACGACTGCGGACAAGTTTGGCGCCCAGGCCGTGATCGTCGGGATCGACGTGCGCTGGGATGAAGAAAGGGCCGACTACACACTTTACAGCGACTGCGGTCGTCGTGTCGAAAATGTCGCTCTCGAAGAGCACATCGAGAAGATGCTTCAGGCTGGTGCGGGCGAGATCATGGTGCAGTCGATCGACCGAGACGGCACGATGACAGGCTTTGATGTTCCGCTGATCAAGCGGGCCATGGCCGTATCCTCTGCCCCAGTAATCGCGGCGGGCGGCTCCGGCAACTACGGGCAGATGCGCGACGCATTCGTGGAAACCGACGTGAGCGCCCTAGCCTGCGGCAGCTTGTTCAACTTTTCGGACAGCAACCCGATCCGTGCAAAGGCTTTTCTGAGCAATCACGGTTTGAATTTCAAAAAGGTCTGAAATGACCATCAAAACCGCGCGGCTCCTACTGCGGGAACTCCGTCCTTCTGATGTCAGCGAGGTGTACGTCGCCTGGCTCAATGATCCGGAGGTTTCGCAATACTTGGAAACCCGTCATTCGATACAGAACATGGAGACGGTGCGCGCTTTCGTGGAAATGGTGCTCGCGCGCGAAAACGAACATCTGTTCGGCATCTTCCTGCACGACGGGCGTCACATCGGCAACATCAAGGTCGGTCCAGTGCGTGCCTATCACAACCTCGCCGACGTAAGCCTGCTCATCGGCGCGCGCGATTGTTGGGGCAAGGGTTATGCGGCGGAGGCCATCGAAGCCGCCAGCCGCCATGCTTTCGTCACCCTCGGCGTCCGCAAACTATGCGCCAGCATGTACGCTCCCAATGAAGGCTCGCGGCGCGCCTTCCTCAAAACGGGCTACCGGGAAGAAGGCCGGCGCCGCAACCACTATGTCCTCGATGGCGCGCCCTGCGACCTGGTAGAACTTGGTCTACTCCCGGAAGATCTCTGAATCTGAAAGAGGCGCCGTGCAGCTATGCACAAGGCGCCTCTTGTCTCATTTTCCGGCGTTCCACAGGAACACTATGCAGGCTTGTCCACGCCAGCCAGGTCGAAACGACAAACCTTATCGTTTCGTCTGAATTCCCTTGGTACCTTCGCCTTCACGATACCACCGCTCATAATCCCAGGTTTTCGGAGCCCATTCATTTTTTCCGAAATCCGGCTCATTGGGCGGGACGATGGTGTGGGAAACGATCTCATTGAATTCGTTTTCGTCGAGACCGACGTAATCCAGGAAAATGTCGAGTGACGGTGGCTTGCGGCCCTCATACTTGTCGACCAGCTCTTGTCCGTGCTCCTTGCTGATGCGGCCATTGCGCAAATCCAGTGCCACCATCTGGCTCACACGGCTGTATCCGCGCTTCAGATATTTGATGTAATCGCGCATGCCCTGCATGAAGCATTCGATTTTTTCATAGGGATATTCCTCCCATGGCATGCCTTCGACTTGGTCACCCTTCCAGCCAAGTTCGCGCTGGATGACCTCCACATTCTTCTTCACGTCCCAGGGTATGTACGAGCCCAGGCACACCGACTCGTAGCGCAGGCGCTTCAGATCGCGCATCTTAGGATAGGTGTAGGGAAGTAGATCACGCGGATCGAGATCAAAATCATCCTTGATCATGCCGTACATGTCTTCGGCGGTGATCCCGAGATTGACGAAACGGTTGAAGCGCGTCTCGTCAACCTGCTCGATCTCGTCCTCAGCGTAGTCGTAATAGGCGGTGTACTCCGACGACGGCTCCCCCCAAAAAACCAGGGGAACATTGAACTTCACCGCCATGTGCATCGGATAGGAGAAGATACCGGTATGACAATGCCAGCAGAAATCGCCTTTTCGACGCAGAGACTCCAGCATCAGACGCTTCACCACCCGCCAATTGGGCGTGAAATTAAGAACATCGACACCAAGCTTCTTGAATGTCCGGGTATTATTCTCGACCAAGGTCTCACGCATAAAGCCGTGATCGAAGCGCACAACCAGCGGCTTGAGCTTATATTCCTTCATCAGATACAAGAGCGTGTAGGTAGAGTCCTTCCCTCCGGAGAATGGAATAATACAGTCGTAATCGTGTTGGCCGCGATGCCGTTCGATAAGCTCGTCGAGCTTGGTCTTTCGCGTCGCCCAGTCGATCTTCTCGTCACGCACTTCCTTCCCGCGACAGACGTTGCAGACGCCTTTCTGATCGAATTCGATGGTCTCGTAGGTTTCCGGCAGAAGACAGCTGCCGCATTTCTGAAGTAGAGTCATGACTGGTCCGATCTCAAAGAAGCTTCGATCACAAGGCACCCCAGGACGCGGGGTTGAGCAGGCGTGGATCGCCTACCGGCCATCGCCACGAGCCGCTGTCAATTTCAGCAGTCTGCAGTCGGCCTGCCGCTGAAACAATTTCTTGAAACTCGCGCAGACTCGACGCGCCGACAATCACACGATCGATCATCTGGTGACGAAAGACTGCCGCGACAAGTCCTTCGATAACGTCTAGGCCTGCTAGAGTAAAGGCTTGCCGCATTTGGACCAATGACGGCGCAAGAGCCGCGAACTTCACCGGCAGATGTTCGGGGGGCGTCAACAGAAGACCTTGAAGGAAAATCGATCGCGCATGAATTTCGACTTTGCGAGCTGCCAGCGCATCGAGCTGACCGCCATCGACCAGTCGCAGATCGAGGGCATTGATCGGGAGCTGCACGATATCGATATCGTAGCGATCAAGCAGGTGGTCGATCTCCTTGCCGGAATAGACGGAAGCGCCGACCTTGCGAGCCAATCCGGACGCCTTGATGTCCTGCAGGCAACGCCAGACCCTGTCGCCATGAGGGCCGATCAAGTCACCCGCGTCATGCACCATGAGAGCGTCCACCCGATCGACCTGAAGATCTCTGACCGATCGCTCGAAACGCGAAACAATGGCGTCCGCTGCTGCGTCTGCGGTCGCTTCGCCGCCAATCTTGACCGTCTTGGTTACAATATCGAATGCCGCTCCCGCGGCAGCACGGCCTATGGTTGCTTCGCTATCGCCGTAGAGGGCGGCTGTATCGATGGTGGTTACATCGTTTTGGCGCGCAAATCGAAGGATGGAAGCGGCCTCTTCCACGCCCACTTGGCCGACCTGGTTTGTTACACCATAGGCAAGTCCAAACTGAACGGTACCGATACCAAGGCGCGAACCGGAAAGCATGAGGTCGCCAGTTCCCGCTAGCCGTTTATGCCCAGAACGCTCTTGATCGTCTTGGCGACCCGTTCCGCATCCTGATCGGTCATCAGTGGGTAGTAGGGGATGGAAAGCGCCTTGGCGTAATACGTGTCAGCTCCCGGCAGATCAACAGCGCCCGATTGCTCAACATAATAAGGTTGGTGATGGATCGGAATATAGTGAACCTGCGTACCGACCCCACGCTCCCGCAGATCGGCCATTACGCGAGCCCGCTCCTTGCCTAGCGCAGCAAAGTCGATGAGCAGCGGATATAGATGCAACACTGGTTCCACAGAGGATTCGATCCGAAGCGGCTCCACGAGATCGCCAACGTCGCCAAAATGCCGATCGTAGATTTGCTTGAGCTGCGCACGCCGCCCGGCAAACATCGACAATTTCTTGAGCTGCGAATGAGCGAGTACGCAGGCAAAGTCTGGCGCCCGATAATTGAAGCCCAATTCCTGCATCTCATAGTACCAAGGATTGGCATCACCAGCACGTGCGAACGCCAAATCCTTGTCCAGAAATTTTTCGGGGGTCCTCACAATGCCGTGCGAGCGCAACAGCTTCAATCTTTCGTAAAGAGCCGGATCACTGGTGGTGACAACCCCCCCCTCACCCATGGTGATCGTCTTCACCGGATGCAAGGAGAAAACGGTCATCGCGGAGTGGTGACAGGCGCCGACTTTAACGGCGACACCGGTCTCATCGCGATAAGTTGTCCCCAAAGCGTGGCAAGCATCTTCCACCAGGACGATATTGTTCTGGGCGGCGATGCGCGCGATTTCCAGCATGTCGACGGGGTTACCATTGAGATGCACAACGACAGCCATTTTCACCGGCTTGGCGGCGCGCGCTATGGCAGCACGGAAGGTTTCCGGTGTGATCAGGCCGGTCTTCGGGTCAGCATCGGCAAAGACGATCTCAGCGCCCGTATAGCGCATGCCGTTGGCCGAAGCCAAAAATGACATGGTCGGCGCGATGCCAACATCGTCCGTGCCCACATTCGCGGCCAGCGCCGCCAGATGCAATGCTACTGTACCGTTGGAAACCACAACAGCATAACGAGCACCAACGACCTCGGCAAACGCAGCTTCGAATGCCTCGACCGCAGGACCCGTGGTCAACCAATCTCCGCGCAGGCAATCCGCGACGGCGGCTATATCATCCTCGTCGATCCAATGGCGACCGTAAGGCAAGAAGCTTTCGGACATGACTTGGAGCCTCAGATGCCGGTACGCGCCACCAGCTCGTTGAACCCGGCCTCATCGAGCCATTCATCATTGATATCGCTCGAATAGCTGAAATCGTCGGAGACCCGGTTCACACCTGCGAAAGCATCCTCCTCTTTCGCCCAGAAACGGAAGACCGGCAAAATCGCATAGCGATCGCCAAGGTCGACGGTCATGCGGGCATCGTCGCCCGTTACCATCACTTCATGCAGCTTTTCGCCGGGGCGGATGCCGACGATCTCGTGCGGAATGCCTGGCGCAATGGCATTGGCAAGGTCGACGACCTTCATCGACGGAATTTTCGGTACAAAAATTTCGCCGCCCTTCATCAGGTCGAACGAAGACAGCACCATGTTGATGCCCTGCTCCAGTGTGATCCAGAAGCGGGTCATTTCGGGATGCGTGATCGGAATGCGGTCGGCCTTACTTGCAACCAGTTTGCGGAAGAACGGCAAGACACTTCCACGAGACCCCATCACATTGCCATAGCGGACAACCGAAATTCGCAGGCCTGAAGCCCCAGAAATGTTGTTCGCTGCGATGAAGATCTTGTCGGAGGCAAGCTTCGAGGCGCCATAAAGGTTGATCGGGTTGGCAGCTTTGTCCGTTGATAGTGCAACGATCTTCTTCACGCCCTTGTTCAAGGCCGCGCGAACTACATTTTCGGCACCGATGATATTCGTCTGAACACACTCAAAAGGATTGTATTCGGCAATCGGAACGTGTTTCAGAGCCGCGGCATGGACGACATAATCGATGCCGGCCATTGCCATTTCCAGCCGAGCCTGATCGCGGACATCGCCGATAAAATAGCGCAGACAGGGGTGCTCCTGGTCATTGAGCTCCTGGTTCATCTCGTACTGCTTCAGCTCGTCGCGCGAGAAAATGACAAGCCGGGAAGGTTTGTAGCGCTGCAGGACCGTGCGCACGAACGCCTTGCCGAAGGAGCCGGTTCCACCGGTAATGAGGATAGATTTGCCGTCCAGATTCGGTGCGGGCTCGAGAAAACTGCGGATCATTCAGATGTTTCCAGGAAATTGTCTTTGAGATGAGGATTTCGGGCCGAAGCTAAGACACCATATCGTGTACTGACTTTCAAATCGCAGACCCGCCCAGCACCCTACGAAATGCCGACTGGAACGACGACATATGGTCAAAAATTGGCGAGCGTCTCCCTAAAGGAGCAATGACAGCGATCTCAACGCAGGCGTGCCATACTGGAATGATGCTGGGGTGTAAAGGCGTAAGTTTGATTTTAAAGGAAATCAAATTCTTCCACTCGAGTTATTTCATTCTTCTCTTTTTTAGAAAAAATCTAGATTAACTCCAAATATCAAAAATAATAAAACCAAGCATAATTCAATATATCATCGACAATGACTCAGCCATGCCCTCTATCTCGACAGATGTTTCCGGCCGATGAAATCCTGGGCCGACTGGCGCATCGCAGCTTCAGCACCGATAACGGGCCGCCAATCGAAAGTTGCGCAGAACCGCTGGGAGTTGATCTCCAGACTTTCCAGGAGGCTATCTGAGATACCATGGCGACCAATCATCCGAAATCCGGCCCGCAAGAAACCGACCGGAACGGGAAAAAGCCGCGAGCTCAAACCCATCTCTCCCCGAAGCAAGCGTAGAATTTGCGCAAGACCAAGCGCTTCTGTATCGGCAACTGCATAAGCGCCCGAAGCCGCAGCAGGCGGATTTCTGGCAATCAGGTGACAGATGGCGTCGACCAGATTGCCAGCAGCCATCATGTGGCGGCGATTGTTCACGGAAGCAAACGGCAATGGCAGTCCTGATGCGGCCAGACGAAGCATCAGTTGCCAATTTCCCCTGGCGCCGGATCCGTACAGAATTGGCGGCCGCAAGCTGATGCCGCATCGTTCGCCAGCAGCAAAATCGGAGACATGCGCCTCCGCATTCAACTTGCTGCGCCCATAAATGGTCGGGCCGATTGTCGCCACATCATCTGTAACCGGGCTTTGTGCGGAATGGCCGACAACAGCACCTATACTCGAGACATAGATAAAAAGCCTCACACCGGCAGCAGTTGCTTGTTCGGTAAGCCGGGCGGTTCCCCGATCGTTGGTTCCGAAAAAAACCTCATCGGGGACACTCCGTGCGGGTAATTGCGCGGCGAGATGTATCACCGCTTCACATCCACGCAGGGCTGCGGACCAATCCGTATTCGCGTTGATTTCGCCAACCAAAACAACCTCGCCAAGGCTACCATCACCATAGGTGGTACGGCGGGGAGACACGACATGGTGCCCCTGCTGAATGAGGCGTTCAACGATTGGCTTGCCTACAAAACCGGTGCCACCCGTAACAAGAATCTTCACGGCTCCACGGCCTTTCACTGTCCGAACAAGGCGGCACAACAGTCACCGCAAGGAAGGGGACAGGGGTGCTTGGCCACACGAGAATAGGTTTGCGGAACGTCAAATGCCGCTGTATCAAGCGGCCAATTCGGAATTATGGAAACTCGTAGATGTTTGGAGACTTCCCGACAAGCCTTATGGTGCTGCGGCGTCTTGCAGCGCTACTGGTGGACTTGTTGGCAGCCGCGGCCGCATTCCTCGCGGCCTATGCAATCGTCCACGGTTATCCTCAGTTTACTTACGTGCCAGGCATCTACCAGAAAACAGGTGCGTTCACTGCAATCAGCGGAGCCTGCATTCTGTTCTTCGGGGTTGACCGCGCCTCTTGGCGCTATGCCTCGATTCCGGACCTTGTAGCACTTCTCAAAGCCTCGGTGGCAGCTGTCATCATATATCTGCTCGCTGCCTTTCTGGTTTCGCGAGGCGACAACGTGCCACGCAGCGTGCCCATTCTCACTCTGCTCTTTCTTGTCGGTTTTCTGTGTGCAATTCGACTTGCCTATCGCATCGTGATCGATGGTGGCTGGGATATGGGGCTCATCCCCGGCATTTCGAGACCGGGTAAAGGCAGACGCAACGTCATCCTGATTGGTCTTTCGCACGGAGCTGAAAGCTACATCCGTGCCGCGAAGCGCATTTCAAAAGACATCTTTATCGCGGGCATCATCGACGAGACGGAACTCAATCGATCCCGCCTGATACAAGGCGTTAAAATCGTTGGAGGCCTGGATCAGCTGCCCAAATTCTGCGAGCGATGCCGGCTGCACGGCAACCAGATCGATGAATTGATCGTTACCGAACATATGCCCAGCCGTAAGAGGCTCAGTGACATTGTCGAAGCCGCGACCACTGTTGGCGTACGTGTCACCAGAATCCCGGAAGTCACTTCGACATCATCGATTACTTCGAACTTTCTTCTGGAACCAAAGCCAATCGAACTGGGCGACCTTCTCGGCCGCCCGGAGGTAACCGCTGACGTTGGCGGCGTTTCTCATTTGATCGAGGGACAGGTCGTTCTCGCAACCGGAGCAGGCGGCTCAATTGGCTCGGAGTTGTGCCGGCAGATAGCCATGCTGAAGCCGCGGCAACTCATCATTACGGATAGTTCCGAGCACAATATTTATATGCTCGATAAAGAACTGAGGAACGACCACCCCGATTTACCCATTATTACGCGGATCGTGAATGTCCGCGACGTATATCGTGTTGATGCCGTCTTCGAGGAATTCAAGCCCCACGTTGTTTTTCACGCAGCTGCGCTGAAGCATGTACCACTGGTTGAATACAATATCTGCGAGGGCATCAAGACCAACGTTCTCGGCACGCGCAATGTTGCTAACGCAGCACTGCAAACCGGCGCTTCGACATTTGTGATGATCTCGACTGACAAGGCTGTAAACCCAACAAACGTCATGGGAGCAACGAAGCGCGCTGCCGAGGCCTATTGCCAGACTCTTGACCTTGAGGACCGAAAGACAAGCTTCAAGACTGTCCGTTTCGGCAATGTTCTCGGCTCGAATGGCTCGGTGGTACCCCGTTTCCAAGAGCAGATAGCTGCCGGGGGACCCGTCACCGTCACTCATCCCAATATTGTTCGTTTTTTCATGACCATTCCAGAAGCGGTCCGGCTGGTTTTGAATGCCACTGCTCATGGCCAACGCGATCACGTCCAGCGCGGCAAGATCATGGTGCTGGATATGGGCAAGCCTGTACGGATCGTCGATCTGGCGGAGCGCATGATTCAACTTGCCGGCTATAAACCCCGTGCGGATATAGAAATTGTCTTCACGGGGCTGCGCCCAGGTGAGAAACTCTACGAAGAGCTGTTCGACCCTTCCGAGGTCCAGGATGGGAGAACCGGGGACGGGTACGTCGTGGCGTCCCCCCGCATCATCGACAAGGCCATACTCAACCGGACACTCGCTGCCCTGGAACTTGCGGTCGAGGCCGAAAACGACGCGGAGGCTTTGGCATTGCTTTCGAAGATTGTCCCCGAATACCAGTCTGCCGAAGGCTCGGGCCTGGAAGCGGAGTTCGCCGAAGAGAGTTAAATATTCCTCGCCATTTGTCCTTCAGGTTCCAAGTTTGGCACTCAGTCGCGATGCTTGCGGCACAATGGTTCCTACGGCTGGGAAGGATTGAGTAATGGTCATGCACACCTTTCGGTCGGACGTTGTCCAAGCCAGACGAAAATCGCCTTTACCGTGCATCATGCGAGGTCATGCACCATCATGACCCTCAAATTCGATCCCCGGTTCGAGCCTGCCTATGGATCAGCTGTCGAATTGGCTCCTGGTGTCCTGCGTGTCACGGCGCAAAACCCCAGCCCGTTCACATTCCACGGCACCAATTCCTACATTGTCGGCCGCGATACGCTGGCGGTGATCGACCCGGGACCTGAAAATGAAGCGCATTTCAAAACGCTGATTGAAGCGATTGCCGGGCGGCCGGTCAGCCATATCTTCGTCAGCCATACGCATCGCGATCACTCGCCGCTCGCCGCCAGGCTGAAAGCGGCGACAGGCGCCACGGTTCTGGCCGAGGGACCACACCGCCCTGCCCGACAACTCAGGGTCGGAGAAACCAATCCGCTCGACGCCAGCGCCGATACCGAATTCCAGCCCGACATTGTCCTGCCCGACAATTCGCTCACCAGGGGCGACGGCTGGGCTATCCGCACTGTTCTGACGCCTGGGCACACCGCCAACCACGCGGCCTTCGCCCTGGAAGGCAGCGGCATCCTGTTTTCCGCCGACCATGTCATGGCCTGGGCTACCAGCATCGTGGCGCCGCCCGACGGCGCGATGGCAGATTACATGCGCTCGCTCGACCGGCTGCTGGAGCGCGAGGATCGCGTTCTGCTGCCCGGCCATGGCGGACCGGTAACGGCACCGAAAACCTTCATGCGCGGCCTGAAAGCGCATCGCAAGATGCGCGAGCGCGCCGTCCTGGAACGGCTGAAATTGGGAGACCGCAGCATCAGGACGATCGTCGAGGCGATCTATCGCGAGACCGACCCGAGGCTGCATGGCGCTGCCGGGCTTTCGGTTCTGGCGCATCTGGAAGACCTGGTCGCACGGGGGCTGGCGACCAGCGATGGCGAAGTCTCGATCGACAGCGTGTTCCGGCCGGCCGCCTGATCGGTCAAAATTCGCGACACAACTCAGTGCTGGCTGTCGTTGTCCGGCAACAAGCTATTGCGCGGCTGTCGTCCCGATCTGCGCAGAAACCTCCTGGTCGAGTTCGGCCAGGAACGCGACAATCCGCTCGGCGTTGTCACCGAGATCATGACGGCCATAGCGCGAGGCCGATCGCATGTCGACCAATGTTGTCTCGCCATCGGTGGTGATACGGATCGCCACGTCCGCTGGCAGATCCAGCACAAAGGATGTGGCGAGCGCAGTGACCGTCGCCTCGGTTTGTCCCTCTTGCGGTCCGGGCATCTCGCCGACGATCGTCCAGCCGCGACGGTCGAGCACGGTCTGCACGGCCGCCAAGGTCTCGTCGAACGGCAGGTCGTAACGATGGCCGGTCACCGCCGGGTAGATCTCGGCCTGCAGGCGCTCCTCGCCGGGTGTCGGCGAGGCGAGGACATTCATGCCGACAGTGCGGGAACTGACGTCGAGCCGGGGCGGATTGTCGAGATCGGTCGAGATATCACGCAATGTCGGATAGCTGGCGATGCGGTAACCAGCGACGCCGTAAGGCACCAGTACGAGCACAGCCAGAAGGGCGCCCACCGAAAGGTCACGGCCACCGATAGCACCATGGCTCCACAATCTTGCAAGCGCGAAACCTGCAAAGAGCAGGGCCAACAGTGCCAGTAGCGCAACGAGCGCCAGCACCCAGAGAAAACCGCCGGTCTCGACCAGACCATAGTGGTGGCCGCCCCAGGCAGTGAGCAGAAGCACTGCCGAGAAAGCCCCCGTTCGTCGCGACCAGCCCGCCGCTCTTGCCACCTGCCGTTCGGGATAAGCCGTCATCGCCACCGATTTCCCAAGAGCGTTTCCGTTTTTGGCGGAAACGCGGAAACGCTCTAACTCTTTGGTTTTACGCAACTCCGGAGGAAAACCGTTACACACTTTTCCAAAAATTGCTCTGGTCCGGCCAGAGCATTAGAGTGTTTCGGCGCCGGATTGAAGCCGAAAGGCAGCGATCAACACCGCCTTTCGGATGTGACTTGCGTAGGCCAGAACCTCGCCCAGGCAAGGCTCTAGCACTTTTGATTGACGCAGGAGCCTCTCTGAGAATCGATTCCGACGTTCGAAGCCGTACGATCAGTCGGTCGGCAGGCGATAGTCGCGGAACTGCGCGCGCAACGCACTTTTCTGGATCTTGCCGGTGGCTGTGTGCGGAATCTCTGCGACAAAGGCGACATCGTCCGGCATCCACCACTTGGCGATCTTTCCACTCATGAAACCCAGAATCTGGTCTCGCGAAAGCTCCTTTCCTGGTTTCGTCACCACAACCAGCAACGGCCGCTCGTCCCATTTGGAATGGCGGATACCGATCGCGGCCGCTTCCGCCACATCGGGGTGACCGACAGCGAGATTCTCGAGTTCGATGGTGGATATCCACTCGCCGCCAGACTTGATGACATCCTTGGCCCGGTCGGTGATCTGCATGTAGCCGTTGGGGTCGATATGGGCGACATCGCCCGTATCGAACCAGCCGTCGCCGTCGAACTGCTCGGCTCCCGCGCCGCCATAATAGGCGCTGGCCACCGCGGGACCACGCACCTTCAGGCGACCGAATGTCTTGCCATCCCAAGGGTGGGCGTTGTCGTTATCGTCGGTAACCTTCATTTCGACACCGAACGGCGCGAAGCCTTGAGTCTGCTGGACATCGAGCCGCGCATCGCCGGTCAGCCCGGCATACTCCGGTTTCAGTGTTCCCAGCGTGCCGAGTGGGCTCATTTCGGTCATCCCCCAGGCATGGATGACCTGGACATCGTAGTTGTCCTGGAATTTCTGGGTGATAGCGCGCGGACATGCCGAACCGCCGATCACCACCTTCTTCAGATGAGGCAGTTTCTTGCCGGTTTCCTCCAGATGTTGCAGCAGCATCAGCCATACGGTCGGAACCGCCGCCGTGAAGCTCACCTGTTCGGTGTCGAGCAGTTCGTAGATGGAGGCACCATCCATCTTGCCGCCGGGCATGACCATCTTGGCCCCGATCATCGGCCCCGACTGGCCAAGCCCCCAGGCATTGGCGTGGAACATCGGCACCACCGGCAGTACGACATCGCGCGAGGAAATGCCCATGGCATCCGGCATGGCCGCGATCATGGCGTGGAGCACATTGGAGCGATGGCTGTAGAGCACGCCTTTGGGCTCGCCCGTGGTGCCGGAGGTGTAGCACATGCCGGCGGCGGTGTTTTCGTCGAAGCTTGCCCATTGGAAATCGCCATCGGCTTCGGCCAACCATTCCTCATAGGGCACGACATTGGACAGGCCTGTTGCCGGCATATGCGCCTTGTCTGTCAGGACGATGATCTTCTTCAGCGACGGTACCGCGCCGGCAATTTTCTCAACCAGCGGCATGAAGGTGAGGTCGACGAAAATCGCCCGGTCTTCCGCATGGTTCATGATCCAGACGAGCTGTTCGGGAAACAGACGCGGGTTGAGCGTGTGATACACCGCGCCGATGCCCATGGTGCCGTACCAGGCCTCGAGATGGCGGGCGGTGTTCCATGCCAGTGTCGCGACGCGGTCGCCCAGTTTGAAACCATCACGCTCCAGTCGCTGCGCAACTTTCAATGAGCGCTGCCGGAGTTCGGCATAGTTCGAACGCAGGATCGGCCCTTCGCAGGAGCGCGAGACGATCTCACGCTTGCCATGCTGGATAGCCGCATTGTCCAGGATCTTGTGGCACAGCAAGGGCCATTGCTGCATCAGTCCGAGCATCGTGTTCCTCCTCATCTTATGTTTTTTCCGCATTCTGGAAGGAACGCCGAGAAAGTCCAGACTGCCGCAAGGTCAGAAAAGACCCTTTGTGCGCGCATCGCGCGGCGAATCTGCAACCAACCATTGTCAAGCCGACCAAAGTCTGCATAGTTTCAGGTTGGCGGGACGTGACAGGCGAGATGGATGAGGTTCGCAATGGACCCGCAGATCGACGATGAAGCCCTTGAAACCGCGCTTGAGGAAAGCCTCGGCGAACTGACCCCGGTTGCCAAGGCCGTCTCCACGGAAGAATTCGCAACTGTTGTCGACGGCGCGCTCGAGGCCGTCAGCGGCAAGCTTCTGTTCAGTATGTGCGTGCTGAATGAGGGCGCCGATGAATATGTCGCCGCCGCATCAGTCGGCGATGGCGAAAGCCGGCAATATCTTCTGCTGTCGCTGCCGGCCAAGGGCGGCTCGCTCAAGGTCGAAACCGCTTCCAAGAGCAGCAACCCCGCTGCCCGCATCGCCGAGGCCTATGCCGGGCTGATGGATGCTCTCAAGGTTGCCGCCTGATCCAGGAGACCCGGTTTGTCAGCAGGCTGCTGGCGATCTCCGTTACTGGCCCTATATCGGAGCCAGCAACGGAGATGCCCGATGGACCAGAAAGCCAACCCAGCCCCCGGTTTCAAGCGCAGTCCCGAGCACACAATCACCGTCAAAGCATACAATGGTACAGTCACTGTCAGCTTCGGCGACACGGTGATCGCTGCCTCTGGCCGTGCTCAGCTTCTGCGGGAAGCGAACTATCCGCCAGTGCTCTATGTACCATTCGCCGATATCCGCTTCGAAATGCTGGTGCGAAGTGACAGTTCGACCCACTGCCCGTTCAAGGGCGATGCCAGCTACTGGAGCGTCGATACCGGGGGTGAAACGCGCAAGGACGTGATGTGGGCCTATCAGGCGCCTTATGACGAGATGCTCGTCATCAAGGACCACGGCGCGTTCTACCCAGACCGGGTCGAGATCGAGGCAATCCCGGCCTAGTGCGCCCTTGCCTACATCAAACCCTCAAGTGTCGGCCGGTTGGATTTCCGAGAGGAGCCAGTCTCGAAAAGCCCGTACCTTGCGCTGGCGAATGGCATCGGGAAGATAGACGACGTAGAAGCTGGAGAGAGACTTCAGCGCATGCTCGAACGGCCGAACCAGCCTGCCGCTGGCCAGATCGGCGGCGACAAGCATCGTGCGGCCGAGCACGACCCCCTCGCCCTGCACGGCGGACTCGACCGCGAAACTGGCGGAATCGAAGGTCAACCCGCTGCGAGGATCCACGCCTTCCACCTCCGCGCTGGCAAGCCAGGTTGCCCAGTCGATCGGATAGCCATCGTGGATCAGCGTATGGTGCCTGAGGTCCTCGGGTTCGTGCAGCGGATGCGCGCCTTCCAGCAGCTTTGGGCTGCAGACCGGGAAAACCTCTTCACCAGCCAGGAACTCCGATGCCAGCCCGGGATAATCGCCGGTGCCATAACGAATGGCGATATCGATACCATCGCCGCGGAAATTGGTCAGTTTACCGGTCGTCGAAACCCGCACGTCGATATCGCCGTGAGCGCGATGGAAGCGATAGAGCCGCGGCACCAGCCATTTGCCGGCGAAACCGTCAGACGTGCTCACATTCAGCGTCGTGTTCGAGTGGCGGCTCGTCGCGGAAGCCGTGGCTATCGCCAATTGATCAAGCACGTCGCGGACGGCGCGCGCATAAGGTTCGCCGACGGCAGTGAGACGCACGGACCGTGTGGCCCGCTCGAACAGCTGGACACCGAGCTGATCTTCAAGGTTTTTAACTGCCCTGCTGATGGCGCCATGCGTGACATTGAGTTCATCGGCCGCCCGGGAGAAGCTCAGATGCCGTGCAGCAGCCTCGAAACTCGGTAAGGCGTTGAGCGGCGGAAGCTTTCGGGCCATGGGACATCTGTGAGTGATCTTCACAAATTGGTGCCAACTAATGGTTTGTCAGTCAAGCCATTGCCAATGAAGATGCCAGCCAATTTGTGATCATGGCTCACGGGACCAGCATGGCGACCATTCATCCTTTTTTGTGGTTCAACGGAAATTCGGCAGAAGCCCGGGATTTCTACCTGTCAGTTTTCAAGGATGCGAAAGCACTCGGAAACCGGGAATTCACCGACGGTTTTTCCAGGGCAGGCGGAGGCGCTCCACATGCGGTCTTCGATTTCGAGCTCGAAGGGCTGAAGCTGACAGCACTCGACGCAGGGGCGATGCCGCCCTTCAATGAACGGCTTTCCCTCTATATCGAAACCGGCGACCAGGAAGAGACCGATTATTACTACAAGGCCCTCATCGCAGGTGGCGGCTCTGAAAAACCGTGCGGCTGGCTGCAGGACAAGTTCGGTGTCTATTGGCAGGTCATTCCGGAGATCGCGCTGAAACTCATGACCGATCCGGATCGCGAAAAGGCACATCGGGCAAGGCAGGCCATGTACGGCATGACCAGGATCATCGTCGCCGACCTGGAAGCTGCCTACGCAGGTCAAGCGTAATCCTACAACATCGTCAAAAGCGGAGGTTGCCATGGTATCGCTTGCGGGCAAGAAAATCGTGGTCGTCGGGGGCAGCTCCGGCATCGGGCTCGGTGTGGCTGCTGCAGCCCTGCAGAATGGCGCCGATGTTACGATCGTCGGTCGTTCGAACGACAAGCTGCAGACCGCACAGGAAACACTCGGCGCAAGCAGCAATCTGCAGAGCATTGTCGCCGACATGACGAAGGAAGTGGACGTCAGCCGGCTGTTCGGGCAAATCGGAGCGTTCGACCATCTCGTCTCGACGGCGGGGACGCCTCCACCAAACTATCCGATCAGCGATACCGACATGGATTTCGTGCGCACTTTTGTCGACAACAAGCTGGTCGGTGCAGTCATGCTTGCCAAACATGCGGCACGCATGCTCAGAAGTGGAGGCTCCATGACCTTCACCTCCGGCATCAACAAGGACCGGCCGCCGGTTCCTGGCGGCTCGGTAGTGTCCGCCATTGCCGGCTCGTTCAGCTATTTCGCCAGGGCGCTCGCGCTGGAACTCGCACCGACACGTGTCAACATCGTATCGCCCGGCTGGGTCGACACGCCGATGTGGGATGAGCTTGTCGGAGAGGCCAAATCCGGCTTCTTCGAAGACATGGGCTCGCGACTACCGGCAGGAAAGGTCGCCAATCCGGCCGACATCGCGCCTGCCTATCTCTACCTCATGACAAACGAGTTCATGACCGGTGAGACCATCCATATCGACGGCGGACAGAGGCTGATCTGAGAGGTTACGCCATCCCCGCGGCGGGCGGTGAACCGTTCAGTAGCCGGCAACCGTCTCAACCGTCGTGCCGTCCGAGCCTTCGGCGGGAACATCCGACAGCTTCACGAAGGAAAAGCCCTTGGCCTTGAGCGCGAGGATGCCCTTGGCGACGCCCTCACCGGCGGCATGCGTCGGCTGGTTGATATGGGCAATCACCACGTCACCGTCGCGGGCCGCGGCAATGCGCTTTTCGGTGGTCGCGGCACCAAGCAGCGAGCCGCCGTCCCCGTTGACGGAGTAGCCGGCGACCCGCAGGCCAAGCTTGCGGATCTGCTCGACGGCATTTTTGCTATAGCGGGCCGTAGCTCCGCGAAACCAGCGCGGCGCGGTCACACCGGCCGCCTCGATGGCTTCTGCTCCGCCTCGCACCTCCTTGTCGACTGCCTCGGGCGAACCGGCGGCGGCTATGCCGAAGATACGGATCGGCCGATCGACCGCCGGCACGTGCATGGCGCCGTGGTCCTCGATCTCGAACAGGTCCGGATGCGCCTGCAGCTCGGCAAGCACATCCTTGTTGTGCTTCAGCCAGCGGCTGGTGACGAAGATCGTCGCCGGGATGCTGTTGTCGATCAGCACCGACAGGATGCGGCGATCGGTCTTGCCCATGCAGGCATCGAAGGTCAGCGCGACGCGTGGCGCCGCTTTGCCGCCCGGCGTTATGCGCAGCGTCGGCTCGACAAGACGTTCCGATGGCCCGGCGAGGGCCGGACCGGTCAGCAGCATCGCCGTCAGGGCAGCGGTGGCAAGGATCCGCATCGCAATTTCCAAAGAACTCCGTTCCCGCCGCCCATGGCTGGCGAAAACGGCGAACTTGCGACGGAACGCGCAAGATCGCCGGATGTTCCCCTACTTCGCGACCGCCGCCTGCGCCGCGGCCAGGCGGGCAATCGGCACGCGGAAGGGCGAACAGGAGACGTAATCCAGTCCCACTTCCTCGCAGAAGCTGATCGAGGCCGGATCGCCGCCATGCTCGCCGCAGATGCCGAGCTTGATGGACGGGCGCGTATCCCTGCCCTTTTCGGCTGCCATACGCACCAGTTCGCCAACACCATCACGATCGAGCGATACGAACGGATCTTGTTCGATGATGCCTTTCTGGCGATAGGTCTCCAGGAAAGAAGCCGCATCGTCGCGCGAAATGCCGAAGGTGGTCTGCGTCAGATCGTTGGTGCCGAAGGAGAAGAATTCCGCGGTCTCTGCAATGACATGGGCGCGAATGGCTGCCCGCGGCAGTTCGATCATGGTGCCGGTGAGGTAGTCGATCTTGACGCCTGTCTCATCCATTACGGCCTTGGCCACCTGGTCGATGCGCGCCTTCACATAGTCGAGTTCCTTCACGATGCCGACCAGCGGCACCATGATTTCCGGCACCACCAGCGCGCCGGCCTTGCGACCGGCCTCGACTGCCGCCTCGAAGATGGCCCGTGCCTGCATCTCGGCGATTTCCGGATAGGAGACGGCCAGACGGCAGCCGCGATGGCCAAGCATTGGGTTGAATTCGTGCAGGGCTTCGGTGCGCTGCCGCAGCTTGTCGGCCGAGACGTTCATGGCAGCGGCAACTTCGGCTATTTCCTCCTCCGTCTTGGGCAGGAATTCATGCAGCGGCGGGTCGAGCAGTCGGATGGTCACCGGAAGACCGGCCATGATCTCGAACAGCTCCAGAAAGTCCGAGCGCTGCATCGGCAGAAGCTTGGCAAGTGCGGCGCGGCGATCCTTCTCGGTATCGGCCAGGATCATCTCGCGCATGGCGACGATGCGGGCGCCGTCGAAGAACATGTGCTCGGTACGGCAGAGCCCGATGCCTTCTGCACCGAAGGAACGGGCCATGCGCGCGTCGGCAGGTGTCTCGGCATTGGTGCGCACTTTCATGCGACGCGCACCATCGGCCCATTCCATGATGGCAGCGAAGTCACCCGATAATTCGGGCTGCAGCATCGGCACGGACCCCTTCAGCACCTGGCCGTTGCTACCGTCGATGGTGATGATCTCACCCTTCTTGAATGTGGCGCCCAGTGCAATCAACGTGCCTGCCTTGTGGTCGACACGCAGCGAGCCGGCGCCCGAAACGCATGGCTTGCCCATGCCGCGCGCAACAACTGCAGCATGGCTGGTCATGCCGCCACGCGTGGTCAGGATACCTTCGGAGGCATGCATGCCGTGAATGTCTTCCGGCGAGGTTTCGACGCGTACCAGGATTGCCTTGCGACCCTGCGATTTCAGTTCTTCGGCGTCGTCGGAGGAGAACACGATCTCGCCGGTGGCGGCACCAGGCGATGCCGGCAGGCCGACGCCGATGACGTTGCGCTCGGCCCGCGGATCGATGGTCGGATGCAGGAGCTGGTCGAGCGAGGCAGGGTCGATACGGGCCACCGCCTGTTCCTTGGTGATCAGGCCTTCGTGAGCCATGTCGACCGCGATCTTCAGCGCAGCCTTGGCGGTTCGCTTTCCGGATCGGGTCTGCAGCATCCACAATTTGCCGCGCTCGATGGTGAATTCGAGGTCCTGCATGTCGCGGTAATGCTTTTCGAGCTTATCCGAGATCGCGACGAAGCTGGCAAAGGCCTCCGGCATCAGTTTCTGCAGCGAAGGCTTGTCGGAACCAGCGGCTATGCGGGCTGCCTCGGTGATGTTCTGTGGCGTGCGGATGCCAGCCACGACATCCTCGCCCTGCGCGTTCACCAGGAACTCGCCGTAGAGCAGCTTCTCGCCGGTCGAGGGATTGCGGGTGAAGGCGACGCCGGTGGCCGAGGTCTCGCCCATGTTGCCGAACACCATGGCCTGGACGTTGACGGCCGTGCCCCAGGCTTCGGGGATATCGTGCAACCGACGGTACGTGATGGCGCGCGCGTTCATCCAGCTGGAAAAGACCGCGCCGATGGCGCCCCAGAGCTGCTCGCGCGGATCCTGGGGAAACGGCTTGCCGAGTTCTTCCTCGACCTTGGTCTTGTAAAGCGCGATGACGCCTTGCCACTCGATGGCGGAAAGTTCCGTGTCGAGTTCGTAGCCGAGGCTCGCTTTCTGGTCCTCCAGGATTTCCTCGAAGACCTCGTGATCGAGCCCCATCACAACATCGGAGTACATCTGGATGAAACGGCGGTAGCTGTCATAGGCAAACCGTGCGTCACCGGAGTCGCTCGCCAATGCTTCGACCGTCTCGTCATTGAGCCCAAGGTTGAGCACAGTGTCCATCATGCCCGGCATCGATGCGCGGGCCCCGGACCGCACTGAGACGAGAAGCAGCTTTTTGGGATCGCCAAAGCTGCGACCCGTAATCCGGCCGATATGCCCGAGCGCCTCGTCGACATCGCCCTCCATTGTATCCGGATAGGCGCGGCCGTTGGCATAGTAGTGATTGCAGGCTTCGGTGGTGATCGTAAAACCCGGCGGCACCGGCAGACCCAGGCTGCACATCTCGGCCAGATTGGCCCCCTTGCCGCCCAGCAGATTTTTGTCTCCAGCGCGGCCCTCGGCCGCTCCGTCGCCAAAGGTGTAGACCCACTTGGTCATGCTCGCTCCTCAGCCTGGTTTCGCCTCAGGGCTCCTGCCCCCTATCGCGTTGGCCGGAAAATCGGAACCGATTTTCGGGCCGACGCGTAGATACAAAGTGTTTGAGCGTCCTTTGCGCGTCCGAAATGGACGCGGGGCGCTTCAGGTAAGCCTCGCGGCCTGCCTAGGATGCTGCGCTGCGAAAGGCAAGCACTTGAAACCCGCGCCCGCAGCTACAATCGATTAAGCCATTTTAGGGGTGAGTGATGTGTCGGAAATCGGGCAGCACCTGCCACCCGGAAGGATAGCATGAGGCCATGTTTTGAAACGCCGTTCTGGCGGGAAAGGGAATCAGTCGATCCGCGGAGAAGGCGGACGGTCCGCCCTGTCGAACCCTATGCGTCCTGATCGCGATCAGCCGCGCAGCTCTTGAGTCTCAGGTTGCCATGCAATAAAAGAACATATGAAGAACAAGGAGTGTTGCAATGCGTAAGACAGGCAAACTCGACTACATCGAAATGCCGGCAACCAACGGCAAGCTCGACAACGTCAAGGCATTCTACAGTGCGGCCTTCTCCTGGTCGTTCACGGATTATGGCCCTACCTATTCGGCTTTCGACGAAGGCCTGGACGGTGGTTTTGATGCCGACGCCTCCGCTGCGACGATCAAACCGCTGCCGGTACTCTATTCGGAAAACCTGGAAGAAACGCTCGAGGCGGTAACGAACGCCGGTGGCACGATCGTGAAGCCGATCTTCTCATTCCCTGGCGGCAGACGTTTTCATTTCGTCGATCCGGCCGGCAATGAACTGGCCGTGTGGGGCGAATAGCGTTGCCCGAGGGCCCGTGCTTCGCGGGGCCTGCGCATCGATTTTGGCATGTTATTGGCGATTGTGCTTTTGACCGGCTCTGCCTATAAGGCCGCTCACATCCGATTCATCGGCTGTTGGGGCGTCGCCAAGCGGTAAGGCATCGGTTTTTGGTACCGACATTCCCAGGTTCGAATCCTGGCGCCCCAGCCAAACAACACCTCGGCCCAATCCTTGGGACAAATCTGGCCGGCACCTTCCAAAATCAATTCTCCCGGGCGCCCGTCAGGATATAGGCCGTGAATTCGTCCACCAGGCGCGTGGACGCCACCGTTCGGGGCTGACGTCCTGAAGTAGCAGCCAGGGTGCGGCACGCCTGGCTTGTCCGCAGGTTAGCTATCTATCCCGCCCCTGCCACTCGGCGCGATACCATTCGACGAACCTCCGCAGGCCATCCTCGATCGACGTGTTCGGCTTGAAGCCTATGGCCTGATCGAGCGCCGCAACGTCGGCAAAGGTCCGCTCGACATCGCCGGGTTGCATCGGCTCGTACTGACGCCTGGCCTCGATCCCGATCAGGCGCTCCAGCGTGTCGATGAACTCACCCAACCGCACCGGGTTGTTGTTGCCGATGTTGTAGAGCCGGGCCGGCGGCGTCTCGTCGGCGGGCGATTTGTCCAGCACTTTCACAACCGCTTCGACGACATCGTCGACATAGGTGAAATCGCGCCACATCTCGCCCTGGTTGAAGACGCGGATCGGCTTGCCGGAGAGAATGGCCTTGGTGAAAAGCCAATAAGCCATGTCCGGCCTGCCCCACGGTCCGTAGACCGTGAAGAACCGTAGGCCTGTCAGCGGAATGGAATAGAGGTGAGCGTAGGTGTGACTCATCAGCTCGTCGGCCTTCTTGGTGGCTGCATAGAGCGAGACGGGCGTGTCGACCTTGTCGGCCTCCGAAAACGGTACCTTCTGGTTGCCACCATAGACCGAGCTCGACGAGGCATAGACCAGGTGCTCGAAACCAGGCAGGGCCCGGCAAAATTCCAGCACTTCCAGGTGACCGGCAATGTTGGAGCGGATGTAGGCGCGCGGATTGTCGAGCGAATGGCGCACGCCGGCCTGGGCGGCGAGATGCACGACGCGTTTGATGCCGCGGCTTGAGAGCGATGCCAGGGCACCTTCATCGGCAAGGTCGAGCTTGTGAAATGAGAAATGGTTGCGTCGGGATAGTCGCTCCAGGCGCGCCTGCTTCAGCGCCGGATCGTAATAATCATTCAGATTATCAACGCCGATGACCTCTTCCCCCCTGTCGAGGAGGCGATGGCAGACATGGCTGCCGATGAAGCCGGCCGCGCCGGTGACGAGTATGGGCAAATGCGTTCTCCACGACCGCTGGCTGCGACCGGGGCAGCCAGTCGACGGTTGAGTGCTATCACCGGGATCGTCGAAAGTTCAACAGCACAGATGGCGACGAAATGTCGATCAGCTGGCTTCGCGCATCGCCTCCGCGGCCTGCAGGTCGACCGAAACCAGTTGGCTGACGCCCTGTTCGGCCATGGTGACGCCGAACAGGCGGTCCATGCGTGCCATGGTGATTGGATTGTGGGTGATGACGACGAAGCGGGTCTCCGTCGATGCCGACATTTCGTCCATCAGATTGCAGAACCGTTCGACATTGTGATCGTCGAGCGGCGCATCGACTTCGTCAAGCACGCAGATCGGCGCAGGATTGGTGAGGAAGACTGCGAAGATCAGCGACATCGCCGTCAGTGCCTGTTCACCGCCAGACAACAGCGTCATGGTCTGCGGCTTCTTGCCGGGCGGACGGGCCAGGATCTCAAGACCGGCCTCGAGCGGATCTTCCGACTCGATCAGCTGCAGTTCCGCAGTGCCGCCACCGAACAGGTGCGTGAACAGCCGCTGGAAATGGCCATTGACGAGCTCGAAGGCGGCGAGCAACCGTTCGCGGCCCTCCCGATTGAGGCTCTGGATGGCCTGGCGCAGCTTGCGGATCGCCTCGATGACGTCTTCTCGCTCGGAGACAATGGTCTCCAGCCGCTCGGACAGCTCGCGCTGTTCTTCTTCGGCGCGCAAATTGACAGCGCCGAGCCGTTCGCGCTCGATCTTCAGCCGCTCCAGCTGACGCTCGATCTCGCCCATGTCGGGCACCGGGCTATCGGCCTCCAGCCCGGTGTGACGAATGACCAGGTGCGGCGGTGTGTTCAGCGCTTCTTGGATACGCGCTTCCACCTCCTGCCGACGCTCGTCGGCGGCTGTCAGCCGTTCCTCGGCGCGCACGCGTGCTTCGCGGGCTTCAGCGAGCGTGGTGATGGCCGCTGTCGCTGCCTTGTCGAGTTCGGCCTGTCGGTTTTCGGCCTCCTGCAAACGGTCGGCAGCGTTCTTGCGCAGCGCCTCGGCTTCGGAAAGCTGCGACAGCAACGCGCGGCGACGCCGGTCGAGTTCATCAGGTGCATCAGCCAGTTGCTCGCGTTCGGCCGCAGCTTCCGCCTTGCGTTCACCAAGCGAGGCGATCTGTGCGGAGGCATTCTCTGCCCGCGATAGCCAGTTGTTGCGCTCTCCCTGAATGGCTTCAAGGCGGCGGCCCCGCGCCTCCGCTTCGCGCTTCAGCCCCTCATGGACGGCGCGCGCATCGGCGAGCGCCGCACGATCGCGCGAGACATGAGCGGCGGCCTGTTCGAGCCGCGACTGCAGGTCGGCAAGATCGGGAGCATCCTTCAACTGCTCTTCCGCCTCGACGTGGATGGCGGAGGCTTCTTCATGAGCCTCCACCACCCGGGCACGGGATTCGGTCAGGGCAGCCCGCCGCGTCGTGAACTCACCGGCCGCTCTTTCCGCCTGAACCAGTGCAGTGTGCGCCGCGTCGAGCGCGTGCTGCGCTTCACGCCAGGCCTGGCGTGCTTCCTTTTCGGCCTCGACAGCGGCACGCAGGCCAGCTTCAGCCTTGGCAAGGGTCTCCTCGGCTGCGCGCACGACACGCGTGGCGGAAATCGCCTCGGCGTCGAGTTCAGCCAACCGGTTCTTCTGCGCCAAACGTTGCGCGGCCGGCGTCGGCGCGTCGGCGCTCGCCGTGAAACCGTCCCAGCGCCACAATGCCCCTTCGCGGCTCACCAGCCGCTGGCCGGGCACCAGCAACGCTTGCAGACGCTTGCCGTCACCTGCTTCAACGATACCGATCTGCGCGAGGCGGCGCGCCAGCTGTCCGGGCGCCCTGACGACACTGGCCAGGTTGCGAACACCCTCCGGCAAAGCCGGGTCGCCAGGCTGCACTTCACCATCACCCCAGTGCACGGGTGCGCTGCGGTCCAGCGGCACGTCGAGATCTTCGCCAAGCGCTGCGCCGAGTGCGGTCTCGAAGCCGCGTTCGACGCTGATCTGTTCCAGCACGGCAGGAAACAGGTCGCCACCGCCAACCGAATTCAGGATCTTGGCCAGCGTGCGTGCTTCCGTCTCGACACGGGCGAGTTCCGCCTTGGCTTCCTGCAGCGGACCGCGTGCGGCAGCCTCGGCAGCACGAGCCTCGACCACCTGCTGTTCGGTCTCCAAGGCAGCGGCCTCGGTGGCAGCAAGCGCTTCGGCCGCTTCTTCGACCAGAATCTTTTTCTCCGCCGGGTCGGCAAGAGCAGCGATACGCTGGCCGATTTCGGCAAGTTCACGATCGGCATCGGCGAGCTGACGGGCGAAGCGGTCACGGCGTTCAGCGGCTTCCCGCAAGGTGCGCTCGATCTGGTTGCGGCCGGCCGCAGCCTCAGCGCGTTCCGCGGTCAGCTTTGCCAGTTTTTCTTCACTGGCCGCCAGCGTGGCCGTCGCCTGCTCGAAAGTGGCACGGGTGTTGGCTTCCCGCTCCGCTGCACCGGCATTTTCAGCACTCAGCGTCTTTTCTTCCGTTGCCAGCCGCTCCAGCACGGCAGCATTGTCACGCACCATGCGCTCTTCGCGCTCGATGTCGGCGTCCAGCTGCTGCAGGCGCCGGTCGAGTTCGGTCTGGCGGGCGCTGATGCGGCCTGCCTCTTCCTCGATCTGCGACTTGGCGATCGACAGGCGCTGGAAGGCCGCCGCAGCCTTGGCTTCCGCGTCGCGTAGATCCGGCAGACGATGTGCACTGATTGCCTGCTCCTTGGCAGCGTTCATCTGCGAAGCGGCGCGGTCGCCGACCAGTGCGGTCGCGATCGCCAGTGCCGACCGCGCTTCGGCTTCCTGAGCCTTGGCAAGCGTCCAGCGCAGATGCAGCAGAGTGGCTTCTGCCTTGCGGATGTCGGCCGACAGGTTCTTGAACCGAGACGCCTGGCGCGCCTGGCGCTTCAGGCTTTCGATCTGACTTTCCAGCTCACCGACGACATCGTCCAGCCGCTCGAGATTCTGCTCGGCACCCTTCAGCCGCAATTCCGCTTCATGGCGGCGGGTGTGCAATCCGGAAATGCCGGCTGCTTCTTCCAGCAGCGCGCGGCGTGCCTGGGGTTTGGCCTGGATCAGCTCGCCAATGCGCCCCTGTCCGACCATCGAAGGCGAACGGGCACCGGTCGACTGGTCGGCGAAGAGAAGCTGCACGTCCTTGGCACGCGCCTCCTTGCCATTGATGCGATAGACAGAACCGGCCTCACGCTCGATGCGGCGGGAAACCTGCAGCTCGTCGGCATCATTGAAGGCGGACGGCGCAGTGCGATCGACATTGTCGAGGAAAAGCGTGACCTCGGCCGTGTTGCGGGCCGGCCGCGTGTTGGAACCCGAGAAGATGACATCGTCCATGCCGGACGCGCGCATGTTCTTGTAGGAGCTTTCGCCCATCACCCAGCGGAGCGCTTCCACCAGGTTCGACTTGCCGCAGCCGTTCGGCCCGACGATGCCGGTGAGACCGCGTTCGATCACGAACTCACCGGGTTCGACGAAGGATTTGAAACCGAGCAGGCGCAGCCGCGAGAATTTCATTCGCGCAGCCCCGTATGGGCGCTCACGCCGAGCCGCTGCCGCCCCGGCGTTGCCGGAACGTCAGAGCAGAGGGTCGATGATGGCCGACATTTCCTCAATCGACAACGCACCCTTGTAGGTTTGACCGTTGATGAAGAAGGTCGGCGTTGAGTCGACCTTGAATTCGTCCGCGCCGCGCTTCTGCACCGATCTGACTTGGTCCAGAAGTTTCTGGTCCGTCAAGCAGGCATTGAAGGTCTCCTGTGTAAAACCGGCCAGCTTGGACAATTGGAACATGGCATCCTTGACGTTTTCGGCCACGGCCCAGTTCTGCTGCTGCTTGAAGAGAACATCCACCATCGGGAAATAATTGTCGCCGGCGCAGCGCGCCAGCATGAACCCGGCCTCGGCGCGCGGATCGAACGGGAACTCGCGGAAGATCAACCGTGCCTTGCCCGTGTCGATATACTTGGTCTTCAGCTCGGGCAGCGTGGTCTCGTGGAAATGCGCGCAATGCGGGCAGGTCATGGAAGCGTATTCGACGATGGTGACCTTGGCATCGTCCTTGCCGAGCTGCCTTTCCGGCAGCACACCAGGCTTCAGGAGTTCAGCCATATCGACGGAACCCGACGACTGCGGAGCCGCCGCTGCCGGCTTTGCGGCCGGCTTCATCGCGTCCGCTGGCTTGGCGGGCTCGGCTGGCTTGGCCGTTTCGGCTTCCGCCTCGCCTGCTTTGTTGCAGGCCGCGAGCGCCAACGCCGCCGGCGCAACGGCCAGCGTGGTCAGAATGTGTCTGCGAGACAGAAGACGGTTCATCGAATCACCTGATCAGGATTGGGATTTTGCAATGGATAGCCAAGGAAAAGCGAGAGTTCGCGGGAATTAAGGCATAGAGGTTCCCGAGTCCAATCGCGAAAACCTGTTGAAACGATCACGAAAGCGCGAGAGCGTGGTGAAGTCTATTTGCGCCGGCCGATGATGCTGGCGCCCAACCTTTCCAGCGAAGCCCGCAGAGCCTCATCTTCCACGCCACCGACAACACGTTCAAGGCGGGTCTTCTCCAGCGGCGTAAGGGGCCTTGCCGGTTGGACGGTGCGGCGTTTGGCCTCCGTCAGCGGTTTCTGCACGATGCGGATGCGACCGATGGCCTGAAAGCCCAGAAAAGCGTTGACGCGACCGATGATCTCGTCGGCCTGATGCTGGAGATGCAGTGCCGCGACACCCTGGCACGCAACCACCAGGGCGGCGGGCTCGAATGGATCCTCTTCGCGCATGCGGCGGGGCCATTGGATCCGCTCCGGCCGCGACGTGCCGGCAAGGCGCGGTCCGACAATCTCCTCCCAGGACTGCACCAGACCTATCGAGATGCCGGCGCGCTTGCGCAATACCGGTTCCAGGATGCCGGTGGCGAGATCACTAACCGGTACAGGATTGCCGTAAGGGGGTTTCCCTGTCATGCGTTCTCCGTCAGACAGCAGGACCGGCTGAACCGCATCCCGAACGATCAATGACACTGCCCGACCATACCCGCAAGCCCGCATATGACAGCGGCACCGATATCGCCGCCCGCCTGCTTGGCTGGTATGACACGCATCATCGCGATCTGCCCTGGCGCGTTGCACCCCGCGATCTTGCCAGGGGCGTGAAGCCGGACCCGTATCGGGTCTGGCTCTCCGAGGTGATGCTGCAACAGACGACCGTGGAGGCGGTCAAAGCCTATTTTCAGGCGTTCCTGGAACGCTGGCCCACCATACAGGCGCTTGGCGCGGCGAGTTCCGACGACGTGATGAAGGCCTGGGCCGGGCTGGGCTACTATTCGCGGGCGCGCAACCTGAAAGCCTGTGCCGACCAGATAGCGGTACAGGACAGCCGCTTTCCGGACACCGAGAGCGGCCTGCGAGCGCTTCCTGGCATCGGCGCCTACACCGCAGCGGCAATTGCCGCCATCGCCTTCAACCGCCCAGCCGTGGTGGTCGACGGCAATGTCGAACGCGTCGTTTCGCGGCTGTTTTCGATCGCTACCCCGCTGCCGCTGGCAAAGCCGGAAATCCGTGCCCGTGTCGAAGGAATGTTGTCGCACGAGAGGCCCGGCGACTTCGCCCAGGCTATGATGGACCTCGGCGCCACCATCTGCACCCCGCGCAAGCCACGCTGCATGTTGTGCCCGTTACGGCAGGATTGCAGCGTCATCCTTTCCGGCGACCCGGAATTCTATCCGGTAAAACTCGCCAAGCCGGAAAAGCCGTCCCGGCGCGGGGCGGCATTCGTCGCGATCCGCGGCGATGGCGCAATCCTCCTGCGCAAGCGCCCCGAGAAAGGCCTGCTCGGCGGCATGAGCGAAGTACCGACCACAGGCTGGACCGCACGGATCGACGGCGCCACCGGCGCGGATGCCGCGCCGTTTCCAGCCGACTGGCGCCCCTGCGGCACCATCAACCATGTCTTCACGCATTTTTCGCTGGAGCTCAGCGTCTACGCGGCGCGCGTCGACTTCGCGGCGGCGCCACAAGGTTTCTTCTGGTCACGCCCTGGCTGGATCAACGACGAAGCCTTGCCCACCGTCATGAAAAAGGCAATCGAAGCGGCTATGCCCGGCTCGACCCAAAAGGGTCCGCACAAGAGGAAAGCATGACCGAAATCCGCCACATCGTCTTCGACATCGGCAAGGTGCTGTTGCACTACGACCCCAGCCTGCCATTCAACCGGCTGATCCCGGATGCAGCGGAACGGCAATGGTTCTTCGACAATGTCTGCACGAGCGACTGGAATGTGGAACAGGATCGCGGTCGCACCTGGGAAGAAGCGGAAGGCCTGCTGCTCGGTCGACACCCGGACCATGCCGAGAACATCCGCAACTTCCGCCGTCACTGGCACGAAATGGTGCCGCACGCCTATGACGACAGCGTCGCCCTGATGGAAGGCTTGATCGATGAGGGCCGTGACGTCACCATGCTGACCAACTTCGCTTCCGATACGTTTCGGGAAGCGCAGGAACGCTTCCCCTTTCTGAAGCTCCCGCGCGGCGTGACTGTTTCGGGCGACATCAAACTCATCAAGCCCGACCGTGCCATCTACGACCACCACATCAGGTCCTTCGACCTTGAGCCGGCGGCGACGCTGTTCATCGATGACAGTCCAAAAAATGTCGAGGGCGCCAAGAAGGCCGGTTGGCAGGCGGTGCTGTTCACCGATGCCGCCACCCTGAAGCGCGATCTCGCTGCCCGTGGGGTTGAGGCATGACCGCCCGCCACGATCCGGCCAGGACGCTCGCCCGATTTCACGAAGTGACCAACGCGCAGGATTTTGCCGCCATCGAGGCGATGTTCGCGCCGGATGTCGTCTATGTTTCGCAAGGTGTTGGCGGCCGCATCGAAGGCCGGAACGCCGTGATGGCCGCCTTCCGTACCTATTTCGAGGAATATCCGGACCAGGAAGCGGAAGACAAGAAGCTGGAAGCACTGTCGTCAAACAGTGCACGTTCTGAATGGTCTCTGACCGGAACCAGCACGAAGACCGGTGTGTGGCGGGAGCGGCATGGTGCCGAGACCATCACGCTTGACGGTGATGGCCTGATCGCCAGGGTGGACGTGGAGGGTTAAGCTCTCTCTTTGTTTCGCCGCATGATCTTTGCCCGAAAGTCAGCAGCTTTCACTGACCTTAGAGCGTTTCCGTTTTTCACGGAAACGCGGAAATGCTCTAAGCTTTTGTTTTCGCCGCATTTTTGTAACGCCAAGTGATTCCACTTGGCTACAAAATGCTCCAGGTCGGGATCATGCTCCGGCGCGTTCCATGCCGAGCCGCGCGATCTTGCGCAGTTCGTCGATCGGAGTAAGGCCGCCCGCGCGTTCGTAGTGCCAGAAGGTCCAGCCGTTGCAGGCGTCGAGCCCCTGCACTTCGGCGCCGATCTTGTGAATGGAACCGGCACTCCCGCCGATGGCCAGCGTGCCATCGGCACGCACCTTGGCCGACCAGCGGCGTTTGGCGTCGTACAGCGTGGCGCCAGCCTTGACGAGGCCGTTGTCGATCAGGCTGACGAAGGCGACCCGCGGCTCCGCCCGCTTGCCCGAAAGAACCGTCAGGTCAGCGTCCTCAAGCGGTTTCACCGCGGAAATGCGCTCGTAGGCTGCGTCGATATAAGACTGTTCCCGCTCGATCCCGACGAAATGGCGGCCAAGTCGCTTGGCGACCGCCCCGGTAGTGCCGGAGCCGAAGAACGGGTCGAGCACGACATCACCCGGCTTGGTCGAAGCCAGCATGATGCGAGCCAGCAGTGCTTCCGGCTTCTGCGTCGGATGCAGCTTGTCGCCGTTGTCGTCCTTCAGCCGTTCGCCACCGGTGCAGATCGGGAAGAGCCAATCGGAGCGCATCTGCACATCATCGTTGGCGGCCTTCAGCGCTTCGTAGTTGAAGGTGTAGCCCTTGGACTTCTGGTCGCGCGATGCCCAGATCATCGTCTCATGAGCATTTTGGAACCGGCGACCGCGGAAATTCGGCATCGGATTGGTCTTGCGCCAAACGACATCGTTGAGGATCCAGAAGCCGAGATCCTGCATCTTGGCGCCGACGCGGAAGATGTTGTGATAGGAGCCGATCACCCAGATGGTGCCATTCGGCTTCAGAACGCGGCGCGCCGCGAGCAGCCAGGCGCGGGTGAAGGCATCGTAGGCCTCGAAACTCTCGAACTGGTCCCAATGGTCGTCAACTGCGTCGACCTTGGACTGATCAGGCCGATGCAATGTGCCTTCCAGCTGCAGATTGTAGGGCGGATCAGCGAAGATCACGTCCACCGATTTTTCCGGCAGTCGGTCGAGCGCAGCGACGCAATCCCCTTTCAGGATCGTGTCCAGCCATTCGGACTGCTGAGGAGTGTGGGAAAGTTCGTCGAGAAGACGCACGGCAGACATGCTGATTACCCAGGACACGCGTTACATTTACCAGCCGTTATGGTTACCGTTCTCAGTAAATATTTGATGAAGTGCAGGCGTGATTTGCGGCTTGCCGGTGCTTGGTGTATGCCGCGCCGGCCTTCCCCGGAGCGTTTCCGTTTTAACGGAAGCGCGGAAACGCTCTAGCTCTTTGGTTTTTACGCAATTCCGGACGGAAAGCCGCTACGTACTTTTCCTGGAATTGCTTCTAGAGCGTTTCCGTGTTTCACGGAAACGCGGAAACACTCTAACTCTTTGGTTTTTACGCAATTCCGGACGGAAAATCGCTACGCACTTTTCCTGGAATTGCTTCTAGAGCGTTTCCGTGTTTCACGGAAACGCGGAAACACTCTAACTCTTTGGTTTTTACGCAATTCCGGACGGAAAACCGCTACGCACTTTTCCTGGAATTGCTCCAGCGCAGATGGACCGAAATGCCCCAGCCAGACCTTGTCATTTTCGATTGTGACGGCGTGCTCGTCGATTCCGAAATCATCGCCGCACGCGTCGAGGCCGAACTGATCACCGAGGCGGGCTTCGAGATCAGCGCCGAGGAGATCGCCGAAACCTACGCCGGTCTCACCTTCAAAGACATCATGATGGCGATCGAGCACAAGGCGAACATCCCTTTCCAGGCATCGCTGATCACACGCGCCGAAGAACTGGTCGACCGCAAGCTTCGTTCGGACGTTCGCGCCATCGATGGCGTGCACCAGGCCGTCGCATCCGTGACGGCGCCACGCTGCATCTGCTCCAATTCGAGCTCGGAGCGCATCGCCTTCATGCTGGAAAAAGTCCGGCTTCTGCCGTTGTTCGAAGGTCGCATCTTCTCGGCGCTTGAAACGCCATCACGGAAGACCAAGCCGGCACCGGACGTCTTTCTGCACGCAGCACAGCTGCTGAAAGCAAATCCAGCGAACACCTTCGTGATCGAGGATTCCGCCCATGGCATCCATGGTGCCCGCGCCGCGGGCATGCGTGTGATCGGCTTTACCGGTGCCTCACACAGCTATCCCGGCCACGCCGATATCCTGACTGAGGCAGGTGCAGAAACGGTGATCAATCGCTGGTCCGACCTGAAAGGTGTGCTTGCAGCGCTGTCGGAGTGGTCGCAGGACGCCTGAGGCGAGCCACCAAAGGAAAAAGGGGCTGACGCCCCTTTTAATCGTAATTCCCGACGGAAAACTGCTGCTAGCGCGGGATATCCGAGATGGTGGTCTGATTGCCCTGCTGCGCAGGCGCTGCCGGCGCATTCGCCACTGGAGCCGCCTTCGGCTTCGTCCGGCGTACACGACGCTTCACCGGCTGATCTTCTTCCGATTTCTGTACCTTCTTCGGGCCTTCGTCGAAACCTGCGAAGGCCTGATAGGTCGCCGCAGCCGGCTGCGGAATGGAAATGTTGGAATCGTTCAGCACGAACTGGGTCGCGGTGGAGGTGTCGGACACCTGCACCTTGTGCTGATAAATCTGCGAATAAAGCACCTTGTCGCCTTCGACCACAGCAATGCGGATCGGCAAGGTGACGGTGCCCGGAACGGCCGTCGGCCCCGGAACGATGCGACCGGCCACGGCAATCTTCATGTTGAGCATGCCGTTGTCGCGCGTGCAGTCACGGGTCACGTCGCCGATCGAGGCCTGGTAGGAAAGCCGGCCTGAATCATCCTGCGTCGCATCGGTCGCCGGGGCAGGATCCTGGCCCTTCGGTGCCTTCGGTTTCGCGGCGGCCTTGCCGTAAGTGTTGAAGACAGCGGTGCCTTCGCGCAGCGTAACCTTCGGGCAATAGGCCCGGAGGTCGGAAGCCTTGGCCTTGGCAACATCAGCATTGATCGCTGCCTCGTCCTTCTTACCCACCCCCAGGAAACCGCCGCCCGACCCGCCGCCGTCGCTTGATTGGCAGCCTGCGACGATCAGCATAAAGCCCATGGACACGAAACCCGCGACAAGGCGGCTGTTGGACGAACGAAACACCATAAAAAGCAGTTCCCTCACGCGAAGCAGGCGACCTATAGCAACGAGACGGCAAAAATGCGACTGAGGGCGCGCACAAAATCCACGCTTTGGCCCAAAGCAAGGGTAATCGGCCGGAATGGCAGCTGAAATGGAAAGTCGACAATGCGCTATGTGAGTACCCGCGGAGAGGCCCCCGCACTCGGATTTTCAGATACGGTGCTGGCCGGCCTGGCGCGCGACGGCGGACTTTACGTGCCCGAAACCTGGCCGCATTTCTCGCCCGCCGAGATCAAAACCATGCGTGGGCTTTCCTATGCCGATCTCGCCATTCGCGTGCTGACGCCCTTTCTCGGTGGTGAAGTCGCGCCTGCAGTGTTCACGAAGCTGGTGCGGGAGGCTTATGCGACTTTCCGTCACGATGCTGTGTGCCCGCTGGTCCAAACCGGCCCCAACACCTTTGTCCTTGAGCTCTTCCACGGCCCGACGCTCGCCTTCAAGGACGTTGCCATGCAACTGCTTGGTCGACTGATGGACCATGTGCTTGCCGAGCGCGGCGAGCGCGCAACCATCGTCGGCGCCACATCCGGCGATACCGGCGGCGCGGCCATCGAAGCCTTCGCCGGGCGCGAGCGTACCGACATCGTCATCCTGTTTCCGAACGGGCGCGTCTCGCCGGTGCAGCAGCGGCAGATGACGACCTCGACCGCCGCGAACGTGCATGCGCTGGCGATCGAGGGCAATTTCGATGATTGCCAAGGCTTGCTCAAGGACATGTTCAATGACCACGCCTTCCGCGACGCGGTCTCGCTGTCTGGCGTCAACTCGATCAACTGGGCGCGCATCATGGCCCAGATCGTCTATTACTTCTCATCGGCCCTGTCGCTCGGCGCACCCGACCGGCCGGTATCCTTCACCGTTCCAACCGGCAATTTCGGCGACATCTTCGCGGGATATGCGGCCAAGCGCATGGGACTACCGATCGAGCGCCTGGTGATCGCCACCAACGACAACGACATTCTGGCGCGTACGCTTGCCAGCGGCGAATACCGCATGAAGGGCGTGGTCGCGACGACCTCGCCTTCGATGGACATCCAGGTGTCCTCGAATTTCGAGCGCCTGCTGTTCGAGGTTTCGCAGCGTGATGCCGGAACGGTGCGCCGCTACATGAATTCGCTGAAGCAATCCGGTGCTTTCACCATCGAGGCGGAAGGGCTTGCCCGCATCCGTGCCGAATTCGATGCCGGGCGCGCGACTCAGGCCGAGGTCACCGGGACGATCCGCTCCACCCTCGCCCATTCGAGTTATCTGCTCGATCCCCATACGGCGTCAGGCGTTCATGTCGCAGCCTTGCAATCTGCCGGCAACACTCCGATGATCGTCCTGGGTACCGCACATCCCGCGAAATTCCCGGCTGCCGTCGAAGCGGCAAGCGGAATCTATCCTGCGCTGCCTTCATGGCTTGCCGACTTAATGAATTCGGAGGAAAAATATGCGGTACTTCCATCGGACCTGAAAATGGTGGAAGATTATGTTCGTCGCCGCTCCCGGGCGGCGCGTTAGGGAGTTTTAGCTATATGGGTGTTGAGGTAAGCCGTCTGTCGAACGGCCTGACAGTCGCCACCGAAACCCTTCCAAGCATCGAATCCGTTGCTCTCGGCGCCTGGGTCAAATCCGGGGCCCGGAACGAGCGCGAAGATGAGCATGGAATGGCCCACCTGCTCGAACACATGGCATTCAAGGGCACAAAGAGGCGCTCCGCCTTCGAGATCGCCTCGGAAATCGAGAATGTCGGCGGCGAGATCAATGCCGCCACCAGTGTCGAGACGACCTCTTTCTACGCTCGTGTGTTGTCCGACGACGTGCCCCTCGCGGTCGACATCCTGGCTGACATCCTGCAGGAATCGGAATTCGATCCCGACGAACTGGAGCGCGAGCAGAACGTCATCCTGCAGGAAATCGGCGCCGCGCACGACACGCCCGACGACGTCGTCTTCGACCGATTCACCGAAACAGCCTTTCGTCACCAGACCATCGGCCGTTCGATTCTGGGCACGCCGGAAACGGTAAAATCCTTTACCTCCAAGCAGTTGCATAGCTTCATGGAGCGTCAGTATGGCGCCGATCGCATGGTCATGGTCGCTGCCGGCGACGTGAAACATGACGACTTCGTGCGCGAAGTGGAGAACAAACTCGGCTCATTCCGTTCAAAGGCCGAGAACACCGCTCCGCAATATGCCCAGTATGTCGGTGGCGATTTCCGCGAGGACCGCGACCTGATGGATGCGCAGATCGTGCTCGGCTTCGAGGGACGCGCTTATCACGTGCGCGACTTCTACGCCTCGCAGGTCCTGTCGATGATCCTCGGCGGCGGCATGTCATCGCGCCTGTTCCAGGAGGTGCGCGAAAAGCGTGGCCTTTGTTATTCGGTGTACGCCTTCCATTGGGGCTTCTCGGACACCGGCGTGTTCGGCGTCCATGCAGCCACCGGTCAGAACGATATCGCCGAACTGGTTCCGGTGATCGTTCGCGAACTGCAGCGTGCAGGCCAAGATATTTCCCAGGAGGAACTCGACCGGGCCCGTGCGCAGTATCGCGCGGGGTTGATCATGTCGGCGGAAAGCCCTGCAAGCCGGGCTTCGCAGATCGCACGCCAGTTGCTCCTGTTCGGCAGGCCGATCCCGAAGGAAGAGTTGATGGAACGGCTCGGAGCCCTGACCACGGAGCGCCTGACGGATCTGTCGTCACGCCTGTTCTCGACGCGGCCGACACTGGCTGCGGTTGGTCCAGTCGGCACGCTGGCGCCCTACGAGGCGGTTCTCGACCAACTCCCGGGCCTGGAGGTCGCGGCCCGGAAGCTCGCCGTCTGATCCAGGCCGAAAGCCGTGTTCGCACTCCCTTTCTTTCGCCGAGACCTGCCGGCGCTGAAGGGCGAGAAAGTGCTGCTGCGCGTGCCCATGGCGAACGATCATCGCGAGTGGGCGACCTTGCGTGGAGAAAGTCGGGCTTTCCTCGAACGCTGGGAACCGCGCTGGGCGCCCGATGAGCTCGACCGTTCGGCATGGCGTCACCGCATCGGCCGTTACCGCGAGGACTATGCGCAAGGCACTGCGATCGCCTTCTTCATCTTCGACCGGAGTTCAGGCAAGCTCGCGGGTGGCATCACGCTAGGTAACATCCGCCATGGCGTCGCGCAAAGTGGCCACATCGGTTACTGGATCGGCGAACGCTATGCCGGTCGCGGCATGATGACCGACGCCGTCAAGCTCGTGGTGCGTTTCGCCTTCGACACACTCAAGTTGCACCGGATCGAAGCAGCCTGTATTCCCGACAACGTTCGTTCGATCCGTGTGCTTGAAAAAGCCGGATTCCAGCGTGAAGGACTGGCGCGCTCCTATCTTCGCATCAATGGAGCGTGGCAAGACCACTATCTCTATGCCCGGATCGCAGACGATCTGCCGGCATCCGCTACGAAGGGCTGATTTTTGACGAAACTCCTGCGAAACGGATCGGTGTTAGAGCGTTTCCGTTTTTCACGGAAACGCGGAAACGCTCTAACTCTTTGTTCTTACGCAATTCCGGACGGAAAACCGCTACACACTTTTCCTGGAATTGCTCTGGCTTTCGTCCTCGCGACGATGGTCACCCTTTTCGCCGCCGCTTCCGCCCATGCCGTGGAGCCGATCAAGATCTCCCGTGACGACGTCGCTCTCGACCTTTCGGGCGCGGTTGAAATCTATCGCAACCAGGGCGAGAACTTTCAGGTATCGACAGCCCCCGGCTCCGACGGCATCGTCCGCCGTATTGAGGTCGAGGCCAACGATGCCCGTTCGACCGGCGACTGGGCCGTCTTTGCGCTCGCCAACACCACCGACGACGTCATCGACCGCCTGATCGTCGCGCCACACTTCCGGCTGGTGAAATCGGGTATCTTCTGGCCCGATCTCGGCTCGACGCGTTTCACCGCGATTACACCGTCGGAAGGTTTCGCGCTCGACAAGCAGGCAAGCCCGGATGCCGATGTCTTTCGTGTGACGCTCAATCCCGGCTCGGTCGTTACCTTCATCGCCGAACTTGCCTCGCCGAAGCTGCCGCAGGTCTATCTGTGGGAGCCCGAGGCCTACAAGGACACCGTCAATTCCTACACGCTCTATCGCGGCATCGTCATCGGCATCGCCGGACTCCTGGCGTTGTTCCTGACGATCCTGTTCGTGGTCAAGGGAACTTCGCTGTTTCCGGCGACCGCGGCACTGGCCTGGGCCGTACTCGCCTACATCTGCATCGACTTCGGCTTCCTGGCCAAGATCATCCAGGTGGCGCCCGGTTCCGAGCAGGTCTGGCGCGCCGGCGCCGAAGTGGCCCTTGCCACGACCTTCGTCGTCTTCCTGTTCACCTATCTGAACCTTAACCGGTGGCATGGCCATTTCAGCTACGGCGCGCTGGTGTGGATCCTGGGTCTTGCCGCGATTGCCGGCATCGCCATCATCGATCCGGCGATCGCCGCCGGCATCGCCCGCATCTCGTTTGCCGCCACCGCCGTGACCGGCCTCGGCCTTATCATCTTCCTGGGCATACGCGGCTACGACCGCGCCATCATGCTCATCCCAAGCTGGGTGATGGTGTTGCTGTGGGCCACGGGCTCATGGATGGCGATCACCGGCCTGCTCGACAACGACATCGTGCAGCCGGCCCTCGGTGGCGGGCTGATCCTGGTGATCCTGCTGATCGGCTTTACCGTCATGCAGCATGCCTTCGCCGGCGGTGCGCTGCATCAAGGCCTGTTCTCGGATCTTGAGCGGCAGGCCCTCGCGGTCGCCGGTTCGGGCGACACGGTGTGGGACTGGGACGTCCTGCGCGACCGCGTCGTCACCCGTCCCGATGTCAGCCTGCAGCTCGGCCTCGCGCCGGGTAGTCTCGGTGGCGCGGCCCGCAACTGGCTGCCGGTTCTTCATTCGGATGACCGCGACACGTTCCGCACCACGCTCGACGTCGTGCTGGAGCATCGGCGCGGCCGCGTGGCGCAGAACTTCCGTCTGCGCGGTGCCGACGGCCATTATCACTGGTTCGCACTGAGAGCGCGGCCGGTGATCGGTTCCGACGGCGAAGTCATCCGCTGCGTTGGTACAATGGTCGACGTCACCGAGCAGAAGAAGTCGGAAGAGCGCCTTCTGCACGATGCCGTGCACGACAATCTGACCGGCCTGCCGAATCGCGAACTGTTCATGAACCGGCTGGAAGCGATCATCTCGATCGCCCGCACCGAGGACAAGGTACGGCCAACCGTTTTCGTCATCGACATCGACCGCTTCAAGCAGGTCAATGACGGCCTGGGCATCTCAGCCGGCGACACCATCCTGCTCACCGTGGCACGGCGCTTGCATCGGCTGCTCAAGCCCAAGGACTCGCTGTCGCGTTTCGCCGGCGACCAGTTCGCCTTGATGCTGCTTTCCGAGCAGGATCCCGCCCGCATCGCCGCCATGGCGGACGCCATCAAACATGCGATCAGCTCGCCGATCACCTTCGCCAAGCGCGAGATCGTGCTGACCGCCTCCGTTGGCCTGATCACCTGGACATCCGACCAGACCTCCGCGGAAGACCTGGTCAAGGATGCCGAACTCGCCATGCACCAGGCCAAGCGCTTCGGTGGCGATCGCATCGAACCGTTCCGGCCCGCCTTCCGCACAGTCGGCACCGACCGACTGCAGTTCGAATCCGACCTGCGCCGGGCCATCGAGCGACGCGAATTCACCCTCGCCTATCAGCCGATCGTCCGGTTGGAAGACTATAGCGTCGCCGGTTTTGAAGCCTTGCTGCGCTGGGATCATCCTCGCCGTGGCATGATCCCGCCGGCCGATTTCATTCCGGTGGCCGAGAGCTGCGGGCTCATCGTGCAGCTCGGTCTCTTCGCGATGCAGAAGGCGGCGGAAGACCTTGCAGGCTGGCAGAAACAAATCGGCGACACGCCGCTATCGGTCTCGGTCAACCTCTCCAGTCGCCAGCTCATCCGCCGCGACCTCGTCACCGACGTCCGCTCGGTGATCGCACGTGCCGGCCTGAAGCCGCGGTGCCTGAGGCTTGAACTCACCGAATCGCTGGTCATGGACAACCCCGAGCAGGCTGCCCACGTGCTCACCAAGCTGAAGCAACTGGGCATAGGGCTGTCACTTGACGATTTCGGCACCGGCTATTCGTCCCTGTCGTATCTGACCCGTTTTCCCTTCGACACGATCAAGATCGACAAGAGCTTCATCGACGACACTTCGCCCAAGCGCGCCGTGTTGCTGCGCTCGATGGTCAACATGGCGCATGAACTCGGTCTCGCCGTGGTCGCGGAAGGTATTTCCGACCAGAGCGATGCACTGGAGTTGCGCCAGATGGGTTGCGAATATGTGCAGAGCTTCATGTTCGGTGCACCGATGAACGGCGATGCCGTAATCAAGCTGCTACGCGAACAGTATCCGCTGACGCAGGCATGATCTCTCTTCCTCCCCGTTCATGGGGAGGAGCTGCCCAAAGGGCGGACAAGAGATACGAATTCCTGCGGTGAAAGCTCAGGCGTGGCCTGCGGCCTGGCTGAATCGCGCGAGATCGATGCCGATCGAGGCAAGCGCCCGGTCATATTTGCCGTCGATGTCGGGATCGAACAGCAGCTCCGGTGTCGCCGGGCAGGTAAGCCAGCCATTTTCGGCGATCTCGCCTTCGAGCTGACCCGCCCCCCAGCCGGAGTAACCGAGCGTCATCAGCGCCTGACGCGGTCCGCGCCCGGCGGAAATGGCGCGCAGGATATCGACCGTGGCGGTCAGGCAGATGTCGTCCGAGACCGGCAACGAGGATTCGACGCGATAGTCACCTGTATGCAGCACGAAACCGCGGCTGCGATCCACCGGGCCACCGTTGCGCACGATGAAGTCGCGGGTCTGCCTCGGCAGGCGGATCGCTTCCTGCTCGTTCATGATACCGAGTTGCACCAGAAGATCGGGAAAAAGCATCTGCTGGGTCTGGTTGATGATCAGTCCCATCGCGCCTTCGTCCGAGTGCGCGCAGATGTAGATGACCGAACGCGCGAACCGCTCGTCCTTCATGCCGGGCATGGCAACGAGGAACTGGTCGTCGAGAAAGCCGCTTTTACCGGCCGCATTCTTGTGGCGTAAAAGGTCCATGCAGGAAAGGTAACGCGTTTCCGGCACGCTTGAAAGATGCCATTGGTAGCAATTCGCGAGGAGCCTTAATGTGCAGGGCTCACGCAAAAATGATGGTCGGCACCAGACGAAAGCGGTTGCGCCGCCGCGCTTGCCGTTTCAAATCAGCGCCATGGATCGCTTGAGATTTTCGCTAGAGCAATTCCAGGAAAAGTGCATAGCGGTTTTCCGTCCGGAATTGCGTAAAAACAAAGAACCAGAGCGTTTCCGCGTTTCCGAGAAGATCGGAACCGCTCTAGGCCTTGCCGCTTTGATGGCCACCAGCCTGCCGGCTGCGGCTGCCTCGTCCGCCTGGGCGGACAGCGAAGGTGGGCGTATCCGGCTGGTGACCAGCGGCACCCCCGATGCTTCCGGCCAGCTCATTGGGGCACTTCATATCGAATTGAAACCGGGCTGGAAGACCTATTGGCGTGACCCCGGTGCCAGTGGCGTGCCCCCGCAGATCGACGTTGCCAAGGCGATCAACATTGCCAAAGCGGAGCTGTCCTATCCGGCTCCCGGCCGCCACGACGACGGTTACGGCGGATGGGCAGGCTATGACCGCACGGTTGCGCTGCCGGTAAAATTCACATTGGCAAGGCCCAAGGAAAACGCCGTCATTGATGCCGGCGTCTTTCTCGGCATCTGCCAGACGATCTGCATTCCGCTGCAGGCGCAGTTGAAGGTCGACCCGGCCGAAGATGCGGGCAATCCCGAAGATGCCGAACTGGTGAAAGCGGCATTGGCCGCATTGCCGCAGAAAGCCAGTGACGGCTTCGGTGTGAAGGCATTGCCGGGGGAGAAGGACAAACTTCTCGTCGAGGCGACCGCACCGGGTGAAGCCACAAGCGTCGACCTGTTCGTCGCCGGTGAGCAGGGTTATCTGTTCGGTGCGCCCACGCGAGCGGAGAAAGGCGGCAAGGTCGTCTTTGCGTTCCCCGTCCTGGCGCGCCCCGGCAAGGCGGTACAAGGCGATGGTCTCCCCTACACGCTGACAACTCCGTCAGGGGCGGTTGAAGGTCTATTGCCCTATCCATGACAATGGCCTGCCGTGGCCACATTGCGAGGCGACACGGAAGGCGCTATCGCTTTGCAATCTTCCTTCTCCCAGACATAGAGGACTGCCATGACCATTGCCGTTGGCGAAAAGCTGCCCGAGGCCACCTTCAAGACCATGACCGACGATGGCGCCAAGGCGCTGACCGGCGCTGAGGTTTTTGCCGGCAAGAAGGTGGTGCTGTTCGGCGTTCCGGGCGCCTTCACACCGACCTGCAACAACAACCACCTGCCGGGCTACCTCGAAAACCGCGATGCCATCCTGTCGCGCGGTGTCGACCAGATCGCGGTGGTAGCGGTCAACGACCCGTTCGTGATGGGCGCGTGGGCCCGTTTCACCGGCGGCGAAGGCAAGATCCTGTTCCTTGCGGATGGCAGCGGCGACTTCGCCAAGGCTGCAGGCCTCGACATCGACCTCAGCGCCAACGGGCTCGGCCTGCGTTCCAAGCGCTTTTCGATGATCGTCGACAATGGCACGGTGACAGCGCTCAACATCGAGGGCAATCCCGGCCAGGCTGTCGATTCCAGTGCAGCGAAACTGCTCGAGCAACTCTAGTCGGTCTCGCCGATAGCTGGCCTTCGCACATGGGTGGAGCCGTAGCCCGATCCCACGGCACGGCTTCACACAGTTCCTTGAATTGCTCCAGGCTCCTCTTTCGCGGAGCAAAACTTTGGGGCAGAGGAGGCAGATGGCCAGAAAAACAAATGCCAGGGAACGCCTGATCGGCGCAGCACAGGATATTCTGGCTGAGGAAGGGCTGGCGGCGTTCACCTCGAATGCGGTGGTCGAACGCGCCGGGGTGACGCCACCGACGTTCTACCATTATTTCGTGAACAAGCAGGCGCTGCTTCGCGAACTGGGCGAACGGATGATGCTGGCACAGCATGATGTCATCCGGCGCGACACCGGACTGGTGATCCGCGGACCAGAGGATTTCCGCAAGGCTTGCGAACGAACCGTGTATGAAGCCTTCGCGAGCACGCGGGCTTTCCGTGGCGGCTATGCGTTGCTGGTATCGCTGCGAGCCCTACCCGACCTGCGCGACGTCCGGTTGCGCGCGCATGCCGACATAGCGCGGCTGATCTCCGCCTACCTTCATGAACAGGGCTTGAGCAAGGGACCGGACGATCTCATCGTGCCGGCCCGCGTGGCGCTGGAATATCTCTACGCCGCGATCGAGATGCTGTTCGAGACCGACTTCGCAAACCAGGAAGAGGTGCTGCGCCTGACGGTGGAGACGCATGTCCGGCTTTATGAGCTGTTTTGATCTGCCGCTGGCGGCGCCACGCCGACACGCAGCATCAGGGCGCAGCCAATCACGAACAAGACAACAAGGCTGCCGAACCCGATCCGCTGGCTGCCGCTCAGCGCGGTCGTCAGCGCCACCAGCGCCGGCCCCAGCCAGACCGTGATGGTGCTCGTCATCGCATATATGCCGAAGAACTGGCCAAGCCGGTCCGGCGGGCTCAGCATCACCAGCAGCGACCGGCAGGACGCATAGGCAGCCACGATCATACCGCCCATCGGAATGGCACTGACAAGGAAGATGACGTCGGTGGTCTCCGCGAACATCGATCTCTCCGAGGCCTGCGCGGCGATTGGCATCAGCCCGAACAGGATCGCGTCGCGGCTGATCGAAATCTGGAACAGGAACAGCGCGGTGATCGCCAGCAATTCGGTCATGATCGCATTGCGCGGTCCCAAGCGCCGATCGAGCCAGCCGGCTGCCAATCCGCCACCTACCGCCGCAATCGTCACAATGATGCCCATCGCGGCGTTTTCCGCACGCGTCCATCCCAATGTCCCGGACGTATAGACGGCCGTGATCGCGAACAACGCGATCAGTCCGTCCATGAAGACCATACGTGCGACCAGGAAGCGCATGATCTGCGGCCATTCCGCAAACAGTGCGCGAACGGTGGCGATGAGCCGAATATCGCGGGGAAACGGGCTGACCCCACGCCAGCGTCCCGCCGCCCCGGGACGGTCCGGCATGAAGCAAAGGAACGGCCAGACGAAGACCGCGATCCAGATTGCACACACGATGCCCGACAGGCGCGCGACATCGACTTCCGCCAGCCCGGCAGGCGGATAGCGTGTAAAATAAAGCACTCCCAGCAGCAACAGTACCGACGCAGCACTGCTCAACGCCAGACCGAGTCCCGAAATGAGCGACACCTCGCTCTTCGTCCCGGCGACACCAAGCAGCGCATTCTGGAAGAGCTCGGATACCGAAAAGCAGCAACCGGCCAGCGCCAGCAGCATCATGACCAGTGGAATTGCATGCGGCGTTTCCGGATGGATGAAACTCAGCCCCACGCATGACAGCGCCAACGCCAGCATCAGCGCGGCCAGCACCGGCTTCTTTCTGCCGCCGCGATCCATGAAACTGCCGAGGAAAGGCGCGATCATCGCCATTGCAAAGCCGGCGATCATCTGCGTGGTGCTGAACAATGCCTGGCCGCGCACCGGATCGCCGACCACAGACTGCGCGAAATATGTAGAATACACATATATTACAATAAGATAGTAAAACGGTCCGCGTGCCCAATCCAAGCTTGCCCACCACCAGCCCGCAGATGGAACACCGTGCCATAGTCGTTTCGCCACCGCCTCCACGCTCCCCTCCCCAAGGTGTGTATAATAATAACTATAGACAGATTCTGCCTCCTGCGCCATTCTGTTTTCAACTGGCGAAATCGATTGAGGTAGGAGCGGATGGGAGAGTTCTTGTTTCACGGCGGGGCGATCCTACCCGCACAGGGTGATCACGCTCCCGAAAGCCTGCTCGTCATCGGCGACCGGATCGTTTTTGTCGGATCGCTGGCCGATGCGCGACGCTGCGCGAAGGACGCAGGCCAGGCACCGCAGGAGATAGATCTTTCCGGGCGCGCCATCGTCCCAGGCTTCATCGACGGGCACCTGCACCCGATGCCGATGATTTTCTTCGCCATGTCGGCCGATCTCAGCGGCGCACACGACATGACCGCAGTCGGTGCCCGGCTGCATGCGCAGCAAGCGCGGCTCGCCGCGGACGAATGGTTGATCGGCGTCCAGTTCGAGAGCAACCGCCTGCCTGCGGGTGACGTGCTGGACGCGGTGCTTCTCGACCAGTGGTTCCCCGATCGGCCGGTGCTTATCTATGGCCGCGACGGTCACGGCGTCGTCGTCAATTCGGTGGTGCTGGCAATGCTGTCCGCCGACGAACTGGCATCGGATCCGGCGGGCGGCACAATCGGCTGTGACGCGTCTGGTCACCCGGACGGCCGTTTCTTCGAGAAAGCCGTGAGGCTGGTCCAGGCGAAGACGCCAACACCTGCTCCCAATCGCATGCTGGACGCCATGGGAGAGGTGTTCGCGCGGCTGGCCCGGTCCGGCATCACCTCGATCGGGGCGATGCTGCAGAGCGACGACGAAGGACCGGCGGGCGAGGCCGGGCGACTGGAGAGCTTCATCGCACTTGCGTTGCCGGAACTCGTCGCACAGTCGATCTACGCCATCGTCATCGGTCGCACACTGGCAGGTGTCAAGGCACTGGCCAGCTCGGCACTCAACGATCTCCGGCGCGGCACCAGAGCGCGCGCGATCAAGATCTTCGCTGATGGAACCTTCGGCTCGTGCACAGCCTGCATGAACCAGCCTTACAGCGATCGCGGCTGCACCCATGGCTACATGACATTGCCGGAAGATGAGATCTATCGGCGGATGGAAGCCGCGCATCTTGCCGGGTACCAGATCTGCATTCATGCCATCGGTGACCGCGGCATCGCCAATTGCGTGCGGCTGTTCGAACGGCTGCTGGCAGAGCATCCACAGGAGGATCATCGCCACCGTATCGAACACGCCTCCATCGCCGATTCCGAGTTGATCGCCCGGATCGCCCGTATCGGGCTGCATATCTGCTCGCAGCCGCTGTTCATAAGGTCCGAAATGGCCTGGCTGCCCACGCGGTTGGGCGAAGAGCGCACAGGACACGTCTATCCGTTCCGTGACTTCCTCGACGCTGGCATCGCGCTGGCCGGATCGTCGGACGCGCCGATCGAAGATACCGACGTGATCGCCGCGATCGATTTTGCGGTGAACCGCGGCGGTTTTCATCCGCAACAGGGCGTATCGGTTCGCGAAGCGCTGGACATGTACACGGCGAATGCGGCCCGCCTGCAATTCGAGGAGAACGACAAGGGCTCACTGGACGCGGGGAAGCTGGCCGATCTCGTCATCCTCGATCGCGATCCCCTGTCGATCCCGGCTCAGGATATCGGGACGCTGTCGGTCATGGCGACGATGATCCGGGGCCGCTTCGTCCATGACCTGATTGGTGTCCAGGGCTGACGCAGAGCCAAACGCTCGCTGAACATCAGCGGCGCAAAGCTCGATCTCGAAAAAGGAAATCCACATGCAACATGATCCGATCGTGAAGATCGAACTGCGCCCGGTCTTCGTGCCGTTCACGGAAATAGTGCGTGCGCATCTGCAAGGCGGCAGCGGCAAGGTGGCGATGGGCCTGAAGGTGGAGGACCACTGGCTGGGCGGCGATTTCCTGATCTGCCGCATGACGACGGAAAACGGCGTCGTCGGCCTTGGCGAAAGCTATGTCTGGCTGGTCGAGAGCGGCGTGTCGCCGCAACTGATGGCTGATGTGATCGAACGGCATCTTGCCCGCTTCGTTCTGGGACGCTCCGCCTTCGACATCGGCGCCATCCAGGGCAAATTCGACAACAATGTCGCCCGCAACGAAATGGCGAAGGGCTTGCTGGACATGGCGCTGCATGATGTCGCGGCGCGCAGCGTTGGCCGGCCGGTTCACGACCTTTGCGGCGGACGCCAGATTGATCGCGTTCGGCTCAGCCTGGTGATGCCTCTGACCGACGTGCCAACGATCCTGGAAATCACGCGCATGGCGCTTGGCGCAGGCATCCGTTCCTTCCGCTGCAAGCTGGGAGACGGGCGCACGCGTGACGTGGCGATCATATCTGCCGTGCGCGACCTGATCGGACCGGATGCCGGCTTGCGCGTCGACTACAATCAGGCCTACGCACCCAATGAGGCGCTGGCGGCGATCGAGGCGATCGCGCCCTATGGCATCGATTTCGCCGAGCAGCCGGTGCGCGCAGACGATTTCGCCGGCATGGCCTGGGTGCAGTCGCGTACCGAGGTGCCGCTGATGGCGCATGAGGGCGCGTTCGGCCTGCGCGACATCATAACACTGGCTGAAATGGGCGGGGTCCGCTGCTTTGGACTGAATGCCGAACGTCCGGGCGGCATGACGGGCGCATTGCGCGCAATCGACTATGCCGCCGCGCGTGGACTGGACATCGTATTGCACAACCAGTGCGGCGGCATCGGCAGCGCGATGCTGCTGCATCTGCATGCCGCGCGTGCATCACATATCCGCCACGCCACAGAATTGCAGGGCCATCTCATGCTCGAGCACAGCCTGATCCGGGAAAGCATCGACTATGATGGAGGATCGGCTGCTGTACCGGACGGCCCGGGTTGGGGCGTGACACTGGACGAAGCGGCTGTGGATCGTTTCGCCCGGGCAGACTGGATCACGCTGAACGCCTAATGCGCCCCGGAAACGGGAAGCAGAAAACCGATGCCCTTTTCACCGTGGAAGGGCATCTGTCGTTTCAATAACTCTGCGACGACCGACGCGGCTTCGGGGCGCCGGTCTTCGCCGGCGCATCGGCCCTGGGGGGACGCGCGGCGCTCGCCGTTGCGGAACCCGACTTCTTGAAAGGCGCCATGCCCTCGCGGGCCAGTTCGTCGGCGCGCTCGTTTTCCGGATGACCGGCGTGACCCTTGACCCAGTGCCAGGTCACATCGTGACGCCGGTTGGCTTCATCCAGGGCCTGCCAGAGTTCGCCATTCTTGACCGGTTTCTTGTCGGCGGTCTTCCAGCCGTTGCGCTTCCAGCCATGGATCCACTTGGAGATCCCGTCCATGACATATTTGCTGTCGGTGTGAAGATCGACCTTGCAGGTTTCCTTCAGGGCATTCAGCCCGGAGATCGCCGCCAGCAATTCCATGCGGTTGTTGGTGGTATCCGCCTCGCCGCCCGACAGTTCCTTGGTCTTGCCGTTGAAGCGCAAGATGGCGCCCCAGCCGCCCGGCCCCGGATTGCCGGAACAGGCTCCGTCGGTGAAAACCTCGACATGCTTCATTTCAGGCCATACTCGGAAGCTGAGCCGATAGCGCGGTGGAAGCGCATGCGGCGGATGTACTCAGTCGGATCACGCTTGATGACCAGGCCGCCGTCGGGAACGGTCAGCCAGTCATAGAGACGCGTCAGCATGAAGCGCAGCGCGGAGCCGCGCGCCAGCATCGGCAGCGCCTCCCGCTCCGCCGCATTGAGCGGCCTCACGCTCTGGTAACCGGCCAACAATGCGGTACCCTTGGTGAGATTGAAGGAAAAATCCTTCTCGAAGCACCAGGCGTTGAGACAGGTGGCGAGGTCGTAGGCGTAGAAATCGTCGCAGGCGAAATAGAAATCGATCAAGCCTGACAGTTTCTCACCGAGGAAGAAGACATTGTCCGGGAAAAGGTCGGCATGGATGATGCCTGCCGGCAGTCCTTCCGGCCAGTTGCGCTCGAAATCGGCGAAATCCGTGTCGACCTCCGTAGCAAGACCGGGTTCGACCTCATCAGCACGCGCCCGCGCTGCCTCCCAGAGTTTGCGCCAGCCATCGATCGCAAGCGCATTGTCGCGATGCATGGCGAAATCCGCGCTTGCCAGATGCATGGCGGCCAGGGCCTTGCCGACCTCGCGGCAGTGCGTGACGCCTGGCTTGCGCAGCCACATGCCTTCCAGGAAGGTGATGATGACCGCCGGCCGGCCAGCCAGTGTGCCAATCATGGAACCGTCGTGGCGCTGCACCGGCAGCGGGCACGAGATTCCCTTCTTGGCGAGATGATCCATCAGTCCGAGGAAGAAAGGCAGGTCGGCCTTTTCCACGCGCTTTTCGTAGAGCGTCAGGATGAAGGAGCCTGCCGTGGTGTGCAGCAGGAAGTTGGAGTTCTCGGTGCCCTCGGCGATGCCCTTGTAGGAGAGCAAGTCACCGACGGAATATTCCTTCAGGAAAGCCGCAAGCTCGCCCTCACCCACATCGGTATAGACCGCCATCACACGGTCCCGTTCACGAAGGCCATGTCGGCCGGTGTCAGTTCGACATCGCGCAGCACCCGCATCACCGGGAAGTCCTCCGTTTCCGTAGCCGTTACCGCCAGTTCGACCGAAACGTCGAAACGCTGGCGGAAGGCATTGATGATCTCATCGACGATGATCTCCGGCGCCGAGGCCCCTGCAGAGAGGCCGAGCGTCTGTATCGAGCCGATGTCATTCCACGGAATTTCGGAAGCGCGCTGCACGAGAAGCGACATCGCAGCACCCGCGCGCTCCGCCACTTCGACAAGACGGCGCGAATTGGAGGAATTCGGTGCGCCGACTACCAGATAGAGATCGCAGCCGGGGGCGGTTTCCTTCACCGCGTCCTGCCGATTGGTCGTTGCGTAGCAGATCGATTCCGCGGCGGCCGCCTGCAAGGCAGGAAAACGTTCCTCCAGGGCCCGGATGATGCCGGCGGTATCTTCCACCGAGAGCGTCGTCTGGGTGACAAAACCCAGTGCCTCGGGGTTAGCCGGCTGAAACGAAGCAGCATCGGCCTCCGTTTCGATCAAGGTGACAGCGCCGTCAGGCAACTGTCCCATCGTGCCGATCACCTCGGGGTGGCCGGCATGGCCGATCAGAAGCACATGGCGACCGAGGCGCTGGTGGCGCATGGCCTGCTTGTGCACCTTGGAGACCAGCGGACAAGTAGCGTCGAGATAAAAGAGGTTGCGCGCCACGGCGTCCGCCGGCACGGACTTCGGCACGCCATGCGCCGAGAACACCACCGGGGACTGCTTGTGTTCCTCCGGGATCTCGGAAAGCTCTTCGATGAAGACGGCACCGAGGTTCTGAAGCCCCTCAACCACATAGCGGTTGTGCACGATCTCGTGGCGGACATAGACCGGCGCGCCGTATTTTTTGAGCGCCAGAACGACGATCTGGATGGCGCGGTCGACACCGGCGCAGAAGCCCCGCGGCTGGCAGAGCCTGATCGTGAGCGGCGGTTTGACTGCTTGATTCAACATACTTTCCCATCAGTTGGACACGCGCATCGGCCCGAAAATCGGAATCGATTTTCGGAAAGCACGATGCGCAAGACCAAAGTGCTAGAGCGTCCGTTGCACGTCCAGATGGACGCCCGGCGCTCCAGTGCGGACATGATGTCCGCACCCCCCGTCTGTCAAGGGCGCGGATGGCGCAAGCGAATTCTCAGCCGGCCTTTCGATTCTTCCGCAACCATACGGCGACCACCCCCACGAGTGCCGCTGCGAGACCGTACCAGGTCAGCGCATATTGCAGATGGTTATTGGGCAAATCGACCATGGTGGTGCCGCCAACCGGCAGGCCACCCGGATTGGGTGCCTTGCCGGCATCGACGAAGAAGGGCAGCACCACTGCTCCGACAGGCAGGCCTGCCGTGGCAGCCATGGCATCGCGGTCCTTCCAGTAGAAAATGTTCTTGGTCAGATCGTTATCCGGCACCATCATCGATGGCTTGCCAGGCAGTGGATTGCGGGCAAGGCCCGTGACGTCGATTTCACCCGTGACCTCGCCCGGTGCGCGCTTGGCCGGGTCCTTCATTTCGTAAGGCACGAAACCCCGATTGACGAAGACAAAGCGGCCATCCGCCAGCCTCAATGGCGTGTAGACGCTGAAGCCCGTCTGGCCATCCCAGGTGGTGAAGAAATGACGTTCGCCCGCATGCAGGAAGGTGCCGTTCAGCGTCACGGCGACATAGTCGACATCGCCGGAGGCCGCGTATTGCTTCTCGACTTCAGCCAGCGTCACAGGATTGGCATTCATACGCCGGTCGATCGTTTCGATCAGCCCTTCCTTCCAGGCCAGACGCTCGACCTGCCAGGTGCCAAGACCAATCAGCATGATGAAAACAACCAAACCGAGACCGAGCGCCAGCGCCTTGCGAGGAGAGCGGCCAGCCACCGAATGTAATGCTGCAGTCATTGCGTCTGGTCCAGGCGGCCTTCGGCAGCTTTGTGGCGATACTGCAAGGTAAGCAGGACGCCTTTTATCAGCCGCAGCGCCGTGAGGCACAGGACCAGCGCCAGAGGAACCCATAGCAGGAAATGCAGCCAGAGCGGCGGCGCGAAAGTGACCTCGAGCCACAGAGCCAGACCGACGACGATGAAACCGATGATGAGAATGACGAAAACGGCCGGTCCGTCGCCGGCATCGGCGTAGGAATAGTCAAGGCCGCAACTGTAGCAGCGTTTGCCGACCGTCAGGAAACCCGAGAACAGGCGCCCTTCCCCGCAGCGTGGACAGCGCCCCTTCAGGCCAGCCTGGATCGGGTCGATCGGCGGCCAGATTGCCTTGTCTTCACTCATGCCGACCTTTTTAGAACCTTTCAGGACCGAGTTGAACGCCCGATCCAAAAGAAAGAGGCGGCCACGTTGCCGCAGCCGCCTCCTTTCAAATCGTATCCAGATCGATCAGTGGCCTTCGATGACCGCGCCCATCGAACCCCAGACATAGATCGAGGCAAAGAGGAACAGCCAGACCACGTCAACGAAGTGCCAGTACCAGGCAGCAGCTTCGAAGCCGAAATGCTGCTTCGGCGTGAAGTCGCCTTTCATCGCGCGAACCAGGCAGACCAGCAGGAAGATGGTGCCGATGATGACGTGGAAACCGTGGAAGCCGGTCGCCATGAAGAAGGTGGCGCCGTAGATGGAATCCTTGAAGCCGAACGGAGCGTGGATGTACTCGTAGGCCTGAACCATGGTGAACAGCATGCCGAGGCCTACCGTCAGCACCAGGCCGTTGATGAGACCCTTGCGGTCACCATGGATCAGCGAATGGTGCGCCCAGGTCACCGTCGTGCCCGACAAGAGCAGGATGATGGTGTTGTAGAGCGGCAGATGGAAGGGGTCGAGCACTTCCATGCCCTTGGGCGGCCAGACACCGCCGGTGAAGGTGGTGCGCGCCGCCTGGATAGCCTCGTTCGGAAACAGGCTGGCGTCGAAATAGGCCCAGAACCAGGCGACAAAGAACATCACCTCGGAGGCGATGAACATGATCATGCCGTAGCGCAGGTGGAGCGAAACCACCTTGGTGTGGTGCCCCTCATGTGCTTCCTTGATCGTGTCCGACCACCAGCCGTACATCGTGTAGAGCACGATGAGCAGGCCGATCAGAAGCACCCAGAAGTGTGCCTTGGCGACGTCCACGCCGAAGAGATGGAACGACGTACCCTTGAGGTACTGCATATAAAAGATGCCACCGAACGCCATGACCAAGGCACCCATTGAACCCAGGAAGGGCCACGGGCTCGGATCGATGATGTGGTAGTCGTGGTTCGGTTTGGCGTGTCCGTCAGCCATGTCATCCCCCGAGATTTGCTTCGGTATTGGAAATTGCCTTGCCGCTTTCCTTGGTCCCCACGGCCGCAACCGGCTTGTTCTTGTCAGCCAGGAACATGGTGTAGGAAAGCGTGATGGTTTTGATGTTCTTCATTTCCGGCACCTTGAGGATGTCCGGATCGACGTAGAAAACGATCGGCATGTCGACCGTTTCGCCCGCTTTCAGCGTCTGGTTGGTGAAACAGAAACATTCCACCTTGTTGAAATAGGCGCCAGCCAGTTCTGGCGTCACATTGAAGGTCGCGCGGCCAGTCGTCGGCGTGCCGAACTTGTTCACTGCCTTGTAGGCAACCTGTTTGGTCTCGCCAAGCTTGATTGTGACTTCGCGCTGCACCGGCTCGAATTCCCATGGAACTCCGGCCGTATTGGCGTCGAAGCGAACCGTGATTTCGCGATCGAGGACACGGTTGGAATATTGCGTGGCACGCTGCGTGGTACCGCCATAACCGGTGACCTGACAGAACATGGCGTAAAGTGGCACCGCCGCATAAGCCATGCCGACCATGGCTCCAAAGAACGCGACGCACCCACCGGCGACAGCCAGGTTGGTCTTGCGCTTCTTCTGCTCGGCGGCCGTTTTTTCCAGGTCCATCATCAGCCTCACATCGGCCGGTTGATGATGGGCGTGCCGAACTTCACAATCGTCGCCACGTAGAAGATGACGACCAGCACACCGAGCGCCACGGCAATCGCAACGGAGCGGCTGCGGCGCGCCCTTTTCTGGCGTTCGGTCAGCGTGACCAGTTCGAGCTTTTCATCCATTGCACTCATGCTCCACCCAGAACCAGAACGCGGGCAACAACGCTATCGGCAAGATAAGCGGCGAAGATGGCGAACAGATAAAGCAGCGAATAGCCGAAAAGCGCCTTGGCCGGCTTCATGACGCGATCGCTGTCGGGCATGTGCAGCACGCCCCAGGAGTACCAGACGAAACCGACCCCCAGAAGTGCCGCCGGTATGCCGTAGATAGCGGATGTATAGCCGAGTGCCCAGGGCAGCACGCCGATCGGCGCCAGGATGACTGCATAGGCGAAAATCTGGCGGCGGGTCGAAGCTTCGCCAGCGACATTCGGCATCATCGGGATGCCCGCGCGCCCATAGTCGCCCGACTTGAACAGCGCCAGCGCCCAGAAATGCGGTGGCGTCCACAGGAAGATGATGAGGAACAGGATAACGCTTTCCAGGCTGACCGCTCCGGTCGCAGCGGCCCAGCCGATGACCGGCGGGAAAGCGCCGGCCGCACCACCGATGACGATGTTCTGCGGCGTCCAGCGCTTCAGCCACATCGTGTAGATGACGGCATAGAAGAAGATGGTGAAGGCGAGAAGCGCAGCCGACAGCCAGTTGACGAGCACGCCAAGCGTCATCACTGACAGCGCCGACAACACCAGACCGAAGCTCAGTGCCTCGCCGGGCAAGACGCGGCCGGATGGGATCGGGCGGCTGGCGGTGCGCGTCATGACGGCATCGATGTCGGCATCGTACCACATGTTGAGCGCGCCTGACGCACCGGCACCGATGGCGATCGCGAGAATGGCGATGACTGCGATCAACGGGTTCATGGTGACGGGAGCCGCCACCAGGCCGACAAAGGCTGTGAAGACCACCAGCGACATCACACGCGGCTTGAGCAACGCAAAGTAGTCGCCCGCCGTCGCCTCCGACATGCGGGAGCCCGCTTGCTCCATGTGTGAATTGTCAACCAGGGCCATTGCGTACTTGAAGTCCATTCCGTTTGGCCAAAACCGCCGGCCGGGCCGGCGGCTTCGATCGTTCAAAGCTGCCTTACTTGACCTTGGGCAGCTGTTCCCACTGGTGGTAAGGCGGCGGCGAAGGCAGCTGCCATTCCAGCGTGGTCGCACCCTCACCCCATGGATTGGCGCCGGCGATGCGCTTCTTCCGGAATGCCTCGAAGACACCATAGAGGAAGATCAGGACGCTGATGCCGGAGATATAGGAACCAACCGACGAAACGTAGTTCCAGCCGGCAAACGCATCCGGATAGTCGATGTAGCGGCGCGGCATGCCCGACAGACCAAGGAAGTGTTGCGGGAAGAACACCAGGTTCACGCCGATGAACATGATCCAGAAATGGGAACGCGCGATGAACGGCGAATACATGTAGCCGGTCATCTTCGGGAACCAGTAGTACCAGCCGGCGAAGATCGCGAAGACGGCGCCGAGCGACAGCACGTAGTGGAAGTGGGCGACGACGTAGTAGGTGTCCTGCAGCGAGCGGTCGAGACCGGCGTTGGCGAGCTGGACGCCGGTGACGCCACCGACCGTGAACAGGAAGATGAAGCCTACTGCCCAGAGCATCGGCGTGCGGAAGGAGATCGAGCCGCCCCACATTGTGGCGATCCACGAGAAGATCTTGATGCCGGTGGGCACCGCGATGACCATCGTGGCGAACACGAAGTAGCGCTGCGTGTTGAGCGAAATACCGGTGGTGTACATGTGGTGCGCCCACACCACGAAGCCGACGGCGCCGATCGCGACCATGGCATAAGCCATGCCGAGATAGCCAAACACCGGCTTGCGCGAGAAGGTCGCGATGATGTGACTGACGATACCGAAGCCCGGCAGGATCAGGATGTACACTTCCGGATGACCGAAGAACCAGAACAGGTGCTGGAACAGGATCGGGTCGCCGCCATTCTCGGGCACGAAGAAGGAGGTACCGAAGTTACGGTCGGTGAGCAGCATGGTGATGGCGCCAGCCAGAACCGGCAGCGACAGCAGCAGCAGGAAGGCGGTGACCAGAACCGACCAGGCAAAAAGCGGCATCTTGTGCAGCGTCATGCCGGGAGCGCGCATGTTGAAGATGGTGGTGATGAAGTTAATGGCACCGAGGATCGACGAAGCACCGGCGATGTGGATCGACAGGATCGCCAGGTCCATGGCCGGCCCCGGCTGCCCGGAGGTCGACATCGGCGGATAGATCGTCCAGCCACCACCGACACCATAGGCGCCGGGCGCGCTCGGCACGAACATCGAGGTGAGCAGCAGGATGAAGGCCGGCGGCAGCAACCAGAACGAGATGTTGTTCATGCGCGGGAACGCCATATCCGGCGCACCGATCATGATCGGCACCATCCAGTTGGCGAAACCACCGATCAGGGCCGGCATGACCATGAAGAAGATCATGATCAGCGCGTGCGCGGTGGTGAAGGCGTTGAACATCGACTTGCCGGCGTCGATCGCGGCATCGCCGTTGACGCCGTAAACCATGGACGCAAGACCCGGGAAAATCTGGATGCCCGGCTCCGCGAGCTCCCAACGCATCATGATCGACAGGAAGCCGCCGATGATGCCTGCCATGATCGCGAAGATCAGGTACAGCGTGCCGATATCCTTGTGGTTGGTCGAATAGACCCAGCGGACCCAGCCTTTAGGCTTGTGGTCGTGATCGTCGTGAGCCGCTGCCTGCGCCATGTTCCGCTCCGTTCCCTATCCTTGTTTCGTCCGCGGCATCAGTTGCCGGCGGACGCAACCTTGTTGGTACCATCGACCTCGGCCATCAGTGCCTTGTTGGCACCTGGGAGGTCGGTCTTGGCCGCAGCCAGCCAAGTATCATATTGCTTTTCCGACACGACGCGCACGGCGATCGGCATGAAGGCATGGTCCTTGCCGCACAGTTCCGAGCACTGACCATAGTACAGGCCTTCCTTCTCGGCCTTGAACCAGGTCTCGTTGATGCGACCCGGAACGGCGTCGACCTTGATGCCGAAGGCCGGAACGGCATAAGCGTGGATCACGTCGGCGCCGGTCACGAGGACGCGCACGACAACGCCGACCGGCACGACCAGTTCATTGTCGACCGCCAGAAGGCGCGGATACTTGCCCTTGTCTTCCTTGCCGAGGCCAGCACGGTCGCCATCCGCAAGGATCGCCGAATTGAAGGAGAACGGCTGCTCGAACTGGTACTCATAGTCCCAGTTCCACTGGTTGCCAGTGGCCTTGACGGTGAGCTTCGGCTCTTCCGGCGGGCTGTACTGCGCGGTCAGCAGCTGGAAGGATGGAATGGCGATGGCCAGCAGCACCAGAACAGGCCCCAGCGTCCAGGCCACCTCGATTGCCGTGTTGTGGCTGGTCTTCGACGGCGTCGGATTGACGCTCGCGCGGAACTTGATGATGCACCAGGCCAGCAGGAAGAGCACGAACAGCGTGATCGGCACGATGAACCACAGCGTATAACGCTCGAACCAGGTGATCTGGCTCATGATCGCGGTCGCGGCCGGCTGGAAAGTCATCTCCCAAGGCTGCGGTTGCGCGGCCTGGGCGGCAGACCCGGCAAAAACAATTGATGCGGCACCAAAGCCAGCAAGAAACTTCTTCATCGCCCTCTTCATCTCCCAGTCCCCGTCCTGCGATCCGGTGGCAGGAATACGATATAACGCCGGGACAGGGAATCCCGGACGGTCCAGATTGGTTCAAACCATACTCTCTTTCCCGCCGCAAGAAAGGAGCGGGTAAAACCATGCGGCATTTTTGCGCGCGCCTTGATTGATCGCAGTTGCATGCATAGGCGCCACGACAATCAAGCTGCTGTCGCATGACCATGGCAGAGACAATCGCGGCAAATTGAGCTATTTGCGCTGGGAAATCGTATTGTTGCCGCAGTTGAAAGGGATTGCGCGTCGCCCTCACGCTTTTCCTTAGCGGTGCCGGGGCTTAAAGTGGCGTGATTCGGAATGGAGCCGACATGAACTCTTGGGTTTCGAGAACCTTGGCGAAGGTCATCTTTCTCGCCGCCCTTGCCGGAGCCGGACAGGCCATGGCTGCCGCACAGCAGCCGAGTGGCAATGTCAAGTCCACGCACGGTGCCTGGTCAATCATCTGCGACACGCCTGCCGGCGCGACTTCCGAGCAATGCGTAATGATGCAGAACGTCGTGGCCGAGGACCGTCCCGAGATGGGTCTTTCGGTCGTCGTGCTGCGCACGGCCGACAACAAGGCCGAAATCCTGCGCGTGCTGGCCCCGCTTGGCGTCCTGCTTCCCAACGGCCTTGGCCTCAACGTCGACGGCAAAGACATCGGTCGCGCCTATTTCGTGCGCTGCTTCCAGGATGGCTGCTATGCCGAGGTGATCCTGGAAAAGCCGCTGCTTGATACGCTGAAGAGCGGCAAGGCCGCCACCTTCATCGTCTTCCAGACTCCGGAAGAAGGCATCGGCATCCCGGTCGACCTCAAGGGCTTTGCCGACGGCTTCAACGCCCTGCCCTGATCGTTATCATCACGGCCGCGCATTGCCGAACGGCGCCTCGGCGCCTACATCGGGATCAACAGTTCTTTCAAGGATGCGCGCCATGAGCAGCCTCATCAGCCGATTCGACATTTCCGAAGAGCGGATCAAGAAGATCGTCGCGGATACCATCAAGGGTGCCGATGATGGCGAACTCTTCCTCGAATACAGCGAAAGCGAAGCGCTGATGTTCGACAATGGCCGGCTGAAGACGGCCAATTTCAACACCGACCAGGGTTTCGGGCTGCGTGTCGTCGCTGGCGAAGCCAGCGGCTATGCGCATGCCGGCGATCTTTCAGAAGCGGCGTTGCAACGTGCCGCCGGCGCGGTTGCCACGGTGAAGGCTGGTTATTCGGGCACGCTGGCCGATGCACCGCCGCGCACCAACCGCCGCCTCTACAGCGACGAGAACCCGATCCCCTCGCCCGGTTTCGAAGCCAAAGCCAAGTTGCTGCAGGAGATCGACGCCTGGACGCGCGCTGAGGACCCGCGCGTAAGGCAGGTGACCGCGGCGCTTGCGGCTTCCTGGCAACAAGTCGAGATCCTGCGCGCCGACGGGCAGCTGGTGCGGGACATTCGGCCCCTGGTTCGTCTCAACATCTCGGTCATGGTCGGCGATGGCGATCGGCAGGAGACCGGTTCCTACGGCATGGGCGGCCGGACCGGCTTCGGCGAATTCCTGGTCGAGCACAGCTGGAAACATGCCGCCAAGGAAGCGCTGCGCCAGGCGCTGGTGAATCTCGAAGCAATTCCGGCACCCGCGGGCACCTTCGATATAGTCCTGTCCAGCGGCTGGCCGGGCGTGATGCTTCATGAAGCGGTTGGCCACGGGTTGGAAGGCGATTTCAACCGCAAGAAGACGTCGGCTTTCGCAGGTCTCCTCGGCAAGCAGGTCGCGGCCAAGGGCGTGACCGTCGTCGATGACGGCACCATCGCCGAACGGCGCGGCTCGCTGACCGTCGATGACGAAGGCACTCCAACCAACCGCACCGTGCTGATCGAAGACGGCAAGCTGGTGGGTTACATGCAGGATCGCCAGAACGCACGACTGATGGGCATGGCCGCCACCGGCAACGGCAGGCGCGAATCCTATGCCCACCAGCCGATGCCGCGCATGACCAACACCTACATGACCGCCGGCGACCACACGCCGGAGGAGATCATCGCTTCGGTGAAGAAAGGCATCTATGCCGTTTCCTTCGGCGGAGGCCAGGTCGACATCACCTCTGGCAAGTTCGTGTTCGGCTGCACGGAGGCCTATCTGATCGAAGACGGCAAGGTCACGCAGCCGATCAAGGGCGCGATGCTGATCGGCAACGGTCCGGACGCGATGCATCGCGTCACCATGGTCGGCAATGACATGAAGCTCGACACCGGTATCGGCATGTGCGGCAAGGCCGGCCAGGGCGTGCCGGTCGGTGTCGGCCAGCCGCACCTGCGCATGAACCAGATGACGGTCGGCGGCACGCAGGTCTGAGCGGGTTGCAAACAGCTGCCTGCCTGATCGGTCAGGCAGCTTGCCCGACTGTCGCGGAAGGTCATAACCTCTCCTACTGCTCGACAATGGGAGAGAGCTATGGCGACCATTGAAGCCGGTAACGGCATTGTCACCCACATCAACGTTTTCACGACAACGCCGGAACAACAGCAGGCGCTGGTCGATTCACTCACAGAGACAGTGCAGGCAGCCAGCGACGTGCCGGGCTGGATTTCGGCCAGCATCCATCGCAGCTTCGACGGCCGGCAGGTGGTGAACTATGTCCAATTCGAAAGCCACGAGGCAGCCCAGCGAGTGACACGCCATCTGCTGGCCGGGGGCTACATCCAGCGCAACACACAACTCGGCAGCGTCGCACCCGGCCAGTATGAGGTGGTACACAGCCTCTCGAGCACAGACACTTGAGAATCCCAATTCCCAATCAGCCGATCATGCCTGCATACAAATCCATCGTCATCCTCACCGGCGCCGGGGTCTCGGCGGAATCGGGCGTCGATACTTTTCGCGACAAGGACGGTATCTGGTCCAAGGTCGACTATCGCGACGTGGCGACGCCGGAAGGCTTCATTCGCGATGCCGCCAGGGTGCATGAATTCTACAATCAGCGCCGGCGTGGCATGGCCAGGGTGAACCCGAATGCCGCCCACGCCGCGCTGGCACGGCTGGAGCGTGAGTTTTCAGGTTCCGTCCTGCTGGTCACGCAGAACATCGACGACCTGCACGAACGAGCCGGTTCCACCAAGCTGATCCACATGCATGGCGAACTCGGCAAGGCGCTGTGTCAAGCCTGCGAGCAGCGCTCGCCCTGGTCGAAGGACATGTCCGCGCTGTCGCAGTGTCCCGCCTGCGGTGCCGTCGGTTACCTTCGGCCCGATGTCGTCTGGTTCGGCGAGATGCCCTATCAGATGGACCGCATCTATGCCGCGCTGGCAGACTGCGACCTGTTTGTCTCGATCGGCACCAGCGGCAATGTCTATCCGGCGGCCGGCTTCGTCGAGGAGGCACGGCTCAATGGCGCACACACGGTCGAGTTGAACCTCGAACCCTCGGACGGGCACAGCAGCTTCAACGAAATCGTTCTCGGCAAGGCTACCGAAATCGTTCCCGCCTTTGTCGCCAGAATGCTCACTGCTCGTTGACGGACGATTTCAGCGCCGTCTGCGCGGCTTCTCCAGCAACGCCACCGCCTCGACATGCGGCGACCACAGGAACTGGTCGATCGGCGTCACGCTCTTCAACTGATAGCCACCGTCGATGAGAATGCGCAGGTCGCGCGCCAGCGTGACGGGATTGCAGGAAACAGCGGCGACGAACGGCACATCCGAGCGGGCGATCTGCCTGGACTGATCTTCGGCGCCGGCGCGCGGCGGGTCGAACACGACAGCATCGAAGGCGGCCAGTTCCTTGAACGTCAGCGGGCGGCGATCGAGATCGCGGCGTTCGACCGTGATGCGCTTCAGGCCGCCGGCAAAACGGAAGCCGCGGTCGAGCGCGGCGAGCGCGGGCCCATCGTTTTCAACCGCGAGAACCTCGGCATTGGCTGCGAGCCTCAGCGCAAAGGTTCCACATCCCGAAAAGAGATCGGCCACCCGTTTCGCCTTGCGCACATGCCCGGTCACAAGAGCCGCCATCGCATTCTCAGCCTCAGCCACGGCCTGCACGAAAGCGCCTGGCGGAGGCGTGACGGTGGCCGAGCCGAAGACGAGCGTTGGCTTGACCGCCTCGACGATGATCTCACCGTCGATGGAGAGCCTGGCGATCCCGGACTTGATGACGAAATCAGTGGCGGCCCGGCGGATCGCTTCGGTGGGCTTGCCGCAATCGGCGGCTGCGACATCCAACCCCGACGCGGTGGCGGTGACCAGGAAGCGGAAAGGCTTCGACGTGTTGGCGACGATGCTGGCAAGATGTCGCAAAATTCCGGCCGACTCGACGATGGTCGGTAGAAGCACCGGGCATTCCTCGATATCGACAAGGATGTTGGAGAAAGCCTGATTGTAGCCCAGATGCAATCCGGTGTCGGAGTTGCGCGCGGTGAAGGCGGCGCGGCGACGGCTGAGCGGCGAGCAGGCGACAAGGTCGGCTACCTGAGCTTCGATACCCCTCGCCTTCAGCGCATGGACCACAAGCCCGCGCTTCCAGGCACGATAGGCTCCTTCTTCGAGATGCTGGATGGCGCAACCGCCGCACTCGGTGAAATGCCTGCAGACCGGCTCGATGCGCTCGGGCGAAGCCTCAAGCACGGCAAGCAGCTGTGCCCGGTCCTTTTCGCGCGCGGCCGTCACCACTTCGCCTGGCAGTGCGAACGGAATGAAGACATGACCGCCGTCGGCGTCGACGACACCGTCACCCTGCGCGCCGAGTCGTGCGATCTGAAAACGGGTACTCATCGATCTTTCACTCCGGCCAGCAGGAATTCGCGATTGCCATCGCCGCCTTCAATCGGTGAAGGATGCAGGCCCAGCGCACGCCAGCCGGCCAACCCGTCCAGCCAACGATGCAGATCAGCAGCGACAGTCTCGGCCTCGGCGGGATTTTTGAGCAGGCCGCCTTTGCCGATGGCTTCACGCCCGGCTTCGAATTGCGGCTTGACCAGCAGCAAGGCACGCGCGCCGACATTTGCCAGCTCGAGAGCTGGCGGCAGCGCCAGTTTCAGCGAAATGAAGGAAACGTCGGAGACGATGAAATCCGGTGCGCGACCGTTGAGGTTCGTGATCGAAAGCGCGCGCGCATTGAGCCCCTCTATGGACGTCACGCGAGGATCGGTTGCGATCGAGGCATGCATCTGGCCGTGGCCGACATCGACAGCAGTTACATAAGCAGCGCCACGCTCGAGCAGCACCTGCGTGAAACCGCCTGTCGAGGCGCCGATGTCGAGAGCTTCCGCACCCGAGGGATCAAGCTGGAAACGATCGAGCCCGGCGATCAGCTTCAGCGCGGCCCGGGAGACGTAGTTGCGTGCAGGGTCATCCACCGCCAGGTCGACACCGACAGACACGTTCTGGCCGGGTTTCGTAACCACCGATCCGTCAACCGAGACGGTACCGCGTTCGACCGCATCGCGGGCACGCGAGCGGCTGGCGAACAGACCGCGTGCGACGAGCAGGTCGTCGAGCCGCTGGCGCTGGCTGGCTGGCTGATGGGAACACATTTGCCTTCATTGGCGAAAGCCGCGCGCGAAGGCAAGCCGGGACTGATCTAGAAAAGCTGGCTGGCCGACGGACGCTCGACTGCGGGCACGAGGCCATCAGCGAGGGCCCGGCGAGGCGGAGGCGCTTCCTGCACGACGATCATCTGCGGTCTCTGGTTGTAGGCGAAGCCGCCGCGCAACGTTCCGATATTGGCCGCCACGATGTCGATCGCCGCCTGTTCGAGGACACGGTCATATTGCGGTTCTGCCGCCCCCGGACCGACCAGCAAAAACATGCCCGTCGCGCCTGCAATCAGCGCTCTCATTGGTTTTCTCCCTGCCGGGGACCGTCCTAGCAGGGCGCCCTTGAAAAAGGCGCAAGAGAGAAGGTAAGCGAAGCACCAAAAAGCAATCTTAACAATGGGTTAATCGAGAGTGCCGACAAAGAGATTCCGCAGGTTGAGACGGTGATTCAAGCCGTTCACAAACAGATTCAAGTTGGTGGTGTTCAGGCGCGCTGCGCGCTCGCGACATGGCCCAGTGCCGCGAACACCGTGCGTACGATGCCGGTCGCATCGAGCCCGGCATCGGCGTACATCTTCTCCGGCTTGGCATGGTCGGTGAACGCATCCGGCAGGACCAGCGGGCGCACCTTGAGACCGCTCTCCAGAAGTCCCTCATGGGCCAGGAAATGCAGCACCTGCGCAGCAAAACCACCGATGGCGCCTTCTTCAACCGTCACCAGGATCTCGTGCGAACGAGCCAGGCGGCGGATGAGGTCGTGGTCGAGCGGCTTGGCGAAACGCGCATCCGCCACAGTCGTGGACAAGCCAGCCGCGCTGAGTTCGTCCGCCGCTGCGAGACAGTCCTGCAGGCGCGTGCCGAAGGACAGCAGCGCTACCTTGGAGCCTTCGCGAACGATGCGGCCCTTGCCGATCTCGAGCGGCGAGCCGCGCTCGGGCATATCGATACCGATGCCGTTGCCGCGCGGATAACGGAAGGAGATCGGACCTTCATCGTATTCGGCGGCGGTGCGCACCATGTGACGCAGTTCCACCTCGTCGCTTGCCGCCATGACGACGAAGTCTGGCAACGAGGCAAGGAAGGTCGTGTCGAACGCACCGCAATGGGTCGCGCCGTCGGCGCCGACATAGCCGGCGCGGTCGATCGGGAAACGCACCGGCAGTTTCTGGATCGCAACGTCGTGCACGACCTGATCGTAGGCGCGCTGCAGGAAGGTCGAGTAGATGGCGGCGAACGGCTTGTAGCCCTCGGTGGCAAGGCCAGCCGCAAAGGTCACTGCGTGCTGCTCGGCGATACCGACATCGAAAGTGCGGTTCGGGAAGACCTCGCCGAACAGATCGAGCCCGGTGCCTGTCGGCATGGCTGCGGTAACGGCAACGATCTTGTCATCCTCGCAGGCTTCGCGGATCAGGCTTTCGGCAAAGACATTGGTGTAGGTCGGCGCATTGGCCGGGGCCTTCGCCTGCGCCCCCGTGATGACGTCGAACCGATTGACCCCGTGATATTTGTCGGCTGCCGCTTCGGCGGGTGCGTAACCCTTGCCCTTTTGCGTCACGACATGGATCAGCACCGGGCCTTTGCCATTGTCGCGTACATTCTTGAGCACCGGAATGAGGTGCTCGAGATTGTGACCGTCGATCGGGCCAATGTGGAAGAAGCCAAGTTCCTCGAACAGCGTGCCACCGGTGACATAGCCGCGCGCATGTTCGACGGCGCGGGTGATGGCACGATCGGCGCGCTTGCCGAGATAGGATGTCAGTTTCTTGCCGAAATCGCGCAGGCCAAGATAGGTCTTGCCCGAGCCGAGACGCGCCAGATAGGCACTCATGGCCCCGGTCGGCGGGGCGATCGACATGTCGTTGTCGTTCAGGATGACGATGAGGCGCGCATCGAGCGCGCCGGCATTGTTCAAGGCCTCGAAGGCCATGCCTGCCGACATCGCACCATCGCCAATGACAGCAATGACGTTGTTCTTGCCTCCGGAAAGATCGCGCGCCACGGCCATGCCGAGACCGGCCGAGATCGAAGTGGAGGAGTGGGCGGCGCCGAACGGATCGTATTCGCTTTCGGTCCGCCTGGTGAAACCGGAAAGCCCGTTCTCCTGGCGCAAGGTGCGGATGCGGTCGCGCCGGCCGGTCAAGATCTTGTGCGGATAGGCCTGATGGCCGACATCCCAGATGATCCTGTCATCCGGGGTGTCGAATACGTAGTGCAGCGCCACGGTGAGTTCGACCACGCCGAGACCTGCCCCGAGATGCCCGCCGGTCTGCGAAACGGCATCGACCAGTTCTGTGCGCAGCTCTTCCGCGAGCTGCGGCAGGTCACTTTCGGAAAGCTTCTTCATATCCGCTGGAATGCGGACCTTGTCGAGAAGCGGCGTTTGGGGTCTGGCGATCAATGGCTGGCCCGTTCGAGCTCACGTTCAAGAATATTCAAAAATCGAATAGGCCTCCGACCAACGAAAGTAAATGTGCCGCAATGACACGCTCACTTGTCGGGCAGTGGAATGAACTCCTTTTCATCGCCCGGAACGATGTCGAACCGGCCAGTCTTCCATTCCTGCTTGGCCTGTTCGATGCGTTCTTTCGATGAGGAAACGAAATTCCACCAGATGTAGCGTGGAGACCCCAGCGAAGCGCCACCGAACAGCATGAAATGCGCACCCAATTCCGACGAAACGATGATCTCGTCGCCGGGGCGAAACACCAGAAGCCGGTTTTCTGGAAAACTGTCGCCGGAAATGGAGACGAACCCGTCGAGCACATAGATGGCGCGTTCCTCGGCATCCGCTGCAATGCGGTACCTTGCACCGGGCTCGAGCCGGATATCGGCGTACAGCGTGTCGTGATAGGTGGTCACCGGTGCGCGGCGGCCCTCCAACGCGCCGATGATGAGGCGACCCGATACGCCCTCGGCGCTGAATTCGGGTAGTTCGGCGCCGGCAGTGTTTTCGAAAACGGGCGCCATTTCTTCCTGCCTGTCGGGCAGTGCGATCCATGTCTGCAGGCCGGACATCGACATCGGCGCGCCGCGCATTTCTTCCGGCGTGCGCTCGGAATGGACAATGCCACGCCCTGCCGTCATCAGATTCACGTCGCCGGGCGAGATGACCATCTCGGTGCCGAGTGAGTCACGGTGCCTGATCTTGCCGTCGAACAGATAGGTGACTGTCGAGAGACCGATATGCGGATGCGGGCGCACGTCCAGCGCCTTGCCGGCGCGCAAGATGGCAGGCCCCATGCGGTCGAAGAAGATGAAAGGACCGACCAATCGCCGTCTGGCGGTTGGCAGCGCACGGCGCACCTCGAAACCACCGATGTCCTTGGCGTTGGGCACTACCATCAACTCGATAGCGTCGCAGGAAAAGGCATCGCCGGGCTCTGGATCGTTTCCGGGAAAGAAACTCATCGTGCCGCTCCATCTGCTGATGATTTGCGGAAATGAACTTATACCCCCGCCCTGCCCTGGCAAACCGCCGATGCGACGACGATGCGTTCACCGATCGACTGCGTTCGGAGGTCCGTCAGATGGAGAGAAGCGTGATCGCACCGACGATCAGCGCACTGTAGGTACCGACCATCCCCGGCGCACTCAATGGTGTTCTGGCCGTCATGATGCCCGCGAAATGCAAACACCGGCCGGCGATGAGCAACCCACCGATCGTCCACAACAGGACCACCGGCGCCTGCCGGTATTCGGCAATGGCGAGCACGATCAAGGCCAAAGGCACGTATTCGGTGAAATTGCCCTGCGCCCGTATCCGCCGCATCAGCGTCGGGTCGTCACTGAAGCCGAGACGCACACCAACTTTCTTTCGGCGCAAGCTGACCCTGATGCTCATGACCACCAGCGAAAGCGCCGCCAGCGCAGCGACAATGGACGTAACCGGAAGCATTTCCCCCTCCAACGAACGGTTTTCGCAAGCTAACCATTTTTTGCTTGCAAAATGCAAGTTAGAAAATAATGCTGTGCCATGACCAAGTTCCGCACCGGCTGCCCCATCGCCTCGGCGCTCGACATCGTCGGCGACAAGTGGTCGCTCGTGATCATCCGCTCAATGGTGGTGGGCGCGACCAGCTATTCCGACTTTCTGGCGATGGCCGAGAAGATCGCGACGAACATACTGGCCGAGCGATTGCATCGTCTGGAGAGTGCAGGTCTGATTCGACAGACACAGGCGCGGCAAGGTGCAACCCGCGGCGCTTATGCGCTGACTGCCAAAGGCGCTGCACTTATTCCCGCGCTTCAGGCGCTCGCACGGTGGGGTGAAGAAGAGCTGCCCGAACGCTGGACGCCGCCTGAGCGTTTCTACGCCGCCCGACCCGTGGATTTCGACAAGCCGTAACTGGTCCCCACGGCGTCCTGATCGGCAGTGCAGCAGCCTGGCCGACCGGCGTTCGCGTTTTTCGGAAACAGGGGGAACGCTCCAACTTTTTGTTTTTCGCAATTCCGGACGGAAACCGCTGCGCACTCCCGAAATTGCTCTAGGCAGGCACCGGCTTGGGCCCAAAGCGTTCGGCCGACTTGGCGCGAGCTTTTGCCGCCACCTCCTCGCGGTTGCGCGGCGGCTGTGTGGTCTCAAGGACGACAAGCAGCTCGTGCGCTGCATTGGCGATGGTGCGCACCGCGTGGTCGAAGGCTTCCTTGTTGCGTATGGAGGGCTTGTTGGAGCCACTGATCTTGCGCACGAACTGCAGCGCCGCCTCATGAATTTCGGTATCCGTCGCCGGCGGTTCGAAATTGAAGAGCGGCTTGATGTTACGACACATGGATATCTCCCTTTGATATGCCCGGTGTTGTCCCCTGCCCCCGTTAGAGCGGAATGCGATCGGTATTCCGCTCTAACTATTGTTCCCCGTCCAGCGGTTCGGTGCCGACCGGCTTGCCATCACGAGCAAGCCTGATCTTCTCCACCTTGTCCTCAGCGGCCTTGAGCAGGCGATCGCAATGTGCCTTCAGCGCCTCGCCTCGTTCATAAATGCGGATCGACTGATCGAGAGGCACATCGCCGCGCTCGAGATCATCGACTATCTTCTCCAGCGCGTCCAACGCCTGCTCGAAGCTCATCGCCTTGACGTCCTGGTTCGCTTCCTCAGTCACGGCTCATCCTTTCATCAGGCGGCCGACATGCGCTGCGACCGAAAATGCCAATCCGTGCAGGTCGTAGCCGCCTTCCAGCACGCTGACCAGCCTGTTTGAACTATGACGGCGGGCGCGATCCATCAACTGCCCGGTCGCCCAGTCGAAATCATCTTCGACAAGATTGATCTCAGCCAACGGGTCACGATGGTGTGCATCGAAACCGGCCGAGATGATGACGAGGTCCGGCGCAAAGGAATCGATTGCCGGCAGAACACGCGTGTTGAACGCCTCGCGGAAGATATCGCTGCCCGTCGCCGGCGCCAGCGGCGCATTGACAATGTTGCCGGCGCCAGTCTCGTTCCTGGCACCAGTGCCTGGATAAAGCGGCATCTGGTGGGTTGAGCAATAAAGCACTGACGGATCGTCCCAGAAGATGTCCTGCGTGCCGTTGCCGTGATGCACGTCCCAGTCGACGATGGCAACACGCTCGACACCGTGCTTTTCCTGTGCGTAGCGAGCAGCGATCGCGGCCGTGTTGAAAAGGCAGAAACCCATGGCTGTGGTTTTCTCGGCATGGTGGCCGGGCGGGCGGGCAGCCACGAAGACATTATCGGCCTTGCCGGTGAAGACATCGTCCACGGCCGCATTGGCGGCGCCGATGGCGGTCAGCGCCGCCTGCCAGGTTTTCGGACTTGCCACCGTGTCGGAATCGATGACGGCAATGCCTTCCTGCGGAATCGCCCTGCGTACCCGCTCGACGAAATCCTTCGGATGGCAATAGAGAACGGTCGCTTCGTCGCCCATCGGCGCCTCCTGCCGATCGAGTGCGGCAAAGGCCTCGTCGTCCAGGATCCGTTCGATGGCACGCAGCCTGTCCGGTCGCTCCGGATGGCCGGCGGGCGAGATGTGCTCCAGGAAAATCGGATGGGTGTAGAGACGGGTCGTCATGGCGCCACCTTATCAGCAATGGAGATGATGGCCACGCGACAAGCATCAGAGCGTTTCCGTTTTTCACGGAAATGCGGAAACGCTCCAACTTTTTGTTTTAACGCAGTTCTGGACGCAAAACCGCTGCGCACTTTTGCTGGAATTGCTCTAGCCTGTTGGGGAAAAGGCGTCATCCGACGTCGAGATCAGGGCTGTCTTTGCACGCGAACTCGGCTAGGTTCGCCGCACTGTCAGGTGCCCGCCGCAAGGTGGGAGAATCGGGAACGCGGTGAAAATCCGTGGCGTGCCCAACGCTGTAAGGGGGACCGCTCGGCAAGAGCCACTGTCCGCACAGAGGACGGGAAGGCGCCGGCAAGCGGGATGAACCCGAGCCAGAAGACCGGCCAGGCAGGAGTGGTCATCCGCATGGACGGGTGGATGACGCTGTTTCGATCGCAAGGGAAACGCGATGGACGCCGTCCGCAATCACACGTGCCATTCCTCCGAGGATTCTGCCTTCGGAGATTTTGAACGCGAAGCCATCTATCGCGCCATTTTCACGCGCCGCGACGTGCGCAGCCATTTCCGGCCCGACCCGATAGACGACGCAGTGCTTGCCCGCCTGCTCATGGCCGCGCACCACGCGCCGTCCGTGGGCTTCATGCAACCCTGGAACTTCATCGTCATCCGCGACCAGAAACGGCGCGCGGCGGTGCGCGACCTTTTCCTGGCGGCACGGTCCCAGGAACTGCCCCATATTGCGGAGGAACGGCAGGCACTCTACCGCAAGCTCAAGCTGGAAGGCATCTGCGAAAGTGCGCTCAACCTGTGCATCACCTGCGATCGGTCGCGCAGCGAGCACTCGCCGCTCGGCCGGTGGCACAACCCGCAAATGGATCTCTTCAGCACGGTATGCGCGGTACAGAATTTCTGGCTGGCAGCACGGGCCGAAGAGATCGGCGTCGGCTGGGTGAGCATCCTGAACACCGATGCGCTCAGCAACCTGCTCGATATCCCGGATCACGTCGTGCCTGTCGCCTATCTTTGCGTCGGACACGTCTCGGAATTCGCCACCCGGCCCGACCTTGAGCGCAATGGCTGGGCCTCGCGCCTGCCGCTCTCCGAGCTTGTCATGAGCGAGACTTATGCCGGCACAGGCGAAGATGTCCTGAAAGCTGCAGCCAACGCCATCACAGGCCGGGGTTAGAAGTCAGGCGGCAGCCTTGCCGTTCACCAGCAAACCTTCCATGAGTGCGCGAAACGCGTTGACCGCCTTCGTCGATATGGCGGCAGGATCATCGGAGTTTGCAATCCACTGGGCAGCATAAAGCGAGGCGCCGCTGATCAGCCGTGCCATCGCTTCAGGATCGATGTCGCGGCGAATAACCCCCTCTTCCTTCAGCGCGGCAAGGTTCTTGGTTATCGACAGGATACAGGCATTGGCGTTGGGCCATTGCGCCGGATCACCAAGAACGGCGGGTCCATCACACAGCACAATGCGCTGGACTTCCGGATCCAACGCCATTTCGACATAGCCGATGTTTTCGTCCATGAAACCTTGCCAACGCGTCTCGGCCTTGGCCGAGACAGCATTGAGACGCGCCGCCATTTCGCAATCGATCTGAGCGATCACGGCTTCGAAAAGCCCCTTCTTGTCGCCGAAATGGTGATAGAGCGCGCCGCGCGTCAGCCCCGCTTCCGCCGTGAAATCATCCATCGACGCGTTCGCGTAACCGACCGTCGCAAAAGCCCGGCGCCCGGAAGCAATCAGCTTCGCACGCGTTTCGGCGATCATTTCGCTGCGAGGTTTATGGGCTGTCCTCATGGTTCTTTCCCTTGCCGCTTCTACTTTTCACATACGCCGCGTATATTTTTTCACATACACAGCGTATATTAATTGACATACGAGACGTATGCAATTATCTCATTCGCATACGCCACGTATGTAAGTGGCGCACCCTCAAATTTCCAGGAGTGCTCCCATGCGCAATCCTTATGGTGAAATCTTCAGAGTCCCCGGAGCCAAGGGCTTTGCATCCGCTGCCTTTTTTGCACGGCTGCCTATCGCCATGGCTCCCATCGGTATTGTCGCGATGCTGTCCCAGGCTCGCGGCGAGTATTGGCTGGCCGGCGCAGTATCGGCCACCTTCGCCTTGACCAACGCTTTTGCCGCCCCGCAGATCTCGCGATGGATCGATCGGCTCGGCCAGACCACCGTGGCCGCCCCGACCACGATCATCTCCGTCATCGCCTTCCTCACCCTGCTCGCAGCCACCCATTATGACTGGCCAAGCTGGACCCTGTTCGTCTCGGCGTTCCTGGCCGCGGCGATGCCCAGCGTGCCGGCCATGGTTCGTGCGCGCTGGACGGAAAAATTCCGCGATCGCCCGGAGCTCAACACAGCCTTTGCGTTCGAGTCGGTCGCCGATGAGCTGGTCTATATTGCCGGCGCCTCGCTTTCGGTAGGCCTCAGTGTGGCACTGTTCCCGGAAGCCGGCATGCTGGCCAGCACGCTTCTGCTGGCATTCGGCATGGCCGCATTCATCCTGCAGCGCTCCAGTGAGCCCAAGGTCCGGCAACCGGAACATGGCAGCAACGGTTCCGCAATCATGCTGCGTCCCGTCCAGATCATCACGCTGGCCCTCATCTTCGTCGGTGCGATCTTCGCCACAGCCGAGGTCAGCTCGGTGGCCATCACCAAGGAGCTCGGCCAGCCAACCGCCGCCAGCCTGGTCATCGGCGTCTACGCCGCCGGGTCCTTCGTCGTTGGCCTTATCGTCGGTGCGCTGAACATCCAGGCCCCGAAACAGCGCCTGCTTGCTCTTTCGATCGCCGTCGTTGCCTTGACCACATTGCCATTGCTCGTCGCCAACACCGTTCCCCTGCTGGCGCTCGCAGTCTTCGTCAGTGGCGTGGCTATCTCTCCGACCTTTATCATGGCCTTCGGCCTGATCGAGCGGCGCGTGCCTGAGGCCATGCTGACCGAGGGCATCACCTGGGTGATGACCGGCATCGGCATCGGCATGGCGCTGGGTGCCTTCGTGGCAGGCTGGGTGGTCGACAACTACGGAGCGCAGAACGGTTTCTGGGTTTCCGTGGCGGCCGGAACGATTGCCTTCGTGATCGTGCTTCTCGGCCAGAAGACCCTCGCCGGCGAGACGGAAAGCGAATTATCGCAGATTGCCCCGCAAGCAGCGGAATGATCTCCGCGTTCCCGAGACACGGCCAGGACAGGACCAACGAGCCGCCTTTCCAGGCGGCTCGACTGTCTTTGAAATCTCAACTATCTCCGAGCCTCCGGGGGCTTTGATGCGCAATCCATACAGTGAAATTTTCCAGGCGCCCGGCGCCAAGGCGTTTTCCGCGGCAGGCTTCCTGGCCCGCATGCCGCTTTCCATGATCACGCTCGGCATCGTGACGATGTTGTCCGAAACCCATGGCGAATACTGGCTTGCGGGCGCGGTGTCAGCCACCTTTGCACTGGCGAGCGGCCTGATCGCACCTCAGGTGTCGCGCCTCGTCGACCGGCACGGCCAACGTCGCGTTCTTGTGCCCGCAACGCTTATCGCCGTGTCAGCCCTGTTCAGCCTTATGGTGGCAACGCATCTGAAAGCGCCAAACTGGACGCTGTTCCTTTTTGCCGTTCTCAGCGGCGCCATGCCGAGCTTCAGTTCTTTCGTGCGGGCGCGCTGGACCGAACTCTATCGTGGTACCTCGAAGCTGCACACGGCATTTGCCTTCGAATCCGTGGTCGACGAAGCCGTCTTCATGGTCGGCCCGATCCTCGCCGTGGGGCTGAGTGTCACGGTCTTCCCGGAAGCCGGGCCCCTGGCTGCCACCATCTTTCTGATCGTCGGCAGCCTGCTGTTTGCTGCGCAGCGATCAACCGAGCCACCCATCCATGCGCAGGAGCACAGCGGTGGTCAGTCCGTCATCCGCCTCGGCTCACTGCAGATCATCGTCGTGACGCTGGCGTCGATCGGCGCGATCTTCGGCACGGCGGAAGTGGCTGCCGTCGCTTTTGCCGAAGCACAAGGCAACAAGGCCGCTGCCAGCCTTGCGCTATCGGCCTATGCGGCAGGTTCACTGGTTGCCGGTCTTGCCTTCGGCATGCTGAAACTCAAGCTTCCACTCGCGCGGCAGCTGCTCATCACGATCGCGCTGGCAGCCCTGACCACTTTGCCGCTGCTGATCGTCGGCAGCATCCCGATGCTTTGTCTGGTGCTGTTCGTCGCCGGCGTCGCGGTCTCGCCAACCATCATCACCGCGATGGCTCTGGTCGAAAAACTCGTGCCCTCCTCCAAGCTCACCGAAGGCATGACCTGGGCGATCACCAGCATCGGCATCGGCCTGGCCGCGGGCTCGTCGGCCGCGGGCTGGGTGATCGACAATCATGGTGCGACCAGCGGCTTCCTGGTTTCGATCACGGCTGGTGTCGTCGCCTTGATTGTCGCGCTGGCCGGCCAAGGCATATTGCAACGATCTGTGCGCGGCACCGGCGCACCGGCGATGGCTTGAACGGCCTAAGCGGAAAACGAAAAGGGCGCCATGTGGCGCCCTTTTCGTTTTCCAGATCAGCTTTGCGTCCAAAACATCCTAGAGAATTTCGGTTTTGGCGATACGGATGCCGAAACCCTCAAGGCCGACATAGTGCCGCTCGCGCGAAGCGATCAGGTTGATCGAGGAAATGCCCAGATCCTTGAGGATTTGCGCGCCAAGGCCGATTTCGCGCCATTCGTTCTCGCGCCGGCGCGCTTCCTCGTGATCCTCGCGGTCACCACCACCTTGCCGGTTGCGGCCGCCATGGCTGCCGACCCCGGTAGACCCTTCGCGCAGATAGACGATGACACCACGCTTGCGCTCTCCGAGCGTCTTCATGATGTCATCGAGCACGGTACGAGTGCCGAACACATCCGTCGTGACGTCTTCCAGATGCAGCCGCACCGGCACTTCCTCGCCGTCGCGGATATCGCCATAGACGATCGCCAGGTGATGCATCGCTTCCCAGGGCAACGAATAGGCGATTGCCGTCGCCTTGCCGCCGGGCGTGTCGATATCGGAGCAGGCTACGCGCTCGACCAGCGTTTCCTTGCGCTGGCGGTAGGCGATAAGATCCGCCACCGAAACCTGCTTCAACCCGTGCTCCTCGGCGAAGGCTGCTACTTGAGGACCACGCTTGACGGTGCCGTCATCATTGACCAGCTCGGAAATGACGCCGACCGGCGGCAGGCCGGCCAGTTTGCAGAGATCAACCGCGGCCTCCGTATGGCCGGAGCGCATCAGCACGCCGCCTTCGCGCGCGATGAGCGGAAAGATGTGGCCAGGGCGCACGAAATCGCTGCCCGCGACATTGCCATTGGCAAGATTGCGCACGGTCAAGGTACGGTCCTCGGCGGAAATGCCGGTGGTGGTGCCGTGCTTGAAGTCGACGCTGACCGTGAAGGCAGTGGTGTGGGCGGAATCATTGTCCGCCACCATCGGCGCCAGATTCAGTCGCTTCGCCTCTTCGCGCGGCATCGGCGTGCAGACGATGCCGGAAGTGTGGCGCACGATGAACGCCATCTTCTCCGGCGTGCAATGCACCGCAGCGACGATCAGATCGCCCTCGTTCTCGCGCCCATCATCATCCATGACGACAACGATCTCGCCGCGTTCGAAAGCGCGCAAGGCTTCGACAATTTTCTTCTGATCGTAAGGCATCGCACTCGCTTCGCTCGTAAGGGCAATCGGGACTAGGGGGAATAAGGCAGTAAGGGATCGGGGAAAAGGGGAATTGGTTACCGACCTGGGGGATCAAGCGTATGCCCTGGAGCCTTACTCCTCTACTCCCCTACCAGTTTGGCCCCTGTGTCGGAGGTAGTGGTCAGCAATGGCGCAGGCGACCATTGCTTCGCCGATCGGCACGGCACGGATACCCACGCAGGGGTCGTGACGACCCTTGGTGACGACATCAACGTCCTTGCCGTCCCGGTCGATCGACTTGCGCGGATTGAGGATCGAGGAGGTCGGCTTGACCGCGAAACGGGCGACGATAGGCTGACCGGTCGAAATCCCGCCGAGAATACCGCCGGCATTGTTGGAGAGGAACACCGGCTTGCCGTCGTTGCCCATGCGCATCTCGTCGGCATTCTGTTCGCCGGTGATCCTGGCGGCTTCAAAGCCATTGCCGATCTCGACGCCCTTGACGGCATTGATCGACATGAGGTTCGAGGCAATATCCTGGTCGAGCTTGGCATAGATCGGCGCACCAAGCCCGGGCGGAACACCGTCGGCAACGATCTCAATCACCGCACCTACGGACGAACCCGCCTTGCGGATGCCATCGAGATAGGCCGTGAAGACAGGCACCGACTGCGGATCCGGCGTGAAGAACGGATTTTCGCCATCGTCGACGAAATTCCAGTTCCAGTTGTTGCGATCGATTGCCTTCTCGCCCATGGCGATCAGCGCTCCGCGCACGACGAGGCCCGGAACGACCTTGCGTGCAAGCGCGCCGGCTGCGACGCGTGCCGCGGTCTCGCGCGCCGATGAACGGCCACCACCGCGATGATCGCGGATGCCGTATTTGACCTGATAGGCATAGTCGGCATGACCCGGCCGATACTGGCGGGCGATTTCACCGTAGTCCTTCGAACGCTGGTCGACATTCTCGATCAGCATCGACACCGGCGTGCCGGTGGTGATCATGGTGACACCGTCCTCGTCCATGACAAAGCCGGACAGGACCTTGACCTCGTCCGGCTCGCGGCGTTGCGTGACGAAGCGTGACTGGCCCGGGCGGCGACGGTCGAGCTCGGCCTGGATGTCCTCGCGGGTAAAGCGGATGCCCGGCGGACAGCCGTCAACGACGCAGCCCAGGGCGGTGCCGTGGCTTTCGCCCCAGGTGGTCACCCGGAAAAGATGGCCGAAGGTATTATGCGACATCGGTAGCAGCCCTCGCGCGGGCCAGACCCCGGCATGGCCAGCCTTCTAGTAGCGTTTTCCACGGTGGTCAAACCGGGGTTGCAGGGTCCATTTGCCCGACGCGGCCCAAACCGGCCTACGGGCTGGACAAACAAGCATAAGCATTTATATAACTAGTTATGTAAACCAGATCGAGACTTCTGCAATGGTTGACGATGTCGTTCGCGAAATGGGCTACCTCACACTCGGCAGCCGCTTCAGGCGGATCGGCGAACGCTTTCAGTCGGACGTGCAACGTGTGCTGGACGATCTGGGCCTGCCGGTGCAGGCCAGCCATTTTCCTGCCCTGGCAGCCATTGACCGTCTTGGCCCTCTGACGGTGAGCGATCTGGCTGAAGCGATCGGCATCACGCAGCCTGGCGCGACACGCATCACTATGCAATTGAGCGAGACCGGGCTTCTCGATGTCAGGCAGTCGTCAGAAGACCAGCGACGCCGGCTCGTCAGCCTGACAGACAAGGGGCGCCAACTCGTCGAAACCTCGAAACGCGATCTCTGGCCTCGCATCGATGCCGCGGTTGCGGAAATCTGCAGTGACCTGGCCGGCCCGCTGCTCGAGCAACTGACCGCAATCGAACATGATCTCGAAACCACCCCGTTGCATCGCCGTATCGCAAGGCATTTCCATGACCCCGCTTGATCGCCCCATCTGGAGCGCACTCACCTCACGCCATGCTCACCTTTGCGAGGGTGGTTCGCAGGCGAAACGCTACCAGCCAACGGTCTCCGCCTTTGCAGCGACACTGGACGACAGCCCTTCCAGCCAGCGGGCACTTTTCGATCTGTCTTCCGACGGCCGGAGCCTGCTTTTTCTTCAAGCCGACACGGTCGTCGTGCCGCCCGGCATGATGGCCGTGTCGACCGCCGCGGCCGTGCAGATGACCGCCAGCCAGCCAGCAACGATCGAACGGGACGACCATATCGAGCGTCTCGGAGAAGCCGACCTCCCGGCGATGCAGTCGCTGGCGGAACTCACCAAGCCGGGTCCCTTCACGGTGCGCGCCCTCGATCTCGGCGCATTCTGGGGAATGAAGGACAATGGCCGGTTGCTTGCCATGGCTGGCGAACGCATGAAGCCGCAAGGATTCAGCGAAATCAGCGGCGTCTGCTCACATCCGGATGCTCGGGGCCGCGGTCTCGCCAAACGACTGTCAATGTTCGTGGCGGGCCGCATCCTCGAACGCGGCGAAGATCCTTTCCTGCATGCCTATGCAACGAACACGGCTGCGATCGCGCTCTATGAATCCATCGGATTCTCCGTGCGCTCGACCATGCATGTAGCCGTCCTGCAGCGCGCGCCAAACTGACAAAAGAGCTGCCTGAACGAAAAGGTCGCGGCATGCTGTCCACGGCAGGTGACTTAGGTTTGACACATTCGACTGGTTTCTGTTTGTTTCCGTCGCCGCACACGGCCGCCGCATGGGAACGGCGCACAACAACAAACAATGAGGACCATCAATGCGTACCCTGCTTGGCGCCATTGCCGCCACCGTGCTTGCCGTGACTGCCGCTTTCGCGGGCCAAGCGGAAGGCAAGATCAAGAAGGTCGACAGGGAGACCCTGACGCTGACGCTGGATGACGGCAAGGCCTACAAGCTGAATGCCGAAATGGACCTGGAAGCGTTGAAGCCCGGCACCGATGTCGTCATTGCCTACGACGTCAGCAATGGTGAGAACGTCATCACCGACATGGAGCTGCCTCAGTAAGGCCAGCCGGCGACATCGGTCACCCCGCGTTTACAGCGGGGCCGAGCTTTGGATCTGGCTTGCCACCATCGTCCTGTTACGGCCCGCTGCTTTTGCCTTGAGCAAGGCAGCATCGGCACGTGTGACAAGCGTTTCAATCGAGCCATCCTGCGGGGATGCCGCAACGCCGATGGAAGTCGACACCGTCCCGAGCACCCGGCCGGAATGGGAAAGCGTGGCGCTGCCGATCTTCTGCCGCAAGCCGTCCGCAAGCTCCTCAGCCCGGTGTTCGTCGAGTCCGGGCAGGAGCACGGTGAACTCCTCACCGCCGAAACGATAGGCGCTGCCGGCTGACCCTACCGTCTCTCGCAATATCTGCCCGACATACTGCATGACCAGATCTCCGGCGTCGTGACCGAACTCGTCGTTGAAGCGCTTGAAATGATCGATGTCGACCATCAGGCAGGCGAGTTGCTCGCCGCTGCGCTCCTGGCTGTGCTGCAGCAGCGTTTCGTCCAGGAAACGGCGATTGAACAGGCCTGTCAGCGGATCGCGCACGGCAAGCTCGATCAGCTTCTCGCGCAACTGCAGATTTGCGATCGCCAGTCCGACATTTTCCGCTATCAGTTCGAGGTAGAGCCTGGCGCCACCGGGCCCGAGCGCGTTCTCTCCACGCTCTTCGGTGTAGAGAAGGCCGATCATGTCACCCTGGGCCGTCAATGGCATGCAGAGCGCGGTCGGGCCTGATGCCTCGAGGTGTCGACAGGGAACGTCGGAGCCTTTCGTCCCGCTTTCGTGAGAACGGCCACGACGCAGCCCCCAACAGGCAGAGGCCGGAAATGCCGCCTGCGAACGCTGCGGTTCGAGCCATACGCCGACGCGCGTCAGTGCGGTCTTGCCGTCGTTGAGAATGTACAAGCCGCCGGCGAGGTCGGGAAATATTTCGGGAATGAAGCGAACCACGACCTCGGCAAGCTCCGCCTGATTCTGGCAGGCCTGCACCCGATGCATCATTTGCAGGATCATGTCCTTGGTGCGCTGGTCGGCCCTTCGCTCGGCATCCAGCCGCTCCCGCTCGATCAGATTTGTACGGAATATCTCGATCGCCTCGTTCATCTCGCCGATCTCGTCGGCGCGCCGGTCGACTGGCACCTCGACGGTGTAGTCCTGTTTGGCGAGTCGGCTGACGATCCCGGTCATCTGCATGAGCGGCTTCACCACCCTTCGCCGCAAGACGAAGTAGAGCACGGCGACAAACAGCGCGCCGGTGACCGCGAGCATGATCTTGGCGACGAGGCTCCACCAGTTGCTACGGTCCCGGGCCGCCTCGAGCTGCGCTCCTGTTCGCGCCGCTGTCAGATCGCGAAAATGGCCCACGGTCTGGACAAGCGCGCTCTGTACCCTTTCGTACTCGGCCCCGAACAAACCCTCCTGGGCAGCGATCTTGTCTCCGCGCTGAAAGGCCTCGATAGCGGCCAGCTCGATCTTGTCCAGCGCCTCCGCATCCCGAACGACCGCCTTCAGCGCCTCCGCCTCGCCCGGCGCCAGCCCCTTGTCGGCCAGCCTTGTCGCCGTTGCCTCCCCGCTCCGTTCCGATTTCTCTCCTGCGCGAAAAGCCTCCAGGTAGCGCTCATCGCCGCGCATCACGTAGAGCCGCGCCTCGTCACTTCCAAGTTCGGCGCCGAGCGCAAGATCCTCGGAGAGCGTATCCAGTGCCAGATGTTCCTCGACCGCAGCGCGCTCCTGAAGGGCGCTGTGCGAAGACATCATGAAGGCGCCGCCCGAAAGCGCGGTCAGGACCACGGTGACGCCGTAGGCCCAGTTGGTGATGGAGGTGATTCTCATTTTCTTACGGTGCCAGCCGCTGTTTGAAGCAGGAATGAGGAGAAACGTTCATATCCAATACGGTGCGATCGGACTGTACTACGCTCTAACTCTCTGTTTTTTATGCACTTACAGATGCAAACCGCTGCGTACTTCTGCTTGAGTTGCTCTAGAGCCACTCCAGACGGCGGCCCTGCACTCTCAGTACGCGGTCTTGCGGAATTTCCAGCGAGGCTGCTTCATCTTTCGAAGCTCCGGCGATCATCCGAAACAGGCACCGTATCACACCGCCATGCGTGACACAGACAGTGTCACGTTCCATGGCCTGGAACACCGGCTGGATACGGGATAGCAGCTTCTGATAACTCTCCGCACCCGAACCCGGCGGCGTGAAATCCCATTTGTCCTCGCCACGGGCACGGCTCGCGCCCGGATAACGGGTCTCGAGTTCGGGATAGGTAAAGCCTTGCCAATCACCGAAATTAAGCTCGACGAGCCGCTCGTCGGTCCGGTAACCGGCCGGGTCCTGTCCCATGGCCGCGCGCAAAAGTTCCATCGTCTCGCGCGTGCGCAGCATCGGGCTGGAGACATAGTCGAAACCGGCCTTCGCGCCGCCGATCAGATTCGCGAGCTTGCACCCGTTCTCCGATGCCTGCCGGCGGCCGAGGTCGTTCAGATCCGTATCGGCCTGACCCTGCAGACGATGCTCGGCATTCCAGTCGGTCTGGCCGTGGCGCACGACATAGATAAGCGCAGACATGGCGCGCGAACGATCTCCGGTACGATGCTGGAATGCCAGGCGGAAGCCTCAGTCCTTGATAACCGAGATATCCGGCGCGTCGACAGCCTTCATGCCAACGACGTGATAGCCCGAATCGACGTGATGGATTTCGCCGGTGACGCCGCGCGACAGGTCCGACAGGAAATAGAGGCCGGAATCGCCGACTTCTTCGGGGGTCACCGTACGCTTCAGCGGCGCATTGTACTCGTTCCATTTCAGAATGTAGCGGAAGTCACCGATGCCTGAGGCTGCAAGCGTCTTGATCGGGCCAGCCGAAATGGCGTTGACACGGATGCCCTTGGCGCCGAGATCGACGGCCAGATACCGCACAGAGGCCTCGAGGGCTGCCTTGGCGACACCCATGACATTGTAGTGCGGCATCACCTTCTCTGCGCCGTAATAGGTCAGCGTCAGCATCGAACCGCCATTCGTCATCAGCGGCTCGGCACGCTTTGCAATGGTGGTGAAGGAGAACACCGAGATGTCCATCGTACGCAGGAAGTTGTCGCGCGTGGTCTCGACATAACGGCCGGTCAGTTCCTCCTTGTCGGAGAAGGCGATGGCGTGAACAACGAAATCAAGCCGGTCCCACAGCTTGCTTACATTTTCGAACACCGTGTCCAGGCTCTCCGAATCGGTGACGTCGCAATGACCGACGACATGAGCCCCCAGTTCCTCGGCCAGAGGCTCGACGCGCTTCTTGAACGCCTCGCCCTGATAGGTCAGCGCAACCTCAGCGCCGTGATCCACACAAGCCTTGGCAATGCCATAGGCAATCGAACGGTTGTTGGCGACGCCGAGGATAAGGCCGCGCTTGCCGGCCATCAGGCCCTGTCCACCCACCATATGAGCGCTCTCCGCATACTGATCCGCTTTGAACTGCCCTATCGCACAGGCGCTTGATGCCTTCAAGCGATGATGAGACAGCCCGGCGACGCTTGCCGGCTGCGTTTAGCCGACAGGTTGAGCTGCGCGATCAGAAAAGCCGGCGGTAGACCACGAAGCCGGAGCGTTCGGCGACCTGGTCGTAAAGCCGCATCGCCGTCTGATTGGTTTCGTGTGTCTGCCAATACACACGCTTCGAACCCGCCTCGCGGGCACGGTCATAAACCCCTTCGATCAGCGCCTTGCCGATCCCCTTGCCGCGCGCATGCTGCGACGTGAACAGGTCCTGCAGGTAGCAATTCGGCTCGATCGCCGTGGTCGAGCGATGGAAAAGGTAGTGGGTCAGGCCGAGCAAGCGGTCGCCGCTTTCCGCGACCAGCGCATGCACCGGCTCATAGGCATCGAAAAACCGCGACCAGGTCATTTGCGTGATCGCTTCGGCGAGCGCGGTCGGACCGGAACGGCCGTAGAAGGCGTTGTAGCCCTCCCAGAGCGGCAACCAGCGATCGAAATCCTGGCGAACGACCGGTCGAACAATGATTTCCGCAGACATGGGAAGGTACCGCTGCTGTAAAATGACAGCGGCATTGCTACCCGACGACACTGCTGCCGCAATGGATCGCCTGCCCCAATCTTTTGGACCAGCCGGCGGTTCAGCCTTGTTTCTTGAGCAGCGCTTCCAGTTCCGGATCGCCGCCTTCCGGCAACATGATGCGGACATGGGCATAAAGATCGGCATGACCGCCGGCCTTCTCGGGCAGCCCGCGTCCCTTGATGCGTAGCACCTTGTCGGAGCTCGACCAGGCCGGCACGGCAAGCGCTATACGCCCGGTCGGCGTCTCGACCGCTACCTTGGCACCTGTCACCGCATCGTGCAGCGAGACCGGCAGATCGACATGCAGGTCGCGCCCCTCGACGCGGTAGCGCGGATGGCGGCGGAACCTGATCTTGACCAGCGCGTCGCCGGGCTGAGCGTAACCCTGTTCGCCCTGCCCCTTGAGGCGAATGGTCTGGCCGTCTTCGACAAAGGCCGGCAACTTCACTGCCACCTTGCGGCCATCGGGGAATATCGCGGTCACCTTCTCGGCGGTCGCGGCTTCCTCTATGGTGACATCCAGCGTCACGTTGATGTCACCACCGGCAGGCGCCTGTCTGCGACGATCGCCACCACCCGCACCAGTCGTGGCGCCGGCGCGCTGCTGATTGAAGGCATCGCCAAAAATCTGGCTGAAGATGTCGCCGGCGCCCTCCCCGAATGGGCTGTTGCCACCGCCGGAACGGAATTCGAAGTGCGATGCACCAGGCCCCTGCTGGCGGCGGAAGCCTGCGAAAGGATCGCCACCGGCAGCATTCTCGAAGCCCTGGAAGCGCGGCTTGCCGTCGGCGTCGATCTCGCCACGGTCGAAGGCGGCGCGGGCTTTCTCGTCACCGAGAATCTCATAGGCCTGGTTGGCCGCAGAAAAGCGGTCCTTGGCCTTGGGGTCGTTCGGGTTCTGGTCCGGGTGGTGCTTCTTGGCGAGTTTCCGAAACGCCGATTTGATGTCCTTGGACGAGGCGTTCCTGGCAACTCCCAGCACCTCATAGGGGTCGCGCATCAATCCTGCTCATTGAACGGGTGAATTCAGAGTTGTTTCCTATATGCGCCTTGATAGGAAGAAATTCCAGTGGCCGCAGGGAAAATCAGAGCGCCTTGAAATCCTGCGTCTTCCAGGTCCCGACAGGCGTCATGCAGATCGCCCCCTTGTACATGGTCACGCCATCATAGCTTTCGCGCGAGACGTCGAACTGGCGGCAGCGCCCCTTGGTGGCATCACCGCTTTCAGCTAGTGCAGTGATGGTGCCGCGGGAACCGGTCGCGGAATTGGCCCAGGGTACTGCCTGGTTGGCCAGCCCCTGCAGATCGGCGGAGGACGCCGCGTTGCGGATCGTTGCTTCGTCGGAGGCCATGCTGGTGTCGGCGGCGTTGCTTGTGGCCGATGAGATCGACCCCGTGACGATGGAACGGTCGACCTCGGCCTTTTCCAGGCTGAAGCCGCCGGCACCGCAGCCAGCAAGGACAAGCAACGCACAAGACACCGTCGTCCTCAGACAGGACGAAAGGAAAGTGCCCACTGGCCGGCTGTCAAAAATGTGCGCGATGCGCGACAATCGGCAAATCCTCGGCCAGTTCACATCGGAAAAACTATGAACGAGACAGTCTTAACAACAGGTGACTTTACGGAGAGCGCGGAGCCTTTCCGACTGTTCGCCACCTGGCTGGATGATGCTTCCAAATCCGAACCCAACGACCCCAACGGCGTAGCGCTGGCAACTGTCGACGCCGACGGCATGCCGGACGTGCGCATGGTGCTGCTCAAGGGTTTCGACGATCATGGATTTGTCTTCTACACCAATTTCGAAAGTGCCAAGGGCCGTGAAATTCTGGGCAGCATGAAGGCAGCGATGTGCTTTCACTGGAAGTCGCTGCGCCGCCAGGTACGCGTGCGCGGCCCGGTCGAGATCGTCTCCGATGCGGAAGCCGATGCCTATTATGCGTCGCGCCCGCGCGGCAGCCGAATCGGCGCCTGGGCTTCGAAGCAATCACGCCCCCTGGAGAGCCGCTTCGCGCTGGAGAAAGCTGTGGCGGAGTATACGGCCCGCTATGCCATAGGCGATATTCCACGCCCAAAGCACTGGTCGGGTTTCCGCATCGTGCCGCACATGATCGAGTTCTGGCACGATCGTCCGTTCCGGCTGCACGACCGGATCGTGTTCAGCCGCAATGACGACGGTGGCTGGGACAAGAGCCGCCTCTATCCGTGATCTAATCGACAGCAGCCCATTGCGCATGCAGCCGCCTGCCACCACATCCGCACGGACTGGGGTGTCAGGAGAAACGAATGCTGCGTTTTCCAACAGAGCGTTTCCGCTTATCGCGGAAACGCGCAAACCCCCTAAGTCTTTGTTCTCGCGCAATTCCGGACGCAAAACCGCTGCGCACTTTTGCCGGAATTGCTCTGGGAGGGCTGCTCGTGATCACCACACAATTTGGAGCCAGGGCACAAGAGAAGTCCACCATCCCACCAGACCCTGAAATCCGCCGCATCCTTGAACAACGCGTCGATGTCGAGAAACAGAGTCTCGGCATCGTCGTTGGCGTCATCGACACCAATGGCCGCCGGATCGTCCCATACGGCCATTTCGGCACGAATGATGCCCGAAAGGTGGACGGCGACACGATCTTCGAGATCGGCTCCATCACCAAGGTCTTCACCGCGCTCGCCCTGGCCGACATGGTCGAGAAAGGCGAGGTCTCGCTCGACGACCCGGTAGCCAAATACCTGCCTACCAACGTGACGATGCCGCAGCGCGACGGCAAGACGATCACCCTCAGGGAGTTGGCCGTTCACATGTCCGGCCTGCCGCGCCTGCCCGACAATCTCGCGCCGAAAAACCAGGACGATCCTTATGCGGACTATACGGTCGAGCAGCTTTACAGCTTCTTGTCCGGGTACAAGCTGCCGCGCGACATTGGCAGCGTTTTCGAATATTCGAACCTCGGTTTCGGCCTGCTTGGCCATGCGCTGGCCGCGCGCACCGGCACCGACTACGAAGGACTGATCGCCCATCGCATCACCAAGCCACTCCGTATGGACAGCACCGGGATCACACTTTCGCCGGCTCTGGAAGCGCGGTTCACACCTGGCCACGACCAATCCCTGCAAAGCGTGCCGGCCTGGCAGTTGCCGACACTGGGCGGTGCCGGTGCCTTGCGCTCCAGCACCAACGACATGCTGATCTTCCTGGAAGCCGCCATGGCCAAGCGGGAAACGCCGCTCAAAGCCGCATTTGCTCTGAGCGAGGCGACGCGCCGCGACCTTGGCGGCGATGATGCACCCCAAATGGGCCTCGGCTGGATGATCACCAAGGTCGGTGACGACGAGATGATCTGGCACAATGGCGGTACAGGCGGCTATCGCTCCTTCATGGGCTTCCTGGTCAAAGCGAAGGTCGGCGTGGTGGCGCTGTCCAACACGTCTAACGAGATCGGCGTCGACGACATCGGCCGGCATCTGCTTGATCCGACCGCCAAGCTCGTGGAGGCGCCCAAGGTAAGAGTTGCCGTAACTGTCGATCCCGCCCTCTACGATCTTTATGTCGGACGTTACCAGTTGGCCCCCAACTTCATCCTGGCGGTCACCCGTGAGGGTGATCGGCTGATGGTACAGGCGACCGGCCAGCCTCAGATCGAAGTCTTCCCCGAAAGCGACCGCGAATTCTTCTACAAGGTCGTGGATGCGCAGATAAGCTTCGAGACCGGCAGCGATGGCAAGGCCAAGCGCCTGACCTTACACCAGAATGGCGCCGACATGCCGGCGGAGCGGATCGAGTAGGCGCTGTTCGCGCAGCACGGATCGTGTAGGATTTGCCGGTCGCATCCTGGAAGGAAAGACCGGCAATGACCTTGTTCATGGCATTCCTGGGCGTGTCGTTCATCGTCATCGCCACGCCCGGGCCAGATACCGCGATCACGATCCGCAACAGCTTGCTTGGCGGCCGCGCCGCCGGGCTCATGACGGCGTTGGGTATCGCCTGCGGACAAGCGATCTGGGCGCTGGCGACCAGCGCCGGTGTCGTCACTTTGCTGACGGCCTCGGAACCGGTGTTCATGGCCGTCAAATATGCCGGCGCGGCATATCTTGTTTTTCTCGGTATCCAGGCCTTGCGCGAGGCGCTCTGGCCACGGACCGGCGACCATGGCGATGCCGTGCCGCAGGCTCAGCCCCGGCTGTCCGCTGTCTCAGCCTTCCGGCAAGGCGTCATCAGCGATCTCGGCAACCCCAAGATGGCGGTGTTCTTTGCCAGCCTGTTGCCGCAGTTCGTGCCCGCCGGCGGCGCCACCTTCTCCGCTTTCCTTTTCCTGGGCATCGTCTTTTCGGTGCTGACCTTCGTTTGGCTTGCCTCCTACGTGGCGCTCATCGCCAAGGCAGGAGACTTCCTGCGCCGGCCGAAGGTGCGACGCACGATCGAAGGTGTGACAGGAACGCTGCTGATCGGGCTCGGCGTCCGTGTTGCCGTGGAGCATCGTTAACGCGACACGAATCCCGTTGCGCAAAGATGTGCTGGATCCGTCCGAGCAAAAGTGCGTGACGGGTTTTGCGCCAGAACTTGCGTAAGAAGGAACTAGAGCGTCTCCAAAAATGCGGAAACGCTGGCGCCCGGCCCCCCTGGCAGAATTCTACGGATCATAAATCCTGCGGTGGTTTAAGCAGCGCGTGCAACTGGGCGATCGCCTGGCCAATGCTGACCTTGTCACCCCGAAAGGCATTGTCTGGGTCGATTTCGCCGCTGTTAGCCTCAACCTGTCCGACCGGAAGCATCAACGCAGGCATTGTTTCAGCGATCTTCATCTTAAGGCCGCCCAGCACCTCTCGAAGCTGGGCCGCGCATTTTCCGCCACCATGCCCACCGTAGGTGATGATGGCCGCGGCTTTGCCACGCCATTCGGAATAGAGGTGATCTATCGCGTTCTTCAGGGGCGCGGGGTACCCCCAATTGTACTGAGGCGTAACAAACACGAAGGCGTCAGCCGCCGCGACCTCGTTGCTCCACGCTTTCGTGTGCGGCTGTACATAGCCGTCTCTTGCCGGCACTCCCGGTTCGTCGTCCATCGGCAGCGGCCAGTCACGCAAGTCCGTCACAGCAAACGTAGCCGGCATGGTTGCACGCCCGATCTCTGCGACCCAGCGTGCAATTGTCGGGCCGATGCGTTGCGGACGGACACTACCGATGATGACGAGCACTCGCGGCATGGGCCTAGTTCATCTTTCAGGAGTTCGGGCACGAGGGCCGTATCAGGCGTTGAATGGTAGCGTGCATACCTTTTCAGGAATATCGATTCCGATTTCCGAGTGGCAAGGCGTTTATCCATACATTACAAATATTTAATGCAGGCGTTCAGGTTCGGTTCACACCTCGGCTGCGAAGCTTCCCGCATCCGAAGTTTCTAACCGAACGAGGAATGTGATGAAAAAGCTGATCTCAACCCTTTGCGCGGCAGCGACCGTGTTCACCGCTTTTGCCACGTCGGCGACACCGGGCCAGGCCGCTCCGATGCAAAGGCCGACCTTCGAAACGAGCAGCGACATTATGCAGGTTCAGAACCGCCGCGGCTTCTATCGCGACGGCAACCGTTATTATTACAATGGCCACCGTGGCTACCGTGATGCACGGCCAGGCTGGAAACGCCACAATGGCATGTGGTTCCCGCCGGCCGCCTTCATCGCCGGCGCCATCATCGGTGGCGCGATCGCCAACCAGGGGCGCCCTGTCTATCGCCCGGCCTACCCTGCACGGCTCAGCAATGCGCATGTGCGCTGGTGCTACGACCGCTACCGCTCCTATCGGGTCTCGGACAACACGTTCCAGCCCAATTACGGGCCACGCCAGCAGTGCATCTCGCCCTACCGGTAAGCAGGTAACCTGATGCCAACGATCAGCCCGAAAATCGAATTCGATTTTCGGGCTGATCGTCAGGTCCACAATGTTTGGCTGTCTGCTCGGCTAACCCGCCTTCTTGCGGTTCATGAAGGCCACGAAAGCAGCGCGGGCTTCGTCGGACTTGAGACGCTCGCCGAAATGCCGGCCCTCTTCCTCGATACGGGCAATGACCTCCTCGCGCGAACCCAGCATCAGGTCGCGAGCAATTTTCAGCGCCTGCGGCGGCTTGGCGGCGATCTCCTCGGCCTTGGCAAGCACCGCCTCTTCCAGCACATCCTCGCCAACGATCGCGTAGATCAGACCGGCTGCCTTGGCGCGCTCTGCCGAAAAGCCTTCGCCCAGCCCAAGCAGCGCGAACGCATCCTGGCGTCCGACGATGCGCGGCACGAGCAGGCTGGACGCCGCTTCCGGCACGAGGCCAAGATCTACGAAAGGCGTGCGGAAGACGGTGCGCGGCGTGGCAAAGGTCACGTCGCAGTGCAGGTTGAGCGTGGTGCCGATGCCGACGGCAATGCCGTCGACGCCCGACAGCAGCGGCTTTTGCGATCGTGCCAGCGCCAGCAGGAAATCCCATACCTCGCGGCCACCCTCGCCACCGGTGGCAATGGTCAGGAAATCGGCAAGGTCGTTGCCGGACGAAAACGCGCCGGGCAGGCCGAAGAAGACAGTGGCGCGCACCTGCGGATCGACATCCGCGTCTGCCAGCGCCGCCGCCATCGCCGCATACATGGCGCGGGTCAGCGCGTTCTTCTTGTCGGCCCGGTTCATACGGATGACCTGAACCGCGCCCTGGCGCTCGACTACGATGTGATCCGTCACGATTGTCTTCCTTCGTTTTGAAATGGTCAGCCCGAGATCAGCGCCTTGCCGGCTTCCGCCAGGCTTTCGGCGCCACCGAGCACCCGCTCCTTGAGCGCCGTGGTCTCACCCAGCATGTTCTCGGCATAGAAACGACAGAGCGGCATGCGCTGCTCGGCGGCGAGTGCGCCACGTGCCAGATAGGCACCACCCGCTGCCAACGAAATCAGCCTGAGATATGGCGTGGCGCCGGCAAGGGCAGCTTCCTGACGACCATCGGCAAGGCATGCCTGCAGGAAGTCTGTCGCTTCCGTCAAATCGACCAGAGAACGCTCGAGCAGGTCCGCCGTCCGACCAAAGCCGGGGCGGTTGGACGCACGCACATCAGCGGCCACCGCCTTCAGTTCGTCGATGAAGCCATGTACGTGCCGGCCGCTGCCCAGTGGCAGCTTGCGCGTCACCAGGTCGATCGCCTGGATGCCATTGGTGCCTTCATAGATCGGCGCGATGCGTGCGTCGCGATAGTAGGCAGCAGCTCCCGTTTCCTCGATGAAGCCCATGCCGCCATGGATCTGCACGCCGAGCGACGCGACATCGACGCCGGCATCCGTCGAGAAAGCCTTGGCCAGTGGCGTGAGCAGATTGGCACGGTCGCGCCAGTGGTCCGCAACTTCGCTTTCAGCGACATGCGCCATATCGAGTGCGTGCGCACAGGAATAGCTGATCGAACGAGCGATCTCGGTCAGCGCCTTCATGGTGAGCAGATTGCGCTGCACGTCGGCGTGATGGACGATCGGCGCCATGCCGTTGCCGGCATAGCTGGTCGCCTTGCCTTGCCGGCGCTCGTTGGCATAGGCAAGTGCCTTCTGGTACGCCGCCTCGGCCACGGCTACGCCCTGCATGGCGACAGCGAGGCGGGCGTTGTTCATCATGGTGAACATGCAGGCGAGGCCCTTGTTCTCCTCGCCGATCAGCCATCCGATGGCGCCGGGCTGAACACCTCCGAAACCGTCGCCATAGATCATCGTGCATGTCGGAGAGGCGTGGATGCCGAGCTTGTGTTCGATGCCGGAGCAGAACACATCGTTGCGGGCGCCGAGCGAACCGTCGTCATTCACCAGGAATTTCGGCACCAGAAACAGCGAGATGCCGCGCGTACCGGCAGGAGCATCAGGCAGACGCGCCAGCACCAGGTGCACGATGTTGTCGGTGAAATCATGCTCGCCGTAGGTGATGAATATCTTCTGCCCGAAGATTCGGTAGGTGCCGTCACCCGCAGGCTCTGCCCGGGAGCGCAACGCGGCGAGGTCCGACCCCGCCTGTGGCTCCGTCAGGTTCATCGTGCCCATCCATTCGCCCGATACCAGTTTGGCGAGGTATTTTGCCTTGAGCCCGTCGGAGGCGTGTTTGTGCAGCGCCTCGACCGCGCCCATGGTGAGCGTCGGACCGATGCCGAAAGCCATGGCGGCCGAGTTCCACATCTCGAGTGCCGCGACACCCAGCATGGTCGGCAGCGCCTGCCCACCGAATTCCTCGGGAGCAGAGAGGCCGTTCCAGCCGCCTTCGATCCAGCGGCGGTAGAGGTCCTTCCAGCCCGCCGGCATGGTCACGGCGGCGTCTTTCAGGACCGCGCCGGTTTCGTCGCCGATCTTGTACAGTGGCGCCACCTCTTCAGTGGCGAAACGCCCCGCCTCCTCCAGCACCGCATCGACCAGATCCTCGCCGAGTTCGCCAAAGGACCCGGCATCCAGAGCCGATTTCAACCCTGCGACATGCTTCAACGTAAAGGCGATATCCGCGACCGGTGCCCGATACATGCAGTCTCCTCCTCTGGTGCCGCGCAATCCTGCCGCGTACCCACGGTGCAATGCAACAGTGCTATGGTGCAATGCCCACCGACAGATATACTTTTACGTAAACGTCAAACTTTGTCACGCGGATTTTGTGAAGGTTTCAACGGGCGCAGAGCCGAAGGCATACAGTTGAGGAAGCCGACGCAGCCGGCCCTGGAGCAGGGATGACAGCTCCCTGCTTCGCAAGCAGGCAGCCCTTATTCATGTACCAGAGCGACTTTTCCGAAATGGGATCCGCTTTCCAGGTGGTGAAGCGCGACCGCTACCTCAGTCCATGAGAACGTCCGGTCGATCACGGGTTTCAGGTCGAGTGCCTCGATCGCGCGGACCATCGCCTCGAAGGACTCGCGGGAGCCGACGGGGATGCCACGAACCTGGACCTGCTTCCTGAAGATGTCGAGCGGGTTGATCGTGCCATCCTTGCCGCCAAGATAGCCGATGACGTTGATCTGTCCGCAACGCGCCGCTGCCTTCAGCGACTGCTCGAAGCTCCGCGGCCCTCCGACCTCGATGACATGGTCAACGCCGCGCCCACCGGTGAGCTCCAGAACGGTGTCAGCCCATTCGGGAGTTTGCCTGTAGTTGACGCCGGCGAAGGCGCCCATCGCCTGGACGCGGCGCAGTTTCTCGTCACTGCTCGACGTGACGATGACCCGCGCCCCGCTCGCCCTCGCGAAAAGCAGCGCAAAGAGCGCAACGCCACCGGTGCCCTGAACCAGAACAGTGTCGCCGGGCTTCACTGCCCCCAGAGTGACCAACGCATGCCATGCGGTCACGGCAGCACATGGCAAGGTTGCTGCTTCGACATCGCTGAGGTTCCTCGGCGCCAACACCGCGGCCTGTTCGTCGAGCACCGCATAATCCGCAAGCAAGCCGTCGATCGGACCGCCGCGCTGATAGGCTGGCTCTGCCATGCGGAACGAGCCGCCTGCCCAGCGCTGCCAGAAGGTCGAGCAGACGCGATCCCCGACCTTGAAACGCGTCACTTCCTCGCCGATCGCAACCACCTCGCCGACACCATCCGACAGCGGCACGAGCGGCAAGGCGAAGGCGGTGTGATAGCTACCGTTGACGATCTCGACATCTCGATAGTTGAGGGCCGTGGCTCGGACCCTGATCAGGATCTCCTGGCGGCGCGGTACCGGCTGCGGTCGATCAACGACGCGAAGGTTTTCGACGCTTGGCCTATCCTGCAAAACGATCGTTTTCATCAGCGTTATCTCCATTCTTGACACCGCCAGAATGGCCTTGAGTCATTCAGCCTTCAAATTCATAATATGCAAAATAATTATGTTGATTCTGCATGATTGAAGAACTGCGCACTTTCGTTCTGTTTGCCGAGGAAGGCTCCATCCAGAAGGTGGCGCAACGATTGCCGCTGACTCAGCCCGCCGTCAGCCGTCAGATCCAGAGACTTGAGCTGTCGCTGGGGGTTCAGCTTCTCGACCGCAGGCAAAAACCGCCGACATTGACGCCGACGGGTCTGGACGTCCTGGCGCGAAGCCGTGAGATCCTGGACGGCTTCACGAAGCTGAAAGCCATTGCCGCCGCGCCGGAGCCGGAAGGTGTATTCCGCCTCGGTCTCGTCAATGGCCTCGCCCATCACAGCCTGGCTGAGCATATCGCGGCCATCATAGCGCGCTTTCCACACGTGTCGCTGCGCCTCAAATCCGGTTGGAGTGCTGATCTTGCCGAACAGCATCGCCTCGGTCTTCTCGACGCGGCAATTCTGCTGTCGGACAAGTCCCGGTTCTATGAAGCCCAACCTATCGGCGAGGAAGAATTGGTGACGATCGCCTCGCACGCATTGATCGCAAAGGGAACCCAGCAGCAGAGCGGCTGGGTGTTGAGCCCGGAGCCCTGTGACGCGCGCCGGCGCCTTGCCGGCCACCTTGCCGAACAGGGTCGTCCCCTGCTTGTCGCCGCCGAGGTCGAGGATGCCGGCCTGCAGATGGGACTGGTGCGGCAAGGACTGGGGCTCGGGCTTTTCCCGAAGCGCCTGCTCGAGCGGACAAAGCCGGAAGGCGTCGAGCCGGTCGAGGCCGCAGGCGCATACCTGAAGCTCGACGTCCTGATGGTGCGCTCACCACATCTCGGCCCGATGGCCAGGGTCGCAGACGACCTGGTCGACGAAATCCGAGCATTCATAAGCGTATCTCCTTAGCCGATAAACAGCAGGAAAACCGTTCATTAACCATGGCCGTTCAGGATCGATGGTCAGAGAGCGGGGTACGCCTTTGAACGGCCGCACGCGACAGTTCTTCCGCATGACAACGCTGGCAGCAGGCCTGGCGGCGGCGACAGGTGCGGCCACGGCGTCGGACTTCTCCGAGCCCTGGAAAAAAGAAGACCGCGCACTCGTCATCGACGCCTACGAATACAATCCCATCGACTGGAATGCGCTCGCCTCCGACAAGCGCATCGTCGGCTTCATCAACAAAGCATCGGACGGCATGCCGCCGCCCTATTCCTGCTCCGGCACGGAGACGGAGCAGCGGCTGTGCAAGGCGCTCTGGCGCCGGCATGCCGTGGCACGCGAGCTGTTCCAGACACGCAAGGTCGTGGCAAAGGCGCTTGGGCTGGAATGGGGCGCTTATCACCTCGCTCGTCCGGGCAATCCAGTCGAGCAGGCCGACAACTTCATCGATTTCGCCGAGCCCGGCCCTGACGACCTGCTGGCCCTCGACATCGAGGACAACGATCCGGAAAAATGGATGTCGCTGGAGGATGCGGAGGAATTCGTACGGCAGGTGCACCGGCGTGTCGGCCGCTTCCCGATCCTCTACACCAATGAGGTCACGGCAAGCCACATCGCCGCCAACCGCTATCGTTACCGCCTGCTGTCGCGGCTGCCGCTGTGGTATGCGCGCTACAAGCCGGACGTCGGTGCCAGTTTCCCGAAAGGCCACTGGAACGGCTATGCACTCTGGCAATTCGCCGCGCAGGCCAATTGTGGCCGGCTTTCCTGCCCCTATCGCGCCGCCGGCACACCCAACGACATCGACATCAATGTCGCGCCGATGGACGCGGCCGAATTGCGCAGCCAATGGCCGTTCGGTGCCCTCATCGACGTGCCGGTCGACTATCTGGCAAGCGTGCCGGTGCCGTTGTCACGGGAGGCCGGCATGCGCGGTGAACGCGTTGCCTATGCAGCGGTGGCAGCGCCGCCAACATTGGACGAACTGGGTGCCGCGCTGACGGCGCGCTGGAGTGCATTGCGCAATGCGTTGCGCCGACCGCCCCTGCTGGTGGCAAAACAGATGAACGGCATAGCCGGCTATGTCGCGGCTGTGAGGCAAAAAACCCAGGCTGTGCTGGTCTCGCAGGGCCCGCCTCCGACTGGCATCGACCCGATCGCAACGGGCGCGATCAAGGCTGCCAAAACAGCCACCGCGCCGGCGGACCGCTGATCTTCCGAAACGACAGGCCGGCTAGCGACGGATCGAGGTACGCACCACCTCGCCGTCTTCCTTGACGAAGTCGCCGATGTCGGGATTGGCGAGCACTTCCAGCACCCGCTCCGAAGGCCGCGCCAGGAGCGCGCCTTTTTCAGTCACCACGATCGGCCGGTTGATGAGGATCGGATATTCCATCATGAAGTTGAGGATTTCCTCGTCGCTGAAATGCGGATCATAGAGCCGCAACTCCGCATAGGGCGTATCCTTCTGGCGCAGCAGCTGCTTCGGCGTCATGCCCATCAGGCGGAGCAGTTCGACCAGCCTCGCACGCGACGGCGGCGTCTTCAGATACTCGATGATCTCGGGCTCCTCGCCGGAAGCGCGGATCATGGCCAGCGCGTTGCGCGAGGTGCCGCAGGCAGGGTTGTGGTAGATGGTGACGCTCATCGCCCCTCTTCGCGCTCGACTGCGCGCCATCCGATATCGCGGCGGCAGAAGCCCTGCGGCCAGTCGATGCGATCGACCGCAGCATAGGCGCGCTTCTGTGCCTCGCCAACGGTGTGGCCAGTGGCCGAGACATTGAGCACGCGGCCACCGTTGGCCACCAAAGCACCTGCGTTGACCGCCGTGCCGGCATGAAAGACCTCGGCACCCTCGGCCCGGGCCGCATCGATGCCGCGGATCACCGACCCCTTTTCGGGTGTGCCGGGATAGCCCGACGCTGCCATGACCACCGTCAATGCTGCCTCATCCCTCCAGCGCACCGACATATGACCAAGCTGGCCATCGGCAGCGGCGTTGAGCAGCACGAGCAGATCGTCCTTCAATCGCATCATCAGCACCTGGCATTCAGGATCACCGAAGCGGGTGTTGTATTCAATCAGCCGCGGTCCCTGGTCGGAGATCATCAGCCCGGCAAACAGTACACCAGAAAAAGGCGAACCGAGTTCCGCCATGCCGCGCATGGTTGGTTCGATGATCTCGCGCATGGTGCGCTCGATCATGGCAGGCGTCATCACCGGTGCCGGCGAATAGGCGCCCATGCCACCGGTGTTGGGACCGACGTCGCCATCACCAACACGCTTATGATCCTGCGCCGTACCGAAAGGCAGCGCTGTCGTGCCATCGCACAGGCAGAAGAAACTCGCCTCTTCGCCGGTCATGAATTCTTCGACCACGACTTCGGCTCCCGCGCTGCCGAACGAACCGTCGAAACAGCCGTTCAGCGCCTCCATCGCCTCGGGCAAAGTCATGGCGACCGTAACCCCCTTGCCGGCGGCAAGCCCGTCGGCCTTGATGACGATCGGTGCCCCGACCTTTTCGACATAGGCGCGCGCATCGGCGAGATTGTCGAAACGGCCATAAGCGGCGGTCGGGATGTTGAAGCGGGCGCAGAGATCCTTGGTGAAGCCTTTCGACCCTTCCAGACGCGCCGCCGCCTTGGAAGGCCCGAAGACACGAATACCGGCGGCGCGCAGATCGTCGGCAATGCCGGCAACCAGCGGCGCTTCCGGACCGACGACGACGAGATCAATCTTCATATCGCGGCAGAATGCAGCCACGGCGGCATGATTGCCGATATCGAGAGCAACGAGTTCCGCCTGTTCGGCGATGCCGGGATTGCCGGGCGCGGCGTAAAGCCTGGTAAGCAGCGGCGAGGCGGCGAGCTTCCAGGCCAGCGCGTGTTCGCGTCCGCCGGAACCGAGGAGAAGAACGTTCATGTCGGCAACCTCGCCCATCCGTGTAGCCCGCTCTGGCTATTGGCGATGACGCGGCAGGTCAAGGCGCGATCATCCATATCAACCGCTACGGCATTGCCGACCGGCGGGTGGCTGCCTATCTGCGCGCAACAGACACAGGATTTACCATGCCCGTCACAATCCAACGCGTCGATCCCCTTCTCTTTGACACCGCTGGCAAAGCCGACTTCAGCTTTGAGGTCGATGCCTATCTCGAACCTGCCTTCGGCACACCCGTCTCCGAATGGCGGCGGATTGCCACCGAGCCCTATGTGAAGAGCTACGACAAGGCTGACGAAGACGATGGCGAATGGGATGACGACAGTGCGCTGTTCGTCGCCCTGCTGGACGGTGCGCCCATCGGGCGGCTTTCGGTTACCCGCAACTGGAACGGCTACGGCCTGCTCGATCATTTCGGGGTCGACCGTCCGCACCGTACCAGCGGTATCGGCCACCGCCTGTTCGACCACGCCAAGAGTTGGGCGCGGGAACAGGGCTTGCCCGGGCTCTCGCTCGAAACCCAGAACAACAACCTCACCGCCTGCCGTTTCTATGAGCGGCAGGGCTTCCAGCTCGGCGGGATCGACCGGTTTTTCTACCGCGGGCTCTATCCCGACACCCGCGAGATCGCGTTGTTCTGGTATCTGCCGTTCACGCCACAGGCCCACCAAGGCAGTCTCGATACAGGGCTGCGAGACACCATGTCTGCTTGACGCCCGCCCCGCGGCCTGCCACTCCACGGCGATGGAAACCATACAGTCGAAATCGGCCCAGGGACGTGTCGCCGACGCGCCGAGCGGGCACTGGGTCTATCGCGTGCTGCCGCGCTGGCTGTGGCCCTACGCGCAGCTTGCGCGCTGGGATCGGCCGATCGGCTGGCAGTTGCTGCTGTGGCCCTGCTGGTGGTCGGCCGCCCTTGCAGCCAGCGCCTATGCGCGGCCGGAAGACAGCCTGCTCTCGCTGCTGCCCCTGCCTTCGACGTTGATCCTGTTCCTGCTCGGCGCCATCGCCATGCGTGGTGCCGGCTGCACCTATAACGACCTTGTCGACCAGGATATCGACAATCAGGTTGAGCGCACCCGTTCGCGCCCGCTGCCATCCGGCAAGGTCAGCCGCAAACAGGCATGGACCTTCCTTGTCCTGCAGGCACTCGTTGGCCTGGTGGTGCTCGTCCAATTCAATGGTTTCGCCATCCTGCTCGGCGTCTGTTCACTGGCAGTCGTGGCGATCTATCCGTTCCTGAAGCGCTTCACCAACTGGCCGCAATTCGGGCTCGGCCTTGCCTTCTCATGGGGCGCGCTGATGGGCTGGGCAAGCGAATTCGCCGATCTCGATGCACCGGCCTTCCTGCTCTACATCGGCTCGATCCTATGGGTGATCGGCTACGACACCATCTATGCCCACCAGGACAAGGAAGACGACGCCATCGTCGGCGTACGCTCCACCGCCCGCCTGTTCGGCGAACACACCAAGTCCTGGCTGGCCGGGCTCTATGCCGGTGCGCTGATGTGTTTCGCAGTCGCTTTTGCCTCGGCGCAAGTGCCAGTCGTGGCGCTGGCGGGCCTGATCGCCGCCGGTGCGCACATGGCAAGGCAGATCGTGACGCTGGACATCGACAATCCGGAGCAGTGCCTCAAGCTGTTCCGGTCGAACAACCAGGTCGGCTGGCTGATCTTTGCCGGCCTCATCGGTGGAGCTGTCTGGGTGGCGGTGAAGCCGCTACTCTAGCGGTTCCGACAACGTATTCCGGGGCAAATGCAAAAAGTCAGCAACTTTCGAGTTGCTGACTTTTGCCTGGAGAGGGCACTCCAGACGACGCTTATTCGCGGGCGATAATCTCTTCGCCGCCGATGACCAGCCTGAGACCGAGATTGCCGGTACGGCGGCGCGCCAGGAAGCGTGGGCGGCGTGTGGTGGAAATGCGTCCCTTGCGGCGGGCACGCGGCGGCTGCGTCTTGATCGCGGCGCCGAGCGATTCTTCCAGCGTGCGGGCGACACCGTCCGCCTCGATCAGCAGCATCGGCAGGCCGAAGGCTTCCGCCCAGGCGCGCCAGTCGGCGGCGATGTCGTCGAGATCATCGGCGACCAGCAGCGGCACCGACAGCATCGAATCCGTGTGCAGCAACTCCAGCGTCACGGTGACGTTGCCGTCCTCGTCTTCCATGGCGCGGGCAGCAACGCCACGAAATGCTCGGGCCGGCAGGGCGATCACGACAGGCATGCCGCTCATCTGCAACTTGCGCCGCATGATGGCGCCGCGCCGGTCGATGGTGAGCGTAATGTCGCCGGCGTCGTCGCGGGCGGCGTAGCTCACCACCTGCGGCAGGCGAAACGGGTCGAGGCGCATGTTGCGCCCAGCCCAGACTGGCTTCAGTCCGGTGTTCATGGATGCCTTCCTGTCTCTCCTGAGAGCCGGGTATCCCGGTCATCTCCGTGCGGGTTTTCCCGCCTCGTTATGGGGAGAGACTAGCGGCGGCTCCTTACCGGCCCGCTTAAAAAAGTCGGTTAAATTTTGCTGATCTTCCAGATGGTTATTGGAATCCCACCAAAAGCGGCCTTCGAAACCATCAGATAACCTTACCGGGATTCATGATGCCGGCGGGATCGAAGGCGGCCTTCACCCGGCGCATCAGCTCGATCGCCATCGGCGGCGCGGTGGCGATCAGCTCGTCGCGTTTCAACTGGCCGATGCCGTGCTCGGCCGAGATGGAGCCGTTCAGCGAACGCACGACATCGTGCACAGCCTTGTTCATCGGCCGGTAGAGATCGAGGAAGGCCTTGTCGTCCTCGTCGACCGGCCTGGAGATGTTGTAGTGCAGATTGCCGTCGCCCATATGGCCGAAGCAGACGATGCGGGCACCGGCACTCACCGAAGCGACCGCCTTGGCGGCACGTTCGATGAAAGTCGGGATCGTCGCGATCGGCACGGAGATATCGTGCTTGATCGAGGCGCCTTCGGCCTTCTGCGTTTCCGGCAGCGTCTCGCGGAAGTTCCAGAAGGCATCGGCCTGACCGAGGCTCGCGGCAATCACCGCATCATCCGCCAGTCCCTTTTCCAGACCTTCCGACAGGATATCCTCGATCAACGCCCTGGCATCTTCGGCCGAACGACCGGAGGAGACTTGCATCAACACATACCAGGGCCAATCGTCAGCCAGGGGACGGATCACGCCGGCGCCATGGCGCAGCGTGAAGTCGTAAGGCGTCTTGGCGATCAGCTCGAAGGCGGTCAGCGCCGGACCGGCGCGGTCTTCGGCCAGATTGAAGAGGCCAAGCGCCGCCTGCGGCGACGACAGGCCGACAAAAGCGACCTCGCGTCCCTTCGGCTTGGGAAACAGCTTCATGACGGCGGCTGTGATGACACCCAGCGTGCCTTCGGCTCCGACGAACAGGTTCTTCAGATCGTAGCCGGTGTTGTCCTTCTTCAGTTTGCGCAGATCGTCGAAAACCTCGCCGGTCGGCAGGACCACTTCGACACCAAGGCAAAGCTCGCGTGTGTTGCCATAGGCGAGAACACCCGTGCCGCCGGCATTGGAGGAAAGATTGCCGCCGATCTGGCACGAACCCTGCGCTGCCAGCGACAGCGGAAACAGCCGGTCGGCGGCATCAGCTGCCTCCTGTAACGTCTGCAGGATGACACCGGCCTCGACGGTTGCGGTATTCGACTGCACGTCGATCTCGCGGATGCGGTTCAGCCGCGACAGCGAAAGCACGATCTGATGTCCGGAGGCATCCGGAACCTGCGCGCCGACCAGCCCGGTGTTGCCGCTCTGCGGCACGACCGGCGTCCCTGTTTCGGTGGCCAGGCGCATGATGCGGCTGACTTCCTCGACAGTGCCGGGTCGCAGCACCAGCGGCGTGCGCCCGTGCCACAAACCACGCCGTTCGATGAGATAAGGCGCGATATCCGTCTGGTCGCGCAATGCATATCTATCGCCGACAATATCGGCGAAACGCTGGAGCAGGCTGGACGAAAGATCAGTGTCGGTCATGTCCAAGAACTAGGACGCTGCGAGAGGTTTGTCACGCGGCGCGGCAGCACGGGCGAGCCGGTCGTTGATCGCTTCCCCGAGCCCGTCCCGAGGCACCGGCTCGACGGCGATGACCGCAGCACCAGCACGATCCAGGTCCTGCATGAAAGCGAACAGATTGGCAGCGGCTTCGGTGAGATCACCGCGCTCAGAGAGGTTTTTCATGGCAATCGCATCCTGCCAGCCGACAGCGCGCGTCGGGCCGAAGGCAAGGAGTGCCTCGCCCGTCGCTACCGTTTCAACGCCAAGCCGCATCGCCGCGCCCGGCGCATAATGCGAGGCCAGCATGCCCGGAGCCTGGATGCCGCTGGCGCCGCGCAGCAATCCGGAGCCGGCAACGGCTTCGATATCGGTGGCGGCGATGCCGCCCGGGCGCAGGAGACGCAGACCGCCCTGCTCCACCTTGATGATGGTCGATTCCAGCCCGACCGGCGTTGCGCCGCCATCGACGACCAGCCTGATGCGGTCCCCCAGATCATCGGACACCGCACGCGCGGTCGTGGCGCTGATCCTGCCGGACGAATTTGCCGATGGCGCCGCCAGTGGACGACCGAGACGACGGATGAGCTCGCCGCCTAAGCCCTTGGGCATGCGCAGCGCGACCGTATCCAGCCCCGCGCTCACCAACGGATGAATCCCGGCCTCCTGGCGCAGCGGTAACACCAGCGTCAGCGGTCCCGGCCAGAACGCTGCGGCCAGCTTGCGCGACAGCGGGTCGAAAATCGCGATCCGCTCGGCCATCGCCATGTCCGCAACATGGGCGATCAGCGGATTGAAACGCGGCCGGCCCTTGGCTTCGAAGATGCGCGCAACCGCCTGGCCGTTGGTGGCATCGCCGGCAAGGCCATAGACGGTCTCCGTCGGAATGGCGACAACCTCGCCGGCCTCGAGCAGAGCCAGCGCCGCCTCCAGGGCTTCGGATGCAGGTATGATGTCAGCCACGGTCACAACCTTTCTGAGCGGCTGCGTAATACGCGGCGTGGTTATGGGCAAGCCTCTCGCGCCTATCGCTAAAATGCACGTGACCGGCGTAAGTCGATATCAACAGGATTGCCCTAGGGTACCGGATGGGAACTCGGGCAAGGGGATATCTTCATGCGTGGCATGGCGGTCGCATTTTTCGGCCTGTGGATCGCAGGCACCGCGCAGGCATCCTCGCTGGTCTACATCAGCGATGCCGCGCCGGCGGCAACACCTTCGGTGATTGCCCCGACCGCCGATCCGACGGCGGGCAGATCAGTGGTACTGGCCGGTGAAACCGAGATGCCGGTCACGCAGGAAAAGGTCGCGGCCATTCCGCGGCGGACCGGACCGGCGGGCGCGACGATGGTGATCCGCGATGGCGTGGTGGGCGCTGCATTGCCGCGTCACGCCGCCAAGCCCGCAATAGCGAACGGTAAACTCCCGGCAACGGCCGTATCCGCAAAACCCGGCAAGGACGGTCTGGCGGGAGAGCACAACCCCAAGGTGACACGCTAGGAGCAATTCCCAGCAAAAGTGCGTGGCGGTTTCCCGTCCGGAATTGCGTAAGAACAAAAGTCAGGGCGTTTCCGCGAAAAAGGGAACCGCTTTAAACGCAGCGTCCAGGCGGGCAAGACGGCAAGAGCCACCCTGCCCGCTCGGCGAGTTTCGATCACTACAGTCTGACGACGCAAGGCCGTCCGGTGTTCGCAAGCCGGATCAGGCTGCAGCCTTGGCTTCGTCTTCCTCGCCGTCGTCCTCGGCGGTCTCTTCACCGTCTTCCGACTCGTCTTCGTCTTCGGCGGCCTCATCGCCATCCTCGGACTCGTCTTCATCGTCGGAATCGTCTTCGGCTTCCTCGCCGTCGTCGTCCTGCTCGTCTTCATCGTCCGAAAGCACGACCTCGTCGTCGTCACGAGCTTCGAGTTCGTATTCAGGGGTAGCTTCGAGCAGCGCCTCGTCAGAGGCCAGGGTGTCTTCAATCATTTCGGGTTCGGCAACGAATGTCATGAAAGCCTCCGTGGGTTTTGGAGCGTTTCCGTTTTTCACGGAAACGCTCTAACTCTTGTTTCCACGCAACTCCGGACGGAAAACCGCTACGCAGTTTTCCTGGAGTTGCTCCGGTTAACACCCGATTTGTCCCACGCCGACATCATCGCCATATGACTGTAAGCCGGCTCGTCCGGCTATTTCACAAGTCGCTGAATTAGCTCGCAGGAGCGCCGCAAAGCGCTCCAAATGCAGCTGTCAGCCGGCGATCTTCGAGAAATCGGCGACACGGTCGGTTGCGCTGCGGATGCGCGAAAGCAGTGCCAGACGGTTCGCACGCACGGCGGTGTCATCGTCGTTGACAAGAACCTTGTCGAAGAACATGTCGACCGGCTCGCGCAGCGTGCTGAGCGCTACCATGGCGCCGGAAAAATCTTCCGAGCCAATAGCTTCGCCTGCCTGGGCTTCCGCCTGACCGATCGCAGCGAACAGCTTTTTCTCAGCCTCTTCGCGGAACAGTACCGGGTCGACGGTCGCAGCCACTGCCGTGCCCTTCTTTTCCTCGGCCGCAAGGATGTTGGCAGCACGCTTGGTGCCGGCGAGCAGGTTCCTGCCGTCCTCGGCGTCGAGCAGCTTGCCGAGCGCCTCGACCCTGCGCACGACGGTCAACAGGTCATCAGCATCCGGCGTGATGACGGCGTCGATCAGATCGTGCCGCGCACCCAGATCGCGCAGATAAACCTTCAGGCGGTCGTGGAAGAAGGAAAGGAGATCGGCAGCCCAGTCGGCCTGAACCGCTGTTCTGGCCTTGTTTGCTTCCGCAAAGGCCTTGCGCAGGCCCAACCGCACGCCATTCTCGATCAAGATCCTGATCACGCCCAACGCCGCGCGGCGCAAGGCGTAGGGATCCTTCGAACCGGTCGGCTTCTCGTCGATGACCCAGAACCCGACCAGCGTGTCGAGCTTGTCGGCCAGCGCTACCGAAACCGACACCGGGTCGGTCGGTACACCGTCCGACGGTCCCTGCGGTTTGTAATGTTCTTCGATCGCTGCCGCGACGGAAGCGTTTTCACCCTGGAGGAGCGCATATTTGCGCCCCATTGCCCCCTGCAGCTCCGGGAATTCACCGACCACTTCGGTCTGCAGATCGGCCTTGGCCAAGACAGCCGCGCGTTCCGCCAGCACCGGGTCGGCGCCGACCATCGGTGCCACTTCGCGGGCGAGCCTGCGGATACGCTCGACGCGCGCGCCCTGCGTGCCCAGCTTGGCATGGAAAGTGACGTTGAGATGGTCGAGCCTGGCCATGCGCTGGTCGAGCGGCTTGGCAAGATCAAGCGCGAATTTTACGGCCGAGCTTTCCAGAGCGCCAAGGTCCGGCAGGTCGCCCTGATCGGTGTTCCAGAAATAGAGTGCATCCGACAGGCGTGCACGCACGACCTTGCCGTTGCCATGCGCGATCTCGGCGCCGCCATCCCTGGCCTCGATGTTGGCGGTGAGGATGAAGCGGTTGGACAGATTTTCCGCCTTACCTTGCGGGCGGGTGACGAAGCACTTCTGGTTGGCTCGGATGGTGAGGCGGATCACTTCCGGCGGGATTGCCAGGAAAGCTTGCTCGAACTCGCCCATCAGCACGACCGGCCATTCGACTAGGCCGGAGACTTCCTCGAGCAGCCCTTCGTCCTCGACCAGGTCCAGCCCATTGGCGAAGGTCAGGTTGCGAGCATCGGCCAGGATGATCTCCTTGCGACGCTCGGCATCGATGACGACCTTGGCTGCTTCGAGCTTCGCGGCATAGTCGTCGAAACGCTTGACCGTGATGGCCTCCGGCGCATGGAAACGATGGCCATAGGTGACATTGCCGGCGCGAATGCCATCGATTTCGAAATCAACGACCACCGGCTCCTCGGTTTCCGGTCCGAAAGTGCAGACGATGGACTGCAGCGGACGCACCCAGCGCAACGCGCCAGGCCTGGCCGAAGCCGGCCCCCAGCGCATCGACTTCGGCCATGGGAAGCTTCGGATGATGGCAGGCACCAGCTCGGCGATGACCTCTTCGGCGGCGCGGCCAGGCCTGGAGATATGGGCGACGTAGAAATCGCCCTTCTTGGGATCGGCATGGACGTGTGCGTCAGCGATCGAAACGAGGCCTGCCTTGCGCAGGAAGCCTTGGATCGCCTGCTCAGGCGCCTTGGTTGACGGGCCCTTGATCTCTTCACGCACATCCTTCGAGCGTGCCGTCACGCCGCGAATGTCGAGCGTCAGACGACGCGGCGTCCAGTATTCGCGCGCCGCCTCGTAGGTGAGACCCGCATCGACCAGACCGTCGGTCAGCATCTTCTTCAGATCACCGGCGGCCTTCCTCTGCATGCGAGCAGGGATTTCCTCGGAACGTAGTTCAAGAAGCAGATCGGGCATGGTCGGTCTCAAACGGGAAAGCTGCGGCGGCAATAGCAAGTCGCCCGCGCCCTGTCACCCTTCGCGCGAAACAACAGGCCGATGAAAATTTCGACGGCATGTCGGGAAGCGACCCGCTCACCCGTCCTATGGGCACAACGACATCATCGAAACACAGCGCTGAAGCGGACGACGCTCAGACGGGAAACCATTGGCCCGAAACCATGAAAACGGCATCGACATTGCTCCAGGTCATCGCGCTCGGCGCCTGCTTCGTCAATCAGGTCGAAGCACCGGCCGAATTCCGGATGCCTGGTGTGCGGCAGGCCTTGAGGACGATCGCCGGGCCCGACCGCCAGCCTCTCCTCGCCGCGATCATCGATGTCGAACTGGCCGATGAGGCGTAAACTCAGGCAGCCAGTCCGCCAGCCTCGGTCTGCAGGAATGCTTCACCGCATGCCTTGGCCAGATTGCGCACGCGCAGGATATAGCTCTGGCGCTCGGTGACCGAGATCACGCCACGCGCGTCGAGCAGGTTGAACACATGGCTGGCCTTGATGCACTGGTCATAGGCAGGGAACACCATCCTGTGCATGGCGACATTGGCGTTCGTATCCGGCGCGCCTGCATCCAGCAATGCCTTGCATTCGGCTTCCGCATCCTCGAAATGACGCAGCAGCATGGCGGTGTTGGCATGCTCGAAATTGTGCCGTGAATATTCCTGCTCTGCCTGCAGGAAGACCTCGCCATATGAAACGCGGTCCGGCCCCTCCATGCCGTTGAAGTTCAGGTCGTAGACGTTGTCGACGCCCTGAACATACATGGCGAGCCGCTCCAACCCGTAGGTCAGTTCGCCGGCAACCGGGGCGCATTCAATGCCGCAGACCTGCTGAAAATAGGTGAATTGCGACACTTCCATGCCGTCGCACCAGCATTCCCATCCGAGGCCCCAGGCGCCCAGCGTCGGGCTTTCCCAGTCGTCCTCTACGAAACGGATGTCGTGCAGCAGCGGATCGACGCCGATTGCCTTGAGCGAACCGAGATACAGCTCCTGCAGGTTCGACGGATTCGGCTTCAGGATGACCTGGTATTGGTAATAATGCTGCAGCCGGTTCGGGTTCTCGCCGTAGCGGCCGTCCTTCGGACGCCGGGATGGCTGCACATAGGCAGCATTCCAGCGACGAGGACCGAGCGCACGCAGCGTCGTCGCTGGATGGAACGTACCGGCACCCACTTCCATGTCGTAGGGCTGCAGGATGACGCAACCGTGCGCAGCCCAGTAGTTGTGCAGCGTCAGGATAAGGCCCTGGAACGAGCGCTTGGGGTCCAGATTGGCGGGCAGTTCGGCGGTCACGGCGGCCTCGATGGGGAGCTGCGGGATGCGCCACTCCCTAGTGCCGAGGGGGAAAGGCGTCAAGGCAATGAGACGATTGGGATGGAAGGGATCCGTCAGTCGGCGCGTTCGCCCGAAAAATTCGTGCCTTCATTCGGGTTCTCGCAAAAGGCCAGAATGCCCTGAAACGCAGGTTTCTCGATTGCCGGCGGACCATAAAAACTGATGCTGAACGTCCCCCAATAGGTCGACCCGTTCTGCTCGGTCGGGCAAGGCGTGACCTTCGCAACGTCCTGCCAGGTGCCGCTGAGAACATTATCCGCCAGTTTGCCGACGGTCTTGCCCGCATATTTGTCAAAAACGATCGCGTATTCGCCCGTCTCGAGCCGGCTGATGGTTATGGGACCATTGGCCGTGTTCCAGCGGCCATCGATCTTGATCTCGTCGGCCATGGCCAGAGACGGCAGCAAGATAGCAACAGACAGGCAAACCCGAAACATCGCCCGACCCCCAAGCTGAACCGGCACGATCATGGCTGGCAAAACGGCGGCAAGTCAACGACGTGCTGGGATGCGCACTGCCGGCTCCCGACATGCGATCCCTGGAAGGTCCAATCGCCCCCTCCAGTTCACTCCATGCAGCGGGGTCTCACCCCTTCGGCGCCGTCGGCTTGGGCTTCGGCGCTTCCTGGGCAGTCTTGTTCTCGAGCGGCGGCAGGCCCTTGAGCAGCTTCTGCTCGACAGAGGCCAGCACGTCCGGTTCGGGCTTCAGATCGCGCGCGTGACGCCACTGGAAGGTTGCCTCCAGCTTGCGTCCGACACGCCAGTAGACGTCACCCAGATGGTCGTTCAGCACCGGATCTTCCGGCTTCAGCTGCACGGCGCGCTCCATCTCACGCACGGCATCGTCATAGCGGCCGAGCTTGTAATAGGCCCAGCCCAGCGAATCGATGATGTAGCCGTCGCTCGGCCGCAATTCAGCGGCCTTCTTGATCATATCCAGCGCTTCCTTGAGGTTGCTGCCCATGTCGACCCAGGAATACCCCAGATAGTTCAGCACCTGCGGCTGGTTCGGATAGAGCTCCAGCGCCTTGCGGAAATTCGGCTCGGCCTTCGGCCACTCCTTGATACGCTCATAGGCAATGCCGCGCTGGTAGAAAATGTTCCAGTCAGCCTTGCTCGGCGTCTTCAGCACCGCGACCGCCTTGTCGAAAAGTTCTGCCGCGGAGCGGAAATCCTGCTTGGAAGCGTAAACGCCGCCAAGTGCCAGGTAACCGCGCATGTCTTGCGGATTGGCTTCGACAAGAACCTTCAGCTGCTTGATCGCTTCGTCATTGCGGCCGAGATCGGCGAGGTTCAGGCCCGTCTGGAGTTCCGAGACTTCCTTCAGCGGCGAGGACGCAGGAATGCGGCGATAGAAATCGATGGCACGGTCGCCATCCTTGAGCTGCTCGGCCACGGCGGCGAGTTGTACCAGGACGACATCGCTGTCCGGCTTCAGCGCCAAGGCGTATTCGAGATAGAGCCGAACGAACGGCTCACCGCCGCCCCGGTTGAGCGCGGTCGCGAGATTGAGCAGGATTTCGGACGATCCTTCCGAAGGGTTCACAACCAGCGGATCCGGCTTCTCGCCTTTGCTGATCCGGTCGCGCAACGAAACGATCTCGATCTTGCCGGGGCCGAATTCCTCCGCCTGCTTCAGCACCGAAAGCGCCTTGTCCTTGTCGCCCTTGCGGGTCAGGAAAATCGCATAGGCCTGCGCGGCACGCATCCATGTCTCGGGGGCTGCGCCTCCGGCAGACGTATTGCCGATCGCTTCGGCATAGGCCGCATCAGCCTTGTCAGTCTTTCCGGCGGCGTCGGCAATGAGAGCACGATGATAGGCTTTGAAGAGGTCGAACCATTCAGGGCCTTCCAGCTTGCCGACATAATCCATCGCGTCGGTGCCCTGGCCGGCACCCTGCATGGCCCAGCCGGTCATCACGCCGCTGATCAGCTTGTCGAGATCCGCGCCGAGCGACAGCTTCAGCCAGTACTGCGCCTTGGTGAAATCCTTCTTCTTGAAACTGTCCACCGCCAGGGCCAGGCGCGAGAAGCGCTCGATATCCGGCACTTCCTTCAGCTTGTCGGCGTAGGGCAGCGATTCCTCGAAGCGGCCCTGTGCGATCAGTGAGAGCATCAAGCTCTGCTGAAGCTGCGTATCTTCGGGCGCGAAGGCCAACGCCTGCTTGTAATAGTTGATGGCGTTGTCGAGATCATTGTCGTTTTCGGCGACCCTGGCCGACAGGTAGGCGCCGGAAAACGAATTGATTTCGACAGGCGCCGATGCCTGCGAGGCGAAACCGGACTGCGTCTGGGCCGCAAGGCCAGCGAGAATGGCCAGGCTCGAAAGCCAGCGAGCACGTCTTTGCCGCATCGTATCCCTTTCTGGCGGGCTCCTCCCCTGCCAAGCGGGGATCGCCAAGAATCCTTCATTCCGGCAAAGCATGGCCTTTTTGGGGTCGCGCATCAATCCGGCACGCGGTCACAATGCGGACATCCTCTTAACAAAGCATGGCTCCTGGTGTGGCCGCCGGTGCTGGGGAGTGGCATCCGCGCTCGCGACGACTGTAACTGATGGTTGCCGCGCTCCCCATGGAATAGGTCACACGAGGTTCTCCAATGATATTCAGGAGCTGGCTCCTCGCAGCAGCGGGGCTCGTTCTTTCTGCCGTCAGCGCGCGCGCAGAAACCATATGCACCGCGTTCGCCGATGCCGGTACCGGCGAGATACTGAAACAAGAAGGCGCTTGCGACCAGCGGGTTACCGCCGTCTCCACCTTCAAGATCGCGCTGGCCCTGATGGGTTACGATTCGGGCTTCCTGAAGGACGGGCACGACCCGAAACTGCCGTTCAAGAAAGGCTACGCCGACTGGATCAAAAGCTGGCGTACCGATACAGACCCGACAAGCTGGATCAGGAACTCCGTGGTCTGGTATTCCTGGCAGATCACGCAGTCGCTCGGTGATGCCAGGTTCAAGCGTTATGTCGAGACGTTCGACTACGGCAACAGGGATGTTTCGGGCAACGCAGGCAAGAACGACGGCCTGACACGGTCGTGGCTATCCTCTTCTCTCAAGATATCGCCACTCGAACAGCTCACCTTCCTCGAAAAGATCGTCAACCGCAAATTGCCGGTCAGCACCAGAGCTTTCGTCATGACGGCCAGGATCACCACCATAGGCAAACTATCGAACGGCTGGGAAGTGCACGGCAAGACCGGGACCGGTTTTCCGCGCAAGCCGAATGGCAAGGAAGACAGGAGCCGCTCCTATGGCTGGTTTGTGGGCTGGGCAACCAAGGGTGATCGCACGATCGTGTTCGCACGCCTCATCCAGGACGGAAAACGCGAAGAAGAACCCGCCGGCCCACGTGCCCGTGAAGCTTTCCTGCAGGAACTACCCCAGACATTGAACGCCCTGTAGCCGGAGCAGAGCCGGCAAGCGAGCGGCGCTTGGCACCGCCTCTGACGGCGCTTCAGTTCACGCGGCTGATGCAAAAATCGATGACGTCGATCAGCGCTGCCTTCTGAGGGGTCCCCTCAAGCGGCGCAAGCGCATCGCGGGCGATCTCGCCGAAGTGACGGGCACGGCCGATAGTGTCGGAGATGGCGGCATGCTTTGTCATCAGGCCAATCGCTTTCTCGAGACCGGCGTCATCGGCCACGTTCTCTTCGATGGCCCGCTTCCAGAAAGCACGCTCCGCAGCGGTGCCACGCCGATAGGCAAGGATCACAGGCAGCGTAACCTTGCCCTCGCGGAAGTCGTCGCCGACATTCTTGCCGAGATCCTTGGAAGAGCCTCCATAGTCCAGCGCATCGTCGATAAGCTGGAAGGCAAGGCCTAGATTCATACCATAGGAACGCAGCGCTGCACGATCAGTGCGCGAGGCCTCGGCGATGACGGGGCCAACTTCGGCGGCCGCCGAGAAAAGAGCGGCGGTCTTGGCCTTGATGACCGCGAAATGTTCATCTTCCGTGGTGTCGAGATTCTTGGCGGCAGCGAGCTGCATGACTTCGCCCTCCGCGATGATCGAGGCGGCCGAGGACAGGATGTCGAGCGCATCGAGCGAGCCGACATCGACCATCATGCGGAAAGCCTGGCCGAGCAGAAAATCGCCGACTAGCACGCTTGCCTGGTTGCCCCAGATCATGCGTGCCGTCTTCTTTCCGCGCCGCATGCCGCTTTCGTCGACAACGTCGTCGTGCAGAAGGGTGGCCGTGTGCATGAATTCGACGCTGGTCGCGAGCTTGACGTGGCCGTCACCGGAGTATCCGAACATCTGCGCCGCCGCGAGCGTCAGCATCGGCCGCAATCGCTTGCCACCTGAAGAGATCAGGTGATTTGCAACCTCCGGGATCATCTGCACGTCGGAGCCGGCCTTGGACAGGATCAACTCGTTGACGCGTCCCATATCCGACGCCGTCAGGTCGATCAGGTCCTTGATCGACGCAGTCTCCCGCTTTCCGTCTTCGAGGTTGAGAACAACACCCACGCCAAAACTCCCGTCCGCCACGCCACCGCGCGCTGCCTTGATTGGACTCTAGCGGCCAGAGCGCATACGGCAAGTGGCGAATTGGCGCGGATTGCGCAAGAGGGTTCCGGAGCGAACCGTTTACATCGCGGAAACAAGCTGCGAGTTTGCCGTCATGATCGAGCTCATCCGCACCAACGATGCCGTTGTCATCTCCTTTGTCGAATCGCTGATGCGCGATGCCGACATAGGCTTCCTCACCGCCGATCAGAACATGAGCGTGCTGGACGGCTCGATCGGCATCCTGCCGCGCCGGATCCTGGTAGAAGACGAGCGCATCGACGAAGCCCGCCGTATCCTCACCGACGCCGGCATCGCCAACGAAATCCGCCGAACATGACGGTGGCCGAACCGGCCGGCGCCCCAAGGCACACGGTGGATGCCTTCCATCGTGGCCGTTTCTGGCTGGTACAACCGGCTGACGCCGGACATCGCGCCGGCATGGATGCAATGACGCTGGCGGCCGCCGTACCATCGAATTTTGCGGGACTGGTGGCCGATTTCGGGGCCGGCGCCGGTGCTGCGGGGCTCGCAGTCGTTTCGCGCTGCGAGATGGCAAGGGCGACACTGGTGGAGCGTGCTCCCGAAATGGCGACCTTTGCCGAAACGTCGCTGGCGCATCCGGCCAACCAGCATCTCAGAGACAGGGTGACCGTGTTGCGTGCCGATGTCACGCTGACCGGCAGGGCGCGAGGCGCTGCGGGGCTGCCCGACAACCGGTTCGACTTCGTTATCATGAATCCACCTTTCAACGCCGAAGAGGATCGCGCGACACCGGACGCTTTGCGGCGCGAGGCGCATGTCATGGCGGATGGGCTCTTCGAGGCCTGGGTGCGCAGCGCTGCCGCCGTGGTCAAGCCGCGTGGCGGCATTGCGATTATCGCGCGACCGGAATCCCTGGCAGCCATTCTCGACGCATTGGCCGGCCGTTTCGGTAATGCGGAGATCGTGCCGGTGCATCCACGCGCCGATCAAGCGGCGATCCGTATCGTTGTCCGTGGCTTGCTTGGCGCGCGTGGCAAGCTGGCGCTCAGGCCGCCACTTGTGCTGCACGATGCCTCGACCAAGGGGCTTTTGCCGTTGGCAGATGCCATCAGCAATGGAACGGCCACACTTTTCGGAGATTGACCCTTCTTCACCATTGCCGTCCCGCGGCAAATGCCTACATGCCCCCAGAGTGCCGCGCGTCCTTTTCGGACGCGCAAAGGACGCTCTAACACTTTGATTTTGCGTATGATCCTTTCCAAAAATCGATTCCGATTTTCGGGATCATGCGCCAGCCCAACAGGAGAACCGCATCCAGTGCGTCGCCTTTTCAACCGAATCCTGCCGAAATCCTGGCGTTCCACCGATGTCGTCGTCCCTGTCATCCGTCTGCATGGCGCGATCATGGCCGGCGGCAGCCAGTTCCGGCAGAACCTGTCGCTGGCTTCCACCGTCGGCTTGATCGAAAAGGCGTTTTCCTTTCCTGGACCGGCTGTTGCGATCTCGATCAACTCACCCGGCGGCTCCCCCGTACAGTCGCGGCTGATCTACAAGCGCATCCGCGACCTGGCTGCGGAGAAGAACAAGAAAGTCTTTGTCTTCGTCGAGGACGTGGCTGCCTCCGGCGGCTACATGATCGCTGTCGCAGCCGATGAGATCATCGCCGACCCGTCTTCGATCGTCGGCTCGATCGGCGTTATTTCCGGCACTTTCGGCTTCACCGATCTGATCAAGAAGATCGGCGTCGAACGCCGGGTGCACACCGCCGGCAAAAACAAATCCTCGATGGACCCATTCCAACCCGAGAAGAAAGAAGACGTAGAGCGGCTGAAAACACTGATGCTTGAGCTGCACGAGACCTTCATCGATCTGGTCAAGGAACGCCGCGGTGCCAAATTGAAGGACGATCCAGACCTCTTTACCGGCCTGTTCTGGACCGGCAAGAAGGGCCTGGACCTTGGCCTCGTCGATGGGCTGGGCGATATGCGCAGCACGCTCAAGGAGCGCTTCGGCCCGAAGACACAGCTGAAACTCGTCAGCCAGCCCAGGGGGCTGTTCGGCCGTTTCGGACTGTTCGGCTCGTCCAGCGGCTTCACCGCCCCGGCCCTGGCTGCCGCAGGCGTCGACGCAATTTTTGATGCGGCGGAAGAACGCGCGTTATGGAGCCGTTTCGGCCTTTGAAAAGCCATGGGAACGGTCTACGATAACTGCTTGCCTGACCCGCAGTGCATCACCGAAGACCATTGAGGAAGGAGTTTCTATATGCCGCAGATCATCTTCTTCATCGTCATCGGCGTCGTTGCCTATGTCGGGTACCGCTCCTTCATCAAGGAAGCCGAACGGGTCACCGCCAAGGTGCGGCGAACTGAACAACAGCGAGCCAATGGTACGATGGGAACGCTGGTGAAGGACCCCAAGACCGGCGAATATCGGCTGGCCAAGGATTGAGTATCACGGCATTTGCCCCTGTATCCGCAGATCATGCCGTGGACGCACGCCTGGCGCCCGCGAAGATCAATCTTGCGCTCCATGTCACCGGCCAACGCCCTGACGGCTATCACACCATCGAGAGCCTGGCAGTCTTCACCCGCTTCGGAGACCGGATCGAAGCGCACAGGGCAGATGACGATCATTTCAGGATTTCGGGCCGTTTCGCCGACCTGGTTCCAGCGGATGAGACCAATCTGATCCTCAGGGCACGCGACGCGCTGCGCCAGCATGTCGGCCCGGAAAATGCTCCCGCGGTGGCGATTTCCCTCGAAAAGAACCTGCCGGTGGCCTCAGGTATCGGCGGCGGATCGAGCGATGCGGCTGCGGCGCTGCGCGCGCTTGTCTCAAGCTGGAACCTCGACATCGACGAGGCGGAGTTGGCACGGCTCGGCTTTTCGCTAGGAGCCGACCTGCCAATGTGCCTCAAGGCACAGCCGCTCCTTGCCTACGGTGCAGGTGAGACGATTTCGACCGTTTCGAAATTCCCTGCCCTCGGCCTGGTCATGGTCAATCCGGGCGTGGCAGTCGCCACCCCCGATGTCTTCAGAGCCCTCGCCCGCCGCGACAACGAAGCTCTGCCACCACTGCCGAAGACCATCGACTTCCATAGCCTGCGCAGTTGGCTTGAGGCGACACGCAACGACCTCGAAGGAGCCGCCGAGACGATCGCACCGCTCATCGGCAAAGCCAGGGCAGCACTGTTGCAGGCCGACGCTGCCTTTGCCCGCATGTCGGGTTCGGGAGCCACCTGTTTCGGCTTGTTCGAAACCGGCAACGTCGCCAAGCGCGCGGCCGCCAGCATCCGCTTACGCCACCCGGACTGGTTCGTCGCCGCGACACGCTCCCTGCCATCCGAGGCGCTGGAAGACCCGTATGTCTGATGCGGACCGTCCCTTTATTCCCGTCCGTTTCGCCGTATTGACTGTTTCCGACACGCGCAGCCTTGGCGATGACAAGTCCGGCCAGACACTGGCCGACCGCATAGAGGCCGCCGGACATGTCCTGGCCGCTCGCGATATCGTCCCGGACGATCGCGACAGGATCCGTGACAGGGTCCTGGCCTGGTCCAGGGACGAAGGCGTCGATGCTGTCATCACCACCGGCGGTACCGGCTTCACCGGCCGCGATGTGACGCCGGAAGCGTTGGAATCGATATTCGAGAAGCGTATGGACGGCTTCTCGGAGGTTTTCCACCGCATCTCCTACGACAAGATCGGCACCTCGACCATTCAAAGCCGGGCAACCGGCGGCGTCGTCAACGCGACCTTCGTCTTCGTGCTGCCGGGGTCGCCCGGCGCATGCAAGGACGCCTGGGACGGTATCCTGAAGGCCCAGTTCGACTACCGCCACATGCCCTGCAATTTCGTAGAGATCATGCCCAGGCTGGACGAGCACCTGCGGCGTAGCGGCAAGTAGTTCGGGGTTTGGCGGGGCTTTCCCTTCGTTTCGAAGGCCGGTTGCGGCATCTGGCCTCTGAACCGACATTTCGAAACGAAGATCAAAGAGCTATCCTTCCGTGAAAGGGAGGCTGCGATGACCGTTTACAGAGGCGGATGCCACTGCGGCAATATCCGGCTGTCTTTCGAGACAGCGATCGCCCCACGGGACATCGAAATCCGAGCCTGCCAGTGCTCTTTCTGCCGCAGGCACAATTCGCTTGCGGCAGCCGATCCCTACGGCATGCTGACAATCGGTGTACTGAGGGAGGCAATGCTTTCGCGCTATGCCTTCGGGCTGAGAACTGCCGAGTATCTGGTCTGCCGCGACTGCGGTGTCTATGTCGCGGCCGTAACCATAGGCGACGTCGAGCAGCGGGCAATCGTCATTGTCAACGCGCTGGATGCGCGCGAGCAGTTCCGCAGGGAACCAATGCCTACGGTGTACGACGCAGAAACGCGCGATGAGCGCGTCACCCGTCGCAGATCCCGGTGGATGCCTGTGAAATGGTCCAGCGAATCCTGAGGCTAGCGCCGCCCCCGGCTTTTACGCAAAGCCGGACGCAGAACCGCTGCGCACTTTTGCGGGAATTTCTAGGGCCGGCGAAAAGCCGTCGGACCGCCATAGAGATAGCCGATGCGGGCAACCGCATCCTTCAACCCCTCCAGCGCAACCGTCATGGTGTGACCGTTGGCATGGATCATCATCTCGCTGTCGGTCATGATCGCGACATGACCTTTCCAGAACACCAGGTCGCCACGCTTCAAGCCCGAGTAATCGGCGCCTGTGTCGAGAAGCTCGCCCAGCGAAGCGACCTGCATGTCGGTGTCGCGGAGGACATCGCGGCCAGCCATGCGCATTGAAAGCTGCACCAGGCCAGAACAGTCGATGCCGAAACCGGAAGCGCCCCCCCATAGATAAGGCGTGCCAAGGAACGTTTCGGCAATCGAAACATAGTCCGTCGCATGTTCACCGATGGGTCGCAGATGGCCGGCGATGATCGTCTCACCTGACGGCAGCACTGCGTAGTGCGTGCCGCGCGTCTCGGCAGTGCCGGCGACCGCTACGGTCGAGCCCATCGACAAGTGTCCGCTGCGCGGAAAGCGTAGATCCGGCCCGGGGTAGACGAAGGTCCGCGGGGCGGAGACGATATGCGTCGCAACCGCTTCACGTGCCTTCAACTCCTCGATCAGGACATAGCCGACATATCCGTCACGTTCACCCTGAACCCAGGCCCAACCGTCGGCCTCGTCGAACACCAGGACGTCGTCACCGGATAGAAACTGCGTGTCGATGCCGGAATCGACGCGTGGCGCACGGCGCAGGTCGGCGACCGAAGTCGCTATCCGGGCTGGCCGGCCGCTGACGAAACGTTCAGCCGCCACCTCACCTTTAAGACGGATGTCGGCAAGGTCGGTGCGAAAGGCATGCAGGCGGGCATCGTGGGCGGTCAAAGCATCAACTCGGCTGTTTGGAAAATCAGATCGGCAAATTGTGCGCCTTGGCGATGATATCATCGCCAAGGCGCTCGACATAGAGCGCACCCTCGACCGTGCGTTTGACCAGCACATTGCGCTTGTCGAGCTCGTCGCGGTGACGTGAGACGAGCTTCAGTGCGCCCATCGAGTCCAACGCGCGGGTGATGACAGGCTTGGTGACATCGAGACGGATGGCAAGGCCCCGAACCGTGTGCGGCGGCGGATCGAGATAGATGGTGAGCAGGATAGCCAGCTGTCGCGCCGTGAGATCGGGGACGTCGCCGCGCACCTGCGAGAGCATCACCTGCTGCCACAGTCGCAAGGCCTGGCTGGGACGCAGAGCGATCGACATCCATCCAGCATGACGGAAAATCGTTTCGCGTCCGTTTCAGTCCCGATCTCAGCCGAAGCGGCCGGAGATAACCCGTTCCAGTGCGCGAATGGCCTGTGCTTCGCCACCGGCCGGACCATAGGGCCGCTCGGCAGGGTTCCATGCGAAGATGTCGAAATGCGCCCAGCTCGGGCTCTTTTCGACAAAGCGCTTGAGAAAGAGAGCCGCAGTGATCGAACCTGCGAAGCTGTCCGCGGTGACGTTGTTCATGTCGGCGATCTTGGATGACAGCTTAGCGTCATAGGGTTTCCAAAGCGGCATACGCCACAGCGGATCCTCCACCGCAACCGCAGCAGCGGAGAGTTCGGCAGCGAGAGCATCATCATCGGTGTAGAATGGCGGCAGGTCCGGCCCCAGCGCAACACGTGCCGCCCCTGTCAGCGTCGCCATGTCCACCAGCAGCTGCGGCTGCTCGTCGTCCGCCAGTGCCAGTGCGTCGGCCAGCACCAGGCGGCCTTCGGCATCGGTGTTGCCGATCTCGACAGTGATACCCTTGCGGCTGGTCAACACGTCCCCCGGGCGGAAGGCGTTGGCGGAAATGGAATTCTCCACTGCCGGGATCAGGACACGCAGCCTTACCCTCAAACCCGCGGCCATGATCATCGAAGCAAGGCCGAGCACATTGGCCGCGCCACCCATGTCCTTCTTCATCAGAAGCATCGATGCCGACGGCTTGATGTCGAGCCCGCCGGTGTCGAAGCAGACGCCTTTGCCGACCAGCGTCACTTTCGGTGCGCCCTTCGAACCCCAGGTCAAATCGATGAGGCGCGGCGCTTCCGCCGAGGCACGACCGACGGCGTGGATCATCGGGAAGTTCTTCTTGATGAGGTCGTCGCCCCCGACAACGGAGACGTCCGCCTTGTGGCGCTTCGCCAGCACGCGCACAGCCTTCTCAAGTGCCTCAGGCCCCATGTCGCTGGTCGGCGTGTTGATGAGGTCGCGGGTCAGAAAGACGCCTTCGGCAATGCGGCCCACACGATCTGCATCTGCATCAGACGGCAATGCGAAACGCAGCGCCCTGCCAGGCTTCTTGCCGTAACGGGTGAAGACGTAGCCGCCAAGCACCAGCGCCAGTGCGGAAAGTTCCGGATCGGCAGGCGTTTCCGCGAAATGCCAATCGCCGGCGGGCAGCGCCCTGGCGAGAGAACCGGCCTGCAACGCCCCCTCTCCTGCGCCGAACAGTGCGCCGCCGATTGTGCCATCCTTCCCGGGCAGTACGAGCGTGCGTCCCGCTTCGCCTGAGAAGCCGTTGGCCTTGGCCCAGGCAAGCGTTTCAGGCGGCAGCAGCGCAGCGTCCAGCCCATCCTTGCGAACGAGGTGCACAGGCAGCGCGTTGCGGGGTTTCTTTGCGACGAATTCGACAGGCATTTTCAAGCTCCGGGGCGCCCACGACTCGGCGCTCTTAACCATCCGTTAGGGTTAACAGAATATTTCTCGGCTAGGGAAGACGGCCGGCACACGGCCCCCGGAAGAATGGAGCCCGCCCCCATGCCCATCACCCTCCCCGCCCGCAAGACAGGAAAGCGGTTGATGACCGCCGCGCTTCTGGCTGTGCTTGCGGCGGGTGTCGCCGGCTGCGGCACCACCGACCGCATGTCCACGGGCTCGATCGGGCGCGGCAGCGGCAAACCGGTGGAACTGATGTCCACCAGCGAACTGCGCGATGCCACCGGCCGACTGGGCGAATCCTATGCGCGTAACCCCAACGACAAGAACATCGCACTGAAATACGCCATCGTGCTGCAGATGAACGGTGATGCCGATCAGTCCTTGGCGGTGATGCGCAAACTCGCCATCGCCTATCCGAAAGAGCGCGATGTGCTCGCCGCCTATGGCAAGGCGCTCGCCGCAAACGGCCAGTTCGAGCCGGCGCTCGACGCCGTACGACGCGCCCAGACGCCGGAATATCCAGACTGGAAACTCGTCTCCGCAGAGGGAGCCATCCTCGACCAGCTCGGCCAACGCGACGAAGCGCGCCAGCTCTACCGCAAGGCGCAGGACCTGAAGCCGAACGAACCGTCGATCCTGTCCAACCTCGGCATGTCCTATCTGCTGGAAGGCGATCTGCGCACAGCGGAAACCTATCTGCGCTCAGCCAGTTCACAGCCGAATGCCGACAGCCGCGTGCGGCAGAACCTGGCGCTTGCAGTTGGTCTCCAGGGTCGTTTCGACGAGGCGGAGAAGATCGCCTCCCAGGAATTGTCCCCCGAACAGGCACAGGCAAACGTCGCCTATCTGCGCCAGATGCTGTCCCAGCAAAATGCCTGGAGCCAGCTCAAGGCTCAGGACAAGGGCAAGAAACAGCCTGTGGCTGCTGTCAACTGATCAGACTTCGATACCCATTGGAAAACCGCGTCCTTGCGGCGCGGTTCTTTCCGTTTGGAGTGATTTCCTGATCGCGGTGCTATTGCTGCGAAGCCGACCGGCTTTTCTCGCCGAATATGCCGCGCTCGCTGACGGTGATGCCGGCAGGGCCGAGAATGATGGCGAACAGCACCGGCAGAAAGAACAGGATCATTGGTACGGTCAGCTTCGGCGGAAGGGCAGCCGCTTTCTTCTCCGCCTCGTTCATGCGCATGTCACGACTTTCTGCCGCCAGCACGCGCAACGCATGCGCGACGGGCGTACCGTAGCGCTCGGCCTGAATAAGCGCCTGGGAGACCGCCTTCACCGAATCCAGCCCCGTACGGCCAGCAAGGTTTTCATAGGCCTGGCGACGTTCCTGCAGATAGGAAAGCTCGGCATTGGTCAGCACGAACTCTTCTGCCAGTTCAGCAGATTGCGCGCCGATTTCGTCCGCAACCTTATGCATTGCGGCTTCCACGGACATGCCCGATTCCACGCAGATCAGCATCAGGTCGAGCGCATCTGGCCAGGCCTTCTGGATGGATTGCTTGCGTTTGGTGGCACGGTTGGAAACATAGAGAACCGGGAGGTAGAAGCCGGCATACCCTCCAAGGATGCAGACGAACACCTTCACAAAGAACGGCTGTTCCCCGAGGGAGCCGAGCACGAAAACATAGAAGATCGCCAATGCCAGGCCCAGGAATGGCAGCACAAGGCGAAAGAACAGGAATTTGGTGAGCGGATTCTGGCCACGGAAACCGGCCATCTTCAATTTCTGCAGCGTCTTCTCATCCGCCAGGGCGCGCTTCAGATCCAGTCGTTCGACAATGTTGCGCATGCCGACCGACTGTTCCTCGCGCAGACCCTTGCGGCGGCGATCGGCTTCGGCGGCAAGCCTTGCGCGCTGTTTGGCACGCAGCTCGTCGCGTTCGAGCGCCACTGACCTCATTCGTACCTTGAGGGGATCGCGAGCGAAGGCCGGCAAAAGCGTGAAGACCGTGGCGAAAACGGCAATCGCCACCAGAATGGCGATCAGAAAGGCCGGGTCGGTAAGGGTGGTGATTGTCTGGCCGGTCATCGTCCTAAACTTCGATATTCATCATTCGCCGCATCACCAAGATGCCGATCAACATCCAGAAGCCGGAAACACCCAGGATGATGTTTCCGGTGCTGGTCGTAAACAGCGGCATCAGATAGTTCGGGCTCGTCAGATAGACGAGAAACGCCACGATGAAGGGCAATGCGCCGATGATTGCCGCGGAGGCTTTGGCTTCCATCGACAGCGCCTGGATCTTGGCCTTCATTTTCTTGCGATCGCGCAGCACGCGCGACAGATTGCCGAGCGCCTCCGATAGGTTGCCGCCGGCCTGCGCCTGGATCTGAATAACGATGCCGAAGAAGCCGGCTTCCGCGCATGGCATGGTTTCAGGCATGCGCAACGCGGCTTCCGGGATGGACATGCCCACCTGCTGGGCATCGACGATCCGCCGGAACTCACTCTTCACCGGCTCCGAAGCCTCATTGGCGATCAGCCGAATGCCATCGTTGAGCGGCAGGCCTGATTTCACGGCGCGAACGATGACGTCCAGCGCATTGGGAAATTCGTTGAGGAAGGCTTTGACGCGGCGCTTGCGGCAAAAGGAGATGAACCAGCGCGGCAAGCCCAGAGCTCCGACCAGCAAGGCGGCAGGCACTGCAAAGAGCGGCGCACCGGCTATGAAGGTCAAGAAGCAAAGCGCGATGCCGCTGACAACCGAATAGAGGTAGAAGCGTTCCATTGTCATGGTGAGGCCTGCCTGGCGGATCTGGATCCGCAGTGGCGGGTTCTTGATGGTGCGGGTACTGGTCTTCTGCTTCTCGTCGAGATCCTTCAGCGTGTCCTGCAGGGATTTGCGGCGTTTGGCAGCCTCGTTTATCTTTTCACGAGCTGCTTTCACGACTGCCCGGTCGCTCTCCGCGGCCTTGATGGTTTCCAGGCGCTTGCCGGCCTGTTTTGCCGCGCTCATGCTGTTGAACATCAAAGCATATGCAATCGCGCCGGCACTCGTGCCCGCGAGAAGGACGAAGATCAGAACGGTGCTGTCGATACCGAACATCGGCTAGATTCCTCGCGCCTTGGGATCCTACTCGGCCCTCTTCTCCATTGCCTCGAGTGCACTCGCCAGGTGCTGCTCCTCGCCGTAGTAGCGGGCTCGCTCCCAGAAATGCGGACGCCCGATGCCGGTCGATACATGCTCGCCGATAAGCCTGCCGTTCATGTCCTCGCCCTTGATATTGTAGAGGACGAGATCCTGCGTGATGATCACGTCGCCTTCCATGCCGACTACCTCGGTGATGTGGGTGATCCGTCGCGACCCATCGCGCAGGCGTGCTGCCTGGATAATGACATCGACGGAACCGACGATGATTTCGCGAACCGTCTTCTGCGGCAGCGAATAGCCACCCATCGCAATCATGGATTCCATGCGGTTCAAGCATTCGCGCGGGCTGTTGGAGTGGATCGTTCCCATCGAGCCGTCGTGACCGGTGTTCATGGCCTGAAGGAGGTCAAAGACTTCCGGTCCGCGCACCTCGCCGACGATAATGCGGTCCGGCCGCATGCGCAGGCAGTTCTTGACCAGGTCGCGCATGGTGACCTCGCCCTCGCCCTCGAGATTGGGCGGGCGGGTTTCCAGGCGCACCACATGCGGCTGCTGAAGCTGCAACTCGGCCGAATCCTCGCAGGTGATCACCCGTTCTTCACGATCGACATAATTGGTCAGGCAATTGAGCAGTGTCGTCTTGCCGGAACCGGTCGAGCCGGAAATGACAACGTTGCAGCGAACACGGCCAATGATCTTCAGGACTTCCGCGCCTTCCGGCGAAATCGCACCGAACCGAACGAGCTGGTCCAGGGTGAGCTTGTCCTTCTTGAATTTCCGAATGGTGAGCGCGGTGCCGTCGATGGCGAGTGGCGGCGCAATGACGTTGACGCGTGAGCCGTCCGGAAGGCGAGCGTCGCAGATCGGCGAGGATTCATCCACACGGCGACCGACCTGGGAAACGATGCGCTGACAGATGTTCAGGAGCTGCTGGTTGTCGCGGAAACGGATACCAGTCGTTTCCACCCGCCCGTTGACTTCGATGTAGACGTTGCGGGAGCCGTTCACCATGATGTCGGCGATATCGTCGCGCGCGAGCAGCGGTTCGAGCGGGCCGTAGCCCAGGACGTCATTGCAGATGTCCTCAAGCAGGTCTTCCTGCTCGGCGATCGACATCGCGAAGTTCTTGATCGCGATGATGTCGTTGACGATGTCGCGGATTTCCTCGCGTGCGCTTTCCGGATCGAGCTTGGCGAGCTGCGACAGATCGATCGTGTCGATGAGAGCCGAGAAGACCTGGCTCTTGGTGTCATAATAGCCTTCGCCGCGCTCGCGAGGCGCCCGCTTGGCTTCTGCCGCCATGCTTGGGGCTTCGATCGCCCGACGAGCCGGCGCCGCGGCCGGCGGCGTCTGTTGCGGCGCGATCGGCGCAGATGGACGAGGTGCTACCGCAACCTCCAAAGGCGCGGGTGCGAGCTGCCGGAATTCCGGCGTCGCCCGACTGCCATCGTCACTGCCTCTCTTACCAAACATGATCTGCTACCCATCCCGCCCGAGGCGGTTACTTCTTGTTACGCCTGAGCTTGCCGAGAATATTGCCGAGCCCGGGTTTTTTCTTCGCCTTGAGTTCGCTGCGGCCTGTCAGCACATGGGCGATCTCCTTGATCGTGGCCACGACCGGGCTCTTGGCATCCATTTCGCCCAGCATACGACCGTTGTTGGCGGCATTGCCGAACAACAAAGGCTCGAACGGAATGACGGCCATGGGTACGATGCCCAGAGGTTCAGCGAAGTCGTTGGCCGAGATCTCGGGGCGCTTGGGAACTCCGGCCTGGTTCAGGATCAGCTTGGGGGCCGGGTCGTTCGGCCGCAACCGTTTCAGCATGTCCACCAGATTCTTGGCGTTGCGCAGATTGGCCAGCTCCGGCGTTGCGGTGATGACGATCTCGTCGGCCTTGATCAGCGTGTTCTTGCTCCAGCCGCTCCAGATGTGGGGCACGTCGAGGACCAGCAGGGGGGCGGTGCGCTGTGCCGTGTCGATGATCTGGCTGAAAGCTTCCGGCTCGAAGTCATAGACACGGTCAAGCGTGGAAGGCGCCGCCAACAGGGAGAGATGTTCGGCACACTGCGCCAGCAGGCGATCGAGATAGACTTCATCGATCCGCTCCGGCGAAAAAACCGCCTCGGCGATACCTTGCGCAGGGTCCTGGTCGAAATTGATGTTCGCGGTCCCGAAGGCAAGATCCAGGTCGGCCACGACGACTTCCGACTTGAACAACGAGGAGACGGCCCAGGCGACATTGTGCGCGAGCGTGGAGGAACCGACGCCGCCCTTGGCGCCCACGAAAGCCACCGAGCGGCCAATCGGCTCCGCTTCCGGATCGACAAAAATCGAGGTGACGACAGCGACGATATCGGCCATCGAAACGGGGGCGACAACATATTCCGAAATGCCGGAACGGATCAGTTCCCGGTAGAGGCCGACATCGTTGTAGTGTCCGATCACCACCACTTTCGACGAGGGGTCGCAATATTCAGCAAGCTGGCCGAGTTGCTCGAGCATCTCCTTCGGCTCGGCCCGCGTCTCAAGCATGATCAGATTGGGGGTTGGGGCGGAATGATAGAAGTCGACGGCCGTCGGAATGCCGCCCATGTGAACTTTCAGATGCGCCTTGGCCATGCGCCGGTCCATGCCCGCGCGCTCGATGGGGTTGGCGACACCTTCGGTCTCGCAGAAGGCCTGGATAGAAATACGTGGAACAGGCCGCAACGCCTGCATTGCGGCGATGTCCTGGTTCGAGACATCGCCGTCTTCCGCCGAAGGATCGTAGGCGAGATTGGTCATGCTTTTGCCCCTTGCGATCCTCGACCTCAGTAATTGACTTCGGTGCGCGGCGCCGGCGTGTAGAATGGCGCCTTCCGGTACCCGTCGATAACCACTCCGCGCCGCGTCGCATCGACCGGTGTCTGCTGACGCGGTCCCAGCAGATCGTTGGGATTGGCGATCTGGGCAGCGAGGTTGTTCTGATATGAGCAACCGAAATTGGTGTAGTGCTTGTTCTCGGTCGTATCGCCGATGTCCGCCGACCAGCGACCGCACTTGTCGGTATGGGCGCGCATGGCCGAATAGGTGACACGGACCGGTGCTGCTATATCTCCCGCACCAGCATCATAGGAGATGAATGCAATACGGTCGCGACGAATACCGTTGGTGGAAGCGACCTTTGCGAGGCCACGGGCCGTGGATTGAGCGGCAATCTCGTTAGCCGAACCTGAAGGCACTGAAATGGTCAGCACTGAAGCGGCGGCGCGGTCATAGCCCTCAAGAAAGCCAAGCAGCGACTGACTTTGTGCTCGCGTCATGCCACGGTCGCTCGCTCCGACCGGGATATCCAGCGTCTGGTCCTGCTGCGAGATCATGATGGGATGATTGGTGCGATAATCGTCCGGGATGGCGCCCACCGTAACGCTGTCGCGGTTGGCGCAGCCGCCCAGCAGCGCAATGGCGAGTATGACTGCAGGCGCAACCATTCTCGTGCCTCGCCCTTCCAGCCTCGACTGCGAGCCCCTGTTGGTTGCCGGATAAGACATGTCCATTCCCCGCTTATTTGTAGATGAAGCCGACGACGCCGTGATACCGGCCGGCGGGTTTATCGGTCTGCATGGTGCCGTAAACTCGGTTGATGCGACCGAGGAACATGCCAGCTCCATCGCTGGCTGCATTGAAATTGTCGTCAGGCTTTGCAAGGTCGTTGCGCGCCGTCGGACGGGCAAGGTAGGGGGTGACGATCACAACCAGTTCTGTCTCGTTGCGCACAAAGTCGCGACTGCGGAACAAGGCCCCCAGAACTGGAATCTTGCCGAGACCAGGCAGACCGCTGACAGCCTGGCGAATGTCGTCTCGGACCAGGCCGGCGATCATCATCGAGCCGCCGGAGGGCAATTCGATGGTTGTATCGGCCAAACGCTTGCGTATCGACAAAATGCTCATGCCTGGAAGATTATTCATGCCCTCCAAGGTTGCCGTGCCTTCGGTCGTCGGCTCCGAAACGGACGTCCGAATCTTCAAGCTTATCCGCCCTGCTGAAAGCACAACCGGCTGGAATTCGAGCCCGATTCCGTATTCAAGGCGCTCGAACGTGTATTTTACGCCTTTATCCTCTTCACCGGTGCGTTCCTTCACCATATTGAATTCACCGCCAACCCTGAATGTGGCTTTCTCCCCCGAGACTGCTGTCAGCGTTGGCTCTGCCAGTGTTTTCATCACACCGGACTGCTCCATGGCATTGATGTATGCTCTCAGCGAATTGTTGCCGATTGCCGCGGTCGAGAATTGAGAGAGCGGCTTGCCCAACCCATAGGGCGGCGAGCTCAGGGAACTCCAGCTGATGCCATTCGAGCCGCCATTGCCGACCATATTGACGCCGAGCTGCTTCATGACAGACCGGCTGACCTCCGCCACAGTCACTTTCAGCGTTACCTGATCGTCACCCATGATCTGGAGCAGGTTGACGATCTGGCTCTTCTGGCGGGTCTGGTCGGGATTGTTGATGTCCACCCCGCCGTCACGGGAGCCGCCCACCGCCGTTTGCGAATATTGGCCGGTGGTCGCCTCGCCGCCCGTCACGAAGATGGTGGCGAGATCAACGGCACGCTTGGAGTCGAGTGGTGTATCGACCGTACCTGTCAGGACGACGTTGTCGTTGAGAAGTTCGACCTTGATGTCCGAATTCGGAATGAACCGCTTGAGGTATTCCTCAAGCCCAGCAACATCGCGCTCGACTGCAAGATCAAGGCTGACGATCTGCTCGCCATTGGGACCAAAAACGAAGATGTTGGTTTCGCCGACCGCCTTGCCGAACAGATAGATGCGGCGCGACGTGCGCGTCACGGCATCAGCCACCGTCGGATTGGCGACGAGAATGTCGTAGGCGTCGTTCGGCAGATCGATGACGATCGACTTGTTGAGGCCCAGCTTGACGCGCTGGCCGGCAGCGGTATTGCCGACACGCGCCTTGCCGCTCGCGGCCTGCGCTTCAATGGTGCTCGCCACACCGGTCCCGAGCAACAGGAGACCGACGGCAAGGGTGGTAGCGAACCGGGACATGATCTTCATTTCCTTGCCCCCACCTCGGAAACTTCGCCGGATTTGATGAGACGCACCGTGCCGCGCCGTCCGTTGCCCGAGACGAGGTAGTCGGCTTCGCCCACATTCTTCTCCTGGGTGTCCTTGATCGAGCGCAGCGCCAGCGTCAGCCGATCGGCCATCTGCTGCGCCACGGTGATGATCTCGGCCTGCTGCGGCGTGAGTTCCAGCGTCGCGGTCTGGCCAACGCGGGTCTTCTTGCCTTCTTCGTCTTCCTGGATGGTCTGGTCGATCGCCAGAACACGGATGTTCTTCAGAATGGTTTCCGTCGTGAACCCACCACCGCTGTTCGCCGGATCGGCCTTGCGCGTCATGATGACATCGACGAAATCGTTCGGCAGGATAAAACCGCCGGCAGATGTATCCGCGGCAATCGCCGTCGCGACGGCCCGGGTGCCGGACGGCAATATGGAGGACATGAAACTCTGCCCTTCGCCGATGAGCTTGGAACGGCGGACAGGTTCACCGGTATACATGGCAACGCGCGCGACGGAGCTCTTGAGCTTTTCGGCGGCTTCGGGATCGCTGGCGCGGGTGATGAAGTTCGGGTTCACGCCGTCGGCCGGCCAGGATTCCCATTTGATGCTGGATTCGAGCGGGCTTCCCATTGCGACGTCGGCGCTCAGCACCAGCACGTCCTCGAGCGCGATCGTTGGCTGCTGGGGCCCCGTGTCGACGATCTGAGGTGCCGGCGGAACGGCCATGTTCTTGGCGACATAACCGGCGCCGCCCGCAGCGGCCACCGCCACACTCAAAATAATCAACCGGGATGCCGGCATCGCCCCAATCCACCCTGACAAACCACCTTAGCCAGGTCGGACTGTGCGTCCAAAATCGTCAAATTATGGTTAATGGAGTTCTAATTCGACGATCTGGAGGAATTGGTTTCCAACGGTCGCGCAGACACCCGCAAGGACAGTACAACCAACAACTTCCGTTATCGACACGGTTTGCAACTAGACCGAGAGCTTCGCCAGAGCCCACAGCACCAGCGGCGATTCCGGAAAAGCAAGCAAACCGCCCAGGCCCAGTGCAATTCCGTAAGGCACGCCCACCTTTTCGTCGGCGAAATGGCGAAGGAACGCATTGTGGCTGGTAAGGAATGCCAATGGCGATTTCCGGTAGACGAGAATGGCGAGCGTCAATGCGCCGCCGATGAGGGATGCAAACACCAGATACTGGAGAAGGTTCATGTTGAAGCCCATCCAGATGGAGGTTGCAGCCAGAAGCTTGGCATCGCCTCCGCCCATGCCACCCATGGCGAACAGGCCGAAAGTAACGCACAGGACCAACATGCCGGTTGCCAGATGCAGACCGTAAGCGGCCCAATCCATGCCGGTGAACGGTGCAACTGCCATGAAGGTCACGGTCAGAACCACCGATACACGGTTGGCGATCGTCATCGACAGCATGTCTGAGACTGCCGCGAACAGCATGCAAAACGGAAAGACGACAAAGATCAGCGCTACAAGCATGGCCTGACGTGGAATGAACAGCGATGGGAAGACTCTAGTCCAACTCCGTTAAGGATAGATGAGCCGAACCACACAAAAGCCACGTATACTGCCTGCCGGCCAGGTCCATCGCGCCGTTTTGCCACCAGCAGCCAGGGGCATTTAACCCTTGGTTCACCAATCTCGTTCATCTTCCCTTCGATTTTTACCGTGCCGGAGACCGAGATGTCCCTGTCGAAACCGCTGATCGTGGCCATGGCCATCGCCGCCACGATTGCCTCGCCCTCCTGGGCCGAGGTCGGTATCGAGGTTACCATGAACCAGGCCAGGATCGTGAAACTGCCACGGGCTGCAGACACGGTGGTCATCGGCAACTCTGCAATAGCCGATGCTGCCGTGCAGGATGCTTCCACAATCGTGCTGACCGGCAAGGGTTTCGGCGTTACCAACATCGTGGCTCTCGACAATCAGGGCAGCCCAATCCTGGACGAGCAGGTCACAGTCGTTCGCCAGGCTGTCAGCTCGGTCCGTATCTATCGACGCTCGCAGGTCCAGACGATGTCGTGCACGCCCTATTGCGAAAGCGCGACTAAGACCGAAGCCGAGAAGGTTTCCGAGACAGAAATGAACGCCGGCCAATAGGCGGCTTCGAAGGCGTTTGGCTCTTCGTCTGGTTAAGCTCGGGTAAACACTTCATCCGCTACTTTATGGATCAACAAAACGGGCCTTCAACAGGTTTGGTCTAGGCTCCCGGCGGGTTCGGCTTGAGGGTTCCAGGCGTATGGGGCAGGAAGACAAACGCGATAAGGCGCGCGCGACGCGGCGTGTTGGCTTTCTTGCCCGTTTCGCGCGCGACCGTCGTGGCAGCACGGCCATCGAATTCGCAGCTCTCGCCATCCCCTTCTCGCTGCTCGTCTTCGCGATCCTCGAGAGCTGCCTCTCCTTCGCCGGCCAGGAAGTACTGACAAATGCCACCGACGATCTCGCTCGCCAGCTGCGGACCGGCCAGCTGAAGGCCAATGTCGTCACCGTGGACTCCCTGAAGACGAAGATTTGCGACCGGCTCAACGTCTTGACGGTCAACGATTGCACCAACCGCCTGAAGATCGATCTGCGCAACTACACATCATACAAGGATGCGGCGGATCATTCCTACCAGATCGTCAATGGTGACATCGTGCTCATGGACGGGGCCAACGTCGATTCCAAACAATTCGTCGCCGAACCTGGCGGCGAACAATCGATCAACATGCTGCGCGTCTTCTACAAATGGCCGGTGTTCACCGACCTGCTGAAAAAATCGATGGCCAACCTGAAGGACGGCTCCACCCTGCATTTTGCAACCAATACCTGGTCGAACGAACCTTTTGGCAAGTGACCGGATACCGTACCCTCGCGAAGGAACCGAAATGCAGCTTCAAATGCCGAAATGGCCGACGGTTGCAAGGCTCAAGGCGACTGCGAAACGGCTCGGCAAGGACAATCGCGGCGTAGCAGCGGTCGAATTCGCCTTCCTGGCTCCCATTCTGCTCATGATGTACTTCCTGACCCTGGAGGCGTCGCAAGCGATCGAAACCAACAAGAAGGTAAGTCGCCTCGGCAGCATGGTGGCTGATCTGATCGCGCAGAATCCGGGGAGTTCCATCACCAAGAGCGATATCCAAAGCGTCATGGATATCGGCAAGACGACGCTCCTGCCTTATGCTCGCTCCAAACCGACGATTACGATCACCGGCCTGCAGCTGACCTCGGATCCGACACCAAAAGCCAAGGTTGCCTGGTCGCGCAAGCTGGACGCCGATACTTTCAGCCAAGGTCTTGCGGTGGGAACGGAAGTCACAATTCCTTCCGCGCTCGCTATCAAGGACACATTTCTCGTCAAGGTGGACAGCAACCTCGACTACAAACCGCTGATCATCTGGTCAGCAGGCGGCGAGCAGCTTGGACTGCTCAACACCTTCAAGAGCATCGCGATGGGCGAGAGCTATCTGCTGCGACCACGCACGGTATCGAAACTCGCTTGCACGGACTGCTAACGGGCAGGTTCGTCGCTTGCTTGACCGGGTTTTGGTTCCAGCTGGACAACCTCGCGCAGGATGGTTTCGGCCACTGCGTAGTCGCGGTGGCTGACTGCAACGAACCCGCCGGAATGTCTCGGCTCCAGCAGGCCGTATGTTTCCGGTGTCTGTCCCTTGAGATTGGTCAAGAAGACCAAAAGGCGCCGCTTGGCTTCCGGATCGAGATTTTTCAACACGGCGTGCGGTCCATAACGCAGCAGACCCGATTGCCAGATCACCTGAAGCGAGCCTGCCGGCAGGCCCGCCTCCTTCAGCCTTGCGGTCGTGCCACCTGCCGCCGCATCATTGTCGGAGCCAGACGGCGTCCAGCCGAAGATGGCATCGACTTTGTTTTCGACCAGCATCGTCTCGGCAGCAGAGGCCGAGGGCGCGCGCTCCAGAAACGGGCTCGCTTGCGAAAAGGAAACCTGGGCCGACGCCAGTTCTGCCAGAGGCAGCAGCCAGCCCGCGATGCTTTCTGTTGGTCCCACGGCGATACGATGGCCGACCATGGCCTGTGGTGCCGTGACCTTTCCGTCCCGGGCTACCAGGATCGAGCGGATACCGGTCGCCCCGTCGTCATCTGTCGGCGCGACAAGCGGCTCGACGCAGCCGCAGCGTTCTGACGCCGCCGCATAAGCCAGTGCGGAATAGATTGCATATTCGACGCGGCCGGCTGCCTGCGCGTCGATCAGCGTCGCGTAGTCCGGCGCGACCAGGAACTCGACCTTCATGCCGAGCGCCATGGAATAGGCCCGCGTCAAGGCCGAAAGACCAGGCACCGTGTTGCCAGCGCCTGGTTCGGCGACGATCCCGATCCTGAATGTGCCGATGTCGTCGCGCCAATCGGCGTGCGCGGGCGAAATGACGGTGGTCAGCAAGGCCGTCGCGGCCAGAACCTTCCAACAGCGCAGGAGGCGAAAACGACGCAGCATCAGCCCACGATTGATCCTCTTGCAAAATTCGGACGCGGCTTTGCCGAAGAGTCGCTTGCCTCCATTATCGACGGAAGCCGTTGCCGTTTGGTTTCCGAATTGCCAAGGCCGTTGCGCGATCCTATGTCTTGGCCGACAAACAAACCGACAGGCTCGAATGGCGCGCGCTTTCATCTTCGTTCTGGACTCCTTCGGTATCGGCGGCGCAGCCGACGCCGAAAAATACGGCGACGCCGGCTCCGACACGTTTGGTCACATTGCCGAAGCGTGCGCCTTGGGAAAGGCCGACCGCGAGGGTCTCCGCAACGGACCGCTCGCCGTGCCCAACATGGCGGCACTCGGCCTCGGTCGCGCCGCCAGGACGGCAACAGGTTTTGTGTTTCCCGATGCCCCTGCCAGACAGGGTACTTTCCACGGCGCAGCGCAAGAGGTTTCCAGCGGCAAGGACACGCCATCCGGCCACTGGGAGATCGCCGCCCTGCCGGTTCGTTTCGACTGGGGCTACTTTCCCGATACCATCCCAACCTTTCCTGTCTCGCTCACCGAAGCGATGATCCGCGAAGGCAAGGTGCCGGGCATCCTCGCCAATCGCCACGCATCGGGTACTGGCGTGATCGAAGAGTTCGGCGAGGAACACATCCGCACCGGTATGCCGATCTGCTACACATCGGTGGATTCCGTGCTGCAGATCGCCGCGCACGAAGACCATTTCGGGCTCGAACGGCTGTATGATTTCTGCAAGATCGTGCGGCGACTTGTCGATCCGTTGAACATTGGCCGCGTCATTGCCCGTCCCTTCATCGGTGAAACCGCCGCAACCTTCAGCCGCACGCCGAACCGCCGCGACTTTTCGGTTCCCCCGCCCGAGCCAACGCTTCTCGACCGACTGACCGCGCGCGGTAGCCGCGTCATCGCCGTGGGCAAGATCGGTGATATCTTTGCTCATCGCGGCATTTCGGAAGTGCGAAAAGCACCGGGCAACATGGCGATGTTCGACAAGGCGCTCACCGCGATCGACGATGCTCGCGACGGTGATTTCGTCTTCGCCAATTTCGTCGACTTCGATACCGATTTCGGCCATCGCCGCGACGTTCCCGGCTATGCAGCAGCGCTGGAGGCTTTCGACAAGCGCATACCCGAAGCCCTGGCAAAACTGCGGACTGGCGATCTCTTCATCTTGACGGCCGACCACGGCAACGACCCGACCTGGCGGGGCACCGACCACACACGCGAGCGGATCCCGGTAATCGGCATCGCCCCCGGCCTCAACGGTGGCGGCATCGGGCTAAGGCCAACTTTTGCCGACATCGGCGAAACCGTGGCCGAGCATCTCGGCCTGGCGCCTGGCCGCCATGGCACGTCGTTCCTCGCTGAGCTTGGTGGCCATGCCTGAATTGCCTGAAGTTGAAACCGTCCGGCGCGGACTGCAACCGGTCATGGAAGGTGCCCGTATCGTGGCCGTGGAGGCACGCCGCCCTGATCTGCGCTTTCCTTTCCCAGAGCGCTTCGTGGAACGACTCGAGGGCAGGCGTATCATCGCGCTTGGCCGACGTGCCAAATATCTGACCATGCACATGGAAGACGGGCCATTGCTGATCTGCCATCTCGGCATGTCCGGTTCCTTTCGCATAGAACAGGCCAATGGTGCCGATATGCCGGGTGACTTCCATCATGAACGCTCGAAGGCCGCGGCGCACGACCATGTCGTATTCCATCTCAAGCCGGCGCTTGGGGGTGAGGCACGTGTCGTCTTCAACGATCCGCGTCGCTTCGGCTTCATGCTGTTCGGCGAAGGTGCGGCCGGCGAACACCCCATGCTCAAGGATCTCGGCATCGAACCGACCGGCAATGCACTGGACGGCCCGCTGCTTGCCTCCCTCTTCGAAGGCCGCAAGACGCCGCTCAAGGCGGCGCTGCTCGATCAGCGACTGATTGCGGGCCTCGGCAATATCTACGTCTCGGAAGCCCTGTGGCGTGCCGGCCTTCTGCCGACGCGCGCGGCCGGCACGATTTCCGGTACTGGCAGAAAGGCTCGAGAGCAAAGCGAGAGGCTGGCCGGGGCGGTGCGTTCGGTGATCGCCGACGCGATCGCAGCGGGAGGCTCCTCCCTGAAAGACTATGTGCAGACGGACGGCTCGCTGGGTTATTTCCAGCACTCCTTCGCCGTTTATGACCGAGAGGGAGAGCCCTGCTCCAAGCCGGGCTGTGGCGGGCATATCGAACGGATCGTTCAAAGCGGCCGCTCCACGTTCTATTGCCGCTCCTGCCAGGAGTAGGTTAGACGGGTCTCACCCCAATGAGGAGACCGAGCCATGGCCTATGAAACCATCATCGCCGAAACCCGCGGCAAGGTCGGGCTGATCACGCTGAACCGGCCGAAGGCACTGAATGCGCTGAATTCACAGGTGCTCGCCGACATCCTCGAGGCGGTGAAAGCCTTCGAGGCTGACGCCGGCATCGGTGCAATGGTCATCACCGGATCCGAAAAAGCCTTCGCCGCCGGTGCCGACATCAAGGAGATGCAGACCAAAACCTATGTCGAGGCCTTCATGCAGGACTTCTTCGTCGGCTGGGAGGAGCTCACCCGTGCCCGCAAGCCGGTGATCGCGGCAGTGGCCGGTTATGCGCTGGGCGGCGGCTGTGAGCTGGCGATGATGTGCGATTTCATCATCGCTGCCGACAATGCCAAGTTCGGTCAGCCCGAAATCACGCTCGGTGTCATGCCGGGCATGGGTGGGTCGCAGAGGCTGACACGCTTTGTCGGCAAGTCCAAAGCCATGGACATGGTGCTGACGGGACGCATGATGGACGCTGCGGAAGCGGAGCGTTGCGGCCTGGTCTCGCGCATCGTGCCGACGCCTGAACTCCTAGACGAGGCGCTGAAGGCCGCAACCAAGATCGCCGACTTCTCCCTGCCGGCCGTCATGATGGCCAAGGAAGCAGTGAACCGCTCCTACGAGACGACACTCGCCGAAGGCCTGCGATTCGAACGGCGTGTTTTCCACTCGATGTTTGCGCTCGATGACCAAAAGGAAGGCATGGCCGCTTTCGCCGAGAAGCGAAAAGCCAACTTCAGCAACCGTTGAGGCCGCCAGTGCACCGAAAATACATGCCAACAACGTTGACGTGTCGGAAAAGCTGAACTATAAGCCGCCACGACTGAGGCGGCCCTATGGCTGCCCATTGTTTTTTGCGCCCTGCGGCATGCCGCAAACGCTTACCATTAGAGATAGAAGAGAGGCAGTATGGCCAATACCTCGTCGGCCAAGAAGGCTACGCGCAAGATCGCTCGCCGTGCGGCAGTGAACAAGAACCGCCGTTCCCGCGTGCGCACCTATGTGCGCAAGATGGAAGAAGCGCTGGCAGCTGGCGACAAGGCTGCCGCCGAGGCCGCCTTCAAGGATGCCCAGCCGGAATTGATGCGCGCCGCCACCAAGGGCGTGGTGCACAAGAACACGGCTTCCCGCAAGGTCTCGCGCCTTGCCCAGCGCCTGAAGACGCTGTCGGCCTAAACCACAAGACATCACAAAATTCTGAGAACCCGGCGCTCGTGCGTCGGGTTTTTTCGTTTGCCGGCAATGACTTGAAATGAACGTTCAACAACTGCCGCAGCGGCAGTTATCGAACATGTCGAGAACTTTGCCGGCATCTTTGTTCCGGACGCGGCCACGAAACCGCGACTGAATCCCGCCCGGCATAAATAACCTTTTAACTTCAGCTGGTTAGCAAAGACCCGCGCGGGATTGTCCACAGCTTGTTCACATCACCAGCCGGGCTTCGGGAAGAACTCAATGTCAAGCGATTTTTTAAAAATTATTTCGCGCCAGCTACCCTTTTTCATATTCGCCGGAAAAGGGTTTGAATCACAAGAACTTTGCCTCGGGAGGCACGCGTAAGGGGACCTAAAAGCCCCTCGGTGGTTGCCAGATTCGTTAAAAATCCGTTAGACGCGGCCTTGCCCTTTCCACAGCGATTTCTGTAATGTCTGGTCATCGAGAGGGGCGGGCCGTTAGGCTCTCGACCTAGCCCAAAAACAGGCAAAATCTGCAACGCGGAAGCAATTCCGCGAAAGGCTAGGTCTGTCCTTTCGATGCGTAGTGGGGACTGGGGTTAACAGGGCATGGCAGGTCGGACGTAGCTGGCATTTTTTGCCGGATGGGTTCGTTTTGTCTTTGTCGCTTCGGATTGCATCGATGGGGGTTGTTTACCCTTCCTTGCGCTAGACCACGTTTCCAGCCAGCGGCGGCTGGGAACCTGGGAGGTACGAGACCGGAGAAGGCTGCGAAGATCGGCCCGCCGGTACAAGTCAGACAAAGTAACGAGGATCTGAATGATACACAGTGGCACAAACAGGGAGCTCGGCGGCAGCTTTCCTTTTTCCGGGGACATCGTCGGAGAAGGCGCTATGGCTGCAAGCAACGAGGCTGAACAACGTTTCGAGCGTATCAGGGCACAGCTGAAGGCGCGCCTCGGCAGCGAGGTCTATTCCAGCTGGTTCGGCCGCATGAAGCTTGTGGAGCTCTCCAAGGGCGTCGCCCGCATGTCGGTGCCGACCGCCTTCCTGCGCTCGTGGATCAACGGTCACTATCTCGACGTCATCACCGAGCTTTGGAAGCAAGAAGAAACCGGTATCCTCAAGGTCGAGGTGGTCGTTCGCAGTGCCACGCGCCATACCGCACCCGATCTGGAGGCTGCGCCGCTGCGCAAGGTCGCCAAACAAGCGCAGACCACGCTGTCCTCGGGCACCACTTTGGGCGCAGGCAAGCAGGAGCGTGTTCCCCTGGCACGCGGTGCAGCAGCCGAGCCGGATTTCCGTCAGAATGTTCTCGGCTCGCCACTCGACCCGCGCTACACCTTCGGCTCGTTCGTCGAAGGCCCGTCGAACCGCGTGGCTTTCGCGGCAGCACGTGCCGTTGCCGAATCCGCTTCAAGCGCGGTGCGCTTCAACCCCTTGTTCCTCCACGCCACCGTGGGACTGGGCAAAACACATCTCCTGCAGGCGATCGCAGCGGAATCGCTGCGCCACAATCCAAAGTCGCGCGTCGTTTATCTGACCGCCGAGTATTTCATGTGGCGCTTCGCGACCGCGATCCGTGACAACAATGCGCTTACCCTCAAGGAGCAGCTGCGTGACATCGACCTGCTGATCATCGACGACATGCAGTTCCTGCAGGGCAAGTCGATCCAGCACGAATTCTGCCACCTCATCAACATGCTGCTCGACAGCGCCAAGCAGGTGGTGGTCGCCGCGGACCGGCCGCCGTCCGAACTGGAGTCGCTGGAACCGCGCGTCCGCTCGCGTCTCAATGGCGGCGTCGCGCTCGAAATGGCTGCGCCTGACTACAGCATGCGCCTGGCCATGCTGAAACAGCGCCTGGCCACAGCCAAGCAGGACGACGCCTCACTCGACATCGCCGACGATATCCTCGACCATGTCGCCCGCACCGTGACCGGTTCCGGCCGCGAGCTGGAAGGCGCTTTCAACCAGCTGCTTTTCCGGCAGTCGTTCGAGCCCCAGATCACGATCGACCGCATCGACGAGATCCTTGGTCATATCTATCGCACCGGTGAACCGAAGCGCGTGCGCATCGAGGACATCCAGCGCATCGTGGCACGCCACTACAATGTTTCGAAGACGGAACTGCTCTCGAACAGGCGTACCCGCACCATCGTCAAGCCACGGCAGGTGGCAATGTACCTCTCCAAGGTGCTGACCCCACGCTCGCTTCCGGAAATCGGTCGCAGATTTGGTGGCCGCGATCACACGACGGTTCTCCATGCTGTCCGCAAGATCGAAGATCTGTCGGGCGCCGACAACACGCTGGCGCAGGAGCTCGAACTGCTCCGCCGGCTGATTAACGACCAGGCTTGACGAACCGGGCGGCAACGAAGCCGCCCGCATCCGCCGTTATCCCCGACAAAGCCCGCGGAACCGCTCGCTGCCGGTTCCGCGGGCTTGCGTTCAAGGGGTTTTTCCTGTCAGCTTGGCTAGAATCTGAATGTGTTCAGACCTTTCGCGGGGCGCCGTTTCACGGAACCTCGAAAGTCATTCAAGCGAGCCTTCATCGTCATGCGTGTTATCCTCGAACGGTCCAATCTCCTGAAATCCCTCAACCACGTTCACCGCGTGGTCGAGCGCCGCAACACCATCCCGATCCTGTCCAATGTGCTGTTGATGGCCGAGGGCGGCAGCCTGGAGATGAAGGCCACCGACCTTGATCTGGAAGTGACCGAAGCTGCGCCCGCCAAGGTGGAACAGTCGGGCGCCACCACCGTCCCGGCGCACCTGCTCTACGACATCGTGCGCAAGCTCCCGGATGGCGCCGAGGTGATGCTGAAGACGGATGAGGACGGCAATGCCATGACCGTCATCTCCGGTCGGTCCAGCTTCCGGTTGCAGTGCCTGCCGCAGTCCGACTTCCCGGAGCTGTCGGCCGGCACGTTCTCCCATATCTTCCGGCTTGAAGCGACCGCCCTGAAGCGCCTGATCGACAAGACCCAGTTCGCGATCTCGACGGAAGAGACGCGCTACTACCTCAATGGCATTTTCCTGCACACCCACGAGGTGGGCGGCAAGCTCAAGCTGCGTTCGGTGGCAACCGACGGTCATCGCCTCGCGCGCGCCGAGATGGATGCGCCAGCAGGCTCGGAGGGCATGCCGGGCATCATCATCCCGCGGAAGACCGTAAGTGAGCTGCAGAAGCTGGTCGACGATCCGGATGTCGCGGTCACCACCGAGCTTTCCGACACCAAGATCCGCCTCACCATCGGCAGCGTGGTCCTTACATCCAAGCTGATCGACGGCACCTTCCCCGACTACCAGCGGGTCATTCCGACGGGCAACGACAAGAAGCTGGTCATTGATCGACAGAGTTTCGCAGCCGCGGTTGACCGCGTTTCCACCATCTCCTCGGAGCGAGGACGTGCGGTGAAACTGTCGATCTCCGATGGCCAGGTCACGCTGGCGGTCAATAATCCGGATTCCGGCAGCGCGACAGAAGAATTGGCGGCCGACTACGCCGCCGATCCGATCGAGATCGGCTTCAACGCACGCTACCTGCTCGATGTTGCAGCTCAACTCAGCGGCGGCGAGGCTCGGTTCATGCTTGCTGACGCCGGTTCCCCCACCCTGATCCACGACACCAGCGACGAGAACGCGCTCTACGTGCTGATGCCGATGCGCGTTTAATCGCGCGCATCGCCTTGATCACATGACAAACGAACCGAGCCGGGAGGGCGCAAACAGCGCGCAGACCCACCTCACCCGGCTCGCCCTCACCAATTTCCGCAACTATGCGGCGCTGTCACTTGACCTGAACCCTGGCGCCGTTGTCTTCACCGGCGACAACGGCGCAGGCAAGACAAACCTGCTCGAGGCCATTTCCCTTTTCACACCCGGACGTGGCCTGCGCCGGGCGCCCTACAGCGACGTCGCCCGCGAAGGGAGCGACGGTGGTTTCGCGCTGCATATCCGTCTCGACGGCCCTTCCGGAGAGGCTGAAATCGGCACCGGGGTTGCAGGTGGTGACGTCCCCGGCGAAGGTGGGCGGCGCGTGCGTATCAATGGCGCGGCGGCACGTTCGGCCGAGGACATGCTGGAATGGTTGCGTGTCGTCTGGCTGACACCGGCGATGGATGCGCTGTTTACAGGCCCAGCCGGCGACCGCAGGCGCTTCCTCGACCGACTGGTGCTCGCGATCGACGGCAGCCACGGCCAGCGTGCGCTGGACTACGAAAAGGCCATGCGCGGCCGCAATCGCCTGCTTGGGGACGGTACGCGCGACAGCGCATGGTTCGACGCGATCGAGACGCAGATGGCTGAAACCGGTGTGGCGATCGCAGCCGCCCGCAGCGAAATGGTGCGGCTCCTGTCGGCTATGATCGAGAAACTGCCGGGTGACGGACCTTTTCCGCAGGCCGGTATCGCACTTGCAGGCGAGCTTGAAACTGAAATCGATACCATGCCGGCGGTCGAGCTGGAGGAGAAGTTCCGCAGGGCGCTGGCCCGAGGACGCGACCGCGACCGGGCAGCGGGCCGCACGCTGGACGGACCGCATCGGTCGGACCTGCTGGTGCGGCATCGTCCGAAGGCAATGCCGGCGGAGCTCTGCTCAACCGGAGAACAGAAGGCATTGCTGGTCGGACTGGTGCTCTCCCATGCCCGCCTCACCGGTGAAATGTCCGGCCTCACCCCGATCCTGCTGCTTGACGAGATCGCGGCACATCTCGATGCCGGTCGGCGCGCGGCGCTGTTTTCGATCCTGGAAGAGTTGAACTGCCAGGCGTTCATGACAGGCACCGACGCGGCACTGTTTTCCAGCCTGCGCGGTCGCGCGCAATTCCTCAGTGTCGATCACGGCGCTGTTGTGCCAACCGCTGATGCCTGACAACCGCCCGGCAGGACGGTATGCTCCCGGCATGAGCACCCCTGCCCTCACCGACGAAGAACTCGAACGCTACGCGCGCCATGTCGTGCTGCCGGAAATCGGCGGAGCTGGCCAACAAAAGCTGAAACGAGCCCGCGTGCTGGTTCTCGGCGCCGGCGGGCTTGGTGCGCCGGTGCTGGAATACCTTGCGGCAGCCGGCATAGGCACACTTGGCATCGTCGACGACGACACCGTGTCGCTTTCCAATCTCCAGCGCCAGGTCATTCACGACACGGGCGCGGTTGGGACATCGAAAGGCGAGAGCGCCCGGGCCGCGATCGCCCGCATCAATCCGCATGTCATCGTGGAATTGCACAATTTGCGCCTGACGGCCGAAAACGCGGCAAGCATCGTTCGCGCCTATGATGTCGTGGTGGACGGTTCCGACAATTTCGAAACCCGCTACGCGCTGGCGGATGCCTGTGCGGTGGAGAAGAAACCGCTGGTGCATGCTGCCGTCGGCCGCTTCGACGGCTCGATCACCGTCCTGAAACCCTTTGAAAACGGGACGGACGGACGCCCGAACCCGACATATCGCGACCTCTTCCCGGAAGCACCGCCGCCCGGTCTGGTACCGTCATGCGCGGTTGCCGGCGTACTTGGCGCACTCACCGGTGTCATCGGCACCCTGCAGGCAATGGAGACCATAAAGCTCATAGCCGGAATCGGCGAGCCGCTGGTCGGGCGCCTGCTGCTCTACGACGGGCTGGCAGCACGTTTCGACACCATCCGCTACCGGAGCCAGGAATGAGCGCCGACATCGTCGTGACCAGACTTCCCGCAGATTTCGAGCGCTGGGACGAACTGCTCACATTGATCATGCGTGCCTTCGCCTACATGGATGGCGTGATCGACCCGCCATCCTCTGCACACCGGTTGTCGGTGGATGGCTTGCGCGAGAAAGCGGGCACGGAAACCGGCTTCCTGGCCATGCAGGATGACCAGATCGTGGGCTGCATCTTCGCTGCCGAACACGCGCAGCATTTCTATGTCGGCAAGCTGGCGGTCGAGCCTGGTCTTCAAGGCCGAAAGATCGGACGTGAACTGATGCAGGCCACCGAGGCTCTTGCCTGCGCCGCCGGCAAGCCTGTCCTCGAATTGCAGGCACGTGTGGAGCTGACCGGCAATCAGGCCGCTTTCAGCCGCCTGGGCTTTGTCGAAACCGAGCGAACCGCCCATGCCGGCTACAACCGGCCAACATCGGTGACCATGCGCAAGGCGCTGTCGTAGGCCCTTCGGCACAGGGGCAGAGTGCTCGGTTCACCGCGCTCCGGGTACAGCAGGCGCCGCCTGATATCCGTCGGAAGCGATGATCAGGCGCGGGCGGGCAACACGCGATCCGGCGGCCTGTGTCCGTCGAAGAAGGTACGGATGTTGATGATGACCTTCTCGCCCATATCGATGCGCCCCTCCAGGGTCGCCGAACCCATGTGCGGCAGCAGCACCACCTTGTGCTTGGCGGCGAGCCTGAGCAGCTTGGTGTTCAGCGCCGGCTCGTTCTCGTAGACATCGAGGCCTGCGCCAGCGATCTTGCCATCCTGCAGCAACTTGATCAGCGCATCCTCGTCGATGATGTCGCCGCGCGCCGTGTTGACGATGTAGGCGGTGGGCTGCAGCAACGCCAGCCGCCGGGCCGAGAGGAGATGGAAAGTGGCTGGCGTCGAGGGGCAATTGACGGAAATGATATCCATGCGGGCAAGCATCTGGTCGAGGCTTTCCCAATAGGTTGCTTCGAGTTCGTCCTCCACGCTTTGCAGGACGCGATGGCGGTTGTGGTAGTGGATGGAGAGCCCGAAAGCCTTGGCCCGACGCGCAACTGCGGTGCCGATACGGCCCATGCCGACGATCCCGAGACGTTTGCCCCAGATGCGCCGGCCAAGCATCCAGGTGGGCGACCAGCCGGGCCATTTCTTGTCGCCGGTGAGCACGTTGGAGCCTTCGGCGAGCCGTCTCGGCACAGCGAGCATCAGCGCCATCGTCATATCGGCGGTGTCTTCTGTCAGCACATTCGGCGTGTTGGTGACTGCGATGCCCTTTCTCGAGGCCGCCGCGACATCGATGTGATCCACACCATTGGAGAGGCTGGCGATCAGCTTGAAGTTCGGTCCGGCCTGCTCGATCAGCTCGGCATCGATGCGATCGGTGATGGTGGGAACGAGCACATCGGCTTCCCGCAACGCCGCGGCAATCTCCTCGCGCGACATCGGCTTGTCTTCAACATTCAGCCTGGCGTCGAACAACTCGCGCATCCGCGTCTCGACAGGATCCGGCAATTTGCGCGTGATCACAACGAGAGGCTTCTTTTTGCCGGCCATCGTTTCCTCGTTCCCGGGATGCTGTTGAGACCTCTTTAACCAAGACCGGCGAAACTGCAAACTGGTCTCGGTAGCCATGCCTCATGTAACAAGTGGGACCGCCGAAGACAAAGAAAAAGGCGCGTGCGCAGGATTGCCGACAGCGCCGGAAAAAGGAACGAACGTGTCTGGTTTCGCGTCGCTACGTCTGATTCTCTCCGCGACAATGCTTGGCCTGCTCACGCTTACCCCCGTCGCGACGGCGCAAAATGCCGCAGCGCCGGTTCAGACGGTGACGCTGGGACCAAGCGGCCTGCCGCTACCCCGGTTCGTCAGCCTGAAATCGGCTCGGGTCAATTCACGCGTCGGTCCGGGCGTCAACTATTCCGTCGACTGGATGTATACCAGGGCCGGACTGCCGATGGAGATCGTGCAGGAGTACGATACCTGGCGGCGCGTGCGTGATGCCGACGGTTCCGAGGGCTGGGTGAGCCAGGCTCTGCTGTCGGGCAAGCGCACCGCGATCATCGCGCCGTGGCAACGCGGCAAGGATGTGCGCATCAATCTCGTCAAGAGCGCGGCCAAGGATGCCAACGTGGTCGCGATGATCGAGCCGGGCGTCATCGGCTCAATCAAATCCTGCGACGGCCAGTGGTGCGAGATGAGCCTGAGCGGCCATACCGGCTGGATCAGCCAATCGCTGGTCTGGGGTGCCTACCCCGGCGAAAAGATCAACGAGTAGACCGCACGACACAGGACCACGGGTCAGGTCCAGTTCGATTTCTATTGGCGGAGATCAGTCGCGCTTGGGGCGCAGGCGTACCACCACGTCGACATTCGCGATTTCCATACCCTCCGGCGGTTCCGGAAGATTGCCGACCGTAACCGGCCCGCTTTCGATGTCGAAAACCCGGTTTTCACCTTCGACAAAGAAATGATGATGGTCGGAGGTATTGGTGTCGAAATAGGTGCGCGAACCTTCGACGGCGAGGATGCGCAACAGGCCTGCTTCGGTAAACTGATGCAGCGCATTGTAGACAGTGGCCAGCGAAACCGGCACGCCGGCGGCCAGCGCTTCTTCATGCAGTTCCTCTGCCGAGAGATGACGATCGCCCTTGGCAAACAGCAGGTCGGCCAGTGCAATGCGCTGGCGAGTCGGCCTCAGGCCGGCTTCGCGTACCCGCTTGTCCACAGTCATGCCGTCTTTCCGATCGTCCAAACCGATCAACTCACCTTCATGTTCCGCCCGCAACTGCCCGTCGACAGCGGCAAAAATCAGGCGGAAATCCGCGTCCCGTATTATGCCAGATATATTCTGTAGGCCAAATCCGATCAATAGCGCGCATTGACCCGGGGAAATGGGCAGGCTAGAGCCAGCGCGACATCTCCGGCGTCGGTTTCCGGCGCGAAGCGGACTGTGTTACTAGAAATCGGACACGGGCATAACATCGCCCGGCGAACGACGGGGAAAGACTAAATGGCGGATCGGAAATCGAGCTACGACTACGACGATCTGCTGGCGTGCGCGAAGGGTGAACTGTTCGGCCCCGGCAATGCCCAGCTTCCTTATCCGCCGATGCTGATGTTCGACCGCATCACCGAGATCAGCGAGACCGGCGGCGCTTTCGACAAGGGGTTCGTGCGGGCCGAATTCGCCATTCACCGCGACCTCTGGTTCTTCCCTTGCCATTTCATCGACAATCCCGTGATGCCCGGCTGCCTTGGCCTCGACGCGCTCTGGCAGCTCACCGGCTTTTTCCTGGGCTGGCTCGGCGAACCCGGCAAGGGCATGGCGCTGTCGACGGGCGAAGTTAAGTTCAAGGGCATGGTCACGCCTTCGGTCAAGAAGGTTGAGTACGGCGTCGATTTCAAGCGCGTCATGCGCGGCCGACTGGTGCTCGGTATCGCCGACGGCTGGTTGAAGGCCGATGGCGACCCCATATACGCCGCCACCGACCTGCGGGTGGGCCTGGCAAAACAGACAGCTGCCTGACACCTGCACTCAACGAAAAAAACGAGGAGCCGCAACATGAGACGGGTCGTAGTCACAGGCCTCGGCATCGTATCGTCCATCGGCAACAATGCCGAGGAGGTCAGCGCCTCTCTCCATGACGCCAAGTCCGGCATCAGCTTTTCCAACGACTTCGCCGAGCATGGCTTCAAATGCCAGGTCTGGGGCGCCCCGAACCTGGATACGACGGACCTCGTCGACCGCCGTGCAGCTCGTTTCCTGTCGCAGGGCGGCATGTGGAACCATGTCGCCATGAAGCAGGCGATCGCCGACAGCGGGCTCGAGGAAAACGAGGTTTCCGGCAACGAGCGCACCGGTATCATCATGGGCTCCGGCGGTCCCTCCACGCGCACGATCGTCGAGGCCTCGGAAATCACGCTCAAGAACAGCAGCCCCAAGCGGATCGGACCGTTTGCCGTGCCGAAGGCGATGTCGTCGACGGCCTCGGCGACGCTGGCCACCTGGTTCAAAATCCACGGCGTCAACTATTCGATCTCGTCTGCCTGCTCGACTTCGGCCCATTGCATCGGCAACGCGGCGGAGATGATCCAGTGGGGCAAGCAGGACATCATGTTCGCGGGTGGCCACGAAGACCTCGACTGGACCATGTCCAATCTCTTCGACGCGATGGGCGCAATGTCGTCCAAGTACAACGACCGCGCCGCAACCGCCTCTCGTGCCTATGACGTCAACCGCGACGGCTTCGTCATCGCGGGCGGCGCCGGTGTTCTGGTGCTGGAAGAACTCGAGCATGCCAAGGCGCGCGGCGCCAAGATCTATGCCGAACTGACCGGTTACGGCGCAACCTCCGACGGCTTCGACATGGTTGCCCCGTCCGGCGAAGGCGCCATCCGCTGCATGCGACAGGCGCTCGCGACGGTGAAAGCACCGATCGACTATATCAACACGCACGGCACGTCGACGCCGATCGGCGATTCGAAGGAGATCGGCGCGATCCGCGAAGTGTTCGGCGACAAGCTGCCAAACATCACCTCGACCAAGTCATTGACCGGCCACTCTCTGGGCGCGGCCGGCGTGCAGGAATCGATCTATTCGATCCTGATGATGCAAGGTGGCTTTATCGGGGAAAGCGCGCATATCGAGGAGCTAGATCCCGAATTCGACGGTGTGCCGATCGTACGCAAGCGCATCGACAACGCCAAGATCGACACGGTGCTGTCCAACTCTTTCGGTTTTGGCGGCACCAACGCCACGCTCGTCTTCCAGCGCCATTCCGCATAGGGATTTTCACATGGACGGTTTGATGAAGGGCAAGCGCGGCCTGATCATGGGCGTTGCCAATGATCATTCCATTGCCTGGGGCATCTCTCAGAAACTCGCCGAACAGGGCGCCGAACTGGCCTTCACCTATCAGGGGGAAGCCTTTGGCCGCCGGGTCAAGCCATTGGCCGAGAAAGTCGGTGCCTCACTCGTCGTGCCATGCGATGTCGAGGACAGCGTCTCGGTCGCTGCAACCTTCGATACGCTGAAGAGCGCCTGGGGCAAGCTTGACTTCATCGTCCACGCCATCGGCTTCTCGGACAAGACCGAATTGAAAGGTCTCTATGCAGACACCACGCGCGATAATTTCGTGCGCACCATGGTGATCTCCTGCTACTCCTTCACGGAAGTCGCCCGCCATGCAGCAGCTTTGATGCAGGACGGCGGGTCAATGATCACCCTCACCTATGCTGGTTCGGTGCGTGTGATGCCCAACTACAATGTCATGGGTGTCGCCAAGGCGGGCCTTGAGGCCAGCGTGCGTTATCTCGCCAACGATTACGGCCCGCGCGGCATCCGCGTGAACGGACTGTCAGCAGGTCCGGTGCGGACACTCGCAGGTGCCGGCATTTCGGATGCGCGCTACATGTATTCCTATCAGCAGCGCAACGCGCCGCTGCGTCGCACCGTAGGCATCGACGAGATCGGCAACTCGGCGCTATACCTGCTTTCCGATCTCTCGTCCGGCGTGACCGGGGAGATCCACTATGTCGATAGTGGCTATCATGTCGTGTCGATGCCCACGCTCGACGAACTGAAGCGACTTGACGGCGGCAAGGATTGAAGCCGCAAGGCTCGCGCTAGCCCCGTCGACTATCCTCACCAGAGTAGAAAGTGCCTATCGCCCACCGCGAAGGATGGGCCCTTGCCTTTTGGTTAACTTTCATGAAACGTTAGTCAACTTTTGTTGCCGATAAAATGCGACGAATCGCAGGAAACTTATTTTAAGAGGATCGCGGTTAGAACATCCTGCAGATTGGGACCCTGCGTATGCCCTCTGTCAAGAATCCTGGCCGCACGCCACTTTTCCGGCTGATCACCATCGCCAGCGCTGGCTTGGGCAGCTTCATCCTGGGCTTGTGGGGCCTCAAGATCGGCCTTGGCGACAGCCTGACGGAACTTCCGCTCAATACACTCGTGGCCATCGTCGCCGGCCTTTGCGCCCTGGCGGCGGCCTGTGCAGCGATGTCATTTTTCGCCGGTGTCGACGAATCCGCCGATTATGTTTTTTCCGAAACCAATTTCGACAAGCTGACGGGAACGCTGGCCAAGCACGCGATGGTCGGCAAAGTGGCGGAAGCTGCTTCCTCCACGCTCAAGACTGGCGAGCCAGTCTACCTGCTCAACATCGACATCAATCGTTTCAGCCAGATCAATGACGCAATCGGCTACACGCAGGTCGATGATCTTATCCGCCTGTTCGCTCATCGCCTGAAAACGCTTCTGCCGCGTGAAGCCGTGGTCGGCCGCGTCGGCCCGGGTGAATTTGCCGTACTTTATCCGGACAAGCGACTGCCCGGCTCGATGGAAGCACTGGTCGAGCAGCTGATCGATGATCTGATCTCCCCCTACCAACTGAAGACGCATCAGCAATCGGTCAGCCTCTCGGTCGGCGTCGTGGCCATGCCAAAGGACGGCATCGATCCAGTCCTGCTTTTGCGTCGGGCCAATCTTGCCTTGCAGAACGCGCGAGCAACCAACGCCGCCGGCACGTGGTCGGTTTTCCAGCCGGAAATGGGCAAGGTCGCGGATCATCGGCAATGGGTGGAGTCCGAACTGCACACGGCGTTCGAGCGCGGCGACTTCGACTTGCACTATCAGCCGCAACTCGACCTCGCCGCAGGCAGGGTCGTCGGCTACGAGGCGCTGATCCGGTGGAATCACCCGGAGCGCGGAACGATCGCGCCGATGGAATTCATTCCGCTTGCGGAAGAAACCGGAATGATCGGCCCGATCGGCGAGTGGGTGCTGCGCAAGGCCTGCAGCGACGCCCGCCACCTGCCAGAAGACTGTTTCGTGGCGGTCAACATCTCGCCGGTACAGTTCATGACCAAGGATTTCCTGGCGATGGTGCGCAACACCATCGCCAGTACCGGCATCAAGCCGTCAAGGCTGGAGCTGGAGGTGACCGAGACGGCGATGATGCAGGACAAGGAACGCGCCGCCGCTATCCTCAAAGAATTGTCCGACATGGGCATTTCGGTCGCCGTCGACGATTTCGGCACTGGCTATTCCAACCTCAGCTACCTGATCGACTTCTCCTTCCACAAGTTGAAAATCGATCGCTCTTTCGTCAGCCGCATCGATACCGATTCCGGCTCCGGCGCGGTTGTCTCGACCATTGTTGGCCTGTCGCGCGCGCTCGGCGTTTCCACGATCGCGGAAGGTGTCGAGACCGAGAGCCAGGCAACGATGCTGAAGGCTGCAGGCTGCGAGGTGGTGCAAGGCTACCTGTTTGGCAAGCCGGCGCCGCTGCGTGTCATTGGCGGACAGGCGCAAAGCGTCGAGCATATGGCTCAAAACCAGCGTCGTGCCGCAAACCTGCACTAACAGCCAGGCGTTCTCCGCCGATCAGCGACGCGCCAACAGCACCTTGAAAGCGTCGTTACGCCCCAGTTCCACGTGATTTGCAAAGGCCGTTGCGAGAACGGGTTCGTACGGTAACTGCCGGTTCGCCACCATGAACAGACGCCCTCCCGGCCGCAATGCCTTCGCTGCGGCACGGATGATCGCAGCCCCCAGCTGTGGTTCTGCCGCACGGCCGTGATGGAAGGGGGGGTTCATGACGATGGCGTCGTAGCGCTCGCCTATCGCTTCAGCTGCAAGATCATGCCAGAACCGCCTTGCGGCAAGGCCGGGCAACAGCCGCGCCAGTGTTCGGCCCGCCGCCTGCAATGAGGCATGGTCGGCCTCATAGAGGTCAAGTCCGCTCAAGCCGGCAGTCCGCTCGGCCAGCGTGACCGACAGATAACCCCAGCCGGCGCAGAAATCGGCGACATGGCCCTTGATGTCTGCAGGCAGATACCCCCCAAGAAGCCGTGAGCCCGCATCGACGCGGTCGAAAGAGAACATGCCGGGCGCGGTCTCGTAACGATCCTCGACCCGAACCGAGGGATTGGCGGCACGCAACCCGGCTGCGGCCTCGCTACCTTGCCGGGCGAACCAGAAGACCTGGCCATGGTGTTTCGAAAGATACCCCTCGATGCCAACGAGTTCCCCCATCCGCTTGCGGAGGCTCGCGATACCATCCTCCTTGCCGCCTGCAACGACGATCCAGCCGTCGTCGGCCGTGCGTTCGATGGCTTCCGCAATGCGCGTTTCGTTAAGTCCGCGATGGCGACCCGCCAGAACAAGGGCAAGGTCATAATCTTCCCCTTCGGGCTCTGGCGAAACCAAGTGACCGGAGGCTGCCAGATGGCGAAAATCCGGACGGAATCCCTGAACAAGCTGCAGGGCTGCCTGGAAGCCGGCAGGCAGCCGAAATCCCGGCAAGGCGCCGAGAAAGAGTGCACGCGTGCCTTCTCCAGGCAGAGGCAACACGTCGGCCTCAAAGGGATGGAACAGGGTTTTAAGCGTCTCGGAACTCATGAGAGCGAGTTAGCACGTCTATCATCGTATCTGTAGCAAGCTCAGAAAAAGTCCGTTGAAAGCCTGCTCCACCCCTCCCCTGCAAGCCCGCCGATGAAGATGTCGTTTTGCTGAGCCGCATTCAGGAATTCGGCGCGCGTGGTGCCGATGCAGACATTGGCCCTGTGGCGAAAAAACATGGCTGGCTGCTGTGACAGAGCAGCGAGGTAGCGGGGCTCCAAACGACCTTGCGCCGCTACATATCCCCTGTCCTGAAAATGGAGCAACATGGCATCGACAGCCTGCTTCTCCGTACCCGACCTTGCAATGACGTTCAGGACCTCCGCCACACCGTTCGACTGGCTGTAGTAACAGCAAAGCCCATGTGGAACGCCTGCCTGATCCTCGATCGAAAGCAGCCGAAGCGTGCCCGCAGCGCGATTGTCCGCCGCCATACGAAGAAGCCAGTTCAGATCCTGCCCTGTCCAGGCCGGGTGTGCCGCATAGCTCTGGAGCAGACCGGGAACGAGAGAAACGGCTTCGTCCTGCGCTACTTCCTTCACCGCGGCACGGGATTTTCGAGCGTTGCTGACCTGGGGGAGCGAGAACAGCGGATTGAGCATCCTGCCAACAGACGCCGCGCCCCACCTGCCCAGGATGGGACGCCGCTGCGTTACCAGGTTCGTAACATAACTCGCCGGCTTGAATATGCGGGTCCACCCGAGCGCGTATGTGGTGAGCGATATGCCTCCGACGGCCTCGAAATGCCTGAGGCTCACCGGTGCCGCGCTGTCGCTGAACTGTATCGTCTCTTCACCCGGGCGCAAGGCCAGCGTCAGTTCGGCGGGTCCGCGCGGAGCACCTCCCGGCTTCATCATGAAGGCACAGAGCAACCGCCCCATGATCGATCGTCCGCTGACGGTGTAGGGAACCGGCAGGATTGAGACCGCGCTGTCTATTTCCCCGCGCTCGTCTTCATGCACAACGCTCCCGATGGCGGGATCGTAGTAGGGACTTTCGAAGAAAAGCTGCTGAAAATAGCGATCGAAATTTTCGTTGCAGGATGTCGAATTGGGGCGGAAAACCTGTTTGAAAAGAGCACGGATGGCCGGGATGTCATCAATCTTCATCGCGCGCACGCGTCGCGATTTCACGTCCCTTGCCGATGCCGAGATATACCCCACCCGGGCCTCTTTCACTTGGTTGTCTTGGCTGGCTCCTGCATCTCGACCTTGGCAGACGGATGAACGACGTAGCCCACGATGTCAGCGCAACACTCACCTCAATTATGTAAAGAATCGCTGAAGTAGCTGCCGCTGTTTCGGCGGATAGGCGCAGGCAGCTTGCTCATCCCTACCCCATCGGAGCGGCAAGATGCCCAGCCTTGTCCCGGGGCAACCGCGAAGCGGTGCTCGGGAGTCCACCACGACGACATAGCGTTAGGGGCGACCAGCGGGATTGCCCCGCCCTGGTCGCCCCAAGCACATATGCAGCAGCTTAGAAGAAGTCCGTCGAAAGCCTGCTCCAGCTTTCGCCCGCAAGGCCGCCGATGAACATGTTGTTTCGCTCGACCGCATTCAGCACGTCAGCGCGCGCCGTGGTAACGCAGACATTGGCCCTGTGGCGAAAGAACATGTTCGATTGCTGTGAAAGTGCCGAGAGATAGCGTGGATCCACTCGGCCCTGCGCCGCGACATGCCCTTCCTCCTGCAGATGGAACAGCATGACGTTGATGGCCTGCCTTTCGGTGCCGGCCTTCGTGATCACATTCAACACTTCGACCATGCCGTTTGGGCGACTGTAGTAGCAGAAGAAGCCAATTGGTGTGCCCGTCGGGTCATTGATCGCAAAGAACCGAAGCGCGCCTGCAGCTCGATTGTCTTCCGCCATGTGCAGAAGCCAATGCAGATCTTTCTCTGTCCAGTCCGGATGCGCGGAATAGCTTTCGAGCAGGACAGGAATGACGGAAACCGCTTCGTCCTGGGTTATTTCCTTCACCGTGACATGGGATTTTGCGATCTTCTTGATCGGAGGAAGCGGAAACAGCGGATTCAGCATCCTGCCCGTGGAGGTCACCCAGCCACCAAGGATCGGGTGCCGCCGCGCCGCAATGGTCGCCACATAGCTTGCCATCTGGAATATGCGGGTCCAGCCAAGCGCATGCGCTCCCAGTGTTACGCCCCCGATGGCTTCGAAATGCCTGAGGCTCACGGGTGCGGCGGTGTCGCTGAAGTTAATCGTCTTCTCGGTCGGACGTATGCTGAGCGACAGCTCGGCGGCGCCACGCGGAGAAGCTTCCGGCTTCATCATGAAGGCACAGAGCAGCCGCCCCATGACCGATTGCCCGTCGACGACGTAAGGAACCGGCAGGATCGAGAGCGCGCTGTCTATCTCCCCACGGTCGTTCTCGTGAACAACACTTCCGATCTCCGGATCGTAATAAGGATTATCGAAGAAAAGTTTCTGGAAGTATTGGTCAAAATTTTCGTTACAATCTTTCGAATTCGGGCGGAAAACTTGCTTGAAGATGACACGTATTGCCGGAATGTCATCAACATTCATCGGGCGCAGCATATACCGCGATTTCACGCCGCTTACGGATGTCGAGATATGTCCCATAACAGGCCTCGATTGCTCGAATGACGTACTGGACAATACTACATACGCGGATCGCAAATATGTAAATAAGTCATTAATGAGTTTCTTCTAATTCAGTTAATTTTGAAGTTCCCATGCGGCGAATGCAATGGGACAGGATCGCCCCCGCCGCAAGTTCCCCCGCAGCTGTGCCAGTCTGTAGACCCAACAAAAAAGGCGCGACCGAAGTCGCGCCCTTTTTAGATTCAATAAGTTAAGTCGATCAGGCGGCGGTTTCTTCGCCTTCCGCCTTCTTCTCGCGGGCGATTTCCTTGCCAGTCTCCTGGTCGACGATCTTCATGGACAGACGGACCTTGCCACGCTCGTCGAAGCCCATGAGCTTAACCCAGACCTTGTCGCCTTCCTTGACCACGTCAGTGGTCTTGGCAACGCGCTGGTCGGACAGCTGCGAGATGTGCACGAGGCCATCACGCGGACCGAAGAAGTTCACGAAGGCGCCGAAGTCGGCAGTCTTGACGACCGTGCCTTCGTAGATCTCGCCGACTTCCGGCTCGGCCACGATGGTGTGGATCCACTTCTTTGCCGCCTCGATTTCCTTGGCGTTCGATGAAGCGATCTTCACGGTGCCGTCGTCCTCGATATTGATCTTGGCGCCGGTCTTCTCGACGATCTCGCGGATGACCTTGCCGCCTGAACCGATGACGTCACGGATCTTGTCGGTCGGGATGTGCATGACCTCGATGCGAGGTGCGAACTCGCCCAGTTCCTTGCGGCCCTCGGAGATAGCCTTGGCCATTTCGTCGAGGATGTGCAGGCGGCCGTCCTTGGCCTGGCCCAGCGCCACCTTCATGATCTCCTCGGTGATGCCATCGATCTTGATGTCCATCTGCAGCGAGGTGATGCCGTTCGCTGTGCCAGCCACCTTGAAATCCATGTCGCCAAGGTGATCCTCGTCGCCGAGGATGTCGGAAAGCACGGCAAAACGCTCATCTTCCTTGATCAGGCCCATGGCGATGCCAGCGACCGGCTTGGCCAGCGGCACGCCGGCATCCATCAGCGCCAGCGAGGTGCCGCAGACGGTGGCCATCGAGGACGAGCCGTTGGACTCGGTGATCTCGGAGACGACGCGCAGCGTGTACGGGAACTGTTCTGCCGAAGGCAGCATCGGATGGATGGCGCGCCAGGCCAGCTTGCCGTGGCCGATCTCGCGGCGGCCAGGCGACCCCATGCGGCCGGTCTCGCCGACCGAATAGGGCGGGAAGTTGTAGTGAAGGAGGAAAGTCTCCTTGTACATGCCGGTCAGCGAGTCGACATACTGCTCGTCTTCGCCGGTGCCCAGCGTGGCAACCACGATCGCCTGCGTCTCGCCGCGGGTGAACAGCGCCGAACCGTGCGTGCGCGGCAGGATGCCGACTTCCGAAACGATCGAACGGACGGTCTTCAGGTCACGACCATCGATGCGCGAACCGGTGTCGAGGATGTTCCAGCGCACGATCTTGGCCTGGAGTTCCTTGAATACGGTGGCAACCTGCTCGGACGAATACTTGGCTTCCTCACCTTCAGCCGGAGTGAAAGCAGCCTTGACCTTGGCCTTGGCTGCGTCGACGGCGGCGTAGCGGGCCTGCTTGTCGGTGATCTTGTAAGCAGCGCGAAGATCGTTCTCGGCCACACCGAGCATTTCCTTCTCAAGATCGCCAAAAGACGGCGGCGTGAAGTCGCGCGGGTCCTTCGCGGCAACCTCGGCCAACTTGATGATCGCGTCGATCACCGGCTGGAAGCCCTTGTGGCCGAACATGACGGCGCCGAGCATCAGCTCCTCGCCCAGTTCCTTGGCTTCCGACTCGACCATCAGAACCGCCTCGTTCGTACCAGCGACGACGAGATCGAGCTTGGATTCCTGCATCTCGTCGATGTGCGGGTTGAGCACGTACTCGCCGTTGATGTAGCCGACGCGGGCACCACCGATCGGGCCCATGAAGGGAACGCCGGAGAGGGTCAGCGCTGCCGAGGTGGCAACGATCGACAGAATGTCCGGATCGTTCTCGAGATCGTGCTGCACGACCGTGACGACGATCTGGGTGTCGTTCTTGTAGCCATCTGCGAAGAGCGGACGGATCGGGCGGTCAATCAGTCGGGAAACCAGTGTTTCCTTCTCGCTCGGACGGCCTTCACGCTTGAAGTAGCCGCCCGGGATCTTGCCGGCGGCGTAGGTCTTTTCCTGATAGTTGACGGTCAGCGGAAAGAAGTCGAAACCGGGCTTGGGCTCCTTGGCCGAGACAACTGTGGCCAGAACCACGGTCTCACCATAAGTCGCCAGCACGGCGCCATCAGCCTGGCGCGCGATCTTGCCGGTCTCGAGGATGAGCGGACGGCCGCCCCATTCGATTTCCACTTTGTGTTGCTTGAACATATCTTGTCCTTCATATGCGGAAGGGGCCGCGCCATCCAAACATGCGCGACGCCCCCTTCCTGGCTCCTTTGTCGGGCAGCCACGGGCAAGACAACAGGAGGCTTGAAAATGCCGGGCCGGCGCCCGTGCAAGCATCCTGCAATCCTGCCCCATGACCGTCCACGGGCGGTTTCATGCGGCCCTCTGCCTACAGAAACCGGGTCGGGCCAACGGCCCGAATGCACGACCGGCGAGTTCTCAATGAGAACCCGCCGGCCAATTCGTCAGCGACGCAGTTCGAGCTTCTCGATCAGCGTCTGGTAGCGCGCCTCATCCTTGCGCTTGAGGTAATCAAGCAGGCTGCGACGCTGGGAAACGAGTGCGAGCAGGCCACGGCGGGAGTGGTTGTCCTTCTTGTGGCCCTTGAAGTGCTCGGTCAGGTTCTTGATACGCTCGGAAAGAATGGCAACCTGCACTTCCGGCGAACCGGTGTCACCGGCGACGGTGGCGAACTGGGTCAGCAGTTCCTTCTTGCGTTCAGCAGTAATCGACATCGCATTTTTCCTTTCTCAATGGAGGAAACGAGACGCCCAGAGCCGGGATGTCGTCCAGCAAGGGCCGGTGAGCATCACGCAATCCGGCGCGATGTTGCGGCGCGTATAGTGCAAAAGAACGTAAAAAGCCAGCGCATATTCGCAAGGCTGGCCTGAGCGCAGCGCGGACCGGTACCGTTGCATGCTTACAGCCACTTCTTCCATTTGAAGAAACTGACCAGTCCTATCGCCACCAGAGCCATGAAAACAAGGGCAGCCGGGTAGCCGTAATAGGCTTTCAGTTCAGGCATGTTCCAAGGCGATGTCGCAGGATCGAAGTTCATGCCCCAGACGCCGACCAGGAAGGTGAGCGGAATGAAGATCGCCGAGACGATGGTGAGCAGGCTGATCACCTCGTTGGTCCGTGCCTGGCTGAGCGACAAGTGCATTTCAATCAGCCCCGTCGTCATGTCGCGCTGCGTATCCGCCAGTTCCACAAGTCGATAGGCATGATCCAGCGTGTCGTTCAGGAAGATCTTCGTCTCCGGCTTGATGTATGGGGCATCGGAGCGGACCAGCCCAGCCAGCGCATCACGCAGCGACAGCATCGTCCGGTGCAGTTGGCCCGCATGCCGGCGCTGTTCGTGCAGAATGCGGACCTGTTGCTTGTGTGGATGACGCAGCATCGCGTCTTCGACTTCGTCGGTTCGGGCGCTGGCGTTTTCGATCAATGGAAAGAATGAGTCGACGATGGCGTCGATCAGGGCATAGGCGAGATAGTCTGCTCCGCGCGAACGCAAACGGTTGGGCGTCGAGGCAACGATGCGCTTGCGCACTGGATCGAAAGGATCACCTTCGCGCTGCTGGAAGGTGATGACGAAACCCTTGCCGAAGAACAGGGAAATCTGCTCGTAGCGATAGGTGGCGGGATCATCGATCATATTGACGACGACAAAGGCGTGATCGTCGAAAAACTCAGCCTTGGGTCGCTGGCCGGTGTTGACGACGTCTTCCAGGGCCAGCGGATGCAAGCCGAACTGCTTACCGATCTGCTCGATCAACTCGACATTTGCCAGGCCGACACAATCCAGCCAGACAAGCGGCCATTTTTCACAATGCGTCTTCAGGTCATCGAGGCTGGCGTCGTCGATCTTTTCGCAGCGGTCGCGATCGATCAGCGTCAGGTTAAGCTCACTGCGCCGTGCCCTGGGGTCGGCGATCAACGTGCCAGGCGAAGCACCTATAGGTGAGCGCTTCACCATTCCCGGCTCCCGCTTTCGAACCGTTTCCGCTTTTGTCATGCGAGCCTCGAGCGAATCCCTGGCGCGGATATTAAGGCATTTCCGCTTTTCCCAGAATCCCGGAAATGCCCTAACCCGTTGTTTCTACGCGATTCCGGACACAAGACCGTTGCGCACTTCTGCCCGAATTGCTCTGGTGAAACGGGCTTCAGCCCGCAAAAACCCGCTTGGGCTTGAACATGCCCTGCTCGATGGCTCCGATGGCAACCAGCTTGCCCCGGGCAGTCGCACAGGCTTCTTCCGCCTCCAGCGGTGCATCGCGACCGCGGATGATGACGGAATTGCCGAGCCTGATCTTCGTGGCCGCATCATCACTGATGGCGACCTGCGGCAGGCATTCCAGCGCTGCGGCGGTATCGATCAGGAAATCGTCCAGCGCGGCGTGGCGTTGGGTACCGGAGAATGGGGCATCGTCACCTTCCGCTACAGGTGGCAGCGCCGCCTCCAGTTCAGCGATGGTGACAAAGTCCTCGGATGTAAAGGGATCAACCTCGGTGCGACGCAGGTCCGCGATATGACCGAAGCAGCCAAGGTCGCGTCCCATGTCGCGCGCCAGAGACCGCACATAGGTGCCCTTACCGCATTCGACCTCGAAAATGGTGCGGTCGGCACCATGTTCGACGATATCGAGCCGGCCGATCTCGACCTCGCGGGCGGGGATATCGACCGTCTCTCCGTCGCGAGCGAGGTCATAGGCTCGCTCGCCGGCGATCTTGATGGCGGAGAACTGCGGCGGCGTCTGCATGATGACGCCGGTGTAGTTGGGCAACAGTGCGCGAACATCCGCCTCGCTCGGACGCCTGTCGGAATTCTTTGTCACCGGCCCTTCGAGATCGTCGGTGGTACGCTCCTCACCCCAGGCGACGGTGAAGCGGTAGATCTTGGCGCCGTCCTGCACATAGGGCACTGTCTTGGTGGCATCGCCGAGCGCGATCGGCAGCATTCCGGACGCCAGCGGATCGAGCGTCCCGGCATGCCCCGCCTTCTCCGCCTGGAACAGCCATTTCACCTTCGACACCGCTTCGGTCGACCCCATGCCGACCGGCTTGTCCAGGATCAGCCAGCCGGAAACCGGACGGCCCTTCTTCTTACCGCGACGCGCCATTACTCGTCGTTCTCCTTGTCCTTGTCATTCTCATCGTGGCCGAGGTCGCGCGCCACTTCCGGCGAATGCAGCAACTCGTTGATCTTCGAAAAATTGTCGTAGCTGGTGTCGAGCCGGAAGCGGAATTCCGGCATGTACTTCATCTGCCGCAAGGCGGGCGACATACGCCCGCGGATGAAGCGGGCATTGCGGTTCAGCGCCTCGACAACCGCCTTGTCGTCCTTGGCGCCGAGCGGTGCAACGAAAGCGGTGGCGATTTTCAGATCGGGCGACATGCGCACTTCCGATACCGAGATGACCGTCGTCTCGATGAGGTCATCCCGCACGTCGCCGCGCTGCAGCATCTCGGACAAGGCATGGCGCACCTGCTCGCCGACGCGCAGCATGCGTTGAGAAGGGGCACTGGATTGCTGTCTACTCATTTCAATCTCTCGGATGGGAAAGCTGCACGGACAGGTGACGGCAATGGCGCAAAGGCCATTTGCATAGAAATTACAATCACATGAGGCCGTCCAGCCATTGGCCGGATTTCAGGTGGATCGATGCGGGTGGCCCCGAACATTAGCCGACCTAACCCGTTTGCGGAGTGGGACCGCAGCCACGGCTGTCATCAAGGGAGAGCAACCGAAGCCGCTCTCCCATCTTTTCTAGGTTCCTAGAGCTTCCTGGTCACCATCTCGACGCGGAAGCACTCGATGATGTCTCCGGCCAGAATGTTCTCGTAGTTCTGGAATGCCATACCGCATTCCTGGCCGACCGGCACTTCAGAAACTTCGTCCTTGAACCGCTTCAGCGTCTTCAGCGTGCCTTCGTGGATGACCACGTTGTCGCGGATCAGGCGCACACCGGCGCCGCGCTCGACACGGCCTTCGGTGACACGGCAACCTGCGACCTTGCCGGTCTTGGTGATGTGGAAGACCTCGAGGATCTCCGCATTGCCAAGGAAGGTTTCGCGGCGTTCCGGCGAAAGCAGGCCCGACATCGCATCCTTAACGTCATCCACCAGATTGTAGATGATGTTGTAGTAACGGATCTCGATGCCGGCATGCTCGGCGGCGGCCCTTGCCTGCACATTGGCGCGGACATTGAAGCCGATGATCGCCGCGCCTGAGGTTTCGGCCAGCGTGACATCGCTTTCGGTGATAGCGCCAGCACCAGCATGAACGATGCGAGCACGGACTTCGTCGGTGCCGAGCTTGTCCAGTGCGGCAACGATCGCTTCGATGGAACCCTGCACGTCGCCCTTGATGATGAGCGGGAATTCCTTCAACCCGCTCGCCTGAAGCTGCGACATCATCTGTTCCAGCGAACCGCGCTGCGTCGCATGCTTGGCAACCGCCTTGTCGCGAGCCAGACGCTGGCGATACTCGGTGATCTCACGAGCGCGCGCCTCGTTGTTGACGACCGCGAAACGGTCACCTGCCTGCGGCGTGCCCTGGAGGCCGAGGATTTCCACCGGCATGGCCGGCGGCGCTTCCTTGACCTGCTCGCCACGGTCGTTGACCAGCGCGCGCACACGGCCCCATTCGTTGCCGGCAACGAGGATTTCGCCCGGCATCAGCGTGCCGGTCTGCACCAGCACGGTGGCAACCGGACCACGTCCCTTGTCGAGGCGAGCTTCGATGACGACACCTTCCGCCGTACGGTCCGGATTGGCCTTGAGGTCCAGGATCTCGGACTGCAGCAGAATGGCTTCCAACAATTTGTCGAGGCCTGCGCCGGTCTTGGCCGACACTTCGACGTCGAGCACTTCACCGCCCATCGATTCGACGAACACTTCGTGCTGCAGGAGCTGCGTACGGACCTTCTGTGGGTCCGCGGACGGCTTGTCGACCTTGTTGATGGCCACGATGATCGGAACGCCGGCCGCCTTGGCATGGCTGATCGATTCGATCGTCTGCGGCATTACGCTGTCGTCGGCAGCAACAACCAGAATCGCGATATCGGTGGCTTGTGCGCCACGGGCGCGCATTGCCGTGAAGGCGGCGTGGCCCGGGGTGTCGATGAAGGTGATCTTCTGACCGTCCTTTTCGACCTGGTAGGCGCCGATATGCTGGGTGATGCCACCGGCTTCACCGGACACCACATTGGCGTGACGCAAGGCATCGAGCAGCGAAGTCTTGCCGTGGTCGACGTGACCCATGATGGTTACCACCGGCGGGCGCGATTCGAGATCCTCGTCGCGGTCGGCGATGTTGAACAAACCTTCCTCGATGTCAGATTCGGCGACACGCTTGACGGTGTGGCCGAATTCCGAAGCCACCAGTTCGGCCGTGTCGGCATCGATGACGTCGCCCGGCTTCAGGATCTGGCCCTGCTTCATGAAATACTTGACCACGTCCACCGCACGCTCGGACATGCGCTGCGCCAGTTCCTGGATCGTGATGGTTTCAGGCACCGTCACTTCGCGTACGACCTTCTCGCGCGGCTCGTTATGCATCGCGCGCTTGAACTTCTCCTGGCGACGACGCATGGCCGACAGTGAACGTGCACGGGCATCGCCATCCTCGGAAGACGTCGCCGTGTTGAGCGTCAGCTTGCCGCGGCGCCGGTCTTCCTCGGCCTTGGTCGGCTTGGCCGCTTTCGCCAGTTCAGGCGTCACGAGACGACGAGGCGGCAAAGCCGAAGGAGCACCACCACGACCGCGCGGCTTGGCTTCTTCCTCCTCGGCAGCCACCTGATCGGCAGTCTGCGGCGCACGGCGGCGTGCTTCTTCCTCGGCACGGCGGCGTGCTTCGGCTTCCGCCTTGATGCGAGCCTCTTCCTCGGCCTGACGGCGAGCGGAATCCTCACGCTCACGCTTGCGGCGCTCCTCTTCGTCGGCGCGACGCTTGGCATCCTCGGCGGCACGCTGGCGATCTTCGACCTCGCGGGCCTGAGAGCCCTCGAGTGCCCGCCGACGGGCTTCCATCTCGCCACGCGACAATTCGTTCAGCACCATGCCGCCACGATCCGGCGCAGGCGGCGGCGTCGGGCGACGCTGCTCCTGCACGACCGGAGCAGCCTGCTGCGGCCGCGGCTGCGGCTGAGCCTGAGGCGGCTGAGCCTGGGGCTGCGATTGTGGCTGAGGTTGCGACTGCTGAGGCTGAGGCTGCGCTTGCGGCTGAGGCGCAGCCGGCTTCGGCGTAAACACCGACGGCGCGACCGGCGCCGCCTGCTCACCCGGCTTCACGAACTTGCGCTTGGTCTCGACGACGACCGACTTGGTGCGGCCGTGCGAGAAATTCTGGCGCACCGTGCTCTGCTCGATGCCCGGGCGCTTCAGCGTCAATGTCTTCTTCGGCGTAACACTCAACGTCTTGTCATCGCCCGAATTCGTATCGCTCATTCCATATCCTCTGCGGCATCATCATCGCCGGCAACAGCCGCAATCATTGCCAGATCGTCCGGGGAACCGCCCCGGTAACGGTCGAGCGCAACCATGCGCTTCACGGCCGCCTTACCCGCGTCGCTCGCGAGAACGGCAGCATGTATCACATTTGTCCCCCCCAATGCCAAACCCAAATCCGCTTCCGCGAAAAGTTTGTATGCGGGAATAGCGGGGCCGCCGAGATGGGCGGTGGCCCGGCGTGCCTGGGTGATCTTGCGCACTCCATCCTCGGAGGCTTCGAAAGCATGCAGGACAAGTGCCGCCTTGCCGGAGCGCACCACACTATCGACCTTGGCGGCGCCAAGCGCAACCGCGCCGGCCTTGCGGGCCAATCCGAGCGCCCCCAGGGCCGAGCGCACGAACAAGCCCTCGACCATCGCGCCAAGTTCCGGCGGAACGATGACCTGCTTTTTGAAGGCCCGGGCAAAGTGCCCCTTGGCAGAGGCTTTGTCGACGGTGGCGCGGTCGGCGCTGACCCAGCAGCCCCGACCGGGCAATGATCTCTTGAGATCTGGAACGACGGCCGAATCCGGACCGACGACGAAACGGATCAGATCATCCGTTTCGGCGGTCTTCCTTGTGACGATGCATGTGCGATCGTTCATCTCGGACAAGGGTTGCTCCGGCCGGTTTCATCTTACGCGCCGGTGGTTTCGGCTTCAGCGGCCTCGACCTGGGCTTCCTCTTCGGAAATCCAACCAGCCTTGAGGCGCGCCGCCAGAACCATCTGCTCGGCTTCAGTCTTGGAAATACCGTGCGTGGCAAGCACGCCCGGGAATACCTTGGTCTCGCCGTCCTTACGCTCCTTCCAGCCGACGAGATCGTCGGCCGCGTAGCCGGCGAAGTCCTCGATGGTCTTCACGCCGTCTTCGCCCAGCGTCACCATCATGGCGGTGGTCACCCCCGGGATTTCACGCAATTCGTCCTTGACGCCAAGCTTCTTGCGGGCGGCGTCATGTTCGGCCTCGACCTTCTCCAGGTGTTCGCGGGCGCGATTCTGGATCTCGGTCGCGGTGTCGTCGTCGAAGCCGTCGATCGAGGAAATCTCGCCAGCATCGACATAGGCCACTTCTTCAACCGAGGTGAAGCCTTCCGAGGCCAGCACCTGGCCAACCATTTCGTCGACGTCGAGGGCTTCCATGAACAGGTTGGAGCGTTCGACGAATTCCTTCTGGCGACGCTCGCTCTCCTCCTGCTCGGTCAGGATGTCGATGTCCCAGCCGGTCAGTTGCGAGGCAAGGCGCACGTTCTGGCCGCGACGGCCGATGGCCAGCGACAGCTGATCGTCCGGCACCACCACCTCGATGCGTTCCGCATCCTCGTCCAGCACCACCTTGGCGACTTCCGCCGGCTGCAAGGCGTTGACGATGAACGATGCAGCCGAAGGCGACCAGGGAATGATGTCGATCTTTTCGCCCTGCAGCTCGCCGACGACGGCCTGGACGCGCGAACCACGCATACCCACGCAGGCGCCGACCGGATCGATCGAGGAATCGCGGCTGATGACAGCGATCTTGGCGCGCGAGCCCGGATCGCGGGCGACCGACTTGATCTCGATGATGCCGTCGTAGATTTCCGGCACTTCCATGGTGAAGAGCTTCGCCATGAACTGCGGATGTGTGCGCGACAGGAAGATCTGCGGGCCGCGCTGCTCGCGACGCACGTCATAGACATAGGCGCGAACACGATCGCCGTACTTGTAGTTTTCACGGGGGATCAGCTCGTCGCGACGGATAATAGCCTCACCGCGGCCGAGATCGACGATGACGTTGCCGTACTCGACACGCTTGACGGTGCCGTTGACGATCTCGCCGATGCGATCCTTGTATTCGTCATACTGACGGTCGCGCTCGGCCTCGCGCACCTTCTGCACGATAACCTGCTTGGCCGACTGCGCGGCGATGCGGCCGAAATCCATCGGCGGCAGCTGTTCGGCGATGAAGTCGCCGAGCTGCGCATCGGGATTGCGCTCGCGGGCCGAGAACAGCGAAATCTGCGTGGCGTAGTCCTCGACGTTTTCGACGACTTCCATCAGGCGCTGCAGCTTCATCTCGCCGGTGTTCGGGTTGATGTCGGCGCGGATGTTGGTTTCCTGACCATAACGCGAACGCGCAGCCTTCTGGATCGCATCGGCCATGGCCGCGATCACGATCGACTTGTCGATCGACTTTTCGCGCGCGACTGCGTCTGCAATCTGCAGCAGTTCGAGCCTGTTGGCGCTTACAACCATCTTAGTCTCCCTGAACAGGGCCGCCCTAACCGGCGGCCGCTCATTCACTTCTCAGCTTCGGTTTCTTCTGCGGCGTCAGTATCGCCGCGGTGTTTCTTGGCGTCCTTGCGTGCCCGGTTGTCTTTCGACAAGGCTTCGCGGATCAAATCGTCGGTCAGCACCAGATGCGCCTCGGCGATCGCGTCATAAGGGATGCGTACTGTCGGCTCTTCGCCGTAAGCTGCCTTGTCGCGCTCCAGCAGGATGCCTTCGGTGCCGGCTTCCGCAATCTTGCCCTTGAAGCGCTTGCGGTCGGCGACGAGGACCGAAGTCTCCAGCTTGACCAGATGGCCGGCCCAGGCGACGAAATCCGACGTGCGAACCAGTGGCCGGTCGATACCGGGCGAAGACACTTCCAGATGATACGCCTTCTCGATGGGATCGTCGACATCGAGCGCTGGCGAGATCGCCCGGCTGACTTCTTCACAGTCCTCGACGGTCATGGTGCCGTCTTCGCGCTCGGCCATGACCTGCAGCGTCAAACCATGTTGACCCGACAGGCGCACACGCACGAGACGGAAGCCCATGCCGCGCAAAACTGGCTCGACGATGATGGCGATGCGGGCATCGATACCGCTTTCGCGGATGATACGGTCGTCGCTATCGTCCTGGCTTGAAGTCATCCGGTGTCCGCTGCTCGAATCTCTTGGCGAGGGCCGGTAACAAAAAAGAGCGGGACCGGGTGGACCCACTCTTCGTCATACCGACCAAGAATTTGAAACCGATATAGCAATGGCGGCGGTGAAATGCAAGGCTGGCCCGAAACAGGGAATGATTTCCCCCATCCATGCGCGTCCTGCATGGCAGCCTTGCCCTGGAAGCCCTGTTAAACCACCCGCCGGCACCCCATCTTTTGTGCAGCGCAGCAAAAAGCTGTGCAAAGAGATGGAGCAAAACCGTGCGTACCAGCAGAACCGCGATCCGCAACCTGATCGACATCGTCGGCAGCGCGATCAACGCAGCCGGCGCCGTGGAAGGCAACCGTGCCCCCAAGGGCAACGACCTTCGTCGCCTCGGCATCGACCCGGTCGAGTTCGCCAAGATCCGCCGCATCTAACTACGAAAGCGGAGGCCTCAGCCTCCGCTCCGCGTTGTCCAAACCGGCGGGCGTGATGCCGCCGGGCGCAAAAGTCGACTCAGTCGCTGTCGCCACCAAGCTGCGACAGCACTTGATCCTTGCCCCGCCAGCGCAGGTAAAGCGGCACAACAACTGCCGCAATTGCAAGTACCCACAGTCCGATCGCAATCCATGAATGGAACAGCACGGAGGGATCGCCCTGGCTGATGGCGACCGCGCGGCGCAATTGCTGTTCGGCAAGCGGTCCCAGGATCAAACCCACCACCACAGGCGCGATCGGATAGTGGAAGCGGCGCAGGCCGTAGCCGAGCAGGCCGAAAGCCAGCAACATGCCGAGTTCGAAGGTTGACGGGTTGGCGCCAATGGTGCCGAGCGTCGCGAACATCAAAATGCCGGCGTAAAGCCATGGCGTCGGAATGGTGAGCAGCCTCACCCACACCCCGATCAAGGGCAGGTTCAGCACCAGCAACATCAAGTTGGCCACCAGCAGGCTGGCGATAAGGCCCCAGACCAGTTGCGGATTGCTGACGAACAGCAACGGCCCCGGCTGAAGTCCGAACTGCTGGAAACCGGCCAACATGATGGCGGCAGTCGCGGTCGTCGGCAGGCCAAGCGTCAGCAACGGCACCAGCGTGCCCGCTGCGGAAGCATTGTTGGCCGCCTCTGGCCCGGCGACGCCCTCGATGGCGCCCTTGCCGAATTCCTCCGGTTTTTCCGCCAACTGCTTCTCGACCGAATAGGACAGGAAGGTACCAATCTCGGCGCCACCAGCTGGCATGGCGCCGATGGGGAAGCCGATCGCCGTGCCGCGCAGCCACGGCTTCCAGGATCGACGCCAGTCCTCGCGCGTCATCCAGACCGAGCCCTTGATCGCCTGAATCGTCGAATCGCCTCCCTTGGCGGCCGCCACGGACAGGGCCTCGCCGATTGCGAACAGCGCGACGGCCAGTGTCGTCACCTCGACGCCGTCAAGCAGGTCTGGAATGCCGAAAGCAAGCCGGGCCTGGCCTGTCTGCAGATCGATGCCGATCAGGCCGAGCAGCAGACCGATGAAAAGCGAGGTCAGGCCGCGCAGCGTCGATTCGCCGAAAGCTGCCGACACGGTCATGAAGGCCAGCACCATCAGCCCGAAATATTCCGCAGGACCGAAAGAAAGCGCCAGTTTCACCACTGCCGGCGCGATGAAGGCGAGACCAATGGTGGCGATCAGACCCGCAACGAACGATCCGATCGCCGCGGTGGCAAGGGCGGGACCACCACGCCCGGCGCGCGCCATCTTGTTGCCCTCGAGCGCAGTGACGATCGAAGAACTCTCTCCCGGCGTGTTGAGAAGGATCGACGTGGTCGAGCCACCATACATGCCGCCATAATAGATGCCGGCGAACATGATGAGCGAACCGGCCGGGTCGAGTTTGTAGGTAACGGGCAGGAGCAGCGCGACCGTCAGCGCCGGACCAATGCCCGGCAGGACACCAACGGCGGTGCCCAAGGTCACGCCGATCAGCGCGTAAAGAAGATTCATCGGCTGCAGGGCGACCACAAGCCCGTGCGCCAGAAGCTCGAACGTCGTCATGGCGTCGTCCCCTAATTCCGCTCAAAACAGAAGGTGTTCGAGTGGGCCGGCCGGCAGCGAAAGCGACAGGCCACGTGCAAAGATCACCCAGATGACGTAAGCAAGCGCTATGCCGAGCGGTACCGTCTTCCACAAAGGCCCTCTGCCGAAGGCGCGTGCCGTGGCTGCAAACAGCAGTCCGGTGGCGATCGAGAATCCGGCGATCTTCAAAAGCAGCATTTGCGCCGCCAGGCCGCCGACGATCCAAAGGATCGGGCTGATCTGCTGTTGTTCACGCTCCGGGAAATCGCCGCGCCAGGCCTCCACCGCCGTCCAGATCGCCAGAATGAAGAAAACCGCTGCGATCACATAGGGAAAGGTGGTCGGGCCGATGCGGGCGTAGCTTGCAGCACCAGCCTGCCGGGCCGTCGACCAGACAACCACGATGGCCACCGCTGCAAGTGCGACTGCGATGGCAAGCGCCGCCCAATCCGGGCGGCGCGACAGTTTTTTGGAAGCGTTTTCGCTCATTTGACCAGGCCGATGTCCTTCAGCACACCAGCCGTCAGCTCGGTGTCCTTCTTCAGCTGCGTGGTGAACTCGTCACCGGCCAGATAGGTGTTCTCCCAGCCCTTGTCGGCGAGGATCTTCTGCCAGGCGGCGGACTTCACCATCTTTTCGATATCGCCGAGGATCGCCGTCTTCTGCTCTGCGCTGATGCCGGGTGCTGCGGCAACCATGCGCCAGTTCTGGATGGCGACATCGACACCGGCTTCCTTGAAGGTCGGCGCTTCGACGCCAGGAATGGGCTTTTCGCTGGAAATGCCGATCAGGCGCAGCGTGCCGGCCTTCACCTGCTCGGAGAATTCGCCATAGCCGGAGATACCGACCGTAACCTGATTGCCGAGCAAGGCTGCAAGTGCCTCACCACCGCCGGAGAAGGCGATGTAATTGACCTTGGTCGGATCGACACCAACCGCCTTGGCGATCAGCCCGGCAGTGATATGATCGGTTCCGCCGGCAGAGCCACCGCCCCACGAGACAGAGCCCGGATCAGCCTTGAGCTTGGCGATCAGGCCGGCCATGTCCTTGATGTCGGAGGCTGCCGGCACCACCACCACTTCATATTCGCCGGTCAAACGCGCGATCGGCGTCACCTGATCGAGCGTCACCGGCGAATTGTTGGTCAGGATGCCGCCGACCATCACGTAACCGCCGACGAGCAGTTGCGAGGCATCGCCGCTGGCCTGATTGACGAATTGCGCAAGCCCGATGGTACCGGCTGCACCCGGCACGTTGGTCACCTGCACAGAGCTGGAAATCTTCTCGTCCTGCAGGGCGGTCTGCATGGAGCGCGCGGTCTGGTCCCAGCCGCCACCAGGTGCGGCCGGAGCCATGATCTTGTAGTCGGCGGCGAAGGCCGGAATGGCCATCACGCTCGCCACGATGGTCGCCAGAAGGAATTTCTTCACGGTCTCTCTCCCTTGAGACGCCGCCCATTGGGGTCGGCTGGCGTCATGTTCGCATTGGTTCGCGCCGCACGACCGGCGTCGCGTCGAGACAACCCTGGGAGAATGATGGCTTGAGCGGTCCCGCCGAAGACTGCTGCCTCCGCTGCGGCGCCGTTATGGTCCCTCTCCTCCCAGACCTGCAGGCCCAGCCGCCTCCAACAGCCAAACCGACAGAAATGCTAACCGAGCAAGCTGACATCTGACTGACATCCTGCCCGGGGCGATCATGACCCAAACATGATGCCTTTGCCACCGCTTCGTGGTCAGCGCCCCTGCAGGGCAGCATTCCAGCGTTCGACCAGGCGGTTGCGTTTGACCTGGTCGAGATAGACGAGAAGACCGGGGCTTACCGGAACCGGCCGCAATTGCGCGCCCATCGTCGCCTGGATGGCATTGGCTGTATTTTCACCAGAAACATCCGGATTGACCGCGGCTATGTGCAGATCGCGCGCCATGATGGTCTGGCCCTCCGCCGACATGAAGTAGGCGAGCAGGGCACGTCCCAGATCCGGGGATGCCGCCGCCTTGGGTACGAGACCGATACGCGACATGACAACCGTATAATCCTTTGGCATGACGATGCCGACGTCGGGATTGCGCGCTGCCCAATCCGTCGCATAGGAGCCGAGAATGTTGTAACCCAGCACCGCGCGGCCATCGGCGATGCGCTCCAGGATCGCAGCACTTCTCGAATAGAGCTTGACGCCGGCCTTCCCCATGCTGCGGATCACCGACCAGATGTCGGGAAACTGCTCCTGGTCGCGTGCCATGAACATGAAACCCACGCCGGAACGCTCGATGTCATAAGTCGCGATCCGGCCCTGGACGGCGTCTGCGTTGCGTTCGAGATAGTCGACGAACTGCGCGCGGGTTGCCGGCGGCGAGACGTTGCGGAAACTCGGCTTGTGGTAAACGAAGACCGCCGGTTCGAAGGTCAGCGCGTAAGCGGTGTTGCGCCAGTTCGCCCAGCGTGGCCAGCGGGCGCTCATAGGCATGTTGCTTTCCTGCGCGTAGCCGTCATTGGCGAGTTTGACCTGCAGATCCATCGCGGACGAAAAGGCGACGTCGCCGGTCTTCTGGCCGGCGTTGGTCTCGTCGATGATGCGTGTGTAGATGTCGCCGGTCAGCAATTCCTCATAACGCACGGCGACAGCGGGATTGGCGCGGCGAAACCCCTCGACCATCCCCCTGGCCAAAGGCGCGTCGAGTGCCGAATAGACGACCAGCGTGCGTGCGCCGGCATCACCGTTGAGAGCCGGGAAAAGCGTTGTCTCGGCCAGCACAGGCCTCGAAAACAGAACGAGCAGGGCAAAGACCAGAAAACGCATGGCGGCCAGCTTGCCCGAGCCCGCGATCATCCACAAGCGTCGGCCATTGCGGTTTGGTGGGCACGAAAGTCTTTGCCTTGCGCATGAACTTTATCCGAAAAGTCTGCAACTTTTCCGGATCATGCTCTAGGTTCGGGAAAACGACTTCGGCGAGGAGCTGCGTTGCGCATTCTGGTGGTGGAGGACACGCAGACCCTGGCCGATGGGCTTGTGGCCGTGCTGAAAGGCAGCGGCTATGCGGTCGACCACGTCATCGACGGCCAATCGGCACTGGCAGTGCTCGCAGCCGAGCGAGTCGACCTGGTCATCCTCGATCTCAACTTGCCGGGCATGGACGGGCTGCAGGTTCTGCGCAACATCCGCGCCCGCCAGGATGGGCCGGGCGTGCTCATCCTCAGTGCACGTGCCGACCTGCACGACAAGATCAAAGGGCTGGATCTCGGTGCCGACGACTACATGACCAAACCGTTCGACGTCGACGAACTGGAAGCGCGTGTACGCATGCTGCTGCGACGCCATGCAGGACTGAAGTCGTCAACCGTCTCTTTCGGCGAGGTGGCTTTCGATCTCACCTCGCGCAGCTTTTCCGGCAGCGGTCTCCCGCTCGACCTGCCGGCCCGCGAGGTCAGCCTGCTCGAAACGCTGTTCCTGCGCGCCGGCAAAGTGGTGACGAAGCAATCGATCCTGGAATCGCTGGCCGGCTTCGACGAGGAGCTGTCGTTCAACGCCATCGAGCAGTATGTCAGCCGGCTGCGGCGCAGGCTTGCCCCTTACGGTGTAACGGTGCGGACGGCGCGCGGCATTGGTTACTATCTTGAGAAGGTGTAGCCGGGACATGTGGGACACCCGCTGATGGCCGTTGCCGCGCCCTATTCGCTGCGCCGCCGGCTGTTGTTCTGGCTGCTCGTGCCGCTGATCGCGATCGGGCTGATCGCCCTGCTCGACACCTGGCGCGAGGCGATCGGAACGGCAAATGCTGCGTCGGACCGCGTGCTTGCAGGCTCGGCGCTGGCCATTGCCGAGCGTGTTGTTGTTTCCGAAGAAGGTATCCTCGAAGTCGATATCCCCTATGTCGCGCTGGAAATGCTGACGTCGGCTGCGCAGGATCGGGTCTTCTACCGTGTCGACAGCCCGCCCGGTACGTTCATCACCGGTTACGAAACGCTGCCGACGATGCCCGCGCCTCCGCCGGAGAAAGCCCAATTTTCCGATGCGACCTTTCGCGGCGAACCGATCCGGCTGGCAGCACTTGCCCGCTCGGCCTCGACCGGCGTGGATTCCATTCCCTTCGTGGTGACCGTTGCCGAAACCACGATTGCACGAACCCAGCTCGCCCAGACCATACTGCTGCACTCCGCCCTGCGGCTGACGGTGCTGATCGGTGGTGCCGCCCTGATCGCGTGGTTCGCCGTCAACGCCTCGCTGCAGCCGCTCTACCGGCTGAGGGCGGCAATCGCTGAACGTAGCCCCGATGACCTTCACCCCATCGACGATCGGGTGCCGGGTGAGGTGCGTGGGCTGGTCGAAACCGTGAATTCCTTCATGGTGCGACTGGGTGCTGCCCTGTCTGGTCTGCGCAACTTCACCGGCAATGCCAGCCACCAGCTGCGGACGCCGATGACCATCGTGCGCACGCAGCTTGCGCTGGCCGGCCGCGCAAGATCGCTCGAAGAAGCCAAGTCTGCCGCGCAGACCGCCGACGCGGCGATCGTGCGCGCAGAACATGTCCTGTCGCAGTTGCTCCTGCTGGCACGCATCGAGGCCGCTGCATCGGATGGCATCGATGCAAAATCGGTCGATCTTGCCGCAATCGCCATGGAGAGCGTCGCCGACCGCGTGATGAAGGCAAACGCCGCGGGCGCCGATCTCGGCTTCGAGGGCGGCGACCCTGTGCCGATCCGGGGAGAAGCGCTGCTCGTCGGCGAACTGGTCGGCAATCTCGTCGACAACGCCATCGCCTATGCCGGCAGTGGGGCCGAAATCACGGTGCGTGTATCGGGTGGGCGAGAAGCGGTGCTGGAGGTCGAGGACAATGGCCCCGGCATCGCGCCAAACAAACTCGCGGCAGTGCGGGCGCGGTTCTCGCGCGGTGCAGGCGCCGACAAGCCCGGCAGCGGGCTCGGGTTGCCCATCGTCGAGGAAATCGCCGAGCTGTTCAGCGGCAAGCTCACCCTTGCGGTCGGTGCAGGTGGTCGTGGGCTGAGGGCGCTGGTGGCGTTCCCACCCCTTGACCCTCCGACCGCACCCGCTCTAAGCGATGGACAATTGCCCACGAAGGACCGCTCAGCATGACAGTTTCGCGCGCATTGTCGGATGCTTTCATTCCCGAACTGCCGAACTACTACCGCGGCAAGGTGCGCGACAATTACGACCTGCCCGACGGTCGCCGCATCATTGTGGCCACGGACAGGCTGAGCGCCTTCGACGTCATCCTGACCTCGATCCCCTTCAAGGGCCAGGTGCTCACGCAGACGGCACGATACTGGTTCGAGGAAACCGCCGACATCTGCCCAAATCATGTGCTCGACTATCCTGACCCCAACGTCGTCGTGGGCACGCGGCTCGACATCCTGCCCGTGGAAATCGTGGTGCGCGGCTATCTGGCCGGCAGCACCGGCACATCGATCCTGACCAAGTACCGCAATGGCGAGCGCGACATGTACGGCATGCGCCTGCCGGACGGGATGCGCGACAACGAACGGCTGCCCAATCCGATCATCACACCGACCAGCAAGGCCTTCGACGGTGGTCACGACGAGCCGCTGTCGGGCGCCGATATCCTTGCCAAGCGCCTGCTGAGCGAGGAGCAGTGGGACACGGTTTCCAATTATGCGCTGGCCTTGTTCGCTCGCGGCCAGGCGCGCGCCGCCGAACGCGGCCTGATCCTCGTCGACACCAAATACGAGTTCGGCGTCGATCGCGATGGCCGCATCGTGCTCGCCGACGAAGTCCATACCCCGGACTCAAGCCGCTATTGGCTGGCTGACAGCTATGCCGAGAGCTTCGCTTCAGGAGAGCGGCCGCGCAGTTTCGACAAGGATTTCGTGCGCGCCTGGGTGACCGCGCGCTGCGATCCCTACAAGGATGCCATCCCCGATATCCCGGACGACCTCATCGAGCAGACCTCGCACATCTATGTGCAGGCCTATGAGGCGATTACCGGGAACATTTTTGCTCCCGATCTGTCCGAGGGAAGCGTGCTGGAACGGCTGCGGAAAAATCTCAGGCCGTATTTCTAGAGCGGTTCCGGTCTTCACGGAAACACTCTGACCCTTTGTTGTTACGCAATTCCAGACGCAAAACCGCTCCGCACTTTTGCCGGCATTGCTCCGGACGCGGCGACCTGAAGCCCCGCCATCCGTCGCCATCTCACACCCTGCGGAATGTGAGGTAGGCAGTGCGGCGCCCCTCACGGATTGCCTTGGCCTCGTAGCGCGTGCTTTCCCAACCGGGATAAGGCGTATGCCAATCGGCCGCCTCATGCGCCTGCCACTCGAAGGCTGGATGCGCGCGGCAATGCTGCAGGGTCCAGTTGACATAAGTGTCGATGTCGGACGCAAAGCAGAACCTGCCGCCCGGCTTCAATGCGCGCGCGAAACGGTCGAGGTTGACCGGGTTCACGAAACGCCGCTTCCAGTGCCGTTTCTTCGGCCATGGGTCGGGATAGAGAAGGTCGATCCAGTCGAGCGACGCTTCCGGCAGCCAGTCGAGCAGCAGGGCGGCATCGTCGTCGAAGACGCGAAGATTGCCCGCCGGCTCTTTCGCCAGCGCCATCATCATCTTGGCCATGCCGTTGATGAACGGCTCAGCCCCGACGAAGCCGGTATCTGGATGCGTCAGTGTTTCCTGACGCAGATGCTCGCCGCCGCCGAACCCGATTTCAAGCCTGATGGAAGAAACTGGAGCCTCGAAGAGATTCCCCAGTTCCTTTGGTGCCGGCTGCGTCAGGTCGAGCCGATAGCGCTTGAGACCCGTCTCAAGCGCCGTGGCCTGCGCAGGGCGGATGGTCTTGCCCTTTCGCCGGCCGAAGAAAGCCTCGCTCAACCGACTGCGCCTGCCCTGCTCTTCCATGGCCGCGTCCGCCGTCAGGCGGCTACGGCGTCCTTGAGCGCCTTGGCGAGATCGGTCTTCTCCCAGGAGAAGGATCCGTCACGGCCTGCCTTGCGGCCGAAATGGCCGTAGGACGAGGTCTTGGCATAGATCGGCTTGTTGAGGTCGAGATGCCGGCGGATGCCCGAAGGCGAGAGATCCATAACCTTGCGCAGCGCGTCTTCCAGCCTGGCCTCGTCGACGGAACCCGTGCCATGCAGGTCGACATAGACCGACAGCGGCTGGGCAACGCCGATGGCATAGGAAAGCTGGATGGTGCAGCGATCGGCCAGCTTGGCTGCCACGACGTTCTTGGCAAGGTAGCGTGCGGCATAGGCAGCCGAACGATCGACCTTGGTGGTGTCCTTGCCGGAGAATGCGCCGCCGCCATGGGGAGCAGCACCGCCGTAGGTATCGACGATGATCTTGCGGCCGGTAAGGCCGGCGTCGCCATCGGGACCGCCGATCACGAATTTGCCGGTCGGGTTGATGTACCAGTTGCAGTCGCTCGCGATCTTCAGCTCGCCCAGCGCTTCGCGGATATAGGGCTCCACGACCTTGCGAACCTTCTTGGAGTCCCAGCTTTCCTCGAGATGCTGGGTGGAGAGCACGATCTGCGTGACTTCGTCGGCCTTGCCGTCGACATACTTCACCGTGACCTGGCTCTTGGCATCCGGACCGAGCCTGCCGGCGTCACCATGGTTCTTGTGACGGGCATCGGCCAGCAGCTCGAGGATCTTGTGGCTGTAGTAGATCGGCGCCGGCATCAGGTCCGGCGTCTCACGGCATGCATAACCGAACATGATGCCCTGGTCGCCGGCACCTTCCTCGCCCTGGCGATCGGCGGCATTGTCGACGCCCTGGCCGATATCAGGTGACTGGCCGTGCAACAGCACGTCGATCTTGGCAGTCTTCCAGTGGAAACCCGACTGCTCGTAGCCGATGGCGCGAATGGCCTTGCGTGCCACAGACTTGAACTTGGAAGGATTGACGACCGGGTGACCGGCAGCATCCTTGACGACATTGCCAGCCTTGTCCTTCTTCAGCAGCGTCTCGGGCACACGCACTTCACCGGCGATGATGACACGGTTGGTCGTGGCGAGCGTTTCGCATGCGACGCGAACCTTCCACGGGTCCATGCCCGTCTTCTTGGCTTCGCGGTAGACCAGGTCGACAATTTCGTCGGAGATGCGGTCGCACACCTTATCGGGGTGGCCTTCGGAAACGGATTCCGATGTGAAGAGATAGTTCTGCCGTGACACGGGTGATCCCTCTAGAAAGCAATCGGCAGACTGCCGATCTGGCGGGCCACGTGTTAGCGGGGCCGCGCCAGACTCGTCAAGATGATTGCGGGGTAACGAATATCAAAGGCCGGCACGGCAGTGGAACAAAATACCCGGGACTGCCGGATAGTGAGCGAAGCCGGCCGCAGCGTCTGCAACAGCGGAAAATCGTCCGCTGGATTAGCCTGCTTCGTCGCCGGCGAGCGACTTGACCAGATCGATGATCCGCCGGCGAACCTTCGGGTCAGCGACCTTCACGAACGCGCGGTTGAGCTGAAGTCCTTCCGGAGTGGAACAGAATTCCGCGGCCAAAGCCATCGCGTTGTCCTCTGCGAAACCGCTGCGCGTGACACCATCCTGTCCCGGGGCATCTTCGAAAAAGAAGGAAACGGGCACGCTCAGGATCGAAGCGATGGCCTGCAGGCGGCTGGCGCCGACACGATTGGTACCCTTCTCGTATTTCTGAATTTGCTGAAAAGTTATTCCGAGGTTCTCGCCAAGTTTTTCCTGGCTCATTCCCAACATGTTACGCCGAAGTCTGATGCGGCTGCCGACATGAGTATCAATTGGGTTTGGTTTTTTCTTGTTTTCTTCTACAATCTTGTCCTCGCCGAATTCTTCCGGCTTCTTGTGTTTTTTGACGCCTAACCTCTGACCAGAGCTCCCACCTCACCGAAAAGCAACAGCGTGCGAAAGATGCCAACCGCTCCATAATGGATTTCTAAAATACTGGCTGTCAATTCGCCGGTAGCTTGTGCCTTACCGAAAAGACGAAAGCAATCAGGGCAAGGGCGAGCATAATCAGATATCCGTTAACGCGCCGTTGGCCGGTTGAAGCGACATCGGACACCGATGCGACGGGGATGCTCAGATCGATGGTGTCGCGCGCATTGATGGCCAGCGCGTCGAGGATTCGGCCACGCGCATCCACGGCTGCGGAGATGCCATTGTTAGCCGCACGTAACAGAGGCATTCCATTTTCCACTGCGCGTATCTGTGCCTGACGGAAATGCTGGTAAGGACCGGGTGTATCGCCAAACCACGCATCGTTGGTAAGGTTCACAATAAGCTGACTTGACGCAGCGTCAACTGACACTTCCTCAGGAAAAATGACTTCATAACAAATGAATGGCAGCCCGCGGATCGCGTCGGGCAGTAAAATCGGGTGCCGGTCGTTTCCGGCGGAGAACATTGTCGGGCCGGCAACCAACTGTTCTATGCCGACGCGCCGCAAAAGATCGGCGAAAGGCAGATATTCGCCAAACGGCACGAGATGAATCTTGTCGAACGCATCAGTGATCTCTCCCTTGTCGTTGATGGCAACCACCGAATTGTAGTAGCGCGTGGCGGTATTCGCCGACGCCCCTTCTTCCCGTACCGCTCCGGCAATCAACATCTGGCCGTCGGCCAGCATATCGCCCAGCGCAGTCAACGCGTCCGGCCGCTCGGTGAACAGGAAAGGCACCGAGGTTTCCGGCCACAGGATCAGCTGAGGCTTTTTCTTGCCGGGCTCAGGCGTTTTCGACGACATGCCCAGCAAGGTTGCGAAAATACGATCGCGTACCGAGGCATCCCATTTCTCCCGCATGTCGATCGACGGCTGGACAATGCGAACGTCGACCGTCTTGTCGGCCGGGACTGGTGTCGTAAGCCGCAGATAACCAAAACCGAGATGCGCACAGACCAGGGCCAATGCCAGGATCGCGCCTGCGGCAAGATTGCGCCGCCCGACCAGCAGCGCCGGCATGGCAAAGACGAAAACGGCAAGCGCGTTCATGCCGTTCATGCCGATCGCCGACACGCTCTGCATCAGCAAGGGAACCGGCATGGCAGCATAGCCGACCGCATTCCAGGGAAAGCCGGTCAGCACGAAGCTGCGCAGCCACTCCGCCAGGGCAAAAGCAAAGGCGAGCGCTGCGATGCGGCCCAAACCGCTGCTCCATAACAGCCGGGCAGCAGCGGTGGCGAAACCATAGAAGAAGGCCAGCAGAAGCGGGATGCCGACAACGGCGAAAGGCAGAGCCCAGGCATAGTCATCGGCCTCGACAAGCAGCGCCTGCCCGATCCACCACAAGCCTGCCAGAAAATAACCGAAACCGAACCACCAGCCGACGGCGAATGCCGGCCGCAGCCGCTTCAGCATACCGCCGGACACCTCGCCCGTGGTGCCATCGAGCAACCAGACCAGAACCGGAAAGGAAATGAAGCAGACGGCGAAGAAATCGTAGGGAGCCTGCCCGAAAACCGCCAGCGCGCCGGCCAGAAAGGCCGCCAGCGCGCGTCGCCAACCCCAGAGCAGAACTATCCGGCCGGCGAGGCGCTCCATGCATTTTTCCGAGTCGCGAGAATCATGGCGAAAGATGTATCAGGCCACGCCTCACGCTCCAAATACCGACATGGTCGCGCCACGCTGGCCACACCCCGGTATCAGGCCGATTTCAGCACCAGCCGTTCGGCCGGTTCGACCAGTTCGGCGAGTTGCCTGGCAACCGTGCCCCAGCCGTCATGAAACCCCATTTCTTCATGCATGTCTCGCTCGGACTTGCTCCTGTGCATGACGTGAGCCGCGTAATCCGTGCCTTGCGGATGCTCGCGCAGTGTAATGATCGCAGTCATGAAAGGCTGGTCGGCGGGACGCCAGCCGCCGGTAAGCGTGTTTGTGAAGACGATGCGCTCCTGCTCGTCGATGGCCAGGAAGCAGGCATCGAGATGGGGCAGGAACGGACCACCGTCCTCGCTGATGCGTGTAACGAGAGCGCCGCCCGGGCGAAGTTCCATCTTCTCGACCCTGCATTTGGCGGGCGCCGGGATCCACCAGCGCGCGAAGCTTGCCGGATCGGTCCATGCGTTCCAGATGGCGGAGCGCGGCGCCCTGATGATGCGCGACAGGGTCAGGTCGGTCTCGGGATTCACTGTCTCGGTCATTCCGGCTTCTCCTTGTTCTGTTCCGAACGAAATGCCGCGGCATTTCGCTCTGGCTTGTTTGCCGCATGATCGTTGTCCGAAAAGTCTACAACTTTTCGGGATCATGCTCGGCGAGGACAAAACGCTCCAGGCGGTCGTTGCGGCCTTCCCAGACCGCGCGCTGCGCCGACAGCCAGGTTTCGATCATCGCGAACTGCTTGGTTTCGATGACACAGGTGCGCACGCGCCCCTGCTTTTGCGTACGGATCAGGCCGCTGCCTTCGAGAAAGTGGATGTGCTTCATGAACGACGGCAGCGCCATGTCGAACGGTTTGGCGAGATCGCTGATGCTGGACGGTCCCTTGCCGAGTTCCGTCAACACCGCGCGCCGCGTCGGGTCGGCCAGCGCCTGGAAAATTCCGTCCAGATGTGTCGAATACTGATCCATAAGGCTAAGTATCACTTCATGACACTTAGCGCAAGAGCTAACTATAGAAACTTTGCGGAAGTTCAGGCCTGCTCGGCGCGCGCGCGGCGGCGGCGCTCGATCGCCTTCTGGCTTTCGATGATGCGGACACGTTTCACGCGGCGCGGATCGGCATCGAGAATATGAAACTCGAAGCCCGGAATGGCCTGGACCACCTCGCCACGCGCCGGCACGCGACCCAGCGTGTTGAAGATCATGCCGCCGATCGTATCCACCGACTCGCCATGCTCACCGGCCGCGAAATGCTCGCCGATCATCTTGGCGACGTCATCGATTTCCGCCTTGCCATCGACCACGTAGATGCCGTCGCCGGCCTGGGTGATCATCGGCTCGTCGTCGTCGTGCTCGTCCTCGATGTCGCCGACGACCATCTCGACGATGTCTTCCAGCGACGCGAGACCGTCTGTGCCGCCATACTCATCGATGACCAGCGCCATCTGTGTCCGCGCGGCCTGCATGCGACCCATCAGGTCGGAAGCCAGCATTGAAGGCGGCACGAACAGCACCGGCCGGATCAGGCTGAGATCGCCGATGGTGCGGGCAAGATCGACCTGGGTAAGATCAAGCAGCGCTGCGGCAGGCGTCTTGCGGCTGGCGCGGCCCGGCTTCTTGACCCGGGCAAGACGTGTGATGTGGGCGAGCACGTCGCGGATATGAACCATGCCGCGCGGATCATCCAGCGTCTCGAAATAGACCGGCATGCGGGAATGCCCGGACTGTTCGAACAGCACCAGCAGGTCGCCAAGGGTCGTACCGATCTCAACAGCCTGGATATCGGCCCGCGGCACCATCACGTCTTCGACGCGAACTTCGCGCAGGCGCAGGATGTTGTTGAGCATCGCCCGTTCGCCGGGCGAGAAGGATTCCGTTCCGGACTCGGTTTCGGCAAGCGCGTCGGCGATTTCCTCGCGCAACGAGGTCCCGTTGCGCTGGCGGAAGAGGCCCAGAACGCGCTCGAACAAGGAAGGACCGGCAGAAGAAGGCTCGCTCGCTAAGCTGCCGGAGCTGGTACTCGGACTGGGCGTTTCTTCCGTCTTTCCGGAAGCCTTTAAGGCACTGCCGGCGTCCGTGGGGGCGGCAGTCTCTGATTTCTCGTTCATCGTCGTCCGGTCAATTGAATGTTTAGTTACGCATAAGGATCGGGAATGGCAAGCCTTGCCAGCGCCGCGCGCTCGACAGCTTCCATCTCCTCGGCCTCGTCGTCGGTCTCGTGGTCATAGCCCAGCAGGTGCAGCAGGCCGTGGACCACCAGATGGCTGACATGGTTCTCGACCGGCTTGTTCTCCTCGGTCGCCTCCCGCGACACCGTCTCGGCGGCCAACACGATATCGCCGAGCATCGGCGGCAGCCGGCCCCCTTTGGCCGGAGGAAAAGCCGGGAACGACAATACGTTGGTGGGCTTGTCCTTGCCGCGCCACTCCGCGTTGAGCGCCTGGATGGCGGCATCATCGGTGAAGACAATGCTGAGCTCGGACGTCCCCGCCAGCCGCAGTTCGGCAAAGGCAGCAGCCGCGGCGCGCTCGACAAGGCCAAGCAATTCTGTCTCGGACGGCCAGGTACCAGCCTCGACCACGAGATCGATATCGAGTGGCAGATCAGGCAACGTCATCAGGCCCTGTGCTGACAGGCAGGCATACCGAAAGGATCAGTTGTCCGCTCCAAGGCCACGGGAAACCTTGCCGTCTCGGTCGTAGGCCCTGACGATCTCGCCAACCAGCGGGTGTCGCACGACATCGACGTCGGCGAAACGTACCGTCACGATGCCCGGGACACCATCGAGGACGCGCAGCGCTTCCACCAGACCCGACTTGGTGTTGGGTGGCAGGTCGATCTGGGTCGGATCACCGGTGATGATCATGCGCGAATTCTCGCCCAGACGCGTCAGGAACATCTTCATCTGCATCTGGGTGGTGTTCTGCGCCTCGTCGAGGATGACGGCGGCGTGCGCCAGCGTGCGGCCGCGCATGAAGGCCAGCGGTGCGATCTCGATCACGCCGGCAGCTATGGCACGTTCCACCTTGTCGCCCGGCATCATGTCGTAAAGGGCGTCGTAGAGTGGGCGCAGGTAAGGATCGACCTTTTCCTTCATATCGCCGGGCAGGAAGCCAAGCCGCTCGCCTGCCTCGACCGCCGGACGCGACAGGATGATGCGCTCGACCATGCCGCGCTCCAGCAGCATCGCCGCATGCGCGACGGCCAGATAGGTCTTGCCGGTACCGGCCGGACCGATGCCGAACACCAGTTCCGAACGCTCCAGGGCCCGCATATAGGCGTCCTGATTCAAAGAACGGGCATAGATCGTCTTCTTGCGGGTCGAAATCTGCGCGGCGGACACCTTGCCCTTGCGTTCCATCGTTGGCAGCACCAGCTGGTCGTCGGCGGCAACCGCCATGCGCACGGCGCCATCCACATCCGACTGGGCGATATCGGCGCCCTTCTGCAGGATATCGTACAGATTGTCCAAGGCACGACGTGCCTGCTCAGCGGCGGTCGACGAGCCCTTGATGGTGAGCTGATTGCCGCGCGAACGGATGTCGACGCCGAGCTTCTGCTCCAGCCGTGCAAGGTTCTCGTCAAACTGGCCGTAAAGCGCACTGGCCAGCTTGTTGTTGTCGAAAGTCAGAACGATATGCGCCATATCCGAGGCCCCGGATGCAGTGCTGGGGGGCACGTTCTTCAGTTCAGTGGCGCTCAAACGTCTCTCCTCATCTGATCCGTTATTCAGATAGGCTCGGCGTACAGACTGTTGAAGCCCGGCCGCGTGATTCGCACCTCGATAATGTCACCGATTTCGCCGACCTTTTCATCAACAATCACTGGCTGCAGCCACGGTGACCGCCCGACCTTCTGACCGGCCTGACGGCCGGGCTTCTCGATCAGCGTCGTCATGGTGCGCCCGACCATCGAAGCGGTGAAAGCCTGCTGCTGTTCGACCAGCAGCGCCTGCAGCGCATGCAGGCGTTCGTCCTTCAATGGTTCCGGTACGTGACCTTCCATTTCGGCACCCGGCGTGCCGGGGCGCGGCGAATATTTGAATGAGAAGGCGGACGCATAGCCCACTTCTCGCACCAGCCGCATCGTGTCATCGAAATCGGCATCCGTCTCACCGGGAAAACCAACGATGAAATCGCCCGACATCGCAATGTCTGAACGCGCGGCGCGGACGCGCTCGATCAGGCGCAGATAATCCTCCGCCTTGTGGCGACGGTTCATCGCCTTGAGGATGCGGTCCGAACCCGACTGCACCGGCAGGTGCAGATAGGGCATCAGGGTCGGCAGGTCGCGATGCGCGGCGATCAGTTCGTCATCCATGTCGCGCGGGTGGCTGGTGGTGTAGCGCAGCCGGGCGATGCCGGGAATTTCGGCCAGGCGATAGAGCAGCCGCCCCAGTCCCCATTCGGCGCCATCCGGCCCTGCCCCGTGCCAGGCATTGACGTTCTGGCCAAGCAGTGTCACTTCGCGCACGCCGGCCTCGGCCAGCCGTTCAGCCTCGGCGATGATCTGGGCGACAGGCCGCGACACTTCCGAGCCGCGGGTATAAGGCACGACACAGAAGGTGCAGAACTTGTCGCAACCTTCCTGCACGGTAAGGAAAGCCGCGACACCACGCTTGGCGACCTGCGCGCGCTTCGGCTGTGGCAGGTGTTCGAACTTGTCCTCGAGCGCATATTCGGTTTCGACCACCTTACCGCCGCCACGGACACGCGCCAGCACGTCCGGCAGTCGGTGATAGGTCTGCGGGCCAATGACCAGATCGACGGCCGGAGCGCGGCGGATGATCTCGCGGCCCTCTGCCTGGGCGACACAGCCGGCAACGCCAATCAGCATCTCCCGACCCGCGGCTGCCTTCTCGTTCTTCAGTTCGCGGATACGCCCGAGCTCCGAGTAAACTTTCTCGGCAGCCCTCTCGCGGATGTGGCAGGTGTTGAGCAACACCAGGTCGGCATCTTCGATGACGCTGGTTTCGGCATAACCATCGGCCGCCAGCGCATCGGTCATGCGCTGCGAGTCATAGACGTTCATCTGGCAGCCATAGGTCTTGACGAAGACCTTCTTCGACTGAGGCGTGTCGACACCCTTTTCAGGGTCCGGTGAAAGCGTTTCCAGTTCCATGCGGCGGCTTCTAACGCTTTTTCATCCTGAAAAACAGCCGTTTCCAGCGAGGATCGCTTACTTCGCAGGTTCGCTCAGCGCTGCCTGCATCATCTCACGCACGCGCGCTTCGACGACACGCGCCGTCTCCTTGCGGTTGGACCGCCCGGAGAAGGCCACCGGTTCGCCGAAATGCACCTCGACATCAAGGCCGCCCTCGGCGAGCAAGGTCATGAGATGCGGGCCCAGATCCTGATCGCCGATCCAGGATGCAACCGGTCGCCAGCGCCTGCCGAGCGGCACGCCATGCAGGCGGGTGTAGGCGATCGCCACCGGCTGGATGAACACCTCGTCGGCCGCTCCCTCGGCGATCGCCATCGAGGCAGCGCCAAACAGCGTGGTCTTGAACGGTAGCACCATGTTGCCGTCGCCTGTGGTGCCTTCCGCAAACAGCACCATGGCATCTCCCTTGGCCAGCCGGGACGCGATCTCGTTGGCCTGGTCGCCGGAGGTGCGCTTGCGCTCGCGTTCGATGAAGACGGTGCGCTGCAGCTTCGACAGCTTTCCGATCGCCGGCCAGTTCACCATATCGGCGCGGGCAATGAACTTCACGTCGACCAGCGAACCGAGAACCAGGATGTCTGTCCACGAAATATGATTGGAGGCAACCAGAAGTGGCCGCTGGTTGGACAAGGCGCCGTGGACGTGAACACGCAGGCCGAGGGCGCGTGCCATGGCACGGTGCCAGATCTTCAGGATGACGCCTTCCGGCCACCATCCCGTCTTCATCGAAATGAGCTGCAGCGGCACCAGCACAACGGTCGCCAGAACGACATAGACGAAGGCCAGAACTGTCCTGATTTTTCCGACCATCATGTCTCCGATACAGTCTACAGGCGCTAACGGAGATCGCGGCGCATGACAAGCGCGCCGGTCGGACCATGTTCGGGAGAACGATAATAGTTCGGCCGCTTGCCGACTTCGCGGAAGCCAAGCCGGCGGTAGAGCGTCAGCGCAGCGACATTGGTTTCATCGACTTCCAGGAACAGTGCCTCGGCGCGTTCGCCGTGCAGGCTGCGCAGCACTGCATCCATCAGCTGCCAGCCGAGCCCTTGCCTGCGGTGGCTGCGGGCGACAGCGACCGTCAGGATTTCGCCCTCACCCGCGGCAAGCCTGGCCAGCACGAAACCGACCGGCGGCTCGGCACCGTGGCCGACCTCGCGGGCGGCGAAGCCGAAAACGGTGTCCTGGCCGAGCAGCGTGGCGAATTCGCCATCGGTCCATGGCCGCACGAAATCCTCGTGATGCAGCGACGAAACGGCTGCGGCATCCGCAATGGTCAACGGCTCGAGTGCATATTCGCGACGCGGCGAAAAAAACGGAATGCGCATCACCCGGCCCTCGGCAAGACAAAACCAGCCTGTGGCTTGGCATCCGCCTCGCGCAGATAGACCGGCCTGGGCTTTTCCCCCGGCCCCTTTGCCGCCGCCAGGCGTGCATAGGTGGCGATGTCGGCGGTGGCGACAAGCGGGCCGAAATCGAACCTGCCGCCGGCAGCAACCGCCTCGGCAGCCGTACCGGCAAGCACTTCCGCATTCTCCCGAGCCATCGCGGAAGCTTCTTCCAGCGTGGCGATGGCAGGGCCGTGACGTATGCCGCCATCCGCGCCGAACAACGCGGCATGGATTTCGCCACGTCCGCCGTCGAGCACGGCCAGCACCGAGCGGCCCGGAAAGGCTGACGCGGCTTCCATCGCCAGCGCTTCCAGCGTGGTGACGCCGATCGCGGGAATCTTCAATGCCAGCGCCAGCCCGCGCGCTGTGGAAACGCCGACACGAATACCGGTGAACGAACCGGGGCCTGTCGAGATGGCTATGGCGCCGAGATCGGCGAAGGTGATGCCCGCTTCGGCCAGCGCCTTGTCGATGACCGCCAGCAGATGTTCGGCATGGCCCTTGCCGAGGTCGAGGACATGCCGGCCCGCAATCTGGCCCGTCGCCGTGTCGTAGACGCAGGCGGCGCACAGGTTGGCGGAGCAATCGATGGCAAGCAGTTTCATGTCTGCCTCGCGTAACCGATCGCCGCGCTGGCTACAAGCAGGGTCAGTATTTCAGCTTGTCAGCGCTTCGGTTTGGGCGGGCGAATGCCATTCGTTGCCGACATCGATTGGTGCGTCCTTCGAGGCTCGCCCGCCTGGCTTTTTGCTGTTATTCCAAAGCGTTGCGGGGCTCTCACCTCAGGATGAGGACCGTTGTGCCGTTTCGAGACCTGAACGTCTCGGAACTTGGCCTGGATCAGGCGACGGTCCTCATCTTGAGGTGCGAGCCCGCAAGAGGTTCATAAGGCGGCAAAACCCAGGTGGGCGAGCCTCGAAGGACGCACCGCTGGTTTCTTCAACAGCCGCTAGCCAAGCCTGGCCTTCAGCTCGAGACGGCGCTTGTGCAGCACCGGTTCGGTGTAGCCGTTCGGTTGGTCACGCCCCTTGAAGACCAGGTCGCAGGCGGCGCGGAAGGCGATGGACTGGTCAAAATCCGGCGCCATCGGGCGATAGCTCGGATCGCCGACATTCTGCGTGTCGACAATGACGGCCATGCGCTGCAGCGAATCCAGCACCTGGATGTGCGAGCAGATGTCGTGGTGCAGCCAGTTGGCGATGTGCTGCGAAGAGATTCGCAGCGTGGCGCGGTCTTCCATCAGGCCGATATCGTTGATGTCCGGCACCTTGGAACAGCCGACGCCCTGGTCGATCCAGCGCACGACATAGCCAAGGATGCCCTGCGCGTTGTTGTCGATCTCGCGCTGGATCTCGTCCGGCGTCCAGTTCGGCCGCTTGACCACCGGCACGGTCAGGATGTCGTCGAGCTTCGCCTTTGGCCGGCTCTTCAGGCCTTCCTGCACGGCGTGGACATCAACCTTGTGATAGTGCGTGGCATGCAGCGTCGCCGCCGTCGGCGACGGCACCCAGGCGGTGTTGGCGCCGGCCTTTGGGTGGGCGATCTTCTGTTCCAGCATCGCCGCCATCAGGTCGGGCATTGCCCACATGCCCTTGCCGATCTGGGCATGGCCGGCGAGGCCGCATTCCAGACCGGTGTCGACGTTCCAGTTTTCGTAAGCCGATATCCAGGCCGCCTGCTTCATGTCGCCCTTGCGCAGCATCGCGCCGGCTTCCATGGAGGTGTGGATCTCGTCGCCGGTGCGGTCGAGGAAGCCGGTATTGATGAACACCACGCGTTCCCTGGCAGCGCGGATGCATTCCTTGAGGTTGACAGTGGTGCGCCGCTCCTCGTCCATGATGCCCATCTTGATGGTGTTGGGCTTCATGCCGATCAGCTTTTCGACGCGGTCGAAGATCTCGACAGCGAAGGCAACCTCTTCCGGCCCGTGCATCTTCGGCTTGACGACATAGAGCGAGCCTTCGCGCGAATTGGCGCGGCGGCCGTTCTCGCCGACATCGTGCAGTGCGATCAGCGCGGTGATCGCGGCATCCATGATGCCTTCCGGCACTTCCGCGCCATCGGAGAGCAGGATGGCCGGATTGGTCATCAGGTGGCCGACATTGCGCACCAGCATCAGCGAGCGGCATTTGAGCGGGAAGGTCGAGCCGTCCGGCGCGGTGTAGTCGAGATCGGGATTGAGCTTGCGGGTGAAGGTCTTGCCGCCCTTGCTCACCTCCTCGGCAAGATCGCCCTTCATCAGGCCGAGCCAATTGCGGTAGACGACGACCTTGTCCTCGGCATCTACGGCCGCGACCGAATCCTCGCAGTCCATGATGGTGGTGAGCGCCGACTCCAGCCAGACGTCGGAGATATGCGCGGCGTCGTTCTTGCCGATGGTCGAGGTGGGATCGATCAGCACCTCGATGTGCAGGCCGTTGTTGGCGAGCAGGAACTGGTTCGGGCTGGCCGCCTCGCCGAGATAACCGGCAAACTGTTCGGGGCGCTTGAGGCCGGTAGTGCGGCCGCCGTTGAGCGATACGCGCAGCGCGCCGCCGGTCACCGTGAAGGAGCGCGCATCCTGCCAGGCAGCGCCGTCGAGCGGTGCCGCCTCATTGAGGAAATCACGCGCCCAGGCGATGACCTTCTCGCCGCGTTTCGGGTTGTAGTGCTTGCTCTTCTCGGCGCCGTCGGTTTCAGGGATGGCGTCGGTGCCGTAGAGCGCGTCATAAAGAGAACCCCAGCGCGCATTGGCGGCGTTCAGCGCATACCGCGCATTCATCACCGGCACGACCAGCTGCGGACCGGCCACGACCGCGATCTCCGGGTCGACATTGTCGGTGGAAACGCTGAAGGCCGGGCCTTCCGGCAGCAGGTAGCCGATCTCCCTCAGGAAATCCTTGTAGACGGTGGTATCGACCGGCGCGCCATTGTCGCGATACCAGCGGTCGATCTTCTCCTGGAAATCGTCGCGCTTCTTCAGCAGCGCGCGGTTTTTCGGCGCGAGATCGTGCACCAGTTTGGAAAAGCCGGCCCAGAAGTCGGCGGCGTTCACGCCGGTGCCGGCAACAGCCTCATTGGCAACGAAGTCATGCAGTTCGCGGGCGATCTGCAATCCGGCGATCTCGATCCGATCGGTCATATATACAGTCTCCAGAAATGCCGCCCGGGAGCAAGGCGGCCAAGCAGGTTCCGCAAAAGTGTCCCACGGTTTTGCGGCGGGAACCTGCGGCAAACAAAAAACCGGACCAACCGTGCACGGTTGGTCAGGGAAGGGCGGGCTTTGGCATGTCAGCGCCGCCCGGTCAATTCGTCGTCAGTCGCAAACCGGGTGTCGTTGCGGAACAATCGATTTAGGCTCCTGCAAAGCCGGATCGGTGAGTCAGATGTGGGATGCTTTCGAGAACCGGAGCGGAGCGTACGTTCAAGTACGTGAGCACCGGAAGCGCAGAAAGCGCCCGCAGATGGCCACCGAGACGGCTTTTAGGCAGCGATGCGCGGCCGACCGGCGGCGGTGGCCACGACATGTGCCTCGATGAACATGCGCTGACCCTCGACCACGGAAGCGCGGATGTCGCGCGCGACATCGATCTCGGCGGTATCTGTACCGGCCTCGCCGGCGCGCAGGGCGACAAGCTTGCGCACGTCGGCTTCCGCCTTGGCCATGGCATCGTCTTCCCTGGTGAAATCGCGCACGCCTTCACCGGACGAGACGCGGAACAGCCCCTCCTTCGGCTGGCTGACACGCGCCTCCGCCGTCACCCGCACCTGGCCGACCACGGCACCCAGCGCATTGGCGACATCGGTATCGACCGGCACCACGCATTCGTTGCCGACGAGTGGCGCAAGCGCCGCATAGTGCAGCGGTGCCGAAGCGCCGAGGCCGATCACCGGGCGGTCGAGCGCGACGGTCAAGCGGGCGATGCCCGGATGCGCATCGACCGCGCGCTGCACCAGCGCATGCGCCACGGTGGCAGCGCCGTCGAGCCCGTCTTCGGCGAAGGCGGTTTCCAGGATGACTTCCGCCGAGAAACGGGTCAGCGCCAGCAGCACCCGCTCGGAGATCTCCTCGGGCGAGGCGGCGATCGGTTGGCCGCGCCCGTCCTTGCGGCGGGCGAACAGCTCGGCGCCAAGCCGGGCCGCCGCAGCGTCCCAGTTGGATTGCTTGCCCAACGTGTGCGCAGCATCCGAGGGCGTGAAGCCGACGATGTGCACCAGCCCGCGAGCAACCAGCCGGTTCAGCGTTGCATTCTGTGCGTTGGAGGTGAGCAAACGATCGATCGGCAGCGGCACACCGCCGATCGTCTCATAGAGCTTGGCCTCCGGCGCACTCAAACCGGCAGCCAACCGCTCCGGCACGCCGGTGCGTACGGCAAAGCGTCCGTCCATGCGGCCGGGGTTCGGCGCGCGCAGCTGCCGCTCCAGTTCGGCCATCACCGCTTCGCCATGGGCAAGGCCGGCCAGCGCCAGCGGCACGACGCGCCGCGGCCCAAGCTGGATCTTCGGTGACAGCCCGCCGTCCTCCAGCGCCACTTCCGAGTCGCCGCCGAGGCCGAAGGTGCGCATGGCGACGGCTTCCACCATGGTCCGGAAGCCGCCAACGGTGGCGCCTTCCGGGTCGAGGCGCGGGCGCCCCTTGTCAAGCACGGCGACGTCGGTCGTGGTGCCGCCAATGTCAGAGACGACGGCATCGTCCAGCCCGGTCATATGGCGGGCACCGACCAGCGAAGCGGCAGGCCCTGACAGGATGGTCTCGATCGGCCGCTGGCGCGCGAAATCGGCCGAGACAAGCGCGCCGTCGCCACGCACCACCATCAAGGGGGCGGCAATGCCGCGCTCGACCAGGAAGCCTTCGGTGGCGGCGACCAGCCGGTCGATCATGGCGATCAGCCGCGCGTTGAGCAAAGTGGTAAGTGCCCGGCGTGGCCCGCCGAGCTTCGACGACAGTTCGTGGCTGCAGGTGACCGGCAGGCCGGTGACGTCGCGGATCAGTTCGCGCGCGGCGAGCTCATGGGCGGGATTGCGGGTGGCGAAATAGGCGCAGACGGCGAAACCCGAAACGGAGCGGCCAAGCTCCGGCAGCGCCGCTTCCAGCTCGGAAAGGTCGAGAGCCGCGGCATTCCCATGCACGTCATGCCCGCCGGGGCAGAAAAACACCGGATCGGTGCCGAGCGCCGCCTTCAGGCCATCGCGCTCAAGATCAGCCTGGCTGAAGCCGATCATGACCAGTGCGACACGCCCGCCCTGCCCTTCCACCAGCGCATTGGTGGCGAGCGTGGTCGACATCGAGACCAGCTTGATCGCGGCGGGATCGGCGCCGGTCTGTTCCAGCACCTGCCCGACCGCGCCGGAAATGCCGACGGCAAGATCATGTCGCGTCGTCAGCGACTTCGCCTTGGCGACCACTGTGCCATTTCCACCCGTGTCCGACCACAAAACCGCATCGGTATAGGTGCCGCCGGTGTCGATACCCAGGAAAAGCGGAGCAGAGGAAGAAACAGTCACGGCAGGGACCAAGCAAGACAGAACTAGCCGGGCTTTAGCCCATCGTGACCAGTCGCGAAAGGCGGATGGGCTAGGCCAGCGACCGACGTGAGAACCGCAAGCGCCTAAGCTGGGCCGCGTTTCTGCTGCCCGGCTTCCTCCAACTCCTGACTGAGTGGTCTGATCGATGGGTCTAGCGGCCCTACAGTCTCTGGCGCCGCAGCTTTGATTGGAGTTGTTGGTGCTTGCTGCCTGGAAGCGCACGCAGATAGCAGGACAAGCAGAATCAGGACGAAGAGACGAGCCATGTGCGGGAGCGTTAACGCGAAGAGAATGGTAAGAGAAGTGGGGGAAGCCATTTGGATCTTCGCCCACTATCTGCCCATGGCATATCAGGAACTGCTTGCTATTCTTACTTGACGCTCGACAGAATTAGGATTGTTGTAGGAATGCTCGTCATGCAGGTGAGATAAGAGAAGTGAGTGGAATAGACAATCTAACTGGAATTGACTTCCAAATTAGCTACGGGGTTTATCGAATTCTTGATTTAATAAGCGGAAGAATTCCTTTCAAAGCCATTCAGTTTGAGGAGATCAAAGATGAAGGACAAGATTTGTCCGTTATTTTTGATTCAGAGAACGTCGAATTAGTTCAGGTAAAAAAGCGAGGAGAATCCTATCTATGGACACCCTCTTCGTTAAGGCCCATACTTGAAAAATTATTTCAAAATAAGAATGGAATATCGAAGTATGTATTTTTCTCAGATGGATCTTTAAACTCTCATCTTGCAAATATTCGTGAAGCGATCACTAAAAATAATTTAGATGATTTATCTGACAGTGACATAGATAATATTTCACCAGACGACGTACCCATCCAAAAATTTCGAGAACTGCTAAACAAGCTCAGCCTCCAGACGAGACAATTTGTAAGCAACGACCCATCAAGGCCTGGAAGTGCGTTACGATCAGAATGCCTGCGCCTACTGACAGAGGCACCCTTTACTCCACTTCTCGACATGGAACAAATATACGAACGACTCTGGAATTTGGTTTTCGATACTTCTAAGGAGGCAAAGAGCCTCTCCGCTCAAGACATTTCCAATCTCATTGAAACACAGGGGCTAATTCAGCGATATCCCGGCCTCCCAATCGCACTTGAAAACGCAATCGATCGAAAATCTTTTACCGATTCAATTGGATCCTCTCTTGATGATAATTCGGTCTTATTTGCCTACGGGATAAGCGGAACTGGCAAAAGCACTCTTGTGTCTCAGTTTGCGACAACCAACACAGCCCGCCGAAGTTTCTGGATTACAGCCTCACAATCAACAACAGGGACGACCATTCGACAAGCCCTGGCCCTCTCCTTGGAAGAAAGAGGAGTCTCCACCTATTCAGGAATTTTGCGCAACAGAAAAACTTCCGATATCGAAGCACTGCGGCCAGTCATCGCCCATGAAAAAATCCTCATGGTTTTTGACAATATCGATAGATTGAACCCTTCAACAGTCGATTTATTTCGTGAACTAATTGATGATCCATCTAACAAAAAAAATGCAAAAATAATCTTTATTAGCCAAGCAATTCCTACTTGGTATCACGAATCTGCTATCAAAAATAGAAACGTAACTTCCATACACATAAAGGGTCTGTCTTACGAAGAATTTACAAATTATATATCCCTTCACGTAAGCAACGTTTCGGAAGATAATTTGAGATGGTTTTTTGAAGAAACGGGCGGCATTCCGATCGCCGCTTCACTCCTCAAAAGCTCAATTCAAAAAAGTCAAAAAGACGATCTAGGGGATATATTTAAGCAAGACGCAAAATCCATTCATAAATTTCTTTTCTCAAAAGTATTTTCCAATCTTCAGGAAAAAGAGAAGGAATTCGTGGAGGCCGCATCAATATTTGATTATGTATTCACTATTGAAGAAGTAAATATGATTCTGGACCAGCCATTAAAATCTATTTCGAAGATCCGAGCTCTTTCGTCAACAGGGATAGTAACCGAGCTCTCAAACGGAATACAGATCCATGACTCCATACGACCTTTGGCATACGGAATGCTTTTACCCGGCGCGGCGACGGACTATCACCGCAAAATGGCCACTTACTACAAGCAACAGATGGAATCTCGCGGCCGTCTTTTTGAATTAATTCACAAATGGGGAAGTCACTTAGATAAAACGGAAGACTTGAAATCTCCTTATATGAAGGAGATTAACTCAATATCCCCTGATTACCTTTTTTGCCTGTGGTCAATTTATTATTCCGGCTTTCCTTATTGCTTCAGCCAAGAAAGCCTAGAGAATGAATTCAAAACAGTTACTGAATTGATGCAAAAGAGATTTGTGAAATTCGAAATTAATTACGACTCCGAACGACGGGTGTTTGACCTTGATAGAGCTCCCACACTTTTGACACTTACCACAGAAGACGATTGGGATCAGAGTTTTGTTTGGTACCTCGCTCAGCGCGACACGCCAGCAAACCACATGGGTTACATTGACGTAACTAGGCCAAACTTTGCATGGATGCTGCAAAGACACACCATGTGCCCCTGGGAGCACTGCATCGAGTACGAACCCCTTGTACCGCATGATCAAGAAGTATCAGCTGTCAAAACTTGGTTCGAAGAAGCTTTGGCCGAGGGAGAATTTGCTTGGCGTGGGAAAGTCACAAATACTAGTACGCTCGCCCAACTAAACGAACTCATCGAATTGGGGGACAGCACACCTGACGACCACCGTTTCTACGACATCCTTGGCTCCTGCCCAACTTTTGGTCACTGCTGTCCAGGCGGCCCCGAACAGGCACGGGCATGTAAACGAAACGACGACCGCTACCTTGAGCACAGCGGAAAACAGGAAAAGTCGGAATAGTAAGGCGGCTGGTGGAGCTAATATATTCACTCTACCTGAAATGAAGTAGATATTACTGGGCGACTGATGGACACGCGCCAAATTCGCGTGAACGGACCGGCTTAATTATCCCCCATCTTCAACGCCTCAATGAAGGCAGCCTGCGGGATGTCGACCTTGCCGAACTGCCGCATGCGCTTCTTGCCTTCCTTCTGCTTGTCCAGCAGCTTGCGCTTGCGGGTGACGTCGCCGCCGTAACACTTGGCGGTCACGTCCTTGCGAAGGGCCGAGATCGTCTCGCGCGCGATCACCTTGCCGCCGATGGCAGCCTGGATCGGGATCTTGAACATGTGCTGCGGGATCAGCTCCTTCAGCTTCTCACACATGGCACGGCCGCGCTTTTCGGCAGCGGTGCGGTGCACCAGCATGGAGAGCGCGTCGACCGGCTCCTCGTTGACCAGGATCGACATCTTGACGAGGTCGCCTTCCTTGTAGTCGGTCAGGTGATAGTCGAAGGAAGCATAACCCTTGGAGATCGACTTCAGCCGGTCGTAGAAATCGAACACCACTTCGTTGAGCGGCAGTTCATAGACCAGCATGGCGCGCTTGCCGACATAGGACAGGTCGACCTGGATGCCGCGCCTGTCCTGGCACAGCTTCAGGATGCCGCCGAGATAATCGTCCGGCGTCAGGATGGTGGCACGGATCCATGGCTCCTCGATATGGTCGATCTTGACCACGTCGGGCATGTCGGCCGGGTTGTGCAGCTCTTTCTCCGTGCCGTCGGTCAGCGCCAGGCGGTAGACGACGGAAGGAGCCGTGGCGATGAGATCGAGGTCGAACTCGCGCTCCAGCCGCTCCTGGATGATTTCCAGATGCAGCAGGCCGAGGAAGCCGCAACGGAAACCGAAGCCGAGCGCGGCAGAGGTTTCCATTTCATAGGAGAACGACGCGTCGTTGAGGCGCAGCTTGCCGACGGCGGCGCGCAGATCCTCGAAGTCGGCGGCATCGACCGGGAACAGGCCGCAGAACACCACCGGCTGCGCCGGTTTGAAGCCCGGCAAGGGCTCCGTGGTCGGGCGGCGGTCCTCGGTGATGGTGTCGCCGACGCGGGTGTCGGCCACTTCCTTGATCGAAGCGGTGATGAAACCGAACTCGCCGGGGCCGATCTCGTCGGCCTGGACCATCTTCGGCGTGAAGAAGCCGGTGCGCTCGACCGGATACTTCGCGCCGGTGCCCATCATGCGGATGTTCTGGCCCTTCCTGAGCACGCCGTCGATGACGCGCACCAGAACGATGACGCCGAGATAGGCGTCGTACCAGCTGTCGACCAGCATGGCCTTCAGCGGCTTGGCGGCGTCGCCCTCGCGCGGCGGCGGGAGCTTGGTGACGATCGCTTCCAGCACCTCGTCGATGCCGATGCCGGTCTTGGCCGAAATCATCACCGCCTCGGAAGCGTCGAGGCCGATCACCTCCTCGACCTGTTCCTTGATGCGGTCCGGTTCGGCAGCGGGCAGATCGATCTTGTTCAGCACCACGACGATCTCGTGGTTGGCGTCGATGGCCTGGTAGACATTGGCCAGCGTCTGCGCCTCGACGCCCTGCGAGGCGTCGACCACCAGCAGCGAACCCTCGCAGGCGCGCAGCGAGCGCGACACTTCATAGGCGAAGTCGACGTGGCCCGGCGTGTCGATGAGGTTCAGCACATAATCCTGGCCGTCCTTGGCCTTGTAGTTCAGGCGCACGGTCTGCGCCTTGATGGTGATGCCGCGCTCGCGCTCGATGTCCATGTTGTCGAGCACCTGCTCGGTCATCTCGCGCGCCTCCAGCGCGCCGGTCATCTGGATGAGGCGGTCGGCCAGCGTCGACTTGCCGTGGTCGATGTGGGCCACGATCGAAAAATTGCGGATGTTGGAAATGGGCGTGCTCATGGCGCGGCCTTTATCAGGGGCCGAATGCTCCGGCAAGCGGCGGCGCCATTGGGGTTGCGCACATCCGTTAAATCTTTAGCGGTTGTATTAGCCGGGCGTTGCAACAGCGCATGCTATCCGTCGTGGATCGTTGCCCCGGGATGCGCTCATGCGAAAACGCTACCTGAAGTTCCTCGTCTCAGAAGATGCCTCGCTCGTGCCAGCCTTCGCGCTGTCCGTGCTGCCGCTTTTTGCCGTGCTCGGTCTCTCGGTGGATTATACCTCCGGCGTGAACTCGAAGGCGGAAATGCAGAACGCGCTGGACGCGGCAACACTGGCCATCACCACGCTGCCGACCGACACCACGCTGGCAAAACGGCAGGAAGCCCTGCAGGCCTTCTACGACGCCAACAGGGGCGACGGAACGGCGACGCTGAACAGCTTCACCGTCGATCTCGACGGTACGTCGCGCGCCCAGTCTTCGGCAACCTACAACATGCCGACGAATTTCATGCGGCTCGCCACCATCAACAGCGTGTCGATCAGCGTCACGTCGGCTGCGACCAAGACGCCGGCACTCGTCGAGGCGACCTTCAAGATCGACAAGGCTTCCGGTTACTGGAACAAGAAGATGACGCTGTTCGGCACCGCTTTCGGCCAGACGACGGAAAAGGCGTTGATGCTGATCGACTACAAATACAATGGCGGCGGCGGCACCAAGGGCTACGGCACGACCGTGGTCTACACCCCCGACAACCTGGGCAAGCTCACGGTCGTCCAGCAGACGCAGACATGTGTCACCAGCGCCTACAACAGCTGGAGCAACCCTCTGAAGCCGGGGGCTTTCGTGGATGGCGACAAGCAGGTCCTGTGCACCACGACGCCCGCCAACGGCACCGGTGCCGTGATCGACGTCAAGACGATGGAAAAACTCTACCTGCAGATGGATGTGCCGTCCGGAAACCCGAAAGTCCTGAAATCGAACGACCCGGCCACCTCCAACCGGCTTTATCTCGACGGGGTCGAAGTCGAGACTGGCAAGACGGTCGACATCTTCCGCGCGGTGCCTTGTGGCAACACAAGCTCCCAGGCCTGGGAAGACGGCGGCAACGCCGTGCCGGCGCCGGTCTCCAACGCCGACTTCTTCTATACGGTGAGCGGCAAATGCGAATTCTCGCAGAAGCCTTCAACCACCGCTCTCACTCAATAGCCTCCGCCCAGTTTACTCTCGACCTCTAGACCCGCCCGGCCCTGCCCGCGGCGGGTTCTTTTTTGCCCGCAAGATCACGAAGCGGTGAACGGTGTAACGAGGAGCTGCATCGCCACGAATGCCCAGATGAAGCCGCCAACGGCTGAAACGGAGCAAGCGATGCGCGCGAAGATCACAAGAGGCATGGTTGTTGCAACGAAGGGCATGGCGGCTGGCGCCCTGCTCATGGCCGGCATGGTTGCCGCGGCGGCGCAGCCGCTCACGGTGGTCGAACTCTTCACCAGCCAGGGCTGCTCCTCCTGCCCGCCGGCCAATGCCAACCTGATCAAGCTGAAGGACCGGACTGACGTGCTGGCACTGTCCTTCGCCGTGACCTACTGGGATTATCTCGGCTGGAAAGACACGTTCGGCAGGCCGGAATACACCGAACGGCAGGTGACTTATGAACCGGCACTCGGCCGCAGCGGGCCGTTCACGCCACAGATGGTCGTCAACGGCCGGGCCGATACGGTCGGCAACAGGCTGTCCGACATCGAGGCCCTGATCGCCAAGGACAGGTCTCCAGGCGGTCCAATCCTTTCACTGGCCGACGGCAAGGCAGCCATCGGCCCCGGCAAAGCACCGGCGGGCGGCGCCGACGTGTGGCTGGTGCAGTACCGGCCCGGTGTCGTCGACGTGCCGGTGGGGCGTGGTGAAAACAGCGGCCACACCTTGCCGCACGCCAATGTCGTCCATGCCCTGACCCGCCTTGGCACCTGGACCGGCGAAGCGGCGACATTGCCGTTGCCCAAGGCCGGCGAAGGCCTTTCCACCGCCGTCCTGGTGCAGGCGCCGCAAGGCGGACCGATCCTGGCTGCGGCCGCCAACTAGGCACCGCACGCGACAGCGCACCACGCCCGCTCGAATTGCACGGCCGAAGCGGCCGCGCGCAACCGGCGCCATGCGCCACCAAACCCTCGAAGGAGAGAACAGCATGACCCGTCCAATCAGCCTGAAGGCGCTGGCTTTTGCCGTTGCCGCGACCACGTTCACTGCCGCCGGAGCATATGCCGAAGACGCCATGAAACCAGCCGATGCGATGAAGACCGAGGATGCGATGAAGCCGGCGGATGCCATGAAACCGGCCGACGCCATGAAGCCGGCCGATGCCATGAAACCGGCCGACGCCATGAAACCAGCCGACGCCATGAAACCGGCCGATGCCATGAAGCCGGCCGATACCATGAAGCCGGCCGATGCCATGAAACCTCAACAGTAACTGCTGACCGGGGCGACGATGCACGGGATCGTGAAAGCCATTCGGCTGCGGTCATCGTATAGTGCCTCGTCGCCCGGCCCTCATGAAGGAGCCCATGCATGACCCGAGATCGTAAATCCGGCACGGCAAAGCCATGGAAGGCAGCTGGCCTGTCCGCGCTTGCCGGCCTTGCGCTGGCCGCCACGGCGCTGACTTTCCTGCAGGGGCCGAGCCGCGCGGCCGAAGAGGCCGTGAAGATCCCGCCGCCTGCCGTCGACGCAAAACCGACGGCGGGAATGCAGAAGGCCGTGTTTGCCGGCGGCTGCTTCTGGGGCGTGCAAGGCGTGTTCCAGCACGTAAAAGGCGTGACGAAGGCTGTTTCCGGCTACACCGGCGGCGCGGCCGACACGGCCGAGTATGAACGCGTCGGCTCGGGCAACACCGGCCATGCCGAGTCGGTCGAGATCACCTACGACCCATCGAAGGTAAGCTACGGCAAGCTGCTGCAGGTCTACTTCTCGGTGGCGCACAACCCGACCCAGCTCAACTACCAGGGACCGGACTACGGGACGCAGTACCGTTCCACGGTGTTCGCAGCCAATGCCGAGCAGAAGACGATCGCCGAGGACTACATCGCCCAACTCGACACGACGAAGGCGTTTTCCAAGAAAATCGTGACGACGCTGGAGACCGGCAAGACGTTCTATCCGGCCGAGGATTATCATCAGGATTTCCTCGAGCGGAACCCGACCTATCCCTATATCGTCTACAACGACCTGCCGAAGATCGAGAATTTGAAGGCGATGTTCCCGGATCTCTACTCGGACAAGCCCGTGCTGGTCGCGGCCAGCCCGAAGAGTTGACCGGCTGAACATCTTTCAAAAACAAAAGACCGCGCTGATGTGACCGGCGCGGTCTTTTTTATTGGCGACACTCTCGACGCAGGGTTGCCTACTGAAGGTTCATCGGTGCTGCAGTGACCGGGTCGAATTTGATCTCGACCTTGGCGCCGTCCTTGGTGAAGTAGGTGACTTCGTAACCCTTGTTGTCCCAGTCGACCTCGTCGATGAAGGCGAAATCCGCGCGCTGCTCGACCTTGGCGACGATCTCCGACAGTTTCTTGGCGTTCGCTGGCGGCACGTCCCTGGTCTGGGCGCCCGCTGGTGCGACGACGGCAATCAAGGAAATGGCCGCCAAAACAGTGATGATACGCATGTGATCCCTCCGAAGCTGACGCGAGATGCGCGTTTGACGATAGCCCTTATATCCGGTGCATAACTCACGGCATTGACGATCGTTCCGCAAGCACGAACCAGGAAGCGGCAGGCTGCGCGTCCCGGCCTCGACGGACGCGGATGGTTTTCCTTCCTGATCAGACGGGCCTGACCAGATGGCCAGTGATGGCGAGATATGTCAGCAGCCGCCTTGATTTCGGGTTGCGGGAACCAACATTCAGGCGCACAACGCAAATCCTTTCCAATCAGACCTTTTTCATCATGCAATCCGTCATCTCCGTTTCCGGTGTCTCGAAAACCTATGCCACCGGCTTCAGCGCGCTGAAAAACATCAATCTCGACATCAAGCGCGGCGAAATCTTCGCCCTGCTCGGCCCCAACGGCGCCGGCAAGACCACGCTGATCTCGATCATCTGCGGCATCGTCAACCGCTCGGGTGGCACCGTCACCGTGGATGGCCATGACATTTCGAAGGACTATCGCGCCGCGCGCAGCCTGATCGGACTGGTGCCGCAGGAACTGACCGTCGAATCGTTCGAGACGGTCAGTTCGGTGCTGGCCTTCAGCCGCGGCCTGTTCGGCAAGCCGGCCGACCCGGCTTTCATCGAGAAGGTCCTCAAGGACCTTTCGCTCTGGGAGAAGCGCGACTCCAAGATCATCACGCTGTCGGGCGGCATGAAGCGTCGCGTGATGATCGGCAAGGCGCTGTCGCATGAGCCGAAGATCCTGTTCCTCGACGAGCCGACCGCCGGCGTCGACGTGGAACTGCGCAAGGACATGTGGGCGCTGGTGCGGAAATTGCGCGAATCCGGCGTCACCATCATCCTCACCACCCACTACATCGAGGAAGCCGAAGAGATGGCCGACCGGGTCGGCGTCATCAACAAGGGCGAGATCATCCTGGTGGAGGAAAAGGCCGAACTGATGCGCAAGCTCGGCCGCAAGCTTTTGAAGCTCGAACTGCGCAGCCCGCTCACCGCCCTGCCCGCCGGATTCGAGACCTACAATCTCGAGCTTTCGCCGGACGGCAACCGATTGACCTACACCTATGACAACCAGGCCGAACGGCCGGGCGTTGCCTCGCTGATCCGCGACCTCGACCAGGCCGGCATCCAGTTCCGCGATCTCGACACCGAAAACAGTTCGCTGGAGGAGATCTTCGTCTCCCTGCTGAGGAGGCAGTCATGAATCATCGCGCTGTCTGGGCGATCTACAAGGTGGAGATGGCGCGCACGCTGCGCACCATCATGCAGAGCGTGATCTCGCCCGTCATTTCGACTTCGCTCTATTTCGTGGTGTTCGGCGCAGCGATCGGCTCGCGCATCACCGAGGTCAACGGCGTGAGCTACGGCGCCTTCATCGTGCCGGGGCTGATCATGCTCACCTTGCTGACCCAGTCGATTTCCAACGCCTCCTTCGGCATCTATTTCCCGAAATTCGTCGGCACGATCTTCGAATTGCTGTCGGCGCCGGTCTCCTACCTGGAGGTCGTCATCGCCTATGTCGGGGCGGCCGCCACCAAGTCGATCGGCATCGGCCTGATCATCCTGGCCACCGCCTCGCTGTTCGTCGAGCTCGACATCCAGCACCCGTTCTGGATGCTCGGCTTCCTGGTGCTGACGGCGATCACGTTCAGCCTGTTCGGCTTCATCATTGGCATCTGGGCGAATGGCTTCGAACAGCTGCAGCTGATTCCGCTGCTGGTGGTGACGCCGCTCACCTTCCTCGGCGGCTCCTTCTATTCGATCGACATGCTGCCCGGCGTGTGGCGCACGATCTCGTTGTTCAACCCGGTCGTCTATCTGGTCAGCGGTTTCCGCTGGGCCTTTTTCGGCCATTCCGACGTGCCGGTGGAGATCAGCCTCGGCATCACGCTGGCCTTCCTGCTGCTGTGCATCGCCGTCGTCGGCTGGATCTTCAAGACCGGATACCGGCTGAGGACGTAATTTTCCAGAACGCCTCAATCGCCGGCGCGGCCCCTCCGGGCCGCTTGGCTTTCGCGCCAACGGGCGCGGCGCGCGGTCGCGCGCTCCAACGGTCATGCAAAAATGACCGTTGGGGTCAGATCGCTTTCAGCAATCTCAGCAGCGCCAGCATGCCGCTGGCGGTGCCGCGCTTGAATGCGATGTAGGCCGGTTCCTCCACGCCGTGGAAGCGCCGCTTGAAGGCAGCCTGCCCCTGCAGGTTGAAGCGGTGGCGGTTGACCAGCTTGGAATCGAAGGCCCGGCTGAACGCACCGCGCCAGAACGTGCTTTCAGGAAAGCCGCTCGGCGCCATATCGGCCAAAGGCGAAAGCCCCAGCGTCACGGCGGAAATGCCTTCCTTGCGGAACTGGTCGACCGCGAATTTGGTCAGGCCGATCTCGGCATGCGGGGTGGCACCGGCCAGCTTGCGCTTGAAGGCGGTCGTATAGCCGGTGACCTTTCCACCACTCGAGATCGGATCGAAATCGAGCAAGGCGGTGAGTTTCCTGTCCGGATCCAGCAGCACGAAGCGGCGCATGCCGGGGCCGGGCAGGATCGGAAACGGGCGGTTGAGGAAAGCCATCTCGCGGCGCGCGACGATGCGGCCCGACCGCCATTCATCGGAAAGGCGGCGGACCTCGTCGGCGTCGGCCAGTCCGCCGGTATCCTCGGCCAGCGTAAACCCCTTCTTGACCAGCCAGCGCTCGGAATAGCGCACGGTTTCGTTGGGCTTGCCGGAGAAATCATGCGCCGGCAGCGGCAGCCGCGTGTCGTAGCCGATGCGGCTGACCTGATAGCCAAGCCCGGAAAGGACTTTCGCCGTGGCCTCGCCGATCTGCACGAACCAGGGCGAATTGGCGATCTCGACGAAGCGGCAAATCAGCGCGGCGCGATCTCCGTCGCCGACGACCGGATCGGCCAGCGCATAGTGGCGCCCCATCATGGTCTGGAAGGCGACATAGCCGTTTTCATCGCCGAAATAGGATAGCAGCGGCTGCGTGGCCGTCGAATAGGCGAGCGAGAAATCGCCATGCTGCGCGAGCATTTCCAACCGCCTGGCAAGCGGCAGGTTCGCGCGCGGAACAGCGGCAGCGCGGTCGTCGAGGAAGCGGTCTATGCTCTTGCGGAGCGAGCCCATGAAATACGCCCAGATGATACCCAAAGACGGCTAATCGATCCGTCTTCCGAATCAACAAGCCGCTGCCACCCCTCAACCCTCTCTTGCCATATCGCCGTGCTTGGCACATAGCGCAATCAAGTTGCGGCTGGGATGTCGCGAAAGGATTTGGTGGAAATATGACCGAAACGATCGAAGAAGTGATCGTGATCGGTGCGGGCGCGGCCGGGCTGGCTGCGGCCGACGCACTGACCCGGCATGGCATCAAGGCCCGCGTGTTCGAAAAGGAAGCCCAGATCGCCGAACCGTGGCGGCAGCGGCATGAGCGGCTGGCGCTGAACACACATCGCGACATGTCCTATCTGCCTGGCATGCCATATCCGAAAGGCGTGCCGGCCTTCCCGCCCAAGGCGGCGGTGATCGCCTATCTCGAACATTTTGCCGAGGAGCGCGGCATCGCGGTCGAATTCGGCACCGAAGTCGAACGTATAACCCGTGAAAGCGGCCACTGGACGATCCACACCAACAAAGGCACCCGCCAGGCCAGGAACATCATCATCGCCACCGGTCACGACAAGGTGCCGTGGATGCCGGACTGGCCGGGAGCAGCCGAATACAAGGGGCGGCTGATCCATTCTGCCGAGTTCGGCAGCCCCAGGGACTACGAAGGCAAAAGCGTGCTGGTGATCGGCGCCGGCAATTCCGGCTTCGACGTGCTGAACTACCTGATCGGCGCCAAGACCGCGATGATCTACCTTGCCGCCCGTGCCGGCCCCTCCATCCTGCCCAAACGCATCGGCAAGATCGCCGTGCAGCGCTTCTCCAGAATCACCAATGCCCTGCCCATCCCGGTCGGCGACTTCATGGTGGCGCTGCTGCAGCGCCTGCTGTTCGGCGACCTTCGCAAGCTTGGTTTCGCGCCGGTGAAGAAGGGCGGCATCAGCCGGTTGAAGGAAGACCATGTGGCGATCTCCGCCGACGACGGTGCGATCGCCGCCATCAAGGCGGGCCGCATCAAGGTCGTCACTTCCGTGGCAGGCTTCGATGCCGAGCATGTCGTGCTCGCCGACCGGAGCAGGATCAAGGCCGATGTCGTCATCGCCGCAACCGGCTACCGCACGGGGCTTAACACGTTGCTGGACGGTCTCGGCGTGGTCGATGACAAGGGCAAGCCGAAGGCAAACGGCGCCGAGCCGGGCAGCCAGCCCGGCCTGTGGTTCATTTCCATGCAGCCGAGCATCGTCGGCCATTTCTACGCTGCTGGTCAGGAGGCCAAGGCCATCGCGGCCAGGATTGCGGGACGCCGATAGCCTTCAGGTGGTTTCGGCACCCTGGGCGACGATGTGAGCCTCTAGACCCCGATCTTGCCGCCATCCTGCTTGGTGATGGCGACGACGGCAGGCCGCACCGGCATGTCCGGTTTGAAATCCGGCCAACGTGTAGAAAGGTCCTCGTAGTAGGACGGACGGCCGAACGGTTCCCAATCGGTGCCGCCGTCACCCGGATGCTGCACGGCGACGAAGGCGGTCTTGTCGTCCGGGGCAAATTGCGGACCGCACATTTCGGCCCCCACCGGTACACGGAAGAACAGCCTGGAGGTGGCGCGCGCCGGTCCTTCCGTGTCGACCGCCCACAGGCCGTCGGTGCGCCCGGTTTCCTTGGCGTTGTTGCCGTCGGTGGCCACCCACAGCCGACCGGCGGAATCGACAGCGCAATTGTCCGGCATGCCGAACCAGCCATTGGCCGTGGTCGCGGTGGAGAACGAGGCGCCGACATCGGCAACCGACGGATCGCCACACTTCAGCAGGACTTCCCATTTGCCCTTGGTGGCGGCGAAGTCGCCACCGTCTTCGGCGATCTCGATCATATGGCCAAAGGCGTTCTTGGCGCGTGGATTGGCGGCGTCGACCTGGTCGTCCTTGCGCTTGGTGTTGTTGGTCAACATCACATAGACCTTGCCATTGACCCCATTAGGCTGGATGTCCTCGGGACGATCCATCTTGGTGGCGCCGAGCAGGTCGGCGGCACGACGCGTCTCGATCAGCACGTCGGCCTGGCTGGCGAAGCCGTTCCCGGCCGTCAGCGGACCCTGACCGAAAACGATGGGCAGCCACTCGACGCCACCGTCTTCGGCGAACCTGGCGACATGAAGCGTGCCTTCGTCTAGCAGATCCTTGTTGGCTGCCGGATTGGCAGGATCGAACTTGCCCGCGGTGACGAATTTGTAGACGTAATCGAAACGCTCGTCGTCGCCGAGATAGAAGACGACACGGCCATCCTTGGCCACGATCGATTCCGCGCCCTCGTGCTTGAAACGGCCAAGCGCGGTGCGCTTCTTCGGCGTCGAATTCGGATCGGTGACATCGACCTCCACGATCCAGCCGAAGCGGTTCGCCTCGTTGGGTTCCTTGGCAAGGTCGAAACGATCGTAGTGAGCGCCCCACTCATAAGAGCCTTCGGGAATGCCGAGGCGCTTGTAATTCTCCGCTTCCTTGTGGCCTTCGGGCAGCGCGCCGGAGAAGTAGCCGTGGATGTTCTCCTCGGCCATCACATAGGTCCCCCAGGGGGTCACGCCGCCGGCGCAGTTGTTCACCGTGCCGAATACCTTGCTGCCGGATGGATCGGCATTGGTCTTGACACGATCATGGCCTGCGACGGGTCCGGAGAGCGCCATTTCGGTGTTGACGGTGACGCGGCGGTTCAGCTTGCCGTCGCGCACCACCTGCCACTTGCCGCCTTCCTTGCGGATCTCGACGATGGTGCCGCCATGGGCCGCCATCTCGATATCGACCTGGTCCTTGCTGAGCGGGGCAAGTTCGAGTGCCTTCTTGCCGTCCTTCTCCACCACCTTGACGATGCCAGGGAACATCAGGTGCGGGTTGGTGTATTCGTGGTTGACCACCAGAAGCCCGTGCTCGGGCGAACCCTCCAGGGGGATGTAACCGACGAAATCGTTGTTGTAGCCGAACTGCCTGGCCTGCGCCGCGGCGGTCTGTCTGGCTGGATCGAACTCCGGCGCGTCGGCAAACAGCGGATCGCCCCAGCGCAGGAGCACGTCGGCGTCGTAGCCAGCTGCGACATGGTGCGTGTCGTCAATGCCGGCCTCGACTTCGTCGAAGGTGAAGGCCGAGGCACCCTCGGCCGCGCGCGCTTCGTCGGCGCTCATCAAGGCAAGCGGGCTGACGGTGACGGCGATGGCGGAAACTGCAAGCGAGCCCTTGAGGAAGCCACGACGCGAAAAACGCGCGGCGATGATCTCACCCATGGTGCGGTTGTCGGTCGGGTTGATCGCCGGACCTTCGTTCTCTTCAAGCAGGCTGGTGCGGAAGCGGATGTCTTCTTGGTCCGACATGGCTGACCTCTGGCTTTTGGCGTTGGCTGGGCTGCGTGTCTGGGACCTGCGTAGCGGGCGGGCTTTACAGTTTCATGACGCAGGGCGCGTCCACTGCCCGGCGGCTGATCGGGATGACCACATCGGATCGTCGAAACCAAAGCGGATTGCCTGCGGGAGACAGGCATTGGTAAGTGAAGCCTTCCGGCGCTTCAGCCCGACAGAAACGCATTCAACCGGGCGAGAACCCGGTCTGGAGCTTCCAGTTGCGGCAGATGGCCGACGCCGGACAACGTTTCGAACGACGATCCCGGGATGAGGCGATGCAGCGCCCTGCCGCGCTCCACCGGGATCCAGGGATCGTCCTCGCCCCAGAGGATCGCGACGGGACAGCGGATTCCAGCAAAGAGCGGTTCGACCTCGGCCGTGTAGCGCTCGTCGGCCTGCGCGAATTGCCCATAGAAGCTCTGCCGCCCCTCGTCGCCCAGCCACGGCTCGACCAGCCTCTCGAAATCCGTGCGTTCGATGCCGTTGACGATGGCGCCCTTGATGTAGGCTTCAACGACCGCGCGATGGATGTGCGGCGGCAGGCCGAGAAATGCGTCCACGTGGCGGCCGACATGATCGAAGAACTCGGACCCCCACGGCCGCATGGCGACGACATTCATCAGCACATAACGTTCGAAGTCGCAGCCGTGCAGGAGATGAGCACGCAGCGTGGTCGCCCCGCCAAAATCATGGGCGATGACGACAGGGCGTTCGAGACGCCAATGCGCCAGCATCTCGGCGAACACCTGCCCCTGGACATCGAGCGAGGTGCGCCGCGCCGCATCTTTTTCCGATTGCCCATAGCCTGGCATGTCATACCAATGAACACGATGGTGCCTTGCCAGGGCCGGGATGATCCGGTGCCAGGAAAAGGAAGACCATGGCCAGCCATGCGCCAGCACAAGGTCAGGACCGCTGCCTGCCTTGCCGGCGGCTACACGCCCCGCGGAGGTCGAAACGATCTCATCAAGTTTCCACGACATCGTGCCATCTTGCCGTGTTCGGGCTTGCATCGGCAAGGGGACGTAAGTCCCTGAAATGCAGCAGTTTTGAATCAAATGCCGGCTGCGGAATTTCCGTTCCCGCAACCGAATCGCTCCATGCTTTCACTTGCGGCGGGAAAAGAACGGAGCATCGATGAACAGTGATTTTGCCGCCGCGCGCCTGCATCTCGAGCGGGCAACCCACTACCTGCGCGGCAACGACCAGACGAGCATGAAGGCCTGCGAGGCGCTGGATATCCTGATCGAAGCCATCGTCACCGCCCAGCACACCAAGCCGAAAGGCCAGGTGATCGAGTTTCCGAGGACGGTTCAGCTGCGCTAGTCCGCCATCGCCGACACTTGACCGGCGCCAGCTGTTGGGAAACAAGCTTGCCTAGCGGGCAATCGGGCTGGGTGGAGACAATCTGTGAACGTATTCGGCATGGCGCAACTCGGTGTCTCCACCGTGATCTTCCTGCTTGCCGCCACGGCAGCCAAACATTGGGCACTCGCACCGAGCTTCGGCAAGATCGCCATCACCCTGGCACTCTACACACTTGGCAATCTGATCATGCTGAAGCTGATCCGCGACTTCGGCATGTCGATTTCGCTCAGCCTCTCGGCAGTCATCCAGCTGGTGGCGGTGAATGCGGTGGCTCTGGCATTCTTTGGCGAGCGGCTGACGGCGATCCAGGGCGTCGGTGTCGCATTGGCCATCGTCGCCGTGGCGCTCGTCACGCTGGGGCCTTATTTGCAGGGCCGATGACAGCCGTGCCGGAACTGCTTGAGCCGGCCTTCCTGGAAAGACGGCATTTGCGGCGGGATTGATGCGAAAGACACTTTCAACATTCTATGACCGGGTCGAATTTCCGGTGCTTCTGGCCGGCATCATCGTCGCCGGTGGTCTCTGGGGCTTCGTCGAACTGATGGAGGTTGCTCGCGACGCGGCTCCTCACAGCTTCGATACACAGATCCTGCTCGCCTTCCGGGAAGCCGGTGATCCCGGTAACCCGATCGGCTCGCCGCGCTTCGAAGGAGCGGTGCGCGACATCACCGCGCTCGGAAGCGCTGCCGTGCTGACCTTGATCACCGCCGCGACCATCATCTACTTCCTGCTCATCCGGCGCTGGACGACGGCGCTGTTCGTACTGGTGGCGGTCGGCGGCGGGCAGATCCTGTCGGCCCTGCTGAAATTCGGCATCGACCGGCCTCGCCCGGATCTGGTGTCGAAGCTTGCGGTGGAAACCTCCCTCTCCTTCCCCTCCGGGCATGCCATGCTATCGGCAGTGACCTATCTCACCCTCGGCACACTGGCGGCACGGTTCCTGCCCGGGCATGTCACCAAGATCTATGTCTTCCTGCTCGCGGTGCTGTTGACGTTGATGGTCGGCGTGTCGCGCCTCTATCTCGGCGTGCATTGGCCGTCGGATGTGCTGGCGGGCTGGTGCGCGGGCTTTGCCTGGGCCATGCTGTGCTGGCTGGCGGCGCGCTTCATGCCTCGCGGCAAGAACGGTGAAGGCGAGTTGAGTTAATGCATTTTCAATCCAAATTCATGTTTGACACATCACTATGAAAGTATCATACATTTATCCTGCGGACTCAGACGGGAGTTCTGACCGGTGATTACCGCTGCACAGATGCGTGCGGCGCGGGCGCTGGCTGGCATCGACCAGAAGACGCTTGCCGAACGCGCCGGCGTTTCGCTGCCGACCATCCAGCGCATGGAGGCCAGCGACGGCGTGGTACGGGGCGTGGTCGACACGTTGATGAAGGTCATCCAGGCACTTGACGAGGCCGGGGTGGAACTGATCGGCGACAACCAGGCCAGCGATCGCGGCGGCAGGGGCGTGCGGCTGAAGAACTCCGTATAGGTTTCCCGATCCGGGTCGGCGTGAGCAATTCCAGGAGAAATGCGCAACGGTTTTCCGTCCGGAATTGCGTAAAAACAAAGGGTTAGAGCGTTTCCGCGAAAAACGGAAACGCTCCAGGGCTCGCGACGGCGACCGCCGACTTTCCGCAAGATCATTGCGATGCCGACGATGCCGACGCTTTTGCGGAAAGCACGTCATGGATCAGTTCCGCCACCAGCAGGTTCGCAAGGCCGGGCCGACATTTTCCGAACTGTTCACACCAAAGCTGGCAACCGTGATGCGCGAAGGCTACCGCCTGCCGCAGCTGCGTGCCGATGCCGTGGCGGGCCTGACCGTTGCCATCGTGGCACTGCCGCTCTCCATGGCCATTGCGATTGCCTCCGGCGTGACACCGGAGCGTGGACTGTTCACGGCGATCGTCGGCGGTTTCATCGTTTCGGCGCTCGGCGGCAGCCGTTTCCAGATCGGCGGGCCGGCCGGCGCCTTCATCGTGCTGGTGGCTTCCACCGCTGACCGCCAGGGCCTGGACGGGCTTTTGCTCGCCACGATGATGGCCGGCCTGTTCCTGCTCGCCATCGGCTATCTGCGGCTCGGCACCTACATCAAATACATCCCCTACCCGGTGACCGTTGGTTTCACCGCAGGCATCGCCGTCATCATCTTTTCCGGCCAGATCGTCGAATTGCTGGGGCTCAAGCTGCCAGGCAAGGAGCCGGGTCCCTTTATACCGAAGCTGATGGCGCTGTGGCAGGCGGGCAGCACGCTGAACCCAGCCGCTGCGGGCGTCGCCCTGCTTTCCATCATCACCGTGGTTACATTGAAGAAATGGCGGCCGCACTGGCCCGGCATGCTGGTGGCCGTTGCGCTGGCATCCCTGGTGGTGGCGCTGTTTGCGCTGCCTGCCGATACGATCGGATCGCGTTTTGGCGGCATTCCGCGCAGCCTGCCCTTGCCCGCATTGCCGCCAATGAGCCTGGACAAGGCGATTGCAGTACTGCCGGATGCCATCGCCTTTGCCTTGCTGGGTGCGATCGAGTCCCTGCTTTCGGCAGTTGTGGCTGACGGCATGACCGGGCGCCGTCACCGTTCGAACTGCGAACTGGTGGCGCAAGGTTTCGCCAACATCGGCTCGGTGCTGTTCGGCGGCATCTGCGTTACCGGCACCATCGCACGCACCGCCACCAATGTGCGTGCCGGTGCACATGGACCGGTCTCCGGCATGCTGCACTCGGCTTTCCTTCTTGTCTTCATGCTGGTGGCAGCTCCGCTCGCCAGCTTCATCCCGCTGGCTGCGCTTGCCGGTGTGCTTGCGCTCGTTTGCTGGAACATGGTCGAGAAGCCGGCGATTGTCGCCCTGCTGCGTTCTTCCAGGGCAGATGCGCTGGTGCTGGCGGCAACGTTCCTGATCGTCGTCTTCCGCGATCTCACCGAAGGCATCGTCGTCGGCTTCGCATTGGGTTCGGTGCTGTTCATCGATCGAATGGCCAAGGCCGTGGCCATCACTGAAAGCGAACCGCCACTGATTGCGGACGATGTCGCGGATACAACCAATGGTGATCGTGATGCCTATGACGCCATCGAGGCCAGCGACCCCGACACCGTCGTGTATCGTATTTCCGGTGCTTTCTTCTTCGGCGCCGCTTCGACGGTGGCGGCCGTGCTCGATCGTATCGCCGACCAGCGCAGGAATTTCATCCTCGACTGCTCGCAGGTGCCGCTGTTCGATTCCACCGCGGCCAATGTCATCGAAAGCACGGCACACAAGGCAAGGAAGGCCGGCGTGCGTTTCATCATCGCCGGCGCTTCGCCGCAGACCCGGCGCATGCTGATCACCCATGGCGTCAAACGTCCACTGGTGACGTTTGCCGGCTCGGTGAAGGAAGCAAAAGCACAGTTGAAAGCAGACGCCTGACTTCTGCCTCATCCGAATACATATCCGCGTGGCAGCGAGCCGAAGGTCCGCGCCAGCATCAAAGCCGGCAGTAAACCGGCGAGTATCGCGTTGGCAAGCAGGAAGCGTGCGTTGGTCGCCAGCGACGGGTCGACGCCCAGGGCGACACCCCGCACATAGCTGACGATAACGATGGCCAGCACGATGGCAAAAGGCAGCCAGTGCCCCTTCACGGCCAGGCGACCATCGTCGAGAGCGCGGGCTGGCGTGTGGCGGGCTGCTGCAAGGCCGGCCAGCACGCCGGCGACGATGCCACCGGCGAGCCCCGCAGTCGCCTGCAAGGAAAGCCCATTGCGTGCGAGCTCGAAAACGTCGAGTGCGACGAGGATCACCGGCAGCGCGAACAGGCGTGTCGGCGAGACGATGCGGTCGCGCGTGCGGGCCCACCCGGCATAAAGGGCGTAGAGGATCAGCGGCCACACCCACAGCGGCGTGTGGGTGACGATGTCGAGAAGGCTGGGGGTCTGGGCGGGCATGGTGAAACTCCGTTTCAGGATATCGCCGGTTGAAGGCTTTCGGGCGGCGCGCTACCAGTGTGGCGCTGTCCGCCGTCTCGGCTGGCCAGCACGATGGCGGTGCACCGTCGTCGCGGCAAACGTCGTTTCGGGAAGGGACGATCCGATACGTGAAGCACGGCCTCTTGCATTCCACGCTTCGCGAAATGCAGGCTATCGCGTTTTCGCCGCGCTTCTGGGGGCTGATCCTGCTCGCCACTGCCGTGCTTGGGGTGACCGGGCCGTTCGGCACCTATGAACGGCTGACATTGCTGCCGCGCCTCGCCTACTGGCTGGCGCTGGCGCTCGCCACCTTCACGGCAGGTTATGCCGCCATTCGCCTGGTCGGCGAGGCTTTGTTCGAAGGACAAGCCGTGCCTTCGGTGGTGCGGGCGCTGATCACCGGACTGGCAGCGGGCGTGCCGATCGCGCTCGTGGTGACCGCATTTGACTGGGCTGCACTATCAGCCCCGATACCGGACACATCGTCCGCCCTCACGCTCTTCCTCAATTGCGCACTGATCGCGGCTGCATTGTCGCTCGCCTCGGTGCTGATCGAAGGCGAGACAAGAGCCGACACCGAACCTCAGGCGTCGTCGACGCCACCAATCCCCGGTGTCGGCTCCGACATCGCGACGGCCCAACATCCCATAAGGCCGCCGCTGCTGGATCGCCTGCCACCGCCACTGCGCGGCAGGCTGACAAGCCTCTCGATGCAGGATCACTATGTCGAGGTTCATACCGACAAGGGCTCGGCACTGGTGCTGATGCGCATGGCGGACGCGATGCGCGAGACGGAAGGCGAAGCGGGATTGCAGATCCACCGTTCTCACTGGGTCGCGCTGGATGCCGTGGCAGGGATTGCCCGCCAGGATGGCAAGCTTTTCCTCAAGCTGAAGAACGGCACGCAGTTGCCGGTCAGCCGCAGTTTTGCGGGGACGGTGCGCGACGCGGGTTTCAGATAGCTTCTCTTGCGGCAGGCACGAAAAATCGCGCCTCTTGTGAAAAATCTCTCATCCGATGTCACACCTCCCTGGCCTATCCCGTCAAAGGCCGAGGAGAAACGACATGCGAACCTTGCTCATCCTCATCGGCTTCTACCAGAGCGCCAACGGCTTCTTCATGCTGGCCACCCCGGTCCTCTGGTATACGGCCATCCCCGGCGTCACCGAAACCGGTCCCGCCAATCCGCACTTCATCCGCGATATCGGACTTGCCTTCATCGCTGCAGGCGCCGGACTGCTCATCGGCGCCTTCAAGCAGGATCGACGGGCGATCCTGATCGCCTCCATCTTCCTCGGTGGCCATGCGCTGCTGCATCTGCACGGCACGACACCGATGGATGCGTTGCGCGACATCGTGCTGATCGCGCTGCCGGGACTGCTACCTCTTGCCCTGCTGACCACCCTGGGAAGGAGGACCGCCTGATGCTTGCGATGCTGCTCAAACGTGCCTTCCGCAAATTCGGCGGGCGCTACGGCTACGATACCAGCTATCTCGCGGAACTCGCCGATACCGACACCGCCGGCGCACTCAAGCTGGCACTGGTCTCGCCCTTCACCGATCACCGCTTCGGATTGGCGGCCGCGCCGTACTTCGCCGCGCGCATCACCGCGGCACGACAGACAGATTGTGGCTCGTGCCTGAGGCTCACCATCGCCATGGCCCGTGAGGCCGGCGTGTCGATGCGCAACATCCGGGCCATGCTCCTGGATGGCGCCGAAACCGCACCGCGCGACATGGCGCTTGCCCGTCACTATGCCGAAGCCGTGCTGGCCAGCGACCCGGCGCTGCCGAATATCCTCGCGGCCTGCGAGGCGCTGTGGGGCAAGAGCGGCGTGGCCGGGCTTGCAGCCGCCACGGTTTCGGGTTCCTTCTATCCGCTGCTCAAACGTGGGCTCGGCCACGGCAATGCCTGCGAGCCGGTTCTGGCCTGGCTGGCCGGTGAGGCGACAGAGGAGACGATGCGGGAGATGGTCGATGGCTGAAAACCCGCGGCTCACCGCCTATCTCGGCGAACGCCATCGATTGACCAGGCTTGCCTATCGCTACCTCGGCTCGACCAGCGAGGCCGAGGACATCATCCAGGACGCCTGGCTGCGCTTCGCCCGGGTGGACGAGCCAGAGGATGCTGCGAAATTGCTTTCCCGCATCGTCACGAACCTCTGCCTGGACCGGCTGCGTTCGGCGCAGGCCCGGCGCGAAACCTATGTCGGTCCCTGGTTGCCGGAGCCGATCGTGGAGCGTGCAGGCTCGGTCGAAGCAGACAGCAATGACGCGGCGCTCGATATCTCGTTTTCGGTGATGCGGGCGCTGGAGCGTCTGTCACCGCTGGAGCGGGCGGCGCTCTTCCTGCATGATCTCTACGACGTGCCGTTCGAGGAGATCGCCGAGACGCTGAAGCGCACGCCGGCAGCCTGCCGGCAGATGGCGTCCCGCGCCCGCAGGATGATCCGGCAGGATCAAAGCCGTTTCCCGGCCTCGGACGAGGATGTGGGGCGTTTTGTCGCCGCGTTCGACACGGCGATGCGCGCCGGCAACATCGAACCGCTGAAAGCGTTGCTGGCCGCCGATGTCGAATATGTCGCCGATGGCGGCGGCAAGGTCCTCGCGGCAACCAACGTGCTGACCGGCTGCGACGCCGTCGCAAAGTTCATGCTCGGCGTGGCGCGCAAGAACCCGGACCCGATGCACACCATCGTGGCGGCCGCCATCATCAACGGTACGCCAGGGCTGCTCGTCACGATTGCCGGCAAGGTCGAGCAGACGATGAGCTTCGAACTCGATGCCGGTGGCGCGATCTCGGGCATCTACGTGGTGCGCAACCCGGACAAGCTGGCGGATGTGGGAGTTTAGGTCTCAGGCCGCCCACAGTGTCGTGGTCGGAACCGCGGCGAACTGCAGCCGCAACCTGTCGGTAAGTTTCGCGATTCTGCGCTTCCAGTCCTTGTCGAACAGCTTTGTCGCCGCCGACAGGCATTCCTTGCGCAGTCGCCTGCTTTCCCGTTTCAGGTCTTTTTCGACGGCTGCCCGTGTCTCCGCGATAACCGCCAGGGCGTCCGCATCCTGTGCCAGCAGCGCTTCGAGGACGGCGAGGTCATTCAACTCCCCGAGCTTGCCGCCGAGCTTGTCCAGCGCCTTGCGGCGTGTCTTGTCTGGCCAGAGCTTGCCCAGCAGGTCGAACTGGGCTGCATGAACCTTTACGGACTTGCGCAGGTCGTGGAAATCCTCTTCCTCGCCGTGCGCACGGGCCCTGGCGAGCGCTTTCTTCGTGCGTTCAAGCCCGATCCTTACCCCTTCGGCGACAATCGCGGCCGAGGCGTTCGGGTCGGCCGGCAAGGACAGCGCACCGACCCGCAGCAACCCCTGACGGCAGGTCGCGGTGGCCGCATCGATGACCGAAGCGAAGGCGGAGATGTCGCTCATAGCGGTTGCGCGGCGTTCGACCAGCGCGGCACGAAAACTCGCATAAAGATCGGCATGGCTTGGATGCGCCTCTGCGAGCCGGTCGATGGTTTCGATCAGAGCGGTCGCCTCGCGTGGTCCGGCAAGGCTCGCTGCCACATCGCGGTAGCGCGCATTCTCCGCCTCGAAGAATGCCTCGTCGCCCGGTCGCACGAGGCGCAACAGTGCGCGCACCGCTTTCAGCCGGCGGCGGCATCTGTGCAGGTGTTCTTCCGGTTCTGCATGCGCCCGGGCCAGATGGTCCAGCGCCAGATGCACATCCTGCCGCAGCAGACGCATGGCGTCGTTCGCCAGGGGAAGATTTGCGTCAAGCCGCGCGTTCATGGCACCAGTTCCGGAAAACCGTTCAGCGCCAGCGACGCGTTGGAGAAGCGCAATTCCCCTGTCACCTCCCGCCCGAGCCAGCCGGGCAGCATGGCGTCCGGGACGCTGTCCCTGGTTTCGAGTTCTGCCACCACCAGTCCGTCGAGCACGTCGTTGAAGACATCGACTTCGTAGACATAGCCGCAATGGCTGACATGATGGCGGGTCTTGCGGATGATGTTACCGATGGCGAAGGCCATCATCTCACGCGCCTCGGCGAGCGGCACGGGATATTCGAACTCGTCGCGGACCCTCAGGTCGGATCCGAATTTCAGCGTCAGCTTCGCGGCCTTGCCGTCGCTGATGCGCATGCGGATCGACCGCTCCGAGGAAATGGCCAGATAAAACTGGGTGATCGCGACGCTGCGTTCCACCGCCTTGCGCCAACCCTCGTCCCTTATCAGAAACTTGCGTTCGACTTCCTTGGCCATCGGCAGGGAATAAAGCGCGGCGGCGGCGGCAAATCAACCGCAATTGCGGCCTGGCATATCACACGACCGTCACGATGCCCTGAACAGGCAGTCAACCAGAAGCGCCGCCATGGCGATGACGACCCCGATGACGCAGACCGTCGGCCAGCCACCCCATGCCCACGCAACACCCGCCATTGCCGAACCGGCAGCGCCGCCGAGGAAGAACAGCCCGACAAACAGGCCGTTGAGGCGACCGCGCGCCTCCGGTTGCAGAAGATTGATCACGCGCCTGCCCAGCGTCTGGTCGCCGGTGACACCGATGTCGAGCAGCACGGCGCTGCCGCCCAACAACAGGAGAGGCAGGAGCCAGTCTCCGGAACGCGCAAATCCAGCCCAGGCCGAAAGGGCGAAAGCGACGATAACGAGGCAGTGCGAGAGGATCGTTCCTGACCGTGTCCAGCCACGATCGCCGGCACGCCCGAACAGCGGAGTCACGACCGCGCCACCCGCGCCGGCAAGGGCAAACAGGGCTATGCCGCGCTGGCCGAGATCGAAAGGTGGCTCGGCAAGCCGCAGCGCCACGGATGTCCAGAACAGGCTGAACGCTGCCATGGAGAGACTCGCCGTCAGAGAATGGCGCCGTAATTCGGGTTCGGAACGCAGCAGGCCCCAGAGCGAACCAACCAGAGCCGGATATCCGGTGTCGCCTGCCGGCCGCCGTCGCGGCAGTCGCACAGCCAGGACGGCGCCGAGCAGCAGCATTGCTGTGGCACTCGTGCCGTAGAAGGCTCGCCAGCCGAAGGTATCGGCAATCAAGCTGGCAGCGGGACGCGCCAGGAGGATACCGATCATCAGCCCGCTCATCACATCGCCGATGACGCGACCGCGCCGCTCGGGTTCGACCATGGATGCGGCGATGGGAACCAGGATCTGGATTGCCGAGCAGGCCGCGCCGAGAACAAAAAGAATGACCATCAGCAGACCCGCGCTGGGCGCGAGCATGGCCGCGATTGCGGCCAGCACGGCACAGCCCAGCATCCGCAGCACAAGGGTGCTGTTCTCCAAGAGGTCAGCCAGGGGAACCAGGAAGAACAGCCCCGCCGCATAGCCCAGCAAGGTCGCCATCGCCACTAGTCCGCCCATCCCGCTGCCAAAACCGAAGGCGGGCCCGATCAGGCCGACAAGTGTCTGTGGAGCGAACAGGTTCGTCACGATCACGCCGACAGCGATCGCGAACAGGATTACCTGCGAGCCGGTGATAGAAGCGCGGTGTGACACGGTACCGGCCGCGCTGCTGACGTTGCTGGACATGGAACTGCTCCTCGGCATGAACTCGCACATCGATGAGGAGCTTTATTCGCAGTCATCATCATGATACAAATTAAAATGATCAATAATGATTATGCGAAACTCGCATGAATATTCATGACCTCGAAGCTTTTGTCGCTGTCGTAGAGACTGGCTCCATCGTCGGCGCGTCGGCGCGGCTGAACCTGACGCAACCCGGGGTGACGCGGCGTATCCAGAACCTGGAAGAAAGGCTGAACACCACGCTGCTCGATCGCCAGTCAAAGCCGTTCAAGCCGACCGCGGCAGGGCGGGAGGCTTATGAACATGGCCGCCGCGTGCTGCGTTCGCTGGACGATCTGAAGGCCGGCGTTTCACCGGTTGGCGATATCGAGGGGGAATTCAGGCTCGGCATCATGCCTTATCTCTCCGATGCCGCGCTCGCTTTTCCGGTGGAGCGGTTGCGAACCGATTTCCCGAAACTGACGCTGCGCATCACTTCCGGCTGGTCGCCGCGGCTGGTGGATCAGGTCCTGCGCAGTGAGCTGGACGCGGCGGCACTCTGCCTTGCCGAGGGATTGCAACCGCCCGACGAACTCGTAAGCGAGGATCTCGGCATACAATCAGTGGTGCTGGTCGTTACGAAAGATCTTCGGCTGCCGAAGCCGACAAGCCTGGAAGACCTGTCGAAATTCCCCTGGGTGATGAACGAAACCGGATGCGGTTTTCGCACCTTCATCCGCCGCCAGTTCGAAGCCGCGCGCCTGCCATTTAATGTCGGCGTGGAGGCCTTGAGCGCCGATCTGCGTCTGTCGCTGGTGGCGCGCGGCCATGGCATCGGCATAGTAACGCCGGCCGCGCTGACAGGAAGTCCCTGGCAGGACCGGGTTGAAATCATCGAAGTCCAGGATTTTCGCCCGCAGGTGCGGGCATGGATGCTGCATCGCCCGCCTGCCGGCCGTCTCGCCCGCCCCATCGCAGTCTTTCGCGACGCCCTGCTCGAGGGGCTGCAAACCCCTTCTCCATTCGCCTCATAGGCAAATGACACCACTTTACTTTAATCATTCGATTGATTAAATTGCATGGATGTCGACTGAACCATCCAAATCACTTCCCTCGCCCGCCGACATGACGAAGGCAGCGCTGGTGCGCGCCGCGCTCAAGCTGTTTGGCCGGCAAGGATATGACGGCACCTCCACGCGCGAGATCGCTGCCGCCGCGAAGGCCAACATCGGCTCGATCGCCTATCATTTCGGTGGCAAGGAGGGTCTGCGCGCCGCTGTCGCCGACCACATCGTCGAGACGATCCAGTCAATCGCCAACCAGGCGTTGGGGGGTATGGCCGGACCGGACCCCGCAACCCTGACAGCTGAAACAGCGTGTGCGCAATTGAAAGCCACGCTGCAGGGGATGGTCGCTTTCATCGTGGCGAAGCCTGAAGCCGGCGAGATCGTGCAGTTCATGCTGAGGGAGCTTGCCGACCCCACGCCCACGCTCGACCGCATCTATGGCGGCCTGTTCGAACCGACGCACAAAAGACTTTGCATCATCTGGGAGCGCGCCACGGGCGAGCCTGCCGAGAGTGAGGGCACGCGGCTCGCGATCTTTTCGCTGATCGGACAGGCGGTCTACTTCCGCATCGGACGCGAACCCGTGCTGCGCCGCATGGGTTGGACGCAGATCGGCCAGACCGAAGCCGACAAGATCATCGCCACGCTGCACAGCAACCTCGATGCGATGCTCAGCGCGCGTCAGAAACAAACATGAGCGGCGAGGCCGATCGTTGGGGGGTGAAATCATGAGCTTCCTGTGTTCATTGCCGCTGGCCGCACAGCTGTTTTCCGCCTGCAGTGCCAGCGCACCGCTCGCCGTCGGTTATGTCGAGGGCGATTTCGTGCTGCTCGCCCCCATCGAAGTGGCGGAGGTGACGACGGTTTCCGCACGGCGTGGCGACCGCGTCAGTCCTGGCCAGCCGGTGGTCACGCTGGAGAAAGCCGACGCCGAGATCGCCGTGACACAGGCCAAGGCGGCGCTGGCCCAGGCACAAGCGCAACTGGCAGACCTCCAGGTCGGCAAACGCCCGGAAGAGATCGCCGTGCTGGAGGCAACCTTGCGCTCCGCCAAAGCACAGGCCGCAGATGCCGCACGCACGCTTGCCCGCACGCAAGACCTGTTGAAGCGCGGGGTCGCTACCCAGGCGCAGTATGATGACGCCGCCACCCAGGCCGAAGTTGCGGATGCCGCCATCGGCCAGGCCACCGCCAATCTCGCCGTCGGCAACCTGCCGGCGCGGCCCGAGACGATCAAGGCAGCCGAAAATCAGGTGAAGCAGGCAAGAACCGCGCTCGACCAGGCCGAATGGCGGCTTTCCAAGCGCACGCTCGTCGCGCCTGCGGCAGGCCGCGTCGATGACATCATCCGTCATGCCGGCGATACCGCCGGCCCCAGCGCGCCGGTGCTGTCGGTGCTGCCGGATGGCGCCGTGAAGCTTACCGTCTACGTGCCTGAAGCCAGCCTCTCCGCAATAAAGGTCGGCGGTGAGCTTGCGGTGCGCTGCGATGGCTGCCCGCAGGACCTCAAGGCCCGCATCAGCTACGTTTCCCCCGACCCCGAGTTCACGCCGCCGGTCATCTACTCGCTCGAAAACCGCCAGAAGCTGGTCTACCTCGTCGAGGCCCGACCGATGGGCGCCACCGGGCCGCTGCAACCGGGGCAGATCGTGGATGTGGATCTCGTGAGTGGTGAGTAGGGAATGGTGAGCAGGGAGACGACAGATCTCACCCCGCCGACGCGACGTCAGCCTTCCGGCTTGCGCCTCACCTCTATTGGCTACTCACTATTCACCAGTCTCTATCTCCTCCCCGCCGGAGGCAGCAGCTCATGAACGCCATCGACGTCAGGAACCTCGTCAAACGCTTCGGCGATCATACCGTCGTCGACCACGTCTCGATGGCTGTCGCCGAAGGTGAGATCGTCGGCTTCCTCGGGCCCAACGGCTCGGGCAAGACGACAACGATCCGCATGATGTGCGGGCTTCTGACGCCTGACGAAGGCGAAGGCACCGTGCTCGGCTATGACCTCAGGACCGAGAGCCTGAAGATCAAGAACGAGGTTGGCTACATGACGCAGAAGTTCTCGTTCTACGAGGACCTGACAATCGGTGAAAACCTCGAATTCGTTGCCCGCCTCTACCGCCTGAAGCCGATCGAGGATCATGTCGCAAGGACGCTGGAAGAGCTTGGCTTGACCAGCCGGCGCAACCAGCTCGCCGGCACGTTGTCCGGCGGCTGGAAACAGCGGCTGGCGCTGGCCGCCTGTATCATGCACAAGCCGCGGCTGCTGCTGCTCGATGAGCCTACCGCCGGCGTCGATCCAAAGGCCCGGCGTGAATTCTGGGACGAGATCCATCACCTCGCGCGCGGCGGGCTCACCGTGCTGGTCTCTACCCACTACATGGACGAGGCCGAGCGCTGCCACCGCATCTCCTACATCTCCTACGGCAAGCTGCTGGCCACCGGCACGGTGGCGGAAGTGGTGGAGAATGCGGGCCTCACCACCTTCATCGTCGAAGGTCCACGTCTCGATACCGTAACGGCGGCTCTCGAAGGCAGACCGGGCGTCGACCAGGTGGCACCGTTCGGCGCGACGCTGCACGTCGTCGGTTCGAATGCCTCCGCGCTGAAACATGCCCTGGCCGATGTCGAAAAAGCGCATCCCGGCGTCACGGTGAGCCCCGGCGAAACCAGCCTGGAAGATGTCTTCATCCAGTTCATGGCCGGCTCGAAGGACAACATGGCGTGAGCAACCTGTTCTCCTTCGCCAGGCTCGGCGCACTGCTGACCAAGGAATTCATCCAGATGCGGCGCGACCGCGTCACGTTCGCGATGATGCTGGGCGTGCCGCTGATGCTGCTCATCCTGTTCGGCTTCGCCATCAACAACGATCCCAAGCGGCTGCCGGCGGCGCTGCTGGCGATGAGCAACGATCCATATACGCGCGCCATGGTCTCGGCGCTGGAAAACACCAACTACTACCGCTTCGACTACATCGCCCGCACGGAGGCCGAGGCGGACTTCCTGCTGGCACGCGGCGACGTGTCGTTCGTGGTCACCATCCCGGCCGATTTCGGCAAGCGCGTCGAACGCGGCGACCGGCCGCAGATCCTGGTCGAGGCCGACGCGACTGACCCGGCATCGGCAAGCGGCGCCATCTCCACCCTCGGCACCGTTGCGTCGCAGGCCCTGTTGCGTGCCCGTGGCATGGAGGCAGCCGCTGCAGAGGATGCGGCAAGCCAGCTCGAAGTCATCACCCACCGTCTCTACAACCCGGAAGGCGTCTCGCAATACAACATCGTCCCCGGTCTGCTCGGCGTCATCCTGCAGATGACCATGGTGATGATGACGGCGATGGCACTGACCCGCGAGAGCGAGCGCGGCACGATGGAGAACCTGCTCGCCATGCCGGCGAGCCCGGTCGAGATCATGCTGGGCAAGGTCCTGCCCTATGCCTGTGTCGGCGCGGTGCAGGTGGTGGTGGTGCTGTTTGCGGCCAAACTGCTGTTCCACGTCCCCTTCGTGGGCGGCCTCGGACTGCTCCTGTCGTCGATCCTCGTCTTCGTGCTCGGGCTGGTGCTGCTCGGCTACACGATCTCGACCGTGTCGCGCACGCAGATGCAGGCCATGCAGCTGACCTTCTTCTTCTTCCTGCCGTCGATCCTGTTGTCCGGTTTCATGTTCCCCTATCGCGGTATGCCTGGGTGGGCGCAGACGCTCGGCGAAATCTTCCCGCTCACGCATTTCCTGCGCATCGTGCGTGCCGTCATGCTGAAGGGCGCGCAATTTCCTGCCATCGCCAGCGAAATCGCCTGGCTGATCTTCTTCGTTGCGCTCTTTGCGGGGCTGGCGCTGATGCGTTTCCGCCGAACGCTTGATTAGGCCGCGGCCATGATCTTGGCGTAGGTATCGAAATCGACATTGCCGCCGGAAAGCACCACCGCCACGCATTTGCCGGCGAGATCGATCTCGCCGGAGGACAGCGCGGCCAATCCGACGCAGCCGCCGGGTTCCACCACCAGCTTGAGATAGGCCATGGCATCGCGCATGGCCGCGGCCGTCGCCTTGTCCGACACCGCGATGGAACCGGCAAGGTTCTTGCGATTGATCTCGAAGGTGATGGCACCGGGTTCATGGGTAAGAATGGCGTCGCAGATCGAGTCATGACCGGGGTCGTTGCCGACGCGCGCGCCTGCTTCCAGCGAACGGCGGGTATCGTCGAAATATTCGGGCTCCGCCACCCAGACCGCGGTCTGCGGCGAGGCGTCCTTGACCGCGATCGAAATGCCGCTCGACAGGCCGCCGCCGCCGCAAGGCATCACGACGGCCTCGAGCGTCACACCAAGTGCGGTCGCCTGCGCCACGAGTTCCAGGCCGATCGTGCCCTGGCCCGCGATGATGGCAGGATCGTCGAAGGGCGGCACCAGCGCCATGCCCCGATCCACCCATGGCCGCACCACCGCCATGCGATCGTCGCCGAAGCGGTCGAAGCGCACCACTTCGGCCCCCATGCGCCGCACATTGGCAACCTTGGTTTCCGGCGCGTCCGAAGGCATGGCGATCACGCTTTTCAGGCCGAACATGGCGGCCGCCGCCGCAACCCCCTGAGCATGGTTGCCGGACGAGAAGGCAACCACCCCGCCGCGACGTTCATCCTCCGACAGCGAAGAAATCTTGTTGTAGGCACCACGAAATTTGAACGAACCGGTACGCTGCAGCGTTTCTGGCTTGAACAAGATACGGCCACCGAAACGCTCGTTGAGCATGGGAGATTCGATCAACGGTGTCGTCACGATCAAACCCGCCAGGCGTTCGGCGGCGCTACGGACATCTGCGATCGCGGGAAGCAAAGCTGTCATGGGAACCTGCTCAATCACACATTCGCCGTCATCATGTGCGCGAAGCATGGGCGAGCGCCAACGAAAAGATGTAACCGTGACAATGTTCATTCGCTTCGAGCAATTCCAGGAAAAGTGCGTAGCGGTTTTCCGTCCGGAATTGTGCAAAACAAAGAGTTAGAGCGTTTCCGCGTTTCCGTAATAACGGAAACGCTCTGGTGTCATCGGTTCGTCAGGGACGTCGGCGGTGCTCACCGATTGTTTCTGAACCAAGCGAAATCTGACTTGAACAGGAAGGCGCCGCCTGACTTTGTGCGGCGATGAGAGGAGGCCTCCAAATGCGCAAGATCCTTACCCTTTCCACCCTCGCAGTAGCACTGGCCCTTACCAGCCTGCCGCTGACCACTGCCTCAGCCGAAGACCTCAACATCCAGATCGGCCCGGATGGCCCCAAGGTCATGATGCGCGACAGGCGCTGCGATCCCGACCGCGAAAATTGCGGTGATCGCCGCCGTTCCGATGAATGGCGCAGCGAGGACGATGGCTATGGCCGCCGTCGCCCGGACGAATGGCGCAGCGACCGCAACGATCCGGATGAATTCTCGGACCGCCGCCGTGAATGCAGCCCGGACCGCGCCCTCGACAAGGCCGAACGCATGGGCGTGCGCCGTGCCCGTGTCGTCGGCGTCGGCCGCCGCACCATCGAGGTCCGCGGCATTGCCCGCAGCGGCGAACGCGTGCGCCTGATCTTCGGTCGCCGCGACCCGCGTTGCCCGCTGATGAGCTGAGCAGTTCCTGCCACCGCAAATGCAAACGGGCGCCATTGGCGCCCGTTTTGTTTGAATCGCGAAGATTCAATTCGCCTATGGCGAACCGTGCTCTCAGCCCAAAAGCGTCGGCTTGCGTTTGTTTCCGCCAACCTTGCGCCAGGAATTGAAGCGATGCGTGGCTGCGGCGAAGGAGATCTTCATCTTCTGCGAGACGGAATAGCGTGATTCACCCTTGTCGAAGAGCCGGTAACAACATTCGACACCCTCCCCGGTCAGCTTTCCATCCGACGTCTTGTTGTGTGGATTTGCCGGATCGAACGGCTCGATCTGGGCCGACACCATGTCTTTCAGGCGCATGAGGTCCGCCTCGATCGAAGCGATGAGGTCGAGCACGGGTTTGGGATCGACGTGTTTCGCGCGCTTGGCTGCCGTCATGCAGAAGGTCTCCGATTTTGCTTCCTCGATATATAGGTAAACATTTGCCGATAAAAAGACGCGTACGATGCGCCTGCTGCGGCCGCGACTGCAAACAGTCACGCTTGACCGGCGACAGGTCGCGACATAGTTTAGAATAATTCTAAACTAGAGACCATCGATCATGCTTTCGCGCGTTTTCGGCTTCGGCCGCCGTCCCTTTTCTTCGCTCTCAGAACAGGAAATCCTGGCACTGGCCATCTCCTCCGAAGAGGACGACGCCCGCATCTACCGCTCTTACGCCGAAGGGCTGCAGGAGAGCTATCCGCATTCAGCCAGGATGTTCGAGGAGATGGCCGCGGAAGAGGACAAGCACCGCGGCATGCTGATCGAGCTGCATCGCAAGCGTTTCGGCGAACACATCCCGCTCATCCGCCGAGAACATGTGAAGGGTTATTACGAACGCAAGCCCGATTGGCTGGTAAGACCGCTCGGCATCGAAAAAGTCCGGCACCAGGCCGAGGAGATGGAGCGGCAGGCGCAACTTTTCTACATCGAGGCTGCCAAACGCACGTCGGACGCTTCCACCCGCAAACTGCTCGGCGATCTCGCCGCCGCAGAGCAGAATCACGAAGACCTCGCTCACAAGCTCGAACAGAAATATGTCCCTGGCGACGTGCGCGACGAGGAAGCCGCGACGGAGCGGCGGCAATTCATCCTCACCTATGTGCAGCCCGGTCTGGCGGGGTTGATGGACGGTTCAGTGTCGACGCTGGCGCCGATCTTCGCCGCGGCCTTTGCCACGCACGACACCTGGCAGACCTTCCTTGTCGGTCTTTCTGCTTCGATCGGTGCCGGCATCTCGATGGGTTTCACCGAGGCTGCACATGACGATGGCAAGCTCTCCGGGCGCGGTTCGCCGCTGAAACGTGGCCTTGCCAATGGCATCATGACTTCGCTCGGCGGCCTTGGCCACGCCTTGCCTTATCTCATCACGAATTTCTGGACCGCGACCTCCGTTGCAGCGGTGGTCGTGTTCTTCGAACTGTGGGCAATCGCGTTCATCCAGAACCGCTACATGGAAACACCGTTCCTGCGCGCCGCCTTCCAGGTCGTGCTTGGCGGCGCGTTGGTGTTCGCGGCCGGCGTGCTGATCGGCAACGCCTGACGGCTTTTCTTTCGCACAGCAGGGGACAGATGGCCGGATCAGCCATGCGCCTTCTGGCTGTCGGCCGGCACTTCGGCCCGGTCGAACATGCCATAGTCACGGACCACATGGGCAATGCGCAGGCGGTAATCCGAGAAGACGCCAGCGCGGCCGGCTTTTTGGGCCTGACGGTGATCCTCGCTGTTTCGCCATTGTCTCACCGCCTCCTCGTCGCGCCAGAACGAGAGCGACAGGACACGCGCCGGATCGGTCAAACTCTGGAAGCGCTCGATGGAAATAAAACCGTCGATGCCGTCGAGCAACGGGCGCAGGTCGGCGGCGATGCCGAGATAAGCGTCACGCTTGCCTTGCGCCGGCGTGACTTCGAAAATGACAGCAATCATGGGTTCGTTTCTCCTGCCAGGAACCGGCCAGCGGTTTCAAACAATGCCGCACGACCGGTTTCGAGGTGCATCAAATGGGTACCGTTGGGGAGCCTGCGATCGAACTTGATCCGGCTTCCCAATCGCTCCATCAGCCAGGCGGCATCCGCATCGTTCGAAACGGCATCCCAGGCACCGCGCACGATCAGCGTCGGCGTCTTGATCTGCTCAGGATCATAGGCCATCCGACCGGACCAGGCAGCGGCGATGTCAGCCACGGGTCCACCGGGAACCTGGACGGCTGGCGGCGTGCGCACGGCACTGGCCGGATCGGTGGCGAGATAGGCCGACCCCCATGATGCGAGTGCCGGCTCGATCAGAACTGGCGAATGCCCTGGGGGCACGTCTTCGACGAAACGCGACAGTTGATCGGCCACGGACACCAGCCGCCAGCCCGGGACAGCGGCTCTCGCCTGGCCTGAAGCCTCCCGACGGGCGATGGGCCCGAACAGGACAAGGCGATCCAGCTTCTCCTGATGCGCCGAAGCATAGAACCCCGCGACAAGAGTACCCCAGGAATGGGCAAGCAACGAAACCCGCGACCTGCCGGTGGTCAGCAGAACATGCGCAACGACGCGGGCCAACTGCCGGCTGGCCCGCGTCGCACGGCCTTCCGGCTGCCTGCCAACAGGCGAGCGTGAAAAACAGGCCGGACGGTCGGACCCGCCGTATCCGGCAAAATCGAACGCCCATACGTCAAAACCGCGCCGATGCAGATCGTCCATCCAGGAATGGCCGTGAAACCGGTAGGCGACCGACAGCGCCGATGGAAACGTCGCGCCATGGACGTAGATGACGCTTAGTCCGGACGAAGCAGCGCGTCTGACCAGCAATCGAGGCTCGCCGGGGCGCCCGTCGAGCACCGTGACCTCATCCGATGTCACGGCTTCACCAATGTAGCATGCGGCGCGGATGCCAGCTTCAGAAAAATCCGATCCTCCCTGCGGATAAAGTTTTCGCGTTGGGCGAACGCGAAATTGGCCTTGCCGGCGGGATCGGCGGCAAGGCGCGCCCGATAGGCTTCGTAAGCCGCCAGGCTGTCGATGCTGTAGAGCGCATAAGCTGTGGTGGCCGAGCCTTCATGCGGCGCGAAATAACCGATCAGGTCCGCGCCACAGCGTGGAATGGCTTGCCCCCAGTTACGGGCATACTCCTCGAACGCCGCCTTCTTGAACGGGTCGATCTCGTAGCGGATGAAGCAGGTGATGGTCATGATCGTCTCCTCGGCTGGACATCGACACTTCGATCAGCGTCGAAACATCGGTTGGGAAATGGGATTACACTGGCGGTGTGGCCACAACCGCCAGAGCGACTTTGCGCATTCGCGCCTGACGTCTTCGGGCGTCAGGCCAAGATCGGTGAGTTGCCATGCGTCGAGCGCCGCGAGATCGAGTCGCTGCAGATACCGATCATAATGATGCATCAGCAGCGACCACAGCGCGCGCAGGACCCGACGAAAACGGAACCGGGCATAGCCGGTGTCGGCGTAAGCAGGGTGGAACAGGCTGGTCATCGTCGCCTCCTTGAACTGATATCAGATTAGTGCTTTTCTTGCGGTGATGCTTTGATGGATATCGAACTATGAAGGACGGCCCCGACATCGCCCGTATCGCCAGCCTCGTTGGTGATCCTGCCCGCGCCAATATGCTGACGGCACTGATGACAGGCTCTGCACTGACAGCGAGTGAGTTGGCGCTTGAGGGTGGCGTAAGCCTGCCGACGGCGTCGTCGCACCTGGCCAAGCTGATAGAAGGCGGCTTGCTTACCGTCGCATCCCAGGGCCGCCACCGCTACTACGGCCTGGCCGGACCGCAGGTGGCCTCCATGCTGGAGGCCATCATGGGCGTGGCGGCAGGCTTCGGGCCAAAGCGCGCACGACCCGGCCCACGTGAACCAGCGATGCGCGAGGCCCGTGTCTGCTACGACCACCTCGCCGGCGAACAGGCCGTGAAGATGATGGACACTTTCCTCGCTCGCGACATCCTGGTGCGTGACAGCCAGGAAATCCGGATCGGCCCGAACGGCCGTTCACATTTCGCCGCCGTCGGCATAGACGTGGAGAAGCTCGGGCCTTCGCGCAGACCGGTGTGCCGCGACTGCCTCGACTGGAGCGTGCGCCGCTCACACCTGGCCGGCCAGTTGGGCGCCGCGATCCTCGACAAGATCCTCGCCGAGAAATGGGCGCGCCGTGAAAAGGACAGCCGCGTCGTCACCTTCTCACCCAAGGGGCGTCAGGCTTTCGAAAAGGCATTCTTCGAAGGATGACCTGATTATTTACGCCGGAGATTCCTGACGAACTCCGTGAATGACGATGCCAGCGGCAGCACGTAGCCCCAATCCCTGGAACTGGCTTCCTCCAGGGTCCAATCGTCATCCTCCGGGGCGAGTTCGTGATCGATCAGGCAGAGCTTTCCCTCATTGCCATCGTCGAACCGCAGGCAGATCGGATTGCCGCCATGGTCATTCATGATCCAAACCAGATCTTTGTGAAGGGGCCAGGGCGGAGATTTGCGGTTGTGCTCCAGCGAGTAACGCGAATCCTTATGCAGACCGCCGACGTCCTCCACATATCCGGCCCACACGCCATTCGGGAAATCGAACGAAACTTTTTGCACGCATCTGCCGCCGGCACAGGTCATGAGGAATGCGCAGTAATCGTCAGGGAGAAAGATCCCGGTCGTTTCCTCGAACCGTTGCAGATCGGCTGGCGCAGCCGGGCGCTCTCCTGCCTGGTTGATGGCGTCGATAAAGCGCCAGAGTTCCATTCTCACGTCCCCACAGATCGCGATCGATGCGCGTAGCGTAGTGCAATTCCAGGAAAAGTGTCTAACGGTTTTCCGTCCGGAATTGCATGAAAACAAATAGTTAGAGCGTTTCCGCGTTTCCGTGAAAAACGGAAACGCTCTGGTGAAGACGAAGGCCTTTCCGCAACTGCCAAGGCGACTCGAACATGGCGTATTCCGCAGGGAAGGACCGAAACAGGACCGCGCGTTTTCGAGTCCCAAACGAAAGCCTCTGTGGCGCGAAAGCCACAGCGCTCACAAAGGCGTCAAATGGCGCCAAAACACCGCGAATCCGCCACTTTGCAGCCACGATTCGTAAAGGTTTTGCCCGAAGATTAACATCCCGTTCACCGACTATTCACGCCTTCTCGCTAGGATGCACGCAATCGGAGTGGGCATCCGAAAATCGGGACAGGGAATAGACGAATGACCATCTGGAGCCAGTTCAAGGGCTACGCCGCCGCCATCCGCGAATTCATCGCGCCGACCTATCGGCCCGAGCGCCATTACATGCGCGGTCCTGGCCCGGCCTGCGCTCGCCGCACCCATGCGCTCGGCGTGAGTGCCCATTGATGACACTGGAAAGCCGTCACGACAGCCGCGTCGCCCGCCCCGCCGGCGAACATCGCACGACCACATACCGGCCGCTGCGCCCGGGGATCCCTGCACGCCCTTAAGGTCTCCACCGGACCAATGACTTCCCGATCTTCGAACCGCCGGCGCTCTCGCCGGCGGTTTTTGTTTTCGGGTCAAAATTTTTTGCACAGCGCCTGTCGAAATCGGGCAAGCTCGCGCGACATTCGTGCGGCCAGCAAGGACGCGGCCTTCGAAACCACTGGAGACCATCGTGCAGTACATACTTCTGATCCATGTCGACGAAACGGCCTTCGCCAGGATGACACCCGAGATGCAGGGTGTGATGTCGGAACCCTACATGGCCTACAATGCCGCACTTGAGAAAGCCGGTGCGATGGTCGTGGGCCAAAGGCTGCAGCCATCCAACGTCTCGACCACGGTCAAAGTCCGCGAGGGCAAGACAGAGGTGCTGGATGGTCCCTTCGCCACGACCAAGGAGCAGCTTGGCGGCTTCTATCTCATCGAGGCGTCGGATCTCGACGCCGCCCTTTCCTGGGCGGCACGTTGCCCCGCCGCCAGCCATGGCGTCGTCGAAGTGCGCCCGATCTGGCCGACGCATTGAGCCACGATGGCCTCGGCCTCGGAACAGGCACGGGCGGCGGCTGAAACGGCCGCCCGCCAGAGCTACGGCAAGCTCGTCGCCTTCCTCGCCGCGCGTTCGCGTGACGTTGCCGGTGCCGAGGATGCGCTCGCCGACGCCTTCGCCATGGCGCTGGCGCGATGGCCGCAAACGGGTGTTCCTCAACACCCGGAAGCCTGGCTTCTCGCCGTGGCGCGCCGCAGAGCCACCGACCAGCATCGCCGGCGCCAGACCCGCGAGGCGGCACTGCCGCATCTCAAGCTCATCGGCGATGAAATGGAGGAAGAGGCAATGCGCGAGAAACTGCCCGACGACCGCCTCGGCCTGATCTTCGCATGCGCTCATCCGGCGATCGATGCAGGCGTGCGCGCTCCGCTGATCCTGCAAACGGTGCTTGGCTTCGACGCTGCCACCATCGCGTCCGCCTTCCTCATTTCCCCTGCCACGATGGGGCAGCGGCTTGTGCGCGCCAAGGCGCGTATCCGCGAAGCGGGCATCCCCTTCCGCATTCCTGAACTGCCCGAATTGCCGGAACGGCTGTCGGCAGTCCTCGAAGCGGTCTACGCTGCCTTTGCCGAGGGCTGGACCGATCCCGCAGGTACCGAAACGCGCCGCCGCAACCTGGCGACAGAGGCGATATGGCTGTGCCGGCTGGTGACCGAACTGCTGCCGGAAGAACCGGAGGCGCTATCGCTGCTGGCCCTGATGCTCTACGCCGAGGCCCGGCGCGAAGCACGCCGCTGTGCACGAGGTGATTTCGTTCCGCTGAGTGATCAGGACATGGCTCTGTGGGACGCCAGGCTGATCGAAGAAGCGGACACGCTGCTGTCCCGCGCAGGCAGATCGGTCCATCTCGGCCGCTACCAGATCGAAGCGGCGATCCAGTCGGTCCACGTAGCTCGCCGCCTGACCGGCAGGACCGACTGGACGGCGATAAGGCAGTTTTACGATGCGCTTGTCCTGGTCGCCGGATCGCCGGTCGTGACAATCAATCGCGCGGTGGCCATCGGCGAGACGGATGGACCAGCAGCCGGGCTGACCGAACTCGATACAGTCGCCGACGACCGGCGCATCGATGACTACCAGCCCTACTGGGCTGCGCGGGCCGGACTGCTTGCCGAGCTTGGCCGAACCGATGAAGCGCGGCAAGCCTATGAACGGGCGATCGGGCTGGAGCGTGACGAGGCGGTGCGCCGGTTCCTGGCCGCGAAGAAGGCGATCCTCCTGAACTGAGCTCGCCCTCGTACCCGCTGGTCAGGCGGGCCACATTTCGTGCGGACCATTCAGTGCGGCAAGCATGGGATCAGCGCGCAGCCTGGCGCAGACCCGCTCGACGTTCGGCCAGAGCGCGCGCGCCTTGTCCAGATCCGGATACCAGCACACCAGCATCAGCATATAGACATCGGCGATGGTGCGGCTGTCGCCGACCAGCCAGTCGCGACCGGCCAGCGCGCGGTCCAAAATGCCCAATTCCTTGTCCATCTCGACAACCGCTGCCTGCTTGACCGCTGCGATGCCGGCAGCGTCGGTGGTCGAGCGGTGCGGGTAATAGTAGCGCAGGTTGGCCATATAGATGGCGGTCGCCATGAAGGCCATCCAGCGCAGGAAGTCCGCCCTGCCCGGTTCGCTGGCAACCGGGCCGAGCCCCTTTCCGGGATGCAGCTCGGCAAGCAGAAGCGAGATAGCCGCTGTCTCGGGGACAGCATGACCGTCCGGCAGAACCAGCACCGGCACCTGGTGCATCGGACTGATCTTGAGAAATTCCGGATCGGGCTCCGGCGTCTTCGGCACGTCGATCTGCTCGAATGCAACGCCGGCCAGCTTGAGTGCCGCCTCGATCACGAACCCGCCCGAGCCCGGACGCGTGTAAAGCTTATGCATTTTCAGTCGTTTCCTCCCCGGCTCCGATTCCTAGAGCGTTTCCGTTTTTCACGAAAACGCGCAAACGCTCTAAGTTTTTGTTTTCGCCGCATTTTTGTAACGCCAAGTGATTCCACCTGGCTACAAAATGCTCTGGCCGGAGAGATTTGACCTCGGCAGGACAGCGCCATCAAGCCGCGAGCGGCAAGGCCAGAAGGTTTTTCACAAGGACCAGAGAGCGGAAATGTCTTCCCGCTCCACTGGTCACTGGAGAATAATCTTACGCGCCGAGCCCTTCGAAGAGCACAGTCGACAGGTAGCGTTCGGCGAAGGATGGGATGACGACGACAAGGTTCTTGCCTTTGTTCTCAGGCCGCGAACCGACGACGATCGCCGCCTGCAATGCCGCCCCCGACGAAATACCGACCGGCACGCCTTCCAGGCGGGCGACAAGGCGGGCATTGGCCACGGCATCCTCGTTGGAGACCTTGACGATCTCGTCATAGATGGAGGTGTCGAGAATCTTCGGCGCAAAGCCTGCTCCGATGCCCTGGATCTTGTGCGGGCCGGGCTGTCCACCCGACAGCACCGGCGAAGCGTCAGGCTCGACAGCCACGACATGCAACGACGGCTTGCGCTTCTTGATCACCTGGCCGACGCCGGTGATGGTGCCGCCTGTGCCGATGCCCGAGACGAAGATGTCGACTTCACCCTTGGTGTCGTTCCAGATTTCCTCGGCGGTGGTTTCGCGATGGATCTCGGGATTGGCCGGGTTCTCGAACTGCTGGGGAATGATCGCATCCGGCAGCGACGCCGCCAGTTCATCGGCCTTGGCGATAGCGCCCTTCATGCCTTTTGGCCCTTCGGTCAGAACCAGTTCGGCGCCAAGCAATGCCAGCATCTTGCGGCGCTCGACCGACATCGTCTCCGGCATGGTGAGAATGAGCTTGTAGCCCTTGGCGGCGGCGGCGAAAGCCAGTGCGATGCCGGTGTTGCCGGAGGTCGGCTCGATCAGGACGGTCTTGCCCGGCGTGATCCTGCCGTCGCGCTCCAGCGCTTCGATCATGGCGACGCCGATACGGTCCTTCACCGAAGCGATCGGATTGAAGAATTCGAGCTTGGCGAGGAGATTGGCGACAATGCCCTTTTCCTTCGCGAACTTGTCCAGCCGGACCAGCGGGGTATCACCGATCGTCTCGGTGATCGAATTGTAGATGCGGCCGCGGCCGGGAACACGTGCGGAGGATACAGGCTTGTTCATTGATTTCGCTCCCTGAAACGAGGCTGCCTTATGCGGCTTTTCAACGAAGGAAGATAGGCCGCCGCCCGACTATATCCGAGCGGGCTGCATGCTGAAAACAACAGGCAGCTGGAACAGTTTTCCTGATTATCTCAAAATCAGGTTCAGCTTTGCGCGAACAACCTCAGGACCGCACGGCGATCGCTGTTGCAGCCCCCACCATGAAGCCTGCTGCGGTGCGATTCAGTGCCTTGAGCGCGCGCGGCGAGCGCAGGAACCAGCGCGCCTTGGCGGCAAGTGCCAGATACGGCACCAGGACGATGAGAAGCACGGCGGCGGTAATGGCGAGCAGAATTCCACAATCCGCGAAAGTCAGGGACTTCACGTCGACAATGGTCGGCGTGATCGCCAGATAAAAGATCATCGTCTTCGGGTTGCCGAGCTGGACAGCCAGACCCGCCAGCACCGATTGCACGAAACCATCCCGGCCTTTGCGAGCTTCGATGGTCTCCGACGTGATGCCTGCGGTCCAGAAACTCCAGGCGAGATAGACAAGGTAAAGCACGCCCAGCCATTTGATGACCAGGAACACGATGCCAAAACTCTGCGCCACAAGCGCCAGACCAAGCACAACGGCAGTTAGATAGATGAGATCGCCCGCGACCAGGCCCAGCGACATCGCCAGTGCGGAGCGGAAGCCGGAGCCCAGTGCCCGCGCCACCAGCGCGGTTATGCCAGGGCCGGGAATGGCGGCGGCAACCGCAAGAGCGGCGGAATAGGCGAGAAATCCGGCAAGGGTCATCGGGAAAACCTCGGAAACACTCTCGCTTTATCGCATGGGTCGCCGGTCCGTGGAAATGGCCCGACACTTGGTCCAGCCGCTCACATTTTTCTGAAAGTGCCTGGCAGGCATCGACATTTCGTTCTTCGTCCTGTAGGCGCACGGTCCCGCTGCGGCTTGCATCGACAAGGCCGCACCATTTTTACGCAAACATCCAGGACGAGACGATGCGACCGGCTTTCGGCGGCATAGACTTCGGCACCTCCAATTCCACTGTCGGCGTGATCGAGAACGGCAAGCCGCATCTGGTGGCGCTCGAAGATGGCAACGCGACATTGCCCTCCGCTATCTTCTTCAACTTCGAGGAGGGCAGCACCCTTTTCGGGCGCCATGCCATCGCGGACTACACCGACAGCGTCGAAGGTCGGCTGATGCGCGCCCTGAAGAGTGTGCTGGGATCCTCGCTCGCGCATGAAAAGACACGCATTCAGGCACGCACGCTCGCCTTCACCGACATTATCGGCCTGTTTATCGCGCACCTGAAGGCACGATTGGACGGCCACGCCGGACAGCCGGTGGAGAGTGTCGTGCTGGGCAGGCCAGTGCATTTCGTCGACGAAGACGCCGCGGCTGATGCCGAGGCACAGAACCAGCTGGAAAAGGCGGCACGCAAGCAGGGCTTCAAGCATATCGACTTCCAGTTCGAGCCCATCGCCGCCGCGCTCGACTACGAACACACGCTGAACCGCGAAGAACTGGCCCTTATCGTCGACATGGGCGGCGGCACGTCGGACTTCTCCATCGTGCGGGTTTCGCCGGAACGATCGGCGGCCAGCGACCGCAAGGGCGACATTCTGGCCAATCGCGGTGTCCACATCGGCGGCACCGATTTCGACCGGCTGCTCAGCATCGCCCATGTCATGCCCGAACTCGGCTATCTGACGCCGACCAAGGACGGCAAACGCAACCTGCCGGCAGGCTATTTCGTCGATCTCGCCACCTGGCAGCGCATCAACCTGCTCTACACCCCGAAGGCCATGCTGGACTTACGCCAGATCCGCTATGAAGCGGCGCGGGCCGATCTCGTCGACCGGCTGATCGAAGTGATCGAGCATCGGTTCGGGCATGCCCTCGCCACCAAGGTGGAGCGTGCCAAGATTGCGCTGACCGACCATGACGAAGCAATGGTGGACCTGGCGCTGCCCGGCGCAAATTTCTCGGCCCTTCTGACCAAGCAAGGCCTGGAGAACACCATCCGCGGCGAGGTCGGACGCGTCACGCAGACGGTTGCCGATACACTGGCCGATGCAGGCGTCAAGCCGACGGATATCACTGCCGTGTTCCTGACCGGCGGTTCGACCGCCATCCCGCTGGCTCGACGCAGCATCCTGACCCTGGTGCCGGATGCCAAGGTTGTGCAGGGCGACGCCTTCGGTTCGGTCGGTCTCGGCCTCGCGCTCGACGCCCGCCGCAAGTTCGCCTAGGCGCTTAAGTCTTGCCTTCGTAGGTGATACGCCAGACCGTGCCGTTGCCGTCCTCGGTCACGATCAGCGAACCATCCCTGGCGACGGCCACGCCGACGGGCCGCCCCCAGACGGCATCGTCGGAAATGACAAATCCCGTCATGAAGTCCTCATAGGCGCCGGTCGGCTTGCCGTCCTTGAAGAACAGCCGCACCACCTTGTAGCCGGTCGGCATGCCGCGGTTCCAGGAGCCATGCAGGGCGACAAAGGCATCGCCCTTGTACGCTGCGGGGAATTGCGTGCCTTCATAAAAGGCGATGCCAAGCGGCGCCGAATGCGCCTGCATCAGGACATCCGGCACCGTCACCTTGCCGGCCAGGTCGGGGCGCGTGCCGGCATGGCGCGGGTCCTCGTTGTTGCCGATGTAATACCAGGGCCAGCCATAGAAGGCACCCTGCTTCACGGAAGTCGCGTACTCGAAAGGAAGATTGTCACCCAGGGCGTCGCGCTCGTTGACCACACACCAGGGCTGGCCGGTCGCCGGCTGGACGGTGAGCCCCGAGCAGTTGCGCAGACCGGTGGCGACACTTCGACGGTTGCTGCCGTCCGGATCGAAAGCAAAGACGGCGGCGCGACCACGTTCATAACCCCACGCAGCTCCAAGCGGCTCGCTGGCCGCCCATGCCGCTGGCCCGCCGGGAGGATCACCAAGCTCTTCGGCAACGTTGGAGGCCGACCCCACCGACAGATAAAGCGTCTTTCCGTCCGGTGAAAAAGCGATGTCACGGGTCCAGTGACCACCGTCGGGAATGTCCGCGACAACCGTCTCTGGCTTTCCCGAAGCCTTCAGGTCGCCGTCCTTGTAGGGGAAGCGCACGATGCTGTCGGTGTTGGCGACATAGACCCACCGGGGATTTTCGAACGGGTGGAAGGCAATGCCATAGGGTGAACTCAAGCCCTTGGCGTAGATGGCTTCTTCGGCAGGCTTGGAGCCGCCGCCGCCAGGACGGTAGAGCCGAACCTGGTCAGCGCGGCTGTCGGCGACAAAGATGTCGCCGTTCGGGGCGACGCGTACAACGCGCGGATTGCTGATGCCGGAAGCAATCAGTTCGGCCGAGAAGCCGGCGGGAAGCTTGGTGCCCACATTCCGTGGCCGCCGCACCTCGCTGGGGCTGTTGGAAGCGGAATCGGACACATAGGGTTTGGGCAGATCCTGCGGCGTCAGCAGACGCTGGGTGCCGGGCTTGTCGGCGCGCCAACCGCCGAAGGCGGCCTCTCCTTTCAGAACCTCGGACTGCTGAGCAAGAGCCAGAGGCACAGGCGCTACGAAGAACGTAACCAGCAAGGCTGCAACGGCACGTTTCACATCATCCTCCTTCGGCCACCAAATGGAAGATAGGATGGGAGACGCATCAGCGCATCACAACTGACCGTGAAAAGACGCTAGGCTTCTGCACCGAAGCCGGCTTCGAGCCTCTGTTCCAGCTCGACAAGATCGGCGGGCAGCGGCAGGCCAAGCGCTCGCAGCTCGGAGAACTTCTCGCGCAGCTGTTCCTGAATCTCGTGCTCGTCTTCAGGCTGATTGACCATCTCCTGCAGAAGCAGGCTGATGCGGGCCTTGATCTCTTCCAGCGCCATGGCGTTCCTCCTGGCTGGCAGTCTCAGCAATTACCGCAGCATGCGCGAAATCAGCTGCGCCGTATAGTCCACCATCGGGACGATCCGGGCATAGTTGAGGCGCGTGGGACCGATCACACCAAGGGCGCCGACCACGCGCGCATCCTTGTCACGATAGGGCGCGACGACCAGCGACGAGCCCGACAGCGAAAACAGCTTGTTTTCCGAGCCGATGAAGATACGCACGCCCGATCCCTGTTCTGCAAGGTCGAGCAACTGGATCAGCCCGTCCTGCGTCTCCATATCCTCGAACAGGCGCTTCAGCAGTTCGATATCGGCCTGTGCGGTGACATTTTCGAGCAGGTTGGCGCGACCGCGCACGATGAGGCGCGCCGGCAGGCCGCTTTCGGCACCGGCCCAGACGGCAAGGCCCTTTTCGACCAGATCCTGTGACAGCGCATCAAGCGCGGTACGGGTTTCTTCCTTCAGCCGGGAGATTTCGCCGCGTGCCTCGGCCAGCGTGCGGCCGCGGATATGCGCGTTGAGGAAGTTCGAAGCCTCATGCAATTGCGACAGGGTGATGCCGGCAGGCAGGTCAATGACACGGTTTTCGACATCACCGCCGTGAGAGACCAGCACCGCCAGAGCCTTGCCCGGCTCCAGCTGGATGAATTCGATGTGCTTCAATGCCACTTCTGCCTTTGAAGCGAGGACCAGCCCGGCACCACGCGACATGCCCGACAGCATCTGGCTGGCTTCGGTCAGCATATGTTCGAGCGACATGCCCTCGCCCGACGCCTTCACCTGCGTTTCGATGGAACGACGTTCGTCGTCGGTGAGATCACCGAACTCCATGAAGGCATCCACGAAGAAACGCAGGCCCTGCTGGGTCGGCAGCCGTCCGGCGGAAATATGCGGTGCGTAGATAAGGCCGAGATGCTCGAGGTCACTCATCACATTGCGGATCGTGGCCGGAGACAGCGACGAAGGCAGAATACGTGACAAGGAGCGTGAGCCGACCGGCTCGCCATCCCTGAGATAGGATTCGACAATCCGCCGGAAGATGTCGCGCGAGCGTATATCGAGCGGCTGGAAAGCCGGCGATTGCATGATCGGATCGACGATGGGTTTGGTCATCGGGCACAAGATCTCCAGGGCCAAGGATATAGATTGCAACCGGGGCGACGCAAGCGACCCGTTTTCCTTTGCGCCCGATCCTGCATGGGGCTACAAGCCGGCCACGACTCCAAAACCAAGAAGAAAGAGCTTTGATGCGCCCCTCCAAACGCCAGCCAGATGAAATGCGTGCGATCTCCTTCGAGCGCGGCGTTTCCAAGCACGCCGAAGGCTCCTGCCTGGTGAAATTCGGCGACACGCATGTGCTGTGCACCGCGAGCCTTGAGGAGAAGGTACCCGGCTGGATGCGCAACTCCGGCAAGGGCTGGGTGACGGCCGAGTACGGCATGCTGCCGCGTTCGACCGGCGACCGCATGCGCCGTGAGGCTTCCGCCGGCAAGCAAGGCGGCCGCACGCTGGAAATCCAGCGCCTGATCGGCCGCAGCCTGCGCGCGGTGGTGGATATGCAGGCGCTGGGTGAAGTGCAGATCACAGTCGACTGCGACGTCATCCAGGCCGACGGCGGTACCCGCACGGCTTCCATCACCGGCGGCTGGGTGGCGCTCTACGACTGCCTGCGCTGGATGGAGGCACGCCAGATGGTGAAGCTGGACAAGGTGCTGAAAGACCATGTCGCCGCCATTTCCTGCGGCATCCATGACGGCCAGCCGGTCATCGACCTCGACTATCTGGAGGATTCTTCGGCCGGCACCGACGCCAATTTTGTCATGACAGGCAAAGGCGGCATCGTCGAGATTCAGGGCACGGCCGAAGGCGAGCCTTTCTCGGAGGAACAGTTCTCGGCACTGATGGGCCTGGCCAAGAAGGGCATTTCCCGGCTGGTGTCGCTGCAGCAGATGGCGGTGGCCTGAGGCGTGATGCAGCCTGCCGCCATCCTCGAATCCGCGCTCTACGTCACCGATCTGGCGGCGGCGGAAGCGTTCTATGCCGATATCATCGGCCTGGAGCGCATCGGCAAGGTGGAAGGCAGGCATGTGTTCTTTCGTTGCGGACAGGGCGTGTTGCTGCTGTTCAACGCGGAAGCGACAAGGCACCCGCCGGCGCCAGATGCCCGCTTGCCGGTGCCGCCGCATGGCACAGCAGGCCAAGGTCACCTCTGTTTTGCGGCGAGTGCCGAAGAGCTGGATCGCTGGAAGGCACATCTCGACGTGCTTGGCGTCGCCATAGAGGCCGAATTCGAATGGCCGCAAGGCGGCCGCTCCATCTATCTGCGCGATCCTTCCGGCAATTCGCTGGAATTCGCCGAACCGAGAATATGGAAGCTGTAAATGCACTCGCTCGATGGAAAGAAGATCGTCGTCGCTAGCCACAATGCCGGCAAGCTCAAGGAGTTCGCCGACCTGATGGCCCCTTTCGGCTTCGAGGCGAAATCGGCCAAGGAATACGGCCTGCCGGAACCAGACGAAACCGGCACGACCTTTGAGGAAAACGCCTACATCAAGGCGCTTGCCGCCGCGCAGGCGACCGGCCTGCCAGCGCTTTCGGACGATTCCGGGCTGTGCGTCGACGCGCTCGACGGGGCGCCGGGTGTCTATACCGCCAACTGGGCCGAAAAGGCCGACGGCGGCCGCGACTTCGGCATGGCGATGCAGAAGACCGAAGACGCGCTCCAGAAAGTAAAGGCTACCGAACCGGCTCAGCGCACGGGACGCTTCGTTGCCGTCATCTGCCTCGCCTTCCCCGACGGAGAGGCGGAGTATTATCGCGGTGAAGCGGAAGGCATCCTGGTCTGGCCGCCGCGTGGCGAGCTTGGCTTCGGCTATGACCCGGTGTTCCGCCCCGATGGCCATGACAAGACCTTCGGCGAGATGACGGCCGAGCAGAAACATGGCTGGAAACCAGGACAGGCCGAGGCGCTGTCGCACCGCGCCCGCGCCTTCCAGAAATTCGCCCGCGCCAGGCTGGGTTCGGCTTGATGCTCCTGGATCGGTCGCCCGGCTTCGGCGTCTACATCCATTGGCCGTTCTGCGCGGCCAAATGCCCTTATTGCGACTTCAACAGCCATGTCCGCCATCAGCCGGTGGATCAGGAGCGCTACACGCGTGCCTTCGAGGCCGAGCTTGCCACGATGCGCGAGCGCACCGGCCCGCGCGAGGTGACCAGTATCTTTCTCGGCGGCGGCACGCCATCGCTGATGAAACCGGAAACGGTCGGTGCCGTGTTGGATGCTGTCGCCAGGAACTGGACGGTGCCAGCCGGCATCGAAGTGACGCTGGAAGCCAACCCGTCTTCCGTCGAGGCCGACCGTTTCCGTGGCTACCGCAGCGCCGGCGTCAACCGCGTTTCGCTCGGCGTGCAGGCGCTGAACGACCGTGATCTCAAGTTCCTCGGCCGGCTGCACAATGTCGACGAAGCGCTGCATGCCATAGGGCTTGCCCGCGAGATCTTCCCGCGGCTTTCTTTCGACCTGATCTACGCCCGGCCAGGCCAGACGCCAGAGGCCTGGGAAGCGGAACTCGAGGAAGCCATCGGCCATGCTGCCGACCACCTGTCGCTCTATCAGCTCACGATCGAGGAAGGCACGCCCTTCTACATGCTGCATGCGGCAAAGAAGTTCGAAATCCCGGATGGCGACCACGCAGCCGATCTCTATCAGCTGACGCAGGAAATCACCGCGGCGCGCGGCCTGCCGGCCTATGAGATCTCCAACCACGCCAGGCCAGGTGCGGAAAGCCGGCACAACCTGACCTACTGGCGCTATGGCGAATATGTCGGTGCCGGCCCAGGCGCGCATGGCCGCTTCGTCGAAAAGGCCACGCGCGTGGTGACGGTGGCGGAGAAGGTGCCGGAGACCTGGCTGGATCTGGTCGAAACCAAGGGCCACGGCGTCACTGGGGGCGAAATCCTCACCCGTTCGGAAGAGGCTGACGAATTCCTGCTGATGGGACTGCGGCTCGCCGAAGGCATCGACCTTGCCCGCTACGAACAATATTCGGGCCGGGCCCTGCCCTCGGGTCGGCTTTCAATCCTGCAGGAGGAAGGACTGGTCGCATCGATCGGCAATTCGCGCCTGCGTGCCACACCTGCCGGCATGATCGTGCTGGATGCGGTGGTAGCGGACCTGGCACGATAGTGACGAAGAAGGTTCTCTTCGTCTGCAGCCAAAACCGATTGCGCAGCCCGACCGCAGAGCAGATTTTCTCGACCCGCCAAGACCTCGAAGTCTCCTCGGCTGGCACGAACAACGATGCCGAGAATCCACTGACACCCGAACTGGTGTCATGGGCCGACATCATCTTTGTGATGGAAAAATCCCACCGCAACAAACTGATGCGGAAATACCGAGCTCACGCCAAAAGTGCGCGTGTGATCTGCCTCGACATTCCCGACGACTACGAATTCATGGATCCGACGCTGGTGAGGCTGCTCGAAACCCGTGTTTCGCGTCATCTCGGCCCGGCGAGATAGCGGCGCTGCCTAGGCGTGATGCTTGGGGGCAGCCCTGGCGCGATCTTTTTCGGCAAAGAACTCGCGACCCGACTTCAGCTCGTCCTTGCCATGACGCTGATCGCCGTTTTCATCGCCGGAGGAGTGAGAAGAACCTGTCTCCCGAGCGCTGCGCGCTTCCAGCTGGGACATGCAGGCATCGAAATGATTGGGCATCTTGTGCTTCCAGAATCACCTTTGAATTCCGCCGCGCTTTGTGTGCTGCGGCCCTGTGGCAAAGGTGTGGCGGCGCGCAACTTTTGCAAGTCCTGGCCACCCGTGCCAAACAAGGCTCACCGGAGGGCGCATGAACGGCGAAACGACCAGGAAAACCTACGTGATCGGGCAGACGGAGCTCCCTGCCCGGCCGCTTGAGCCCGCGCTCTATCTGGTAGCCACGCCGATCGGCAACCTGGCCGACATCACCTTGCGTGCCCTGGAAACGCTGGCGTCAGCTGATCTTGTCGCCTGCGAAGACACGCGCGTTTCACGCGTACTTCTGGAGCGCTACGGCATCCGACGCCGTACCACCGCCTACCACGAGCACAATGCCGCCGAGGCCGGGCCCAGACTGATCGCGGCGCTTGAACAGGGACAAAGCGTCGCGCTGATTTCGGATGCCGGCACACCACTGGTTTCCGACCCCGGCTACCGGCTGGTCGGCGAAGCGATCGAGCGTGGCATCCGCGTGGTGCCGATACCCGGTCCTTCGGCGCCACTTGCCGCGTTGACCGCCTCCGGCCTACCCTCCGACACCTTCCTGTTTGCAGGTTTCCTGCCTGCCAAGGCCGGCCAGCGCCAGACCCGCCTGGAAGAGCTGAAGGGCGTGCCGGCGACCTTGATCTTCTTCGAGTCACCGCGACGGCTGGCTGAAACGCTTGGTGCTATGGCGGAGGTGCTGGGTGGGACCCGCCAGGCTGCGATCGGGCGCGAACTGACCAAGACCTTCGAAGAAATGCGGCCCGGTTTGCTTGCCGAGCTTGCGGCACACTACGCGGCCGCCGACACGCCGAAAGGCGAGATCGTCATCTGTGTCGGTCCGCCAGTGGCAAAAAGCGAAGGTCCGGCGGACATAGACCGGCTGCTTCTCTCGCTGGCGGCGGAAATGCCGACCTCCAAGGCAGCGGCCGAGGCGGCCAAGATGACCGGCGGCCAGAAGCAGGCGCTCTACCGCAGGTTACTGGAACTGAAGGATGCAAGCGGTGGCTGACGCCTCCGTTACCAGGAAACGCAAATCCTACCGGCGCGGTCACCGCAGCGAATGGCTGGCCGCAATCGCCCTGAATTTCAAAGGCTACCGTATCCTCGCTCGCCGCTATCGCACCAAACTCGGCGAGATCGACCTGATCGCGCGGCGTGGCGATCTCGTGCTGATCGTCGAAGTGAAAGCCCGGCGAACGTTGATGGAGGCGATGGAGGCTGTCCAACACGTCTCCGAGCACCGGATCGAACGCGCCGCCGACCTATGGCTGTCGCGTCAGCCGGACTTCGGCACACTTTCGGTTCGCTTCGACATGGTGGCGGTTCTGCCCTGGCGCTGGCCTGTGCATGTCGAGAACATCTTTCAGGGACACTAGCGGGCCGGGGGCTTTACCGCGATGGGAAATGCCCTTAACAGCGCTTTCCGATCTTGAATTTGCGCTGCCTTGCCGCAGCCGCCCGTGCGAATGGAGCAATCAATGAGCCTTCCCGACCGGTTGAGCAACGACCCGCGCAGCCCCTATTTCGACGCCGAGGTGCTGGAGCGCGGCGTCGGAATCCTGTTCAACGGACGCGAACGCGACGACGTCAGCGAGTACTGCATCAGCGAAGGCTGGATCCGTGCGCCCGCCGGCAAGTCGAAAGACCGTTTCGGCCAGCCGATCACCATCAAGCTCAAAGGCACGGTCGAGGCTTTTCCGAAGCCCTGACATCGGCCAGGTCGCCGGGTCGCGGATCAGCCGGTGATGTCGAAGTCCGCCGGAGCGTCGGTGGGATCCGCCGGTTTCGGCTCGACACTTGTGACGCCGGCGCCCGCAGGCCCCTGCCACAAGGCGTTCAGCATCGCGGCCAAGGCTTCGCCCGAACCTGCGACCAAGGCACTGACTGAACCATCCGGCTCGTTGCGTACCCAGCCGCGCAAGCCAAGGCTTATGGCCCTGCGTTGTGTCCACGCGCGAAAACCAACCCCTTGAACGCGACCGGCGATGCGCACGAACGCCGCCCTGTCGCTTGCGCTCATCGCTTCGTCACCCGCATCGGTAACCCGCCCTCGGGTTGGGTGGTCAGCTTCTGCACCGGCCACGGTTTTGTCTCGGCCACCGTGTCGAAACGGAAGCGCGACAAAAGGACGGCGAGCGCAATGATTGCCTCCTGCATGGCGAAACTTGCCCCGATGCACACGCGAGGCCCTGCACCGAACGGCAGGTACTGGAAACGATCCATCTTTTCCCGATTTCCGGGATGGAAACGCTCCGGCAGGAAGGCATCGGGGCGATCCCACAGCTTGCGATGGCGATGCACCACCCAGGGCATCACCAGCACGGCGGCACGCGGCGGAATGTAGAGCCCGTTGAAGGTCTCCGGCTCGATCGGCTCGCGATTGATCGACGGTGCCGGCGGGTAAAGCCGCAACGCCTCCTCGAAGACGGCACGTGTGAGCGGCATGGCATCCAGCCATTTCGTCGGATCCGGCTCACGCGCGAGAACGGCGTCGATCTCGACTTCCACCGGTTCCCGCTCCCATGGCGCTTCGGCCAGGCAATACAGCGTCCAGCCGAGCGCACGCGCCGTTGTCTCGTGGCCGGCACCGATGAAGGTGATGATGTTGTCCTCGACCTCGGCACGGGTCAGCCCCTCCGGGCCTTCGGCCTTGAGCAGCAGGGTGAGAAAGTCCTGCGGCACCCCGTCTGGATGGCGCTTCAGCCGCTCTTCGCGCATCAGCACCGTGTTGGTGACGATATTACGGAAATAAGCCAGCGACTTGCGACCGCGGATGCGGGTCAGCCTCGGCAGCCAGTCCGGCGCACGCAGCAGGTCGAGCGGATCGACCCGGCCCATGGTCTCGAACAGCCGGTCGATCTGACTGGCAAAACTGCCCGGCTCGCCAGCAATCTCGTTGGAAAACAGCGTCTCGGCCAGGATCTCGTAGGTCAGCATGGTCATGTCGTGAGCGACGTCGGTGACCGCGCCACCCTCATAGCGATCGACGAACTCGTTCGTGCGCTTCAGCATCGGAGCAGCGAAACCGAAGATGTGGCGCGGCGTGAACACCGGCGCCATCGCCTTGCGCGAACGCTTCCACACGTCACCCTCGGCAGTGAGCAGTCCGTCTCGCAGGATGGGGCGCAGGATCTTCTGGCGCACCGTCGCCATCTTGTAGTTCCTGGCGTTGTCGACCAGCACGTGGCGGATCAGCGCGGGATCGTTGGCGACGACCAGGGGGCCGCCGATACCTGTCACCGAAATCCACGGCTCGTTGTAGGAAGGCTCACCCCACAACTCGAGCGGGTTGCGGTAGACGATACGCATCATCTCCAGCGTCGACGGCGGCTCCGTGCGTGGTTTCGGCGCCGGTGGGACGAAGGGGGCTGGCTTGGTATCCATGGCGTCTTCCTGACTGACCACAATGTAGTGGGCGCCAATAGCGGCGTCCATGCGGCGCGACGTCAGGACGACAGGTAACCTTCCCGATCAGATTGAGCCGCTTGCACCAGACCACCACGCGCTGCCCAGGCAAAGGCATGGAGGGCAAGCCCTTGTCGAACTGAAACGACCGGTTGCCGGAAACCTAGTTCTTCAGTTCCTTGCGCTCCAGGAACCGCTTCAGGCTTTCGCGGATATCGGCTTCGTCAAACACGCCTTGCGAAAACAGATCCATGGCGGCGCGAGCCAAATTCTCCGCCGCCACGCTGCCGCGCATGAGGCCACGCTGGGTGCAGATGTCGTCGTAGATATCCTTGAGCAACTTGAGGTCATCAGGATACGCTGCCCCAGTCGACGAATGGGAGATCACCATCATTCACTCCCTGCACGTGGGTCGGAAGCCCAGTAGTTGTTTGTAGTCAGCGACGCCCCGATCAAGATCGCCAAGTCTTCATCATACGATGACGCGGCTGAATATCCAATACGTGTTGCGACGCCCGCATGCTCATCATCCTGCGGGTCATCTGCCTGGTACATCGTGCTCATGGATGCTGGTTGCCGGAGCCTCGACATGTCGAGAACCGGCCTTGATGGAGCGTTCCGGCGCTGAACGCGCCAATTGCCCGTCCCAGATCCGCCCCCCATTCCGGTGAACCCTCATTATCCCCGCCCAAGCACCCCGCAAACCTTGGAAAAACCGCCTTTTACCCCTATATCTGTGTCTTCGGGACGAGCACGATTCGGGCGCTTCCTGCGCCTTGTAGAACGGTATCGAACAAACAGGTTTTCATGAGCGATCAGAGCGACAACGCCAACGGCGGCAGCGCCGAGTATGGCGCCGATTCCATCAAGGTTCTCAAAGGCCTGGATGCCGTGCGCAAGCGCCCCGGCATGTATATCGGCGACACCGACGACGGCTCGGGCCTGCACCACATGGTTTATGAGGTGGTCGACAACGCCATCGACGAGGCACTGGCTGGCCATGCCGACCTCGTGACGGTGACGCTTAATTCCGATGGTTCGTGCACGGTGATCGACAACGGCCGCGGCATTCCGACCGACCTGCACCCGACCGAAGGCGTCTCCGCGGCCGAAGTCATCATGACCCAGCTTCACGCCGGCGGTAAGTTCGACCAGAACTCCTATAAGGTATCCGGCGGTCTGCACGGCGTCGGCGTCTCGGTGGTCAACGCGCTGTCGGTGTGGCTGCGCATCAAGGTTCGCCGCGACGGCAAGATCCATGAAATGAGCTTCACTCATGGCGATGCCGATGCACCGCTGAAGGTGACGGGCACCTATGTGCAGGAAAAACTCGCCGGCACCTATGAGGGTCGCAGCGGTTCGGAAATCACCTTCCTGCCGTCTTCTGACACGTTCAAGGGCGTGACCGAATTCGACTACGGCACTCTGGAACACCGGCTTCGTGAACTCGCTTTCCTCAACTCCGGCGTGCGCATTGTGCTGACCGACAAGCGCCATGCCGACATCAAGACGCAGGAACTGCATTATGAGGGCGGGCTGGAGGAGTTCGTCAAATATCTCGACCGCTCCAAGAAGCCGCTGATCGACAAGCCGATCGCCATCAAGAGTGAGCGCGACGGCATCACCGTCGAAGTCGCCATGTGGTGGAACGACAGCTACCACGAGAACGTGCTGGCCTTCACCAACAACATCCCGCAGCGCGATGGCGGCACGCATCTGGCCGGTTTCCGCGGCGCGCTGACGCGCCAGGTGACAGGCTATGCCGACAGTTCGGGGCTGACCAAGAAGGAAAAGGTGACGCTTACCGGTGATGATTGCCGTGAAGGCCTGACCGCCGTGCTTTCGGTGAAGGTGCCGGATCCGAAATTCTCCTCGCAGACCAAGGACAAGCTGGTGTCCTCGGAAGTGCGCCCGGTTGTCGAAAGCCTCGTCAACGAGGCGCTCGGCACCTGGCTGGAGGAACATCCTTCCGAAGGCAAGACGCTGATCGGCAAGGTCGTGGAAGCCGCCGCTGCCCGCGAGGCCGCGCGCAAGGCGCGCGAACTCACGCGCCGCAAGGGCGTGCTCGACATCACCTCCCTGCCCGGCAAACTTGCCGATTGCCAGGAGCGCGATCCGGCCAAATCCGAAATCTTCATCGTCGAGGGTGACTCGGCGGGCGGCTCGGCCAAGAGCGGCCGCTCGCGCCAGAACCAGGCAATCCTGCCGCTGCGCGGCAAGATCCTCAATGTCGAGCGCGCGCGTTTCGATCGCATGCTGTCGTCGGACATGATCGGCACGCTGATCACCGCGCTCGGTACTTCGATCGGCAAGGACGAATTCAATGCCGACAAGCTGCGCTACCACAAGATCATCATCATGTCGGACGCCGACGTCGACGGTGCCCACATCCGCACATTGCTGCTGACCTTCTTCTTCCGGCAGATGCCGGAGCTGATCGAACGCGGCCATCTCTATATCGCGCAGCCACCGCTCTATAAGGTCAGCCGAGGCAAAAGCTCGCAGTACATCAAGAACGAAAGCGCGTTCGAGGAATTCCTGATCTCCTCCGGCCTCGAGGATGGATCTCTCACCCTGTCGTCAGGCGAAGTCCGCACCGGGCAGGACCTGGCTTCCGCGGTGACCGACGCGCTCGGCGTGCGCCAGCTGATCAACGGCCTGCACACACGTTACAACCGCGCCGTGGTCGAGCAGGCTGCGATCGCCGGCGGCCTCAACCCGACTGTCTTCAGCGATCTCGGCCGTGCCAATGCCATGGCCGAAACGATCGCGAAGCGGCTCGACGTGATTGCTGAGGACACCGAGCGTGGCTGGCAAGGGCGCACATCGACTTCCAACGATGGCACCGGCGGCTATGTGTTCGAACGCACCGTAAGAGGCGTGCGTGAGGTGGTACAGCTCGACATGGGCCTGATCAACTCAGCTGATGCGCGTCAGCTCGATCGTTACGCCGCCCGCCTCGCCGAGGTCTATTCCGAGCCGCCACAACTGCGCCGTCGCGAGGCCTCGGAGATGATTTCCGGCCCACTCGCCCTGCTTGACGCGATCTTCGCTGCCGGCAGGAAGGGGCTGACCATGCAGCGCTACAAAGGTCTCGGCGAGATGAACGCCGAGCAGCTGTGGGAGACGACGCTCGATCCGAACGTGCGCTCGCTGCTGCAGGTGAAGGTCAACGATGCCACCGATGCGGACTCGCTGTTCGCGAGGCTGATGGGTGACGAAGTGGAGCCGCGTCGCGAGTTCATCCAGGAAAACGCGCTGAGCGTGGCCAACCTGGATATCTAAAACTATCGGCATCGCCCTGCTGACGCGCTCAGATGCGCGTCAGCGTTCATGACTGTCCCACGGACTACTGCTGCTGCAGGCCGGTGATCATGGCGATGATCTCATTCTTGTCGGTCTTTGCTGTTTCACGCACGCCGATCTGCTTGCCGCGACGCAGCACGCAGATGCGGTCGGAAAGCTTGAAGACCTGATCGAGACTGTGGCTGATGATCAGCACGCCGATGTTGCGCCGCTTCAGCGACAGGACTATCTCCTCGACCTTGGCGGTTTCGGCGACGCCGAGCGCAGCCGTCGGCTCATCGAGCAGGATAAGCTTGCTTGCCCAGTGCGTGGCGCGGGCGATCGCCACGCCCTGGCGCTGACCGCCTGACAGGTCGCGAATGGTGGCGTGCGCGGAGGGAATGCGCACGTCAAGTTCCTTCACCAGGCTTTCGGTTTCCGCGATCATGCGGCGCCTGTCCAGCAGGCCGAGACCATTCACAGGCTCGCGACCCAGGAACATGTTCATGTAGACGCTCTGCTGGTCGGCGAGAGCAAGGTCCTGATAGACGACCTCGATGCCGTGCGACCGCGCCATGGTGGCGTTGGACATCGTCACCGTCTCGCCTTCGATGGAGATCGTGCCAGAGGTCGGTGAATGAACGCCGGAGATGATCTTGATCAGCGTCGACTTGCCCGCGCCATTGTCGCCGACCAGCGCAACGATCTCGCCCGGATAGACTTCGAGCGAGAAATTCTCGATCGCGGTGATGCCGCTGAACATCTTGTGGATGTCCTGCAGCTTGAGCACCGGTGCGTTTGCCTCGGAAGGGGTCATGACAAAATCTCCTAGAGCATTTTTAGCCAAGTGAGATCACTTGGCGTTACAAAAATGCGGCGAAAACAAAACTTAGAGCGTTTCCGCGTTTCCGTGAAAAACGGAAACGCTCTAGACCGGCCAGGCGGCCGTCTCGCCAAAGCCGTTTTCGATGGTCTCGACCTTGGGCTGTCCCTTCGAAATGCCTGAAACGCCGACGACGAAGGCACGGGTGACAAAGGCCTGGCCGCGGAAGCCGAAGACGGCGGTGTCGCCGGGCTTCGGGGCCGACGGGCCGGTGGCGTCGATCATCGCATAGTAGTCGATCGCCGAGGGTGGCGGCACCTCGACACTGCGCAATGCTGTCGCCGCCACGGTGGGCTCGGCACCGACCAGGGCTTTCACGTCATAATCCGGAAAGATCGGATCGATGTAGAAACCACCGCCCAGGCAATAGGCCTTGCCGCCGGCAAGATGCGACACCTCGGTCAGGTAGAGAACCGCCGGCAATTCCGGCAGGTCTTCCATCACATGCAAAGCGGTGGTGCCATGCAGGCCATTGCCCGGCTCGCATTGCGTCGCGCCGGCATCGGCAAGGGCCTGCAGCATCACCGCCGAGGTGGTCCCCGGTGCGTTGATCTCGATACCCTTGCGGCCGGATTTCGCCAAAGCCTCGGCTGCCTTCGACAGGGTCGAAAGGTTGTGCGTCGGCAGGACCTTGCGCGCGGCCTGGTCGAACAGCAGCGCCGGGAATGTGGTTATGCCGGCGAAACGTCCGCCGTCCAGCGCATCCAGGCGATCGGCGACGGTCGTGACATCGGCAGCGTCATAGCCGCCTTCATGGCCGCGATAGAAAATGTCGCCTTCGGCACGGATGCGCGCCAACAGACCCTGGGTGCGCCCCGCAGCCTTCGCGCCGGCTGCGGCCTCATCCGCCTTGCTGTCGTTGAAGACCGTCCAATAGTCGGGCGCGAAAGCTTTTGCCGCGGCGGCTGCTTCATGGCGTGCGACCTGCTGCAGATGACCGAGATGGCCGAGTTTCAAGCCAGCCTTGTGGGTGGCCCGTGCGCAAGCCATGTCGACGGCGACGGCGCGATCGATGCCGCCGCGTTTGACTGCATGGCAGAATGAGCTGGAACGGCCGACCTGCTTGGTCATGGCAAAGGCCTTCAGCCCGAGCCGGGCGGCTTCGTCGGCCAGCACGCGGGCGTTGCGCTCGACCGTATCCAGGTCGAGGACGTAGGCGTTGGCCGGGATCTTTCCCTGCTGATGCAGAGCCATGGCTGCTTCGATGAAAGCGGGGTTGCGGCGGCGCAGGACGTCGAGAAACATAATCGCTCCTTCAGCGGGATTTTTCGCGCAGCGACACGGCGACTGCGGCCAGGATGATGAGCCCTCTGACGATCATCTGGTCGGAGACAGAGAGGCCCATGAGGATGAGGCCGTTGTTGAGCATGCCCATCATCAGCGAGCCGACCAGCGCGCCGATGATCGATCCTTTGCCGCCGTTCAGCAGCGTTCCGCCGACGATGACGGCGGCGATGACGGTCATCAGGTCGGTTTCGCCGAGCGTGTATTTGGCGGCCTGCAGGCGGCCGGCATAAAGCAGGCCGGCGAGACCAGCGAGGCCACCGCTGATGGCCATGACGGCCAGCCTGATGCGTGGCACGCTGATGCCGGATACGCTGGCGGCGCGCGCATTGTCGCCCGTGGCCAGGACATGGGCGCCGAAACGGGTCTCGCGGTAGATGATATGGCCGATTGCCACGGCGATCGCCGTCCACCAGATCAGTGAGGGTATGCCAAGGAAAACGCCCGAGCCGAAGAAACCGGTGAAGACGCTGTCGGTGACCGGAATGGAGCGCAGGTCTGTCATCGAGCGCGACACGCCTGCGAACAATCCCAGCGTCGCCAGCGTCACCAGGAAGGACGGCAGTTTGACATAGGCGACGAGCGCACCGTTGAGCAGGCCGACAAGCAGGCCCGCGCCAAGACCGGCGAGGACGCCGGCAACAAGGCCGTACTGAGCAAGCGTCACAGCGGCAGCCAATGCCGCCACAGCGACGGTCGAACCGATCGACAGGTCGATTTCACCGGCCGACATCACGAAAACGAGGCCGATCGCCATGATCGTGGCTGGCGCGGTCTGCAGCACGATGTTGGAGAGGTTGCGGACAGTCAGGAAGCCACTGTCTTTCAGTACAACGGCGAAGAACAGGAAAATGGCCAGGAAGCCAAGATAGACGACATATTGCTGCAGGTTGAAGCGACTGGCCAGACCTTGGCCGGCAGCGCTCGTATTGGCACTGGACATCATTCTTCCTCCGGGAAAGACAGGGCTGCGCCCCTGCATCCTTCTTTACTTCGTGGCTTCCGCGATGCTCGCGGGCATGTCCTTGTGGAGCGACTTCTTCCAGCCCTCGGCGACCGTTTCCTTGGTCACCGCAAGCGAGTCGACCACCAGGAAAGGTTCCGCCACCTTGCCGACCAGGGAGCCTGCCGCAGCGCGCGCGACGGTGACACCGATGTCGTAGGCTTCGTCGGCCACCAGCGCGGCGATGTTGCCGCCCTTGACCATATCCAGTGCGGCCGGCTCGTTGAGGTCGAGCGTGACGATCCTGGTGTGGGTGTTGCCGGCGTTGCGCAGGGTCGAAAGCACGCTGAGCGCAGGCTCCGCCCATGTCACGTAGATGCCGTCGAGGTCCGGGTTCTGGGTGACCATCGCCTGGGCGATCTCCTCGGCGCGCGCGGGATCAGCCATTCCCGCCTCCGCGACGATCTTCATATCGGGATAGTCCTTCTCGATCGTCGCCTTGAAGGCACCGTCGCGCTGATTGGTGACGTAGAAGTCGGCGTCGTGGAAGATGTAGCCGACCTTGCCCTTCTTGCCGAGCGCTGCGGCCATGGCGATGCCGGCCTTGTTGCCCATCTGGAACAGGTCGTCGGAGACGATGGTGACATAGTCCTTGCCATGCACGTAGCCAGCCGGCGAGTTGTCGACGAAAGCCAGCTTCACGCCGGCAGAGCGAGCCGGATCATAGACGCTGGCCGCACTGGCCGGATCGACCGGCAACGAAACGATGATCGACGGCTTCTTGGCCAGCACCGTCTCCACATCCGCCTTCTGGCGGGCACCGTCGAAGCCGGCATCGGTCTGGGCAACGACCTCGATGCCAAGACGTTTGAACTCGTCCTGGGCGCCGCGGTTGACCGCGTTGGTGTATTCGCTCATCTCGTGCCAGACCAGAGCGGCGGTGAATTTGCCGTCCCGTATCTTCTGTTCCTGGTCCTGGCTCAGCACCATGCTGGCTGCCGGCGTCGGCTTCTCGCCATGTGGACCGGTGGTTACGCCTTCGGCCGCAAAGACGGATGTCGTCGCTACGAGACCCGCGAACAGCGCGAGGCTTTTGATTTTCATCGACATTGTTTCCTCCCTGCAGGGCAATTTGAAGGGCCCTGCGGCGAGAGCCGCAGGGCGATAGCACTACTTTGCAGCGTCGAGCACCGATTTCGGCGCATCGCGGTTGAGCGATTGCTTCCAGCCATCCGCGACATTTTCCTTGGTGACGGTCAGCGCCGGCGCGACCACGAAAGCCGGCGTCTGCTGGCCGAGCAGCGATTTCATGCCGGCAGCAGCCATGGCCCGGCCAAGCTCATAGGCCTTGTCGGCAACAAGTGCGGTCACGTTGCCGCCCTTGACCATATCGAGCGCGACCGGCTCGGCGAGGTCCAGCGTGACGATCCTGGTCTTGGTGTTGCCGGCCGAACGCAGTGCAGACAGCACGCCGTCTGCAGGTTCTGCCCAGGTCACGTAGATGCCGTCCAGATCCGGGTTCTGCAGCAACATCGCATTGGCGATCTCTTCGGCGCGCGCTGGATCCGAAATGCCCTTTTCTGCGACGATCTTGATGTCGGGATAGCTCTTTTCGATCGTGGTCTTGAAGGCCTGGTCGCGCTGGTTGGTCACGTAGTAGGTCGCGTCGTGGTAGATGTAACCGACCTTCCCTTTGCTGCCGATCGCCTTGGCCAGCGCATCGGCTGCCTGCTTGCCCATCTGGAACAGGTCATCCGTCACGATCGACGCATAGTCGGCACCCTGCTTGTAGCCGCTCGGCACATTGGAGAGGAACACCAGCTTGGTGCCGTCCTTCACCGCCTGGCGAAACGCCTCGGCCGAGGTGACGGGATCGAGCGGAAGCGCCAGAATGACATTCGGCTTGGCGGCCAGCGCCGTTTCGATGTCACTGCGCTGGCGAGCTGCATCGAAGCCCGCATCCGTGGTCACGGCGACATCGACGCCGGCACGCGCGAATTCTTCCTTGGCACCGGCCGAGACGGCATTGGTGAAGTCCGAAGAGGTGTGCCACAGCAACGCCGCCTTATAGCCCTTGCCTTTCAACGCACCGATGTCGGCGTCGCTCAGCTTGACTTCTGCGCTCGGCGTTGCGGCTTCACCAGCCGGCCCGACCGTTTGTGCAGAGGCGATACCCGCCGCCAGCGTCAAGCCGCCAGCCACTGTGGCTGCCAACAGTTTCTTCAAGATCATTTTTTCCTCCCTTTGTTATCTGTCAGAACATCATTCGACGACACCGCAGTAGCGGGCCATGAAGGCAGCGAAGCCGACGACGCCGGCGAGATATTCCTCGACGTCGACGTGCTCCTCGTAGGTGTGGCAGTTGCGGATATCGCCGGGCGCGCAATAGACAGCCGGGATACCGAGCCGGTTGACGAAGAAGGGCTGCTCCGACCAGAACGGCGCGCCTTCGACGGTCCCTCGCCCGGTCAATGCCGCGGCCATTTCGGCCGAGAGCATGCACACTTCCCGTGCCGTCTCGTCGATCTCGGCGGCGGTGCCGCCAAGCGCATGGTCGCGGCCGGCCGGATAGGAGAATTCGACCTGGATTTCCGGATCGGTAATGGCGTCGCGTACGGCTTTCTCGATATCGGCGGCAGCGATATCGAGGGACTCTCCCGGCAGCAATTTGCGGATCAGCGACAACGAACAGCGCTCCGGCACGGCGATATAGCCACCACCAGTCAGGCCTGTGATCAGCAGGAAGCTGCGTCCGACCAGCTTGTGCTCGGCGCGCGCCGCAATCTCATCGGAATGCTTCCACAGTGCGGTCATGGCGGCATGGCTGGCACGCAGCGCGTCCTTGCCCAGTTCCGGTACGCCGAAATAGGCGGATTTGCCGGTGATGGTGATGTCGGTGATGAAGAAGCCGATCTGCGCAGGATAGACCGCAAGCCGGGTCGGCTCGACATAGACGGTGAAATCCGGACGCTCTACTTCGCCCGCTTCGATGCACGATACGAAATGCTTGACGCCGGCGGATACGCCTGTGCCGGGCTGGCCGCTTTCCTCGTCGCCGACAAAGGCGAAGGCAACGTCGCCGGCCAGCTTGATGCCGGCCCGATCCAGCAAGGAAAGCGCGGCGAGAGATGCCGAAATACCCGCCTTCAGGTCACCGCTGCCTCGCCCCCAGACAGCGCCGTCAATCACCGGCGCCGCGAATGGATCCTCGCGTTCCGTTCCAGCCCAGTGTTCACGCCAGCCATCGACATGAACCGTGTCGGTGTGGCCGATGAACAGCAGGCGCTTGCCTTGCCCTGCCCCCTTGCGCTCCGCCCAGATGTTCGGGCGGCCAGGCAGGAACTCGGCCGTCTGCATCCCAGTCAGGCCAAGGGCCGTCATTTTCTCCCGGAGATAGGTGACAAAATTTGCTTCGTTTCCCGTGATGCTTTCGTGTCGCACGCCCCCCTTGAAGAGCTCCAAAGCTCCCTTGCGATCGAGCGCAGCGCGCAAACGCCCGGTCAGATCAACCGCCATCGTCATCACACAGCCTCCCGAAGTGCAGCGCTCATATTGGCGGGCGGCAGCGAAATCCGACCGTCGGGCGCATTGACCCCAAAGAGCGAATTGTGGAGCTGACCAAGACCAATCGCCGCCGCGCCTACGATTGCCGCGCGTGATCCGAGCTCACCTGTCTCGACGTTGACCGGATAGGGGAAACACTGCGGCAGGAGAGATTTCACCCGCGCCAGCATTTCCGGACGCAGGCCGATCGAGCCCCCCAGAATGACCTTTTCGGGGTTGGCGATGGCGGCAATGGCGGCGATGCCTCTGGTCAGGTAGCGAGCGATCTCGTCCAGGACGCTCAGCGCAGCTTCGTCGCCGGCTTCAGCCTTTTCGAAGATGCCCGGAACGCCGAGCCGCTCGCCGGAGAGAGCAGCATAACGCTCAACGATACCGTGCGACGCGACAACACGCTCGAAGGCACCCGTGCGCAGCGACTCCGCTTCGAAAGGATCGGCGCCCAGGGGCAGGAAACCCAACTCGCCGGCGGCGTTGATGGCGCCGCGCACCAGGTGGCCGCCGACCATCAGCCCGGAACCCACGCCGGTGCCAAGTGCAACATAGGCAAGATTGTCGATGCCCTGCCCCTGACCCAGCCAGTTCTCGCCGAGAACGGCCAAGTTGACGTCATTCTCCAGCATCGTGTCAAAGCCGAAGCCGCGTTCGAAAGCCGCGACTACATCCATCGTGTCGAAATCGGCGATGTTGGGCGCCATCAACACACGACCCGTCGCGTTGTCGGGCGCGCCTGGAACACCGATCACCGCCAGGCGGATCTTCGTGCGAGGAATTCCGCGGCGTGATGCCGCCTGGAAAGCCAGGGCAACGATCTGATCGACGATATGCTGGCCGCCACGAGGATCGGTCGGCACGGTGTCTTCGGCAAAGATCTGGCAGGCAAGATCGGTGATCGCCACCCGCACCTTGGTGCCGCCGAGATCGACCGCGACGATATAGGCGGCATCGTAGACCAGCTCATAGGTAACGGCCGTGCGCCCGACATGGCCACTTGTACGCCCGGTCTCCTGCACCCAGCCGTCCTGCTCCAGGGTGCGCACGATCTCCGAGATCGTCTGCTTGGAAAGTCCGGTCTGCTTGGCGATCGACGCTCGCGAGATCGGCCCGCCCTGCACGACCGCCTCCATGACCGAGCGCTGCGAAAATCGCCGCGAAATGCGCAGGCTGTCCGACATCGCCATCCCATTAATTCGTTCTATAACCGAACTTATTGCGCCTGAAAGAAACCGTCAATTGGGAATCTCGAACTTGCTATGCGAGAAAAGGCAGGGGCCCTCTCCGGCTCGGAGAGCGCATAGAACACTGATCTTCATGAAGAAAAACTTCTCGTTTCTTTATATGAAACCTATTTTCTCCAGATCTATCAAGAACATACTGCAGTCTATCCGTATAAATGTACATATATAATTGAAATAAATTCAGATAATTTATAACTGTTGACTCTCATATTAGCGTTCAATAATTTAATTATTGGGAAGCAGTTCAATAATCCTCGATGCACGCTTGTGAATATAATCTTGGCGATGGCTGGATTTATCCAACCCCAACCGGGACGTACGGTCATGCCCAAAGTGTTGGTCGTCTATTTCTCACAAACCGGACAGCTGAGGCGAGTCGCTGAATCCGTTGCAGCGCCACTCACGCGAGCCGATGACTTCAACGTGCAATGGCTACCGTTGAAACCCGAGAAGCCCTACCCGTTCCCCTGGTCATTCTTCACGTTCTTCGATCAGTTTCCGGAAGCCGTATATCTTGACCCGCCGCAACTGGAACCGCTGGCGCTGCGGGACGGTGAACGCTTCGACCTGATCATCCTCGCCTATACTGTCTGGTACCTTTCACCATCACCGCCGACCACAGCCTTCCTGAAGTCACCGCGAGCGCGCGCGGTGCTGAAGGATACGCCCGTCATCACGTTGATCGCCTGCCGCAACATGTGGCTGCAGGCACAGGAGCAGACCAAGAAACTCCTGACCGACGCAGGCGCACGCTTGATCGATAATATCGTGCTGACCGACCGCGGCAGCACCATGAAGACATTGGTGACGACGCCGCGCTGGATGTTCACGGGGCGACGCGATGCCTTCTGGGGTGGATTTTTTCCCCGCGCCGGCATCGCCGAAGAAGACATAACCGGCGCATCCCGTTTCGGTCGCGCCATTCTCGCCGCGATGCGGGCCGGGCCGCTTACGGCAGACACGCCCATCGCGGCGGGATTATGCGCCGCCACCGTCGATCAGCGGCTCATCGCAAGCGAAAAGATCGCACGCCGCAGCTTCATGATGTGGGGCCCGGCGCTGCGACGGCTCGGACAGCAGGGCGATCCGGCGCGTAAACCGATGATCTTGTTGTGGGCCTGTGTGTTGTTCCTGCTGGTCTTCACGGTGGTGCCGGTCACAATAGCGCTGCGAACCCTCCTGAAGCCCTTCCGCAACGAAAGCATCGCGCGGCAACGCCACTATTTCGAGGAGCCGTCCGGTTCGGCCGATTTCCGCATGAAGGAGTTCATGTGATTGCCGCCGGATCTCACACAGCTTCATCACGATGACTGTCCTCGAAGGCATGGCAGTTCAGCATTGGCAAAGCTTGATGGAGAGCTCACATGACAGCTGCAGTCTATCTTACACGCGCTGCAAAATTCCTGCCGAACAACCCTGTCGACAACGACAATATGGAAGAGGTTCTCGGCATGATCGATGGCAAGCCGTCGCGCGCTCGCAGATTGACACTGCGCAGCAATGGCATCCGTAACCGCTATTATTCGATCTCCCGCTACACCGGCGAATTGCGCTACACCAATGCCCAGCTCACCGCCGAAGCCGTCCGTGCACTGACCGACGACCACTTCCTTCTCGAAGACATCGAGCTTCTGTCCTGCGGCACGACTTCGCCGGATCAGTTGCTGCCCAATCACGCCTCGATGGTGCACGGGGAACTGCGCAACGGCACTTGCGAAACGGCGGCGTCCAGCGGAGGCTGCGTTTCGGGCGTTCTGGCCATGAAGTACGGCTACATGGCCGTGGCTGCGGGGCTTGTCGGAAACGCAGTGGTGACTGGCTCGGAGATGCTCTCCGCACAGCTGCACGCGCGGAACTTCTCGCCGGAATCGGACGAGAAGATCGCTGAACTCGAAAAGCGAGCTTCGCTGGCCTTTGAAAAGGATTTCCTGCGCTGGATGCTGTCCGACGGCGCAGGCGCTGCCCTGTTGAGCGGGAGCCCAAATCCGGACGGACTTTCGATGCGCATCGACTGGATCGAGATGCGCTCTTATGCCCACGACTACGAAACCTGCATGTTCATGGGAGCGGCAAAACAACCTGACGGCAGCATGAAGGGCTGGAAGGAACATGGCTCCCTGCAGGAAGTGATCGACAATGACGTGCTTGCACTGGAACAGGACGTGAAGCTCCTGAATGCCATGGCAGTGCCAGTCACGGTCGCCAGAGGGCTCTCCGATATCCTCAAGACGCGCCCACTCGACCCTGACGAGGTCGACTGGTTCCTGCCACATTATTCGTCGGCCTACTTCCGGCCGGTCGTTCAGCAAGCTCTGCGTGACATTGGTTTCGAAATTCCAGAGCAACGCTGGTTCACCAACCTCGAGCGGGTCGGCAATGTCGGCGCGGCGTCAATGTATCTGATGATCGAGGAATTGCTGAACGGAGGCCGCTGCCAGGTCGGCGATGTCGTCCTCTGCTACGTGCCGGAAAGCGCGCGTTTCTCAACCGGCTTCGTAAAGATGACGGTGGTCGACGCACAGGGCAGCACCACCAGGCAATGAGACATCACCTTACGGGATCTGAAAAATCGCAGCGAGACGGAAGCACTGACATCAGCAATGCGGAGCCGACCATGACACATGCGCAAGTTCGCCTGCAGCAGGATTTCCAGCCGACGCCCTCGATCCTGGAATCGACAAGGAGCCTTCTCCATCTGATTACCGGGGCCTGGGCCTCGCAAATCGTCTATGCGGCTGCCAAGCTAAAACTCGCCGATGAATTGGCGAACCGCCCTAGAACTGCAGGCGAGATCGCGGCAGCGATCGGCGTGGCCGAGCGTCCCCTCTACCGCTTGCTGCGCGCCATGTCTGGCCTGGGGCTGACCGGGGAGGACGGCCGAGGGCGTTTTGACCTCACGCAGATGGGGCAATTGCTACGCTCGGACATGCCCAACTCTCTGTATGGTTTCGCGGCGCTCAATGGCGAAGATTGGCACTGGCGTAGCTGGGGTGGCATCGTCGATTGCGTTAAAAAAGGCGGTCCCGTCTTCGACCGGCTGTTTGGCATGCCGGTATTCGCGTATCTCGGACAGCACCCGGAAGCCGGAGCCGCCTTCGACGTGGCTATGACCAGTATAACGGGCGGCTGGAATCCCGCCGTGCTTGCGGCGCTCGAATTCCCTGAGGCTGCTACAGTAGTCGACATCGGCGGCGGCGCAGGCGTCCTGCTTTCGGCCATATTGGAGGCCAATCCGCATCTCCGTGGCGTCCTGGTCGACTTGCCGGAAGTGACAGAGCGTGCGCTTGCCAATCCTCGTCTTGCCGCTGCAATTGGGACCGGGCGATGCCAAGTGATCAGTGGCAGCTTCTTCGAGCCGATCCTCGCCAAAGGCGATATCCATATCATGAAGTTTATCATTCATGACTGGGGCGACGAAGAGGCAAGCACGATCTTGACCAACAGCCGCAATGCGCTCGAAGCAGGCGACCGGCTGATCCTGGTCGAACAATTGATCGAGCCGGGCAAACCGGCACAGCTCGCCACCATGACCGACATCGAGATGCTGTTGTTTGTATCGGGAGGCGAGCGAACCGAGCAGGAGTTCGCGCAATTGCTGCGCCAGAATGGCTTCGAGCTTACAAGAATTGTGCCTACCGCCGCCCCGGTCTTTATCATCGAGGCGCGGGCGATATGAGAACGTCCAGTCAACGCCAGCCCACGCTCCGCAGCGGCCAGGCCAGGCCGTTTTACCGCAGACGGCGCCCGAAGCCTGCCGAGGACAGAAAAGAAGCAGATACTTCGGGGCCTGCAGCAACGCATGAGCCAGACCTCAACCGTTCACATCGAAAATTCACGATGCAAACGTTCTACGGCTGGTTCATCCCACATCCGCTTGGGGTACTGAAAGACGAGATGTAGGCCGCAGCTACGATGCGGCACCGCCGGTGAAAGCAAAAAGCCCTCTATGCATCAACTTTGCTGCTTGTTTGAACGCTCAGACAGAGCCCGAGCCGGTTCACAGGGAAGAAAGCGTCGGGAAATGGCAGGCGACCTTTCGCCCGGGGCGATGTTCGGTGAGTTCGGGGCGTTCGACACGGCATCGATCGACTGCGATCGGGCATCTGGGATGGAAGCGGCAGCCTGACGGCGGCTTGAGCGGGCTCGGCACGTCACCAGTCAGGATGATGCGCTTGCGCACGCCGTTCGCCGTCGTCTCGACCACAGGAACAGCCGAGATCAGCGCCTGGCTGTAGGGGTGCGCGGGTGTCTCGAACACCTCCTCCGCCGGCCCCTCCTCCACGATCGACCCCAGATACATGACGGCAATGCGGGTCGAGACCTGGCGAACCACCGACAGGTCGTGGGCGATGAAGATGTAGGTGAGCTTGAGCTTTTCCTGAAGATCGGCCAGCAGGTTGACGATCTGCGCCTGAACGGACACGTCGAGCGCTGAAACCGGCTCGTCCAGCACCACGAGATCTGGATTGAGCGCAATGGCACGTGCAATACCGACACGCTGGCGCTGCCCGCCGGAGAATTCATGCGGATAGCGCATGACATGGTCCGGGAGGAGACCCACAAGATCGAACAGTTCCGCCACCCGCCTGGTGATTTCGCTGGAGGAGAGTTTGGTGTGGATGCGAAGCGGCTCCGCAACCAGATCTCCGACCCGGCGCCGCGGATTGAGCGAAGCCGACGGGTCCTGGAACACCATCTGCAAGCGGCGCCGGAACGGCCTCAATTCAGCCAGCGATCTGCCAGTGATGTCGTCCCCTTCGAACAGCAGCTTGCCGTCGGTGATGTCGTAGAGCCTGACAAGACAGCGCGCCAGGGTCGACTTGCCACATCCGGACTCCCCGACCAGGCCGACGGTCTCGCCGCGCCGGACCGTCAGCGAAACATTGTCAACCGCATGGACGGTCCGTTTGCCTTGTGATGAGAAGCGCGTGCCGATCGAGAACCGCTTGCTGAGTTCACGCGTCTCGAGGATTGGCCGGTCTTTGTCGATCATCTGCCCGCTCATGCCTGAACCCGGAAACATGCCGCGGCGTGGGTGCCGTGGCCAAGATCGGGCTTACCGGTCCTGCACGGCTCATAGTTTACCGGGCAACGTGGGCCGAATGCGCAACCTTCGGGCAGGCGCAGCAGCGATGGCGGCGAGCCGGGGATTGCAGGCAGGCGGTGCGGCTTTTCACCGGTGAGCGGCGGGATCGAGCCCAGCAGCGCACGGGTATAGGGGTGCTGCGGCGCAGAGAAAAGTTCGGCGCGGCTGCCGCGCTCGACCACGCGCCCCGCATACATCACCATCACCCTGTCGGCGAGTTCGGAAACCACACCCATGTCGTGTGTGATGAAAACGACAGCCGAGTTGTGCGTGGCGCGCAGCTTGCGCACGAGGTCGAGAATGCCGGCCTGCACCGTCACGTCGAGCGCAGTGGTCGGCTCGTCGGCCACCAGCAGCGCGGGGTTGCAAGAGAGAGCCATGGCAATCACCGCACGCTGGCGCATGCCGCCCGAAAGCTGATGCGGGAAACGCGACATCGCCTCGCGCGGGTTGGGGAAATTCACCTCCGCCAGCAATTCCTCGACGCGCGCCAGGGCCTGGGATTTGCTGACGCGCTTGTGGGCGCGGATCTGTTCGGAGATCTGCCAGCCGATCGTATAGACCGGCGTCAGTGCCGTCATCGGATCCTGGAAGATCATGGCGATCTCGTTGCCGCGCAGGCGTCGAAGTTCGCGAGCCGGCAATCCGACCAACTCACGGCCCTTGTAGCGGATCGAACCTTCGATAACGGCATTGGGGTCGGTGATCAGGCCCATGACGGCCAGCAGCGACACTGTCTTGCCCGAACCGGATTCGCCAACGACGCCGAGGATCTCGCCTTCCTCAAGCTCGAAGGAGACCCCGTCGATGGCTCGCACCAAGCCTTCATGCGTGCGGAAGGATACCCTGAGGTCACGCACAGAAAGCATCATGACGCCCTCACACGTGGGTCGAGAAGGATGTAGACAAAGTCCACCACTGCATTGGCCACGACAACGAACATCGACGCATACATCACGGTTGCCATGATCATCGGCAAATCCAGGCTCTGCAGCGCGTCATAAGTGAGCTTGCCGATGCCCTGCAGGCCAAAAACCACTTCCGTCAACAAGGCCGATCCGCCAACCAGTGCGCCGAAATCGAGGCCAAACAAGGTAACGAAGGCGATCAATGAGGTCCGCAGCGCATGGCGCAGCAGGATGCGCGTCTCGGACAGCCCTTTGGCGCGTGCGGTACGGATATAATCTTCCTGCATCGACTCGATGATCGCGGCACGCAGCACGCGGCCATAGATGCCGATGTAGAGGATGGCGAGCGTGATCCACGGGATCACCAATGTCAGGAACCAGCCCTTCGGATCGTCTGAGAAGTTCTTGTAGCCAAGCGGCGGCACCCAAGAGAACAGCCAGGTATCGTGATAACGGCTCTGGGTCATGAGGTTCATGACCTCGCCCAGCCAGTAGACGGGCATGGAGATGCCAATCAACCCAAGCGCCATCAGCAACTTGTCCAGCCAACTGTCGCGCGTGGCGGCAGCGGCGATGCCGATGACGACCGAGACGACCACCCATAACACCGCAGCGCCGAAGACCAGAGACAAGGTCACCGGGATCGAATCCAGCACCGCAGGCACGACCTTCCAGCCGCGGTTGACGAACGAAGTGAGATCCCCTGTCACGAAGATCTTCTTCATCATCAACCCGTACTGCACATAGAGCGGACGGTCGAAACCGAAATTGTGGCGTACCGCCTCCAGTACCTCCGGTGAGGCGTTGCGGCCGGCGATACGAGCGGCCGGATCGGAGCCGGGCGTGGCAAAGAAGATCAGGAAGACGATGACCGAGATGCCGAACATCACGAACAGCATCTGACCGAAGCGGCGCAGGATCGCGTAGATCATCAGTCGCGCCCCAACCTAACTTTCGAGCGAGGGTCGAGCGCATCGCGCAAGCCGTCGCCGAAGACATTGAGTACCATGACCGAAATGGCAATGGCGATGCCGGGCGCCAAGGCCACGATCGGGCGCGTGTAGAGCAGAGCCTGCCCGTCCTGGATGATTGTACCCCAGCTTGCTGCGGGCGGCTGCACGCCGATCGACAGGAAGGAGAGTGCCGACTCCGTCAGCATGTTCAGCGCCATCATCAAAGGCACGAAAACGATCAGTGTCGTGGAGATGTTGGGCAGGATATCGCGCCACAGGATGCGCGAACCCGGAACGCCCAGGTTGATGGCAGCCATCACGAATTCACTGTTGCGAAGCGACAGGACCTGGCCACGAATGGGTCGCGCCACATAGGGCACATAGACGATGCCGATGATGATGATGGGCAGCCACAGACTGCCGGATTCGATGGTGATCGGCCCGATCGTAATGCCTTGCGCAATCATGACGATGGAAAGCGAAATCGCCAGCAGATAGATCGGAAACGCCCACAGCACATCCAGGAAGCGCGACAGCACGGTGTCGATGACGCCTCCGAAATAGCCAGCCACCAGTCCGATCGCAGTGCCGAGAACGAGTGTCAGGACGGTCGCGACAGCCGAGATGAAGAGCGAATTGAGCCCGCCATACAGCATGCGAGCCATGACGTCGCGCCCCTGATTGTCGGCGCCGAGGAAGTAGTTGCCGAGCCGCCATGTCGGCCCGAGCGGCGTATAGCCGAGCCCCAGCCCTTCCGTGGACTGTTCCATCACGGGCACATCCTGCCCGTCGATGGTGATGACCGCATCGAGTGTCGACACGAAGGGATCGACACCCGCCCAGCGCGCATAGAGCGGCGCGCTGAGGCAGGCGATCACGACGAGAATGAACACGGCCAAGGCCGCCATCGCGACCTTGTTCCCCATCAGCTTCGCAAATGCGAGGGCCCAAGGCCCTCGCGTCTTGCGGGGTGCAACTATGACGTCGCTCGACATGAGACTACCCGTCAGCGCAACGTCACTGCACCCAGGACTGGGTCACGATCCAGTAGAACTGAGCGTTGAACTTGAAGTTGCCGAGACGCTTGCTGACGAAGTCAACATGCTTGGGCGTGAAGAGGGCCACCGCAGGAGCCTTGTCGGTGATCGCCTTGTCGATTTCCGCCCACAGCTTGTTGGCGGCATCCTGATCGGTCACGCCAAGGTCCATCGCCTGCTTCATCTTGGCGTCGATATCCTTGTCGCAGAAGCCGGAAATGTTGATTGAGGAATCCGACCCTTCGCGGAAACTGTCGCAGCTGAACAGAATATTGAGGAAGTTCGAGGCAGCCGGATAATCCTGATACCATTGGCTGACCGACATCTGCACCTTGTTGTTGGTGTTCTGGATGTAGGTGAACTGGATGTTGCTGGAGATCGGCTTCACGTCGGCAACGTAACCAATGCTGGTCAGAACGCTTTGCAGATAGACGCCGATCGAGCGAGACACGGATGTGTCCTCGACGATGATGGTGACCTTCTGGCCCTTGGTGCCGGATTCCTCGACCAATTGCTTGGCCTTGTCGAGATCGGGAGCCGACCACTTGGCGCCAGGGTTCTTGGTGAAGGGGCAATAGTCCTCATGACCGGGGAAATTCGGTGGCAGCACCTGGCACACCGGCGTGGCCAGCACCTTGCCGCCGAAGAAATTGACCAACGTGTTGCGGTCGACGGCGTAGGCGACGGCCTGTCGCGCCTTTTCATTGTCGAACGGTGCCAGCCTTGCGTTCAGCGGCGCATACCACCAGGCCGTCAATGGCGAGATGTGAACCTGGTCCATGTATTTGGTGCCCAGTTCGACCAGCCGATCCGTCGGCGGCTGATCGAACATCCAGTCGGCCTCGCCCTTCTGGATCGCCGTCACCGCGGCCTCCTCGGTCAGGCCAAAATCATACTGCACTACGTCGGGATAGCCATCGGGCTGAGCGTTCTCGCTCCACTGCTGGAAGTGCGGATTGCGCACCATCGTCATGCCCTTGTTCGGGTCATAGGCCGAGATCATGTAGGCCCCGGTACCTGGAACAGGATTGGAGCCGACATCTTCCGTCGGTGCATCGGCCGGCAGGACCACCGCATGCGGCATGGCCAGTTTGTCGATGAACTCGGCGTCCGGCTTGGTGATGTTGATCGTTATCGTGTTGGTCGCCTCGTCGGCGATGATGCCGCCCTCCAGCGTACAGCTCTTGGTGTCTGCCAGGCATTTGTCGGCGCCGACGATGCCCGCATAGAAGGTGCCGGAAGTTGGGCCAGACACCTTGAAGATGCGCTGGAATGACGCCACCACGTCCTTGACCGTCATTTCCTTGCCGTTGGAGAACTTGATGCCCTTGCGCAGCTTGAAGGTGAAGGTCTTGCCGTCGTTGCTCACCGCAGGCAAATCCTCGGCAAGGTCTGCGACGATTTCGAAGCCACCCTTGCCGTCCGCCTTGCGGAAGGCGACGAGACCGTCATAGAGCGGCTGGAAAATCTGCCAGTATTGCAGTGTGTAGTTTATGTGCGGGTCGAGCGTCCCGGCGGCCGAGCGCGCCAGCAACCGCATGGTGCCGCCGCGATGTTCCTTGAGATATTCAGCCTGCGCTGGGGCAAGCCACGTGCCTATCAGCAATGCCGCGGCGGACGCGGCCAGGAGCAGTTTCTTCATTCTTATTCCCCTTTTCAGTTATCGTTTTGCTTCAGGAATGAACCGACCACACGCATGCATTCTTCTTGTTCTTCCACATGCGGCATGTGGCTGGAGTGTTCGAATATCTGCCAATGCGATCCCTTGATGCCGTCCTTGTAGGGCTGCACGGTCGCCGGTGTCGCTTCGTCATGCCGCCCCGAGATGATCAGCGTCGGAACATCGACCTGAGGCAAGCGATCAATGACGCTCCACGTCTTCAGCGTGCCGATGACGTGGAATTCGTTCGGGCCGTTCATCACATTGTAGACGGTCGGGTTGCGTGCCACCTGTGCGAAGCTTTCAGCCACTTCCGGCGGGAAAGGCATCACGCGGCAGACGTGACGTTCGTAGAAGACCATCGTCGCCTGCTGGTATTCGGGATCGTCAGTGGTGCCAGCCTGTTCGTGCCGGGTCAGTGTTTCCTGCACGTCCCTGGGAAGGTCGGCGCGCAGACGGTTGGCTTCCTCGACCCATAGCTTCATCGACGCCGGCGAATTGGCAATCGTCAGCGTTCTAAGACCTTTCGGCTGCAACACCGCATATTCGGCACCCAGCATGCCGCCCCCAGCTCTGACCAAGCACATGGAAGCTTGCCCGGATGCCGAGATGGTCTACGAGATTTTCAAGCTCGTCGATGAAGAGTTGCGGCGTCCAGAAGTCGGCGCCTTTCTCGGGCAGCAATGTCGAGTTGCCGCAGCCCAGCTGATCGTAATGGATGACGGCGCGCCCGTCGCGGGCGAGCAGTTTGTAGGCGTCGACGTAGTTGTGCGCGACGCCGGGACCACCATGCAGGATCACCAGCGGAGGTTTCTTGCCGTCGAGTTCGCCGCTTATCCGGTACCAGGTCTCATAGCCCCTGAAACCAGCACGCCCTTCTTTACCGACGATCTCAACCGACATTCCGTTTTCCCACCCCTATTGACACCAGCCCGCGCGCCAGACCGTCAGGCCTCGCCAGCGTGAACCCATTCCTCCAGCATCTGGACACCGAATGCCGTACCGCCCTGACGGCCGAGTGGACTGTCCTCCTCGGCCAGTTCCTTGCCGGCGATATCGAGGTGCACCCAGGCGCAACCTTCAGTGAAATGGCGTAGGAAAGCCGCCGCGTAAGGCGCGTCGCCGTCCTCCATATCCTTGGCATGGTGCCTGAGATCGGCGAAAGGCGACTGCAACCCCTCATCATAAGCGCGGTCGAGCGGCAGACGCCAGAAGCGTTCGCCCACAGTTTCACCGGCGACGATCATCTGCGAAGCAATGGTATCGTCGGTGCTGAACAGGCCAGCGAAGACCGAGCCGAGACCACGCATCACCGAGTAGGTCAGGGTTGCCAGGTCAACCATTGCCGTGGGCTTGAAGCGCGTCGCCGTATAATAGAGGCAGTCGGCCAGAAGCAGACGCCCTTCCGCGTCGGTGTCGAAGACTTCAACGGTTTGTCCGGATGCCGTGGTGATGATCTCGCGCGGTTTCAGGGCAGTGCCCGAAGGCAGGTTCTCGGCAATGCCCAGCACGCCGACCGCATGTATCGGACTGCCCTGCCGGGCGAGCGCCAGCATCAGGCCGCACACAGCCGCGGCGCCGGCCATGTCGGCCTTCATGTCGAACATCTGCGCGCCGCCCTTGATGCAAAGGCCGCCGGAATCGAAACAGACACCCTTGCCGACAAAGGCGAGCGGCTGGGCATTGGCGTTCTTGCCGCGATATTGCAGCACCGCCACCTTGGGCGCGCGAACCGAACCTGCCCCAACAGCCAGAAGCGCATTCATGCCGAGCTTCTTGAGCTCTGCCGCGTCGAGAACCTCGACCTCGATACCGGCCTGCCGCAAGGGTTCGAGATGATCAGCAAAACTGTCGGGATGGAGATGGTTCGGCGGCAGATTGACGAGGGTGCGCGCATATTCGACGCCATCGGCGATGGCGAGCGTGCGGGTAAGTTCAGCCTGCAACTCCGCCTGCCCGGCTGCGACCACACGAACACGCCAGGCCTGGTCCGCCCCGGCCTTCGGCCGCTTGTTGCGCATGTCGAAGCGATAGCGGCGGAGACGGATGCCGAGCGCGACACGCGACAACACTTCGGCCTCGCTCAGAGAGACCCCGGCGGCGGCATCGAAAACCAGCGTGGCTTCGGTCTCGCTTTTGCCTTCCAGGTGGGCAGCGAGCGCACCGCCGGCGCGCGTCAGTGACAGGGCACTCACCGCATCTGCCTTGCCGAGCGCCAGCACGATCACACGTCGTGCACTCACGCCTTGAGGCGGCACGAGATCGATGCAGGCGCCGCTTGCCGTCAGCGCGCCCGGAGCCGAACAGGCACGAGAGACGATCCCACCCAGATCCGCATCCAGCTTGGCGGCTACAGGGCCCAGGTTTTCCTGAGCCGTCTGCAAGATCACGATGACGGAGGCATCCGCGGAAAGCTTGTCTGTCGTTTCAAACACCGGCACTGGCGACTGCGGCATCAGGCGGCTATCTCCTCCAAATTGTCGGTGCCCAGAGAAAATGCGGCCACCGCGACATGCTCCGGAATCCGCGATGCCGCCGATCCGAAGTGTTCATGCGCGAAGCCGCGTCCGCCAATGGTGACGGTAGTTCCGGAGCCCCGAATAGTCGTTTTCACTTGACGACTTAGTTGTTCTTATCTCTTCGGTATCGCTGACAACGCAGGCGTTCAAACGCCAATTTTGTCCTTATCGATTGACAAAAACTCAGCTGAGAACCCATGATCGGGTAATGGCCCTACCCTCACTCAATGGCATGCGCGCTTTCGAGGCTGCCGCACGCCTCGGCAGCATCAAGGACGCGGCGGAAGAACTGCATCTGACAGCCTCGGCGGTCAGCCGCCATATCCGTACACTCGAGAAAAACCTCGGCCAGGATCTGTTCGAGCGGGGGTTTCGCCAGGTGACGCTGACGACGAGAGGATCCTACTACGCGCGCAATCTGTCGGAAGCCTTCGAGGCCATCTGGCGCGCCACGGAAGATGTCACCTTTCATGACGGTGCGCGCCGCGACAAGGCTCAGCGTCTACGGGTCCTGTGCGTCCCCCCGGTCCTGAACCTCTGGCTTGCGGACAGACTGCCGGGATTTCGACGCCAGCATCCATCGGTCGACCTGGAGATCCTGACGTCGGGCAAGCGCACCAATTTCGACTTGGCCATTGTCGACGAGTTCGACTACAAGGCCGGCCCGGCGCTGACGCTGCTCATCCCTTTGCTGCTGACGCCGGTCTGTGCGCCCGCGCTGCTCGACGGGCCTCTGCCGCTGCGATCACCCGCCGATCTGATCCACCATCACCTGATCCACGAGTGCGAAACCAACAGGTGGAAGCGCTGGCTCGAACAGGAAGGCGTCTTCGAGGCGATGCCGAAATCCAGCACCGTGCTCGACGACTGCGTGCTGATCATGCGCGAGGCGATGAACGGTGGCGGAATAGCGCTCGCCGACACGATGATGGCCCAGGACCTGTTGCATCAGGGCAAGCTCGTCGCTCCCTTCGAGGCACGTCACACCTATCCGGCAGGCATCTATCTGTATCAACGCCGCAGCATAGGCAGCAAACAGGGCGCAGCTCTGTTCCAGAGCTGGCTGCTTGAACAGGTCGCCGACCATAAGAGAGTCATGGCCATCGACTAGCAAGCGCTCTCGACGCGGAGGTCAGCTTCCCCGCTGCCAGCAACGGATTGTGTGACCTTCCGAGATCGTCCTGCCCGGCGGCTCGGCTTCCAAGCAGGCGGCTTGCGCCTCTGGACAGCGGCCGGCGAAAGCACAGCCCCGGCCTGGCCGGGTCTCGATTTCCGAAGCCAAGGGAGCATGCTCAACGAGACCCGGCTCCGTATTGCCGGCTGCGAGCAGCATCTCCGTGTAGGGATGATTGGGACCGGCGAAGATCTGCCCGGATGACCCTTCTTCGACAAGACGGCCACGATAGAGCACGCCGATCCTGTCGGCCATATAGCGCACGACCCTGAGATCGTGGCTGATGAACAGATACGCTGTGTCATCGCGGCGTTGCAGGTCGTTGAGCAGATTGAGAACGGTGGCCTGTACCGAGACGTCGAGAGCCGAGGTCGGCTCATCGAGGACCACCAGCTTCGGGGTTCCCGAAAAAGCGCGGGCGATCGCCGCACGCTGGCGCTGGCCGCCGGAAAGCGCATTCGGCTTGCGCCCGGCGAATGAGGGTGCGAGCCGCACCGACTGAAGCAGTTGCGGTATCCGCTGCGCCCTGGCCGATCGCGGCAGGTCGGCCAGTCGTCGCAAGGAGCGGCCAAGAATCGTGCTGATCCGCTGTCGCGGGTTCAATGTGCGGTCCGGCGACTGAAAAACCATCTGAATGTCGCGACGCTGACCGGGCTCGCGCCGTTCCACGCGGGTGGCGGCCGCCTGTCCCGACAGTTCGACCGTTCCCGCGACAGGAGCCTGCAGGCCGGTGACGATCCTGGCGAGCGTCGACTTCCCGGAGCCGGACTCGCCAATCAAGCCATAGGTCTCGCCGGCTGCAATGCTGAGATCGACCCCGTGGAGAACCGCCTGGCTGCCAAAGGACTGCCGGATGTCCTTGCACCGAAGCACGGTCCCGCGTTGGTGCCCGACCGGCGAGGAATTCGCTGCCTCCTCGGCCGGTTGGTTCGGGGAAGGCGATCCCGTTTCGGCAAGACGCCCGTCACGCTTGGTATAGGCCAATGTCGGAATGCTGCGGACCAGCATCTGCGTATAGGAGTGCCGTGGTTCGTCGAACAGCGTGCTGGCGTTGCCGCTTTCGACGAGGCCTCCCGCCTGCATCACAGCGACGCGCTCGCAGCAGCGTTTGACCAGGTCTATGTCGTGGCTGATCAGAAGGATGCTGGTCTGGTGGCTTCTGCGGAGATCGTCCAGTATCGCGATGATCTCGGACTGCACGCTGGCGTCGAGCGCGGTGGTCGGCTCGTCCAGGATCAGCAGTGCGGGATCGAGCGCGATGGCAATCGCGATATTGGCGCGCTGCTGCATGCCGCCCGACAGTTCATGCGGGTAAAGCCGAAGCACGCGCTCCGCATCAGCGACACGCACGCGACGCAGCAGGTCTGTCGCTTGCAACCTCGCTTCCCTTTCGCTGGCATCGCGATGCCGCACGATCGTCTCGGTGATCTGCCTGCCAATCGTCAGGCTGGGATTGAGTGCCGAACCAGGGTGCTGATAGACGGCTGCGATGCGATCCCCTCGCAAACGGCGAAGCTCCTCTGTCGACAGCGTTCGCAGGTCGCGCCCCAGGAATTGCAGCGCGGACGCTTCCACTTGTGTGTGTTTCGGCAGATAGCGCAACGCTGCCAGTGCCACCGAGCTCTTGCCGGAACCGGACTCGCCGACAAGGCCCAACGCCTCGCCCGGCCGAACGCTCAGCGAGACATTGCTGACCGCGCACTGCAGTGAGCTGCCTGACCGATAGGTGATGCTCAGGCGTTCGATGTTCAGAACGGATGGCGATGACGTCTGTTTCGGAACCACATTCTTCTCGCTTTGCCGTCCGGGGCAACGGCTTCCGGATGTGAGATCCATAATGTCTATAAAATTACTCGTATTGAATATGCACGCAATCTAACCTTTTGCCGGTTTGGAGATTTTCCAGCCGCCAACTCCGCCGATGCGGCGAAGTTTTTGACTGCAGAAGGGAAGCAACCAGCCATGGCGCATGGTCACATCATTCTCAGCGCGTTCTTCTTCAACCCGCAGGGCGATCATCGCATGTCGTGGCGACATCCGCGCGCGCCGGGCCGCGAAATCCTCGACTTCGACTATTATCGCGATCTCGTGCAGACGGCAGAACGCGCCAAGATCGACACGATCTTCGTCGCCGATCACGTGTCGATCTGGGATTCGGTCAAGAGCGGCGTTGCCCACTACGCCAATGCCCGGCTGGAACCATTGACGCTTCTGGCTGCGCTGGCAGGTGTAACCAGGCACATTGGCCTGATCACAACGGCCTCGAGTTCCTACAGCGAGCCCTACAATGTGGCGCGTTTCTTTGCCTCGCTCGATCATATCAGCAAGGGCCGCGCTTCCTGGAATGTCGTGACCTCCGCCATGGAAGAGGAAGCCAGGAACTTCGGCCGGGACGGCAACATCGACCATGCGCTGCGTTATGAGAGGGCCGGCGAGTACCTCGATATCGTCAAGGCGCTGTGGGACAGCTGGGAAGATGAGGCGCTGCTGATCGACAAGGAGACCGGCTATTTCGCCGATCCGGCCAAGGTCCATGCCATCAACCACAAGGGGCCGCACTTCAGGGTACGCGGCCCGCTCAACGTGTCGCGGCCGCCGCAAGGCCATCCGCTGATCGTGCAGGCCGGCTCCTCGGAAGACGGCAAGAATTTCGCGACGGCCCATGCCGATGCGCATTTCGCGATCTTCAGCACCAGGGAAGATGGTGTCCGCTATCGCGAGGACATCAACGCGCGCCTTGCCCGTCACGGCAGGCAGCCGGAGAGCTTCAAGATCTTGCCGGGCATCCTGCCGATCGTTGCAGGCTCGAAGGACGAGGCGCTCGAGCGTCAGGAATACCTGCAGACCTTGCTTCCCGATCAGGTCGGCATCGACCTTCTGTCGAGCTGGAGCGGGCTCGACCTTTCCGCCTACCCGCCGGATGGCCCCGTGCCGCCACTGCCGGACGAAAGTACGTTCAATGGTGGCCACACCTCGCTCAATCGCGTTCGGCAATGGGCCAAGCAGAACCTCACTTTGCGCGAGGTGGCGCGCCGCCTTTCCAACAGCGGCTCGGTTCCGACAGTCGCCGGAACGCCGGTCGAGATCGCCGACCAGTTGGAAGACTGGTTCGTTGCCGGCGCCGCCGACGGCTTCAACCTGATGTTCCCGCTGCTGCCGGAAGACTGGCACGCCTTTGCCGAGAAGGTGGTGCCGGAGCTGCAGCGCCGTGGCCTTTTCCGGACCGAATACGAGCCTGGCACGCTGCGCGACCGTCTTGGCCTTGCCCGCCCGGCCAACCGGTTTGCCGAGCAGCGCGACAATGCACGCGCGGTGTCCTGATCGCAGCATGGAGATGCAACAATGAATGCCCCCGTCATCAACACGAAGCTACAGCCGCGGGAAGCCACCACGCCTCGGCTCATCAATGTCCTTTCCAGCCCGAAGCGCATCCGCGTGCGTTTCGACGGCCAGACCATCGCCGACAGCCGCGATGTGCTCGTGCTGCGCTCGAACCACTTCCTGCCGATCTACTTCTTTCCGGCTGAAACGGTGCTGCCGTCGGTGCTCAAGCCTTCGGGACATCGCGATCCGCACGAGGTCGGCGGCGAACGCCAGTATTGGGATCTGGATACCGGCGGACGGAGAGTAGCGAATGCCGCCTGGACCTTCGTATCGCCACCGGATGAAGAGCTGCATCCACTGGCTGGCCGTGTCGCCTTCGTCTGGAACGCCGTCGACCAATGGCTCGAAGAGGAAGAAGAGGTCTTCGTCCATGCGCGCGACCCTTACGCCCGCATCGATGTCCTGCACAGTTCAAGCCACGTCCGCGTCTGGTTCGACGGCGAGCTGGTCGCAGACAGCCGGCGCCCGGTGCTGTTGTTCGAGACCCATCTGCCGACACGCTATTACATCCATCCGGACGATGTGCGTCTCGACCGCCTGGTTACCTCGGGCAGCAACACGCGCTGTCCCTACAAGGGCATCGCCTCGTATTGGTCCGGACGGCTGAAGGACGGCTCGATCGTCAAGGACATCGCCTGGAGCTACCGCGATCCGATCGACGAGATCCCGAAGATCAAGGGGTTGATCGCCTTCTATCCGCAAGCCGTGGATCGCATCGAACTCGACGGCGAAACCGTCTCCTAGCCGTTCCCGACACTTCCTCCATCCATCGGAAAAGCCATGACCAAACGTTCTGATATCGATGCCTTGCGCGGCCTGTCCGGCGACCTCTGGAATGTCGCCGTCGACGAGCATGCCGCCGGGTTCCTTAAGCGACGAGACCTGCTCAAATATGCGATGCTGATCGGCCTGACCGGATTTGCGACGTCGCAAGGGCTCGGCTTTTCCAGCCCGGCACGCGCTGCCACCGGCAAGCCTGGCGGCACGGTCCGCGTGGGACTCGACCAGCCAACCGCAGCGATCGATCCCATCCTGGTGACCGACCCGGCCAGCATCGCGCTGATCAGCCAGGTCGGCGAATATCTGCTGCTCGACGATCCGAAGGACGGTTTGCTGCCGCGCCTCGCCGTTTCCTGGGAGGCCGACGAGACTGCCCAGCGCTGGACCTTCAAGCTAAGGCAAGGCGTCAGGTTCAACGACGGCCGAGCCGTCAGCGCGAAGGATGTCGTTGCCTCCTTCGAAAGGCTGGTCGACCCCAAGAGTGGGTCATCCGCGCTCTCCGCCTATAAAGGCATCCTTTCCAAGGGTGGTATCCGGCAGGTCGATGAGCAGACGGTTGCCTTCGAACTCGATGCGCCGAACAGCAACTTCCCGTTCTATGTCTCGTCCGACGTTGTCAACGCCATCATTCTGCCCGCCGACTACAGCGGCGACTTCGAAAAGACCTTCATCGGCACCGGCCCGTTCAAGCTGGAATCTTTCCGCCCCAAGCAGGGCGCGACCTTCGTGCGCAATCCCGACTACTGGGGCGAGCAGGCTTTGCCTGACAAGGTCGAAATCAAGTTCTTCGACGACTCGCAGGCGCAACTGCTGGCGCTGCAGGCCGGCCAGTTGGACGTGATCCCCGAGACCACCCGATCCTCGCTGGCCATTGACGGCAATCCTGCCTTCAGGATCATCAGCGTGCAGGCAAGCTCGCATGACGAAGTGCATCTGCGCACCGATCAGGCGCCATTCACCGACAAACGGGTTCGCCGCGCGCTTGCGTTGACGATCGATCGCGAAGCCGTGGTGAAGGGCCTGCTCAAAGGCAGGGCGATCGTTGGCAACGACACACCTTTCGCCCCGATCTTTCCGTCATCGGATCCCTCGGTGCCGCAGCGCAAGCAGGACATCGCCGAGGCGAAACGCTTGCTTGCGGAAGCGGGCTTCGCCAACGGCTTCGACGTCACGCTGACCACCGAGCGCGCCTACGACATTCCCGACTATGCCGTACTGATCCAGAACTTCGCGAAAAAGGCCGGCATCAACATCAAGCTCAACGTGCTGCCGCAGGATGCCTACTATGGCTCAGCCACCTTCGGCAGCTCACCCTGGCTGGATTCGGTGCTCGGCATTACCGATTTCGGCCACCGCGGCACGCCCGATATCTTCCTGAACGCAACGCTGAAGAGCAGCGGCACCTGGAATGCAGCGCATTTCAACAACCCCACCTATGACGGGCTGCTGCTGGACTACAGCAAGGCTCGCGACCTCCAGGCGCAAAGGCTGGTTGCCGGCAAGATCCAGAACCTTTTGCTGGACGAAACACCGCTGATCATCAGCTACTTCTCGCAATACAGCCGCATCACCAGCGCGAAGATCGAGGGCGTGCGCTTCACCGCGATCTCGCATCTTCTGCTCGATCGTGCGTCCTTCGCATGAGGAAGAATGACCGATGACGCTCAGCCGAACCATCGCTTCGCGCATCGGTTCGCTGTTGTTGACGCTGTGGCTGGTCAGCGTGCTGGTCTTCTTCGCCGGGCAGGTCCTGCCCGGCGATGTCGGGCGCGTCATGCTCGGGCCTTTCGCCGACGCCGAGGCGGTCGCGGCGCTCAACCGGAAGCTCGGTACCGACCAGCCGGTGCTCGTGCAATATTGGAACTGGTTCGAGAGGGCCATCCAGGGCGACTTCGGCGTATCGTTGTCGCTGCGCCAGCCTGTGGCTCCCCTGGTGCTGGAAAGCCTTCGCAATTCGGCGGCGCTGGCCGGTGTCTCGCTCGCCCTGCTGATCCCGCTGGGCATCGGCACCGGTGTCATCGCTGGCCTGAAAGCCGGAAGTCTCATCGACCGCACGATCGTGCTTTCCGGCGTTTCCCTTGGGATCGTGCCTGACTTCGTTTCCGGTCTTCTGCTGCTGATCGTGTTCGGGCTGTGGCTGAACTGGTTCCCGATATCAGGCGTCGCGCCGGACGGTTCCGGCTTCTGGACCAGCAGCTACTACCTGATCCTGCCAGCGCTGCCGCTCGTGCTCAATCTTCTCGGCTACATAGCACGCATGACCCGTGCCGGCGTCATCGAGGCCATCAACGCCGACTATACGCGCTCGGCAGTCCTGAAGGGGCTCACCCGGCGCGAAATCATCTTCCGCCACGTGCTGCGCAATGCGCTGACGCCGACGATCGCCGTGATTGCAACGCAGAGCGGCTTCCTGCTTGGTGGCCTCGTCGTCATCGAGGCGCTGTTCGGTATCCAGGGCCTGGGCAACCTTGTCCTTACCGCCGCCAAGGCGCGAGACTTCCCGATACTGGAAGCCGGCGTGCTGGTGATCGCCGCCATTCTCGTGGTGTCAGCCACCATCGGCGATCTGATCCAGATGCTGCTTGACCCACGACAGCGACGCAGGGCGACAGCATGACCGATCTCGCCCACGCTCCGGCCCCGGATACTGCCGTGCTCAAAACCAGCCTCCGCGACGGACTTCCGGCACCGTCGATGCTGATTGGCGGTGCCATCCTGCTGTTCTGGATTGCGTGCGCGGTCTTTGGCCACCTGTTGGTGCCGTTCGACCCCTACGCGGAAGACTTCCTTGCCATGCTGGCACCGCCGGATTCCATCCACTGGTTCGGAACCGACTCGCTGGGCCGTGACATCCTTTCCCGCATCGTGGTCGGTTCGCGCGACATCCTGCTGGTCGCGCCGCTTGCCACATTGGCCGGCGTGACAGCAGGCAGCCTGATCGGACTGTTGCTCGGCTATTTCGACGGCTGGGTGGATGCGATCGGCGCCAGGCTCCTCGACGCCCTGATGGCCTTTCCTTTCATCGTTCTGGTCACCATGACGCTGGTTGCCCTCGGCCCATCGAACCTGACGGTCATACTGGTGATCGGCATCGCATATGCACCGCTGGTGGCGCGTACCGTGCGGACAGCGGTGCGGCAGGAGCGTGAACGCGACTATGTCAGTGCTGCGCGGCTGGCAGGAGAAAGCTCGCTCGGCATCATGCTGTTCGAAATCCTGCCGAATGTGCGCGAGACGATCCTGGTCGAACTGATCACAAGGCTCGGTTACGCCTTCTTTGCCATAGCCACACTGAGTTTCCTGGGGCTGGGTATCCAGCCGCCGTCCGCAGACTGGGGATTGGCGATTGCGGATGGATATGGGTTCCTCACCGGCGGGAAATGGTGGATCGTCGTCTTCAATTCCGGCGCGATCATCTCGCTCGTCATGGCTGCCAACCTGATCGCGCAGGGAATGGGTGCGTTCGAGCCCGACAAGACCTGACAAGACACCCGCTGCCCTTTAGCACCCCGCGTCAGTGCAGACTGCCACCAAAGTCCTGCGCGCAAGTTTGAATATGTTCCCAGAGACGGGCAGCGACAGGCCCATGCGGCCGGTCGCGGCGGCGGGCGGCAACAAGGTCGATCTCGACGCCCGGGAAATGCTCTCCTGCGATCGACAGGAGACGCCCGCTTCGCAATTCGTCTTCGATCATGAAGCGCGGCAGATGTCCCCAGGCCATGCCGCGCAGGATGATCTCCTTCTTCATCAGGTGATCACCCACCGTGCATTGCGGCGCACCTTCGACGACATAATAACTCGCCTTCTGCGTTGTGCGGGCGGTGTCGCGGATGATGCATTGGGTGAGCCCACGCATCTGTTCCGGGGTAACCGAGCCCCAAAGCGGAAACGGCAGAAAATCCCGAGCGACCACCGGCACGAATGATACCTTGCCGAGATCGATCCATTCCAGCCGGCCGTCCGTCTTTTCGACCCAATGCAGGATGAGATCCGCCTCGTCTTCGAAAAGCCGTTCCCATGGCCCGCTGATCGTTTCGAAATGCAGATCCAGCCGCGTGTTCGGGCGACTTGCAAAAAAACCGCTCAGCAGTTCCAGGCCGCCATTCAGTGGACAGGTGTCGCCGACGACGACACGCAGATGTGTCTCTTCCCCCATCGCCAGCTGTCGTGCATGCAGCTTCAGCGTCTCCATCTCTGAAAGCAGCGACTGCGCCTTGCGATAAAACGAACGGCCTGCATCGGTGAGTGTCACCCGGTAACCAGCACGATCGAGCAGAGCGACCTGAAGATTGTCCTCCAGTTTGGCAACGGCAGCGAACACCGCGGCATGGGAACGGTTCAACACCAGGGCTGCTCCCTGAAATCCGCCTTCGCGGACCACAGCGTCGAAGCATTGGACTTCCTGGAGCGTAAATGGATTCATTGTAGGATTTACCTACAATGATATCATTATCTTTTCAATATTTATCGAAATAGGCTCGCACTACCTTCGCACCATTCCCGATCGGCAAGAATGCCGACCGATACAAAGAAAGGTGCCGTCATGTCCTCCGCCCTACGAGACAATCTGAACCAGGAAGAATCGACCAGCCTCTCGTTTTTCACGACCGGTGACGGTGTGAAGATCGCCTACAGGATCGATGGCTCCGCCGACCTTCCGGCCCTGATCCTTGCCAATTCCATCGCCACCACCCTGCATATGTGGGACGGCCAGATCGCCGAACTGTCGCAACACTTCAGGGTCATCCGCTACGACTACCGGGGCCACGGCGGCTCCGAGGTGCCCGCCGGAGCCTATTCGGATGGCCGGCTTGGCCGCGACGTGCTGGAACTGATGGACCATCTCGGCATCGAGCGCGCCCATTTCATGGGACTTTCTCTCGGCGGCTTTGTTGGCCAGTGGCTGGCCATTCACGCACCGGAGCGCATCGACCGGCTGGTGCTGGCCAACACCGCCTCCCATCTCGGGCCGACCGACTATTTCGATACGGCCATCCGCAAGGTTCTCGCGGCTGTCGATATGAAAGAGACTGCCGAAGGCTTCCTCCACAACTGGTTCCCGCTGGCGATGATCGAGGATAACGGCCCAGCCATCAGGAAATTCCGCCAGGACCTGCTGGACACGCCTCGCCAGGGACTGGCAGGTCTGTTCGCCGCGGTGCGTGATGCCGATCTGCGCCGCACCATCGCACTCATCCAGAGCCCCACACTGGTCATCGGCGGCGAGTTTGACACGGTGACGTCCTATGCCATGAGTGAAGCCATTGCGGCCGGCATTCCCGGGGCGCGGCTGAAGGGCTTTCCCGCCGTGCACCTGACCAATGTCGAATTTCCGAAGGAGTTCGCCGAGGAAGTGCTGGCGTTTCTGAAGTCCGATCAGGGGTGATACTCATTCAGCAACACGGCGCGGCTATCCAGCCGCGCCCGTTCGGCAGCGCTACCCCCTGGTTTCCAGGTAGCGGAGCTTGGTCCTTATCACGTCCAGGAACAGCTCGACCTTCCGGGAACGGTGACGCTTCTGTGGGAACACCGCATAGATTCCGCCGGTCGGCAGCGCCCAGTCAGGCAGGACATGGATGAGACGCCCGAGCGCGACATCCTCAGCGACCTGATAGTCCGGAAGCACCGCGAGCCCGCCACCAGCCATGACCGCGGTACGGACCGCACTTGTCGTCGATATCGAAAGACGATGCTCGAACCGCACCTGCTGAACCTTCTGATCGGGGCTGGTGAAGGACCAGTTTTCAGGCCTCTCCAGGATCGACAGTTCGATGAAGGGCCAGTCCGCCAGTTGCTGGGGACGCTGCATGCGGGCGAGGCGATCCGACCATGACGGCGGCGCCACCAGCCATTGTGCGAAAGATCCCAGCAACGCTGCCGTATGGCTAGAGTCGCGCGGCCAGCCCAGGCGGATCGCAACGTCTATCCCCTCGCCCACCAGGTCGACGATCTGATCCGACGCGATCAGATCGACCTCCAGACCGGGAAACTGGTTGATCAGCGAGACCAGGACCGGGGTCACCACGGTTGCGCCGAAATCCACCGACGTGGTCACGCGCAGCAGCCCGCGAATGTCGAGGTTCTCCCGGTCGAGCGCTGTAACGGCCTCGTCAACCTGGCGCAGGATTGCTGTGCACGCCTCGAAAAACTGCCGCCCGGCAACCGTCAGGCCGAAATGGCGCGGATTGCGCAGCAGAAGTGCCGCACCGACCTCGGCTTCGAGACGTGACAGATGCGTGCTGATGACGGATTTTGCCAATCCGGTGCGGCGTGCCGCTTCCGACAGCGATCCGGCCTCGATCACCGAAACGAAGATCGAGAGGCGGTTGAGATTGATGTTGCGGACGTCCGTCATTCGTTCGCTTTGGTAGAACACTAAGTACGAGGCGTCACGACTTTTATCGCTTCGACGGCGACCATATTGTTCGACGCCATCATGATCGGAGCAGCCATGCAGAACACCACCCCGAATGCCGTCCTTCAGGCCTACATCGACAGCTCGGGGGAGCTCGATCGCGCCAAGTTGGCAGGCTGCTTTCATCCCAAAGCGATCATGACGGGTTACCTGCTCGGCAAGCCCGTCATCGGCACACCCGAGATCTACCTCGATGACATTGAGAGAATGGCGTCGCAGGGCGTTTCCAACGAAGGCTATCGGGCGCATTTCGAAGGCCTGACCGTACAGGGCTCCGTCGCCAGCGCCACCGTCGTCATGTCCGGCCTGGCCGGGCTCAACTTCAGTGATTTCATGCATCTCATCGAAGAAGACGGCCGCTGGAGCATCATCAGCAAGCTCTTCACCACGCTCTGAACCGGCCCGGCCGAAGCCGCGTCGATCGCAGTCACTTTTCAAGTCAGCTCAGGAACTGGAAATGAACATCAAGACCGACACTGCGATCGATTGGGCGGCACGGGATGCCCGCGTCGTCCATCACCCGCACGGTGATGCGGCCGACCGTGAGCGTTTCGTGCTGGTCCGTGGCAAGGGATCGACACTGTGGGATGCGGACGGGCGTGAGTACATCGATGCGCATGCCGGCGCCTGGCTGACGCAGGTCGGCCATGGCCGAGAGGAACTGGCCAAGATTGCCGCCGAACAGATGTCGACGCTCGCGCATTTCACGATCATGGGCGACTACGCCAACATCCCGACGATCGAATTCTGCGAAAGGCTGATCGCACGCGCGCCCAAAAACATGGCCAAGGTTCGGCTGATGAGCAGTGGCTCGGAAGCGGATGACGAGGCGCTGCAGCTCGTGCGGCTCTATCACCACAAACGCGGCCAGCCGCAACGCACCAAGGTCCTGGTGTTGCGCGGCTCGTTCCACGGCCGCACCTATGGCGGCGCGGAACTTGCCGGCGGGCGCCCGGGCATCGGCGACGTCCCGAACAACGCCATCATGCTGACGCCGCCTCTGTCCTACCATAGCGAGCTTTTCGGCGGCGAGGACGTGACCAACTTCTGCGTGCGCGAACTGGAACAGACGATCGCGCGCCTTGGCGCGGACAACATCGCCGCCATGTTCGGTGAACTCGTGATGGGCCCGGCGGGAATGATCCCGGTTCCTGAAGACTACTGGCCGCGCATAGTCGCTGTGCTGAAGGCGCACGGCATCCTGTTCGTCGCGGATGAGGTGGTGACGGCCTTCGGGCGCGCCGGGGCCTGGTACAGCTCGCTTGACTACAATCTCACGCCCGACATCATCGTCCTCGCCAAGGGCATCGCCAGCGGCTACGTGCCGCTGGGCGCGCTTCTGCTCGACGGCAATGTCGCCGATGTGCTGGATGGCGCCGGTGGCGGCGGTTCCTATGCCGGCCATCTTATGGCATCGGCCATCGGCTCAGCCAATATCGACATCATCGAGCGGGAGAACCTTCTGGAGGCATCACGGCTGCGCGGCAAGCAGTTCCTCGACGAACTGGGCGAGTTGATCAACCTGCCGATTGTCGGCGACGTGCGCGGCCGCGGGCTGATGATCGGCGTCGAGCTGGTGTGCGACAAGGCGACCCGCCAGTCGCTATTCGATCGTTTCCCGCAACTCAAAAAGGAAATCCCGCTCTTCACGCGCAGGAAGCATGGTGTCATCACCGCCATCCATGGCGGTGCGGTGGCATTGACGCCGCCACTGGTGATCACACCGCAAGAAGTCAGCCGTGTCACCGATGCGGTGGGGGATGCGCTGGCTCGGGTCAACATCCACACCGGGCAGATCGATTGACGATTCATAGCTAAGAAGCTGCCGGGATGGCCGGCGGCTTCTTCCTCGGAAATCAGTCGACAGCCAATGCGGTGACCTCGCGCCGGAACGGCAGCGCATCGCCGATATCCGGCTCGTCCAGTTCACGGGCGAAGCGGTGGCCGGCATAGGTCGCCCAGGCGATCGGCCCGGGTGCTTCGGCATCACCGATCACCTTGATCGAACGGATGCCGTTGTCGGCCCATTCTCCCCGACGCTCCTTGAGTTCGGTCCAGAGCCCGTCATCCTGCTGGCGCGACGTCACCAGCACCACGGCGTCGGCAGCGAAATCCCGCTCGGCGCCGGTATAGGCGCAGACCGTGGAGACACCGCGGGCCATCACCCGTGTCACGATGCGGTTCAGAACGATCTCGACACCGAGCTCGGCCAGGCGCCGATGGATAGCCCCCTGCTCCAGCGTGTTGCGGGTCCAGTCCGAGACATAAGCCGATGGCGTGACCAGCGTGACTTTCGCGCCTTGTCTCGCCATCAGTTCCGCCAAAACGCCGCCCATATAATAGTGGTCGTCGTCGAACAGCACGACGTTGCCGCCCGGCACCTTGCCGTCCATCAGATCGTCCGGCGTGTAGACGGGCATGGCCGCATCCATCGGCATCGGCACGACATGCGCTCGCGCCACGCCGTCCCGTCGCCAGGTGGCACCGGTGGCGATGGCGATGTTCTCGAAGCCGAAGGCAAGTATGTCGTCGGCAGAAAGCCGGCTGTCGAAATAGACATCGACATTCTGCATCTGGCCGAGCTGATACTGGCGATAGTCGCGCACGCGTCCCCAGGCAGAGAGGCCCGGCAGGCGGCATTCGCGCGCGACACGGCCGCCGAGCTCCGTGCCGGCCTCGGCAAGCGCCACCTGATAACCACGTGCCCCCAGCGCACGGGCCGCTTCCAGCCCGGCCGGACCGGCCCCGACGATCAGCACCGTTTCGCTGGCGCCTTTCGTCTGCATGCGTTCCGGATGCCAACCCTTGCGCCACTCCTCCATGAAGGTGGGGTTCTGCGTGCAGCGCGAGATCGACATGGTCATGTCGCCGGTGATGCAGATGTTGCAGCCGATGCATTCGCGGATGTCCTCGATACGGCCCTCCTCCACCTTCTTCGGCAGGAATGGATCGGCGATCGAGGGCCGTGCGCAGCCGATGAAATCGAGCGTGCCGGACTTGATCATCTTGACCATCACGTCGGGCGAGGTGAAGCGGCCTACCCCGACAACAGGCTTTGAGGTGAGCTTCCTGATGCCGGACACCAGGCTTTCCTGCGCGGCTTCTTCCTTGAAGCGGGAAGGACCGGAACAATCCTCCCAGGCGCCGTGGGCGAGGTCCCAGAGGTCGGGCAGATCGGCGTGCATCTCGATCATGTCGCGAACTTCGGAATTGGCGAAACCGAGTTCGCCAATCATCTCGTCCAGCGAAAGACGCAGCGTCAGCCCGCAGGTGTCGCCGATGGCATCGCGCCCCTCCTCGATCAGCTCACGCATCAGCCGCGAACGGTTCTCAAGCGAGCCGCCATATTCGTCACTGCGCTGGTTCGTGGCCGTCGACAGGAAATGCTGGATGATGCCGAAGCCGTGGGCACCATAAAGGCAGACAAGATCGAAACCCGCCAGCTTGGCGCGCTTGAAGGCATTGCGGTGCCAGCGCCGCAGATCGCGAATGTCCTGCTTGTCCATGGCGCGCGCCTGCACCGGGTCATTGGTGAAGGTGCGGATCGGCAAGGCCGTCGGTCCGCGCGGCACCTCGCGCGTGTAGAGGTTCGGCCCGTTGATGCCGGAATAAGCCAGCTGGATACCGGCCAGCGCGCCATGAGAGCGCATCGCGGCAGCCATCTTCGCGAGCGCCGGGATATCCTGGTCTTCCCACAACCGCAGCTCGATGAAAGGCGTGATCTCCGAGGTGTGGTGCATCTCGGTCTGTTCGGTGAAGATGACGCCCCAGCCACCTTCCGATTTCGTGCGCCGCATCTCGGCCGCCGCTGACGGATCGCGATAGCCACCGCCATTGCAATGCGGAACCTGATAGAAACGGTTCTTGGCGGTGACCGGACCGATCTTCATCGGCTCGAACAGAATGTCGTAGCGGGGATCGCGCATGAAATTTCCTCTCCTCGCCAGCCCTCCCGCCGACGCGATAAACAACTGGATCCTCACGCGATCCAGACGGCATGGACCTAGTCATAAGGTTCGCCAAGCCGCGGAAAACTAGAGTTTTCTTCTGCACCGCTTAGGAGCGGCCTAATCGCCGCGCCATCGCCAGTTCGGGTCAACCGATGCAGGGCGAAACCAAATACGACTTCATGCGCGGGAGCGCCCGATAATAGGATGCCCTGAACAATCAATGTGATGGGGATCGATATGATTGCGTTCAAGCTTGGTGCAGAAGCCATAGACCTTGATGTATGGGGGCCGCCTGAAAATCTTTCGGCCGTTACCCTGGAGGGCAAACCGGTCATGCACGGCAAGAACCTGTATTCGTCGCGCGGCGGACAGGTTCTCAGCGGTATCTATGAGGTTACGAAGGGCAAATTCAAAGTGATCTATCCTTTTCACGAGCATGCCACTGTGCTCGATGGAGAAGTGACAATCAGCGATGAAGCCGGGAACAGCGTGACATACGGCCCCGGAGACAGCTGGTTCTGCCACCAGGGCGAGGTCGTGACCTGGGACGTCAAGGATCGCCTCCGCAAGACCTTCTTCGTGGTTGCGGTCGATCGCTTCGTAACCGTTGCCGCTCAGCCTTCGGAGCCATCTCATTATCAGATCGCGGGCTAGACCCAGGCCCAATCGCCAGGCAGGCTATAATATGGACAGCATTCATATCCTCGAAAGACTGATCGCCTTCGCAACGGTGAGCCGCGATCCCAATATGGCGCTGATCCGCTACGTTGCCGATCTGCTTGAGGCAAAAGGGATCGAATGCCAGCTCATGCACAACCACGACGGGCACAAGGCCAATCTTTTCGCCACGATCGGCCCGACCGACCGGAAAGGCGTGATGATATCTGGCCATACTGACGTCGTGCCCGTCGACGGCCAGGACTGGACGCTGCCACCGTTCGAGATGTCGAGGCGGGACGGCAAACTATTCGGGCGCGGCGCAGCCGACATGAAAGGCTTCGTCGCCAGCGCCGTCGCCGCGGCACTCAAGGCCGCGGAGCGCCCATTGCGCACGCCATTGCATCTAGCCTTGTCCTATGACGAGGAGATCGGCTGCCTCGGCGTGCGCAGCCTCGTGGAGATGCTTGGCGCAGCTCCCCACAAGCCGCTGCTCTGCATTGTTGGCGAACCCACTTCCATGCAGGTCGCCACCGGCCACAAAGGCAAGGTTGCCGCACGTGCGCTCTGCAAGGGACGCGAAGGCCACTCGGCCCTGGCGCCCCAGGCGCTCAACGCCATCCACCTCGCATGCGATTTTGTCGGCGTTCTGCGCAGTGAACAGGAGCGACTGGCGCAGGATGGCGCTCGTGACGGTGACTATGACATCCCCTACACCACCGTTCACACTGGCAAGATCAATGGCGGCGTGGCGCTGAACATCGTGCCGAACCTCTGCCAGGTCGATTTCGAGATCCGCAACGTCGCTGCCGACAATCCGGATGTCATCCTGAATCGCCTGCGCGGCGAGGCTGCCCGTATCGCCGGCGCCGCTGCGAAGATCGCCCCCGAAGCCGCGATCGATATCGAAATCACCAACACCTATCCAGGTCTCGACACGCCTGCGAATTCGGAAGCCGTGGCTTTTGTGAAATCGCTGACAGGCGCCAACGGTACCATCAAGGTGGCCTTCGGCACGGAGGGCGGCCTGTTCAGCCGTGATGTGGGGACCCCGACAGTAGTCTGCGGCCCAGGCTCGATGGCGCAAGGTCACAAGCCGGACGAATTCGTCACCGTCGAACAGATGCAGCGCTGTGATGACATGCTGGAGACGCTTCTGGACCGGTTGGTCGAAGGCATGGCGCCGGCAAATCGCTAGGCGGTTATCCCACGACCCGCTCGGTTCCGAACACACCCTGCTCGACCACGAAGCGACGGCAATGCTGGATGAACGCCTGCACCGTCTGTGTGCGATGCTCGGCATTGGGCATGGCGATGCCCATGGTCAGCGGACGGATGTCGCCACCCAGCGGCACGAACACCAGCGGCTTGCCGTCGGGAGACAGCGTGTTGAGCGGCCGCATGTTGGCGATGCCGTAGCCAAAACCGTTGGCCACCATCGAGCGCATGACGGCGATGTCGCCGGTGCGCTCGGCGATATAGGGCCGGAGCCCTTTTTGCTGGAAAGCGGACAGGAAATACTCGCGGCTGAACGGAAGGTCGAGCAGCACCATCGGCTGGTCGACCAGTTCTTCCGGCGCTATCGACTCCCTGCCGGCGAGTGTGTGTCCAGGCGGCAGCATGACATAGGCTGGCAGTTGCATCACCGGCTCGAACGCCATGTCCTGCGACAATTCGAGATCGTAGGTGAGCGCGGCATCGATTTCCCCGCGCTGCAGCATCTCGAGGAGCTGTCCCTGGTTGCGCTCGAACTGCCGGACACGAACGTCGGGATAGCTCTCCTCAAACCTGCGGCGCAGTGCCGGCAGGATGATCTGCGCGAAGGTCAGCAGGCATCCGATCGCCAGCGGGCCCCTCACCTTTTCGGCGATGTCGCCCGCCACATCATGCAGGGCGTCGGCATCGGCGAGCAGCCGTGCCGCTTCCTTCAGAAACACCCGGCCGCCTGCGGTCAGCGACAGGCCATGGGAGTGTTTGCGGACAAAAAGCTGGACGCCGAATTCCGTTTCCAGCTGGGCGATGGACGCTGAAATCGACGGCGGCGAGACATTCACCTGTTCCGCAGCCTTGGCAATGGACCCAGCCTCGCCCACGGCAACGAAATACTCCAGCTGTCTGAGGGTAAAGCGAAGGGGCATGGCCGGCTATGTTGCCAGTTTCCGCGCGCTGATCAAGGCGTTCGCGTTTCTCAATATTTGATCCAGGTCGTCTTGAGCGCGGTGTATTTGTCAAGCGCGTGCAACGACAGGTCGCGGCCGAAGCCCGACTGCTTGAAACCGCCGAAGGGCGTCATCGGGCTCAGCGCATCGACCGTGTTGACCGAAACCGTGCCGGCATGAAGGCGTTCGGATATCCGGTGCGCGCGCGACAGGCTGTCCGTCCACAGCGAAGCCGCCAGACCATAGACGCTGTCATTGGCAATCCGGATCGCCTCTTCTTCGTCATCGAAGGCAATGACCGACAGTACCGGCCCGAAAATCTCCTCGCGCGCAATGGTGTCCTGCGGCGACACGTCGTCGAAGATCGTCGGCTGGACGAAACTGCCGCGGCCGTTGACGCTGACCTGCTCGCCGCCGGCCACCAGACGCGCCGTCTTCTTGCCGGCTTCGACGAAGCGCATGACATTGGCCGCGTGGCGAGCATCGACCAGCGCGCCCATTTTCGAAGCCGGATCGAGCGGATCGCCGGGCTGGGTTACCGCAGCGCGCGCGGCCAGCTTCTCGACCATGGCGTCCTTAACGCTGCGCTGCACCAGCAGGCGCGAATTGGCCGAGCAGACCTCACCCTGATTGAAAAAGATGCCGAAGGCCGCCATGTCGGCAGCCGCATCGAGATTGCTACAGTCTGCGAAAACCAGGTTCGGGCTCTTGCCACCGGTTTCCAGCCATACCTGCTTCATATTGGACTGGCCTGAATACTGCAGGAACATCTTGCCGACCGCCGTCGAGCCGGTGAAGGCGAGACAGTCGACATCCATGTGCCGGCCGAGCGCCTGGCCGGCGGTCTCGCCAAGTCCCGGAACGACATTGAGCACACCGGCCGGCAAACCGGCTTCCATGGCGAGCTCGGCCAGCCGCAGCGCGGAAAACGGCGACTGCTCGGCGGGCTTCAGCACGACGGAATTTCCGGCAGCCAGTGCGGGCGCGCATTTCCAGGTCGCCATATCGAGCGGGAAATTCCAGGGCACCACCGCGCCAACGACGCCGAGCGGTTCGCGTCGCACCAGAACCAGATCGCCGGAACCGGTCGGGGCGACTTCGTCATAAAGTTTGTCGATCGCCTCGGCATACCATTGGAAGATGCCGGCAGAACCCGGCACGTCGACGGTGGCCGCATCGGTTACCAGCTTGCCCATGTCGAGCGATTCCAGCAGGGCAAGCTCGTGCAGGTTCTCACGCAGCAATTGCGCCAGGCGCAGCAGCACCTCCTTGCGATGGGCAGGTGCCGCGCGGGACCAACTGCCGGAAAGAAACGCGCGGCGGGACGATGCGACAGCACGGTCGACATCCTCCTCGCCACACGACGCTACTTCGGCCAGCGTCTCTCCCGTCGCCGGGTTGATGCTCGCGAAGGTACGGCCGGAGCGCGCAGCCACGAATTTGCCGTCGATGAAAGCCTTGTCGCGGAAGCGGATGGCGGCCGCCCTGCCGATCCAGTCCTTGTGGCTGAGTTCGCTCATGACGGCTCCTGCTCGCTTTTGCTGCGCTGTTATTCGTCGCCCGGCACGCCGTAGCTCGGCGCATCCGAAGGGTTGATGGCGCGTGTCACATAGGCGTCGAGCTGGGGCTTGTAGATGTCCCACAGCCTGGCCAACTCCTCGATCGGACACTGTTCCGTCCAGTCGCAACGCAAGTCGGCCACCGGCCACGCCACCTCACGGACAAGCTTCATGCCGGCGGAATGGACCGGCCCAGCCTCGCCGCCTGCCTTCAATGCCGCTCGCATCGTCGCGATGATACGGTCGCCGAGATGGCCTTCGGAAGCCAGGAAGGCATCGACCATCGCCTGCGGCACACCCTCATTGGCGAGCAAATTGCCGCCGCAAGCGACGTTCTCGCCACGCGCCTCGGCCCAGATGCCGAGCGCCTTCGGACCCGAATGGATGGCGCTGACGCCAGCTCCGTCGACCACCAGCAGCTGCCGGTATTCCATATAGGCGCCGGTGCGCTTGAGAATGGCAACGGCTTCCGTTGCCGAGGCACCGCGGGCCATCAGATCGAGCGCACGGGTCCCCAGCGTGGGATCGGTGATGTTCTGGCTGGCGACAGCGCCGACACCGGCCTGCGCGTAGGCGCAGCGTGCGGCAACCGCCGGCGAGGACGACGAGACGGCAACGCCGAACATGCCTGTGCGGCTGCAGCGCGCGACGATGGAGAAGGTCATAGCCTGCCCCTCAGTCCGGGATGACGGCGGTGCCGTCGATTTCGACCAGCCATTCGGGGCGGGCGAGCGCCGTCACCACCAGGCCGGTCGAAACCGGATGCACGCCCTTGATGTACTCACCCATGGTCCGATAAACCGCTTCGCGGTGGCGGACGTCGGTGATGTAGACCACCACCTTCACCAGATGCTCCATCTTGCCGCCGCACTCTTCGATGAGTTGCCTGATGTTCTGCATGACCTTGTGGGTCTGCTCGACCGGGTCATGGCTGTCGAGGTTCTTGGCCGTATCCAGATCCTGCGGGCACTGCCCGCGCAGGAAGATCATGGTGCCGCGCGCCACCACCGCCTGGCAGAGGTCATTGTCGAGCTTCTGCTCGGGATAGGTGTCCTTGGTGTTGAATTTGCGAACCCGGGTATGCGCCATGCTGGTCTCCATCAGATCGGGCCAAGGCTTCGCTTCGCGCCGCGCAATGCCCGCATTTGTTGTTCGGATATTCGTCGGGCGGATTGAGCGCCGAAAGAACAGTCTTTCTCATCGCTGATAAGGACCCGCCTAATCAGCGATGATAGATGCGATAGCAAAGCGATTGATCGGCTAGGCGTTTTCGGTCTGGCGCTGGACAGCGGCGTGATAGGCTAGATATTTCCGCCGCGTGGAAATGCGGTCGGCAAGATGCTTGGCATCGTGCCAGACGCCCCAGATAAAGCTGGACCCCCTGCGTGATTGCCAGGGCAAGCCGAGGAAATAGATATCGGGTTCGTTCGACACGCCGCGCTGATGCCTCGGCCTGCCCTTGTCGTCGAAAGCGTCGACTTTCAGCCAGTTGTAGTCGACGGAGTAACCTGTGGCCCAGATGATCGAGGCGATGCCGGCCTCGGCCAGGTTCAGCTCGAGAATGGGATTGGTCATGCAGTCCGGATCGGGGTCGAGCCTGCGTGCTTCGGGCTCTTCCGGAAGGTCGAGGCCGTTGGCGAGCGCATAGGCGTCAGCCTCGTCCATCAGCGCGTGATGGTTGGCGTCGCCGCGTGCGATGTTCTGGGTAAGATCGGGCGCGAAACGCATGACACCGTTCGCGTAGCTTTCGGTGCGGCCGACGAGCGTCATTCCCTGACCCGCGAGACGCCGGAAATCGATCGTCTCGCCACCACGGGCACCGCTCACCGCAATCGTGACATGCTCGGTTCCCGGTCCTGGAGTTTCAGCATCCCATTTGTTCAGGACACCCAGCCACCAGCAGAAGTCGTAGCCGCGGTAGCTGCGGAACGGGCGGTCATGTGGTCCAACCGAAAGATAGACCTGCTTTCCCGTGCGCACGAGTTCGTCGGCGATCTGAACGCCCGAAGACCCGGCGCCAACCACCAGCACGGCGCCTTCGGGCAGTTGCTGCGGACTGTGATAGCTGTTGGAGTGGATCTGCGTCAGCCCGGCATTGTCCGGGACGATCTTCGGAACGATCGGGTGCTGGAAAGCCCCGGTTGCGGCTACAACGCTGTTGGCCTCGATCACCCCCGCCGATGTCTCGACACGAAAACCCGGGCGCCCGACAAGCCGCCGCACTTCCTTGACTTCGACGCCACAGCGGATCGGCGCGCCAATCATCTCGGCATAAGCGACGAAATAGTCCGCGACCTGCTCCTTGGCGACGAAGCCGTCCGGATGGATGTTGGGGAACTCCATACCCGGAAAACGATCATGCCAGGCGGGGCCGTTTGCAACCAGCGAGTCCCAGCGTTCGGAACGCCAGCGTTCGGCGATGCGATGCCGTTCGAGAACAAGATGAGGCACGCCGCATTTGCTCAGATTTTCGCTCATGGCCACCCCAGCCTGGCCAGCGCCAACGACAAGCGTGTCTATTTTTTCGACCGACATTTCAGAGCCCTTCTCTGGGCCTCCGGAGTTCCTGCAACCCAGCGGAGGTCTGACTGCCGGTTTACTGGAGGGGTCGGACCACGAAAATTACGATTTCACGTGGCAGTGGTTAGCTTGTCCCTAAATACCGGACAGGCGCGCACAGCCTCTGCCCGAAAAGCCGACGAACCTCGAAATCCGCTCAGAGATAGAGGCTTTTGGCCGCCTTCGACGACAGCAACTCACGGGCAGGGCCTTCCTGCGCGACGCGGCCCTTGACCAGCACATAGCCACGATCGGCGATGCCAAGGCCCATCTCTGCATTCTGCTCGATGAGCAGGATGGTCGTGCCACGACGGTGCACGTCGCTGGTGATCTCGAAATATTCGTCGATCAGTTTCGGCGACAGCCCCAGGGACGGCTCGTCCATGATGACCAGTTTCGGTTCGCCGATAAGGGCACGCGCCAGCGCCACCATGGCCTGCTCGCCGCCCGACAGGGTGCCGGCAGCCTGGCGCAGTCTTTCGCGGATGCGCGGAAACAGGTCGCACATCTTGTCGAGCTGAGGCTGGAAATTCGGTCCACGCCCGGAAACGGCGTCATAGCCCAGGCGCAGGTTCTCCTGCACGGTCAGGCTCGGAAACAGCCGCCTTCCCTCCGGCACCAGCCCGACGCCAAGTGCGGCCAGGTTCTCGGTGCCAAGCGAAGCCATGTCGCGGCCCATGACATCGACCTTGCCGCGCAAGGCACGCACGACACCGCAAACGGTCATGAAGGTGGTTGTCTTGCCGGCCCCGTTGGGACCGAGCAGGCAGACCAGTTCACCGGGCTGCACCTTGATGTTGAGGCCGCGCAACATCGGCACCGGGCCGTAGGCGGTATCGACATCCTTCAATTCAAGCATGGACGGCCGCCTTTCCGAGATAGGCTTCCTGCACACGCGGATCGGATTTCACTTTCGCAAAATCCCCCTCCGCAATCTTGCTGCCGTAGTCCACGCACATGACATGGTCAGGGAACGCCTCGACCACGCGCATGTCGTGCTCGATCAGGATGACCGAAAGCTCGGGCCGTTCCGTCCTCAACCGGCTGATGTCGGCGATCAAAGCGTCGGTCTCGACCTCGTCCATGCCGACGGAGGGCTCGTCGAGCAGCAGCAGCTTCGGCTCCGAAGCAAGCGCGCGGGCGATTTCGAGCCTGCGCCGGTCAGCCTGCGCCAACGAGCCCGCAGGCCGATGGCGCTGCTCGAAGAGCTCACCGGAACTGGCCTTCAACAACAGCTCTGCCTTTTCCACGCAAGCCGCCATCTCGCGCCGCGATGCGCCGGGCAAGAACAGCGCCGCCAGCACTCCGGTCCTGGTGCGCGTGTGCATACCGATGATGACGTTGTCGAGCACGCTCAGGTCGGAAAACAGCCGCGACGTCTGGAACGTGCGGCCGATGCCGCGCGCCACCACCTCATGCGACGGGTGGCCGGTGATGTCAGTGCCGTCGAAACTTATGTGGCCCGATGTCGGCCGATAGACACCGGTGACGACGTTGAACAGCGTCGATTTGCCAGCGCCATTCGGCCCGATGACAGCCAGCACTTCGCCACGACCGATCGAGAAGCTGACCGCGTTCAGCGCCACCAGCCCACCGAAACGCATCGTCGCGTCCTTGACGTCCAGCAGCGCACTCACCGGCTCTCTCCATAACTGCGGATACGCTGCGGGAAGAGACCCTGCGGACGGATCATCAGGAAGCCGATGATGACGATGCCGAAGAACAACAGCCTGTAGTCAGAGAAGGCGCGCAGTTTCTCAGGCAGGATGGTGAGCAGGAATGCTCCGACAATGACACCGAAGATGTTGTCCATGCCGCCGACGATCACCATCGTCATGATGGTAACGGAGACCAGGAAGGTGAAATTGTCGGGCGAGATGTAGGAAACGTAGAAGGCATAGATGGTGCCGGCGAACGCTGCCAGGAATGCATCCACCGCGAAGGCCAGCACCTTGAACCAGGCAACGTTGATGCCTTGCGCGCGCGCTGCGATCTCGTCGGCGCGCAGCGCATTCCAGGCCAGGCCGATGCGGGAAGAATGCAGGCGGTGCGCGGTGAGGATGGCAACCATCACAAGCAGGGCGGAGAGATAGTAGAAATTGGCCTGGCTCGGCAGCTTCCATCCGAACACGACCAAAGGGCTGGCGAAAGAATGACCGAACAGCGACGGCGCCGGAATGCCAACCAATCCGTTCGGACCGCCTGTCCAGGTGAAGTTGTTCAAAAGCTGCTGGACCACGACGCCGAAGGCGATGGTGACCAGCGCGAGATAGGTGTCGCGCGTGCGCATCGACGGAATGCCGATGAGGAAGCCGAACAGCGTGGCCGCGATCGCCGCGGCCGGCAGGGTCAGCCAGAAGCTGAGGCCGAAATTGACGGCCAGCAAGGCCGAGACATAGGCGCCGATGCCGTATGAAGCACCGGTCGCGAAATTGGGGATGTTGGCACTGCCGAGCTGGAAGTTGAGCGCCAGGGCCAGCACGGCATAGAGCTGCGCGACGATGAGCAGATGCAACACATAGGTATTGTTGCCGACAACGAACGGAAACAGCAGCACGACCGCGACTGCGGTCGTCAGAGCCACGACCGGCACGCGCGAGAAACTTGCCGTGACGAAGTCGGTGATCTGAGGCCGCTTTTCGATCAGGTAGAAGCCTGCCCCCAGCAGCGCCAGCAGGCCGATCACCTGCCAGCCCCCCTCTGCTTTCAGGATGAGATAGAGGAAAGCGGTACCGAGCAGCTGGATGCCAATCGCCACAAACGCCGCCTGGCCCAGGCCCGGCATTTGGAAAGATGTACGCCCGCTCATGCTACACCTTCACCATGACGGGGCGGCCGAGCAACCCTTCCGGGCGGAAGAGCAGGACACCGATGACCAGCAGGAAGACGAAGACCAGCCTGTAGGAAGCTCCGTCCGGCACGAAAGTCTGGGCCAGCACCTCGATACCGGCGATGATCAGGCCACCGAGGATGGCACCCGGCATCGAGCCCAGGCCACCGATGACAGCGGCGGAAAAACCTAGCAGGCCGGCCATGACACCGAAGTCGAAGCGTGTCACGCCGGCATAGCTTGCAAAGAGCAGTCCGGCGATCGCGCCGATGGCCGAGGCGACAAAGAATGTCGCGCGAAAGACGCGCGCGTCGCGGATACCCATCAAACGCGCCACGACACGATCTTCGGAGGCAGCCCGAATACGCAGGCCGAGCGGAGTCAGCCGCAGGAAAGCGAAGAGCAGCACGACCAGCGTGAAGGTGAGCACGATCACCAGCATGGTGAACCAGCTGACCTGCACACCGACAACCTCGAATGCAACGCCCGACACCAGGCGGGGAAACGCATGTGGGTTGGAGCCTTGCGGATAGAGATGGCGGATCAGTTCGCGGATGACGATGCCGAGCGCAACGGTGGCCACCAGTGCCATCATCGCCGGTGCGTCCCGGAAGCGGCGGATCACCACCTTGTCCAGGATGACGCCGATGAGCCCTACGGCGAACACGGCAATGCAGACGGCGACGATCAGCCAGACCGGACCGGATACACCAATCGCGATGGCCAGTGCCTGCGACGCAGCCAGTGCGATGAACGGCGAGGTCATCGCGACATCGCCGTGCGAGAAATGGATGACGTTGAGAACGCCGAAAATCAGGCTGAAGCCAATAGCCAGCAAAGCATAGATGCACCCCAGGGTTACCCAGTTCACCAGTTGCTGGACAAATAGCTCCGCCATACGACCCCTCTCTGGAGCGTCCCGTTTTTCACGGAAACGTGGAAACGCTCCAGTTCTTTGTTTTATGCAATTCCGGACGGAAAACCGCTCCACACTTTCCTGGAATTGCTCGATTTGAGGCGGAACGATTAGCAGTGCCTTCCCCATGCGCACATAATGAATCTCCGATGTAGCGGATAGCAATTTCCGAATTTCGCGGGCCGGTCGCTGCGCAATATAGTTGCGTCCAGATGGTGGTCCACGGACCAAAGGAACGCGGCCATCGCGTCAGAAAAACGATAACAGAGGTGGAACCATGCTTAACAGGCGCAATGCGCTCACGCGTATATCTTCTTTGCTGGCCGGATCCGTTTTCGCGCTTTCCCTTGGCATGGCCGAGGTCCACGCCGACCAGATCAAGCTCGGCTTCATCGGCCCTCTCTCAGGCGGCAACGCCCAGCAGGGCCTTGGTGCCCGCAACGGTTTCCTGCAAGCCATCGATGAGGCAAACGCCAATGGCTACCCGCATCAGGTGGAAGGCGTCGTGCTGGACGACGCCTCTGACCCGGCGGTCGGCGTTTCGGCGGCCCAGAAGCTGATCAACGACCCGGCGGTCGTCGGCGCCACCGGCCACTGGAACAGCTCGGTCGCGCTTGCCACCATCCCGGTCTTCAATCGCGCACAGATGCCGTTCATCGTCTGGGGTGCGGTCAGCCCGAAAATCACCGAACAAAACCTGCCCAACGTCACGCGCGTGACGCCGACCCTCGTCAACGAGAACAAGCCGCTTGCCGAGGCCATCGCCAAGGAAGGCAAGGTCAAGAAGATCGCCATCATTTCCGACACCACCGATTATGGCGCAGCCAACACCAAATGGTTCGGTGACTTCTTCAAGGCAGCCGGCGGCGAGATCGCGTTCTCGGATGCGGCAGCAGTAGGAACGACCGACTTCCGCGCCATGCTGACGACAGCGAAGGCTGCGGCTCCGGATGCGATCTATTTCGGCGGCGTGGTGACCGAGGCTGCACTCGTGCGCAGCCAGATGGCTGACCTAGGAATGGGTTCGCTGCCGATGTACGGCATTTCCGGCATCTACGATCCGAAGTTCATCGAGATCGCCGGCGCCGCTGCCGAAGGCACGATCGTCGGCACGCCCGCCGTTCAGACCAATCCGAAGCTGGAGGCCTTCTACAAGGCCTATGAGGCCAAGGGTTACCCCGATCCGGCCGGCTCCTATGCGAAATACGCCTATGAAGCCACGCAGATCCTGCTCGAGGTCATCAAGGAAAAGGGCATCGAGGACAAGCAGGCGCTGAGCGAAGCCATTCGCGCGATCAAGCATGAAGGCATCCTGGGAACAGTTTCGTTCGACCAGGATGGCCAGACGCAGATGCCTGTCGAGATCGACCGGTTCATGGTGCACGACGGCAAGTGGGTCAAGATGTGATCGACCCGCCGGCATTGTAGCATCTAGCGCAATGCCGGCGACCGATCGCATCGCGACGAGCCCCGCCCCTCCTGTCGAGATCGTCCACATGGATATGAGCCACCACGCGCAGCACAAGAAGGCCGTCGAAATCAAGGACGTTTCCAAGGCCTTCGGCAACTTTCAGGCCCTGAAGCCGGTCAGCTTCGATATCTACGAAAACGAGTTCTTCACCCTGCTTGGCCCGTCGGGCTGCGGCAAGACCACGCTGCTGCGCATGATCGCCGGTTTCGAACAGCCTTCGACCGGTGAAATCGCGCTGCGCGGTACCAACATCCAGTCCCTGCCGCCGCACAAGCGGCGGGTGAACACCGTGTTCCAAAGCTATGCGCTGTTCCCGCACATGACGCTGGAGCAGAACATCGCCTTCGGCCTCGAAAACCTGGGCTGGCCGAAGGAGCGCCGTATGGCGCGTGTGGCCGACATGCTGCGCCTCGTACACATGGAAAAGTTCGCCAGCCGCAAGCCGCAGCAGCTTTCAGGCGGCCAGCGGCAGCGCATCGCGCTAGCCCGCGCGCTCGCTCCTGAGCCCGAAGTGCTGCTGCTCGACGAGCCGCTTTCGGCGCTCGACCTCAAGCTCCGGCAGGCCATGCGCGACGAGTTGCGTACGCTGCAGCGACAGACCGGCATTACCTTCGTCTTCGTCACCCACGACCAGGAAGAAGCGCTCGACATGTCGGATCGCATCTGCGTGCTGGGCGACGGCGAGATTCAGCAACTGGGCACGCCGGCTGACATCTATGAGGAACCATCCAATCGCTTCGTTGCCGACTTCATCGGCGAAACCAATTTCCTCGACGCCGAAGTGATCTCGCTCGATGGCGATCGCGCCACGGTGTCGATCCCATTCGGTGTCACGCTGAACGCACCGCAGAAACAGGCGGCGGTAGGCAGCAAGGCCGTCATGTCCATCCGTCCGGAAAAGATCAGCCTGTCCCCGCAGGACGGTCAGATCGCGACCGAAGGGACGATCGTCGGCGCAAACTATCTCGGCGGCTACACCCACTATGTGGTGGACGCCAGCGGCACCTTGCTGCGCGTTTCCAAACGCAACAGCCAGAGCCGCGACCGCACGCTGGAGGTCGGCCAGGTAGTTCGCCTGAGCTTCGCAGCGGAATCGGCACGGATTCTCGGCGCATGAGCCAGCGCCTGAAACTGCCGAGCTGGAATGTTCTGGGGCTTCTGCCGGCGCAGCTGATCATGCTGCTGACGCTGATCATTCCGGTCGGGATCATCATCCTGGTGTCGTTCTCGACCCGAGGCCCCTATGGCGGCTTCGACTACGTGTTCACCACCGCCTCTTACAAGCAGATCCTGTTCAACGAGGGCTGGAGCGGGGAACTCGAATTCAATCCGCAATATCTGATCGTCGTCGCCAGGACCGTCATCCTGTCGCTGGCAACCACGATCATCTGCCTGGCCCTGAGTTTCCCGGTCGCATATTTCATCTCGCTGCAGAAGACCTCGGCGAAGGTGCTGCTGATCTATCTGGTGACGCTGCCGTTCTGGGTCTCGATGATCGTGCGCGTCTATTCGTGGATCATCATCCTCGGCAATGACGGGGTGATCGCCAAGGCGCTGCGCGCGCTCGGCATCACCGAGAACATGGGTAGCCTGCTCTTTACCGATACCGCGATGCTGATCGGCCTCGTCTACAGCTACATTCCGCTGATGATCCTGCCGGTGTTCGCCTCGATCGAAAAGCTCGATCCGGCTCTCGTGGAAGCCTCGCATGATCTCTACGGCAGCCGCCTGACGACGCTTCGCCGGGTGATCCTGCCGTTGTGCCGCCCGGGAATGGCCGCGGGTGCCATCCTGGTTTTCGTTCCCTGTCTCGGCGCCGTGCTGGAACCCGTCCTGCTCGGCGGCGGCAAGACGATGATGATGGGCAACCTGATTCAGCTGCAGTTCGGCGCCGCCCGCAACTGGCCACTCGGCGCGGCCATCTCCATCGTGCTGATGTGCGCGGTGATGATCTTCCTGCTGTGGCGCGGCATCCAGGCGATGCGGAAGGAAGGCCGGGAGAACGCCGCATGACCAGCAATGTTCGCCGCTATCCCGGCTTCGGCCTGTTCAGCCTGATCTTCTTCGTCTACCTCTACCTGCCGATTGCCGTGGTGGTGTTCTATTCCTTCAACGCCAACCGCATCGTGTCCAATTGGGGCGGTTTCTCGCTGCACTGGTATACGACGGCGCTGTCGAATGCCGCGCTTGTCGGAGCGGTGAAGACATCGCTGTTCGTCGCCACCATCGCCACGGTGCTTTCCACGACCGTCGCGCTGATGGCGGCGCTTGTGCTGGTGCGCGGCAGGAACGTACGCTTCCGACGCGTCTCCGAGACGATCGTCAACCTGCCCTTGCTGCTGCCCGAGATCGTCGTCGCGGTGGCGGTGCTCATCCTGTTTTCCGAGGTCGGCCTGACCAACGGCCTGCTGAAGCTCACCATCGCACACACGACATTCTGCATCCCTTTCGCATTCCTGCCGATACGGGCGAGACTGCAAGGCATGGATGCCGATCTCGAGGAAGCCGCGCGCGATCTCTACGCCTCGGCCTGGGTTGCCTTCCGGCGCGTTACGCTGCCGCTGATCCTGCCGGGTGTATTCGCCGGCGCGATGCTCGCCTTCGTCATCTCCATGGATGATTTCATCACCAGCAACCTGCTGAACTCGGGCGGCGCCACGACCCTGCCGGTCTACATCTTTTCGCTGATCAAGCAGGGTGTCTCACCGCAGCTCAATGCGATCTCGACGCTGATCATGATCGTTTCCGTGGTGCTCGCCACCGTCGCTTTCCTGCTGCAACGCCGGCAATAGACAGAGCGAGCTTTTTCCTAAGCACCACGTCGGGCAAATGAAATTTATCGCTGGAGCCCGTTTGTTATCGTCCCCTGAAACACAACGATAAGGGGAGCATCATGTCCGTAAAAATCCGTCTCTCGATACTGGCCGCGGCCAGTGCGTTCAGCCTTCTCGCCAGTGCCCCGGCATGGGCGGAAGGCTCGCTGTCGATCTATGCCTGGGCAGATTCGATTGCCCCCGACGCGGTGGCGAAATTCGAGAAGGAGACCGGCATCAAGGTCACCGTCGACGCCTTCTCCTCGAACGAGGATCTGCTGACCAAACTGCAGGCAGGCTCCTCAGGCTACGACATCGTCACGCCGTCACAGCACTTCGTGAAGATCATGATCGACAGCGGCCTGCTCGAGGACATCGGCGCCAGCTCGATGCCGGCTTTCCAGCAGATCCTGCCCGAATGGCAGAAGCAATGGTGGGATCCGACCGGTAATTATTCGGTGCCGCTTGCTTTCGGCAATGCCGGATTTACCGTCAACCGAAACCTCTACAAGGGACCGGTCGACAGCTGGAAGGTCTATTTCGAACCATCCGAGGAGCTGAAGGGCAAGATCGCCAGCCTGGCCCAGCCCGACGAAGTCATTCCCGCCGCGCAGAACTACCTCGGCATCCCCTATTGCAGCGAGGATCCGAAGGAGATGAAGCGCGTGCTCGACCTGCTGCAAGCGCAGAAGCCGTTCGTCGCCGCCTATTCGAGCGACAACATCGAAAACCGCATCGGCGGCGGCGAAGTGGCCATGCATTTCTGGTGGGATGGCAACACCATGCGGGTGCGCCGCAACGACAAGGCCAATGTCGAATACGCAATGCCAAAGGAAGGCCTTGTCGGCTGGCTGGATTCCTACGTCGTGCCCAAGGGAGCGGCCAATCTCGAAAACGCCAAGAAGTTCATCGACTTCATGGCCAAGGAAGAAAACGCCACCATCGAATACAACTACTACGGCCATTCATCGCCGGTGAAGGTGGACGCCAGCAAGGCGCTCTACAATAAGGAAAACGCGCCTGAGCTTTTCCCGACCGCACCAGTCAAGATGGGGCAGGCCTGCTCGCCGGCTGCTCAGGAGCTGGTCACCAAGGTCTGGACCCAGCTTCTGCAGTAGCAGCGCCTTCCACATGTCGCTCCCGCCCTGCCCCGAGGGCGGGAAGCCCTCCTGCTTTCCGGCATCGATCATGAATGACACATACGACTATATCGTCGTCGGCTCCGGCTCCGCCGGTTGTGTGCTGGCGAACCGTCTCAGCGCCAACCCGGCAACCAAGGTCTGCCTGATCGAAGCCGGCGGCAGCGACCAAAGCCTGCGTGTGAAAGTTCCGGCTGGCATCCTCTCGCTCTATGGCAACCCGAACTATGACTATTGCTATTTCGGGGTGCCGCAGCCGCAGTTGAACGGCCGCAAGATTCCGGTCAATCGCGGCAAGGCGCTGGGTGGATCGACCTCGATCAACTCCATGGTCTACATCCGCGGCGCGGCGGCCGACTACGACGAATGGACAAGCCTTGGCTGCGCCGGCTGGTCCTATGACGAGGTGCTGCCAGTCTTCAAAAGGCTGGAGCGCAACCTGCTCAACCAGGACAGCCGCTATCACGGCACGCACGGCGACCTGCTGGTCGACAACCCCCGCGATCCCAATGAACTCTCTAGGATGTTCGTGGCAGCAGGTAAGGATGCCGGCCTGCCGGAGAACACCGATTTCAACGCCGCATCACAATTCGGCGTCGGCATCTACAACGTGACACAGGATCGGGGGCAACGCTTCAGTGCCTTCACCGCCTTCGTTCGCCCAGCTCTCAGCCGTCCGAACCTGACCGTATTGAGCGAATGCACCGTCAAAAACGTCATCGTCTCCGGTAAGCGCGCGACAGGTGTGCAGATCCGGCGAAAGGGCGCGGACACAACACTGACGGCGATGCGCGAGGTGGTGCTTTCGGCAGGCGCCATCAACTCGCCGCAGATCCTGCTGGAATCCGGGATAGGCCCTGCAGAGGAACTCCGGCGCGTCGGCATCACGCCGGCCCATGACCTGCCGGGCGTCGGCAAGAACCTGCAGGACCATGTCGACGGCATGATCACGGTGCGCTCGTCGAGCCCGCGCACGCTCGGACTTTCCATTGCCAACCTGCCTCGCATCCTCGCGGCGCCCTACAGCTATTTCGCGCGCCGCAAGGGCATGCTGACGACCAACTATGTCGAGGCCGGCGGCTTCGCGCGCACCCGCTTCGCGGGAGCCGAGCCCGACGTCCAGTTCCACTTCGTACCGGGCTATCGCAGCCATCGCGGCAGGCTGGTCGAATATGGCCACGGCTATGCCATCCACACCTGCGTGCTGCGACCGAAGAGTGTCGGCGAGATCACGCTTGCGCGCGACGACTCGTCAACGACCACCCGGATCGATCATCGTTTCTTCTCTGACGGACAGGACGCTCAGGTTCTCGTCGAAGGCATCAAGATCGCCCGCGCGATCTTCGCATCGTCAGTGTTCGATCCGGTGCGCGGCGTCGAGATGCTGCCCGGGAAGGACGTCCGTTCCGACGACGAGATCCTTGCCTACCTGCGCGCCGAGGCGTTGACCGTCTATCACCCGGTCGGCACCTGCAAAATGGGCGACGACACCATGGCCGTCGTCGATCCGGGAAGCCTGAAGGTGCGTGGTCTGGAAGGGCTGCGCGTCGCCGATGCTTCCATCATGCCGAAGCTGATTGCCGGCAACACCAACGCGCCGAGCATGATGATCGGCCAGCGAGCAGCGGACATGATCCTGCGATCGTAACCAGAGAGATCGCTCCCGAGCGACCAACGTACCGCCCGGGAGCCCGCTTCAAGAACATGTGGCTACTTGGCCAGATGGTCCCGCAGCGCTTTCCAGCCGGCCGCGAACACGTGGTCGGAAACGATCTCCACGTATTTTCCAGCGTCTTCCGGTTCTTCGTCGAAGGTGGCTGCCCATTCCGCGAAGGTGCGGTTGCCGTCCGTGACCGGCAGCAGCCGGATCGAGGCGATGTAATTCTTCACCGGGAATGCCGGCTTCACGAAGCTGTAGGACAGCGAATGCTCGCTGTCGCTAAGCGCAAGCAGTTGCTCGCGGACATGCGCGCCGTCCTGGAGATAGAACGAACGGATGGAGCCGACGGAATCGCTGCTCGCACCGCCCTCGATCTCGCTTTTGGCGATCGCGGGATGCCAGGTCGGCAGCCCGTTGAAGTCACGCACGGTCTTCCACACGGTTTCGATCGGCGCGTCGATCACCGCGCTTGCATAAGCCTTGGCCACTTTCCTCTCCTATTGTTGGACGACTAGGTTCTTGAAGGCCTGCGTCTGTGCGACGAGGGCCTTTTCCACCGGCAGGCGCTCCATGCTCGATGCGCCATAGAAGCCATGGCAGCCGGGGCATTGCTGCAGGATGTAACGGGCATCCTCCGGCTCGGCGATCGGGCCGCCATGGCAGAGGATGATGATGTCGGGGTTGATCGCGCGGGCGGCTGCAGCGATGGCGTTGATCTCGCCGACGCAGTCCTGGAGCGTAAGCGCGGTGTCGGCGCCGATGGTGCCACCCGTGGTCAGCCCCATATGCGCCACGATGATGTCGGCGCCGGCCTCCGTCATCGCCCGGGCATCCTCGACCGAGAAGACATAGGGCGTGGTGAGCATGTCCTTGCTGCGCGCCAGGCGAACGAGGTCTACCTCCATCGCATAACCCATGCCGGTCTCTTCCAGGTTGGCCCTGAACTTGCCGTCGATAAGACCCACCGTCGGGAAGTTCTGGATGCCGGCAAAACCGATCTCCTTCAGCTGATCAAGGAAAGGATCGAACTGGCAGAATGGGTCGGTGCCGTTGACGCCGGCGAGCACAGGCGTGTGCTTGACCACGGGCAACACCTCCCGCGCCATGTCGACGACGATCTCATTGGCATTGCCATAAGCGAGCAGCCCGGCCAGCGAACCGCGGCCGGCCATGCGGTAGCGGCCGGAGTTGTAGATGACGATCAGGTCGATGCCGCCGGCTTCCTCACACTTGGCAGAAAGGCCGGTGCCGGCGCCACCGCCGATAATGGGGATCTTCGCCTTGATCTGCTCGCGAAACTTGCCCAGCAACTGGCTTCGTTCAAATCTCATACTACCGACCTTTGCTGATTTCATTGAAGTGGCGAACGACTTCGGAACTGAATTCCGGTGCGTTGATCGCATGCGGCACCCTGAGCACCTGGCGCTCGGCAGTCTGCTGGACGGTGCTCTCGATGGCGGCAAACAGCGCCTCGTCAGCTTCCCGATCGTGGAACGGCTGGCCGGGAGCGTCGAGGAGCGACACACCGCCAAGCGGCAACAGAAAACGTACCGGACCGATACTGCGATTGAGGCGCTCGCCGATCCATTTGCCCATCGCCACGTTTTCCTCCAGCGTCGTACGCATCAGCGTGATCTGGGGATTGTGGATGTAGAGATTGCGGTTGCGGTACTTCTCCGGGACCGTGTCGATGCCGGCGAAATTGACCATGTCGAGCGCGCCGCACGAGCCGACATAAGGCAAGGGCGACTGTGCCAGGAAAGAGAACCGTTCTTCGGTCGCAGGCAGTATGCCGCCGAACAGCAGGTCACAGACCTCCGTGGTGGTGATGTCGAGCACGCCGGCCAAGAAACCCGACGAGGCCAGCTTTTCCATCGACTGGCCGCCGATGCCGGTGGCGTGGAAGACCAGGCATTCGAAGCGGTCGTTCAACTGTTCCACCACCTGGGTGACGCAAGGCGTGGTGACGCCGAACATGGTCAGGCCGAGCGCCGGTTTGTCTTCCTGCTCCAGCTCCTGCCGGTTGCGCACCATGCCGGCAATCGAATTGGCGGCATTGGACAGCACGGTCCGCGATATGCGGTTGAGGCCGGCGATATCGGTGATCGAATTGACCATGGCGATGTCGTTCGGGCCGACATAGGCGCTCACATTGCCGGCAGCCACCGTCGAGACCATCACCCTGGGCGTACCGACCGGGAGAACACGCATGGCCTGCGTCACCATGGCGGTGCCGCCGGAGCCACCGAGGCCGATGACGCCGCCGACATCGTCCCGCGACAGGATGAACCGTTCGAAGGCAAGTCCCATGGCCGAAACCGCCGAACCGCGATCCCCCGTGAAGACCGCTTCCACGCCGCCGGGATGAAAACCCGCGACTGTCCGGGCGCCGATATCGGCTTTGGTCGACGGCTTGTCGGTGGAAAGATCGACCAGCACCGCTTCAACGCCCTGTGCCCGGATGATCCCGGTCACATAGTGGAGCTCATCACCCTTGGTGTCGCATGACCCCGCCACGTAGACGGTCTTTGGAACGCTCATCTATTCCTCCTCAAACGCTTTTCATCTTTTTCTTCATGCCGCGCAGGCCGAGGCCAATCATTGCAAGCAGCGTGATGGCATAAGGCGCAATATCGGTGATCTGGTTGGGCAAGCCCTGCCCCTGCAGCCGCAACCCGACTGCGTCGGCGAGCCCGAAGCCGAGGCAGGCCAGGGCGATCCCCAAGGGGTGGGCACGACCGAGCATCACCGCGACCACGGCGATCCAGCCGCGCCCCGCCGTCATGTTCTCCGCGAAGAGCGCGACTGAGCCCAGCGCCAGTTGCGCTCCGGCCAGGCCGCACAGCCCGCCGGCCAGGACGACGATTGCCGTCTGGTAGCGGCTGACATTCGCGCCCATTGCCGCCGCAGCCGATGGCACTTCGCCGATGCCGCGCAGGCGCAGCCCCCAGGGCGTGCGGAACAGATAGATATTGAAGACGAGCACCAGCAGCCACGACAGATAGACGAGCACATTGTGCCCGAGGATCGCGCCAACCACGGGCACGTCTGCCAGCGCCGCAACGCCGAACCTTGGCAGCGCGGTGACCGCCGGATCGACCAGCGTACCGGTCACGCCGAATATCGCGCCTAGCAGATAAGTGGTCAGGCCGGACGCGAGCAGGTTCAATCCGATGCCGATGACGATCGGGTCGCCGCCGAGACGCGCGCCGCCGAGCGCCAACGGCGAGGCAAAGATCGCTGTGCACAGGACGGCCGAGAGAACCGCCAGGACCGGCGAGCCGAAGGCGACGCTGGTCGCGACGGCCACGAACGCGCCGACCAGCATCTTGCCTTCCAGCGCGATGTTGAACACGCCGGCACGCTCGCATAATGCGCCGGCCATCGCGGCCAGCAACACCGGCGTCATCAGATCGAGCACTTGCGAAAGCAGCATGTTGAGCATGGCCTATCGCTTCCTGAACAAGATCGGGCGCGCGGCGAGGCAGAGGATGATCAGCGCCTGCAGCACCCATGTCAGCACCGCCGGCAGGCCGAGCGCTCGCTCCATGGAAAAGCCGCCGACCTGGAGTGCGGCGAAGAACACCGAGGTGACGATCGTCGCGATCGGGCTTGCCATGGCAAGAACGGCCGCCATCAGCCCGGACCAGGTGTAGCCGGGGGCAAGCAAGGCACCGTCGGTGAAACGGTACTGCTGCCCCAGGATCAGCAGGGCGCCGACGAGGCCGGCCAACGCGCCGCTGAGGAATGCCACTCTTTGCGTCTGCCGCGACAGGTCCACGCCTGAATACTGGGCGAAACGGGCATTGAGGCCGGTCATACGCCATTCGAAGCCGTTCACCCCGCTTCTGTCGTTGACCACGATCACGACGGCGACGAGCGTCATGATGACCATGGCCATGCTGACCGGCAGATCGAGAATGTGGGCAGGAAGACGGGCGCCGGAGGCGACACGATACGTCTCCGGCATGCCCGTGGCCGGATCGCGCAGCGGATAGCGCACGAGATAAGACGTCAGGCCGCGCGCGATGTAGCTGAACAGCAGGCTTGCGATCAGGAACGGGATGCCGAGGCTGAGCTGCAGGATGGCGGCAAGCCAGGCATAGAGCCCACCGGCGCAGATTGCTGCCGCCAAAGCCAGGACTGCTCGGGCGGCACCCGGAACAGGCAGGTAGAGCGCGACAAGTGCCGCGGCCAGCCCACCGATCAGCATCTGACCATCGCCACCCAGATTGACCAATCCGGCCCGTAGCGCAATCGCGGCCGCCAGCGCCATGCCAACCAGAGGCACCGAGCGCGCCAGTGTCTCATCCAGTCCCCGTCCCAGAACCGCGCCCTTGGCGATCTCCAGATAGACCGAAATGGGATTGGCGCCGGTCAGGCCGACGACAAGCCCTCCGAGCACGACCGCGGCCGCGATGGAGAACAGGATCGCCGCCAGGCGGGATTTCGCATCGAAAGCCACTGCGATCATCTGTTTTCCGCTCCCCCCATCATCCAGCGGCCGACGGTGTCCTCGTTCATGTCGCTTCCGCTGAGACTGGCGTTGATGCGCCCCTCGAACATCACGAGAATTCGATCCGAAAGCGCGAGCAGTTCCGTCAGGTCGGATGAAACCACCAGGATCGCCCGGCCCTTGTCCCGCTCGGCGATCAAGGTCTGGTGGATGAATTCTATGGCGCCGACATCGACGCCACGGGTCGGCTCCTCGACGATGATCAGCGGCGAGCCGTGTTCGACTTCGCGGGCGATGACGACTTTCTGCATGTTGCCGCCCGACAGCGAGCCGATCGGCAATTGCTCGGAAGCGGCCTTTACCCTAAAGCGGTCGATCAGCTTGCGCGCCTGAGCGCGGATGGCGTCCTTGCGCAGGAATCCCCTGCTGGAGGCCGCAGCGGTGCGATGTGAGCCGAAGACGATGTTTTCAGCGATCGACGCTGCCGGCGCCGTACCCGTCAGATGACGATCTTCCGGCACGTATGAGATACCCGCGGCGCGGCGGCGGGCGATCGGGAGTTTGGAAATGTCGTGACCACCGATGCCGACAGCACCCGTCGCTGGCTCAAGACCCATGACCGCCGAGATCAGCTGCGGTTGCCCGTTTCCGGAAACGCCGGCGATACCAACGATCTCGCCCGGACGGACATCGAAGGAGACGTTGTCCACGACCGTGACGCCCCCCTTGCGGACGGAGAGATCCTTGACCGAAAGCATGGGGCTGGCATCGGAAGTGACCTTTGTCGCAACCGTCGGCGGCACATTTCGACCGACCATCGCCTTGATGATCTCGGCCTCGTTCGTTTCCCTGGTGACCAGGGTGCCGGAGACACGACCATCACGCATGACGGTGATCTGGTCGGTGATGGCGATCACTTCCGGGATCTTGTGGGTGACGAGGACAAGGGCCATGCCCTTGCTGGCCAGTTCACGCATGGCGGCGAACAGGCCATCCCGCTCCTGAGGCGTCAGCACAGCCGTCGGCTCATCCAGGATAAGGATCCTGGCCTCGCGCGACAACGCCTTCAGGATTTCCAGGCGCTGGCGTATACCCACCGCCAGGTCGCGGACCCGGCTGTCCGGGTCAATCTCCAGGCCATGCCTCGTTCCGAGATGCCGCACGAAATCGCGCGCGGCGTCCGCTGAAACGAAGGGCCCTTGCCTGGGCTCGTTCTGGAACACCAGGTTCTCCCAGACCGTCAGGTCGGGAAACTGCCTGAAGGTCTGGTGGACCATGCCGATGCCGGCAGCGATCGCCCCCAGCGGACTGGCGAAATCCATCACCTTGCCGTCGACCAGGATTTCACCGGCGTCGGGTTTCAGCAGGCCGTAGAGGATGTTCATGAGGGTGGATTTGCCCGCCCCATTCTCCCCCATCAGCGCATGGATCTCGCCGCTGTTGACCGACAAGCTGATCTCGTCATTGGCAACGACGCCGTCAAAGCGCTTGGTGATGCCCTTCATTTGGAGCAACATCATCGCGCTCCGAAATCGCTATTGCGCCATCGGATCAGGCACGGTGATCGCGCCCGAAACGATCTTCGCCTGGATGTCCTTGAGCTGGCCAATCACGTCCGGCGACTCGGCGATCTTGCACCCGGACGAAGCGACCGCTTCGGTGGTGGCAACGAGTTCCAGGCCGCCTTCGGCAAGACCGAAGCTGACCACGGGCTTGGCCGATCCCTTCAGGATGCCGTCGATGGTGGCGGGAAGAATGACGTCCACCTTTTTCAAGGTGCTGTCCAGGATGGCGCCGGGCGCATCGCCGCATTGATTGACATCGAGACCGATCGCCATGGCGCCTGATTTGTCGGCGACGGCCTTGAAGACGCCGCCATTGCTGCCGGCGGCCACTGCGTAGATCCGATCCGCGCCGTTCGACAGTTGCAGCGTCGCCTGCGTCTGCGCCCGCACCGGATCCTGGAACGGGTTGTCGCCACCGATCCAGGAGGTGGGCAGTACATTGACATCCGGACGCGTCGTCTTGGCGCCGAGCGCGAAGGAATCCGTGTAGCGGTGCAGGAACGGGATATCGAGCGCACCGATCACACCGACCGTCTTGCTGGTCGAGGTCAACGCGGCTTCGGCTCCGGCGAGGTAGGCAGCCTCCTGCTCGCGGAAGACGGCGCAATAGACGTTCTTCGGCGCTTCCGGGATGCAGGTATCGACGATGACGAAGTTGGTGTCCGGGTATTCCGGCGCCAGATCGGCGATGATGTCGCCAAACTCGAAGCCCATGACCGCAACGATCGAAGCCTTCATGTCGATCGCCGCCTGCACATGCTGCCGGCGGGTGGATGGGTCGGTGCCTTCGAACACCTTGGCCGTTGCCCCCTGATCGGCGGCAGCCTTTTCAATACCGGTCTTCCCGAGACCGAGGAACTTGTTCACACCGATACGGCTGGGCGTGACCAGGACGAACGTATTCTCTTCAGCACGGACCGGAACCGAAGCCGCGGAAAGGGCAAGTACCGAACCCAGGCAGATATGCAGGAATTTGCTGGCAGTCATGATTTTTGAACCCCACAGGCAAGCATGAAGTGTTGCAACGGAATGCACGGATCGTGCCGCGTAGTCCGCCAGGGAGAGAGCTTCAATACGGCGTATCGCCGCCATCGGTGTTGATGGACTGGCCACGGATGATCATGGCATCGTCGCTGAGCAGGAACGAAATCGTCCGGGCCACTTCGACCGGATCGATATGCCGGCGCAATTGCGAGCTGATGAGCTGCTCGAACACATCGTCCGGAGCCTGCTTGACCAGATCGCCATAAGCGACCGCAACCTCGCGAAGCATGTCGGTTGCCATGCCACCGGGGCAGACACAGTTCACGTTGATGTCGTTGGGGGCGAGCACTTCCGACAGCACCCGGGTGAAATTGATCATCGCTGCCTTGCTCGCGCTATAGGCGAGCGACTGCGTATGGCCCTTCTTGCCGGCCTCCGACGCGACATTGACGATCGCGCCCTTGATGCCTTTGGCGATCATCGCCTTGCCCACGAGGCGCGACGCTTCGAACGCGCCAAAGACGTTGATGGCGAAGACACGTTCCCAGTCGGTCCAGGGCGTCTCGAGCGGATCGACGTGGCGGACAATGGCTGCGCAGTTGACCAGACCATCGATACCGCCAAGGCGCTGCTCGGCCTGTTCGATTGCCGCTGCGATCGAGCCGGCATTGCCGAGATCGACCACGACGGCACTTGTCTTGCCACCGTCCTTGTTGAGATCCGCGATCGCTTCGTTCAGAGCCTGCTCGCGCACGTCGCCGATGACGACCGAGGCGCCTTCCGCTGCCAGCAATGCGGCCGCGGCCTTGCCGGCACCACCCGCACCACCGAGGACAAGATAGCGTTTGTTTGCATGCGACCGCGTCGGCGAAACCTGACGCACGGCCAGCGGACGATGTTCGCCCCTGGTGGCAAATGAGCCCATATCTCCTCCCCTTGGACCTCCAGACCGAGGTCTCTTATCCGTTTTCCCGAAAGTAAAATTGCTCTACCGGGCGGCATCTGGCAAAGTCCACTTGTCGAGAAGTGGACCAAGAATGAACAGGATTTCACCGGCGCGCATCAGCCGGCTCATCGGCGGCTGGCAAACGATCGAAGGCAAAGTTCCCCAGCAGCTCAGCCTGGCGATCGGCCGATTGATCACGGCAAGGGAGTTGCCGGCAGGCGCCTTGATGCCGTCGGAACGGGCACTGGCAACCGCTCTTGCAGTCAGCCGAGGATCTGTCGTTGCAGCCTACGCATCGCTGCGTGATGCCGGCGTACTCGACAGCCGCCACGGCAGTGGCCACCGCATCATCGCATCGGCGAATGCACCTGGCGTTGCGCATACGCGCCTCGCCGGCGAAATGCAGGCGCTCCCGGAAGACATCGACATGACCAGCGGTGCCTTGCCGCCGTCGCCTATCCTGACCGAGGCGCTGGCGACCCTGCGCGGCGCCGATCTGGCAAGCATTGCTTCCGGCCTCGGCTATGACGCCTCCGGCTTGCCGGCACTACGCTGGGCCGTCGCCCGCTACTATACGGACCTCGGCCTGCCCACCCACTCCGACGACATCCTCATCACCAGCGGCGCACAGCAGGCGGTATGGCTGTTGGCAAACGCCCTGGTTGACGCCTCTGATGCGGTTGTCGTGGAAGATCCCGCCTATCGCGGCTCGCTGGAAGTCTTTCGCCGGCGCAATGCCAGGATCGTTCCGGTCGGCATCAGCGCCCATGGCCTGGACATGGACCAGCTCGAACGGGCTCTCAGGAACCGGCCAAAATTGCTCTACCTTTTCCCGGAGGTGCACAATCCAACGGGCCGGTCGCTAGACGATACGAGCCGCCGCGATCTGGTCGAGCTGCTCGACCGCTATCCGACGTTCCTCGTCGAAGATGGCGCGCAGAACGAACTGTCCACTCTGGCCGGAGCAACACCCCGGCCGATTGCCGGCCAGACGAAGTCCGAGCGCATCGCCACCATCGGTACGCTCTCCAAGCTGTTCTGGGGTGGCATCCGCATCGGTTGGATCCGCGCAAACCCGCCTATGATAAAACGGCTGGCCAGTTTCAAGGCGGTCAACGACCTCGGTTGCTCGATGTTCGACCAGCACCTTGCCGTCGGCCTACTCGAAAACATCCAGGAGGCGCGGACGTATCGGCACAAGGAGATCAGCAGCCATCTCAAGGTCGCCGAAGACCTCATTTCCGAGCGGGCTCAAGGCCGCTGGCATTGGTCGCAACCGGCCGGTGGCACCGCTATTTGGATCCACATGCCCGGCGTCGACACGGTGTCGCTGTGCCAGGAAGCACAGCGACACCGACTCCTGCTTTCTGCCGGGCCGGGCTATTCAGCGCAGGAGAATTTCGGCGACTTCATTCGCCTGCCCTTCGTGCGCCCGGTCGAGACGATGCAGTTCGCGATCGAAACGATTTCCGACCTGGCACAGCGAAGGACGGCGGCCTAGCGAGGCGATCGTCCTACTGCTCGAGATTGACGTAGGATTCGGGGAAGAAGCGCGGCGTGCACAGGCAATAGAACTCCAGGTCCACCAAACCCGTGTTCTCGATGCGCTGCGGGGCCTGGGCCGGGATGACCGCCTGATCACCCACCATCAGCTTGCGCTTGACGCCGTCGACTTCGAGTATCCCCTCGCCCTGGCGAACTATGTAGCGCTCGATCACGCCGGTGAGGCTGTGCAGTTGCGTGGTCACGCCAACTTCGACACGCGCCACCGCCAGAGAGGCTTCCGGCGATGCTTCGGTGTTGTGCAATTCGGTGATGTAGCAGCGCTCGTCGGTCCAGAACTCGCCCTTGTTGTTGGCGACAACGATCTTGTGATCTTCAGCCAAGATTTTCCTCCCGCTTGTTGGCAGGGCGAAGGAACCGATCAGCCTCGCGGTCTGCAAGGTCCACTTTGCGGGAAGTGGTCCGATCGTCTCCGCTGTGGCGACAGTGCGTTGCTTTGCCTTCCATTGAAGCCCGAAGTCGATGTGCTACATGCTTGACCATGAAAAACATCGGCTTTCTCTCCTTCGGCCACTGGTCGCCCTCGCCGCAATCGCAGACGCGCTCGGCGTCGGATGCGCTGTTGCAATCCATCGACCTTGCCGTCGCCGCCGAGGAACTCGGCGCGGACGGTGCCTATTTTCGCGTGCATCATTTCGCCCGCCAGCTGGGCTCCCCGTTTCCGCTGCTTGCTGCTGTCGGGGCCAGGACGAGCCGCATCGAAATCGGCACGGCCGTCATCGACATGCGCTACGAAAACCCGCTCTACATGGCGGAGGACGCCGGTGCGGCCGACCTGATCGCCGGCGGGCGCCTGCAGCTTGGCATCAGCCGCGGCTCGCCAGAGCAGGTGATCGATGGCTGGCGTTATTTCGGCTACGCGCCGCCGGAAGGCCAGAGCGATGCTGACATGGCAAGGCGCCATGCCGAAGTTTTCCTGGATGTGCTCAAGGGCCAGGGTTTTGCCCAACCCAACCCGCGCCCGATGTTTCCCAACCCGCCCGGCATGTTGCGCCTGGAGCCTTTCTCCGAAGGGCTGCGAGACAGGATCTGGTGGGGCGCGGCCACAAACGCCACGGCGGAATGGGCAGCCAAGCTCGGCATGAACCTGCAGAGCTCGACGCTGAAATTCGACGAGAGCGGGAAGCCGCTGCACATCCAGCAGGCCGAGCAGATCCGCGCCTTCCGCGCTGCGTGGAAGGAGGCCGGCCATACGCGCGAGCCGAGGGTCTCGGTCAGCCGCAGCATCTTCGCCCTGGTCGACGATCGCGACCGCGCCTATTTCGGCGGCAGCGACAGCCAGGATCACTTCGGCTACATCGAGGCGGATACCCGCGCGGTGTTCGGCCGGACCTATGCGGCGGAACCGGATGTGCTCATCGAGCAGTTGAAGCAGGATGACGCCATCACCGAAGCCGACACGCTGCTGTTGACCGTGCCCAATCAGCTCGGTGTCGACTACAACGCCCATGTCATCGAGTCGATCATCAAACATGTCGCGCCGGCACTCGGCTGGCGCTGACAGAGTTATTCCAGGAACCTCAATCGCCGGCGCGGCCCATCCGGGCCGCCAGAGAAAAACAAAAAATTGGAGCGTTTCCGTGAAAAAACGGAAACGCTCCAGCTTTCGCGCCAACGGGCGCGGCGCCCAAGAACACAGTCAATTGGCGCGCGCTCCAACGGTCAAAAAGACCATTGGTATTCCACCCGTGGTTCATCGCTTATCGCGGTGAGCGACCATTCATCAGCTTCGCCTGCAGGATAACGACCACAAGCAGAAAGGCTCCACGGATGACTGACTGCCAGTAGGCAGACAGCGAGATGACGCCGAGGCCATTCTCGAAGTTGAGGATGTTGAAGACCATCGCAAGCAGGATGGCGCCTGCCAGGGTCGCACCGACGGAACCCACCCCGCCGGACAGCAACGTGCCGCCGACGACGACGGACGAGATTGCAAACAGCTCCCAGCCCACGCCCTCGGTCGGCTGGCCAGCTCCGAACTGCGCAGCCAGGATGACGCCGGCCAGTCCGGCGAGAAGGCCGGAGGTCGCGTAGACGCCAAGCAACGTTCGCCCAACTTTCAGCCCCATCAGCTTCGCCGTCGCCTCACCATCCCCGACTGCAAGGATACGCCGGCCGACCGGATGGCGCTCCAGCGCGATCCAACCAACGACGTAGCAGGCGATGGCGATCCAGGCCGGGATTGGGAAACCGAGGAAATCATCCTGGCCTATCGAAACAAAGGCCGTGTCATAGGATGCGGAGACGGACTGATTGCCGGACAGCAGCAGGGCCGTGCCGTAAGTGGCCAGCATCGCCGCCAGGGTGGCGATGAACGGCTGTATACGCAGCCGCGTGACGACCAGACCGTTGACGATGCCAACCGCGAGACCAGCGGCCATGCCTCCCAGAAGTCCTGCCGGCCAGCCGTAGGGCGACAATATTGCCGCGACCACGCTGGTCATCGCTGCCGTGCCACCGACCGACAGGTCGATGCCGCCGGTCATGATCACCAGCGCCATGCCGAGCGCGATCAGCATGAACATGGAATTGTAGCGCAGGAACGAAAGGATGTTGTAGCTCGACAGGAAGTTGTCGTAACGCAACGCGCCGAAGATCAGCAAAGCGAACACGACCGTGATCACGCACAGCCGCGCGAGCTGGAGGTTGGAGCGCGGTATCAAGGCCGCAACGATGTTCGAGCGCGGGCTTTCCTGCATCATGTCCGGTCTGCGCTCTGCTGGATGTAGACGGCCACCACGATCAACGCGGCCTTGACGACGAGGGCGGCGGCATCCGGCACGCCGTTGGCAAGCAAGGTATAACGGACGAGCTGGATGACGCAGGCGCCGAGCAGCGTGCCGATGATGTTTGCCCTGCCGCCAGTCAGCAGCGTGCCGCCGACGGCGACCGCCGCAATGGCGTCGAGCTCCATCCCAAGCCCGACCAGATTGGCGTCGCTCGCCGAGTTCCTGGCCACGACGATGAGCCCGGCAAGACCGGCCAGAACACCGCTGATGACATAGACGAAACGCTTCACCCGCTTGGCCGGAATGCCCGAAAGGCGCGCCGCCTTTTCATTGCCGCCGACGGCCAGGATCTGCCGCCCGAGCGCGGTGCCCTTGATCAGGAAGGCGGCCGCGGCAACCACCACGATCATGATCAGCACCTGCGTCGGGATGCCGAAGACGTGCCCGAGCGCCACGAACTGGAAAGGCGGGTTCTTGAATACCTGCAGATTGCCATTGGTCATCACCTGGGCAATGCCGCGCCCTGCCGTGAACAAAACCAAAGTCGCCACGATCGGCTGGATCGAATAATGGGTGACGAGGAAACCGTTGAACCAGCCAAGCAGCCCTGCCACGACAAGCGGCACGATGAATGCCAGCGGCAGAACCACGAGCGGATCCGTGGTTGGCGCGATCGCGCCCATCAGGATCATCGGCGCGAGTGCCCCGGCGATCGCCATCAGCGAACCTACCGAGAGATCGATGCCGCCCGTCGCGATCACCAGTGTCATGCCGACCGCAACGATAACGATGGTCGCCACCTGGGTCAGGTTCACGTTCAAGGTCTGTAGCGACAGGAAATTCGGCGTCGCGACGACGTTGAAGGCGATCAAAAGCAGAAACGCCAGCAAGGTGCCGTAGCGGCTCAGCCATGCGGCGAGGTTGAAGCGCCTGCTCGAGCCTGTAGTGTCTTCCGCAATGGTCATGCCGGCATCTCCTGATGGGCCATGGCAGACAGGAGATTGGCCTCCGTGATGTCTTCCGAAGCCAACCGGCGAACCGAGAGGCCGTCGCTCAGCACCGTGACATGATCGGCCGCAGCGATCAGCTCCTCGAGTTCGGAGGAGATCATCAGCACGCTCAATCCCTCGTCCGCCAGGCTGCGCAGCAGCTTCAGAATCTCGGCCTTGGCGCCGACATCGATGCCGCGCGTCGGCTCGTCGACGATGAGCAGGCGCGGATTCATGCAAAGCCAGCGTGCAAGCAGGACCTTCTGCTGGTTGCCGCCGGAGAGTTCACGGATCGGCTGCTCGGGCGAGGAGCATTTGATGCCGAGTGCCGCGATGTATTTCTCGACGATCGCCCGCTGGGCGGTCTTGTCGACAATGCCTGCCTTCTGCAGCTTCGGCAGGATGGCAAGCGTCATGTTCTCGCGCACGCTCATCTCCGGCACGATGCCTTCGATCTTGCGGTCTTCGGAGACGAAACCCATGCCGTCGGCGATGGCATCTGCAGGAGCGGAATAGTTCGTCTCGCGTCCATCGACCTTTACAGCGCCCCGCTCCTTGCGGTCGGCGGCATAGATCAACCGCGCGGTTTCAGTGCGACCGGCGCCAAGCAATCCAGCAAGGCCGGCGATCTCGCCCTTGCCGATGTTGAAAGAGACATCCCGCACCCGGACGCCGGCGCCCAGGTTCTCGACACCGACAAGCGCAGCTCCCTCGCCGTCGCCACGCACGCGTTTCTTGGCCGTGAAGGCAGCCAGTTCCTTGCCGAGCATGGTCCTGACCAGCTCGACCTTGGAAATATCCTTCATCGAACTGACCGCCACGGTGCGGCCATCGCGCATGATGGTGACGCGATCGCAGATGGCGAACAGCTCGTCCAGCCGATGGCTGATGAAGATCGCCGCGACACCGTCGGCCTTCAGGGTCCTGATGGTTTCGAACAGCACTGCGACCTCGCGCTCATCGAGCGAGGATGTCGGCTCATCGAGAATAAGCAGCCTGGCGTTCTGGGTGACGCCACGTGCGATCGCCACCATCTGCCGGGTCGCGGCCTCGAAGTCCTGCAGCGGCCTGTTTACGTCAATGTCGAGTTTGAAGCGCCGCAGCACCGTCCTGGCATCGGCCTGCATCCTCGCACGGTCCACAAGGCCAAAGTGGCGCGGCTCGCGACCAAGAAAGATGTTCTCCGCCACTGTGCGGTTGGGTGCGAGGTTGATCTCCTGGTAGATGGTGGCAATGCCGCCCGCCTGGCTTTCGGCAGTGGAACCGAACCGGACCTCCCTGCCCTGGAATTCTATCCTGCCGGCATCATGCGCATACGCGCCGGTCAGGATCTTGATCAGGGTGGATTTCCCAGCGCCGTTCTGGCCGATCAGCGCCATGACCTCGCCGGGCTCGACCTGAAGCGAAGCATCCGTGAGAACCCGGACATCGCCAAAGCTCTTGTTGATGCCAGTCATCGACAACAGCATCGCGAAATCCTCCTATCGGCGATTTCTACACACAACATTGAATGGCGCAAAAGAAAGCGGTCGAAACGTCTCCAGAGCGTTTCGACCGCAGGCTGGGGGAGAACGATCAGTAGGCGCCGGAAACCTCGGCCGCGGCGTTGGCCGTATCGTAGAACTTGTCCTTGTTCTTCACCCACGCCTCGATCTTTTCGCCACCGGCATAGCGCTTCAGCGTCTCGTAGGCGATCGGACCGAAGCGCGGATTGCATTCCACCACAGCGCCGATCTTGCCATCGGCAATTGCCTGGACAGCTTCTTTGCCGCCGTCGATGGACAGCACCAACACATCCGTGCCCGGCTTCTTGCCCGCGGCTTCCAGCGCTGCAATCGCGCCGAGCGCCATCTCGTCATTGTGGGCGTAGATGACATTGGCGTCGGGATGCGCCTGAAGCAGAGCTTCGGCAACCTGCCGTCCCTTGTCGCGCGCGAAATCACCAGACTGCGAGGCGACGATCTCGAAACCGCCGGCGGCCTTGATGGCTTCGTCAAAGCCCTTCTTGCGGTCATTGGCCGGCGAGGAGCCGGTGGTGCCTTCAAGTTCGATGATCTTGGTCTTGCCGTTGGCGTTCTTCACCAGCCATTCGGCGACACGCTTGCCTTCCTCGACGAAATCCGAGCCGATGAAGGTAACGTAGTCCTTGCCGGCGACAGCCAGCTTCGGATCGACGCTGCGGTCCAGGAGAATGACCGGAATGCCTGCCTTCTTGGCGGCGAGCACCGCCGGGATCAGCGGCTTTTCCTCGCGCGGCGCCAGGAAGATCAGATCGACGCCCTGCGCGATCATGGAATTGACGTCGGCGACCTGCTTTGCAGCCGAACCAGCAGCATCCGTATAGACAAACTGATAGCCAAGCTTGGCAGCCTCGGCCTTCATGCTTTCAGTCTGGGCGATGCGCCATGGATTGTTGGACTCGGTCTGGGCGAAGCCAACCTTGTAGGTGTCCTTCTTGGCCAGTGGCGGCAAATCTGCGGCCATGGCCACGCTGGATACAAGGCCCAGAACGCCGAAGGCGCTTGCGGTCATCAATAAAGTACGGCGGGTCAGTGACATCGAGGGTTCCTCCAGATGGGCAACCGGCTCCTCCAGCCGGGCAGACGTCGGTCTGCTGATCACCAGTCGATCCTACGATAATTTTATTAGCAGTCAATGCGCGATATTTAAGAGATGGCACTATCGAAATTCAACGCCAGATTGGGAGAGTGAACCGCCTTAAATCTCGATAAAACGTATCAATTGCCTCCAAAATCAGTGAGTTACAGCCTTCCCGCAATGGAAAAAGTTCGCAAATTCCGTCATACAGGAACGTGTGAATCCAAATTCCCATCGTCGCTTGATAATTTTATGATCAAATGACTATGATGCGATCGGCGGGTCGAGAAACCATTGCGGACATGATCGTGAATTCAAGGCGAGGACCAGCGCGGTGAGTCAGAGCAACGGCGGCGAGAAACGCCAGGGACGACCGACCATGACGGACGTCGCCCGCATTGCCGGCGTTTCGCAGTCAAGCGTCTCGCTCGTGCTGAACCAGATGACAGGCGCGCGGATATCCCCGGAGACCAGGCAACGCGTGCTGGAGGCTGCCCGGCAGGTGAATTACCAGTTGCCGGGGATCAGGGGCGAAATCTCGCCTGACGCCGAGGGGCGAACGATCGCCTACATCGTCGACGAAATCTCCACCAGTCCGCATCCGGTGGTCAGCTTCGACGGCGCACGTGACTTCGCCTTCGAGCAGGACTTTCTTGTCGCGGCCTATGTGACGCGCTCCAATCCGCAACTGGAAGCAGCAACCATCGAAGCGATCAAGCGCGACAAGTCGATCGTCGGCGTGATCTACTCGTCGATCTTCACCAGGCGCGTGACCGTGCCTCAAGCCCTTGAGGGACTCCCGACTATCCTGTTGAATTGCTATGGCGAAGCGCGGCGCCACATCTCGATCCTGCCGGGCGAAGTTGCCGGCGGTTTCACCGCGACAGCGCATCTCACCGGCCTTGGCCATCGCCGTATCGGCTTCATCAACGGCGAACCGTGGATGGATGCTTCCATCGACCGCCTCAAAGGTTATCGGCAGGCACTCGCCACCGCCGATGTCGCCTTCGACGAAACTCTGGTGCGCAGCGGCGACTGGCTGCCGCTGACCGGCTATCACCATGCGCGAGACCTGCTGTCGATCGACAATCCACCAACGGCCATATTCTGCGGCAACGATCTGATGGCGCTTGGCGCTCTTGAAGCCGCCAACGAGATGGGCATCAAGGTTCCGGCTGAACTCAGCGTGATGGGTTATGACGATCAGGAACTCGCCCGCTACACCCATCCACGCCTTTCGACGCTCGTGCTGCCGAACTATGAGATGGGGCAGCGCGCGACCGAGATGCTGATCGACATGGTGGCGCACTACAAACAATTCCGTCCGATGACAGTAAAGATCGATGGCCCGCTCGTCGTGAGAGAGACGACGGCCTCACCAAGACTGCGTTGAGATCCTACCGTCAGCAGGCGCCATTTTTTCGGCTCTCAACACGTTCCAATCGCGCGACCTGGCATCACCATAGTGCAAATGCACTAGCCCAAGATGGGGTATCCTTGGGGTAACCCGTGTTGTTTGACCATTTGGTCAATGCTACATAGCGCCGATGCGACAGCCGAGCTTGACCTGCCCCCGATAGCCAACCGCCGCCAGGGGGAAGCAGTGCCAAAAGATCTGATCATCGTTGCCGACGACCATCCCGTTTTTCGGGAAGGGTTGCGCCGTGTCGTACAGACGGTCGAGACCGACGCCGATATCGTCGAAGCCGAAACGATGGACGAAGTCCTGGCGGCCGCGCGCGCAGGACGCCAGCCCAAACTCTTCATCATGGATCTTTTGTTCCCAGGTCTCGTCGCTGAACGCTCGCTTGCCGAGCTGCGTCAGGAGTTCCAGCGGTCGTCGATCATGGTCGTATCGATGGTCGACGACCGCCGTACCGTCGACATGGTAATGGCCGCCGGCGTCGACGGATTCGTCTCCAAATCGGTACCGCCAAGCGAACTGATGGAAGCCATCGCTGCCGTCCGCGACGGCGAATATGTTATCAAGCTCAAGTCGTCAGACCGGATGCCCTACCCTGCTGAAGACGCCGACATCCTGAACAGCCTCACGCAACGCCAACGCGAGGTGCTACGCCTGCTTGCCGACGGCAAATCCAACAAGGAAATCGGGCGCACGCTCGACATTTCGCACTACACCGTGCGCATCCACGTCTCGGCCCTTTTACGTGTTCTCAATGTCGGTTCGCGCTCGGCTGCAGCGGTCAAGGCACTCAACGAGGGCTGGGTCGACCGGATCTAAACCGCCATCAGACACGGGCACGCTCCCTGGTACGCCCCAGCGACAGTGCGATCATCGTCGAACGCAGTTCGGAAGGGCGCACCGGCTTTGACAGGATCGGGATATCCTGCTGTCCGAGTTCCTCGCGCACCCGGTTCTCGTCGTGGCCGGTCATGACGATGGCGGGAATGTCACGGCCCGCCTGCCGGCGAACCTCCCGGATGAAGTCGGCACCGACGATACCGCCACCGAGATCAAAATCGGTGACGACCAGATCGCATGGCGCGACAGACAGTTCCGCTCCCGTTTCGGCCCGCACGATGCAGCCCCATTTCTCGAGCAGAGAGGCCGTTGCCAGAAGCACATCTTCATCGTCCTCGACCAGCAGCACGCGCAACCCCTCGAGCGGTGAGGAGAAGCGCTCCGGTGTGATCTTCCTGACCCGCTCCGGCGCCGACACCATGGGCAGGCCGGCGATGCGCACGCTGGTGCCGCGTCCCCTGACCGAGCGGATCGTGACGCGTAGCGACATCAGATGCGCCAGTCGCTTGACGATGGAGAGGCCGAGGCCGACACCTTCGATGTCTTTGTCGCCGCGTTCGCGTACCTGGTAGAACTCATCGAACAGGAGCGGCAGATGGTCTTCGGCGATGCCTTCGCCGCGATCGTGAATCTCGATCGACAGCCCGTAACGATGACGGCGGCAGCCGATCAGCACTTCGCTGCCCGGGGCATATTTCAGTGCGTTCGAAACGATGTTCTGCAGGATGGTGGTGAACAGTGCAGCATCGATGCGCACATGGTGTTTTGTACGCACCAGCTTGAACGTCGTGCCCGACCATTCAGCCCGGTTGGCATTCTGCGTCAGCACCTCGTCAAGAATGTCCTGCACGGCGACGACCTCGAAATGCGGCGTCACCTTGCCGCTGTCGAGCGTCGAGATGTCGAGCAGCGAGCGGAACAGGCCCGACACCGAATGCAGCGAGCGGTCGATGTTCTCGACCATCTGCTTCTGTTCGCGGTCGAGCCCGGTGTCGCGCAGGCAGGCGGTGAACAGGCTGATGGCGTGGATCGGCTGGCGCAGGTCATGGCTGGCCTGGGCCAGGAAGCGTGACTTGGCGAGGTTCGCCTCATGCGCTGCGTCGTAAGCTTCATACACCCTTTGCAGCAGCGCGTAGATATAGGCCGGCACCAGGATGGTGGTCATCACCAGCGTCAGCGCAACGTACGGGTTCTCGCGCCAATAGGCGTTGAAATAGGACGACAGTGCGATCGTCAACAACGCCATCGCGGTCGCAAGGATCAGGTAGCGCGGTCCGAAACGGAGGCCGTTGCCGACCGTAACCCAAAGCAACGCTGCGTAGAGCGGCAGCAAGGCTGCACCACCGATCGACATCGCCGAGAAGAAAGCGAGGTAATCGCAACCCATCGAAACCAGCCGCCGCGGCTTGTAGACCACCGGTTTTGCGACCACCCACCACAGCAGCAGCCATGAAACCGGAATATAGGCGAAATAGTAGGCGGCAAAACCATTGGCGTAGGATGTTGCTGCATTGTCGAGCCAGGCGACAATCCAGATGTAGCTCGCCAGGACCGGAACAAAGACAAGTCGGACGAAAGCCTGGGAGCGCTCGGCATCATAGCTCTCCTGCTCTCTGACCTCGGAAGTACCTGCCACTCTCATGGGAGGAAGCTCCGTGCTGTCGCGTCGCTTCAAAATTGCCCTCTCCACGGGCCGTATGGCGAAATAATAGGCGGCCAAACCATTGGCGTAGGATGTCGCAGCATTGTTGAGGCGGACGAAAATCCAGCTGTAGATTGCCAGGATCGGAACAAAGACAAGTCGGACGAAAGCCGGCGGGCGCTCGGCATCAAGGCGCTCCTGCTTCCTGGCCTCCGGGGAGCCTCCCGTTCTTCCAGACGGAAGATCCGCATGATCCCGCTTCTTGAACATTGCCCCTCTCCATGGGCCGTATCCGGCACCAGCACTTCCCTACACCGGCACCATCCTTGTGTGAATTCACCAACCTCCGCAGTCAGCGCAAGCTCACAACCGCCTCCTTCGCCAAACGGTCGATCTTCAGTTTCTCCGCAGTCATCATCGAGCGAAGTTCGGCTGGACGGATCGGCTTCGCCAGGATCGCGATTTCCGGATCCCCGAGATCGATCCTCACCCTGTTCTCGTCGTGGCCGGTCATGACGATGGCGGGCACCTTGCGGTTCAGCAAGTGCCGCACCCGCGCAATACAATCGGCTCCCGTCGCCTTCGCACCGAGATCGAAGTCCGTCACGATCAGATCGCATTCGGTCACTTCATCAGGGATCGAGGGCTGGATGTCGACGATGCAGCCCCATCTCCGCAACAAGGTGGCGGTGGCGACCAAGACGTCTTCGTCATCCTCGACGAGCAGGACGCGCAGGCCTTCGATCGCCGGCCTCGGGCCGTCCGCCTTCGGTTTGGCCACTGCCGCCTGCGATACGATTTGCAGGCCTTCGATGATCACGGTGGTGCCGCGACCAGGGACCGAGCGCAGGTAGGCTGACAAGCCCATCAGCCGCGTCAGGCGCCTGACGATCGGCAGGCCAAGACCGACGCCGTCGACGTCGCGGTCGCCGCGTTCGCGGATCTGATAGAACTCGTCGAACACCCTCGGCAGATGATGCGCGGCGATGCCGCTGCCGCGGTCGTAGACCTCGATGGCGAGCTGCCCATTACGGCGACGGCAGCCGATCAGGACCGGGCGGTCCGGCGCATATTTCAGAGCATTCGAGATCACGTTCTGCAGGACGGTGGTCATCAAGGTGGCATCGACGGTGACGTAGGCCCGTGTCGGTACCGCCCGCAAATCGACTCCGGCCCATTGCGCCGCCTCGGAATTCTGCCTGACGATATCCTCGAACAGATCCCTTACCGCGACCGGTTCAAAAAACGGCGTCACCTTGCCGCTGTCGAGCGTGGAGATGTCGAGCAGGGAGCGGAACAGACGCGACACGCTCTGCAGCGAGCGATCGACATTCTCGACCATCTGGCGCTGTTCCCGGTCGAGACCCGTATCCTTGAGGCAGGCGGTGAAGAGGCTGATGGCATGGATCGGCTGGCGCAGATCGTGGCTCGCCTGTGCCAGGAAACGCGACTTGGCGACATTGGCTTCGCGTGCGGCATTGAAAGCCGTGTAGACACGCTCGAGCAGGCTGTAGGCATAGGCAGGAACGAGAACCGTGGTGAGGATCAGGGTGATCGTCACATAAGGGTTCTCGCGCCAGAACGGGTTCAAGTAGGCGGTGACCAGGATGCTCAAAAGCGCCATACAGGTCGAGGCGATCAGATAGCGTGAGCCGAAGCGCAGGCCATAGCCGACCGTCACCCACAACAACGGTGCATAAGCGGGCAGCAGGGCCGCACCTCCGAATGTCATGATGCCGCCGACGGCGATGTAGTCGCTGACCATCGAAATGGCACGCCGAAGCAGGTTCTCACCCGGCCGCTTCACAATCCAGAACAGGATCAGCGCCGAGACAAGGATATAGGACGAGAACGACAGGATCGTCTGGGTGGTGCTGAAGGCCGTGTCGCCTCTCGACGAAAAGACGCTCAGCATGCCGACTGTGAACAGCGTCGCGGCGCCGAGACGAAAGGTCGCCTGCGCCCGCTCGGCATCAGTCGGCCTGTCGTTCCGGGTAACGAAAAGGTCGGCAAGTTTCGTTCGCAAGCCACCAGGCATGATGTGCATCCCGATCAGGGGGCAGAAGCTGATCGCCTGGGGCACGACAATCAGGGCATTTCGAATGCCGTTAGAGCAATTTCAGTGTGTAACGGTTTTCCGGAATTGCGTAAAAACAAGGAATTAGAGCGTTTCCGCGGTTCCATGAAAAACGGAAACGCTCTGGGTCACCGACATTCCAGAATGCGAAAGGGAGGTCCAGCCTCCCTTTGTTATTTCCCCAATTGCATGGTTCTTTCGAGGGCGTTGTTGAAGCCCTTGAGGGAGATGGAGAAGGCGACGTCCTTTTCGGTGTCGGAGGCAAAGGCGCCGAGTTTCAGCGCTGTGCCCGTCTTCAGCGCCGCCGTGGTCGCCGGCGTGAAGGTAAGCCGCACGACGCAGCCGCCCGGCAGGCAGGTGCGGAAACGCGACGGCTTGCCAGGCGGGGTGTCGTCGACCGAGAAGGTCACGCCCTTGTCCAGGTTGAGCCCGAACGGCATCACCAGCAGACCCTTCAGGCCGCCATCGTCGGCAGGCGTCAGCTCGATGGTGAGCACACGCTGGCCGTTCTGGCTGACCTGTCCCTGCGAGAAGGCGCACTGCTTCTTGTTCTCGGGCGCCGCCACACAGGCGACGCGCCAGTCCTCATAGGTTTCCGACAGCGACGACGGACCACCGGCAGCGGTGGCCGAGCCGGCGGCAGGTTGCTGTTCCTGTCCGGAAGCGGCAGACGCGGCAGCCAGGAAGGCCGCCGCGCCAATCAACGATCTAATGGCTGGCATCAGAAGCGGATGCCGAGCCTTGCGTCGACGCCATTGGTCGACGACCCGGAGCCGAACTCGCCATTGTAGGAGATGCCGAGCGTGGCGTTGTCGGTCACCTTCATGTCGAGACCGGTCTGCAGCACGAAGGTGTTCTTGGCGATCGGCACACCGGCCACCGTGAACAGGCTGGAACCGGCAAAGCCGACCTTGGTGAACGGCGTGGTGTCGCCGAAGGCATGCTTCCAGCCGACCGTGCCGTTGGCCGAGGCTGCGACCGAACCCAGCATGAAGTCGGTCGAGGCACGCAGGCCGAGCGTGGAGAAGGTGGTGTTGGTGGTCTGTGCCTCGGCGCTGAGTGCCGCAGCACCACCCTTTTCGGTGAAGCCGTCGGTGTGCAGGCTGACGTGGGCGAGGTTGACGAACGGCTCGAAGGCAGCACCTGCCGCATCGAGGCGATAGCCCAGTTCACCGAAGGCCTGGAAGGCGCCGGCATCATAGTCGGCCGACAGGCCGTCATTGAAGCCTCTGAACGAGACGGTGCGGCCAGTCTCGATGTTGCTCCAGGTGTAGGACAGCCCGGTGCGCAGGGCCAGGGCACCCCAGCGCGTGCCGCCATAGAGGCCAAGGTGATAGTTGTCGCTGTCGCCGGACGACGAGCGATCCTTGGCATCGAAGGAGGTGCGGCTGTAGCCGGCGAGCACGCCGACGCGCCATGCCTCGGCAAGTTCGGTGTCGATGCCGGTGACGAAGCCACCGGTCGACTGCTTCATGCGCGACGCATTGCCATCGCCGTCGATGCTGCTCCAGGCACCGAAGACCTGGCCCCAGGCTGCGGTCTTGGCGGTGGTTGCGGCTTCGATGTCCTTGCCGTCAGGGCCATAGGCCATGACCGGCATGGCGGCGGCTGCGACATCGCCGAAGGCGGCACGGACGCGGTCGTTGGCTGCGTTACGCACATATTGCGAGGAATTGATCAGCGCAGTCGCACCGGAGGCATGCACTTCGCCAGACAGCTGCTCGAAGGCAGCGCGGCCATCGGCGGCATTGAGCGGCAGCAGCGCGTTATAGAGCGCATGGCCAGCGCCACCATCCTGCGGCAGCGAGTTCAGGGCGACCGCGGTCTCGTACTGGTTGTTCGTCTCGGTCACGTCGTCGAACGGACCGCTGACATTCGGGCCAGGACGCGAAGGTTGGCCACCCGGATTCTGACCGCCAGGGTTTTGTCCCCCAGGGTTCTGTCCCCCAGGGTTTTGTCCCCCAGGGTTCTGTCCCCCAGGATTCTGACCGCCGGGGTTCTGGCCGCCGGGATTCTGGCCACCTGGATCCTGCTTCACCTTGATCTTCAGGTCGACCTGATTGGCCTGCTGATCCAGTGAAACATCCAGGAACGCCGACTGCGAAACTGCCTGCGCGAACTGACCTGTAATGCCGCCCGCCGCCGTCAGGATCGTATAGGTCTGACCGGTCTGGTAGTTCGTCGCGGCTTCGAGAGCCGTGACGTTGACGTTGACGTTGTTCTTGATGTCGGCGACGCCGTTCTGGTTCACCGATTCGACCACGATCCTGTCGCTCGTGCCATTGCTTGCAATGTCGACGTTGTAGTTCGAGTTGGCATAGAATGTCAGGTTGCCCTTGACGGTAATGGTGCCGATGCGGTTGTCGGAGGTTCCAGGAGCGATGACACCACCATTGACATCCGTCGAACCGACGGTACCCCAACCTTCAAGCCAGCCCTTGGCGTTCACATCAACCACACTGGAGTAGTAGCTGTTGTTCGCAACAAGCTGGCCGGTCGCGCCGCCGAGAACCAGCGAACCGTTGTTCACCCTGAAGCTCGTTCGGGTCGGACTGATTGGATGCGGATCGGACGCGGCCGTGCCCAGATCACCCTTCAAGACCAGTTTGGCGCTATCACCATCGACGACAACACCACCACCCAACCTGCCGGCGGTGGAATAGAACTTCGTCAGGTCACCCGACAGGATTGTCTCGCCGGCCAGTGCGGTAATGATACCGTCACCAACCAGGGCGTTCTCCATCGTATAGGCAGTGCCGCCAGTACCGGTATGGTTGAAGCTGAGGTGACCCTCGTTCTTTGTCGATCCAAAGGTGATGACAGCTTCCTTGTTGATGCTGCCCGCAGCTTCGGCGGCAAGCGGCTTCGGCTCATCGAAGACATCCGACATGTCGATCTTGCCGCCGATGGTCAGATAACCATTTTCGCCGGTCAGCTTAATACCGTTGGCGACATTCAGCTTGGCGCCGTTCGCAACTGAAAGATTGCCGTCTTCAATGGTCAATTTGTCGGTGACGTTGAACGATGATTTATCGCCGGTCAGATAGAGCGTGTTCTCGGCAATCGTCGAGTTGCCGATTTCGGCAGTCGAAGTCGTAACGGCACCGCCGTTTTCGATGGTCATATCACCGCCGAGGACAAAATTGCCGGTATTGACCCACTTTGAGCCGCCGCCGGTGACGGTGATCTTGGTGCCAGGCGTGGAACTGAAATCACCACCCGTCGAGACATAGTTGGTGGCGATGGAACCACCATCGCTGATCGTCACAGTGGAACCGCTCGCGCTGCCAAGACCCGTGTTGAGGTACAGTTCATTGGTGTTCAGCAACGAACCGTTGCCGGTGACAACCAGCGTGCCCTTGGCAAGCTGGCCGGCGCCGACATAGGTGTATTTGGAGTCCGCCTTGCCACCATTTTCAATGCGCAAGGTGCCATCACCGCCATAGATGTAGACTGCGGCATCGCCATTGCCGCCGCCGCCAACGTAGAGTGTGTTGCCCAGGACGCTGTTCGTGCGGACGATGTTCAGTTCCGAGCCAGCGCCGCTGACAACGACCGTGCCCTGGGAATTCTTGTTGCCAGCAATGATCAAGCGATCACCTACGGTCACGTTGGCGCCGCTGTTGATCGTCAGAACCGCACCCTGCAAATTGAGGCCGACAAGCAGGTCATTGAGCAACGTATGATTGGTCGACCAGGTGTCACTCTCGCCGACGCCATCCAGCAAAGTGTCTTTCGAATCCGGCGGCGTTGCCGCGAATGCCTGGCTGACCCCGGCCAGCGACACCGCCGCAGACAGCGCAATCGCAATGCCTGCACTCCCGCTGCCCAGAATCGTGGAAGCCAGGAGAATTTTGGTCCAGCGCGCTGCGCCTGATTTTCCGATCGTATTTCCGATCAAGACACGTCCCTCATTAAGTGCAAAGCGTTCGTCGCCGAACAAAGAAGTATGACCGTCAAAGCCCGCCGCTCGACGACCACGCTCAAACCGCAACGGCGCGATCTAGCCTTTTGAGGAGTACGGCGGCCATTAGCACACATGCACTAGCGGACGGCATGCACCTCTCCGCCCTGGACGCCTGTCGATAAAATCAAAATAAAACAAGCGCTTGCGAGGCAAGCGCTTGTTCAATCATCCCGGGCCGCCTGCCGCGGTGGCCACTCACGCGGTTGCTGCGCCCTAGAGAGCGGAGCCCTGGGCCTTCTGGGACAACGCATCTGCAGAATCGCTTACCCATTTCACTGCAGATGGCCGAAGGTCGAGATCGAAATGCTCGCGTCCCAGCAAGGCATTGACGATGACGGCGCTGCGCCATGCCATCAGACTGAGCTGTGGCTCGGCAATTCCGTGGCTGTGACGACCAGCATTGAGCGCAAAGATGCGCGCGGTCTCAGGCCCGTCCCATTCCACCGAGAAATCCTCGCGCAGCTGATAGAGGCCACGCTCGTCGAGATCGAGCCGTTCGCCGAGCGGTGCCAGGAATTCCGGCACCGTGAAAACATAACCGGTGGCAAGTACCACGGCATCGGCGCTCACCATCTCCACGCTGCCGTCAAAGCCGTTGCGCATGACAAGGCGGAACTCGCCGCCCTCGTGGCGCAGGTCGAGAACTTCGCGGTGCGGCAGGAATGCAAGATCGTGTTCCCGGCCTGAAAGGTGACGCAGCGCGTAGCTCTTCTGGTAGATGGCGCGCAGCGTCGAGGCCGAAATGCCGTCCCCCGCCAGTTTCTGCTGCGCCACTGTCGGCAGCTTGCGCGAACGCGGCAGCGCATGGAAGCGCTCGACATATTGCGGCGTGAAGAACTCGTCGGTGAAGGGAGAATCGTCCAGCGTCTGGAAGTTCTGCCGGCGACTTATCCAGGCAATGGACTGATCCGCCGCTTCCGGCTGCGACAGGAGGTGCTGCATGATCTCGGCGCCGCTCTGGCCGCCACCGATGACGACGATACGGCGTCCGTTCAATCCACCCAGCCGGTAGGCCGCCTGACTGGTGTGGAAGCAGGTCTCGCCCAGCGCCGCCTGCGCCCAGTTCGGAACATTCGGCTTCAACCCGACGCCAAGCGAAAGGTTGCGCGCCAGACGTGTTTCATCGTCAAAGCGAACATGGAAAGTCCCCTCGTCGAAGCGGACTTCGCGCACGGATCGTCCGAAGCGAAGATTGTCGAGCCCGGCGGCAACCCAGGAAAGATAGCGGGCAAACTCACGACGCGGAATCGCGTCGAAATCGGCATTGAGGAATTCATAGAACCGCTTCTGCGAAACCAGATAGCTGGCGAAACTCCAGGGACTGGTCGGCAATGTGGCTGTCACCAGGTCCTTCATGAAGGACGTCTGCAGCTCCACGCCTTCCAGCATCATGCCTGGATGCCAGTCAAAGGCCGGTTTGTCGTCGAAGAAGCACACATCGGCGGAAGGGATCGCGTCGAGATGTGCTGCGAGGCTCAGGTGGAAGGGACCGACGCCGATCCCTGCGAGGTCGAGGACTGGGGATGTCATGGACAGCTCCGTTGTTGATCAGGCCGCTTTTCCCCGGCCGATGGTCAGGCCGAGATACAATGGATTGTCGAGTTCGGTGCCAAGCGCGGGGACCGGCCGCTCGCCGGCATCGCCGTAGCCGATGGCAAAACGCACCTTGTTGATGGCGATGCGCGGCATTTTCGGCTGGAGCAGATCAAACAGGCGGAAACGCTCCGCCAGTTCCGGATGCCGCCCCTGATAGGAAACGATGCAATCGGCAAGCACACGGTAGAAGACTGCCTCATCCAGCCCGTCGAAATCGGCCAGCGCAGCCGAAACGAAGCGCAGCACGCTGGCGACGTGGCCGGTCTGCAGATGCTGCAGCAGATGCGCCGGCGGGCGTCGTTTCAGCGTCGCGCGAACCGACGGGTCGAGCGTGGCCAGTTCCGCGAAATCGGCATCGACCAGGTCGAGATCACCCTGGAAATCCTTGACCGCGACGCCGACCGGCATGTCACCCTCAAGGAGGATGGTGATGTTCTGGCCGTGGGCAATGAAGCCGACACCGTAGCGGCACAGGAAGTGATAGAGCGGCACGAAGACGCTGGAGAACAGACGCTGCAGCCAGACCTCATGGCCGAGACCCGAAAGCTCGATCAAGGCGCTGATCACAGGACGACCCTGCGCATCGGTCTGTGTCAGTGCGCCCATCATCATCGGCCGCCTGCCCTTTGGCAGATTCTGGAGTGGGCTCTCGCGCCAGATCGCGCCCAGCATTTCCAGGTGCTGGTAAGGCGCGGCTTCGATGCGTTCGAACTGAGGGTGCGGATAGAAGGCACCCGCCACTTCGCCGAGGACAACAGCGGGCTTCAGCACTGGGTCGACAGCCGCAACGTCGGCCAGCCAGCGTGACAGAAGCGGGCCGATGTCCATGTATTTTCCGGGCACGCCACGCCAGGCCGAGGTGTTGAGCACAGTGAGCGGCAGCTTCACATGCAGCGCCTCGGGCCGCGAGACGTTGGCCAGTGTGCGCAAGGACTGCTGGGCGGCAAAATAGTCGCCGAACCGGCCGAGCGGCACGATGCGTCCAGCGGCGATCTCGCCGGCATAGGTCGCAACAAGCATGGCCTGCCATTGCCAGGGATGGACAGGCACCAGCAGATGCGTCTCGGCAGATACGCCTGCTGCATCGCGGGCAGTCTCCAGGCGCGCTCGCTCTGTCTGGTTTAGAGCTGCCTCAAGCAAAGTCGCTTCGGTCACTTCGGGATCGATCGAAAAACGCAGATGCGTCCGTTGGGCGGCAATCCAGAACAGCTGGAACTCGGACACGAACTCGGGCGAATAGGCCTCGAATGCCTCGAGCCCCCAGCCGATGCGCCCCTTGTTCGCCGGCGCCTTCGGGTGGCCGTCGAGCAGACGCTGCAGGTCGAGATCCGGTAGCCTGGCGAGGTCGAAGGCGGTGAAGGCCTGGCGCTCGGCAAGGATGCGCACGTCCGCCATCAGGGTGTTGTAGAGTTCCTTGGCATAGGTGCTCAGCGTGGGCGCGGAAATCTCAAGCACGGCACGTGCATCGACGAAGAACGCCACCGCATCCTCTGCCGACCGACTGTCGACAGCCGTGACACGCGTGAGTGTTTCAGGGGCGATCGACAACTGACCCCAGATGCGGCGCTCGGCTTCGAAGCGATAGGCAACATCGTCGCCGAGCGGCACTTCCCAATACCGGCCAGCCGCGTTGAGCGGCCGGACCGGCAGCACCTCCTCATAGATCAGTTCCGAGATGGTGCGTGCCAGAATGGCCTGGTTGGCGCGTCGCCAGAGCTCACCGGTGACGGCTCGCCCTCTGGGTAACGGGCCGAGTGGTGCACTGTACGCATTCACAGCAGCACCTCGCCGAAGAATCGTTCGCGCTGGCAGCAGACGAACATCGCGCGCTTGTGCGGAAAGTCGAATTCCTTGACCTTGTCGTAGGCGGCGTCGGCGCAATAGCTCAGCATCTTATGGTTCGATGCGCGCGGCTCACCGACGATGCGCTGCGTGCGGGGATCGTCGAGAAACAGGTAGTGGGTGACCGAACGGAACAGCGCCAGCGTCTTCGGCCTGCCGAGATGCCGCTTGTTGCCGATCAGTCCATGCCAGCCACGATCATAATCGGTCGGCTCATAATAAGGTCCGAGGCGATCTTCCTTGCCCCAGTAGAACTCGAGGTAGCCGCTCGGCTCGCCGTCCAGGCTGGCGATGACACCGAAGATATGTGGATCCTGCTCCTGCACGGCGAGATAGCCGTCGAGTTCCTCGCGGCTCTGCGCCAGTTCCCAGAAGAAGGAGACGCGGCCGTCATTCATCCATTCGTGGAAAAGATCGAGATCCGTTCGCCGATCGATCGGCCGGAACGACAGGGTCAGATCAAGATCGGGCAGCCAGCGCTCATACATGATGCCATTGGGCCGCGGTGAACGCAGCGGCGGCAGCTGATCGGCCGGGCCGATCGATGTCCCGATAGCAGGATAGGTCAGGTGCGATGCCTGCTTGCGCCAGAGCAGAGGCAGCTGTCGCAGCACGGAACGCTTGAGTACCGTGCGCGACTTGCCCACCACCGGCTCTGCGGTACGTGCCGTCGCCAGTGCGATCACAGGCCAGGTCTCTTCGACCGGCGGCAACAGGATCTGTCCGGCGTCGGGAAAACGGCTGAAGATCGCATCGGCGAGCGCAGCCAGCATTTGCGGCTGGTCCTGCCTGCCAGTCTCGAAGACAACGTCATCAAGCAGCAAACCAGCCTGGTGCCGGATCAGTACCGCCTGCGCGATCCGGACACCGACAGGCGACACCAGGGTCAGCTTGCTGCCGTCATAGCGAACTTCGAACGCGCCCTCGTCCGAAGCCAGGAAATGCTTGGTAGCGGCAAGAATGCCATCGGTTCGGTCGGGTTTTTCTCTCAGCTGGATGTTCATGCGGGCTTCCTCGTGAAAAGCGGGTTTGACATCGGAACGTAGCCGGCGAGCGGGTCGGTCACTTCGGTGTTCTCGTTGGTGTTCTTCAGCGAAAACAGGAAATTGCCCTTGCAGCCGAGCGTGGGCGAATTCAGCAGATAGTCGAGGCAGGCCGGGCTGCCGGGTGCCCGCGCGGTGAGCCGTTCCAGCAGCAGACGAAAGCGGGCCAGCAGGGCTTCCTCGCTGGACAATCCGGCATCAGCGAGCGCCGAGATGACGGCAAAAACCCCATTGATGACGAGGTAGTAGCCGAACAGGCGGGCAGCGGCCTCCGCATCGAAGACATGATCGCCCTTGCCACCGGCGGCAGGCAGGTGCTCACGCAGCATCGGCAAGAACTCCCGGACGTAGCCGGTGCCCTGGCAGTCGCGGAAATAAAGATGGCTGGGCCAGCCCTCGTTTAACCCGACGACGAGGTTCTGCTGATGTGCGCCAAACAGCAGTCCGAATTCCGAGAAGGCAAGGAAGAAAGGCTCGATCGCGGTATCCAGGAACCGTTCGAACCAGCATTCTGCGACCACGGACGGTTCCAGGCCTTCCTGCTTTGCAACAAACCGGACGAGATCGGAAAGATGACTTTCCGCCTGCCCCGGGTGACGCTCGCACAAGGCGCCCAATACGGCTGCCTTGGGTGCGTTGTCCCGCCCGAAGGGGTTCTCGCGGAAGGACACGATGGTGCTGGTGAGCACCGCCCCGCCAGGCCCGTCGCGCAATGCCATCCATGCCGGTTCACCGAGTACGGTCAGCGTCGGGCAGGCATCCCTGAGCTTGTCGCCTAAGGTCCCCTTGACCAGGCTGTGCACCGAAAGCCCGCGATCGCATTCGTGCCGCTCAATGACCCGACGCGAATTGGTCAGCTTGAGGTCGAGCGAGAATTTCAGCATCCAGGTGCTGTCCGCGGAATGGATGGTACGCAGCGACGTCGTCGCGCGCCATGAGGGTCCGCCGAGGCCGAGATCTCGCACGAGGCCGGCCGCAAAAAGATGCTGGATGGCCGGCATCAGCATCAGCCGCGAGGCCTGCCAGGGGTGCATGGGAAAAAGCCGCGAAGCTTCGGCTTTCTCTAGAAGGGATGTAGCGTCATCGCCGGCGAGACCCGGCACCATTTCGGCGACATCATGCGGTTCAACGCTGCCACAGGCCAAGACACCCGAATGCACGGCCCACCAGCGCAACTGGAAAGCACCGCCATATTCGTGGCCGAAGCAGCGCGAATCTTCCTCGGAAAACTCATCACGGCTCATCGGCGTGGGATGGACGGCGTGACCGAAACGCAGAGCGCTCTCCGCCTCGATGAAGTCCGGCACGCCGTCGGCAAATGGTCTCGCAGCCCCCCGCGCTGCGACGGTTTGCGCGATCGCTGCAACACTGGCGGCCGCCCGCCTCTGCAGGTTCAGCCTGCTGGCGCTGCTGCAACGGCCGCGAATATCCTGCTCACGCAACAGCATGGCAAGGACATCGAAGAGTTCGATCTCGATAGGCCTGCCGTCGGTCAGCAGCCACATCCGGCCTTCGAAACCATGATAGCCGACCCGCGACCGATGACGCACAGGCGCGACAACGATCGCGCCAGTCGCCGACAGATCAAGGACAAGAACCTCCTTGCCACCCCGAGAGATCCCGTAGCGTTCAGCATAATCGAAACGGCATCCGTCCCACTCACGAACAATAGAATTCAATAATCTATCTATAGATGGAGCAATATTACTTATGTCATCCAAGTAAGTAATGGCATCCATTGTTTTTATCTCGCAGCAGTTGCAATTATATACTTATTGTGAAATTGAACACGGGCGATCTTCGAAAAACATTTCTTCCACCCGTGATGACCTCCACCTCTCCCCTCGAAGAAAAAAAGCTGACACGGCGCCTGGCGCTTGGCGTCATGTCGATCGGCTTTGGCCAATCGGCCTTTATCGTGCTGGTGCCATTGGTGATGGCTCGGCTCGGGTTGACGACCTTCGACCTTGGTCTGGCCGTGGCCGCAGGCACTCTCGCCTTCCTGATCGGCGCGCCGTTTTGGGGCAGCGCCGGTAACCGCGTCGGCCATGGCCGCATGATCCGCCTGCTTGGGCTGGCGATGCTGGCTGCTCAGCTCCTGCTGGTGATCCAGCTTGCGGCCGGGCCAACGACCTACGCCATCGCAACAGCCGGGCTGATCCTCTCGCGCCTGATCTACGGCTTTGCCGCCGCGGGCGTGATGCCCGCCGCTCAGGCCTGGCTCGCAGGCACGGTCGAAGCAGGTCGCCGGCAGGCGGCCTTCGGGTTTATGAGTGCCGGTCTCAATTTTGGCCGGCTCGCGGGTTCGGTGGCTGGCGCTGCCGCCGCGATCGCTGCACCGCTCACCGTCGCGCTGTTCATGCTGGCGCCGCTGATGCTGTGGCTGACGCCGAAGGGTGCGGCGAAGGTCAGGACTGACGCAAGTACCGGCACCACCGGGCTCTCGCCATTCGACAAGCGGATCCTGCCCTTCCTGCTGATCGGCGCCTGCATGACCGCCGGTTTTGGACAGGTGCAGATCATGCTCGGCCCGTTGCTGCAGTCGAAGCTCGGCCTCGACGCCGCCCAGGCGACGGCAGCGACCGGCGCGGCGCTCGCACTGGTGGCTGTCACCATGATCACGGTGCAGACGCTTGTGCTGCCCAGGCTGCGCTGGAGCGAGCGCAGCGGCATCCTTGCCGGAACCGGCCTGGTTGTCGCCGGTATGGCCGGCCTCGCGATCGCCAGCAACTACGGCGTCGGCGCCCTGGCGCTGGTGGCTACGGGCTTCGGCACTGCGCTGGCAACGCCGGCCTACACCGCCTGGCTTGCACGGCGCGTGGACCCCCATGAACAGGGTGCCGCCGCGGGTTGGCTGTCGAGCGCCCATATCGTTGGCCAGACCGCCGGTGCCCTGATGGGCGGTTCCGCTTTCCAGCTGGCGGCAGAGCTGCCGCTGCTGGGCTGCGCGGGCCTGGCGCTTGCCGCCGCCGCGATCGCCGCCGCGCTCGACAGGCGCGGTGGCACGCAGGGATGACGACACCGACCCGCGCGCGGTCATGAAATGGCCTCCGCCGGACGTTCGGCCGCAGCGGCGCTGCGCAGCATGCCATAGGTCATGATCACGGCGATGGCGGAGATTGCCGTGGCCAGCGCAAACAGCGGGCCGTAGCCCATCATGTCCGCGAGACGCCCGGCAACCATCGAGCCGACAAGATAGACGATGAGCTGCGCACAAGAGAGGATGGTGAAATCGGTGCCCGGCTGTTGCGACGAAGTCACCGACATGAACAGGCTGTAGAGCGCGACGATTTCCATGTAGCGCACCATCGTCTGCAGGAAGGACGCGCCGAAGATCGGTGCCGCACCGGAAAACAGCGCGAAGGCATGCAACATGAAGATGGCAAAGCAGATGGTGCGCAGGCCGCCAAGCAGCGCCAGGACGGATGCCGAGCCATATTTGCGCAGGAGCAGCGCCGCAACGAAGGAACCGCCGAGGCCGACGGTGACGGCAGCGCCGCCGGAGAGATAGCCGATCCAGTCGAGCGGGACACCGGCGTCGACGAGATAGGCGCCTTCCATCGACTTCACCAGGCCTTCACTGGCGCGGTAGACCAGCGCGATCCACAGGATCCGCCGCGCTTCTGGCCGTGCCAGGAAGTTGCGGATGGAGGGCCTGGTCAGTGCAGCCTGCTTGTCGGCGGCAGGATCGGTCTCACGCATGGCAAGCGCGGCGACCAGGGGAATGAACGACAGCACCGCAATCGTGACAATCGCTACATCCCAGCCGAAGCGATGGTACAGGATCAGCCCCAGCGTCCCGCCAATGACGACGCCGAGTGCCACCGAACCGCCCTGGATGGCGTTGCCGATCGGCCGGTCGGCGGGATCGAGATATTTCGCGGCATAGCCGTCGGTGGCGATGTCCTGCGTCGACAGGAGCATGGCGACGAAAAAGCCGACCGCAAAGATCGCCCAGACGTCGGTCGGTTCGACAGCCAGCATGCCGAACAGCGCCGCGATGATGCCGAACTGGGTGATGATGACCCAGCTGGCACGATGCGCGCGCGCGAACGGACGATAGCGGTCGATCAGCGGCGCCCACAGGAACTTGAGCACGAGCGGCAGCATCAGAAGCGAGAGCATGCCGATGGCCGTTCGTGACACGCCCTGTTCGCGCAGGATCGGTGGTATCGCCGCCGCGAACAGATAGGTCGGGATGCCTTGCGCCAGATAGAGGCCGCCGAGCACGGCGAAGAGCCTGAGCCGCGAGCGGTTTTCCTGGATTTTTGGGAATTCCGCCGCGCTCATGCCGCCGCTCCCTAGAAGGTGACCTTGAAGGACGCCGCAATGGTGCGGCCAAGACCCGGCACGTCAGCACCACGCGTCGCGGAAGCGGTCGGATTGACGTAGTAGGTGTCGAAGATGTTGCGCACGGCGAAATTGAGCTCCTGACCGCCGGCGAACTTCTTGGTCACGCCGATATTGGCCAGAACCGCCCCGTCCAGTTCCTGGCTGGCGATACGATCGCGACCGGAGAACATCTCCAGTTCGGTGCGCAGCGTCAGGTTGTTGTCGAAGTGCGTGACGACATAGGCCAGCCCCTTGTAGGTGGTGGGGATGCGGTTGTTCGGCAGATATTCGTTCGAGCCGATCTTGCCGTCCCTGTTGGCGTCGTACTTGCCTTCGACGTAACCGACCGAGCCGCCCAGCGTGAACATCTCGTTGACGTCGTATTCGGCGTTGGCCTCGAAGCCCCAGATGCGCTCCTTCTGCTGCGAAACGCGGTTGGCGGCGATGTCGTAGTTGACGCCGTTGTCGGAGGTCGACAGGTACGCGCTGGCACCACCCCTCACATTGCCCCAGTCGCCGCGAAGACCGCCCTCCCAGGTGTTGACCACCTGTGGCTCTGGCGCGATGTCGGCATAGCTGATGCGATAGTCAGGCGCATTGGTGCAGGGCAGAAGCGGCCGGATGCTGGTGCCGTAGGCATCGCAGGTCTCGGCATTGGTGTTGAGACCGGCGCGGCGGGTAAAGCCCCCGATGTCGGTGAGACTGAAGCCTTGCGAGAAGTTGCCGAAGGCCTGCAGTTCCTGGGTAATGTCGAAGACCGCACCGGCATTGAAAGTCGTGGCGTTGTAGTTGAAGGACCCGCCGACGACGTCGATCGCAGGCAATCCCACGAGGTTCGTTCCGACCAGCACCGCAGCGGCCGGGCGTTTGAAATTGTCGACGTCGAGATAGAACTGGTCGAAACGCACGCCACCCTGCAGGCGGAAGCGTTCGGTGACCGGCACCTCGGCCTGGGCGAAAGCCGCGACCGAATTCTGCGTCGACGGCGCAATCGCATCCTGGCCATTCAAAAGTGTCTGGCCGGTCTGGTCATGGGTGAAATCGAAACCCCAGGTCAGCGTGCTGCCTTGGGTGATGAAATCGACTGGCGTGTTGACGGTGGCATTGATGCCCGAGCGCTGCACTTCCAGTGCCGTCTGGTTGAAGGAAGCGGTCGGGTCCCGGTTGATCGGCAGCAAGGTCGGCCGTGCGGGATTGACAGGAAGGTAGACCTGCGAGTTCACCCTGGAGAATTTGGTGAAGGGCGATTGCTTGAAGATGTCGTTGTAGAACGCCTTCAGTTCGAGCTTGCCGAGTGCGAAGTCACTGTCGGTGTATTTGGCCGTCAGATATTTGGAATCCTCGATCAAGGGCTCTCCGGTGTAGGCGTCGGAGAAATTCGGCTTGACCGGGTTGCTGAGATAATCCGTGAACCAGTCGGCCTTCTGTCGTGCGTAGGTCCAGTCGGCGCTGAGTTCGATACGCTTGGAACCGTTCTCGTAGCCGATCACGCCGGAGAGATCGCCCCAGCCGGTGCGGTCGCCGCCGCCCTGGCCCAGCATCGCATCCGAAGCCATTTCGTTGCCGTGACCGTCGTAGGTGCGGCGGCTGAAATTGCCCGAGGCGGACCCAAAATAATCGAAGTCGCCGCTACGGCCCTCGACCTGGACATTGCCGCTCGGCGCTGCCGACTTGCCGAAATTCTCGGTGAAGGCGGTGACACCGGTGCGCACCGTGACTTTCGGCGTATCGCTAGTGCCACGCTTGGTGATGAAGTTGATGGTACCGCCGGTGGCGCCGGCGCCGTAGAGGCTGGACGCGCCGTTGATGATCTCCACACGCTCGACCGTGTCGAGGTCGATGGTGGCGAGGATGCGCGAGACATCACGCAGCGGCGTGTTGCGCGGCACGCCGTCGACCATGATCAGCACGCTGCGGCCACGGAAGGTTTCGGAAGCACCCGAGATCGTCTCATTGCGCGGCGCGTAGCCGGGTACCAGGCGAGCGATCAGGTCGGAGGCATTCTCTCCCTGCCCCACCGCCGTTCCGATGGCATCACGGTCGATCACCTGCACCGACTGCGCAACGCTCGATATCGAGCGGTCGTCGCGCCCGGTGATGATGATCTTGTCGAGCATCGTCGCATTGTTATCTGCCGGTTTTTGCGCATCCTGCGCAGTTGCCGGTTTTTGCGCATCCTGCGCAGGGACCTGTTTCTGCGCATTCTGCGCAAGGGCCGGCCCGGCCAGGATCGAGGAAGACAGCAACGACACCACGACAAGCTTCTGCATATACACCCCCAGATTGCGGAGCCAGCAATGCCCTCTCGCGGCTCCTCTGAAGCGCGCCTAAATAACTTAACAAACGAGTCAAGTTTGAAGGCTACAAAAACAGTCAAGTTTTCGCGATGATATGTTGCAGTGCGGCATTGCGGGCACACAGCGAGGGGTTCCATCACGTTGATATGGGCAGCCGCGCACGCCGACAAACGCTCCCGGGGGTCCGGAAGCTTACGAAAAAACAAGGTCGATGAGGCTCTGTCTCAGACGCGTATCGAACGCCGCTTCAGCGACGCTCCACCGGACGGCCGGTGGATTGGCGGACATGGAGCTCTGGCTTGATGAGTTCCTGCGAGGGACGCACGGTCTGGCCATTCAGCTTGTCCAGCAGTGCGCTGGCGGCTCGGCGGCCGACTTCGCGCTGGCCGTTCCACACGGTGGTCAGAGCCGGGGTGGCGATCTGTGCTTCCTCGAGGTCGTCATAGCCCGTCACTGAAATATCGACGCCCGGCACAAGGCCGGCTCGCGCAATGCCGTTCATCAGGCCAATGGCAACGAGATCGTTCCAGCAGCAGGCGGCGGTCGGCCTGTCCTTCAATGCCAGGAACTGCGCCGCGGCCTCGAAGCCGCCCTGCTTGGTGCGCGGCCCGGGGACACGCCAGGACGGCATCACTTCAAGACCCGCCGCCTCCATGGCATTGACATAGCCCTGATAGCGGTCGCGGCCAGTGGAGGTCTGGTCGGTGCCACCGACCATGGCAATGCGTTTGTGACCGAGCGAGATAAGGTGGTTGGTGGCAAGCGCCGTGCCATAGGCATCATCGCCACGGAACACGGGTACATGCGCGCCATCGACATCACGCGCGATCAAAACCGCCGGCAAGCCGTTTTCCTCGGCCATGATGATGTCGGAAGCCGGTGTATCGATGGCTGGCGACATGATCACGCCATCGGCCCCAAGCTGCAGCAGCGTGTCGATGAAGGTGCGCTGCTTGTCGAGCTGGTCGTAGTGATTGGAGAGCAGGAAGGTCTGCCGGCTGCGATCCAGTTCGTGTTCGATGGAGCGCAGGATCTCGGCGTAGAACGGGTTCATGATGTCATGCACGACAACACCGACAATGCCGGAGCGCGAGGTGCGCAGCGAAGCGGCACGGCGGTTGTAGATATAGCCGATCTCGCGGGCATGTTCCTTGATCTTCTCGCGGGTCGAGCCCGCCACCAGCGGGCTGTCGCGCAACGCCAGGGAAACAGTGGCCGTGGAGACGCCGAGCGCATCGGCAATGGTCGAAAGCTTGATCTTCTGTGCCAGCGCTCTGGGCTCCCGCTCGCGATTTAAACTGTTTAAAAGCGGCTTATGCCATCGAACGACGGCAAATCAAAGCTTTTTTGCCAGCTCGCCGGTTTCGGCGTCCAGAGCCGCCTTGTGACGGACACGCAACCTGTGTTCGCGATGCAGGATGTAGAGCCCGCTGGCAACGATGATGGCAGCACCTGCAAGCGTCCAGCCGTCGGGAAACTGGCCGAAGATGAAGTAGCCGAAACCGATCATCCAGACCATCTGCGAATAGGGATACGGCGCCAGCGCCGTCGCGGTCGCCAGCTTGTAGGCACGGATCAGCAACCAGTGACCGCAGCCACCAAAGACACCGAGCAGGAGCAGGACCGTCCAATGCCAAGCATCCGCCGGCAGGGTGGCGGAGAAGAACAGCGTCGGCGAAAGGATGACGGCCGGCGCCAGCGCCGAATAGAAGATCAGGCTTTCCGGCGTCTCGGTCGCAGCCATGCGCCGCGTCATGATCACGTACAGCGAGTTGGAGAGCATTGAGCCGAGTGCGAACAGATGACCGATGCCGAACACGCCGACCCCCGGCCGGGTGATCACCAGCACGCCGATGAAACCAGCCAGGATCGCCAGCCAGCGCCGCCAGCCCGCCCATTCGCCAAGCAATGGTCCCGCCAGCGCCGTAATCACCATCGGGCCAAAGAAATAGATCGACGTCGTCTCGGCCAGTTGCAGCGTGCGCAGCGCGACGATGTTGCAGAGTGTAGAACCCGCCAGAAGCATGCCACGCAGGATGTGAGCCTTAAGGTTCACCGCCCGAAAGCGTCCGATGTTTTGCCATGCACGGAACAGGCCCATCACAAGCACGACGTGGACGCTGAAACGAACCCAGGCGATGAACAGCGGCGCCAGGCCGGCGAGCACCAGATATTTGATCGACGTGTCGAGGAAAGAAAACACCACATAGACGGACAGCATGTAAGCGATCGCCACGGGCGGCGTCGCGCTCTCATCCTGTCTGTCTGGCTGGTTCACTGCGGCAAGGCGTCACGAAAATGGTCCTGCCCGCTTCTCTGCTGGAAGAGCTGGCGGGCAGCAACATAAAAGATGTCATCAGCCCCGGAATTTTACGCGCTGGACGCCCTCTTCGCTCGATATGGGCCCATCAGGCGTGCATGCGCGCGCCCTTGGTTATCTTGTCGACGATCTTCTTGTCGGCACGCAGCGCAATGCCGACAACCTTGGCATCGTCCGGTGCAAACTTGGCGAATGTCTCGCGGTTGAGTGCATCGAAGCCGGTCGAGAACATCTCCTCGACATAAAGCGACACCTTCACGTCCCGCTCCAGTGAGCGGCGATGGATCGTGGACAAGGTTGCCTGGTCAGCCGACAGGACGATGACCGGCTGTACGGACAGCGCGTTGTAGAGATTGCCGGTGCGGTCGCGATAGGGTTCACCGATCATGTCCGGAAACTGGGCAGCGACGCCGGTGCTCAGGAAGGCGGTGACGTTGAGTTTCTGCCAGACGGCAAGATCTTCTCTCAGCACGACTGTAAATTTCGTATCGAACATGGCAGCTTCCTATATTGAGCACGATGAATGAGATGATGCCCACCGATCTAGTTGCCGAGGCCTTTCAGGGTCTTGGACGTTTGTGCGCAAATGACAGCGGTGACCGCATCGTGCAGGCTCCAGGCGCCACGGGCATGGAGCGCATCGAGGCCTGGTTCCACGGTCCGGTTTTCGACCCGCATCGCCATGACACCTACGCGATCGGCATCACGCTTTCCGGCGTGCAGAGCTTTCATTATCGTGGCGCAGTGCGACACAGCCTGCCCGGCCAGCTGATCGTATTGCATCCGGACGAAGTTCATGATGGCGGTGCCGGCACGGAAAATGGCCTGCGCTATCGCATGCTCTATGTGGAACCGTCGCTGCTTGCAGCAGCCATGGGGGGCGTGCCGCTTCCGTTTGTGGCGGAAGGCATCATCGACGACGCCGGCTTTCGTACCACGCTCGCCAGCGCGCTCGGCGACCTCGATCGGAAACTGGACGAACTGTTCGTCGACGATTTCATCGCCCAGCTTGCGTGTTTCATGCAGCATCATGCGGGCCGCCCGGCCAAACCGCTGGGCAAAACAGCCTGGCGCACTGCAAACCTTGCACGAGACTATCTGACGGACAATGCACTGGACCTGGTGCGATCGGACGAGCTGGAAGCCGTGACCGGTCTCGATCGCTATGCGCTGTCACGCCATTTTCGCGCAGCCTTCTCCACGAGCCCACATCGCTTCCTGGTGATGCGGCGGCTGGAACAGGCAAAGAAAATGATGACAGCCGGCACACCGCTCGCCGAGATCGCAGCCGCTGCCGGCTTCAGCGATCAGAGTCATTTCAATCGTCAGTTCAAGAAGGCATACGGCATGACACCGGGGCGCTGGTCGGCGCTTATCCGCGGCGAGAGGCCGAGCGAAATCAGAACCGCCGCTTAGAGCGCCGCGCGTCCGTTTGGACGCGCAAAGGTCGCTCTAGCACTTTGATTTTGCGCATGATCCTTTCCGAAAATCGATTCCGATTTTCGGGGTCATGCGCTAGGCCACCGCGACAACGGGACGGATTTCCTGTTCGTCCTCGTCCTCATCGGTGAGCACGATTTCTTCGTCCGAAAGGTTCGCCTCGATACGGGCCAAGAGCTTGAACAGCGTCTTCTGGTCCTTCTTGTCGAGACCGCGCAGCGCCTGCTTTTCGGTCTTCTTCACCGACTTCTCGATGGCATGGATGGTTTCGCGGCCGGAATCGGTCAGGAAAATATGCGCCTGGCGGGCATCGGCATTGGAGGCACGCTTTTCGAGGAAGCCCTGGGCCTGCAGCCGGTTGATCGTCTTGGTGATCGTCGGCGGGCGAACGCCCAGGCGATCGGCCAGTGTGCCGGGCGTCTGGCCATCTTCACGGCTCAACGCCAGCATGATCTGATCCTGCCCGGCATAAAAGCCGTGTGTCAGCAATCTGGCGGCAAGAGCAGTTCTTGCCAATCTGGCCGCGGAATGCAGCCGGCTCATCGTTGCACTTTTGTCAGCCTTGGCCATGGTCAGTCTCCTGGACCGCGCCGAAATCGGCACAATAGCCGCGGCGCTCGCAATGAGTGTTCAAAGAGGCCGGCCAATGAACCGCTTTGCCGGCAAGCCACGCAACATTCGCCGTGGCTAATGACAGATCATTATTTCAGTTAGATGACAAAGCATTATTGCAGCGCAAAATGCTCACACGGCAATGACAGCAGACCTGTCTGGATCAGCGGTTTGGCAGGTGCAAAAGCAGGAGTGACGTCCTATATGGAATGAAATTTCCCCTTCGAGGCCCCGACATGAGCGAGACACAGACGCAGATCCCCGTAACCGTGCTGACCGGCTATCTCGGCGCGGGCAAGACGACGCTGCTCAACCGCATCCTCTCCGAGAACCACGGCAAGCGTTATGCCGTGATCGTCAATGAGTTCGGCGAGATCGGCATCGACAACGACCTGATCGTGGAGTCCGACGAGGAAATCTACGAGATGAACAATGGCTGCGTCTGCTGCACGGTGCGCGGCGACCTGATCCGCACGGTCGAAGGCCTGATGCGCCGCCCGGGCCGCTTCGACGCCATCCTGGTCGAGACCACCGGCCTCGCCGATCCGGCGCCGGTTGCGCAGACCTTCTTCATGGACGAGGACGTCCGCTCCAAGACCAAGCTCGACGCCGTGGTGGCGCTGGTCGACGCCAAGCACCTGCCGCTGCGCCTGAAGGACTCCAAGGAAGCCGAGGACCAGATCGCCTTCGCCGATGTGGTTGTGCTGAACAAGACCGACCTGGTTACCCCGGAAGAACTCGCAACGGTCGAAGCGACCATCCGCGCCATCAACCCGTCGGCCCGCATCCATCGCACCCAGCGCTCGGGCGTGGCCCTGACCGAAGTGCTCGACCGCGGCGCCTTCGATCTCAAGCGCGCCCTGGAGAACGACCCGCATTTCCTGGAAGCGCACGATCACGACCACGATCATGAATGTGGTCCGGATTGCGATCACGACCATCACCAGCATCATCATCACGACCATGATCATCACCACCATGATCATGACCATCATCACCATGCCTCGCCGATCCACGACGTGACGGTGCAGTCGGTGTCGCTGCGCGGCGGCGAAATGGATCCGAAGAAGTTCTTCCCCTGGATCGAAAAGATCACCCAGATGGAAGGCCCGAACATCCTGCGCCTGAAAGGCATCATTGCCTTGAAGGACGATCCGGATCGCTATGTGCTGCAGGGCGTGCACATGATCATCGAAGGCGATCACCAGCGCGCCTGGAAGGATGGCGAGAAGCATGAGAGCCGGCTGGTGTTCATCGGCCGCAAGCTCGACGCCGAACGGCTGAAGTCGAGCTTCGACGCCTGTCAGGCGGCGTAAGCACGTCGCCATCGCACTTTTCTTGCCTGCACCGGCAAGGTCGAGTAAGCCCCTCACCGGCTTTCAGCTGATGAGGGGCTGTTCTTTGATGGCCTGCCCGAACTATCGCATGGATTTTCTGCCCGATGCCCACAGTCGCCCCGCTTGATATCGACGGCCATTGCGTCACCGCCGTTTTCCTCAACGACGTGCCGCATTTCGCGTTCGCCGACGGCGCGGTGCACAGGCTGGACAATGGCCACAAGACCGTTCAGTCCAATGACGGCCTGCTGGCAGCGGTCTATGATCAGCTCAACGAGCGGCTGATCACCGGCGGCGAGGATGGCAAGGTGTTCTCGGTCAAACCTGAAGGCGTTGTCGAGGAACTCGCCGCCGCGGGTCGCAAATGGATCAGCAGCGTTGCCGCCGGACCGCAGGAAGCAGTTGCATATGGCGCGGGCAAGAGCGCTTTCGTCCTCTTCAAGGATGGCAAGGTCAAGGAATTCCAGCACCCGCGCACCGTGGAAGGCCTGGCTTTCGCACCACGCGGCATGCGCATCGCTGTTGCCCGCTACAACGGGGCCACGCTGCATTTCCCGGCCACCGACGGCAAGCCGACCGAACTGGAATGGGCTGGCGCGCATACCGGCGTCACCTTCTCCCCAGACGGTAATTTCCTGGTCACCACCATGCAGGAGAATGCCCTGCATGGCTGGAAGCTGGCCGATGCCAAGCACATGCGCATGTCGGGTTATCCCGCCAAGGTGAAGAGCCTGTCGTGGAGCGCGCGCGGCAAGTGGCTGGCCAGCTCTGGCGCGCCGGCAGCGATCGTCTGGCCCTTCCAGGCCAAGGACGGACCGATGGGCAAGGCGCCGCTGGAACTCGGTACGCGTGGCAACACAATGGTCACTTCCGTCGCCTGCCATCCGACGGAAGAAGTCGTTGCGATCGGTTACGAAGACGGCATGGTCATCGCCGCCCGTTTCCATGACGCCAAGGAAGTGATGTTGCGTCGTCCCGGCAAGGGAGCCGTCACCGCGCTGACCTGGGATAAAGCCGAGCGTCGGCTGGCCTTCGGCAGTGCCACCGGCGACTGCGGCATCATCGACATCACGGGCTGATCTCAACCGGCTGGCTGCGCCGAAGGCTTGCGCCGCAGCGCCAACCCATCTCGCATGTTAAGGGACAGCAGAATGATGTTTGCCGCTCCCGCCACAAGTTCGAGTGCCTGCACGGCGAAGAAGGCCGCATCGAAACGCCCCTCACCGGCCCAACCCGCAAGCGCATAGGCCGACGGCAGCAGGACCAGCAGACCATTGGCGGCGATGAACCGCATGCGGCGCTTCTTGCGCAGGACGACAGGGTTTCTCCAGCCTTTGCCCAGTGAAAAACCGGAGGCGCCAGCCAGAGCCATGGCCGGAATAAGCACGACCATGCCACTAAGAACGGCGGACTTCACTGCTGCGATCGCCTCCACGTCCCCCAATAATTCAGCCACCGCCGTCGACAGCCAGAAACCGGCAACGGCAAGCAGCGCGACGGAACCAGCCGCCGCGTGGATCTTCGCATTCATTGCGATCTCCCGCGATTTGAATAGCATGCTATATATCATTGCATAGCATGCTATTCAATAGCTATTCCTGAACCATGAGATTCCACAAAGAACGCTCGGCAGGCTTCCTCGCCAACCAGATGGCGCGCCTTTTTGCCAAAGGTCTGCAGCGGCGCATCGGTCCGCTGGGCCTGGCGCCGGCGCAATTCATGACGTTGCTTGCGCTGTGGGACGAAGATGGATTGACCCAGAGTGAACTGGTGCGTCGCCTCGATGTCGAGCAGGCGACGATGGCCAACACCTTGACACGCATGGAACGCGACGGGCTGATCGAGCGGCGGTCCAACCCGTCGGACGGGCGATCACAGTCCGTTCATCTGACGGAAAAGTCAAAACATCTCTGTGACCCGGCTACCGATGCCGCCCGCGCCCAGAACGCCACCGCCCTGGCCGATTTCACCGATCAGGAGAGGGAAATGTTCCTCGCGTTGATGCGCCGCGCCATCGCAGCCATGCATGACGACTAATCTGCGCGCATCGCCGCAGATATTTCTATCCGAATCCAGAATAAAAACGCTGAACCAACACTCCTTTGCCAGGCGGCCAATTGCGGTCTGCGATCGCATTTGCTTAGAGTGCGGCGCGCCAACAAGGGGGAGTGAATGAGCGTAAGCAAGGGTTCGAGCAGCATCATCGGCGGCATTGACGCCAAGCGCATCGCGCAATTGCGGGCAGCAGAGGCGGAGATTTTCCGAAAAGCCCGTCCGAAATCGCAGGCCCGCACGGGCAATGGCATCGCCGGCTATTTCGACGGCGTGCCGATGCACTGGATGACCGATTGGCCGACGCCGTTCCCGATCCTTGTGGAAAGCGCCAGGCGCGCCACCATCACCGATGTCGACGGCAACCAGCTGGACGATTTCTGTCTCGGCGATACCGGCTCCATGTTCGGTCATTCGCCGGCACCTGTCGCCCGCGCCATCCGCAAGCAGGCCGGGCGCGGCCTCACCTATATGCTGCCGTCCGAAGATGCGCTGGCCGTCGGCACGCTGCTGCAGGAGCTTTTCGGCCTGCCCTACTGGCAGATCGCCACCACCGCCACCGACGCCAACCGTTTCGCGTTGCGCGTCGCGCGCGCCGTGACCGGCCGCGACAAGATCCTCGTCTTCAACGGCGCCTATCATGGCTCGGTCGACGAGACGATGGTGCGCATCAAGGACGGCAAAGCGATCAATCGGCCGGGACTTGCCGGCGAATTCCGGGATCTGACCCAACGCGCCAAGATCGTCGAATTCAACGACCTGCCGGCGCTGGAAGCAGCGCTGAAGGCGAAGGACGTCGCTTGTGTCATCACCGAGCCGGTGCTGACCAATTCCTGCATGGTGCTGCCGCAACCTGGCTTTCTCGAAGCGCTCCGGCGCCTCACCCGCGAGACGGGCACGCTTCTGCTGATCGATGAGACGCATACGATTTCGACCGGTCGCGGCGGCTACACCAAAATCCATGGTCTCGAGCCCGACCTTTTCGTCCTCGGAAAACCCGTCGCTGGCGGCGTGCCCGCGAGCGTCTGGGGCATGAGCGAGGATACAGCCTCGCGTTATGCCGCCTACAACCGTGGCAAGGAGCCCGGCTATTCCGGCATGGGCACGACGCTGTCGGCCAATCCGCTGCAATTCGCCACCATGCGCGCGACGCTGGAAGAAGTGATGACGGCGGAAAACTACACCCATATGGAAAGGCTGGCGGATAAACTGGCCACCGGACTGTCTGTCGCGATAAAACGCTTTCAATTGCCCTGGCATGTCATGCGTGTCGGTGCGCGCGTCGAGTTCATCTGCGCACCAGGCCCGCTTGGCAATGGCGCCGAAGCCGAAAGCGCGCATGCGCCGGAGCTGGAGGCGGCCGTGCATGTCGCACTGGTCAATCGCGGCGTGCTGATCGCGCCGTTCCACAACATGATGCTTATCTCGCCGGTCACCACGGCGGCACAGGTGAAACGTCTGATCACGGCCTTCACCGAAGTTGCCGCCAGGCTCGCGGCATGAGACAAGCCAGACAACAATCCTTCAGAGTGCAATCATGACTTCACCTTCCGGCTCGACGCCTGCCGAGGCCACGGCGTTCCTCGATGCCCATCCTGAAATCGAAGCCTTCGACATTATCCTGACCGACGCCAATGGCGTCGGGCGAGGCAAGATCCTGCGCCGCCACGAACTCGCAGGCGTCTATGAAAACGGCCGTCATATGCCGATCTCGATCCTTGGCCTCGACATCACCGGCGAAGATGTCCACGAAACCGGCCTGATCTGGGACTCCGGTGACGGCGACCTGCGCGCATGGCCGATCCCCGGCACGCTGGTGCCCTTGCACGGCACCAATCCGCCACGCGGCCAGGTCCTGATGGCGATGTATCACCTCGACGGCGAGCCGATGACGTCGGATCCACGCCATGCACTGGCTCGCCAGGTCGAGGCACTGGCGGCCAAGGGTTTCCATCCGGCCGGGGCCTTCGAGCTCGAATTCTTCCTGCTGGCCAACGAGCGTGACGCCGACGGCAAGGTGCAGCCGGCCAATGCCGTGCTCGACGGGCGCCGCAGCGGCAAGACGGAAGTCTATTCCGTCGACCATCTGCATGGCATGGAGCCGTTGTTCTCCGACATCTACGCGGCGGCCAAGGCACAGGGCATTCCGGCCGAAACGGTGATCTCGGAATATGCGCCGGGCCAATACGAGCTGACGCTGAACTACCGCAAGGACGTGATGCGCGCCGCCGATGATCTCATCATGCTGAAGCGCGTGGTGCGCATGCAGGCCCGCCGCCATGGCGTCACCGCCTGCTTCATGGCCAAGCCGATCGAAAAATACGCCGGCTCCGGCATGCATTTCCATGTCTCGCTGCTGGATGGTGCCGGCAAGAACGTCTTCACCGAGACAACGCCAGGCACCTGGTCGCCACTGCTGCTCAATGCGCTTGGCGGGCTCGCCGAAACGATGGCGGAATCCATGCTGGTGTTTGCCCCGCACGCCAATTCCTGGCGTCGGTTCGTTTCGCAATCCTATGCCCCGGTCGCCCCGACATGGGGCGTCAACAACCGCTCCGTGGCCCTGCGCGTGCCAGCCGGCGATGCAAAAAATCGCCGCATCGAACACCGACCATCTGGTGTCGACGCCAACCCCTATCTGGTTGCCGCAACCATTCTGGCAGGCGTTGCCAAGGGCCTTGAGGAAAAGCTCGATCCGGGCCCGGAAGTCACCGGCAACGGCTACGAGGCTGCGGGCGATGCAAAGACCAGGATGCCGATCGATTGGCGTGCTGCGATCGACGCCGCTCGCGGTTCATCCTTCCTGAAGACCGCGCTCGGACCGGACCTGCACAAGACCTTCGTCGAGATCAAATGGGCAGAGTATCTGCGTGTCGCCCGTACGGTCAGCGAACTCGACTACCACCTCTATCTGCACGAGGTCTGAGTTCGGCATCGACAGGCAGAGCTAGCGCACAAGGATTGCTCTGAGGTCGTTGACATTCGTGCCGGTCGGCCCCGGCACGAACAGATCGTTGACTGCATTGAAGGCTGTCCAGGCGTTGTTGCCGGCGAGCATCGCTTTGGCATCGACAGTGGCCGCCCGCATGCGCGTCACAGTGGAGCCGTCGCAGAACGCACCGGCATTGTCCTCTGAACCGTCGATACCGTCAGTATCGGCGGCCAGGGCGTCGATACCGTCGACGCCATTGATGCCAATGGCGAAGGCCAGCAGGAATTCCGAATTACGGCCACCCTTGCCCTTGGCGCGCAGCGTCACCGTGGTTTCGCCGCCGGAAAGAACAAGCACAGGTTTCTTGAAAGGCCGGTTACGCGTGGCGACTTCGCGGGCGATCGCGGCATGCACCGAACCGACTTCGCGCGCTTCTCCTTCCAATGCATCGGAAAGGATGACCGCCTCGATGCCCTGGCGCTTTGCCTCGGTCGCGGCCGCTTCCAGGGAGACTGCGGCCGACGCAATGACATGCACCTCGTTGCGGGCAAATTTCGGGTCATCGGGGCGCGGTGCTTCGGAAGCCGCGGAGTTGATATGTGCCATCACTGCATCCGGCAGCTTCATGCCATAGGCCTTGATGGCAGCGAGCGCATCAGCGCGGCCTGCCTCATCCGGGACGGTCGGCCCGGAAGCGACGAGTGCTGGATTGTCGCCGGGAATGTCGGACACGATCAGTGACACCACCCTGGCCGGCCAGGCAGCAGCGGCCAGACGCCCGCCCTTGATGGTGGAAACGTGCTTGCGGATCGTATTCATGGCTGAGATCGGCGCACCGGACGCGAGCAGCGCCTCATTGACGGCGATCTCATCGGCCAGCGTCAGACCGCCGGCCGGCGACGGCAGCAGCGCAGACCCGCCGCCGCAGACCAACGCGACGACCAGATCGTCCTCGCGAAGGCCCGAGACGATCTCGTGCAGTCGCTTCGCGGCGGCAAGGCCGGCGGCGTCTGGCACCGGATGCGCAGCTTCGACCACCTCCAGATGCCTGGTCGGCGCGCCATAGCCGTAGCGCGTGACGATCAGCCCTTCGATCGGCCCGTCCCATACCTTTTCAAAAGCCGCGGCCATCTGGGCCGACCCCTTGCCCGCGCCGATGACGATGGTGCGTCCCTTGGGTTTCGCCGGCAGGTGCCTGCGGATCGTCAGTTCCGGGTCCGCCGCGGCCACGGCAGCCTCGAAGATCGCGGTGAGGAAGGCCTTCGGATCGAGGGTCATGGAGAAGCCTTTGTTTAGCGGCGGATGGAGGGGTCAATCACCGGAGGGCGGCAGGGCGAGCCGGCTGCGATCCACGCCGAGATGTGCACACAAGGCGTCGACCACGACATTGTGGTCTTCGCGTTCCGGCAGCCCGGAAACGGCGATCACACCGATGACGCCAGCGCCCTTGACGGTGACAGGAAAACCGCCGCCGGCCAGCACATATTCGGAGACATCCAGCCCCTCGCCGACCTTGAACGTGCGGTCCGGACGCTGCTGCTCGAGGACCAGGCGATAGGTGCTGCGCAGATAGCGCTTCACGACATTGATCTTGCGCCGCGCCCAATCGGGATTTGAGGCATTGGAGCCTGGCATGGCGGCGTAGAACAGCGGACGGTCGAAGGTGCGGATCTCCACGATGATCGGCATGTCTTGCTTCAGCGCCCGCTCCCGGATCGCGCTGCCGATCTCGAAGGCCACAGCCTCATCGAAGCGCTCGAAAACCAGCGTCGCCTCCTGACGCTTGATCGTCTCGATATCGTCGCTCGCGGCCATGCTTCCTCCCAGAAGGCACGAATGTCCTTTCGCGTTTACGGCAAACTGCCCTTGGGTCAAGGGCAGATCAGGAATTCGCCATCACCAGATCGCTCTTGGCCGGCTTTCCGGCGACATAAACCTCGCGCACGACGCGGTCGTCGCCGACCGTCTGCAGCAGGAACAGCTCCTCAGCCAGCGAGTTGATCCGTTCCGAACGCACTTGCAGCAGCGGCGTCGCCCGGCTGTCGAGCACGACAATGTCGGCGTCGGTTCCTGCTTCCAGCGTGCCGACGCGATCGGCCACCGACAGCGCCTCGGCATTGCCGCGGGTAATCTGCCAGAACGACTGGAACGGATTGAGCTTTTCCCCCTTAAGCGCGATGATCTTGTAGGCTTCGTCCATGGTGCGCAGCATCGAATAGTTGGTGCCGCCGCCGACATCGGTCGCCGTCGCAATGCGCAGCGGCTTTTCGCGGCTCCGATAGCCCTGATAGGCGAACAGGCCCGATCCGAGGAAAAGGTTGGAGGTCGGACAGAAGACGGCGACCGCGCCTGTGTCCGACAGGACATCGGCTTCGCGCTCGGAAAGATGAATGCAATGGCCGAGAAGCGTCTTCGGACCCATCAGGCCATAGTGCTCGTAGACATGGGTGTAGTCCTTCGACCAGGGATAGAGTTCCTGGGTGAAAGCAATCTCGGCGTGATTCTCGGACAGGTGCGTCTGGATATGCAGGTCCGGATGCTCGCGGGCCAGCGCCTGCGCCATTTCCATCTGCTCCGGGGTGGAGGTGATGGCGAAGCGTGGCGTGATCGCGTAAAGGCCGCGGCCTTTGCCATGCCAGGCCGCGATGAGCGCCTTGGTATCGTCGTAGCTCGATTGCGGTGTATCGTGCACAGCTTCCAGTGCGTTGCGGTCCATCATCACCTTGCCGGCGATCACCAGCATGTCGCGGTCATAGGCTTCCGCGAAAAAGGCTTCCGCCGACTGCTTGTGCACCGAGCAATAGGCGGCGACCGTCGTAGTGCCCTGACGGATCATCTCATCGAGGAATAGCCGGGAAATGCGGCGGCCATGCTGTGCGTTCTCGAATTTCGACTCTTCCGGGAACGTATAGGTGTTCAGCCAGTCGAGCAGTTCGGCGCCATAGCTGGCGATGATCTGCATCTGCGGCATGTGCACATGCGCATCGATGAAACCGGGCAACAGCAGATGCGGTCGGTGATCGATCACGCGCGCGGCCGAACCGGCACGAGCGGAGACCTCGGCGTAGGAGCCTGAAGCGACGATCTTGCCGTTGGCGACGAGTACGGCACCGTCTTCCTCGTAGGCGTAGGCGGCGCGATCATCGATCGTTTCCGGCCAGCGCAGGAAGGACAGGGTGCGGCCGCGCAGGATTGTTGTGGTCATTTCGGCTTCCGTATCAAATTTCACTTTCGCCATCCGCTTCGCAGACACCTCCGTCACGGACGAGGAGATGGTCGTTGCTGCCCGAGCTTCCCCCATCGGTTGTCCGAAATGAAGGTGTCAGCGAAACGGATCGAATGGCATCCCTGCCGACTACGCTTACTTCTTCTTGCCGGCTTCCTCGAACCAGGTGACCAGCAGCGCGCGCTCCTGGTCGGTGATCTGGGTAACGTTGCCGGGCGGCATGGCGTGGCTGCGGCCGGCCTGCAGATAGATCTCGCGGGCGTGTTCGGCAATCGTGGCATCGCTGTCCAGGATCACACCCTTGGGCGCGTGATAGATGCCTTCATAGACCGGCTCCTGGGTATGGCACATGGAGCAACGGCCGAGAATTGCGTCGCGCGCTGCCGGGAAATGTGTGGAGGTCGTATAGACCTCCGCCGCCGAAGAGACCTTCTGCTCGCCGGTCAGCACCTTGGGCACCGTCGACAGCCACATGATGATGACGAAAAGGATGGCAGCGGCCAGCCAGGTCCAGGTCGGATTGCCCTTGCGGGCATGCTGGGTGTTGAAGAAGTGGCGGATCAGCACGCCGATCAGGAACACCAGCGAGGCAATGATCCAGTTGAACTGCGTGCCGAACGCCAGCGGATAGTGGTTCGACAGCATCAGGAACAACACCGGCAGCGTCAGGTAGTTGTTATGCGTCGAGCGGGTCTTGGCGATCTTGCCGTATTTCGGATCGGGCTTGCGGCCGGCGATGAGGTCGGCGACCACGATCTTCTGGTTCGGAATGATGATCATGAAGACGTTGGCCGACATGATCGTCGCGGTGATGGCGCCGAGATGCAGGAAGGCGGCACGTCCGGTGAAGAGATGCGTCAGGCCCCAGGCCATGAACACCAGGATCCCATACAGAACCAGCATCAGCAGCGTGTCGTGATTGCGGAGCGGTGAGCGACACAGAAGGTCGTAGACGATCCAGCCGGAGGCCAGACAGGCGAGCGAAATCAGGATGGCGACGGGCGCCGAGACGTCGAGCACGTTGCGGTCGATCAGGAAAAGGTCTGCCCCGGCATAGTAGACGATCGCCAGCATGGCGAAGCCGGAGAGCCAGGTGGCGTAGGATTCCCATTTGAACCAGGTCAGGTGTTCCGGCATCTCGGCGGGTGCCACCAGATATTTCTGGATGTGGTAGAAGCCGCCGCCGTGGACCTGCCACTCCTCGCCATGCGCACCTGCCGGAAGGCCGGGCCGCTGGCGCAGACCAAGGTCAAGCGCAACGAAGTAGAAGGACGAGCCGATCCAGGCGATGCCGGTGATGACGTGCAGCCAGCGCACCGCGAATGCCATCCAATCCCAGAAGATCACATAGTCGAGCATGCTCCACCCCTTCGTGCCGATCCGTCGACATTACGGACTGGCGCGCAAATCGAAAGAGGCGGGCGACACGATGACTTTCAAAAAAAATTGGAAAATAGTAGCCTGCTATCAAAATCAGGCGCAAAGGGGACGCCCTGGACAATGGCTTATCTCGACAACATCGCCGTCTTTGTTCGCGTCGTCGAATTGGGCAACCTGTCGGCGGCGGGGCGCGACATGCGCATTTCGCCGGCTGTTGCATCGAACCGCATCAAGGAACTCGAAAAACACCTTGGCGTGCGCCTGTTCAATCGCACGACAAGGCAATTGATGCCGACCGAGCATGGAACCGTCTTCTATTCCGGCGCCAAGCAGGTGCTGGACGCCATCGTCGAGGCGGAAGCGGCTGTCGCCGCACTGTCCGGCCAGCCGCGTGGCACCATTCGCGTTACCGCCCCGCTCGGGCTCGGACGCCGCCTGATCGCCTCCGGCATTCCCGATTTTCACGACACCTATCCCGATATCGAGGTGCGCCTGCGCCTGTCCGACCACAATGTCGATATCCTGAAGGAAGGCATCGACGTGGCGTTCCGGCTCGGCGTGATCGAGGATTCTTCGCTCAGGATGCGTGGTATCATGGAATGCGAGCGCGTTCTGGTCGCCTCACCGAAATATCTGGCAGCGCGCGGCGAACCGACCGATTGCAGCGAGCTCATCGGCAGGAAACATGACTGCCTGATGCTGCGCTATCCCGGCAGCAGGGAATTCTTCTGGATGCTGCAGACGCCGGAAGGCGTGGTGAAATTCGAGGTACACGGTCCCTTCGACAGCGACGACGGCGATGTGCTGACCGAATGGGCGCTGGCCGGCCGCGGTATCATCAACAAGCCGCGGTTCGAGGTCGAGCCATACATCCGCGACAAGCGGCTGCAGGTAATCCTGACCAAGACGCCGCCGACGCCGGTGCAGTTCGCCGCCGTTTATCCGCACAAGAAATTGCAGGATCCGAAAGTGCGGCTGCTGCTCGATTTCATGGCCGACCGCTGCCAGAAACTGATCCGCGACATTCTGGCCGCGAAATAGCCGGAACCATAGGGCCAGCCTGTTCGTTGCGGCTTGTACGGGAGGCGTGAAAACGCCACTCTCGTTCGGCTAGCTTGTTCTGCCAGCCTCCCCAACAAAATCAGGAGATCCCGATGGCCGACGTCCAGACCAGGAACGATTTGAAATCCAACACGCGAACGACCGCGATCGCCATCCTCAACGCGCGGCTCGCCGAAGCCATCGATCTCGCGCTGATCACCAAACAGGCGCACTGGAACGTCAAGGGACCGCAGTTCATCGCCATCCATGAAATGCTCGATGGCTTCCGCACCGAACTGGATGGTCATGTCGACACCATCGCCGAACGCGCTGTGCAGCTCGGCGGAACCGCGCATGGCACTCTGCAGGATGTCGCCAAGACGACCACGCTGAAACCTTATCCGACCGACATCCACAAGACCAAGGATCATCTGGCGGCATTGATCGACCGTTATGCTGCCGTGGCAAAATCCGCTCGTGCAGCGATCGACGAATCCGACGAGGCGGGCGACGCCGACACCGCCGACATCTTCACCGCCTATTCGCGCGCGCTCGACAAGTCGTTGTGGTTCCTGGAAGCCCACACGCAGGAAAAAGAGTGAGACGAACGGACGGCTTCAGGCGGCTTCCGCGCCTGCCCTGACCTGATGGCGGACCAGCGCCGTCATCATTTCGGAGGCTGCAAGTGCCGCGATCACCGGTGGGCGCTTGTCCTTCACGGCATCGCCGCCGATCGGCGAGACAAGCCTTTCGAACTCCACCTCCGAGCCATTGGCGGTCTTCAGGAACCAGTTCCTGAAGGTCGCCTTCTTCGTCTTGGAGCCGATCATGCCGACGTAAGCGGTGTCGCTGCGCTTCAGGGCTTCGGCGACAATCAGGAAATCCAGCGCATGGTCGTGGGTGAGCACGGCAAAGGCTGAACCCGCCGGCGCCTGCCGGACCATCTCCTCGGGCATCGCGGTCAGCCTAGTCTCGACGGCTTCCGTTATGCCCTCCAGTTCCTCGGCGCGAGTCTCCACGACGACCACATGGATGGGCAACAGCGACACCGAGGCGGCAAGCGCCTTGCCGACATGGCCACCACCGAAAATATAGAGATGCGGCAAGTGCTCTTCTTCGGCTTCGGCTGCAACGATCAAGTCGGCGGCCATGGCGTCATCCACCAGCCGGATCAGAACTTCGACGCGGCCACCGCAGCACTGGCCGATTTCCGGCCCCAGCGGCACATCGAGCGTCGCACAGACTTCCTGGACGTCGATGCGGTGAACCGGCGGCGGTGCGCCCTTGCGCGATGGCAACACGCCCGACATCTGCCGGGCCTTGTCGATCGCCATGTATTCGAGCTGACCGCCGCCGATCGTGCCATAGGTCGCTTGGGGCGACACCAGCATGTAGGCGCCCTTTTCGCGCGGCGTCGACCCCCGCGTGCCGGCCACTTCGACCAGCGCGACCGGGCCAGCGTGGCCAAGAAACTCTCTCAGGTCCTGCACTTTAGAGGTCATGATCGCATTCCCGCCCTGGGAATATAGCATCTGTCGTATCGAATTGCCCGCGCGGCAGGCTCAAACCTGGCCGCGCGCTTCCTTCTTCAGCCGCTCGACGGCCATCAATACGCGCTCTGGTGTTGCCGGTGCATCGAGGCGCGGGCTGATCTTGTGATCGGCCACACTGGCCACCGCGTCGGACAGCGCCTGCAAAACCGAAATGCCGAGCGGCAATGGGGGCTCGCCAACCGCCTTGGAGCGGTGGATCGTCGGTTCATAGGCCTGCGACCAGTCGGTCAAGGCGACGTTGAAGATTTTCGGCCGGTCGGACGCCAGCGGGATCTTGTAGGTCGACGGCGCGTGCGTGCGCAGCCGACCCTTGCCATCCCACCACAACTCTTCGGTGGTCAGCCAGCCCATGCCCTGGACGAAGCCGCCCTCGACCTGGCCGATATCGATCGCGCGGTTCAGCGAGCGGCCGGTGTCGTGCAGGATATCGGTACGTTCGACGACATATTCACCGGTCAGGGTGTCGATCGAGACTTCCGAGCAGGCAGCGCCATAGGCGTAATAATAGAAAGCATGGCCCCGGCCCTTGGCGCGATCCCAGTGGATCTTCGGCGTCTTGTAATACCCTGCCGCCGAAAGCTGGATGCGATTGAGATAGGCCTGCTTGACGAGCTCGTTGAAGGAAATCTCCTGGTTGCCGATGCGAACCCGATTGGGCAGGAACACCACCTGATCGGCCGGTACGGAGTATTTTTCCGCAGCGAAGTCGATCAACCGGTCCTTGATCTGGCGTGCGGCGTTCTGGGCAGCCATACCGTTGAGGTCGGCACCGGAGGATGCGGCCGTCGGCGCGGTGTTGGGTACCTTGGCCGTGGTCGTCGCGGTGATCTTCACCCGCTCCAGATCGATCTGGAATTCCTCGGCCACCACCTGCGCCACCTTGAGATGCAGGCCCTGCCCCATCTCGGTGCCACCGTGGTTCATATGCACCGAACCGTCATTGTAGATAAGCACCAGGGCGCCGGCCTGGTTGGACTCGGTCTTGGTGAACGAGATACCGAACTTGACCGGGGTGAGCGCAATGCCGCGCTTGATGAAGCGGCTGTTGGCATTGAACGCGGCAATCTCGCGACGACGGCCGGAATAGTCGGCGCTGGCCTCCAGTTCCGCCACAATGCGGTGGATGATGTTGTCCTCGACCTTCTGGTGGTAGGGCGTGACGTTGCGTTCGCCGGACGCGCCCATGGCATCATAGAAGTTGAGCTTGCGGATCTCGAGCGGATCCTTGCCGACGGCGAACGCCACCTCCTCGATGACACGCTCGGCTCCGACCATGCCCTGCGGGCCGCCGAAGCCGCGGAAGGCAGTGTTTGACACGGTATTGGTATAGAGCGGTGCCGACTTGGCGTGCACGTTCGGATAGAAATAGGCGTTGTCGCAATGAAACAGCGCACGGTCGCCGACCGGACCGGACAGGTCGGCCGAAAAGCCGGCATTGAGCGCGAACATGAAATCGACACCGAGGATGTTGCCATCGTCGTCGAAGCCGACGTCGTAGTCTATGACGAAATCGTGCCGTTTGCCGGTCGCCGTCATGTCTTCGTCGCGGTCGAGACGCACCTTGACCGCACGCTTGTGTTTCTTGGCGGCGATGGCCGCGATGGCGGCGCACTGGTTGGCCTGCGTTTCCTTGCCGCCGAACCCGCCGCCCATGCGGCGCACTTCCACCGTGACCGCGTGGCTCGGCACGCCGAGCACATGCGCGACAAGGTGTTGCGTTTCACTTGGCCCCTGTGTCGAGCAATGGACGACGACCTCGTCATCCTCTCCAGGAACCGCGAGGGAAACCTGACCCTCCAGGTAGAAATGGTCCTGTCCGCCAAGCTTCATGCGGTTCTTGATGCGGCGCGGTGCTGCCGCAATCGCCGCGTCCGGGTCACCACGCTTCAAAGTCAGCGGCGTCACCACCTGCCTGTCCTTCAACGGATCGAGGTCCCAGATGTTGAGGATCGCCGGCAGTTCTTCATAGTCGACCTTGGCCAGGCGCGCGGCGCTGCGCGCCGCTTCGCGGGTCTCGGCGATGACCGCGAAGATCGGCTGGCCGTGGAACTGCACCTTGCCTTCGGCAAAAACCGGATCGTCATGCATGCCGCTGGGAGACACGTCGTTTTCGCCCGGCACATCTTTATAGGTCAACACGTCGACCACGCCCGGCGCGGCACGCACGGCCGACAGGTCGACCTTCCTCAGCTTGGCATGCGTGACAGTCGAAAGGCCTAGGCCGACATGCAGCGTGCCCGCCGGTTCCGGCAGATCGTCGATATAGACCGCGGTGCCGGCGACGTGCTTGTGCGCGGACTCGTGGCGCTGGTCAGTGTGGACGCCGCCGACGATCTTCTGTGCCTTGAGGTTTGGGGTGTGCTTGGTCATCTCACGCCGCCCTGTTCCGCGACACCTGGAATGGCGCCTTGGTGCCGGTGGTTTCGGTGTAAAAGCGCAGCAGAAGGTTCCTTGCCGCCAGCGCCCGGTATTCGGCGGTCGCACGCATGTCGGTAAGCGGCGCGAAGTCTTCGGCATACTTGGCCATCGCCGCTTCCACCGTTGCCTCGGTCCACGGCTTGCCGATCAGTGCCTTTTCCACCGCGGTCGCCCGCTTCGGCGTCGCCGCCATGCCACCATAGGCAATGCGGACCGAAGCCACCGTGCCATCCTTGGCGAGCTTCAGGCTGAAGGCACCGAGCGTTGCGGTGATGTCTTCATCACGGCGCTTGGTGATCTTGTAGACCGCGAACTTTTCGCCCTTTTCCGGGATCGGCACATGCACGGCCTCGACGAACTCGCCCGGCTGGCGGTCCTGCTTGCCGTAGGCGATGAAGAACTTCTCAAGCGAGATGGTGCGGCGCTTCTTGCCCTTGCGCAAAGTGAGCGTGGCGTCGAGCGCAATCAGAGGCGGCGGCGTGTCGCCGATGGGGGAACCATTGGCGATGTTGCCGCCGATCGTGCCCATATTGCGCACCTGCTGGCCACCGATGCGGTCAATGAGCGGGCCGAGCGCCGGAATGCGGCTGGCGAGCAGGGAGAACGCTTCGGTGTAGGTGACGCCGGCGCCGATCGTGATGACACCCTTGTCTTCGGAGATGGTGCGCAAACCCTCGATCCCGGCGATGAAGACCACCGGCGATATGTCGCGCATATGTTTGGTCACCCAGAGGCCGACATCAGTCGACCCTGCAACGATGGTGGCCTGCGGCTCGGCTTCCAGCACCTTGGCGAAGTCGTCGACGTCAGCCGGCACAATGAAGCGGTCCCTGCCGGCACCGACTTCCACGCGAGAGCCGTCGTGAAGCTCGGTCAGGCGCGCGATCACGGCCTTGCGCTCGGCCTGCAGCGGATCCTTCGCGACCTTGCCGTAGCTCGAAATGGCACGCGCGGCGCGCATGATCGCCTCATAGCCGGTGCAGCGGCAGAGATTGCCCTGCAGCGCCTTCTCGATCTCGGCGTCTGACGGCTCGGGCGACTTCATCCAAAGCGCATAGAGCGACATGACGAAACCGGGCGTGCAGAAGCCGCATTGCGAGCCGTGGAAATCCACCATCGCCTGCTGCACGGGATGCAGCGTGTCGCCCGCGCCCGCGAGATGTTCGATCGTCACGACATGGGTGGCATCGAGCGAGCCCATGAAGCGGATGCACGCGTTGACGCTCTCATAGACCAGCTTGCCGGCAACCAGCTTGCCGACCAGAACGGTGCAGGCACCGCAGTCGCCCTCGGCGCAGCCTTCCTTGGAGCCCTTGAGCGAGCGGGAAAGGCGCAGCCAGTCGAGCAGCGTCTGGTCGGGCGCAACATCGCCCAAGGCGACATCGCGGCCATTGAGGATGAAGCGCAGCTCGGAGCGGGTCTTGAGTTTGGCCATTGCTCAGCTCCCCCGGTACGTCGAATAGCTGTAGGGCGAAATCAACAGCGGCACGTGATAATGCTTGGCCTCGGCCATGCCGAAACGGATCGGCACAATGTCGAGGAAAGCCGGCTCGGGCAGCTTGGTGCCAGACCGGCGCAGATAGTCGCCAGCCGAGAAGACCAGTTCATATTCACCGAGCATGAAGTCGTCGCCGGCCAGAAGCGGCGCATCGCAGCGGCCGTCATCGTTGGTGGTTACGGACTTCAGATGCGTGCGCTTGTCGCCGTCGATACGGAACAGATCGACAAGCAGGCCGGCCGCCGGCTTGCCGGTCGCCGTGTCAAGCACATGCGTCGTCAGACGCCCGCCATTGTTGTGCGACGTTTCCGCCAATTGCCGCCTCCCATTCCGGTACAATCGAACATAGTGATGAATTGTGCGCCAATTAAAGGCGATGCATAAGCCCTGGTCGAGCGGACGGCACCAAAAAGCACTTTCAAAAATTTCGTGGTAATGGCGGCCCAAACCTTTGGATATCTTGGGGCCACTTCCGGAGCAACCGGCGGGGAGGAATGATGCGTTACGTACGGGACATGCGTGGTTACGGAGCCAATCCGCCAGACCCGAAATGGCCGGGTGGCGCCCATGTCGCCGTGCAATTCGTCGTCAACTACGAAGAAGGCGGCGAGAACTGCATCCTGCATGGCGATGCGGCCTCGGAAGCCTTCCTGTCGGAAGTGGTGGGGGCTGCTCCCTGGCCGGGCAAGCGCCACTGGAACATGGAATCGATCTACGAATATGGCGCCCGTGCCGGTTTCTGGCGCCTGCACCGCATGTTCACCGAAGCCGGCGTGCCGGTGACGGTCTACGGTGTCGCCTCGGCGCTGGCGCGCTCGCCCGATCACGTCGCGGCCATGGACGCCGCCGGCTGGGAGATCGCCTCGCACGGCCTCAAATGGATCGACTACCGCGATCACGATGAGGCCGATGAAAAGCGCGACCTAGACGAAGCGATCCGCCTGCACAAGGAAGTGGTGGGCGAACGGCCGACTGGTCTCTACCTCGGGCGTACTTCGGTGAATTCGGTCAAGCTGGCGGCTGCCGAAGGCGGCTTTGCCTGGATTTCCGATACCTATGACGACGATCTGCCCTACTGGCTCGACCATGACGGCCACGGCAAGGCGATCCAGCCGCAGCTCGTCATTCCCTATACACTCGATGCCAACGACATGCGCTTTGCCACGCCGCAAGGTTTCAATTCGGGGGACCAGTTCTTCGCCTATCTGAAGGACGCGTTCGACACGCTGTATGCCGAAGGCAAGGACGGACGCGGCGGCATGATGAGCATCGGCCTGCATTGCCGCCTGATCGGCCGGCCGGGCCGCGCCGCGGCGCTGCAGCGTTTCATCGACTACGTGAAGAGCCACGACAAGGTGTGGCTGCCTCGCCGCATCGATATCGCCAACCACTGGCGCGACCATCATCCCTACGAGCCGGCGGCACTGCGCCCATCGCGCATGGATGCCCAGGAGTTTGTGCAGCGCTTCGGTGGCATCTTCGAACACTCGCCGTGGATCGCCGAGCGCGCCTTCGAGCTGGAACTCGGGCCTGCACATGACAGCGCCGGCGGCCTGCACAATGCACTGTGCCGCGCCTTCCGCTCGGCTTCCGAGACCGAACGTCTCGGCGTGCTGACCGCGCACCCGGACCTCGCCGGCAAGCTGGCGCAGGCAAAGCGGCTGACCGAGGACTCGACGAGGGAGCAGGCCTCGGCCGGGCTCGATGCGCTGACAGACGCGGAACGCGAGCTGTTTTCCAAGCTGAACGCCGCCTATGTCACCACCTTCGGCTTCCCTTTCATCATCGCGGTGAAAGGCAAGACCAAGGAGGAGATCCTGGCGGCATTCGAGGCCCGCATCGGCAACAGCCGGGGTGAGGAGTTCGAAACCGCCTGCAAGCAGGTCGAACGCATCGCGCTGCTCCGCCTCAAGGATATTTTGCCTGCATGAGCATGATCCCGAAAAGTTGCAGACTTTTCGGACAAGGAGGGCGGCATCCGCCGCCCGTCATGCGGCAGAAAAGAAAGATGGAGCGTTTCCGCGTTTCCGTGAAAAACGGAAACGCTCTGGGGTCTACTGATGGATATGATGAAGATGGCTGATCGCACCTACTACGCACCGAAAGGCGGACTGCCGCCGCAGACCGACCTGATCACCGATCGCGCGGTGTTCACGGAAGCCTACGCGGTCATCCCCAAACGCGAGTTCAGCGACATCGTCACCTCCTACCTGCCGGGCTGGGACAAGACACGGCTGTGGATCATCGCCCGCCCGCTTTCGGGTTTCGCAGAGACCTTCTCGCAATACATCATGGAAGTGCAGCCGGGCGGCGGCAGCGAGAGGCCCGAACCGGATGCCGGTGCCGAAGGTGTGCTTTTCGTGGTCGAAGGCGAGGTCACCGTCACGCTTGCCGGCAAGAACCATGAGATGAAGCCGGGCGGCTACGCTTTCCTGCCGCCATCCAGCGGCTGGACGCTGCGCAACGATGGCAAGGCGACCGCGCGTTTCCACTGGATCCGAAAGGCCTATGAAAAGGCCGACGGCGTCGATGTACCCGAGCCGATTTTCACCAACGAGAACGAAATCGCTCCCAATCCGATGCCGGATACCGAAGGGCGCTGGGCGACGACGCGTTTCGTCGATCCTCTGGACCTGCGCCACGACATGCATGTCACCATCGTGACGTTCGAGCCGGGCGGTGTCATCCCGTTCCCCGAAACGCATGTGATGGAGCACGGGCTCTACGTGCTGGAAGGCAAGGCGGTATACCGTCTCAACCAGGACTGGGTGGAGGTGCAGGCCGGCGACTATATGTGGCTGCGCGCATTCTGCCCGCAGGCCTGCTACGCAGGCGGGCCAGGCAAGTTCCGCTACCTGCTCTACAAGGACGTCAATCGCCACGCCCGGCTCGGTGGTTTCGGGCGATAGTCCAGATTCCGCTGTCGCCTCGCCGGTGCGGCGGGGCCGAGCCGTCTGCAAAGAGGTCAGACCATGACGCGCATCATCACCGCCAAGCCTCTGACGCGCGCGAATTTCGCCGAATTCGGCGAGGTGATCGATACCGAGACCGACAGCCATTACCCGATCAACAATGGCCGATGTGAACGCTATCACGCCCTCGTCCGCCCGGAAGCCACCGGTCCGAACGGCCATGTGCTGATCAACCTCTTCAAGGGCACGCCCTACGAATTTCCGTTGAAGCTTGCGATGGTGGAACGGCATCCCTTCGGCAGCCAGGCTTTCGTGCCGCTGTCGCCTCGCCCCTTCGTGGTCGTGGTCTGCCATGACAGCCCCGATGGCCCGGCCGAACCGCGTGCCTTCGTCACCAGGCCGGGCCAGGGCGTCAACTACCCGCGCAATCTCTGGCATGGCGTGCTCACGCCAATCGGCGAGCCGCAGGACTTCGTCGTCGTCGACCGTGGTGGGGACGGTTCCAATGTCGAGGAATTCCACTTTTCGCATCCGTACGAAATCCACCTGCCCGAAGGGTTCCAGCCATGACCGATATCTCGCTGATCGACCGCCTGCTCGATGTCATCGAACATGACATCGTCCCGAAGACAGAAGACGGTGTGGCCGATGGCAACAAGCTGTTCGGCGCCGCAATCCTGCGCAAAAGCGATCGCTCACTGGTGTTGGCGGAAACCAACAACGAGACCGAGAACCCGCTCTGGCATGGCGAAGTGCATTGCCTGAAACGCTTTTACGAGATGCCCAAAGCCGAGCGGGTCGACACCAAGGACGCGATCTTCCTCGCCACGCATGAACCGTGCTCGCTGTGCCTATCGGCGATCACCTGGACCGGCTTCGACAATTTCTACTATCTGTTCAGCCATGAGGATTCGCGTGACAGCTTCGCCATTCCGCACGACCTGAAGATCCTGAAGGAGGTCTTCACGCTCGAGCCTGGCGGCTACAATGCCGAAAACGCCTACTGGAAAAGCTATTCGCTACGCCGCCTCGTGCGGGACTTGCCCGAGATCGAGCGCACCCGGCTGGAGACACGCATCAAGACGATCTCGGATAAATACGACGCGCTCTCTTCCGACTATCAGGATGGCAAGGGCGACAACGACATTCCGCTGAACTAGGCCGTGCTATCTTTCACGATGACGCTGATAGGCGCGGTCAGAGCTTTCTCCCCGAGCTCGGCGTATCAGCTGGGCCTTCTGTCGCAAACGGAATGGCCTCGCGTCGGAGCTGCTGAAAGCGGAAGCGATCAAACCAGGAAATCGCTCTCGACGTGGAGAAATCGGTACTTCTCCGGCAGAAAAATGCGTCTTCCTGCCTGCTTTGGATACCTTTTCCAGAGAGGATAAAAATCGCGCACGCACGAGCAGCCCAAAACCGACATGCCATATGCGGCAATCAATGTCGCATCCTGCCTCGTGGCCAAATTTCCCTTACGTCCATTATCTCCTCACAAGAACAAGAAATCGACCACAACGGTCGAGCCAAAAGAGTGAGGAACCAATGTCGAATGAACTCGAATACCTCAGCCGCCGCGTTGCCGCCGGCAAGCTGAACCGACGCGATTTTCTAGGTCGCGCCACGGCACTCGGTGTCAGCGTCGCCTTCGCCAACACGCTGCTCAGCGATGCGGCAAGGGCAGAGGGACCGGTCAAGGGCGGCGTGCTGAAGGCCGGCATGCAGGGCGGCGCAGCCACGGACAGCCTCGACCCCGCGCTCTGGGCCAGCCAGGTCCCCTACACGTTCGGCCGCTGCTGGGGCGAACAGATGGTGGAGGTGACACCAACGGGCGGCATCGAGCCCAAGCTCGCCGAATCCTACGAGGCATCCGACGATGCCAAGACCTGGACCTTCAAGATCCGTAAGGGTGTCACCTTCCACAACGGCAAGGAGATGACGCCAGAAGACATCGTGGCGACGCTGGAGCGTCATGGCGACAAGAATTCCAAGTCGGCGGCGCTTGCCTTCATCTCCGAGTTCGACAGCGTCAAGGCCGACGGTGGCAACGTCGTCATCAAGCTGAAAGAACCCAATGCCGACCTGCCCTATGTGGTGGCCGACTATCACCTGATGATCCAGCCGAACGGCGGCAAGGATAACGCGACCGCCGGCATCGGCACCGGCCCCTACAAGGTGGTGACCAACGAACCGGGCGTGCGTCATGTCGGCGCCCGCCATGAAGGCCATTGGGACCAGGCCCGACGCGGTCATGCTGATCAGGTCGAGATCATCGTGATCAACGACGCCACCGCACGCACCTCGGCGCTGCAGGGCGGTCAGGTGCACATGATCAACCGCGTCGAGCCGAAGATCGTCTCACTGGTCAAGCGCGTTCCGGGCGTTACCATTCGCAATGTCGCCGGCAAGGGCCACTATGTCTTCATAGCCCATTGCAACACCGCGCCCTTCGACAACAACGACCTCAGGCTGGCGTTGAAATACGCGGTCGACCGCGAGGAGATGGTGCAGAAGATCCTCGGCGGCTACGGCACCGTCGGCAACGACATGCCGGCGAGCAAGGCCTACGCGCTTTTCTCCGACGATATCGAGCAGCGAAAATACGATCCCGACAAGGCGAAGTTCCACTTCAAGAAGTCCGGCCATTCGGGGCCTGTGCTTTTGCGCACTTCGGACGTCGCCTTTCCGGGCGCGGTCGACGCTGCCCAGCTCTACCAGCAGAGCGCCGCCAAGGCCGGCATCCAGATCGAGGTCAAGCGCGAGCCGGGTGACGGCTACTGGTCGGAAGTGTGGAACAAGCAGCCTTTCTCGATGTCCTACTGGACAGGCCGCCCGACGCAGGACCAGGTCTACTCCATCGCTTACCTCAAGAACGCGGAGTGGAACGACACCCGCTTCTTCCGCGACGATTTCGACAAGCTGATCCTGCAGGCACGCTCGGAACTCGATTCAGCCAAGCGCAAGGCGCTCTATCGCCAGGCCGGCGTCATGCTGCGTGACGAAGGCGGTGTCATCGTTCCAATGTTCAACGACTATATCGATGCGACAAGCGCCAAGGTCGGCGGCTGGGTCGACGACGTGAACAGCGAACTGATGAACGGTCATGCCCTGACCAAATGCTGGCTGCAGGCGTGAGGGGAAATTCTCGCGAAAGCAATGCCTGACCCCTTCAGCATCGGTTGCGTGGAACTTTCGATACGCCACGCAACCGCATGCCGCAAACAGGACAGTCGCACCTCGACTGGCCCAATGCGGGCTGCCAGATCACTGCCAAACAGTGCCCCGCCCACCACAATCCCCGTTTTTACCGGAAAAAACCGAGATTCGAGACAATCCTCTGGCCGTTTTCCGAAACCGCCAAAAACCGTACGCGCACGGGCAGCTTAAAAACGACATGCCATATGCGGCAGTCGATGTCGCATGCGGCCTTGCGCTGAAGTTTCCCTTACGTCCATTATTCTCCTGACAAGAACAAGAAATCGACCAAAACGGTCGAGCCAAAAGAGTGAGGAACAAGAATGTCGAATGAACTCGAGTACCTCAGCCGTCGCGTTGCCGCGGGCCAGCTGAACCGCCGCGATTTCCTCGGCCGTGCGGCAGCGCTCGGCGTCACTGCGGCTTTCGCCAACACGCTTCTCAGCGAGGCCGCCAGAGCGGAGGGGCCGGTCAAGGGCGGTACGCTGAAGGCCGGCCTGCAGGGCGGCGAATCGTCCAACGTGCTCGATCCGGCGCTGAACCTCAGCCAGGTGAATTTCAACTTCGGCAAATGCTGGGGCGAGATGCTGGTCGAACTGAATCCGGATGGCAGCCTCGAGAACCGCATAGCCGAGTCCGTCGGGTCGTCGGACGACGCCAAGATATGGACGATGAAGATCCGCAAGGGCATCGAGTTCCACAACGGCAAGACGGTTTCGCCGCAGGACGTCGTTGCCACGCTCGAACGCCATAGCGACGCGAAGTCGAAATCGGCCGCACTCGGCATCCTGCAGGGCATCGACAAGATGGCTGTGAACGGCGACGAGGTCGTCATCACCCTCAAGGATCCAAACGCCGACTTCCCCTATCTGATGGCCGACTACCACCTCGTCATCCAGCCCAACGGCGGCAAGGATGATCCGAATGCCGGCATCAGCGCCGGCCCCTACAAGGTGACCGTCAACGAACCGGGCGTGCGCTATGGCGGCGAAAAATTCGCCAATTACTGGCAGGGCGACAAGATCGGCCATGCCGCCCAGGTCGAGATCATCGTCATCAATGACGCCACCGCGCGCACCGCCGCACTGCAGGGCGGCCAGGTCAACATGATCAACCGCGTCGAGCCGAAAATCGTCGATCTGGTCAAACGTGTTCCGGGTGTCACCATCCAGGCCGTGTCGGGCAAGGGCTTCTATCCGTTCAACATGTTCTGCGATACCGCGCCCTTCGACAGCAACGACCTCAGGATGGCGCTCAAGCTCGCCATGGACCGCGAGGAGTTGCTGGAGAAGATCCTCCGCGGCTATGGCAAGGTCGGCAACGACATTCCGGTCAACGAAGCCTATCCGCTGTTCCCGACCGATCTTGAGCAGCGCAAGTTCGATCCCGAAAAGGCTGCGGAGTTCTACAAGAAATCGGGTCACTCCGGTTCCATTCTGCTGCGGACCTCGGACGTCGCCTTCCCCGGCGCGGTGGACGCCGCGCAGCTCTATCAGCAGAGCTGTGCCAAGGCCGGCATCAAGATCGAGATCAAGCGTGAGCCAGGCGATGGCTACTGGTCGGAAGTCTGGAACAAGCAGCCATTCTCGCTCTCCTACTGGGGCGGACGGCCGACGCAGGACCAGATGTATTCAACCGCCTACATCTCCAGCGCCGACTGGAACGACACGCGCTTCAAGCGGCCGGAATTCGACAAGATGGTGCTGGCGGCGCGCGGTGAACTCGATCAAGATAAGCGCAAGAAGATGTACACCGACATCGCCACGGTGATGCGCGACGAGGGGGGCCTGATCGTTCCGTTCTTCAACCAATATATCGACGCATCCGGCAAGGGTGTGCAGGGTTGGGTAAGCAACCCGGCGCAGGAGATGTGTGGCGGCTACGCCCTGTCGATCTGCTGGCTGGCGGCCTGATCCAGGCCGCCCGGTGAGCTCGCCCATCCTGAAGCTGATCGCCCAACGCATTGCGTTGGGCCTTCTGCTCCTGTTCGCCGTCTCCGTGCTGATCTTTGTCGGCACGCAGATCCTTCCGGGCGACGTTGCCCAGTCCATTCTCGGCCAGTCGGCCACCGCGGAGTCGCTCGCCAACCTGCGCGAGGCGCTCGGCCTCAACGATCCTGCCTATATCCGTTATTTCAGATGGCTGGGCGGCATCCTGACCGGCAACCTCGGCACGGCATTGTCTTCAGGCCAGGATATCGCCTCCGCCATCAGCGGCCGGCTGTGGAACACGCTGTTCCTCGCCTTCTGGGCCGCCGCCGTCTCGGTGCCGCTGGCAATTGGGCTCGGCCTGCTTGCTGTCCGCTATCGCAACGGCTTCGTCGACAAGCTGATTTCCGGGCTGGCGCTGGCGTCCACATCGCTGCCGGAATTCTTCATCGGCTACCTGCTCGTCTATTTCTTCGCCGTGCAGTGGCAGATCTTCCCGGGCATCTCCACCGTCTATGACGGCATGCCGTTCCTGGAACGCATGAAGGCGATCGCCCTGCCGGCCACCGCGCTGACGCTGGTCGTGCTGGCGCATATGATGCGCATGACACGCGCGGCGATCCTCAATGTCATGCAATCGGCCTATATCGAGACGGCCGAACTCAAGGGGCTGTCGCCGTTCAACATCATCCGCAAGCATGCATTCCCGAATGCGATCGCCCCGGTGGTCAATGTGGTGATGCTGAACCTCGCCTATCTGATCGTTGGCGTCGTCGTGGTCGAGGTCATCTTCGTCTACCCAGGCATGGGCCAATATCTGGTCGACCATGTCGCCAAGCGAGACGTGCCGGTGGTACAGGCCGTCGGCCTGATCTTTGCCGCCGTCTACATCACGTTGAACATGATCGCCGACATTGCCGCGATCCTCGCCAATCCGCGCCTCAGGCACCCGAAGTGAGGGCGGCATGACAAATCTGAAGCACATTCCCGTCACCGCCTGGATCGGCCTGGTCCTCACCGGGCTGTTCCTGATCTGCGCGGTCTTCGCGCCTTGGATCGCGCCATACGGCAATGGCGAGATCGTCGGCGACGTCTGGGCGCCGATGTCGTCGGCCAACGTGCTTGGTACCGACAATCTCGGCCGCGACCTGCTTTCGCGCATGATCTATGGTGCGCGCATCACCATCTTCATCGCCGTGCTGGCGACAGCGCTGGCGTTCTGCCTGGGCTCGATCCTCGGCTTCACCGCAGCGACGGTCGGCGGCAAGTTCGACATGATCCTGTCGCGCTTCGTCGACCTGCTGATGGCAATCCCGACGCTGATCTTCGCGCTGGTGGTGTTGTCGGTACTACCTTCCACCATCGTCACGCTGATCCTGGTGATGGGCATCCTCGATTCGACCCGCGTCTATCGCCTGTCGCGCGCGGTCGCGGTCGACATCAACGTCATGGATTTCGTCGAAGCCGCCAAGCTGCGCGGCGAAGGCATGGGCTGGATCATCTTCCGCGAGATCCTGCCCAATGCGCTGTCACCCCTGATTTCGGAACTTGGCCTGCGTTTCATCTATGCAGTGCTCTTCCTGTCGGCCCTGTCCTTCCTTGGTCTGGGCGTGCAACCGCCGGACGCCGACTGGGGCGGCATGGTGAAGGAGAACAAGGACGGCATCGTCTTCGGCATCCCGGCAGCCCTGATACCGGCGGCCGCGATCGCACTGCTCGCGATCTCGGTCAACCTCGTTGCCGACTGGGTGCTGAACCGCACCTCGGACCTGAAGGGAGGACGCGGCAATGGCTAAGGCACAAGCGGCAACGCAGAAGCCGGAAATGCTGCTCGACATCCGCGACCTCAGGATCGAGGCGCGGGTGTTTCCACCCGACGAAGCACCGAAGACCGTGACGCTGGTGCATGAGGTCTCCCTGACACTGAAACGCGGCAAGGTGCTGGGCCTTATCGGAGAATCCGGTGCCGGAAAGTCGACCATCGGCCTGTCGTCGATGGCCTATGGTCGTGGCGGCGTGAAGATCACCGGTGGTCAGGTTCTGCTCAACGGGCGCGATATCCTGCCGCTCGGTCTGTCGGGTGTGCGCAAACTGCGCGGCCGCGAGGTCTGCTATGTAGCACAGTCGGCCGCGGCCGCATTCAACCCTGCGCACAAGCTGATGGACCAGGTGGTGGAAGCCGCCCTGCTGCACGGTGTCGCTTCGCGCGCCGAAGCCGAGAAACGGGCGGTCGCGCTGTTCAAGAAGCTCAGCCTGCCCAATCCCGAAACCATCGGCAATCGCTATCCGCACCAGGTCTCGGGCGGCCAGCTGCAGCGCGTGATGACGGCGATGGCACTGTGCTCGGAACCTGACCTCATCGTCTTCGACGAGCCGACGACGGCACTGGACGTGACGACACAGATCGACGTCCTGGCCGCAATCAAGGATGCGATCCGCGATACCCATGTGGCTGCGCTCTACATCAGCCACGACCTTGCCGTCGTGGCGCAGGTCGCCGACGAAATCCTGGTGCTGCGTCACGGCCGGCTGGTCGAGCGCGGCGACACGCACCAGATCATCAAGCTGCCGCAGCAGGACTATACGCGCGCATTGGTGGCGGTGCATGAAATCGACCACGCCGAAAAGCAGCCGAGCCCCACGCCGGTGCTCTCGGTGAAGAATGTGACGGCCGCCTATGGCGGCGGCGCCGTGAAGGTGCTGAAGAATGTCTCGGTCGACCTGCATCCTGGCCAGACGCTGGCGGTGGTTGGCGAGTCCGGCTCCGGCAAGTCGACGCTGGCGCGTGCCATCACCGGGCTTCTGCCGCCGGAGGCGGGCTCGATCAGCTTTGATGGCCGCACCTTGTCCAACCGCCTCGCTGATCGGCCGAAGGAAGACCTGCGCCAGTTGCAGATGATCTACCAGATGGCCGATGTCGCCATGAACCCGCGCCAGACCGTACGCACCATCATCGGCCGGCCGCTCGAATTCTACTTCGGCATGCGCGGCAAGGCGCGCGACCAGCGTGTCGCCGAACTGCTCGACAAGATCGAGATGGGCCAGGGCTTCGCCGACCGGTATCCAGCCGAGCTTTCCGGCGGCCAGAAGCAGCGCGTCTGCATTGCCCGCGCCCTGGCGGCGAAGCCGAAGCTGATCATCTGCGACGAAGTCACCTCCGCGCTCGACCCGCTGGTGGCCAACGGCATCCTGAAACTGCTGCTCGAACTGCAGCAGGAAGAAAAGGTCGCCTACCTGTTCATCACGCATGACATTGCCACGGTGAAGTCGATCGCCGACGCGATCGCGGTCATGTATCGTGGCGAGGTCGTGCGTTATGGCCCCAAAAGCCAGGTGCTGGCGCCACCTTTCGATGCCTACACCGATCTCTTGCTCTCATCGGTGCCGGAAATGGAGCAGGGCTGGCTGGAAACAGCGATCCAGGGACGGCGCATGGACAGCGCTGGAAACTAGAGCAATTCCAGGAAAAGCGGGGAACGGTTTTCCGTCCGGAATTGCGTAAAAACAAAGAATTGGAGCGTTTCCGCGTTTCCGTGAAAAACGGAAACGCTCTGGGTTTCGAGCCGACTGTCATGCGGCCGCAACGCGCGGCCGCCACTGTGATCTCCTTGGGGTGGACAAGCCCGAAAACAGGGAAGGGAGCAGACAATGACAAGCGAACTCGATCATCTGGCCAGGCTGGCCGGCAAAGGCAGCATCAGCCGCCGAGATTTTCTCGGCCGCGCAGCGGCACTCGGCGTCACCGCCGCCCTGGCAGTCACACTTGCCGACCGTGCCTTCGCGCAGACCCCGGTGAAGGGCGGCATCCTGAAAGCCGGACTGCAGGGCGGGGAGTCGACCAACAGTCTCGATCCGGCGACGAATCTCAGCCAGGTCACCTTCAATTTCTGCAAGCAGTGGGGCGAGTTCATCAACCGGCTGAAGCCGGATGGCAGCCTGGAAAACCTCATCGCGGAGGAAATCGGTTCGTCCGACGATGCCAGGACATGGACGATCAAGGTCCGCGACGGCATCGAGTTCCACAACGGCAAGACCGTCAAGGCAGAGGACGTGCTCGCCACGCTGGAGCGGCATGCCGACGAGAAATCGAAGTCAGGCGCGCTCGGCGTGCTGAAGAACATCAAGGCGATGAAGGCCGAAGGCAAGGAAGTGATCGTCTCTCTGGCCGAGCCCGACGCCGACTTCCCTTATCTGATGGCCGACTATCACCTTGTCATTCAGCCGAATGGCGGCAGGGACAATCCGAATGCCGGAATCAGCGCCGGGCCTTACAAGGTCAAGGTCAACGAGCCTGGCGTGCGCCACGGCGGCGAGCGTTTCGCCAATTACTGGGGTGGGGACAAGCTCGGCCACGCCGATCAGGTCGAAATCGTGGTCATCAACGACGCCACGGCACGCCTTGCAGCCCTTCAGGGCGGCCAGGTCCATTTCATCAACCGGGTCGAACCCAAGGTGGTCAGCCTCGTCAAACGGGTGCCGGGCGTTTCGGTAGAGGCGACTTCTGGCCGGGGCTTCTATCCGTTCAACATGTTCTGCGACACCGCTCCCTTCGACAATGCCGACCTGCGCATGGCGTTGAAGCTGGCGATGGACCGCGAGGAACTGCTCTCCAAGATCCTGTTCGGCTACGGTTCGCTCGGCAACGACTTCCCGATCAACGCAGCCTATCCGCTGTTTCCGGACGACATCGAGCAGCGCAAATTCAATCCCGAAAAGGCCGCCGAACATTACAAGAAGTCGGGCCATTCAGGATCGATCCTGCTGCGTACCTCCGATGTCGCATTTCCGGGCGCGGTCGATGCCGCTCAGCTCTACCAGCAGAGCTGCGCCAAGGCCGGCATCAAGATCGAAATCAAGCGCGAGCCTGGCGACGGCTACTGGTCGGAAGTGTGGAACAAGAAACCGTTCTCGCTCTCCTATTGGGGCGGACGCGCCACACAGGCACAGATGTATGCGACCGCGCTGGTCTCCACCGCGGACTGGAATGACACCCGCTTCAAGCGCCCGGATTTCGACCAGTTGCTGATGAAAGCGCGTGGCGAACTCGACCAGGACAAGCGCAAGGTTCTGTTCCACGACATGGCCATACTGGTGCGCGAGGAAGGCGGCACGCTTGTACCGTTCTTCAACCAGTTCATCGACGCTGCGGCGACCAGCAAGATCGATGGATGGGTCGCCAATCCGCAGGGCGAAATGATGGATGGTTATGCCCTGGGCGCCTGCTGGCTGAAGGCCTGAAGGCACAGCGCCATGCGGCAGGAAGGGTAGCCGCATGGCGCTGAAGACGGTGGCTCAGCGCATGATTTCGGAGAGGTTCTTCATGCGCAGATTGTCAGGGCGTTCGCTGCCCGTCTGAGCGGGCAAGGTTCGCCCTAGTGCCACCAGTCATAGGCATGAACCACGTGATCTATCCGACCGTCATCCGCCTGGACGTCTGCATTGTTCAGCTCATAGGCGCGGATATAGTCGACCTGCATTTCGGCGGGTGTCGCCAGCCCGTCGGCCGGCGTTCCTGCGGCGCCTCCGACGGCCAGATTGACCAGCATATACATGGGCTTGTGCATGTCTGAAGGCGTTTGAGCCCGAAAGATCTCGGTGTCGTCGAAATACCAGACCAATTCGTCCTCGGTCCAAAGCAGGCCGTAGTTGTGGAAGCCTTCGGTATCGGGCACGCCGACCGCAGATCCGACCGTGGTGCGGCTACCGGTTTCGTTTGAATGCGCGGCGACGTTGACCGTGTTCGGATCCTGACCGCGCATCTCCACCACATCGAGTTCCGGCGGCCAAGAGCCGTCCGCCGGCAGCAGCCAGAAGGCCGGCCAGACGCCGTGGTTTTCCGGCATGTCGGCGCGGATTTCAAAGTACCCGTAGGTCTGGGCGAAGGATCCGTAGGTGTTGAGCAATCCTGACGTGTAGTCGTAATTGTTGATGTAGGGCTTGATCGTGTCATCCGCCCGCGCGGCAGTGATGGTCAACACGCCATTTTCGACATCGACCGGATGGACCGAATTGGTCGCTGCATAGTCGTGGTCGATGTACCATTGCTTCTCGCCATTCGACGTCAGCGTGCTGCCGTTTTTCGCGCCCCACCAGAAATTGGTGTCCCAGGTGCCACTGGTGCCGTTGCGCAGACTCAGTGTGTCGAACTCGTCTGAAAAGGACAGTTTGAGATGGGATCGATCCAGGCTGAGTTCGAACTGATCCGCCTTCAGCTGGTCAACAGAGGTGTTGGCGAAGACCAGGAATTCGCTTGGCCCGAGGTTCAGCCGCACGTCGCTGCCCGACTGGACCATATTGGCTTTCACCTCGGCGAAAGAGCTGAAGCCGTAACCGGTCAGGCGGACATTGTCGTCGCTGCCAAAGTCCAGAATCAGGTCACTGCCATTGCCTTTCTCGAACAGGAAGGTGTCGCTGCCCCCGCCGCCCTTCAAGACATCGTCGCCCAAACCGCCGTCGATCGTCTGCTTGCCGGAACCGCCGCTGATGATGTTGTTCAGATCATTGCCGATGGCGTAGCGCCCGTTGCCGGTAACGGTCAGGTTCTCGATGTTGGCGGGCAGCGTGTAGCTCATCCAGGTTTCGACGGTGTCGATCCCCTCGCCCGGCCGTTCATCCGCGCGGTTGATGGCCGAATAGAGATGGTAGATATCGTCACCCGGCCCACCGTGCATGGTGACATTCACCCTGCTGTCGCCCCACAGAGAATCGTTTCGGACGCTGCCGTAGAGGTCCGGGCCGGAATTGGTCGCCGAAAAGTGGCTGACAGAGGGATCACTGTAGGGAAGCAGCACGCCCTTGGCGTTGCGCACGATGGCCATGACGATCTCCTGTCGTCCAAATGCCACCCATCTTCAAGCTAGCATCCGCTCCGGCATCTGACGACCCGCTAAAATGCTAACATTATGATACAGGCTGTTACCGATGGCCGTCTCTCAATGCGGCCATTCACTTCGGCCCAGTCGCTTCACTGCCTCAACGATGCGCGTAAAGCTTTCGCGGGCACGGCTCACCGTGTGGCGGGCACGCAGATAACCGTGCACGAGGCCCTCTTCCTCTCGCCAGAACGCCCTGCCGCCTGCCGACAGGATGCGGTCGCGATAGGCTTCGCCGTCGGAAGACAACGGATCGCATTCGGCGGTGATGACGACCGTGGGTGGCAGGTCTGCGAAATCGCGATCGAGCATCGGCGCGATGGTCGGGTCGACCATGCGTCCTTCCCCGCCGGTGCGGACATTTTTGTAGAAGATCAGGTCGCGCATCGTCAGCATCGGCGCTTCGGCATGGGTGACGTAGGAACCCTTGGACTGATCACCGCCAAGACCTGGATAGATCAGCAGTTGACCGACGGCCTGGCGTGGATGCGTGCGCGTTGCGTGCGCAACCGCAGCCGCCAGGTTGCCGCCCGCGCTGTCGCCGACCAGCAGAATCGGCACCTGGTAGCGCGACGCCGCCCAGTGAAATGCCGCCATCGCATCGTCGAAGGCGGCAGGATGGCGATGCTCCGGAGCCAGCCGGTAATCGACCGAAACCACCTCATAGCCGGTGCGGCCGCACAGTTCGGCGCAGACGTCGTCATGGCTGTCCAGCCCGCCGAGAATGAAACCGCCGCCGTGGAAATAGAGGACCAGCGCCTGCGGCTCTACATCCGCCTGGCGGTAGATTCGGATCGGAATGGCGTGATCGGGTGTTGCGATGGCGGTCGTATCCGCCGATACGCCCTCCGGATATCCCGCAAAGAACTCCCGGCACATGCGGTCGTAGACGCCGCGCTGCTGCTCGATCGTGTAATCAATCGTGTCGGGCGGATAGTAGGAGTTGGTCTTCTCGATGAAGGCCCAGGTCTCGGCGTCGATCAGCTTCGCGTAGTCGGTCATGGCCGTCGGCAACTCACTTGCCCTTCCAGACCGGGTCGCGCTTCTCCGCGAAGGCCTTGAAGCCTTCGAGATTGTCTTCCGAAGCGTAAAGTTCATCCACTGTGCGGAACTGGCGCTTAGTGATGCGGTTCATGGTTTCCTGGAAACCCATGGTCTCGGCGGCGCGCGCAACTTCCTTGATGGCGGCGAAGACCAGCGGCGGGCCGTCGGCGAGCAGCCGGGCAACCTCCCAGACGCGGTCCTCGAGCTTGTCGGCCGGCAGTACCTCGTTGACGAGGCCCCAGCGATGCGCCTCCTGCACATCCATCCAGCGGCCGGTGAGCAACAGGTCCATGGCGACATGATAGGGGATGCGTTTCGGCAGCTTGATGGTGGCGGCATCCGCCAGTGTGCCGGCGCGGATCTCGGGCAGCGCGAAGCTGGAATGATCCGAGGCGTAGATGAGGTCGCAGGAGAGTGCCAGCTCGAAGCCGCCGCCGACCGCCATGCCGTTGACGCAGGCGATGACCGGCTTGTTCAGGTCGCGCAGTTCCTGGAGGCCGGCAAAGCCGCCGACACCATAGTCGCCGTCGACGGCGTCACCGGCGGCCGCAGCCTTCAAGTCCCAGCCGGCGGAAAAGAATCTGTCGCCGGCCGTCTTGACGATGGCGATGCGCAGCTCCGGATCGTCGCGAAACGCCTTGAAGGTTTCGCCGAGCAGGCGCGACGTCTTCAGGTCGATGGCGTTGGCCTTGGGCCGGTCGAGCGTGACTTCGAGGATGACACCTTCGCGGCGGGTCTTTACGACGTCAGACATTCTTTTTCTCCTTCGGCTGGAACGCCGGTTGTCTTTTCTGCAGGCTGATGCGCGGCCACGACCAGCAGGGCGTCGGCGATCCACGCCCCCTTGCCCTGGGCGCAGACGATCAGCGGATTGATGTCGAGTTCCTCGATGCCGCCGGCATGGGCCATGGCGAAGCGAGCGATCTTCTCGATTGCGGCAACAGCTGCATCCAGATCGGCCTTCGGCCGGCCGCGATACCCATCGAGCAGCGGGAACATGCGCAGGCTGCGCAAGGCCGCTTCTATCTCGTCACGCGTGGTCGGCAGCAGCAGCGTGGCACTGTCCTTCAACAGTTCCACCAGCACCCCACCGGTGCCGATCGTCATCACCGGGCCAAAGATCGGGTCGCGGGTCAGACCGACGATGAGCTCCGCAACGCCACCGGCCACCATCGCCTCGACATAAAGGCCGCTGCCCAGCGGCAGCAGCGCGGTGGCCGCATCGCGGACATCCCCTGCACTCTTCAGATTGAGCCGGACAGCGCCGAGCTCGCTCTTGTGCGCCACGCCAAGTGCCTTGAGCGCAACCGGAAAGCCGAGCGCCTCTGCTGCCGCGATGGCCTCTCCGACATCCGCAACCCGGCGGCCCTGCGGTACCGGCAGGCCGGCAACCGACAGCATGGCCTTGGCGATCGCCTCGTCCGGTTGCCGTTCCGCCGTGACGCTTTCACCGGGTTCTAGACCCTTATCCCCAATGGAGGGTGGGGATGGATGTTTCCACGCTTCAGCGACAAACACGGCCGCTTCAGCTGCATCAAATGCCTCGGCGATGCCGTGGATGGGCACAATCCCGCGTCTGAGCAACTCGACCGAATGATCCTCCGACAGGTTCTCGCCCATCGAGGCGACAATGGCACCGCGTGCACCATTGGCCTTCATCGCTGCCTCGAACGCATTGACCGTCGGCCACCAGTCGGCATCGGAACAGCGATCCGTACGCGGGAAATCCAGCACCAGCATGTTCAGGCCGAAACCACCTGACGCCATCGCCGAGAAGGTTGCGGTGAGCGCTTCCTGCTTGCCCCAGATATAGGTGTTGTAATCGAGCGGATTGGCGACGGCGACCAGCGGTCCGAGCGTCTCCTGGACGCGCGCCTTGTGCGCTTCCGTCAAGGCCGAGAAGTGCACGCGCCGTCCTTCGGCGGTATCGGCCATGACAGACGCCTCGCCGCCGGAACAACTCATCGAGGAGAGCGTGGGTTTCGCAAGCGGTCCGACCGCGTGCAGCAGTTTCAGCGTTTCCAGGAATGACGGAATCGTGTCGACACGTGGGATGCCAAGCCGCTTCAGGAAGGCATCGGAAGCCGCGTCCGAACCGGCGAGCGAAGCGGTATGCGAGATGGTCGCGGCGCGCGCCTGTTCGGAGCGACCGACCTTCATGGCGACGATCGGTTTCTTCAGTTGCCGTGCCCGTGCCGCGAGACGCTCGAAGCCGTCGACCTTGTCGAAACCTTCGATGTGCAGGCCAAGGCAGGAGACGCGCTCGTCCTCGATGAGACCGAGCGCCATTTCGGAAAGGCCGGTCTGTGCCTGGTTGCCTGCCGTCATCAGGAACGCCACAGGCAGGCCGCGCGTCTGCATGGTCAGGTTGCAGGCGATGTTGGAGGACTGGGTGATGATGGCCGCCCCCTTCTCGCCGTCCTGCAGCCGGCGACCGCCATGCTGGTCCGGCCACAGCAGGGCGCCGTCGGCATAGTTGATCAGCCCGTAGCAGTTCGGGCCGATGATCGGCATGCTGCCCGCCGCCTCGATCAGCGCCAGCTGCAGGTCCTGGCCTTCAGCCTCGTAGTGCGCGGTCTCGCGGAAGCCGGCGGCGAAGCAGATGGCGCCGCCGGCGCCGCTCGCACTCAACTCGCGCACAACATCGATGGTGAGATGCCTGTTGACGCCAATGAAGGTGGCATCCGGTGCATGCGGCAGATCGCCGAGCGAGCGGTAGGCCTTGACCCCCGCCACCTCGTCCTTGCTCGGATGGACCGGCCAGATAGCGCCGGCAAAGCCCATCTTGAGCGATTGCCTGACGACATTGGGGGCAAAGAAGCCACCACCGACCACCGCGATGGATTTCGGGCGCAGCAGGCGTGAAAGGTCACGGGGTATTGTCATGGTTCGATGGTCACAGCTGCAGTGTCCGCGCGAGCAGCGCGAAGCTTTTCGAGTTCACTCAGATAGTCCTCGGTCGCTTTCACGCCCTTCGGGCTCAGTGCGTAGATGCCGGTACCGACCCGCTCGAACCATCCATAGTGGTTGTCGGCCATCAGACGGCGGGCATGCGTTATGCTGGTTTTTTTGGCGACCTCGGCGGCCTTTGTCGGACCCTGTTCGACAAGCAGGTTGAGGCAACGCAGCGCTTCCTGGCGGTATCCGGTCACGAGATTGCGGCGGGTGGCGCCACCGAGGTTCGGGTCGCCGACCAGTCGTTCGAACTCGCGCAGCAGCCGTGTCTTGCGCGGTTTCGACTGGCGCGGCTTGTAGGCTGCGGGGTCGCAATGGATCTCGGTATAGCCGTCGGCAAGCCGGACCGTGATCAAGCCGAGCCCGAGCCGCCGGCACAGCTTCCTGTTGTCGACCAGCGCCTTCAGCGAAGCGCGCCCAGCGCCGCGCGGCACGGCGACATAGACCGCGTCGCTGATGGCCTGGCGCTGGATCGCCTGATGGAACAGGGACAACGAGAAACCCGCTTTCAGCTCGACAATGACCGGATCATCGCCGTCGCGGACGGCGACGATGTCGGCGGCACCGACCTCTCCCTTCACCGTGTAGCCCTGCGCTTCGAGCAGGTGCTTGACGGGCAGGTAGAGGTCGGTTTCCCTGATGCCGGTCTTAGCCATGAGACGGGGCCATGATGCGAGGCTATCCTCCGACTGCCCGCAACAGGGCGCGCGAAATGATGTGGCGCTGGATTTCGGACGTGCCTTCCCAGATGCGCTCGACGCGCGCGTCGCGCCAGATACGCTCCAGCGGCAGGTCGTCCATCAGGCCCATGCCGCCATGTATCTGGATCGCCTCGTCGGCGATATAGGCCAAGACCTCGGTAGCCTTGAGCTTGGCCATCGCCATGTCCTGGTCGGCCACGCTGCCCTGGTCGTATTTCCAGCCGGCTTCCATCACCATCAGGTTCGCAGCTTTCAGCTCCGTCGCCATGTCGGCCAGCTTGAAGGAGACGCCCTGGAACTTGCCGATCTGCTGGCCGAACTGCTCGCGTTGCGCGGCATAATCGATGGCGTGCTGCAGCGCGCGCTCGGCACGGCCGAGGCACGTGGCACCAACCTGCAGGCGTGTGGCGCCCAGCCAGCTGTTGGCCACCTCGAAGCCTTTGTGGACCTCACCCAGCACCTGTTCCTGCGGGATGCGGCAGTCGTCGAACTCCAGCACCGAATTGGTATAGCCGCGATGCGAGACGTTGCGATAGCCGTCACGCACGTTGAAACCGGGCGTGCCCTTGTCGACGAAGAAGGCGGTGATCTTCTTGCGCTTGCCGCGTGGGCTGTCCTCTTCGCCGGAGGCCATGAAGCAGATGGCGAAATCGGCGATGTCGGCATGGGAGATGAAATGCTTGGTGCCATTCAGCACCCAGTCGCCGCCCTTTTCGATCGCGCTCGCCTTCATGCCGCGCAGATCCGAGCCCGCTCCCGGCTCGGTCATCGCCAGGCAGTCCCATTTCTCGCCGCGGATGCAGGGGAAGAGATACTTCTCGCGCTGCGCATCCGTACCTGCGAGCAGGATGTTGGATGGCCGTGCCACGCAGGTCCAGTGCAGCGCGTAGTTGGCGCGGCCCAGTTCCTTCTCGTAGAGCAGCCAGGTCAGCGTATCCAGGCCGGCGCCACCGACTTCGGCCGGCATGTTGGCGGCATAGAGGCCGGCGGCGATTGCCTTGGCCTGCAGCTCCTTGATCAGCTCCATGCGCAGGTGGCCGCTGCGCTCGACCTCCAGTTCATGCGGATAGAGCTCGTTCTCGACGAAAGCGCGCGTGGTGTCGACGATGAGCTGCTGTTCTTCGGTCAGGCCGAAATGCATGGCTCAACCCTTCTTTCCAGCAGCCTTCTTGGCTGCCTTCTTCACCGGCTTGGTCGCCTTGGCTTTCGCAGCAGCACTGGAGGTCTTCGTCTTCGCGGAGGCCAGATCGGCCAGTTGCTTGGTATAGCTTTTGTGCAGCGCGCCCGCGCCCCAGCCCTTGCCTTTGTTCTGTTTCGACAGCGCGTCCATGATCGCGACGAGATTGTCGTCGCGGATCTTCTCGAGCTCGCGGATCGACCATTTGGACGACTGGTCGTCGGACTGGCCGGCGATCAGGTCGACCAGTTCGTCGTTGAACTCCGGCACATCCGTCAGCTTGGTCCACGGCCATTGCAAGCATGGCCCGAACTGCGCCATGAAGTGGCGCATGCCGGCCTCGCCCCCGGCGATGCGATAAACCTGGAACATGCCCATCTGCGCCCAGCGCAGACCGAAACCATAGCGCATGATGTCGTCGAGTTCCTCGACGGTGCAGATGCCGTCCTTGATCAGCCAGAGTGCCTCGCGCCAGGCCGCCTCGAGCAGGCGGTCGCCGACAAAGGCCTCGATCTCCTTGCGGATGACCACCGGCTTCATGCCGATCGATGCATAGATCTCCTTGGCGACTTCGATCGCTTCGGGGAAGGTCTGCGCGCCGCCCACGATCTCGACCAGCGGCAGCAGGTAGACCGGATTGAACGGATGGCCGACGACCAGCCGTTCCGGGTGCTTCTTCATCGCCACCTGCATGTCGGATGGCTTGATGCCGGACGTGGACGAGCCGATGATCGAATTGGCTGGCGCATGGAGGTCGATCTCGGCCAGCACCTTGTGCTTCAGGTCGAGGCGCTCCGGCACGCTTTCCTGGATGAAATCGGCATCCGTCACCGCTTCGGCGATGGTCTTGGCGAAGGTGAGCTTGCCTTCCTTGGGCAAGCCGCCGGGCAACATCTGCTTGTAGGCGCGGCGCGCGCCCTTCATCACTTCGCTGACCTTGCGCGACGCCTCTGGATCGGGATCGTAGATCGAGACGTCGATGCCGTTGAGCAGGAGGCGCGCGACCCAGCCGGCGCCGATGACTCCGCCGCCGATGGCGGCCGCTTTTTCGATTGTCATTTTTATCGTTCCCCGAAAGGGCTTTAGGTTTCGAAGCTTATGCGGCCAGCGGCGCGCGCTTGGTGAGGTTGAGCTTCTTGCGCACCTCTTCCGGCCCGATCACGCGAGCGCCGAGATTTTCGACGATATTGGCCGCACGTTCGACCAGTTGCGCATTGGTAGCAAGCACGCCCTTGTCCAGCCAGAGATTGTCTTCCAGCCCGACACGGACATTGCCGCCGGCCAGCACGGCCGCAGCGGCGTAGGCCATCTGGTTGCGGCCGAGCGCGAATGCCGAGAACGTCCATTCCTTCGGCACGTTGTTGACCATCGCCATGAATGTGTTGAGGTCGTCCGGGGCACCCCATGGCACCCCCATGCACAATTGCACCAGAGCATCGGGCGCCAGCACCTTCTCTTCCACCAGTTGCTTGGCGAACCAGAGATGGCCAGTGTCGAAAGCCTCGATTTCCGGCTTCACGCCCATCGCCGTCATCATGCCCCCCATGGCCCGCAGCATGCCGGGCGTGTTGGTCATGACGTAGTCGGCTTCGTTGAAATTCATCGTGCCGCAATCCAGCGTGCAGATCTCCGGCAGGCACTGACGTACATGCTCGACGCGATTGCTGGCGCCGCCCATGTCAGTGCCTTGCTGCTTCAACGGCAGCGGGTTTTCGACATCGCCGAACACCATGTCACCACCCATGCCGGCAGTCAGATTCAGGACAACGTCGACATTGGCATCTCGGATGCGTTCGGTGACTTCGCGATAGAGATGGATGTCGCGGCGTGGCTTGCCGGTTTCCGGATCGCGGACATGGCAATGCACGATCGCGGCACCCGCCTTGGCTGCCTCTATGGCCGAATCGGCGATCTGCTTGGGGGAACGGGGCACATGTGGACTGCGGTCCTGGGTGCCGCCAGACCCGGTCACGGCACAGGTAATGAAGACCTCGCGGTTCATCGCAAGCGGCATCGCTTTTCCTCCCGAAATGCTTTTGACGGATCATTGCGCCGCTTGCCGAAGTCTGTTTTGCGTTTTACGAAACAAACATGGCAAAAACCGAAAGTCGTTCAATCTTTCTTGCCGAGCGCTCGCCGCTCAGGGTCACCCTGCTTGTCTTCTCGGGCTCATCCATCATGTGCGTGGCTTCCGCGCTCGACCCATTGCGAGCAGCCAATCGCATTACCGGCGAGACGCTGTTCGACTACCGCCTCGTCTCCATGACAGGTGACGCGCCGGTGACTACCTGCGGGTTACCAATTGCTGTTTCGGGGCGTTTCCACCCGGCTGAGGCCATCGACATGCTGGTGGTGATCGCCGGCTTCGGCACGCAGAACTATGCGACCTCGGCATTGCTGGCCGGTCTCAGGCGGGCAGCACGCACGGCGCGCGCCGTCGGTGGTGTCGAGGCAGGAACCTGGCTGGTTGGCCGTGCCGGGTTGCTGGAAGGGCGCAGCGCCACCACCCATTGGGAAGACATGGAGGATTTCACCGCCGCCTTCCCCGGCAGCGACGTGCGGCCCGACCGCTATGTCATCGACGGCCCTGTCTTCACGTCGGGTGGCGCCTCACCGACCTTCGACCTGATGCTGCATCTGGTACGCTCGCGGCTCGGCATGGCTGTAGCGCTCGATGTCGCCAGCGTCTTCATCTACGATCAGGCCCGCGCGGCAACCGACGCGCAGCCGCTCGTCTCGCTCGGTCGCCTCGATGGCTACGATCCGCGTCTTGCCCAGGCAATCCGGCTCATGGAAGCACATGTCGACCAACCACTGACCATAGCGGCAATCGCCAGGCGTGCGGGCGTCACCGCCCGCACGCTGGAGAGCATCTTTCGCGCGTCGATCGATGAGACGCCGGGCGCCTATTATCTGCGGCTCAGGCTCGCTGCGGCCAGACGACTTGTGGTGGATACACGTGTCGCCATGGCCGACATTGCCGAACGGACGGGATTTTCATCCGCGGCGGCATTTTCTAGAGCATTTTCGAAAGCATTCGGCGAACCGCCGACGAAGGCAAGAGGCGGCTAGACTGCCGCCTGGGTCAGGCGGCGCGGCTGCGGGGGCCGTCGATGAGGTCGCGCATCTGCTTGGCAAGGTGTACCTCGAACCGGCCAGCCACTGCGCGGTCCCATTCACTGCCCACCTTGGCATCGCTGACAGGTCGCGGCATCGACATCAGCCGGTCGATGATCGATCCGGCATGCTCACGCGACAGAAGAGCGTCGATTTCGTGTTCGGTCTGCATTCTTCGCCTCCTTTCGATTCGTGTTGGCGAGGCCTGTATATAGGAAACCTGTGACGGCTTCTTGAAGGCAAGCTCAAGGCGATTGAAAGGCGAATGTAGAAAATTGAGTCACGAATTTGTGCGGATGCGGTGATTTCATTTCACCAGCACTTATTCGACTAAGAGATTCTAGAATTTCTTTTCGAATGCCACCGTCGTCAGATCGCTTTCCCATTCCAGGTCGGGATAGCGGCCCGTCTCCTCGTAGCCGAGCGCCTTGTAGAAGCCCTGGCTTTGCTGATTGAAGCTGTCGGTCTCCAGCCGCACTTGGCCATGACCGGCATCCCGTATGGCTTTTTCAGTCTCAACCATCAGCGCGCGGCCGATGCCGAGACGCTGATGGCGCGTGCCGACATGCAGGGCATCGATGAAATCGTCCTGCCAGCTGACGAGCCCTGCGACATCCCCTTCAACCGTGGCAACAAGGAAATCGAGGCCCTGCTCCTCGACGAAGCGACCACCGACATCTGTCTCGAGATACCGCCGCGCAGCCTCAGCCGTGATTTCAGGCTGCCAGGTGCTTGCGAAGGTTTCGCTCAGGATACGCTTCATAGCCGGGAAATCCGCCTCGGTCGCGGGCCGGACGACAACCTCAGGAGCCTTTGCCCCATCTCTGTGCGAAACGTCACCCGTTGTCATTTCCATATACTCCTGCCAGCCGCGTGCGGACGCCACCGTCCGCGGCTGCGATCTCGCCCGGAACAGCGCTTTTCGCAAGCGCCTTCCTTCTCCCCTGTGCTGGACCAGCACTGCACGGCCAACGGAGAACATCGCGCCCATTACCTGCCGCGTAATTGGTTCCGTTTCGCGGCCGAGCGAAAAGGTCAGCGTCAAAACCCGAACAAAGGAACCAGATCATGACAGACCTCACCGCCATCGCCCGCAATTACCTCGCCGCCTGGAACGAGGCTGATGCAGCACGCCGCATCGGCCTGCTCGACGCCGCCTTCACCCAGGACGTCAGCTATCGCGACCCGATCATGCAGGGCGACGGCCATAATGGCATAACCCAGTTGATCGAGGGCGTGCAGCAACGCTTCCCAGGCTTCCGCTTCTCGCTGCGCGGCACGCCTGACGGCTTCGGCGCCTTCATCCGCTTCTCGTGGAATCTCGGCCCGGAAGGCGTCGGGTCGGTGATCGAAGGGACGGATATCGGCCTGATCGAGAATGGCCGGCTGAAAAGCGTCACCGGTTTTCTCGACAAGGTGCCCGCAAGTTAATACCGGTCCCGGATGTGGCCACCTCCAGGACGTCTCAATCGCCGGCGTGGCCCATCCGGGCCACTTGGCTTCGCGCCAACGGGCGCGGCGCGGTCGCACGCTCCAACGGTCACTCAAGGTCACCGTTGGGAAATGCGCGGCCGCCGCACTCCCCTTTGGGGAGGATCTGGCGCCTACATCGTCCCGCGGATGGCCGGATAGAGCGCGCGATAGCGCTTGTAGGCATCCTCGAATGCAGCAGCCAACGCCTGCTCCGGTTCGATGGTCGCCGCGACGGCGGGGGCCGTGCAGACCGCGAGCGGATTCGCACCGCTTGCCGCGATGAGGCCAAGCCGCGCCGCGCCAAAGGCGGCGCCGAAGTCACCATCGGCAGGCACATCGACGGGAATGCCAAGCGCGGTAGCGATCGCCTTCAGCCAATAGCGCGAGCGCGAGCCACCGCCGATCGCTGTTACGCGTTGCAGCGTCGTTCCGGCCGAACGCAAGGCTTCCAGGCTGTCGCGGAAGGCAAAGGCGACCCCTTCCAGAACGGCCTGGGTCAGCGCAGCCCGATGCGATTCATGCTCGAGCCCGACAAAGGCGCCGCGAATGGCGGCATCGTTGTGCGGCGTACGCTCACCCGACAGATAAGGCAGGAAGGTGACACCGCCCGGCGTCTTGAGCGCATCGCCGAGTTCACCGGTCAGATCGCCGGCACTTTTGCCGGTGATGTTCGAGAGCCAGTTGAGCGAATCCGTCGCCGACAAAATGACGCCCATCTGATGCCAGGTCGCCGGCAAGGCATGGCAGAAGGTGTGCACCGCGCTCTGCGGATTGGGCAGATAGGATGCGTTGGCGGCGAACAGCACGCCTGACGTGCCCAGCGAAACAAAGGCGTGACCTTCTCCGACCGTGCCCATCCCGCATGCGGAAGCAGCGTTGTCGCCGGCGCCACCGGCAATCGGAATGCCGGTGTTCACGCCCCATTCAGAGGCAAGCTCTGCCCGCAAGCCACCTGCCCGTTCGGTACCTTCGACCAGAGCCGGCATGTGCTTTTCATCGAGTTCCGTCGCGGCCAGAAGCTCCGGCGACCAGCGCCGCTTTTCGACATCGAGCCAGGAGGTGCCGGCCGAATCCGACATTTCGGAAATGTGCTCGCCGGTCAGCCAGAACCTCAGATAATCCTTCGGCAACAGAACCTTCGCGACTTTTGCAAAAATGGCCGGTTCGTTTGCCTTCAACCAGGCGAGTTTGGGCGCGGTGAAACCCGGAAAAACGATGTTACCGGTGAGCTTGCGGAAGCGTGGATCGGCGTCGAGCTTCGCGGCTTCGGCAAAGCTGCGCGTATCATTCCACAGGATGCAGGGCCGCAGCACCGCATCGGCGGCATCGAGCAAGGTCGCGCCATGCATCTGGCCAGACAGGCCTATGCCCTTGATCGCCGCGAATTCCCTGCCGTGTGCAACCTTCAATTCGGCGATGGCTTCGCGGCAGGCGCGAACCCATTCGGCTGGATCCTGTTCCGACCAGCCGTGATGCGGACGCGATACGTCGAGTGAACCGTGACCTGAGCCGATTATGGCCTGCCCGTCGTCAATCAGCAGTGCCTTGATGCCGGAAGTGCCCAGATCGAGCCCGAGATACATGCCTTCCTCCCCATCTGGTCGACTGGCGACCTAGAGCATTTTTTAGCCAAGCGGAATCACTTGGCGTTACAAAAATGCGGCGAAAACAAAACTTAGAGCGTTTCAGCGTTTCCGTGAAAAAACGGAAACGCTCCAGTGTCGCTCGATCGCACTTTCTTATATTTTTCGAGCATCGAAAAATATAAGAAAGTGTTCTACTTTAAGGGTCGGATCAGGTCAATTCACGTCCAGGGCGGCGGCGCGCCGCATGAACAGGCTCGACAAGGGACTTTCAGGCCGGGCCAGCGCCCGCTCCGCCGTCAGCGCTCTTGCCAATGGCGTGTTGCCGTCGCGCAGCGCGGCCTCGATCAAGGTCAGATCGATGACATCGCGCTGCGCGTGGCTGCCGCCGAAGCTGTGCGCGACAGCACGCATGGGTCTCAGCAACCGCACAGTCTCGGCATAGTTGCCTTCGCCGAAGGCTTTCATCGCCAGTGTCACCGGATGGCCGACATCGCGGGTGAAGGCAGCATTGTCGTCACCCGCCTGCATCGCTTCACGCTGTGTTTCGAGCAGCGTTGCCGCCGGCGCATCCAGTCCGGCGCCGACGAAGGCCATCATGGCGTGGGCATCGTTGAAGGCATAGTTGCCGGCGACTGCCTTCGGCGCCCAGTTGGCGGCCAGTTCGGCCCAGCGGTCACCGACATCGATCCCGCCGAGATGAAGGCGCCACAGGATCGCGGAGGCGTCGACCATATTGAGCGACAATGTCGAGCGCTTGCCGTAGATCGGCCCGTCGAACAGCGCGAGCACCTCTTCGGTTTCACCGAGATCGTAGTGGAACAGTGCCAGATGCCACCAATTGTGCACCTGCAGAAAGCTCTCGCGCGTCCAGCCCTCCTTGTTGGCGTGCATCCAGGCAATGCCGTCGCGCTGGCGGTTTTGCATCTCCATGACATGAGCCACGGCGTGTTGTGCCCAGCCGTCGCGTGGTTCGAGATCGATGGCGGCGCGGCCAAACTGCTCGGCCCGTTTGTAGTCACCGGTTTCTTCCAGCCCGAAGGCCTGCATGCCGAGAATGGCGTGGCAACCGGGCATCGCCTTGTCCCAGGCCGGCAGAGCGCGGCCGATACGATCGCGGAGCATGCGGGCATTGCCGGTGAAGAAGTCGATCTGGTGTCCGGCCTGCAGGGCCAGTGCATCGAGGGGAAAGTCGATCGTGACGTCCTCCAGCACGCGCGACGCTTCATGCCAGCGGCCCGCAGCCAGATGACCGAGGGCCAGGACGTGGCCTTGCTCACGCGCTGTCGCGGCAAGTGGCTGCGCCGCTTCGTAGCAGGCACGCGCGACGGCCATCGCCTCGCGTTCCGTCGCAAGGCCGAACAGGTAACCTTTCAGCACATGCGCCATGACAAATCCGGGCGCCTCGGCGATGGCCAGATCGACCGAGCCGACTGGATCGCCGACGAAACGCTGCAGTTCGGAAAGGCCGCGCAGATAGTGTTCGCCGGCACTCGCCGAAGCGCCCGTCAAAGCGAGGCCGGATGTATCGGTGATCGTCATCAGTGCTCAGTCCTGTCCACTGACAAGCAATATGATTTACGAGAATGTTTCAAGGAAAGTGCGGCCTCACCCAAAAGTCCGCACTTCCGAATATTCGCAAATAATAAACCATGGCAACAAACCGTGTTTGGTAGCGCGGGGCAAATCATGGCTTCTTCGTGGCAGCCAGCCTGATCGGCGGAGCGGGGACATCAACGGGGTTGTCGAGACGAAAGGTTCTTAGACCAGCAAAAACAGGCAGTTGAGAGGGACGACATTCATGCGGCAACACCATTCGACCCGGTCATACCGGGTCAGGTTATCCGTTCGCGGAAAACTGCGATTGCTGGCGTCCACCTCGCTCCTTCTCGGCTTGCTGCCATCCTCCCCCGCCTCGGCGGCCTGCGTGCTTTCCACCTCACCCGGCGATGACACCGTCATCTGCGACAGCGGCACCGCGGTCGGCAACCTTGTCGACACCGGCGGCAAGAATACGCTGCTTTTTCCAGCTGGCGGCACAGGACAGATCACCGGCGACGTGACCTATGGCGCCGGCGCTGACCGCATCCAAATGCAATCCGGCACCATCACAGGCACGGTGGACCAGGGCGACGGCGACGATAACTTCATCATCGGCGCTGGCACGGTGAACGGCAACGTGCAGCAAGGCGCCGGCATCGACAATTTCCAGATGAGCGGCGGCCAGATCGGCTCACTCAATCAGGGCAATCAGATCGATACTTTCTTCATGTCGGGCGGCCGTATCGTCGACTTTTTTGACGATGGCGACCAGGCCGTCATGAGTGGCGGCCGCATCGGCCGCGTCAACATGAAACTCGACAAGAATTACTTCAACATGTCCGGCGGCATCATCGACCGCAACCTCGTCACCGGCTTCGACCAGGACACGGTCATCATTTCGGGCGGTACGATCGGCGGCAACATCAGCGTCAGCGGCGGCAACGACAGCGTGACGGTGACAGGAGGCTCGATCGGTGGCGATGTCCTGCTCTCGTTCGGGGAAGACACGTTCACCTGGAGCAGTGGCGGCATCATCTACGGCACGATCGACCTCGGTGGCGACAATGACACGGCAACGCTGAGCAACCTCAACAACGGCAATCTCGGTGCCACGAAAGCAATCAGCGGCGGGCTCGGCACCGACGCCATCACTCTTTCCAATGTCGACTTTGCCAATGTCTCCCGATTGCAGAACTGGGAAACCGTCAACGCCACCAACGATACGGAACTGAAATTCGGCGGGACGCTGGCTCTCGGCGACACCGGCACTAGCACCGGCACACTGAACGTCGACGCAACCAGCACGCTTTATGGCGGCGGGGGCAATGGCGGGGTATCGGCCTTCACGGCGGGACAACTTGCCAATGTCGTCAACGCCGGGCGCATCGATCTCACCAATGGCGGCAGCAGCCTGACCGACACATTCACCATCGCCGGCAACTACACCGGCAATGATGGCCTGCTGCTGTTGCAGACCGCGCTCGGCGACGATTCTTCGGCGTCCGACAAACTGGTCATTTCCGGCGGCACGGCCAGTGGCGGAACCAGCGTCACCGTGGTCAATGTCGGCGGTGCCGGTGCGGCCACCACGCAGGACGGCATCATGGTGGTGCAGGCAGTGAACGGCGGCTCCACCACCGCCAATGCCTTCGCACTCAACGGGCCGGTGGCGGCCGGTGCCTACGAATACTACCTCTTCAAAGGCGGGGTCAGCGCCGGCAGCAACGAGAACTGGTATCTGCGCTCGACGCTGATCACATCCAACCCGGCTCCAGGCCCGGATCCACTGGAGCCGACACCGCCACCGCCGCAGCCAATACCGCCGGAGCCGGAACCGCCGGCGCCACCACCGGTCACCCCGCCGCCTCCGGTCCCGCCGGAGGCCACGCCGGGGAATCCCAATCCCATCGATCCGGCGCCACCTGTGACCCCAACCGACCAGCAGCCAGTGGCTCCACCGCCGCCGCCTGCGGTTGCACCGCCGGATCCACCACCGCCCCCGCCGGACGTGCCGACGACGACACCGCCAACGGACGGAAGTGGCACCCCGCCATCACCTGGCGCTACGCGCGTGACCGGCACCGCCGTGCCGCTCTACCGCGTCGAAGTGCCGACCTACGCGGTGCTGCCACCGGCCGGTTACTATCTGATGAGCGCCAATCTCGGCACCTTCCATGAGCGGCGCGGCGAGCAGGCCCTGCTCGGTGGCGTCGGCATGGTGCCCGGCAGTTGGGGCCGCGTGTTCGGCCAGGACGCCGAGGTGCAGTGGGGCGGCACCGTCGCACCAACGTTTGACGGCCATCTGTTCGGCTTCCAGGTGGGCACCGACCTGATCGGCTGGGAAGGACCCGCGGGACATGAGAACCGCGCGGGCCTGTTCGTCGGCCACACCCGCATGGATGGCGACATCCGTGGCCAGGCGCTGGGCTGGAACAATCTCAGCGTCGGCGACCTGGACCTCAACGCCACGAGCCTTGGCGCCTACTGGACACATATCGGCCCGGGCGGCTGGTATTTGGACGGTGTCGTCATGGGCACCTGGCTGGATGGCAAGGCGACATCCAACCGTGATGTTGGCATCGATGTCGACGGGACCGGTGTCACGTTGTCGCTCGAGGGGGGCTATCCGATCCAGCTCTCGTCGGAATGGACACTGGAGCCGCAAGCCCAGTTGATCTGGCAGCACCTGTCGCTCGACGGGCAGAGAGACCGGTTCTCGACTGTCTCCTTCGACAATGACGACAGCGTCAGCGGCCGTCTCGGCCTGCGCCTGCAAGGTGCGATGCCGCTGGGAACCGCAATGCTGCAACCCTACCTGAAAGCCAATCTCTGGCACGACTTCGATGCTACGGACCGCGTCAATTTCGGCGGCGATCCGATCGATGTCGAACGCGGCGGCACGTCATTGGAAGTCGGCGGCGGCGTGGTGGCCAAACTTTCGCAGACGCTGAGCGTCTTTGCGACGGCCGACTACACGACCAATCTCGGCGGAGAAAAGCGCCGGGTCTGGGAGGGTAATCTCGGCCTCAGCGTAAGATGGTGAGAACAGGCGGGGGCTGGCCAGCCCCCGCCCGTCCGCCTCAATTTCCGGATCGCATCGCCACAGTGGCGATGCCCGCGCCAACCAGCAGCGTACCACCGGTGCGATTGAAAATGCGGATCGCCTTGGGATTGCGCACGACGTTACGCGCCCGGGAAGCGACCAGCGCATAACCGAAGGCATTGGCGAAGGCCAATGTCAGGAAAGTTGCCTCGAAGATCGCCATCTGCGTCCAGAAATTGCCGTGCCGGTCGATGAACTGCGGCAGGAAAGCAACGAAGAAGGTAATGCTCTTCGGGTTGAGCGCCGTAACCAGCCAGGCGTGCGCCATCATCTTCGCCGCCGACACCGCATCGTGGCGCGGTGTCGCCTCCAGCGTACCACCGGCCCGAAACAGCTTGATGCCGAGATAGACGAGATAGGCGGCGCCAATCACCTTGAGCGCCGTGAAGACGGTGGCCGAAGCGGCCAGCAGCGCGCCGATGCCAAGCATCGACAGTGTCATGGCGGTGAAATCGCCGAGCGCTACGCCAACCGCCATCGGCAACGCCGTACGCCAGCCTTGCCCAAGCGCGTAGGAGGCGACGAGCAGAATCGTCGGGCCCGGGATGATGAGAAGGATGGACGATGCGGCAGCGAAGGCTGCCCAATTCTCGAAGGACATGGGTCTCTCCTGTTAAAGAACAGGATAAATCCCTGCCTTCAGACGGATGTAAAGCGGTTTTTGCAGCACGGCCTGGCGGCGCAGAGGGGCGTCAGGTCGCGTCGCTCGACGCGCATGGCGCACCTGCCGCGGCAACGCACGGGATGCCCATCGTGGCCAATGATAGCAGTGCCATATCGGTCGTCGCGGTTCGCCATGCGAAGGCCCGTTCCAGGTTCAAAATCGGTGCTCAAGGATCGAGGGAACGGATAGGCACAACCCGCGCCGGCATTGTGACGGAAGCAAGGAGTTTTGGTGCGGGAACGGCCAGAAGTGAGGCAGCGCGGACGCGGCCAAGTCGACCTGGAGACTGCAAAAGCAGGTCTCGCAAGGGTTTCACGCTTTTTAAACCATGAATCGTGAAAATGCGACACATCCGGCGGGCATGTGATCCCGGCCGTTCGTATGGGGTAAAGTGTGCATGCGTAAGCCGCAAGACCTGACGCCTTCGTCCAGCGTCGACTTCCCGGAATCCAATACCATCATTTCCCGTCGCTCGGTGCTTTCCGGCCTCGGCATCATGACCCTGCTTGGCGCCTCCGGCTGCTCGCAGACACTCGACCTCCCGTCGCTCGGGCCGATCACGCCGTCGAACGGCATGCCGCCGCTCGACGACATGTCGACCGGTTCGATCCGCCCGATCCCGCCGATCAGCGTCGACAGGAACATCACCGACAACAGCGCGATGTATGCCTCGCTGACCGACAACGGCTTCGTGGTTCCGGCCATCCCCTTCCAGAAGGTCAAGGCCGAATTCCGCCGCCAGATCGTGGTCGACCCGACCGGCGAAGCGCCCGGCACAATCGTTGTCAGGCTCAACGAGCGGCATCTTTACTGGGTGCAGGAAGGCGGCGAAGCGATCCGCTACGGCGTCGGTATCGGCAAGGCCGGCTTCGAATGGAGTGGCCGCGCAGTGATCCAGTATACCAAGGAATGGCCGACCTGGACGCCGCCCCGGGAAATGATCGCGCGCAAGCCGGAACTGGTGAAATGGGCAAGCGGCCAGCCGGGTGGCCTCGACAACCCGCTCGGCGCGCGTGCGCACTATATCTACAAGGACGGCCAGGACACGGGCTACCGCGTGCACGGCTCGCCGGAATGGTGGACTATCGGCACCCAGGCCTCGTCCGGTTGCGTCCGCATGATCAACCAGGACGTCATCGATCTCTACAACAGGGTCAAGGCGTCGCCGAACAAGGTGCCGATTGTTGTAGCTTAAGGGAGTAAGGGAGTGGGTAACAGCATCCTGCCCTATTCCCTTAATCCCCCACTGCCTTATTCCCCCGTCTCCCTAATCGATTGAATTCCCCCGTTGCGTCAGGCCGGAATACAGGCGAAAGTTCCTCTCGATACGTATCGGGAGGATCGAACAATGGCCGGAACTTTCGTCATCGCCCAGGGTGGTGGCCCCACCGCGGTAATCAACCAGACGGTGGTCGGCGCGGTCCTTGAAGTGCGCAAGAAACATCCCGGCGCGCGTGTCCTCGGTGCCCGCCATGGCGTACGTGGCGTGCGCGATGGCGATTATGTCGACCTGACCGACATGCGCGAGGACCAGCTCAGGCTGATCGGCCGCACACCTTCGGCCGCCCTGGGCTCGACCCGCGACAAGCCGGATGCTGCCTATTGCGAACTGGTGCTGAAAGGGCTGCAGAAGGCCGGCGCCGATGCCTTCATCTATATCGGCGGCAATGACACGTCCGGCACGCAGCAGATCCTCACCGATGCCGCCGGTGGCAAGATCGCCTTCGTGCATGCGCCGAAGACCATCGATAACGACCTTGTCGAAAACGACCACACACCTGGCTTCATCTCTGCAGCTGAATTCGTCGCCGGCGCCTTCCTGTCGGTGGATCTCGATTTCCGCGCCTTGCCCGGCATCTATGTCGGCATCGTCATGGGCCGCCATGCCGGCTTTCTCACAGCCGCGTCCGCTGCCTGGCGATTGGACGGAGACAGCGGACCACATCTTGTCTACGTGCCCGAACGCGCCTTTTCGGTGGATGATTTCATCGAAGACGTGAAAGCGACGATGGCCAGGCACAAACGCTGCATCGTCGCTGTCTCCGAAGGCGTTTCGACCGCGGACGGCCGCTCGCTGGTCGAGACCATTGTTGGCTCCGACAAGGTCGAGCGCGACGCACATGGCAACGTCAAGCTCTCCGGCAGCGACCTGAACCGCGCTTTCGAACAGGCGCTGGCCGAGAAGCTGCCAGGCAAGCGCGCACGCGTCGATGCGCTTGGTTACATGCCACGCGGCTACATCGGCGCAGTCAGCCCGGTCGACGCGCAGGAGGCCTTCGACGCCGGCGCCTTTGCTGTCGGTGTGGCTGCAGAGGGTGGCGGTTCGGTGGCGCTGCAATTTGACGGCAGCAAGACCGTGTTCAGGAAGGTGCCGCTAAGCAGCGTCGCCGCCAAGACGCGACACATGCCAGATGATTATCTGCTCAAGGATGCCAACGGGCTGTCGGAGGCAGGTCTTGCCTATATGCACCGGCTGGTTCCAGCCAAGTACCAGGTCGGCAAGCCATTCGTGTAAGGGGGCCGGCATGACAGGCTGGTTCGGCAAAAAGGCGATCGATGCCGCACTGACACAGATCACCGAACCCTTCGTGCATCCTTATATGAGCGCCAATATCTGGCATCTCAAAGGGCGCGATGTCGACCTTCTGGTCGACACCGGCATGGGCATCTGTCCATTGGCACCGGAGATCGACAGGCCCGCAGGCAAGCCGTTGCTGGTGGTTGCAACCCATATCCATCTCGACCATGTCGGCTCGCTGCACGAATTCACCGAGCGTGCAGGACCACGCCAGAGTGCGACCGAATTCGCCCGCATGAGCGATGCCGCTACCTATGCACAGGAGTTCCGTGAGCTTGAAGGCGCAGTATCGCGCCTGCCTTATCCCGGCTGGAGACGCGAAGCCTATCGCATAGAACCGGCGCCGCTGACGCGCGTCCTCGCCGAAGGCGATGTCGTCGACCTGGGCGACCGGCGCTTCACCGTGCTGCATTTGCCTGGCCATTCACCGGATTCGATCGCGCTGTTCGATGAGCATGACGGGCTCTTCTTCAGCGGTGACGCCATCTATGACGACACTTTGCTCGACAACCTGCCAGATTCCGACCCAGCCATCTATCGCCATACCATGCAGCGGCTGCTCGAACTGCCGATCAGCACGTGCCATGGCGGCCATGGCACGAGCTTCGATCGCAGCCGGATGCAAGAGATTGCCCGAACTTACCTCGGTATCGGCTGAACTCGAACGAAGCGACTTCTCACCCCATGCCAGCGTGCAGCGAGGTGACAAAGAAAAAGGCGCCGCTCGGAGCGGCGCCTCTTTTATCAGCAACAAGCGCGGTCAGTTTAACCGACCGTGTCGGGCTCAGCCGACCTGCTCATCCCAGCCGGAGATCGCCTTGACTTCAAGGAAGTCCTCCAGGCCCCATTTGCCGCCTTCGCGGCCGAGGCCCGAGGCCTTGTAGCCACCGAAGGGGCTGCCGTAAGGCCGATCAGCGCCATTGATCTGGACCATGCCGGCGCGGATCCGGCGCGCCACGCGCTGCGCTTTGACCTTGTCCTGCGTCTGCACATAGCCCGACAGGCCGTAAGGCGTGTCGTTGGCAATGGCGATGGCGTCTTCTTCCGTATCGAAAGGGATCATCGCCAGCACCGGTCCAAAGATCTCTTCGCGTGCGATGGTCATGTCATTGTTGACATCGGCAAAGACGGTTGGACGCACATAGTAGCCACGGTTGAAGCCTTCGGGACGCCCAAGACCGCCGGCGACGACCCGCGCACCTTCCTTGATGCCCGCCTCGATCAGGCTCTGCACCTTGTTGAACTGCACTTCGGAAGAGAGCGGACCGATGTGGTCGCCATCCTCGGCCGGATTGCCGACCTTGACGGTAGCGGCGTAATCGGCGGCGAGGCCAACGGCACGGTCATAGACAGGGCGCTCGACCAGCATGCGTGTCGGTGCATTGCAGGACTGGCCTGTGTTTTCGAAGCAATGCGCCAGGCCGCGCGCGATCGCATCCGGCAGATCGCTGTCGGCAAAAACGATGTTGGGGGACTTGCCGCCGAGTTCCAGGGCGACACGCTTGATGCCGTCGGCGGAAGACTTGGCCACGGCAATGCCGGCGCGGGTCGAACCGGTGAAGGACATCATGTCGATGCCGGGATGACGCGACAGCGCCTCGCCGACGGTCGGGCCGTCGCCATTGACCATATTGAACACGCCGGCCGGGAAACCGGCATCTTCCATCATCTCGGCGAAAACGATGGACGAGACCGGTGCGATCTCGGACGGCTTCAGCACCACGGTGCAGCCGGCGGCAAGGGCCGGCACGACCTTCAAGGTCACCTGGTTCATCGGCCAGTTCCACGGCGTGATCAGGCCGCAGACACCGATCGGCTCATAGACGATATGCTCTTCCTTGTTGCGCTCGCTGAGCGGCGTTTCGAAGTGGAAGTCTTTCAACGTGCGGATAAACGCCTTGATGTGGCCGGCGCCGCAGGCGGCCTGGGCTTCCAGTGCCAACTTGATCGGTGCGCCCATCTCGTCCGAAATGGCCTTGGCCATGTCGTCCATACGCTTGTTGTAGGAGGCAAGCAGGCGCTCCAGCACGGCGAGGCGCTCCTCGCGGCTGGTGCGGCTCCAGCTGTCGAAAGCGCGGCGGGCAGCAGCGACTGCCTTGTCGACATCGGCAGCGGAACCCAGCGAAATGACAGCAAAAGGTTGCTCGTCAGCTGGATTGATGACTTCGAGTTCCTTCGGCGCGACCGGCGCGACCCATTTGCCGTCGATGAAGAAATCCGTCTTACGCAGCATTCTGTTCTCCCTGTTCACGACTGCTTTAACAGCCGGCCCGGTTAGCACGGGCGGTGAAACCGACATGGTTTTTAGTGTTGCGGCAGTGTTCTAGCCTTGCCTCGAGGGGCGGCTCAAGCCTCAGCGTGGAGCCTGCGTGAGGCCAGAGGACGAGAAACAAGAGAGACTTTCGGCCTTCGTCGAGTGGTTATGGCGTGAAATCGGTTGACGATGCGTGCACGACGTTGTGAACGCCGGCTTAGTATCCTTTTGCATATCAGCCAACGATCTCCGCCCTTAGCCTATTGTAATCATTATAGTAATTTTCAGAAGTAGACCTCGCACTGGCGATTTCAAGGACCGTTTCCATGGTCCAGGCGGCACTTTTTCGTGATTGGAAACCTGGCCGCGGCTTTCCCAGATACGCCCTGTCCGAACGACGCGAATTCCTCCCAAGAACACGCCGCATGACGGACAGACATTGAAATTCGGAGTACGAAAATGAAAAAGATTGCTCTTGCTACTGCTGCTCTCCTGGTCGCCGCTGGTTCGGCTTTCGCAGGCAGCGACAACTTTGATGCCTATGCCGGTTCCAACCCGCATGCCGTTGGCTCGACCGTAGACAGCGGCTACACCGCTTCGGTGAAGAGCGGCTCGCATGACATCAACAATGTTGCAAAGCCGGTCACCGATGGCGCCCCGCGTCTCGGCGGCAACAGCTGATACGCAGCTGATACACAATGGCCGGCCTCCTGGTCGGCACGGAACAAAGCGGTGGGCTTGCCCACCGCTTTTTTCGTTTGAACTCCATACTCCTGATCTCCTGGCTTGGCCTGCCTGAGCCTCTGATAGCCTCGCAGCCTTGCAGCCTCGCAGCCTCGCAGCCTCGCAGCCTCGCAGCCTCGCAGCCTCGCAGCCTCGCAGCCTCGCAGCCTCGCAGCCTCGCAGCCTCGCAGCCTCGCAGCCTCGCAGCCTCGCAGCCTCGCAGCCTCGCAGCCT